>JAESFU010000004.1_pt1 | contig 2693175 bp, 2172 predicted proteins | sample 9269461 | NCBI WGS metagenome assembly JAESFU01 (sample SAMN14502556, study PRJNA617107) | algae metagenome | isolation source: Stenomitos rutilans HA7619-LM2 and co-occurring heterotrophs from cave walls | place: USA: Waikapalae cave, Hawaii | collected 2009-07-28 | reverse complement strand
CAACAACGACACAGAGTAACTATCAACCGCCTACAACTCCAATCGAAAAAGAACTTGCCGCTATCTGGCAGGAATTACTTAAAAATGATACAATAGGAATAAATGATAACTTCTTCGAACTAGGAGGCGATTCAATCAAAGCTATACAAATCATTTCACGGCTATATCATAAAGGGTTGCAACTAGAAGTAAAAGACATACTTCAATTTGCCACAATAGCAGAATTGAGCCCAAGGGTCAAACAGGCACATACTGATATTGATCAATCAACAATAACAGGCGCAATTCCATTAACACCAATCCAAAAAGAATTCTTTCAATTTACCAACATAGACAGGCATCATTTCAATCAGTCTGCGATGCTTTTCCGGAAAGAAGGATTTGATGAAAATATTATCAGAAAAGTATTCGAATTCATACAAACTCATCACGATGCATTAAGAATGACATTTACTCAAGGAGATAGAACAATTATCCAAACCAACCAAGATCTTTACCTTGAGTTGTCATTAACCTCTATCAATCTATCAGATAAGGAAGAATATACAGACAGTATATTATCTGAAGCCAGCAAAATCCAAGCAAGCATTAACATAGAGACAGGTCCGCTGATGAAGCTGGGATTATTTCACACAAATGCCGGAGATTTTTTATTAATTGTCATTCACCATCTTGTAATAGACGGTATTTCATGGCGTATTCTTTTCGAAGACATAGACAGGTTGTACAAACTATCCCTTGAGCATGCTAAGCTTGTTTTACCTCCTAAAACAGCATCCTTTAAGCTATGGGCCGAACGTCTATCTGAATATGCTACAAGCAAACAATTACAAGACGAGAAAAAATATTGGATGGACATTCAAGAAAACATGCATATCAAGATCAACAAAGCAGACAATACACCTACCACCAGGGAGCAGACAAAAACAACTTCATTTACATTATCATCGGATCAAACAAAACAACTGCTCACTTCTGTTCATCAGGCATACAACACACAAATAAACGACCTCTTACTCACGGGCCTCGGTCTCGCTCTTAGTAACTGCTTTGGAACCCAGAAGGTATTGATTGGATTGGAAGGACATGGAAGAGAGAATATTACACCTACTACTAATATCAGCAGAACAATTGGATGGTTTACGACCATATTTCCAGCCTTACTCGATATGCAATACACAGAAGACCTATCCAGACAGATAAAAGAAGTGAAGGAAAAATTACGCGCAATACCAAACAATGGAATCGGATTTGGCCTACTTAATTATATAGCAGAGGAAGAACACAAACTAAACTTACCCGATCCAAACATTAGCTTTAATTACCTTGGTCAGTTTGACGCAGATGTTTCCGGCCACCTATTTGAAGTATTTAATTACTATACAGGTAACACAGAAAGCCTTGCAAGGCCAAGAAAATATGACATGGAAATAGTTGGCATGACAGTACTGCAACAATTAAACATTGCCATTATTTACTCCCCTTTGCAGTTTGAAGAAACAGAGATCGATTTATTAATTAAAGACATGAAACAAAATCTTGAAAGAATAATTCAGCATTGCATAGAAAAAATAAGCATGGAGTTAACCCCAAGCGACTTCAACTACAAAGGTTTGACCATGGAAGATCTTGATTCAATGTTTGATTAAAAAGTTTTTATGCTAACAAAAGAGAATATTCAACAGATATACAGGCTTTCCCCAATGCAGGAAGGTTTATTTTTTCACTCCTTGTTTCTTAAGGATTCTACAGCTTATCATGTCCAAATTACCTACCGCGTACAAGGCAGGCTTGATATATCAATCGTAAAAAGAAGCCTGGATCATCTTTTTAAAAGATATGATATTCTGAGAACTGTTTTTGTACATAAAAAGTCTGACAAATTACTACAGGTGGTTTTGAAAGACAGAAATTGCGACTTCACATTCATCGAACTAACGAACAATCCAAATGGAGAAGCAGCAGCATTACAATACAAACAAAATGATCGAAATAAAATATTCGACCTCACCCGAGATGTATTAATGAGGGTAACTGTATTGCAACTTGCTCATAATAGCTACGAGTTCATTTGGACTTATCATCATATACTGATGGATGGTTGGTGTATGACTATTCTGCGGGATGAGTTCAGCAAGATATATACAAATCTACTAAACGGCAATGTTACTCATTTACCTCCTGCCCGACCATATAGTGATTATATAAATTGGCTTGAGACCTACGATCGGAATAAAGGGCTTGCTTATTGGAAGGAAAACTTATCAGGGTATACTCAAAGCAGTGGACTGCCAAAGAAGAGCTCCGCGGCAAGCATACAATCGGGCATTGAAATAAAGCGACATCTTTTTAGAATATCTCCTGAACGGACCAGAAAGCTTCACTCGCTTGCAATTTCCTCTAAAGCTACGTTGAATATGATCATCCAATGTATCTGGTCAATTCTTTTAAGTAAATACAATGGAGTAAGGGAGGTCGTGTTTGGAATCGTGGTATCCGGGCGTCCCCCACAAATCGCGGAAATAGAAAGAATGATAGGGTTGTTCATTAACACGTTGCCAATAAGAATCCAATACAATCAGCAAACTACCTGGAAAGACCTGGTACAGATCATTAAACATCAGAATATTCAATCTGAGGAATACCAATATTGCTCGCTGGCAGAAGTACAATCGCAGTCGGCACTTAAGCGAGACCTGTTCGATCATATATTCATTTTCAACAATTACCCTCTTGATCAAGAACCGCAAGCAACGGCAGAGCGTGATCAATCCTCTGTATTGATATCAGATGTACAAGGCGTAGAAAGCACTCAATACGACCTTACTATTGAAGTATTCCCAGGCAATACGATCGCAATAGCATTGGACTTCAATATCAACTCCTACGAGAAATGGTTCATCGAATCGGTCAGTAGCCATTTCAACCAGATCATAGATCAGTTAGATGAGACAACTATAAATCGAATCGACGACTTAGAGTTACTAACTAAAGATCAGAAAAACGGCTTATTAAAAAAGTTTAGCCGAACAGGATATATCGAGCAATCCAGCGGATCAATAATAGAAATATTTCAAAAAAATGTCCAAGTTCAGCCGTATAAAACCGCAGTCGTATTTGAGAATCGTGCATTAACCTATTCAGAGCTTAATATAAAATCTGACAGATTTGCCAGGCATTTGCAACAAGCAGCAGTAAAAAAAGAAGATATTGTTGCAGTATTAATGGAACGTTCTGACGATATGTTAGCATTGCTGCTGGCAATCTGGAAAGTTGGCGCCGCCTATTTACCATTAGACACAGCCTATCCAGTCAAAAGGATACAAGGAATACTGGAAAACTCGAAAGCAAGTGTGCTGGTAATTGCTGGTCTGGATGCGCAGTCCTATAGGGAAAGTAATAGTCAAATTACAATCTTTGACCTGCAAGCATTACAGTCTGAGCATTTATCTGACGGGCAGCCTCTCCACTACATTTCAATCAATCCATGTGATCTTGCCTATGTAATATATACTTCTGGTTCTACGGGCGCCCCCAAAGGAGCTATGATCGAGCATAAAGGAATGCTGAATCACCTGTATGCCAAAATAAACGAGTTGCACCTTGATAAAAATAGTATTATCGCTCAAAATGCTACACACACTTTTGATATATCAATCTGGCAATTCCTTGCAGCTTTATTGGTAGGAGGATCGACTGTTGTTTATCCCAGAAAAGATATTCTTCAACCAGAACGCTTTATCGAACTGTTGACCAGACACAAAACCACAATCCTTGAAGTAGTTCCTTCTTATTTATCCATGTTATTGCAGGTCATACAGCAACTGCAGGAGCGGCCTGAAATTTCACTCAAATACCTTATTGTAACAGGAGAAGAGCTAAAAGGTGAGCTTGTAAAAAGGTTCTACAAGACCTTTGATAAAATCTATGTGGTGAATGCTTATGGACCGACAGAAGCCTCTGATGACATTACACATCACATTATGGCTGCCTCACCAGTTGAAGATCTGCTACCCATCGGCCATCCAATTCAGAATACATGTATATATATAATAGACCCGATAGGTCATCTTTGCCCTCCTGGAATAAAAGGGGAGATTTATGTTTCAGGGGATGGAGTAGGAAGAGGCTACCTGGGAAATGAAGTACAAACCAAGGCCAGTTTTCTGCCTGATCCATATATTCCTTCAAGAAAAATGTACAAAACAGGCGATATCGGGAGTTATCATCCAGATGGCAATATTTACTTCTTCGGACGAATAGATCACCAGGTTAAAATCAATGGCTATAGGATTGAATTGGGAGAGATAGAAAGTCAGTTAATGAAAATTGAAGGGATTGAAATAGCTGTAGCAAAGGTTGATGAAAGCATACAACAGATTGTCTCTTATTTTGTAGGAACAAGAGCCTTTTCACCTATTGAATTGCGCACACAACTTGAATCGTCGCTACCAGTTTATATGATTCCTTCTTTTTTTATTCAATTGAAGAATATACCACTTACTGAAAACGGAAAAATAGATATCAAGTCATTATCTCCAATAAATCGAACAGAAATATCTACTGCAGAAACCGGTACATCTATTAGTGAATTACAAAAAAACTTAAAAAATATTTTTCAAGAAGTGCTTGCGTCGGGCAATGTCAGCTTATCCGAAAATTTTTTTCTTATTGGCGGGGACTCACTAAAAGCCATTCCGGTCGTTAATAAGATCAGAAAAAAAATAGACCTGGCAGTAGAGATTCAAGACATATTCTTGTATCCAACTATCGCTCAACTTGCTTATGCATTAGAATCAAGGCTGGAAGACAATAAGAGAAATGAGCAGTTAGAAAGTGCATACGCATATCTTGAAGAATGGAAAGAAGCAATACTAACAAATGCGGTTCAGGCAAGCAGATTACCCGTAGGGTGGGAGGATTTTTACCCCATGAGTGACATTGAGAAAGGCATGGTCTTTTATAGTGTTTCATTTCCGGAACAACATTATTATATCGACCAGTTTTTTTACCAGTTTGAAGATGACTCGTTCGAGTTACCATTATTCAGAAATGCACTTCGATTACTTGTAGACAAACATGAAATTTTAAGAACCTGCTTTCTATTGGATGAATTCGAAGTCCCGGCTCAGGTAGTTATGCGAGACATCGATACCTCTATTGAATACAATGATCTTTCGGAATGGGAGTCTGCGAGGCAACAAGAGTTTCTCTTTCGGCATTCACTACAGCTTAGAGACAAACCGTTTGATTTTAAAAAACCCGGGCTATGGCGAGCCAAGATCATAAAACTATCCTCCAATAGTTATGGATTTTTTTGGATGTTTCATCATGCTATCCTCGACGGCCTTAGCAATGCATTATTGATGACAGAGCTTACTCAAGTATATTACGGAACAAAGAAAAACCCAGGACTTGGAGTTCAACCACTAAAAAACACCTATAAGGACCTGATCGTTGATCAATATCTGGCAAGGATTAATCCAGAAATAAAGGCATATTGGAGAAAAACGCTTGACAACTTTCAGCGCACCCAGCTTCCGCTCCAAAAAAGCATCGAGAACTTTAAAGGCAAAGAAGATAAGCTATTCTTTGAAAGACTCGACAGATCACTAGTAAGTAGTATCACAGAACTATCAAGAAGATTAAATACATCAGTAAAGGAAATTTATCTTTCTGCGTTCCTATATCTTATAAAATTTACAACTAACACCAACGACCTTACTATCGGACTCGTTACCAATACAAGACCACAAATTGAAGATGGTGAAAAACTGGTAGGATGTTTCCTGAACACAGTGCCATTTAGGATTTCAATACCCGACAATATTACAGCTGAAGAGTTAATTCTAACGACTGCCAAGAACTCAACCGAATTAAAATCCTTCGACCGCCTTTCATTATCTGAAATATGCAATATTACGCAGCTTGAAAAGAGTGCATTCAATCCTTTCTTTGACGTCATATATAACTACATAGACTATTATGTTTATGAAAGTGTGCACGAAGAATCGAGGCCACAGCATGGTATTATTGAGGGCTATTTCCGTACGAATACGTTCTTCGACTTTAATGTAAATGGTACAAAGGGGCAGGAAGAAGTAACAATCGCCTATAACTCTGCTTTTTTTTCTACCGACGACCTAACACGACTTTTCAACTACTACTGTCAAATATTACGGTTACTGGCAGGCAATCTCCCTTTAAATAATATCCTTAATGATAGCGAAAAGAAGCAGATTCTGATTGACTTCAACAATACATCTTTTGACATTGAAGAAGATCAAACCATAGTCGACTTATTTGCAAAACAAGTTAGTAGTACGCCAAGGGGAATTGCACTGATATTTAAGCAACAGCAATTGAGCTACTACGAAGTACATGAAAAGAGTAACCAAATAGCACATTATCTCAGAAATAAAGGAGTTACCCGAAACAGTTTAGTTGCACTATGCATGGAACGGTCACTTGAACTAATAATTAGCATTTTCGGCGTTCTTAAATCAGGGGGGGCATATGTACCTATTGATCCGGATTATCCGGCAGATCGCGTACGCTTTATTTTAGAAGATATCGACGCAAAATTTATAATCATCGATAGCAGTGCAAAAGGAATCCCGGATGAAATTGAATGCATCAATATAGCTACAGCATGGGAAACAATATCACACCACCCAGTAACGGATCCGGATAAACTTGCTGACGCCGGAGACCTTTGTTATGTATTGTACACATCCGGATCTACAGGAAAACCTAAAGGTGTTTTACTGGAGCATAGAGCCGTTGTAAACTGTCTACAATGGTCACAACAATTATATAAGTTGGGAGCGCAAGATACTGTGTTGCAAAAGACCACTTTCTGTTTCGACGTGTCAGTAATGGAATTGATCTGGCCTTTATTAACAGGCGCCAAACTGGTAATAACTGAGCCAGAAAAACATAAAGACAGTTTTTACTTGAAGGAGATCATTAACCGGTATTCGGTCACCATGGTCCACTTTGCACCATCCATGCTCGAAGTTTTTTTGAAAGATATCAATACCGGAGAGATCAATTTATTGAAACATGTTATTTGTATTGGAGAAGCACTACTTCCATCGCACGTAACTGCCTTTAAAAGTAAACTACCGCACACCCGTTTACATAATATGTACGGTCCTACAGAGGCAGCTATAATAGTTACTCATTATCCGGCACTTCAACATACTGCAGGCAAGAATGTTTCCATTGGAACTCCTATTGGAAATACACAACTCTACATCCTTGATGCGCAACTTTCGCCGTGTCCGGTTGGCGTAAGTGGTGAATTGTATATCGGAGGAGTCCAATTGGCCAGAGGATATCTGAATCGACCAGAACTGACAGCAGAACGTTTTGTAATAAATCCCTTTGACAGTAAAGAAGGAAATCGGCTATACAAAACAGGAGACAGAGCAAGGTGGCAGGCTGACGGCAACATAGAGTTTTTAGGCCGACTCGACGACCAAGTAAAAATCCGCGGTTACCGTATTGAATTGAATGAAGTAGAAAGCGCTTTACAGGAGGTAGAAGGCGTGCAAGATTGTTGTGTAGTTGCAGGCGAAAACAGGCTGACTGCTTATTGCGTGACCGACGAACTTTATCTGAGCAGCCAGGAAAAAATATTGTATACAAAGCAAATAGAAAGCTGGCTGGAAGTTTACGATAGAAAATATGAAGACACTTTTGATGCAGAAAATATTCAGTTTAATATAGGTATATGGAATGACAGCTTTACCGGATTACCAATACCGGCAGCAGATATGAGACAGTGGCAGCACGATATTGTGCAAAAAATATTATCATATCAACCACAACATATTCTTGAGATAGGTAGCGGTACAGGATTACTCTACTTCCCTCTTGCCCCACATATTCAGTCCTACACAGGTACCGATCTTTCAAACGTTTCCATCAATCAGCTCAGACAGGCAATAAAACAAACAGGAGTACACCAGCCACTCACAAAACTATATTGCTATCCCGCTCATCTGGTTGCAGATATTGATACAGGGCCTGTTGATACCATCCTCATCAACTCCGTTGTACAGTATTTCCCGGGGCTTACCTATCTGTCTCAGGTCATCTCGCAATGTGTCCAACGATTACTTGACCACAATGGCGGCCGTATTATCATAGGCGACGTACGGGATTACAGGTCACTCAGGTGGTTCAAAACAAGATTACTACTGGACAAACAGGCACTTACAACTACAGAAGACTTCATGTGGAAGGTGGAGCAAGAACTCCTACGGGAAGAAGAACTATGCATAGACCCGCTTTATTTTATATCCCTCACAGATACCATACCAGAAATCAGCTACGCAGAGCTTGAATGGAAACAGGCAGACTATGATAATGAACTATCCCGTTACAGATATACTGTTACCCTTCATATAGGTAATACCCTACCTATTCATATGCCTGACTGGCAGCAGTGGGATGCAGCCAGACTGCTTCGTTATTTACAGCAGGGACAACAACAGATTGCTATGCAGGAAGTCCCTAATCCACGGCTATTTAGGGAAGCAAAACTCAGCAGCATGCTGCACGCTGCTCACACTTCTCTACCAGAAATACAGCAACAACTCCAAGCCACCGAACAGGATAATACCGGCGTCAGTCAACTCCTTCATCAGGCAGCAGCACTCGGATATTCCTGCCGCTGGTTCCTCAACCAAGATCCATTGCTTGTTGATATCCTCCTTGAAAAACATCCCACACAACAGGGGCCTGTTGTGGCACGGATTACAACTGCCCAGGCGTTTGCCAATCAAAAGCTCAGTAATCGTCCATTATTGCGAGACATCAGTACTGCATTGCAGGAACTGTTTCGAAATGCACTTTTGCAAAAACTCCCGGAGTATATGGTTCCTTACCAATACGTGATCATAGGAGCTGTGCCGCTTACCTCCAATGGAAAAGCCAATAGAAAGCTGTTCGCAAGACAGCAGCAACAGGACCAGTGGGGAAGAAAAGGATACATAGCGCCGCGAACTGAGCTGGAAAAAGTACTTATAGAAATATGGAGTGAGTTATTGAAAGTTGAACGCGTTGGCATTCAGGATAACTTCTTTGAGCTCGGCGGACACTCCCTGCTTGCCACAAGAGTATTATCAGTCATCCGACGACGCCTAAGCATCGAAGCAGGGGTAAAGGACCTGTTCTTATATCCTACCGTTGAAGAGCTGGCCCAATATCTGACCGCGAAAGCACCGGTAGCATTGTTGCCACCCGTAGTAGCAGTGCCCAAACGACCGGGTGGCCTGCTGCCTGTATCCTTTAGTCAGGAACGACTGTGGTTCATCGACCGGCTACAGGGGAGTGTGCAGTACCATATGCCAGCTGTGATGCGATTGAAAGGTAATATAAACGTACAAATGCTTGAGCAGGGGCTACGCACCATCATCACCAGGCATGAAGTACTCAGGACTGTGCTGATTGAACAGCATGGAGTTTGTTATCAACAGGTCAAAAATCAAGAACAATGGATGCTTCCTATCGTTGCTTTTGAAGATAGCGATGATACTGCCATCAGACAATACATTGCACAAAATATCAGCCGCCCCTTTAATCTGTCGGCCGACTACATGCTAAGAGCTGAACTACTGAAAATATCCAGCCAAGAATACATCCTTATTGTGATCATGCATCACATTGCTTCCGATGGATGGAGTCTGCCTATATTGATAAAAGAGCTGTCTGCAATATACAGTGCAGGTATCACAGTCGGAGAGCCAGGATTACCTGAGCTGGAAGTCCAATACAGTGATTATGCCATCTGGCAGCGCACCTACCTAGAAGGAGCTGTATTGCAACAACAGTTACTGTACTGGAAAAATAAGCTGGAAGGTATTCAGCCACTTAATCTGCCACTCGATCATGCAAGGCCTGCCCTGCAGAGCGGAAAAGGAGCCAGTATCTCGAAGGCCCTAGACAAGGGGCTTGTAAAAGGACTCAGGGAGCTCAGCACACAGGAAGGGGCTACCCTTTACATGGTGTTGCTCAGCGCCTTCAAGGCACTCCTCTATCGATATAGCGGGTCTGAGGATATTGCCGTAGGCACTTCCATTGCCAATAGACGTCAACAGGAGACTGAATCTCTCGTAGGATTCTTTGTCAATACACTTGTAGTCCGCAGCGAATTGAAAGGTGAGTTATCCTTCCAAGAGTTGCTCAGACAGCTAAAGGCAACATTACTGGAGGCATATGAGCATCAAGATGCACCGTTCGAAAAAGTAGTAGATACAGTGGGTACAGAACGTGACCTGAGCAGGTCTCCTTTATTCCAAGTAATGTTCACTTATCAAACCAACGCATCTATAGACGAAAATGCTTCGCTAGAGCTACAGGGCGTAGAACTGAAATGGGAAAACTTTGATAACGAGTGGGTTAAGTTTGAAATAGATATTACAATAAGCGAATGGGAAGACGAGCTATTGCTGAATTTGGAGTATGCTACCGACTTGTTTAAACGATCAACAATGGAACGGTTACTTAACCATTACGAACAATTATTGAAAGCAGTAACAAAAGATCGTCATCAGCCATTATGGTCGCTTTCATTGCTTACTGAAGCAGAACGAAACAAAATATTGTATGAATTCAATAAAACTGAGCTGTATTACGATAAAAGCCAAACAGTCATCGATCTCTTCGAGAATCAGGCAATTGTTACACCCAACAATATAGCAGTCATAGCCGGTCCAGAAGTCTTAAACTACAAGAAACTGAGTGATCAAAGCACTCATTTGGCACATTACCTTACAAAAAAACATGGTGTCGCTTCGGGAATAAAAGTGGGTATTATGCTGAACCGTTCAGCAAACATGATAATAGCTATACTGGGTATATTGAAAACAGGAGCGTCATACGTCCCAATAGATCCTGCTTATCCTACAGAACGGATAAACTACATGTTATCAGACAGTCAATCAGCCATTGTAGTGTGCGATTCAAAAAATACACAGTCTATACAGGAAAGAGCAGCAACTATTGTTACTATGGAAGATTGCCTTTCAGCCTCAGTAGACAATACACCTCTCAACCAGTCAAACCCAAAGGATGTTGCGTATGTGATCTACACATCTGGATCAACGGGCCAACCGAAGGGCGTGGAGATTACACATAGCAATGCAATGGCATTCATCAGTTGGGCACGAAACGAGTTCGATGCGAACAAATTTGATAGTTTACTAGCCGTTACTTCAATATGCTTTGACTTATCGATATACGAGTTTTTTTATACGCTATCGACAGGTAAATGTATAAAAATACTGGAGTCCGCATTAGCTATAAAAGAACAGCTGTCATCAACTGCCGACAACACAGATAGGCACTTACTCAATACGGTACCTTCTGTAGTTGACATGCTTTTGAGGGATGGCATCGATCTGAGTTCTATTACAATATTAAATATTGCAGGAGAACCGATCCCTTATCCTCTCAAAGAAAAAATCGATTATAAAAGAATAGAAGTACGCAACCTCTACGGCCCAACAGAAGCGACTACTTATAGTAGCTATTACAGATTTAGGGAAGAGGATGAACTTATACCAATTGGTCGTCCAGTAAGCAATACACAGTTATACATATTAGATACGCATGGCGGATTATGCCCTATAGGCATTGCAGGTGAATTACATATTGGCGGTGATGGCATATCACGTGGATATCTAAATCGCCCGGAACTGACTAAAGAACGCTTTATTAGTAATTTATTTAGTGCCCATGACAAAACCCTCCTTTACAAAACAGGAGATATAGCGCGCTGGCATCCGGACGGAAATGTAGAATTCCTGGGTCGCTATGATGACCAAGTAAAGATAAGAGGGTTTCGTATCGAATTGGGAGAAGTGGAAAATGCGCTGCAATCCTGTGATGGGATAAGTCAGTGTGTAGTTATTGCAGACGATAATGGTTCAGGAAGTAAAAGGCTGATTGGCTATTTGGTGCCCTTGGCAGATTATGATCATTCAACAGTATATGATCAGTTACGCAGCCGATTGCCGGATTATATGATCCCGACAGTTCTCCTGGAGCTGGATAGCATTCCTCTCACCGCGAATGGCAAAACAGATAAACGTGCGCTTCCAAAGCCAGATATCTCATTGAAACCCGGCTATGCAGCACCACGATCAGAACTGGAAAAGCAATTAGCCGAAATATGGGGCGAATTGCTTAGACTGGAGCGTATAGGTATTAAAGACAACTTCTTTGCGTTGGGAGGACATTCGTTGCTTGCCACACGGGTATTGTCACTCATCCGTCGCCGTCTGAGCATGGAAGCAGAAGTCAGAGACTTATTCTTGTATCCTACCATTGAAGTACTGGCTTCCTACCTGACCACAAAAACACCTAAAGCCATATTGCCAGGCGTGATAGCAGTCACCAAACGACCCGGCGATCTATTACCTGTATCGTTCAGCCAGGAACGCTTGTGGTTCATCGATCGTCTGCAGGGCAGCATACAATACCATATGCCGACAGTAATGAGGCTGAAAGGAAAGATTCGAGTTGACGTTCTTGAACAAAGTTTACGCACCATCGTAGCCAGGCACGAAGTACTCAGAACCGTCCTGGTCGATCAGGATGGCACATGTTTTCAACAGATCAAAACTGCAGCCCAGTGGACATTGACTGTAAAACCCTTCAAAAATAGTACTGAGACAGCCATCAATCATTACATTACACAAAGCACCAGTAGTCCCTTTGATCTTTCGACAGACTACATGCTACGAGTTGAACTGTTGGAACTTTCTTCAGAGGAATACATCCTCATTGCGGTCATGCACCACATCGCTGCTGATGGTTGGAGCTTAGCGATACTTGTAAAGGAACTTGTAGAACTGTATGCCGCCGGCAGTGAAGAGAGACAACCAACTTTGCCTGAACTCGAAGTGCAATATAGCGACTATGCCATCTGGCAGCGCACTTTCCTGGAAGGAGCGGCACTAGAGCAACAGCTGCAGTATTGGAAAAATAAGCTTGAAGCCATCCAGCCCCTCGATCTGCCACTCGACCATCTTCGACCTGCTGTGCAGAGCGGCAAAGGTAATAGTATTGGCATGGCGCTGAATAAAGAACTATCCAAGGCCCTTAAAGAGCTCAGCATTCAAGAAGGGGTCACACTCTATATGACCCTGCTTAGCGCATTTAAGATACTACTATACCATTATAGCGATTCCGAGGATATCGCCATAGGTACACCTATTGCCAACAGACGCCAACAGGAAACAGAATCACTGGTAGGTTTTTTTGTCAATACACTCGTGGTCCGCAGTGAAATAAAGAGTGAATTATCCTTCAAGGAATTGCTCAAACAGGTAAAAGACAATCTACTCGAAGCTTATGAGCACCAGGATGCTCCATTTGAAAAGATAGTAGATGCTGTAGGCATAGAACGAGACCTGAGTCGTTCTCCACTATTTCAAGTGATGTTTGTACTTCAGAATATTCCTAATGCTCCGGAGTTACAACTTGGGCAACTGGCATTACATTTTGAAGGAAACCAAAACGGGACTTCCAAGTTCGATCTTAATGTCATGGCCATAGAAGGAAGGGAACAGCTATATTTTGAAATTGAGTACTCAACTGACCTATTTGAGCAGGCCAGCATTGAACGAATGGGACAGCATTATGAGGAGTTACTAAACAATATCGTAGCAAATCGTAATCAAAAGATATCAGCTCTTCGCTTATTAAACGCCAGAGAAAAGCAACAGGTAGTAAAGGAATTTAACAACACATATACCAATCATGGCATTGTAGCAACAGTAGCAGACCTGTTTGAAGAGCAAGCGGCAATGACTCCTGATGCTATTGCGGTGACACTTAATGACACTCACATCAACTACAGGGAATTAGAAGAAAAAAGTAATCAGCTTGCACATTACCTCCACACTAAGGGGATTGGCGTAGGAACCCTGGTACCGGTCTATATGGATCGGTCTATAATAATGCTCACAAGCATTATAGGTATATTAAAGTCCGGTGCAGCATATGTGCCTATCGACATCAGCTATCCTGATGAAAGGATACAATATATACTCAGTGATGTCGATGCTGGCATTATATTAACTGATGGAAGCATAAAATATCTGCCTGAAAACATAATAGAAATAAACCCATACAAAGACATAGAATTATCTACACAATCTAAAGGCCGGATAAAATACACACGACACCCTGACGATATTTGTTACATAATTTACACATCAGGAACTACCGGTAAACCTAAAGGTGTACGAATGTCAAATGCAGCACTTGTCAACCTACTGCAATGGCAAAGACAGGAGTTTACTTCTTCCAATAACCGGATACTGCAATTTGCCAGCATCAATTTTGATGTAAGCTTTCAGGAGATCTTTACCGCCCTTAGCACAGGAAGCACCCTTGAACTTATCACTGACAATGACAGAAAAGACTTTGGTAAGCTGGTAGCCAAGGTCAACCAGACCGCAGTCACTCATCTATTTGTTCCTTATATTGTGTTACAGGGTGTAGCCGAATATTGCAGTGAAACAGGATATTATCCGCAGACTCTTAAATCGATCATTACAGCAGGCGAACAACTGAAGCTAACTCCTGAAATCAGGTTACTTACCGAAACTACAGGGGCAACATTAATCAATCAATATGGACCGACAGAAGCTCATGTGGTCTCCTCATACAGGATACAATCAGAAGATTATCTCTATCGCCAATTGCCACCTATTGGGCGTCCTATCAGCAATACACAACTATATATTCTCGATAAAAATCAACAACCCTGCCCCATAGGAGTACCAGGAGAATTATATATAGGAGGAATCTCTGTAGCAAAGGGATACCAAAACCTGCCGGAGCTATCAGCTGAAAAGTTCATTCCAGATAGTTTCACCCAAAAACCGGGCGCCCGGCTCTACAAAACAGGCGATAGGAGCCGGTGGTTAGCGGACGGCAATATAGAGTTCCTCGGACGCCGCGATGAACAAGTAAAAATCAGAGGATATCGAATAGAACCAGGAGAAGTAGAAAGCGCTTTGCAATCGTGTCATGGAGTAGGGCAGTGTGTTGTAATTGCCGATACCGATGGCACAGGAAGCATACGCCTGATAGGTTATATAGTACCGCTGGCAACATACGATCGCTCAACAGTGTTGGACCAATTACGGAGCAAGCTACCCGACTATATGATACCGGCAGTGCTTATGGAACTTGACAATATACAACTTACTTCTAATGGTAAAGTAGATAAACGTTCGCTACCTAAACCAGACGTTTCTATCCCGAAAGCAGGCTACGTAGCACCACGTACAGAATTGGAAAAGCAGATAACGGAAATCTGGAGGCGGGTTTTGGGGTTGGATCGAATTGGCATCAATGAAAACTTCTTCACTATAGGAGGCCACTCGCTTAAAGCAATGCAATTAACCTCCCGCATTCATAAAATACTCCACGTAGAGGTATCCCTGCAAGAGCTTTTCAAGTATCCAACGATCCTTGAGCTGACTGCTGTTATAACCTCAAAAGAGAAAGTTGGGTACAATCCAATTACTAAAATAGCAGAAAGGTCGTATTATGAAATATCCAATGCTCAAAAAAGAATATGGATCCATTGCAGCCTCGACACAAAGGGTTACTCTTATAATATGCCGTATGCCTTTGTTATAGAGGGCGAGTTGAATATTGAGATTCTAAAAAACTCATTGGATGCACTCCTCGACAGGCATGAAAGTCTTCGTACTACTTTCATCACAATAGATGGCATTCCCAGACAAAGAATCAACACCACTCAAGAATTAGGTTTTAACCTCGAAATAGTAAAACTTGAGAACGATCCTGCTAAAGAAATACTTAGCAAATCGATGGCTGATCAGTATGCCATTATGCCTTTCCAATTAGAAGGCGGAGCATTGATCAGATCGAAATCGATAAGATTGTCTGAGCAAAAGCATATCTTGCTACTAACATTACATCATATTATTTGTGATGGCTGGTCGGCAAGAATATTGATAGATGACCTGACCAAGATATATCTTGCTTATTCGCGAAATGAAATACCTTCACTTTCTCCGTTACAGATCCAGTACAAAGACTATACTTACTGGCAGCTTAACAAACTCAACTCTCTTCAGGTAAGCGCTTATATCGATAGTTTGCAAGGAAAAATACAGAAGGTCAATCTTCCTTACGACACACTAAACATCAATCAGATCAGTTTTCGCGGAAAAACCAGTGTTCTTGAATTGAGCACAGCACACACAACAGCATTATGGGGCATCGCCCGAAAACTGAATTCCAATATCTCCAATGTGATACTGGCTATTTACATTGTTTTTCTACATAAACTAGGTAATCAAAGAACGATAAGTTTGGGTATCGGCCATTCGAATCGAACTAATGCCGACATTGAAAATCTGATTGGATTCTTTGTCAATATCCTTGTCATCGCTATAGACCTCGAAGAGGATATAACTTTTGAGGAATTGGTGAACAAAGCCAGCGTCAGCCTATCAAGAGCGCTCGAATATGTAGACTATCCATTTGATCTATTGGTAGAAAAAACGATCAAACAACGCACTGAACAAATGCCACTCAATGTAATGTTTGATTATGCAACCTATGAAGACATTGTATTCCATGACAAAGAAGAACAATTCCTAAAACATGACGCCACAACAGAGCAACGATTATACGAAATGGATGTAAAGTTCCCAATTGCTAAGTTTGATCTGACATTATTTGCATCAAACCGGGGCAAAGACATCCATATCAGGCTGGAGTACAATGCAGACTTATTTTCCGAAAACACGATCGACAAGCTACAGCATTTTCTCTTACAAATTATAGAAAGTGTGACAAATCATTAAAAGGTAAACTTTTAAATAAGAGCTGAACTATGAAATTGGCGGATATATCCCTCGGAAATTTTCAAAAAAAAGATAACCGTTCATTTTTTGACCGGCTGAACGAAACTGCCACAGCATATCCAAGAGATAAAAGCATTGTGGATATTTTCCATGAAATGGTAACAAAATACCCTAACAAAACAGCGATCATAGATCAAGAAGTTAATATGTCCTACAGAGAGCTGGACATATCTTCCAATAAGTTGGCCAACTGGCTGCTGCATCAACAGGTAGTCCCTGAATCGATTGTAGCCATTCGTCTTAAAAAATCCTGCGATGCGATTGTTTGCATTATGGGCATCTTAAAAGCCGGCGCAGCCTATCTGCCTATTCATACCGACACGCCCACTGAGCGGATCAGGTATATCTTAAATGAGGCAGCAGCCTGTATACTAATCTCATCGTCAGAGTTTGCAAAAAGTAATATAGAGATTCAATGGCTTTGCCCTGCTTTGCATTCGATATTGCATATTGACAGCACTACTATTTTTGATGACCAGGAGAAAAGAAACGATCTGATGGATCAATCTCTATGGGAATTTATTGGCAGTTCCAGTGAAGATGAAATAGCTGCCGGGGGATGGTATAGCAGTTACACAGGAGAAAAATTTACGCCTCAGGAAATGGACGAGTACAGCGATAATACATTATTTAAGTTAGATCCATATCTCAATACAGGCACAAAAGTTTTGGAGATCGGTTGCGCTTCAGGATTGACTATGTACAAAGTCGCGGCAAAAGTGAACGAATACATAGGAACGGACTTATCAAAGTCTATCATAGACTATAATAAAGAAATATGCCGGACTAAAGCCTTTAAAAATATAAAACTGAGATGTGTTGAAGCTGAAAATATTTTGACAATTGGAGAAAGCGGTCTTGACCTTGTGATCATCAATAGTGTTATTCAAGCATTCAATGGTTTAAACTATCTACGGCATATCATTAACTTATCCATCACTTTATTGAAAGATAAAGGGCAGATATTTATTGGAGATGTTATGGATCTAGCAAAAAGAGAAGAGTTGATCAAATCAGTACAGGACTATAAGAGCAGGAACCCTGCAGCCAAGTCCAAGATGAGTTTCCAGCAGGAACTTTTCGTACCGACTGGCTTCTGGGAAGATCTACGATTTGACATAGCCGGGATTGCCGATGTTCAAATTTCAAGAAAAAGATATAGTATCAGTAATGAACTTACAGAGTTCAGGTATGATGTGTTACTCTTTATTGACAAATCTATTCAACCAAGGAAAGGAGATGGCAAAAACAAATGGCAATTCGACCGGTCTATAATCGAAAAATTCTCTGCTGACTTTTCGCCACTAACAATAAAACCTTCGGCCTTGTCCAATGTAATATTCACCTCGGGAACCACAGGGGTTCCCAAAGGAGTAATGATTGAACATCGAGCCATCGTAAGAACAGCCGTCAATGCAAAGCATATTTTAACTCATTCAGGCGATGTGTGGTCACAAACGGTGGAATTATCGTTCGATCCATCAACGATGGAGATATTCTCATCATTACTGAATGGGGCAACTCTTTGCATCATTTCTACAGAATTGCTACTAGACATAAACAAATTAAAACCGTATGTTGAAAAGAACAAAATATCCATTCTGCTATTAATAACCCCTTTATTCCACGAATATGCAGATGTATGTCCGCCGCTATTTCAGATACCAGAGAAAGTAGTGATAGGAGGATCAGTTTTATCGGCCAGGGCAGTGAATAAAATCAAAGCGATAGCCCCTGCCGTAAAAATACTGAATGCTTATGGTCCAACAGAAAACGCTGTTGTATCTACAATATTTCATGCAGAAGGAGATTTGCTTCAGGTGCCAATAGGCAAACCTTTCTCTAATTCCGGCGTATACATAGTAGATGAAAAAGGCGGACTTCAATCACCCGGACTACCCGGAGAACTGTATGTATTTGGCGATGGGTTGGCAAGAGGTTATTTAAACGATCAGCAACTAACAGACCAAAATTTTATGCCAGACCCTTTTACACCTGGCCAAAAAATATATAGAACCGGGGATTATGCAAGGGTAAGGGAGGATGGCAACCTTGAATTTCTCGGCCGCGTCGATGATCAAGTAAAGATTAGAGGACATCGTATCAGTCTTTTCGAAATCGAAAGTGAATTGAAGTCGCTTCCATACGTAGAGGAAGCTGTAGTAACGGCAATTCAACAGGAAGAAACACTTTCACTTTGTGCTTATTACCAGGCTCATGGTAATATCAGTGAAATTGAGATAAGGACACAGCTTGAACAACAACTACCAGGCTATATGGTTCCTGATTACTTTGTTTCCCTTCCAAGTTTCCCATTGAACAAACACGCCAAAATCGACCGCCAGGCATTGCCACGACCAACCAACCGTACTGCCAAATCATCCTACGAAAGAAATTATGAACCACCAGTAAATGAAACGCAAAGGCAACTACTTACCATCTGGAAAAAAATCCTAAAAACTGAAGCAATCAGCATCACTGACAATTTCTTCGAGCTAGGTGGAGATTCAATCAATGCAATCCAATTTGGTGCGTATGCAAAAAAGGAAACTCTGGATATTGAAATAAGCGAATTATTCAAGCATCCTACCATTACTGAATTGGCAGAATACTTGCGCAATAAGGAAGGAAAATCGACCAAACAAAATTCTCACATCATTGAATTCAATACAAAAGGTACAGGCACACCTATATTTATCATCCCCGGCATCCGGGGCAGAAGCGAATTTTACTCAGACCTTGGAGCATCACTTGGTAATGACCAGCCGGTATTTGGCGTTCAATACTTTGGGATTTTACCTGGTGAAGATCTGTTACCTACTACTATAGAAAAAATTGCCCATTTTATTGTAGGGTATATCAGAAGCAAACAATCATCCGGTCCATACCGCCTCATAGGTCATTCGTTTGGAGGAATAGTAGCTTATGAAATTGTAAGACAACTAATCAAGCTGGAACTTGAAGTTGAGCAAATAGTAATTATAGACACGTCCATAGAGTTATTTAACAAGGAATCTAAATCAGCGCTCAGTTCCTGGATGATATCAGAAGCAATCACAACACTTTCTGGAAATGCATTAATCATCCCTCCGCATGAAATAGAATCCATTAGCGCTATTGAAGATGCCTGGAAGTTTATTGAAGATAAAATATCCCCTTTTGATATAGACACTGAACAACTACAATCAGCATGCAGACTATTCAAACTCGAGTTTACCAATCGTAATATGCATTATCATCCAACCGACCTGATCCAGCTTCCTGCATTATTGATCATGGCCCAAGACAGCAAATCTGAAGATATGGCAACAGGATGGGACATATTTGCCCCTTCAGGGCTAATTGCTTATTCACCAGGTGATCACTTCAGCATGTTAGAGAAGCGCAACGGTAAGCTCCTCGCCTCAATCATTCAGCAACCTTTTAATAAGCCCGCTGAACCATAAAATAATACCATTAACCTTAACTTATCAGAAATGATCTCCTCTAAAAAAACAATAGGCAACAAGCTCGAGTTTATCAGTGCTCGTATTGGACATACTCCCCTTGTAAAACTAGACTTTGAGTACTGCAATTTGTTTGCAAAGCTGGAATGCCATAATCCTTTCGGGAGCATTAAGGACAGACCTGCTTTTTACATACTGCAAAATGCCCTCACCAATAAAATTATCGATTATAATAGTATAGTGATTGAATCCACCTCAGGGAATTTCGGTATAGCGCTCGCAAATATCTGCAAATTGCTGGGCATTAAATTCATTGCTGTGATAGATCCCGCAATTTCAATGCAAAAAGAGCAGCTCCTACGTTTCGTTGCTCATGATGTGATCAAAGTGAAAGACAGAGATGAAACAGGTGGGTTTCTATTAAACAGAATAAAAGTTGTAAAAGAATTCCTTACCGCCAACAGCAACGCCTATAATCCCAATCAATATCAAAATCCGGACAATTATCTCTCTTACTACCACACATTGGGCAATGAGATAGGCAGCAGTTTTACAAGACTTGATTATGCATTTATCAGTGTCAGTTCCGGAGGTACAATAATTGGACTGTCTACCAGGCTAAAGCAACTATTCCCTAAAATAAAGATCATAGCAGTAGACATTGAAGGTTCAATGATATTCTCCGATAATAAAAAATTCAGGCATCTCTCTGGTATCGGCGCCAGCATGCGTTCCCCATTAATGGATAATGCGTTGATAGATGATGTTATCATTTTATCCCATCTTGATATTATAAACGGCGCACATGAGTTGCTCAACCGACATGCCATTTTCTCCGGAGCATCTTCCGGTGCTGCATATATAGCAGCAAGGAACTACCTGAAATATCATTGCCACACCTATGACAATGCTGTATTTATTTCTCCCGACAGCGGAGACTCGTATCTCGACACTATTTTTTCAGACAACTGGATCAAAGAAAAAATACTAAAAGACCAATAATGATTTACCTAAACAGTGAGCACATTAAGCAGATCGGAATTAACTGGCTGGATATTAAAAACGTAATTGAAAACGCCATCGATCTTCTAAGCAACAATGATTTTAGTCAACCAATCAAGCCGTATCTACGCTATAAGAATCCGGCAAACCGTATCATTGCCATGCCAGCCTACATAGGAGGAAGATTTAATATGTCAGGTATTAAATGGATCGCTAGTTTTCCCGGGAACATTGCCATGGGTAAGGCCAGGGCGAACTCTGTGACAATATTGAATGATGCAGAAACCGGGATTCCCGTAGCCATTATTAACACAGCTCTGATCAGTGGAATCAGGACAAGTGGTGTATCCTGTTACATATTAGATGCATTGCTCAATAATACTCAAAGTAAGATGTCAACATTTAACGTTGGCATAATTGGATTTGGGCCAATAGGACAATTACATCTTGACATGTTATTAGAGATATTCGGAACGCGTATTGAAACTGTTTTAATATATGATCTGGCTCCCATTGACCCATTGACTATACAGCGCTATAATGATAAAGTAAAAATTGTGCTGACAGGGTCATGGGAAGCAGTACACAACAATACCGATATTTTTATAACCTGCACAGTATCTAAAGAGAGATATATTTCTGCGCCTGCCAAAAAAGGAAATATCTACTTAAATGTATCACTAAGAGATTTTGCAGATAGTTTTATGCAAACTATTGATCAGCATATTGTAGATAATTGGGAAGAAGTATGCCGAGAGCATACAGATATAGAACTGGCCTACAAACATGGCATCCTTCAAAAAGAAAATGTATGGGAAATTAATAATTCGTGTATACATGACATTTCCTTAACTTTGAATCAAAGCATCATGTTCAGCCCTATGGGAATGGCTATTTTCGATATAGCAGTGGCAACTCACTATGTTGAACAGGCCAAGTCTGTAGGAATAAACATTGAATTACCAGATTAGCATAAAAACAACCAGCCTTTCTCCTATGCAAATAAGCTCCAAGTACTTATCGTATCCCATATTATTTTCATTTTTATTATTCTTTTCTTTTATTTCCAATGCACAGTCAGAAGGCAAAATAGAGGGCAAAATAAACTCACAAAAAGGAGGAGCGCTAATTGGAGCTACTATTTCCCTATTCACCATTGCTTCAGAACCTTTGCAGGTAAAATCGACTGACAGTACCGGTTATTTTCTTTTTTCCGGCCTCAAGAATGGCATTTTTTCCATCACCATCAGCTATACTGGCTATGACACTTACCGGATAGACAGCATCATTATTGATAATAATAACCGGATCGTTGTCATCAACCAGACATTAAATCCATCAGGAGATAAGATGCAGGAAGTAGTAGTAACTTCGCGGAAGAGATATATTGAACAGAGAATAGATCGTACTATCGTCAATGTTGAGGAAAATTTGGCCAACGCAGGAGTAACAGCCCTGGATGCATTGAAAAACGCACCAGGCGTAACAGTAGACCAGAATGAGAATCTACTTTTGAAAAGTAAAGCGGGCGTGCAGGTTTATATTGATGATAAGCCAGTCAATCTGTCCGGTGATGAATTAGCCAGTTATCTTAAATCTATCCCAGCAAGTACTATTTCGAAGATAGAGTTAATGACCAATCCACCCGCCCGCTATGAAGCAGAAGGTACGGCTGGCATCATAAATATCCGCACCAAAAGAAGCAAGGGTCAGGGATGGACCGGAAGTTTTTCTACCAGTTACGGACAGGGCATCTATTGGAAAAATACCAATAGCTTGAACCTTAGTTATAAACAAGGTAAAATAAATACTTTCCTTAATATAAGTTATATCGCCAATCGTAATTACCGAAAGATAAACATTGCCCGACAATTCGAAAAAAGCGACCAATCTATTGAGTCTATTTTTGAGCAGGATTCTAAGTTTAGGCTAAAAAGAGAAGCATGGAATTTGCGCACCGGTTTCGATTATTTCCTAAATAAAAAAAATGTCTTAGGACTGGTATTCAATTACAATGTCAGCCCATTCGAACAAGACATATACAACTCCAACTATTTAATGAATGCAGAAAGACAAATAGACTCAACAGTACTGGCTAACAACCTACAGGACAGCAAATCTAAAAACCCTGGTCTTAATATAAATTACTCACATACTTGGGATGAAAAAGGTTCATCCTTGAACCTTAACCTTGATTATATTGGTTATGATTACAAGAACGATCAGTTCTTTATGAATACAACCTACTATCCCAACAAGCCGCCAGGTGAGCCGGAAGAAATAATAGCCAATCTGCCAAGCAAGATCAATATCTACTCATTTAAAGCAGACAACAGCATTATCATGGAAAATGAAACATCGCTGGATGGAGGTTTTAAGTTTAGCTATGTAAATTCGGATAACATAGCAAGTTTTTTCAACATAAAAAACAACATACCGATTCCGGATTATAATCGTAGTAATCAGTTTAAATACGAAGAGTATATCAACGCCGCATATATTAACTTTAATAAAACCCTAAAACAGTTTACTTTTCAGACAGGTTTGCGTTTTGAAAACACTATTAGCAAAGGAGACCAGACAGGGAACATACAGCGTCCTGATTCTTCTTTTAAAAGAAACTACAGCAACCTATTCCCAACAATCTATATGCTCTACAAACTGGATTCTTCAAGCAAACACCAACTCTCCTTTTCTTACGGCAGAAGAATTGACAGGCCATATTATCAGGATATGAATCCTTTTATTACCATAGTTGACAGGTTTACTTATTTTGCCGGAAACCCCTATTTACGTCCACAATTCAGTGACAAAGTGGAATTATCACACATTTACAACAACACGCTAACTACGACAGTATTTTACAATACAACAAAAGACATAAGGGATGAAGTCATCAGGCAAGATGGCAACATTTTCATTAGTACTTTCGGCAACATTGGCAAAAGAGTTACAGTCGGAGTTAACCTTAGTGCTTATTGGCAACCAGTAAGATGGTTGATCACTAACTTTTATACAGAAGTAGCCAATACCCGTTTCGATGCAGTGATAAGCAATATCCCCATAGACATCAATCGCACCTATTGGAGAGTCTATCTGGATAATCAATTCGATTTAGGCAAACAATGGAATGTAAGTATGAGTGTTAATTACAATACTAAAAATATCCAGGGACAGTTCCTTAACGATCCACTGTTGTTTGTACAGATGGGGGGCGGCAAGAAAATCCTGAAAGGCAAAGGAAGCATCAGGCTTAATTTTACGGACATTTTCTATACCTGGCAACCCAAAGGCACCATAAATTTCATTCCAAAAACAAGAGCCAGCTTCAAAAACTATTTTGATAGCAGGGTAGTGAATATATCATTTAGCTACAACTTTGGCTCCAAAGATAAGGTCAATCGCCAGCGACAAAGTGTTGACGAAGAAAACAGGATCAAAACAGATTGACAATCTCCGTGCTCTACTACTGCACCAATACTATAATATTTGTTATTGTATTTCTCTCCGCGGTAAGAGATAATGTATACTGTCCTGCCGGCAAGCGAACTGTGCTCATTTGAATCAGGCCGTTGATGGCGGTGTATTGTTTTTGTTGTATGATGCGGCCGTCGGCGGTTGTCAACTTTGCTGTTACAATGCCGGTGATGCCGGGCAATTGTACTGTCAATGGTTGTCCTGCGCGCACGGGGTTGGGGAATACCAACCAATCTCTTGTTTCATCAAATACTACCAGTGCTGTCTTTGAATATTTCTTGCGGTCGCGGTCAACTGCTACCAGGCGGAAGTAATTCTTGCCGCGCATCGGATGCTCATCGCGCCATTGGTATTGTGTGACGTTGGGCAGGGCAGGGGTGCTATAGACCGGTGTATAATCGCGGCCATTGCTGCTACGCTCCAATGTAAATTGTGCACCTTCTTCATAGGAAGCCACTGTCCACCTGATCAAGACCGTCTTTTGTTGTTTTACTCCTGTGAATGTGAGTATGTCTAATGGTAATAAAACACCTTCGGAACGGCCAACGGTTAATGGGTAACGCCAAGGGCCAAACCGCTGTCCGGTCAATGATGTGGTTGGGCTGTATTCTACCCGTGCACGCAGCAGGGTGGACTTGCCGGTCTTCGTTATCTGGCTTTTCAGTTCAGTACCTGTCAACCCGATGTTTGTAAAGGCTGCCTGTCTGCCCGTGTAAGCCGTGCTGTTGGTAACCGGGTTGCCACTGAAGGAGTTTCCTGTTGTGCGGGTTTCCCATACCAACCGGGCTTTTTGCAAGCCTTGTGAAGAGCGCACCAATAATCCGGCACCAAGGGTTCCTTCCGGTACATTGGATACGCCTAATGGTGTTGTGAGGTTGGCATTGTACAGGCGCAGGTTGTTGCGCTGGCCGGTGTGGTTGCCACCGCCATAATACAGGTACACGTTGCCCATGGTTTCATAGTCCAGGTTGCTCACGAGTATATCTGAAAAGCCGTCGCCATTAACATCTCCGGCAGTACTGGCTGAAGTTCCAATGCCACTGCCCAATTGCCAGGCATGGAGACTGTCGGGCACCGCTGCTAATCCTGTCGGTGTTCCTTTGTAGATGTAGGTTATTCCTCCATTACCTCCTCCATAATGTGGATCGCCGATCAACACGTCTGCATAGCCATCAGCATCGATATCTCCGGCGCCAGCTATTATGTACCCAAACAGGGTACTTGGGGGCTGTACTTTGATCAATGTATCGGAAGGCGTGGTACTGATACCTCCCGTAGATCCCAGGTATATATATACCCGCCCTTCGTCGTAGCCGCCTGCATATTCTACTGCACCGACCATTACATCTGCATATCCATCCGCATTGATATCTCCGGCGCCAGCTACGGATATTCCAAAGAATGCTAACTCCTGGTTGGCATTATCGAGGATCACCGGGTTGGCAGACACCAATCCGGTATCTGAGCCCATGAATATGTAGGCCCTGCCTTCTCTTGCATGGCTGCCATCAGTAGACGCGAACGCGCCGATAATCACATCGCCGTAGCCATCTCCATTTACATCGCCAGCGCTGGCCAGTGAACGGCCAAAGCCTGCCATATCGGGTTCATTGGTTCCTTGTATAATATGATCAGGTGTAGCCGGTAGTCCTGAAGCTGATCCATAATACACAAACACTTTTCCTGTATCGATGGTGACTACTTCATTGTAAGCGCTTATCAACACATCTCCGTATCCGTCGCCATTCAGGTCGCCCGCACCGGCAACAGCATATCCAATGCGTTGGTCCGGCGCACCTGTGATCGTTGCCGGTGTCATTATCAATCCGGCTGATGAGCCATAGTAGATGAATACACCGCCTTGTGTACCGTTGTAGCGAGGTGCGCTCACGATGACATCTGCATAGCCGTCGCCATTCACATCGCCACCGGATACGGAATAGCCCAGTTTGCAACCGGGTTGATTGACATCAAGGGTGATATCGGGTATTTCCGGTAATCCATTCGCCGAGCCATAATACACATAGGCCCTGCCTTCGAAATTGGTTGTTCCTTTTATGAAGTTGTGGTCTCCAATCACTACATCCGAAAAGCCATCGCCGTTGATGTCGCCCACGTGTTGCATCGATTTACCAAAGCTGATCAACGTAAGGCCCTGGTGGTTCATCACTACCGCGGGCAGCACATTGTTCAGGCTGTCGGGTTCGCCATGGAATATATACGCTCTTCCGGCATTGAGGCTATCTCCGGCATCATAGTCTGCATCTCCTGCAACAATATCGGTGTAGCCATCCCCATCAATGTCGCCGGCGGCGGCCAGCGCCGTAACGGCAACACTGTGGGGAGAATCTACGATATAATAAGCTGTATCCTGCAGTCCTGTGGCGGAGCCATGCATGATCAACAGGCGCGGTACGTTGTTGATAGTGTCCTTGCCGCTCACTACGATATCTGCATACCCATCTCCGTTTATATCGCCTGCGCTACCTACAGGCCCGCTGAAGGCAAGGCCTACACGCGTGGTGCTGTCAATGATAACGGGATCGGCCGGCAATCCTGTCGGGGATCCATAATATATCAATACGCGGCCAATGCTATGGAAGGGATTGGGACCAAACATATCATCATGGTACCTGGATTGCCCCACTACCAGATCTGTATAGCCGTCTCCATTGAGGTCGCCACCGCCTGCCATCGACCGACCGAAGTGTGTAGATTCAATGGGTTGTGTGTTGGTGTACATGTAAGCAGGGGTGAGGGTAAGTCCTGTAGCGGAGCCGTAGTACACAAACACAGCGCCATCATCCTGGGGAACGAATATGTCGTAATCGGGCGCGCTCACGGCAATGTCGGAATAGCCGTCGCCGTTGACATCGCCCATACCTGTGACAAGTGCACCAAAGTGACCCATGTATTGATCGCCTTCCACATAATCATTTCCTGAAAACCCTGTAGGCGATCCATAAAAAACGTACGTGCGCCCTGTCATTCCATTGGGAAATCCTCCCGAGTACCCATATCCCGGGGCGCCCACAATGATATCTGAATAGCCATCGCCGTTCACATCTCCGGCTCCTGCTACCGACTCTCCAAACATAGAAAATCCAAAGTCCTCTTTCAGTATGGTGTCGGCTTCGGATGCGATACCGGTGGGTGAACCAAAGTATACCAGGGCTTGTCCTCTTGCCGCATTGTATCCATCATCGCTGGCATACATGGCGCCTACAACGAGGTCGCCATATCCATCTCCATTAACATCTCCTGCACTGGCTACAGACGAGCCAAAGCGTTCTCCTTGATCTATATTGCAGTGATACTCCAATGTGAGACTGGGTATTACCGGCAATCCTGTAGCGGCACCATAATATACATAGACTCGTCCTTCATTGTTAAACCAATCGATGCTATCGTATATGGGTGCGCCTATCACTACATCGGAATAGCCATCACCGTTCAAGTCTCCTGCACTGGCTACGGAAGCGCCAAATGTCGCTTCTGCTTTGCCTGGCCCCGGCAGCACGCTATCATTGAACAGGTTGGCGAAGGAAAGGTCGTAAGAACTTATCCTGTTGCTGGCAGCGTCCTGTTGCCCGATGTGCTGCAAAGCGGCGTTGTACCAATCTGTTTGTGCCGGTGGCACCGATTGGTCATAACGGATAAGAACGGGAGTAGTGGCAGGCTGATACAGGAAAGCGATCAGCAATGACAATAGCGGGGTCATCATCATGCGCATGGCAATAAGGTTTACGTGTGTTAAAAGGAAGGGCGGGTAGAGATGATGGCTATTGGAAATAGTTTGCCAGGGGCGGTAAGCAAGAATTGATGGAGGATTGAATTATAGGCGGGTGCGCGGGGATATTCAGATATAATTGCAATTTAAGGCTTCTTTTTTTCTCAACCAATACCATTTACTGGGGATAAAGGAACGCCCGGTGTAGAAACACCGGGCGTATGCTACTTGTGAACTAACTATAACTGCCGTTACTTTGTTGTCAACTCGAATGGAATGGTATAGATTAATTCGGCTACACCGTTCGTCTTTACCCCCACACGCACAAAAATGGAGGCTTTTGTCTGCAGGGCTGCGGGTACATTGGCCGTTATCGTTACCGGCTGCGTCAGATCTGTGATCTGCGCTGCGGGTTTTGATACGTTGGCCGCGTTGTTGTTTTGGTCAACGATGGTGGTTTGTCCAATGTACAACCTTGCTGCTTCCAGTGTCCTCGTCTGGTTTACACGTTGCAGGTTGAACGTAGCTGTTACTACGTTGTTGCTTCTTGTGTAGGTGGCATTGCTGATGATGAAGAAGGGATCTACTGTTACATTGATATCTGATGTTCCTCCCTGTACGTCGATGGAATCAGTTTTGTCTGCCCAGGGGCCGTTGCCTCTCAGCAACGTGAGTTTGTAGTTTCCGCCAAACACTTTTGCGGAAAAGGTACCGTCCTGTTTTACGTACACTGCTATTTTATTGCGGAGCTGATAGCCATATTGCCATAGCTCCAGTTCAACGCCTCCCGACCTTACGCTCAACGCCTGGTTCTGGTAAACTATCTTGCCACTGATGACGGCAGATGGCGGCTCTTTGTTATCTTTTTTGCAGCCGATAACAAACAGCAGGAGGGTGATGTATAATAGATTAAGACCTTTCATATAATGAGTTTTATGCTTTATTGTAATGGATTACGCACAATGAGCGGATTGTTGTCCAGTACAGCCTGTGGTATGAATGTATAGTAGTTCCTCACCTGGAAGAACCTTGGCCCGATGAATCGTGGCGCCTGTATTTTATCGAATACGAATTTACCATCAGCAGGATGGCCGGGGCGCACTACACGATAAGGGTACAGGGCATAGACAACAGACGAGGGGTTGGTGGTGTTACCATTCCATACCTGGTCGGCTATTCTCCAACGCTTGAGATCCCATACGCGATGGTCTTCAAAGGCCAGTTCTACCCTTCGCTCGTTCCTGATCTTATCGATGTTGATGGTGGCCAGACTGTTCGCGGGGAAGCCTGCTCTTTCTCTCAACAGGTTCACATATTTCAGGGCATCGGCTGTGTTGTTCAACTCAAGGGCTGCTTCTGCTGCATTGAGGTAAACTTCTCCCAGCCTCATCCATACGAACCATACGTCGCTGAGGATACCACGGGTGCTGGTACCGCCGCCATCGTCAATGTACTTACGCATGTAAAAGCCGGTATTGGATACGTCCTGGATGGAGCGGTGTGGACCTGATGCTGCTACCAGCGTTTTTCCATCTGTGTGGAGTGAACCCAGTTGGCTACCTTCCACGGTTTGGTAGGCGGAACCATTCCAAACTTTTACGCCTGCCTGCATTTCGATGGTGTATCCTTTGAATGCACTACCGGGATAAAGGATGGTGCCAAGGAGGCGACCGTCTTTGTTGGCAAAGATGTCCTGTGGCCTGTCGTAGTATATGTAATCTGTGTTGCCTGCGTTCATGTTCTTGAGTACGCCAGGTGAGCCGTCGAGGTAATCAGACGCTTCTACGAGGTTGAGTGAAGGCACTACCTGTGAGGAGGACAGGTTGTCTTCACGGATGCCACGTGCAATGTTCTCATAGGTGAAGCCGTGGCGTTTGTTTTTTGCCGAGAGGTAGTCTTTCACGAAGATGGCTTCGCGGTTGCTGGCTTTTTTGGTCACAGCTTCATAGAATGCCGTTGCCGGGTTGGCAGGATTCGTTTTCAGGAAGTAGGCATTGCTATTGATCACTTCCATAGCTGCGTCGTAAGCTTTCTGGTAATACTCATTGGCCCTGTTGGCAGGGATACCTACTTCGCCACCGGCAGTAGTAATGGGAACGGGGCGCAGGTTGTTGTATTTGGCCAGTGAACCAGCATAAAGCATGGCGCGGCTTTTCAGGGCCATCGCTGTATACTTATTAGCTCTGCTGGCGCTTGGGATATTATTGGTTATGTTGCCCAGCAGTCCTTTGATCTCATCCAACTCTTTTGCGATGAAGTCATATACTTCGGCTTCTTTAGCTCTTGGCTGACGCAATGGGGTTACATCGCCACTGTAGTCATAGATCAACTGTTTGGTAACGATGGGTACTCCGCCCATGCGGCGCACCATTTCAAAATAGATCCAGGTCCTGATGAACCTCAGTTCTGCCTTTGTTTGTGTTTTCACTTCTGCATTGAGGTTAACGCCCAGCTCGTCTATTTTTTCCAGCGACAGGTTGATATCCCTGATGAGGTCATAATCCCAATAGGACCATCTGTCGGCTGCATAGGATGCGATGTTGTTGCGTCCTTCATCGTTGGAGTTGCCCGACCACATGGCGTCGTCGTAATCGGCCATGTTGCGCCAGTTGCCATCGATACTCATATCGCTGGGTATGCGGTTGTAATAGTTGGCCAGCAATGCGAGTAATTGTTTGGGGTCGTTCCACACCTGGGCGTCGGTCAGGATATTTTTCGGCTGCCGTTCCAACCAGTCTTTTTTGCAGGAAAGCAGCATCGTACTCACTATGACTGCATATAATGCTATATGTATTTTTTTCATGATCGGAATCTTTTAGAATGACAGGTTAAATCCAAAGGTGAGCAGCTTTTGTGGTGGGTACACGAGGCCACCGCCAGAAGTGATCTCCGGATCGATTTCCAATTTGTTCACATTGTCGAGGGTGATCAGGTTGGTTGCATTCACATAGAAGCGCAGTTTTTTGGCTCCTATGCGGCTGATGATGCTTTTGGGCAGATCATATCCCAACTCGATGTTGCGCAAACGCAGGTAGGTGATATTGGTTGTCCAGAAGGTATTGTTCTGGTAGTTGATGTGGCTGTTGCCTCTGCGAATGGCGGGATAGGTTCCTGCGACCCATTTGCTGTTGGGATCGTAGGGGTCTTCACGATGCCAGCGGTCCTCAAACATGTAATGGGGTGAGGTACCGTTGTTCTGGAACATGATCTTCAACTCTACTGCGCGCTCGAACGACATCATGGAAGCTCCGGCCAACACCATATTCAGGCTGAAGCCTTTGTATTCGGCATTGATGGTAGCACCAAACTGGAGGAGTGGGTTTTCACCACGTGCCCAACCGAGGGACTGCCTGTCGAGGTCATTGATGAGGCCATCGTTGTTGAAATCTTCGTAGATAAAGTCGCCGGGCAACATCGTTCTGTTACCTTGTCCGTCAATGTTGACAGGGTATTTGTCGATCTCAGCCTGTGACTGGAAGCGTCCGATCACTTTGTACATGAAGGTGGCGCCTGCACCTGCCCAACGATCCTGGTTGGTAGTACGGTATTCGTTGTATGCGTTACCGAAGGGTTGTTTGTAATCGAGGATCGACCTGTTACGCGCCAATGTTCCATTGACTCCGATCGAATAGTTGAGCTGTCCTTTGTTGTTGTTGTAGGTGATCAACATTTCGACGCCGCGTGTAGCATCTTTGTTCAGGTTCTCCAGTGGCAATCCATAGCCTGCTTCGTTGGGCAGCAGCACATCGCGCCTTACTGCGGGCACACCGGAGCGTCTGCGTTCAAAAACATCGATCTGACCGGTGATCTTACTATTGAACAGCGAGAAGTCGACGCCGACGTTCATTGTTCTGTTGGTGATCCAGGACAGGTTGGTAATAGGCACGCCTCTTGGGTCGGAACCTATGATGTAGGCGCCATCCAATACTGCATTGCCGGCGGGATAGGTGTAGCCTGGCAGGTAATCGAAGGCATTGATGCTGGCTTCGCTACCTGTTTCTCCGTAGGATGCTCTCAGTTTCAACTCATCTACAAAGCGTACGCGTGAGAAAAAGTTTTCCTGTGAGATGCGCCATCCTGCTGACACGCCTGAGAAAAAGCCCCAGCGACTATCAGGATTGTACAGGTATGATCCATCATAGCGGCCGAGCAACTCCAACAGGTACTTCTGCTGATAGTTGTAGTTCAACCTGCCAATGTATCCTGCACGGGCTTCTATCCTCCATTCATCGGCCAGGAAATCCTGTTCTGAGAATGACATCAAGGGGATATAGTTGTTGGAAGGGATGGTATGTATCGCCACATATGCGTTCTCATAATCGGATCTTTCATAGCCCGCTACTGCAGTGACGGAGTGATCGCCAAATTGTTTTGAATAGTTCAAGGTGGCTTGTACGTAACGGTTTATCACGTTGCGTTTGTGCTTTTCGCGCCAGGGGTTCTGGTTGCCATACAGGGCTCCGTTGGGCGCTCTGTCTTCATATTTACCTGTGGTAGGATTGTAGATATAAGCAGCATAAGTGTACTCCATACCATCGAAATCCTCGTTCATGTAGTTATAGGCCAATGTTGCTTTTGCCGATAGTCCAAATGGCAGGTCGTATTGGGCATTGACCTTAAGATCCATGGCATGCCAGTTGTTCTGGATCCAGCCCGTAACATCGGCTTTGTAGGTGGCCGGGTTTACGTTTACGTTGTGGGTCTGGTTAATGTAGTTAGGATTGTTATTGGCATAGGGTGCTTCGGTGGGCCACATGCTGAAGATACTCAGGAAGGGGTTGAAGTAGTCATCTAATCCCGGAACGCCTATCTGGTAGTTCTTCTCCAGGCGTAATCCTATCTGTGCGCCCAATTGCAGCCTGTTGGCCAGCTGTGTGTTCAGGTTGGCCTGTACGTTGGTACGCTGGTAGTTAAAATCTTTGAGGAGGGCATCCTGGTCGAGGTGTGATATCGATAGGTGATAGGTTGACCGTTGTGAGCCTCCGGAGGCGCTGGCGCTGATGTAGCGTTGAGGCACGTTTCTCCGTGTGACCATATCGTAATAATCATAGCTCTGATAGCCACTGTCAGTTCCCAGTCTCCATTTTTCCAGTTCTGTTTTGCTGAGTGTGGGTGATGGATCACGACCCGCGTTCTGCTCTGCTTCTACTACTGCACGCTGGTGCACATAGGCAGATGGTGGTTTGGGATAGCGGGTAAAGTCCTGGAAACCGTAGTAGCCGGAAACATTGATGGAGGGTGTTTCCCGACGACCTTTTTTGGTTGTTACCAATACCACACCGTTGGCGGCACGCAATCCATAGATGGATGCGGAGGCATCTTTCAGAATCGTAATGTTCTCAATATCTTCCAGGCCGAGGGTATTGAACACATCCTGTCCGGAACCCTGGTTGAATCCAAATCCGGTAGTAGCCGTATTTCCTCCTGTGTAGGGTACTCCATCGATCACAAACAAGGGGGCTCCCATGTTCCTGATCTGCAGGTTGAGACCACGGCCGGGGCGTGAGTCCGGGGCACGTGTAGTGATGCCGGGCACTTTACCTACCAACGCTCCTGAGGTAGTACCCGCAGGTGTTGTGGTAAGGCCTGCCGAATTGATGCTGCTGACAGCGCCGGTTACGGTAGCTTTTCTCTGGGTGCTGTAACCTACGACTACCACATCATTGAGCTGCGTGTTCTGTAACTCCATCGTTACATTCAATGCTGCACGATTGTTCACAGCTACCTCGCGTGGTTGGTGTCCTATGAAACTAAACACCAGCGTGGCGGTAGGCGATGCGCTGATAGTGAAGACGCCTGAAGAATCGGTGGTAGTGGAAGTAGCAGTTCCTTTCACCGTTACGGTAACTCCTGCGAGCGGCAGTTCTCCGGATGTCACCCTACCAGTGACAGAGGACTGAGCGAACAGGCCCGAGCTAATTAAAAGAAAGACCAGGAAGCACAGGAACCTTGCATGCAGGTAAGGTCCTTGCAACCGATCTTTCCGCAAACAATAGATTTTCCATTGTAGCAAGAATCGTTTCATGACAGTTAGGTTTTGTGAATGAAATAGATCAGTATTGGCCTTGAAATGCATTTTCTCAGACCAATACTTTTCTTTTCCGGCAATTGCCGGTACTATTTTTTAAACATAAGAGAGCCCTTACCGGTATTTCCGGTTCATAACCATTTAAGCTTTTTTAGATCAGAATGAGCCGTCCTTCATAAGTTCTTCAACAGGCTCAGGGTGACAGGCTACTCAGGATTAAGGTAATGGGGCTTTCTCTGTTTGTTTTTTTAGTGTAAATGCTGGCAGCGGTATAACTTTTCCGCCTTGCAGGGCCGATTCATGGGCCAATATGCCCACGCAGGTTATGTTCGCTGACTGTCGTGCATTGGGAAACGGATCGCGCTTATCGTACAGTGCGCTTACAAATTCATGTACCAGGTGCGGATGTGAACCTCCATGTCCTGCACCTTGTGTAAATGATAGATGCTGGTTATCGTCTGTATCGTAAACTCCTTTCGTTGTAAATCTTTGTATAGGCTCTGGGAGAAGGTGTGCATAATCAGGGCTGTGTACTTCCGATGGTATTTCGGGCTCCGGCTTTTTGGCGGTGTGCACGATCAGTGGTTCTCCTTCGATCAGTGGCCATTCTACGGATTTCTTTGATCCGTATACTTCAAAGCTTTCGCGGTATTGGCGGGCCGTATCGAACAGAGAGCGGTAGATGTGTGCGCTGAGATCTGAATTGCTGAATTTGATGTGGGTGCTTTCTACTGCAAAGGGTGAATTGTAATGCTGGTGTAATTCTTTTCTGATGGTGCCTGATCCAAAGCAGGAAACTGTTTCTGCATCCGCATTGGTGAGGGCAAGGACAGGTCCTACGCAATGGGTGGCATAATACATGGGTGGCAGGCCGGGCCAATAGTTGGGCCATCCATCCATATCCTGCTGATGGCTTGCTTTCAGGAACTGCACTTTACCGAGTTCGCCTGTGGTGTACAGTTCTTTCATGTACAGGAACTCGCGTGCGTATACCACGGTTTCCATCATCATGTAAGTGAGGCCCGTTTGGTTTACGAGCTCTACAATCTGGCGGCATTCTTCTACCGAAGTAGCCATTGGTACCGTGCAAGCTACGTGCTTACCTGCTTTCAGGGCTTTGATGGATTGTATTGCGTGGTCGGGGATGGGGGTGTTGATATGTACTGCGTCGATATCGGGATCTTGCAGTAACTCATCATAATCCGTGTAGCGTTTCTTAATGTTGAAGGCGTCGCCAATTTCGTTCAGCTTTTGTTCATTGCGCTGGCAAATGGCAACCAGTTCGGCATGGGGATGCCGCTGATAAATGGGAATAAACTCTGCTCCGAATCCGAGGCCGATGATGGCAACTTTTATCTTTTTATTTTCCATTTTCAACTATTTTATCGAATAGACTTCGGTTAACAATCGTTTCTGTGGTGGTGGCCCAATGTTTTAAGAACTGCAGGCCTTCCTGTGCAAAGCCGTCCTGGCTTTCGGCCATGGGATGCCAGAAGCAAACGGCCCCGGCCAGTTCAATATTCTGTGGCGTAAAGCTTTCGATGGTGACTATTCCTTTGTAGCCGATGGCTTCGAGCCCTCGCCTGTAAGCGTCCCAGTTCGTTTGTCCTGTGCCCGGTGTTCCGCGGTAATTCTCCGCCACCTGCAGGTGTATGAGCTTATCGGCTACTGTCTTTATCGCTTTTTCTACATCTTTTTCTTCGATGTTCATGTGAAAGCCGTCCAACATGATGCGTGCAGCGGAATGATTGATATCGTGTACCATGCGCAATGCATCTTCTGCCGTGTTGACCAGGTCGGATTCAAAGCGGTTCAATGGTTCGATGGCGATCTGCAATCCGCTCTGTGCTGCCATGTCGCTCACGATGCGGAGGTTCTTTACTGCGAGGTCCCATTCTCTTTTGCGTTGCTCATCGGGCACCATCCTTGCTTTGCCTACAGCCGAATACATGGGGCCTCCGAAAAAGCCAGCGCCCAATGCCACGCAGATGTCGAAGCAGGCTTGTATATAAGCAAAGCAGTTGCGGTGTACTGCCGGGTCTTCATTTGTCAAATCTCTCGAAGGGCCGAAGGCTCCACAGATAGATGCTTTCAATCCGTATTTCTTCAATGCTTCTTTTACTGTCTTTACGTCGATCAATGTGGGATCTTCTACTGCTATCTCCACTACATCGTATCCCATTTGGGCAATCTTTGGGAAAAGTTCTTCGATGGATGCTGTTTTGAACGGAGAAGTCCAAAGCCAGGTGCTCACTCCGTATTGTATGTTCAATGCCATTTTCTATATGCTTTCGTATACGGATGTTGTTGCTGCCTGTTCCTGTTTCAACAGAACCACTTTATATCCTCCTTTCCATCTGAAGTATGCTATGAGGAGCAGGTAGCTCACCAGCATGATGATGGGGAATATAACGATGTTGCGGAGGGCTTCTTTCTTAGCGCCATCCCTGATCGTGTTGACCGTGGCTATTTCCTGCGGACTGGCAGTGGATAGTTTTGCCTGGTCCAGTGCCTGGTAGGTGCCGAAGAGGCTTTCTTTGGCTTCGGTAACATATGTTTCGTGGATAGCGGTGTTATTGGATTTGTCGTAGGCCAGGATATTGGAGTCGATGGATTTGTCTTGTATAAATCCAAGTATGCCTGCTCCGATAACGCCTGCCGCGATCATGCCGAGGCCGCCCGTAATGTTCAGCGTCAATGCGCCGCCTTTGGGGAAACGCTCTGCTACTACGCCCAGCATCGTTGGCCAGAAGAAGGTCTTGCCCAGGCCGTATACTGTTGCGGCAACCAATATGCCTACGCCCACCGACATGGACAGCAGGTATAATCCTACGCCTGCGATCAATGAGCAGATGGCCAATAATCCGAGGGGAGAAATTTTGTGTATGATAGGACCTGCGAAGAACCGCAGTACAAACATGATGGCTGAAGTGTATACCAGTACCCAGCCCGGATGGAATCCCAGGTCGCTCATAACTGGTGTCATCAAATCGGTGATCCAGCTATCCGTGCCCAACTCCGTAGTGGCCAGCGGTATCATGATCAGCAGCAGGACTATAAATAGTGGCTGTCCGAAGCTGCGCGTGTACCAGCCAAACAGGAGGGTGATGATGGCGATGATAATGATATTGGCTACTGTAGGCCATCCGAATACGGCGCCCAATTGAAATACGATGAGTGACGTGATGATCAATGCTCCGATGGCGCCTACTTCCTGCAGCATTTCTCTGTAAGAAACACCGGCCTGTACTCTTTCGTTGAGCGGGAAGCGACGGGATATGATCATGATGCCATAAGCTATGGTTGGCAACAGGATGAGGGCGATCTTGTATTCCCAGCGGGTATCGGCTCCCATCAATATGGCAATGATGCCGCCCAGTACCAATCCACCCGGCCATGCAGCGTGCAGGATGTTCAACCATTTGGTTTTTTCTTTCCGGAACATCGTGGCTACTACCGGGTTCACCACTGCTTCGACTGTTCCATTGCCGATGGCAACGATGAACGTTCCTACATAGAGCATCCAATAGCCATTGGCAAAGATGGTAAGGATGGCAGAGGTGACGTGGCAAAAGAAGGCGAAGTACAGGGCTGTCTTATAACCAATCTTGTCGATGACAAGACTGAACAGCACAATGCTGATGGCGAATGGCCAAAGGCCTACGCCGGCGATCTCTCCCAACTGGGTTTGCGACAGGTTGAACTCTTGTCCCCATTGTGGCAGTATTACTGCCCGAAGTATGAACCCGAAGGAGGTGGTAACCAACGCCACGAAGCAAGCGTAGAACAGCTTCATGTCGGGTGGTCCTTCGGATAATTGGTTTTGTGTACTGTTAGCTGGCAAGTTTGGTTCTCTCATACGGCAATCGTTAGTTAGCAATCGTTGGTTATTTCGTTACCCGGAGTATTCCATTCATGATCCTCCAGTGACCGGGGAATGTACAGAGGAAAGGATAGTCTCCCGGTACATCCGGCAACTTGATCGTGAGTGTATATTTTCCAGCCGGGTTCACCAGTGGTGTAGCGGCCAGTACTTCGGGCATTTTAGGAACGTATTGGGATTTTGCACCATCACCATCACGGGCCAGCAGATCGGCTGCTGCGCCTACTTTGTTGCTTGTGCCGGGCTTGATCAACACAAAGTTGTGTTGCATGAAATCGGGGTTGTTCAGCACGATGCGGATCGTAGTACCGGCTTTTGCTGTGAGCAACTGCTTATCGTATTTCATGATATCCTTGACTACGTTCAGCGTGATGGTTTTATCGACTGCGCCTGCAGCGGTAGCAGCTGTGGCAGCGGTTTCTTTGCCGAGTGTTTCCAGTTTTTGTTTGGTTACATTGGCGCGCAGGATAAATATAGTGTCGGGATAATCGACTACTCTTTCGTCTCCTTTCTTATTGTCCATTCCAACGCGAACAGGCTGTGCTAATTCTGCTTTGAACAGGCCAGCTACTTTGGTAGTGGCAACTTCGCTGCTGTCGATATACAGTCTTATGGCGCCATCTTTATCGAGGCCTGCTCTGAAAGCAAATTTTGCGGGGAGCTCTTTGGGTGTAACAATGCTATATGGCTTTCCATCCTGGTTGACCTGGAAGTACATTTTATTATCCTGGACGTACAGGGTATAGCCGTTTTTCCTGTCACCTTGTGTAGCGATAACACCCGACAACAGGCGGTTGCCACCCTGGCCTTGCTGATTGTTGCCTCCACCACCGGGGCGTGGTTGCATGCGCTCGAGTTCTCCGGACAAGAGTATTTCTTTATTGCTTACCTCCGGTGATACAGCATCTGTTTGCTGCTGCCTGCCAAATGTTCTGCGCAGGGTAACTGTATTAAGTCTTGAACCAACAACGAGGCGTTGTACAATGGATGCTTTTGATAAAGGGTCATTATCTTTAAGGCCACGGCTCTTTGAAGCTGTGCGGAATCCTTGTTCATGTACTTTGCTGGCAATCGTCAATGCCTGTTTCAGCCAGGCGTCTGCTAGGTTCTCCTCTTTTGCTGCCATGCTTACCAGTACGTTGCCAGCTTCCTGTGAAGGCTTCATATCGATGGTGGCCAACAGGGCTGCCATTCTGATGCGATAATCGGCATCATCAAATACTTTTGCTTTTGCAAGGGCCGCCAATGTGGTAGCATTCTTAGGCAGCACTTCTATGGCTGCTTTGCGCACACCAGTGGATGGACTGCTCAGTGCTTTTGTGGCTACTGCCAGCGCTTCTTTGTTTGTTCCGTTCAATGCGTTCAGGCCATGTATCGTCCACAGGGCATGAACAGCTGGTGCGTTAACACCTATTTCATCTGCTTTGCTTTCTTCTACCAATTTATATAATGCAGGTAAAACTGTTTTATCTCCTTTTTCAACCAGCAGGCGCTGGGCAGTAAGGCGCCAGAACATGTTCTTATCTGACAGGGCGCTTACCAAGGCTTTCGAGTCATTCTTGCTTAATGACAAGGTATTCTTCTGGTCATTGCCTTTGTAAGTAAGGCGGTATATGCGTCCACGCTCATGATCGCGTAATGGATTAATGTAGGCGTTGCCAGCTCCGTTCTTCGCATCCAAACCAGATGAAGCGATGCTGGGGGTAGGGTTGTGCTGAATGATGAAATCGTACCAATCGGTAACCCACAAAGCGCCATCGGGACCAACTTCTGCCTGGATGGGGGCAGCCCACTCGTCGGCGCTGGCGAGCATGTTCCAACCGTCGCCCACTTCTTTGAAGCCTGCGCCATTTTTCTCCAGGACTGTTCTGTGAATCAAACGTCCGGTAGGTTCTGTTACGAAAGCAATGCGGTTCCAGTATTCTTTGGGGAAATTTCTTGCTGTGTAAAGGCTATGACCAGCGGCAGCTGTGAATCCGCCATGTACATCTACCTGGCGCAGGTTTTTAGTGGCTACGTGCATACCGTAGTGGGCATCCAGTTTTTCTACGCCTGTTTCGTTTTTGATACCTACTTTATCGAAGTATCTCTTAGGTAATCCTAAAAAGCCCGTGTGAGTATTATTGGCAGTAGAAATGAATACATCGAACTCTTCTGAGAAGCCGAGGCCCCAAGTGTTGTTACTCGTAGTAGAGAGGTATTCGAGTTGTTTGCCATCGGGTGTAAAGCGGTAAACGCCTTGTCCGAAACGGAGGGTGTCTTTGCCCACTTTTCCTTCGAAGCCAGAATAACCTACAACACCCCAGAGCATGTTGTCGAGTCCGTAGCGCAGGTTGGATGCCTGTGCGTGGGTGTCGCGCTTGCCCCAGCCTTTCAGGAGTGGCTGACGGATATCGGCTTTGTCATCGCCATTGGTATCTTTCAGGAACAGGAAATTGGGGGCCATGCTCACTATGATGCCACCATTGGTAAATACAAAGCTCGTAGGAATGTTCAGTTTATCGGCAAAGATCGTCGTCTTGTCGGCCTTACCATCGCCATCGGTATCTTCCAGGATCTTGATGCGGTCATCTCCTTTGTCTTCGTCTTTTATTTCGTTGGGGTAGTCTACTGTTTCTATTACCCACAGTCTTCCACGCTCATCCCAGTTCATGTAAATGGGATTCACCACCATTGGCTCGGCAGCAAACAACTGCAGTTCGAAGCCAACGGGCACCTGTATCAATGACATCGACTGTTCGGGAGTGAGGGATGCCTGTACTTTGGGAGCAGGATCTTTTTTCTCGTAGTTGGGAACCGGGCCGTCGGAATAGGAAGGATCGGCCAGTTTGAAGTTGGAAAGGTTATTCCTGGCGTCATCGCTCACAGCCCACAATATACCATTGTATACCAGCTTCAGGAAGCCGGGATTCAAAAAGGTCTTTTCATCATGTCCATAGGCAGTGTAGAAAACTCTACCCGCGCCGAAAGGCCGTACCCAGGTGTAGGGCTCGTGGTGACTGCCTTCGACTCTTTCTGAAAGTACCTGTATGTTCTTGCTTATCTTATCGTGCACGTAGGTTTCATCCAGTGTAGTAAAGGATGGCACGTTCGCCATTACCGGGTGCTCAGGCTTGGTGATCACCGCAGGGAATGAATCGTAGCGGTGACTCTTGAACTGTCCGCCGATCATCTCCACTACTTCGGGTGAATTGCGGAAGCAGAAGGAAGCGCTGTGTAAAGGAATGAATCCTTTGCCGTCTTTTACGAAGTTGAGTAACGCTTTTTCCTGTGAACGGCTGATCGTATCATGATTGGCATATACAATGAGTCCGTCGTATGGCTTGAGGTTTTCTTCGTTAAGGTCGTTGGGATCGGTGGTATAGGTGATGTTGATACCGTTCTTAAAGTATTCAGCAGTCAGGATGTCGGCCAGTCTTTCGGAGTCGTGGTGTTTACTTTTGTGGCCCAGAAACAGGATCTCTAACCTGCGTGGGGCCTGCCTGACCTGGTTGTCTGAGGCGGCGATAAAAAGGAAAGATAGCAGCAGTAAGCTGTTAAGCAGCAAGCGATGATTTTTGAGCATGGCAAACGTTTGAATCGTTGTTCAATATAAAAGTCCGTCTTTTTTTTTCGAAGTGCTGGCCAAATAATATCAATTTCCGACTGTATTTTATCATCTTTTTCCTAAATTCATCAAAATAAAAGGCAATATTTACTTTGAAGCAAGCATTACACAAGTCTGGCATTCCCCCCTCGCATATTTTCGTGAGCAAACGTTTGCGGGATAAACATTTTGATCCGATATGGCATGCGCATTCAGAATTCCAGCTTTTTGTGGTGCTGGAGGGAACAGGCACCCGCTTTATTGGCGACAGCATCAAGAGCTTCCGCCCGGGTGAACTGATCTTTACTGGTCCCCATTTGCCTCACCTGTGGCGAAGTGACGATTCTTATTTTGAAAAGAAAAGTCTCCAGACCATTGATGGCATTGTAATTTACTTCAATGAGCATTTTTTGGGCGAGCATCTTATGGAAAAGGAAGAGCTGGCCGTGCTGACCAAGTTGTTTGCCAAATCGATGCGAGGCCTGGAGTTTTATGGGGAAACAAGGGACAAGGTAATTCAAATGATGGAAGCACTCACCACACAGCATGGCATTGCCAGTGTAGTATCCCTGCTGCAGATACTCGATCTGCTGGCCGCCTCCAAGCATTATCATTATATCTCTTCGGTGGCGTATGAAGATATTTTCAATGAGGATGAAACTGACCGTATCAATATTGTGTATGAGTTTGTGATGAAGAACTTCAAGCAGAAGATACTATTGGATGAAGTGGCAGACCTGCTGTATATGACGCCTACTTCTTTCAGCCGGTATTTCACCATGAAGAATAATAAGCCTTTCTCCAAGTTCATTTCAGAGATCAGGATAAAGCATGCGTGTAAACTGATTGCCGAGACGGATCTTTCCATGGAGCATATTTGTTATGAGTGTGGCTTCAACACGCTTTCTAATTTCAATAAGCAGTTCAAGGATGTGGTGGGGCAGCAGCCTACGCATTATAAAAAGGAGATCAATAGCCTGTGAGGACCTTAACGAGGCACAAGTACGCGGGGCACAGGCCCTGGCGGCATACTTGCGCCAGTATAAAGCATTGAACTCTTAATTTTATAAATAAACCAGCCATGATCTACAATATTTTAAACGGGGATTCTCTTGCCTACAGTTTTCCTGAAGCTAAGATTGAAGGTGATATAATCGTTGTCAGGGAGGGGCTTATTGACGGAGACTTATCAGGTAATGATCTGCCAGCATTCTGGCGCTCACGGGCCAACTACATGGAATTACCGGGAACTGAATACCAGGATAGGGTTGTGAGTGAATTTGAAAAGATACTGAATGCTCCTGACGATTCCGAGTTCAATCTTTGGTTTGAGTATGATCTATTTTGCCAGGTCAATATGTGGTTTGTTATTTCTATCATCAATGGGTTGGCAATAAAGAAAAAGGTTTATGCTGTTTACACCTCTCATTTGGACAGGAACAGCAACCTGTTTTGGAATGGCTTTGGGCCGGCAACCTCCAATGAACTTGCCATATGTTTTGCCAACAGAACGCCTTTAAGTAGTAGTGACTTACAATTGGGGCAAGACCTATGGACAGCTTATCAGCATGGGAATTTTGAGGAGTTGACCCGTCTTGCGGAGCATCCATCTCCTGCGTTTCCCTATCTGCAAGAGGTAATTAAAGCTCACATTGACCGTTTCCCCAAAGACGGAACAAAGGGGAGGCCTGAAAGGGTCATTGAAGATATCATTCAGCATGGTACTACGGGATTTGATAAAGTATTCCGCGAGTTTTGGAAAAGGGAAAGTATTTATGGTTTCGGCGATACTCAGTTAAAGCATCTGTATGACAAAGTAATCAATGAGGCATAAGCAAACTGACCGAAGTCGCTGATTGCCTATTTTCGCCAGTACAGAGGCAGCATTATTTAAATTCCATATACAATGCAGTTATGACAAGTGAAGACGTAGAACAATTAATCAAAGTAGAAATCGAGGATAAAACATATACATCAAATTTGCATGGAATCAACTTGTCAGCATGTCTCATAAAGCCAGTCAAACAGAAATATGTTAACGCGTTAGACAATTCACAAACATTCGAACTTTGGACGGTTTTAATTGAGAGTGACGACGGATACAGGATCTTTTATGACGAAGAAGAACACACGTTGGGACTTGCAAGTAAATCTCCAAATAAAGACTTAATATATTTGGGCAATTACGGTACATTCTTAGAGACACTTGCGGGCATGTAGGGTAGACGATGACACAAAAGCTGTTCAATTATTTCCAGATTCGCCCGGTGCATACGGTAGGATTGACGTTTATCTTAATGATAAAATAATTGAATAACAACAGTTTCTCCGAAGACCGCCCATAGCAAACTAAACACATAATTTATAGTTCTTGCATATATTTGCGGAATGTCGTACCCAAAAATTGTTGCATTCTTCCTGTGCATTTTAGTTATCAACTCTATTTACGCTCAAACTGATTGTAATTGTAAGACCTCGTTAGAGAAGCTTATCCAAAAAATCGAGACAGAATACCCTGGCTTTGAAGAAAAAGTGAAGCAAGACAAAAGCTTCTATGACAGTAAAAAGGGTATTTTACTAAACAAGAGTAATACTGTCATTACCGATAGCTGCATTTTTGTGTTACAGGATTATATTTCCTTTTTTAAAGACGAACATATTTTTTTACAGCCACGTGTGAAGACAACTGCCAAGCAAGAAGATACCCCAGGCAAGCAGGCGCGTATTGAAAAAGAGGTTGACAGTAAAATAATCAATGGCAATATATTTTATATCCGGCTTTCCAGTTTCCAATATGCCAATGTAATTCCCTTACAGGAACTGGTTCAGCATAATAAGAAAAGTATCGAGCAATGCAAGGGAATGATCATCGACATCAGGGGCAATGGGGGAGGAACGGACGATGTTTATCAACCTTTATTACCCTATATTCTAACTAATCCGTTACGCATAATGAGTGTTGAGTTTTTCTCTACTCATACGCTTATCAAAGGGCTCAGGGACTATGCTATTCAACAAATCAAAACAGACTCTTTGAATGAGGTCAAGAAAATAGATAGTGGTTTAAAAGAGTACAGGGACAATATGGGGAAATTTGTTTTGTATGGTGACAGCAAAGTGCTTATCGATAGTATAAAAATCAGCAAAAAAGGGCCTTCTCAAGTGATCGTTCTATCCGACAGGAGGGTTGGCAGTGCAGGAGAAAACTTCTTATTTTCTGCCCGCCAAAGCAAAAAAGTCAAGATCATGGGAACACCGAGTATGGGTGTGTTGGATTATGGCTCTATCAGGGAATTCAAGTTTGACTGCGATAATTATGAGCTGTATTTACCTACTTACAGATCAACACGACTTCCCAATTACCCCCTTGACAATATTGGCATACAGCCTGATATTTATTTAGATGAATCAATTAAAGACTGGATAGACTTTGCTATAAAGTACATTAATGAATAGCTTAGTATATCATGCAAACAAACCGCCTCATCCATCTACGGGACGCTACACCAGACGACCTCGCTTTATTGCGGCATTGGGATGCCCAGCCGCATACGGTAGCCTCAGACCCCGACAATGACTGGAACTGGGCGACAGAGTTGCACCACAACCCCTCCTGGCGGGAACAACTGATTGCCGAACTGGATGGCCGCCCCATCGGTTTTATGCAGATCATCGATCCGGCGCTCGAGGAAACCCACTATTGGGGTGATGTACCGCTTCACCTGCGTGCTATCGACATCTGGATAGGGGAGGCGGACGACCTTGGCAAGGGTTATGGCACCGTAATGATGCAGCTGGCACTGGAACGCTGTTTTGCACCTGCCGACGTTACGGCGGTGATCATCGACCCGCTGGTAAGCAATGTACGTGCCCAGCGTTTCTACCAACGGCTTGGGTTTAAATTTGTAGAGAACAGGATGTTCGATGAAGATCATTGTGCTGTTTACCAACTAACACGCAGCGATTGGGAAAACTCCCGGGGATGAGCCAGTTACATAGGTTTTAACGATCTTTGGCCGATATGAGCCATGATCCTTTTGCAAAGCTGGATAATCCTGCCTGGTGGGCACTAAACGGTGTGCAGCAATCCTTCGCCACTGTCACTACACATGTTACAAGATACCAGCGTGGCATTCTGCCTTTTACTGCTTATGATCATGAAGCTAAGGGAGACATTGCTGCGTTGGACGAATTACTGGAGCCGGGCGAGGTGTTCTTCCTGATTGGCGAGTTGCCTGCTTTACCAGCTAACTGGACATTGCTTAATGAACTGCCTTGTGCGCAGATGATCAATCAGTCTGCAGTGACACCGTCGGATGGCGATGTGACTATCTCCCGTCTTACCATTGACGATCGTACAGAACTATATAATCTCATTCAGAAAGTGCAACCGGGTTATTATGAGCTGGACACTTACCAGTTGGGCAATTATTATGGTATCCGGCAGGAGGGGAGATTGGTGGCCGTTGCCGGTGAACGTATACGTCTTGAAGAACTCACAGAGATCAGCGCGATCTGTACTGATCCTGCTTACAGCGGCCGGCAATATGCACAACACCTGATCGCTCACTTGTGTAATACCAACCTGGAAGCTGGTAATATTCCTTTTCTGCATGTGTTGGAAACTAACCAGCGCGCTATCGGTTTGTATGAATATATAGGGTTTGTCAAAAGAAGGACGATCAGTTTTTGGAAGTTGAGAAAGAGTCCTGCTCAATAGCGTGCCGTAATTCCCCCTCATTCTGTCGTTCTCACACCCCTTGTAAATGAACCGGGCTCATTAATTTGCACGTGTAAAGTATAACAAATGAAAAAGATCGTATTGTTCTTACACGTCTCATTGGATGGATTTGTAGCCGGCCCTAATGGAGAAATGAATTGGATAAAAGTGGATGCCGATATCTTCGATTATGTTGGTAAACGTATTCAAGGAACGGATACTGCTTTGTATGGCAGGAAGACGTTTGACATGATGGAGGCTTATTGGCCTACAGCCGCTGATAAACCTAATGCCAGCAAGCACGACAAAGAACATTCTGCCTGGTACAGTACTGTGCATAAAGTTGTCGTGTCGAAAACGATGCAGGGTAAGCAATTGCCCCGTACCACTGTCATCAGCGATAACGTAGTTTCTGCCATCCGGAAACTGAAGCAAGGTGATGGCAGGGAGATCATCATCTTCGGCAGTCCTTCTGTAGGTCATTTGCTTGTAGCGGAAGGACTTGTGGATGGCTTGTGGTTGTTTGTAAACCCGATCCTACTGGGTGAAGGTATTCCTGTGTTTGCGGGGATCAAAGAAAGGGCGCCTCTTAAGCTCGATACCTCACATACTTTTGACTCCGGCGTTATTTGCCTGCATTACGAAAAGGCTTAATTCATGACAGCTACCAAGAAAAACCTGCGGACATGTGCAAAGGGGCATCAATACTATAAGAGTAGTGATTGCCCTACCTGTCCCATCTGCGAAGCGGAAAAGAAACCGTCATCGGGCTTCCTGTCACAGCTTTCGGCACCTGCGCGGCGGGCGCTGGAAGGTATTGGCGCTACCACTTTGCAGCAACTGGCTCAGTATACTGAAAAAGAGATCCTTCAACTTCACGGTATGGGTCCTGCTTCCCTGCCGAAACTGCGTGAAGCGCTAAAGCAGGAAGGTTTGTCATTCCGCAAAACATAATGCCCAACTGAGCCGGTAATTTCGTAAATTCAGGTAGACAAAACCGCCCCTTTATGACTGCCCGGCTTCTTATCCTTTTTACTTGCTTCTTCCAGTCCAGCCTGGCACAGGATTCTGCGCTCGTCAAAAAGCAAACGGATTCTATCGTTGCAGGTATTGAAAAGGCTACCGGTACCACGCAAAAGTTCAGGGGCATCCGGTTTCAGCAATATGAGTATAAAATGATCGATGATTCAGTGGTGAAAGTTATTCTCGTATCGCAGCGCGGGCCGGGGCAGGTGAAACAAATCTGGTACCAGCATCAGGGGGCTCTCTTATTCGCTACAGAGTATGAAACTTCTTATTATGGCCGGGATAGCATAATGTGGGGCGGCACCTTTTATTTTCAACAGGGTTCGCTCATTCACTATGTAACATTGGGTCATGGCAAATCTGAATTGGATTCCTGGGACCCGCAAAAGGAAGTGCTGGCCGCGTGGCTAAAGGCAAGGTCTGCTGTTTTGGACCATCTCAGAAGAAGGACTACGCGTATTTCGCGGGAAACGCCGTGATGCTGGTGTCGTGGAGACACGAACCAGGGCTGGGAGGCTTCGACAAGCTCAGTCCCGCAGAGCGGGATAAACTCTGACAGTCGTTGGTTAATTCAACGATATTGTATACACGTCTTCAGTTCCGTTTTGTACAATTCCATCATTGTGACTGCTTCTATTTTTGTGCATGCTATGATGCATAGCATGAAAAACAAAACAGTTAATTATGAAACAGTACCATGTAGTCACATGCATTCCTCTTGTAATCTTTTCTTTTTTATTATTCAGCTGCGGCGCCAGCTCATCGCAGTCATCAGCAGCGCTGGAAGAAGCAAAGCAAGCTATTGCGGCCAGCAATGCTATCTATTTCCAGGCTTTTGAAAAGGGTGACTCTTCGATCTTCATCGACCGCTATGCAGAAGACTGTTGTATCATGGCGCCCGACGGACCGGCATTGTGTGGACCTATTGCGCCACTTGAGTTTTTCCGCGTAGCGTATTATGGTCTTGGTCTCAGAAATGGAAAGTTCACTACCACTGCGGTGTATGGTGATGGAGCGGAGTATGTAACTGAAGAGGGTTTATGGCAATCGTTCGATGCCAATGGTGCTCAGTTTGACAATGGAAAGTTCCTGGTGTTGTGGAAGAAGACAAAAAAGGGTTGGAAAATGTACAGGGATTCGTTCAGCAGCAATAATAAGCAGCGGTGATCGTTTATAAGCCGCGTATAGCCATGAAAAAAGGGTAGTGCAGTTTGCATTACCCTTTACTTTTTTTATATGTGACGTAGAACTACGTATGGTATACACAATAAAAAAGGGCCAGCATAAAAATACAGCCCCGTTTTAAAATCCAATATCCTATGAAAAACCGAGACAAAAATAAGGGTTTCATGCGTTCTACCAATACCCCCTTCGTAGTATTTTAAAATAAAACTGTTAAAATGGTAATGCAATCGGTAACATTCTCCCAAAATGGGCCTACTCATGAGGGTAAGATTGTATATGACTATCCACAATGGTGGATAGTATTTACTTTCTATTGTTCTCATTAGCGCGTAAATTCACCTACAGGATTCAATTTTCCTTCCCAACCCCCATGACCACTTATACTACTGCCCGTAAAAGCTATTGGCCTCACATTCTACAACGATGGGCTATACTATCAATACCAATTCTTCTGATCATTATCATATTGAGCTTTTTTATCACTGTAAAAGGAGTCACTTATTGGGTCTTTGGGACGCTCTCATTGATGAAACTTGTAGACCTGATGGACACGCCAAGGAACTACAAAGTTGTTATCGATGAAGATAGCAGGACGCTTACTCAATATCATCGCTGTCCGCTCTCGGGCGAAGGGGAAAAGATGTTTACCTTAAGTAAGGTGCGGCTTTATGTTATCACTCATACATCATCTTCGAACATCTCTGCTGCAGATGTTAAAGCGCTAAAGTTGTATAAAGATCACCGTGAAGCATTAAAACTGGATATCAAAAGTGATGGCTTCAAGGGCGAAACTTTGTATGAGATAAGCCAGGCGCTGGAGAAGCTGGGTGTGCCAATATCGATATAAAAGAAAGCGGCGACACTTTCCCTTGCGACGTAGGGTGTGTCACCGCTCAACATGCATATACATATAACTACTGCGCCATTTCTGTGCGCTCGTTGAACACGCCAAACTCAGCTATCTGTGGCGGTGCGTCGAATCCATCGATCAGTATTCTTACACGCTCACCATATATCCGACTGAAACGGTGTACTTTGATGCGGCCGGTATTCTCGCCGGCAAGGATGGGCTTCCACACGCCGTTCTGGTAATATTCCAGCCTGTATTTCTTGATGCGTGGCCTTCTCGACTCGGCAATAACGATCATATTAAATGCCTGATCGCCTTTAAAGGTTATTTCATACCAGGGCTGTTTCACGGTAGGGTTGGATATCCAGGACTTGCCAAAGTCGTCGTCGTTCCCAAAGTCCATAATCCACATGTCATCGCTCCAACTGGCGTTGGTGGGCTGGAACTTTGCGAGGTTGTGGGAAATGATGGGCACCTCAGCGGCAGGCAACTTGGCGGTCGGGCCCTGGTGTTTCCAGCTTTGGCCAATCTGCTTCAGGGCTGCCAGTGCATTGTCATCGATCAGCCCCTCGCGGTTGGGAGCTACGTTGAGGATGAAATTGCAATAGGCATTGTTGAAAGGTACGAGGTTGTCGTTCACCAGCTTTGCCGGGTCTTTTACCGGTGAGGTGGGGAAGGATGTCTTCCAGAACCACGCATCGTTGATCGGCAGGCAGGAAAGGGCCGGCAGCTTGTTGCTTTCTTTGGAAATGTGCTGGCCAGCTCCCTGCTCGTAGGACTTGATATCAGTGTAATACAATGCCTCGGCCGGGTATTTTGCGGCATTCAGGTCCATCACCAGGCAGTTGGGCTGCAGGGATTTTATGAGTGAATACACTTCTTCGAAGGGAATGTCATCGTAGGATATCCTCGACCAGGGTGCATCCCATCCGTCGATGATCAGGGCTGCGATCTCACCATAATTCGTCAACAGCTCCGTAAGCTGGGCTTTGACCATGGCAATATGCTGGGGTGTGATGTGGCCCGGACGCAGTTTGTGGTGGGTATCGAGGATGGAATAGTACAGCATTACCTTCAATCCGTTGGCCCGGAAGGCGTTCACATACTCCCGCACGACGTCTTTTTTATACGGGCTGTTCATGACATTGTAATCGGTTGTTTTCGTATCCCAGATGGAAAACCCGCTGTGGTGCTTGGTGGTGAGGCAGCCATAGGTCATGTTGGCCGATTTGGCGGCTTTGGCCCACTGGTCGCAATCCAGCTTAGTGGGATTGAAGATAGCCGGGCTGGCTTCCGGATCGGCCCAGTCCTGGTTCATGAACGTAGGGATATTGAAATGGATAAACATGCCGAAACGGAGGTCTACGAATCCTTGCTGTAATGTTGCAAGGCTTTGTCCGGTCTTCGCTTTGGTTGCCTGTGCGCTTGCTGCAGCAGGCCGTAACATAGTGGTACAGATCAATACAAACAGTAGAAAATACCTGGTGGTCCTTGTGTGCCTCATTTTTGCTTTATTATGATTTAAATTTATGGATTATACCAGAACGAAATCTCACTCATGTGGCTGTCGATATCGTGGTCGATGGTCTCCAATACGCGGATGCGAATGTAGCGTACGGGGGGAATGCCGGGTAACAGGTCTACTTTATAGGGGGCGGTTCCATTGTCGGGCCGAGCCACTTCTTTCAGCAGTGTCCATCCTTTGGCAATGGCTTCATTTTTCCAGCCCGGATCACTGCCAGGCAGGGTAGTGGCGGCATTGGTAATGTCCGCAATGCCCCATACTTCAAATTTTGTGGGATTATGGTAGGGATTGGCGTTCGTTCTGCCGATGTTCTCAAACTTCGTGAGGTTGTAAGCTGCTCCCAGGTCTATCGTAAAGTGATGGGGCATTCCTTCTCCGCCTGTGTGGTAGATCTCGGGGTAATCGCCTCCTTTGCCATCCCAGATCCAAGCCAGGTCGGTGCCCCAGGCATCGCCTGCCACATCGTTGGGGAGGTTCACTTTTGTCCAGGCTGCTTTGGAAACCGGCACATCTTTTACGGTAATGGAGTCTTTGGTCAATACGCTGAAGGAGTCGATGGCGTGGGCTGAAGGTTTGTATTTCGATTGGTAATAGATCTTAGTGCCTACCTTCCAAGGGAAGGATGTTACATTGGCAGCCACATCCACCGTCATTTCTTTAGCGGCTCCCTGCTCATCGGTATACCACAACTGTGTGCCTACATTCACCGTATCCGGTCTGCCCCAGGTGATGGTGATAAGCTTTGTATCACCTGAATAGTTGACGCTTTGTACGGCACGATTGAGTAATGTGCCATGGTATTTGGCGCCATACACGCGGCCTGATACATAGGCCGGCACACTCTTGTTGCCTTCTTTATCGTAGGTAAATATCTGGAACGTGTAAGAGGTTTCCTGCAGGTTGCTGACAATGATGTTCACTGTGTCGACGCCTTGTTTGCGGGCTATCGCTACACCGGCTGAATCGTGGCCATTGTTCCAGAATACTTTTGCGCTTGTGATGGTTGGATCAGATACCAGCAGCCAGGATATTTTTAGTCTGTTGTTGCCTGGATACGTGGTGATGTCTTCTGCCATGCCGGGGTACACTTTGGGTGAAGCCGGCAGGTATTTTTTCCAGTCGTCCTGTTTGGAGCAGGACACCCAAATCAGGGTTCCTGTCATTATCAGGGCTATTATTAGTTTAACATGTTTCATGTTCTGATAAGTTGATGTTTTGGTTAATTACCTATGGTTGTCCCCAGATCGACATTTCTGCAATGTTGATGGCTGAGTTGGTAAATGTTTCCAGGACTTTGATGCGGATGTAACGCACGGGTTGTTTGTCGAGGGGCACCATCAGCTCTTCGCCTTTTGCAGCGGCTGCAATGTCATCTTGTGTTACTTGTCCCAGGGGCAATCCTGAAGGTTTCACAATCTCGTGGCTTAGCAGTAATGTCCAGTTGCCCCAGCTACCATCGGCGTTGGGATTATTGGTGCCATATATCTCGAACTTCCTTGGGTTGTTGGCATTGTAGATCCAGTCCTGCGCGGGTGTCTGGCGCTGCCATACTGTGATGCGGCTCAGCTTTACCGTTACGCCCATATCGAAGGTGAACCACATGGGGAAGGGCTTTGCCTGTGTATGGAACATGTCCCAGAAACCTACATAGGAGCCATTCCACAGGTTTTCCATCGGGAGTCCCCAGTCGTCGCCCACATCGGTGTTCAGCTGCATCTTCCTGAAGAGGGCTTTATCGAGCGCCTTCTCATATAAAGGCTTCCAGGTACCTCTGAGGGTATCAGAGGTATTGCCAAACCTGTCTTTTACGTAGAAGGAGAATTTACGGGCGGAGCTGTCGAAGCCACGCATGGTATACACGCTGGCTGGCAGGGTGGTGTAATTAACGTTGGCTTGTTCCATTTTACCCTTGCCATCGTCGGCCAGTGTATAGATCGCGACGTCGGCTCTGGCGTCGTTGGTATAGGAAATGCGCAGGCCACCGAAATCGGGCGTAATGGCGAGGCTTCTGAACACAGATACTACGGGTGGTGTCAGAGGTTTCACTTTCACTGTTGTGGCGACGCTGACCTGTTCGCTCCTGTTTACAACGAACAGTTTTATTTCATGTTCCAATGTATCGCCGAAACCATCAACAGTGAGTTGATTGGTGTAGTAAGAGGTCTTTACTTCTCTTTTTACACCGGGTTGGTTCTCGTATTCTGCTTTTACGTACAGGATGTTGTTATCGTGTGGAAGGGAATAGGTGATCTCTGCAGCGCCGGGCAGGTTCTTTACCGTGGCGCTGGTGAGTGCACCGGGTGTGTTGCCTTCACCGTATAGCGATGCATGCTCTTCTTTTTTGCAGGCACTCATGATGAGTGTCGTTATTAGTATTATATATACTCGATTCATGTTTTCTCTTTTAAGTGCGTTAGTGTTGTTCCTTACCAACCTGGGTTCTGTACCAGTTTGGGGTTTACCAGGATATTGCTGCTCCTGATGGGCCACAGGTAATCTTTTACCTGGAAGGTTTGGCTCCAGAGGGGGCGGGTGCGGTAATATCCAGCGGGTGAGGATTGTGACACATCCCAACCGAGGACCAACTTGTTCTGTTCTTCAATGGCGCGTTTCCAGCGGCGGAGGTCCCAGAAGCGGCTGGCCTCACAACTCATTTCGATCAGCCTTTCCTGTTGGATGATGGCACGCATACCATCCTGCGTAGTGTATTTGGAAGGGTTCTTTGCATACTGGCTCCAGGAGTCCTGCACGCTTTTCAGGCCGGCTCTTTCGCGCACCAGATTTACGTATTTGTATACATCGGGATTCGTAGGTCCTTCTGCTTCATTCAATGCTTCGGCATACAGCATGTACAGATCGGCCAGACGGAAAAGCGGGAAGGGATATGTTTCGGTAGATGAGCTTTGTCCGTCCTGTATTACAAACTTCCAGCTTACCGTCTTTTTAGTAAAGTACCCAGTAACGGAATAGCCATACACGTTCTTTTGTGCCTGAACCTGTCCCCAGCGGGCCTGGATATTCCAGGTACCGTTTTGCATATACCATTTGGCGCCGTCGAATGATAGGTCGGCATAGAAACGGGGCTCGCGGTCGAAGTGCAATAGGGCTGTTTCATAACCTACCTGCATTTTCTCTGATTCAGCTGCGGATACTGTGCGCAGGGCATAGCGATTGGCATAATCATAGTCTTTATCTTCTTCGATGGGCACGCCATTCTTTGTATAGAATTGCTCGGCAATTTTGAGGGTTGGCGCCAACTGGCCCATGGGGTCCTGGTTGCCGATGCGTGAGGGATCGAGCCTGGGACATGCGAGTCTTTGCATGTAATGGTCTGACGGGCTGTTGGATGAACCCCAGATCAGCTCTTCGTTCCATTTTTCACAAACGCTGTTGCGGATGCTCATCTCGATCTTCATGTAATCGGTGAGGTTGGTGATGTTGTCATCAAACTTGTACAGTTGTATGCCGGCAGCATGGCAGGCATCGATGGCTGCTTTGCAGGCAGCGGCGGCCTTTACCCATTTTTGTTTGTCGTAGGTCGTATTGAAGAGTAACTTACCATCACTGTTCTTGAACCCTGTGTAATCGGCGTTGCCGTTGTACAAGGGGCTGGCGGCAGTGACCAGTACACGGGCTTTCACGGCCAATGCAATGGGGGCTGTAATGCGACCCAGTTCGGTAGTTCTTGCCTGTATAGTAGGCGGCAACAACTTTGCTGCTGAATCCAACAGAGTAGTGATGTAATTGACTGCTGAATCGACCGGCACACGGGATATTTTTGCAGCTTCAGCACTTACATCGGTTGGCAGGTTCTTATCGACAATGTGAATGGGACCGTACATCTTCAGCAGGTGCCAGTGGTAATAGGCTTTGAGGAAAATCACTTCGCCGATCCACCTTGTTTTCATATAGGGCTCGAGGTCTACTACTTTGTCTACATTCTCCAAGAAGATGTTACAGTCGCGTATACCTGCATACATGGTAGCCCAGCTTTCCATGAGGGGATTGCCAGCTGTTTGCAGTCCCATGGCGATCTGTAAGGGATCGGTGCTGATGGTATGGAAGCTAAGGTCCTGCCAGGTTTCATCGCCGGCGCCAAAGGCGGGGTTGCCACCGTACTGGCCTTCATCGGGGAGGTAGGAATAGCAGGTGAATAAGTACTTTTCGGCTTCTGTGCGAATGCTGAAAGCATTATCTATGGTTGGTACATTGTCGGGCACCACATCGATGAACTTCTCACAGGAGGAGAGGCCCAGGATGCCTGCCACGAAGTATAGCAGTAAGAAAAAACGTTGTTTATAATAGTGTCGCATACTGTTTCAATAATGAATTAAAAACTAAGGTTGACGCCTACGTTGTACACGCGCTGCAGGGGATAGGCCAGGCCATTGTTGCCCATTTCGGGATCCCATAGCTTAAAGCTGCTGATGACAAACAGGTTATTACCATTCAGGTAAAAACGGGCATTGGTCAGTCCCAGCTTCTTCATCAGGGTCTTTGGTAATGTGTAGCCCAACTCTATCGATTTGAGGCGGAGGAAAGCGCCGTTGCGCATCCACCAGGTAGAGGTCCAGCTATTGTTGAGGATCGTTCTGTCGCTGAGGCGTGGCCAGAAGGCATAGATGTTGCGGTTGCTTTCGGACCAGTGGTCATCGGCAATGATCTTCAGGAGGCCGCTTTCATAACCTCTGCCTTCATCGTCTCTTTTAAAGGGCTGGATGGCATTGTTGTCGATGAAGATGGAAGAGCGTGCAGAGCCTTGTACAAAGGCGCTAACGTCAAGGTTCTTGTAACCAAAGGAGAAACCTCCTCCGTATACGATCTCAGGAGTTTCAGGATAACCGATGGGCACCTGATCGCCATTGCCATCGATGATGTTGTTGCCATCTATGTCGAGGTATTTGAGATCGCCACCGCTTACGATGCCAAAATCCTGCAGGGGTGAATTCTTTACTTCATAATCATCTACAAAAAGGCGTTCTGCGATCAATCCCCAACGTTGGGAAAGGGGGTAGCCTACTTTGCTGGTCCAGGAAGAAGGGTATATGGGTTCTTCATTCACCAGCAGTTTGCTGGCAGCATAGGTGAAGTTGCCGCGCAGCTGGAGCCACATGCCATTGCTGAATGATTTGTTGTAATCCATTTGCAGGTCGATGCCTTTGCCTTCTGCTTCTCCTACATTGGCCTGGATGGGGGCGCTGAGGCCCATAGAAACGGGGATATAGGCTCTGCTCATGAGGATGTTCTTGCGGTGCTCCCGGTACACGTCGACCGTGAGGTTGAAACCATTGGTGAACTGTACATCCAGGCCGATATTGGTCTTGAATGCTTTTTCCCAGGTGATGGAGGTGTTGGAATAGCGTTGTACGGTAACGCCGTTGAGCCCCGTGCCAAAGTTCTCACCAAATACAGCGCCTTTGTTGGGATCGTTCATCGCAACGCTCGACAGGTAGAAGAAACGGTCTTCGGCTCTGCCGATCTGGTCATTGCCCACCAATCCATACGTGCCGCGTACTTTCAACAAGGATATAGTATTGGACAGTTTATCGAAGAATTTTTCATTGTGCACATTCCACGCTAATCCTGCCGAGGGGAAGAAACCAAAGCGGTTGTTCTTTGAGAATCGTTCGGAACCATTGTAGCCGAAGTTGAACTCGGCGAGGTAACGGTTGTCATATCCATAGGTAAATCTGCCCGACACGCCCTGGTTGCGATAGGGCAGTGATTGTTGCAGATCGCCGATGGCCGAGTTGGCCGTCAGGTAATTTCTCATGGTGGTGATCAGCATGCCTGATACGTCATGATCGCCAAATCCACGGTTATAGTTCACGGCAGCTTCGAGATAAGAAACTGTGTTCAATATTTTGGCGCCGGGTATGTAGCTCAGGTACTCGGTGCCATCGGTGTTGATGGGTGAAAGCTGCGGTTCTTTGCCATCGGGCGAGTAGGATAGTGAATAATAAAACGGAGTATAGGCTCTTGTAAGGCTGAATGATGCGTAGCGCTGTGTAAAGGTCATCAGGCGGGCAGAAAGACCGCTGGTGATGAAGCTCAGGTTTTGCCGCAGGTCGAGCTGGGCCACCATGGTAGAGGTATTGGATTGCTCGTAGCCTGATACCATGTTGGCATAGGGATTATTGTACCGGATGGCATTGGCATCGAGAGCACTTCCAAATAGCGGGTGGTTCAACCGTGGCAGGAAGGAAGCAGGATAAACTGCCGGAAACTGGACCGGGTTGCTCTTCAATGCCTGGTTGAAGATATTGCCACCGCCACCAACAGGGCCGTTGTAATCATCGAACTGTCCTGACACCCGGATATTGGCCAGGGTGGTGGGTGTTACGTTGATGGTAACATTCGACCTGATCTGATAGCTGCGGAGCTTGATATTGCTGTTGAAATTGTTAAGGCCATTTTCTTTCAGTACACCGTTGTCGATATTGTACGTGCCGGATACGTAGTACTGGGCGATCTTGCCGCCACCGCTCATGTTGAGGTTGTAGCGCTGGTTGTTTGTGTAGTCTTTGATCAGCATCTTCAACCAGTTATTGTTAGGGTACAGCAGCGGGTTGGCACCGGCTTCTGTTTGTGCGATCTTCTCCTGTGAATACAATGGTGCGCGCAAAGGATAGCGGGTTACCAATGCTTCATTGGCCAACTTCATGTAGGTGATGTTGTCGGCAAAGCGGAAGTTCTTCGTATTGCTGGAAGTAGAGTTCTCTGCACGCAGACCAAATTTGGTCTTTCCTTCCACGCCCAGTTTGGTTGTTACAAGTATAACGCCATTGGCGCCGCGTGCGCCGTAGAGGGATGAAGCGGTGGCATCTTTCAACACGGAGAACCCTGAGATATCATCGGGCTGCAGACGGGCGAGGTCATTGGAAGTAGACTCCATGTTATCGATGAGGATCAGCGGGTCTACTTTACCAGCACCAAAGGTGGTGACGCCACGGATGAAAAAGCTGGCATTGTCTCTTCCCGGCTCACCGCTACGCTGGTAAGCGATGATGCCCGATATTTTACCGGCCAGCATGGTGGTGAGGTTACTCGTAGGGCCTTTCAATTCTTTAGGATTGATCGTCGTTACCGCACTGACCATACTCTTCTTCTTTTGCGTACCGTAGGCTACTACTGCCACTTCTTCCATGGCTTTGTCGCCGGCCTTCAGTACCACATTGACGATGGGTTCTCCCTTTACGTCTATTTCCTGTGTGGCAAAGCCTACATAGGAGAATAGCAATGTGCCATTGGATGGTACTTTGATAAAGTAATTGCCTTTGGCATCTGTGCGGGTGGCCACTTTGGGATCGGCTTTTAAGGTAACGGTCACACCATCGAGCACTGTCGTGTCGGAGCGAACGGAGCCTTTTACGATGATCTCACTGGTCTGGGCATCCGAACCGGCCGCCACGCCCAGGAGTAAACAAAACAAAAGGATTGGCTTGATCCTTTTGAATACGTAGCAATACGTGTTCATAAGCAGTCTTGAGTTTTGGTTTTATAAGTAGTCATACAGTTGACAATCGTGTTCTTTCGAATCTCGCCAGAGGCGAGGGAATAGGCGTCACCAGCCAGAGGCTGGCGACTGATGGGAAAAAATACTTCGATAGCTCTTCGATAGGGTTACGGGCTTGTTAGGGTAACAGTTTTATCTGTCGTAAATTGATCGGATTCCAGCCTTCGCCGGGATAGATGGCGATGGTATGTTGTCCTGCTTTATCGATCGTGATCTTTCCGAGTGTTACTTCCTGGTATTCGTTGTAATCGCCTGTACTGTTGAGGGTGGCTTCCAGCGCCTGATCGCCTGTTTCTATCCTGAACTTGCTGGAGGCTGCCGGTGTTGCTGCAATGGCTTTGATGGTATAAGTACCGGGCTTGTGAATGTTTACTTTCCAGGAAACCCAGCAGCGAGGATTGGTCCAATAGCCAATGTTGCGGGCATCCCAATCGCCCTCTGTCATAGCTAAGCCCTCGTTGCGGTAGCTCTTAATATTTGCCAGTTCCGCGTCCAGTATGAGTGTACCATCCTGCTTTTGTTGTATAACATAAGGTTGTATGGTCAATGGCTCTTGTGTGGTAAGGACAATGACTGAAGCAACCGGATCTGGTGCCTTGGCAGGTACATCGATCACCAGTCCTTCTGTTGTAGTGGCTGTTTTCAGGGATTTGCGATTGGCCAACAGTTTTGCTGTTTGTATTTTACTGGTTAAGCCCGGCACCAATAGTTTACCGTCTTTAGGCCAGGCGAATACATGGAGGTACAACGTGGTGGTATTGCCTTCTACTTTTTTGGTAGCGCGGCCCCAGGGGAGTATCGTAAAGGGGCTGGCCGTGGTGCCATAAATGGCTTCTCCATTTGCTTTGGTCCATTTGCCAATGGCCTGTAGCCGCTCAACGATGGGAGCGGGGAATTCACCTTCGGCAGTAGGCCCCACATTCAGCAGGTAGTTGCCGCCTTTCGATGCGATGTCTATCAGGTTTCGGATCAGCGTAGTGCTGCTTTTCCAATTGTCGTCATAAGTTTTGAAGCCCCAGGTATCGTTCATCGTCATGCAGGTTTCCCAATCGCGTCCTGGAATGCCGGTGGCTGGAATATATTGCTCGGGTGTGGTAATGTCGCCATCATGATGGCCTCCGAGGCGGTCGTTGGTGATGATGCCAGGCTGCAATGACATCAGGGCTGCCAGCTTATCGGCGCGTTCACGATTCATATCTGTTGGCACATCCCACCAGAGTTCTACTACGTCGCCATAGAGGGTGAGGATCTCACGCACCTGCGGGATGGCTACTTTATCAATGTACTCATCCATGCTTCCTTCCTGGGTTTTGTCCCAATGTCCGCGCGCAGCAGCGCCACCAGGATTGTACCAGTCATTAGCCTGTGAATAATAGAAGCCGAGTTTCATGCCTTGTTTGCGGCAGGCTTCTACCAGGGGTTTCAGCAGGTCTTTGCCATATGGTGTGGCTTTTACCACGTTCCAGTCGCTGGCTTTTGAATCGAACAGGGCAAAGCCATCGTGGTGTTTGGAGGTGATGACGATGTATTTCATGCCGGCGTCTTTGGCCATGCGTACCCAGGCTTCGGGGTTGTATTTCACGGGGTTGAACTGGCGGGCAAATTGTTCGTACTCTTTGCGCGGGATGCTGGCGTCGTGCATGATCCATTCGCCCAGTCCACCGATCTCCTGGCCTTTGTAGGCACCTGCTGGTACAGCGTACACGCCCCAGTGGATGAACATGCCGAGGCGCGCCTTGCGCCACCAGTCCATCTTCTTATCGTGGTCGCTGGCTGCCTGGCTGGAATAGGCGTTAGGGGCATCCTGACTGGGTTGTGCCTGTACAAGGCACACCGGCAGGAATATCATCAACAATAACAGGCTACGGATTGAAATCTGTTTGTGCATATAAATTGGTATGTGGAAGGTGTAATTGTGCAGGATGAAGGCCGGATTAAAATTAACAGTGAATTAATCCCCTGCTTGTCAATAGAGTTCAAACGAATTGTTAACGGATATTAAACGGGGCGGCAAAACAAGTAGATACACATTATCTTTAATGCTTGCTTTGACTGTAGTGTCACCTGAAAGGTGACGCTGCGGAAGGTGTAGCCAGAGGCTACAAAATACCCTCACTCGCCAGAGGCGAGCGAGTGAAGAGCGTCTTAGACGCGGGGAAAACCATTACTAATGAAGTACATTTAATGAAGTACACTATAACTGCTCATAAGACTATCGCTATTGTCAGCTTCGTGATCCTTACTGCCGTGCAGTTTTTCCTGGTGTACAATACTTATGAATTGAAGAACCGGCAATACTACATTCAGGAAAAGGAGATCATCAAGAAGGATTATGGGACCAGTATTCAATCGGACCTCATCTTCCCGGGCGGCGGTAAGATCCTGGACTCGGCTATGTATAAAAACATGGCAGAAATGGAGCGGCTGTACCGTTCGAGTGAACTGGAGTTTCATGCGTTTGCTGAGTACTTATTGAACAAGACGGTGCCTGTTTTGCGCCAGGCAGAGAACATCGATAGTGTGATGGCTTATATACGGGAGAAGCACAATATCCGCACCGACCTGGATTATGGTTTGTGTATCGATGTGCTCGAAGTAAGTTTTGGCAAGCGACAGTTCATCAATATCTATAATAAAGAGACACATTATGCGCGCATTGCCGATTCGCTGCAACAGCCATCGGGTTTGTGGCTGGGCGGCGGCTTGAAAGCGGTGAATGAGAATAACAAGATCGTGACTGTTTCTGTTGGTGGCACTTCCGAACAAACTTACCGTATTGCTTATAGTTTTTATGTTGATACCAAGCATCGTAAGATGACCATTCTGCGTAGCATGATACCTACTTTTGCGCTGTCGGTGTTTTCGATACTGGTGGTGGTGTTGTTGTTCTTTATCACTTTGCGCAACTGGATACGGCAAAAGAAGTTGTCGGAGATGAAATCGGATTTCATCAACAGTATTACGCATGAACTGCACACCCCGCTGGCTGCTATTATTGTTGCCAATAAAACGCTACAGAACAATAAGGTGACTGTGAGCCGGGAAACCGTGAAGCCGCTCACCGATGTGATCGAGCGGCAATCGGACAGGTTGAAAACGCTCATCAGCCAAGTGCTGGACATCACTGCTATGAGCCAGGTACCTGTCAACAAGCAACCACAATCGCTGCATGCTTTGCTCGATGAAATACTGCTGGATTACAAGATAAAACTCAATGGCGCTCCGGTAGCGCTTACACTGGAAAAGAATGCCTCCCGTGATGAAGTGCAACTCGATGCATTCTGGTTTACCACTGCGTTGCTGAATATTTTGGATAATGCCATCAAGTACAACCGGCAGGAGCAAAAGGAAGTGACTGTCACTACTGAGAATGATAAAAGGAATTTGCTCATTCGGATAGCAGATAATGGTATTGGCATGACAGCGCAAACGAAAGAGCATTTATTCGACAAGTTTTACCGGGATGCGGAAGTGTTGGATGGACAGGTGAAAGGGTTGGGGCTTGGTTTGTATTATGTGAAGCAGGCTATCGACGCTCATCACTGGAAAATCGATATCGAGAGCAGGGAAGGGGCGGGTAGTGTGTTTACTATAACTATCCCATTGATGTAATCATGAGTGCAAAGTCAAAAATATTACTTGTAGAAGACGAAGCGGACCTGGGTAATGTGGTGAAGCAATACCTGGAGCTCATGGATTTTACTGTTGACTGGAGCAAGGATGGCCAGTCGGCTTTGGTGCAATTTCAAAGCAGTCAGGGTAAGTATGATATTTTGCTGATCGACGTGTCTATGCCGGGCATCGATGGCTTTGAGCTGGCTAACCGCATCATGAAGATCAACCCGCTGGTGCCTTTTCTTTTTTTGACAGCGCGCAATGAACGGGCTGACCGGTTGTATGGTTTAAAGATCGGCGCAGATGATTATATCACCAAGCCGTTCGACATCGACGAACTCGTACTCCGCATCAGGAATATCATCAAACGTAATTTTCATCATGCAGAGCCTCTCAACCGCTCCATTATTGAACGGGGCGATGTGAAGTTCTACAAGGATTCACTAAAACTACTTATTGGCAACCGTCCCGAAATAATACTTACTCCGAGGGAATCTGAATTACTGGAATTCCTGTTCAATAACGAGAACAAGATCCTGAAGCGGGAAGAGATATTGACGCGCTTGTGGGGTGAGAATGATTACTTCCTTGGCAGAAGTCTCGACGTCTTCATCTCGCGCCTGCGCAAGCATCTCAATCACTCTGACTACATCAGCATCAACAATGTGTATGGGGTTGGGTTTGTGTTTAACGTGAAAGGTGATTGAGCCTTCGCTTTTCACGGACACAAGTTGCCCTGCCCTTTTTTGTAAATTGCACCTGTTTTAGGGGTTTGTGCTATTAGCATGGACTATCTATGGAGTATCCCAGGAGTATCTATGGAGTATCCATGGACTATCCCCGTACCATCCTCTCCTCATTTTCCGTTCCGACTCCTCGTTTCTTCCCTTTTCCGGAATTTTTCCCATTTCTATTCTATCGTTCGTTTCTAACAGCAAGCGTCGAATATACAATACCGGTAATGCGGTTTCCAAATTTTTATTGGCCCTATTTGGGCATTTTGAACAAAATGAAAAAAATAGTTACTAAAATTCCCAATATTCCCATTTTTCCCAAAAGCTGGTAAAATAAATTTGGAAACGGGTATCGCGAAGTTGTACGTTTGTCTGGAGCAGTAAGTCATGACTCACTTTCTTTAAAAAAGTTCATTCGTGCTGATGCTGTAATTCATAAACTGGTAACTGATCAATGCCTGTTTGGGGTTCAGTAAAAGCGTGATGAACGATGTGCAGCATTTATCTTCAGTTGTTTCCTCTGGCCACGGCCAACTCAATATATCGTTGCGCATTTTAGCCGGGAAGACGGGAAGGCGTTATCCTCCGTCTTCCACATTTTTCAACTCATCAGGATGACGCAAGCAGCACCGGCAACGGTAGTACACTGCTACCTCGCCCTTACTCCGGCAATCGTTGTTCAGTAGTTGTTTTAAAGTAATGACCCTATACAGGTATCATACTTTTGACAGCGCCCAGAACAACAGCCAACCGAGATGCTTCCTGCAATCTCTGATGGTTTTGCCGGGGCCTCGTTTCAGCAGGAACTCCGTTGCCGGGTATAGACTGTGCCGGGGAGACGGGAAGTAAGGATGAATAAAATCGACGTTTTATTTTTCCTGCTTTCCGGCGTCCTGGTTATTTTTTTATCTGCTACTTTTTATTCCCCAATACGGGGATTTATTTGCACAATTTTTCCTTGACTTTCTTTCCTTCTATCCGGTAATCAAGCTATTGTTTATGTCTTCACTATCATTCTGGTAGGCATAGGTTTTGAGAAAATTCATATAAAACGCCATGAACAGATCAGATCAAATGACCACCCTGGTGCAGGTAATGGAAAAACTGCGCAAGGATAAAAAAGATAATGAGTTCCGCTGGACACCTGAAGGTTTTACCATCGGACGCGGAAAGCATTACCAACCGGAAGACCTGAAGATCATCAAGACCTTCCGTTTTGAAGGGGAATCGAACCCGGCTGACTCATCGGTCCTGTATCTCATAGAAGCGAATGACGGACTGGTGGGTTATACGCTCGATGCTTATGGTGCTGCCAGCAGCCATGATGACGAGGAGGGGTATGACAACTTCCTCCGGAAGATACCGGTTGAAAACCGGGAGGATCAGTTGATATTTGAATTATAATATAAAGGAACATTGTGCTCTATTTGATGAGTTGCAATGTTCCTTTTTCTATTTGTGTCGCCTCATTGCGGAATTTATATCTGCACATCCATACATAAGTGCCGCTATGTTGTTGTATGCCTTTGATAGTACCATCCCAACCGGATTGTGGATTGGTTGATCTGAATACAACGCCTCCCCATCGATTGTATATCATCAATTCAAATGATTCCAGTTGTCCCTGTACCACGGCTTTAAAGATATCGTTGACTCTATCGCCATTAGGACTAAAGCCGGTAGGTATCCGTATTCTGCGGGGGCATACTTTAGCCGTAATGGTAATTGTATCGCTGGCTTTGCAACCACCGGCGTCTGTTACTGCAATTGAATATATACCGGGCTGTGTGATGGTGATCGCAGCTGTACTTTCTCCCGTACTCCACAGGTATTTGGCGAATCCTGTCCCTGTTTTGAGTGTGAGCTCACCTTCTGTACAGACTGTTGTATCGTTGCCCAGGCTCACGCGGGGTTTAGCTTTAACCTTTATATCCACGGTATCTTTCAACTGGCAGCCGTCGGTGGTTTCGGAGAAAAGAACATAAAAAGTGTTTTTATCAGGATATACCCGTGCTACTTCGTTGGACACATGTTCTATCCGATAGTCGGGCTCCCACCTGTAGTTGATAAATCCTGCCGGCGCCTGCAGTAACAGTGTATCATTTTCACAGATCGTCCTCTCACGATTCAACAGACCAGTTCTGTCGCCAAAGGCATCCACTGTATCGGTAATGACCTCATTGCAATGAGTGGTGAGTTCTACGATGTACCGGCCCGGTTGTGTAATGGTATAAACCGGATTGGTGGAACCATCCTGCCAGCGATAGGATTTAAACCAATTACCAGGGTCTACCTGTATATTATTAGTACAAATGTTTACAAAACGGGGCAGCCGCGAAGCAGGGTATACAGATATCTCCAAAGAGTCCTGTACCGGTTGGCAGGTGCCGCCATAAGCATACAGCTTCACTTTATATGGGCCAGTGGTGGGATTATTGAACACAATGGAAACGGTAGAATCATTGACTGTTACCAGTGATTGGTAGGCGGCAGCATCCATGCGCCACTGCACAGGTTTGTTTTCTTTCTTACTGGTCTTTACCTGGTAGCTGAAAGGCGTTGAGGTGGCTGTACATATATTATCACTACCGGTAATAGTAAATGTTTTGACCGGCCTTACAGGTGCACAAATGTCCGTGACGGTAACAGGAAGGTCTGCCGGCGAAAATGGATAAGGATTGGACACCACCTGATTGTCTCTGGTGCTGGCCCAACTCCATGTTGTATTGCTGCTTTGCCAGGGCAATGGCGTAATAAAAGCGGTATCTATGCCCATACAGGAGGAAATATTATTGTCGCCATTTCTCACCTGTGCAATATCTACCTGGTAGTTGAAGACCAGGAAGTGACTTGTAAAGTATCCGTAATTGTCCGAACCCATCTGGAACACGCGGTCACCATTAAACAGGATGCTTCCTGTATAGGGTGTCTTTTTTTGTCGTAGAAGGGTACCATTTTTATCGGCTGCATAAGCATAATAAGTAGCCGACTCATATTGCGGGCCTGTAATGTGGGTCTGCCCATTACGGAATACTGTGATCTTTGAGAACTTCTGGCCAATCGAAGTGGAGGTGGAATAAGCCTGCGACTGTTTGATCGACAGGTCCTCATTGACGATCAGTTTATAATAGTAGAATGTTTGCTGGGTGGAGCCTGCAAATATACCAAACAAGGCATAGGTGTTATCAATCAGTTGTTCTGCATCAAAATGGATCTTTGCCTGTGTGAACAATACTGTTTGTCCGGCAACGAATTCTGTAAGGTTATAGGCCTGTTCTTTTTCTATGTTGCCGTTGTCATAGTTAAGGATCATGCTAAACAACCGCTTGACGGGAGTAATGAAATTACCAACGTATTTCTCATGGCCCATTACAACAATCTTATTGTTTTTATAAAAAGCCTCGATAGCATAATAATAATCACTGTTGACGCCATAGAATGTTTTATTCCATACAAGGCCGCCTGTATTGTTGAGCCGGCAGATCGTGGATGAAGGATTGCTTCCCTGTTGATGGGCAAATAATGACAGAATAATATCCCCATTTTTTCCTTCTTTCAATCCACCGGAAGTCAGGTATTTCCGGCCTAATGCAGGATCGAGGCTAAGCTTGTTGCTCCACAACACATTTCCCTGGCAATCGATCTTCATGGTCAAAATATCTGACCCAGAGGTAGTGGCAGTTGCGTACCATAGGTCCGATGCGACAACGATAGTGCCATCGCTCATCTCCGTAATGGCCATATTCTCCAGTCGACCCGTAGAGGGATATATTTTATTCCACACCACGCTGCCAAATTCATCCAGCTTCATGACTACTAAATCTGCAGAATCTTCGGGAGCTCCTGCCTTGCCGACCAATACCATTCCCTGATCATGGGATTGGACCTGATCTTTTATATAAAAATATCGCATCGAGGTAGCATACCTCGCTTTATAACTAACGGATTGGCCAACACAATGCTGAATTGAATACAGTAATAGCAGGACGGTCAGTAAGAATAACGGGCGAACAGGGGGCATACAGCGCTTAAGGGATTAGGGTAGGAACAAAAATATTCTTTTTTATATAAATATTCTCTTTCCTGAAAAGCTTTCCCGGAACTCCCTCGGCGTGCAGCCTTTCTTTTTCCGGAAGATGCGGTTAAAGTTGGAAATGTTGTTGAAGCCGCAGTGGTAAGCAATCTCTGCTACCGACTGTGTGGTGTCGATCAACATGCGGGACGCATGACCCAATCTTATTTCTGTAAGGCTATCTATAAATGTGTTTCCTGTACGCTGTTTGAAAAAACGGCTAAAGGCTACTTCCGACATATTGGCCAGCCTGGATACCTCACTTAATGCAATGGGCTTATCGAAGTGCTGGTTCATGTATTCTATAGTCTTTTCTATGCGCCTGGAATTGTAGCTGAATGATTCAGCGGCATTGAAGGACGGGTCGGAGAGGGTGCGCATGTTGCGCGATGTGGAGAGGTCGTGTAGAATGGACATCAACTCCAGTACGGAATCAAAACCCTGCCTGCGGGTGAGCTCAATGATCCGTGGGGCTACCTGCTTGGTTGTTTCACGGGAGAATAAAATGCCGCGTACCGACATCCCGAACATCGTACGGATGAAACTCAACTGGTTCCGACGCAGGAATTTCTCATCGAAGAGGTCTTTGTGAAATTGAATGGTGACCTCATGAATCTCCTGCCCCTTACTTTTATGGGTGAACCAGGCATGTTGCAGGTTGGGCCCCACCAGTACCAATTCGATATCATCGATCTCTTCCATATGATCGCCAATTACGCGCTGCGCTCCTTTGGCATACTGAATGAAGTTCAGTTCAAATTCTTCATGGCTATGGAGGGGAAAGTCGAACTCCGTTTTTACCCGGCTGAATAGGGTAAAGCAGTCACTTTGTGTGAGTGGTGTAATTTCCCGGAGGATGTTATGCCTGATTGCTTTGCTCATGCAAATGCAGTATATTTACTTGTAATGTATTAAAATTATGACGAAACTGCCGAAAGGGCACCTGCTGCCAACAAAACTCTTTCTCCTGAGTACATTGATAATCAATAGTCATTGTAATAGATTAACTTGCACCCGTTTCCGGGAACTGATATAAATCAAATTTAACAATAGTCAATCCTTCTCCGTACTTGTACTTATTGGTTTTATTGTTCATTACTTATATTTACGCATGACAACCCCTGTTATACAGGATGAGCCTGTACGTCACAAGTTATTGCTGTTTCGCCATGAAATTGACACTGAATTCCGTTCCATCCTGTCGTGGTGGACAAAACACGCCGTTGATGAGCAATATGGCGGTTTTTATGGAAGTATCGATCACCAAAATACCATCGATATCCTGGCGCCGAAGGGGATAGTGTTGAACAGCCGCATTCTCTGGACCTTTTCGGCTGCCTATAACCTGACTCACCAAACTTCTTACCTGATCATTGCAACGAGGGCCTACGAATATATCGTTACTCATTTTGCCGATGACGCGCTGGGTGGCGTTTTCTGGACGGTAGACCATTCGGGTCACCCCTTCGACACCAAAAAGCAGATCTATGCGCAGGCATTTACGCTCTATGCTTTTTGTGAGTACTTCAAAGCTACTGGTCAGGCGATGGTAAAAGACCGTGCCATCGAATTGTATACGCTTATCGAGCGGTATAGTTATGACCGGGAGCAGGAAGGTTATTTCGAGGCGTTCGCCCGGGAATGGGGCCCACTGGCAGATCTGCGCCTGAGCGCCAGAGACGCGAATGAGAAGAAGTCCATGAACACGCACCTGCATGTACTGGAAGCTTATACTAATTTATACAGCATTTGGCCTGAGGAGGGTCTGCGCAGGCAGATCACCCGGCTCATCAATAATTTCCTGAATCATATCATTCATCCAGTTACGCACCACCAGGCGCTGTTTTTTGATGAACGCTGGCATACCAAGAGTACACTGATTTCTTTTGGCCACGATATTGAGGCTTCCTGGTTATTGGTGGAAGCAGCCAATATCATCTCCGACGGAGAGCTTGTGATCCGTGTTAAGAAGTCTGCCCTGCAGATGGCTTATGCTGCAGCCCGCGGGCTGGATTATGATGGCGGCATGTGGTATGAACAGGACAGTGCTACGAACCTGTGGGTAAAAGAAAAGCACTGGTGGCCACAAGCTGAAGCGCTTGTAGGCTTCTTTCATGCCTGGCAAATGAGCAATGACCACGCCTTTCTGCAGCATACCTTCAACAACTGGGCTTTTATCCGGGAAAGTATCATAGATAATGAGCTTGGTGAATGGCGCTGGGGCGTGCTCAATGAAGCCACCGGCACAGACAAGACCGTCATGTCATGGGAAGATAAAGCGGGGCTTTGGAAATGTCCCTACCACAACGGCCGTGCCTGTATGGAGTTGATGAGGAGGATTGATGGCTTGGTTTAGTCGGCAGCCGGCAATCGTGAATCGGCAATAAGTCGTTGATATAGCAAGAGGCTGATTAAACTTAACAGTTTAATCAGCCTCTTGTGTTGTTAGTACTATTCGCTATTGTATCATCACCAAATGCTTCGCCCATTCAGCAGGCAACTGATCTTTGTTCAGTATCTGTAAAGAGGGTTGATTGTTTGTCGGCATGAAGGTCGTTCCTGTGCCTTTGGTCAGTTGTTCTTCAATGAAATCTTTCTCTAATTTAAACATGGCTCCTGTAGCAGGGTCTATGACCAGGAAACCTATCAAGCCACCGAATACCAGGTTACCGAAATACCAGCCGTTGAGCTTACATTCCAGTGTTATTTTCTTCGTGTCATAGCCATCCATCTTAAATGTTACTGTATACGACTCTTTGCTGAAAAAGCCGGCACCAGATTTCAGTTTCATGGTAGCAGGTGTTTTACCGCTGTATACTTCTACACCTTTTTTGTTGGTGATGGAAATATCTGCGCCGGTAGGGTTGGAGTGAAACGTTACCGGCCAGTTGCTTTTACTTACAATGGAAGCGCAGCCCGGGAAGATGGCAATGGCAAGGCCAATACCAAGCAATGTAGTCAGGGTTTTCATATGTGTTTTTAGGGGTTAAGGGGACTAATATACAAAAGGCTCCCGTATTGGGAGCCTTTTGGGTATGCGAAAAACTGTTAAATTATCTTATTGCTTTACTACCTGCTGCCTGTATTTCACGGTTTCACCGGAAAGTTCCAGGGTGTAGTTACCCTTCGGCAGGTTGTTCAGGTCGTTGATCGTGTAGGTGTTAACGCCAGTTCCGCCACGTGTAGTGTATTGCTTAACGGTGCGGCCTGACTGATCGTACATACGAACTACTACCGCCTCATCTTTTTCCAGCTGGTAATAGATATTGATGTTGCTGCTGAACGGATTCGGACCTGTCTTCACAACAAATTTATCCAGGTCGCTTCTCAGGATCAATATTTTGCTGTACATGAACCGTCCGTCGAGGTCCACTTGCTTCAGGCGATAATAGCTAATGCCGGCAGCAGGCGCCGCATCAACAAAGTCATACTGGTTGATAACGCCGCTCTTCGGATTTACTCTGCCAATGGTCGTATAGCTACCACCTGTGGTGCTGCGTTGTATTTCGAAGTGATCGTTGTTTTGTTCTTCGGCTGTAGACCAGGTCAGGTAAGCTTTACCATCTCTGATGCGTCCGTTGAATGATACAAAGTGTACAGGCAGGTTGGTTGCAGCCTGGGTGCCGCCGAACTCAGAAGTGTTGCCTGGTCCGGTAGCGTTCTGATAGGCCAGTGAAGTGATGCCGGTGCCAGCAGTAACTGTTGCGGGCAGGGAAGACAGGGCAACGCGGAACGTGAACCTATTTTCTGTACGGGTGCCGCCAGCGCCTGATCCTTCTTCTGTTCCTGTATATGTTCCTGTAGTGTTGTCGTCATCATTGATGGTGCTCAAGGTTGCTCCTTCCTGTGCACGGAAGAGGAATGTCTGTCCTTGTCCGAAACTCTTGGTAAAGCCACCGCCGGGGACAGTTGTTCCATCAGGGATATAGAACTCTACCATGCTGTTGGGGCGTGTAAAACCTGAGATCACCAGGTCGCTGCCGTCAATACTTACTGAAGTGATCACGGGTGCGTTCATCAGGTCGTTGGCTCCGCCATCCGCATCGCCGTCGTCATTGATGGTGATGCCGGGAGGAAACTCTGTGCCACCTTGCAGATCGATACCTGCCTGTGCATTATCATAAATAAGGTTGCCAGAGAATTTATTGCCGGAAACGCTTGTACCAGCACCAGGTGTCAACACCCGGATACCATAACCAGCGTTGTTGACAATGATATTTCTTTCTATGCCATCGCTAACACCATCGTGGTCGGTGCCAAAGAAGTTGTTGTTCACATTGAGACCGGAAAGCGAGGCTTGCAGCTCAACACCGTTGCCCACGTTGCCGAGGGGGTTCAGTGCAGCATCGGCACCGATGATATTTCCTTTGATGACATTGAAATCGGAAGAAGATTCGAAAGCAGCACCGAAAAAGCTTTCCGCAGAGATCTTCAGACCGGCACCACCGTTGGCGCTGATAATATTTCTTTCGAGCAGATCGCTCACACCGTCGCCGTTTGTACCGATGCGGTTGGTAGAAGCGTTGAGCAGGTAGATGCCAGTGCCCGCGTTGCCGGCTGTGCCACCTGAAGCATCGAGGCCCACCGTGTTACCGGCTATGATGTTGCTGGTAGAGATACCTGCCAGCTGAATACCGTTGCGGACGCTATTGCCGATCAGGTTTCCTTCGATGGCATCAGCAACGCCATCTCCATCAGTACCGATCACGATACCCGTACATGATACCGTTACCACGATACCATCACGGTTGTGCTGAATACCAGCTGCGCTGGCGCCGTTCTTATCAAAACCGATGATGTTTCCTGCTATGGTTGAGTTGGAACAACGCCATAAGAGGATACCATCGCCGTTGTTGGCGCTGGTGCTGGGGCTGCCAGTGATCAAGTTGCCTTCATTAGCATCTGTCACTACGTCATTGTCATCGATACCTATATAAATACCTGTAGAGACGTTACCTGCACCAAAGTTTACTTCGATGTTGCCGGCATTATTGCCCAGGCCGCCAGTAAGACCTGTATTGTCTGTACCGATATAATTACCCCATACGTGCAGGTTGCTGTTGGGAGTGGTATTGGATACCAGTTTGATACCAAATTCCGGCGCGCTGTAAATGGCCAGACCGGCAATCGAAACGTTGCTTGCATTGACAGTAAAGGCGCTATTACCTGCGCCAATAGCCGCTGCATTGATGTTTATCATTATCGTGCGACCGGCAATGGTACCTGCTACCGCATCTGACTTCGAATAACCATCAATAAATACAGCATCTGTAATGACAGGTAATGCGCTGGTAAGTGTGATGGTGGCCAGGCCTGTTGGTAAGTTGAAGGTAATTACATCCGCCCCGCCGGTACCGTTGGCATCGAGAATGGCTTGCGCCAGGGAACCTGCACCGCTGTTGTTGGTGTTGGTAACAGGAAAAGTAGCTGCCAAAGTGGATAATCCGGAGAAAGTAGCAAGCAGGAGGACAGATAACCTCGATAGGCTCTTGTAGAGTTTTGTCATAATTTGATTTTAGTGGTTCGGAAGAAACGGGTTCCTGCTAAGGAGAATGGATTCTATGAATTGGAAATTGGGGAGGATATTCGACAGTGCTAATATAGAAACGTTCGCGCAATATTCATAACTTATTTTACTCACTTACCGGTTAGCGAGAACGATAATGGCCTAAAAATTAAGAAAATAAACATATAAAAACGGCACATACCCGGCCGGGTAGTGCTTTCTGTGGGTTCATATACGCAATTTTAGCGGCTGCGGTTGGCTGCCAGGCGGGGCCACAAAATATGGAGTAAAATCTTTATTTGTCGACTCAGTGCAGTCGAACTGCCACGATGACGAGGACGAGAAGGATGAGCAGGAGGATGCTTACAATAAATATTACCTTATTTACAAACCGGGTCTGTAGCCGGGAGGCTGCCGGGGAATTGAATGAAGTTGCCGGAGGTTGCGAACTGTTGTTGGAAATCATGAAGGGCGGGGGTGTTGCCGGGGGTAATAGTTCCTGTAGTTCCTGGACCGTCCCTGCTTTCACCCATTCGTTGAGTCCTTCGTACCAAACATGTGTATCACGATGCAGGTTTTGGTGTTTTAACTGGGCCAAGGTAAAAGGCCCGAATTGGCAGGTGCCATTGTACAGGTAGTACTTTTTCATAGGACAAAAAGGTTAAGGTATAAGGCTGGCGAAATTTTACATGCTGCACCATGCTTCGCTTATATACAAACGAAATACTTCAATCTGCTATTATCGGCAGCCTGTGTTAATTGCCGGCTACTGCTTGTTATTGCCGCTTTTTTGATATGAATCAAGTGTACTTAACCGATAGTACAAAAAGACCGTGGGCATTGCGCCGCACGGTCTTTGGCTGGTAAGGAAAAAGCCCGATCAAAAACTAAAGCCTTTCATGTATATCATTCATCGTCCCGTTTGAGGTAAGCACCTTATTTGATCCTTATTGTGCGCTGGTAAACACAGCGGCTGCTTTTCGTGCGCGCTCTTTTGATATTCTTCGACCCCGGAAGAACAAGTAGAGGTTGAAGAACAAGCTGATGCCGAGGTAGATGCAATAACCGCCTATCTTGGCGCTCAACACTTCCAGCATGCCGCGGGTAGCGGCAATATCTTCGACGATCTCCATCACCCAGAAAGCAAAACCAAGATTGAGCAGGTAGAAACCGGTCTCGAACATCTTATTGGTAGCGATGGCAATCTCCGCCTTGCCGTTGAATATGTCGAGCATAAATGCTTTGCTGTTTTTGAACAGGGTATGCGCCACATACCAGGTAAGTATAATTACAACAGGCAGATAGATGAGGTAGGCGATAAAATTATAGGAGGTGTTCATACAACTATATTTTGGGGTTTATAAAATGATTGTTTCTTTTTCCGATCAAGTAAATGACTGCCATGTTGCAGAAATGTATCACCGCAAGTGTCAGGATGATCTGACCCGTCATAGTCACAATGCTCGATACCAGCTCTGTCCAGGTGTGGATCGTATCCCAGCTTCGCAACATCATCGCTGCATAACCCAGGTTGAGCAGGTAATAGCCGATAAGCAACACACGATTGATAAACAGGGTAAGCTGGACGTCGTTGTGCAGCAGTTCCAGTATGAAAACATGACCATTGCGGTAAAAAATGAACCCCACCCGAACAGTAATGATGTAAGTAATAAACAGGTAAAGGATGTAGGCGATGGTGTTCATACCAGCAGGTTTTAGGTGATTGGCATTGGAACGTTTGCTGACACAAAACTACTTAATCATTCCAAACTTTCAAATATTTCTGAAAGTTTATTTTAAAAACAAATCCCTTTACAACTTTTGAGCTGCCGCAAATACCCCTATATATGTCGCATTGACACCACTATAACCTATTGTCAACCTGCTAATTTTGAAGCTTATATAACAAACTACCCGTGACCATGAAAAAACTAAAACTACAGGTGCAGCTCTCATTGGATGGCTATATGGCAGATGCGCAAGGTAATTCTGATTGGATGGTATGGAACTGGGGGCCCTTGTGGACCTGGGACGAAGCGCTGCGACAACATTTTATTGACCTTACCGCCATTATCGATACTGTATTACTGAGCCGTAAAATGGCGGAAGAAGGTTTTATCAATCATTGGGCAAGGGTAGCGGCCGACACTACCGGACCGCAACATTTGTTTGCCCGTTCGATTGCGCAGGCGCGCAAAGTGGTGTTCACGAAAACACTTCACGAGGCAGTATGGGAAAACACCCACCTCGCCAAAGGCAATCTGATTGAAGAGGTCAATAAGCTGAAAAAGGAACCCGGAAAAGATATGATCGTGTATGGTGGTGCATCATTTGCCGCCTCATTGATAGAAGCCCGGCTCATCGATGAATATCATTTGTTCATCAATCCTGTGGCATTGGGCAACGGACTGTCTCTATTCAACAACCCCGCACATAAGTTTAAGCTTACGCTAACTGATGCCCGGTCATTCGACTGTGGGGTAACGGTGCTTACGTACCTACCGTCACCTACGGCGCCGGATCGAACAAGGTAAGACTTTGCTACAAAGCTTTAGCACCTAACGGTGCTTCCATCATCAATCTACCTACTATTTCTTCGGAGACAGATCTTTCAGGTATATACGCCTGAAGTCGACCGGCTGCCCTTCGCTTTGGAGTGCAATAAACCCTGTGTTGAGCATTTTACCATCCTGCTTGATAGCAGGATCGTAGCGATTTACAACAGGGCCACCGATCTGCGGTTTGGAGTATTGCATGACTGTATCGCCATTGATGATATGTGTGATCAACGAATCGCCCAGTACGATCAATTCGGCTTTCACCCACTGGTCGCCGTCGTAGGTTTTGGAAGTAGAGTTGATGCAATGGCGTGTATCCAGCTTGCCTTCGTACACGATGTGTGTGCCGGGAGAGCACATATTGCCTGTGGTGCGTGGTTTGCCATCGCTCAGTCCTCCCAGGAACTGCATTTCGATGGAGATGGGCCAGTCCTGTTCTTTGGGCATGGTGCGTGGGTCCTGTGAATGGTACATTACGCCACTATTGCGCAATGTATAGCTGGGCGCGCCGCGCTGCAGCTCACCCACAAAACGGTACTCCAACTTCAGGTGATAATAAGAGAAGGGTGTCTTATAATAGAGATGGCCAAACTGGTCATTGAACTCGCCATACTGGTCATAGTTTACCCTGATCATACTGTCTTCGATGCGAAAGGTGTTACCGAAGTTGACGCCCACGTCGTGGTGCTGGATCTTTACAAACCAGTCGTTGAGGTCTTTTCCGTTGAAGAGGGGTATCCATTTACCGTCGCCGGCAGTGGTCGTTTTAGAAGATTTGCAGCCGGCGAACGCAATCGTTATACCAAGGGCAATAAAAAGGAATGGCTTCATGTGACTAAAGATAAGCAAGAATATCGATCCTATAGAGAAAGTACCTCTCCTGCCTTTTTTATCACTGAATGGTCAAACCCTGCATTACGGAAATATTCAAAATCATCTTTCAAACTTTTGCTTAACCCGTTCCCAGTGTGCGCTGATTTTAAATATTGTCGATATAGCTCAATCGCTTTGGTAGGATCCCCCTTAAAGAGATAGGAGTGAGCTAAGTTTTTTACCAGCGACGAGTCGGAAGGTTCGCTGGCCAACCCCTTCGATAAAAAGGCGATCGCCTTGTCGTAATTTTTTGTTTCCAGCAAATGACGACCAAAAAAAGACCATTGCCCGGGTCTTGGCTTCAACGTATCCAAGGTGGTTATCCTTTGTGCAGTTGGGCGGGGCTGACCATTAAATGTTCTCGAAAAACCGGTTACTGTACCTGCCTGATCGAAAAGAAAAGTCTCTACGCCCGGATATTCAACGATGCGAAAACCGGTGGTGGACGTGAAATACATTTTGCCGGTGTTGCCATTCAGCCAATAGTAGAACCCGTCTTTTTCTTTTCTTACTTCTGAAAATATTCCGTTTGTTATGTATTGGCCGATGTATTTATCGCTGAGGCTGTCGCTGACCGGCACGGTGGTTATTTGCTCAAGCTTTTGAAACCCTTCCCAATTATATACCTGTGCTACGCTGTTGAATAACTCCATCATGAGATCACTATTGTCAGCATTTACAAATATCGCTACTCCTTTTCCATTGGTTAGTCCACCAACGAATATGCCTGTAAACCCTTCGTTACTCGCCGAGTGATTGAAGTATTTCTCGCCATTCCAGTTCCATACGAACGTACCCAGAGCGACATCATATTTGTAAGGCGTAGTATGCAGTTTAACCATTTCCTGGTTTAAGACTTTTGATGATCTTCCCTGATAAGCCTGCTGCATTTCAACAATGTACTTGCAGATATCTGTTGGTGTGGTCCATAATCCTGCGGCTGCTTTTTCCGGGTACACATGATACTTTCCCGGGACTTCATTGCCGTTGCTTTTGTACCCTGTTGCGAGATCTTTTCGTTGGCTAACTGCAGGTGGCTGATTGTAAGAACTGTTGTTCATTCCCAGTGGCCGGAACACCTGTTCATTCATGTATTGCTCATATTGTTGTTTTGTAAGATCGGTAAGCATTTGTTGCGTTATAAGGGTGCCTCCCCCGGAATAGCGGGGTCCCGTACCCGGCTCAGCCAGCGATCGTACAGCTTCCGTGTTGGAAGGAGCCCGGCCGTCTAAAATATCGATGACTGATGCAATTGTACTATCCCGCTGGTAACCGGGGAAACCGTGAACCGTGAGGCCTGCGGTGTGGCTGAGCAACTGGGCGGTGGTGATTTTCTTGCCGTGGGATACGGTGTCATAAGGAAATTTCCAGTTGACGAGGTACTGGTTGATGTCCTGGTAGAGATCGAGCTTTCCCTGCTGTGCCAACAGTAAGATACCAACAGCATTTAGTGACTTGCTGATCGAGCCGGGTTCGAACATGGTATTGGTAGTTACTTTCCTGCCTTCTTTTTTGTCAGCATAACCATAGCCTTTGGCCCACACAATCTGGTAATTGTCGATAACGGCAACACTCAATCCCGCCACATTGTAATGTTTCATTCTTTCAGCAAGGCTGTATAGTTTACCGTCGATGATCAGGGCACCCGATAGGTGGGCTTCCACCCGGGCGATCTGCTCGTTTACGGCTTTAGCATACTGCTGCTGTGCGGTGACTGTTGTAAGACAATGGAACAAAAGGGCCGCTAAAATGATCTTTTTCATAGTTGACAAACCTATCCGTTTTACTGTCAACGCAGCCTTGCGGCATGTAAAAAGGTTGTAAACCAATGTAAATTCTTTTTAAAACCGATTTACATTAGTGGTTTACATTTCAATCAGGCAGAATCGGTCAACCAGATGGCCTTTTATTGACCTTTAAAAGCATTTATCTACCTTAACAATAAAAGTTTTGGTAAGTGAACGCTTACCTATATATTTGCGTAAGCGTACGCTTATCAATTATGACTACTGAGTCCAGAAGAGACATATTTCAGGCAATTGCCGATCCAACCAGGAGAAAGATAATAGATATTATCTCGAAGCAACCCATGAACCTTAAAACGTTGGCAGAATATTTTGATATCAGTCGCCCCGCTATTTCTCAGCAAATTAAAATTCTGGATGAATGCGGGTTGGTGGAAATAAAAAGAGAGGGCAGAGAAACATTTTGCGCAATTCAACCTAAGCAATTGAAAAAGATTGCAGATTGGGCAAGCCAATATTCAGTATTGTGGGAAGAAAAAATTGACTCTTTTGAAGCATACGTAAACAAGTTGCACGCTAAAAAAAACAAACAAAATGGAAAATCTAAATGAAATTAGCAAAAGGATACTGACAATAAAAAAAACGTTCAATGCATCCAGGCAAACTGTTTGGGAAGCGTGGACCAGTCCTGAACATATTGTTCAATGGTGGTCGCCTAAAGGAATGAGGGTTACAGTAGTTCACCATGAATTTAAAGTGGGTGGCAAATGGAAATATACTATGCCGATGCCTGATGGCAGTGAATTTATTTCTGAGGGTATCTATTCTGAAATTATTGTCCCCGAAAAAATTGTAACTACCGCAGACTTCAAACCAATGACTGAAGGTGTAACAATACACGTACTGTTTGAAGAAAATGGAGACAAAACCAACTTTACTTTCAGTGTTATTCATCCAACAGAAGAATATGCAAGGCAACAAGAGCAAATGGGTTTTTACAACGGCTGGGGGGCTGCTTTTGAAAGGCTGGACAGCCTTTTGACTTGAAGCGCCTTGTAAATTTTATTATTGATTCTAATTGTTAATCAGTTTCCTATTTGAACATATTTACCCGAACAAGTCTGAGACGCCGAGGCCTCCCCAATAATTTTCTATGCAAATAATCTTCGTACCTGCTTTAACTGTGTCTCATCCACCCGTGTTTTATCATAGGCGAGGTAAATGGTATTGGTGGTAGGAGCCAGCCCCTTCCATATCTCTTTCAGCTCCTTCTTTTTCAGCAATTCTTTCACCAGGTAATCCGAGACTACGGTGACCCCATTGCCCTGACGGATGGCGCTGATGATGGAATCGAAGTCGGGAATAATATAGGTGGGCTTGATAGGCGGGCGTTTTTTAAAGTTCTTGAGCCAGAAGCGGCGGATGATCATCAGGTCGCTGCTATAGGCAAACCACTGGCGGGTGCACAGCCAATGTTCTACCTTGTCCATATCTTTTTGCGCCAGCGCTTTTTTGAGGCCGGAAGTATCCAGCTCAGGACTGCCGACGAGGTGAAAGGTTTCGTGCAGGGCCGGTTCATACACTATGCTCTTTTCATCCATCTTAGAAGTGGCAAATACATAGTTAAGCTCGCCCTCCGATAGTTGTTGCATCAGGTCTTTGGTAACCCCAAACTTAACTGCCATGTGGAGGCCCGATGCGCTAACGCGCGGCGCCAGTATCTTATGGAAATATTCACGGGGGGCGCCAATACAAACGAGTGGGGGCGTACTCTGCAGGGTAGTATGCCTGAAATCTGTTTCCACCTTCTCCAGCCTTTCCACCGCACCAATGATCTGCGTATAAAACAACTTACCATACTCTGTAGGCACCATCTTGCGCGGCTTGCGCTCAAACAACTGCTTGCCGATGTAGGCTTCCAGCGAAGAGAGGTGCTGGCTTACATTGGGTTGGGATATCAGCAGTTCCTGTGCCGCTCCGGTCAGTGTGCCGGTCTGGTAGATCGCCTTAAAAGTTCTGTACCATTCGAAGTTTACCATGTCCAAATCTATAAATTTATTTATAGATGTCTATAAATCATATTATTTTATTTATACTAGTAAAGCATGGACCTTTGCTGTCAAATTTTACAAGGATGGACTTACAACTTAAAGGAAAAACGGCGCTGGTGACCGGTTCTACGCAAGGGATCGGGTTTGCCATTGCGCAACAGCTATTACAGGAAGGCGCTACTGTGATTATCAATGGCCGTACGACGGCCCGGATCGATGAGGCGATTGCCCGTCTGAAAAAAGAAGTGCCGGGTGCAAAGGTTTCGGGCGTACCGGCAGACTTTTCGAAAGCAGCAGAAGTGGAAGCACTCTTGAAAGCTGTGCCTGATGTGGATATACTCATCAACAATGCCGGTATTTTTGAGCCCAAGGCTTTTGTCGATATTCCTGATGAAGAATGGTTCCGCTTTTTCGAGATCAACGTGATGAGCGGCATCCGTCTCTCCCGTCATTATTTCCCCAAGATGCTGGCGAAGAACTGGGGCCGGATCATATTCATCGCCAGTGAGTCGGCCATCATGATACCCAAAGAAATGATCCATTATGGTTTTACCAAAACAGCGCAACTGTCGGTAAGCCGTGGGCTCGCCGAACTTACTGTGGGCACCGGCGTAACCGTCAACTCTGTATTGCCTGGGCCTACCCGCTCGGAAGGGGTTGATGAGTTCATCAAACAACTGGGCGCCTCCAAAGGCATGACTCCGGAAGAAGCAGAAGCAGACTTCTTCCAATCCGACAGACCTTCCTCATTATTACAACGCTTCGCTACCGTGCAAGAGATCGCCAATCTTGTGACGTATACTGTCAGTCCACTGGCTGCTGCTACCAATGGTGCAGCGCTGCGTGCTGATGGAGGTCTTGTACGTTCGATCATTTAATCGTTTTCCTATATCTGGAGTTTTCTCAGAGGTGGTATTTTCGTTTGCAACGCAGGCGAAAGTGCTGCCTCTTTTTTGTATCCCATATTCGGGGGATAATCCTGCAAATTCGTTTAGAGCTTTCCGAAATGATTTGTGTCATTCGCACTTCAGTCTTCGCTTTTCACATACAATCCTGTGTCGTTCGCATACAACATTCCCACCTCCGGTTTCTGTCAGAGTAGTTTAGCGGTATCGCTCTTTTAACCACCCAAACTAACCTGATATGAAACGGTCATTATCATGTTTCTTTCTGCTGCTGGTCTGCTATTGTGTGCAAGCACAGTCGCCCCGTAAATTCAATTACCAGGCTGTTGTGAGGAATGCCAATGGCACTATTGTAGCCAACCAAAATATCGGACTGCGTTTCAGCGTCCGTAATACTACTGCTACCGGCACCGTGGTGTACAGTGAGCGGCATGCAGTGACGACCAATGCTTTTGGTCTGGTGAACCTGCAGGTAGGTGGAGGCACTGTGCTCTCGGGTGTGATGGCTGACGTGCCATGGGGAGTGGGCGCCAAGTTTCTGCAAGTGGAGGTGGATCTGAGCGGCGGCACCAATTATACCGCACTGGCGACCATGGAACTCATTGCCGTGCCTTATGCTATACAGGCAGAAAGAGCTGGCACTTTCACCGGTTCACTCATCGGTGATGTGAGCGGACCTCAAAGTGCTACACTGATCGGCGCCAATGCAGTTACTACGAATAAAATTGCTGATGGAGCAGTAACTACTGCCAAGTTGCCTGATAATGTAATTAGTACAGTTAAAGTGGCTGATAATGCCGTTACGACATCTAAGATTGCTGACGCGGCCGTGAATACTGCAAAGCTCGCGGACAATGCTGTTGGAACAATCAAAGTAACAGATGGGGCTATTACAACTACCAAGATCGCAGATGCAGCAATCAGCAATGTGAAGCTGGCTGACAATGCTGTTACTGTGAATAAAATAACGGACGGGTCGATTACCACTCCTAAACTATCTGACAATGCGGTCACGACGCCCAAGCTTGCCGATGCAGTGGTGAGTACAGCGAAGCTGGCCGATAATGCAGTGGTTACGGGAAAGCTGGCCAACAATGCCGTCACCACACCGAAAGTGGCGGCGGGCCAGTTGGTAAAAAGCCTTAATGGTTTAAAGGATGACATCGTGCTTACCGGTGGTGGTGGTACAACACTGAACGTTACCGGCAATACTGTTGCCATTAGCAGTGAGGCGGATATTACAGCCGTCACTGCCGGCCCTGGATTGCAAGGTGGCGGCACCAGCGGCGCCCCAACGCTGAGTGCTGCTTTTGGTGGCAGCGGCGGCGCCAACACAGTATCGCGTACAGATCACAACCATATAGGGCATACCTGGTCAAATCCCACTGGTACTATATTGACCCTGGCGAGTGCCAGCGACCCTTATGTTGTTACACTACGTACTACCAGTTACGCAACAGACTATAACGGCGGCACGATATACGCTCAGGCTTTAGCTACTACCGGATCAGCTGTAGGCATATTCGCTGGTACGAGTTCTAATGACGGTAATGCAGCAGGAATCTGGGGCCAGGCCAGCAGCAACGGCTCAGCCAAAGGAGTGTGGGGTTATGCGCGAGGAGCCAATACGTATGGTATTTATGGGCAGGCTGTTGGAGCCAATTCCTGGGCGGGTTATTTTCAGGGCAGGGTGCATGTAAATGGTACGCTCTCCAAATCGGCCGGCAGCTTTAAGATAGACCACCCGCTCGATCCACAGCGTAAATATCTTTCGCACTCGTTTGTAGAATCGCCTGACATGATGAACATCTACAATGGCAATGTGGTGTTGGATAGCAGGGGAGAAGCCACGATCCAATTGCCCGATTACTTCGAAGCGCTCAATATGGAATTCCGCTACCAGCTTACCGCTATGGGTAAACCTTCTCCCGGCATCTATGTATCACAAGAGATTACGGGCAACCGGTTCAGCATTGCTGGCGGCACACCCAATGGTAAAATATCATGGCAGGTGACCGGTATCCGTCACGATGCTTACGCGAAAGAACATCCGATCGTTGTAGAGGAAGTAAAACCAGCAGCAGAGCAGGGAACTTTGTTAAATGACAATACACGTAAAGCGCCGCAGCGTGAACGTGGCGAAGTGGTTCCTGTAAAACAATAATCATGTTTGCTTACCAAACACTTCACGTTATGCAACGCATCTTCAACAGGGGCCTGGCTTGTATGGTACTCATCGTACTATTTACCATGCGGTTGTCTGCGCAGGAGGCCAAACAGGCCGTGATTGCCAGTGGTGGTACGGGGACCGTGACCAGTGGCAGTTATACCATTGAAAGTACTGTAGGGGAGGTGATCATTGCTACAGCTGGTAGCGGACCGATATGCACGCAGGGGATTCATCAACCCAATTCGCTTAAAGTGGATTTCTCCATCGATGATGGGTTTGTGAAGGTGTTTCCCAACCCGGTATATACTACTGCGCAAATGAACATCTATGTAGAAGAAAGGACTACTATCACGTTTGCGCTGCACAATGCGGCAGGGCAGCAGGTGTTTGCCCGTACGCGTGAACTGACGCCAGGCGTTCATACCGAATACTTATACTTTACCGGTTTAAAGAATGGCATGTATATACTTAGTTTGAAAGAGTCTGCACGGGGCAGGAAATTTCATGCAAAGATGTTGAAGTTGTAAGGTTGTGCGTTTGCTTCGTGGTTCTTTTGCTTCGATAGCAGATTTCTCACTGCGCCGCCACAGCCTGTTTTTTAAGGTCTCTAATGGCTTCGTTCGAAATGACAGAAAAGGGAGTTATTCTGCTGGTGCAACTGCACCCTTTGCCACCCATGCTTTGAATTGTTTTACGAACTCGGCATGTTTCAGTGGTGGGAGTGTACGTCCTTCGCCGGGGTTCCAGCCCCACAACACCAATGAATCTTTGGATACGTGGTGAATTAATTGCTGCATTGTTTTATGGCCGTTCTGTTTTGGGTCTTTTAGCTGTAAAGCCAATTCCCTCGGTGATTTTCCTTCGAATACCATCGGCATATCGGCAGGAGGGAGGTGCCAGTTGGGATTGCCTGGTGGCATGTTCGCTCCGGGTACATTCTGCGGCTGGTGGCAATTGGCGCATTTCATGGCATACATTCCTTTACCATCTTCACCGCGCTGCACATCCATTACATGCAGGTGGTTGTCGTCGCCCTGCAATGGCTGATCGCCTTTGGGATGGCAGTTCATACAACGCGGGCTCATCAATACTTTGTATACTTCGAGGAAGGCCGATGCGGAGGCAAGGCTGTCACGTAGCGCACTGCTTTCTGCAGTGCCCGCATTCATTTTCAACTTTTCCATCAAGCCTTCTTCGTGAGGTTTTGACGGGAAAGAAGATTCATCTGCAGGTTTAATGCTTGCTGCAGCCACTGACAGTGCCGCTACTATGACCACTGTATAAATAGCTTGTTGCATATTCTATCAGATATGTTATTACATTTTTTTCTTACCCGGCAAAGGTGAGCCGCTCCCGCAACGCTGCAAAAGCCGGACGGCAGAGCGACCCACCTTTTGCCTTATGCATTTCCTGCCAGGTCGCTGGGCTGTATGGGCAAACTGCGTATGCGCTTGCCGGTGGCCGAAAAGATGGCGTTTACAATGGCTGGTGCTACAGGTGGTACACCCGGTTCGCCAGCGCCGCCCATCTTCTCTGTGCTTGGCGCTATATGTACACTAATAACAGGCGTTTCATGCATACGCAGGATTCGATAGTCATGGAAGTTGCGTTGCTGTACGCGTCCTTTCTCCAGTGTGATCTCACCATACAGTAAGGCAGTCAATCCGAATATGATACCGCTTTCCATTTGCGCTGCCACACCATCGGGGTTTACTGCCAGTCCACAATCTATTGCGCAAGTGATACGGTGTACACGTAAGTTGCCTTTATCGATCGATATTTCCGCTACCTGCGCCACCGTGCTGCCAAAAGACTCATGTACTGCCACCCCTCTGTAACGACCTGCAGGCAATGGCGTACCCCATCCGGATTTCTCCACTGCGAGGTTCAATGCCGACAGGTGGCGTGGATGCTTCTGTAATAAAGAGCGGCGGTAAGCCACCGGATCCTGCCCGGCAGTATGTGCCAGCTCATCAATCAGTGTTTCCATTACAAAGGCTGTGTGCGTGTGCCCCACGGATCGCCACCACAATACCGGCACTTTGTTTTTTGGTGAATGCAATTCAACCAGGTGATTGGGAACAACCGCCATATAGGGTGAATCATTCACACCTTCCACAGATGCCGGATCGATGCCATCTTTTACTCCTCCTTCAAACGGCGTGCCCGCCATAATGGATTGTCCCACGATGCTATGCTGCCACGCAATGGGTTTCTTATCAGCGTCGAGGCCAATGTGTACGCGGTGCATAAAGGCGGGCCGGTAATAACCGCCGCGGATATCATCTTCGCGAGTCCACACGGTTTTCACCGCCTTGCCGCTGGCTTTGGCTACTTCTACTGCTTCGGTTACAAAATCGGAGCTGCCGGTGGCACGACGACCAAAGCCACCGCCCAAGAATACCGTATTCACCGTTATCTGCTCTGGTTTAAAGCCCAGTATTTTGGCAGCATTGTTTTGGTCAACGCCGGGCCACTGTGTGCCTGTCCATATTTCACATTTATCGCCCGTGATCTTAACTGTACAATTCAATGGTTCCATAGGAGCATGCGCGAGGTAGGGCAATAGATATTCTGCATCGATCACACTGGCTGCTTTGGGCAATGTACCGGCCACATCACCAGCTTTTGCAGCGACTGATCCTTTGGTGTTAGCTACCTGGCGGTAATCATCCCACATGCCTTTGGAATCTATTACGAGTGCAGGATCGATGTCCCATTCTACTTTCAATGCTTCCCGTCCTTGTTTGGCAGCCCAGAAGTGATCGGCGATCACCGCCACACCCGATGGCACTTTTACTACTTGTTTTACACCGGGTATCGCTTTTGTTTTGCTAGCATCGAATGACTTTACCTTGCCGCCAAACACCGGAGAGCGCAATACCAATGCGGTGAGCAATCCGGGAAATTGTACGTCCATGCCAAACTTCGCCTGTCCGTTTATCTTTTCAGGTGTATCGAGCCGCTTGGCTCCTTTGCCAATGTATTTCCATTCACTCGCAGGCTTTAGTGGTACATTGGCAGGCGGTGGTTGTTTCGCTGCTGCATCGGCCAGTTCACCATAGCTCAGTTTTTTATCGCCAGCGATCACATAACCATCGGCTGTGCTGCATGCTTCAGGGGCAACACCCAGCCGTTGTGCAGCGGCTGTTACCAACAGGGCGCGTGCTGTGGCGCCTGCCTGGCGGTAGCGATCAAACTCAGACCAGGTGGTAGAGGAGCCGCCTGTTATCTGTAAACCAAATGCTGTATGGAAATAAGGAACATCCGGTGGTGCATGTTCTACCCTGATCTTTTTCCAGTCGCAATCGAGTTCATCGGCAATCAACATGGGTAATGTAGTCCATGCTCCCTGTCCCATTTCCACATGGGCCAGGATGATGTGAACCGTATTATCTCTTCCAATGCCGAGGTAGGCGTTGGGTGCAAAAACAACGGCGCTGTCATCAACGGCGCCAGTGCCCAACTTTGCCATGCGTCTGGCACTTGCCGGCACCATGAAGGGGATGAGTAATCCACCCGCAAAAACAGTAGTAGTGCGTAAGAACTTACGGCGGTTCATATCAATAGTACTCATGATTTACCTCCTTCTTTTTGCATTTGAGCTGCCAGGTGAATGGCTTTGCGCACGCGCGGATAAGTGCCGCAGCGACAGATGTTACCACTCATGGCTTTATCGATATCATCATCTGTCGGGTTGGGATTTTCGCGCAACAATACTGCCGCCGACATCAGCTGTCCGCTTTGGCAATAGCCGCATTGTAGCACATCTTCCGCCAGCCAGGCTTTTTGCAGGGGATGGGTAAGATCAGGAGAAAGCCCTTCGATCGTCGTGACCTGCTGATTGGCAGCACGCGCCACAGGCGTTACACAAGAACGAACGGCTTCACCATTCAGGTGAACGGTGCAGGCGCCGCATTGCGCCATGCCGCAACCAAACTTAGTTCCTGTGAGACCGAGCATATCGCGCAGTACCCACAGTAAGGGCATTTGCGGACTTGCATCAACGGAATAGCTTTTACTGTTGACTTGTAACTTTATCATGGTAGGTAGTTAAGATGTGGCGGTAAAGTGATAAGGGGGAAGCTTCAGTAAAGGTAGGGGGATAGCGAACCCGATCGCTTACAAAATTCAAAGCTAAACTTGAATAATTCAAACTTTTATGAGGGGAAGGGGTATAGGAATTGTCAGTTTTTTTCCGTATATAAGAATGAGGAGTTATCGGGCCAAAGGCCCGGAAATAGGGATGCGAGGCTGCAAGCCTCGCATAGCTAAAAGACAATCGCAACTCACAAATTCTTCCTAACTTTAAGACAGTTCTTTCTCTCAACACCAAAATCTTACAATATGAATCTCCTGCAACGCATCGAGCATTGGGGTGATACGCATCATCCAAAATGGGTGGATATTGTACGGATAGCATTAGGAGCTTTCCTTTGCTACCGCGGAATTGTTTTTCTGGAGAATATGAGTGACGAGCTTGGACGTATCTCCAACCATGTATCCTGGGGTGCTTTCTTCCTGCTTTCCCTGGGTCATTTCATTGTTTTTGCGCATTTACTGGGTGGCGTATTGTTGGTATTAGGCATTCTTACGCGTTTTGCGTGCCTCATCAACATACCTATTCTTATTGGCGCGATCCTCTTTGGCGGTTCGGCTTCCGGCTTGTGGACTCCATTTGCGGAAGTGTTGCTCGCCATTGTAGTGTTGCTACTGTTGTGTTACTTTCTAGTAGCAGGTAATGGACGCTGGTCGTTCAACACTTATATGGATGCTACGAGTAAATGAGTTCAGGACCGGGAGTCTCCGTAGCACCATTTCACTATGTGCTTGTCATCATGCATTTAAGTCTGTTTGCGCAAAGCGCAACAGGCAAGGCCCTTTATTTGCCAGCGAATGAGATTTTTACTATCATTACAGCATGACCCAAGATGAAATAAAACGAACCTGGAGAAACTTATTAATCCCTTTTATTGCAGGCTTACTCATATTGGCGGCTGGTATATCGCTTTATAAATTCGGCACCAACTCATCCTCCGTCTATGGCATTTACATCTCCATATTTGGGATCATGCTAACCGGTGCTGCCGCATTAAAAGTGAGAAAGTTCAGGAAATATTTAAGAGACAACAATCTTTAGCACATTAACGAGGATGGGCTAAAGCCCAGTAAGGTTGGAGATCTTTATCCCGGCCCTAAAGGGCCGGGCAATTGGCGTGAAGCGGCGAAGTGTTTAAGTATTTAGCGAAAAAGAGCAACGCCAGAATAGCGCCCGCCCTGAGCATTAAATGTTCGACACAAAGGAAAGTCTTCATCGGCTTGTCAATACTTTCTAATCAACCAACGCAGGTTGCTCCATTGGCTGCCGCTGTTGTAAAGGGAATTTTACTTCAAAAACGGTAAGTACTTTGCCTCTGACCACACCGATCTGGCCGTGGAGTGTTTCGACGAGGTTGCGGGTGATGAACAGGCCAAGGCCGTTGCCTTCCATGTTGATGCCTGTGCGTACGTGTTGGTAGGGATAGAATATCTTTTGGAGTTTCTCGTCTGAAATATTTTCTCCTTCATGGATAACGGCCAGTTGCCAGGTATTCGGCCCACTCAGGTCGACCTTCACAATGATATCGCATCCCACGCGTACAAACTTGATCGCATTATGGATGAGGTTATTGGCAATCTGCCGCAACTTAATGGGATCGCATTGCACTACAGGCGGCACAGTTTCTTCCACCTGCAACAGGATCAATGTCTGTTCTGCATGGGCCGTATACTGAAACTCATCTACGACCTGCTGCATGAATGACCTGATCACTAATGGCTCTACAATGGGATCATCATTCTTGCCGTATTCCAGCTTGGAGTATTCTAACAGATTTGAGAGCAAACGCCGGTAGCTAAAGCAGCCGCCTTTGATGTGGGCCACCAGTTGGTCGGCAGACACTTTTGCTTTTTGCAGCCGCTCGTTTTCCGAGAGATAGGACACCATGCCTTCAATGGGATTGAAGCCGCTTTTTATTTCATGCACTACTTCGCGGATGAAGTTTTTCTTGCTGTCGTTGGCATGGAGTGCTTTGAGCAGCTGTTGCTCCAGTTCTTCTTTTTCTACTTCCAGCTTGCGTTGCTGCTGCTGGTTGCTGTACCAGTAAACGCAGAAGAAGAGCGAGGCCAGTATGTTGAAAATGACAATGAGCACAGTGGGGTTGGCGGTCATGTAGTATAACCATGGGCCAAGCATCAGGCTAAAGAGGATGAGACCTACCAACAAGCCATTTACCCGCTTGCTGACAATACGCTGTCTAAATGAATTATTGATGCCAGGGCCAACAATTGCTTTCGGAAAAGCTTTCATTGTTTTCATTTCGTGATGTAATGGATAGCTGAATCCAGTTCTTAATAGGACTAATCAGAAATAAAAAGGGGTTACGTTGGGATAACTGGTATTTGACGTGATAGTGAAGATATAAAAAATATTTTACTAAAAACTAATATTGACCTTGCTCATCTTTTGTCTTTTACAGCTATAAAATAAATGTTCAGGATGATGCAGGATAGTTGACGTTACAACTATGTTAACTTCAATTATTGCTCATCCTTCAACGATTGCCTGTATGTTTTTTGCCTTCCGCCGCCTGCATATACCTGCTATTTCCCACTTATTGCTCATATTATTTTTTTGTTTCCTGCTGCTGCTGCCAGCCGTTATACAAGCCCAGATTGGCCGCCGCTTTCCTTCGGAACGTAAACAGGTAAAAGACCCGGTAACGGGCACCATGCTCACTTTTCTGACCAGTACGCCAGGTGGCGATTCCAAGATATACCAAACGCATAACCAGTGGACCTCGGATGGACAGTGGCTCATTTTCCGGTCATCACGCGTAAAGGGTGAAGCAATGGCCGTCCATGAAACTACCGGTGAAATGGTACAGGTATCTGAAGGTGGTTATACGGGTATGCTGAACATCGCCCGCAAGTCGATGAAGTTGTATTTCATGCGCGATATAAAAAGAGAAACATCTACTACAGGCAGAGATACTACCGGCAAACCTCTACAAATAATCGAAGTAGACCTTGGTAAGTTATTAGCAGACAGCAAAGCAGGCACTCTTAAACCAGCAAGTACTTATCAGCGCATCTGCGGCACAACACCACCCGAAATAAAGGCAGGTGGTGATATGGCACTGGATGGCGATGAGGAACGGGTGTACTTCCGCGTGGGGCGGGAAGAAGCGGCGAGGCACCTGCCTGCCGATGCGAAGCTGGAAAAGAACTTTGGTCCCCGTAATATGGGCGCTGGCCCTTCGGGTATTGCCTCGATGAATATCCGCACCGGCGAAATAAAGTATGTGGTATCTGTTCCTTTCCAGGTGGGGCATATACAAACGAACCCCTGGGTGCCGGGACAAATTGTTTTCTGCTGGGAAACGGGTGGTAAATCGCCTCAACGTACCTGGATCGTCAATGCCGATGGAACCGGTTTGCGTCCTTTGTACCCTGAATCTCCTTATGAATGGGTAACGCATGAAGCCGTAATCGGTCCCGAAGAAGTGGCCATTGCCATCATGGGGCATCGCAAAATTGCAGGTACCACCGGCGATGTAGCTCCGCCCACAGGCGTAGGTGGCGCCAATCCCGGTCAGGAAGCTGACTGGGGTCCTTCGGGTACCCGTGAAAAGCCTACCGGTCTGGGTATCGTGAACATTCGCACCAGAGAAATGCTCATAGCCGGTCAAACGAAACAGGGTAGTGGCCTTTGGCATGTAAGCGGTTCTTCCGATGGCCGCTTTGCTGTGGGTGATGATTTCTCGCGCAGCCTGTACCTCATCGACCGGCGTACCAGCGAGATGCTGTTGCTCACCACAGGACATAAAACCACCGCGGCCGATCACCCGCATCCTACTTTCAGTCCTGATGGTACGCGTATTCAAATACAATCTGCGATGTTATCTGCAGATGGACGTTCGATGAACATTTGCATTGTACCAGTGCCTGAAGCATGGCTAAAGAGAAAATAATAACTACAGCAGTCTGGCCGCTTGAGCGGCCTGACTAATTGAGCGAGCTATATGCTATACTCGTCGACATAATTGGTCATTGATAGATTGCTGCGTTCAGTATACATCCTTGTTCTGCAACTTGCAGCCGCAGGAGAACACCCCCTTCTGAAATTCCTGTAAAACAGGGATTGTCTGCGCCTCCAATATTTCGTTTTATTGTATCGTCTAACGACGCCCTGCCATTTAGCCACTCCTTGCCTGGCTATCGTGTTATACACCTAATTAATCATTTTCGTTAACATCAAATCTGTTTTATGTATCAGATCGACCTGGCTATTACCGGGGTTTCTTCTTTTGTTGCTGACCCGATCAGCATTGACGAATGGGCAGCTGCTTACAAAGTGCCCGACAGGCAAGCTGAAGGCAAGTTCTTAGATGGCAAGATGGTGGAAAAGATATTGGGCATTAAATCCAAGAGCTGGGCGCCGGATGTATTCAAAGATCCACAGGTGGTGGTGAACACGACCAGAGAAGCACTGAACAAAGCGGGTGTAGAGCCCGGCGATATCGATGCTGCGATCATTGTTACGTGTTCACCCTTCATGGTGCAGCTGGACCAGGATGCTTTTCTTTTGTACAAAGAGATCGGATTGAATGATGATATTGTACCTGTACTATTAGGAGCAGGTTGTGCAGGCTTTGCCCGCGCGATGGCACTGGCAGCGAAGATGACTGCCAAGAAGATATTGGTTATTTCTTATAGCCTCAGCAGTCTTTATACGCAGACCGGTGTTTACAAACAAAACTCCACGCATCCTTATGGCAAATCATTGTGGATGTCGGCAGCGTTGTTTTCCGATGGCGTATCGGCCGTAGTACTGGAAAAGAAAGATGGACCTACGGGTTATTCTTTTTACTCGCGCGACTCCCTGCAGTTTGGACAGGAGGGCGGTTTCGATGACCCACTTATTCACTATACCGGCAGCGGCGCCTGGGCACCTCCCGGCACCGAAGGCTGTGAAGAGCTTTCCTGCTTTGCCATGGCCGGTCCCAAGATCAAAGAATACTACATCAAGGGTATGACGCTAAACCATCAGCAGATGCTGGCTTTACAACCTAATTACCTGAAAGAAGTAAAGAAACTCTATACGCATCAGGCGAGCCCAATGCTCACCAATGCTTTCCTCGATACGTTGATCAAAGATTATGGCATCAGCCGCGATAAGATGGGCATCAACGTGGTGAAGTATGGCAACCTCGTGAGCACCAGTACCATCAAGCTGCTGGATGATGACCTGAACGCAGGCTTGTTGGAGCCAGGAGATAAAATATGCATCTCCGTAGTAGGAGCTGGTCCTGAGCGGGGCGCTTTTATCATCCCCGTAGAGGTCAGCAATAGCTCATTTTCTTCAGCAGGCGCAGGTGAGAAACAACACCACCCCAATACGATGTTTGATTTGGTGTAATGTTGTGCTGGGATAACACCTTGTACAGAATCCTGCTCAATCGTGGATAATGGATATGGTGTATATGCGGGAAGAGGTGATGGGCAATGTGGTTGTTGAAACCTCCCAGCAGGAAATTGGCGGATGTACTGAAAGGATGCATGTCGTTGGAGCTTTTCACCTGGTTCATGAGCCAGGAGGTGTTGATGAACCCATGATCATCCGTTACCGGGTAGGCCGTGCTTTCCACATGGTGTGTCATGAAGAAGGTGAACAAGAGGAACAATGACTGAAACAGGTGCATGCACAAAAAGCCAATCATCACCACATACCAGGGTTGAGGAGCAAACAGGACGGGCAATACCAATGCGATCAGCAGGTAAACCGTTTTTTGTATCCAGAACGATAAATGGTACGCAAAACCTTTCCTGGCATTATAGGCATCTTTTGAAAACAGGATAACAAAGTCTTTAATGAACACCCAGAACAGCGAATAACTCATGTAAGCGATAGGCGCATAAAAATGCTGGTACCGGTGATACCACTTGTATTCGCTGTGTGGTATTACCCGTATCAGCTTGGTGATCTGCAAGTCTGAATCATAATCCTCTACATTGGGAGCATAATGGTGGGAGTGGATATGCCGTTGCTTCCAGGCTTCAGCATGTGCGCCCACCAGCGTGTATATGATCGTGAAGCAAAGGTTGTTCAGTGGCTTGCTTTTAAAGACGGTATTATGGGAAAAGTCGTGCGAGAAATTGAACGCGAACAGCAGCAATACAAAACCATACACCATAAAGCACGCAATGAAGAGCAAGGGCTGTGTAATCACATACAGCGTGGCGTAACTCAATGCCGATAAAGAGAAGTATACGATGAACTTCAACAGGATCAACCGTCTGGCAGACCGCTTGTCGATAGCCAGTTGATCTTCTACCTGCCGGTAAATGACTTTCAGCAGTTCACTGTCCTGCGGAATATGAATATGTTTATCGCGCAAAGGGGAGTGGTTTGATGTGTTCATGACGGCCCATGGCTTTCAGGAACCGGAAATGTGATGCCAGGGCTTCGGGGTAAGACATTTCCATGTAGGTCAATCCATACTTGCTGCACAGTTCCCGGAAGATGGGCAATATTTTCAGGTAATGAACATGCGATACATTGGGCAATAAGTGATGCAACGCATGGGCATTGAAGCCGCCCAGTGTCCAGTTGAAGAACACACTGCCCGGGTGATAATCTACCGATGTCATCAGTTGCAACTTGGGCCAGCTTATATCCAGTTTGTTGTCGGCATCGCCTACGGGATGGGATACATAATCCGACACATGTGATACGCCGAGCACGCCCACAAATATCCAGGAGATCATAAAGTGGTTGGCCACGAAAGCCAGCAGTACCGTTCCCCATCCAAAAGGTAATAACATAGCCGGCAGCACAATCATATAACCGATGTACAATATCTTATAGATGATCAGCTTTATTACTTCATTCCGGGGAATGGATATTTTAATGGTTCTGCTTGAGTAATTGAATAACATCAGTGTTTCGCGGAAAAAGAACCAGTTGAGTGAATATAGTAGGTACAGAAAAGGGGCATACAAGAATTGGTAGCGGTGGTACCCTTTCAGCGGTTGCGACTCCGTCATACGAAACAACGGATTATTCAATACATCGATATCACTACCTTCTACATTGGTATACAGGTGGTGTGATTCGTTGTGGTTCTTTCCCCATACATAGGCATTGTTGCCCTGAAGGTTGAAGCTGACAGAAAACAAGACTTTGTTCCAGAACTTACTTCTTACTGCCACGCCATGTGCCGCATCATGCGAGATATTGAATGCTGTCAACAATACAGACAGGCCCATGAGCAGGTAAAAACTATAAAACGCCAACACTGATGTGCTGGTAATCATGAGTGCATAAAATAATACATCGAGGAAGAAATACAGGCATATCTTGAAGATCATCTTGCGATTACCATACTTCTGAGCGCTGTTTTCGGCGAAGTACTGGTCGATCCGTAGGGTTAGTTCTTTGTAAAACGCAGAGCCTTCATCTTTACTGAACTTTAATTTATTCATGGGATGACTGCAGGGGTTTGGTTGATCCAATTTAGGTAAAACAACCCATAGGGCGCTTTAGCGTTTTGTTAAAAACAGCTCCTAAGACCAGGGGGAGCCGTCCCGTCTACGGACGGGAAGGGCGACCCACCCTTTGAGACTATCAGGCGTTCTGGTACGCCTCCCACAATTTCACTGCCTCCATCGCTTCTTTTACATCGTGTACGCGCAGAATGTTTGCACCGTTTTGCAGGCTGAGTGTGTTTAATACCGTAGTGCCATTCAGCGCTTCATCGGCTGTAATGCCGAGCGTTTTCCAAATGGTTGTTTTGCGGGAGAGCCCTACCAGGATAGGGAGGGAGAGTATATGCAGTGCCGGTAGTTTTTTCAGCAGTTCGAGGTTTTGTGTGGCGTTCTTACCAAACCCAAAGCCGGGATCGAGGGTGATATCTTTGATGCCTGCCTTGCGACAACGGGCTGTTTGCAAGATGAAGAAGTCCAGCACTTCGCGAATCATGTTTTCATATACAGCTGGCTGTTTGATCGTTTCGAGCGTGCCCTTCATGTGCATCAACACATAAGGCACTCCCAGGCCAGCTACCGTACTGATCATCGCCTCGTCGATGCTGCCCGCACTGACATCGTTGACAATGGAAGCACCGGCGGCCACCGCTTCTGCCGCCACCTTTGCATGGAAAGTATCAATTGAAATAACCATATCCGGAAAACGCTCATGAATGGCACGGATGGGTTCTACCACCCGTTTCAACTCTTCTTCCACGGTTATCCTTTCGCTGCCGGGACGGGTGCTCTGGCCTCCAATGTCGAGGATGGAGGCCCCGTCGGCGATCATCTTCTCCGCCTGCCGCAGTATATCGGACTCCTGATAGCGGCTGCCGGCGTAAAAAGAGTCCGGCGTCACGTTCATAATGCCCATAACCAGTGGTTTATCCACCACCAACAGCCTGCCTTTACAATTGAGTGTATACATTTAACCTTTGTTCATTATTTTCGCGGCTTAAAGATATACAGAAGTAAGAAGTCTGAGGTAAGAAGTCTGAAGATTCAGACTCATATCGTTTAACACCCTTCTGTAACAGTTTTTGATCATCATGAGCAATACAAATCAACAATACGACGCGGCCGTTCAATCGTGCAGGGATATTTTTATTAAGAAGACCAAGGACTACGGTACTGCCTGGCGCGTGCTGCGGCCTATTTCCATCGTAGACCAGATATTCATCAAAGCGCAGCGCATCCGCACCATCCAGGAGAAGAAGACACAGCGGGTAGGGGATGATATTGCGGGAGAATTTAAAGGCATGTTGAACTACAGTGTGATCGGCCTGATACAACTGGAGCTAAACAACAGCGCTTCTGAAGAGTTGCCCGTAGCTGAAGTGGAAAGACTGTATACCGAAAAGATCGCTTTTACCAAGGCGACTATGCTCGATAAGAACCATGATTATGGCGAGGCGTGGCGCGATATGAGCCAGGAAAGTTTTGCCGACCTGATCCTCATGAAGCTCATGCGCATTCGCCAGATACTGGCCAATGAAGGTAAAACGCTTATCAGCGAAGGCATCGACGCCAATTATGTTGATATCATTAATTACTCTGTGTTTGCGCTTATTCTTATTGAGGAAGGCAAGCATAAAGGATAAATGATCAAAGGTGACACCTTCTTTTGCAACGCAAGCGAAAGGTGTCACCTTTGATCGTTTAGTTATTTCAACGCCCATGTTACTACGTCCTTCTTATTCTTCGACACCGGTACCTGGTGGCCGTTATCCAGCAACAGGTAACCGCCGTCTTCTTTCACCCAGCTTTTAACGTACTTCCGGTTCACCAAATGTGATTGGTGGCAACGAATGAAGCCGTAGCTTTTTAACAGCTCCTCATATTCGAAGATAGGACGGGAAGCCGTGAGCTTTTCGCCATTGGAGAGAAAAAAGATCGTGTAGTTATTGGATGATTCACACCGCACAATGTCTGTAGTGCGGATGAAGCGGGTTTCTTTGATGGTGGCCAGTGCAATGCGGTGGTCTTCTTTTTGCTCCTGCAACAATTGCAACAGGTTCTCCAGTTGCAGGTTTTTCTTTTTCTCACTTCTTTTGTCCAATGCCCTGCTTACGGCCGCCTGTAGCTCATCGATGCTCACCGGTTTCAGCAGGTAATCCACGGCAGCAAAGCGAACCGCCTGAATAGCATATTGATCAAAAGCTGTCACAAAGATCACTTCAAAATCGTACTGGTGCAACTCGCGCAAGAGGTCAAAGCCACTTTTGCCCGGCATTTGGATATCGAGGAATATCAGGTCGGGATGGTGTTGCAAAATGGCGCTTCTACCTGCTGCTGCATCAGCAGCCATAGCGACTACCTCCACGCCGGGGCAGTATGTTTTCAACAACTGCTCCAGGTTTACCAGGTTGTTCTGTTCATCATCTACCAGTATTGCCTTCATCGTGTTCATGCCAGCCAGTTTTTAAACAACAATTCTATAGTGGTCCCTTTGCCGGATACACTGTTCACCTGCATCTGTATTTGTTCCGTGCCAGCCATTTCATTCAACAAAGCTATGCGGTCTCTTGTGAGCTTCAGTCCATAACCGGTGGTTTCTTTTCCTGACTCAAATCCCGGCCCGTTATCACCGATACGGATGACCATATCTTTTTGTACCTGCAATACCTCTACCCGGATCAGTCCGTTTTCCTTCAAAGTGCTTACACCATGCTTTACCGCATTTTCGGCCAATGGCTGCAGCAGGAGGGAAGGTACTTCTGTTTCGGCTACCGGCATAGCTGCTGCTACCTGAATATCGTACGTAAAGTTAAACCGTAATTTCTCCAGCTTAAGATAGGTATCCAGCGTTTGTAATTCACGCTGTAAAGGAATAGAAGGGTTTTCACTATCTGCCAGCGAATGCCGCAACAAGCTACCAAATTCAGACAGGTAGTTATTAGCGCCCCTGATATCGCCGCTGTTGATGAGGCCCTGTATAGAAGAGAGTGCATTGAACGTAAAATGCGGGTTTAGCTGTGCATACACTGATCTCAACCCCTGTTCAAAGCGTTCTTTTTTGGCCTGCTCGGCAGCCGTTTTTTCCCGTTGCCTTCTGAGCTTGAACAACAATACCAGGAAACCAATAGACGCTAACAGCAATACAATAACGATCAGCCGGAAAGTCCAGGTCTGGTACCAGGCGGGTTTCACTGTAAAAGGATAACTGGTAACGTTATGCCGTTGTTTGCGGTAACGCATTTCCAGCACATAATCGCCGGGACCGGGGTTGTCGAGCCAGATGTAACTGTTGTTCGCTTTATTGCCCGTCCAGTCTGAAACAACGCGGCCATTGTTGGTGACCCTGTATTCTATCGTTCCTTTCTTGTATACTCTTGCTGCGACCTGAAATATCAGACCATTCTGTCCCGATCCTACCATCCAGTGTTTGGGAAGCCCCGTCACCGAGTCCAGCTTTTCGGGAGCATACTTACTCATCAGTTCTTTCGTCAACGTTGCATCAAACCGGTAATCATTGGTAAGACTCAACATGGTGGCTGTTAACTCGCCGGTTGTGAACACTGCTTGCAGGGAAGGCCGGGTAGGCTGCCAGTACACCGAAGAGACAGCAATAAGGCCAGTATCTTTTTTCCGGCGCAGTTCTACCACAATGCGGTGGCCCCAGGTGGTTGAAAAACCGCCTATAAAGGCAAACTGTGCACGAAATGCATTGAGTTGAAAAGTAGCGTCCATAAAGGAGGACACCTCTCCCCAGGGCTGGATGACCGTTGAATCTTCCAGCACACGGCATTCGTACAAATGTGTATTATGCCTATAAATACCCGGCGTCAGAAAATATACCATACCTGAATCATAGGTATATAATTTCTGCAAGCCATGACTAAGATGAGAACGGAACCGGTAATCGCCGAATGACATATCCATCGGTGTGTTGCCCAGATCACCAACCTTATCGTCATTGTGGTCATACACGCCATTGTAAGGGATCGCTGATACAATCATGGGCAGCGTGTCGCTGTCTTTGCCAAGGTAGGTAGTAGAATAATTTTGCCAGGCAATATCGGCCGTCTGCTGACTGATACCCTTGAGGTTTATCTGTGCTACCAGGCTGGGCAAACAGCAAAAGCAGCAGCACAGGATCGTTAATAGTTTTTTCATATCAGGGTATTTGCCAGAAGCTGGTAGAGTTATTGGTATTGTAATATTGATACGTGGCGCCACTCTTTGGACCGGTGGATTCTTTCTTATCCGGTCCTTGTTTGAAATAGTCCAGTGGCAGCAGTTGAATGTACTGAATGAGCTTCCCCCGTTCGGGTGTTTCATAATTATAGGTACTGTTTACAGCGCATTGCAACATGTACAGGTTTTTAGCCATATAGTTGTATAGGTAATGCTCTTTTGTGGTGGTGGACCGGTGGTTCCAGTTGGCCGTTGGGTTCAATAGCAGGGGCTGGTTGTTGATCAGTCTTTCCCTTACTTCTCTTATATCCAGCAATTCTCCTTTTTCATTCATCACATAGGCATCGTGGGTAGGATCGGCCCATATCCATTTCTTCAGGGAAGGCACAAACACCATATTGATGACGTGACAATCGGGGTCTACTTTCAGGCTGTCTTTGGGGAGGCAGGTCACCATGCGCGATGCAAACCCCATGGCCAGGTAACATTCATTCAACACCGTAGCCAGCCCCCTGCAATTTAAACCCCGGCCTTCTTTCCGGCAAACGTCGATCATCGACAGCGCATTTTTCACTGCCGGATTTTCATGGTTGCCGTCATGCGGTATCAGCTCATGTATCCAGTGCAGCAGGTTCAGCACTTTCGATACATCATTGCCTTGTCCGGCAATGGAGTCCAGCTTAAAGCCTTTGCGCAAGGCAACGAGGTTGGTATCGCTGGCTGGCTGATAAGTAAAGGCCGGCAGGGGACGTTTATCCTGTTCATTGTATGTTTTGGCCCGTTGCAATATGTAAAGATAATCGCCCGTAGCACGTAAAGGTTGCACGATTGCTTTGAAGGAGGGCTTTTGGCGAATGCTTACCAGGTCGGCATCCTGCATGATGTGCGTGTAATTGGTAAACCCGGCTTTTACTGCCAGCGACAAGTGGTTGAGGGATTGCTCCGGCTGGCCCACCAGCGCATACGCGCAGGAAAGGTTGTATTGGGCACTGGCCAGGTAGCGTGTGTACTGTTTACGAACCGTGTCGGGCAGCTCCTGGTACCGGTTTAGCCAGGTATCCAGCAGGGTAGCAAAGTTTTTCACGTCTCTTTTTTCGTACAGGCTTACAAACACTTTGTTTTGTTCTTCGGCATAGGCGCCAAAACCTTTCTGTTCATCCTGCCGGGCCATCAGCAGCAATGGCCCCAGCAATAAAGTGGTTACAATAATAATATTCCTGTAATGTATCATCATAGATGCTCTTTGGGGTTGAATAATTGTTATTACCGGTAGCAAATCTCCTTCGCCGGCCGGTACTTTTCCGGCCTGTTGTGAATAGAGGCATAACGATTGAGAATTGAAGCGGCAACGAGGTGACACCTTTCGAAAAGGTGTCACCTCGTTGCCTCATAACCCTTATCTTGCATGCTTTATTCAAGTATCCGGTAATCATGAAATATCTGCTAACCTTCGCCCGCATCTTCGTAGGAGTACTGTTTATTTTCTCCGGTCTGGTAAAAGCCAATGACCCCCTCGGACTCAGCTATAAAATGCAGGAGTTTTTCGAGATATGGGGCATGGGATTTCTCGACAACTATACGCTGGCCATGTCTATTGGCATGAATGCTTTCGAGATCATTGCCGGTGTGGCGGTACTGGTAGGCTGGCGGATGCGCCTGTTCAGCTGGCTGTTATTACTACTGATCATATTCTTCACGTTCCTGACCGGCTATGCTGCCTTATCTGGCAAGGTGCGCGAATGTGGCTGCTTTGGTGATTGTATACCGCTTACGGCTCACCAATCGTTCCTGAAAGACCTGATACTGCTGGTGCTGATCGGTTTTATATTCATTTACCGCAATAAGATAAAGCCCATCATGCCTTTTACCGGCAGCATTGCCGTACTCTTCTTCTCTGCAGTTTTCTCTTTCGCTTTGCAATGGTTTGTATTGCTGCACCTGCCCGTTGTTGATTGTCTTCCTTATAAAATTGGTAACAACATCAACGAGAAGATGCAGATACCTGCAGGCGCTATTCCCGATAGCACCGTGATCAGCTTCGTGTACCTGAAAGAGGGCAAGGAAGTAGAGTTCACCGCCGCGCAGTTCCCGGAAGACTTTGATGACTCTTTATACAAGTTTGTAAAACGGTATGATAAGCTGGTGCGCAAAGGCAATGCAGAGCCCAAGATCAAAGATTTCGCCCTACAAACTTATTACAAGAATGACACTACCAAGACGTTGATGCAGGAGGACAAATACCAGCTTTACCTGTTCCTGAGAAATGATTACAATTCAGGCAACTGGCCTGAGCAACTGGAAGAGGTGATAAAATCGGCTGCACTAAAAAATGTAAAGACCTTCCTGGTCACGAGCATTTCCATTGACGACCTATACACTAAATCGGTGCCTCCTGTGTTCAATATGATGCTGCCGCTACAGTGTGATCCGGTGGTCATCAAAACAATAGCCCGTACCAACCCGGCGCTGTATCTGATCAAAAATGGCACTGTGCTTAACAAGTGGAGCTATGCCGATCTGCAAAAAGCGCTGCCCGTGATGGTCACGTTACCGGCGCAATAAAAGGCATTAGCTGTTAGCCTTTAGCGATTAGCTAACAGCCAATGCTCAACAACTAAAAGCTAATACCTAACAGCTAATACCTCATTCATTGATTAAGTTCTTTACCAAACGGGTGTTGTATGGTCTCCTGGTTATGCTGGGTGTAGTGGTATTGGTGTTCTTCCTGTTTCAGGGCTTTGGCGACCCGTCGAGGCTAATGCTGGGACAAAGCGCCGATGCTGCCACGCGCGACAATATCCGCAAGGAGCTGTACCTCGATCAGCCGGTGTGGAAACAATTTGTATTGTACCTCAATGATGTTTCGCCTGTGGGTGTACACAGCCAGCAGGAAATAGACAAGAAAAAGCTGAACGGCTGGTTTGCCGGTGATGAAACGAAAGTGGGGGTGAAGGTGCCTTACCTGCGCCGCTCGTACCAAACGAAGAAGGACGTGTGGGAAATGCTGATGGCAGCTTTACCCCGTACCATCATCCTCGCACTGGCTGCTATCCTGATCGCCATTGTACTGGGCATACCATTGGGCGTGATCGCTGCGGTGAAGAAAGATACCTGGATGGATACCTCGGCTATCTTCACCAGCGTATTGGGTATTTCAGCGCCGTCGTTTTTTATGGGCATCGTGATCGCTTACCTGTTTGGTTTTGTATTGAGCAGCTACACGGGCCTGAACATGACCGGTAGTTTGTTCGATACCAACTATCCCTTCGATCACAAAGAGCTACAATTAAAGAACCTCATACTGCCCGCCTTTACATTGGGCATACGTCCGCTCGCCATCATTACTCAGCTTACGCGTGGCTCTATGCTCGATGTGCTGAACCAGGATTATATACGTACTGCTTATGCCAAGGGGCTCAGCCGTCGCACTGTGATCTGGAAGCATGCATTGCGCAACGCGCTCAACCCCGTGATCACGGCTATCACAGGCTGGTTCGCCGAACTGCTGGCTGGTGCTTTCTTCGTAGAATATATCTTTGGCTGGAATGGCATTGGCAAGCTGACAGTAGATGCGCTTGAAAAGCTCGACTTCCCCGTAGTGATGGGGTCGGTATTGATCACCTCTTTCTTCTTTATCGTCGTGAACATGCTCGCAGATATTCTCTACGGCGTGGTGGACCCGCGGGTAAGACTGCAGTGATTATTTAATGACAACTTCTTTAACGGAATTTTCTCCAAGGCGTTCATTGACGCGTTGAATGATCTGTTCTTTCTGGTAAAGCAATTCCTGTTTGAGTGGAGCTACTGTGGTAGTAATGTATAACGTAGTGCCGTAGATCTGTATCTTGTCTGTGTATTTGGCAATGGTCTTGCCCATGATCTGTTCCCATACATCCTCTATTTGCAATGCCTGCATTGGCCCTTTGTAACGGGGGTTGCGCATGAAATGCTTCAACGCATCGCTCATTGAATATTCTCCCATGGGTGCAAGTTAAGAAGAAGTTTACAAGTTGAACGGTTTAAAAGTTGACAAGGCCTATATGCATGCTTGCCAACACGTGAACTTGTAAGAATGGGGAACTATTACACATTAATGTATCGTCGCGGGGGCTCGAAGGATGACATGATCACATCGCGAGGATGATATTGTGGACGTACACAACTGATCAGGTGGTAACCTGTTTCGCTGATCATCCACTCACGCGGGCACAGCATCAAACTGCGTTGTGCAGGTCCCTTTTCCATTTCGAGTGATTTTTTCAACAGTTCGAGTGCATAGAGTCGTAAACCTTCTTTGTTGGCGCTGATCGCACCTGCTTCTCCAGCCTCATCAGTAGTGTAAGAAAAAAATGCTACGTGGGGGTCGTTCGTTTCTTCCAGAAACGCAATAACAGATTCAATAGAATTAATCATAAGCAATCGCCTTCTCCTGTTGTAATATACGTTTTAATCATCATTGTTGGATGGGTAAAACTACTTTTTCATTTCGGTAAGTGCAATTGATTAAAGGCAAATAACCTGGTAGGTGCCGATGAGCTGGCCAAAATGTTTGCGAATACGTTCTTCATGCGTGTCGGTGATAAATAATTGCCCGGCATTTTCGACGCAAACTTCCCGGAGCAAATTGTGCATGCGCTGTTCGTCCAGCTTCTCGAACACATCATCGAGGAGTAAAAGTGGCGCAAATCCTTTGGCCGTCTTTAATGCTTCAAACTCAGCGAGTTTGAGGGCAAACAAGAGACTTTTCCGTTGCCCTTGGGAAGCGATGCTTTTAAAAGTTTGTTGCTGCAATTGGATATCGAGATCATCTTTGTGAATACCACTGGTCGTTCTTTGCAGCAGGATGTCTTTTTCCCGAAATCGGAAAAACAGATCAGGGAAGGAATATTGCAATAGCTGGCTTTCATAGATAATATCCAACTGCTCGTCTACTCCAGCAATCTGCCGGTAGAATTTTCTTACTGCCGGAATAAAGCTGTGCAGAAATGTTTTCCTTTTCTCATGCACATAGCTACCATAATGTACCAACTGCTGATCATACACATCGAGCAGACTGGTATCGGAGAGCCTTCTTTCGGCCAGCGATTTCAGAAAGCTGTTGCGTTGTTGCAGTACCCTGTTGTAATCTATCAGGTGTAGCAGGTAGGTAGCGTCCAGCTGACACAACAGCGCATCCAGGAAACGCCGCCGCTCTTCGCTGCCACCGGTGATGATCTGTATATCATCGGGCGCAATGATCACGCAGGGGAATTTGCCGATATGGTGGGCAAACTTTTCGTAAGGCTCATCGTTGAGGAGAAATTCTTTCTTACCGGTTTCGCGTAGTATGCAAACCACTTTCAACGGCTCGCCATGTAGGGTAAAGTGTGCTTCGATGCGGAAACCAGCGGCGCCCTTCAATACATTCTGTCCATCGGAACGGGCGAAATAGCTCTTGGTAAAACAGCAGTAATAGATAGCGTCGAGCAGGTTGGTTTTGCCAATCCCGTTATTGCCGGCAATACCTACAACGCGGTCATTGAAAGAGAATGAGGCCTGTGGGTAATTCTTGAATTGAACCAGCGATATGGAATCCAGCTTTAGCAAGGCTGCAAGATAAGACAGCCATCACACTTATTGCCCAAATCGATACACTTACCAGCCAAATCGTTGCACTTATAAACTCATCATTGCTCATGCTTCAACTTAATGCGTACTTACCGCCTCAACAAACCTTCATTAATATGAAAAAGATCGTCTTCATTTTTTTGCTGTACGCAACAGCCGGTTATGGGCAGGGTTGGATGGGCAAGCGCCCCTCTTTGTATGCCCTCAACGATTCCCTACAACTTACGCCCCTCAACGTTGGTATCGGGACCAATGCACCCAGCGCCCAGTTTCACACCACCGGCAGTGTGCGGCTGGCTGGCATTACCAACAACAATACTTTCAACAGGGTGCTTACGCAGGATAGCAATGGGGTATTATTCTGGCGAAACGCAGCCACGCTGGGCGGAGGGAACAGTTGGTTGCTCACTGGCAATGCAGGCACCAATCCATCTACCCATTTCCTGGGCACTACTGATTACAATAGGCTTGTATTGAGGACCAACAATGTGGAACAGGCTACCATATTGCCCAATGGTTTCACAGGCATAGGCACTTCCACTCCCCAGGTACGATTGCATGTGATCAGCGACAATAATCCTGGCTCGATGGGATTTCCCTATGAAGGTGAAGTGTTTGAAAGAGATGGCGATCATAAGTTTGGCATCTATTCCACAGCATCAACCAACGATATGTCTACGGCTGGCGGGGCATCCGTAGCACTTGGATATTCTAAATATATCGACCCGCATACCATGATGCATCCAGGCTATGAAATGCAGTATGGCATATTTCCGGGCAACACTTCTTATTTTCTCCGCTTCAATGCGTTGTCCAGGGGTTTGGGAGGCCAGGTCTATGATTCTTATGCCAATGTATTGCTGCTGGACGATAGCGGCAGGGTAGGGATCAATCTTTTTAATGGCAACCCACCTGTGCCACCCACGGCCAACCTGCACGTAAATGGCACCGTACGTTTTGAGAACCTGCCGGCAGGTGATGGCTGTCCGCTGGTAATAGATGCGCTCGGTAACGTATTTGTGAGCCCCTGCGACCAACCGGGTGAAAAAGTAGCCGGTAAACCCCATAGCACGATTGCTCAATTGGAAGCGAAAGTAAGTACACTGGAACAACAACTTAATGAATTGCGCACGCTGGTCAACGCGATGACCGTAACAGGAACTGCCAGCAAACCTTATTCGGTTTTCCCCAATCCTGCGGGCAGAGAACTAACCATTACGCCTAATGCGGGCAAATCAACCGAAACCAAAAGTGCTGTAGTGCGGGACCTGAGTGGCAAAATTGTATTGGACAAGATAGCCTTCCAGCATACAGCCCGTGTTACCCTGGGCCATATTGCGAATGGCGCTTACCTTGTTTCGATCTATGACAAAGAGAATAAACTTATTCAAACAGAAAGGATCATCGTGCAGCAATAATTACTCTCTTACATGGTACGCCAGTTGGCAGCATGATAACACAAGGAGGTCGTCTTGACGGGAAGACGGCCTTCTTCTTTGCCTGCATCAATGCATGCGGTCGCCGCGTACTTCCAATTTGTTCATGACATCTGCTTCGTACGTCAGCCATTCCTGCCAGCGTTTACGCACCAGCGCTTTGTCGATATAGGTTTCAGCCAATTCGATGAACAGGTGATAATGCCCTGCTTCGCTTTCCATGAAACGGCGGTAGAAATTGCGCAGGTAGGCATCATCCAATCCTTCACTCAACCGTTTGAAGCGTTCGCAGCTGCGGGCTTCTATGAGGGCAAATATGAGTAGTTTGTCAAGGAAACGGTCATCCTGATGGCCGTCTTTCTTTTGAAAGTCCATCAACGCGTTCACATATGCATCCTTCCGCTGTCTGCCGAGTTTCAGCTTGCGCTTATCCAGTTCGGCCAGCACCAGCCTGAAGTGTCCCCATTCCTCGGTGACAATGGGCGAAAGCTCACGTACCAGTTTCTCCTTTTCACTGTATCGCTGGATCAGGGAGATGCAGCTGGTGGCCGCTTTTTGCTCACAATATGCATGGTCGGTCAGGATATCCTCCAGGGAAATCTCCGCCAGGTTTACCCAGCGCGGATCCGTAGGCAGGTGGAGACCGAGGATATTCTTTACGTCATTCGTTTCCATAGGCCGCAAGTTAGGAAAAAAGCGATGAGCCATGAGCTGCCCAACAACAGGAAGCCTTTATCTTTACCGGCTCAAATAGCCCTTCCCAAACGAATACAGGCGCTACCGATGAACGACGACTTCCTCCATAAAAAACTCGATGAGCGCAAAGCGGCCCAGGCTTTCCGGGAGCTGCGGCTGCCGGATAGTAAAACAGATTTCTGCTCCAATGACTACCTAGGATTGATACACCACGGACTGATCGAGCAGTATATAGCGCTCTCGAAGCTATCCTTTAAACACGGTTCCGGCGGCTCGCGCCTGCTGGCTGGCAATTATGGCCGGGCAGAACAGGCAGAACAAGCGCTGGCCGCCTTCCATGCGGCACCGGCCGCCCTGTTGTTCAATTCGGGCTACGATGCCAACCTTGGCCTGCTGAGCAGCGTGCCGCAGCGGGGCGATACTATTATCTATGACTCCCTCAGTCATGCCTCCCTGCGCGATGGCATCCGCCTCAGCTTTGCCCAATCCTTCGCATTTGCTCACAACGACCTCGATGCGCTGGAAAAAAGACTACAGACTGCTACCGGCACTATATTCGTGGTCACAGAATCGGTATTCTCGATGGATGGGGATATGGCGCCGCTCGAAGCGATGGTGCAACTGTGCCGGCAATATGAGGCACACCTCATCGTAGATGAAGCGCACGCCACCGGCGTGGTAGGGGACCGGGGAGAGGGGCTGGTGCAACAGCTGGGATTGCAGGATGCCTGCTTTGCCCGTATCCATACTTTTGGCAAAGCAGTAGGTTGTCACGGCGCAGTGATACTCGGCAGCGAAACCCTGCGCAACTATCTCATCAACTTTTCCCGGGCATTCATTTATACAACGGCTCTGCCCGAAAGCAGTGTGGCCGCCATACAGGCAGCCTATCATCTTTTTCCTTCCATGCGGGCCGAAAGGGATCACCTGCATCAACTGATACAGTATTTTCAGCAAACGCCGCTGGTATTTGAGAAACTGCCCTCTATTACTCCCATACAAGTGGTCATCATTCCCGGCAACGACAAGGTAAAAGAGATCGCCCGCCGGCTACAGTCGGCGCAACTCGATGTACGTCCCATCTTATATCCTACGGTGCCAAAGGGGAGTGAAAGGTTAAGGATCGTGGTGCATGCGTTCAATACGATGGAAGAAATAAAGAAACTCCAGGAAGTGCTCTCGAAAGAACCTCACTTCACATAAAACGTTTCATTGGGCCCTATGCCCTCGATCTGCATCGTGCATTCTTCCGTGAACCACTCATAGTGTGGCTGGTCGGCTTTGATGATGATAAAGCTGCCGGGGCCATACACCGGTACTTTGGCTGTGGTATCATACCTGTCGCTCATGCCAATACGAACAGATCCACTGATGATGGTTACATAGATATCGCCGTTGTGAATGTGGGGCAGGCCTTTATAGCCCGGAGGAAAAGTGCTGCGCTCTACAAAGAAACCGTGCTGGTTGCGCATACCGGCCAGGTAAACATTCCGGCGCCCGCTGGGCAAAGTGGTATCCAGGGCAGGCGGAAGGATCATCGCTGCTACATCGGCGGGAGGGGGAGCAGATAGTTTTGCATGTTCTGGTTCGGCCTGATCTTTACAGGCCAGCCATGGAATCAGTAACAATGCCATGGCATGACAAGCTGATCTTTTCATAGCAAAACAATTTGAGGTGAGGAATATGGAAAGAACTACCTAAAAGTTACGACATTTCAGGCAATACTCCACACGCTGCCAATTAAGGCACATCACTCAAGTTGGGTGCTGTAGAAAAGCTTGCTATAAACTGCCCCGGGATGAAGGGCAGCAAAAGAAATCACATCCCGGCTTTATGATCAAAAGCCGGACATTGCACGGACAGTAAATGTTGTAGTAAAGACCGGTCTTACATCACGAGGCCTACCACGAAGAGGCAGCATACGAGTGTTACACCAGCTAATTTTTTAAGACGGAACATGTTGATGGCGGTAGATTTCTTCTTCATACAAAAGCGGATTTAGGATTGGAAAATTGGATTTATATGCAAGATAAAATACCAACATTAATAATGCAAACACTAAAACGTATAAATTATAATAACAAGTGTGGGGGCTATACAGCTCGGAGTGAGCGATTTGCAGTCACAAGCCAGAGGCTTGTAAATAGGCGTCATCCCGCCATGCGGCGGGAACGCTGACGACTGAAGAACAAAAAACCGGCCTTACGGGGCCGGTTCAATTTAACGACGGATTTAGCAACCTATGACCGATTTGAGTAAAAAACGTTGGAAAGTGTTGTTTTAAAAACCGGTCCCGAAGGACCGGTTTTCGATGACAGATGAGCCACCCAGTTTCATAAAGGCGTTCGGTTAAAAACGACGACTGTTTAAATGTTCCCTCAAACTCTGGTGTAAAATTGCGCGCTAAATGCTTGCCGCACAATACAATTTTGTGGTATTACCAGTTCGTGTTACTTTTAAATCGATTTCTTTAAACCCCTTCCGGTAGTATGAGAATTGTCCCCTTTCTGATATCCGCTGCAGTGACCATAGGATTGGTCGTTGTCTTAAGTATGTCCTTGGGAAGCATCCCCCCATTGGGCAGTTTCCTGAGTCCCCAGGAAGGCTTCTGGCAGAATGCCGAGCCCACCGACCTGGACTACAATACCACCTTGCGCCTGCCGCAACTGAAAGAGAAAGCGTCGGTTTACTTCGACGACCGGCTGGTGCCCCACGTTTTTGCCCAGAATGATGAAGACCTGTATAGGATACAGGGTTACCTGCATGCAAAGTTCAGGTTGTGGCAGATGGAATTTCAAACGCATGCAGCAGCAGGCAGGTTGAGCGAAATAATAGGGAAGGGGGAAGACAATCTGATCCTTAGCTTCGACCGCAATATGCGCCGCCTCGGCATGGTATACGCTGCTAACAACTCTCTGCAGGTGATGGAAAGCGACACCTCCACTAAAAAAGCACTGGATGCCTACACGGCAGGTGTAAACGCTTACATCGATCAACTCACTGCCAGCAGCCTTCCATTGGAATACCGCCTGCTGAATTACCGGCCCGAGCATTGGAGCAACCTCAAAACAGCGCTGTTCCTGAAATACATGAGCTATGACCTCACCGGCTCAGAGAACGATATTGAATATACCAACGCCAAAGCGGTACTGAGCAAAGAGCTCTTCAATAAGTTCTATCCCTTTACACAGGATTCGCTGAGTCCTATTGTTCCCAGGGGCACTGCATTTGCTCCACCAACCGTTCACCCCGTAGCGCCTGCTTCTGCCGACTCCCTGTATTTCCAATGGAAAGACAGTGCCGCCATCACGCTGCTTCAAAAACCGGATAAAGACAATGGCAGTAATAACTGGGCGGTGAGTGGACAAAAGACACAGAGCGGACGCCCCATTTTGTGTAATGACCCTCACCTTGGATTGTCATTACCATCCCTCTGGTACGAAATGCAACTGCATACCCCGGAAAGTAATGCCTATGGCGTTAGCTTCCCCGGTTCTCCGGCTATCATCATTGGCTTCAATGATCATATTGCCTGGGGCGTTACCAATGGCACCCGCGACGTGAAAGACTATTATGCCATCCGCTTTAAAGATGAATCCCGCAACGAATACTGGTTCGATAGCGCCTGGAAACCGGCAGACATGAAAGTGGAAGAGATCAAAGTGAAAGGCAGTCCGAGTATTTTCGACACCGTGTCCTATACCATCTTCGGCCCCGTGCAATACGATGCTTCTTTTGATGGCTTTGGACGCGCCACTGCCTCTACCAACTTTGCCCTGCGCTGGAAAGCACATGACGGCTCCAACGAGTTCAATACTTTTTACCTGCTCAACCGGGCCAAAGGATATACCGATTACCTGGAGGCTATCAAAGGGTTCAGCTGTCCCGGGCAAAACTTTGTGTTTGCCAGCAAGGATAACGAAGTGGCCATCTGGCACCAGGGGCAGTTCCCCGCCAAATGGCAACGCCAGGGCGATTTCATCATGCCTGGCACCGACAGCAGCTACATGTGGCAGGATAACATACCACAATCTGAAAACCCACACGTGGCGCCCGGCAGCGAGTTTGTAAGCAGCGCCAATCAATTGCCTGCCGATACGGCCTATCCTTACTACATGGGCGGCGCTTATGATCTGTACCGCGGTCTTATCATCAATCGTCAGCTGCGTTCTATGAACGGCATTACGGTAGACGATATGAAACAGCTGCAAACCGATAACTACAATGTGTTTGCAGAATCAGCCCGGCCCATACTTCTTCGATACATCAAGGAACACATGCTCACCAACGAAGAGAAGAACTTCTTAGCCGTGCTGCGCTCCTGGAACCTGCGCATGGATACGGAAGAAAAAGGCGCGCCCATCTTCGTTACCTGGTGGAGCAACCTGGAAGCCGAAGTATGGAGCGATGAGCTGGAAGCAGCGCCCAAGCCGGTCATCTTCCCTGAATCGTATACGCTGGTGGAGGCTGTCCTGAGGGATTCTTCCGCTTTTGCACAAGCCGATAATATCAAAACGCCTAATAAGGAAACCATTGCCGATGCAGTGACGACCGCCTTTAAAAAAGCAATACCGGTACTGAAAAAGGCCGACGGAGAAGGCAGACTGGCCTGGGGTAAATTCAAGGATACCGGTATCCGTCACCTGCTGCGCCAGGGTCCGCTGGGCCGCCTGCACCTGAATACAGGTGGCGGCGACAATGTGATCAATGCTACCAAACAATTCCATGGTCCGAGCTGGCGCATGATCGTTCACCTGACTGATAAAACTGAAGCATGGGGCATCTATCCCGGCGGCCAGCAGGGCAATCCCGGCAGCAAATACTACGACAATTTTATAACCAAGTGGGCAGCTGGTGAATACCATGCTTTGTGGGTAATGGAGGAAGGAGATACGAAAGCACCACAGGTAAAATATACCATGACCTTTAATAAGTAATGCTCAAATACTACCAATGAAATTCATTGTTTCCATCCTATTGATTGCCTTATTAAGCTTCGCAGCCGGCATGTACCTGGGCTGGTGGAGCCTGGCTGTGGCAGCCTTCATTGTCGCTGCCCTCATTCCCCAAAAGCCCTGGAAGTCTTTTCTTTCCGGTTTCCTTGGTTTATTCCTTTTATGGGGCATACTGGCTGCCTGGATCGACATGAAGAACCAGCATATCCTTTCGCAAAAGATGGCACAAATATTTCCTGTTGGCGGTTCTTATATTCTGCTCATTATCGTAACGGCCCTGGTGGCCGCTATCGTAGCTGGTTTTGGCGCACTTACCGGAAGCTATGTGCGGAAAAAGTAAGATGCATAGACATCAACATCATGAAGTCGTTTCCCAGGCAGGATCATACTTAACGAAAAACGACAACCATATAGCGCGCGACAGGCGCATCAGGTAGGGTTGCAGCAGGATGAGCGCTGCTGTATTGATGCCCAGCCACCAGAAAAAACGGTTGTCATGGACGGAAAACCCTATCAATACCCACCACGCTACAAAGGTGGCAACAGAAATGGCTACGGTAACCGCATAGCTCACATAGCTGGTGCCATAGTAAAATCCTACTTCAATTTCCATGTGCTGACTACAAACAGGGCAATGCGTATTCATCTTCATGAACTGCTTCAGGTCATAAGAATTTTTCGTTTGGAACATATCGCCCTTTCTGCAACGGGCACATTTGTGCAATAAGAGGCTCCTTATATAACCGGGCTTATTGTCTTTCTTCGACATTGGTAAGTAGTTGTTTTTAAAAATCTGTATCCTTTGTACCCAACTCCTGCGGACGGTTTTTACGTCTTTATCCAGAACTTCAGCAAAGTACCTACATGTGATTCGGCCAGGCAATAACGGGGTGGCACCCTGTCTTCCAGCGTGTGAAAAGTGGCCAGCCGTGTGCCGGCAGGCATTGCATCCAGCTTTTTATAGAGATAACGGTTGTAATAATTATAAAGAGCTGTAGAAAAAGTAATGTTCTCATCTATCTTATCCGTATCGGTAAGATGTTCATAAAAGGAATTGTAGAAATAAAAATGGTCATACTGTGCAAAATCAAGCTGCGTAAAATTGCCGTGTATAAAATGTACGTTGGTCAGTCCCAATATACTCTTAGCGGCATTGGCATGATCTACCAGGTCCTTGCGCTGCTCGATACCATAAAAATGAGCGGCAGGATGATGGTAGCCGCCGGAAAGGCAGCACTTGCCCACGCCACTGCCAATATCCAACACCTTTGCGCCCGGGGAAGGAGAGAGGAAGTTAGTCACCATTTCAGCAATGACCAGAGAGGTCCAATGCCTGCGCGCCAATTGTTGCATGGCCAATGGATACAGATGATGAAACTGCTCATCCGAACTGAACCAGACCGCCCTGCGTACGCGCAAATCAGTAGCCGGTGTCTTCATATTGCAAAATTACCTGCTATGCCAAAGGGCTGCTATACATCTTTATCAACTCAAAAAGTGACATTTGTCAATTTTTTATATGGTAACTTCGAACATAGTATGAGTATCAGTGGCATCTTTCCCATCGATAAATGGAACTTTAAAAGCCAGTCGGTCCTGGCCAATTTACCGGCAGAAGATCTGGCTATACTCACAGCCCATCAAAGTGAACAGGTCTATGGCAAAGGGGAAGTGATCTTCCGGGAAGGCGCTTATCCTTCCGGCATCTTTTATGTGAAAAAGGGGAAAGCCAAGAAATATAAAGTGACCAAAGATGGAGGAGAACAGATCATTTATGTAGCCAACCCCGGCGAGTTGCTCGGCTATCACGCTGTATTGGAAGGAGACCGTTATCCTGACTCTGCCGCCTCGCTTGAAAACAGCACTATTGTTTTTATCCCCAAAGAAGACTTCCTCGAAGTATTGCAACGTTCCCCTGTATTGAGCAGCAGGTTGTTGAAAACACTCAGTCATGAATTTGCCGTCATGGTCAACAGTCTCACCCTGTTTACCCAACGTACTGTACGGGAAAGACTGGCGCTTCAACTGGTAGTGCTCCGTGAAAAATACAAAGTAGACTTTCAACCGGGCATGCCGGTTGAGATCAACCTGTCTCGCGAAGACCTGGCCAACCTTGTAGGCTCCACGCGCGAAAACATTGTACGCATACTTAGTGAGTTTAAAGAAGCAGGCATCCTCGAAACAAAAGGCAGGAAGATCATCGTACAAAACGTAGTGGCGCTAATCGATATCGCCAATTACAAATAGGCAGACAAAGGTTGTTAAATCTAACTAAAATATGCCTTGCGGGGCATCGTCTGTAAACAAAGCCATTATTTTCGCCACACAACTACAGCTATGAGCAAAACCTTACTCGCTTTAACCGTATTACTATTATCCTCTATTTGTTCGCAGGCCGGCCGTATAACCGGCACCGTAAAAAACCAAAAAGGCGAAATATTACCGTATGCCTCCGTGTTTGTAAAAGGAAGTACGCTCGGTACCACCACCAATAGCCAGGGCAACTATTTCCTCGACCTTGTTCCCGGCACTTATACCATCACCTGTCAGTATGTAGGTTATACCAAAGCAGAAAAGACTGTTACCGTCACTGCCGGTAACCTCACCCTGAACTTTGAGCTGGATGTGCAGCAAACTACCATGAAAGAAGTGGTGGTGAAGGCCAATGCCGAAGATCCGGCGTATGAGATCATCCGCAATGCCATCCGCAAACGAAAGGATTACCTGGCGCCGCTGGACTCCTTTACCTGCGAAGCTTATATCAAAACGCTTGTCAAAACACGCAAGATGCCCAAAAAGGTGTTGGGCAAAAAGATCGAAGACAATGACAAGCAGGAGATGGGGGTAGATTCTACCGGCAAAGGCATTATACACCTGTCGGAATCGCTCACGAAGATCGCTTACAAAAAGCCCGATAAGGTAAAGCTGGAAGTGCTGTCGGGACGTGAGAGTGGCTCCTCCAGTGGTTATGGTTTCAACTTTCCCACGTTTATCAACTTCTACAACAACAATGTCAATGTGTTGACATCCCAGCTGAATCCGCGTGGCTTTGTATCGCCCATTGCGGATGCAGCACTCAGCTATTACGCTTATAAATATTTAGGTTCTTTCTGGGAAGATGGCAAAGAGATCAATCAGATACAGGTGACAGCGCGTCGCAACTTCGAACCATTGTTCAACGGCACCATCAACATCACCGAAGGTGACTGGCGCATACACAGCCTGGAGCTTACGCTCACCAAGAAGTCGCAACTGGAATTGCTGGATACCATGCGCATCAAACAAATACATGTGCCGGTGACCAAAGATGTGTGGCAAACGAAAGACCAGGTAGTATACTTCACCTTCAACCTGTTTGGCTTCGATGCGGTAGGCAACTTCCTGAACGTGTACAACAAGTACGAGACTACGCCCACTTTCAACAAGAAGTATTTCAACAACGTGGTGATCAAATACGATACGGCTATCAACAAAAAGTCAAAAGCTTATTGGGATTCTATACGTCCGGTGCAGTTGGAGCTGGAGGAAGCGAAAGATTACAAGATCAAGGATAGCATGAACCAATACCGCCGTGACTCTGTGTGGACCAAGGCGCATATCGACTCCATGCGCAGGAGACAAGGCAAGATCACGCCTATGAAAGTATTGTACAATGGTTTCTCCCGCTATAACTACAACCCCAAAGCACCTACCTGGTTTACCTGGAAGCCCTTGCTGCAACTGGTGCAGTACAATACCGCAGAGGGCCTTGTGGTAGGTGCGCAGGCTACCATACAACGTTCTTTCCCCAAGCTGAAACAACAGATCAGCTTTACGCCGAACATACGCTACGGGTTCAGCAACCAGCACCTCAATGCCTGGGCCACCTTGCAATGGTGGAAACGCAGCTTTACCTGGGCAGAAGACGGTGGCACCACCAGCCGGTCTGTATGGTCTGTATCAGGCGGTAAAAGAGTGAGCCAGTTCAACCCCGACAATCCTATTACACCGCTCATCAACAGCTTATACACGTTGTTCAACAGGCGCAATTACATGAAGACCTATGAAAACTATTTCGGTCAGATGACCTTCAATAAACGTTTCGACAGTGACCTGCGCATCACAGGCGATGTGCTGTATGAAGACCGGATACCTATCGACAACACCACCGACTATTCCATTTTCAAGGATAAGGACAAGATATTTACCCCCAACTACCCCTGGGAAAAGATCGGTTCCCAGTTCATCCGCCACCAGGCGTTGATAGCAGGCGTTACCGTGCAATACCAGCCCGGTCAGCGATACATCCAATATCCGAACTCCAAACAGGCCATCGGCTCAAAATATCCCACTTTCTCGGCTTCCTATAAGAAGGGGATAGAAGCATTGGGCAGTGATGTGGATTTCGATAAATGGTCTTTCTCCGTTTGGGACGATATGAACTTCAAACTGCGCGGCGCCCTGAAATACCGCCTCAGCATTGGTGGCTTCATCAACGACAATAAAGTGCCGATACAGGACTACCGTCACTTCAACGGCAACCAGCTGCTCTTTGCCAGCAAGTACCTCAACAGCTTTCAGCTGGCGCCTTATTACGACAATAGCACTACTGCCGCATTTTATGCAGTGGGGCACCTCGAACATCATTTCAATGGATTCCTGACCAATAAGATCCCGCTGTTCAAAAGGCTCAACTGGCACCTTGTGGGCGGCAGCAATGCCTTCTTTGTAAACAAGAATAACAACTACGTGGAAGTGTTTGGCGGTATCGAGAACATCTTCAAACTGGTGCGGGTAGATGTGGTAGCCTCTTACCTCAATGGCAACAAAGGCCAGGTGGGCATACGCCTTGGATTGGGAGGGTTAATAGGCGGAGCGATACAGCTGCCGCAGTAGCTATTTTCCCATATTCAGAAAATCGTTCCCAGGGTGGGAGCGATTGGCGGGTCTGGCACGGCCTTTCCCGTTTAAAACTGGATTGGCACGCGGATTGAAATAGACTAATCGGTTTTTCATAGGATATTGGATTTTGAAAACGGGGCTGGATTTCTATTCGGGCCCTTTTTTTTTACATACTGCTGAAGTCTTACCTCTGACCGCCGGTTTTCTCACCACCACCACGGCGTCATCATACCGGCAAACGAAAGACCGGTGATATACACAAAGCACACCACCACGATCAGGGCGATAATCGTAAACGTATGTTGCCAGCGGCGTGAATACGTTGTCCGGAAGAAGAAGCTATACACCAATGCGAGATACGTGAAATAAATGATCAGGAAAGGGGTATAAGATACCTTATCGGTATTGAAGATGCGTAGTAAGGAAGCTACCAGCAATAGCAGATTGAACTGTGCGGTGAGGTACGTATTCAGGATCACATTCTCCCAATAGTTGTACCCACTTTTGCGAAAGAAAAGCCAGGTGATCAGGCTGATGATGGGAATCATGAAGAAATAGAAGAAGCTGGGGTATTTATCGAAGAAATGCCCTGTATTGATCAACACCTTGTTGAGCAGCGAAGGTTCGACAGAGATCGTGCTTTCCACACCCTTTTTAAGCAGGTAGCCATCTACCAGGTGCGCCGCGAAAGTGCTCACTGCGGTAAGGATAAATACATAAGCCAGGGGCTTGAAGTGCTTTACCCGTCTGCCAGCCATATACTCCCGCATGCTGGCTGCCGGTCTCACGAACAACTCCTTCATCGTAAAGAAGATACCTTTGTCTACATGGAAAATACTGTGCGGTATTTCATGCGCCAGCGAGTGGTAGGTGATCCGCTCCGTGTCTGCCTTTTGGCCGCAGTGGGGACAATATTTGCCATCGAAGTCGTGCAGACAGTTCTTACAGGTAATACTCATGCAACAGGGTGTTGGTTTGGGAGCTTAAAAATAAGGGGGAAAAGTGGTATCTTTGCGGCGTTTCAAAATTTTGACTGTCAGGCATACGGTCACAAAATTTTACCCATGGCACTATTACACAACAGAGTCTCCCAAAAGGAGCTGAAGGAACGTTTATACCAGGAGACAGAACCCCGCACTACCATTTCCTTCTACCAATATTTCCCCATTCCGGAGCCCCAGGTTTTTCGCGATACACTATATGCAGCATTGCACACCCTGAAGGTGTTTGGCCGCATCTATGTGGCCCATGAAGGCATCAACGCACAGATCAGCGTGCCGGCCGGCAACTTCGAAGCGCTGCAACAATACCTGTATTCCATCCCGGCATTGAATGGCCTGCGCCTGAACATTGCGGTAGACGATGATGGCAAATCATTCTGGGTGCTTAAAATAAAAGTGCGCGACAAGATCGTGGCCGACGGCATCACCGATCCTACTTTCGATATGGCCAACAAAGGCAAGTATGTGAATGCACAGCAGATGAACGAGCTGCTGAAAGATCCCGACACCATCGTGGTGGACATGCGCAATCACTATGAATACGAAGTAGGGCATTTCGACAAAGCCATTGAAGTGCCCAGCGATACTTTCCGCGAACAACTGCCCATGGCGGTAGACATGCTGCAAGACCAGCGTGATAAGAACATCATCATGTATTGCACCGGCGGCATTCGTTGTGAGAAGGCCAGTGCCTATATGCTGCACAATGGTTTCAAGAACGTCTTCCACCTGGAAGGCGGCATCATCAACTATGCCCGCCAGGTGAAGGAGCAGGGCATGGATAGCCAATTCATCGGTAAGAACTTTGTATTCGACGACAGGCTGGGAGAGCGCATCACAGAAGATGTGATCGCCAAATGCCACCAGTGTGGCAAGCCTGCCGATACCCACACCAACTGCGCCAACGAAGGCTGTCACCTGCTCTTCATCCAGTGTGAGGAATGTGCCAAACAATACGAAGGCACCTGCAGCACTGCCTGCCTTGACTTCATCCATCTGCCTGAGGAAGAACAAAAAGAACTGCGCAAGGGCGTGGACAAAGGCAGCAATATCTTCAATAAATCGAGGGCGAGGCTCAGGCCAAGGCTGGAGTAATCCCCTCATTCGGTGATAGGCTACGCTGCCGCCAAAGCGGATATTTGACCTTCATCAATATACAGTAGCATGTCGCAGTCATCCTTATTGTCGAGGGTTTCACACCGCATCATATCATTCCTTGACCAGCGGGTGTTTGAGGTAGATCCGGATTACAACGATGAGATCGTTTCGGCCATGTACAGCCTGCACAAGATATTCCCGCAGTGGCTCATCATGACCTGCCCGGTACAACACAACAGCTTCTTCTATGTAAGTAACAACTGCTCCGATATCATTGGCCACATGTCGGAACAACTACAGCGCCTCCGGCCCGAAGGCTTGATAGAATTGATCCACCACGCCGACATGGCGCATCTGCAAACCTGCTTCAGCTATTGCGAGTCCATCGTGAAAAATGAGCCCAAAGGCCACCAGCATATACGCTGCACTTTCAACTACCGCCTGCAACATGCCAATGGGCACTATCTTCATATGCATGATGAAAAGGCGGCATTTCTACTTTCCAATGGCAGCATGGTCTACTTCTGCATGATGCGCGACATCACCCATGAAAAGCCCTTTGCAGGCGTGCGGGTAGAAGTATTCAAGCAAAACGGGACCACCACCACTAAGCTCGGCGAATGCCATCCGGCCAGAACGGAGCAGAAGCTATCTCCCCGTGAGCAGGACCTGATCGTATTGATCAGACAAGGCCTTACCACCAAAGAAATTGCCCACCACCTCCATATCAGCCACAACACCGTACGCAATATCCGCAGCAAGATGTTTGAGAAATACCAGGTCAACAATGTAGTGGAGTTGCTAAACAGGACCATGTCGTTCAATCCCAAAAGTCTGGTTGAACATTAAGCGCTTATTCCGCCAAAGCGGGAGCCCCCCTTTCAGGAGACTCCGCTGGGAAAATAGAAACGCCTCACAGGGTAGGAGAGGGCACTGTTGCAGCCCTGCTCGTCTTCATCAGCGTACTGCGACCAGTTCAACACTTACGCCATCGGGGTTACCACCGATCTTTAGTATCATAGGGAGTTTTTCATTGTTGGCAATCCATAAACCGCTTTGCTTATCTGTCGATTCGAGATACAGACAATCGATAGCGATGCCTCCAACCTCATACCGGTCAAACTTTTTGATCACATGATAGCGTGTCGACCCAAACACCATAGGCTTGTTCAACTGGATATCCTTCCAGCAGGCTTTCGATAATTGCAATAAACTTTGAGAGGGGTCGAGTATTACATCTTCGCCATCCACCGGTGGGTTCCAGTAGCCGTGGCGGGCACTGTCGAGCGATGCTCTTTGTACCCGGAACGTTCCTGCAAGCTGGTGCATGAGCCAGTCGAATCGCACTTCCTCATCACTCACTTTAGACAATACTGTACTAACAATCACGTCACCATTGGGTGCATGCACAGTATAATCCAATGTACTTCCCTGTCCGATAACAACCATTTTAGTCTGAGCAAAACTGCTGCCTGCAGTGATCAGCAATAAAGCAGCAATGACAAATCTTTTCATACGATCGTTCTGTTTTTAATGATACAATAAACCATATAAGCTACCAGGCCACACCTGATGATGCCCATCAACTCGCGTAACCAGAAGCTGGACACGATTAACTTGTCAACCAGCACCTCATTATACGATTCACTCAATTGCATTTGAATGGGTATCTGTATGAAGAAGCTGGACAAGGTGCCTACCAGTAACAATAATAACGTGCTCCATACCAGCCATCGGGCAATGGCAGGTGGCCTGAAAAAAAGCAATAAAATGTTGGAAACAAGCGATAACCCCAGAACGGGAATTACCAGTACAGCAACTATCTTAGGCCCCAAAGCCTGGTGATAAGCCTGCCACTCATCGGCCTTTCCGATGATACGCCAAAGCGGATAATTCACAAACGCTTCCAGGAAACCAGCTCCCAGTGTATAAAAAGCGAGTGCATTGAATACGATAAAATGCCAGGTAGTAAAAACGAGTCTTTTGCGCGCGCCCCTCACCGGTTCTCCCGAAGTTTGCATGTCTCTTTTTACTTGCAAACTTCCCCTTTATGCGAGGCCAATACAATAGTACTTTGCTACTACTACAATAACACAAGTTCATGTCATTACTTAACAGGGATCCATTTCAGGCACACCGGCTTGTCCAGCTCGATCTTCTTACCAGTTTCGGTAAGTAAACCGGTAGCAGCATCGCGCTTGAAGATCACGATGTCGCCACTGTTCTGATTAGCCGACAGCAGGAACTTGCCAGTAGGATCGATGCTGAAGTTGCGGGGTGTTTTACCCAACACAGACTGATGACCTTTGAGTGTAAGTTTACCAGTTGATTTATCGACTGCGAAGATGGCGATATCATTTTCATCGCCACGATTGGAGGCATATACGAATTTGCCATCGGGTGATACATGGATGTCGGCGCTGCCAACAGCTCCTTTGTAGCCTTCCTTGATAGCCGAGATGGTTTGCAGGAATTGCAATTTGCCTTTCTTATAACTATAAGCTGTTACATTACCGCCCATTTCATCCATGAGGTACACATAATCGCCGTTGGGATGAAAGTCGATATGACGTGGACCAGCGCCGGGCAAAGTAGAATAGGAGGGGATCTTAGCCGCTTTCAGCTCGCCCAGTTTGGCGTCGAAATCATATACCATGATCTTATCGATGCCCAGGTCCTGTACCAGCAGGTGGCTGTCATTTGGATCGAATACGGTGGAATGCACATGGGGCTTTTCCTGCCTGTCCTTATTGGGACCGCTGCCGGAATGGTTGATGGTGCGCTCTGCCGCCCGCAGCCAGCCATCGGGACTGATGCCCAGCAGGGAGAAATTACCACCGCTATAGTTGGCCACGGCTACCCATTTGCCACTTTTATCGATGTCTACATAGCAGGGGTGGTCACCACCGCTTGACTGCTTATTGAGGAATTGCAAGGTGCCGGCCTTCTTATCGAAGGAAAAAGCCGCTACACTGCCTTTGTCTTCACCATCCTCAAACACAGAATACACATATTTATTATTTTTTGATACTACGAGGTAGCTCGGGTTACTGGCAGGCGCCTTACTGACGAAGGTTGCCTCCCCGGTAGCACTGTTGAATTTGTACACATAGATACCCTCGCTTTTACCCGAAGTATAAGTTCCAATGAGCAGGTAATGGTCCTGGCTGATGGCAAGAGCCGGTAATGTCATGATCAGAAGATTGAAGAGCATCTTTTTCATGCCCGGAAATTACATGATATAATCATGCCACGGAAATCTGGTCGCCGGGCAGCATGGTTCTGGCCATACAATCCACAAATAAACTATTCTTCTTCGCGGTTGCTCAGCCTGTCGGCATAAGCATCAATCGTCACTTGCGGTTTCCCCAGCTCATCCCAGGTAGCGGTGCTTTCAAATTGCTCGGGATATTTATTCAGCGCTTCGGAGATCTTCGCGCCATAATCGACCAATGGCACAAGTGTGCCCATTACTTTAAACACGCCCAGCGGCGCTTTCAAGATCTTTAGTGGTGCTTTGGCATAATGCTCTATAAAAATGCGGGCGCCTTGCACCCAGGTGTAGGCGGCAGGACCCTGAACGGGATACTCTTTATTGATGGTAGCCGGTTGCTGAAAAGAACGTACTACCTGCTGTGCATAATCATCAGCCGCTATAAAGTGCATGGGCGCTTTGGAATCGCCAGCGAGCATGATCCGGTTGCCCTTCATCAGCAATTGATCGAAGCACTCCATAAAAGTAGACGGATAAAAGATGGTGTAAGGTATGCCGCTCCTTTTCACCTTCTCCACGGCAGCCTGCTTCACATCAAAAACCCACCAGTGAAAGCCATTCATGCCGTTGTAATGCTGCACCAGAGAGGAGAGGAGCACCAGCCTGTTGATGCCCGTCTTTTGCGCTGCGGCAATAATGTTCTCGATACCCTCTCTTTCAGGCAGGCGGTCTTTGCGGCGCGCAGTACGTGGTGGACTTAAACTAATGTACACCGCCTCTTGTCCCTCGAATGCTTTGAGCAGGCTGAGCGGATCGAATACATCACCCGGCACCACGGTGGCATCAGGAAACAACTGCTGCGCCTTTTGCGGATTGCGCGCCAGCATCGTCACCTTAAACCCAGCATTGATCAGCGCCCAGGTCACTGGCTTACCAATCATACCGGTACCGCCTACCACCAATATCTTTTGCATGCGATGAATTTGCGCGAAGGTACTCCGGCACCTCAACGCCACAAAGAGTAAGTTGTATGAATTGAAGCTTTATAAGTCTATTTCAATTTTTCCAGTGCCTTCACAATAACATCATTCGTCTTTTGCTGATCCCAGAACTCGGGTACAAACTTTTGCCCGATCACTTTTTCATACAGCTCGATGTAGCGGCCGCTGATCGTATTGATCCAGCTATCGCTCATTTCAGGCACCGTTTGGCCTTCTTTGCCCATGAAGTTGTTTGCAATGAGCCATTCGCGCACAAACTCTTTGCTCAATTGCTGTTGCTTTTCACCGTTGGCCTGACGTTCTTCAAACCCATCGGCATAAAAATAACGGGAAGAATCGGGCGTATGCACTTCATCCATCAGGTACACGGCACCTTTGTATTTGCCAAACTCATATTTGGTATCCACCAGGATCAATCCCTGACGGGCAGCAATTTCCTTACCACGGGCAAATAATGCCAATGCATATTGCTCCAGTATTTTCCAATCAGCTTCTGAAGCCAATCCCTGCGCAATGATCTCTTCTTTGGAAATATCTTCATCGTGACCCGCTTCAGCCTTGGTAGAAGGCGTAATAATGGGGGTGGGGAAATAATCATTCTCCTTCATTCCTTCCGGCAGCGCAACACCACACAGCGTTCTTTTGCCGCTGGAATAAGTGCGCCAGGCATGGCCTGTGAGGTTACCACGCACCACCATTTCAATCTTGAAAGGTTCGCAACGCTGACCGATTGATACATTCGGTGCCGGCACATCCAACAGCCAATTCGGGCAGATGTCACGGGTAGACTCCAACATATAAGCAGCAATCTGATTCAACACCTGACCTTTATAGGGTATGGGTCGGGGTAATATTACATCAAATGCAGATATACGGTCAGACGCGATCATCACCAGCCATTCGTCCTGTATGGTGTACACATCTCTCACTTTTCCTTTGTAAAACCTTGTTTGTCCGGGGAATTGATAGGCATTCATGGCGCGAATATAGAGCAGCCCGTCAAATGGCAGAAAAAAAGAATGGTTGAGATATTAACATATCAGCAGCACCTGTTTAAAAATTAAATTTTAAGTTGATGTTTACAATACGTAGATTAGTAATCAATAAACAAAAACTGCCATCATGAGAAGCTTCCGATCACTGGCGGGCATCCTATGTTTTTTATTAATGCTTGCTGCCACCTCTTTTGCTCAAATTCAATCTTACACAATTACCGGAACGATCCGGAACAGTACCAACAAAGATGTCGTTCCGGCCGTCTCTGTTGCCATCAAAGGATCTTCGATCGGAACATTTTCAGATGAAAAGGGCAACTTTAAACTCGTCACCACTCAGCGCCCACCCTTAACCCTAGTTTTTACTTCCATCGGGTTCGAATCACAGGAAGTAACCGTCAACACTGCTACCGAAGCAGTGGAAGTAAACTTTGTGCCTGCTTCAGTACTCGGTCTTGAAGTAGTAGTATCTGCCAGCCGCGTGGCTGAAAGAATACTGGAATCGCCCGTATCCATCGAGCGTATGAGCGCTGCCAACGTGCGCGCTTCTGCTGCGCCCAGTTTTTACCAGGGCATAGCCAATTTCAAAGGTGTGGACATGGTTACTTCCAGTATCACTTTCAACACCCTCAGCACGCGGGGTTTCAACGGCAGTGGTAACCTCCGCTTCAACCAACTCGTGGATGGAATGGACAACCAGGCGCCCGCCCTCAACTTCTCTGTAGGCATCATCACAGGCCCCACTGAGCTGGACATCGACAACGTGGAGCTGCTGCAAGGCGCTTCTTCGGCTCTGTATGGCTCAGGTGGGATGACAGGCACTTTACTGATGACCAGCAAAAATCCTTTCAAATACCAGGGGCTTAGCTTTCAGGTAAAACAGGGCATCATGCACATCAACAGTCCACGGGGCAATGCCGCTCCTTATTATGACTGGGCCATGCGCTGGGGCAAAAAGATCAGCGATAAGCTGGCCTTCAAGATCGGCGGACAGTTCATCTCTGCCAAAGACTGGCAGGCCAACGACACCCGCAATCTGGCCCGCAACAACGTATTGAGCTCTATTAAAGATGGCACCCGTGCCACTGATAATAACTACGATGGTATCAATGTATATGGTGATGAAGCCAGCGTAAGCATGAACAGCCTGGCGCAGGTAGCAAGAGGCCAGTTGGCTGCCGGCGGCGGTGGCGCTATACTTACGGCAGTAGATGGAATGCTGGCTGCAAACATGTCGCCGCAGCAAATTGCCATTAACTTTGCCATCAACCCTGCTTTGGCACCTTATGCATCAGCACTTCCATTTTTGATCCCTACCAGCCCGGTGGCCAATAACCCTTACAGGAACACATTTGGTAGTCAACTGGTGAGCCGTACTGGTTACGACGAAAAAGACCTCGTAAACTATGACGCCTATAGTATTAAACTGAATGCTGGCCTGTATTATAAGATCGCGCCCAGTATTGAAGCCTCTTTGCTCGCTTATTGGGGAACAGGCACCACGGTTTACACCGGGGCCGACCGCTATTCGCTGAAAAACTTTAAGCTGGGCCAGTACCAGGCCGAAGTAAAAGCTAAAAACTGGTTCCTGCGCGCCTATACCACCCAGGAAAACTCTGGCGACTCCTATACTGCTACCACAGCAGCCTTTGCGGTCAACAACCTCTGGAAAGGCAATACTGCCTGGTTCCAGCAATATGCAGGAACATACGGAGCAGGCAGGCTCGGTATTATTCCAGGAGCTACTCCAGGCAGTTTTTTACCCATATTTCCTGATGCACAGGCCCATGGATTAGCAAGGACTACAGCCGAACAGGGAAGGCTATTACCGGGTACAGCAGCTTTTGATGCCGCCCTCAAAACTGCCACGAACACCAATATCAACGATAAAACGGCAGCAGGCGGCGCCAAATTTGCCGACAAATCGGCCCTGTATCACTTCGAGGGCCAGCTAAACCTGAGCGAGTATGTGAAAGTGGTGGAAGTAATGGTGGGCGCCAACTACCGCATCTATCACCTCAACTCCAAGGGCACCATCTTCTCGGATAGCAGCAGCCCAATCGACATCAGTGAATACGGTGGCTATGTCCAATTGCAGAAGCGACTGTTCAATGATGTGTTGAAGCTGACAGCCTCCGGCCGTTACGATAAGAACGAGAACTTTGACGGCAGGTTTACCCCCCGGGTAACGGCCCTGATCAAAGTGGCCAATGACAATAACCTTCGTTTGTCTTATCAAACAGCTTACCGTTTTCCCACTACACAAGACCAATACATCAACCTGAACGTGCCGGGTGCTAAACTGATTGGTGCATTACCACAGTTCCAGGCCGCTTATAACTTTGCTACCAATCCGGTATATACCGCCGAAAGCATTGGCGCATTCCGGTCATCAGTAGCAGCAGGAACACCCAATCCCGGATTGTTGCAGCAGGCAACCTTCAAACCATTGAAGCCGGAAACAGCCAACTCTTATGAGTTTGGCTATCGCGGTCTGCCCACCAAAAAGTTGTTGGTAGATGCTTATGTATATTATTGCGAATACAAAAACTTCATTGGCCGCCGGGCTGTAGGTAGACCCACAATTCCACCGGTAACCAACTTAGCCAACCCGCTGCTCACAGAGAACTACTCTTACGCCGAAAACTCAACCGAAGCTGTAAAAGCCTATGGTTGGGGTATAGGTGGAGAATACCAGATAAGAGGTGGCTATAACATCAGGGTCAACGTATCGGGCGATCAGCTCCGTGATGTGCCTGCAGGGTTCATCACCTTCTTCAACACACCCAAAGTACGTTTCAACATCGGCCTGAGCAATGATGGCATTGCCAAAGGTCCCTGGGGTTTCAACTTTGTATATCGCTGGCAGGATGATATGGACTGGGAAGGTACATTTGCCGCCGGCAAGGTTCCATCTTACGGCACACTCGATGGACAGGTTAGCTATAAGCTCCAAAAGATCCGCAGCATCGTGAAGCTTGGCGCTTCCAACCTGTTGAATAAGTACTATTACAGTTCATTGGGTAATCCTTATATCGGTGGTGTGTACTATGTGTCGTTTGCTTATAACGTATTCTAAATCTCATATGTCGCCCTGAGCTTGTCGAAGGGTTGACGAAGCCTTTATAACTAACTAAAAATGCCCACTGAGTAGTGGGCATTTTTTATCGCATTTTAGTTAATTGATTCAACTTACTACCGGATATCTTAAGCCTGTAATTTCTGATCGGAATGTATTCACTCAACAAAAAGTCGACTTGTGCTATACAAAGCATATACATAAAGTCCTGGCGGACTATTGGTATCCATTTACTTTTATTATTACCACCAAAAGTAAACCTGACTCTTTCAATTCTGTTATAACTACCTATACAGGTATCAAAATAGGGAAAGCAATAAGTGCTGTCATTATTGATACGGGCCATACCATCCGGAATCGATTCATTCTTTAAGTTGAAAAGCATCAGAAACTTTGTACGGTTAACTGGTGGATAGTCGGCTACATAGCCACGCAGCTGTAAAAATGCAGCCTTTGCAGAATCCGTATCGAAATAATAAACCTTAACAGGAATATTATTACTGTCGATATCACTATTCAAAACAATAACATTGCCACTCATGGTCCATTTTCCTACACTGATACTCCTGCCAATATGTTCATTGAGATATTCAAACCGGTGGTTCTTGTACAAGGTGAGTCGAACAAACACCTCAAAATGTGGAAGTATATAAATGCCATATATTCCCTTTTCCTCATCCTGCTTTGTTAGCGGCCGCTTCTCATATTGCCGTGCCGCTAAAGACAGGGGTAAACATAAAAGGAGAATGAATGCCAATTTAAGCATACGGGCTTTTTACTTGCGGGAATCAAATATTTCTGCCAGCTGTTTATCCAGTGGCTCTTGCTCTTCACCATAACGGCCGATAATTTTACCAGATGGATCGATCAATATCTTGGTAGGAAAATAATGAACACCATAATGTGTTGACAAGGCATTACGTGAATCGTAACCTCCATCGGCCAAAGGTGTTTTACCATTTAGGATATGCTTCCATAACCCAATCTTATCCTTTGCCACTGCTTGTTTCCAGGCATCGACAGTTTTATCATCATCAGCAATCCCAATAAACTCAATACCCTTACTTTTATATTTCTTATACAGGCTTATCAGATGCGGATTGCCTTTTCGGCAAGGTGCACACCAGCTCCCCCAAAAATCGAGCAGCACATACCTGCCTTTATAATCTTCCAGGCTCAGCTTAGCGCCATTGATATCACTGGAGGAAAACGTTTTGGCTATACTACCAGGCGAGCCGGCGAGCAATTTTGCCATAGACTCCCGTAGACCGGCCGCCTGTGATGACTGTTGCAATACAGTACCCAGCCTATTATAGTGAAATGCCAACGTATCAAGAGGAAGGTCTATCGAATGAGAATTTAAAAGGAAAAGCGATACTGGTGATTGGGGATGAGCATTGATAAAATCATACTCCCCCTGGTACCACTCCTGAAAATAAGGGGGCAGTCGTTCACGTAGCTTTGCCATTTGGGCCTTATCCTTAGTGGCATTCAGGGAATCAAGCAATGACTTGTATTTCTTGTCTGCCTTAGCCTTGGATTGCAATGCTTGCCGGTATTCGTCCTGTACAGCAGAGCCTGTAACGGCTATTTTCTCAAATGCCCCGGTCACCAATTTAACTTCCATCGCGCCAGGCTGCATAAAAAAACGGGTCATGTTCGCCTCGTTATGTTTCTCTTCTTTCAACCACAGGGATGTAAGATAAGGTATGCCCATTTTGCCTTTGAACTCAAAGCGGCCATTGGAAATGACCGCACTGTCGGGAAGGCCACTTTTCCCATCGATGTAACGCAAATACATCAGCCCTTCGCTCGTGCCCTCGATAGTGCCTTTCAATACAAATGAATTATCGTTTTGGGCATGAACCAGCAAAAAGCCTGTCGATAGGAGGGTGGTTGCTATAACCTTACTTATTTGCATAACTGAATGAGTGTGTGGCAGGTAAATTATAGCAAAAGAACCATATGAACATATATTAGAGATGCTTATGCGAAGGGGGGGGTGCCAGTCCAGAATCTCTGTCATCCTGAGCTTGTTGAAGGGTTATTCGAAGGGGTACCCTGCAATGCTGTCAATTCCGTGTGGCAAGAATTGTTTGGGAGACACTTTCACGGAAGAATACTCGTATCAGGTCATGCATACTGTAGCTGTATGAGCAAGGTTAGGGTTGTCGGCTTCCTTGACGTATATCAAACAGGAATTTGGCATTTTGTGTGGAGTGGAATAACTTATATCTTCAAGGGATACCTGATGTATAATCAACATAAAACCGTATTGCAATGAGTGAAATGGCACTTAAGCGAATTAATAAGTGTTTTAGTGCAAAGAATCTGTATTTAGATTTAGGGAGATGTGGATTGAAGGATATTGATTTTATTACAGGAAGCCCAATCGATAAAGCGTTGAGAAGCTGCATCCACATTAAACGTCTTACATTAAGTAACGCAGTGGAAGGTCGTAAGCCAACAATGCTCGCAATAAATGAGAACAATTCCATTAGTAACCAATTAACAGCTATCCCACCGGCAATTACTGAATTAATTAACCTTTCGGAATTTCTTTGTGCCGGAGACGCCAATAAACCATGGGGGATTACTTGCTTATCTCCACTTTCTAGTTTAACTAGTCTACAGTTAATAGATTTAACTAGCAATGCAATTGATGATCTTAAAGGATTAGAGAACCTAGTTCATTTAAAGCAATTACGCTTAAGTTTTAATAAAATAAAGATAATCGAAGGCTTAGAAAAGTTAATCGAATTACAGGAGTTATATCTCAGTGCGAATGAAATTCAAGAAATCGAAGGTTTAAAAAGCTTAGTAAAACTACAGGAACTTTATCTCGGTAATAATCAAATAAAGATAATCGAAGGCCTAGAAAGCTTAACGAACTTAAAAATATTATTTCTTAATGATAATGGTATATCTAAAATTAAACCAATAAATACACTAGTTCAGTTAGAAGAACTGGACATTAGCGGAAATGCAATAAAAGACATTTTCCCTCTTCTTGCAATACTACAAAAACGCATTGCAATCAAATTAACAACAGATAAACTATCCGAATCAGATTTTAAAGGAATTGATATCTCAAGAAACCCTCTTGTTAGACCACCAATAGAAATTGTTAGGCGAGGATATCCAGCCATCGCAAACTATTTCAAGGAATTAGAAAAGCAAGGAAGAGATTTTTTGTACGAAGCTAAAATGTTAATCATTGGTCAGCCAAGAGCAGGTAAGACATCTCTTAGATATAAGCTATTTGATACTCATGCTCCTTTGCCAGGAGAAGATGAAACAACAAGAGGCATTGATATTAAGAGGCTAAGCTTCGATATCAAAGACAAAGATGGTGAGAAACGAAAGTTTTATTACAATATATGGGATTTTGGAGGACAACATATATATCAAACCACTCATCAATTTTTCCTCACACACCGATCGTTGTATGCATTAGTCATGGATACTGGAAAAGATAGCACCGGCAATGATGAGACTACAGTAAATTACTGGTTGCAAGTCGTTGAATTGCTGGGAGGCAACAGCCCATTATTATTGATACTTAATGAAAAAAATGAAAGAAAAATAAGTATTGACGTTCCTCAGAAAAAGGCCCGATTTGATTTTTTGACAAGAGAATACAACATTGATCTTAATGCTCTAGTTCCAGATACAAAGACTTTTAATATAAAAAAGCAAGAAGAGTTCGAACACTTAAAAAAAGACATTGAAACAGAGCTTATCCGTCTGCCCTTGGTTGGTTTCCCTATGCCTTCCAACTGGATTCAGATAAGAGAAGAATTACAAAATCTATCAGTAAATTACCCATATATAAATATAGACAGATATAGATCGATTTGTATACGCTATGATGTGAACGAATACGAAAGACAACTAGAACTTAGTAGTATTTTTCATGACCTAGGCGTATTCCTGCACTTCCAGGATTATGGTATATTAGATGATTTCATTGTATTACAAAATACCTGGGCAACAGATGCTGTTTTTGCTGTCCTAGATAATCAAACCGTGAAACAGAACAATGGGCACTTTACAGATAATGACTTAGCAGGAATATGGGAGCCCAAAGGCTATAACAAATTCGTACATAAAAAGCTACTTGGCTTAATGATGCAATTCGAGCTATGTTACCAAATTGATAAATCACCTAAACAATCTTCTTATATCGTACCTGAGATGTTGCCAGATACTCCGCCAGAAGGCTATAGTTGGCAACCAGTCAATGACCTCCCTTTACAATACCGATATGACTTCATGCCAAAGGGGCTCCTCACCAGACTAATCGTTCGTTTGCATAGGCATATTTATACTGAAGACAACCAGCAATGGGTATGGAAAACCGGAGTCAAAATAGATAGCAGCCAAATGGACTATCTCAAGACTTACGCCGAGATCACTGAATCATGGGACAATAAACAATTGAACATACGAACACAAGGACGATTTTCAAAAGAGCTGATGAATATAATATCATACGAAATAGACGAGCTAAATAAGAACTATTTCAAACAAATAGACAAACAGCCGAAAAGCAGATGGTATAAAATGATCCCATGTAGTTGTATAACCTGTAAAGACATTGATGATAAACATTTTTATGACTACAGAGAGCTTTTGGAAAGAAAAGACTATGGCAAGGAAACCATTGAATGTAAGAAAAAGCCCTTCGCTACATTAAATATCAATCAACTAATGGATGGAGTATTTTCAAAAGAAAAAAAACAACCAATTCGTACTCAACAGGATAATCCGAAAAAAGTATTTATCTCTTATTCGAAAGACGATCTACTTCTCATTAACAAATTCATCGAACACCTCTCCGCCCTACAACTTGATGGCAAAATATCTCATTGGTACTGCACTGAGCTAACAGCCGGCATAGATTGGCATTATGAAATACAGGAGCACTTCGATCAATCAGACATAGTGTGCTTCATGGTAAGCCCTAATTTCATGCGCACCAAGTACATCCATGAGCACGAAATCAAAAAGGCATTCGAACGCCAAACTAAAGACCCGAAATTTAAAATAGTTCCCATCATCCTCGATTTTTGCAAATGGACAACCAATAATAATAACTTGGGACTGTTTACAGCCTTACCTTATACAGCCAAGCCAGTGATGGATTTCAAAAACCAGAACATGGCCTGGTATATCATCCAGGAATGTCTCCGCCTCATGATCGAAAAAGATTTGCACCCAACAGGTGAAGACTTCTATACCAGCCAGGCACTGCCCAAAGATGTATTAAAACTACTGGAACGAATTGTACAAGGTAAAGCAGATGCCTGATATCCAGACAAACGTAGAACCATCGAAACAAACCCCATGAATCACACCAAAGCCGACAAATACCTCCTCAAAGCCTTCTCCATACTCCACCTTCTCGCAGGTATCAACATGATCTTGTCCGGCCTCACCTGGTCCTTCTTCATCTTCAAAGGCTACCTTAGAGTAGACCACCTGCCCGTATACGGCGACCCTGAAGTAGTATCTTTCAATGGGCTGGACAGGCAATTGGTCAACTACGCCCTCATAACTGCTTTTATCGCGTTTTGCATTTGGGGATTCCTGACACTGATCAGTATCGTATCCGACCTTAAGATCATCAGCCGGACAAGCGTCACCAGCGGTTTGATCGGAATTGCTATTTGCTTCGTAGTTTTCCGGGGTCCACAGTTTGAATGGCTGCTCGACTAAACATTCGGGAGTACCCTTGGCAATTTGACCGGCAATTCAGAACTTACGCCAACATTAACCATCAACATGCACCCCAGCCGTATCTTCATCCTTTCCATGATCGCATTCGCATCCTGTAAATCCCCTTCGTTTACCAGCTACTTTCCTGTACAAAAGGACAAGACCTATACATTTCTCAAGCACATCGATTCTACTAATCAATCATTTACAGAAACATTGATCTGCCGGGAAACAAACGCCCGGGTATGGCCGGGAGACAGGCACACGTTTAGCCTCGTGGAACCTGAAAACACGAACCCTAAGTTTAAAAAAGTCGTACAGTTGTATTACTTTCAAAAACCCACCCCAGCACCAGATAGTACCGATTTCCGCGACAATTCCTTTACCCGCCTCCTGTATTGCTTTCAGGGCAAAAAAGTATATAAGGTTGAGTCCTGGAGCAAAGACCTGCAAACGATGGCACAGCGTGCATGGTTGCTATTTCCAAAAAAACTAAAACCGGGCATCCACTACAAATACCGCAACGGTGATTATCATAGAACGTTTGTCTACATCGGTAAAGAACCAACAACAGTAAACGGCATACAGTACAAAGATTGCATCAAAATGGATGTGTTTGAAACATTCTACGACTCGAGAAAGACTGGTACTGTATGGTTGGCAAAAAACACGGGAGTCGTAAGGTGGGATGTAAAAAATGAACAAGTAACACACATCTCCCGGCAACAATGGTATGAGCCGGACAAGTACTGATCCCCCCCAACAATATCTGCACAATAGCATAATCCTTCCACTTAATAGTTTGGTAACATGCCCTTATTACTTTTGCGGCGCTTCAATCGCCTGCATGCACATTGCCCATTCTCAACATCTCACAATTACAGCCGCTGTACTCTCCGCTTTCAAAAACGGGTCAGAACCTGCATTCAGGGAAATATTCATGACCTACGACGCCCGCCTGATGGCCTACGCCGCCAAAATATGCATCACCCGGCAGGATGCCGAAGAAGTAGTCCAGGATGTCTTTGCCAGCCTGTGGGAAAACAGGACCACCATGGAAGGAGATGACATTACCGGCTGGCTCATTACAGTTTGCCGCCACAAAGCACTGAAATCCCTACGCAGGCAGGTACTCCATACAGATATCGGCACCCTGCCCGAAATGCCTACCCACCAGCTCAACCCACTGGAGCAACTCTACTTCGAAGAGATCGAAAAACACATCCAGACTGTCATCCAATCACTGCCACCGGTACGCAGGAAAATATTCCTCATGAGCCGGGAAGAAGACAAAAGTTACCAACAGATAGCCGATGAACTGGGCATCTCCGTGCTCACCGTCAAAAAGCAGATGAGCCTCGCACTGGCTTACCTGCGCACGCAAGTTACCCCTTACGCTTACTCACTGGCCCTGCTGCTTTTCTCCGAATATTAACTTAATGTTACGGGTACTACTCACGCTACATCCCTGGGTACTTCTTACAAAATCCACCCGTAATGTCCATCACGCCGGAACTATTAAAACAACTGCTGCGCAAACAAAAAGAGCAAACCATCACCGCCCGTGAAATGGTTTTGCTACAACTTTACCTCTCCACGCCCGAGGCAGAAGAAGCGTTGGCAACGATCGACTTTGCAGATATGCCGGAGGCCAACGATCAGCCCGCCGCTGATCAGGAACTGCGTTATCAACAGCTATGGCAAAAGATAGAACAGGTGCCACAGCAACACCGCTTGCCCTGGCGCAAATGGGTGGCAGGCGTAGCGGCCGCCATAGTAGTGATCATAGCAGGTGCAGGATTGCTATTCCGTTACACAGGCAATAAATCAGCACAGACAACTGTGGCAATGCTCACAAAGCATACAGGCAATGGAGAGTTGAAAGAGATCATACTGCCCGATAGTTCGCACGTCTGGCTCAATGCCCGCTCGGTCATCAGCTATCCTGCAGCCTTTACCGGCAACGAGCGCAAAGTATTCCTGCAGCAGGGCGAAGCATTCTTCCAGGTCACCCACAACGCACAACAACCCTTCATTGTACAAAGCAGTGAAGGCATGCAAACCACTGTATTGGGTACTTCCTTTACAGTTACTACCGACAGTCTGGCGCGCCACGTGCAGGTGGCCGTTAAGACGGGTAAAGTAAGAGTAGGGCGGCAGCAGACAACCATCGCCACCTTGCTGCCCGGCGATGCAGTCAATTATACTATCAGCAGCAACACAACTCAGCTTAGTAAAACACCTGTCGATGCAATAGGCTTATGGACAACAGGAGAGATCAGGCTTTCACAAGCCAGCTTTAAAGAAATGGCGTCCCTTATGCAACAACTGTATGGCATTAAGGTCGTAGCCGGCAATCCTGCCATAGGCCGCAACCTGTACAGTCTGCCAATAAAATATGGTACTGATCCCAATAATCTGATAGAAGTCATCAGCGCCATCAACGGCAACCGCGCCAAATGGCAGCCCGGCGATAGCACCCGCGTAACTATTCACTAAAATAAAAAGCGCCTGTTGGAAGCAGGCGCCGCAGAAACCCCGGTATTGGAAGTACCGGCATTCCTAATAATATAAACTAAAACGAAGGTATGGATTTTTTACACCGTACAAAACCACGACAGCATTTATGGAGATGGTTCCTATTATTTGCATCACTAATGCTATGCAGTCTGCTGCACGCACAACAACCGGCATCCCCTTTATTAAAAAAGATCACCATCAGCTTTTCCGGGGAGAACATGGCAGCCGCTTTGCAGAAGATCGAAAAAAGCGCCAACCTGAAGCTGGCCTTCAATGCAGAAAACACAGCAGGCTACAAAGCCCCGGTTATATCCTATAATGATAAAACGCTGGAGCAGGTGTTGAAAGGTCTGTTGCAGAATACGCCACTCGCATTCAAAGAAGTAAACGGATACATCATCATCAACAAAGAAGCAGGAGCAAAACCTGTAAAGACTTCTCCCACCAAAGATCCCGGCAAGGTATCGGGTAAAGTGACAGATGGAGAAACGAAGCAACCGGTAGCCGGCGCCAGCATCCGCATTGGTAACAGGGGAGCTGTAACTGACGACAATGGACAATTCACCCTCACATTATCACCCGGCACTTATACCGCTACCATCAGCTATGTAGGATATGCCTGGAAGGAAATCCCCAACATTACCGTGCAGGATGATTCTACGATCACATTGAGCATTGCCCTGCAAAAAGATAGCCGTCAACTGGGAGAAGTAACCGTGCAGGCCGACCGCATGATCACGACCACCGACAAGAAACTGGTGAATGAGATCAGAATGGCCACCGGCGTGGTATCCGGCATCTCTTCGGAGCAGATCACCATCAGCGTAGACAGGTCAGCCTCGGAAGTGGCCCGCCGTGTGGCCGGCGTCACCCTGCAAGATGGGTTCATCAGTATCCGTGGCATGACGCCCCGCTACAACCCCGTATACCTCAACAATGCTTTCCTGCCCTCTACCGACCCCAACAAGAGAGCCTTCAACTTCGATCTACTACCTTCATCGGTGATCGACCGAATGATCGTATACAAATCACCAGCACCTGAACTACCGGCAGATTTTGCCGGAGGGGTGGTAAAAGTATATACCAAAAGATCGGTGCCCATTCGCAGATTCGAAATAAGCCTCAATGCACAATACCGTACCGGCAATAAATTCTTCGACAACCACACCCAGGCAGGCACCGGCAAATACGACTGGCTGGGCTATGATGATGGCTCCCGCACCATGCCCATCAACATGCCGCGCAATCCTTTTGGTCAGGTTATGCTGCCGGACATTCCGAACGCTCCTAACAACTATACCCTTACCAACGAAAACATCACCAGGGCGCTCCTCACACGCAGTACCAAAGCCTGGAACCTGCAGCAGGTCTATCATCCCACCGACATACAAGGAGACGCAACATATTACACGTACGTCAACCTTGGCAAGATGAAGCTCAACAGCGTTACAGTAGCCCGTTATGAGAACCAGCGCACTTACTATCGTACCAACACGTCCCGTCACGCCAACAGCTATAGAGATACTGTATTCCCCGCGCCAGGTGTGCCACTCCAGCTTTTACAGGATTACAACTACCGCATTAGCTACGACTCGGTATATGCCACCAATGTACGGCTCGCAGGCATGCAACACCTTTCGCTGATCATCGATGCAAGAAACGAGATCTCTGCCATGGGCTTGCTCAATCACAGCACCAAACAAATATTGCAGATCAATACACTGCAGGAGTGGTTTGCTTCCGAAGCCGGCTCCCTGTTTTTGCGTCGCATGGAAAACGCTTACAACACACAGGATCTATACCTGGGTATGCTCAGCGGTAATCATAAAACAACAAACAATAAACACCACATCGAGTGGACCACCAGTTATTCCGAAGCACAGTCGAAAGATCCCAACCAGTTTTCCAATGTATTTATTCCCGATGACGCATCGATCGTTGGAGACCGGGCAGGCTTTGGCAAACTGAATATTACAGATTCCACCACCTGGCAACTGTATACTGGTACCCGCAGAAACACCGTGGTGGGTCGTTTCTATGATGGAGAAGGCAATGAAAAACGCTGGCAGGGCAGCCTCGACTATACCCTCAAACCACTTTCAAAACATAAAGGGTTTCTTATCCGGACCGGCGTTTACTTTGAAAGCCGCCGCAAAGACTACTACTTCAGTTCGCTGGCCTATCGCGATTTCCCCCCCTTGTCCTTTAGCAAGGACCCATGGACCAACCTGGGCGACTCCATACGGGACAAGCTCAACAACGGCGCTGTGCGCATGCACACAGCCATACAGCAGGTAGGCGTAGGCGGTGCTGAAACCAACGGCTACAAAGCCATTTTTGATAACGTGGCTGGTTACCTCGCCACCAATCTGCCACTCAGTTTCCAGTGGCCATTTGGCAACAAACCCGTGATGAAACTCGATATATATGGTGGCGCAAGATTTGAATATTCCAAACGCCGCGTACTCACTACCAAAGGAGAACAAATATTGCACGAATACCTGCCCGATGGCAACGGCCAGCAGGTGCTGGTTGGAACGGCGCCTCCCACCAACCAGTATTTCTGGTTGCCCTCCGTTTCCGCCAACCTGCACCTCGCTGAAGACTGGCAGCTAAGAATGAGCTATGGCAAAACGCTCAATCGCCCTGAGCTGCGTGAGCTATCACCTTTCATTACCTATAATCCCTCCGAAGGATTTACCTACCTCGGAAAACCTACTCTGCACGATGCCCGCATCGACAACTACGACCTGCGCCTCGAATGGTACCCTTCAGCCGGAGAAATGGTATCGGCAGGCATCTACCACAAGCGCCTCAAAGAGCCTATCGAAGAAACCATGGCCACTACCAATACAGGCATTCCCGGCTTTACGCACGCCAATTTCCCTTTTGCCCGTATTGTTGGAACAGAAATAGAAGTACGCAAGCAATTGGCTTTTCTCGGTGGCAATATTTTCCGCCACATGGGCCTTATCGTCAATGCCTGCTACAACTTTACAGAAGCAAGCAACAAGGCCATGTTAATTACCGCACTCGATAAGGACAACTATTATCCGGGAGGAAAAACCCGGCCCTTCATAGGAGCAGCACCCTGGATCGTGAATGCCGGTTTATTTTATGACCACAAAGCCAGTGGCAGCAGAATATCAGTCCAATACAATGTCATTGCCGACCACATCATCACCAACACATCAGGAGCCAATATATGGGATCTCGAACCCTGGGTGTGGGAGCGCAGCAGACACCTGCTTGATCTGTCCATCCTGCAAAAGATCAACAAATGGATCAGTGTACGGGTGGCAGCACAGAACCTGCTCAATGCACCGTTACGGCAGTACGTAGACAATGATTTCAATAAAAAATTCAATACCACACCTACGTATTTCGAGTGGCACGTACAAGGCCGGCTCGGGCCTGTTACAGAGAAATACATCCAGGGCGATTACTACGTGCGTGATTACAAGCCCGGTGTATACTATACACTTGGCTTCCAGTTCAGCCTGTAAAAAACCAGCTAAAAAAAGAAACAATGAAAAAACAGATATTCCTGCTTATAGCCACCGCCCTCACTTTGCTGGCAGCCTGCCACAAAGAAGTGGTCGATGTGCGCGATTTTGGCAAAATAACCATCGACAGTATCTCACCCGGCACTGGCCCTTCAGGTATATACATTATGGTATATGGCAACAACTTTTCCTACCATCCTGGAGAAGCAACAGCACACATCAACAACACCAAAGTACAGATAGTGCAAATGTCGCCCCGCCGCATGATGCTCTACATTCCCGAAGGAACAACAAGCGGTAAGCTGCGTTTCACCTTCAGCAGGCAAAACCCTATCAACGATCACTACAACTACACAGGACAGATGGATTCTGTGGCAGATGGTCCCAGCTACACCATCAATGAATCGATCATACCTGCGCCAATTATCGAACAGATAATACCCGGGCAAGGCAAAGCAGGCGACACCATCACCATCAAAGGCTATAATTTTGAAGAAGGTAATTGCAAAGTGTTGTTTGGTACCGACGAAGGCCTCATCACCCAAAGCACACCTACACAACTGAAGGTGAAAATTCCGAAGACCACGCCCGGCACAGTATCGCTGATCATAAAACAAGGTACACATACCGTACCCGCTGGCAACTTCATAGTAGAAGAAACACCTGCCGGTGTAAAAGACATATACTTTAATGCTTCCGATGGCAGCGAAGGCCACATCTACAAAGCAGTTGTAGACGAATTTGGCAATGCCACCGTACAGGAATTATATGGCCCCGCCGATGGAGTAGCCTTTACAATGTTTGGCTTAAAAGCCGATGCGGCAAATGGATTTATCTACTGGGCAGACAACAATGTTATTTATCGCGGGTCAACAGACGGTACAGCCCCCATGGCCCTTGTTTATACAGATCCGGCCGGGAATTTCATTGCAGATATGGACCTCGACAAAAATGGAAGACTCTATTTTACCAGTTGGAGTAGTACCCAGCCCGGTCACCATAGCATTAAAAGGATCAAAGGCGATGGCACAGGCCCCGTAGAAGAATTATACCAGCTTCCGGGTGACCCGATGGCCGGAGGATTCAAATTAGATGCGGCTGCCGGCAAGCTATACTGGGCGGAATATATAACAGTGTCGGTATTCGAAGGCAGCATAGATGGCCAGTCGGTCCAGCCTGCAAAAGTGTTATTCGACGGATCAGATGGACTTGCATCACCTGCTAATTTAGCTTTAGATCCTGCCAATGGTCATATATATGTTATAGATAACGGCAACGGTGCTATCTATAAAGGAGCATTGGATGGTACAGGTACTTTGGAAAAACTACCCATACCGAATACCGATATTATCGGATCAGGCGATATAGAGATAGATCCCGTAAACCATTTTGTGTACTGGATCACTTCATACTTCGATAAGAGTACTGTCATGCGCTCTAAAACAGATGGCACCAGTGTACAAAAAGTGGTAGATAACCTCAAATATGCATCCAACCTGGATATCGTACTGTAGAAAGGCGATCCATACCATAGAAAAGGCGCTGCCGGAACAATTGTTCTGCAGCGCCATTCTTCTATACGCAATGCCATACTTTTTATGCGATAGCGCTGGTCACCAAGCTGCTATTGCTGCGGGAAACGTCTGCTTTCTGCTCCAGCAATTTCTTTCTCTTCACATACAGGAAATATACAAAGAACATAAATGCGATCATAACGAGCATATACATCCAATCAGGCTTACCGATCGAGTATACGGAGTAAGTGGCGCCAATCAGGTCGAAAGCAAAGCCGGCATACGCCCATTCCTTGATACGGTGAAAACCAGGCAACAGGATAACAATAGCCCCGAGCATTTTCAACACACCAATGAAAGGAATAAAATAGAGCGGGTAGCCCAGTTCGGTATGCATACCTTGAATAGCGATTGGGTGACTGATAATGTCGTAAAATGCACCCATGGCCATAAAGGCGGCAAAAATAATGGTGAAGATCCAGTAGAGAATGTTTGTTGTTTTCATGACTAATAGTTTTTTGTTTTTCGTAGAACAAAGCTATAAATCGCATTTATCACAGAAGGGGTGTGGCTCTGTCATTTTAGAGGGGTAATTGCGACCACGTAAACCTTTTCGATTACCTTAGCATGTATTCAACAGCCTGACTATAAATCACCAGCGCACCGCCCATGAGATCATTGCCCATTTATGAGACCATCTATGTTGTCATCGTAGCCCTGGTATGCCTGCGCATCATCTACGACACCCGCAGCACCACTAAAACAGTAGCCTACATGCTGCTGGCCATCTTTGTTCCCATCGTTGGCATCCTGGTCTATTTCTCCTTTGGTATTAACTACCGGAAAAGGAAGATCTACAATAAGAAACTGGTCAAGGACAACAACCTCGAAAAGAAAATACAGGATGCCATTGTCCATTATACCCTGCACAATCTTGAAAGGAAAAACCCGGCCATTGCCGATAATAAAGAACTGGCACGGCTGCTGTTGAAAGACGGTTCCAGCCCCCTCACTGCCAACAACCACGTGCAGATACTGGTAAATGGTGAACAGAAGTTTCCCGAAGTACTGAAAGCCCTGGAGCGGGCACGCTATCATATTCATATTGAATACTACATCTATGAAGATGATGAAACAGGACGCGCCATTGAAGAAGTGCTGATCCGCAAAGCGAAGAGTGGGGTAGAGGTGCGTTTCATCTATGACGATTTCGGCAGCCGCTCCATTCGCAAGAAAATGGTGAGCCGACTGCGCAACGCCGGCGTTAAAGTATATCCCTTCTACAGGATACTCTTTATTTTCCTGGCCAACCGTATCAACTACCGTAACCACCGCAAGATTATCGTCGTGGATGGTAAGGTAGGCTTTGTAGGTGGTATCAATGTGAGCAACCGCTACGTCAACAAGTCCAATGAACCCAACGACCTGTTCTGGCGCGATACCCACCTGCGCATCGAAGGACCGGGCGTATTGTACCTGCAATACCTATTCCTGGCCGATTGGAACTTTTGCGCCGATGATCATCTCGAGCCCGACAGCATCTTGTTTCCCAAAGCCCATATACTATCCTCCAAAAGCGATAAGCTGGTACAGATAGCAGCCAGCGGTCCGGACTCTGACCGGCCAACGATTCTATATTCGCTGTTACAAGCCATTTTCCTGGCGCAGGAAGAAATCCTGATCACTACTCCATATTTCATACCAGGCGAAAGCATCGTCGAGGCATTGATCGTAGCAGCACTGAGTGGATTGAAAGTAAAACTGCTGGTGCCCGGTATTTCAGATTCCGTATTTGTGAATGCCGCTGCGCGTTCCTATTACAGTGAGCTACTGAAATCAGGCGTAGAGATATACCGGTACCAAAAAGGGTTTGTACATGCCAAAACAATGGTCACCGATAGAAAGGTAGCCATCGTAGGTACGGCAAACATGGACTACCGCAGCTTCGACCTCAACTTTGAAGTAAATGCCATTGTCTATGATGAAGCAGTGGCTACAGAGTTAACCAACATCTTTTACGAAGACCTGAAAGATGCAGAACAGATAGATCCGATACGATGGGAGGCGCGCCCCTGGTATTATGAGCTCACCGAAAAGACGGCACGGTTGGTAGCACCGATGTTATAGAAAAAAAGATATACGTATACACAATAAATTCCGGAGTGAAACAAAGCAGCCCATTAACGTGAAAACCACGCCCATATTGTGGTTCCCCGTGGAACACCACATTTTTCTTGGTTTCACACGGCGTTCCACTTTATAACCCTTATGCACCGCAGTCTGCAATAGCCTTTACTTAATTACCATTCGACGCCCTGGCTTTTCGGGTAATGAATATGCGGGGCAACAACAGACATTGAGCAACGGTGAGTAGCACACCTGCTACATCAAGCAAATTTTCTTTTCCTAAACGGAGCACCACGAATTGAACAGGCAGCATAGCCGACAAGATTAACAACCATTTCCTGTTTAAACCCGGCTTATAAGTAATAACCCTTGGCTCCTTTCGGAGCACCTGCACGATCAATACAACAATAAGCAGCAGGAAAAAGGCAAATGGGATCAACAAAGAAAACTTCATATGCAAGGTATCGCCCTCCAGCACATAGTCATCCGGATGCCGCATCATTTCGTAGAGATTGGAGAGATCATTGGTAAAATGAAAAAGAGACACTGCCTGCATAAATATTAATCTCCCAGACGATGATAAAACCTAAGGAAGCATGGCTAAAGTAGATCGAAACGCTTTATCGCAAGCCGCTTTATCCGCCCGGACTTTGACATTTGACAAACAAAAACAGGCCTTTCATTTGACTAATATCAAATCAATCATTGTGGATTACTTCTTTTTGAGGATTTTTGCCCTCAACGTGAAAACCACGCCAGTATTGTGGTTCCCCGTGGAACATCACAACATCCTTTCTTTTTTTTCACACATATTCCACGGATTGTGATGAAATTAGATAAGCCAGAAGAGGAGAGTTAAGCAGAAAAGACGCACATCAGATCAATCAATAATTACATCATTTTAGGCTTCGCGCCAGCACTCAAAACGAAAAAGGCTCAAACTGTTGCTATCAACAAGTTTGAGCCCTTTTATATTTTTTCTATCTAATATCCTCTCAATCCGCAAAATCGTGGTTCAGACAGATTATACGTTGAACCTGAAGTGCATCACATCACCATCCTTCACCACATATTCCTTCCCTTCAATACGCAGCTTACCCACTTCACGGGCAGCAGCTTCAGAACCATAGTGCACGAAGTCGCTGTAAGCAATCACTTCCGCTTTAATAAAGCCCTTTTCAAAGTCGGTATGGATCACACCCGCAGCTTGCGGCGCTTTCCAGCCCTGGTGAATAGTCCATGCACGCACTTCCTGTACACCCGCGGTGAAATAGGTGAACAAGTTGAGCAACTTATAAGCTGAAGTAATAAGACGGTTCAGCGCAGGCTCTGTCATCTTATATTCTTCCATAAACAACTGGCGGTCGGCCGGATCTTCCATTTCTGCGATCTGCGCTTCGATGTTATTACTCATCACGATGATCTCTGCACCTTCCTCTTTAGCAGCCTTTGCCAGCACTTCAGAATACTTATTACCAGTATGCATAGACGCCTCATCCACATTGGCTACATACAACACGGGCTTTTCTGTCAGCAGGAACAGATCGGCAATAGCTGCGCGCTCTTCTTTGGAAAGATTGAGTCCGCGGATGCTCTTACCTTGTTGCAAATGCTCTTTGCAGCGCACCAGTATCTCCAGTTCGGCTTTCATCTTGGGATCAACACGGGCAGCTTTCTCCACGCGGCCAATCTTACGCTCCACGCTGTCCAGGTCTTTCAACTGCAATTCAGTATCGATGATCTCTTTATCACTTACAGGATTGATGGCGCCTTCATCACGCAGGATGTTTTCATCCTCGAAACAGCGGATCACGTGGATGATCGCATCCACTTCGCGGATATTACCCAGGAACTGGTTGCCCAGACCTTCACCCTTGCTGGCGCCACGCACCAGACCAGCGATATCTACGATCTCTATCTGAGTAGGCACGATACGATTAGGGACTACCAGTTCGGCCAGTTTGCTGAGGCGGGCATCCGGTACATCCACCAGGCCCACATTGGGTTCGATGGTACAAAAGCGGTAATTGCTCGCCTGCGCCTTGGCGCTGTTGCTCACCGCGTTGAACAAAGTTGATTTTCCTACGTTCGGAAGTCCTACGACGCCTGCTTGTAAAGCCATATTTGTTTAGTTTTCTGTGATCAGGTGCTACCTGCAACCTGCCTTTTAGGCGCGCAAAGATAAGCCGAAACAGCTAAACCGGGATGGTTAAATAAGTAATTGAGAATAAGCTCGAAAGAGCCGGTATTGCCGATTGCCGATTCACGACTGCCGCAAAAGAACGAGCCCCCAGGCACTGATGCAGCAGTACAAGGGGGACTCGTAAAAAAGCAGACCTGTTTTTATTGGTCGCCAAACCGTCTGCCACTATTTAGAAAGGGCGGCTACCGGCTTCTTCAGCTCCTGCAGCTCCTTTTTCAATTGCTCTATTTCCTGTTGTTGCTGCTTCATAGAAGCTACCAACACCGGTATCAGACTTTCCATATCCACTGTTTTTACAGTAGCAGTACGGTAAGTATTCTTGCCATACATATAAGTGTGGGTCGTAGTCTTTATCAACTCCGGAAAAACAGCTTCAATTTCTGCCACAGTAAAACCATAATGCTTACCTGCAGGCAGTTTCAATTGCTTTGATTGCAGCTGATCATATTCAAAAACGCCGGGCTCCAGTTGTACCAGGTTTTGCACCGGGTTATCGATAGTAGCAACTTTCTTGTGAGTAACACCATTCTTCGCATCTTGACCAATCACAGTTGCAGTTGACAATAATAGGAAAGAAAAGAATAGTGATGCAATAATATATTGAGTTTTATAACGCATGATTTAATTTTTAAACGGGTAGAAAAATTTCTATGACGATAATTTTAACTATCGACAAGTAACAAAGCATCAGCCTTGCGCTGACGGAAACAGATTAAACAATAGTTACATTGGGTGGGGGAGTAGGCACGGGTAACACCACTGCCTGCAGAAAGTCTGTATTCCTGGGAATATTCTTATCAGAGATGACAAACAACTGTACCGGATGAATATAAAAAGATGCATGCGCACCGGGCAGGTATTCAGTACGTGGATCAGCTTTTGTTTCTTCAGCACCACGCTCAGCGTTCTTCGCTTCCTCCTGTTCTTCCAGCGCGGCCTTTACTACTTTAGTAGAAAGATGGCCCGACAAGATCATTGCATCCGGTACCACACTATGGAAGAGGAATGCCAGGAAAAAGAAATAACCGATGATATATGTTGCCACACTGATCTTCATAACTATGACCTAAGATATATGCTACACGTAAATCCTTTATTCTGTGGTGCAAATGTACGACGTGGCTCTTATTTTCTAAAAAGATGAGAGAATTATTAACAATCGAATAAGAAGAATTACTTAGTATAAAAACATGAAGCAGTGATTATGAAGATCACTGAAACTTCATTGGATAATTAGCTTTAACCTTTCCTTCTTTAACTTTTTGCAATTTTGACTTTAGCAGCGTACGTCGTAGCGGCTTCAGGTAATCGAGATAAAGAATACCTTCTGTATGATCATACTCGTGCTGTATCATACGGGCAGTAGAACCACTGAAGGTGCGAATGTGCGATTGAAAGTTCCTGTCAAGATATTCAACAGTCACAGCCCAGGGCCTTTCCACTTCTCCGGCCAGCGAAGGGATGCTAAGACAACCCTCTTCATCTGTCCACGTATCAAAAGAACGCTCGATGATCTTCGCGTTGATAAAAGTCTCCTGAATACCACCATGCGTATCGAAATACTTTTTACGGCTACGCTGTTCCATGTTCTCAAACGTTTGCACACTATCTACAATAAACAACCGTATCGCATGATTCACCTGCGGAGCAGCCAGCCCACAACCATTGGCCACATATAAAGTCTGCCACATATTGCCAATCAGTGCATCCAGCGCAGGATATTGGGCATCCACCGGCGTACAGGGCTGGCGCAGGATGTCATTTCCATATGCCACAATGGGTAAAATCATCTTATCAGGTTTTTCTTAATGTTGCCCGGTTAAAATACAAAGATCCCGGCAACTGCGCAAAAGCAGTGTACCGGGATCTTTGAGTATTTTGTTAAAGGTAGTTGTCGCAGTTTAGGTGTAGCTGGCGCACTCCTTTATCTCCTTTTCTGTATACGCCAGGTTGTATTGCTTCAATACATCATCAGGCACCCCATTCCATTTATTGGGTTTGTTACCAGCATAGCCAATATCCTTCACGCCGATCTCGGAAGTATAAAAGCCGGTAACAGTGAGGTTGCGGATCAGGTTGAAGAAAGCAACACCTTGCGCCATTTCAGGCTTGGCCTTGGCGGGCCAGGCGATCTCATCCACCATTTCCATTTGCTGCTTTTGATCGCAATCCTTGAAAGCCTTCTCATAGCGTTTCAGGCACTGCATATCGAGCCAGCGCAAGCCGCCGCGCATAGGAATCTGATGCTCGGGCATATCCTTTACGATAAACTCGATCCATTCAGGCACCTTGGCATCGGAGGCGCTGCCACTTACCTCATCCTTGGGGATAATGATATCGCCCAGGATTGTGATGGTAGCCAGCTCAGCTGGTGTAAAGAAAGTAGAGGAGGTAACAGCCTTATAATGCGCTTCCTCTTCCTTCATACGGTCGATGGCGGAAGCAGGCTGGGAGGAGGCAGCTTTATCATCTGCAGGCTTTTTATCGCCATCACCACAGGCTTCCAGCAACACACCGGCAGAAAGCGTTCCTAACGCTAATGCTTTGAGGGATTTTCTTCTATCCATAACTTATTGCATTTATTCTGGATTCAGAATACTGAATTCTGGATTCTTAGTAATTAAAGATTCTGTTTCTTCATCTCATCGATGATATATTCACTCGCTCTCATAGAAAGCGCCAGGATGGTCCACGTGATGTTCTTATCGGCTTGCGATACAAACTGACCGCCGTCAACATTAAACAGGTTGGGACAATCGTGTGCCTGGCTCCACTTATTAAGAGCAGAACGTTTGGCATCATCACCCATACGGATGGTTCCTGCTTCATGGATGATTTTACCCGGCGTATCGATGCCATAGTTGTTCTCCTTCGTACCATCATCACCCCAGGTAATGATCGCACCCATGTTGTGCATGATCTCCCGGAAGGTTTCCTTCATATGCTTCGCCTGGTTGATCTCATGCTCAGACCACTTCACATTGAACTTCAATACAGGGATACCATATTTATCAACCACATTGGGATCGATTGCGCAATAGTTGCTTTCCAGCGACAACGCTTCACCACGACCGGCCATACCTACGCTGGCACCATAGAAGAAACGAACGTCCTCTTTCAGCGATTTACCATAACCACCAGCCTCTTTCTTCTGGCCATTCACGGCATATTTGCCATTCATGCCTTCAGTACCCCAGCCAACGCCATAAGCAGGCTGACCCATGCCACCCCAATATTCAATGTGGTAACCACGGGGGAAGTCGAGCTTCTTGTTATCACCCCACCATGGAGAATAAACGTGCATACCACCAACACCATCTTCATTATAGCGCTTGCGGCCGAAGAGCTGCGGCAGCACACCACCCATCGCCGTACCGGTAGAGTCGTGCAGGTATTTACCTACCACGTTGCTGCTATTGGCCAGGCCATTGGGATGACGTTGAGATTTGGAGTTCAACAACAGGCGGGCACTTTCACAAGCACTGGCAGCGAGGATCACTACGCGGCCATTCACCTGGTATTCCATCAGGTCGTCCTTATTTACATAAGAAACGCCGGTAGCTTTACCTTCTTTATTAGTTAATACCTCACGCGCCATAGCATTTACCACGAGGTCAACATTACCTGTGGCCAGCGCTGGCTTCACCAATACGGAGGAAGAAGAGAAATCTGCGTAAGCATAAGAACACGCACGACCACACTGCGCACAGAACATACATTCACCACGATCTTTATTACCGGGCAATGCCTTGGTAAGGATCGACAGACGAGAGGGGATCACAGGTACACCAGCAGCAATCCCTGCTTTCTTGATCATCAATTCGTGCAAACGTGGCTTGGGAGGAGGGAGGAAGATACCATCAGGATCATTCTCCAGACCTTCGTTAGTGCCAAATACACCAATCAGTTTATCGACACGGTCGTAGAAAGGTTTGATATCCTCATAACCAATAGGCCAGTTTTCACCCAGACCATCGATGCTACGACGCTTGAAATCTTTAGGTCCAAAACGGAGAGAGATACGGCCCCAGTGATTGGTACGGCCACCCAACATGCGCGCGCGCCACCAGTCCCATTGCGTACCACTTTCCTTGGTATAAGGCTCACCATCGATTTCCCAGCCCCAATAGCAAGCGTCAAAATCACCGAAAGGACGGTATTTCGTACTTGCACCACGACGGGGAGACTCCCAGGGATTCTTGAATTGCGTAATATTCGTCTTAGGATCATAATTGGGTCCCGCCTCGAGGAGACAAATTTTCAATCCGGCATTAGCCAGGATATACGCGGCCATACCACCGCCGGCGCCGGAACCCACGATCACCACATCATACTGCTTTGCACTTTTTTTAATCTGCAGATCGCCCATACAGCAAGTTTAAAGGATTAGTGTAAAAAGGTGGCGTAAATGTATTGGTTTTAGGTGTTTAAAAGCAAAAACGGGGACACTTTTTTATAAAAGGGCAACCTTTCTTAACTTTCTATTCAGTTTTCACCACCAAAGGCTGAAGATAGCTATCTAAAACCATTTAGCAAAGAACCAACTTCTTATACTAATGCTTTTTTAACCCGCTTTATTGACTAATTTGACCGGGGTTTCCTGATCAACTTGAATAGTTCCATCACGACTACAATACTGCAGGCAAGTGCCAGTAAAATGAGCCATTCATTGAGGCGAACAGGCTCCAATTGAAGCGTGGTATTCAGCCCCGGAATATAAGCCGCCAGGATATGTACCCCCTGCGCCAGCAACACGCCGACCACAATAAGCTTATTATTGGAAAATGGAATGCGGAACAAAGAGCGGGTTTCGGAGCGGCAATTCAGCACATGAAAATTTTGCAGCAGCACCATCAGCATCATCACATCAGTCCGCGCATGCTTTGCTTCCATCCCCTGAAACTCCACCAAATAATACCAGGTGCCGAAAGCAATGACAGTCATCACAGCGGCGGAAATAAATACCTCCTGCAACATCAGCGCATCGAAAATACTTTCACCGGGCTTGCGCGGTGGCTTTTTCATCACCGCCATATCGCCCTTTTCAAAAGCCAGCGCTATTTCCTGAATGCCGTTGGTCACCAGGTTCAGCCACAACAGCTGCACCGCCAACAGGGGAATAGGTAATCCCATAATCAACGGAATGGCCACTAACAGAATTTCCGCCACGCCTGTAGAGATCAGCAGGTAAATGATCTTGCGCAGGTTGTCATACGTAAAGCGCCCTTCCTCCACACCGGCAGCGATAGAAGCAAAATTGTTATCCGTAACGATGATCGAAGCAGTTTCCTTGGCAAGGTCGGTACCGCTGCCCATAGCAATACCAATATGCGCTGATTTCAGCGCCGGCGCATCATTAGCCCCATCACCAGTCACGGCAACAAAATGCCCCTGGTTTTTCATGCTTTCCACAATACGCTTCTTCTGCAGCGGCGCCACGCGCGCATACACCTTTTTATCTTTGAGCTGCTGATCGATCGCCTGCGCATCCTGTTGCTCCAACGTGCCCAATTCTTTACCGGTGATCACCTGCTCCTTATTATCAGCAAGTCCCAGCTCTTTGGCAATAAACAATGCAGTAGCAGGGTGGTCGCCGGTGATCATTACAACCGATACACCTGCTTCCTTACACTCTTTCACTGCCTGTATTGCTTCTGGTCTCAGCGGGTCGATCAATCCGGTCAACCCCGCCCATTGCAATACCGGCAGCGATTCCAGCTTTGTATCCGTTACCTTGCCCCTGGCAAAAGCCAATACCCGGTAGCCATCCGCCGCCATTTGCTCAGACTCTTCATGCGCCTTCTTTTGTTCTTCTTCCGGCAGCTTTTTGATGACTATCTCCAATGCACCCTTCATAGCAAACCACAACTCACCACCTTGCTTATAATAAACACCGGAGAATTTATTCTCCGATTCATAAGGGACCATCTGCACAATCTCCACATCCTTTTTAAAATCGTCCGGAGATTTACCAGCCTTGTAAGCCATGGCCAACAATGCCACGTCCATCGCATCACCCGTATGCTCCCAGCCATCCTGCTTTTTGCGCAATACACCTTCATTAGACAACACAGCAGCCTGAACAAAAGCATGCAATGACTCCGGCAATTCTTTGACGTCTTGCTCTTTGTCATCCTGAATACTTCCATCTCCATCATATCCCTCACCGGTTACTATAAACGAACCTGCATCCGGCAGTACAATCTTTTTTACCGATTGCTGATCCATGGTAAGCGTACCTGTTTTATCAGAAGCGATCATGGTACAACTGCCGAGTCCTTCCACCGCAGGCAGCCTGCGCACGATCACGTTTCGTTTTGCCATCCTGCGCGTACCGATGGACAAAGCCACTGTCAATGCCACAGGCAACCCTTCAGGAATAGCAGATACACCCACAGCAATCATCAGGAAAAAGATCTCCATGATCGGCATACCACGATACCAGCCGATGAATCCCAGCAACACACACACTACCAGTACCGCAATACTGATCTTTCGCGAAAAAGCATCCATACGTTGTATCAACGGCGGCTTCTCCGCTTTGCCTTCCGATAACGAGCCAGCAATACGACCGATCTCTGTATTAGTACCAGTAGCCACTGCATAACCCCATCCACGTCCTTTCACCACGGTGGTTGCCGTAAAAGCCATATTGGTTTGATCACCAAGGGCCAGCTCTTTATCAGTTAATGGCTCTGTTGTTTTGGTGACAGCCTGCGATTCTCCGGTAAGCAATGCTTCTTCCACACTTAGCTCACGCGCCTCTGCCAGACGAAGATCGGCAGGCACTTTTACACCCGACTCCAACAGAACCACATCACCCGGCACAATCTGCTCTGCATCCACTTCCAGCACTTGACCATCACGTTTAATATGAGCTTTAATAGTCACCAGGCTTTTCAAAGCAGCTGCGCTGTTCTCCGCCTGCCATTCCTGCCAGGTGCCCAATACAGCATTGATCACGATAATAGCAGTGATAAAAATAGCATCACTGACCTCGCGTGCTATAGCAGATAAAATACCCGCGCCGATCAACACGTATATGAGCGGACTTAAGAATTGCATAAGAAAAATACGCCAGATACTTTTCGCTTTGGGAGGAGGGAGGGCATTAGGACCATGCTGCTTCAACCGTTCGGCTGCTTCTGTGGCCGACAAACCATCGGGAGCAGCAGTATTTTGTGAAGCAGTTTCTTCTATAGATTGGTTATACCAGGCTGTGGAAGTTTTGTTCATAATAAGAGGTTTCTATTAACAATAAATCCGGTGCCATGGTTGAGCTGATTACCAGCGTTTTCTACATCGTACTTTTTCTGTTAAAGACACACAATTTCTACATTAAAGCCACGTTAAATAACGGTAAGGCTTTTGATTAACACATTCAATCCCTATGAACCCAAATATCCAAAACGACCAGGATTACCTGGCAGAGAAGTATAAGTTGTTGGAGAACCATACCATCCATGCCAGTAAAATTGCGATCCTGAAGATACAAAGCTGGAAGTTTGCTTTGAAAACACCGGAAGTAGGTACCCGCTATCAGCAGGCTGCTGAAGACATGGTAAGGGAATCGCTGTTACGCTTTATACCAAATGAACACGTTCTTAGCGAAGAAGGATTCTTTTTCGCTGCGCTTGATAATTAACGCTTGCTTGCCCTGCTTTTTAAAAGCTAAAGGTGATGCCTTGTGAAGGGGGCGTCACTTTTTTATTTACTGGCAGCCTTATCCATACTTCGCCCCACCAGGAAACCAGTCGCCGCCCCAATGATCAATCCTACGGCAAGCCATAACAAGTCAGGCCCTGCCGACACATATGCTACAAACAACCCCAATACACCCATAAAGATCATCATGATGCTGATAGCCTTGCGTTGAGCCTGATGCCGGCTGCCCACGCCAGGATGAGGAGGATGCGCATGATGGTGCGCATGCTTGTGACGATGCCTGCTTTGCGCCATACGGTAGATTTCCCTAAAAGTTACGAAGAATTCACTGCATTTGCAGCCACATGCGGGCGCTGTCTTTCACAACATCCTCTTCCTTCTGCAAAGGATCGGACTTTACAAGATCATCCGGAACAATTTTACCCTCGCATATCCGGCCATGCCGGTCGGCCTCCTGGCAAATGGTGAGCACCAGGGTAGAGCCATCTAAAAGATCATAAGTAGTATTAGCGGTAGTGAGACCAGCAGTAGGTTCTCCCATCAATCGGGCACGCGGCATACCTTTAAAAGCCAGCGCCAGTATCTCGCCGGAACTGGAAGTTTTAGGCCCCGTGAGCACTACGATCTGTTGTCGCTGTTCGTCGGTAAGCGTTACAGGATTGCTGACCTTACACATCACGGTACTATTATGCAGCGCCACGCCATCCTGGTAGCGGATGCTGGTTACACGGGCTTTACGCACGAAATAGCCACAGGTACCATTACCAAGCAACGGCCCCATACCAGCCAGCATAGGCCAGCAATTGCCTCCACTGTTCTTGCGCAGATCGATGATCCAGCGCTTGGCTCCCTGAGCAGCCAGCCTCCCAATGAGCGATTGCAGGCTATCTGCTACCTGCATACAAACAACAGGGTCGGTAGAACTGATCCAGGGAACAGCAATATAGCCGATACCATCATCCACCATTTCATAGTCGATGGAGCCCATCAACTCCCGCAATGCAGGAGCACGTTTAAGCCGGGCCGTATCATTATGGTATAAAGCTGCATGACGGGCAGGCATCACAAAACTGTGCGGTCCTTGCACCTGCTTCAGGCATTGATTAATGACAGTATGTGCCTCTTTAAGTGTAGTAGCGTCCGACAGTTGCTCCCGTGCCGATGACACCAATGAATCCCAGGAAACTTCCCTTTTATTAAAAGGATTCTTTTGCATCAGTTCCAGCGCCTGTTCAAACAAAGCAAAGGCACTATCCTGTGCCGACACCAGGGTAGTAGTGGTCATAGCTGCCACCTGACGGCTGCCAGACTGGCCATAGCCAGCGAATGCGATAAAGAAAAGCAACAGGACTAACAATCGGTGCATAAGCAAACAGGTAGGTGATAAATGGGCACTAAAATGAACTAAGACTCAATTCTTCCCAATTTCCACAAATTCCGGCTATTAACCAAGAGGTACAGCGGGAGAAAACTGTTGCCCATATTCCCCATAACTGATTGTAAATAACCACTGTTCGCATAGGCAGGGTTTTGGTAAGCTTTTACCCAAAAAGTGTATATGAAAGACTATAATGCAACGGAAACCTGGATGGACGATCCGGTTTTACCCAATAATATCAAAGGAAGCAATGTGATCAATGTGAGTTGGCCGGAAAGATTGCTTTCCGCCACGGCCGGCGTAGCCCTCATAGGACATGGCGTGCGCCATTTTACCAAACACCCGGTAAAAAGCTTCCTGCAAAGCATGGTAGGCGGTTTTCTGCTTTACCGTGGTGCATCAGGTAGCTGTCCGGCCTACGCAGCCATGGGCAAAACAAAAAATGTAAGGCGTACGTCTGCTATCAACGTTCGCACCACCATGGTCGTAAATAAACCCCGCCATGAAGTATACCGCTTCTGGCGCAAACTGGAGAACCTGCCATCCTTTATGAACCACCTCGCCAGCGTACGTGAGGTAGACCCGCTGCACTCCCGTTGGGAAGCAATTATTCCTGCCAACCTGGGCAGGGTTCGCTGGAATGCACAGATCGTAAAAGATGAGTACGGCGTATTGATCGGCTGGCAATCCATTTCAGGATCGGCGATCGAAAATGCTGGTAAAGTAGAATTCAGAGATGCACCGGAAGGAGGCACAGAAGTTCAGGTAACCATCACATACCGCCCACCGGCAGGAGATATCGGCGTAGCGATTGCAAAGCTGATAAACCCGGCGTTTTCAAAGATCGTGGAAAGAGACATTCACCAGTTCAAAGAATATATTGAAGGCATTACACCTGCCGAATATTCGTCCCTGCAAACGCGTTAGTTTTTCATCCGTACCGTATAACAAAAAAGCTGGTCGCTTGTGCGATCAGCTTTTTATATTAGGAAAGGGACGGATGGGAAAAAGTAGCTGTTGATACTTATTTTAGGTCTTTATGGATAGCTTTCGCTGAATCCAGGTGAACACGCAAAGTGGGCAGCGTCCGGGCAGCAAAATCCCTGATAGCCGGATCGGTAGCATCAGTAGCTGCTTTCTCAAACTTCTTTACATTATCCTCATGATCCTTCACCATTGTCTTCATATAAGCCTTATCGAAATCACTGCCTGTTTTCTTGCTCAGGTCATCTACGTCTTTTTGATGCTTTTCAGGCAACATAGCAGGAAGCGTAAAGCTCTTGGCATTGGCAATAGCCTTTAGCTCATCACCTGCCTTTGTATGATCCCTTACCATCATGGAGCCAAAATCTTTCACCCGCTGGCTCACAGCCTGCTGTTGTGCTGTCTGTCCCAAGGTTACCTCCATCATGCCACCATTAGCTGTTTCAGTGGCCCATTTACCAGTCTTTTCATCAAGCGGTGTTGCATCGATATTACTACTTGTAGATTGTTGAGAAGAATCTGCAGGAGTCTGACTTACTGTAGAACTGTCGGCTGCCTTATCAACAGATTCAGTACTGCCATCACCACAGGCGGCCATAACCGTAATCGCCATAAAAAGAGGAATACAAACTTTTGTTTTCATATTAATTGTGTTTACAACAAGATCATAATTCCTGTGCCACGAATCGATGCTACATTGTACACCTTTAGGGGCAATTTAAATACCGCAAGTATCGGGTGGGAGATGCTGCAGGCTAATATTACCTTTAGGCATAATTTTTATGACGATGACGCCCGCATTGCACCTTGACGATATTCACATACGCACCACTTTACAGCCCGGAGACATTGGCTATATAACCTACCTGCACGGCTCCCTGTACAGCCGGGAATACAACTATGGAGTAACGTTTGAAGCCTATGTAGCCGAAGGATTAGCTGAGTTCTGCAAACAATACGATACGGCAAAAGATCGTATATGGGTGTGTGAACACAACGAACAAATAGTAGGCTTCCTCTTATTAATGCACCGCGGTGCATCAGCCCAGCTACGATACTTCATACTTCACCCTGACTACCGTGGTATTGGCCTCGGCAAAAAGCTAATGCAGCTATATATGGAATTTCTACATGAAGCAAGTTATACCTCTTCCTACCTGTGGACCACCAGCGAACTTCCCGCCGCCGCATCACTATACAAGAAGTTTGGCTTTGTATTAGCAGAAGAAAAACCCGCCACCACGCCCTTCGGTAAACCTGTTATCGAACAGAAGTATGAGCTAAAAATAGGATAATGCATAGCCTCTCAATATAAAGTCAACTTATACCCGAAATTAAAATCTAAAAGCTTCAGCAATTCGTTTATTGGTTACCAAATCTAACGATGCATGAATCTTGACCGGTATGAATTTTCAGTTGGAAGAAATTTCCTTGATTTTGAGTTTTGCAGCGAAGGCCCGAAAGGTAAAATTATAAAAGTTATCCGTTTTACCCCACAAAACGCCAACGGTATTACATATTTCAGCCTTGGCTTTGGCGACGTGAATGAAGAAGCTAATCGAATTGATGACCAATCAATTAGCAAAAACCAGGATAGAACGAAAATCCTCGCTACTGTTGCGTATGCTGTATTAGAATTTACAAGTTATTTTACTGATGTTATGATACATGCGAAGGGCAGCACTCCTGCAAGAACACGTTTATATCAAATGGGTATTTCCGCCAATTTAGATGAAGTTCAATCTGTACTACATGTTTATGGATTTATCAACGGGGAGTGGCAACCATTTAAAAAGAATATTAACTATGAAGCTTTTTTAGTTAAACATAAAAAATCGTAACTTTATATTATAGTATCAAATAATACTTATGAATTATAATGAACGAAAAAAACAGAAAAAATTAGGTAATACTACCATCTCTGACAAGATCAAGGATTATGGTAATGAGCCTTTTTTTATCAAAAAAGCCAAAGAATCAAAGGAATTCCTGGAAAAACACGGCTTCCCCAAAGAACTCTTAGAAAAGAGATAGAAATTCCAAGTCACCATATTACCAACCCACATGTCACCAGCATGTGGGTTTTTCTTTCCTTTAAGGTTTGCAGCAGCCTCTTCCATTCTAAACTAACAATCGTTATCTTTGCAGGCATCCCATTGTTAAAAACCTTATAACATTCTAAAGATCAGCTATATGAACAAACGTGAAGTATATATTATCTCGGCAGTTCGTACCCCGATAGGAAGTTTTGGAGGAAGCCTTAAAGAATTCAGCGCCACCCAGTTGGGCGCCTTTGCCATTAAAGGAGCGGTAGAGAAAGCAGGCATCAAGCCCGAACAAGTACAGGATGTATACATGGGCTGCGTGATCCAGGCCAACCTCGGCCAGGCGCCCGCACGTCAGGCAGCCAAGTTTGCGGGACTACCCAATGAAGTGAATTGTACTACTATCAATAAAGTATGCGCCAGCGGCATGAAAGCCATTGCACAGGCCGCGCAAAGTATTGCACTCGGCGACGCAGATATCGTGGTAGCCGGTGGCATGGAAAGCATGAGCAACGTACCCTTTTATGTAGACCAGATGCGTTGGGGTAATAAATATGGCAACACGAGTTTGATCGATGGTCTGGCCAAAGACGGCCTCACCGATGTATACGATGGTAAAGCGATGGGCAATGCTGCAGAGCTGTGTGCAAAAGAGTGTGGCATCAGCCGCGAAGACCAGGATACCTTCGCAGTTGAAAGCTACAAACGTAGTCAGGCCGCCTGGGCTGCTGGTAAGTTCAATGATGAGATAGTTCCCATATCCATCCCACAACGCAAGGGCGATCCCATTTTATTCAGCAAAGACGAAGAACCATTCAACGTTAAGTTCGATAAGATCCCCGAACTGAAACCTGCCTTCCAAAAAGACGGTACGGTGACAGCAGCCAACGCCTCCACCATGAATGATGGCGCAGCAGCACTGGTATTGATGAGCAAAGAAAAAGCCGAAGAGTTGGGACTGAAACCACTTGCCAAAGTTGTTTCCTATGCAGATGCTGAACAGGCGCCGGAATGGTTTACGACCACACCAGCGATTGCCTTACCGAAAGCAGTAGCCAAAGCAGGTCTTAGCATAGACCAGATCAATTACTTCGAGCTCAATGAAGCCTTCTCTGTAGTAGGCATTGAAAATACACGCCGCATGAAACTGGACCCCGCCAAAGTAAACGTACACGGTGGAGCAGTGAGTATCGGTCACCCCCTTGGCGCCAGCGGTGCCCGAATCATCGTTACGCTGATCAATGTGCTGAAGCACAACAAAGGCCAGTACGGCGCTGCAGGCATTTGTAATGGAGGCGGAGGCGCCAGCGCCATGGTGATCAGCATATGAGCGCCGTCACCATACGCATAGCCACACAGGCCGATGCAGCAATGATTGCCGACCTCAGCCGGCAAACCTTTTACGACGCCTTTGCAGCCGACAATACCCCGGAGAATATGGACAAGTTCATGAACGAACAGTTCACCCGGGAAAAACTCATCGCAGAAGTATCAGACCCGGCCAGCATCTTCTTGCTGGCCACCATAGGCAATGACATTGCCGGTTATGCCCGTCTGCGGGACTCAGCCAATCCACCGGAACTGCGCGATCTGACCTCCATAGAAATCGCCAGGATATATGCCGTTACAACGACCATTGGAAAAGGAGTGGGCAGCGCTTTAATGCAACGATGCTTAGCCATTGCACAGGAAAAACAACGATCAGTAATATGGCTGGGTGTATGGGAACATAATAAACGCGCAATAGACTTTTATACTAAATGGGGATTCCATAAGTTCAGTGAGCACATATTTGTTGTCGGCGATGACCCGCAAACCGACTGGCTGATCAAAAAGGAATTATAAAGAGTAAAGTAGCTGACTCCCCGGACTTAACAACAAAGGACCATCTTCCTATTTTTTGTCTGCGAAATAATCATGCTTATTGGCTTTACCAGTGGCAAGATCTATACACAACAATACATTACACTGGCTGCTGCTTAACTCAGGATTGTCCACACCCATCACGAACAATTGCTTGCCATTGTACAGCCAGTCTACCCACGAAGAAAGACCCGTAGCATACGTCCAGCTTACTTGTCCCTGCTCATTCAGCCTGCTCAACAGAATCTTACCTTCCTGCCCGATCTTATCCTTGTGAACGATCAGGTAACCACGCAAGCCTGCAAGTTGCATCGGCAGCCCGGTTGATTTATCAAGCAGGAAACCACCATGCAGAAAATAAGCCGATGGAGAAGGCCGGCTAGCTGTTGTCTTTTCAATGATCATATCACCATTGCTGGCAGGCGAATAAGAAGTCATATACAACTGACCGCGCGCTGTTTCATCATAAGTACTCTGTTGCTGTACACGTCCATACAACTGCGCCCATTCATCAGCAGCATATAAGCCGTACCATTTGCCACCCATAGTATCCTGGTTAGTCTTGATCTGAGTATAAGAAGGATTCAGGCGCTGCAAACTACGCCAGGCAGACAACCTCCGTACCTGGTGCGAATCAGCATCAGCAGGTGTTCTATTGGGATCGTAAGGAGTGGTAGTAGCAGTGGCCAGCAGGGTAGAAGTGTTCAATTGCCACTTGGTACCATCACTGGCTGTAAAGTAAAGTTGCTTATCCTCATTATTGAACTGGTAAAACCTTTTTTCTCCAGGAAAGAGCCCTTTCAGAGAAGGATTTTTGCTTTCCAGTATAGCAATGTCAGCTTTCTTTTCCAGCGTAAAAGGGTCAAAAGCCATCAGTTCCCCCAGGAACACCCATGCAAGGTCTTGCGACGCCCCCATGGTTTCTATCGGATGATACTTGATATCACTGTGGTGCTTTACTTTTTGCTGAGCTGTTCTAACACCACTCACCGCATCATTCTGTTGCACATAATAACTGGTACTGACAGATTTCCTCACCATACTGCCGCTCTGGGAATAACTCGTGGTATTATCATATTGCACGAGGCTGAAGAGCACAGCCTTCCTGCCTTTCTCAAAATACAATACCGGCGCCAACGCAGAACGTTCGTCATAACGTGCCAGGCAGCCACGTATCAGTAAGAAGAACCCAATAACCAATAAGGCAATGAAGAGGAACCCTCCGATAAATACACGGCCTAATCGCATAAGTATTCAGTTTGGCGGCCGCAACATACTGAAATACCCCCAAAGAGCAAAGTACGCAGACGATGCACAATTACCCGGAGCGCAGGCTGCGCACTTTGCAAGCAGCTGATATAATTTATACGGCATGTTCAACAACATCCCCGGCAGGCTGCAACTTGCCGCCCAACAACAGTATCTCACTAACCAGTATTTCTGTAGTATACCGCTTGATGCCATCCTTATCTACATAACTGCGATTGACCAGTTTACCCTCGATAGCCATCTCCCTACCTTTGTCAAGGTACTTCTCAGCCACCTCAGCCAGCCTGCCCCAGGCTACCAGCAAATGCCATTGGGTTTCTGTCACCTTCGCCCCAAGGGTATTCCTGTACGTTTCATGCGTAGCAATGGAAAAACGCGCCCATTTCTTTCCCTTTTCTGTAAGCTTTACATCCGGTACATTACCCAAACGTCCGATCAACTGAACCTTGTTTCTAAGTGCGTACATACTGCTAAGTTTTAATGATGATGATTTTTTATTCCGGACCGGCATCTCAATCGCTGCCTGTCACCACAAAAATGCACCTCCCGGAAATCCATAGTCGGTTATTAGTCGTTTATACTCGGATGTAAGTGTTTGTAAACGCTTGTAAGCGCTTACAAATGGCTTTTTTCGATCAAAGACTATAGATAATTCATTGACTATGAACCAGGAAACCAGAAACTGCCCAACCTGCGGTAAAACCGTGAAAGGCCGGGCCGATAAGAAGTTTTGTGACGATTACTGCCGCAATAACTACAACAACCAGCTGAACAGTGACGGCAGCAACTATGTACGCAACGTAAACAACATCCTTCGGCGCAACCGGCGTATACTGGAAGAAACAATGGAAGGCGTGGAGAAAGCCACATCAAGAACCAAAACAGAGCTGGCCAAAAAAGGATACCGCTTCGATTACTTCACCAGCATCTTTACCAACAAAGAAAATGAGACGTATTACTACTGCTATGAATATGGCCTTAAGGAAGTAGCGTTCGACAAATGCATCATCGTACGCAATAAGACCCAAAAGCTGGCGGGTATCGGTAACAGAGATTAACAGCGCCAATTTATCTGGCAATGTTTTATATTGTGCTATCCATTACCGTAGAATTCATGAAAGCAATCTTATTGTTCCTGGCATGCAGTTATGCCTTTTCCCTGGCAGCACAGGATACTGCCACCACAATCTTGTGGTCAGAGAAAAAACTAACCTGGGAGGACTTCAGGGAAGACAACACAGACGAGAAGTATTATAAGAAAGCAGCCGCCAGAATAAATTCCGGCATCCGTGTACGGCGTTATGATACGATCAGCAACAGCCAAATAACGGTAGGGATATATGCTGTTATGCACCCATACCGCTCCTGGGTACGCAAACGAGCCGTAGGCAACGGCAAAGTATTGGCCCATGAACAAGACCATTTCGAGATCACAGAGCTATTTGCCCGGAAATTGCGGAAGGCCTTGAGTGAAACGACATTCACCGGGAAAAGCTATCCCAAAAAGATGGAGAAACTGATCAAACAGTTCCGTAAAGACCTATCCTCCATGCAATACCAATATGATCAGGAAACCACTCATGGCACCAACGAGCAGCTACAACGCTGGTGGCACTACTTTATCATTAACAGGCTGGAGGAACTGAACGACCACAAAAATGCCATCGTCAAGGTAACAATCAACATGCCTTCCTGACGATACCACAAAATAAAAACCGGCTCTCTCTTAAAAAGAAAGCCGGCCATTCGGCAGGTCAAACCGACCTGCATTTACCGTAACACCTACATACCCTTTCTTGTGACAGTTACAGATAAAAGAAGTGTTTTCATGGCTTTACTTGTATATGAAGATGCTATATGTATAGTAGATAAGTTCACAAACCATTTCGCTGCACCATAGAATCCCCTATTCAACGAGGGGAGGAATAAGTCCTACGAGTCCATCATACCAGCAATAGTATCGCATTGGTATGGCAGAAAGCGCATTTCGTAGTACAGAAATATCCCTTCACTACCCGGCGCTCTTCTCAAGTATAGATTGCACCAGCTCTTTATAACTGCGACCTATAGGGATGAGTTTGCCGCTTACCTCCACATCGGTAGCTGTAAAAGCATCGATCTTATCCTTGGCTACAATGAATGAACGATGTACCCGCAGGAAATTATTCTTCGCCAGCAGCTCTTCGATCTGCCCCAGTTGGAACTTCGTCAGGATATTCTTTGTCCTGGTATAGATACGGATGTATTCTTTCAGGCTTTCGATATACAAGATATCGTCGAGGTACACTTTTACCTTCTTCTTGCTTACGTTGAAGAACAGGTAAGGTCTTTCCACAGAAGGCATCAGGGAAGTGATGTTCACAGCTGGTACGGGACTTTGCTTTAGCTTGTTGACGGCCATCAGGAAACGGCTGAACTCAATAGGCTTCAGCAGGTAGTCCACCACATTATATTCATAACCCTGCAAAGCATATTCATGATAGGCAGAAGTAATGATAATATGAGGCGGCTGTTTCAGCGTGCGGATGAAGTCGAACCCCTTCAACTTGGGCAGGTGTATATCCAGGAAAATAAGGTCGATCTTTTGCTGCTGCAGCAACTCCATAGCAAAAATCGCATCACTGGCAACCCCTTTCAGTTCCAGGAAAGGCACCTGCCGGATATAATCCTGTATCACTTCAGCCGCCAGCGGCTCATCTTCAATGATAAGACAATGATAGCGTTGCATCGTTGTTTAGATTAATAGTGAGGTGAACGGCAAAACGGTCTTTCTGGTTATCGACCTGCAAAGTATGCTCCTGGTACATCAGCTCCAGCTGACGCCGCACATTACTCAGCCCAATATTGTCGGTAACCGTAGTATCGCCCGTCTCTTCCTTTGAATTTTCAATACAGAACTTCAGCCAGCCACCTTTCAATTCCACCCTGATATGAATATATGAGTCAAACCTGGTCTCACTCGCCCCATGCTTAAAAGCATTTTCAATGAAAGGCAGCAGCAACAAGGGAGCTATAAGCTGACCACAATCGTCGATATCCTTTTCCAGGCTAATAGAGAGCCGTTCATTATACCGTATCTTCTCCAGCTCGATGTAGTCCTCGATCATCCGGATCTCAGTACTCAGGGGAATCCGCTCCTTACGCGATTCATACAACATGAAACGCAACAGCTTGGACAATTTCATCACCACATCAGCCGTATCATCCGATTTTTTACGCGCCAGCGCATATATATTATTCAGCGTATTGAACAGAAAGTGCGGATTGGTTTGCGTGCGCAGGAACTTGAGCTCCGTTTCCAGCTTTTCCTGCACCAGTTTCTTTTCACGCACCCGGCTCAGCCAGTTCATCCGCAACAGCTTCATCGCCACAGCACAAGCCGCAGCAAAACCAATATCGAGGAAGGCCGACAAAACCGGGCGTAATTTCAACAGTTGATTATCAACCCAGGCATTCTTTAGAAATATGGGCACTACGTAATAACGCAGCGTAACACGGTATAGCAGAATAGCAACTAACAATGCCGGAATAGCCTTAAATATCAATAAGGGGATTGGCTTATTCCTGTTGAGCCCACGATCTATAATAACCCATATCAGGAAATACGCAAACAGTATTTTGAAGGGGATAATTAACCATACGGTACGTACCGCCAGCCACAGCCTTTCAGCCACCGTAACATTCGGAAAATAAGAGTTGAACCAGGCGTATTCAAGGGCCGATTCATGCAGCATATAAGCCACCCAAAAGAAAATGTGCAAGCGCAGTCTGTTCTTCACCCCCTAAAAATCGTAAAAAGCAGCGTGAATACCGGCAAAATTGTATCAAATGCAGGCTGAACCCTATGAATAGCAGGAAGTCCTCACTTCTTGTACCCAATCCGCTCCATCACTTCCTCCCGCAGGTACTTCGATACCGGCACCTGGTATCGCCCGAGGTGCAGGATATTGCCCTCCACGGCGCCAATAGCTTCCACATTCACCAGGTACGATTTGTGCGGCTGTATAAAGCCGGCAGCCGGCAAGCGCTCCTGCAGCCCCTTTAAGGTAGAGTGGGTGATATGCTTCTTTTCCGCCGTATACACCGCTACATAATTCTCCATAGCCTCTACAAACAGGATATCCTGGAAGTAGATCTTCTCCAGCCGGGTATCAGTTTTAATGAACAGGTAACGCTGATCAGTAGCAGGCGTATCGGCAAAATAGTCATAAGCTTTATTGGCGGCCTTCAGGAAGCGCTCAAAAGAAATAGGCTTCAACAGGTAATCCAGCACATCGAGCTCATACCCTTTGATGGCATATTGCTCATAAGCTGTAGTAAATACTACTTTGGGAGGATTGGTAGCCTGCTGCAGGAAATCGATCCCTGTGATATAGGGCATCTCGATATCCAGGAACAGCAGATCGACAGGACCCTGCTTCAGCAGGGAGTTCAATTGAACAGCATCTTCACAAACGCCCGCCAGTTCCAGGAAGTCGATCTTTTCTACATACCCTTGCAGCCCTTTACGGGCCATGGGTTCATCATCTGTGATAATACAGGTTATTTTACGCGCCATCAATCCAGTTTTATTTGTAACGCAGCCTGGTATTCATCAGTCTGCTTCACAGTCGTTAAAGTGCTTTTGCCCGGATACAACAACTCCAGCCGCCGTTTCAGGTTCTCCAATCCAATACCACTATTCGCCTTTACGGGAATATTTACCGGCACAGAATTGACAACTGTAAACAACAGGTTATCCTGCTCCAGTTTGGCATTGATATCGATCCGGTAGTTTCCACCTACATATTTAAAGGCGTTCTCCACCAGTGGCAGCAAAAGCAGGGGATACACCTGCTGACCATTGAGGCCCGGGTCAAAATGAACAGACAATTGCAACTTATCCGAAGTACGCACCTGTTGCAACTCTATAAAGTTGGTAAGATATTGTATTTCCTGGCTCAGAGGCACCGTTTGCTGCTGGTCGTATAGTTGGTAGCGCAGCAGACCTGAAAACTTCTCAATACTTCTCTTGGCGGCCTGCACATCATCATCCATCTGAAAATAGATCGTATTGAGCGCATTGAACAGGAAATGCGGATGATATTGCGCCTTCAGGAATTTCAGCTCCGTTTGCAAATGGTCGTTGGTGATCTTTTCCAATTGCACCTTACTGTCCACATAAGCCTTCAGTAGTTTGTTACTGCGCACCACGGTATAATACAGAAAATTGTAGAGTAGGGGGATCACATTGATAATGGCAAAATCACCCTGACTCAAACCATCATCCGTAAAGGCAGCCATTGGTGTCACAGTAATATTGATAATAACCGTCGATACCACAAACACCCACCACATTTCAAGCAAGATGGTTTTATAACCGATCTGCACCGGCAGCGACCTGTCGAACCACCGGAAAAGCCAACGCAGACAAAATATTTCAATGTACCCGGTGAGCAGGCACACCGTCATCTCAAACGCATTCAACTTCCAGGAACGCTCCCAAAAAGGATCGTGGGCCAACGTATCATTGATCAGCCGTATGGTAAAGTAATTGAGCAAACCATACAAAGGCGGGAACAAGTATTTCCAAAACCACTTCATGAATAGAAAGTTAAGATATTACTACCGGTTCACGATTCTCAATTATTGACGCCTTACCGACTCCCGGATCTGAGCTTTCCACTCCCGACTCTGAACTCCTGACTCGCGACTCGCTACTCTTCACTCCCGACTCCTTCTTCGGCTTCATCCCAAACAAAAACCGCATTACGCCAAACGGTTTGATAAGCACATGATAGATCCCCATACAGATCACCAAAGTACCTACTACGGTAAACAGGTATTTCATCAGGATGGTATCGGTAGTCTGCACCACATAATACACCAGGATGATAATGACAGTCTGGTGCAGGATATAGAAAGGATACACCGCCTGGTTCACATAATCCAATACCCGGTGTTGTTTGTTCAGGTACCTTTTACCATAACCCACAGCGGTAAGCAACCAGCTCCAGGCAAGGATAGGACTGAGTGCCAGGAAGCCATACGTGCGCCAGTCGGACCGCCAGTTGACAATATTATCCCAGGGCTCGTGATCATTCCAGCGGATATAATTAAACAGCAACAAAGCCAGGAGCGCAATCGTAAAAGATATCCGCCGGTTTCTTTCAATACTGTCCATGAATACCGGATTGGCGATACAGAAAAAGCCGACCAGCAGGAATTGAAGCCAGTAGAAATTATCACACCAGTCGTGAATAAAATCATGCGTGCTGGGAAAAGAAAGACGCAAACAGGTATAGATGATAATACCAGGAATGGTCAACACATATACCCATGCGCCTTTCGCTAACCCATACAGCTTACTCATGGCTTTACTCCCCTTTTCACTAAGACACCATTTAAACAGGGGCGTGAACGATACATCGTATATGAACAGATACAGGATGAACCACAGGTGATGCCAACTGAAATTGCCTTTGGGGTAAGGCTCGAATTCAAAAACTTTATTGTAAAAGCTGAAGTAATTACCTTGATAACCTTGCGTCACCCGCTCCAGGTATACCTGCGGTGGCACGATCACGAGTATGCCAAACAGCAGCGGCAGAAACAACCTTCTGAACCGCAGTCCCACGAAAGCAAGACCCGATTTGCTCTTCAGCATGAAATACGCCACCGTACCGGAGATAAAGAACAACAGCGGCATCCGGAACTTACTGAGCCATAAACATACCTCCATCATCAGGTTGCTCGTCTCCTTATTCTTGATATGCCATTCCCATTCGGCCACAAAAGCCATAGCCGAATGAAAGAACAGAACGCCAACAATGGCCATAATACGTAGCCAGTCGAGATAAGCCTGGCGGGAGGAGGATGTTTGCATGGTTATTTATTTTCTACAAACCTATCAGACAGCACAGGTGTATAGAAATCCGTTTGACGTATGGACAGAAAACAGCGGTCTGAGGACAACATTGTATCAATGTCAACCGGTCTATTGTATCAAAACCGAACATACCCATATATTTTACAAAATGACAATCAACAACTTACAGAATGGCACGCTTTTTCAAACACATAGATCGATACCGTACAAAAGCACTGCAGGCTTCAACTACGGGATCACCAATCAACCAAATCATTGTAAACACGAATACTATGAACCCTCTTATAGCATTACTGTTGATCATAGGCGGCACAATAGCCGCGCAGAACAAACCAGTTACCAGGCTGGATGGCAGCAAGATTTCCACGGTGGAAATTGATAAAACAGTTCAGCGCTTGATGGATACGATGAATGTACAGGGACTGAACCTCGCCATCATCAACAATCAAAAAACGACATTCATTAAATCCTACGGCTTCAGCAACAAGCCCGCCAATACTCTGTTAGACACATCTACCATTGTGTACGGAGCATCCTTCAGCAAAGCAGTTTTCGGTTACCTCATCATGAAGCTGGTAGAGGAAAAAACAATCGATTTAGACAAGCCCTTATACCAATACCTGAAAAAGCCTATTCCCGATTACGAATACTTTGCCGACCTGAAGAACGATCCCCGTTGGAAACTCATTACAGCAAGAATGTGCTTAAGCCACACAACAGGTTTACCCAATGTAAGATGGTTCAACCCAACAGAATGGGAACCGGCATTCGATTCACTGGGCGTCATCAAGCTTTATTTTACACCAGGCGAGAAATATGCTTATTCCGGCGAAGGATTCAAATTGCTGCAGCTGGCAATAGAAGAGATCACGCAAAAAAACACGGATGAACTGGCCAGTGAAAAAATATTCATCCCGCTGGGAATGACAAGGACCGGCTTTATATGGCACGAATCATTTGGCGATGACAACGTAGCAGTAGGGCACATGAACGATGGAGGCATCGACAAAAAAAGAAAACGCACCGAACCCGTTTCGGGTGGCTCTTTGGTAACCACCATTGCCGATTACGCACGGTTCATAGAATGCGTTATGCAACGGAAAGGATTGCGCAAGGAAACATTCGGAGAAATGATCGCCCCGCAAATTGCCATACATTCCAAAATACAGTTCCCGCCCGTAACGACAGAGACAACGACCGAAAATGATGACATTCATTTATCCTATGGACTGGGGTGGGGAACCCTGCAATGCCAATATGGTAAGGCATTTTTCAAAGAAGGCAATGGAGGCTCCTGGAGAAACTATAATATCAACTTCATCGATAAAGGCATTTCCATCATTATTATGACCAACAGCGAAAACGGAGAAAAAGTATTTAAAGCACTTATTGATACATTGCTTGGAGATTCCTGCATTCCCTGGAAATGGCAGGGCTATTATCCGTATGATAATAAGAAATAATCTGTACACAAGACTTGCCATACAAAGCAATCCTACGGCTTAGCTCCGGCTTCCGACTTCCGATTTGTTTATCTGCCTCGCAACCAATAATTTTGCGTCGCCCGATGAAACATTTGTGTAGTCGGAACATAGAACAATAAAACCAAATAACCGGATGGCAAGATTAATAGCATTTCGTGAAGCGCTCCGCGAAGCAATGAGCGAAGAAATGAGAAGAGATCCTAATGTATTCCTGATGGGTGAAGAAGTAGCAGAATACAATGGCGCCTATAAAGTTAGCCAGGGTATGCTCGACGAATTTGGCCCCAAAAGAGTAATCGATACCCCCATCGCCGAGTTGGGTTTTACTGGTATCGCAGTAGGTGCTGCCCAGAACGGTCTGCGCCCCATTGTTGAGTTCATGACCTGGAACTTTGCTGTACTGGCCTTAGATCAAATTTTAAATACAGCTTCTAAAATGCTGGCAATGAGCGGTGGACAAGTTAGCTGCCCCATCGTATTCCGCGGACCAAACGGTTCAGCCGGTCAGTTGGGTGCCCAGCACTCTACCGCATTTGAAAGCTATTATGCCAATATCCCCGGTATCAAGGTGATTTCTCCCTCCAACCCATACGATGCCAAAGGATTGATGAAAGCGGCCATCCGCGACAACGATCCGGTGATGTTCATGGAAAGTGAGGTGATGTATGGCGACAAGGGCGAAGTACCCGAAGAAGAGTACATCATTCCAATCGGTAAAGCAGACGTTAAGAGACAAGGTCGCGACGTGACCATCGTTTCCTACAATAAAATGATGAAGGTAGCCCTCGGTGCTGCCGCAGAGTTGGAAAAAGAAGGCATCAGCGCCGAAGTGATCGACCTGCGCTCTATCCGTCCCCTCGACTGGCATACCATCGTGGAAAGCGTTAAAAAGACAAACCGTCTGGTGATCGTGGAAGAGCAGTGGCCAATGTGCTCAGTATCTTCTGAAATTGCTTACCGCATCCAGAAAGAAGCCTTCGATTACCTCGATGCGCCTATCCGCCGCATCACGGCTGCCGACGCACCGCTGCACTATGCACCCAACCTGGTTGCTGCTGCACTGCCCGATGTGCCCCGCACCATAAAACTGGTGAAAGAGGTAATGTACCAGAAGAAGTAACACATACAACTTAATAATAGAGATCCCGGAGCTTCAACTCCGGGATTTTTTTTGCGCGAGAATGCCATTCATTGATACCCTTACGCAATCCATTGCGCTAATTTGGCAAGGAAAGAATAGTAAACCAATTAATACCTAATTTCCAATATCCAAATCACCCGCTATGCGATCAATAACGTTTGCCATTCTGCTAATTGCAACTACTATCCACACGTTCAGTCAATCCAACTATACACCCTCCCCGCAAAACCTCGAATCGCGCAAGTGGTTCGACAGCGCCCGCTTCGGCATGTTCATCCATTGGGGAGCCTCCAGCGTATTGGGCCACGGCGAGTGGGTGATGAACCAGCGCAATATCCAGGTTAAAGAATACCGTCGACTCATAGACATTTTCAACCCCATTAGCTTCGATGCAAAAGCCTGGGTAAGCACGGCCAAAAATGCCGGCATGCAGTACATCACCCTGATCACCCGTCACCACGACGGCTTCAGCCTGTGGGATACCAAACAGTCTGACTGGAACATCATGAATACGCCTTACAAAAAAGACATTGTAAAGCAGATTGCCGATGAATGCCACCGCCAGGGTATTAAGCTGTTCTTCTATTATTCCCTGCTCGACTGGTACCGCACCGATTACCAATACGAAACAGGCCGCACCGGTAAAGGCACCGGCCGTACCGAGAAAAGCAACTGGCCCAGCTATATCAACTTCATGAAAGCCCAGTTGACAGAACTGCTCACCAACTACGGAGAAGTAGCAGGCATCTGGTTCGATGGCCATTGGGATCAATTAGAGAACGATCACAACAAGGCTGCCGTTTCCAAAGTAGACTGGAAGTACGAAGATATCTACACCCTCATTCACCGGCTGCAGCCACAGTGCCTGATCAGCAATAACCACCATCTTACACCCATACCTGGCGAGGACTTCCAGGCTTTTGAAAAAGACCTGCCCGGTGCTAACACCAGTGGTTTTGGCGGAGCATCTGTATCCCAACTGTCATTGGAAACCTGTGAAACGATCAACGACTCCTGGGGCTTCAACATCACCGATCGCAACTACAAATCCACAAAGAAACTGGTACAGTACCTCGTGAAAGCAGCTGGCTACAATGCCAACTTCTTATTGAACATCGGCCCAATGCCCAATGGAGTCATACAACCCGAGTTTACAGAACGGCTGGGTCAAATGGGAGCGTGGTTGAAGACATACGGCGAAACCATCTATGGTACAAAAGGAGGATTTACCCCACCACAAAGCTGGGGAGCTGTAACAGAGAAAGGCAACAAAGTGTACTTACACCTGTTGGACGCTCAGGAAGAAAAACTGTTCCTGAAGATCCCTTACAAGATCAAAACGATAAAAACCTTCACAGGCAAAACAGCCGTCAAATACCAGGTACTGGCCGATAACTATGTAGTAATAGACATCAAAGCAGTGCCAAAAGAAGAATACGATACCATTTTAGAAATGGAAATAATAAAGTAAAATAGGGCAATATAGCATTGCTAAATACCTATTACTTTGAATTGCCTGTAATATATTTAAGCTTAAGAGGGTCTTGTCGTGTATCAAAAACTGTAATTACTTCAATAGACGCTCGCTTGTTCCGGTAGTATATACTGTTTTGTTTGGTAAGTATATAAACCCGGATGTTTCTACGCTTGTCATAATATCTGAACATGCGAGGGTTAATGCTTACAATTGTGTAGAAGGCTTCTAGTTTTCCAAGAAAAGTATCTATTACTTTCTGATTCCAATTTTCCTGGAGGTAGTCAAGAATATTTATGATGTCCTTTTGCGCTTGAGGAGAAATAACAACAGGCTTGGGTTTACTTTTTTGCCCCATAGCGTTGCTTCATGCGTTGGAGAAAAGGGCCGAAATCACTTCCTTTTCCATTATCCAGTTGTTGGATTCCTTTGGCCAGCTTTTTTCCTAAAGCCTTTTTGTCAGGTTGCTCTACAACCATTTTGTTCTGATTAACCAGCTCTTTCACTACCAGATAGGCAGATTTTAGTTGCTGGCTATCCAGTTCATTAAGACTCTGAGATATCTTATTTTTAAGTTCAGCCGAAGACATTTTGATTATGATAAGCTTTTGGCTTTCAAAATTAAATATACGAAAATACTTCCAAAGCAGATTAATGATGTTTTATCGGCCCCATCCTCGCTTAATCGATTTTAACGGTTAATATCCATCTCCTGATAGCTTTTTTGCACAAAACAAAGCCATGAATACAAAAAAGCGTATGCGCTATCTTGCCATGATAGCAATAATGGGTGGTGTATTAATTACTGCCTGCAAAAAAGAAAAAAAGGAAGTCCAGGAAACTTTTACACCGCTACCCACTCCGGTAGGTAATACATACGGCCAGGCCACAACAGCTACCATTGGTGCACAGGGGGGAACAGTTGCCACCTCCAATGGAGAGGTGCAGATCACTATTCCATCGGGTGCGCTAACAGCCAATACGACCATCAGTATTCAACCGGTAGAAAATACCAATCCCGGAGGTTTTGGGCTTAACTATCGCCTGCTGCCACATGGCATTACTTTTTCAAAGCCCGTGACCATTAAATTCTCCTATGCCGGATATTTGGACAGCATACCCATGCCAGAGGCACTGGCTATTGCCTTTCAGGATGCTGATCGCGTTTGGAAAATCCCCAAGGGTTATACGCTGGATAAAACCAACAAGACAATGAGCTTGCAGACTACCCACTTCAGCGATTGGAGTATGATGAAATACCTGTTCTTACTACCGCAATTTTCCATCCTCAAACCAGGTGCTAAACGTACTTTACAAGCTTATACCTGTGTGAAGCTCGATGACCAGATGCAACCTGACTGGGGAGACGATCTGGCGCCGCCGCATATACCCGTTGCCGATAAAAAACCCTTGCCGGAGAAATTTATCAAAGAGTGGAAATTAGCTGGTGAGGGAAAACTGGAACCAAAGGGTAGCAGTGCGGAATACACAGCCCCCGACCTTGTGCCAGATCGTAATCCGGTAGCAGTATCTCTGCAACTAAATACCAATTCCGCAACCCTGTTGCTGATATCCAATATCAGGATTGCTCCTGTAGGCGTATGGATCCAGTCAGACCAGGACCGGGTGCTTGGTTACCTACACTATATTATGAATCCTACCGCAGGTGATTTTGGGCTGGAGTGGAGAGCCGATAGAAATGGAGATTGGCAGGGAGCCCTTTCCGGGCCGATCAATGGAGTGGGCTCTTATTCATGGTCCAACGATATCCAGCTCTGGTATGAGGAGCCGCTCCGTTTTAGCGATCACACAGTAACTTCTTTTTTTGAAGAAGGTACCCGTGCCGTTCCCAGTTCCGGCTACATAAAAATCACGGAATGGGGAAGGAGAGGAGAACCGATCGTTGGAGAGTTCCTGATCAATACAGCCGGACGGTATGATTCCAACAGCGGTGGCGGAGAACTGGTAGGCACACACGTGATCAAAGGTCACTTCAACGTGATAAGAGAATAAACGTCTTTTAAAAGGTAATAACAAAGCAAAGAAGGCGTCTCAACAATGAGATGCCTTCCAGCATTTTGCTTGCTATACGGTCATCCGACCTATTCAATAATTTTGATTGCGGAAGAACAAAGCATTAAAAAAGCGTAAACGGCGGCTAAGAGGACACCTCCAACGAGGGTCAAACGCATAATAGTTTTGCTGACAGACGGATTCTGAACGCTGAGTTGAGCCTTCATAGGGACATTTTTAGATTAGTAAATAGTTTTTCCAAAGGATGATGCTGGTACTAAAGTAATAAGCGAGCCCAACTCTTGCAATAGGATTTTTACGAGCCATTATCCCGTAAATAGTAACCCTTAATTATCACCACCGCCGCAACTGCTGCTGGTTGAAAGTCCACTCCGGCGTCTCTATGATACGTTCATTGCCAGCTTTGTACCACGGACTCAATCTGTCATCCATAGGATTTTTCAAGATATGTATACTTTGAGCAGGCATATAACTTTGAGCCAGCAAATAGAGTTTTTCACCGGCCTTATTCACAGCCACATCCATCACGATCACCGCATGGCCCGGCGATCCTCCTTTTATTAATACATCGCCTGATTGTATATCTCCAAACACCGGAACCGGCTTCAGTTGCTTTTCCAGCGAAAGCGTACCACACCAGGCATATACATTCTCCAGGTACTTTTCAAACCTGTTCTGATCGGCACCGGCCGGACATATATATTTCTTTCCATTATTATCCGCAAACCAGATGCGGCTATACAATCCGCGACGATAAAAGAACTCGGCCCGCAAACGCATCACGGCATCGGCACATTGCTGCAGGTCTTTCTTACCAACTGGTATATCCAATACTGCATATTGAGCGGATTGATTACCCTTCAAACGTCCATTATACAAATACACTTTATTATCAGCCTTTAGTGGCAACCGCCGCAGCCACCGGGCAAAAGCCGTATCATTACCATCCACGCGGGTATAACCAGCCGGCAGCGCAATATCCGATACCTGTTTTAGCTCAGGAATCGCAGATTCTTTTGCAACATGTCCGGTTACAGGTATTGCCTCCCTGCCTGCAATTTCCTGACAACCACCTAAAAACGGCAGGATAATTGAAATAAGGAGAATATGAAAATTTGACGCCCCGCGGTCAGAACAGATCATTATTTTTGGGTTTATTTTGCGTAAGATGAATGGGCTTTATTATTCCATAGAAAAAGACAGTTAAGCATATGTCAAACATATTAATAATCGACGACGAAAAGGCTATCCGCAAAACACTGAGTGAGATTCTTTCCTATGAAGGCTATAAGATCGACGAAGCAGGAGATGGGGAAGAAGGTTTAAAGAAGTTCAAAGACAAAAGCTACGATGTAGTATTATGCGATATCAAGATGCCCAAGCTCGACGGCATCGAATTCCTGGACAAAGCCCGGGAAGCCAATCCCGACGTTCCGGTGATCATGATCTCGGGCCACGGCACCATCGAGACAGCGGTAGAAGCTGTTAAGAAAGGGGCTTACGATTATATCTCCAAACCACCCGATCTCAACCGCCTGCTCATCACCATCCGCAACGCCATGGACAAAACCAACCTGGTAGCGGAAACCAAGGTACTCAAGCGCAAGGTGAGCAAAGTAGAAGAAATGATCGGCGAATCTGGCCCCATTGGTCGTATTAAAGAAACGATCGAAAAAGTGGCGCCTACCGATGCCCGGATTCTGGTAACAGGAGAAAATGGAGTAGGAAAGGAGCTGGTGGCCCGTTGGGTACATGAAAAAAGCAACCGCGTAACAGGCCCACTGGTAGAAGTGAACTGCGCCGCCATTCCAAGCGAGCTGATCGAAAGTGAATTGTTCGGTCACGAAAAAGGATCATTCACCTCTGCCGTAAAACAACGCATTGGTAAGTTTGAACAGGCCCACGGCGGTACACTCTTCCTTGATGAGATAGGCGACATGAGCCTCAGCGCACAAGCCAAGGTATTGCGCGCCCTGCAGGAAGGAAAGATTACCCGGGTAGGCGGCGACAAAGATATCAGCGTTGACGTACGTGTTATTGCCGCGACCAACAAAGACCTGCTACAGGAAGTAGATGACAAGAATTTCCGCCTCGACTTGTATCACCGCTTAAGCGTGATCATCATACACGTTCCATCACTCAACGACCGCCGTGACGATATCCCCTTACTGGTCGATAAATTCCTGGGCGATATCTGCGCCGACTACGGCATTGCCAAGAAAGGCATCGAGCCGGATGCACTCGAAGCTTTGAAAGAACACAACTGGACCGGTAATATCCGCGAACTGCGCAACGTCGTAGAAAGATTGATCATCCTCTCTGGTAAGACTATTATTAAAGAGGACGTGCAGACTTACGTATTACCCAAGAAGTAAAAGCAATTCAATATAATATTAGCCTTTAGTTGTTAGCTAAAACCTGACAGCTAAAGGCTAATAGCTTTTTACGGGTATTTCTTCAATATCTTCCTCGCCCTTGAATGAAAAGCAGCCGTTTCATGCGGCCAGCGTTCAGCAATGATCAGTTTTAACTCGGGAACAATTTCAGGATAGTGAGCCGCCAGGTTTTCCAGGATGGTAAGGGAAAACGCTTTAACGGCAGCAGGCTGTTGTGGAGCAGCAATAAACTCAAAACAGATATTCATGACCTGACCCTGATAGCGCTTGGGAATAGTTACATCCTGCAACATCCGCACAATATTCCGGGTCACGGCATTGTGCACATCCGTTCTCTCCAATAACTTCAGCAGCTTGCCAAGGTGGGGTAGTATCAGCGAGGGATTGTCCTGGACACAATAACTCAATGGCCAGCCGGCCCTTTGCAATATAAGCTCATCGCCTTCCAGGAATACTTTTACGAGTTCGTCAAACCGCTTCTTATCATGGCCTACATACTGCACAATCCGGTCGGTTTGCGCTTTGGAGTGTTTTTCTGCTATGGCCTTTTTAAGATCCACTGGTCCTTGCCAATTTTTTACGTGCAAACCCCAACATGTCTTTATAAAACTGGATCATATAGTGGAAAATATTCTTTACTTCCAGGTGAATATGTTTCTTCAGCATGGCCACCATCACCACGTACGACACAACGCTAAAGATAACGGTAGCATACGCCGCACCCATACCACCAAAGAAATGTAGCCCGAGGTAAGTAGCCCCCAGGTTAAAGACCATCAGACAGAGGTTGACGTAAAAGTTAGCCTGCGGCTTGCCAATGGCATCGAGCGTACTGCCAAACTGATAGCTGAATGGCCTTACCAGGCTAAACAGGATAGTAAGCTGTAAAATAGGAATAGCATCATAATACTTGGTACCGGCCAGTACATAAATAATGAACTTGGGGAATATGAAAATAAACAGCGACAGCGGCACCACCAATGCCAGGATGGTACCCATCATACGCTCAAAGTAATACTTCACCTTGCCAAGGCCATCCGTTTCCAGCGTCTGCACATTTTTAGGAAACAATACATCCGCCGCTGCCAGCGAAGGCACATCGATCATATTATTGATACGGGCCACCGTATTATAATTCGATACATACCCTTTACCCTCTGCAGATCCCAGCATGTTCGCCGTTACAAAGTGGTCGAAACTGCGCGCAACACTGGAGAACAGGTTGGTGCCAAATATGTATTTACCAAAATTGAACATATGGCGTATAATAGCCTTATCGTTGTGAAAACCTCCGATCCGGTATTCGGAAGTTGCCCTGTATAAAACAATGACGCCCGCCATCAAGGCGACGATCTGCAGCAATACCAGGTTGAGCAAAGTAAACCAGGCAGGCACGAAGAAAAACATCGCCAGCGTACCTGTAAAGAATATTCCCTGCCGGATGAAATAGGCCCAGAATATCCGGTTGAACATATAATGCGCCTGCAGCAACACTTCATAGTGATTGTAAGGGATCAGCAAGACCACAAATAGTAAACTCCACAAGAGTAAAGGAACCAGTTCCTCCGATTTGAGCAGGTGAGCGATCAGCCCACCACCCAATGAAAAGATCAACATCGCCAGTATGGAGAATGTAATATTCATCACCAGTGCAGCAGACTGCACTTCCTTTTTCTTATCGGCATATTCAGAAAGTCCCAGGAACTTAATAGTAGGATTACGAAGCAATCCCTGCTTGATCATTTCAAACAGCGTCATGATCATGAGGTACAGCGCCCATACCGCAAAGTTTTCTTTACTCAATCCCCGCACCAATACCATGTAGGAAACGGCCCCAAAAAAGAAGATCGAAAAACGTTGTAATAGGGTATAAAAGATAGAATGTAACCAAAAGGATGATTTCAACAACTTCAAGTGAACGTGCTTTGGGCGTGAAATTAATATTTAAATTGATAGGTAGTTAGTGGAAAGTACGCAACTTAGTCCTGCCACACCCATAATCCTATTATACCGTACCTATATCGCTGCCATAGTTCCCCCATAGCAACTCCATAGCTCCCCCATAGTTGCTCCCTATCAGAAGCATGGTAATAGTAAGACAATAGTAAGGTGATAGTAAGGCAATAGTAAGAGAATAGTAAGACAACAGGGCTCAAATGCAGGCTGGACGCGGAAATGTGTTTATACCAGCTCGCAAACCAGCTACCATGGTGCTTTGGCCGAAAATGAAGATAGTATGATAGACATTCCCAAACATGGAATAATAACAAATTAATAAAACATGCTGCACCGATTCAGGCAGACAATCCTGCTCATCAAAAGATACGAAAAAAAGCAGCCCAAAGATTAATTACGAAGCATTGCGTAAAACTTCCAGCTGGCGTATCCACTTGCGGGTATACCATAAAGGTATCAGTCCAAACACACCAAAGGAGCAATCGATCAGGATATGGAACCAGGGAATGCCGCGGATCGGCCCTGCGATCGCAGCCAGCGGGAACACTGCTACACAAGCCAGCATAGCCCATTCTATTACCCAGATATTACGCACAGGATCTCTGTAAGGACCGATAAAAGCTAACCCGATCACAATGTGGGCAAAAGCCAGCCAGTCGTACCCGTAAAACAGAAAAGGATATTGATCATTGACAGCCTGCACCGCCAGCCATATCTTTTCCAGGAACATCCCCAATGCGGAATCCGGCGATAATACCTGGTGGTCGTGGATCCATTTCAACTCCGTATAAACAGGAAAGGCCGTAATACCACTCAACATCAGCAACACGACAAACAATATGATCATACGGCGGATGCGGCGCAGGAGCTTTTGTGGGGTCATCTTTAGTACATTTATGGTTCCTCCTCACAAGTGGGGAGCAGGGTTTATCAGAAAACAAGGTAATTTTCAGTCTATGCCTTACAAGATAGAAAACATTGTGGGAGTTGTACAATGCACCTCAGTATTGCTGCTATTAACAGGATTCCTGGCCTGCCAGTCGAAACCGTCCGCCTCAGCTGCTAAACCCGCTGTGGTATTCCAAACCGACTTCGGTGTAAAGGACGGCGCTGTAAGCGCCATGAAAGGCGTAGCAACAGGAGTAGACCCCGACCTGAAACTCTATGACCTAACCCACGAAATACCCGCTTATAACATCTGGGAGGCGGCTTACCGGCTGCAGCAGACGGCCCCTTATTGGCCGGCAGGAACGGTGTTCGTATCCGTGGTAGACCCCGGCGTAGGCACCAACCGGAAGTCGGTAGTGGCAAAAACACGCAATGGGCAATACTTCGTAACACCCGACAATGGAACACTCACACTTATAGCTGAATCAATTGGCATAGAATCAATAAGAGAGATCAATGAAGAATTAAATAGAAGAAAGGACAGCCGGAAATCTTATACTTTTCACGGTCGCGACGTGTATGCTTACACAGGCGCCCGCCTGGCAGCCGGTGTGATCACATTTGAGGAAGTAGGGAGCCTGTTGAGCGACTCAGTAGTACGGATTCCTTATCAAAAACCGCTACTGAAAGGGGATACCCTCATGGGAAATATCCCTGTTTTGGATGTTCAGTATGGAAACATTTGGACAAACATTAACGATTCGATTTTCAATCAGTTGAAACTTTCATCTCATAAAAAAGTAAAAGCAATTATCACCTTCAACGACCGGGAGGTCTTCAACCGGGAAGTGCCGATGGTCAACACCTTTGGCGCTGTTCCGGAAGGGCAGGCCCTGGGCTACATGAACAGCCTCATGAACTTTTCCCTCGCCCTCAACATGCGTAATTTTGCAGACTCCTTTCACGTGAGCAGCGGGCCAGACTGGAAGGTTAAAATCATCCCGGTAAAATAACCGCGAAGGCTTTCGTATTCAGGGCATTATTATTCTCCACAAACGTGGAAAAGTGAGGTCAAAAAACACTGTATTTTTAACGTGATATCCGCTTTAAATAGGGTAGATTTGCCACCCATCCTGTTCCGTCATTCCCGACGGGCCTAAAATGGATAAAATCAGCTAAATACAGCTATGGAAGAGAACCTCACACCATCAGAGACGAATGATCAGAACCGGATCGTTCCGGTGAACATTGAAGAGCAGATGAAAACCGCCTACATCGACTACTCCATGTCGGTCATCGTAGGTCGTGCATTACCCGATGTGCGGGATGGTCTTAAGCCGGTACACCGGCGCATCCTGTACGCTATGAACGAAATGGGTGTTACTCACAACAAGCCGTTTAAAAAGTCAGCCCGTATCGTAGGAGACGTGTTGGGTAAATACCACCCACACGGCGACAGCTCTGTATACGACGCCATGGTGCGTATGGCACAGGAGTGGAGCATGCGCTACACCCTTGTCGACAGCCAGGGTAACTTCGGTAGCCAGGACGGTGACGGCCCGGCGGCCATGCGTTATACCGAGGTGCGCCTCGAAAAGATCGCCGAAACGATGTTGGAAGATATCGACAAAGACACGGTAGACTTCCAGCTCAACTTCGACGACTCCCTCAAAGAACCCACTGTATTACCTTCCCGCATTCCCAACTTGTTGCTCAACGGCTCCAGCGGTATCGCGGTAGGTATGGCCACGAACATCATGCCCCACAACCTTTCGGAAGTGATCGACGGCTGCGTGGCTTACATCGACCACCGCGATATCACGGTGGAAGAAATGATGGGTTACGTGAAAGCACCCGATTTCCCTACCGGTGGTATCATCTACGGTATGGAAGGTGTGAAAGCTGGTATGGCTACAGGACGCGGACGCGTAGTGTTGCGCGGACGCGTAATGCTCGACTCAAAGCCCAGCGGACGTGAGCAGATCATCATCACCGAAGTACCTTACCAGGTAAACCGCGACGCACTTTGCGATCGCATCGGCCAACTGGTCAACGATAAGACGATTGAAGGCATCGCCCACGTCAACAACGAATCAAACGAAAAAGAAGGCACCCGTATCGTAGTAGACCTGAAAAGAGATGCTATCGCCAACGTGGTGATCAACCAGCTCTATAAATTCACCGAGTTACAAACCTCTTACGGTATCAACAACGTGGCCCTTGTAAAAGGCCGCCCACGTATCCTGAACATCCGGGAAATGATCACCGAGTTCGTGGAATTCCGTCACGAAGTGGTGGTACGCCGTACAGAGTTTGAACTGAGAGAAGCAAAGAAGAAAGCACATATCCTGCAAGGCTATCTGATCGCGCTGGATCACCTCGACGAAGTGATCGCTATGATCCGCGCTTCTTCAACACCCGAGCAGGCGAAAGACAACTTGGTCAATGCAGGCTGGGGACTGGACGAGATACAGGCTAAGGCCATCCTCGAACTGCGTCTCCAAAGGTTGACAGGCATGGAGCGCGAGAAGATCAAGGAAGAATACGAAGAACTGATGAAGCTGATCGCCCACCTGCAGGAACTGCTGGCCAACGAAGGCATGCGCTACGATTTGATCAAAAAGGAATTATTGGAGATCAAAGAAAAATACGGTGATACCCGCAAAAGTGAGATCACTTACCTCGACGACGAAGTAAGCATCAAGGACCTGATCAAAGAAGAAGACGTGGTGATCACGATCTCACACCTCGGCTATATCAAGCGCACTTCAGCCAACGAATACCGCGCCCAAAAACGTGGTGGACGTGGCGTGATCGGCGGACGTACCCGCGATGAAGATTACATCGAGCACCTGTTTGTGGCATCCACTCACCACACGATGTTATTCTTCACCGAAAAGGGCCGTTGCTTCTGGCTCAACGTATACCAAATCCCCGAAGGCGAAAAGACCGGCAAGGGAAGAGCCATCCAGAATATGATCCAACTGCCGCCCGACGACAAGGTGCGCGCTATTATCGACGTCAGAGACCTCGAAGACAAAGACTTTGTCAAGAGCCATAATATTGTACTTTGCACCAAGAAAGGTATCCTGAAGAAAACCGAGCTGGAAGACTTCAGCAACCCCCGCAAAACTGGTGTAAATGCCATCAACATCCTCGAAGGCGATGAACTGTTGGAAGCAAGAATGACCGATGGCAATTGTGAGATCATGCTGGCTATAAAGAGCGGCCGTGCTATCCGTTTCCCCGAAGACAAAGTAAGAGCCACCGGCCGTGGCGCCACAGGCGTAACAGGTGTTGAATTGGATGACGCCACCGACGAAGTTATTGGCATGATATGTGTCAACAAGGACGACAAATCCCGTACAGTACTGGTAGTGAGCGAGAAAGGATACGGCAAGCGTACCCAGATAGACGAGTACCGCATCACCAACCGCGGCGGAAAGGGTGTTAAAACCATCAGCGTTACCGACAAAACCGGCCCGCTGGTAGGTATCCTGGACGTAACGGAGAAAGAAGACCTGATGATCACCTGTAAGAGCGGCGTTACCATCCGCATGCCGATCAAGGGCGTAAGCGAGCAGGGACGTGCTACACAAGGTGTAAAACTCATCCGCCTCAACGATGGCGACGAAATTGCAGCCATCACCAAACTGGACGAGGACGATGAGGAAAACGCTGAGAATGTAGTCGTAGCATCAGCTCCTGAGAATGGTGCAGAAGGTACAGAAACCCCGGAAGAAGGATTAAATAGTGATGAACAGGCAACCGGGGATACAGAAACCGCATCTGAAGACAATGTTGACAACCCATAGTAAACCAACTATCACTTTAAAACTAATAAGCAAACAATGAAAAAGGTATTGCTGACCGTATTGCTGGCCGGTGCTGGTTTTGGCCTGTATGCCCAGAAGATCGACAAAGCAAAAGATCTCCTCTCAAAGAAGAAGTACACTGAAGCAAAGACTGAGATCGATGCAGTAGTAGCTTCTGAGAAGTTCGCCAACAGCTCCGAAGCCTGGTATCAAAAAGCCAAGATCTATGGCGCCATCGCCAACGATTCGACCCTCAAGGCTTCTGTACCCGATGCACGCGATGTATCTTTTGAAGCTATAAAGAAATACCTGGAACTGGAATCCAAGGAAAAAGATGAAAAGAAAAGGTACCTGTTGCTCACCTTCGATGGCAACCAGCCCCTGATCGACGTCTATTCCGGTTATTCCAAGAATGGCGCATCTTTCTACAATGCCGGCAACTATAACGACGCCCTCGCTAACTTCAAAAAGACACTCGGCGTATTCGATGTGTTGGCAGAAAGAGGCATCGTTCCCATGAAGCTCGATACCACTACAACACTGTATGCCGGTATCTCTGCTGAAAAAGCCAGCAAGCCCGATGAAGCAGCCATATACTATTCCAAGATAGCAGAAGCCAAAGCCAAGAGTGAAGGTTTCGTTGAGATCTACAAATGGTTGGCCGATCACTACCGCCAGAAGAACGATATCGCTACCGCACAAAAGTTCTCTGCGCTGGGTAAGTCAGTATACCCCGAAGATCAATTCTGGACTGGCTTCGACCTCGAAATGCTGAGCGATAAAGGCACAAAGGCCGACCTGTTCAAGAAATACGAAGATGTGATCAAGGAAAACCCCGACAACCATATCTTCCTGTTCAACTATGCAGTAGAGCTGTACAAAGAAGGTTATCAGGAAGATGTGACCAAGCGTCCGGCCAACTCAAAAGAGCTGATCAACAAGGCTGGCGAAATGATGAAACGCACACTGGAAAAGAAACCTGACTATGCCAATGCCAACATGGTAATGGGCCAGATCCTGTACAACCAGGGCGTGGATATCAACACCGAGAACAAAGCTATCCGTCCACAAGGAGGAGCCAAGTTGACACCTGATCAGTTGAAGAAGAAAGAAGAACTGCGCCAGGAAGTAGTAAAGAAGTTCGACGAAGCCACTCCATATTTCGAGAAAGTAGACGAGCTGCTCGACAAGCAAGCCAAGCTGAAAATGGAGGACAAGGAAATCCTGAAAAATGCACTCGACCTGCTGATCACCATCAACGAAGAAAAGACCGCTCAACTGGAAACCAAGAGAAACGCTGCTGAAACCGCTAAGAAAGCAGCAGAAGTTAAACAGTATGAGGCAGACATCAAGAAGCTGCAGGACAAGACAACTGCCTACACAGAGAAATTCAACAACGTAGACCGTAAGCACTAAGCAAAAGCTTATAGCACCTGAAACAAGGCTGCAAAAAGGCACTCGTTGTTAATAATAAATTAATGAACCCTCGTTTTATACGAGGGTTTTTTATATTTTTAAGGAGATAGATTCCCAACCTTTAAATCAACGTGTCTTATGTCTGCCTACAACGATTTGCTGCTAATTGTATTTATTCTCGTCACGGTGCCATGCTTTACATATTGGATGGGTTACCGCAGCGGCGAGAAATCAGGCGAATTAAGGGCCCTTAAAGGCTCTCAGGACAACAAGAACCACATAGAACTGGAAGCCACGCCGTCCTTATCAGATTCACCGGCCTGAGGCGCTCCTGATTGCGTTTACCAGCCCCAACCGCTAACTACACCGAAAAACTCATTACAGAAGGCAAAACCCCGGTTTTGCCTTTTTTCATGCCTATACAGGAAGGCTACAGCTGGAAAATGGGCGGGAGTGCTACCAGACTTGTCTGGGTATTGCCTGAGAATGGTCTAAGAGTGTTCGAGGAAAATTGAGCGATTTGGACAACGGAGAGAAGTGGTGAAAACAAGCCAATACTCTATTTAACATAACATTAATTATAAGAACAAAGCGCCGACTGGTTTCAACCTTGAAAACCAGCCGGCGCCTGCATTACAGACAATAATCCTGATCATATCGCTGGACGCATTTCGCATTAAATTTTGCCAAAAAAAACGTTCCACTCCGGCATCTGATTTGAAGGAAAACGCTGAAATGAAATATGAACGGACAGATTTTAGTATAATATTATTACCCTAACTGACGAGAATGTTGTTACCACAAAGCTGGTGATGCTAAAAGCAATCGCTATAGTTCCACGATTGCATTGTTTTATCCCTCCTATTAAAAACCTGATAAAACTTTAGGAACAACCTTTACATGCCCTTGCATTCAGTATATAATCAGTCAGTACCTGAGTTATGGATAAAATCTAATAATTTGTATTTCGTGCACGCTAAATAATAATTTAGTTTTGTTACACTTGAAAATAAGAAGAGGAATATGGCTGTCCCCAAATACGATGATTTAATGAATCCTACAATTCAAGCGCTCAAGCAGCTTGGAGGTAAAGCAAATATTAAGGATTTAGATGAAAAAGTTGCAGAAAATATAAATTTGTCAGATATAGATTTGAAAGAAATTCATAGAGGGAAAAGAACCAAATTATCATATAGATTGGCTTGGTCGAGAAATTATTTGAAAAGATTTGGATTATTGGAAAATGTTGAGCGAGGAATATGGAGCTTGACCGAAGCTGGCAAAGAGGTTAGTTTTGTTGACAAAGAAGAAGTCAGAAAATCTTTAAAGGAGGCTAGAGGTGGGATTTATGAAATAGAAGAAGATGAAACGTTAGAGGATAATGAGACGATTGAAGTTGAAATTAATGACGAAGATGATGTAGAGGATGAGAAAAAAGATGATTATGAAGACATAATTAGTCCCTTTGCACCAAAGGACATTAAAATAGTTGTTGAACCCAAAACGATTGATCATTTAGTAACGCGTTTAAGATATGACGAAATTGACATGAATACAGAATTCCAAAGAAAGGGAAATCTTTGGAAGCCAGAAGTACAAAGTCGCCTTATCGAGTCAATTTTACTTCGCCTCCCCTTACCCCCTTTCTATTTTGACGCATCAGACGATAATAAATGGCTTGTAGTAGATGGATTACAAAGATTATGGAGTATCAAAAATTTTATTATTAATGCTGAAAAAAAAAGCTCTCCATTAGAGTTGAATGGACTTGAAATTCTAACAGATTTCAGTGGTAAGAATATCACATATGATAAGTTGAATAGGACAATGCAAAGACGAATTTTGGAAACCCCAATTACAACTTACTTAATTCAACCAGGAACACCAAAAGAAGTAAAATATAATGTATTTCGAAGAATTAATACAGGTGGATTAGGATTAAATTCGATGGAAATCAGAAACGCATTAAATCAAGGTAAACCATCTGACTTTTTAAGGGATCTTTCAGAAGACACAGATATTAAAGCAATATTGAGACTGCAGGATAAAAGGATGGAGGACCGTGAATTGTTCCTGAGAGCATACGCTTTTATAAATAAAGATTATACAAAATACCAAAAGCCTCTTTCCACTTTTTTAGACAAAGCCATGGAGAGCTTAGGGCAGAAGACTCCTAATGAACTAGATAAATTATCTAGAGGCATCATTGATGCAGTATTCTTTCAGGGAGAGCTGTTCGGCAAACACATTTTTAGTAGATCGATTTCAGGTATCCCCTATCGTGTAAAATTAAATAGCGCTTTATTTGAAGTATGGGTTTCCTTAGTGTACAAATTAAATGAAGCGCAGCGAATTGCTCTTTTAAAAAATAGAGAGCAGTTAATAAGTGAATATAAAAATCTTTTGAAAGAAGATGACTTTGTAAGAGCTGTTGCAACATCTACTTCAGGAAAAGGAGCAGTAAAGACGCGTTTTGAAGGCATTATCAACTTAATACATAAATTTACAAAATGATTAGTCGAGTAGGCATACGGAATTTCAAGGCTTTCCGTGAAGCCGAGGTTAATCTTTCATCCCTTAATCTTTTTACAGGATTGAATGGAATGGGTAAGTCGACCTTTATCCAGTCATTATTATTGTTAAGACAATCTGACGCAAGCTTTATTCCAGATATAAAAGGCCTTATTTTAAAAGGAGGAGAAAGCGGCATAATAGATTTAGGCAAGGGAAAGGATATTTATAATATTCATGCCGATAATGATTTTATAAGTTTTGAAATAGATATTGATTATAAGAGCTATCTTAACGTAACCTACACATATGAAGCAGAAAATGATGTACTTCCATTAAGTACATCTCATTCTCATAGTTATAACAATCCAGGGAATCCCGCTTTATTCAATAATCGATTTACATATTTAAAGGCAGAGCGAATATCACCTGAACATAATTATAAGGCTAACCTCGCAGCAGTTAAACAAAACCAATTCTTAGGATACAAAGGAGAAAATGTACCTCTTTACATCGCATTACATAAATTAGATACAGTGTTATTAGAAGGCGTAAGACATAAGGCTGCTAAAGCACCTAATCTTATTTCAAATATCGATGCCTGGCTTAACGAAATAACACCAGGAACTCACGTAATATCGACTTATTATAATGAACTTGATATAGTAAAAGTCGGATATCAGTTTGATAATGGTAATGATTTTACCCCTGAATTTAGTCCAGTGAACGTAGGATACGGAATCACCTATCTACTGCCAGTAATTACTGCTATTTTAGCAGCACAAAAAGGGGATCTAATAATCATAGAAAATCCAGAAGCGCACTTACACCCACAAGGGCAATCTAAAGTTGGAGAGCTATTGGCTAGAGCAGCAAATGAAGGAGTACAAATAATTGTTGAATCACATTCCGATCATTTGTTTAATGGCATTAGAGTCGCAGTTAAAGATGATTTAATACATACAGATAATGTTTCTATCTTTTACTTTGAACACGACCCTAGCACTAAAGAACATACAACTATTATTACCCAACCTCATATAGACCAAAATGGTCGTGTAAGCCAAAAACCCAATGGTTTTTTTGATGAATTTTCAAAACAATTAGACAAATTAATAGGTTAACATGGTATACATGTTTAACGAACTGTCTTTACTTCACAAAGCAGCTACAATTGAAGGTGCATTAACTATTTTAGAACAATTTGCGAAGTCATGTATTCGGGCCAATGAAATTGGATTAGGAGATTTGCGATTACACGAGAATTATTTATCTAATCTTTATAATATTCCCATTCACGACAACTATAACGTCGACATTTGGTTAAAAGATAATAGAGTTAACGAGGATTTAAGGAATAGATTTAAAGAAATACTTACATCATATCCTCTAATACATGAGTCCGAAATAGACCAAAGTAACCAATACAAAATCTCTGAATTTTACAAGAAATTAGATGGCCGAAGATTTCAGGTTTGGGGATTAGGCGCAGCCTATATCTTCGGTACATTTTCCTTGAGTTTGCCAACGCATGAAGAGTGGTATAAGAGCGAAATAGAAATTGAGCATTACTTTTTAGACAACAATTTAGAAGAGAAAATAAAACCTATAACAGTCAAGCATTTTTCCTCTATAGACCATATCAACGATCATCTTGCATGGTGGGAACAGTACCAGCTTGATAATTTAGAAAAAAGCGAAGAATTGTGGACAAAAAGAAAGGAAATTTTCCCTAATCTTGAATTTTGTGAGGAGGTAGAAAGCCAATTAAAAAAACTGGGTGCTTCTAAAATACTTTATCAAGTTATTGATCGCTTAAACACACTGAATAATTACGTAAAGAATTGGAAAGATGGCGCATTCAATTACGATGATGTGAACAAAAAAACAAACCTTCGTATTTCTCCAGAATCGGAATTAACATTAAATAAATTTGGGACTCTAAGAAAATTTACAATTCCAAGTCAAGGCAAAAAGATTTTTGATTTACATATTAAAACTGGCATTTTAAGATTTCATTTCTATCCAGACGACAATACACAAAAAGTCTATATTGGATATATTGGAAAACATCTACGAATCGCTTCAGAAGGATAAAAATCCCTATGATCAAAACCATAGGGATTTTAAATTACAGCACGTAAAACACTTTTTTATTCTTTTCGCCTCCCCTGTCAAATTCCATTTCCGGCATTTCCTGGTCGCGGAGCATTTGACGCAGGTCTCTTTCAATGTTCCGGGCGATCGTCGTCATGGGCGTATCTGTAGGTTTGTTTTCAAACGGATCCTGCAGATGAATAGCCATTTTCTCGATCAACAGGAACGACGCAGATACGGCCATTACCAGTGGTATTTCCAGGAACCCGAAATACTCGATCACGCCAAACGGCAATAAGCTGATAAACAACAAGAGCGAAAAATGTATGTACAGGCTATACGTGCTTGGAAATACGGTATTCTTGATACGCTCACACTTGCCCATGGCATCACAAAGCCTGGTAATGGTACGGTCCAACTCCACCTGCTGGTAGCGGTTGATCCAGCCGTTTTCCAGCGCCCTGCGCAGGTCGCGGCCATGCTGCTCCAGCATAGCTGACGGTACATTGCTGTACTGGCTCACGGCTTCCAGCTCACGTTTACTGATGTATTTCTCCAATCCGTCTGTTGCCGAGGTACGGCGCAGGCTTTGCCCCAGACTATAATTCCAGCCCATCTGCCGGCGGATAATACGCTCACGGAAACGATGTACGTCATCGCCCTCTTCGATCACGTCTGTAAAGGTCAATATCTGCCGGGCCAGTGTGCGCGATTCATTCACGATGGCGCCCCAGATATGGCGGGCTTCCCACCAGCGGTCATACGCCTGGTTGCTACGGAAACCCAGTAGCAGCGAGATTACCGTACCCAGCAAAGCCGGAATGGCCAAGGGGATCGATATGGGTAACACTTTATCAAACTCATGCAATAATGCAATGATGGTCGTATAGATCAGTATGATCAGTAGCTCATACTGTATTTTGCCGAATATGTACCGGAATGGGATGTTCTTCTTTAACAGCATAATGATTTTCTTTGGTAAGTAATGTTTCTACTACAGTTCTTTCAATTGCCTTAGGCTGTTGTACAGGTTCTTCGGCTACTTTCTTCTTAGACTTGAATTCCTTCATTAAAGGAACGCCGCCTTTCTGGAACATGGTGATCGGATTGACACTGCCGGGATGCACGGCCTGGAATACATAGAAATCCGGGCACACGATGAGATCGATATCGTTGGCATCTGCGAAATTCCTGAACACTGCTGCCGTGTTGCCGTACATATGCCGGATCACAATGCTGCGGATGGTTTTGGAATGCTGCAGCTTTACACGCTTGCAACCATTACGGAAAGCCTCGGTTACCAGGTCAGCATAAGGCAGCTTGCCACGGATGTCATACAAATCACTTTCAAAAGAAGGCATCTCGAATGCATGGAACAGGATGATGTTGATGGTCTCACCTTCCAGCGATTGAGCTGTTTTATCGGCCAGTTCGAGTGAGGCCACTGAAAAATCTGTTGGGATCAATACATTTCTCATTGGTTTCGAATTTTGTATCAATAATGTTTATGAGTACAAAATTGCATCGCGGCCATTAGCATGGCTTAAGACTCAAATGAGAAGATGATGAGAAGATGATTAGAATACGATAAATGAAATTAGAACGGGATGAGAAAGTGTGGAGAGATAGATACGTTGAGGTTGCTAAGATAGTAAAATCTATAATTGGGAAACTCTACTTAACATAATTTAATAACGATTTTAAGTTTAGGCAGGAACTTCAAAGCCGGAATCCTTATTAACTTGTCCACTCTTTAAACTTATCAACCTCACCCAACCGCAGGAAACGTAACGACTACGGTAGTCCCCTTGCCCACTTGGGATTGTATCTTAATATCGCCTTTGTGCAAGCGGATGATGGTATGAGTCAAAGGGAGTCCGATGCCATACCCTTCATAATGATTGGTATTGGAAGCCCGGAAGAACGGGTCGAAAATGTACTTGACCTCGTTGGCAGGGATACCTATCCCCTCGTCTACTACGGCGATCACAATGTAGCCATCAGACGTCACCAACGATAACATTACTGATTTATTATCAGAATACTTACAAGCGTTTAATACAATATTAGTTAAAGCAAGATGGAGCAGGTGATCGTTGCCGCGGACTGATATCGCCCATTCGTCATCGGGCATTTGGAGGGAGATCTTGACCCGGTTGTTGGGCTCTATTTCATCGACCGTCCGCTTCACATTCATGAGCAATTCATCCATCCGCTGCATCCCCCACTCCTGCTTCTGACCATCGAAACCGGCCTGGGCCAACTTTAGCAAACTGGTGGTGAGGTGCTGCAGCCGGGCTGCTTCCTTCACGATCACCTGGAGCGTTTGCTTATACTCCTGCTCGGTACGTGCTTTAGAAAGGGCAATGTCTGCTTCGCCTATGATGGTGGTAAGTGGTGTGCGCAACTCGTGGGAGGCATTACTCACGAAGTTATTCTGGGTCTCGAAGGAGGTCTCCAGCCTGTCGAGCATATTATTAAAGGTCTGGGCCAGCTCGGTCATTTCGTCCTTACCGCCTCCCTCGTGCAACCGCAGGTGCAGGTTATGGGCGCTGATATCCTTTACCCGGTGGGTGATGTTTCTTACAGGTGCGAAGATCTTCCGGGAGAAGAAAACGCTTATTGTAAAAATGGCAATAACCGACAATACACATGTGACTATCAATACTTCACCAAGATTCTGAATAACCTTTTCGCCATACTCATTAATAGCCGAGCTGATCACCAGGTAATGATCATTATTCTTGGTTTTGTACACGATACCGGCATATTGATAATGCTTGACAGACGTGAAAGCGGTAGCTCCGTTCTTCTCGACAATCGACTTATAAAAGTGCTCCTTTAGTTTAGGACCACTATCGTTTTTGATCTTACCGGTTATAGTATCGTATTGGAGTATGTAGACCTTTTCCTGTGGCAACGCGGAAAGGTATTCCCGACGCAGTTCGCTAAAGGCAGAGGATGATGTTTCATCTTCTTCAAAATGTATACGGGCAGCAATACGGGCGCGTAGCTCCAGCCGCTTGAGGAAGTCATTAAAGGTAAACCGGCTGGCAAAGTAATAGACACCCACACTTAAGAAAAGGATAAGACCGGCTGTGAGCACCGTAAATAGCAAGGCTGTTTTAACCTGGATTTTCATATGGCTTAAGGCTGCAATTAATCTTTAATGATATAGCCCATACCAATGACGGTATGGATCAGTTTGCGGTCGTGGTCATTACCGAGTTTCTTGCGGAGGTAATTTACATATACATCAACCACATTGGTGCCCATGTTGAAGTCGATGCCCCACACGTTTTCCAGCAACTCGACGCGAGAGAGCACCCGGCCACGGTTGCGGACCATAAATTCGAGCAGGCGGTATTCGGTGGAAGTAAGGGTGATCTCCTGTCCGTTGCGGACAACATTGCGGGCGGCGGTGTTTACAGTTATATCTCCAATCTGGATGAGGTCGGCGGGACTGGTAGAACCGATCTTGCGGCGGCCCAATGAGCGAATACGTGCTTCCAGTTCGGCAAACTTGAAAGGCTTTACAAGGTAGTCATCGGCGCCACTGTCGAGGCCGGTGACAATGTTTTCGGTAGTTCCTAAAGCGGTAAGCATGAGAATCGGGGTGTCGATCCCTTCTTTGCGTAGGCGCTTGCACAGTTCCAGGCCGTTGATACCTGGCAACATGATATCGAGGATCATGATATCGAAGCTATGCCCGGTACCCATATCGAGCCCGGCTTTGCCGTCGGGGGCCACAGTAACCGTATAACCGCTTTCGCTTAAGCCTTTTCTTATCATAGCGGCTACTGCTGCTTCATCTTCAATCAATAACACTTTCATGCAAGCCTTTTTAGGAGGCACAAAAATAGGTCCTATTTTACTGGGACCACATTAGAAACTGATAAGAAAATCGCCCCGTGGAAACGGGGCGGCAATAAACAAAAAATGCATATGAACCGATTGAAACCTTTGACAAGCTTAGGATGACATGGACTGGTAACGCTCGATAACCATTGCCATCTCTCTGTCAACAGGCAACGGATCATTGAGGTCTGTGTTTAGCTCGTCTTCACAGGCAAATGCTGTTACCACCACTTTCTGCTGTTCATCTGATACCGCCAGTGGTAATTCGGCGCCGGCAGCAGGCACCGGTAAATGTCCGGGATACGCCCCTTGTCTTTGCGTAGCCGCGGCAGACCTTACCTCGTTCTGTCTCACCATGATGGCGCCTGCGCCGGCAATAGCTTTGCGAAGCAGGCTGGTTCTGCTTACTTCACGAATGATCTTGTACCATGTATTTTCAATAGATACGTACCGGATGTTGTTGATGAGTGCGTCGATGGCTTGCGCAGCCTGGAGGGAGGCTCTCTTTCCCTGCGCATCCATCCACACCAGTAAAGCCTGTTGCTGGATATTTTCTTTGATGGATTCGTGCAGGATAGCCATATCTGCCGCCATGATGGAGCCTACTCCATATCCATTGTATAACGATGTGCGTTTTTGTCGCTCAGCTTCTACGGCGAGGGGTATCACCAGGAGTACGCCGATATAAAAAGGGATCTTTTTCATACGTGAGATGTGAGATGAAAAAAAGCCCGGGGACCGCAGACCTATTAACCCTAACCTTTGAATCAACGGACTTGACGGTCGTACCCGGGCCGGATGGTTCTGCTCTTCTTAAAACTGTAGTCGATACAGTATGTCCGGGAAAAAGCCTACCTGGTTTACAATGCCTACCTGTTTGAGTACACGGTTGTAGCGCTGCACAAAAACATTTTCTCTATTGGTCACGTTCTGAATGTCTAAGTAAAAGGTGTGCGACAGCTTACGTTTCGGACTGTTGAGCCGGATACCGAAACGGGTGTCGAACCGCATGTAATTGGAAAACTGCTGATCATTGTACCGGCTCTCATCCAACTGCTCATAGCCGGTGGAATTTGAACGGGCGATATCGATGGGTGTATAATAACGTCCGCCGGACTGCGTAAGCTTGATATCGATGGTAAAAGCATTGCGACCATCGCGTCCCATCTTCCATTCCCGGCCTGCCAGTATGTTGAACACAGCCTTGTTGTTGAAAGTGGTGTTCCGCTCGATACCATCACTGCCTTTGTATTTCGCATCAAAGATCGACGCGGTAGTAAGCAGGTAGAAACCTCTGCTGAAAAACTTCTCTACCGTCAACTCGATACCAGTATTGGTACCCGTACCGCCATTCACCAGTCCTGCCTTTTCGGGGAAAGTAAAGTCAGCGCCACTGTTCAGTACAGAGAAGCCACTGGGCGTGCGCTCTACCGGTGCATTGGAAATGGACTGATGATACGCTTCTGCTTTCAGGCGCCAGTCGCGGGCAAAGGCCCAATCATAACCCAGCACGTAGTGGTTCGCCCGTGTGAAATCGAGGTCCCTGTTTGACTGATCATACGTACCATCCGGTTTTCTTTCCTGGTACATGTATACCGGCAAAGGCTGTTGCTGGTGGTGCATACCATAACTCAATGTGAGCGTCTGGTTGTTGGCCAATGCATAGCTCAAAGAAGCACGGGGCTCTATGGCCGATGTTTCATTCAAGCCATACCAGATGCCATGCAAGCCGGCATTGAGTGACAGTTTTTCCGTAAAGCGGTATTTGCCCTGTACATAAGGCTGCACCAGCCAGGCACTGCCATCATAATCCCGGATAGTTTCCCAATCAGGTCTGTCTTCCCGGGTTTCTACTTTTGTATCCAGCCCGATCAATTCGGCCAATACGCCTCCACGCATCGTGAAGCGGGTATTTATCTTGGAGTTGATGAAAGAGGATAAACGAAAGCCTGTGTTAACGTTAGAGGCATTGGTATTAAGCCGCCTGACAGGGTCTCCTTCATTATATTTATATACTTCTCCATCGTTGCTGGTATAGGAATAAGACACCAGCGTACGCAGGTAACTATTGCTGCCAATATCAAGCGTATGCTTCAACCCCACGACACCAATGCGGGATTTGTAATAGGTATCTTCATCTTTATTGCCAAAGATATCGGTGGAGTCGAGATCGGCGCCAATCATGTCGATGGAGCTGGTGCCACCCATACCGAAGAGACTGAACTTGCCCAGTTTGGATTTGGCAAAGTTGAGGTGGAAGATCACATCCTGGTATTTAGGAACGGCTTCAGTTCCGATGTCGAAACCAAGTGAATTGCCGATCTGTGCAAATGAATAACGGTAACCTATAAGAAAGGATGAGCCATTTTTCTTTTTACTTAAAGGGCCTTCCAGCATCGCTTCCAGGCCACTGAACATGTTGAGCTGGATCGTCTTTTCAAACTTATCCTTGTTACCGGTACGCAGGCCGATATCGAACACGGCGCCGGTAGCATTGCCATATTCTGCCGGGAATGCACCGGTATAGAAATCGGAGTTCTTCAGGGCGTTGGTGTTCAATGCGCTTACCGGACCGCCTGTTGTACCCAACGTTGAAAAGTGATTAGGGTTGGGAATGGGGATACCTTCCATGCGCCACAGAACGGCGGTGGGTGAATTGCCCCGTACCACAATGTCGTTGCGCGAATCATTGGTGTTGGCTACACCGGCAAAGTTGCTCGCCAGTTTAGCCGGGTCATTACGTCCACCGGCATACCGGGTCACATCATCCATACTAAAGGAGCGGGAACTGCTGCCGGCAAATTCATTGGAAGCGGCTCCTTTTCTTGTTCTGCCGGCGGTAACCGTTACCGTATTCAGTGCAGCGATCTGCTGGTCGAGCGGAATATCAAGGATCACCTGCTTACCGGCGGTGACCAGTACTTCAGGGATGGTGACGGTTTTGTATCCCACATAGGTGAAGGATACCTGGTGACGGCCCAGTGGCACAGACGCCAGCACGAAGCGTCCGAGCGAATCGGTGGTAGCCCCGATGCGGATGCCCACAATGCTGATGGATACATTGGGCAGCGGACGTTCTGATGCTTTGTCTATCACAGTACCAGTCACTGTTTGTGTGTTTTGTGCAAGGGTGTTCAAGCTGCTGATGATGCCTGTCAGCAACAGCAGGGCGACAAGTGAATATTTCATAATTAGGTTGTGTTACTGGTATAAAATTGCCGCGTAACCCTTGCGTGTAAAAACGAAGTATACCAGTTTCAACAACTATGCGACGTAACTCGTGTATGTGTAGACAACGCAAAAATGCAATACCCCTATGGGAGGAAAAGGTATTAGCTTTTAGGTGTTAGCTATTAGTCATTAGCTTTTAGCTAAATGCTAACGCCTAACAGCTAATGCCTGCATTCAAATGAGTTTCTGTGGATCGATGATGCGGAAGAGATCATCACGGTAGGAATCACTGATGGGTATAATGTGCTGTTGTATGTAAATGCGGTTCTTACGAATGGAAGTTATCTTGTCGACGGAGATGATGTAGGATTTGTGAATGCGTATGAACCTGTTGACCGGTAGCTTCTCCGCCAATGCTTTCATGGGCAGGCGCGTGATCACCGGTCTGTCGGCACCCTGGAGGTAGATCTTGATGTAGTCTTTCAATCCTTCGATGAGATAGATATGGTTGACCTCGATCTTTACCAGGTTATATTCCACATTGACAAAGAAGTAATCGGCTGTGGCAGGGACTGCTGATGATGTTGGCGCACTGTTCCTGAGCGCATGGTATTCGGCCGCTTTATTTACTGCTTTCAGAAAACGGTCGAAGGCTACCGGCTTTACGAGGTAATCCAATACATCCAGCTCAAAGCCATCCAACGCATATTTCTTATAGGCTGTTACAAAGATGACCATGGGCCGGGAAGCCATGCCCGAAAGGCTTTGCAGGAACTGGGTGCCGGTGATGCCCCCCATTTGTATGTCGAGGAAGATAAGATCAACCGGCTCACGCAGCATAATATCCATGGCCTCATAGGCATTGTAGCAGCGGCCCACCAACTGCAGGAAAGGAATGCGGCGGATATTATCTTCCAGCAATTCCAGCGACAACATCTCATCATCAACAGCCAGGCACCTGATCATGCATGTTTAGTTTAAGTGAAGCCTTGAAGTATGTACCATTTTTCATGGCGTGCAACGTATGCTTTTGTGGATACAGCAGTTTCAGCCGCCGCTCCAGGTTCACCAGCCCGATACCGGAAGTTTTGTCCTTTGTTTCTGTAGTGACATCATTGTATTTATTCTTTACAAATAGCTCCAACGCATCTTTCTCCACCTGCAGTTTAATATCGATCTCTGGATCATTGATCATGCCAATGCCATGTTTGAAGGCGTTTTCAATCAGGGGTATCAGCAGCATGGGCTCTATACAAGGATCAGTGGGCAGTGGCTTGTTCACTGTGAACATGATCTTCACGTTGTGCCCAAAGCGGAGGGTTTGCAGGTCGATATAGCTCTGTATATAATCGATCTCTTTGGAGAGGTTTACCTTTTCTTCGTCCGACTCATAGAGCATGTAGTGCATAAGATTGCTCAACTCAATCAATGCCGGTTCCAGCTTGTCGCTTTTCTTGCGGGCCAGGGCCACCATGCTGTTGAGGGTATTGAACATGAAGTGGGGGCTCACCTGCGAACGCAGGAAGGACAGCTCCATCGACATGCTTTCTTTTTGCTGGCTCTCCTGCTTCATTACTTCCAGAATAAACCGGTAGGCAGTGCCGGAACCCATTACAAACAGCACGATAAAGAACTTGGTGACCATGTGGGCCCAGATGAAGGGTGTAGGCGTGACTGCAAACAAGTGCGTAGTCCAGCCGGAAACCAGGGCGATGAATATACAGATGCCGATCGTGAGCGACAGATAAGTAACTATTTGCCTCCTGATTAAATATTTGTATAACCAATAAGCACTGGTATAACAGGCAATGGTGGCCATACCCGTCATAATGAAGATGGGAATATTGTAAAAAGTGTGCTGGGTATTGGGGTTATGAGACTCTTTCAGGGGCATGAGAAAGGTGGGCACCAGTACTATCAATGTGGTAAAGAGTACGTGCAGCAAGATGTTCACCAACCGTTTGCGGGATATTTGCATAGCTTGTTACAAAAGTACCCTTTTCGGAGGAGTAACAAGGGCGGGATGACCATGTGGGGCATTGTTGCGACAACATGACCTTTTGTGCCGACGAAACGGTGGACAGCCAGGCAATTTTTTGCTTTATGGTAACAAATGAAGCGGGTCTGGGTTATTGACAACCAACAGAAAGTAGGATATATTTGCCCTGCCTCCCATTAGACACATCGAACATATTATTAATATCAACTAATGAAGCTCAAGCATTATTACCTTATTCTTTTGGTTTGCACCACGGCCTGCAGCGCCGAATCTCCCGACGAACGTACTCCTCCCGCCGGTACCCACAAGATCAATATTTTGTCGGGTCGTGACCTTTGGAACATCACTGCCCGGAAAAACCCTGAGCTGATATTTGACAACAGCATCGATGAGCAAAGCCGGATGGACCAGGAACAATACATTGGTAATGACCTGGCCAGGCCCATGGTATTCTTTATTTCCCTGGGTGATAGCTGCTATACTAAACTGTCGCTCGATTATTACAATGGTTATGGCGATAGCAAATGGAAGATTACTGCCTACGATAGTAACCGGGTACAGAAGGGTGAATACAGCTTTGGCGGTGGCCATAAAACCTGGAGTCTTTTACAGGAAGGGCTAAATGCGATTGCCTCCCCTATCCGCTTTCTCCGGTTCGAGACTGGTGATCCATCTTCCGATGTGCGTGAGATCCGTATTTACGGTAATGCCGTGGCACGCTGCTCACCCATAGCGCCTGTAGTAGCGCCCGTACAGCTCGCCGATCCCGGCATCACCTTCCAGGGTGGTTCAGCCATCGCCGGCAAGGATGTGAACTATATGAAGCTAAGCAATGGCCTGCCTTTGTATGGTTCTTTCCGCTCTCCTTCCAACGTATTCTATTGGGCGCATGATTTGAAATCTTCTGTAGACAAGCAGGAGTTTGAGATCGACAAGTGGGGCGATTTCGATAAGAACACATTGAGTTTTCATAAGAAGAATGGTACGCCGGTGATGTTGTATATCAATGGCGCCAATGTGAAAACGGTGAACAGCCTGAAGGCTACCGATGATTATAATACTTTCACGCAAAGTAATGGGTTTAAGGATATGCCTCCCGGCGCTGACAGTACCGCTTATGAACCCTGGACCAAGAGCCATGCGCGGATGTGGAAGATGGTAGCGCACCTGTGGGCCAGCAATCCCAATTCCCAATTAAAAGGTTACCGAGTGTATGGTAGTACCAATCCTAATCTTACACCCGGCCAGGATAAGATCAAAGTATTTGAGATCGGTAATGAGGATGATAAAACCTGGATGGGGCTTACGGCTTATCACTCGCCGTTGGTGCAATTCCAAAAGCTCAAAGCTGCCTGGGATTCTATTAAGTCAGTAGACCCGAAAGCGAAAGTATACCTCGGCGCCTGCCTCAGTCCCGATACCGTTCGCTGGAAAGCCATGTACTTCCTTAATTACTGGATGTATCCCGGTCAGCCTTTCCCGGCTGATGGTTTTTGCTACAACCAGTACATTAATAATATGTATGGCGGACAAAGCCACCATACCAATGCAGATGCTGTGAGCCCTGAGCAGTTCAAGGTCACTGAAAAGATAAAGGCATATAAAACTTTCCGGGATCACTATTTCCCCGGTAAAGGTTTGCGCTGGACGGAGATCGGCTATGCAGTTGGTAACAGTGATTATAATGTTCGTTCTGTTCCCGGTTTTGATGATACAGTAGTGACCGCCAACTTCATGGTACGTACGCTGGAACGTGCGGCCGCTGTGCCCAATGGTCTGGAAGCTGTTTATAATTACTTCCATACCTCTGACGGCTCAGGTGTATTCGCTTCCATGTTTATGGTAGTTGAACAGTTTGAGGCAAAAACGTATGCTTATACAGGCTCACACAGGATGCCCATCTGGTGGTGGTATGCCACGCGTATGAATGTGCTGCACGATTACAAAGGCTGGTCGACCATGGTGAAGGATGGCGACAGCACTGGTGTAACTGTAACGAAGTATGATCATAAGAGCAATCCCAAACTGAAAGTATACTATATAGTGCGCGGTACTTATAATGGTACTACCTCCGCCAACTACAAAGTGAGTGTAGGCAAGGCTACGAAAGCTACGCTCGTTACCATGACCATTGGAAAAGAAGAGGGAACACAGACAGAGTTGCCGGTGAAAAACGGAGAGGTAGTAGTGCCTTCTGTTAATGAGGGGCCACAGTATATAATAGCATCTGAACCATGATGATCATGATTTATTGGATATAAAACTATATTCCATATAATAAAAAGACCTGAGCAGTTGACACTGCTCAGGTCTTTTCGTTTTAGTCTTTTATCGGCTATTTTACCCAAGTTACTTTGTCTTGTATACTTCCGCGCTTTCCATCGGTGGAGGGAACTTTTATGTACCCGAGGTAAAAGAAGCCCATGAACAGATCATCAGGGCCAAGGTTGAAGAGTGTCTTGGCTTCTTCTATAAAGGTGATGCCCCCTGTGCTCCAGTAGCCACCAACACCATAGGCATTTGCAGTGAGGTATATGTTCTGTACGGCGCAACTCACGGCTGCTATTTCTTCCATTTCCGGGATGCCTTCATGGCGCTTCATGCCAATGGCAATGATGTGTGAAGCCAGCAAGGGCATGTTGAGCATTTGCTCGTACTTCGGTTGCTTGAACTTAGCGCCTGCAAATTCTTTGTAGATAGCGGCTTGTTGTGTGGCCAGTGTTTTCAACCCTTCTCCGCTAAACACGGTAAAGCGCCAGGGCTCGGTGAATTTGTGGGTAGGCGCCCAGTTGGCGTTTTCCAGTATCTGCCAGATGATTTCATCGGGGATGACTTTACCGGGCTCAAATTGCTGGGTAAATACGCTGCGACGGGTACGGATCACCTGGTTGATCAGGGCCGGTGTGGATGTTATTGATTCGATCATTAGTATTTGTTTTAGGGCACAAGTACCCTACGCACAAAGCCGTGCTGCATACTTGCGCCAGCAGCAAATATAGAATACGAATCTCTTGGAAGATTACGAATTAAGGAAAGACCACTTTGGGCTAAAGCCCAATAAAACAGCGCTTTTTATCCCGGCCCTAAAGGGCCGGGCAATTCCCGTTACTGCACAAAGTCTACATACATGTAGCGGAAGTTGATGACCAGCTCTTTGAACTGTGACATTACATCCTGTCCGAGGTTGCCGTAATAGTAGCGGTCTTTGCTGTTGCTATTGGTTGTTTTTACGCCCAGGTCAGGAATGGAAAGGGACTGACCGCCGATGGCGAATACTGTGGTGGGGACCCGCCATGCTTTGGAAGTAGTGTATCCTCCTGCCCCACCCTGCTGCATATCATACATTTTTCCGGTGGCTTCTATGGTGGCTTTGTATTGATTATAGAATGGCTGGTTAAGGTCGGTGGATTGTGCGCCTGTGTCGAAGGTGAATGCCAGCTTATCTTTGTTTACCGCGATCTGAATAACTGGTGTCAATTCATCCATTCCAAAATTGTGGAGTGGTTTATTGGTTGCTTCCGCTGGTATGGTGATGAAGCCTGTTTTATCGATGCGCACTTCCTGTAATTGTTCGATCACCGGAAAACCGATGATGCCATTGATCTTGTAAGCACCGCCTGCAAAGGTCAACACGCTATCGGGGAATACAATGAATACTACGTTCTCCACTTCCACCTCTCCGATGCGCATGGATTTGGCAACACCCAGTTTTGCATCTACGTCAATGCCGGTAATGGCCTTTACTTTGAATATCACATTCATCACATCCAGTCCGGCTTTTGCAGCATAGCTTTCCGTGATCACCGACAGGTTGGCGCCGGTGTCGAATACAAAGTCGAAGGTACTGTCCCTGAACTGTACCGGCACATTGATCAGTTTCGCCAGGTCGCGCTTCCAGGCAACGCGGCTGCCTTTACGGATGGTTGTACGCTGGGCGGGTACTTTTTCCAGCCCTTTCCAGATGATATCTGAATTGACGATATCTTTCTTGTCTTCCTCTGTGAGCGTATGTCCATATTTGGACAGGAGTAATTCACTGGCAATATGGGCCTGCTTATATTCATAGAGCTTGACATGGTTGTCGATCTTTTTGCCCAGGAGCCTGCCCAGTTCTTTATCGGTAAGCTTGTTGGAATATTTCTTCAGCAACAGGTCTATGTCTTTATTGGAAGCGGACAGCTCATGAAAGAAGTTATGGACGAAGGCCTGGAAGTATAGTTTACGGTGTTCGGGCAACTGTTCTTCCTGTGGATTGGCCAGTGCTTCGCGCAGCTCGAAGAAGTGACGCTGCTCCAGCAGGCTGTCAAGAGAAGTTCGGGGCGCGGCGTGCAGGGTAAAGGTGACCAATAATACCACTGCTACTATGAATACTCTCATAAATAAAGGTTGAAGTTGCAAAGTAGTAGCAATCTTCAACCTTTTATTAGTTAAGGAAGTGTGAAATGCAGAAATGCAAGCATGAAATGAGTAATTGGGCTAAAGCCCGGAATCACTTAGTAGATTTTACCCCGGCCCTAAAGGGACCGGGCAATACTAATACAGCTATGTATTAACCGCGATCTCCTCCGCCATCACCACCTTCTTCGTTGTTGTTGCGGTTGTTGCGCTTGAAGAGGTTGAGGTCGGCTTTACCGAACTTGTAGGTAAAGGTGATACGGAAGTTGCGCACGTTACGACGGCGGTAAGAATCCTGGTAGAAGTTTTCCGTGTCGTAAATAGTACCCCAGCGGTTGGTATTGAACACGTCGTTCACGCTGAAGGTAAGGGTGCCTTTGTTGCCTTTCAGGAAGTCTTTCCTAAAGGCGGCGTCTACACTGTATTGTGCTTTCCGCTTGCCCTGTGGCAATACCTGTGGTGATTCGTATTCGCCAATGGTTTGCAGGCTGAGCTTGTCGAATATTTTAGACTTGCTGTTTATCCGGTAGTTAACGATCAATTTGCTTTCCCAGTTGAACCCTTCATTGCTGAGGTCCACTTTGTCCAGTTTCGCATTTACTTTGGTATACTGGAGGTTGAAGGTAGGCGTAAAGTCGAAGTTCTTGCCGATCTTCTGTTGAAGGGTCAACTCACTGCCCCATACGTTTTCGGTATTGGCATTGATGAACGTATTGAGAATCGCATTGGGGTCAACCGCCGCGTTGTTCAACTGCTCATATTGCTGCTGGGAAAGTGTGTCGCTGAACTGGGTGATCTGCCCTTGTGTGTTGCGATAGTATACCACACCAAGGAAACTGCCAGATCCGTACGATTTATTGTAATTGAATTCAAATGAGCTGGTGAACTGGGGTTTCAGTCCGGGGTTTCCCTGGCGCAGGTTCAAAGGATCGTTGATATCCACAAAGGGATTCAGTTGCCAAAAGTTGGGACGGCGTATCCGGCGGGTATAGTTTACCTGGATATCTTCTCCTTCATTCAATGTTTTTGTAATGAAGATGCTGGGGAATAAGGCATCGAATATATTATCCAGCTTCTCAGGATATTTGTATCCAAACTTTTTAGCGCTGTCTATCAACTCTCCGTCGAACTGTGATTGTTCTGCGCGCAGACCGAGTTGGTATCCAATGTCACCCAATTTACTGCTATAGGTCACATAAGCAGCATTGACAATCTCGCGGTATTTGTAGTTATTGCTCAACGACAGTTTTGTCTCTGCTCCATTGGCTACTGAAAATGCATTGAAGACGCTGCGGTAATTATTGATATAAGTACGTACACCGGTCTCGAATTTGGTATGCTCGCCGCTTGGATCTGTATAATCGACTTGTATAGTAACCTGGTCATTATCGTTGTTACCATCGTTGCGCACTACATTGGGATTGGCAGCAGGTGTGCCATCGGGATTGTAATAGGAGTTGATGATATTGGAACGGTCGTTACCACTGCCTCTGTTGTAATTGATATCAGCATTCAGTTCTTTACCTGCTTCAGCAAATTTATGTTTGTACAATAACTGTGTACTGCTTCTTTGGTTGTTACCAATGCTATTGGTAATGCGGTCACCGTATTGGGTTAAGTTATGGCCGAGGTCCCGGTATTGCTGATCCTGTGTTTCGTCATTCGTATTGTTGCCGCTTACAAAGTTTTGGGAGATCGTAAAGGTGTTGCGGTTGTCCATGAAGTAATCCACTCCAAAACGAACGGAACCAAACTTACGGAAACGGTCTGATGAGGAGCGCTGGTTGAAATAATCCTGCAGGCTACCGCCTACTTTGTTCTGGCGGAATGATTCGCTTTTGGCAATGCCTCCTGACTGGTTGTAGTTGCCACTGACAAAGAAGTTGAACTTATTCTGGCGCAGGTTGAGCGTGAGGTTGCCGTTGAGGATATCGGGATAACCGGCGCCAACGGAAGCCAGTCCATTTAGTCCCAGTTTTTTATTCTTCTTCAGGATCACATTGATCACGCCTCCTGTGCTGGCTGCATCGAACTTGGCAGAGGGGTTGGTGATCAGCTCCACTCTTTCAATATTATCAGCAGGGATTTGATCGAGGGTCAGGATCGTGGGGCGACCATCTACAAATATCTGGGGTGTGCTGTTGCGCAGGGTAACGTTGCCATCTACGTCTACTCCCACAGAGGGGATATTCTTCATCACATCCACTGCGGTACCGCCGGAGGCTGTGAGGCTTTTATCTACATCAAAGAATTTGCGGTCGATGCCCATCTGCAGGGCCGGCCTCTGGCCAGTCACCGTCACTACATCGAGGGTATTGGCGTCCTGTTCCAGCTTGATGTTGCCGAGGTCCTGCTCTGCCGCGCCTTCGCCAGTTTTGCGGAAGCTGACGGTTTGATCAACGCCTTTGAACCCGATGGCTGTTATGCTGAGGCGGTAATTGCCTTTGATGGGTAGGTTTTCGATGCTGAAATCGCCGTTGGGCTTGGAGAGCATACCGCCGGCGAGGCTATCTTTGTTTTCCCCGGTAATGTCTTTGATGATGATGTAGAGGCGCACTGAAGCGGCTTCTACGCCTTTGTTGCTTTTACCATCTACGATCCTTCCATACAGACGGCCAGTTGACTGACCTCTGGGTTCTCCTCCAGGCGCATTATTTTCCTGTGCGTAAGCATTCACAAACAAACATACGATGGCTATCAGGCTCCCTATCTTTTTCATTACCAGGTAGAAATTATCTTCAATAATTGGTTGACAATGTGTAGCGTACAGATTAGACGCCCGACAGCCGGCATTCTTGCGTGGATATTATTTTGGCTTTGCTTTAACATTTAGGAAAGGCATCGAGGCAATAAGGCAGCAAGGCAACGAGAAAAGGGTGAGCCGCCCTTTGAGGGCGACCCACCCTTTCTAAAAAGAAAATGCAGATTACTTGCTGTTGGCAAATAACCTGCATTTTAAAACACTGGTAAGCACTCATTCAGTAATTGTCGCCGGGTTGAGGGACACTGAATGAAACATTGGCGGAAGCTCCTTATACTTCCTCTTTGGCAAGTCTGTGGTAGTCGTCCTGTAGTTTTTTCTGTATTTCGCCGGGCACAGCGGCATAGTCTTCGAAATGCATACTGAACTTAGCCCTGCCTTGTGTGATGGAGCGCAGGGAGGACGAATAGTCGTGCATTTCGGCCAGCGGTACCTTGGCCATGATCCTGGTAAAATGTCCTTCGCTGTCCATTCCTTCCACGAGGCCACGCCGCGTTTGCAGATCGCCGATCACAGCACCCGTCAGGTCATCGGGGCATAGTATGTCTACATGATAAACAGGCTCCAGTATCTGTGGATCGGCCTGTGCAAAGGCCTGCTTAAAGGCCATCAATCCGGCTATTTTGAAGGAGATATCATTGGAGTCGACCGGGTGCATTTTTCCATCATAGACCGATACGCGCACATCACGCACAAAGGAGCCTGTTTGGGGTCCTTCGTGCATTTTCTCCATCACGCCTTTCAGGATCGAAGGCAGGAAGCGGTTATCGATGGCGCCACCCACAATGCAGTTGTAGTAGACAAGTTTGCCACCCCAATCGAGGGGGTGCTCTTCGCGTCCACGCACGTTTAGTCCCTTGGGATCGGGCATGCCTTCATACCAGGGCTCTATGCGCATGAATACTTCTCCAAACTGGCCGTTGCCACCTGATTGTTTTTTGTGGCGATAGTTCGACTCTGCCATGCGGCGAATGGTTTCACGATATGGTATGCGCGGCCGGGTGAATTTAACTTCTACACCGTGGATATGTTCTATACGCCAGCGGATGACGGAAAGGTGCAGTTCTCCCATGCAATGGATGATCGTCTGCTTCAGCTCCTGTGAAAACTCCACGCGTATGGTGGGGTCTTCTTCCGGCAACTGGTGAAGTGCCTGGCTTAACTTCTCCTCCTCCCCTTTCTTCACCGACTCGATGGCCATACTCATATTGGCCGCCGGGAATACGATGGGTTCTATTTCCAGGTTCTTCCCTTTTTCATGCAGGGTGTTATTGACGTGTGTATTTTTTAGTTTGAGCGTGGCCCCGATATCACCAGCCACCAGCTCCGGCACATTGACGCGCTTGTTGCCTTCGACCACAAATAACTGGTTGAGTTTTTCTGAGACGCCCGTATTTTCATTCACCAGTTCCATCCCGCTCTTAATGGTGCCGGAATAGACCTTGAAGAAGGAAAGTTCTCCCACGTGGGGTTCTGATACTGTTTTATAGACGAAGAGGCAGGCAGGTCCGGAAGCTTCGCAGGGCGGGTTATCCGCATTTTGCTTCGAACGCAGCATTTCATTGGCACTGGGACAAACGTTGTCGATGAATCCCATCAGGCGGCCGCTACCCATATTGCGTTCGGCGGAGAGACAGAATAAAGGAAACAGTTCGTGCCTGATCATGGCTTTTTTCAGCCCTTCTTTCATTTCATCCTCATCGAGCTCTCCTTTCTCGAAATATTTTTCCATCAGCAATTCATCATTGCCTGCCACTGCTTCTACCAACTCGCGGTGCAGCTCTTCTGCTCTTGCTTTTTCTTCATCGGGAATGGGTAGTTTTTCCGGTTTGCCTCCTGCATCGCGGAATTTGTACATGGTCATACGCAGCACATCGATGATGGCATGAAAGCCCGCGCCTTGTTGTTGCGGGTATTGTACTACTACCACTTTATTGCCAAAGTGGTTTTTGGCTTCCTGTACGGTGTTGTCGAAATCGGCATTGTCATCGTCCAGTTTATTAACGGCAAAGATCATGGGTGTTTTGAACTGCTCGGTATAATCCCATATGATATCTGTACCTACTTCTACGCCCATTACGGCGTTGAGTAACATAACGCCTGTGTCGGCCACGCGCAGGGCAGATACCACTTCTCCGACAAAATCGTCGTACCCGGGCGTATCGATGATGTTGATCTTATAGCCACGCCATTTGGTGTGGAGTAAGGTAGAGAAGATAGAATTGCCTCTTTCCTGTTCCAGCTCATGGTAGTCAGAGACGGTGTTACGTTCCTGAACGGAACCGCGGCGGGTAATGAGTCCTGCTTCAAAGAGCATGCATTCCGCCAATGTGGTCTTACCGGTACCGGCATGGCCCAGCAAGACTATGTTTTTTACGTGTGATGTATCAAACTCCGGCATAGCAAAGGTTTTTTAATGTTTTTGTATAGTGCTGCGGAGAATTAAGGGGATAGTAAGTTGTTACGTCTTTGAGACGTAAATATGAGTCACGAGTCTGGAGTCGAGAGTATAGAGTAAAAGACAGAAATTTCCTGTCCAGACTCTGCACTCAGAACGCTGTACTCAGAACTAATTTATAAATGTGGCCCTATATGATGGGCAGCATCACGATCGGATAACGAAATCGCTGTATTCCTGTTTTACTTCCTGTAATGTGTGTTCAAGATGTTGGTACTCGTCAAAGAGGTTTTCGTGGCTGGCAGCGGTGTCTTCATTGATCTGCCCCCGGGCAGTTTCCGCTTCAATCTTACGGGTGTGGGATTTGATGGCGTGCTTGAGGTCGTGGATGTTGATAAGCTGAATGTGGAGCTGGTTGTCGAGGTGATCCACTTCTACGAGGTCTTCTCTTGTTGTTTGGCGGGCAGCTACGTCTATGAGCCGTTGTTTCAGTTGGCCAAACTCATCCCGCCAGGAACGCAATGTCTCCCTCCAGGCATTGCATTCTCTTGAGAGCTGTGCGACATCTGTAATAACCATGGGAGAAAAATTTAGGTGAAGAAATAAAAGAACTGATTAGAACGCGGTAGACTGATTGCTTATGGTTCTACTTCTAAATTAGGAAGATTTGGGGAAAGCGCCGGGAGATTTACATTAAAATTATTCACCGTCCATGCAGGTTTAACAGATGCCGGTTGCAGTTGCCAGTACCGGTCAGAAGTTGCAGGTGACAAGTTACAGGAACAGGGTTCCGGATTAAAGGCTTAGTCTACTGGCCCTTCTTTGGTGTTCTATATTCTGTGTCCGATATTCTTGTTTTTATGTAACTTTTGAACGTCAACAATGAATGCCTTATTTTTGCAACCCTTCTCAAATTTCAAACAATTGTAAATCAACTTGATAAGCCAACAGACCATACAACAGATCTTAAACCGGGTGGACGTAGTGGAGGTAGTGGGCAGCTTTGTAAAGCTGAAGAAGCGGGGCGTGAATTATATCGGGCTGTGTCCTTTTCACAACGAGAAGTCGCCTTCTTTTTCGGTATCCCCTACTAAAGAGATCTATAAGTGTTTTGGCTGCGGCAAAAGCGGCAATTCGATCAGCTTCCTGATGGAGGCCGAGAAGTACTCTTATGTGGAGGCGCTTCGGTGGCTGGCCAATAAGTACAATGTCGAGATCGAGGAAACGGAGATCAGTCCTGAGCTGAAACAGCAGTACCAGGTAGCTGACAGTTTGTATATCATCAACCAGTTTGCCCAACAGTATTTTGCTGATAAATTGTTCAACTCCGAGGAAGGCGAGGATATTGCCATGAGCTACCTCAAGGAGCGGGGCTTCCGGGAAGAGATCATCCGGAAATTCCAGATCGGTTATTGTCTGCAGGAAAGGGATGCTTTTGCCAAAGCGGCTATCGCAGGTCAATACAACCAGGAATACCTTCAAAAGTCGGGATTGATCGTGGTGCGTGATGACCGGGCTTATGACAACTATCGTGGGCGTATCATTTTCCCGATTCATAATCAGAGTGGCAAGGTGTTGGGATTTGGTGCGCGGGTAATCGGTAAAGTAGATCGTGCGCCCAAATACATCAACACGCCGGAGAATGAGATCTATCATAAGAGTAAAATTCTTTACGGTTCTTATTTTGCCCGTCAGGCTATTGACAAGAACGATGAATGTTTGCTGGTGGAAGGTTATACCGATGTGGTATCGCTGCACCAGGCGGGTATCGAGAACGTAGTGGCTTCGGGTGGTACTTCACTTACTCCTGATCAACTGCGGCTGGTGAAGAAGTACACCAAGAATCTGACCATCATTTATGATGGTGATTCGGCCGGTGTAAAGGCTGCGTTGCGCGGGCTTGACCTGGCTATTGAAGAAGGACTCAATGTAAAACTTGTGTTGATCCCGGATAATGAAGACCCGGACAGTTACGTGAATAAGATCGGGGCTGCGCAATTCCAGGATTTTGTAAAGGCGAATAAGAAGGACTTCATCTTATTTCAGGTGGAGATCCTGCTGAAGGATGCCGGCGATGATACCAATAAGAAGGCGGCGCTGGTGAACCAGATCGCCGAGACGATTGCCAAGCTGAACAAGGCTGAAGATTTTACCAAACAGCAGGATTATATACGCCGGTGCTCTGCGCTGCTGCGCATCGATGAGGTGGGCCTGAATACGCTGGTGAACAAGTTCATCCGGGATAAGCTTCAGAAGCAGGAAAGTAAAATGCCGGTGGATGACGGGCAGTTTTATGATGACCAGCCTCCGGTGTTCGTTCCTGAAGAGGATGCCTCCACCTTATTCAACAAGGATGAGATGAATGAGCGCGGGATGGTGCGTTGCCTGCTGGATTATGGTCTGAAGTCCTGGGATGAGAACCGCCGGGTAGCGGATTATATTCTTGAAGAGAGTGTGGACCAGAACATGATCGACAATAAGGAACTGGTGCGCATCATGGAGATCTACAAAGTGTGGTATGATGAAGGGATCGAGCCCGGCCCTAAGAATTTCCTGTATCACGAAGACCAGCAACTGAGTGCTACCGTGGTATCTGTCATGGATTTTGCTTATGAGCTGAGCCCGAAATGGAATGAGCATTTTGATGGAAAGCTTCCCACTACAGATGATATATACCGGGCTGATGTGAAGTCGGCCGTGACCTATCTAAAAATCCGCAAGATCCGTCGCCTGATGGATGAGAACCAGCAGGATATGCAGCGACCTCATACTTCTGAGGAATTACTCGTATTGCTACAAACGCATGTGCACCTGAAGCAAATGGAGCAGGATATGATCAAGAGTAATGGTACGGTGATCTTCAAATAAATAGTGAGCCCTGCTGTTTTTGGTTAAAACTGCTACTTTTCTTTGCACTACTATTTTGATACTCTATGTATACACCATCTATACAGTATCTATACACCATCCATACTCTATCTACACTTAGTTGCTCCCCTGCTCCTATTCGATACTCACTGTAATCATTTCCTGTTTACCTGCTTCTTCTGCTTACTCCTCCACATTGGTGTAAAAGCCTTCTACCCTTTTCTACACTGCTGTCATCGATAGCGACAAGACAAACGTACGGGATACCTGCAGTCTACCCAAGAGAGCGTGACCGTTGTTAGCATTGATGCTCCATTTACTCCTTTTTATTGTATAGTTTTTGGAACGTATTGATTACAAAGCAGTCCTGCGGTCGTTGTCTCTTACTGACTGTCAGGGTTACTTTTTCTCTATATAACGGGTCCCTGAGAGTATAAAAGTCTGGTATTTACCTGAAAAGCCTTCGTTTTCTGTAGCTATGGGATATAGTATTGTTTTCCCTTGGTTCCTGACTTTTATGGTTGGCACCAATTCATCGTCTCCGAACTGATGGGTATCAAACGCAACGAATAACTTGTTTTCTTTCTCCGGAAATACGGCAGGCATCTTTAGCTGGTTGTCCTCGATCCGAAACGCTCTTACTTCCTGCCAGGGGTAAGCGGTTGAGCCCTGGCCGAAACCATGTGCGAGATACACATTTCCTTTTCCGGTAATTATTGTATGTACTGTATCATAATGCATCAGGGTGTTCTCATCACCACTTCGGTCTCCATCGCCTTTCAACAATGTATGTTTTACAGATTGTCCTGTTGCTTTATATAATGCCATGCTGGCAAAATCAATCATGGTGCCTCCCATGCGTGTATCCCACGATATTAGGCATAATTTGTTATCGGCTGACTTTGCTATGTACAGGAAGTCAAAATCCTGTTCATTCACCCATTTAAAGAGTTCCTCTTTATGTTTGGCCAGGAGCTGGATCAGTTTTTTGTTTTCCACTTCCAGGTTATCGGGATCTTTAAACCGGACACTATCTATTCTTCTAAAACACTTTTGTATAGAGGTGCGTACTTGTGCTTTATTTGTAGCAGTTGGAGCAACCTTGGATTGCCCTATTGCACAACAAGTGATGGTCAAGGCTGTGATAAGTAATAGCAGCTTCATTTGTCCATGTAGTTTTTCTTCAGTTTGGTATCGAGGTGTTCGATGGCATAGCGCAGCATGGTGCGGGGCATGGTGGCGGCATGTTTATCGAGGAAACTCAGTAATAATTGCTTGTTTTGTTTACCGGCCTCGCGTATCCAGCCGCCGGTGGCTTTATGGATGAGATCGTGCTGGTCTTTGAGCAGCGTTTCTGCGATCTTAAACGTGTCTTCCAGTTGCCGCTTTCTGATAAAATAGCCAGTGCTTACAATAGCTGTGCGGCGCTCCCATACGTTTTTCGATTTGGCCAGTTTGTACAGGATCGTGCGGGGCTTGTCGAAAAGATAAGCTCCTACTACAAACTGGGCGCTCCTATCGACCAGGTCCCAATTGTTGATCCTGTCATGCCGCCTGATGTAGAGATCGAATAGTTCTTTCTTCTGTGTCTCCGTGGTTTTCTTATCTCTTGCCTGGAAATCCATAATGCTCACTGCTCCTGCCCTTGCTTCATGTATCTTGCTTTCCAGCAGTTTCTCTATTTCTTTCAGGGGCATTTGGATATAGGCTTTGGCCAGGGTAAACACCTCTCCCATGCGTACTCCTATGAATACATCGCCTTCGCCATACTGTCCTTCGCCGGACTTAAAGTAGCGCTGGATCTTTTTGAGTTCTTCGTCGGATACGAGTAATTCCAGTGCTTCGAGGAAGTCTTTGGCTGTGAGGGATTGTACTTTTCCAGCTGGCACCGGTTTCGATTTGGCTGTTGTACTCTTTGTGGTACGTTTGGGAGCAGCTTTTTTAGCTGCTTTTGGCTTGGGCGTAGCACTCATGGCCGTTTTATTTTCTATGTTGTGTGTGCTGTAAGGTATTCATTTTTCCTTACGGGGGCACTATACGCCTCGAACAAAGCTACATCCTTCGCAATTCATGCTTCATTTTTAACAGTTCGTACGTACTTAAAACCGGACTAACCGGGGATGTGCAGGCAATCGAGTATTTTTGGCAGCAGCATCTCTTCCCAATGGCAGTATTACGCTCCCCTTTTAGTTTTTCCAGTGACCTCCGGTTACGGCTGGTGGGCCCTGTCGTATTGTTTTTTATTGGAGCGGTTTTCTTCCGGCTGCGACTTTATATCGATAGTCCCTATTCCAAATGGCCTTTTATCTTTTGTGTGGGTATGTCCAGTGGTTATATTGGCTGGGAACTGGCCCGTCTTACTGCTTTGTTCATCCAGTTCAGGCTACCTGGCCTTGAACGTGTCCGGCAACGGTTGTTTTTCCTGGTGCTGGCTATCATCCTGCTTTCCCACTTCGGTTTTACGTTGCGTGTAGTGGTTCATGGCCTCATCGGTACTTTTCCACTGCAGTGGCCCAAAATGATGGAATATTCTTCAGGATTGGGGGTATTGATCTATTATGCTACAGTAACGCTTACTATTTATGAGGGTGGTTATTTGTGGCAGCAATGGCGGGAGGCTTCTGCAGAAAAGGAACGGCTGATCCAATCGGAATGGCAGGCCAAGTTTGACCTGCTCAAGAGCCAGATCAACCCGCATTTTCTGTTCAATAGTTTAAATGCGCTTGGTTCGCTAATCAATGAAGATCCTGAGAAAGCGGAGCAATTCACAAACGAGTTGAGTAAGGTGTACCGGTACCTGCTACACAGTAGCAGCCAGGAAATGACCAGTCTGTCGGCAGAACTGGAGTTCATCATTTCTTATGCGCTTTTGTTAAAGACCCGACATGGCGAGGGTTTCAGGCTTCGTATTGCTGTAGAAAAGCAATATGAAAATTACCTTATCCCTTCACTGACTTTGCAACTGCTGGTGGAGAATGCGGTGAAGCACAATGTTGTGGCACGGGACCAACCTTTGGAGGTGATCATTCATAGCGGGGAGGATGATATGCTGATCGTGGAAAACAAGATCCGTAAAAAACATATTCAGGTAATGCCGAGTGGTGTGGGCCTGGCCAATATCAATAATAAGTTCCGGCTGCTGAACCAGCACGGCATCCAGATTGAGGCTACGGAGGACGACTTCATTGTGCTGGTGCCGTTAAGAAAGCCTATTATCTGAACCAGGATTTATTGGATTTTAGGGATTGGGAGGAAAATACCTTTTACCTACTGCTCTTTTGCCTACTGCTCTTTTACCAGCAGCATGTCGCTGTAGGAATATTGGAGCAGGTCTTCGTCTCTTATTTCAAAAGCTTTGCGGTAGTATTCGCATTGTTCCTGCAATTTCTCTACTGGCAGGTCTTCTGTTTTATTGCTGGCTTCTATTTCTACAAATGTGCCTAAGCTTTCCAGTTCGTCAATGTGGAACTTCACATTACCGATGAAGTATATTTCGCGCTTTTTAACTACTGCTATTTTAACGCCCAGGGCATTGGTCAAGGTTTGCTTCAATGTGTTGGCATCTGCTACTGGTGTCAATATGAAATCGGATTGCTTGGGGCCGGGCTGGTTATTGCGCTGGTACCAGATGAGGTTGGTTTCGATATTGCCCTGCCGCAGTTTTAGCCGGCCGTTGGGCACATTGAAGTAAGTATCTGTCTGGTGATCGATGCCTTTGAAGTCAGCGCCTCTGTTGAGCAGGTATTGCCTTATCTTATCGGCGTTGGCTGTTCTTGCTTTTATTTCGATGTTGATGAATGGCATAAACAAAAAACAGACCCACGGTACGATGGGTCTGTCGATAATAAGTTGTGTGTGACGCTGGATGGTTAATCGGCCATGGCTGGAACGCGTTTGCCTGGCACGGGTGCTCTGCGAGCAGGTTTGGCTGGCGCTATGGCTGCAACTTTGTTGAAGCGTGTAGCGGTCCAAACGTGATCAAGTGCTACTTCATCGCCACCTTCGAAACCGGCATTGCGGATGCAATCCCAGCTGCATTGGCGATTAAGGTCTGTAACGATCTTGGAAGTGGTTTTTGGATACGCGATCCAGATTTTACCTTCTTCCTGTAATGCAGGTAGTACATCCTTCATGATGCCTGTCAATTGGCTTTCATTTACTGCAAACACCAGTGCAAAGTCGATTTTGCGCGACTTCAATAAAGGAGTTACATTTTTGGCGAAAGCTAATTTTACAAACTGTTTTTCGATTGAAGAAGGAAGTCCCTGAATCAGTACATTTTTTTCTTCCTGAAGCTGAAGCTTATCTAACAAGTTTTGCGACATGCCTGAGAAGTTTTTTTAGTAAGTGATTTAGGTTATTCGACGGGATTGCAAAGGTAAGGCAAAACCGGTACGAATCAGTACTTTTTGCATTAAAAAACCCGTCATGGCTTTAATTGTCGCCTTGACGGGTATAGAAAATATTTTATTAGTTTATTCCCCTATATCTATTTACCTATTGGTTTATAGTACTTAAGAGCCTCCGGCATCATCTCCTGGAGCTTTTGAATACGGGTAGCTTCAGCCGGGTGTGTGCTCAGTATTTCCGGTGGTTTCTGGCCGCCGCTGGCTTGCGCCATACGCTCCCACAGGGCGACTGCTTCCTGGGGATTGTATCCTGCCATGGCAGAATAAATCAGGCCGTAACGGTCTGCTTCGAGCTCCTGTTTGCGTGAAAAAGGCAACAGCAGGCCTACTTGTGAACCGATACCAAAAGCGCCCATGAAAAGGTTCTGCGCTGCCGGTGTTTTATTGGCAATGGCTACCTGAAGGGCTTGTCCGGCCAATTGCTGACCTGCCTGCTGGCTCATGCGTTCATTACCATGTTTTGCCAGGGCGTGGGCAATTTCATGGCCCATTACTGCTGCCAGGGCTGCTTCATTCTGCGTGATGGGGAGCAATCCTGTATATACAACGATCTTTCCACCAGGCATACACCAGGCGTTTACTTCTTTTGAATCTACGAGGTTGTATTCCCATTTGTATTGCTGGAGTTCCTGTGCAATTTCGGGCTGATTGGCATAAAAGCTATTGATCGCATTTGTCAGGCGCTGGCCTACCCTACGTACCATTTCAGCGTCTTTGCTGCCAGAAGTGGCTACTACTTTATTCTGGGAAAGGAATTGTGCGTATTCGGTAGCCGCCATGCTTTGGATATCCGATTCATTAAACAGCGACAATTGATTTCTGCCTGTGATAGCGTTACGGCTGCAACCGGCCATAAGGGCTATAACGGTGGCTGCAACGAGGATTCGTTTCATGAAGATTATTTTATCAAATATAGTACTAAAATAATACCAGCCTCTACAACGTAGCTGCGATGGTAATAACAATAGTTGTCGTTGATTGTTGTCAATCAATAAAATATAAAAGGCGGTATTACTACCGCCTTGCTAACAATCTATAATAAGTTTGATTAATCTTCTTTAGCTAAACGACGGCGTTCGCGCTTGCGGTCGCGGTACTTCAGGATGGGTACCTTGCTTTCGCTGCCGCGCAAAAGACGGGAAATGTTTTTCTGGTGTGTGAGTACCACCAGCAATGCCACAGCAATGGCAAATGCTCTGTAGAGTGGTTCTCTTTCATTAAATATGAAGAGGATGAGCACTGCAAAGGCGATGCTCGCTAAAATGGAACTAAGGGATACAAAGCGGGTGAGGTACAATACCGAGAGGAATACACCTACACAGCAGAGGGCTACCAGGGGCTGTATAGCGATGATCATTCCAAATAATGTGGCGACACCTTTACCGCCTCTGAAATCAGCCCAGATGGGAAATATATGCCCCAATACGGCGGCCAAACCAAGTCCTACCATGAGGTTGGTGCGGTCCCATTCATTGGTGGTATCTGCGTAAAAAGGTAATAGTAAATACAGACTGGTAGCTGCTACGCCTTTGAGGACGTCCATGATCATTACGAAGGTGCCCCAACGGGAGCCGAGCACGCGGAAGGTATTGGTAGCGCCGGCGTTGCCGCTACCGTATTCACGGATATCGATGCCGAAGAATCCCTTGCTGACCCAAACAGCTGTAGGAACAGAGCCGATCAAATATGCTATTGCAATGATGAGCACTTCTTTCATTGAATAGTTGGTTGAATGTTGGAAAATTCAAATTTAAGGAAAAACGAGTTAATATTCTGATAACATACGGATTATTATATGTTACCTAGTAGTTAACTGAAGGGCGATCCATGCCTGCTGTTGTTTTTGGTCCACAATTTTCAACCCGTTGTTGTTTGCGGACTTTTCTATATCCTCACGATCACCAGCCAGTAAGCCACTCATGATTATAACGCCCCCTGGTGTTAAATGTTGTTGTATGGCTCCCATATTTGCGAGCAATACGTGTTTATTTATATTGGCCAGTATGATGTTAAATACTGCAAATTTTTCTAAACTGTCTGCTTTTTCCAGCACGATGTTTGTGGCTGACGTGGCCTCTTCGCGTTTGCGATTGACCTCAATATTCTCTGCAGCATTTTCCACGCTCCAATCATCGTTGTCGATAGCAACTATATGTTTAGCACCTTTCATGGCTGCTAGTATGGCCAAAATTCCTGTGCCTGTGCCGAAGTCGAGTACTGTTTTGCCCGTAAAGTCGAGCTGTTCCATGTATTCGATCATCATGTAGGTGGTGGCATGATGCCCGGTACCAAAACTCATTTTGGGCGTGATGATGATCTCATAGGCTACGTCTTTAATGGGTGCATGAAAATGTGCCCGCACGGCGCAGAACTCCCCTACTACCACCGGCTCGAAGTTCTTTTCCCATTCTTCATTCCAGTTGCGCTGGGCAATGGTTTCGGTGGTATAGGTTGCCTGGTAGGTGTTGACCAATTCTTTTATGGCTTCCTCATCCCATTGTTCTTCGGGAATGAATGCGGAGAGTTGCTGCGGGCTTTCTTCAAATCCTTCAAAGCCTTGTTCGCTCAGGAGGGCGATGAAGATCTCGAGTATTTCTTTCTCGGGGTGGGCAAGCTTTAGTTGGATGTAGTTGCTCATAGTATTTTTTTTCGGCAGTCGACAATCGGCAGTCGGCAATGCGTTTGCTTCGATAGCAGATTTCTCACTTCGCTGTCGCTCCGTTCGAAATGACAAAAGAGAGTATGTTCGAAATGACAAGGGTGAACCACTTTTGAAGGTGGTTCACCCTTTGAATATGATAGCGTTAATGCCAACGATTACTGCTGTGGCGCAGCTCCGTTGCCCTGGGGCCTTGGTGCTCCTTCGGGTTTAGGCATTAATACTTTACGGCTCAGTTTGAATTTGCCAGTCTTGTGGTCGATACCAATCAGTTTCACTTTCACTTTCTCGCCTTCTTTCAACACACCTTCCATAGACTCAAGGCGCTTGTGTGAAATTTCGCTGATGTGGAGCAAGCCTTGTTTGCCAGGCAGGAACTCTACGAAGGCGCCAAATTCCTTGATGCCTTTAACGGTAGCTTCATACACTGATCCAACTTCCGGCATCGCAGTGATTCCCTTAACCCAGGATACTGCTTTGTCCAGTCCTTCTTTGGCAGGGCTGAAGATGCTTACTTCACCATAGTTACCAACTTCTTCGATATTGATGGTAGTACCTGTTTCGCGCTGGATCTCCTGGATGATCTTTCCTTGTGGTCCGATCACAGCTCCAATGAATTCCTTGTCGATGAACAGTTTTTCCATACGTGGTGCATGTGGCTTCACTTCCTCACGGGCAGCTGGTATGCAAGCATACATGGCTTCGAGGATGTGGAGACGGCCTTTGCGGGCTTGCTCCAATGCTTCGCGCATCGTGTCCATGCTAAGGCCATCGATCTTGATGTCCATCTGAACACCGCAGATGCCTTCACGTGTACCGGTTACTTTGAAGTCCATATCACCGAGGTGATCTTCATCACCAAGGATATCAGTAAGGATCGCGTATTTGTTATCGGAAGCGCGTGTGATCAATCCCATCGCAACTCCACCAACGTGTTTGGGGAAGGGAACACCTGCATCCATCAACGCCAGTGAACCGGCGCAAACAGTTGCCATAGATGATGAACCGTTTGATTCCAGCACATCGCTCACCACACGTACGGTGTAAGGATACTCGTTGCCAGGCATCATTTGTTTCAGTGAACGCATGGCCAGGTTACCGTGTCCTACTTCGCGACGGCCGGGGCCGCGCATCATTTTCACTTCACCGGTTGAGAATGGCGGGAAGTTATAATGCAGGATGAACTTGGTGTATTCTGAGTTGGCAGCGCTTTCTACCAGCAGCTCGTCCAATGGCGTACCGAGTGTAACGGTAGTGAGTGATTGTGTTTCACCACGGGTAAACAGTGCAGAGCCGTGTGGAGAAGGCAGTGCGTCTACTTCCATAGCGAGGCCACGAACCTGATCTAATTGACGACCATCGAGGCGAACGCGATCGTTGAGGATCATATCACGAACGATTTCCCACTGGAGGTCTTCGTAATATTTCTTCGCTTGCTTCTTTGTTTTGTCATCTACATCTTCGCCGAGGCTTGTGATCAACTCCTTCTTCAGTGCATCGAATGCATCGCTGCGGTCGTGCTTGGCAGAAGCGCTCTTGGCGATCGCGTAGATCTTATCTTTTGTGAAGGCTGCTACTTTTTCACGCAGTTCTTCGTTTACTTCAGGTTTTGTGTACTCGCGCTTGCCTTGTACACCTGCTTTTTCGCGCAGTTCATGCTGTGCTTTGATCTGGATGCGGATAGCGTCGTGTGCAATTTCCAATGCTTTCACGAGGTCTTCTTCGCTGCACTCTTCTGATTCACCTTCCACCATCATCAGGTTCTTTTCTGTAGCGGCGATCAGGAAGTCCATATCGGCAGTGGCCAGCTCTGTACGGGTGGGGTTCACGATAAAGTTGCCTTCCACACGTGCTACACGCACTTGTGAAATAACTTCTTTAATGGGAATATCTGATACTGCGAGTGCGGCAGAAGCAGCGAGACATGCTAATGCATCGGGCATTACTTCTTTGTCGCTGGATACGAGGGTAACCAGTACCTGTACATCGCAGAAATAATCTTCGGGGAATAAGGGACGTAATGAACGGTCGATCAGGCGGCTTACAAGTACCTCATAATCGTTCAGTTTGCCTTCACGTTTGAAGAATGAACCGGGAATACGACCGGCAGAGGCGAATTTTTCGTTATAATCTACAACCAGCGGAAAAAACTCTTGTCCTTCTTTGGGTTCTTTGTTGGCAACAACTGTTGCAAGCATGATGCTGTTTCCCTGGCGAACGGTAATGGAGCCATGAGCCTGGCGTGCCAGTTTACCGGTTTCGATGGTTACCATACGGCCACCACCGATGTCGAATGTTACACTAATAGGTTGAGAGAGCATAGAGTCTCAATTTGAGGTTGGCAGTCACAAACAGAAAGGCGGGAAGGTGTGGTTTGTGCGCGCAACCGGTTTAAAATACAATTTTACGTGTCATTAATCAGCATGCCGGTAAAACAAGTATTCCCAACTGGATTTGTTCAGTTGGGAATAGTATATTTTTACAGCATAATGCTGATTATTTTCTGATTCCGAGTTTCTCGATCAGTTGGCGATAACCCTGGAGGTTATGCTTGCTCAGATAGTTCAGTAAGCGTTTGCGCTGACCTACCAGTCTCATCAATCCACGCTGAGTTGAAAAGTCCTGCTTGTTTTGCTTGAGGTGTTGGGAAATTCCATTGATACGCTCTGTCATCAAAGCGATTTGTCCTTCAATAGAACCTGTGTTGGTAGCTTTTCCACCATACTGTGTGAAAATATCTGATACTTTTTCTTTAGATAAATACGACATCTCAATTTTTTTTAAAAAACATCCAAATTTTTACTTCTTCTATAATTTGGCGGCAAAGGTATGGAATTAATCGTGATTTTAATATCTTGCCTGCCCGTTTTTTTCTGAAGAAGACTGCCGGGAAGGCATGAAGACGGAAAATATTGGTTTTTAGCCAGTATTATTACCTTCTCTGCCACAAAAATAAGATTAAAACCAGGCATGAGCTATCACTTTGCGATTATCGGTTGCGGTCATATTGCGCGGCGTCACGCCGGCCACCTTGTTGCTCATGGCACGCTGGATGCTGTTTGTGACACTGTTCCCGGACGGGCGCAGGAGTTGGCCGATCAGTACGGCGCCCGGGCTTATTCTTCTGCTGCCGGGCTCTTCAAGGCTGAGCGCCCTGACATTGTAAGTGTGTGTACCCCAAACGGCCTGCATGCCGAGCATGCGATTATGGCCCTGGAAGCCGGCAGTCATGTACTGTGTGAAAAACCCATGTGTATTTCCCGGGAAAGCGGACTGCGGATGATCGCAGCTGCTGAAAAAGCCGGCAAAAGGCTGTTTGTTGTAAAGCAAAACCGGTATAACCCGCCCGTAGAGGCTGTGAAGCAACTGCTGGATGCAGGAAAGCTGGGCGCCATCCATAGCTTCCAGGTGAACTGTTTCTGGAACCGGCCGCTGGCTTATTACAAGGATAGCTGGCACGGTACCCGCGATCTCGATGGTGGCATTCTTTATACGCAATTCAGTCATTTTATCGACCTGCTGTACTGGCTGCTGGGTGATGTAGCGGATGTTCAGGGTAGCCGCAGCAATTTTACACACGGCACGTCTATTGCTTTTGAAGATACCGGTGTTGCCTTGCTGACAATGCAGAACGGCGCCATTGGCACTTTACAATATACTATCAATAGTTACCAACGTAATATGGAAGGCTCTGTGACCATTTTTGGCGAGAAGGGCACTGTGAAGATCGGTGGGCAATACCTCAATAATATTGATTTCTTTTCTGTGGAAGGGGAAACGGCTCCTACCCTGCCTGCAGGTAAACCCTCGAACCAGTATGGATTTTATGAAGGCAGTATGAGCAATCATGACAGGGTATATTATCACCTGATCAAAGCGCTCGACAATCCCGGCTATCGTTTTGTGGAGGCTGGCGAAGCGCTAAAAACGGTCGAGATCATCGAAAAGATTTATGCTGCCTCACCGCTTATTCCCTAACTTTCCCCGCTTGCATGAAGCATCTTGTATTTACTGTTACCAACGACCTCAGTTTCGATCAACGTATGATCCGGATCTGCACGTCGCTAAGCCAGGCGGGTTATCAGGTTACGTTGGTGGGCAGGAAAATGGGTAATTCCGTACCGCTCAGGGAGGAATCTTTCCGGCAAAAAAGGCTGCCCTGTTTCTTTTCCAAGGGCAAGAGTTTCTATATCGAATACAACCTCCGGCTATTTTTTTACCTGATATTCAACAGGATAGACGTTATTTGCGCCATCGACCTGGATACTATCCTACCCTGCTATGGGGTTTCGGTGATCAGGCGTATTCCCCGGATCTACGATGCGCATGAACTGTTTTGTGAGATGAAGGAGGTCGTTACGCGGCCGGCTATTTACCGTTTCTGGAAGCGTATCGAACGTTTCGCCGTGCCGCGGTTTAAAACTGGTTATACAGTGAACCAGCCGATCGCTGATGCGTTTAAGGAGATGTATGGCGTGGATTATGGCGTGGTCCGCAATGTGCCAGTGCTTCTAACGCTCAATATCCCTGAAAAAAAGGAGCGCTATATCTTATATCAGGGGACAGTGAATGAAGGGCGCAGTTTTGAAACGCTGATCCCTGCCATGAAACAGGTGTCGGCTCCCTTGATCATATGTGGCGATGGTAATTTTATGGAGCAGGCCCGGCAACTGGTAACCGATCATGGGCTGGAAGAAAAGGTAATATTCAAAGGCAGGATATTACCACACGAATTACGTAATTATACCGTTAATGCGTGGATTGGGGTTACTTTATTTGAAAATAAGGGTCTAAGTAACTATTATTCGCTTGCAAATCGTTTTTTCGATTATATGCAGGCAGGTATTCCACAACTGGGTGTGGATTATCCGGTTTACCGGGAAATAAACAATCAGTGTCCAATTGCTGTTCTTATTAACGACCTGAGTGCTGACAGCATTGCTGCTCAGCTTAATAGATTGTTAAATGATGAACAATTGTACCGGGAATTACAACAAAACTGTCTAACCGCGAGAACGATCTTTAACTGGCAACAGGAAGAAAAGAAACTGGTTGCTTTTTATTCAACTTATTCAAAGAATACCTGAGCTCAGCATTTTGGAAAAGCATTTACATATTGTTTCGTCGGACATTCCATTTCCGGTAGATTATGGTGGTGTAATCGATGTCTTTTGCACTATTAAGAATCTTCATAATGCAGGCGTTAAGGTGCATCTGCACTGCTTCGACGATGGACGTGGTCCTCAACCTGAACTGGCTCAGTATTGTACGGAGTTACATTATTATCAAAAGTTGACCGGCCACAAATGTATTACTCCCAAGCTTCCTTATATAGTTGCTTCACGCTCCTGTAATCAATTACGGGAAAGATTATTGAAAGACGATCATCCAATATTATTACAAGGTATTCATTGCACTTACCTGCTCAATGATGAACGTTTCGACAACCGAAAGATACTTGTGCGGTTGATGAATGTGGAGCATGAGTATTATGAGCAGTTGTGCAAAACCACTACTGTGTTGCAGCCGCTGAAAAAGATCTATTATCATCATGAGAGCAGGCTGCTGAAGAATTATGAAAAGACCATTGCCGACAAAGCGCTGTTTCTTGCGCTGTCTGAGCAAGACGCTGCTGTGTACCGGCAAAAGCTGCATGCCAAGCAGGTGGTGACCGTGCCTCCCCTCCTGCCTTATACAGCCGTGGAATCGGAAACAGGTATCGGTTGTTTTTGTCTGTATCATGGTAATCTTTCGGTAGAGGAAAATGAAGAGGCTGCTATCTGGCTACTGAATAATATTTTCAACAAGATCGATGTTCCTTTCATTATAGCGGGTAAGAATCCTACTGCCCGCCTCGAACGTGAAGTAAACCTGCATGGCCATGCGTGTCTTGTATCCAATCCTCCACAGGAGCAAATGCATGACCTGATCAGGAAGGCGCAGATCAATGTACTGCCTTCTTTCTGCCGCAAAAGCCGTTCAGTAAAATTATTGAATGCCTTGTTCTCCGGCAGGCATTGCGTAGTGAATCCTACGATGGTAGCGGCTTCAGGTCTCGACACGGCCTGTCATGTGGCTACCACTGCAGAAGCTTTTCAATCTATCATCATTCAATTGTATCACCAGCCTTTCGATGAGCACGAGTTGTTGCTGCGCAAAGAGATATTGGCTCCTTTCCTGAATCATGGCCAATTGACCAAGCAGCTTACTTCTTTGATATGGGATAGTGCTCCTGCAAGCGTATAAAGTATTGTAATCTGTAAAGATCGAAGAGTCTTAAGGAAGGATTGCAGGATTGAAGGTTGCGATGAATGTATCCTTTCATTAACTTATAGCCCACTATTGGTATCCAGTGGGCTTGCCATTTTGCAAGTCTACGATACACACGAAAGAGTTTAACATGCCTGACAAGCAGCTCCTCCGGAATCATACCACTCAACTTTTGCAGGTTTATCAGCGCATTTTCCGACTTGGCAATGAATATGGTGTTAGTCTCCAGCCCAGCATGTAATACCGGATTATCAATGTAGCTTACTGGTATGTTGTTTTGCTCCAACTGGATGCCAATCCAGGTGTCTTCATGCCCGTAGCCTTCTCCACCGGTATCGAATGTCAATTGCTTAAAATAGCGGGCCTGTATCATGAAGTTGTTGGTCATAAATGCCGGCTGGTGTTTTTTGCCGGGCAGCCTGCTTTCGCGGTGGGTACCGTATTTCCAGTGTAATGCAGTATTGCAATCCTGTGGAGGATTGTGCGTGTAGATCCTGCCGCCCACTATTACTCCAGTATTTGTGGTTATTGCCTGGTAATAGTTAGCCAGGAAATTATCTGAAGGTATTTCGCTGTCCCCATCGAGGAAGAGTAACCACTCTCCAGCTGCTGCGGCCGCCAATAGCTGACGGATACGTGCACGACCGTGGTTCTTCTCTAATGGCATGTAGCGAACGAAAGGCAGTTTTGTAATGGCTTCATTGATCAGCCGAAATGCCTGCGTTGAACCATCGTCCATCACAATGATCTCACCGCTCCCCTGTAAATGGGAAAGCCCGGCGCTTAGCCGGGCTACCAAATTATTTATATCCTGATTGTATACGGGTATTAGTATGGAGATCATACTATGTCTATGCTTGCATTGTCGATGACCCTGCCCCGTTCTGTGCGCACCATACGTGCGGGGAATTTGTTGATCACGATATAGTCGTGGGTAGCCATCACGATGGCGGTGCCATAATCGCGGGAGATATGGAACAGCAGCTGCATGATCTCATCGGAAGTCTCCGGATCGAGGTTACCGGTAGGCTCATCGGCCAGGATAAGCTTGGGAGAGTTAAGCAGCGCCCTGGCAATGTCCACGCGTTGCTGCTCGCCACCACTCAACTCAAAAGGCATTTTAAAGCCTTTGGCTTTCAGACCCACTTTATCCAGCACATCGACGATCTTCTCGTCCATGAGTTTTTCATCTTTCCAGCCTGTAGCGCGCAGCACAAACTTGAGGTTATCGTTGACATTGCGGTCGGTGAGCAATTGGAAATCCTGGAAAACCACGCCGAGGTTGCGACGCAGGAAGGGCACTTTCTTCCAATCCATTTCGCGCAGGTTGAAGCCTACTACGGTGCAATCTCCTTCTTTCATTGGGAGGTCGCCGTAAAGTGTTTTCAACAGACTGGATTTGCCGGTCCCCGTTTTACCCACCAGGTAAACAAACTCGCCTTTCTGCACCCGGAGGTTCACATCCTGCAATACGAGATTACTGCCCTGATATATATTTACGTGCTTTAATTCTATGATCGCATCCTGCATAATAACCGGTTAAGTCAAACAAAAATAAGTAATTATGGAATAGAAAGGTATTAGGTGTTAGCTTTTAGCCATTAGCTTCGGGTCATATGGGTTCCAGACTTACCCCCATCACGTTGATGGATCTTTGTTCTCCCGGCATGGTGATCAACCGCTCGAATCTGAATCCCAGCTTTTCCAACAGGTGTATCGAGCGGACATTGTCCTGGTTCACGATGGCCAACAGGTGCAGTAATCCCACTTTGTTTCTTGCATAGTCCAGTACGGCCGTTGCTGCTTCATGGGCATATCCTTTACCGTTGTGCGCCGCCATAAATGCAAAGCCAATATCCGGAATCGGCAGGGTATCTCTTTTAATGAGTCCACACATACCAATCGGCTCATTGCTCTGCAATAACTGCACCAGCCAAAGGCCAAAGCCATTCATCTCATAACTTTTCATTGGCCCGGAAAGGATATAATTCACTGCATCTTCAACAGATCGCACGCCTTTATCGCCAATGTAAGCCAGCCAGGCCGGCTCATTGACGAGCTTCAGTATAAAGGGAGCATCATCAACAGTAAGTTGACGAATCAGCAGGCGTTCTGTTTGGGCGATGATCATGGTTGTGGCTTAACGATTTCCCATTTGGATATATACATCAGCATGTCGGAAGTTTTTTCCGGATCTCCATTGGACATGACCAGACCGCCATCTTTTGCTTCGAGCTTAAGATAAGCTTTGGTGGAGCTTCCGTCCTGTTGCCGGATATGGCCTGTATACAATGCCTCTCCTGCAGTAAGGTCTGCATTCAAGGTGCAGTCAAAATGTTCGATGGTCATATCAAAACCCGCCTTCTCACCTCCTTCCATTTCTGCGGATGTATTGATGTTTTTGGCCAATGGGTCAATGGTGATCACTGCGTTCATTGTCATATCGCGGGCATTTTGCACATCCCGGAACTTTTGTGAATAATACCTGATTATCTGCTGGCAAGCTGGAATTGTTGTGGTGACTGTTCCTTTTGCTGTACCGGATGTTCCGGAAGATTGGGTGGCTTTACAAGCAATGAAAAGGAATAATACAACAATGGATAGATAAGGAATGCGGGTTGTACGAAGGGGCATAAGCATGGCTAATGGTTAGGCCTTGAAGATAGCCAATTTATAACCTTGTCGTATAGTTTATTTTACCTTCCCTATGAGCATGTGACCGGCTACTTGTAAACCTGCTTTCAGCAAAGTGGCTTTAGATGCCGGATTGGAAACATTGCAACGGGCAGCGGGTATACGCCCTGCGAGGTAGCATTGCTTTTTTACTTCCTGTAGCAAGTAACTGCCATACCCTTGTTTGCGGCAGTCTTCTTTTACTTCCATGTATAGATCGGCAAAGGGCATATTATAATGTAGCAGGAAGCCACCCGTGGCAACGACTTCTCCTTTCAGCTCCAACACATAGGTACCAGGTTCTTTTGTATATACCTGTTCACCGTCTTTCAATATTCTGAAGATTGCATTGGGTATCGTATAATCTGTTACTGCATAATCTTTAAATAGCACCACCGGCGCGTCGATATTGCCAGAAAACTCATGCAACATGGAAGTAAGGAGCAATACGTTGCTTTGTGATTCGATCAGGGTGGCCCTTGACGTATTCAGTAATTCACGGAAGAGCAGGTTGGCGTAATGCCGGGCATGGGGCACCAGGTAAAATTCGAAAATGGTTTCGCGGACGCCGTGTATGTCCTGTCCATTCACTGATCCATGCCCCACTGCTACTTCATCCAGGAAAAGCAGGTAAGAATCGGACCAACCTCGCTCGTGTACAGCGTTGTAACGGATCTGGCAGTTGTTCTCCTGCAGGAATAACCGGCGGAAGGTCATGATCTGTTCCAGCTCTGTTTTAACGGCTTTGCAATGTATCATGGAGCGGGATTTAGTTCCCCCTTAAAGTTACGTACTCAATCTTTTTCCCAGCGTCTTTTTGGTGTGCCTTCCTGCCGTACTACGGTCCAGCCATTGGGCGCTGCTTTTTTGAGCAACCTTTTCCGCAGCTTCTTAGGGTAGAATATCTTCTTAGCAGTCTTTTTGCGTGGGTATTTTTTGACGATGTTCAACTGTCCCAATATTTCATACGATGCTGCTCCGCAGCGCATGCCGAATAGCGCATAATCATAGGGTGTTTGCACCAGGTAGGTAGCTGCAATGCTATCGAACTGTTGCTTTTGCCGAGCAGTAACGGGAATGTAGACAATAACTTTCTTCACACTGTCGGGGTCACCGCCCAGGATACCATAGAATGCACTTTCATTGTGCACCGCGTAAGTGCTGTGCCGGTCGTTTTCTTTTTTAAATACATGGAAGGAGCCTTGCGGAAGGAAGTTGACGATCCGGTTGCTATCGGCTTCAATGCCCACATGGCCACCCAATACACCGCCAAACCATTTTTCTTCTGTGTCTTTGTATTCTTTCAATGGCCGTGAGCCATAGAGGAAATGCACTTTCAGATAGGTGGTATCACGGGCAATAGTAGTTGTAGCAGAAAAGCAACATAGAGCAAGGAGCAACTTACGCATAGCAAGGGGTTATGTTTTGAATGTACAAAACTCCTTTCTACTATTTTGTTAAATCGGCTATTGCCCGGGTGCTTCGATCAGGTCCCACAGGTTGCCATACAGGTCGGCAAATACTGCTACTTTACCCCAGGTTTCCATAACGGGCTCGCGCACAATAGTGATGTTGTGTTGTTGCAGGTTTTTATAATCGCGGTCGAAGTTGTCGGTATACAGGAACAGGAATACCCGGCCGCCGGTTTGGTTGCCTACCCTGCTTTGCTGTTCTTCATTGGCAGCTTTGGCCAGCAGCAGACAGCAGCCATCAGAACCGGGAGGCGATACGACTACCCATCTTTTGGTGGGCGACAATACGGTGTCTTCTATTAATGTAAAATGCAATTTCTGTGTATAGAAAGCAATGGCTTCATCATAATCGCTTACTACCAGTGCTATGCGGGCTAAGGATTGTTTCATGATATATTATTGATAATTCGAATAACTGACAGATCATCGCCCGGTCTCATTCCGAATTGATGTTCCAGCTTTTTCAATTTTGATTCCAGCATATCGTCCTTTGCAGCGTCTTCTGTATCTCTGACAAGAAAATCTATAGGATCAACGACATCCAGCTGCTGTTCAGTCACTCTGGTAAATAGCTCAATGCCATCCGTGGCGATAGATATATCTGCAATATTATGGAAATGTAGTTTCTGAGAATGGCTTGCGTACCATTCTTCAAAATCTTTCCCCAGATGGAATCCAATATAATCCGGCTTATTATCGTGATCGAACACAGTTAACTGGCCATTAATACAGACCACACCATCGCCAATAACGAGGACGAATCCTTCATTCTTTTCTTTATCTGCAAGGAGCAGGATTAATGTAGTCAGCAATTCATCCTGATTGAGCAAAAGCTGGTTTTTAACTGCCACCAGTTCACGGAAGAGTTCGGCCAATATAGATTTCACGACCACTTCCGGAGTATCGGAAGCCGGAGTCATGGTATACAAATCCTGGTAATTTCTGCTCTTGATTATTTTACGGAGCAACTTGCCTGTCAAGGTAGAAGCGAGGTAACTATCTGTGCCCATGGTACAGCCATCCATAACGGCTGCTATGTATTTGTTTTTGCCCAAGCTGTCGATAAACAGGTAGTCTTCGCAATGATTGGTGTGGTAATCGCCGATTTGTAGTGCGGAGTATATTTTCATGCAGAACTGAAGGACAAAGATATAATAAGATCACGTATCAGTCAGCACTGCATCAGTTTTCTTCTTTCTTCAGCTTACCCAATATCCTTACGTGTTCGGCTGTGATGGAATAGATCAACTGGAACTGATCGGTGATGGCCTTCAGGTCAGACAGTGTTTTGCGTACGGATTGCTGCACATTGCCCGGACCTGCCTGTATCTCCTGTCGCCTTTGCTCAAAGAGCTGCTGCAAGCGGGCGCGAATGGGATAGTCTCCGGTCTTTTGCTCAACCAAGGGAAGTGCCTGATGCTCCATTAAGTTTTGAGAAACCCTAAACTGATCGTCTACCTGTTTAATCAGTGGCAGAAAATCAGGGGAAGCATATTGCGGCGCTGACCGCTCTGCATAATAGGCAAGTGAAGCTATGTGTGAGGCCAGGAGGTGGCTGGTAGCTACAAACTGGTGGTAATGTGAAAGACCGGGCTGCTTGTTCTTGGGCTCCGACAGCATACGATGGAAGTGATCGGACATATTGGCCAGGGCCACAAACGCTTCTTTGCGCGCTCCTCTGTAACCGGCTTTGTCTGTCGACTGATTGGTAAAGGCAGCGGATACCACATTGAAGTAGTGCCGGCTGGTTTGAATGAACTTAATAATGAAGGGATCGATTTGCTCATGCTCCCATAATGGCAACACAAATTTGGACACCAGATAGGCAATGAGCGAGCCAATGCCTGTATCAATGATCCTATCCTGCAATACAGTAGCTAACCCACCGGGATTCATAAAATGGAAGCTAAGGATCACATAGGCCGTAATGCCTATCGACCCTACCAGGTAGTTGAGCTTGATGTAGGTATAAGAAACGATCATGGATACCAGCAGCAGCACGAAAATGGCAGTGTTGTCTTTAATAAAGAATAGCACGCCAAAAGAAAAAGCAGCACCGATCAATGTGCCTGCCAAACGATGAATATTACGCTGGCGGGTGATGCTGTAGGCAGGTTTCAGGATCGTGACGATCGTAAGCAATATCCAGTATCCATGTCCCAACGGATACAGCAACGAAATGATGTATCCGATCATCATCGCCAATGTGACGCGGACAGCATGTCTAAAATGGGACGACTGCAGTGAGAGGTTATCGACCAGCAGCTTGATGCTGTATTCCTGGTTGGCAGGCGCCTGTTCTTTCAGGAGCTTCTCCCCTACTTCTTTGTTCTTGCTGATGTTGCGATCGTAGGTGGAATAATGCGCCAGCACAGCGATGCGCTCCACCAGGTCTTCAATGCTGTACAGAATATGACGCAGCTTGATGAATCCTTCAATGGTATGGGGCCCCAATTCTTTATCGCGCAGGGCAAAATAGGCATCGCTGGTTTCTTTGTACACCTCTTCGAGGGAATGGTCATCTCTATAGGGTAGTCCTTCCTGTACCGCCAAACCTATTTTTTGTAATTCATCCGATGCCAGCAGGATCATCCGGTGATATGTCTTCAATATTTCTGTATCGTCAAACTCTTCGTGCAGGGTTTCATACTCCTGTTGGGTGGTCATGATGCGCTCGAACAGGTCTATACTATCGAGGTACATCATCATGAGGATGCGGCTCTTGCTGGTGGACTCGGAAATAACCCGCCTCGCTTTGAAGAGCATTTCATGCAGTTCTTCATGGTGCAGGTGGATGGCCACCTGATGGCGCATCAATTCTTTATAGAGGTGTTCATTATCGCGCTCTACATCATAAAAGGCTGCTTTGACGCGGAGGTAGCCGGCAATTTCCATCAGGCTTTCGCCCAACAATTGCTGGATAGGCCTATATGGGCGTAAGGTGTGCAGGAAGAAGCTCAACAGGGCATACCAGGCACCGCCCACTGTAAACCAGGCAGCATCGCGCCAGATATTGGTGGAGGCCAGGTGGCTATCGACGTTGAAAATGAATACCAGCAAGGCGATAAGGCCGATCGAGTTGGCCCGGTTGCCATAGACCCCAGCCAGGGAAAAGAGCATACCGAAAAGAATGATCTCAAGGCCAATCATCCAGGGAAACTGCCGGGTGAAACCTACGATGAGCACCACGATACAGTTGAGCAGGATACTCACCAGCATTCCGTTGCGGCGGTGCTGGAGGGGGCCGGGCATATCGGTAATGCTGACCACCAGGGCGCCCAGCGGGATCGCCATCATAGTGGTGAGGAGATCATAATGGTTCAATACTACCGCGGGAATGATGGCGCCGGCGGTGATGCGCACACCTGCATACAAATACTGACTACTGATAAACTTCCTGAATTCCCTGGTATAATCCATAGTGTGTAATCATAACTAAATTACACCCTGTTTTGTTGGAAAGCGAGTTGTAAGTCGTTTTAAATTTCTGTAACTCATTGGTTTGCATATTTATTTTTAGTTCCTACTATGAAATTGTACTCCTGCATCGCAGGCTGGCCGTGGGTTTGCGGGAATTCCAAAAAACCAAATGATTTCAATCCACAGGGTGTGAAAATAAAATCAGAAATAAATTTGGTGCGATGTGATTTCTACGTATTTTTGCACTCCCAAAAACGATATAACGGTCCTGAAAATGAGACAGTTATTGAGTAGCAAGGGAGGTTAGAACTCGTAGCTCAGTTGGTAGAGCACAACACTTTTAATGTTGGGGCCCTGGGTTCGAGTCCCAGCGGGTTCACTTACAAAAACAGAAGCCTTCAAGATCATTGATTTTGAAGGCTTTTTCGTGTTCGAATTCAATATTATCATTTGATGCCGAACTTATGGGGATCAAGTTAAATTTCGAGGCGAGGAGAAATTAAGCATATAATTATAAAGCTTGAACAGGAAAAGATTGATGTCCCTAACCTCTCTTACAGAGGTCACCATGAAATAACGATTTCTCGCTTAAAGTTAGCAGCACCAAGCCGAATCCCCATCGCACTTGAAATCCATGAATATCGGAATGAGAGTATAGCTTATGAAATTCCATCCGTAACCTAATTGCTATGTTTCTACTACAACGCCTTTCTTCCAATCAAAGCAAACATACCTCACTTTGATACCAAGTTCCTTTCCCAGATGTTGTAAGTATGCTAATTCATCAGCAGAGGCGGGCAAATGTGACACGATCACAAATTCATCAGCCAATTTCTGGAGGGGGAAGTATGCATATTCGAACAATTGTCCAAGTGCTGCCCGTATAGAATATCTACTGCTTGGATAGGTTTTTACTTCAAAAAAAATTTTCTCATTCGTCGGAGTTACTTCAAGGATGTCCACACGGACCTTACTTTTCCTTTTATAGCTTTCAGTGTAGATTTTGTGTCCATCGGACTTATGACGGCGTAAATAGTTCGCGTATCCGGTTTGAACATGCCGATGCACATTTTCTAACTCTCTTACCTGCGGTCGATGTTCTCGCTTTATTTTCTTCTTTGGGCCCTCTTCATTTTCGCTACCGAAAACAAGATCATCAACTTCGCCTTCAGCCTCTTGTCTTGTAAGAAATCCTGGAAGCTTTTTCAATGTCGGCAGATTATAATGGCCAGAAGGAGGTACCTCATTTTCCGAAAATGGCGCCAACTCATAAGAGCGAAAATCCTCGGGCCTGAATCGAACATTGAAACGTTTGTAGTTGTGCCAATCAATGTATCGCTGTACATTAACATTCTCCAACTCGCCAAGCTGCCAAATCTGCTCGTTCAACCAGCCTCGACGTAGATACTCCTTAGTAATGAGTTCTGATTGATTATCCGTAATCACTTCTGCGCCGGTAATCTTACCTACCCAATACCATTGTCGAATGTCCCAGTTACTAGCAAATAGGGTTAGGTTATAAGATTTCCCGACATGATCCTTCGTATTCAAAGCCTCCATGCAGGCATAATGAAAACCGTCAATGGTTTTGTCTAAGTCTAATAACCATTCTTCCGGAGTGAATCCGTATTCTTTCTCTTGGCTTTTTGCATGACTTCGAGATTTTCCGCTACGTCCCGAAGGACTTATCCAATTGTTGTCGTTCCATACTATCCGGGCCGCCATTTCAAGGGATCTATTATCAAACAATCTGATTGCTTCAAGATATATAGGAAGAGTTTCCTTCAAATAGGTAAGCGAATCGTTTATTATGTATTGCCAATCACCTGTATCATCGGCCTGTATGTGGATGAATTTCCATCCTATTCTATTTTCAAGCAGTAATTTATCAAACCTTGATTCTAAATTCTTATCAATACCTGATCGCCGGCAATCTAATTTTATCACAAGGTGGGACTTCAAATAATCAGGAGATCTAGGCCCCTCAATACCTACAGTGAAAAATACTTTATCATGGTAGTGATCGGCATGGTGCAATTGATACCACGAGTAATATTTGAATGCCTGTCCTGTCTTATTATTCCTCTTTTCATTCCAATGAATCGATCCCTTACGAATGTACGGCGAAACTTCATGAATCTGATCGGCCCAGTATCTTGATCGTCCCCAGATATACTTATTGATAAATACACCAGCATTTTTATGAATAGGGTCTTTGCTATTATAGGGTTGATTAGCATACTTATCAAAGAAGGTAATTTCCTCTTTTGTAAAGGGGTAATCAGCACTACGTGCAGTTTTTGTAAGGATTGGAAATCCACGATGAATGAGAAAGTTATTAGATTCTTCTCCACCACTGAATTTATCCGATGGCCATTCTTCACCTTTTGCAAAAATATTCGCATACGAGATAACTACCTTTGGCGGATAAAACCTTCCTTCATAATAAAGATCGTAGTCGTCTGATTTCCGATCTGGGGAATAATCATCAGAGTCGATTTTGCGAATTGCTTTCAATATATCCTCTGCCGTAATTTCTAAAGGTATCATACTAATTTAAATTTCATTTAGTTTTTTGACTTCAATTAGTTTCTGTTTACAATGACAAACCAGAGGATGAAAACGGTATCGACATTAGTACTAAGGAAAATTCTATATATCATCTTAAATACATGATCTAGCAATTCAATATTAATCTATTTTATAATTCACTTTTACGATTGGGGTCATATTCATGCTTTTAGACAAATGAATCCACTCGGTCAATTTAGTGTGAAAGATCAAGGAATCGAGGTCTGATAGTTTTTCGACCTCCGTCCTACGGTCCAGAATAAGCCACAAGCAGATTTGTTTAGGCCGAATGTTTGATTGTTTGACTTGAATCTTGACCTGCTTTGACTTAAAAAGTAGAAGTGTGTTTTTGGCTTGATCAATTACGTAGGATAATTTTTGAAGCGTACCTATTTTCACAAAAAATAGACATCTACCTTTATAAAGATCCATGCACTCTACTCTGTACTTTTTATCAAGAAGAATTATATCCCTATCTTTATTTATATAACCTTCTTTTTCTCTAAGCAAATTGAAATATTGTTCTGCATAAAATTCTTTGTTCTTAGCCAAAAAAGCAGCCAGCTTTTTCTTAGATAAATTTTGCTTTGGATTGTATTCCACCTCTACTGAATCTACGAACTTTTTAAGGTAGTCTATATATGACTGATTGAAGTGTTGCCATTTTCCGTCAAGAAAGCAGTTACCTTTATCATCAGTGTAATCAACAAAAAACTTTAAAGACCTTGCTGCACTATAGCCATCCGCATCAACAATTTCAATCTGCAGGTTATTCAGCTCGTCACCGATTAAAATATTATTTGACTTTGCAAAAAATTTCAAGGATTGAATATCAAAAGCTGTAAGCTTTTGTTTGTCTTTCTTGTTCCCTCTGGCATAGACATAAAATTGACTATCATCATTGAAAAATTTATCTTTCCATGTCAATACCAAATCTTCATCATCTTTTTTAGTGCTTAATTGATTTAGAGCTTTTATTAAGGCTCTCTCTAATTTTTTAATTATAGTAACTTCTTTTATCTGTTTAACCCTAGGTATTTCAACTTTTATTCGTTTTGCTAATGTTTTTTGTATACATATCAAAAAAGGGGAAAGGTCTATCGGTTTTATTGCTAAATTGAAGTGGATATTTTCTCCAAATGCTACTCGCTTTCCCCATTGAGCTTCGGAAATAGTGGAAGCTACCAACCGGCGATAAAATTCTCCGGATTCATAGTCACTAACCTCACTGCTTTTGCGATAGCTAACTATAGACTGGTTCTTAATATTAAAAAGATGTTTTGATCCTTTTTCTTTAATCTCTGTTGGATCTGCGATTCTCTCAGCTAAGTCTAGCCCAAATTCTGTATCGCAATATGGCTCTACGTAAAAATGTGCTTTGCCTAATGATACCGCGAATGCTCTTCCTCCTTTTACTTCAACAAGTAAGACACCAAAATAAACTTGATTATAGCGCTGCTTTAACTTAGGAAGAAATGGTTTGTAGATATCCATCCAGTGTACGGGTGTATCAGGTGGCTTCTCGGAAAAAAAGAATGTAAAAGTGTTTTGTGCGATTTTCTTCTTAGAAGTAATTTTCATTTTTGTCTTCAAGGCCGTTTTCAATGACAGTACATTACCTTTTTCTATAAGGAATATGCTGTACGGATAGATCTGTTCTTCTGGCAGCATTGATTATTAAAGATTTATCGTTTAACGATTAAAATAATGCTTTTTGATTTTGTCCCATACAGTGTTTTAACGGTATTTACTGCTAAGCAAGGTTGGCATTAGCTAAAGATCCCATATTGAAGTACTCAAAAGTTAAAAGAAATATCAACAATGAATTGAACAACAACACCTTAAGATTATAAAATCCTTTAAGACTGCTCCAAAAACGTGTTCGATAATTGTTCTAACCGGGTTCACAAAGCAAGTCGAAAGGATTGCTTTTTTGTTTGGTAGCTCAGGCTGTTTGACGGATATCAATTAATGCCTGCAAGGGCTGGATTTAGGACCTGCTATCTGCCTGGTAACAACTATACCTATTGGTTACCGTTGAAAATTGTTGTAACATCGCAGTAACCTAAACACCCCTTACTACATGGAGAATACCCTCGCTCCGCAACCAGTGGATACTAATACAATTTACAACCAGGCTGCCAATCTGCTAGTCGAGCAGCAGATGAGTCCAGCGCAAGCTATTGATACGATGGTTGCCAATGGCATTCCGGAAGATCAAGCCAGGGCAACTGTGGAAGACCTGCGTGGTCAGATCACGAACGTCATAAAACAACAGGCACAAAAGGACATTTTGTGGGGTGCCGTATGGTGTGTTGGCGGTACTATTGCCACGATGGCCAATATCGGCTTTATCTTCTGGGGGGCCATCCTGTTTGGCGGTGTACAGCTCGTTAAAGGGTTGATAAATTACTCCAAAGCGGAATAACAGCGTTTGCCATAACTGCTGCCTGACCTAATTGCAAGATGGGGGACCAAGGCATTGGCTTATCCCCTTTGCACACTTATTGCCTAAAACTGCACGGTTATGCCCTATTTCGACACGCTTATCGGTTTGTACTACCCTACATATCTCTTCCGGTTATCTTTGGCCCAATAACCAACGCTACTACCACGTCCGACCGGGATTACAAGCCGGACAGGTTCGCAAAAATTGCGCGTCTGTTCTCTTTTTGTCCTGGCCAGTTGCTTTGGATATTTCACTATGTGCCCGGCCCTTATCCCTCACAGATATATACTACTTATCCATAAAATAATACCTGCAGCAACTTCGTTTTTATCCTAATTACTGTTAACATTCACCTAATAAAGACCGTTGTAGTAATGATTGCCCGATTAACCCTGTTGACTGTACTCTGTACGTCCTCCCTCTTTTCTGTTGCCCAGCAAAAAGCCTTGCGTATTAATTCCGGTGAAATCATCGAAACCGGTATCAAGCTATACGATGAAGGCAAATACAAGGAAGCCCTGAAAGAATTTGATAAAGTTCCGGTGGGCGATACCAATTATGTATTAGCATTATACGAAAGCGCACTGACCTGTTCCGCAGACAGCCAATTTGCCCGCGGTATCGCTTACTGCGCAAAAGGGCTTGCCGACAGATCGGACCCTGAGCGTGACCCGGAACTGTTGGTGCTCTATGGGGCACTGTATGACTATAACAATGAACAGGACCGTGCGCTGCAGGTATTTGATTCGGCACTGCGTGTCTATCCCGCCTTCGTCAATTTATATCTCAATAAAGGCACTACCCTGATCCGGCAGAAAAAATACAAGGAGGCCGAACAAGTGCTTCAGCAGGCAGCACTCATAAGCCCCTATTCTCCCGGTGTACATCATAAACTGGGTATTAGTGCGATCAACCAGGGTAAGGTTGTACCGGGCTTTTTGTGTATGCTGGCCAGTCTGACGGTAGAGCCTGGCAGCAGGTATTCTAAAAACGCGATCAATCTACTGAGTGAGATATCTAAAAGCACGGATAATATTACGGAGGTACTCAATAAACGCACCGAGGACCCTTCCGATAATTTCAGGCTGATAGAGCAAATCGTGCTGTCCAAGATAGCCCTGGATAAAAGCTATAAGATCATCATTGATCTCGACGATAACATTTCGCGGCAAATGCAGGTGGTCCTCGAAAAGCTCGCATTTGACGATAGCGACAAGGATTTCTACATGCAGTATTATGTTCCCTTGTTTAAGAAGATATTTGAGGATAAGAAATTCGAATATTTCGTCAATTATGCCTTTGCGGGTGTAGACCTGCCAGTAATCCAGGATTTTAATAAAAAGAAGAAAAAGGATATTGAAGCTTTGAAAGCGGATGTGGTTGAATATTTCAACCTCGTCAGGGCTACCCGTGAATTGCAATATGCAAAACGCAATTACAATGGCCCCTGTTATCAGTTTTCCGAAGGAAAGCTGTATGGGAAAGGCACTGTTAAAGGAAAAGACATGCTTACGGGCCCCTGGACTTTCTATTTTGCTTCAGGCAATAAAAGGTCGGAAGGGCTTTTCAGTGACAAAGGTGAAAAGGAAGGCACTTTTTCCTATTACTATTTCACTGGTAAGCTTAAAGCCAACGAAGCTTTTCGCAATAACAAGCAGGACGGTAAGCAAATTTACTATTCCGAGCAAGGGGCTATTGAATCCAACTCAACCTATAAAGATGGGCAAGCCGACGGTACATACACCTCCTATTACTCAAATGGAGTCGTCAAGACCATCGAACCTTACAGCAACGGCCAACTCAGTGGTGTAAAGAAATCATTTTACAAGTCAGGTCATCTTCAAATGGAAGAGGCCTATGTAAATGGCAAACGCCAGGGACCTGCCAAAACCTATTATATCAATGGCCGGCCCGATACTGAAGGCACTTATGTTGACGACGAATTAAGTGGCGTCTTTAAGGGCTGGAACAGTAATGGGCTATTGAGTGTAGAAGGCACTTATACGCAAGGAAAGTTGATGGGCCCCGTGAAGCGATATCATGATAATGGCAAAATTCAATCTGTAGAAACTTATGACAAGGGTGTACTGGAAGGAGAATATGTGTCGTATCATGAAGACGGGAAGGTAGCTTATCGTTATATGAATAAGAAGGGAAAAACCTCCGGCGATATCAACTACTATGCTGAAGATGGTAAGCTTTATTCTACATTGACATTTGATGATGACAGGCTGAAAAGCGGCCGTTACTTTGATAAAACCGGCAAACAGATCAGCATTTCTGAATTGAAGAAAGGCAGACTTGACCTCACCACCTATAGTCCGGATGGCAGCAAACAAACGCTCACTCCTTATGGAGAAAAAGGCGCCCTGGATGGAACCAAAATATACTACTACGGTTCGGGCAAAGAGAATCTTTTGGAAGCTTACAAGAATGGCGATCTGAATGGTGCTACCACTGGCTATCACCAAAGCGGTAAAAAAAGCTACGTCGTGGAATATGCTGAAAATCAGAAAAACGGCTATTACACATCCTGGTATCCCGCCGGCGGTATGCGGGAGGAAGGCTGGTATGGTGAAGACCAGTTGCAGGGCGAATGGTTGAACTATGATAAATATGGCGCACTAACTTCAAGATCCTCGTATTTGAATAACGTCCGCAACGGCAGCAAGACTGATTTCTGGCCCAACGGCAAGCCTCATAGCACCTATATATACCAAATGGACAATATTGTGTCGCTCACAGAATACGACACAACGGGCAAGGTGATCAATGTGGTGAAGCTAAACAATGGCAACGGGAAATTCACCTCACGTTACCCCAATGGTAAATTGTACATAGAATGCAATTATGTGAACAATGAGATCGAAGGGCCACACAAGTTCTATTATCCTGATGGATCATTGATGCTTGTACAGCATTATGTACACGGCATGCTTGACAGCAACTATACCACATATAGCTATGGAGGCAAGGTGCGCATCGACGGCAGGTATAAAATGAATGCAAAAGAAGGTACCTGGAAATACTATACTCCCGAGGGCGTACTGTACTCTACAGAAGAATACAAATCTGACAAATTGCAGGGAAAAATGATATTCTATTATCCGAATGGAAAAATCGATACGGAAATCGACACCAAGGATAACGAGCGTCATGGCCTGTACAAGCGGTATGCCGAAGATGGCACCTTTATGTATCAACTCCGCTACGACCAGGGTTTGGAGGCAGGTTACAGCTACCTGGACAAGAACGGGCAACTGGTGCCTGAAATCCCGCTTATCCGGGGTAATGGCAAATTCAAGGCTTTCTACCAAAATGGCAATCCTTCTGGCACCATGGAATATGTAGATGGTACGTTACATGGTACTTACACCTTGTATCACCCCAATGGCAAAGTAGCAGTGACCGAGCAGGAAATATATGACGATGCCGAAGGCGTCCGCACTCAATACTTTTCCGATGGAAAGGTGCGCAATACGTACAGCTATGTACACGACAATCTGCATGGTCCCTACAAGGAATACAATGCCAAAGGAATTGTGACACAAGAAGGCAATTATTATGACGACGGCCTGCATGGCGAGCAACGCTTCTACGATGACAACGGGAAACTCAAGCAGGTGAGGTTTTATTATTACGGACAATTACTCGAGATCAAATGAAAAAATTAGCATCTTCATCCATTATATTGGCTACCGCGCTTGCGCTGCCAACCTGGGTTTCCGCACAGAAGGCGGAAGAATTGATAAGCAAGTATCCCGGGCAGGAAGCAGTACTGCTGAATAGTACTACTCAATACAAGATAACGCTCAAGGATGGTGAGCCTTCTGTAGAGAGCAGGGAAAACGAGCAGATGATGTACCTCTCAACAAACGCCGCCACTTATATGAGCCGGTATGGCTTTAGCCAAAGTGGCTTTCACAATGTGACAGAGTACGAGGCGTACACGAAAACTGCAGACAATAAAAAGATAAAGGTTACCAACTTCAAAACGGGTGACGGAAAATCCGGCAGCGTGTTTTATGACGATGTAAAACAAACCATGTTCGATTTTCCGGCCATTGGCCCGGGCGCGATTGGCGTCCTGGACCTGAAGATTACCCATAATAAGCCTTACCTGCTACCCGCTCATTATTTCGGCCGTAGAATACCGGTCGTGAATAATGAAATGACTGTCACTTTCCCTAAGGACATGTCGGTAAAATATATACTGAAGGGATTGAATACGGATAAGATCGTTTTTACGGAGTCAAAGCGCGGAAACGAGATCACCTACAAGTTCCAGGTGAAAGACCTGGCCCCGCTCCAAAATTACCCGGATGCTCCCGGAAGCGCGTATTATACACCGCACGTTGTGTTCTATATTGAAAAATATAAGAACGCGCAAGGTACAGAAGTAGCTTATCTGGCCGACACGAATACCATGTACAAGCTCAACTACAGCTTTGTTAAAGATATCAATAAGGAAGTGAGTCCGGAATTGAAAAGAGTAGTTGATTCGATTACCCACGGCATCAATTCACCTGAGGATAAAGCGCGGCGAATCTATCAATGGGTGCAGGAGCACATCAAATATATTGCCTTTGAAGCAGGCATGGAAGGTTTTATTCCCCGCGAGGCCAACCTCGTTTGCTCCCGCCGTTTTGGGGATTGCAAGGACATGAGTAGTATCCTTACGGTAATGCTCAATACTGCCGGCGTACCCGCTTACTACACCTGGATCGGTACCCGCACCCTCCCCTATTCATACCGGGAGACGCCGTTGCCGATGGTTGCCAACCATATGATCTGCGCTATCCAGTTAAAAAAGGATGAGTTCATTTTCCTGGATGGCACCGACGCCACCTGTATTTTTGGCATACCCGCATCGCACATTCAGGGAAAAGAGGCGATGATCGGCCTCAGTCCGGATCAATACAAGATCGTAACCGTTCCTTCTCCTGCCCAATCAGTCAGCATGCTGACGGACACGTGCTTTCTACAATTCACCGACAAAGGCATTTCAGGCTCCATTACGCAGCATATGAGCGGCTACTTTTCGATGAATACACGCGACATCTTAAATTATTATAGTGAGAAGGATAAAGAGGATTATATGAAGAGCCGCTTCACCCGGGGCTCCAATAAGTTTCAACTTGGCAATTATCAGATCGCCGGCAAAGCAGAAAAGGAGCACGTTACGCTCACTGCTAAATTCGAGCTCCAGAACTACGCCCGTAAACTGGCCGATGAGTGGTATATAAACCTGAACCTGCTCAAACTTTACGAGCATGAGGAGATCGATTATCCGAAGCGCACCATTCCGATGGAATTCGATTTCCGCTTTATAAAACGGTTTGTAACGGTCCTGACCATTCCGGAGGGATATAAGGTTTCTTATCTGCCCAAAGGCAAATCATTCAAGAATAATGTCTGGGGATTTGTTATTCACTATGAACAGAAAAACAACACGATTATCCTGACCCAGGAGTTTTACAACAATCATCTGTTGTTGCAACCCACGGAGTTTAAGGAATGGAATGAAGTATTGGAAAACCTCTTTCCGCAATACAAAGAATCTATCAGTATTTCAAAAATATAGTAACCCATGTTGACCCCTCTGAAGAAAGTATTAACCCTCGGCCTGGTGATCGGTCAGCTGAAAGCTTTTACGCAAACGGCTCCAGCGATCGAACGGGAAAAATGGACCAGTAGTGCTACGGTTCAAAAACCAGGTGATAAGTATAAGAATGAATCGGCCGTTATCCTGCTGGACAAGCGCCGGGTAGAATACATAGATGAGAAGGAAGAGGTTGCCTCTTACAGGACTTTACACAGGCGTATTCACATTATCGACGACAAGGGTATCGAGCAATTCAATAAGGTCTACCTCCCCGTCAACTCGAACAATGAGATCGTAGATATCATGGCCCGTACCATTCTCTCCAGCGGGAAGGTGATTACCGTCGACAGCAAGAACATCCGAGACCTGAAGGAGGATGATCAACATTATAAAATCTTCGCCATGGAAGGGCTTGAAAAGGGATGTGATGTGGAATTCTATTATACCTATAAGACGAATGTATCGTTTTTTGGTCGTGAGGTTATTCAGAATAGCATTCCTGTGCTGGAAGCAGAAGTGGCTATCATATCTCCTGAAAGGCTGATCTTTGAAACCAAGGGGTATAATCAGGTCAATGCAGCCGTAGACACTGCCCTTACTACCAAACGCATGATCGTTATCCGGCAGCAGGACATAGTTGGTGCGGAAAAAGAAAAATATGCTGCTTATAATGCCAACCTGAAACGAGTGGAGTATAAGCTTTCTTACAATGCCTCGCGTAGCAAAACCGAAAGGGTATTTACCTGGAATGAGCTGGCGAAGCGCGCCTATAGTATTTATGGCAGCTATACGGAAAAAGAAATAAAACGGGTTGCTGACGTAGTCAAGAAAAATGAATGGCAAAAGATCACGGGCAATGAGGTAGCCGTTGTAACGGCTGTAGAGAACTACCTGAAGAAGAATATTGGCACATCAGAAAATAATACTGACGAATCGGCCGAGGATATCGAGATGATCATTAAGAATAAGATCTCCAACCACCGGGGCATCCTGCGATTGTATGGCGCCATCTTCAAACAATTGAATGTAGAACATGAATTTGTGCTTTGCGGGTCAAGGCAGGATTATGCGATCGACCGGGCATTCGAGAACTGGAACAATTGTGACAACCAGGTGATCTACTTTCCAAAACTCAAGAAGTTCATAGCACCCACGCTGCTGGAAATGCGCTATCCACTCATTCACCCTGAATGGATCGGCACGAATGGCATATTCTGCAAAGGCACGACGATCGGCACTTTTACCACCGCTATTGCCGACATCCGTCGTATCAATGGTGAAGATTGCAGCTGGTCGAACAATAATATCGACGCCAAAATCAGCCTCAATGCCAGCCTCGATAGCCTGCTGGTAAACACCCGGCAATCCTATACCGGCTATTCATCGATCTACTACAGGGCCAGTTTCAATTATGGCACGGATGACGAGCAGCGACTGATGATCAAAGAAATGGCAAAGTTTGGAACCAACTCTGAACGTGTAATCAACTCCAAGATCGAAAACAAGGAAATGGAACACTTCCCGGATAATAAGCCTTTTGTACTGGACCTGGTGGTGAATGCCAGTGAGCTGGTGGACCGGGCGGGCAATAAGATCCTGGTAAAGATCGGTGAGATCATCGGTCCCCAGGCTGAAATGTACCAGGAGAAACCACGGCAGTTCGATATGGATGTCAATTACCCGCACGCACTGAACAGGACCATCGAATTTGTGATCCCCAAAGGCTATAAGATCAAAAACCCGGATGACCTCAATATCAAAAAGGTTGTCGAGGACAATGGTCAGGTAACCATGGGATTCGAATCTTCCTATAAGCTGGAAGGTAATGTATTGAAGGTTACGGTGAGGGAACAGTACTGTAACCTGCTGTATCCAATGTCACTATATCCCGATTTCCAGAAGATCATTAATGCCGCAGCTGACTTCAACAAGATAATATTGGTGCTGGAGCCCCAGTGATAGTCCCAGCGGGTTTCACCGAGAGAGGTCATCAAAAAGATGACCTCTTTTTTTATGCTATTTTAGCTGTCAGGCATCTTAGGTGCTTTCCCCAAAACTACTCTTATGCTTAAAACCTATTGGATCGTGGCCTGGCGCAGCCTCGCCCGCAATAAAATTTATAGCCTTGTCAACGTGCTGGGCTTAGCATTGGGTGTCAGTGCCTGTTTGTTCATTTACCTGATCACCCGGCACGAATTCAGCTTTGATACTTTCCATCCAGACCGTGACCGCCTCTTTTGTGTAGACTTTCAGATAAAGGATAATCATTTGAACCTCGTGCCTGGCCCCATGCCGGCCGCTATGCGTCAGGAAATGACGGGTTTACAGACCGTGGCGGCCTTTCATCGTTATACCGCCAACGTGACGATACCAGGTAGTTCCGACGTAAAGGCTCAACGCTTCGACGATGCGGGCAGCCTTATTATTGCAGAGCCACAATACTTCGACATCTTTCGCTACCAGTGGTTGAGCGGCAATGCCACCACGGCCCTGTCTATGCCTCACTCGGTGGTGCTTACTGAGGGAAAAGCCCGGGAATACTTTGGTGATCTCGATCCCGATAAGGTTATTGGGCAAACCCTCTATTACCAGGATTCGCTGGCGGTGTCGGTAACAGGGGTTGTTGCCGATTGGACGGGCAACAGCGATTTTAAGTTTAGTCAATGGATCTCTTTTGCTACGATCCCTGTTAGTTTTCTCAAGAATAGAATCACGCTGGACAATTGGGGCAAAATAAATCGTGCCAGCCAGGTGATGATCAAACTGCCAAAGGACGTCCGGCCATCGCAGATCGATGCGCAATTCATGCCTTTTCTGGAACGGCATTTCGGTGCGAAAACAGCGTTTGCCGCCCATTTGAAACCGCTGTCGGGCATCCATTTTCACCCTGAATATGGCGGTGAAGGCAGAAAAGCCAGCCTATCGGTCTTGTATACCCTCATGGCTGCGGCTGGCTTTATCCTTTTGCTGGCCATTGTCAATTTTGTCAATTTATCTACGGCGCAATCCATGCGAAGAGCGAGAGAGATAGGTGTCCGGAAGGTGTTGGGAAGTGGCAGGTCGGCCATCATTGTGCAATTTTTTATAGAAACCCTGGTGGTGACGGTGGCTGCAGTAGGCTTTGCCATGCTGATGATAAAGCCATTGTTCAGCGTGTTCAGTGATCTGATACCAGCCGGTGTTTATTTCCGGCTGGATGGTGCTACGCTGTTGTTTTTGTTGTTGGTGATCGTGGCTACTACCCTGCTGGCGGGTTTTTATCCGGCCAAGGTGCTGGGGGGCTACCAGCCCACGGTGATCCTGAAAGGGATCACGGCAACGCCGGGCGGGGGAAAAGGGACGCTGCGCAGAGGGTTGATCGTTTTCCAGTTTACCATTTCACTGTTGTTTATTATAGCGTCTCTCGTCGTTGGCTCTCAACTGCGGTACGCGTTGCAGGCGGACCTCGGTTTCAAGACGGATGCGATCGTGAACCTTGGTCATCCGCGGGACCGGAAGCCTGGCAAGGTAGCCGTACTGATGAATCAGATCCGGCAAATGACCGGCGTAGAGCAGGTGATCAAGGAAGGAAGGCCACCAATCGGCCGTATGCATTGGGGATTCGGTGGTGGTCAGTTGAAAGGCAGTGATGAGAAGCCGATCGAAATATCCATTCATTGTGGAGACGCAGATTACGTTCCTTTTTATGGTATGAAGCTGGTGGCCGGGCGCAATATGCATCCCGGCGATAGTACCCGGGAATTGCTGATCAGCGAGACTTGTGCGCGTGCGCTGGGTTTTACCGATGTGAACAAGGCCATTGGCCATGAGGTGGTCGTTGGCCCAGGCGAGGCTTATCCTGTTGTTGGCGTGGTGGCCGATTTTTATGAGAGTTCTTTTCGTCAGGCGACCTGGCCGGTCATTATCAAACATGATCCTATGGACGAGAACATCATTGCGTTCAAGATCGCTGCGAAGAATATGACCGCCGGTGAGGTGAAGGCGCTCATCGATCATATAGAGAAAGACTGGAAGGCTGTGTTTCCCGGCGTACCGTTTGAGCGTTATTTCCTGGACGAGAGCATAGGCCAATTGTATGAGGCCGATCTGCGGACCGGGGTGTTGATCAATGTGGCGATGGGGATCACTGTCTTTATTTCTTGTTTGGGCCTGCTCGGTCTGGCCATTTTTTCAACGCAAAAAAGAACGAGGGAGATCGGCATCCGGAAGGTATTGGGTGCTACAGTGTCGGGCATTGTGGTGATGCTTTGCAAAGACATCGTCGTGCTGATCGGGATCGCTTTGCTGATTGCCAGTCCACTGGCCTGGTACTTTCTGCATGACTGGCTACAGGGCTTTGTGTACCGGACGGCGCTTAACGGCTGGCTATTTGTGGCAGCAGGCGCAGCGGCTATCGGCATAGCGCTGCTTACTGTAGGTTTTCAGGCAACGAGAGCGGCCATGGCTAATCCGGTGAAATCGTTGCGTACCGAATGACAATGAGACTATTCGTCAATGTTTTGATACGATGTATGCAGGTTCGGATAAGTTATTTATTTAATCTTGCGGTTCCATACCTACAGACGAATGAATAATAACAGCCTTGCCACAAAGCCGCATTACCTCATATTGGACGGATTACGCGGTGTTGCCGCCATCATCGTTGTCACCTTTCATCTGGCCGAGCCATTAGGAACCGGGCACCTGGATATACTCGTAAACCACGGCTACCTGGCTGTTGACTTTTTCTTTCTGCTGTCTGGCTACGTGATTGGCTATGCTTATGACGATCGCTGGCATACAATGACCGTCGGCACTTTCTTCAAGCGGCGGATCGAACGGCTTCAACCGATGATCGTGTTGGGGATGACGCTCGGGGCAATCGGATTCTATTTTACCGACTCGACGATATGGCCGGACATTCATTCTGTTCCGCTCTGGAAAATGCTGCTGGTGCTGTTCATCGGTTATACTGTTTTACCTATTCCGTTATCAATGGATATACGTGGCTGGCAAGAAATGCACCCACTCAATAGTGTAGCCTGGTCATTGTTCTTTGAATACATTGCCAATATCCTGTATGCTATCGGCATCAGGAAGCTCTCCAAAACAGCATTGGGCATTCTGGTGTTGATCTCGGCCGCAACGCTTGCGCATTTGGCCATTACCAGTCCCAATGGAGATGTGAGTGGCGGCTGGACACTCAACGCGGAACATATGCGCATAGGTATTACCCGCGTTATGTATCCCTTCTTTGCGGGTCTGCTGCTTTCACGGATAGCCAAACCCACCCGCATTAAGCATGCTTTTTTATGGTGCAGCCTCCTGGTCGCTCTCGTGCTATATATGCCACGCATAGGTGGTGCTGAACATCTTTGGATGAATGGGATTTATGAGTCCGTATGTATCATCCTTATTTTTCCGCTCATTGTTTACCTGGGCGCCAGCGGCATGGTACATAGCGAGACAGAACGCAGGATATGCAAATTCTTAGGTGATATATCCTACCCTCTTTACCTCGTACATTATCCGCTGTTGTATTTCTATGTAGCCTGGATCAGCAATCATAAAGGCACAACCATCGCAGACGCCTGGCCTTATGCATTGTTGATATTGATAGGGTCTGTTATTCTGGCGTATGTTACTTTGAAATGGTATGATGAGCCGGTTCGCAAATGGCTGAGAAAAAAGCTTGGGTAACGAAGTGCCCATCATTCCCGGACCTCACAACAAAAAACTTTGGACCTGACAACAAAGTCGCCTTACACTATCGTTCGTTGCTTTGCATAAATTATTCAGGATGGAAAGCAAAGCAACAGTATTGGTAACGGGTGGGTCGGGGTTCATCGCCTCCTATTGCATCATTGCACTGCTCAATAATGGTTATAAGGTAAGGGCTACGCTTCGCTCATTAAATAAAGCCGAATTGGTAAAACAAATGCTGCAGGAAGGTGGCATCCGTTCTTTCGATGACCTATCTTTTGCTGAGGCTGATCTACAGGATGAGGCGAGCTGGGTGAAGGCGGTAGAAGGATGCCAGTATGTTATCCATGTGGCTTCACCCACGCCGCATACAGATGCCAAGACCGAAGATGATTTTGTGATACCAGCCCGGAATGGAGTGCTCTTTGTGCTTCGTGCTGCCAAAAATGCCGGCGTTAAAAGAGTGGTGCTCACTTCCGCTTTTGGCGCTGTAGGTTTCGGCACTGTAAAAACCACTCCTTATACGGAGGAAGACTGGACGGTATTGAACGACACTGTGTATCCCTACCAGCGTTCTAAGACCATCTCAGAAAGGGCTGCCTGGGATTTTATCAATAATGAGGGTAAAGGCATGGAACTGGCCGTGGTGAATCCTACGGGTGTTTTAGGGCCTATACTGTCGGATGATTTCTCGCACTCGATACAGAATATCAAACAGATGCTGAATGGGGATATGAAAGTGTTGCCCAAGCTCATATCGGGCTACGTGGATGTGCGCGATGTTGCAGACCTGCATTATAAGGCCATGACCATGCCACAGGCCAATGGGCAACGTTTCATAGCCGTGTCAGGAGAAGGGCTTTCTCTGTTGGACATTGCGAAGGTGCTGAAGAAACATCTGGGAGCAAAAGCTGCTCATGTGCCCACGAAGGAATTGCCTAACTGGTTTATTAAATTACTGTCTGTATTCATTCCCAAACTCAAAGCCGTGGCACCTTATTTAGGCATGGTAAAAAGAGCCAGCAGCGAGAAGGCCATCAGGCAGTTGGGCTGGCAACCACGCACTACTGGTGAGGCCATTGGAGCTACTGCCAATAGTTTACTTAAATTTGGCATCGTAAATCAGCAGGCAAAACGATGAAGATAACGGAGATCAAATCATGCTTTGTAGGCCCTGCAGTATCGCCTGAACAATTCATAGCAGAGCACTTCTTTTTGTTTGTAGCTAAAGGAACTATGAATGGCTATGATGGCAAGAAGCATAGCAGCCTAAAGCCGGGCGAAAGCTGTCTTGTGCGCAAGAACAGCCTGGCGCGGTATAATAAAGTAAGAGATCAGAACGAATTTGAAAAGGTCGTCATCTTTTTTGATGAAGCATTTTTAAAACAATTCCAGAGCAGACACAACATCGTTTATCACAACTACCGATCTAAGGAAGCGTTCATCAGGCTCAAAAAAGATAACCTTATCAATAGCTTCCTCTTCTCGCTGGAGCCTTACTACACCGGTACTGGCAGCATCAATGCTGCCTTTGCCGATCTGAAGCGCGAAGAGTTGCTACTCATCCTGCTGCAGCTACATCCCGAGCTGTCTGGCATTCTGTTCGACTTCGGTGTGCCGGGCCGCCTGGACCTGGAAGCTTTTATGCAAAAGAACTACAAGTTCAATGTAAGCATGGAGCGATTTGCCTTCCTCACCGGGCGCAGTCTGTCTGCTTTCAAAAGGGATTTCAAAGAAATATTCAATGACACGCCCAATCATTGGCTCATCCAAAGGCGGCTGGAGGAAGCCCACTTCCTCATCGAGGAAAAGAAGCAGCGCCCGTCAGATATCTATATAGAGCTGGGCTTCGAAGACCTGTCCCATTTTTCCTTTGCCTTCAAAAAGCGGTTCGGTTATTCACCGACTCATTCCACTAAATAATACAAGGAGCCATATAAAATTGATTTACATGGCTCCTTGCAACACTATCGTGATTGATATCTGATTAAGCATCTGGGATTTCGGGCTCTACCAATTTAGCCAGCTTTTCCAATGATTCCTGCCAACCTAAATAGCAAAACTCTGCAGGGATAGCAGCAGGGATACCTTCCTGCAGAATCTTTATTTCTGTACCTGCCATGTTCTTTTGGAGTGTAACAGTGGTCGTCATCCCTCCCGGCAGTTTTGGATCGTCGAACTGATCCGTGTATTTCAATAATTCGTTGGGCTTGATCTCGAGGTATTTTCCACCAAATGAATGGCTATTGCCAGTTGAAAAGTTTTGGAAAGACATCTTATGGATACCCCCTACTTCTACTTTCATTTCGTGAACGGTGCAAAGAAATCCATAAGGAGGCAACCATGACGCGATAGCGGTTGGTTCCGTGAATGCGCGGAATACTTTTTCCGGTGATGTTTTCAACACCCGGTGTAATGAAACTGAATTGTTTGACATATGCTATAATTTATCCCCTACTCTTTTGGCTTTTCGGTTCCGCCCGTTTTTTCAGGTGGTTGCTGCTCCACTTGCTTTATGTTGTCGTTTGTTTAATTCCTTTCGACACCACAAAGATGGAGAGAAGATCTTTTTGAGGCGGTGGGTATATACGGCTTTTTAAAGGGTTATTTGCGACCTGTAACCAATATAATGCTAATTGCTTCGTGAAAGCACCGGCAATACGAACCAGAATGCCGCACCGTTTCCCGGTGTGCTTGTGACCTGTATGGATGATTGGTGCAGTTCCAAGATCTTCTTCACAATCGCCAGCCCTATGCCCATTCCTTTTTTAGGTAATTCATCCTTGTGCAGTTGTTTATATCGTTCAAAAATATATGCCTGATCTTCCGGCGCAATACCAATGCCCGTATCAGCTACCTGCACCTGAATACCAGTGTTCGTTTGTTTTAACTGGATTGTGATCTCGCCTCCGTTGGGTGTAAACTTGAAAGCATTATCAATCAGGTTTTGCAAGACTCTTTCTGTAAGTGCGATATCGGCAAAGACCGGAGACAGTGTACCAGTTGCATCAAGGCTAAGGGTGATATTCCTTTCCTTTGCTTTCAGTTGGTAAGCCATCAATATATCTGAAACAAGTTCATTCAGCAGGAACTGCTCTTTCTCGGGGCTTACCTGGTTGGCTTCCAACTTGGCATACTGGAATAATTGCTCTACCAGTACTGATAGTTTTTTGGTGCTTTCCAGCACCACCGACAGGTACTTGTTTTTTTCCTGTTCCGTCAGGCTGTCTTTTTTGATCATCAATGTCTCAACATATCCTTGCATAATAGACAAGGGTGTACGCAGGTCATGAGAAACATTGGCTATTAGTTCCTGGCGAAATCTATCTGTTGCACTGATCTTATCGAAATTGTCCACGATCACATCAGCCATTTCATTAAAGGTAGATGTGAGCATTCCCAGGTTGCCTTTGGCATAGCCTTCTATACGGGCTGCATAATCACCTTCTTTAAACCTTCGGACAACACCAGCTATCTGGCAAATGCTATCAGTGATCAGGAAGAAAGTAATGGTCCCCACGACAAGTGCAATCAGCAAAGCGGATAGAAAAATGTATTTACCCAGCCGGAAAGACAGGTCGCTGTTGAGCGTACTCAATATCTCCCGCTGTTTCTCACTGGCCAAGACAGCATACACATAGCCCGTCAGCCTGTTGTTCTCATATACGGGCGCCGCAGAAAAGATGCTGGGTTCATCGGGCTGTTTGGGATTGTCGCCCAAAGGCCGCTCCCCGTTTTTTACCGCCAGCCACTGCTTTACCGTGGCAATATTTACATGTCGTTGCCGCACCGATTTATCCGGCACTACATAGTCTGTGATCTTTCCGGTAGTGTCCAGCAGGTATACTTCCACACTTGGGTTGGCCACCATGATGGAGTGAATGATATCATGTGTTACTGTCGTATCAGGTTGTCCGTTCCTGAGTGGATGTGTAAAATTAGCCAGGTGAGCAGCAACATTTCCGTAGAGTTCCTGATGCGCCGTTGTATAATAAGACCGGGACAGCCTGGAAGCTATCAATATGTATACGACTCCCAATATGACCAACAGTATAGAAAATACGGCAGCTATTTTCCAGAACAGCAGGTTTCCTCTTATCGTTTTTACAGACATATAATGGCTTTATAATTCTTCATTAAACCGGTATCCAATGCCCCAGGTGGTTAATATGAACTTGGGATTCGAGATGTCTTGTTCTATCTTTCCCCGCAGCCGGTTGATGTGAGAGTTAACAGTATGTTCGTAGCCTTCGAAATCATAGCCCCATACCAAGTTGAGCAGGCGCTTGCGGCTATAGCTTTTCCCCGGGTTGGAGGCCAACAGGGTTATCAGGTCGAATTCGCGCGGAGACAAGTCTACCCTATTTTCATTCAGCATCACCTTTCGTTTGTCCGTATCGATCTCTAATCCCGCAAACCGAATGACAGATGATACGGGGGGCATATCCTGCGCGGGGACATGGTCTTCTTTTCTACGAAAGATCACTTTGACCCTGGCAATAAACTCCCGCACGCTGAAGGGCTTGGTGAGATAGTCGTCTGCACCCGTTTCCAATCCTACTACTTTATCGATCTCCTCCGATTTGGCAGACAGTATGAGTATCGGAGTACGCCGGTCCGTTTGCCTGATCCTCCGGCACACGTCCATGCCATTCATTCCCGGCAGCATAATATCGAGGATAATGAGGTCGAATGGCTGTGTGGTAGCAGCCGCAAGGCCATCGTGCCCATTCATTACCGGAACTGTTTCACAACCCAGGTCACTCAGGTGGATAGTCAACAACTCTACAATATTCGGATCATCTTCCAACAGCAATACTTTATTCATATCTCCGTGTTGGTTTGAAATTTTCTCAAAATTCAGCAAAAAAACCATCCCGTCAGCGCTGTGATACTTTTGTTATACTTCTGCGACCGCTTTGGGATATCGTCTGTGTTCCTTTGCCTTATCTAAAAACAAAAAGATGAAACACAGCAACTTAAAAGCGTTAGCGATAATCTCTGCCGGCCTATTTCTGTCCTCCTGCAAAAAGGACAACGACGTTATGCCGCAACCCAACACCATTACCATCGAGAATGTATTGAATAGCAGACCGCTGGTAGAATCCGGCACTTTCAAGGGGTCGGGCACACCGCCGGTTGTTTTTCCCGGCCAATCTGTATCTTTTTCCTTCTCTGCCGCCAAAAATCAACGGCTCACTTTTGCCACCATGTACGGATGGAGTAATGACCTGTTCTTTGCACCTGCCAACCCAGGTATCAAGTTATATAATGATGACGGTACGCCCATTACCGGAGATGTTTCTGCTCAGATCAAATTATGGGACAATGGTACGCGTGTGAATCAAAAGCCCGGCATGGCTGTGGTGCATCCGGGAACTGCGGAAACTACTGCTAAAAATATCAAGGAGGTTGCCGGCATGGATGATTACGGCAATACTTACCTCGCAGCTTCCCAACTGATGAAAGTGTCTCTTGCCTATAATGGTAATTCTACATTCACTGTTACGATCATGAATAACACCGGAGGCACGGCCAATGAGACTCCATTCAGTCCCGGCGTATGGGCTATCTCCTATGTCGCTGGCGGAAATCTTCTACTGGCAGAGCCCATTTATTCATCCGGTAAGCCGACAGCTAATGGCCTTACGAATCTTTCAGAAGCAGGCGACAATACTGTATTGAGTACTTATCTGACAGGACAGACAGGCATTTTTACTCCCTTATCGCCCGTACTGGTGGTTGTATATAGTGGCAATCAAAACCCATTCTTCAAAAGCGGGGAGAATGACCGCGGAGAAGGGTTGAAAGACCTGGCACAGAAGGGCAATGCAGATATCCTCGCTGCAGCCCTGAAAAATAAACCGGGCGTAAAGAATGTATATGTATTAAAAGATGCCACGAATACAGTGTTGCTTCCCAAAATCGGTGAAGGTAACGGCGGCAAGGTATCTCAACTGCTCAATGTAGTTCCCGGCGACAAGATCGCTATTGCAACGATGTATGGCTTCTCCAACGACTGGTTCTTTGCTACTTCAGGAAGTGATATTGACGCTACGAAAAAAGGAGATGTATCGTCTTCCATTGGGCTCTACGATAATGGCACGGCGCTCGATCAGTTTCCCGGAGCCGGCATTACGCAGTTCAATCTTGCAGGAACACCGCTTACAGAAAGCAAGCCTATCGCTGCAGTTCCTAATCCAAATCCTTATACAACGCTGCCTGCTCTTACCAATATCATCAAGGTAACGCTGCAATAAAAGGTAATAATGGTATGCCTGGAGCAGATGTCAAACGATAAGCTCTCTTTTGCTCCAGGCATCCTTTGCAAATTTTTAAAATAGCACATGAAGCAGCTTATTTTTCTTTTATTATTAAGTGTCTTTGCCGACAATTCTTTTGCGCAAGGGTGCAGTGATGCCGGCTTTTGCAGCCTCGGAGCGTTGAAGGGTGTTAACACACATGCAGCAGAAAAACGAAGGATCGATATTGGAAGTAATATCGGAACGGGTGAAGAAGGTACGCTTACCATCAATCCTTACCTGCAATACACCCAGGAACTTGGCAGGCACTTTTCTATTTCAGGTAAAGTTACTGCCACCTACGCTAATGGCTTCCTGGGAAACAACTTTGGCATCGGTGATTTTTATGGCACAGTTACTTATAAAACAAATGACGATAATGCCGCCAGTAACTTCCGGATATTGGCAGGAATAAAGATCCCATTCAATTCTTCCAATCAAAAAAATAATGCAGGCAGCGCATTGCCGCTCGATTATCAATCAAGTCTCGGCACTTATGATGCTATATTGGGCATCAATTATATCCTGCATAAGCATTGGGAATTTAATACAGGTCTCCAGGTCCCGGTAATTCACAACAACAAGAACACCTTTTTCCCCTATGAGTATTCTGACAAACGGGCTGAAAGCTTTGCTCCTACCAACTTTTTCAAAAGGAAGTTTGACCTGTTGTTGCGTACCGGCTACTACCTCAATACCGGAAAGGGTTTTACCATAAAACCAGGTTTGTTGGCAATTTACCACGTTGGCAATGACACTTATGAAGACCAGTTTGGAAAGCGGGCAAGTATTAACGGTTCCAAGGGGCTGACGCTTAACGGAACAATTACAGTCGGCAAACAATTCAACAACAAAACAAGTCTTGAATTTATTGCTGCTACACCTTTTATAGTAAGAGATGTGAGGGCCGACGGACTTACAAGAAGTTTTGTTGCGAACGTTCAATACAGTATTATTCTCGATTAAATAGAAAGCACGTGCGCAATAGCCAACTTATTTGAGAACCGACAGGTCGTGCAGCCAGCGCCCGCGCCGGTTGCTCCATAATGGCCCCATTGTGCCGGGCTTAAATCCTTCTTCGAGGCTTTGCAAAACTTTGAAGGCTTCCGGGTATGTTTTGGCTTTATTCACTGCTTTCGCAAAGTCCTTTTGACTGAACGAGTTTTTAAATGATGCCGGGCTAATGTATGAACTCAGCGCTAAAGTATTTTGCGCAAGGACCTTAGCAGTGGGCGACTTCGCAGCTGTTTCTGTCCAGGATTTGCGTTTGAGCATCCAGGTGTCGATAAAACTTTCAGGCTTGATATGTTCAGCGAGTTCAACAAGCAAACGACCAGCTTTAGCTTCAGCGGTATTCGGGGTCTGTGCTTTGGTCTGGGTGATGATGAGGCTGAGGACGATCATCAAGGGGGTTATCCTTTTCATGGGAAAGTTTTTTCCAAGATACGCTTTTCGCCGGGCTCACCGGCATCCGTACTAAACCCCTTCCATACAGGCGCGTTCTGCCCTGCCCTTTTTTGCAAATTGCACCTGTTTTTAGGGTTTGTGCTATTAGTATGGACTATCTATGGTCGATCTATGGTCCATCTATGGAGTATCCATGGACTATCTATCCTGTATCCTCACTCTAAAATCTCCTTTTCCTGCCTTTTTGACCTCTCTTAGTCCGTTTTTGTCACTAACAGCTCCTGACAAGTATACGATTTTGAAATAGCGGTTTCCAAATTTTTCTTTCGCATTTTGGTAATTTTCGGAAGATTCGGAAAAAATAGTTACTAAAATTCCCAATATTCCCATTTCTTCCAAAAGCTGATAAAATAAATTTGGAAACGGGTATCGCGATGTTGTACGTTTGTTTTGAACAGTAAGTCATGACCAACTTTCTTTCAAAAGATTCATTTGCGCTGATGTTGCATTTACAAACAGGTAACTGATCAATACCTGTCTGGAATTCATCTAAAGCGTGATGAACAATGTGCGGCGTTTATCTTCAGTTGCTTCCTCCGGCCACGGTCAACTCAATATATCGTTTCACATAATGATGATTCAATAGCAGCACCGGCAACGGCAGTATACTGCTACCTCGCCCTTACCCTGGCAATCGTTGTTCAGTGGTTGTTTTTAAAGTAGTGACCCTATGCGGGTATCAAACTTTCGACAGCTTTCCGAACAACAGCCAACCTGGATGCTTCCTGCAATCCCGGTGGTTTTGCCAGGGCCCCGTTTCAGCAGGAACTCCGTTGCCGGGTTTAGACTGTGCCGGGAAGACGGGAAGCCAGGAAGGATAAAATCAATATTTTATTTTTTCTGCTTTCCGGCGTCCTGGTTTGGGGAAGCAAGGCAACGAGGCAATAAGAAGGCAACGAGGTATTGAGCATTCGCTACACTTTTTTAGGGTGTTTCTGTTTGAGGAATTTTAATAGCTCCGGGAAGAATGTTCCGAAATCTTTGTACTTTTTGCTGTTCACATACTGCTTATTAATAAACGGTTCCAGTTCCTCTACATAAATAAAATCGCTGAGCAGTTCCTTCGCCAGCTGTTTTTTGAATGCACGTTCATCCCGGTATTTCCGGTAAAGCACTGCTGTGACAGCCCGCACAATGTTCTCATCCAAACAATACCGCCAGGTAGTAATATTATTACGCTTCATGCCTTCATCATCTTTATTGAACAGGTAACTCAATTCATCAATCTGCCGCTCGTACTGTTTCAACAGTCCGTTGATATAAACATGACTTCCTTCATGGAATACGAGGTTGTCGAAGTTGGCGAATTCGAAATAAGGGTCTTTTTTGGGGTCCATGTTGGCATTAAAAAAGCCAGTATTGTACACCACCCAGTCTGCATAATCCGGGTTCAATTTTTTAGTCATGATCGCATGAGAGCCCCAGCTGTTGAGCGGATCGATACATACCCACCAATGCACATCGGCCTGATAACGATAAAAGCCTTGCAGTTTTTGCACCAGCCCGGCAGAGTCCACTTTGGCTTTCAGCGCAGCGCCCCACGCAGCATAACGGGCAGCATGCTGCTGGAAAAAGTCCCAGAAATGCGTGTCATTGAAAAAGTCTCGGCAAAGACGCATGTATTCCAATACGTTTTCCTTGCCGTAATGCCGGTACCAGTTAAGATCGGCGGCCGGCTCATAGATCTTAATATCAGGAAAGCCGCTCATACACCAGCCCAGCTCCACCAGATCGGTATATGTATTTCCAAATGTTGCCACCTTTTTCACTGCCGGGTGATCCTTGTAGCGGCCAAAATATTCCATCGCTTCGGTAGTATAAGCCGACGCATAAGGTTTGGGATATTTATCTGCCAGTATCTGTACAATGGTGAACAACTCGATGCCCGGATGAACATCAACCTTGAGCTGATCCTGTACCTGTGCATGGGTACGATAACTCATCACGATCAATAAAAAGAGCCCTAATTTTTTCATTGCTGGTTTGATTTGCACCAAAGATGGCCGGGAAAGAACAAACTGTCCGGAAGCGATTGACAAACCAGAAAAGAGTATTGACGAAAACCGGGTAACCGATTCATCCCTGATAATAGCCATTTGGTCAATAAGTGCAGCAGGAATGGAGGTTATAGCCTGCCAGTCAATATATTTAGGGGATGAAGCGAAAATATATCGTGTTGCTGCATGTGGCGGTATGGCTGCTGCTGATCCTAAACGATATCCTTCCCAACTTTGGGCTGAATGCCTACCCTTCTGCCCAAGGAGAATTCAAGAGCTTCCACGCTTTTATTCAGCGAGTGACGATCACTATCGGCTATTATTCCATCAGCGCTTTGTGTTTTTACGGCAGCTGCCTGGTGGTGATGCCTTACTTATTCATCAAGAAACGTTATTTACAGGGCTTATTGTTGTTTTTATCGCTGTGGGTTGCAGTGGTTGGCTGGCGCTATCTGATGGAGTATGGGATCTTCAAACCGGTGTTTGGTTTCGACAACTACTTTGGCAGGAAGGTGCCCATATCGTATTACTTCATGAATATATTCTGGTATTATTTCCCCAAGTATTTCGTGTATGGGTTGGTATACTTCTTTGCCGAAAGCTGGGTACGCAACCGCAACCGGCAGGAAGCGCTGCAGCGTGAAAAACTGACTACAGAATTAGCCTTCCTGCGCTCACAGATCAACCCTCATTTTCTGTTCAATACCATCAACGATATTTATGCGCTTACTTACCAGAAATCAGATCAGGCGCCGGAAGCCCTGTTGAAGCTATCAGAATTATTACGCTACATGCTCCGGGAAGGAGCCGGTGATTTCGTTGCCCTGCAAAGCGAGATCGACTACCTCAACAACCTCGTAGAGTTACAACGGATCGGCGCCAAGGGAAATGCGTATATTCAATTTGAGATCGAAGGATATGTAGGTTCACAGCAGGTGGCTTCATTGCTGTTTGTTGCTTTTGTGGAAAATGCCTTTAAACATGGTATATTGAATGATCCGGCACACCCGATTCACATTCACTTGCAGGCATCGAATGACCGTATCGACTTTACGGTACGCAACAAATACAACAACAGCCAGAAAGACAAGACACCTGGCATTGGCCTCGCTAATGTAAAACGCAGGCTCGAACTATTATATCCCGGCAGGCACCAACTGCAGATCACCGAAGGAACAGATTATACGATCCATTTAACACTTCAATTGGCTGCATGATATTGCGTTGTTTGATCATCGACGATAAACCGCTGGCTGTTGACATACTGGCCGACTACGTATATAAAACGTCGTTCCTGGAGCTGGTGGGCAGCACTACCAGCCCCATTGAAGGGCTTGACATGTTACGCCAAAAGCAGATCGATCTCGTTTTTCTCGATATCCAGATGCCTGAACTAAGTGGCCTGCAACTGATGAAGATTGCCGGTAAGCAGCGACTGTTCATACTCACTACAGCTTATCCGGATTATGCACTGGAAGGTTATGAGCACGATGTAGTAGATTACCTGCTGAAGCCTATTTCATTTGACAGGTTTTACCGTTCGGCCGAAAAAGCGCTGAAACTTTCTCAACATGCATCATTGCCAGCCCAGGTTGCTGCTACGGCTCCTGCTGTAGACACCATCGATTATCTGTTTGTAAAAACGGAACACCGCATCCAGCGGATCTTATTAAAAGAATTATTGTACGCAGAGAGTCTTCAAAATTATGTATCGCTGCAAACCGCAGATGGGCGGGTGATGACTTTGCAAACGCTTAAATCGATCGAAGATCAGTTGCCAGCTGCGGCTTTTTGCAGGGTACACCGTTCTTATATCGTCAACATACGCCACATAACCGCAGTAGAAAGAAGCCGCATCTTCATTGGCGATACCGTTATACCGATCGGTGACAAATACCGTGATGAGTTTTATCGTGTTATCCGCTCATGAGAGACGGACAACCTTTCTTATCATGTACACAAATCGTGATAAAAAATTATCAAGTTCACGTCAATCATCCTTTTCATCCACCACTTACCCATTCCTTTTGCACATTTTAAGTCCACTACATTAGTGGGGTTTATTTTTCTATTATATTTGCCGCCTCAACGAATACGAAAAGACAACAGCTATATCATAACACCCCCTATGATAGCTGTGAGACTTGTATGTGCTGTGAGTTTGCTACTGCTGTACAGGTTGACAATCCTTATTAACACCTACTAAAGTTGCTGGCCGGTCCTTGCTATGGGCTGTGCAGGATTTGCTTTGCCGTTCACGATCATGTCATGATGGTGAAGGGGGAAACTATTGCTTATTAATTAACAAGTATATGCTACAAAAACAAAGTATGCTCGCGCTGATGCTACTATTCAGCGCCGGGCTTTTCGCACAATCAAAACAAGTCCGCGGGGTGGTCCTTACCGCGGAAAACAAACAACCCCTTGAAGGAGCCACCATTACCATCAACAAATCAACCCGCTCTACGACCACCAATGCCCAGGGAAGATTTGAACTGTCATTAACAGATGATAAAGCAGTGCTGACGGTTTCCTTTGTTGGAAGAGAAACAACGGAAATAGAAGCAAAAGCAGGTCAGGGAGAAATTACCATCTTACTCAAAAATGCCAATAATACATTGGATGAAGTGGTGGCGGTAGCCTACACCACCGTAAAACGATCGGGCTATCCGGGTGCTGTTACTTCTATCTCAGCCGATAAGGTCAACAATCGCCTTACGCCCAATATCACTAATGCACTGCAAGGTCTGGCACCAGGCATTCAAACCACTTCGGCCAACGGACAACCAGGTAATAGTTCCGCCATCCGCATCCGTGGCGTGGGAAGTATCAACGCTTCCAGCGCACCGCTGTTTGTGGTAGACGGGGCACCTTATGAAGGCGATATCAATGCGCTCGATCCCGCAGACATTGCCACCATCAGCATCCTGAAAGATGCCACTGCTGCTAATTTATACGGCTCCCGCGCTGCCAATGGCGTGATCATTATCACCACCAAGCAGGGAAGAAAGGGTACCGAGACAACCATCAGCGCTACCATCAACCAGGGATGGAGCAGCCGTGCGGTGAAAGATTACGAAAAGATCGGCACCGATCAATATTGGGAATTATACTGGGAAGCTTTACGCAACAAAGCGATCACGAATGGTCAAACGCCTGCGCAGGCCGCCGTCACGGCCAGCAATAATATCGTTGCCAACCTGGGCATCAATCCTTATGGCACGGCATTTCCAAGACCGGTAGGCGAAGATGGCAAGATCGTTGCCGGCGCCCGGCCATTGTGGAATGACGACTGGGAAGATGGGATGCTACAGGATGCCAAATACACACAAGCGCAACTCAGCTTTTCTGGCGGCGGTGAAAAATCTACTTATTATATAGGAGGCGGTTACACCAATAACCAGGGTGCTTATCTCGCATCCGGTTTCAAGCGCTATAACTTCAGAAGCAACCTTACACTGCAAGCCAAGCCCTGGCTGAAAGTGGGCCTCAACCTCAGCGGCGCCAGCACTTCGCAGGACTATCCTACTTCTGCGGATTCAAGGCAAACCAATGTGGTATTGTTTGGGCGCACGATTCCCAGCTTCTACCCTATCTATCAACGCAATGCGGATGGCAGCTTCAGGCTTGATGCCAATGGCCAAAAACAATTCGACTATGGCGCTTACAGACCCAATGCTGCATTGACACGCTATAACCTGATTGGCTCTTTACCATTGAATAAATCAAGGAATACGAATGAGAACCTTTCTACACGTACTTTCCTTGAAGTAGCTATTACCAAAGCGCTGAAAGTAAAAACCAGCTTCAACCTCGATTATATCAACAGCAACTCGTTGTACTATACGAACCCGCTGGTGGGAGAAGACGCTGCCATTGGTGGCACGGTAAGTAAAAGCAGCAATCGCTTCATCGCTTATACTTACAACAATATTGCTACCTATGATCTCGACTTCGGTACAGGGCACCATATCAACCTGCTGGCAGGCCAGGAGTTTTACAAACTGAACTCCAGCGGACTAAATGGTAGCCGTCAAAAATTTGCGCTGCCTGATCTGTATGAACCTGTAGCTGCATCGCAGTTAATAGACTTTACCGGCAATGCTGACAGCTATGCCAAGCTCAGCTTCTTTGGACAGGGACAATACAATTACCTCGGCAGATACTTTTTCACGGCGTCTGCCCGTCGCGATGGCTCTTCCCGTTTCTCACCTGATTCACGTTGGGGAACGTTCTGGTCTACCGGTGCTTCCTGGCGCATTTCAGAAGAAGAGTTCCTGAAATCAGTGAACTGGCTGAGTGCATTGACGATCAAAGCCAGCTATGGCGCTTCCGGTAATGATAACCTTTCCGGCTATTATGCTTACCTCGCACTGTATAGCATCAAGAACAACCTGGGCAATGGAGGTGTGATCACTTCGCGCCTGCCAACACCCGGGCTGAAATGGGAAACCAACCTGAACTTCAACGCAGGCGTTGACTTCGGTGTATTGAAGAACCGCATCTACGGAACTATCAATTATTACAGAAGAACGAGCAAAGACCTGCTCTACTCCCGGCCGCTCGCAGGTTCTACCGGTTTCACTTCTGTGAACGCCAACATCGGCGAACTGCGCAATACCGGCGTAGAACTGGAATTGAACGTGGTGCCTGTCAGCACCAAAGATTGGAGATGGACAGTAGGCATCAATGTGGCGCACAACAAAAACGAGATCACTTCTCTGCCACAGAAGGAGATCATCAGCGGCACCAAGAAACTAATGGTAGGCACATCTGTTTATGACTTCTTCCTGCGCGAGTGGGCCGGTGTTGATCCTGCTACTGGTAACCCAATGTGGTACCGCACTACAGCTGATGGTAAAAAAGAAACTACCACTACCTATGCACAGGGCACACAATATTATGCAGGCTCTGCTCTGCCCGATGTAACTGGTGGTGTTACGAACTCACTCAGTTATAAACAAGTGGAATTATCATTTGTATTTGCTTATAGCCTCGGCGGTAAAGTGTTGGACGCGGATTACATTCAGTTGCTCTCCGGCGCTGTATCACCAGGCCGTAACTGGTCTACAGAATTACTTAACCGCTGGACGCCCGACAACAGGAATACCAACGTGCCTCGTTTCACAACTGATGACCTGGCCTGGACTTCTACCTCTACCCGCTTCCTGTATGACGCTACTTATGCACGTCTGAAACAAGTGTCATTAGGTTATAATCTTCCTACAGAATTGCTGTCGAAGATTGGTTTAAAAACAGCCAAAGTGTATGGCCTTGCAGAAAATCTGCTGACTTTCTATGGCCACAAAGGCATGGACCCCGAGCAGGCAATCGATGGCACTACTTATTATCAGTACCCACAAATGAAAACTATTTCAGTAGGCCTGCAGGTAGGCCTATAATGTTCACCTCAAATTATCATTACATGAAAGCATATAAATTATATATAGTGATTGCGGGGCTGCTGATCAGTTTGTCAGCCTGCAATAAGGAATTAGATACTTCTCCTTCTAACGCAGTTCCCGAGGACATCGTTTTAAAAACTGTTGCCAACCTTACTGCTTTATCGGAAGGTACCTGGGCATCCATGATGGACGATTTTTATGGCGGCACGTTTGGCAATCCGGGCTACAAAACCCTCACCCTGGTCAGCGAGGCCATGGGCAATGATGTAGCCTTGATCACAACGAAGTACAGTTTTGCACCCGTGTACCGGTTCACTCAAATGAACGACAAAACACAAAGTCGCCTCAGTGCTATCTGGAACCAGCTGTACAGGATCATCAACAACAACAATATCATCATTGCCAATGTAGACAAGGTGACCGGTGATGCAACTGCCAAACAGGTTTTGAAAGCGCAAGCCCTGGCATTGCGTGCGAACACGTACCTCACCATTGCCTCCTTTTACCAGTTTTCTTACCTGAAAGATCCTCTGGCCAAAACTGCGCCTATCTATACCACACCGACTACCGATACTACACGTGGTAATCCTAAAGCGACGTTGCAGGATATCTACACGCTGATCATTGCCGACCTGCAGGAAGCAAAAGGTTTGCTGGGCACCTACCAGCGTCCGGCCAAATACAAAATCAACTTAGATGTGGTGAATGGTTTGCTGGCCCGTGCTTACCTGCATACAGGCAAATGGGTACAAGCTGCAGAAGCCGCCAATGAAGCTTTGAAGAATTATCCACTGATGCCGGCTGCTGATTACAGCAAAGGGTTCAATGACGTGAATAATTCAGAGTGGATCTGGGGACATCCGGAAATTCCCAGTCAGAGTGATGGCAGCTACAGCTTCCACTTCCTCGATGTGTCATCCGCATCATCTTACTATTACAGCTTCATGGCTGATCCATTCTTTGGCGACCTTTTTGAAGCTGGCGATATCCGCAAGACGCTTTTCTCCTGGGATGGCAATCCCGGTCGCGAAGGACACCTGCAATACAAGAAGTTCAAGTTCCGTGCCGACCAAACCGGTGACCTGGTACTGATGAGAAGTGCCGAAGCGCACCTGATCAAAGCGGAAGGCTATGCGCGCGAGAATAACATCACCGATGGTGCTGCTGCACTCAATACCTTACGCGCTGCCCGTGGCGCCACGGCTTTCAACGCGGTGGGCGCTACCAAAGAGCAGCTGATCGAGGCCATTCTGATCGAACGCCGGAAGGAATTGTGGGGTGAAGGTTTTGCGCTGGCTGATATTATCCGCAACCAATTGCCCGTGGTGCGCAAGCCTTATGTAGATGGCAGTGGTAATGATCGCAAGGTTACCATCACCACTCCTGATGGTACGGTGAAACAAGTGCCAGCCCGGTACCATACAGCGCTGAAATTTGCAGATGGCACCAACTTCGTAGCCAACAGTCCTTTGTATATTTTCGCTGTTCCACAGGCGGAGGAGCAGAATAATCCGAACCTGCTTAAGTAGCTTATATCACAATAAGAAAACGAAGAGGCCATCTCCTGTGTTTGCAGAATGCAGGGAGATGGCCTTTTCGTTTAATAATAAGTCTTCATAATAGTTTCTGAAAATAGCTGTGAGGCATAACGACTTAAAGATTCAGCACTTTCGTACATTTAACCCATTCCTTCATTTCTTAAAACCAATCTATATGACAAGACTGCTTTTGTTGTTCCTCGTCGTGGCAATGGCTGTAAGCTGTGATCAAACAGCCGACAAGGCGCCCGGCCACGTAGTGATCACCGGTATCGATACTGCGTTAAAGCCGGGAGACAACTTTTTTATGTACGTCAACAAAACCTGGTATGACAGCGCAGCCATACCAGCCAGCCAGTCGGGCGTGGGGTCTTATTCTTTTTTGAACTATCCACAGCGTATCCGGTTGCAGGGAATCCTGGACAGCGTAGCCACCGCCGACAACCTTGCCGGCAGCCTCGAACAGAAAATAGGGGACTTCTATGCAGCAGGAATGGATACCGTGGCCATTGATAAACGTGGGTATGAACCCATCAAGCCTATCCTGGCAAAGATAGACGCCATATCGGACCTGCCTTCCTTACTCAGGCTGGTGGCGGAGGAACAAAAAGCCGGTAATGCGTCCCTAATTGGTTTTTATGTAGGACCCGACGACAAACAGAGTTCGGTGAATATTGTGCAACTGGGACAAGCCGGGTTGGGCCTGCCGGACAGGGATTATTATTTCAAATCAGATCCTTCAACAGCCGGCATTCAGCAAGCGTATCGAACGGCACTCAGTTCCTACTTTCAACTGGCAGGGACGGATGCTGCTACGGCGGAAAAAAATGCCGCACGCGTTTATGAGATCGAAAAGCAACTGGCCGGCGCGCACAGGACCAATATTGAATTGAGAGATGTAAAAGCGAACTACAATAAGCTCGCTGTTGCCGACCTGGCAAAGAAACAACCGAATCTTAGCTGGCCTGCTTTACTGGCTGATTATGGCGCTACCGTAGACTCGGTGAATATGGGCCAGCCTGCTTATTATGACAAACTCAACGGTATGCTGTCAACGGTGCCCATCAATGATTGGAAACTCTATTTAAAAGCCTCGCTGCTTTTCAATTATTCGGATCTTTTAAGCAAACCTTTCAATGATGTGAACTTCAACTATACAAAAGTGCTCACCGGGCAGGCAGTTATGAAGCCGCGTGCGGAAGAAATGACAAGGGCCGTTGATCGCTCACTGGGTCATGCCCTCGCACAATTGTATGTGAAGAAATATTTCCCCGACGAGGCCAAGAAGCGGATGCGCGTGCTGGTAGATAACCTGAAAAAAGCCTTTGAAGCCCGGATCACCAGGCTCGATTGGATGAGCGATTCTACCAAGGCAAAAGCAAGAGAGAAACTGCAGGCTTTTACGGAGAAAATCGGCTATCCCGACAAATGGAGAGACTACTCCAACGTTGAGGTAAAACGAGATACTTATTTTGAGAACAGGTTGTCGGCCAACAAAAATGATTACGCGTATATGCTGGCAAAGCTTGGAAAGCAGGTTGACAGGACAGAGTGGCAAACAACACCGCCAACCGTTACCGCGTACAACAATCCCCCGTTGAATGAGATCGTTTTCCCGGCAGGCATATTGCAGCCTCCTTACTTCGACATGAATGCAGACGATGCACTCAACTATGGAGGCATCGGTATGGTCATCGGCCATGAGATCACGCATTCATTTGATGACCAGGGAGCGCAGTATGATAAGCTGGGGAACGTGACGGATTGGTGGACAAAAGCAGACTATGAAAAGTTCAAGGCGCGTACCCAACAGGTGCTTGAGCAATACAACTTATTCACCGTACTGGATTCCATCCATGTGAAAGGCGCTCTGACGCTGGGAGAAAATACGGCAGATCTTGCGGGCATCGCCATTGCCTATGACGCCTTTAAGATGACGGAACAGGGGAAGGATGTCACGAAGCTGGATGGATTTACACCGGATCAACGTTTTTTTATTTCCATTGCGCGAATCTGGCGGGTTAAAACAACGGATGCATTCATGCGGATGTATGTGAATACGAATGCACACTCACCGGCTATGTGGAGGGTGAACGGACCGTTGATGAACTTTACGCCGTTCTACAAGGCGTTTAATGTGCAACCGGGCGATAAGATGTATAAGCCGGAAAGTGAGCGGATCAGCGTTTGGTAAGGTGAAGGCATATGGTATTTTAGTCAAAACTAATATACTCGCTGCTAACTTTTTCTCCTTTTATCGTGATCTTCATAAAGCCGCGTTTACCATTGCTGGTACCCCGCCAACTCGGTCTTCCGGCCACTGAACCAGCCGTGAGGAAACGGGTTTTGTTATTGATCTGCAAGTCTTCGATCCAGTGGATATGTCCCTGGAGCACCAATCTTAGATTATACCGGTCGAAGAGGTCGAGCACTTCTTTCCGGTTATATACCAGCACGCCATTGGGTTCTTTTGCATTGGGGCCATTGGGCTCTGCATATCGTTGCTGGTAAGTGCCCAGCAGTGGAATATGTGTTACTATGGCTATTGGGGCTGTCGTATCCATGGCCTGCAGCTCCTTTTTAATCCAATCCACCTGCTGCTGCCCAATAACCGCATAGTATTTTTTTTCGGGGGTTACATCAATGGAATTGAGGACGAGGAAGCGCCAGCCTTTGTGCCGGAATGAATAGTATGTTTTGCCAAAATATCGTTCGAACATACCGTATCGATAATCCGTATCTGAAGTTCCTTCCGGGCTTTCGGGATAGATACCAAAGAGTTCATGATTGCCGATAGCGAGTCGTACGGGTACTTTGAATTCCCGGCTCATGGATTGGAATAGTGAGTACAAGGAATCTGCCTGCTTCCGGTTTCCACGCATCACATCGAAGACGAGATCGCCGGCGGCTACTACAAATTCTATATCTTTCATCCGGTTGACCGAATCGATCATCTTCCGGAATTTTGGCGCCACGTCCGGGCGTATATGTATATCCGACATCAGGATAAAACTGAAACTACTATCGGACCGGGCACCCTGTTGTGCGGCAGCCGAATAAGAGCAAAGTAAAAAGAGGTATAAAAGTTTTCGCATAATGAAATTAATAACCCGGGACGGTGTGTCCCGGGTAGTAAATTAATATCCTGGATTTTGTTTCATTTCCTGGGTGAGGTTAGCATCGATGACCGTCTGCGGTATCGGCAACAGTGTATCTCTTGCCGCGATCAACTGGCCTCCATTGCGGTTGTGGAGCTTTGTCCGTTCGAGCCACTTACCGGTGCGCAAGAGTGTGTACCGGCGATGTTCTTCCAGCAACAACTCCCTTGAACGTTCATCGAGGATAAAATCGATCGTAATGTTTGAAGCTGTTACAGGCGATGCTTTAGCCCTTGTGCGCAAAACATTGATGGTAGTGGCGGCATCAGCCGGGCGGCCCAGTTTCAGTTGTGCTTCGGCTTTCAGCAGATACGTTTCTGCCAACCGCAGGTATACCTGATCGTTGTAGGCAGGTGAACCGCCGGGCGTCAGCGGATCACCCCAATCGGCTTTGCGGGAGAATGGCCAGTCGACGCGTGAGCGGGAAGCCGCGGTGATATCATTGGTCCAGCTCAGCTTGATCGTATCTCCGTAAGCATACCCGGCTGGTAAACGGTCGGCACCCACCGGGGCATTGGCGGCGGCATCATTGAGTATAAAAAATTTCCGGATGGCGAAATGTGATCCGCGTTCATCGTTTGGTTCATAATTGTCGATTGCCCATTTGGTGAGCGACATCCTTCCATATCCCTGACCTCCGCGACCGGCCGTCACCATCAGTGGCGACACTGTGCCAACCCGGATGTTGGTGTAGCGACTGTGGTGGTCGCGGCGAAGGATGGCATTGGCGCCACCACCGTTGGTTTCCTGCTGGAACTGGAACACCCATAATGCTTCGCTATTGCCTTGTTCGCGGTTGGCATTGCCATCATAAAACATATCCATGAAAGCCACGCCGGGCTGAGCTGCTCTGACACCATATCGTTGTGTAACCAATTTATAGGCGGGATTGGCAATTGCCTTTTCGGCCCAGATGAGGGCACTGTCAGACTTGTTTACCGCGAGATACATTTCGGCGAGGTAGTGCTGGATGGCCCCTTTGGTAATTCGACCGGCGAGTGATGGTTCTACCGGCACCTGCTGTTCAGCAAACAGCAGGTCGTCGATCACCTGGCGGCGTACTTCGGCCACAGATGCGCGCTGCCAGTCGGTACGGATGGTGGAACCGAGCGATTCCGTGAGGCTTAAAGGAACATCGCCCCAACTATAGCTGAGATGGCGGTAAGCCCATGCCCTGACAGCTCTGGCCTCTGCAATGATCCGGAGCCGGTTGGATGCCGGCGTGCCGCCGGGACCTGACCAATCGACTCCTGCTTTTGTTTCGGCCTGGTTGATGATCGTATTGGCCGAATTGATCACCTGGTATAGCCAGGCAAATACATCGGAGTAAAATGCGTTGGCCGGATTGTTCATGGCACCCCAGCTCTCTGCAATTTGCGAAAACCCACTTACCGTGTGGTTGGTAACCATATTATCGACCCCATTCATGAAGAGGTTACAGACGAGGGATGTACTTCCATTCAGTCCTTCACGCTCACTGCGTACGAGTGCATACAGTCCATTCAAGCCGGCTTCAAAACCAGACAGGTTGATGTACAAAGTCTCAGTGGCGATAATATGTGGAGGACGCTCTTCCAGTAAGTTTTTAGAACAACCGGCGCCGAGCAGCAAAACGGTAATAAGGGTGACTGTTAGCTTATTGATCAGTTTCATTTTGTAATTTTTTAAAGCGAGATATTAACACCCAACAGCAACTCGCGCTGGAGGGGCAATGCACCGCGACCAACATTGAGCTCCGGATCGCTGGCAGTCCACTTTGTGATGGTAAAAAGGTTTCTGGCAGTTGCATACAGGCGAAGACGGCTGAGCCCGGCATTGGTCAGTATCCTGCCTCCGAAGTCGTACGACAGTGAGATGTCCTTAATACGAATGAAACTTGCATCTTCATAGATGACTGCTGCAATACCACTCATTCGTTCGGCATTCACGGCATTCCGGTAAAATTCGTTGGTTGGATTTTCCGGTGTCCACCAATTCTTCTTCAATACATTCCTGCGCACTTCCGAACTGGCAGAGGCATCCTGCAGCAAACTGTTTTGCCGGGTGATGCCATGTACTCCATGCAGAAATACCTGCAGGTTGAAGCCTTTGTAGCTGAACGTGTTTGTGATGCCCCAGAGCCATTTTGGATCGAGCTGTCCCTGCGTTTCGCGATCCTCCGCCGTGAGCACTTTATCGCCGGTTACATCTTTCAGCTTTGCATTGCCGGGCTGTGAGCCCCATACTGCGGCGGCATCGGCTTCAGATAGTTGCCATACACCATCGAATACATATCCATAATTGACAAGGATGGGTTTTCCTATAAACCAGCTGTTGGCAACATCGTCGATCTCTTTTCCGTCTGCTCCTTTCACCCCATAGAGTGATACGATCTTGTTTTTATTCATGGAGAAATTAACGGAGGTGCTCCACTTAAAATCTTTTTTCACCACATTCTCCGAATGCAGGGTGAGCTCAAACCCCTTGTTTTCCGTTTTGCCGATATTCTGGGTTATGGAGCCAATGCCATGTACGAGCGAGATGGTGCGGTTCAGCAGCAGATCGCTTGTACGTGTTTGGTAGAAATTCAAATCACCGGTTATCCTTCCTTTGGCTATGCTGAAGTCGAGCCCGATGTTGGCGGATGCTGTGGATTCCCAACCCAGGTTATCCTGTCCGAGTTTGGAAGGTACATATCCAGGGAGGGACTGATCGAGGCTGACCATGTTCAATTCTGCGAGGCGCGATATGGTTTCATAAGCCGTGACGGCCTGGTTACCATTTCTGCCCAGGGATGCCCTAAGTTTTAGCCGGTCGAACACATTCCGCAGCGGGAAAAAACGTTCGTCGGAAATATTCCAGCCGATAGCCACCGATGGAAACAGTCCCCATTTATTATTGGCACCAAATCCGGAGTAACCATCGCGACGACCGGTGATGGTTATAAGATAGCGACTGTCGTAACTATAGTTCAACCTGGCCATTTGTGATATCAGGTCGGTACGGTTATAGAGATACAGCGGTGTGACCTGGTTTGCCTGGGCCATGGCGAAGTAAGTAAGAAAGTCGTTCGGGAAACCACGACCATCTACTATGTTGGATGAACCTATATTTTTTTCATAGCTGTAGAGGCCGGTAAATCCTATCTGATGGATACCGAATTTTTGCTCATAGGACAGCAGGTTCTCAATTACGAGGTTGTCGTGCAATGTGCGCTCTGTATTGGCTACGCCACGTGCTTCCAATCCTGTACGGGTGTTGCGTCCTCTATAAGTATCGATATCCGATGTAGTTTTGCGCACCCCTGTGTTGATACGATAGCTCAGGCCTTTCAGGAATGGCGCTTCCACAAGTGCATAGTTATTGGTGATTACCTGGTTGGTTTTATCAGAATTGATATAACGTACCTGTTCGAGCGGATTGCCAATATCGGTGTATTCCGGCCATGGATAGATATTAAACTCTCCTGCGTCATTGTAAGCGCGGGTGAGCGGATTGGTCCGCAATACATCTTCCCAATCGGGACTCATTCCACTGCGGTCATCAAAAGACAATTGTGTCCTTGTGCCCAGTGTAAGCCAGGATGTGACCCTGGTATCAAGATTAATCCTTGTGGTGAAACGCCGGTATTTATCGTTGAGGGTTACGCCTTTTACATCGAAGTAGCTGCCTCCTATGAAATATTTAGTTTGCTGGAAGCCTCCCGAAACGGATACTACGTGCTGTTGCGCGATGCCCGTCTGCAAGACGTGATCTGCCCAGTTTTCCGTGAGTCCTGCATCATACACTTTCTGTTCGGAAGCCGTGATCTTTCCCGGTTCGCGTATATTTTTAAAGGCATAAAATTCCTCTGCGCTCATGAAGTAAGGTACATTGATCGCTTTCTGGGTAGACAATCGTCCATCGTAGGAGACCACCGGTTTTCCTTTGGCGCCGGTTTTGGTGGTAATAAGTACTACTCCATTGGCTCCGCGTGAGCCATAGATGGCTGCAGCAGAAGCGTCTTTCAGTACATCAATGGACTGTACATCATTCACATTGATATCCCTGAGTTGTCCTCCATAAGGTATCCCATCTACCACTATGAGGGGACTATTGTTGGCGAGAATGGACTTTCGTCCACGTACCATCAGTTCTTCGGAAGAGGCAGCACCGGCGCCTGTCTGCTGCACCATGACACCAGCGATAGAACCCTGCAATACCTGACCGATGTTGAGGTTGGGTACTTTTTCCAGCCGGTCCTGCGACACTGAACTGACCGCCCCTGTTACATCTTTCCGCTTCTGGGTACCATACCCTACAACGACTACTCCCTGCATGGATGCCTGATTAGGTACAAGGCTAACGATGATGGCTTCTTCTTTACCCGCACTCAGCGATGTTCGCCGGATGACCTGTGATTCATAACCGACAAAACTGATGCGGATGATGACCGGCTGCCCTGACGGAATGCCCGGGAATATAAATACACCTGCTGAATCTGTAAAGGTGCTGCTTTCTTTTGCCGGGTTACCTACCTGTAGCAGTACAGTTACCCCTTGCAAGGGTTCGCCCTGCTGGTTTTCGACGAGCCCTTTCACAGATGCTGTTGACTGGGCCGTGAGCTGCAGGCAGAAAAACAGGCAGATCACTGCCAGCAATCCGCTACGCAGGATGCCAGACCTTTGCCGGCAATACCGGTATTGATTTCTTTGATACATACGGTTGGTTTTAGGCATGGTGATGCCTGTCCCTTTTTGAGGGCTTTTAAAAATGACGATGTTTCAATTATTGTTTCCGAAACTGGAAACTTCCGTTTGTCTCCACCAATTCGAGATGATAGAGCAGCGCGATCTTCCGGAGGATCACTGAAGGTTTATCGCTACGTCTGACTTTTCCGGAAAAGTCGGACATGGCTACCACCTCGTGATCAAAGCTGATATGGATATTGTAAAAGGCTGCTATTGAGTTCAACACATAGCTTAATGTATCCTGGCGGAATTCCAGTACTTCAGGCGCCCGTGTTTTAGCTGATTGAATAGTGTTCGTGTTCTTAACTACTGTCAACGGTTTCTTTTGCGCTGTTGACCTGACTGCAATTTGTGTGGTAACATTCACTGCAAGGTTTTCTCCCGCCATCATGTAAACAGGTTTGAACCGCTGTGTTTTTGTGTGTACCACCACTTTTCCTTCATGCAGGGTGATATCGACTTTTCCTGATTCAGGCGATGATACCGTGAAAGCCGTGCCCAACGCGGTGGTGGATATGTCCTGGCTTATGACGATGAAAGGCCTGGACTTGTCTTTGCGCACTTTGAAATAGCCGTTGCCCTTTGTCAGGCTGATCGTCCTGGTGCTGTCGTTGAAGTGTGCTCCCCACGCGATCATTGTTCCGGGAGACAGTGTAACAAAGCTGCTATCCGGCAGGTAGAAACTTGTATCAGCCGATACAGCACTGACAGTATATGTATCATTGGTTGTCACCTTTACTTCTGCCAGTTCTTGGGATGTTTGCCTGCGCTCTGCCGGGTTCAATACATAGAGCAAGGTTGCAAGCCCCACGACTGATGCGGCAGCCACCCAGCCCAACCAGTGGATGAGACGCCCTCGTTTTTTCTTCTGTCCCTGTTGAATACGGTGCAATATATCCCGCGACATGTCTTCTATATAGCTTGGCGCAGCGGTGCTGCTTATCATGTCTGTTCCCGATTGCTGCTGCTCTTCATACCAGGCATCCAACTCTACCTGTTCTTCAGGCGAGAGTTCATGATCCACATGACGCTCCAATAAATAATTCAACCGATCTGTATCCATAATATCTCTCTATGTTATCTAACACGGCAGAGAAGTATTTTCCGCAGTCGTTTTCAGAAATAAGGAAGAGTTCATTTTAAGTTAACATAGTGCACCTGCACAAAAAATACCTTTGTGCAAAACCTCCCATATTCAGGACCTGAGTCAATATAGCGACCAACAACTGTGGCAGGGGATCAAGCTAAATGACCACGAGCAATTCGCCGAATTATACCGGCGATACGTTGTTGTATTGTCGAATCAGGCTTACCGGGTTTTGCAGGATGAAGAAGTGGTGAAGGACATTGTGCAGGAAGTTTTTTTAAATCTTTACCTCAAGCGGCATGAGCTGGCTGAAGACACCAATGCCGGCGCTTATCTGAATGTAAGCATCAAGAACCGTTGTCTCAACCGGCTCCGGGATATCCGGCTACGTGCGCGTCATCTCACCGCGATACCAGCTAATGGCAGTCAAACATCTGCCCCCGATAGGGTTATAGAAGATAAAATGGGGATACAGGAAAGCCTTCAGCAAATGCCGGCCAAACTCCGGACCGCTTTTTTCATGCGGCACCGCGATCAAAAAAACAACCAGGAAATCGGGGAGTTCTTAGGTGTTTCTCCTCGTACAGTAGAGCGATATCTTACCTCCGCCAGCCAACACATTACCAACCAACAAGATCAGTAAGGCAGCATTGCTGCTACCGTTATGCTCCTGCGGAATCGGTCAGGTGACGGATATCATTTGCTTCGAGTATAGTGAACTGTCCATTAACAAAAGACACGCGATAAAGGCACGTATTGCTATGGCCAAAATTTGCCATACTACTAATAGGTAATTGATTGAGCATGCACAATAATACCAGCAAGGAGCGACCGTGCATACAGATGAGCACCCGCTTTTCTGCCGGCCGGGAAAGTATAGTGTTCAGCGCTTCCTGCAGGCGCCTGGAAACCTGATTTGGACTTTCACCTTTTTCAAAAGACAGATCACATTGTCCGCGCTGCCAACAATCATTCATTTCGCGGAATGCACTCACCCAGTCTTCCTTACTGTCCTTGCCTTCCCAAATACCAAAAGACAATTCATCAAGCCCTGGCAATTGCTCCCAGGGAATACTATCTTCTATAAATTTTTCTACGGTCTGGTGGGTACGCTTCAGGGCAGACGTATATACCTTATCAAAAGGTACATGCTTATAATACTGGTAAAATGCTTCTCCCTGTTTCCTGCCCAGCACATTAAGATCAGTATTTACACCTCGTCCTTGTACAATGCCCAATTTATTATAATCGGTTTCCCCGTGTCTGATAATATACAGCTCCTTATCCATAATTCATTTCCGTTAAGCACGGAAGGTACAATCTAATGTTCAAGAAGTTTTTTTAATGCCTCCATTTATTAATCAGACAACTTGTTATTTAACAGCGCTTCCAACTTTTTCAGTTTCGATGTCCAGAACTTGTCAAAGTAAGAGATCCATTCTTGCAGTTCCTTAAAACCATCCTTCTTCAATGTACAATACCGTTCCCGGCCAATATCTGTGATAGAAATGAACCCTGCACTTTGCAGAATTTTTATATGCTTCGAAACAGCCGGACGGCTCATGTCGAAATTATCAGCCAGGCTGTTGATCGTCATACTATCCGTAGAAAGCAGCATCAACATCTTCCGTCTGCTGGGATCACCAATAACCTGGAATACATCAAGCGTTGGCGTGGCCATGCGTTGCAGCTTTTAAAAGTTTATCGATATTATTGAATTTCTCCACCCAGCCCTGCGCAAAGCCTTTGAAGAAGTTCAGGTCCTCTTCCTTGTCAAAACCACTATGCGCAAGGATCAGTTTGGTACCTTTATCCGTAGGCTCTAATGTCCATACAACCAAAGAGTCGAGTGTGATCTTTCCTTCGCCGGGGCCGCCGCTCATAGAGTAAACCAGCTTCCTGAAAGGCGCGATCTCCAATACCTTACAATAAAAAATACCATCGAAATTGAGGCTCGGTATGGCGTCCGTCCGTAACTGGAAGTCTGCCTCCACTATTGGGCGGAAATCATTTTTCATCAGCCATAACTCTATCAGCTCAGGATTTGTCAGGTATTCCCAAACTGTCTCAGGCGGATGCGGATAGAAGAAATCAAGATTTATAACGTTTGCCATAATAAGTAACTTTTAAGTTACACGAATGTATATGTAACTTTTGAGTTACCCAAATAATTTAAGAAAAACGGATGCTGCAATAGCATCCGTCTTCAACTTATCTGCTCCCTATTTCACTACTGTAGCCTCAAATTCAATCTTTAACGTTTCAAAAAGGGTTTTCACTTCCATCAAAGTTGTTGCCTGTTTACTGCCGTGTTTGGCTATCCAAGCCTGGAAAATATCAAAGTTGGCCATAAACTCATCTTCTGCCGTGGTATAAATACTTAGCCGGACAATGTTTTTAGGTTCATACCCTGCCTCTGTAATAACCTTTTCAAGGTTTGCCAAGGCCAGTACCAACTGGGTTTTCATATCATCAGTGCTTGAAGTACCGTCTGCATGTACAGCTGCCTGTCCGGCAACGTAGAGCGTGCCTGCGGGCTGTTTCACTTCCACTGCTTGCACATAACTGAGCTTATCCTGCCATTGCCAGGGATTTACAATACGTGTTTCCATTTGTTTAACAGTTTAATTTGTAGCGCTGCAGGCACAAGTATTACTAAAAATTGTACAAGCAAAGGTGGGCTGTACATACGACCTTTTGTGTGACAAATATCACAATTACAAAACAGGCGGTAACAGGACTAAGAAGATAACCGGCTAAGGGTTTCGCGGGAGACGCCGAGGTAAGAAGCAAGTAATGTTCTGGGTACTCTCTGAAACAAGGAAGGATAACGCTCCAGCAGTTGTTCGTAACGCTCTTTGGCATTAGAAGTAAGAAATGACATAATACGCCGCTGTGATCCAATATGCCCGGCATTGGCCTTGGCAAGGAAAAAGTGTTCCATCTTTTGAAGGCCCGCACACAGCTTTTTATAATCCTCCAGCAACAAACAGAACATCTCCGTGTCTTCAAGACATTGCAATGATTGCGTGGCCTGCGTTTGCGTATGATAAGCCAGATAATCTGTTTCCCACCAATCCTCCATCGCAAAAGAAACGACATGATCCTTGCCTTCATTATCTGTATACCCCAGCTTCAAAAGCCCCGAGACTACAAAGTAATTATACCGAACACGCTCGCCCTGCTGAATAATATAATCACGCTTTTTAAAGCTTTGGGTGGAGAAATGGGAGAGCACGAATGCAAATTCCTCATCGGACAGATGTACTATTTTTTCGATATGCTGTCTTAATACTTCCTGCATCTTGCCTCGTTTACGCAATGATATAAAAGTTATCCCTATTTGAATCAATTTCCTTATATTGTATTATCCATTCTTCAACCACCCTTTCCAACTTCCTTAACCGAGGTTCTTATAAGTCTATACAATACCGGTTAAGCCTCCATTTTCATAGCAAGCATCCTGACGTCATTCATTTGATGCAGCATCACTATGACTATATAGTAACTTATCATTTAAAGACAAAAAACATGAGTTTAAGGAAAACGTTTTATGCCTTGTCTGCACTTTTTTTATTGACAATCCTTTCCATATTGTTTATCGATGTGCCGTTAGCAGTCTGTGTCAATAAACATTTCGCAGACAATGAGGAAATTTTTCATGGGGTCACTTCGATCGCAGAAAAGCTAAGCGGGTTTACTATTTCAAAATACCTGGTTGCATTTGTATTTGTTGGCATTGGACTGGTGGTACATCTGTTCAAAACAAACATCTTTTTAGCCAAACCATTTTATTTCATTGGTCTCACTTTTTTCTTTTCCCGATTTAGCACAGGTCTGCTGAAGAATCTCTTTGGCCGACCACGACCAGATGAAATGTTACATGCACAGCAAGTCAACAATATGTTTTTTGTAGGCGGCAGCTCTTTTCCCTCCGGACACACAGCCCACTTCTGGGGTTTTATTCTCCCAGTAGTCATCTTGTTTCCCAGATGGAAATGGTTACTGATCATACCGACATTGATCAGTGTTTCGCGGATTATGGTGAACGATCATTTTCTCTCCGATATACTGGCTTCTATTTTCGTTTGCCTGCTTTACTCGTTTCTCTTCCATAAGCTGATCATGGAGTATAAGCCCCGGAAAAAATAACATCTGCCGGGTTGCTACCAGCAGATAGTACCAGCATTCAAAAAGAAAGTACCATAATCCCGTCCGTTCACCGGGTAAATTCGGGGATGAAACGGACAATTTATTGGCTACAGGTTTTTTTGACGTTACTCATATGCCTGCTTCTACATACCGCCAGTGGGCAGCAAAAAACGGAGCGGCCCAATATCCTGCTCATTGTGTCTGAAGATCATGGTCAGCATTTATCCTGTTATGACGATGAAGTAATTAAAACGCCTAACCTCGATCAGATTGCCAGCAATGGTTTCCGGTTTAAGAACGCCTATGTAACCCAGGCAGTGTGCAGTCCTTCACGCAGCTCCATCCTTTCGGGCATGTATCCACACCAAACCGGACATTTCGGATTGACAGTATTTGGATTCCGCTATGTAGTGCCGGTAAATACAATCTACTCCCGGCTAAAAGCAGCAGGCTACCGAACCGGCATGATCGGTAAACTGCATGTAGACCCTGCGTCGGCATTCCCAATAGACTATCGCTCTATTCCCAGCGCCAATTATGAAAGAAAAGAGTTGGAACGTTATGCCGGAGACGCCGGCAAGTTCATGAGCGAGAGCGATGAACCGTTTTTTCTCATGGTCAATTTCCCCGATGCTCATTGGCCTTTTGTGAACGAGATAAATGGCCGGCCAAGACAGCTCATCACAGAAGAACAGGTGAAGCCCTGGCCTTACCTGGCCCATGATAACAAGATCATACGAGCTTATACAACAGCGATGTATAATTGCATAGCACGACTCGATGAATGTGTGGGCGAATTGATGCAAAGCCTCAATCATTCCGGCAAAGAACGCAATACGCTTGTTATCTATTTATCCGATCATGGCGATGAAATGGCCAGGGGCAAATTCGATATCTATGAAGCCAGCAACAAAGTACCTTTTTTAGTAAGCTGGCCCGGCAAGATCAATAAAAGTGTGGTAAGCGAAGCGCTGATATCAACCATCGATATTGTGCCTACCCTATTGGATGTAGCAGGTTTGCCCACAGCCAAAGAACTGCCTGGCAAAAGCCTTATGCCCTTGTTTAAAAAACCAGCCCAGCCGTTCAGGCAATACCTGTATACCGAAAAAAATGTTGACCAGGTAGACTTGTACTATCCCCGCAGGGCTGTACGGGACAAAAAATATAAACTTATCTATTCTCTGCTGGATACTCCCAAAAACATTGTTGCCTACCGTTATTTATCTGCCGTCCCTACATCCCCATTAGCTGCCAGCCCAACATTACAAGAGCTTGAAACAACCGCATCACCTTTAGCCAAAAGGATATATAAAGACTGGCTTTATCCCAACAAGATCCAGTTGTACGATCTTGAAAATGATCCCTGGGAATTCAATGACCTGTCGGCCAATCCTCAATACGCTGCTATAAAGGAACGATTGCTCAAAGCTATTTTCCAGTGGCAAAAAGATACCGATGACCCCTTCAGATTTCCGGAAAACTTAAACAGGCTTACGCAGGAAGTCGACACTATAAAGGTTGTAAAGAATATGCAGTGGCAATACCCTCACTATATGTACGGGAAGTAATATCCTGTTTTTAGAGGAGGCAGGCCGTCAATGTTTTCCAACACTTTTACAATAGAAAACCCATTCCATTATGAGGAGGAAATCTATTGTACTGTTGCCATTTTTAATTTTGGGTGCTCTCTGTACCCGGGGCCAGCTTACCAAAGAACAACGGATACAGGATAGTGTGATCGGCTGGGACCCGAAGAAGAAGTACGATCATTACCTGAAGCCTCAAACAACGCCAGCCGGCAAACAGAAACTGGCTTACGTCGATAAAATGGTGGAATGGGTTACCCGGAGCTACACACCCGTGGGCAGTCTGGGCGAATACATCCGGTATGTCAATGACAATGGTTTTGGACTAAACCTGACGACCTGGAATGTAGGCTATGATTACCTCGACGAACAAAAACATTTCCGGCCAATACCAGAAGAGAACGTTCCCTACTACTTCGTAGCCAACAAAGTGTTTGGCACCTGGTCCATTGACTTCCTGAATAAAAGTGGTGAGCACTTCATCGCTATGCAGCCGAATGGTTATTCCCCCAACTCAACAGAGCAAAAGAAGAGACAGGCTATAGAAAATAAAGTTGACCCCAATGTATCAAAGTATATCACGTGGGTCAATGAGTGGGTCACCATCTACCTGGCACCTAACAACCAATTGCCCATGAAAGCCGTGACAAGGGGCGAACTGTTGGACAAAGCAGCTGCAGCCATGGATGGCGTATTCGAAACCATGAAGAAAGAGGAAATACAACGCGCGCAAGGCAATGTACAGAATGCAAGTACAGCTATTGAATACAACCGGAAAGAGATTGACCGCTACCGCGATAATATCCGCCAACTGAAAGAAAAGTACAAAAGCAGTTTGGATGAGCCCGCACAAGTGGTAGATATGCAGCCAACCTGGCGCAGCTTCAGTGCCGGCAGTTGGGATATTTTCAAAGGAGCGCCCAATGCCAACTATTACCCCATATACAAGTTTGACGCAGCCACGCTCGAAAAAATGAAAGGTCCACAACCGCTCTGGCTGGCAGTGGCCATTCCTTATGCCACTAAAAACGATGGGAATGCCGATTATGAATTGTATACAGCCATGACTCAAAACCTGAACTATGACTACATCTACAATTACTTCTTTGATCCGGAGAAAATAAAAGGAAAGACCTACGCACCGGCCAACGAAAGCCAGTTAAAAGCAAGACTGGATAGTTACCGTCAAAAGAATAACAAGAGCATCAACGCTGTTGCCGACACAAAAGGATGGGCAACCAATGTACATTTCCAGGATGATTTCTCCACTGCAGCCGATGGAGCAGAACCCGTGAACTGGTATTTTAGAAGAACAGGCGACCATCAACAAGTGGTTACCTTACCCAATCACGCAGGCAAATGGTTGAAGCTGGGCTATAGCAACAACACCTATCCTACGCTTATCAAAAGGCCGTTGCCTCAAAACTTTACCCTCGAATTCGATGTCGTCACGGCCGATTTCAGCGGACGCTATGGTGGAGGCGTACAATTATACCTCACCACCAACCAGCTACATCCCAGCGGTAACGAAAAAAGCGTTGCTCCCTACGCCACTCTCGACATCAACCTCAATGCAGGCAACGAAGCAGATTATACCAGCAACTACTCCGGCGAGATACGGGTCAAGCTACGCAAAGCACCCGAAGTAAACGAAGAGCACCACAATCCCGGCGCTGTCGGTAAAACGCCCTTAAAAGCTTTTACTAACAAAAAAGATAAGATACATGTCACCCTCCAGGTTAATAATGGTACCACCCGCATATTGATCAACAATGAGGAGATGCTCGCATCAAAAGACTGGCTGTTGCTCTACGGTGGCAAGTGCATCGACTGCAACATTCCATCCAATCTCAGGTTCAATCACATCTATTGGAAAGCCAACCAAAGCGAAGTGGCTTCCTATATAAGTAACATCCGGTTGACTACGAACTAACCTTCCCGGCTTTTGGATACAACTACCCGGAATATGGATACACCTGGCCGCCAGCGCCGGTCTACTTTTGCAGTAGAAAAACAAAGATCATGGGTAGTATTAAACAAGTAAAATTAGGTAGTCAGGGATTAGTAGTCCCTCAACTTGGACTGGGCTGCATGGGCATGACAGGCCTGGCACATTTTGATATTTATGGTAAGCCAAACGAAGCAGAAGCCATTGCCACCATTCACCGTTCACAAGAGCTGGGCGGCAATTTCCTCGACACTGCCGACCTGTATGGTCCGCTGGTAAACGAACAGCTGATTGCCAAAGCGATTAAAGGCAAACGCAACGACTATATCATTGCCACCAAGTTTGGCTATGAGATCGATGATGCAGGTCAACTTACCTGGGCATTCGATGGCAGTAAAGCCTATGTAAAAAAAGCAGCAGAACGCTCTCTGAAAAACCTGGCAACAGATCATATAGACCTCTATTACCTGCATCGTGTAGACCCCAAAACGCCCATTGAAGAAACTGTAGAAGCAATGGCGCAACTTGTGAAAGAAGGAAAAGTGCGCTATATAGGTTTATCGGAAGTATCTTCAGAAACCATTAAGCGTGCACATGCCATCCATCCGCTTACAGCCATACAAACGGAATACTCCCTGTTTGAACGTACCGCAGAAGAAGCAGGTATATTGCAAACACTTGAAGAACTGGGAATCGGTTTCGTAGCTTATTCACCTTTGGGGCGCGGCTTTATTACCGGTGAGCTGAAAAGCCCTGACGATCTTCCTGCAGATGACTTCCGGCGCAGCATGCCGCGTTTCCAGGGAGCGCAATTCTATAAAAACCTGGACCTGCTGGCAGCCATGCAAAAGCTGGCTACGGAAAAACAGATCACCACTTCACAGCTTGCCATAGCCTGGGTATTGGCAAAAGGATTCGTACCTATACCGGGCACCAAGCGCAGAAAGTATCTCGAAGAAAACATAGCAGCCGCCGCCATTGAGTTAACCAAAGCCGACATGGACCAATTGGAATCCATACTACCATTAGGTACTATTACAGGCGATCGCTATGATCAGGCAGGCATGCAGTTTGTGAATCAATAACATTCAAAACAGGCGGCTAATTACTTAGTCTGCCTGTTTTAGTATTTTTGTATATATGAAAAAGGAGGCGCCTTATATCGTCCATTCCATTTCGGAACAACACCGTATACTTTCGCTCCCCAAACCGCGTCACCCTCTTGTCAGTGCTTTCGACTTCGCTGATATCAATCATCACAACGCCGACCTCAGCAAGGAAACCCTTATCCTCGACATGTATTGCATATCTCTTAAAAGAAACCTGACCGGCAAGATCCGGTATGGTCAGGGCTATTACGACTTCGACGAGGGAGTTATGATATTTACCGCGCCCGGGCAAGTAGTGAGCAATATCTCTGAAGGGCACAGGCCGAGCGGTTGGTGTGTCGTATTCCATCCCGATTTTATCCGCCGGCATCCGCTAAGCCAAAAGATAAAAGGGTATGGATTTTTCAGCTACATGGTCAATGAAGCACTCCACCTCTCCGAAAAAGAAGAAGAGCTGGTAATTTCAGTCATGAAAATGCTGTACCAGGAGCTCAACACCAATATCGATTCTTACAGCGAAGATGTGATAATCGCCCACCTGGACCTCTTGTTAAGCTATTCCGAGCGGTTTTACAACCGTCAATTCATTACCAGGAAACCGGTCAGTAATGATGTTCTGCAAAAGCTGGAAACCTTACTATCGGATTATTTCAATAATGATAAATTACTGACCCAAGGTTTGCCCACCGTATCCTACATAGCCAGCGAGCTAAACTTCTCAGACAGTTATTTGAGTGACCTGCTGAAAAGCCTGACAGGACAAAACACACAACAACATATTCATCAATACGTCATAGAGAAAGCCAAAGAAATGCTCACCCGTACTAATATGACCGTAGGCGAGATCGCATTTCAGTTGGGCTTTGAATTTCCGCAGTCTTTCAATAAACTCTTTAAAAACAAAACCAACCTCACTCCCTTGCAATACCGCCAGTCGTTCAACTGATCATCACCAACCACCTTCATATATAAAAAATTCCTTAATTGGACAGCCTTTTTCCGGATATGGTAAATGGCTTTTCCCGATCCGTACCCCGATTACGCCTCTTTAGTGCCAATTTCGCGCGAAATTTCACGCACTGTTATGAAGAAAGTCCTGTACCTGATCTCATTTATTTTTCCGTTAATATGTTCAGCGTTCAATAACAATGCCCCCGCAGGCACCGTCAAAGGCAAGGTGACGACAAGCGATAACCAAGCCGCCCCTTTTGTTTCCATAACAGTAATAGGAACAGACCGCAACGTAGTGAGTGATGAAGAAGGGTATTTCAACATCACCAAAGTGCCGGCCGGCGAACAAGAACTGGAAGTAACCCTCATTGGTTATGAGACCCTCCGCCAGAAAGTAACAGTGGAAGACGGCAAAACAACGGCTGTCAACCTCCAGATCACCATCTCCAACAGCCAGCTGCAGGAAGTGATCGTTACCAACTCCAAAAGCAAATTTGTATTCAAATCCAGCGAATACGTTGCCCGCATGCAATTGCGCAACCTCGAAAACCCACAGGTATATAATGTCGTGGGCCGGCCGTTGATGCAGGAGCAGGTGATCATCGAGCGCACAGACCTGTATCGCAATATCCCGGGGGCTGTGCCCAACTTTTCAGCCGGTGGCTCTATGGGCTTAAGCATGCGCGGCTTTTCTACGACGATCGGCATGCGCAACGGTATGGCTACAAGCGCTATCGTACCTCTCAACCCTGCCATCCTCGAAAGAGTGGAATCGATCAAAGGCCCGTCAGGCACCTTGTTTGGCAGCAACCGCAACGTAACTTTCGGCGGTGTATACAACTATGTAACCAAGCGTCCTTATGAAAAGTTTGGCGGCGAGATCAGCTTCGCGGCAGGCAGCTATGAGTTTGCCAGGATCACTGCAGACATCAACACTCCGCTCAACAAGGAGAAAACAATGTTGCTGCGCGTGAATGCTGCCGGACAATCCGAAGGTACTTTCCAGGACCAGGGATTCAATAAGAACTATACTTTCGCACCAACATTCACTTACCTGATCAATGACCGCCTGAAGTTTACCCTCGATGTAGAAGCTACACGTGGCAACTATACCGTGGTATCCTTTGCCCTCGGCAACCTGAACAACATCACCGCGCGCAATTTCAAAGACCTGCCACTGGATTACAACAAATCTTACATCAACAACAGCATCGATGTAAATAACGGCATCAACAATATCCAGGCGCAGATAGAGTACAAGATATCCGAACAGTGGAAGTCGCAAACCAACTACCTGTATTCTGTAGGCTTCTACAAAAACCTGTACTGGACCGCCCTGAACATGATCAACGATTCGATGTATGCCCGCGTGGTAAGAAACCAGACTCCCGAAACCTTTGGCAATATCGAGGTACAACAGAACTTTATTGGCGATTTCAAAATTGCCGGGATACGCAACCGCATGGTGGTCGGTATAGATTATAACCACAACTGGAATGATCTCTACAGGGCAACTGTCAATTTCGACACCATCAACATCCGCCGCTCTCCCACCAGGGTCATGAGCCTGCCAGCCCTCGAAGCAGCCTCAGCAACCCGCTTTTCCGCCACCAGCACTGTTTCTAAAAATGCCAGCATCTACGCATCAGACGTGATAAACATCACCTCCGAGCTGATGGCAATGCTGAGCTTGCGCGTTGACCGCTTCTCTACAAAAGGCACTTACGCTCCTGCAACAGGTATATATACAGGCGCGTATGAGCAAACATCTGTGTCGCCTAAACTGGGACTTGTTTACCAGCTGATAAAAAATCAAATCTCCGTCTTCGGAAACTACATGAACGGGTTTGTCAACCTGGCGCCCGTGACACAGCCCGACAATACTATTCTTGTACTGAAACCTCAATACGGCAACCAGTGGGAAGGCGGTGTTAAGTTCGACCTGTTCAATACGAAACTGAATGGTAGCATCAGTTATTATAATATCGACGTTACCAATTCAACAAGAACAGAATTGATCAATGGCGCCAATTTCACCTTCCAGGATGGCACACAACGCAGTCGTGGTATAGAAGTAGAAGTGATCGCCAGCCCGGTAAAAGGCATGGCCGTCATCGCCGGATATGGTTACAACGAGAACGTATATACCAAATCAGCCCCTGCGATAAAAGACAAAAACGTTACGTTCAGCCCTAATAATATCGGCAACATTTGGGTAAGCTATACCCTTCCTGAAGGAAAAGCAAAAGGATTGGGCTTTGGGGCCGGCGCCAACTACGTAGGCGACTCCTGGTTTGACGCAGCCAACTTATTCAAAGTTCCCGGTTACACGTTACTGAGCGGAACGCTTTTCTACGATGCACCTAAATTCAGGATATCGTTGAAAGGAAACAACCTGTCCGATGAGCGCTATTGGAACAATAATGGTACACCTCAAAAAAGAGCAAACTTTGTCACCAGTGTCTCGTTCAAACTCTAAGAAGCAACGCTTCAAAAAAATAGTGGGATGGTTCCACCTCTGGCTCGGATTAGCATCCGGGCTGGTGTTTTTTATCATGGGGCTCACAGGAGCTATCTATAGCTTTCAGCCAGAGCTATCCAAACTCACCCAGCCCTACATCACGGTAAAAGATGAGAGTAAGCCTTATCTGCCCGCATCACAATTGCGTGCAATAGCAGCCCGGCAGCTACCTGATAAAAAGGCAACGCGCATGCTGTTCAGAAGCCGCGAGGAGTCGGTAATCGTCCATTTCATCAAGAAAAATGATTATTACTGGGCTGCTTTCCTGAACCCTTACACAGGCGAAGTGCTGAAGGTGCAGGACATGGATACAGAGTTCTTCCGTTTTATACTCAGAGGGCACATGTATCTGTGGTTGCCTCAGGAGATTGGCCATGTAGTTGTTTCCACCTGCATGATCATCTTCACGATTATCGTCATAAGCGGTATTATCCTGTGGTGGCCACGCAACAAAGCAGCCCGCAAAAACAGCTTCAAGATCAAATGGGGCGCTTCTCCAAAACGGCTCAACTATGACCTGCATAATATATTAGGCTTCTATGCAAGCTGGGTGCTGATATTTATTGTTGCAACAGGGCTTGCCTGGAGTTTCGAGGGCGTCATGAATGCCGAGTATTGGCTGTTCAGCGGCGGCAAGACACGTCCCAAGGCACCTGCCTTCGTTTCCAAAAAGGCAGACACCGCCAATAAGCTTACCAATGTGCTTGATAAAATACATGAAACTGCAAGAGCAGCCTATCCCGGTTATGAACGCTACCAACTCCGTTTACCGGCAACAGATACCGGCTTCTACCAGGTGACCATGTACCTCCAGGCAGCTAATAAATTCGCCAAAGCAGACAATCTGTATTTCAACCAGTATACAGCAGAGCGCTTTCAACCCAAGGCAATGGGGTTGTATGCAGATGCCAATGGCGGAGAAAAAGCAACGCGCATGACCTATGACATACATACCGGCAGTATTGCCGGATTGCCCGGACGTATACTCGTTTTCTTCACGGGGCTTATTGCAGCTTCTCTCCCCATAACAGGGTTTTACATATGGTGGGGAAAGAAAAGTAAAAAGAAGAAAAAGGCGCCGGCACTTGCACAAAAGCAAAAACAGCAGTTGGTTGTTGTACAATAACAACAATATGTAACAATACAAAAAGGGGCAAATACACCATGTATCTGCCCCTTTTACATTTCTTTCTGTACAACTACATTAGAATATTATTCACCGGTGTCATAGCCGCAGGTAGATTCGGATCATCCAGCATTTCCTTCATGTCTGTCTCGATCATCTTGCTGATCTGCGTAATGGGCACGTCATTGGCACTGCCCTCGAAAGGATTGATGGAGCTCTCACCTACCGCATCAAGCGTAACGAAAGCCCAGCCTACGATCGTACAAAAAGGTATATTGAAAAAAATGGTCCATCCTTCCAGAAAAGTCCCGGCGCCCAGCGTATTGAACTCTTTCAATAAACCAAATGGCAACAGGATCACGAACAGATGAAGCAAGTACTTGGTAATAGAAGCAAAGTTGCGGGGATAGGGAAAGTTCTTGATCCGCTCAGCCCTACCCTGATGGTCATAAAAACCTTCAACACTTCTTTGCAATTGCATCTGCTGAAAGTCATTAATGACACCTTCTTTGTGCAATTGATTAATGGACTGCGATTGCAACGCCAGCATTTGTGAAGCGCGATTCTTCTTGCCTAGTATATAAGTTAATTCCTCCGGAGAAAGAAAACCATCGATAGCCTTTTCCAGCGGCTCATCACGCTCAGGGATCGTGTATACATGAGACATGTATTCCTTATAGCGCACCTCATCCATGATCTCCCATTTGCGTGGCTCACGCAGTTGATAACGCAGGAAAGTAAGCCATGCAAAATGCCGATCAAACAGCAACCTTGTCTGCGGATCTTTTTTGCCTCCCAGGAAATCACGTGCCTTCACACCAAAACTCCGGCTATCATTAATAATACTCCCATAGATCTGCCGGGCCTCCCACAAGCGGTTGTAGCTGGCATTGTTCTTAAACCCCACAATGAAAGCTACAGCCGTACCTAACATCGCCACCGGCAGCCACGACATCCCAATAAAAGTCCAGCCCAAATAGAATATGATCGTGGGTCCCAACGCCAGGAAAAAACACTTGTAAATATCCCGGCGGCTCCACATAATAAACTCCTTGATCGAATACCGTTTGCCAGTATGCATAAGCAACTACAATTTGGGTCGGAAATTAAATCATCAGGAGCAAAAAATCACCATCAATTTGCGTGGAAAGCAAAGCCAGTCATTTTTTCACTCAGCTGCCACAAACGTTTGGCATTGCTTTCATCCAAAGAGTAAGGTTGCACACCACGCAGCGAACCCGGATCATCATATTTATGTTCGATATTCCCCAGATCCAGTTCCGCCACATCGGCATTCTCACAATACACACCACCCATATCATCGAGCAGCGGGCTGGTAGCACACCATACGGTTGTCGCAGCTCCTTGCGAAACAGTTTTCAACGTCCTGGCCACTTCAGGTTTGATATTGCCATCTGCATCGTGCGTACCCATTTGTTTGAACAACTCCATCGGCGCTTCCCTTCCCAGGTCTGTACCATTTACAGAGCCCGGATGCAGGGAGAACGCACGTACGCCACTCGCCTTACCACGATTATCGAGCTCAACAGTAAATAAGTTGTTGGCCGTTTTAGATTGACCATATCCTTGTAAAGTTTCATAGTCCCGGTGCTCGAAGTGAGGATCTTCGAAGTTGAAAGGAGCCATTTGATGCCCAAAAGAAGATACATTGATCACCCTGGCGCCATGCGCAATGGTAAGCATCGGCCACAAGCGGGCAGTTAGTTGGAAATGACCGAGGTGATTGGTAGCCAGTTGAGATTCATACCCGCGACGGTCGCGGCGCAATGGCACCCACATAATACCGGCATTATTAATTAGTAAATGCAGCGGTCTGCCCGAAACAATGAATTTGGCAGCAAACCTGTCGATGGAAGCGGGATCCATCAGGTCCAGTTGTTCCAGCTCAACATTGGGAATACCATTGATATTCTTCTTTGCTTTTTCAATATCCCTGGCAGGAACGATCACAGTAGCCCCGGCAGCAGCCAGCACACGTACCGTTTCTAAACCAATACCGGCATAGCCACCGGTCACGATAGCTATTTTGCCCGAAAGGTCGATACCCTTAATTACATCGTCTGTAGTAGAAGTGGCATTAAAACCTGAACCAAGCGGTTGTTGCAAGGCGCCCTGATAATTACTTTGTCTCATTTGAATTTGTTTTTGTTGAGACAAAATTAGAACGCCGTGAGCTGGGCCACTTTGTTTAGCAGGCCGAAGTTACTTTGTTTAAAAAGCCATTACTGCTCCTTCCATTCGCTGAACACAAAATCCTTTTGTGAAGTGTGGCATTTAAAGCATTGCGCCCGTACAGGTTCTGTGAGCACGCGTTCAGTTTTACTATTTCCTTTAAACTCCTCGTACCCCCACCCACCGGTACTACGATATCGTGCACTGTCTTTAACCATCACATCCACATGCCTCCTTTGCCCCTCCGTAGTACTTCCATCTTTTTCACTAGCCTCTATCACATCAAAAACAAGAACAGCTCCTTCGGGGAATTTCCCGGAGACATAGCCTTCCATCGCTTTGTCGTTCCCATAAATATGATGGAAACCGCCGCTGAATTGAAAACCGGGATGAGCAGGGCCGATCAGACCCGTTCTGATGTGTACCCATTTGCGGTATCCTTCAGGATAAGGGACCACATCATCTGAAGGATGAATAATAAAACCGGCAGTTATTGTAGACAACGTGATCATCAGGATCACCACCGAATACTTTTTCATGGCTTGAGTAGTTTTGGTACTACTTAAATGTACTATTCCACCGCCATGAAAAACGATTTACACTTTAATAGCAGTATGCAGACTACGAACAGTCAGTTGCGCCTAATGAAAGGAGTGTCAACAAAAAAGCAGGCCGTCTTACGACAGCCTGCCTTTCGATAACAACTATTTTTCAGGTTACTCCCAGGCCGATTTCAAGGCATACACATCCAATTGCGTAAAACGCGCCTTGCCACCCTTTGCGGTAACCGACAACTCCTTGCCTTCAAGGTTCTTATTGACCGGCATAAACACGAGCCCGTTATTCGCAAAGATCTCTACACCAATCCTGTCAACATAGATGGTCAATTGAAGGCTTCCTTTCACTAATGGCAGTTTGGCCTTCACACCATCGGCACTGATCTCCTGCGCTGCCACATCGTACATAATGTCCAGCCCATTGAGATTAAAGTGAAGCTCCTTTGATTTACCAATCTCTACCACTGCCTGTATCTCCAACAACTGCTCCTGCACACCCTGTAATGGATTGGCAGCTTTATCGTCCAGTGAACGCGCGCCAGTAAGTAGCTTCTTACCACGCAACACTTCCAATTCCTTCACGGGGATTCTCACCATGCGAATGCCTTCAGGGGTGGTTACCAGTTTCAACTCCTGGGGAATACTCATGCTTTGGTTGAAGGTCATAGCTCCTTTATCAGTATGCGTGCGCCACCAGCCGATCTCGATACGACGGCCCGTTGGTTCATTGTTGATGGTTTGCGCAGCATAATAATCCCGGCCAAACTGCCCTTGCAAACGTTCAGCTTCGGGCGTAAATGTAGTGCCATCGAAACGACCGATCGCATACATAGTATTCGCAGCCGACAACACCCACTTTTTATTAGCCGGGTTGCCATCCACCGGCAACTCGAAGAAGTCTGGACATTCAAATAAATACCGGTCGTCACCCGTACCACCTTTTACAATGCTGGTAGGCGTCCAGTCCTTCAGGTTATCCGAGCGCAGGAACTGCTGTGTATGCACGCCGCCTTCCCGCTCAACCCAAAACAGCATCACCCAATGTTTGCCCGGCGCATACCAAAACACTTTAGGATCCCGGTTATCACGGTTGATGCGTGGCACAGCTGCACGATCGAGTTTATTGAAGTGAACACCGTCGTTGGTCCAGGCAAGTCCCTGACACCAACAGGTGGCGCCGGTAAAGAACATTACCATTGCCGGATCACCGGGCTTGCCGAACCCGCTGGTATTGGCGCTATCTACCACCGCCGAGCCGCTGAACATAGGTCCATAACCGTCCGGGTGAATAGCATCTCCCACTTCTTTCCAATGGATCATGTCCTTGCTCACGGCATGGCCCCAGGTCATATTGCCCCAGCCTCTGCCATAAGGATTGTGTTGGAAAAAGAGGTGATATTGTCCTTTGTAATAAACAAGTCCATTGGGATCATTGGTCCAGCCATGTTTCGGCGAAAAGTGAAACTGCCCACGCAACGATTCAGCATACGGCTTACCTGCATTGCTGTCGAGATCACTCTGCTTAATAGGATGAAAAGCCTGTGCATTCTTAGCGAGCTTATCCACCCGCAGCTCGATAGACTTACCCTTCCACTCGCTGATGTCGAGATAAGCATACCAGTCGGGTGCACCTTCCGCCAGCTCCATATCGAAGAACCGTACCTTGACGCCATCCTCCCATATCTCGAGGTTGCGCTTCGGCGCTCCGTTCTTCACGGGCAACTGAAGAAACTTTTTATCAGGCGTGAAATACTGGTTGAAAGATCCCTGGGCAAGTGCGGCACTACCCATCATAAACAAAGCAGCACTACAGGCTAATCGTTGTATTCTCATCATACTATTAGTTTTTACCATCCGGTATTCTGTTTATAAAGATCGCGGCTATAATTGATTTGATTCAAAGGAATGGGCAAATATTCATCCCTGTTCTTCTTGAAAGTGGCATCGGACAAATGCGCCGACCTGTTCTTCTCTACAGCAAAATAAGCATTCATGGCGGTGGCAGCAACGCCCCAACGCACGAGGTCGAAAAAGCGATATCCTTCCGTAGCAAACTCCAATCTCCGCTCCCACCTTAACGCCTGGCGTGCATAATCCTGCGTCCAGGTGCAATTTACGCCAGGTTGATAAGTAGACACTTTATAATTAGCAGAAGGCTGGCCATTGGCCTGCTTCAAACGGGCAGTACTGTTGCCAGCGCGCGTACGCAGGTCATTGATCAAGGGCAAAGCCTCATCCTGCCGTCCCAGTTCGATCAGCGCCTCGGCACGGAACAACATCACATCGTCGAACCGGATGATATCCCAGTTCTTGGAGCTGCTCATGAATGGCGGCACCTTCTGGAAAGTAGGATCATCAGGTGTTACAGCCTCCTTCAGGCTGGCAAAAGCGCCATACACTTCCGGGGCCCTTGCCCAGGAACGCTGAAAGATATACTTGCTGTTGTACTTATAAGGATTGCCGGGGATCGCCACCGTATGATTCAAACGCGGATCGAAAGAACTGGTGAAATAATCGCCACTGGCTGCCACGTCAGGCGTACTGTAATTGGTGAAATCCGGTAAGCCTGCAGTGGTAGTCTTGAAAGCATTGATGAGGTCATGACTGGGCACATGAAAACCACAGCAACCAAACTCCTGGTTCATGGGATAGTTGAGCGCATGCCCATAATCGAGCCGACCTTTGGGCGTACCATCATCTTTGGAATACTGGATAGCAAAAACCGACTCGGCACTGTTCTCCGTTTGTGAAAGAAAGTTATTGGCATAATCTGCATTCAACGTATACTTATGCGTACCGATCACGTCGCCGGTGAGCGCCACCACTTCATTCAATTTCGCAGCATCGATCGATGTCACATCATTCTGCTCATTCTGCACATACGCCTGGTACAACAAGGCTTTAGCCAGGTACGACTGAGCAGCCGTCTTCGTAACCCTGCCCTTATCATTCTGATTGGGCGGTAACCCATTGGCCGCAGCCCGGAAGTCATCAACGATCTTGCCCCACAACGCATCATTCGTCAGCACACGATTTGAGATCGAAGCATAACTGGTCTTCGACATCGTCTCATCGATGTAAGGCACATACTTGAACAGTATCTTGTTCAGGAAATAGAAATGCCCGCGCAGAAAACGCATTTCAGCAATACGCACAGCTTTGTTTGGGAATACATTATCCTCCACAGCATCGAGGCGGCGCAGCGCATCATTCACCCGGCCGATACCTACATAAATACGGAACCAAAGCTGATCCGTCAACCCATTGTCAACCCGGTTGAGTGAGAATGTTTCAAACAAATGGAACTCACTGAGATCACCGGGACCATCGCCGCCCTTATACGTATCGCCACCACGCACACTGCCATATGGCCACAAGCTGGTGTAAGGAGAAGTATAATGATCATTACCTAATGCAGAATAGGCAGCAATAGCCATCTTCTCGATGTTTTCAGGCGTGTTGAGGTCTTCATCGGAGACGACACCCTGCGGCGTTTCATCCAGCACCTTTTTACAGGAAGCCAGCGCGCATATTATAGCAATCGAAAGCAATATTTTTTTCATGGTAAATCGTTTAGAAGGAAACATTGAAACCAATACTGGTAATGGAAGGAATAGGGAAAGACTGATTGGGAATTTCCGGGTCAGCAGCCGTGAACCCTTTACTCTTGATGGTTAACAGGTTGCTGCCCTGGATGAATACCCGCGCACTATTCACCTTCCAGCGCGACAGCAAAGACTTCAGGTTATACCCAAGCTGAATATTGCGCAACTTCAGGTAAGAGCCATTCTCGTAGAAGTAAGTACTGGCACGGCCTTCGTTGTTGCGGTTCACGAGCGTAAGCGCCGGGATCGTTGAATTAGGATTGGATGGTGTCCAGCCCTGCAACGTTCTTTGCCCCCAGTTGCTGCCTACCCACAGGGAAGAGAAATCAGTAAACGTCTTGAAGTCGTTGTATACATCGATGCCCTGTACCCCTTGCAGGAAGAAAGCAAGGTCAAAATTCTTGTAGCTCACTTCCACATTCAAACCATACAGGAAATCAGGATTGCCATCGGCAATAAAATCACGGTCGCGGTCGTCGATCACTTTATTACCATCGAGGTCGCGATAGCGGATGCGGCCAACCCCCTTACCCACTTGCGCAGGGGCGGCATCCACTTCCTGCTGCGACTTGAAAATACCATCAGCTATATAACCAAAAGCAGAGTTGATAGAACGGCCAAGGATCGTTTTATCGGTACCATTACCGGGATAAGACGTAAGCACTTGCTCAGGCAGGTGCGTCACCTTGTTCCTATAAGAAGAATAGTTGCCGGTAACGGTCAGACCCCAATCCTTACCAATGGTGGTATTATAGCTCAACAATATTTCAACACCCTTATTTTCCATGGAAGCACCGTTGAACCAATAGTTACCACCTTCGCCTTGTACTGCGAGATAACCCGGGCTGATGAGGATGTCGGAAGTTTTCTTAACAAAGTAATCCACCGAACCGGTGATCTTGTTGTTGAATAATCCGAAGTCGAGACCGAAGTTGGATTCACGTGTGCCTTCCCAGCGCAGTGAATCATTGCCCTGCTGAATAAGTGTAAAACCGGAAGGCAGCTGGCCGGCGCCAGCACCATAAATATCATAAGCACTGCCACGGTCGAAATCCCAGGTGGGATCGATACCATAAATAGCAGCATACAGCGCATACGTAGCATTGTTGGCAATTTCCTGGTTGCCGGATTTACCCCAGCCATAACGCAGCTTCAGGTCGGAGATAATGTCCTGGTCTTTCATGAAAGACTCCTCACTGATGCGCCAGCCCAGAGAAAAAGCAGGGAACGTACCATAGCGGTATTCACTACCAAACCTGGACGAGCCATCGCGGCGCAACGTTACGGAAGCGAGGTAGCGGTTATCGTACACATAGTTGACTTTACCGAAGTAGCTCAGCAGTGCATAACCTGATCCGCCGCCGCCATTGTCCTTATTGGAAGAGCCGGCATCGAGGTATGCATAATCGATATTCTCCAATGCATATCCCTGGCGCGAAGCAAAGAAACCCTGCGACATGTATTTAATCGTCTCCTGTCCCAGCAACACATCTACCTTATGCCTGCCAAAAGATTTATTCCAGGTAAGCGTATTCTGCCATATCCAGTTGCCATCATAACCCTGATTGGTGGAAGATTGGTTGGAGGGATCAGAAAGGAAGCCGGATACATAAGATTTGCGCAGTGTGCGCTGGTAGTTGCCGTTGTAATCTATACCAAAGCTGGTACGCAAATGCAGGTCGGGAATAATAGCGAGGTCGGCAAATACATTACCGAACACCCGGTAGAAGTAATTGTTGTTTTGGCGGTTGTCCTCGATGAGGCGAACGGGATTGTGACGATCGGTCATGCCCGGTGCAGGGCCACCCCAGCCTCCACTCACCGTATGCACAGGCACCACAGGCTGTTGTACCAATGAAGTGAAGAGAATATCACCAATGGGCAACAAACGATTCTTGATATACGTAAGATTCAGGTTCTCCCCTACTTTCAACTTACCATTGAAGAAATTATAATCAGAATTGAACCGTGCCGTAACCCGGCTGCTGTGCGATGATTTCACAATACCCTTGTTGTCATAATAGCCCAGCGAGAACAACGTATTACCCTTTTCACCGCCATTACTGAAACTAAGGTTGTATTGCTGGATCAGCGAAGTTTGACCGATCTCGTCGTACCAATACGTATTGGCGGGACGCATGGTTTTGGCAGCATCGATAAACTCAGGATAGATGATCTTATTGAGAACAGGATTATCATAATTGCCATTCCAGTCGAACTGGTATATCTGGTTATTGTTGGGATTAGAACGATCATTCACAGCAGCCTGCCAGTAAGCACGGCCACGGCCATCAGCATCGAGTGTCTTTTGCTTGGAACCATAATACTGCAAGGAAGTAGACGCATCGAAGTCGATACGTGAATAACCTTTGCGTGCCTTCTTAGTGGTCACGATGATCACCCCATTGGCCGCGCGGGAACCATAGATCGTAGCTGAAGAAGCATCTTTCAATACCTGGATGGATTCGATATCATCCTGGTTCAGCTCCTGCAAACCACGCTTGGTGGGGATGCCATCGATCACATACAGTGGATCATTATTACCCAGCGTGCCCACACCACGGATGCGCACGGTGGCGCCACCACCGGGTGATCCATCAGTAGTGATGAATACACCGGGCACCCTGCCCTGCAAACTCTTCACAGGGTTGCCCAATGGAATGTCTTTAATGGCGTTGACGTCTACAACAGACACAGCCCCAGTGAGGTCAGCTTTCTTTTGCGTAGAATAGCCGGTCACCACTACGGTGCTGAGGTCTTGCTCCAGCGCCCCCATAGCAATATTGAGTTGGCCATTGGAAGGTGCAGGCATGTTGATTACAGCCATACCTACAAAACTGAAGCGGATCATTTCGCCGGGCGTTGCCAGAATACTGAACACACCAGCACTGTCGGTTTGCGTGGATTGATTACGTGCCTGGACGGTAACGCCGGCCAGTGGCAGTTGCGTGGCTTTATCCGTTACCTTACCGGTAACGGGCTGCTGCTGACCGTGTACGACAGACAACAGCATGAAAGCAAGAACCGTTAGAAAAAGTCTCATGGCAGAGTTGTTTTTTAAGTGAGAGAATGGTTAATGAGTTCGGGAACGGTGTTATCATAAGGCGGACAGGCTCCATAGAATTGAGTGACCCAGGCAGCCAGTTGATTGGCAAAGTCGATGCGCTGATCCATCGCAGCACCGGAAAGCCTTGAATATAGATAACCAGCGAGGAAAGCATCACCACTACCCACGGTATCGGCCACTTTAGTAGCGATACCGGCGCGGCTCCAGTGCATGCCATCCTTGAATACCAACGCACCATCAGCACCACGCGTCAGTAAGATCTCATTGAGCGAAAAGCGGCGAACGAGTGCCTGCAGCTTTTGCAGCACATCGCCTGCAAAGCCAAACCAACCGGATAATATGTCTAGTTCATTTTCATTGATCTTGAGGATATGCGTCTTTTCCAGTAAGGAAGAGATCAGACCGGGAGAGTAAAAAGGATGACGCAGGTTGATATCGAATACAGCGCATGTGGCATTATCGAGCAAGGTAAACAACGTATCGTGGCTCGTAGTTGCGCGCGCAGCCAATGAGCCAAACACGAAGAAAGGCGCTTCGGCCACCAGCGCCAGGTTGTCCGGCGTAGTTACAATACCATCCCAGGCCACATCTTCCACGATCTCATATTCCATTTCATTGGGGCGTACCTCAGTAGCAAACACATAGCCCGTAGGAGCATTGGCAGTAACCTGCACAAAAGCGTTATCCACCTGTTGCTCCTCAAATATTTTTTGAATAGCAATGCCTGCTTCATCGGCGCCAATACAGGAGATCATACTTGCACGCACGCCAAGACGACCGAGGTGATAACATACATTGAAAGGCGCACCGCCAAGACGGCGGCCCGTTGGCAGCACATCCCATAAGATCTCACCAAAACAGGCAACAGAAGCAATCGATAATAAAGACATACAATCGTATTAATGAATGGCGAAAGATTTATCCATCTGTTCAAGCGATTTACCTTTGGTTTCCGGCATCAGCTTCCACACAAAAAGTAACTGGAGTACCATCATGATGGCGAAGAAGAGAAAAGTGGTGCCTCCGCCAATACGTTCAGCCAGCAAGGGGAACACAAAAGCGATCACAGCCGCCATCACCCAATGTGTGAGGCTGCCCAGCGTTTGTCCTTTCGCGCGCACGGTATTGGGAAATATCTCAGCAATGAACACCCAGATCACCGCCCCCTGCGAGAAAGCAAAAAAAGCGATGTAGATCAGCAATAATACCGTGATGGTGTTGCCGCCAAACTCATTGAGGAAAAAAGCACGTGACACGAGCGCCAGCGTAGCGATCAATCCAATAGATCCAATCAGCATGAGCGTCTTCCGGCCAAACCGGTCGATCACCTGCAACGCTAATAACGTAAACAGGAAATTGACAGAGCCGATGCCAACACTCGACAACAGCGAGGCATGCTTGCCCAATCCTGTCATTTCAAAAATGCGCGGCGCATAATAGATGATAGCATTGATACCCGATACCTGGTTGAATAGCGCGAAGCTGATAGCGAGAAATATGGGGAAACGGTGCTTTTTACTGAAGAGGCGGTCATGGCCTGTTGTATTGCCAGTGGCTACCTGTGGAGCAAGAATAGCTTCCTTATCGGCTTCATACCCTACGGGGTTGATCACGCGGAGCGTGGCCATGGCCTCATGCACCCGGTTGGTATGCAACAACAACCACCGCGGGCTCTCTGGTATAAAATACAACAGCACCCAAAACACCAGCGAAGGAGCCGCCTGCACTCCCAGCATCCAGCGCCAGGCATTGGCGGATTCCTGACCGATTAAGTAGTTGGATAAATAAGAAACGAGAATACCGAAAACGATGTTGAACTGGAACATGGCCACCAGTTGCCCGCGCCGTTTGGCCGGCGATATTTCGGCAATGTATACGGGCACCGTCACGGAAGAAGCTCCTACCCCCCAGCCACCAATGAAGCGGAACACGAGGAATATCCACCACTCTTGCGCCACGGCCGTACCGATAGAAGAAAGCAGGTAAAGAATAGCGATCAGTTGAAGTGTGCGTCGCCGGCCCCATTTTTCAGCCGGCATGCTGCCCATCAGTGCACCGAAGATGGTACCGATGAGCGCCATGGAAACAGTAAGTCCGTGTTGGAAAGAATTGAGCGACCAGTATTGTTGAATAGATTGTTCGGCACCAGAAATAACAGCTGTATCGAACCCAAAAAGAAAGCCACCGATAGCCACAACGATGCTCCAAAGCAGAACCTTGTTTCCCATATGTCAAGCAATTTCCAGCCAAAGTAGGCGGCATACCCCATCCTCACCTGTACCAGCCCGATCAAATCCTTTCAAAATAGTTCCATGTCTATTAATTATCTCAACACACTGACAATCAAACAACTTGGCATTTAATGAAAACACAGCAACCAGCTCCACTTTCAAATTTGTATCCTGTTTTTTTGTTTTTATTGCCAAAAGAGCCAGCTTTGAAAACGCATCCTGTACATAGAAAACACATTATTGGTAAGTTAGCATTATGTCAATCTCAGGGTGAGCCGCCCTCGGAGGGCGACCCACCCTGAGATTGTATCCAGTATACAAAACATCGAACCGAATGCTTGCTATGAAAAGGCGCCACCCGCTGCTTACACGTTGCTTCGTCCTCACCTGTCTGCTGGCAGCAGTCGTGCTCATTGGCTGCCACCCCACCGATAAGCAACAACAATATATAGTAGGATTTTCCCAGTGCGGCGACGCCGACCTCTGGCGTAAGAGCATGTTGTCGGACATGCAAAGAGAGCTGGCCTTTCATCCGGAAGTCACCTTCCTCTACCGCCAAGCGGATGATAACAGTGAAACTCAAATAAAACAGGTACGCGAGCTGCTAAACAAGGGCATCAACCTGCTGATCATTTCTCCAAACGAAGCCAGTCCCCTCACGCCTGTGGTGGAAGAAGCCTGGCAAAAAGGAATACCGGTGATCGTGGTTGACAGAAAGATCGCCTCCACGCATTACACCAATTATATAGGAGCAGACAACTATGAGATCGGCCGCATGGCCGGCCAGTACACGGCTCACCTGCTTAAAGGCAAAGGATCGATCATCGAGGTAACGGGTTTACCGGCCTCTTCACCTGCCATGGAGCGCAAACGAGGCTTCAGAGATGCCCTGGCTGCATTTCCTGCATTGGAAGTGATCAAAGAAGTACAGGGCGATTGGGTGAAACAGAAAGCCAAAAAACAATTGAACGGGCAAGAAGCGGCCCTGCAACAGGCCGACCTGATCTTTGCCCACAACGATGTAATGGCGATGGGCGCCAAGGAAACAGCCATTACAGCCGGCGCAGCTCAGGTGAAAGTAATAGGCGTGGATGCTTTGCCCACTGCCGGAGCCGGATTGGATATGGTAAGCGAAAAGAAACTCACAGCCTCCTTGCTCTACCCCACCGGTGGCAGCGAAGCCATCCGCAATGCTATCGCCATCCTCCACAAAGAACAGGTGCCCAAAGAAACGCTCCTGCAAACATTGGTAGTAGATTCCTCCAACGTCCGCATCATGCAGCTGCAGGCCGAAAAGATCGGCAGCCAGCAGCGCGACATCCGCCAACAACAACAGATGCTGGCCGAACAGAAACGCATCTACAACAGCCAACGCACGCTCTTATATATATTAACGATCACCCTGCTGATTGCCATCTTCTTTGCCGGACTGCTGTTCTACTCACGCCAGCTCAACCGCCGCATCAACCACAAGCTGGCCCTGAAGAACGAAGAGATATCGCGGCAAACACAGCAACTGCAGGAAATGAGCGCCGCCGCAGAAGCAGCTCATGAGTCACGGATCAACTTCTTTACCAAGATATCTCACGAGTTTCGCACGCCCCTCACTCTCATCATAGCTCCTATCGAAGAAATGCTGGAGCAGGCACGCCTGCAACACCACGCCAAGCAACAACTCACCCTCGTAAAGAAAAACGCCTTCAGGCTTTTGCGCCTCGTCAACCAGCTGATCGACTTCCGGAAACTGGAGTTTAACAAGATGCAGGTAAAAGCATCTGAACTGGACATGGTAGCATTGGCCAAAGAAGTGGTGGCCACCTTTCAGCAAATGGCTCGCAAACGGCACATCGATTGCCGGCTGATCACACATGAAACAAGCGTAATGGTGTGGGCTGATGCCGGCATGCTCGATAAAGTGTTGTTCAACCTGCTGTCCAACGCCTTCAAGTTCACGGCCGATCATGGTTCTATCCTCGTGCGTGTTGGCCGCAATGCCACACACGTTACCCTCGTGGTAGAAGACAATGGCGTGGGCATGAGCGATGAAACACTGGCACACGCCTTCGACCTCTTTTACCAGGGAAGCATCGACACGCACAAAGGCTCCGGATTGGGACTGGCGCTTTGCAAAGAACTGATACACCTGCACCGCGGCACCATCGATGCCAAAAGTACCATCAACAAAGGCACTGCCTTCGAGATGCAACTGTTGCAAGGCAAAGAACATTTCAGTGAGGAAGAACTATCCGTCATCTCCATCGACGAGCCCCTCGAACGGTTTAGTAACTACTATACTGCCGACCTGATGCCGCTGGACGAAGACACGGAAAAAGAAAACGAGACAGACCACCGCCGTAACAGCAAACCATTACTGGTGATCGTAGATGATAACCAGGAATTGCGCGGCTTCCTCAAACGCCGTTTACAAACCACCTACGATATACTGGAAGCAGAAGACGGCCAGCAAGGCATACAACTGGTATTCGACTACCTGCCCGATCTGGTGATCTGCGACCTAATGATGCCGGTAAAAGATGGCCATGCTTTCCTGAAGTTGGTGAAAGCTGATGTACGTACGGCCCATATCCCGGTCGTGCTGCTCACGGCCAAAGCCAGCAAGGAGCAGCAGGTGGAAGGCTTCCGCAACCAAGCCGATGCCTACATCGTAAAGCCATTCGATATGGATGTACTGGACTCTACGGTGAGCAGCCTGCTGGCCAACCGCCGCCAACTCAAACAACATGTGGAAACACCCATTCCAGCCGATCTGCGCGTACCCGCCTCCCGCAAAAATGACCTCCGCTTCCTCAGTGAATTCAAAGCATTGGTGATGCAGAACATAGCCAATGAACAGTTCGGGGTGGATGAAATATGCCGGCAGATGGGCGTGAGCAAAGTGCAGCTATACCGCAAGGTGAAGGCATTATTACATTGCAACATCAATGAATACATCCTGCAGGTACGCCTGCAGCGCGCCAAATACTTATTGCAGCATGAAGATGTATCCGTAGCAGAAGTCGCTTACCAAACGGGGTTCGCTTCTCCCGCTTATTTCTCTACTGTATTCAAGAACCACGAAGGTATTTCACCGTCTGTATTTAAAGGAAAGACGGGGCAATAAATACCATCAGTCTGGCCGCCTGGAGCGGCCTGACCGGTAAGCGAACAGAAACTTTTTTTAGTTCATCGGGAAAGTGGCGCTTGTAAGGATCAATGAATTGATACCATCATTGGAGTACGCATCATATTCAACCTGTTTACCATCTTTGCCGATAAAAGGTTTGATCCGGTTGGTCTTATCAAGTAAATATGCCTTTCCTGAAAAGAAATAACATTCAAAAAGACCGTTATTCCCATTAGCAGTATTAATAAAAACAGGGCTGTTGCTTTTCTTATCATACCCTGCGAAAAAATCAGACTGGAACTCTTCAATCAAGGTTGCTTTGCGGGTAGCAGGATCATATAAGATGTAAAAGCTAACACTGCAGGCCAGACCGCTACAACCGCGAACGTATCCGGAAATAAACAGGTATTCTTTGGCCCCGAATTTCATCACGCAGCTTTTGTCAGCATCTATTGTGAGGCTGTGGAGGTAAAATGGCCCGGAAAGAGAAGTATCGATTTCAAGACCTGCTCTTAGTTCGCGCCCATTGATGAAAAGTTTATTGGGAATAGTATAATCTTCATATGTGTCGAAAATTTCTATCACATACCGTTTGCTCCTGCAGATCTGTCTTTCAGCAATAGGTTCTTGCTGCTTATTATACTTATATATAGTCGTATCTGAGAACGCAACCGGTATTCTTACGACGCCAGTGGTATCGATAAAATTCGCAACCAGCATATCAATCGCTTCTTTATTGCCGGCGGGCTTGAAAACAGCTAAGGGCTTTATTGAATAAAAACTATCGAGCAGGTGCTTCCTTTCCAATGAATCCCTGATACGGTCAGCATCAGTATAAGGATTATAATTAATGACAGTATCTACAGCCGCAAGGGCGGTATCCTTATTGGTTGGTGGAATTGTTGGTTGTTGTTTATACTTACAGGCCACCGCAAGGATGGCCATACAGAGGAAAGGGATTAGTTTCATAGCTTCTCCTAAAATATACATTCAGCAAGAAAGCTCATAGTTAATGTTTCGCCAACTCTTCGTTCAGGCGGGAAGTATGTTTGGTATCCTTCATGAACAGGTATACCAACAAAGAGACCAGGATACAGCCGGTTATATACCAGTAGAACCAGGATTCATGACCGGCTTTCTTCATCCACAGCGCCACGTATTCGGCACTGCCACCAAAGATGGCCACCGTAAGCGCATACGGCAACCCTACCCCCAGCGCCCGTACTTCGGCAGGAAACAACTCCGCCTTCACCACGGCATTGATGCTGGTGTAGCCGCTCACAATTACCAGTGCAGCCATCAATAGTAAAAAGGCGATACTCAAGGAAGTGGTATGGCTCAGCGCCGTAAGTAACGGAACGGTACATAGCACCCCCAACACACCAAAACCGATCAGCAGCGGCCTGCGACCGATCCTGTCGGACAAGGCGCCCAGCACCGGTTGCAGCAAAGCAAACAATAGCAAAGACACGAATGACAACAATGTCGATTGCTCCTTTGATAGCTTGACCGTATTTACCAGGAACTTTTGCATGTAGGTGGTATACGTATAAAAAGCCAGCGTTCCGCCCAATGTCAATCCCACCACCGTAAGAATGGCTTTAGGATGATTGAGCAGTTCACGCATGGTGCCCTTCTTTACTTCCTGCTTTGATTGCTGTTGTTCAAAAGAAGGTGTTTCCTGCAGGGTGCTGCGCAGGTAAAGTGCAATTACCGACAAGATAGCGCCGATCACAAAAGGAATACGCCAGCCCCAGGCATGCAGTTGCGCCTCTGTCAACAACAGCTTTTGCAACACCAGCTGGATGCCCAAAGCAATCAGCTGGCCACCGATCAACGTCACATATTGAAAACTGGAATAAAAACCCCGACGGTTGGGCGTAGCCATCTCACTAAGGTAAGTAGCCGACACACCATATTCACCACCCACACTTAACCCCTGCAATAAACGCGCTACCAATAAAGTGATGGGCGCCATGATACCGATAGAAGCATACGTAGGTGTAAACGCGATCAGCAAAGACCCAAACGACATCAGCAGTACCGACCAGGTCATTGCCTTCTTCCGCCCTGTTTTGTCGGCAATATATCCAAACAGCCATCCGCCTATCGGGCGCATCAGGAAACCAAGTGCAAAAACACCGGCCGTATTCAACAGTTGAGCAGTAGCATTGCTGGCGGGGAAAAAAGAAGCGGAGAAATACAGGGCAAAAGCCGAATAAGCATACCAGTCGTACCATTCCACTAAATTGCCAACAGCCCCACCTATAATAGCTTTGAGCCTGGATAGCGATATTTTTTCAGCCGGTTGATGCTTATTCATCGTAAGGTTAGATATAAAGTATAGGCAGCGAACTTACCAATAAAACCGGCAAAAAGCATTTTTAGCAAGGAATTTGCATAATAGCCCATAGCTAACGCTTAACGCATAGCCCCTCTTTAAAATCAATCACTTATGAAAAAGATCGCCCTCGTCATTACCTGCCTCGCCCTGACCAGTGTTTCCATGGCCCAATTGAAAGCCAAAGCCGTTTGTCCCGACTTTGATATAGATATTCTTGAAGGAAGGGTAAACAACAGATTCAAGGCCAATGCAGGTTTGGGGGAATTAAAAGGCATATTCCCTTGCTACACCAGCATCACCGGCGACACTGCCAAATGTGGCGAAGCCATCTACTTTAAAGACAAAGACATTACCTTCTTTACAAACCGGGACTACATCGAGATCGGGGAAAAATTTAAAGGAAAGATGAGCGTTCCGTTGATCGGCGCCGTACGGGGCAGCTTATTCAAAACCCTTGGTCATCCGAAAATGAAGGACGATACCTGGGATGCGTATCAAACATCCTACGGCACACTCGTACTACATTACAACAAAGCCAATAAAGTACGACTGATCCAGTTCAGCACCCGGGAAACCACTTCATTAAGCCTCTGCGAACAATAGTTTATGGGGCAACATGCCCAAACTCAAAAGTATATTGCTTGTACAAAGCGGCGAGGTCATCATCCCGCCGCTTTGCTTTATAAACAGCTTCATCCAGCGTACCAGGATCGAGTGTCAACGAAGGCGCTCCATCCACTTCTGTTTCATCCATAATGAAAAAACGGCCACCGGTTTTCCGGATCAGTTCGGCCAGCAGATGCTTGTTGGGCATGGTTGACTTCCATCCCTTTGATATCCGGTTCCTGTCGAGGGTAGCCATGGCCACCATATTACTCTCCGGCATCATATTGATGCCCTTTTCGAGTGCCGTACCATTATAGCTGAGGTGATGGCCTACCTTGTAAAAAACAGTCCGGTTCAGCAGGTCTTCCACCAGGTGCTTTTGATTACGTCCCTTCTTGTTCCAGGACTGAATAAGGTGCCAGCTTTCCCAACTGCCATACTCAGCATCGCCCGGCATAAGAATAACCTTACCATTAGCTTCACACTCGATTGCCAGCGCAAGACTGGTATTATTGATATGGCTGGTAAGGCGTAGGGCAAGAGAACCGGCACTCATCAGCCATTCACTATCGATCCGGCGCCAGTTATCATTCGCACCTGTGTATTTGCTTTTTGTATTCGGGCCTGTTACCCGGTCATCAACTACATATTCATCCGTAAAAGGCAGGTCGGGCTTGTCGGTGGGATTGGAAAATCTTGAAAACGCCCTTGCGGCGAGCGCACTCTCATTCAATGCCATATTCTTGCGGAAAACATCCGTGCCCTGCTTACCCTCTTTAAAAATAAGATCACGGTTCTTAGGAGGCCCCAGTACATGGAACTTTACGCCGGCCAGCCCATCGACGCTAATGGAACTTCCCGGATTCAGGTATTTTACCCTGGTCTTTTTATCGCTCAGAATATCTTTTATCCGCTTCATGCCGGCCAGTGGTTTTCCACCGGTCTCGGTTGTTGCTTCAAGATTGATCTCGGCCAGCGAGTTCATACCATTAAGAAATGCTTCCCGCGCAGCTTTCAACTCAAAGGCAAAAGCGCTATCGGCAATAGCCTGCTGGATAGCAGGCTCCTGTTTTTCGATCTCCTGCATGGCACTTCCCAATGCCGCTTTCATGGCAGTTCTTTTTTTGAGCAATTCAGCAGCTTCTCCACCGGGATCATCGGGATGTTCGGTCCAGGCAAACCACGCGGTCTTAATAACCATACGCTCGAACAGATCGCCACATTTTTGAAAGCCATTCACATGATCCTGGTGTTCATGCGTAACCACCAGCAAGTCGACCGTATTCCCAATATATTTACGCAGGTCCTTCACATATGGCAGGAACCAGTCCGGATCACCCATACAACATCCACAATCAATGACGATATTGAAAGGGCTGCCCTCCCGGTCGAAGAATTTGATCACAAAGCAATCGCCGGTACCAATACAATACATGCGAATAGATACAGTACCCGGTTTTCCCCGTTCCTGTTCCCAACTGACATTTGCAGGACCGTCTTCGTCAAGCAGTTGCTTAGATACAGACTTTTTCGGCGTAGTCTTTTTAGGTGCAGTCTTTTTCGGTGCAACTTTCTTTGGGGCAGTCTTCTTTGCCGCCTTTTTCTTGACTGCATTTTTCTTCACTGCCGTCTTCTTTTTGGCAGCTTTCTTCTTCGCCGCTTTCTTAGGCGCTGCCTTTTTCTTTAGTGCTGTTTTCGATTTGGAAGCAGCTTTCTTCTTTACAGCTTTAGTTGCCATGGATCAGGAGTTTAATGCTGGTGTAAAAATGCAAAGGGTTCCATGATACGTTGAGAAGGATCACTGAAATAGGCAGCAAAAGCACTTTCGCCGCTCTTCTGCCTGAAGTCGAGCAGTCTTTTAAATCTGGCCATGTTAATGGTAACACCACGCGACTGATCTGTATCGATCAAGGGCTTGGATACCGCATACCTCAACTTCAGGCTATCCAGGTCAAAGATCAGGGTACACCCACCTTTTAGTTGCTCAAACCCGTCGGGCATAGGTTCCCGGACCTGGTCTTTTGCATTACGTTGAATAGGTTTGAAGCGGTGAAATACCAGTTCATCTTTATCCTTTTCGATCTTTACTGCACTGGATTGAAGAATAGAAAATATTACCTGGTTCACCTGAGCATTGCCAGGACCGACACGGGATACCAATCGAAGGTTTTGTATCTGAAAATTAGGGCCATCATAACTATCAGTAGGACGAATACCTAATTCCAAAAAATTACGGACAAAGACCAAACCAGTGATATGACTGAAAGTAGGCGACTCGCCAAATTTATTACCAATACGTCTGTGTAATCCCTGGATATCCCATTTTTTTGTTGTAGGATTAAACTTCCCTCCGATATAATCTTTGGTCATGGAATAGATCTTCTCCCGCTTCTTTACATATTTGATAGCATTGCTGTAATCTCTTAAAAAGCCATTGATGACACCAACCAGGTACCTGGTATTCCAATCAATATTGCCTTCGATATCGCTGGCATTTTCGCTATCGTAGGGCATTGCCTCGCCCGATTCATAAGTAGCATAGCCTATATCCCAATCTTTGTAGCGTAAACTTTCTTCACTCAGCGTTTTAATATCTTCCGGATAGATACCCCTCCGCCGGAAAGCATCGATAAAAGCGAGCCGGTAGTTGCGTGTGTCTTCCTTCACCAGGTCACTGTCGGCAGTAATGATGGCTCGCAGGTAATCACCAAATGTGATGTCGACAGGCGGGCAATAATCCAAGGCACGGATACACATCGTGAGCACATGTGCTGCCGACTTGGATGCTTCTTCCGCCAGCCGGTTGACGAGATCGGGATGCAGGTCGCCCTGTGGCAGAATGCCCGAACCATTGGAAGCAATACGCAGCAGGTCGGCCACGCGGCTTTTATAGATACTCAGGAAGGCTTCAAAAACTGCCGCCACCAGGATACTGCCGCGGGCATGCGGTTCCATTTCCGTGCGGTAGGCCGAAGGATTGGGTACGGCAGCTTCCCACTTCTTTGTCGTTTCATTTACCTTACCGATCGCATCGCGTAAGCTGCCATAATCACCAATGGCAGAACCAAACTCCTGGGCCAGTTGCCCTAACAGGTTCTGCGATGCGAGGTCACCCCTCGTGCGGGCTATCTGGTGTTTTAGCACATCGGGGAAAGTAAAATGCTGGAACAGTGCTACGATATCAGCAAAAGCCTCGTGAAAGGCCAGCACGTCAGGATTGGTAGGATCATTATAGCTGGAGTGCATACCATCGAGAATGGCATGCGTGGTTTCATGAGCAACAATATCATGGCTCAATGCAGTAAACACCAATGAATCGGGCATGTGCAGCGTTTCATCGGCGGGATTGGAGGAGAAATAGCCAAACAGCAGGGCTTTTTTCAGTGGGCTATAATAGGCATTGGCCTCCCTGAGGGCATGCGGGTAGATCCGTAGCTGAGCAACATATTTTTCGTAAACGCCGCGATCCTTTACTCTTTGGGGCGCCCATAATATCTGACGCCCAAGCGCCTTTTCAAAATTATTAATGGTCGTCATCACTACCGCATACACCATTTGCTGGTGGAATTGCGGATTGCCCTCGCCTGGCTCGATACCATCCTGCGCAAGAATATAGTGATTATCAAGGTCCACCGGCTTGTAATACTTCTGAACAGTGGGGTCATAATCAATTATCTCCACGTATTCACCACAAGGGCCTGGCGTGACTGTTTCCCAAGGAACTTTGTAGACGATCTCATTGATCGCGGCGGTATCAATTTTCAATGACAAAGAGGGGTCAAAAGCGTAACCCCTTAGCTTACGGAAGGGAGGAGGCTTAGTCATATGGAGTCAATTGATGATTATTGCAGATATGAAAGTATAACATTCTCCGGCTATTACCATCAGTATAAACACGGTATTTTCTGACCGCCCTCCCCGGCGGGCCAATCCCCGGTTGGTTAATGCCCCCGAACTCACAATATGTCCTGCACACACTGGTTGGATTTATTCCGGGAAAATGCTACCTTTTCATCACAGCGTTTACACCAGGTAGTAACTGAATAAACGCTGCCCCAAAACCAACTACTGCTATGAAGCGTTACGTTAGGCTACCACGCCTGTGTGTACGAAGAATATTTTGTTTAGCATTGCTGTCATTGGCCATGCTCATGAGATTACCATCTCAGGCACAATGTCCAACTATTGCTGTTACCGTTGCCGCCACCAATGTTGTTTGCAGAGACGATAGTACAGGAAGACTGGTCATTGAAGCTTCCGGCGGAACAGCACCCTATGAATACAGGATATTAAGAACCGGCTCATCCGGCCTTGTATGGGAGAATTACCAAAGTTCGAATACCTATAACAACCTGCCCTGGGGCCAGTATATTATCACCACCAGGGATGCGAACGGCTGCACACGGCTTAGTACCAGGCTACTTACCTATAAAAGTACCGGTCCTACCATTGCCGCCTTTCTAAAACAGGATGCAATTTGCCACAACAGTCAGACAGGCTTCATTTACATTACTACCATAACAGGCATCAACAGAGCAACACCTTATACTTATGCATGGACAGGCGTGCCTTCCAATACACCAACAGCTCCTGCCCTCGCGGCAGGCGATTACACAGTACGTGTAGCTGATTCGCTTGGCTGCTACAGGGATTCCACCATAACGATCACTCAGCCTGAGCCCTTAAAAACAACTTTCGAAACGGGCACCATCTGTATAGGAGCTACCAATGGACAGATCGCTTTAAAAGCCGCAGGCGGTGTAGCGCCTTATACTTATAATATTAACAATGATGCTGCCTGGCAAACACCCACCAGCTTTACAGGGCTCACCACCGGCACGTATACGCTAAAAACAAAAGACGCCAACACCTGCATCGACTCTTTCAAAGTAACGGTCCCCGAAAGGAACCGCGTCAATACTTATGTCGATTTTGTTATAACAGGCAATCAGAACGTATCGGATACGGTACAAATGACCCAGAAATGCCTGCCCCAGCCAGATTCTGTAAAGTGGGAATTTCCGGCCGGCGCAATCGTTGTAGACAATAACCAGTTTGCACCCAGGCTTAGGTTCAACAATGATGGGACTTTCAAGATCAAAATGATCCCTTACTTTGGCAGTTGCAACCTGCCCGTGGAAAAGGAGTTTAAAATAAAGCAACAGCATAACATCTTCGACGCTGCAATCGTCACACCCAACCCCAACAGAGGCCAATTCACGCTGAAAGTACAGCTATCGCGTAAACAACCATTGCAGGCATACCTGAGAACCGTGACCGGTACTTTGGTCTATTATAAGCGCTGGGAAGCTACCCGGGAAGTAACAGAAACGATCAGCATGGACAACACCGGCACGATCCCCCGCGGGGTCTATTACCTAAAACTCATCACCGACAATGATGTCAGAGATATACTCGTCGTAAAACAATAATAAACATAGCGACAGGATATAAAGAGAAACGCCCTCCGTTGATCAACGGAGGGCGTTTCTCTTTATCAATGAAGTCGAGATCAGATATGCTTCAATACTTCAGCGCCAATTGCTTCCGTGCCCAGTATCTTATCGGCAGGTGTAGTTGAATCGGCAATGTCTCTTGTACGGAAACCAGCTTTCAGCACTTTATCAACCGCACTGATCACGAGGTCAGCCTCAGCCTTCAGGCCAAAAGAGATATCCAGCAACAAGGCTGCAGACAATACAGAAGCCAGCGGGTTGGCAACACCCTTACCGGTAATATCATGTGCAGAACCGTGGATCGGCTCATAAACACCGGTACCATCACCAATAGAGGCAGAGGCCAGCATACCCATAGAACCAGCGATCTGGGAAGCTTCATCCGTAAGGATATCACCAAACAGGTTGGCGGTCACTACCACATCGAAACGGCGCGGATCTTTGATGAGCAACATAGCAGCAGCATCCACAAACTGGTGCTCTACTTCTACATCAGGATATTCCAATGCCACTTTCTGTACCACTTCTCTCCACAGCCTGGAAGTTTCAATAACGTTGGCTTTATCTACCGAGCATAATTTCTTTCTGCGCGTGCGGGCAGCATCGAAAGCCTTGCGGGCGATGCGCTCCACTTCAAAGCGACTGTATTCGGCAATATCATAAGCCGTGTCACCATTGTTCTTTCTACCCTTCTCTCCAAAATAGATGTCACCCGTCAGCTCACGGAAGAACAGGATATCAGCACCTTTCAATATTTCAGGCTTGATGCTGGAAGCACCGAGCAGTTCATCAAACAATTTGATAGGACGCAGGTTGGCATACAGGCCCAGTTCCTTGCGCATCTTCAGCAATCCTTGCTCGGGTCTTACCTTGGCAGAAGGATCGTTGTCATATTTAGGATGACCAACAGCACCAAAGAGAACGGCATCCGACTTACGCATCTTTTCCAGCGACTCATCGGGTAAAGGATTGCCGGTTGCTTCAATGGCCACGTGCCCGATCAAAGCTTCATCATACGTAAACGTGTGTCCAAACTTAGCAGCGATCTTATCCAATACTTGCTTACCAACTGCCGTAACTTCCTGTCCTATTCCATCGCCCGGAACAATGAGAACATGCTTATTTGCCATGTAGAGATATTTATGAGGTGAACTATTAAATCAGGTTTAGCATTTTCTGCGTTGCTTTGATCGCAGAAACAGTCTGGTCACTATCAAGCCCGCGGGTGATGAACTCTTTGTTATTATGCGTCCAGGTAATGATGGTTTCACACAAGGCGTCACTCTTACCGCCCGGCGGAATGCGTACTGCGTAATCGGCCAGTGAAGGCAGTTCCTGCTTTCTTTTCTTGTACACTTTTTTCAGTGCATTCATAAAGGCGTCATACTGACCATCGCCCTGTGCATGCTCTTCATACAACTCTCCTTCTACAGAGATACGTAACGTCACAGAAGGATTGAGGTTTTTGGAGTGCGTCAGCACATAGTTCTCGATGATCACTTTCTCCTCGATTGCGTTGCTGTTCAACACGTCGGCAATGATATAAGGCAGGTCGGCCTGCGTTACCACTTCCTTGCGATCGCCCAGCTCGATGATGCGCTGCGTTACTTTCTTCAGGTCAGGGTCGGCCAACTGAATACCCAGCTGATGCAGGTTATTCTCGATATTGGCCTTTCCACTGGTTTTGCCCAGTGCATATTTACGTTGACGACCGAAACGCTCAGGCATCAGGTCGCTGAAGTATAATTTGTTTTTCTTGTCGCCATCCGCATGGATGCCTGCTGTTTGCGTAAACACATTCTCCCCTACTACCGGTTTGTTCACCGGAATGCGGAAACCGGAAAACGATTCCACCAGTTTACTGACCGTATACAAAGACTTCTCTGTTACGGCCGTTTTAACCTCGGGCATAAAATCATTCAGCACGGCGATAGCACTGGCCAGCGGTGCATTACCTGCCCGCTCGCCCATACCATTGATGGTAAGGTGAATGCCATGAGCGCCTGCCTTTACACCTTCCAGCACGTTGGCTGTACCAAGGTCATAATCATTGTGCGCGTGGAAATCGAAATGCGTATCAGGATACCGTTCTACAATGGAGGAGATGAACTCATACACTTCAGAAGGAATGAGTACCCCCAATGTATCGGGCAACATGACCCGTTTTACGGGCTGTGTAGTGATGAAGTCAAGATACTGGAACACATACTCTCTGGAATGCCGCATACCATTACTCCAATCTTCGAGGTACACATTACATTCCAGCCCCTTCTTCTTTGCCAGCGCAATGACCGCAGCTATTTCTGCGAAGTGCTGCTCAGGCTTTTTCTTCAACTGGTGTGTGAGGTGATTGAGCGAACCCTTGGTGAGCAGGTTCATCACTTTGGCGCCGGCTTTTTGCATCCATTGAACAGACACATCGCCATCCACAAAAGTGAGCACTTCTACTTTATTGAGGAAGCCATTGGCTTTGGCCCATTTGGTAATGGCCTTTACCGCGGCAAATTCACCATCGGAAACGCGGGCAGAAGCGATCTCGATCCTGTCCACTTTTACATCAGTCAATAGTAGCTGGGCAATCGTCAGCTTCTCAGAAGCAGAAAAAGATACACCGCTGGTTTGCTCACCATCACGGAGCGTTGTATCCATTATCTCGAGATAACGCGGGGCAGAAGACATAAAATCGTTAGGGCTGTTTAATACATGCTTTTAGCAGCAAAAGATTGAATTTCGGTTTTCAAGGATTGCAGATAATCAATATCATCATACCCATTCATCATATTGTGCTTCTTGTAACCATTGATATCGAAAGATTCCTTCTCGCCGGTGGCGAGGATGGTAATGGTTTGTTCAGGCAGGTTCACTTCCAGCTGCGCATTGGGATCAGCCTCGATACCCTTAAAGATCTTGTCCAGGAAGGCAGGACTTACGGTTACAGGGAGGATACCGATGTTCAAAGAGTTGTTCTTGAAGATATCTGCAAAGAAACTGGATACCACACAACGGAAACCGTAATCGTAAATAGCCCAGGCAGCGTGCTCACGGCTGCTACCGCTACCAAAGTTGCGGCCGCCCACCAGTATCTTACCGGAGTAAATAGGGTTGTTCAATACAAAATCCTGCTTGGGTGTATCGTCGCCATTGAAGCGCCAGTCGCGAAACAGGTTATCACCGAAACCTTTCCGTTCAGTAGCCTTTAAGAAACGGGCAGGGATGATCTGGTCAGTGTCCACATTCTCGATGGGCATGGGAACCGCTGAACTCTTCAATACCGTGAATTTATCGTAAGCCATTTTTAGATGATGGTTGTAATAATTAATAATTGTTTTGAAGCTATTAGCTGTTAGGCTTTAGCTGTTGGCAAAACACCAATACCTAAATCAACTCCCGCGGATCTGTTACTACGCCCGTTACGGCGGCAGCAGCAGCTACCAGCGGACTTGCCAGCAGTGTTCTTGCGCCAGGGCCTTGTCTTCCTTCGAAGTTGCGGTTGCTGGTGCTCACGGCATATTTACCGGCAGGGATCTTGTCGTCGTTCATAGCCAGACAAGCAGAGCAGCCGGGCTGACGCAATTGGAAACCTGCTTCAGTAAGGATATCGAGGATACCTTCTTCTTTGATCTGCTGTTCTACGATATGAGAACCGGGCACGATCCACGCAGTAATGTGATCAGCTTTCTTACGGCCTTTTACTACAGAGGCAAAAGCGCGGAAGTCTTCAATACGGCCGTTGGTGCAACTGCCGATGAATACATAATCCACCTTTTTACCCAGCATGGCCTCGTCTTCATGGAAGCCCATATAGTCGAGTGACTTATCATAGCTGGCTTTGCTGCCACCAATTTCTTTGGCAGTAGGGATATGTTTGGTGATACCCATGCCCATACCAGGGTTGGTACCATAGGTAATCATAGGCTCGATATCGGCGGCCTGGAAATTATGCTCTGCGTCGAATGTAGCACCAGGTTCAGTTTTCAACGTCTTCCAGTAAGCCAGTGCTTTATCCCAGGCTTCACCTTTGGGGGCCTTTTCACGGCCCTTGATATAAGCAAAAGTAGTTTCGTCGGGAGCGATCATACCACCACGGGCGCCCATCTCGATGCTCATGTTACAAACCGTCATCCGGCCTTCCATGGTCATATTCTCAAACACCTCACCGGCAAACTCTACAAAGTAGCCAGTAGCGCCGGCAGCCGTGAGTTTGGAAATAATATAGAGCACAACATCTTTCGGCGTAATGCCTTTGCCCAGTTTACCATGCACATTGAGGCGCATTTTCTTAGGCTTGGGCTGCATGATGCACTGAGAAGAAAGCACCATTTCCACTTCCGACGTACCGATACCGAAGGCGATAGCGCCAAAAGCGCCATGCGTAGAAGTATGTGAATCACCGCACACGATGGTCATACCCGGCAGGGTAATACCATTTTCCGGACCTACTACGTGCACAATACCATTCTTGGGGTTGTTGAGCCCCCAGTGAGAAATACCATATTTGGCGGAGTTGGTCTCCAGCGCTTTCAGCTGGTTGGCAGAAAGCGGATCCTGCACCGGCAGGTGCTGGTTGATGGTAGGCGTATTGTGGTCGGCAGTAGCGAAAGTCTTTTCCGGGAAGATCACTTTCAGTCCCCGGCTTTCCAGGCCGAGGAAGGCCACCGGGCTCGTCACTTCGTGAATAAAATGGCGATCGATAAAAAACACATCGGGGCCGTCGTCAATTTTCCTGACCACATGGGCATCCCATACTTTGTCGAACAGCGTAGCAGACGTCGTACTCATTTTGTATAATTTAAAAGAGAATTGCGAATTTCTTAAAATATATCCGGATAATCAGGTTTTTACTCCCCTTTTTTCTAACCTAAATCATAAAACAATTAAAATTATCTGACAACCCGGCAGATGCTTTCCACCCCATTTCATTAGTCACTGCTAATAGGATATTCCAGCAGCTTTATTATATTTAAGTTCCTTATGCAAATGTAACTCAATAATTTAGACCCTAAACGTCAGATTTTCACCAATGAACAACCTGGATAATCCCGACCTGAATCAGGTCTGGGCTGAATCGAGAGTGCTGGCTATCAGGTGTAAGCATGATTTCATCCATTATGACCACTGCTTTGTGGCCATGCTCCATGTCCCCTGCCTGGCCCAAAAACGCCTGACGGCCCTGGACCCGGCCGAATGCCTTGACTGGCTGCAAAAGCAATATCCGGCTACCGGAAGTAAAACAATGGAAGACACCATAGCACTGACATTGCGCATGGAAAGGATTGTAAGCCATACAGTACATATAGCCCAGCAACAGGGGAAAAGCCACTCCGTCGATTCCGTACACCTGTTAATGGCCATGCTCAGCTACGACAATGAGGTATCGCAAAAGATAAAAAAAGCAGGGATTATTTATGAGGACATTGCCGACGGGTTGCCTAAACAGCCGCTTACCATACCATGGCAGCAACTCCGTAAGCCTTCCTTCCTCGCCCGGCTCTTTGACCTGGCTCCCACTATGCAGGAGCAGACGAACAAGATCCACAAGCATGCAGATGACTTATACCATTACCAACAATATGAGGAGTGCATTGCCACCTGCCACACAGGCCTTGCAATAAACCCGGGATTCAGCGGTTTTAAGTTTTTACTGATCAATTGTTGGTTAAAGAAAAGAGACTACCATAAGGCTATTAACCTCTTTCTTGAAATCATTGAATTCTATCCTCATGCTTCCAATTACCTGTGGCTATCCTTTATGTATGACGAGATTGGCGAATACCAGAAAGTGGAAGAAATCCTGCAAAAGTCACTCACTAAAGAGCCCGACAACGATGAGTTGCTGAACAGTATGGGATTTAATCTTTACCGTCAAGGCAGGTATACAGAAGCAGTACCTTATTACGAAAAAGCCATTCAGGCCAACCCTTCCTTTGCTTATCCATATGATAACCTTGGCTTTGTCAAGCACAAGCTGGGACAAACAGCAGAAGCATTCACTCTGATCGATCAATCGCTGGAGTTGGACAAAGGCAACTCCTATGCATACATGTTCAAAGGAAGGATATACCTGGACCAGGGCAACAAACCGCTTGCGCTGGAACAGTTTCAGTTGGCGCTCAGGTACGGGTTTACAGAAACGTATGGAGAGGAAGTAGTAGAGTTGATCAGGCAATGTCAATAATTCTTGTACAAAATTTCCTGCAGTATTGTAGCTTTATCTGTATGAAAACATTGCGTTGCCTTATACCCATGCTGCTGTTCATTCAGCTATCCTTTGCCCAACAGGCTGATACCCGTTATTTTGAATTGCGCATATACTACTGCAATCCGGGTAAGCTAAATACCCTGGTTGAGCGCTTCACCAATCACACCACCCGTATTTTTGAAAAGCATGGCATGACCAATATCGGCTACTGGCTGCCCATCAATAATCCCGACAGTGCCCTGTATTACGTGCTGGCCTTCCCCAACAAAGCAGCCCGCGACAGTTCCTGGAAAAACTTTGTCAACGACCCGGAATGGAAACAGGTGGCCGCTAAATCGGAAGAGAATGGTAAGATCATTGCGAAAATCACCTCTGTGTTTATGAATGCTGCCAGCATCTCCCCTATCATCAAAGCATCACGCCAGGGCGCTGACCGCACCTTCGAGTTACGCACTTATACCTGTCTGCCCGGCAAATTGCCAAACCTGATTGCCCGGTTCAGGGACCATACCCAAAAGCTGTTTGAAAAGCACGGCATGACCAATATTGCTTATTGGACCACTGTGGCAACGGATACTGCTCAGTCTAAGTTGGTTTACATACTGGCCCACAAAAGTGAAGAGGCAGGGAAAAAGTCCTTCGAAACCTTCCGCGCTGACCTCGTGTGGATAGCCGCCCGCGACGCCTCTGAGAAAGATGGCAAGATCGTGGAGAAAGTGGAATCGATCATGATGAAACCGCTCTCCTTCTCTACGATCAGGTAACCTTCTATTCACCAAGCGCACCTTCCGAGGTCATGATCACGCGTTTGATAGTGTCGTCGTCGTTGTAGTATAAATGATCGACGCATACAGAGCGCCGGTGGCTGCCGCCCTCCCTGAGTGCGCCATTGTGGTAGAAGAAATAAGATTGTCCTTTGAAGTCGAGGATTGCCGGCCGGTTGGTTTGACAGTTACCGGCAATTTCATTGAGGATGCCTTTAAAAGTCCAGGGACCATGAATGCTTCTGCTCATGGCATAAGCTACCTTTTCCGGGAAACCATAACCATAAGACAGGTAATACCATCCATTGCGCTTGTGAATATGGGCGCCTTCTGCAAACCCTGGCAGGGAGATACGTTGTACAGGAGAATCCAGCTCCAGCAGATTGGGTTTTAATGTAGCATAATAACAAACACTATTACCCCAGAAAATGTGTGCAGAACCATCATCATCGATCAATACCGTAGGGTCGAGATTAACTTTTTCAATATGGGGGTCGGGCACCATGTGTTGAGTGATCAGGGCTTTCCCTTTTGCATCAACAAATGGACCAGTAGGATGATCAGAAACAGCTACCCCGATGGCCTTGCCTTTTATCGTGGCGTGTGATACAGCGACAAACCAATAAAATCGACCGTTGTGATGTATTACTTTGGAAGCATAGGCATCGCCACTGGCCCAGGCAAAGCTGGTAGCTTTCAGCGAAACAGGATGCTCCTTCCAGGTAATCATATTATCAGAAGAAAAGCAAAGCCAATCATTCATCACATAACGTTCTTCACCGGGAGGCGCCTCATCATGACCTGTATACAGGTATACCGTATCACGATAAGTGATCACCGTAGGATCGGCTGTGTATTTGTGCCTGATGATCGGATTACCCGGAAAGAGATCATTTTCCTGCATAACAATACTGCTTTCAGCAGTTGCTGCAAGATAAATGCCAGGGCTACCTGCTATTAATTAGATTCGACAGTGCGTTTAAGATTGGACAGTCCTTTGTCAAAAGTCTCACCCATGACTTTGTCCATGTTCATCACCAGCAACATGGCATTCATTGGGTAAGCGTATTCAGTGCTGAATCCCCAGGTAACTTTAGTAGCGCTACCTGCTTCTTTCAGGTCAATAAAAGCTTCGGCTTCTCCTTCGAAAGGTTTAATAAAATGAAGATGGGAATCTGCCCTGTTGGGTTGATCGAGTTTGGTGATCTTTTGTTCACCGGCACCTACCTTTTCGCTTTCCCATTTATAGCCGGAACCTACTGTTCCGTCCTGCCCTTCAAAACTTACTTTTATATTGGGATCTTGTTCTGCAAAAGGGCTCCATTTATTCATATTGACCAGCGAGCTCACCTGCGGCCACACTTTTTCGCGCGGTGCATTGATGGTAATCTCTCTTTCAAGATGATACTTCCTGGGCGCAATCAAACCCGCCACCAACACAATAATGATCAATACCAAAATGATTATCCCAAGGACCTTGAAGAATTTTTTCATAATTGTTGTTTGTTTAGGTTAAAAGAAAGTACGTGAGCCACTGCCATCCTGGGGTGGCTATTGAATGAAACGTACCGTAAATTAACCTTTTCTTTGCTAACCTTCCCTACGTGGCGCCGCTCCCATTAACACAGCAGCTATTTGCCGGGAAATGGCGTGATCGCAGAGGCGGTCGAGCCAGAAGAACTCTCCGGCGGCATTTACTTCGAGGAAATAATATTGATCATCTGGTGTAAGGATCAGGTCGATGGCGCCGTAATTGAGGCCATATTCATCCATGAAGGACAACAGATTTTCCTTTACGTCACCTGGTAATTGATAAAGCTGCCAGTCGTGCACCATGTTGGCGCCTTCCTTGCGCCAATCTACCCGGGCATTATCTATGCGTTGTGAATCGATACTGAAAGCAAACACTTCCTGTCCTACGATCGTTACCCGCAACTCCAGCTTCTTCTCCACCTGCTGTTGAAATACCATGGGGCAATAACGTAGCGTATCCAATTCCTGCAAATGACCGGTGGTGACGGCATTTGTAAACACCACATGTTCTTCCGCTTCGCGGTACACAGCAAAGGAGCTTTGCATTTTACTGATCACACTGCCCCCCTGCTCTTCTATAAACCGGCCTACTACCGCAGGATCGTTACTGATGCAAGTATCGGGAATCAGTAACCCATTGCGTACAGCCACTTTTAGTTGTTCTTCTTTGCTATCGAGCCGACGGTAAACGCTGTTACGGGCCAACTGAAAGCAATTCAATCCTTCGAGCATGCCCATCAATGTACGCTTCACTTCACCAATGGTGGCTGGCAGGTATTCAGGGTCGATCACCGTTTGCAATCCTTTACCCAGGTTATAACTCCTGCGGTACCAGACAGCGGTCACATCTTCGAGGTCATGGATGCCACTGCCTGTATCCAGCAGAATACGCCAGCGCCCCTTTTCAAATGAAGTGGAAAGGGAGGCTTCCAGCGGATAACGATCCACATCGAACCGGACAGCCACACCTCCAGCTTTTACAATATTATCAATAACAATTTGGGTGCTGGTATTATCAGCACTATGTGTAACAATCAATATCTTTTGTTTAGCCATTTTTAATACGTGTTATCAGTTTTTCAGCAATGGTTTCTCCAATAGGATAACCCAGGTATTTTTGCAGCATCCCCCATTCTCCCTGCGGGTTCACTTCAAGGAAAACATAATCGCCATTGTTATGCCTGATCATGTCGATGGCGCCGAAAAGAAGGCCCAATCCCTTCATTAGTTGATGGAGTTTCTGTTGTACTGCTGCCGGTAATTCATACAACTGCCATTGTACCGGTCCACCTGTTTGGGCGCGCCAGTCGGTAGGCGCTGTCCCTTCCGTGTGCGGTATCTTACCTGCAAAACAAACGCCGTCTATATAGGCGATGCGTAGCTCATATGCCTTGGGAATGTACTCCTGAAAGATCATGGGACAATAAGCCAGCAGGTCCAGCTGCTCAAGCATGCCGGCCGTCAACCGTGTAGTAGGGAAAAAAGCACCATCGCCTTTCATGGTTTTGGATAAAGCATTGTGCAGCTTCATCACTACCTCTCCTTTACAGTGCGTGAAGAATTCACGAATCGCAGCTGCATCATTAGTAAAAATGCTGGCCGGCACTGTAAGCCCTACCGCATAGGCCACGCGCAACTGTTGCAGCTTATCGTTGCACACCGCATGATCGGCCTGCAGAGGATTCATCCACGGCACCCGTTGCAATGCATGCAGAAAGAGGTCCCGGAATGTTTTATACTCACGGATAAAGACGGATTGATATGCCGGATCAAGATCGTCAGGTGTTTTCATCTCCCACAACTTCCGGTACCATACGGCGGATATCTGCGTATCGGTAATGGTGTGTCCATTGCCCGATAAGCCATATTGCTGCAGAGAATAATGGAGTTTATAGCCTGTAGCAAACTCATCAGTATTTAAACGATAAGAAGGGACACCCATCTTTTCAAGATGCTGCTGAACGATATCGATGGTATAAAAGTCATTGGAATGGGTAATGCACAAGACCATGGCAATAGTAAAAACAAGCAATAGCCGGATGACTATTGCTTGTTTGCTTTGAAGAAATTAAATAGATAATAGGAAAATCTACACCTCATCACCATCTGAAGGATACTTCAGCGTGTGCTCCATATCCAGAATAGGCTTGGTGATCTCAGGAAAAGGACTATCCCCGGCAAACTGCCCGGTAGCTTCCTGTGTACGTTGCTGCATTTCGAGGAACTGCGCAAAGAATGGTTTCTTTCCTGCATCTTGTTGTTGCATAATAGTACCGTTTAAATAATGAAGTAATGTTTAACCGGCTATACCCGGTTGTGTCCAATTAATGTGTTGGCAGATCATCATCACCATCAGAAGGGTACTTGTGCGTTTGATCGTAGTCCATAATGGGCAGCGATACAGGAGGCCATACCAGCAGGTTTGCTTCGCCTGGCTGTTGCACTTTGGTTTGCTGTGACTCCAGGAACTGAGCGAAGAATGGACTCTTCAGTTCATTTTGTTTCATACTGATAAAAATTTAAGGTTAACAAAAACGAATATTCAATTTAACGAAAATCAACACACGAACTATTACTTATCTACGCGTGTGTATAAAATTTCTGATACATGATAACATCCAATGTGCCTGCACGTGATTTATATAACTATCATCCTGCGATTAGGGTGATATGCGACTTGTTGCTCATCTGCAATAAGCTGTCGTACATGGTATGCAAGTCACCATTCGTGACAGCAGCAGGCCACCGGACAACCTTCCCTGACCAGCCCGATCCAGGACCTATTGTTTGAATTTTGTAAGAATTGCTTTGAATTGTGTTAGCCCCCGTCTGAACATATTCCTGTAAAAGGCTGTTGTTTTATAAACACTCTCACTTAAATCATACTACTATGAGCGCAAATACTACACAAGCCATTCCACTGACATGGCAACTGGGCGGCGATCTTACCATCAACCGATTGGGTTATGGCGGCATGCAACTGACAGGCACAGGCGTTTGGGGAGACGCCAGAGACCGCGCCGGGGCGATCAAGGTGCTGCAGGCAGCCGTGGCAGGCGGTGTGAACTTCATCGACACTGCCGAGGCGTATGGTCCCCAGTACAACGAATCGCTGATCGCTGACGCATTACACCCCTACAAGAAGGGACTTGTCATAGCCACGAAGGGCGGTTTTAGCCGACCCGGCCCCGGACAATGGGTTCCTGATGGCAGCCCGGCCTTCATCCGCGAAAACATCGAGGGCAGCTTAAAAAGGCTGAAAGTGGACACCATCGATCTCTGGCAGCTGCACCGTTTCGACCCCAATGTACCGGTTGAAGAAACACTGGCGCCTGTGGTGGAAGCTGTAAAAGCCGGCAAGATCCGCCATGTGGGATTGTCGGAAGTAACTGTAGAACAAATACAAAGAGCAGAGAAAGTGGTTCCCATCGTATCGGTCCAAAACCTGTACAACCTGGGCAACCGCAAATGGGAAGATGTATTGGATTACACCATCGAGCGTAATATGGCATTCATTCCCTGGTACCCACTGGCATCAGGCCCTGAAGCGCTGGCCGGCAAGATCAATGCGATAGCTGCCGCTCACAATGCCACCACCGCACAAATAGCGCTGGCCTGGTTGTTGAAACGCGCCGACAACATTCTGCTGATTCCCGGCACCAGTTCACTGAACCATTTACAGGAAAACCTGGATGGCGCCGACATCGTACTGACTGATAAAGAATTTGAGACATTGTCTAAATAAGTAAGAAAGGTGTACCAAGGTTTACGGCCGCCCGCCTGGGCGGCCTTTTCATTGACCAATAATGACAATTCAGGTGGTCTTTTATAGGCTACCCCAAATAAAACCGGGAACTTCATAGAAATATAAAAACAAAATCAGTCTAAAAACCGTTGTAAGCCTACACCTTTGAAAAACAGCGTCGAAACGCCTGGTTTTTAATGTACTTATGTTTATAGCATGAAGAAGGGAAGTTGCTGGTGTTTAATTGTCTGCCTCATAGGCTTGCCATGTAGAACGGTCTTTGCCCAGGAACCTGGGGGCAACAGACACATGATTCGCATATATGAGGACAATGACGCCATCAACCTTTACGACATAGGTAGCGACAAAGGCTACACCAACGGCACCCGCCTCGATTTCTTCTGGCAACAACAAAAAAGGTCTTTTCTCAGCAAGTTGTTACCCGCCGCAGGCCCCAACAGCATCAACACACACGGCTGGGGAGTGATGCAGGTAATGATAACGCCCGACAATATTGTCCGCCGCCGGCCGGACCCGGCAGATTATCCTTATGTTGGCGCCTTGTTTGCCACCCGTAGCTTACACTCAGCCAACCCCGTCAAAAAGCTGTCCCTACAATCGGAACTGGTATTGGGCGTGATGGGCCCTCCTGCCCTTGGAGAGGAAACACAAAAACTCATGCACCGCATCATCGGTGCTCAACAACCACGGGGATGGGATTACCAGAAGCCTGCCGACCTGTTGCTCAATTACAACCTGACGATCAGCAAACAGCTTTGGCAACACAGACAATGGGCCGAGGTTATTGGCAGCGGACAAGTATATGCCGGCACTATGCTGAATGGCGCCGCTGCTTACGCCACCATCCGCCTCGGCAGGATGAATCCTTTCTTTAATGGTTTTATTCAACAATTCTCTACTGATAAAAGCCACACCAACCGTTGGCAGTTTTATTTCACTATACAACCTGGAGCAGAGTTTATCATCAGGAATGCCTTACTGGAAGGAGGCGTATTCAACCACAACGCCAAGCTACCGGATGATGGTTATGAAGTGCAACGTGAATTTGCCGAACAGGAAAAACAGCGTGTGATCACCCGTTTAGATTTTGGCGCTGTGCTTTCCAAAGGCAATGTCGGCATCTCCTTCACTCAAAAAAGTTCCTCTGCACTCTTCAAAGGATTCTCCCGCCAGGAAGTTGGCAACATTTCTCTGCACATAGCGTGGTAAGTTTTTATATTGCGGCATGAAGATGAAAATGATCCTGGTTTCAGGTTTACTGTTGCTCCAAAGCATGCTGTTTGCACAACAACGTCCCAATATTATTCTTGTGTTTGCCGACGATATGGGTTATAGTGACCTGAGCTGCTTTGGCAGTCCTTTGATCAAAACACCTTTCCTCGATAAGATGGCTACCAAGGGTATCAAAGCCACTAACTTTCTTGTCCCTTCTCCTACCTGTTCACCTTCGCGCGCATCTTTACTTACCGGCCGCTATGCCACGCGCATGAAAATCCCCGTGCCACTCGGACCGGGTGCGCCCAATGGATTGCCTGATGAAGAAATGACCATCGCTGAAATGCTAAAGCAAGCAGGCTATCGCACTGCTTTGATCGGCAAATGGCACCTTGGTGACACCAAATCGTATTATCATCCTACTGCACAGGGTTTCGATCAATTCTTCGGCACTTTGTATAGTCATGATTACAGGCATCCCTATGTAAAGACAGATACCGTGATGAAGATATTCCGTAATCGTACAACTGCGATTGTACGTCCGGCAGATACTATACTCACTGACCTGTATGCACAAGAGGCCATCAAGTATATCCAATCACAATCGAAGCAACAACCCTTCTTTTTATACCTCGCGCAAAACATGCCTCACCTGCCATTAGCTGTGCCAGCCAAATGGCAAGGTCACTCAGCCGGTGGATTGTATGGCGACGTGGTGGAGCAACTGGATGAAAGCCTGCAACGCATCTGGCAGGCGCTGGAAGCAAAAGGTATGGCCGATAATACGATCTTCATCTTCACCAGTGATAATGGTCCCTGGATAGGTTTCCCGGACAGGATGATCGCCGATGGCTATACCAAGCCCTGGCATGTAGGCACCACCGGTATCTTCAGGGGACAGAAAGCCAATACTTATGAAGGCGGTCATCGTGTGCCTTTCATTTTCTACTGGAAAGGCCACAGCCCTATTAATCAAACTATCACTGATCCTGTTTCATCACTGGATATATTGCCCAGTCTCGCCAATTGGCTGAACTTACCATTGCCTGCAGGCAGGACGCTCGACGGACAATCTGTTATGCCCTTGTTATCGGGCAAGCAGGCACATCTCTCCCATCGCCCCATTTATTATGTGCATAACCAGGCGCAGGCGGTACGGGATGGAAAGTGGAAATTGCGCATTACCGGCACAGGTGCAGAGAAATTAACAGAGCTGTTTGATATGGAAGCAGATCCCGGTGAGAATCATAACATTGCCAGCAATAATCCCGATATCGTAACCAAACTGGAAAAGTTATTGCAGGAATTTCCGGGCATGACTCCTTAACTCAATTCTAATCTAATTCTAAGGTTCTCTTAGAATGCCGCAAGCTACTTTTGCGGCATTTATCACCCTGTGTGCTTAGTTCACTGAATTAAAGGTGAGCCTCCCGCCAGCGCTACCACGCCAGACGGTCCCGCAGTATTGCGGGAAGGCCCACCTTAATTGTTAATTGTGTGTGCTTATGGAACTGTATTATTCCTTTTCTGTATTGATCGTACTGGCTTCTTTTTTCTCTTACATCAACCTGCGGGTGTTAAAGCTGCCTTCTACCATCGGCGTCATGATCATTGCCATGATCTCTTCGATCCTGTTGGTAATTGGTGGCAGCTTGTTTCCTAAATTCTTTACGCACTTTTCCACGCTGCTCATGGATGTGGACTTTACCGAGGTGCTGATGGGTGCTATGCTCAACTTCCTGCTTTTTGCGGGCGCTATCCATATCAATTTGCGCGCACTCAATGAGCAAAAAGCGCCGATCATTGTATTCTCTACTATCAGTGTGCTGATCTCCACCTTCGCTATTGGGGGTATCCTGTACTACGTTTTCCATCTTTCTCACATAGACCTGCCTTTCCTGTATTGCCTGCTCTTTGGCTCTCTTATATCACCTACAGACCCTATTGCTGTATTGGGCATACTTAAGAAAGCCAATGTGAGAAAGTCGCTGGAAACCAAAGTAGCCGGAGAATCACTCTTCAATGATGGCGTGGCGGTAGTTGTCTTTTCTGTGATCCTGCAGCTGGCGCAGGGCAGTGAGATCGATCTTTCGCTGGGCAATGTAAGCTGGTTATTGGTGAAGGAAGCCGTGGGCGGTTTTATGCTGGGTACTTTGCTTGGATGGGGCGCTTCCAATGCTATTCGCAAGATCGACGACTATAATGTAACAGTACTGATTACTTTGTCCGTCGTGATGGGTGGTTATCTCATTGCTCATACGCTCCATATGTCGGGGCCGCTGACCATGGTGGCTGCGGGCATCGTGATCGGGAATTATGGCAAACGAACAGCCATGTCGCCCACCACGAAAGATTACCTCAATAAATTCTGGGAGCTGATCGATGAGATCATGAACGCGATCCTATTCCTCTTCATAGGTTTTGAATTGTTGCTGATCCCCGACCTCAATCATTACTGGGTCATGGGCTGTATAGCGATCCTGGTAGTATTGCTGGCCCGCTATATCTCTATCTGGATACCCGTTAAGCTTATTCCCTTCCGGAATAAGTTCAGCAGCGGCACCATTAAGATACTGGTATGGGGAGGCCTACGCGGTGGCGTATCCATCGCGCTGGCGTTGTCGATCGACAATGGCCCACACAAACAGGCCATTCTGGCCATTACTTACTTTGTGGTGGTCTTCTCTATCATCGTGCAGGGGCTCACCATTGGCAAAGTGGCCAACAGGGTATTGTCGAAGGAAGAAGTGTGAGGACGTTACATAACGAACTCTTCTTCAATGATCTTACCATCTTTTACTTTGTAAATGCACAATTCTTTCATGTGCATACGTCCCTGTTGTTTCATGGTGATGTCCATGTCGAGAATGCAGGCGAAAGAATTTTCCGCTACGATAGGATCGGAAACGGAGAGACTATGCAGCGTATCGATCATGGAATCGAACTTCCTGCCTTTATCGAAGATGGCTTGCAGGCCTTTGGTTTCTTTTTCAAACGCGGGAGTAGCGTAAGGCTCTTTGCTTACTGCATCTTCTGCATATAATTCGCGCTGGGCTTTCTCCCATTCTCCTGACCGGCATATTTCTACCAGGCGGTTGGCAATTTCTTGTGTAGTCATAGCTTGTTATTTGCCGGAAATACGGCAAAAAGCGGGCCTGCCTTGTTGGGGAAGCAGATTTCTCACTTCGCTATCGCTTCGTTCGAAATGACAAAAGAAGGCGTAGTGTATTCAAAAAAATAAAACCTATTCAGCGATGATGTATTCGAGGTATTTGGTAATGACATCTGTTGATCCATCTTGCTTTGTGTATTCTATCCGGACAGGCACGCGGTATTTACCAGGTTTCTGATTGGTTGCCAGCTTATAGGTTGCGGTTCCATCGTCATCGAGTTGCACCACCGATCCATTAATCGTGATATTCGTCTTACTCGCAGCGCTGAAAGCTCCCACTCCTGCAGTAACCTCAATTGGCTGGCCTGCTTTGACGTAGCTGCTGTTTAGTACAGCTATAGCCTGGAATACATCGTAGGAGTTGATGTGACAGCCTACCAGGTTATTCATATAAGTAATCAGCTCATTTTCTGTCACTAAAACGTCATGCTGTATTTTATTCAGGACAGCCATGCCGAGCTGCAATGAGGACGTATTCAAGTAAATTTCTTTCCAATGCTCATTATCAGCAGGGTACTGTATTAAACTATCAGTCCGTATCCCTGATCGGCTTGCTATATTCTTTTTAAAAGATTCAACATCCTTTATCAGATGTGCTTTAAAGAAGGGATTATCATTTAATTCTTCCGGATTGATAGCTCTTACAACAACACTATTATACCTGACCAACTTATTGCACAAGCTATCTCCTTCTTTCCGCAACAATACCCGAACACCTGCCTCATCATCTTTTTTTATCACAGCCAATTGTTCTTTCAGGCTTATAATGTACTGGCACACTTCATCTGACAATGCTTTTACCGAAAGCGCTTTGCGATGCCATAACTCCATCTTTGCCTTCGTACATGGATCTTTGGCTTTCTTATCCAAGGCACGGTAGACTACCTCATTATCCTCAATAATGATCTCATTGGCTTTGTTTAAAGAATGGTTAATAGCGCTGATGGCTTCCGGATTGAGCCGGTCTTTACAGGCTGTTACGAAAAAGAGGACGAGCATACAGCCCGGCAGCAGTTTTTGCATGGTTAACGGTGTGGGTTGGCTCTGAAACGGAGGGGCCACCGTTTTATTTCCCGGACTGGTGCCATCAAAATGTTAAAGCTATGGCGCCTGGCGGTGCTTCTTGGCCATGCGCTGCGCTATGATGCTCACGGCTATCAACTGGAGGGCATGGTAGAGCATGATGGGTAGCAGGAGGATACCCATGAGGGGGCTGTTCATAAAGATCACTTTTGCCATGACCGTGCCGTGTATCAGAGATTTCTTGGAACCGCAAAAAGTGGCCGTGATCCTGTCTTCCCGGCTAAAATGCAGGAGCCGGGCAATATAACCCGTGAGAAAATAAGCAGCGAAGAACAGTAATGCCATACAGGCGCCCAATAGGAATAGCTCTCCTATGCCGAGGTTACTAAACATGTGTTGATCGAACGATTCGCTAAAGGCGGTATATACAATAGCGAGGATGGTAAGCTGATCGAAGTATTTTAATTGCTTGTTGTACTTTTCTGCGATACGTCCCAGCTTCGTGGGGTTCAACAATAATCCCAGTACCACCGGCGCGAGGATCTGCAACAACAGTTTTTGTACAATATCGCCCATGTCCATATTGTTGTGGTTGCCACCTGTGATCACGCTCATCCAAACCGGCGTAATGAAAATGCCCATCAGGCTGGAAATACTGGCATTGAAAATGGCTGCCGGGATATTGCCGTTGGCAATCGACACCATTACTACCGAAGAAGAAACTGTAGAAGGTAAGGCCGCCAGGAAGAAGGTGCCCAACCACAGGACCTGCGTATCTCCCTTATCCAGCCATGGCCTGAGGACAAGAATAAGCAGCGGGAATATAATAAAGGTACTTACCTGCACCAGGATATGGAGCCGCCAGTTGCTGAGGCCAGCTACCAGCTTACTCTTATTAAGTTTTAATCCATAGAAAAAGAAGATAAATGAAATGCCGATGTTGGCAATAGAAGATATGGAGAATGGTCCATCGGCAACACCCGGACCGGGAAACTGTGAGGCCAGGATAATAGCGCCTATCAGCGAAAGTATAAACCAATCTAACCCAAAACGTGCTAAAAACTGAAATACCTTTTTGACCATATAGGCCGCAAGATACGAAGCCTGGGTTTTAAAAGACAAATGGTGGCAGTGGTACACCCACTACGCACCATTTGCTGCTTTACTATTCAAACACTACTACTACTTACTAAAAAAAGTTACAGGGTTACTTCCCGACACAGTTGCAATGTTAATATCAGCGGAAGAGCATGCAGTCTCCTCCCCTGCAGTCGCATTACCCGGGCTATATTGCGAAGCGCCTGAACAAAGTATATTTATTGTCCTTCAGCTATAAGCAAGCCAATGTAGCCCGTGGTGAGCAAACCAAGGTGCTTATTGCTGAGAAGTTGTTTGTTGTTGAGATGGAGAACCTGTGCGGTTGTATAACAGGAAAATAGTGTACAGGCAAATGCCTGGTGAGCATTCGATTCATTTAGATAAGGTTTTAGTGCCGGCAAAAAACCGGGTCACTAATATCGGAATAAATTTCCATTCAACCATCATGAAGTTATTAAGGAAATATTACCACCTCTGTCAACTACCTGTAAGGGGTAACCTTTAGGACTGGCCTGTTTGTACTAACTGAATGTGTTGTTTGGCTGTCGAATACAGTAGTTCGTATCATATAACGGCATGTAGTACCTGTTTTAAACTATATTCATGGTTAAATTATCTTTTCCATGAAAAAATTACTTCCATTAATCGCTACCTGCCTGTTGCTGATGACGGGCTTTGCCACTCCGGCATCTACCACTTCTTTTACCGGTCCTGTTATTTCCGGCGAACCGGAACCTCATCCCAACAACATTTATGTGAAGCTGAAGATCAACGGGCAAACAACGATCATCTGGGTACTGGCTTTCCCTGGTGATACGGTTGGTGATGTAAAGAGTAGTGTAGAAAGTATTGTTGGTTTTCCGCTCAACTATCTGTCTTATAAAGGGCAGGTATTAGATGACAATGCCACGCTTGCTTTTTATGGCATTGGCGCCAATGCCACGTTGAACGGGTATTAAGCTGATGGGTATAAAACCGAAGCGCTGTGCAGGCTAGCCTCGCACAGCGCTTTTCCGTTTAGCTATATGGATCTAAGTTCTTATATGGATATGTCAAGATTTCTCTGTATCCACCCTGTAGCAAAACCGGTTACTATCAGGGCTATCAATAATAGTACTATTACAAAACCTGCGCCAACACCTCTTTTGCGGGGACGGACTGGTGCATAATTGGATGTTGTATGTAATTCGCTGGCATTGGGTTTCCGTGCTTTGATAAGGAGGCCGGTGTGCCGGGAAGTAAATGTATCGGCTTCAGCCTGGTTGTACACAACCTGCTCAGCAACAAAAAGATCATCATTGCCCGAAGGCTGATACGCCTGTATCACCACCGGGAATTCCTGTGGCTGGATTGTCATATTATAATGATTTGAGTGAATAATGTTTTGGTTGTCGTCACAAATCCACTGCCAGTGAGCTGCAGCTGAAACAGGTTAATAAAGCCCCATTTTGAAGCGTTCTTTCCTCAAAATGCGAGAACTGGTAAAATATACAACTACTCCCGTGGTTTGTCTATTGAAGCTCCCGCCCTACCGCACTACTTTTGTGTTGCATTACCGATTACGCTACCAATCATCGTTTAGCATCACTCAAGAAATACCCCGGTTAGCTTCGTGTGAGCAGCAAGCACTCCGGGACCGGAATTATATCAGCGGCAGGTTAAAACTTAAGGCAGGCAATCGAGAAGCAGGGCTGTTCTGAAAAAGGACAGCCCTGTTTTGTCTGAACCTTGATTTGTTGGATTTATTGGATTAGGAGGATATAGAGATCAATTGTTTGCTGCTTTTTTTGTATATTGTATCATAGATGTACTTCAATCAATCATATTCACGCGCATTATCTTCGTACAGAATAAGTTGCACACTCTCTGCAACTGCATTTCCGCGTCCCTGCTGCATTTGAACCCTTCTGTCTTACTATTCTCTTACTATTGCCTTACTATTGGCTTAGTATAGCCATGCTTCTGCTATGGAGCAGCTCTGAGAGCGCTATGGCGGAACTATGGGACTGATGTAGGAGAGCTCTTAAAATGATATAGCCGGACGATGTGTATTACCGAAACTGAGCAGACATTTCATATCATTTGATAAGTCTTTGAATGGTTTTTGTGATATAGATTTGGAAACCGGGTATGTGTTATTGTAAGTTTGATTAAAATCTAATTCTATATGGGAAAATTAATAAGTCCTCTTAAAATCCGCGGCACGGTTGACGATGTGTGTTACCGCTTAACCGAGGACGGTGTGATAGTACAAAGTAAACCTGGTCCAACAGCTGAACAGGTACGGACGGGTAAAAACTTCGATTTAACAAGGCGAAATGCCAGCGAATTTGGCAGAGCCACCAAAGATGCCATGTTATTGAGACATTCATTAGGCTATGTGGTGCGCGCTGTGAAGCATGCCAGGCTGAGCAGTCATATGAACAAGGTGCTGCACAGGATAGCCAAGTCGGACAAGGTGAGTGAATTTGGCTCGCGCCATGCGGATGCAGGCAATCTTCAACTGCTGGCGGGTTTTGATTATAATCATTTGCTGGGTGTGGATATGGCGCTGCCGGTGCCATTGGGACATTCACTGGATGCAACGACGGGTGCTGTACAGCTGACCGTGCCGGGTTGCATCGTACGACGTAAAAAAGCACTATTTCCTGCAGCGGCTACGCATTTCAAGATCGTTTCCTGCGCGGGGGCAGTGGATTTCAACCGGCAACGTTTTGCTTCCGATATAGCTCAAAGTGAACTGCTGCCGTTGAGTAAAAAAATGCCTGAGCTGCGCCTGAAGCATTCCTTGCAGGCGGAACCGGGGCAAGTGATGCTTCATACGGTTGGTATTGTGTTTTATAAAGTAGAAGATGGCGAGGCTACGCTGCTGCGTGGCGGGGCATTGAAGATTGTGCAAGTAGCGAGGAAGGAGCAAGTAGTAATAACTTCAGGCACAGGTACGCCAGCGCACGCTGCCATACTGCATACCTGCGGCAGTGATCGGTATGTTGAGCAGGCTGATCCACCGGCAACAGCAGTAATACCTGTGCATAGCGGTACTGATGCACAAGCTGACATTTCTGTTGGCCGTAGATTAACACGCTTACGAGGTTATTATCTAAATAAAAGGAGACAGACGCAGTGGCTTATTTCATTGCTTTTGAGCTTTTGCCTCTTGATCTAAAAAACGAACTATAATTCGCTTTATTTGACTTTTAGACATTATCGACTTATATTTACAGTCAAAAGCGAACTAAAATGCGCAATTTCGCAGCTCAAATAGGTGAAACGATCCGGGTAAGGCGTGAATTGCTTGGTCTGTCGCAATCACAGCTTACGGGGTTTTCCGGTATCAACACCAGGACTATCCAGCTTATCGAGCAGGGAAAGGGTAATCCATCTCTGGATACTTTGCTGCAGTTGGCAAACCCGCTTGGCCTGGAGCTACAATTGGTTGTGAAGGATCTTTTAAAAAATAGTGAGCTGTGAGATCTGCTGAAGTGTTATATAATGGTCAGCGGGCCGGTGTGTTGTCACAAACTAAGGATGGCTATCGCTTTGTTTATGATGCATCTTACCTGGCTTTGCCCGACAGCCGCCCTGTGAGTGTAACCCTTCCTTTGCGCAAAGCGCCTTTTGATAGCGCTATCCTGTTTCCGGCTTTTGTTAATATGTTGAGCGAGGGCTCCAATAAACAGATGCAAACGAGGCTGTTGAGTATCGATGAGAATGATTACTTCAGTTTGCTACTTGCTACCGCCGAGGCTGATAGCATTGGCCCCATCACTTTTAAAGCGATCGATGAGTCTTCCCCTACTTGAATATTGCCCTTCGACCTTGCAGCCTGGGTTTACTACTTACAGTGGGGCTGGTCAACAGGCGCTCTTCGGCGGCCGTGCCAAAAAGGTGTCGCCTATTCTTTCATTTGGACCTCCCGGAAAGAGCAGTGAGCTGACGCATGAATATAATGAGAAGAGAAAGCGGATGAGCATCAGCGGGGTGCAGGAGAAGTACAGTTTACTACTGACCAGGAATAGCCTGTCGCTCACAGCTGCAAGAGGAACGCATATTTTGAAGCCAGTATCGACTGAGCGATTGGAACTGGTGGCTGATATGCCGGCCAATGAGCACGTGAGTATGCAGATAGCCCGACAAGTATATGGCATAAAAACAGCGGCCTGCGGTATGATCTTTTTTAACGATGGTTCTCCTGCTTATATTACCCGCCGTTTCGACTATAAACCGGAAGGTGATGGTAAATACCAGATAGAGGACTTTGCCTCTCTGCTGGGAAAATCACCTGAAGCAGCAGGCAACGATTATAAGTACAATGCTTCTTACCTCGATATTGCGCGGCTAATTCCCCGGTATGTGGCAGCAGCACCGGTAGCATTACTGGAATTTTTCCGGCTTGTGGTTTTCAATTATTTAATCGGTAATGGCGACGCACACCTGAAGAACTTCTCGCTCATGGAGACGGCGCAAGGGGATCTTATCTTCTCTCCTGCTTATGACTTGCTGTGTACGGCTTTGCACATCAATGACAGCCGGCTGGCTTTACATGATGGCCTCTATGAAGGTGACATTGACGAAAGAGGATACCAGGCATTTGGCACTTACACGCGTTCTTCCTTTCTCGCTTTCGCTGAACTTGCAGGTATTAACCATTCCCTTGCGGCGGACGTAGTGGACGATATCATGCAGGGGATACGGCCTTCCATTGAATTGGTGAAGCGCAGCTTCTTAAGCTCTGCTGCGAAAAATAAATACATTGCTGTATTGGGTGAAAGGCACCGGAGCTTGGGTTTGATGTAGCTAATGAACATGATCGTTTAATACGAATGCACCCCAGAAAAACGGAACTGGTTATCAATTTTCACAAATTGAAATGTGTGCGTGTATCCCCGGCGGGAATTACCAACATTAACAATTATGGAGAATCTAACTTCATAGATTTGAAGGCCGACGGGCTGTTTGTTCAGGTAACTATCAACGCTGATCTTATAGTCATTACGCTTCATTTTTACATACAAAGCTGTATCCGGCAAGTTACGGTTGCAGCCAGCTATGAAGCCGTCGATACTTTCCATATTGTTTTCATAATAGTCTTCTGTCAGCCCTTCACAAATGGAGCAAATGACACTATCCAATGACATAGCCCTTATTTTTTGCGTATCCTTTTCTTCGATAGCCTTGAAAAACGAACGCCAGGTCCTGATCAATGCCATCGAATCACGCTTGCTGAATGAATAAGAAGGCTCTGCGGGAATGTCCTCCAATTCCACGTCCGGTGTCACTATTTCCGGATCAGATTTTCCGAATAGGCCCCTGGCCGTTAAAACTCCTCTCTTTTGCAATTCAAATAATTCCGGCACATAATATCCCTGCCGGGCGATCGCTTTGCTGCCTACTATTTGAAAATAGGGTTCAGGATAGGTACTCTTTAATGTCCTTCTTTTGTATTTGAGGCTGGAGATATCGAATGATAATTCTTCTGCAAATTCTATCGGCACAGGCTTAAGGTTACTATCAATATCACCGCGATAATACCCCGCCCACCGGCCGCTTTTGGTCTTAAACACCGGGTCGAATATGTATTTTTGATGGTAAAACGTATCATCATATAACGACACATACAGCAGCACATGGTCATACTCTGAAAATCCAGGGTCACCGTAATGATCGTATGCTATAAATTCAATCGTATCTTTTTGGTAATCTCCACAAACGACTTCTTCGATCTTATACCTGGCTTTGTAGGCGCCATCCATGCCTTCAGACTTCATGAAGTTTACCGATATCTTTTTACCAACAAATACAAACAACTTACTCTTACCGGGGTTTTCCATACAACTGCTGTTATTACGGGGTTGGTTACAGGAAAACTGAACCAGGATCAATATGCAGAGCAATGGAAGTAGATAGTTCATATGGGCAAACTATTGTTTTAAAATATCCAGTAAAGTATTGTACATACCAGGATCGGATGGCCTGTCTGCATCGAATCGTACTATTTTACCATTCTTATCGAAAACAATATATCTTGGAATAGGTCCCAATTGTATCTTTTTACTCAACCCATTGTTAGCAGGGTTCGTCAGGATAAAGCTATATTCTGTATCGACCTTATGCCTGCTTCTTGCTTCGAGCCAGCTATTAAAATCAGTATCGATGGATATGTACATCATCACAATGTCTTTATCCTTCACTTTCTTATTCAATGTATGAGAATAAGGTATCTCCTGAACACAGGGCTTACACCAGCTTGCCCAAAAATCAACATAGACGACTTTCCCTTTCAGCCGCGCCATTAAACGGTTAAACCCAATCTCCGACTTATCCGCTTTCATCAAGATCGCCAATTCATTGCTATCAACCTTTGACCGGTCGCGCTGGAGCTGGTAATTGCGATGGACGATGTTGGCATATAATGAATCATCGCACAGCGCATCATACCTTTTCAGCAACTGCTCTGTGTTCCTGGTCAGCTCTATCCTATCCACCATATATCTTGACAACAGGAAGCTTTTGTTACTGCCATTTGTCAGAGCAGCTACTGAATCCATGAAAGCCTGCTCGGGCGTATGCTGCAAGCGAAGTGCAATCACTTCTCTAAGGGCATAGTTATAAAAGGGTATATTATTACAATCGGTACAATTCAATTCCTGGACCCATTTTATTAATGAGTCTTTGTAAAAGGCGCGCAATGACTCTTTTAATTCATTGTTGATACCCCGGTCTGCGAATAGCTTATCTGCGATCTTAAAGCCTGTATAAAAGTACCGGTAAAACCTTCCGATACTGATGTCCATTTTGTTCGCTGCACAAAATGATTCAGCACTGTTGATATAGGGTTGGTACAGGCTATCCAACAACCTGTCTCTGCTCCGCAGGTCTGTTGAGCCCCATATCCGCCGGAGGAATGCAGGATTTGCCCTATAGGGTAATGGCATGCCTACACTGGCTGTATGTCGCTGGAAAAAATTCAGTTCTTCTGTTCTTTCCGGATTGCTGATATGGGAAAGGACGGGTTTGTTGCTTTTGTCGAGGGTTATTACCAATGTGTCTTGCGCTTTCAGCAAAGGATAGATACCATCAGCAGAACCATAAGGTCCTTTAGGCGGTACGGCAATAATGTTTAAAATAGCGGGGGTATTGATCTGAAAGGGGATGTGCTGGTATTTACCGGAAAGGGTGTCCAGGCTGTAAGGATAAAAGCCCGCCTCGAGTATCGTTCTTTTCTGTACCAGGATCTCACGCCCGGTCTTATTGAGGAAGTATATGTTGGATTGTCCCAAAGCTCCTGTGGAAAACAGTAGAAATGATAGACAGATAAGGTGTACAAGCAGCGCCCGGTTGATATATCTCATGCGTTAGAATATCGCCTAAGATGCAGCTGTTGAATATTTCCATATTCCTGATAATATAAAAAGGCTCACCCCGCCTCCCGGCTATGTGGCCGGGTGCGGGGTGAGTGACCTTGTTTTTGCAAAGGTTTGGGTTTGGTTGGGTTTTGTTTACTACTGCTCGTATCCGGGGTTTTGGGGCATCTTCTCAGGGTTCAGCTTATACTCATTCAACGGGATCGGGAAATAAATGTCCTTCGTTGTTATGTTTGTCAACGGCGAATTGTTGTAATCAGCCTGGGCCTTGGCCCTGAAATAGGTCACCAGCTCTTCTTTGGTAAAAAAACGAGTGAGGTCGTGCCAGCGGTGGTGCTCGAAGGCCAGCTCTATTCTACGCTCATGCAGGATGGCCAGTTTCAGCGTGGGGTATTTGGCAGCATAAGCAGGCGTAGCTTTCATCGCAGCGTACAGAGGACGCTGTGCACGCTCACGCACCATGTCCAGGTATTGGATAGCGGAAGCTTCATCATTCAGGAGCATGTGCACTTCTGCCAGGTTCAGGATGATATCCGCATAGCGCAATACGATCCAATCATTACCTCCATAACCGAGGTTGGTGGCGCCGGCGCTCGCATCCCTGAACTTGGTAATGAAATAGGCCTGTACAGAAGCGTGGTTAGCAAACTTGATAGAATAATCAGTGCGCAGGTCGCCTACTTCAAATTCTTTCTGCAAGTCGGCAGTCAGCGTGCCACCCGCACCGGTAGAAGCAAACAGGGAGTTGATCGTTTCGCCACGGGCCTGGTTGTTGGCAGCAATGCGTGAGCTGTAGTTGGCATCACCTTGCTTGTAAGCAATCTGCCAGATGATCTCTTTGTTGGAGCTTTTCTTCGTCACGTCGAATACATCGGCAAAAGGTATCTCAGACAACTTGCCAAAGCCACGCATGTTGTAGCAGGCCAACAGGGAAGTCTTTGCATTGTTGAGGTTAGCCGTTTTATCGCCGCTCAGGTCGGTAGCCATTTTCAGGTACACCTGACCCAGCAGGCCATTGGCTGCCTGCAGGGAAACACGGCCTTTATTGTCGGCGCCCTGTATGTTGGGCAATTGGCTGGCCACCGCATCCTTCAGGTCGGCCACGATCTGTGCATATACATTTTCTTTGCTTTCACGGAATGTTTTCTGGGTGATCTGATCCAGGCCAGTCAGTCTCTCCGTGATCAGGGGCACACCGCCAAATTCCTGTACCAGGTTGTAGTACATCAACGCACGGATGAACTTTACTTCGGCTTTGTACTGATTTTTGGTAGCATCATTGGCGAAAGTGATGTTGTCGATCTTCGACAATACCACGTTGGCTCTTGCAATAGGCAGGTACAAGGCTGTCCAATGGCTTTGCAGGTAGGTGTTGCTGGGCACCAGTGCAAAGGCCGTAAACTGGAAGGGTTCGCCGTTGTTGGATTGGTTATCGGTGGTGTTTACATCGTCGGAGCGGTCATCGGTCCAGGTAGAAGCTCCTTCTCCGATACAGTTGCCACTGCGCAGCGCCTGGTATACACCATTTACGCCCAGGGCAATATCATTTTCTGTCTGGAAGTTATTGTCCACATTCACCGAGTTGGGGTTAGACTGCTCCAGGAACTCCTTGCTGCAGGAGCCCAATGTGAGCGTAATACCCAATCCGATCGTCATTGCTATTATAGTACGCATAAAATATTGTTTAGATTATGATCTCAGGGTGAGCCGCCCTTTAAGAAAGACCCACCCTGATAAAAGTTAGAATTGCAATTTCACACCGAGGTTGAAGGCGCGCATCAATGGATACTTACCATAGTCTACACCCGGTGTAGTGTTGGCGCCGTTGTTGTAATCCACTTCAGGATTATAGCCCAGGTATTTGGTGATGGTAAAGGCGTTGTCTACACTGGCATATAAACGCAGGTTGCTCAATCCTGCTTTTTTCACGAATGCAAGATCATTCAGGCTGTAACCCAGCGTGATGTTGGTACAACGGAAGAATGAACCATTCTGCAGGTAGTAGCTGCTGAGGCGGGTACTGTTGCTTTGCGTACCACCACGTGAAGCGCGGTATACCTTACCATTGCCAGGCTCCGCTTCAGAGCGGTACCTGTTCTTCACGATGGAATAGTTGTTGCCAGAGCCTTCCATATTGTTGATGTAATAATCCTGTCCGTCGAGTATCTCGTTGCCTTTAGAACCATTGAAAGAAGCTGACAGGTCGAGGTTCTTGTAAGTAGCATACAGGCTAAGACCATATGTGAAATCAGGATAGGGAGAGCCGATCACCTGTTTGTCGGACTCGTTTACGATACCATCACCGTTGACGTCCTCAAAATACAGGTCGCCGGGATTGAGGGGTGTAGCAGAATAAGAAGAACGGGGAGGTCCTTGTAATTTATAACCTGCGGGGAAAGTGTTGTTGGGCAGCAGGGCTGCATTATCAGCAGCGATATTGGCCATATCCGACTGACGCACCATGCCTTTCACTTTCAGGCCATAGAACATACCGATAGGCTGACCTACTTGTGTAACGTGGGTTACATATTGCCTTTCGGCACCTACTGAGTAGATGGGCGCAGCGCCACCCAGGCTCATTACTTTGTTGTTGTTGTGGGTAATGTTGCCACTTACGCTGAAGGTGAAGTCCTTGCCATTCACGATACGTGCATCGATCTGTGCATCGATACCGGTATTCCTTACTTCCGCATCACGCAGGTTGGTGAGGATGCTGGTAGAGCCTGAACCGGCAGTGATGTTCTGTTGGAACAACAGGTCGTACGACTTACTGATGTAATAGTTTACGATCACATTCAGGCGGTTGTTCAGCAAACCGAGGTCTGCACCGAAGTTGTACTGAGAAGTGGATTCCCAACCCAGTTTGGCATCGGCCACGTTGCCGGCAGCAGTGGAAGTATATACCGTGTTACCGAATACTACGCCACTGGAACCAGCCATGGTTTGCTCATAGCGGTAGTTACCAATGTTGTTGTTACCGGTGAGGCCCCAGCTGGCACGCAGCTTCACTGTAGAACCGGCACCCAGCCAGTCGCCATAGAAACTTTCATTGGAGAGGTTCCAGCCGGCGGACACTGATGGGAATTTACCCCAGCGGTTTTCGGGGCCAAAGCGGGAAGAAGCATCTGCCCGGAAAGAGCCCGTGAGGTAGTATTTGTTATCATAGCTATAGATAGCGCGTGCAAGGTACGATACGAGGGTGGTTACCGATTTACCAGTGCCACCGTTCAGGTAAAAGTTGGTTGCATCTGCACCACGTGCAGTGATCTCGGGTACCAGGTCATTGGAAAGACCGTTGGCGCCTACACTCACGATATCGGTCGTTGTTTCCTGTGCAGAATAACCTGCCAATACATTCAGGTCACCTTTTTTACCCATGGACTTTTTATAGTTCAATGTAAACTCAGCCAGCTTATCGAGCGTGGAGAGGGTTTGCGAGGAAGCATTGGCAGCCCTGATAGCTGTTGGGGAACCCGGAGGGTTGGCACCGCTGCTCAGGTTGGTGGGATAATAGTACTCGTATTTCTCGTTATAGGTTTGCGCACCGATGTTCACTTTGCCAGAGAAACCGGGAAAGAACTCATACGTAGCATTGGCATTGTAGGTGCCACGTGTTCCTTTACGGGTGATCTTTACACGATCAGCAAATGCCACCGGGTTTTCAATGCCCTGGAAAGAGTAGTTGTAAGTATCGATGGGAATGGAAGCATTGCCCAAGGCATAAGAACCATCGGGGTTACGTACCGGGAAGATGGGCATGTAGACCAATGCTCCTAGGATGGGTCCCTGATTGAAACGTCCTTCCTGTACTTCACGGTTGTTGATATCAGTAATGAACATGCTGGAGCTTACCTTCAGCTTCGGAGAGATATCTGCATCGATATTAGCACGCAGGTTGATACGTTTCTGGTTGGTGAATTTGAGAATACCATCCTGATTTTGGTAACCACCGCTGATGAGGTAGCGGGTAGTATTGTTGCCGCCGGTGAAAGACACGTTGTGGCGTTGCATCAGGGCATTGCGGTACAGCTCATCTTGCCAATCGGTATTGTATTGAGGCCTCAACACGGTTTGGGTAGGAAAATCATACAAAGCTTTGATGATGGTGATATTGCCGGGGTTAGAACCCAGGCGTGCAATACGTGCTGCGTTGTCATCCGAGAAGAAAGCATCGTTCCAAGTAATGCCTTTCGCGATGATCTGGTCTTTATAGGCACCGTTACGGCCATCAACAAACAGTTGGGCAAACTCATAGCTGTCCAGCATATCGACTTTCTTCGCCAGTTGGTTGATGCCTGCCATATAATCATAGTTCAGCTTGCCCTTGCCTTCTTTACCACGCTTGGTAGTGATGAGTATCACACCAGCGGCAGCACGTGAACCATAGATAGCAGCAGAAGCAGCATCTTTCAATATCTCGATGGACTCGATATCATCAGGGTTGATGAACACGTCATTACCTGATGTGCCGGGATTGTAACCATTGGTAGCGTTGGTGCTGTTACCTGGCCCCTGGCTCACGTTGCCACCCACTGCATAGCCATCGATCACATACAACGGCTCGGAGCTGGCATTCACAGAACCGACGCCGCGTACACGGATCTTGGTGCCACCATAGGGCGCACCGCTCACCTGCGCAACCTGTACACCTGCTACTTTACCTACCAGCGCCTGGCTGAGGGTTGGAGAGGTAAGGCTCAGTTCTTTTGCTTTTACGCTCGATATAGCGCCCGTGAGGTCGCTCTTGCGCAAACGCTGGTAACCGATGGATACTTCTTCCAGCATTTTAGCATCTTCTTTCAGTTTCACCTCTATCACTGTCTTCCCCCCTACTGTTACTTCCTGTGCAGCAAAGCCAGCGTAGCTTATTGTGAGCACTTCATTAGCCGCCACAGCAATGGTAAACTGTCCTTTCGTGTCGGTAGCCACTGTTTTACCCGACTTCTTTGCTACCACACTGGCGCCCGGCAGGGGCTCCCCTGTCTCGGAAGTTACCGTACCGGTTACCGTGCCCGTTTGCGCCTGCACCGGTAATGAAGCAGTGATGGCCCAAACAGCCACCAGCAGAAATAGTAGTTTCTGTAGTATTCCTTTGTGCCTGGACAAAGGAATAGCCTGTGCAACTTTCTTTTGCATTAGTTATTATTTGTAATAAGAAAATGAGACCTGTGACAGCAGTCTGTTTCAGGGTGAGCCGCCCTTGCCTGGCGCAAAGCCGGACGGCCCCGTTTCACGGGGCGACCCACCCTTTTACCAGTGTATCTCCATCATATTGGCGTTGTTTCTACGGGACGAACTAACAGCAATCCCTTTCCCGGTATTATCGAGGAACGTAAACCCTTCGAGTTCATCGGGCCGTTCATTAATGTCTACTACTTTGATCACCTGCTCCGTTCCGGCAGCGAGTGACTTTTCGAAATCGAGGAAAGTGAAGCGCCATTTGCGGCCTTCTATCTGGTTTTGGATCAATACCAGGATGTTCTTACCGGGTACCCAGTGGAGGTTTTGTACCCAGGGCGAGCAGGTGAACTTTTTCACCACTACTCCTTTTTCGGAAGTCTTTTTGGCTTTTGCCAGTAAGGCTGGATCGTATAATCTTACTTCATTGGCCTTACCGCCATAATCAGCAGTAGCCACGTACCATTTGTTCTTATATTGTACATACTCCGGGCGGGTGCCTTGTACGCAGGCATCATCTTCTATCGTGTTGAGCAGGTTACCATCCAGCGTACCTGTTTTCAGCAATCCTTCCCAATTCACGGAGTAGATCACTGCTTTCCATAAAGTGCCTTCCGTATTCAACCGGATACTATTACCAATGAACACCGGCATTTTACCATGTACTGCCAGCCCGGTGGGATGGTTGATCACATCGGTATCGTTCAGCGTGAGCTTGTATTCTTTATTGATGTACACGATCGAATCGCCGGACAGTTTGTATTCCCTGATCATGCCTACTTCTCTATCTCCGTATAAGAACAGACGGCCATTTTGAAAGGACACGCCCTGGCAAGCGCCCAGTGAGTCGACAGAAAGGGCATGACTGATCTGCATGTCTACGCCGGCGCGATGTGACGTAAAAGCGAGGAGGCTGCAACTAAGTAAGGTTGTAAGTAGTTTCATCGAGATCGTTTTAGTTGTCGGCAATATCGGCAGTCGGCAATCGGCAATGTGAAACACCAAACTTTATATTCGACAGCGTATAGCTCAAAGCTCGTGGCTGGCTTAAGGGTCCATTATTTCTGTCGGGTCGATGTGCAGGGCGTCCAGCAACGGATAAAATTCTACTTCCGTTTCAGAAAGGCGCTCGCCTGGTTTGTAGGGTACTTCATCCAGCTCTTCTTACATCTTTCCACCAGGGTACCGGATATCCAGGTGCTCTGCCCTTTTTCGGTGGAAGTAAGGCCCGGCTTATCCATCGGCATTCCGTAGCGGAACATCAGGCGTACGGCGTTGCGCATGTTGGTGGTGGTGTGCCGTGCATGAGGCTCCATGATCACGGCGTTCTCCGGAATGTGTAGCTTTTGTATCAGGAAGCGTTTCATTTCTTCCGCTTCGTTGTACTTCGTTTTATAGGGATGTACTTTGCCACCAGACACCATTATAAATGGCGCCAGTCCTTTCTGGTATTGTATAGCAGCCAGCCGGCAACGGAGCATACCGCCTGCGCTCAGGGGCACGGCCGGATCTTCGGGGCCAGCACCGGGCACCAGGATCACAGAATATTTATAGCTGGTCCATTTGAGGGTCTTTATTCTGTCGTAAGCTGCTTTGTTTACCGTTGTTTCCATTGGCTCATAATCAGCAGCCTGGTCGCGCTCATTCATTTCAATGAACAGTAAAGAGGCGGTGAGCGAAGGCAAGAAAAAGAGCCGGCTTGCGGCACACTCCTGCATCACTACATAGGTAGGAGAATAGAGCATGCTGCCGTAGCGGGGATTGTTTACATTGAAGCTGATGGAATCAATCAGGGGATAATTGGCTTTTTTACCTTCGGCATACACACCAATGGCAAAGTTGATGCCCATAGCATCCTGCTCCCAGGCTTTGCGCAACAGTTCTGCGCCGCTTTCTTTTTGGAAGAGAATGTATGTGCCTGAAGGTATAAGGTGTTGCTTTACTAATTTACCCAGCGCATTGTTTTCATTGTATAAAGCAGTAAGACGGGCGCTGACTGTTTGTATTTCCTGCTCAGACAGTTTCAACTGCTCAGTATAGCAGGCAGCATTGTTGCCACAAGTCTTTAGCGCATTGGCAAGGCCAGCCAGTTTACGTTGCGCTATGTTGGCCAAGGCTGTATCTCCTTCTACCAGTTTGCGTGCTTCCTTGTCCTGCTTCAGGAGCGTGAGCAGGTAATAGTTCTTATACTGTACGATATGATCGCCGGTTACCAGCTTGTAGCGCGGATCGGGAGCTGGTTGTTGAGCCAAAAGATAACAGGCCATGCAACACATGACCATTGTGAGGAACGCCTTAACCATTATTTGTGTAGTATTTTCGGCGGCAAAAGTCCTGTGTTGAGATTAACTTAATATCACGCGTGTGTTACCGGATTGTTACGGATTTTTTAACAAGAATTTATGTATGATTAGAATCGATACACGCTGATAGAGGTGAAAAGGGCTATTTCGTCAACTTTCTTATATTTACCGTTTCACCTTATCCTCCTGTTAAACAGCTAATTCCATGATCATGCAGCAAAAAGGATTTCTCTTCCGGCGTTTTAAGATTGCTTTGCCCCTGTGGACTATTCTCTGTCCCCTGATTGGTTTACTATTGCTATTGCTGACCGGGAAAGAAAATAGCGGCTGGGTCAATGGATTGCTGGGTATTGTATTGATCTCCGTGGTGCTGAGTGCTGTGCATCATGCAGAGGTGGTGGCGCATAAAGTGGGTGAACCTTATGGCACATTGATACTGGCGCTGGCGATCACGATCATCGAAGTATCACTGATCGTGACCATCATGCTTACTGAAGGGGAACAGGGCTCTACGCTGGCACGGGATACTGTATTTGCTGCCATCATGCTCATCCTCACCGGCATTATTGGTTTGTGTCTGCTGGTGGGCGGTTATCGCTTCAAAGAGCAGGTGTTTGTAAAACAAGGTGTAAGCGCTTCTCTCGTGGCCCTCACCGCCATTACTATCCTCACCCTCGTATTGCCCAATTATACCACCAGTACGCCGGGGCCTGTGTATACTACCAGTCAGTTGATATTTGTTGCCATTGTATCATTGGTGCTGTACCTGGGCTTTGTGGCTGTGCAGGCCGTTCGTCACCGGGAATATTTTCTGCCCACCGGCGAAAAAGATACGCATGCTGAACCTCCCTCCACCCCCACCACTGTTACCAGCCTGTTGTTTCTGCTGTTGGCATTGGCAGTAGTAGTCATCTTGTCTAAAAACTTATCTCCTGCTATTGAAAATATCGTGGTAAGCATGGGCGCTCCCAAAAGTCTCGTGGGGATCATCATCGCCACGGTGATATTGCTGCCCGAAGGGCTTGCTGCCATCAGGGCTGCGAGGCGCAACCGTTTACAAACCAGTCTCAACCTTGCACTGGGCTCTGCGCTGGCCAGTATTGGGCTCACCATCCCTGCTGTGGCTATCGTGGGGTATTTCACCGGCTTTCATATTACGCTGGGTATCGACACCAAGTCGACGCTTCTGCTGATCTTGTCGTTGTTTACCATCAGTATTTCATTTGGTGCAGGGCGTACCAATATCCTGCAGGGTATTGTGCTGCTGGTAATACTGGCTACTTATTTATTCACGACCATCGTGCCCTGATGCTCAAGGCAGTTTTTGCACTTCAATGCCTCGTTCTGTAGCGCCTGTGCTTTGGTATTGTTCTTTTACATCCCGAAAGGGAAATACTTTATTGCGCAAGGGTGTAATACCGACAATGGTACTTCCATAGATCAACTCCAATGCTTTGTCTACAGACTGATCGCCGGGGAAACCCATTGGCTGCAAGGGTAAGCTACTGAACTCATTCACTTCATGATCGGGTAGCAATCCGCTGTTGTATCCGCCTTTATCGTTCGCGTCAAAGATCTTATAAATGGTAGGCATCAACACCCACTCTACTTTGCGCGGATTGTTTTTGTCTTCGATACGGAATGACGCTTCATCTTTACCTTTTGTTTTGGTGCCAATGCGTATTACCTGCATATAGGGTTTCAGGTTATTGCACAATATCTCTGCCGCCGACACGGTGGCACCAGAGGTAAGTATAAACACTCTTTGCAAACCAGGATTGCGGGACTGCAGGTCCTGCATATTCTTACCGGGGCTACTGGCGGAAAAAGCAATGGTTTGGCGAAATGTTTGTTTCACCGTGCCACCAAAACGGTTGCCCTTAAAAGTAACATATACCTGATCGGGGTTAAAAGAAGGAATCAGCATGGCCGCCAGCTTGGCCGAGGACGCTACGCTGCCACCGGGATTGAAACGGAGGTCAAGTATCAATTCTGCAATGCCGGCATTTTTAAACTTCTGCATAGCATCGAGCAGCTGAAAATCCAACGACTCGTTACACTCAAAATAGGCAAGATAGCCGGTGCGGGTGCCATTCTTATCAAAGACGTGCGTGGCATATACGCTTTTGGAAGAGATGCTTCCACTGGCAATAGCTACCTGAGCAGAGTCGACCAGTGCCGTGCCATTATTATTGAGTGTTGCAAGCTGCAGCAATACCGGCTGCCTGGCACTCAACATGCTAATAATATCGCTCATATTGGCAGTGGTGATATTTGTATTATTGACCCTGGTGAAAAACATGGACCTTTGCAGGTGTGCTTTATCTGCTTCGCCGCCCGGAATGATGAGCGTAACCACACCCACCAGTTGCTGTGCATCGAATGGATGCCCGATCAGTGAATAATAAAATCCAAAGATATCAGGTGTTGAACCAGCGGGACCAATGCTCCGGCGGTTACTGATCCAGGAAAAACGGTCTTCGGGGGACAGCAACTGTTCAAAAAACTCCTGGGTGGGTAAAGTATAGTCAGGCTTACCCGTTAGCTGGTCGCTCCAGTAATAATAGCGCTTCAGGCTATCGTATACCCATTTGTTACTGATGCCCGGTTCATCCGTAGGTTCAAAGGGCAGGGTTTTCTTGCTGCAAAAGAGGTTTTGCGCAGTTACTATCACCAATAAAATGATATACAGCCATTTGACTTTTCTGTAATCACGAAAGCCGGGACGAAGTTTTCCAAACAGGGTTATCATACAACAGGCCGTTTTAAGAAATTTTTATTTTTCTGTTACTTTTTGATAAGTAATTTTGTCCTGGAATTAAACAATTACAAAACATTAGGGTGACCGTTCGCGGTTGCCCTTTTGTCTTATAGCTCCAGGCTGTCATGTATAAGCGACAATTACCTGTGAAGCTGCCTCCACAGGTAATTGAGTAAATGCATAGGACAAATTACTTATGCGGTTTATTTCTTAATAAACAACTTGCTTTGGCGTTGTCCGTTTACCTGGTAGATCACAAAATAATTACCAGCTACCAACTGCTTAACGCTCACTTTCGTTTGCACAGCCCCTTCGGCTACATTCTGGTTCATCAGTTGTCTTCCGTCAACACCGATCACTTGCAGAGAAGCACCTTTTTCCGCTTGCGGGTGTTGTACCAGCAGTTGATCAGCTACGGGGTTGGGGAAAATACCCAGCTTGATGACACCATCTACTTTTAACACATCGCTCACCAGCTTGCCTTCTTTGCTGCTGGTAGTTACGCGGTAGTAAGCAGGTGCTTCTGTGCGGCTGTCCTGCAGCTCATACAAGTCTTTCTGACCAGCTTTCTTAACAGTGCGGAGTGCAGCAAAAGTTTTACCACCATCAACAGATTTTTCAATTACAAACTCCTGCGCATCCTGGTCGGTAGTATTCCACTGCAGGGTGATCAGGTCATCGGTAGTTTGTTCTGTAGACAACCACAGGCTGATACCCAACAATCTTGCGCCATCGATCACCAATACACTGGCGAGGCCGCCGGTTGGATTTTTGGTATCGATCACGGTGTTGTTTACAGAAGGCCACTTGTCGATAACGATAAAGGGGAAGTGGGGTACAAAAACAATGGGGTAATAAGACTTTTTAAAATCACCATCCAGTGCAAATCGGTCAATGCGCCTGATACCATTGGGTAGTACGTTGGGAATGATTGTTCCCCAGGCATTGTTGATAGCATTTACACTGTCGGCATAGAAAGGTGCATAACCTGCCGCCACATTATTGTTGCTACCGTCGCTTTCAAGAAAAGTACCAGCAACGGGCCTGCCTTGTGACAGGGGATTGTCGTACAGGAACACAAATTGTTTGGGAATAGCACCGGTAACAGGTGTTGCACGTACTGCTGTACCGCTGAGGGTATCGGCAGTAGTACCAAAGTTGATCACGCGCACAGGGTTGGGAGCAGTAATCAAGGTAGTAGGCACTATATCACCTGCGCCATTATTCAGTACAAGGCGGAAGTAAACATTGTTACCCGGTTTGAAGGTAGTGGAGACACTGGGCTCACCAATAAACCAACCCGTATAGGAGCCAGCAGTATCGGTGGTGAATTCGCCATAACGTCCGGGAGTTCCTAATGAAGCGGAGGTTACGCGTATGAAATTACCGGTATCTTTTACCAGGATATAACCACCTTCTCCAATGCTGACAGGGTTGGCAGGATCGAGCAGGAAGCGATTAAAATAGCGATAGGTTGCATTGGGCAAAAGACCGTTTACGGTGAGGCGGCAGGCAAAGGGTACCCTGCGCTCGTCGGCAAATACAAAAGAACCTACACCTTGCATGTATTTAGGGAAATATACCTCGGAGATTGACTGGGCAAACGACATGGTCGAAGCCAGCAACAGGAATACTATGAATATTTTTGATTTCATAATTTAGTTTCTTTTAGTAATGAAAGTCCATGGAACCGGTTGCTAAAAGGGTAGAATTGTTGAATCAGTGTGCAGTTTTAATGATACCAGGCATCCGGCAATACGGATGCCTGGTATGTTAAGAAAATACCTGTTTCACATTACCTGCGTGCAGGCTTTTAAGGATTGAGCGTAGTTATTTTAGCCCAGCCGTACATCCAGTTGCTTCCGGTACCAGATGCAAATGCACCACGGTAAGTGATACCAGTTGTAGTCCATACTGCAGCACCAGGAGCACCGGTGAAGTTGGCAGTACCGATCAGTGGAGAACCAGTTACCGGCCTGAAATCGTTGTCACTTGCATTAAACGGATCATCCAGCAATATTGTGCTATTTGGATTGGCTCCGGTAAACTCTGTGCAGGTAGCTAAAGGAATAGCAGGAGGAACAGGTAAATGAGAATCGGTATAACCGTGGAAGACAGAATACTTGATTTCCGCATTGTCATTAATAGAAGGAGTTGACTGCAAACGAAGGCCAGTGGGGAAACCGAAGAAAACAGAGTTATAGACTGTATAACCTGAGTTCACACGGAATAAAGCACCATTCAATAAACCTTTGGCAGTAGCACTGTCGGCCCTGTTAACACCCACTACCGTCATATTGGAAATGTAAGGGTGTGTTCTTGGCGTGATAGGCAAGCCACCTGAAGTGGCACCAGCGGCATCATTGTTAGACTCGATACCATTGGGGTTGGCTGAGTAACGGGAAGTATCGTTTGACAGTACAGATACTGCAAACTGAATAGACCCTGTATAACCAAAATCAAAGTCGAAAGCATCATCATCAGGTTCGAAAGCGATCAGGTGTTTGGCATTTACTGTGCCACCAAAAAATTCGAAAGCGTCATCGTTACCTCTGTATACTTCGATAAAATCAAGTACGGTATTGCTACCTACACCACCCAGGGTCAAGCCATTCAGCTCATTGTCCTGAGCAATAGAAGCACCGGCATACTCAATGCGCACATAGGTCAATACGCCAGAATTGTCGTTAGCAGTATTTCCACCGTAAGAGATATCCACGCCGACAGGAACTGAAGGTGTATTGATACCTTCGATGATCGTTGTAGTAGGCTGGTTGGTAGGAGCAGCGCCCAACAGCACTACACCACCCCAGTCACCAGGCTGAGGATTAGCTGCATCAGAAGTGAAAATGATGGGGCAGGTTTGTGAACCACGGGCATCCAGCTTAGCGCCTTTGGTGATCACCAATGCAGAAGCATTAGCAGGGTTGGCATATTTCACGCCTTTCAATACAGTTCCCTCAGGAATGGTCAAAGTAGCATTATTGCTAACGAATACTTTACCATCGATGCGGTAAACGATATTACAATCCAACTGTGTGTTGGAAGTAATTACACCACTGAGGGTTTGGGTACCTATGCTATCACAAGCCTCGCAGCTGGGAATACGCTCGCTGGCTGAAGTGGCACGGGCATCGAATTTGTTGTCGAAGCTTCTTTTACAAGCAACGATAGATACTGCGGCTACAGCTATTACTGCTGCGCCAAGAAAAATCTTCTTTTTCATAGATGATAAGAAATTTGGAATTAAACAATTAAAAAACAATACAATTACAAAAAATATGAAACAGGTAATTTCTTATGGCTTAATGGTCAAATGGCGTTATTATTTCCAGTCGAAAACTATTCCGAATCGCACCGTGTTGGTTAAAGGATTTCTATTGATCTTATCTCCTGTAGGCACGAGGTAGGAGAAGTTAACTGTTGCAAAGCTGAAATGAATGCCAGCGCCTGCTGTAATATTCTGCCAGTTTCCGCCAGCATATGTTTTGCTATTGTAGCCGAGCCGCAGGTGCAACTGTTCATTATAGGTATACTCCATGCCAAATCCAAACTGCCATGCTTTGTTGCCGAAGGAGTCGAACCAGCTTCCAACAACTCCCTGATCGCGGTATTCTTTCATACCTTCCGTATTATCGGGCAATTCTGGTACCAACAACTTGTTTATATCTGCTGCAAACGTCATCTTATTGTTATCATCCCACACTTCCGTATAGGCAGCGCCGATACCAAGATTGGCAGGTATAAAATCTTTTTCATCTGCATTGTCGGCGTAGCTGATCTTGCCACCCAGATTAGACAAAGAGAGGCCGGCTGTCCATCCTGCACGTTTATCATTCAATCCATTGTAGTAAAAGGAAAGATCGCCTGCCACAGTATTGCCGGCCTTGTAACTAATGCCATTCATATTACCTGTAGATAAATTGGAATGTATATAACGTAATGCTGCTGCTATGCCAAACTTATCCGACAGTCTGCGGCTATACCCAAAGTCAATCGCCATTTCGCGGGGATTATTCGTCTGCAGCTTATTACCATTATAATCCACGAGATCAAGATCGCCTAAGCTAAAGTAACGCAGCGAGGCAGACAATGCCTGGTTTTCATCCAGCTTGTAGTAACCAGCCAACGTAGCCAGGTATACATCTTCTGCAATGTCTTTCAGCCAAGGTGTATAAGTGGCACTCAGTCCTGCCTTACCAGTTGCAAAAGGCACTTTGGCAAGATTATAGAAACTGCTATTGGCATCCGGAGACAATGCAATGCCCACATCTCCCATGCCACCACTACGTGCATCCGGCGATATACGAAGAAAAGGTACCGCCGTGGTATTAATATTGATCGTTTTATTGCTGCCGCCATCCTGCGCCAGCAGTGTTCCATTGATCATTAAGATCAGGAGAACAAAAATACTATTCCGGGCTATATGTAACTGTTGCATGTATGAGAATTTAAAATGAAATCTTTGCTGTTGTTTTTATCGTATTGAAACTTTTGACTTGAGTGTAAAACCAGCACCATTTACCCGTATATGGTATACACCGGCCGTAATATTTCCTATGGGTAAATGATATGTATTATTTCCCTGAGCCAGGGTTACATTCAACTGCAAGAGCCTGGTACCGTACTGGTCAAACAACTGGATGCTGGCTTTGCCACTTTCTACAGCATGAATATTGACCCGCAATTGGCCCGGACTGCTGACGTACGTACTCAGGTTATCCTGGCTGGCGCCCTGTGCAGGTAATATGCTAAACGTGCCGGCCACCTGGGCAATATTGTAATTATTGGATGTGGCACCGGAAACGTTCAACGTGTAGCGTCCTGCCAACGAACCTGTCGTAGCAGTGGTGGTTATAACAGGCGGTGTTGTAAGGCGGCTCACATTGTCGCCATTCACAAATCCTGTATAGAGCAATTCAAAAACAGGATTTGCCTGTCCTTCCAGCTTAATCGTGTCTTTTGCACGAATCACCAGGTTCACCTTTTGTACAGTAAATGTTCTTATTACATTAGGCGCAGGGGCATTGGATGCGTCGCCGGGTTGTGAAGCAGTGATATCGGTAGTACCGGCACCTACAATGTGTATCATGGTATCATTTACGATCGTAGCTACATTGGTGTTACTGCTGACGTAGCGCACTTTCAACGTAGAGCTGGCAGTAGCACCAGGCCGTACATCTGCATCTCCATAATTTCTAACTGGCAATGCATCAAAAGTAATCGTTTGAGCAGGCAGCGGCGTAACGGTAAGGGTTCCCGCCACATAAGTAATGTTATAATTGGCAGCAACTGCTCCTGAAACATTGATCGGATAGTCGCCTACAGGCGATGCCGTAGTAGCAGTAGTGCTGATTACTGGTTGTGTAGTAAATACCGTACTTGTTTCATTTTTTACAAAGCCGGTATAGGTAATTGTCAGCGCAGGATTGGGCTGTCCTACAAGTCTTGTTTGATTGTTGGCCTTGATGGTAAGCGGCGCCTTGTTAACCGTAAGCACCTGGGGCACATCTATTGCTGCTTCATAGTTGGCATCGCCGGGGTGAGCAGCTGTGATGGTAGTAGTACCTACCCCATTTATCTGGATAAAGCCATTGACTACGGTAGCAACTGCGGGATCACTGCTGTTATATTGGATCGTTAAGTTAGAGGAGATGGTGGCGCCGGTAGCAAAATTGGCATCGCCGTATGTTTTTACCGGTAATGTGCCGAAAGTAATGGTTTGCGCTTGTTTAGAAGCAGTAACGGTTAACACACCGTCTACAAAAGAAATGTTGTAGTTGGCTGCTGCAGCGCCACCGGGCGTAATAGGATAAGTTCCCGGAATCGATATTTGCGTGGCAGTAGTGGTAACAGTGAGCGGAGCAGTAAACACTGATTCATTTTCCCCGTTTACAAATCCGGTGTAGGTAACAGCAAAATTAGTTGGCACCGGGTCTCCTTGTACTTTCGCTGCATTGTTGGCAGTGATCGTAAGGCTGGCTTTGTTAACGGTGAGCGTTTGAGGCACTGAGGGTGCAGCCTGATAATCGACATTACCAGCCTGATCGGCTGTAATATCGACAGTACCAGCTCCCACAATATGTACCTTACCATTTACGATGGTAGCTACAGCGTGGTTATTGCTGGAATAAGTGACTGTGAGGTTGGAGCTGGCTGTGGCGCCCGGATCGAAATCCGCCTCACCATATATTTTGGCAGTTAAAGCATTAAAAGTGATCGTTTGCGCCTGTTGTACGGGAGGACCGAGATCTATGACGCCACCATCCAATACAAGCACCGTGGTCAATCCGCCAGTTGCGTTGGCTGTTGCGAGGGTACCTCCCCCACTCTGTGCCCAAGTTCCATCTGCAGACGTCTTGAAGCCTACCTGAGATGCATCCGATAGTGCATATTGTACGATCCGCCTGACGCCACCGGCAAGGTTATTAGGAATTATAGTGCCCCAGTTCTTATCTTTTTCATTTACATCGTTGGCATAAAAGGGAGCATAAAAAGCAGCCGTCGTATTGGCTGTTCCATCTGCTTCCACAAATGTGCCGGTAATGGGCCGGCCAGTACCGGCCGTATTATCATACAGCATTACAAAGTTCTTAGCGACGCCCTGGGCTGCAGCAGTGCTCCTTAAGGCAGTTCCATCAGCAGCAGTGGCTCCAAAGTTGACCGTTGTTATCGGCGTGTTACAAGTCACAAATTTGTCGATCACTGTTCCATCATTTCCATCGTTGAGCGTAAGACGAACATATACCTGATTGCCTGGCGCAAACATGGTAGCCGTGTTGGGCTCAGCGGCGAACCAGCCGGTGTAAGAACCGGATGCATCTGTAGTGAAAGTACCAAACCGGCCGGCAATCGTGAATCCCGGAGCAGTGGTACGAATAAAGGCGCCGGATTGTGTTACAATAATAAACCCGCCCTCACCGGCCAGTGAAGTGTTGGCAGGATCATTAATAAATTTATTATAATAGCGGTAGGTTTTATTCGCGGCAAGTCCTCCAACGGTAAGCCGGCAAACAAAGGGCACCCGTCTTTCCTGTGTTGTACTTAATGCACCAACGCCCTGCATGTATTGGGGCAGGAATACATCGGTGGCTGTTTGGGCAAATGAAACATAAGAAAACAATAAACCTGCAAACAGCGTAAAGAAGAATTTTGCGTATCGCATTGTATTGAATGATTATAATGTTTAGTAAAGCTTCTCTCCATCCAGGTTGGCAGGCAAACCGCCACTGATCGACACCCGGAAAATATAATTGGTAAAATCGGGGTTCATGTTATCAAACTGGAAAGCGAAGATCTGCGCCATCAGTTTTCGGGCAGGGTCTGTTGTATACAGGTTTGCCCGTGCTTTATTGGCAGATGTCCTTGCCTGGAAGAATTTAGAAAACTGTCCTTTTCTTAGCACGAAGCTGTCGGTAGGCTCATATCTACCATCATTATTGGGTGAGTTCTCTACTACTACCAGCAGGGAGTCTGGCAAGGATGCTAATGTGTAATTGATCGAAACTTTTCCATAACCGGCAGGTGCAGGTGTTTCATTTGCCGGGGGTCCCATCAGCTTCATCGGAGCACCAGCCGCTGCCTGATAAAAAGTGATCCGGTTGATAAATCCCAGTTTGTAAGTAATCAGGGTATCTGCCACGACCGTGTTGCGGTAATAGTCAAACAACCGGAACCTGTGCCGGGGGTTGAGGTAACGGACCGAAAAGGGAACATCATCGTAGGCCGGCGCCACTATTTCATTGGCCAATACGGATTCATCGGCCGTTATCTTCAGCAAAAAAGAGTCGACACTCAGCACCTTTACACGCAACCCTGTAAATACAGGTTCATCTATCGGTTGCTCATTCTTCGAACAGCCCTGTAATGCATACAGGACGATTAACAACAAGACAGTATAAATAAAGTGTAACTTAATTTTCATATTACTCAAATTAAACTGGAAGTAATTTTTATCCTTACCATTTACAGGCGCCAGGTGAGGCTCATACTAATGTTGGCGCCTTTTTTCACTTTATAGTTGATCCGGTCCAGCTCTTCATTGTAGCCATCTCCTTTCGGGTCATTATTGGCTCCATAGGGGGTAGACGCTCCATCCCGGGAGTCACTATTGGAATAAATAATGACGGGTTGATTGAGTATATCTGCCAAGTTTACTTTCAACTCTAATTTTTGCTTCATGAGTCTTGTACTTAGTTGGAGGTCTACTACATCCCGGGGATTCTCCCACTGGATCAGGAAAGGAATGGTACCGCCATTCACGATCCTGCGGCCAATGCGATTGTAACCGATATTGAAGCCCCATGTTTTGCTTTGGTAATTAAGGCCTGCATTGACGATGTAAGGTGACAATCCCTGGATAGGTCTTTTTTCGTTGGCGATATAATTCGTATCCTTTTCGGTAACCGGGCTCTTCGTAACAATGTATTTGATCTCTCCTTCGAGGTGTGTGTAGTTGCCGCTGATGTAGAAGCGCTGCAACCATTGGCTACCGGGGTCAATAAAGGATAAGGATTTACGTATATCGATCTCGAACCCTGTGGCAGTAGCCTTGTACAGGTTTTGATATTCTACGCGGTTGGAAGTGGTTTGGATATGATAGAATCGTTCTACCGGATTGGAAAAATCCTTGTGAAAAAAGGATGCAGACAGAATCTCGTCGCCGGAAGGGTAATACTCAAAACGAACATCATAATTGTCGATACGCGAGATCTGTAATCCTTTTTGTCCGATCACCTCTGCCAGCTCTGTAAAATCATAATAAACATAGGGCGAACGTTCTACGAAATCAGGGCGTGCCAGGGTTTTACTGAACGCCAGCCTCAGATTTATTTTGTTGGTCAGGCTATATATAATGTTCACAGAAGGCAGCAGGTCTTTCTCATGATAGGAGCTGTCTGAAAAAAAAGGTAACGCCGTATTGTAATCGTAATAAACCGTAGACAAATTCATTACATTGCTTTCATACCTGAGGCCGCCGGTTAAACGTAACTGCTTTACAGGTTTCAGATCGAGCATTACATAGCCTGCCTGTAAAGTTTGGGTGCCGGTATACCTATCGCCGAGACTTTCGGCCCTTGTAGAAGTAGGATGATAGGTCAGACTGCCATTGGCAAATGCTTCCGGAACAACAATTTTGTAATAAGGCGATCCCTGCAAACCAAGCGTGTACCCTGCTGTACCAATGATCCTGAAATTGGCAGCATCGAAATCAGCTTTACGTTGGGACCAGGCATATCCTGCTTTTATCAATTGTTTTTCTCCCAGTACATTAAATGGCAAGGAGATATTGGCGCCAGCATTTTTCCTGTCTTCTTCCAGTAAAGAAGAATACATGCCTCCCAACAGCAACAACAGATCACTGAAGTTATAAGAGTATTTGCCTTCGGTATCGGCCCCTGCTTCCTGCCTCGCGGTGATGAATCTTGTATCAGGCTGGTCACGCTGCATCCTGATATAATCTCCAAACCAATCGGCTTTTAATCCGCCCTGGGTGAGCTTATGTTCTCCTTCGAGCCGTGATTGGCACAACCGGCTGTCGAGTGTTACCTCTCCGGTGCGTCGTGCGTCCCAACCCTGAGAAGTGTAGTAACCAGTTCTCCAATCCAGTTGGTTGCTATAACGTTTATTGTATAGATTTTTAAAAGAAATCCGATGATTGGCGGTCTTGAAGGCCGTATTGAACAAAGCACCAATGGTAGTATTGTAACGATAGCGCTCACTGTCGAACTGGTATTGATTGATAATACCTGCCTCTCCTTTTTCCACCAATTGCTCATTGAGATAAGTGAGCGCGGCTACGAAACCAAGGGAGCTTTTATTGAAGCGCTTATTCAGCCCGCCTGTCAATTGATAATTCTGTTGGGGCTGGTAGGCATAGCGGTGGAACTGCCACCGGTTGGGAATTTGTGCCCCGACAGCATTAATAGCAGCTGCATTGCCATCATTGCGGTAATGATAGTACTGCACGGGATCCATTACTCTCCCATCACCAAAATATTTACGGTTCTCATCTACTTTCCCCAGAAAGGCATTGTTATCCCGCTTGTAAGAAACCAAGTCCTGGTTCATACTGGCCGTGTTGAAGCCGGTTCCCAGCGTTACGCTTAAAAAGTTCTCTACCGGTACATCCTTTGTGGTTATCTGGACCAAGCCACCGGTAAATTCACCGGGCAGATCGGGCGTAGCGGTTTTATTGACTATGATATTATCTACCAGCTGGCTCGGAACGATGTCAAAACTGAAGTTCCTCCTGTTGGGCTCTGTACTGGGCAAAGAAGCGCCATTGATCAGTACATTGTTGTACCGGTCGCTGACGCCACGGATGGTTACGAATTTATCATTCTGTACAGTGATGCCACTGACACGTTTTAATACCTGTCCGGTATTGTTGTCGGGCGTTACCCTGATCTGTTCGGCACTGATACCATTGGTCATGCTGGCATTGTTCTTCTGGGTCATTAGTAGTGCTTTCACCGACTCGCGGCGGGCGCCGCCGGTCACTACCACCGTTTGTAATTGCCTGGAATCCGCCTGATCAAGCACTACGCTCAAGTCGGTCACCTCACCTTCCCGCACAATGACATCAGTTATCTGTTTGGTAGTATATCCAATAAAAGACACTTGCAAAGTATAGGTACCGGGTGGCAGTGATACCACATAATCACCCGATACCGAAGAAGTAATCCCTTTTTCTACACCCTGTACGGTAATGCTAACGCCGGGCATTACTTCATTTTTTTCGTTACGGATCACCCCCGTTACCCGACCGGGCTTTACACCCGTTGCCGCCGGGACGGCAACGGGTACAGACACTTTAACAGCAATAACTTTTCCAGCTACCTGGTAAACAAGATTGGCCTGTATGCCTAACGCTTCCAGAGCCTTACCCAATGTAATGTTCTCATAACTAAAGGCAGGGATTGTAATTCTTTCTAACTGGGTTTGTGCATAGGAAAAATCATAAGAGCTTTGGCGGTCCAGCTCCTGTAAGACTTTTAAAGCGGTGGTGTTTCTGAGTTTAACGGATATTTTTTCAGTAAGACCGCCCAATTGAGCATGGGCAAAAAAACTACATAGCAAAATTAATTGGGTACAGCACAGCCATCGCATAACAACGCGGCCGCGTAAACGGTTAGTTGAGGTCATATCAATCATCCTTGAATTTTATATTACATTTCCGGAAAACAGCTTCGTGTAAAATCACTTAGTGATCATCACTCTTCCTTCTTTGGTTGTAAAGGTTAGCCCATGCACAAACAGCATATTATGCAGGGTCGATTGCCAGTCGTTCACGGTAAAAGTGCCCGTGATACGTTTATTGTTTAAAAGGTGTTTGTCGTAATTAATTGACAGATGATACCTGTCGCCAATACGCTCAACGGCTTCTTCAAGAGGCACTTCATTAAAAACCAATGCGCCGCTGGTCCACGCATTGATGTTATTAACGGCCATAGGCATCAATTGCCAATCCTTCGTTTGCCTGGAATAACGCATTGTTTGGTTGGGGGCCAGTACAGCAGCCACTGCTCTTGCTTTATCTTCCAGCGCTACTTTACCATGTACCAGTGATACCCTGATCTCGGACTCATGCACGTAAGCCTCGATATTGAAAGCTGTACCCAGTACACGGGTATGGATATTGCCTGTTTCAACAATGAAAGGCCTGGTGGCATCTTTCGCTACTTCAAAAAAACCTTCACCCGATAGTTTCACAAACCGTTGTGTATGGTTGTACTGCTTATGGTCAAACTCCAGTCTTGAATGTCTGTTGAGCCACACCACTGTACCATCGGGCATAGTTACTTTGCGGACCACATTCCGATCGTTCTCAATGATCGATAAGGCAGCAACAGCTTGTTGTGCAGAAGCACTCTGCTTACGGTTGAGGTACCACAACAGCATACCTGCGCCAACCGTTAATACGATAGCAGCAGCAGCGGCATACTTCCGCAACAACCCATGCCTTTTTATTGGCACAACAGGAGCACCTTTAAGCTCCTGCATGAGCTGTCGATGCATACGGGATTTAACAGATTCGAGCCATTCGGCTTGCAAGTCCTCTTCTACATCATTGAAGCCGGCAGTGGCGATCCACTTTTTAAACAGGTCGATCTCTTCCTGTGTACAGTCGCCGTTCTTAAGGCGCTGCATAAATGCTTCAATTGATTGTCTGGAGGGCTGCATGTAGTAGTAGTAACACAGCGAAAAAAAAGTACCAGACGAATTATATTACCAAAATGTTAAGGAAAGAACATAAAGAGTTGCATATATACCCGCTTAAAGGCTACCCGTAAACGCTTGGAGGCGAGATGTAGCTGGTTCTTAACCGTTTGCTTCGACAATAACAGATCGCCTGCTATTTCATCGATGGATTGTTCCCTGTATACATTACGGATAAAAATATCCCGCATCTTGCCGGGCATACCGGTAATAGCGGAAGAGAAAGCCTGATCGATATTATTCCACCGCTGCTTTTCTTCTTCATTGATATGGTATTCGTTGGCCGGCGTTTGCTGGGCAAGGAAAGCTTCGAAGCTTTTGTAATGTTTTTCCTGTAATCCTTTAGAACGGAAATAATTAAACACTTTATGGTAGAGGGCTGCTATGAGATAGGACCGGATGGAGTCTTCCGGTGGCAGGGAATGAAAGTTTTTCCAGATATCTGCGAAAAGGTCGTGTACAATATCATAAGCATCTTCTGAGGAACCTGTTTTTTTGCAAGCCAATCTGAACAGAAGTTCCCAATAAGTATGATACAGCTTATTAAAAGCTGCTTCTTTTTCATCATGGATAGGTAGCTGGTGGTTCATAACCTGGTACCGCAAAAGTATAAGGTTATTTCCCGAATTGATTGTTTTCAGTTGTTATCAAAATATGAAGTGGAAACTTTTAGTGCCGGATTGTTGACTAACGTCAAGGGTGCCGATCGGTGCCGGGATGAAAGGTGTTCTGCAGGTGATCGTAACCGCTTGGAACAAATAAAAAAAGCCATCAGAAGAGGGTGCTCCTGATGGCTTTAAAATAGCAAAGCTGCAAGTTAGCTGGCGTGGTTGTTTATGCGCAAATGTCTTGAGGTGCTGATATATACACCAAGTGTCAGAACGGTCAACATAGCTGTTCCAACACTGGATAAAAACATCAGCTGCTTACTTTCGAGGTAACCGAAAACGGCCCAGCAAAGTGTAGCAGGCAGGAGGAGTACCAGTAATCCGATGGAAAGATGGCGGGCTTTTCTTCCTTTGTAGAGGCGTACCAATTGGGAAAACAACAGCGCACAAACGAGTGAATTGGCGAAAATGGCAACGAGGGTGTCCATAGTTATTGATTTTAGGGGTATAGGTTATGACAACGTAATTGAGTAACTTCATCCCAGGCAGCAGCCTTTCACAGCCATGAAATACGAACAAATACCACCGCCAGCGCACCTGAAGGAGTTTGTCCGCGGCTTCTGGACACTCGAAGCGCCTTCCGATAGCAAGGCACCTCAATCATTCCGCACATTTGCCGACGGCTGTCCGGGCCTCATCTTTCACCAGGTAGCGCAAGGTTCTTTTTACCAGAACGATAAGCAACTACCTGATCTTTTCTTATATGGGCAGGCTACCACCCATGCTAAGATCCATTCTACCGGGCCGCTCACAGCTGTAGGTATCTTTCTTCGTCCCAATGCACTGAAAGCTGTTTTCGGGCTCAATGCCGGCATACTCACCGATACCTGTATGGATGCGAGCACCCTGATCATAAAAGGGAATACATCATTTACAGAACAATTGCAGAATACATCATCCATGCCGGGCAAAATAGAATTGCTCTCTGGCTGGTTGAATGCGCAGGCGCAAAAGCATCAGAACCGGAAAAATGACATGATGCAATACGCCATTTCTGTCATAGCAAGGTCTAAGGGAAATGTAGCTTTGAAAGGGTTACAGACTGAATTACAACTATCCGAAAGAAGCTTTGAACGTAAATTCAAAGAATATATTGGAATTTCTCCTAAACTATTTTCAAGAATATGTCGGTTTCAGGCGTCCTTACAGCAACTGAGGAACAATGACTACGGAAAACTATCTGATATTGCTTTCGAGAACGATTATGCCGACCAGTCTCACTTCATACGCGCCTTTAAAGAGTTTGCAGGCGTCTCACCATTCCAGTATCAAAAAGAATCTGCCGAAATTATTGACAACTTAGCCACTGTTCTATAAATGATCAAATAAGCATATTTATTGTTGCTGTGCATAAAAAGAACCCCGGGGTCAACCCGTGGTTCTTTTTATGTGAGCCTATGTATAGCCATGTTGAATGAGGCTTCGACAAGCTCAGCCTGACAATGATATTATTACTCCGTCCTAAGGCTCTTCACGGGGTTTGCCAATGCAGCCCTGATTGCCTGGTAGCTCACTGTGGCCAGCGCAATCATAACAGACAGTAAACCTGCCATACCAAACACCCACCACTGAATGGAAATCCTGTAGGGATAATCTTTGAGCCAGGTGTGCATGGCCCACCAGGCCACTGGTGAAGCGAGTGCGAAAGCGATCAACACCAGTTTCAGGAAGTCTTTTGAAAGCAGCGTGGCCAATCCTGTCACTGAAGCGCCCAGCACCTTACGCACGCCAATCTCTTTCACCCGGCTTTCTGCCATATAGATCGCCAGACCAAACAGGCCAAGGCAGGAAATAAAGATCGTGAGCCCGGCAAACAAGCCCGCCAGGGTGGCGATACGCTTCTCATCTTCAAACTTCCGGGCATATTCCTCATCCACAAACTGGTACTCGAAAGGGTATTCGGGGTTGAACTTCCTGAAAATGTTCTCTGCCGTTTTCAGGTTCTTCTCCGTTGAGTTATCGCCATTGAACCGCATCAGGATCACGTTGAACCAGGCTTTGCCGCCGGCAATCAACATCGGCCGTGTAGGCTGATAAGGATCGGTGAGGATAAAATCCTTGATCACACCCACGATATGCCACTCAGTGCCATTATCCTTTACAATCTTACCGATGGGGTCTTTGAACTTCATCACTTTCAGCGACGACTCATTGATGATCATACCTGTCGAATCGGTAGGAAACTTCTTCAGGTCGAAGTCACGGCCCTGCACAAACTGCAGCCCCGCCGTTTTGCCCAAGCCCTGATCAGCATTGTACCGGTAGAAGTCGGTCTTATCGTTAGGGTCCTTGCCCTCCCACTCCTGGCCCCAGCCATCGCTCCAGCTTTCTGTAATGGGCGCACTCGTCTTGGTAACAGAAGTGGCCACTCCTGTGCTAACGAGTTCATTTCTGATCAGCTCAAAATGCTTCTCGATATCTCCTGTGAAAATATGGTATACCAGGTTGTCCTTGTTGTAGCCTGTCTGGCGGCTGCGGGCGTAATCGATCTGTTGCTTGACAATGATCGTACAAATGATCAGCACAATGGCGAAGGTGAATTGCAGCACCACCAGCACTTTGCGCGGCGTCACTACAGACTGGGCTTTCTTGAAAGTGCCTTTCAATACTTTTACCGGCTTAAACGAAGAAAGGAAGAAGGCAGGATAGCTGCCAGCCAGCAGACCAGTGAACAATATAAACCCAAGCCCTATCAGCCAAAACCAGGGGTTGGTATAAGGCACATATAATCTTTTATCAGTAAGGGTATTGAAGCCCCCCAGGCTACATTGCACAACAATGATGGCAAAGAAACCCGCGATGAGCGCCAGTAATACCGACTCGCTGATGAACTGACCTATCAATGAGAACCTTTGCGCTCCTACTACTTTACGGATACCCACTTCTTTGGCACGTTTCTCACTGCGGGCGGTACTCAGGTTCATGAAATTGATACAGGCGATGAGCAGGATGAAAGCTGCCACGATACCAAACAGCTTTACGAATGTGATGCGACCACCGCCGTCTTCCACGCCGTTGGTGAAGCTGGAATACAGCCTCCACTTTTTCATGGGATATAAGAACATTTCCCACTTGGGTTCATCCTTGGCGTAGCGTTGTTTCATCACTTTTACTTTGGGCGCTACTGAAGCCAGCGTAGCATTGGGCTTCAGCAATACATAGGTGCGGGTACTGTTATTACCCCAATGTGTATCATCATTGCCTATAAAACGATTGTAGGCCCAGGGCAGCAGGTATTCGAAATTGAAGCGTGTGTTATTGGGCAGGTCTTTCAAAATGCCTGTGACGGTAAAGTTTTCTTTATTGTCGATCTTAATGACCTTGCCCATGGGGTCTTCCTTGCCAAACAGTTTATTCGCCAACTTCTCCGTAAGCACAATGGAGTGCATGTCTTTCAATACCAGCGCAGGATTGCCTTTCAACAGTGGGAAAGTGAACACCTGCAGGAAGTTGGAGTCCACCATATTGCCCCGTATCTTAATCTTCTTATCGCCTATGGTGAACAGGAAACTGCTGGTCCAGTTTACCCGCACGGCACTCTCTACCTCGGGCAGGTCTTTTTCCAATGTTCTGGCCAATACTTTGGGCGTGGTATTCCAGCAATTCAATTCACCGCTAAACTCGGCCTTGTTCCAGGCTTCATAAATACGGTCTTTCTTTTCATGAAACTGCTCATAGCTCACCTCGTTCTGTATCCACAACAAGATGAGGATGGCACTGGCCATGCCTACGACCAGACCTGCAATATTGATGGCTGAAAATCCTTTACTGCGCAGTAAGTTGCGCCAGGCTATTTTGAAAAAGCTTTTAAACATAAGCGCTGGTTAACAGATTTATGTAGTAGAGACGCCCGGGAAAAACAAATGTTACAGCCTGTCGCAACATTTATTACATTTTAATAAAAAGGCTATTGCGTCCCTACCCTTCTGCCAGCTATTGAAGCATTATTTTAAACGTTTGAACATTTTCTCCATCCGGGTAAACAGACAGCCAATAAACGCCTTTACTTAATCCGTTGACAGGCACCTTCACTTCCCCGCCACCAGTTGCTGCGTGGCTTGACCGGAACAACACTTGCCCCTGTGCATTGGCCAGCTGGAGCCGGAAAGCACCGGCATGATTTACCCGCATGCGGATGGTTGATACAGCAGGATTCTCCAACACATAGAACATACGCGCGGGTGTGTTCCGGATGATCACAATATTGGAAAGTGTTTCATACAGATTCACATCTACGCCCTTGATCCGATATTGGGCCATGGGCAACACATCATGATCGATCCAGGAATACGTGTGTCCCGCAGCTACAGAACCCTGCGCTTTTACCGGTCTGCCCACCGGCGTGAAATGAACGCCATCCACACTGCGTTCTATGATAAAATGATCAGTATTTATTTCGGATTGGGTTGTCCACTGCAACCTGTTTGCGCCAGACTCTGCGCGACCGGTAAGCATAAACCCATGCACCGGCAGTGTTGTACTACCGGACAGGTAATTGGCCGACTGACAGAATAAATTGTTCCTGACTGTTTCGTCTGTAATGGCTTCGATGGGAAAGCCGAGGTACAGTACCCTGAAGTTGGCTCCTTTGTAGCCAATGCCTGCACCACCGCCCGTTCCACCACTGTAGTTCAACACAATCTCTGAACCTCCATTCACATTGATCACATCGGGGAAATCGACATTGTAATAACCATTCACGCCATTACCAAACACGCCATTACCTCCATTCAACAAAGCAGGCGTGCCCGTGAAATTATAGGTGGCTGCGCCATCACTTACATATAGTGCTTTAAGGTAATTATTGTAAAAGCTAAGGTCTGCATTGGCAGATGCGGCCCTGCCCAGGTCCCAGCCGATCTCCGCACCCGATATCAGCAGACGGCCGCCACCATCGAGGTAATTCTTCAGCAAGAGCTTTTCTGCAGCATCCAGCGTTCTATCGGCCGTACTCTCTTCTCCTACGAACCAATCGACAGCAAAGTAATCAGCAAGGTTCACGCTGCCTGCTGCCACCGCTTCATTCTGTACTCCATCAAAAGCCAGATTGCAACTTGCGAGGCCAGTGCCATGCTCCACCATGTAATGATAGTTGTTCATCTTATCCAGCATCATCCTGCGCACATTGCCCAACACAGCCCCTTCATTCTTCAGCAACATAGCAGAAGCATCCAGCCTGTCGAAGCCATCTACCACCAAGAACTTCACCGTTTCGCCTGGTAAAGGAATACGCGCAGCTACCACACCTGAAGCGAATGACTCGCCACCGGCATTCACTCCCGTTATTTTGAAGAAATAAGTATTGCCAGCTGTGCCGCTAAAAGAATAATCCGTCGTCAATACTTCTGTCGGATTATCATAACCACGGCCATTTTCGCTTACATATACGCGATAACTGGTGGCTGCATGACCAAAGATGCCACCGGTAACCGGCGCCGTCCAGTTGAGCATGATCTGCCCACCGCCGATATTCTTTGCACGTACACCTGTAGGTTGCTCGGGCAGGAACACCAGCGGAATGCCATCGCGGTAATTGAAGAACTTTACAATGCCTTTATAAATAGCCCTTGCCGCCATGCGGCGAAACTCAGGCGCCCGCAGGTCGGTAGCATCGGCCGCAAGGTCATGAAACGCCAGTTCGATCAGTGTGCCCGGGATCGTACGCAGCTCCCGCAGCTCGCCAAAGTTGGCTTCTTTTACGCCACGGTCGGTCCAGGTGCTGCGCCATCCTGCGCGCAGGTCGGCAATGATCTGGCGGTGAATGCTATCGCGCAACTCTGTGCTGCCGGGCGTAATAGTTGGCTGTGAAGCGCCCAACCCATTGTAACGATACGTCTCCGTACCCGTGCCGCCACCCGCATTGGTATGGAAAGCTACATATACTGCATTGTTGATCTCAGTGGGTGTTCCCTTCGACAATTCCCACTCTGTATAGATTGGACGCACCGTCACATCTTCGCGGCATACCGGGTGCCCCTGGAAGCGTGCATATTGACGGGCCGCTTCTTCAAAGCGAGGCTTGCCACTGGCAGCACCACCGGTAGCACAATCGGGCTCGATGCCAACACCACCACCCAAACGCACGGCATCGGCCACCACTGCCTGTCCAAAATCTGCCGATTGATTGCTGATGACTACTTTGTTGTTACCACCGGCAAAAAAGTAATACTGGCCCAGGTAAATCCAGGTATCGCCATGTACTTCCTGGTTCACCGTATAAGTAGCAGTACCTCCTCCATGAAAAATAGTATACTTCACATCAGCTGCACGGTTCACACCACTGATGAAGCGCACAGAGACCCAATAATATCCGCTTACCGTAACAGACGGCGTAAAAATGGCCGCAGCAGATTCTGTAACATCGGCCGAACTGGTTCGATATGTACCATTATAACCGGCGATAGTGCCATTGGCCCAGGTGCCTGTTTCTGTATAACCGGGCGCGCCCTGGTCATTGTCTACAATAATCTCTTCCGGATTCACATCCCGCTCGCGCACACTCCATACACTGCCGCCGGCATTCATCAGATAATGTTGCAGGTAATAATCTACCGTTTCAGCTGTAGTAAAATCCTCCACCACCTGGTTGGTGGTGCCACGCTGCGTGGTGTAGCCGCTGCCGGTATTTTGCCAGCCATGCCCCGGGCTTAACCAAACGGATTTTCCGGACAGTGCCCCTGTGACACCCGGAATACCGCCGCCAGGAAATACCCTGCTGTTGGACGAGCGAGCCTGCCCCACTTTTTCCGGATACGCATCATGGTTCTTCACTGGTATGAACTTCGATACCGCTGGCTGATCGACAAAATAATCCAGGGATTGCCACCTGCCAGAAGCTGCATCTCTGGCAAGCAGCACGACGTTATTGGTATTTGTTTCGGTAGTAAGATGAACCAACAGCTCTGTTAATAATTCAGATTCGGTTTCAGACAAGACGCCTTTCCGCAGCGTGCTGCCCGTATTAAAATAAACCTGCAACAGACCGGCCTGCGTAGCAACACTGTCTGCTCTTAGCGATAGATTGATTTCCTGACCGATCAAATGATTGATGCGTGCCACAAGACTCGTATCACGCTGTGCAAAGGAAGAAGTTCCCAGCAGGCACAAGGATGCCACCAGGAGCGATGCGACTATTTTTCTCATGAAGCTACTGTTAGTTGGTCCATAAACTTACAGAAAACACGCATGCAGAAAGTAGCCGTATTGTGCGGTTACACCATGCATTTATAATTAAATAAATACGGTTATGTGGCATTCGGGAAGCATCCGGCAAAATTATATATTGGTCGCACAGGCTTAACAAACGAAACATTCTCAACGCCTTCCTTTACCCGGCGTATACCAACTGAAAGTGGTGCGGTTTTCTGCCGGGCGGATGGACGCAAACACCAAAAATGTCAATAAAAAAGCTCATATTTTTTTAAACACCATCCGACAACTTCAATACTTCGTTATTTTTACCCTGAATAAACAAAGCTACCTGCGTAATGCACCATACATTCATCGCCTATATCATCCTGGTCCTCGTTATCATGTTGCTGGTCATGTTGGCGCAAAAGATCAAAGTATCTTATCCTATCCTGCTGGTAGTAGCCGGATTGGCCATCAGCTTTATTCCCGGATTGCCGCCCATCGAAATAGATCCCGAGCTCATATTCGTCATATTCCTGCCGCCACTGCTATATGAAGCGGCGTGGAAAACCTCGTGGAAAGAGCTCTGGCGCTGGCGGCGGGTGATTGGCAGCTTTGCTTTTCTCATCGTGCTCCTTACCTCCTGCGTGGTAGCTGTATTTTCCAATTGGCTTATTCCGGGCTTTACGCTGGCGCTGGGTTTTCTGCTGGGAGGTATCATCTCCCCGCCTGATGCGGTGTCTGCCGCATCCGTGATGCAGACTGTGAAAGTCCCCAGGAGATTACTTTCTATTGTTGAGGGCGAAAGCCTGCTCAATGATGCGGCCAGCCTTATTGTATTCCGGTTTGCACTTATAGCAGTCGGCACCGGTAACTTCGTATTCCGGGATGCAGCCATCAACTTCCTACTCGTTATCGTCATGGGTATCCTCATCGGCGTACTCATAGCACTGGTATTTTATGCTTTGCACCGCTGGTTGCCCACCACCCCGCCCATCAACATTGTACTCTCCTTCCTTGCGCCCTATACCATGTACATCGTGGCGGAAGAATTTCATTTTTCCGGCGTACTGGCCGTAGTGAGTGGTGGCCTTTTCCTGTCGATACGCAGTCACCAGTTCCTCGACCACCGCAGCCGCATACAGGGTTGGAATGTGTGGGAAACGATCAGCTTTGTTTTGAACGGACTGGTATTTATGCTTATCGGTCTTGAGCTGCCCGTGGTGATCAAAGACCTTGGTGGTGTAAGTCTGGGCACTGCCATTGGTTATGGATTGGCGATCTCAGCATTGATTATCGTGTTGCGTATACTCTGTACACTGGGCGCATCCGTATTCACCGTGTGGGTAAGTCAATACATTACTACCGCCGACAATAGACCAGGCTGGAAAGGGCCATTGGTGCTGGGCTGGGCAGGCATGCGGGGCGTAGTATCGCTGGCAGCTGCCTTGTCGATACCCGTGTACCTCGATAATGGCGCTCACTTCCCGGAGCGTAACCTCATACTCTTCATCACCTTCTCGGTGATCCTCGTGACACTGGTATTGCAAGGGCTTACACTGCCTTTGCTGATCAAATGGCTGAAACTGGAAGACCCCGATGCAACGATACCAGAAGAACAACAGGATGCTGCTGTGAGAAAGAAGATGTCGCAGGCGGCACTACTGTTGTTGAAGCAACAACATGCAGAAAAGCTGCAAACCAATAAACTCTTGCAAAGCCTCGAGCACCGGCTCGAAGCAGAAGTGACGATGCTGCAGACAATGACGCAGACAACTACGTTGCCCGAGGAGACGGCCACTTTTTACCCGCACTTCCGGCTGGTGTACCTTGAAATACTGAATGCACAAAGGCAACTATTACACCACCTGAATACGAAGAAAGAAGTGGATGATGCGATCATTCGTAAATACCTGTCGCTGCTGGATATTGAAGAGGAGAAACTGTATGTACAGTATAATCATGCGGGGCACTGATCATACTATCGCTTCATGCGGTCATCGAGCGATAAAAAAATGTCTGGAGTCAGTTGTACATCATAAACAGTTGCTGAAGTAAGAGGAACAGCTTGTGGTTGATATCCTATAAATGTAAAGAGCAATACCAATTCGCTGTCTTCAGGAACATATAACCAAAAATGTCCCAGGTTATCTGTCATTGTTCCCTGGGTAGTTCCTAATACCAATACATTTACACCAGGAATCCGGGAATTATCCCATATATCACTTACAGTTCCGGCGATAGTCTTGTTTACTTGATTGGAAGGTGTTGTTGAGGGGATTTCTTCTTTGGCCTCCTTTTCAGCAGTAGCAGATTGGGCAAAAACGGTTGCAGAAAAGACAACCAATAGCAAGGTTAGAAAATATTTCATACAATAAGGTTTTAGGATACCTAATTTACCCTATTGCTTACAGGTAGCCAAATAAACTTCGTATACAGGTTAACCGCTATACAAAAGAGCTTAAACAATAAGGCGAGTCGTTTGGAAAAACAACTCGCCCTTGTACAGAATCTTTTGGACGTGATCAGGAAAACTTAACCTTTAGTTCTTCTGGATATTGGATCAGGATAAGGCTTGGTTGTTCATTAAATAATATTGTTTCCTTTGGTTTTTCGGATATTGGCATCCCTATTTAAGACTGGTTTTTCATGGATACATTGGACTTGGGAAACCGTATCATTTAATCAACAATACAAAGCTACAATCCAGCGCCCGCGGGCACAAGAGCAAAACCGCCCTTTCGCATCACTTCACCATCTACGGGCTATTTCGTAAAATTACGGGCAAGAGTATAGGACAATAAAGACGCGGGCTTTAGTGAGTTCACACGCGATGTTCGCTATGAGAAAGTTCTATATGCAGGTTCGCAGCATTCAATATATTACAAATAATTACATAATATTGCGCTCCAATTATGCTTGCCAATGAACTATGAAAAATATGAGCCCCTGTTGATTTCAGGAGATGCACTTGATTTTAAGTTTAATAGTATAGGACCTAAAGGAGATATATCAATAGTTGTACAGTTTGCACCTACCAATGATCCTGCAATTTATAACCTCGCCTTTGGAAACCAACTACCGGATGGACATATTGATGATCATATTAAGAATGACAACCTCGACAGAAATAAAATTTTAGCGACTGTTGCAGCAGCCGTATATGAGTTTTCAGCGCGTTATCCTGATAAGTCAATCTTCTTCACAGGCAGTACCCCCAGTCGGACAAGGCTATATCGCATGGCCATAACTAACAATCACATTGAACTAAACCTTGACTTTGAGATTTATGGTGTAAACCTCATCAACAATATCTTCTGGGCAGAAGGGTTTAAAAAAGGTAAAGAATATTACGGATTTGTCGTTAAGAGAAAAAACAATTAAATTTGTAATATGAAGGCAAAGAAAAAGTTAAAGGGGGCTGCTTCATTAGGAGTTAAACTCAAGAGAGATAAGTCTCTTGACCAACTCTCTGGGAAAGTGTTGTTTCCTGAAAAACTAAAAGAGGCAAATAAAGTAGTTAGCAAACTTAAATGGGTACAGTAATGTACATCGTTACATAACATCGAGCCGCCATCATCATGGCGGCTTTTTTTATAGTATCATTTTAAAGTTTTCACTGCAATGTTCCTGAAGTCAATCGGGGAGCCTTCGTATTGCAGTAAAATACGGCCGGTTTTAGAAGATGCATTCGTGCCTTCGTTGACCAATATGCCGTTTAAGTATTGAGAACATTTCCCTTGAATATTCCTGATAAGAATGGTATTCCATTGTCCTAAAGGTTTCTCTTGCTCACTAAGCCGTGACACTGCTACGCTTTTCCCGGGAGCACGGGTTGTATCACGCACGGTCAGTGTTACATTCTCTAACAATATTAAGTCGCCGGTAGCGCCCTCTTTTACCTGGAACTGGATACCTGCAGGCCACAACATATCATGCGCAGTATCCGGCACATTGTACATTACACCGCTGTTCTTCTTGCCACTGCCCCGTTGATAAGCCGGCTCCATATTCCAGCGGAACTCCAGCGTCAGTTCGAAATCACCGTAGGACTTGTTAGACATCAGGTAGCCCGCCTTATCGCCATGCAGACGGATCATGCTGTCTGTAAATTGATAGACATCGCTCGCTTTTTCGTACTTATGATCTTTTACATAAGCATACCAATTGGCAACGCCATCATTACTGAGCGATTTACCGGAATGCAGCTTATTAGAACAACTAATTACGAGGAAGATGGCAGAGCAGAACGTCAGGGTCTTAAACATACAGGCAGTTGAATAAGTAAAGGCATCAAAATAAAGCATTTTGATCAAATGCCCGCAGTGATAACAGCGTACTAACAAACAAACGCAACTTAAATGAGTAAAGCATATCGACCTGTGGCCGCGAAGGTCCCAGGTTTGAATCCTGACAGGATCATCTATCGCGAGTGCTGGTAAAGGCTCAGTATGTTACCACCGGGATCGCGGAATAGCGCTACTATAGCTGAGGAATTGAAGTCGGGCTGTAAAGTAATAGTGCCGCCATGCGCAGCCACTGCCTCGAGGGTTTTCCGCATGTCGGTAACCATGATGCTTACCATCAGGCCCGAACCGTTGGCGGGTTCCCGGCCGGTGACCCAGGCGCCGCTAACCTCGTTTACGCCGTCATCAAACGACACAGACCCGTCTTCGCGTTCGCGGATGGTCCAGCCAAAAACAGCCTCGTAAAAGGAAGCAGAGACAGCAATATCAGTGGCTGGGAGTTCTATATAGCAGATCTTACCGTGACCAAACGTAGGGTGGTTATTGCTTTCCATGGTTTTTCTTTCAAAGTACATAAAAAGATAAGGCCCTGAAAAATCAGGGCCTCTAAATCGTTTGGACGGTCATCAGGAAAATAAATCACACAGCTTTTCCCGGATAATTGGATATCGACATTGGATTTTGAAGGGCCGTTAACTGATATTGTTTCCTGGTTTTTGGATATTGGTTGCTATCAGAGCCTTGGTTTTTCTGGATATTTGGCCATGGGCGCCGTTGGATTTTTGGAAACCGTATCAATTAATCAACAATACAAAAATACTTATCCCCACTTGTGGATACAAGAGCAAAACTGCCCAATCTCTGAACTGCATCAACTACGGAGCGAATCGTAAATTTACGAACCCCTGTAACCTGATAAGACTGAATAACTTATCCAGTCAGGTTCATCGCACAACGCCCATCACCCGCTGAAACGCGCTCCTGTACTTTGTTTTCATCATAACGGATAGATTTTGTTGGTTTGCGATACAAACAGACGACACAGCCATGAAAGCTACACGGAGCCTATCACTTTACTGGAAATGTCAGCTTACCGGCTGGTCCGTGGCTTCACTTTATTGGAACTTTATAGGGTTTATAGGCACCAATTTCAGCCCCTGGCTGGCAGTTATCCACTTTGTAGGTGATCTTCTTATCTATATTCCTTTGACACACCTGTACCGTACGATCTCCGTGCGCCAGGGATGGCATCAGCTCCCGCCACGTAAACTTCTCACCAGGCTCATACCTGCCGTGGTGATCCTCGGAGGCCTTTTTGTAATACTGACGGTTGTTAAAAACCACCTCATCCGGTATTGGTTCGAATATGGTTTTACCGGAACACTGGAAGAAAGCTTCCGGGCGGCAACCCTTACGACCTTTATGACCGGCATGCGCCTCATGAGCATCTGGCTGCTGGCTTATTATGGTTATCATTACGCCCAGCGCGAGATCAATGCCACTAAAGAAAGCGCGCGGCTGGCCATCATTGCCAAAGAGGCGCAGCTCAATAATCTTGCGGCCCAGCTCAATCCGCACTTCTTCTTCAACTCGCTCAACAATATAAAGGCGCTGGTGATGGAAGACCCACAGGCAGCCCGCAGGGCCATCGACCTGCTCTCTGAAGTGTTGCGTACAGCTCTATATAACAGGGATACGCCGCTCATTACTCTGCAACAGGAAATGGCATTGGTGGAGGATTATCTTGAACTGGAAAAGCTACGCTTCGAACAACGATTGCATACAGAGATAGCAATAGATGTTCAGCTGGCGCACACTCCTATCCTACCATTGAGCATACAAACCCTCGTGGAAAATGCGATCAAGCATGGGATAGCTCAACGTAAAAGTGGCGGAACGATCAGCATCAAGGTTGAACAGCACAATGGCCACCTGCAGGCAACCGTGCAAAACCCGGGCATATTACAGGGGCAACACAATGGCGGGCTGGGATTAAAGAACCTGCAGGAGCGCCTGCAACTGCAGTTTAGCGGCAAAGCCAGTCTGCACCTGACACAGTCAACTACTGAAACCGTATTAGCCACTATCACAATGCCGCGCCCATGAAGCCCTACCGCACCGTGATCATCGATGATGAACGACTGGCCCGTGAAGAGATCAGGCGCCACCTCCTGCCTTATAACGATTTTGAAGTGGTGGCAGAAGCGGCAGACGCCGACGAGGCGGAGCAACAGATCAATATGCTTCAACCCGATCTTATCTTCCTCGACATACAAATGCCGGAACGCACCGGGTTCGATCTGTTGGAATCGCTCGATGAATTGCCCGAAGTGATCTTCACTACGGCCTACAACCAATATGCCGTACAGGCGTTCGATGCCAACGCGCTCGATTATCTCGTAAAACCCATCCGTGAAGAACGCTTTGCACAGGCGATAGAAAAGATCAGGACAAAACTCTCAGCCAGGACCAATGCTACTGAAACACTGCCCGGCACGCATACGTTGTTCATTAAAGAAGGGGAACAATATCACTTTATCCAGGTAAAGGACATCTACCTCATTGAATCTACCGGTAACTATGCCCGGCTGTACTTTGGCAACAAAAAGGCATACATCAAACGATCGCTCAATCAACTGGAAAAACAGCTTGACCAGGCAACGTTCTTCAGGACCAGCAGAACTGCCATCATCAATACCAACTTTATCAAGGAAGCACAACCGCTGCCCGACGGAAGACTACAGGTAAGTCTGCACACAGGTACTGCACTTACTCTATCGACCCGGCAATCGGCAGCATTCAAAAACAAGAGCAGACTATAGCGTAAATAACTCATTCATTTTTAAAGACACTATTATGAGAGCATTTTTCTCACTGGCACTTCTATGCCTGATAGCAAGCATTCGATTGACTGCACAATCAACATCCATCAAAGACAGCAGCACGAACCAACAGTACATCATCGACGACAGCGTACTGATCAAAACCAGGGATGGCGCTCATATTTCTGCATTGGTAGTAAGAAAAGCAGGCGTTACTATGCCACAGCCTGCCATCCTCGTCATTACCATTTATGCACGCAAAACCGATATCAAAAAAGCGATAGCAGCAGTGGATAAGGGCTACGTGGGGATAGTAGCCTATACAAGGGGGAAAAGATACAGTCCTGATGCGATAGTGCCTTATGAACATGAAGGCGCCGACGCCTACGATGTCATCGACTGGATTGCGCATCAAACCTGGAGTAATGGCAAGGTAGGCATGTATGGAGGTAGCTATAGTGGCTTTGTGCAATGGGCTGCTGCCAAGCACCTGCACCCTGCGCTGAAAACCATTGTGCCCTCTGCTTCTGCTGCGCCAGGGCTCGATGTGCCCATGACCAACAATGTATTTATGAGCTTTCCCTTTCCGTGGATCTATTATACTACCAATAACAAATGGCTGGACACTGCAGATTATAATAGTCGTCAATGGGGCGATGTATACGAACGATGGTTTGAAGAAGGACGCTCCTACCGCGCACTCGACACGCTGGCCGGACGTCCGGGCAATGCGATCTTTCAACGCTGGCTCGATCATCCTACCTATGATAAGTATTGGCAAAGCATGATCCCTTATCAGCAGGATTTTGCGCGGATCAATATTCCTGTGCTCACTACTACCGGCTATTACGACGGCGGACAAATAGGCGCCACTTATTATCTCCGAGAGCACCTCAAGTACAACCCTAACGCTCAACACTATTTATTGATTGGCCCCTATGGACATTTCGGATCACAAGGTTATCCCGATTCGGTATACAACAACTATCGCATCGATCCAGTAGCGAACATTCCTATTCATGCTATCATTTACCAATGGTTCGATCATATACTCAAGGGTGGTCCTAAACCAGCTATGCTAAAAGACTATATCAACTTCCAGGTGATGGGCGCCAACGAATGGAAGCATGTGCCCACACTAAAGCAAATGAGTAATCATACGCTGCGGCTTTATCTAACCCCTGATAATAAAAGCGCCCATCATACACTCAGTCCACAACGACCGTTAAAACAACAGGCGGTAAGTCAGCAGATAGACTTTACCGATCGCACAAGCCGGCGCAGCTATTACTACGCCAATAGCATCATCTACGACAGCGTGTTTGCCAACGGGCTGGTGTATAAGACAGCTCCATTGCAAGAGCCCCTGCAAATAACAGGAAGATTTACGGGAGAGATCGTAGCCAGCATCAATAAGAAAGACATGGACTACAGCATTGCCTTGTTTGAACAAATGCCGGATGGAAGATACTTTTACTTATCGTACTATATGGGACGTGCGAGTTTTGCGCGCAGCAACACCAACAGGCAACTGCTAACACCAGGGAAAAAAGAAATCATTCCTTTTGACAACAGCTACATCACCGGCAGGCAACTTAGTAAAGGAAGCAGGATAGTAGCCATCGTGAACATCAACAAAAGCCCCTTTGAGCAGATCAATTACGGTACCGGCAAAGACGTGAGCACCGAGACCATTAAAAATGCCGGGGCGCCGCTGCTTGTACAATGGTACAACAACAGCTACCTCGATATACCTGTGTGGAAATAAGCAACCAGCTACTGCCTGGTCAATTGAACACTCTTGACCATTTTGTTATCATACAACACCTGCAAAATGTAAGAAGCCCGGGAAAGGGTTCGCATGTCGATCTCCTGGGTCGTTTTGGTGGTAACAACATTGGCTACAACATTACCTGAAGCGTCGATGAGGCATAGCTGGCTTCCGGGAGCCAGGCCAGCAACGGTAACAACATCATCAACCGGGTTAGGGCGTACTTTGATGGTAAACATGTGAAACGATTAAATCCCCTGGGCCCATGCCAGACCGGTGGCGATCAGCAGGGCAAGCAACAGGAAAATGGGTAATAAATACTTTTTCATTCGAAAAAATAAGTCAGTAAACAAAACAGGAAAATATGTATCAGGATCAATGTCCACTGCTATAAATAGCAGCCTGGACTAACAGGGGAATCAAAAAAGGATATCACAGTAGGCTACATCAAATGTAAGAAAAAAGTCATAATTCCCAATAAACTGGCAAATTAAAAATCATTCAGGCCTGCCAAAAGCCCTGGCATACTGACCGGAAATTGTGCTAACTTGGGAGAGTACACTTGACCCGTTTATCATACATCGAAAGCCATGAAGGATTCCAGGACGCACACCACTAACTACCAAAACACTTTCATTGAGGTAGCCGACGATTGCCCGGTGAGAATAGGAGAAGTACCTCCACAAAAAGGAGATAACAAAACTGTAGCCAATAGCCAGTTTGACCTCATTGCCAACAATCCCTACAAATACACATCCGACGATGTACTGTTCGAGGTGTTTGCCGAAAGAAACCAGATCAGCCGTACCGAACAACCTGCCGCACGTGAACAATTCTTTGCCAAAGGGCAACCTTGCCTCCGCTCCTCTCCGCTGGCCAAACGTTATGGCTGGGGTGTGCATAGCGATGGCGAAGGCAAAGTGGCTATCTATGCTGTTGATTCACCCGAGTATAAAAAGCTGGCCAAAGACAAAACGCTCCAGCACGTAAGGGCCATGCGCTCCCGCCGGGGGTAGGCTCTATCACATATTTACATTTCTTTAGGAAAATGGCTATACGCTACCGGGTAAACGATGCGTTTGAGAAGGCATAACCCTTCACGACATTATGTTAGCCAAACAAATGCACGCCCTGCTTATAGGGATGGTCCTGTTTACCACAGGCATAGCCCAGGTAAAAGACTTGCCAGTATATGAAAACGGGCTCGTATACGACCCGCCAACCATGGCACGCCTGAAGTATGCCGTCGACTCGCTCAACCTGAAGTATAAGCAGTGTTCATTCAATACCACCTATTACTCAGTCAAACAAGCCATAGGACACTATATAATACTCGATACCGGTGATATAAAGGCTGCCTTCCGGGATATACAAAATGGCATCTCTTACCAGGCATTCAAAGAAAAATACCCTCTTGCCAAAATCGATTCTAATAACCTCTTCACAGAAAGTGCTGAAATAAACTTTTGGAAACAAAATACGCTTGAATACACCAATATAACCGCAGATGAATATGATGATCCTTTATGGGTAACTGCTAATTGCGTAGGGGTCACCGAGAGCTGCCACAAGAGGCTGAAAGGGAAGCTCGGCCATTGGATCTTCGATTACGATGATCCTGAAGAAACATCTACGTATTTTAAAGAAAAAATACGCGCAATATATCTGTTAACGCCGCCTGCCACCCACCCCCTTCCTGAATCCTATGCTCGCAACATTGTATATACCGACTGTCTAATAGATACTAACAGCACCATGTTCCTGGAAAACGCCATATCATCGAGATTTTATTATCTCGAAGAGGATGAAGGTGGAGAACCACGTAAAAACAGTCCTAAGTATGACCGGTTCATGAAATATGTGAAGCAACATACCAGTAAGGTGCTGCAAAAATATCAACGTACACACAAAGAGGAATCCGGCCAATATAATTGGGATAGCGTAAGACACCGGTACATACAGGACAGCCTCAGTACCCGGCCGTTTTTCAAAACACTTTTGAACGATGCAATAGCAGAAGCATTAAAAGGGAAATACATTACGGGAGAAGATTTTGAGTATTTTACGACAGCCTACCATTCAAAAGAGGCGGCTCTCCTGATGAAACGCAATAAGATCGTGGTGGGCCTGTGCAGCAGAGACAATTCACCGCGCCGCCACATCATGGAAATCGGACAAATGGCGGCAGCAGTAGCCGATTGGCCGGTCTTTATCCGGGCACACCTTGACATTATGAATGACTTTGCGGAGCGGAGTTTCAACTCCAATTATGCCCAACAGGAACGCGAAACTTATATCCGGGAACTTGAAGAGCTTGACATAGATGTAACCAACCTGCTTATTGGTACAGCACTGCACGTGAGTAATGGCGCTAAAAACCATTACTTCAGCTCGGCCAGCAGGGTGGGCAGGGCTTTTGCAGAAACCAAACACCGTGCTGCATTCGAGCAAAAGCTGCTCACCATGATCGCCGATGAACAACTCGACGACTACAACAGGTACCTGCTGCAATACCTTTTTCTGGATTACGTCTATTATCTACCTAAAAGAACGGATCGAATGAGCGGACTTCAGCTACTGATAGCAGCCAATAAGCGTACCCCACCCTATATGCGGGTAAAATTCGATCCGGAAAGATACAGCCTGAGTATTATGGCGGGCGCCCGTGCAAGAAAACACCCCTATGCTGAATTGCCTGAGATTGGATATTTCTTGCTATTATTGTAGTACAATTGAAGATACAAATGAATCACAGAATACTTTCCTCCACACCTCCTCCTCCGGTTGCATTTGCATAATGACCGGAACATTCTATATTCTTCGCGGTTTGTAACCACGTAGCCCGGTTGTTATTGCATTCTCTATTAATGCCTTTTTATTATTACAACCGGAAACAATGACTAAATACATATTGATGGTTTTCGCCGGAGCCTGCAGCTTCGGTATACTCTCTACGTTCGTAAAACTGGCGTATCGTGAAGGTTATACGGCCGCCGGTATATCTGTTACACAAGCCTTCACAGGCATGCTTGTATTGTGGCTGTGTGTTTGGCTGAAACGTAAACAACAAAAGACAGCAATAAAGGCCAGCGGCGCTGCCAACTGGCCGGTATTGATTACAGGTGCCGCCATTGGCCTTACTACTTTCGTGTACTATGTATCCGTAAAATACATCCCTGCATCGGTGGCCATTATTCTGCTGATGCAGTTTACCTGGATGGGTGTATTGCTCGATCGTATCATCTTCAAAAAGAAAGCGGATGCCATACAGCTGATCACTATTGCCGTGATACTGGTGGGCACAGTGTTGGCCAGCGGGATGACACACCTACAAGTTGATGGCGCCTTCATAAAGGGGACACTATACGCACTTGCATCAGCATTTCTGTATGCCATCTACGTAGTAGCCAATAGCCGGATCGGCATTACGATACCAGCATTGAAAAAAAGCGCCATCATCATGACCGGCTCAACCATCGGAATAGCGGTCGTGAATTTTCACCAGCTTACCGTTGGGCATCACTTCGATGTGGGATTGATCAAATGGACCTTGTTCCTTGCACTCTTTGGCACCATCATCCCTCCTGTACTTTTTGCACAGGGCATACCCCGCATAGGCGCAGGCATCAGCGCCATCATTATGACAGCAGAGCTACCGGTAGCTGTAATATGTGCCGGTATTGTGCTGGACGAGCCAATCGCTCCGCTACAATGGGCCGGGATCATTATTATGCTGCTGGCCATCGTGTGGATGCAGTTGCAGAAAATCCGGCCTATGCAATAAGCCTGTTATAAAAATAAAAATTGCACAAGTAAATGCTTGTACTTATATTTACAAGCAAATACTTGTGCTTTTATGGAAGCCAGAAGAGACGTTTTTCAAGCGATAGCAGACCCTACACGAAGGGCCATTATTGGTATTGTTGCCAAAGGACCTGCCAATGTAAATTCCATTGCTCAACAGTTCGACATCAGCCAACAGGCCATTTCCCTGCAGTTGAAAATATTGGTAGAATGTGAGTTACTGGCGATGAAGCAACAGGGACGCGAACGTATTTATGAAGTGAAACTGGAAAAGCTGAGCGAGGTAAATGAATGGATAACGCAGTACAAACAATTTTGGGAGACCAAACTGGACGCATTGGGCAAATTTCTTAAGAACACTAAAAAATCCAAATAATGGACAAGAAAATAGTAGTAATCGAACGTACTTACGAAGCTCCCATAGAAACAGTTTGGGAAGCGATTACCAACAAAGACCAAATGAAACAGTGGTACTTTGAAGTTTCTGATTTCAAAGCGGAAGTTGGATTTGAATTTCAATTTTCAGCGGAGGGCAATGGGAAAATCTATGTGCATAAGTGTAAAGTTGTTGAAGCTAACCCAATAACAAAACTTGCTTACACCTGGAGTTATGAAGGTTATGCGGGGCACTCATTGGTAACTTTTGAATTATTCAGCGAAGGCAAGGACAATACACGTTTAAAGTTAACCCATGCCGGTTTGGACACATTCCCGAAAGACAATCCGGATTTTGCACAATCGAGCTTCAACGAAGGCTGGAACAGCATACTTGGCCAGTCTCTCCGCAAGTTTGTGGAAAAGACGTGATATTCCCTGAGAAAAATAAAAATGATTGTCATGAAATACTCTTCAAAAGCTGAAAACATTTTGGGTCAGATCGACACCCAAACCAAGCTGGGAGACATACGGAAGATTGCGAAGGATATCAAGATGGATCACGAGTTGGCTACAGAGCTATGGTCTACCGGGCGCTTTTATCCCCGGCTATTGGCCATCCTGATTATGGACAATAAGCGCGTTTCACAGGACTTTATTAATGTGCTTGATAGCGACATGCAGATTCATCCTTTGGACGAGCAAAACCAGCTAATGGACTGGTTTATGGCGAATCAACTCATGAAAAACAAGAAAACGATTGCACTGATTGAATCATGGGAAAATAGTCTTTCTACTCTTCAGAGACGGATATTCTGGTATTACCAGGCTCGTTTAAGGTGGACGGGACAAACACCGCCTGCAAATACTCCAGAACTATTAACTAAAATAGAAGCTAATATTGCTAAGGAACAACCAGCAGTGCAATGGGCGATGAATTTCACAGCGGGCTGGATTGGAGTTTATGAAAAAAAATACCGGAACCGGTGTATTACCATTGGGGAGAAAACAGGCCTTTATAAAGATGAAATGGTATCAAAAGGTTGTACACCCGATTATTTGCCAGCGTTCATTACCATTGAAAGTAACAAGCGAAATTTATAATCAAGCTACTACTCTTATCCAAAACATTTACCTGCATTTCCGATCAATATCCGCCAGCACATACTTCGCTTTTACCCATTTCACATCGAAGTCACTGCTGAAGAACAGGTATTGACCATCCTGAGAGAAGTAAGAACAATACTCATAAGTAGGTGTATTTACCCGCTTGCCGAGGTTAACGGAAGGACACCATTTGCCGGCTACCAGTTTGGAACCATACAGGTCGGCCTCGCCAATGGTGTCTTTTCTTTCGGCAGCGGTGAAGACCAGGTAATCTTCTTTAGGGGAAATGCAGGGATCATGCTCCGTGCCGGCAGCATTGATCGCCGGACCCAGGTTTACCGGTGTGGTATATTCACCGTTGACCAGCTTACTTACATAAATATCACCCGAACCATAACCACCGGCGCGAAAGGAAGCGAAATAGAGATTGCCATTTTCAGCAAAAGAGATATAATACTCTGTACTATCGGAATTGATAACAGCAACATTCTCGGGCTCACTCCAGCCACCATTCAACGGGTGCATGCGCCAGATATCATAATCACGAAGCGTATCTGCAGCATTACGTGGCCGGTTGGAAATGAAATATACGGAGCCATCCGGCGCAAAAGCAGCATCAGCTTCCGCATAGGCAGTATCAGCAAAGGGTGCAGGCTCAGAGGCGCTCCATTTTGAGCCATCATAATGAGACACCAGCATTACCCATTTCTTCAGACGCCGGGTGAAATAGTTTAGAACCGCAACCTGTCAGGCACAAGCACGCCCACACACCAAGCCCGGCGGCATGCTTGCGCCAGAGACGGAATACCAGGCAGACAACACTGCCGGAAAGGCGCAGGAAGTTCATGGCTAAGTACTTTCAATAAATATACGCCCTCTTGCCCACCCCACCTCTCTTCTACACAGACAGCCGTTTATACGTGATAGCTTGTTGTTATTTCTCCAGGGATGGGCATAAAAAAGCCCCGCAGGTGCGGGGCTTAAAATCTTTTGGACGTGATTCAGATGAACATTAACCATGAAGATTTTCCGGGATAATTGGATAATCGATACTGGAATTTTAAATGGTTGTTTAAATGATATTGTTCCGGTTGGTTTCTTTTTGGACGTTGGACTCTGGACGTTTGGTTTTTCCTGGATATTGCGGTCTTTCAGGATGTTTGGATTTTTTCGGAAACCGTATCATTTATCAACAGTGTAAAAGTAGTTTTACAAATCCTTTAACACAAGAGGAAAACTGCTTGATTATCAAATTTCAGGATTTTACACACCTGTCGTAAAAATACGAAATCCGAATCCCGAACCTTTACGATCACCTGTACACTTATATCTTAAAACCACACGTTTTACCCTTGAAACACTTACTGGTTTGCCCGGAGCAATCCGGTATTTATCACTTACTTACTTTTCAATAAGAATAACAACCCATACGATCAAAAAAGCAGTCAATATAATACAGTGGTTTTTGTGCCTTAGTCCGCTGTACTTCCTAGTATCGCTATTGATCGTATTTTACTACGGACACAGCAAAAGCCCACAAGCAACCGCAGCCAATGAGATAAAAGGACTCGAGACCTTAACAGAGATAACGAATCCTTTATTTTTATTATGCACACTGGTGATCCCCGTTTGGTTAGTACTGGGCATTGCAGATTTACTGGACAAGTATCAAAAGCCAAATTATATCAGGCTAAGCCATGTTGGGGTTTTCTTTATAAGCATAATACTATTCATAGTAACACTGAAAATTGTGCAAATTCAAACCTCTGTAGAAGTACTTGGATGGTTTTGGGATTAATCATAATCGTGTCTATAATACACTTATATACCCTTTGCAATACTCTTCGCTCAAAATTATCATGACTCCACTCCATATGTAAAGTAATCTTGCTACGATCCTCATCAGGGTAAAAATTGGTTAATCTTGATTAAGATACATTAATAAGCCTCCTGCCATTTAAGATAATTTTAACACGACTTTAAGGACATTTTATTTACATCAAAAACCAAACTCTCTGCATGAGAAAATTTACTCTCCTGCTGTCCATTCTATGCACAGTACTTTCATTGTCTGCTCAAATTCCCATTAAAGGGGTCGTGCAGGATTCCAAGGGGAAGCCTGTCGAAGCAGTTTCTGTCATGTTAAAAGGCACCAACGTAGGTGCACAAACAGATGCAAGAGGCATATTTAACATCCAGGCAAAGGCCGGTGATGTACTTGCGCTCAGCGCTGTTGGCTTCAACAGCCAGGAAGTGAAAGTCGGTAACGATCTAAGCATTACTATCACACTGAAAGAATCAGATTCCCGCATGGAAGGTGTCGTGGTGATCGGTTATCAAAAGATCACCCGTAAAAAAACCACTGCGGCTATTTCCAGTATTTCGGGTAAGGAAATAGAGAATCTGCCGGCAGCCAGTTTCGACCAGTTATTGCAAGGTCGTCTGTCGGGTGTAAACGTACAGAACTTCTCCGGGCAGCCCGGCGCTACACCCACTGTATCCGTACGTGGCAACTCACTCGTGAGCCGCGAATTCGACACAGATGGTTACAACGTTATCAACCAGCCATTATATGTAGTGGATGGCGTTCCTCAACCTTCAGAAACTTATACCAGCCCCAACACAGGTACAGGTACCAACTACCTTGCAGGCATTAACCCCAATGATATCGAGTCGATAGATGTATTGAAAGATGCATCTGCTTCTGCCATCTATGGTTCAAGAGCGGCCAACGGCGTTATCCTCATCACCACCAAAAAAGGAAGGACCGGCGCCCCCCGGGTTGCGCTTGTAGTATATGCAGGCATCACCCAGCGGCCTGAATTGCGCGATGCTACATTAGGCACTTCGGAAAGAAGGCAAAAGATGGCCATTCTCCAACGCCAGCTTACTTATGCCAATCAGCGCAATCTGCCCATGATGTTAACAGACAGTCTGAACCCGGCCTTCAATGGCAATACGGACTGGCAGGATATGTTTTACCGGACGGGGATTATCAAAAGTGCCGATCTTAGCCTGAGCGGTGGCTCCGAAGGTGGAATGACCTATCGCTTCAGCACCAGCTACTTTGACGAAGAAGGTATCATCAAGGCCACCGGCTTCCAGCGTTATGCCATGCGCCTGAACATGAACGCCAAATCACTCAAGGGCAAACTGGATATCAACCCCATCATCTATTACTCCCGCACTGATCGTGCCCGTGGCAGCGGTAGCTCAGCCAGCCCCATTGACCTCAGTGCAGGTAATATGCCCTCTTCGCTTTTCGCCATCGATCCTGAAAAAAAGGAGTTCCTCCTCGGACAATATGATAAGAACCTGGATAAGAACGTTGGCAACATGTTCTCGTTCAACCTCAACCTGACCTATGAGATTACCAAGAACCTGCGGTTGAGCTCCCAGTCTTCTTACATGCTAAACTTGCAGAGAAGAGATTATACGCGCACCAATGCACTGGAAAACAACAACGGTAACTATTCATCGGCCTATTCCAGCAACAACGTGAACCTGCTCACGTCTAACTTCCTGACCTATACGCAGTCCTTTTCCAAGCACAATATCAGTGCAGTAGTAGGTTCAGACGTGCAGTTCAACGAGAACCAAACGATCGCAGCATCAGGCTCCAACGGCGTATCAGACCAGATACAAGTGGTACAGGGCTTCATGCAGAATCGTATAAGAGCTTCATCCGATTACCAGGCATTCGGGCTGTTGTCATTCTACGGCAGGTTGTCGTATGACTTCGACAGCAAGTACCTGTTATCTGGTAGCTTGCGTGGAGATGGATCTTCCCGTTTCGGTAAGAACAACAAATGGGGCTTCTTCCCCTCTGCATCCGTAGGCTGGATACTCTCAGAAGAAAACTTCTTAAAAGCTTCCAACCTGCCATTTACCCTCGTTAAATTAAGAGGTAGTCTTGGTACATCAGGAAGCCTGCCAGGTTCTAACTACCTGCAGTATAGCCTTTACAATGTAAACGCTGGTGCATTTGCCGGCAACACAGGCTCGGCTTCTTACAACGGACAAGCTGCCGTGACACCCAACTTTGCCAGTGGCGTGGCGCAGAAGAACCTGAGCTGGGAAAAATCAATGCAGTGGAACATCGGTACAGACCTCGAATGGATGAACGGAAAATATGCCGCCTCCTTCGATGTGTATAACAAAGAGAGTTCCCTGCAACTGTTCAGCGTATTATTGCCCGTAACGACTGGTTACGATCAGGCCATGACCAACTCTATCGGCGTAAGGAATGCAGGTGTGGAACTTACCTTCACTGCTAATCCGCTCTCCCGGAACAGCCCGGTGAAATGGCAATCAACTTTCAACATCTCTTATAATAAGAATACCATCATGAGTCTGCCCAATGGCGGCAGAGACCTGCCGATGAGTGGTGACCGCTTTGACAAAGCGCACATTCTTTCCATAGGCAGACCGATCAACTCATTCTACCTGTACAAAACATTGGGTGTATTCCCCACGGATGATGATGTACCAGGCAACCCCTACACAGGCGATCGCCTCGGCGGCAATGGCGCCTACCAGGGTGGAGAATTTTACCTGGCCGATCTCGATGGCAATAGCTTCATCGACATCTATAACGATTGGGTAAACCCAGACAAATTTCCTGTAGGCGACCCCAATCCTAAATTCACCGGCGGCTGGATCAACAACCTTACCTGGAAAGGATTTAACCTGAGTGTGTTCTGCACCTTCACTTTCGACAGGGATGTGCTCAACCTCTTTGAATCGGATATCTTCAACACATCCTCCTTTGCAGATGCCCGTGAATTTGCCCGTTACTCTACTCCTGACTTCGATAAGATCGATATCTGGAAGAAACCAGGCGACAAAGCAACTTATGCCAAGTACGACATCGGTTCCTGGAGAGCATACTACACCAGTGCACAAACCTTCTTCCTCGAAAAAGGTGGCTACTTCAGGGTGAAAAGTGTGAACATGGGTTACAACCTGAACGACGCGGTAGTGAAAAAGATCGGCATCAGCAGATTGCGCGTTTTTGGTATCATCGACAACCTGCTCATGATACAGCAATCTAAAAAGCTCCCGGATGCAGAAGCAGTAAGCCCCTATGGTGAATACAGCGGCGCCGGGTACCCTATTCCTAAAAAGTTCACAGTAGGATTTGAAGTTAATTTTTAATGGTAACAGACAATTTTATGAAGAGAATAAATATCTATACAATATGCCTGGTAGCTGCAGTATGTTTATTGGCGGGCAGCTCCTGCAAAAAGCTCCTCAACCAGGAGCCTAAGAACTCAACTTATGCTGATGCATTCTGGAAGAACGCCAGAGATTACAGGTCGGCCATGGCAGGAAACTATTCACTGGTACGTGCCGCCTTTTTCGGTCCCGATCCAGGTGATAGCTGGAGCTACAATGGCGGAAAGATCTATTATTATATGTACGGAGACGCCATGGCTAAAAACTATTTCACCGTACAGTATCAGGGTGACCGCGGCGGAGCAGATGGTCTTGAAGCCATTCAGAATGGCGACTTCACCGGTAGCTATAACTACAACTCACTTGGCAACTGGAGCAAGCATTTCAAGTCCATCGCCATGTCTAACCTCATCATCGAAAAGGCAACAGCTGTATCGCCCGACCTCTTCACGGATGAAGAAGAGCCGGCAAAATTCAGGAACAGCATCCTGGGACAAGCCTACTTCCTGCGGGCGCTTACTTACTTTGCCATGACGCGCGTGTGGGGTGATGTGCCCTTGATCACTTCTACCTATGAAGACCCTATCTCTGCTCCACAACTGCCAAGAAATCCCAAAGCAGATGTTTACACCCAGATAGAGAAGGATGCAAGAATGGCTGCCAGCCTGCTTAGCTGGGGCTATGAGAACTCCAGCGAGTGGGGCGTTATTGCCAACAGAGGATCGGCCTATGCCCTGCTTACCCACTTCTACCTCTGGCGCGGTACGATGAGTAATGTGAACAGCGACCAGCCCAATATGCAGGATATCAACAGCGCAGATACCGCTATCGATAAGATCACGACGCTCGGCGGTTATATGCTTACCGATACCAGCCGCTACTACAATACTTTTATCGGCAAGAGCGGCGAAGGCATCTTTGAGCTGGCAGCCAGCGAAGACAATCTCGAAGGTTCAGTAGGCCATATCGGCATGTCCTTCCTCCGTGGTGATTACGTAAACAACTTCGGCTCCAACCCACGCTTCTTTGTGCCCCAGGCTTATCTGAGCAGGCACTTTAAGATCAGCGGTGAATTTATTCCAGCGCATTGGTGGTGGAGTGGCACACAATGGATCTGGCTGCCTGATGAAAATAAAACGATCTCCGACACTACCGATGTTCGGTACAGGAAGAATTTCGATTACGTAAAACAAGACAGACCTTCCTGCATCAAGTATGCAAACGTATACTACAGAAGCCCCAACAAACGCGAGCCCTACCTCAGCAACAATATGATCATATTCCGCCTGGCAGATATGATGCTGCTGAAAGCAGAGATCGCACTGTATAAGAACAATCCGGATGCTGCAGCAGACATCATCAACTTCTTCAGAAAACGGAATGGTGCACACATCAAAAATCCTGCTGATCCAAATGATAAAGACCTCATTGTAGCGCATGGACTTACCAAAGCACAAGTGATGGAACAATATGTTATCGAAAGAGGAAAAGAACTGTTCCTCGAAGGACATATTTTCTACGACCTGCTGCGTACCAGGGAGTACAAGAACAACGTAGACTGGCTGCCAGTAGATGAGGTACGGTTCAAAAGAGAAGGGTTTTATCTGCCGCTCGACCCCCTGCTCTTCCGCTACAACCCGCTGCTGAAGCAAACCACGTACTGGATCGGTAAAGTTTAATCAAGGAAAAAAACAACTTATGAACAGGTATATTAATCTTACAATCATCATAATCGCCGTTGCCTGTATGACATCCTGTAAAAAGGATGGTTATAAGAACGACGGGGGCAAGAGCAATGCATTCGTGAACATGAGTACCTACGACTTCCTGAAGTCGCAGCCTGTATTCGACTCACTGGTCAAGATCATCGACCGCGCCGGCATGAAGGATGCAGTGAATGGCAACATTACTTTCTTTGCTACCACCAACTACGGAGTTGCTGACTTCGTTCAGGCCAGGAAAATAAAACGTGGGGTGCAACTGGGCAATGAAAACCTGCCCTACTCCATCGACAGCCTGCCTGTAAATGAAATGAAGGACTCTCTTAAAACATACATGTTTGAAGGAAAGATCAACCGTGACCAGATGACGGTAACAGGGCAGCTATATAACAGCGTGCTGGGTCCTATCAACAATATACAATTCCTCATCAATCTCAGGAGGACGCAGGACTACGGCGACTACCTCAACAAAGTGGACTATGTACGTTTTACGAAAGTGATCGGCACGCGGGATGACCTGCAACCCAACCCGGCTTCCGTTCCTGCTGCAGAAAAAGACATGCCGTTCGACTGCCAGACATCGGGGATCATTACGACGACCGGTATTATCCATGTACTGTCCGGCAACCACCGATTATTCTTTAATACCGAAAGGTTGAACTAAACCGGCCAATCCTACTAAATAAATAATTCATGAAAAAGATAATATACATAGCAGCAGCCCTGTTGGTGATCTTAACAGCCTGCGAAAAGATCCAGGAAGGGTTTATGAGTGACCTGGTACGTTACAAGGATAAAGTTATCCTCTGTAAAAGAGGTATGCCACTCGTGAAATCTGCTCCCATTGAAGGTGACGGCTCCACGCCTCCTTACACCTTTAAAATGGTGAACCTGCGTACCAAAGATGGTAAACCAGCCCCGAAGGAATTCGATACCGAATATGAGCTCCTCGTTTTTAAAGATGGGCTGGCTTTCAATCCGGAAACCGACACCACGATTGCGCTCCTCAACTTAAAAAGAGAAGTGCAGAAGATAAAGCCCATGAACTTTAATGAAAAGAGCGGGCAGATCGTATTCAACAGGGGTTCAACGCGCCTGCCGCTCGGAGAGTACGACTTCGATGTGGAAATGCAAAACGTACGCGGCACCAAAGTGTTCCCTTCCATCGGACAGATACAGGTGCTGGACCCTTATAATGAAGATTATTTCACCTTCATCAGCTCTGGCGCTGCCTCAGCAACACCCACCGAAGCTTTTACTGACATGAAGGCTCCACAGGTAACCTGTACGCGTGTTTCAGGAGAAGGAGCCAGGGTGATCCTCAAAATAGTGGACAAGAACGGAATACCTTTCAATCCAAAGTCAGGTGAGATCATCCGCAGAGGTGACCGTCCCACTTTCGAGAACTATGCCCGCTTCAATAAAGTTCAGGTTACAGATACTGCTATGATCTGCGATTTTGAAGTGGCTCCCTTCCCCATGGCCAAATACGTGACACCTGCTACTGATTGGGGATACCTCATTTATTATCGCATACCCGCGAATTTTGTACATGTAGACAACAAATCTGCCAGGTCAGAATCAGCCAACCCCCGATTCGAATTCCGGGTGATGATGGAAGGCACTTACGTAGTACAGGTAAGATTATCAGATGCCGTAAGATTATAATGAAGACCCAACCATCCCTACTCTATTTATCCTAACCCATTATGTGATCCCAACCGTTGGTTGGGATCACTTTTTTTTGCTATATACAACACACGTAATATTAATTTACCGTTATCACATACAACCCCATTCATATATGTTCAGGCAGGGTCTTAAATAATTAAAAATTAAATAGGTAGGTTTATAATAAACACCATTTTGTCCCGTTTTTAGATTCTATATCCCCTTTTGGGAATTGGACGGTTACTTGCCATCAACTTATTTAGCATCATTTGCCTGCCCGGGTAGTCGATACATGAGCAGGCCCATTGAAAAAACCATTAGTTAAAAATCTAATATCAGATGAAACCCATGAGCCGGTTAAGTCTATCCATTACTATCACTGCATTCGTATGCATTATCATCTTTGCCAGTTCATGCGGTACAGATAAAAAGATCACCTACTTCAAAAACATCCCCGATACAGTTTATCAGGGTGCCAGGAATATCCCAAGCCTCGGCTTCAGTGATCCGGTCATCCAGCCCAACGACATCTTACAGGTTTCCATCCTTACACTCGACCCACAGGTCAATACAGTATTGACAGCGGGCAACACTACTTCCTTTGCCATACAGCCTGGCTCCTCTACCTCACCAGTGGCACCAACGCCCATATCGGGATTGCTGGTAGATAACCAGGGCACCATCGAATTGCCCGTGATCGGCAGGATCAAAGTAGCAGGCTTAACTACCTCCGTAGCGAAAGATTCTATCCGCAACAAGGTCTCCCAGTTCTACAACAGCCCTGTAGTCAACGTTCGTTTTGCCAACTTCAGCATCACCATACTGGGCGAAGTAGCCCGCCCGGCCTCTTATGTAGTACCCAATGAAAAAGTAAGCATCCTCGATGCCATTGGCATGGCTGGTGATCTTACCATCTTCGGAAAGAGAGAGAACGTGCTGCTGATACGCGATTCATTGGGACAAAAACAATACGTGAGGTTCAACCTCAACTCAGCCGATATGTTCAGCTCCCCCTACTTCTATCTGAAGCAGGGTGATATGATATATGTAGAACCGGGCAAATCAAAGATCGCTTCAACAGATGCGGTTAAAACAAGAAACATCAGCCTGATTGCCACAGGTATCTCTTTATTAATTGTGATTTTCTCAAGAATATAGACCGATTATCCATGCAAAAGAAAGCGCCGGCAGATATCACCCCGTTCGACGATACAGAAGCATCGCATGAAATGATCTCTTTCCAGAAGATCATTTCAAAGCTTTTATCCCTATGGCCCTGGCTGATCCTTTCCGTGTCCGTCAGTCTGGCCATTGCCGTCTTTTATTTTAAGACCTCCCCTCGTCAATATAAAATACGTGCTTCGGTACTGGTACAAGACGATAAAAAAAGTTCTGAACTGGGAGGCGCCAGCATACTGCAGGACTTCGGGCTGCTGGGTGGTAAAAGCAATGTGGATAATGAGGCAGAGATCTTCAAGAGCCGTACGCTCATGGAGCTGGTAGTGAGGAACCTGCAGCTCAACGTACATTACTTCATACCTGGTCAACTGCAAAATACAGAGATCTATACCGAAAGCCCGGTAGTATTGACCATTATCAAAGCAACAGATTCATTCCCGGGCAAATCACTGGGTTATAAACTGGAGTTTGACAAAACAAACCCCACCAACTTCACCTTAAGCAACGAACACTCCAAGCTCAAAGGACATTTTGGCGATACGCTCTACCTGAGTGAAGGCGCCGCCGTCATCAACCCATCCAAAGGATTTGGAAGATGGCCGGCAGACCAACCGCTCGAGATCACTATCGGCTCGATCGATGGCACTACTCAATTCTACATGGGATCGCTCACGGTAGACATTCCCAACGATGAGGTCAGCGTGATCTACCTTACGCTTACAGAAACCCTGCCTGAGAAGGGACAGAAAATACTGAACGCACTTATCAATACCTACCTGCAGGCCAACGTGAACGATAAGAACAGGATTGCCGATAGCACGATGAAGTTCATCGATGAAAGGCTTTCTCTCGTATCACGGGAGCTATCGGGCATAGAGAAAGATATTGAAGGATTTAAAACAAAAAACAAACTCACCGACCTTACCGAACAATCACGCATGCTGCTCGATAATACCAGCGAGTTTTCCAAGCAGCAAACTACCCAGGAAGTACAACTCTCCGTGATCGAAGCACTGGAGCAGTTCCTGAAAAGCACTCAAAACAACGCGCGCATTGTTCCCTCATCGCTGGTGATGCAAGACCCCAGCTTTGTGGCCCTCGTACAGCGGTACAATGAGATGCAGCTGGAGAGAGATAAAATGCTGTTGAGCCACACGCCCCAGCACCCTTCTATCCTCAGCCTGGATGAACAACTGATCAATATGCGCGGCGAACTGCTGAGCAGTATCAACTCCGTAAAGCAAGGATTCTACGTAAGCATATCGGAACTTAAAAAGCGTAATAATGGTGTGGAAGGCATGATCAGCAAAGTGCCCTCTAAAGAACGCATCTTCCTCGACTACTCAAGACAACAAGCTATCAAACAAGAGCTTTACCTGTTCCTGCTGAAGAAACAGGAAGAAACAGCGATATCCAAATCATCCACACTTGCCAACGCCCGGATCATCGATATGGCCAAATCTGAATCATCTCCTTTCAAGCCTAAAAAGAGCATGATCATGATGACGGCCTTCCTCATAGGTGTGTTAATTCCACTGGTGATCAGCTTTGGAAAGGACTACTTCAATAACCGTGTTAATTCGATAGAAGACATCAATGCGCTTACCAGCGCACCGGTGCTGGCTGAAATAGGACACAACAACGAGAAAGACGTAGTGACCATCTCGCTCAGGTCGCGTCAGCTGATTGCCGAGCAACTCCGTTCACTCCGCACCAACCTGCAATACCTGCTGCCGGGAGAACATGAAAAAACAATCCTTGTTACTTCCAGTATGAGTGGTGAAGGAAAATCATTCCTGTCGATCAACCTGTCGGCAGCACTCGCACTGGCCGGCAAAAAAGTGATCCTCCTGGAACTTGACTTACGTAAACCCAAGATCACTGAAAACCTGAACCTGCGTAAAACAGGCTTTTCCAACTACATCATCTCCAACGATGACAACTGGCTTCAATGGACACAGCCATCCGGTGTAGATGACAACTTTACGGTGCTGCCATCAGGTCCTCTGCCGCCCAACCCAACAGAATTGTTGATGCTGCCCAAAACGCAGCAACTGTTCGAAGAGCTGAAAAAACATTACGACTATATTCTCATCGACAGCCCGCCCGTAGGCCTGGTTACCGATGCAGAGATCATGGCAAGCCATGCCGATGCCACCCTGTACGTAGTGCGTCACCGCCTTACTTACAAACAGCAGATCACGCTGATCGAGAAGTTCAACCGCAAGAAAGTAATGCCGAAGATAAACATCATCGTCAACGACGTACTGCTCAAAAAACGTGGCTACGGCTATGGCTATAGCTACGGATATGGATACGGCGTGTATGACAGTGAGGTAAAAAAAGAGAGAAAAACAGCTAAAAAAGTAGCCGTACGATGAGAGCAATGCTACCCACCCTAAAACTGTACAAGAAAATATTACCCGGCACCGGTAAGGGCCACGCATTGTCAGAAAACATCAAAAAGAACATCTTCGGCGGGCTGCTCGTCAAAGGACTGAGCATCATCATCAACCTGCTGTATGTTCCTTTGCTCATCCACTACCTCGATAGCGAGCGGTATGGCGTATGGATCGCCCTCACCTCTTTCCTGTCCTGGTTCCAGTTTTTCGACATTGGCATCGGCAATGGCCTCCGCAATAAACTGACCCAGGCGTTGGTAAACAAAGACCACGACACCGCCAAAAGCCTGATCAGCACCTCTTATGTATTGGTATTCCTGATCTTCAGCGCTATTGCGCTGATCTATTGTGCTATTGGGTTTTACATCAACTGGGCAGGTTTCCTCAATGTAAAACTCGTCGGCAACCATGAGTTGCAGGTGTTGACATTGATCGTGTTCACCAGCCTCTGCCTCACCTTCGTAGCGCAGCTGATACAACCTATATTATTTGCCATACAGAAGTCTGCACTCAGTGTGGCCTTCCCTACGATCTCGAACCTCATCAGTTTTATCACCATTTATTTCCTGTCCAGGACCAGCCTGCCCCCCTTGCTCACCGCGGGCGTTGTATTGAGCGTCGTACCGCTCTTTACATTCATCGTTGGCTCTATCATCCTGTACAATACCTGGCTCAAACACATCAAGCCCGGTATAAAACACATCGACTTCAGCCATGCAAAGCATATTACAGCGCTGGGGTTCAAATTCCTGTTTATACAGATAGCTTCCATCATCCTGAACTCGAGCGCCAGCATCATCCTGATCAAACTTTTTGGTCCCGACCAGGTGACCATTTACAACATCGTATTCAAGTATTTCCAGGTGATCCTCATTCTCAATGCTATCGTGGTAACGCCCCTTTGGTCGGGCTTCACCGAAATGCTGGTAAAGAAAGATTACAGCTGGATCAGGAACACCATCAAAAAGATCAACAAGATATCCCTGGTGCTGAGCCTGGGCATCCTGTTCATGACGGCCATCTCTCCCTGGGTATTCGAGCTTTGGATCGGGGATAAAGTGAAAATACCCATTGCCATCACCATCACCATGGCGCTGTACTTTATACAGATCGTGTTCATCTCCGTATACAATATGTTCATCAACGGATCGGGGAAGATCAAACTGGCCATGTACTTTACCTTTTTCGAGATAGCCGCCTATATATTGCTGGCTTTTGTGCTCAGTAAATACGTAATGGGTGTTTATGGCGTTATAGTAGCTTCAATCATTACCAAGTCGTTCACATTTGTATTACAATATATTCAGGTAAATAAAATTATTGACGAAAAAGCAACGGGAATATGGAATAAGTAAGCCATTAAACCAAAAGATCTAACGAAAGCTGATTCTCTTAACCCCTGGCCAAAACAAAAATTAATGCTGTTCAATTCCTTTGAATTCCTGATCTTCTTCCCGGTAGTCACACTGCTGTACTTCCTGCTACCCCACCGGTTCAGGTGGCTCTGGCTCCTAGCAAGCAGCTGCTATTTCTACATGGCCTTCGTGCCCATCTATATACTTATTCTTGGATTCACCATCGTAGTCGATTATTATGCAGGTATTTTCATCGAAAAAGCAAGTGGCCGTAAAAGGAAACTCTTCCTGGTATGCAGCCTGGTGGCCAACATCGGCGTATTGGCCGTCTTCAAATATTACAACTTCATCAATGAGAACATATCCGTACTATGCCAGTCACTGGGCGTAGTCAATAACATTCCTTATCTCTCGATCCTGTTGCCCATCGGCCTGTCGTTCCACACCTTCCAGGCCATGAGCTATACCATCGAGGTGTACCGCGGCAACCAGAAAGCGGAAAGGCATTTCGGTATCTACTCCCTTTATGTCATGTTCTACCCGCAATTGGTGGCAGGCCCTATAGAAAGGCCCCAGAACATATTGCACCAGTTCCGTGAATACCACAAATTCGACTACACCAAATTCGTAGAAGGCTGTAAACTCATGCTGTGGGGTTTCTTCATGAAAGTGGTAGTAGCCGACCGCATTTCCATTTATGTGGACGCCGTGTACAACAACCCGGGCGAGCACAACGGCACCAGCCTCATGCTGGCCACTTTCTTGTTTGGCATCCAGATCTATTGCGACTTCGCCGGCTACTCGACCATTGCCCTTGGATGCGCCAAAGTGATCGGCTTCGAGCTGATGACCAACTTCAAACGTCCTTTCTTAGCCACCTCACCATCGGGATTCTGGAAAAGATGGCATATATCACTTTCCACCTGGTTCCAGGATTACCTGTATATTCCATTAGGCGGTAGCCGCGTAAAAATATCCCGCAGTTGTTTCAATCTCTTCATCACCTTCATGATCAGCGGACTTTGGCACGGGGCCAGCTGGACCTACATTATATGGGGTGCGCTCAACGGATTGTACCTGGCGGGAGAAAGACTGATCAATGAGGCCCGTAAGAAAGGCGGCATCATCAGTCGCATCCAACTGCCGCGCGTGGTAGCTACACTTATTACCGTAATACTCATCAGCTTTGGCTGGATATTCTTCAGGGCCAATAGCATACACGACTCCCTGCTCATTATGCAAAAGATATTCACCACCAGTGGCAAGCCATACCTGTCGGATCCATCACAAATACTGTTCTCCCTCATTGGCATAACAGTACTTTTTGCTTACGATCTGCAAAACGAATTCTTTGTCAACAAAAACATATTGATCAATAACCGGAATGTGGTAATAAGGAATGTAACCTATGCTTCCATTGTACTGTTGATACTCCTCATGGGGGTGTTCGATGGCGGACAATTCATTTACTTCCAATTCTAATCATATGCAACAAGCATTGAACAATAAAACAGGGCGCCTGCTGTACAAACTGGGATTACTGGCCGTCATCATCGTTGGTGGCGACTTCCTGTTGGGAAAAGTACTACGCTACTTTTACTTCAAACAGGAATCGGGCCTGCTGTACCGCACTACCTACGCCATGGAGGTTACTCATAGTGATGCACTCATCTTTGGTTCATCCCGCGCCAACCACCATTACCATCCTACGGTGATGGAACAACAGTTGGGCATGAGTACGTACAACACAGGAAGAGATGGCAATTTTATCCTTTACAACACGGCAGTACTCAAAAGCATCCTTAAGAGATATACCCCAAAGGTTATCCTGCTCGACCTGGATGTTTACACCTTCAACGAATCGCCTGAGAATTACGACCGGCTTTCATCGCTCCTGCCCTATTACAAAACGCACGAAGAGATAAGGGATATCGTGGAGTTGAAAAGCCCCTTTGAAAAAATAAAACTCCAATCAGGCGTATATCCGTTCAACTCATTGGTATTTAAAATAGCGGTTGGCAATACAGAAATGAATAAAGCCAGGAAGGCAAGCCTCAACGGTTATGTAGCGCTTACCGCCACGCACAAAAAAGATATACAGGAATATAACATCGAAGAGAAGATAGACAGCCAACTGGTAAAAAGCTTTACCAGCTTTATCACCTCAGCAAAAGCAGCCGGCAGCAAAGTATACGTAGTGGTGTCGCCTATCTACTACCAATATAAAAGATCACAAACCATCGAGCTTGCCCGCTCCATTTGCCAAAACAATGGGGTGGCCTTCTGGGACTATAGCCGGGATACCACGCTCCAACAGCACAGGGATTGGTTTGCCGACCGTGTCCACCTCAACGATGAAGGAGCGCAGTATTTCACAAAGATCATTGCAGAAAAGATAAAACAGGAAGAAAAGAAATAACAAGAGCGAACATGAAGATCCTTTGGTTCACAAATACACCTTGTTCAGCAACCGAGAAGATGGGACTGGAAAGCCACCGCGGCGGATGGCTGACTTCACTCGAGAATGCCGTGCACAACCGTGGAGGTGTAGAGTTACATATCGCATTCTATACCGGCCAGCCGATGGCGCCTTTTGTACATAACAAGACGAACTACTACCCTTTACATAGAAAAAACACCGGTTCCAAATCGACCCGGTACTTCAATAAGCTGCTGAACAAACCCGTCAACGACGAACAGGAGCTGTCGCAGCTAATGCAGGTAATACAAACCGTGCAGCCCGACCTGATCCATATACATGGCACAGAAGAGAACTTTGGCCTGCTGCAATACCATACCAATATCCCTGTTGTCATATCCATACAAGGTGCTCTCCTGCCCTACAGTGAAAAATATTTCGCAGGCATCCCACTCGATGTAGCTAAAAAGTACGAAGGCATTAAAGAGAAGATCAAGCTGCGTTCTGCCGGCCGTCAATACAAAGACATGCGCACAAGGGCAGCCAGGGAACAAAAAATACTGCGTCGTGCCCGCCACATCATCGGCCGTACGGATTGGGACAGGCGCATTACGCGCGTGCTGGCTCCCCAAAGCGCCTACTACAAGAACAACGAGATACTAAGAGATACTTTCTATAAAAAAGCCTGGACGAAAAACCAGTTCTCCGACACCCTGAAGATCGTTACCATCTCCAGCGATTCTTTGTATAAAGGTTTCGAGACGATCGTCAATACCGCCCGTCTGCTGACCGAAGCAGGCGTCATCCATTTCGAGTGGCAGGTGGTAGGCCTGAATACACAAAGCATCATCGTAAAAACAGCCGGCCAATGGCTGAAGGCTGATTACTCACAACTGCACCTGCAGTTGCTGGGATCGAAAGGAGAAAAAGAAATAGCACAATTACTGGCTGAAGCTGATGTCTATTGTCAGGTAAGCCATATCGAGAATAGCCCTAATAGCCTGTGCGAAGCATTACTGATGGGCATGCCTGTTGTGGCCAGTTATGCAGGCGGCACCGCTTCCCTGCTGGAGAACGGTAAAGAAGGCGTGCTGGTACAGGATGGCGATCCTTACTCCCTCGCAGGCGCTATCACGGAAGTTGCAGGCACCTTCCATCAGTCAAAACAATACGGAGAGCAAGCCCGCCGGCGTTCACTCGACCGGCATGATCCCGGCAATATCACCAATGACCTGGTATCGATCTATCACGAAATCATCAAGCACCACCCGTGATAGCCCGTCAATACTATACCACCACGTTGAAAAAAACACCCGCCAACAGCATCAACCTGCTGCTGTTGATGGCGATCGCATTTTCACCCTTGTTGAGTTACTTTATCGTAACCTTTACCTCCGTGAAAAGCGGCACTTATGTGTTCAACATGCTCATAGCCGCCACGGTGCTGGTATTGATGTTGGAAGCACACAAGAACGGCGGACTGCGCTTCCCGTTCTATCTGCGTTACCTCGGTCTTTTCGCACTATACACCATCTTTTCCGATCTGTTCTTAGCCAATAAAAGCTTCACGTTTACTTATCTCTTCAAAAACCAGATCCTGTTTGGGTTCCTGGCCGCACTCGTTATCGAGAACACCTGGTTTTCCAAGCCCTACATGAAAAAACTGACCAGCTACCTCAAAATACTGTTCTGGCTTTCTGTAGTGGTCATATTGATACAACAAACGATCGATTACAACTTCCTGCTTAATCCCCACTCGCTTGAAGAAGTGGAAGCCACCGAAGAGATGGAACGCAGGTTCAGTTCCATCTATTCCTACCTCGGCGGTACTATCTATGCAGGGCTTACGGTGGTGCCGATACTCAGCATTATCATCGCCGAAAACATCAAGCGGAACAAACCAGCTATGGTGTATTATGTAGCGGGCGCTATCTTTTCATTGATCAATAAATCACGATGGATACTTATCAACTTGTTCATTACCTTATTTACAAAATTTACACTGCGGAAAACCAGCCTCGTACAGATATTCAGACTCGTAGTGATGATCGTTGTAGTGAGCTTTGCAACATCCTGGGTACTAAGTTATTTTGGCTTTAACATCGACGAGCTGGTAGCTGAAAGGCTGCTGGAAACCAAGCACGGTGGATTAAAAGAGGGAGCTGCCTCTACCCGCCTCCTCGCATTCGAGATATTCGGGAAAGTGTACCCCGACAATCCAGTGTTGGGCAAAGGCAACCTGAGCTGGGGAGAAGGCGCCACTGGCGATAAAGAACTCACTGCCCTGCTCAAAGGCCGTTCTTCACAGATACACGTAGGCTACCTGTCGCTCTTTTACTGGTATGGCATGCTGGGCACACTGCCCTTCATCTTCTTCGTATGGTGCCTCATGAAGAAATTGCACAACACAGCCAAGAGACTCGACTACTGGGGACCCTACTGGGGCATGATGGGATTCTTTGTAGCCAACCTTACGCTTGTACACCTGAATATGAATATACCGGGTCTATTGATATGCCTGGCCTATAACAAATATTACGAGCAGTATAAAGTAGTACAAACAAAAGAAGAAGAACCGGAGACGCCATTAACCGTACCACAATATGAAGTTTAGAAGCCTGGCCCATACGACTCAAGTTTTCAGCATCCGCCTTGCACAGCTGGCGGGGAAATGGAACAATGTGCGTGCACAGTGGTGGGGCATACAATTAGGAAGCAATGCAGCGTTTCAGGGCAAGTGTCATTTCAGGCGCTATCCGGGAACAAGCATTTCTATAGGAAATAATTGCACCTTCTTTTCTACACCCACATCCAACCTCATTGGTATCAATCGCCCTTGCATGGTATCCACGTTGGGAAGCGAAGAGAAAGCGGCCATACGCATTGGCGATGGCTGCGGGTTCAGCGGCACCGTGATCGGCGCTTTTAAAAGCATTACACTCGGTAACAACGTGCGCTGTGGCGCCAATACCCTGATCACCGATTCCGACTGGCACCTCGATGATCCCAGGAGCGGCGCTCCGGCGGCAGTAGTGATAGAAGACAACGTGTGGTTAGGTGTTAACAGTGTAGTATTGAAAGGGGTTACCATTGGCGCCAATACCGTTATCGGCGCTAATAGCGTAGTCACCAAAAGCATACCGGCCAATGTTATTGCGGCCGGCAACCCATGTAAAGTAATCCGGGAACTATAAGAGAACAGTAAAAGAGGTAACAATGAGTAGCAACGTAATCTTTTTAGGGGCAACAGATAACTATCCGGCAAAATTCACCGCCACCAATTCAAAAAATGAATTGATCGCAAGAGGATTGCTCAATCATACAGACAAAGTGTCGATCATTAATTCACCTTTTGGTTTGTCGGGCCTGCCGGCAACAGGCCAAACGGGCACCAGAGAAGGCATCGAGTACCATATCTTTCCCAAGAATGGCAAACTGTCCCTGATAAAGAATATCAAGTCTATTTATAAACTACTGAAAGAAAAACGGAGCAAGGCACAGCAAAACGTGCTGATCATGGAGCACAGCTACTACCCTTTCTTCCTGCTCTATGTATTCTTCGCCAAAAGGCTGAATTATAAAACTGTAGTTACCATTACCGAATGGCATTTATATTTCCCGGAGATAACGCCGGTGAAGCGGTTCGACTTCTTTGTTTTCGATTATACCTTTGGCTACTTCGTAAAGGGGATCTTCCCTATCAGTACGCTCCTCGAAGAAAAAGTAGCACGCTTCAAAAAACCCGTTCTTAAAGTGCCCATCCTTGCCGACTTCGAAATGCTGAAGCCGGTGAATTATGATATTAAAGATGAAAGTGCAGAATACTTCATGTATTGCGGTACCGCCGGTTACTTTACCGTAATACAATTCATCATCAAAAGCTTTTCCATCTTTACGGCCAGAGGCCATAAACAAAAGCTGAAGCTCGTATTGAGCGGATCGGCTCATATGATCCAGAAAGTAGAGGACCTTATTACACAGGAAGGATTGCAAGGTAAAGTGGTCATCGAGCAGAAACTGCCATTTGCAAAACTGCTCGAAGGATACCAGTACGCACTGGCGCTGCTCATTCCGTTGCGTCCCGACAAGCAGGACAAAGCCCGCTTCTCTCATAAGATCGGTGAATACCTGTCCAGCGGCAGGCCCATCATTACCGGCAACATCGGGGAAATAGAGCACTACTTCGAACACAAGAAGAATGCGCTTATAGCAACAGAATATACTGAAGCAGCCTATGCCGACCTGATGAGCCTCGCAGCCAACGACAAACAACTGGCCAACAACGTAGGCCTGGAAGGAAGAAAATTAGGCGAAACAACTTTTAACTATACCACTTACGGGCAGTTGACCAACGACTTCCTGAACAAACTATAATAATCTCCCCAACCATGGCCAATATTTTATACTCAGCTTACTTCTGTAACCCTTTTGAAAGTTCCGAATCCTACACGGCCGTTAAATGGCTGGAAGTGTTATTGAAAGAGCACAATGTAAAATTGCTCACTAACCGTAGTTGCGCTGAAGCGTTGGAATCATACTTCAACCCAATGCCCCACAACCTGGAGGTTATTGGCTTTGATATTCCTAATTGGTTGGAGAAGAAAAGGAAAATGCAGTTGTACCCCGGCTACTTCAGCTTCGATAGCAAAAGCTATAAATACGTAAAACAAAACAAGGAGCTACTCGATTGGACAGATGTGATACTGAAGAAAACGCCTTCCAGCTTCCGCTATTACACTTCCCTCTACAAGCTGAACAAGCCTTTAGTAGTTGGCCCTATCGGTGGCGGATTGCAAATACCTAAGGAGCTCAAATCATACTTCAAGAAAGAACCCAAGCTCAATAAACTGCGCGTACTTGATCGCTGGATACTCCGTTTTCCACCTTTCAGTAAACAACTGAAAAGCAGCCATAAATTGCTGATCACGCTCGACTACCTGCGCGAGGTGTTACCACAGCAGTACGTGCACAAAATGATCACCATACTGGACACCGGCATCAACATCGGCGACCGGAAAATAGCTGTGGCGCCTAAACAAAACGACAAGCTCAACTTACTATATGTAGGTAAGCTGGTGAGATACAAAGGAGCAGAGTTGCTTATCAAATCACTTATACCGCTGAAAGGAAAGGCCAACTTGGTGCTGAACGTTATTGGTGATGGCGGCGAAAGAGATAACCTCAAAAATATAGTGGCACAGAACGGTCTGGAGAATATGGTCATCTTCCATGGCAACATGCAAAGGACTGATATTTTCGAGCATTACCAGAAGGCCGACATTTTCTGTTTCCCTTCCTTAACAGAGGCAAGCGGCAACGTGCTGCTGGAAGCCAGCCTTTATGGATTGCCCATGCTTACCATCAACAACGGCGGCCCTAAATACATGGTTCCCGATGAAGGCGCTATCAAGATCAACATACAATCTGAAGAGAAGATCATAGAAGAACTGACGAAAGGTATCACCACCCTGATGGCCTCGCCTGAAAAACGCCAGGCCATGGGCCAAGCCAACTATGACTTCGTGGTCAACAATTTTTCCTGGGAAGTACTGGAAAAGAAGATCAATGATTTCTTTGGTCAATACAACAGGCCGGGCACTGCCGCCAGGGCTGCGGAACAAAGAGAAAGAGAAAGGGACGGCATAGCAGCATAAACAGGACACCATGATCAAAGCATTATTCAAAATAGGACAATACGGAAAGAAGGCAGCCAACTATACCGGCCGCGCCTTCTACACGCGCCTTTTTGCCAAAGCAGGCAAGAACGTGCGGTTCTTTCCCTTCAACTCAGATATACATTATTGGAACATGCAGGTAGGTAGCGATGTATACATTGGCCCCTTTGCCTGTTTCATCTGTGGCGTGGCGCATATAGAAATAGCCGACAAAGTGATCATGGGACCCAACGTTACCATCATCACCGGTGAGCACCCCGTTGACCTGCGCGGTCGTTACATAGCCGATATCCGGGAAAAGCAACCGCATGAAGACATGCCGGTAAAGATAGAATCGGACGTATGGATAGGCGCCGGCGCTACGCTGCTTAAAGGTGTTACCGTTGGCCGCGGCGCCATCGTTGCAGCAGGAGCAGTAGTCAACAAAGACGTGATGCCCTACTCCATCTCAGGCGGCGTGCCTGCAAAACATATCCGTTACAGAGGCAGCAAAGACGAATTGATAAAACATGAGACGAGCCTGTATGGAAAGGTGATAACTGATTTCAGTAATGTTCCATAGATAGTGACAGAAACCAAGCAACACAGAAAAACCAATACCAGATGAAAATCCTGATGACCGGTCCCAACAATGATCCAGCCCAATCACTGGGTGGTATCGTTACAGTGATCAACATGATCCTGAACAACGCCCCGCATACAACAGATTTCTTCAACAGGGACCTTGGCACCAAGAACAAAACGAGCACTTATCTCCGGAAAATAAAAGAGTTCAAGCGCACCCTGAAGAACAATACCTACGATCTTATACACTTTCATTTTTCATTCGATAACAAATCGGTGATCAGGGATTTCATGTTCCTGTACCTCGCGAAGAAAAAGAATATACCACTCATCGTACATTTTCACGGCGGCGTGCTGGCTTATCAGAAAAGCAATTCGCCACTGGTAAAGTGGATATTGAAAGCAGCCAGCCAGCTCATCGTGCTCAATGAAGATGAAAAGGAATCTATCCAGCGCCTGTACAATGTGTCACCGGAAAAAGTATTGATCCTGCGAAACTGTATCGACATGAATGAGATCCCGGCCCTCGACAACCAGGCGCCGACCTATAACAGGATCATCTACTTTGGTCGTTTGCATATGCCCAAAGGATTGAAGGAAATCGTGGAAGCACTTAAAACCATCAAAGCACAGCAGGTGCCTTTCAAACTGGATGTATACGGTTCCGGTCCCGATCAGGAATGGTTTCTGAAAGCACTCGCTGATAACCTCGGCAACTCATTTGAATACAAAGGTGTGGTATGGGGCGCCCAGAAATGGCATTCACTCAACGACTCCGACATCTTCCTGCTGCCCTCCCATGGCGAAGGAATGCCCATGGCACTCCTGGAGGCGATGGCACTTGGAAAATCAGTCGTGGTATCGGATGTGGACGCCTTCAAAAAAGTGGTCGTAGACAATGAGAATGGCTTCCTGGCGCAGCAGCGTTCATCAGAAGACCTGGCTCGTTCCCTCTCCACCGTACTTACCAATCCTGCCAAGCAGGCTGAGGTGGGTAAAAAGGCCCGGGCTACCATCGAAAAAGAATACTCATCAGATTATTATATGAAATCATTGAGCTCAGTATACAATAGTCTGCTGGCTAATGCAGTTAGATAAATATGGGAATCTTTAAAAAGATATATCAGCTCCTTTTCCTGCCTTTGAACCTGTTCAAATTGTGGCTGTTCAAAGTGAAACATGGAAAGATCACCATCTTCGGTCCCTTATTGATCATCAACCGGGGAAGGATGACCATTGGCGATCATGCGAGGATCAACTCGGGTAAATACAAAAATCCTATCGGAGGAGATACGAGAAGCTCGATCGTGGTGAAGCCCGGTGCGTTATTGACCATCGGTACGAACCTGCGGATGAGCAACTCTGCCATCTATTGTGCCCAATCCATCACCCTAGGCAACAATGTAATGATCGGCGGAAGTTGTAAGATCTGGGATTCCGACTTCCACCCCATCGACCCAGATGTACGTCTGGCTACCCCCAACGATAATTACAGAACAGCAGCGATCCATATTGGTAACAATGTGTTCATTGGCGGCGCTTCTATTATATTGAAAGGTGTTACCATTGGCGATAATTCAGTGGTGGGAGCAGGCAGTGTAGTATCAGGTAATATACCACCCAATGAAATATGGGCAGGCAACCCGGCCCGCTTTATCAAAAAACTTAAAAAAGATGAACAACAGCCGGTTTGATTTCTTAGGCGTGCATATATCGGTCATCAATCCTGAAGAAGCGATCAAAAAGGTCCGCAGCTATCCGTTTAATGCTCCGGCCTACATTTGTTTTCCGGATGCGTCGGTAGTAAAAGAAGCGAATGGCGACCCTCAACTGTTGAGCATATTGAACAATGCCTACCTTACCATGCCCGATGGTAAGCCATCACAATTGGTAGCCAGGTTGCGTGGTAATAAATCAGTAAGCACTGTTTCTGGCTTTCACCTGTGCAAAGCATTATTGCAAACAGAACTTACGCATTACTTCTACGGTGGCACAGATGAATTGCTGGTGAACCTGCAGAAGAACCTGCAACAACAATATCCCCAGGCAAAAATACTTGGCTATAAAGCGCCGCCTTTTGTGGCAGCTTCCGCTATTGCAGGCAATGCAGCTATGACAGCTGATATAGCAGCTATCAATGCACTTAAGCCCGACATCGTATGGATCGGTATCAGTAGTCCCAAACAAGACTACCTGATGCACCACTTCCATCAGCAGTTGGATAAGTCATTAATGATGGGTGTAGGAGGCGTATTCCTCTACCTGGCCGATGAAACATTGAAAAGTCCGGAATGGATTAAGAAGATGGGATTAAGATGGGTATACCGGTTGGCCAAAGAGCCTAAAAGACTATGGCCAAAATACTATGCCACCATTCGCTTTCTTGTACAGAACAGTGCCTTCTTCCTGAAGCTGCTCTTTCGTATGAAAGCGCATGCACCGACTAAATAAGCAGGTGCGCGTTTGCTTCGTTAACAGATTTCTCACTTCGCCGTTACCTCGTACACTTTTAGATTCCTGATGGCTCCGTTCGAAATGACAAAAGAGAATGGAGTATAATAAAAAAACCAGCGGTAGCTATACCCTGGCTTTTTTTATGTTGTTGTTTGAGTGAGTTGTCTGTTGCTTACTCAGAATTCCTGCTCGCAAAGTGGAAGTTATACGCCACCAAAACGCCTAGCACTCCAATCTTCGAGAAGCGCTGTGTAGTAGTAGACGCATGATACCAGAGACCAAAATCGATCTTTGCATTCAGCGAGTAACCGACCATGGGCAACACAGAGAAAGTATTATAGTCAGTACCGGAGGCAGTCCAACCGATCTGAGGCTCCATAAAGAAATAGTTAGTAGCGTCTTCCTTCCGGAAATCATACCGGTAACCTACAAATCCTGAAAGAATATCATGTTCTTTCAAGCCTTTATCAGTCTCCTGCACAGCTCCCTTACCCTTTCCATTAATACTTAAAGCATTTAATGAAAAAGTGAAATAATCATTGGTGCCCAGTGGAAGGGAGAACTTACCCAAGCCACCGAAAGCCCATGAATAAGCTTTCACTTGTTTATTTAAAGGAAAACCGCCTTGTATACCAAGACTCAGAAAAGGTCCGTCACTCCACTGAGAAAAACCAGGAAGTGATATACACGACAATAGAATAAGCCCATAGATACGGGAGCGTAGGGATGCCATCATAAGATACGAGTTTTGAACAATTACAATTGCGGCACAATATAGAAACCGCTTTTCTTTAACGCAATAGAACAGCCATTATTATTGTATACAATAGTGATAATTAGCTCTTTGATGATTCTCAACTTTCCCTCTTTTGGAAAATAATTCCCACACTGATAATCATCTTCTACTTATATATACATACAAATAAATTATGTCGCACCACTTTCACCTGCATCATATAACTTATAGTTTTGCGTTTCTTAATTGGCTAATCTACGTGATCAGTTTAGCTGGTTAATCAATTATCCTTTAGAAAACTTAACCCATATCCTTTTATGATTCGTTCAGACAGGCGACTTACGTTGCTATATGGTGCCGGAGACTTTCTAACCCTTATAGGATGTTTTGCGGGCATCAACATGTTCTACGGACATGGAATGAGTGAACAGAATTACCTGTACCTCATTACCTTGATCTTTACCTGGATATTTATTACCTCCAAGAACAAGGTCTATTATTTACACTTGCATAATGGCTTGAGGTATCGCTTTAAAAATCATTTGAAGACACACTTCGAATTGATAGCGGTGCTCTGTTTGTTATACCTCGTGCTGGGTATACCGCAAGGATATACCAAAACACAGTTCATGACATTCCTGTTGGGCTTCCCTGCAGTTAACATGATCGTCAACTACTTACTATTTACCATCGTTCGCAGCATGCGCATCGATGGACGCAATGTGCGCAAGGCATTGGTAGTAGGAGCTGGACGTGTTGGTGCACACATTGAAAACTATTTTCACCAGAACCCAGATTTCGGATACCGCATCATCGGCTTTCTCGATGACAATCCTGAAGACTCAGATCTCCAATACCAGATCATTGGCCGCATATCGGACATGGACAAGGTATTAAAAGAGAAAAAGGTGGATGAAGTGATCATTGCATTACCTACTCACCTCGATGAGAAAATTCAATTTGTAGCCGACAAAGCCGACTATCATGGTATACGGGTACGCCTTGTTCCCGACTACTTTCGTCTCTTAGGCCGCAACTATAAGACGACCAGTTTTGGCGATATGCCTATTATCAATATCCGTGAGATATCACTCGACAGATTCCGGTTCGCGACACTGAAGCGTGTTTGTGATGTGATCTTCTCATTCATGGCATTGATCATGCTGGCGCCTTTGTTCCTGGTATTGGCTATCCTTATCAAATGGGAATCTGCCGGCCCTGTATTCTATTGCCCCATCCGTTTGGGACAAGGTGGCCGTCAGTTCAAACTCTATAAGTTCAGGAGCATGTATCAGAACGATGCAGCTGTTGCCGGAAAAGCATCTACCACAAAAGGTGATCCCCGCGTAACGAAGATCGGTCGTGTGATACGTAAATACAGCCTTGACGAATTGCCGCAATTCATCAACGTATTGATCGGTGATATGAGCGTGGTAGGTCCCCGCCCCCATCGTATCTTCCTCAATGAAGTGATGCAGCGCGAGGTGGACAATTATATGATCCGTCATTATCTTAAGCCCGGCATTACAGGATGGGCGCAGGTAAATGGATGGAGAGGCCCCACTGATACGGAAGAGCAAAAGAACAACCGTACTGCTCACGACCTTTGGTATGTGGAGAACTGGACGCCTGTACTCGACATCAAGATCATATTCCTCACTGTGTTCAGTGAGAAAACGCATAAGGCAGCCTTTTAAAAGCGTATTCCCTATTACCGTAGAATAAATAAACGGGCACTTGTTATCAGGTGCCCCGTTTCTTTTTACATCCCCTCCAATAGTCCAAACAAGTTACATTTGGGCTATGAAACAACTCGTGCCACTCCTATTTGGCCTGATAGTCGTTCAGGCATTGTCTGCACAGGAAACCACCGTGCCGGCTACCAGCATCAAGTCATATCCTGTGCTGTTCCAGCAAACAGCCGCCGAATACAGGGCCTTATGCTACCAGGCATTCAACCTGGCACACCTGCGCCTGCAGGAAATACCCAAACGAAAACTCCGCAAAAAGAAACTGGCCATCGTTACCGACCTCGACGAAACCATTCTCGACAACAGCTACAGCGAAGCCCAGCTCATCAAACAAGGAAAAGAATACAGCAGCCAGGCATGGAAACAATGGACCAGCCGCTCTGCAGCTACTGCCCTTCCGGGTGCCGTAGCTTTTTTGCAAGCGGCCAAACAAAAAGGTCTCAGCATCTTTTACATCAGCAACCGCGACACCAGTGAGATTACCAGCACCTTACTGAATCTTCAACAACTACAATTACCCGACGCCGATACCGCCCACATGCTGTTTCTCCTTAACACCTCATCCAAAGAAGCAAGGCGGCAGAAAGTAATGGAGGAATATGAGATCGTGATGCTATTAGGCGACAACCTCACCGATTTTACTACAGCATTTGAAAAGAAATCGATCGACATCAGAAGAGAAGAAGCAGACAAGATAAAAGACGAATGGGGTCGCAAGTTCATCGTATTGCCCAATGCCATCTACGGCGAATGGGAAAACGCCCTGTACGATTACGAGCGCAACCTCAGCCCCGCACAGAAAGAAGCAAAGCGTCAGGCGAGATTAACAGGCTATTAAGTATTAGGTTTTTGACTTCTATCAATGTTTTTTACCCCGAATACACCAAATAAATGATTTAAATTGTATACAGCGCAATGATGGAGGATTATTCATTCATTAAACCTCCTTATTATGAAAAAAGCACTCTCCCTGGGTATCATTACCCTGCTGCTGGCGCTATGTCCAGGCCAATCCATGACCGCCACCCCACAACCCGCCGCACCAGCCACTTCCAAAGTCCTATTTATTTACACCTGGTACTACGATTACGATGCGTATTATCCCGTAGGTACCACGAACACTGTAAACGGAGAAATGCAACGCCTGCGCAATGCCCACCCAGGCTACACCTTCAGTGCCACTCCGGCCTGGGGACTCCACGAGTACGAGTATGGCTTTTTCCTGTTTTTCCCGATCGCCATCATCTACAGTGACCTGCCCTAATTGTTAACGCTCATGTTTTCAGGAGGCTATTGGAAAGCGACCTGCACACCTGCAGTAATGACCCGCTGTGCCGATAGCCTCCCTGAAAACTGAATCGTGGGATCGCCATCCCGGAAATGTGTGCCTGTAAAGAGATTTTGCCCTTGCAGGTATATACGTCCTTCGCAAAGCTTCGCCGCCTTCAACCATTTTTCTGGTAACTCCCACGCACAATATAAATTCCTGATGCGCCAAAAGGAGGCATCAGCCATCATCATGGAGGATTGCCGGAAAAACTTGATGGCCGCTTGTACGTCCGGACTATTGGATGCCGTAAAGCGCTGCAAGAGCGCCATATCACCTGGTTTCTGCCAACGTTGTAATACCGTACGGGGTTGATTGGTTTGCTGTTGTTGCGCCGCAGACCATCGCCCGGGGCCGCCACCACTTGAATACACATAATACAGCGGATGCAGTGTCTGCTGCTTTCTGGCCTCGATGAACAAGCCAATAGAGAACCGGCCTAACCGCCACTCCTGCGACCAGCTGGCATAGGCTTGCGGCTCCCAATGACCTGTGATGATGGTATCGGGATTCGCCGGCACGATGAATAAACCGGTAGCGGGATTTACTCCCTCGAACTGAAAGCCACGTTGTACACTCAATGGCTGTCCCACAATAAGTGAGTTCCTATAACCGCTGGTATCAAGTCCAGGGAAAGATAGTAAGCGGTTGCGCGGAAGGGTAAGCATCAATGTACTGGTGTAACTTATTTTTTTGCCCTGACCAATGTTGTAACGCAAATAGAATTCCCAGCCGGTATTCAACACCCTGGCGGGCCAGTTAACGATAGCAGGAGTATCTGACTGTTGGATAGTCAACAACTGATTGGAAGTCACATTGCGATACCAGGCCACATTGAACTGCAAGGACCGGAAAGCTGCCAGCTCAAGGGCTACTTCCAGTTTATAATTCTTTTCCCATTCAAGTTGGGGTTTGCCTTGTTGAAAAGGGGAAAGCATTACAACACTATCAGGATCCTGCTGACGGGACAACCAATAAGCCCTGGTTTCGAAACCATAATTAGCGTAGTTATCGTTGCCCGCAATGCCGTAGCTCGCCCTGAGCTTACCGTAATCGAGCCGCTCGAAGGAACGAAACCATTTTTCATCAGAAAATACCCAGGCCCCGCCAAGAGCCCAAAACAAAGCCGTCTTTCGCTTTGGTCCTAAGCGGGACGAAGCATCGAGGCGGCCGGTGGCATTGATAAAATAGCGTTTGTCCCAATCTGCATGCCAGCGGCTATACAGGGCGCGGAACCGGTAGGTATTATCACCCCAGCTTCTTTCGGACGGCGGGATGCCGGGCAGACCCAACATGGAATCGTTGGCATATCCATCATATCGCGTTACCATCCACTTCCTGATCTCATTTTGAACCGTGCCGCCGAGCAAGCCTCCCCATTGAAAATAACTGCCGGTTTTATGCTCATACTCCAAGCGTGGCTCGGCAATGATACTCTGCAACTTGTTGCTTGCAACAGCTCTTTCACTATTCGGGTAGCCTGCTGCCATACGTAGTGTTAATTCTTCTTTTACAGGCAAAGACTGGTAACCCAAAGTAGTTCGAAAATACAGGCCTTTTCCCAACTGGTAGCTCCCCTGCAAACCGACCGAGAAAGTATTGATGCGGGTATCGCTGCTGTTTTCAAACTGGCCCAATGGATTCCTGAAATCAAAGCTGTTGTACATCCATACGAGTTGGCCATTTTCGTCCCGCAGGGACGGCAACAACGGCACCAACTTGCCTGCATATAGTATCGGATCAGATGCGATCGAATTATAATTAAGATGACTGTAGAGCAAAGAAACATCTACCTGCAAGCGACGCCCGGGCGACATGTACCTGATATTGGCATGGCTGGTAAAACGCTGTTGTGGCAAGGATTTAGACATAACCGAAGATTCGCGGTAATAACCAGCATTCAGGTAATAACGCAAAAGAGTGTCTCCTCCCTGCAAAGAAGCATTTACATTGATCAGCTGTCCTGTATTGCCTGCAAGCAATTGTGGAATGTTGATATAGTTGTTGGTATCCAACCGGAGCAGGTCAGGCGCAGTAGACTGGTTAATCGGCAGATTGGCTGCCGCGAGGGCTTCTTTGCGCATAGCGGTATATTCCCGGTTATCGAGCAACTCGGGTACATACGTACTGGCAACAGCGCCTTTTTGTATATTGAATCGAAGTGTCGGCTTGCTTATCCTGCCCATCCTGGTAGCGATGAGTAAGGCGCCATGGGCGCCTCCCGAACCATACAGAGCGGTAGCATCGGCGTCTTTCAAAACATCGACGGTCTCAATATCTGCCGGATTGATGGCCGCCTGTGCACTAATGCCTCCTCCTGAAAGCCCACCACCCTGCGGATCGCCTGCTGCAGAAGGCAGTAGAGAAACAGGTTTGCTGCCAGCGAAAGGTATCTTATTGATCACCACAAGGGGATCATTGTAAGGTTGGTTGTCGTTGCCCGGCACAGTACCTATACTTTGCCTTCCTCTGATCTGTAAGCGGGAAGCTGCGCCGGGTGCACCACCAGACAGTGTGCTGGTGAGTCCTGGCACTCTGCCTGATAGCTCACTGAACGGATTATTGCTACCATTGGTAAGCTCCTGCCCGCGTACCCTAAAATTGGATCCTGTATTATCCCGCCGTGTAACCTGGTAATAGGACATGGTAACGACTTCCTCCTGGGCGCCAAAGGCAGGTTTCAGTGTTACACCCAGAAAAGCATTTGGATCAGTTACACGAAGCGACTTTTTTTCGTAGGAGACATAGGTAAATTCCACCTCTTTACTGCCTGGTGGCCAGGGAAGTTTAAAGATACCTTCGTAGGAAGTGATAACGAAACTGTTACTCGCAGCATTTCTTACAGATACCCCATCCAGTGGCTTATTATTTTCATCGGTGATCCTGCCGACCAGGGTATCAGCCCGATTATAAAGGAGTAATTGGCTCACATCTTTATGCAAACGGATATAGGTCAGGCTGCTGTCAAAGGAATGTCCCAGGCCCAGCCTGCCTAATGAGTATCGAGCAGTTTGTAGAGCGGTACGTTTTGCCCGTAGTAGGTAATGGAACCAAGACCTTGTATTACCTCCGAGCTAATGATGAAACGAAAACCAGCATGTCGCCTTACATACCGGATTAAGGAATCAATGGGCGCAGCCTCCCAATGAGGAGAAAGTGTTTTCATAGTATCCAATTGCGCCTGTGATTGGTTGGTCAGCAGCCCGCAAAACAATACAATGAGACAACACCCAATTACACGTTGCTTTTTCAGCATCACTAAGCAGTTTAGAGGTCAACAATCACCATGTGTGCCAGGTAAGCCTGTACGCTTACCTGTGCACATGGTACAATAGTAATACAATTCACATCGAAGGATAAAGTTTAACAGGCAACCAGATAAAATAACCGGTTGCCACCTTTGCAGGCATTAATGCAGGTATGTGGGGAAACAACCACCGTTGCAACTGGCAGAATAAGATGGGCTAAGGAACCCGGTAACGGTGTATGAGCTTTAACCAGTTTTCAGCTATTTCCCATAATGGTTACTACTTGAATTTGATTATGGGACATTGGATTTTTTGCTGATATAGATCTTGCGACCTTTAATTTCGAAATGGACCAAACGTGATGCCGCGAGGTTATCCAGTAGTTGATCGACTGGTTTACTACGCGGAAAATCATCAACATAAAAACGATCGTCACTTAAAGGATCACTATAGGATACCTCTACATTATACCACCGTTGCACAGCCGCCATGATCTCCGAAAGCCTTGTATTGGTATAGGAGAAGTATTTATTTTTCCAGGCAGTCACGTCTTTGAGGTTGGCATTCGCTATGCGTAGCGTTCCCTGGTTATCGATGATCGCCTGCTGCCCGGGTGTGAGTACCTGTTGTTGATTGCCTTGCATTATCCGCACAGATCCTTCCACCAGGGAGGTCGTGATGGCTTCTGCTTTATAGGCTTTTACATTGAATTGCGTGCCCAATACTTCAATGCGGGGGTTATTGCTCCCGCCGTTTCCTCCCGGTAGGGAGGAACGGGGGATGGGGGACGCTGAGCTTATAATAACGACAAATGGTTGACCGGCTTTTTTGGTGACCTCAAAAAAGGCTTCTCCTTCTTCGAGTACGACTTCCCTGGCTCCTGCACCAAAGGTAGTGGGATAACGGAGCACTGTAGCAGCGTTGAGCCACACTTTAGTGCCATCGGCCAGCACCAGTTGGTATTCTCCTCCCTTCGGAGCTTCGAGACGGTTCCAGCCTGCTGCCGGTTGTGTGTTGCCGGGAATGTATTGATAATGTAGTATGCCAGGTTGTTCATTGAGGGCATCGACATTACCCTGATGTGCCAGCAGTCCCTGTGTAACAGTGTCCAGCGCGAGGGTGTTGCCATCGGCCAATTGCAGGGTTGCCTGTGCAAAACCAGGTTCAATACCCCTTCCACTTTTGTGGAGGGGCGAGAACCACCAGGCGCCCACGAGGGCTGCTGCAAAAGAAGCGGCTACTGCCATGCGACGTAAGTTGCGTACGAGGACAGTAGCATCTTGCTTCTGCTTAGGAAAAGGAAGGCTTAACGGTTGAACTTTATATTTTGCTAAGTATTGCTCCGCAGGTAGTTTTTTTTGCTCATCACGCGCCTGTCGTTCTATAGCCTCTTCATCTATCGTGTTATCTTGCGGATGTTCCAGTCGATACTGTTCCCAGGCATGCTGCTCATCCTGCATGAGCGGCATGCTGTCTTTACGCTTATAGTAAATCAAGAACAGGTTTGGCTGAAGGTTTTTCATCATAAGGTTTTAATGATCGTGATGCTCTTATAGGTAATACTCCGCATGAAACACTTTCTTAACAAGCTGCTCAAAATATTTTTTCCAGAGTGACTGAACAGGGATCTGAATCGGGCAGACACCCCACCAGTAGAGGGAGGAAGCAGATCGCCGGCAGGCGATGCAGGAGAAGTTGGTGCAACAGGTGGAATAGGCGGATCGGAAGGTGGTGAGGGTGGGCCATCCATTATTTCGCGTAACCGTTTGATGGCTCTCGTCTTATATACATAAATGACGCTTTTGGAGAGCCCCAGGCGTTCCTCTACTTCTTCGATCGTACAGCCTTCCCTAAAAAACAGGTTGATTACCTCACGCAGCTGGTCGGGAAGTTGTTCGATGAGGGTCAGCAGATGCTCCCGGAAATCCCGTTTTTCGAGCTCCAACAATAAAGTTTCATCGGGAATGGCTTCCGCTGCTTCGAGCTGGGTAACCTTGCCCCTTTTTGCGAGATAATCATAACAGGCATTGCGGACGATGGTGGCGAGGTAAGCTTTAGCGTGGGTATAACTGGTAATATGGCCCGGTGCATCATTTATTTTCTCGGCAAGCTTAGCTAAGCTATGGCCTACAATTTCTTCGGCTTCCAGTTCATCGCCGGTAAGTTTCAATGCGAAGCCTTTCAGGCTGGTAAATTCTTCGTTGTAGATATCGATGAGCCATTGGTCGTTAGGCCCTTGTACAGGATGAAGGTTGTTTTTGCTCATAACAGCAGTTGGTTGAAACAGGATAATGTCCCTATTACAACAAACGAACAGTTGTTCAGTTTGTCCCGGCAGCAAAAATCAAAATGAAGAAAAAATGACAAATAAGAACCCTGGAGTCCTCTCGGCACTATTGAATAAATGACGGGGCTTTAAACCGATTTGAGAAACGGAGAACGATTACTCGTCCTCCGTTGAAAATAGTTGCCTCCTTGCATGAGCGAGGAATTGTCGCTCTGTACTGGTTTGTATTCCTTAAATTGGACTTAGTCCTCCGTATGGTATAACGAATAGAAAAATGTGTTTAACCATGTGCAAGGACCTATTTTTAAGAAAAGCCCTACCTCAGCCCAAAAAGAAGAAGAATAAGGCAGAAGGGCGAAATTGGCTTCTTAGGCTTGATAATCAACATTTTTTCAACGCTACCCAACCCATTAGCAGTAATACCTTAACTTCGCTCAATTTTTTGAACAATGGTGTTGCTCATTCAACAGGCTTACATTAACGATCCATCCTCTCCTTTTCACGAAACCAGGCAGGATATACTTATTGAGTCCGGCATTATTAAAGATATTCAACCCCGCATAGAGGCAAAGGCGGACCAGGTAATTGCTGGTCAGGGCCTGACCCTGTCGCCGGGCTGGGTAGATATTTTTGCCCAGTTTGCTGACCCGGGATACGAATACAAAGAGACCCTCGAAACAGGCGCTGCCGCCGCGGCTGCCGGAGGCTATACCGACGTGTTGGTGATACCCAATACCAAGCCGGTAGTAGACAACAAGTCTCAGACCGAATACATCAAACAAAAGTCAAAGAGCCTGCCGGTCAACGTGCACCCCATCGGAGCCGTATCCAGGGGAGCCGAAGGAAAAGACCTGGCTGAAATGTATGATATGCGTGCCAGCGGAGCCATAGCCTTCAGCGATGGCCTCCATCCCATCCAAAGCGCCGGGCTACTGGTGAAAGCACTGCAATACGTAAAAGCGTTCGACGGTGTAGTGATCCAGATACCCGACGACAAAAGCGTAGGCGCCAACGGACTGGTGCACGAAGGCATCATATCTACCCAACTGGGCTTGCCCGGCAAACCCATGATGGCAGAAGAACTGCTGGTGGCCAGAGACATCAAACTGGCCCGCTATGCCGACTCCAAACTGCATTTTACAGGAGTCACCTCTCCCCGTTCGCTCGATTATATCCGGAGAGCTAAAGAAGGCGGTTTGGCCGTTACCTGTTCCGTAACACCCTACCACCTGTTCTTTACAGATGCCGACCTACTGCAATACGATACCAACCTGAAAGTATATCCGCCCTTGCGCACAGCAACAGAAGTGAGTGCATTGAAAAAAGCAGTGCTCGATGGCACCATCGATTGTATTGCTACACACCACATGCCACATGAGTTCGACAGCAAGGTATTGGAGTTTGAATATGCAAAAAATGGGATGATAGGTCTGGAAACCACTTATGCTGTCCTGAAAACGGCGATGCCCGAAGTACCGGAAAGCAAGTGGGTGGAATTACTCAGCCTCAATCCCCGTAAAATATTTGGGCTTGAAGCAGCTTCCATACAAAAGGGTGCCAAAGCAACTATCACGCTTTATGATCCCGCCGGGACAATTACAGTAGATGCAAAACGTTTCCAGTCGAAGTCTAAGAACTCTGCATTCATCGGTAAAACATTAACCGGAGCAGTAAGGGGTATTGTTAATGGAGATCGCGTACATTTAACCCAATAAAACAAACCTGATATGGAAAAGAAAACTACATCTGCAGTTACAATAGGTCTACTCGCCTCATTGGTACTCATTGTGCTGGCATTAGTTATATACTTTGCCAATCTATATACCGAAAGATGGATCCAATACGTTAGCATAGCCATTTTTGGAGGTGCTATTATCTGGGGTATCCTCAACCATGGAAAAGAAACCGGATACCAGGCCACCTTTGGAGGGCTTTTCGGATATGGATTTAAAATAGTAGCCGTTATCACTGTTTTGATGGTTGGGTATACGATTCTTCAAGGCTTTTTATTCCCCGATATAAAAGAAAAGTTCGTTGAACAAGCCAGGATCGAAGCGGTCAAAAACCCTAATGCAGACCCCAATCAGATAGAACAGGGCATACAATGGTTTGAAAAGAACTTTACCATGTTCATGATATTCATTCTCCTCTTTTGGTATGTTATTTCCGGAGCTATCGCAGCCCTTATTGGCGCAGCAGTTACCAAAAAGAGGCCACCATTCGAAAATTCCTTTAACCAATAATATGGATCTCACCATTGTCGTACCCTTATTGAACGAGGCAGAATCACTGCCGGAACTGTGTGCCTGGATAGACAGGGTGGTGAAGGAACATAACCTTTCGTATGAGGTAATATTGATAGATGATGGTAGTACGGATGAGTCCTGGGACGTAATAGAATCTTTGCGTACCAGCAATCCCAATATCAAAGGCATCCGTTTCCAACGCAACTATGGGAAATCAGCTGCGCTCAACGAAGGCTTCAAAGCTGCGCTGGGCGATGTGGTGATCACCATGGATGCTGATCTTCAGGACAGCCCCGATGAAATACCCGAGCTCCGTCGCCTCATCGTAGAAGACGGATACGATATGATCAGCGGCTGGAAGAAAAAGCGATACGACAATACCCTGACCAAGAATATCCCTTCCCGCTTCTTTAACTGGAGCACACGCCGCATATCCAAAATACACTTGCACGACTTTAACTGTGGCCTTAAATCTTACAGGCGTAAGGTGATCAAGAGCATCGAAGTATATGGCGAGATGCACCGGTATATTCCCGTACTGGCCAAATGGGCTGGCTTCCGGAAAATAGGAGAAAAGGTAGTAGAGCACCGCAAACGTAAATACGGTACTACCAAATTTGGCTGGGAGCGTTTTGTGAATGGCTTCCTCGATCTTGCCTCCATCATGTTTGTCAGCAAATATGGTAAACGCCCCATGCACTTCTTCGGATTGATAGGAACAATCTTCTTCCTCATCGGTTTTGCCATGATTGCGATATTAGTCATTGGCAAGATTGTCGACTCGACGAAAGGCCTTACCAATCGCCCACCTTTCTACATATCATTAACCAGCATGGTAATAGGTACACAGCTATTCATGGCAGGCTTTTTGGGTGAGCTGATCGCCCGGAATGCACCTGGCCGGAATGCTTACCTGATCGAAAAGAAATTAGGAATAGAATAATTGCATGGCGCACAAAAAAGTAGTCATTATTGGTCCCGGCCATCCCCTGCGGGGAGGCTTAGCCACCTTCAACCAGCGTTTATGTAAACAGTTCATAGACGAAGGGCATACCTGTTCCATCTACTCCTTCTCCCTGCAATACCCTTCGTTCATGTTTCCGGGCACCACGCAATATTCATCTGAGCCGGCGCCTGCAGGTATAGAGATCTACTCAGTCATCAATTCCATTCATCCGTTCAATTGGTGGCAGGTAGGCAATACCCTCAAAAAGATCAAGCCGGACGTTATACTCGTGCGCTATTGGTTGCCGTTGATGGGGCCAGCCCTTGGCACCATTCTGCGCCAAGTGAAAAAAAACAAGCATACCCGCGTCATAGCACTAACAGACAACATCATTCCGCATGAAAAGCGGCCCGGTGATACTCCCTTCACCCGTTATTTCCTGAAGACCTGCGACGCCTTCATCACCATGAGCGAAAAAGTGATGAAAGACCTGCGTCAGTTTGAACAAACCAAACCCGCCCAGCTCGTCAACCATCCATTGTACGACAACTTTGGCGAAGCAGTACCCAAAGCAGCTGCACGGCAGCACCTTGGCCTGCCGCAGGAAGATAAAATACTATTGTTCTTTGGTTTCATCCGCAAATACAAGGGGCTCGACCTGCTGCTGGATGCCATGAAGATCGTGAAGGAAAAAGCGCCCACTTCAAACATCAAACTTCTGATAGCCGGAGAGTTTTACGACGATGCAAAAGCTTACCACGAACAGATAAAGCAACTGGGCATCGGGGATATGCTTATCCAGCGCACAGATTTCATTGCTGATAGCGAAGTAAAATATTATATGTGCTCGGCCGACTGCGTCGTACAGCCATACCGCAACGCCACCCAAAGCGGCGTAACGCCACTGGCCTATCATTTCGAGAAGCCCATGATCGTAACCAATGTAGGCGCATTGCCTGCGCTGGTGCCGCATGAACAGGTAGGGCTTGTATGTGAGCCTGAGCCGGCATCACTTGCTGCCGCCATCATACGTTATTTTGAAATAGGCGAACAACACTTCATTCCACAGCTGAAGCAGGAAAAAGAAAAATACTCCTGGCACAACCTTGTAGAGACCATCCTCGGGCTGGCGGCAACAAAAACGCCGGCATGACAGAATTATACATTTTATTCGCATCTTCGCAGCGGAAAAAACAGGAGTAAACCAATGTACAGGAGCAAAGCACCTTTAAGAATTGGATTAGCTGGCGGCGGTACCGATGTAAGCCCCTATTGCGACCTTTATGGCGGGGCCATCCTCAACGCCACCATATCACTCTATGCGTATGCCAATATCGAACCGCTGAGCGAAAACGTGATTATCCTGCAAGCGATGGACAGGCAGGAAGAACAACGTTTTGAGCTTACCAACCGTCTGCCACTCGATGGCAAGCTGGACCTGCTGAAGGGAGTTTACAACAGGCTGCAGGAACAATATACATTTCCGCTTACCGGTTTCAGGCTGTCTACCTTTGTAGATGCGCCTGCAGGATCGGGCCTGGGCACCTCCTCTACCCTTGTGGTGGCTATTCTTGGCGCTTTTGCCGAGATGCTGCGTTTACCCCTCGGTGAATACGATGTAGCTCACCTGGCATATGAAATAGAAAGAAAAGACCTGAACATGGCAGGTGGCCGGCAGGACCAATATGCCTGCACATTCGGCGGCGTGAACTACATGGAGTTCTACGCCGATGATAAAGTGATCGTAAACCCTTTGCGCATCAAACAACAATACCTGTTTGAACTGGAAAACAACCTGGTATTGTACTATACCTCCACCAGCCGTGAGTCTGCGAAGATCATTGAAAAGCAGAGCCTGAATGTGGTAAACAAACAGGAGAAGAGTATCGAAGCCATGCACCAGCTCAAACACCAGGCACAGCTGATGAAAGAAGCCCTGTTGAAAGGCAAAGTACATGAGATCGGGGACATCCTCGACTTTGGTTTCCGCCAGAAGAAACAAATGGCTGAAGGCATTTCCAACACCCTGATCGATGACATTTACGAGTCGGCTAAAAAAGCAGGCGCCACCGGGGGCAAGATATCAGGCGCCGGAGGCGGGGGCTTCATGACCTTTTATTGTCCCGGCAATACAAAATATGCAGTGATCGAAACTTTGTCCAAATTCGGGGGAGCAGTAAAACATTACCAGTTCATCCAACATGGAATGACCTCCTGGACTATTTAATAGTAAATCCTTTATCATTATAAATATGCAAGACAGAATAAAAAAGATCGTAAGCGAATCCATAGCTGTTAAAACCAGCGTACTGCAGAATGAAGCGTTATTGAAAACAACAGAAGCAGTGGTAACAGCGATGGTAGCTGCTCTGAAAAATGGCAACCACATTTACTTCTGTGGTAATGGCGGCAGCGCAGCCGATGCACAACACCTCGCGGCTGAATTCTCCGGTCGTTTCTATAAAGACCGGGAAGCATTGCCGGCAGAAGCCCTGCACTGTAACACATCCTATATGACAGCCGTGGCCAATGATTACAGCTATGATGTGATCTTTGCCCGCCTGATAAAAGGCATTGGTAAAAAAGGGGATTTCCTGGTAGGCCTTTCCACTTCCGGCAACTCTGTCAACATCATGAAAGCATTTGAAGTGGCCCGTGAAAAAGGCATCGTTACGGTGGGATTTACCGGAGAGACTGGCGGTAAGATGAAAGACCTCAGTGATTACCTCATCAATGTGCCTTCCAAAAATACGCCCCGTATCCAGGAAAGCCACATCATGCTTGGCCATATCATTTGTGAACTGGTAGAAGAACAATACTTCGGAGCATAATGAAAGAGTGTATCATACTGGCCGGGGGATTAGGTACCCGCTTACGGAGCGCTGTGCCTGATCTGCCTAAATGTATGGCTCCGGTAGCCGGTAAACCTTTCCTGGCTTACGTGATCGATTATTTCCACAGACAAGGGATAGAACGATTCATTTTTTCACTGGGCTACATGCATGAAGCGATAGAAGCATTCCTGCAGGAACAATACCCACACCTCGATATACAAACAACCATTGAGGAAGAACCCCTGGGTACCGGCGGCGCTATTAAACTGGCCTGCAGCAAAGCCCAACAGCAAGAAGTATTGGTACTAAATGGAGATACGATCTTCACCATTCAACTTGATCAATTAGCTACCTTTCACAACAACCATGCAGCTGATTGCACGCTTTCACTAAAGCCTATGCAGCAATTCGACCGGTATGGCGTTGTAGAACTGGCAGCAGATCACAGGATCAGCGACTTCCGGGAAAAACAATATTACGAATCCGGCTATATCAACGGTGGCGTATATGCCCTGAACGTGGCGTCCTTTTTACAGGAGACACTGCCCGCAAAGTTCTCCTTTGAAAAAGATTATCTCGAAAAGCTATACGCTCAACGCAACATGTATGGCCTGGCACAAGACGCCTACTTCATAGACATCGGCATACCAGCCGACTATGAGAAAGCCAACCAGGAGTTCAGAACCATGAGTTTTTAATTATGCTTGATCTTACACAAATCGACAACAGCTGGACATTATTCCTCGACCGGGATGGCGTCATCAATCACGAGAAGCACAAAGACTACGTGTACAACTATGAGGAGTTCAAATTCTACGATGGCATTCCCGAAGCCTTGAAAATACTGGCCAGCCGCTTTGGTCTTATTATCATTGTTACCAACCAAAAAGGCATAGGAAAAGGCTTAATGACAGATGCCGATCTGCAAGATATTCACGACCGTATGACCCAGGACATACAGGCTGCCGGTGGGCGCATCGATAAGATCTATTACTGCCCGGCGCTGAACGATGACGCAGCTTGCCGCAAACCCAACCCCGGCATGGCCCTGGAAGCAGCCAAAGATTACCCCGAAATAGACCTGCGCAAATCGCTCATCGTTGGCAACAACATCAGCGATATGGAGTTTGGCCGCAATGCCGGCATGCGTACCGTATTTGTAAAAACTACCCACCCCAACCAGCCACTACCCAACCCCACCATCGATTTGGCCGTCTTGGATTTAGCCGATTTTGCAAAAGCTTTGCAGTTGGTATAAAATTTTAGCCCGGCTTTTGCGTTCCTTGAGGGGTACTGGCATACCTTTGCCACACTCCTTATCACGTTGATTGTACTATAATTATGAATAACCGGATAATAAAATATCTGTCTGCCAGCCTGCTGATACTGGCCGTCCTGGCAAGCCCCCGCAGCTTGCAGGCCCAAAAAATAAGCGCTGCCGACAGGGCCATCCTGCAGAAGAAAGAAGATTCCTTGAAGGAATTCTCTGCCCGCATGGTGTTCGACTCCATCACAGCCAACCGCTTCCGCAGCGATAGCCAGTTTGTGCGCACCTTCGTACGGGCATTGGTTACCAAAAACTCCTTTTACTATCCATTCGATTCTTTGAATATATCCCGGCTATACGCGCCGGACAGCAGCTTCCGCATCTTCACCTGGCAAATGAAGAAAGACGAGTATGTCTACCATCAAAAAGGAGCCATACAGGTGCCTACCAAAGATGGATCATTGAAATTGTTTCCCTTGTTCGATGCCTCTATGTTCACCAAAAATCCGATGGACTCCGTTCGCAACATTCGCAACTGGATCGGTGCACTCTATTACCGTATCATTATGAAAGAATACAATGGAAAGAAGTACTACACCCTGCTGGGCTTCGATGATTTCAGTGTGAACAGCAACAAGAAGTGGATGGAGGTATTGACCTTTAATCAAAACGGTGAGCCTGTATTTGGCGGCCCGTTCTTCTCCTACAAGAATGATTCGGTGAAGAAAGCTGTGCAAACAAGGTTCAGCATCGAGTATAAAAAAGAAGCAAAGACCTTCCTGAATTACGATCCTGAAATGGACGTGATACTGGTGGATCACCTCGTTTCAGAAAGCGACGAGCCCGAAAAGAGATGGACCTTAGTGCCCGATGGAGACTATGAAGCCTTCAAATGGCAGAATGGCCAGTGGGTGCATGTCGATAAGTTATTCAATCAAATGTTGAAAGATGGTGATTTCCCCAAAGACGCCATTATTATGGATGATGCCGGCAACGTAAACGAACGCCAGCTGGAAGAACAATCCAGGCGTAACCTGGAGAAGGGCAACAAAAAGCCCGAACCTGCAAAACCACCTAAGAAGAAACCCAATAACTAATCTTACCCCAGCAATTTACTCTTGGCTTTATTATATTCATCTTCACTTATAATACCTTGCTGCTTGAGTTGGAACAGCTTTTCCAGTTCAGAAGCAATGTTCTGACCCGGTGTATGCCCACTGGTAGCATTACTGGCAGTAGCCGTAGATTGCCAGCCCATGGCAGCAGCCATTTGCCGTGCCTGGCTGGACAATTGCAGATTCTTGTATTCAGATTGAGCAAGCGTGATCGTGTCTTTCAGCCGTTTGGGATGATGAACATTATAATAATCCGTAGCGCCAATTTCTGCAGCAGTCTGGATTTCCACATGGCCATAGTTGAAGATGCGGCCCCATATAGTCTGATCGTAGGAAACGTTGTTGATCTTCTCCAGCGGGCTTTCCTTGGCGTAGTGATTGAGCAGTCCGGTTTCATCGATCACGCGGAAATTAGTCACCACCCAGATATCTACTTTCCAGCTCCAGTAAGCAAACAGAAAGTAAACGATACCAGCCACTGCAGCTATCCATCCCCAGTATTGAATAAAGCCAATAAAATAAGAAGCCACAAAACCAACAAGCATCAACAGCACTGGAACGATCAGCTGCAACCAACTCCTGTGGGTGACGAGTAAGATCTTTTCTTCTTTCTGCAAGGGAGTACGCATGGAGATTATTTAGGTATTAAATGTAATCATTTATTGATAGCACGTCAACTTCGCCAGCATATCCAGCAACAGCTTATTCCATTTTTCCTGCGCAGCCGAATTCATGCCATGACGTGTTTCTGCATCATACTGCGACTGCAGATCATTCGTCTCTTGTTGTTTCTTCGCAGCGATCAATTCCAGCTCGCCGAAGTAATTACTTTTAGTAAGCTTCTGTAAACGCATCGTTTCCGCCAGTTCACAGGCTTTGATAGCAGCAATATCGAAGTGCCGTTGCTCATGTGCCAGCACTTTTGCATTATCACGGTGCTTATCCAGGTACCAGGATTTCAGCTTATCAAAAAAAGGAGTGATCACCACTTGAACCGTAATCCGTCCGTTTTCAATAATAGAAGCATATTTAACGCCGATGGCGCCGGCAGTGGCTGCAGCCGCACGTGACATATCATCGGGCTTACCTAAAAAATCGTTAGCCGTCAATGGTCGGGCTTTGGAATAACCAAGCTGGTTAGGGTCTTTGGGAGCAGGATCGATCTCTACCTTAAGGGTTACGGGAGCATCGGCTGCATATAAAAGCTTGTTCGCCCCCCACCAGGTATCGAATTCCTGTAAACTGTTCTGCAAGCTCTGACGAGCCAGATCTTCGATATGCTTAAACATATCTCCCATCGTTTGTATTTCTCCCCTCCCCTTGTATTCAGTCAGCTTTGTGCCATTGATGAAAAAAGCAATCGTAAGAGAGAGCTCAGTTTTAGATCTGATGCCACCAGGCAATTGTTTGACCTGCAAATCCGTAATACGAAGGTCTGCAGCCGAAGCTGTAGTATCCTGCTGAAAGTTTTTTTGAATATACGAACTGATAGCAGCTGCTGCACCATGTTCCAGGTTCACGGCAATTTCCTTCTTGTTGAATACACCGGCCTTCAACACACCGATATTGGAAGTATCCGTACGCTCATCCTTAACGGAATTGACATAATAATGCTGTATACGTTGGCCGGGAGGCTCATCCCTGAACCGGATATCCCGGGTAGTCTGAGCTAACAGTACATGGAATGGTAAAAAACCTGTTATCAGCAGCAATAACGTTCTGAGCATACAGCAATATAGGAAACCAGCCGTAAAACGCAGCATCCTAATCCTGAATCCACCATGTTAAATCCGGAAATTAATCATCCAGTTTCAGTACAGCCAGGAAAGCTTCCTGAGGCACCTCTACGTTACCGATCTGGCGCATCCGCTTTTTACCCTCTTTCTGCTTTTCGAGCAGCTTACGCTTACGGCTGATGTCACCACCATAACACTTGGCAGTAACGTCCTTGCGCATCGCAGAGATATTTTCGCGGGCAATGATCTTGGCGCCTACCGCTGCCTGGATAGCGATCTGGAATTGTTGACGAGGCAACAACTCTTTCAGCTTTTCACACAGCTTGCGGCCAAAATCCTGTGCACGGCCACGGTGAATGAGGGCGCTAAGAGCGTCCACTTTATCATTGTTGAGGAGAATGTCCATCTTTACGATATCACTATCGCGATAGCCGATAGGATGATAATCGAAAGAAGCATAGCCACGGGTCTGGCTCTTCAATTTATCATAGAAGTCAAATACGATCTCAGTCAAAGGCATTTCAAACACCAGCTCCACACGTGTAGTAGTGAGGTAACTCTGGTTGATGAGGATACCACGTTTGCCAAGACAAAGCGTCATGATATTACCAATGTATTCAGGCTTGGTAATGATCTGTGCTTTGATAAAAGGCTCTTCGATCCGGTCGGTCTTTACAGGATCGGGAAACTCGGTAGGGTTATTTACAATTACCTTTTCACCTTTGGTGGTGTAGGCAATAAAGCTCACGTTGGGAACTGTCGTGATCACCGTTTGGTCGAACTCTCTTTCGAGACGTTCCTGGATGATCTCCATGTGCAGCATACCGAGGAATCCGCAACGGAAACCGAAGCCAAGGGCCTGGGAGGTTTCCAGCTCATACGTCAGCGAAGCATCATTCAGCTGCAGCTTGTCCATACAATCACGCAACTCTTCAAACTCATCCGTATTCACCGGGAAGATACCGGCAAATACCATCGGCTTCACTTCCTGGAAACCTTTGATCATTTCCTGCGTAGGATTAGCAGCCGTAGTGATGGTATCACCCACTTTCACCTCTTTCGCATTCTTGATACCGGTGATCAGATAGCCTACATCACCTGCTCCAACTTCTTTCTTCTCCGTCATCTTCAGTTTCAGGATGCCTACTTCAGAGGCTTCGTAATCCTGGTCGGTAGAAACGAATTTTACAATATCACCTTTGCGGATGGTGCCATTCAATACCCGGAAGTATACGATGATACCGCGGAAACTATTGAAAACGCTGTCGAAGATCAGGGCCTGCAAGGGCTCTGTGGGATTGCCCTTAGGGGCAGGAATACGCCCTACGATAGCTTCCAGGATGCCGTCTACCCCAATACCGGTGCGGCCGCTGGCCAGCAGGATATCTTCGGGTTTACAGCCGATCAGTTCAATGATCTGGTCCTTTACCTCTTCGATCATAGCCCCGTCCATATCAATTTTATTGATAACAGGTATGATTTCCAGGTCATTATCTATAGCGAGGTACAAGTTGCTGATAGTTTGTGCCTGGATGCCCTGGGTTGCATCAACGAGCAGCAGGGCGCCTTCGCAGGCGGCAAGGGCACGGCTCACTTCATAGCTGAAGTCAACGTGACCGGGGGTATCGATCAGGTTCAGGATGTACTCCTGACCGTCTTTGTGCTTGTAATTGATCTGAATAGCGTGGCTCTTGATGGTAATTCCCTTCTCACGTTCCAGGTCCATGTCGTCCAGTACCTGGTCCATCATTTCACGCTCACTGATGGTATTGGTAGCTTGTAACAGTCTGTCTGCCAGGGTACTTTTGCCGTGGTCGATATGGGCGATAATACAAAAATTGCGGATATTCTTCATGTACGTTGCTTCCTCTGTTTAGGAGGTGCAAAAGTAGTTGATTTTGGGGAGTCTAAGCATAAAAAAGTCTCCCCACGCCAGGGCGGGGAGACTGCTGATTATCTTGCTTGCGGAATGCGTTATTTCTTGTCGTAAACGAAGGTATTCTTCGTTTCGCCACGCTGAGAAGTAGTAGTTACGTCGAGTGACAAAGCTTTGCCACCATCAAGCAGTTTCCAGATCTCTACAGATTTGATCTCAAACACGTTGCCATCACGCTCGAACTTAGTGTTGGAAGTAATTGTCAGCTCTTCACCGCTGGTGCTCCAGGCAGCTGTAGACAACTTCTTGGCAGAGCCGAATACTGTGCTCTCTGTTTGCTTGCCATCAGTAGTGATCTTCTCTGAACTGGTCATGGATTCACCATTGGGAGTGTTGGAAGTACGCTCGATCACGAGTGCATCGCCATCAGCCGATACCTTGATCTTTTGTGCATTCATACGGAAACGGCCTTCGCTCAATTTGCTCTTGCCTTCATTAAAGGCCCATTCACCTTTAAAATCTGCATTGACGATAATAGTAGCAGCGGTAGCGATAATAGCAATACCGCCCATTACAATGGCTGCGAATCTGCTTTTCATAAACCTGGTTTTGAGTGTGTTAATGACAAGAAAGGTAAGGAATAATTGTTACGCCATTGGTAATTAAATTTTAGCCCGTTTATAGCCATTTTTGCACCGGCGTTTGTCCCGGTACGGGAAAAGCGTATAGCTTTTGGGAAACATTACATCCAACACGATCATGTAACCACCTTTAAATCAGGCCGTATAAAACAGGTATGCCAATTGAAAAAGGAGTGCCAGAACAATTTGTACCCTTTATGAATCCCTTCCGTACCAAAAAACGTGTGATCGTGAAAACTGTGAGTATCGCCTACCAGGAACAATTCCTGTACAGGCGCGTACTGCTCGCCATGCTTTTGCTTTCATTAACTGCTTTATTCAACAGCTTAACTGCACAAACTGTAACAGAGCTCGTGACCGACTACAATGGTTACTGGAAAAGTGAACATTCGGCTAACAATGCCGTGAAGCCACAGAACAGCCACAACCTGGTTGCTTTCAAATACAATGGCACGCGTTATTCTACTGGTGTAAACGATGCGCTGCTCACCTCACGTGGTGATGCATTCGTGGCAGGAGATTACAAAGCATTGCCTGTGCACAGTGTTGCTGCTCCCAACACCAATACGAAGATTGGCCTGGCCGCATCGTATGACGGCGTACCCAATGGCGCCAGTAACCCGAAGCCGGCCAATAACATTCCTTTATACCTCACCGATGGCATCAAAGGACTAAACCTCGGAACAGGCGTAGCCAACTTGCCAGCCGGTGAGATCATGTTTGCCGTTACCAACATGCAAACACAATTGATCGGTGATGGTATACCCGACCTGCTGATCACACAGATTGCCGACCCATCAAGTGCCCAGGACAGTTATGAGTTTACAGATGCCAACGGCAACCGCGTAGGCAATAAAGTAGACATCAACTTAAACACACTCCCTGTGTTGGGAAAATGGACAGCTGACTTTTACGATGCCAGCACAACACCCATGACACTCGTCAGTGGATTTACAGCAACAGACAGAGATCTCCGCTTATGGGCCGCCGACTTTAGCGCATTTGGCATCAATGCCTCCAACATCAACCGTGTGGTGTATTTCAGGATACGGTTGAGCGGGGAAAGCGATGTTGCCTTTGTAGCTTATAACAACAAAACCTTTAACGTAGCATCTACCCTTGCGCTTGCTCCTTCCAGTGGTCGTAATACAAGCAGCAATGAAACCGTGGATATAAAAGCCTACCCTAATCCGGCCAGTCAGCACGTCACGATCAAACATGAGCGGGCCACCGGCAATGAGCAACTGACTATTCGCAGTATGCAAGGCATGGTGATGCTGCAACAAAAGCCGGCAAGAGGAAGTATGCAAACAGCCTTTAATATATACCAGTTGCCCAAAGGCACCTATCTGGCAACGTTGACAGATGGCCAAAAACAATACACCGAAATATTGGTCAAAAACTGATCATGTTGCCTAACAACTTTTCCTTACATTCGCGATAAACATAATGTGAATATGGACCTGAAAACCCTTTTTGAACAAGCTGCTGAGGAAAGTAAATCTTTATCCGATCGCCCAAGCAACGACACACTGCTGCAACTGTACTCCCTGTACAAACAAGCCACAGAAGGCGACGTAAATGTAGACCCACCTGCTAATCCATTTGATTTTGTATCGAAAGCCAAATACGAAGCATGGTCAGGACTGAAAGGCAAGACCAAAGAAGCTGCCATGCAGGATTATATCGATCTGATAGGAAAGTTGAAAAGTTAATAGGTTGATAGGTTGAAAAGGTAATGAAGGTCCTACTGCTTATGAGACATACGACTTTCCAGTTTATCTAAAGCCTCACCGAGACATTTTCCCTGTGTTATTTTCGCAGCCAGCGCGCGGCTATTTTGAGCCATACGTTGATACGTGGCTGCATCGGTTTGGCTGATCAACGTTGCTATTTCATGCAGGTTATCGACTGCATACCCGATCCCATATTTTTCTACCAGGGCTGCCGATGCTGCTTTTTTAGCAGTAATGACGGGCAAGCCCGCTACAAGGTACAATGACAATTTATGGTGACTGATATAAGCCATATAATGTCCCAGGCTTCCCGCACAACCATCGATACTGTCGCCATCCCACACCAATCCATACGTACCTTCCAGTGCATGCGGCAATTGATAAGGATCGTACACACCCTTGTATACAACGTTTGAGGGCCAATGCGTCACCTGCTCCATGCCTGCACCATACAATACAAAACGTACCGGCGGCTGTTGGTTTTGCAGTTCCCCTAACTGTAACAGAAACTTGCTTTTGGCAAGATTACCGGCAAAGACTACTTCATATTCACTGTGCCGATCCCTGCGAACCGGCGTAGCGAGGAAATCAAAAAATTCAATCTGTTCGATCATTTTGCCAGGGATAAAACTTTTTAACCAATCTTCCATCGCCTGGTTGTGCACGATGAACGCAGAGCATAAGCGCAATAATTTCTTTTCGCTTTGCAGTACACCTTCATCACCATCTTTCAGGCCATCTATATCGGCAACAAAACCAATGAGCTTAATACTTTTACGGCGGGCCAGTAAGCGAAGGAGCCATTGAGACATGCGCGGGTACAATGGCAATTGAAATACTACTGAGGCACCCGCAGGCAGCGTGAGCCAGGTGACCAGTAAAAACCAACAACGTTTCCACTTCGCCAGCAGCGAGAAATCATCTATACAGGGAAAACTCAACGGCTGGTAACCTTTGGAAAGCAATACTTTTTCCGCATCGATATTGCCAATGCCACCATGGACCACTTGCCTGTGCAAATGCTCTTGCAGAAAATAGATTGATTGGCGGCGTGTTGTCATGACGACCGATCGCACGAAGGCATTGCGCAATATAAACAACAGAAACAGAAAATATACAGTAATACAGCTGGCAACGGCAACACCTAAAACTACAGCAGGCGATGCATGGATCCTTTCAACCAACCATACGATGGGAATAAACAGGAGCGAACCGGTAAGCGCTTCACCGGCAGTGCGCCAGTGAAACAACGACAGGAAAGGCGCCGTTTGCCTTGCATAATAATAATTGAACCCCATGATCACCCCTTCGGCTATCATAATAGCAATGCAAGCCCCTTTATCCTGATAAAAATAAGACAGCAGCAGCGTAAGTACTATAAACAATACCCCGCCCACAATGACACTGCGCAGGAAAAGCTTTTCCCGGTCATTGGCAATAAGCACCTGCTTGCTGAGCAACACGCTGTAAGCTTTTATAAATGGTAGCAGTGCTATGATCTTCAGATTCTCCCGTACTGCCAGAAATTTATCACCCAGGAACAACTGCACCAGCGGATCGGCCAGCAGAAACATACCCATGCCGGCAGGAATGGCCAGCAGCGTGACCAGCTGTACTGATTTTAGCACCGCCCGTTGCACCGCAGCCTTATCCTGCTGTTGCATCAACGCCACCGTACGCGGATACAATACGAGGAACATATCTGTAAGCAGCGCCGACCCGATGCGCACGAACTTGATGGAATAGGCATATAGTCCCACAGCAGCCGTTGTGCTTACCAGCCCCAGCAACACATTATCGAGCAGCAACGTGATGCCGGAAAACAGGCTAAGTATAAAGATCACACTGCTAAAACGTACATGTTGTTTCCAGTTCAGCCCTTTAAAACTCACCGGTACTTCCCGGAATAAAGTATACATATTCCAGAGCAGGTTAGCAATAGCCGCGCCCACCATAATGCCATAATACAGGTAATAGTCATCCGGCTGCTTTATCAATACAAAGATGGAAGCCAGCCCCAGCAACCGGGTGATCAATGACCGGATAGTGATATACCTGAACCGCTCCCGCCCCCAGAAGTACCACTCACAGGCAAAGAAGTTGACCAGCAGGAAAGAAAGAGAGAACAACAACAACCTTACATCATTGATATTTTGCCAGCACACATATACCGTGATGCCATACAATAAGAGCGCACCCGAAGAACTGATGAGGTGCAGCGCCAGCAACTCCGATACCGTTTTGCGCAGCTGCAAAGCGTCGTGCTGCGTGCGCGCCACTTCCCGGACGCCATACACCACAATACCAAACTCGGCAATAATGAGAAAGTAATAAGTGAACGAATCGATAAAGCTGACCCGGCCAATACCTTCAGGGTCCAGCACCCGGGCGATATAAGGAATAGAAACGAAGGGAATGAGCACCTGGCTGATAGACAGCAGGAAATTATAAGCCAGATTTTTCTTTAAGTTTGCCAATAAGGGTGCTTTTTAAGCCGTAGCACAGGTTGCAAACATAGCACACAACACACATTCATGAAAATAGGAATTTTCGAGACAGAACATTTTGAAGGCGCCTACCCTGTTATCAAACTATTCGACACCCCCGATAACGAAATCTATGTATATACAGACCCGCCTACCCACAAACGCTTTGCCGACCTCTTTGGCACCGCCGCTTCCCGCTTTCAATGGGTCGTACTACGCAAAGGCATCTCACGACTCTCCTTCTTCTGGCAATTCTACCGGCACGCTAAAAAACTGCAACCGGATATTCTATACATCAATACCATCAGCTCCAACCATATCCTGTTTGCCCTAGTGATCCGCCTGCTGCGATCATCACGGATCGTCATCACCGTGCACGACATCAACTGCCTGTTCCACTCTACCCCATCGTCAAACATCCGCAAGATGGTCCACCACATCGGCAAGCGGCTGTTGATCCGCTGGGTGAAAGAGTTCAACGTAGTGTCTGACACTATGGTGCCTTACCTGTCTCAACAATCCGGTGGCCACACCCATATCCACAATGTGCCCGGCGCTGTGTTCGATGGTCTGCAGCAGGCAGCCACCAATACCCAGTACGTCCATCTTGTTGTTCCCGGCACCATCGACAAAAAACGCCGTGATTACACCCAGCTATGGGCCCTGGTGCAGGAGGCAGAAAGAAAACAATTTCCCCTCCACCTCACCATCCTGGGAGGCTACTCGGATGAATATGGCAGGAACATTATCAAAGAGGCCGACCACTTCCCTACCTATTATACCCGTATCCAGTTTTATAATACCCGGGTTGTAGACCAGGCAGAATTTGACCGCCAGCTCAACGAAGCACACTTTATATTTATACCCTCGGTAGTCAATACAGCTATCTGTCACGACATACCAGAAGTATACGGCCTAACCAAATCATCGGGCAATATTTTCGATGTGATCAAGCATGCCAAGCCATTCATCATCCCGCAAACCCTGCAAGTGCCGGCCTCATTAACCAGCAGTAGCATTACCTACGAGACAGTAACCGAGATCATCCCTTTCCTGCAAACACTGCAGCAGGAGCCTGCCCGCTATGAAGCCTTGCAGCAACAGGCACTCAACAATTCAAAAGAATACACGATAGAGAAAGTACGTTCGAGGAATCCTACACTTTTTGCCCTTCCTTCATAGAAGCCATATGAGCTACCATCAGCTCATGCACCGATTGAGGAGAAACAGATGCCACCACTTCGGGCGAAAAAGCACGACTGTAATAAGATTGCTGCAGCAGTGGGCTTACTATTTTTTGCAACAGGTTGTAATCATAGATCTCAACGGGACTGGTACAATTGAAGATCGCAAGACCGGGTACCTGATAAGCCAGCGCTACATGCATGGCCAGCGTATCGCCCGAAACGAGGTAAGAACAACGGGCAATATCATCAAGGTAATCACGGAGCTTTTCCCGCTGTGTCAATACCTGGCAACGATAGCCATTGGCCGTTAATTGATCGATCAGGTCCTGATAACCCGTCCATGATTTATTGGGCCATCGGTTGCCACTTCTTGTTTCAATACCTACCAATCCCTTTTCCCGTATAATGGTATCGTTGTGGTAAATGCAGTACGGCTCGCCCTGAAAAGGAAGGTCCAGCATCCGGAAAAGCCAGTACTGAAAAGTGTGCGTATTGGCTGCCTTCATCGCATTGGCAGCTTTCTTGCCCAGTTTGGAGATGAGGCTCATATCGAACCAGCCAGTCCCTTCACCGGTATACCGGATGGCCTCTTCTGCCCAATAAATGCCTACCAGCCGGCCGGTAGGAATAGCGCTGGCCAGTTGAGCACAGGCTATATCTTCCTCCAATGAAACAGTAAGGTCAAATGATTCGTTTTTCAGTATGTCGTAAGCCTCGTCAAGCGCCAGGATACGCTGCAATGTCGGATGGCCATCGGGCAGAATTTCCCGGTACCGGTTGTCGATAACCCAGGTAATATCGCCTTTCAATACCCGCAGCAAGGTGGTGGTGCGTACCACATCACCAGCGGCCCCTGTTTTGATCAATAAGATCTTCATCATATTATAGCCGGTAAAAATATAAAACTACCGGCAACATTTTTCTATTTACGTTTATGGAATTATCATGACCCTGCATCTATCTCTAAAACTACTGCGGCATGAATTCCTTATCATTACCCGTCGTACACCCCTCTTTCCAAAAACTGAAACATGCCGGCCGTTTGCTGCACTTAACAGCAGGGGGCCTGATACTGGCGCATGCGATCTCCCATTTCAACCAACCCCAAAGCAGCCCCATCTACCTTGGATGCCTTCTTTTGATGGCGCTGGATATTTTTATCCTGGTACTGGCCGGCAAAAATATCCTGGTCGACATGCCCAAGGTAAACCTGTTTTTCCGGCTTACTGAGATCCTTTTCTTCCTCGGCATCGGCATCATGCTCTGCGTAGAGCTTAAATGGCTCATGGGCATTCTGCACCTAACGCTTTGTATCGTATACAGTTACCTATTTTACTGCGAAAAAAAGATTAATTCAGAAGAAGTAATTGCCATCCACCATACCGGCATCAGCATCCCTTCCCTGCCGGAAAGTAAATTCTTCCTGTGGACACATATTAACGGAGTAGATGCCCATTACGACTGCATTACCATCAATACCTCCACCCAGAAAAGTTACCAGTTCGACCTCCGTAAAAATCTTGCATTCGAAGAACTCGATCAAATTCACGAATTTTGCAGGCATTATTTGGGGAACTAAGTTGATAAGTTAATAAGTTAACAGGTTGAAAAGGTTAATACAGCTTCCAAATCAAGAGGCTTATTGATAATTAATAAAAATTGATTATCAGTAATTTAAACTGGTCAACTAAACTTTTTAACGAAACAAGAAACGTGAATTATTGAACACATGTCTGTATTAAAGCAATCGCCGTACATTCTCTATTCTGACGGGAAAGGAAACATATTCGAAGACACTACCCTGTATGCCGCAGGGCGTGCAGGCTGGGACGCCTTTGAAGTACCTGTAGAGGAGTGGATCATGCTTCCCGATGGGGGCAACCTTTATGAGCTGCCTGGCCGCCGCGGGATCGGAATAGATGTAAAGACCGGCGAAATGCGCCTTTGCGAAAAAGGCTGGGCCGTAGCCGCCTTCATTCCTCCTGCCCATACCGGGCTGTACCTGGCTGCTTACGAAACCGGCCACGACGCACCCACCCTGCCCCTGTTTTGTTATACAGCCGCTGGCTGGTACAACGAACAGTTTTACGTGCCTGCCGTTCGCATCGAACAGGATATACGGCAGGAATGTGCCGGCTTTGACCAGGATAAAGTACAGGGCGGCGTTGAGCAGTTCCTGGAAGCCTATCCCCACAACCGGCTGGTAAAGCACCTGGCTAATAATTGCGCCCTTACTTATCATTGCCCTGCCGCCCGCAACTACTTTATGGGCCGTTGGGAATGTCCCATACCAAGCTCTCCGGCCTGCAATGCCAACTGTATTGGTTGCATTTCCTTCCAACCGGCCGACGAAGAGATCGTGTCCACACAGGACCGCCTCACCTTCAAGCCTACAGCGGAAGAGATCGTAGAGTTTACCGTGCCACACCTCGAATCAGCTCCTTTCCCCATCGTAAGCTTTGGACAGGGTTGCGAAGGTGAGCCGTTGTTGATGTGGGAAACCATCCGGCAATCGATCATCGAGATGCGCAAGCATACCTCGAAAGGAAGTATCAACATCAATACAAACGGTTCCAAGCCGGCAGCGGTGGAAGCACTCTGCAAGGTGGGACTGAATTCCATACGGGTGAGTACTAACTCAGCCCAAAAACATATTTACGAGGCCTACTACCGCCCCAACAACTACGAGTTTGAGGACATCGTAGAAAGCCTGAAAGTGATGCGCCGGCATGGTGGCTGGGCCAGTATCAACTACTTCGTATTCCCCGGCGTTACCGACAGCGAGGCCGAATATGAAGCCCTCCGCAAACTGATCCTGGACACCGACCTGACCATGATCCAGTGGCGGAATTTCAACATCGACCCCGACTGGTATCTCGGAAAATTGAATTTATACGACGCAGGTGAATTATTGGGAGTCAAACAATTACAAGAGTTGATTAAAGATGAATTTCCAAAAGTAAAGTTCGGCTATTTCAACCCTCCGATGGAACGCATCAAGGGGAATTATGAAGTAGATTTCGCACATTGATATCATTACACTGCGGGCATGGCCCGCAGTTCTTTTTACTGAGTAACCGATGCAATCAACGCTCACGCTGACCGTTCAGCGGCCCCGTCATATTTTGCCATTGATCGTCCTGGCCCAGTTCGCAGGCACTTCCCTCTGGTTTGCAGGCAACGCCATCATGGCCGATATACCGGCACTCGCCACACGCCCCCATGCCATCGGACAAATGACCTCCGCCGTCCAGATTGGTTTTATTGTCGGCACCCTGGTCTTTGCCATCCTCACCATTGCCGATCGATTTTCTCCGGTGAAAGTATTCTTCGTGTCATCCCTGCTGGCTGCCGGCTTCAATACCTGCACGCTGTGGGTGGCGGATAATTATGGCTATATGCTGCTGTTCCGTTTCCTCACCGGTTTCATGCTGGCTGGTATTTACCCGGTAGGCATGAAGATAGCTGCCGACTGGTTTGATAAAGGGCTGGGTAAAGCACTGGGTTACCTGGTAGGCGCCCTGGTACTCGGTACTGCCTTCCCGCATTTCCTGAAAGGTGTATCTGTGCATTTTTCCTGGCAGCAGGTGGTACTGTTTACTTCTGTCTTTGCCCTCACCGGCGGTTTGCTGATACTCACCTTTGTATCTGACGGGCCATTCAAAAAACAAGGCAGCGGATTTCATCCCGGCATATTGGGACAGGTATTCCGTTCAAAGGAATTCAGAGCAGCCAGCTTTGGCTACTTCGGACATATGTGGGAACTGTATACGTTGTGGGCGTTTGTGCCGGTCATGCTGACCATGAATGCGAAACGATACGGCATCACACACAATGTTCCGCTCTGGTCATTCATCATCATTGGCATTGGCGGCATCAGCTGCATGGCAGGCGGCTACCTCTCGCAAAAGATCGGCAGTGCACGGGTAGCACTGTATGCATTGGTTGGCTCGGGCATTTGCGCCGCCAGCTCTTTCTTCTTTATTAATACGCCTCCCTGGATCTTCCTGCCCTACCTCATCATATGGGGCATCACCGTGACGCCCGACTCTCCACAGTTCTCCAGCCTCACAGCACTTGCGGCTCCACCCGCATACAAAGGCACCGCCGTAACAGCTGTTGTGTGCATCGGCTTCACCATCTCCATCATCAGCATACAAATCATCAGCTATCTCTTTACTCTATACCCGCAAACCCTTGTATTCTCTACGTTGGCCATCGGGCCATTATTGGGAATATTGGCCTGTCGCCGGTCAATCGGTGAACGGTGAGGTTAAACAGAAAGGACTACTTTTGCGCATCGTTATTCAATGAGCATAACCAAAAAGGAACTGTATATAGGGATCGGACTGGCAGTATTGGCCACCATTATCTGGTCGGGCAATTTTGTGGTGGCAAGGGGTGTCATCAAACAGATCCCTCCCATCAGCCTGGCCTTCTACCGCTGGGCCGCCGCTTCGCTCATCATGCTGCCCCTGGCCTGGAAACATTTCCAGCGCGAAAAGCACATCAACTTCAAGCATTGTAATTATTTTCTGTGGACGGGACTTACTGGTGTCTCGCTATTCAATACGTTGGTGTACATCGCAGGCCATCACTCCCCTGCCATCAACCTTGCGCTCATCGGCACCACCTCCTCCCCTGTGTTTGCGATCATACTTGCCGCCATCTTTTTGCGGGAGCCCATTAAACCCTGGCGCATTGCAGGATTGCTGCTCTGTCTCGCGGGCATTGTGTATTTATTGTCGCGCGGCAGTTGGGAACAATTAAAAGCATTCCGCTTCTCAGCCGGCGATGGATGGGTATTGCTGGGCGCCCTGGCATTTGCGATCTATAACATTATGGTACGTCGCAAGCCGGAAGGCATCCATCCACTTAATTTTTTATTTACCGTATTCCTCACAGGCACTTTACTCCTGTTGCCATTCTTTATATTGGAAATGGCTTATACCGAACCCATCGTCTGGAATATGAACCTTGTGTTCATCATCCTGTACCTCGGCGCAGGCGCTTCCGTGATCGCCTTCCTCTGCTGGAACCTGGCCATAGCGCGTCTGGGTGCAGCGCGCACTGCGCTGTTCGGAAACCTGATACCGATATTCAGCATCCTGGAAGCAGTATGGCTGCTGGACGAACAAATGACGATGGTACATGTGATCAGTGGGATACTCGTAATTACAGGCGTGATCATTGCCAACCTGAAGAAATAAACATGACAACTGAACTAATATTCCTTTGCATAGCAGCTTTTCTGGCCGGATTCATCGATGCGATCGTTGGTGGCGGTGGATTGATCCAAACACCTGTAGGACTTGTATTACTTCCGCAATATCCCGTAGCTACGGTGCTGGGCACCCTGAAAATACCCGCCTTTAGTGGCACCAGCTTTGCCGCCATACAATATGCCCGTACCGTAAAATTGGATTATAAGCGGCTGGCAGCTATGACGACCATCGCTTTCTGTGCAGCCTTTACCGGCTCCAAACTACTCACGCTGGTAAGCAGCAGCTTTATGAAGCCGTTGCTATTGGTGATCCTGATAGGTGTAGCCATATACACTTACACCAAAAAGAACTTTGGCGCCCATACAGAAAAAACACACAGCGATAAACAGCAATGGTGGTATGCGGCAGGCATCAGCCTCGTGATCGGTTTTTATGACGGCTTCATTGGCCCGGGTGCAGGGAGTTTTCTAATACTGGCCTTTGTGGCCATATTGGGATTCGACTTTCTGAAGGCCAGTGCGCATGCCAAGTTCGTGAACCTCGCTACCAACCTTGGGTCGATCATTTTCTTTGCCCTCAGCGGTAAGATCATTTACAAAATTGCCCTACCCATGGCGGCCTGCAATGCACTGGGTGGCTTCTGTGGCGCCCGGCTCGCCATCCTGAAAGGCAATGCGTTCATTCGTATATTGTTCCTGGTAGTAGTATGCGGTACTATTCTGCGCTTTGCGTATGACATCTTTTTCAAATGAGTCTGCAAGCCAGAGGCTTGCCAATACCCGTCACCAGCGAGACGCTGGCGACTGAGGAGATTTTCGTATATTGGTAGTACAAACAACCGTTATGAACAAAGCCCCTTTTCACTTATCCAATCTCATTCCATTTCTTCCCTACTTATATTACATAGCGCTTTCTGTAGCCATGTTCTTTGTACAGACAGACAAAGAAACAGCCAGCATCGGTGATCTTAAAATGCTGATACTGGCAGTACCTTTTGCTGTACAACTTATTTTCTCCTTCAGGCACGTCGATCTTATATTGGGTGTCATTATGTTCGTATTGGCCCTGTATCTTACATTGGCTTATGCAAGCGACCTGGCAAAGCTCACTGCCTATACCACACGTGCTGTCAATTTTATCGTTATCGGCGGCCTGGTTGTCATACTCAACTATGTAATGGCCATCCTGCTATTCAGGAATGAGCGCTTGCGCCACGAACCAATCGAAGCACAACCCTGCTAAGCATCCTATCGGCGCATTTTAACAGTTTGAATACAGTTACATCCGCAATTAGCATATTCTTTGTTACGTTTTACCATAACAATTGGTAAATTCGTGTAATAGAAACGCTTGATATGCAAGACAATTTCGAATCAAAGAAGAATGCGCAAGCAGGTGGATATACCGCACTGGTATGTGGCCTGTTGCTAATCATTTTCTTTTTTGTACGTTGGTCATTACCTGCTTTACCCGAACCTCCTTTGGAAGAGGGTATTGAAGTGAACCTTGGCAGCAGCGATGCAGGCTTTGGTACCGACCAGCCATTTGAACCCGGTCCTCCTGCTCCCGCCGAGCAGCAAGCGTATACTCCCCCGGCTCCCACACCGGTGCAGGAAGAACCAGCTAAAGAAACGCCAGATGATAACGAACCGGATGCGCCCGAGATCAAGAAGCCAACAGTAACTAAACCGGAAGCAACCAAGATCCCGGAGAAAGACGTGGTGAAAAGCAAACCAGTCAAGAAACCAGTAGAAGCTCCACCAGCGCCTCCTGTCAATAAGCCCAAAGCTGTATTCAAAGGCGTGAACGGAACCGGTACCGGCGGCAATGAAGCCGATACTTACAAGAAAGGTGGCAACCAGGGTATTGCCGGTGGACAAGGCGATCAGGGAAGACCTGGTGGTAATCCCAACTCCGATAATTATACCGGTGGTGGAAAAGGCAATGGTGGTATATCGGTAAGGTCCGGATTGGGAAATCGTAAGATCACTGGTCTACCCAAGTTTACCGATGATTTCGACGAAGCAGGTACAGTTGTAGTGTCGGTGAAGTTTGGCAACAATGGCCGGCCAATTGATGTAAGTGTTGTAGTAAGAGGAAGTACCACCAGCAGTGCTCAATTAAAAGATATAGCCTTGCGTAAGGCCCGCCAAATCACCATCAATGCTGATCCCAATGCAGCAGAAGAGCAGATTGTTGTATTTAACATGGTCTTCAAACTGACCAATTAATAGCGACTTACTAATCCATGGATATATGCAACGCCACGGTTTTGGAACCGTGGCGTTGCTTTTATAGCTTTGTCCCTCCAACAACGATGATGAACTACGAAGAAACACTCCATTACCTGCTTACACGCCTGCCCGTGTTCAGCCGCATTGGTGCAGCCGCCTATAAGAAAGACCTTACCAATACGATAGCGCTTTGCGATTACATAGGTAATCCACAACACCGGTTCAAGACGATCCATATTGCCGGGACCAATGGCAAAGGCTCTACCAGCCATATGCTTGCTGCTATCCTGCAAACAGCCGGCTATAAAACCGGCCTGTATACTTCTCCACACCTGCGCGACTTCAGGGAGCGGTTCCGTATCGATGGCGCTATGATCGAACAAGACTTTGTGATCGACTTCACCCGGCGCATAGAACCAGCCATCGACAAGATAGAGCCTTCCTTCTTCGAGATCACAGTAGCCATGGCCTTCGATTATTTTGCGCAACACAACGTCGATATAGCAGTTATAGAAACCGGCCTTGGCGGAAGACTCGACAGCACCAATATTATTACTCCCGAATTATCCATCATCACCAATATTGGATGGGACCACATGAACCTGCTGGGCGATACATTGGAGAAGATCGCTTTTGAAAAAGCAGGCATCATCAAACAAGGTATACCCGTCGTTGTAGGCGAAACCGCCGTAGCCACCAGAAAGGTATTTGAACAAGTCGCCACCGAAAAGCAGGCGCCACTGTTCTTTGCAGATCAGCTTCGCTATGTGGCCGACTGGAAATATGAACACCATGAACTGATGGTGCAGGTAACCCGTAATGGACATGATGAACGTATTCCTTATCACCTCGACCTGCCAGGCTATTACCAGACCAAGAATCTCATCACCGTACTTGAGTCAGTACACCAACTGCAGCAAAAAGGCTGGAGCCTTCCGCTGGAGGCAGTGCAAAAGGCTGTCCAAAAGGTAAAGCAACTTACCGGCTTACACGGACGCTGGGATGTGATACACCGCAATCCTGCGGTGGTGCTGGACGTAGGCCACAATGAAGATGGTATACGCCAGATATTATCACAAATAGAATTGACCAATCACCAGCACCTGCACATCGTGATCGGCATGGTGAAGGATAAAGAAATAGATAAAGTATTACAGCAGCTGCCCAAAGAAGCAGATTACTACTTCACCAAAGCACAAATACCACGGGCCTTACCGGAAGAAGAGTTGGCAGCAAAGGCAGGCGCCCTCGACTTGTATGGCCATGCTTATCCCGATGTGAACACCGCCCTCAAAGCAGCGCTACACAAGGCACACAAAGATGATCTGATCATTGTGTGTGGCAGTGTGTTTGTTGTAGGAGAAGTGAATTTATAAAGCTCCCAGCTTCTTCAGTCCATAATAAATGGCCGTTACGTGCATGGCCTGAATGATCTCGTTGTTGTCGAGCATCTGCTTCAGCTCCTCTATGGTGCAGAGGTGGATTTCGATGTCCTCGTTATCATCCAGCGATTGCTCCTTTACCAGTTTACCACCGGTAGCCAGGAACATGTGCATGAGGTTGTTGTTCGTAGAAGGGTTGGCACTCGTTTTACCGAGGTATTCATATTTGGCGAAAGTATAACCGGTTTCTTCCAGCAGCTCACGGGCAATGGCTTCTTCATAATTAGCATCTGTGTCATCCACACAACCGCCGGGGATTTCCAGGTGTGACTCACCCAGGCCATGACGGTATTGCCGTTCAAGGATCACTTTCCCATCCTCTGTCAGTGCCAGCGCCGTTACCCAGGTAGGGAATTCATACACATAATAAGGCGTAACTATTTTGCCATCGGGGCGTTCGCAGGTATCCTGCCGCACAGTGAACCAAAGATCTTTGAATAAGTACTCCGATTTGAGGGTTTTCCAGGTAAGATCGCGCATGAGTAGTTGAAAGGTTAATAGGTTAATAAGTTGAAAGGACCTTTGCCTGGCAATGCTTTTTTACGGCTCACATTTCCTTACCATCCACTCGCCAGCACATCAGCGAGGTGCATGGTTTGCAAAGGCAGGCCTTTATGGCGTATGTAGCCGTCGAGGTGCATGAGACAGGAATGATCGGTAGAGATGATGCATTCTGCACCGGTCTGTTTTGCATTGGTTACCTTCTGATCGGCCATACCGATCGAGATAGGCTCAAACTTCACGGCAAAGGTGCCACCAAAACCACAGCAGGTTTCCACATCATTCATCTCTGTCAGCTCAAGTCCTTTTACGTGCGACAATAACGCTCGTGGCTCAGCTTTAATTTTACATTCGCGCAAAGCAGCGCAAGAATCATGGTAAGTGGCTTTGGTATGCAGGGAGGCGCCCACATCTTCCACCTTCATCACATTGACGAGAAATTCAGCAAATTCAAACGTCCGCTTCTGCAATTCTTTTACTTCATTATGATGTGAGGAGTTGTCGAACAACTGGGGATAATAATTACGGACAAAACCTGTGCAGGAAGCACTCGGCGCTACCACATAATCGGGACCACTGAAATCGCGCAGGAATTTGGTGCACACCTCTTTGGCTTCGCGTTGAAAGCCGGCATTGAAAGCCGGTTGGCCACAGCAGGTCTGCTCTGCATTATAATTTACCGTGCAGCCCACTTTCTCCAACACCTTCACCATGTTGAAAGCGGTTTGCGGATACAGCTGATCAATAAAACAAGGTATAAAAAGTTGTACGTTCATATATACCTACCGGCTTGCGACGCAGAGGCCAGACTACTTTTTATGAAAAGAGTTAGCTAATGCAATCATCTTGATGGCAGTGATGGCAGCTTCTTCACCTTTGTGGCCATGTTTGCCGCCAATACGTTCATCGGCTTGTTGTTGATTATCTACAGTAAGTATACCAAAGATGGTAGGTACAGGAAGGGTTAAGTTCAATTGTGTTATGCCCTGGGTTACGCCCTGGCATACATATTCAAAATGCGGGGTATCGCCACGCAGCACGCAGCCGAGGGCGATAAAAGCATCGGGACGATCGTCTCTGTATTTGTTGGCATCCCAATAGCTTTTTACGCCAAAGGGTATTTCAAAAGCGCCAGGCACATTAACTACATGAATGTGTTTCACCTCCTGTTGTTTCAATACCTTGATGCAGCCTTTCTCCAGTTCATCTATAATACTTGCGTTCCACTCGGTACGCACAATAACGATACAGGCATCCTTCTTAAGGATGCCTGTATTGATTTCTAATAATTTACTATTGCTTACTTCAGCCATAATTCATTTACAATTCTAATCTCAATCAAAGCCTGCACAACCAGTTCACGAATGCTCGTAGCTCGCGGCTCGAAGCTTATTTTGTATCACCCCACTTGCCCAGGTACTTGTCGATGTCCTGACCACCTTGCATTTCAGGCATTACGCTACGGGGATATTTATCCTTGATCTGACGAGCCAATGCAACTGCATCCTGTGTTTTACCGGCATCCGCCAACAGCAGGGCTGCACGGAACAGGTACTCGGGAGAGTTGATCTCGTCTTCAGGGAAAGCAGCACCGGCTTTCTTATAATAAGAAATAGCATCTTCTTTCTTACCCAATTCGGAGTAAGCATCTCCCAACAAACCATTGGCGCGCATTTCTGCTACCACTTCATCAGAAGAGAAATCTTTCAGGTATTTGATGGCGTTGTTGAAGTCACCCAGTTGCAGGTAGCACGCACCAGCATAGAACTTAGCCCTGTTGCCGGTTTTAGTACCGCCGTATTTGGAGATCACTTTCAGGAAACCCTGGTTGATGCCGTCGCCGTTCAGCGCCAGCTTGGCAGAATCGTTCCTGAAATATTCTTCAGCTTTCCATACAGCTTCAGAAGCTTTCAACTCTTCAGGCCCTTTAACGAAATAGTTATAGGCGAAGAAACCACCTACACCCAATACCACAACAGCCAGTACAATCAATATAGACTTGCTGTTTTTGCTCCAGAATTGTTGGGCGCCCGCCACCACTCTTTCTTCAGAACTCGTTTGCACGGGAGCTGTCCCGGTTGGCTTAATCTCAGTAGCCATGTTGTCGTTTAGTTTTTAATGTTGGATTGTTAGGGTTATTGCTTAGTCTACAATGAACGGATAATTCGCATCCATAGCAACATCCTTCAGCACTTCATCATCAGAAGGCCAGGGAGATTCTTCAGCGAATTTCACAGAAGCTACTACCGCATCGTTTACACGCTTGTCGATAGCTGCGATCTCGTCTTTTGTAGCGTATTTATTCTTCAGAATGGTATTCAATACCAGTTGAATGGGGTCACGTTGTTTGTACTCTTCCACTTCTTCCTTGGTGCGGTATTTCTGAGGATCAGAAATAGAGTGACCTTTGTAACGGTAGGTCTTGATTTCCAACAGGGTTGGACCATCGCCTTCACGGGCTCTCTTCACGGCGCGGGAAATCGCTTCGTGAACAGCTTCAGCGCTCATACCGTCGACTGTGTCGCCGGGCATTTCATATGCGTCAGCCAGTTTATAGATATCAGTTACGTTACTGGTACGCTCTACAGAAGTACCCATCGCGTAATTGTTGTTCTCGCAAATGAAGATAACAGGGAGCTTCCAGGTCATTGCCATGTTGAAAGTCTCATGGAGCATACCCTGGCGGGCAGCGCCATCACCAAAGAAAGTGAGGGCTACGTTATCAGTGCCTTTATATTTTTCAGCGAAGGCCAATCCGGCGCCGGTGCCGATCTGAGCACCTACGATACCGTGACCACCGAAGAAGAAAACGTCTTTACCAAAGAAGTGCATAGAACCACCTTTACCCTTTGCACAACCGGTAACCTTACCGTACAGTTCGGCCATACAGGAGTCGGGAGAAACACCTTTTGCGAGGGCCAGACCGTGGTCGCGGTAAGCCGTTACAAAAGGATCTTCGAGGCGGGTGGCGGTCATACAACCAGCGGCAATGGCTTCCTGCCCTATATAGGCGTGGAAAAAGCCCCGGATCTTACCGTCCATTTTATACTTTTCTTCTGCCATTAGCTCAAACTGACGGATCAACTGCATCAGTTCGTACCAGTACAAATAAGTCTCTTTACTGAATTTGGTTGCGGCCACTATAACTTGATTTGAGGTTATCTGCCCAAAAACGTTTCCTCGCCCCGGGTACAGCCGGAAGGAAAAGGCGGGGGCAAAGATAAGGGGTAAACCGGAATTTTTCTACAGCGTGGAAATTTAGATTTTGACTGTTAATTGATTGGAAAAGAAAATATTCCCTGTTGCTTTACCGGAACAGGTCTGAGCACTCTTTCCTGCTTTTTTTCGTATATTACAGTATGGGCCTTACTTTTTTAATTTCCATTTTTGGGAATAAATATCTTATAACCTGTTTTTCGTCCAAACGCGCCATGGTAGCGGGTTTGCCAACTGACAAAAACATATTTCAGCGTCCCGCCTGCATTTGAGCCCTGTTGTCTTACTATTCCCTTACTATTGCCTTACTATTGGCTTACTATTACCTTGCTTTTACTATGGCGTATCTATGGGGGAGCTATGGGAGTGCTATGAAGGAGATACGGGAGAGGTATAGGGGGAATATGGGAGAGATATGAAAGGTATACAAGGTTATAAGCACGAAAAAGCCCCCTTAAGGGGGCTGTATAGTCATTTTAGTTAGGCAATGTAAGCTGCTGGCTTACCTTCCGCCAGGCATTTTCTTCTCCTGTTTCAGGCTTTGCAGCGAGGGGTCCATCGCAATGGCCTGGTTACAAAGCTGTTCGCCTTTAGCCTTATCTCCTTTCTTTTGATAGGCCATCCCGATCATATAGAGCGCGTTGGCGTTCTTTTTATCAACCACCAGGATCCGGTCCCAGGTATCGATGGCTTCCTGGTATTTGCCGCTGCGGTAATACGCATCCCCAACGTTGTATAGCAACTCCCCATCCTGCGGCCGGTGTTCCAGCACCGCCGTCAACAAGGGTAATCCCTTTTCATAATCCTTCAGGTTGAGGTAGGCATTGGCCAGGTTTTCGAGATACACGTCCGTGCGCTTGTAGCCTTTTTCGCCCGCCATTTCAAACCAGTACACAGCTTTTTTATCATCCGGAATGGCGTAGGCCACCATGCCGGCTTCGAACATCCAGTTGGCATTATTGGGCTCGCGGGCGATGGCTTGCTGGAAGCAGCCTTCAGCTCTCTTATAATTACTCATTTCCACAAAACAGCGAGCGGCGATATAAGGCACCTCTCCCTTGGTAGAGTCATCACGCCAGGCTTTTTCACAGTATTTGAGGGCTTCGCCATAATTCTCCAGCTCATAGTAGCTTTTAGCGATGGTGAAGTTCATGGGCTTGGTACCGATCTTCATCTGCTGCATTTTCTGCGCATACTTGATCGCATCGGCCCACTTTCTTAGATTCAGGTTCAGCGTGGCCAGGTTTTCCACCACCACAGGATTGCTGGGCTCCTTGACCTCTGCCTTCGCAAACTTCTCGCGGGCTTCCGCATAACGGTTCTGAGCCACCAGGGCATTCCCCCACTCTATGAGGGTTGCTGAATTATCGGCACTAAACTGGTTTGATTTGGCAAAGTGTTTTTCTGCTTCGCGGAAGCGGCGGGCTTGTTGCTCGACCATTCCTTTCTCGTGATAGAAAGTGGCACTATCGGCATTTTGACCGAAAGCAGTGGAAGATGTACAGGCAACCAGGAGCCATACCAATGGGGTGGTTCGCATAAAAAAGGATTATATAGGTTTCGATGCCGGTCTATGCTACTTAAACCGGCCCTTTACAATTTACGAAGCTTATTTGAGCACTATACATCCCAACGGAGGCAAATGAATATTTATTTCATAGCGGTTTTCCTTTTTATCCACAAGAGAGGTTAAAATTTCGGGGTTGTAAACATCCCCTGTTCCGCCATATTTTGCGAGGTCAGTATTGAACACTTCTTTCCAAGATTCCTTGCCGTTGGCATACAGTTTCCAGTCGCGCCGCACCATAGGCGTCAGGTTCAGGATCACCAGCAGGTCGTTGGCAGGATCTTTCCCTTTGCGGCGATATACTATTACGCATTCCGGACGGTGAGACAGGTCTATCCACTCAAATCCATACGCATTAAACTGGTTCTCATATAATGCCGGTTCATTGCGCAGCAGGAAGTTCAGATCACGCACACAATCCTTCAGCCCCCTATGGCTTTCATATTTCAGCAGAAACCAAGGCAATTCTGATTTGTAATTCCATTCGGTATTGGCGCCAAACTCATTGCCCATGAACAACAACTTACCACCCGGGTGGGTAAACATGTACCCATATAAAGCGCGCAGGTTGGCAAACTTCTGCCAGTCGTCACCCGGCATTTTATACAACATTGGGCTTTTGCCATGTACTACTTCATCATGACTCAGTGGCAGCATGAAGTTCTCATCATAATAGTACATCATGCTGAACGTAAACTTATTTTGATGATACTGCCGCTCGATAGGATCGAGTTTGAAATAATCGAGCGTATCGTGCATCCATCCCATCATCCACTTCATCCCAAAGCCGAGACCGTCCATATAAGTTGGGCGGGAAACACCCGGCCAATCCGTTGCCTCTTCAGCGATGGTTTGTGTATCGGGGAAGTCGCGGTAAATGGTTTCATTAAGATCTTTGATAAAAGCAATCGCTTCAAGATTACCATCGCCACCATGTTCATTGGGTTCCCACTCCCCTTCTTCGCGCGAATAGTTGAGCTTGAGCATAGAGCTTACCGCATCTACCCGCAGGCCATCGATGTGGAATTTATCGAGCCAGAAGCGGGCGCTGCTGATGAGGAAAGACTTTACTTCTCCGCGCTTATAATTGAAAATGTAACTATTCCAATCCGGATGAAAACCTTTGCGCATGTCGGCATATTCATACGTATGGGTACCATCAAACATAAAAAGACCGTGCGCGTCATACGGGAAATGAGAGGGCACCCAGTCGAGAATAACTCCAATGCCCGCCTGGTGAAAAGCATCTACCAACGCCATGAACCCTTGCGGATCACCATAACGGGATGTAGGAGCAAAATACCCAGTTCCCTGATAACCCCAGCTTCCATCGAAGGGATGTTCATTGACTGGCATCAACTCCACATGTGTAAATCCCATCTCGTTTACATAATTTACAAGTCGCTCGCGGAAGAAATCATAGGTGTTATAGCGCTCTTCATCATTGGCATCGGGCCGCATCCAGCTGGCAAGGTGCACTTCATAAACACTATAGGGCGCTTTGGTGCTGTTGTGCGACGCACGCTCCTTCATCCACTTTCCGTCGTTCCAGTTAAACCCAAGATCCCAGGTAATAGAAGCAGTATCGGGACGGCGTTCCCAGAAATTAGCATAAGGATCGCCCTTGTCCATCTTACGTCCCCGGAAACCATGTATATGATATTTGTAAACTTCTCCTTTAGGCATGTGAGGGATGAAACCTTCCCAGATACCGGAATTATCTAACCGCACATACAATGGATGTGACTGGGTATTCCAGTGATTAAAATTGCCGGTCACAGAAACCCAGGTGGCATTGGGCGCCCACACGGCAAAATAATATCCCGTCTTATCCAGCACTGTTATTTCGCGGGAGCCGAACAATTCATACAGACGGTAATTGGTTCCATTTTGAAAATTGTCAATATCCTCTCCGGTAAACAGTGAATAATTCCATACAGGACGGGTACTGTCTACAAAATGAATGTCTTCATACTTCTTCTCTTGTGCCACGCAGTAATATTTTTTATAGCTTATTTATGGAATCTTTAACGACTTGCATCATACTCATTCCGTTGAAACATTCGTTTGACCGGTGATCAATTGAAAATGTTAAAACGAATTTAACCTAATCGTATTAAACCTGATTATCCGGACTTTTGCGACCACAAAGATTAAGAACTGAGGTTTTAGGTTTTTTCCAACCTTTTGCCCAGCGCGTTACGTCTTTATTGAGTTGCTTCACTTGTTTGCAGATGTACGTCCCCGATTCGCAGATGAAGATTTGATCCCAGTGCCCCTGCATGTAGCTTTGCAAAGATTTCAGCGTATAGAGATAATAATTAGTTAACCTGAAAGAAAACTAAGCCAAAACATTATTAACCCAGCAAAGAACCGATGCAAAAACTAACGTTTACCCTTTTGTTCCTGATCTTATCAGCCTCTTCTCTATTTGCGCAACAAGCTACTCTTAAAGGTACAGTAATTGATACCAGTGAGAAGAAAAATCTTACCAATAGTGTCGTCGCATTACTCCGTAAATCGGATTCCGTTCTCGTCACCTTTGGACGTACCGATAAAACCGGACAATTTACACTCAACAAGTTCGTGCCAGGCAAATATGTAATGTTGATCACCCACCCGGCTTATGCAGATTACATGGATGAAGTGGACGTGAAGGACGCTTCGCCTGTAGACCTGGGAAAGGTAGCCATGATCCTGAAAAGTCAATTACTACAGGAAGTCGTTGTATCGCATAAGCTGGGTGCTATCCGCATTAAAGGAGATACGACGGAATATAAAGCCGACAGCTTTTATATGAAGGCGGGCAGCAGCGTGGAAGACCTGTTGAAAGTATTACCCGGTATTACCGTAGACAGAAATGGTAAAATTACGGCCCAGGGCGAAGCCGTGCAGAAGGTGTTGGTAGATGGCGAAGAGTTTTTTAGTGATGACCCCACCATTGCCACGCGCGGCCTTTTATCCGATGCGGTAGACAAAGTGCAGGTGTTTGACAAAAAGAGTGACCAGGCCGCCTTTACCGGCATCGACGACGGTCAAAAGATCAAAACGATCGACCTGAAATTAAAGGAAGATAAGAAAAAGGGCTACTTCGGTAAACTGGAGCTGGGCAGCAACGGCGATAAATACTGGAACAACAATGCGATGCTGAACGCTTTCAAAGGCAAACGTAAATTCTCTGCCTTTGGCATCATGAGCAGCACCGGCAAAACGGGTCTCGACTTCCAGGAGAACATGAACTATGGCGGCACAGGCGGCGGCATGGACATGGGCATGACAGATGACGGCGGTATGTATATATCAATGGGCGGCAGCGGTGATGATGGATTTGGTGGCGGCAACTTCTGGGGCGAGGGTTTCCCCAAAGGATGGGCCGGCGGTCTGCATTACTCCAATAAATGGAATGGCGACAGGCTGCACCTGAACGGCAACTATAAATTTAATAAGATCAATACTGAAGCGAGCGGCAGTACTACCAGCCAGTATATATTACCCGACTCTTTATATTATGTAAATGAGAATGGCAATAACTACAGCAGCAAAGAACGTCACCGCATCGATGGTATTTATGATATAACGCTCGACTCCTCTTCCACCCTGAAGGTCACTGCCAGCGGCTGGAAAGGCAAAACCAACAACTACAATGTAAATAAATCCGAGTGGCTGGATGAAGACGGCAACCCGGTGCGCACGATCGACCAACGTACCACTTCCATTGGCGAGAACCAGGCGCTGACGACCAGCCTCGCCTATCGCAAGAAATTCAAAAAGCCCGGCAGAACGCTCTCTGCTACTTTCAACCAGGATTACCGCGAAACCACGTCGGATGGATTCCTGTATGCCGATAACGAGTTTTTCAAAAGCGGTAGCAGTACACATGTGCTCGTAGACCAGAAGAAGATCAACGACAATATCACCGCCAATGTCAATGGCCGCTTATCTTATACCGAGCCATTATCCAAAAGAGCGGTGCTGGAAATCAACTATAGCCTCAGCAATAGCCACCGCCAGTCGCGCAGGACAACATTAAATCCTACTGCGCCAGGCAAGTATGATCAAATAGTGGACTCTCTGTCGAACGATTATGCTTTCAACGTATTGAACAACTCAGGCGGTATCAACTATCGTTATGCCAAGCCGAAGAAGATGAACTTCTCCTTTGGCGCCAATGTATCGCGTGCCGACTTTACCCGCAAAGACCTGAAGACAGGTGCAGACACCCGTTATAGCTTTACCAACTTCTTCCCGCAGGCAAATATCAACTGGACAGTGGGCCAGGGCGGCAACTTACGCTTTGGTTATTTCGGCAGTACTCAGGCGCCTACTATCGACCAGATACAGCCGGTAAACGATAACTCTGACCAATCGAATTTCCGCGTCGGTAATCCCGACCTGAAACAGGCCTTCCGGAGCCGTTTCAACCTGGGCTACAATAGCTATAAGATATTATCTGAAAGTGGTATCTGGGCAAGCGTTAGTTTCTCTACCGTACAAAATGACTTCAGTTCGATCACTACAATCAAAGACGCGATACGAACCACAAAGCCTGTAAACGTAAACGGCAACTACAACATGAATGGCTGGTTCGATTACAACCGGAAGCTCCTCAAAAAGATCAGGCTGTACGTAGGACCCAGTGTGAACTTCAACATCAGCCGCAACGTAAACTTCATCGACGCCCTGGAGAACACTAACAACAACCAGAGCATAGGCGGTGGCATGAGTATCCGGTACGAAATAGAAAAGAAGTTCTCTATTACGCTCCGTCCAGACATCAGCTACGTTAAATCCAAATCCTCTCTGCGCCCGGATGTGGTAACCAAATACTGGACACAAAGCCATGAAGTATGGGCCAACTTATCCCTGCCCTGGAAGATCGACATCAACACGGATTGCAGTTTCAACTTCCGTCAGAAGACAAGCGCCTTCGACAGGAATACGAACTCTATCCGCTGGAATGCCAATATTGAAAGAAAGATATTGAAAGGAGATGCAGCCCGTATCCGTTTCTCAGCTTTCGATATCCTCGATCAAAATATCGGTTTCAACCGGAACGTGCAGACCAACTTTATCAATGAGCGGACCTATGACACTTTCCGCCGTTACTTTATGTTGTCTGCAATCTGGAACTTCAGCAAGAACGGCGCGAAACCAATGGGATGGTAGGATGAGTGCAGAGTTATAAAGAACAAATTAATATTGACGAATTATTAAACTTATTATATGCGATCTAAATCATTTTTAATAACAGCTTTACTGGTGGCAAGCACACTTCTTTCCAGCGCGCAGCAGTTCATCACTCATGGAAAGATTGAATTTGAGCGGAAAGTAAACCAACATTCCATGCTGGAAGAAGGGAGCATCTGGAATGACATGATGAAGAAAAACACACCGAAGTTCTACACTTCTTATTATGACCTGTACTTCAAAGGCAACGTCTCCCTGTACAAGAATGGCCGGGAGTCAGAGGTTCGCCAGAATAAAGTTTGGAACGTGTTTGTAGCAGAGAATACCATTCAAACCAATCTCGACAGCAACACCTCCATCACCCTGAAGGATATACAAAACGACCTGTACCTGATCAACGATTCGCTGCGCAAGATCGATTGGAAGATCGGCACAGAGATCCGCAAGATCGCCAATTTCGACTGCCGCAAAGCCGTAGGCAAGATCATGGACTCCATCATTGTGATCGCTTTTTATACCGATGAGATCATGGCTTCCGGTGGTCCTGAATCATTCAGTGGCCTGCCCGGCATGATCCTTGGCATCGCTATTCCCCGCCTGCACACCACCTGGTATGCTACCAAGTTGGAACTGATCGACATTCCTGACAAAGAAATACAGGCGCCTAAAAAAGGTAAGAAGTATACTTCAACCGCCTTTCAGACGCAGTTGAGAGAGATCATGAAGGACTGGGGCGATGAAGGAAAAAGATTGATACCGCAGATATTGTTGTAGAAGCTATGAGCTTTGAACGGCGAGCCGCGAGTTGTACAACTTGCGGCTCGTCGCTTTTATGCCACTTAGCAGACTGAAAGATTAATGACTTGTTTACAAGTCTAATAGAATCTTTTTCAGCTTATCCAATAATACTGGCAGAAATGTTTCTTTGATTTGCCAAACGATATTATAATCAATACCGAAGTAATCATGCACGATCCGGTTTCTGAATCCTCTGATACGATGCCAATCTATATCAGGGTATTTTTCCTTGATTTCTTCAGGTAGTCTGTTTGCCGCCTCTCCTATTATTTCAAAGTTCCTTACTACAGCGTCGATCGTTTTAGAATCTGCAACAAACTCATCAAATGATAAATCAGCGGTATAGGTGAGTATTTTTTGGCCGCTATCTATAATATCCTCAATCAGGAGATTGGGTTGTCTTTTAGACATAGATGATTTCCGGTTCTATTTGAGAAAGATATTTACTTTTTATACCTTTTTTAGAAACAAGGTCTACTTTCTTCTTTAGTTCTTTTTCAATTAATTCAGCAAGATCGATGAACTCAATACCTATCGGTTGGTTGAAGTCTACAATGATATCAATATCACTTGAAGTGGGGGAATAATCGTCGCGCACAATGGAGCCAAACAATCCCAGTGAGCTAACATGGTATTTGTTAGCCAGGAAAGGTTTTAACCTTTGCAGTGCAAATTTTACTTCTGACAAATGCGACATACTACAAATATAATCAAAAAACGTAGGTTGGGAGGTAGAAAATTGTGTTCAGTCTATTGTTGCTTATTGTAGTAGAAGGACCAGTTGCGTTTTAGCGGATATTTTCATTTTATCTCCTATTGTAGCGCTTTGTCCCGTGACCACGTCTTTTGCTTTGGTAAACCCTTTCAACCTTTCTTCGAAGCGGGCGGTGGTAATTTCTTTTTCTTTATCCTCCGGGTTCATGATGCACATCACGGTTTGCTTCGCATCATAGCGGAAATACACATACACGCCATCTTCCGGCACATACTGCATCATTTTACCGGTCTTAATGGCCGATGAACCTTTACGAAACTTCGCCAGTGCACGGGTATAATTGAATAAGCTATCCTCCTGTGGCGTGCGGCCTGCAGCCGTGAACTTATTGGCGCTATCGCCTGCCCATCCGCCGGGAAAATCAAGCCGTACTTTACCATCGGGATCAGCAAAATTTTTCATCATCACTTCCGTACCATAATACAATTGCGGCACGCCCCGGAAAGTAAGCAGCCAGGCCAGTCCTATCTTCAACTTCTGTACATCCTCTCCTACTACCGACAGGAACCGGCTAAGATCGTGGTTGTCCAGGAAGATCACCTGCTTCATCGGGTCTTTATATACAAAGTCATTGGAAGCGGTGAGGTAAAGACGGTTCACCCCTTCCGTCCAGCCGAATGACTGATTGAGCGCTGGCACAATGCCATAGAGGTTCAACTGGAAGTCGGTGATGGCAGGCAGGTTACTGCTATATGGTATCTGATAAACGTTTTGCGTAAAGAAGCTTTGATTGGGAACGCCATGCACCCAGGTCTCGCCGAAGATGTGCAACTGCGGATATTCATCCAGCAAGGCTTTGTTGCAACGGTTCATGAAGGCGAGGTCATTGTAAGCATATGTATCGATGCGCCAGCCGTCGAGGCCAAACTCTTCCGTGCACCAGATCGCATGTTGGATGAGGAAGTTGGCCACAAAAGGATTGTGCTGGTTAAGATCAGGCATAGAGGGTACAAACCAGCCATCACTCATTTTCTTTTTATCGATTGCCGCGGCATACGGGTCCATCAATACCTGGTCCTTGTAAGTAGTGTTGGTATAAGAGGGCCAGAAGTGGAACCAACTGCTATCAGGCAGGTCGCGAAACAGGAAATGTTCAATGCCTACATGATTATAGACAGCATCCTGTATCAGCTTCATACCACGCTTGTGCAGGGCATTGCTCAATGAATGATAAGCAGCCGCTCCGCCAATGCGCGGTTCAATAGTATAGTGATCAGTAGCAGCATAACCATGCTCCGTACGCTGCGGCATGTCATTCAGCAATACGGGGTTCAGCCAAAGCGCTGTGACACCGAGGTCTTGCAAGTAATCCAGATGATTCTCTATGCCTTTCAGGTCACCACCATGGCGGTCGAATATTTCCTGGCGGTTGAGGCTTTGGTCTTTCAGGCCAGCAACACGATCATTGGAAAGATCGCCATTGCTGAAACGATCAGGCATGATGAGATAGATCAGGTCTTCGCTGGTAATCCCTTTTATTCTTGTTTTACCATTCTCTGTACTGCGAGCTTTGAGTTCGTACACCAGCTCATTTAGCTGCATATCCACATCCATAAACTTAAGGTGTAGTTTACCCGGTCTGGCGGTTTGGCTGATCTGCAGATCAATCGCAAGGTAGTTCCGATTTCGAAACCCATGTGTCTCCAATAGTTTTACACCCGGATACAATTTCATAGATACCCTGGTACCTCTCCTGATATTTTTTGCATGTATCAGCAATTGCAGTTTCTCCTCTTTCATACCCGTCCACCAATGCGTAGGATATACTTTCACTTCGTTTTGAGCAAGAACACCAACAGCCAATAACAGGCAGCATACAATAGTTAATACTGAAATCCGTATCATTCGTGTAATTCGTTACAATTCGTGTAATCTGTTTTCACTCGTTGCCTACAACAGGTCTTCTTTCATCTTATCCCTTACAATCACCGCACAGATAAAGCCGGCCAGGATCAGCAGCCAGCCACCTATTTGCACAGCCAGCAGGCGATCATTACCGAGGTAGTTTTCCATGATCTTGCCAAAGAACAAAGAAGCAATGATCTCCGGCAATACAATGAAGAAGTTGAAGATACCCATGTAGATGCCGATCTTATTTTCGGGCAGGTGACCGGCCAGCATAGAATATGGCATAGACAGGATGGAAGCCCAGGCAATGCCCACCATACTCATAGACAGGTACAGCATAGCAGGATCGGAAACAAAACTGACAGAGACAAGTCCTACACCGCCAATGAGCAGACAAAAAGTATGCGTCATCTTACGGCCAAACTTGCCCACCCAGAAAGGCAGGGAAAAGGAAAAGAGGCAAGTAACCAGGTTCAACACCGCGGAAGTAGCGCCTGCATGTTCTATACCCTGAGTATATAATTTAAACTCGGGTGATCCATTAGCGGCCTGCGGATCGCCTTTGAAGAAGATTTGTCCAACAGTAGGTCCATAATAAAACCACATCAGGAACAGGCCCGGCCAAGTGAGGAACTGTACCAGCGCCAGCCTTTTCATTTGCTGCGGCATGTTCATGATAGAATGTGTGATCTCCTTCACAGCGCCACCAAGGCCACTACCATGCTGCGCATCGAGTTTCTTTTTCCAATCAGGATCGCGCGGCGGGTATTCCCGGCTGCGCAACACCGTATATAATACAGCACCCAAAAACATGATGCCGCCAATGTAGAATGACCACATGATGTTTTGCGGAATGCCACCAGCTACTTTATCGCGGCTAATGCCAAACCAGTTGGCCAGTACACCCGGCAGAAAACCGGCAATACAGGAGGCCGCACCAATGAACATGCTTTGCATAGCATAGCCAAAAGCGCGTTGCTTATCATTGAGGTTGTCGGCTACAAAGGCGCGGAAGGGCTCCATGCTGATGTTGATACAGGAATCCAGTATCCAGAGCGTACCCGCGGCAATCCAGACCGTGGGAGAATTGGGCATGATGAACAGGGCCAGGGAACTAAGGATGGCCCCTACCAGGAAATAGGGCCGGCGGCGGCCCCAACGGGGATGCCAGGTACGGTCGCTTAAATAACCAATGATAGGCTGAACGATGAGGCCCGTCATGGGAGCTGCCAGCCACAGGCCGGGAATGGCTTCCGGACTGGCGCCCAGGTACTCATAAATGGCGCTCATATTGTTCATCTGGAGGGTCCAGCCAAACTGGATGCCGAAGAATCCGAAACACATGTTCCAGATCTGCCAGAAGTTGACGCGGGGCTTGACATTGATAGCTTCTTCCGTTTCCAGCGTGAGGGGGGTGATAGGCTCCATAGCAATCGTTATTTTATTTTGGCAGCGGAAAGATAAGGACTTATTGTGTAATTAATACACTAAGGTAAAGATAACACGAATTTCAGGCGAATTATACGAATTGATGTGCTGCTGCTTTGTGGCGTAACATTATTGATTATTATTCAACTACAGAACCAATTTACACCTTTTTTCTCTACCTTCCCTTCCCCTAATTACTGGTTGATTCATGCGCCTGATAAAACAATGTTTTCTCTATTTTAAAGAAGGAAATTCCGATAAGGTCTATGAAATAGACCTGTGCGACGTTGGCAATGATAAATATGTGGTGAACTTTCGTTACGGACGCCGGGGCGGCACCCTGAAAGAGGGTAGCAAAACACCCGTGCCCGTATCACTGCAAGAGGCGGAAAAGATCTATGATGCGCTGGCCGACGAAAAAATAAGCAAGGGATATACTACTTCCGAAAGTGGACAGGCCCCTGCCCCACCCAGGCGCAGCAGTTTTGCGCTCCCTACCGCCGCTACAGCACCTGCCATCGACTTGTCATCGATGCCCGAAGGGCGCAACAAAGCCATACTGAAACGCTTGCAACAAGCAGTCCAGGGCAGCGCAGCTCCCCGCCAAAAGCCCTGGAAGCTGAGCCGCGTCATCTGGAAAGCAGGCGAGTACAGGATCAAAGAAACCGTTCCATTCATACTGCAATTATTTACGCAGGGCGATACGCTACATCAGTACGTTTGTACCTGGGCACTGGTGCGTACCGGCGACGGATCAGCCGCCGAAGCACTGCAGGCCATTTATAAAGACCATTCTTCCTCCATAGTAAGCCGCATCGCAGGGGCTGGTCTGCTGCAAATACTCACTGGCGAAGCCCGTGAACAGCATGTGGCCCATTATCTGAAAACGTTGCCGGAAGCCATTCAAACAGAGATTGCAGCACACAACACTGTTGCGTTGGAATCTTTACTGACAGAAAGAAGCACTCAATTACAACCTCAATATGCCTGGCTGGAAAGCCTGTACCTGGTATCGACAGAGCAAAGATGGTTACGACCATTGGTAAAGCGATTGCTGCTACAGGTGCCTTTCAAGCCCAATCATTTCAAGCATCTGCGCGCCATTTTCAAGATGGCGGAGTTGCTGGACGACTTCGAGATAACGGGTCTGCTGACCATCCGCATCGAGCGTGAGGAAGAAATGTACGAACACCATGTTCCTTCCAGCAATAGGGAACGAAAAGTATTTATACCCGAAGCAGATGAATATATAAGTCCGCACAAAGAGTTGCTGAAAAAGAACAGCCGCCTTGCTTATTCCCAAAGGACGCGCTGGTACCTGCACCGCCGCGTGCGCCGTCGCCTGCAAATGCTGGGCAATGCAGACAATACCGATTACGTGAAGCTGGCCACCGGCTTATTGATCTCCTACAGCAAAGAGAAAGATTTTAAAGAGCCTTATTCAACTACTTCCTATGCATTGCAAGGAGGTCGTTATGCACAGGTAGAAACGCGCTTTCCGCAAAATGCCCATGCTGTATTTATGCACCAGATATTGAGCGGCGAGCATCCGGAACTACAACTGGTAAATGGTCAGCTCTGGAAACTGCTCACGCCTGCTGCAGCCCGCGCTGCCGCGCAGGCACGCGAAGCCATCGAGCGCGCCCGCAGTGGTGGCGGAGGTTTCATGAAAAAACTGCTTGGCTTGTTTAGTAAAAAGAAGCCGGCTTATACACCCGCCAGCACCCCGACGCCGGCACCTGCACAGCCTGCAGCCCCCAAAAAGAATGAGAATGGTACGCCTTTTCTGCATTTGTGGAACCGGCTTCCTCAATCGTATATACAACTGCTGATAGAAGCAGAGCTGGAGGAGATACATGAGTTTGCAGCCGAAGCGCTGCCTGCTCATCCTTCCTGGGCCGAGATCAAAGAAAAACTGGATGTACCTGTTTATAAAGGATTGCTCACCTCACGCTTTCCCATACCTGCCCAATTTGGTTACAAGCTGGTGCAGGACAAATACCTGCTGCAACAACCGGAATGGGACCTGGTGATCGCTATGCTCAACTCTTCTCATGCACCGGCCCGTGAAAAAGGCAAAGAGTGGGCTACTACTAATCAATTTACTTACTTCGGGCAAAGTGATTTTATTAAAGAACTGTTGTTTGCCCGTGAGGCGGACATCAGGCAATGGGGCGCCACCTTGATACGGAACAGCCAACTGAGTGCTGATCTTAAAAAAGCAGTAGCAGGCAAAGCCATTGCCACGATGATGGGCTTTACGGTGATCGATACTTCCACTGAAGCCCTCATCAAAGGAGCCAGCGATACGCTGTTTGAATTATTCGGACCTGAATTGCAGGAAGTTCCCTTCGCAGCCATAGCCGATCTGCTGCAACACCCTGCACCGCCTGTGCTGGTATTTGGCCTGCGGCTGCTGAAAGCCAACAGCCGGCAGATAACGCCCGACATGCTGAGCAAATCATTGCTGGTTGCGCTATTGCAACATCCTTATGCGCCGGTACGCGAAGCGGGTACGGGCCTGCTGGCTGATATGGATGCGGATACATTGCTAAAGCACCAGGATGAAATGATCGCTGCGTGTTTATCTGTTTATCAGAATGTACGGCAAGGTATGCGACCTGTTATCGCCCGCATGGCGCAGCATGATCAGGCATTTGGTTATAAAGCAGCAACGCTGTTAATGCCCTGGCTGATGCGGAAAGAATCCAGCGAAGGTTTGCACGATGATCTTAGCTTGCTGCTGTGTAATGAATTAAGTGGTTACCTGCAGAACGTGAATAAAGAAACTGCGCTCAACCTGCTATACGGCAATTACAAAGCGGGGCAGAACCTGGGTGTGGTGATATTGGAAAAGTATACCAATCCCGATCAGTTAACCATCCCGCAAGTAGTAGCGCTCGGCAGTCATGAAAATCTTACCGTGCGTACCTGGAGCTGGAAGTTTTACAGCGAGCAGGTTCCGCGCATCAAATATGAGAAGGAAGCAGCGGTGAAGCTATTGGAAAGCAAATGGGAAGACTCCCGCAAATTCGCCATGCAGTTCTTCCGGGAACATTTTACGGCTGCCGACTGGTCGCCGGAAGCATTGATCACACTGGCCGACTCCGTGAAGCCGGATGTAGAAGCATATGGCAGGGAGTTGATCACCCGGTTCTTCGAAAGTGAGAACGGCGTTCAATACCTCCTGCAGCTGAGCCAGCATCCCAGTGAAAAAATGCAGTTGTTTGCCACTAATTACCTCGAGCGTTTCGCAGCTAATGATATCGAAAAGATACAGTCGCTGGAATTTTATTTCCGTTCAGTATTGACCCGTGTAAACAAAAGCCGGATCGCGAAGAACAGGATATTCCACTTCCTGTTAACGGAAGGGCGCAAATCGGAAGCTGCGGCACGAACAGTGAGTGCTATACTCACCGACATCTCTGCTACCGCCGCTATTGGCGACAAGGCAAAATGTATCGATGTGTTGCTGCAGCTGAGGTCATTGTATGAAGTAGAAACCCCATTAAAGGTGAAGCCAACCGAAACAAGGATGGTGACCGACACAACCAATCCGTTATCATAAACCGACAGCATGTTATTCAATTACCGTTTCGCAGGCAGTAGTACCGTAACCAGTACTTCGCATATGACAGGGTTGTCGTTTGCGCCGGATACGTTGCGGGAAAGCGCGTGGTTTGTAGGCAAGCTGCATAAAAAGCTGGCTTTCCGCGAAGCTATTTCTGCCCTGCATGATGTAGTGGTCAGCGATCTCCGCTTCAAACCCAGGGACAAGACTGATTATAAAGAGTGGGCAGCGCAAAATGAAGCCATGCTCCTGGCGGAATTCATGGCGAGCTACGATGCACAGGCTGTCAATAACCGGATGGCGGAGATCAAAACTGAACTGGCAGCTATCGTAAAACAAAAGGACAGACTACTCTCACCTTTTTACAAGGCAAGAAGTAAATATTACAGTTATCTGTACGAAAAGAACCGGGAAGCCTGGTATGTGCTGGACCCGGTGATCACCATTCACCCCGATGAACTGTTCTTTGAATGCTTCAGTGAGGATGAATCCACTTATGGTAAGCTGGGTTGTAACTATAATGTGTTCAAAGAAGTGAACGATTACAAGTGTGGCACTACCAATGTTGATTATTCCACCGGGTTGTATGAAGAGTTTCAGAAGATACGGGATTATAAGGAGACTGAACTGAAGGTAGACCCTACTGGTTTTACAGTACAAACCACACATGAGGAATCTTTCAAAGAGAAAAAAATCGATCTGCCTGATAGCTGGGTACGTGGCTTTTTGCAGGTGAGCAGCGCCATGACGATGCCCACTATTCAGCTGGAGCTGCACCCGATGGATATTTACAGCATCTGCTCGGTGCTGCGCCGCTTCAAAGAAAAACGAGGTCCACGCTCACTGCGCTATGTATTGGAGCCCGGTCACCCGGTGAAGGTAGTATTTGAACCCTGGGGCAAAGAGATCATCTGCGCGCGCAGTATATATACCGGTGCAGTAAGCCAGGAGATCAGGACCTGGGGCAGAAGAAGGCTGCTGATCCTGGAAAGGTTGATACCGGTTGCGAAGAAGTTTACCGTACACCTGCTGGGTACCGGTTTGCCTGCTTTTTATATTGCCGACCTGGGCGATATGAACTTTACACTTGGCCTTAGCGGCTGGACAAGCAACGACTGGAGCCATGCCGGCAACTTCGATCTGCTGGCGCCACGCCTCTCTGTTGAGGACGCCGTCAAGCAACAGGTGTTTGCTGCGCTGCAAAAGGAATGGCTGGCCACTTCGGCACAGATAGCGCAGAAACTCAACATCGATACCGCGAAAGTATCCGGTGCTTTAAGTGCCTATACGCAGGCAGGACGTGTGATCTATGATCTCAACAGTGACGTATACCGCCTGCGGGAACTGAGCCGGGAGCCTCTGCCTTTCGACAAACTGCGCTTTGACAACCCGCGCGAAGAACTGGCAGCCCAATTACTCGCCTCACAGGAGGTAAAAGTGAGTTCAAAAATCATCTTGCCGGAGAATTATCTTGAACTGACGGGAACAGTGAAGAGCGCCCGGAAGACGTTCAACCCGAAACTGGTGATTGATCAGGATGAAAAGATCAGGTCGGCCCATTGCGACTGCAGTTATTATATCGAGAACAAACTATATAAAGGACCTTGTGAGCATATGCTGACCATACGACAGGCATTCAATAAAACGAGAATTGCAGGTAATGGCCTGAAATAATAACAAGGATAATCATTAAAATAAGTAACAGCAACCTATATTTGTTAACCGCTTTTCGTGTTCTTTGACAGAGGGAAAAAAGATATGCACCTTGCTTCCGAAAGGAAAGGGCGATGTTTCGTCGTCCATGCAACATGAACTACTCATGCATCACCAAATGTAATCTTTACTATGGCATACCGGGTACTAATTGCTTTTAGCAGTACAGGCCCGGTGTGCCCTAAAAGCAATTAGTACCCGGTATGCCTTGCGTTGATTAATCTGGTCACCGGCTTGCACGAAGGCAGCATTATTTCCCTCTGTCAGAACATGATTTCCATTTCACTCATCATGGCCGATAAGCAACTCACCCGCCAGCAACTGTATGATCGCATTCGCGAAAGCACCAAAGATGCCGTAGTGCTGGAAGAAATGAAACGTCTTGGCTTCTGGCCCAAAGAGGAGCAATCTCCCTCTGTACCTGAATTGCTGATCAAACAGGAAGCTGATCTCAATAAGGAGTTTAACCAACTGCTCAACCAGCAGCGCCGGTACCAGAATAAGGAAGCCGTGCTGAAGGAAATGCGCATGAAGCGCATGGCCGATGCCAAAGCCAAACGCGAAGCCAATAAGAAGAAGCGGGAACTGCAACGGCTGGAGAAAGCCGAGGCCTGGAAAAAACGAAAGACCACAGAGATCATTTACCTTGGTGAAGACGTATCTGTCGGTTTAAATAATATCGAGGCCAACGTAGCTGCTTTACAAAAGCACCAACTCCCTGTTTTTTCCAATGAAACGGAACTGGCGCAAGCCATGGGTATTACTTTGCCTGACCTGCGTTTCCTTGCTTTCTCACGAAAAGTGTCAAATATCTCCCACTACCGGAAATTTTACCTGCCTAAGAAATCGGGCGGCAAAAGGTTGATCTCTGCTCCCATGCCGAGGCTAAAAAAAGCTCAGTACTGGATACTGGAAAACATACTGAATAAGGTGGCTGTACACACTTCGGTACATGGCTTTACGCTCAACCGCTCTATCCTCAGTAATGCATTGCCCCATGTTGGCAAAAAGGTAGTATTGAACATAGACGTAAAAGACTTCTTTCCTTCCATCCATTATAAAAGGGTAAAGGGCTTGCTGCAACAATTGGGTTACTCCGAAAAGATAGCCACCATCTTATCGCTGCTGTGTACAGAAGCGGTGACAGAAGAGGTAGAGATCGATGGTAAAAACTATTTTGTACAGAAGGGAAACCGTGTGTTGCCGCAAGGTGCACCTACCAGTCCGGCCATTACCAATATTCTCTGTTATAAGCTCGATCTGCGCCTGCAGGGGCTGGCGACCAAACACCAATGCCAGTATACGCGCTATGCCGACGATGTGACGTTTAGCTGGAACAGCAACGACATCAACGCGCAGCAAATGGTATGGCGTGTCAAAAAGATATTAAGTGATGAAGGGTTCACCGTACACCCCGATAAGATACGCGTCATGCATCAGGGCGCGCGTCAGGAAGTGACCGGTATTGTAGTAAATGAGAAACCGGGCATAGACCGCAACAAGCTGCGCAAGTTCCGCGCATTGCTGCACCAACTGCAAACAAAAGATGCTGCTGTATTACTACCGGGTGCGGAAAGTCCGGCCAATGTAGTCATTGGTTACGCCAACTTTGTAAGACAGGTAAAACCAGCGCTCGGTGCCGTCTTTGCCAAACAGATCGATCAATTATTCCAAACAGGCCGGCTGCAATATGTAGTGAAAGAAACGCCGCCCACCGGCACGAATAATGATACACCTCCTGCTAAATCCGGCAATGATAAGGAACCTCCTAAAAATGATGATGACAAGCCGTGGTGGAATGTGGTGTAGCGCTCTTATTTTAGTTTATCGGAGATCAGCGCATTCAAATCCGGCTTGACATCTTCCAGCCAGTTATAGCTACCAAATATCTCCACTTCGATAGCATCCTGCATTATTCCAATAAAGAGAGCTGGTATCCAACAGTACAGGTACTTGTCAGTAACAAAAAACCAGGTGTCGATAGGAGGAATATCGGATTCATCTACAAAGCCACTGGTTGCGGCAACCGGGGCTCCGTCATGGGTTGTGATGTCAATTTCAAAAGCCAGTATTTTTCCTTTCGCAAGCGGAGACTCAATACTACTTGTATCGTTGCGGAGATTCATTACCTGATCCAATATATCAGGATAGTTAAATATAAGAGGGGTAGCAATCCATGGCTCATCGGGTGAATACCAGGAATAAAGGGGTCTCCCCTTAGATACAGGATTGACAGTACGAAGTACCCTGGAATAATCAATAGTGGCTATATTTTCAATGTTGCCTACAATCTTATCGGTCCAATGAATCGTCTTTTTGAGATTGAGGTAAAACACGTCTTTGTCGATATTGGCAGGCTCGTTCCAGGAAGAGAAATTCCTTTGCGGATAACCAGCATATATCGGCTCTTCTTCATCAGCAGATCGCTTGCCGGACCCTCTACGTACATTTCTTGCTATAGTAACTATAGCTACAACAGACGCAACAAGAATAATGAGATACATATAATTTGAGATACTAACTGAATCTTTGGGTTATTTCAATCAAACCTATGATGTTGCTGTTAAACTCTTCCAGTTCTTCTGCCGGCACCCACAACTCGTTGTGGATCTCTCCACCTACATTCTGTACTTCAAACTTTTTAACGTAGTCGGTTCGCACATGGAACTTTGTAACGAAACCCGATCCGGAGGCAGGCACATTCCAGTCCCTGGCAATTTGAATGGCATATTCCTCATTCATTACGGGATAAAAAATGGGTTGTTGAAGCAGTCTTGGAGGAAATTTAGTCCAGCCGCTTTCTTCAATCAATGCCAATTCCTTAGGACCAACAGGTCTGTATAATACGGTTGTTTCTACGGGCTGCATGTTAATACACTGCGTTTATTCTCAAATGTAATACGAAGTGGTGGGAAAATTGTGGGAAGCAGCTATTCAGTAGCTTTTATTACTTTAAACCGGTTGATATTATCATCGTACACAATATCAGCCACCTTTATATTACGATTGGTTAAAAGCCAAACGTCTACATAAGGTCCTTCAATGGAATAGCTTCGATTAACCAAGGGGGAGCTTGTTTTTGCATGTACATTGAAATAACATATGTCCTGAAAAACTGTATCACCCAGGAAAACTATTTTATAATTCCTGTTCGGCTTTAAATGAAGTGTATACTTTCCCTGAGAATAATGTTTCCCAACAATAGGTTTTAGCTTTTTGATGGTATCTGTTTTATTCCCATCCACATCTATCACCCAAATATCTATATCACGCACCTTTGCTTTCTCAGTATCGATACGTCCGGAGATGGTTAAAACATGACCTTTTTGCGCATAAACAGGTAATGACTGGCAACAATATATTGTTACAAGTGCTATAAGTAGTATTCTTATCATTACTACGCTTAGATGCCAATCGAAAGTTTTTCCATAAATGGCTTATCCTACCCGCCACCCATCGAAAGGCTTTACGGTAGCGCAACTGGGTGTGCCGTCTTTTCCTTTTCCCGGCACGGTGGTTTGCAGTACATGGCCAGCACTGGCAGCTTTTTGCACCATGGCCCAGGTGATGCCGCGCAAAGGAACTTTCAACCTGCGCGTCCAGGGAGAATCCGGTTGGCCGGCCATAGTGCCAATGCTCAGATAAATGAATCGCTCGCCTACAGGGCCATGTACAAAGGGGCCGGCAAAGTCAGGCTGTTCATCTTTTCCTGTTTTTACTTTTATAGGGAATGTATAGGTGAGATCGTTGCCGGATGATTGTTGTATCTGCAGGATTTCGTGCTTATTACCACTCCCCTTCTGCAGGCCGGTCTTGACGCCCGGTACGGGCTTTTCCAATATGATCGTACAAGTGAGTTCCTGATCCATGATTGACAAGGTAGATAAAAAATAACAAAACCGCCTGGAGAACCAGGCGGTACCTACAAGAAACCTATATATCGCGTTGCCTATCGCGCTACGTTGAGTCTGAAAACCGTGTTGTCTATTTCCAACAGGTACAGACCGGGATTGACATCGACCAGGGAAACCTGCGGCAGCCGTATGTCGGGATCGATGCTCACACGCTTCACTACCCTGCCTTCGAGGTCTTTGATCGTAATGTTTGCCGTCTTACGACGGCCAGTTATGTAGATGGCGTTACCAGCCGGGTTGGGATAAAATCCAATATTGCGAACGGGAGCAGTCGTCTGCACAGTAGACTCACGCGGGCGCAAAGGAAGTGTGGTCGGGCTCGCATAGTGTACGGTGACGCTGATGTAATCTATACGTGCCGACAATGCCAGGGCAACCAAACCCGTTTGCATAGAAGCAGCGATCGCCACACCGAACCCTGCCGAATTGATGTCGGCGGGCATCCAGGTAGTGCCCCACATATCCGCAGCGCCTCCATAAGTAGCCGTGGCATCGCCACTACCCCAGTTGACGCCACTGGCATGGTTCGTTCCCGTTAGCACACCATTTTTAACAATGCGCACATCGGCATCCTGCACTACGCATCCCACGCCAAGGCCTCCTGCGCTTCGTTCAACTGACACTGTAATGCCACAAATGGTAGAGCCTGCCGGTATCGAAAACCCCAATCCACCTACCTGTATATAGTTGGTATTGGCGGTTGCCAGTATGCCAAGTGCTTGTGTAGATATTGCATAGTTATTATCTGTCAGGAGCACATCGCTTAATGTGTTCCAGACAGCTGTTCCTATTGATGTGTTATTGGAAGAGGTGCTAACACCGAATGGCCCTGCCGGAACACATTGTGCAGTTGATTCTTTGTTGAAAAATACAAGACATAGTAATGCCAGTGAAAAGGATGGTCTTTTCATACTTTGGGTTTAAGGATTAATCAATAGATGTCTGTCCGGTGAACATCAAGTGTTCCGGGTAAGCAGATATGCCAACGAAAATTTTGTTGGAAATCCACGAAGGTTCCTTGCAAGGATGACAAGAATGTTTGCCGGTGAAAGGATAAGGTTCTACGACATGTAATGGCGGGCTGTGTAGGAGAGCCCATACTAATCAGCAGGCATTAACCAAACAAAAAGGATATACAGGTGAGTTGCTCCTTTATAACGAGGGTGATGATCCGTTTATGATAATAAGATTTAATTTATATTTTTTATTGCTTTAAATCAATGATGGAAGTCAACAGATTATCTATACCGTTAGTAATCTATGGGAAAACACTTACATGCTTATGCTAAAATGCGTGCTAAAACAAGCGGGGCGGCACCATTTGGAATAGTAATATCTAAAATGAAAAAGGGTGAGCCGCTCTTGAAGAGCGGCTCACCCTTTTCTTTAAACTTATCTTCAATTATATCACAAATCCATCAGGCAGTATCGCGCCTTTTTTAACGACTACGATACCGTCTTTAATGGTATATAAAGAGTGATCAGTATTCTCAAGGTGTTCGCTGCCGTTGATGCGTACATCGTTGCCGATGCGGCAGTTCTTATCGATGATGGCATTCTTGATGTAACAACGATCACCAATGCCCAGCGTAGGCAATCCACGTTCCTGTGCATGGGACATCTCCGGAATTGTTTCATAATAGTCTGTTCCCATCAGGTAGCTGCTTACAATTGTAGTGCCGTAACCAATGCGGCTGCGTATACCAATCACACTGTGCTCGATGCGGCTGGCATTGATGATACAGCCTTCGGAGATAATTGCTTTCTCCAGGGTAGTACCACTGATCTTTGCCGGCGGTAGCATGCGCGCGCGTGTATATACTGCATTGGAATTATCAAACAGGTTGAAAGGCGGTATTTCATCTGTGAGCGCCAGGTTGGCCTCAAAGAATGAGTAGATATGACCGATATCGGTCCAGTAACCATCATATTGATAGCTGGCCACTTTGTAGTTCTCCAATGACTTGGGAAGGATCTCTTTACCGAAGTCGGTGCAATCTTTATAGATATCCATCAACAGGTCGTTGAGCAACTTGCGGTTGAAGATGTAGATACCCATAGAAGCGAGGTAGTCTCTTCCCTGACCATGCATTTCAGGGCCGGTATCGCTCGACCAGTCGGGCAACAACTCTTTCTTGGGTTTCTCTATAAATGACGTGATGAGATTGTTGTTGTCTGTTTTCAGGATACCGAAGTCGGAAGCTTCTCTTGCTGCAACCGGGATGGTGGCGATAGAGATATCAGCGCCTGAATCCTTGTGGTTTTGCAGCATCTTCTGAAAGTCCATCTGGTAAAGCTGGTCGCCCGACAGAATGAGCACATACTCGCACTCGTGCTGGTTGAGGTGGCGGAGTGACTGGCGCACCGCATCCGCAGTACCCTGGTACCAGGAAGGGTTATCAGGAGTTTGCTCTGCCGCCAATATATCGACAAATGCACTGCTGAAAATACTAAAGTGGTAGGTGTTCTTGATGTGCTTGTTCAACGATGCGGAGTTGAACTGTGTAAGCACAAACATCCGGTTGATACCTGAGTTGATACAATTGGAAATAGGAATATCCACCAGGCGGTATTTCCCGGCAATTGGTACAGCAGGCTTTGAACGACTCGCTGTAAGGGGGTATAACCTTGTCCCGGCTCCTCCACCCAGAATGACAGCAATCACTTGTTTACTCATAACTGTGGGTTTTATATTTGATCAGTGCGTTATTCGGCAATCGGCAGTCGTGAATCAGCAATTGGATTTCCCAAAGCATCATAACAACGACTTTCTATAATAGTTTATCCTAAGGCAGCATGGTATACATCTATATACTGCTGAACACTGGTTTCCCAGCTGAAATCGAGCTGCATCATCTGCCGGCGGATCTGTTTTAAGGTGTCTTTCTGGTGATACAATTCTGTTGCCCGGTACACAGCATGGGTAATATCGCCTACACTGGTGTTGTTATAGCAGATACCATACCCACCCGGTTCACCATAATCGATGACCGTATCTTTCAGGCCACCGGTACGCCTTACCATGGGTATTGTACCATAGCGCATGGAATACATCTGGTTGAGCCCGCAAGGCTCTACCCGCGAGGGCATCAGCAGAAAATCCATGCCGGCATACATGGTATGGCTCAGTCCTTCATTGTATCCTATAAAGACATTATAATCGTATTGCGACATTGGCTGGATAGCCTGCAGACCGGCTTCCACTTCGGGGAATCCACTGCCCAGCATCAGGAAGTTCATGCGACGGCCAATGTGGTTGAAGGAATCCCGGATGGCCTGTGGTAACAAATCGGCTCCCTTCTCTCCTACCAGCCTGCCGATAAACCCGATGAGTGGCTTATCGAAGTCGAGGGAAAACTGGTCGCACAACTGCATTTTATTCTTGGCCTTGCCGGCTTCCATATCCTCCAGCGAATACCGGTGTACCAGGTACTCGTCGACCTGCGGGTCCCACACTTTTACGTCGATGCCGTTCAGTATGCCAGAACACTTTCCTTTTTCGTATTCGAAGAGCGCTTCGAGCCCATTGCTCATGTACCTGAGCTCGTTCATGTAGCTGGGGCTTACGGTTGTTACTTTATCGGCGCACTTGATACCGCTGGCCAATGGGTTGATGGTCTTGTTCCACTCCAGCAAGCCCCAGCGCCAGGTATCATAAGAAGGTATAAAAGTGCCCCGGTTCCATCCCATCCATCCCTGGTATTCGGCATTATGGATGGTGAGTACAGTACGTATGCCGGATATTGGCTGGTATTTGTGACAGTATTTCAGCATGAAGGGGATCAATGCTGTATGGTGATCGTGCACATGGATAATGTCTGGCGTATGCTGCCAGGCATTGATCCAGTCCAGGACAGCGATCTGGAAGGCAGTAAAGCGCTCGGTATCGTCACTATACCCGTATACCTTTTCCCTGTCGAGCAGGCCATTGATATCTACGAGGTACAGATCGAAGCCCAGCTTGTTGGTCGCTTCTTTGATAATGGTGAAGTCGAACCAATAGTTACCCAGGTTGGTATTGCCCTTGTGGACTACTTCCCATTGGTTGGCGTACAGGAATTTTGTACGGTACATGGGCATCACTACTTTGGCGATATGCCCTGCTTCATTAAGGTATTTAGGTAAAGCACCCACTACATCGCCCAATCCACCTGCCTTGGCCACTGGATAACATTCTGCGCTAACGTGTAAGATCTCCATGCTGTTCTAACAATTGGTGTGCATAAATCCCTGTCAATTTAGGAAGGATTTTGATTCATTGTTGCACAGGTAATAAAAAAGATGAAAGAATTGATATGCGTCGGGCAGCCCATATTTGAAGTATCATTACAAAACCTACATTTGCGGCACTATTCCTTGCATAACTTATAAATTTTAGCCTCCTCATAGCGGTGAAGGCAAAAAACAACTACTTTTAAAAAATTTTTACTAACAACTGCTAAAACGGTTCTGCATGAGTCAACAAACAAAATGGTCCCAGTTCGGCGTACTTATTATAGTATTCTTTTTCTGGGGCTTTGTAGCGGCATCCAACAGTATCTTTATCCCTTTTTGTAAAAAGTTTTTCAACCTCGATCAGATCCAGTCACAACTGGTAGGTTCTGCCTTTTATGGCGCTTACTTCTACGGCTCTCTTATCCTGTATTTAATGTCTGTGATCGGCGGTACCGACCTGCTGAACAAGATCGGATATAAAAAAGGTATCATTTATGGTTTGTTGATCTCTGTGGTAGGTGCGCTGGCGCTGGCATTCATCAGCGGCTCCGGCAATGCTACTTTCCCGCTCGTATTATTGTCCTTCTTCATCATAGCGCTGGGGTTTTCGCTGCAGCAAACTTCTGCGCAGCCTTTCGCCATCGCGTTGGGTAGCCCTGAAACAGGTGCTCACCGCCTGAACATGGGTGGCAGCGTAAACTCTTTCGGCACCTTGCTCGGACCACTGGTAGTTAGCGTGGTGCTGTTTGGTAGTGTTGCAGCTAAGAAAGAGGCTTCTATTACCAATATCCAGACACTGTATTTCTTCCTGTCCGGCTTGTTCCTGGTAGCAGCGGCCATCTTTGCTTTTGCCAAGCTGCCCAAAACCACTTCGAATGAGAAGCTGGAAAAAAGCCCCAAAGCTTTAACGACCTTATTAATTATAGGTCTTATTTTCTTACCGGTACTGTTTGCCGACTATGTAAAGGAGCAAACCGGCATCAGTAAAACAGCTATTGTGGTAGGTTCACTGATCATTATCCTGCTCATCCTCTTTTCGAGCATGTTCCTGTCTGCGAAAAACAAGGAAGGATGGGGCGCGATGGCTTATCCTCAACTGGTGTTGGGCATGATAGCCATCTTCGTATATGTTGGTGTGGAAGTAACTATCGATAACAACTTTGCCGCGCTATTGAAACTGCCTGAATTTGGTGGGTATGACGAATCAGAGATTGCTCACCTCGTATCACTGTATTGGGGTAGCTTGATGATCGGCCGTTGGACTGGCGCCGTGAGTGTGTTTAATCTGCCTAAGAATACTAAAAAAATATTGGGCCTCGTGGTTCCCATCGTGGCCTTTGGTCTCATCCTGTTGGTAAACTGGCTGAAGGGTGATAATGTAGCGGAGGAGTTCCTTCCTTACCTCATTCCTATCGCTATTGCAGCGTTTGCCTTCCTGTTTGCCGAAGAAAAACCCGTTAAGCTGTTGTTAACGGTATCGGTACTGGCCTGCATAGCCATCATCATTGCGCTTACAACTACCGGTATGATTGCAAATTTTGCAATCATCAGCTGCGGTCTTTGCTGCTCAGTAATGTGGCCTTGTATTTTCGCATTGGCCATTACTGGTTTGGGTAAATATACCAGTCAGGGTTCTGCCTTCCTGATCATGATGATCCTTGGTGGCGCTATCATTCCGCCTGCACAAGGTGCTATCATCGACCTCGATCAGGCCAGACTGACACAGGGTGCAGGAGGTGCTAATTTCACGCATCTTTCTTATATCCTGCCGCTGGTTTGCTTTGCATATCTTGCATGGCACGCCATCAAGACCAAAGGTGTGTTGAAAAATCAGGGTCTGGATATCGACGCACAGGTAGCAGGTGCTCATTAATTCAACGAAAATAATTTGTAATTTCGCCCCCGCTCCAGCGGGGGTATTTTTATATAATAACTAATCATGGCAATCAGTCAGCGTCAAGAGCTTGCAATAGGGATAGACATTGGTGGTACCAATACTGTATTTGGCATCGTTGATCATCGTGGTGATATCTCATACCGCGGCGCTATTTCCACCAGGAAGCACAATAATGTTACCGATTACATCAATGAACTGTATGAGGCATTGCAACCGGCCATTGAAGAAGTGGGCGGCATTGGCGCTATAAAAGGTATCGGCATTGGCGCTCCCAATGGCAATTACTATAACGGCACCATCGAGTACGCCCCTAACCTTCCCTGGAAAGGTGTTATTCCTTTAGTGCAACTGATGACTGGCAAGTTCATGGTGCCCTGCTCGCTCACCAACGACGCCAATGCGGCGGCTGTAGGTGAAATGATGTATGGCGTGGCCCGTGGCATGAAGGATTTCATCATGATCACCCTGGGCACTGGTGTGGGCAGCGGCATAGTTGCCAATGGCCAGCTGATCTACGGTCACGACGGCTTTGCCGGTGAGCTGGGTCATACCACCATCATCCCCGACGGACGTAAACACAAAGGCACCGGCCTGCACGGTTCGCTCGAAGCGTACGCTTCTGCTACCGGTGTAGCCCTTACCGCTATAGAGTTTCTCGAAAAAGATCCACACCGCGATAGCCTCTTGCGCAACTACGCTAAGGAAGAGATCGATAGCCGCATCGTTTACGACTGCGCTATACAGGGCGATAAACTGGCGCAGGAAGTATATGAGTTTACCGGTAAGGTGCTCGGCCTGGCGCTGGCCAATTTCGTGATGTTCTCTTCTCCCGAAGCCATCATCCTCTTTGGAGGTATGACCAAGGCCGGCGACCTCATTCTGAAGCCCACACGTGAGCACATGGAGAAGAACATGCTGCCTATCTTCCAGAACAAGATCAAGCTGCTGTTCTCTGAACTGAAAGAAGCAGATGCTGCCATCTTAGGCGCCAGCGCACTGGTGTGGGAAATGAAGGGATAAACCTTGACTGTATGATAAAAGCCTTGCCCCTTGTGATACTGATGCTTGCATCAGTTAGCTCCTTTGCTCAAAAGGACAGTACAGACATTACTGGTACCTGGCGTTGGATGATCGACAAAAAGAAACCCGGGTTTACTTTTACCAAAGATGGCTGGGCATATGCCCTGGAAGGCAATAACAGAATGGGCGGCCCTCCTACCGGCGATGCGGAAGGCAAAACATTTATCGCGTACAAAGTAGGGAAGATACCGGGCTTTTATACCCTTGACCTCATCAAAATTAAAATCATTAACAAGAAGCAGGTAGAGCAAGACCGGATCAAAGGGTTATTCGTGTACCTGAAAGATGGCCGTATGAAAATTGCTTTGCCAGAACCAGGAACACCAAGACCTACCAAGCTGGTCAGTGGTGAAACGATGGTATTCACAAAGCAATAGTATTATTTCCGTTTTTTCTCGCGAATGATAAATACACCCGGCACAGGACGTTGTCCTGTTTTGTCGGAAACCTGTATGGTTTCTTTTCCATTCACCAGTACACAGCTACTGCCACCGCCATCGAGGTTCAGGGCTTCCACACAACCCAGATCGGTAAGTATTTTTGCTTCTTCTGCCAGTGTAGCACCATCTGCAATACCGGGAAAGCGTCCCTGTATAACGAGGATGAGGAGTTGACGTTTGCGTGTGTATCCCATGGCCGTGCGTGGGTGCCTGTCGTTCTCTCCTTTCACAAACATCTGCTCCTGTTCATTGGTCACGTTGATGACCCCGTCTTTCACCAGCACAGGGCCTCCGCCAATAGCGGTACGCATTTTCCACCACTTCCATTGTTCCAGTGTTTTGAGATCGGCAAAAGAAGGATCGGGATTAGTACCTTTGGCCAGTATAGGACTTTCCTGGAAAGCATAGGGCCAACGTTGAGCAGTGTCTGTAAAGATCCACGCCACATCGGCTCTGCGGCTTTTGGTGATACCGATAGCACTGCGCGTGGGGTAATAAAAGGAGTCTGTATTCTTTTGCTGCAGGGATGGCTGGTTGTAGGCTACCATGCTATCGTTGCGCATCACCAGGTTCAGGTTCTGATTGGTGGCAAAGGAGAAGAATGTGCCATTCATCACCAGCAGCGGCTTTCCTTCCTGCTCATAGAATTGTGTAGGTGTAAAGCGCTTGCCTTCGCTTACCTGTGTGGTGAATTCCAGTTTACGGTCTTTAAGGCTGGCTACTACCAGATAAGCGATGAAAGGATGTCCATTGAGGGAGTCGGTTGTTTTGTATACCTGCACAGAAGATGGCAGGTTGCCAAAGGCTGAGTCTACTCTTCTCCAATCGAGTTGTGCAAATAAAAAAGGAGTATACACCAACATGAGTATACTCCCTAAGCATATCTTCTTTTTCAAAGGTCGTTTATTAGTTATTCACCAATCCTTTTTCCAGCTTCCACTTGGAAATACCAAACCCTGGTATCACGTGTTTATCGCTGTGGTAAGATGAACGTACCAGCGGGCCGCTTTCAACATAGTCGAAGCCCATTTCGTAGCCAGCTTCACGGAAAGCAGCAAACTCATCGGGGTGCACAAACCTAACCACCGGCAGGTGCTTGCGGGTAGGCTGCAGGTACTGGCCAATGGTGATCACATCCACGCCGCTGTTGCGGAGGTCACGCATGGTTTGCAGCACTTCTTCTTTCTCTTCGCCCAAGCCCAGCATGATGCCGCTCTTGGTGCGCATGCCGCCTTCTTTCAGTACTTTCAGCACATCCATGCTGCGGCGGTATTTGGCCTGTATCCGCACCTGGCGGGTAAGGCGTTCTACCGTTTCAATATTATGGGACACTACTTCGGGAGCTGCTTCAATGACACGTTCGATGTTTTCCTTTTGTCCTTTGAAGTCGGGCACCAGTGTTTCGAGTGTCGTATCGGGATTGAGGGATTTAATAGCCTTGATGGTATTGTACCAGATAATGCTGCCGCCGTCTTTCAGCTCGTCTCTGTCGACAGAGGTTACCACGGCATGTTTTACCTGCATGAGGTAAATAGCTTCGGCCACGCGTTGTGGCTCGTCCCAATCAACCGCTTCCGGTCTGCCGGTGGCTACCGCACAAAAGCCGCAGCTGCGGGTACATACATTGCCCAGGATCATGAAGGTGGCAGTGCCTTCTCCCCAGCACTCTCCCATATTGGGACAGTTACCGCTCTCGCAAATGGTGTGTAATTTGTGGGTATCTACCAGGCCACGTACATGCTTGTAATTTTCGCCGGTAGGCAGCTTCACCCGCAGCCAGTTGGGTTTCTTGACTTTAGCGGTTTCGGGTACAGTATTAATAATAGGTAATTCCTGCATAATTTGTCATTCAGTGATAGGTATCAACAACTTAGGAGACCAAGTTGTTCGGCGGCCCACCTTCGCCTCCTGATAGCCATCAGGACAGTGGGCGAGGCAAAAATACATTACTTTCCCGTCACTTTCTCTTACCCAGCAGGAGGGTTACATAACCGTTGAAGAAAAACTGTTTATCCTTGTTGTAGGCCATTTGGGATATCTTCTGGGCGTAGAATTCGGCTGAAACGCCTACTTCCACGGCGGTAATGGTCTCATTGAAACGGCCAAAATCGAACCGTAATCCAGCCTTGGCATTGGCGCCGGGACGGATCTTCACATCACCCCAACCTACCGTGAAACCGGCAGCACCGATCTCTACGTACTGGCTGTCAATAATGGTAGGATAGGTAGAGCGGATGCGCTCGTCAGCTTTGTTAACTACATCTACGTAGTAGGGCTTCTCAAATCCTACGGAAAGACCACCAGTATAGACAGCCATTACGCCCACTCCATTCTTATTGCCTTTACCGCCAATAATGCGTTGCTGGCCTACGCTCATTTTCAGCTGATAGAAGTTATTGGTTTTACCATAGATCACGCTGTTCACGTTGAACGCGCCTACGGCGTAGGATGTCCTTTTTTCTTTGGGATGTTTTTTCTCGTTGAGCTCGATCTGGAAAATGGTGGCTACCCGGTTGCTTTTGAACCGGCCCCATTCGTACGACAGACCATAACCGTCTGTTGCGAGTTTCAGGCCGAAAATGCTTTGTTTGTTGAATATGATCTCTCCTTCTTCTTCCAGTTTCAGGAGCCTGGCTACTTCTTCCTTTTTAGCTGCCTTTTTATCCTTTCTGGCAGTGGGAGATTTCGGAGTAGGATTGTCCTGGGCCACAACTGTACATGCTATTAGAACTACGACGATTGACAAAACAAGTTTCTTCACCGGCTGTGATTTAATTATTCAACGTAAATTTAAGGCAAAATTACACATAATGACCTCTACTGTTGTTTACGAAGGAAACCTGAGAACGGTTTGTTTACATTTAAAATCAGGCAGTCAGATAGAAACTGACGCGCCCACCGATAACCAGGGTAAAGGAGAGCGCTTCTCCCCCACCGACCTGGTGGCCACAGCGCTTGGGTCGTGTATGTTGACCATTATGGGTCAAAAAGCCCGTGATATGGAGGTAAACCTTACCGATACCAAAATCGAAGTCGAAAAGATCATGGCTGCCGACCCGCGCCGTATTGCCGGTATAAATTTAACGTTTCATTTCCCGGATACCCTGTATGCCGATGAGAAGCAAAAGATCATCCTGGAGCGTGCAGCGCACACCTGCCCGGTGATGTACAGTATTCACCCGGATATCAAGGTGAACGTTACGTTCAACTGGAAGCCTGCCGTGATTGATTTGAAAGTTTAAGTAGCGAATTGCCTACAGCGCAATCCAGGCAACGTTTGTGATCGCAATATTGGCTCTTGAGCTCAATAAGTGCCTGTGATTGAAAAGCACTCCGGCTGGTGATACCGCATCCGGCAAAACCTCTTGTAATCGTATTGTCTTCTGTTTCCAGCGCTTCGAGCCATCGAAGCGCTTTGTCTTTATACTCCTGCTCCTGCCGTTGATGGCCGTATGCAAACAGCGTGGGCACAATGGTGTTGATGATGATATTGTTGACCATCATATCGCCTGTTCGCTTGGGCCGCTCCAACGAAGGCTGGTCGAGAATATAATGGTTGTCCCAATATCCGCTGGCAGTCACGTCGAGCAGTGCTTTAACATCTTGTATTGAATTAATTTCTTTAATTTTTGAGAACAAATGACCTGACTGATGCACCAGGGCCCCAAGCTGCGCCAACCTTATCGTAGGAAAAGAAGCCGGTCTCATTCGGAGAAATACGGCTGCCTGGAAATTTTGTTTGAGGTTATATTTGCTCTTATAGAAGCGATAAGTATCTTTTAACAGCAATGCATAGTCATCTGTAAACTCCTTTGCCAGTAATCCTGCCTGGCCTATCAACAGGGCTTCCAATTGCACCAGCTGATTTCTGTGTTTACCCAATATTGACAACGACAGGCTACGCGCCACCGCCTCGAAGGTTTCTGCATTGACCCGGATGCCAAAATTGCGGGCCAGCAACCACCAAAAGGTTTCTTCCCAATGTTGGTTGTTCTGCTGCAGATAATCGAATGCCACTTTTGATTTGCGTTGCAGCCGCTCTACCAGCAACCGTTCATTCCACGATAGCCATGTGATGTTGCTCACCTGTGTGATCTGCTTTTCACAGGCAATGAACCAGCGGCTGTTCATCCAGTCGGTATATTGCTGCAGTAATAGTTTCGATACACGGTCGTGCAACGACAGCACTGGTATAGGACTTGCTGAACTGTCGAGGTCATCTTCCCACACTACATGCAGGATTACTTTGTCATAATTATGGTCGTGTTGATGGGCGTGTTTATACCAGCCGGAAGTTTTGATGTGTAATTCTACCGGCCCTATAATGGTGGCTTTCCCGATTCTTATGCTTGCTGCCAGGAAATCGGGCCCCTGATTGGTATTTAAGGCGCCTGGATGGATGATCTCGAAGGTTTCGCCGCCGGGTAGTTGAAGATGGCTTTTATTAAAATATTGGAATTGCCAGATAAACTGGAGCAATCGTTCGGTCATGGTTACGTTACTATTTGGAGCATATACGAAATTTCCAAACAGACGTATTTATAACCGCCATTTTTAATCCATCGCCCCGTCGCTTATTTCCACTTCCAATTAGACTCCTGCACAAAAGGCACTGATAGTTTTTGGCTTACGTCCTGCAATAGTTGCCTTACATTGGCAACATTTTCCAGTTGTTGCTTAGGCATGATCAGGCCACCGCCTGTACTCATTTGTATAATGAAGATATCTTGTAGTTCAATGACCTTACTGATGGTAGTGAGTAATATCCTGGATTCACTGTTGGAATCATGGTACACGATCGCATCGTCTGTAAAACCAACCTGCACCTGCTTACCAAACCTGTTCTTATAGTTTTCAAGAATGGACCGCTTGTATGCTTTGTGCAATTGCTTCCCCTGGAACACAGGGAAGAAGAAAAAAGTAACCGGCGCGCATAAGAGCATTAGAATGGCTAACAGGTTTTCGTCAATTAGGTAAAAAAGCAAGCTCAGGATCACGAAACAAAAGATCAGGACGAACAGGGAACTTTTCCGCCTCTTTTTAAGTGATTCACTTTGAGAAGCTACGAACAGCTGGTGTTGCAGGAAATCATTTTCATTCAACTGGTAAGAAAGGGTCATAAAAGATATAAGGGTTTAAGGGGAAAAGTAATCAGGTATTAGCCTTCCAATTTCTTCAATGCCTGTAATACCCTGCTCACCGGCAGGCCCATCACATTGTAAAAATCGCCATTGATGCGCTTGATACCGGTTACGCCTATGTATTCCTGTATGGCATAAGCGCCGGCCTTATCGAAGGGACGGTACTTGTCTACATAATAAGCAATCTCACTGGTAGTAACAGGATGGAACCACACTTCCGTGATATCGGCAAAAGCGGTCTCATTTTCTCCCTCATGGAGGATGACCACGCCGGTGATCACGAGGTGTTTTTTGCCAGACAAAGAGCTGAGAATATCAATCGCGTCTTCACGGTCTTTGGGCTTGCCTATGATCGTATTATCCAGCACTACTACCGTATCGGCTGCCACAATCGTAGCATTCGCTTTGTACATTTTGTACTCGCTGCACTCTTTTACGGCAAGCGCTTTCTGGCGGGCTATATGTATGGGAATAACTTCAGTGGGAAGGTCGGACGGGTAGCTTTCGTCGGTATTGCGTACTATAATGTCAAAAGGAATTTCAGCCCACTCCAGCAATTGTTTCCGCCGGGGACTTTGAGATGCCAATACTACACGTTGAAGAGCCATTTCGCAAAATAGATTTTAAAGAAGATCATCGACACAATGCCTGTGAGCATCACCAATTTTACCCAGGTACTCAGGTGATGGAACTCACTGCTGGATTGGGCCTTGTATAACTTACGCAATATATATATAAGCGGAATAATAATAAGGGGTAAGCAGTACAATGTTGACCACCACCAGTTAAAAGTCAGTACATAGGCCTGTACGATCACCAGCGCCGCGATCAGCACGATGAGCCAGGTAGCCACAAAGACTTTGGATACATTGACGCCCCACACGATGGGCATGGTGCGGCATCCATATTTGGCATCGCCAGCCATGTCTTCCATATCCTTGATCACTTCCCTTACGAGCGAGATGATAAATGCGAAACCTGCATACAGGAAGGTGATCCGCATGATCTTCGAGGCTTGCACCACGCCGCTCAGGCCGGGTGTTTTGATGATCTTATAGTGAATAATAAAGCCCACTACCATCACCGTCCAGGCGGTGAGCAGGGAGATGATGATGTTTCCACTCAGTAATCTGCGTTTGAATGTGGTGGAATAGAACCACAGGGCAATGACGCAGCACATATTGGCCGGGGCCAGCCACCATACCCTTGTTTTCCACGCTACATAGGTGCTCAGCAGGATACCCAACAGGGACAATACCAGGTGCCACACGATGGCCCAGCGCCGCTTGATGATCTTTTCCACCACCAGCCGGCCGGGTTTGTTTACCTGGTCTATATTCAGGTCAAAATAATCATTGATTATATAGCCACCTGCGGCGATCAATACAGAAGCAACAACCAGCAGTACAAACTGGGATACCGGGATGGCCAGGGGCATATTGGCCTGTTGGAATACAGGGATCACTACGCAGTACAGGAACAATAGCTGGGTGAATGCAATAAACACCAGGTTCAACGCTCGCACCAACCGTAAAAATGCTACCAGTAGTTTCATCAATGCGCTAATATAATCACAAAAGTTTGTGGTTAATAGTTTTGACCTGCGCTAATATATTAAAGACTTGCCGTATTCGTGTGTAAGTCCCAGTGATCGTTCAACCTCAGCACTTTTTCCACCACATCCCGAACGCAGCCCATACCGCCGGGCGAAAGGGATATGTAGTGTGCTATTTCCTTTATCTCCACCACCGCATCGGCCGGAGCACAGGCCAGTCCGGCCATTTTCATCACCTCATAGTCCGGCACATCATCCCCCATCATCAACACCTCGCCCTTTTGCAGGTTATGCTGCCGCATATATTCCTGCAGGCGGCCTTTTTTATCCTTCACGTCCATAAACACATCTTGTATCCCCAGCTTATGCAACCGCGCCACCGCAGGATCGCTGTTGCTGCCGGAGATCACCGCCACGCGGTACCCTTTCTTCACGGCCAGCTGCAAGGCAAATCCATCTTTGATGTTCATACGCCGGTATTGACCGCCATCCAGCACATATACGGTACCATCGGTCAATACGCCATCCATATCGAATACAAAAGTGGTGATCTGCTTAAACTGGTCTAATATACTCATGGCAAAAGGTTAGTAGGGAGCAAAAATAGGGAATACATAAAAAAGAACGCTGAATGGTGCAGTACCATTCAGCGTTCTGTATAATTATTAATATGCCTTAATTCTTAGGAGTATTGTATACCACGTTCTTCTGAACGATCATATCATTGATCACATTCACTGCTTCGCCCAGATAAATATCGTTGTTGCGGAGTGATTTGATCCATTGTTTGAAGCGCTCCAGTTTGCCTGCATCGTATTCAAACTTCTTCAGGTCTTCTGCCATGGCTTCTACATTCAGTTCCTTGGCCGATTTGCTCAGGGAATCGATCTGTTTGGCCACTGCTTTCATTTGCTTTTGCTCTTCCTGGTATTTCTTCAGGCTAAGTGGAGATACATTATCATTTTGCTTTGACAGCCACTCGGCATCGGCCTTTATTTGCGTGAAAGCAGCATTGCTTTTCAGGCGATCGTCGCTGGCCTTCTTGATGGGCGCCAGGTCAAGACCGAACTTCCAACGACGGTAATCGGCTTTCTGGATCTCATCCCAGGGCAATGCATCAGGATTGTCCTTTTCGCGGAGTTTGGAGAACTCGGCCAGATCAGGCAGGGCGATATCGGAGCTTACGCCGCGCAGCTGGGTAGAACCGCCATTGATGCGGTAGAACTTCTGCAGGGTAACCTTAACAGTACCGAGGTCGCTGTTGGGGTTCAACATGCCCAGGTTTTTGTCGAGGCCGATATTACGTTGTACTGTTCCTTTACCATAGGTAGAGGTACTGCCGATGATCACACCACGATCGTAGTCCTGGATGGCAGCGGCAAATATTTCAGAAGCGGAAGCGCTGAACTCGTTCACCATTACAGCGAGCGGTCCATCGTACAACGCAGCTTTGTCATTATCGGAATATACTGTTGGTTTGCCATCGCGGTCTTTTACCTGTACTACAGGGCCACCTTCGATGAACAGGCCAACCATTTGCACCACATCGTAGAGGGAACCACCGCCATTGTTGCGCAGGTCCATCACGATGCCATCTACTTTCTGCTCTTTCAGCTTGATGATCTCCTTACGCACATCTTCAGAGCAACGAGGTCCTTTCGGATTGTCGAAGTCTGCATAAAACTCAGGCAGGTATATGAACCCGATCTTACCGCTGGCCGTGTTCACGATAGCGCTGCGGGCAAAGGTTTCATCCTGCACGATCTTATCGCGAATGAGTGTTACCACCTTGATAGAACCGTCTGTTTTCTTGAGGGTGAGGCGCACTTCAGTGCCTTGCTTTCCACGGATCACCTTTACGGCATCTTCTACGAAGTAACCGCCGAGGTCTACCGGTTCAGCAGCGCCCTGCCCTACTTTCAGGATCATATCGCCTACTGCTACTTCGCCGGATTTCCAGGCCGGGCTGCCGGTTACCAGGGTAGCGATCTTGATACCGCCTTCATCTTCCCGCAGGGAAGCGCCGATACCAAAGAAGCTGCCACTCATCTGCTCGTCGAAATAACGTTTGTCGATCGGCGGGAAGAAAGTGGTATGGGGGTCCATAGACTCCGTAATCGTCTTTACGTATTCATTGAAGCGGTCGTCGTCGTTCACCTTCAACTTCAGACGGTCATAGATCCTGTCCATGATCTTGCTCACGCGCTCACGGGCTTCTTTTTCCAGTTCAGCGTCGGTTTTCACCTTCACGCTGTCCTTCCCTTTGTTTTTCTCGCGGGCATCGAGCAGGTCGGCATAGCGGTCCAGCGCCAGTGATTTCAGTCTCTTGCGCCATACCTCTTTGCGTTCTGCTTCGTTTTTGGGGAAATCGATCTTGTCGACATTGAAGTTGCCGCTCTCATCCTTGCTGTAGTCGAATGGCTTGCTCAGTATCTCTTTGTAGATCTGCTCGGTTTCGAGGATACGCTTTTTCACGATCTCGGAAACGGCAGGCACAAACTGTACAGGCTCGCCCAGTATTTCATTGTCGATCTTTGTTTCGTATTTCTTCAGCTGCTGTATGTCCGACTGCAGCAGGATGTTCTTGTTCTCGTCCACATAGCGGTTAACGAGGAACTTTTTAAATACTTCTTTGGAGAAATTATCATCTATTTTCTTCGGACTGTAGTGAATTTCAGTGAGCATTTCCCCTACGTTCTTGAGTATCTTTTCATACTTCGTAGCGGGTGGTTTATCGCCTCCTCCCCATCCGAGGGTACGGAATGCAAGAAACAAACCAGCGCCCAGGATTAACAGCACAACGGGTAGATTCTTTCTTTTAACCATATAACTTAATACTTTAGTCATTGCTTCCAAAAATAACGATAAAAAAGATGGGTTGTTGCGATCCAAAATGAATATTAACAATCGGTTTGCGTGGTTGTTGACTGGTTAACAAGTTGATAGCAGACGAGGTTATTCGTAGAAAATGTGGTAATTGTGAAAAAAATGAAGGGTGTTTTTTTGGCAGGAAACCAATTTACCTTAATTTTGCATCCCCAATACGGTGGTTGTAGCTCAGTTGGTTAGAGCATCAGATTGTGGTTCTGAGGGTCGCCGGTTCGAACCCGGTCATCCACCCGAAAAAAGAGGCAGGTACACTGCCTCTTTTTTATTGTTAGTTGCCCCGTAGCAAGCCGATTCCTTCTCTTTGCTTCCTCATTGCCTTCCCGAAATCCGAGGCCGCGCAAGGAGGATCCGAGGAAGCATTGAGGACCCAAAGAGGAAGCAAAGAGGAGGCAATGAGGAGAACAGGTGAAAAGAATCCTACAAAATAGAACTAAGTTTTTAGTTATAATTATAACTAAAAACTTAGTTTTGCTGCCTGCAAACAAACTTACGCCCCATGAAAGCTGTGGTATTCTTATGCCTTTTTGTTGCCGGCCTGTATACACAAGCATCTGCCAATCAATTGAATCGATCTGCATTAGCAGCAAAACCGGTAACGATGACCGGCTACACCGATAACCCCGGGATCAAGAACGCCGCTATCGTCCAATCAATACTATTCTATACACAAATGCGTCCTGAGCTGCTTGCGGAGAGCAGCCAACAGGATGGGCGGTTTCATCTTGCATTCATGCAAGCTCAACCGGGTTTTGTATACCTGACCATACTGGGTAAGGCCTGGGCTGTGTATGTGCAACCGGGCGACAGCATCGTTTTCCGGTTGTCGGGTTCCGGACCGGCTACCAGTATCACTTTTGAAGGGGAGGAAGCTGCCGATCATCAGCTTTTTGCCCAGCTATCGGACCTGACGAGCAGTAAACTGACGCCGCGCTATGGGCAGAACAGTGACCCGGCCGCCTTCAAAACAACCGTGACAGCCTGGCGAAAGGCGTTGCATGACTCGATCGTGCTTGCTGTATTAAAGCACCCCGTAAAATCCTGGGCAGCAGACCTGGCGCAAGCCTGGGTCAATTATGCGTATGTGCGACTCATCTATTCAGTATTGCCCGCCCGCCCTGCCGGCCTTAATGCCAATGAGTATACACGCGAAGCTGACATGTATCCTTTTAACCGGCATGAATTCCTTTTGCTCGATGCCTACCGGGATGCTGCTATGGGTAAATATGTTTTCCGCTACCGGCAAGACTCCTCCTGGAACAATGAAAAGATCGCTGCTAATGTGACCAAGGTGTTGCAAGGGAAAACACGTGATCATGTGCTTACTAACCTTATCGGCCTGTATGCGCAAAAGCAGACACCTGAAAGTCAGGCCCCGCTAACCAGGCTTTTTGCGGCTGCCAAAGAGAAAGTGCGGGACAGCATCTATGTGGCGTACCTGAATGAAGCAGAACTTAAATTAAGGGTGCTGGACAAACCACTGCCGGATTCTATATTGAATAGTACTTACCTGCTGGATTACGCCTCGGGTAAAAAGCTGTCTTTAAAAGATGTGCTGGCACTGTATCAGGGTAAGCCTGTATATATTGACCTGTGGGCCAGCTGGTGTATTCCCTGCCGTGAGGATATTGCCAAATCTGCCGCAGCCAAACAATACCTTACAGAAAAGAACGTGCAATACCTGTATTTTTCTACAGACAAGGATGTTGCCGCCTGGAAGAAGGCTGCGCTGCAGGATAGTATCACCACCAGGCAGTATGCATTTGTGTCCAATACCACCGCCTCTTTGTTCACCTTTCTCAACCATGAGTTCATTCCGCGCTACCTGCTGCTCGACAAATCGCACAAAGTAAAAGCCACTTATGCTCCCCGGCCTACGCCGCCCTTTCTAAACGAACTGAAAGCACTCGTAGGCAGTCTGGAAGCCAGGGTGGTCACTTTTAATTAGCAGGTTATTTCGACACAGAAAAATATTTTCAAAACAGTGAACAATTAGCCAACTTCTCTCAAAGCATGTGTCAACCATGTGTGAAAGATGTGTCTCCCATTGGTAAACACCCCCATTTGACACATGGTTGAAGCAACCCTGACACATGGATAAAACAATGTTGCGTGACACAAAACGGGCCGTAAAATAACCGTAACTTGCGCCCTCATTCAACTGTTTTGCAAATGAGCCCCTGGTGGTTAATGATCCCTATTCTTTCGGCCCTGACGGGTTGGTTAACAGTACAATGGGGTGTAAAGCTCTTCCTTGGCCGCGTGCTGCCCCGGCAACGTGCTCAATGGACAGCTCAACTGGCCAAAATAGTGAGCACTGAACTGTTTTCTTCGGATATACTGGAACAAAAGGTGGCCAATCCTGAAAGCTTCGAGAAACTGAGGCCCCAACTGGAGATACATATCGACGATTTCATGCGCCAGGGACTTCCCAAGGCTTTCCCCATCATCAGCAGTTTTATCGGTGAGCGTACCATCGGTCAGCTCAAAGAGATATTCATGAAGGAGCTGGAGACCATTTTCCCGCAGGTGATGCAAGGGTATGTGAAAAACCTGCAGCAGGATCTCAACCTGGAGCAAATGGTGGTGGATAAGGTAAATGCCATCCCAACGGCAAGGATCCAGGCTGCGGCCTACCAGGCCATCGGCAGCCCCGTGAACAAGGCGGCGTTGTTGGCCGGGTTATTTGGGCTTTTGGTCGGAATAATCGAACTGTTCATCGTGTTATCCACCACCGGCGTATTATAACCATCGCTCCTTTAACAATACAACAAACTGAGTTTCAAACATTAGCAACAAGTTCCAAACCACAAAGTGCCTGCATTTGCCATTCATCATAATGTCATAATCACGTCACAAGTTCTACAGGACTTTTGCGTCTAAACCCGTACAATTTTTAATCAAGCTGGTATGAGAAGTTTCCTACTATTTGTTTTATGTGCTGTTTTGTGTAGCCAAAGTATGGCTCAATTTCCCGGAGGCGGGGGCGCAAGGCCCGCCGGAGCTGGAGGAGGAATGCAGAACATCGGCCACTTTTACGGCCGCATCCTCGATGGTAAGACCAATAAAGGCGTCGAAGCTGCGTCTGTGCAGTTGGTCCAAACCAAGATGGACAATGTAACCAAGAAACCTAAAGACACCGTGTTGTCTGGTATGCTCACCCGTGGCAATGGCGACTTCAGCCTGGAAGGTTTGCCGCTGTTTGGCCAATTCCGTCTGAAGATCACAGCTATCGGTTATAAGACCATCGAGCAGAAAGTTGCTTTTGAACTGAAATTCGGTCAGGGTGATATGACCCAGGCAATGAATGCCGTGGATAAAGACCTGGGCAACTTCAAACTGGAGCAGGACGCTCAGGTGATGGATGCCGTTACTGTAACCGGTTCCAAGCCGCTCGTTGAAATGGGTATCGACCGTAAAATATTCAACGTAGAAAAGAACATTACTTCTGCTGGTGGTACTGCCGTAGACGTAATGCGCAATGTGCCTTCTTTAAATGTTGACATAGATGGCAACGTGACGCTGCGCAATGCTGCTCCGCAGATATTTGTAGATGGTCGCCCCACTACCCTCACGCTCGACCAGATCCCTGCTGATGCCATCCAAAGCATCGAGATGATCACCAACCCTTCCGCCAAATTTGACGCAAGTGGTGGTCAGGCAGGTATCCTCAACATCGTTTTAAAGAAGAACCGTAAGGCTGGTTATAATGGTAGCATCCGCGCTGGTATCGACTCCCGCGCCCGTATCAATGCCGGTGGCGACCTCAACGTGCGCCAGGGTAAACTGAACGTGTTTGCCAACGCCATGTACAACCAACGTAAATCGAAAGGCTGGGGTTATACCGATCAGTTGAATACAGTAACTGATCCCAGCATCCTTACGCACCAGGATAATGACCAGGTGAACCGTGGCTCTTTTGCTTTCGGCCGCTTCGGTCTGGATTATTTCATGGACAACCGCAATACGCTCTCTATTTCCCAGTCTATCGTTCGTGGTACTTTCAAGAATGACAACCGGGAAAACTATTTCAGGGATACTGCCGGTAATTTCTTCGAAACGCAGTACCGCAATAGCCTTGGTGAATTCGAGTTCCGCAACTATGGTACACAGCTGAGCTTTAAGCACCTGTTTGCCAAAGCGGGCAAAGAGTGGACTGCAGACGTAAACTACAACCTGAGCAAGAACGACAACAACAGTAATATCTATTCACGCTACTTCTCTGATGCCAATCAGAACAATCCCAAGACCAACGAGTCTTTGCAACAGTCTATGGGCGAGGGTAAGAATACTTTCATCGTAGCGCAGACAGACTTTACCAACCCCATTACAGAGACTATGAAATGGGAAGCTGGTTTGCGTGCACAGATCCGCAAGTCTGAAAGCTTACAGAACATTGCGTTGAATGGTGTAATGAATCCAGAATTCAGCAACAACTTCGATTACACTGATTATGTGTATGCCGGTTATGCTACTTTCTCTCAGAAGATAAAGGACAAATGGAGCTACCAACTGGGCTTGCGCGCAGAAAGCTCCAATTATGATGGCAAGCAAGTGGGCAAGGGTGAATACTCCAACAGTTTCCCCATCAGCTTATTCCCCAGCGTGTTCATCACCCGCTCTTTTGAAAGCAAGCAAGATATCCAGATCAACTATTCACGTCGTGTGAACAGGCCCAACTTCTTCCAGTTGATGCCCAACTTCGATATCTCGAACCAGTTGAGCTACTCTACCGGTAACCCGAACCTGAAGCCAGACTTCACGCACTCACTGGAGTTGTCTTACCAAAAGACGTATGGTCAGAAGAACAACACCTTCCTGGCGACCTTGTTTGGTAAATACACTACCGACCTGATCTCCCGTTACCAATACTGGCAGAAGTTCAATAACACCGACTCTTCTTTCGTATCATCCTGGATCAACGCTTCCAATGCGTATGCTGCCGGTGTGGAACTGGTGTTTCGCAACAACTGGACCAAGTGGTGGGATATGAACTTCAGCACCAACGTGTACTACTCTAAGATCGAAGGCAGCACGCTGACACAGCAACTCACCAATGAACGCACCAGCTGGTCGGCCAAGATCAACAACACGTTCAAGTTTGGTAAAGGCTGGAGCATTCAGCTGAGCGGTGATTATATTTCGAAGAGCGCCTTGCCTGTGAGCACCAGCAGTGGTGGTGCAGGCGGTGGTGGTGGCCGTGGCGGCGGCGGTGGAGGCGGTGGCTTCATGATGGCTACACCTTCTTCTGTGCAAGGTTATATCAATGCCAACTATGGAGCTGATCTGGGCTTGCGCAAAGAGTTCCTGATCAAAAAGAATACAGCTACCATTTCTGTGAACTGGAATGACATCTTCCGTACACGCCGTTACTTTGCTTTCTCTGAATCAAATGGTTTTGCTCAAACCGATTGGAGAAGAAGAGATCCGCAAGTGGTACGTGTTAACTTCAGCTACCGCTTTGGTAAGTTCGATGTGGGCTTGTTCAAACGCAAGAACATGAAGGGTGAATCTGAGGGTATGCAGAACGGTATGCAAGGCATGGGTCAATAATCAACCTGTCTCTATTTTCCCTACGTATACAAAAGAGGGGGCGATTCATCGCCCCCTTTTCATTTTTATGACCAGGACAGGCGCAGGAGTTGAGCGATCAGCTCCTTTAATTGATTCCGGGAAAAGAGTCAATTTGAAAGTTTTAGTATATTTAAGGTATAACCGATCCCCCACAACCATCAAAACCGCTTATGGTCTACTTAATAATTATTGGATTAGTCTTCCTCGGGCTTTGTTATTTATTAAGCTACATTTTCTTCAGAGGTGAACAAGATGAAAGCAAAAGGTTCATAAAAGGGGTGATCATGGGGGTCATTATCGCGGTCTTAGCCATTGGTGGTGGGATTTTCTGGTATTTTAATGATAAGCGTATAACAAAAACCATCAGGGAATGCGAGGGTGCGCATGACGTCAACAAAGAAGATTTCGTTGGGAAATGGGAAACATCCAATGGCTTTTATACTTTCCTTGCCAACGATTCCGTATTGGTCAAATATCATGGTGCAAATGAGCAGCACGGTACCTGGTCGAACGAAGGCAGTATGATATATATCAAAACTCCAACTCCTGACACGGTACGGGAAATATCATTGCGGGTCTGTTATTATAAAAGTAAAACCTTCTATTTTAGAGACATCGTTACTAACGAAAGTTTTACGGCTACCAAAATTACGAGATAAGCACGCAAAGCATGCACCAGAATCTCACTACCACGCTCAACCTTGCCAGGATCGAACAGCAGAAGGGCAATTACGATGCTGCTGCACAACTTTATATCAGCATACTGAATAGCCAGGAAAGCAGCAGTGCTTACTGGGGACTGGCAGTATGTTGTCTTGATGACGTTATCGCCAATAAACTGCACCTGCCCGAAAAGCATGCTTCACTGATCAATGCAACGTTTGATTATTTTGAAAAAATGGCTGGCTGCGCTGATGTGGGTACCCCGAAAGATCATGTGCGTGAAGTATACAACTACACCGAACAAACCGTCAACAACCTGAGTGATTTTATTGTCACGAACATCAAGGGTTATTATCAAAATGAGAACAACGCCAATACACAGGCTGTATGGAACCTGGTGTCACAAAACTGGGGCAACCGGGATAAGGGCAGCACTGTTTATGATGATATCATGAGAGCCCAGGCCGACCAGGAGGCTGCAAAAGCCATTCAGCAATTCAGGCAGGTAGCACAAACGAATGTGTTTAAAGCGAAAGCTGCGTTTAATTTACTGGAAGCATTAAAGAAAGGCATGGACCGGTTTCACCGGCAATATGGAGAAAAAAGATATTTTCTTACTTATCAATTATGGACAACCAATTACGACAGGGAGGTAAAACTTATTCAGTTTGAAGCCATGACGCCTGCTCAGAAAAAAGAATACGAGCAACAACAGGCGACTGCATTGCTTCAGGAAAAGCAGGCTGCTGCCATTGCCGATGTTGGTCATGCTTTCCACGAGCACAAGAAAAACGCCCAGGTATTATTCAAGCACAAGAAATATAGTCTCGCCCTGAAAGCTGCAGAAAAGGCCAGATCGGGCTATCTCTTCGATGATACCGTAAACAGTATTTACTATCAGTCAAAAAAAGCCCACGATTCCAGAAGAAGTATGATCAATTGGATCATATTGATCATCATCATCCTTGTAGCAAGTTTCTTTCTGTTCAAATAGGGACAAGTTTTCCTCAAATAAGCCTTTTTAGGAATATAGGAACAAAGATCAGCGATGCGGCTTTTAAATTCCGCCATTTTTTTATATTTTGATTATGACCAATCAAGCATCGCGTCATGAAACCAATATCCGTTATCCTTATCCTGTCCATTAGTTCAATTTCTTATGGACAAACTTCCCTGGTGAAAAAATACCGCACTGCCGACAGTTTATTACACCTCAGCAAACTTAATGAAGCCTGGCATATCCTGAAAGAGATAGAACCCGTGTGTGATCAAAAGGATACGCTTTACCGCTATATCCTCTGGAGTTATACGGGTGTAACTTCGAGACTGGAAATGCATTACCGGCTAAAGGAAAGATTCGACAGTTCTTTATACTATGGACAGGAGGCATTAAGACTTATCGACAAGAGCGCTCCTTATTACGACTCCACTTTTGGCGACCGTCGATACTGGATGTATAAGAATTTGATTGTAGCCTCTTTCGGTCTTGGAAAGCACGAGCAGGCACAGAAATACCAGGACTTACTGTACAAAGCTTATAAAGGCAAAAAGCTTCCTGAAGGGATTGATCAATATTACAACTTCACATTCTTTACCTGGAAGGGCAAAAACGTATGGGGCTATGAGTGGTACCCCGAATTAGGCGATCCTGAAACGCAGGGCAGCTTCTCCAAGATCGTTTACTATGTATACAGCACCAATGCCGATGGCAGCGATAAAGACCAGCTCTACCGCCTGCACGTGCTGAAGCTTCATAAGACAGATAATAGTACCAAATTCGATTATGTGCTCACCAAGCGGCTGGAAAAAGCCAGCAACGAAGTAAGCGGCACTTTCTATGCTTATACATACAATAAGAAGATCGACTATCTCAAATTGCAAAATGACATCAGGCAAGTGCTGAAAGAAAACTATTATCCCGATACGAGGACAGCAAGCGCTAAGAACTAATTGTTGCAGTAAAGATTAGCCAGCTTTGACCGTAAAGTCAACGTATAAATTTTTATCCGGCTCCCGGAAGAAAGCTTTTGTGAATTCCGCCGCCTCTTTGGCTGTCATCTTTTTCTGTGCCTGCTTGATTTTTGTAGCCAGTGGTGTCTGTTTATTGAAGTCGTAAAACAGGTCTTTTTCATTCATGATCATCAGCCGGCCTTTCGTTTTCAACAGCAGCTCCTGTAGCATTTCGCGGTTGGGCATGGTACTTTTCCACCCATCCGATATGACATCGTAATCCAGGGTAGCCATTGCTGCCAGGTCTTTATGCTCCATCATATTGAGCCCCAGTCGCTGGGCAGTTCCATTATGGCTCATGTGGTGGGCTATCTTGTAAAAAACAGTCCTGCGCAACAGGTCTTGCGTAAAATGCAGTCCTTCTTTTTCGGGCTCTACTCCCTGCCAATTGATCCTATGCCAGCTCGACCAGCTTCCATACTCCGCATCTCCCGGAAAAAGCATCACCCGCTTGCTATCTTCAAATTCAATGGCCAATGCAAGGCTAAGGTTATTGGTCAGGCTATTGATGCGCAACGCAAGGCTTCCCGCACTGAACAACCAGTCGTTATCGATCTTACGCCAATCTTCTTTATCCTCCTCCTTCTTTCCTTCACTTTCGTACAACTTTTGCGTTGAAGATCCTGCTTCTTCATATACCTTTTCAAAAGGCAGTATATTTTCAAGGTGTACAGAAGTTCCCGCACTCAATATCGCTGCTGCAAAAGCATCTGTACCTTTTAGCTTTTTATTATGCGTGTAGCTCTCCCCTTCTCCACCGCCTTCCGTTTCCACTTCGGCCCACTTTTCAGGTGGTCCCAATACATAGAATTTCACTCCTTCCAGGCCGGGCAGATCTTCTTTAATATCTCCGGGATACAGGTATTCGATATTATCCTGTGCGATCTCTTTTTTTACAATGCGCATACCTTCAAGAAACCCTTTGTACTGACCAGGCTTGCCGTCCAAATGCAGGTCGGCAAAGTTTTGCAGCGCAGCAGCAAAGACCTGCTTGGCCCCTAAGATGGCCAACCCATTCGCATCCTTTTGCATAGTTGCTTTCGTAGCAGGGTCTTTCATCGCTGCATCTATTTTTTCAGCAGCCATGGCAAGCGCCTTCTTCTTTTCGCCATGTTCCGTTTTCCAACGCTTTATTTTGGAAAGGCTGTCATTTTCCGACCACCCCATCCATATCTGCTTTACTTCAAAATCATCTGTGAACAGGTCGGCACATTTCTCGAAAACGGATACATGGTCCGTATGTTCATGGGTTATCACCAGAAGGTCTACGCTATTTTTAACATACGCTTTCAAGTCGGTGATATATTCTTTTAAATGCTCTTTGCTTCCACTCCACACACCGCAATCAATCATCATCTTGAAGCGTTCTTCCTTTTTGGCGAAGAATTTAATAATAAAGCAATCGCCTGTACCCATACAGTACATGCGTACCGTTGCGTGGGTGATCTTATCGGCTGATGTATTAGCTGGCATAGAATAAATTAATGGTGTAAAAAAGCAAATGGTTCATTGATGTTATTGTGTAGCCCATTACCGAAGTACAAGCTGTACTCACTCATGTGCATCATGCCTTCATCCTGCTGATAGTCGTACTGCTTTTGTATCCTTTCCTGGTCTATTTCGTGTATCCCGGCACTTAGTTTTGGTATATCCAGCAATGGTTTGGAAACTATATATTTCAACTCCAGTGTATCCAGGTCGAAGATCATGGTACAGCCACCGAACAGCAGAAATTCATTACTGCTTCGCTCTTTTACTGACGAAGGATCGAAATGTTCTTTAAAGACGCCATTCTCCATCCTTATGCCACTACGTTGTACCAAAGAAAAAACGATCTGGCTCACCAGGTTGCCCTGTGGCCCTACCCGGGAAACCATCCGCAGGTTCTGGATCTGGAAAGAAGGCCCTTCCCCGTCCTTGTATTGATTGGAGGTTCGGATCCCATACGCTTTCCAATTACCATTGAATACAAGCCCCGTCAGTTCTTCAAACTCCTGTTTGTTGTCAAAGTCTGACAAAATGCGGTTATGCAATCCCTGGATCTTTACCTGTGAATCATGAGCGGCCCCTCCGATATATTTCTTAGCGATATCATATATTTTTTTCCGGTCCGTTTCATAAGTTATCTCTCTCCGGTATTCGCGCAGAAACTTAACAATGATCTTAAATAGCTCTCTCGTTTCGGGAGAAACGGACTCACCGCGCCTTAAGCCCAGGCTGTCCACGCTTAACGATTTCAAGCCCTGCGGGTAAATACCCCTTCGCCTGAATGACTCGATGAAGGCCAGGCGGTAATCTCTGCTATCATCTTTTACCAGGTCTGTATCTGCAGTAATGATCGCCCGGAGATAATCGCCAAACGTAATATCCACCGGTGGGCAATAATCCAGTGCCCTTATACACATGCTCAATACATGCCCGGCCGCCTTGGAGGCTTCCGATGCCAGACGATTGACGAGGTCGGGATGCAATTCTCCCTGCGGCAGCACGCCTGTTCCGCCGGTTGCCAGGCGCAACAGGTCTTTGACCCGGTTTTTATAAATGGTAATAAAAGCTTCGAACACAGCCGATACGAGGATGCTTCCCCGTTTATGCGGTTCCATCACCTGACCATACTCTTCACCCGTAGGCTTAGTGGGTACCCATTCTTTGGTAACGGGATCTGTTTTGCCAAGGGCATCGCGCAAGGCGCCGTAACTGCCAATGGCACTTCCAAACTCCTGCGCCAGTTGCCCCAGGAGATTCTGGGCAGCAAGGTCGCCTCTTGTTTGGGCAATCTGGTGCTTCAATACATCCGGGAAAGTAAAGTGCTGGAACAGGGCCACGATATCGGCAAAAGCTTCGTGAAATGCCAGCACATCGGGGTTGGAGGCCTCCGCGTAAGCCGGGTACATACCGTCCAGTATAGCATGTGTTAGTTCATGGGCAATGATATCATGACTTAAGCAGGTAAAGACATATGAATTGGGCATGTGCAGGGTGCTGTTGGCCGGGGTGGATTCGAAATAACCAAACAGCAGGGCCTTTTTCTGGGGGCTGTAGTAGGCGTTGGCATCCCGCAATGCATGGGGATAGATTCGCAGCTTTGGCACATACGTTTCAAAAACTTTAGGATCACTTACCCGCCGCGATGCCCAGATCACTTTCCTACCCAACGCCTGCTCAAAATGCTGAATGGTAGTCATAGCAACAGCATACACCATCTGCTGGTGGAATTGGGGATTCGTCTCTGCCGGCTCCAGTCCATCCTGTGCCAGCAGGTCAGGATCATCCAACCATACCGGCGAGTAATACTTGCCGGTAGTGGGGTCGAAGTCAACGACTTCGAGGTACTCTCCCACGGGGCCAGCTTGTAGCTTGACCTCCCAGGGAATTTTATAAACTATATTATTGATAACAGCGGTATCAACTTTAAGCGACAATGAAGGGTCAAATGCATAACCCCTAAGCTTGCGGAATGGGGGCTTTTTATTAGTAGGAGGCATAAACTTACATTGAGTAATGTGATCCTGTAAGTTGTATTAATCGGGGAACAATAAATACGTGAAAAACACGGTCTTTTCGACAGGGCTTTTATAGATACTTTACATCTTAAATACCAGATCATAATGGCTCATAATCTATGGCAGCAATTTATTCTACATCCTGTTGGCCAGGGTCTTTTTTATTCCGGAGAAGTGTATGTTGACGCTCTTTATAAAACAGAAGCACATTTCCATTTTGTGATGGATTGCGGTAGCCTCAATAGAAACAACATCAAAGATGAAGTTACCCTGTACAGGGAAACACCGCCGGGGAAAAAAAACATCATTGATCTCCTGATCATTTCTCACTTCGACGCCGATCATGTCAATTATATTGGCAGTTTATTAAAGGACAAAAAAGTTAAAACGATCGTAGCACCTTTTCTGAACTTTACAGAACGGCTGTTCCTCCTACTCCAGGCGATAGAACAAAAACTGGTAAACCCCAATGATCCTGATGATTCTTTCACCATTTCTCTGATCTTAGATCCTGCAGGAACTTTATCGCCTTACCTGGACAATAATGATGGTCAATTTATTTTGATCGATAGCGATCCAGAGAACCCACCATTTCTGCCGCCCGGAGAAGGAGACCTGTCCCGGGAACAGGACGAACCTACTGAAGGGAACGACAATCTCGCTTTTAGTATTGAGCCACTTTTTCCACTGATGGCCCTGCAAGACGACGCATTTAAATCAACCGATTTCTCAAAAACTAAAGTGGCCAAGGACTCCAGCAAAGGTTATTTATTAAAGTGGCAAAGACAGGTAATGGAATTCCTTTTCTATCGAAAAAGCATTGGGGATGACGATAACGAGTTTTTCAAAATAGTGTATGAGCTTTTTATAAAAAAATTTGAGGATCAATTTACTATCCCTTCAGCACCAACAATGGATGAAATCATTAAAGCTGTAAGGAATATAGCTTCTGCTACCATTATAAAAAAGTTTTTCGCCAAAGCACTAAAAGAAGTAAAGGGTATCGATTTACCAGAAGACGATATCATCAATATGAATACTACAGCCTTATGTCTATTGCATTATAACCTACCTTCATTTGTTTATCATATTAAAAAAGAACAAAAAGATACTGGAGTTTTATCATTCACAGATACTATTCAGCAATTCGATGGTTGCTCAAAAACCAGAATAAAAAGAGCATACAATAAGAATAACATAGATAAAGTTGATTACTACAACAGACCTCATACTTATAGTATTCCTAATGCGCTATTAACTTCCGATTCGTTCCTGTTAGCCAAAGCAGACGTCGAAGCATTTTATAAAAGGTATCAAAATTACTGGGACAAATACTGGCTTTTTCAGATACCTCATCATGGCTCAAGGCATAATGCCGACAAAGATCTTCTTAGCAGGTTGTCTTCATCGCAAGTGCTCTTTCTTAACTATGGTATAAAAAAAGAATGGGGAGGAATCTGGCGTCATCCCTCTCCCATTCTGATTAATGATTTGGAAGCTACTGGTCATACCGGCGTTATTCACTCCATTAACGAGACCAATGGCATATTATTTAATTTCGTTTTATACTAATCACCTGAATGCCATAACGCACGTAAATAAAATTACTTACACCATTACTTCGCCAGCAATCCACCGGGTATCTTCCCTTCTGTTGTCGGGAAAGGAATGTTTAACAACTTAGCAATAAGTGGAGCTATATCACGCAGGTTCATTTCTTTGATCTCGCTGCCTTTTTTGATACCAGGGCCGGCAGCTACAAAGCCGGTGCGTATTTCCTGGAAATCGGGAAAGAACCCATGCGCACCACCCTTGCCATTCCGGATGGGTTCACCGGTTACTGTATTACCGAAAGTAGTGCCGTCTTCGCCACTGAGCGCAAAAGCCACTTCAGGATTACCACCTACTTTATCCAGTTGTCTGCGGTCGATAATGCGGAACAGTTTCTTTTCTTCAGCAGGCAGGTTGGCCAATATCTCTTTTACCTGTGCCAGTGTTTGCTTGTCGTTAGGGTCTTTGAGGTATAAATAGCTGGAGCCACCTGTTGAATAAAACTGCGCTTTCCATTCATCTTTTTTGATGTCGGTGATGATGCCCGCTTTTGCCAGCCATATATTGGGGTGTACGTTCTTCTTCACATCCATAAAACCATGATCACCTGTTACGATCAACACAGTCTTTTCCCAGATGCCAGCCTCCTTCAAAGCACCTATAATAATACCTACGCTGCTATCTGCATCAGCTACGGCAGCCTCTACCAGGTTGCCCTGACGGCCTTGCTCATGCTCGTAGTGGTCTACTGAGAAGAAGTGGATCGTCATCAGACCGGGCTTGTCTTTTTTGATCACGTAGGCGGCAATGGCAGCTACGTTATGATCTTTGCCATATTCGATCTTAGTAGCATCATTGAACACGTTTTTCTTCAGATCGGCAATGAAGCCTTCGGGTTTTGAATATTTTTCACGAATAGCTTCGCCCATGCCGCCAATGTCGGGAATATTGTATTTCACCGGTGCATCGGCAGATACAGGCCAGCACAGCGCGGCAGTGATCATTCCTTTTTCCTGTGCCGCTTTCCAGAGTGTGGGCACTTTGATAGAGCTGTCATTGTTCCAATAGCTTTTGCCAGTGGAGCCCGTGGGTTCGAACATGCCATTATAATAAACTCCATGCTTTGCGGGCCATACGCCTGTTACGATGGTCGTATGTGAAGGATAGGTCATGGAAGGAAACACACTGTTCACGCCTTTGGCATGTGTGCCCTGCTGCATCAGCTGACGAAGGTTGGGCGTGTTCCAGGAGGGTTGCAGGTAGAAATCGGGGCGGAAGCCATCTATGGTCACCACGACCACGTGTTCGGCAGTTTGGGCAATAACACGGCTTACAGCTACTAACAAGAGCGTAAAAAGAACCAGCTTTTTCATATAAGTAAAGATTCGGGAAGATTAACCAATAAAATGAAGCCGCAAAGGTATTGGCAATGAGAAGTATAGCATGTTATTTCTGTATTATCCCTGCTGCCTAAATACAAAAGGATATTATTTACGTATATGATATCAAAGGCTTCTGATTATGAACAAAATGTCATTGTTCATATACCTTTGCCTGTATATGCTATCCCCTTTAACAGCACAGGATATGAACCCAACCAAACGATCGTATCTCGCCTTAGGCGACTCTTACACTATTGGCGAAGGTGTTCCCGACACCGCCAACTTCCCTCACCAGGCAGTACAATTGTTGAACCAGACAGGCTATCCGTTTGGTGATCCTACCATCATTGCCAAAACAGGATGGACGACGGATGAGCTGCAACAGGCCATTACCAAGGCCGGCCCCGGCAACCATTATGATATGGTGTCGCTGCTCATTGGTGTCAACAACCAGTACCGTGGCCGCAGCAGTACGGAATATGCCGAAGAGTTTGAATCGTTGCTACAACAGGCTATCGGTTTCGCCGGCCAGCAACCTCAACATGTGTTTGTATTGTCTATCCCCGACTGGGGTGCTACGCCTTTTGCAGAAGGCAGGGACCGCGCGCAGATAGCCCGGGAGATCGATGAATACAATGCCATCAACAAAGCCATTACCCAAAAATATGGCGTGCATTATATCGATATTACACCCGGCACGCGGGAAGCGGCCACTGATGCCTCACTCGTTACTACAGACCATCTGCACCCTTCCGGCAAGGAATATAGCCGCTGGGCGGAGAAGCTGGCGAATGCAGTGAAGAAGGGTTGATATGTTAATAAGTTGAGAAGTTGAAAGGGGAAGGCAGTTATTGCCATTTTACGCATTTCCTGTTAAATTGCGGCCTCATGGAAACGCAACAACCATCAAATTCTCCGATAGCACAACAGCCCCCTGTCCTTAAATTAAGCTGGAGAGAGAAGTATGCCGGCATCCTGGTATTATTCATTGGTCTCGTGTACCTCGCATGGCAGGTAATTGATTTTCTGTCTTCCAAATCCGGCGCTTATGCAGTGAACGATGGCAGCCTCAATATCAATAAGAGTGAACTCTTCAATCATATACGGTCCATTATTTCCATCATACTTGCCCTTACCGGCGGTCTCCTGCTTTTAAACAGGAAAAGGGCTGGCTGGGTGATCGGCGTAGCGCTTTTATTCCTGCTACTGATCATTGCTTCAGGCATCATGGTAGCCGGTTATTCAATTGCAGATACGGTTAGTAAAATATCAGGAGGTGCAGTAGTTTTCCTGCTGTTGCTGGCGCTGATCTTTTTACTGCTGCCATCAGCCCGGCTAAAATACAAAGTGGGCAAGCGCACTTACTTACCCACTCTTGTGTTGATATTGATCCTGGCTGTACTCTATTTTTTCTTACAATAAGTCGCCTTCGTCTATCTGGTAGCGCTCTTTGATCTTGCGCATCACCTCATCCATGGAAGCGCGGTGGTCTTTGGGATTCCACTCTCCCCGCTCCCACTTGTCCAGCTCCTCATCAATATGCTTTTGTTGCAAAGCAGTGAGTTTATCGGCCAACTGGTCCGACACTTCTTTCTGCTTGCGGTAAAAGGCCTTCTTCTTTTCGGAGGTTAGTTCCTTGTCCTTCCGCATATCGTTTTCAGAAGCAGCCATCAGAGTCAATTCTTCTTTAGCCAATGCAATATCATATGGGCCAACAGGCATAATGAGTTTGGACAAAATAGGGCCCACTTCTATCAGAATGATCAGCATGGATAGCAACAGACTTGTCCAGAACACACTACTTTCTTCACCCGCCAGATCAGTGAGGGCCTTATTGCGTTCGAGAAAACCTACATTGGCTTTGGCAGCAGCCTCGTATTGTTTGCGCTTGTCTTGCAAGGATGTCTTAGCCCCTGCCAGAATGCTGTCCTGCCGGGCGATATCAGTTTGCAACTGTAATAACTCAGGACCATATTGTTCACGGGCAGCGCTAAAAGCATTCATCTTCAGCCTTGTCAGCTCCTGCACACCCCGTTGTCCTGAGCCACCGGTGCCATCGGCTTCCTGCACATAAGATTGCTGCAAGCGGTGCAGGGTATCTTCAATAGACAGTTTGCGGCCCATCAGGCGGTTGCGTTCTGCTTCCGTGGTTTGCATCAGGGCCGTATTCTCTGCCTGCAGCAGGCTGTCGTTGAGTTGAATTTTCTTGTGGATATTCTCCACCACTTTTGTGTCGATCTCCTTTTCAAAGATCTTGAGTTCCAATGGCCGGGCGATGGTAACACCGATCAGCAGGGCCAGCGCAAGGCGCGGCACCGCCATCCAAAGCTGTTTACGCTTGCTTACGCCATACTTGCGCATGGTGGATACCAGGAACCGGTCGAAATTGAAAATGATCAGCCCCCAGATGACGGCAAACAGCAGCGTCCATCCTATGTTATTGAATATGCTGTAAATAGCATAGCCCGATGAGATGGCGGCCAGCACGAATGTAGCCAGGATCACACCACCCAGACCGCTGTATTTACTGTGCTCGGAAGGGAATTGTTTCAGCAATTGCTGGTGGGCGCCGGAGCACCACCACAGGAAGTTGTTGTCGGAACGTTTACCACTATCTCCGCTAAAGGAGTCATACGCGTACAGGTCATTGCCCTGCACAGGTTCTTTGGCAGCCATAAGAATGCTTTAATAGTTGAAGTGTAATAATTAAGCGATAGCGGTTGAAGTGGAACGAGAATACAACGGCAAATAAACGGATTAATTGCAAATGAAAAGTGAAAACGGAGCACGAATCAGGCCAGTTGCATCAATTAATCGGTGTAGTATGGAGGGATTACCGGTTAACCGGCAACAGTATTAGTCTTTGTAAATATCAAAATCAGCAAAAATCACCTTTCCGAAGTCCTTTGTAGTGTAAGTCTTTTTAGTGGGCTTTTCCTCCCCCATCGTATCCTCGGTCTCGTGCCCATCCTTGTGCAGCAGCCAGGTGCTGTCGGCCGGTGAATATTTGAACGTCACGATGCGTGTCCAGCGATGCCTGCTGCCGCCATAATGCTCAACGGAAAAGTAGCCGTTTTTGATCGCCAACTTTTGATAAGGATCGCCCAATACACCACCACAGGAATAACAGTATACGGCGTTATCACTTTGAGCAGCCAGGTTATAATGTTCCCCATTCTCACCGGTCAATATCAGTAAACGTCTTTTTACCGGTTCGTCGCCCAAGCTTGATAATGAATCCTCGCCTTTCTTTCCGAGTAATATCAGGAAATCAACGTCATTATCAAGGTTCAGGTCGCCACTGCAGGTGTCGATAATGAAGTAGCCATCGGGAATATGGGTAAGTACCTGCCTTACCGTGGCAACAATCGGAGTTTTTGTTGATTGGTCTTCACTAACAGCAGTGCCGGGCTTCAATGAGTCATTGGACGACACAGTAGTTGTAGAATCTTTGGGAGGGGTTGTTCCATTTTCAGGCTTATTGCCACACCCTGCCAATATCAACATAAGCAGGGCAGGTACTACATACTTTTTCATAGGTGCTTAGTCTTTAAAAGGTTCATCGGTTTCGCGGAATTTGCCGGACATGGATTTAATGACGTAACCGAGACCGCCAAATATTCCGAAGATGGCAACCGCCCATACCAGTATGGGCCTGTACAGAATACCACCATACGTGTAGACATAGAAAATGTAAAAAGCAGCTGCGAACCCCATTAGCAGGAAAAAAGCACCATACAGGTATCCGTACCTGTTTTCTTTTTTGAACTCGCCGCCGTTGGCAGTATAGAGTTCCTCCAGCATTTGCGTGGCTTCTATGTAGTCCATGCCGCGGTAATCGGCCGTGAGGTTTTCTAAGACGTGCTCTCGTGGTGTGCCTTCTTTTACGGCATCCATGGCATAAAGTATGTTATCTTCCTTTACACCCTGGCTCAGGTATTGGGTTTTGATAGCCTCGAACTTCTTCATGGATTGGTTAGGGTTATATAGGGCTACAAATTATAACCAATTTGCCGGTTTTCATAATCAAAGTCCTGCCAGGTATAAAAATCACTTATGCTTCCCCGGTCGATCGTCCATGACAGCTACAGTATCTACCAGTGCTGAATTTTTACGCTCCCGGCGTGGAGGTGGCAAGGTTGCCTTTTCAGGAGGATATAAACTCCGCAGGCGGTCGAGCATAGACTCACCATATTCTGCCCGCCAATGATATGCCCTATTTACACGCTTATAGGGAGTATTCCGGTCGCAGGCGACAATACTGAGCTGGCCGTCCACTATCTTTCCGAAAATAAGCCACTCATCTCCTGTTTGCAATCCTATATTACAAGAAGTAAAGTACGGTCTATCGACAATAGCCGTTATATCCTGCCCCTTAAACTTCTCAATGATGTTGAAATTCCACTTCATTGTACTATGTCCGCCATTACCTGATGTCAGTGTATCAAGTTTTCCCACCTTGACCAATGCTATAAACTCGTATGGCTTAAGGTCTGTTGGTTTATCTATTTTATCGGAGTTACCCGCACATTTGCAGGCGCTGGCTTTACCTGCCCACGAAAACAAAACTACCAGTACCGCTAATTTTAAGTACCTCATCGTGTAAGTCTTTCCTACAGGATGCAGGGAAGAGAGGAATTACATAAACTGTCTACTTCCACAGTTTCGGCAGGTCACTTACCACAGCTGCTACACTCATATAGCCCATTACCGCTACCACGGCCCAGCCGGCCAGTTGCATCCATAATGGGTGACGATATCCTTTCATCAGCTTCGTGTTCATAGCAGCAATCAGGATGATGGCCAGCCCAATCGGCAGGATCAATCCATTGACTACACCAGCAGCAATCAGCAATTGTGTAGGCTTACCAATCCATACAAAGATGATCGTAGAAAGTATGATGAATATTGAAATACACAATCGTTCATAGCGGGCAAACACGGGATGAAAGGTTTTGAAGAAAGAAACAGAAGTATAAGCTGCACCTACTACTGACGAGATAGCCGCGCTCCACAATACGACACCAAAGATGCGGAAGCCTATTTCTCCTGCTGCATGTTTAAACACGCTCGCAGGCGGGTTATTTATATCCAATACCACACCCTGCACCACCACGCCAAGCACCGCCAGAAACAGTACATAACGCATGATGCTGGAGATAACGATGCCGCTCATAGCGCTGCGATCTACCTGGGCCAAATGCTCCCGGCCTTTTATACCGGCATCCAGCAGGCGGTGCGCGCCAGAGAATGTGATGTAGCCGCCTACCGTCCCTCCTACCAACGCCACGATGGCTACTGAGCTTATCTTTTCCGGCATGATGGTCTGCCGCAGCGCTTCTCCCAACGGCGGATGTGCGCTAAACGCAATAAATAAAGTAAGCAGTATCTTGACTACGCCCAGGGTTTTCGTGAAGCCATCCAGCATCTTACCGATCTCGCTGAGCCAGAATAACGCCAATGCCACTATACAACTGATGATAGCTCCTTTTTCAAACGACATACCCGTAAGCACGTTCATACCCAGGCCACAACCTGCAATATTGCCGATGTTAAAAGCAAAGCCACCGAGGATCACCAATACAGCGAGAAAATATCCCAGCCCCGGCAACAGTTGATTGGCTACATCTTGTGCACGCAGCTCACTCACCGTTAATACACGCCAGGTGTTCAGCTGCGCACCAATGTCGAGCAATACCGACACCAGGATCACGAAGCCCATGCCAGCCAGTAATTCCCTTGTGAAGACAGTCGTTTGGGTCAGAAAACCAGGACCGATAGAAGAGTTGGCCATCAGGAAGGCAGCGCCCAATACAGCGCCACCGCCACCAAATACAACACGTTTACTATTGGAAGAAGTGCGGGATCTTTTAAACAGCTGTAATTTCAATACCTTGTTTTTTTAATGCCTGGTGAATACGTTGTGCAAATGTCAGTGCATGCGGGCCGTCGCTGTGAATACAAACCGTTTCGGCATCAAGTGGTATCTTTTTCCCGCTGGTAGTAGTTACAACATCGTCCTTTACCATCTGCAATACGTGCCTGACGCAAACAGCTTCATCCTCGATCAATGCATTGGGTTCGGAACGTGGAGTAAGACTTCCGTCATCGCGGTAAGTTCTATCGGCAAATACTTCACTGTATGTTATGAGCTTTGCAGCATGTGCCTGTTTGACCAGTTCACTGCCGGCAAGGCCATACAGGATCATATTGTTGTCTGTATTCTTTATCGCCCGGCAAATAGTATTTGCCAGAGCAGGATCAGTTGCAGCCATGTTGTACAAAGCTCCATGTGGTTTTACATGGTGCAGGGTTACATCATATAATTTCAGGAAAGCCTGCAAAGCGCCTATCTGGTACACGACCAGGTCATATACCTGCTCAGGAGACAGATTTATATTGGTGCGGCCAAAGTTTTCCCGGTCCATAAAAGAAACATGCGCCCCAATAGCGATCTCTGCCTCCGAGGCAGCTGCTACCAGTTCATGCATGGTGAATGGATCACCGGCATGGAAACCACAAGCTATATTGATGGAGCTGAGGTAAGGAAATAAAGCAATGTCTTTTTCAATATCATAAGGCCAAAGGTGGGTACTCTCCCCCATATCACAGTTAATATCTATTGCTAACATACAAGTTGGTTCAGGTGATCATAACATGCCCGCTGAATAATACTCAGCTCATGCTCCTGTGAAAATAGTAATTCCTCGGCAGTAGGAATGTCAACCATACTAAAATGTATGCTATCGCTGGGTCGCAACTGCGCCAGCTTGGGTAGCTGGGAGGATATTACATGACCGATGCGGGGATAACCACCGGTAGTCTGGTGATCGGCCATCAGCAGGATCAACTGGCCATCGGGCAACAATTGGATGGTGCCGAAGCTGACGCCGGAAGATACCAGCTCTGTTGTTTGCTGACGTTTCAAAGGCACGCCACGCAACTGGTACCCCATCCTGTCGGAGAAGGGATGGATCGTAAAGTTGTTCTCCATCATATCCTGTTGGGAGGTATGTGTCAACTGGCTCCACTCATGACCGATGGTGAATAATATTTCATGGGGTAGCTGATAGGTCTTGCCGGTATCTACCCGCCAGTTGAGCGGCTGGTATTCCCGGCTATCTTTCAGCAGCCCGGCAAAGTAGATGGAGTTCTCTTTAAAAGGTAATTCATCGCCTTTATCCAGTTTGCGCCCTTCGAAGCCGCCGGCGCCTGCTTTCAGGTTGGTGCTGTAGCTGTTGAGCCAGCGCGGTACACAAAAGCCGCCATGCACCGCGAGGTAGCAACGGCTGCCGTATTGCCATTTGGGAAAATGCAGGAGTGTATTTCTTCGTACCACGATGGGCCGCCAGGTACTTACCCGCTCATCATCATTGAGGGTGGGCGTAAAATCAGCCCCGGTAATACTGATGAGGGCATTCTGCTCGAACAAGATCTGCGCCCCGGGAAAATGGATCTCCATCACAGCCTCTCCGGGCTCATTGCCCACCAGCATATTGGCAATGCGGGCCGCATAACTATCCATCACTCCCCCGGGATTGATACCCCAGCTGCTGTAGCCAAACCGGCCCAGGTCCTGGATCGTATCCAGCAAGCCGGGCTTGATGATTGTTAAAGACATAGGAGCCTTTCGGTTTTGAGTTCACAATCGGGAATCGACCAGGTCAGGTAATTCCCGGATCTGTTGGGTTTGTTGGGTTCACAGGGGCTGCTTTCGCTACTTACGCTTCATAAAATACCACTTCGTCTCCAGCTTTTAATAGTACGGGATTTTCGGCCTGAGCGTTGAACAATTGCACGGGCGTACGGCCGATAATGTTCCATCCTCCCGGGCCATTAAAAGGGTAAATGCCTGTTTGTGAGCCTGCTATGCCTATGCTGCCGGCTGGCACGGTCACCGGCTTATCTTTTCGTGGCTGGGCAATCTGATCATCCACGGCCGCCATGTAAGAAAACCCGGGCAGGAAACCAATCATATACACCCGGTAAACCTTTGACGTGTGGATACGTATTACTTCCTGGGGGGTAAGCTGCTTCTGGCGGGCCAGGGCATCGAGGTCCATACCGTTCTCCCCGCCGTAATGAACAGGGATGCGGTGCCTGATGGGGTCGCCATCGGCAAAGTCGCCAGACTGCTGGTAAGCGGTGATCAGCCTTTGTTTGATCCATTCGAACACCGGAGCGGAAGGCTGGTAGTAGTTCCTGATAAATGCGGTATCATATAAAATGGTAAGCGAGGAGTAAGCGGTAATAATGTCTTTCAGGCCGTCGAAGGGATGCTGCTGCAGCCATTGGTGCATGGCCAGTACTTTGCCATTCAGCGATTCGCTGAGGTGGTTACCCAGGTCGATGGTGGCGGCCCCATCACCCACTGAAAATATGACGGGCAATTGGTTCAATGACAGGCGCAGGGATATCCTTACCCACTAAAGATATTGATTCTTATAATAGATAGTGCAGCCGGTACCAGGCAAATCAAAAAAGGTATTCAGGGCACTGGCTTTCCTTTTTTTAGGCGTCCAAGGGGTGGCATCAATTTGTTGCTTTCATGCTTATACACTAAACTTGCACGCCAACAGGCCTATTTTAAACCGTTCAAATAACGTATGGCGAAGAATTTATTGATCGTAGAGTCCCCTGCAAAAGCGAAGACTATTGAGAAGTTCCTGGGCAAAGATTTCGAGGTAAAGAGCTGTTATGGCCATATCCGTGATCTGGAGAAGGACGAGATGGGTATTGATATTAAGAACGGTTACCAACCGCGTTATACCATATCAGAAGATAAAGAGAAGGTAGTAAAGGAGTTACGTACACTGGCCAAGAAATCTGAAGAAGTATGGCTGGCAACGGATGAGGACCGCGAAGGGGAAGCTATCAGCTGGCATTTATGTGAGGTATTGGGATTGGACCCCTCTACCACCAAACGCATTGTATTTCATGAAATTACGAAACCTGCTATCGTAAAGGCAGTAGATGCTCCACGCACCGTGAACATGAACCTCGTGAATGCCCAGCAGGCACGCCGGGTATTGGACCGCATCGTGGGTTTTGAACTGAGCCCCGTGCTCTGGCGCAAAATGAGCATGAAGAACAACCTGAGCGCGGGCCGGGTACAGAGTGTGGCGGTACGCCTTATTGCCGAGCGTGAAAGGGAGATCAATGCTTTTACGCCCGTCAGTTCCTTTAAAATAGAAGCACAGTTCACTGCAAAAGATACGACCGGTAAACAGGTGACCTTTAGCGCTGAAGGCAAGAAGATCAGTCAGGCCGAGGATGCCGAAAAGTTTCTCCAAAGCTGTATTGGCGCCAATTATGTCGTGACCGACATTCAGGTAAAACCGGCCAAGAAATCACCTTCTGCCCCTTTCACTACTTCTACGTTACAGCAGGAAGCCTCCCGTAAGTTTGGCTACTCCGTAAGCCGCACGATGCGGCTGGCTCAGACGCTGTATGAAAGCGGTAATATCACTTATATGCGTACCGACAGTGTGAGCCTGAGTGATACCGCTATGGATGGCATCCGCAAGCAGGTGACCGGCCAGTATGGTGAACGCTACTACCAGCCCCGCAAATACAAGAACAAAAATGAATCGGCCCAGGAAGCGCACGAAGCGATCCGCCCTACTTATATGGAGAACTCCACAGTAGATGATCCGGATACCAAGCGCCTGTACGAGCTGATCTGGAAGCGCACCATGGCCAGCCAGATGGCCGATGCAGAGCTGGAAAAGACCATCGCCAAAATACAGGTATCAACCAATAAGGAAGAGTTGACGTCCAGCGGAGAGGTGCTGAAATTCGAAGGGTTCCTCAAAGTATACCGCGAAGACCGCGACGATGAAGACATAACGGAAGATGAGCAGGCCGAAGGCATGCTGCCTCCTTTGAGTGTGCAACAACAACTGCCTTTAAAGGAAATGAAAGCCATCGAGCGTTTTACCAGGCCACTGCCCCGCTATACGGAAGCATCGCTGGTAAAGAAACTGGAAGAACTCGGTATCGGGCGCCCCTCTACTTACGCGCCTACCATTTCTACGATCCAGAAAAGGACCTATGTAGAGAAAAGAGATAAAGACGGAGTAAAACGTGACTTCCGCGTGTTGCGCCTTGCAGATAATTCGATTAGCAAGGTGGTGGAGCAGGAAAATACCGGCGCCGAGAAATCGAAGCTATTCCCTACCGATCTTGGGTTGGTGGTGACCGACTTTCTGAAGCAGTACTTCGATGATATCATGGATTATGGATTCACTGCCCGCGTGGAAGAAGAGTTTGACGATGTGGCTGCCGGCAAGCTGAAGTGGAACCGCATGATCGACGAGTTTTACGTGCCCTTCAAAAAAGATGTAGAGAATACGATCGTAAATGCTGAACGCATCAAAGGTGAACGTGAGCTGGGTGTTGATCCTGAATCCGGCAAGAAGATCGTGGCCCGCATGGGACGTTATGGCCCCATGGTACAGATAGGCGAAGCCAACGTTGGTGATGATGCAAGTGACGAAAACAAACCACGCTTTGCCGCGCTCAGGAAAGACCAGAGCATCGAGACTATTACGCTCGAAGAGGCCATGAAACTGTTTCAGCTGCCCCGTACGGTGGGTGAATTCGAAGGGCAGGAAGTGATAGTAAATATAGGTCGTTTTGGTCCTTATGTAAAGCTGGGTGAGCAGTTCATCTCCATTCCGCGTGGTGAAGACCCTATGGAAGTAACGCTGGACCGCGCTATCGAGCTCATCAAGGAAAAACAAACCGCAGATGCTCCAATTAGCACTTATGATAACAAGCCCGTTACCAAGGGTAAAGGCCGCTTCGGTCCCTTTATCAAATGGAACGAAATGTTTATCAATGTACCCCGCCGTTATAACTTCGACGCCCTCAGCGCTTCCGATATCAAAGAACTGATCGAAGCCAAGATCAGCAAAGAGGCCAACCGCTATATCCAACACTGGCCGGAAGAGAAGATCGCCGTTGAAAATGGCCGCTGGGGTCCCTTCATCCGCTTTGGCAAGAAAATGCTGAAGCTGGGCAGGAAGGCCGACGACTCCAAATACACGGCTGAAGAGATGGCGCAGGTAAGCCTGGACGACATAAAGAAAATGATCGAAGCCCAGGTGCCTAATGCCTTTGCTAAAAAGACGAAGGCACCAGCCAAAAAAGCAGCTGCCAAGAAAACAGCCACTAAAAAGGCGGCTCCCAAGAAGAAATAATTACGGATGCTGGTACTCAAATACCATCTTACCGAAGAAGAATACTTCGATTACAATTACTACACAGCCTGGTCTGCACCGGAGAAGAAAGGCTATCGCATCCGCTATTACCTGCGGGTATTCCTGCTGTATGCAGCAGTGGCCGTCCTCTTCATCCTGGGCAGCCATAGCCGGCAAAAGGTAGTTGACTTCATCATCTTTGGCGCTATTGCTATTGTTTACTTCCTGCTGGTTCCCTGGCTCATCAAAAGATCGATCGGCCGGCGGGTAAAAGATATCCTGAAACAACCCGAGAACCAGCACGTATTGAGCGAAGCAGAAGTGATCCTGATGGACACCGGGATCATCGACAAAGACGAAGCCTCCGAAACCAAATACAACTGGGACGCCATCGTGCGCAAAGCAGAAACACCTTTCTGTTACTACTTATATACGAACTCCCATCATGCCATCGTTATACCCAAGCGGGCCGTTCGCAATGCCGAAGAAAAAAAGGAGCTGGAGCGGTTATTGAACCAGCACCTGTCACTGACCTCTGAGTTCAGTGGAGAGGATTAATTTTGTATAGCTGCTATTTGTGGATTTGTGGAAAACATTTTCATTTTTTATAAACCAGTTTGCCCGAACTTGACCTTCATATTGAAAGTGTGATAGTTGTGAAGCTGTAAACCATGGAAGAAAATAAAGAAATATCAGCCCTGTTTCATTTGTTGGACGACCCCGATGCAGAGGTATATGACGCAGTGTCGACGCGCATTATCGACTACGGCAAAGGCATTATACCCAACCTGGAGAATCTGTGGGAGAACACCATCAGCGAAGAGATACAGGAAAAGATAGAAGTGCTGATACATCGTCTTCACCTCCGTGATCTGTCTGAAGAAGTAGTGGCCTGGAACAAAAATACACACCAGGACCTTCTCACCGGCGCATTGCTGGTATCGCGTTTTCAATATCCCGATCTCGCTACCGCTCAGGTATACCAGGAGATCGAAAAGCTACGCCGCAACATCTGGCTGGAGCTAAACAACTACCTCACTCCATTGGAACAGGTGAACGTGCTCACCAGCATCCTGTATAACTATTACAGCCTGCGTGGCGCTGAAGTTGGTTATCAGCATCCGGAAGAATTCCTGATCAACAAACAACTGGAAACCAAGCGCGGCAATGCCATCGCCAACGGTATTCTATATCTCATCCTGAGCGAACTGCTGGACGTACCCGTACGTGCCATCAACATACCCCGTCAGTTTGTATTAGCTTATTTCAAGTCGGATTACGACTTCAACCGTCATACTGCCGACTTCCTGTATAAAGCAGAGTTTTTCATTGACCCCATGAGTGGGCAGGTCTTTACCCATAAGGACGTAGAGAACTATTTCAAACGCATCAACGTTCCGCCGGTTCCCTCCTACTTCAAGCCACTCTCCAACAAGCGCATCATACAATCGCTGCTGGAAGAGTTCAGTAAATGTTTCGACACGGACAAAACCCGTTACAAGCAACAGGAGCTGATCACCCTTTCAGAAATGATCGTGGACGAGCCCGATGAACAACCCGGCGAAGAGACACCGCCGCCTCCTGCAGAATAAACATACTCCTTACGCTTTTGTTATTTACTTGTTATCCCTGACAATGCAGTGTGATTTACACGACCTTCGGTAAGCATTGTGCTTCATTCAATCGCTTGTACAAATCATGGATTCATTTGTAGCAACCCGCTTTTCGCGGGCATCTGGTTTGCAGTGCTGCATCCGGTAGCTAAAATCATCCTATATTTATTTAGCATATAATCATTACGTATTTAACAAACCAAATCATAGTGTATGAAAGCCAATATTGGACTTACAGACAAGAACGCGCAGCAGATAGCAGCCACCCTGAATAAAATTCTGGCCAATGAGCACATTCTGTATGCCAAGACGCACAATTACCATTGGAATTATATAGGCGACAACTTCATGGAGATGCACAAGTTTTACGAAGGGCAGTATGAAGAACTGGCTGAAATGATTGATGAGGTAGCAGAGCGTATCCGCATGATCGGTCATTTTGCCGAAGGCCGGTTGAAGGAATACCTGAAGCTCACCGACCTGGAAGAACCAGCGCCTACCCCCGATCAGCAAAAGCAGGTGCGCAACCTGCTCGATGACCATGAAACAGTGATCCGCCAGTTGCGCCAGCAGGTAGACATCATGCAGGACAAATTGAAGGACGCCGGCACTGCCGACTTCCTCACCGGCCTGATGGAAAAACACGAAAAAATGGCCTGGATGCTGCGTTCATATCTGAAGTAAGTACATGTCACCCTGAGCTTGTCGAAGAGTCACCAAATGAGGTTTCGACAAGCTCAACCTGACATTGAAATAATAAAAAAGGAGATGCCCCGTCAGCATCTCCTTTTTCATTTAGCTTGAATATGATTACAAAGACAAGCTCCAGCCGTCGCGGTATTCGCGCTTTACAAACTGGTTGGCTTCGTCGAAGTTGGTAATCTTCATGTTCTTTGCATCCCACAACAGCTTCTTACGGCCGAGGTATTTGTCGTCCCAACCTTTGCCTTTCGGATTCCTCAGCAGGTAGCTGCGGATAGCAAGGTTAGAGATCAGGATACTTTCAGTGAACGGACCAGCAAATGAGAATGGTGAGCTGGTTTCGCCTTTACCATAACCTGCGATACAGGCGTTCACCCACTGTACGTAGTGACCTTCGGGAACACGCTTGATCGTTTCCTTCGGCATGGTCTTTTCCTGCATCAGGCGCGTAGGCAGCAAACGAGGTTTGGCACCATAACAATCGCACATGATCTTACCTTTTGTTCCGATGAAGATAGTACCACCGTCCCAGTTGCCCATTGGCTCATCTGGTCCGAGTTCTTCCGGACGCTCAGGCAGCAAGCCACCATCATGCCAGGACACGCGGATGTTTCCTTTACCGTCTTTACGGGGGTATACCAGGTGTACAATAGAAGAAGGAGGACAGCTTTCAGGATTAGTCGTATCGTTCCACATTTCTTTCCAGATAGTAGCTACGCTGGCTTCTACGCTGGAAGGATAGTCGATCGGCAGAATGCGGTATACAGGGTCCATGATGTGGCACGCCATATCACCGAGGGAACCGGTACCGAAATTCCACCATCCGCGCCAGTTGAAAGGCAGGTAGGCAGGGTTGTAATCGATTTTCTTGGCAGGGCCGAGCCAGAGGTCCCAATCCAGTGTAGAAGGAACTTCAAACTGACCTGATGGTGTAGGTACACCTTGTGGCCATACCGGACGATTGGTCCAGCACTGAACAGTATGCACTTCACCGATCATACCGGCGTCAACCATTTCTTTCATCTTACGAACACCGTCGCCGGAACCACCCTGGTTACCCATCTGGGTAACTACTTTGTATTTCTTGGCAGCCTCCGTGAGGATACGTGCTTCGTAAATATCATGCGTCATGGGTTTCTGGCAATACACGTGCTTACCCATTTGCATGGCAGCCAGTGCAGCCACTGCGTGGGTGTTATCAGGTGTAGATACAGAAACCGCATCTATGTTCTTACCTTCTTTTGCCAGCATTTCCCGGAAGTCCCTGTAATAAGTAGCCTTGGGGAAACGTTCGCGTGATTTCTTTGCCCGGGTATCGTCTACATCCACCAATGCTACAATGTTGGCATTGGGGCTTTTTGCAAACTCAGCCAGATCGCTTTCGCCTTTACCACCAGCGCCAATACCGGCAATATTCAGCTTATCACTGGGCGCGATAAAGCCTTTACCTAATACGTGACGTGGAACGATGAAGAAACCAGCAGCCGCCAGCGAAGAGTTACGGATAAAAGCGCGGCGCGTGGGTTGGGTCGTTTGCTTCTTTTTCATAACGACAAACTTGGTTTTAGTTTTATAAGTTAAACAAGAGCAGTGATATAACGATTTAGCAGCCAATTTACGCCCTTCCTTCCATTCCCCGAAATAAAAATTAGAGCTCCAGTTTCCAGCTACCCCGGTATTGACGTTTGATAAACTGGTTGGCCGGCTCAAAGTTGGTGACCTTCATATTTGCACCATCCCAGAGCAGTTTTTTGCGGCCGGTAAATTTCTTATTGCCTTTGCTGTCGGTTTCACTGTAATAGAAGCTACGTATACCCAGATTGCCCATCAACACCGTTTCTGTAAGCGGGCCTGCCATCTCAAAAGGTGAGCTGGTGTAGGCTCCATGACCTTTTTTGCAGGCATCCGTCCATTGCGTCTGGTGTCCTTCAGGGCCACGCACCACATAAGGACGGTCAGGCTTGGGCAACTTAGCGCCCTTGAACTTATTGTCTGGCAGCAACCGGGCATTTTCACCAAAGATGCCGGCGAGGATCTTGCCCTTGGTTCCTTCGAAGAGGATACCGCCACTGTCTTCGCCAAAGGCTTCATCGGCCGATAATTCCTCCGGACGGCGGGGCATGATGCCACCATCGTACCAGATCATTTCCACCGGCACCATTTTACCCCTGGCCGGGAACATGATATGCGATTTGGAAGAAGGCGGATAACTATCTGTATTAAATACTTCCTGGAAGAAGCCACTCCATACTCTTGTTACACTTGATTCCACAGAAATGGGATAACGCAGCTTTAGGGCACGGTAAGGAACATCGATGAAATGGCAACCCATATCACCCAATGAACCGGTTCCAAAATCAACCCATCCGCGCCAGATAGCCGGGATATAAGAAGGATTGAAATCGCGATAGGGAGCAGTACCCAGCCAGAGTTCCCAATCTACTTCAGCAGGCACGGCAAATTGGCCTTTAGGCGTAGCGATACCTTGTGGCCAGGTAGGCCTGTTGGTCCATACATGCACCGTGTGCACATCACCAATGACACCATTTTGCACCCACGATTCTACATTGCGTGTACCATCACTGCTACTGCCCTGGTTGCCCATTTGGGTAACGACCTTGTATTTCTCTGCGGCCTGCGTTAAAATGCGGGCTTCATAAATATCATGTGTAAGTGGTTTCTCTACATATACGTGCTTACCCAATTGCATACAAGGCAATGCAATCACTGCATGCATGTGATCGGGTGTGCTTACCATCACCGCATCAATGGATTTGCCTTGCTTGTCCAGCATCTCCCTGAAATCGCGGTAATAAGTAGCCTGAGGATGCTTCTTGCGGGAATCTGCGGCCTGACGATCATCTACGTCGCACAACGCTACAATGTTTTCCGCACCTTTATTATAAGCCAGCTCAATGTTTACAATGCCCTTGCCTCCTGCCCCAACAGCAGCAATGTTCAGTTTGTCACTCGGGGCCTTGTACCCTCTGCCCAATACATGGCGGGGCACAATGAAAAAACCGGCAGCAGCTAAAGAAGTGTTACGGATAAATTTTCGGCGGGACGATGATTGGTTCTTTTTCATATTGCAATGGAATGGTTTGGTTGGATGAATTAGATAGCTTATTTGTTATTTTTGATTAAACACTTTTAATACATGACGATTACCTGGGACGACTTCGAAAAGATCGACATTCGCGTCGGAACAATTCTGGAAGTTACCGATTTTCCAAAAGCTAAAAAGCCTGCATACCAAATTACTATCGATTTCGGTGAGTCGGGGGTTAAAAAATCATCAGCACAGATCACTGCTATGTACAGCAAAGATGAATTAATCGGCAAACAGGTTGTAGCCATCGTAAATTTTCCGCCCAAACAGATTGCCAATTTCTTCAGCGAATGCCTGGTGCTGGGCGTGTATACTGATAAAAAAGACGTAGTTTTATTGCAACCCGAACGAAAAGTGGAGAATGGCTGGAAAATTGGGTAAAGCTCATGTCAACTACATTCACCACATACTATCATTCGCCCGTAGGATTACTACGTATTTCCGGCACTGATCAATACGTGAGTGAAGTGCATTTTATGAAATCGGAAGAAGTAGCTACCGCTCCCCCATCTTCACCTAACCTTCCTCCCCTCGCCATACAGGTCACCGAACAGCTGATACAATACTTTCATGGCGACCGCCGGGTATTTGAACTGCCCCTTTATCAGAAAGGGACCGAATTCCAGGAAAAAGTGTGGAATGAACTCATGAACATACCTTTTGGTAAAACCATCAGCTACATCGAGCTTTCCCGCCGCCTGGGTGACCCCAAGGCCATCCGCGCTGCCAGCTCGGCCAACGGAAAAAACAACCTTGCCATTATTGTACCCTGCCACCGGGTAATAGGCGCCAAAGGCGAACTGGTTGGATATGGCGGCGGACTGCCCCGCAAAAAATGGCTGCTCAACCATGAGAACAAAGTGGCGCACGGTGTACAGACCCTCTTTTAAGATTGTCGTAAATATTCAATACTACCCAAAAGCTGACAGTTAATTTTGCCTTGAAATACCAGGGTATATGAACATATTAGTTGTGGGCGACAGCATTACGAGAGGAAACATCGGCGCAAGCTATATTGCGCCGCTTAAGAAGTTGTTTCCTCACTTGCGTATTACCAACCTGGCAACCAATGGCGAGACCATCCAGTTAATTACCCATCGTTTGCTCGCAGCACTCAAAGTAAACAGCAACTACGATTACATCATCCTGCAGGGAGGTTATAACGATATCATCCTGCCCCACTTTCAACAAGGCAACCGGTTGTTCCGGCTTGCTCATCGTATCCAGTTGAAGAAAGGAATCATCCCGCTCACAGACGCACAGCACTTCGCTACGCACCTGAAGCAAACCATCCAAATAGTCAAAGCACAAAGCGCCGCAAAGATCATTTTGGTAACGATGGGATGTATTAGCGAGTCGCTGTCTTCTCCGCTCAACGAACAACGGTCAACATATAATAACTGCATTCGTGAAATAGCCCACAAAGAATCTCTCCTGCTGGCAGACTGCGGTAAGCTTTTCGACATACGCCTACAAAGAAGCCCACAACGGTCTTATTTTATCGAGAGCTTATTTGCGGTGACCATTATCGACCGACTGGTATCCAAATTAGCGTGCGGCCCACGCCTATTGAGCAAGCAAAGAAACCTGCAACTAACCATCGACGGTGTTCACCTCAACAACCAGGGTGCAGCCATCTTCAGCCATGTCATTGGAAGTTTACTAATCCATGAGGCGGCAACCGGCACTATCAACCACCAGCTGCGCTTTTTCCGGACCCCGGAAGCCATATTGCATTAATTTTGAGCTGCAGCATTGGATGCCATCCTTTTTGAACCTACTTTTAATACTGGTTCAAATCCAATTGCTCAATGACAAAACTTGCTCTCCTTCAGGGTGACATTACCAAGGTACAGGCCGACGCCATTGTCAATGCAGCCAATAGCTCCCTCTTGGGCGGTGGCGGCGTAGACGGCGCTATTCACCGCGCCGGCGGTCCTGCCATTCTCGAAGACTGTGTCAAGATCAGGAACAGACAGGGAAGCTGTCCTACCGGGGAAGCAGTTATTACCACCGGCGGCAACCTGCCTGCCCGCTATGTGATCCATACCGTAGGCCCTGTCTGGCAGGGCGGCAACAACCGGGAACGAGAATTGCTATCAAACTGCTACCGGAACACATTAACTATCGCAATCGAGTATGGCATCAAAACCCTGGCCTTTCCCAACATCAGTACCGGCATATACCGGTTTCCCAAAGCAGCAGCGGCTGCAGTGGCGGTTGCTACTGTGCAGGAATTCATTGCAGCTCACCCCGGTAAAGTGGAAACGATCACCTTCGTTTGTTTTGATGAAGAGAATTACCGGCTTTATGAACAATTATTGCAAAAATCATAACAGACAGATCATATAATCAACTTGACGTATTTTACAATCATAATAGCACCAAAAGAGAAAGCCAATCATGCCATTTAAAGCACTCTGGGTTACAGAAACCGCCGACGGGAAATTTGAACGCAACATCGTAGAAAGGGTTATTGACGACCTGCCTCCTGGCGAGGTAGTGATCAGGGTTTTGTATTCTTCCCTCAATTATAAAGATGCCCTCTCTGCCACCGGCAATAAGGGCATTACCCGTAAATATCCGCATACGCCTGGTATCGACGCAGCCGGCATTGTAGAGATCAGCCGCAATGAGCAATTTGCTACCGGCGACGAAGTGATCATTACCGGTCACGACCTGGGCATGAACACCGCCGGCGGCTATGGAGAGTTCATCCGTGTGCCTGCCTCCTGGGTAATACGCAGGCCCGAAGGATATACCCTCAGAGAATGTATGATATTAGGAACAGCCGGCATCACCGCCGCCCTGGGCCTCCATAAAATGGAACTGCTGGGCCTTACCCCATCACAAGGTCCCATCGTAGTAACTGGCTCTACGGGTGGCGTGGGCAGCGTAGCTGTATCCTTATTAGGCAAAGCCGGCTATGAGGTCATTGCCGTAACGGGTAAAAGCCACGCGCATGATTATCTCGTACATCTCGGCGCTCATAAAGTAGAAAGCCGCGATTTTGTCAACGACACCTCCGGCAAAGCGTTGCTGCGCCCTCAATGGGCAGGCGCTATCGATACGGTGGGCGGCAACACCCTGCTCACCTTGTTGAAAGGTTGCAAACCCGAAGGATCGGTAGTCAGCACCGGCCTGGTATCCTCACCCAAACTCGATGCTACTGTATATCCGTTTATTCTCAACGGCGTTAGCCTGCTGGGTGTAGGTTCTGCAGAAACACCTATGTCCACGCGCCTGCTGGTGTGGGACAAGCTGAAAGATGTATGGAACATCAAGGATAAACTCAACGCTGTTGTTAAAGAAGTAACGCTCGACGAGCTCAACCTCACGTATATCGACTCCATCCTGCAAGGAAAGATCATGGGCAGGATCGTGGTAAAAATTGCGGAGAAATAATATGGACCTGTTGCAATGGAAAGTGGTCAGGGTAATTCCTGAAGCCCAACACACCATTAGTTATGTACTGGAAACGATGAGTGGGCAGCCAGTACAATATGAAGCTGGGCAATTCCTCACCTTTCTCGTCGATTACCACGGGCAGGAAATAAGGCGCTCTTATTCCCTTGGTTCCACACCCGGCATCGACCCACAGGTATTTATCACAGTAAAGAAAAAAGAGAATGGTGCTGTCTCCCGCCATATACTGGAACATTGGTCTGAGGGCACCATCGTCAACAGCCTGCCACCCAGTGGCCGGTTTACCCTTGCTACCGATCCCGCCAACAGCAGACAGGTATTCTTCATAGCCGCCGGCAGTGGCATCACCCCAGTGTTTGCATTGCTCAAAAAGTTGCTACGTGATGAACCCCGCAGCAAGGCCATCCTGCTATATCAAAACCACGATGAGAACAACATTATTTACAACGGAGCCATACAACAACTGAAAGAGCATTATACAGATCGCTTCACCCGCATCGATCTGCTCAGCTCGCCCATACTACAGGAGCTTCCTCATCACCGCCTTAACAATGGCCTGTTCGAGATCATCATCAACAAACACTATCAACAACATCACACCAATACCCTCTTCTATACCTGCGGCCCACCCTCATTCATGCGCATGGTACAGTTCACCCTGCGGGTGATGGGCATAGCAGAAGACCAGATCCGTAAAGAAAATTTTACGGTCGATACCGTACCGCCGCCAGCTTTCAGTATTGACACAGCACCACGCACGGTGCGGGTAAAGCAGGGAGAACGCTACCACGAGTTCACCGTCTCCTACCCTAATACTATTTTACAGGCAGCCCTCAACCAACACATCAAACTGCCTTACAGCTGCCGGGGCGGACGTTGTTCTGCCTGTACAGCCCGTTGCCTCAGCGGCACCGTAAAAATGAACCTCAACGAAGTATTGACAGAAAAAGACATACAAAACGGCCTTGTATTGACGTGTGTTGGGTATGCAGTGACAGATTTACTGCTTGAACTGTAAACAAAAAAGAATCGCCATGCGTTATACAACAGAATACCGCATTTCGCAAATAGTCCAGGGGCCCGCTTTTTGCAAATAGGTTTAATTTTGACCTTCAAAACGGCATTATTTTATGGACGGACATCAAAAAAAGGTGGTAGTCATCGGCGGAGGCTTCGCCGGCGTCCACCTGATACAACAGTTAGCTAAAGACAATCGTTTCTTTATTACACTGGTAGACAGGAACAACTACAACTTCTTTCCTCCACTTATCTACCAGGTATCCGCAGGCTTTCTTGAACCTTCCAATATCAGCTATCCCTTCCGAAAACTATACCACCACAAAAAGAATATCAACTTCCGCATGGCGGAGTTTATAAAGGTGATCCCCGAGCAAAATAAGGTGGTGCTGTCTACCGGAGAATTAGACTACGACTATCTCGTCTTTGCCACCGGCACACAAAGTAACTTCTTTGGCCTCGAGAACGTGCAAAAGAAGGCAGTGCCCATGAAGACCATCAACGATGCCATAGAACTACGCAACTACATCTTACAAACCGTCGAGAAAGCGACCATCACCACCGATCCGGAGGAGCGTAAAAAGCTACTCACCATCGTAGTGACCGGCGCCGGTCCCAGTGGTGTAGAGATATCCGGCATCCTGGCCGAAATGAAAAACGGCATCTACAAAAAAGACTACCCGGAACTGATAGGTCAGCCCGGCGCCATCTACCTGATCGATTCCAACGCCAAGGTATTAGCACCCATGAGCCAAAAATCACAGGACTATACCTACAATGCCCTGCAGGAATTGGGCATCAAAGTGCTGTTGAATAAACAAGTGAAGGATTATGTCGATGGCAGTGTAGTACTGGCCGATGGAGAGAAGATACCGACAGATACCCTTATCTGGACAGCAGGCGTTATCGCAACAGAATTACCTGGCCTGCCTAAAGAAAGCATTACACGCGGTCGCAGGGTGATGGTTGATGCCTACAATAAAGTACAGGGCCTCGATAACGTATACGCCTTGGGTGATAGCTGCATCATGACCACCGACCCGGCCTTCCCCAATGGACATCCGCAGCTGGCACAGCCGGCCATACAGCAAGGACAAAACCTGGCTAAGAACCTGCGGAATATGGCCGACAATAAACCATTGAAGCCTTTTAAATATTGGGATAAAGGCACCATGGCCATTATCGGAAAAACAAAAGCCGTGGCCGATATTGGCAAACTGCATTTCAAAGGCATTATTGCCGCGCTCATCTGGGGTTTCATCCACATCTGGTCATTGATCAACTACCGCAACAAGGTGAAGACATTCTTCAACTGGGCCTTTGTTTGGTTTACCAGGGATGTGGGCATGCGCTTTATCTTCCGTCCAAACAGGAAGGAGCTATAAAGACGATACCTGACAGTGGCAAAAAGCACTATAAAGACACACAATACCATTGCTTTCCGGGAGAAATATATGTATCCCGGAAAGCAATTGGACCAACTACTAAAGCCGGGCTTTGGCAAGTTCTTCATCGCACCCGTAGAAGACATGATCCGCCAGATCAAACTGCCCGTGCCACCTACCCGCGCCACCGGACACTCCATCCTTTATCTTACAGCAGGCGAAGCCATCATGACGATTGGCAGTGAGACCTATACCATCTACAAAAACGAATGCCTCATCGTACCTGCCGGACAGGTCTACTCTTTCACCAACCTCGATATCAACAAAGGATTTCTCTGCCATTTCCAGAACGATATGATCAGTAGCAAATTCGGCAGACCGGAATTACTCAAAGACTTCGACTTCCTGCACGTATGGAGCAATCCACGCATTGCGCTGGATAAACAAACAGCAGGCTTTGTAACCACACTCTTTAAAAGGCTGCTACTCGATTATACCACCAATGGCCTCAGCAATCCAGATATTATACAACCCTATTTCATTGCCCTGCTGAGTGAGCTGAATAAAGCCAGTCAACCCACTACAGATAATGCAGCCAGCAATGCCGCCATCATCACCAAACAATTTAAGCAGCAGCTCTACACGCATATAAAGACCATCCACCTCGTATCGGATTATGCGGCTCGTCTGAACATTACGCCCAACCACCTCAATAAATCAGTGAAGGCCATCACCGGCAAATCGCCCGGCAAATGGATCGATGAAACCATTGTACTGGAGGCTAAAGTACTGCTGTATCAAAGCGACCTCTCCGTTAACCAGATAGCTGCCGAACTGGGCTTCGATGACCAATCCTATTTCACACGCCTCTTTAAAAAGTACGAACATATCACCCCACTGGTATTTCGTAAAAAGATTGAAAAGTCCTAAAAACACCATCTTACGTCCTAATCCTCCTCACCACTGCTGAAGAACTTTGCTTCCCGAAACACAAAGTAAAACAGCATGTATTCCGTTCTCCTTTTCTTACATTCTCTTTTCCGCTGGCTGGTACTCATCACATTGCTCTATACATTGTACCGGGCCTGGACAGGTTACAGAAACAATAAACCTTTTACAAAATCCGACAACGCCTTCAGGCATTGGACAGCTACCATTGCCCATATCCAATTGATGATTGGCTTTACGCTATACCTCAAGAGTCCATTGATCAAAAGCCTGTTTGCCCGCTTTAAAGGAGGTGTGCGTCATCCCGAAATGGCCTTCTTTGGCATTGCTCATATAGCACTGATGCTCGTAGCTATTGTGATCATCACCATCGGGTCGGCCATGGCCAAACGGAAAGCAACCGACCGGGAAAAGTTCCTCACTATCCTCCGGTATTATTCGTTAGCCCTGTTACTCATTTTCCTCGCCATACCGTGGCCCTTCTCGCCATTTTCGGGAAGGCCATATATCAGAACACTATAGCCATGAAACAATTATTAAATACAAAAACAGGACGCCTGCGCATCCTTGGCCTCCTCGAAGGAATTTCGCTATTAGTATTGATAGGAATTGCCGTACCCGCAAAGTACCTGTATAACAATCCCGCATGGGTAAAGACAATAGGACCAATACATGGACTACTGTTCCTGCTATTTATATTCAACGCACTAAGCGTGGGTGTTGAACAACGCTGGCAATTCAAAACAACTACCTGGAAAGTGTTGGTAGCCTGCATGATTCCCTTTGGCACTTTTTACATCGACCGGAAAATACTCAGTAAAATAAAACCGACAGACTGATCGTCTGCATCACTCACCGCTTGTGGGGATGCCCGACAATTATTCAAAAACGTTATCTTCATCCGGCACAATCTCTGTATGCAGATAACGGTTCATATCATCGACACATTTACTACGTTGCCTTTCCGTGGCAGCCCTACAGCCGTATGCTGGTGCCATGGATGGATAACTCCAGCGACTATGCAATCTGTGGCCCGGGAATTAAACTTTCCCGTGACCGCCTTTATGGGAGCAGTCAACTCTGCCAGTGAATTTGCCATCAGTTATTATACACCGGTCACAAAAATAGATACCTGTGGCCACGCTACCCTGGCCGCAGCGAGGCTCCTTTTTGATATGTTTGAAAAAAACGATGTCACTTTTTATCTCTCCAGAGAGATCAAGGTTAACGCACGCCTCGAAGAAGATGCCATCATCATGGCTTATCCACGGTATCAATTAGAAGCAGTTTCCGTAAATAGCGCATTGCTAAGCAGCTTATCGATCACTAACATTCTATCAGCAGGTTTCTGTAAAGAATTGGACACGCTGTTCATTGAACTGGAAAGCCCGGAAGTATTAAGAAGCATACAGCCCGATTATGCACAAATGGTAGCAAGCGCACCGGATATAAAAGAAGTGGTGACCACATCGGTTTCAGACACTGACAAATACGATTTCTTACTTCGCTCCTTTTGCCCCTGGATCGGCATTGATGAAGACCCGGTTACCGGCTCCGTACATTCAGCACTCGCCCCATTCTGGCAACAGAAACTGCACAAACAGCAACTAACCGCTTACCAATGCTCTGAACGTGGTGGAGAAGTATTCCTTACAGTATTCGATTCTACAGTAGAACTGGGAGGAAAAACAGTTACCTTGCTAAAAGGAGAAATGACTGTTCCCCATGAAGCACCCGAATAGCCTGATAACCATATTGATCATCTGTCTGTATGCCTGCAAAGGCACACAACAGGGAGAAATGATTTCCGTCGCTTCATCCACAAACAGTTATCAGCTTGTACAGGCATGGCCTTCCCTCCCTGCAGACTACATTCTGGGTAACCCTGTTGGCATTGGCATCGACACTGCACAAAACATAGTTGTCTTTCACCGCGCAGACAGAGAATGGCCGTTGCTGGGATCAATGCCAACCTCCTTCATTACTAAGAAAACCATTATCGTACTGGATAAGCAAACCGGTAAATTATTGCACAGTTGGGGCGACAGTCTTTTCATCATGCCACATGGACTGACGGTAGATCATCAAAACAACATTTGGGTTACCGACGTAGGGCTGCACCAGGTATTCAAGTTCACTCATGAAGGCCAGCTACTCCTGAAACTGGGTATTGCCCAAAGGCCCGGCAATGACTCCCTGCACTTTAACCGGCCTACGGATATAGCCGTAGCGCCGGATGGCTCCTTCTACGTGAGTGACGGCTATCGCAACAGCCGCGTGGTAAAATTCAATGCAGCCGGGCAATACCTCTTTGAATGGGGCAAAGCAGGCAATGGCCCGGGAGAGTTTGATATTCCTCATGCCATCGATCTCGACAACAAGGGCCATGTATATGTAGCAGACAGGGAGAACAGCCGCGTGCAGGTCTTCGATAGTACCGGCAAGTTCATTGTACAATATGATAACCACAAAGGCGGGAAAGTATATTCGGTAACGGTGGACAAAATCAATGAACAGCTGATAGCAGCCGACTACATCACCAATTATGTCACGCCAAAGGGATCAGATATTATATTAATTGATTCGACCGGCAACCGCCTGCAGCAGTTTGGCAGAAGCGGCCATTACACCGGACCTGTTACCCGGCTTCATGATATAGCCATCGACAAAGAAGGGAATATTTATGCGTGTGATATTCTCAAGAATCGTATACAGAAGTTTACAACAGTTTCCGCATCCGCTCAGGCGAATCGCCATACCACTTCCGGAAAGAATGAATAAAAGAAGCCGGCTCGGCATAGCCTAAGATATCGGCAATGCCTGCAATGGTATACCGGTCGTGACGCAGGAGGAAAGAGCATAGTTGTTTCTTGATATCTTCCAGTAACTCCCGGAAAGTAACCCCTTCAGCACCCAGCCGCCTTTGTAACGTGCGGGGAGTAAGGTGCAACGCACCGGACACAGCTTGAATATCTGGCAACTGCGGGTCTGACATGGACAGCAGTGTTTCCTTTACTTTAGCTGCAAAGCTGTCATCTGTTTTTAATTGTTCTATCTGCTTCAGGTATTCAGGCACCAGCACATCAACATGCAGGTGACTTTTATTGCGCAAAGCAGCTTTCAGTATTACCGGTTCAAACCGCACCATAAATGAATCACCCGATTGCCAGTCGGCAGGATAATTTTCATCGTAAAACGGAGATTTTATCCAAAGAGCAACATCATCACCGGCCATCATCTTCACCTCCCGCCCTACTACAGCCAATGTATATTCCAATAGGATGCGGTTGATAGCATCCTCTTTCTTGTCGATAGAAAACGTGATCGTTACATGATCATCCGTAATAGCTATCTCCGCTTTGATCAGCGGCATGGCAGCCGCCAGGTAAGATTGAAGGTAATGCAGCGCCTCCTGTATAGTAGTGGCTTGTAAAGAAAGTCTGAAAATAAGTCCCAGCAACTTCATGGAAATAAACTGGCCACACTGAATGCCCCAGGCTTTATCCTTGAAGTGGTTATCGATGAACGCGAGCACCCCATACATATCTTCCACGTTCACTACAGCCGTTTCGTCCAGTGAACTGCCTGCCGCCCATTTACTCAATTCGCCCTCGTTGCCTTGCTGCCTCAATGCCTCATTGCCTCCAATCAACTCTGCCATCGCAGACCAGGCAATGCCCCTTACCCGGGCATAATCCATAAAGTGATAGAGATGTAAAGCGAGAACGTTCATTTTGTCGCAATTTATCAATTCCCCGCCGGTTGGCCAATCTACATTTGTGTCATACAAAACAATTAAAACAATTAATATGCTAAAAAATGTATTGTTCATCAACGCACTTACTTCAGGCGCTACAGGAATGCTGCTTGCTATTTTTCCGGGTATGATGGCCAACCTCTGTGGAGCTACCGAAGCATGGCCCTTTATGGTAGCCGGTATTTTCCTGGTTGCCTTTGCAGCACTGGTATTTTTACAAAGCCGTAAACAGGTGCCTCAGAAAGGATGGGTTAAATTCATTATTGCGCTGGATATCGTATGGGTCATTGAAAGCCTCATCATCGTAGTACCACAATTATTTGGACTGTCTTTCATGGGATACTTGCTGATCGGGGCTGTAGCTGGATGGGTAGGCTTAATGGCATTCCTCCAGTCGAAGGGGTTAAAACAGTACCTGGCAGCGCGGTAATAGCCATGAAAACCATGATGCCCGGGTGGCAGGGATACGCCCCTGTTCAACCCGGGTATCTTTATTGTAAAGATGTGATCCTGGCAATTGTTTTGCGGATATACTCCTCTTTTTTATCCTTATTATAGCCCTTCGATACATACCTGATCATTCCTTTTTTATCAATGATCATTTCAAAAGGAAAACTCTTTATCTGTAGCTGCTTAATCAGCAGGGCTGCGCTATCATAATATTGCTTTTCCGTTTTGGAAACCCGGTAATGAAAATCAGCGACATCATCTATCTTCCCATTATCGATATAAATGATCTCCACATCACTGTCTTTCATCATGGCATCGATTTCCTGCAAAGCAGGATGCTTCGCCCGGCAAGGAGGGCAGCGATAGAAATAAAACTCCAGCAGATATATTTTACCAACAGGAAAGGGATCGGTTACATTACCGGTGGCAGTTTGTAAACTGACACCACTCAGAAAATCATGAATAGACTTATCCCCCAACGCAGGCATTGGGGAGCTTTTGGGAGAGGGAGGTGGCGTAGCGACCGTATAAATAGAACGCAGGCGTATGTACCCGAAAGCAATAATTAATAATAAAAAGATAACCCATCCCGCCCGACCAGCCTTTGACCAGCGGCTTTTCTGTGGAGGTTTCATAATCAGATAAGGTTAAAGTTTACAGATCTAAAAATACGTAAACAATCCGGCTCCCCGGGATGTTATCCTTTACTGTTTTGTAAAACATTCAATTATGGAAGCACAAACATCAACGAAACCGACTGCAGAAAAAGAACTCTTCATTAAAATGGTCATTTCCAACTGGGAATTGCAGAATGCCCGTGTAACTAAACTCATCAACAAACTGACAGACGAAGAATTGGCTACACCCACAGCGCCCGGAAGAAACAATGGCGTTTGGGTACTGGGCCACCTGATAGCAGTAAATGATGGTATGATACCATTGCTGGGATTGGGAGAAAAACTGTTTCCAGAGCTGGAAGCGCCTTTTGTGGGAGAAGCCAATAAACCTGGCGTAGAAACACCTCCTATCGCTACGCTGAAAGAAAACTGGGCGCAGCTCAATGCAAAGCTCACCCAATATTTTACAGAGCTGCCTGCTGAAGAATGGTTCACCCGCCACAACTCTATTTCACCCGAAGACTTTGCCAAAGAACCACACAGGAACAAACTGAATATCCTGATCAACAGGACCAATCACCAGTCTTATCACCTGGGACAATTGATCTATCTCGATAAAAAATAGTAACCATTACCATCAAACCTTTCTGAGCCCGGCCTTTGTGCCGGGCTTTTGTCAATAGTTCACAGTGGCCTCATTGGCATGGATAGCCGGGCTTTTGTCTCCATGTGTTTCCAACCTTATTCCTTCTTTTACTTTAGATAATTTAATATATCCATTGACCAGTACCCCAAAAACAATCAAACAGAATAAACCTATACCAATACCGAATAACCTGGCGCGGATTTTAAACTCCTCAGCTTTCTGCGTCAGATGCATCTTAACAAGCTGAAAACCTTGCCTGGAAGTCAGGTCCGGTATTTTATAAGGAGGAAATACTTCAGCCAGCGCTGCTGCCAGAGCTGCTTTGCCGGACGTATCGGCCTGGGATATAATCTGACCGATGTTCTTTCGCTTTGTCTTAGTCTGGTTCGAAAAATATGCAAACACGAGTGCTGCAACAAATGCCAGCAAACCAATTACTGTCTCAACTTTATAGTAAGAAGAAATAAATGTATACAAGTCCATAGCAGTTAATTTTGAGGTAGTTAATTAATAAGTCCATCTTTACGCAGCAATTCAAGCATATCAGGATCATTCCTTTTCAAAGCATACGCCTTCAGTGCTTTTATAATTTCCTGTTCGCCTGCTGAATTACCAGTGCTGGTAAGGCACTTTCCCATATTGCGATAATTATGAGCAAGTATACTGGCGCGTAAGTCATCCTTTAATTCAATCAGTATTTTACTGATACTATCTACATTTATCGGAAGTTCCTGTGGAGCAATTAATCTTATACTTTGTTTCAAATAAAAAAGTGCAGTATCCCATTGTTGACGTTCCTTACATAAAATACCGATTCTTCCATAGGTAAAAAGTGCAGTAGTAGTGTCAGTACCAGCAAGCGCATAGCTGATACTTTCCCTGTATATACTCAAAACATCATTAACATTGGCAGGCTTTCCCCAATTAAGACCTTTGTACAATAAGGCAGTAGCAATATTGTTAAAGACCACCTTGGAAGTATTATGCGAGCTATCAAAAAAGGTAAGCATCATTGTCCCGGATTGTCTTAATAACCTCAAACATATCTCCAATGAATCAACATGTTGTGGTTGCTGGGAATTATTAAAGCAATCCTTGAACCACTCCAACCGGGCCGATCCAAGGTTATTCAATGCCAAAGCCATCAGGACATGATCATTTTTATAATACTCTTTATAAATATTCCTTGCCCGCTCATGACAAGCAATAGCTTGCATAAACTCTTTTTTCTTTGTATGTAGTTCGCCAAGATTACCCAATATGATGGCCAGTTCTGCATGCATACCATCGCTGAAAATAGCACTATCTATTTTCCAGGCTTTTACATAATACACTTCAGCAGAATCGTAATACTCCTGCACCAGACTATCATCTCCCTTCCGAACGAAGGCTACACCCAGGTTAATAAAGCCAGAAGCAATTGTTACGCTTTGGGCATCGAAAATACCGGCATTGATCTGGTGAGCCATTTTAAAAAAATAAATAGCAGAATCAAACTTTTTCAATGCTAAATGATTACTGGCAATACCACTATAAGCTTCGGCAGTTAAGGGATTATTTAAACCTGCAGGATTCTTTCCTTTTGGCAAACCAAGCCTAAAAAAGTTTAGAGAAGATTCATACATTCCTTTAGTATGATATAATGATCCCAACGTTATAGGTACGTTGGCCGAAGGCAATAGCAGGGAAACAGAATCTTTATTGATCAGGTCTGCAAGCTTTTGCGCCTCCTGATGAGCTTTGCCAAACTGCCCCAATTCTATACGATAATTCGTCACTGCGTCAAAAAAGTAACTGGCACTGATTGAAGTATACTGTTTGCTATATTGCATACACCAACGTGCAGAATCAAAATTCCTGAGCGCATCATTAAACCGACCTATTCGCTGGTAGGTTTTTCCTGTACCGATATACGCGTAGAACAAAGTATCAGGCAACATCTTACCCGGCGCAACACACAACCTTTTCACCTCTCCATAGTAGTAAAGACAATCATCGAGTTTACCCCGCTTCCTGAGATTTTCGGCATAGGCCAACTGATAAGTACAGTTCGTTGCCCCATTATAGGCAGCATCCTTAAAATACTGCGCCGCTTCAGCATAATTAAAAGACAACTCGTAAAACACACCTAATATATAAGCATAAGAGGCCTGCAATTCTTTTCTTTTGCCGTATTCCTCCTTCATTACCGTTACATATTCGTCAATACCAGCCCCATTTTTCATGATACCCTCCCAAACAATGGAAGCTGCTTTTGATATCTTAGTGTGGGCGTAAAGCTCCTTTAAAGCACCCGAAAGCTGACTGGACTTCCATTTAACTTCTTCACGCATAATCCTTTCATTGCTTTCATACTTCATCAGCATTGTGCATATTTCCTTAAACAGGCCATACGGTATTCCGTACTCAATCCCCACATCCCCGTAAGAAAATACAGCCGGGCTATTATCTCCCGTTGTTTGGATGTTTATCCAGGTGAGTGCGCTTCTTATCTGGTAATCGTCGCAGGTAAAACTTTCCTTATTCTTTAAATAGCTACGAATCAACCCTGCAATCGAATCATTGATCGATTTGGGTGACATTTTTTTATTATCGAATAAAGAGAGAAGTTTTTTTATGACAGGTGCATTGATACCATAATTAACGTGGGCTTTTCGGGCAATGATAGCAGGGCTTTTATCTCCTGTAGTTGTAAGAGTTACTTTCGTAGACTGCGAATAACCAATATGGCTACCCAAAACAGCAATCACCAATAAGCAGGTAATGGTTTTACTTACCATAGAAATAGGTTTATTTAATGATACAATATTCCAACGCCTATTTTACTTAGAACGGCTTGCGATGAATGATCAACTACTGCGTTTCTATGTTAGACTAACAACCATTTGTTAAAAATGTTGGGAAGCACTAATTGGACTAAGAACAGTTGGACTTTAAAGTCATACTATTGAATTCGTAGAGCATGCCCTGGCTGCATTAAACAGCTATCATTGCATAAATTATATAACAATAAAAATATTAAGCAATGAATCCTAACAAAGCATTGTGGGAGAAGGGTGATTTCACGAAGATCGCAGACAGTATGCGGAATAGCGGTACCGCACTCGTTGCCCAGCTGGGCATTACAAAAGGAATGGAAGTATTGGACCTTGGTTGCGGAGACGGCACCACTGCTATTCCCGCGGCCAAGCTGGGAGCCCATGTGCTGGGCGTCGACATAGCCAGCAATCTCGTCATAGCAGGCAATCGCAGAGCACAGTCAGAAGGACTTACGAATTGCACCTTCCAGGAAGGAGATGCAACTGATCTGCATGAATTGGGCGATCAACGCTTCGACCTCCTGGTTACCATGTTTGGCGCCATGTTCGCACCAAAGCCGATGGATGTAGCCAAAGAACTGGTGCGGGTTACCCGTCCTGGCGGAAGGATCGTAATGGGCAACTGGATCCCGGGAGACCCCACCCTCGTGGCACAGATATTAAAAATAAGCTCCTCTTACACACCGCCACCACCCGAAGGTTTTATCAGTCCAATGTTGTGGGGCAAGGAAGATCATGTTACCGAACGCTTTGCTGCTGCCGGGGTAGCCAAAGAAGACATATCATTTGTCAGGGACACTTTCAGTTTCGAAATTCCTGGTGCGCCCTCCGTATTGCTGGGAACATTCAAGCAATATTATGGCCCCACGATGAATGCATTCGAAGCAGCTGAAAAAAATGGTAAGGCAGCAGAGCTGCAGCGGGAGTTGGAAGACTTGTTCAACAAACAAAATAAAAGTGGCAACGGCACGACATTCATCCCGGCTACTTTCTTAAAAGTTACAGTTACGCGCAGATAAGCCATATTAGCTTATTTTTAGGGAAACCAAGCAGCTTATGAGTCAATCCGCTACCGGACTGAAAAAAGTCATACGTCCTATCCATCTTTGGGCCATCGCCGTAGGCCTCGTGATCTCGGGTGAATACTTCGGCTGGAACTATGGATGGGGCGTAGCCGGAACGGTTGGGTTTCTGCTTGCCACTCTCATCATCACTGTACTGTACATCACTTTTATTTTCAGCTTTACCGAACTCACTACTTCCATACCGCATGCAGGCGGCCCCTTTGCCTATTCCTACAAAGCATTCGGACCACTGGGTGCGCTTGTCGCCGGATATGCTACACTCGCTGAGTTTCTGCTGGCAACACCGGCTATTGCTTTTGCGCTGGGCAACTATATACATTTTCTTTATCCTTCGCTGCCGGTATTGTGGACAGCCGTCGGCTGTTATGTAATATTCACTGCCATCAATCTGCTGGGCATTAAAGAGTCGGCAGTATTTACACTCATTGTAACATTACTGGCAGTTGGAGAATTGCTGATCTACATAGGCATCGTAGCCCCTTCGTTCAGCGCCAGCAACTTTTTCCATAATAGCATGCCTGCCGGATGGGGTGGCGTATTTGCGGCACTGCCTTTCGCCATGTGGTTATACGTGTGCATCGAAGGTGTGGCAATGGTGGCCGAAGAAGTAAAAGATCCGGCGCGCACCATACCTATCGGATACATCACCGGCATTCTCACCCTGATGTTATTGGCCATCGCCGTGATGGTATTCACTGGTGGTATTACCGACTGGCAACGGCTGACAGCTATCGATTATCCGCTGCCGGAATCCATTGGCATCGTGTTGGGAAAAGACAACAGCATCACAAGGTTGTTTGCCGGCATCGGTTTGTTCGGACTTATCGCTTCCTTCCACAGTATCATCATTGGTTATTCGCGCCAGATGTTCGCATTAGCCCGTAGCGGCTACCTGCCCGGTATATTATCAGGGGTGAATAAAAAATTCCAGACGCCACACTGGTCGCTTATTGCAGGCGGCTTGTTTGGCGTTGTGGCATTGGCACTGGGTAAAACTGATCAGCTGGTTATTCTTTCTGTGCTTGGCGCCGTAGTTATGTACATCATGAGCATGATCAGCTTTTTTGTACTGCGCAAAAAAGAACCACAGCTACAGCGGCCTTTTAAAGTACCGCTCTACCCCTGGTTCCCGGCCATCGCGCTGGTATTATCAGTAGTGGCATTAATAGCGATCATGTACTACAACCGCTGGCTCAGCCTCCTGTTCTTTGGCGGACTGGCCATCGTGATGCTCATCTTTGTTGCCATGGGCAAGCACAAACAGATGGAAGCTACTGCGTAAAGTATCTACTCGCTCGCCGCCGGATTCTTACTGCACGCTCTTCTCAAAGAAATCTCCTTTGTTCCAGGTCGGCCTCGCAGTAGTCTGTGCTATTGAATAACTGATGAGGAAATTCAGCTGTACATACTTACGTCCGGCAGTGAAGTCAAATCCATTGGTGATCTCGTCAGAAGGTTTGTGGTAATTAGCATCGCGCCACTCTTTCGTAAACTTCACCAGATCGAAAGCAGGATCGGCGGTCTTGATACCATATTTGATATGGAGTGCAGGAATGCCCTGCCATACGAAGCTGTATTGATCACTGCGAACGAAACGTACTTCCTCTGGCATCGGGTCTTTTTGCATTTCGACACCCAATTCTTTACAGGCGAAAGCTACATTCTTTTCCAGGCTCGAATGCTCAGCCCCCAGTGGCGCTACCGATAGCAGTGGCGCAATCAGCGTAGGCATATCAGTGTTTACGTCGGCTACAATTTGCGTTTTCGGAACAGTAGGATTCGCCGCAAAGTAAGCCGATCCCAACAGGCCCATTTCTTCCGCTGTTACCATCACGATCAATATCGACCGGCGCGGTTTGGCAGGCAGGCGCTTATACGTACGGGCAATCTCCAGCAGTGAAGCCACACCAGATGCATTGTCATGCGCTCCGTTATAAATAGAGTCACCTTTCACCGGTGTGCCAATGCCCACGTGATCCAGGTGGGCCGTGTGCACCACATACTCATTTTTCAATTGCGCATCGCTGCCTTCTATTTTACCTATTACATTATAACTTTCAATATCGTTGTAGATGCTCTTGTATTGAAAAGAAGCACTGAGCGGCAATACCACCGAAGCAGGCTTGCCCTGTTCAAGACTGGTCAGCACCTGCTTCAGGTTTTTACCCGACTGCATAAACAAGCGCTGCAGTACAGATTGCGATATGCGGGCCATCACCAGTAATTTTTTATAAGTCGTGCGGCTGTAAGCCGTTGTTTTGGCAGGGTCCATCGCCATTGTTATGCTGGGATTACTTGCCGGCAAAGATGGCTGTACCATAATGACACCTTTAGCGCCTTTTGCAAGAGCGATGGCTATTTTAGAACCGGGGTTGGCAAAGTGCGCACTCAGCGTAGAAGGCAGGTTGAGCGAAGCAGGCGCACTCATCAGCATCACGACGATCTTACCTTTTACATCCAGTCCCTGGTAATCGGAATACTTTCCGGGAATATCCAGCCCATAACCAACAAACACCAGTGAACCTTCGGCGCTAACAGCCGCTTCTGTGCCATGCGGGAGCACCGCAATATCTTTTCCGCTGACGAGGCTATCAAAATTACCGGCACCATCTTTCAAAACAGCGATGACCGATTTAGCATCTGTACTCGCCCTGCGCAATACCAGCTTTTGCAGATAGGTGCTGTTATCGCCACCTGGCGCCACACCTGCTTGCTTAAACTGTTCGGTAACATAATCAACCGCAGTCTGGTAACCGGGCTGGCCGGGTTGGCGGCCTTTCAACCGGTCATCGGCCAGGTAAGTAATATCTCTTTTGATATTATTGGAATCTACCTGCTGCAGTACCTGCTTTACTTTTTTGTTAAGCGTAATATCCTGCGCCTGCAATAGCAGCACGCCCATACAAAGCAGTCCGATGAGTGAAAATGCACGATTTTTCATCTGATAAATGTAACAAAACAGGCTTAGATTTATACCCGGGATTGATATATAAAAAATTCACCTGCGTCGCCTTCCATGCCTTATAAAACAACCATAGGAAATCATACATACCGGTTTGACGACCTCAAAACCGTATTGGCCAAAGCTTCTCCTTATCGCTCCGGCGATGCATTGGCAGGGCTTACAGCAGGAAGTTATGAAGAACGGGTGGCAGCACAAATGGCCTTGGCGGATATTCCACTCAAGGATTTTCTGCAGCAGGCCATCATTCCCTATGAAAGTGACGAGATAACAAGGCTCATCATCGACACCCACGATGCCCAGGCTTTCGCACCGGTTAGTCATTTCACTGTAGGCCAGTTGCGCGACTGGTTGCTGAGTGATGCAGCCGACACACCCACCCTTCAAAGCCTGGCGCCCGGCCTTACCCCTGAAATGGTAGCCGCCGTGTCCAAGCTCATGCGCAACCAGGACCTCATCAGCGTGGCGCGCAAATGTGAAGTGATCACCAAATTCAGAAATACCCTCGGCCTCAAAGGACATTTAGCGGTACGGTTGCAACCCAACCATACCACCGATGATCCCAAAGGCATTGCAGCGAGTATCGTCGACGGATTGCTCTATGGCAGTGGTGATGCGGTGATCGGCATCAACCCGGCAACTGACAGTCCGGCCACCACCGTGCAGTTGTTACAACTGATCGACGAGTTGCGCCAGCAATACGATATACCTACACAGTCGTGCGTATTGTGCCATGTTACCACAGCACTCACCATCATGCCGCAGGCACCGGTAGACCTCGTATTCCAATCCATTGGTGGTACGGAACAAACCAATAGCAGTTTTGGCGTCAACCTTTCCATTCTGCAGGAAGCATACGAAGCAGCCTTTTCTTTACAACGCGGCACTATTGGCAACAATGTCATGTACTTCGAAACGGGACAAGGCAGCTCCTTATCAGCGAACGCGCATGGCGGTGTAGATCAGCAAACCTGTGAAGCACGTGCTTATGCAGTGGCACGCAAGTTCAACCCACTGCTGGTAAATACGGTGGTCGGTTTTATTGGCCCTGAATATTTATACGATGGTAAACAGATCATCCGTGCAGCGCTGGAAGATCATTTCTGTGGCAAGATACTGGGTCTGCCCATGGGCGTAGATGTTTGCTATACCAACCATGCCGAGGCCGACCAGGATGATATGGACAACCTGCTCACGCTGCTGGGCGTGGCGGGCTGCAATTACATCATGGGCATTCCCGGCGCGGATGATATCATGCTTAATTATCAGTCCACCTCTTTCCATGATGCATTATACGTGCGTAAAGTGCTGGGCCTGCGTCCCGCACCAGAGTTTGAGCAGTGGCTGGTGAAACAAGGCATTATGAATGAAGCGGGGAATCTGTTGAAAGTAAGTGGATCACATAAGTTAATACAAAGTCAGTGGTGAGTGGTCAGTAGTGAGTGCCAAGTCCGTTTTACTCACGGCTCACCATTCAAAAGTCACCTGCATTCGAATATAAGCATGAACGATAAGAGCATCCGACATACAGTAATTCAGCCCGATCCATGGGCATCATTGAAAGCCTTCACACCCGCACGTATTGCTTTGGGAAGAACAGGCACGGCTATTCCCTTGCAGGAGGTATTACAATTCCGCATGGCGCATGCCCATGCGCGCGATGCGGTGTATTCCCTATTGAATACAGATACACTCATTGCACAATTGCAAAGCCTGCAACTACCGGTAAACCTGCTGCACAGCCAGGCAGCTGACAGGTACGAATACCTGCAAAGACCAGATAAAGGAAGAAAACTCCATACCGATTCAATCGGCTTACTCACTTCATTAGCTGACAGCCCTATACAACAATCAGTTTCCATTGTACTGGCGGATGGTCTGAGTGCCACTGCCATCAACAACAACGCCCTCCCCTTGCTGGAACTATTATTACCCATGCTCCAGCAGGCCACTATCCCACTCGCTCCTTTAAGTATTGTACAGCAGGCACGCGTGGCCATTGGTGATGAGATCGGCAGTCTGCTCAAGGCAGAGCTGGTAGTAGTATTGATTGGAGAGCGGCCGGGACTAAGCTCACCTGACAGCCTCGGCGTGTACCTCACTTACCGCCCTCAACCGGGCCTTACTGATGAAGCCCGCAACTGCATCTCCAACATCCGCCCGGAAGGTCTGAGCTACCAGGCTGCTGCTACCAAACTGTTCTATCTCATCCGCGAATCGTTCAGGTTGCAACTCTCCGGCGTATCCCTCAAAGACAACGAAGCCAACAACCTGTTGAGCTAAAACACCTCATCAAGTTTAAATACCTGGAGATCCGCTACTTTCTGTGGAGGATTTCGTTCTCAGAACAAGCAGGGATGCTTCAACCATGTGTCATCCTTGCAAGTTAAAGCGCACTTCATGCATGGCTCGCACAAGGATGGAGCAAGGCCGGCAAAAGGCTCAAACATCTACAACAACTTATTATTCAAACGCTTGAAGTACCTAACCGCGAAGCAAACGCACTCACAACTCAGTATTCACGACTCACCACTACCCCTTCCCCCCGAATATGGTGATTGTACGCCATTGTCACAACAATGACTTTTGTAAGGATAGCAACATAAGTCACGCTTTAAAAAGTAAATAGCCATGAACGAATACAGTGGCCGGGCACTCACCGGCATCAAGATCCTTATGGCCAATGTTCCGGCCGATGGACATTTCAATCCCTTACTCCCTCTTGCCAAATACCTGCAGAACCAGGGCGCCGAAGTACAATGGTACACTTCCAACATCTTCGCCGACAAGCTCAAAGCCTTGCAGATCAGGCATTGGCCATTTGTAAAAGCCAAAGACATCAATGCCCAAAATGTTGATGAGGTAATACCCGAAAGAAAGAACATCAAAGGAAAGATAGCCCGGCTGAACTTCGATATGATCGAAGGTTTTGCTGCCCGTTCCGTGGAATACTACCATGATATCAGGGACATTGCGCAGGATTTCCCTTTTCACATCATGATCTGCGACAGCATGTTTACCGCGATCCCGTTCGTGAAAGAGCGGCTGAATATCCCGGTTATCGCTATTGGCGTTATCCCGTTGGGAGAAGCTTCAACAAATGTATATCCTTATGGACTGGGCATGCCTCCGGGCAGTGGGATCATAGACACGGTAAAACGCCACTTCATGCATTTTGCAGCCCGTAATATATTATTGAAGAAGAGCATCACCGCCTTTGACAAAATACTCATCAGCAATGGGCTGCACGGCACAAAGTCGGACCTGGTAGATACGCTTATCAGACGTGCGGATGCAGTGATGCAAATAGGTGTGCAGGAATTTGAATATAAGCGCAGCAGGATTGGCAAGAACATTACTTTCATCGGCGCCTTACGTCCGCTGGCAAGGCAAAGCAATCAACCGGCCTGGACACACCCCAAGCTAAAAGTGTACAGGAAGATCGTATTGGTAACACAGGGAACTGTAGAGAAAGATGTCACCAAGCTACTGGTCCCTACCCTCGAAGCATTCAAGAATACGGACATATTATTGATCGTAACAACCGGTGGTGTACAAACACAGGAACTGCGCAGAAAGTACCTGTATGACAACATTATCATAGAAGACTATATTCCTTTCAAAGATGTGTTGCCCTATTGCAAAGTATTTATCACCAATGGAGGCTATGGCGGCGTGTTACAAAGTTTGAGTGTAGGTGTGCCACTGGTAGTGGCAGGTGTGCATGAAGGCAAATCTGAAATATGTGCGCGGGTAGGTTATTTCAAAGCAGGCATCAACCTGAAAACCGAAACGCCTACTGCCCGCCAGTTGGACGAGGCTGTAGAAGAAGTTATGAATGATATGGAGTACCTCACCAATGCCAACCACATTGCCGGCGCCCTCAGCGAGTACAATGCAGAGATCATCATCACAGGAGCAGTAGCCAAACTGGTACGTGCGAAATTAAAAGCACCTGCTTCGCCTTTTCATAAGGAGAGCAATATAGCAAATTGATCATAATGAGAGCCAAACCTAAAAAGACTTAATATCTTCATTTCTAAAAGCAAGAGGCGACATAAAATGTCGCCTCTTGCTTTTAGAAGGTAATATTTAAAATATACTACTGATTTACTTTTTCTTTGAGAGACTCTAATAGTTCTTTAGCAGGAACAATTTTTATAGTTCCATCATTATCCCCAATAACCAGAGACTCATTATTAGCTGCACTTTTTTCTACAAGCTCTCGCACAGCATCCCTGATACCTTGCAATACCTTTTTAGTCAACTCTCTATTGTATGTAGGCTTATTTGCCATATTCTCTGCTTTGTATTAAAATAACATCCCAAATATCGGTGTTTTCTATGATAGTATCAACCTCTAACCCACCCTCAGCTACCATATCGGGAAATGCATTCACGTTGTTAATGACCATCCAAACATTACAAATATTGATATACAGGTTCATGAGATTTTGAAGTCCCCGGTAGTATCTTCGAATAACTACTTCTTCAGGTATATTGTGACCGCCCTGACTTACTCTTTTGGCAACTCTTTCTATTGCCATTTGCGGAGAAGGCAACCAGAAGTAAAGCAAAGTTATCTGATAGCCTGACTCCTGCGCCTTTTTGACTAACGATACATAACTTCTGGTAGACAGGGTAGTTTCGAAAGCGAAATCTACTTTTTCCTCCATTAGTTGATTAATTCGGTGTAGCATTATTCTCCCGGCCTCTATAGCTACATTTTCCGCATTGAGAGGCGAAAGCCCTGCAGCAATACTATCAGCATTTACAAACTCTTTACAGTCGAATATTTTGGGTAAAATTTTGTAACTGGCCGTCGTCTTTCCTGCGCCGTTGCATCCTGCAATTATGTATAGATTAGGCATCCTTTAAAATTACTAAACTAAGTATAAAGCAACAGCATAATCAGGAGGAGAAGTCAAAATTAAAAAACAGGCTACATCTCCCGAAGTAGCCTGTTTTTCTTATTATTTAATCTGTATCCTAATTCGCAAATATCTGCGTGAAGTATAGTACGCTCTTTTCATCACGCGCTACGCCGATACCGGTGAGGCGGAACTTGCCTTCAATATTCTTCTTGTGACCGGGGCTCTTAAGCCAGCCTTCCACTACTTCCTGCGCAGTTTGACTACCATATGCTACATTTTCAGCGGTAGCAGTAATGCCCTGGACCTTAGAAGTGATCACCTTGCTGCGGTAGGAGAAACCATCATGGCCAAAAGGCGATCTGTGCGAAGCCATGGCCACCGTATGCCGCCGGGCTTCCGCTTCAATCACCGGGTTATTCTCCAGGGCTGCCAATCCTTTGGACTTGCGGTGCTGGTTGATCAACGCCAATATCTGGTCTTCCAGACCGGGCGCCAGGGTGGCCGAAGAAGGCTTGGGCAAGGCCGGTTTGGAGGCAGTCGTGCTGCCGCTGGCCGATTTGGATGAAGAGGGAGCCTTCTTGCTGCTGGAACAGGAAGAAATGGCAATGATGAACGTGCTGATATACAATACAACTGTGTACGAAATACCTCTATGCATGAATCTCAAAATTTAACTATACCCGCATACTAATTTTATACCAGCTTTAGTGAAGGAAGTGAGAAATCAGTTCAGAGTCGCGAGTTCTGAGGCTTGAGTCAGGAATCCGACTCTGAACTCACGAATCTCTACTCCAGACTCATCTCCATTTTCACATCTGCCGTGGCAAACGGCGAATGCTCCACTTTCACATGCTGAAAACCGTACTTCTGGTACAGACTGATGGCGGTGGTAAGCTGGCTGTTCGAAAATAGGGTTAATTTCTTTGCTTTCCAGTCCCGGGCGGTTTGCATACAGGCATCGATCAGCAACCGGCTGATACCTTTGCCCTGCCAGGCAGGCGTCACGGTCATCTTGGCAAACTCATACACGCCTTCCTCCTCTTTCATCAGCGCTGCCGAGCCTACCACTTCATCACCCGCTAAAGCGAGGTAAATAATACCACCACGGTCGATGATGGTGCCTCGCGGGTCATCCAATACCATCAGGTCGTGCGATTCGGTAAGGTTGTACTTGTCCAACCATTCCAGGTTTATCCGCCTGAAGTCGGCGGCATACTTGTCCTCATACAATTTGATTGTTATCATGGCTATTGTTTGTGTGTGAACAAATTTGGGGGCGTAAAATTAACAACCTGACAGGTACAAAAGATCACCCAATCAGGGCATGAGAGTTGTGTTATAAAAGAGAATGGAGTCCTGAAAATGTTGGAAATGTAAATTTATACCATTAAGCGGAATCTACCATGACTAATAAAACCAATAGTAACAGTAAAAGAACCGACAGCGGGTCACGGGTCATCAAAGCATCGCCACAATCCATTTACCAGGCGTTCCTCGATCCTGAAGCGGTAGCATCGTGGCGCCCACCTGCAGGCATGAAAGCACAAATATTTAAATTCGAACCCTGGGAAGGAGGTGTGTTTCGTATGTCGTTCAGTTACACAGATACGAACAATGCAGGTAAAACTACCGGCAACGAAGATGTATTTGAAGGGCATTTTCGCGAACTGACACCCAACGTACGCATCGTGGAGGAAGTAGAATTTGAATCAGACGATCCCGCTTTCGCAGGTACCATGCGGGTTATAACCAGTCTGGAGCCGGTAGCAGCAGGTACTAAAGTCACTTTTACCTGCGAAGACGTGCCTACCGGTATAAAAGCCGAAGATCATGAGCAAGGGATTGCTTCCAGCTTGCAAAATCTGGCGGCATTTACAGAGAAAGCTAATAACTGATGATGTTAATTACATACAGCTCTCCAACTCAGCCATCATACCCTTGCTGCCAATAAAGAAGGGAGAACGCTGGTGCAGTTCCGTAGGCTCTACGTCCAGTACACGTTGTGTGCCATTAGTAGCCTTGCCACCCGCTACTTCAGCAATGAATGCAAAAGGATTACACTCGTATAATAAACGCAGTTTGCCTTTAGGTTTGTCCGTAGTACCGGGATACATGAAGATGCCGCCCTTGATCAGGTTGCGGTGTACGTCGGCCACCATGCTACCGATATAACGCTGAGTATAAGGGCCGCCGTTATTTTTGTTTTTCTTCTGACACAAATCGATGTACTTCTGCACGCCAGGCGCATACTGAAAGAAATTGCCGTGGTTCACGGAGTATATTTTACCAAACTCAGGGCATTGTATATTGGGATGGCTCAGGCAGAATTCACCAATAGAAGGGTCGAGTGTAAAACCATTCACGCCACGACGGGTGCCATACACCAGCATGGTGGAAGATCCGTATACCATATAGCCTGCTGCTACCTGCTTGCGGCCGGGCTGCAGAAAGTCTTCCAGCACCACCGGCGTACCGATCGGGCTAATGCGGCGGTACACACTAAAGATCGTACCGATAGAAATATTCACGTCGATATTACCACTCCCGTCCAGCGGGTCAAACAAACACACGTATTTGGAATTGCAGCTGACTGCATCATCGAAAGCTAAAAAGTCGTCCAGCTCTTCACTGGCAATGCCCGCACAGCTCATACCGTGCTGCAACACACCGGTAAACTGGTTATTGGCAAAAATGTCCAGTTTCTTTACGTCCTCCCCTTGCACATTCACTGCCCCGGCATCACCAAGAATATCAACCAGCCCGGCTTTGTTCACTTCCACGTTGACCCTTTTGGCCGCCCGCCCCATATCCCGCAGCAGACCGCTCAGCTCACCCGTAGCATGGGGAAAATCCCGTAGCTGTTGGATGGTGAACTCGTCCAGGGTCATTACTTGCCGGTTGATCGTACTCATGTAGCTCGTTTTAAGATTTTTGTTAAAGTGAGCCAAAAGTAAGGTGAAAGCCCTGAAAGTCAAAGCATGGCAACGTTCCCAAACCCGCGCCCGACGTGCAAAAACGGTATAGCTTGAGACAAAAACAGTATATTTTTTTTATTCCCCGGCTTTTCAACTCGCCAACCAACTAACTATCAAGCTATCATTATTTTAACGACTTTTGCTGCCTATCAAACATATCAACTTACCAATGAAGGTTTTCAAATTCGGGGGCGCCAGTGTACAGAGCATAGAAAGGATACAAATGGTAGCCGATATCCTGCGGAGCTATCCCAATGAAAAGATACTGGTCGTGATCTCAGCCATGGGCAAAACCACCAATGCCCTGGAAAAGGTAGCCACCGCCTTTTTCAACAACCAGCAGGAGGAAGCCCTGCAACTCTTTGAAGCCGTCAAGCAAAGTCACCTTACTACTGCCAAATACCTGTTGGTAACCCATTATAATGAGGCGTTGGAGCAACTGGTCAACTTCTTTACTGAAGTGGAATGGCTGCTGCACGACAAGCCTGTGCGTGAATACGATTATTACTATGATCAGATCGTGTGCTCGGGCGAATTGCTTTCCACTGGCATCGTAAGCGCCTACCTCAATGAGGTGGGTATTGCCAATCAATGGATAGATGTGCGTGATATTGTGCGTACCGATAATAACTTCCGCGATGCCAATATCGACTGGGCATTCACCCAGCAAAAAGTGACCAGTGAAATACTACCAATGTTTGAAGACACCAACCTGGTCATTACGCAAGGGTTCATTGGTGCTACGGACGATAATGAAAGCACTACGCTCGGCCGCGAAGGCAGTGATTATACCGCCGCCGTATTTGCCAATATGCTCGATGCCGATAGCCAAACCATCTGGAAAGATGTGGAAGGGGTGATGAATGCCGACCCCAAAGCTTTTCCTGATGCAAAGCTCATCGACATCCTCAATTATGATGAGGTGATCGAGATGGCATATTATGGGGCACAAGTCATCCATCCTAAAACCATCAAGCCCTTACAGAATAAAGGCATACCACTACTCGTGAAATGCTTCCTCGATAAAACCCTGCCGGGAACGGAGATACACAAAAAGCCGGTAAAGGGCCTGCCGCCCATTATTGTAGTAAAGTCCGGACAAGCGCTGATCCACCTGCATTCGAAAGACTTCTCTTTCGTGGGTGAAAAGCCGATGGCTGATCTATATGAACTGCTGGCAGATATCAGGGTAAAGCCCAACCTCATGCAAACAGGTGCCGTGTCGATACAGGTGTGCCTTGACGACCGGCCCGACAAAATAGAAAAGCTGGCGCTGGCAGCATCGGAGTTCTTTGAAGTACAGGTAGAGAAAGGGCTCACGCTGCTTACCATCCGCCATTACAATGAAGACATCCTGCAAAAAATGATTGCCGGCCACAGCATCGAGCTGCGTCAGCAATCGCCCGAAACCGTTCAGGTATTAATGTTACCCACTGTCTAAAGCCATGCAAACACCAACCGCCTTTTACGAAGAGAACCTTAAGAAATACAGTACCGAGCTGGAGAAACTGAAAGACCGCAGTCTGCTGGTATCCATTGCCCGTCTTGCCAGCTTTGTAGCCCTGGCATGGAGCACCTGGCAGTGGATACAACAGGGTGGCACCCTCTACCCCATCTTTACGGCCGGCTTTGCCGTGCTCTTTATCGTGTTCATCCGTATTGCACTTACTTTAAGTGATAAGAAAAAACTTGCTGAGAAACTGGTATACCTGTGCAGCAATGAGCTCGACATACTCAAATACAAACCCAGCCAGTTCAACAATGGCGTCTCTTTTACCGGCAATGATGATTACACCGGTGACCTCGACATCTTTGGCCCCAACTCGGTATTTCATTTATTGAACAGAACGACCACGCATCACGGCACACAAGCGTTGGCAGGTTTACTGCGGCAATCGCTGTTGAAACCGCAAGCCATCGAAGAGCAACAACAGGCAGTGAAAACCCTGAGCAGCCAAAAAGAATTGCGCCAGCTCATTACCGCGCATGGACTGCTGCATGAAGAAAAAGAAGGTAACCTGCACGATGTATCTGCCTGGTTGCAATGGCCTCCTGTTTTACTCGGTAAGAAAGGCCCTAACCTATTGCGACTGCTGGTGCCAGCGTTCAACATCGGCGCCATCATCTTCTACATCGCGACAGGCAACTACCTGCTGATGTTGCTTGGCTATTTCATTGGCTGGTGTGTTATTGGTGCTTTTGCCAAACAGATCAATAAGCAGCATGCTATGCTGGGCAAAAAGCAATCTATCCTCGATCAGTATGCTACGATCCTGAAGCTTTTTACGCAGGTAGACAAAGGCAACTCAGCATTACTACAGCGTGAACAAGCCACAGCCACCGAAGCTCATCAGGCCATCAAGAAACTGAGCCGCCTGTCGGGTCTTTTTGATCAGCGTATCAATATGTTGGTGCTGCTGTTCCTCAATGGCTATTTCCTGTACGACCTGCAATGTATGTATAGCCTGGAAAAATGGAAGGCTACCAACAAAGACCGGTTTGCCAAATGGATCGACTGTGTGGGGGCCATTGAAACGCTCAACTCCTTCGCTACGTTTGCCTACAACAATCCTTCCTATTACTGGCCTGTGCTGCAAACAACCGGCGTATCCATCTCTGGTAAAAGCCTGGCCCATCCGCTGATCCCATCAAAGGAATGCGTGGCCAACGATTTTACCATGGGTGCGGAAGAGCGCCTGGTACTGGTGACCGGCTCCAACATGAGTGGCAAAACCACTTTCTTACGCACAGTTGGTGTGAACCTATTACTCGCGCAATGCGGCGCCCCCGTATGCGCTGCCAGCTTTACGTTTACGCCCATGAATATTCTTTCGTCTATAAGGGTGAGTGATTCACTGCAGGAGCACACCTCCTACTTCATGGCCGAGCTCAAACGCCTCAAACAGATCATCCGGCATATACAGCAGCATGAAACGCCCTCACTGGTGCTCATCGATGAGATCCTGCGCGGTACCAACTCGGAGGATAAAACACATGGCTCTGAAATGTTCATCAAGAAACTGTTGCAGTATAACAGCCTCACTATGTTCGCTACCCACGACTTGTCACTGAGTGTGTTGGAAAAAGAATTGCCGGGCCAGCTCAATAACTATTGTTTTGAGAGCATTATCCGTGATGGCGAGCTGATCTTCGACTACACTTTACAGCGTGGTGTAGCAAAGAACAGGAATGCCTCTTTCCTCATGCAAAAGATGGAGATCATTTAATAAACTTTTCCTGACTCCATTCCAAACAGGGTCGTCAAGTATTTACCCACCAAATAAACGAATATTTTCGTACATTCATAGAGAACAGTTACCATCACCCACCAAAACACTGGATATGATACGGAACTTTCTCAAGGTAGCCTTCAGGGGCCTCGCCAGGTATAAAGGCTTTACCATTATCAATATTGCCGGACTCACCTTAGGGCTCACTGCCTGCCTGCTGATAGGGCTATTCGTATGGGATGAAAAACAATATGATAAGCAGGTGCCGGGAGGAGAAAATGTTTACCGCGTTTATAACGAGCACAAGAATAAGAACGGAAATCAGAACATGGCAGTCACCGCTCCCATGTACGCCACGACACTTAAAAAGGATTTTCCGGAAGTAGAACAGGCAACCAGGGTGATGATGACATCAGACTACAAACACCTGTTTGAAAATGGAGCAGTAAAACTTTATGAAGAACAGGGATTTTTTGTAGACTCGACCTTCCCTGAGGTCTTTCCTTTGGAACTTAAGCAAGGCTCCTGGAAAAATGCACTCGATGGCCGGAACTCGATCGTTATATCGGAGACGATGGCTGCCCGGTTCTTTGGCCGGGAAAATCCAGTGGGCAAGGAACTGATCATGAACAAAGGCCCCTACCTCGTAAAAGCCGTATTTAAGCAAGACCCGAAGTTTCACCTGCAATTCAATTTCCTGGTACCGGTAGCAGCCCTGTGGTTACCCGAAAAACGTATGGAGAGCTGGGGCTGGCAGCAATTCTATACGTATGCCAAACTGAAAGCTGGTACAGAGGCTACAGCACTTGACGCGAAATTCCGTCAAGCCGTACAAAAAATAGCTACCCCTACTCCTGACGAAAAAGAATACAAATACACGCCACATCTGCAATCTTTACAGGATATACACCTCTATTCAGCCAACTTCAAATTCGACAAGGCGCAAAGAGGTAATAGTACCTATGTGAAAGTTTTAACCATCATCGCCGCATTCATTATCCTCATTGCCTGTTTCAATTTTGTGAACCTTGCAACAGCAAGGTCATTACGCAGGGCCAAAGAAGTAGGCGTACGCAAAGCCATCGGAGCAGAACGCAAAGACCTCTTCTTCCAGTTCATCGGCGAAACTGTATTGCTGGCATTGATCAGTGTATTGATAGCAGTGGGGCTTACCTGCCTGTGCCTGCCCTGGCTCAACGACTTTACCAATAAGCACATCAGTTACAGCCTGTTCATCAATCCCGTGATGTTATCACTACTGCTTGTACTGGCATTGGTGGTGGGAATACTGGCAGGCTTCTACCCTGCCTTTGTCATATCAGGTTTCAGGCCGGTAAAAGTATTGAAAGGCATATTGCCGCAAAATGCAGTGTCGGGCAACGTGCAATGGTTACGGCATGGCCTTGTAGTGTTGCAGTTTTCCCTTTCCGTACTGCTCATCATCAGCGCCGCCATCGTGCATAAACAGGTAAGCTTCATGCACAACAAAGACCTTGGATTCAACAAGGAGCAGATCATGTTCTTTCCTATGCGGGGTGATAACATGACGAAAAACTACACCTCCTTCAAACAACAGCTGCAACAAGTACCCGGTATCGAATCCGTCTCCATCGGGTACGGATTTCCGGGTGATGCGGTAGCAGGCGACGAAGTGATCGTGCCACGCAATGGTGAACCCAAAACCTATCCTGCCACCCAGCTTATGGTAGATGAAGACTACATCAAAACCCTGGGCCTGCAACTGGTGGCAGGAAGAGATTTCTCCAAAGAGATGCGTACAGATGTGGATGAAGCATTTATCATCAATGAAAAAGCAGTAAAAGAGTTAGGCTTCGGAACACCCCAACAAGCATTGGGACAGCCGCTCGCCTGGAATCCCTGGGGCGCCAAACCGGATTCGCTGAAGAGAGGAAAGATCATCGGCGTGGTAAAAGACTTTCACTACAAAAGCCTGTACGACCCATTAGAGATCGCCATATTGCAAATATTCCCCGGCGCCGTATGGAAAGTAGCCATAAAAATGAAAACGGCCGGCATTGATAATACTATATCCGGTGTACAACAGGTGTGGAACAGGTTCACGCCCGATATGCCCATCGAATACAGGTTCCTCGACGATAGCTTTGAACAGATGTACATCGCAGAAGACAAATTGAAGATCCTCATTACGCTCTTTACAGCTGTGGCGCTTTTTGTAGGTTGCCTGGGTTTGTTTGGCCTCGCTGCTTACAGTGCAGAGCGAAGAAGAAAAGAAGTGGGGATCAGGAAAGTATTAGGCGCCAGTGTACAAGGCGTAGTACTATTGCTTTCGAAAGACTTTATAAAACTTGTGGCCATTGCTTTCCTTATTGCATCACCGATAGCCTGGTATTTCATGCATCAATGGTTGCAGGACTTTGCTTATCGCACCACGATCGGCGTATGGATATTTGTGGCCGCAGCAATAGTTACTATAGCGATTGCACTGATCACCGTTAGTTTCCAGGCCATCCGGGCAGCCACCGCCAACCCGGTAAAAAGTCTGCGAACGGAATAGTATTCACATACAAACTCCCGTCGTTCACATACAACGTCCTCCGGCTGCGCACAGCCCGTCAATACTTTTGATGTAAAATCAGGACGCTGTTATGAGAAGATTAATAATTACCGCCTGCTTGTTGGCGGTCCTCGTGCCGGTGAGCCGTGCCCAGGTAGGCATCGGTACACAAACCCCCGATCCCAGTGCGGCTGTGGACATTACGTCTAACAACAAAGGATTATTGATTCCGCAAATGACGGCTGCGCAACGGGCAGCTATCACCAACCCCGCCACCGGGCTGCTGGTGATACAAACCGATGGCACAGCTGGTTTCTATTACAATGCAGGTACACCGGCTGCACCCAACTGGCTTAACCTGAGTGCCTATACGCTGCAACAAAACATCAACACCAATGGGAAATACATTTCCGGCGATGGTTCCAATGCCGGCATTCAGGTACAATATGATGGATTGCTGTCGGGGACCGGCACCTTCACGGGCAACTCCAACATGTATAGAAAATTCCCAGCAGGCTCTCACATGATCTGGGCACCCCACAAAGCAGCTTTCCGCGCAGGTTTCATAAACGATGAACTGTGGAATGATACATACCTTGGACGCTATTCGATCGCTATGGGAATAAATACCATGGCATCCGGAGATGCAAGCATTGCGCTCGGCGCTTCAGCAACAGCTTCGGCGAACAGATCAGTGGCAATAGGTTCCAATGTAAGCACTAATCAACAGGGCGGCGCCTTTATTTTTGGAGATGGCACTTATAATGGGCCATTCGAAAACACTAACACCAACCAGATGATGATGCGGTTTCTCAATGGATTCCGCTTCCATACCAGCGGTTCCAGCACCCCAGCCTTAGCTATTGACCAATTCGGCAAAATTGGCATTCAAAAAGTACAACCCACGCAGGCGCTGGATGTAAATGGAAACATTACCTATTCCGGCAACTTAATGATGGGCGTACAATACGTAAGCAAAGATCTAAGCGTTGGCGGCAATACTATTGGTGATTACAACTGTGGCTGCCCGGCTGGAACAAAACTGATTGGCGGCGGAGGTGGTCACCGTGATTGGAACGGTGCTGTAAGAGATATTGAAATAGCTTATTCGGGGCCACATTCCGAGAACCTGAATGTCTGGCGGGTGATGCTCCAAAACACTTCCGGTAGTTCCAGGGCGATACGTATATATGCCATCTGCGCCAAAGTGCAATAAAACAGATCTGAAGGTCTAACCGAATACCAGCATTATATGAAACGCATCATCATACTCAATAGCCTCTTGCTCCTGTGCATAGCCGCCAGTTCACAAGATGCGCTCGTGCTCAAAAACGGGGCAACCATCACCGTACAGAGCGGAGCAGTGATCACTGTGAAAGGAAACCTAACCTTGGAAAACGGCAGTACGCTCGCCAACCAGGGCATGGTTTATATTGGCAATGGTGCGCCCGGCAACTTCGCAGATCTTTCAGCTACAGGGGGTGGCAGTTACGGTAGTGGCAGGTTCATATTTAATGGGACTGGTGCACAAACTATTAAGTCACCACAGCTATTCTCCCGGCTGGAAGTGAATGGTAATAACCTCGAACTGCAAAGTAATATCCTCGCACAGAAATGGTACCTGCAAAAAGGAACTGTAACCACGAGTTCTTTTTTAGCCATTGCCACCGATGGCGCGGCATCGTCCGTTGAAGCCGATGCCGCCAATCCCAACTTCAGCCAGGGCTGGATCAATGGTACCTTGCGTAGACGCATTACAACGGCAACTGTGAACAGCTATCAATTCCCGGTAGGCTCTGCCACACAATCGCGCGTAGCTGTATTGAACAACCTCACGGCAGCACCGCTTACCGGGCTTATCTATATCGACATCAACAGCACACCCAAAGTTGGTAGTGATGCAGGTTTACTGGTTGCAGAAGAAGGCACTACCTATGTAAGCGTAGCGCCTGAAGCAGTATGGAACCTTTCTGCCAATGCAGCGCCAACGGGCGGCAAATACGATCTGCAACTCTACATCAATGGCATTTCAGGACTCACCGATAATTCATTTGGCATATTACAACGCCCCGTGGGCAACACCAATGGCGCAGCATGGGCACGCCCGGCAGGCAGTACCTTACCCGCCAATAACACAGCGGGCAAAACAGTGGCCGGCGGATACGCCGCGCGGTATGGCATCACCACGCTGGGTCAGTTTGGTATTGGCCTCACCTTGGCAGCACTACCGGTTACCCTGACCGACTTCCGCGCATTGCGGCTCAGCACCGCGATGGTGCAACTTGACTGGGAAACAGCCTCCGAGCAAAACAACAAAGGTTTTGATGTGGAAAGAAGATGGCAATCGGAAGTTCAATTCCGGGCTATAGGATTTGTTGCCTCGCTGGCAGCAGGCGGCAATAGTACGCAACCGCTCCGTTATCGTTACAGCGATGCCAACAACTATGCAGGAATTACTTACTATCGCCTGAAGCAAACAGACCTCGATAACAGGAGCAGCTACACGCTTATCAAAGCGGTAAAAGGAACAGGCGAAGCCGGCGTCACCGTACTGATGTGGCCCAATCCCAACAAAGGGCAATTCAGCATTCGTATAGATGGCAATACCAAACGATTACCTGCTTTCATTACCGATATGAATGGAAAAACGGTACAGCAGTTATCCATTTACGAAAACACACCAGTCAATGTGTACGGATTGAGCGCCGACACCTACATTGTGAGCATACCCGATGCTTTTGGCCCCGGTGAGCCGTTCCGGGAAAAAGTAATAGTAGTCAAATAAATATAAAAATATCTTAAATACATTCGGTAAGGGTCATAGGCGCAGGTTATACCTCTCAAAAGTTGTAAATTCAGGGAGTACACCAATTACCTAACCAACAATTCCCGCGTTATGAGGACCTTATTCATGGGGCTGCTAATTGTGGCCTGCCTGTTTACCAATAACCTGTCAGCACAATCACCTGTAACTTTCACGCCGGAAAAGCCAAAGCCAGGCTCAACGATCAGCTTCACCTACGATCCGGCCACTACAGCATTGGCAGGCAAAGAGGGCATCAAAGCTTTCGCTTATTTGTTGCAAGGTCCCATTCCGGTAGTACAGGAGATCAAGCTCACCAAAACAGGCTCCTCATACAAAGGCGAGATCAGCACTACTGATACCACTGTTGCTTTTTTCCTCAGCTTCGATAAAGATGGCACCAAAGACAACACAAAAGAATTGGGCTATTATTCCTATCTGTATACTGCCGATGGCAAGCCAGTACCCGGCGCCCGTAAAGCCATTGGTCAAATAGGTTTATCGTATGGCGGCCTGTGGGGACTGAATGTAGACATACCCACCCTGACGAAACTGACGAGGGAAGATTATACCTTACATCCCGCACTCATAGAGAAAGACAAACTTGATTATTTAAGTACACTGGCACGATCAAAAGACGAAGCCGACAAAGCTTTGCTGCTGGAAACATTGGACAAAATACTGGCCCAGGCAGATGCTAAAGAATCAGATCTTCAGGCAGCAAAAAGCCTATACACCCGGTTAAAGGATAATGCCAAAGTTGGCCGCGCCGACTCATTGATCAAAGCAAGATACCCCCAGGGCGCCTGGGTGAAGAATGAGAAGATCATGGCTTTCTATCCCATTAGTCAGGGTGCACAAAAAGAAGAAATGTTTAACAAGCTGAAAGCTGATTATCCGCCCGTTACCAAAGAAGATTCGGCAGCTTTCTCCAACTATGCAGCCGGGGTAGCCAGTGTATACTTGCGTGAAGAGAACTATGATAAAGTAAAACAATTTGCCGCCATGATCGGCATTAAGAGTATGCGGGCCAATATATATAATTCTGTTGCCTGGAAGCTGTCTGGCGAAAGCGTATATGCAAAACCCTTAGATGCTAAAACAGGCAAGGAATTCTCTGCTATGAGCTTGCAATTGATGCAGGAAGAGATGAAGAACCCCGGGAATAAGCCTGTTTATTATACCAACAGCCAGTTTAAAGAACAGCTGCAGCGCACCCACGACATGTTTGCCGACACCTATGCTTTGCTGCTGTATCACCTCGGTGATTATAAAAACGCGTATGCCTACCAGGAAAAAGCAGTAGCCGGCAATAAGCGTAACGATGTATCCATGAATGAGGCATTTGCTTTGTATACAGAAAAAGTAAAAGGACCGGCTGCCGCACAGAAAGAGCTGGAAAGCTTCGTAAAAGCAGGTAAAGCCACGCCTAAAATGAAAGAACAATTCAAAAGGCTATACCTCGCAGGCAGCAATACAGAGAATCAATGGATGGCCTATGTGGAAGGATTGGAAAAAGAGTTCAAGGCAAAAGACCGCGCCAAACTGGCCAAAGAAATGCTGAATGATCCAGCGCCTGCTTTTGCGCTGAAAGACCTTACCGGTAATGATATCTCCCTTGCATCGCTGAAAGGTAAGATAGTTATCGTCGACTTCTGGGCTACCTGGTGTGGTCCCTGCCTCGCTTCCTTCCCGGGCATGAAGATGGCCGTAGAAAAGTACAAGAATGACCCCGATGTGAAATTCGTATTCATCGATACCCGCGAATCGGGCGACCGTGAAAAGATAAAGAAAGATGTGACCGCGCTGATAGAAAAGAACGCTTATCCATTCCATGTACTGATGGACTATGACAGTAAAGTGATCGAACAGTATAAAGTAGATGGTATCCCCACTAAGTTCATCATCGACAAGAACAGTATGGTGCGTTTCAAGAAAGTAGGCTTTGGCGGCACGGCTGAAGGTGTGGTGGATGAGATCACCGCCATGATCGAACTTGCCAAAACAGGTGGCGATGACGGCAAAAAAGGGTTCTAACAAAGTCAAGTGCAAAATAGACACACTCAGGCGCAAGAGGTGGCTCCTTTCGAAAAGGAGCCACCTCTTGCGCTTTATGCTCGCCTCTTTTCCCTACATTTACCGCCAAAAAAAGGCATGGATGTTAAAATAGACGATAGCTGGAAGGCCGTACTCAAAGATGAATTCAGCAAGCCGTATTTTGGAGAGATCGTTGGATTTCTCAAAATGGAAAGGGCTGCCGGCAAAACCATCTATCCGCCCGGTGGACTCATCTTCAATGCATTCAACCTTACCCCTTTCGATAATGTAAAAGTAGTGTTGCTCGGACAGGACCCTTATCATGGTCCCAACCAGGCGCATGGTCTTTGCTTCTCCGTACAGGATGGCATCAAGCCACCGCCTTCACTCGTCAACATCTACAAAGAAATACATACGGATATAGGCCTGCCTATTCCTAAGCATGGTAACCTTACCCGCTGGGCGCAGCAGGGTGTGCTAATGCTCAACGCATCGCTCACCGTACGCCAGGGAGAGCCCATGAGCCATGCGAAGATCGGCTGGGCCGACTTCACCGATTCGGTCATCCGCAAAGTATCGGAGCAAAAGAAAGGCGTGGTATTCCTGCTCTGGGGCAAGTTTGCGCAGGCCAAACAGGAGCTGGTAGACGAAACCAAACACCGCGTACTAAAGGCAGCCCACCCTTCTCCTTATTCCGCAGATGCGGGTTTCTTTGGCTGTAAGCATTTCTCCAAGACGAATGAGTACCTCATGAAGGAGGGCCTCGATCCTATCGATTGGTCGCTGTAATTCATTATTTTGCCTCCTTATGAAGTTCATCAAAGAAATATTGGGTCGTCTCTTTGCTGTTTGGGCCATCATCGTATTCATTATTACGCTGTTGTTGTTCATGGTGCCCTTTCTGCTGTTTGTTTATTTTCTGGTTGATCCAAAGAAATCACACCGCTTCAATGTAGCTTCCCGAATATGGATGAGCGTCTTCCTGCCGCTGATCGGATGCCCGATCAGGGTGCGGGGCAAAGGGCATTTTGATCCGGCGCAGAACTACATCGTAGTGTGCAACCACAACTCCCTGATGGACGTACCCATCTCTACGCCTTTTATTCCCGGTGGCAACAAGACCATCGCCAAGATAGAGATGGCCAAAATACCTTTGTTTGGTATGATCTATAAAACGGGAAGTGTATTGGTGGACAGAAAGAGTGAGAAGAGCCGTAAGGATAGCTTCACCAGTATGAAGAAAGTGCTTGGTATGGGGTTGCATATGTGTATCTATCCCGAAGGCACCCGCAATAAAACAGACCAGCCGCTCAAATCGTTTCATGATGGCGCTTTCCGGCTGGCAATAGATACACGCAAGGCCATTGTGCCGGCTGTTATTTTCAATACGCGCAAAGTATTACCCGCCAGCAAGCCTTTCTATCTTATGCCGCGCCCGCTGGATATGCATTTTCTTGCGCCCATACCAGTGGAAGCTAATGACACGGTTGAAAGCTTAAAGAACAGAACGCACGAAGTAATGTCCGCATACTACGAAGCTCACAAGAAATAAGTTCTACACTCAATTATTGTCCATAGAAATACCGTGTACGGTTGATGCGCAGATCGCGCAGGATGCCTGATTTGGGGTTGATGGTGATGTTGAATGTGCGGATAGGCCCAACCGGCGTTACGTTGATTGAAAGCTGCCAGCAGTGCATCTCACGCGAAATAAACATCGTCAGTGTTTGGATAGAAGAAGACTGGAAATCATAATAGGTATTCATGCCCATCTTCCACTTGGGCGTAAGGTTGAAATCGCCATTGAGGCTGAGGTTGGCATTCGTCCTCGTTTCCCAACCGGAGTAATCGGCTTTGAAATTACGGGAGAAGCTAAAGGAGAACGATGTATTCAATGACCAGGGAATATTGAAGTCGGCAAACTCGGCAGGGTTCTGCCGTGCAAAGGCCAGTTGTTCCATCTGCTCTTCGGGTGTCATAGGCGGCAGGTTGGGATTGCTGAACTGGTCGTCTTCTTTCGGTGCCTTTTTATCATCCTTGGGCTTGCTCTGGAAAGAAGTAGAGATGGCGATATTACCACTGGTGATGCGGCCTAATGAGAACCGACCACCCTTCCAGGCATATTCATTGACGCGATAGCCTCTTTCATTTACCTTATACGGGTCGAGGTTGGCGCCGGCAGTGATATTGATCTTTTCAAACAACGTACTGCGGAAGTACAGGCTGATGTTGGACAGCTTGAAAGAATCAGCCAGGAAGTTGTAGCCACCATTGAAACCAAAACCATCGATCAGGCGGATCTTTTTAATGCCCCCTTCAGCACCGGAGGTATCTTTCCTGTTACGTGCTTTTGCTTCGAGGTTATTATCGATACCAAAGCTGATACCACCAAACTCTCCTTCGCCAAAAGGACCAAACGTGGTTCCATCATAATAAGAGAACCGGTACTCATTACCAGCAGAATCAACTCTTGTCTGATAATAATCCTTTTTAGCCAGGTTGGGCTTGTAGCTGATAGAGAACGTAGGCCGCACTACGTGGCGGAGTGCCGTGATCGGACTGTTCTTACCAAAGTTGGTAAACGTTCCAAACAAGGCAGTGCTAAGACCCAGACTGAACGAGATATCGCGTGAAGTAAAAAAGCCTCTATGTGTAATTGTATCAACATCCATACCCGCAGTATCCCAGTAACGCTCAAACCTGCGGGAATACCATTTCTCTGAATAGCTGATACCCGGAGATATTTGTAAAGGTCCTAATGGAGGCAGAGAAAGCTGAATGGGAATATTGTGTTGAGCGCCCCACTGCATCGTATCGATCAGTTTGCTGAAGCTGAAATCTTTTTCATAAATACTGATCTGGTTGGCCAGGTTGGTATTCAAACCGATACCCAGTTTCTCGTACCATTTGGATTCTCCGATCAGCTCTTTACGCTGAAAGGGATAAAAGGTATTTACCGTAAACGCCACGTTGGGCAGGTTCAGGTTGATCAGCTCGGTGGTATTGTTCTGGTTGTGGTTGGCGCTGGCTGTAAGGTTGAAACGGGTGCCCCAGGTTTTGGAATACGTAATAGACGAGTTCAGGTTGTTCTGGAAATTACGCATGGGGTTGTTGGTCACATACTGGTTGTACTTGGATGAACCGGCATTCACGTTGGCCGAGAATGTTTGTCCCGGCCGTGCGCGGCTGTCAACCGTATGGCTCCACGCGATATTGAAAGTTTGTGCTGTGGTAAACTCTTCTTTGGCGCTTTCACTCAGCAGGCGGGTGCTTTGGTATGACAGGTTCATGGAGCCGCTGTAACGATAACGCTTGCGGTAAGTAGGCGTTACAAAAGCAGCCCAGCCGCCATAAGAATAGATATTGGTGCGCAGCGTCACATCGAAATAATCGTTCAACACTTTATAATAACCCAATCCTTCCAACCCAAGACCAAACTGGTCGCTGGCCGTAAACTGTGGTGGCAGCAGGCCCGAATGGCGGCCTTGCGAAAGGGGGAAGAAGCCAAAGGGAAGATAAACAGGTACAGGAACGCCTTCAAACTCCGGGTGGATAGGCCCGGTGACAGCCAACTTCTGGCTCACCATCTTCATCCTGGGCGTACGGAAATCGAAGTGGGGTGTATCGAGGTTACACGTAGTAATGATACCACGTGCAGCAAAATATTCAGTAGGCGATATCTTTTTGATCTTTAATCCCTGTACATACATCTCACCCTGTGCAGTGATGGTGGACTGGGTAATACCTTTCTGTGTCTTCGTATTGAAGCGCATGAAATTGGACTCCATCTTCGTATCGGCCTGCAACATCACGGGCCGGCCAATCATATTGCCCGCCGAATCGCGCCGGAAAGTAGCGATGACCTCATTCTTCTGATTGTCCATTTCTATACTGTCGGCCGTAAGGTCCATGTCCTTATACTTGATATTGCCTTTGCTATAGAGGATGATCTTTTTGGTGGTCACTTCCATCACGATGGAGTCGGAAGCCTTGTACTGAACAGGTGCATCCAGGGAATCTTTGGACAGCTTTATATCGAACGTGTCATTTTTAACGATAGCAGAATCTCCTTTCTTTAAAGAGTCTGTACCACGTACAGTGGGGATGGTATCTTTCTTTACAGGCGTGGTATCCTGTAAAGCCGTTAATGTATTGTCAAAACCAGTAGTAGCAGAATAATTACCCAGCACATTCATCGTTAATAAAAACAATGCTACGAGTATTATCGGCAACGAAGGTTGTTTTAGGCTATTTTTGCGTCCGTTCATATGCAGTGGTGGGCAAAAATAGTCAGAAATGCATTAAGATTATGTGAAGATTCAAGGGGCCCAAAAATCATAACAAAATATGTTGAAAAGGATTATAGGAACAATAAGTATAGCAACTTCTCTGATCATGCTCATTGCATTTACCGGTAAAAAACCGGTTGTGCATAAACAGAAGCCAGTCCTCGGCATCATCATCATCGACCCCGGTCATGGTGGCATGGACCCTGGTACACTTGGCTCCTACTCCCGTGAATCAAGGGTCGCACTCGCCATCTCACTCAAACTGGGCAAAGCTATCAAAGCAGCCTTCCCCGAAACCAAGGTCTTGTATACGCGCACCACCGACATTTTACCGGGAAACGTAAGAACGCTGAAAGAGTCATACTATTATAGGTCCGACTTCGCCAATCAGTCCAATGGTGATCTCTTCATCAGTATTCATTGCAATGCTATTGGCAAAAAGCCGGGGGGCTGGTACGAAAAAAAGGTGGTATCCTATAAGAATGTCACTACGGGCAAGGGTAAAAAGAAAAAAACAAAGAAGGTGCCTGTCTATAAATCCTACTACGTAAAAAATACCCACAAAGGAACAGAGACCTACGTGTGGGCGGCAGACCGCGTAGAAGCCAAAGGTGATGCGATCAACCAGCGGCAGGAAGAAAGTGGAGAGAAAACAGACAGCGCCATCAGTTTCGACATGAACTCACCCGAAGCCCGCATCAGGGCTCAATTGTATGCCAAGAAGTACTTTGCCAAAAGTCTTACACTGGCCAATTACGTGGAAGAAGCGCTTGAGAAAGGGGGCCGTAGGAGCTATGGTGTTAAGCAACGCAATGAAGAAGGCATTTGGGTACTGCAGGCCACAGGGATGCCCAGCATATTGGTAGAAAGCGGATTCCTGTCAAATACGGAAGAAGAAAAATACCTCAACAGCGAAAAGGGCCAGAATGATGTTGTTGCCGCTATTATCACCGCCCTAAAAAAATACAAGGCTGCGCTTGAGTAACCTGTTTCAGGTTACAGGTTGCAAGTTACAAGGCCCTGCAACCTGTATCTTGTAACCTCCGCCTTCAATTTCCTCCAATCCTTCAAATCCAAAAAATCCTGGTTCAGACACATTTAACGTATTAATAAGCATCTACATCCGTTATTTTTGCATCTTTTAGCGAATATGATGAAGAAAATAGCTTGTTACGGGTTGATCCTTACGGCTTTTATAGCCATCACGGCCTTCTACACAGAACCGACCGTGGTGCCTCAAAAGCCCGTGATCAAGACGATAATCATAGATGCAGGGCATGGCGGCTCCGACAATGGCGCCCGGGGTGATTACTCGTTTGAAAAAGACATCTGTCTTGGTGTAGCGCTCAAACTGGGTAAGAAACTGGAGCAGGAATTCCCCGAAATCAAGATATTATATACACGGACCAAGGATCAATATCCTTCTATTAAAGCAAGGGCCGACTTTGCCAATGCCAATAAAGGCGACCTGTTCGTGTCGATACACGTGAACGCAGGCCCTAAAATCAAGCACTCCACTTTCGCAGGCTACAGGAACGAGACTTACTATACCGGCAAGGGCAAAAGCCGTAAAAAGCGCACCCGCCGTGTGCCTAAATACAATGTTTATTATACCGACAATCCCTCTAATGGTACCGAGACGTATATCTGGGCGGCAGACCGCGCAGATGCCAAAGGTGAATTTGTATCGGAGCGTATGACGGAAGAAGTGAATGACTCTACCGAATATGCGCCTGATATCAACGATCCCGAGTTCAAGGCCAAATCACTGCTCTGGACCAAGCGCTTCTTCGACAAAAGCCTTGCACTGGCCACTATGGTTGAGGAAGAGTTTGTGAATGGCGGCAGGGTAAGCCGGGGTGTAAAACAACGGAATGAAAAAGGCATCTGGGTGCTGCAGGCTACAGCTATGCCCAGCATCCTGGTAGAAACCGGGTTCATTACGCACCGGCCCGACGAGGACTACCTCAACAGTAATAAAGGGCAGGAAGAAATAGCCTCCCATGTGTTGAATGCCATCAAGCGCTACAAAGCAACCACAGAAGGCAGCTCCGACGCCAAACAAGGGTTCTGAGGGGAAAAAACAGTATACAGCATTCAGAATCCAGTATACAGAAGCCTCAAAAGCACGCAATCAATCATTTATCAACGGTTTAGAAGCCGAGATTCTGGATTCTATATACTGGATTCTGGATTCTCCTTCCTATTTTTGTTGATAATATATTTTTTAAGGGCCGGGCAGGTAAATTGCAACGGGCTACCTGAAAAAAGTATCATTTTCCACCAAACAGCGCCGGTAAATGAAAATTTCGAATGAAACCAAGGTAGGAGCACTGACTGCAATAGCAATCGTCATATTAATATTGGGCTTTAATTTTTTGAAAGGAAAAAACCTGGCCGACCGGAGTGATAAGATCTTTGCGCAATTCCCCACCGTGGAGGGGCTGCAGGTTTCAAACCCTGTATTCATTAATGGCCTGCAGGTAGGTAAGGTTTACCAGATGCAGGAAAAGGATAAGAACCTCACGGCCGTCATCGTTACCATCAGTCTCAACAAAGACATCAATATTCCCAACAACTCTGTTGCTACTATCGGTAGTGAACTGCTGGGTACCTCTTCCATCAAGATCAGGCTGGGCAATAGTCCGGAATTCGTGAAAGATGGCGATACCTTGACAACTGCCAAAACGCTGGGTCTGGCCGATAAACTGCAAAGCAGCCTCGACCCTACCCTTGCGAGCGTCAACAAAACACTGGCTTCGCTTGATCTGGTATTACAAAACCTGAACAGCGTACTGGACCCCAACACAAAAAACAATCTGCAAACCATCATTGGCAATCTTACCACTTCTTCCAAATCACTGGAAAAGTTGTTGGATGCACAAACAGGTATGCTGGCTAAAACGCTTGGCAATACAGAATCCATCACCGGCAACCTGGCCAAGAACAATGATAAGATCAACGCAACTGTTGACAATCTTGAGAAGGCTACGAGCAAACTGGCCAATGCAAAATTCGATGAAGCAGTCAACAGTTTGCAGGGTACATTGACCAAACTGGAAAGCGCAGTCGATAAGATCAACAGCAGCCAAAGCTCACTGGGCGCGCTGTTAAATGATCGCAAATTGTATGATCAGATATTACAAACGAATCGCAGTTTGACTACCTTGCTCGACGACTTGCGGATGCACCCCAAACGATATGTTAACATATCTGTGTTTGGCAGAAAAGACAAAAAAGGTCCGCTGATGTCGCCTATATATGACTCCACATCTACACAGAAACCTTAGTAAAATGTTACGGTTCTTTAGCCTGGTAGCTATTCTTGCATTGGCTTTTACAGGAGCTACTGCACAGGTTACCGTTACACAACGTCCATCAGAAGATTCAGGGCGTGTGGTGCAGCTGGTATATGCTGACCGTGTACGTACAGAACAAAAAGATTCGGTCACTGAGATACAGATACTGGCGGGAAAGGTGCATCTTATACAAGGTAAAACACAGTTCTACTGCGACAGCGCCATCATCAATAAATTCACCAAGATCGTAGAGGCATTCGGGCACGTGCACATCAACGATGCCGACAGCATACATACCTATAGTGATTACCTCATCTATTACATGAGCACCAAGCTGGCTACGCTGAAGAACAATGCGAAGCTCACGGACGGTAAGTCTACCCTGACCACCAATGAACTACGCTACGATGTGAACCAGAAAATAGGTGAATACTATAATGGCGGCCGCGTACTCAATAATAAAACGGTACTCACCAGTAAGGAGGCCACCTATTACGGGGAATTGAAGGACGTATACTTCAAAAGAGATGTAGTGCTTGTCGATCCCTCCTACAACCTGAAATCCGACTCGCTACTCTATAATACACAAACGGAAATAACCACGTTCATTACCACAACGATCATCGAGGACAGCGCCAAGCGGAAGATCACGACGAAAGAAGGTTTTTATGATCTGAAGAATCGAGTAGCCAGCTTTGGCAAGCGTCCCATCATTGAAGATACCAAGGCAAGAACAAAGACGATCGCCGACATCATAGATACTGACGACAGCACAGGTATTACAACGCTTACCGGCCGGGCAGTACATATAGATAGTGCACAGGGGGTATCACTACTGGCCAACAAGATCATCACTAATAAGAAAGAGGAAACGCTCTTTGCCACGCAGAGCCCACTCATGATCATCAAGCAGGAGAATGATTCTATTTATGTAACGGCGGATACGCTCTTCTCCGGCAGATTAAGCAGGCTCATACTTACCAGAACGGATTCAACAGGCAAAACTGATACTATCAGGGGCGCTCTCACTATCGATGCGAAAGAGAAACCCAAGAATGATAGTGCCGACCGGTATTTCCAGGGCTATCACCATGTGCGTATATTTTCCGATTCATTGCAGGCCGTAGCAGACAGTATGTTCTACTCCGGCATCGACTCCATATTCCGGTTGTATAAAGACCCGATAGCCTGGGCCAACAACAGCCAGATATCGGGGGATACCATGTATCTCTACACGAAAAATAAGAAGCCGGAAAGGCTGTATGTGTTTGAGAACAGTTTTGCTATCAATAAAGCGGGCAAGGATATGTTTAACCAGCTTCGGGGTAATCGCATGAATGGCTATTTCATAGATGGCAATATAGACTACATGCGCTCCAAGGGGAATGCAGAGAGCGTATTTTATGTGATGGATGAAGACAGTGCATTGGTTGGTATCAATAAAGCACAGGGTGATATCATTGACCTTCGGTTTGTAAATAAAGAGCTCAATAAAGTAGTGATCATCAGCGAACCATCCGGCACCATGTTCCCTGCCAGTCAAGCTACCGAACAAGATAAGGTGCTTCGCAACTTCAAATGGCTTGAGGCACGCAGGCCTAAGACTAAGTTCGAGCTCTTTGGGAACTAAGCTTCGAGGCTTTAGCTACGAGCGCTTGCTTCGATAGCAGATTTCTCACTCCGCCACTGCTGGTAAAGTTTTACAGTCCCTGATGGCTCCGTTCGAAATGACAAAGGAGGATGTGCAGCTTCTTTACCTTAACGTTAACAGCACCCTCCTATTACTCCGGCATCATTTTTCGTTCTTAACAAACAAACCGGACGGATTATGAAACGCATCACACAGCTCTTTACCTTAACACTACTCATTACTATTATTACACAGCAGGCATCTGCACAGGATGCAGCTCCTGATTACCGCCTTGGCCTTGGTGTACGTCTCAGCAACTCCACACCAACGCTCAACAGTTCATTCAGTGGAAAATACTTTATCACCGATCGCAGTGCAGTAGAAGGCCTGGTGTCTTTTGGCAGCCGCTTTGGAGTGGGTGCTTTACTGGAGATACATCAGCCTTTTGCATCGGCGCCCGGACTGCGCTGGTTTTACGGTGCAGGCGCCTATGTAGGCTGGCAGGACAAAGAGACCTATCTTGGTCCAACCGGCATTCTGGGCCTCGACTACAAATTTGCCAATGCGCCCGTTAACCTGTCGCTCGACTGGAAACCTGAACTCGACATTATTCCTGATATCAATTTTGTTCCTGATGCTTTTGCTTTGTCGGTTCGATTTACGTTGAGGTGATCAGGTAGTTGATAAGTTAATATGTTGAAAGGTTGAAAAGGAGGGACTGTGCCTCCTTTTTAACCTTTTTTATTTATTGCAGCTTTCTAAACGTATCGAGGTGACACCTTTTGAAAAGGTGTCACCTCGATACGTTAGTATATCCTTGCATAGGTCTGGCCGCTTTGAGCGGCCTGACTGGTCCCCCTCCTATCAACTTGTTAACCAGTCAACTTATCAACCTTTAGTCAAACGATTGCAATTGCAGATATGTGTCGATTTATGCGGCTTTTACGACCCATTAACAAGATTTCACCCACATTTCATCCACTTTTTGCCAATTTATGCAAGAATCTCCCTAATTTGGAGCATTAACCGGCTAACAATGCTTAAAAAAGAACGACAAGCTTACATACTCCGGCAGGTAAACCTGCATAACAAAGTGTTGTCTTCCAGTCTGAGCAACGAAATCAATGTATCTGAGGATACAATTCGCAGAGACCTGCATGAACTGGCAGAAGATGGCAGGATCATCAAGGTACACGGGGGCGCACTTTCCCACTCTTTTCACGATCTCTACAATCCATTGAGCAATATTTACCTGCATGATCATAAGAAGATCATAGCTGCGAAAGCTGCTTCTCTTATCGAGGATGGCATGTATGTGCTCACGAGTGGTGGCACTACTATCCTGGAATTGGCGAGGATGCTGCCTCCCGACCTGAAAGCCACTTTCGTGTCGGGCAGCCTGCCTGCTATAGTAGAGTATCTCCAGCATCCCAACATCGAGGTCATCGTGATTGGTGATAAGATCTCCAAGAACAGCCGCATCACCGTAGGAGGTGACGCCATTTCCAAGATCGGCCATATCCGTGCCGACCTCTGCTTCCTGGGCGTGGATGCCATCCATGTGCATCATGGTGTAAGTGATAGCGACTGGGACGTAGTACAACTCAAAAAGGCGATGATCGAATCATCGCAAAAAGTGGTGTGTCTCAGCATCGCCGAAAAGACCAGCACCATCAAGCCCGTTCACGTTTGTCCCGTTGGCAGTATACATACACTCATTACCGAATTGCCACCTGGCGACCCAGCTCTGCAACACTACACCAACGCAGGCATTGAAGTGCTTTAAGCAAGGACGTTCACATATAAGCAGCTATCATATCCGTACCCCCTTTTTCCCAGTCCCCTACCATCAACTGGCTCCATACACTTTAAATAAACAATTATGAGAATTACAAAACCACTAATCCTGCTTGTATTGCTTTGCCTCACCGGCATTGCGTATGGGCAAACGATTACCGGGGAGATCATTGACAAATCGACCCGCTCGCCGATATCAGCGGCTACGATCACTGGTAACAAAAGCAAAAAATCAGCTGTATCAGATCTTAATGGAAAGTTTACCCTTGAACTCAGTGGCGACAAGAGTCTTGAAGTATCTTATGTAGGATACACCACGCAAACAATCGGCATTACTTCAGCGCTCAATTATATTATCGAACTGGAAGCTTCCAACTCTTCGCTTGACCAGGTGGTGGTGGTAGCTTACGGATCGCAGAAAAAAGGCAACCTTACCGGCGCCGTGACCACCGTAGATGTATCGAAAACTATGCAAAGCCGTCCCGTCAATGATCCTGCCAAAGCCTTGCAGGGCGTGGTGCCTGGCTTAACAATCACTTACAGCAATGGCGGCCTGACCGCAGGTCCCGGCATCAATATTCGTGGTATCGGTTCTGTAAGCGGCTCCAGCCGTCCGCTCATTATGGTTGATAACGTGGAAACGCCCGACCTTTCTATCATCAACCCCAACGATATCGAAAGTGTGTCTGTATTGAAAGACGCGGCCTCTACCTCGATCTATGGAGCGCGCGCAGCCTTTGGTGTGATCCTGATCAAAACAAAATCAGGCAGGAAGAATCAGAAAAGCTCCATCGTTTACTCCAACAACTTTTCCTGGAATAAGCCCACTACCCTTCCTGATTTCTCCAATCCTGTACCTGAGTTGACAGCCTTGCAGGAAGCATCTCAGCGTTCCAACGTTACCAACCCGGAACTCTTTGGTATGCGCCTGGCTAAACTGCGCGACGGCATCGCCAACTGGCAGCAGAAGTATGCGAATAACCGGAAAGGCAATGAAATGGTGGATGGCGAAGACTTTGAATTCGACCCTACCGAAAACCGCATGTATTTCTACCGCGTGTGGGATGCCAAGGGCATGATGCTGAAAGACTATACGCATGAGCAGCAACAGAACATCCGCATACAGGGCGGCAGTGATAAAATTGGTTACTACATGTCATTCGGTTATAGCCATGAGGATGGTATCCTGAAAATGAATCCAGATGATGTAAAGAAGTACAACATCACTGCTTCTGTGAGTGCAGCTGTTACTCCCTGGATGGATGCTGATGTAAAAATGCTGTACCGCAACTTTAAATATGAATATCCCTTCCAGTATTATGACTACTGGTATTATTTCTGGCGTTGGGGTTCTTACTTCCCTTATGGTACTTCGAATGGCAACTACTTCCGCCATACGCCTGCGTATCTTGCACAGGCCAACACCAACGATGTAGTGGATAACTATAACCGTATCGATCTGGGCGCCACTTTCAAGCTGGCTAAAAACCTGAACGTGCGTGTAGACTACACCATTGGCCGCGACAACGTGATGCGTCACGAAGTAGGTGGTCCTGTAAACGTGCTCGACTTCTGGTCGGCAGGTTATCCCAAACTCGTGAACGTGGCTACGGTTGCACAAGACAGAGCAACTTATGGCAGCGGCAGGTACCTGGTGAATACGCTCAACGCGTATGCTACTTACAACAAGACTTTCTTCAACGACCATAACCTGAAAGTAACTGTAGGCGCCAATGCAGAGCAGAACGAAAACCTCAACTTCACTGCTGAGCGCAGGGCGCTGCTCGATCCCGATAAAGGTGAACTGGGCCTCGCTACCGGCGACCAGTTTGCAACAGGCTCACATGCGAAGAATTCTTACGCAGGCTACTTTGGCCGTGTGAACTACGACTACATGGGCAAATACCTGCTGGAGCTGAATGGCCGCTACGACGGATCATCACAATTTTCGCAGCAGGACCGCTGGGCATGGTTCTCTTCTTTCTCTGCCGGCTACCGTATCAGCGAAGAGAAGTTCATGGACCCACTCAAGCCCCTACTGTCTGATATGAAATTCAGGGTGTCGTATGGTTCAGTGGGCAACCAGGATGTGGGCGGCAATTATTACCTACCTACTATGAGTAACTCAGCTGCCAGCTGGATCGTACCTGGCGCCGCTACCCGCGTGCAAACGATCGGCGCTCCTATTGCCGTAGCACAATCGCTCACCTGGGAAACCGTGAAAACGCTCGACTTCGGAACGGATATCAAATTACTCGACAATAAGCTGGGCATCACTTTCGACTATTATGAGCGCACTACAGAAGGTATGCTCATCAATACCGCTGTACCTGCTACATTCGGCGCCACAGGTCCCCGCGTGAACGGCGGCTCGATGCGTAACCGTGGATGGGAACTGAGCATCGACGGAAATATCAATGTAACCAAAGACCTCAACCTGTATGGCTTGTTCACGCTGGCTGATAACAAAGCTGTGATCACCAAATGGGACAATCCCTCCAAGCTCATCAGCCAAAACTACCAAGGTAAAGTGTGGGGCGAGATCTGGGGCTTTGAAACGGAAGGTTATTTTACTTCAGCGGAAGACGTAACCAAGCATGCCAGCCAGGTGGCGATGGCCAATGGCAACTTCGTGTATGGTGTGGGCGATGTGAAATACAAGGACCAGGATGGCAACAATCTCATCAATGGCGGCGGCATGAGCGCCAATAATTCCGGTGACCTGAAAGTGATCGGCAACAGCACACCGCGCTACCAATACAGCTTCAGGATGGGCGGCACCTACAAGGGTTTCGACCTCGATATCTTCCTGCAGGGCGTAGGCAAACGCGATTACTGGGGAACGGGCAACATCGCAATACCATTATATCAGGGTGCAGATATCCTGTATGCCCACCAGTTGGATTACTGGACACCTACTAATACGAATGCTGAGTATCCGCGTCCTTATATTGGCAACAATGCCACCAAACTGGCCGGCCTGCCCACCAGCGGTAACAACTTTTACCCGCAGACGAAGTACCTGCAAAACCTGGCTTATTGCCGGTTGAAGAACGTGACACTGGGTTATACCTTACCAGCAGCGCTGACTTCAAAATATAAAGTTCAAAAACTGCGCATCTATGTAAGCGGTCAAAACCTGGCAGAGATATCGAATGTTGGTCTGCCCCTCGATCCGGAGATCACGGATGGTGGCGACTTCAACTTCCTGGGACGGACTTTCCCTTTCGAGCGGAATTTCTCCTTTGGATTGCAGGTAACTCTTTAACCGATTTGTGCAGCATTAAAACTTGAAAAAATGAAACTGAAACATAGTTTATACGTTCTATCCGCTGCGGCACTGTCGCTGGCAGGATGTTCAAAATACCTTGAAACAAAAACGCCCGACCGGTTTACGGATGACGTGTACTGGAGCAGTGAAGCCAACGTGAGGGCCTACAACTGGGAGTTCTACAATTTATTTACCGGATTTGGCACCGGCACTTCGGGCGACTTTTATTTCTCTACTTTTTCCGATGACCAGGCAACTACCGGCCTGAGCGTGTATCCCGCTTCGGCAGCTGCCACGAATGGTAACTGGGACTGGACGCTGATCCGCAAAGCCAATATCATGATCAAGCGGGTGGAAACTGTGCCTATGAGCGACGAGGCTAAGAAGCACTGGACAGCTGTGGCGCGTTTCTTCCGGGCTTTCGATTATTTCGGTAAAGTGAAGCTGTTTGGTGATGTGCCCTGGATTGGTACGCCACTCGACATCAGCGATACGGCTGCCATCTACAAACCGCGTGATCCCAGGAAGCTGGTGATGGATAGTGTGCTGGCTGATATCAACTTTGCCATCGACAACCTGCGTGCTACTGATCTCGATAATACAGTGACTAAAAACGTGGCGCTCGCGTTCAAATCAAGGGTTTGTTTATTTGAAGGCACCTATCGCAAATACCATACAGAGGTGGGCCTCAGCGATGCCGATGTGTGGCTGGCGGCTTGCAAGGACGCTTCTGAAAAGGTGATGGCGGCAGGCTATGTGCTTGGTGCTAACTACAAAGACATCTATAGCTCGATGAGCCTTACCGGCAATAAAGAGGTCATTCTGTATAAGGTGTATGTGGCGGGGGGTATGACGCACTCGGTGATTGGCTACACCAACAGTACTACGCAGATGAGCGGCCTTACCAAATCGGCTGTGGAGTCGTATGCAGCAACTGATGGTCTTCCTATCAGCCTATCGCCGCTGTACCAGGGAGATGCAGATCTGAAGACCTTACGCACCAACCGCGATAAACGCCTGCTGCAAACTGTAGATACTTTTCTGGCTTATAATGGTACGCTCGTTGGCGGTCTCAGTTCCAGCACCGGCTACCGGCCTTCCAAGTTCCTGAACCCGGCTTCGAACCAGCTGGCGCCTAACAATGAGACTGATGCGCCGCTCTTCTACCTCGGTGAAATATTGCTGAACTATGCAGAAGCGGTTGTGGAGCTGGACCAGCTTGGCAAATACACTGTGACGAATGCCGACCTGAATAAATCGGTGAACCTGTTGCGGGACCGCGCCGGTATCGCCAGGTTGCAAACTACCGGTGGACAGAATGTGGCTGTGAATGGAAACACTTTTGTAGATACCAAGAAGGATGCAGACGTTACCCCGCTCATCTGGGAGATACGCCGCGAAAGGCGTGTAGAACTGATGATGGATGGCTTCCGCTACCAGGACCTCATGCGTTGGAAGAAAGGCACGTATATGGATAATGTAAAGAATCCTGACATCTTCCTTGGTGCTAAAGTGCCCGACAATGGCAAGGTGCTGCGTAATGGAGCTGGTTATATCATGACTTATACAGCCGCTACCAACAGGCCTTTCATCGATCCCCGCCATTACCTCACTGCCATACCTACGGGACAAATATCGCTCTACCCTGCAGGCATGCTGAAGCAGAACCCAGGCTGGGAGCAATAACATGCACACTCCATCGGAACATTAATAAAACGGAATTAATTGTACCGGAAGGGATGTCGGAGACGGCATCCCTTTTTTGTTGCACGCTTTCGGGGCAAATCTGCACGTTTATCGGTTTGAACTTGCTTATTTGGCAACTTATACCTTATTTGGGGCACCTCAACAGGGTTGAACAAAGATGACTAAACAATTATTGATCTTCTGTGCTATTATCGGCTGTCATGCCATGGCGTGCCAGCAACAGCATTCCCGCATCCGTCAGCAACGGTTTGCGGCTACGACTGCCAGCACTTTCGACACGAAAGATTCGACGGTGAGGAAACTAATCGACAGTCTCAATTTTGCACTCGACAATCAATCTGATACGATATTCACCTACTTGTTTAACAACTACGGGAGTAAATCGCTGGTCGTATGGTGGAGAAAGGAAAACGCCAATCATACCGTAGTATACAGAGCAACTTACACGCCCATGCAGGATCACTATGAGGAAGGGTTCGCCCTTACAAAAACGGAAAAGGATTCGATAGATAAATATGTAAGCTTACAGGAATTGCTTAGCATCAGGACAGCCGGACCGCTTAATCCACCTGGACGAGATGGCTCATACGACTTTGATCATTATTTCATTTTCAATTTAAAAGATAGTATTGTAGCTTATAAAATCATCGAAAAGGAAATTGTTACCAATCTCAATCACCCTATGGCGAAACTGCCCTGGGAGCTATTTGGCTATGCTGTCAACATTCATTAAAGCCATTCAAACAAAGGGCCATATACCAAACAACTCAAAACCAACCCATGAACTGGAAAATCACCTTAGGGATTTTATTTATCGTTTTCACTACCTTATCTATTATCTATTCCAACAAGGGGCTCTATACTTACAATAAAGAAATTGAAATAACTGTCTACGAAAAGAGCAAAAATTCATTCGGAGAAGTAAGCACCAGCTCTTATCAACAACCAATAGTTGCTCCCTACCAGGCAAACTATGCAGCACCGGGAGGCGCCATAGCATTTGCAATCTTAGGCGCCGCAGCACTGATCGGAATGGTATTATTAATTCGGCAGCCTGACCGTGTTGAACAACTGACTAATCAGGTCGGTTGATTTTGGTCAAATGGCCGACGATTTATGTTTTAGTAAAGTGCGCCTTTAGGATGGGGTTGGTATGGAGTATCCCTACATCATCCATTTAGCATCCCGGGAGTATCCCTCTTTTTGAATTATCCCAAGTACCCCCCTTTTGAACAAGTGGGATTGCTTGCCAGCGTTGTTGCTGGTCTGGCCGCTTTGAGCGGCCTGACTGTCGTACAGGCCAATATGCGCCAAACGAGCCAAACCGCGCCAGTATTGACTTATGTCTAATAGAATCTTTTTTTTCTGATCCAGGCTTTTCGTAAATTCAGGTAGATAAAAATCCAAATCCGATGAAACAAATTGGCGGTCTCTGTTATCCGCTCGTCAAGACTATCGACGACCTCGTTTTCTACAAATTGGGCGACGAATATTACGCCCGTAAGAAAAGTACACTCTCCAGCGAGCGTGTCAAAACAAGCCCCGAATTCAGGCGAACTATGGTCCATGCCGACCTCTTGAAGCGTGCTTCAAAGATTGGTGCAGCCGTCTACAATGCTCTCCCACCCGGCTGGCGGCAATTCTGGATGTACCGTTCTTTCACGGGTGAAGCATTTATCTTACTACAAGACAATCCGTATACGGATGAGGAAGTAAAACAATTGTTGTGGCAATGTTATGTCGAGTACTGGGAACAACGTAAGCTCATTGATCCTGATAATTTAATCTTCCAACCCAAGCCTAAAAAGATCAGGAAGCGGAGGAAGTACAGTGAGGAATCTATTAAACGTTTACTGAAGCGAAAAGACAAGCATGGCAGGCCCAGGTACATAGACTTCGAAGAAGAGGAAAGAAAACGGCAACACAAAGCGATGAATAGGGCGTGCTACGAACGGACGATGGAGAAGTATCGGAGATTGGCGGAAGAGCAGCTACTGGCGGAAGAAAAGCTGCGTGTGGCGCAGGGCTGTGTTGAACATTGGGCTAAAGCCCAAGAGGGTGATCGTAATTTTTACCCCGGCCCTAAAGGGCCGGGCAATTCAGAGAGAGAAAAAGTTTTGGAGCAGGGAGACAAAGCAGTTCCTGCTTTGTTGGTGCGAAGGGCCGAAGGCCCTGGAATAGTGATGCGAGGCTGCAAGCCTCGCATAGCGAAAACCCGTTTGCTTCGATGGGGCCAGAGGCCCCACAATAGCCTCGCTCGCCGGAGGCGAGCGAGTGAAGAGAGCCTCATCCCACAATTAGCGGGAAGGCGAGCGAGTAATTATTTTATACCCTTCTCTCCTTCTCTTATTTCTCTCCTTCATCCATCACATTCGCGTGTAAATAAGTTGTTACTCGTTCGTTCTGCAAATTCACCACCTCACATCCTGCACAATCCTGCAAATTTGTTGCAGCTTACATAACAAAGGCCCCTAATATCACTTTTGTGCGGGAATTTCTACAAAATTCTGCGAATTTAATTTCCGCATGCTGCGACTTTATGCCGGAATTTACCTAATTTGTGCGGGTAACCACTAACAACCGATGCTTAAGAAGGAACGTCAGGCATACATACTGCACCAGGTCAACCTTCACAATAAAGTGTTGTCCTCCAGCCTTAGTCAGGAAATTAGCGTATCAGAAGATACCATCCGGCGCGACCTGCAGGAGCTCGCCGATGAGGGCAAGATCATCAAAGTACATGGCGGCGCCCTGTCTCATTCCTTCAACCAGGTTTATTATCCCTCCAACAACGTCTATTCACTCGATCATAAAAAGATTATTGCGCAAAAGGCTGCCTCCCTGGTAGAAGACGGCATGTTTGTGCTCACTACCGGCGGCACCACTATTATTGAACTGGCCCGCGCCTTACCTCCTCAGTTGAGGGCTACGTTCATTTCGGGCAGTATACCAGCCGTGCTGGAATATATGTATCACCCTACCATCGAGGTGATCCTCATTGGCGACAAAGTATCGAAGAACTCCAAAATAACAGTAGGCAGTGAAGCGATTGCACAGATCAAACGTATCCGGGCCGATGTGTGTTTCCTCGGTGTCAATGCCATCAGCATCAAAGATGGTATTACCGATAGTGATTGGGATGTAGTACATCTCAAGAAAGCTATGATCGAATCATCCCGCAAAGTTGTGTGTCTGTCCATTGCCGAAAAGATCAATTCTCTACAACCTATCCATATCTCTGAAGTCAATAAAATCCATACGCTGATCACTGAACTGCCACCGGACGATCCGATGCTCAAACCCTACCGGGATGCAGGAATTGAGGTTTTGTAAACAGTAGCAAGATCCTAAGGTCCCCTTTGAAAAACAGTTTCATTATACCAGACACCTTATCCTTGAGTGAATCCTGTTTATAACGACTGTTTATAACTTAAAAGCTAAAAACAAAATCAGCTTATGAGAAAGACGCTTCGACTGCTCCTGGCAGGCCTGTTGCTACTTCAAAGCACGTGGCTATTGGCTCAGGAAAAGAACATCTCCGGCACCGTCCTTGCCGATGATGACGACTCACCCCTGGAAGGCGTTACTGTGGCCAACCAACGTACCAAAAAACAAATTACTACAGGAGCCAACGGAACGTTCATACTGCTGGCTCAAAAAGGCGATGTGATCGTATTTACTTATGTAGGCTACAACAAAGCGCAGGAAACTGTGGGCGACGCGAGCACTATTTCAGTAAAACTGAAAGCGGCCAAAGGAACCATGCAGGACGTGGTGGTTACTGCTTATGGTGTGAAGCGTGAAAGAAAACAACTCCCCTACTCTGTTACGGAAGTAGCCGGTGAAGAGATCGCACAAACAAGAAGGGACAACTTCCTCAATGCGCTTGCAGGTCGTGTTCCCGGTGCTACCATCACTTCAACGTCAGGATTGCCCGGAGCCTCCTCTACCATCGTGTTGCGTGGTGCTACCTCTATTGGGGGTAACAACCAGCCTCTGTTTGTGGTGGATGGTGTGCCTTACGACAACCAGACGCTGAACCAGGAGAACCTCATAGCTGCTTCCAACCCCAGCGGTATCGGATTTGCCAACCGTAACGGTGACTACGGCAACCGCGCCATGGATATCAACCCCGAAGATATTGAAACAGTGACCATCCTGAAAGGACCTGAAGCAACAGCGCTTTATGGCTCACAGGGTGCTGCCGGTGTGGTGTTGATCACTACCAAACGTGGTAAAGCAGGTACCGGAAGCATCACTTACGATAATAACTTTGGTTTTGCCAAGCTGTACCGCTTCCCCGAAGTGCAAACTACTTATGGACGTGGTACGAATGGTGTTAAGGACAACAACGTAGGTACTTTCTTCGGCGAAAGGTATCCTGAAGGAACCAAGTTCTACGACAACTTCGACGCTTTCTTCCGTACCGGTCTCCAACAACAACACTCGCTCAGTTTTGAAGGTGGCAATCAGTCGACGACTTTCCGCTTGTCGGGCAGCTATCTCAAGAACCAGGGTGTGGTACCTTCTTCATCTTTCCAGCGTACTACCGTGCGGTTGTCGAGCAATACCAAGATCTCTAATAAGCTGAACGTACAAGCTTCCGGAACTTATACCGGTTCATTGACGGATAAGGTATCGAAAGGAGCCGGCAGTTATTTCGTGACGCTGATGTACTGGCCCAAGGACAGCGATGTACAGGATTACCTGCTGCCCAACGGATCACGTAAAACACTGCGTGGCGGTAGCTATACCAGCGAATCAGACAACCCTTTCTGGGATGTGAACAAGAATAATGGAGAAGATAAAGTAAACAGGTTGCAGGGTAGCGTTAACCTTTCTTATGAGCCTGTAAAATGGCTTACCATCAACGGTATCGCCGGTTATGATGGTTACAGCACGGAAGGTATCTTCGCTTCTCACCCGCAATCGGTATATGGCTCTTATACCAATGGTTTCGTGTCTCTGTATGACCAGATCACTACCAACCTGAACTACCAGGGCCGCGCCACTTTCCGCAAAAAATGGGGCGATTTCAACAATACCCTCGTAACTGGTGTGAATATCGACGACTACAGAACGAAGATCGACGCCTTCAAGGGGGAGCAGTTCTTCGAGCAGGACTTCCTCAACATCAACAATACCAAGCCCGAAACAAGGGATGCCCGCACAGGTCTGTTCCGTTCCCGCAACGTACGTTTCTATGCGAGCTATAACCTGAATTATAAATTTGCCAACCTGTCTTTGGGTGGAACACGTGAGGGTGATTCCAAACTCACTTCCAAGTTCTATCCCGATAAAGATCCCTGGTTCAACTACGGTTCTGTGGGTGTTAGCTTAGTACCTACCGATATCCCGGCAGTGGCAGATGCCTTGCCCTGGCTGAGTTTCGCAAAACTGCGTTACAACTACGCTACCACCGGTAAGAGTGTGTATACTGCATACGCTATCGACTACGCTTTCGTATCACAGATCTCCTCTGGCGGTGGTTATGCACTGGGCGTAACGGGTGGTAACCAAAACCTGCGTCCTGAGCTGACCAAACAACAGGATATGGGTCTGGAAATGAAGTTCCTGAAAAACAGGCTGGGTATCGACTTCACTTATTACACGCTCAGAAGTAGTGATCAGATCCTGTCTGCAAGAAGTAGCTACCTCACCGGGTACATCCTCAAGTTCATCAACGGGGGTCTGGTACAGAACAGCGGTCTGGAAATACAATTGACCGGTACACCTATCCAGACCAAGGATTTCAACTGGGATATCACGCTCAACTTCGACCGCAACGTGGGTGAGATCAAGGAAATGCCGAAAGACCTGCCTTTCTATTATGATTCTGATACCTGGCTGTATGGCAACGTACGTTCACAGGCTTACAAAGGCGCGTTCACGGGTAACCTCGCTGGTTACACTTTCCAAAAGAGTGACAAGGGTGAACTGCTGATCGATCCTGCTACCGGCTATCCGATCAACCAGAACACTTTCGAGAACATCGCTGACCGTCAGCCTGATTTCAAACTCGGTATCATCAATAACTTCTCTTACAAGGGTTTCAACCTCAACTTCAACATAGATATTCGTAAAGGTGGTGACGTATTCAACGCCAACGAAATGTATCTCTATGTAAATGGTTTGAGCAAAAGGACACTGGACCGCGAACAACCGCGCGTGATCAAGGGCATCCTGAAAGACGGACTGGAAAACACTGCCAATCCAACGCCTAACAACATCGCAGTAATTCCTTACTATACGCAAGGTTTCTATAATGCTTCCACATCTGAAGCAGACTTTATAGAAGATGTAAACTGGTTAAGAATGCGTGACATCACGCTGTCCTACCGTTTACCTGCTAATATGTTGAAAAGGATGCGCATATTCAAGTCATTCCAGATCACTGCATCTGCACAGGACTTGTTTATGATCACCAATTACACCGGCGCCGATCCCAACGTAAACAGTCTTAACTCCTCCAGCCGTGGTTTTGGTGGAGCGGGTATCGACTACGGAGCGTTGTCAAATCCACGCAGGTTCAACTTTGGAGTCCGTTTCCAACTCTAACCATTTTAAAAACTTAGCGAATTATGAAAAAGATATTTTTATATACAGTTCTTTTTACAGCGTTGGCTTCTGCCATCAGTTGTAAAAAATACCTGGATATCAATACGGATGAGGATACGCCTCAAAACCCGGATCCTACCAGCGTATTTCCTACGCAGCTGGCGGGTATTCCACGCGGTACGCAATATGATGCCCGCTACCTGTCACGCTATATCCAAAACTGGCTGACCGGCAACAACGCCAACCTCAACACCTGGGACCAACACGGATACGCTTCCGGATCGGATGCAGCTGGTGATATCTGGCGCCAATGTTATTATGGCCTGGGTAAAAACCTTGTATACATCATCGAGGAAAGTGAAAAGGATCAACGCTGGGATGTAGCAGGTGCAGGTCTTGCTTTGCAAGCGCTGATGTTCCAAATGACTACCGACTATCATGGTGATATTGGTTTCTATGGCCTGTTCCAGGACGACAAGGTGTTTTATAAATACACCAGTCAAGATACCGTGTACAAAGGCGTAGATTCTATTTGCCGCAAAGCGATCGACTACCTGAGCCGCAACCTGGAAGCAACTGGCAAGCCTGCTCTTTCACGTGGTGACTTTGTTTACAGCGGTGATGTAGTTAAGTGGAAAAAGATGGCTTATGGTGTACTTGCCCGCAACTATAGCCACCTCAGCAACAAAGCCAGCTATAATGCAGATTCAGTAATCAAGTTCTGCGACCTGTCTTTGGCTGACCAGGCTGGTCTCGATGACTTCGTGATCCCTTTCACCGCCAGCAAGAACGACGACGCGAACTTCTTCGGTACTTACCGGAACAATATGACCGAAACTGTTTCTTCGGTGGCACACCCCATGCGCCAGAGTAACTTCATCGTGAAGCTGCTGGATGGCACTACTTTCCTGGGCAACACGCTTGGCACTTCCCGTGACCCACGTTTACGCCATATGTTGAGCGCTTCTGCGGATACCGTGACCGGCAATGGTGGTTATCGCGGTGCCGACCCCGGCGTAGGTGATCCCAACTCGGGCAGCACTACCGGTGCAGCAGCCCGCAGACGTATCGCCAGCCTCTGGGGCGATAGCACGTATGCCAACCCCAGCTCAGGCAACTTCACTACCAACGTAGGTAAGTTCCTGTTCAGGGATAAAGTGGTTCACCCGGTAATGACTTACTCCGAGATCCAGTTTATCAAAGCGGAAGCAGCCTTCAGAAAAGGCGACAAGACCATCGCGCTGCAAGCTTACCGCAATGGTGTAACCGGGCACATGCGCATGATCAACCGCGACGTATATCCGCTGCAGAACGTAGCGCTGTTCAACGGCACCAAGATCACTGATGCTGAAATAAACTATTACATGAACACGTCTGGCGCAGTGAAAACAACCACTGCAACGCTTAACATGACTGATATCATGCTCCAGAAATACATCGCGCTGTGGGGATGGGGATTTGTTGAAACCTGGTGTGACCTGCGTCGTTTCCACTACAATGTGGACCTCGATGCAGCAACAGGCCTGCCGGTATACAAGAATTTCATCTTCCCGGCCAGCTTCTCTACTACCAACGGCGGATTGCCTGTACAGCGTGTACGCCCCCGTTTCAACTCAGAGTACGTTTGGAACATATCGGAACTGCTGCGCATCGGCGCTCTTTCCAATAACTATCATACCAAACCTATGTGGTTCAGCGAGCCCTGATAGTTTTTTATAACCTTAATAATCAGAGATCATGAAATATAACAATATCATTAAGCTTTGCTCAGCCATCATCTGCGGAAGCGTGCTGCTGATGGGTTGTGAAAAGAATAAATTAAGTCTCAGTGATAACATTGACCCCTCCAACGGCGGCTACTTCAAGCTGGGTTGGGTGAGTCCGGGCATGAATACGCAAGGTGTTCAACTGAAAATAAATGGTCAGCGGGTGAGTAACCAGCTGGGATTCCGGTTTACCTCTACTACCCAGTATGTGATGCCTTTCCCTGGCGGCGGCCTCAATACAGGTGGCAATAACAAGAACGATTATCTTGCTGTAGATACCACCAACCTCCAGATTGAATTGTCGATCCCTAAAGTGGGTACCAATGAAGACTCGCTGAAGGTATATTCCACGACCATGCAAATTGGCCGCGGTAAATATAATACGCTGATGGTGACCGATTCATTCCCCAACGTAACTTCCTACGTGCTGGACGATAACACTACCTATGCCGACTCCGGTTTTGTTCGCCTGAACTTTACCAATGCGATCCCCAATGTAGGCGGCGGGGTAGACTTCCTGGTGACCAACACTTCCAGAACGGATATTGTACTGGCTTCTAATATTCAGTACAAAGAGTCTTCCGGTTTTATTACGATACCGCTGGTAACAGGTACCAATACCTTTAAATTAAGGAAGAATGGTACCACCGCTACGCTTGGCACCACTTATGGCACCAGTTCCGTTACCAATAAACGCTGTTTTACCGTTGTAGCCCGCGGCCACGTCGGAAAAACAGGTATCTGGGGACCGAGCATCTCCCTCATCTTTAATAAATAGTTAAAAACTATAGTTAATTAAAAAAACACCTTGTATCCGCAAGGTGTTTTTTTATTAAATTACTGCCATGAAAAACAAATACTTTAGCCCCCTTGTATTACTATTTTTTTTCATTCCCGCAGCGCATGCGCAAGTCGCTGCACTTGCTGACCTCACTGCAAAAACAGAGCAGGGGTTGTCAAAATTCCACGAAAGCTATCCACAGGAAAAAGTGTTCCTGCAAACAGACAGGAACTACTATGCCGTAGGCGAAACGATCTGGATGAAAGCCTGGGCCACATTGGATGGTAAACCAACTTATCTGAGCCGCATCGTGTATGTAGACCTCATCAATAGCGACGGACAGGTAGTGCATAAAAAGATGTACCAGCTGGACAGCGCCGGCTCCACTGCCTGCGAGCTGCAGTTGAAGCCCGACCTCATCACAGGAAACTATACACTAAGGGCCTACACATTGTGGATGCTCAATTTCCGGGATTATATTTTCAATTCTGAAATATACATATTGGGGATGGACAGGAAGGTGACTAATGCATCCAAAATAACCCCGCAGGTAAACGTCAACTTCTTCCCCGAAGGTGGTGACCTTGTAAACGATCTCGAATCGGTAGTGGCTTATAAAGCGTATGATCAATATGGCACTGCGCTGGATATTACCGGCACGGTTACCGATGCAGCAGGAGCCACTGTTGCTTCTTTCAAAAGTGATCATGATGGTATGGGTTCTTTCAGGCTTACCCCGGCAGCGGGCAAAAGCTACACCGCCAACATTACCACCGCTAATGGCCGCAGCACCAAAGTACAACTGCCAGCCGCCAAAGCAGAAGGGATTGTGATGCGGATCAACAACAACGCGGCAGCCCGCCTCACCGTGATCCTGCAAAGGAAAGCAGCGCAGGAATCGCAATTCAACAGGCTGCTCATTGTAGCGCAGATGCACAATACTACCGTATTCCAGGGTGAAGTGAACTTTGCAGAAGGCGCCTCGGCAGCATCTATTCCTAAAAAGGCTTTACCGCCTGGTATCATCCAGGTAACGGTTTTCGACAGTCTTGGCAATCCGCTCGCTGAACGTCTCGCATTCATCAAAAACACGAATGCGCTGACACCTGAACTGGTAAAAGAAACTATTTCCCTGACACGCAAGGCTAAGAATACGCTCAGCCTGAACCTGAAGGATATCAAGCGTCCCAACATATCTGTATGTATTACCGATGTATCTACCGACAATCTCTCATCGCCGGTAAACATCATCGCTTCTTCTCTGCTTGCCTCAGATCTGAAAGGGAACATCAACAACCCCAACTATTATTTTGCCGCCAATGATACCAGCACGAACAAACACCTCGATGTGCTGATGATGACGCATGGATGGCGCAGGTTTGTATGGAAGGATGTGCTGGCCAGCAAATATCCCGAACTCAAATTCCCGGTCGAGTCATCTATTGCCATCAAAGGAAAAGCTACCCGGCCCGGCACCAACAATATCATTAAGGAGGGACGTGTGAATCTTATGCTGAAAGCTGCGGATTCCACAAAGCTACTGTCGGAAGCGAAATTGACCGATAAAGGAGAATTTATAGTAGACAATCTGGAGTTCAGAGGAGATGCTACCGTTTCCTACCAGGCAACGAATGATAAAAGACAGGCCATGGTCATCGATGTTACGCTCTACCCCAATTATTATGATACCGTGAAAAAGGCACTGGCCTCTGCAGGTATTTTCGACTACGATCCGGTAAAGGGCAACGATAAGCTGAATGAAAGCCTGTTGGCTCAGGTGCATACCGTAGATACTTTTATGAAGGGTCCCGAATACCTGAAGAGTGTAACTGTTACGGGCCGCAAGTTATCTCCCACCGATTCTCTCAACAATGCTTATACTACCGGTCAATACATGTTTGGCGGCCGCAAACTGGCGCCGGGCAAACAGGGTTATTTCAGTTTATGGCAAATGATCCGTACCGTACCGGGCTTTGTGGTGGAGGGGGATATGAAAAGCCCTACCGTTACGCTTTCCCGTACAGCAGGTTTAAATGTATTCAGCGATAACGGCCCTGCCACCGGCGGCGTTACTTTCACGGATGGCGAAGGTTCAGGCCCTGTGGCCAGTGCTCCTGATTATGTGCAGAATGGTATCGCCTTTTACCTGAATGAAGTGCCTGTGAGCCGGGAAGTGCTGGACAACCTTGTGATGACGGATGTGGCTTTCGTAAAAACCTATGTGGGTGCAGAGACCTTTGCAGTAGGGCCTTTCAATGGGGCTATCCTCGTATATACGCACAAAGGTGTTACAGTGGGCAAGAGCATTTATGATAAAACCTTTGCCAAATCACAATTGGGTGGCTACTCACCGGTACGTGAATACTTTACACCCGATTACAGCCTCAACCCCGCGCTGCAAAGCATGCCCGACAACAGGATCACATTGTTGTGGAGCCCACGCATAGTGACTAACAAAGATGGCAAGGCCAATATTAAATTCTTCAACAACGATAAGTCTACCAAGGTGAAAGTGCTGATACAGGGTTTAGATGCTGACGGTCGTTTTATTTATCAGGAGCAGATATTGGAGTAATGTATTTTAGGGGATTTGGATCCCTGGACAGCCCTTCGACAGGCTCCTTTAGACCAGGGTGAGCCGCCCTCCCGCAAAGCGGGACAAGTTTTGAGGGCGACCCACCCTTCGACAGGCTCAGGGTGACAAGACATTGTTTAGTCTCAAACGTAAAGAGGTGACACCTTTCGAAAAGATGTCACCTCTTTACGTTGTATGATAGTTGTTTTACTTAGGAACTGCTACTTCGAGGACCGGTCCTGTCCAAGGCCAGTTGTAGGCCACAATGATGGCTGTAGTAATACCCGCCAGGTCGGCCAGCAGTGAAACCGGGATGGCATAGCGTGTGCGCTTGATGCCTACAGAGCCAAAATACAAAGCCACTACATAAAAAGTAGTATCTGATGATCCCTGGAACATGCAGCTCAGACGCCCCACGAACGAATCAGGGCCTCCATATGCCGGATTGGTCATGGCATCGATCATCATAGCTCTTGAAGCGCTGCCACTGAAGGGGCGCATCAAAGCAGTGGGCAAAGCGGGCACGAAATCGGTATTGAATCCCAATTGTGAGAAAAACCATTGGGCTCCTTTTATAATGTAATCAAACACGCCACTGTTACGCAATACGCTGATGGCGACCAACATCCCTACCAGGTAAGGAATGATCTTTACTGCTACCTCGAAACCTTGTTTAGCGCCATCGATGAAGGCATCATATACAGCGATCTTTTTATACATACCGCCAAGAATAAACACCACAAAAAGGAGCATGATTAATCCCGTACTCAGCACATTGGAAAAGATACTGGCATTGGTGGGCGTCAGGTGCCGCAAGAATACCGCCAGTCCGGCCAAACAGGCCGAACCTACCAGGCTGAAGATGAGGATAGCTACCCACTGCCGGCTGCTGAAGCGCTGTTTGAAGGCCGTAATGATCATGGCGACCATGGTAGCCACAAAGGTGCAGATGACACAGGGAATGAAAATATCTGTCGCATTCTTCGAGCCTACGATCACCCGCTGTGCAATGACGCTTACCGGGATAATGCTTAAGCCGGAAGCATGCAGCACCATAAACATTACCTGTGCATCGGAGGCTGTTTCTTTATCCTTGTTTAACTCCTGCAGGCTTTCCATAGCCTTTAAGCCAAAGGGGGTGGCTGCATTGTCGAGCTGGAGCAGGTTGGCCGAAAAGTTCATCATCATATGCCCCATCGCCGGGTGGTTGCGGGGTACGCCGGGGAACAGTTTACTAAAGAATGGCCCCACGATCCGGGATAATACATTGATGGCCCCTGCCCTTTCCCCGATCGTCATAAAACCAAGGAATAGCGCCATCACGCCGATCAACCCCAGGGAAATATCTACCCCAGTCTTCGCTGTCTCGAACACTCCGTCGACAATAGCTTTAAATACTACTACATCACCGAGGAAAATCAGCTTGATTGCAGCCACCACAAAAGCGATCAGGAAAAAAGAGATCCATAGATAATTCAATACCATATTGGAGAGATATAAAATTAAATTTACAACTTTACCGTCTTATATAAATGACTGCCGGTGACGCCATCGGTGAGCGTAAAATTGAAATGCCCACCCTCCAGCGAATCAATCTTTAAATTAAGCGGCCGCTGAAAAGGGTTATTCACCGGTTTGAGCTGCAGGTTTTGCTCGTTACGGAAATCGGTCAGGAATGTATCCAGTTGGAGTGGATTGATCAACCGCATATATAAGCTATCCTTGCGGAAAGTAAAGATGGGTACCCGGTTTTCCATGTTGGGGTCTTCCACACCGTTGAGAAAATACTTATAGGTCTGCCAGCTTGACGGGATCAAAATGGCTTCGGTAGCTGTACCCTTTTCACCCTTCTTGGAACAAGCCTGGACGAGGCATAATACCAGCAAATAAACGCAGTATTTCTTCATGCCCAAACATACTCAATTCCCACTATTTTTCAATATTATTGGGTATGATACGAAACATACTGCTGGTGACCTGGCGCAACCTTACCAGGAACAAAGTGTACACCATCATCAACATCGTTGGCCTTGCGCTTGGAATGGCAGCCTTCTTACTCATCAACGCTTATAACAACTTCGAAAATAGCTACGACCGGATACATGCCGGTGGAGAACGCATCTATCGCGTGGAAAGCCAGTTTTACAAAGGTGAAGACCTTACCGACGACTGGGCCACCAGCACCAATGGCTATGCCCGTGCTATGCACGACAACCTGCCCGGCATTGAAACTTATGTCCGTATCAACTGGCACCAGGCAGAGCGCATGGTACGTTACAATGATATCAAGTACCGGGAAGAGCATGCCTGTCTTGTGGATAGCAATTTCTTCACTTTCTTTTCCTATCCGCTACTGAGTGGCGATCCGCTCACCGTATTGAAAGAAGCCAACACGGTAGTGATATCCGAAAGCGCGGCGCAAAGATATTTTGGCAAAGAGAACCCCGTAGGTAAGTTTCTCGATATGAGCACGCAGAATAACGAACTGCATTGTATGGTGACCGGTGTATTCAAAGACCTGCCTGCCAACTCATCGTTGCAGCTCAGCATGCTCATATCCTGGGCTACTACGCACCCCCGGGTGAGGGACTTCTGGTACATGCACGAAAGCTATACGTTTGTAAAGCTGCGGCCCGGCGTTGCTCCCGCCAGTATCGAAGCGCAATTCCCTGCTCTTGCTGAAAAGTATAAAACAGGGCCATCTATGAAAGACCAGAAATGGGGCATACAACTGGTACCCTTGCAAGACATCCACCTCAACGCCGCCAAGCAATATGAACTGGAAGTAAAGGGTAGCCGGCAGGCTGTGCAATTGCTAAACATCATGGCATTTGTGATCCTGATCATTGCTTTTATCAATTACATCAATCTTACCACCACCAAATCGCTTGACCGAGCACGTGAAGTGGGTATCCGTAAAATAAACGGTGCAAGGGCGCCTCAGCTCATCTTTCAATTCCTGCTGGAATCTTTTATTATTAACCTGGCTGCGCTGGTGCTGGCCATTATATTGGTGACGACTGCATCGCAGTGGCTGCCTGGATTCCTGAATAATATAGGGGCTCATGGTCTGCTGTTCAACGCGGCTTTGTATACGCGCACAGCGATCGTGTTACTAACAGGCATGATCGTATCCGGCATTTACCCAGCCATGATATTGGTGAGGCTGAAACCGATTACCATGTTGAAAGGACGGTTCACTTTTTCGCCCGGTGGCACGCTCTTGCGCAAATCGATGGTAGCTTTTCAGTTTACCGCCTCTCTCCTGCTCATAGCTGGTACTATTGCCGTTTATCGCCAGCTGCATTTCATGTACACACAAAAAATTGGCACCAGCATTGACCAGACTATTGTGATCAAGGCACCGTCAAAGACGAAAGACTATGCACAGAAAATACAGAGTATAAAGAGCGCTTTCAAAGCTGTACCTGGCGTGACTCAGACAACAGCATCGGGCGCCGTACCCGGCAAGAAGGTTGGCAAGTTCCTCGCCAACAGGCCTTATGGTGCTTCCACAACAGAAGAACGGTTGTATGAAATGTTGAGCGTAGACCATGATTTTATACATGCCTATGGCCTTGAAGTGATAGCAGGCAGGGCATTCGATAAAAACCGTCCTGACGATTCTACCGGCCTTGTGATGAATGAAGCGGCCATCCGGCAATTCGGATTTGCTTCTCCGGAAGCAGCGCTCAACCAGCAGATCTGGATAGAGACGCTTACGCAAAAGCCCAACAAGATCATTGGTGTGATCAAAAACTATCACCAACAATCATTACACGAAGCCTACACTCCGGTGATCTTGTTTATGGACCGGGCACTCAGATGGATACCGGCCGATTATTTCTCCGTGAAGGTGGCTGCCAAAGACATGACTGGCAGTGTAGCGCATTTGCAGAAGGTGTGGCAGGAGTTCTTCCCGGAATCGTCTTTCGATTACTTCTTCCTCGATGACTTTTACCATCGCCAGTATCAACAGGATATACAGTTTGGCAACAACTTCATCGTATTCTCGCTGGTGGCCATCTTCATTGCCTGCATGGGCTTGTTTGGCCTGACTGCTTACTCAACAACACGACGCACCAAAGAGATCGGTATACGCAAAGTAGTAGGCGCTTCCGTGCAACACATCGTTGCGCTGCTTAGCTGGAATACCGTGAAGCTAATACTCTGGTGCAGTGTCGTGGCCATACCTATTGCTTTATTCCTCACCACGCAATGGCTCGATGGTTATGCATTCAGGGCACCGCTCACGTGGTGGCAGTTTGCGTTGCCGGTGGCTGTGCTGGTATTGATCGCCTTGCTTACCACGGCGTGGCTCACCATTAAAGCTGCATTGGCTAATCCTACAACCAGTTTGAGGAATGAATAAAAAGTGAGACCTGCTGTCATCTTAGACAGCAGGCCGTATAAAATGCGATGCTAAATGCTAAGGAAATATCTGAATGCCATCGACCCTTGTGGTGACGCTGCCTGTCTTGGCATGGTAGATCCTGAACCAGTTGATGGCGCTGAGGTTGGGCGTGCCACCTGTGGTGCCGGCTGTACTAAATGACTTGGTGATCAGGTTCCAGCCATTGACCAGCGTACCGATGTTCCAGTTGTATTCGCTTACGTCAGCAGCGCCGCCACTGCCTATTTCGATCTGGTTGGCAGGTCCCAACTTCGTAATGTCTGACACATAGTACCAAAACCGGATGGTGCCGCTGGCAGCAGTAGCGCCGGAATTGAAAGGGGTAAATATTTTCTTAAACTCATCGGTACCGCTGCCAACGGATTGCAGGCTGCCTGTGCCTTCCTGCTTATCCGTCGTATTCACCGACAAAGGATTGCCACCCGCCCAGCCCGTACTGGCATCACAAACATCGAGGTAGTTTGTATAAGGGGTGGTATGTGTAGCCTGATAAGGGATCAAGCCTTTCACCATCTTCTGGCCGTTGTTTACGAGGCGCAGGTAAAAGTCTTTGGAGCACACTACCCCATCTGCATCGAGCGTGAGGAAGTACTTGCCGGCCGGTATCTGGGAAGCATTTTCCGCACATTTAAAAATGGAAGTGGCTTCCTGCGCTTCATCGAACATGGCCACGTACATGCTTTGTACGCCAGCGTTGCGCATGCCTGCAAACTGCGACCATATGAAGTTGCCATACATACGTTTGATCTGATTGCGCGGTGAGGTGGCCTGACCATTTGTATTGGCGAAGGCCGTACCGGGATAAGAGCAACCCTGGTAATCGAGTCCGTTGGCGTTGCAATAAGCAAGGTCGCTAGTGTAGGATGTTTGAAAGTTGGACTGCTTGCCTACCCACCAGGGCATGATCATGTGGCAGGCATTGTAGGCGGGTTGGTTGGGCGTATCGGTAGCAAAGTTGGCCAGCGGCGCCCCGATCACATAACAGCCTTGTGCTTTGAACCAGTTGATCTTCGTTAACCAGTCGGCTGTAGTGCCACGGCCCGATTTGCCTACTCCCCAAAGGCATACTACCGGCTTGCCGTTCTGCATTGCATAAGCGGAAGAAGCTGTCAGGTTCAGGGTGCCCGTGATCGTGTTGGTCCAGTCTACGTCGATCGGATCGGTAGCGCTGCAATCGTACATGATGTAGAACTTGCGGCCATACGTTTGTGCGCCATTTTTCATCATGGTGGCAATGCCATCAAACTGCGCCTTCTTTACACTTCCTACCACGATGGCGCTGCCAAATCTTTGGAGGGCGATGCAATCGATGCCGCTTTGCTGCATCCATTTACAATGTACGTTGGCTACCTGCTGATCGTAGGAAGAGAACATTTTGGCCGGCTGGCCATTGCCCAGGTTACCATTATAAGGAGGCTGTGCGATGCCATCCTGCAGGAAGGGCATGCCTGCATAGCCATTCGTGTACTCCGAGCAGTCGGGCCACATTTCCAGGTTCTGGTGTTGCCAGCTGTTGTAGGGCGATCCATCGCCTGCGGCGGCAAACCAGCCCTGGTAGCCGACTGTGAGTTTACCTACTACATCGCCGGGTGGCGATGCGAGGTCGGTAATGGCATCGGGTTGTGGTGGCGTTTTACCATCTGCCACTATTGGTTTGGAGCAGTGGGGCATTAAAGCGATGGCACCTGTCAGCACAATAAAAGCAGCTTTTTGAATGAATTGTTTTTTCATATGACTTTGTTTAAATGGAAGAATGCAAACGTTAGGGGCTAAATGTAGAGTCGGGGGATTAATGAAGGCTTAATAATAGATTAACCGGCCTTGTTATAGACAAGACTATTTGAGGTTATTAACGGACGCACGTTGTGCCAAAAGCGTACACCTTCAGCAAGTTGCAGCTGTAATACTTGTTTGGCATTCAATAAAATAACAAAATGGCATCTTTATGGTGAGTAAAGTTCCGGAAGGTAACACCTTCTTTTGCTACGTGAGCGAAAGGTGTCACCTTCCGGAGCCGTCCCGTCACACCAAAACTCCTCAGTATGCTCAAAAGTTATTTTCTGATTGCCTGGAGAAATCTTTGGAAAACGAGGGTTTCTTCTTTTGTCAATATTGTGGGGCTTAGCACCGGCCTATTGTGTTTTATAGTTATCCTGCTGTATGTAAAGACCGAGCTTGGTTTCGACAGTTATCATAAAAACGCAGCTCATATCTACCGGGTGGTAAAAGACTTCAGGAATGATGATGGGACTCGCATTCCTGATGCCACTACCCCATCTGCCCTGGCCAATGCCTTGCGCAACGATCTACCCGAAGTGGCCACCGCTACCCGTGTGTTTCCTGCATGGGGACGACAGTTCCTCATTCTCTACCAGGACAAAGGTTTTTATGAAAACAACCTGCTCCGCATCGACAGCAACTTCTTCGATGTATTCGACTTCCCTTTTACACACGGCAACAAAGCCAATACCTTCCAGACCGTCCGGTCAATTGTACTGACACAATCATCGGCCCGGAAATACTTTAACAATCAAGACCCTATCGGCAAAACAGTCAGGATCAATATCAACAACGGCCAGGACTATATAGTAACAGGTATTGTAAAGGACGTACCTAAAAGCTCTCACTTCACTTTCGATTTTTTAATACCTTTTACCGCCGGGCGTGACTCTGCCACCAATGCAGACTGGAATGGTTATAGGTTTTATACGTATGTATTGCTGAAGCCGAATGCCAATGCTGCTTCTTTTAAAGAAAAGCTGCAACCGCTGTTCAATAAATACCAACCTAAAAGCAAGAATGTATATTATGCTCAATCGCTTACAGACATTCACCTGCGATCGAACCTGAAATGGGAACTGGGCGCTAATGGCGATCTTTCTTATATCAGGATATTGACTGTCATCGCCATACTGGTGATCATCATAGCCGGCATCAATTATGTGAACCTGATCACTGCGCAATCGCTAAAAAGAGCCAAAGAGGCAGGCATCCGTAAAATAGTGGGGGCTTCAAAACGACTGCTTGTGATGCAATTCCTTGTTGAAGCAGTGAGTACTGCGCTGATCTCGTTCATCATTGCGCTGGTGGCCTTCTTCCTGTTATTGCCCTTCCTGAACCAGCTTATGAACAGCGACTTGTCGCTGATCCTGTCGGGCAACTGGCAACTATGGCTGGCATTAACGGGCATCGCACTGGCCATTGGCCTGGTAGCTGGTTTATATCCGGCGCTTTACTATGCAGCCTTCGAACCCGTGAAAGCGCTCAAGGGAAAATTTATTACTTCGCTGCGTGGGGTTTACTTCCGTAAGAGTATGGTAGTTTTTCAATTCACCATATCCATCGTGCTTATAGCCGGCTTTATCACCATCTACCGCCAGGTTGATTATATCACTCAAAAGGACCCGGGATTCAATAAAGACAATGTATTGCTGGTACCCAATGTAAGTGCTACAGGCCGGGAAGCAGCTGGCGCCAAAGGTTCCTGGCTGGATGAACTGAAGCGTCTACCTGCTGTAACGGACGTGGCGAGGGCCAATGGTGTTTTGGGAGGTATGAATGCCGTGAACGGTGTGAGCTCCGGTGCAACCGGGAATAATATATCGCTCAACTTCATACGCATCGACCATTCTTTTCTGCCCGCACTGCAGCTTGAATTGGTAGCAGGGAGGAATTTCTTCCATTCAAGAAGCGACAGTACGTCTATCATCTTAAATGAAAAAGCAGCAGCACAACTGGGGCTGAAAAAGCCTTACGTGGGTCAACAGCTCGAGTGGGATGATGCACCCGGGAAGACGCATACTGTTACCATCGTAGGTATTACCAAAGATTTTCACTTTACTTCGCTGCATGAGCCCATCAAGCCTTTTGGCTTTTTATCGGAAGATAGTGGAAGCACGTTTTTTATAAAACTTCGCTCGCAAGACCTTTCAAAAGATATCGCCGCTGTTCAGCAAGCATGGACGCATTACAACCCTGACAAGCCTTTCAATTTCTCTTTCCTCGATGAGCAGTTTGCCAGGCAATATCAATATGATGTACGTTTTAAAAATCTTTTCTCTTCGGTAACCGTGCTCGCTATTCTTATAGCGGCGTTGGGATTATTCGGGTTATCTGTCTTTACTACAGAAGCACGTGGCAAAGAAGTGAGTATCCGAAAGGTACTGGGCGCATCGGCGGGCTCCTTATTTACCTTGTTGTCAAAAGAGTTTTTGCTGCTCATCCTCATAGCGGCCATAGTCGCATTTCCCATAGCCTGGTGGGCTATGCATGCCTGGCTGGAAGGTTTTGCTTATCGTATTCAGGCTGGCTGGTGGATATTGTCCGCAGCAGGTGGTATGGCCGTCCTCATAACATTGTTAACAGTGGGTTTCCATACCGTAAAAGCCATTTCGGCCAATCCGGTGAAGCGCCTGCGATCAGAATAGGGCTCTATTTGGACAGCACAGCTGGTAAAATAAAATCAGTCATTATACGGTCTACCTGCCTGTGGGCGTAGCCTTGTCCATAAGCGCTCGCCGTTATTACGATCACCAGGGGCTGGTCTTTGAATACAAATATCTTGTTGCCGCCATTGCCCGAACAATAGTATGTTTCATAACTCTTTCCTCCCACTTTGTACTCCTTATTCCAGAACAGGTAGCCATAATACTCACCCGGCCTGCCATGGATAGGTAATTGCCTGCTGAAGCTTTTGGCCACCCACGATGCCGGCAATACCTGTTTGCCTTTCCAGGTGCCGCCATTCTTATACAACTGACCATATTTGGCAAGGTCCAGTGCATTGAGGCGGATGCCGCCCGCCGTATTGGGCACGTGCTGTGGTGTATACTGCCACTCGTATTTGAGGCCCAACGGGGCAAACAGTTTTTTACCGGCATATTGTTTCAGTCCGCCGGGTACTGTTTTATTGAGTACGTCTCCCAGCAATACCACCCCAGCTGTGAAATAATGCCATTGCTCACGGGGCCTGGTTGCGCTTACAGGTAAGTCGAGCGCCCACTTTACCCAGTTATCCGTGGGGTACATATTCTCTTCATTTCCCGGCGAGTTGCCATCTTCATCATTCCCATCGAAAGCCGAACGCATCGTAAGCAGGTCTTTCAACGTAACACGATCCTTATCGGGCGAGTAATTCGCAAATGTTTGTAACGGATAAAACTCACTGAGCGTCTGGTCTTCACCTTTTAAATAGCCATCACCTATAGCAATGCCTGCCATGGTGGACGCAAATGATTTGCCTACTGACCTTGTATCGTGCAGGGAGTTTCTGTTTTCTCCATTGAAGTATTCCTCTATCAATATTTTGCCATTCTTTATCACTACAACACCATTGATCTTCTTAAACTCTGCTGCCTCGATCCTGCCTTTCAGTTCCTTTATCTTATTACGGTCGAATGTTTCGGTAGAAACGGCGAAATCAGTATATGGTTTAACGGGACTTAATTGCACTTTCGAAAGGTCGATGACCGGCTTTCTTTTTACCACCAGGCTCAGTTCGCCGGCGGCAATAATGTCCCCAGCTGTTTCCAGCACATGGGGGCGGATCTCCATCCTCAACAGGTGTTGGCCTTCCGTCAAGGCGCTGTCGCCGCCATTGTACATGAAACGGTTCCAGAAGTATTGGCTCCACCAGGCGCCTTCGTGCTCATTGTCAATAAGGGGCTTACTGATGACCGTCTCCGTATCGCGAACCGGTGGCAGTGGCGCCCCCTGGATATCGCTTTGGTAGATGAGGCGATCGTCGATCAGTAAAGAGAAACGATAACCGCTTAGTTTATGGAGGCTGTCTGCAGCAAGCCCGGGCGCCAGCTGGTGCATATAATTGGTGAGAGAACGGGCCATAAATGCCGTGATGAACAGGTTGCTTTTATTCGTGAGCTCATAGCTCTGCAACATATCACCGGGTGTAAGGCTGGCTGCGGCGATCTGTTTACCGGTAAAGATGATCCTGCCGGTATTGGCTTTGTGCAAGGCTGATGTAATACCCTGGTCTTTTACCACCTCCTGGGCTGTAGCGATGAGGCTGCCTGATAATAAAAAAGAGAGGATCGACAGGCGTAAATAGCTATACTTATTGGGTTGGTTCATAGGCCAAAACTATAGCAGGGTACGTTCTTAAAATAGAACGATATTAACACCTCCTTTAAAGGGCCCCTCTCCGCAAGCGGGGCAAGCTCTGCGGGGAGGGACTATTTGCAATAATTTACACAGTTTACACTTTAATTTACAATCCTGCCCCTTGAAGCTGAAAGGATCAAAGTAGTTTCGCTGTAAATAGAAAAACATGAAATACGGGCTCATCTATATTTTGTTCTTACTATTTGTTTCTCACACCGCCTGTGGACAAAAGCCAACTGAACCACATCAAGATAATATCAATTACAATATCAAAGACACAGTTACTTCCTACGGGCCTAACACAATGGTCCGGCATGTTAGGCAAGATAGAAACGGAAACATTTTGTTTGCTGCATCATGGGGTGGGGTTTTCCGATACGATGGCAAATCGTTTACCAATATCGCCAGCAAAATAGGTTCGCGCAGATACTGGAATGTGCTGGAAGATCGCCATGGAAACCTTTGGTTCGCTTCTACTGATTCCGGCGTTTATCATTACAATGGGAAAACATTTAAGCATTTCACAACTAAGGAGGGGCTTGTCAATAATGTGGTTTTTTCTATTTATGAAGATAGAGCCGGCAATATTTGGTTCGGCACCGGAGGTGGAGTAAGCCGTTACGATGGGAAATCTTTTCAAAATTTTACCAATAATGGCGGTAACAGTATCATGGAAGACAAAACCGGGAAATTATGGTTTGCCACCGGGGACGGGCCGTGTGTTTATGACGGAAAAACATTTACCATTTTAAAAAACAAAGATGGCAGCTCGTTTAAAAACGTTTGGTCAATAATGGAAGATAAAAAGGGAAGCATTTGGTTTGGTGACGCTGATGGTTTTTGGCGTTATGACGGCAGCACCTTCACCAAGGTATCGGAGAGAGGCGCTTATGCGATCATCCAGGATAAAAAAGGAAACATCTGGACTACCGGTGACGTAAATCCTTCCGTTGGCCAGGGCTGGGCGCTTTCCCGTTATGATGCCAAGTCCCTATACAATAAAGTGCCCACTGTAAAAGAAATCATTTCAGGGGAAACAATGGATTTTTTGGGAATACTGGAAGCTAACGATGGAAGTCTTTGGTTTGGATCCGGAGGTGGGGTACATCGTTATGATGGGAAGACCCTCACGGATTTTAGAACAAAAGAGAATCAGCAATTGAGGCCTCACCACCAATTAAAATAAAACATGAAATACACACATGTATATGCTTTGTTCCTGGTGTTTGTTTTTCAGACCTCCTGTGGACAAACCCAAACAAAAGCACCAAAAGACAATACCAGCGTAGGATACACTGAGGCTCAACTCAAAGAGGCGGAAACCACCAGGTTTCCTATGGGTATGACGCGGCATGTAAGGCATGCCAGGAACGGAGACATTTTGGTTGCTTCTTACTTAGGCGTGTTTCGATACGATGGAACATCTTTTACCAATCTGACAGGCAAAGTAATTTCGCCCAGGTTCTCCAGCTTCTGGGATGTGCTGGAAGATCGAAAAGGAAATCTTTGGTTCGGCACTAGGGATTCGGGTGTTTATTGTTACGACGGGAAATCCTTTCAGCATTTTACAACAAAGGATGGGCTTGCCAGCAATGGTGTTATGCATATTTATGAAGACAGAGCCGGTAATCTCTGGTTCGGAGCAAGCCGTTATGATGGGACATCTTTTCGAAATTTTACTACAAAAGATGGATTTCCCAGTAACAGTATCCGTTTGCTTCTTGAAGACAAAAGCGGCAAGCTTTGGTTTGGTGCACAAGGAGAAAATATGTTTGTTTATGATGGAAAAACGTTTACCGTTTTAAAAAACGAAGATGGCAAAGCGTTTAACAACGTTTGGTCGATTATCGAAGATCAAAAAGGAAACATCTGGTTTGGCGACAATGGCTATGGCCAAGGCCATGACCCTGCTAACCGTGGTCTTTGGCGCTATGACGGCAGCACCTTTACCAAGGTATCGCAGCGGGGGGCTTTTGCAATAATCCAGGATAAAAAAGGAAACATCTGGACTACTGGTGAAGTGAATCAGGAAGTCTGGGCTCTTTCACGTTATGAAGCCAAGTCGCTGTACGATAAAACACCCACTGTAACGGAAATCAAGTCAGGAGGAAGAATGGAGTTTTTGGGGATATTGGAAGCTAACGATGGAAGTATCTGGTATGGAGCTGCAGGTCTTCAGAATGGGGTGCATCGTTATGATGGAAAGACCTTCACCTACTTTAAAAAGTAACGCCTTACTTTTTTAACAGGAACTTCCGGTAGTGCAGCGGCGTAACCTGGTAAAAGGATTTGAAGGAGCGGATGAAATGGCTCTGGTCGGCGAAACCGCATTCGAAAGAAATATCAGTGAGGGAGAGTTCATCATTGGGCAGCAAGGTCAGTGCCCGCTGTACCTTGATCGCTCTTACATAGTCACCGAGTGACATGCCGAAGTGTTTAGAGAAATGGCGGGATAAATGGACCGGGTGAATATTTACCGACCTTGCCAGGTCGGCCAGCTTCCAGTCGTCTTCAGATTCATGGAGTATCTCTCTTACTTTGCTTACCCATTGTGGCTTTCTTTCTCCAGCAACAAGTGCTGTATTCGTGAGCAGTCCGAATATTTCCAATACCAAGGTATCGATACTCAACTGGCCGGCATTGCCCGCCAGCTTCATCTCTTTAACAATTTGGTACATCAACATTTTTACGCGGGGATCGGTAATACGGATGCTCCCTTCTGTTATGCTGTTGACTTTATCAAAGCAATCGAACCATTGGGAACTGACCTCCACATGAACGCCCCGGGTAAACCTGCCTGATGCAATGTTGTAATGTGCATCCTGCCAGTTGTGAAACAACAGGTCGCCCGTGCAGCACTCGTACACATGCTTTTTATTGCCTTCTGTCATTCCTCCTTCAAGGATAAACGTGAAGTAATTGTATTCATGAAAATGCCAGGGCACCCTGCCCAGTGAATACACTGTGTCCGTGAGCGTAACACCATCGAGGTGGATGGTTTCATTGGTGGTTCCGTAAAACTGGCCAACTTTCGAGCAATTCATGGCGGTAAGATAGCAGAAAATCCGAACTTAGGACCTTATGGTATACGACAAGGCAAAATGGCATTATGAAGGTGATTTCCCTGAAGGACTGGACAGCTATCAGGCATATGTTCATACAGGTATGTTCGTAGGATGGCTGCTCGACAATGATCTGATGAGTGATGATTTCAAGAGTGATCTTGAAGATGAAATAGCCGAGTTCAGGAAAAAAGAAGTTACCGGCACGCAAATCTTTCAACGCTGCTGCGATGGCACGTTGTTGGACGAGGACATTAATGAGCCGGGCAACCGGTTTGCTTCGGCCTACTTTGATTTCGAAAAGGGCCAATATCTGGCCGACTATGAAATGACCCTTGGTCAGGGCCTCCCCTCAATTTATCATGTTGCCGACACCTGGGAGAATTATGACAAGCTGAAGCAGGTGCTCGACCAGCGCTTTGCTGACTGGAAGCGGGAAAATCTATAAAGATGTTGGTTACCTTAAAAGCTCTAAAACACCCCTTCGACAAATTCCTTTAGATCAGGGTGAGCCGCCTTGCCACACAACATGGGCAGTGCTGCAAGGCGACCAACCCTTCGACAGGCTCAAGATGACAGCGATCCAGGGTGACAGATTAATTTTTCTATAATTTTTTTCCAGCTTCGTCGAACAATCCATACAGTTTGTATGTTTTTCCCTCAACATTAGCCCTGACTTCTCAACTTTGTTAAACCAAGCCGAGAGGCAGCGGGAAATTATACTGCTATGATTTTGAAGCTGATCTGTCGTATATTATACAATATACCGGGGGGACGATATTGGGGTTCTTCATACAATTTAAATCTTTTTGTATGAGGGAAAATCCTGTACGCCTCCATACAATCAGGGACCTGACCGACTATGCCGGACATTCCTGGTATCCGGACGATCTTCAGATCATGCTCAGTAAAACTGAGCGTAAAAAGCCTTCCTTTCAGCACCCCTTTCGCTCTGATTCTTATTGGGTTATACTGGTTACGCATGGTTCTCTAACGTTACAACTGAACGAAGAGGAGTACGTGGTCCGTGAGAATGACCTTATGATCATTCCCCCTTACGCCATACGTTATTCAGGCGGGGCCGAAGACTGCAGTAATATAGCCTGTGTAGCTTTTACGCCCTTTTTCCTGTTGGATACCGGCCTTTCCCAAAGACATATAGACTCATTCGAGTACTTATCTACCAGTCCCTGCACGCATCTTCACCTGACCCAGCATGACGCCTCTCAGTTAATGACGGTGATCAAGTTATTGCAGGAAAAGAACGTTGCCGGAGACGACAATCCTTTTGCCGCCGAAGTGGTGCGCAACTTCTTTAACGTGTTCCAGTTTGAACTGGCGGGTATTTTCTATAGGTATACGAACCAGAAGAAAGCCGTGCATGACCGAAAAGAGGAACTGTTGTGGCGTTTCCTGGCCTTACTACCAGAACATGTAAAGACGGAACGTGGCTTGCAATTCTATGCCAACAGGCTTTATGTGACCCCGAAGTACCTAACGCAAACAGTGAAGAAGTTATCGGGCAAAACAGCGGGAAAGTATATCGATGATCAGGTGATCGTGGAGGCCAAGAATCTGCTCCGTGATCATACGTTGAGTATTGCCCAGGTAGCAGACCGTCTTGACTTCAGTGATCAGTTTTTCTTCAGCAAGTTTTTTAAACGTTATACTGGCATTACCCCTTCCAGTTACCGTAGAAGCGCCTAATATTATTGTCATGTTCAGACTCACCGGTGCAACTGCCCTGCAGGCATGCCTATTTTCGTGTCTATAGGTGATCGTTATACAATCGCAAAACAAGCCTTGTGGCGGGATTGTTCACGCATAATATGTCTATTTTTCAACACGGAGGTGGACATTGAAAGGAGGAGAATTTTAGACATATACCGGAGACTTTTTGACATTGCAGCTATGTCAGCCGCTCTCCAACTTTGCAATCGTTGACCGGAATATCTATAAGTTGGAAAGTTGATTCATGCGAAATATACTACAGCAAAAAGTCTCTGCATTCAGAGACGCGGATTTGATCAGAGAGCAAAATATGTATCCTTATTTCCGGGTGATTGAATCGGGGCAGGAGACCGAAGTGGTGCTCAACGGCAAGCGTGTGTTGATGTTTGGCTCTAATTCTTATCTCGGCCTGACGAACCACCCGAGGATAGCAGAAGCTGCCAGCGCCGCTATTTCAAAATATGGCAGTGGCTGTGCGGGTTCCCGCTTTTTGAATGGCACACTGGATCTACATGTAGAGCTCGAAAGCAGACTGGCCGCTTACACCGGCAAGGAGGATGCTATTCTTTTCAGTACAGGTTTCCAGGCCAACCTGGGTGTGCTGTCGGCACTGGCTGGCCGCGCCGATGTGTTGTTGCTGGACGAATACGATCATGCTTCCATCATCGATGGCAGCAGGCTTTCGTTTTCGAGGGTAATCAAGTATCGGCACAATGATATGACCGATCTTGAGCAGCGGCTGAAGAACCTGCCTGCTGATGCATTCAAGCTGATCGTTACAGATGGCATTTTTAGTATGGAAGGCGATATAGCCCACCTGCCTGCAATTACCACGCTGGCTGAAAGGTATGGTGCAGCCGTGTTGGTAGATGACGCTCATGCACTGGGCGTTATTGGTGTGAATGGTGCAGGCACAGCTTCTCACTTCAACCTTACCAATGAAACGGACCTGATCATGGGCACTTTCAGCAAGTCGCTGGCTTCGCTGGGAGGTTTTGTGGCTGGTGACAGGGCTGTGATCGATTACCTAAAGCATAAAGCGCGGGCGCTTATTTTCAGCGCCAGTATGACGCCTGCTTCTACTGCCAGTGTAATTGCAGCATTGGACATTATCGAAGAAGAACCTGAACGTATCAATAAGCTGTGGGATAATACCAACCACATGCTGCTATTGTTGAAAGAACAAGGTTTCAACACCGGCGAAACGCAAAGCCCCATCATCCCTGTGCGCATTGGTGATAATCATAAGACTTTCTTATTCACCAAGGCCCTGCAGGATAAAGGCATTTTTGTGAACCCGGTGGTATCACCTGCCGTACCTTCTGAATCATCGCTGATACGGTTATCTCTAATGGCCACTCACTCTTTCAGCCAGATCGAAGAGGCTGTAGAGAAAATGAAAGAAACTGCCCTTATGCTGGGTATTGGTCTGGAACTGAAAAAAGAAAGTGCATGACCGGTATTGTAATTGTACATTCTGCGAAGCAGTTGAAGGCTTTCATCGACTTCCCCCATGATCTGTATGCAGGGGATGCGAATTATGTGCCTGAGCTTTTTATTGCTCAACGCGATCTGCTAACGCCTGGTAAACATCCTTTCCATGAGCATTCGAAAGTGCAGCTATTTCTGTACTATAAGGATAATGTGATCAGCGGAAGGATTGCCGCCATCCTGAATAATAATCACAATCGTTTTAATAAAACTACTGATGGGTTCTTTGGCTTTTTTGAATGTGTCAATGACCCAACAATAGCCCTTGCCTTATTCGACTCTGCAGAGCAGTGGTTGCAAGAGCAAGGCGCCACTACGATCATTGGCCCGGTGAACCCATCGACCAATGAACCTTGTGGTCTGCTGATCGATGGCTTCGATCAGCCGCCGCTTGCCATGATGACTTATAATAAGCCTTATTATACGTCATTGATGGAGCAGGTGTCACTGCACAAAAAGGTAGATCTGTTGGCTTATGATTTGCCTATCGAGGCAGTTGGCGACCGCCCAGTATTGCTGGAAGAACGCTTACTAACCCGGCTTAAACAAAAGCAGATCACGATCCGCACGGTGAAGAAGAAGGACCTGGCGAATGAAGCGAAAAAGGTTTTGGAAATATACAATGATGCATGGGATGAGAATCTTGGATTTGTGCCCATGACCACTAATGAATTCAACTACCTGGCGAAGGACCTGAAGATGGTACTGGATGAACAGTTGTGCCTGATCGCTGAGCACAATGGCAAACAGATCGGTTTTGCACTGGCAATACCGGACATCAACCAGATACTGATCAAAGTGAGGCGCGGCAGGTTATTGCCTACCGGCATCTTCAAGTTGCTCTTAGGCATGAAGAAAGTGAATCGCCTGCGTGTGTTGGCGCTGGGCGTGAAGAAAGAATACCGTAAGCTGGGTATCGAGGCCTGCTTTTATGCTGCTATTATCCGCCGGGCCGGCGCCCGCCGGATGAAAGGTGGCGAGGCATCGTGGATATTGGAGCACAATGAGCTCATGAATAAGGGCCTGGAGAACATCAACGGCAAAGTATATAAACGCTATCGCATTTACGAAAAACCGTTATGAAGGAAAGGGTACTGATAACGGGCGCCAGCGGGTTCATTGGCTTTCATCTTATCGAAGCGGCCCTGCGTAATGGGCTTTCGGTATATGCCGGCATACGGGCTGGCAGTGATGTAAGCCACCTGAAGGGTTATGATATCGGGTATTGTGAGCTGGATTATACCAACCCGGAACTGCTGACGAAACAACTGGCCGCTACAGGATGTAACTATATCGTGCACGCAGCCGGCGCAACCCGGGCAGTGACTCAGCAGGCGTATGACAAGATCAACGCAGACTATGGTGTTAACCTGGCCAATGCTGCTTTAACAAGCCTTGGCGATCGACTCAACAAGTTTGTGTATGTGAGCAGTCTGGCAGCTATGGGACCTTTGAACAGTAATGACGCAGTGATCACAGAGGCCGTAAAACCAGCGCCTGTAACTGCTTACGGCAGGAGTAAGTTGCTGGGAGAACAAAAGCTGCAGGCTTTGCCATCGCTTCCGCTGGTAGTATTGCGTCCTACGGCAGTGTATGGCCCACGTGAACGGGATATTTTCATCATGCTTCGCTCCATCAATCGTGGCATTGAAGCATACATAGGACGGATTGAACAACAATTGAGCTTTATATATGTAAAGGATCTGGCTTCGGTGATCATCAACTCCCTGTTCTCCGGGCTATCGAATGAAGTGTTCAATATTTCAGATGGCAGGAGTTATGGTCAATATGAACTGGCCAATCTGTCGAAACAATTGCTACACCGGAAAACAGTACGATTGCACCTGCCTTACGGAATGATCAAAGGACTTGCTTTTGCCATGGAGCGGCTGTATGGATGGCGTGGCAAAGCGCCTGTGCTGAACCGGGAGAAGCTGCATGAGCTGACAGCTGTAAACTGGCAGTGTAGTATCGAGAAGGCTAAAACGCAACTGGGCTTTTGTCCGCAGTATTCACTGGAACAAGGACTGAAAGAGACGTTGCACTGGTATCATCAAAATAAGTGGTTATAATTTATACAAGAAAAAAATAAGGATTATGCAAGAACAAATATTGCCGGCAGAAGGAAAATTAGGCATCCTGCTCCCAGGTTTGGGCGCAGTGGCCTCGACTATGATCGCGGGTGTTATTGCCACCAGGAAGGGCTTGTCCAAACCGATCGGATCACTTACCCAAACCGGCCATATCGAGCTGGAAGAAGGAAGCAGAGACAGTTATGCCCTTATTAAGGATTATGTGCCATTGGCTGCGTTGGAGGATGTAGTGTTTGGTGGATGGGACATTTATGAGGACAATATATACCAGGCAGCTACGCATGCACGGGTGCTCGACCAGCGCTTGCTGGATTCCATCAGGCCCGAGCTGGAAGTGATCAAGCCGATGAAGGCAGTTTTCGACAGGGACTATGTAAGGAACCTGGATGGCAAGTTCATCAAGCAATCTGCTACGAAGTGGGATGCTGCCCAGGAACTGATCAAAGATATCGAGACGTTCAAGAAAGCTAATAATGTAAGCCGCGTAGTGATCGTGTGGACTGGTTCTACCGAGAAGTACCTCGAGCAATCAGCTGTACACGAAACGATCGCTACTTTCGAAGCCGGACTGAAGAACAATGATGTGAATATTGCTCCCAGCATGGTGTATGCGTATGCAGCCGTGAGCCAAGGCATTCCTTTCATCAATGGTGCTCCTAACTTAACTACTGATATTCCTGCGATCGTGCAACTGGCCCGCAAAACCAAAACGCCTATTGGCGGTAAGGATTTCAAAACGGGTCAAACGTTGATGAAAACGATCGTAGCGCCTGGCTTGGCCGCCCGTTCACTGGGTGTGACCGGCTGGTACTCTACCAACATCCTGGGCAACCGTGATGGCCTGGTGCTGGATGACGAAGAGAACTTTAAAACGAAGGAAGTATCCAAGCTGGGTGTGCTGGAAGATATTCTGCGCCCAGACCTGCATCCTGATCTTTACGGAGATCTGTATCATAAGATCCGTATCAACTATTATCCTCCTCATGGTGATAATAAGGAGAGTTGGGACAATATCGACATCTTCGGATGGCTGAACTATCCCATGCAGATCAAGATCAACTTCCTGTGCCGTGATTCTATCCTGGCCGCTCCTATCGTACTTGACCTGGCATTGTTTGCCGACCTGGCTCAACGTTCGGGCATGTATGGTGTACAAGAGTGGCTGTCATTTTACCTTAAATCGCCGCAAACGCAAAATGGCGAGCAGGCTGAGAATGATGTTTTCAAACAACTGAATACGCTGAAGCAGGTATTGCGTACCATCAAGCAACAGGATACGCAGGAACTGCCTGCGCTGGACCTGACAAAAGAAACAGAACCAGCTATATGATGGGCGTTGCCAGCATTATTGCAACTGCGGGCGGTATAGGTTTTCTCCGGAAGGGAGGAGGCACTGCCGCCGCAGTTGCTTTTTGCATTGTATGGTATTGTTTTCCAATGGGATACGTTTACCAGGCTTTACTGCTGGTCATTCTGCTGGCCGTGGGAACCTGGAGTGCAACAAAAATGGAGACTGTTTGGGAACATGACAGCAACAAAATTGTTATTGACGAGGTGGCAGGCATGATGATCACTTTAGCCTTTCTGCCTCATGACGTTGTGTATATTCTGATTGGCTGTGTGCTGTTCCGGTTTTTCGACATTGTAAAGCCGCTGGGCATCGGGCGGGCAGAATTGCTGCCGCGTGGGATGGGTGTGATGGCGGATGATGTACTGGCGGGTATTTATTCGCAATTGATCCTGCGGGCAATTGTGGCGGCTAAACTCTTTTGATCATGATCACTTTTCTGAAGGCCAATATGGCATCGCTGGTGGCTTCGCTGAGTGATTTTTTGATGACTGTACTGTTGGTGCAATTGTGCAGGGCGGATGTGGTGCTGGCAGCAGTGGCAGGAACGATAACGGGTGGTATTGTTAATTTTTTAATAGGCAGGCATTGGGTTTTCCGGGCAGGTGATGAAAGGGCAGTAAGGCAACTTTGGAAATATGCGCTGGTATGGACCGGCAATTTGTTGTTGAATACAGGCGGTGTATACCTGCTTGCTTCGTGTGCCGGGGTCCATTATGTGGTATCGAAAGTGGTTACTTCTCTACTGGTTGCTTTCCTGTATAATTATCCCTTGCAAAAGAATTTCGTGTTTAGCAATAATTGGTAGATGATGATTAGTTTGATTGACATCAAGAAAGGACTGGCCTTATTCTTCTTAGTAGCCTGCTCTTTTGTATTTGCGCAGGGACAAACTGTGGTGAGGGGTGTTATAAGAGACGCCCAAACCCGCCAGCCTCTTGCGTTTGTGAGTGTTTATTTCAAAGGCAACAAAGGCGTCGTGAGCGACGAAGATGGCAGGTATTCCATATCCACCGTCAACCCCAAGAATGTGACGTTGCAGTTTTCCTTTGCCGGCTACAAGGTATTGTCGAAAACGATCGTTGCCGGCACTACGCAAGACCTCGATGTGGCGATGGAGCTGGAAGAGATGGAGGCTGTGGTAGTAAATAAGAGAAGAAGGACCAAATACAGCAACAAGAATAATCCGGCAGTAGACCTGATCAGGAAAGTAGTCGATAACAGGGACCGTAACAGAATGAGTGCTGCTGATTATCTCCAATATCAGCAGTATGAGAAAATGGAGCTTTCTCTTACGAACAAACCGGAAAAGCTGATGAACAGCAGGCTTTTGAAGAATTACAAGTTCTTAGTAGAGAACCAGGATACTTCGAAGATCGAAGGCAAGAGCCTTGTGCCTGTTTACATTGAAGAAACTATCTCCAACAAGTATTATCGTAAAGATCCCCGTAAAGAAAAGACTTACGTGCTGGCCAAGAAGAAAGTAAATCTTGGTGAGTTTGTAGACAATGACGGCATTACACGCTATCTCAACAGCATGTATATGCCTATCGATATTTACGAGCCTAATATTACTTTGCTGTCGAATCAATTGTTAAGTCCCATCTCGGACCTCGCTCCTACTTTTTACCGGTTTTACCTGCGGGATACTATTGAGTTAGACGGTATCAAGCTGGTGCGTTTGAATTTTGCTCCCCGCAACCCCAATGATCTTTTGTTCAGGGGTATGATGTACGTAACGCTCGACAGTAACTATGCCGTGCAGAAGATACAAATGGAGCTGACAAAGCATGCCAACCTCAACTGGACAAGGCAACTGCGCATTAAACAGGATTTCGAACGCGGTACCGATGGGCGGTATCATGTGATCATGAGCGACATCCTTTCAGAGTTTGCTTTGTCTAAAAATGCTTCCGGCGGTTTGGTGGGTGAACGATCTGTCTCCTACAAGGATTACGTGGTGAATCAGCCGGGGCCTGATTCCGTATATGCAGGCAAACCGGAAGTGATCGTTGAAGCACCAGCTTCTACCACTGATAGTTTTTGGACAGCCAACCGGCATACCGCTCTTTCCTCTACGGAAGCCAAGGCTTATACCAATATGGACAGTTTGCAAAATATGAAGTCGTATCGCAGGCTGATGGACTGGGCTACGTTCCTGCTGGCAGGTTATAAAGCTGCCGGCCCTTATGAGATAGGTCCTGTGAATGCTTTTTATAGTTTCAACCCTGTGGAAGGTTTCCGGTTACGCTTTGGCGGACGTACTACGCCTAAGTTCAGCAAACGGCTGTATTTTGAAAACTATGTAGCGTATGGCTTCAAGGATGAAAAGGTGAAGTACTTTTTATCCGGCGCTTACTCTTTCAATGGCAAATCAATTTATTCGTATCCGCTCAACTTTATACGGCTGGGTTTCCAGCATGACACAAAGATACCTGGACAGGAACTGCAGTTTGTACAGGAAGACAACTTCCTGCTGTCTTTCAAACGGGGCGACAATAACAGGTGGTTGTATAACGACATTTTTACTGCCGAGTATGTACGGGAGTTTGGCAAGAACTTCCGCTATACTTTCGGCTTCAAGAACTGGAAGCAACAGGCAGCCGGCAGTATCATTTATCAAAAGCCCAATGGCAGCGACATAACGACTATTCCTGACATTACCACTACTGAGCTTTCGGCTGAATTGCGTTGGGCCCCCAATGAGCAATTTTATCAGGGTAAAGCCTACCGTATTCCCATCTATAATAAGTATCCTATTTTCCGCCTTCGCTATGCGCAAGGCTTCAAAGGATTAGTGAAGGGTGATTATGATTATCAGCAGCTGACGCTGAATATTTTCAAACGGTTCTATTTATCGCAGTTCGGTTACGCGGACGTGGTGACTGAAGGTGGTTATACTTTCGGGCAACTCCCCTACCCCTTGCTCACCATTCACCGGGCCAACCAATCGTATGCTTACCAATTGAACTCTTTCAACATGATGAACTTTATGGAGTTTGTCAGTGATCATTATGTATCGGTAAGCACAGACTATTATTTCAATGGTTTCATCTTTAATAAGCTGCCGCTTATTAAAAAGCTGAAGCTGCGTGAGGTGGCCGGCTTTAAGCTACTGTATGGCGGTGTGCGCAAGGAAAACAATCCTGCCTACAATAAGAATACCTTTTTATTCCCTACGGATGAGGATGGTACCACCACTACTTTTTCGCTGGGGAACAAGCCATATATGGAGGCCAATGTGGGCATCGGTAATATATTCAAAGTGTTGCGTGTAGATCTCGTGAAGCGTCTTACATACCTGGAAAATCCGGATGCGCCTAACTGGGGCATACGTGCCAGGGTAAAGTTTGATTTTTAAACTATTCTGTTATGAGCCAGATCGCAATGCGTGACCGTTTACAAAAGGGCATTTACAGTATAATAGATCCTGTGGTGCGTGGATTGGTGAAGATAGGTGTGACGCCTAATTTCATTACCACCACTGGCCTGGTGCTGAATATCGGTGTGGCCATTGTATTTATCCTGGGTGCTGAAGAGGGCAACCGGGGTGACTTTTCTTATGTGGGCTGGGCAGGCGGGCTGATCCTGTTTGCCGGCTTGTTTGATATGCTGGATGGTCAGGTGGCACGGGTGGGTAATATGAGTTCACGCTTTGGAGCGTTGTATGATTCAGTGCTGGACAGGTACAGTGAGCTGTTTATGTTCCTCGGTATTTGTTATTACCTCGTGGCGCATCACTATTTTCTGAGTTCCCTGTTTGCGTTCATCGCGCTGATCGGTTCTATGATGGTGAGTTATACACGTGCGCGCAGTGAAGGACTGGGCATTCAGAATAAAGGTGGTTTGATGCAGCGGCCAGAACGAGTGGTGCTCACTGCCGTATCGGCCATTGCCTGTGGCATTACGGCTTCTGTGATCGGTGGCAATTATAAGTTGTCGATACCAGGTATTCCTTTCCATGTGTTTGAAACCATGTCGGTGTTTACCATCCCTATTACCGTGATGGCTGTATTGACCAACGTTACTGCAATTAAAAGATTAATGGACGCTAAAAAGGCGCTCGACTAATAGATTATGAAACGTATTTTATTTCTTGTATTGGTGGGTTGCTTAGCTGTTTTGCATGGAACAGCACAAGAGGGGTTCCCGGTTCCGCCGGCTGATGCCAAGCAGTTGTTTTACCTACAGCGGACTTCCAATACCAACACGATCGTATACGAACTGAATTATAAAGATGGGGCACTCGATACACGCAGCCCTGTTCACCCATTTTGGATAAGGTATACCGAGCAAAGTCAACGGGCCGAGCTAAGCTGGATCCAGCGTACGTTTGCCTATGGGGTGAAGGTGAAACAGCAGCAAGATGGCAGCTACCGGATAAGGCTGGTTTCTTATGCAGGGTATTCCATGTATTTGAGAAAAGGAGCAGACGGGAAGCACAGGCTGTACGCGCCCATCAACGGACAAATGATGCTACTCAACCGTATTTTTGTGAAGATTACCGGTGGATCTATGTGGTCGCCGGATATCGAGTACTTCGAGTTAAGCGGAACAGACCCGGCTACCGGCAAACCTGTTGTTGAACGAAGAAAAGTATTGGCCAGCGAGATTAAAGAGTGATCGATCTAAAATATTCGTGCGATGAAAAAGTTGTATATATCCAACTCCACAGAATCGGTGAGGATGTTCAAGACCAACTGGATGGAAGCGCTTTCCAAAGTGCACTTCTCCATACCGTTGTTTATTTATATTCCGGTGATCGGGGTAATGACCTGGCTGGCCTTTGATAAAGGCATTGCTATAGGCTATTATTTTTTATTCCTGGTTGCAGGCGTCGCTGTTTGGACAGCCACAGAATATGTATTGCACCGTTTCGTATTCCATTTTGAACCTTCTTCCGAATGGGGCAAGCGTATCCATTTTATCTTTCATGGTGTTCATCATGATTATCCCAAGGATGCCAAACGTCTCGTGATGCCTCCATCTGCCAGTATTCCTTTGGCTATCGGTTTTTACTTTTTGTTTTCCCTGTTCTTCTCCAATAAGGTTTATCTGTATCCTTTTTATGCCGGTTTTATTGCGGGTTACCTCGTCTATGACATGATGCATTATGCCATGCACCATTATAATTTCAAAAGTGAACTGATGAAGCGGGTGAAGCAACATCATATGTTGCATCATTACTCCGACCCCACCAAGGGGTATGGCGTAAGTTCCTCGCTGTGGGATGTTATTTTACGATCAGGTTTTCCCAAGAAGAAAAAGTAATATGCTGAAATCCGCTCCCGCTGTTTTTTTTGCTCCGCGAACGGTTGTGATCACAACGCTTATTTCTGCTTTGTACCTGCTGCTTTCGATATGGCTCGTGGGGTTCAAAACGGATCAACTGGTGCTGATTGCTATTTTTAATGGGCTGTATTATGGCTCCGGCATTACACGGAAATTCATTACCGGGTTTTCCATCTTTATCGTTTACTGGATCATTTACGATTACATGAAGGCTTTTCCCAATTATGCATTCAACGACGTGCATATCGGGGAACTGTACAATGCCGAAAAGAGCGTATTTGGCATTAGTACTGTGGCAGGCGTGGTTACGCCCAATGAATATTTCCTACAACATCATACTACGGCTGGCGACTTTTTGAGTGGGTTGTTTTATTTATGCTGGGTGCCAGTCCCTTTACTGTTTGCCGCTTTTCTGTTTTTCAGGAACAGGGCTTTATTCCTGCGCTTTTTGCTTGCCTTCTTCGTGGTCAATATGCTGGGGTTTGTGGTGTATTATATTTACCCGGCGGCACCACCGTGGTATGTGCAGGAGCATGGGTTTGATCTTATTGCCGGCACGCCTGGCAATACTGCCGGCCTGAAGCGGTTTGATGACTTGTTGGGTGTTACCATCTTTCAATCGCTGTATGCCAAGGGCTCTAATGTATTTGCGGCTATGCCTTCTTTGCATTCTTCTTATCCCGTGATCGTGTTGTTTTATGGTATTAAAGGACGTTTCCGATATGGCAGTATTGTTTTTGCCGTGATCATGGGGGGCATCTGGTGGGCGGCTGTATACACCAGTCATCATTATATATTGGATGTGCTGGCGGGTATTTGTTGTGCGGCGACAGGTATTTTCCTGGTGGAACGGGGCGTTTCCCGGCCGGGATGGTTTTCGAGATTCTACAATTCTTATTTATATAAAATTGGTTAAGTAATTATGAGCGGTACTTCCCTTTCACCTGACAAACAAGCGATCCTTACGCGGTTAAGTAACGGAAACTTCGACGCCTTTCTGTATGATTGTGACGGTACGTTGGCCGATAACATGGGCGCTCATAAGGCCTCTTACCGTGCTGTAGCCAACATGTATGGTTTTGAACTGGATGATGCCATTATCGATGAACTGGCTGGCTGGCCTATTATACAAGTGGCTGATGAGATCAGGAAGCGGTACCACGCGAATTTCGATCCGGTAGTTTTTGCACAACAAAAGAATATCCTGTACGAAAGTTCTTATATCACCGAGACCAAACCTATCGAATTTGTGGTAGAACACTTAAAGGCGCATGCCGGTAAGGTTCGTATCGGTGTAGTATCCGGTGGTACCCGTGCCTCCGTGTCCAAAACGCTCCGGCTGCTCGGCATCAGCCAGCTTGTAGAAGTACTCGTATGCGCGGGCGAAACGCCCAATGGCAAGCCCTTCCCCGATCCTTTTTTGCTGGCCGCCAAACAGCTCAGCGTGGCCCCCACCAGGTGTCTTGTTTTTGAGGACGGCGTGCCCGGCGTGAAAGCAGCTGAAGCTGCGGGTATGCAGTGGATACGGATAGACCATTTGTAGCGGTTGTCTCGTTTTTCAGGTCGTTCGTCTAATAGCCCAAGGGTTGAGTGAGGAAAAACTTATATTTGGTTTAACCTTAACCATCCCCTGTATGCAGATTGCCAAAGCCTGTTTAGCCTTACTGTTATTGCTCCATGGTATTGTGGGTTGTGCACAAAACCGCTCCAACTGGAATAATAAGAAGTGCGCGGTTGCCCTCACCTATGACGATGCCCTGAATATCCACCTCGACAAAGTGATACCTGCCCTCGATTCCATGGGGTTTAAAGCCACCTTCTACCTGATCGGCTCTTCCGACGCTTTTACGAAACGTATTCCTGAATGGAGAAAGGCAGCCGCCAACGGGCATGAGCTGGGTAATCATACGCTGTTTCATCCCTGCTACGGCAAACGGCCCGGCCGCGAATGGGTACGACCGGATTATGACCTGAATAATTATACGATGCTGCGTGCTGTCAATGAGATAAAGATGAATAGTGCGCTACTGGAGGCCACTGATGGCAAAAAGAGAAGAACACTGGCCTGTCCCTGTGGTGATTCGAAAGTTGCAGACTCTTCTTTTCTTTATAAAGTAAAGGATGATTTTGTAGCCATGCGTGATGGCACTCCTGATGCCGATGAAGTGAATGGTTTTGGCCGCAGGACGATTCAGTGGATGTCGCCCTCCAACCATACAGGCGCCCAACTAATAGACGCCGTTAAAAGGGCGATGGAGAGCAATGCCCTCGTTATTTTTGTCTTCCATGGTGTAGGTGGTGATCACTCCATTAATGTATCCGCAGAAGCGCATAGGGAACTACTTCAGTTCCTGAAGCAAAATGAGTCGCAGGTATGGGTGGCTCCTTTCGTCGACATTGCTGCATCTATGAAGAAGCAATAAAGCAATTGTCTATCTAATGCGCTCGTCCAGTTCCCGCTGTATGCGCTGTGTAAATGCCTCGTTCCAGATAGACCAGTGATTGGCTTTGGGAATGAGCTCTACCGTAATATTTGCTTTAACCTGTGTTGCTTTTTCCTTGAATAGTTTCACCGATCGGTCGAGGTAAAAATTATCTTCAGCACCGGCGTACACATGTACCTTCTGGTCGATGTCTTTTGCCAGCTTTTTATAGTTCGTCAATAACAAATTACCAAGATCGTAAGGTTTCCAGGACAAAGCCACTTTGGGGTCGATGCGCCCGGTTACGCGGTCAAACAATATACGGGGCCTCCCCTGTTTATCCGGCTGTCCGAACTCTGCTTCGAAGGATTGCATCTGCCCACCATCTCCCAAAAAGTCTTCCACTTCTGCAAATCGTTTGATGCTTGACATGTATTTGCCATCCATCAGGAAGAAAGGGCGCAGCTGCCCGGCTTTATCATAATACAGGTTGGCGTCTTTATCGTAGATATTGGCGCTGGTGAAATCGCTGAAGTCTACCGGATCGGGCGAGACTGCCCAACAGCCGCCGAAGGCTTTTGGATAGTTGAGCTGCAGCCACAAGGCACCATACCCACCGGAGCTTTGCCCCATTACAAAGTGCTGACCGGGGTCTGGATTTGCACGGTATTGACTGCAGAGGTAGGGTACTACTTCTTCCACCAATGATTTACCCCAAGGGCCGTTGACCCGTGAATCGACAAAGGCGTGGAGGCCGTAGCGGGTTTGTGTTTCGGGGTTGAGGTATACATATATTTTATCTTTTCCGGTTCTTGTTCCATAACGTGTGGCTGGCCCAGCGCCTAACGCATCATAGTGAACGCCTCCCCAACCCGGGATGATAAACACCAGCGGGTAGCGAATGCTGGTGTCTTTTCCATAATTAGCGGGCAATATGACGCCCGCCTTCACGAAGACATCCATTTTATGGAAGCGTGACAGCATCGTGCTTTTTAAAGACAGTAGTTTAATGGAATCCCGCTCTGCAAAGGGACGGGCATTGAACTTCCTTATCAGGTAAATATGGGCTTCGTTGCCTGGTTTCACTTCTACTTTTACGTCGCGGGAATACCAGTTGCCGGGCGTATGTGTATTGACGCGTTCGATCGTGTCGACATCCAGTACAGCGGCAAACTTGTAGAAGCCGGGCTTGAGCTGGCTAAAGGCTATGGGGTAAGCTTTAGCGTTGGCATCGAATAGCTGGGTAGTGCCACTCTGCCAGTTACGTACATCTTTATAAAAGGTGGGGGTTGGCTCAAAGGGATCGGGGTCCTGAACGCTCTTGCTGGTATCTGTGGCCGAAAATACATATAAGCGGCCTGTGAGGGGTTGTTTGGCCGCAGTATCGAGGTGTACAAATAGTTTGAAATCCTGTGACCTGCCAGCGATTGACAAAAGCAGTAGGAACAGCAGTGTTTGGACCCGGTTCATTTCAAGTGAATTAGTGTAAATAGTTTAGTTATCAGCCTTTAGGGATAAGCTTTTACGGATCATAGCATAACGACAGCAAACTTACCTCTATGTTGCATCTTCTTTTATCACATATTCATGTGAAGGTATTAATCCAGACTGTGGTGATTGTAAAATGTTATGCTTAATTTCCCTGTATAATCATTCTAAAACGCTTGCTTTCAATGGGTATATTCAATTTATTCAGGTCATCCAATCCCGAAAACGATCCTTATTGGGAATTTGATAAAGCTAACCATTATCGCCCTTCTCTGAACAAAGATGATTTCTATAAGTTTACCGGGTTTGATTTTGGCTCGTTTATTTTTGATCCATTGGCTGAATACATTGGGGAAATAAAATATGAAAAAGAGCGCTGCAAGGCGTTTTCCTATGGTCAAAAAGCTGCTTTTTATTGGTTTCTCCTTGATATGCAGGTAACCAATGGCGGGTTTATCCAATATTATTTCAACGACTACGGAAAGTATACACCGACTATCATAAAGTCCCTGAAACATATTGGAGACCTTACCATGGCTGAGCTTGTGAACCGTTCGTATGAGCTTTATTTAAGGGACACTAAGAAATTGAAGCAGGCAAGAGCAGCAGGGCTTGAAGGTTTAAGTGGCTTGTATGATCAATTGGAAGGCTTTGAGGAGCTTGACGACGAGTATTACAAGCTCCACGAGGAAACCATGGAGAACTTAGAAAACTATATCCGTAAACATCCTGCAGAGTTTTGCGTGGATGAAGAAGGCCGGGAATTCAATATTGAAAAGGGTATTAAAAGTGGTCCTTTCAAGACCTTCTATGAAAATGGGAATCCCAAAGAGGTAATATATTATCTAAATGGTAAACAGACCGGAGAGCGGGAAGAATACTACGAGAATGGTCATATGAAACTTTCTATTCAAAAGGAGGCAAACCCCAACGGCTTCAGGCATTCATCTTATCACGACAATGGGCAGCTTGCAGAAACCGCCGTATTCATATCCAAGATAGAAAGAGAAGGATGGTGGTTAAAATACCACAGGGATGGGAGTAAAAAATTTGAAGCGGAATTCGTCAATGGAGATTTCCTCATCCATAATTGCTGGGACGAACAGGGTGTGCAAACGCTCAAAGACGGCACCGGTTTATATGTTTTCGATTATAGCGGTTGGCCAGGACATCTGACTCACTATGAACAGGAGTACAAAGACTATAAAAGACACGGCAAACAGCTTACTTATTCGAATGGTGTTCTCACCATTTACCAGGAAATGGAAAACGACAAGGAACATGGTGTTACGAGGACATATGATGATAACGGCCAGCTCAAATCAGAGATTCTATATGCGCAGGGTAAAGAGATCTCAAGAAAGGACTACTAATTACCTACGCAAGCCTGCGTAATTATTTCCTGCCTACCATTGGGAACTGGGCAATACGCAGTGTGGTACAGCCATAGGGCACCAGTATTATTTCTTCTTCTGTTCGCTCGGATTCGAGGCCGTATATATGGCTGTAAGGGATAGGTCCGGCCATTTGATTGTACAATTGCCAGGAGGGTATTTTCCTGCCTATTGTCCTTATCTGAATGGGTGCGTTTTCAAGGTTCCAGGGATAGTTGGTTTCCTTGCCGGTGATCTCTACTTTGAAATGCTGAGCCAGTTTCTCGTTGGGCATATCAAAGAGGCCATAATTCCAGGGTGTGGTGGGATGTACTTCGTAATAGTAGTCGCCGAATTCTTTAGGATCTTTCTCATTGGTGATCTTCCTGAAATCCTCCCCTATTTTCAAGGCATATGTAATTGGTCCACGCTCTATTGAAACAGAATTTTCGTACCATTTATTCCTGTACAAGTGCATGGGCAGGCTCAGCTCTATCACATCGCCCGGTTTCCATTCTCTGACGATTGCTATAACACGATTGCCATTGGCTTCCTGGTGCAGTTGTCCATTGATCTTAATCGTTGCTTTGGTGCACCATTCGGGGATGCGCAGGTGAAAGGGATAAGAAGCCTTTTTACCGCTCTGTAACGTGAACCGGATGCTTTCGCCGAAAGGATAACCAGTTTCCTCTTTCCAGGTGACCTGTACATCGCCGGCCACTTTTGTCGTGACTTCGCTGGGTGCATATACCAACGCAGCGATGCCTTTGTCGGCAGTGGTATACCACAGGTTCTGGGTGAACTTGGGCCACCCCTGGTGCATATTGGATGTGCAGCAGGGATAGCCTGTGAGCAGGCCAAAGCAAAGGTCTGTGCCTCCGTGGTTGTCGCCGAAGTTGCGCATCTGCCGGGTGAGCATTACCTGGTTTGCCTGCTGGAAGTATTGGTGGGTTTGGAAATCATCAGATATCTGTGTTGGCAGGGCATTGAAGGCGATCTTCTCTAACTTATCTGCATAATCCACATCGCCGGTGATCTCCAGCGCCGCTTCGAGGGTGTACATCATTTCAACCGCTGTGCAGAGTTCCGATCCTTGTGTAGGATTATTGCCATGCAGGGCTTCGTCGCCACCATAGAGGCCATGGGCCATGCCGTTGTACTTGCGTAGGTCGGCAAAGCCTTTCTTCATCGCATCGAGGTATTGTTGTTCGGGGTGATGCTGGTAATATATGACCGGTTCTTTCATCCCTTGTGCGAGGTTGACCGTATGAATGCTGTTCATGCGGCTCAACATATCGGTTTGCAGAAATCCGTTGGTGAAGTCGAAGGTTTGTTTGTGTAATAAGTCGCCCAGTTCGAGCAGGAAGTTATCGCCCGTAATGTTGTACAACCAATACACCATCTGGAGGTTGTCGCCGCCGCGGTAGCGCGCCCAGAAGGTCCAATGATCCAGCTTCCTTTGTGGCAACTCTTTCAGCTGGTATTGGAAATAATTCGTCATGAGTTTTATGACGCGTTTGTCGCCGGTGGCGGAGTAATACTGTTTGAGAATTTTTAGCATGACCATCTTTGGCCACCAATCGCGGGCATTGTCGCGCTGAACGCCGCGTTCGCCGGGATAATCTTTTGTGGGACCAAAGTGCCCGTCGGGTGTTTGGCTGTTGATGGCCCATTCTACCCAGGGTTTTACTTTTGCGATGAGGGCTTTGTCTTGCAGGATATAGGCCAGGGGCAGCAGACCGTCGATCCAGTAGGGTCCACGCTCCCACTGGTCGCCATCTCCACCCAACCAACCATTGCGCGGCCCCATCACGAGGGGATATAGCTGGTCGAGATTGCCAGTGGCGCCAGCAGCCTGTCGGAGGAGCATTTCCCGGAGCCAGCCTTGTGGCTTAATAGCTCCGAGTGGTAATTCATGGTAAGGATTTTGCCGTAATTGTGCGGTAGCTGATGTAGCGGCGCCCAACAGCAACACGGCAATAATTTTTATAAAAAGCTGTCTCATTCGTTATTTTATTTCAAATGGCTGGTTCAACAATTCGTTTGTGGTCCGAGCAAGATGCGACCACTGTAAATGTAGGCCTCCAGGTTGCTTTACTGTCCGCACATTTTCTCAATAATTATACAGATCGTATCAAAATGATGGGTTATTTGCGGCGCAGTTTACCTTTTATCATCCAGACTTCTGTACTGTTACCATAAGCGTTGGTACTCGTAAGTGCTATGATGGTATCATCATCAAGAATGCACAGGCTGTTCCAAAGTCCCCGTTTGTTGGCAGGGATGGTAAAGGGAACCGACTTGCTGGTGAAGTTCCTGGCTTGCTTATCTCCTATCACTACTTTCATTTCTGCAAATCTTTCCATGCTGTTGGTTCGTCCTTCAGCGCCCTGGTATGACAAGATGGTTTCGCCGCTCTTTAATTGACGGATGAAGGGGGCGCCGGCATAAATGCTGTCTGCAATCTTTTCTTTCAGGGCGTATTGGCGGTGGTTATCATCTGCATCAACCGTCTGGCTCCAGTTTTCTTTTAGTGCATTGGTGATGATGTAGGGCTTGAAGTTTACTATACCATTGTCTTCTATCGCAAACACCACATCCTTTCCATTGTTGAGCAGCAATGGTACCGGCATGCCATCACGACTGCGTGGGCGGAAGCTGACAATTTCCGGCTCTTTGGTCCAGGTGTGGCCATTGTCGCGAGAGCGCAGGAGGGAAATGTTTTGTTCGTTGCTGTGGGTATATGGTCCTTCGTTGGCAAAGAAGAGTTGTATTTCTCCGGAAGGTAATTGTATCGCTGCAGGCTCCCAGCAACCGTTCTCGAATTCGTGGCCAGCACGGTAGAGAGTTTGTTCGTTACTCCAGGTCTTGCCGTGGTCTGTGCTTCTTTTTACACGGATCGCAAACCGGCGGGCTGTATCTTTTTGGAAAGGACGGGGATTGTAGAAAGCCAGCAAGGTATGGTCTTTCAGTTGCAGCATGTCGGGCACCGCCATGTTGATGCCTTGCTCTCTCGGAGCAATGACGATGGGCGCCGACCAGGTTTTACCCAGATCATTGCTGGTGACTCCTACTGTAGCACCGTCCTGTTCGTAAATGGTGAACAGGGAACGATCGTGGAGCTGGATCATGCGGGCATAGCCGCTGTAGCGGGCGCCGGGCGCTGAGACTCTTGTGAGGGAGGTAGAATCCCATTGGATAGAGGGTGTTGCTACTTTTGCTTGCCCGACGGCATTCTGGCGCGGTAGGCTCTGTAGCAGTATTACATAGATTACGACTAAATAAAGATGTTTTTTCACTCTTCCAAGGTAAGTGAAAAATGGTTTTAGGCAAAGCTATCATTGGTGGCACAAGCGTGTGAGGCACAAGCACCCCGCCTCACTGATCTGATCTGCCCTGCATGCTTGCGCCAGTTTCGGAAAAAAAGTATGATTGAAAGACGGAGGTTATAACTTATATTGAGACTCTCTTATACATTTTGCATGTCCCAACAACCCATATCGATAGCTGCCCATGAGATCAAAGATATCTTTATCATGTTGCAGGTTGCCAACAACCAAGTGCTGTTTATCCTGCTGGCTTCGGATGGGACCATCAACAGAAAGGGCGATGGCAGTCCGGATTGCAAAGACCATGATCTGTATATCGGACGAACAGACACTGCTCCTATCATAGAGGAACTCAAAGCATCTATCAGCCCGGAGATGATCACCTTTCTCCATGGGACTTATGATGCATCAGAGAAAAAAGGCCGGACCTGTAGTCTCAAAATTGGCTTCAAAACTGATAGCATTGAAACCGGGATCGAATTCATATATGGTGAGCATTCAACGGGCGTACCCACTGAATTCAGACAGTTGGTAACAAAAGCTGTACAACTTACCAATCCCTGGCATGCATCACAGAAAAGAGCCAGTACTCAAGCTCAGCTGCAGGCTAAACCATGGTGGAAATTCTGGTAGGATCAGCCTGGCCTGTTATTCAATCTTTAGCTTAAGAATTACTGGCTTCACTAATTTTTCGGGGTTGGTGATGGTGCCATCGGGCTGCAGGCTTCGTAGCTGGGCGTTGGCAATGTAGTGGAACTCGCCGTTTACAATAGTGCCTGTAGTGGGAATGATAAAGTCTTTGCGGAAGGTTTGCAGGATTTCTGTTTTTGTGATCGTATTTGTTTTCAGGTCGTAGTAAAATCTGACAATTCTATCGTCCTGGTTGCCGGAATCCTGTATGCCCAGTAATGTTCCTTTGTAATAATAGAGGCCGTCGATGCCGTTGAGGTAAGTCTTGTTTTGGTGATCGAGCTGTGTATGTTTTCCGGTTGTCATATCAATTACATGCAGCCCCATAAAATCAGCTACGAATAATACTTTATTCTTTTCATCCATTGCAATGCCATTCGGATAAACAAAGTCCGTAGCAAATTCTATCAGTCTATCACTTCCCGGAGTATACCTCCACAGTTTCCCTGCTTTACTATCTGTGAAGAAAACATCTCCACTGGCGGTTATAACAAGGTCATTGAATAAATGCGGGCCTTGTTTATTATCCATTATGATCTTGCGAAGCAGTTTTCCTGAAGCGATATCAAATTGTAGCAGGCCGGAATAACCATTTAACGTATCATGTTCTGCAGCGCTACATAACCATAAGCTCTTCAAATCAGGGCTTACTTTCATGCCCAGCGCCATCCAGAAACCGTGCTGACTTCCTACTGCAAAGTCTGAGCAGTTTCCATTACCAGCGCACTTCAACACTTTATGTTTTGCCAAGCTGCCTACATAGAAGGTTTGGTGCTGGCTATGAGCGGCAATCCCTTCGGGTATCAACAGGGAATCTTCGATCACAAAGGAGACCTTACTTTTGTCTATTACTGTACGGTTTTTCCTGAAGGCCGCTGTGTATTCAACAAACTGCGTATCATTGTATAGCTTGGAAAAGTTGCTATTTTCTTCTACCGGGTAAGGCAGTCCTCTTTCGGCCAGTATGCCCAATAGTGCCAGGCTTTGGGGAAGCTGGCCCGCCTGGCAATAACACTCTGCCAATTTGTATTGAATACCCGGATGGTTGGTTGCTTTTGCCAGCGGTACGCCTAACTGCGCGCACTGTTCATACTTTTTTTCATTATAAGCTGTATTGAACTGTTGGTAATCGTTGAAGAGTCCCTGTGATTGTGCGGTAAGGGCCGCAAAAAGGGCCAGTAGCAAAAAGCCATGCCGGATTGGCCAAAGCTGGATAGGTTTCATATACTGAACATACCGATTTATGGCATGTTCAGCACATGAAATGTGTTCAACGGCTTTTATCTGCTTACAGATAACCTATTTAGCCGAACCAGTTATCTTTTTAATAAACTCCACTTCGTATTTGCTGAAGGGTGATTTGTCTGTGCGATAGATATCGTGGAACCAGAGGGGTGGTTCTTTTCCATCTCTCATAGGTGTATCCCAGGCATAAATGGTATTGGTCTTACCGCTTACGAATCCCCAGTTGATGGCTCCGACATTTTCCTGTTTCAACAAGGGCATGATGAGCTGGAACAGGCTGCCGTTGCGCCTTGCCATGTATTCGGTACAAATGAGGGGACGGCCGTATTTGCGCAGGGTATCGATCGCGTTGCGGTGATTGTCGATGTATGAATAGTTGTGGTAAGTGATGACGTCAGAGTTTTCCAGTTGAAACTTGTTCAACTCTTTGAAGTTGCGACCATCTGACCATACGCCTGCGCTAATGGGTTGTGATGGATTGACAGCTCTTGCCCATTGAAACACTTTTTGCAGCAGGGGCATGCTCTTCATAAACTGTCCGTTGTTGCCGGGCTCATTGTACAGGTCCCATAACAATATGCGCTGGTCGTTCTTGAAGGTGGTCATCACATCTTTTACATATGCTTCCAATGTGCGGAGGGTGTCCTGGTGGTTGTATACCATAGTGCCGGGGTCGCGTACCCAGCCCGAATTGTGAACGCCTGTTTTAGGCGCCGGTTGTTTGCCGATCCAGGCTGTATCGTTCCAGCAGTCGTCGAAGAAAACGAACAGGGTTTTGATCTTGTGCTTTGTTGAGATGGCGAGGTAAGTATCGAGTCTTTTTTTGAAACCTTCTTTGTCGGCCACCCAGAGGAGGTGGTGCAGGTATACTCTCATGACGTTGAAGCCCAGTTCTTCGGCCCAACCTAATTCTTTATCAATGGTTGCAGCATCGAAGCTTTCTGCCTGGAACATTTCCAACTGGTTGATGGCTGTTGAAGGTTGAAAATTGCTGCCCCGCAGCCAACCTTGTTTTGCGTACCACTGGTTGGCTTTTTCTGCGGTCCATTTTTCCTGTTGGGCGTATACGCCGGTTGTCATCCAAATGGTCAGGAGCGATATTGCTATCGCTTTTTTCACTGGCAAGTGTCGTTTCATTGTTCGCTTATTTGTTTTTAACCTCACGGAACTGTTTTCAATTGTATAGCGCTGCCGGTGTTGGCAGCCTTCTTGTTGCGTGTAAGGTGGTTTGCGCCTCAAGATAGATCATTGCTCTTCCGGCATAGCCCCTGTTCAGTTCATTTTATGTTCAAATCATCTCAAAATATCGCCTCTTTCGCGGATAGGGGCTTGTCGTAAACCACCCTTTTATTGACGCAATCTGCCTTCGTCGATCCGGGAAGGTCAGCATAGTTTTGATCTTTCAAATCATTAATAACAAAAACTACCTACTGTGTCTACTTATCCCAACGCTATTGCCTGGTTTGAGATCTATGTGGATGATCTTGCCAGGGCCAAGCAATTCTATAGTACCGTATTGGGTATCTCTTTCCAGGATGTGCCTGCGCCCGATGGATCGAACGATCTCCAAATGTCTTTCTTCCCTTGCGATCCCGATCCAGCAGCGATGCGTGTGGGCGGTGCGCTTGTACACATGGAAGGCGCGCGGGGCAAAGGTGTTCCTTCCACCTCTACCATGGTCTACTTCCCCTGTGAAGATTGCAGTGTGGAAGCCAGCCGTGTAGAAGCCGCCGGTGGCACGTTGCATAAGCCCAAGTTTCCCATCGGTGAATTTGGATTTTGCGCTATCTGCCTCGATTCGGAGGGAAATACTTTTGGTTTACATTCTATGCAGTGACGTTTTTTAGTTGATAAGTTGAAATGTTGATAGGTTGAAAAGGAAAAACCTGATATTACTTATCCCCCTTTAGTTCTGCCAGGAAGCTGACTACATCTCTGATCTCTTTTTTGGTGAGGATGTAGCGCATTTCGGGCATGCTGGAGGGGGCATCTGTGCGGCTGGCCACGTCTGCTTTCTTTATGACTTCGTTGGGTTTGTCGCCGATCTTCAGGGTGATGCTTGTGCTGTTCTCGCCGTTCAGGATACCGGATATTGTCTTTCCGTCTTTCATTTTCAATATGACTGTTCCGAAGCCCGGCGCCAGTCTTGCGCTTGGTTTTACCAATGCTTCGAGGAGTTGTTCTCTTGTGAGCCTGTCGGCCACGCCATTCAAGCGGGGGCCTGCATTGCCGCCGTAATCATCGTATGAATGGCAACGGATACATTGTGCCGACTGGTTGGAGTAGAATATCCTTCTGCCTTTGTTGGGATCACCACCGTTCAAGCTGCCTGCGTAAGCGGCTTTGAGGGTGTCGGTTGTGGACGCCATGCTGATCTTCTTGTATTTGGCGGCCAGTTCTGTGGACCGGCTGCTGTCGATGGCTTCTGATAGTTCGAGGTAAACATTGGGGGACAGCTTGCCTGCCGCCATTTTCTGCAGCAGGTCATCGAGTGGCTTTTGCGCATATTGCACCGGCAGGTTGCCCAGGGTGAGCAAAGCCGCCTGTTGTTCTTCGGTCGTTTTGGTATTGATCACTTCTGTGAGTAATGCCACCATCAGCTCTTTCGACATATTCATTTTGGCGATGAGGTCGATGCCGGCTACGCGCACATTTTTCTCTTTGTCGGCAATGGCTACTTTAATGGCCTCTCCTATTTGTGGATATTCCAATGCCGCCAATGCTTTGAGGGCCTGCACTCGTACCGGTGCTTCTTTATCGCTTTTCAAGAGGGTCATCAATACCGGTGCAGCCTGGGCAATTCCCAATCTGCTTATGGCATTTCCGGCACTCAATCTTACCATGACTTCTTTATTGTTCAACAGCTTCGTGAGTGCTTCTCCTGTTTTGTTTCTTGCTTCGTTGGGGTCTCTTTCTATTACGCCGCGGTATCTTCCATCTACCCTGTCTACTACTGAAGGCTTCACCCAAGTGCCCAGTGCATCGATGGCTTCTGCGCGCATTTTAGCCGGTGCCTCTTCTTTGCCTGCGAAGTCTACCAGCAATTGCATTGCCTGTGGCGAACCTACGCGCAGGTTGGCATTGATGCTGCGCCTCAGGAGTGCTTCGTTGGTGAATTTGGTGGTGGTGAGTATGTTGCCCAGGGCTGGCAATGCGTCTTTAATGGACAGGTCGTCGTTGATGGCGCGTGCTGCTTCTGTGACGATAAACTCATCGGCATCGTTCAGGAAAACGGCGATACCCGGATGTTCCATTCTGCGCAAGGCTACTACGGCTGCAATTCTTACGGCACGTGAAGTGTCTTTCGACAGGTTGATTACCGGATCCGCTTTGCCTATGCGTGCCAATGCGAGGCTGGCTGCGTGACGGATGTATACATCTTCGTCGTTGTTGCTGCGCAACAGTTCAATGACCGGATTGATGGCCGGTTCATACACTATTCTTCCCAGCGCTTCTGCTGCAAAGAAGCGTGCACGGCTGTAGGTATCTTTTAATAAGGGCAGCAGTTTATCAGCTGCTTCTTTGTATTTCATATCGCCCAGCCATCTTGCTGCCTGTGCTCTTATTTCGGGGTCTTTGTCCTGCAAGAGGGGCAGCAGTGTCTGTGCGTATTTTTTATCTTTTCTTGCCAGCTGGCTGAGGCCCCAAATTGCATGTATACGTGCCAGTTGGTTTTCTGTTTGCCCGAGTGCTTTTTTAAATGCCTGTTCGCCAGCACTACCACGGCTCACCAATTCAAATTGAGCTTTGCGTCTTACCTGCTGGTCGGCATTTTTGAGCAGGGCTTCCAGTTCGTCGGTTTTCTTCTCTGAGAAGTCGGCGGTCAACAGGGTTTTGGTTTGTTGACGTTCTGCCAGGTTTGCACCGCGCTTATCGTCCAGCTTCCAGATGCGTCCATAGTTGTGGGTGCCCCATCCATCGATCCAATCGGCAATGTAGAGGGCGCCATCGGGACCAAAGTCGAGGCCGGTGGGTAACAGGCCGCCTATTACCAGCGTGTCATCTCCCAGTGAAAAGCCGGCGCCTTTGGGATTGAGTTTAAAACCATATACGCCTGACTGTGCCGGGTTGCCTACGAACTTGCCAATGAAGAAGGTGTTCTTATAAGCAGGGCTCAATGCCGTACCGGGATTGTAGACCATGCCTGAAGGGCCGCTTACATAGTTGGCAATGCAGGGAACGATGTAGGCTGCCTGTCCTTCGTAGCGGGGCTTCCACATCTTCTCGTCCATCCATACTTTGTAGGTATTGTTGAGGGGATCGCGGTATTTGCCGTATTGCCAGTTGGCTCTCCAGCCTGCATCTGATCCGTTGACCACATAGACCAGTCTTTCTTCTTCGCCGGCATGGTCGCCGTCGTTGTCTTCGCTGATGAGGTTGCCGTAGTCATCAAATACAAACTCGTGGGTGTTGCGGAGGCCATGGGCAAATATTTCGAAGTCGCTGCCGTCGGGATTGCTCCTGGCGATGACGCCGCAGTTGGGATATTCCCATTTCTTGCCTGTCTGGTCTACACCATTGAAACCGATATCACCAATCTGCCAGTAGATACGTCCATCGGGGCCCATTTCAACGCCTGACATGCCGTGACCGCTGAAGCCAATGTGAATGCCGTATCCATGAGAGATGGAAGTCTTTTCATCGGCAATGCCATCACCGTTCTTGTCTTTCATTCTCCACATATCCGGGCCTATTGCTACGTAAAGTGCATCGGGTGTTTTCAATACACCTCCTGCCACATCGGTTACTTCGTCGTTAAAATCATCTACGACCAGTTGTGACTGATCGGCTACGCCATCGCCATCGGTATCTTTCAGGTGGTATACGTTGTCTTTTTCTATTGTCATATCGCGCCAGTCGTGGGAGCTATCGCCGTTCATATCGGCGAGCCAGGTGTTCTGTTTGCTGTTTTCGGGTGCGAGGTATTTGTGGAGGAAGGCACGTTTTTCCTCAATGGTTTGTAATTGTATAGAGGGTATTTCCCAATCCTGGTGGCCGCGAATGTCGAACTCGGAGTTCTTCTGGCGGTTGGTGGTGGTATAATAGAGGCTGCCATCATCATCGATGTCGATGGCTATGGGTGAGATGACCAATGAATCGACTCCCCAGAGTTTCAGGGTTAGGTTGGTATCTGTAATGATCGGTTTGAATACAGAATCTACCGAGGCGGCCATGCGGGCAGCGACTGCGGGCTCCAATTTTTTGATGCGTTTATCGACGGGTGCTGCCGGTTCCTGCTTACAGGAGAAGAGCAGGGTTGTACAACCAATAATAAACAGTAATGCTTTGGGGTGCCGGGCTTTAAAAGCAATGGTTAGTGAGATCATAGCTCTAAAAATATCCCATTCTTTCGATACTTGTGGCCCCTTTTTGCACAAGTTGGTCACTAATAAGCCTAACAAGTGTTTGTTTTACACTTGTTATTTGTGTGTCGCCCTGCCCATATGATTATCGTTCTTTTTGTCCAAACCGGCACGTTACAATGTCTATTTTACACCCTGCGCAAGCGGGGCGGCCCTCCTACTTTTACGTAAATATTTTATAATCATGAAAACAGAAAATTTTTCGTTTACGTTAACGACCAACAAGACGCCGCAGGTCGTATTTAAGGCTGTGACCAATGTTCGCGGCTGGTGGACGGGATATCATGCAGAGATTATCAAGGGTGGTACGGAAAAGCTCCATGATGAGTTTCTCTTCAGCGCGGCGGATGGCATTCATGTGACCAAACAAAAATTAATAGAAGTAATACCAGATCAAAAAGTGGTGTGGCTGGTTACGGAGAGTAATCTTAGTTTTCTTGACCAGCCGGACGAGTGGACAGGCACGAAGGTGATCTTCGACATCTCTACGAAGGGTGGCAAAACGCAGCTTGTGTTTACGCATGAAGGGTTGACGCCGGAAGTAGAATGTTATGATTCCTGCGCGCCTTCGTGGGCTGCTTACCTGGAGAACCGGTTGTTGCCATTGATTGAAACGGGGAAAGGTATGGCCGTATAATTCTTCTGATAGCTGGTATCATTTTTCTGATAGTAACTGCGCGGGAAACGGCATTACCTTCCTCCCCCTTAAACGACCTTTCATGCGTTCCCTATTGTCTGTTATTGCTATCCTTGCGGTTATTCCTGTTTCTGCCCAACGATTCGACCGGCGACAAGCGGATTCTCTCAGGCAGGTGCTGGCCAAGCATCCTGATGACCGCACACGGGTTGAAACGTTGGTACATCTTGCAGACTATCATATTCTGAAGGGTGATGAACTTGAACCCAATCGGGACAGTGGCGGTGTATGCCTCGCTGCCGCCGAGCAACTGAATAAAACAGTGGGATCGACGGTTCTGGCCGGCCACCTCCTGCTCATGAAAGCTTATATGCTCCGAAAGGATGGCAAATGGCAGGCGGGCCAGGCAGCCGCGGAGCAATCTATTTCTTTGCTACAAAAAAACAATGACCAGCGGCTACTGGGCCAGGCTTATTTTGAGCTGCAGTGGTATTATGATTGTAACGACACGGCGCAATGCCGCAAACGCATATTGCTCACGGCGCTTGCCGTGAAGGCTTTCCACGCAGCCGGGGACAACCTGCTGGAAGGGAATGCGCTCAAGATGCAAGGCGATCTGCATGGTTTGCTGGATGAATTTGCGGCTTCGAATGCCTGTCTTCATCAGGCACTGGCCGTGTATCGTGCCATCGGTTATCAGCGGTTGCAAGCAGTGTATGAGCTGCTTGGGAGAAATTGCTTTATAGCCAGCGACTATCATTGTTCGTTTCAGTATGCATTGCTGGCGCTAAAAACCGCCAGGGCCACGAACGATTCGAGTACTCAGCTTGCTCCTATCCACAACTTGCTTGGGATCCATTACCGCCGGGCCGGCCGAACGGAGCTCGCCATCGAGCAGTACAAGGCCGGGCTGACCGTTTGCTTACGCAACAACGATACTTCCAATGCGCTTATACTGACTTATATGTTGTGCTGGAGCTATCTCTTCATCAAACAACCTCACGAGGCGCTCAGCGTATTGGATCGTCTTCCTCCGGGCTATGCCAACACTTCCCAAGGCTATGCCACCGCCATCTTCAGCATTGTGCGCCTGCGCTGTCATTTAATGGATCAGCAGTTGAACGATGCCTATACCCATGCGGTGATCCTTGAAAGGCTACCTGAACAAAAGACGCTGACCGACGACTGGATCCATATCGTGTATACTGAACTCGCACGGTATTACCTGGAAGTGCATGTGACTGAGAAAGCACGCTTGTATCTGAACAAAAGCCTGCACCTGCCTTTACCTCCGGGCGGCGGCGGCGGATTCGGCTCGCGCCTTGAAATCAATTACAAGATCGACTCTGCGGAAAGGGATTATAAAGCTGCCTTCTATCATTTGCTTACTTACAAAACCTACATCGATTCTTTATTTACGGAAACAAAAACGCGGCAATTTCAGCAGCTGGACATCGAGTATGAAACTTCCAAAAAAGCGGATTCCATTTCCCTGCTGACGCAAAAGGATCTTCTACAGACTGCCAATCTTCACCAGGCCAATCTTATCGGCAATATTACGATTGCGGGCATCGTGCTGGCGCTTGCCGTGCTTGGCCTGCTGTACCGGCAATACATGGTGAAGCTGCACAACAACCGGGCGATGGCTGTGAAGAATGACCGGCTGGAGCATCTGGTGAATGAAAAGGAATGGCTGCTGCAGGAGGTGAATCACCGGGTGAAGAATAATCTGCAGACGGTGGTGAGCCTGCTCGAATTGCAGTCGGACTCGCTGAGTGAAGATGCGCAGCTTGCGCTGCAAACGAGCCAAAACCGTGTGTATGCTACTTCGCTGCTTTATCAAAAGCTTTACCGGAACGACAACGTGTCGAGCGTGAATATGAAGGTGTATCTCTCGGAACTTGTGGAGCATCTGCAGGATGCGTTGGGAAGTTCTGCAGCTGTGGCTATCGTGCAGCATGTGGAGCCCGTTGAGCTGGACGTGACGCAGGGCGTGCCTGTGGGCCTGATGGTGAATGAACTGATCACCAATTGCTTCAAATATGCTTTTAATGAAACGATCGCACGCCCGGAAATCGTTGTGCGCTTTACTGTGGTGGATGATGTGGCTCATCTTGTGATCAAAGACAACGGGGTGGGCTTTGCCGGGCCGGATGATAACAGCTTTGGGCATGGGCTGCGGCTGGTGAAAGGGCTGGCAGAAAATATCGGGGGCAAGGTGATGATCGTTTCCTCCATGGGGTCTTCTGTGGAAATACAATTCCACCCGAAGGGTGCGCTTGTATCGGACATGCAGCAGGTGGTGGCATCGTAGGTATTGCTTAACTTGCTATTGATGCGGCTCCTGTTGCTTTTTGTTATCTTCTCTTTGGCTGTTCCAGCTTCTGCCCAATCGTTCGACCAGCGGCAGGCAGATTCGCTCAAACAGGTGCTGGCTACAACTACTGACGGCCGTACACGGGCCGAGACGCTTCTATACCTTGCGGAATATCATATCCGGAAGACCGGTGAAATTAAAAGTGACCTCGACAGCGCCGCCGCCTATCTCACAGGCGCCGAGCAGCTGAACAACACATTACAATCGACTGCACTGGCAGGTCATCACCTGCTCATGAAAGGTTTTTTGCTCAAAGAAAAGGGTAATCTTAAGGAAGGCAAGGTTGCCGTGGAGCAATCGATCCCTTTGCTGCAAAGAAGCAACAGCCAGCGCGTGCTGGGCATGGCTTATTTCGAGCTGCAGGGTTATTATGATTATTGGGACACGGCGCAATGCCGGAAACGCATATCGATGACCGACCTCGCGGTGAAGGCTTTTCATGAAGCCGGGGACAACCTGCTGGAAGGGCAAGCGCTGACCATGCAGGGTGACCTGCACTGTATTTTGAATGAATATGCCACATCGAATGGCTATCTGGAACGGGCGCTGGCGCTGTATACTTCAATCGGGTATCCAAAGCTGCAGGGTGTGTATGAGCTGCTTGGCAGGAATTGTTATAGCCAGCATGACTACCGGTGTTCGTTTGAGTATGCTTTACTGGCGCTCAAGGCTGCGCACGCTACGCACGATTCGAGCATGCAACTGGTGACGGTGGATCTACAGCTTGGCACGCTCTACCGCAAAGCCGGCCGGCTGGAACCCAGCACCGGGCATTTCGCAGAGGGGCTGGCCATCGCGGTGCGGCATAAGGATCGCGGGAATGCCGTGCTGATGGCTTATTCGCTGTGCCAGAATTACCTCGACATGAACGAACCGCGCAAAGCGCTGGACGTACTGAAGGGGCTTCCTCCCGGCCTGCCAGACACTTCCAATGTGATCATCAATGCCCGGCTGGGGATGTTGTATATGCGCAGCTATTTTATGGATAAGCAATTCAGGAATGCTTACACTTATTCGTTGATGCTTGAAAGGCTGCTTGAACGGCTGGAGGCGGATCCTGATTTTGTTATTGTGGTTTACGTGTGGCTGGCCTGGTATCACCTGGAAACGCACGCTATCGATAAAGCGCGTTTTTATATCAACCAGAGCCTGGCCATTCCTTTGTCGCCTTCCACCTCGCTGTACAGGCCACGTCTCGAAATGATCTACCGGATCGATTCTGCTGAAGGGAATTACCCGGCGGCCTTTAATGATCTACGTATTTACAAGTGGTTTGCCGATTCTTTGTCGGGAGAAGTAAACAGGCGGCAATTGCAGCAGTTGGATGTGGAGTATGAAACTTCCAAGAAAGCGGACTCCATTTCTTTGCTGACGCAAAAGGATCGTCTGCAGACTGCCAACCTTCGTCAGGCGAACCTTATCCGCAACATTACCATTGCCGGCATTGTGCTGGCGCTGGCCGTGCTGGGCCTGCTGTACCGGCAATACCAATTGAAGCTGCAGAACAATCAACTGATGGCGGTTAAAAACGAACGCCTGGAACATCTCGTTAACGAAAAAGAGTGGTTGCTGCAGGAGGTGAACCACCGGGTGAAGAACAACCTGCAGACGGTGGTGAGTCTGCTTGAAATGCAGTCGGACTCGCTGAGTGATGATGCGCAGGCGGCGCTGCAAACGAGCCAAAACCGGATCTATGCGACTTCACTGCTTTACCAGAAGCTTTACCGGACAGATAATGTATCGAGTGTAAATATGAAGGTGTATCTCACGGAGCTTGTGGAGCACCTGGAGGATGCGCTCAGCGGCGCTGCCCGTGTGGCTATGGAGCTGCATGTGGAAGCTGTTGAGCTCGATGTGTCGCAAGGAGTGCCTGTGGGCCTGATGGTGAATGAGCTCATCACGAATTGCTTCAAATATGCTTTCGATGCAACGATCGTGCGTCCATCCATCACCATCAGGTTTACTATTGTGGAGGGTGTGGCTCATCTTATGGTCGAAGACAACGGGGTGGGCTTTGCCAACGCCGATGAAAGCCATTTTGGACAGGGGTTGAACCTGGTGAAAGGGCTGGCGGAAAATATGGGCGGCGAGGTGGTGATCGTTTCGCACCAGGGTGCTTCGGTACAAGTGCGATTTCAGCCGAAGGGACCTCTTGCCGTTTCACCTCTACAGTTCTAATTACATCAGCTGCTTATTTGCGCAGTACCTGCCCATATAATTTCCGGAAGGTATCTTCGTCCAACCTGCCCCAATGGGCAACGAGGTGGTCGCGCAGTTCACGGGTTATCAACTGTTCTTTATCAGGCTTACCCGTAAAGGCTTTCTCCCATACATTGTATAGCACTTTCAGTTCGGGCAATAGTTCTACACTGGTACAATAGCGAATATATACCTGAGACACAAGGCTATTCTTATTTTCGGTATGGATGCGATAATACAAATTCAATGAATCTGGTTCTGCCGGATCAATTGGTTTTCCATCCACCTGGTATAGGGTGTTATCGAGCAGCAGGAACAGTGTATCTTTTGAGGAAACGGGTTTGCTAAAGGATAACTTTTTGTCGATGTCCTGCTGTTTGTACCTGTACGTAATGTAAAAGAACCGATCTGCCGGGTTGACAAACGAGGTGTTATTCAACGCTATTCTGCGCACATCGCATACCAGCATGGGTGCCTGTGGGGAAAAGGTACGCAGGTAGTTTTCAAGATCGAAGAGGTTGTTGAGCAGACCACCGCGCACTCCAAGGGTACCCGTTTTGGTAGCGGGTACGAGTATGTCTTTCACTGCTACGAGGAATTCATTTTTCTTCGAAGCAGGCGCTGTTTTATCGCGCTTCAGAATGAAATTGCCTTTTTCGGGGCTACAAACTGACAAATAGCTGTCGGGTTTATCGTAGGACAGGGAATCGTTGAGGTACACTTCCTCTCCTACCTGCAGGGCTTTTTTCTGGCCTTTCTTCTTCACCACTCCCTGTATGTGGGAAATATAATACACGTCTTCGGCCATCAGGGATGCCGGCCACCATAAACAGATCAATAGTACATATTTCATGCAGGTTGTTTTGAATGTTTTTTATGCTGGAGGAAGGACCTGACGCCAGTGAGTATGACTATATAACAGGATACAATACCTGCATTGACAAGTATATCAGAAAACAGGAATGCTACGAATACGATGATCCATAGCAGCAGACTATAGGCAATGAGATCGCCTAGGATCAAACCTACCTGGTAATTGTCGCACCATTCATGAAAGGTTTTAACAAACTTCGGGGGATAGATCAACAACCAGGATAATATGGTCAGCATGATCAACAGGTAGGCGACGAAATACCAGGTAATGTATTGTTTATCTGTAACCAAAGACAGGTATTGATTGGCGAGGATGAGGGATCCAGGCATTGGCCCCACCACTGTTTTATGCACATCGTGTTCGAAGTCGCCGATCACTATGAGTTTACCGGCCATGAACCGTTGAAAGAAAAATGTGTCTTTTGCTTTGACCTTAAGGAGGTTGAGCATATCATCGAGGGGGATGACTTTGTTGTTGCCGATGGAGTCGATGAGGTGTCGCTGGCGGAGGGGAAAGTCGATGATGCGGTTATTGAAGGTCAACGCTTCATCCACGGCCGCAAGGCCCAAGAATTGTTCCACTGTTTTGTTTTGTGTCTTCTCAAACACCAGGGTTGGCAGACTTTTCTGCCCATCGGCGGTGATGAGCGCCTGTTTGATCAATACGTCGCTGGCATACAATCCTGCTGATTCCTGGTATCCTACATATCCGGCAGGGATACCTGAAAATACGGGTGGCTTCAATTCGCCGTCCTCAATTGTATAAGGAATGATCACTTTATTGGTGACTGCAAGGGCTTCGCGCAAGGAGGCATCGTCTGCTCCGGGTTTATCGAACAGTACATCACAGATAATGTACTGGTATTGATCGTTTGAAACTTTTGCTATTATTTTGAGCAGGTCGGCTATCTTCTGCCTGTCGGTGATCATTTGCTGGCCGGTCCTTCCTTCGCGAGGGACTAATTTTTTAACACCACTTACATCCAGGAAAAGGAAACGGGCAGTGGTATCTTCCTGCTGTTTGATCCATTTTCGTTTGAGGAGTATGGATTTTTCGGCCAGACTGGTCTCTATCCCGAGGGTGTAACCGGTGCCTTGCCACCACCAGCACAGGCAGAGTAGTGCTATGGCATGGAGGAAACATAAAAATAATCTTCGGGGCCAAAGTCGCGGGGATTTAACAGTAGCAGGCTGCAAAGCGGCAGGGTTTAGAATTGGTTTGTAGTTGTGGGCTAAAATAGTAAAACTATTTTGATCATAAATTAATTTATTCTCTATATTTACGAACCTAACCTCCTGGTCAAACCTAACTTTTCTTTACCTCAGTATCACGGTCTTCATTCTTAAACCCATTCTCAACTTTTATGAGATACGTGCAGTTATTGGCATTCTCCGTATGCCTCTTTTGGACCAGTATATCAGTTGCCCAATCCGGCAGGCCTAAAGCGGCTTTCCAAACAGGTTTTTCCAACCCGGTATTCGAGAGCAGTTTCGAATTTTCTCCCAAGAACAATTACCTGATCGGCTTCAATGACAATGCCGAGCTGTTGCTTTGGGACATCCGCTCTTCGCGGGAGATCAAGCACATTTTTCCCAAGCAAACAGAAAATCCGGAATTATTTTACCTGCCGGATTTCGATTTTTCGGAGGATGAACAATATGTATTGATCCAGGACATGCCACAGGGTAATTATTTCCTTTATAATGTGTTGCTCGATTCGGTAGTATATACATTCACACCACCCAATATCGATAACGGGGAACGGTATACTCACGGGAAGTTTGCAGCAGATGGTCAATCCATCCTGCTGATCTCTCATACGCCTGGCAAGAATACACCTTCGGTCTTTAAGATCTTTTCGATCGACGGTACACTCCGGAAAACATGTCAAATAACGCTTCCGGGGGTATTGGATGATTATGGGCTTGGGGTAAAGGTGCTCACAAAGCTGATCGTGGGGAAGGCCATGCGTATGCTCAATAAAGCGCCGAAAATATTCGCTACCGCAGTTTCACCCAACCTGGAAGATGTTTATTTCTTTACGCCTGCGCAGAAGCTTTATCATCTGAACCTCAGCAATGCTGCCAATAACAGTACGCTGTCGGATAAAAATCTTAAGGAAGTGAAATTACCGGGCATGCCTACTCTCGATAAGCTGTATGTAAGCGGTAACGACCTGCTGGCGAAAAGGGAACAATTCCGGCTACGCCAACAAGGGGGCGACCTTTTTATAGATACGTTGTTCATTTTTGACCGTATGTCGATGCGACTGAAAAATACGATCACCGGCCGCTATCCAGCCATGACGGATGAGCAGCGCTCGAACGGCCTTACCAGCAAGGCGGTTACGCTCAACAGCACCGGCACTATTTATCTCGATACAGACAAAGATGCTGCGGGGAAGGCGCAACTGACGGCCCGGTCGGTAAATTCGGGGCAAACTTATTTCTCGATGCCGTCTGCAGCGCCCATGTTCTGGTATACAAAAACGGATTATCAGCCTGCGGCCATTAATGGAGGGCTTATTGTGGCCATTTCACGTGACGGAATGCTGGTAGCGGAAAACAGCCGGGAGATCGTTATCCATGATCTTGCGGCCAAGTCGATCAAAGGTCTGTTTTCCGGTATCCGTGGGCAACTGAAGCTGAACCAGCCTGTATTCCTGGACAACCACCGGGTGTTTATTCCAAAAAGTTATAATGATGGGTTTGTACTGAACTTCCAAAATGGTAATATAGACAGACTAAAACGTACGATCGATTGCCAGGATACAGCACGCAACGGGGCGAATGTTTATTTCAATTACGACAATACTGCTGCTATCGGCCTGCAAAGCGCCACCGCATCTGCTGCCGACAAGAAAATGGCGATCAGCCAATTCATGCCCAATAGCCTGTGTGAAACGGGCGACAATAAAACCATTGAAGTATATCATTCGGAAACGCTGGCCAAGATAGGCGACTATAAATATCCTGACAGGGAGTTCACTTATCACCTAAATATGATAGCTGGTGAAGACAAGAAATTCCTGGTGAATTACAAGCTGGTGGACTTCAGTCGTGGCGGGGCACCGGTGATCACCGAGTTGAAGATCATCAATAAAAAGGATACTTTTTTTGCCACGAACCCGGTATACCTGCCTTCTCAACAGTCGATCTTTTCGATCATGAGCACGCGGACTAAACCAGGAGAGCCAGACCTGATCTTTGCGCAATTTTCGCTGGATGGCAAGTTGTTGAAATCGGTGCGGCACGCGCGTAAGAAAAGCGAATCGGAGTTTCAGACCTACGTGTACGAATCTCAAATATCGCCGGACGGCAACCGTTTGTTATTCTGCCTGCAGGATGGGCTGATAGGGTTGTTTGACATCAAAGGGATGAAAATGATCCGAACGATGGCTCATGGGGAAAAATGGTCAATGGATATTTCGGGCAGGCACTTCAATTTCTATGCTTTATCTGCTTGCTTTATCGACAACGATCATTTCGTGACGGCAGGCAATGATTTCAAGGTCATTTTATGGTCGGTGAATAACGAAAAGCCAGAACGGGTTTTGCCACTGCCGCATGGGCTGATGCTATATGGGCTGACAGTATCGCCAGACAAACACTACCTGGCGGGAGCCGATATTACCAAGAATATCCGGTTCATCAATCTCGAGACCGGGCAACTGGACCTGACGTTCTCGGCTTTCAATTTCGAAAATTATGCACTGCTAACGAAGGACGGTTATTACATGGCAAATAAAAAGTCGACGAGCAACTTCAACTTCCTGTATAACGGGCGGGCTTATGACTTTTCTCAATTCGATGTGCGGCTGAACCGGCCAGACAAGGTGCTGGAGCAACTGGGTTATGTGCCTGCTGATCAGATCGGGTATTACCGCAAGGCGTATGAAAAGCGGATCAAGAAAATGGGCTATACTTTGGCGCAGGCAGAAGGCAGCAACGCTATATCGGTACCAGAGATCAGTGTGAAAGGCATGCCTGCTCAAAGTAATGTGACCACAGCGGCGGACCTGTCTTTTTCGGTAACAGGATCGGACAAACAGCTTGCGCTGAGCCGCCTGCATGTGTCGGTGAATGGCGTGCCTTTGTATGGCATGAAGGGGCTGGCCATCAAACAAAGCAGTCCGGGCTCTATTACGCTGCCCGTGAAGGTGCCGCTCTCGTATGGTAAGAATCAACTGTCGGTTTCAGTAGCCAATAGCCAGGGTATAGAGAGTATACGGGAGTTCATCACGATCACGCGCAAGGAAGAGGCTTACAAGCCTGATCTATACCTGGTGTCTATTGGTGCGGCCACTTACATGGAGAAGAACAAGAACCTGAAGTATGCCGCCAAAGATGCTGCGGATATTCAACGTCTTTTCGCGGAGCGGCGCAGTGAGTTTGGCGCTGTTGTTCAGCAATCGCTGGTGAACGAGAAGGTGACGCGGACGGCCGTGCTGAAGTTGAAGGATCAGTTGCGTAAGTCGAAGCCCAACGATGTTGTGGTATTGTTTTATGCAGGGCATGGGGTACTGGACCAACAGCTGAATTATTATCTGGGTACTTATAATATGGATTTTGCCAATCCTTCGAAGCTGGGCATCGGGTATGAAGAACTGGAAGACCTGCTGGACTCAATCCCTGCGCGTAATAAATTGTTGCTGATCGACGCCTGTCATAGCGGGGAAGTGGATAAAGAGCTGGTGGCAGAAAACACGCAGGCACGGACCACGGTGGGGACCAAGGTGTTTCGCAATGACGGTATCCGTTCTTACAAGGAGGTCTCTGTGGGGCTTGCGAATTCTTTTCAACTGATGCGTTCGCTGTTTCCCGACCTGCGGCGTTCGTCGGGCGCCTCGGTGATCTCGGCAGCCGGCGCCACCGAATATGCCGTGGAGGGTGAACAATGGACCAACGGTGTATTTACTTATACTTTGCTGTCGGGGCTCAAGGATAAGAAGGCTGACATGGACAAAGACGGCAAGATCTATCTATCGGAATTGCAGGAATATCTTCAAATGACGGTAAAGGAGATCACGGGCGGACAGCAGCAACCTACGAGCCGTTCTGAAAACCTGGCTAATAACTTTTGCATCTGGTAAGAGGATTGTGACGCGCCCTTTTACCTGGGATATATAACAAAAGGCCCCGGAAACGCGGGGCCTTTTTTCACCTTTTACCTGCTATTCAAAAATTGCCAGCTTGTATATTGACTTGCCTTTACTGATAATCAGGTATTGCGTTACTCCTTTAATTCCAGTATCAAACAGACATCATTTATATCAAGCTTTTGGTGACTACACAATTCAAACATCCGTACATACTCGTCACTTGTTTTTCCAACAGCATCCCTAATCTTATTGAGCATGTAAGTTGCCTGTTTTGCATTTACCTTAAAAATCTTTTGAATATCGGCATTTGTGACTTTTTTAAAATGGTATTTCGATGGCATAATGATATGATTGGTAAGTGTATTGTGTTCTTTGTAGGGAATACGAACCATACCATTAAAACACTGTATTGAGGAGAGGAGAAGAGTGGAATTGAAAGACGAGACGAGACGAGGCGGGGCGTGCGGCCACCCTCCTATCATACGAGAAGGATTGTTCATATTTTTTCTTTTATTGATGGTTTCGTATAAGTATAAAGCGATCCTAATGCAAAGACGGCTTCGCATAAGTTATAATCACTTATAAAAATTACATGTGCAGGAAAAAAGCAGGGATTCGCAAACGTATTCTAATAATGCAACGAAAAGGATGTGGTTCAGGGGGAACAATTACACGAAGCCTAAGTTAATAAAGATTTTATATTAAAACAACTTTTTATTCGAAAATTTGCTTTAAACACTCCCCATCTTGACTATAATCAATGGACCCCGTGTTTTACTAACCGTTAGTTGACCATTCTTTTTAGCTGGCAAATACCATTCAATGCTCATGGCCACCACCCAAATGCCGACATCCTTCTCTTCTGCTTTGGCTACAATGGTTTGGGCCCTCACCTTTACATCTTTCAATGGTAAAATGGTTGTTTTTTCTTCATGTGATGACCTCAATTCTTCCTCCAAGTTTATAAAGAGTACACGTGTGATGAGCCGGGCATGGGTGATTCCTTCCGGCGCTTTAAATGCCTGGGAGGGCTGGAAGCCTGGCAGAAAAACGGTGACCCTTTTGTAGATTGGCGTATACAACGTATCGATATTCAGGTTGGCGTAATCATTCCATGGCGCTTCTTCGTTGAGGTTGAAGTTGTCCATGGTGGTAAAATCAGCCGCTGTAAAACTGCGTTCGTGCATCGGTGCATTATTAGCGGTCAGTGCTTTTATCAAGGCAGCTGTTAAAGGTGCAGTTTTATTTTTGATACCTGTTCCCCTTATCAGGTAAAAGCGTAAGGTGCTACCGAGGCTGGCTGCTTTTTTAAAAGCTTCGTTGTTGAGTCGCGTCAGCTTAAAGGCGGGATCTGTTTTAACCCGCTCGCCGGTGAGGCTTATTTTCCTTACTTTATAATGGTCACCTTCGGGAATGAGCGTGTAGCCCGGAATTGCAGAGCGTGATTTTTTGGTTTTATATAGCATGAGTTATTTTTTTGTTTCGAGCCTTTTGCTTCGATAGCAGATTTCTCACTTCGCCGTCACAACTTACATTTTGTAGTTGCGAATGGCTCCGTTCGAAATGACAAAGAAGGTTGGGCTCCTTTTAAAATGAGAAAAGAAACCGGGCGATGCCCGGTTTCTTTGGGTTTTGCTAAATCTCCTCAGCTGGTGGCTGGTCTACCTTTAATACAGACAGACTGCTCAAGCCTTTACTGACGGGATATTGCTTGCCGTTGATGAGGGAAACAAACTCCACGCCGAGCAATACGAAAATGGGTAACGTACTGGCGGCTGGCAATGACAATGCTATTGCGTCGGGGTCGGAGGCCGTAGTATCCCACAGGATCGGCGTAGCTACCTGCCGTACCACCGTCATTTCACCGGTAACAAAATTGACAACAGCCGCTGCTGCAAAGAACACGTAGTGTGTTGCATTTTCGGGCGCCGCAATGTCGCGCTTTGGAATGTGCGATACAAGGTCTATCGACACGGCACCGGTAGCCCTTGTGATGGTGGACGCGAAGGGAACTTTGACTGTGGCGGAGAATGGCACTTTGTTGTTGAACTCAAATCCTTCGAGGAGTTTGAGGTTGCCACCCTCTACACGCCTGAAACCAAAGTCGCTAACGGTATCAGTTTTGAGGACACTGACCATAGTCCGTGTAACGCGGCTTGCGACGCGGTTATCCGAAGCTTTGGCCAGCTCATTATTCCAGCCCTGCCGGAATAGTTTACCTGCTTTGCCTCCGGCGGCGAATTCACTTTGTGCGCGGCGTGTTTGATCGAACTTCGGATCTGTTCTCAACCGTTCGGCGCTTACGCCTCCTTTTGTGCGGGCCATAAATCCGTCCTGGCTTTTGTAAAAACTCAGGTCGTCTATTTTACCCTTCAATTTTACTATGGGACTTATCTGTTGAGCCATACTTTGTCTTTTTTAGTTAGAGAATTGTTTGTTGTCTGTGTTGCCCGCGGTGCAACTTTATACCTGTGCTTCTGTTTTGAGACAGGGGCGCCAGCTACCCTGCCCTTTTTTGCATAAGGCACCTGTTTTTGGGTTTCGTGCTATTAGTATGTACTATCTACGGCTGATCTATGTACTATCTATGTACCATCCATATACTATCCATAGTCTATCTCTCTTTCCAATTCTTCACAATCTTTTTTGAATCCATTTTCTTTTACGCCAACAGCACCTGACAAACGTACTATATCTGCGCAGGGGTTTCCAAATTTTTTTGGCGCAGTTTGGGAGACTTTCGGATAGAATGGGATAAAATAGGAATCACTTTATCCCATTCCATCCCATTCTATCCGAAACCAGGATAAATAAATTTGGAAACGGGTATCGGCAAGTAGTACGTTTGCTTTGCGCTGTTAGTCATGACCAACCCACCTTCATTAATTCAACTAAACTTTTTATATGCCTACAACAAAAACATCCAGAAAGAAAAAGATGAGTATTGTGGATTGTACCCGCGCTCATTTTTCAAAGGCAACAAAAGCAGGGAAGCTCCTTCGTACCGCATTTGCGCGGCTGCTATTCAATATCGTAGATACGCAAACCACAGGACGTTTGACTTCGACCATGCTTAAAGTGGTGCAAACGGACCAAGTGAACGATTTCGGAAAAAAATCTGCCAACACCGGCGGACTGGGTATGCTGGAAGGCTTTGAATTCAATAAACGCAAGGAAGTGCGTAAAATATGCTTTGCCTCGTATGCCGCAGCTGTGGACAGGACAACCGGTTGTTGCACGCTGACATTTCCTTCGTTTTTACCTGAAGCGAATATCAAGTTTCCGAAAGGGAAATGTTATTGCCGGCTGACACTGGCAGGCGGGGCTTTGGATTTTGAAAAGGAAATCTACTTCACGGATATACAAACGAGTGAATACTTTACCCAGGGCAAACATCTGGCGTTGGCGCTGCGCGTGCAGCTGCCGGCCCAACAGGCACAGCCTATTGTGTTGCTACTGGGTATTGAATTCTATAAGAAGGTAAATGATCAATATCTTCTGATGTATGGTGGCGGACCGCTTGCACTGCGCGTAGTGCACACGGACCAATTGTTGCCAACGGCCGTCAACAATTAGCCAATGTGGGCATAAGTACGCCAAGCTAAAGGCCAGGCTGCCTACTTGCGCCAGTTTAAAAAACCTGGCCTTCTTCTCTTAGCGATGACCAGCAGCTCCGGCAACGGCAGTACACTGCTCCCTCGCTCTCACCCCGGCAAACGTTCTTCCCTGACCTTATGGGTTTTGGTGAACGCCAGCCACCAGCCACTCAGGACGCTTCCTGCTGTCTTAGTGGAAGGCTTTGCCGGGGTTATCGTTTCAGCAGGAACTCCGTTGCCGGTTGGGAAGAAGACCGAAAGTCGGAAGGACAGCAAAGTCCGGAAGACGATTGGCCGGGAAGACGGAAAGGCGGGATGGATGAAACCCGGGTTTTGTCCTACTGCTTTTCCGATGACCTGGCGTGTAAACCATTTTTTAACTTTTAAATTTTGATCTTTTATGAGTATACAGGAAAGAATGAGCAGTCCTACTCCACCCTTTTTTGCGAAGTTGCGTAACTGGAGTTTGATACTGGCCGCCGTGAGCGGTGCAGTGCTTACCACTCCGATCGCGCTACCAGCTATTGTGGTAAAAGTTGCGGGTTATTTAGCGGTAGCTGCCGGTGTGGCCAGCGCTGTGAGCCAAGCCGTGACTGAGCCTAACCAGGAAATGTAGTGCATGCGATAACCAATGTCCTGTAAAACCGCCTCCCGGATGTGTAATAATGTTCGGGAGGATTATTTGTCTGAACCGGGATTTCTTTGATTTTATGGATTGGGAGGAAAGTTTATTTGTGGACGGGTACGGGGCATTAATGAGTATCTGTGTTGATCACCACAAATAAATTTTGGATTTGTTTGGTACAGGAGGACGTTTTATCTGTTATAATAAAAAGGATAAGGTTTAATGGTTAACGAATTTGATTAGCATCGCGCTGCATTTCTATGCGGGGCTTTTAAACTGTTAATTCATCATTGCGTTTTCGATATACGCCTGGAAGGAATTCCGGGCTTTTTTATGTCCCTTGAAGATACATCTGTCGATGTCGAATAATATGAAGTGAGATAAAGAGAGAACACCCACAGCCATGTGCGCATACGGTAAGTATATAACGAGAGTTCCATTGGCCATGCCGGGAGTAATAATGTATTAAGTGGTATGTATTACCTGGTTTAGGGTAAAGTACCGGAAAGCGCAGATTGCCGGTGGAATTGTTTGGAGCAACCGACTTTGCGTAGCAATTTTACATGAGCAACGCAGGCAAGCCATAAAGCTGCAACCAGACCGTCCGATATGATACCGTCCAATACCTAAGAAAAAAATGATCCGTACCCAATGAAAGCTGTCCATGTCCTACGTGAAAAACGTCCGGCTCACTATAAGTGAAAAGGGTTAACTCCAACCCGCCCGAACCGTTGAAATTCTTTTGAGTAAGGTATAGGTATATGAAACAGCAATCAGCCCTCCTAAACAGGAGGGCTGTTTTATTGATATTCACGAATCTGAATCAATTCTAAACGAATTCTAAATTTTTTAGACATTATAACGGCACTCTGTGGTTGCTTTTCTACAAAATTGTTCCCTCATTAAATAATTAAAATCATTGAGACAATTTTTTTTGTTCAAATATTTTTTCATTTTAACTTTACTGACTCAACAGTTTTATCTGCATTAGTAGCTCCGCTCTCATTACTGTTTTGACACGACATACATTTTATTTATATGCGGCATGGTATGCCAACGCCTAAGCGCCCTGGAGCCTATTTGCGCCTGTATACCATGTAGCCTAAGGGAATTTATGTATAACATGCCATTATAGTGATTGAGTCTTTGATATTGTTTCGGTTACGTCGGTTAGTTCCATAGTACTTGTGGTTTTTCAGCTATGCATCGCAGCAAGCAGGGCAACCTGCATTTTCACTCAGGCTTAGGGGTTTAAACAGGCCCGGATATATCCGGGCCTTTTCTTTATTTAGCAGGAAAACAAAAGCAGCAGTCTGGAATGTGTTAGTTCTTTCCGGGCAGACCTTCCGCTGTGCGTCAAATTCTTACGCAGGGCTTTTATTTTACAGATTTCTCTATTATATTAGGGCTCTTATAGCCAGCATCCCAGAAAATCTACAACCCAACCGTACATGAACAAATTGCTACTCTGTGCCTATACCCTGCTGCTTAGCACAGCCTTCTCTGCTTCTGCACAAACCTTTTCTGTTCTCAAACCTATCAATCCCGGAACAGCGTCTTCCGATCCATCGTCGCTGACCCTGGTGGGCACCACGGTGTTCTTTACCGCCAATGATAAAGTGAACGGTATTGAACTCTGGAAGACGAACGGGACGAATGCCGGTACGATGCTGGTCAAAGACATCGAGCCGGGCTACGCGGGCAGTATTCCTTCCAACCTGGTGAACGTGAATGGTACGCTCTTCTTCCGGGCACGTGGCACTGGCAGTACGGACGAGCTGTGGAAAAGCGATGGAACCGCGGCCGGCACCGTGTTGGTGAAGCAGTTTGCGAATACAGATGGCTACTATCTGATGTACCTCACGGCAGTGAACGGGACTATATATTTTGCAGCCAGCGATAACGGCCAGGGCCTGGAGCTTTGGAAAAGTGATGGCACTGCTGCGGGCACCGTGCTGGTAAAAGACATCAACCCCGGTGGCCTGGGGAGTGACCCGATGTACCTGACAGCCATGAACGGCTCGCTGTATTTCACGGCCGATGACGGCACGAATGGCACTGAATTGTGGAAGAGCGACGGTACGGCAGCCGGCACTGTGCTGGTGAAAGATATTTACGCCGGCAGTACGCCTTCACAGCCTATGGCGCTCACCAACGTCAACAACACCCTTTTCTTTTCGGCAACGGACGATACGAACGGGCAGGAGCTATGGAAAAGCGACGGCACCGCAGCCGGCACCTTGCTCGTAAAAGATATTGAAGGGGGCGGCGGTTCTGCCTCCCCGGCAGACCTGACAGCGATCGGTAATACGCTTTATTTTGTAGCGGTAACCGCCGCGAACGGAAAGGAGGTGTGGACCAGCGACGGTACGCCCGTTGGCACGAACCTGTTGAAGGACATCAATGGCACCAGCGCAGGCTCTGTGTCCTCCACGGGATTTTACCAGGCGGGCAGTGTGGTCTACTTTTCGGCCAACGACGGAGTGAACGGCGTGGAGCTCTGGAAAACCGACGGTACGGCGGCAGGTACCAGCCTGTTGAAAAACATCCATCCTGCCGGTGATATTTTCGCTGCCGCCAACTGGCCGTTTGCCAGTGTGGGCAACACGCTTTATTTCAAAGCAGACGACGGCACCACCGGTACAGAACTCTGGAAAACAGATGGCACGGTGGCGGGCACGGTGCAGGTAAAAGATATATATGCGGGCATTATGGCTTCCTCCCCGTATGAGTTGGTAAGCTTAGGGAGTTCGGTAATGTTTATGGCAACCGATGCCAGCACCGGCAATGAACTATGGGCCAGTGACGGCACCAGTGGGGGCACTGTACTGGTAAAAGACATTGCGACGATTCCGGCTGGCAGCAGCCTTGGCGGTTTAACTGATGTAAATGGCACGCTTTATTTCTTTGCGAACGATCCCACGAATGGTGGCTACGAACTTTATAAAACCGATGGTACGGCGGCTGGTACAGCCCTGATCAAAGACATCAATGCTGGTCCTTATTCCTGTCAATGTAGCAATGGCACGGCGGTAAACGGCACCTTATTCCTGAGCGCCAACAATACTACTGACGGCACGGAGCTTTGGAAAAGCGACGGCACGGCGACGGGCACCGTACTGGTGAAAGACATCTATCCCGGAAGCACCGGCAGTTTCCCCGGATCATTGGTGGCTGTAGGCAACACTTTATTCTTTGCTGCCAACGATGGCGTGAATGGCAGTGAGCTTTGGAAGAGCGACGGCACGACGCCGGGTACGGTGCTGGTGAAAGATATTTACCCCGGCCTCAACAGCAGCAGCATCAGCAATGGGGTGGCCTATAACGGCCAGTTGTTCTTTACGGCCAATGATGGCGTCAATGGTGTGGAACTCTGGAAAAGTGATGGTACTTCAGCAGGCACGGTGCTGGTGAAGGACATCCGTTCCGGCAGCGCGGGCTCTTCTCCTTTCCACCTGACGGTGATGAATGGTATGCTGTATTTCCGGGCTATGGATGCCACCAATGGCAATGAGCTTTGGAAAAGCGATGGCACGGCGGCGGGTACGGTGCTGGTGAAAGACATCAACCCAGGTACCTCGAACAGTGTACCTGCCCAACTTACTGTGATCAACAACTTACTGTATTTCCAGGCCACCACGAGTGCCGGCGCGGAGTTGTGGAAGAGCGATGGCACGGATGCAGGCACGGTGCTTGTCAAGGATATCGAAGCAGGCTCCGGGAGCAGCAGCCCAGCAAATTTCGCTGCAGTTGGCAACACTGTCTACTTCAGCGCCAATGCTACAGGTTATGGTATCGAGCTGTGGAAATCGGATGGTACAGACGCGGGTACGGTACTTGTGCGCGACATTGCCGCCGGGAACAGCAACCCCGCGAACCTAGTGAACATCAATGATACGATCTTTTTCCGCGCCTATGATGGCACGAACGGCACCGAACTGTGGCGCACCGATGGAACAGCTGCGGGCACCGTGCTGGTGCAGGATTTCAATGCGGGAATATTCAATGGCAATCCCAACAGCCTTAAACTGATAGGCGGAAATTTATATGTTATTGCGGCGAATTCTGGCCTTGAGACGCAACTATATATGCGCACAAGCGCTTTGAGCCTGCCGCTGCGCCTGCTATCGTTCAAAGGCCGGCTGATCGGTGAAGATGCTTTGCTGGAGTGGCGCACGGCGAACGAAGAGAATACTGGCTACTTTATAATAGAGCGCAGCGTGGACGGACGCAGCTACCAACCTATCGGCCAGGTGACGGCTAAGAATGTGACTGGCTCGCATGTATATTACTTTACGGATGCACATGTGAATAAGCTTTCCGCGAATGAGGTGTACTACCGGCTGCGGCAAACCGATATAGATGGCGATGTTGATTATTCGCCAACGGTAATTTTGCCGCTCGACAAAGACCGGTCGATCACGCGGGTGTATCCAAACCCGGTTGTGCGCGATGTGCAGGTGTCGCTGACACTGCGCACTGCGACGATGGTGCAATGCAGGGTGCTGGACAACTCCGGGAAGGTTGTGCTGAGGCGCCAGTGGTCGCTTGCCGCGGGGGTACATACGCTGACGATCCCGCTGGGCAGGCAGGTACGCGGTGTGTACCAACTGGAGCTGAGCGGCGGAGGATGGCGGATGGTGAAGCCCTTGTTGAAGCAATAAATCCATTGGTTGGCTTACTACATTCATTTATTGATATAGGATTTGTTTCTGGGTTTAAACATGTATGCCTCACCCGTACCGGGAGGGGCTTTGTTTTGTGCAGCATTAATTGGAAGAATTGATCATTGTTATTGATGATCAAAAATAAAGTTTGCGGTGTCGTAATGAGAGAGGGTATAAAATTGCTGCTCCGCTGCCATAATGAGTTTTAGCAAGTTACCAGTCGATCAAAAAAGGTTAAAGATACAATTGGCGTAGCCTGGCAATACGACTATGTAATAACAATACCGCGCATCACTAAGACAATTGGGCTTTCATCAACATTACAAGTGACTAGCGCTTTTTTCTGAAAATATCCTGGTGTATGAGAATTATATAGAATCTTAATCTTTGTTACCCCTTTTGGCGGAATTGGTTCTTTTTGCCAATCTGGCGAAGTACAATTACAATCTGTCTTTACATCTTTAATAATCAGTGGGTGGTAGCCTTCATTTATTATCTCAAATATTACTTCAACACTTTTGTGATGTGGTATTTCTCCAACATTTATAATATTCTTTTGAATCGAAACTTTTGTTAGAGCAATTGACTGAACGGATTTAGTTTCAGGTTTATTTAAAAAGTATACCCCCCAAACAACAAGAGTTGCCAACACTAAAAGGGCATACAGTAGATTGATATATTTTATGGATGATTTCATAAGGCAATTATCTAAAATTTAAAATCAAAAGAATATATAATAGGGTTTCCATAAGGGTTTGTCGTTATAAGGGACAATAATTCCGGATCAAAGCTTTCTACGGACTGCTGCATGGCGGCGTGCTTCTGCAATGCAACCCGAAAAAGAATAGGGTCAATAATTGAATAAAATGTATCGCCTTGTACACCGGCGATACTTTGGATCAAGATATCCATGAAGTCATCTTTTATCGAGCGAGACAGTATAACTTTACCATTTTTTTTATTATAAATCAGATAATTATTCTTACGGTCTTCATTATACTTTACTACCAGAAAAGAATTAGATTCATATACCCCGTTTTCTACCCAATCATAGTTCAAATTATTTTCAAGTAATGTTTGACTATTATTCTTCAATGCAGCCGGGAATTTCTTATTTCCAAAATCAATAGTATACTCTGGCGTATAAGTCCCGTCCTTAATTACATAGATTGAATCAGAGAATGGTTCTGAGAATAGTATTGAACTTTGTCCCTGACGAATAAAGCCAGTATATGTAAATACCATATGAGGCAGGCTTTCAATAGGGAAAAGCTTTTGCTCAATTTGGCCCTCATGATCTGTCACAAGCAAATTATACATCCCTGATTTCCTGTTCGTATTCTGATTAAGAAAGAAGACTAAATGACTAGAATCAAGAACCGCGAAATCCCAACCATAAAAAGGCAATTTTCTTTTATTTATAAATTTACCTTCGAAATCGAATTTCAGCAAAGACATAGTTTCATTTGAGTAAACTATTATTTGCTTATGATAATTGTCGACATTGAATCCTTCAATGGAATGATATTGCCCGGCACCGCTTCCGAGCCTTCCAACCGTTGCCATTTCTTTTCCATTTTTATCAAGCAGTAGAAGTAATCCAATTTTACAGTCACCAAACAGAATATTATCATCCAATAAAATAATCTTATTTTTTCCGGAGATAAAAATGCTATCGTTGGATCTTACAGGAATGATTTTTCTTCTTGACACCAGGTTGTTTGCCTTTTGTGTGGTATCATTTACAGCCTGGCTATTAATATTTTTAATTTGAGGATTTGTAGTCTCAGTCAAAATGGGCATTTGGTCGTTACAACCAATTGTTCCGAGGAAGATAATGAGAATAATGATGTTGCTAGTTGTGTATCTCATAAACAATTAAATACCCGGGCAAAATGCCCGGGCATAGATTAAGGACAAAGTAAATTTTGTGTTTCTGTTTCACCTGAAGCGCAGTGATGGTTTACACAATTACCCTCTCCCTGTCCACAATCATTTGAATTACCTGTTTTGACCCCACCTCTACAGCAAATAGTGCTATTTATTACTCCGTAACCATCGCCACCATCTCCCGGATCAGGTTGAGAAAAAGCCAAATTAGTGATACCCAAGAAAAGCCCATTCAATAAAATGGTAAAAATGAGCGCATGTTTTAGAACATTTTTTTTCATTTGTTTTGATTTTATTGTTGCATTCCAAAATCGGAATAACTTAAACCTTAGAAAAAAAACAGCTTTTCTCTTCCTCCAACCTTTATTGGCTTAAAATTTCTGATATTATAGATCAGGCTTAACATAAAAAAACGTTGTAGTGTTGTTCTTCTAATATCAGCTTTATAATTTTCGCTAATGGTTTGTGTAATATTTCTATTCTGATCCAATAAGTCGAACGAAGACAATTTCAGGCTTGCCTGGTCATTTTTTAGAAACAACATCGTTAGTGCAGCATTTAGCAATACAGCATTACTTGCAATACTCAAATCGATATCTGGATTATAATAATAATCTAATGAGCCTTCGATTATAAAGCGTTTTGCGGGCCTAATCACAACTTCGGAACTTGTATTATATACCAGAATATTTATATTTCTAAAAAAGGAGTTATCATAAATACTTCGAGAGTATTGCATCGAAAATTCCTGGTTCAATTCAAACTTATCATTTAAGTTGAAATTCGCACTAAAAGAGGGCTTAAAATTCCAAGTATATGTGTTGCTGATATTTTTGTTCAATAAAACTTTCCTCTTTTTATAATCTGCATAGATACCTCCGGTAAGTGATATATTCCATTTGTTCATCTTCTTAAAATTTTTCGTTACACTTCCATTAACTCTAAAACTCCAAAGTCCTGATGTATTTACCGGCTTACTTCTTTGAACTCCTGCAGCGTCAAGTGTTCTCTCTATTATAGCACCGTCTTTTTCAATTATAGAATTGAATAATAAACGGTAACTCATCAGCTTCGGAGAATTGTATTTATCAAACGTTGCATAAATTGAGTGGTTCCTTGTAGGTAACAAATAAGGGTTGCCTGAATATATATAGAGCGGGTTAGTATTATCGACAACTGGTTGCATGTCGAGAATATTAGGTTCCATTACATCTGAAGAGTAGCTGAGATATAGATTAGGCATACTTAAGCCAAACGAAGGCAAGATATAATCGTATGATTTCTTTTGTGGTTGGCCTTTAAGGAGTGTATTCGTGAATGCGAGCATACGAAATGACAATCCAGGATATATCGTCAGTTTCTTTATTCGCCAATTAACGTCTACTGTGCTTAAGTTTGAGTATACCCAACGTCTTATACCATCTGTCAGACCTTCGTTAGGAATGGTAAATCCGGAAGAGGTTGTGTTTTTATCAAAAGTTCGAATGTCATTCTCATGCCTTGCTATATAGGCATTGTTAATAATTCTTAAGGAAACGGCAGAGCTTAACGGCTCAGAGAAACCGCCAGAAAGTGACAACCGAAATGCCGGGGTGCTGTTTATCCGGAGTTGAGAAAGGCTGGTTTCTAATGGCGGGTTATTATAAAATACATTATCGGCTTCGGTAATTTGATTCCTAACATTTCTTGTAAAGGAAATAGAATTGGACAATGACAGTGAACGCCCGCGCTTGCTAAAGTTTTTGTAGTAGCTTATATCATTTCGTACTGAATTTATGTCACTCTTGTCATTCTGCCCCCTTTTGCTTTCGTTCAATAATCCTTTTTCATTATGCTCAGATACTGCAAACGAGTTTAAAGAAGAACGCTTATCAATAAAACCCACAGATGGCTTAACAGTAAAATAGGAGGACTTGTTTATTTGATATTTAAGTGTTCCTCCAATCGAGTGATTGATTTGCCGTGAATCCTGAACACTGTTGCTTTTACTTGCAATAATTGAATCATTAAGGTATTGCAGCGAGTTACTAAGTTGTTCATAATTAGCATCTAACTGGCTAAAAAAGTATCGCCAGTTTACGCTTACCTTTTTGCCAAATTCGGTATTGATATTGATCCCCGCACCGGTGGATTTTTGCACACCTTCCGATGTCGCACCAAATGAAATACCATCGAGTTCGAAGCTGCCATTTTCCATCATCATAGAACTTGAATAGCCGCCGCGTGCAAACCCACCAATACTCCTGACATCATCTATACCAAAACCTGCCCTATTAATATTATTGGAAAACCCGATAAGGCTAACTTGTAAAGTATCTCTAAAGACATTGTAAATACCCCCACCTTCATATCGATCATCAGTGCCAATTCCCGCATAGAGCTTTCCGAATGAACCTTTTTTAACCCACTTTTTAAGCTTCAGGTTGATTACTTTTCCTATCCTTGCTCTATCAAGGAACACATTTTTCTCCAGCTGTTCAGCGTCATCGACAACTTGTACTTTGTCAATTATATTTGCCGGAAGATTGCGGCTTGCTATCTTGGGATCGTTTCCGAAAAAGCTTTTCCCATCAACCTGAATACGATTGACAATTACACCATTATAGGTGATATTACCGTTACGGTCAACATGGACACCCGGAAGTTTTTTTAGCAAGTCTTCGACCAATGCGTTCGGTAGAGTTTTAAAGGAACTGGCATTGAATTCTATCGTATCATTTCTAACTATAACAGGTGGTCGTTCGGCCAATACCAGCACTTCATCCAGATTTTTCGAATCATACAGCAGCTTTAAAGTCCCCATGTTTAATTCTGGTTTACTTTCATCAAGTTTGATGTCAAATCTTTCTACACGATATCCTGTATGAGAAATCAAAACCCGCAATTGGGTATTTATCGGTAAGCCTGGAATTCTAAACACCCCAGAGGGCTCGCTTATCCTATAAGTTATTATAGCTGTATCAATAGCGTTGAAAACTGTAATCGTCGCGAACGGAATATTCTTTTTAGTGGTTGAATCCTGTACTTTTCCTATGATTACACCATTCGAAGATTGGCTGAAAGCTGAGTTCTGGAAAAAGAGCAATGAAAAGCTTATCAAAAACAATATCCAGAAGAAATGGGGGATTCTTTTAGTCATACCGAATGACAGAATAATTCTGTGTTGAGGAAAATTTTAATAGCAGGAGAACTCACAATAACTTATAAATCATACAATTCTAAAACAGTATCATATGATAAACAGATTCAATAAGGCAGATATATAAACTTTTACAATAAGTGGCATAATAGGTTTGGTATAAGGTTATAATTAATAATTTATGCAGATAATCAAATTTAAAAAAAAGATATTAATTCGATCAGTAGTTATACTTTTTTTGATTTTTCTGCATTTCACTGGTTAGTAGGGTTTATACAAGTTGAATTGAAAGTGGCTCAATCCTTCTTTTAATGATGGCGCAGGGCTGATGTATTGATTAAAACGACCCTGGATATTTTTTGCGTGATTTGTGTTTTAGCATTGCGTCTATCTACAAGCCCGGAATAATTCCGGCTTTTATACTGGTGACTGGTCAATCATTTACTATAGAAGAAAAGGGGCTAAGAAGCCCCCTGATAGATGACGAAAGAAACACCGGGAAACGAGAAGCGCTCCTCAGACACCAGGAGCACGCGGCCCGCGAACTCCTTTTCAAAAGCGGCGCGGAAGAAAGGGCCAACGATAAAACCGCGGCACTGCTCAATGCCTACCAGGCAACAAGCGGAACGAGCAACAAGACAAAACTTCATACTAAAAAATATAAATGACAGCAAAAACGCTGCGGTACAGCGGTATGGCGGCATTCGCGCAAGGCCAAAAGGAACGCGGCCGCAAATGCGCGGATTGCTTCTGATCAATTGTTTGATGGTGCTGGTGCGGGTATTGAAGATGAAAATTAGCACTACTGCTTTCGGCCGAACCTTTTGGCGGCATTTTGGACGAGGGATGAAGGTCATTAGTCTTCTATCGGCAATGCCTCGCTTCGATAACAATATATTCAATAGTAGATTAATTCGCTTGTGCGCTGGGTGGGCTGGCATGCTGCCATATCTTTGAGGAGCAGCGATTTGCTGTTTTTTTTAGTATGAAGTATTGTTGCTGCGGTTGATTGTAACTGGAGGCTGAGGGGTGGCGGGGTTTGTTGGCTTTCGGCCGCTTTTGGAGTTGAGAGGGCTGTCTGGGGTGGGTCTTCCGGTTGGGTGGGGCTATCGGGTACCCTTAGTCCATGAACGGATTGATAAAAATCAAAGAATATAATTTTCTTCGGAAAATTTTCAAAACAGACCGGGACAATTTTCGATTTGATCGTTATCACTGCAAAGGATAAGGTTTAATGGTTAAATTTTTGATTAGTGAAGCCCTGCATTTTTATGCGGGGCTTGTTTGTTTTGAGTAACTTAAGGGAATGATCAAGCGTCATTAGATGCTAAGTGGCGCAAGTACGCCAGGCTGAAGAGCTAAGTTGCATACTTGCGCCAAGTCGGGGAGGGCAAAATTACTATCCGCTTTTGGGCAATCGATTTCAATTTAGGGAGACGATTATCGAAGAATGACAGAATAATAAATTAGTGACAGCAGTAGGAAGAAAGATCACAGAGTAATACCGCATTATTCTTTAATATTTTGGAAATTATAAAATATATAATATGGATCAAAAACTACAAAGTCTTTTTGATAAACTTCATTATTCTGATAATAAGCGCGAAGTAGCAAGCGAAATTATCAATTTTGTAAAAAAATCCCAAAGTGATTACGAGCGCAAGGCAACTCTGCAACAACTCAGAAGTAATCAAGACCTAATTACAAAGGCAGAGATAAGAGGCTATCTTGACATCATTGATTATATTTTTGCGCAGCTAGAAAAATAGAAATTATGAGTGATTTAACTGCAAACATAATTGCCGGTGTTGCAGCAATTGCCGCCATTGCTAGTGCTATTTATGCGGGTATTGCAAATCGAAAATCATCCGATGCGAAGCGTTCTGCTGATGAAGCAAATAAGATTTCGAAAGATTCAAATATGATTGCTCAGGGAAGCTTGGAGCTAAGTCTAAGAGAAATCATAGGGGCTACGAAAGTGACTTCAGTTCAAGCTGCAATTAATTTACATGATTTTAAAATTACCAACCCTCACCAGGATTTCACTCTAAGAGAAAACGCTTGGTATTCTGCCGTTGAAGATAACCTAAATGCATATGAAAAAGCTTGTGGCCTATATTGGGACGCGAAAATTGATAAAGAAAGATTTAGGAAAGATTACAGCAATGAATTAAGACAGTTAGTTGAAAACAAAAACTTAAAATTTCGATATTTTGACCCAATAACATCTAACTACAAAGCAATTATTAAAACTTATAGGGACTGGTTCGACTTAGAGAAATAAGAACTCAGTTGTACATTTTATTGCCTTCGTTTCAGACAAATTTCATTTTGAAAACGATATTACTGCATTCAGAGAACTCGAAAAGATTGGAGATTAATCTGTACATCATTGATTTGCACCCTCAACTGTCGCTTGGAACTTAAAACACTTCCACAGTTTATTAGTTTAGTGTAGCTATAATTTAAATTAAGGATCATGCGTGAAATTTTAACTTTGAGAGAAATTGAGGATTTTGAGAAACTTTTAATAGCTTTTATTTATGATATTCAAATATGTTCGGACAATATTGAACAAATTTTGGATATGCAAAATCAAGGCATAAATCTATTTCCGATTAAAGGATTCCTGGGACATTATGTTTACTTATGTTATTCTCACTGTGCGATAAATGCATTTAAAATATTCCATAAAGATGAGAAAAGAAGCTTTCAGAAGTTAATTAATAAGATCAATAACTTTTCATACGATAATGAATTGACTAATTTTTTAAAAATAAATTCGACCAAAGAGGAGAATGAAAATTTTATTAAAAATAAGAGTGAGTTTAAAGCATTGGCGGTAGAATTAGATAATTTAATTAAAGAAAAATGGGGACTAATAAGTAAATTCATAGAAAGACGGCACGCGTTCTATGCGCATCATGACTCTACGAAAACTGTTGAACCCGAAGCTCTTGAAGATGTAAAAGAACTGCGTGAGTTCTCTAAAAAATGTTTCAATTACTTTTATGCAAAATTTAAGGATGCAACATTCTTATTCGACTTCAATGCTGCATCTATTGCTAACATTCTAGATGATCGAAAACTTGTAGATGATTATTTATCCGGTATTGAAAATCAATTAAAGTAAAGAAATTACTATTCTTTTTGTTGCCCTATTTAAGTTTACAAAAGACATATTGACTTATGTCCCCGTTTGGTTAACTTTCTTGATTAATGAGCCAGAGCAATATATTAAATGAAGTATGTAAAATTATCGAATCAATTGGCGAAACTAAGTGTATTTCAATATTAGATATTGGATGTGGAGCAGCGAATTATTGGAAGTCAGTTTATTTAAAATTCAAAATTAAAAAATGGACCGGTGTTGATATTGAATCTGAACAAAATATATTTTTAGAAAATAATTTCATTGAATTTTTGAAACAACTCAAGGAAAACCAAGACGCTTGCCCAGTCGACTTTGCTTTTTTTGAAAAAACAAAGATTGAAAATTTTGTAAGTTCTACTACTGAAAAGTATGATTTAATTGTTTGTTTTTGCATTTTAAGTTTGTTTACTAAAGAAAAAGCCCGATTTCTGATTTCCGATTTTGATAAAATATTGAATTATCATGGCCTAATCGCTTTTTGTATTCCAAATGAAGATTTTGATTTAAAATCACAGGAAGATTTTGATGATATAACGTATGATCTCTCCATAAACAAATTCAAACTGAATTCGAATGAATTCATGGATTTTATTAAACAATATGCTGTTCTTTATCACAAAAAAATCAGCACATACCATTGGGCAATAATATGTCGCAAATAGATGGTATTTGAACTTTGATCTAATTTTGCGGGCATGGCGTTTCCGATTTCGATAGGGCATGATGGCAAATCATTGCGATTTGTGGTAGAGCAGGTCTTTATTGATAAGCAGGTAGAACGGTATAAGGTGCAGGCCAGGAATGGGCATGTGATTGTTGAATCGAACCGGCCTATGTTGCGCAACAGAGGACTTAAGCGCAAGCCGCCGATCTGGAAGGCGGTGGAGTCGCATAATTTAAGTCCTTATGTTTTGGGAAAGATCTATGAAGCGATCATGAAGGAGGTGGATAAGCCAGGGCAATAAAAAACCACCCTTACAGGTGGCTTTCGATTAGTGAAATTCTTAAAACCCATTTAAGAAAAGTTTTCTCTCCCCAGAAACTTTCAGACGCGGATTTTAATTTTACAGGATAGGCTAATGGAACATGAAGCAATGTTTTATTGATTTTTTATTTTTTTCGCCTGGCAGCCTTGTGCGTTTTAGTGGATGCCTGCGTTGCGTTCTTTATTTTTTGAACATACTGCGTATAAATGATCTTAAATACCAATCCAGGATCAAGGCCAAACATGTCAGCAATCTTATCGATCGTTTCCACCTTTATTATATCCACCCGCTCAACAAATGCTTCCATTCGATCCGGATGCTTTCCTAATTCGTTGGCGAATTTTGTTTTGGGAAAATGAGTTGGGAATATTTCTTCGAATGTTTTTATTGTGCCATTTTCCACAAATAATTTAACGGCAGCATACCTTCCGTCCTGATTCTTCATCGGGTTAAAATTAGGATATGCGTTATTGGTATTGTCTCCCATAGTGTCCATTTTTTATACCCCCAGTGGGTATTTTTTGTACCCTTTAAGGGTATGTTTTATACCCATTTGGGGTACATATTGATTTGTGTCATCATTTTTAAAGTACACTTTCGCACATCCTTATACTTTTCAGGCTGCTTCCGCGCATGAGCATGTCTTCTCCGAATTGCTTTTTGATGCTATCGACCGCCTGGTAGAGCTGGATCATGTGCTGGGTGTCTTCGAACATGTTGATCTGATCATTGCCGGGGACCAAATGAGAGAAGCGTACACCGACGAGGCGCACCAACATGCGGCGCTCGAACAGTTTATTGAACAGTTCTTTTACTACCTTCTGCAGCTTGTGGTCGGCAGCGGTAAAGGCAATGGTCTTTTGCTTCGTGACTGTATCGAAGTTGCTGTACCTGAGCTTTACGGTAACGCACCCGGTCAGCTTGTTCTCTGACCGCAGCTGGAAGGCGATCTGTTCCGTCATCCGGGCCAGCTCGCTGTGCAGGAAATCGATATCGATGGTATCCTGCTGGAAGGTGTTTTCGGTGGATATGGATTTCTGTTCATGGTACGGGATCACCGGCGTTTCATCAATGCCCTGGGCTTTACGCCAAAGTGATAGCCCGTTTTTGCCCAGCAGGTTGCCCAGCATTTCCATGGGTATTTCACTGAGGACTTTGATGGTTTCCACGCCCATCTTCAGGAGCAGGAAAGCTGTTTCCTTGCCGACGCCTGGCATTTTGGCGATGCTGAGTGGCGCCAGGAAGTCTTTTTCCCGGCCTAACGGCACCTGCATTTGTGCATTGGGCTTCCCTTCGTTGGTAGCTACCTTGCTGATGAGTTTATTGCCTGCCAGTGCATAGGATATAGGTAGCCCGCTTTCTTTTGTTACTTTCTTTGTAAGATTGGCCGTAAAGAGCTGACTGCCGAAGTATTTGTCCATACCGGTCAGATCAACATAGAACTCATCAATGGACGCTTTCTCAAAAAGCGGTACCGTATCGGAAATAACATCTGTCACCAGCCGGGAGTATTTACTATACTCTTCCATATCGCCCTGGCGAATGATCACCTGTGGGCAGAGCTGGCGGGCCAGCTTCATGGGCATGGCGGAATGGATACCAAAGCGCCGCGCTTCATAGCTACAGGAGGCCACTACTCCCCGATCGCTGCTGCCACCAATGATCACCGGCTTTCCTTTGAGGCGGTCGTCTTTCAGGCATTCTACCGATACAAAAAAGGTATCGAGGTCGAAATGGGCTATATGTCTTTGATTAGTGAGTATCATATTGATTACAGGTTTGCGTAGGTTCGTTCTTTGTACCCTATTTTTTCCAGGCTGGCTACTTCCACACTGTGGAAGCCAAAATCCTCGACTACCTTTCCACGGATGTGGTAAAAGCCTCTTCCTTTCAGCGGGTATTTGTTGAAGGCCGGGGGGAAGTGCACACTGTCTACCCAATCCATGTTCTCGTCTAAGAAAGCGCCGAAAGACATGTGGTTATCATTGACAGTAGGCACCACTTTATGATCTATGAAATAAAGAATCATGTTTATCTGCTTACCCAGGTATTGGGGAAGTTCGGCGGCTTTAACCCTGCTTATCTTCTGCTCCTGCATCAGGTCGAACGGGTTGCCGAGCCGGAAGTTTAGGCTTTCAAGTTCATCATACATATCATCGATGGGATGATCTTTCAGTTCAGGCAGTTTATACTCTACCGGCTTTTCTGCGACGAAAAGGGAATAAGCTGGTACGAGCGCTTTTCGTCGCTTTTGGAGCAGGTTGGCTTCCCACAGCAAGGACTTCTTGCTTTTGCCGGTAAAGCGAAAGGCGCCTGCGGATATAAGGATATTGAGTTGTTCTGGCTGTATACCTGTCCGTTTTATGAAGTCAGTCATATCCAGGTAAGGGCCGTTTCTTTCACGCTCTTCCGGGATCAGCTGCTGCATTTTTGCTTCAAGACCATAAACATGTACGAAACCCGTGTATACATCTTTACCTTTTATGGTCGTTTTGCAGTGGCTCGTATTGACACAAGGCAAATGTGGTATACCGCCAGCTTTGCACAGCTCCATGAAGTAAAGCTCTGTGCTATAGAAACCACCAAAGTTGTTGATGACACCTACCATAAACTCAATAGGGAAATAGGTTTTGAGGTAGAGGTCTTCGAAACTTTCGACGGCGAAGGAAGCTGAATGCGCTTTACAAAAGCTGTAGCCCGCGAAGGACTCCATCTGCCGCCATACTTCGGTCGTTAGTTCGGGCGTGTATCCTTTTTCGGCGCAGTTGCGGAAGAACTCGTCTTTCAGCAGGGCAAAATGATTTGCCCCGCGGGATTTGCCGCTCATGGCCCGGCGCAGTCTATCGGCCTGGGCAAGCGAAAGGCCACCAAAGTGGTGACCGACTTTCATGACATCTTCCTGGAATACCATTACGCCGAAAGTCTCGCCCAATATCTCTTCCATTACAGGATGCAGGTAGACTGTTTTTTCAGGATTGCGAAAGCGTGTGATGTATTCCCGCATCATGCCACTACTGGCGACGCCCGGACGTATAATGGAACTGGCTACGACCAATGCCGGGAAGGTGTCGCAACGCATTTTGCTCAGCAGCTGCCGCATGGCCGGGCTTTCGATGTAAAAACATCCGATAGTATTTACCTGCTTTAGCTGCTCTCTTACACGCGGATCTTTTTTGAATGCTTCTACATTATCAATATTTACCCGGATTCCCTGGTTCTCATAGATGAGGTTTACTGCTTCCTTGATATGACCCAGGCCACGCTGACTGAGTATATCCAATTTGTCCAACCCAATATCCTCCGCTATGTGCATATCAATTTGCGTAGTAGGAAAACCTTTGGGCGGAAAAAAAGTAGCTGTATATGTATGTATTGGTTCTTCCGCTATCAGCATGCCGCCTGCATGGATGCTGATGTGATTGGGGAAGTTGTGTAAGTATTTGCTATAATAAAGTATTTTCCATGTGATCTCATCTATTACGCCGTACATAAAAGGAGATTGTAATAAAGCTGCTCCTTCCTCTTGTTCCAGCTGGTATTTCAAGCTTAGCCTTTTTATGATGGCCGCATAGTCAACAGCTTCTTTTTTTGCATGGTAGTATGCGACGCCTTTCTGATAATCATCCATGCTGGCCGGCTTTGCGAGGAGTTTCTTTCGCGCATTCCATGCCTGCCGTGAAACGAATGGCATCTTAGCCAATCCTTCTATTTCAGGGGCAGGTAAGCCAAACACCTTCGCTAACTCCCTGACAACAGCACGCGGCTGAAAGGTGACATAGGCACCCATGAGGGCTACATACTTTTCTCCATAGCGCCGGAACACGTATTCAATAACATCATCCCGATCGAGCCAGGAGAAATCAATATCGAAATCAGGCGGAGAAGTGCGTTCGGGATTGAGGAAACGTTCGAAATAAAGATTAAGCTCCAAAGGATCTACTTCTGTTATTTTAAGGCAGTAAGCCACTATACTATTGGCGCCACTCCCCCGCCCTACGTGGTAGAATCCCCGGCTTTTGGCATAACGAATAATATCCCAGGTTATCAGAAAGTAAGCCGTAAAGCCTAACCTGTCTATCACTTCCAACTCATTATTCACGCGCTTTGCAGCCTCATTGTTTTTGCCATATCGTTCCTGTAAGCCGTCGAGCGTCAGCTTGCGCAACAATTGTATATCGTCTTCTTTGCACGTGGTATAGTATTTCCGGTTCTTTGGCGCTTTTATATCCATTTTTATGCTGCAACTGTCGAGCACCTTCAACGTATTGTCGATGATAGCCGGGTGATCAATGAACGTACGGGCTATTTCATCCGGTGACAGCAAGCGTTCATTTGCTCCACAGACGGCATCCGGTGGTAGTTTGGATTCAACTACATTGTGCTCAACTGACCGGAGCAGCTTGTGGACATAATAGTAATCGTTGTTTTGAACCGTGACCGGCTGCCGGATCACCAGTTTGTCGCGGTGCGCAACCGGAATACAGAATATCTTATTTACTTCGACCGGTTGTATCCCGATCAATTCATTTTGCTGTAGCGCATCGGGCAGTTTAGCGCCTAACGGATAGATTATGTATCCATCGTTTGCCTCTTTAAAAAATGAAGTGATCGGCGCAGGCGTTGGAAATGGTTTATTCTCCCGCAGATGAACGGATATAAATGTATTGATCCATTCAAAGCCTCTGCTGTTAGCGGCCAGCAAGATGTATAACAGTGTATCTCCATTGCGTATCTCTGCGCCCAGGATAGGTTTTATATTGGCTTCCGTACATGCTTTATAGAATGGCCAGGCATCGGCTGTGCTGTTGATATTGGTGAGCGCGAGTGCCGACACTTTCTTTTCTGCAGCTTCCTTCACTAATCCTTCTGCACTATAAGTGCCGTACTTAAGACTGAAATATGTTTTGCAGTTGAGGTACATGTGCGTAGTTCGTGTTATCTCTTTCAGTCCGGGCAATACGGTGCCTGTAGCCGTTTAAGGATGGCTACCAGCCCTTTATTTTGCCGAAATGTTGATTGATTATTTGACAACACAAACCTACTAATATTTTTAGCATATGCGTCGGGACCGCTACGTGCAGTAATGAGGCAAGGCTACAACTATGTTACTATGCTATTTTCTATTAGCAGTCTTGAAATGATAAAATGTAGTATGAATGAATGCTTTATAACTTTTCTTCATTATGTTTCATCATTATAATAGTACAGTTTATCACTTTCCACGTTACGCCCTATCGCTCCAATAATTATGTATTATCCTTTTACAGTAATGACCCGTAATTATAATTATTATGGAAAGCAATACCCGTAATACACTATGTACTTCTATAGTGACGATCTAAAGTATTAAAGTGACAGCCTGACCTCTAAAAAGTACAGTGTGTCTATTCAGAATGACAGACTGTATTATTAAAGTGACGCACTGACTCCTAAATAGGACGGTCTGTCACCCTAAACCGATGAAACAATACTTTACTTTGCTCTACTTATGCCTATGGATGAAAATTATAAAGAGTTAAAGTTTTTGATCGAGTCCGGGGAGATTACAGAGTTCAGCCAGATCTTTAAACATTTTAAAAAGAAGATCGTAGCGGCTGATCTTAAAACCAGTACCAGACATCTGTCAAGGATACAAAGAATGCCCAACCTAATTAATTTCGATGAAGTATTTGCCTTCAGCAGAGAATTCGATGTGGATATGGATTTAATGTACAAGATCATCAAGCAACAATTTCTTGCTCAAAAAAGTGCTGACCTGGAAAAAAATAAAGCAGTCATTCAACATATTTAAACGTTTTGCTCCATTAGACCTTTCCTTCTTATTAAAATCCTGAAAGACCATTGATTGGGGAGTACAATCAAAAGCCATCCACGAGGATGGTTTTTTGTTTGGTGATTGCTTAGACAGCAGGTCTTAAGGAAGGTGCAATTTTTGATGTAAGATTGGGTGATGAAGATAGCTACTTACAATATCAATGGTATTAATGGGCGACTGCCTTTGTTGCTGCAATGGCTTAAGGAAGCAAAACCCGATGTGGTATGCCTGCAGGAGCTTAAGGCGCCTGATAACCGATTTCCTTTAACAGCTATTCAGGAGGCAGGCTACCAGGCGCTGTGGCATGGTCAAAAGGGCTGGAACGGCGTGGCCATCCTTTCGCGTAAGCTGCCGATACAGGAACTACGGCGTGCACTTCCCGGTGACAAGCATGATGATCATAGCCGGTATCTTGAGGCGATCGTAGGTAAGATGGTGATTGCCTGTATATACCTTCCGAATGGCAATCCTTATCCTGGTGTAAAGTTTGACTATAAACTAAAATGGTTCCGGCGATTGGCTACTCATGCCAGGACATTGCTGGCGCATGAAGTGCCCGTGATGCTGGTGGGCGACTTTAACGTGATGCCTACGGAACTGGATGTATATAAGCCTGAGAAGTATTTTGACAATGCTTTATTTCGTAAGGAAGTGCGGGCAGCCTATCAGCGGTTGCTGGGACAGGGCTGGACTGATGCCTTACGCCATTTGCATCCTGATAAACGGATCTATACTTTTTGGGATTACCTGCGCCATGCCTGGGAACGGGATGCCGGTTTGCGGCTGGATCATTTTTTATTGAATGATCAACTGGCCGGGCGCCTGCAACGAGGTGGTGTAGACAAGCATGTGCGCGGATGGCCGAAGGCCAGTGATCATGCGCCTGCTTGGATAATGATCAAATAAGTTGCACTGATTGAATCATAAATAGGAACATCATTTTGACTTTAATCAGAAACGTTATGTCTGGTCGCAATTTTAATCTGCTATGCCTGACTGTTATCATAAAACTATCGTAACGTTGTATTGCGATTATTCTTCTTTATAAATCCCGCAATGATTTAGTACTTCAACTCCGTACGTTTTGATTATCACTTTTGATTGCCTAATGTACTGGTACAAGTTTATTTTGGTACCTCTTGTACAACTTTGTAGTATTGCCAAATGCTGCTATTGCAGTTTTGCATACCAACTTTTTTGTACCTGCCAGCACGTTAGTGCGCTTCAAAAGAAAAGCATTATTACTGTATCCAACTGATTAGTAGCAGCGATAGCCGCTGTATCACCCCTATTATTATCTTTTTCACTTTTTAAGCCTGTTGCTTATGCGACACTCCTATGCCATTATCGTCTGCATAATGGTGCTGCCTGCTGCTGCCTTTGCTCAGCAGCCCTGCACTGATTGTGTGATCTCACTACCGGATCAACTATTCGGACAGATCCATAAGACTTCGGTTGCCATGCAACTGCAACTGGAACGGCAGCGTGCCCGGTATATCAATAAAATAGTGCGGGGAGAGCAACAGCTCAAACGCCGCCTGATGAAGAAAGATTCAGCCGCTGCCAGGCGCCTGTTTAGCGAAGCATCTTTGCACATGTGGCCAATAGACTCAATAGTGAATGATGTGCAGGGGAATACACCTTATATACCTTACCTGGACACACTGCGTAGCAGCCTGCAATTTCTCCAACAATATCCTGCGTTATTCTCCAATGCTCCCGCAACGGCCTCGCAAGCAGCAGCAGGCATTGCACATTTACAAGCGTTGGAAGATCGATTGCAAAGGGCCGATGCGATCCATCAACTGCTTCGTGAACGAGAGCAGTACTTACGGGATCAACTTCAGGGTTTTGGATTTACCAAAGCACTCAACAGGCTCAACAGGCAAGTATATTATTATCGTCAACAGGTCAATGAATATAAAGATCTGCTGAAGCACCCAGGAAACATTGAACGAAAGGCCATCAACCTGTTAAGCAAGTCGACCGTTTTTCAGGCGTTTATGCGCCGCCATAGCCAGCTCGCTGGGTTATTCCGGCTGCCCGGTAATGATGAACATGCGTTTTCCGGCGTTGGTTACGCCAGTTTACAAACACGTGAGCAAGTGAAAGGTATCCTACAACAGCAACTTGCCGCCAGTGGCCCTAATGCGCAACAACAGTTTCGGCAACAATTGCAAACGGCACAAGCGGAACTGGGCAAGCTGCAGGATAAACTGCTTCGCTCCTCTTCCACCGGAGGGGGCCAGGCGGATGATATGCCCAGCTTTGCGCCCAACCATCAAAAGACAAAAAGCTTCAAACAGCGACTGGAGCTGGGTACCAACCTGCAATCGCAAAAGGCTTCCCACTATTTCCCCGTAACAACAGATATCGGTTTTTCTCTTGGCTATAAACTCAATGACCAATCTATAGCAGGCGTTGGCGCTTCTTATAAAATTGGCCTCGGTCAAGGATGGAATGATATAAAGATCACTCATCAAGGGGCCGGCATCAGGAGTTTTATCGACTGGAAGATAAAAAATAGTTTTTGGTGCAGCGGCGGCTTTGAAATGAACTACCGGGCTGTGCTGAACAACCGAAACACAAGTACCCATACCGTGTGGCAACAAAGTGGCCTCGTTGGTGTCAGCAAAAAATACCAGGCTGGTAAAAAGTTTACCGGAAAAGCTCAATTGTTATGGGATTTTCTCAGCTACCAACAAATACCCCGTTCACAGCCTATTGTATTCAGGGTAGGTTATGATCTACCAACTGTTTTTAGAAAGCCTTAATCGTAAACCGTATAAAACTGTTTATTATGCGCCTGTTCGCTATTTCGGTCCTGCTTGTGCTGTGTATGCCTTCTGTGGGGCAGGAACCTTATACCGGAACGCTTCCCAAGCTGGCCCCGGTGACTCCCAATTCAGCTGCTTTGTTTAAAGTAATGGAGCGGCCCGTAGGCAGCTTCACCGGAACCACTCCTATCAATATTCCTTTGTATGCGCTGGGTTCGGGAAATATTACCGTGCCGGTAGGTTTAAGTTATCATAACGGAGGCATACGGGTTGAAGAAATAGCCAGCAGTGTTGGGCTTGGCTGGAATTTATCGGCGGGCGGGCGTATTACGCGTGTGATGAATGGAATAGCTGATGATCGCCGTATAGGCGGCGACTCCGGCTATATTCATATGACCATCAAGCCGTCGCAATTTCCGGCTCCCGACTGGCCTTCGAGTGCTTTGGCGGGCGTACAAAATGTGAATCAGATTTTGCGGGGCCGGAAGGATGCTGAGCCTGATATGTTTTTTTTCAATTGCGGCAGCGTAAGTGGTAAGTTTTACTTCGATGAGCAAAACAATATCAGGCTGGTGGAACAAGCTCCTATAAAAATTGAAGCTATATGGGGGAGTGACATCAGTGAGGGGTATCATATCATTGGCTGGGTATTGCGCACGCAAAACGGAGAACGCTATTACTTTGGGGTAGATCAAAGCCTTGGAAGCACTGCTGTAGATTATTCTACTGTGAGCTATAGCAACGATCATGCGACTCCTCCTCCTTCTTCTTTCTATACGCTTACCTGGCACCTGGTGGAAATAACGGATATGAATGGCTTATCTGCAGTGCGGCTTACTTATGACCAATCGTATACTGAGTTTTCAACTTTATCGTCTGGTGGTAAAGCTTTAAGTACCTGGAATAATTTTGATTGCCAGCCTGCGGAAATTTACTCGGATATTCAAATGGCCACTGTTGAAGCGAATGAAAAGTACCTGAAAAAAATAGAAACGGGCATCGACTCGCTTATTTTCTACTCATCGGGAAGGTGGGATTACCTGGGTGGTGTGAAGCTGGATTCCATCCGGCGTTATGCCCGTAATGGAAAGGGACTGATCAACCGGCTTCATCTTAATTACAGTTATTTTGGCAGCGGCTCTCCTACTGCTTATTACTGGCGATTGAAACTAAAAAATGTCAGTGAGTTTGGCAGTAGTGGCAACGATAGTACTTCCTTCCGATTCGACTACATCGAGGATGTCAATTTACCTTCCCGATTCTCCAGGGGTATCGATTATTGGGGGTATTACAATGGCCAGGATTACAACTGGATCCTTTTTCCCAATGGCACTTACCGTAATATGTTTAGCCTCGATCCGGGCAATGATACGCTTTTTGTAAGTGATATGGCCGACCGGCGGGCCAATGCTTACTACGCGCAGGCCAATACGCTTAAGAAGATCAACTGGCCTACCGGCGGATACCGTGAATTTGTTTATGAAAGTCATTCCGTATTGCTGGATGCTCAAACACAGGTGCTTCCTGATGCTTCTTTCTATGGTCTTCAAACATTCGATGCCAGCGAATTTAATACTACCGATCCCTGGGAGCCGCAATGCAGGCAGGACTTTGCTGTCAATAGCACCAGTGGCGGGGCTGCTTTCAACTTTGGGCTCGACTGGAATTATATCTATGGCTCTTTCACGGTAAAACTGATCAGGATGTCGGGCGGTTATCCTTCTTATACCGTCTTTACTTTTTACGATGATGTAGGTGGCCAGTTTGACCTGGTGAATGGCAACTACCGTATTGAAATCGAGTATGACCCTATCGATGTGGAGTTCACCTCTTTTTATGCGTGGTGGGAGGAGCAGTCTTTCGACTGGACATCGACCGTATCACGCTATGGTCATTCTTTTTACGGTAGCAACAATCCTGCCGGTGGCATCCGTGTAAAAGAGGTAAGGGATTATGACCCGCTGACAGCTACAACCAGTATTACGCACTATAAATACCAGCTTTTTGATGATCCCACGCTTACGAGTGGGTTGCTCATTAGTCCCGTGATCGTGTCGCACGCGGGTATTTGTAATTATGAAATACGGGCCTGCCAGGTCCAAAAGCTCAGTACGGGCAGTCATTACCCGCTGTCTACCGAAGCCAGCTCTTTTGTAGCTTATCCTGAAGTGCGCACTTACGAGACGGATAACGGATACAATGACCGGGAATATAGTTTTGACTTCGACGGGGTTACTACGGCTGTTTCTACCAGTGATTTTCCGACAGTGCCCTGGCCTGACAAGGGATGGAAGCGGAATAAACTATTGCTTGAAAAACAATACAATAACGGTGGGCAGCTTTTGCACAAAACATCTGCGCTTGGTTTTGGGTTTCACAATGCAGAATGGACGCCTACTGATCCCTGGGCCGATGCCGTTCACCTGATGGCGCATTCTCAACAGGGGTTTAAATCTATCGGCTACTGGAAGACTTATTATTGCGACGCTACGGCTTATCCTGAACTGCCTCCCTGTGGCGTATGCTGGGGTGAGGTGCTTTTCGAGTCACATTTTCCTGCCATCAAGGCGGCCAAAGAAACTGTTTATTCAACTAACGGCGGCAACAATGAAACGCTCACTGAAAACAGCTATTATACCAGCGCCGGCCGGCCATTGCTTAAAAAGCAATCGATACACTTGAACAGTTTTACCAAAAGAGAAACACATTATGTGTATGCATTTAATGCGGCGGGTGATTTTAAGCTGGGATTAAACGCTGCACAATTGCTGATGAAGGATTCTTTGCTGGCGCTGAATTACCTGTTGCCGCTGGAGGTAAGGACTTATATTAAGCGTGGGAATGACTCGGTATTCACCAGCGGCCAGAAAAGGATCTTCGGCTCGTATAATGGGAATAAAAAATATCCTTCCGAGGTCAGGTATTTTACTACTCCGGCCGATTCATCCAGTCTCTATTTCTCCCGCTACGATAGCTATGGCAACATTACTGAACAATACAACAACAATGGCGTGTATGAAGTGGTGCTGTGGGGATACAATGGCGCGTATGTGGTGGCCAGGGTAACCGGCAGCAGTTATGCAACTGTATCGGGGCTGGTCAATAATGCTGTGTTGCAAAACCCATCGACCGATGCCGCGCTGCGTACAGAACTCAATAACCTACGTACCGCATTAACCAGCAGCCAGGCACAGGTAACTACCTACACTTATGCTCCTGGCAAAGGAGTTACTTCCATTACCGATCCATCGGGCAAAATTATCTTCTATGAATATGATGCTATGGGCCGGCTGGTCCGTTTGCGGGACCAGGATGGGAACATCATCAAGAAGTATGATTATAAGGTTCATAACCCCTAAAAGCAATTTATGTCTATAAAAATTTTTCTGTTGCTGGCGCTTTACAGCTTGCTGCATCTAAACGCAGCGGGGCAGCGAACGCACTATTCGGCGAAAGATTCTGCCGTGGCTTTCAGCCATGCTCAAAAGGCACAGCAACAGTTTTCTTTATCCGCAGAACAGACCTCTACGCTACTGTCGGCCGGAATCCGATCTGAAGAAGCCAAACGAATGGTATTTAAACGATACTGGAAAACGAAAGCTTTTCTGCAGGAGATGAAGAAAGCTGTCTTTGTGAAAGATTCAGCTTATGAAGCAGTATTGGGAGAACAAAAGTTCAGGTTCTTTAAAGAAATGCTGCAGCGTGAAAAGCTGGAAAAAATCAAAGCGCAGCAGGTGGGCAAGAACCGCCCTGACACTGCTACCGTGCGTCCATAATATTACCTCATTGCTAAAACTGCTTCCGATGGGAAAGCTATTCTTATTGTCTATAATGATTATTGCCTGGCATGCCGGAAAAGGGCAAGACGCTTCTGTGGTGACGCCTGCCAGCTACCCCACTACCTTGCATAATTATATCCGCAGCTGGGATGCTGTGAAGCCTGATACCACGAATGCCAACTTTACCAGCAGCAGTCCTTTGCTACATTCCCGCATGACCACCCAGTATTTTGATGGCCTGGGGCGGCTTGTGCAAACGGTGGTGAAACAGGGGGCCTACCCTACCGGCGGCGCTGCGGCAGACCTCGTGAGCAGCACTGTTTACGATGACTATGGCAGAATCCAGCGACAATATCTTCCTTTTGCGGCCAACAATAACGGGGGCAATACTTCTATCCATGATGGTGGCTTTAAGGTAAATCCATTTGCACAGCAAAATTGGTTTTACAGCAATAGTAACTCCGCCAGCCCTATCTATAACCAGGGGGAAACTTATTATTATGGCAAAACGGAGTTCGAGGCTTCTCCTTTACACCGCCCGGCGCGTGTATATGCGGCGGGCAATAGCTGGGTGCATGATGGCCGGGGCATCGGTTATAAATATTGGGTGAACATTTCCACGGACAGTGTACGCATCTGGAAGGTGACGAACAGTGGTACGGTCGGTGTGTTTGCCAGTTACAGCTGTGACAGTCTGTATAAGCCGGGGGAGCTCAATAAAAAAGTGACGATCGATGAAAACAATAAGCAGGTGATCGAGTTCATGGACCGGGAAGGGAAAACGGTGCTTAAAAAAGTACAGCTTACTGCTGCCAATGATACGGGAACGGGCAAGGGGCATTATGGCTGGCTTTGCACCTACTATATCTATGATGTGTATGGGCTGTTGCGTTGTGTGGTGCAGCCCAAAGGGGTAGAACTGCTGCAAGCCAATAGCTGGAACATTACGTGGAACAGCAGTGTGATCCTCAACGAGCAATGTTTCCGGTATGAATACAATGGCCGGCGCTTATTGCAAATGAAGAAAGTGCCGGGGGCCGGTGTGGAATACCTGGTGTATGACCGCTGGGACCGGTTGGTGCTGCGGCAGGACGCGAACCTGCGCATTGGTCATTTTTGGGTATATACCAAATATGATGTACTGAACCGGCCGGTGATCTCCGGTCTTCATCACGATCCTTACAGTACTACTTTGGATTCCATCATCACCAATGTGGCTGGTAATGAGAGCTGGCAGATCCGTTATGAATCGCGTAATGGTTCGGCCATCGGCTACACACTCGATCAATCGTACCCTTACCAGGGATGGCACAGCGTGTGTGCTATTACTTTTTATGATGACTATGGCTGGACGCAATATGTATCTGTGCCAGATAGCAATCGCGTCACTACGTGGGACGGTGAGTTATCGAGCCCCTCCGGCAGTACCTGGCCTTATGCGCAAGCTGTGACTCAATCTACCAAGGTGAAAGGGCTACCGACTGGCAGTCTGACCCGGATCATGGGTATGGAAGATTTTATGGCTTCCCTGAATATCTATGATGATAAAGGGCACGTGATCCAGGTGAAGAGCCGCAACCATACCAACGGAACTGACATTGCTACGATTCAATATAGTTTTACCGGTTTGCCCCTGGTACAGATCCATAAAACAGAAAAAGCTGGTACTCATGCGCAGACAACAGTCATGGTGTCTAAACTGACTTATGACAGCCTGGGCAGGATAGCGAGCATCGACAAGAAGCTGAGTAATACGCATGTGAACAGTAATGCCATGAGCAGCTACAAGCCGGTGGCAGCCATGTCGTATAACGCACTTGGGCAGTTGACGAAAAAGAAACTGGGCACCAAACCGGGCGTGGGTACTGAGCTGGCCAAACTGGACTTCGACTACAATATCCGTGGCTGGCTGCTGGGTATCAATAAGGGGTATACCAGTAATGCCAACAGTGATCAATACTTTGCCCTGGAGCTGGGATATGATAAAAATGCCAGCCTCGGTGCTTTTACCGCTCAGTATACTGGTAATATCAGCGGGGTATTGTGGAAGAGTGAAGGAGATCAGCAACGGCGTAAATATGACTTTAGTTATGATGCGGTGAACCGCCTTACGGGGGCCGACTTTAACCAGTATGCCAGTGGCAGCGGCGGCAGTGCCGTTTTTAACAAGAGCGCCGGTATGGATTTCAGTGTGAGTGGCCTCTCCTATGACGCCAATGGTAATATCCTCACTCAAAAGGTACGTGGCTGGAAGTTGAGCGGCTCTGCCACTATCGATAGCCTCTCCTATCATTATATCGCGAACAGCAATAAGCTGCTGAACGTGATTGACGGACAAAATAATGCGCAGACAACGTTGGGAGACTTCCGGACATCGAGCCTGCATCCTTATGGGGAAAGCAAGAACGGCAGCACGGTGGATTATGTATATGATGGTAATGGCAATATGGTGAAGGACCTGAATAAAGACCTGGTGACTTCTTCCGGTGGTGATGGTGTGGAATACAATTACCTGAACCTGCCTGTGAAGGTGACATTGAAAAAGGATGGCAGCAGCAACAGGGGCTTTATCGAGTATGTGTATGATGGGGTTGGCAGTAAGCTTAAGAAGACGGTATACGAGCCCGGTGTGGATACCACTACCACGCTATACCTCGGTGGTGGAGTGTATAAAAATGATACGCTTCAATTTATTGGTCATGAAGAAGGCAGAATTCGTTTTGTGGGGGCGGACAGCGCTGCCTGTACTGTGAAACCTAACCGTTTTTTGTATGATTATTTTCTCAAAGACCATTTAGGTAGTGTGCGCTCTGTGCTGACCGAGCAGAAGGATACTATCTGCTACCCTGCTGCTTCTGTGGAGGACAGTCGCTACCAGGCGGAGGATGATTTTTATGTGATCGATAATGGGCGTCGTGTGAGTAAGGCTACTACCGGGGCTACGCAAAGCAGTTTTGAAGATAAACTTTACCGGGTACATGGCGGGCTGACGAACGAGAAGACGGGAATGGGTATCGTTTTAAAAGTGATGGCGGGTGATCAGGTACGGTTCATGGCCGAATCGTTTTATACGATGCCTGGTGGAGGCGCGGGATCACCGCTTACGCTGGGCCTGACTGAGTTATTAACTGCCATGACAGGAAGCAGTGCGATCATCGCTAACAAAGGGTTGTTAGCTACGGGAGATATTAGCGGGATTGGTAATAACAATGCTGCTATTGGCAATTTTATTACTAACAATGACCCGGGTGCGAACAATGCAAAATCGTTTTTGAATTATTTAGTGTTTGATGAACAATTAAAGTATCTTGGCGGTGGTGCCGATCCGGTAGCTCCTGGCGGTGGGTACCGATTGCACAACTATTTTATTTCAAATCCTGTCAATATTAGTAAATCTGGTTATATATTCATTTACGTAAGTAATGAAAGTAATTTCCCTGTTTACTTCGATAACCTAACGGTGTCGCATTCCCCCAGCGCACTGCTCGAAGAAACTCACTATTATCCTTTTGGCCTCACAATGACTGGTATTAGCTCACATGCAGCTAATAAGCTACAAAATCGGTATAAATACAATGGTAAGGAGGAACAGCGGCAGGAGTTCGGCGATGGCGCCGGACTGGATTGGATTGATTATGGAGCGAGGATGTATGATGCGCAGATTGGGAGATGGCATGTGATCGATCCGATGACCAGTGAAATGACAAGGTGGAGCCCGTATAATTATGCATTTGATAATCCGATTCGGTTTATTGATTTATTCGGCATGTGGCCGGGTGATTTTTATGATGAAAATGGTAATTATCTCGGTAATGATGGCAATGATGACAAGAAGAAATATATAGTTAAAAATTCAGAGGAGGCGAAGAAAGTAAAGGAGAAGAACAAAAAGAAAGGGACAACCCAAGTTGACGAATTAACTTCTGCCGTGTTGTTGCCAAGTGATGCAGCTTTGAAAGAATCAATCAATGTACTGGATCGAACGCAAGCAACTACTGAATCTGATCCTGATGGAGGATATCATGGAGAATCGTCTCTTGTTATGAGGAATGGTACAGTTATAAGAGGTGCACCAGGAGCGAAAGCCTTTATAAATGCCCAAGATGCATTTCAAGCAGATGAAACATTACCTGATATTCCTAAAGGAAAAACTGTAGCAGATGTAGAGGTTAGCATACATTCTCATGTTACTGGGACTTTAGAAGAAAATGGAAAGGTCTATTTTCATGATGCACTCTTACCTACTCCTCTTGATATACAAACCTTTGCTCAATTTTCGATAAACATTATCGTAGGTCCATTAGGTTCAGTTACTGAAAGCAGGAATGTACAGACTGGCAAAATGGAAAGAAAATACCCAGAAGATAATGGAATAGTCATCTATATGGGTGTTAAAAATGATGCGCCCATAATCTTAACTGAAAAAGCACTAAAAAGAATTTTAAAATGAGGTTTTTACTAATACTTTTTGTTTTATTTCATTTTCAGCAAAAGACATCCGTTGCACAGAAGAAGCCGCAGATGTATCTGATTGTTACTATAAACGAAAGCTTTGTACATCATCTTCAAGATTGCAAAATAATTCGTCAAACACGTAAGGGTTCTATGGATACATTAAAAGCAATTTATCAGCCCGGACGATTAGAGATTGTGCAGGAAGAAGTTGATTTACAAAAAACCAAAAATGATCTCGATTTTATTGTTCTTAAATTTTACTATGATGATTACAATGTACGCAATGCGGACAGAAGTTTCAAGAAGTATACGTACCAATTGCGATTGCCTGGCGAAGCCTTGTATAATGAATTTAATATCGTTGAAATTTATAATCTTGACGGCAAATACTATCGGTTAAACTTTGCTCATGCTAAACAGGATAAGTATGTTTTTAATTATCGGTACCCTGGCGGTGCCAGGTTAGCTAAACGTCGTAAAATCTAAAAAAAGAGTATTAAAATTCCTAAAATGAGAACATTGACATTATTTGTATTCTTGTTTATTTCACGATCTAACATTGCATTGTGTCAATCAAATCATTCAGTTAATTTAATTATTTCAATTGACGACTCTGTTATCAGCAAACCTATTGATTGCAAGCTTGTTCTTTACAGGGTTTCAATGTCTGACACTTTAGATGCTAACTATATTCCCGGAAGGCTTGTTTTAGAAAGAAAGTACAATACAGAGCAATTAGCAAAGGAAGTTACCAAGATTAAAATTATATTTTCTTACGAACTAAATTATAAATCAATATTACGAAAATATGAATACGAAATACCCTTAAGCAACGATGCACTAATTTATAGCCACAATATTGTGGAGATTTTCAATCTGGATAATGACGCCAATAAAAACCGTTTTGTTCACTCTGAGTCCGAGAAATATGTTTTCGACTATTCTTGCCAGAATTTCGGAAGGTTGATTCAAAGAAAATAAATATAATGGCCAAGTTATTGGTATGATAATTAATTATTTAAGCAGGAATAAATTACAGTATTTAATTCCCTTGTTTTAAGTTGGTTTTTTGATCAATTCATGAAGGGAGATATTAGGACATACGACTGACATCTTTCATATGCATGAGAGGTCATATTAGCTTGTTAACGAGACAAAGCCACGCGAACCGGCGTATCTTCCTCACAAGCGTTATCAAGTTCAGCTGATGATTGCCCATTGTGCTTCAAAATAACCCTGCGTAGCTGCTCCTGGTGCTCATCGCCCCAAAGGCCAATGGATTGAATCAAGGGGATGAGCGATTCACCGAAGCCTGTAAGACGGTATTCCACCTTTGGAGGCAATACCGGAAAGATCGTTTTAGTAATCAATTCATGATCTTCAAGTTCCTTCAGTTGCACATTCAGTACCCGTCTCGTAACATCCGGAATTTTCCGCTGAAGTTCACTTGGCCGCAAGTTGCCTATATGAATGAACCAAAGAATACGGATCTTCCATTTACCATACAATACTTCACCAACAAGGTCAAGCCCACAATTGAGCGTCGGAGTAGTCTTTTTTATGTACATAAATACGAATATAAGGCAAACCCAATAAAGGATCAATAGGGATAAATTTATCCCTATTTGATTCGTAAGCCCGTAATTGTTTGCTATCCGCGTACTATCGAGATTTGTGCTACAAACAAAAAATATGGAACAGCCATTCAATTACAGCAACGAATTATCCGGTAAGATAGCTTTAGTAACAGGAGGCACAAAGGGTGCGGGAAAAGCAATCGCAGAACGCTTAAAGGCCGCTGGTGCAACAGTAGTCATTACCGCGAGGAACAAATCCGAACAGCCAGCTGCAGACCTTTATTTTATTCCTGCTGACCTTAGCAAGGGAGATGATGCGCAAAAAGTAATAAGCGAAGTTCTGTCAACTTATGGCAGGCTGGATATTCTCGTAAACAACCTTGGTGCTTCATCAACACCCGCCGGTGGTTTTTCAGCATTGAATGATGAGGATTGGATATCAACCCTACAAGCTAATTTACTTGCTCCTGTGAGGCTTGACAGGGGATTTTTGCCGCAAATGATCGATCGGAAAAGCGGTGTTATTATTCACATCGCTTCCATCCAGGGCAAATTGCCGCTATACGATTCTACCTTGCCGTATGCTGCTTCAAAAGCCGGATTAATCAATTACAGTAAAAGTTTATCAAATGAAGTTACGCCAAAGGGTGTCCGTGTGCTGACTGTTTCGCCAGGCTGGATAAATACAACTGCATCGATAGCCTGGTTGGGCGAGATTGCAAGAAATTCAAATAGTACTGTAGAAGAAGCGCAGCAAGGTGTCATGGATGCATTGGGTGGAATACCTTACGGCAGACCCGCCGAACCGGAAGAAGTAGCCGAATTGGTTGGCTTTTTAGTTTCACCAAGAGCCAATTACTTAACAGGAACAAATTTCGTCATCGACGGCGGAACGGTACCGACTATTTAATGGTACTGAAGTACGATCTCATCGATTCTTTAAAAGTAACCGGATAAAATTGAGGGTCGCAAGGCAATTCTGAATAGATCATTAGGTAACCCCTAAGTGGCACAAGTACACCACTCACAAGTGCCAGAGCCGCATACATGCGCCAGTTTGAGGAGGTGGCTACTGTGTGCACCATACGGTTGTTATATTACCTGTATCCTTGATTTAAACACTTCCTTGGTAATTATGGCGCAATTTTCGCCTAACTCCCGTAGGCTACAGCTTTTTAATTTCATATTAACAGGTAAGTTATTGACAGTTTCCATCAATTCGAGGTAGAGCATATTGCTCTCACTGACCTCATCATTGCCCTTCAGTTTTCCAAATAGATCATACGCTGCCTGGCGATCATTGCCTATGAAAAAACGTCCATAGTTTTCCAACCCTTCTGTTGTTTTTAAGCTCAACAAAATATAGAATGTAGTATTCATGTTTTTTTTAATTGTGCTAATCAAGCTAAATGCCAATTTGACCTTTTAAAGGCAAGTATCGTTTTAGAAAGGAGGTTTGAATGCTGAAAAGCCATCTTTGCTTATCTATGTTGATCACCATAAATAAATTTTTGATTTGTTTAGTACAAGAGGGCATTTTATCTGTTATAATAAAAAGGATAAGGTTTAATGGTTAACGAATTTGATTAGTGTCGCCCCGCATTTCTATGTGGGGCTTTAAACGATTTTGTGTTTTAGCATTGCGCCTATCTACAGGCCCGGAAATATTTCCGGGCTTTTTTTATGATACTGGCTAATGAAGGATAGAAAATTTGTCACCCAGACTGACAGCTGCTGCCAATTTTTCAATTTGATGATGACATACTGGAAGACGGGGAGGTTTTGCCTCCCCTTTTTTATTGCCCTGCCGACGAAAGAAACTCGCGGGCAGTATATAGGTCGAGCCTAATTTTGATGGCATGCTTTTTTAAATAGCTCCTGCAAAACCCTTTTACTATGGAGCAGCTACTTAATTTACATGATCTATTGCAGCATGAGGTTGATGACCTGTATTCGGCAGAAGAACAAATAATTGATGCATTGCCGAAGATGATAGAAAAAGCGGCAAATCCACGTTTAAAAGCAGCATTGACAGACCACCTTGCCGTAACCCGGAAACAAAAAGACAGGCTGGAAAAGGTTAAAAAAATCCTTTCTGACGGCACTGAGAAAAAAGAACCGGGTTTCCTGGAAAGAATATTCGGCAGTACGAAATGCAAGGGAACCGAAGGTTTGATCAAGGAAGGCGAACATATCATGAAACAAGAAATGGCACCCGAGGTGAAGGATGCTGCCATCATTGCCGCGGCCCAAAAGATTGAGCACTATGAAATTTGCGGATATGGTACTGCGCGTGCATTTGCTATGCAATTGGGGTTATCGGAAGTCGAGCATCTGTTGACTGAAACATTAAACGAAGAGTATGAGGCTGATGATAACCTAAGCGAACTCGCTTTCTTTGATGTCAATCTCGATGCTGAAGGTGGTGGTACAATCACCCATAAGCGCCGTTCTCACTAAGCTAAAGATATTACCTATGCAATTAACCCTCCCTTAACAAGGAGGGTTACTCTATTTACGGATTTCCTGCTCGCTGGTGGTGGTAATGATCGCAGCTTGATTTAAACACTTCTTTAGTAATAATAGCGCAGTTGTCTCCTAATTCCTGCAGGTTACAACTTTTCATTTTTATATTGGCTGGCAGATTGTTGATCGTTTCCGACGATCGTTGCCTATGTGAAAACTGCCATAATTTTCCACACCTTCGGCTGTCTTAATGCTCAGCAGTATATAGAATGTAGTGTTCATCTTTTTTAAAACAGCTAATCAATCGGAATGCCAATTTAACTATGCTGAAAGTTTTTCAAGAGGGGTTAGCATGTCATCCGCCAGATTTGGAAGGAATTGAAAATTTGTCATCCGGACTGAGAACTGCTGTCAATTTTTCAATTGATAATGACATACTGTAAGATTGAACTGCCTGTTTTCCAATTGGCATATGCCTTGATGGGCTGAAAATATAGCACCGATCTATTTTAAACCAAAGGAGGGACTTATGAATATACTGCGAGCTATCTATTCCCGTGTTTGGGCGCCTTTGAAAAAGTGGAGGGGCGCCCTGAGTAAACGCAACCGAAAGGACAACAATAATGATGACATTTTTAATCATCCGTACGCTATATTTTAATTCTCATTGTTAACCAATTAACAAAGGAGGATAGCATGTCTGACATTTCCAAAACTATCCAGATAGCTTAGTTGTGTTGTATATGGATGGTTTTACTACGGGGAGGTTTTGCCTCCCCTTTTTTGTTGCCATTTTGCCACGCGGCTATCAAAAAGGAGCTAAGGATACAATTCTGCCTGCGAAAAACAAGTAAATGAATAACTTTAGGTTTTTCTGCGGTCATTGCTGCTTACACCTTAACTACCACATACCGAATGAATCATGGATAGAAGATCGCTTTTAAAAAATATGCTTAGCCTTGCGCCGGCTGCTTATCTGGTGAACTCCCCATTGGCCAGCCTTGCTTTTGACGGGCCTGTTATTGCCAAGGGCCCTTTCCGTGCCGACTGGGGCTCGCTGGAGCAGTATCAAACGCCTGCGTGGTACAAGAATGCCAAGTTTGGTATATGGGCGCACTGGGGCCCTCAATGTGAACCCGAGTATGGCGACTGGTATGCGCGTGGCATGTACCAGGAGGGCAGTGATCAATACAATTATCATGTAAAGAAGTATGGTCACCCTTCGAAATTTGGTTTCAAAGATGTGATCAACGAATGGAAGGCTGATCAATGGAACCCTGACGAGCTGGTTGGGCTGTATAAGGAAGCAGGCGCCAGGTATTTTGTGGCGCTTGCGAACCACCACGACAATTTTGATCTGTATGACAGTTCGCACCAGCGCTGGAATTCGGTAAGGCTTGGACCTAAAAAGGACCTGATGGCGGGTTGGGCTAAAGCGGCTAAAGCGAATGGTTTACATTTTGGAGTGAGTGTTCACGCTGCTCATGCGTGGAGCTGGCTGGAAGTGGCGCAACGGCATGACCTCAAAGGGACGCTGGCCGGCATTCCGTATGACGGTAAGCTGAGTAAAGCGGATGGTAAGAACACGTGGTGGAATGGATACGATCCGCAGGACCTGTATGCTCAAAATCATCCGCTGAGTCAAAACAGTGCGGACAATGGCATGATCCACCAGCAATGGAACTGGAGCAATGGGGTGACTGCTCCTTCTAAAAAATATTGTGAGCTGTTTTATAAGCGAACTATTGAACTGATCGACAAATATCATCCTGACCTGCTTTATTTTGATGATACGGCTTTGCCGCTGTGGCCGGTGAGTGATGCGGGGTTACGGATCGCGGCGCATTTCTACAACAGCAATATCAAACGGCATGGCTCGCTACAGGCTGTTTTGAATGGTAAAATACTGGATGAGCAGCAGCGAAAATGTATGGTGTGGGATATCGAACGGGGGCAGAGTCATGAGATCCTCCCCTACTATTGGCAAACGGATACGTGTATAGGCAACTGGCATTATGACCAGCGTGTATTTGAACGTCATCGCTATAAGAGTGCCAAAACTGTTGTTCACACGCTGGTGGACGTGGTGAGTAAGAACGGGAATTTATTGTTGAGTATTCCGGTAAAGGGTAATGGTACGATCGATGCTGATGAACGGGAAATTGTACAAGGCATTACCGCCTGGATGAAGGTGAACAGTGAATCTATTTACGATACGCGGCCTTATGTGGTGTATGGGGAAGGGCCTGCTATGCTGGACACGCCTGCGCTTACCGCTCAAGGCTTCAATGAAGGCAAGGGCAAGCCTTTTACGCCTGAAGACATTCGTTTTACGCAAAAGGGCAATATGTTGTATGCTACGACTATGGGGGTGCCGGGCACGGAGGTGCTGATCAGGACGTTGAAGGGCAAGCCGGTGACCCGGGTGGAGCTGCTGGGGCATGCGGGTGCGCTTGAATTCAGTAATAGCGACCACGGCCTGCTGATCAAGGCTCCTGCAACCAAGCCAACGGAAATAGCTGCGGTATTTAAAATAGCAGGGGGTGTTTAGTTGGCGGCTATGGTGTCCTTCTCTGCCTTCACCCAGTTGATCTTTTTTTCGCGACTGCGTATTCGGAGGGTGACATGTTGAATTTGGCTTTGAAGGCGCGTGCAAAATAGTTGGGTGTGAGAAAGCCAACGGCATAGCCGATCTCGCTCATGCGCAGGGTGCTTGTTTCCAGTAGTTCGGCTGCTTTATTGAGCCTTACGGAACGGATAAACTCCACGGGTGTTTCCCCGGTAAGGTCTATGAGCTTATTGTATAAAGTAGCACGACTCATGTACAGGTGTTTTGCCAGTTGCTCTACAGAGAGTCTTTCATCGTCTATATTGTCTTCGATAAACCGGGTGATGCTTAGCAGCAGTTTTTCATTTTCGGAGGTCACTGCCGGTTGCTGAGTAACTACCTCGAACCGCCTGGTGTATGTTGTCTTCAGTGTTTGGTTGAGTGAAGCGAGGTTCCCGATCTTTATTTTCAGTATTTCTGCGCTAAAGGGCTTGGTGAGGTAATCGCTGGCGCCTGTTCTCAGTCCGTTGAGCTGCCAGGCATCGCTGGTGAGGGCGGTGAGTAATATCACCGGAATATGGGCGGTGCGTTTATCGGCTTTCAACTTTTTACTGAGGGTGATGCCATCCATGTGGGGCATGCTGATGTCGCTCACGATGACATGGGGATGCGCCGACAGTGCTTTTTGCCAGCCTTCTTTGCCGTCCACAGCTTCTATTACTTTGTACATGGGTTTGAGCTGGTTCCTGAGATAGGTCCTGAAATCGTCATTGTCTTCAATAAGCAGCACTGTGAGGCTACTATTTTCCGGATCATTATGCTGTTCATCTTGTAGCGTGGCCTTATCATCATCGTGCTGCAGTTCCGCAACGGCAGGGTTACGAAGCTCTTCGAGTGGCAGCCTGATGGTGAAGGTGCTGCCTTTGCCATAGTGGCTGTTGACTGCTATGGCGCCGCCATGCAGCCTGACGAATTCCCTGGCTATGGACAGGCCAATGCCGCTGCCCTGGTTCATGACGTCGGGATGTGTTTTGCCCTGGAAGAAGCGATCGAAGATGTGTGCCTGTTCATCCTGTGACATACCAATACCATTGTCGGCTACCAGGATGACAATATCGCCGGAATCCAGCTGTTTGCGTACTTCGAGGGAAACCTGTCCATCGCGGCCGGTAAATTTGAAGGCGTTGCTCAACAGGTTGAACAGGACTCTTTCGATCTTATCTTTATCAAAATCGGTGTAATAGTTATTGAGGGTGCTGTGGAAAAGGAATTGTATGTGGCGCCGGTCGGCCAGGTCTTTAAACGACTCTGCCACTTCGCGTACAAAGGTGATAAAATCACCGGGCGATGGATTCATGCGCAGTTCCTGTTCTTCGAGTTTGCGGAAGTCGAGCAACTGGTTGACGAGGTTGAGGAGGCGTCGTGTATTGCGCTTGACCATGGAGAGCTGTACTTTTTTCTCCTGGTCTGCTTCCACTTCGAGCAAGGACTGTACAGGACCAGCAATGAGGGAGATGGGTGTCCTGAATTCATGGCTCAAATTGGTAAGGAATTTTATTTTTACTTCATCGAAGGCGCGTTGGCGCTCGGCTTCTTTTCTTTCTTCTTCGATGAGCTGCCTGATCTGGAGTTTTTCCTGCTCTGCTGCAAACTTCTGTTTGAGCCGGCGGATACCCCGGTAACGGACACCCCACAGGATGAATGCGACGAGGAGAACATAGCACGCGTAGGCATAGCCCGTTCGCCAGAATGGTGGTTTTATGTAGATGCTTATGGAAGCAGCGGGTGTGGTCCAGCCGCTATTGGGATTATGGGCTTTTACCTGTAATGTATAATGTCCGGGATCGAGGTTGGTGAACACGGCTGAATTGGCTTTTCCAATGCTGTTCCATGTTTTGTCGAAGCCTTCCAGCTTGTACATGTACCGGCATTCATGGGGGCTGGTGAAATCGAGCATGCCGAACTGTAGTGAGAAGTTCTGTTTGTAATCGAGCTTTATTTCGCGGGCCAGGGAGATCTGTTTGTCGATGGCTGCTTCCTTACCCGGCATGACTTCTGTGTTGTTGACCGTGAGCGCTGTGAATATTATCTGCGGAATGTTTTTATTGTAATGCAGCTCGTGGGGCACGAAATGGTTGAAGCCTTCGAGCCCTCCGAAATACATTTCTCCATTTGGCAGTTTGAGTCCTGCGCCGAGGGAGAATGCGCTGCGCTGTAATCCGTTTTCATGGCTGAAGTTTTTGAATGTTCGGGTGGTGGGATTAAAGCAGCTGATGCCTTTACTGGTAGCGAGCCAGAGATTGCCTGTACTGTCTTCGAGCATTTTCCAGATGACATCATTGGCCAATCCCCCGGCCGAGCTGTAGCTTTTAAAATCTGTGTGGTAAAAGTCGAGGTGGTAAAAACCTCTGCCGCCGGTGCCTCCCCACATTGTATTATCGCTGCCGACCAATAGTGTCACTATTTCATCTACAGGTACTCCCGTGAATGCACGCCCATACACGCGGAAGCTTTTGGCGACGGGATCATACATATCGATGCCACGGCCCGGTGCTGCAATCCATATTGTTCCATTTTTATCTTCTTCGATGGACCTGATAAATCCTAGTGAGGGTACTTTATCGCCGGAAGCGCCGGCCACGAAATCTTCCATTTTCTGAAAGGTGTTTCCTTTGGGTGTAAAGACCTGGACGCCTTTGCCATTGGTGCCTACCCAGATGTTGCCACGCCTGTCCCTGCGCAGGCAAAATATCTCGTCACTAAGTAGTCCTGACACGCCATCGTCTTTATAGTAATGCCTGATGGCGCCGGTGGACAGGTTCTTTACATAGATACCCTGTAGAAAGGTGCCGATCCACAACTCGTCTCCTGCCCTTTCCAAAGCGAGTATGGTCATCGGCTGGCGGCCTACGGGAACGCGGTCGAACAAACCGGTAGCAGGATGATAGAGGTTCAATCCACCACCATCGGTACCTACATAGAGGCTGTTGCCGGCCGCTGCTGCAAAGGAGGTCACTTTGGGCGCGCTCAATCCTTTTGGGTCGTAGGGGTTGCTTTGGACGAGGTGGAAGGAGGAAAGGTTTTTATCGTATTTATTAACGCCGTTGTGATAGGTGCCTATCCAGTAAATGCCTTTGCAGTCAATGTAAATGCTCCTGATAGAACTTCCTTTCAGGCTGTATTTGTCGCGCTCGTTGGTGGAAACTACCTGGACTTTGCCGGTTTGGGGGTCCAGTATATTGAGTCCTTTTTCGGTGCCGACCCATAATTTCCCATTCTCTTCCCCGGCAATGGAGTAAACACGGTTGCTGCTCAACGTATGCTGGCTCTGCGGGCCTTGCCGGTAGGCATGGAATCCCTTGCCACCGCGGGGCAATTTGTTGAGCCCGCCATCTGAGGTCCCTACCCAGAGGTTGCCGGTGGGATCTTCATACATGGTTTTGATGGACAGATCGCTGATCGTGGAGTCGGGACTGTTACCATTGAACAGAAGGAAATCACCGGTAGCGGGCTGGTACAGGTGCAAGCCGGCTGTGGAACCAATCCACAGGCGTTGCCGGCTGTCTTCAAATATGCTGATGATCATGTTGGACGCGAGGTGGTTTTTCCTGCTTTCGTCTTTGGCATAATGGGTGGATGTGCCTGTGGCGGGATCGTAGCAGTATAAACCGGAATAGCTGCCTATCCAGAGGTTGCCATGATGGTCGGCGCATAGGGAGCGTGCAGCATTGCCCAAGGTAGCATCGATATTGCGGAAAGTGCCGCGGTCCCTGTCGTACAGGGAAAGGCCTTTGTTGGTGCCTATCCAAAGCCGTCCCTGCCGGTCTTCATAAATTGCCATCACATAGTTGGAGCGGATGGTGGCGGTATCGGCAGCATTGTGGTTGTAAACGGTGAAACGGCTGCCATCGAATTTGCTGAGGCCTTCTTCGGAGCCAAACCACATGTACCCCAGGCGGTCTTTCAGGATGACATTGATGGTATTGGAGGAAAGGCCATCGTTGCTGTTGAAGTTGATAAAGTGCAATTGACCGGATTGCGCTTGTAGGATACAGGCTGCAACGGTGAAGTGGAGAAGGATTATTAAACGACAGGCAATCATTGGCAAAGCATGCATTTTAACGGAAGCAACATCACTAATCTACGATATATAGGGGCATGATGTGCAAGAGAAACCGGAATCGTTTTCGTTGACCATTTTCAATGGTGTATCATGCTGCGTCCATAATCTTTCTCATGCGCTGGTAGGTGGCCGGGGTGACTTTAAACTGCTTCAGAAAGGATTTGCCGAAACTGCTTGGCGAGCCATATCCTACCAACCGGGCTACTTCGGCAACCCTGTGTTCTCCGGCTGCCAATAATTCAGCTGCTTTACGCAGGCGTGCTTCATTGATGAGCTCGTTGGGGGTGAGGTTGGTGATGAGTTTCATTTTGCGGTAGAGGGTGGGCTTGCTCATGTGCATCATCCTGGCCAGCTGGTCGATGCCGGGATTGTCGTTGGCGCCGAGGCTAAAGAGGCAATTGCTCAATTGGGTGATTATCTGGTCTTTTGTGAGACCGGGCTGTGCATCTGCGTCAACTGTTTTCTTTGTGAGGTACTTACGGACTTTATTCCTGTTGCCGATGAGGCTGCGGATCTGGACGTCGAGGTGTTCACGAAATATGACGCCGCCTATGTGGACATCGGCGCCTGCTTCGAGGGACTTTATCCGTACCTGCAGGTTTTCCTGTTCCGTGAGCAGTATGACGGGTATGTGGGCGGTTACCGGGTTGGACTTGAGCTGGCGGCAACATAATAATGCCGGTGTGGGGCTGATGCCGGCGATGCAGATGATCAACTGTATGGGTCGCCTGTCAATGAGGACAAAGGCTGTGGTCGATTCACTGGCAGCGTATACCTGATAGTCAGGACTCAATTTACCGGATAATGCGTGGTGGGCTTCTTTAGTCGGGGATATTATCAGAATAGTAAACTGCATGGCAGGTAGCTTTTGGTATTCGTTAGATTATCTACACGCAAAGCTACCAGCACCCCGGCAGGTGGACGGGTGACAGGTGTCAAAATCACTGGCACAAATGTCAAAAGGCGGTTGTGATAACCGCCTTCTGACTTTATGGTGTCTATTCGTAACCAGGGTTTTGTGGATATTTTGGTCCTTCGGTGACCAAGTCTATCTGGGCCTGGGGAATGGGTCTGAGCATATTGAAGGTCTGCACTGTTGGTCCGGCTTCGGGGTTGAACAACTTGACGCGGTCTACCAGTTTCCTGGTGCGTGCAAGGTCCCACCAGCGGGTATCTTCAGCAAACAGTTCCCGGCTACGCTCTTCGAGGAGGAAATCGAGTGTAACCTGGGCGGATGTAATTTGCTGGGCGGCGACTGCGGCGGCGTATTCGGCCGGTGATTGATTGGGTTTCAATGCGGCGCGTGTTCTCAATACATTGATGAGGTTGGCAGCATCCTGCAAAGTGGCGCCGCCTTTAATGGCTGCTTCTGCTGCGATGAGGTATACGTCGGAAAAGCGGAACAAAATGTAGGGTCTGTCGGAATAGTCGTTTTGATCGCCTCTGGTGGAATCATCGAATTTCCTTACTGTGGGGAACATCTGGTCGGTGAACTTAATGGTGGCCCCGGGCAAAAAGTCGGGTTCGAATATGATGCCTTTGAAGGCGGCTCTTTCGGCTGGTGTCACTACCCTGTCGCGCAGCCAGATGGCGGTATCGACTTTATTGATCAGGACTTTTCCGTTGACGGTTGCGCCATTGGAGCCGGGTGTTGTGGTGGTGGCCCCTGACGGGTAAGGACCGCCATTGGACAGCCAGATGGTTTGGAATGTGCCATCGTAGCGTTGATCAGTGGCGCGGTTGGCAAAAGCTGTTTCCAATACGTATTTCATATTGGGCCTGATGCGGCGGTAGGGCCGTCCATTTTGGACATCTCTTCCTACCACGTTTACGCCGCTGGAGCCGGGGTAGTCGGATTTGATGAGGTCGTACCCTGCGCGCCAGAAGAAGTTGGACTGGTTGGCGCCTGCGCCACCGCCTCCGGTGCCGGGCTGGTTGTTTTGCCCGAATTTCAGGTCTTTGGTATGATCAACGACCATCAGTATTTCTGAACTGTATTCATTGCCTTCTCTAAAGACGTTGTTGAAGAAAGGAAGGAGGTCGAGGCCATAGGTGGCTTTGTTGTCGATGATGCTTTTGGCAATGGTGAAGGCCTGTTGAAAATCGGATGACTGTGCGGCTGCAGACCATCCTCTCCACAGGTAGGTTTTGGCCAGTAGGTACAAGGCGGTTGGCCTGGTGGCCGGCTTGCCTGTGCCGGAGGCTGGTGTATTGGGAAGGTCGGCAGCGGACTCGGTAAGGTCTTTAATGATCTGTGCATAGAGCTCTGCCAACGGGGCCGGCGCATCTGCCGCCGAGGGTGAAGTATTGAAAGTAGTGTGCAGGGGTACCTGTCCAAAGGTGGTGACCAAATAGAAGTAGCAGAAGCCGCGCAGGAATTTGGCCTGTGCGAGGAGCTGCGTTTTGGTGGTAGCTGGTATATCTACGTTGGCTCCATATTGGAGCACGCCGTTGGCGGTATTGATATCGATGAACAGCGTGTTCCAAAAGCCTTCGTAATCGCCTGAACTGCTTTTGATCAATGGCTGATTGTAGGTGAACCAATGTTGTACATCGGCTGCGGCGCCCCTGATGCTTTCATCGGTGCCGGAGTTATACAACTGGGTAAAGATCTGGGTACCCCATTGGCTCCTGAAGCTGGAATAGATGCCTGCAATGCCTCCCTGTATGCCATCGGACGTGGTAAAGAAGGTGGGCGCAAAACCCAGCCTGGGTTGTTCTTCCAGCAGTTTTGTGCATCCTGCCGCCATCACGAGCAGTAATGCCAATAAAATGGTAAACCTGGATGTATATCGATTCATAAAATCAATCTTTTAATTATTAGAACTTCATGTTTATGCCTACAATAAATTGACGGGTTGGCGGAACTCCCATGCCAACTGTGATAGCGCGGCCTTGTACAGGCGCGCCCCCTCCTGCTGTGGTGCCGACTGAATTGCCGGTGCCGTTTCCTTCGGGATCGATACCCAAACCATCTCTCACGAGCGGTGACCACAGAATGAAGGGATTCTGTGCGGATACGTAGGCTCTTATGGATTGAATGCCGCTGTTGCCAAATATTTTAGAAGGAATATTGTAGCCAAGGTCGATGGCCCTGATCTTAATAAAGGAACCATCGCGGTAGGTCAATGTAGAGGTGAACCGCAAACCATCGACGCCTGCATCGGGTTGTGGAAATTCATTGGTAGGGTTGGTGGGCGTCCAGTAGTCTACTTTGAGTTGGTTTACGCGGCTGTTGAGGAAAAAGGGATAGCCTGCCCCTCCCCCATCCGCTGCGAGGTAGTTGACGACCACGGTTTGCCCGAACCGTCCAAACAGCACAATGTTCAAGTCGAAGTTTTTGTATTCGAAATGATTGGTCATACCTGCTACGAAATCGGGTTGGAAATTGCCGACGACCTGGCGGTCTTCCTGGCCGATCGCATTGTTCTTGCTGAGGTCTTCCAATTTGATATCGCCGGGTTTGACACCGTATACGGCGGCCTGTGTAGCTTCGTCCGTTTGCCAGATACCAATCTTTTTGACATCATAGATGGTGGTGATGGGAGAACCGACAAACCATCCGTTGTTGACATCTTTTTGCAAACCAAGCTGCAAGGCCGTTATTTTTTCGCGGTTGAAGAAGGCATTGACATCGGTGCGCCAGGTAAACCCGCCAGTAGTTTTAACGTTTACACTGCTAAGTGAGAGTTCCATTCCGTAGGAAGCTGTTTTGCCCACATTGGTCAAGATAGAGTTGGTGCCATTACTGCGGGGCAGGTTTCTCTGCAACAGGATGTCGCTGGTTTTGGTGTTGTAATATTCCACGGAGCCGGAAAGGCGGTTTTGGAATAAGGCGAAATCAACACCCACGTTCCATCCGCGTGTTTTTTCCCAGGTGAGCTCGGGGTTGGGGCTGGTATTGATGAGGTAACCGTTTACGAAGTTTGTCCCCACGACCGTGCCGGCGCCAAAGTTATAGAAGTTGCTACCCAGGCTTCCCAGGGTAGAGTAAGGTCCGATACCTGCGTTGGAACTGATGCCCCATCCTGCACGCAGCTTCAGGCTGTTGATGAATTGGGAATTGGCCAGAAAATTTTCCCTATCAAGATTCCAACCGGCGGAAACGGCCGGATAGGTAACCCATTGCTTGCCGGGGGCCAATACAGATGCGCCATCGGTCCTCACCGTGGCTGTGAGTAAATATTTATCGTCGAAGGAATAAATGGCTCGTCCCATATAACCAATGAGTGCCGATTCGCTGTAACCGGCAGAATTGGATTCGGCTACCAGCGTATAGGCCAGGTTGAGGTTGTAATCCTGTATGAAATCTGCCGGTACGCCCACGCCATTTACTCTTTGTGACTGGAAGTGATTTTTTTGTATTTCCTGCAAGGCCTGTACCTGCAACCTGTGTTTTGTGTTAAAGGTTTTGTTGTATTCCAACGAGTTGTTGATGGTGTATTGCCAGCCTTCGGCATTGGACTGGTTGAGACTTGACCCAGCGGTGGTGGGATTGGAATTGAATACTGTGTTGGGACCCGTATAGTTGCTGTTGAAGGTTTGTGACCAGCCATAGCCAAATGTGGTCTTGAATTTAAGGTCTTGCAGGATCTTCAGCTCTGCATAGAAGTTGTGCTGGAACTGGTACCTTCTCTGGAAAGCTTTTATAAGATCATCGTTGCCTATGGAAGTGAGGGGATTGATCTGTTGTGCGTCAACGCCCTGATCGGCCGCGGGTTTGAAGTTGATGGTGCCGTCGTCATTGTAGGCTTTGAACAGCGGGCTCAATCTTGTGGCAGACCCGTAGGCGTTGGTGCCAAGCCTGTTGGAGCGGATCATGGTATTAAAACTGGTAAAGCCTACTTTAATGCGCTCCGACATTTTGTGATCGATGTTCACATTGAATGAATAACGATCGAGCTCCTGGTCGGTGATGATGCCGGTTTCCCTGTAATAGCCGATTCCGAAAGCATATTGTGTGCGTTCATTGCCTCCTCTTACGCCGAGGTCGTGGCCGGTCCTGATACCAGTAGTGAGCAACGGGGACTGCCAATCGGTGCTGACGCCTTGCTGCAGGTTTGTTTTTTCTGTATTGGTAAGGGCATAGAGATTGGTGTTGGCACTGTTGGAGTTACCGACTGCTGCATCGGCTTTGAACTGTGCGTATTCCTGTCCATTGAAAAGTCTGTAGGTGTCAATGGCCTTTGAAATGCCCACATAACTGTTGAGGGTTGTGACAGCCTTTTGGGCAGTGCCGCGCTTGGTGGTGATGATAATAACGCCATTAGCCCCTCGGGAACCGTAGATGGCGGTGGCGGAGGCATCTTTCAACACATCGAGGCTGGCGATGTTGTCGGACGTAATATCGTTCAAACTTCCGCCGTAGGCCATTCCATCTACCACGATGAGGGGATCGTTATTACCTGTAATGGAGCGGTTGCCGCGGATGCGGATCTGTCCGCCTGTACCGATCTGGGAGCTGTTGTTGACAATGTCAACGCCTGCTGCGCGTCCCTGCAATTGGTTGAGTATATTGGGAGCTTTGATCTCGCTGAGGGTTTCTCCTTTTACGGACACCGTGGAGCCCGTAACGTCTTTTTTCCGTTGCGCGCCGTAACCGATGACCACGACCTCATTTTCCATCCTGTTGACGGATACGAGTACGATATCGATAGTGGACCTGTTGTTGATGTTGATGTCCAGGCTGGCATGACCGACTGCAGACACTACGAGAACGCCATTGGGTGGCGCAGTAATGGTGTACCTTCCATTATCGTCGGCGGTGACACCGCCTGTGGAGCCGCGCACGCCTACGGAGGCTCTTGCGAGAGGTTGCCCGTTTTCGCCGGTAACGCGCCCCGTGATCTGCAGGGTGTTTTGCGCCGGGGTGGGCAGGGTTGATAACAAACTTAATAGTAATAATATGGGAACAGCAAGCTTTTGCAAGCGCAAGCGATGAAACCGGCCTTTGTGCTGCCGGAAAGGGAAAAGAGCATCATTCATAATAGCAGTGTTAGCGTTAATTTAATGGACATCGGAACTGTCCGATATTATGAAAGTAGCATTACACGTGAGCGCCACAAACGCTATATGGATGTTGAGAAGATCGGGACAGACTGGCAGGTTGTTGCTTCTTAACTATCAGCAATACTTTTTCCATCGCGCTACCATGCAGCATTTGGGGAGTTGTATAGTCTTATTACCGTATATTGTCACAGAAACAATAAAGCCTGCAAACCAGGAATTTGCAGGCTTTATGAGCTCTTTTGATACATGCTTCTTTCTATTGAACCATGGCGATGGCTATTAATTCAACGAAGGGTCACTAAATGTATCTCCCTGTTTGAGGTCTCCCGATTCGTAGCCTTTTTTAAACCAATACATCCTTTGTTGTGAAGTACCATGTGTGAAAGCATCCGGCACCACCCGACCAGTTGCTTGTTTTTGCAACCTGTCATCACCAATAGCATTGGCTGCTGTTAAAGCTTCTTCAATATCGCCTGGCTCTAATATACGTTTTGTCTTTTGAGCATGATGTGCCCAAACCCCGGCTAAAAAATCCGCCTGCAATTCCATCATAACTGAATATCGGTTATACTCTGCTTCACTGAGGCGCTTACGGAGTCGGGTTAGCTCGGCGGCTTTTCCATTTAACTTTTGAATGTGATGCCCGATCTCATGAGCCACCACATAGGCCATTGGGAAATCTCCCGGCGCGTTCAACTTGTTTTGAAGGTCTTCGTAAAAAGACAGGTCGATATATAATTTCGAATCGCCGGGGCAATAGAATGGTCCGGAAGCCGCACTGGCAAAGCCGCAGGCAGATGCTACCTCGTCACGATACAAGATCAACACCGGCTCTTCATATTTTAGCCCTTGCTGTTGGAATAGCTTGTTCCACACATCTTCTGTTTCTGCTAATACCACTTTCACGAACTTTGCCCGCTCATTATCGGCGGCCTGCTGCTCAGGCGTCGATTGGGCCACCTGCCCAGGTTGGCCGGGCAATGGTTGATCCCCTTGCGAAGGATCAGCGTTACTTCCACCCAAAAACATATAAAGCAGGTAAATGATAACGCCTGCCAGGCCTCCCCCGACGGCAATGCGTCCGCCTGTAGCGCTACGGCGGTCTTCAACATTTGAGCTTTCCCGGTTACCGATCCATTTCATGTTTATGATAATTAGTGTTACTGACCAAATGCATGGATAAAAAATTGTGCCACCATCCTTTTTCAGCGAACCGATAGCGATTTCAAAAGTAAAAATAGGTCTGGAATCAAAGGCAATAATAAAAGAAGCCGGCTCTTTCGGGCCGGCTTCGCGTTTCTCAAAAGACAAATATATTAATACCTGTTCTTATTGTAGCTTCTGCTGTTGTTGAAACCGCCATCGCCGCCACTGTTGTTGCGGAAAGAGCCGCCGCCACGGGGCCTGTCTTCTTTTGGCTTGGCTTCTGTCACTTTAATGGTTCTACCTTCTACCGTAGCTCCGTCCAGTTCTGCAATAGCTTTTTTTGCTGCCGAGTCATCAGCCATTTCCACGAATCCAAAACCACGGGACTTGCCAGTTTCCCTGTCATTGATGATTTTAGCCGAAGTAATTTCTCCATAAGGAGCAAAAAATTCCTGTAAGTCTTCATCTTGTACGTTGAAGCTTAAGTTTGAAACATAGATGTTCATTACTAAAAATGATTTAAGTTAAAAAAAAACTGAGGGAGCAAGGAGTAAATAACTAATTAAGAATGCAGGTTACTTAGCAGATAATTAACGATTACTGATGCAAGACTCAAATTGATATCAAATATACCGTATTTATAGTCAACGACCAACTATTAGAACAAATACTTTGCTGGCATGATAACCGGAAGATTTTTATCTCTATCTTTATTAAGCCTCGCAATAACTACTACGGCGTATATACTGTCTCTTGTATTTTTTCAGCTGTTGTAGTTCAAGTCAAAGTTTCATCTCATTTTTTCTGCTGGCTGATATATTAAAGGCCAGGACAACGTTATCTGTTCAGCTTAAGGTTATTAGAAATTTTTTAAAACATCAAGTGTTTAAAATTTTTAACTATGCAGCTATCAGATTTTATCTTATTGAACGCGGACGAAAAGAAAAGTACTGTACTTCACGAAGGGGTACTTGTTGCGAAGCGAACTAATGAAGACTTCATGGTGTTCCTTTTCCGGCTGGGAAATTATTATGTGGAGGCTTATTGCAATCCTGCCAACAAGGCTATTGAAGAGTACCGGGCTTTCGACCATATCACGCTGTTGAACCCGTACCTCGAAACCATTCCAATCGATCATTTACTTAGTTGAGTTGGTCAGAACGCCGGTGTCTTTTAACAAAGTGGCCTGTACCATTGCATTGGTACAGGCCATGTGACGGTATTAGACTTTGTTTACTTTTCTAATAGTCCATGTCCATCATTCCTGAAGCGGGGCTTGCCGCCACTTCTTTTTTGGGCTTGTCGGAAACTACACATTCTGTAGTGAGTAACAATGCGGCGATGGATGCTGCGTTTTCTATTGCTATCCGGGATACTTTAGTGGGATCAATTACGCCGGCCTGCAGCAGGGGTTCATAAATGCCAGTGCGGGCATTGAAGCCGAAATCTTTCTCTCCTTCTTTTACTTTTTGCACTACGATGCTGCCTTCCTGCCCGCTATTTTGTACAATCTGGCGCAATGGTTCTTCCAGTGCCCTTTTTATGATGGCAACGCCCGTTTGTTCATCCTCGCTGGTTGCTTTCAAGGAGGTGAGCGATGTTATTGCCCTTATATAGGCTGTACCACCTCCCGGCACAATGCCTTCCTGTATCGCGGCCCGGGTTGCGTGCAGGGCATCGTCTACGCGGTCTTTTTTCTCTTTCATTTCTACTTCCGTAGCCGCGCCGACGTAGAGTACTGCCACTCCCCCGCTAAGCTTAGCTAATCTTTCCTGTAGTTTTTCGCGATCGTATTCAGATGTGGTGTTTGCTATCTGTGCTTTGATCTGTTTGATCCGTGCCTGGATAGCTTCCTTGTCACCTTTGCCTCCGACAATCACCGTATTGTCCTTATCGACCGTGATCGATTCGGCGGCACCGAGGAGGTTGAGATCGGCAGTGTCGAGTTTGTATCCCTGTTCTTCGCTCAGTACTGTGCCGCCTGTGAGGATGGCAATGTCCTGCAGCATTTCTTTGCGGCGATCGCCGAAGCCGGGGGCTTTGACAGCCGCTATTTTCAACGTGCCGCGTATCTTGTTTACGACCAGGGTGGCCAATGCTTCACCTTCCAGATCTTCGGCCACAATGAGCAGCGGCCGGCCTGACTGGGCTGTTTTTTCCAACACAGGCAGTAAGTCTTTCATGGAGGATATTTTACGATCGGATAGCAGGATATATGGATTTTCGAGGACAGCCTGCATTTTTTCTGTATTGGTGACAAAGTAGGGTGATATATAACCGCGATCGAACTGCATACCTTCGACTACTTCTACGGTAGTATCGGTACCTTTTGCTTCTTCGACAGTGATCACGCCTTCATTGCCCACCTTGCCGAATGCTTCGGCAATGAGTGTACCTATTGTTTCATCGTTGTTGGCAGAAATGGTCGCTACCTGCCTGATCCTTGCATTGTCATTGCCGATGGTCTGCGACTGCCGGCGCAGGTTTTCCACTACTGCTGCCACTGCTTTGTCGATCCCTCTTTTCAAATCCATCGGGTTGGCGCCTGCGGCAACATTCTTTAGCCCCTCTGCAATGATAGATTGGGCTAATACGGTGGCGGTGGTTGTTCCGTCACCGGCTATGTCGGCCGTTTTGGACGCTACTTCTTTTACCATTTGTGCGCCCATGTTCTCGATGGGGTCTTCGAGTTCGATCTCTTTTGCGACACTCACACCATCTTTGGTGACAGCGGGTGCGCCGAATTTTTTGCCGAGAACTACGTTGCGGCCTTTGGGTCCTAACGTTACTTTTACTGCATTCGCCAAAATGTCAACGCCATTTTTCATTTTGTTGCGGGCGTTGAGGTCAAAGAAAAGTTGTTTTGCCATACACTTTAATTTGAGTCAATTGGAAAAAAATGTGTTTATACAATTGCAAGAATATCACTTTCCCGCATGATCAGCAGTTCTTCGTTCTCATAGCGGAACTCTGTTCCTGCATACTTACCGAAGAGCACGCGGTCGCCTGCTTTCACGGTTACGGGTTCATCTTTTTTGCCCGGGCCTGCAGCGAGTACAATGCCTGTGAGGGGTTTTTCTTTCGCTGTGTCGGGAATGATAATGCCACCTGCTGTTTTGTCTTCTGCTTTGGCAGGTTTAATGATAACGCGGTCGTGTAATGGAACTGCCTTTAAATTGTTTGCCATAATTGATGATTTTGAATTGTTTAAAACAAAGCCATGCATGTCTGGACTTATAGCGGCTTTTATGGCTTTATAATAGCGCCATCAACGGGTGTGCCAATTGAAAGCGTCGTTTTTTTATGTAAAAAAATGGCAGAAGTAAGAAATTTTGGCAGCGAAATGAACGCAGACGGGTTGTCATTTTTTCACAGCGTGCGGCTTGTTGAAGTAAAAAAAATTATGGCAGGATTTGGTGAAAAAAAATGCACTCATTAATTTTACTGCGCTTTTTTGTGAAAGTAGCTTTTATCATCATTAATGAATACTTAACCTCTATTTATTAATTTTTATGTTAGCGCTTCATCCTACACCAAAACGAATGCAAGGCCGCCAGCATGTACGCTCCTTGCTTGTTCCGGTCATTCTTTTTTCTCTTTTTTCATTCATTCCGCCATCGCGTGGCAAGATCTCATCCAGTAATCCATCAACCTTGACGGCCCGGTTAATCAACCTGGAGGGAACCGCGAAAGAGACATTCCGGTTCAACGCCTCGCTGCACAATGCTACTGCGCGGGCTATCATTTACTCGTTCCGCGCTGATATTCCTGCCGGGTGGAATGTTGCATTCCGTGTTGACGGAATGCCAGTCACTTCTTTCAGGGCGGATTCGGGCCGAACGCAGGACGTTTCGATCGAACTGACGCCGACACCGGATGCTAAACCGGGGACGTACACGATTCCTGTGACGGCGAGTGCCGAATGGGATACGCTTTCGCTGAAACTGGAAGCGGTGGTAAAGGGGGCTTATGGTATGGAGCTAACCACTCCTACCGGTTTACTGAGCGGGGAGATCACCGAGGGAAACCGTGAATCCATTCATCTAACGCTAAAGAACACGGGTACGCTTCCGCTTGAAGGGTTGGAGCTTGCTGCGCAGGCGCCAGCCAAATGGGACGCAATTTTCGAACCTGCCAGGGTAGAAAGACTCGAGCCGGGCAAAAGCATCGATGTTGTTGCCCACCTGAAGGTGCCGGACAAAACGATTGCCGGTGATTATGCCACGACTTTTTCGGCGCGCAACAACAATATCAATGCTACGGCTTTATTTCGCACGACCGTAACGACTTCATGGCTGGCCGGCTGGATGGGCGTACTGGTTATTCTGGCAGCTGTGGGTGTTATTTATACATTGATCAGAAAATACGGAAGAAGATAATTTACCTCAATTTATGGAACAACCTATCATTGAACTGGCAGGATTGACAAAATGCTACGGTTCATTGAAGGCTGTGGATCAGCTTGACCTGCAGATCAGGCCGGGCGAGATCTATGGCCTGCTTGGACCAAACGGGGCCGGTAAGACTACCACCATCCTGATGATGCTCGGTCTTACGGAACCTACTGCAGGTGTTGCCAAGGTATGTGGCATCAATGCTACTACCCATCCGATCGCTGTGAAGCGTAAAGTTGGTTATATGCCCGACAATGTTGGCTTTTATGACAGCATGACGGCTATCGACAACCTGCAATACATCGCACGGCTTAGTGGTTTGCCTGAAGGCGAAGTGAAGAACCGTACCCGGGATATGATGGAGCTGGTAGGGCTTGGTGATGTGATGCACAAAAAAACCGGGGCTTATTCGCGTGGTATGAAACAACGGCTTGGCCTGGCGGATGTATTGATCCGGCAACCTGCCGTCATTATACTGGACGAGCCAACGCTGGGGATCGATCCAAGCGGGGTAAAGGATTTCCTCGGGCTTATCAGGCAACTTAGCCGTGAGCAGGGGATTACCGTTCTATTGTCTTCGCACCATCTCTACCAGGTGCAACAGGTGTGTGACCGGGTTGGCATCTTTGTTGGCGGCAAATTGCTGGCGGACGGCGATGTAGCCACGCTCTCGGGGCAGCTGTTTTCGGGTGATCACTTTGTTACCAGTATCACACTGGCAGCATCGCCACCTGCAGAGTGGGATGTGCTGTCTGCGCTGCAATCTATAGCAGGCGTAAAAGAAGTTGCCGTCGATGGTCGTACCATCGAGGTAAGCTGCTCGCGCAATATGACACCGGACCTTGTGCGCTTTTTTGTGGGCAAAGAAATGGATATCATGGGTGTGCACAAAAAGGAATATGGTCTCGAAGAAATCTATCAACGTTATTTTGACAATAATATAACCGAATATGAAAAGGATGGCAAATCCAGCGGTTTATTTCAACGGACTTTTTTCCGGAAGGTTAAACAATAGCGGCTGGCTTAAAAGTATTGTTAATGCAGCCGCCAAGCGGCCAAGCGCGCTTGGCATTATGGTGCGGAAGGAAATAGCAGATCATATCCGTAGTTGGCGTTTTATCGTACTATTGGTATTGCTGCTGCTAACCTTCGTAGCGACGATGTATGTGTCGCTGACAAACCTGCAAGCTGCTGTGGCTAATGAAAACGATCCAGACCGTTTATATCTCTATCTTAAATTGCTTACCACTTCAGATGGCTCATTACCGACGTTCCATATTTTCGTCAGCTTTCTGGGTGCGCTGCTGGGCATCAGTCTTGGTTTTGATGCTATCAATGCAGAGCAGAATAATGGTACGTTGACCCGGCTTATGGCGCAACCTGTTTACCGGGACCATTTGCTGTTGAGCAAGTTCCTGGGAGCCCTTGCGATCGTGTTTGTTTTGTTTCTGTCTTTGGCGCTGCTGATGATCGGGGCCGGGCTGCTGATGACCGGCGTGCCACTTGAGCCGGAGGAATTTTTCCGGATCATGAGTTTTGTGTTGCTTAGTGTGCTGTATGTCGGTTTCTGGCTTGCACTATCGATCCTGTTTTCCGTGAAGTTCCGGCAGGCGACTACTTCCGCGCTGACGGCCATCGGGGTTTGGTTGTTCTTTACGATCTTTTACCGGATTGTTATCAGTATGGTGGTGAAAGGTTTTTTCCCAGACCCGGTCTATCTTTCAGAAGCGGATGTGCTGTGGTACAATAACCTGTTGCTGGACCTGCTGCGTCTTGCTCCGAGCCAGTTGTATACTGATGCTACCACCACTTTGCTGATGCCATCGGTACGCAGCCTGGGACCGCTAACGGTTGAGCAAATGTCCGGCGCTATTCCGAAGCCTCTCCCCTTTCGGGAAAGCCTGCTGATCGTGTGGCCACAGGTTTGTGGTCTTGTTGCAGCGATAGCTGTTTGTTTTGCGCTTACATATTATTGGTTTATGCGACGTGAATTACGCAGTTGACCGTTGTCGTATTTTGTCATCCGGCCGGGAATCGTTGGCAGCTTTCAATAGATTTATTGTGCTGCCAGCGATCCTGCTGCCCATTGTATAGCGTATGATGCTTTGCGATACTTTACCTGAAGCTCTATTACTTTCTGTTGTGTTTCCAGTATTTTATTCTCTCTGGCATTGATCAGGAAAAGTGAACTTTCTCCTTGTGAGAATTTGAGTTCTTCATTTTTCAGCAGGAAGGTATATGTTCTGTTCATTTCGCGGGCGGCCTGCAGCTGTTGTTGCAATTGAACTGTTTCGTTGTAATATTTTCTTATTTTATTCTGCAGGTCCCATTGTTTCTTTTGTAATTCTATGTTGTTGTCTCTAATCTTAATCAGCACATTTTTGTATTCGCCCCGTTCCTGGCGCCATAACAGTGGTAATTTTACGTTGAAGCCAATCTTATAGTTGTTTTCGAGGTAGGGCCAGGAAACATTTTTGTATTGATAGTAGTCTTTGCTAAGCAGGTTGGCCTGCAGGTTTATGACCGGCAGAAAGTTTTGGCGCTTCAGTCTGCGTTCTGCTTCGAGGATGCCGAGTTTATAACGGGCTGCCTGTAAAGCCGGGTGGGTGTTGCCGACACGGGCTACCAGGAACGCTGTATCGGGCAGTGGCTGTAGTGCCGCCAATGCCACAGTATCCGGTACAAATGATTCCGGTAGCAGATAAGGGGTTTCGTCTGCCGTCCAGAGGAAGGCCGACAGGTCCACTATTTTTTTATTCAACTCGGCCAGTGCGCCTGCCTGCATGAGTTTGACGTTTTGAAGCTGCGCCCATGCTTCCATAGTATCGGCCATGGCGCGGTCACCATTTTTGAATGACAAACTGATAAGCCTGGTCCTTTTGTCAGCGACTTCTATATAATTGGTATAAACCCGGTATAGGTACCAGGCGCCTGCCCATTCCCAATAGGCAGACCTTGCATCGAACAGGAGGTCGTTGATCATCAAGAGGCGCTCCTGTGTGTTGAGCTGTCTATATATTCCTGCCTGGCGCAGGGTAGTTCTCTTTTTATCGGTAAGCAAACCATTCAGCAACGGTATTTCGATGCCAAGGTAGCTGGCTACTCCTTTGGTGCGTTCTGGATTGATGTATTGTCCATCGGTTTTTTCATATCCCGCTTTCAGGTTGACAGGGGTGCCTGTGGGAATTTTAAGTTCCGGGTTTGTATATTGGTAATAGTTGACGCCATCGAGTGTTTTAGCGCTGGTAGTTGCATCGAATACCGGATCAAAGGCGCCGCGCGCAGTGAGCAAATCGGCTTCCGCTTTTTGTGTGAGCAGGTCTGCCTGTTTTACTACGGGGTGGTATTGTTTTACCTGTTGAACAAATGTTTCTTCTGTCAATGTCAGTTTATCCTGTGCGGAGGCAAGGCTACGACAGGTGCATAATGCGAGGAGCGTAACTGATATGTTTTTAAACAGGATACGTATCATAGTTTCTTCTCTTTTGGCGCTGATGTTTCTGCCTGGTAATATTCGGGTGGAAAGCCATTAATGTTTCTCCACAATTCGTAATAAACCGGTACATCTTTCAAGAGCATAATGCCTTCTGCCCCCCCGCCTATGCGCAGTTGCGCGGGCCATTTCCTATCGGTACTATCCTCCACGACCAGCACCCGGAATTTTCCATTTGCACTGACGGAGTTCTCTACGGCGATAACCTTGCCTCCAAACGTACCGTAACTGCCACCGGGCCAACCACTGAAAACTATTGCGGGGAAACCATCGAATACAAACCGTACTTTTTGTTCTCTGTTGACGAGTGGGAGATCCATCGGTTTTACAAAAAGCTCTATCGCATATTGTATTTTGTCGGGAACGATCTCCACGATCATATCGCCTTCTTTGAGGAACTCTCCTATGCCTGCTTTTCTGGCTTTGGTGATCTGTCCACTTTGGGGCGCTATGATGTAGTATAGTTTGCTGCGTGCATCATAGTTGGCCAATTGGTTTTGGAGCTTGAGGAGTTCGGCCTCCGTACTGGCTGCGTCGGACAGGGAGGAGAACCTGTCGCCACTCACTTTTGCGATTTTATCGGTGTAATCCTGCAGGGTGGCCTGTTGCTCGATACGGAGATTGGTCAATTCCTGTTTGCTCTGCTGGAGTTTATTGCCTGCGCTGTTCCATTTGGCAAGCCCGTTCTGGTAGTTGATCTTTCTTTTTTCGAAATCCGTCAGCGATATCGCGCCGCTGTCGAGCATGATGCGTGCTGCCTCTATTTGTCTTTTGTATGCTTCGAGCTCGTTGGTTGCTGCGGTGAGGTCTGCTTCATCGGTCTTTATCTTCAATTGCTGCTGTGCAATCTTGTTGTCGAGGGATTGTAATTTCAGTTCCCGGCTTTGTTGGAGGGCCTGCGACTGCACGGTGGTGGCTGCCGCTTTGTTGCGGTAGCTTTCCATGGTTTGTTGTTTGGCTGTGATCTGTTCCTGAGTTCTTTTGAGCAATTGGGGGTCGAAATACTCGACTTTTACTTCGCCTAATTGCAAGAGGGTATCGCCTGCGTTTACAACATCGCCTTCTTTGATATGCCATTTGACGATGCTGCCGGCGATCAGCGTGTTTACCTGTTGGGGGCGTTGTTCCTGCCGCAGGGTTGTGACAGTACCTCTTGCCCTGATGTTTTGTGTCCAGGGCAAAAAGAGTACGGCTACCAGCAGTATGAACATTCCCCATAACCATTTTTTCATGCGGCTGCTCCTGTAAAACAGGTAGATGTTTGAAAAGGAACGGAGGTTGCTTTTCGCAGCAATGGTATGTATATCGGATTGTAAATACGTATTCATCTTATGCGTTGTTTTTTATTGTCAACACCTCTCCATCGGGGCTCAGTTCAATTACCTGGTCGCAGTACCGGCCAAGTGTTTCATCATGCGAGGCTATCAATATGGTGGATGCCGTATTTTTCCTGATATAGCTGATCATATTGCTTTTGTTTTCCGGTGGCAAATGGGCAAAGGGATCTTCGAGGAGCATCAACCTGTGTTCGGCAAGAATGGCTCTTATGAGGAGGATGTTCCTGCGCACATTTTCAGCGAGTTTATTGCCGACAGGCAACATGTGTGTATCGTAGCCATGGGGCAAGGATTTTACAAAGTGGGTAAGTCCTGATATCTGGCAGAGCTCATTTACCTGTTGAATAGTAATTGCATCATTGCCCATCGTCAGGTTTTCCCACAGGCTACCCTGGAAGATATCCTGGCTGCCGAGCAGGATACCCGTGTTCCTGCGAAGATTGGCTACCTGGTAGTTGCCTACGGGGGCATTGTTGAGCAAAATATTGCCTGTGTAATTTTTAAAGGCGCCGGTGAGCAGCCTGAGTACGGTGGATTTGCCTGCTCCGGAAATGCCTTTGATCTGCACCATTTTCCCTGCACCGATGGAAAAGGTTATGTTCTTCAACACTGGTTTTTTGTTGGCATACGCAAAGGTTACGTGGTCGAATTCTATCGATACGCCTTCATCGATTACCGGTAATTCGAGGTGGCCGCTTTTTTCGGTCTCTGCGTCAGTAATGGCGCTCAATTTTTCGACTGAAACGATGGAGTCGTAGACGGTATCGAGGTTGATGATCAATTTTTCGATGGAAGCTATGATGGCTATGATCACGATGTCTGCAGCAATGAACTGCCCTACGTTGATCTGTTGATCTACCAGAAGATAGGCGCCAATGATGAGCATGGCTGCGGTGATGAGTACTTTGAAAGAGATCAGGCTCCAGAACTGGGTAAGGAGGATGCTGAAATAGCTGGTCCGTGAGGCGAGGTAATCGCTGACCAATGCATCTGTTTTGTTCATGTGGAGGGAAGTACCTTTGGTGTACTTAAAGGATTTGATGGAGCGGGCGATTTCCTGGAGCCAGGCAGCTACTGCATATTTATAGGTGCTTGCCCTGTAGGCTGTGTGAAGGCCTTTGGTAGAAGTAAACCGTATGATGGTGAACACAATTGTGATAAGCACCAATCCGAAAGCGATAAAGATGGGATGATAGAAAGAAAGGAGGAGTAATCCAAGCACTACCTGTATCACTGCTGCGGGGAGGTCTATCATGAGCTTGTCGATGCCTTTTTGCAATGAAACGCTGTCGAAATACCTGTTGACCACTTCGGGCAGGTATTCGTGGTCAAGTTTTTCAATATTGAGTTTGGGCAGGCGGTCGCTGTATTCGAGGGAATACCTGACGAAGAGTTTCTGCTTTACTTTTTCGATGATCTGCAACTGTCTTACCTGTAGGAAGCCATTGATGAATACGCCGAAAACCACCATGCCAATGAGTACAATAATAGAGGTGGAAATGGTGCCTGCCAACACAAAGCTGATAATGGACTGGATACCGAGGGGAAGGGATAGCTGAACCAACCCTGCCAGCAGGGCGAATACGCATGCTGCCGCGAAATCTTTTCGTTCGAGCATGAGTATCCTGTTGAGTTTCAACACGGATTGTACTAATGAAAGCGGTTTTTCTGCCATTGCCGATGGGGTTAAGACTGAGCGTATATTTTGCGCAAATATAAATACATCACTTTTATATATGATAGTAATACTATCATAAAAGATTGTAAAAATATACTGTACCCAACATTAGATTTCGATTAGAATTTTACTTTTGCCGTATGGAATTCCAGTTGCAGATCAAAATGAACCCCAAGCTGTATTTGCGTGACCCGGAGCAATCTCCGCTTGGCCGCAACATTATCCAGCATAGCATCCGGATGATCTATAAGATCGGATTTGAGGATTTTACTTTCAAAAAGCTGGCTGCGGATATCGGGACGACCGAAGCGAGTATTTACCGTTATTTCGAGAATAAGCACAAGTTGCTGACTTATATCATTTCCTGGCTGTGGACCTGGCTGGAGTACCAACTTTTGTATCATACCAATAATGTGAAATCGCCGAAGGAGAAAATCATGGTGGTGATCAAATTGCTGACCTTTCAACTGGCGGACCAGTTTACCTTCAATCATATCGACCGGAATCAGCTGTATCAGATCGCTATTACCGAGGGCAGCAAGTCATATCTAACGAAGCATGTGACGCAAGATAACAAGGACCGTTTTTTCAAACCCTATAAAGATCTTTGTGGCAGGATCGCCGACATCTTCAAGGAATATAATGCTTCTTATAAATTTCCAAGGTCGCTTTCGAGCACACTACTCGAAATGGCGCATTACCAGTTCTTTTTCAAAAAAAACCTGCCGTCGTTGACTGATTTTGCAACTGATAAGGATGATACGGGTGTGGTCCAGTTTTTACAGCATCTTGTATTCAGTTCCTTAAAAAAGGATTGATCTTGTTTGCCCTTCGCTTTTCTGTTGCCTTTTTATCCCCTGATCAACTTTCTGTCGCGCAGTGTTTGCAAGGTGAGGCAGTCGTTATTGCGGGCGGTGCTTTTTACAACGCTAAATACAAAGATGTGGTGGTCACCTGCCGGCCTGGTCCATTGTTTTTGCAATAGCATGAGTGCGCTGGTTCCTTTCAAAACGTTATATCCCTGCCATATTTCGAGCAATGATTTTTTTTGGAGGTACCCTTGTTTGTTGTAGCTCCAGCCGGATGTTTGTCCTAATTTCCTGATCAATGAATGCTGACTTTTGTGCAATAATTGCAGGACGGCTATTTGTCCGGCAGTGATATTTTCGAGTGTACGGGTATTTTCATATACTGCCACCATATACAGTTTTGGTTGCATGCTTACTGCAGATACATAGGTGCAGATATTCATATTGACGCTATCGTCGTTGTAGGTAGCTAAACTGTATACCGGTAGATTGGGAATATTCCAGGGCCTTTGCATGGGTTGTTATTATCCATAAAAATAGAATATCGCTTGCATTATTGGCGACTAATGAAACTACAATTTGGACGTCTCTGAATCAGGAAAAGCACGAGGTTGTTTTCTTCTAAAATACATTTTGAAGAATTTAATGGGCACAAAGAGAAACCCGAAGCATTCTCCGTGTTCTTTCTTTACATGCTTATGATGCTGCTTGTGTGCCCTGCGGATGGCGAGGAGGTAGGGATTTTTGGTATTGCGTAAAAAGCTGACCCGCTGGTGGATGAAAATGTCATGTACAAAGAAATAGGCAAGGCCGTAAAGCAATATGCCGAGACCAATGTAAAAAAGGTAGTTAAAGCCTTGTTTTGCGCCTATGTAGAATAATACGATTGTAGGCAACGCAAAGATGACAAAGAACAGATCATTGCGTTCAAATTCTCCTCCGTGACTGTGGTCGTGGTGGTCTTTGTGGAGTGCCCAAAGAAAGCCATGCATGACGAATTTGTGGATGCACCAGGTTACTGCTTCCATCAATATAAATGTAGTAATGGTGATCAGTGCGTTCATAGGGCTGCTATTTTATACTGCACGTAACTGCTCATCATGAGGGATAATTTTTTGCTATTGGGTATTCTGATGCGCTCTTTCATAATGCACTGTGCCGGGGTTCGTTTGATCTTTTTAAATAAGGACAGGTAGTACTTGTAAGCGAGGTATACACCGAACTTTGAACAAGCAGGCAGTTTCTTAATTCCTATCAGGGCTTCTTCGAATTCGCTTTCTATGTCTTCTTCAATAGACATTTTGATACGATTGTCGAACACGCTCATTTCTATATTGGGGAAATAGGTACGACCAAGTATTTGGTAATCATCTTTGATATCCCGCAGGAAATTCACTTTCTGGAAAGCCGATCCTAACTTCATGGCGTAGGGCTTCAACATTTCATAAGTCTGTGCATCTCCCTCAACAAATACCCTCAAACACATGAGACCTACAACTTCTGCCGAGCCAAGGATGTACTCCTGGTAGCTTTCTGTATTGTACTCGATCGGCATAAGGTCCATTTGCATACTATGGAGGAACCTTTCAATCAGGCTTTTTTCGATTTTAAACTGGTTAACGGTTTCCTGAAAAGATTGGAGGACCGGATTGAGTGAAATGCCTTCATCGAGTGCCTGCCAGGTTTGTTCTTTTAATCTTTCCAGCAATAGCTGCTTGTTGTAACCGTGAAAACTATCCACGATTTCATCTGCAAGCCTTACATATCCATATATTGCATAAATGGCTGGCCTAATAGAGGTACTCAATGCCAATATTCCAAGAGAAAAGCTGGTGCTGTACTTTTGGGTAACGGCTTTGCTAACCTGCCTGGACAATTCATCAAATAGCGCTTTCAAACCGAAAACTTTTAAGGTTATTGACTTCTTTTGCAGCAATTTTTCCTGAAATGATCGATGGCGGAACGCCAGGTCCGGGAACTGTGAGTTGCCCGGCGTAAAAGAGATTCACGAGTTTTTTATTTCTGATGGCTGGTTTAAGAACAGCTGTTTGGGATAAAGTATTGGCAAGGCCGTAGGCATTGCCCTGCCAGGCATTGTAGTCTTTTATAAAATCGCGTACACAATAGCTCAGTTTATAGTCGATCTTTTCTATGAGGTCTTTTACGCCTGTAGCCTTCTCCATTCTGGTGATCATTTGCCGGAAGTATTGTTCGCGGACCGCATCCTGGTCTTCGAGCCCTGTGGCAAGTGGCATCAGGAGGAATACATTCTCATGGCCTACGGGCGCTACACCGGTGTCTGTTTTTGAAGGGCAGCAGGCGTAGAAGAGTGGTTGCAGTGGCCATCGTTTGTCTTTGTAGATATCATCGATGTGACCGTCGAGGTCATGTTCAAAGAACAGGGTATGGTGCTGGAGGTTGGGTATGCGCTCTTTGAAGCCGAGGTAATAGATGAGTGAGGACGGCGCGAAGGTCCTGGTTTGCCAATAGCTTTCATTGTAATTGCGGTTGGGTATATCCAACAGCGTTTCAGTATGGTGGTAGTCGGACGATGCGATGATGGCATCGAAATACAGTTCTTCTCCATTGACGATCAGGGAGCTGGCTTTACCGCCTTCCGCACAAATCTGTTCTACCGGCTGGTTGAAATGGAAGCGTACGCCCTGCTCCTCTCCTATTTTTTTCATTGCCAGCACCAACTCATAAAAGCCGCCCATTGGATAGGCGGTGCCCAAGGCATATCCCCCATAGTTCATAAGGCTATAGAGGGCAGGAATCTTCTGCGGAGCAGCGCCCAGGAATATTACCGGAAACTCCATCAGGGCTACCAGTTGGGGATGGGTAAAGTATTTCTTTACATAGCTGCGAAAATTTGACAGCAGGTCTAATTTGAATGCGCTGGCGGCTATTTTGGGCGTAACGAATTCCCACCAGGAGTGGCAGGGCTTGTGTACGAATTGCTGCATGCCCACTTCGTATTTATAGCGGGCTGCTTTCATGAATGCGTCGAGCTTTGTTCCCGCGCCGGGCTCTGTTTGTTCGAAGAGCTTTTTCAGTTCGAGGTAGTCTTTGGGGATGGTTAGTTTGCCATCGGCAAATATCATTTCAAACTGGGGGTCGAGCTGTACTAATTTGTAAAAGTCTTTTGTCTGATATCCAAAATCCTTAAAGAAGTCTTCAATGATATCGGGCATCCAATACCAGCTTGGCCCCATGTCGAAGATATATCCGTTGTTTGTTTTAAACTGCCTGGCGCGGCCGCCGGGCGTACTGTTCTTTTCAAACACGTGTACTTCATTGCCTGCCTTAGCCGCATATGCTGCAGCTGATAATCCAGATAGCCCTGCTCCTATTATTGCTATTTTTCTCTTCATTTTATTTTATTGTTCCCTACGCTGCGTTTTATGTATGCCGGTTTACCAAGGTATTGGTTGTCCATCCCGGAAAAAGCCTCCGCTTGGCCCATCGGGACCAAGGGTAGCTGCCCATACGATCCCTTTTGCTCCTTCGCTCACCGGCCTTGCACCGAGTTGGGCCGTGCCGGGCCAGGTGGCCACAAAGCCAGGACACACGGCATTGATCTTGATGTTTGTTTCTTTCAGTTCTCCTGCCAGTTCTACCGTGAGCCCATTGAGGGCCAGCTTGGTGATGCTGTAAACCGGTACATTGGCAGGGTGATGGGGCATACCGAATACCGGATCGGAGAACGATCCTGCGCTGCTGCTCACATTGACGATGCGGCCTTGCGGGCTTTTCATCAACAAGGGCATGAATGTCTTTATGGTTCGCATGGCTCCCAGTACATTGGTGTTGAATGCCTCCTGCATGTAGCGTATTTCTGTGGACAAGAGCGCACCCTGTTGATCGAAATAGCCGGCAGCGTTGTTGATCAATACGTCGAGCCTGCCGTAAACTTTCCCGATCGTGTCTGCAACCAATTGCATGCCTGGCTCGCTGGTAATATCGAGGTCCATGGGCAGCAATGAGCTGTTCTCAGCCAGCTGCACCACTGTCTCGAGGTTACGGCTGGTAATGATGACTAAGTATCCCTGCTTTTCCAATTGCCGGGCGGTTTCGAGTCCCAACCCTGTTTCGCGGCTTACGCCAGTGACGAGGGCAATTTTATTTGTGTGCATAATGGGGTTGTTTATATTATGCTTCTGCCCATGCCCTGAACTCGGCTACACGTTCACGGCTAATGATAAATTCATCCTGTGATCCAGCGCCTTTTATCATGAGCTTGAGGCGGCTATTCAGGTGGGGCTTTATGTATTCAATGGCAGAGTATCGTACTATGTACCGGCGATTAAGCCGGAAGAACAACTGCGGGTTGAGCATCTGTTCCAGCTTTTCGAGTGTGTAATCGATCAGGAAGCGTACACCTTGCTTGTCGGTGAGGTAAACGATCTTATTATCTGCCTGGAAGAATGAGACATCTTCTGCATTCACAAACTGAAGCCTTTGCCCGATACGGCCCAGGAAACGGGTCTTATACCGATCTCCCACCACCTGCTGTACTCTTGGCAATACCTGCTGATAGTCTATATAGGTTGTGACGATCTGTTTGTATTTGTCGAACGCTTTGGCCAATGCTTCTGCGGTTACCGGTTTGAGGATATAATCGATGCTGAACAGCCGGAATGCCTCCATGGCGTACTGGTCGTAAGCGGTCGTGAATACGACAGGGCCTTTGTAGGCCACGCGGCGGAATATTTCGAAGCTGTGGCCATCGGACAACTGTATGTCGGACAAGATGAGGTCTGGCGCCGGGTTGTTTTCAAGCCAGGCAATCGTTTCTCCCACGCTTTCGGTATATTGTACGTCAGTGATAGCCGGGTCGTATTGCCCGATCATCAGGTGCAGGCGTTTGGCGGCCAGCAATTCGTCTTCTACAATGAGTACTTTCATATAGTCAATTTAATTGGAGCAAGGGCAATTGCACTTCAAATACTTCCTGCGTTGTGTGTATCTCTATTTGTCTGCCACATACCAGTTCATATCTTTTGGCGATGTTGTTGAGTCCAATCCTATTGGAGTGCTCAACGGAGCGCCGTGGCTGCCGGTTGTTGCGCACCGTGAGTGTTCCTGCGCCATTTGCCATCACTTCTATGTGCAGGGGGCTGCTGCGGGAGATGACATTGTGTTTGATGGCATTCTCTATTAGCATTTGCAGGGCTACGGGTATGATGTAACGGTTGTAATACTGCTCGGAAATGCCAATGTCCACTTTCAGTCCATCCGGATAGCGCTGTTGCAACAGGTAAACATAGGGCTTGATGAATGCCAGTTCTATTTCCAGCTCTACGAGTTCTTTATCCTGGCTGTTGAGTATGTAGCGATATACTTTTGAAAACTCTTCTATAAACCTGTTGGCCCGGGGGTTGTCTTTGATGACCATACCCGAGAGTACGTTCAGGTTATTGAATAGGAAATGAGGGTTGACCTGGCTTTTGATGGCCTGTAGCTGAGCCTGTGTGCTGACGCGTTTTAATTCTTCGGCTTCGGTGTATTTGATCCGGTATTCTTTGAAGAAGAACAGGATCGTGTTGAGAAGGTGGAAGAAGAGGTTGATAAGGCCTGCGTAGATCAGGTTCAACTTCAGGGGCATTTCATATTGTTCGAAGGAATAGGTGTATACGAGGGCTCCCATTGCATAAACTACCAGCGTGGCTACTGTGCAAGCTATTCCGATGCCTGCTATAAAAAATACTACGAGGTAAGGTATGCGTTTTTGCTGTGGGGGAAAGCGTTTCATTACTGCCTTTTCTATGAGGCGGTTGCCTTCCCAGGTAAGCCATGTGATCAATATAATGGTCAGCAGGGCGTGGTACCATGCCACCTGGATATTGAAGTAGCGGTACACTTCGCACAGAACGGTATTCATGTAGGCGTAGGCCGACAATAATACTATAAACAGGTACCTGTATGGATGTGTAAACATGCTGTCTTCCAATTGGTATTGTACAAAGGGGAGACAACTACCGTGTGGGTAGTTGCCTCCCTGGTTTTTAACTATAGGGATTATTCATTGTCTTAGGGCAACAAAACCCTGTCAATGACATGGATCACTCCATTGGTGGTGACAATGTCTGTTGCTACGATATTGGATGCGGACGGATTGCCATTTCCTTTTACTTTAGCTCCTCCACTCAGGGTTATTGTCACTTTGCCGCCACCTGCGGTGGTGGGCTGCGCTCCTTCGGTAAGGTCAGATGAAAATACGCGGGCTCCTACTACATGGTACAGAAGTATCGGTTTCAGCGTATTTGGATCTGCTGCCTGGATAGAAGCAATCGTCGGAAAGCCTGCATTGATAAATGCCTGGTTGGTGGGCGCAAATACAGTTAGCGGCCCTGCAGCTGTCAATGCATTGACAATATCAGTACCTGCGCGCTGTACGGCAGCTACGAGGTAGGTGAAATTGGGATTGGCGGCTGCTGTTTGTACGATGTTGCCTGATGGCGGCATCAATACGCGGTCTATAATGTGTATGACGCCATTGGTTGCACTAACATCTGCTTTCTTCACTTTCACGCCATTGATGAATACGCCTGCACTGTTGCGGGTGGCGAATGCCTGTTTGCCACCCAGTGTGGCGATGGCTGCATTGGGACCAGCGGGTACATCTGCTGCCATTACTTTAGAACCTAATACATGGTATTGCAGTACTGTTGTCAGTAATGCCACGCCATTGGCGTCGAGGGCATTGATCTTCGCTTCGGTATCCAGGTCGGGCGTACCGTCGCCATTGAGGTCTACCATTTTGAAGGCAGCATCATCGGGTGCAAACACGGTGAGATTAGCTGTTGTTGCCAACGTGTTGGCAAGTCCGGCTTTTACCACAGCTGCTTCCAGCAGTGTTAGCTGGGGATCGTTTACAACTGTTTCGGTGATGTTCCTTTGAACGGGTTTGTCGTCATCATCTTTGTCGCATCCTGTCATAGCCAATGTACCTGCCGATAGTGTTACCAATAAAAGTTTGCTGAATAAACGTGGAGATTTCATACATGTTTTTTTTAAGCGTGTTTTAACGGTGTATACCGTTGTTATTGTAGCTTAAACCTTGCCGACAGATCGTGTGCCGGAGTGAATCATCACAAATCGGGAGCGAACCGTCGATTGTGTTCATCGTTTATTTTTTGTCAGTAAATCCCTAAATAAAGAGCTGTCATTTTGTTTATCGTTGTCTACAGTTTGACAGGTATTGTGTAAAGCTGTCACCGTATCCCTGTCACTGTTATAGTTCTTCTATCTGTTCCTGATAAGTTGCTGCCTGCTGCAGCAGTGCTGCTTTTGCTGCGGGTTGCATCTTATCCCATGTTTTATATACCATGCCAATGCGTGGATTGTTTTCCAGCAAGGGACGGTGGCGATCAAAAAAATCCCAGTACAAGCTGTTGAACGGGCAGGCTTGTTTACCTGTTTTGAGTTTATAGTTGTAATGGCATTTGCTGCAGTAGTTGCTCATGCGGTGTATGTAGGCTGCCGATGATACATAGGGCTTGGTCCCCGTGATGCCACCATCTGCATACTGGCTCATGCCGCGTGTATTGGTGATCTCCACCCACTCTATGGCATCGATGTATATACCGAGGTACCAGGCATCTACTGCTGCAGGGTCTATTCCTGCGAGGAGTGCGAAGTTGCCCGTGATCATGAGGCGCTGTATGTGGTGTGCATAGGCATCTTCAAGGCTTTGCGTGATGCAATGGTGCAGGCAGTTCATGCGTGTTTGTCCGGTCCAATACCAGCCGGGCAGTGGATTGGCGTGGCTGAAAAAGTTCTTTTGGCTGAAGCCTGGCATGTGAGCCCAATAGAGGCCACGCATGTATTCACGCCATCCGAGTATTTGTCTTATGAAGCCTTCTACTGATGTAACCGGCGCTTTGCCTGTGCGATATGCCTGTTCTGCTTTTTGTATGACTTCCATCGGCGACAGCATTTTCGTGTTTAGCGCAAAGGAGAGCCTGCTATGGAAGAAATATCGTTGCTGTGTGTGCATGGCATCCTGGTATTTGCCAAAGGCAGGCAGGAGCTTTTGTATAAAATAGTCGAGGACGATCAAGGATTGCCGTCTGCCGGTGGGCCAGGGAAAATCGGCTGCCTTGTTTTCTCCAAAGCTTTTTATTCCTGCGTTTTCTATTTCCCGCCAAATGGTCCGGTAGTCGTGGCGCTGCTGCAATGCGGGTGGCACGGGTTGCTGTTCTTTCCAGGCAGCACGATTCTCTGTATCGAAATTCCAGCGGCCTTCTTCGGGCTGATCGCCTGCCATAAGGATACCATAGCGGCGACGCAGATCACGGTAAAAGGTTTCCATGAGGGGCTGCCGTTTGCCAAAGAAATCGGCCAGCTGTTCGCGCCTGCTTAAGAAATGTTCTGTATCGTAGACTTTATAATCAATGGCATTGTGCTTACACCATTGTAACAATTGTTGATCGAGCCTGTATTCATCGGGCAACTGGTATTCGAACTGTGTGGCGCCGCAAACGTTGATTACATAAGTTATGTTCTCTGCCAGGCTTTGCCGGTTTTCGGGATCGTTGATCTTGAAGTGGATGACGCGGTGGCCTTTGCGGCGCAGCCAGGTGGCAAAGTTGTACATGGCGGCAAAGAAAGCTATGAGTTTTTGCGCATGGTGCAATACATAGCCTGTCTCCTGCTTCATTTCCATGATCAGGTACGTGGTGTTGTCATCAACAGTCTTGTACCAGCTGTGCCGGTAATTGAGCTGATCACCCAGTATGAGCCGTACCTTTTTCATTTATATATATGTAAGGGTGAAATGATGAATTTTATTTTGTTCAACAAATTTAATGAAAAGTTGAACAAAATATCCGCTATCTTTATGTTGTTAATAAAAATTAATCTCATGCAAAATGGCAAAAAAGCGACCGGGCTTTGTGCGGTGAATGGATTTACATTAAACGAACTGGTACTGGAAATGGGCGACAATCATTTGTGCACATCGGATGATACGCCTTTGCGGCCCGATGCATTCGATATGAGCAGCGAAGAGAAGGTAAAGAAGATAGAAGGTTTATTCAGGCAGGTAATGGAAACGCTGGGGCTCGATCTGAATGATGACAGCTTGCGTGGCACGCCGCTGCGTGTGGCGAAGATGTATGTAGAAGAAACGTTCCGCGGCCTGGACCCAGAGCATAAGCCGGCTATCACTTTGTTTGACAACAAGTATCATTATAACCAGATGCTGGTGGAAAAGGATATTACTGTTTATAGTCATTGCGAGCATCACTTTGTACCTATATATGGCAAGGCGCATGTGGGGTATATTTCATCTGGTAAAGTGATCGGTCTTTCGAAGCTGAACCGGCTGGTGGACTATTATGCGCGTCGTCCGCAGGTGCAGGAGCGGCTGACCATGCAGATCGGGCATGCTTTGCAACAGGTGCTGGATACGGAGAATGTGGCGGTTGTGATCGATGCGAAGCATCTTTGTGTAGCTTCGCGGGGTATCCGGGATACGCATTCCGCCACAGTGACCTCTTTTTACGGGGGCAAGTTTGGCCATAGCGCTGTAAAAGAAGAGTTCCTGCGTTATGTGAGCATGACAACTGTTTATTAACTTTGTGGTGCGTATGAAGCTATATCATATATCCGAGCTGGAACAACTTTCGGGCATTAAAGCTCCGACGATCCGTGTGTGGGAACGGCGGTATAACCTCATCGAGCCGGGGCGGACGGATACCAATATCCGTATGTATGACGACCGGCAGGTGCGCAAGCTGTTGAACGTGGCTACTTTGTTGTCGAACGGGTATAAAATATCGAAGATCGCCGCACTGGACGAGGATGATATGCATGCCATGGTGCTGGGCTTGCAAGGCAATACGCATGAAGGGGATGACGTGGCTGTGGCTTATATCAATGACCTGGTGGTGGCCATGCTTGCTTTCGATGAGGTAAACTTTGAAAAAACTTATGCTGCGGCGGTAATGCGCTATGGCGTTTTCGATGCGATGTTACAAGTGTTTTACCCATTGATGGAAAAGATCGGCATCATGTGGTCTACAGATGACGCCATGCCGGTGCAGGAACATTTTGCGTCGGCAGTGGTACGCCGCAAGTTGATCGCCGCCACCGATTCACTGGTGCTCAAAAGGAAGCGCCGCAAGAAATTCCTGCTGATGCTGCCTCCCGGCGAATGGCATGAGATCGGTTTGCTTTTTGCCAATTATATTATCCGTTCCAAAGATATCGAGACGATCTATCTTGGCCAGAATGTGCCTTATGAGCAGGTGGCTGCCGTGCTGGGGAAAACGGATATCTCTCATGTGTTGTTGTTTTTCATTGCCCGTCCGGGAGAGGATAATCTACTTCACATCCGGAGTGCCATGGGGCTTGCCCGCGACTTCCCATTACTGGTTGCCGGCAGTACTGACGTTACCTCTTCATTGCATTATGATCCCGCTACTCATTTGTTGCAGTCTCCGCATGATCTATTGAAATACTTATAGGGCAGGTTTCTGGCCCCGCTTCTGCGTTACACTCTTCCGGGGTCGAATGACAGCTTAACTTTGCTGTACGCAGGCGTCAAATACCTTTTGGAGATTTGCTTTGAGCTCTTCAATGGAAATTCCTTTGGACAGTATTTCACACACACCGAGGTCTTTCAACATGCTTTCCATAAATGGATCGATGGTGGTGGAATGAACGAAAACCGGTAATTGTTGCTGCAGGGCCTGCTCTTTTCGTATTTGCAGAAACTCCACCCCATTCATGACGGGCATATTCAAATCGAGCAGAATGATATCTATGGCTATGGTTTTGTCGGCCAATAAGGACAACGCCTGTAATCCGTTGATCGCAAAAATTATTCTACAGTTCGTGTGAATGGTCGCAACGACCTGACTGATCAATTCATGATCATCCACGTCGTCGTCGACAACAAGCAGTGTGCAAGGTTTCATCATCGGCGCAAATGTAAGGTTGCGCTACGGGTTAAACTACAACTCAACATTTTAAGTGATTATAAACTGCTTAAATGCAGGATGACTAAGTAGATTTACTTAGTTGTGAAAGCAGTTTTTTGGCTTTCAGTAGGTGGCCAATGTTTAATCCTGGCATCATATTTATTAAACGTAGCTACTTCTTCTATAAATCTGTTTATAAACCCTGATTGTATGCCCACGATTACTCAAATATGTGTAAGTTGTAACCCTCCTCCTGTACTTACCTATTCGTTTCATTCGTAAGTGGGTATTCATTTCCACACCTTTCCTATGTAATTATAGCAACGCAGTATTACTCAACACAAATTGATCCAAATCTATGAGCAAGGTTCAGGTAGCCGATCTTTCGGCTTACTCCGTGATGGATGCGTCGCCAGAGTGCGTAAAAATTATCAATTCGCAAGGAACAGTAGAATATATTAATCGTGCCGGCCTGGATCTCATCGAGGTACCAACTGTTGACATTGTGGTTGGAGCATCCGTCTTTGACTTCATACCCCTTGAATACCAGGACAGCTGGAAAAGCAATCATGCGGTGGTTTGTTCCGGCAAACCGATGGTGTGGCAATATGAAGTAGTGGGACAAAAGGGCACGCGGCGGTACCTGGAAACTTATGCGACTCCGCTGGTGCTATCAACCGGTGAATGTGTACAGTTTGCCTTAACTAAAGATATTACGCAATATAAAATAGCCGAGCGATCGGCCAAAGAGAAGGAAGCCAAACTTGAGCTGATCAGTGAACAGCGGTTCAAAACGCTGGCCAATACGATCCCTAACATGGCGTGGATGGCGCATGCCAATGGCGATGTTTACTGGTATAATGACCGTTGGATGGAATATAGTGGGCTAACGATGGAGGAGATGACTGGCTGGGGTTGGTCGAAACTTCACCACCCCGACCATATCGACAGGTTGACGGAGTTTGTGAAAGAAGCCTGGCTTAAAAATGAGCCATTCGAAGTGACGCATCCGATGCGGGGGAAGGATGGCCTGTATAAATGGTTTCTGTCGCGGGCGACGCCCATCCTGGACAAACAGGGGAATATACTGGAATGGATAGGGACATTGACAGATATCGATGAGCAAAAGAATTCGGCTGAGCTGCTGGAACAACAAGTGAAAATAAGGACGAGCGAGCTTGATGAAAGCAATAAGTCACTGCAAAAGTCCAATGAGCAATTGGCTCAATTTGCCCATGTGGCCAGTCACGATCTGAAAGAACCCCTGCGCAAAGTTCGCCTTTACCTCAGCCGGATCAATGATGAATTAGGAACAAATGCTAATGATAATGTGCCTGCTTATCTGTCAAAGATAGAAGAAGCTACCTTGCGCATGACCAATTTAATTGAAGGTATTCTCAGGTTGTCGACTGTTAATAATGAAGAACACAGTAAGAGCCAAGTAAATCTCAATAAAACGTTGGAGGGCGTGCTTGCAGACCTCGAAATGGTAATTTTGCAGAAGCAGGCGATGGTGGTTATCAAGAATGAATTACCAACTATAGAGGGGTCTGCTACCCTATTTCATCAACTGTTGTATAACCTGATCGGGAATGCCCTTAAATTTTCGAAAAATGGCAATTCACCGGCTATCGAAATATCCTCTTCGGTTATGGAAATTGCAGAAGTTGATGAACAACATTTGCTGGCCGGCCATGCGTATATTCGTCTTTGCTTTAAAGATAATGGTATCGGTTTCGACCAAAAGTATGCCGACAAAATATTTGAAAATTATACCCGGCTTCACAAGACAAGTGAATATGAAGGCACCGGCCTGGGGCTTGCGTTATGCAAGCGAATCGTTGAACGTCATCATGGAAAAATAACTGCAGAAAGCCGTTTGGGCGAAGGCGCATTATTTACTGTAATGTTGCCTGTTGCGTTTGAATCATGAGCAATCCTGATGTATGAAGTTTTGCTTTTGAAGATGAGCCGCAATCGACTGTTGCTTTAATGCGGTAAAGGTCATGGATAAGGGGTACAGAAAAGAAAGAGGAGCCAGAGCGTACCCAAGCTCCCCTATGCTTACAACCTATAACCTATTCTTCGGTTTCTTCTTTTTGTTCTCCTTCTTCCTGTTCTGCTTGCCAATTAATATCGTTTTCTGCAATGGTCGTCAGGTCTACATCTGTTTGTTTCTCTTCGTCCAATGTCATGTTCAATATGTCTGCAATCTCTTCGTTGCCCATCGTAATGGCGAACTGTACCAAGCCACCATAAGTTGCGATCTCATAGTGTTCTACTTTCTGAGCCGCCATGATGATGCCTACATCCCTGGTCATGGAACCATTTTCTGTTTCTTCAATGATGGATTCTCCTTCTTTAACGAGGCCTTCCATTGAAACAGGCGGAGCCTTTGATGAATAATGAGACTTCGCTGCAACTGGAGGGCAACACAGTGGTGTTACTGCCGTGGCAGGCGTTGTTATTTGCTATTCGTTGAAGGGCTTATACACTTTTTGCCAGCATTCTTTTTTCGGTACTCATTAATAATATCATGGACCGGCCGGCGGCCATGATGGCTTCGCCGGAATGATAGCGTTTATTATCCTGCTTTATTACACCAACTGCGGTATCGATCAGTTTTTTCCAAAGTTGTCCGTATTGCTGACCGGGCAGTTTGAATGGCACTTCCTCATGGTGTGCATTGAAGATGCAGTAGAAGTTTTCCCGGGTCACCATTTCATCGAGGGGATCGTTGTTCTGGCTTTCCAGTTCCTGCAGGTATACGCCCAGGCTTTTTGCATAGCCTGTTTTCCAATGTTCTTCTTTCATGGATTCGCCTTCGGGGAGGAACCAGGCAATTTCTTCCATACCACCTCCTGTAAGCGGATGGCCGCGGAACCAGCGTTTGCGGCTGAAGGCCGGGTGTTGTTTGCGCAGCCGGATCAAATATCGAACAAATTGCATCAGGTTGGAATCGCCCTCCTGCCAATTGAGCCAGGATATTTCATTATCCTGGCAATAGGCGTTGTTGTTGCCTTGCTGTGTGCGTCCTAATTCATCTCCTGCCGAAATCATTGGAACGCCTTGTGATAATAATAAAGTCGCAAAGAAATTGCGTTGCTGCCTGCTACGTAGTTCATTGATGCCGGGATCGTCTGTTGGTCCTTCGGCGCCACAGTTCCAGGAACGATTCTCCTCATTGCCGTCTTTGTTATTGTCACCATTGGCTTCGTTGTGTTTTTCATTATAAGAAACGAGGTCGCGCAGGGTGAACCCATCGTGTGCCGTGATGAAGTTGATGCTGGAGGTAGGCTGGCGGTTGGTGTTTTCGTAGAGATCGGCGCTGCCGGCAAAGCGGGCGGCAAATTCACCGAGCTTACTATCGGCGCCGCGCCAGTAATCGCGCATGCAGTCGCGGTATTTGTCGTTCCATTCTGCCCATTCGGGCGGGAACTTGCCCAGCAGGTATCCTGTTTGGGTAATATCCCAAGGCTCAGCAATGAGTTTTACCTGGGAGATAACGGGGTCCTGGTGGATGATGTCGAAAAAGGCATTGAGCCTGTCAGCATCGCGCAGCTCGCGTACGAGTGCAGGGGCCAGATCGAACCGGAATCCATCGACGTGCATTTCGGTGATCCAGTAGCGCAGGCTGTCCATGATCAACCGCAGTACATTGGGGTTTCCGGCGTTGAATGTATTGCCTGTACCTGTGTAGTCATCGTAGTATCTTTTGTTTTCTTCTGTGAGCCGATAGTATGACAGGTTATCTGCTCCACGGAAAGATAGTGTAGGTCCATGGTGATTGCCCTCGGCCGTGTGGTTATAGACTACATCAAGGATGACTTCTATGCCCGCTTTGTGGAGTTGTTTGACCATCGTCTTGAACTCTTTTACTTGTTCTCCATTTACGCCACCGGATGAATAACGTACATCGGGTGCAAAGAAGCCAATGGTATTGTAACCCCAATAGTTGGTAAGGCCGCGCTCAATCAAATGCCTGTCTGCCACAAAATGATGGACGGGCATCAGCTCAACGGCCGTAACGCCTAATTGTTTAAGGTATTTAATGATTACCGGGTGTGCAAGGGCGGCATAGGTACCGCGGATCTCTTCCGGCAATTCAGGATGTAAATGGGTAAAGCCTTTTACATGCAACTCATAGATAACGGATTTGTGATAGGGTATGTTAAGTTGTTTATCCCTGCCCCAGTTGAATGATGCATCTATGACGACGGATTTGGGTATGTAGGGTGCGCTATCGGTTTCTGAAAGCTGCAGATCGCCATTCTCATGCCCTATTTCATATCCAAAGAGGTCGTTGTGCCAATTGAAGCTGCCGGCGATGGCGCGTGCGTATGGATCGATGAGGAGCTTGGCAGGATTGTGGCGATGGCCTTTTTCCGGATTGTATTCTCCATGTACGCGGAAACCGTATAATTGTCCAGCCTTAATGCCTTCGAGGTAAATATGCCAGACGCCATCGAAGCGATCGGGTATGCTGATACACACGGACTCTGCTTCGGCTTCTGCGGAATCGAACAAGCAAAGCTCGACCGCTGAAGCATTTGTTGCGTAAAATGTAAAGTTGGTCCCTGTTCCATCCCATGCTGCTCCTAACGGATACGGTTTACCCGGACGTGTAGTTATCTTCATATCGACCTTTTAGCTATGGATTACTGCATAAAAATCATACCTGTAAGTAGCGTAAAGTATAAAAGCGCAGCAGCATCACTGGTAGATCATTTCAAGGCATAAAAAGAGCCCCCGAAGACGGGGGCTCAACAATTTTCGGACGAGTTCTCTTAACCTGGTTTCATGGACATTGGATGCGGATCTGGATTTTAATTGCGATAGCAAGTATAGGCTGCACCGGATACGGATCTTAACGGGCCTTCAGGGATATTGGTAGTTCTTCAGGATATGGATGTTGCGAGCGCTATAACCAGTATCACTTTTCTAAAGCTACTTATTGGAGTATTAAAAAACAATAGGATATTTACGAATGCAATACGAAATTTCACTATCTGTGTACAAAATATTCCACAGAGGATTTTAAATGGTACTATTTTAGCTTTGCAAAGGTATACCAATAGCTATGGCCACACTTTCAACGGTAATGTACGTGGATGACGATGCAGAGGACCGGATGTTATTTGCCGACGCAGTGAAAGCAATCGATGGCGAATACCGGCTTCAAATGGCATCGGACGGCATGGATGCGCTGAGCGTGCTCAAGAACTCAGGCGCTACCCTCCCCTCTCTGCTTATCGTGGACCTCAACATGCCCGGCATGGGCGGCCTGGAACTGATTCGATCGCTAAAAACAGATACGCGTCTGGCCGATGTACCAACTGTTGTATTTACCACCTCCGGCAGCACTTCAGACCGCCAGGAATGTGCCCTGTATGGCGTGGATATGCATACCAAGCCTTTAACTTTCGGGGAACTGAAGCAAAGTGTTCAAAAGCTGTTGACCTATATAAAAAACTAAACGATTAAACCTTGCTACGTGGAAAATAATGGTACTTCCATTGATCGAACCAACATATTCGAAGTGCTGCTGGAAAGCGGCAAGGCAATTGCGTCGGAGATCGACCTTGAAAATCTTGTACAAAAGATCACTGACATTGCTACCGAGATCACCGGTGCTAAATTTGGCGCTTTTTTTTACAATGTGGTAAATAGTTCCGGCGAAAAGTATGTTCTTTATACTATCTCCGGTGTTCCGCGGGAAGCTTTTTCCAAATTCCCGATGCCCAGGAATACCAAAATATTCGATCCCACTTTTCAGGGCCACGGTACCGTGCGGTACGATGATGTAACCAGTCAACCTCATTATGGCCAAAGTGCCCCCTATCACGGGATGCCTAAAGGACACTTACCAGTCCGTTCTTACCTGGCTGCCCCCGTTGTTGCACCCGGTACCGGGGAAGTTATCGGCGGTTTATTTTTCGGGCATCCGGAAGTGGGCGTTTTTACTGAAAGAAGTGAGCGATTGCTGGAAGGTATTGCTGCGCAGGCGGCCATCGCTATGGGCAATGCGAAATTGTTTGAAGAAAAGAAGGTAGCAGAAGCCCGCCAAAAAGAGTTGTCCGAGCAGTATGAAAGTATTTTCCGGGCTGCTTCAGATTCTATTATCATCTACGACGAAAACGGATATATTCAAGAGGCTAATCCGGCGGCTTCCACCATACATGGATATAGCCATGAAGAATTATTGCGGATGCATGCCGGCATGCTCTTTAAGAACCCGGAAGACTTTACCGTGCTTAAAGAAATAGCGTTTTCGGGCCGACAGTATCAAGGTACCAACGAAAGAATAAAAAAGGACGGCACTGTTTTTACTGCTCATTTCTTAGGTTACCAATTTATCTATCGGGGAAAACCGCATGTATTATCCATGGTCAGGGAAAAAAGTTCCTTGCAAATGGAGGATGCCTTGAAGCGTAGTGAAGAATTTGCCCAGCTGATGACAACTGTTTCGCCTACAGCTCTTTGGATGACTGATGCAACCGGGCAAAACATTTATGTGAACCAAACCTGGCTGGATTGGATAGGTGGTACGCTGGCAGACCATACCGGAGACGGTTGGTTACAGGCCGTACACCCAGAGGACCGCAGCTTGGTTGTTGCGCGTTTTCAGGATACTTTTGAGAAGAGGAAAGTGTTTACCCAGGACTTCAGGATCATCCGCAGAACGGGCGAAGTACGCTGGTGTTCGACTTATGGAACCCCTTATTTTTCACCGGACAGCAGTTTTGGTGGATTTGCGGGTTCGTTAACAGATATTACGGAAAGAAAGCAGGCAGAAGAAGCCCTTGCCAGCCAAAACGCGCTTGTCAACACGATCACCAACAATACACAGCAGGCTATCTTCCTTTTAGATGAACGTCAGTATTGTACTTATATAAATCCAGCTGCCGAGGTGATGACTGGTTATAGCCTGGCGTCATTGCGTGAAAAACCGCTACATTACTATATACGACATACCTATCCGGATGGCAGGCATTTTCCGATAGAAGAATCGGATATCGACAGTGCTTTTGTTACTCAAAAGCAGATCAAGGGTGAAGGTGTATTTATCAGAAAAAACGGAGATTTCTTCCCTGTGGCATTTATTGCCAGTCCTATCACCAGGAATGGTATTGTGACAGGCACCTTACTGGAAAGCCGCGACATTACGGAGGAAAAGCGGTTGCAACAGGAAGTCCAAGTGCAGCAGGAGAAAGCTATGGCTTACCTGGAGGAAAAGGTAAAGGAGCGTACCGCTGAACTGGAGACTATGAATGATGAATTGCTGCAGTTTACTTCTATAGCCAGTCATGACCTCAAAGAACCGGTGCGTAAGGTATCCATTTTCAGCAGCCGGCTTAAAGAAATGGGTCTTGTGGATGACGCCGTCTTTAATCAGTATCTCGACAATATCATACATTCATCGCAACGAATCGTGCGGCTTATCGATGAACTGCTGGAATTTTCAAGGTTGTCGCATGCTGCTGTCAACACTTCGTCCGTTGATCTGAACGGTTGCATCCATCAAATTACCGATGACCTGGAACTGGCCATTGAAGAAAAGCAGGCAACCATCGAGGTAGAAAGGCTGCCGCATGTGCAGGGTGTTGCTCATCAGCTACAACAGGTATTCCAAAACCTGCTCCACAACTCCCTGAAGTTTTCCTTTCCCGGAAGACCTTTGCGTATTACTATTAAAGCTGAACGGGAGGAGGAACAGTTTGTAATTGTGTACGAAGACAATGGCATTGGTTTCCGGCCTGAATATGCGGATAAGATCTTCAAGGTTTTTGAAAGGCTGCATAGCAAGGAAAAATATGAGGGCACCGGTATTGGACTGGCCATCGTTAAAAAAATTATCGATATGCATCATGGATCGATCTCTGCCATTGGCAAGGAAGGTGAAGGTGCTCAATTCATCATCCGGCTACCTGCTTCGTAATCCGTTTTTATTGCACCGTTCAAGAAGATCTTTTGGAGGTGGGCGGCCAATTCGCCTATAGCTGTGCATTTAGGCAGGCAATAGCTTGCCCCGGACTGAAAAGCCATCTCTACTTCTTCCGGCGTGAGTAATGACGAATAAATAATTATAGGAATTTTACTGAAGGTTGTATGCTGACGTAATTGCTGCAGCCAGGTAATGCCGTCATCTGCCGGGAGTCGTACATCCAGAAAGATGACATCCGGCAGTTCCTGCTCTAATTGTTTCAACATCTGTACTCCATCCGTAACTTGTTTTATAGCAGCCTGTACACCTGCCTCTTTAATCGCCAGGTCGAATATGAGTAATTCGTCTTTGTCGTCATCTACCAACAAAATGTTGTGCACCGGCTGGAGCTGCCCCTGAACCATCGCCATAACCAATTTTACTTTTAATACGATTTTTATCAGAATAAGGTTGGTTGTCTGTAAGTTAATCCGAGTGTGTAAACTTGCTGTTTATGTTGAATTGTTTTTACTTTTTTAAAGTATCAAATTGAACATGTACAAGGTCGTCCAGCTTTTGCATTGGAGATGATCCAATTTTATTGCTTATAAAAATCTTCAATAAATATTTCCTGCGAGCGGTTTACATTGTGCAGGATGATGCGATCCGGGCCAATTCTATTTTCCAATTCCCTAATCTTTTCCTGCAATTGTCTGATGGAAGTATAGATCGGTACTTTGGCTGCGACTTCATCCGGGCTAATATTATGGGTAGCTGCATCAAACTGTTCCGGCTTCCGGAAATCTGCCAATTGCTGAGGCGACACCAGATTGGAGCGCCACTGATCCCAGGCACTCATAACGGCTTCATCAAAATTTCTGGCATAGGAAAACGAAAACTGCAGGTAAACCGGTTTACCGCTTCCTCCGTGTGAGCGAAATTGCTCAACCCGGATCTCGGTGCCTGTCATATCGCCAACAGTAGTCAGGAGCCCATCGGCCCAATCGCCCAACCACCGGGCTGTATTATTACTGAGGGCACAACCAAACAGGAGTGGCTTGACGGCAGGTAACGTATAGAGCTGAGCTTCCCGAACATGAACGTGACCGGAAAAGGTAACTTCGCGCCCTGCGAGGAGTTCACGAATAATATGAGCGCATTCCAACAACCGTTCATTACGCTCCCGTTTGGCCGGCCAATTATGTCCTGTAATCGCCTCATTGAGGGCTTCCCCACTTCCCAACTCGATACCAAACCTGCCTGGGAACATTTCTGCGAGGGTAGCAATGGCCTGCGCCACTATTGCGGGATGGTACCGTTGGCCAGGGGCGCATACCATACTAAATGGAATCTTTGTTGCCTGCATAGCTGCGCCTATCCAACTGAAAGTAAACCCACTTTGTCCCTGCCGTTTGCTCCAGGGATAAAAATGTTCCGAAGAATGTATTGCTCCAAAGCCTGCGTGTTCGGCGCTGATGGCCAGTTGTATCAAATGGGCAGGTGAGAATTGTTCATGCGAACAGTGATAAGCTATTGTTGCCATAATCCTGATCTTTTCCGGTCTGCATTTATTTCACTTATTGACAAAGTATAACTTATGTATTTCCCAACTAACAGCATATTGAATGCCATGGTTGTATTGGTTTTACATGATGTAGATTAAATGGGTCAAGTCGAGCGGCATAATAATCGCTGCTTATAAGTATTCATGTGTAATGGTTGATTTTTTATGCTTAGGCCCTGCGCAATTGCAGGGCCTTTTTACCGAATCGTTTCACCTTTTAAATATTATTTATGAAAGCGGCAGTAATTCATGGACCGGGCAAGATCACCTGCGATACGGTGGATGACCCGATCATTAAAGATGAGCGGGATATTATTCTTAAAGTAACTGCCACGGCTATCTGTGGCTCGGATCTTCATATTTACTCAGGGGGTATCCCCCAGCCCAGGCCCATGGTACTGGGTCATGAATTCATGGGTATTGTAGAAGAAACGGGACGAGGTATAAAGCACCTGAAAAAGGGTGACCGTGTTGTTGTTCCTTTTCCCATAGCGTGTGGTCATTGTTTTTTCTGTGAACATCACCTGCCGGGGCATTGCGAAAACAGCAATCCGGAACATTATGGTCCGGAAGGTGGACTGCTCACAGAAAAGGGCGGCGCATTGTTTGGCTATACCGATCTATATGGCGGTTATGATGGCGGTCAGGCGCAGTACGTGCGGGTGCCTTATGCAGATATTGGTCCGCGCGAGGTACCTGGCCATCTTACCGATGAGCAAGTACTTTTTCTCACTGATATTTTTCCTACCGGATACAGTGGCATCGATTGGGCAGCCATCCAAGGCGGGGAAACTGTGGCCATTTTTGGCGCGGGTCCTGTCGGGATCATGAGTGCCAAGAGTGCGTGGTTGCGGGGCGCGGGCCGGGTGATCATCATAGATACGCTTCGTTACCGTTTGGATAAAGCTGCCCAGGTGGCCAGCTGCGAGACCATCCTGTGGGAAGGGAATGGTAAGGATGTAATCGAGCAGATAAGAGCTATGACCGGTGGCCGGGGTGCTGATGCCTGCATCGACGCAGTGGGGTTTGAACCTGACAGGAACCTGCTGGACCGGGCCAAGTCGGTGGTCAACCTGGAAAAGGGAAGTGTGAAGGTGCTGGAAGCCTGCATGAGTGCGGTGAGGCGGGGCGGCATTGTTTCTGTGCTGGGGGTTTATCCGACCACGTATGACAATTTTCCGATAGGACAATTTTTTGATAAGGGTATTACCATCAAAGGTGGACAGGCTCCTGCGCAAAAGCATATCGATAAGTTATTGGAATATGTGGTAGCCGGAAAGGTTGTGCTGGATGATATCATCACGCACCGGCTTCCGCTTTCCAAGATTGCAGATGGCTATTCTATGTTCAAGAAGAAAGAAGACAATTGCGTGAAAGTAGTGCTTGACCCGTGGGCGGAATAATGCTCATTCAACCGTTAGATCTGTATGGCTCTGTAGATGTGATATTTCTTAGCTCTTCAAGCATATGGGTGAGTATTTTATTGCATGCAAGGCTAAATTAAAGAAAAAGCCGCAAGCAAGGAATTAGTCATCCCATCTGGCCGACCACATAACCACCGGCTGGAGTAGCAAAGGCAATGTTAAGGCGGTTCCAGGTATTTGTGGTTGCAATTAATAAGGTCAGATCTACAAGTTCCTGCTCAGAAAAATATTGCTTAGCCTGACCGAATAGCTCATCGGTAACTTTGCAACCATTTACTCCGTCCGCCCAAGCTAATGCTGCTCTTTCCTTATCTGAATAGTAGGGCGTCTCATGCCAGCAGCTAAGGCCGAAAAGTCGTTGTTCAGTTTCACCAAGGTCCCTGAGCTCCTTTGTATGCATGTCAATACAGAAAGCACAGCCGTTTAATTGGGAGATGCGGAAGCTAATCAACTCCTGCAGTTGCTTATCAATAGATGCTTTATGAATATAGTTGCCCAATCCAAAAAGTGGTTTTAAGGCGCTCTGTCCTTTTTCTAAAAGATTGATCCGAATGGTGGGAGCTTTCATAATCATTTCAATTTTGAGGTGTGAGATGTATTAGTGATCAGAAGCTGGTATAAAAGGCTGGTTGCTGAGAAACGGCAGCATTGTATTCAGTATTTTCTCAGTCTGCATCATCAATCCCACGTGACCCGATCCCGGAAAAATGGCCAACAGGGATCGGGGCATGGGTGCGATATCAGCAAAGACGTCGCCACCGAGTAATTTATATAGCTCCATTTTATGGGCTAAGGTTACTCCATCATTATCACCCATGATCAACAGCACCGGTGCATGAATACCGCGTATGTTATCGTTTCCGAGGTCAAAATTTTCGTTGTCAAATGCAATATACTTTCTAACAGTTTGGTCCCAGTCCGCGGCCCTGGGCGCCAGCCGATCATATTCTGTCTTAAGGGGCGTTTCATGCAGGAATTCGGGTTTCATAGATGCCAGCACGTCGCGCGTAGCCTTGCTCCACCCGTTATGCTTTGATACTGTTGACAGTATTATCAATTTATCCAGTTGCGCGGGATGCAAAATAGCAAACTGCATAGCGACTGTACCACCCATGCTGTATCCGATAAGACTGGCTTTATCTATTTTTAAATATTTGAGTAGTTCGAACAGATCATTGGCAAGATTTGTATAAGAGGGTTTGCGTGCAATATCGGACGTGCGCCCATGTCCTTGCATTTCAATAGCGATTACCTGGTGTTTTTTTGCCAATTCCGGAATTAGTTCTGCCCAATTCAAATCAATAGTCATGTAGCTGCCGTGGAGCAAGACGACCGGAGCGCCTGCGCCATGCACTTCGTAATACATCTTAAGGCCATTGACAGGTGCGATTCCAGCAGTTTTAAGTGATGCAAATTTGCTTGTGTGTTTAATACTTTTTTGGGCAAGCGTTAGCTGAGTAATCAGCAGACAAAGCAGCGTCAGCCCGGACACTATCCGAGGAGTATTTGTAATATTCATACTGACTGTTATTTTGGTTGGTAATTAATCATCCATTGAATTCCGAATTTGTCTGTCAGCATCCCGAAGTAGGCTCCCCAGAACGCTTTATTCATGGCCATGATGACCTGTCCTCCACTGGATAGCGCTCCGAAGAGGCGATCTGCTTCGGTCATGGAAGAGGGGCTGGCGCTTAGATAGAAGTTATTACCGACAGTCAGGGTCTGCCCCATTGATTTCAATGCATCGGAGGCCATTAGTGTGTCGTGACCGATCTGAAGCGCTGCATTCATGATTTTTTCCTGCTCCTCCTCTTCCATTTTCTCGCCGCCCGGGATGTCCCTGAATCGCTGAAAATTGCTGTAATTACCGCCAAAGACTGACTTATAAAAGTTCATGGCTTCTTCTGTAAAGCCCATAAAATTCAGGTACACATTAATTTTCGTCATGGTGTTTCATTTTATAAGCCAAAGATAATCAGGTGCGTAACGCTTGATGATATGCACTAACGTCAACTTTACGCAGTTTTGCGACAAATGGGTTAGATTTAGAACATGAAGAATATAGTAGTACTGGTACCACATAAAGCGTCCATGTCTTCTGTTGAGGATGCCCGCTATATGTTTGTAAAAGTCAACGAACATTTGAAGTCAAGAGGCAACTTTAGCGTATTCAATATAAAGTTGGTTGGGCTAACTCCCTCAGTGCGCCTGGAAAACGGTCTTTATGCTATAGTGGTGGATGATATCATTAGCAACATTTCTGCGCCGGATCTGATCATTATCCCTTCGCTTAACGGTGATATGATCACGCCTTTATCGCTAAATCTTAACTTTAATCAATATTTGGTTCGCTTTTACAATCAAGGAACCGAGATCGCAAGTCTTTGTACCGGATCTTTTATGCTCGCTACCACGGGGTTGTTAAAAAACAGCATCTGTTCAACGCACTGGCACTATGCCAATGAATTCAGGAACTTTTTCGGTGATATACAAATGGTCGATGACAGGGTAATTACAGAACGAAACGGGCTTTACACAAGCGGAGGTGCTACTTCCTACTGGAATCTGCTATTACATTTGGTTGAAAAGTATACCGACAAAGAAACAGCAGTCTGGGTATCTAAATATTTCGCCCTGGACGTCAAAAGGACCAGTCAATCGCCTTTTTCGATTTTCAATGGCCAGAAAAACCATTCTGACAGTATTGTACTTAAAGTGCAAGAATATATCGAGAGCAACTATGCCGGGCGCCTTATCATTGATGAACTGGCCAGTCAATTTAAGGTTGGCAGAAGGAATTTGGAAAGAAGATTCCGAACTGCCACTCATAACTCGATACTTGAATATATTCAGCGGGTACGGATAGAGGCAGCAAAGAAGGGCCTGGAAAGTAGAGATAAGAATGTCAATGATGTAATGTATGATGTGGGTTATGTGAATGCGAATGCCTTCAGAACTGCATTTAAAAAAATTACGACAATTTTACCTCTGGAGTATAAAAACAGGTATTGCATGAAATATTAATCAAAAACACGTGCTCAACAATGACAACAGCATTTTTCACCTATACTGACAGGTTTGTAAATTTCTCACCCGCAGACAGGGACCTGCTTGGTTCTGTATTGACTTTTAAAAAAGTGGCCGCCAAAACAGAATTGGTATCCTATGACAAGCGAACAGATGAATTATTTTTTTTGCTCAAAGGCTGCATCAGAAAATACTATACGAAAGACGGTGAGCAAATCACTATTTATATAATGACTGAGAATAATTTCATCGGGGCGATGGACAGTTTCATTACAGGTGCAAAAAGTAAAGAAACTATTGAATGTCTTGAACCTTGCGAGTTGCTCACATTGAAAAGGGCAGACCTGGACCAACTGTACAAAAAAATTCCCCTGATGAATGAATTTGTAAGAAAGATCTTAGAGCAGACCCTGATTCAGTTTCAACATGCTTTGGCATCATTTATCTTGGATAATCCCGAAGAACGATATACCAGGTTACTCACTCAACATCCTGAAATCCTGCAACGTGTGCCTCAACATATGCTTGCTACCTATTTGGGTATTACCGCCACTTCATTAAGCCGCATCAGAAAAAGAATTTTTGAGAAGGCATAGCGTTTCTTGTCTTTTGTAAACGTTTTTTACCTGCTTCCACATCCAACTTTGCCTTGTAATTTTTAAACAATTCAAAGTATGGATCACCTTATTTCAAGGTGTAGCAGCCCGAATACAGGCAAGCTCACCACACTCCTCACAGGCTTACTACTGCTGAGTCTGACAAGTTTTGCTCAAACTACCAAGACCGCTATTGTTGGCACCTGGCTCAACCAGGAAAAAGCTGCCAAAATTGAAATTTACCAACAGGGAGAAAAATTTTCCGGCAAAATCGTTTGGCTCAAAGAGCCTGACGAAAACGGTAAACCTAAAACCGACAACAAAAATCCCGACAAGGCAAGGCATAACGACCCGATTATAGGGTTGGTGATGTTGAAAAATTTTGCTTTTGACGGTAAATCAACCTGGGAAGACGGCACCCTCTATGATGCCCGAAGTGGTAAAACTTATTCTTGTTACCTAAAATTACAGGCAGACAAAACGCTGAAAGTAAGGGGTTATTGGGGCATCTCCTTATTGGGCCAAACGAATATCTGGACAAAAGTCAATTAACTACAACAAATCAAACCAATGAAACAAGTATTTGTAACAGGGGGGTCTGGTTTTGTGGGTCAAAACTTAATCCCGATGCTCATAGGGCAAGGCTACCAGGTAAAAGCATTGGCACGCTCTGCACAAGCTATTCAAAAAGTGGAAAAATTAGGAGCAACTGCCATAAAAGGTGATTTGAATGACGAACGGGCTTTAGCATCAGGTGTTAAAGATTGTGGCACTTTATTTCATTTGGCCGCCTCAGTGGATTTTTTTGCATCTGAAAAGGCATTGAAAGCACTGCACGTTGATGCAACGAAACTGCTTTTGACCATTGCCAAAAATGCCAACGTCCATAAGTTTGTATATCTCGGAGCTGCTTCGGTCATAATGAACGGAAAGCCTATTGCGCATGCAGACGAAACATTTGTTTCCGACCATATTATTGACGGCTATTCAAGGACCAAACTTCAGGCTGAGCAATTGGTTTTGGGCGCCAACAGTAATAGCTTTCAAACTGTTTCGTTGAGACCGCCCTTAATTTGGGGAAAAGGCGATCCCAACACCTTGCCTGCCATCATTGACGCGGTAAAAAAAGGGCGTATGCAATTTATCGAGGGTGGCAAGCATCGTTTTGTAACCTGCCATGTTACCAACGTTTGCCATGCTTTAATTTTGGCGGACAAAGCTACTCAAAATGGAAAAGCCTATTTTTTAACGGATGGTGAAACGCCTGTATTCAAAGACTTCATCAAAAGATATGTAGCCACACAAGGGGTAACTGTTCCCGACAAAGCAGTTTCATTGGCTATGGCCAAAAGAGTGGCATCAGTAATGGAGTTTGTTTGGAAAACGTTCAGATTAAGGGGACACCCACCTCTTTACAAAGGGCTTGTCAATACATTGGGTTTGGAGTTTATCACGAACGACATCAGAGCAAGGCAAGAGCTTGGTTACAAGACATTCATCACCATTGAACAAGGACTGAAGCTGATGTAACAGCAGGGGAACTTTCTACAGCAATAGCTTTTAAATAAAAGTTCATTATGCACAAAGGCCCCCAACCGGGGGCCTTCAAAATTTTCGGACGAGCTCTCTTAACCTGGTTTTCGGGGACATTGGATCGGATCTGGATTTTAAGCGGTCAATACCTTGTATTGACAGGATACGGATTAAAATGGATCGCTTTTCGTGGATATTGGACGCTTTAGGGCTAAAGGTGCAATCATAATTAGCCGCTTGTATCAACTACTCTAAAGCTATGACTTACAATTTACAAAAACAATAGGAAAACTACGAACCTACTTCGCGCAAAGCGGACAAGTTGACATCTCCACCCGATTATTTCTTTACATTTGACATTAAAACCGCATTAATTAACCTGTAAGTGGATATGTTGAGATCAGCGAACAATACTGCTACCAGTTTGCATTTCCTCGAAGGGGGTGGTGAGATGGGTGAAATAACGAGGGAGTTCAATTGGTCGACGACTCATCTGGGTGATCCTGAAACATGGCCGCAGAGTTTGCGTACTACGATCAGCATTATCTTAAATGCCCGTTTTCCGATGTTTTTGTGGTGGGGGCCTGAACTGATTTGTTTCTATAATGACGCTTACAGGCCCAGTCTGGGCATGGATGGAAAGCATCCGCAGATACTGGGTATGAAGGCTGTGGATGCCTGGCCAGAAATCTGGGACTTTATCAAACCGCTCATCGATCAGGTACTTGCCGGCGAAGAGGCGGTTTGGTTTGAAGATCAGCTTGTGCCTATTTTCCGGAATGGGCGGATGGAAAATGTATACTGGACTTTCTGTTACAGCCGGGTGAGTGATGAACATTCACGTGCTGCAGGTGTGCTGGTGACCTGTACCGAAACTACGGACAAGGTGGTTACGGCGGCTAACCTCAAAAAGAATGAAGAAAGCCTGCGTTTTTCTTTGACTGCCGGTAATCTTGGCTCCTGGACATTACATATCCCCACACTGACACTGGTAGCCTCCTCCATCTGTAAACAAAACTTTGGGCAGCCTATCAACCAATCTTTTACCTATCAGGATCTTCTCTCTTGTGTTTATCCGGATGATCGGGCGCGTATGCAATCGGCCGTACAACAGGTTATAGAAAAGGGTATTGATTATAATATCGAATACCGGGTAATCTGGCCGGATCAATCTATTCACTGGGTCAATATCCGCGGCCGGCTGCGACGTGATGAGGATGGACAACCGCTGGAATTACTGGGTATTTCGCAGGAAATAACAGGGCGCAAGAATATAGAAACAATCTTACAGGAAAGTGAAGAAAGGTTTCGTGCGATGGCAGAAAGCAGTCCTATCTACATAGCTGTGGCGGATGCTTCAGGCGGCGCTGTCTATTTCAACAAGGCCTGGTGTGAACTGAGTGGTAAAACGATGGATGAAATGCTGTCTTTCGATTGGGCCAACTTGTTGCATCCTGCTGAAAGGGAGCCGTATGTAAACAAGTATCTGGCCGCATTCGGGGAGCGCAAAGCTTTTTCCGGGGAATTCAGGGTGCTTAATGGTAGTGGTGAATACCGGTGGCTCCTGGCTCATGTGGCTCCACGTTTCAACCGGGACAGCAGTTTTGCCGGGTATATCAGCGCCTGTGTGGATATTACCGACCGCAAGCGCATCGAAACTGAAACTGAAAGAGCCAGCGCCGAACTGGAGCGTGCCCTGGAACAGGTGCGGCTGTCGAAGGAAGCGGCGGATCTTGGTACTTTCGATATGGACCTTGAAGCCGGCACTTTGATCTGGGATAAACGGTGCAGGATATTGTTTGGTATTGGTCATGATAATCCTGTTACTTATGAGCATGACTTTACCATGGGATTGCATGCTGATGACCGGCAAAGAATCCTGCGCATTATAGACGATGTTTTTATCAAATCGAAAACCGATGGTAATTATGATGTAGAATACCGTACGGTGGGTTTTGACGATAAGCGTGTGCGTTGGGTGAAGGCGAAGGGTAAAGTGTATTTTGATGCTGCCGATAAACCTATCCGTTTTATCGGATCGGTATTAGATATTACGGACCAGGTGAATCAACTAAAGCGTATAGAAGAGCTGGTGGCTGAACGCACCCGTGAACTCGATCTACTGAATATCGATCTTCAAAGGTCGAACGCGGACCTGGCGCAGTTTGCCTATATCGCTTCGCACGATCTGCAGGAACCTTTGCGCAAGATCACCACTTTCCTGGAATTACTCACCCGATCTTTGGGACCTGAGATCAGCGCTACCAGCAAAAATTACCTCGACAGGATTCAAAGCTCGGGCAACCGAATGCTAAAGCTAATCCGTGACGTGCTCGATTTTTCAAAGCTTGCCAATGACGAGGAAGTGTTTGAAGGGGTAGACCTCGATGCAACGTTGCACGATGTGCTTACGAACTATGATCTTTTGATCGAACAAACCGGCGGTACCGTACTTGCGGACAAACTGCCTGTGATCGAAGCCATTCCGTTGCAGATGTATCAACTTTTTCTCAATCTCATTGGAAATGCCCTGAAATTCAGAAAGCAACATGAAAATCCTGTTATCCGTATCACCTGTCATGATACATCTCCTGAAGAATTGGTGAAACATGGTCTATCTGCCGACAAGGAATACCTGCGTATCACCATTACCGACAATGGCATCGGGATCGAACCGAGGTTTGCAGAGAGGATCTTTCTGATCTTTCAAAGGTTGCACCAAAGGACGGATTATGAAGGTACCGGAATCGGCCTTGCGATGTGTCGCAAGATCGTAACCATTCATGGTGGCATTATTACTGCCGAGGGTAGTGATACAGGGCGAGCTGTCCTTACGATTATACTTCCTGCCAAGCAATAGCATGCAACTTTTGGGTTTCATCATTATATACTAACGATTGCACTGTATGGAAATCCATTGTTGCATTTCCAACATGGCTTTTGTTGATAAAGTCTGGCTTATTTTGCTGTACTCATCGGGCATACCTGTTTCACACTCCTGGAAAGCATGATTCATACCGATTAATTCTTTAATGGTTGTTTTGGCATTTCCGCCAGCTTCCAATGCCTTTTTTATTCCTTCCAGATTTGCTTTGGCTGGAACCTGAACGTCTTTATCTCCATTTAATGCCAAGACGGGACATGTAACTTTTTGTAATACCGGCGCCGGATCGTATGTCAGCAGGTATTTAAACCAGGGAGATGAAAACATTTCAATTTGCCTGGCGATAAACTCATCTTTTGAAACTCCGTGGGGAATTGCATAACCGGGAATATCATTGTAATGCTCCCGACTAAATTTCATTAAATCAGCTTTGGCCGTTTCTGTGTTGCTGGCATTGATAATTATTTTAAAAACTTGTTCTGAATGGTTCCGGGACTTTTTTATTAATGAATCAGCCAATCCCACCTTTTTTTCAATCAATTCCTGCCGATCCAATAATAACTTATCTCCAGGAACACCAGGGCCAGCCAATAGGACGATAAAACTTACGTCGCTGGACCGGGCGGCTACCATTGGCGCTATCATAGCTCCATCGCTGTGGCCGATAAGACCGATTTTTGTTTTATCAACATCTTTGCGTGTCTTGAGATATTCAATAGCGCTTTGGACATCGTAAGAAAAATCGAGAGAAGTGCCAGTCGAAAAATTTCCAGTTGACTGACCAAATCCCCGGTCATCATATCTCAAAACTCCAATGCCTTGTCTTGTTAAATAATCTGCCAACACCAGGAAAAGTTTATGGCCGGCGAATTCTCCATCGCGGGTTTGCGGACCGCTACCGGAAATCAAAATCACTACCGGGAATACTCCTTTTTTCGCAGGCAATGTCAGTGTGCCAGCCAATGATAAATGGTCGGTGGAGTTGATAAATTTTACTTCTTCTGAATGATAAGAATTGGGTCTATTTATAAAAATAAAAGACAGAAATATCAATATAAAAGATATGAAACTAATAACGATAATCATTATTAGTTTTTTCTTTTTTCTCTTGCTAATTGAAGTATCAATTTTTCTATCCATTGGCATTCATTGTTTGGTCTATGTAATCAAATACCGGCAATCTTCAGGATGAACAGCAGGTATATTACTACAAACAACAATCCTTCATACACTGAAATTCTTTTATCCTGCGCGAGTAAATAGAATAGTACTGCTGTGCCTGCCATTACGGGCAATGAAAAGGTAAGCAGATCGCCCGGGACGTGGATAGGTCCCAATGCCGATGCAACACCAGGTATAACCAGTGTATTGAATATGCAGGAGCCCAGCACATTTCCGATGGCCATTTCAGCTTTACCCTGTTTTATGGCCGTGACGTTTACGGCCAGCTCGGGCAGCGTAGTACCAAGAGACAATGCCGTAAGTGCAATAATGGATTCGGGGATGCTCATGGCCCTTGCCAGGTTTTGAATAGACTCAACTGTATAAGCTGCTCCATAATAAATGCCAACGGCTGCAATGATAAGGATCAACAATGCTTTTACCGGAAAAGGTGGTTTGGCTACAGGCTGACCCTCCGACGCCGGCGTACCGCTTTTGATCAAATAGATACTGTAAATAATAAAGACCATCACTGCCGGAAAAGCTTCACCGGCATGGATGGTGCCATCATAAGCAATGATGTAAAACATCAGTACACTTCCGATGAGGAAATTCAAATCGATAAATATGTACGTGCTGCCGAGGGCTATGGGTTTTCTGCCCATTGCTACAGCAAAGCCAGTAACCAGCAACAGGTTTGAAATGTTGGCACCAATGATGTTTCCAGGAACGATCTCCGTGGCTCCCTGTTGAACCGACAAGATGCCGGAGATCAGTTCGGGTAATGAAGTGCCAATGCCTACAATGAAGATGCCAATTACAAATGAAGGAAGGGAAAGCCATTTACCGATCTGTTCCGCAGCATTGGTGAAAAACCTGGCAGCAAGGATGAGTACAGCCAGCGCAATTACAAATATGATGAGATCAATAATCATACAGGGGAACAAGTTTTAAGGGTGATAGCACTTTTGCGGCTAAGTTGTTTTGGATGTTTGCTAAAATAGCCCATTTTTGCAACAATCTACATTACTGTATTCAACAGTAGTATATTTCAGGTAGTAATGTATAATGAATGATGTTGAGAATAAATCCTGCCTTTTTTAAAAGGTTCATCCAATCCGGATCTATTGGTGGTATTTTTTTACTTCTGTGTGTTATTGTATCGCTGGTGATTGCGAATTCAGGGGCCGGAGCTGGCTTCAATGCCTTACTTGGAAAAGAGTTGGGGTGGGATTCGCTTCATTTGCGCATGCCTGTGCTTTCCTGGATCAATGACGGGTTGATGGCCATATTCTTTCTGCTTGTGGGTCTTGAGATCAAGCGCTCACTGATCGAAGGGGAGCTTTCTTCTCCCAAGCGGGCAACACTGCCCGTTGTTGCTGCTATCGGCGGGGCTGTGATCCCGGCCATCATTTATTCTCTGATCAACGCCGGTACAATCACTTCCAACGGATGGGGCATTCCCATGGCCACTGATATAGCTTTTGCCATTGGCATTCTGTCGCTGCTTGGCAACAGGGTTCCGGCCTCACTGCGTATATTTCTGGCTGCGCTGGCCATCGCCGATGATCTTATTGCCATTATAGTTATTGCGATCTTTTATTCTCCGCAACTTCATCTAACCAACTTATTATACGCCGGTGGAATATGGGGTGTTATGGTATTGATGAACCGCCTTGGTGTAAAGCAACTTTATGCTTATCTATTACCTGCTCTTCCTTTGTGGTATTTCGTACATCATTCGGGCATTCATGCAACGATAGCCGGCGTATTAACGGCGTTCACTATACCTACGACTCCCGATTCGAGCGTATCTCCGCTGGAGAAGCTGGAGCATTTCCTGTCGCATCCTGTCAATTTTTTAATCATGCCTTTGTTTGCGCTTGCCAATACCAATGTTTATTTTGGACCAAACATTGAAGCTGGCCTGGTGAAGCCGTTGGGCCTGGGTATATTAGCGGGCCTAATTATAGGCAAACCTATAGGTATATTGTTTTCATCCTGGCTGGTTGTGCAATTAAAACTGGCCAAGCTTCCTTCCAAAGCGAGATGGGAACATATCGGGGGCATCGGTTTGCTGGGCGGGATCGGCTTTACCATGTCGATCTTCATTGCTTTATTGTCCTTTTCAGATGAAAGTATCCGTTCCAATGCGAAGTTTGCCGTATTGGTCGCTTCTGCAACTTCCGCGATTGCCGGATGCTGTTGGTTGTTGTTCTTAAACCGCCATAATACAACCGAAGCACCACCTCCTACCTCTTGAGTGCATTGTTCCTCAATGACAATTATGGTTTGCTGAGCAGGCAGGATAATTGCTGCCTTTTTACTAAACTTTTATTATGAACAATTATCATGACTATCAAAGCTGTATAGATGCGTGTTTGAGTTGTGCGTCCATTTGTAATCATTGTGCTTCGTCGTGCACCCAGGAAGCTGATGTGAAAATGATGGCGCGTTGTATTCAACTGGATATGGAATGCGCTGCTATCTGTTATGCCGCAGCCCAGTTGATGAGTCTGGGTAGTGCGAAGGCCGCAGATGTGTGTCTCATTTGTGCTGATATTTGTCAGGCCTGCGGTGACGAATGTAAGAAGCATCATACCGAACACTGTCAGGAATGCGCCCGCATATGTCATCAATGTGCGGAAGAATGCCGTCAGATGGCTGCCACTGCCGCTTAACATAACAATAGAGAAACAAGATTGTAACCGGGGAATTATCGTTCCCCGTTTTTTTTATTGGCTTATCTTTATTACTATTTTCCAATATATGAAAGAAGTACTGGCAGCGTTACGGGCATTTTTCAAAGACAGGTTCAATCTCAATGAAGACAAAGCTGAAGAGGAAGCAATTGTCGAGTCCATTCAAAAGGAGGTAAACTTCAAGGGCACCAACTTGTGGACACTGATCTTTGCTATCCTGATCGCGTCTATCGGACTCAATGTCAATTCAACTGCTGTGATCATTGGCGCGATGCTCATCTCCCCTATCATGGGCCCCATCATGGGGATTGGCCTGGGGATAGCCACCAATGATTTCGAGTTGATGAAAAAGGGCATGAAGAATCTTGCTATTGCTGCTGTCATGAGCATCATAACTTCGTTCATTTATTTTACCGTTACTCCCTTGCATGATGCCAACTCTGAGTTGCTGGCAAGGACCAACCCATCGCTATGGGATGTTTTCATTGCATTTTTTGGTGGGCTGGCTGGTATCGTGGCTGGCACCAGGAGGCAGAAAAGTAATGTGATTCCCGGCGTTGCTATTGCTACTGCTTTAATGCCACCGCTTTGTACAGCGGGGTTTGGGCTGGCAACCGGACAATGGATGTATCTGCTTGGTGCGCTTTACCTGTTCTTCATCAATAGTTCTTTCATTTGCCTGGCTACTTTTTTAATTGTAAAACATCTTAAGTTCCGGAAGAAGGAATTTACGACGAAGGAACTGGAAAAGAAAGTGATCCGTTATATATGGATAACCGTGATACTTACTACTGTTCCCAGCATCTGGCTTGCTTATCGTATTGTTCAACGTAGTATTTTTGAAAGTAATGCCAAACAATTCATCCAACAAGAATTTCATTTTACCCGCACGCAAGTGATCAACAGGAACTTTATTTTGGGCAGTCCCAACCGGATAGAAGTGTTATTGCTGGGGGAAGAACTGGAAGCTGATACGATCGATTCTCTGCAATGTAAAATGCCTTATTATGGCTTGAATGATGCGCGCCTCATCGTTCACCAGGGGCTTAATGACCGGCAGGATATCGATTTTGCACAAATCAGAGCGAGCATCTTACAGGATGTCATCAACAACCAGCAAGCCAAGGGCAATGACAGTCTTGACTCCCGAAGCAAAAACGTTGCGTTACCTGATCTGCGTACGGAATTAAAAGCGCTATACCCGGATCTGATCAGTTATTCCATTGGACCTTCGATTTTTTTACAAGCAGATTCTGCTAAAGCCGATACGGTTACCCTGCTGGTGGCCCGGTTTAAAAACAGGTTATCAGCCAGTAACCGGCTCAAGCTTCAACAATGGGTGAAGGAACGTATCAAAGCGGATACTGTTAAAATGGTTATTGAATAGCGGTATTGGCAGGCAGATAGCTCATTCCTTCCAACATTGATATAACCATCTGTGGCGTGTGGAGGTTATACTGTGCATAGGATGCATCCATGCCCACTTTTATGGTAAAGCTTCCTTTACGGTTCACTAACACTTTGAACATATCTTCATCGGTTTTATCATCACCGATCGTTAAAACAAAATCATATGCGTTTTGATGAAGGATGTTTTTTATAAAGCTGCCTTTGTTGAAACCGCTCTGTCTAACCTCGACGATCTTATTGCCCATCAGTACCTGCAGGTTGCGGTGGTGAATATAGTCGTTGAGGTCGTTGGCTAATTCGGATGCTTTCAGCTTTCCCTGGTCAATATTGGCATTCCTGTAGTGCCAAACCATCGAGAAGTCTTTTTCTTCAATAAATGTGTTGGCGCACCTCCGCTCGTACATTTCCATGATGTGCTGCACGCGTTCTTTCCAATCCTGGTTTGTTTGCACTTCCGTGATCCATTCGCCGTTTCGTTTATAACGGGCGCCATGTTCTGCTACGAGGTTTACGTCAATCATGCCCAAATGTTTTTCGAGCCAGGCGCTGCTTCGTCCACTGATGATGCAAACTGTTGTACCAGGGGTTTCTGCCAGTGACTGTAACAATCCCAGCAGGCCGGGATTGGGAATGGCATCATCGGGGTTGGCTGTAAAGGGAGCAAGCGTGCCATCATAGTCGAGGAGCAACAGCCTGCTACTGGCATGTCTGTAACTATCGTACATGTCCCGCCGCGTGTACTCATCCATAAACTTTATCTGGAAGGATTGTTGTTTTTGCCTGATGTGCTCCAGTTCATTCATAAAATCTTCTGCCCAGGCGTGTATATCATACGTGGCGATACGCTTTTGCATCGTTTCTATGCGCATGGCCTGTTCCCGCACCGGCATTTCAAGTCCTTCCTTAATCTTTACGGCTATTTCCACCACGTCATTAGGATTGATAAGGAGTGCATCTGTCAGCTCACGTGCAGCACCTGCCATTTCGCTCAGTACCAGCACGCCTCTTTTATCCTGCCGGCTGGCCACAAATTCTTTGGCTACGAGGTTCATTCCATCGCGCAGGGGTGTGATCAAAGCAAGGTCGCAAGCGCTGTAGAGAGCCATCATTTCTTCAAACTCCAGGTGATTGTACTGATAAATGACAGGAATCCAATTGATGTTTCCTGTTTTGCTGTTGATATTGCTGATGAGCTCATCAATCAATCTTTTCCGCTCTATATATTTGGGTATGTTATCTCTGGAAGGGACAATAACCAGTATAAAGACTACTTTGTTGTGGTACTCAGGATATCGCTGAAGAAAATATTCGAATGCTCTCAGGCGGTTGTGCACGCCTTTGGTATAATCGAGCCGGTCTACTGAAAAAATAATTTTACGGTTGTTCATTTGCTCCAGCAACCTATCGCGGTGGGCAGCAATGCCAACATCCTGGTATGCTTTGTTGTATTTTGTATAATCGATGCCGATGGGGAATACATCTACTTTGACGAGCCTGTTCTCATAGTTAATGATATGCCGCTCGTGATCGAGGCCCAGTACGGTGAGGATGCTTTGCAGGAAATGGGATGCATAGTCAATGGTGTGGAACCCGATCAAGTCTGCACCGAGCATACCTTTTAACAGGTCTGCCTGCCATTTCCTGGGTAGCAAACGGAACAATTCAAAGGAAGGGAAAGGTATATGTAAAAAGAACCCGATTGTGAGTTCCGGTATGGCGCTGCGCAGCATACCGGCCAGGGGCAACAGATGGTAATCATGTATCCATACTTTGTCGCCCGGCCTCAAATGCTTGATCAGTGTTTCTGCAAACCGTTGATTGACCTGCTCATAGGCCGAATAAGACTCTGCATTGTATTCTGCGAAGGACGGAAAATAATGAAACAAGGGCCAGATGACAGCATTTGAAAGACCACTGTAATAATCTTCGTACTCAACGGGGGGGACAAAAACAGGCAAATAGGTAAAGGAACCCGGAGTAAGTTGTTTACTGTGTGCAAACCATGTATTGACCTGACAGCCCGGCACACCCGCCCAATATACTTCTTTATAGGTGCTATCTTTTACGTTTTGCACGCAATTGCCCAGGGAACTCACCAATCCACCTGACACTGGCCGGATGCCTTTTTCTTCATCGATAATTACGGGCAACCGGTTGGATACAATGAATAATCGTTTCTCCATGTTCACAAACTACGCCCGCGATCATAGGAGTGAATTAGAGTTGTATTAGAATGAGATTAGAAAGTAGCCTGGACTGTGGTTAATAATATTGGTATAGCTACAATTTTGGGTTACTACATTAACATATCAGTCCATCCACGTTTTTTTGGATGTAGAAAAAATGTTGGCGAGCTCTAACAGATTACCACAGGTGTAATCCGGCTTGGGCGCTAACGGATATAGAATTTGTTCGGACTGAAGAAGATACGCTGTTTGCATTCCAGCGTTTACTGCACCTGCAATGTCCCATCCATGTGCTGAGACGAGGAGTGTTTCTTCCGGACGGACCTTCATTTGTTCGAGTGCCCAGGTATATACACCCATATAGGGTTTGTATTTACCAACGTGTTCTGCACTCATTACTTTGCTGAAATAGGAGATCAACCCGGTGCGCTCCATGCGGTCAACCACCGTTTTTTGTGGTGAATTGGTGAGTGCGGCCATTAAAAACCCTTCATCATTGAGTACAGAAAGCCCTTCCTGTACACCCTGGTTAAGGGGTAAGTGTTTCAGCAGCTCCAAAATCCTATTGATATCAGCTGCTGTAACATCTTTTGAGAGTATTTGTCCTGTCATGCGCATCGTGGCTGCGGCAATGGCCGGAAAGTCATTGAATTGTTCTATGCAGTTGTCGACAAAGCAGTATTGCATAAACTGGCCCATCCAGATGGTATAGGCATGCCTGTTGTTGTATATGGCATTTATCTTTTTTTGTACTTCGCCCATATCCAACAAAGTCTCATACACATCGAGCAAGATCAGTTTGGGTCGTTCCTTATTGATGCTTTGATCTTTCATATAGCCTTCTGTTTAATTCCTAATTTCATGTAGCTTTCAACATATATCCCATACCGGTTTGTGTGAGGATCAGTTTTTTTTCATACTTCTTATCAACCTTATTGCGAAGGTAATTAATGTACACATCAATGACATTAGAATTGGTATCGAAGTCAATATCCCAGACATTGACCGCAATATCGGCCCGCGATACGACCCTGTTGCGGTTACGAATAAGAAATTCCAGCAACTGAAATTCTTTAACTGTGAGCGTAATACTATCGTCACCCCTTCTTACTTCTTTGGTATCGAGGTTCATGATAAGGTCATCAGCCTGCAAGAGATTGCCTACCGGCAGGTGCTGAGACATGGTGCGCTTCAGCAATACCCTGATCTTTACTAACAGTTCCTGAAATTCAAAAGGTTTTACGAGGTAATCATCTGCTCCTGAATCGTATCCTTCTATTTTATCATTGAGTCTGCCCAGTGCTGTTAGCATAATGACCGGCATTTGGGCATTGTGATTGCGGATAATGCGACAAAGCTCATAGCCATTGATACCTGGCAGGTTGATGTCCAAAACAACCAGGTTAAACGAATGTGCAAAATATAATCGCTCACCGATCTTTCCATCATAAGCTACTTCTACATGGTATCCATGTTCCATGAGACCAGTTTTCAATGTATCCGCGATCTTGTGTTCATCTTCTACAATCAAAACTTTTCGCTCTTCCATAATCTAAAATAATTGTTATCGATTGTACAACAATCAGAGAAAGCCGTGCCAAAAATATGTTAAAGCCAGCTCTAATGTAATTCTAATATGAGGCTAACAGGCTGCTAATAGCACGGGTGTAATTTTAAGGCATTCAAAAGAAATCAATTTATTAACCGCATATAGCTATGTGTATAATCAGTTGATACAAGCCTATCTGGGATCGCATGAAACAGCAGCTATCAAAGATAGTTTATTGCTTGCGCCGGAACCGGTGAAGCAAAATGCGTGGTATAAAGTTGCTTATGGCCATCTATTGCTGGCGGAAGGCGCCATGATAGAGCAGGCAGGGCTGATCTCAACATTATGCGTGGCAATGCTTATCGCAGGCTTTCGAATGGAAACGAAGCGTACAAGGCCTACCAGGACGCCAAACAATATATTGCTATTCTGGAAAAAAGGCTGAATGATGAATAAATGACATCATTACCATTTTTATAGGTTACATAGGTGTTTTTCAATGGTTCTTTTATCATGAGGAGGCCGTCTCTAATCAGAGGCGGCCTCTTAATTATGTTTATGTTTAAGCCTTGTTTTTATAAATACGGCTAAGTATAAGGATGGTTACATTTAACAGGATGGAAAAGCCATTGGAGATGATGATGATCCAATCTTCTTTGCGGATGCCATAAATGACCCACAATACCAAGCCAGTGAGTAACACCAACATCATGGCTGTGGAGACATTTTCTGCCTTTTTCTCGTTTATCAGTTTAATTAGCTGGGGCAGCAGCGCCAGGCCTGTGCCAACGCTGGCTGCAATGCCTATAACTTGTGTGGTATCCATATTTACCGATGAGCAGAAAAATTATACCAGCCAAAGCAACCGTTCTGTAGAGATATCTGCTCAAAAACCAAGCAGTCAGTCATCTGAATACAACGACTCGCTAAAACTTAATGTTGGTTTTGCAGGCAGGTATTTATCTTCAGAGAAACGCTCATTATGATCTTTTCGAAATCAGTATGGCTTTTTTTCCTGTCCTTTTTTCCTGCCGTGTCCGTGTTCACGCAAACAGCTACCATCTGCCTGACGTATGACGATGGTCTCCCCTCTCACCAAACGACGGTGATCCCACAGCTTGACTCTTTTAACTTCAAAGCCACCTTTTTTCTTCCTTCCTTTACCGGTGCCTCTACCCAGATCGGAGAAGCTTCTCCTGTGCTTACCGGTTGGCGAAATGCAGCTCTCCATGGCCACGAGCTGGCTAATCATACGCTTTTTCATCCCTGCCCGGAGCAATTGGGTTGGGCGCCAGCGTTATCGATCGAACGTTACTCTCTTGATCAGCTTATCCAGGAAATCACTACGCAAAATGCCTTGCTTCGCGCCTTCGATACGACGCGCAAGCAGCGTTCTTATGCCTATCCCTGCAATAATACGGTGGTGGCTGGTAAGGACTATGCTGCTGTATTGCAGCAACGAAAGCTCTTCCGCTTTGCACGGGCAGGCGGCGACAGTAATAGTGTGGTTACCGATATCAAAAAAGTTCCACTGATGAAAGTGCCCAGCTGGTTGGTAGAAGAGGGAACCACGCTGGAGCAGCTGATCCGATTTGCCGAGAAAGCGAGGGCGGCGGGCGGGCTTGCGGTTTATCAGTTCCACGGCATCGGGGCTGAGTTTTTCAGGGTGGACGCTGCCACCCACCGGGCTTTTCTTGCCTACCTGGCCGCACACCCTAACTGGTATCATGTGCGTACATTTTCTGACGCCCTTAGGCAGCTTTAAACTTGCATCTGCTCAATAATCTATACCGATTACTCAGCATCATAATCCGGTAATGGCTGGTTTGGTAATTTACCTATAAATCAACCAATATGAAACGAAGCACCTTCCTCGCCTCTCTGCTGGCTGTAATAAGCTTTCCCAAAAAGTCCTCCGCCCACTTTCGGCATTTACTACCTGCGAAAGGCAAGGTTTTTAAAGCAAAAGCCGGAGAGGGCAGATTGCATGGCCATTTAAAGCTAAAGGGTGTGAACTCCAACGTACTGGATGTGAAAGTGTCAGGGTCTGACACAGAAGGCGCCCTGGCTGTATTTGAGCAAACTTCGCTTTCACAGGGACGGGGAACTCCCTTTCATGTGCACCCTTCGCAGGATGAGATCTTCTATGTGCTGGAAGGTAGTTACCGCTTCAAAGTAGGTGAAGAATTGTTTGATCTTACGGTTGGCGAAACTATATTCCTACCCCGCGCCGTACCGCATGCCTGGACGCAGGTATCACCTACCGGTAAAATGCTGGTGATGCTTCAGCCAGCCGGTAAGCTGGAAAACTTCTTTGTTACCATGGCCAACATGGATCATGAGCCCACGCCTGAAGAGGTGGCAAAAATTTTTGCCGACAATGAAATGAAAGTGGTTGGGCCTCCTTTGCCGGTGAAATAGCCAGTTTAGCGCTCTAATTACTTTAATGTCAGTAAAATGCATAAATTACCTACATTTAATGCAGATTACTAATATTGCCCCTTTTGACTAAAAGATTTGTACTGGTAGATGATGATACGGATGATGCCTATATCTTTTGCGAAGCAATGAAGCAAATAGCATGGGTTGAATGTATCACCATCGAAAATGGGTTGGAGTTATTCGACTTATTATCAACGCATCATATCAACAGCTCGGACGTCATTTTTCTGGATATCAATATGCCTATGATAGATGGCTGGCATTGCCTGAAAAACTTAAAGAACAGTACTGAATATGCCAGTATTCCCGTTATTATGTACTCAACGTCTGCAGCCAGGAAGGACATCGATATGGCCTACCATTTAGGTGCGCACCTGTTCCTGACAAAACCTGAAGACATCAGAGAGTTATCCAATATTCTTGAGATCGTGGCCACCAGCCCGCCAGATTCCCTTTTAAGCCAACTTAAAGGGTTTAAGCATGTGGTAAAGGTTTAGCTATAAAATTGTGCATTATGAATGAAACAGCCGTCTTAGGTATCACCCAAGCTGCTCACTATGTGGAGGAAGTTGATAGCACGTCATCTACGAGCAAAGAACAACTGGAAATAGAACTGGCCGATGCCCGGCTTTTACACAGGCTAAGTATCGAGCTGATCCAGGAAGATGGAATAGCGGGGTTGTATAAAAAAATTGTAGAAGCCGCTGTGGCCATCATGCGTTCGCAATATGCCACTATCCAGATGCTTTATCCTGAAAAGGGAAGCATCGGCAAGCTTCGTATACTTGCCTGTAGCGGGTTTACGCCGGAAGCCGAAAAGTACTGGGAATGGGTATATGCTTATACAGGCAGCTCGTGCGGAGAGGTATTAAGAACGGGTAAACGCGAAGTAATTCCGGATTACCGGACCTGTGCATTTATGCAGGGCCATCCCACATTGGCTGTTTTCCTGGAAGGTGGGATATTGGCGGCTCAAAGTACGCCGCTTTATTCGAGAACGGGGCAACTCCTCGGCATGATATCGACCCATTGGAATCACCCTTATGATCCACCTCAACGTCACCTTGATCTACTGGATATCCTTTCACGCCAGGCAGCCGATCTTATCGAACGCACCAACAATGCTGAAGCGTTGAGAGCAAGTGAAGAAGAAAAAAATGCGCTTTTACTGCAACTTGAAACGATGGTTGAGGAAAGGACGAAAGAACTTAAGCGCTCCAATGAAGACCTTCAACAGTTTGCACATGTTGCCAGTCACGATCTGAAAGAACCCGTGAGAAAGATCAGGACTTTTGGGCTCCGGTTGAAAAATGAGTTAAGCGATACTTTAAATGATAATTCCAGGTTATTTACTGAAAAGATCTTAGAATCGGCCAGCCGGATGTCGACCATGATCGATGGTGTTTTGAATTATTCCTCGCTGAACGGCATCGAGCAGAAAATGGAGCTATTAGACCTAACTAAAATTTTGTCTGATATCAAGCATGACCTGGAAGTGCTGATCGAGGATAAGGGCGCCATTATTCACTGTGATCAATTGCCGGTCATTGAAGGAGACCAGGTTCTGATTCACCAGCTATTTTATAATGTGATCAATAATTCTCTTAAGTTCTCCAAGGCATCTGAGCCGCCTGTCATTACCATAAGCTCCACCCCCGTTTTGATTCATGAAACAGCTTATTTAGCCATCAAGGTATCGGATAATGGGATTGGGTTTCCTGCGGCTTACAAGGATAAAATATTCGACACTTTTACGCGCCTTAATGCTAAAAGTAAATATGAAGGTACTGGCTTAGGGCTTTCCCTGTCCAAGCAAATCGTTGAAAGGCATAAAGGGTTCATCGAGGCCAATGGGGTGGAAAATGAAGGGGCTGTCATTATTATCACTCTTCCTGTACAGCAATCTTAATTACGTTTCTTGTTTATCATAGGTCATGAATGTCTATAAAAGTTCATCAAAGTGGATGGGTAGTTTATAGATGCGTTTACCGGTGGCATGAAAGACTGCATTTGCAATGGCAGCAGGCATCGCCACTAATCCTATCTCTCCTACTCCTTTTACACCCAATTCATTGATGAGCTTGTCGGGCTCGTTTGCAAAGATGACCTCCAGCTCGTTGATGTCTGCATGGACAGGTATATGGTATTCTGCCAGGTTGGTATTGATGTATTTACCCAAGGTTTCATCGAGTATTGTTTCTTCGTGCAAGGCTTTGCTAATGCCCCATACCATGGAGCCGGTGATCTGGCTGCGTGCTGTTTTGGGATTGATGATCGTACCGGCTGCCACGGCTGTGACAGCGCGGGTGACGGTGATCGTTTTCAATTGCTCATCTACTTCCACTTCCACGAAGGCAGCGCTGTGGGTAGCTTTGGCATATTTTCTCAGTTTCAGCAAATGCGGCCTACCCATTTTGTTGACTTTGATAGGACGACCTTTGTTTGCAGCAACAATGGCCGCCATGGAAACAGCTACTTCGGGGTCATTCTTTAAACATATGTTTCCCTTGCTGAACAGGATATCTTCTTCGGCTGCATGGGCCAAGGGTGAGTTTTTCATGCTTTTTGCCTTCTTCCATAATTTTTTCTTCAGCTCTTTGGCAGCCATCACAATCGCAGAACCTGTGGAAGCCGTGCTGGCCGAACCTCCCTGGAACATGGAAAAAGGATTTTTGCTGTCGCCGTACTGGAAAGTAACATCTTCGATGGGCAGTCCCAGTTCATCGGCAGCAATCTGCGTCATGACGGTGAGGGTGCCGGTGCCGATATCGGTGACGGCATTGCTGATGATGAGTTTTCCTTCTGCGGTGATGATGGCTTCGACGCGCGCAGGAAACTGGTATGCATCCCAGATGCCGCTGGCCATGCCATAACCTACGAGCTTGTTGCCGCGCTTCATGCTGGCTGGCTGCGGGTTTCGATCGCTCCATCCAAATTTTTGGGCGGCCTGCAGATAGCATTCTCTCAATGCTTTGCTGGTAAATGGCTTGCCTGTCGACGGGTCGGTTTCCGCGTAGTTACGCAACCGAAATTCCAGGGGGTCGATATCGAGTTTATAAGCCAGTTCATCCATGGTGCACTCGATGGCATGCAGGGCGGTGCTGCCTCCGGGGGCCCGCATGTCGAGGGGCGTATAGAGGTCGAGGGAAACCAGTTTATAATCGAAGAAGGTATTGGGAATGGGATATAGTTTGTGACTCCAATCGGACACGATCTCGGTATAATCTTCGAACCGGGATGTTTCGGAAATGGCGAGGTGGCTGGCGGCGGTCAGTTTGCCGTTCGTATCTGCTCCGAAGCGCAGCCATTGTACATTCTGCGGCCTATGGCCAAAGGAAAACATCTGTTGGCGGTCGAGCGTAAGACGGACGTTGCGTTTCAGCTGCAAAGCTGCCAATACGCATAGAAAAAGCTGGTACTGTGGCCGGAGGCCGGCTCCAAATGCCCCGCCGACAAAGGGCGCCAGGACGCGCACATCTTTATAGTGCAGGCCAAACACATTGGCGACGTACAACTGATTGTTGATCGTGCCCTGCGTTTTATCGTAAATGGTGAGTTTGCCATCGCCTTCGTAAATGGTAGTAGTGGCAAAGAGTTCCATCGGGTTGTGGTGTTCGGTACTGTGCCTGAACACTGCTTCTACTTTTGCCGCCGCCTCCTTCAAAGCTTTTTCAAAATCGCCTGTGGGTTTAGGCGGTGGTGGTTTCATCAAAGAGGCCATTCCTTTTTTAGGTTTGTGTGCATGGCCGAGGTTATCGTTGAGGCAGGTATCAAATGGCGCGTATTCATATTGGATATTGACCAATGAGGCGGCGTAACGGGCTGTTTCAAAATCATTGGCCACGACCAATGCTACCGGCTGTCCATTGTATTTTATTTCGGCGTCATGCAAAGGCTTGAACACGATGCCTGGCGGCGCATCCATGTCGGCGTGCTGGAGATCAAACCAGGCAAGCCGTGGCCTGTTCTCATGGGTAAATATTTCTATCACGCCCGGCAATGCCTTTGCTGCCGACAGGTCGATGTGGGTTATCTTTCCTTTGGTAATGGTGCTGTTGACCACATAGGCATAGAGCAGATCCGGGACCTGGTAATCTGCGGCGTATTGGGCGGCTCCTGTCACTTTCAGTTTTCCTTCCAACCTGTTGAGGGGTTGGCCTACTGTTGCTTTTTGCATGTGTTCCTATTGTTATGCTGAAGGCTGGGCACCGGGCAATTGTGTTTCCGGGTGCAATGCCATCATGCCATTGCGTATGATCGCCTGTCTGGCGAGTGTTATTTTAAAGTTGTTGTACTTAAATCCCTGTGCGCCCTGCAACAGTATATCTGCCGCAGCAGCAAAGGTTTCTTCGTTGGCCGGTTTCCCTTTCATCATTTCTTCAGCTGCCGGTAAACGCCAGGGCTTGTGGGCTACACCTCCCAATGCCATGCGGGCATTGGTGATGGTGTCACCCTCCAGCTCGAATGCGGTAGCTACTGACACCAATGCGAAGGCATAGGAATGGCGATCGCGTAGTTTGAGGTAGGAGTAGTTTTTTGCAAAACCTGTTGCAGGCAGGTCGATCGAAGTGATCAACTCTCCGGGCTGCAGGTTGTTGTCCTGCTGCGGTGTGTTGCCCGGCAGCCGGTGGAAATCCGCAAAGGGTATCGTCCGTTCCCCGTGACTGCCGGTGACATTGATAACGGCGTCCAGTGCAGCCAGGGCTACACTCATGTCGGAGGGAAAAACGGCGATGCATTGCTGGCTGGCTCCGAGGATGGCGTGCATGCGGTTGTAGCCATCGATGGCCGAACACCCTGAGCCCGGGTTGCGTTTGTTGCACGGAACATGGGCATCATAGAAATAATAGCAACGGGTGCGTTGCAACAGGTTGCCACCATTGGTAGCCATATTTCTTATCTGCGCGGAGGCGCCTGCGAGGATTGCTTTTGATAATAAGGGGTAGCGTTCTTCAATGAGCGGATGGTAGGCCGTGTCGGCATTGGTGACCAATGCGCCGAGCCGCAGTCCACCCTCTTCTTTTTCTTCAATTCTTTTTAGCGCGGTTAAATTGTTGATGTCGACCAGCAGCGTTGGATGCAGCAGATCATATTTCCAGAGGTCCAGGAGGTTGGTGCCACCGGCAATATACATCGCTTCTTTCCGGTTATTTATGGCGTTTGTGGCATCGTCTGTAGTGAGGGGTTGTATGTATTCAAAATTATTCATAGGGGCTTTGATCTTTTACCTGCATGATGGCATCGATGATACCAGTATTGGCTCCACAGCGGCAGAGGTTTCCGCTCATCCCCTCTTTTACTTCGGCACGTGTGTGGGCTTTTCCTTCTTTGAGCATGCCGATGGCGCTGCAAATTTGTCCGGGAGTACAATAGCCGCATTGAAAAGCATCGTGGTCAATGAATGCCTGCTGGAGCGGGTGCAGGTCTTCGCCATTGGCAATACCCTCAATGGTTGTAATCTCCGCACCATCCTTCATGACGGCCAATGTCATGCAACTGAGGATACGTTTACCATCACACAAAATGGTGCAGGCACCGCATTGGCCATGGTCGCAGCCTTTCCTGGTGCCGGTGAGTTGCAAGCGCTCCCGCAGCATATCGAGCAGGGACACCCAGGGAAGTATCTCCAACTCATATAGTTTCTGATTGATGGATAATTTAATGAGGGCCATAGGTGATGTGCAGCAGGAAAAAATATACCAGGCCTTTTGTATCTTTTACGTAGAGATGTGGGGGCATTAAGGCTATAATGCGCGCCGGGCATGAAATATGTACATTTTATTTTATAACCCGCCAACATGATAAAATTACGTTTACTGGTACTTTCTCTTCTTGTTCTTTGTTTTTCGTGCATGAAAGGTTCTTATACAAAATCCTGCGAGCTGACTACCGGTTATCAAACTTCGCCAGCAGCCGGCATCGTCACTTTTGAGGTGCATATTACCGGATCGGCCTACTTACAAACACTTATCTATCACACCGGCGACGGTCCTGTGACTGTAGAGAAACCTACCCTGCCTTACTTTATTTCATTGCCGGTGGAAGCTAATGAGCGGACGGGCCTGCAGGTGAAGGGTATTGCCATAGAAGGTAGCATCAACATTCAACATACGGTGATCACGGGTACCGATACAGTGCGGGTGCAGGACGGATGTGAAGGGTAAGAGAAACTATCCTGATCATGGCTATCCTATGTTGTTAATATGTTTGCAGAGTTCCCAGTAATCAAAAATTTTGGTAAGCATTGCCTGGACTGCGCTGTAGGAGTTTGGCTTCGCAAAGTATCCCTGTACGCTTAATAAATGGGCTTTTCGTACTGCGGCCGGCGTAGCATTGGTTGAGATAAAAACAAACGGGATGCCTTTTTGCTTCAGAAAATCATCGGCCTGTATCTTTTCTTTTAGTTCAAGACCATTCATGATCGGCATATTGATGTCGCATAGAATAATAAAGGGTTGTTCGGGTGTCATCAACAAATAGTTCAGTGCATCGAGTCCGTTGGGGAAAAATCTCAAGGGGTTTGGAATCTGTAAGTCAGTTATGATTTCCGCATAGATATCCCGGTCATCTTTATCATCTTCGATAATTATTATTGGTCCTTTTGTCATGCGGTTAGTTTTATCAATTCATTATCCGGTAAGTTACCTTCTGCTATGGCTTTGAATACGCTGGCTATTTCTACCAGTTCACTCATGGCAGTTCCTTTCTGAACACAGGCCAAAGCACCCAGTGCTATCAAATCCTTCTTCTTTTGTGGAGAGATCATTGTAGATAAGATAATTACGGGAATATGTCTGGTGTTGTTATTTTCTTTCAACTCAATAAGAACCTCCGTAGCGCTTTTTTTTGGAAGCGAATTGTCCAGCACTATCAGGGAAGGGTATTGTGCTTTTTCAATCTTGCTCAGATAGGCCATCAAATATTCTGCATCGATGAACTTTTTAAGTTCTGCTTCATATCCTATTTGTATAAATGCCTGGTCTAACAGGAAGCGGTCGTCGCCGTCATCATCGACTGCCAATATTTTAAATCGCATGTTGTCCATACTCCCTTTTTTGCCCAATTGGTTAAAATACTCATGCCAGGCTGGTGTTCTTGTGGAAACTGCTGTGCAGGCTGGATGGCATGGTTTTGTTCGTTTTTCTATAAAGACGTCATGAGAAACATTATCTATATACCTATTGCACTCCTGCTTTTTGTTGCAATTGGATGTAATAACGATCAACAACAGCCTGTTATGAAAGATGAGGTAAAAGACGCGGTTACTGATACTACTACGGCTACCGCTGCCGCAACAGCCCTTTCAAAAGATGGCACCGTCATCGCTTACGAAAAGAATGGTCAAGGCCCCAGCCTCATCGTGGTGGGCGGCGCATTGTCTCACCGGAATGCCTATACCCGGGAGCTTTCAGCCAAGCTTGCCAGCCATTTTACTGTTATTTCTTACGACAGACGTGGCCGGGGTGAAAGCAAGGATACAAAACCTTATGCTGTGGATAGGGAAATCGAAGATATCGAAGCGCTCATCGATAAGGCCGGTGGCAGCGTGTATTTGTATGGCACTTCCAGTGGTGCGGCTCTGGCGCTGCTTACTGCTGAAAAGCTTGGGCCCACCAAAATAACGAAACTGGCGCTTTATGAACCTCCTTACGGATCAGCTTCGAAAGAGGCCGTTGCAAGTGAAAAGCGTGCAGTGAACAAATTTTTAAGTGATGATGAGCCAGCTGAAGCCGTCACCTTCTTTCTGGAAAAAAGGGGTATACCTTCCGATAAAATGGAAGCCATGAAGCAATCTCCGGAATGGAAGGACATGGTAAGTATGGCTCCTACCCTTATGTATGATCTTGCCATTTTAGGAGATGGAACAGTACCCTTCGACGTTGCAAAGCGTATAGCTATTCCTACGCTGGTGATGGATGGTGAGAAAAGCTTTCCTTTTATGCATGCTACTGCAGACACTGTTGGAAAAACTATTCCCGGCGCCCAGCGTAAAACCATCAAAGGCCAAACGCACAACCTTTCTGCGGATGCAGGCGGGCCTGTGCTGCTTGAATTTTTTAAGTAGTAAAATTCATTTATGTCTGACAATAATAAAGAAGTATTGAAAAGGGCTAATGCTGCTATCACTGGCGGCGACCATGAGGGATTCCTGGCGTTGTGCACGGAGGACACGGAATGGGAATTTGTAGGTGAAAGAACGCTGCGCGGGAAGGAGGCTGTTCGTCAATGGATGAAAACGGCTTATCAAAAACCTCCCGTATTTGTCGTTGAATACCTGATTGCCGAGGGGGATTTTGTTACAGCGGTGGGCACTATTACCCTGGAGGATGAAAACGGGCAAGCGGCTGATCACGCTTATTGCGACGTCTGGCGGTTTCATGAGGGAAAAATGGCAGCTTTAAAGGCTTTTGTTATCAAGCCAAAAACTTCACCCTGATGAGTGAAGCTTTTTTGTAATCATGGTTCTGTTTTTACCTTACCGGCGTCTTCCCCTTCACTTTTTGGGCGACCTCCCAGGAGTCTTCCAGAAAGTTGTAGCTTTTGATCTGACCGTTCTCAACGATGATATCCATACAGAAGTCTGATTTCATGAGCTGATTGTTTACGAGGTAGCGTGATTCGAGTTTACCCAGCACGACGACCCTGTTGCCCTTCGTGAGCATGTCGGTTATCGTGAGCTTTTCGGACCTGATGTCTTTCCGTAACAATTTGTAGTGGTCTGCAATTTCTTTTCTTCCTGTTCTGATGCCTATCCATGGGATATTTTTGACATCACCGGGGATCGTCATCACGGCATCTTCGGCGTAGAATCCTGCCAATTCTTCGGCTGAAGCTCCCGCCTTAAATCTCGCAAACCAGCGATTGATGGTTTCGATGGGCTCTTCGGATGTGTTGTGTTGAACCGTTGTTGAAACATCACTGATTGTTGCTGTAACAGGTTCTGTTTGCCTGTGCCAGGTAGTTGCGAATAATGTAACTAAACCTGAAATAATAATTGTTGTTTTCATTGTGCTTGTTTTTTGATTTAATAAGTGAGTTTTGACATCTATACTGCGATCGGTCCCAATGCAAATCCACCGTCTGCCACAAATTCGGATGCGGTGGAGAAGGCTGCATCTTCGGAGGCTACGAATAGGATGTACTTCGCAATTTCTTCTGTGGATGCGTTCCTGGGGATCGCAAATTTGTCGACTGGCACCAATGCCTGTCCTGACACCGGATCATATGCCAATGGGGTTTCAATGATTCCCGGATGCACCGCATTTACGCGGATCCTGTCATGTGCGAGTTCATAAGCGGCTGTTTTCGTCAATCCCCGGAGGGCCCATTTGCTGGCGCCATAGGCAGCAAGGTGTGGGGTGGCATGCAAGCCTGCGATGGAGGAAACATTAACGATGGAGCCACCGCCTGCTTTACGCATAGAGGGCGCAACGGCCCGTATGCCGAGCAGTGATCCGGTGAGGTTGGTATCTATTACCTTCTTCCACTCCTCCAACGGCACTTGTTCTACCGAACCTACCGCGAGGTATGCGGCGTTATTGATCAGGACGGATACTGCCCCAAAGCGTGCTTCGGTGGCAGCAATTGCCGCTGACCAACTGACTTCGTCTGTTACATCCAGTGTAACGAAGAGGGCTTTCTCTCCTGTCTCTTCTGCCAACTGAGCGCCTTCTTTTTTTCTTCGGGCGGCGATCACTACGTTGGCGCCTTCGGCAGCAAATTGTTTGACGAGCGTTTCGCCAAGCGCGCCTACCGCACCCGTAATGATGACGGTGCGATCATTAAATCTTTTTGACATGGTACTATTTTAAAGTGATGAATAAAAAGCCTGCGGGCTATCAGGCCAGTGCAGGTTGTGGTTTGAACTGCTGTTGTATACTGTTCAGGAAGGTTGCGTCGTCTTCAACTTTCCGCATGTGCAATAAAGACTCCGCATCGGCACCAGCGGGGTAACGCAGTTGCTGGCTGCCATCGGTAGCAGCGCGGTAAATGACCGCGGCGATATCATTTGCAGTGGAGGCATTTTGCTCTGCAGCCCCAAAACCTACAAATACACTCTGCACCAAGCCCTGGTATGCAGCCAGGCGTTCATCATTGCTGAAATCAAAAGAGCGACCGCCAAAGTCCGTGGCTACCATACCAGGTTGAATGATCTTCACGCGTACACCGATGGCGTGCATCTCATAACTCAGGGCTTCTGAAATGCCTTCGACCGCAAACTTTGTCCCGTGATACAGGGTGCCGAGTGGAAAGGTAATCTGGCCACCCATCGATGAGATGTTGATGATCATACCCTCTTTACGCTCGCGGAAATGGGGGATCACTGCTTTGGTGGTTTGCAGCAGTCCAATAACGTTGGTGTCGAACTGCCGTTCTATCTTCTCAACGGTGGTGGCTTCGAGCGGGCCATAGGCACCATAGCCTGCATTGTTGAGCAATACGTCGATCCTGCCAAACTTGTCAATGGCGGTAGCGACTGCTGTACGGATCGACAGCGAATCGGTTACATCCAGCCGGGTAACCAGTGCATTGGGAAAGTCCATCAGCTCCGATTCCGCTGCCGGATTGCGCATGGTGGCTACTACGTTCCAGCCTTTTTGGTGGAACAGCATCGCCGCAGCTCTGCCGATACCACTGCTGGCTCCTGTAATTAAGATTGTCTTTTTCATTTCATTAAAATTTAGCTTGGTGATGTATATTATGAACTAAGTTATAATATTGAACAATGTTCATTATTTGGGCCGAAAAAACGACGTATTGATACGTCGATAGATAACATTCACGGATTAATGCCTTACCTGGCGGAGGTCTTGCTGCTGCGCAGGAACTTTGCGAAATCCTCAAAGCCTTTCAGCAGCAGGTTGTCGGGGTCGGCAAAATCCACCGCCTTCACCCGGCCATTGAGGTACAGGGAGCAAAGGCCATGTGCCGTGGACCAGACCAGGTAACTGACCGAATCGCGGTCCATACCACTGAAATAGCCCAGCTCAATGCATTCATCAACAGTCGTTTTCAATCTCTTAATGACCGTCTTTCCTTCAATCCATTCGGAATCGTTCTCATTGAGGAAATCGATAGGCGCCTTCAGGTTGTACATCAAATCATACATGTCCGGATTCTGCATAGCGAACAGGATATATGCCCTCCCCCGTGCTATTAACCTTTCCATCGGATCTGCAATGTGTTGCAAGTTTAGCTGGGTCTCCGAGTATTGCTTAAATCCCATAGAGTGCAGGGCATGCAGTATCTCATTTTTATCGCGGAAATAGACGTACACCGTGCCGATACTGTAATTGATCTTATCGGCAATGTTGCGTATGGTCGTTTTCTCGACACCCTTTTCCACGAAAAGCGCTTTGGCTGCCTGCAGGATCAGGTCGCGCAATTCCTCTTTTTCTTTTGCCTTTCTTTCTGCTATGCTCATAATTGAATGATGTAAAATTAATGAACAGTGTTCAATAATCCAATTTTTTGTTCCTCTTTTTAAGATTTTTTTCGATTTGAAAGCAATTCATAGTAACAACCACTTAGCTCAGTACATTTTTCCGGTTAATTCGTGCAACCAGCTCTTATTGATATCCGTCTTCGGTATATCTTTGCGCACCCCAACACATTATGAACCAACGACACACTCTTCCTTCCGTATTCCTGGCCGACGATGACGAGGATGACCGTTTTCTTTTTGAGACGGCGTTCAAGGAGGTAACCGATGAGGCGCAGCTTGTGATGGCCCATAATGGTAAAGAATTGATGAACATACTGGAGCTTACTGTGCCCCCACCTCCTGAAGTGATCTTCCTGGACTTAAATATGCCGCTGAAGAATGGGTTTGTTTGTCTATCCGAAATCAGGAAAACCAACAAGCTGAAGGATATTCCCGTTGTGATCTTCTCTACTACTTCTCATCAGGAACATATCAACCGTGTGTTTGAAGGTGGCGCCAATTACTACATGCGCAAGCCGGACAGCTTTCCGAAATTAAAGAATGCTATTGAGCGGGTGCTGTCGATCGACTGGGAGCAGGAAGCTTTTCAACCCAGCAGGGATCAATTTGTTCTTGACTATTGACCTACTACTTATCATAGCAGTTGCGCTAACTTATGAAGGACTGCATTGGCATAATAAAGCTGGATCGCCGACGGTTCTGTGCCCGGCGGCTTCAATCTGCCAGCTGCCTTCAGCTTACCTGCGCCAGTAATTGCATAAAAGGCAAATATCTTTCCTCCGGCTTCCGGTGTAGCTGTTGCATAGCCTGTGATCCCTATTCCCCAGTGACTGCCAAAGGCGTTGCAAACGTTCAAGGCCATTTCGCGGGCCACTTTTTCTGAAACGCAGTTAACGGCTGATGCATGTATTGGTTCTACTTTTAAATGCCTGAACTTCTGCGCTATGTTGTAGGCGGTCAAGCCTCCCTGATAGAAGCCTGCTGCATCCGGTATATTGGCAAAGGCGTATTGTAACAGCCCGGATGTTACGCTTTCTGCCACAGCGATGGTCTGCTTCTTTGCCAGTAAATGCTTTCCGATCTTTTGAAGATCCTGTTTATTGAAAATATCCATTTTGAAGCATTATTTCACCGACCGGAATATTGCCTGCTGAAGGGAGAACTCTTCTGATGGTTTGGCCATGGGATCGGTTAATTCATTGAGTTTTGAATTGAGCACAAAGACGGTATTTCCTTTCAGCGTGGCTGTGGATGGTTGTGAAAAGCGGTCTTCGAATGAAGTGGCTGCTACCAGTTCGCAGGACTGCCAGTTGTTGGCCGAGCGCAGCCTGAATATTTTATGGGAACCTTCGTTTTGTACGAGTACGAGGTTGCCCTGTTCATCCCACAGGAGGCCATCGCCTCCCGGAAAGAAAGCAGGTTGTTGTACTTTGGTAATGTTTGCAGGATTGCTGAGATCGATCTTGTACAATTGTCCCTGGCTGCTGTTGACCACCAGTAAATATCCTTCTTTGTGCCAGACAATGCCGTTGAGCCCTACATCTGTTCCTGCGAATAAAGGCGTTTGGGCCAACACTGAAGGCTTCCCTCCTGCTACACGGTAAATGACCGGTGAATAGCTGTCGGTGATGTAGACTGTTCCGGTGGCATCTATCGCCAGGTCGTTGGCAAAATGCTTTCCGGGAATAACGGCGGACAGGTCAATGTCATCTGTTTTGCTGGCGGTCTTCAGGTCCAGCGCAATGAGCCGGATCATTTTCTTATGGGTTGTTGAATCTTTGTACTTGCTGTAGGTGGGATCGCCGGTGCATATCCACAATTTGTTTTTCTTCGGATCGACCTTCATGCCAAAGCTTGATTTGAGGGTGCTGTCTTCGTAGAAGGGTTTGAATACCCCTGCCTCATTCACCGTAGCTATCGTACCGGTTTTGACGGAGCCAACGAAGAAGTGTTTGCCTGTTTCATCCCAGGCAACGCCTTCGGGATAAAACTTGGGTGCTTTGAAATTAATACGTGGTGTTTGCGCAAAGGTGGCTGTGGTGATGGCTGTGAGTAATATCAAGAAGTACTTCATGGTATTAATTTTTGGCAGTGGAGGTGGCTGGTTGTACGGCATAGATGGCGCCGCCTGCATCATCGGAAATAAAGATGGTGCCGTCGGAGGCGATCGCTAATCCTGCCGGACGGCCAAAGCGGGTTTTAGCGGCTGGATTGTAAAAGCCAGTGAGAAAATCGATCGCTTCTGTTGGTTGTCCATTGACAAAACGGATGCGTTGCACTTTGAAGCCTTGCGGATCCTGGCGGTTCCAGGAGCCATGCCAGGTGACCAAAGCATCTTCATGGTAGGCTGCGGGAAAGTCGGCCTTGTCGGCTTTGCCTAAAAATTTAAAATCGATGGGTGCTGCATGGGCCGGAAACATCATGACTGCGGGCTGTGTTGTTTTGGCGTAGGCTTCTTTGGTGGAGCCGACCGGATCTTCGCGGGTTGGGTCGGGTGTTTGTTTTCCATACACCAATGGCCAACCGTAATCGCCGTCTTTGATGATCTTATTCAATTCTTCGGGCGGTATTTCATCGCCGCGCCAGTCGGTGCCATGGTCCATGCCCCATAATTCTTTTGTTTGTGGATGCCAATCGAAGCCTAATGTGTTGCGCAATCCTCTTGCGTATACTTTACGTTCTGTGCCATCGGCGTTCATCTGGAGCATGGTGGCATGTTCGGGATTGGTTTCTTTGCAATCGTTGCAGTCGGAGCCAACGGTGAGGTACAGTTTGCCATCCGGTCCGAATGCGATGGTACGGTTGTCGTGTTGTCCGCCGTCGGGCAGGTCGTTGATGAGGGTATCCAGCTTGCCTACCGTGCCGTCGGCATTCAGTTTTCCGCGGGCCATTTTTTTGGTGGCGCAGAGGTATAGCCAGCCTTCGTGGATGGTGATGCCGTGTACGCCATTGAACTGGGCTACTATTGTTTTGAGGGATGTATATTTTCCATTGGCATCCCTGTTTTGCAGTAAGAGTACATCGCCTACATCGCGGCGCGTAATGTAGAGGTTGTTGTTTGCGCCCACTGCCATCATCCGTGGCTTTCCCAGTCCGCTGGCAGCAATGGTTACTTTGAAGCCGGCCGGCACTTTGAGGCGGCTGATGAATGATGGCTGAAAATCTTCGTGGGCTGCAAAATAAGTATTGACGTTGGCGCTGACCGGTTGTTTGGCCGGATGTCCTTTTTGTGCAACTGCTGTGGCTGTGAGGCTAAGGCAAGTGGCGAGTAGTATTGTTCTCATGTACTATGTTGCAGAAAAACTATACCAGCCTTGTTTTTCAACTAACGTAGAGATGTGGGGACATGTCACTGATAATAAGCGAGGCATAATTATAGCTGCCTCTATCCTTATTCACAATAAAACATCATTATGGAAAATACAGGGGCTTTTGTGTTGATAACCGGGGCCACCAGCGGGATTGGCTATGAGCTGGCCAAGCTTTTTGCTGCTGATGGCTTCAACCTGGTTATCGTTGCGCGTCATGAATCGGACCTTCAACTAACGGCCAGCGAGCTCAGCCAACGTGGCGTGGAGGTAATCACTATTGCCAAAGACTTGTTTGAGCCCAATAGTGCCTTTGAATTGTATGATGAGGTGAAGGCTCGTGGTATTCAAATCGACATACTGGTGAATGATGCTGGTCAAGGTCTTTATGGAGAATTTGTGGACACCGATATTCAGCGTGAGCTTGCTATCATTCAGCTCAATATTTCCAGCCTGGTGGTGCTGACGAAGCAATTTATAAAGGATATGGTTGTACGGGGGGAAGGCAAGATACTGAACTTATCTTCCATTGCCAGTAAAGCTCCCGGGCCTTATCAATCTGTGTATCATGGCACGAAGGCATTTGTTCAATCTTTTACAGAGGCAGTTAACAATGAGGTAAGGGAAACCGGCGTAACGGTAACTGCCCTATTGCCCGGCGCCACCGATACGGACTTCTTCAACAAGGCGGGCATGAATGCCTCCAAAGTTGTTCAGGAGGGAAAACTGGATGATGCTACCAAGGTAGCGAAAGATGGTTACGAAGCGCTTATGGAGGGCAAGGATATGGTGGTATCTGGTTTTAAGAACAAGGTGACTGTTGCCATGAGCAATTTGATGTCTGACAGCACCGCGGCGAACACGCTTCGCAAAAAACAGGAACCTGTTGAAAGGAACTCGGGGAAATAGTTTTTGGTTGATTTTTCATGCTTAGGCCCTGCGCACCTGCAGGGCCTTTTTTCTCCAGGCAGTATAATGCCAACAAAAAAATATCCCGTGCAAGGCGTATAGCACGGGATATATGAATCTGTATGGGTACCGATCAAGATCTTCTTGCAATAATCAAACCAGCCATTATACCGGCTATGCCGGCGAGCGCGATCACCGTGGCCCGTTTCTTCGTGGCCGGACCGGGTTGCCAGCCTCCGTCGATGCTGGTGCCAAAATGCACCGGTTCTTTTACATTGCCGCTGGTAACCGGCAATTGCGGCGCTTTTTTCAGGTAGGTGCGCATTAGTGTTACCGTAGCCAGGCGGCTAATGGCCGGAAAGAAATTCCAGGCAAGCCGCAGGAGTGCAGCTCCTAAACCAATCGTTTTACTGTCAACCGGCGATTGAACTACCCGCAATACGGCGCGTGCTACTTTTTGCGGAGCATACACTGGAGGGGCCGGCTTCAATGCCTTTCCTGTGTAATTGGCAGCGTGCTGCATGCCCGGCGTATCGAGGAAGCCCGGATACAGATCGCATATATGGATATCTTTCCACCCTATCAACTCTCCTTTTAGTGCTTCGGAGAAACCCCGAAGACCAAACTTGCTGGCCGTGTATGCCGTGGCATAAGGTGTAGGAAACCATCCTCCTACTGAAATATTATTGATCAGTATGCCGTGTGTTTGTTTTTTGAAATAGGGAATTATTACATGTGCACTGTGGAGATAGCCCAACAGGTTAGTTTTGATCACTGCCTCGCTCACGTCTGTGGGAACCTCTTCAATAGGACCGGCGGCCAGGACGCCTGCGTTATTGATCCATACATCGATGGCACCACCAAACTGGTACGCTTTTTCGGCCAGCACCCTGATCTCTTCCACGTCTTGCATATTGGTCGGTACGATCAATACCTTTCCCCCAGCCTTCAGGCAGGCCTGCGCAGTCTCTTGTAAAGCGGCTTCGCGACGTGCTGCCAATACAAGGGTGGCACCAGCAGCTGCCAGCTCAAGGGCAATGGCTTTGCCTACTCCACTGCTGGCTCCCGTTACTACGATTGTCTTTTGGTGAATGGATGTTTTCATACTATTCAGGCATTGAATCATTTGTCTTGTTAGGCATCCTTTGGTACATAGCGGTATCACCTTTTGTTGTGCCGGAGTCGGTATTCACAGGTGCTGATTGAGTATTGTTTTGTTCTGAAGGTTTGCTATCATTATTAGTGCAGGCATATAAAAGCAGCACAATACATCCAATGGTGGTAATCTTTTTCATAAGATCGCTGACACGAAAACCATACCATCGTTTCTGCATAAAAAAGCCCCCAGTCGGGGGCTAATAAAATGTTCAGGACGTTCTCTTAACCTGGTTTTCCAGGATACCGGATGCGGATTTGGATTTTTAAGCTGTTGATAGCATGTATGTACTGTTAGGGTACGAATCAGTTAACGGGCCATTTTCAAGGGACATTGGACATTTTGGACTGTGGGTGCAATCAGAACGATAGCATGTATCAACGATTATAAAGCTACTCGTCATGGTTTAAAATGTCAATAGGAAATCTACGAGAAAACGCACCTTATTTCATCATCCTACCAAGAACTGCGCAAGCTTTTCCACACTTTTTAGTCTACTACCATGTTTAGCTTTCTTGTACCTACACAATTGGCAACAGATTGTAATGCAAATAGTGAGGGCATGTGTGTTGCAGCATTTTTGAAAACGATTGTTATGGCAGATAATAAACTAAATACCGGCAAGCAAGATGATATCCGGGTTGACAGTAATGACCCCAATGAGGTGGAATACCTGCACCGGCAATTTCCCAATAAAAGTCATGAAGAGATCAAGCAGGCGATCCAGGCGAAAGGGCCGATCCGGAAGGATATTGTTGCGTTTTTAAGTGGGGAAAGTAACGAAGTTTAAGAAACATCTGGGCACAAGTACGCCAACTCACCAGTGCCGGGCTGCATACTTGCGCCAGTTCAATAATATTGTTGCCTTCTTAAGCGGAGAAAGCAAAGTGGTGTAAAAAAACTAAATCCTTTTTATGAACAGCAAAGATGAGGAGCCTTTAAAGGGCCAAGAGCCGGAGGAACCTACGACCGGCAATACTGACAATGCTGTTACCCTCAAGAAAACTACCGTTAAAGACAATGATACTGCGCCGGATGAATTCATCGGGCACGATGCGGATACTGACCTACCTGTAGACCGGCAGATCACCAATGATGGTGTGCTGCGGGGTGAAAAGCCGTTTGGGGAGGAGGAAGCCAACATTGCCGGTGATCAGCAGGAAGGTCCCAAGAAAATGGATGCGGGTAAAAAGTAATGCTTTATGCATTCATGCTTTGGCGTGCGATCTCCAATTCTTCATTGGTTGGAATGACCAATATTTTTACTTTCATTTTTTGATCGTGTATAGCCCGAAGGGTTGTAGTGGATTGTTCGTTCAGTGATGAGTCGATCGCGATCTGCAACCAGGAAAGGTCGTTGGTGATCATCGCACGCATATCGCTGTCGTGCTCTCCTACTCCGGCGGTAAAGATCAATGCATCGAGTCCGTTCAATATGGCTGTATAAGCCCCAATGTATTTTTTAATGCGGTAGGCGTAAAGCTCACGGGCAAAGCGAGCTGCATTATCTCCTTCCTTTGCTGCTTTGGCTACATCGCGCATATCGCTATGGCCTGTAAGGCCCAATAATCCTGCCTGTTTGTTCAATAAGTTGTTTACATACTCCACGCTCAAGCCATGTTGGGTCATGAGGTGTAGTACTACCGAAGGATCGATGTCACCACTGCGGGTGCCCATTACCAATCCACTCACGGGGCTAAAGCCCATGCTCGTATCGAGGGAGCGGGCTCCCTGAACGGCTGCTGCACTGCATCCGTTGCCGAGGTGCAGGCTGATCATGCGCGCATCGGGGTTGTTCAAATAGTTTCTTGCCTGTTCCGTGACGTACTTGTGGCTGATGCCATGAAAGCCGTATGCACGTATTTTATCGTTGCGGAAATAGTTATGGGGTAAGGCATATTGTGCAGCAGTTTGTGGCAAATCGTGGTGGAAGGCCGTATCGAAAACTGCTACCTGGCGGGCGGCCGGAAAAAAGGCGGCGGTTACTTCGATGCATCGAAGACTAACCGGATTGTGTAATGGTGCAAACGGAATGAGTTGTTTGATCTTTTCCTTCACGGCTGGTGTGATCTGCATGGCTTTTGCATAATCACCGCCATGCACCACACGATGCCCAATGATCTCCACTTCTTCAACGTTTTTTATTACCGCATGTCCGGGGCTACTCAACAGCTTTACTATCTGCCGCACTGCTTCTGCATGATCGGCAACAGCCCCCTGGTGTTCTATTTTCTTTTCTGTACCGTTTACCGTATACGTTCCTTGTATGGATGCTTTTTCTTCCCCGATCCTTTCGGCGATGCCTGAGCATAGTACTTTTTCTTCCGGCATATCGAATAGCCGGAACTTCAGGGAGCTGCTGCCTGCGTTGATGACGAGGACCTTCATTTGTTGTATATTAATATTTCCATGTCCAGTCTTTTACTTCGGGCATATCCATTCCGTTTGCGTTGATGTAGTTGCGGTGTTGTATGAGTTTGTCCTGCATGGCTTGCTTAACGTAGGAAGCGTGGCTTCCCAATTGCGGCAGGCGGTCGATGACATCCTGCACGAGATGGAAGCGGTCCATGTCGTTCAACACCGTCATATCAAATGGCGTGGTGATGGTGCCTTCTTCTTTGTAGCCACGTACATGGATGTTGTCGTGGTTGGTGCGTTTATAGGTAAGGCGGTGTATTAGCCAGGGATAACCGTGAAAAGCAAAGATGACCGGTTTGTCTTTGGTAAACAGGGTATCGAAGTCTTTATCGTTCAAGCCGTGTGGATGTTCGGTATCGGGCTGCAGCTTCATGAGGTCTACCACATTTACCACACGTATTTTCAGGTTGGGCAACTCTTCTCTCAGGATGGATACTGCTGCAAGGGTTTCGAGGGTGGGCACATCACCTGCGCACACCATTACTACATCGGGATCGGCGTCCTCGTCGTTGCTGGCCCATGTCCAGATACCAATTCCTTTTGTACAATGCACTACGGTTTCATCCATCGACAGCCATTGTGGTGATGGGTGTTTACCAGCCACTACTACGTTTACATAATGTCTGCTCTGGAGACAATGATCCATGACTGATAGCAGGCAGTTGGCATCCGGTGGTAAGTATACGCGCACGACCGATGCTTTTTTGTTTACTACATGGTCAATGAAGCCAGGGTCCTGGTGGGTGAATCCGTTGTGGTCCTGCCGCCATACGTGGGAGGCCAATAAAATATTGAGTGAAGGTAGTTTCCTGCGCCAGTTGAGGTGGGCTGTCATCTTCAACCACTTTGCGTGCTGGTTGAACATGGAGTCTACAATATGGATAAATGCTTCGTAGCAACTGAACAAGCCATGACGGCCAGTAAGTAAGTATCCTTCCAACCAGCCTTCGCACTGGTGCTCGCTCAGCATTTCGAGGACGCGGCCATCTTTTTGCTGGAACTCATCGGTATCGATGGTTTCGCCCCACCATTGGCGGTTGGTGGCTTCAAATACTGCGTTGAGGCGGTTGGACAGTGTTTCGTCTGGACCAAAGACCCGGAAGTTGCGATGGTCTTGATTGAGTTTGATCACATCGCGGATGAATGTGCCCAGTATCCTTGTATCGCCTGGACCTTGTTGGCTGCGTTTCTTCACTTCGAGGGCGTATTCTTTAAAATCGGGCATGCGCAGCTCGCGGAGGATACCTCCGTGTGCATGTACATTGGCGCCCATTCTTTTTGTACCCGACGGGGCGAGGGCTGTTAGTGCGGGCAACAGGGCTCCGTTGTCATCAAACAATTCTGCGGGTTTATAGCTGCGCAGCCAGGCTTCGAGCTGCTGCAGGTGTTCCGGCTTTTTACCTGGTTCATTCAACGGTACCTGGTGTGAGCGGAAGGTGCCTTCTACCGGCAGGCCGTCTACTTCTTTGGGGCCTGTCCATCCTTTGGGTGTTTTTAAAATGATCATGGGCCAGGAAGGACGTTTCATCTGTTTATCATTTGCTGCCTGCTCCCGGATGTGTTGTATCTCTTCTATCACTTCATCCAGTACCTGCATCATCTTTGCATGCATGGTCATCGGATCGTCTCCGGCCAGCAGGTATGGTTTCCAACCGTAACCTTTAAACAGACTGGTCAGTTCATCCTCACTAATGCGGGCAAATATGGTGGGATTAGCAATCTTGTATCCATTGAGGTGAAGGATAGGCAACACTACCCCATCTGTTACGGGGTTGAGAAATTTATTGGAATGCCATGCGGTGGCCAGGGGACCTGTTTCTGCTTCACCATCTCCTACCACACAGGCTGCGATGAGGCCGGGATTGTCGAAGACGGCACCGAAGGCGTGGCTTAATGAATATCCCAGTTCGCCGCCCTCATGCATGGAACCGGGGCATTCCGGGGACACATGGCTTGGGATGCCGCCGGGAAAGGAGAACTGTTTGAACAGTTTTTTCATGCCTTCTTCATCGCGGGTGATGTCGGGGTATATTTCTGTGTAGGTGCCTTCGAGGTACGTGTTTGCCACCATGGCAGGGCCACCGTGTCCCGGACCTGAGATGTATAGCATATCCAGGTGATATTTCGTGATGGCGCGGTTGAGGTGGGCATAGATAAAGTTCTGTCCGGGTGTGGTGCCCCAATGGCCCAGCAGCATTTGCTTGATGTGGTCAATCTTCAGCGGTTCTTTCATGAGGGGGTTATCGCGCAGGTAGATCTGTCCTACGGACAGGTAATTGGCTGCACGCCAGTAAGCGTCTATTTTTAGCAGGAGGTCTGTGTCTGGCTGATTCATCGTGGTGGGTATTTATAAAACAACTGCCTGTGCATTTATTTCTACACTCGTTTTTTAATATGTGCAACGCTTGGGATCGAGTAAATTGTGGAATGGTATCACAGGAGTTGTTGTCGATTGCTCTCGAACGTGAAAAGTATTATCAATCGCTGCTGGCCAATTTGCCATTGGCTGCTTATGCGTGTGATCAAACGGGTCGTATTACTTTCTTTAATGAAGCGGCTGTTGAACTGTGGGGATACCGGCCGGCGATCAATAACCCGCTGTTGAAATATTGTGCGTGTCATAAGGTTTTCGTGGATGGCAACCTGATCGTTCCGGAGCAAACTCCGATGGCGATGGCGTTGCAAACGGGCCAGTCTTTCCGTAATGTGGAAGCAGTCGTTGAGCGGCCTGATGGTTCTACTTTTTATGCCAGCGTAAATATCAACGCGCTCTTCAATGAGCACAAGGAGGTAGTAGGCGCCATCAATATTTTCCAGGACATCAGTGATTCAACGAATACCAAGCATGTTTTGCAGGAACGTGCTTCGGACTACCGTAGCCAAACTGTGCGGCTGGAAAAACTGTTCTCTGAACAATCGCTCGATCTTCAGTCTACCACGGGTCAACTAAAGCAAACTGAAGAGTTGTATTATAAGATGGTAGAAGAGGTAGAGGATTATGCCATCATCTTATTGAACCGGGATGGCGTTATCCGGAACTGGAACCGGGGCGCTGAAAAAATAAAGGGGTACCGGGAAGCGGATATTGTGGGAAAGAGTTTCCAGGAATTTTACCTGCCAGAGGACCGTGCCAACGGGCTTCCGCTACAACTGCTGGAACAAGCACGCCTCACCGGCAAAGCAGCTCATGAGGGCTGGCGGCGGCGTAGTGATGGCAGTGCTTTCTGGGGCAGCGTGCTGCTGACGGCCCTGCATAATGATCATCAGGAAGTAATCGGCTTTTCGAAGGTGACCCGCGATCTTACGGAACGCAAGCTTTCCGAGGATAAGCTGCAGGAATACCTGCGTGAGCTGGAGTTTCAGAATAAGGAGCTGGAGCAGTTTGTTTATGCCTGCTCGCATGATATCAAAGAGCCTTTGCGAAAAATCCTTTTTTATCATTCCATGATCGCTGAGCACTCGCTTGCTGCGCTCGACGAAAAATCGCAAACTTACTTCCAACGTTCGTCAGATGCAGCCATGCGTATGAAACGTCTGATCGATGACCTGCTGACCTATTCTTTGAATACTTCGCAGGCGGAGGTATTAAGCAAAGTGGATATGAATGTGCTGCTGGGCGAAGTGATGCATGGGCTGACCGAGGAAACAGCCACTCACCAGGTTGTGCTGCTTGTAAAAAATCCGCTGCCTGTAGTGGAAGTCATTCCTTTCCAGATAAAACAGCTTTTGCATAACCTGGTGCACAACGCCATCAAATACAGGCACCCTGAGCGGGAATGCCGCATCGAGCTAAACAGTGAGCTTGTGCATGGTGATGGTGACCAGGTGGCTGCCGGCTTTTATCATAAGATCCAGGTTGCGGACAACGGGATGGGCTTCGAGCCTGACAATGCCTCCAAAATCTTCAAACTTTTCCACCGTTTAAAGTCTACTGCAGCGCAACCGGGTTCCGGGATCGGCCTGGCGATCTGTAAGAAGATCGTGCAAAATCATAAGGGTACTATCCTGGCTGAAGGCATGCCGGGTGTTGGCGCTACGTTCACTATGTATCTTCCGGTGTAATTATCTTATTAGTTGCGTTCTTGTTTACTCAGGCTTACCAATTTTTGGGCGAGGTTGCGCAGCTCCGGCCAACTGATGGGCTTGACGATGTATTCGTCGGCGCCATTGGCCAGGCACTCGTTTATATTCAGGGGAGAACTGGAAGTGCTAAGAACGACCCGGGGTATGGTGTGTAACCTGTGTTGTTGCTTCATATACAAGAGTACTTCGGCACCGGTCAATTCGGGCATATTGTAATCGAGCACCACCAGTCCGGGCAGGGTGCCTGTTTCTTCGCGCTCGAAATATTGCTGTACCAAACGTCCATTACTGAACTTGAGCAGCTCAGCAGCAGGATCTATATCATGGATTGCCTGCTCTATCAGTTCTATGTCATCGGCATCATCGTCCGCAATAAGAATACGGGATGGTATACTTAAGCTCATGGTAATTTTGGTTACTGCAATTTTAAAAAAAATACCAAAATGTAGCAACGCCTGCTTAATTTTTTTTTGAATGGTGAGCGCTGGCATGTGATTTAAAGTCATTGCTTCTAAAAAGGTATCTTGAATACTATCTACCCTACTCCCGGCGCTTTGCTTCAACCTAATGGTGATTGTGTATTTACTGTGTGGGCTCCTTTGCGTGAACAGGTTTTCCTTCAAATTACCGGTACCGATGTAATGCGGCATGCGATGGAGCGGGATGAGGCCGGCTACTGGAGCGTCCGATTGCCTAATATCGATGCTGGTTGTTACTATTATTTTGAGCCGGAAGCCGGGCTGGTCCGCCCTGACCCTGCTTCGCGGAGTCAGCCCATGGGGGTACATGGCCCCTCAGCTGTTGTAGACGGGCGGCAATTTGCCTGGACCGATGAAATCTGGACCGGTCTTGAATCAAAGGAACTGATCCTGTATGAACTTCATACCGGTACTTTTTCTGCTACGCGTAATTTTCAAGGTATTATTTCCCGCTTACCTTATTTGCAATCACTGGGCTTTACGGCCATCGAGCTGATGCCGGTGGCACAGGTTCCCGGCCAACGTAACTGGGGCTATGATGGGGTATTTCCTTTTGCCGTGCAAAACAGTTATGGCAGTGCCGATGATCTGAAAGAGCTGGTGAATGCGGCGCATGCACATGGCATTGCGGTGATCCTGGATGTGGTGTATAATCACCTGGGGCCGGAAGGGAATTGTTTTCCCGATTATGGTCCTTATTTCTCCGAGAAGTATAAGACGCCGTGGGGCAAGGCAATCAATATGGATGATGCGTGGTGTGACGGGGTGCGTCATTTTTTTCTGCAGAATGCGCTGATGTGGCTGGAGGAGTTTCATGTGGATGGTTTGAGGCTGGATGCCGTGCATGCCATCTGGGATGTGAGTGCGCGTCCTTTCTTGCGACAGTTGTCGAATGCGGTGCGGGAGCTGGAAAAGCGGACCGGCAAACGGAAGATCCTCATTGCTGAACTTGATTATAATGATCCAAGATATATTGACCCACCCTATAAAGGGGGATTTGGTTTGGACATGCAGTGGATCGATGAGTTTCATCATGCGTTGCATGCGGTGATCACCGGTGAGGTGAATGGTTATTATGAGGATTTTGGGGAGCTGGCGCATCTTGCGAAATCATTCAACAGTTCCTATGTATATACCGGTGAGTACTCTGTTCACCGCAAGAAGCATTTCGGAGCTTTGCCGGGTGAGCATGGTTATGATCGGTTTGTGGTGTTTGCACAGAATCATGACCAGATCGGTAACCGGCTGGCGGGTGACCGGCTTACGGCTTCGCTTTCTTTCGATCAATTGAAACTGGCGGCGGCCACCGTCTTGTTGTCTCCTCATATACCCCTGTTGTTCATGGGCGAAGAATATGGTGAAACAAATTCTTTTCAATTTTTCACGGATCATTCGGATCCTGAGCTGATCGCTTCGTTGCGCGAAGGGCGCAAGAAAGAGTTTTCTTATTTCAACTGGGAAGGGGATGTGCCTGATCCGCAATCGGAGGAAGTTTTTGAACAAAGTATGCTGAGCTGGCAAACGGACAGCGAGCAAGGCGCTGCACTACTGGCCTGGTATAAGCATCTTATCCACTTTCGTAAAACGAGGCCGGCTATGCAGCATTATGAGCGTGGCGGCACCAGGGCTGAGGTGGCCGGTGAAAAATTGTTGTATGTGGAGCGGCAGGGTAATGGTGACCGGCTTGCCATGTGGTTCAACTTCGATGATAAAGTTGCCGATGTGCATCATACCGGGACTTCTTCGCTGCAGCGACTGTTCTGTTCTTCTGTTGATGATTCGCCTGTGACTGCGGAGCCAAACGGCATCGTTACGGTGCCCGGGCATTCGGTGGCTGTTTATGAAATTTCTACTTTATGACTTCATCATTACCTACTATAATTACTGGCACCTATCGTGTGCAACTGCACCAGGGTTTTACTTTGGGTGACCTTGCAGGTTTGATCGATTACCTGCATCAGCTGGGTGTTTCGACGGTGTATGCTTCTCCCCTATTTCAGGCTGTGCCGGGCAGCCTGCATGGGTATGATGTGACTGACCCGCATGTGCTGAATCCGGAAATCGGTACGCGCGAGGAACTGGAGTCAATCGCTGCACAATTGAAGGAAAGGGGCATGAACTGGCTGCAGGATATTGTGCCTAATCATATGTCGTTTCATGCCAACAACGGGCGACTCATGGATGTGCTGGAACGTGGGGCTGCTTCTTTGTATTACCGGTATTTCGATATCGACTGGGAGCACCCGGATCCTTCGTTGCATGGAAAGGTGATCGTGCCCTTTCTGGGGATGCCGTTGGAGGATTGTGTGAAAGAGCAACAAATAAAGCTTGTGTTTTCTGAGCGTGGGCCGGGCTTTGCTTACGGGGAGCAGTGGTTTCCCTTATCTGTTGGTGCTTATGCTTTATTGATCCAATCGTTGGATGACGCTGCTGCAGGACGGGCTGTTGCGGCTTACCTGCAGGCATTGCTTAATGTGTCTACTTCTCATAAGGATATTGCCGACTGGCAACGGTATAAGGCTGAGCGCTATGAATTGCTGTTGCGTGAAAATGGATGGGAAGAAGTTCCAGCTGTGGTGTGTGATGTGGTTAATGATCATGCATCGTTATTAACTGCATTGCTGCAGGAGCAATATTACCGGCTGGCATATTTCCGGGAGGCATCGGAGCGGATGAATTACCGGCGCTTTTTTACCGTGAACGAACTGATCTGTCTGCGTATGGAGGATGGGGATGTTTTTAATGAATATCACCGTTTTATTGCAGACCTGTATTTGCATGGCCTTGTTCAGGGCTTGCGCATTGACCACATCGATGGGTTGCGTGACCCTGCCGGTTATATTCAACGATTGCGCGGCATGGCGGGCAGTGATTGTTACCTGATTGCCGAGAAAATCCTTGAAGTGGGTGAAGGGCTTCCGGATGATTGGGGACTTGCCGGCACCAGTGGTTATGAATTTCTTTCTTTTACCAACCGGTTGTTTACGGATAAGGCTGGCTATAAGGCATTGCATACCTATTATGCGCAGTTGTTGCCGGAGGCGCCTGGTTATGCTTCGATGGTGCCTGCAAAGAAGCGGCTGATCCTCGAAGAATATATGCAGGGTGAATGGGAGAATCTTACGGCCTTGTTCTATGGTTTGCCGGACCGCCCGGATGATGTGGGCCGGAGAGCGCTCCGGGAAGCCATCGGAGTATTCATGGTATTGCTTCCGGTATACCGGCTTTATCCGCATGGTGCTACCCTACCGGATCATGAGCAGCGTATCATCGATGCAACTTTCGATAAAGCTTTGCAGCTGCATCCTGATCTGGCAGGGGCTTTACAATTTTTACAGGGTTTATGGAATAATAAACCGGGATTGCTGACGAATGGTTCGCAACGCATTGCGTGTTTGCAAAGGCTGATGCAGTTTACCGGACCGCTAACGGCGAAGGGCGTAGAGGATACTACGTTTTATGTGTTCAATGCTTTGCTTTCGCACAACGAGGTGGGTGATGATCCTTCTGCGCCTGTACTGGATGCGGAAGGGTTTCATGGGTTGATGCGAGAGCGTTTATTGAAGACGCCTTTGTCATTGAACGGCACCAGCACACACGATACCAAGCGGGGTGAAGACGGGCGGCTGCGGCTCAACCTGCTCAGTCTATTTGCTGCGGAGTGGCAGGAGCTGGTGGACAGCTGGCGGGTGACGTATGGCGGTGATGATGCGCCTGACCTCAATGATCAATATTTTATTTATCAATCGCTCGTATCGGGGTTTCCTATCGATGGTGTTGTAACTGATGAATACCGGCAGCGGTTGTGCGATTATGTGGTGAAAGCGCTGCATGAGGCCAAGGTGCGGTCGAACTGGATTGATCCTGATGAGGCGTATGAAAAGCGGTGTACCGATCTTATACACCGGCTGCTGGATGATGGGTCATCATTTTTGCGGAGTTTCCGGCCTTTTATGTCGCGGGTGGATGCTTATCTTCCTATTTATTCGGTTGTACAAACTTTGCTGAAGATCACTGCGCCGGGCATTCCGGACATTTACCAGGGCTGTGAGCTGTGGGACTTCAGCTATGTGGATCCCGATAACCGGCGGCCTGTGGATTACGCTTTGCGGAAGGAGTACCTGAATGAACTGATAGCGCTTGAACAGCAAGGTAACGACGTGCTGCTGCCATGGGTACATAACCATGATGCTGCGGGTGCCGGCAAGCTATTGGCTACCTGGAAGGGGCTGCAGCTCAGGCGCAATAATCCATTTTTGTTTCTGGATGGGGACTATATACCTGTTTATCCCAGCCGACCTGCGCCGGTGGTTGCCTTCCTGCGCTGGTATTCTGCTTCGTGGGTGCTGGTGGCTGTGCCGCTGCTTCACCGGGATGTATTGTCTTCTCCGCAATCTTTGTGGAAGGATGTGTATTTATTGCTGCCGGATGGTATAGCTGGTACCGGTCGTAATGTATTGACAGGTGAAGTGTTTGCCATCAGCGACCGGCTTCCGGTGGAAGGATTGTTCAGGAAGTTTCCGGCTGCGTTGGTGACTGGTAGTTAACTCATTTGCTTGGAGGGCATTTTGCTTGTCTTCCAGTAGTTAATAATATTCGTGAAGGTGGCTTTGAGCTCACTGAAACTGGTGTCTTTGATAAAGAAGCCATGTACGGATAGTTCATAAGCCTTGAATATTTGTTGTTCGGATGCTGCCGTGGACCAAAATATAAAGGGTACGCTTCTGAACTGGGGTGATCCTGTGGCCAGCATTTTTTCTCTCAATTCAAATCCGTCTGTGCCCGGTAAGTTGACCGAGCAAAGGATAATGAATGGGGTTATGTTGATGTCAGCTAACATCGTCATCGCTTCTTCTGCTGACTTTACGAAGACCAATTCATTTGTCAATTCCAGTTCGCGCCATATCTCTCTTACCATGTACTGATCATCATTATCGCTATCGATAATCCATACGGCTTGTTGCTGCATAGCTCCCTTTTTTTAAAAAAAATATTTATAATTTTTGTGCCAGTTGAGAAAGCTTCGAATTGCGAGCGTCGAGCTACGAGGCGCTTGCTTCGATAGGGCCAAAGGCCCTGGAATAGTACTTCGAGGCTACAAGCCTCGAAGAGCCGTTTGCTTCGAGCCGTTTGCTTCGAGCCTTTTACTTCGCAAGCAGATTTCTCACTGCGCCGTAACGACCTGGTCTTTATAGTTGCAGATGGCTTCGTTCGAAATGACAAAAGTGTGCGAGGCTTGAAAACAAAAAGGCCGGCTTGTGGCCGGCCCTTCTGGGCAGGGATATCAAAGCTGATGTTACCCAATAAGGTTGTTAACTGCCTGTCAGATCCCTGTTATTTTGATCTCAAGTGTATTCTATTCTTCCTCTTCTTCGCCTTCCTCACCTTCCTGTTCGGCCTGCCAGTTGATGTTCTCTTCGGCAATGGCTGAGAGGTCGAGGTCGGTTTGTTTTTCTTCTTCGAGGGTTTCGCTGAGGATGTCGGCCACTTCCTGGTTGCCCATCGTGATAGCCAGCTGCACCAGACCACCATAGGTAGCAATTTCATAGTGTTCTACTTTTTGAGCGGCCATGATGATGCCTACGTCGCGGGTCATGCTACCATCTTCTGTTTCTTCGATGATGGATTCGCCTTCTTTTACCAGTCCTTCCATGGCATCGCATTTCTTAGCCTGTGCTTTTTTGCCCATCAGCTGGAATACTTCTTCGAGCCTTGCTATCTGTTCTTTTGTTTGATCGATGTGGTGATCGATGGCTTGTTGCAGCTCTTCGGTAGTGGCTGCTTTTTTCATTTTAGGCAGGGCTTTGGTGAGGTGCTTCTCTGCCCAGTAGATGTCTTTCAATGCATCGATGAAATACTTTTCGAGTTGTGTGTTGCCTTTTGCAGGGGCCGCGGGGGCTGCTTTTTTAGCTTTCCGCGCGGGAGCTTTCGTGTTTGCCATATGAATATTTTTAGAATGGTTATTTATATATGGGTTGTGTTCAAAGTATATGCCATGGGATGTAATTGGTTTAGGGTTGTGGAAGTGTGGATGTGTGGAATGTATCGTTACTCAAATCTTAGCAATCCGCGTGTGAGGCTTTTCCACTGTGCATTTGAGAAGAGCAATCGGGCACCTATGTATATGATCCAGTTCCTAAGACGGGCAAACCAATTACCGGTTTTGAGGTTGGGTTTTTCATTTCTTCCATGTACTTCTGCACCGACCGTTAGTTTATCCCGGTAAACAACAAAGGTGGAAGTGGCCGGTTGGCTGAAGAAGTGGGCTGTGGCTGTTGTTGTATTGGTAGGATCGGTCGTTACTTTGACCGTGATCCAGGTCAGTTGTAGTTCGTCCTGGCTTTTATTCCCCACTTTGAGTATCTGTACCCAATCATCTCCATTGCCATCGGGATTGCCTGGGCCGGGGATATCTATTCGGATGTAATCGTGTTCTCTCGCTTCGCGGTTCAATATCTCTCCCTGCTGGTCTATGAGGCGGAAGGTGGCAGTGGCGGGACCAGCTATGTCGTGCCAGTGGTTAATATCGAGTAACCGTGCGGCAGCTTTCGCATATTTCTCCCGGGCTTCGTGGCCGCTGCGGCATTTGATATGGCTTTTGCTGGCTGCTGCTGCACCCGTGTTTTGCGTGGGTATAATTTCGGCCAGCCATTGGCGCTTTGTTGCTTTGGTGTTTTGCATTTTGGGTTCTTTCTGTGCTTAAGGGTGGTATGTTTTATTTTTCACAAAGGCTGTGCCTGTTGACAAACGGCGCAGGCTTGTGGAAAGGGTGACTGTAGTAAATGTGGACAGGCATAGGAATTGTGGTTTGCATTGCCTTACCAAACCAAAACGATTACCATGCCTTCCAAAAAGAATAAAGCTGCCGCTTCGGGCACCACTAATGACAAGATCAATGAGCTTGCTCCTGATACCTCCAACAGCACCGATCAATTCATGACCACCAACACCGGCGTGAAAGTGAATGATGATCAAAACTCCCTGAAGGCCGGTGACAGGGGCCCCACTTTGATGGAGGATTTTATTTTCCGGGAGAAAATGACCCACTTTGATCATGAGCGTATTCCTGAACGGATCGTACATGCGCGCGGTGCTGCCGCTCATGGTGTTTTCAAAGTTTATGAACCTATGGCGAAGTATACCAGGGCTGCTTTCTTAAATGACACCTCGCTTGAAACGCCTGTATTCGTGCGCTTTTCGACGGTAGCGGGCTCCCGTGGATCAACTGATCTGGCGAGGGATGTACGCGGGTTTGCGGTAAAATTTTACACGCAGGAGGGTAACTTCGACCTGGTGGGTAATAATATGCCTGTGTTTTTTATCCAGGATGCTATAAAGTTCCCTGATCTGATCCATGCTGTGAAGCCTGAGCCACATAACGAGATACCGCAGGCTGCTTCTGCGCATGATACGTTCTGGGACTTCATTTCGCTGATGCCTGAGTCTACGCACATGATCATGTGGGCTATGAGTGACCGTGCTCTTCCACGAAGCTATCGCATGATGGAGGGTTTCGGGGTACATACTTTCCGGTTCGTGAATGATCAGGGCAAGGCGTGTTTTGTGAAATTCCACTGGAAACCTTTGTTGGGTGTTCATTCTGTGGCGTGGGATGAAGCGCAGAAGATATCGGGTAAAGATCCTGACTTTCACCGGCGTGACTTGTGGGAAGCGATCGAGAGCGGTAATTTTCCTGAATGGGAACTGGGGGTACAAATTGTGGCGGAAAAGGATGAAATGTCTTTTGACTTCGATCTGCTGGACCCTACCAAGCTGATCCCGGAAGAGTTGGTGCCTGTGATGCGCATCGGCAAACTAACACTGAACCGTAATCCGGATAATTTCTTTGCGGAGACCGAGCAGGTTGCCTTCCATGTGGGGCATGTTGTGCCGGGCATCGACTTTACCAATGATCCGTTGTTGCAGGGTCGTTTGTTTTCGTATACCGATACGCAGCTGATTCGTCTTGGTGGTCCCAACTTCCAGGAAGTTCCTATCAACAGGCCTGTCGTTCCAGTGCACAATAATCAACGGGATGGTTATATGCGTCAAACCATCAATCAAGGTAAGACGAGTTATCATCCTAACTCACTCGGTGGCGGCTGTCCCTACCAGGCGAAGATGGCCGAGGGTGGTTTTGCTTCTTATACTGAAAAGATCGACGCCAGGAAAGTAAGGGAAAGGAGCCGCAGCTTTTTCGATCACTTCAGTCAGGCTACCTTATTTTATAATAGTCAGTCAGACGCTGAAAAAGCGCATATCGCAAAGGCGTTTAGTTTTGAACTGGGGAAAGTGGAAACTGTGGCTATCCGCGAACGAATGCTGGGTATACTATCGCAGGTGGACAAAGGTCTTGCAACGGAAGTGGCATATAACCTTGGGCTTGAAGTGCCGCGCAAACCGGAACAGCCCATGAATCATAGTATTCCTGCGGATGGGAATCCCAAAAAATTCCAGCCTGTGAAAGTGGAGGGTTCGATCGAGCGCTCCCCTGCCCTCAGCATGGCCAACACTGTAAAAGGGAATATCAAGACGCGCAAGGTGGCTATACTGGCGGCTGACGGTGTAGACGAGGCTTCGCTAAACGTTGTAAAAAATGCGCTGCTGGCGCAGGGTGCAGTGCCAGAAGTGATAGCACCACGACTGGGCAGTCTTATAGCTGAAAATGATTTAGCCATTAAAGCAGACAAGAGTTTACTTACGGTTGCTTCAGTATTGTACGATGCGGTGTATGTGCCGGGAGGAACCAACAGTGTGGCAACCATCGCAGACAATCCGGATGCCATTCATTTCCTGAATGAAGCGTATCGTCATTGTAAGGCTATTGCTTTTGATGCGGCTGCTCAGCCTGTGCTGGAAAGCACTTATTTTGGAAAGAAAGTATTGCGTGTTAACCCATCAGAAGATGTACGTGACAGTGATGGTGTGGTAGTGGAAGCCAACACTAAAAGGCTTGCCAGCAAGTTTATCCAGGCTATTGGTGAACATCGTTTTTGGGAAAGAGAATCTTCGAAAGAGATACCGGCCTAAATCTTAAGGGCACAAGTACGCCAATGCACAAATACAGGGCTGCATACTTGCGCCAGGTCTTCATTTAAAAGCAAATAAAAACAGGCGTTACTATTCGTTTCGCCTGTTTTTTATTTGTTCTTATACGAATTATTCTCCTGTTTCATCATCAGGAGCATCCACAGGTTTTGATTGCGGAGAGCCCTGCTGACGCAAAAAAATGGAAAGGGCAATGATTGCAAAGACAGACAAAAACTCACTTTGCCAGTTCTGGAATGATTCAAACCAGAAGCGGCTTTCGCCGACATATTGCTTACTGCTCACTGGTGTCATTCCTTTTCTTACACGCTCCTCGTTGGTGTCTTTAAGGCTGCCGTAAAAATGGGCGATCATACTGGCGACAAAAAGCGTGAGTAATGCAATCGTGAGGGAATGCTTATAAATCCTTAGTACTAATCCTCCTTTGCGTACGGGCCAGGGAGCGCCGGGCCTATTGGGATCCGGCTCACGATCTACCTCTTCGGGGCCATCACATTTCTTTGATTCAGATGATCCTTTTTGGCGTAACCAAATGGTGAGCAGGACAAAGAGTGCCATTTGCAAAAACTCACTTTCCCAGTTTTCAAAAGTGGCCTGAATAAAATGACCGGATTGAAAATAGGTGGTATATCCTACTGCCTGCTGACCATCTTCTGCCCGTTGTTCGTTATAATGTGAATAGCCTGTAAAGAATTGTCCTGCCATACTGCATACAAAAAGCGCCAGAAAAGTAATAGAAAGGCTGTTTTTTCTGATGAATTCACGCATGCTGATAGAGTGTTTACTTCTTTTCAATCCATACAGCAATAGAACCTGCGGGTACCGGAAACTGTCCCCAACCCTGGTCATTGATGATGACTTCGGCTTTGTGGACGCCGAGCATATCGATAAAGGTTTTGCCTTTGTGCCTGGCTCCTATTTCCATGTCTTTAAAACCGTCTTCACTGTTGGAGAGGATGACTGCACAGCCTGAGCCTTCATTTTCGTCGGTGCCTTCGCGCGTCCACCCAATGCAGTTGGGATGGTCGAAGTAGTCGCGTTGTTGTCCATAGGCAAAGCGCTTGCGTGCATCGAGGAGTTGTTCGAGGTGTTTGCAGGTGTCGAGGAATATTTCATGGTCGTTGCCATCTTTTCCTTTGTCGACATAATGGGCTCCATACAGGTCGGGATAAAATATACAGGGGTATCCTCCTGCGCGCAGGAGGATCAATGCGTATGCATGGGGTTTGAACCAGTTCTCAACGGGTGCTTCCAATGCCTGCAGGGGTTGGGTATCGTGGTTGTCGACCACGGTAACCGCCAATTCAGGCTTTGCCGATACGAGGCTATCGTTGAAGATGGTTGTGAGGTCGAAATCTTTTCCTTTTAGTGAAGCGTGGTAGAGGTTGTGGTGCAGGGAGGCATCGAATAATGTCATGCGGCCATTGGTGGCATCGATGTAACGAAGGAGTAACGGTAATTCGCCCGGCGCCCAATATTCGCCTACTGCAAAAAGGTCGGGCTTGACGCTGCGCACGTGATCGAGCCATTCATTATAGAAATTGGGAGAAATATGTTTGACAGCATCAATGCGGACGCCATCGATACCTGTTTGTTCCAGCAACCAGGTGCCCCAATATTTCAATTCTTCGCGCACGGCCTTGTTGCGAAACTCTATATCAGCAAACATGAGGTAATCGTAGTTGCCTTTTTCCGTGTCGATCACTTCTTCCCAGTCTTCGCCGTATTCGTTCATTATGGAAAAGATGGCTGTCTCCTGCAAGTCGTGGGCATAGTCGATGCCCGTGAAGCAGGTGTGGTCCCAGACGAAGTTGGAATACTGACCATTTCTGCCAGGAAAGGTGAACTTCGTGAAGGCTTCGATCTCGAAGGGGTCGCTTGTAAATTTCGTTCTGTCGTCGGGATCGACTCTTCTTACCCATACTTTTTCCGTTTCATCGGCTCCGCCTTTGTGGTTGAGCACAATGTCGGCATAGACCTGTATTCCTTTATCGTGCAGGGCCTTGATTGCCTGCTGTAATTCTTCTTTGGTGCCATATTTCGTTCTTACACCTCCTTTCTGGTCGAACTCGCCCAGGTCGAACAGGTCATAGACGTCGTAGCCGCTGGCATTGGGCCCTTCTTTGCCTTTGTAGGCCGGGGGCAGCCATACTGCGTTAATGCCAAGTTGGGCCAGGTGTTCCGCATCGGCGGCTATTGTATTCCACAGGCTGCCATCATTGGGTATGTACCAATGAAAGTATTGAAACATTGTTCCGTTCTGCATAGACTGTTGATTGATCGATTGTTGAGTAAGACAAGAAGGTATTCAAAATCATGGCCTTACCCAGCGTACCTAAAAAAGCTGTAGCACCTGCTTTTTATGTAGATTTTTTTACTCATCTGTTGGAGGATGTGTGTATAATTCTTTTGTCACAAGCAATAATTAACAATTATCTACTTACTGCCTAATATTCGCTTTGTTTTTATGTGACCTTATTAATTAAATAAGGGGTCTTATTAAATTTGCCATATTATGGACAAGTTTGATAGCAAAATATTGCGGTTGCTGATAGAAAACTCACGCGTTACCGGTGCAGATATTGCACGAAAGCTCAACCTCTCCCTGCCAGCTGTTACAGACCGGCTCCGGAAGCTTGGAAAGGCAGGCATCATCGATCGTTACACTATCCGGATCAACCGAGAAAAATTATCCCTGCGATTACTGGCTTTTATTAGTGTATGGATCGATCACACTAAAAGCACGAATGTAAAGGAACAGGTAACGGCCATGGATGAGGTGCTGGAATGCCATCATGTGGCCGGGGATTGTGATCTACTATTGAAGGTACTGGTGGCCGATACGGCAGCCCTGGAAGCATTGCTGGCGAATAAGCTAAAAACAATTAAAGGAGTGACCAGGACCAGCACGACCATTATTTTGAGTAGTTATAAAGAAGAAATTAATTCCAAAGCATTTTGATATGAAACTGATCGAGCAATTCGAGTGTTGTACGCTGCCGAAAAGCGAGTGGACACATACGAATCACTTTGTTGTGGCACTGTGGTACTGCCTGCATTTTCCTTTGCCGGAGGCGGTGCAGAAAATCAGAGCTGGGATCAAGGCTTATAATGTGAGTGTGGGTGGACAGAATACGGAGGATTCCGGCTATCATGAGACGATTACCTTGTTTTATGTAAATGCGGTGGCTGAATATATTATAAAAAATGGAGTACATGCTGTGACGGAGGAGGCATTAACGGCTTTTCTGGATCAGCCGTTCATTTTGAGAGAATATATTTACCAGTTTTATAGTAAAGAGGTGTTGATGAGTAAGGAGGCGAGGATGGGATGGAAAGCGCCGGATAAGTACCCATCAAGCGATATTTTTCTAAAAAACCTCCTTACAGACCGGGACAAACGGGTAGTTTGATCGTTATCACTATATAGGATAAGGTTTAATGGTTAATTTTTTGATTAGTGAAGCCCCGCATTTCTATGCGGGGCTTGTTTATTTTGGCTAACTTATGGGGAAATAGCCTAAAAAATGGAAGCCAAATCGACCGATAAAAGGACTTTTCAGCTTACCGATGGCGGTCAGCTGTTGGGTGAGCTGATCTATGAGAATTTATTTCTTCTTACTGCTGAGATCAGGCTGGCCAATTCTGCTCTTTATGCCATTAAGCCTGTTGGCATTTTCGGAACGAGCATTACCATAACCAAGGATGGCGCACCAATAGCCAATTTAAAGATGAACTGGCGGGGGCAAATTGTATTTGAATTTCAAGATGGGCAGGCTTTTGTGTTAAAAGCCAAGGGTACGTTCTCCAACAAGTTCATCATTGAAAACAAGGATGCAGAGAAGCTATTTCAATTTGACCCGCAGTTTAGCTGGAGCAAGTTCAATTATAACTACCATATCTCCTACGACGAAAAGCCGCAGGATATTTTATTTGTCTTACTGGGCGTTTATGCCTGCAACTATTTTATAGCTTCGATGTCGGGAGCTGTTGCAGGCATGGCATAAACCGTTAATCTATCACCAGCACTATGCAAGCCTTACAAGAGAATGCAAGGTTCAATACGATCCGGATCTTACAATATATTGCATCTAAAGAAGCACTGATCAGGTATAAAGCAGAGGTGCCTTTTGTTCATATTGGATATGAATTGCTGGCTCAAAGTGACGAGATTGAAAGATTGACTGGCACGCCGTGGTTTAGAGAAATCTGGACAACGGACCAATTAGAAGCACTGGCCTACTTCGTTAAGATCCACCAGGAAATACGCATTGAATTTAAAGAACAAATGCCTGACGTTCCTGCGTTGCTGGAACATACAGGCTGGCTTGAGTTTATGATTAAGACTAATGATGTTTTACGTCGCGTGGAGGCGGCTTGATACCAATATTGACTTCAGATCTATTATGATATAAAAAATGGAAGGAGAAATAAAAATAATATCAGCCCGCAAGATCTATGAAATTTTAAACCTCATAAGAAGAAAGCCTTACCTTTTTCTGACTTCAAAATCAATTACAGCTCTTCAAAATTTTTTAAATGGGTATCAGCTATTAGGATATGCCGATGACATTTACCATTCAGGAGAACCCGATATCCATAATTTTGCATCCCTGATATTGAGCAGAGATAAAGAATCCCGAGGTGTAGGGAATCCATATACAAATGTGTTGCTCAAGGAATGTAAGGGAAACGAAGAAGCTGCTTTTGATAACTTCTTTGAGCTTTTAGATCAATTCCTGAAAGAGCATATGAACATAACATAGTGATCCATAAAGGCACAAGTACGCCAACTCACCATGCCGGGCTGCATACTTGCGCCAGTTGAGGGGACTTCTTTCCTAATGACTCCCTTTTAGCCTGGCCTAGGCCAGTTGAGGAGGTATGGGCCAAAGGCCCAGGAATAGAGCTGCGAGGCTGCAAGCCTCGCAGAGCGGGACAGACACGCAGACCGGGCAGGCAGAAAGGCAGGATTAGGCTCGTTTTCGAAAAATATATTTGAAAATGAGAAAATTAATGCGCCAATTAGTACAATCTTAAGCACAAAATTAATCTCCCAAGGCTATTTTCAACCTTCGCTTGTAGCATCACTTCCACCTTACCTATTGCTATTGCCCGTGATGCCTGAATAACTTATTTACTCCTTAAACTAACGATTATGCTGCCAGAAAAAAAGTCTGGGCGCCGCTTCTATCCCCCCTGAGCGCCCAACCTCCTCCATTGTAATTATTCTTTCTGCTTTGACCTTGCAAATTCACGATGATCTTGCAAAAAACACACATATGAATAAAATCAACTATCTGCTTTTCTTACTTTTCTTACTGCCGCCGGGTCTTTTCGCACAAACCACCGAAGTACGCGGTGTCGTAAGAGACTCAGCTACCGGAACGCCTCTCAGCGGTGTTACAGTAGAACTTAGGAACACGAATGGGAAAATTGCTGAGGCTATCACCAATAAGAATGGTGAGTACACACTTCAGTCGACTGCAACTGCTACAAGGATCGTTTTTTCTCACACAGGTATGGCCACTGTGGATGAACTGCTCAATGGCCGTAATACTATTAATATTAACCTGGCGCCAAGTGCGCTAAATCTTGGAGATGTAGTGGTGGTGGGCTACACCTCTCAGAAGAAGGAAACGCTTACCGGGGCTATCTCGACCATCAAGGGGGCGGATATGGAACGGACGCGCAATGAGAACACGCTCAACATGTTGACAGGTAAAGTGCCCGGAGTGCGTGTTGTACAGAAGAGTGCGCGACCGGGGGCTTATGATGCCACGATCGATATTCGCGGGATGGGCGCCGGGAACCCTCCGACTCCACCGCTTTTTGTGATCGACGGGATCGTTCGCGATAAGGATTACTTCGCGCGGATGAGCTCGGATGAAATTGAAAATGTCACTATTCTGAAGGATGGGTCTGCCGCGGTGTATGGTTTGCGTGCCGGTAACGGCGTAGTGCTGGTGACTACCAAAACCGGTAAAGCGCAAGGTGGCAAAGTGGATATTACTTATAACGCCAGTTATTCCGTGCAGCAATTCCTGTATGTGCCGCAAAGTGTGAACACGCAGGAGTATATGACTTTGCGGAATGAAGCGAACTGGCAGGATTTCAATGGTAATTACCTGGTTCGCCGGAACCCCATTTTTACAGATGCACAAATAGACCCTTATAAGAACGGGACCAAACAGTCGTACAACTGGATGGATGCGGTGTTTGATAAAAATGCGCCGATGTATAGCAGCAACCTGAGTGTAAGCGGCGGCAGCGATAAGATCCGTTATTACTTTAACCTGGACTACCAGAAGCAGGTCGGTTCTTATAAAAGCCGGGATCTGAAATCGGAGCGTTGGGCACTGCGGAGCAACCTCGATGCGCAGATCTCCAAAAGGCTGAAAGCAAAAATCCAAGTAGGCGCCTTGCTGACGACCAGACAGGAACCGAATGGTACAGGCTGGCCTACTTATAAGGCTACCTGGCTGCTGCGCCCGGACGCACAATTCTATGCGAATGATAATCCGGCGTATCCCAATGGCAGTACTGATCAGTTGGGCTCGGACGGAAACAATATGATCATCCAAACCGACGCCGATTATGTTGGCCTGAACGTGGACAGGGATAAAAGGTACAATGGAACGCTGCGACTGGAGTATGAGGTGCCCGGGATCAAAGGTCTTTCAGTAAAGGGGTTGTATGATTATGCCATGCGCCTTCCCGACTATAATAATTATCACCGTGCTTATACTTTGTATAGCTATAACCAGAACAACAATACTTATAACAACATCGCACGGGGCACTCCATCGACCGTAGAGAAAGGGACTACTATCTATTATGACAGGACCTTGCAGGGTGGTGTATATTATGTCAACGCTTTTGACAGGCATAATGTGAATGCCTCCGTTGTTTATGAAGCTACTTACAACCAGTTCGATGGTTTCAGCGCTTATCGCGAGATCCTGGTGAATTCTCAATATCTGTTTGCCGGTGAGGATGCGCGCCAGCGTGCCAGTGGTCAAACGCCTTCGGACCGTGCCAGCCGGTCTATCATCGGTTCTTTTACTTATGATTTCGACAAAAAATACCTGTTGGATTTCAAGTTCCGTTATGATGGTTCTTCGCGCTTTCCGGATAGCAAGCGTTTTGGTTTCTTCCCGACTGTTGGCGTTGGCTGGCGTATAGGTGAAGAAAACTTCATCAAAGACAATTTGGATTTCATTTCCGAATTGAAACTGCGGGGTTCTTATGGAGAAGTGGGTGATGATGGTGCAGCGGGTAACTATCCCCCGGTGCCAGGTTATACGCTCAACCCCAACAACGTGGGTTGGTATTTTGGCAATCCGCCTGTGTTGAATGGCGGCGTTACGGCTTCAGCCATTCCCAACCCCAACCTGACCTGGTATACTGTTAAGCATTATGATGCCGCGCTGGATTTCGGCTTCCTGAATAATAAGATCACCGGTACTATTGAAGTGTTCAGAAGGGACCGTACGGGCATATTGGCAACGAGCTCTGCGGTGATCCCAGGAACAGTGGGCGCCAACCTGCCGCAGGAAAACCTCAACGGGGACCGCAATTTCGGTTATGAGTTGTCGGCTACTTACAGAAGCCGGTACCAAGACCTCAATTTTTATGTAATGGGGCAGATCTCTGCTACCAAATACATGCGGACCAACTGGCTTGAAACGCCTGCCAATAACTCACTCGACAAGTGGAGGAACCGCACAGCCGGCCGTTACCAGAATATCTGGTGGGGTCAGGAGTCGGGCGGTATGTTCACTTCGTATGATCAGATCCGAAACTTTACTTATGTGCCTGTGGGACAGGGCGCCTTACCCGGCGACTGGTACCTGACCGACTGGAATGGTGATGGTGTGATCAATTCGGGCGACGAGCATCCGATCGCTACGATGGGTCTTCCTGTATTCAACTACGGTATTTCCATTGGTGGCAGCTGGAGGAATTTTGACCTGGCGCTGGATTGGCAGGGTGCGCATGGTGTGTATGTTCAATATGCAGAAGTGCTTACTGAAGCATTGCCTTTTGGCGGACAGAATACGTTGTCGTGGTTTATGGACCGCTGGCGTCCGGAAGATCCGAATGCCGACTTGTTTAACCCGAACACGAAGTGGGTGTCTGGTTATTATCCGGCTACCGGTCACGATGGACGGAGAACAGGCACCAACGGGGTTATGAATGCTTCTTACATACGTTTGAAAACTGCTGAGCTGGGTTATACGATCAACTCGCGATTGTTATCTAAAGCCGGCATCAAAGACTTCAGGGTATACGTGAGCGGCTATAATCTGCTGACTTTTACACCGCTTAAAAATGTAGATCCTGAGCGTCCTGGCTCTGCCGGTAGCTCTTCTACCAACTTCATTGATTTTTATAACGACCCGATCACCAAGACGTATACAGGCGGTGTGAGACTTAAATTCTAATAACGTTATGAACAAGTATATTATGAAACGATCTATTTTAATGTACCTGGTGCTTTTGTCAATGGTCTTTTCTGCTTGTCAAAAGCTGGACCTGCAGCCGAAAGGCATATTGGGTCAACCTGAGCTTTTCGGTACCGAGTTTGGGGTAAAGAAATACTTTACCGCGATCTATAACTATCTACCGATCGAGGATTTCAATTATTATGGTACGAACAGTAATAATGCTTACCGCCCGGACGGGCACTGGGAAGCGGGCAAGTTCAGCCTGGGTAATGCCAGTGGAGAGTTCTTCAATACGTGGGCAGGGGTTAACAATGGCGGCTTTGGTTACTGGCCTTATGACCGCATCCGCGACCTGAACATTTTTTTCCGGGATTATCCTACTTATCAGTCTAATTTTTCGACTACGGCGTATAATGCTTTGCTGGCTGAAGCTTCTTTCCTGCGTGCTTACTTTTATTTTGGACTGGCCAAGCGTTATGGTGGTGTTCCTATCGTAACCACTGTGCAAAACCCGTTTGCACCTTTGGACTCGCTGCAAATTCCGCGCAATACAGAGTATGACACGTGGAAGTTTATTTATACCGATCTCAAATTTGCGATGGACAATTTGCCGACCAGCAGTGAGTTTGGACGTGCGAATAAGTATGTAGCTGCTGCGCTGATGTCGCGCACGATGTTGTATGCAGGTTCTATTGCCAAGTATACTACGTATTTAAATTATGGTGCGGAGAAGGCTTACACGGCTGGTTTGGCCGGTATCGATCCGAGCAAAGCGAATGAATTTTTCCAATATGCGGTGGATGCGGGCAAGTTGGTGGAGACCGGTCCTTATCAGTTGTACACGAAGAATTATCCTGATAAGGCTTTAAACTTTGCCAACATTTTTTTAGATGCCAGCTCAACGGAGAACATCTTTGTTAAAGACTTCGACCTGACCGCTCCGCGCAATACACGTTTGCAACACAACTATGATGCGCTGATGAGTCCTGCGCCGGATATGTCTGTAGACGTAGGCGCTGAAAGTTTTCCTTCGCTGGATTTTATGGAGTTGTATGACATAACAGCTTATGTGAATCCCGATGGCACGCCGGTGAGGTTTAACAGCAGGAGTGATATCAAGACCGATATGGAGCCTCGTATGAAGGGCACCATGTATTTTGATGGTGATATCTTAAGGACTAAAGCGTTCAGTCTTCAAAAGGGTATTTACCGGACATATACCGGCACAGCCGCCGATGCACAAGCTGGCAGTAATAATGCTCCTATCAACAGTGGTGGCAACCGGATCTTAGGTGGCAGGGGCTGGACTACTTCGATCAACGGTGTTACCCTGAATATTACAGGGGCTCATGGGAATTTCGATGACCAGGGTGGAGAGAATAATTGCTTTGGCTCTGCCTTCGTGCGCAAGTATATCAATCCCAATATGCCGACTGCTGAAGTAAGGTTATGGAACAGCGGTACGCCCTGGATCGCATTTCGCCTGGGTGAGGTGTACCTGAATATCGCTGAGGCGCTTTATGAATTGGGCAAAAGGGATGAGGCGTTCGTGTATATCGAAAAGCTTCGCGACCGTGCTGGCTGTAAGGTAACCAACCCTGCTATCGATGCGTCAACTACTAACATTGGCACTATCAACAAAGCAAATTATCCGTACCAGATCGAAAGGTCTCTGCAATTTATCCGCGATGAACGTGCACGTGAGTTGTACGGAGAGAATCATTGGTGGTGGGATCTTCGCCGGTGGCGGGTTGCCGACCAGGTGTTGAACCAGTTCCGTCCGAGGATGCTTTGTGCTTATTATGTTGCCAACGAAGGAAAATACATTTACCTGGATGAGGCGAACCGGCTTAACAGAACATGGACCGCCAGCAAGACTTGTTTTTATGAACCTATCCCTGGCGGTGAAATCGGCAAGAACAGCAAGCTTTTGCCTAATAATCCTCTGTATTAATTAATCAGTATTAACATTATGAAGCAGATAACTTATATCGTTTTGGGGATGACGCTCCTGGCGCTTTCATCCTGTTATAAGAAGGACAACTGGGACGAGCCTACTGCGCGGATCTACGGTAATGTCATTGATTTTTACACGCAAAAACCGCTGTTGTCTTCTCAGGCCGACTGGTCGATCCGTTACTGGGAAAGGTCGTGGAAGGAATCTGTTGCCCAGCCCAGGGACCTGCCTGTGAAACAGGATGGGACTTATAACAACAACAAGCAGTTTGCAGGCACGTACGATATGTTGCCGTATGGCGGTCCTTTCTGGCCCGTAACGGATACAGCGAAAAATGTAGCATTCAGTGGCGAGAAGCAGCAGGACTTCACTGTGACTCCTTATTTGCAGGTGGTGGACCTCACGACTTCCGTATCGGGCACAAACCTTACGATCACCTGCCGGTTGAAGGCTCCCAGGCGTACGGGACTTCCCAACCTCGTAGAGGTGAAACCTTACTTAAGTCTCACTGAATTTGTTGGCGAGTCGAACTATATCAACATCAATGAATATAACAGTAAGAGAATCCAGATCAATAAATCGTGGATCGCTGAGAACGGGGATGTTGAGACGAGCAAGTTGTATACCATCGGGCCCTTGCCGGTAAAGTCGGGTTACACTTATAATGTACGTGTAGGCGCTAACGTGAATGACGCTTTCAGAAAGTATAATTATTCAGAGATCAAAGAGGTTAAAGTACCGTAAGTTTTAAGCATTGACATTGTAAGTAACATAAAAGGGTGTCCCCTGTTTATGGGGCACCCTTTCTCCCTTTTATTGCTTTTATCGACCGTATAGCGGACCAGTTTAAATCGTATAACTATGAACAGGGTAAATTTCAGCGTGTCTATGATGGCCATTATGGTAACGTTTATTACCAACACTGCTATTGCACAGGCAGGGGCAAACAGACAGGCAACGATCCAACCAGGTATCAAAACTATTTATCCCACGAAGGATTGGGTTATCTCGGACTTTGTGGTAACTGACCCAAAGTTTGGCGCCAAAGCCAAACCGGGTTTCGACAACAGGGCGGCTTTCCAGGCTGCCGTCGATGCTGCTTATAACAATGGCGGTGGTGTGGTATACGTTCCGGCCGGCAATTATGAGTTTCGCAGTACGCAAACCGGCACCAAAAGTGTGCGGGTGCGCAAGGGTACTGAGGAAGTAACGAAAGACTTCGAATATCAATATGTGCTAAACCTGCCACCAAGCGTGCAGCTGCGCGGCGACTGGGCCGATCCTGCCTTACACCAGGGCAAGGTGCTGGGTACCATCCTGGAAGTGCGTGTTGGTAAAAACGCGCCTAATTATGACGGCATTGTTGAAAGCTGGTGGAACGACGCGCAGGCTGCCAATGCTCTCCGCACTACGCATACCAGCATCGCCGACCGGTTTATCAATATGAATCCGGGCACCGGCGTTACCAACCTGTCTATCTGGTATCCCGAACAGGACATCAACGATGTGAAGCCTTATCCCTGGACGTTGTATCAGCCCAATGGTGATTGCGCTACTATGGAGCATGTAACGCTTGTAAACTCTTACAATGGTTTTTATTCTGCTCCCAGTGAACTGCATTATGTTTTGAACAGCTATATCACTGCGCTTCATACCGGCATCGAAGTGCATATTTGTACAGATATAGGGCGCATCGAGAATGTAAAAGTAGACCCGAAGTATTGGGCCAATTCCGAGCTGCCGGGCTCCCCTACTCTTGCGAAGGTGGCCGCGTATACCAAAGCGCATGGCACCGGGTTCAATATGCACCGTTCGGATTGGGAATATGTTTCCAACCTGTATGTATCGGATTATAAGACCGGCATGTGGGTGGGCAGGGAACCGGGTTTCTTCGATACGCCCAATGCACAGTTTTACGAAATCCATATCACCAATTGCGATACCGGCATCTATGTGCAGGCTGTGAACCCTTATGGTTTGCTGATCTCCAACTCCACCTTCGGAGCAGCCAAGGGTGGCAAGGCTGTATACTTCTATAATGATTTTAAAACTTCCGTGCAGTTCAACGGTGTGGATTTTACCGGACCTGTGGTTAGTGATGGCAGTGACGGGGTTGTATCGTTTGAAAACTGTACGTTCAGCAACTATGACGATTATGCGCTCAAAATAAACAAGGGCAATGTGCTGCTCAGCCAGACTACCTTTAAAAAACCTACCGGTCATGTGGTGTTGGGACCAGACGTGAATACCATCAAATCGGTGAACTCAGGCTACCAAGGTAAACTGGCCATTAGCAATAACAGCCTATCTGCCAAAGTAACGATCAACAATGGCACAGCTTATGCTTTTACTCCCATTCCTAAAAATGTAGTAACGGATATCAAAGTGCACCCGCGCCCCACTTCGGGCAAGGTGTTGAAAGCCGATCTGCCGCGGGCAACCGGCTTTAATAATGAACAACCAACCACGGATGTATCGGCTCTGTTGCAACAAGCGCTTAACGACCTGAAGGCTGCCGGCGGCGGAACGCTGTACCTGCCGGGTGGAAGATACCTGGTGAACAGTCCCATCAAAGTTCCATCGGGTGTTGAACTGCGGGGAACGTGGGATGTGCAGCATCATACGCAGAATGGCGGCGCCGGGATATTCACCACTTATGACGGTGGCCAGGCCGGAGAAAAAGGAGCTTCGCTGATACAGTTGGCGGAAGGCGCGGGCATCCGGGGTGTAACTATTGCGCAGCTTAACATAGCCAGTGATGGTTTCAGCGCTGCGAACCCGAGGAAGACGCCGTTCCTGGTGCAAGGACAAGGCCCCAATGTATACATTGTGAATGTGACATCAATCGGTGATAAAGGTCTGGACCTTGCTTCGTATAACAGCAGCGGACATTATGTAGACTATTTTGGCGGTGTGCTGGCCAGGGCCGGCATTTGGGTTGGCGGCGGCGCCAAGGGTGGCTTTATCCGGAATATGCAGCTTAATCCGCATTACGGATCACGCCTTCCACAAGGTGGCCAGGGTTATCCGAATGTAGGTTTGTCGCGTTTCCTGCAATCGAATTGCAGTGCGCTTAAATTCGCCGACATTAAAAACCAGACGATCTTCAACAACTTCGTGTATGGATCTTTTTATGGTTTGCATTTCCTGAAGGATGCCATCACCGGGAAATATCCCGGCGAAATGACGGTGGTAGGTCATGGATCGGATGGCTGTTCGTTTTCTTTATTTGTAGAGGACGCCGACCAAAACACCAAAATAATCGCGATCAACTCCGAGCTGGTTTGTACGCGCACAGCGGAGCCTGTGAGGTCGTATGTGCTGATGGGCCGAGAGGCTAATACCACCAAGGTGCACCCTGATGCGCGGCTTACTTTGTATAATACTGCCTTCTGGGGCAGCCCTACCATCGGGGCTATTATCAATAATGGTACGGTACGTTTTCAGCAGGCGAATTTCCAGCGTTCCGGCGCTCCGGGTATAGATACCAGAGGTGGCAAAGCGCATGTGTATTCTTCTTATTTCGCACAGAAAATGGCCGGGGAAGCTACCGGTGATAATGTGTATGCGAAGCTGCATGCCGCCAATATTTCCATGGAGCTAACGAATAACTATTACATCTCCGGGTTTAGTGAAAACAACGCGCAGGCAGGCAAGATATACGGGTCAGATATCGATTCACCCAAAAACAAGTAAAACAACAATGAACAGTAAAATTGCGGTTATCATTATAGCCGGGGTTGCGTGCATTGTTTCTGCTGCCGCGATCATCGATCCGCGGCCTGCGAAGAAAAAGCCGCATACCGAATGGAGTGACTATGGTGGCGGGCCTGATCAATCGAAGTTTGTTGATCTTACACAGATCAACAAACAGAATATCGGGCAACTGCAGCTTGATCATGTGTATGCTTCGGGCGACAAAGAATATTATAAATTCAATCCGATTATTGTGGATGGCATCATGTATGTGCTTGCCAAAAACAATTCGCTGGTGGCGCTCGATCCTGCTACCGGCAAAGAGATCTATCTGTATGTGCTCGATCGCGAAACCGGCAAACCCATCTGGCCCATTGTAGAAACACCCGTACCGGCCAGTGATATGCCCAATGAGAAAGCATGGCCAACACAACCCATACCAACGGTTATTCCTCCTTTTACCAAACATGTGGCTTTGCTATCTGACCTCAACCCTTACTTTACCCCGGAAGAAAAAGCAACGTGGGGCAAGCGTTTGGCGGCTGCCAAGTCAGCGCCTTTTCAACCGCTTTCGGATCAATATGAGACGGTGAGTATACCGGGGGCTTTCGGCGGAGCCAATTTTGAGAATACAGCTTCCAACCCTGATAAGGGAATCGTATATGTACTGTTTTCCAACGAGCCTTGTGTGTACCAATTAAAGAAAGTAGATCATACGGCACGTGGTAATGGCATGGCCGCGCGGGCTGCGCAAGCAGCAGCGGGCAAGAATTACTATGCGATCAGTTGCCAGGCTTGTCATGGCGCGGACCAGGCCGGTGTGCCTGGTAATGGTCCTTCGCTACTGAACCTGGGCAGCCGTGTGAACGCGAATGAGTTTAAGCTGCTGGTGTCACAAGGAAAGGGCCGCATGCCTGCGCAACCGCACCTGGATGAGGCTACCATATCGGCTATTTATTCATTTCTGGCGCCTCCTACGCGTGGCAGCAATGTGAATATTGCGCCGATCCCTGTTAGCGGTCCTGTTGTGGCTGATGGTCCTGCACCGATAAAACCTACGGACTATACTGCCGGTATGAAAGATTATCCTGCCGGCTATACCGGCCCGCGGGCAGCGTATGCCGAAGTGAAGGGTAACGGCATCAGCGTTGCCAACCTGCTTACACCGCCCTGGTGTGGCATAGCGTGTTACGACCTTAACCAGGGCATTTTAAAATGGACTATCGGCCATGGCACCGATCCCAAAGTGGGTATCGATGGGCTGGGTTATCCGGGAGGTTCGTCGGGCAAAGGCATGGTCGTAACGGCTTCGGGGCTGTTGTTTGCCACCAGCCGTGACGGTCATTTGTATTGTTATGATGCGGACAGTGGTAACAAGTTGTGGGTGTATGATCTACAACGTGACAATCCTAACGGTGTGCCTGCTATGTTTGAAAAAGATGGCCGTCAATATCTGGTGGTCGTTTCCTGTGGCCCGCTGCGCGACAAAAATCTCAAAGAAGAAGATGTGCCCAGAGGCTACCTCATCTTTGCGCTTCCGAAAAAAAGTAACTAACATTAACTTATATCATCATGATCAAATTTGCTGTATCGCTGCTCCTTGTTGCCAGCCTGAGTACATCTTCGCTGGCTCAGGAAAAGGAGAAGGTGATCTATTTTCTTGCGGGGCCTAAAGACCATGTTGGTGGTGAAGGTAGCGGCCGGCATGAAACGCGCCGCGATCTATTGGTGTTGCAGCGCTGTATCGATAGTGCTACTAATATCAAAGGGATAAAAATAAAAACGAAGTTCCTTTATGAAAGGGACGGCATCAGTGTGGATGATATGAAGGATGCGGCTGCTATTGTTGTTGAATGTAGTTCTGTGACCAGCTCCGCCAAACGCACGCATCCACTTTTGCCACCGCTGCCGCCTGGTCAAAAAGAATATGGCAAGGACACGCTGGCTTATTTCAATAGGATAGATAGTTTGCAGGAGGCGGGCATGGGTATCATGATCATCCATTGGGGCATTGCCACGGATGGCGCTGCTCCATCGGTGCAGGCGCATTACTTAAAGTGGTTTGGCCAAGTGGCGCTATCCGGCTACACCCGGAATCCTTTAGGTTACTGGACGGTGACTCCCCTACCAGCCGCTCAAAAGCACCCTGTTTTAAGTGGTGTGAAACCCTGGATGTATAAGGATGAAATCTTTTCCAACTTAGTGGTGAAACCAGGTGATCCTTACAGAACGGACCTTTTATCGGGCGAATCACCTCAAACGAACCAGGGGGTTATTGCACCCAATGGTATTGCATCGGCTTATGAAAAAGGCAATGCCCGTGGTCTTTTATGGGGTGGTATGGATTATCATGCTGCGTTGCTGAATGAAAATTATCTACGGTTTGTATTGAACGCTATTGTATGGACAGCCGGCATCGATGTGCCCAAGGGTGGTGTAAAAACTGCTGCCCAACAGCTTCAGTTATCGCCAGCCAGGACTGATGGTTTCGATAAATTCAAACCGGCTAATTTCGACGCATTCAATAAAAAATAGTTGTATACTATGTGGCTGGCGGGTAGTTTATCATTTAGCGATATCGGAAAAATTTCTGCCAGCCACTTTCTTGAAGAATTTGCTGAAATGAGCATTGTCGTTGAAGCCCAGTTGCCAGGCAACTTCTTTCATACTGGCTCCCGTTAGTTTGACTTGGCGGATGGCTTCGAGGGCTACTCTTTGCCTGATGTGAAAGCCGGCAGACTTGCCCGTGACCTGCTTAATGATCTCGTTTAAATAGTTGGGGGTTACCAACAGCATGTTTGCATACTCGGATACTTTCTTATTGGTCCTGAACTTTTGTTCTATGAGTGCATTGAATCGATGTACCAATACATTCCTGCTGCCATTACCGGCATTGCCTACGCCGGCGTTGGACTTTCGCATCAAGTGTAGCAGCAGTATACCCAGCATGCCACTTAAGACCTGCATCTTGTATTCGCTGTTGCTTTCGAGTTCCTGGTATATCATCTCGCACAGCTTTTTACCTTCTTCCCAAAATGAAGGGGCCACTTCTACCACTGCGCCTTTGAGTACCCACGTGTGGAAGGTGGCAAAGTGGGAGCAATAGAATTCCTGGTCGCCATAGTACAACAAGGTCTTGCTAAAGCGTATAATATATCCTTCAGTGTCTTTTTTGATCGCTGTATTGTTGTACTCATCGCGACCCGTAAAATACAGGTTGTTGCCGGTGAGCAGTACGTTCTCTCTCCTGCTTTCCAATGCTACTGCGCCATTCATCACGAGGAATATTTCGGTTATTTCGCCGCAGCTATCTTCAGCGCCTGCTTCGGCTACTTCTTTCAGCCGCTGTATATTGAAAAATGCCTGTTGCCTGTAATTATAGGAAGCCATACCCATGAAATTTAACGGTTATATCAAAGCCAGTTCTTCGTCAATAGTTGTTCCAACTGCCGGATCTCTTTGGCGTAGATCGACTTTTTGCGTTTGCCAAAATGAATCATATTCTCGAGATGGGGGCTTCCTTCCCAGGCGAGCCTGACGGTGTTTTGTGCGATCTCTTTTTTGCACAGGAAATCAGGCATGACGGCAAATCCTTTGCCATTGCGCAAACAACGCAGGATGGAACTGAAATTGGGCACCACATAGTTGGGTTTAAAATCGGGCAGGCATTCGAAATTGGTGACCCAGAAATTCTTCAGGTGCTCCATGTCTGCGGCCGTCGTGTACCATACCTGTTCTTTAAGCCATTGCTTCAGGGCTGTGCGATCATTGTCTGTGACCCATTTATCAAAGGGCGCCGTATTGGTATCACTGCCACAGATCAGTACGATCCGTTCTTTGGTAAAGGGCGTGTATTCCACATTGGGCTGCTTTCCTTTCTGCGATGTGACGACGAGGTCGAGTGCTCCTGAATCGAGGTCGTGCAGCATCTGGGGATGTTCCCCAAATCTCAGGATGAGGTTGAAGGGTAATTGTGCAATGTGTTCTTCGAGGGTGTGCTCAAAGGCTTCAAAGCCCATTCCTATGCTGACGGTAGGCTTCTCTGCTTTGGAGTTCCTGCAGAAGGATTGCTCTGCTTCTACCAGTTTATTCATAGAATCTATGATGCAATTGTAGAGGATGATGCCTCTGTCGGTTGGTATCATCTTTCTGGTTTCGCGTTCGAACAGCCGGTATCCTGTATAGGTTTCGAGCGAGTTGAGGTGAAGGCTAACGCCTGGCTGGGAAATAAAGAGCACCTGTGCTGCTGAAGACAGGTTGCCTGTCTCATAAATGGCCTTAAAGGTCCTAAACCATTCGAGGTTCAACATATGCATTCGTTTTGATGATCCTCATCAAGCGATTTAGGTGCCATTTGCTGTTGAATGATCAAACAATGAAATCGTCATGCATAATAATTTGAGACGTAAGCAGTTCGCTCATATGGTCATGAGGAGCGGCTGCAAAAAACACAACACCCTACTCCGAAAGATCGGAGTTGATTGCTTCGGGGCTCCGATTTTTCGGAGCAGGCTACTGGGTTCCGGCGGTATTGATAAAGTCTTCGCGCCTGATGTGGAGTTTGGCCATTTTCGATTCGAGGGTGGTAGGCTTAATTTTTAATAGTTCAGCTGCTCCATTCGCACCACGGATACGGCCTTCGGTTTTCTTGAGCATGGCAATGATGTATTCCTTTTCTGTTTCTTCGTGGATGCGTTTTACATCTTCGAGGGTTTTAGCCTCCCTGGTGGCGTATCCGGTAGCTTTGCCGCCAAGGCTCCGTTTCAATTCCAATCTCGACTTTCCATCGTTGAGAATAGCAGACTGCTCCAGAATATTTTCCAGCTCACGAATGTTACCCGGCCAATCATAGGCCATCATTTCATCCATCATGGCAATGGCAATACCCGTGAAGGGTTTATTGAATTCCCGGCAGAACTTCTCCGCAAAGTAAGTTACCAATCCATCTATATCACTTCTACGTTCACGCAAGGCCGGTAAAGTAATGGGGAAAACATTGAGGCGATAGTAGAGATCGAGCCGGAAGTTTCCTGCGGCTACTTCTTTTTCGAGGTTGCGGTTGGTGGCAGCGACCACACGCACATCTACTTTAAGTGTTGAACTACCTCCTACATATTGTATTTCTTTTTCCTGCAGAAAGCGCAACATTTTCACCTGCATATCCAATGGCAGCTCACCGATCTCATCTAAAAAAACAGTTCCTCCGTCGGCCTGCTCAAACTTACCTTTTCTTTTTTCCGTGGCGCCCGTAAAGGCTCCTTTTTCATGGCCAAACAATTCCGACTCTATGAGTGTTGGAGGAATGGCCGCGCAATTTATTTTTACAAAAGGCCCGTTCTTCCTGGGTGACAATAAGTGAATGGATTGCGCCAGTTTTTCTTTACCGGTGCCGCTTTCTCCCAATATCAACACTGATGTATTGTAAGGTGCAACCTGTGCGGTAAGGTCCAACGCTGCCAACAGCAGCGGGTGGTTGCCAATGATGTTCCTGAATTCCGGGGGACTATCCGTTGCTCCCTGCAGCTTCCGGGGCGCCGCCTCCGGTACCGGCGCTGCAGCGGCCGCACCTTCTCCGTAGATCATTTTTTCAGCTGCCGCTGTCAGGCATCCCTTTAAACGGTTTAATAAGGCAATGTGGTTACTGGTGTAGGTGTTTTGCTGACGGCTGTAAAAAAAATAGTGAAATGAAAGTCCATTGCTTAGGACTACAGGGAAGACCAGGTATGATCGTATCTGAAATGTTTCGATCAATGTTTTTTGCAGTGACGGAATATTTGATTTTTCGCTGGTTGTTTCATTATTGTAGATGGTGGTATTGATATCCGTATTGCTATTGGCAAGGATTACAGGCAGGGCCGTTCGCCTGATATTTGTAATTGTCAGCAGTTCTTTTTCACCGATAAACTGGTATTCATCGAACCCGATGCGCAAATAGGCTTTGTCGTTGAATTGGGCTGTATTGAGCGGCCTGAGCCCGGACGTGATGAGATCGAATGGCAGGTAAGGTTGTATCACCCTGGTCATCTCCAGCAGCAGTTGCCGACTATCTGTATTTTCCTGGCTTATGGCCGTTATTTGCTGTTGTAAAAGGCTTTCCTGGTTGTGTTTCGTTTCGAGGTAGTGCATATGGCGATACCATGCAATATCCAACATGACCATCAGGTCTTTTTTCCTGAATGGCTTCACCAGAAAACCATATGGCTCTGTGGTCTTTGCTTCTTCCAGTACTTTTTGGTTTGAATTGGCCGACAAATAGATGAAGGCAATGTTCTCTGCTTTTAATTTCCTGGCAATGTCGATACCGGAACGCTCTCCCGGCAACCGGATGTCCAACAGGGCCATATCCGGTTTATTTTTTTGGAGGAGTTCATCTGCTTCATCGGCGGTGGCTGCAATACCGCTTACCTCATAGCCAAAGCGCTGCAATACCTGCCGCAGGTTATTGGCTACAATAAATTCATCTTCCACAATCAGCACTTTTTTCTTCATAGCACGAAGTTACTTAAGAGTTGACCAAAGGTTTGTGGGAAAGATAGTTACTAAGCATGGGAAACCTTATTGTAATGTGAAAGCCGTTATTGTTCTCCACATGAAAGGTGCCATTCAATTGCTTAGCGAGTCCCTGCATCAGATCGAACCCCAGAGAAGTATGTCCCTTTATATTGAATCCTGCCGGCAGGCCGGCGCCATTATCGGAAATATTGAGCACTAAATGGTGTGCCCCTTCCTGGCAAAAGCTGATGCGTACGATACCCTTCCGCCCATTGGGAAATGCATATTTGATGGCATTGACAATGCATTCATTGATGATGAGCCCCATGGGGATGGCCTGTGATACATCGAGGTCCAGGGACCCGACAGCCTGTTCAAATTTTATCTGCTCACCGGTATCAAAGCTATCGTGGGCGTAGCGTACCAACTCATGGATATACTCGGGCATGGAGATGGTGGCAATATCGTCGGACTGATACAATTTTTGGTGTATCAGCGCCATGGCATGCACCCTCCGCAAATTATCTTCGATAGCAGCAAGGGCAGCATCATTATCAATATATTCCGACTGCGAATCGAGCAGGCTCATGATGATCTGGAGGTTGTTCTTAACACGATGGTGTACCTCCTTCAACAGCCATTCTTTATCGGCCACTAATTGTTGCAGCTGTTCGTTCTTTCCGGTGATCACTTTATTATTCATCTTCCTTAACCGGCTCTGCCGGTATAGTAAAGCCGCGATGATCAGTACGGCAACAATGCCCGCTATTGTCAAATTCCTTACCACGGCTGCTTTGTCCGAGTTGGCTTTTTCCAATGCTGCCTGCTGGGTCAAGGAGGTGATCTTGTTCTCCTTCTCGTGCATTTGGTAGATTACCTGAAGTTCTTCTGCCTGTCTTATTTTAGCTACCTGAAAACCGGAATCGCGCAATTGGATATATTTTTTATAATGTGCTATTGAGGCGGTATGGTCCCCCAGCGCAGAATCTATAATGATCATCTGGCGGTATGTCTCGAGGACACCAGCCAACTGGTTGTCCATAATTCCAGGAGCAGCGAATCGTCTATTATAATAATCTCTCGCTTTTCTATACTGTTTCTGCGCCATATAAAAATAGGCATATTGGCCATCTACCTCAGACCTCCTCATCGCCCCCCTGATGGCCTCGGCCTGGGTTTCCAGCTCATCCAGTTTTTTGATATGCCATTCGGCCTTGTCGAACAACCGGAGATTTATATAACAGTCGGAAAACACATAGTGACAGGCGAATTGATCTGAAAAAGTAGTGGGCATGCCTACCTTGCTATAGATATCGAGTGCAAGATCCAGCGCTTCCTGCGCGCGTCCCTGATCACCCATGTAGAGCACCACCTGATCCAACATACGGTATACCGATGTATTGCGTTCTGCCACGAACCGATTGACGGATCTTTTTGCCCATTCGAAGCTCTCTTTGGACCTGCCCTCCCACGAATACAAATGGGCCAGGTTGGTATACAGGTAGCCCCAGGCAAGGCTATCGCGGGTGTCTTCGGCAACCCTGACTGTTTGATATGCATACCGCAAGGGTTCGCCATATTTGCCCTGAAAAAGGGTGACTGTAATGAGGGCCTGGGTAATATACTGGGTGTAAGGAAAACGAATTGTGTCAGCCAACCTGAGCGCCTTCAGGTGGTTTTCGTAGGCTGGCTGTATCTGCCCGATAATCATTTGCAAATAACCGAGATCAACCAATGCATCGATCTCACCTTCTACGTTGCCCACGCTGTCGAAGAGCAACGCAGCCTGCTGTGCATCATTGATCTTTCTTTCCAACGTGGTGGCCATGGGCGGCGTGTACTTGCTTCTCCAGGCCAATGCCCTCGCTTCGGTTTCTTTGTCTCCCGCCTGCCTGCATTGCGCGATCAACGTTTGGCATACTGTATTGGCTTTATCGTCATTGCCCCGGGCATATAACTTTACGAGGAGGCAAAGCGCCAGCCTGCTCAATTTATTTTCCTTCAATGATCTGCTTTCATCGATTGCTTTGGTCAGAAAATATTCGACGCTATCCCTATACCTGTTATAATTATCAGGTTGAAAAGCATAATACGCTCCCAGCAACAGCAATTGCTGTACATGTTTTACACCAGTGGCTTGTGACAGCAAACGAATGCCTTTTGCAGGCGCCTGCTCATCGATCCATTTCGATTGTTCCAACAAGCCCGGATCGTCGATGCCTTCCGCCAACAGCGAAAACCGGCTTAATCCCCTGGAGCGGCTGGCGGCCATCGTACAACTGTCCAGATCGACTTGTCCTTCCTTGGCGACCACCACAAAAGTGGCGCCCTGCAACATATAGAGTCTTTGCCAAGATGCTTTGTCCTGTTGGGGTGGATAGAATGAATAGGTGGGAATATTGGAAGATGCAGGAGATTGCGATAGCCCGACGAGGGGCATCAACAGGCCCAATAGTATATAAGCAGCAGTTGCCCTGACCATAAGGCGCTTAAGTTAGCGAAAATCTGCAACACAAGGCTCCTTTGGGGACCTATCAGAATAATTTGAGGAGCTATCAGTCAGCTTATTTTTGGGTTGCCTCGCTTCTTATCAAATTTGCGAGAGCAACCGGTTGTCTTGCTAAATATCTGTCAACATGAAGATCCGCCTACCATGGAGGTTACCCTCCCATAGTTCTATTACTGCTGTTTTAACGCAATATCATGTAAAAGCTTCCTTTCAGGATAAATTCCTTGCCATTTTGAGTGGGTATATTATTGATTCATTGGGGTCACCCGGGAACATCATGGCGTCTGCGTATTATGAGCAAGGGGATGCCTGCATCTTATGGACGATCGAACGATGGCAAAACCATGCTTATTATAAAAATAACCAGGAAAGCGCCACAGCAAAAAAGATCGGCGCCTTAACAAAAGCCGAGCTAGCCTCTCCGGTAGAGGTCATTTTTATGAATGACCTGGAAATGCTTTCCAAAGAACCTGACCACCATGCAATAACCGTGATGCTACTGGTAGACGTGAAGAATGGTACAGAAGCTCTTTTCAGATCGCTCAACCATGAAGTGATGGCTACGCTGCAACACGAGCCAGGGGTACTGGCATTTCAATTTAGTCAGGTAGTTGATCATAAAACGAAATTCATCGTGTACAAGCAATTCCGCAGTTGGGACACTTTCCAATATCATTTGAAAGATCCTGCGCTTGAGCCGATAATGAAATTCCTGCAAACTTCCATCAAAGAACCTCCTTTTGAGAAGGGCTATCATCATCTTATTCAATTTGCTCCGCTGTAACGTTGCTACAACTGCCAGGTACCGGTAATGAAAAACAGGTTGAGGTGGCCGGCGTATCTGTCCCACTGGCGGATATAGGTTACGTCTACATAGGTATGCGAAGTAAGCTCACTGCTGACACCCAAGGCGACACGATTCCTTGACAGCTTTTTATCGTTGAACAGGTAAAAGATCTCATCGTATGCATATAGCCTGGTGGTGGTTCCCCAGGCTTTGAAGGATTGCGCCACCCGCAGGCGGTTGCGGTAATAATGCCGGGCGGGCGCATCCACTGTAAACCTGTTCCAAAGCATATTCCTATCGTCTATCAGTAATTGCTTACGTGCCACCTGGAATATGATCGCGTTAAACAGCCAATGTTCCTGTACTGTAGGAGCATCGTCTCTTTTTTGCAGTGCATAAATATAAGCGGGGTTCAGTATGATGTTTTTATGAACCGTGATGAAGACCTGGGGATAAAGGATGCCCATCCTCAGGTAGTGATTGTATCCCAACTGTGCCTGCAGCCGGACATTTTTCGACGCATGCCAACTCACGCCCGGAAACCACCAGGCAGCAGTGGGTGTACGTTTCTGTGCATAGACTACATATTGCAGCATCAGTAATAGTACAATAAGTAATATCCGTCGGGCAGGCGGCATCATATAGGTGTGGTCAAAGTTACTTCTCTTTCTGCCAATAAAGGAACGATCTGTTCTACCACTACTTTCTTAAAATGTTCTGCATTCATGTGTTCTTTCTGTGCTGCTTCGTCTTCGTACCCTTCGAAGAGGATCAAGGTATTGGCGTCTGCCAGGCTTTGGTGTATCTTATAGAACAGGTTGCCTTTTTCGAGTCGGGTCCTTGTTTTTACGACTTTTAGTAGTTCTAAAACAACTGGCATGTTGCCTTCTTTGACTTTCCAGCGGGCAAATACGTGAATAGGCGTTGACATGGTGTTTGTATTTTTTGGGCTAAAGCCCAAGATAATGTTTGATCTTGTAACCCGGCCCTAAAGGGCCGGGCAATTCCCCTTTGCTTCGATAGGGCCACAGGCCCTGGAATAAGGCTGCGAGGCTACAAGCCTCGCAGAGCGGGCAATTCCCTTTGCTTAGAGAGGCTTTGCATCTAAAGGGATGGAGGACGGGGTAAGTAGTTACCTTCCGTCCTCCCCATACCGACAACTCCTCACCCTTTACAGGGGCCCCATGAACTTTCTTTTTTATTTTCCTTCTGATTTTTCTGCTGCTGCGCGAAGGATCACTTCGGCTACTATTTCCGGTTTTGCCAGCATGGCCACATGGCTTGTGGGAAGATGGTAAGTAATGGCTTTAATATTCTTTGCCATCTCGGCTTCTATTACCGGAGAAATGATGTGGTCATTATCGGATACTATAAAATAGCTTGGTTTGTTTTTCCATGCCGGGTTGGACACTTTAGCTGTGAGGGTGCTTGTGTGAAAGCGCCCCTGCCCTGCGGCGATTAGTTTGGCTTCTTCTTTTGGAAGGTCCTGTGCGAAATGGTTGATGACGTCTTCTTCTCTCATCCGGATAAATCCATCGGTAATGATCGGATTTGCCAATCCCGGCGTATTGGGTATTTTTCTAACTTCGAATGCATCTTTGTTAATGCTTTCAATGCTTTGTCCTTCGTCGGGCGCGAATGCGGCAACGTAGACCAGTGCTTTTACTTTATCATTATTGCCCGCCTGAGTAATGACCACGCCTCCCCAGGAATGCCCTACCAATATTATGTCGCCCTCTACTTCGTTAAAGGCCCGTTCTGTAAATTTCACATCGTCGTCGAGAGAAGTAAGTGGGTTTTGCACGGCGATCGTCTGGTATCCTTTTTTCTGCAAGATGGGGATTACTTTGTTCCAGGAAGAACCATCGGCAAAAGCGCCGTGAACGAGTACGATTGTCGGTTTATCTTTTTGCATAGATGTTATGGTTTGTTGCGGAGCGCTTGTAAATGAAATAGCTGAAAGGCTTATCATTATTGCCGCCGCGATGTATGTTAATATGTTTACTTTCATGATCTTTAAATTATTGTTGTTAGAAACCTCCGTTTGCTTCGAGTTGTGAGCTACCGGCCTTTTGCTTCGCAAGCAGATTTCTCACTACGCTATCGCTTCGTTCGAAATGACAAAAAATGGGAAGCTCCTTTCGAAATGACAAAGAAGGGTGAGCTCCGTTTGAAATGACAGGAGGGCGGGTTCTCTTTGAAATGACGAAGTGAGGAAATCTGTTACGCTTCAGCCGCTAAAATGGTGATGACTCTTTGGGCTACTCCACTGGCTGAAGCCGGATTTTGACCGGTCACCAATCTGCCATCGGTGATGGTGTAAGGCTGCCAATTAGTTGTGGAGCTATAGATTGCTCCATGTGCGGTTAAAGCGTTTTCCAGCTCAAAGGAGACGTCTTCTCTCGCATAGTCAAATTCTTCGGTAATGCTGAAGCCTGTTACTTTCTTGCCGTCGACCAGGTATGTACCGTCTTTCAACTTAACATTTATGAGGCATACAGGTCCATGGCAAACCGCACTCACCACTTTTCCTTTTTCATACATGGCAGCGAGAATCTTTTGAACAGTCTGATTTTCCGGCATGTCGACAACGGGGCCTAACCCACCTGGCACAAAAACGGCGTCGTACTGATCTACCGACACCTCTTCGATGGGTTTGGAGTTTTTCATCTTCCCCGGTCCATCACCTTTGAGAAATTGGATATTGATCGGATCTTCCAGTTCGACCATATCGATTGGCGCGTCGCCGCCTTTTACGCTGTATACGTCGATGTCGTACCCTTCTTTTTTAAAGATCTCGTAGGGATGGGCTACTTCAGTGAGCAGGTTGCCCGTCTTGCGTTTTTTGGGACCGATGATACCGGCACTGGAGACCATAAAGAGGATCTTCTTTTTCATACTAAAAAATTTAAGGTGATTAATTGGTGTTGGTATGACAATCAAAATTGACGAGAAGAATGTGCCAGAACAAATAACCTAAGTAATAGATACTCTCAGAATTATTTGATGTATATGGTTTTGATGTTGACGAATTCGAGGATACCAAAGGAGCTCAGTTCACGACCGTACCCTGAATGTTTGGTGCCGCCGAATGGCAGACGTGGATCCGACATTACCCTGGCATTTACATAGCTGGAACCTGCTTCCAATTCATATCTTGCTATGTGTTCTCCTTTTTCCACATCGCTCGTGAAGACAGCTGACCCTAATCCAAATTCACTATCATTTGCAATACGCAGGGCATCGGCTTCATCTTTTGCCACTATAATGGCGGCAACTGGCCCAAACAGTTCTTCATCATAAGCTGGCATGCCTGGTTTTACGTTGGTGAGTATGGTGGGTGGGTAGTATGCATGATCTCCCGGTGTTACTGTTCCGCCCAATATACAGGTGGCTCCTTTCTCAATGGACTTCAATACCTGGGCATGTAATTCATCCCGCAGGTCTTTGCGTGCCTGTGGTCCCACATCCGTAGATTGTACAAGTGGATCGCCCATCGTCTTCGCCTGCATCTTGCTTAGGTATACTTTTGTGAACTGCGGTGCCACGGATTCTACCACAACAAACCTTTTGGCTGCTATACAGCTTTGCCCGCTGTTGATCAGCCGGCTATTCACACATGCCTCTACTGCCAATTCAAGGTCTGCATCGGGTAGAATCACGTAGGCATCGCTTCCCCCTAACTCCAATACGACTTTCTTAAGAACTGAACCTGCCTTCGTCGCTACTTCTATTCCAGCTTTGTTACTGCCCGTTATTGTGACTGCTTTGATGTGGGGATGTTCTATGACTTTGCTCACCATACTGCTTCCTATCAATAATGTTTGAAACACATTTGGCGGAAAGCCGGCTCCTCTTACTACCTCTTCAATGACCAATGCGCAACCGGGTACGTTGGATGCATGTTTGAGTACACCGCAATTGCCGGCGGCCAGTGCAGGCGCGAGGAAACGGAATACCTGCCACAGCGGGAAGTTCCAAGGCATCACTGCAAGCACCACTCCCAGCGGCTGGAAGGTGGCATAGCTCTTAGCAGCTTCGGTCTCTATCGGCCGATCTGCCAGATGTGCTGCTCCATTTGCGGCATAGTAATCGCAGCAGTCTGCGCATTTCTCCACTTCTGCAATGCCTTGTGTAACAGGCTTACCCATTTCGTTGGCCATAAGGGTAGCCAGCTCCTGTTTGCGCTTTCTTAAAACGCCGGCCATATTCACCAGTAGTTTACTGCGTGTTTGATGATCAGACTTTTTCCAATTCATCCAGGCTTGCTGCGTCTGTTCTATTTTTTCTCTTACTTCATCCATGCTCAGCGTGTCGTAGGTATTGAGCTGTTTGCCATTGGCGGGATTGATGGAGACAATACTCATAATGCTGGTATTTAAATTTGTTATTAAAATCAAAGTAGTACCTGCCCTTTCGGCTGTATGGGCCTGGGGATGTTTTTTTCGCCGATCGTCTGGAGCATATCGATCTCTATAGCTCTGCACATGGAAAGCATCGGTGCATCATTGAACAATCCTTCGAATGGATTTTCTGAATAGTCGCCAATCATTTCCATGGCTACGTATATCCAACCAACGATGGCGCCGACCGGAATGCTCAACCAAATGCCTGCACCGCCTATCTTACTAAACTCACCTATGATACCAAATGGCAGGAGGAAAACGAAGATGCAAACGAACACAAAGCTGAAGCTGGCGTATTTGCGCGGGAATGGTATCTGTTTTATCCGCTCAACGTTTGCCTGATCATCATTAATACGATTGATAGCTCCCTGGATCTCTATTTGCTGGATCATATTGATGATTTTGCTTTCATAGAGCCGTTGGATCACTTGTGCCTGGATGTCCAGTATCTGCGCCGCTTTGTTGCGGTATGCCTGCAAACTGATGCGTTCCTCTGCAGAGAGGTAGTTATTGTTGGCCACCTCCTCCAACTCTGTCTTATACAGGTTATTGATCTTAGCGCGTCTTCGGTGATTGCAGCGCCCTGTTATCCATGATCTTTCTATGCTCACATGTTCCCATTGCATAGGCTCCAACAACTGTTCGCGCAGTTGGTAGAGGTATGCGATGTGGCGGAAAATCATTTGTCTCCTGATGGCTGTAGCATCATCTGCGGGGGCTTCGTCTGACCGGTAATTCCTGACCATCGTAGCCAACTGCCTGCTGTTTTTGGTGATCGAGCTCCATATCTGTATAGCTCCCCACAATCTGTCGTAGGCATGGCTGTTCTTAAAGCCTACATAAAATGCTACGGCTGTGCCTATCAATGAAAGGGGCAGCCAGGGAAATGTCATCAACTTCCAACCTGTGAAATAATAGATGGAAGTGACCAAAGCCATCCAACCTGCCAGCCACCACAGATGATAGCCAGTGAATTCATATATCGATCGCAGGGAAAGTGTTTTTTTGACGAGCATATTCTACGTATAAAAAGTGTTTGTTGTTGTATACAAAGTTCACGAGTAATGCAAGCGCACACAAATAAGCTGAGTAATAGCTGCTCTTATATTTATGATTTTAAATATCAGCGTATTCATTTGAGCTTTGAGGTGACTAAAAATGATGCAATGGAAAATTTAATCAACAACAAGGTGATCGTTATTACCGGCGCCAGCAGTGGTTTGGGAGCAGCTACAGCCAAGTATCTCGCAGCAAGGGGCGGGCTGCTTGTGTTGGGCGCCAGGCGTGCAGATAACCTACAGGCAATCGTTTCTTCTATCACCACAGCCGGAGGAAAAGCTATTTACCAAGTTACGGACGTAACGAAGAAAAAAGAGGTACAGGCATTGGTTGACAAAGCTGTTGCTACTTATGGGCGCATCGACGTTATGATCAACAACGCCGGCATCATGCCCATCGCTCCTATGTCGGAAGTAAGAACAGACGAATGGGACAGTATGATCGACATCAACATCAAAGGGGTGCTGTATGGCATTGCTGCTGCGTTGCCTATTTTCCAGCAGCAGCAATCGGGTCACATTATCAATGTAGGTTCTGTTGCCGGTGTTAAAGTATTCAGCCCCGGCGGCACCGTGTATAGTGGCACCAAGTATGCTGTGCGCGCCATCAGTGAAGGCTTGCGGCAGGAAGTGAAGCCGCATATCCGTACTACTGTAATAGAACCCGGCGCTGTGGATAGTGAATTAAAGTTCAGCACAGCGCACACAGCAAGTGCTCAGGATATCACCGAGTTTTATAAGCAGGCCATTCCTGCCGACACCATTGCACGGGCCATTGCTTTTGCCATCGAGCAACCAGCCGATGTGGATATCAATGAGATCATCTTAAGGACAACGATTCAGACGTTTTAATCATTCTATACTTTTTACCATGAGTATTACTCTTCTTCAAGCGCAGCAAATTGCCGAGGCTGCCAGGGAAAAAGCCATCGCTATTGGCGTTGCCATGAACATCGCTATCGTAGACGAAGGGGCCAATATGAAGCTGTTCATCCGAATGGATAATGCGTTCTTAGGCTCTGCCGATATTGCCATCAAGAAAGCGAGGACTGCCCGTCTTTTCGATATGAACTCCGGAGAGGTGGGCAAATTATCGCAACCGGGCGGACCGCTTTATAATATCGAAGAGACCAATGGTGGACTGGTATCTTTTCCCGGCGGTGTGGTGATCAAAGACAGCTCGGGAAAAATCGTTGGCGCCATTGGTGTCTCCGGTGGTGCTGTAGAACAGGATCAGGCAGTGGCATCTACAGGCGCGGCGGCTTTTTGATAATGGTTTTTATTTTTACGATTCGTGTCGTTTTTACTGAATACAAAGTTTGCTCAAGTGCTTCCTTTTCGCCGGAGCGATATCAAAGCTTCTTTTATGAATTTCAAAGCGATATTTCTCTATATTTATCGCATGGGAGATTTAAAAGGTATTCTCAAGGCAGTTATTACCGGAACAAGCATATTATTGGGCACAACAAGTGTGGCTCAACAAGCTTCTATATTTTTGGCTGATCCGACCATCTTTGCAGACAAAGGGAAATACTATTTGTATGGTACCAGCAGCAACCAGGGGTTCCTGGTATATGAGTCTGCCGACCTGCAAACCTGGCAACACCCAAAAGACAGCTTTGCGTTAAGGCGTGGTGAAGCATTTGGCAACAAAGGTTTTTGGGCACCTCAAATTTTTACTTATAAGGGCAACTACTATATGGCATATACTGCCAATGAACAGATAGCCATCGCCCGGGCTTCCAGTCCTGCTGGCCCATTCAAACAAGACTCACTTGTTCCCTTAAGCGGGACAGGTAAACAGATAGACCCGTTTATATTCTTCGACAATGGCAAGGTTTATCTCTATCATGTGAAGCTGCAAAATGGTAACCGGATCTTTGTGACTGAAATGAAACCTGATCTGTCGGACATCATCCCCGGTACTGAAAAGGAATGCATTGCCAGTATCGAAGGCTGGGAAAACACGGCAAAATCCGAGTGGCCGGTAGCAGAAGGCCCCACTGTGTTGAAACATAAAAATGTTTACTACCTCATCTATTCATCCAACGATTTCCGGAATAAGGATTACGCCGTAGGTTATGCTACTTCTTCCTCTCCTATCGGCCCCTGGAAGAAATATACCGGCAACCCTATCATCAGCCGGCAAACGGTTGGTCACAATGGTTCCGGCCATGGTGACGTATATACCGATAAACAAGGACGTATGTATTACGTAGTACATACGCACTATTCGGATGATCGTGTGGCTCCCCGGGCAACGGCGGTCGTGGGTTTGAAGTTTAAGACCGTAAAGGGCGGAGAGGATGTACTGGAAGCGGATGGAAAGTCGTTTGAGTGGCTTCAGCGTAAGCCGTAATTGACATCAAGGCTTGTCGCCTTCCAAGTGTCGAAGTCGTTTTTCAACAGCTCCAGTTTTTCATAGGCAGCATCTACAGCATCCTGTCCGAGGAGCAGCCGTAATGGCGGGTTAACTGTTTCTGTTACTTTCAATATTGCTTCTGCAGCGCGGTTAGGATCGCCGGGCTGTGTTCCGTTGATGGAGCGTAACCATTGCATCGTGGCGCCTGCTGTTGCTGCATAGGCTGCAATGTTTGCCGGGGCTTCATTGGCTGAGCGGCCTGCCCAATCTGTGCGAAATGCACCGGGCGCCACTATTGTTACCTGAATGCCCAGCGGGGATACTTCTTTAAACAGCGCTTCTGAAAATCCGTCTACTGCATATTTGGTAGCATGGTAATATCCCAACGCGGGGAAAGACGTTAAACCACCGATCGATGCAATGTTGATGATATGTCCGGATTGTTGTTTGCGCATCCAGGGCAGCGCTTCACGTGTTACATTAGAAAGTCCCCAGAAATTGATCTCGAACATTCGACGCACTTCTGCTTCGTCGCTTTCTTCAATGGAACCGAAATATCCAATACCCGCATTATTTACCAATACATCGATGGCGCCAAACTGATCTACCAGATCTGCCACGGCTGTCTTCACTTCTGCTTCATTGGTCACATCGAGCTTCAAAGCCATTGCTGTTTCCGGGAAAGCACTGACGATATCTTTTACATCTTCATACTTGCGCGCTCCCACTCCTACCCGTGCGCCGGACTTCAAAACAGTCAGTGCGATGGAACGGCCAAAGCCTGTGGAGCATCCTGTAATCAACCAAACTTTCTTTTTCATTTTATTTTGTTTTAACCTGTTTTTTATAATTACTTGCTGATATCGCTTGCAAAAACAATCATGTTTTGAATGGGGCCCTCGAGGATATTGCCTAGCTGGCTTACCATTGCTTTGGTGGACGCCAGTGCATTGTGTGCATCAAAGGCCGCCTGATTCTCCCAACGTTCGTACAATACAAACTCGTTTTTATTGTCGTTAACAGTGTGGAAGTGAAAATCTATATTACCTGTCTCTTTTCTTACGCGTGAAACAAAGGGCTCAAAGGATTTGATCATTGCAGCTTCTTTGCCTGGTTTTACGCGGAAGCGTATGATCAGTGTTACCAGTGGCTGGTGTGCTTCTTTTATTTGTTGCCTGTTATCGGGCCACAGTTCGGTTAAGTAATTTAACTGGATGGGTGCTGTAAGGTCACCGTTTGCCAAAGCAAAGGCTGCTTTTGTGTAGTCTTTGGCGAAGTGTGCTTCCAACTGTTCGCGATTTTGCCAGCGTTCGTACAGGTAGAAGTCTGCCGGTGCTTTTTTATCGCTGTACAATTCCATTTTATAATTACCGTCTTCGGTCCAGGCGCCCTGTACATCTTCCTGCAGGGCTTTTGTTGCATTGGCAATACTGCCGGGTTTCGCCGCTACCTTCACCAGCATCGTCACCACGTCTGTTTTCGACGTGGTGGGTGCTGTAGCAGCGGAAGCTTTAGGTTTTTCCAGTACTACCTCTGACAGTTCGATCAAATTGCCCCAGGGATCGGCAATAAAGGCCAGCTTACGGGTAATGTCTTTCAGGTAGAAAATATCACCCACCATTGTTACACCTCTTTTCTTCAGTTCGGCCACTGTTTTCTCGATATTCTTTACGTGGATACAAATGTGGTGCAGGCCTGGTGTTTCGAGGCTCTCGGCAAGGTCTTTATAGGTGGGTTGCGGCTTCAATTTTCCGCCTGCCAGTATCTCTACCCAAAAGCTGTTGTCATTAGCGGGCGCCAGGTAAGCCAGCTTTTCATCGGCATAGGGCCATTCGTGAATCACGCGGAAATCCAGCTTCTCTGTCCACCATTTTTTGGCTGCTTCGTAATCGGGCACCCTAAGGCCTACATGGTTACCAGATACATCCGCCAATGGGCTGGAAGGGTTCAGTTTCGGCATATTGAAGCCGGTTGATTCGTCTTTGTGTTGTGCATTTGTAGTGTTTACTACCAGGATCAGCGCCATGGCGGCGATCGCTGTTTTAATCATCTGTTTCATAATTGACTATTTTGTTGTTGATTTTGATAACTCAAAGATGGTTCAAACAGGAGCCCAGGCCGATAGTGTATTCAAACGTGTTTTTATTAAAATCAAAGGGAGGTGTCTTCGTTTGGTACAAGTACGCCTTCCAGCTTGGGCACAAGTACGCCACGCGCAGTGGCCTGGCTGCATACTTGCGCCAGTAACGAGCCAGTAACGACGCAGCCAGTTCTTGTATCAGGGTGAGCCGCCCTTTGGAGGGCGACCCACCCTGATACATACTTGCGCCAGTAAAAAAGAAAAAGCGCAGGCCCGTTTCGTTGGATGGAAGCGGGCCTGCGCATGTATAGAGAAGAGTATAGTAAGTACTATTCCTGGTAGCCTTTGCGGAAGGAGCTTGGCGTGAGACCAGTATGCTTTTTAAAGAACTGGTTGAAGTTGGGTTGATCGGCAAAGCCAATGCTCATAGCAACATCCTGCAATGTCCAGTCGGTATGCAGGAGCAACACCTTCGACTCTTCCAGCAGCCTGTTCTTAATATGGGTGCTTACATTTTCACCTGTATGTTTTTTAAGGAGTGCATTGAGGTGATTGGGATGGATGGCCAGTGAGGAGGCAAATTCTTTGGCTGTGCGCAAACGGATGGGGTGATCGTAATTGATCTGGGCCGTTTCCTGTTCGAGCAGGTTAAAAAAGGCATGTACGTGGCGGTATTCTTCACTCACGGAATCGGGCTCCGGAAAACTAGCGTCGCGGCTTGCCTCCAACATCAACAGCTGTATATACATCTGGATGGCATCTTCGTTGTATCGCTGCCCTGCCAATTCTTCGGCCTTCATTTTTTGGAACAATGCGCAGATGGTTGCGGTGCGCTCTTCCGTGAGGCGGATCACTTTTCGCTTGTTATCGCTGAACAAACCATACTTATCAATAGCGGCTTTTAGCAGTGCCTGTTCATCGGCCAATTTTTTACGGAAGAGTACATAATAGCCACCCACTTCGCCCGGCGTGAGGTTTTTCCAGGTGATAATGTCTGCCGGATGAATGAACAGAATGGTTGGCTTGTCGATGTAATATGTGTTGAGACCGGTGGTGAAGAGACCAATCCCTTTGGTCACTATCAATATCTTGAAAAAATCGCGCCGGTTGGGAGACAGGTAATTGCGGCATTCATGTTGTTCACGATCGAACACGCGTACCACCCAGGGTTCATAGAAATCCCGCATTACCGGGATCATTTCCGGCAAATCGCGCAGGTGATCGATCTTCTTTTTGTCCAGCGTTGTCATGCTTTCTAACCGTTATTTAAAAATAAGAATTATTACCCAAACCGGTATTACTGCTTTAACCGCTCAACCCAGGCCGGTTGCCCTATCACTGCAGCGGAATGCGCCTGAGAATATCATCGAACTTAATGCCATCCAAAAAGGCGATGACATTCGTGATCTTCCCTTCTTTCAGCTGCATAAACCAGGCATACGACATGTTGTACGGCTTTCCATCAGCAGCGGTTGCCTGCCCATCCCATAAAGCAACGACCCAATCTCCTTCTGCAAACAGGTATTTTACCGCGGGAACAATCTTCTTTGTAAGACGTTGATTCAACGGGACAATTACTTCCTCTATAAACTGCTTTTTGCCGGTGTAAGATTTAGATAATACCGTACTACCTGTTATCTGCCATTGCATGTCATCTGCCAGCAGATCGAAGAAACTGCCTGTTCCGCTGGCCCATTTGTCGAATCCTTCTCTTATTACTTTCTTATTATTTTCAGTTGTGGGCTGCTGCGCCGACGTTGCGAAAGGCACTAAAGTCATTGTTGTGCTAAATACCACTATTATCATCGATAGCTGGTGGAATATCTTTTTCATGATCGTTTTTAAGTTTTGTCATTTGATTGATGGTAGAGCATGGATTGAAAAAACAGGCCGGGTTCGATAACACTGTAGAGTACCCCTCCTGTTTCTGCGTTAACGGGAGACAGATTAAGAATGGGTTGCTTCAACCCGACGTTGTTGTCACTTTCGTTATCCAGGAATTGAATGATGTGGCCTTTCCCGGCTTTTTGCATGGCCGATAATACGTACAGACTCAGCAGTCCGCCGTCGCCTATGTTGACCAGCCTGTCGATTCTTCCGTATTGTTCTATTATCTGGCGGACCGCTTTTTCTGTATCCGGTGAATGAAAAATATTCGTGAGGCGTATATCTGCCATTGGGAATTTTGCCTGGTATATCTTCAAGTCTTTCTCCCGATCTGTATATGACGATGGTATGGCTACTACTTTTTGTCCTCTCAGCAACAAGTACTGTACGGTGGCCGGCCCGATACTCTCACCTGCTCCACATACCACCCAAACCTTTTGCTTTTCCATGTTCGCTCTTTTTCAGGGTAAAGGTCTGTCAACCGCCAGGATCATTCCTATGCGCATCAAAGTACCTCTTATGAATTTCAAAGATGACGGCTAAAAAAAGAGCAGGACATTGTCCCGCTCTTTCGAAGGCTCCGCCGCACTATTATATCGTGTTCTCCCATGCCTTCTGCTGGCTTTCTTTCAGCATGTCTTCAATTGCCTTAGGCACGACATTCCTGAATTTACCGGTATCGGCCGGCACTATTTTGATCATGGCGTCGATCATTTCGTTGGCATCGAGGCGTCCTTCGGGCTTTCCTAACATATTGTCGAATGTGGCGCGCAGATCCGCCTTTTTCGTAAAGTTCTTGCTGTCATCCAACCAACGGAATGGTGTTTCGGCCATCGTTTCGTTGAAACCTGTGAGGTATGGGCCGGGGTTAATGGTTTGTATTTTGATGTTATAGGCTTTCAGCTCCTGCTGCAATGCTTCGGCAATTGCTTCCAGTGCATGCTTGGTAGATACATAGATACCAAAACCAGCAGGGGTAAACAGGCCGCCCATAGAAGATGTGAATACGATCTTACCTGGCTTTTTGGCCCTGATCCATTTGTCGATCCACTGTTGTGCAAAGGACAAGGGTGCGAATACATTGGTTTGATAATTTTCGCGTACCAGGTCCATTGGAATTTCAAAAACGGGACCAGCTTCGCCAATGCCTGCGTTACTAAACAGCACGTCGATATCCCATGTCAATGCATACTTTACATCGTAGGGACTGTTGATGTCCAGCTTTTCTACACGAAGGTTTTTCTCCAGACCAAGTGCCTGGGCTTTTTCGCGCAATGGAGTTACCTGGGCAGAGATGTGTACGCCTGCGATAATATTGTAACCTTGTTTGGCCAGACCGATTGCTGTGCCTTCACCGAAACCGGTACCTGCACCGGTAATAAGAATTGTTTTCATGATTGAGTTTTTTAGTAATTAATGTTTATGTTTTAAGTTTTCGATCGAGTTATGCGAGTGTGCTTCCTGCGGTGGCTATTTCAAAATCCTGATCGGGTGATCCGCCGGATACGCCGATGTAGGCCAGTATTTCGTTTCCGCTACGAATGGGCATTCCTCCTTTGAATCCTACCAGGCCGCCATTGGTAGCTACCATGCCGAATGTTTTTTGTGCAGGATCGAGGAAGGCGCCTACTTCTTCTGAATTCATCCTGAAGAGCATGGCTGTTTTAGCTTTACCTATCGCGATGTCGATAGAGCCGAGGTAGGCATCGTCCATACGTTGAAATGATTTGAGGTAGCCGGCTGTGTCGAGCACAACGATGTTGGCTGGCACTCCTATTTCCTGGCCTTTAGCCATCGCTTTGTTGATGGCTTCGACTGCTTGTTGCGTGGTGATTGTCATGATCAAAGTTTTTATTGTTAGTGTTTTATTGCCTCATTGACATAACAAAGATGGCCCTCAAAAGGGGCCATCTTATTATCAGTAGTAAAGCTGTTTTTATGAAAATCAAATATGGAGCGAGCGGCTACGAAAATCGGCAGGTGTTTGTCCTGTATTACTTTTAAAGAACATGCTGAAGTTGGGCGGATCGGAGAATCCTATTAAATAGCTGATCTCTTTGATCGTCCAATCTGTTTGTAATAACAGGGATTTAGCTTCTTCTACCAGCCTGGTCTTTATGTGGGTGCTTACATTCTGCCCTGTGTGCTTTTTTATGATCGCATTGAGGTAGTTGGGATGCACAGCGAGCTGCGTGGCGTATTCCGTGGCTGTTTTCAGCCGTAGCGGATTGACTCCGCTCAACTGTGCCGTTTCGCTGTCCAGCAATTCGAAAAACTGTTTTACCTGTGCCGGTAAACTGGCAACACTTGCAACAGGTGCAGCAAAGCAACGTTGTCTGATCTCAATAAACAGTAGCTGCAGGTAGCCGCACATGAATTCAACCGGGTACTCTTTTTTATTCGCGGTTTCCTGCATCAGTATAAGGTATTGCATCAGAACGGTAAGATCATTTGATGACGGTACCCCGCCTACCCGTTGTACTGATTGATCGAATAACCTGCATTGCTCTATCGTGGACCTCACCGAAACGTTTCGCAAGGCTTCCTGTCTGAGATAGACTGCCTTTGCAACAATGGGTTCTTCGTCGTACAGTTTCCATGAAATGATATCGCGTGGATGCAGACAGATTACGGCAGGAGCTGTGATGTTGTATTGCATCGGGCCTGCCAACAGCACACCACTCCCCTGCGTAACCAATATAATTTTGTAATAGTCGCGCCTATTGGGCCGGTCGTATTGCCCGGGGTCGTAGGGTTCATCGACATATAGTTTTATCAGCCATGTTGTGTGACGATCGCTCACCAGTGGTATTTGTGTGTTGTTGGTTTGCATAATCTGTGGGATAGTTTGTTAGGTTGATCTGACCCTACAAATTTGCTATCCCAACGCCCCTTCCGACGTACAAAATCCCGAGGAGGTGATACAAAAAGTCAAGAATCCTGGGTTATGTATTGGTCTTGCGGAAGTCGACCGGGGAAACGGCCGCATGTTTCTTGAAGTAATTGCTGAAATGGGTGGTTTCCAGAAATCCTAATTGAAAGGCTATTTCCTTGACGGAGGATTCAGAATGTTGCAGCAGTAGTTTGGCTTCCGTGATCATCTTTTCCGATATCCATTGACGGATCGGCTTGCCTGTTTTGGTCTTGATCACTGCGGCCAGGTAGCTCTCGTGGAGGTTCAATTGGTCGGCATAATCACGGATACGCATTTGCCTGTCTGCCTTTCCATTGACCAATTCACGGAAGTGTATTTCGAGGTTGGATTTGAACTGTTTTACAATACGGGAACTTTTGTTGCCTTCCTGCACCGGATTGTAATCGTTCCAAAATGCTTCTTTGATCTTTAGTAAGAGCACCACCAGCAGGTGAGCCACTATCTTGTATTTGTATTTCGATTCGACCTTAAACTCTTCTTCCAGTTGCCGGTACAGCAGTTCAAAGGAAGCAAAGGCTGACTGGGTCAATGTTTGTGGATCGACTGTTTCGGAGATCAGGAACGGGAAATCTACAAATACATCGGAATGGGTATTCTTTTTCAGGAATGCTTCTGAAAAGGCTACCAGGTATACTTCTTCTATCGAGTACCATTCAAAGGAGCGGAAATGTCCGGGGTTTGTAAAGAATACCGTGCCGGGTCCGAGGTCGAAGCTGCTCTCATCCATCTTATAGGTGGCGCGGGCATCTTTTACAAACAGAAAGGAGAAGTAATTGGGACGAAAGCCAGGGGATTTAAAAGGCAGCTGCGGTAATGCCTTTTTGAGGTCGATGATCGTGAAATCACCGGCGCCGGGCAGCAGTGTATCATCCAACCCCATTGCCCGGAAGGTTTCCTGCAAATTCCTGAATAGTTGTATTTCGGGTGCCATAATCAAAGCTGCTTTGATAGCCGAATTACCGGTATAGTAAAATCAAAGGCCGGCTTATGAAAATCAAAGATTGAAGTGGGCGGATCAAATCAATTCAGCTTTTGCGTACGCAATCTTTTCGCCACGGAACGTGAGCTCGAATAGCCCCCCGAGCACTTTTCCCGGAAATTCACCTGTAAACTCCACTTCAATGTGCGCCGAATTCTTATCGATGATGTCCAGTTTAACCAGCCGGGTTTGGGTTTTATAGCCAATGAAGTAGTCTTCAAAATATCTCCGGATGCCTGCATGACCGACAAAGCTGCTGCCTACAGACGGATCATCGAGTGTAGCATCTTTATGGTATTTCTTCAGGTAGCTATCGGTGTCGTAGGCATTGCCGGTAGCCAACCAATCCTGTATAAATGCTTTGATGTCCATAACGGTGTTTTAATTGTACTACAAAGCTGCCGATGAAAGTGCAGGAAAATGTTGCCATCCTGGTGTAAGTTGTAGCCAAGTTGGTAGAAAAAGGGGATTGGTTACAAAGTCCCCCGATTAAGCTACAAGTGTTGAAAAGCATCTGCCGAGCTTTGTGTTCAATCTTAAAAACACAAGTATATGGCAGGCAAAATCTGGTTTATGACAGGAACTTCGCGGGGCTTTGGACGTGTTTGGGCTGAAGCCGCGCTTAAGCGGGGCGACAAGGTAGCGGCTACTGCCCGCAAGCTGTCGAGCATTGCAGACCTCAAAGAAAAATATGGCGATAACGTGCTGACGCTAGAGCTCGATGTAACGAACCCGGAACAAGTGAAAGCCACCGTGGCACAAGCACACGCTTATTTTGGAAAGCTGGATATTATACTCAACAATGCCGGGTATGCCCTGGTGGGCACGATCGAAGAAACCAAGGCTGATGATGTACGGGCGCTTTATGAGACGAATATTTTCGGTCCGCTGGCGGTGATCCAGGCAGCCTTGCCGCTGCTGAGAAAGCAAGGGTATGGGCATATCATTGGCGTTTCAAGCAATGTTGGGCATATCGTGTACCCAGTCATCGGCTATTATTGTTCTTCCAAATGGGCGTTCGAGGCACTCCATGAAAGTCTGGCGGCCGAGGTTAAGCCATTCGGTATCCAGGTAACGCTGGTAGAGCCTGGCGCTTATGCTACCGAGTTTGGCAGCCAGGAGTCTTTGAAGTTTTCAGCGGGGCTGGACATCTACACGGATTTCAAAACACAATTCTTTAGCGGGTTGAGCACGCTTGAAAGGGGTGACCCGAATGCTACTCCAGGCGCGCTCTTCAAAATGGTGGATGCTGACAATCCCCCACTTAGGTTCAACCTGGGCAGCAACAATCTGCCTGGCTTACGGGCGGTGTATGCAGAACGACTGGCTACCTGGGAAGCCTGGGACACCGTGTCCGCCTCGGCTCAGGGTGAAACCAAATAAGCAATTCAGCATGATAACCGATCTTTTTATCGGTTATCATGTTATATAAGGATGAAGATGAAAAAAGAAGTACAGGGACCTCTCCAGTTCGACTCACTGTCTGAAGCTCACCGGATTATGGGGCTACCCAATCCCCAACATCCGTTGATCAGCCTCCTCAACGGGGCTCGCACCGAACTTACGATGCCTCCCGGCTCGCATGTGCTGCGTTTTTATAAGATATCGTATAAGCCCAAACAAAGTGCGAAGCTAAAATATGGTCAGCGCTATTATGATTTCTCCGAAGGTGGGTTATTGTTTGCTGCTCCAGGCCAGCTTATTGGCAGCCATGACAACGATTATCAAACCATCGATTGTTCGCACTATACTTTACTGATACACCCGGATTTTCTGTTGCATTACCCTTTGGCCAAAAAGATCAAACAGTATGGCTTCTTTTCTTACTCGGCTGACGAGGCATTGCACCTTTCCGGAGAGGAAAAGGAAACGATCATGTCCATTTTCGGCATGATCGAAAAAGAGTTGAACAGCCGGATCGATGATTTCAGCCAGGATGTAATGATCTCTCATATCGAGTCACTGCTCAATTATTCGAACCGGTTTTATAAGCGTCAGTTCATTACCCGGAAAGTAGTAAACAACGATCTACTGGTAAAGCTGGAAGCATTGCTGGATAACTACTTTAATGATGACTCTTCTTCCAACCAGGGGCTACCTACTGTTCAGTACCTGTCGGAACAATTGCACCTTTCTCCCAGCTACCTGAGCGATATGCTTCGTTCACTCGTTGGACAGAATGCCCAGCAATTTATTCATGAGAAACTCTTCGAGAAAGCCAAGGAACTATTGTCTACTACCAGCCTAACCATTTCGGAAGTCGCTTATCAACTTGGCTTTGAACATTCGCAATCCTTTAGCCGGTTTTTCAAGGTAAAGGCGAAGATCTCTCCTTTACAATTCAGGCAATCGTTTAACTGATGCCCCTGCATGCCGCCAGGTATTCCAAAAATGAATACTAATACCAATCAACACCACACAGAACCCAATCTGTGCATACACGCCGGGGAACTGCGCTCCTGTCAGGATCATTTCACCAATCAGTGTAAATAATATTTCAAAGGCTTGTGTGGCTTCTATAGCCGCAAGGGCTACTGTATTTTTACTCACGATCTGGGTGGCCTGGTAGAAGCCTACTCCTCCGAGGAAACCGGAAAACAATGCTGAAAGAATAGACGCCTCAAACTGCACCATTGTTGGGGGGCCGCTTTTTATATAGCCGATCACACTCAATATGATCAATAACGGCAGGCATCCAATGCTCATTCCCAACACACGTTGCAATGCGTTCAGCTGAAGGCCTTTTTGTTCGAGGTCTACCATCAGGCGGCGATTGCCCAGTGGCCAAACGACTGCTCCGACTATCACCAGACAAAAGCTCAGGATCGTATAGCCTATGGACTGTAACTCCCTAAGTTTCTCCAATTGCATGATAAATACGCCCGACAGGATGACCACGGAAATGATCAATGCTTTTTTGGGTATGATCTTGCGATGGTCAGGATAAATGAGGGGCGCCAACAGGATGCCTGCGAGGATATTGACCTGGAATGTTGCAGCTACCATCCAGCCGGGCGACCATAACGAAGCGATGGACAGCAAAGTGTACAGGCATCCGAACCCTATGAGCCCCCACTTTATGAAAATAAGGGGTGCCTGTTTTATTGCTGCTATTGTTGTTTTTAATTGTCCCGCCAGGAATACTACTATGCCAAGGATGGGAATGAGGAAGATACTGCGCAATGCAGCGGTCCAGGCCCAGTGACCTCCGGAACCTGTAATGAGGCTGTTGATAATGAATGTAGATGATAAAAACAGCGATGCCATTACTCCCCATATGATGGCCTTCACGACTTTTCTTTGTTCTGACATGCTGCAAAATTATACAGGCGACCAACCCTGATCTGGTACATTTCGGGTGATCTATGGCCTATATCGGACGGGCAAGGCGGAAGTCGGCGGGGGTTACGCCGGTATGTTTTTTAAAGAAGCGGCCGAAGAAAGCGGGGTCGTTGAATCCCAGATCGTAACTGATCTCTTTAACCGACTGTACGGTTGTTTGCAGCAATATCTTACTTTCTGTGATAAGCCGTTCCTGTAGCAGTTCAAAAACCGTGAGTCCTGTGGAAGCGCGGCAAATATTGTTCAGCTTTTTGATATCTGTACGCAGTGTTTGGGCATAAAAGGCGGCCTGGTGTTCCTGCCGGAAATATTTTTCGATCAGTTGTTTGAGGCGGTGAAGCAATTCACGCTGCGCCAGGTTAGTATTTTGCAGGGGATGCTGCAGGTTGTGCTCATGATTGTATTGCAACAACAGTAACGAGACATAGTGCAGTATCATGTTGACGTTCGTTTGCGGTGCCACCTGTTCAGCACGCAATTGCATGATGATAAAATGGGTAACCGTCAGCAATTGGTCGTTCAGATCGATATAGGGCTTTGAGGCATATGCATCCAACAACCCTCTACCCTCTTCCTGTGGATGAATGTTTACATATCTCTTTAGCAGTTCTTCCCCAAACATGATCAGCCATCCGTCGCGATCAAACTCTTTGATGAGGTGTACTTGTCCGGGGTGCAGGAAATAAAGGCGCTTAGGTTTTATATCGTATTCTTTGAAATTGATGGCGTGGGAGCCTGTGCCGTCAGTGATCAGCAACAATTCGTAGTGATCATGGCGATGGGGCGTTATGGAGAGATGATTGAGGTCTTTATGCAGCCTGGTGACACGAACGAACTGCCCATCCAGCAATTCCTGGACGGGTAAACCACGGCGTTTATTGCTTACTGCTTGCATGAACAGGTGCAATATAGCAAAGCAATCCGATGCTGGCAGATATTTTGTACATGGAAGCTGACCGGAATTTCAATATTGATACACCTTATTATTTTTTTGGGTCTCCGCTATCATTGTTCTGATAGTAAGAATCGGTGTAACCATTCTACTTTTGAATGCATCAACTAAATCTCAGAACAAATGAAAAATAAAACTACCTATCACTTTATCGACATCAATGGGGTCAACATTTTTTACCGCGAAGCGGGGCCTAAAGACGCACCCACGCTCGTCCTTTTGCATGGATATCCTGCGTCGTCCTACATGTTCAGGAATCTGATGCATGATCTATCGGACAAGTATCGCCTGATCGCAGCCGATTATCCCGGATATGGCAGGAGCGAGCAACCTCCCATAGCTGAATTTTCTTACACGTTTGACAATTATGCGCTTATTATTGAAACTCTGCTTGCGAAGTTGAATATTACGAAGTACAGTCTTTACCTGATGGATTATGGCGCACCGGTTGGATGGCGGATTGCTTCGAAGCGGCCGGAAAACATCGAGACTTTAATTGTGCAAAATGGCTGTGCTTACGAAGAGGGGCTGCAAACTTTTTGGGATCCTATCAAGGCTTACTGGAAAGACCGGAACGATAAGGTGGCCGAAAATACCTTACGCACCTTCCACAACCCTGATGGTTTAAAGTGGCAATATACGCATGGTGTTCCTGACACTTCTGTGGTTAGCCCTGATAACTGGGAAATCGATCTACGTCATTTGGAGCGACCAGAAAACGACCAGATCCAATTGGACATGTTTTATGATTATGGAACGAACCCGCCTAAGTACCCTGCCTGGCAACAGTATTTTCGTGATCATAACCCCGAGATGCTGATCGTGTATGGAAAAAATGATTATATATTTCCGGTGGGTGGCGCCGAGGCTTATAAAAGAGATGTCAAGAATCTCGAGTACCACCTGTTTGATGCGGGGCACTTTGCGCTCGAAAGTCAGGGGGATGAAATAGTTGCAGTCATAAGAGACTTTTTAGATCGAAAGGTTAGCCAGTAACGATCTCTTGACATTTGTCATTTCCTTTTTTTGACCTACCTCAAGATGAAAGGCTTTACATCTCCATAGCTTTGACCTATCAAACAACAAAGTATATGGAAAACAAGGCAAGATTATTGGAAGACAGCTTATTGGTTATCTGGAATGACAGGAATGCGGAGAAGAGACTGGAAGCCATGAAATCGATTTACGCTGCGGACATCGCTTTTTATGAAACAAACGAAGGTCCTGCTATTCAAGGCTATCAGGCCATCAATGAGTTGATCACCGCCTTGCAATCGAAATGGCCTTTGGAATTTCAATTCGAATTGAACCAACCATCGAAAGTAAACCACCAGATCCAGCATATTTCCTGGAACCTTGGTATACCGGGTCAAACGCCTGTGGCTACAGGAATGGATATAGCTATTATTGAAGACAATAAGATCAAGTCACTGCATCTTTTTTTAGATGCACCGCAAAAGTGATAAGTAGATAAATGTTCTTACTTGTGCATGGCATTTTTCCTGATCCGGCTCAGGGTTTCGGGAGAGATGCCCAGGTAGGAAGCGATCATACCTTGTGGAAACCGCAGCAATAATTCCGGATAGGTTTTCACAAGCTGGTTGTACCGTTCTTCGGCACCAAGGCTAATAGCGGAGTGAATACGTTTTTGTGTGGCAATGGCTCCTTTGCGGTCAATTTCTCTGATCATCAGATCGATAGCAGGAACTGTTTTCAGCAACTGCTGCAGCTGTTCGTAGCTGATCAGGAGCAGGTCTGCATCTTCGATCATGTCAATATTGTACAGCGAAGGCGCGTGTACGTTGTAGCTTTCATAATCTCCCAGCCACCACGACTCAATGGCAAAACGGATGATTATTTCCTGTCCGCTTTCATTTACAGAATACATTCTTCCGGCTCCTTTTGTCACAAAAGCCATATACTTACATACGTCGCCTTCCTGCAAAAGATATTGTCGCTTCCGTAAATGCTTCGCTTTGAACGCCTGCTGCACAAGCTGTCTTTCTTCATCGTTCAGCTTCGAGGATGATTTAGATTCAATGTATGCAAATAGCGGATCGTGTAGCATTTTTCGGAATTGGTTGAATGTATTCGCTGTAAAGCTATTGGATCATAGCTGTAATGGCAAAAATGCTCCTTCGTTATTTGACATTGTTGCCTCTGTTAATGTCCGGGAATATATTGTCAGGATCTATGACCACACTGGCAACAGGTTCCATAATGCCTGTTTTAAATACATAGCGGTGATCATAGTGCCAAATCTCTACCGGCAAAGTATGTTTCGTTTTTTTACCGCTGGTGGTGGTAATTTCAAGGATCAATGGCATAGCGGCTTTCTCCAGGTTGTCAATGGTCACCTCTACTCCTTTGGCAGCACTATAATTTACAGTGGCTATTGCCTGATCGAGTTTGTAATTTTCTATAAATGTGGCTTTCCAGAACCAGGTAAGGTCTTCGCCGGTTGCACTGTTCATACAACGGAAAAAGTCCCACGGCGTTGGATGCTTAAAGGCCCATTGGCTGATGTAATGACGAAACGCATAATCGAACCGGTCGGGCCCTACAATATGGTTGCGCAGCAAGCCCATCAGATAAGCTACTTTTAAGTATTGTGACGGCAATACCTGATCTCCTTTGATCGCATCGGGCCTTGTGAGTATCGACACTGCGCTATCGGCAAAGTAAGCAGCTGCTGGCGGCTCTAAAGGTGCATATCCTTTGAACTCTCCCTGGTTAAAATCCTCACAGGCGAGGTAGTCTATAAACATATTCAGGCCTTCATCCATCCAGGCATATTTGCGTTCGTTGTTTCCGACGATCATGGGAAACCAGGTGTGGCCCAGTTCATGGTTTACCACGCGCCAGTAATCGTTGCCAATATCTCTTGCCGAACAAAATACAATACCGGGATACTCCATACCATCGAGGTTGGAAGCTACATTTACCGCACATGGGTAGGGATAAGGGTACCATTTTTTCGAAAAGTATTCGATGGAGTATTTGATGTATTCGCTTGACCTGTCCCAGCTTTGGGGCAATTTGGAAGCTACCGGATACAGGGAAATACCGAATGCTTTTTTACCGCCCGGCAGGTTGATGCGGATGCCTTCCCATACAAACGACTTCGAAGCTGTCCAGGCAAAATCACGGGCATTATTGATCCTGAATTTCCAGGTACAGTTTGGTTTGGCAGGTCTTGAAGCCTTGTCCGTCACTTCTTCCGGTGTGCGGATAAAGACTTTGGTATCGCTGTTCTGCGCCTGCTGCCACCGCTTCAACTGTAGCGGGGGCAATACTTCTGTCGGGTTTACTAATTCACCGGACGCCGATACGATATAAGCGGATGGCACGGTAATATTCACGTTGAAGTCACCATACTCGAGGTAAAACTCTCCATTACCAAGGTAAGGCAGGGTATTCCATCCTTCCACATCATCCAACACACACAACCGTGGATACCACTGTGCCATGGAATAAATATTGCCGTTTGCCGTAGGCATAATGTCCGTTCTGTTGACATTGAAATCAGCGTTATAGAAAAACCGGGGTATGTGATAGCTGTAAATGATCCTGATATTGATGGTGGCGCCAGCAGCCAAGGGTTGCGATAAACGCAATTGCATACGGGTGTCATCAATCAGGTAGTCGGCTTTTACTGTATCTGTCTTATTCGCTTTTTTAGTGATCAATTGAATGGACCTGATGGCAAAGCCTCCTTCGAAAGTTTTCTGCAGCTTTGCCTGATTGCTATCGAGGAAAAGTTTTGCGTCCAATCCTTTTGAATGCGCCTTGAATGCCTGCTGGTCCAGTTGCAGCCACAGATACGACAGCGGACGGGGGCTATTGTTGGTATACGTGATCAGCTCAGTACCCTGGATCGTATTGCGTTCATCATCCAACGCCACGTCGATGGTATAACTGCAACGGTTTTGCCAGTAGGCCGGACCGGGCTCACCGCTGGCTGTACGGTAGCTATTGCCGGCTGGCAGGAACGGTAGTGCCGGGAAAATATCCTTTGGATCGTAGCGGGAAGTTCTTTCACCAACCTGGGCACTCAGCGAAAAATGGATGGTCAGCAGTAAAAGGAATGCAAGGTGTTGTCTCATAAGTGTACTGGTTGGGCTAAAAAGCTGAATATACTAAATATGCAGGCCATTCAGTCACTCTAAAATTGCTATTTTTAGGGCCATGGATCAAACTGCCGACCAAGCTAAGCTACCCGGTACGACTGGCGTGGAAGAGAAAATGCCTCCGCATTGGGAAACATTTTTCCAATCTTACTCCCGGCTGGGCAATGATGAAATAGCGACCCGCAATGAAGACCTGACACGCCTGATGAGAGAGAATGGCGTTACCTATAATATTTATGGTGATCCATCGGGCCTGAACCGTCCCTGGAAGCTGGATATGATCCCCTTTCTCATGAGCAAGGAAGAGTGGACGTCTATCGAAGCCGGCCTGCAGCAAAGGGCTCAACTGCTCAACGCCATCCTTGAAGATATTTATGGCGACAGAAAGCTGATCCGCCATGGCATACTTCCTTTTGAACTGTTGTATAATCATCCCGGTTTTCTACGTCAATGTTGTGGTATAAAGCTGCCCGGACGCCATCACCTCGTCATGTATTCCGCCGATCTTGCCCGAAGCAGGGACGGACGTGTGTGGGTGGTAAACGACCGGACACAAGCGCCTTCCGGTTCAGGCTATGCACTGGAAAACAGGACAGCAATGACGCGCGTGGTGCCTGAGCTTTTCGATGGATTGAAAGTGCGTCACCTCTCTCCTTATTTCAATACGCTGCAGCAGAGTCTTACTGAACTGGCGCCGCAGCAACGAGGCCGATTACGTCAACCCTCTTCGCCGCGGATCGTGATCTTGACACCGGGCTCCAGCAATGAGACTTATTTTGAACATGCTTATCTTTCTTCCTACCTCGGTTTTACCCTTGTGCAGGGCAATGACCTCGTTGTAAAGGACAACTTCGTGTGGTTGAAAACCATGGGAGGCCTTGAACGTGTAGATGTTATTCTCCGCCGGGTAGATGATAACTATTGTGACCCGCTGGAACTCAAAGCCGATTCGCAATTGGGTGTTCCCGGACTGCTACAGGCCGTACGGAGCGGCCATGTGACTATTGCCAATCCCATCGGCAGCAGTATCCTGGAAAACCCCGGACTGATGCCTTTCCTTCAGTCGATGGCGCGCTTCTTTTTGTCGGAGGATCTGCTGATCCCCACGATTGCCTCCTGGTGGTGCGGACAACCCAAAGAATTGAAGTATGTACTGAATCATTTACCCTCGCTCGTCATTAAGACTATCTATCGCCATCCCAGCGGTAGCTCATCGATAGATGGCGCATCACTCAGCGCTGCGCAATTGCAACAATTGAAAGCGCGTATCCTCGCCAATCCGGCGCTTTATGTAGGCCAGGAGAAGGTTGCTATCTCTACTACCCCATCGCTGATCGACGGACATATAGAACCACGGCAGGTATTATTCCGCAGCTTCCTCGTGAGCAGCGGAGAAAATTATGTGGCCATGGAAGGCGGGCTCTGCCGCACTTCTTCCGATCAGGGCAATTTCATCATCTCCAATCAATCGGGCGGATTCAGTAAAGATGCCTGGATCCTTTCGCCGGAAGCTTCCCGCAATTTCAATGTGCTGAAGGAAGTGGCCGGCTACAATGCTCCGGAAGAAGACAACCTCACCAGTCATGCTGCTGAGAATTTGTTCTGGGTGGGCCGCTACACGGAGCGTGTGCTCGGCAATGCCCGCTTTCTGCGCACGGTGATGCAGTTCCTTGCAGAAGGCAATAAGCTGGCTACCGACAGTACGCAGCTCACTGAGAAATACCTGCTGGAAGCATTGACGCAAAATACCTTTACCTATCCGGGCTTCACAGGACCAGATAGCGCAGAACAATTAGCGCAACCCTGGGAAGAATTGAAGGATGTGCTACTGAATGCCAAAAGAACCGGTGGCATCAAGTATAATTTTCTGCATTTTCAACGCGCCATTCATGAAGTAAGGGATCACTGGTCTACAGACACTTGGCGGGTATTGCGTACGATGGAGGAGGAACTGGCGCAGGATATTCCGCTTTCGCACCACGGTCATATCCGCATGTTGCATACGCTCGATAACCTCATCACTTTTATCATCGCCTTCATCGGGTTGAACAGGGAAAGTATTTCCCGTGAACAGGGCTGGCGTGTACTCGATACAGGCCGGAAAATCGAGCAAAGCCTGCTGTTGCTTACCATGCTGCGCACCACACTCGTCAACAAAACCAACGACCAGGTGGATTATCACCTCCAGCAAAGTGTGCTGATGAGCCATGAGTGTCTTGTAAATTACCGGTACAAATACCGGCAGCCGATCGACAAGCGACTGGTGCTGGATTTTATGTTGTTCGATCCCAACAACCCGCGGTCGCTGACACACCTGATCAACCGGCTCACTGTTCATCTTAAACACCTGCCTAAAGATCAGGCAGGACATTCATTAACCGGCTATGAAAGATTGATCCTCGAAGCAGACACGTTGCTGAAATTATCGGATAAGGATTCGCTGTCGACACCGGGCACAGAAGATACTTATACGCAACTGGATGAGTTCTTAACCCGGATGTACGGACTGCTGGCCACCATACCCGACGTGATCTCCAAAACTTATTTTAAACACGAATCGACTTCCCGGAGTTTTGATGTGCTATGAAATACAAGATCACCCATCATACCACCTATACCTATAATGAGCCGGTGAGCTTATGCTACAACGTGCTCCGGCTCACGCCGCGGCATACCTATTCGCAGGTCTGCAACTCCGTGGTCGTGAAAATTCATCCTGAGCCGGACAACATACAGGAGTATGAAGATTTTTTCGGCAATAAGGTGACTTATTTCTCTATTGAAAAGGAACATGCGCAGCTGTCGGTAAAAGTGTCTTCGTTGATCGAGAAACGGGTAGCGGCTGCCAGGGAGATCGGTCTGTATGGCAATGCCACTATAGAGAAAGTAAAACAACTGCTACAGGAGAACAAGCAGGAGGCAGCAGACATCGGCCAATATATTTTCGAAACGCCCATGACGGCTTCCAATATGGAGATCGCTGCTTATGCACGCCAATCCTTTCAACCTGGCCGGGCAGTGCTGGAAGCCACCATCGATCTCATGCGACGCATCTATACTGATTTCAAGTTTACGCCCGGCTTTACTACGGTGAGTACGCCCCTCGAAGTAGTGATGCGTGAACACAAGGGTGTGTGCCAGGACTTTGCCCACCTCGCTATTGCGTGCATCCGGTCGGTAGGACTGCCTGCACGGTATGTGAGTGGCTATATAGAAACTGTACCTCCGCCCGGCGTGGAAAAACTCTTTGGCGTAGATGCTTCACACGCGTGGTTCAGCGTGTACATCCCCCACCTGGGCTGGGTCGATTTCGATCCTACCAATAACATCATGCCGGGAGATCAACACATTACCATTGGCTGGGGACGGGACTATGCAGACATCGCACCTATGCGGGGCATCCTGCTCAGCAGCGGCACGCACACGTTGTCGGTGTCGGTAGATGTGAGCCGGGTCCGCTGAGCGCAACACCGGTTGGCCGTGGTATGGTTGTTGCAATGCACGATGCGCACAAACCATCATGAGAGTATATACCTGCACCAATTGTAGCAACACTTTGTATTTCGAGAATTCGAAATGCCTCCATTGCGATCACCCCGTGGGCTTCGACCCCGTCACGTTGACCATGATCACGTTGAAACCGCAAGGCACTGATCCTGCTCTCTTTACCCATTCATCAGACGACAGCAAAGTATATAAGTATTGCAGCAATGCGGCGCATGGCGTTTGCAACTGGCTGCTGCCTGCGGAAGATGCTTCGAGCTTTTGTGTGGCTTGCGCCATGAACCGGGTGATCCCGGACCTGGATAATGACATTAACCTACTGAGGTGGAAAAACACAGAGGTGGCCAAGCACCGCCTCATCTATTCTCTGCTGCGGCTGAAGCTTCCTTTTGAAATAGCAGCTGAAGAAAGAACGGAATCACTGCTCTTCCATTTTATGGCTGATACCCCTACCGGCGACAAGGTAATGACCGGACACGACAATGGCATCATCACGATCAATGTTGCCGAGGCCGACGAAGCGGAGCGGGCAAAGAATAAGTATGATCTTGGCGAACGGTACCGGACACTACTGGGGCATTTCCGCCATGAATCGGGCCATTTCTATTGGGATATGCTGATCAGGGATAAGCCCGTCCTCAAAAAATACCGGCAACTGTTTGGCGATGAGCGACAGGATTATTCAGCAGCCCTGGCTACCTACTATGAAAATGGAGCGCCGGCCGATTGGAACCAACGTTTTATTAGTCCCTACGCCACCGCCCATCCTTGGGAAGACTGGGCAGAAACCTGGGCGCACTACCTGCACATGATGGATACACTGGAAACGGCCTGGTCTTTTGGCATTAAGATCGATCCGGTGGAGCTTGATAAAACCTCGGGCATCCGGGCCAGCATCCTGAAAGAGCCTTATGGTATTACTGATTTCAACAAACTGGTAAACCGGTGGTTGCCACTGTGCTTCGCCGTCAACAGCCTCAACCGCAGCATGGGGCATCCAGACTTTTATCCCTTTGTGATCTCTCCTCCTGCTATAGAAAAACTACAATTCATCCATAAGCTTTGTCAGCCCCTCCTGCGTGCCTAAAGCACTATTCTCCTAACCAACGGTTCTTGCGGAAGCGCCGGAGGTCTAACGTATGAGGATACTCTTTGTTGATCTCTTCGGGAGGTGGATCGCATATAAAAGGAAGTCTGTCTTGTTTTATGTAGCGACTCAATCCCCGCAGATCGGGCGTAGGCTGCAATACCTCCTGATTGAAAGCTGTGACTGCAAACCGATTGCCTCTTCTCGATTCCGCTTCATAACTATTCACCGGAAATACATCGTAGCTACGGCCGCCGGGGTGAGATACATAGTAGGTGCAACCACCGATGCTACGACCATTCCAAGTGTCGATGATATCGAAAGTGATCGGTGCATCGATACCTATTGTTGGATGGAGGGCAGAGTAAGGCTGCCAGGCACGGTAGCGAACGCCGCATACATACTCTTCTTTAACGCCTGTGGCGGTGAGCGGAATGCGGCGACCATTGCAGAGGAGCGCATAGCGATCACCATTCAAGCCTGAGAGTTTTACCTGCAACTTCTCGAGTGAAGAATCCACATAACGCGATGTGCCGGAACCCGTCATCTCCTCTCCCAATACATTCCAGGGTTCGATGCCCATCCGTATTTCCATTTCGATGCCCTGTAGTGTAATGGTTCCATAGCGGGGAAAACGAAACTCAAGGAAGGGATCAAACCAACTGATGTGGAAAGGATAGCCGGCTTCATTAAGATCATTAACTACTTCCTGCAAATCTTCCTTCACATAGTGGGGCAACAGGAATTTATCGTGCAGTTCTGTACCCCATCGTACCAGGGTTTTCTTATAGGGCTTCTTCCAGAATTTGGCGATCAATGCGCGTATGAGCAACATTTGCACCAGGCTCATCTGCCGGTGGGGCGGCATATCAAAAGCACGGAACTCAAGAATGCCCAATCGTCCGGATGAGCTGTCGGGAGAATAGAGTTTGTCGATACAAAATTCGCTGCGGTGAGTATTGCCTGTTATATCGGTCAGTAGATGCCTGAAGATACGGTCTACGAGATAGAAAGGAATGAAACCACTCTCCGGCACCTGACTAAATGCGATCTCCATTTCATATAGCTTCTCGTGCAACCCTTCATCCAAGCGTGGCGCCTGGCTGGTGGCGCCAATGAAAGCGCTGGAGAATAAATAGGAAAGTCCGGGATGATGCTGCCAGTAAGTAACGAAACTTCTCAGCAGATCGGGCCTTCTTAACAAGGGGCTATCAGCCGGCTTTGCGCCTCCGATGGTGATATGATTGCCACCACCTGTGCCGGTATGTCTGCCATCCAGCATGAACTTCTCCGTACCCAGGCGCGACAGGAATGCCTGTTCGTACAACGTATCGATGGTCGATGATAAATCCTTCCAGCTATTGGCAGGATGAATATTTACCTCGATCACACCTGGGTCGGGCGAAACTACCAAGCGTTCGATCCGATAATCGCGTGGTGGTTCATATCCTTCGATGCGCACAGGGATATTCAGTTTTTCGGCAGTAGCTTCAATACTTGCCAACACATCGAGGTAATGCTCGAGGTAATCCGTGGGCGGCATGAAAATATAGATGATGCCTTCCCGCGCTTCTACGCACAATGCCGTTTTGATGGTTGATGAAAATTGTTCTGATGAAGCTGCGGGTTCATTGGTCTTTTGCTCAGCGATTCTTTGCACGGCAGGTTCATACGGTATATCAAAGCGGGCGGTTGCAGTAGTTGCGTAGTCGGTCAATGGCGGCAGCTCTTCAAACAGACTGCGCTCTACTTGTTGCGGTGCATGTTCTTTAGCAACAAGCGGCAAGGATTCCAACGGAAGACGCAACCCTATCGGTGAATTACCGGGCATCAGGAAAACAGATTCCCTCGCCAGTATCCATTTCGAACTCTTCCATTTGCTGTTGTAATAATCCCATTGTAATGGCAGCGTATAACCAACAGGACCGCCTGCACCTTCATCCAGCGTGCGATAAAGTGTTCTGCGTTCCAATGGGTCTTTCCAATTCAATTTAGAAGGATCTACATTGACGGGCATCTTCCCTTCAGTCCATAAAAGATAAAAGGGGTCTTCATATACAGCGCTCGCATTTTCTTCTCCTACGCCGAGGTGGCGGGACAGTGTTGCCATAAACCGCTCTGCATCGGCAGTGGTATATGTTCCGGATGTTTTTTCATGTGCGATCAGCCGACTGTTCTTCCACATCGGTACCTTGTCCTTGCGCCAATACAATCCGTATTGCCAACGCGGCAATGGCTCACCGGGATACCATTTTCCCTGTCCATAATGGATCATTCCTTCAGGGCCGAATTGATCTCGCAGCCGGAAGATGAGGTCGTGGGCCAATACTCTTTTCTGTTTGCCATCAGCTTCCGTGTTCCATTGGGCCGATTCCATATCGTCGATGGAAACAAAGGTGGGCTCTCCTCCCATCGTCAGCCGCACATCGCCAGCCAGCAGGTCTTCATCTACTTTGTAGCCAGTGGCATCGATGACCGCCCATTGCTCAGCCGAATAGGGCTTCGTGACGCGGGGATCTTCATGGATTCGCGTCACCGTATTGGCAAAGAAAAACTCCGTTTCGCATTTGTCTGTAGCGCCTACTACCGGGGCCGCGCTCACATAGTGGGGTGCGCAGGCCAGCGGTATATGGCCTTCGCTGGCAAATAATCCGGACGTGGGGTCCATACCTACCCATCCTGCACCGGGGATATATACTTCTGTCCAGGCGTGCAGGTCTGTAAAGTCGTTGGCCGGGCCTGAAGGGCCATCCAGCGAGGCTATATCAGCAGTCAATTGCACCAGGTATCCCGAAACGAACCGGGCCGCCAGCCCCAGGTGCCGAAGGATTTGTACCAACAGCCATCCCGAGTCACGACATGATCCTAATGCTTTGGACAATGTTTCTTCACAGGTCTGTACGCCTGTTTCCAGTCGCACGGTATACCCGATGTCCTTGTTCAATTTTTGATTGATGTATACCAGGAAGTCGATGATGCCTTTGGGGTCTTTATCAATACCTTCTAACCATTGTTTCAGCAAGGGACCGCTTTCTGCTTTTTCGAGGTAAGGCGCCAATTCTGCCGCCAGGTGGGGCTGATAGGTAAAGGGGAAATGTTGCGCGTACTCTTCGACAAAAAAATCGAAGGGATTAATGACCACCATATCGGCAATCACTTCAACCTGGATATCCAGTTCCGTCGTTTTTTCCGGAAACACTACCCTCGCCTGAAAGTTGCCAAAGGGGTCCTGCTGCCAATTGATAAAATGGTCCTGCGGGGAAATTTTGAAAGAATAAGCTTCGATGGGCGTGCGTGAATGTACTGCCGGTCTCAGCCGGAAGACATGGGGCGACAGTGAAACTGCCCGGTCGTACTTGTAGGTGGTCCTGTGGTTAATTGCTACCCGTATCGGCATAATGCAGACTGATTTGGTTGGATAGCAAGCAATCTATTCGGAAGATAATAAAATATCAGGACATTACAGTCTATTAACGGTTGCCGGCGTAAACTTCGAAATTGTGTTTTCCCGGCTTCACGTTTAGCACCTGGTAATACCCTTCTGCAAAAGTGGCTTTAACCACTTTTCCATTCATTTTTACTATCGCTTTATTGTTTGCGAAGGGCAGGTATACCCGGCCAGTAGTATTGCCCGGTAAACTCACCTGCAGGTTGAACCTGTCTTTTTTGTTTTCAAAGCTCACTTCTATATCACCTCGTATTGTGCGGAGCTTCAAATCAATCTGTTCAACACTGCCCGGTTGTGGTTTAATTTGTATTTCTCTATAGCCCGGTGTCAATGGCTGCACACCTGCCACATATCTCACCATAGCGTTTGCCGGCGCTGTGCCCCATGCATGGTTCCAGTCCTGATTAGGCTTGTACTCCTGTCCCCATGCTTCCATCGTCATGGTAGCGCCTTCGCGCAGCATGTTGAACCAGCTTCTTTTTTCCGTTGAGGTCATGAGTTGTAACGCATATTCCTGTTCATTGACCTTGTACAATCCATCCAGCAGGAACTGGGCACCGTATACACTGCAGGCCATGCCACGGGAATGGATAAAGCTGACCACCGGTGCTATTTTTTCTTTGGGCACTAAGCCAAACGCCAACGCAAAGAAATTGGCATGTATAGAGCTGTGCTTTGTGCCCTCTCCGTCCAGTACGATATTTGTTTGCGCATCGAGAAATGTACGTTGGAAGGATGCCCGCACTTTTTGTGCTTCACGTGTGTAGTAATCTGCGTCTGCTTTGTTGCCTACAGCTATCGACAGTTTAGCCATTGCTTCGAGCCCGGCATAATACCAGGCGTTGACAACGGCGTTGTAATCGGTAAACACAAAACCATCGGTTTCGCCCATTACGCCCGATTGTCCGCCTCCTATGCCTCCTGCCGGTGGCCAATCGACAATATCTTTTAAGCCTGTGTTGGCATTAAATGTTTTATAATGGATGGTGTTTAGAAATTCAGGTGTTTGCTTTCCGGTACGTGTGCTAATCAATCCATCTTCCCTGGCAAGGCTCGTGAGCAACTTTGCTTTCAGGTCAGGATATAGCTTTTTCACTTGCCGCAGGTCGCCGGAATGCAGGTAATCGTTCCAGGCAATCAACACGTTTTGCAAGGACCATTCTGTAGGCCATGTGGGATGGTAGATCACGTAATCGAGTGTTCTCTTCGTCATGGTGAACTCTGCATCGGTCGCATAATGGGAAAGCTGGTTGATCAGCGCGTCGGCCTCGTAGGGAATACGTTCTCTGTCTCCATCTACATAATAGCCTGCGAAAGATGTGGCTTTGATCGTGTATTTACACAAGTCCCATATCTTATTCAACCCTGTATCAGAACTGGTAAAAGTAGTGGCGTTATCCTCAAATATATTGGTGACCAGATAGCGGGAAACACTATCGACCTTATATCGACCTGATGCATCAGTTATCTCAGCATACCGGAAAGGAAGCACTTCTCCTATATCCGCAGGCATCAATACCGCATTGCTGCCAGTATTCCTTTTGTCAGGCGGTATCAGTGGTTGATAGGAATGATGCCCCTGAGTAAGAGACACCTTGATCATTTTATAGCGCACCGTGCCGGGGGGATTTCTATTGACATGTCCATCGGCTGCAAGTGCTTCACCAAGATGAATCACCAGCGTGTCGTTTGCCTGTTGCGCATGCACGGACAATTTCAGCTGACTGAAACCATCTTTACCAAAGTCGTATAGTTTATTGTTGGCGTCAAGCTGGCGGACCTGCTGTGGCAATTGAGGCGTTTTGATCAATACAAAGGAAGGCAGGCTAAAGTCTTCCAACGTTTTTCCCGTGCAAAATGACTGAACAGCGGAATAGCTGCTGGCTTTGCCATCCGCACCCCATGTGCGCACTTTCCAATAATAGATTGTAGATGGTTTCAAAGCAGCACCTTTGTATGAAGCAGCAATACTGTTGTTGTCATTCTTTCGCCCGGAGTTCCACACATCTGCGGAATCTTTCATCAATAGTTCTTTCCGGCTGGCTACCAATAGCTGAAAGGCAGCCTGATGGCCCTCTGCAACTACCCAGGAGAATGTCGGAAACCGACTGTTTACCCGACTGAATTGCCATTTAGCATCAGCAGCGGCTGCTTGCTCTAATGAAACATTGGTTCTTTGGCCCTGATCGTATACCCATTCAGCATTTTGTAAGAGATCGACTCTGAGCAAGGATGGCGCTTTTTTACCCTGAGCGTAGGATACCGTAACTATGAGTGTAGAAAAGAATAGGCCGGCTAAAACTTTCATTGGCATTGAGCGATGGGACTGTTAAAAGTCTAAATATAGGTAATGTATCGTCAACAGGCGTATGGGTCTATCCTGAAAGCAATTTCTACGTAACTTACCATTAAAATATTAAGGACATGAGCACTTCTGCCACCCATGATCAACGTATTGCCAAAATGATTTTTGCATCGGTGTATCCGCACTATGTCACAAAAGTGGAGACGAAAGGCAGGACGAAAGAAGAATTACACCAGGTGATAGAGTGGTTAACTGGTTTCAATAATAAAAAGCTGCAGGAGCTGATAAAAGAGAAAGTGACGTTTGAAGAATTCTTCGAACGTGCCAAGCTAAACCCCAATGCGCATCTCATCACAGGCATGATCTGTGGCTATCGTATAGAGGAAATAACGACTCCTTTGACAAAAAAGGCCAGGTACCTGGATAAGCTCATAGACGAACTGGCCAAGGGCAAGAAGATGGAGAAGATCCTGCGCACCTCGTAGCTTTGTTGTCGCTGACCTATTGGTTGAACTTTCCGGTAATCAACCGGGATAGTGACTGCACCAACAGATAGACAATAACGAAGCTGGTCAAGACCAGCAATACCGCAGCAATTCCCTTGAATATGATCCCATCCTTATTACTGGCAAACCGTAATGATGCAATCGTAATAGCTGCCAGTGGGAAACCCACCGCCCACCAGCTAACCCGGAAAGGACAGCACCGGGGCAACAAAGCAATCTTGCTACCGAAAAGCAACAACAAAAACAAGTCGAAATAAAAGAATACGGAGGACATGGTATCCTGCCCGCCCGTAATAAGTATATATCCTGAAAACGCAAGCGCAAAGGGACCAACGAGGATCAGCAGCGTAGGCTGTGCAGCTTCCGGTAAGGCTGGCTGAAACAACAGGCGAGCGATTATGATGGTCATCAGGATGATGGCGAAAAGGATACCGATCGCAAAGAAGAAAAGGCACACTTCTTTAATACCTTCGACGGGCAACTGAGCACCTATGATGGGTACATCCAGCGTACCTACCACCGGTATGATCCAGGCAGGCACAGCGCTGGCAGGTTCCTGCTGGTGGTCGAGCCACTTACGCAGTACTTTCAAGGCAAACAACAATATCAATACAGTACCGATGCTCCAGATGACGATGGCCGTGGAGGCATGATACGGTAATATAATACCGGGGAGGAGTAGCAGGGAGATGATAATAGTGCCAAAGAAACTGATCAGCACAGGGTGTTTGAAATCCGCTTTGACCAGCTGAGGATATCGCTTCAGCTTTACCAGGTAGGCTACGGACAATATTATGAATAGAACGATGGCAACGATACCGATCACTTCTCCAATGACAGTGGGAAGCCCCCAGAGTTTGGCGGCAAAGCGCCAGGCGAATGAGAGGCCGCAGCAGCCCATAACAGCCCCAAACAGGCTGACAGGAAAGAATTCGAGAAAGGTGGGTTGACGATCGTTCATATTAGCTGAAAGGAAATAGATCCTGCTACAAAATAACGGCATACTTCTATTCCTTTCGACAACAATTTATTCAAAATAGTTAAGCGATTGTTAGTACAGCTCCAAGTATCTATGTGACATTTATCACTACTATTTTCTGTCAAATCTCCTTGTTGCCAGCCCCTGCAGTGTCTCACCTTTGCCTTGTAATACAATCATAAAAAATGAAACTGAAAAACAAGGTAGCCGTAGTTACCGGAGGTAACAGCGGCATAGGATTTGGCATCGCGGAAGCATTAAAAGACGAAGGGGCTATCGGCACTATCACAGGCAGAAACCAGGCAACGCTCGACCAATCGGTTAAAGCGCTGGGAGCAGGCTTCATAGGCATCAAAGCCGATGTAACGAACATGAGTGACCTGGAACGCATATTCATAGATACGTTTGATCGATTTGGCCACATCGATACGCTGGTAGTCAATGCCGGCGGCATTGTAGATGGCCAACCGATGGCGGCCATCACCGAGGTCACGGAAAGCAACTACGATCAGTACATGGACCTGAATTTAAAGAGCGCCTACTTTACGGTTCAAAAAGCACTTCCCTATTTGAATGATGGCGCCTCCATTATCCTCATCGGATCGAGCGCCGCGCACCGTGCAGCACCGGGCATGACAGTATATAGTGCTGCCAAAGCCGCTGTTGTATCCTTAGCCAAAGGACTATCGCTGGATCTGCTGGCCAGAAAGATCAGGGTCAATGCCCTTTCTCCCGGCTCAACGGATACGCCTGTATTTGGCAAAATAGTACCAGAGAAGCAGGTAGATCAGGTGAAGCAAATCTGGGTAGGCCTGACACCTGCAGGAAGACAGGGTTTGCCGTCTGACATGGGGAAAGCTGCCGTGTTCCTGGCGTCTGACGACTCCTCTTTCATACTTGCCACTGAAATACTTGCCGATGGCGGGTTGACGAATATTATCCAAATGAAATAAGGCTAAGAAATTCACTTCCTCGGCTTCGTGTACGTCAACTGTTCCGTTTCACGTCGTCTACCCGTTGTTTAGTCTGGCCGCTTTGAGCGGCCTGACTATTTGGAGCGTTGCGTGGTTTCGGCTTCGCCCATTCAGGCGAAAGAACATTTTAGATAACTTTATTGAAAATTATCTAAAATGTTTTCTGCTTTAGCGACGTACCTCGTTGAAAAAGGCGGCCTGACTGATGACGAACTAAGGCAGGTTGAAGAAGTGGCTGTTCCGAAGAAAATTCGCAAGCGCCAGTATTTGTTGCAGGAAGGCGATGTCAGCCATAACATTGGCTTTGTCGTGAAAGGATGCTTTCGGTTATACGGCGTAGGTAAAAATGGCGAAGAGTATAGCATGAGGTTTGCCATCGAGAATTGGTGGATCAGTGACTTCGACAGTTTTCAATCGGGTCTTCCTTCCAAATACAATATCGATGCGTTGGAAGATGGTGAATTGCTAATACTCAGAAAGGAAAAGTTTGAAGCCCTGAAAGAAACGATCCCCCATTTCAAAAAGCTGATAGAGAAACTAACCGCTAAAAATTACGAGGCCCACCAAAACAGGATACTTAGCAATATCAGCGAGACCGCAGAAGAAAAGTACGACAACTTTATCAAGACATACCCGCAGATCTACGAGCGCATACCGCTCCACATGGTGGCCTCTTTCCTCGGCTTATCGCGGGAAACGCTCAGCCGCGTGAGGCAGCAGCATGCAAAAAAACGTCCAGGCGATTTATAGAAATCAGTCGCAAGCGTACCTCTTCCTTCCTGATGATATCTCGATTCCTTCTCTTTGGCTCCCCGGATTCCGAGGAGGCAAAGAGGAGAATCCGAGGAAGCAAAGAGGAAGCAATGAGGAGAACCCGGGAAGAATGTCCCAACCATCACAAGTTTTTGCTCCGTTCGTCACAGGCTTTTTCTCAGTCCGTCACAGGAATCAGGCGATTTTCGGGAACAAAGTGCCAACCGTCCCAGGTTTTGCCTTAGTCCGTGGCAGGTTTCCGGGAAGGCCGTCACATTTTGGGAAAGAACCAAGCAGGGCCGACATAGCTTTGTCCTATGTCCAACTCCAGGAAAGATATCAGCAAAAATGCAAAACCCTTCAGCTCTAATGAACTGAAGGGTTTTGCGATTTATTGGGACGGTTGGGCTAATTCGATTGCAGGCTTATTTCAACTTAACATCCAGGTAAACGGAGTGACGGCCGTAAGATTCATAAAATGGTTTGAAGACAACATCGTCAATGGTGAATTGCAATTGCTGGGGATCACCTTTGATCGACTTGCTGATGTCTTCAGCATCGAGGGTTACTTTACGCCATTCTTTTCTTGCTTCCGGCTCCTGGGCTGCCAGCAAGATCGGTCCGTAGAACAAGCTTGCTATGTTCTGCTGGTCCATAACGGGGTCCAGGTGAAACTGGAAAGGCATTTTCAATTCTATCACATCACCATCTTTCCAGCTGCGGCTTATTTTCAGGTAGCTGCCTGGTGTAGCTTTAACCTTTTGTTCTTTGCCATTGATCTTTACAAAGAATCCTTTGGTAGCCCAGCCCGGCACACGCACGTTAACATCAAATTTTCCGCTGCCCTTAATTGTCAAGCGGGTATTGTCTTCGCTGGGGAAGTTTGTAGACTGCTCTATCGTTATTTTCTTTTCAGTCCATTCCAATGTAGAAGGAACGTACAGGTTTACATACAGCGCCTGGTCGTCCTTGCTTTTAAAGTAAATAGAGTTTTGCAGCTTGGTGCTACTTTCTATGGCTGTACCGTTGCAGCAGGTAAAGCCTGTCATATTCGGGTTACCAAATTGCTTGGTAGCGCCTGGCCTCAGCGGCACGTGATAAGTATTGGCAGGTGTATTCTCGGCTACAGAAGCCAGGATATGGTTGTACAGCCCGCGCTCGTAGTAATCCATCAACTCACCACGCTGATCGAACATAAACAGGTCGGTGGTCAATTTCAGCATATTGTACGTGGCGCAGGTTTCGTTCTGTCCGCCAGAAGAGAAACCGTTCTCATACAAGGTTCCCGGCTCACTGATAAAACATTCCGCGTTGTTGGGATTACGGGCGCCCGCAACACCACCAATACTATACATATAATCATTGACCATCTTATACCAGAAGTTATCGGCGATCTTGTAATACTCCGGATTATTGGTAGCCCGGTATGTTTCAACACTTCCTACCACTTGCGGTATATGCTGGTTGGCATGCAGGCCACGGAAAAGATCGACATTCTTGGCCAGTCCATGTGAGTGCTGTGTATCACCAAAGAATACCCTGATGTTATCAAACAGCTGTGCTGTTTTCAGGTGATTTGGTTTGCCGGTGATACGGTACATGCGGGCCATGGCCTCATTCATACCACCAAACTCACCGGCGATGTAGGTATTCCACATTTTGATCAGCGTGTCTGTTGGCACCTTGCTCAAACGTGCATATACCCAATCGCCCATACCGGAAGCTATGTCAAGGGCTTTTTTGTTACCACTTACTTCATATATATCCATCAAACCAGCCAGGATCTTGTGCAAGGTGTAATAGGGTGCCCAGATCTGGTTCTTCTGTCCACCATACTTGGCTCCTTTTTCCAGCATGATAAACTGATCGGGAGGGTAAGCGCTGATGAACCCTGTTCCCCAGTTCTCATAATCAGTACGGATGCCTGCATCACTAAGGTCTGAATCATAACCTGTTTTTCCGGGACCAAATGGCACTACCGCAGGATCAGTCACATGTGCGCCGCCTGCTGTTTTTGCCTTTCCGGATAATTGTGATAATTCGTAGAGGGTATTTACCATCACATCCATCTTCTGGGCGAAGTTGGCCTGCAGCGTCTTGTCATATCCTGTACCGGCATAGGCTTGTGCAATAGCCGTCAGGTAGTGACCTGTACCATGACCTCTTAATTTGGTGTCCTTGCTGTCCCAGGTACCTAAAGGTTTTGCGCCTTCCGGTTGTGGCTGGCCAAAAGCATGGCGGAACATATAAAGGAAGGAATTGGGATCGGTCTTAGCCAATGTCAATACGAACTTATCGCGGTTCTGTACGAACTTGGATTCGTGGCCATGCGCATCGTTCTTCAGGGTAACCTGGCTTAATTGGAACGGCTGCAACTTCAACACCGGTGTAATCGATTTTTTGGGATCTTTTACCGTGACAGTTGCCTTGGGTTGAAAACTTGTACCGGCAACACGTCCCGTAACGGTATAGCTTCCGGGTTTAAGTACCGTCGTATTATCTATAGCAGCAGGCCACAGCACACGCACTTTAGGGCCTTTTTTATTCTGATAATTTCCATCTACATAACTTGGGAAACGTGGCAACTCTCCTACTGCTGTTTCCACCTTCACATCAGATACACCCACTAAGTAAGTATTATACAGCTGCGCCTCGGTGGGAGAAAAGCGGGGAAGGGTATCTTCAGCGCGTCTGCCTGTTGTATTTACCGAACCCTGGTTGATACCCCTGCGGGAATTGTTAAAAATACCGGCCACCTGGGTGCTGCTCAAAGGAACACGGTAGATACGGAAATCGCGGAGCAGGGCATTGAGGTTAGGATCGCCGGACTGCAATGACTTTCCAATGTAAAGCACTTTTTCTCCTGGTTGCTGACCGAACACCTCTGTCAATTCCTTTGGAATATCCTTCGCTTCTCCTGCAGGTTTACTATCAACATACGTAAACATGGTTTTTGCAGGAATATCTATTACGATGGCCAGGTGGACCCATTTGTTCATTTCTATAGCCGGGGCAATTGCTCCGTTGCTACTCCCTGTTATTGAAGCCAGGTAGCCTTTCTGGGCAGCTGTACCTACAGGGGCTGCGGAGAAATGTTTGGAAGCATCCTTTCCAAAATCAAAAAGGCGCTGACCAGGCTGCTCCGAGCGCAGGAATATCCATCCTGATATGCTGAGCGATTCCAGATCTGTCAAGGCTTCTCCCGGAATCGTAAGGAAAGCATTGTTTTCGCCGGAAAGCGACAGCACCTTTCCAAACCGGTTGTCGTTGACAAACTGCGCTTCGCCGCCCTGGAATTTGGCGTGCAAAGTATTACGGGACCAATCTTTGAGGTCTCCGTTAAACACATAGCGAGCAATCATTCCCGTTTCACCGATCCCATCCAATATCTGGTCCTGCGCCTGAGTGGCGTTAACAAATCGTGTCAAAATGACAAATAAGAGGATGGCACGGGATAATTTGTACATTTTCATATTTAAATCTATCAATTTAATCAATAAAACTATGAAGAACCTGCGTGTCTCTATAAGTCTATTTTAACTAATAATGACATGATATTAACAGGTCTCCTGCCTGATAACCAAAGTTATACATAGCCTCAACCCGCCCAAAGCCCCCATTCAGGAACAGTTATTGTTATATATTGGCCTTAAAAAACGTTCTCCCGGCATCATGAAAAAGCTATTCAACCAATCATTATTGCTGTTATTAACCTTATCATTGTTTAGTTGTACAGGACCGACTCCAAAGGCCGATCAATCCGGTAGCGACACCGCTCAAAAGATGGCGTTGGAGATCGATGGTAACAATAAAACAACCGACCCGGCGCCGCTTATTTCACCGGCTTTCTCAAGCGCTCACTTCATGCTGGGCTACCTGAGTGAGAAAGACGATATTCAATTTACCCTATCTACCTATATGCAGGACCTGAAACCCGGCACTTACCAGGTATATGAATGCACCTCAGCTGCTGAATGTGACGACAAGGTACCTGACAATAACCAAATAGCGCTATTTGGGCCTTATCCTAAAGACCCCATGCCACCGATAAACTTGTCCCGGACAGCCTATCATGCGCCTAAGCTTGGGCTTACCCCCTTGATGTTGGTGATCACATCTGTAGCCGATGAACAACAGGCGGGCAATCCATTCAAGACCAAAAGGGTTAAAGGGCAATTTAGCGGCACGCTGGCCTGTGTAGAGCGACAGCAAGACAACAATTGGCTCATTGTAGGAAAAACGACCCAGGTCAATGGCACTTTCGATGTGCTGTGCAGCATGAGGTAGTATCTTTGCCCTGCCCTTATTTGAATAATTTATAATAATAACGCACCTATGTCTATCAATAAAGAATCTGAGCTGATCGGTATGAAAAAAGCCAGCGAAGCCGTTGCCCTCACCCTGAAGGAGATGACCCGGTATGCTGCTCCTGGCATGACGACCAAACAACTGGATGAATATGGCGCACAGCTATTGAACTCACTGGGTGCGAAGTCAGCCCCTTACCTGACATATGGATTTCCCGGCTGGACATGCATCAGCGTCAACAACGAGTTTTGCCACGGTATCCCTTCGCACAAAACTGTCCTTCAAGAAGGCGACCTTATCAATATAGATGTTTCGGCAGAGCTGGACGGCTTTTGGGCTGATAACGGTGGTTCATTTGTGCTTGGTAATGACATCGGTCAACATCAAAAACTGGTGGATGCATCCAGGGAAATATTGCAGAAAGCTATTAACACCATCAGTGGAGGAGTGAGAATTGCTGACATTGGTTACCTGATGGAAACAGAAGCTAAAAAGAGGGGCTTTAAAGTAATTAAAAACCTCGGCGGTCATGGCATAGGGAGAGGTTTGCACGAAGAACCAGGCGATCTGCTTAACTATAAAAACCGGTTTGACACGAGGCGATTCAAAAAGAACTCTGTAGTAGCCATTGAAACCTTCATTACCACCACCTCTACCCTTGCCACTACCCTTTCGGATGGTTGGACGATGGTAGGCAATAAAGGGGGCTTTATGGCGCAACACGAACACACGATCGTGATCACCGACGACAAACCGATTGTGCTGACAGCCATGAACGGGATATGGAATTAGGACCTCATAGATAAATGTCTTTCTGAAAAATAGAATACTGTATCCAAAAGAAGATAAATAGGTCAACCAGCATATATTTAAGACCTCCTTATACAACTACGATTACGCTGTCATCGAAAGACGAACAGGCTTTGACTACTGAAGTACTCTGTCATATCCTAACGTCTTATTGAAGAATTCCTTTGAAATCCATCATATGTATCAGATATGAGATACTCTCTCTAATGAACGCCATCAGCCTCAAGTAAATATTGGTGTGAAGGAGAGCAATACTGTGAATCATGCTATGACCAATACAAATCGTTAAGCAAACCCAATATCCTATAAATATTAGTTTGATTAATCCCACATAAGGGTATTTATATAAAGTGTTGATGCTGCTCAACGTATACTCTGATACACGACTGTTAATTTATTTAAAAACACTATATTTATAGAAATTGCTGCTTCGTGCTATTTGTATAGCAGCCATAAACAGTTAAATACATAAATTAACATGGCAAAAAGCTCTTCGAAGGCTGCACCCAACTCATCAACCAATCTAAGAAACAGGGTTAATAAACTTTTTCTTCCGAAAACGAAACCATTACTCCCTCTGTTTGAAGTAATAAGCAATGCAATACATGCCATAAATGAAAGAAAGAACTACAGTGAAGATAAAAGAAGCGGCATAATCAGGATAAGAATAATTCGAAATGGTGACGATGCAACTTATAAAAAACTCCCTGATAACGACTCCTATCCAATTCATTCATTTGAAATAACCGACAATGGAATCGGTTTAAATGAAGAAAATTATCTATCATTCCAGGAATTTGATTCTGAATACAAACTGGACATTGGAGGTAAAGGAGTTGGCAGATTGGTATGCCTTAAAGCATTTCATTCCATTAACATAAATAGTGTATATCGGAATGGGGATCAATGGAAGCTTCGATCCTTTGAATATAAGAAGACAAAGGATGGATTCGAGAACTATGAAGAAAAAGCGATCGAACCCAAGAATAGCACCGGAACTAAAATAACCCTTTATAAATATGATGATGAGTATGGTAAAAAAGTCCCCCGCGCCATCATCGAAATTGCCCGAGAGATAGTGAGTCATTTTCAGCTGTATTTTATAAAAAAAAGACAGCCTGAAATTACTATTATGAATCAAAACGGAGACATTATAGACTTAACTGGTCTATACGAAAGAGAGTTTAAGAAAGAAGTAGAAACGTCCAACTTCACATTGAGCAGCAGCCAATTCGAGGTATATATCACCAAGTCACACAATGCCAAGAGCAATAAGATACTTTACTGTGCTCACGAAAGAGTTGTTAAGGACGAGGGGTTATCGCAATACATAACAGACCTAAATATAGGATTCAAAGACTCTTCAGACCAATCAACCTACTACTATCAAGTGTATGTTGTCAGCGAATATTTGAATAAGACCGTAAATGAAGAGCGAACTGGATTTCACTTTGCACTGGATGACGATGATTCTGAACTTGAATTTTCAGAAATCACACTTGCCAAAATAAGGAGAGAAAGTCTAGTGAAAATAGAGGCATTATTATCCAATTTCTTGACAGTATTAAGAACAGAAAAAATGCAACAATACATTCCGATTATCAAGCAAGAGTTTCCTAATTACTCCATTGTTGTAAATTATAATCGGGATAAAGTATCAAGATTACCCGCAAACTTGCCCAAGGAGGAACTTAATCTCAAGCTGTTTGAAATTGAAAGTGAATGGAAACTAGATGTCAAGAAAAAGGGCATTGAAATTCTGAAAAAAAAGAAAGATGCAACGACTCTCCCACAATACAAAAAGATATATGAAGAATTTATGGAAGAATTCAACGATGTCGGAAAATCAGACCTTGCAAGGTATATTGTACACAGAAGAACGATAATTGACTTGCTTGATAAATTAATAGAACTGAATACACAAGGAAAATTTGAGGACGAAGAACTCATACATAGTATTTTTTTCCCTGTAAGAGAAAAAATGAACACTATTGAATTTGAGAAACAGAATTTATGGCTATTGGATGAAAGGTTAACATTCAATACATTCCTTGCTTCAGACAAACAATTCAAGTCTATTAAGGAGCTAAATTCTTCCTCCAGCGATCGAATGGATCTAGTAATCAAAAAGGAAGATGTTTATGACTATGCAACATTGTATTCAGAAAATAAATATCCATTCGAATCCTTTACTATTATAGAATTTAAGAAGCCCAATAGAAACGACTATAAATATGGGGACGAAAAATTGGATCCCATATACCAAGTAAGAAGATATATTCGAAACGTAATCGATGGGAATGCTAAAATGAGCGGAAGAACTATTGAAGCGAAAATAAATACACCATTCTATTGCTATATTATAGCAGATATTACACCAACATTACTGTACATTCTCCAAGAAGAACGCTTTACACCTACACCCGATGGAATCGGACACTTCAATTTTTACGATACTGCTAATTATAAAGCATACATTGAAGTAGTCCCGTTTAAAAAAATTATAAAAGATTCAAAACAAAGAAATAAGGTATTGTTTGACAAGTTAAACATTAACCCGTAGCAGCAGCATCGTCAGGCACAAAATTGATACTATGCTATTTGAAAAGACAATCTTGATACTAGACACGAATCAATGGATTTATCTAGCAAACAGCCAAGATCCCGAAAACCAAACATTTCACAGTCAGCATATTGTTTTGCTAAAAAAGTTGCATCAACTTATCGAAAAGAATAAGATTATTTTATTGGCTAATCACATCATTTATGCGGAATGGAAGCGCAATAAAGATGTAGCATTCAGTTATATAAACAAATTAAGAGCAAAAAGAGATGAATTTGTTAAGCAGCTCAAAGAAATGTCTAAATATCTAGACAAAGAGCACATCCAAGAACTCTCATCTTTGGAATCAAATCTCGAGAGTAAAATAGAGGATGAGATTGAAGAAAACCGAAAACACATAATGGACGTTGAGGAACTGCTGAACAAGGCAATAAAATTTGATATATCAGACAATGTGCGTAAAAATGTTACAACTTGGTCGTTGGCCGGCAGAGCTCCATTCATAAATAACAGAAACAATACCGCAGACGCCTGCATCCTGTTCTCTGCTATAGAGTTTGTTAAGGCAAACGGTGTAAAAATATTCGACCTTCCTACACAATACCCTAACTCAATATTTGTAAGCTATAATAAAAAAGACTTTTCAAGTAAAGACAATTATAAAATTATCCATTATGACTTGAAACCTTTATTGGATTCTGTCAAAATGCATTATGCGAGAAATATCGTAGAAGCGCTAAAAATAGTAGACAAAACGATACTTGAAGAAGAAGAGATGATCCAAATAGCAGCAGAGATGGAAGCTTACATGAAAGAAAAATATTAACTGTAAGAATTTTTAAAAAGAACATTATGAGGCACCCTTAAAAGTATTTGTATAAAAAAGGGAACACATTGCTGTGCTCCCTCCCACCTGCCAGGGTGTTTTGCTATGCTAACTCTAACTATTTTGTTTTTTCATCTGCAACGGCGTCTTCCCACTTATCCCATTTGGGAGCACTGGCATCATAACCATCATAGCCAAAGTTTTGCCACAACTTCTCTTTGATGTTAGCCGTAATGGCGGCATAAGGGATGGGCCAGTACATGTTCTTTTTATCCATGGTATAGTTGGGATTGCTATTACCAGTGGCATTGATCTGGATCGGGCCTTTGTTGTACATGCTGTAGTGCACGATACGCTGGTACCAGTAGCTACCACCTGCATTGTCTGTTCCAGCTTGCTTGTCATAATTCTCCAGTGAATAAGTATTACCCCACTCATCAGGCTTGCCGCTACGGGCCAGGCAAAGTGAAACACGTTTCAGTTCGACATTGCGCCATTCTTCCCAATACAATTCACGGCCGCGCTCGTTCATGATATCGCCGATGGTCACAGCTCCCTGGTACAGTTGGGCGCATTTCGCTCTTTGTCTTACGGCATTGAGGTCATCCTTGATCGATCCATCGCCCGGGTTGAGGTAATACTTGGCCTCGGCCCTCAGCAGATAAGCTTCTGCGAGGCGATATAAGTACCAATCAGCATTACCGCCATTGGTAGCGCCACGCAAACCATCAGAGCCCGCGATATTGGCTTCATTGACGGGGTCGTTGAGAAAAAACTTATAATGGGGCACATCAAACCAGCGGCGAATGGTGTCGCTGCAAAGCAAGGCACCATTGCCAGGATTGTACAAGGTGAGGGGTTTGCCGAATTCTGTGGAAGCTTTGTTGTTGACCTTATAGTCTTCCATGCGGATCCAGTTGCCTGTCGCTGAACTATGGCGCAGGTCGTCCGCATCCATCACTCCGTTTACAACCCACATGTCTTTGGTGGAGAAGCTGGAGGGACGGAAAGTAGCAATGCCCCGTCCAAATGCACGCATGTAATCGTACTTATTGTTGTAGTTGGCAGCATCATTGCGGCGAATGTTCAACAGGGCCTGTTTGCCATCCCTGGTCTGTATCCGGGTGTCGAATACAAATGGATACAGGATACGCATGGTGAGCATTTGAATGAACGCTTCCGCATCTGCGCCCCTGTTGGGCATACCGAGGATCACTTCCTTGTTGGTAGCGATCAGTTTGTTCTCAGGACGGTGCAGGTCCCAGATCACGTTACGGGTAATGGTCCATGTATTCGCTTCGCCACCTGTGTTGAAGGTGCCGAAGTTGTTTTGCATCAGGGAATAGCCTGACTGGTTGATCAGGATATCCATTTGCTCTTTTGCCTTTTGATACTGACCGGTTGCCAGGTAACATTTAGCGAGCAACATGCGGCAGGCGCCTTTGTTGATCATACCGACAAGGGGCATGTCTTTTTGATCGGGCACCCATTCTACAGCTTTCTCCATATCGGCGGTGAGCATTTGGAGAATAGCATCTTTCTTGGTGGCACGGTAGTTTTGCTTGGGTACGCTCACGAGCGTGGTCACCAGCGGGATGTCGCCAAACTCCATCGTGAGGCACATATAACGATAGGCGCGGTGAAAATAAGCCCTGCCCTTGTACGCATTTTTGGTGGCTTCGCTCAGGCTCTGTACACCATCTACATATTGCAGGATGGTGTTGGCGTACATAACTCCTTTGTACGTCTCTTCCCAGAGGTACCAGATGCTGTTGGTCCTGTCGAGATTCTGGTAAACGGTTTCGCTGGTAGGCGTCAGCATGTTGGCTACATCGCACAACATGTTACGCTTATCCGTGGCAGCGGCTACCATCATTTCGGAGAAGAGATACTCCGTTCCCAGGGTCAACATTTCGTTGTGGTCAGTGGCCCAGTAGGCCTTCAAATGGCGGTCGCAAATGGCCATGGCAGCTACCAATCCATTTTCAGTATTGAATGTTGTTCCTGGTTCGTAGAACGATAACGGATCAGGTTGCAGAAATTTCTTGGAGCACCCGCTCAACAATACCATTCCACTCAGCAGCAGGGTTACGCCTTTGGAGGCACGCTTCAGCTTTTTATTCATATGTTGCATATCATTCACGCTAATTCATTAAAAAATTAAGTTGACACCGAGGTTGTATACCCTTGAGGCCCATCCGCCTGTTTCAGGATCACCGTAGTTTTTCCAGTCACTGGCCCACACAGCGGCATTGCGCACAGTAGCAAACACTTTGACTTTGTTTACGGTAAAACGTTTGGTCCATTGGTCTGGCAGGGTGTAGCCTACAGCAATATTATCCATGCGGATAAAGGAACGGTCATAGAGCTTATTGGCTCCTGCTGCTCCAGTAGGCCCCTTGGCTTCGATACGTCCGAATTCGTTGGTCGGATTTTCCGGCGTCCAGTATGTCTTGGCAGGCAGATTGGCCATGCCGTAGGCCATACGACCACCATCATCGTCATTATTCAGGTATTCACCAGCGAGGCTCTTATGGCCCATGTAGGAGTAAATGTTGAAGGATATATTCAGGTTATTCCATAAGATGAATTCGTTGCGCATAGACCACTGCCAGGGTGCGATGGTAGAACCGAGGAATTCCTTATCTCTGTCGTTATAGACCGGCGTCACGGTACCATTGGCATTCTTGACATCATCGGCTGTATAGTTATTTGCAACTTTGGGATCACCAGGTACCTGACCATACTTCTTAGCCTCATCTACTTCATTCGCCTGCCAGATGCCTGTAACGCGATAGTTCCAGATGGCGCCGATGGACTGACCAATGAACCAGCCATTGCTGATATCATCTCTTTCTTTGGTGCCGATCACGTTGCCATTGGCGTCCAGTACATTCTCCTGGTCATAATATAGGTGCGTGATCTGGTTCTTATTGTAGGATATGCCCAGGGTGGTATTCCACTGGAAATTTTTCTTACGCATGTTTACGGTGCTGAGCGTCAGTTCCACCCCGCTGTTATCGACCTGACCGAGGTTGGTGATAATTTCCTTGAAGCCGGTAACATTGAGGATACGCTGCAGCATGATCATGTCGTTGGTCTTCATGTTGTAGTACTCCAGGCTACCGGTGACGCGATCTTTGAAGAGACCGAAGTCAAGACCGATGTTGTACGACGTGGTGGTTTCCCACTGGAGGTTGGGGTTTGCCAGGCGGTCGGCATACAGGTAGCGGTATAATTGCTGTTGACCGGCTGCGTTCAGATATCCCTGCATTTTGCCAGCGCCTTCGCTAAGGTTAGACAGTGCTACATACGGATCGGCCAGTGACCGGTTGCCGTTCTCTCCATAAGAGAAACGCAGTTTACCCATGCTCAGCACACTGCTCTGGGGGAAAAACTTTTCGTTGGTAAAGGTCCAAGCCACCGCGGCAGAAGGGAAATAGGCGTATGGGTTGGACGTACCGAACGCTGAATAACCATCACGACGGAAAGAGGTGGTGATCATGTAGCGGTTATCGTATGAGTAGAACAATCTGGCCAGCATACCATCAGCCGTTTGGCGGGAATCGGTGCTGGAATAAGAGCTGTTCTCTTTACTACCGTTTTTGCTATTGTGGAAGCCGAGGGCATCAGAAGGCAGGATGTTGCGTGCCTCGATGCGGTCGGTCCAGGATTTAAGTTCTTCTGCTTCCTGTACCAGGGTGACCATCACGTGGTGATCGCCGAAGTGCTGGTCCCAATTGATGGTATTGTTGAGCGACCAGTTGAAGCGTTTGGATTGCTCCCGGTTGGCTCCCCTCGTCTTGGGGTCGGAACCAGGCAGGTCGGCCGACATGAAGTAACGGTCGTAGAAGAACTGCAGGCGTGGAGAGGCGTTGAATGAATACGTGATGTTGAATGGCAGTTTTATTTTGGCATTCACGATCGTATTCAGTACTGTATATCCTTTTTCCAGCTCCAGGTATTTTTTCTGGAAATCGTAGTTGTAGCCACGCTGGCTGAATTCGCCGCTCAGCGGAAATTGTATAGGGCCACCGATTGCATCTGTATAATCGGCATACGGACTGTTGCGCATCATCTGGTCCATATCGATATCGATGTTACCATCGGAACGGTCCTGGAAGTTGATGTTGGCGCCTACTTCAAACCATTTGGTGACCTTGGCGTCAATTTTAAAGTTGGAGCGCACGGCCCGGTAATTGTCACTTACTACAGCGCCTTCATTTTTGAGGTAGCCCATGGAGAAGTAGTAGTTTACTCTGTCGCCACCACCACTGACGCTGGTATTGAGGTCGTAATTGAGGCCGGTACGGAATGTTTTATCAGTCCAATCGGTCGTTTTTCCATCCAGCAGGTTTTGCAAGACGTTGCCGGCAAAACCCAAACGGCGGGCCCAGATGCTCTGGTCAGATTCATTGGCCGTATTGGTGGTATAACCACGCCACTGATCGATGGAAACACCTTTCAGCTGATCGGGCCTTGAAAAATAGCCTGGTCTGTTGGTATATACTCCAGACTGGTATGCTTCGTAAGCACCCGTTGTAGGGTTAACACCGTAGGTATTTTTGGTAAACCAATCCTGGCGGTGTTGCAGATATTCATCGGGCGTAAAGCGTTCCCGTATAATACTTTTTTGCGTAGCGCCAAAGTTCATTGTAGAGGTAATGACAGGTTTGCCCGATTTTCCTTTTTTAGTCTGTATGAGGATCACACCACTCGCGGCCTTAGAACCGTAAACAGCCGTGGCAGAGGCATCTTTTAAGATATCGAGTTGCTCGATGTCATCGGGGTTGATCTCAGAAAGCTCTCCATAGAAAAGCATTCCATCCAATACGATCAGGGGGTTGTTGTGCCCGCCATCATTGTACACAGAACGGCGTCCGCGGATCTCGATGCCACCGCCACCTTTGGCGGAAGGATCGAAGCCTACGCGCACACCGGGTGTACCACGCAGGATGTCCTGTACTGTCTTGGGATTTTCGTTGGCGATCTTATCAGGCTTGATCTGGGTGATAGCGCCGGTAAGATCCTTTTTCTTCATGCTGCCATAACCTACCACCACCACATCATCGTAAGCGGTAGCAGCCTGCTGCATAGTAATGGACAGGGGATCGTTGCTCAGTACTACTACATTCCTGCCAACGTAACTCACGTGTGACAAGACTAAAGTAGCACCTGTAGACGCCATTATACTGAAGGCGCCTTGTGCATCGGTCCTTACCGTCGTTTTTGAACCCTTAACGGCAACGGTAACATCCGGCACGCCGATACCGAGCGAGTCGGTAATCTTTCCGGTGACGGTTCTCTCCTGTGCGTTAACGCCCAATGAAAGCAGTGCTAAAAAAAGAAACGTACATAGTTTCGGTAGCATTCGAGACATGTACAACGGAAAGGCGTGGCCTTCCCTGATTTGTTGGGGATTCCTCTTCATAATAGTCAATCGTTTTTAGATGTTCGCATAGCAGTGTTATAGGTAGAAGAAAATTAAATAAGGAGATGTAGCAAACGGAAGGATCATTAATAGCAGTCAGTCCAGTTCAGTTTCACAGGCTATGCAGATGCAATCGTTTGAACACTTTTTCCTGATTGTAAAAGAAAAGAACATCCATCAGACATTCTTTTCAACCTTTTGTCGATTCGTGCCAAGTTTGGGATTGCGGCATAGCATGCCGGCTTCGAAAACGTTTTCGAAAGAGGAGAATAAAAAGACCGGTAAGAAAACCAGTCATTTAGGGAGTATTCAGTAGTGTATTCATGCTAAACCTAAGGTCACTTATTTTGCCGTGATAGGTTTGCATGCGCCCGGTAAGTTCCTGTCCCTGTAGTTTACCACAGGTCACGAACCCACCTTTGATCTTTGTAAGATCACCTTTGATGGTTGTATTTAAAATGATGTTGTTATTGAACCGTAGCGTTACATCCCCACTGGCTGAAAGCGTGAGCCAGACAGGACCTGCTGTAGTATTTAAAAGTTCACTTTCCTTTATCGTTCCATCTGCCAGCCTGATACCTATTCGATTATGATAGGCAAACAACCGGAAGTTGTTTAAGTAGTCGCAAACAATACCACCTTCATTGATATTTTCCAGGTAACCTGTAATGTGCAAGGTGTCTGGATTCCACATCTTTCTGTTGAACGACAGGTCCATAGCGCTGCCGTACTGAGCAATGGTATAGCTCCTATAGGAGAACTTTGGCAAGGTTCCTTCCAATATACTGGCCTGCGTTTCACCCTGTCGTGCCAGTTCTTTTTCCAGCAATGTTTGCATGGCTTTCAACTTGCTTTGGTAAGAAGGGCTATCCGCCAGGTTCCTGAACGAAACCCTGTCGGTATTGAGGTTATATAATTCCAACGGAGGACGATAACTATAGCGATCGATCAAAAACTTTGCTTTAGCGTCAGCCGTAGCCTTTTCCACCCATGAGTCGAAATAGAATTCATTGCACTCTACTTTGTCGATATGGGTAATGAAACGCAGACCCGGGTGATAGTTTTTAATGTAATGGAATCCGTCGGCCGTGATCACCGATCTGGCAGGAACATAATTGTACCAGAAGTGAGGCTCCATAGACGTCTCGGCAAAAACATAGTCGCTGTGCTTTGTCGTTTTGCCTGATAATACTCCCTTGAAAGAGCGGCCATCGAGGCTATCTACTTTAGGGCCGCCTGCCATGTCAATCAGTGTGGGGGTAATATCCACTAACGACACCAACGCATCGGACACTGAACCTTGTTTTGTTTTGCCGGGCCAGCGCACGATCAAAGGCACTCTTAAGCCTTGATCATAGACCGTCCATTTGGCACCGGGAAACTGTGCTCCCTGGTCGGAGAGAAATATAAACACCGTATTGTTCTTTTTGCCGGACCTGTCTACGGCGTTCATTACCTCTCCCAGCATTTTATCGGCCTCGCCAATACTTTGGTAATAGGCAGCCAACGCCTGGCGGGTTTCTTTGGTATCGGCCAGGTATTCCGGCAGGTCCAGTTTAGCAGGATCAAAGTCTTTGTTGGGAAACCAGGGTACATGGGGCACCCAAGGCGCTACCACGAGGCAAAGTGGCTGTGCAGCAGCTGATTTGAAATGTGATTCGATAGCATTGACGGTTTCCTTTTTACGGTCGAGCCTGTTTTCGACGGGTTCGTACTGACCAAATTCTTTTCCGATGTGCTCAAAGGGGAAGTTAGCCAATGGCGCCATGTGAATCTTGCCGGAGATCACTACGCGATAGCCTGCTGCCTGCAAATAATGTGGTAAACTTTTAGTGCCGGCATGGACGGTGAAGTGGTTCATCTGTGCACCGTTACGGAAAGGATACAAACCTGTGAACATGGCACTGCGCGAAGGCGTGCACATGGGTGAGGCGGCATAGGCTTTTGTAAAACGCATACCCTCTGCAGCCAGCAGGTCCATATTGGGCGTTTTCACCTGTTTGTTGCCATACGCGCCTATATCCTGCTGATTTAGGTCATCGGCCAGAAATATGATGATGTTGGGCTTCTCCTGTGCATACAAAACGGGGGCAGCCCCAACGCTATATAGCAGCAAGGCAACAACAATGATCCATTTTCTGTCTTTCAGATGCCCCATTCCCTATACGATTTTATTTTTCCAGTAGCGCTGCAATGCACCAGGTGTAAGCTGCCTGCCCATGGTAATCGCCTTTGCTGCGCGGCCGATCATAATAATATTGTTTATCGTTCTTTTTGTTGGTGCCTACGCATACTTCTGAAACAGCGCCTTTTTCATCTACATATGGTACCAATGCCATCCAGGCTTTGCGGGCTACAGGCGCATATTCCTTCTCTTTGAGCCATTTTTGTTTTACACCTGTGATCAATGCGTAGGTAAACATAGCAGAACCAGAGGTTTCTGCCCAGCTATCTTTTTCGTCGATCAGTTGATTCCATATGCCTCCCGGCGCCTGAAAATCTTTCAGACTTTTCATCATCTTTTGGTAGCCTTCCATGATTCGCGGGCGGTACTGATTATTGGCAGGCAAATACCGCAATAATTCGGCCATGCCTGCAGCCATCCAGCCATTGCCACGCCCCCAATAGAATGGCACATCGGGTGCATGGTAGAACAAGCCGTTTGGACGTTGCAGGGTATCTAAATATAACACCATTTCTTTAGCTGCACGATCGATGTATTTTACATCGCCTGTCACTTTATATGCCTGTGTTTGTACAATGGTGATCATGTACATGTCATCGATCCAAAGACGGGTTTGCCAGGAGTAGCCTTTTTCAGCCCATGCCTTTTCCTGTGGTTTCGCATTTTCAGGCACTTCCCACTGCGTATCGGCATAGGGCATTCCCAGCTCCCGGTATTTATTATCTTTCGTTATCTGGTGAAGCAGCAACGGCAGGCTGCCAAACATATTCAGGTCCACATGGTTTTTAATGGGCAGCAAGGCGCTTTCTGTTGTGAACAGTGGCTGAAACTTTTTCTCCAGCGAATCGAGCAATGCTGCATCGCTGGTCAATGCTGCATACTGCAGCGAACCCCTCCAATAAAATGTTTCGGGATAGCTGATCCATTTACCGGCATGCAGCGCATGTTTGGCATTTATAAAACGGTAAGCTATCCGCTTACCGACTTCTTCGGGCGTATAACCTTTAGGGAATTTAGTGAGGCTGTTCTTTTGAGCAACCAACAACTGGGCAGGAAGCAATAACAGCGCTATCAATAACTTTTTATACATGGCAATCAATTTTTAAACCTGAAGGCCGATACTTCTGCCAAACCAGGTTGTTTTTGGGCATCATGACCTGAAACGGGAATAAGCTTAAAGTACCTGCATTGTTTTTGTTGTGGCAGGCTGACATACTGTTTCAACAGATCGATATTATTGAGCGTATACACGCCCACACTTTCCCAGGTATTATTGTTTGTGCTGATCTGTATTTCCAGTTCTTTTATTTTGCGGTCGCCTGCTTTCTGCGAAATGATGAATCCATCGACGCTGGCCGTGGTGTCCATATCTACCGAGATCCAATGGCTGGGATAGTCTGTGGGATCGGTTGAATACCGGGTGATCCAATAAGTGGACAGGGAATTATCGATCAGGCGGGTGGCGAGGCGACTGTTGTTGATCTCTTCTGAGCTGAACCCGGGAATGGACCATTTCGTTTTCGTATAGATGAGGCGAATGGGTTCTCCGGAAGGCCGCCTTAGTGTCAGTTCGAGGGGTTCGGGTTCGCCGAAATTGGGCGATCCATCTGCATTCCAGGTGAAGCGCTGTATCCTTGGCGTCCTTGCCACTGCATCTCCTCCATTGGGAACACCGCGGGCATGGTAAATGATCCAATCTTCTTTGCCATCGGGCGATTTAAAGAAACCGTTGTGGCCCGGACCATAAGCGCTGCTTCCTGCCCTCATGGAAAACACAGGGGTGGCTTTTTTTGTCCAGTCGGCCGCATTCATGGGATCACCGTTTTCTTTTAGCGTAAGCTGGCCCAGACAATATCCATCTTCCCAAAATCCACTACCGGAGTAAATAACAAATAAACGTCCCTGCGGATTGAGGAGCGCCTGCGGCCCTTCGTTGATCGCATTGCCTTTCTTTTCCCAATCATAGGTTGGTGCAGCGATCATGACCCTTTGACTGGAAATGGTCCAGGGGTTGCTCATTTCGGCGATGTAAATATTTTGTGGTGCTGTTCCGGTATGGGCGCCTGACCACAACATGTATAGCTTTCCCTTGTAGTTCAATATAGTGCCATCAATAGCCCACTGGTTGGTGGCATCTGCTACCTGCCCTTTAAATTCCCAGGTACCTTCTGTGGGATTTGATGAAGTATTCTCCACCACATACATCCGGTGGTTTGCATTGGGCCCATCATCGGCTGCGAAATAGAAATACCATTTACCGTTTATTTCATGGAGCTCGGGCGCCCAAACATTTTTTGAATACATGGTGCCGGCAGGTGGTGTCCACACTTCGTAGCGGGTAGCAGAAGCGAGTTCCGATACGTTCTTTGCAGCCAGTAGCACCAGTTTGCTTCCTTGCGTATAGGTGCAGTAATAGGTGCCGTTCTTTTGTATGATCCAGGGATCGGCGCCGCCTGTCAATACCGGGTTTGTAAAGGTGCTGTCAATGATAAAGACTGACTGGTTTTCGCCAGGCTCTTCTTTTTTTTCGTCAGGTGATTTCGTTTTTTTGCAGGCAATGCTCAGCAAGGCACCGCCCAGGATAGATAGGTAAAGCAATCGTTTCATATGCAAGGTTTATTTGGTAGCTCATCAATTGGCCAGGGTGAAGTTTTTGAAGATGGCTGTTTTTTCTGCGGAGCCTTTTGACACCAGTCCTACACGAACGGCCCTGTCCCATGGTGGCAGGTAAGAGATATCGGCAGCATTGCTATTGAGTTCAATAAACCGTTTGCCATCTGTACTGTATGCAAACGTGGCCTGGGTATTGTTTTTTACAACTGCTCTTATGCTCACATTCGAAGGTTTATCGATCTTCACTTCCGCAATGACGGATGCTTCTCCTTTTTTCACCTGTATTAAACGAATGATGGAGCTATCAACTGCGGCGTATATAATGTTCTTATCATCCCCAATCAAAGCAAGTCCTGCCTGCGATGTGGAGCTTTTTTGTACGGTTACGGTCGCATAATAATTCTCTGCCAGAATAGACTGTCCGAGGTAAGCGCCGGAAATGGAAGGAAGCGCCTGTAGCTGTAAGGTTTTGTTGGCGATCGTGTATTGTACGTTCTGGAAAACACTCCAATGCCAGCCGCCGGCAAGTTGTGGACTGGTGAACTGATCAACTATTTTTCCGGCCTTTTTCGATTTACCATAGTTACTGTTGTTGGTGAAACGGATCCATCCATCATTGGTAAATTCAAACTCGTTGAGCAAGCCCTGTCTTCCACCGTAGGCACTACTACCGGTGCTATAGGCATGATAAATGAAATAAAACTTACCGTCCTTTTCAACGGGTGTTCCGTGGCCGGGGCATTTCCACTCGGCAGTTTCAGCCAACACCGGGTTGCCCGGATATTTTTCCCAAGGGCCCAGCAGGCTTTTTGCTCTTGCAATACCTGTTCCGTAATTACATTTTTTACCGCAGCAGGCGGCTGCCGCATAGAACGCATAGAAATAATCGTTTCGCTTTATGATCGAAACGCCTTCTACCAGGTTATTTTCCCAGGCCGCATCAGCCCGGAAAAGCTCTTTCTTCTCTCCTATCAACGCGGTTCTGTCTTCTTTCATTTCCATCGCCCAGATAGGTGTAGGCTTGCCCACACTATTGCCATCCTCTTTCCATATCATGTATAGCTTTCCTTTCTCATCGCGCATGGGGAAAGCGTCTATGGAACCAGCCGCCTCGCACATCAGCGGGCCAAGATCTGTGTAAGGGCCTTCGGGCTTATCTGCTACAGCTGCTGCAATACAAAGATTACCGCCTTTTTTATGTCCTGCATAATAGAGGTATACTTTACCATTATCGTACGTGATCTCGGGGGCCCACAGGTAATAATCGGCCCAGTCGGGCATTTTTGTAAACACATGGCCTGACGGCTTCCAGTTTACAAGATCGTTGGAGCGGTATAAGGGAAAAGCGGGAAACCAGTTGGAGGTGGTACCTGCCACCCAGTATTCATTGCCTATTTTAACGGCCGATGGATCGGGGTGATCTCCGGGAAGAATCAATTGCTGAGCATTACTACAGAAGACAAGCAAGCAAAATGTCAGTGACAAAAACAATCGTATCATGTTACTTTATTAGTATTGAGCATCCGTGGCAGCATGTATAGCCACACAGGCCAAAATAAATAAACCCGTCTCAAACCGGTTGTTCAATATTTAGCAGAATCGTGTCAAAAATTGCGGGTAAGTATCGTAACTACGATTTATATATATTTGACTGAAGGAATATGCGCTTGTTGTATAAAATCGTCACTGCCGGATTATTACTGCTGCTTGCTGCATCGACCTGCCTGGGCCAATATTATTTTAAACAATACCAGGTGGGCGATGGACTGACGCACAATGCCGTAACTGCTATCCTGCAGGATAGCAAGGGGCTGATGTGGATCGGCACACGCAATGGCCTCAACCGTTTTGATGGATATACTTTTAAGACATGTACCTATTCCAAAGATCAATTTGGTCGCATAGGTAATAATATCATCAATACCATTGCTGAGGATAAAAACGGGATGATATGGATTGGAACGGGCAAAGGTCTTTTCAAATATGATCCTTATAAAGAACTTGTCTTTGAAATTGAAGCAGTACCTAAAGAATTTACCAACAACCTGCTCATAGACAGCAATAACAATTTGTGGTTCCAGATCAATTTCACGCTTTACAAATATACCCCTTCTCAAAACAAGGTCGAGAACCTCAACATGCCGGCCTCCTGCATTGCCTTTGATGCAGAAATGAACATATGGGTAGGAGATAATGATGGAAACATCAGCCTATACAACTCCGAAAAAAAAGAAAACGGCCCTAAGATCACGATCGTCGATAAAAAACTTCCAGTCAATGCCCGGTCGATCTTTAAAATATACCCGATCAACAACAACAAGCTACTGATAGGCTGCTTTACGCAGGGGCTAAAAAGTTACGACACGAAAACCGGTGAAGTGAGGTCATTATCTCTTCGCGCTGACAAGAGTGCTATCTACGTTCGCGATATTGCTGTAGACAATGATGGGCTTTACTGGGTGGCTACAGAATCCGGACTCTACATTTACGATCTGGAGCATAACGTTAGCAAGAATTTTCAAAAACAGTATGGAACTCCTTACGCTATTACAGACAATGCTGTTTACATTCTTCGCAAGGATAATCGTGGTGGTATGTGGGCCGGCACTTTTTTTGGCGGGATCAACTATTGCTCCAGGGAAAATGCCCGATTTGAAAAATTCTATCCTATACCGGGCGTCAACTCCATCTCCGGCGAGGCTGTGCGGGAAATATGTGCAGACAGCAACAATAATCTCTGGATCGGAACAGAAGATGCCGGCCTGAACAAGCTGAATCTGGCAACCGGTCAGTTTACCCATTATGCTGCTTCCGGCAAAAAGGGCGCTATCTCGTATCCTAATATACACGGGTTACTGGCATGGGACAATCAGCTATTCATTGGCCCCTTTTTTCATGGCATGGAAATCATGGACACGCGCACCGGGGCCATTACAGACCGGTTTAAGCTGATCGGCAACAAGAATGATCAGAGCAGTGATTTTGTCATTAATATCTACCGTACAAGAGAAGACCGGTTATTGGTGGGCGCTGCTTATCACGGTTCGAGCTTATTGGAGTATGACCGACAACACAAAACATTCAGCCCTATTCCAGAGATACCTTACAACTCTTATGTTTTTGACATATTCGAAGACTCCAAAGGTAATATCTGGACAGGAAGCGTGAACAAGGGGGCCTTCTATTATAATCCCAAAACGGGCGCGCACGGCAGCTTCCGGTTTGGAGATACGGTGAACAAGCAATACATCAATGAATTTGCTGTCTATAATATTTTTGAAGACAGTCATCACGCGTTGTGGTTCGCCACTACCGGCGGCGGATTGATCAAATTAAGTGCCGACTGGAAAAACAAGACGCGGTATACTACAAAAAACGGACTACCCACGAATGTATTATATGGCATGCTGGAGGACAATGCCGGACATTTATGGATCAGTTCGCTCCAGGGGCTTATACGGCTGAATATCGCCACTGATGAAATAAAAGTATATACACAGGCAAACGGACTCATCACCGATCAATTCAATTATAACTCGGCTTATAAACACAAGGATGGTAGAATGTATTTTGGTTCGGTGAAAGGCATGATCGCGTTCGATCCTGCTTCCTTCGACCAGCAGGAAGCAAGCCCTCCCACTTACATTACCGGTTTCCAGATCAACAATAAGGAAGTGACACCCGGCGCCGCCAACAGCCCGCTCAACACTTCTATCCTGTACACGGATACCATGGTGCTGGACTACCACCAAAACAATTTCAGTATCGAGTTTGCGGCACTCAACTTTTCCTCGCCCGAAGTGACGCGCTATAAATTTTTAATGAAAGGGCTGGACAGGTCCTGGACTTATCTCAACACGAACCGCAAGGCCTACTTCACCGATCTTTCGCATGGTAGTTATGAATTCATCGTGCAGGCTGAAAGCAATATTGGCAGCTGGGTGGGTCAGGAACGAAAGCTGGTGATCATCATTAATCCTCCTTTCTGGAAAAGTGACGCAGCCTATATTTTGTATGTGCTGCTACTTGCTACGGGTGTTTATTTTGCCACCCGTTTGTATCGTCAGTCCCTGGAAAGAAAGAACCTCCGGAAGCTACAACTTTTTGAATACGAAAAGGAAAAGGAGATGTACCAGGCGAAGATCGATTTCTTCACCAATATCACCCACGAGATACAAACGCCTGTTACGCTTATTGCGGGGCCTATAGAGTGGCTGCGCAAGAAACTGGGGAAGGAGGATGCAGAAACGAATAAAAGCCTGACGATCGCCGAAAAGAATACGAGGCGGCTGGTGGAGCTGACGAACCAGCTACTGGATTTCAGGAAGACTGAAGCGAGCCAGTTTAGTTTAAGCTTTGTAAAAACAGATATTGTGGCCGTCATCAGCGACATCGTGACCGGTTTTAAAGAACAGGCTGCGGCCAATAGTATTGCATTGGAAACCGAATTGCCCGCCCACCCTTTCTTTGCTTTTGTGGACCGGGAGGCTTTCATTAAGATCAGCACCAACCTGGTATCGAATGCTGTAAAATATGCGGCCTCCAGCGCTGTGGTACGCATACCTGCCGTAGAAAGCTCCGACGAATATTTTACGATCCATTTTATCAATGACGGGAAAGCTATTCCGGAAGAATACAGGCAACAATTGTTCGAGCCGTTCGTGCGGGTGCGTGGTAATAACAAACCTGGAACCGGCATTGGCCTGTCGCTGGCCCGATCGCTTACTGAACTGCATAGCGGGACCCTGCAACTGGTTTCTGCAGAAAAGGATTCCATTATTTTCGAACTGCGGATGCCGGTGCATCAGCAATTTGAATTTCAATTAAGCAGCTGGAAAAAAATAGAGTAGTATGACTGACAGTATCCTTATTATCGACGACAATGAAGATATCCTGGATTTCTTATCTGTGGTTTTGGGCAGTACTTATAAACTGCATCTTGCCGCCAATGGGGAAATTGCCCAGACCATTTTGGATAACGAAGTGATCAACCTGATCATTTCGGACATCATGATGCCGGGGATCGATGGGTTTGAACTGTGCCGGCGGATCAAATCGAATGTGGAGTATTGCCATATTCCGATCATCCTGCTGACCTCCAAGAACACCAATAAAGCACATATAGAGGGGCTGGAAGTTGGGGCAGATGCCTACATTCAAAAACCTTTCTCTACGGAATTATTGCAGGTGCAAATTGTGAACCTGCTGAAGAACCGCCGTAAAATAAAAGAACATTTTGCCAGTTCGCCTTTCGACGATGTGGCTGTAATGGCGCATTCCAAAACGGATGAGGCCTTTCTGCGCAAACTCGACGAGTATATAAAGGCCAATATCAAAGAACCCAATATCGAGGTAGACATGCTTGCGGACCATATGTTTATGAGCCGTACTACCTTTTACCGCAAAATAAAATCGCTCTCTTCCTTATCACCCAAAGAGTTGATCGACATCACCCGGCTGAAAACAGCCGCCGGCCTGATCGCTGAGAACGAATATTCCTTATTCGAGATCTCCAAAATGGTGGGCTACAGCTCTCAAAGCCTATTCAGCCGTAATTTTCAGAAGTACTTCAATGTGTCGCCTATGGAGTATTTCAATTCGCTGCCGAGGAAGTAAACAGCTTATTCTCCCTGCGGACATGCAGCATTTTACTTTGTTATCTGGTCTTATTAAGGAATGTCTTTCAATCTATTATACCTGCTTTCACAACCGGCCATTTCCGGCCTTTGGGGCATTTTCCCGCGTCCAGCCTGCATTTGAGCCTTCTCCGCGTACTATTAGCCTACTATTACCCTACTATCAGCCTACGATTACCATACTTCTACCATGCTTCTGCCGGGAGAGTACTATGCCTGAGCTATGGCTGTACCATAGGAGCTCTATGGGAACCTGATGGCCCCGTTATGCACCGGATATGGTTGTCCTGCGCATCGATGTAGGTGGCTTGTGTCTTTGCGGTAGTTGTTGTGATGATCCATGTTGCACCATTGCGTGCATGATTAAAGTCAAGAAATTAAAAAAATTGTGACGTGATATGAGACTTTATGCGGTGGATCGTACCCTGCTCTGCCGGCACTGTTGTTTTGGGCTGTACAATGACGTAAGTTTATATAAAATCCATATACTATGCCAAAACAACTTGGACCTATCAAATTTCGCGGCCTCCTCGATGATGTCTGCGGGCGCAAGACTGAAGATGGTGATATCCTGCAACGCAAAACCGGTCCCACCCGGAAGCAGGTACTCAAGCACAAAAAATTTATCAATACACGGCGTAATGCGGCTGAATTTGGCGGTGCGGTGGCGGCCTCTACCCTGCTGCGGCGGGTGCTGGGCTACACGGTCAAAGCTGTGAAGCATTCGAAGCTGGTAAGCTATATGAACAAGCAGCTGCACGAAGTGGCGATGTCGGATACCGAAAGTGGCTGGGGAGAACGTTGTGTGAACAAAGGTGATCTGCAGTTGCTGGAAGGGTTCGATTACAATCAAAATTTGAGCCTGGATATTGCGTTGCCGGTGAAGCTTTCGCATGCGTTAGATATGGCTACCGGGCAGGTGCAATTGTCGGTGCCGGGTTGCATGGTACGGCACAAGCGGGTATTTCCCAAGGAGGCGACGCATTTCCGGATCGTGTCGTGTGCCGGGTCTGTGAACTTCGATAAGAAGCGTTGTTCGTTTCATATAGCTGAGAGTGAATTACTGCCACTGGGCAAGAAGATGGCCGCTTTTCAACTGAAGCATCAGCTGGCTGGTAAGCCGGGAGAAGTGATGCTGCACACCGCAGGGATCGTGTTTTACGAAGTAGTTGATGGGAAGGAACGTATGCTGCGTGGCGGGGTGTTAAAGGTTGTGGAGGTGACGAGAGTTGCGGCTGGTTCGCGTGTTGTTGAGAAAAGGAATATCAGCGGTATTGACAAGAATAGCGCACGGATGTCTGTACGACAGGTTAAGCAGCAGGCTTGCGCCCTTGTTTGTGTTGAGGACGACACACCTATTGTGCAGCTGGTGGTGGCGAAGAAGAGGACTTGCGCTCCTTGTTTATTGCCTGAGATGTTGTCTGAAACAGTAAGAGACATTACGATTGCAGTGGTGGAAGAAAGAGTTGTGCGTGAAATTGTAATGAATGATGTGGATCGTGTTGTTGATGAGATAATGGTTGATGTGCCGGCTGAAACAGATGACTTTATTGTGGGCATTATGGATGCAATGGGAACACCTTTACGAGGGGCTGTCGGGGCTTCAGATGGGCGAAGTCTTAAGGCGTGGTTAGGTAAGAAGAGGTGGCTGAAAGCCACAAAATAAAACTTCGAGGCTGCAAGCCTCGCAGAGCAAAGTAAGCCTTCGTTTGAGAAGAAGAGCCGGTTAAGGAGGTATATGGAAACGTAAGCGTATGATGGCCTATAGATTTATATTATAGGAATGTTTATTCTCGCTCATCACAAATGTGCTGTGTGTGCTTCCGATGCTTTTTACCATTCCTAATTTATTGAATACAAAATCCTGGTAGTGTCTCATGTCTTTGGCAAGCACTTTCAACAGGAAGTCGAAGTCGCCTGATATGTTATAGCATTCCACCACTTCTTTCAGTTTCATGATATCTGTTACAAAATTACGGCCAATGCTTTTATTGTGCTGTTTGAGCTTGATGTTGCAAAACACGATGAGGCCATAGTTCAACTTCTCCGCATCTATCAGCGCAATGTATTTTTTTATATAGCCCTCTGCTTCCAATCTTTTTACTCTTTCGAAGATGGGTGATTGAGACAGGTTTACGCTTGCTGCCAACTCCTTCATTGTCACGTTGGAGTTCTCGCCGAGCATTTTCAACAGGCGCATGTCTATATCGTCTAAAGGTGTGTCCATAGAATAATTTTCTTAGCAGGTATCGATTTTGTGCTTGTAACAGCAAATTTTGCTGCTAAATTAGCTTTTTAGCGTTTTTTATCCCAAATATTAACTTAACTAAAGAAAATAAATCTTTAAATATACATTTGTTCCCTAATAAGTGGCTGAAACAAAGGCTTTGCCCGCCATTCTTTATCAGCAAGTTGCGTTTGGAGAAGCGCTCCCGAACGAATATCTTAGCACGCGACTAAGGCAAAAGCCATGCGGTTGTGATGGCGGAGGCATTTGTGGGCCGTGAATGGAGGTTAATCAGTTATACCGATAATTCGTACAATAAGATATGTTCCTACACAAGATCAAGGCCGGTCAATCCGGTATTTTAACTTACGGCATTACGCCGCCCAAGATAACCGAAACTGACCCTCAGCGGATCGCGGAGATCGCAGGAAGGACGATTGCCAGGTTGATGCCGCTGGACATCGATGCGCTTATCGTTTATGACGTGCAGGACGAATCTGCGCGTACTGCAGTGGAAAGGCCATTCCCGTATATGTCTGCTATGGACCCTTTTGCCTTTGCCAGCGGTTATCTTCAGGACCTGCGCATTCCCAAGATCATTTACCGTCCTGCGGGAAAGTTTTCAAAGGATGAGTTATCGGATTGGCTGGATGGTCTTCACAAGCATGGGTTCTACCCTGTGTTTGTGGGCGTTCCAACACCTGGATTTGCCGTAAAAACAACGCTGACGGAAGCTTACGAGCTATGGAGCAAGCATAAGGATTCATCTGCCGTGGGCGCCGTTACTATTCCGGAAAGGCATGCGGTGCTGAAGGATGAAGATAAGCGGGTACTTGAAAAGGCGGGCTGTGGCGTTACTTATTTCATTTCTCAATGTGTATTTAATTTGGCGTATGCCAAGAAAATGATTGAGGACCTGGAAGATACCTGTAAAGCGCAGGGTGCTGCAACGCCTACGATCATTTTCACGCTTACTGCCTGCGGCTCGGCGAGGACCATGGATTTTATGGACTGGCTGGGCATTCATCTGCCCGACTATGTGAAGGAGGATCTGACCAAGGCTGAGGATATGCTGGGACGGTCTGTCGGCATTTGCCTGGACATCGCTGCTGAACTTATTGCATTTTGCTCTGCACGGTCTATTCCTTTTGGTTTCAATGTTGAAAGTGTTGCCATCAGGAAGGATGAGATCGAAGCTTCTATTTATATGGTGAACCGGATCGGTGAAATGCTGGAAGCGCAAGGCATCCGGCAAAAGCGTACTTCATCTGTAACGTTATAATTGAAATGATAGGGGGCAATGAGGGATGAGATTGTTCATTTTTTCATTGCCACCAGTTCTACATCATCTATCCATATACGGGTGTTGGCAGTCGTTGTTCCAAAGTACAGCGCAATGCGGTAGGTCCCATTTTCGGGTATCTGCAAAGATTGGTAATTCCCTTCATTTATCTGTGTAGAGACATTCATCACCTGGTCGATCACCTTGTCAGCTCCTTCATCGGCTTTTTCCAGCCGCACAATAAAGGAGGCCTGGCCGCTGGCCCGCGCTTTTAACTTAACGATAAACTCCTCTCCTTTCACTGCCTGGAAAGGCCAGTTCAACGATAGCGTTGCCGGCCTGGCGCCGGGACTGGTAATATCGACCCGTGCAGCTCTCTTTCCGGTAACAGCGCTTGTCGTGTCAATGGTAATGGTTCCTTTCATATCAGGGGCTTTCCTGATATTCCAGCCACCCAGGTTGTCATCGAAGCTACCATTCACCGTACGCCTGTATGCACTCATGCGCATTCCATAACCACGGGTGTCCAAAGGAAAAGCCTGTATGTCTGTAGCCCATTTTGTCCAGGCAGTATACATGCTGTCTACACGCCCGGGGTATTGCGTGGCCAGGTTTCGTTGTTCATTCGGATCGGCCCGCATATCGTACAATTCGAGGCTTTCTTTTTTGAATGACGTATTCTCAGGCGTTTTGGCCACCAGTTTCCATTGGCCATTTCGCATAGCGATATTGGCTTCGTGTTCCCAATAAATGGCGCCGCGGTTGTTTGACTTGCCAGCAAAATGAGGCGCCAGGCTTTTGCCCTGCAAAGGCACGATCTTATTGCCTTTATAGATTGCCGGATAAGTGGTATTGGCGACCTCTACACAGGTGGCCATGATATCCGACACATGTCCGTACCCACTTATAAAAGTATTGTTGAGCGAGCGGCTGATGCCGGCTGGCCAATGTACGATCAGCGGTGTGGCAATGCCTCCTTCGTGTGTATAGTGCTTGTATTGCTGAAAAGGCGTGCTGCCTGCATTGGCCCAGTGAATACGGTAACTTTCAAACGTTTCTTCCGTGCCATCCACTTCCTTGCTTTTGCCGCTACTGATGAATTCGGCACAGGCGCCGTTATCGCTCATAAAGAAGATGAGTGTGTTCTGCCATTGGTTTTTCTCTTTCAGCTTGGCAACGATCTTCCCGATGCCCTGATCCATGGCATCTATCTGCGCGGCATAAATGGCCATGCGCATGGCCATCTCTTGTTGTTTGGCAGGCGGCAGATCATCCCACGCCGGCACTGTGCTGTCGCGGGGCGACAGTGGCACGCCGGGAGCAAACAGTCCGATCTGCTTTTGCCGGGCAAGACGCTGCTGACGCAGTTTATCATAGCCGATCCTGTATTTGTCCTTATACTTGTCGATATCCTTTTGCAAAGCGTGTAATGGCCAATGCGGCGCTGTATAGGCCACATACATGAAAAAAGGATTGTTGCTGCTATTCACGTGCTCTTCTATATAACGCACGCTTGTATCGGATATAGCGTTGGTGAGATAAAAGTTATCGGGTGCTTTCCAGCTTTCATTATTGCTGTAGAGTACAGGGGTATAGTAATTGGCGCCGCCGGGTATAATGCCAAAGTAACGATCGAAGCCACGTTGGCGTGGCCAGCTTTCGATGACCTCTCCATCGATCTTACGTTCATTGGTAAGGTGCCATTTTCCTGTCATGTACGTGCTGTACCCGGCCGTTTTCAATACCTCGGCAATGGTAACGCATTGATTGTTGAGGTTATCCTGGTACGCAGGCGTGGTTTCCAGATCGGCTGCCGCCATCCAACCCATCCCGGCCTGGTGGGGATACAAACCGGTCATTAACGATGCACGTGTAGGACAACAGCGCGCCGCATTGTAGAATTGTTTATAACGAATACCATTTTTTGCCAGCGCATCCAGGTTCGGCGTACCTACTTCGCCGCCATAGGAGCCGATATCAGAAAAAGCCATATCATCTGCCAGTACAACGATGATATTGGGCTTCTGCCGCTGTGCTATGCTATTACACACCATTGCACACGCTATCATTAGACATCCAATTCTTTTCATATATTCGATCGTTAATGAGGACTGAAGTTACTTCTTAGCAATCAAAAACTCTTCAAATTACAATACTACCTTCCTGAGTTATCAGGCATAATCAGCTTCCAGTTTCCTTCGGAAATGACCTCGATACCGTCGTCGGTTAATTTAATGGCAGTCTGATCATCTATCAGGTAGGACGGCATGGGTAATGTAGCAGCCAGCTTTTCCAGGTTGACCATAGAATTCTCCGGAAACCATTCGTGATCTAAATGGGGATGTATAGCAAAATTAAAAATGCCCAATGATTTAGCGCTTTCCACTGGCAGCATATGCCTGCCGTAGGTTGTTCCGAAACTCGTCACAACCATACTGCCTGCACTTAAACCCACGTACACGATCTTGTCTACCAGCCACGGCAAGATGTCTGACAGAGAGGATTGCTGCATCCAGTAGGTCAAATACTGACAGTCGCCGCCTCCAACGAGCAAGGCGTCGGTCTCCAGCAGCATGGGCACCCATAGCTCCTGCTTAATGCTGGGTAGTGCGGTGAGCTCGAGTATCCCCAACGATTTCCAACCCATTTTACAAAAAGGATCGCCTAACGAGCCATCAATCACTCCCCGTATAATGTTGGCGCCGTTGGGTATGCCGTAAATCGCGGAAGGAACAAAAAGAGCGCTCGCCTCGGAAACCGGCTTTCCCAAGAGGTCAACCAGCGCGTTGTGAATGCTGGTGTTGCTGATGCCAGCGGCAGTAAGAAGAAGCTTCATAATTGCGAAAATGGAATAATAAGATCAACTGAACAAGGGGTAAATGCGACCAATTACAGGAAGTTTGCGCAATTGTTGCAACCTGTTAACTTTACTAGCGTGTAACAAAATTCTCAGTTATGAACCCCGGAATATCCGTAAACCATATCCTGCCCGATTCGACCTTTACCTGCTTTGTAATATCTTCCTTGTTCACACAAGCGGAGTGCGAAGCTTTATTAAGGCCCGACATCAAAAACTCATTTCAGAAAGCCAATTCGAACTACCCTACCTATTACAGAAATAACGACCGGCTCGTGATCGATAATGAAGCATTGGCAGATCAACTATTTCAAAAGGTTAAACCTTACCTGCCAGAGACGATTGAAACCGACTCCGCTATTCAGTCCGAAACCGGCACCTGGCAGCTACAAGCATTGAATACCAGGCTCAGGTTTTGCAAGTATGCCGCTAACCAGTATTTCCACCGGCATCTTGATGGCATTCATTACCGGAGTGATATCGTACAGTCCAAGCTCACCTTTATGATCTACCTGAATGGCGCTTCGGAATTCAAGGGAGGCAGGACACTCTTTTACAAAACAAAAGAAGATAGTGAGGTATGGGCAACTTATATCCCGCAACAAGGCGATCTCATCGTTTTCGATCACAATGTGTGGCATGAAGGCGAAGTACTGTCAGCAGGTGAAAAATTTGTATTGAGAAGCGACATCCTGTATGCAAGAATTTCCGGCATTCCGCGAAACAAGGAGCCTTTTGCCGGCCATCTGGGCTATATATGGTCATTACTAAAATTTGACGATGATACCATCTTAAGCGGCGGCAGGGATACCAGCATTAAAGCATGGACCACTAAAGGGGAACAAAAGCATTCTCTTAGCGGCCATCAGAATTCCATTCTCTGTATTGAGAAAATGGCTGACGACACCTTTATTTCAGGCTCAAGAGATCAATACATTATTGTCTGGAAACATTACCAGGCAGTACGAAAAATAAAGATCCATACGGCCATTGTCCTTTCCTTGTGTCGCATTTCCGACGAGGCTTTTGCATCAGGCAGCGGCGATAATATGATCCACATTGCAAACCTCGAAGGAACCATTCTACGAACTCTTACCGGACACACCAACTGGGTTTGGCAAGTGATAAAACTGGATGAACATACACTTGCTTCCTGTTCTGAAGACTGCTCTATTAAAATATGGAATATTGAAAGTGGCCAGTTGCTTGCCACATTTACGGATATCGATCCGGTAATAAGCCTGGCCTTCGATCCTGTTAACAAACGGCTGATCAGTGGCAATTTGAAAGGCGAGATCGCCATACGCACATTGGGACAGGATTATCAACAGCAACACCTGGCAACTTTTAGAGCGCATAGTGGCATTATAAGAACAATAAAACTCATCGATGCTGCTACCATAGCAACTGGTGGAGAAGACAACAAAGTAAAGCTTTGGCGTTTTGACGGACAACTCCGTGCCGAATTAGAACATCAGAACTTTGTACAAGCCATTGAGCAATTGGATGCCGGCAAAATAATCAGTGCTTCCTATGATGGAACAATCAAGACTTGGATGGTATAAGCATGGCAATTTTCACACATTTTAAGCAGATTGAATGTAATCTTATGCAAAACCTCGTTTTACTGCATCATCTTATCAAAGCCCTCATCATGAAGCGACATTTATTCTTTGCAACTCTTCTTTTAGTAACACATTGCTGTTTTGCACAGACCCAACCCATAGACAAAACAAAGCATATAAATCTGCCAGTTTATTTAATCGAATTGGAACAGATCTCAGGCCGGGACTCCATTGTTCACATAGATTCAACGTATGGCTTTCAAATAACTATACCCAAATGGTGGCATATAAGAGAGACACCACCTAATTTGTTTGGCGGAACGTTCCCTCCCGTAGACTCAATTGAGAATGCATTGGTCTTTAAATGTTTCAACAAAACTGAATTCAAAAGCATAGACGATTTTGAGAACTGGGTTATTAAAGATTATAGTATAGGTGAATCTCCCAAGTGGAGCAATCAGAGCCAGCATAGAATGCTCCTGAAAAAAGAATTGACAACATTTAAAGAACTGGGCAAATCCTATAAAACCCAGTTATTAAAAGGAGGCAAGATTTATGACTGCTGCTACATAATAACGCAGACAAGTACTGCTTACATCTGGATTGACTTTACAGCCACAACCACAACTTACCCAAAAAACTTTGACAGGTTCAAGGAAATCGTCAGCCTCTTTAAAAGAATATAGAAAACGGCGGATAAGCTCTCTGAAGGTGTCATCTACATAATAAGAATACTAATAGCAGTTATCATTTGGATGATTTTACTTTCCCACTCTCCTTCCTGAAATTTACTACGACAAAAAAAGTAGTAAATTATGGAAGGTCAACAATCAAACGAGATCAGCCGTCGTCGTTTTATAAGTTCTATGGGAATATTGGCTGCAGGGTGCTGCGTATCTCCAAAGCGGATCTTTGCACAGGCGGAGAGCCCGGTAATCACCATCACCAATGCTGCAAAGACAGCCAGGATCAATGTTACCAAACTGCGCGGCAACATCAGCATGCTGGAAGGATCGGGAGGCAATATAGCCGTTCTTACCGGGGCTGAAGGTAAACTGCTGGTCGATGCAGGTATTGGCGTCTCCAGGCCGAACGTATTGGAAGCACTTAACAGTGTAAGTAAGGAGCCGGTCAAATACCTCATCAACAGTCACTGGCATTTCGACCATACAAGCGGGAACGAGTGGCTGCACAAGGCGGGTGCAAAGATCATCGCCCAGGACATTACCCGCAAACACCTTTCAACAACCACCAGAGTGGATGATTGGAACTATACGTTCCCGCCACTTGCAGCAGGAGGGCTGCCCACCACCCTTTTCAAGACTGAACATACACACTATTTCAACGGAGAAAAGATTGCAGTAAAAGCTTACTCACCTGCTCACACAGACGGAGACAGCTCCATCTTCTTCCCCCATGCGAATATCCTGCACGTAGCCGATACATTCTGGAATGGATACTACCCTTTCATTGACTACTCAACCGGCGGGAGCATCACCGGTATGATCAAGGCGGCAAAAATGAATATGGACAGTACAACGAACGAAACCATCGTGATCCCGGGACACGGCCCGATCGGAAACAGGCAGCAACTGATTGAATTCCATGAAATGCTGTCTGCAATACACGCTACAATAGCAGCTTTAAAAAAGCAGGGTAAATCGCTTGAGGAAGTATTGGCGGCCAAACCAACAGCCCCTTATGATGCAAAGTATGGTGGATTCGTGATCGATGGTAAATTCTTTACACGGTTAGTTTATAAAGGAGCATAATTATGAAACCTATTGCAGCGTTTTTGGCAGGCAGTGAAGTAACGCTGGTGAACTTCCTGCGCATCGCTATTTTTATTGTGATGACCTGGATCGGAGCGTTGAAGGCTTTTCAATATGAAGCAGATGGCATCGTCCCTTTTGTGGCAAATAGCCCTTTGATGCGTTTCTTCTACCGTGACCCGGCAGATTATAAAAAGCATATGAATAAGGAAGGCGAAGTGGTACCCGCTAATATTGAATACCATAAACATAATGGCACTTATGTGTTTGCCTATGCCCTCGGAGCAGTTATTTTTGTAATAGGCCTATTGACCCTCGCCGGAATATGGTTTGCTTCCGTTGGTATGGTAGGAGGATTGCTTACTGCCATCATGTCTTTGGTGACGCTCTCTTTCCTGATCACTACCCCCGAGACGTACGTACCCAACCTTGGTGGCCCCAACCACGGATTTCCTTACCTGTCCGGGTCCGGCAGACTGGTTATCAAAGATGTGATCATGCTGGCAGGTGGATTAATTGCCGCTTCGGATAGTGCCAGGCAGTATTTAGAACTTAACCGCTGACAAACAAACACCCTAAGGATTAATGGTACGCTTATCCCAGTTTTTCATCATATCGAGCACACTTTTATCTGCCAACGAAGAAAGAAAGGTTGCAAATTCCTCATCGGTAAGCTTTTCTTTCTTGCTTTTAAGCGCATTCCATAAAATGCCGCCCACCTGCTTTCCTCCTGCATTATAGATATCAGCAGCAGCGGAATGCCAGCGACATTGATACCACCCGTAGTTTTTGGGATGGAACCGGGCAATCTCTTCATATCGTTCTTCAATATCCCGCAAGCTGGTATATTTAAATTCCCTGGCCCCGGCAGCTATAACCATCTGCGGAAAAATGGTTAGCGCAGGCAGTAATGCCGGCTCATTTTCTGCGATGTAGGTATGCAATAATAGATTGACAAACAACTCTCCCATCCATGGGCGCTGCATAATAATCCCAGCCTGATTATGAAAAGCATGTCCCAGCTCATGAACAGCCAGCAAGTCGAAAAAAGGCTGCATGCTCAACTCTCCTTTACTGTTTTTATACACTGCCTGGATTTTATCGCGTAATGGTTGCGGCAATTGGTCCAACGGAGGCAGGAAGCTTTTCCAGAATGGATTATCCTGACTGGCCACAAACAGTGTTTTGCTGGCATTATTGTAATGCGGCATGCCATACACTGCGCCCATAGTGGTATACTTTCTCCAATCTGCGGTATCTAAGATAAGTACTGTCACTACAGGTTTGAACTCCAGCATTCCTGTATAATACGCCATCGCTTTATCTATATGCCGGGCAATAAAATTAGCGCGCTGTTCATGGCCAGCGCTGTAATAAACCCTGGCAGTATGATCTTTTAAGTTGGGAAGTTGTTCGAAAGACTGGGCCCTTGCCTGTTGAATCAGGCTCCCGGCAATTAATAACAGTTGAAGAATCGACTTTAGCATAGCTTTGATTTATAACACAAAGCTCGCCGCATATGCTAAAGTCAAATAGTACAAAAACGACATTATAAACGCAGATCGGCCTGAAAACGGACCGGCGTTTTCTCCAGCTCTTTTTCAATAATACCTGGCGCCACGCCCGCAAACGTTTTAAAGTCGCGGATCATATGCATCTGGTCAAAATAACCGCATTCATAAGCGATGCTGGTCCAACTGATAGCAGGAAGATTTTCCCGTAACCGGTAGGCTTTTGAGAAACGGGTGAGCCGGGCATACAATTTAGGCGGCAAGCCGATCCGGTCTTTACATACCCGCTCAAATTGCCGGAGGCTAAGACAGGCCATGGAAGCTATCCGTTCAATCGCCACATTGCCATCTAAGCGTAACAATTCCAGCATGGCCATATCGAAAGGCAAAGCCTTTTTCAACACCTTCATTTTTTGGAGTAGGAAAGTTTCAATGACGCCATGAATTTCATCAAAAGATTGGGCTTCCTGCAACCTGTCATTTACCTCCTTCAATTCATTACCAAAAATATCGGTTGCATCATAGCTTTCATCCACCATTTCAATCATGGGTATTCCCAACAGCCGGTACAGACCTCCCGGATGAAAGCCTACCCGGACGGCTTTATGGTTTTTATTGATGTCGAGGGTAACCTTGGTCAGTTGCGGCCCCACAATGACGCTCCGTGGCTGCAATAAAAAGTGAGTGCCTCCTTCTTTTTGAACACTGATGGGGTCATTGATATAAAAGAATAAAGAGTTCTGCGGTGTTGGCGGATAAGGACAAAGGATGGGAGCACTATGCTTGTCCGCTTCTACATGCACGATCATAATACAGTTAATAAATTCCTGTAATAGCATATGGGGCGTGTAAAACCTGACCTTCACCTATTGTTTTATGAAATTTAACCAAAAAAACCGGCCTGACAAAGTTGTATAAATGATGAGGAGTTTAAAGGATGTATACAGGTAAAAAAGAAGGACTATTTGACTTAGCTCAATACAACAGCATCGGTCAGCGCCCTGTATCCCTTACCGGTTTTCCTCACCAGGATGATTTCCCGTTGCTGTACCGGTGTGTGAGGCGGCACAAAATCATCTTTTCTGACAAACACAGCAGTGTAAAGATTATAGACAGCAAGGATCAGTTTACCGGCTTTGGCGGCTATTTTCTGCTGCAAAAGGATAATAGTCTTTTTCATACAAGGGTTTAAATAGTTATTGAGGAAACAAATATGATAACTAAACAGCGGCCGGCATAATGAAACATAGTAAATGGTAGACAATACCTAATAAAGTGTAGAAAAAAAGCAGTAACCCGCAATTCGCCCAATAAATCCTCCCATTTACTAACTCATTCTTGCCTACAGGCATCATTTGATGCACTTTTGAGTCTCAATAGCATCACCATGAAATCATTAACTCTCTTCAGTGCCATGTCCATCACTCTGTTAGCAGCATTTACAACCGGCGATAGCCCAAAGGTCAAAGATTATCTCAGTGTGCCCGGTCCGCTCGCATTCAACAAAGGTTCTTATAGCCTTTCCTGGAGCTCACATCCCAGTGCCACCTATTATAAGCAGGAATACCTGCCGGCCGGCCAAACAAGTGATAAATACACCAGCATGATCTTACTGGAAGTGGCTACCGGCGACTTTACCCTGGCCGACCTCGTCAAATCCAAAACAGCAGAACTGGACCAGCGAAAGAAAACAGATCAGACCACCAACTATTCAGTGATTCAAAACCCTACTACAGGCGAGTACATGCTGGACTTCGTGATCAGCCAGGGCACAGGAGCCGTCGGCATTGTGGAATGGAACGTATACCGCTATGTAAAATTGAAAGATAAAGCAGGCGCCAAAGGCGTGCAGCTAATAAGCTACAGCAAACGAGCCTACGGAGATGCCGGTACTGCATTTCTCAAACAATTAAAAACAACCCGCCCTACCGACATCAATGCCATGGCAACTTATAAAGTGCCTGAAGTAAAGCAGTAAACCGATTCGGGTATATTTGAACGGAAGCCAGTAAGTGAAAACAAAGAACATGGCTTCTCATCGATCAAGTAATTTAATTGAAAATCAGCAACTTATATCACTTTAAACTCTATCAATGACGAAGCCTGTTAATTAAACCATTTTGGTATTCAACAACTTGTGTATATTAGAGAATTGGCGGCCAGCTATTCAAAAATGAATTCGATTGCTTTTGTTGATACCGAGATTGAGCCAAAAAGCCGAACGATTCTTGACATTGGAAGTGTTAAGGATAGTGGAAGTTCTTTTCACAAAAATTCACTAATCGAATTTGTTCAGTTTCTTAATGGAACGCAATTTATCTGCGGACATAATATTTTCAACCACGACATAAAGTATATTGGTAAGGTATTTAATGACGCAGGGATCGATTCTGCCAATATCATTGATACGTTATTTCTTTCCCCGCTCCTATTCCCCACCAAGCCATATCACGCTTTATTAAAGGACGATAAACTTCAATCAGAAGAAGCTAATAATCCATTGAATGATTCAATCAAGGCAAAGGATCTATTCTATGATGAAGTAGCTGCTTTCAAACAACAAGATGAAACGATTCAACAAATTTTTTATTCGTTATTAAACAACAAAAAGGAGTTTAATGCCTTTTTTCGTTTTATTGAATACACTGGACAGAGCATTGAACTTGAAAGCCTGATTCGAACGAACTTCAAAAATGAAATATGTGAACAAGTCGACATTTCGAAAATAATCACGGAGCAACCGGTGGAATTGGCATATTGTTTATCCCTCATTAATTCCTTTATCCAACACAACAAAATACATTCCATCACTCCACGCTGGGTGTTGAAAAACTATCCTGAAGTTGAACGCATACTGTTCCGGCTGAGGAATAATCCTTGTATAACTGGCTGTGTATATTGCAACGATGCGTTGGACGTGCACAAAGGATTGAAGCGTTTTTTTGGATTCGACAAATTCAGAACTTATGGATCCGAAGCACTGCAAGAAAAAGCAGTTAGGGCCGCTGTTCACAATAAATCAATACTCGCAGTTTTTCCGACAGGTGGTGGTAAGTCAATCACTTTTCAGGTGCCTGCTTTAATGAGTGGCGAAAGCTCAAAAGCATTGACGGTAGTCATCTCCCCACTCCAATCATTGATGAAAGACCAGGTAGACAACCTTGAAAATAATGGGATCACCGAAGCTGTGACCATAAATGGATTACTTGATCCAATTGAAAGAGCCAAATCCTTTGAAAGGGTGGAAGATGGATCGGCAACCATTCTCTATATCTCGCCGGAAGCATTGCGCTCAAGAACTATTGAACGGTTACTCTTAGGAAGGAAAATCGCTCGTTTCGTAATCGACGAGGCCCACTGTTTTTCCTCCTGGGGCCAGGATTTCAGGGTCGATTATTTGTACATCGGCGATTTTATTAAATCGATCCAGAAAAAGAAAAATCTGGAAGATGGAATTCCAGTCTCATGCTTTACTGCAACAGCAAAGCAAAAAGTAATAGAAGATATCCGGGACTATTTCAAGGAAAAATTATCGCTGGACCTTGAAGTATTGGCCTCAAAATCATCAAGAACAAACCTTCGCTATAAAGTTTATGAAAAAGGAAATGAAGATGAAAAATATCAGGCAGTAAGAGACTTGATTGAAGAAAAAGATTGCCCGACTATTATCTATGTATCAAGAACGAAAAAAGCCTTCTCGCTGGCAGACAGGTTAACAAAAGATGGCTTTATAGCAAATCCATATCATGGAAAAATGGAGGCAAAAGAAAAAATTGCCAACCAAAATGCTTTTATAAAAGGAGAAATTCCGATTATGGTTGCCACTTCTGCTTTTGGGATGGGAGTTGACAAAAAGGATATTGGGATGGTGATCCACTATGAGATATCAGATTCCCTCGAAAACTATATTCAGGAAGCAGGCAGAGCCGGGCGAGATGAAAATATGATGGCTGACTGTTTTGTACTATTCAACGAAGAAGATCTTAGCAAACATTTCATATTACTGAATCAAACTAAGCTTTCCATCAAAGAAATTCAACAGGTTTGGAAAGCGATAAAAGAAATTACAAGATTTCGTTCAACTGTTTCGAACTCAGCCTTGGAAATTGCGAGAAAGGCTGGCTGGGATGACAATGTGGTAGAAATTGAAACAAGAGTAACAACAGCCATTGCAGCTTTAGAAGAAGCCGGATATTTGAGACGTGGACAAAACATGCCCAACATTTTTGCAAACAGCATTCTATCCAGAAATGCACAGGAAGCTATTGACAAAATAAATGCCTCGTCAAGGTTTGAAGAAAAGCAAAAAGAAAAAGGGATCAGGATCATTAAGAAACTTTTTTCCAGTAAAAGCAGGAAGCAGTCAGAAGATGAGACTGCTGAGTCAAGGATCGATTACATTAGTGATCATTTAGGAATTGTGAAAGGGGAAGTGATAAACATAGTAAACCTCCTGCGTGAGGAAAAAATTCTTGCGGATGCCAAGGATCTTACTGCCTTTATAAAAAAAGGAGAAAACAAAAACCGTTCTCTTAATATCGTTGAAATTTTCAGCAAGATTGAAAATTACCTGCTTACTATATTTGAAGAACAGGAAAAAACATTTCACATCAAGGAGCTGAACGAAGACGCAGAAATTAAAGGTTGCGAAGAGGTAGATATTAAGAAGATTAAAACCACCATCAACTTCTGGTCTATAAAAAACTGGATCAAACGGCAGAACCTGGAATACTCTAAGAACCACCTCGCAGTCATTTGTCTGCATCCGAGAGAAATACTGAAAAAAAGGTTAGAAAGACGACACGAGTTGGCAAAGTTTATAGTCGAACTTCTTTACAAGAAGAGTAATTCAAACCCTTCTGAGAACGACGCCACGAAAGAAGAAGTCCTGGTTGAGTTTTCAGTACACGAATTAAAAGAATCATATGAACAGAGCCCAAACCTATTCAAATCGAACGTAAGCATCGATGATATTGAAGATGCGCTATTTTACTTATCGAGGATCGAAGCAATAAAAATTGAAGGGGGATTTCTTGTTTCCTATAACCGGCTGACTATCGAACGGCTCGAACAGGACAATAAGAAACGGTACAAAGTGGAAGATTACCAAAAGTTAAATCAATTCTACGAAAATAAGGTTCAGCAAATCCACATTGTCGGAGAGTACGCCAAAAAGATGATTACAGACTACCAGGATGCGTTGCAGTTTGCTGAAGATTACTTTCAACTTAATTATACATCATTTCTTAACAAATACTTCAAAGGGGCCCGCCAAAATGAGATAAAACAAAACCTGACCCCCGCTAAGTTCAGACAACTTTTCGGAGAACTTTCTCCAACACAACTAAAAATAATCAAAGACAACGAATCAAAATACATCGTGGTTGCAGCAGGCCCTGGAAGTGGTAAAACAAGGGTACTGGTCCACAAACTCGCTTCACTGCTCTTGATGGAAGACGTAAAACATGAGCAACTACTCATGGTCACTTTTTCAAGAGCAGCAGCGACAGAGTTTAAGAAACGCTTATTAAAGCTTATTGGGAACGCCGCCAACTACATCGAGATAAAAACTTTTCACTCCTATTGCTTTGATTTGCTTGGGAAAGTTGGAAGCATCGACAAATCAGATGCAATACTAAAAAAGACAATAGAAAAGATTAAAAACAAGGAGGTGGAAGCAAGCCGGATCACAAAAACTGTGTTGGTAATAGATGAGGCGCAGGACATGGATGAAGATGAATTTGCCTTAATAAATGCGCTAATGGAACAGAATGAGGAAATGAGAGTGATTGCAGTTGGAGATGATGATCAGAATATTTATGAATTCAGAGGAGCAAGCTCAAAATACCTTGAACAGTTTATCCAAGCGAACAAAGCTACCAAACATGAATTGGTTGAAAACTACAGGAGCAAGAGCAACCTCGTTAATTTTACCAACCAGTTTGTAGCACGTATTAGCAACCGGCTGAAAGAGACCCCAATCATTTCCCATCAAACAAGCAATGGATATATCAGGCTGGTCCGTTATCAAAGCAATAATCTTATTACACCATTGGTGAACGACATTATCACAACCGACCTTATCGGAACAACTTGTGTGCTCACGAAGACGAATACAGAAGCTCTTCGCATTACAGGTCTTCTATTGAAAAATGGTATCCAGGCAAAATTGATTCAAACAAATGATGGATTCAGCCTCTTTAATCTACTGGAAGTCAGATACTTTTTAAGCCTATTGAACGGGGCCGAGGATGTCTTTGTAATCAGTGATGAAGTTTGGGAAAATGCAAAGCGAGCGTTAATAAACAGGTTTCAGGCCAGCACCAATTTAGAAATTTGCATGAACCTGATCAGAGATTTTGAATCTACCAATACGAAGAAAAAATACAAATCAGATTTAGAGGTTTTCATCCGTGAATCCAGGCTGGAAGACTTTTTTAATGAGAACGGAGAAACTATTTTCGTTTCAACAATCCATAAAGCTAAAGGAAAAGAGTTTGACAATGTCTTTCTAATGCTTGAAAATGTCAATACTGCTACCGATGAAGAAAAGCGTCTTTTATATGTTGCCATGACGAGAGCAAAACAGAATTTGACAATTCATTCAAATGCAGGCTATTTCGATGAGTTCTCAGTAGAAAACCTGGATCGAACGGAGGATTGGGAATTGTATCAGCCACCCAACGAAATCGCGATGCACCCAAGTCATGGAGATGTCTGGCTGGATTACTTCATCAACAAGCAGCATCTCATTACTCAGCTTTCGAGTGGGGACACCTTGATTTTGGAAGGAGACGAATGCTTGAATTCGAAAGGGCAACCGGTTCTAAAATTTTCAAAATCATTCATTACACAAATTGAAGATTTGAAAACAAAAAATTATACATTAAAGAGTGCCAGGGTGAACTTCATTATCTATTGGTTGAAAGAAGGAGCTACACAAGAAATAAGGATTATCTTACCAGCGCTTTTCTTTGAAAGGAAAACATAAATATATACATGTTTCGAAAATCAACCACCACTAAAGAAGCAATTGTCATCTTTTTATTCATTGGATTATGGACATCCCTCACTGCACAGAAAGCACAAAACAAAAGTGAAAGATACGCGGACGCCTATAAAAAATACCTAAGCGCTACTTGCCCAATCCCCCAAGACAGCATTCAACACTTTGTTTATTTCTCACGGGATAGAGAAAAGATCATTGATCACCCATTGCTTTTGCATCCCATGTTTAAAGGTGCTCAGATCATGTATTCCTGGAGAGACTTTGAGCTACAAAAAGGCGAATATGACTTTTCCATTTTAAAGCAGGATTACGAATACCTTAAAAAATACGGCAAAAGAATATTCATCCAGTTACAAGACGTCACCTTCAATCCAACATACAAAGCAATACCCGACTATTTATTAACGGATGAATATAATGGCGGCGCTACATTACAATACAACGATAAAGGAAAAGCCGAAGGATGGGTAGCAAAACGTTGGAATAAAAAAGTAAGAGAACGATTTGCCTTGTTGCTCCAGGCGTTGGGGGCAGCATTTGATGGAAAAATAGAAGGCATCAACCTGCAGGAAACAGCCATTGGCGTAAATCCTAAGACAGACGCGAGCTTTTCTGAACAAGGTTACCTCAATGGATTAAAAGAAAACATGCTTGCCCTGAAAAAGGCTTTTCCGTCTTCTGCCACTATGATATACGCCAATTTTATACCCGGAGAATGGCTTCCCTGGGAAGACAAAGGATACCTGCGCAGCATATACCAATATGGTGAAGAAATTGGTGTGGGGCTTGGTGGCCCGGACTTGATGGTGACAAGAAAGGCACAACTCAACCACGCGCTGGCTATGATGCATGAAGGACGCTATACCGTTCCCATTGGTATTGCCGTACAAGACGGCAATTATATCGGTAAAACCGGCGCCGACGCAGATTACGAGGAAGACGGCGTCAAAGGAGGCAAATCACGGAAAAACATCGTCCCCTTATTGCATGGGTTTGCAAAAGACTTTCTAAGGGTAAAGTATATGTTTTGGGTAGATCAGGAACCCTATTTCAAAGAAGATGTACTGCCTTGTTTTTCGGGAACCAGATAAAAACGCCAATACAATTATTCGGCTCCGGGAATAAAGATCTTACCCGTTTCTTTGTCCATATATCCACGATAGCCATTGGGCATTTCTACGTACCATGCTTTAAGACGCTGCTCTTCGGCCAATACCTGCTTCAGTACCGGCTTACTGAGCTCTGTAAGATCCCTTCGCAAAACGCCTATCTTATTGTTCAGCGTTGTTTCCAGGAAAAAGGAATGAACATTTAACTCTCCGATATTATCGTATATAAACGGGACCAGCACTTCTCCTTTAAGACCAATGATACCGGCCTTCCCATCTTTTACCGCTTTTATAAGAGCGGGTATCTTATTCACCTCATCGTAGAACGATACCTTTTCGACGTCTGCATAGCCTTTCACTTCAAAAGTCTGGTGCACTTTGGTGCCTCCGGAACCACGGGTCTCAATGCTCAGCTTCCAGTTGCCACCTCCCATGTTATACACATACAGGTCTTTCGGATTCAACCCCTGATCCCGGTCATTTGTCGCCTCTACGTTGGCGATACCAGCTCCTGCTTGTTCTTTACTACCTGCCTGGGCCTTTGGTGGGGGTATGGGTTTGCCATTATAGTCGAGATATGTCTTTACTCCCTTAGCCGTTAAAGCAATAGCTATTTTATTGTAGCGAAAGGTTTGCACGATCTCATCGTATTGGGCAGGAACGACCCAGGTGTTGGTTTTTGCGTCGAGCACGCCAAATTTGCCATTTGTTTTTACCACTGCCTTGGTCGTGTATCCTTCGTACTGTTGCGGCAGAAACTCGGCAATACCCTGGTAAATGCCTTTTCCTATTTGTTTGCCGGTAATGCCACTAATGAAAATCGTCTGTGTATCTTTTTGAACAATGAATATCTTTTCAGGGCAGCCACAATAATGCCAGAGTTGGTTATAGGGTTCTTGTGATATTACCTTGCCGGTCTTGAGATCGAGTATAACGAATTTGGTGTACCCTTCTTTGGTAAATCCATTGCTTTTTGCATATCCCTGGCCAAACCCTTCCCGGTAGGCATACAATTTATCGTATGTAAAATTGGTCAGGATCTTCCCATCGCGGCCAATGGCACCATATCTTTTATCTTTAATGGCGATGCCATAAGATTCTTTGTCAAAAAACACCGTAGTGTCGAATTGCGGTTTGGCAATTATTTCAAGATTGGCATTGGTCAATCCCCAACGATGACCATCAGAATAGGGATAAATAGGAGACTGTGCAGTACTTTTCAGCGAGCATAGTATCAGGGACAGATAGGCGATGTTTTTCATATATATGGATTCGGACATAAAGATATATAACAGCCTGACAAATACAAGTGGTACATTTGGCAGCCCAAACAGCATTATACAAATGAAAACTCCGACACCTATGCGGCATTTTTTGATGGCGGCATTACTGATAGCAGCGGCCTGTAATCCTGCCAGTAAAGTAAGTAACGAAGAAACGTCCCTATCTACAACGGCTTACGTGACCTCTACCAGGCAACTCAAAAGCGACAAGATCCCGGACAGCATTTTCCAGATCCCCACCCTACGCAGGCTTACCGTGAACGGCGGTGGCTGTAATCGCAGTGCGGGAAATAACAATGCCAACTGTTGGATGATCCGTGAAATTCCTGCCGAAATATCGAATCTGCAACAACTACAATTACTGGAACTAAAAGCCAACGACCTGCGTACCATTCCCCAGGAACTGGCCTATCTGTCGAAGCTGAAGACACTTGATCTTTCAGACAATCCTGCGCTGACGAATGTGAACCCTGTCACTAAACTGGTAAACCTCGAAAACCTGTATTTATATGGCTGTGACCTGCAGGTACTGCCTGCCGACATTGACAACCTGGTAAATCTTAAACAATTAGGATTGGCAGGCAATCGTATTGGTGCAGCGGAACAGGAACGGATCAGGCAAGCCCTGCCGAATTGTAAGGTCTCTTTCTAAGGAACAATTATATAAGGGAGGCTATAGGAAGTTGTGAACGCCCTTAAGAAGTCACTACTTTTGATTCCGAGCGGGTGCCGCTGTACAATTCATATTCTAACAGGCGGCAGTCGATAATACTGGTATAAAACTCTATACGCCTTGTAGCTTTCAGGCCAATCTTCTTGGCAAGGTCAAGGTTTCCGGTAAATACATAGCCGAAATAACCGCCACATTTTTGTTTCATGAAGTCGCCAATACGGCTGTATGTTTTTTCCAGCTCCGCTATTTCACCCAGCCGCTCTCCGTATTCAGGATTCACATAAAAGATACCGGGCACATTTTGCGGCACTTCTGTGGCAGCAAAATCACAAACGTCAAATTCTATCAGGTTGGCAACACCGGCAGCCACTGCATTCTTACGGGCATTCTCGATGGCCCTGGCGCTGTAATCGGTAGCGATGATACGAAGACCGGGCACTTCTTTGATCTGCTCTTCCAGCCGGGCATCCTCTTGAAAATATACCTGCTCATCATAGCCCTGCAGGTGCATAAAAGCATAGTTGGTCCTGAACAGGCCCGGCCTGCGGTTGGTCGCGATCATGGCTGCTTCGATCGCAATAGTACCGGAACCACACATAGGATTTACGAAAGGGCTTACCCTGTCCCAACGGGTAGCATAAATGGTGCAGGCTGCCAGCGATTCCAGCATTGGCGCCTGACCGGGTATTTTGCGGTATCCATGACGGGCCAGTGAATCGCCCGAGGTATCGACAAACACTTCGGCCTTATCCTCTTTCCAAAATAAATGTATCACAGCGCCAGTCAAAGCAGAGCCGGTGGAGGGGCGTATTCCTTTTTTGTCGCGCAGCCTGTCGACGATGGCGTCTTTTACACGCAGGTTGGCATACATGTTATTATTGATGCTGTCGTTGCTGACATTGCTGGTAATGGAAAAATAACCGCCATCGGGCAAGATGTCTTCCCAGGGATAGTGAAGCAAAGTCTTGTAGACCTCGTCAGCATTACGGGCCTCAAATGATTGAAGACTATACAACACCTGGCTGGCGCAACGGAGGTTCAGGTTGAGCCTGATACACTCATTGACGGTTGCTTTTAGCTTTACGCCGGTAACAAAAGTTTCTATGATGTCAAAGCCAAGCTCCTTTACCTCCTGTTCGAGGTAAGGCATCGTTCGCTTATGACAGGTAATGGTAACAGCCCCGGGGGTAGTATAAATATCCATACTGCGCGAAAGTAAACCTTCAGGCTGGTTGTAGCAAAAGTTGTAGAAGCGGTCACCACTTCAATGCAGAAGAGCTGATCACTTTTGTCTGGGGGTTTAGCGTATAAAGGGTCTTATCGTCAGATGAAACCGAAAAATCGACGATGTCATTCTTTAAGTTAATTTCTTTGACAGGATTCCCTTCCCAATCATACACGAATATTCTATTGCCGTAAAACCGGTGGAACGATTGAAAGGAATAACCGGAAAACAGCAAGTAGAAATAGTTGGTGGTAACGTGCCCCTTCAGGAAACCGTACTGCGTTTCCCGGCCTGGTGTGGCTTCCGTTACCCCTGCGTTATTTTCGAAAGGTGCGAGTTTCGGCAAAAAACCTACCGGTCCCTTGATCTTCTTATGCTTTCCATTGCCAATATCCAACAGCTCTAATTGATCGGAATACCGGCAAGCCAGCAAGAGTTTTGTCTTATCCGGCTTTAACAGCATAAAGCTCTCATATGACATTTTATTGACCCTCGACGAACCAATATTGGTATCCTGCTCGTAAGACAGGAGTTGCTTATTACGTGTACTATCTAAAAAATTAATATACACGAGCTTTCCATCTGTATCATAATTACCACTGAGCAATGCCTCGTTTCGATTTAAAAGCATAGCATCATAATAAAAAACCTGCGGAGTGATACGATATTCCGAATAGTAGTCTATACCTGCATTACCTTTTAATACCGTATCTATATTGGCTACAATGAAGCCATTTTTGCCTACATCGAATACCCATACCAAACTGTCGGAAATACCAAAGGACATAAATGCCAGGGTCCCTCCTCTCCTTTGGCTTGCAGGCAGGATATTATTAACTGCTTTTTTTTGACCAATATCGAATACCCGTACATGGTGTGGGTTACGGTTCAGGTTATTTACCACCAGCAACAGGGAGTCCCTGTATATAGTCATCAACTGAGGCGTTGGCAGATCTACATCGACCAGACTGGTTTCTACCTGAGGCGCAGCAGTGGTAAACTTGTCTGCATCGCTTGTATTCTTTACATTACCTCGCACTGTAGCACAAGCATAAATACTACTCGTAATATAAAAGAGATATAAAAAGTGAAGTATTTTAGGCATAGACAGTCTTGTAATGGTTGGTTCGTTAGCGCCCACTTAATGCTTGTTTGAAATTCTGGAAACATATCGTACTTTGGTAATCTATGAAACCCTGCCAGTTAGCTTTCCCTATTATTATCCTTCTCATTTTTTCTTGCAAAAACAGTACTTCTGTTACGACACAGGAAGATACGACCAAAATTACTTCAAAAGATACAGCCAATTATGTAGATGAGCCTGGCTATCCAGTGAAATACGTCGAACACGCACGGCTAAAAATAAAAGATCAGGTAATCTTACTGACCTCCCGGTTTGCTGTAGTGAATGGAAAGGTAGATGAGGAATGTCAATATCATGCTTCCTCGAATTATTTCATATACGTGAATGAAAAGACTGGAACATCTGATACACTCGAGGCTGAACTTGAAAGCCTTGGAGGCTGTTCAAGATGCAAATACATTCTCCGGGACATGACTGAACACTTTCAGTCAGAAGATCTCATTGTACAAATCGTTACGCCATCAACAGATATCTACTACACCAATTCGTTTGTTGGATTCCGGAACGGCAAGTTCCAGCATTTTTTTTCGATTGATGATACCCGGGAAGAGGGCATTGAGCTTCATCGGGAAGATTCAAAACTAAGGGGTAATATAGCTGGCCGTGATGAAGTAGTAGAAAACCTGGAATTTGACTACCCGGTAGAGATCGATACGGAAACGTTTGAGGTTAAAAACATCCGGCCCGTTAAACAATATATCGGCTGGAACACAAAGGCAACAGAATCATTCCGGGCATACCGGGTCATTGCCGGACGGGTCGATAGTTTGCTGGTGGCGGTGAAGGCAGGCGATGAGGTAACTATAGATACTTTGTACCGCACATTGGGGAAGGTGCGTGTGTACGTAGCAGATTCGGTGATGGTGGAGATCAAAGTTGAAACTGCCCGGAAGAAACTGGGACACAATACCGCAGGATAACTGTATTATCTCTCCATTATTTTAATATCAAAAAGAACAATCATTGACACGCCCCGCTTCAAAGAACCTGCATTTGACCGTCTCCATACTTGTTATCATTCCCGTTGCACTGGCGTATGGTGTATACCCGCAAAGGATGCTGCCCTGGCTGTTTGACTTTAAAGTAGACAATATCAACCTGGCAAATATTTTCAGGGCTATGATGGGTTTATACCTGACCATGTCCGCGGTTTGGATTATGGGCATTGTTAAACCCCGGTTATGGACCACGGCCACCATTACCAATATTACTTTTATGGGAGGGCTGGCGCTTGGCAGGTTAGTTAGCCTGGCTTCAGACGGCGTTCCAGGCAAATATTTTCTAACAGGGCTGGTGTTAGAGCTGGTTCTTGCTATATGGGGAATAATAAACCTGAAGAAGTATGGAACTGATTATAAATGATATTCAGGGACTTAGAAATGATCTAAAATTTCATCTTTAAATAACTGCCACCATTTACCCATAATGCGTCATATGCTGGTAAGATCATATGATCTTTTGCTTCATTGTAAAAACAAAACAGAAATTGACAGCATCAACAAAAGAGTTTTGGGAAAAGGCCTATCAAAGCAATATTGGCAGGTTGATTGGTATTTGCTACCGCTACACCAGGAACCACCAGCTTTCGGAAGATCTGGTACATGATGCATTTCTGAAAGCTATAGACAAGTCGGGGACATTTAAGGGCGAGGGCCAGTTTGAAGCATGGTTACGGCGTATCGTTGTAAACCATACGCTGCAACATTTAAGAGATCGAAAAAAAGATCCACACGTAGTGGATGTGATGCCAGATCTTATGTCACTGCATCCAATAGAAGAAAATATGCCCGCCATCAAAGCGGAAAGATTTACTGCCGCCGAATTGATGGAGGTTATTGACCAATTGCCTGAACACCATCGATTGGTTTTTAACCTATATGTGTTTGAGGAATTGACCCATGCACAAATTGGATCAACGCTCGGAATAAGTGAGGGTACATCAAAGTCACACCTTGCAAGAGCCCGCAGGAAGCTACAACAATTACTTACCCAAAAGATAAAGGAAGATCCTAACGAACCAGCGCAAAGAAAAGCCCTGATCCTCCTGCTGATTGGTGGTCCAAATGAAAACATGGACTCAATGTTTCGCGATACTTTTAGCGATTTTTCACTTCATTCCCAAAAGCCCTTATCGCTGGAGTCGATCCAATTCAGTAATCAGCCTATATTTAGACACCATTCATTTTTAAGATCTACCGCCAATATCATAGCTATATCGTCCGTCCTATCGATCATGCTCATCATTGCATTGGTTGCCAATAAAACAGAAAAGCTTGCACAAAAGACACCGGTAGTAAAAAATACCGTCTCAGACACTGCTGAAAAAAATATTACTCCTTTTCAACCTGCAATTGCCACCATCCGGGAAGATAGCGTCATTGTACAAACAAACTTAAAACAAAAGCCAATGAAGACATTAGATTCCCTGGCCCTGGCATTACTGTTATCAGTGGGCCTATCAAACGAGGTTACTGCGAACGATTCAATGAAACCTCCCATTGAAACATACAGTCAGGTGGAGGCAAAGCCTTCGGCAGATACCCCAGTTGTCAATCCCCCATCGAATGTAACAGAAGCACCCCATACCGTTCGACAAACAAGTGGCACCTTTCGCGCTTCCTCCCTTAATTGGTCGGACAAAAACAAAGAAGTATATTTTGAAGGACAAGTCCGCGTTAATTTCAAGGATCAGCGTTTTCACGGAAATGGCTCCTTCACATTACTGGGCAAAGTACAGTTACTCATTGTGGATGGGCAACAGATTACCGTAGGACAAAAAGTAAAACTCGCTGACAGCGATTACAAACTGGCCACTTTAGATAGCAAAGAAGCCACTAAAAAATACGGCGACAAAGGGCAATATGGCGCTGTAGAAATAACCCGTAAGTAGTGATTATTATAATATACAACCTTTCGGAGCGTTGGTTCTGAAGGGTTGTATGATTGTTATTACCTGATATCTTTTCTGATCCTGCTTAATGAAGATTGTGTTACACCTAAATAAGAAGCAAGCAATGCCAGCGGTATCCTGTTGGCAAGCTGTGGAAACTTTTCAAGGAAACCAAGATAACGGGATTTTGCATCTTCCGCCATCATGGGACTTATGCGGTTGACCTTTTCAATTAATGCCTTAGATGTAATCTGGTTAATTATTTTATCCCAGCCAACAATTGTCAAAGAAAGCTCGTTCATGGCTTCTGCCGAAAAAATCACCAGTCTACAGTCTGTAATTGCCTGAACATATTCTGAAGAGGGTATTTTATTATTATAGCTATTCAGGTCAACAGCAAAGTTATTTTCATCAATAAAATACCTTGTAATTTCTTCCCCTTTGTTATTGTAATAGCAAACCCTGAAAATACCTTCAACAATGAAAGCCCATTGTTTAGCGATTTTTCCCGCCTCCGAAAAATAATCGTTCTTTTTTAGTTCAACTTCTTTTGCCTTGTTTTGTATCAATTCAATTTGCTGCTGATTCAACTGCCCGAACAAAAGCAGATAGTCTATTAACTCTTTCATTGCTGCAAGGTCTTTTAAAAAATGCTATTAAAATTTGCCATTTGGCAAAAAACACACAATTATTCTTTGCACTTGCTGCTATATTGAAAGATAGGCAAAATTCTCCAGACCTGTGATCCTGAACCGCCCTTCCATTCCTGGCTCTTTTCCTGAAGATTTCTTATACCAATTTACTTTTTGCCAAATGGCAAATAATATGAAAATACTATCCATCAACTTTGTATTCTACTCTAATGAAGGAGTAGATAAAAAACAATGAAATGGAAAAAAGTCTTCAGGAAGAAAGTTTAAGCATCGTAAAAAAGTTCCTGGCCGCACTTGAGCAAAGAGACATTGCTGCCGTTGCAGCATTATTTAATGATAAGACCCAGGTCAAAATTCCTTTGTCACCAACAGGAGATCCCACTCCATGGTATTTATTTGATAGCAAAGAAAAAGTAACGGAATATTTTAAGGGAGCATGCGCCCTGTTTTCCCAGATTAAGTGGAAAGAACCTGTTTTCACCGTTAGTGCAGATGGTAAACGCATTTTTTTGGAAACACATGGCAACCTGATCAAGGCTGATGGCAATGCACCCTATGAAAATGTTTATGTATTTAGGTTTGACATTGAAGACAGGAGTATAGTAAGCATATTCGAGTATGCAAATCCTATCACCTTTTCAAAGCTTATGAATCTGCCAATAGGGTAATTTTTATAACTATATAATCAGCAATCATGAACATAAATAAACAATCTCAAAGAAGTCAGCTCTCAATGCCAACCGCCAGCGTAATTGAAACCATACATGTACCCATCAAGAGTGCGTTTGATTACATCCAACCGGTATCATTGCCAACCATTTTCCCAGGATATAGCAACATCCCGTCGATTGTAAAAACAAACGAACAGGAGTATTGGATCAAAGCAGGTCTTTCCCGTACAGTAACATTTGCAGATGGCAATTCAGCCCTGGAAAGCATGCTGCATGTTGATTATCCCAATTATTTCTCATACAGAATAGAAAACTTTACGGCAGAAGGTCTCAGCAACCTGATAGAGAAAGTAGAAGGAGCCTGGGTCTTTATACCCATTGAAGATGGGAAAGTAACGATTGGCTGGAAATACGTAATTACGCCCAGGAACGAAGAAGCAAAGCAAATTATCGAGGCACATGTGTTGCCTGATTTTCAGGGCATGCTTGAACAGGCGATGAAGATCTGTAAAACAAATCTGGAATCGGGCAATATTTGATCTTATATTAGCGGTTATGATAGATCTATCGAATGCTGAGCATCAAATTCACTGTGTCACGAATTTTCAAGACCTTGTTTCTATATCATTTAATGGAATAGTTAATGCCATTTGTTGGACGCGTAGACTAACAGGTGATTTTTCTGAGATCGTTAAAAAGGTAGAACTAAGCGGAAATATAACGACCATTGAAAAAGAAGAGCTTTGTGCACTTCAGTTGAGTGAACAAGGACAACTTGCCCGTGAAATTCTTTTAAATGACTTTAAGCTATTGGAAGCGCATGGCGCGTCGCCAATCCTTAATGTGATCAAACACTATGACCAGGATGATACCTACCCGTTTTTCCCAACCGATGTTTATTCTTTTCATGTAGATCGATCTCCTATACCAACCGATACCTTTTTATGCACCTACTATGGCGATTCGAGTGAAATATTGCCCAATTCAAAAGGCAAAAAGAAAGTACTTATTCCGGAAATACGTGAGGAACTCAAAAAACTATATCGTGGAGCAGATGAAGGTTTTGAATCTTTCTTAAGTGAACATTTCTTTGATTTGCACTATCAGGCTGAACCTGATGCACGTCCAGTAAGTCTGGGCCTTGGTCACCTATGGAGGCTGGCGGTTGACCATCCTGAAAGCCAGGTCCCTCCTTGCCTTCACCGTGCACCAAAGGAAAAATCCGGACAGAACAGGTTGTTGATGATCTGTTGAATGTCACATCGCCCAATGCTGCTTCAACTCATTTTCCATCTCCTTTACCCTATTGGTTCGGTAAGCGGAGATGCCGGAAACGATGATCTTTAATCCATTATCATTGACGATAGCGAGAGAAGCCTGCAATTGTTCACTCAATCCCCTGATGAGCTGGAAGCCCAGTGAACCAGTTTTTTCATGGTCGAAATCCTTTTGCAGCCCTCTCCCATTATCAGCCAATACCAGCTCGAACTCATCATACCGGGTTGCTTTGAGCCGGATATAGATCTCCCCCCGTTGACCAGCATCGAAAGCATATTTCATGGAATTGGTCACTGCTTCGTTAATGATGAGCCCCAGACACACGGCTTCATCTACATTGAATGCCATAGAATCGATGTCCAGTTGCATTTGGAAAGTCCTATACAGGCTAAAGCTCTCTTTCAGGGAACCGACCAGCTCAGGCACGTAGGTTGCCATATCGATCGTCTTGCAATCATCCGACTGGTAAAGTTGCTGATGGATCAGCGACATGGAAAATATACGCGACTGCGAATGCTGGATCGCCTGCAGCGCATCATCCTGCAAATAGATGGATTGCGTTTCGAGCAGGCTCACGATCGTATGCAGGTTGTTCTTCACCCGGTGGTGCATCTCCTTCAATAGCCAGCTTTTGTCTTTCACGAGCTGTTGCAGCAAACTATTTTTATCGGAGATCACTTTGTTTGACCTGAGTTTGGACCAGAACAACCAGCACAACAATGCCACGATGGCCGATAGCAACCCTATAATGAGAAAAGTAAGCTTTTTCCTCGCTTTAGCCTGATCAATGGCTGCCTGTTGTTCCAACGAATTTTTCTGAAGTATCTCAAACTCTTTCGCTTTCAGTTGCAAGGCTATTTCATTCCGCTGACCGATCAGCGATGCTTCTTTCAGCTTTGCTTCCCGGATTGTCGCCTCCTGTTCCATCCGTTCGGCATTGTTATTCAGCACGAATATATTCTCCTCTTTTGAGCGGAGCTCTGCCTCTTTTTTACTCGTTTGGTATTGTGTTTCCAGTTCGTCTGTCAGCCGCGCCTTACCCACCGTAAAAATCGAATCAGATAATCTTTTACTATTCAGTAGCGATCTGTAGGCATTTTCATGATTACCAAACGCTGCTTCTGCCTTTGCCAGCGCCAGGCTATTCATAGCGATCAATGGACTATTTTCAACACTCATTTTCTTTTCCGCCACCTTAAACACGATAACGGCTTTCTCAAATTGATCAAACTGGTAGTATAGCAATCCCAGGTGATAGTTGATGGCGCCGGTTGATATACGGCCTGCTTCCGCGTATTTTATGCCCTCCAGGAAACATTTTTCCGAAGCGGCAAAGTCCCTCAATTCCCGGTAACAACGCCCCAAAGCAAGGTTCGCAAAATAATGATCCATATTGCTTGTCGGCGGAACTACGGCTTGCATCTTGCTCATATACGGCAACACTTCATGCAACCGGTTAAGCTTCTGCAGATTCGCACAGTACGTGGCCACCACTCCGTAAAACTGTAGCAAATCCCTGTATCGCAAAGGCTCCTTCAATAGCTTGCCGTAATAGAATAACACTTTTTCAGGCCGCTCCTGCACCGCATTGAGACCTCCCAAACAATTATAAACATGCGCCACATCAGCGTCTGTACTTTTCGGCGTTAACGCTTTTTCGGCCCGTATACCATAATCCATGGCTTTGTAAAAGTTGCCTTCTGTGGTATATACGATACTCAATCTGCTATACACCTGAGCTATAGAAGGGTAGCCATTTACATCGGTGCATTGTAGCGTCAGCAGGTAATATTTTTCTGCAATGGGAATAAGATGGCGGGCCCTGTAGTGGTTAGCAATAATTTCCACCGCGACCACTGTCCACTTTATATAATACCTGGTTTTTATCGCCAACGATAAAGCAGCTTCTGCGTAGTGCGCTGCCGTGTCGAGCATACCCCGTTCTTCCGGATTGGCTAATGAAGCAGCTAAACTACAAAAGCCGGCCAGACTAAGAAGCGCTCTTTGCCGGGTAGTATCATTCATAGCAAGCAGTAGCTTTTCGGAAGCGGCAAAATCTTTCTGCTCCATGCGCAACAGCACCGTCAGCAATAGCCCCTCCTGCTTATAGAAGGTATTTCCTGTACGAGCAGCCAGTTCGGTCAGTTGCGTGGAAAATACCATACCGCTGTCCAGATCGTTTGGGGTTTCCCCCCGCTTATACAGGTATCCATAACCCAGGTCCAGTAACGTAGCCGCCCGCTCATTGCTGGAAAGATTCAACGACAAGCGGTCGAGCAATCCGGATATCTTATCCGGGGCTACGATCTTTCCCCCGGGAACGTACTGGCCGTAACCCGTGAAGAAAAATAAGGCGGCAGCCGTCGCCCCTATAAGCCGTTTCATGTTGGTTGATTTAAGGTACTTTCTTAAGAAGCGTTATCACAGGTTAGCCTGCAGGATCTACTCTTTGGCCTTCTCCGGAATGAGCACAGGGCTTCCTGTAGCTCCCACGAAGAAAACCACCAACACCGCTTCCTTTGTCTTGCTCAGATTCCTGGTCTGATTGTGAAGGCCTCCTGGTTCTTCCCAGAAAACTTCCCCCTGTTTATAGACCCTTTTTACACCCTCAAATGTGGACTCTATGGAGCCTTCCAGCACGTATCCAACAGTGGCCATCGGATGTCTGTGCGCCTTAGATACTTCACCCGGAGCATACCGCACGAAAACTACCTCGACCTGATCTTTACGGAGGTTGGCAGGGAGTTGCTTTGTAAAAAGGACTTTAGGAGGATGAGCTGTGACTTCCTTATCAGCATGTTCCTGATGTTGAGCTTTTGTACCAAATCCGAATGCAGTCAATAACACGAGACTAAAAACAACCTTTTTCATAATACTGAGTTTAAAAATTACAGCCTTTTACAGGCCTGATAGATAAAAGCGATTGATAATAGCCCAGGAGTAGTCCAAAAGGTGTACCCAGTCCAAAAGGAACGCAGCGAATGCAGGGATTTGAATTAGCTTATTCCCTTAAAAATGACTACCGTAAAGCGTTTGAAGAAATTAATATGGAGCTGTTTTCGCGTATATGCAGACCGCTACCCGCCCCAAAGACACAGCAATCTTTCACGATATTTCGTGAAAACACGATTATTCACAATTGCCACCGCAGCTATTACCGGGCCCGGAGATTTACATCTTATAAACTTCAATAGTTTATGGGCATGTTTCAGAATGGGTGAAAAAACGGTGACGCCGATTATCAAAGAAAGATAGCTTGCAAAAACAAGTCCGGAGTAAGCAGAAAATTCAACACAACGTAGACAAACAAAACCAGTGCGGAGTCAGCACTTATAATCACTGACGGCAATAAAATGAAAACAATACTATTTTTATTGGGCAGTATGCTTTTTACTAGCACTGCAAATTCACAAAGCTTTTTCTTAACAGCCGAAGATCGCACACACGGAGTTGAACTATGGAAAAGTGATGGCACTTACAAGGGAACTGTTATGGTCAAAGATATTAATACAACTGCCGGAACAAGCTCAAATCCCAGCCAATTTACATTTGTAGGGAATACATTATTTTTTACTGCCAATGACGGAAGGAATGGCACTGAATTATGGAAAAGCGATGGCACTTACGCAGGAACGGTTATGGTCAAAGATATTAACACAAATGCCGGAGCAAGCTCAAACCCTGGACAGTTTAAAGTCATAGGTAATACATTATTTTTTACAGCCACTGACCGTGCAAACAATGTTGGATTATGGAAAAGTGATGGCACAAACGCTGGAACTGTTATGGTTAAACAATTCCAATGAACGCTACATCAAAGACATAGCCCTTTGCTACACCCCTGCTACCCCTACCGTCCACTTAATTACTTACTTTTAGTGTCTCAACCATCTACTTAAAACGCTAATCCGCTCATATGGCATTCGACGAACTACTGGCCGACCGCGTACGGGAAATGATCGCCGCCACTGAAAAAAAAGTGGAAGAAAAGAAAATGTTTGGCGGGCTCTGCTTTATGGTCAACGATAAAATGTGCGTGGGCGTAGAGCAGGAAAGACTTATGCTGCGCATTGGCCCCGATGTGTACGAAGAAGCCCTTGAAAAAGAGGGCTGTACACCGATGGACTTTACCGGCAAGGTCATGAAAGGATACGTGTTTGTAGATAAGGATGTATTGACTACCAACAAGCAACTCGGCTGGTGGATAAAACTGGCACTGAGCTTCAACAAAACGGCCAAAGCTTCCAAAAAGAAAAAAAGTTGATGGGTTAATAGGTTGATAAGATGTAACTGATGATTCCGCAAGAATCAGGTTTGCCGGGCTATCGACCGCTGATAGCTTTGCAAACATGGAAAACATTATCAACAGGATCGATGCACAGGACTGGACAGCAGCCGAAGAACAACTTCACAATACTGGTTATGCCCTACTGCCCGGCGTATTGAAAGAAACGGAATGCAATCAACTCATTGAACAATACAACGAAGCCACCCACTACCGTAAGACGATCGTCATGGAGCGGTATCGTTTTGGCCTGGGCGAATACAAATACTTCAAATATCCCCTCCCCGGTCTGCTGCAGGATATCCGGCAAACGGTCTACGCAAAACTGGTCAACGTAGCCAATACCTGGATGAAAGCACTGGGTATCGATCGTCAATACCCGCCCACCCATGCGGCTATGCAGGCGCTCTGTCGTAAGGAAGGACAAATTCATCCTACCGTATTGATACTCCAATATGGCAAAGGCGGACACAATACCTTGCACCAGGATTTATATGGGGAGCTGTTCTTCCCCATTCAATTGGTGCTTTTCCTGAACGAACCGGGAGAAGATTATACCGGTGGCGAGTTTGTGCTTACCCAGCAAGTGCCCCGGGCACAATCCAAAGCCATTGTATTAAAGCCGCGCAAAGGCGATTTCCTGGTATTCACTACCAATTTTCGCCCTGTGAAAGGCAGCAAAGGTTACTACCGCGTCAATATGAAACATGGCGTAAGTGAAGTACATACTGGCCGCCGCCACACGCTGGGGATCATTTTTCATGACGCACAGAATTGATCACTGCTGCTGGTTTATAATACGTGCGATATGCCGCGCGATAGCTATGTTGGCTATAGCAGCAGGATGTCCGTCCCGGGCAATAAAATTACGGCTATCATTATAGTCAAGAATTGAAGATACATTCACCAATTGCACATCCGCAGCAGCCAGATCGTTTAACTTCTTATTGATCATATCAACAGGCAACCCTTTTATTTCCAGGTTGGCCCAGTTATCATTGTCCCAATTGACCACTATCAGTTGCCCACCAGTACGCCGAATGGCTTCCGCCATCTTTCGGATCATTTGAAAGCATTTGTCGTAATCAGCTTGAGTCAACTTACGCACCCGTGCATTCACTTCTACCCTGCCCAGCATATCCTTCAGAAAGCTAAAAGTGCCCAATAACGAGGCGTAATGAATATACCGCTGCTTTGCAATATCGACCTGATTGATCATTGGTCCGGTATTCACCAGGGAATCTCCTGACATCCTGAATAAGGGCCCCTGCAGGTTCCAATCGTACAAGCCATTCGCCCGTAAAATATGATCATATAAAAAAGAATAGACAAAAATCTGCTGATGGTTGCTGGTAGTATCAAATTGTTCTTTGAACAACTGGTATACCTGGTGAATACCATATCCTGTAGTACCCAGGTTTACAGTATGCATATTATTCATTTTACCCAGTTGCCAGGGAAGACTGGCGCTATCATCCAATCCCTGACCAAAAGTGAAACTACAACCGAGAAATACCACTTTCCGTGCATGCCCGGTATCCATAAAACTGATACGGCGGTTAACAGGTCGTTTGCCAGTATCGACTCCCGGCAATATGGTGTAAGTAGCCTGGTAAACAGTATCCCCTTTCCTGGTAATTTTACGGGCGATACAACTACCGGTTTTATTCATCACATAACCCAGGCTGCTGTCGTACCTGAAAAAATCTTTACTGCAATCGCCTGTTTCATAAGCTGCTCCACTAAAAAATAACCGGTATGAAAACTCGATAATGGACAGGAAGAAAAAGATAACCACCATCATCAATACCAGGTTGGGGATTCTTTTTTTCCTTCTTATACGGTATATGAAAATTGCCAGTAAAAGCAGATTTGTAGCAATAAGTAATAATCCTCGCTTGTCCATGATGACAGTTTTCCGGGCTTAAAATAAAGAATAATTCTCAAAGATGAAGTACAACTGTTCATCCCGGATTCCTTTCACTCATCTATTATACCCTTTTACCCTATTGGGGTAAACGGTACCTTTAGAAGCATCAAAAACTACAACTGTCAAATATGAAAATCCATGTGTTGCTTACGGCTGCTTTGCTCGGCAGCCTCGCTGCTTGTCAAAACAACGATACCAAGCCACCGCGACCGGATGTGGTAGCGGCCAATATGGACACTACCGTAAAGCCCGGCGATGACTTCTTCCTGTACACCAATGGCGGATGGATCAAAAACAATCCCATTCCTGACGAAGAAAGCCGCTGGGGCATCGGCAATATGGTGAATGAAGAATTGTACAAACGGGTGCTCACCATCAATGAAAAAGCCGTGGCTGATTCTGCTACCGGTGGCAATTCCAAAAAACTGTCCGATTTCTGGCTCAGCGCCATGGATACCACGTTCATTGAACAAACCGGCATTAAACCACTGCAACCAGAGCTGGATAAGATCAACGCCCTCCAGGATATCCCTTCCCTCATGCAACTGATTGCCGATTGGGAAGTGAAAGGCATCTCCCCTGCTTTCAGTGCTTTCATATTCCAGGATGCCAAGAACAGTGAGCAAATGGCGCTCTACCTCTACCAGGGTGGTCTCGGCCTGCCCAACCGTGATTATTACTTCAACACTGATGCAAGGACTACCAACATCCGTACTGAATATGTAAAGCACCTCGCAAAGATGTTCCAGTTGCTGGGCGATGATACCACCACTGCCGCCAACAATGCAACTACCGTTATGAAGCTGGAAACAAGGCTGGCAAAGGTCTCCCGCAAACTGGAAGCCCTGCGCGATCCCTATGCCAACTACAACAAGTTTGCCGTTACAGACCTTAAAAAGTTAACACCTGCGGTAGACTGGAAAGCCTGGATGACCAATATCGGCGCTGGCAAAGTGGATTCTGTCATTGTAGGACAACCGGAGTTCTACAAAGAGCTGCAGGCAGTGCTCACCACCGTTCCCCTGAACGATTGGAAAACTTACCTGCGCTGGAACCTGGTAAACGAATCAGCCCAGTATCTGAGCACACCGTTTGCCAACCAGGACTTTGAGTTTTACTCTAAAACCATCAGAGGAGTCAAGAAACAACGGCCCCGCTGGAAAAGAGTGCTGGACACGCAGAAAGGTGTAATGGGTGAACTGGTAGGTCAGTTGTTTGTAAAAGAGTACTTCAACGAAACAGCTAAAAAGCGGTACTCAGATATGGTAGAAGCCATCCGCACAGCCCTGAAAGACCGCATCAACAAGCTGGATTGGATGAGCGACAGCACGCGCCAGAAAGCCCTGCACAAGCTGGCCACCATGAAAAAGAAAGTAGGTTACCCTGATAAATGGAAAGACTTCTCCGGCATGCAGGTCAGCCGCAGCGCTTATGTACTCAACATGCAGCAAGCCAACGCCTGGTGGCACCAGTACAATGTAAACAAACTGGGTAAACCGGTAGACCGTACAGATTGGGACATGGCCCCACAGGAATACAATGCTTATTATAACCCCTCCAACAACGAGATCGTATTGCCCGCAGGCATCTTTACCGTACCGGGCTACCGCGATGAAGAGCTGGACGATGCCGTAGTATATGGTTATGCAGCCGCTTCCACCATCGGCCATGAGATCACGCATGGCTTCGACGATGAAGGCCGCCAGTTCGATGCCAACGGCAACCTCGTAAGCTGGTGGACGAAAGAAGATGAAGAGAAGTTCAAGAAGAGAGCACAGGTAATGATCGATCAGTTCAATGGATATGTAGTGGTGGATACGCTGCGCATTAATGGTAAAGCTACCCTTGGAGAAAACATTGCCGATCTGGGTGGAATCCTGCTGGGATGGGATGCTTTCCAAAAAACAGAGCAATATAAGAAAGGAGAAAAACTGGCTGGTTACACGCCATCACAGCGCTACTTCTTTGGTTATGCGTTGGGCTGGCTGGGACATACCCGAAAGGAATCACTGGCCAATCAATTATTGACAGATGTCCATTCACCGGCACAATACCGTGTAAATGGCCCCATGGCTGATGTAGATGCATTCTATCAAACATTCAATATTCAGCCAGGCGATAAATTATATAGGCCCGATAGCCTGCGCGTGAGAATTTGGTAAGTACTTCCTGCCACGCATACAAAAGCTGCATAGCTCCACACTTGTTGTGATCAGTTATGCAGCTTTTATTTTACCAGCTCCCACTTGGGCTTAAGCAAAGTTCTCACAGTACCCACTATCATTTGTCTTTCTTCTTCACCTGGCTTTAGCGGATCAAAGTGTTGTATGTGCAATGTTCCGGTGACTTTTATTTTCTTTCCAACCATCTTTTCATCCCAGGAGTCGATCCCTTCTACAAAATAACTGGCACTATCAATGACCGATAATACCACGCCCCCACCTTTCCTATTTTCAGCATACCCAGTCACTTCCATCTTTATCCCTTCTTGTGCAATGGCCCTGTGGAAGACTACTTCATTGATTGTCGTATAGGCTACGAGTCCGGAATCTTTGCTCCAGAAAAAATTCCTGAAGAACTGCTTCTCAGCATGCACCCCTGTATCCGGTACAACAGCATGAAAATATACATTTGATAAGTATCGCCCTTCGAGCAAGGTATCGATCAGCGCCACAGATGGTTCTTTTGCCGTTGCCGTATAAGTTCCTACATTACCAAAAACAATAACAGGCCCTGCCTGTGTGCTGTCACCAGATGCGCTGATACCTATATAAGCTGTACTATTATTATAGAAGCTGGCAGACTTAATCACGAAGGCTGCATCATATTCTTCAAACTGAAAATCCGACAATTCTACCTTATCGCAGGGAGTATAATAATTACGTACTTCCATCACTCCAAGGGTATCTATTTGTCCTTTATAGTTGACATAAAGGTATTCGGTCCCCTCTTTAAACGGATCGACCCACGCGCGCTGATCCGGACGTAAAGACTTCTTTTGACAGTTAGTAGAGCAAGCACTCCCGCCCAATACCAATAAGATGGCAAGAGTGGCAATCAACAATTTATTCATTGTAAGCGTTTTTGGGGTCATATTCTCCATTAACGTACTTTTCGCCAGCCTATTTTGTACATTAGTAGCATGAATGCAGACATTCATACCTTATACCAGTCAGACTTTTATCGCATTATGGATTTTAAATGCCGGTGCGTAGATTGTCGTACATCCAAACCAGAGTACAATGAAACGTTCTGCATCAGCTTTGTGCGCAAAGGTAATTTCCTGTTCAACGTTTTCCGCCGCTCATTGGATTCTTATACAGGTTGCGTGCTAATTACCAAACCGGGCTACGAACGTACGGTAACGCATGCCCACAGTGTGCCTGATGAATGTACGATCTTTGAATTTACCAAGCCGTTTTATAAAGGTATTTTACAACAGTACGGTAAAACGAAGTTCTTTTCCGACAATGACCTCCATTCTACCCTGTATAAAACAACACCCGAAACGGAATTCCTGCATTATTATATTGCCCGCCTGGTCCTCGCCCGTACCGGCAGCAAGTTGCAGATCGATAACCTGGTGATGGAAGTAATGCACAAAGTGTTGGGCAGCATTACCGATTATTCGCCCGATCCCAATATTCATACACGCCTCAAACAGCAACACCTTACGACTATTGAACTGGCAAAACATTACATCACAGAACATTATACAGATGACATTTCCCTGCAGGAAATAGCCACTCACTGCCACGTAAGCCCCTTTCATTTCAGCCGTTTGTTCAAAACGTTCACCCAGTGCTCTCCACACCAGTTTCTGCTCAATATACGCCTCAAACATGCTGAGATGCAGTTAAGAGATTCTTCCATACCCGTAGCTGATATTGCTTTTACTTCCGGCTTTAACAGCATCGAGCACTTCATCGCGGCCTTCAAACAGAAATATAAATACCCACCCACGAAATACCGCGCACAAACGACTACTATACAGTAAGAGCAAGCAAAGAAAATAGCAAGATTCCTTAAGTCATCCGGAAGGGCGTCAGTTAGCTTTGTCCGAAACAAAATGTTATGCAAGCACAATTGAAAAAGACATTAGCCAACTCCAGGAGTTACACGCTAAGTGTTGCGGAAGCCATGCCCGACAAATCATACGATTCCAAACCTGCCGGCGCAGGGTGGAACTTCCGGGAACAAATGCACCATGTTGCGTACGGCATACAGTGGTGGGAAGTGAATTATATTAAAGGTGACAAAACCGACTGGGCGCCTCCTACCACGAAAAAGAATAAGAAAGAGGTGATCGCTTACCTCAACGAAGCATACGATGCTCTGGAACAAACAGTCAATGAAGGGAAACTGTCAGCAGAGGCAGTGCAGGGTTTCCATGCCACGATCGATCATATTACACATCATCGCGGACAGGCGGTGTTGCATTTACGTGTACAAGGAATAGAACCACCGGAATACGTTTATTAACCTGAAGTAAGAGGTAAGAGGCAGGATTCAAGGCTCAAAACAAGAAGTTAAAATCTTAGTGGCTTTCCTACTTCTTACTTCTTACCACCTATATCCTACTTCTCGTACACATCCGTAACCTCCACGCCCAGCCCGGGCAAACCGGAGAATATAGCTTTTCCATTGTCGAACTCCAACCCTTTGGCAATATCTTCTTTCAACAACAAGGGGCCATCCATATCCACATAATCCAGCAGCGGCGTTAAATGCGCAATAGCAGCCGTACCGATGGAGCTTTCATTCATACTACCCACCATCACTTTCATGCCCAAGGAGCGGGCCTTTTCGATCATAAAGCGGGCGGGCGTAATACCACTGCACTTGGTGAGCTTGATATTGATACCATGAAAATGCTGGTAGCACTTTTCTACATCGCCTTGCACCACACAGGCTTCATCGGCAATCAGCGGCAAGGGAGACTTTTCATACAGTATCTTCATCCCTTCCCAGTTATCTTTTGCCAGCGGCTGCTCGATAAACTCAACGCCCAACGCTGCAAGTTGGGGTATCTTTTCCAACGCTTCTTCCACCGTCCAGCCGGCATTGGCATCGATGCGCAGGGTGGCATCGGTATGCTTGCGCAAAGCGGTCACGATGGCTATATCTTCGGCCGTTCCCAATTTGATCTTGTAAATGGGCCAGGGCTTTTCTTTCATCTTTTCTACCATCTTGTCGATAGTGTCGATACCAATGGTATAATCGGTGAGCGGGGCTTTTTCGATATCCAGGTTCCACAATTGGTATAAAGGCTTCTTGTACGCCTTACCCCACATATCCCACACCGCTATATCCAATGCACACACCAGGAAGTTATTCTGGGGAAACAGGTGGTGCAGGTAATGCCAGTAACGCTCAGGCTCTGTGAAGGCAAACTTCTCTACCATCATCTTCTTACGCTCCAGGTCTTCTATCATCTTCTCCACCGGGATATTGTAATACGTAATGGCTGGAGCCTCACCATAACCTACTATCCCACGGTGTTCAACTTCTACAACGAGCGAAGGCTGGTGTGTTTTAGTACCCTTGGAAATGGTAAACGGATGACGGAAAGGGAGATTATAAGTCCTATAAGAAACCTTCATTGGTAGTAAGTATAGCTTTAAAACTTTCTAAATTATCGTCCACTCGATACAACCTGTTCTTTCAACTCCTCATTGAACTCCTTCTCCTTGATAAGCTGTTCCAGCGGGATATGCATCCGGTATTTCCAATAATGCTTCGAAGTAGCAGGCACGTTGATGCGCTCTTCCTGCGGATTCTCGCGGCGGGTAGCATCACTGGTACCCAATATGTCCTGCAACTGGAAGATGGCCCACATAGCCGGTGAATGCAGGTGCTGCAGTACGATGGCCTTATTGATCCACGACTCACAGAAGAAAGGCGCTTCGCCCCACTGCTGCAACTCATTATTATAAAAACGTTGGATCTTCTCCCGGTCCTCTTCCCACCAGCCACGGATGGTGCTCATATCGTGCGTGGAAGGCGTCACTACCGACAGGTAAGGCGCAGCCGTCGGATTGAAGAATTCATGATGAGCATCTTTCGGCATACGCTGGATCTCGAGGCTCAGGATACCCAGTTGCTTCATCACATGCGGCACACAACCCGGCACCAGGCCAAGGTCTTCACCACATACCAGCATATTGGTACTGCGTTTCAGCGCAGGCAGTTTCTTCATCGCTTCCTTCATCCAGAAGTCATCCTGGCGGCGGAAGAAGTAATCAACATACAACTCCTTCAACAACCACTGCGTGTGCCCATCGAGGTAGCGGAAACTGGTAGTGCTTTCAATACCAAACCGGAAGTGAAACTCCTGCCCATTGGAGCCCGGTTGCTCAAACAGGATCACATTGGAGATCAGGTCATACAACCCCTGTTTGATATGCCCGTTGTCAGCAGAAGGCTCCAGCGTAGCGAAATATTGTTCTACCTGCCGCTGCGTGGCATACTCGGGCTTCAGCTCATACGTGCCGTCCCCAATCGCATGCAGGAATGGTTTGAATTTTTCATTGTTGGGGCCAAACAGCTCCCACAAAATGGAATCGTTGATGCAAGGCTTGCAATAGCGGTAATGATCGAACCAGATACCACGCTGGCCAAACTCATGTAGCTTTACCGATATGGCAGGCACAAAATGTCCCATGATACCTTCTACTGCATGCAGCGGAATACTCCAGATACGGAAGAATCCAAGGATATGATCAATGCGGAAAGCATCGAAATAATTACTCATCTGCACAAAGCGACGATGCCACCATTCAAAACCATCTTCAGCCATGCGCTCCCAATTGTAGGTAGGAAAGCCCCAGTTCTGTCCACGTACAGCGAAGTCATCAGGCGGCGCACCGGATTGTACATCGATATGGTACAGCTCGGGTTCCATCCACGCATCACAGCCATAGCGGTATACACCAATAGGAATATCCCCTTTGAGGATAACATCATTCTTATGGGCATACTCTGCAGCCTCTTTCAATTGCAGGTGCAGATGATATTGTGTGAAATAGTGCAACGCTATCTCATCATAATGTTTCATTTTAGGTGACACAAACTTGTCGATAGCCTCTTTGCTATACTTATTATGCGTTTTCCACTGGTTGAAATCGGAAGTATTGTAACGGTCGCGCAGACAACAAAAAGCCGCATACGGAACCAGCCAGTGCTTATTATGCTCGAAGAACAGGTAAAAGTCTTTATCCTTCAGCAGCTCTTCTTTTTGCAATGCATACAACTCGCGGATAGCCGCCAGCTTCAGCTTCATCACGGCTTCATAATCCATGTCAGGCAAGGCATTCAATTCTTTCTGCTTCTTCTTCAGGGGCTTTATAATCACTGCATGCTCCTTACCCGCCACCTTTTCCAGGTTCAGGTACAGCGGATGCAACGCAAAAGCCGATATAGCAGCATAAGGATACGTATCCACCCAGGTATGCGTAGCGATGGTGTCATTGACCGGTAATATCTGAATTAGCTTCAGACCGGTTTTCTTTGCCCAGTCGGCCAGCAGTTTAAGATCAGTGAACTCACCGGTACCAAAAGAGTTTTTACTACGCAGGCTAAACACCGGCACAGAAACACCGGCGCCTTTCCAGGTATTGTTGGGCAGGTGCACAAAACCATCGTGCAAAATGGTGAGCACTTGCTCATTGTCTTCATCGCCCGGTAATCCATACAATACCCTGTTCTCGTCTGATTCGTAGCGTACAAAAGTTTCTTCTTTGGTATCGTATACGCCGTACTTATAAGTAAGGGGAAAGTCTTCCCGCGGCAATGTGAGCTTAACCGTCCACGAGCCGTTTTCACGGTTCAGCAGGACAGGCGCTGTTGTATCCCAGTTGCCCGTTTCGGTGGTACTGCCCAGCAGGCAAACCACTTCATTACGATTGAGCAGCGGCGCTTTTACTTTAAAGAGGTGTGTAAACTTCTTAACAGCCTTTGCTTTGGTACGCGCATGGTCATTGAGCAATACCTGTTGAAAAGGATCGGAATAAAAGACGTTCTCGTATTCACCTGCATGATTCCAGGTATCTACAACCTGTATCAGGGCAGGGCCACGCGATTTACCGGTCTCGATCACCCGCTCGCCCCATTCGAACACGCGGAAGCCGTCTTCATTCTTTAAAATATAATTGTAATGGATAGCGCCCGATGCCGGTAGATCCGTCTCGATGGTACCATGCCAGAAATCATTATTCAGGTGATTGAGCGTAAACGCCTTTTCAACATCATGATTACCCAATGCCTCGATATTGCCGGTAACCGCCAGCAATTGGCCATATTGGGTATGAAAGCGAACATAAAAGTGAATTGTCATCATTAGGTGTTTTCCAAACAGAAGCCCTTCCCACGCTGGTTAGGATGGGCGAATTTATTACAAAGTGTACGAATTACGCTACACTGCTGGCTGCGTTTTACAAACATGTTAATGAAATGCGGTATATGCAAACCGGCTAAAGTTTGCCAGCGCTGCCTTTCAGCGAAAATCAGGCCTAATCTCACGAAATGCCTGCAATTGCCAGCGTTTACCAACATCTTAAAAAAATCGTGCTTATCCTTTCATAATTAACGCTTTCACCCTATTTTTGCGCAAATTCTTTTTGTACCATGGCTAATAAAAGACCCAAAGGCTTATACATGCTGTTATTCCTGCTCTCTACAGCAGCTTTGGCAGCGGCAATTTTTTATCGTTGGGAATACCTGACCCTGATCATTCCTTTTGTGTGCACTTATTTCGTACTGGCACTCGACATTATCTAAGATCTTTCGAACTTATTATAGCAAGCCATCCCGCAAGGATGGCTTTTTTGTTTCCTGCAAAAACAAAAGCCACCCAAAAGGTGGCTCATTATGAATAGGTTGTAGAAGAAAACTAATCATTGGCAGTATTACCGCCGGAAGGTCCCGTTCCATTACCAGTAGTCCCCGTTTCCAAGCGCTCGATGTAGATGGATTGCTTCAGCTTCACCGCCACGTTCTGCTCCAGGCGTATAGCAGGCACCCAGTCGGGCATCTTATCAAAAGCATCCATGAGGTGATAGTTGAGCTCATCATTGCCCCCCTTGATCACTTTGGCATAACCAGGCTTACCATCCTTATCCACGATAAACTCTACCATTACATAAGCCTTCTTCTGATCCTCATCCAGGTATTGGGCCATATCATGGCTCAGTTTATCAATAAAAGCCTGGAACCCGGCATTACCACCGGGAAATACAGGTAGCTTATTCACGACAGCTACAATCTCACCGGTAAACTCCTTCACGGGTCTTGGGTCCCGTTTCTTCTTCACTACCTTGGGTTGCTCGGCAGGCAGTGGAGGAATAACCCCTTCTACTACATAACTACCCTTTTTAGATACCATGATCACCGGCAGTAACTTCGTCCTTTCAAAATAAGTATAAGCATGCTTCAGCTCATCAGCCATGGGTGCATATTCCGGAAAATCCTTCATATACTTGGCCAGGTAATCGCTGCTGCGCTGGTTCTTAAAATGGATGGGAAAAATATGAACAGGAATAAAATCCTGTCCCTGGCTGCGTGCATGAGCCGCCAGGATATAGATCTCTTCAATCTGTTGATCGGTAATAGGAATACAGCCGGTAGTTACACAACTGCCATGAATATAGATATCTCCGCCGGGTTGCAGTGAATCACTGAGTATGCGGTCGGATGCGTTGGGATAATTGAGACCGAGCGACAGGTGATATTGACTCCTGGGGTTGAACTCGTTGATGTAGTAGAACCCTTCCGGCACCTGGAAATCACCCTTCATACGCTTGGGTCCCAAAGTACCAGCCAGCGCACACACCTTATAAGTCTTGAATAATTTGAAAGGTTCGTTCTGCTCATACTTCACCCACACTTCCAGCTGACTATCATATTTGAAGGAACGGAGATACATATACCGGAATGGCCAGGCAAGCCCCTTCTCCATGAATTGCTTCATGAGGGTATCTTCCTTGCGCTTCCAGGCATCATTTGTACGGGGAAAAGTCTTTTGATATTCAACGAAATTGAAACTGGAGGCAGCCGTTTGCGACTGCACATGTCCTCCAGCAAGAAGGCACACTGCTACTATCAGTACATATTTCATCCGGTAGAATCCCACTTATTGATAACGTAATTTAAGACCGGTTATTTCGGAAAAACGGTCAAACCAGGCATTAAAATTAGCACAAATGCCAGTGCAAAAATCAGCCCACATTGTTAACAATGTGAAAAACTAAGTGGAAACACGTGTAGTAAATACGTGAGAACTACCGTAAATGCAGAAGAGATGAGTTCAGCGTCTGGAGTCGTGAGTTCAGAGTAGAAATAGGAGTAATAAGCCGCGAGTTCAGAGCCAAGAGTAATGTATTGACTCCCGACTCTGAACTCTCGACTCTGAACTATAAATTGCCCCTCGATTCCTGTTCACGCTCGATCGCTTCAAACAAGGCTTTGAAATTACCCTTGCCAAAGCTCTTGGCGCCCTTGCGTTGTATGATCTCGAAAAACAGTGTGGGCCTGTCTTCTACGGGTTTGGTGAATATCTGCAACAGGTATCCTTCATCATCACGATCAACAAGAATACCCAATTCTTTCAAAGGCTCTATATCTTCATCGATCTTCCCTACCCGCTCCTGCAATTCATCATAATAAGAAGTAGGTACTTTCAGAAATTCCACACCACGATCGCGCAAAGCCGTTACTGTTTCAACGATGTTGTTGGTAGCAAGAGCTACGTGCTGACAACCTTCCCCATCATAAAAATCAAGGTACTCTTCTACCTGCGATTTCTTTTTGCCTTCAGCAGGCTCATTGATGGGGAACTTCACAAAACCATTTCCATTACTCATTACCTTACTCATGAGCGCAGAATATTCGGTAGAAATATCTTTATCGTCGAAGCTGAGAATATTGCGGAAGCCCATCACTTCTTCATAGAAGCCTACCCATTTATTCATCTGGTTCCAGCCCACATTACCCACACAATGATCTACATATTGCAGTCCTGTAGGAGCAGGATTATAGTCCGATTTCCAGGCACGGAACCCGGGCATAAAAGTGCCTTTGTAGTTTTTACGCTCGATAAACAAGTGCACAGTTTCGCCGTACGTATGGATGCCGCTCATCACCACTTCACCTTCTTTATCGCTCATTTTTATGGGCTCCAGGTAGCTCTCAGCGCCCCTTTTGGTGGTTTCCTGCCAGGCGCTGGTGGCATCATCCACCCGAAGGGCCAGCATTTTCACCCCATCACCATGTTTATAGACATGATCGGCAATGGCGTTATTCGCCCGCAAGGGGGTAGTAAATACAAAAGTCAGTTTCTCCTGGCGCACGGCATAGCTGGCGCGGTCCTTTACACCGGTTTCAGGTCCGGCATAAGCCAGCGACTGAAAGCCGAAGGCTGTTTTATAAAAATGGGCGGCCTGCTTGGCATTACCCACATAAAATTCCACGTAATCGGTCCCTTGAAGGGGTAAAAAATCGGACTTGGTATCAATGGTAGCACTGGTAGCCATTTGAGTAGGCATATCAATTTGGTTTTAAATTCATTAAATAAAATCGGCGGTCAATAGAAGACTACAGAAAGCGGGAAACGGGGGCAGAAACTTACAGCGAACCCATGGCCAGCGCCTCCATCAGCAGGCAGTAACCCATTCGCTTGTCGTTGAATAATTTATGGTCGTAATCGGGACGCATCAATACAAAGATAATTTTTTTTGAAGAACCTGCTAATTGGCCAGGTACAGGAGCCGTTAGCCCTTTCAACTTTTCAATCCGTCAATCTTTCAACCCCTTATCTTTGCGCCTCAACCCACAGGCATGCAAAAAGTTGGTATTCTCGGCGGCGGACAGTTAGGAAGAATGTTATTACAGGCAGCTGCTAATTATCCCGTTGAAACATATGTAATGGAAAATGATCCCGCATGCCCTGCGGCCCATTTGTGTCATCATTTTACCAAAGGCGATATCCAGAACTTCGACGACGTATACAATTTTGGAAAGGGGTTGGATGCCCTCACTATCGAAATCGAGGCCGTTAATGAAGATGCGCTCGAAAAACTGGAACAGGAAGGCGTGAAGATCTATCCCAAGCCCTCAGCCCTGCGCACCATCAAGAACAAGATCCTGCAGAAACAATTCTATAAAGAACAGCAGATACCCACTGCTCCTTTCGTCATTACCCAAAACAAAGCCGACCTGCAGGCACAGGCCGATTTCCTGCCCGCTGTGCACAAAGTAGGCATAGGTGGTTATGACGGACGCGGCGTACAGGTGATCAAAACAAAAGATCAGCTGGACAAAGGCTTTGATGCCCCCTCCGTGCTGGAAAAAATGGTACTCATCCACAAAGAGATTGCCATGATCGTAGCCATCAATGCCAAAGGCGAAACAGCCCTGTATCCTGCCGTCGACATGGTATTTGATCCCTCCCTCAATCTCCTCGATTATCAGATCAGTCCTGCCGACATCCCTGATAAAACATTGTGGAAAGTGGAAGCGATGGCCCTGGCCGTTGTAAAAGGCCTGAAAAGCCCCGGCCTTTTTGCCGTAGAGTTGTTTGTAGATAAACAAGGTGATGTATTTGTCAACGAAACTGCCCCCCGCGTACACAACAGCGGCCACCACACCATAGAAGCCAACTACAGCTCCCAGTTCGATATGCTATGGCGCATCATGCTCGATTATCCCCTGGGCAATCCTGACCATATTATATCCGCGGCAATTGTCAACTTATTGGGCGCCGACGGACACAGCGGAGAGGCCAAATACGACGGCCTGCAGGATGTATTGCAAATGGATAATGTATTTGTCCACATCTATGGGAAAAAACAAACCAAACCTGGCCGCAAGATGGGACACATAACTATCGTCAGTAAGGACAAAACGGACCTGACCTATAAAGCTCATCGCATTAAAAACGTATTAAAAGTCATTGCATAAGGTTGCTACGCATACCACTTATAACCTTTTTAACATTGGAGCATTGTTAAAACACTAACTTAGCCGCGCTATAAAACCCAACCAAAAGCGCCCTAAGCACATGAGACGTAGCATGCCAACTTTTTCCCGTACAAGGATGCGAGATAATACATGGTCATTGAAAGCCAAACAAACGAACATGAAAGGTAGAAGCCGGTTAGCTGTACTATTATTATTCGCATTTGCTATTGCTTGCAAGGAAGAAAAGAAGGAAAACGGACCAGCCGCCGCCGGCCCGCGCAATAATCCCCCGCTGCAGGTGGAAGCCTTCATCGTAAAAACACAAGCCCTTAGTGAAAACCTCGAAGTTCCCGGCACCCTGATGCCATTCGAGCAAACAGAGATCAGACCCGAGATCAGCGGACGTGTTGTGAGGCTGAATATCCCCGAAGGAAGTTTCGTAAAGAAAGGCACTTTATTGGTGAAGTTATTTGACGAGGACTTACAGGCTCAGTTGAAGAAACTGCAGGTGCAATTACAGATCAATGCCAAAACAGCCGAACGGCAAAAAGAACTGTTGACCATTGGTGGTATCAGCCAACAGGAATACGACCTCAGTGAACTGGCGGTGAATAACCTCAAAGCAGATATTGACTTAGTAAAAGTAAGCATCAGCAGAACTGAGATCTACGCCCCCTTCGATGGCCGTATTGGCCTGAAGGCGATCAGCGATGGCGCTTACATATCCCCCACTACCCTTATTACCACCATCAGCCAGGTAGGGCAATTGAAGATGGAGTTTTCTGTACCGGAGAAATACAGCGACCTGATGCGTAAAGGAAGGCCGGTAACATTTACCATTGCAGGCACTACCAAAACCTTCAATGCTGCCGTGTTGGCCACTGAATCATTGATTGAGGCCAACACCCGTACACTGCGTGTGAGAACAGTAGTAAAAGGAAGCGATCCGGCACTGGTACCCGGCGCATTTGCCAAGGTTGGACTAAAGCTCGACGAAAATGACAAGGCACTGATCATACCTACCCAGGCAGTGATGCCACAAGCCCGCAACAAACGGGTGGCTGTTTATTCCAATGGCAAAGTTGAATACAAAGTGGTGGTTACCGGCATCCGCGACTCTTCTTATGTACAGGTTACTGATGGATTAAAACTGGGCGACACCGTCATCACTACGGGCCTGCTGAGCATCCGCCCCGAGAGCAAAATCAAATTATCTAAAGTACAATAAGCGCTTGTCATGAATATTTCTGAGCTGAGTTTACGGCGCCCGGTACTGGCTACCGTGCTGAATATCGTGATCGTGTTGTTTGGGGTCATCGGCTTTACGTTCCTGGGCGTGCGCGATTATCCCGCCATCGACCCACCCAACGTGAGTGTAGGCACCTCCTACCCCGGCGCCAATGCAGAGATCGTAGAATCACAGATCACCGAACCGCTGGAAAAAGCCATCAACGGTATTGCCGGCGTAAAAAATATCACCTCCACCAGTAGTCAGGGAACCAGCCGTATCAACGTAGAGTTTGAACTGAGCATCGACCTCGAAGCGGCCGCCAACGACGTACGTGATAAAGTATCACAAGCCTCCCGTTCACTGCCCGATGACCTTCCTGCTCCTCCGGTTGTATCCAAAGCAGACGCCAGCTCAGATGCCATCATCTCCATGACGGTACAGAGCAATACCCGCAACCAGCTGGAGATGACAGAATACGCCAACAACGTACTGGTAGAAAGACTCCAAACTATTCCTGGCGTAAGCGCCATACAGGTATGGGGCGAAAAACGCTGGGCTATGCGCGTGTGGTTCAATCCTGCCAAGCTCAGCGCGTATGGATTAACACCCGGCGATGTGCAGTCGGCACTTGCCCGTGAGAACGTAGAACTTCCTTCCGGTAAAATATCCGGCAATAGCACCGAACTATCGATCCGCACTTTTGGCCGCCTGTTCACAGAAGATGACTTCAACAATGTGATCATAAAAACGGTCAACGGTAATGAAATACGCCTTAAAGATGTAGCAGAAGCAGTATTGGGACCCGAGAACGAAGAGACCGTTTTGAAAGAAAGCCTGATCCCCATGATCGGCCTGGCGCTGGTGCCACAACCGGGCTCCAACTATGTAGCCATCTCCAACGAGTTCTACAAACGCTTCGAGCAACTGAAGAAAGAAGTTCCTGCTGACGTAAAACTGAATATCGCCCTCGATCAAACAAGGTTCATCAAACAATCTATTTCGGAAGTTGAGGAAACCCTCATCATCGCCCTTATACTGGTGGTGTTGATTATCTATCTATTCTTCCGCGACTGGATCATCTCCGTTCGTCCGTTGATCGATATCCCGGTATCACTGATAGGCGCCTTCTTCATCATGTATCTCAGCGGCTTTACCATCAACGTACTTTCCCTGTTAGGTATCGTACTCGCCACGGGTCTGGTGGTGGATGACGGTATCGTGGTAACGGAAAACATCTTCAAGAAAATGGAGCAGGGTATGAACAAATACCAGGCTGCCAAAGAAGGTTCCAAAGAGATCTACTTCGCAGTAATCGCCACCTCCATTACGCTGGCCGTTATCTTCTTACCCATCATCTTCCTGCAAGGTTTCGTAGGCAGGCTGTTCCGCGAGTTTGGTATCGTGGTAGCCGGTGCGGTATTGATCTCTGCCCTGGTATCGTTGACACTGACACCCGTGCTCAACGTAAAACTTACCCGTAAGGAGCATAAACATGGCTGGTTCTACCGCAAAACAGAACCCTTCTTCGTGTGGATGGAAACAGGCTATTTCAACTCCCTCAAAGGATTTATGCGTGTACGCCATATATCGTGGTTGATGATCATCGGGTGTTTTGCCGTCATCTTCTTCATTGGTGGCAACCTCAAATCGGAATTGGCGCCCATGGAAGACCGTAGCCAGTTCCGCCTGCAGGTAACGGCTCCCGAAGGCACTTCTTATGATTACATGGACAAGTACATGGACCGGCTGGGGCAACTCATGCTGGATTCCATCAAACCTGAAGAACGCCGTATCGTACTCACGATTACAGCACCCGGCTTCAGCGGCGCTGGCTCTGTGAACAGCGGTAACGTTCGGGTAACGCTGGTAGACCCTAAAGACCGTACACGTTCACAGGAAGACATTGTGAACATGGTCAACCGCAACCTTGGTAAATATTCCGAAGGCCGCGCCTTTGCTGTACAAGAGCAAACGATCTCTGTAAACCGCCGTGGTGGACAGCCCGTGCAGTTTGTGATCCAGAACAACAACTTCGACAAGCTGAAAGAAGTATTGCCCAAGTTTCTCGAAGCGGCCAATAAAAGCGGCGTAATGACGAACCTCGACGTCGATCTTAAGTTTAGCAAGCCTGAGCTTAACATCGATATCGACCGCATCAAGGCCAGCCAGCTGGGCGTTAGCATTGCCGATGTATCACAAACCCTTCAGTTGGCATTGAGTAACCTACGACTGGGTTATTTTTACCGCGAAGGCAAACAATACCAGGTAATAGGTCAGGTAGCCCGTAACGACCGTGACGACCCAACCGATCTCAAGAACATTTATGTGCGTAATAACCGCAATGAGATCATTTCACTGGATAACCTCGTAAGCATTCGTGAAGAGACAACTCCGCCTCAATTGTATCACTTCAACCGGTATAAATCGGCGACCATTTCCGGCAGCCCTGCCAATGGCCGAACCCTCGGAGAAGCGATCCAGGCGATGCAGGACATTGCTAAAAATTTATTGGACGATACTTATTCCACATCGCTGTCAGGCGCCTCCAGGGACTTTGCAGAAAGCTCTGGTAACACAGCCTTTGCCTTCATCCTCGCGCTGGTATTGATCTTCCTCGTATTGGCGGCGCAGTTTGAAAGCTTTATCGACCCTGTCATCATCCTCATTACAGTGCCGTTGGCATTAGCCGGTGCCGTATTCTCCCTGTGGTTATTCGATCAAACACTCAATATCTTCTCACAGATCGGTATGATCATGTTGATCGGCCTGGTGACGAAGAACGGTATCCTCATCGTGGAATTTGCCAACCAGAAACAACTGGCAGGCCTATCGAAACGGCAGGCGGTTACCGAAGCGGCACAAGCCCGTTTACGTCCGATCTTAATGACGAGCCTGGCGATGGCGCTGGGCGCTCTCCCCATTGCCCTGTCATTGGGAGCAGCTGCTACGAGTCGTATCCCCCTGGGTATTGTAATTGTAGGAGGCATCATGTTCTCCCTCATTCTTACCCTGTATATCATCCCGGCGATGTATAGTATCCTGTCCTTTAAAAAGAAAAAGAGCGAACTGGAACTGATGGAAGAGGTGGAAAAAATGACTCCACAACCAGAAGTTCACCATGCATAAATGCATTTCATTATGAGAAGTTTCTTTGTATTTGTTATTTCATTCGTCATACTGGTTCCTGCTGCTACTGCACAGGATTACCTTACCCTCGAACAGGCTATCGAAGCTGCATTGAAGAACAACTATGATATTCAGCTTACCCGTAATGATTCATCGTCTTATGCACTCGACAACTCTTATTCATGGGCAGCCTTCCTGCCGCAGCTGAATGGAACAGCAGGTACTACCTGGAACAGGAACAACCAGCGACTAAAGTTTACCAAACGCTCCGGTGGCGGAGATAGTACGGTGACCCGCGATGCGGTAAAAACGCATAATACCCAATATTCACTGGCACTCAACTGGACGCTGTTTGATGGCCTTAAAATGTTTGCGACCCGCAACAGGCTGGAAGAATTGGAAACACTGGGTGAACTGGGTGTAAAAAATCAAGTGACCAACACAGTGGCGGCAGTGATCAATAACTACTTCAACATTGTGCGCCAGAAACAACAACTGAAGGCAGTAGAAGAACAGATATCCATCAATGAAGAACGTGTGAAGCTGGCCGATAAAAAGTTGTCCGTTGGCCTGGGCAGCAAGCCTGAATTGTTGCAAGCGAGGGTTGACCTGAATGCGCAGAAAGCAGCTCAACTACAAGCGTTAACACTCATTGCCCAGCTTCGCGATCAGTTGAATCAGTTGATCGGTTTTCGTCAGGGTGCTTCCTACCAGGTGAGCGACAGCATTCCGCTGAATACTACTTTACAGTTTGGAGAGCTGGCACAGAAATTTGAAGACACCAATCCCGCTCTCCTGTTTGCCAAAAAGAACATCGACATAGCCCGCATCGTTGTGAAAGAGCGCAAGGCAGAGTTGTTTCCTACCTTATCATTGAACTCAGCCTATAACTTTACGCAAAATGACAACAGCGTAGCCGTAAACATCAACCAGCCTTTCTATAACCAGAACAAAGGATTTAACTACGGCTTCAACCTGAATATTCCCATCCTGAATGGGTTCAACACAAAACGACTGATCAAGCAAGCCCAGTTGGATGTACGCTACCAACAGCTGGCCTACGACAACCAGCGTTCGCTGATAGAAGTGGGCCTGGGTAACTCCTTCAAAAACTATGAGCTGCAAAAACGCTTGCTGGACCTGGAACAAAACAACATCGAGTTGGCCAAAGAAAACGTGATGATCGCACTGGAGCGTTTTCGCCAGGGTGTATCTACCTTCCTTGAACTGCGGGAAGCCCAGATCAGCCTGCAGGATGCCTACAACCGCCTTATAGCGGCCCGTTATAATACTAAATTAGCTGAAACAGAACTATTAAGGCTAAAAGGCGACCTGATCCGCTAATGGTACCAGCAACACGTGGATAAATACATGAGAAGGCCATTTTCTTAATGATGGTAACTTATAAATTTTCCCTTTCTTTGCCGTTCAAATCAATCCTTGCATGAATCCGCAGGTAGGAATAATAATGGGTAGCGATAGTGATCTGAACGTGATGCAGGCTGCTGCCGATGTGTTGAAAGAATTAGGAGTAACATACGAACTAACAGTTGTTTCTGCTCACCGCACCCCCCTGCGGATGGTGGAATATGCCACCAAAGCCAAGGAAAGAAACCTTAAAGTGATCATTGCCGGCGCTGGCGGCGCTGCCCATCTGCCCGGCATGGTAGCCTCCCTCACTCCCCTGCCCGTAATCGGTGTCCCTGTAAAATCATCCAATTCCATAGATGGCTGGGATTCCATCTTGTCCATTCTCCAAATGCCCAATGGTATTCCCGTAGCTACCGTAGCCCTCAATGCAGCTAAGAATGCAGGTATCCTGGCCGCCTCTATCATAGGCGCTTTTGATACTGCTGTGGGTGAAAAAGTAGCCGCTTATAAAAAGAACCTCGAAGCCGAAGTATTGAAAAAAGCTGATAAGCTGAAGAAAGAAGGCTGGCAAAACCAGTTCGATCAATAACCTGTAGCCCCTAAATAATAGCGTTGCTACAGATGCTTATGCAGGTAGTATAAAGTACATTATATGAAATTGACGCTGACAGATTTTAAAGAGCTCAGTACCTTCCCTTCCGGTTCTGGCATTGAGTATTATGATGAAAAGGTTTTCCTTATAGGAGATGACGCCAAAGAAGTGCTGGTCATGAACAAGCGCTGGAAAGAGCTCCAACGCATTCCACTGTTTGAGTCTACAGAAGAGCGCATCCCTAAAAAGGTCAAGGCCGACCTGGAAGCCACCACCGTGATCGTAGTCAACAGCATTCCCCGTTTGTTGATCCTGGGATCCGGCTCCCGGGAAGAACACCGCAATAAAGCAATCCTCCTCGACCTCGACGAGTACAGGAAAGAAGAATTTGACATGACTGTTTTCTTTGACCGTATTAAGGCAGGCGGCATCACCGATCTGAATATTGAATCGGCAGCAACCCTCGCAGAAGGCCATGTGATCATGGGCAACCGTGGCAACAAAAAGAACCCCGACAACCACCTGATCATTACCAAAAACAGCTTCTGGAAACACCAGGCAGATGCTGAACTGGATATACTGCCCATCAAGTTTCCCGGCAAAGAAAACAAATTGAAGAACGCAGGCATTTCAGGCCTCACCTACTCCCCCGTTAACGACTGGCTGATCTTTACAGCCTCTACAGAAGATACCAACAATTCAGTAGACGATGGTCCTATTGGTGATAGCTACCTCGGTGTTATCGAGAACGCTTCCCGCAAAATTGGCCGGAAGGATATGAAGGTAAACGAGTTTATCAACCTCCGCGAAGCAGAGAAGTCACTAAAAGGTTACAAAATTGAATCAGCATGCGTTCAATCCGAAAAGAATGGACGGGTGAAGCTACAGCTTGTCGCAGACAATGACGATGGCGTAAGTTGCCTGTTTAAAGTACGATTGAAGTAATAATATGCAGCTTGCAGATAAAATTTAAAGGTGACACCTTCAAAAAGAAAGTGTCACCTTTTATATTTTCAAGAGCTCAAAGCTTATCTTCCTACTTCTGCTGTAATATCACAAACTCCTGCTCCAACGCGAGAGAACTCTTATATACACAATCGATAAAAGCCTTGCCCCACTGAGCATAATAAGGCATGAAGTTCTCGATACGTTCCTGTAAACCACCTGCCGGGAACAAGGCAGCCTTAATAGCATTGATCTGCTGCTGCTCATTCTCATACTTCTTCTTCTCTGCACGCAGCATTTTCTTTTCCAGTTCCTGGATCGGCTTCAGTGTCTTTACTTCCAGCGCTTCAATATGTGGCAATAAAGTTTCGTCGATCTGGCCCGCTTTCTCCCGCAGTTGCTTATATAACTGCTCTGCTGCCTGTAACTCATTTTCCAGTTTCAGGTGACCATTGGAATGACGGGCAACCAGTGCTGTTAAAAGCTGCTGTTCACTTTGAAAGAAATCACCAATACTGAAACCCAGTTTAGCAATCTTATCCTCCCATTTCTCTTCCACGATCAGGAATGAGTTGCGCAACACCAATACAGGATAAGAAACCTTATAATGCTGCAACAGGTCTTTCAACTCCAGCCAGTACGCAGTTTCGCCACCACCACCAATAAAGGCGATATTGGGCAGCAAAGTTTCCTGGTATATACCCCGCAGGATCACATTTGGACTAAAGCGTTCCGGATGTTCCTGTAATTCCTTCTTCAAAGCATCAGCAGTGAAACGGATATTGGTGCCCACCACTACCCACTCCTCGCCTTGCTTCTCGATACGTTCACGGATATTGCCTTCGAGATAAAACAGGTTGATAGCCCGTGGATTCGCTTGTACTTTATAATGTTCGGAAAGTTGTTCAATAGTCTTCTCTACAATACCCGAAGCAGTCTGATTGAAGAGATCGTCTTCAAACACCGGAAGCATGATACGTTTCAGCTCTGCATGATCTGGCTGCACCACGATCAAACCATATTCGCCAAACAACGTATTCAGCAACTTGAAAGTAGCCGTCTGGATATCGGGACTATTGAGGTATGAGTCTTTCAACAGTTGCACCAGTTCCTTGCCATGCGGCTGCACGGACAGCTCACCTTCGATGCGCTGCACGATCGCTTCCAGCCCTTTGGTGTTCATACGGCCTACCGCCCCTGTTTGTTTGGTGTCCCACACCAGCTTGTCGCCACTGAGCCATATATTACCCAGTTCATCCAGGTCGGCGTCTTCACTGCCGATCCAGAACACAGGTACAAACTGATACTGAGGCAGGTCTTTTTTCAGCTGCTCAGTAAGCCGGATGGTGTGTAATATTTTATAAATGAAATACAGGTGACCGGTAAAAATAGCCGGCTGGTGCGCCGTAGTGACCGTGAAGGTATTATCCTGGGCAAGGCGTTCAATGTTCTGCTGCACTGCTTCAGTAGCAGTAACGCCCTCATATTGCTTCTTGAGGGTAGTGGCCAATAAAGAACGGTGAAACGGTGATTGCTTCCTGGTATTGATAGCCTGTTCGATGCCTTGCACCGTTGGTTCGTACTGATAAAACGGACGCAGGGCAGGCGATTGCTGCAGGTAATCGGTGATGATCTTCGAGAAATAACCAGTAGCTATGTAAGGTAATTGTGTAGCGTTACAATTCATAATTGCTTAAACGATCGTAAAAGTACAACTTGCGGGCGGCAAATCCGCCCGCCGGTCATATTTAACAAAGTCTAAGCTAAAAGGTTGTAGGTTACTTAAAGCGCTCAACATCAAAAGCCGATACATCGACGGTAGGCTTTTTGTGCCCTACCAGCTCCTCCACCAATTTACCCGTTGCGGCAGCCAGGGCTACGCCGAGCATAGCGTGGCCACCAGCCATGGTAAGATTAGCATACTTGCTGTGACGGCCGATATAAGGTAATCCATCAGGGCTTAAAGGACGTAATCCGCTCCATATTCTCTGTTCAGTGGGAGCCTCTACCGGCAGATTGGGATAATAAGTTTTAACAGCTTTAAAGATGGCCTGTGCTCTTTTAACAAGCGTAGGACTGTCCAGTCCGCTGATCTCCATGGTGCCACCCATGCGCAGGTCATTGCCCATCGGGGTCATAGCAACGCGGTCATCTACGAGGATGGAAGGATGACGAAGATTGCGGGCTACATTTTGATAAGTCATACTGTAACCTTTGCCTGCCTGCAACAGCAGGTCTACTCCCAGCAGTTTGGCAGTCAATGGCAGCCAGGAACCATTGGCCAGCACCAGTTCTTCACAAGGGAACTTTCCTTTATCGGTAATGACGGCGGTTACCTTTTCACCATTCTTTTCAAAACCAGTTACTGCCGTGTTTAACTGCAACTTCACACCAGCCTGCTCCAAATGTTTTTTAAGTGTAGCCATAAAGTCACCTGGGTGCAAGTGACAATCGCTCGGGTACAATATACCACCCCGCACATTTACCTCCACGTCCGGCTCCATGGCCTGTATTTCCTGTGCAGTAAACACTTTGGTATCAACCTTGAAGTGAGCAGCTTCTTCAGCCAGCTCCAGCTCATGCTTTTCTGTGTCGGCATTCTTGTACAACATCAGGCAACCCACCTCCTGCATACGGAAGCTATTGCCCAGGTGATCGCGCATATCCACCGTCAACTCACGGCTCATTTGAAGAATGTTGTTCAAATGAGGCGCACCATGTTCCACATTGGCGGCATTGGCTTTCTTGTAGAAGGCCAGCAACCAGCGCAAAAGGTCCCAGCTGAAACGGGGCTTGATGTAAAAGGGGCTGGTAGAGCTAAGCATCCATCGCATACCCTGGGCAACGATACCCGGCGTAGCCAATGGAATAAAGTGGCTGGGCGATACATAACCGGCGTTGCCGAAAGAAGCACCATCCGTAATATCACCTTTTTCGATAACAGTAACCTGGTAACCGGCCCGTTGCAGGTAATAAGCACTGCTCAGACCGATAACACCACCGCCTACGATAACAACTTGCTTGCTCATAATACAGAACTCCCTTTGAGGTTGATGAAATAGAAAAGCCGTCCGGACGCCTAATAATTATATTAGCGCTTACCCGGACGGCTTTATTCTTTTTAAATAAGAATGTTACTGCCTTCCGGCTTTTATTTTGTCGAGAACTTATAGATCGTTGTCTGTGTATACGTCTCTCCCGGTTTCAAAATAGTGTTCGGGAAAGAAGGCTGATTCGGAGAATCAGGGAAATGTTGTGTTTCCAGGCAAAGACCAGCATGCTTCACATACTTCTTACCGCCCTTGGTGTTGGTCAGCGTTCCATCGAGGAAGTTGCCGGAATAGAACTGCACACCGGGTTCAGTAGTGAACACTTCCATGTAACGGCCGCTGGCAGGGTGATACAAAGCACCGATCAGCTCCAGGCCTGCACCTTTGTTCAGCACCCAGTTGTGATCGAAACCACCGTCCACTTTAGCCAGGTCATTACCGATCTTTTTGGAAGTGGTAAAATCCATCGGCGTTCCTTTCACATCAGGCAATTGACCAGTAGGGATCAGTTTAGCATTCACTGCAGTATACTTATCAGCCTTCAGCATCAGTTCATGCTCCAACACAGTGGAATCAGCACCAGCGCTCAGGTTCCAATAAGCATGGTTGGTAAGGTTGAGCGGAGTAGCCTTATCAGTAGTAGCCTTGTACTCGATCTTCAACTCATTGTTGCCAGTCAACGTGTATACCACTTCAGTATGCAGGTTGCCGGGATAACCCTCTTCACCATCTGCACTGTGATAAGTAAGCTTCAGGCTGCTGTCGTTGAGCTTTTCACCAGTCCAAACCACTTTATCAAAACCCTTCAAACCACCGTGCAATGTGTTGCCGTTGTTGTTTTGGGCCAGTGTATACGTTTTACCATCGAGGGTGAACTTGCCATTGGCGATACGGTTGCCATAACGGCCGATCAAAGAACCAAAGTAAGGATTGCCCTTTTGCAGGTAACCGCTCAGTGAATCGTAACCCAGTACCACGTCACCACCAGTACCGCTCTTGTCGGGCGTAGTAAGGTGGGTGATCGTGCCACCGTAGTTCAGGATCTTTACACTTACTCCATTTCCATTGGCAAGCGTATACTCAATAACTTCTTTACCATCTGTAGTTCCATAGGGCGCCTGTGTAATACTCATTTTGGAAGCTGTTGTTGTTGAATCGTTTTTAGTGTCGGTAGATGTGCTGGCAGAATCATTGCAACCGATCATAGCAGTAGCCATGCCGATGCTAAACAGAGAACCTGAGATCCATTTCATTGATTTCATATAGCTGGTTTATGTTTGAACGTTTTGCCTATCTTATTACCGAACACTTTCCAACAAGCAGCCATGGGTATTACAACACCTGGAATCCATACGCGTATGGATCGTCATCCGGATCAATGGAAATACTGTTATATCCATAGATCCTGGCCCATCCTTCAATGCTGGGCCTGATGGCAGGCTTACCTGTACCGAAAGCATCCGATATCTCTTCCTCTATCCGGCCGATAAATTTAGAGCCTATAATGCTTTCATGTATAAATTCGTCGCCTTTTTTTAGTTTTCCCTTGGTATACCACTGCGCCATACGGGCTGAAGTACCGGTACCACAAGGCGAACGATCGATAGCTTTATCGCCATAGAACACCGCATTACGCGCTGTAGAGGTCTTATCCAGTACAGAGCCAGTCCACAAAACGTGTGAACAGCCATTGATGGTGGGGTCTTGCGGGTGCACAAACGTATACTTTTCATTGATGCGCTTGCGCATTTCCCGTGCCCAGGCAATGAGCTTATCAGCAGAATAATGTTCCAGTCCTTTGAAATTCTTCTGCACATCGACAATAGCGTAGAAGTTGCCACCATACGATACATCGATCACCAACTCACCAAGGTCCGGACATTCTACCGTTAATTCGGTGGCTGCAAGATACGCAGGAACATTTGTCAATTTAACACTTATTACCTTATTTCCCTGCTGTTTGTATTCGATCATCACCAACCCTGCCGGCGCTTCCATCCGGATGATGCCAGGCGTTTTGGGCACGATCAGGCCTTCTTCCACTGCAATGGTAATGGTACCGATGGTGCCATGACCACACATAGGGAGACAGCCACTTGTTTCAATGAACAGCACGGCTACATCATTCTTTGGATCATGTGGTGGGTACAGAATGCTTCCACTCATCATGTCGTGGCCCCTTGGCTCGAACATCAGGCCTTTACGGATCCAGTCGTACTCCTTTAAAAAGTGCTGGCGCTTCTCGCTCATGTTGGCACCCGTCAAAGCAGGGCCACCACCAGCTACCAACCGTACGGGGTTGCCGCAGGTATGTGCATCCACACAATGGTACACGGAACCGTTCAGCGGCTTGGCCAGGGTTGACGTAGTTTTTGTAATGGGATTATTAGTCATAAAACCTATCAGGTTTATTCTTATATACTCTTCTTGGTTACTTCGTTATTCACCGTTCTCCAGATGCCCAGCGGATTGTCGTTCTTCAGCTCTTCCGGCAGCAGGCTATCGGGCCAGCCCTGGAAGGAAACAGGCCGCGCAAAACGCTTGATACCATCAGCGCCTACCGAAGTAAAGCGGGAATCGGTACTGGCAGGGAACGGACCACCGTGGTGCATGGCAAGACAAACTTCCACGCCAGTGGGCACGCTGTTGAGGATAAACCGGCCGCAAATGTTCTTTACCGCTTCTACCAGCTCATCATGCCCCAGCATATCCTGCTCGGTAGCCATCAACGTAGCTGTCAGCTGACCTTCCAAGTGCTGCGTTACTTTCAGCAATTCTGCCGCGTCTGCGCAACGGATCACGAGCGAGTAAGGACCAAACACTTCCTGATGCAATACCGGGTTGTTGAGGAATGCCTTACCGGAAGCAGAAGCAATAGCAGGCACGCCCTGGTTAGCAGCAGGCGCCGTAGCAGATTCAGCTACAGTAGTTACATCTTGCTGAGTCAAAGCGGCAGCCTTCTTCTCGCCATACGTTTTAGCAATGCCGGGGTGCAGCATAGTACCCGGGGCAATCTGCTTGATCTCATTACCCAAAGCAGTAATGAACTCCTGCAGAGGTGCACCTTCAATACCTATAATAAGGCCGGGATTGGTGCAGAATTGACCTACGCCCAATGTGATAGAACCGGCATACATTTTAGCAATGTCAGCGGCAGATTGTTCCAGCTTGCCTGGCAACAGGAAAACCGGATTGATGCTGCCCATTTCTGAGAATACAGGGATGGGTTCTTTGCGCTGGTTGGCCCAGTCGAACAAAGCCCGGCCACCAGTATAAGAACCAGTGAAACCAACAGCCTTGGTATAAGGGTGGGTCACGAGCGCCTTCCCGATCTCAAAAGAAGTAGCATGAACGTGGGCAAAGATGCCATCGGGCATGCCGGTTTCGGCAGCAGCCTTCAGGATGATCTTAGCTACGATATCAGAGGTTTCCGGATGAGCAGGGTGAGCTTTTACGATCACCGGGCAGCCGGCAGCCAGTGCACAGGCAGTGTCTCCACCCGCAGTAGAATAGGCAAACGGAAAGTTGCTGGCGCCATAAACTACTACAGGCCCCAGGGGAACGAGCATCTTGCGGACGTCGGGCTTGGGCAGCGGGGTACGCTCGGGATTGGCAGTATCGATACGTGCTTCCAGCCACTCACCTCTTTCGCAGGCATCGGCATAGCTGGTAAGCTGGAATACGGTACGTCCTTTTTCATTGCGTACACGTGCTTCGGGCAGGTTGGTCTCCCGCATCACGGTGGGGATCAGTTCGTCAGGGGCATTGTCGAGCCCGGCAGCGATGGCGCGCATAAAAGCGGCGCGCTGCTTCAGTGATAATTTGCGATATGCATGAAAGGCCTTCCAGGCCTTTTCCATAATAGTATTGATCTCGGCTACAGTAGCGTCTTTAAACATATAAAATGGCTTTAATCGGTAAGGCACAAAGGTACTTTACCATACATTGAGAGGTGATACCTTTTTTCAAAGACATCACCTCTCAGTAATATGTAAAAACTTTACAGGTAAGTATTGGCCATGGCCAGGTTCATGTAGTCGGGCAGCGTAGGCCTTGTGCGGATACCTTCGTTGATGACCTCCAGCACGCGCTCACGCTCTTCGCCGATGAGGCGCAGACGGGGAGCCCTTACGTATTCAGAACCAATACCGGCTTGCGTAGCAGCCAGCTTGATGTATTGTACCAGTTTGGGATGAATATCGAGATCGAGCAGCGGCATGAACCAACGGTAGATGGCAGCAGCCTCTTCCAGTTGACCAGCTTTTACCAGGCGGTAGATCGCTACGGTTTCGCGGGGGAAGGCATCCACGAGGCCAGCAACCCAGCCATCAGCGCCCATCACCAGCTCTTCCATCGCCAGTGGGTCTACACCGCACAGGATCTTGTAACGGTTACCGAAACGGTTGAACATGCGGGTTACATTCGATACGTCGCGGGTAGATTCTTTTACCGCGCCGATGTTTTGGCATTCGGCCAGCTCTTCGAACATATCGAGTGTGATCTCGATCTTGTAATCCACCGGGTTGTTGTACAACATGATCGGCAGATCGGTCGAATTAGCTACGGTTTTCAGGAACTCTACAGTTTCGCGGTGGTCGCTCTTGTAACGCATAGGAGGCAACAGCATCAGACCATGGGCGCCCCATTTAGCGGCGTTGGTAGCTTGCTGGATCGCTTCGCGGGTTGAACCCTCAGCAATGTTGATCAGCACAGGAACCTGCCCGGCCGTCTTCTGTATAGCTGTTTTAATGAGTATCTCTTTTTCAGCAGTGGTCAGTACACTGGCTTCGCCCAGTGAACCGCCGAGGATCACTCCATCAACGCCGGCTTCCAGTTGGAAAGCCACGTTCTTTTCAAAGAGAGGAATATCCAATTCATCATCCGCTGTGAACTGAGTCGTTAGTGCAGGAAAAACTCCTTTCCATTCAAAATGCATGGGCTTATAAAATTTTGGTATAACAAAACTACGGCGCTACAGATTGATTTATTTTGCGGTATTTAATCAGTTTTAGTACAATATTCTCCTAACGGTTGTTTTCCCCTTAAAACACTCCTATCCTGTGCTATCCCGGGCAATACACATTAAGAACCAATCAATATCTGTACAGTAGCCTTCCTATACTAAACCCATGAATTATACCACATCACCTTCCAGGTCGTAATCGTATGCTTTTGTGATCTTCACATTGACAAATTCGCCGGGGGTTAACCGTTTGGTGCTGTTAATGATCACTTCATTATCCACTTCAACACTATCAAACTCTGTACGACCTAAATAACGTCCTGATTCTTTTTTATCAATGAGCACTTTGAAAGTCTGACCGATCTTCTCCTGGTTCCTTTCAAAGCTGATCTCCTGCTGCACTTCCATGATCTCCTGAGCGCGGCTTTCTTTCTCTTCCTGGGGAATATTATCTTCTAATGCGTGAGCAGAGGTACTTTCTTCGTGTGAGTAAGTGAAGATGCCAACGCGATCAAAACGATGTTGACGAAGGAAATCTTTGAGGTCTTCCACATCCTGTTGTGTTTCGCCGGGGAAACCAGTAATGAGTGTAGTACGCAAACAAATACCGGGCACTTTCTCCCGGATGGTAACGATGAGCTCGTCCATCTCGGCTTTAGTGATCTGGCGACGCATAGCCTTCAGCATCGGATCGCTGGCATGCTGCAAAGGCATATCGAGGTATTTACAGATGTTATCGCGTTCACGCATCACATCAAGGATCTCCAATGGGAATTTAGAAGGATAAGCATAATGCAACCTTATCCAATGCAAACCTTTTACGTCAGCAAGTTTATGCAGCAACTCGGGCAGCATACGCTTCTTGTAAATGTCGAGGCCATAATAGGTAAGTTCCTGCGCAATAAGCATGATCTCTTTCACACCCATTTTTACCAGCTTCTCAGCTTCCTGCACCAGTTGCTCGATGGGCCTGCTCACGTGCGTTCCACGCATGAGCGGAATAGCGCAAAAAGAACAGGTACGGTTGCAACCTTCAGATATCTTGAGGTAAGCATAATGCTTGGGCGTGGCCAGCAGGCGCTCACCCAATAACTCTGCTTTATAATCAGCTTCAAATTGCTTCAGGATCAGCGGCAGCTCCATAGTGCCGAAATAAGCATCCACTTCCGGGATCTCCTGCTCGAGGTTATTACGGTAACGTTCGCTCAAACAGCCGGTAACATATACTTTGTCCAGCTTACCCTTGCGCTTCAGGTCTACCTGGTCGAGGATGGTATTGATAGACTCTTCTTTGGCTTTATCGATAAAGCCACAGGTATTCACCACCACAATATTGTGGTCAAGGCGGGCATTCTCGTGCACAACATCGATATCATTGGCCCTGAGCTGACCACTCAACACTTCACTATCCACCATATTCTTGCTGCAACCCAGCGTAATGATATTGACCTTATCTTTTTTTAGCGACCTCGTTTTCATAATAATATAAGCCCGCAAAGGTACTGAGGAGTTAGCGGATTTTTGTATTTAAGTTGACGCGGGAGCCCCTGCAGCAGGCTATTTCCGCGATTGACCCGGCATAGACCATCAGCCACTCCTCACATATGTTAAACACTTATTTACAAGCCTTTACAATGGCGGGGAACGGGTATTTTACCGGTCTCCCGCCTGGTTGGGGAACAATTGGCACAATATTTATAACAAGCTTGGCATAAATGAACAAAGCATGAAGAAAGTAACCATTGTTGCAGTAGCTATGATCTGTTTGCTGACCCTTTCGCAAACAGCCTCTTCCCAATCAACCGGCAGTACCTACAGAACAGCCCTCGGCGCCAAAGTTTACTTTGGTAATGGAACCCTTGGCGGTATCAACATCAAGCATTTCCTGAAAAGCAATAGTGCGCTGGAAGGGTCTTTGCTTTTTGACAGAGGCTATGTAGGCATTGAAGGCCTGTACGACTGGCATGGCGATATTGCCGGCGCAACAGGCTTGAAATGGTATGTTGGCGGTGGCGGTATGCTGCTGTTCCCTACTAAGGATTATCTGGATACCTGGTTTGCCTTACGCGGCACCCTGGGTCTCGACTACAAATTTACCGGAGCACCTATCAATGTATCGTTCGATGTGAACCCTACCTTCCAGCTGGCACCTGATACAGACTTCCACTTCTGGGGAGGCTTTGCATTCCGGTTTGCCTTCTAAGCAGTCTTAAACCTTTTCTTATACCAGTAAGAATCCGATATACAAAACCAAAGGGCGTGTCATTGACACGCCCTTTGGTTTTATATATTAAGGCTCTGCATTAAACCTCGTTGCCTTACTGCCTCTATGCCTTGTTGCCTTTTCTAACTTTTCTCCAGACTAAACAAGCTGTCCACAAACTCATGTTTGTCAAACACCAGTAAGTCTTCCATCTTCTCTCCCATTCCAATAAACTTAACGGGAATCTTGAACTGGTTGGCAATAGCCAGCACTACACCACCCTTGGCAGTACCATCGAGCTTGGTAATAGCCAGTGCAGATACATCGGTAGCCGCCGTAAACTGCTTGGCTTGCTCCAGCGCATTCTGTCCGGTTGAACCATCCAGCACCAGCAGCACTTCATGCGGTGCTTCGGGAATATGCTTTTGAATCACACGTTTGATCTTGCTTAATTCATCCATCAGGTGGGCCTTATTGTGTAAACGACCAGCCGTATCGATGATCACTACATCTGATCCCTTCGACACACCGCTTTGAACGGTATCGAAAGCCACAGAAGCCGGATCGGCACCCATACCTTGCTTTACAATAGGAACTCCTACCCGCTCGCTCCAGATCGTCAATTGATCCACAGCCGCTGCACGGAAAGTATCGGCAGCACCCAGCAATACAGACTTACCGGCTTTCTTGAAGTTATAAGCCAGCTTACCGATGGTAGTAGTTTTGCCTACTCCGTTTACCCCAACTACGAGGATCACAAAAGGCTTGGCCGGCAGGTTGGAACTAAAAGTATACGCATCTGCTTCAGGAGCGTCGACGAGTATATTCTCCATCTCCTGTTGCAGGATATTATTCAGCTCACTGGTGTTTAGGTATTTGTCCTTTGCTACCCGCTTCTCGATGCGCTCGATGATCTGTACAGTCGTTTCGATACCTACGTCGGCACTTACGAGCGCTTCTTCCAGGTTGTCGAGCACTTCATCATCTACAGAGCTTTTGCCGGCAATAGCCTTGGTGAGCTTGGACAAAAAGCCACTCTTGGTTTTCTCCAGCCCCTGGTCGAGGGTTTCCTTCTCTTTCTTGCCGAATAATTTATTGAACAGGCCCATACTGCTGTAAAGGTTTAATAATATCTGTAATATACATTTTGTACGCCTGATGCAAATACAAAAAGCTGTTCCGGTACAGAACAGCTTTTAATATTGTACTTACTTCCCACTTATTTCTGAGCCAGGAATTCTTTCACTTTCTCTTTGTGCACGATCTGCTCCTTGAAAGTGTAGGCACCTGTTTTAGGACTGCGAACCGCACGGATCACTTTGGTCCAGTTCTTTGCTTCTGCTGAAGCCTTCGCATCCTTAACTTTCGCGTTTTTAGAAGCTGCTTTTGCCATATATAGTTAATTTGAAAATTAGCGAATTTGAAAATTTGAGAATTGAAATGCCGTTGTTACACAGCCGTACTAATTCATTTTCAAATTAGCACATTTCCACATCATCAAATTACTTGATTTCTTTGTGAACGGTTACCTTCTTCAGGATCGCGTTGAACTTCTTCAACTCCAGACGCTCTGGGTTGTTTTTCTTGTTCTTGGTTGTGATGTAGCGGCTGGTACCGGGTTTACCGCTGGTTTTGTGCTCAGTGCACTCCAGGATCACCTGTACTCTGCTTCCTTTCTTTGCCATTGTTATAGACTTTTTACGTTATTTAGATTTTCTCGCCCTGAGCTCTCAGCTCCTTCACCACAACGCTCAAACCACGCTTGTTGATGGTACGGATACCTTCAGTAGACAGTTTCAGGGTAATCCACTTGTCTTCTTCAGCCAAAAAGAAACGTTTGGTCTGCAGGTTAGGCAGAAAACGGCGCTTTGATTTGATATTTGAGTGGGAAACGCGGTGCCCAGACACTGGAACTTTACCTGTTACCTGACATACTCTTGCCATGACTTCAAAAATTTAGGACGGCAAAGGTAGCGATTAGCAGCGAATTATGAAAAAGAAAATCAGGGTTTTTGCAATAAAGATTGTCCACAGTGTGAATTTCGGGGAACCTATTCGTAAAAAGGGCAATACAAAATACATTACTTCTTAAGAATCATAACGATAGAAATTACAGAAGCGATAATAGCGACCAGTTGACCGAGTGAGGTAAGGTAGATTGTTCTGGAAAGCTCAGCCTTTACTGCCGCTAAGTCTTTGGCGAGGTCTTCTTTAGTAGCGAACCTGCTATCCATATAATCCTTCATGTAACCAAATTCTTTGGCCACACGGACAAATTCAAAGTCCATATGCTCTTTTAACAGCTTTATATCCTTTTGCACCATTTGCTCCAAGTGTTTATGTTTTTCAGCCTGTTCTGTTCTTGAAACTTCCTGTATAACCTCTACCAATTCTTTCGCTTCGGGTTCATGCAACTTAAGGTTTTTCCTAAAAATATCATACAAGCGGATTTGGATCGTACTCATAAAGCTAAGCCGTAGTTTTTGGTTAATGCCGTTTATAGAACAAATATAACAATATTTTATTATTAATAAAAAGGCAATAAGTACTCCCTGGGCACGCAATTGCATGAAAAACAAGCTCATGAATTAATAATTCCTTAATTTAAAGTTGTTTTTGCCTGTTTCATCTTTGGCAAAAGCCCCGCTAAATGTTATCAATGAAAAGGAAAACCATAGCAAGAGATATCAGTTGGTTGTCATTCAATGCCCGCGTGTTGCAGGAAGCTGCCGATCCCAGTGTACCCCTCCGGGAGCGCATCAAGTTCCTGGGCATCTTCTCCAATAATATGGACGAGTTCTTCCGCGTACGGGTAGCTACCCTCAAGCGGATGACGGAAGTAGGTCCCAAACTCCGGAACATGCACCTGGAGCAGGCGCCCGATCGCATCCTCGACCAGATCCAGCAGATCGTACTGGAGCAGCAGGCCGAGTTTAACCAGATCTGGGAAACAACCCGCAAGGACCTGGCCCGGGAAAAGATCCACCTGATCAATGAGAAACAGCTTAATAAGGACCAACAGAAGTTTGTCCATACCTACTTTGAAGAAGAAGTACGTTCCAACATCATTCCCCTAATGGTGGAAAGTATTCCACAATTCCCCTATTTGCGTGACAAATCTATCTACTTAGGCGTGGTTCTGTCCCGGAAAGACGCTACCCTGCGACGCAAATATGCCATTATCGAAGTGCCCTCCAAGGCAGTAGGCCGTTTTATCAAACTCCCCTCCCCTGAGGGAGAACATCATATTATATTACTGGAAGACGTGATCCGCTTCAACCTGAAGGGCATCTTCTCCTACTTTGGGTACGACCGCTACCAATCGTGGGTGTTCAAGGTAACCAAGGATGCAGAACTCGACCTGGATACCGATCTGTCCACCTCCCTCATCCAAAAGATCGAAAAGGGACTTAAAAACCGGCGCAAGGGCAAACCCGTGCGCTTTGTATATGATAAGGAAATGGACGATGGTCTGCTGGCCTACCTCATCCGCAAGCTCAATATCTCCCGGAAAGAAAGCGTAATACCCGGCGGGCGCATCCACAACTTCCGCCATTTTATGGACTTCCCGGATGTATTCCAACGCAAGGGACAGCGGAAGAAGCCTTTCCAGCATCCCCTGCTGAAGAACACGATGCGGGTTACCGACATGATCCTGCAGACGGATGTGATGCTCAACTTCCCCTATCATTCATTCGGCCCGGTGATCGACCTGCTGCGCGAAGCGGCTATCGACCCGGATGTAACGTCCATCAAGATCACTGCTTACCGGCTGGCCTCCAACTCCAAACTCATCAACGCCCTCATCAATGCCGTGCGCAATGGCAAACATGTAACCGTGATGCTTGAGTTAAGGGCCCGCTTCGATGAAGAAGCCAACCTGGAGTGGAAAGAGCGGCTTGAAGAAGAAGGGGTAAAAGTAGTGATCGGTATTCCCAACATGAAAGTACACGCCAAACTTTGCCTCATTAAAAAGCGGCAGAACAATCATACCATTCACTATGGCTTTGTAAGCACCGGCAATATGAATGAAAAGACATCAGCCTTCTACGGCGATCATTGTCTGATCACTGCCGACCGCTTCATCATGGCGGATGTGAACCGGATATTCAATTACCTCGAAAGACCTAAGGAAGGGATCAAGTTCCTGAAAACATGTAAAACACTTATCCCCTGCCCCACTGGCTTGCGCCGTGAATTGAATAAACTCATCAGCCGGGAGATCAGGAATGCACGCGCCGGCATGCCTGCCGCCATCACCCTTAAGATGAACTCTTTGTCGGATGAAGAACTGATCACCCGCTTGTATGATGCAGGCAGGGCTGGTGTGGAGATCAAGCTCATCATCCGCGGTATCTTCTGTATGTATTCGGAAAACAAAAAATTCAAGTACCCGGTGAAGGCAGTCAGCATTATCGACGAGTACCTGGAACATGCGCGCGTATTCATTTTCCACAATAACGGAGCGGAAAAAGTATACATCTCATCAGCCGACTGGATGGTGCGCAATCTTGATCACCGGGTGGAAGCGACCTGCCCCATTATCGACGAGAATATTAAAAAAGTGTTGAAAAATATACTGGAAATTCAATTGAGTGATAATGTAAAAGCCAGAATTTTGGACAACGATCTCAGCAACCGGTATGTGCGCGACAGAAAACAGAAAAAAATCCGGTCGCAGGTGGAGATATATAATTACCTGCATCAGAAAACAAGCGCTGTGTTGGGCCTTTTACAACCGCCCACTGTACAGCCTGCGGAGACAACCACCTGATGCAGCGAAGAAAATGATACTAAACTAACCCATGAGACTGGCGGCTATCGATATAGGAAGTAATGCGGCAAGATTGCTGATCTCCGATGTAAGTATTCAGGACAATGGTAAACCGCTGTTCCAGAAGATCAACCTCATCCGTGTACCCTTGCGCCTGGGCTTTGATGTATTTGAACAGCAGGAGATCTCTCCCGAAAAGGAGGCCATGATCATGAATACCCTCAAAGCCTATCGCTACCTGCTGGATGCTTACGAAGTAAAGCACCTGAAAGCTGCCGCCACCTCCGCCATGCGCGATGCCACCAATTCCGCCTCTATTCTTCAGCGGATAAAAGCAGAAACCAATATCGACATCGAGATCATCTCCGGTGATGCAGAGGCCGCTCTTATCTACGAAAACCATATTGCCGAGAATATGGACAAAGACCACTCCTACCTCTATATAGATGTAGGCGGTGGCAGCACTGAACTTACTTTCTTTGCCGACGGCAAACTGGTCTTCAAGCGCTCTTTCAATATTGGCACCATCCGTCTGCTGAAGAAGCAGGTAGAAGATGCGCAATGGGAAGAGATGAAAGACATGATCAAGCGCGAAACCCGTAGCCACTATAATGATATTGTAGCCATCGGCTCTGGTGGCAACATCAATAAAGTGTTTTCCATTTCCAAACGCAAAGAAGGCAAGCCACTACAATTAGAGCTATTGAAAGATTACTACAAAGAGTTCAGCAGTTTCTCCCTTGAAGACAGGATGCGCTTATATAGACTGCGCGAAGACCGCGCCGACGTGATCGTTCCCGCCCTCCAGATCTATATCAACGTGATGCGCTGGGCCAACATCTCCGAAATATATGTTCCCAAGATCGGATTGGCAGATGGGCTTATTCAACACCTCTATGAAGAGCTGAAAGCCAAACAGAAATTACCCACTTTTTGATTTAAGCTCCGGGAAACAGTATTCCGGATTCAGGATTCAACATTTTCCCTACCTTTCCGCCCGCTTAACCAAAAATAGTCTCATGTCTGTCAATAGAGAAGTAAAACGGATCACGACCAATACGTTGCAGAAAATGAAATCTACAGGCGAAAAGATCTCCATGATCACCGCTTATGATTTCTCCTTTGCCAAAATATTTGATGCAGCCGGCATCGATGTGATCCTCGTAGGTGACTCTGCCTCCAACGTAATGGCAGGACATGAAACTACGCTGCCTATCACGCTCGACCAGATGATCTATCACGCCTCCTCCGTGATCAGGGGTGTAGAACGTTCACTGGTGGTGGTAGACCTTCCCTTTGGTTCTTACCAGGGCAACTCCAAAGAAGCACTGGCCTCTGCCGTCCGCATTATGAAAGAAACCGGCGCCCACGCTGTAAAGCTGGAAGGCGGCGAAGAAATTGTAGAATCCATCAAGCGCATTTTAGCTGCCGGTATCCCTGTGATGGGACACCTGGGGCTCACGCCGCAGTCTATTTATAAATTCGGTACTTATACGGTGCGCGCCAAAGAAGAAGCTGAGGCCAACAAGCTCCGCAGTGATGCACGCATCCTGCAAGAGTCTGGCTGCTTTGGCCTGGTACTGGAAAAAATACCCGCCATGCTGGCCAAAGAAGTATCTGAAAGCCTGGCAATCCCAACGATTGGCATCGGCGCCGGCAGGCATTGCGATGGCCAGGTGTTGGTAATGCACGACCTGCTGGGCATCAACACTGAATTTAAACCCCGTTTCCTGCGTCAATACCTCAACCTTCATGAGCAGGTGACCACCGCCGTTAAGCACTATATCAAGGATGTAAAGGACAGGGATTTTCCTAACGAGCAGGAACAGTACTAAGAAATAGTTGAAAGGTTAATAAGTTGAAAAGTTGATAGGCAGAGATTGCATTTCCTTATCAACTTTTCAACCTGTCAACTTATCAACACGCCTTCACATTTCATTGTTTTCCCGGGTAAATAAGTTAAATTAGGAGTCTAACCAAACAGGACTCTTATGAGAAAACTATTGCTCCTGCTGGCGCTTATTGCCAGCTCTTATCTGCTATGCGCACAAAAGACCCTATCAGGAACAGTTAAAGACGCTAAAAACAAAGAACCACTCCCCGGCGCCTCCGTCACCATCAAAGGCACCAACCAAGGCACCACCACCGGCAGCACCGGCACCTTCACCCTCCCCACACAAAAAGGCGATATTCTTGTCATCCGGTACATCGGATATGCCAGTACCGAAATAACGGTAGATAACCAGGCAACGCTGGACATCGAACTTTCTCCACAATCGGGCAACCTCCAGGAAATAACCATCGTCGGCAGCCGCAAACTGGGGCGAACGTCCACTGAAACACCCGTTCCCATCGACGTCATTGACATCAAAAGCATCGCCCGGCAAACGGGTCGCTTCGATCTAAACAACATGCTGCAGTTTGCTACGCCTTCCTTCAATGCAAACAAGCAATCCGGTTCCGACGGCGCCGATCATATCGACCCGGCCACTATTCGCGGCCTGGGTCCCGACCAGACCTTAGTACTCATCAACGGTAAAAGAAGGCACCAAAGCTCCCTCATCAACCTCTTTGGCACCCGGGGTCGCGGCAATACCGGTACCGACCTCAATGCCATCCCTGCCGCCGCCATCGACCGTGTAGAAGTATTGCGTGATGGCGCTTCTGCCCAATACGGCTCCGACGCTATTGCCGGCGTGGTGAACGTCATCCTCAAATCATCGGTCAATGAATTCTCTGCCAATATCAACACCGGTGTGTACGACGCTAAAAAGTTTCGTTACGACCGCAACTACGACGGCGAGAGCTTTCAGATCAATGGCAACTACGGCACCCGCATTGGCGAGAAAGGATTCATCAACTTTACAGCCGATTACCTCACCAATGCCAAAACCAACCGGACGCCGCCACCCGGCGCCGTGACTTACCGCCGTGAATTTGGCGATGCATCAGCAGAAAACTTCAGCACTTTCTTCAACAGTGAAATACCGGTAGCCGCCAACACTTCCGTATATGCTTTCGGCGGCTATACACATCGCTTTACCGATGCCTTTGCCTGGTCGCGGGATGCAGATGACGACCGCAATGTGAAAGAGATCTATCCCAACGGTTTTGATCCACGCATTCAATCGGCCATCGACGACAACTCTATATCTGTTGGTGTGCGCACGGTACACAATGGCTGGAACATCGACTTCAACAACACGTATGGCAAGAACAAAATGCACTACTACGTCGATGGCACGCTCAATGCCACCCTGCTGGCCAAATCGCCTACCAACTTCGATGCAGGCGGGTTTTGGTTCTCGCAAAACACTACGGGCATCAACCTGTCCAAGCCTTTCGATGTGGCTGAAGGCCTTAACGTGGCATTCGGTGCAGAGTACCGTACTGACCGCTATGGCATTTTTGCGGGCGAAGAAGGCTCCTGGCAAAACTATGGCGTGATCGATACGGTGATCGACAACAAAGTGGTGAAATACGATGTGTTGCAACGGCCAGCAGGCTCTCAGGGCTTCCCCGGTTTTCAGCCACGCAATGAAGTAACTGCCAGCCGCACCAACTTCGGCAGCTATGTGGACCTGGAGCTGGATGTCACCAAAGCATTTTTGTTATCAGGCGCTGTACGTTATGAAAAATACAGCGACTTCGGCAGTACGCTCAACGGCAAGCTGGCTACCCGCGTGAAAGTGACACGTGATTTTAACCTGCGCGCATCCGTAAGTACCGGCTTCCGCGCACCGTCCCTGCAACAGCGTTACTTCAATACCATCTATACCAACTTCGAACAAGGTGTGCCTATCGAAATACTACTGGCGAACAATCTCAGCACGGTGACCCGCACGCTGGGCATTCCGCCACTCAAAGAAGAGAAGTCTGTGAACCTAAGTGCCGGTTTCACAGCAAAACCATTCAAAGGGCTTACGCTTACCGTAGATGGCTACCTCATCAATGTAAAAGACCGCATTGTGCTTACCGGTACCTTTGACCAGAGTGATCCCGATATCGGTGGCGACCTGGCCGCATTGGGCGTAGGCGCAGCCAACTTCTTCACAAATGCTATCGACTCGCGCAATATCGGCCTCGATGTGATCATCACCCACAACGCCAACCTGGGCAATGGCAGGCTGAGTACTTCACTGGCTGCCAACTTCAACAAGCTGACGATCGAAGAAGTGCATACCAGTCCCAAGCTAATAGGAAAGGAAGACAATTACCTCAGCGCGCGGGAAAGGTCATTCATCATTGCCTCTGCTCCCAAAAGCAAGATCAACCTGACACTGGATTATACCATTTCAAAGTTCAGCGCCACTGCCCGCTTTGTGCGGTTTGGCGAAGTGATATTACTCGGCTATGATGACCTCCCCAATGTGTATGACCCCAAGGTGACTACCGACCTTACCCTGGGTTGCCGCTTTTCCAGGAATATCGCGCTGTACATAGGCGCTGACAACCTGTTCAATGTGTACCCCAATAAGCAGGACCAGGAGAACACGGAAGCAGGCGGTTTGTGGGATTCTGTGCAGATGAACTTTGGCGGGCGCCATTACTTTGCCCGGCTCGGATTTACTTTCTAACCATTTCCGGCTATATGGGCGGCCCCGCTGGGGCCGTTCGTTTTTTATGTTGGTGGTGCTACAAAGCTTTGCCCCTAACGGGGCCTTTTTTTACCGGTCAACGTGCTATAAAATGATGATTTTTAATGACTGGTATCACCCGCTCGCCGGAGGCGAGCAAATACCCGTCATCCCGCCATGCGGCGGGAACGCTGGCGAGTGGGCGCTTCCACAGTTTTGTATTCCGTACTTTTGCGGTCTTAACAAAAACAACGGTATGGATTTTCTTGCCTCGCTCAAAATTCAGTCGAACAATGCCGGGGTATCTACCGGCAAAACCTGGATCAATACTTCCGGCCCCGCTATTGAATCTTTTTCCCCGGTAGATGGCAAGCGCATCGGCTCCGTACAGGCTGCCGACCGCAAAAGCTATGATGCGGTGATCGCCAAAGCACAGGAAGCCTTCCTGGCCTGGCGTCAATGGCCTGCTCCCAAACGCGGTGAGATCGTGCGCCAGATCGGTGAAGCACTTCGTCAATACAAAGAGCCGCTGGGTAAACTGGTATCTTACGAGATGGGCAAAAGCCTGCAGGAAGGATATGGTGAGGTACAGGAAATGATCGATATCTGTGATTTTGCAGTGGGCCTCTCCCGCCAGTTGCATGGCCTTACCATGCACAGTGAGCGCCCCGCACACCGTATGTATGAACAATGGCACCCGCTTGGGATTGTAGGTATTATCTCTGCTTTCAACTTCCCCGTTGCGGTATGGAGCTGGAATACCATGCTGGCCTGGGTATGTGGCAACGTATGCGTGTGGAAGCCTTCTGAAAAAACACCCCTCTGTGCAGTAGCCTGTCAACATATCGTAGAAGAAGTATTCGCGAAAAATAACGTACCGGAAGGTGTATGCGGACTGATCGTTGGCAACCGTGATTCCGGTGAATGGCTGTCTGCCGACACGCGCGTGCCGCTGGTATCTGCTACCGGCTCTACCCGCATGGGTAAGGCAGTAGGCGCCACTGTAGGCGCCCGCCTTGGTAAAGCGTTATTGGAACTCGGTGGCAACAATGCCATCATCATCACCAAAGATGCCGACCTCGATATCGCTGTACTCGGCGCTATCTTCGGTGCTGTGGGCACGGCTGGTCAACGCTGCACGACTACCCGCCGCCTCATCATCCACGAAGACGTGTATGATTCTATCAAGAATAAACTGGTAAGTGCTTACAAGCAACTCCGCATCGGCGACCCGCTCGATGAAAAGAACCATGTAGGCCCGCTCATCGATACGGATGCCGTACGCCTTTATCTCGCCTCCATCGAAGCTTGTAAAAAAGAAGGTGGTCAATTTATCGTAGAAGGTGGTGTGCTGGAAGGCAAAGGTTATGAAAGCGGCTGTTATGTGAAGCCCTGTATCGCCGAAGCTCAACCGCAATACGCGATCGTGCAGCATGAAACATTTGCCCCCATCCTGTACCTGCTGAAATACAAAACCATTGACGAAGCGATTGCCATTCAGAATGGTGTGCCGCAAGGTCTTTCCTCTGCTATCATGACCCTCAACCTGCGGGAAGCTGAGCAGTTCCTCTCCTATGCCGGCAGCGACTGCGGTATTGCCAATGTGAATATTGGTACTTCAGGCGCCGAGATCGGCGGGGCCTTCGGTGGAGAAAAAGAGACCGGCGGTGGCCGTGAAAGTGGCAGTGATGCCTGGAAAGCATATATGCGCCGGCAAACGAATACGATCAATTACTCTACCCAACTGCCTTTGGCACAGGGGATTAAGTTTGATTTATAGTCTTTGTTCCGGTAATTGGGCTAAAGCCCAAAACAATTGTAACTTATGGTATCCCGGCCTTAAAAGGCCGGGCAATTCCAAAACCCGCAATCAATGGTCCTCTGTTGGGGCCTTGACGGTTGAGTTTCATGGTTTTGGATGCAGGCTCGCGTATCCTGCGTTCTGAGGCGTGAATCTTTTTCGCTTATACTTTTTTGTCGTCCAATTCGTTAATAGTCGTTGGAAAGCTAATGTCTTTATGAAAAAACTGTTTACACTGCTTTGTTTACTGGTGGTTTTCGGTACGGGTTTCGCCCAGCTCAGGGTGGCCCTGCTTGCCGGCCCCCACTCTGCCTCTGTTGATGAAAAGAACAGTATTCCGGGTTGGGAAACCCAGGTCAAGCCTTTTTATGGTAACCGGAGCGGTTTCAATATTGGTTTCCTCGCAGACATACCGCTGAATAACTCTGGCAAACTGTACTTCCAGCCAGGCATTTTCTACATGTCAAAGGGACGAAAGTTCCAACGGTTTTACGATACAACCCTGATCCAGACGGATACCCTTTCAGTAAAGAATACTTTTTATACCAGCTATATCGACATTCCGCTGAACCTCACTTACAAAATGCCACTGGGCAAAAAAGCGAAGTTCTTTGTGAGTGCAGGCCCTTACCTCAGTTTCTTCTACAATGGTAAGAACAGCCAGGAAACGCTGGTAGCTATCGGTGACTCTGCGCTTAAATTCAGCAAAGAAGAAGACGATATCGAAGTGGGCAAAGCATCCCGCAAGGCCAAGACTTTCGACTACGGTATCAATGGCCGTGCAGGTTTTGAACTGGGTGGTGTGATCCTCTCTGGCTTTATCAGCCAGGGGCTGGGTAACTTCTACCAAACAGATGATGATGGCTCCTCTTTCAAGCATAAAGTGTTTGGCGCTTCTGTAGGTTTCTGGCTCAACAAGGCTGCGCCTACAGCTCCTAAAAAGCCCAAAGACCAGGATAATGATGGTATTCCCGATGCGCAGGACGGCTGTCCCACGCAACCAGGCCCGGCCCTTACCAATGGCTGCCCGGATAAAGATGGGGATGGCATTGCCGATCGTGTAGATAAATGTCCCGATGTGGCTGGTAAGCTGGCTTACAAAGGTTGTCCTATTCCCGATACCGACAAGGATGGCGTGAACGACGAGGAAGACAAGTGTCCCACTGAAGCGGGTCCTGCTTCCAACAATGGTTGTCCGCTGCCCAAGCCTGAACCGGATACCGATGGCGACGGCGTGATCGACAAGGAAGACAAATGTCCCACTGAATCGGGTACCCGCGAAAACAATGGCTGTCCTGTTGTTCCGGTGATCGAACAGGCGGTTATTGAAAAAGTGAACTACGCCGCTCGTAATATCTTCTTCCCGAAAGGCAGCGACAAGCTGGCCACTACTTCTTACCCTGCCCTGGATGAGGTGGCTGCTATCCTGCAAAAGAATGCAACGCTCCGCTTGAACATCAACGGCTACACCGACAATAGCGGTGCGGTTGCAGCCAACAAGTTGTTGTCGCAAAAACGTGCTGATGCAGTGAAGAAATACCTGGTGGATAAAGGCATCGCCGCCAACAGACTGACCGCTACAGGTCATGGACCTGCCAACCCGGTGGCTGACAACAGCACGGAAGCAGGCCGCAATAAGAACAGGCGTGTGGAGCTTAAATTGATAGAGCAATAACGTACTACGAAATATTCATAGGCCATTCATGTAATCTTACAGCATGAATGGCCTTCTTTTTATATTTTAACGTTAATAAATAGTAAAAAAGAAGATATTTGCCGCTTTGCAACGAACGTAACGATTCAAAAAAACATCTGAGAAGTAAGTAATAAATCAATCACAATGATTAAACCGGTAAAAGTTACAGGGCTTGCTGCCGCCCTTGTGTTGTCAGGATTCATTTCTCAAGCGCAACAGGATACGCATACACAAACCGAAGATTTGCCTAAAGGATGGCATTTGCTGGATAAGGCCAAGGATGGTTATTATGGTATCAGTGTAGACAAGGCCTATGAGTTTATCAAATCCAAGAACCTGAAAGGTAAAACGGTAGTAGTCGCTGTTATCGACTCCGGTGTCGATACCCTGCATGAAGACCTGAAAGATATCTTGTGGAAGAATCCTAAAGAGATTCCCGGCAATGGCATCGATGATGATGGTAATGGTTATGTAGATGACGTGTATGGCTGGAACTTCATTGGTAATAAAGATGGCCGCAATCTTAAGCAGGATTCTTATGAAGGCGCCCGTGTATACCACAAGCTGAAGCTGAAATATGATGGCAAGAAGGTAGACGCTTCTACCCTGAAAGGCGATGAGCTGGCTGAATACCAGATGTGGCTGAAAGCAAAGGCGCGGATGGAAGGCGGCGATGGTGAACCTCAAATCGACCTGCTGCTGCTGAAACGCCTGCTGAAAGGCGCCAAGCGTGGCGACAGCATCTTACAGGTAGCTTTGAAGAAAGATATCTATAATGGTAATGATCTCGATACCATGGTTGCTGCCACACCGGTGGATAAAGCTGCCCGTGAAAATCTGCTGTACCTGTTCCGTGCCAACCAACGCATGGATCAAACGAATAAAGAGCTCATCGGCGACTTCGATGAGTTTGTAAGCGGCGAAGAAAGAAAAGCTGAAGCAAAGGATAAAGTGCCCCCCAGCTACCGTAAAGATATTGTAGGTGACAACGAAGATGACATCAACGATAAATACTACGGTAATCCTGATGTGATGGCCTCCACTCCTTTCCACGGTACGCACGTAGCCGGTATCATCGGCGCTATCCGCAACAACGGCAAAGGCATGGACGGCGTGGCCGATAACGTACGCATCATGATGATCCGTGCCGTTCCCGACGGTGACGAGCACGATAAAGATATTGCCCTGGCTATCCGCTATGCGGTAGACAATGGCGCCAAAGTGATCAACATGAGCTTTGGTAAAGATTTCTCTCCACAAAAGAAATGGATAGACGAAGCTGTGCAATATGCCGACAGCAAGGGTGTATTACTGGTACATGCAGCCGGTAATGATGCCAAGAACGTAGATACTGCCGACAACTTCCCCAACCCCGTATACCGCGACAACAAGTCAAAAGCTACCAACTGGATCACGGTGGGCGCCAGCGGCGACCCCAAGGCCGGTGGTATCACTGCTTCTTTCTCCAACTACGGTAAAAAGGAAGTGGACGTTTTTGCACCCGGTGTAAAAATCTACTCTACCATCCCCGGCACTACCACGTATGGTAATGCGCAGGGCACCAGTATGGCCTCACCAGTAGTGGCCGGTGCTGCCGCCTTCCTGCTGGAATATTTCCCTTACCTGACTCCCCAGCAGGTAAAATACTGCCTGGAGAAGTCAGCCCAGGTGCCTCCGGCTAAAGTGAACAAACCCGGTACTGACGAAGAAGTGAACCTGAGCGAAATCAGCAAAACCGGTGGTGTGATCAATGTATACGAAGCTGCGAAGATTGCTGCTACGTTGCAGCCAGCCAAGGCAGCGCCGCAGAAGAAGGCGCCTAAGCCGAAGTTGGAGAATAAGAAAGGTTGAGTTAGGTTGAAAAGTTGAAAGGTTAATAAGTTGAAAGGGAAAAACCCGTTTAGCGCCCTGATCATATCTTTAATTAATAAATTGAACAGCGTTTACTACTTTACCGGTAAACGCTGTTTTTTATTTATGCCCCACCCTATTTTTTACTCAGCTCTCCGACAACGCTTCGACAGGCTCAGCGTGACAGTGTTTAGTGTCAACATTTCAACTTCTCAACTCTTTTCGATAGCTTTAAGAAAACAACCTGCATATGGTGAGCCGGAAAGACGTTTTGGTGCCCGCCTCCTTTAAAGGCTATATCAACTCCATTAGCGAAAACAACCTGGAAGAGGCGCTGCGGAAGAACACCAGGCGTTTCCGCAAGCTGCTGAAGAACATTCCTAAAAAGAAGATCAACTATGCCTATGCCGAAGGCAAGTGGACCATCAAGGAAATGCTGCAGCATATTGTAGATGCCGAAAGGGTGTTTGTCTTCCGTGCCCTCCACTTTTCCCGCAAGGACCCTACCCTGCTCCCCGGCTTTGATGAGAATGTATGGGCCATTACCGCCAAGGCGCCCAAGCGCAGTTGGAGCGACCTCATCGACGAGTTTATGGCACTGCGCACCTCCACGGAACTGTTTTTCGCTTCCCTCGATGAAGATCAACTGATGGCAGGGGGTACGGCTAATAATAATGCGATGAGTGTAGCAGGACTGGGCTTTGTGTGTGCCGGGCATGTGGCGCATCACATGAATATTATTAAGGAGCGGTATCTGGGTGAGTATCCCGCTAAGAAGAAAAAAGCTAAGAAGAGTTATGAGCCGTAATATTCTCGCTTGTTTCATTAGCTTTTTGCTGCCGCATGGTTTGCGCGCTTCCCGCGCGGGATTGTCACTTTCTTTTCCTTGATGAAAAGAAAGTAACCAAAGAAAAATCAAGTCAGGCCCGATCGCTCCGCGCGGCCTGACGAGCCAGCTCCTCCCCAGGTGTCGCTTTGATTATTTGTTTTTTGGCAACCTTAGCTTTAAATGGATGATGATTTGCAAGACTACTGTTATGCAGCGTTCGTACGTTTGCTTCGTTACCTTGCAGGCCTTTAAGTGCTGCTACGATTACTGAATGCAAACTTCACTGGCTTTTTAGTCTTCAACTTCTCTTACTGTATTGAGATCGCAGCTCAGCGTTCGGGGTTCGCGGCTTGAGCTTGCATTTGAATGCTCCTGGTGAACCAGGCGTAGAGGTCTTTGATGTTGCCGTGGTCTTGCAGTAATTCAAGGTGTTTTTGAATGGTGGTGGTATCATTCCGTATGGCGGGGCCTGTTTGGGCTTCCTGTGGGGATATGTATTGTAGCCGGTCGGCTACTTCACGGATGAGTGGATGCAACAAGCGAAAATCTGCCTGCTCCTTTTTACAATACTGTTCGGCCAATGCATACAGGTGATTGGTAAAGTTGCTCACCACCACCGCCGCTACATGTAATTTCAGGCGTTGTTCGTCACTGGCGATTTGCACTTGCGTAACGATGCTTCCTGCGAACTTCTTTAATAATTCAATATCTGCTGTGTTGTTCGCATCGATGAGCAGGGGAATATCCGGCAGGTGCTGCATTTCTTTACGCAGGCTTTGCAGGGGATAGAAAATGCCGTAACGGCTACTGCTGGTGTTCAATACTTCTTTCGATACCGATCCTGCTGTATGTACTACCAGTTTATTTTTTACCTGCAGGGATGCGGCTACTGTGGGGATCGCTGTATCCGCCACCGCGATGATGTAGATGTCGGCATTGCTGTCGAGTTGTTCGATGTTGGTGGTGTAAGCAGCCTTCAGCTGCTCTGCCAATGCCTTGGCATGTGCAGCTTCCCGTCCGTATACCTGTGCCACTGCATGTCCTGCCCCGCTGATCTTCCTGCCCAATACTGTGGCTACGTTGCCTGTGCCGATCAATACAACCCGCATAACTTGTAATTAAGTTTGCAAGCTAAGGAAAAGAGATAACAAGGCATTGGGCTAAAGCCCAGAGAAGTTGGTGGTTCCTGATCCCGGCCCTAAAGGACCGGGCAATTCTGTCGCGGCCCGCTTACTTCGACAGCAGATTTCTCACTCCGCTATCGCTCCGTTCGAAATGACAGAAAAGAGAGAGCTGCGTTCGAAGGGACAGTGTTATATACACCAAGTGTTTTAACTTGCTGCATGACCTTTGCACAAAAACTGGCTGTCAATTATATCCGGGCCAAACTCAATATGCTTTCCGTGCTCTCGACCAAACGGGCTGCCGACAAAGCTTTTGACATCTTCTGTACCCCCTTCCGCAAACCAAAGAAGAAAACACCTCCCGTCTTTGAACGCGGTGAACAACTCTCCTTCTCCCTCGACGGCGCCACCATCCGCGGTCACCGCTGGAACCATCCGCAACCGCACAAAGTGCTCATCGTTCACGGCTTCGAATCCACTGCCAAAAACTTCGACCGCTACGTTACCCCACTCATCCGCAAAGGTTATGAAGTACTGGCCTTCGACGCACCCGCTCACGGAAGCTCGGGCGGCAAACTGATCACCTTACCACTTTATGTCCGCGCTTTACAGGAGATTCACCGGCAGTATGGCCCCATCCAAAGCTTTATGGCGCACTCGCTCGGCGGGCTGGCGCTGATGCACTTCATAGAAAGTATTCCACATGATCCTGGTTTTCGTGTGGCGCTGATTGCGCCGGCTACTGAAACGACTACGGCCATCGATACCTTCTTCCGATTTCTTGATCTTCGTCCGGAAGTGCGCACTGCTTTTGACCAACTGATCTTCGACCGGTCGGGTTATTGGCCTTCGCATTATTCTATCCGTCGTGCCATGCAGCAAGTGCGCACGCAGGTGTTGTGGGTGCATGATGAGCAAGATGAACTGACTCCGTTGGCGGATGCGCTGAAGGTGCGTGATGATGGGCATGGGAACCTTTCGTTTGTGATTACGCAGGGGTTGGGGCACCGGGCCATCTATCGCGATAATAAGGTTACCAGGCAGGTGGTGGAATTTTTATAATTCTTTTGAGTTGTGCACAGGCATTTTTGCGCGACGCGCTTTTTATCGCTGTTTGCGATGACGTCACTTTCTTTGCTCCCGCTATCGCGGGACAGGCTTTGATGCAAAGAAAGTAACCAAAGAAAAATCAAGTCAGGCCCGATCGCTCCGCGCGGCCTGACAGGCCAACGCCACCCCAGGTGTAGCTTTGATTATTGATTATTGGCAACCTTAGCTTTAAATGGTTGATGATTTACAAGCTTACACTTATGCTGTATTCGTACGCTTGCTTCGTTGCCTGCGGCCTTTAGGTGCTGCTACGATTCCTGCATGCAACTATTTCTGGCTCTGTAGGCCTGCTCTTCCTTAGCTGTTCGTGACTTCAGCAACTGGCAGGTAGTGAGGGAACGGCCTCAGCGCAAAATGCGTTAAGCAATTCGGCGGATGGCGCGTCAACAAAGAACGATGATGATAGATGGGTAAAGGCTGATCAGCAGATCGGTCAATCAGCGCACAAAGGCCGGGCCTTAGCCTTCGTTCTTTGTAGCGACAGCCGGTGAATTGTAGCATTTTGCGCTGCAGCCTTGATTTTTTGGTTCTTTTGCATCAAGGCAAAAGAACGGCGTTACAAATTTTACCCAAAGATCATATCATTTTAACGTTCATCTATATTCCTGCGGTTGGTTGGGGCAAAAATTCTAACTTGAAAGCAGTTTCGTCAACGATTAATATTTTTTATCATTTGAACCAGATCTCACGGAGAAAATTTCTACAACACAGCAGCAAGCTGGCTGGTGGCGCGTACCCGGCCATGATGGCGCTGGGTCTTTTGAAGGACGCCCCCGCCCACGCTTTTAACCTGCCAGGCGCTGCCAAAGGTGAACATATTATTATATTGGGTGCAGGACTCGCCGGACTGACCGCCGCTTACGAACTGCAAAAACTGGGTTACCGCTGCACCATCCTCGAAGCACGCAACCGCGCCGGTGGCCGCTGCTGGAGCATCCGCAAAGGATCGACGCACACAGAAACGGGCGCACCGGAACAAAAGGCTGCCTTCGATGAAGGTCTTTACTTCAATGCCGGCCCCTCCCGCATCCCCCATCACCACCAGATCAGCTTACACTACTGCAAAGAGCTCAATGTGCCTTTGCAGGTCTATAATAATGTGAACGAATCGGCCTACTACTTCAGTGAAGGCAAAGGCCCACTCAGCAACAAAAAGGTGCGGGTACGGGAAGTGCATAATGATGTGCGCGGTCACCTCAGTGAACTGCTGGCCAAAGCCGTAGACAGCGATAAAGTGGATACCCACCTCACCAAGGAAGATGCGCAAAAGGTAGTAGAATACCTGCGCGCGGAAGGTGGTCTGGACCTCGACAAGCTGTACAAAGCTTCCGCCCGCCGTGGTTATATCGAGCCGCCCGGCGTGGGTGAGAAAGCCGGTCGCGTGGCCGATCCGCATACTTTATCCGCCATCGTGAGCTCGGGCCTATTGGACCCCGACTTCTACAATGTAGCTGAGTACACGTATGAACTGCAAATGACCATGTTTCAGGCCGTAGGTGGCATGGACATGATCGCCAAAGCGTTTGAAAAGAAACTTCTGACGCCTGTTGTGTTCAACGCCGTGGTTACTACCGTTCGCAATACCGACAAGGGTGTGGAAGTGAAGTATAAATCGGCTGCCGGTGAGAAAAGCATTATGGGTGATCTCTGTATCTGCACCATCCCACTGCCGGTGTTGAGCAATGTGGACCACAACTTCTCTTCCAATGTGAGCCGCGCTATCGACTATGCCAATTATATCAAGACGGGCAAGATCGGATTGCAGTTCAAACGCCGCTTCTGGGAGGAGGATGAAAACATCTATGGTGGCATTACGCATACCAACAATGAACTAACGCAGATCTTTTATCCCTCCAATGATTATCTCGGTAAAAAAGGGATGCTGATCGGTTACTATAATTTCAATGACAAAGCCAAGGTAGTGGGCGACCTCTCTTTTGCGCAACGAGAACAGCTGGCGCTGCAAAAGGGAAAGCTCATACATCCGCAATACGACCAGGAGTTTGAGCGCAGCTTTTCCGTGAGCTGGCACAAAACGCAGTATAACCTGGGTGGCTGGGCACTTTATAGCAGTGAGGACCGACAAACCAGCTATAAAGCTTTGCTGACTCCGGATAAAAACGTATATTTTGCTGGGGAACACACTACCTACCTGAATTCCTGGATGGCCGGCGCTTTTGAATCTGCGCGGCAGGTTGCTACCGCCATTCATGGACGGCTTTCGGAACAACGGCTTAAGTATCCTGGATAGTTTCAAGTTGCAGGTTACAAGGTTTTAAGTTACAGGATACCATTGCTTCGCACTTTGAACAAACAGATCGATAGTTTTCTTCTTGCCATATAAAAGCACTGATTGCTGTGCCCTATCATCAGTCAACCATTTAAGAAGTAAACAAAACTAACAATCATGAGTACGTTCATCAACCGCCGCCAACTGCTGAAAACCGGTGCTCTGCTCGCCGGTGGCATGGGTTTGATCCCCGCTGCCTTAGCCAACAAAACGCAAGCTCATCCCCCTGCCGAAGTGTTCGACGCGCTGACTGCGCTGGAAACCGATGAGTCGGTGATCCTCTCCGCGCCTCCCGATATCAAGGCCAGGCTTTCCGCCAACGAAAATCCTTTCGGCCCTTCACCCAAAGCCAAGAAGGCCATCCAGGATGCCATCACCGACAGTTATCGCTATCCTTTTATGTTCAGCCGCGAACTGGTGACCAAGATCGCCGAATATGAAGGTGTACAAGCCAGCCAGATCATCATGGGCGCCGGCTCTTCTCCGCTCCTGCTGGCAGGCGCCCTCTACTTCAGCAAAGACGGCGGCAACATCATCACCGGCGATCCTTCTTACAACGACCTTCCTGAAAAGGCCGGCCAGTTCAAAGCCAACATCATCAAGGTACCTTTGACTGCCGACTACAAGCTGGACCTGAAGGCCATGGAGAAAGCCATCACCGCCGATACCAAACTGGTCTATATCTGTAATCCCAATAACCCCACAGCCACCGTACTCGACACTGCCGAACTGAAATCGTTCTGTGAACGCGTATCGCCCAAAGTGCCCATCTTCATCGACGAAGCTTATATCGACTACCTCGATGATCCCAAAGGCGCCTCTATGATGGAGGCCGTGCGCAAAGGTCAAAACGTGATCATCGCCCGCACCTTCTCCAAGCTGTATGGCTTTGCCGGGTTGCGCGTAGGTTATGCCGTTGGGCCTACTGCTACTGTTCAGGCTATGAACAAGTATACCAACGCTGGCATGTGTATCTCCGCCACTTCTTTACAAGCTGCCTATGCCAGCTACCTCGATATGGAATTCCTGAATGATGCCAAAGCCAAAACCATGGCTTCTAAAAAGTTTCTCTATGAAGTGCTGGAGAAAGAAGGCTATACCTGGATCCCTTCTTCTGCCAACTTTGTGATGTTTCCGATTAAGATGGAGGCTTCCAAGTTTGGAATGGAAATGGTGAAACGCGGGGTTAGTATACGCACGTGGCGGTTTGCGGGGAAGGAGTGGTGTCGGATTAGTCTGGGGACTATGGAGGAGATGCAGGAGTTTGCAAAAGCTTTTAGAGAGATCTCTTAAGCTTTCTTTACTCTTTTGCATGACACGTACGCATTTGTCATTTTCTTTGTCCTTTGCTCTTTGCTCTTTTGCTGTCGCAAGGGTTTCGCGCTGCACGCGCTGACTTGTCACTTTCTTTGCTCCCGCTATCGCGGGACAGGCTTTGATGCAAAGAAAGTAACCAAAGAAAAATCAAGTCAGGCCCGATCGCTCCGCGCGGCCTGACGGGCCAACGCCTCTCCATTGTGGAACATGCTTTACTTGTTATGAGCAACCAGCCACTTCAAGTTTAGCTTTGATCATTTGTTATTGGCTGCAAGCTACTTTGGCGTAACGACGTACTTAAAAAACAAACAACAAGGGCGGGCAGTGCGTTTGCTTCGATAGCAGATTTCTCACTGCGCTGTCGCTTCGTTCGAAATGACAAAAAGATGGATAACTTTCAACATAATAACTTGTCAACAATAATGAAACAGTTTATTCTTGCTATTGCGCTTACTTCGTCGGTATTGGTATCCTGGGGACAGGAGAAAAGGACTTTGACGGTCGAGGATTATGAGAAGGCTAAGGGATTTGTCGTTAAGGACCTGGATAATGATACGTATGTGAAGTTTGAGAACACGTATGTGCTGGATAGGTATGAAAGCCGTAAGCCGTATTTTATCACGGGTGATGACGGTAAAAAGAAACGTATCGACATCTATAAACTGATCGCCAAAGAAGGGATGCAGGATTTAGGTATCATGGTTTTTTATACCAATGAAAAGGGCACGTTGTATAAAGCCTGTATGCCGCACTTTACTGCCGGGCCTAAAGTGTGGGAGAAATACTTTGAAGATATTCATGCCATCGATAAGCAGGAAGCCAACTTCGTACTGAAGTTGTCGTATGTTTTGTCGAAGGAGTTTGGGTTCCAGCTGTACAAAGCGGCCAACGCCGGTAAAGACATCAGCAAAGAGGCCGGCACCTATGGCACCGATATCTGTTTCCCCGGCACCATGCAGGTGAGCATGGCCGGTGGCGGCACGCGTGAGCTGGCGTCCATCCGTCCTGGTGATCGCATCATTACAGTAGACCCTGCCACCCAACAAAATAAGGTGGTGACGGTGAAAGAGCTTACCAGTCATGCCCCGAAGAACTATGCGATCACACGTCTCACCTTGCTGGCCGCACAGGAAACTGTGACTGCAGCAGGTACTGAAGTGGCGCTCTCGGGCAAAGTGTTGCAGGCTACTCCCAACCACCCTGTGTTGACGCAAAGCGGTCAAAAGAAGATGGGAGAAGTTGCTGTTGGCGAGGAGATCCTTTGCCTGGATAAGGCAACGGGTAAATACCGCGCTTTCAAAGTGTGGCACCAATCTGAATCAGCGGGCGGACTTCAGCCTGTGTATAATATTGTGGCAGATGGAGGTAGTACGTTTATGATGAATGATGTAATGGTATTGCAGAAATAGCTGCAAGCCGTTAATTTATAGTAAAGGGGGCGTGAGCCCCCTTTTTGTTTGTCGGGGCAAATAGGATTGTTTGTATGGTGCTGGATGGTTTAAATAGCGCTTCGGATAGCGTCGGTTGCATTTCTACGATAGTCGGAAGGCCGGATATGATAACGGCGGCGGAAAGCCGCACAGAAATTGGTAGGGTGATTGTAGCCACAGCGGTGGGCTATTTCTCCAATGGAGTAATTGTTGCTTTCCATGAGTTCCATGGCCATTTTCATTCGCTGTTCTGTGAGGAAATCGAAAACGGGTTGTCCGTAGAGGGCTTTAAATCCTGTTTTTAGTTTGAATTCATTAATGCCTGCAGTTTGCGCCAGTGTGGGAATGGTGTAATGATACCGCAGGTTTTTAAGGATAGTTTCCCGCACAAGGGCCAATCGTTGAACATCGGCATCGGTTAATTGAACTTGCATAGCAAAAGGTTTAATTGAAAAAATGGAAATTGTCAGGGTGCTCAGGGAAAAGGGATTATCGTACATACGCACCACCTCGATGGTTACCTGATCATGGCATTCCCCTGGAAGCACCATTGCCGGCCTGTGCCACGGACAGCAATGGCGACATTTTACTCCAGGAGAAGCTGTTGCCGTATGCACACAGCTTTACCATTTAACCATTAAACCATTAAGATCTGGTACAAATGCTTCATTATGCGTCTTAGCCGTTCCCGAAAAGCGTACAGTCGACTTCTGGCGACATAGAGGGGTATCGCCGGTAAAGCTACCGTGAGCTCTTTGTTGTTGACAACTGGTGAGTTTTGCACGTAAGAGAAGAATGTTGTTGTGGCAATTGCCACCTATCAGTATCCTGAACCTGTATGCAAATTATGTTATACGAGTTGTCGAATTAGCACAAAAAGTTATTCGATCAGCAGTTTTTTAAAAGCCAGCTCCGGGCTGTGCGCTGCCTGCTGCGAGCGGGTTTGCGGGTACTAACGTTGGGTAAAAGCCGCTCTTTTCGCATCATTTCTTGACCGTTGTCAGTTCTTTCGGGTCAAAAAACGTTGTAAATTACTGACAGTCTGGCCAGGCTGTGATCCTACCCTATTTTAACCGTGCAAATGGTTCCTCATCATTAACTATTAAACCTAAACAGGATGAAAAAGATCCTCTATGTGGCGATCTTATGCGTCACGGCACTGCAGCTCTCCGGCCGTAGCTATCGCTCCCAGTCAGCCGAACAGGCGCCCGCCTCTCCCAATTTTGTTATGACGTACAACTGGTATTATGATCCTGACCTGACCGGTTATACTGGTTCGTCGTTAACAATCAACCAGGAGATCGAGCGTCTGCGGCGCATCTTCCCCGAGTACACTTTCAGTGCGGACGGGGCAGGCGGACTGGTAGAATTCGAGTATGGCTACTTTCCCAATCAACCACTGCGGCCTATTTACAGCAACCTGTGGTGATTCTTTAATCGTATCCTTCGTTCTGCGCCAATGCAGGTAGTTTAACTATCTCACTGGCCGGTATGGGCCACCTTGTCTTCCAAGGGGCCCATATCTTCCCCGGAAAATTTCCCAGTATATCGTCGGCGCGTGACCGACCCGGATTGGACGGGTATAGTTGTGAAGGCCAGCGGCGCAAATCCAGCCACCGGTGTCCCCACTCTCCAAAGAGTTCTATCCTACGCTCCTGTTGTACCGCACGCAGCAAGGCTGGTTTATCTTCTACTGTATTTAGTGCAGGCAGTGCCGCTCTTTGCCTGATGGTGTTCAGATCGGCTAATGCCAGCGGCGTGTTGTCGACCTGTGCATAGGCTTCGGCGCGCATGAGGTACACTTCGGCCAGACGTAATGCCAGGTTCACTTCTATCAACTGTTCTCCATCATATACCTCGTATTTATCGGGGGCGTATACTCTTTTATTCTCGACCATGGCCGGCTTTGCCCAGGCTATGAACCGCTTGTCGGTGGGCTCAAAGGCTTTCACCAGGCTATCGGTCAATACGTAGGCAGGGCCGGCCGGCATGATGGCAGGCTGGTATACAAAGAAGTGGCCTTCTGCCGTATTGTATTCCTTGCTGGTAGGCTGCAGTGCGAAAATGATCTCGGGGCTGCTCATGCGGAAAACCTCATTGGGTTCTGTGGCCAACTTAAATTTCTTTGCATCGATGACGGCATCGCACTGTTGTATGGCCTGTTGCCAATTGCCTCTGTATAAGTGGACCCTGGCCAAGAGGGTCATTGCTGCAAACTTTGTGGCGCGGATGGGTACGGCGCCTGTAATGGGATAGACGGGCCAGGCCTCCGGCAAACCTGCCACTGCTTCCTGCAAATCCTGTTCTATCTGCTGGTATACCTGTGTGATGGGCATTCTTTTTGCCTGCTGGGTTTCCTGGTAGCGGGACGTGAGGATCAACGGTACTTCGCCAAACAGGTTGATGAGGTAGAAGTAATAGATGCCGCGTATGAACTTTGCTTCTGCTGTCAGCTGCCGTCTTCCTTTTTCGGTCATGCCTTCGGATTGGGCTATCTTTTCTATGGTCTGGTTGGCATGGTTGACCTGGTTGTAGGCCGTTGACCATATTCCTCTCACCACTCTTTCGTCGGCAGTCAACTCATTGTGAAAGAAGGGCAGGTCGGAAGGCTGGGGCAACAATGGCTGCAGTTCGTCGGCGTACTGACCGCCATATAAGGACGGGTATCCATTCATCAGGCCAAATTCCTGCACCATTTTGGCGTAGAGTCCTATCAGGGCAATGTTGGCTGGTTCATCTCCCGAGAAGATGACATCGGCATCCACTGCTGTAGTAGGTGCTATGGTCACGAACTTTTTACAGCCTGTTGACAGGAGTATGAATAAGCAATAATATATAAGTCGTTTAATCATTTTTTAAGTTGACGCTTCGACAAGCTCAGCGTGACAATACTATATTTTTATTTGCATGCCGGCCATGATGCTTCTCAGTGGCGGCAGGCCATAGAAATTCTGGGTCAATGGGTCTGCATTCCGGTATTTGGTGGATGTCCATATATTCATGCCAGTTATATAGACCTTTCCTTCCAGGTAGTGGCCTTTCTTCACACAGCCGCACGTGAAATTCCAGGCAATGGTGGCTGTTCTCAGGCGTAAAAAAGAAGCATCAGTGATGATCCTGTCGCTTGCCCGGAAATATTGCCAGGACTGATAGGCTTCGCCTACTGCCTGTGCGGGCAAGCGTGGATAGCGGGCATTGTCTCCCGGCTGCTTCCAACTTCCCAGCAATTCTACCGGCATGTTGGTGTAGCCATTGGTATTCCAGCGGGCCGGCGAATAATAATAGAGTTGATCGATGCCTTGTTGTTTCCTTCCCTCCCATTCTATCTCCACGCGAAACTTGTTGAGCTTACCTGATAGCACTACCGAGCCGTATGCTGTAATATCTGTGTTGCCGGTTACCACATAATCATCCTGGTTGTACTTGGTATCCTTGTTGACATCCTGCACACGGAACAAACCATTCTGTTGGTCTACGCCTATGGAGCGAAATCCTTTTATGACACCGAGGCTCTGGCCTATTTCGAGTACGTTCTTGAGGTTGGTTTTATCGAGCCCGGGAAATGCCAGGAGTTTGTTTTGCGGCAAGGTGACGGACACGGTGGCGGACCAATCGTATTTGTTCTGTTTTGTTTCTTCGCGGGACAGTAATATTTCCACGCCCCTGTTCTGTACAATGGCGGGTGTGTTCTCCCACAGTACTTCTCCGAAGCCACTTTGTCCCGGTAAGCCGCGTGCCGTGAGGAGGTTGGTAGATCGGTTGTTGTACCACGCGAGTGAAGCATATATCTTCCTGATGAGCCGGAGGTCGAGGCCTACTTCCAGTTTTTTGTTCTTCTCCCATTGGTAGTCGTCATTTACCAGGCCTGAAGGTTCGAGACCGGGGAGGCCAGCATAGGGCCTGTCGGCCGGCACTACATTCCACAGGTAGAGACTGCCGTAGTCTTTGATCTGGTCATTGCCGGTGAGGCCATAGCTGGCCCTCAATTTTGCCAGCTGCAGCCAGGGGCTGTTCCTGATGCCCGTTAGTTCGCTGAACAGCCATGCGAAGCCTACGGCGCCGAAGTTGCCAAAGCGCCTGCGGGGGCCAAAGCGGGAGGAGCCATCACGCCTGCCTGTGAGGTTGACCAGAAACTGGTTTTTCCAATCGAGGTTGAGCACGCCAAAGGCTGCCTGGTATTTGTATTCGGTATCGTTGTTGCTGTTGCGGGTAGTGGGTGCTATGTTCAGCTGGTTGATAAAGGCATCGGTGGTATAGCCGGATGCCTCGATGGTTTTCTGGTTGTTGACCTTTCGCTGAAAGGTGGTGCCTGCTATGACGGTGAGTTTTATATCCGGCCATTTACGGGTGTACTGGAGCAGGGGCTCCACGATCCAGCTGTTGAGGTAGTTGGAGCCGTGGTAAGCCGTGCCTGTGAGTACCCGCCCCCTGTTGAACACCGGGCCGAAGCCTGCTATCGGCAAGAGGCTTACTTCTTTTACATCCATGTAGTGGATGCCGATGGTGGTTTTGAAGAGGAGGTTACCGGCCAGTTTGTATTGCAGTTTTACACCGCCCAAGGTGCTTTCTACCCGGTCGGTGTACTTGTTGTTGAGGTAAAACAACGGATTGATGGTGCTGCCATTTTCTATGGGTGTTCCATCCGTCGAATCGAGGGCAGGCATATTGGGTGTGAGCAACCGAAGTTGTGTCATGTCCGTGGCGATGCCCACGGATTTGCCGGATACGTAACTGGCCATGAAGGTGCCGGTGAAGCGCATGTCTTTGGAGTGAAAGGTCATGCTGGCGTATGCTGTGCCGTATTCGTTGGTAGGCTTTCCGGGAAGTGGCAGCTGTTCTTTGTACCAACCTCCGCTGAGGTAATAGACCATGCGGACCGACCCTCCGTGCAGGGCCAGCTGCACTTTGTGTTGCTGTCCTGTTGCTTCGCGGTACTGTTCGGGCCAGTTGGTGTATCGATTGGGATCCCATAGCCTGATATCGGGTGCATTGGTATTGGTGGACGTGGCTCCATTGAGTCTGAATGCATCTTTGCGTACGGTAAGGTACTGCTCTGTTGAGAGCAGGTTCATGGTCTTCGGCGCCTGGGTGATGCCGTATTGCACGTTGGCTTCTATGCCTCCTTTGCCCGACTTGCCTTCTTTGGTGGTGATGAGGATGACGCCATTGGCGCCGCGGGAACCATAGATGGCGGTGGCGTCTGCATCTTTCAATACTTCGACGGTGGCAATGTCATCGGGATTCATGTAATTGAAAGAGCCGACGTCGTAGGCTCTGTTGCCGCCAATGGGCAATAGGTTGAGTGGGCTGTTGTCGCTGCCCCAGGGAATGCCGTTCACTACAAACAAGGGGGCCCCTGCCCCACTGCGGCCTGGCAGCTGGATGCTGTTGCGGCCGCGCACCTGTATCTGGGCCATGCTGCCTGCTCCTCCGCTCAGGGGTGTTATCAACAATCCCGGCACGCCATTGCCCAGGGTATTGAAGATCTGCGACTGTCCTTGTGATGATGTATTGTGGTTGTCGATGATGGTAATGTTGCTGGTGCTTTTGCGGCGGACGGTAGAGAGGTAGGTAGTGGTTGAAATGGAATCGAGCTGCGACACATGGCGATCGAGGGTAATGGTGAGTGGTTGTGCATCTTTGACCCACACGTCTTTGGGTTCATACCCAATATTGGTGATGCGCAGCGTGAAGTTGGGCTTGTTGACGGTGATCGTGAACATGCCTTCCGCATCGGTTTTGTAGATCTCGCGTAGGCCTTTGAGGTGTACGGAGGCGCTGGCGAGGGGTTCCTTTTCGGGGTTGGTAATGTATCCTCTGATGATGATGCGCTTGACGGTATCGGCGTTCTTACTGCCGGCGGCACTGTCGGGAAAAATGACGGTGATCATCTGTTCGCTGAAGCGGTAGGTAAATCCGCAACGTGCTGCGAGGGTATCGAACAGGCGTTTGATGGTCCATTGGTGGGCGGGTATGCTCACTTGCATTTGCAGCTTTGGATGGGTACCTGAGTAACCTACCGAAAAAGGGCTGATGGCATCAATGGTATCGAACACCTTTTCCAGCTTCGCCCGCTGGAGGTGGAGTGAGATTAGTGTGGTGCTGTCTTGTGCGTTCGCCTGTTGTTGGCTGGCCGTTACCAGTATGGCCAACAGCATCGTTAGTCGTCGTGCTACTATCATCGCTTTCTGATTAGAGAGTTGAGGGATCCAGTTGACACGATGCGGATACCCTGCAGCGTAGTGGACATGAGAACAAGGGGGAAATAAGCTGTCACTACGCTGCATGGGGCTCCGTTGGATAAGGCTAAGGTTAATGGACTATAGGAAAGGCTAAGGCAATGATGACAGTGCAAGGAAATGGTTAATGGTGCAATGATTTATTTGTACAGGTGTACTGTACCGTTTTCGCTCTTGTAGCTGATGTTGAGCGATCCTGTGATCGCATCCAACAGCTTATCGAGGCGTGTATTTTTTTGTATGCGTTTATGGGTATAGGTTTTATCCTGAAGGCCGGCATGCACTATCACTTTTACGTTGTACCAGCGTTCAATGGTTTTGGCTATACCGGTCAGGGCTGTGTTGTTGAAACTGAAATACCCATTTTTCCAGGCTACGGCATCGTCGAGGTTGTTGACCGGCGCAATCTCTACGTTGCGGTGTTTTTTATCGTAGCGGGCCTGTTGTCCCGGCGCCAGGTCGTAAGGAAAATCGTTCTTGATGATGGTCACTTTCCCTTCGACGAGCGTGGTGGTAATATTATCGTCATTTTCATAGGCACTGCAATTGAATTGGGTGCCGGTGACGCGGATGGCTATTTTATTGGACTTGATGACAAATGGTTTGTTGTTTTTTGCCACCGTGAAATAGGCTTCACCGTGCAACAGTTCCACTTCCCGCGTACTACCGGTGAAGCGGGTAGGATAACGCAGTACTGTTTCTGCATTCAATATTACAGAGCTGCCATCCGACAGCTGCACCTGGTACTGACCTGCGCGCGGTATTTTCAATTCATGCTGACAAACCGGTTTTGTCGAGTCTTCATCGGGCAGGTAGGCAATGCCGGTATTGCCGGCTTTGACTGTGGCGGCGCCTTCATGGGCTACGATGCCATTTTCCTGGTGGTCGAGGTGGATGGTGGTTTTATCGTTCAGGATGAGCGACGCTTTTGTCCATTCGGGCGATATGATGGGCGCTGCCTCTGTCTTGTTTTCCACGATGGGTAGCGCTTGTTGTTGGGGGCCTGGCCAATAGAACCAGCAGGCGGCTATTACAGCGGCCACTGCTGCGGCCGGCTTCAGGAGCATAAGAAGTTTTCCATGGCTTACTTCTTTGCCGGCAATGGGCAGGGCTATGATGGCTCCTTGTGGCCAGGACGTGTGCTGACCCAGGCGTTGCTGTTTGAAACTCAACCAGGCTTCGTCGACACGGTCGTGGGCAGCCCTGAGCTCGAGGTATAGTTCTTTGTCAAACTTTTCTCTAAAGACAGGGTTGAACTGGTCGCGGTACTTGCTCCATAGCCTGTTTTCCCCCGGGCTGAGTGGCAGACCATCTGACAGCTTGCAAATGATCAGCATAAGTTTTTGTTTCATAGTAGGCATTTTCATAACTGATAAAGTTTATGGTCACCATATTTATTACGAAAAAGTGGACTGCCGGTCATATGATTTTGAAAGTTTTTTTAAAAAAAGAATATCCATACCAGTTGGAGGAGTTCCGGGCGCAGGTGGTACCTGTTGAGCAACAGCTTCCGCAGCTCTTGTTTTGCTTCGTATTTGAGGTTTTTGGTAGCTGTATAGCTTTTGCCCATCATTTCGGCGACTTCTTCCAGGGGCCTGTCTTCAAAGTAAGCGAGCTTGATCACATCGCGCCTTGCGGGGGGCAGGTCTTCGACCGCTTTGATGACCTGTCCATAGACTTCGAGGCGCAACAGTTTCTGCAGGCCATCGCCGTCCCCGTCCAAAATGCCGTCGTGGCTGTCTTTCCATTCTGCGTAGTCGATATTTCTCTCTCTCTTACTATCCAGGCACACGTGGGAAACGGCCTGGAGGCAGGCATTTCTTGCATGGGTAAGGCTTTCCCAGGGCTTTTTGCGTTGTATTATCCGGAAAAAAGCCTCCTGCACCGCATCTTCAGCGGCCATCCGATCGCGTAATAGCTTGTGTGCGTAATTGTACATGTAGGAGTATACATGTTCGAAGAGGTATTTCAGGGCTTCCTCTCCTACAGGCAGCTCTGTGCTTGTTTCTTTTATCATAAGGCGTCAGTTCTTGGTTCCTTTCTTTGATATTATTACGAATCCTGTGCGTTCCGGTCACATCAAAATGCAACTTTTTTTTTAACCGGGCGCAAAAACCGTCATTTATATAACGGTTAAAGGCTTAAAAGTCCCGGTGGGATATAGATTAAATTCTATGTTTGAATAGTTGGCTTGATGAGGGGGCTGTTTGGACTGGTGGAATCGGCAATCGGCAGTCGTGAATCGGCAATGGGGAGGGTAACCGAAATATTACTTTCTGCATTATACATAATACTGCGCGCATTAGTTAAGGGGTATAACTTAGGGTATGATCCTTTAACCTCCAACGAGATAGCTTATTTTTTTGTAAACGTATCCCAATAATCCGGGAGGCTGGCTTCAAAGCTATGCTTATGTGAAGGAAGTGCAGTCACCAGGAACTGCCAGGCGAACTTTTTCCAGCCCCCGGGTTTCTTTTAACCATGCTTAGCCGGGAAGGCGGAAGGACGGTAAGGGCCGCCTTCGACGGCCTTTCTCCGATCACCTATTGAATTAAGAGGTATGAAACGTACAACCATTACCGAGACCGTTGTTTTTCTTTTTGTGATCCTGTTTCTGTATACCGGGATCAGCAAGATCATGGAGTATACTGTATTCAAAGAGCAGCTGCGGGAATCGCCCATTTTGGGATTTGCCGCTTCGTTTGTGGCGCGCTGGCTGCCCATCCTGGAGTTTTTGCTGGTGGTGCTACTGGTAGTGCCGCGCTGGCGGCTGAAGGGGTTGTATGCGTCTACCGCTTTGATGACCGGCTTCACTATTTATATTATCGTGCTCATGAGCATCGCCGATCACCTGCCCTGCAGCTGTGGCGGTGTGCTGGCGCAATTGTCATGGGGACAACATATTGTATTCAACTGCGTATTTATTGCCCTGGGCATCACCGGTATTATTGCGGAGCGCAAAATCCGCCGCGACGCGGATGCTCTATGGCATAACATCGGCAAGGAACCGAACTTGAATGTGTAAGTGTTTGAATGTATATCTGCCAGTAACTCCCGATTGCATCATTAAGTCGCTCTATCTTGTTGTTCAGACCAAAACCTTATTCATGAAATCCCTGAATCTAACTGCCAAAGACGTAGAGAAAGTAAAAAAAGCCGCCGCCCTCATTTCCAGCTCTTTAGAAAATCATCATACCATTATCGAGGTTGCCAAGGAGGTGAAGATGCCTGAAAAAAGGCTGAAGTATGCCTTCAAGCAATTGATGGGGCATGGCCTATATGGCTACCTGCAGCTGCAGCGTATGGAAAAGGCCAAAGCACTGATGCTGGAAGGCGAAAAGATCAAACACATTGTGCCCAAAGTGGGCTATGCCAACGAAGCGAACTTCAGCAAGGCGTTCAAGAAGGTTTATAAAGAACTGCCTACGCAGTGGCGTAAGGGGGTGTTGGCGAAGACGGGATAGCCGGCAGTGCCGGCAATCGGCAGTCGGCAATGGAGCTTCGTACCTTCTGTGTTTAGCCTTGAGTATTGAAAGACTTTTTTACTCTACTATACGGAGTTTTGTTTTTTGGACATCGGCGGAGCTTTTGCCTGTCATTACTTCGATGATACCGGGCTCGACGGTGTATTTCATATCGGCATCCCAAAAGGCCAGCTTGGTGGCATCGAGGGTGAACTGCACCGTTTTCTTTTCGCCGGGCTGCAAGGCTATGCGCGCAAATCCTTTCAACTCTTTTACGGGACGGGTGACGGATGCTACCAACTGGTGGATGTAGAGTTGTACGATCTCCTCTCCTTTCCTGCTGCCCGTGTTGGTGATGTCTACCGATACGGTGACGGATCCATTCCTTTTCATGGCTGTGTCGGACAGGCGTGGTGCGCCGTATTGGAACGTGGTATAGCTCAAGCCATGTCCAAAGGGATAGAGGGGTGTATTCTTTTCTGTGACGTATTCAAAGAACTGCGCACCAGGCTTGTGGTTGTAGTACATGGGTACCTGGCCTACTGAACGTGGATAGGTGATGGTGAGCTTGCCGGACGGGTTGGCATCGCCGAAGAGGATATTGGCTGCGGCATGGCCTGCCTCCTCTCCCATGAACCAGCCATCTATGATGGCGGGCACGTTGGCATCGATCCAGTTGATGCTGAGCGGGCGGCCATGGGTGAGGTATACGATGACGGGTTTGCCCGTGGCCACGAGCGCTTTGATGAGGTCGTCCTGCTGGCTTTGCAGGTCGAGGCTCGTCATATCGCCAAAGTGATCGGCCAGCCAGGATTCGCGGGAGAATTGTTCGTTCTCGCCAATGGCTGCAATGATGATGTCGCTCTGCTGCGCCACCTGCACGGCTTCGTTGATGAGGCGCTGGTTGTCGGCGGGTGCAGGGAGGACGATCTTATCGATGTATTGGTAATTGTTCTGGCTGATGGTGTCGCCGTTGACGGAGAGGTTCACGCCTTTGGCATAGACTACTTCCGTGGCCGAGCCTACTTTTTCGCGGATGCCTTGCAGCAAGCTTGTGTTGCGCAGGGGTATGCCTGAATAATCGCCCAAGTAGTTTACCGCGGCGCAAGGGCCTACGACGGCAATCTTTTTGTACTGGTCTTTCTTCAGCGGCAAGAGGTTGCCCGCATTCTTCAACAATACGATGGAGGCTTCGGCCATCTGCAGGGCCAGGCGACGGCCTTCGGGATTGGTGAGGCTTTCCTGTACTTTGGCGGCGTCTATAGGCGCCTGTTCAAAGAGACCCATCGAGAACTTCAACCGTAATACGGCAGCTACGGCACTATCCAGCGCGGCCATCGACAGTTTCTTATCTGTTATCGCCTGGGCGAGGTGGCGGTAGTTGCGGCCGTTGGGCAGGTCGAGGGTGACGCCTGCGTTGAAGGCTTTGAGGGCGGCGGCCGGTTCGTTGGGCGCCACGCCATGTTTGTTCCAGAGCTGGTCTACGCCATACCAATCGGACACGACTACGCCTTTGAAGCCCCACTCTCCTCTTAAGACATCTTTCAACAACCATTTATTGGTGTGGGCAGGTATGCCGTCTATTTCATTATAAGAAGCCATGATGGCGGCGGGCCTGGCGCGTTGTATACAGAGGCGGAAACTTTCAAGGTGTGCTTCGCGGAAGGTGCGCAGGGAATAGTTGGCCGGTGCCTGGTTGACGCCGCCTTCCGTTTGTCCATAACCGGCAAAATGCTTGAGGGTGGCAGCTACGTGGCCGGGGGCAATGGTGCCATTGTTGCTACCCTGGAAACCCTGCACCATGGCACTGCCGAGGGCGCCGGTGAGGAAGGGGTCTTCGCCGAGTGTTTCGCCCGTGCGACCCCAGCGGGGATCGCGGGCTACATCGACTACGGGCGTGAGCACCAGGTTGGTGCCCCGGACGGCCGACTGGCGGGCGATGAAATCGTATACGTTGCGCAGCAGGACCGTGTCCCACGAGCAGGACAAGCCAATGCCATGGGGGAATACGGTGGCTTCGCGGGCCAGCAGCCCATGGTGGGCCTCATCGATAAAGATGACGGGGATGCCGAGCCTTGTTTTTGTTTTGAGGTATTGCTGGAGGCCATTGCGGCGGCTGATGACCTGTTCTTTGCTGGCATCGAATGCCGGGTTGATCATGCCGAGGCCTTTGCTATAAATGGAATCCATTTTAGCCGGGTTGGCTAAAATGGATTCGGTGAGTGTACGGGGGTTGGCGTGGTTCGTTTGCAGCTGTGCTACTTTCTCTTCGACCGTCATGCGGGACAGCAGGTCGGCTACGCGCCTGTTTACGGGCAGCTGGGGATTTTTATAATCCTGTGCCGCTACATTAAGAACAGTCAATAAGCCGATTATCAAGCAACTGTATTTCCGCATAAGAGTCAATTTTGAATGGTCCACACTAAAACGTATAGCTGTTCCACTTAACCATTCCCTCCCGTTTTTTGCCGTAATTGGTGATAGAGCGTAACGGCTCTCTTCATCATGGCCCAGTACTTGCGGCAGAAGCTCCAATGCTTGACCTGGTTTGCACCTATGACCCAATCCACTACCGTTACGGGCAGCGCCATGGTGGCCAGGATTACCAAATTGCCGAGGAGCAATAAGAGCCCTGACAAAAACAGGATGATCAAAAAGCACCGGGTCTTCCACTGTGATAAAAACGCTGCGCCGATCCCTTCTGGTCCGAACCACCAGCGTTCGAGGTCATCGAACCAACAAGTACATGCGATCAATAGATCCATAAAACCAATGGCTACCCATCGCCATGACCTTGTTTCCACCGGCATTTCGATAAAGGGCATCCCAAAGAAAGCGATGAAAAAGAACGTTACGCTCAATACCAATTCTGCCACCCGTGATGTGGTTGACATAGGGTGGACTTTGGGACGGTTTGACCGCCCTGGAGGTTGCTTCATAAAAAAATGAATAATGTTCTGCTGTCTGTTGTCAGCAGAGGGTTACTAATAGAACCTTGAAAGGCCTTTATTGCTTCAGTAATGTTTAATGGTCCTCTTCATCACGCGCGATGAGGAGCTATGAACCTGCTTAGCGGTAAAGAATAAGGTAAGATGGTTGCGAAGTGTATATCAAGAAGCGCTACTTTTTCTTTTTGACCAGGAGTTCCCCTGTTCTTACTTCAAATTCATAATTCTGTCGCATAGGCTCCAGAGCGGTCTGCAAGCTATCCTGTCTTTTAATAGATGCTATTATTACATCATCCATCGCCGCTGTTTTATCCGATGAATTCCTGTAGGTGATTTTCAAATTGTGCCAGCTGCCCAATATTTCCAATATGATCGCTACTTTTTCCGTTTCGATCGAATCTCTTTTCCAATACAATATCCGATTAGTATCGACGCCCTTTGTATACAACTTGCCTGTGCTATCCCATACCGCTTCGTTGCCCGGATTCACCTTTACACTGCCTTTATCATTTTTAACGCGTACTTCTCCGCTCAATACCGCTGTGGCGGGTGGATTATTATCATAGGCCGTCACATTGAATTTTGTACCCAACACTGTTATTTCAACCGGTTGCTTATTACCTGCTTTTACAATGAATGGCGGCTTCGTTGTGTCGTGTATTACTTCAAAGTAAGCTTCTCCTTTCATCGCCACCTTGCGCGTACCGGGCTCAAAAGGCTGGTAGTAGGATACCGATGATTGCGCATTCAACCAGATCTTCGATCCATCGGACAATGTTACAGCGCGCGTTTCTCCTATTCGTGTTGTATCGGTCTTCCACACCGGCGGATCGGTTATTACTACTTCGTTTTTGGGTTTATCACCTGCCAGCCAATAATATATTCCTATGCCGACAATCAATGCTGCCGCTGCACATTTGATCCACAATGGGATTACTTTTCTTATTACAGGCTCTGCTTCCTCCACCTGCACAAACTCCTTCATCCGCTCTTTCATCCTGTCCATCATTTGCTGGTGTTCCTTTAATTGCTTCGCTACTTCCTGCTTATTGGTCAACTGCTCTACGAGTGCACGATGCTCTTCCGACTGATTGGCCCATTCAGTCAGTTGCTCCTGTTTTTTTGCTGGCAGCTCGTCTAAATAAGCTTCCATCAGAAGCTTTACAATTTTATCATTCTTATTCATTAGCATTCAAGGCAGGTTCATGATTAGCGATGTATTGAAACGGGTACCCTATATAAAGACGATCAAGGCTACTTTGTTTTGTCACTATTTGCTGTTCTTTTTTTATAAATAATTAACCGTCGATTACAACAGCATGCTTTTTAATCGCTTAACTGCCCGTTTTTTTAAACCGGCTATCGAATCGTAACTTTTTCCCAGCTTCTTTACTATTTCCTTATTGCTCAGGCCTTCGAGATAAGCCAGCACTATCACTTCACGTTCCTCCTTGAGGAGATCTTGTATTGCCTTATTTAGCCTATAGAACATGTCAGCCCCCACGTCCATGCTATCTTCTTCCTCGTCAATAACGGGACCATGCACATTGCCAGCAATCTCTTCCTCGTTTTCCGCATTCCGGTTAGCTTGCCGGACATTATCAATACATCTACGGGTTGTAGTTGTGCGCAGAAAGGCTTTTATGCTTATCAGCGTGTTGAATGTAATTTTGGACAGCCACAATTGTTCCATTGCAAAGCAGGCAGCATCTTCTGCATAGAGGGGATAATTAACCAGGAGCGGGAGAACAATCTTTGGGAGGTGGTCCTTAAATAATATACCGAAAGCTTTGGGATCTTTTTCATTGATCCCGCGAACAAGAGCGTCTTCACTCATGCGGAAAAAGGTTTAATGGTTTGAACGGGGTCGTTCTTCACAAGCGATAGTGGAGCAGCTCCTTACAGGGATTGGATCGATCACATCAATAACATTATCAATATACGAAAAAAGCCTTGCGTAACGTGCATTAAAGACGATCTGTAGTTTTATGGCTCATTTATTATCATAAATCAACCCTGCCTGCCACCCGCATGGATGGCAGGCAGGGAACTGCTACACATAAGCACTTATATCATTTTGATTTACGGGATTGCTTATCCCATTCCAATAATTCGTACACATCATCGATGTTGTATTTGAAGGCCTGGCAAAATTCCCAGACGGTGATGGTCTGGCGGTCTTTCTTGCCGAGGTCTTCGCGCAGGTCACTAAAGTCGCGACGTACCTGCCAAACCGATTTGTTCATCACTTCGGCAGCTTCTTTGGTAGTAATTGTTTTTAACTTACGCTTTGCAGTCATTGCAGAAAGTGTTTTCGTTAATAAAATTTTGGTTACAGCGCTACTACTGAACCTACTAAAGCGGTACTTACCAATCCATTTACTGTTTTTTAACTCCATAGCAATCCATGATGGTGACCGGCCCGGGGATTGCCGCCGGACCAGACCATTGGATCCAACCTACTACTATATAAATACGTTCGTTTTGAAAAACATCACTTTTTTCCTTATACCAAGCCGGTATGTTGATGTTCCTGACTGGTATCAAGGTGGTTTGAAGCGGGGCGCCTGCTTCTATGTTGTACTGCGCATCGATGGACAGCAGGAGCGCCTTCACACGATAATGTGTAACCTGTGGTGGCGGGGAGATCGTTGCTACCGGATTGTGGGCGGGCAGCCGTAAGGTGAGCTGTTTCGCTGTCGGGTTGTATTCGGTTTCTACTGTTATGCCAATGGCTTCTTTCCAGGTGGCGGCGGGGTTCAAGTCGAGCCCTTTCAATTTTTCTACGTTTCCCTGCAACAGGCTACGCATGCCCGGTAAGTTGACTTTATCCTGCAGCACTATTTTAGCCAGGGTACTGCTGAGCTTGCGCCTGGCGATCTTACTGCCGGTGGCCTGCTCCACGATATCACTCCAGCGCTGGGTTAATTTTACGATCGCGCCAAATTCTTTGGCCTGCTTGCGGGTGGCTGCAAAAGCAGGATCTGTTTTCACGCGGCGGGCGGAGAGACCAATTTTGCGCACTTTGTAGTAGCCGTCGCGGGGCGTGACGGTGACACCGGGGATGGCGTGTTTGGTTATTCGAGTTGGCATGGTCGTAGGTTGATAAGTTGAAAAGGGAACCGGGACGAGCCCGGTTCCGTGTTGCCAGTAGCTGTTATATCGGCGAAGCGAGATCGACTGCAGCGATCCTGAGCGCGTTGACGCTTTTACTTTGCGGATATACTTTACCATTGACCGTGAGTACGAACTCAATCCCTACGAGCAGGAACAACGGCAAGAGGCTGTTGGCCGGCAAGGTGAGCGAGAGCGGTCCCATGGTGGTGTTGGTGTTGCCCCATGGCAGGTTGGGCGTTTGCTGCCGCACGACCGTGAACTGGTTGCCTTCGAAGTCGATGGCTGCTGCCGCTACAAAGAAATTGTAGTGGGTGGCGCCATCGGGCGCTGCGACGTCGGTGACCGGTACATGATCGGGCACCGTGACCGTGGATGTGCCCGTGACGCGGTTGATGCCCGCCGTGAGCGGCAATTTAAATACCTGATCGAATGACATGGCGTTGTTGAACTCGAAGTCCTTCAACAGTGTCATATTGCCCAGGCTTACCTTCCGTTGGCCGTAATCGCTCTCCGGATCGGTTTTCAGGATGCGCACCATGAGCTGGGTGATGCGACTGACCACGCGGTTGTCGGCCGCTTTGTCGATCTCCGTGTTGCAGGCAGCGCGGAACAGTTTACCTGCCCTGCCGCCGGTGGCAAACTCCTGCCCATTGAGCAGGGTGTTGCGGAACTTGGGATCGTTCTTAATGCGGTCGCCGCTGACACCGCCTTTGGCGCGTGCGAGGAAACCATCCTGCGATTTGTAGAAACTGATATCATCTATGGTACCGCTCAGCTTAATATGGCGGTTTATTTGCTTGGGCATTTTTTTGCTTTTAAAAGGTTTGGATTGATTGTGACCTGCCGTTGCCCGCGGTGCAACGGCTATAAACGGGTTTCGACTTTGGCTGCCGGACGCCAGCTTTCCGGCTGTTTTGGGTCAAAACTGCTTATTTGCTTACGACTACTATTTTGATACACTATCCATACAGCATCTATACACCATCTATACACTATCCACGCACTATCTGCCTTGCTGCCTGTTGACGGGTTGATCAGTTGATACGTTGATAAGGTTCTTTTGTTGCCGTCGATACAAACGTACAACATTGCATCCCCTGTCTCCAACTGCACATGACCGTTTCTATCACTCCTGCTCCATTTGCTCCTTTTATTTTTCAATCGTATCACGATCAATCTGTTACCCATAACCGCAATATTTTTATGCTATAAAATGGAGCACCTGTGGCAATTTGGGGCATGACGGTTTGGAGACCGGGTGGCCGGGATCGTACGTTTGCATTATCACGATTGTCATGACAACGCATTGCTTCATTTTTAAAACTTATTATCATGGGCCAACAACGCGCCAAACAACTCCCTCATCAACTGCCTGCAACGGGCAGTGCTCAAGCTTTTGCTTCGCGTGGCGAAGCGCTGATCCGCACCGCCTTCCATAAATACACACAGGATATTCATGACGCTACGCAGACTCCCCGCCTGGTATCGAAGCTGACCCATATTATTACCAGCAATCCTTTGCATACCGTGGGGCAGCGGAGCCTGCCTGCCGCCGATATCGGCCAACTGGAAGGGTTTGAATTTTGTGCACAGCAGTCGCTGCTGCGCTACCTCTTGTATCCTGCCGTGACCGTGGACCGGCGTACTGGCGTGTGCCAGGTGCAGCTGTCGCTCTTTAGCCGCCCCAAGCTGCCCACCGCCTTGCGGTTTGTGACCCACCTGCAGGTAATCGCCGTGGCCTGTGAGCTGGACTTTGCCGGGGACAGCTTTGTGGCGTATGAACACAGCAGCCCGGCCCTCAATTTCAATGAGGACACGAAACTGACGCTGCAGCCAGGCATTCCTGTTGACTCTGCCCTTCCTATTGTGGTGGCGGTGGGCGTACGCCTGCTGCAGGTGATCAATGGTATTCCGTATGTGATGAAGCAGGAAGGTAAGATCCCCTTCACCATCGTGAAGGCATCGCGGGCCGTACGCGCCCTGCAGGTAGACGTGGGGAGTCTGTCGGTGGTAAGGGGGTATTTGCCGAAGGAGGAAGACGGAAGTCAGCGGTCTGCCGTAGAAAGTCAGGAGGAGACACCAGGCAGTCTGCAAGTGGCGGAGGCAACGGGTGCGCTATCCATTGCCGGGGGCAAGAAGACGGACCCTAAAAACCTGCCATCAGAGGGCAGAAGTAGAAAGGCGAAGCCTGTCGCTGTACAGGAAGATTCCTTGCCTGCCCCTACCAAGGCCGCCAAGCCGGGATCGAAAAAGAGTGCTGCCAAACGAACAGCTGCTAATAATAAAAAGCAGCCTGCGAAACGAGCTGCTAAAAAAGTATAGGCTGATTTTTATATGGATGGGGCCGATCTGTATAACGGCAGCCGGGTTCCTTATCGCGATAATGGGTTTTGATCAGTAGCCTTTCAACAGGCCCAGAATGATTGCGCTGTGCCAGCGGACGCTTACCGGAGCCGCCAGTACTCCCCTTCAGCCTATTGCTGACCAAGTGCTGGTACTGACAGCATTCCGGGCTGTTGATCGATCCACCTATTATTTCACCTTTTTAACTTGTTGATATGAGTATTCCCGAACGTATGAGCAGCCCTACCCCGCCCTTCTTTGCGAAGCTGCGGAACTGGGGGCTGATCCTTGTAGCCATTAGCGGCGCTGTTCTTTCCACGCCGGTGGAGCTTCCTCCGCTGCTGGTGAAGATAGCCGGCTATGTAGCCGTGGCTGGTACGGTGGCCAGCGCTGTGGCGCAAGCGGTGACGCCGAAGGATGAGAACTTGTAGATAGTTACTGTTTACTTTTGCCATGAAAAAGCCCTGCATGTTTATGCAGGGCTCTTAGTCTGATGCTGTATTAAGGATGGGAGGAAATGATTCTATAAACATTTAATCATTTACCAACAGGGGTATCTTTTCACATATTATAGCCGGGTTGGTGCAATCATCTAACTCATCAATAAATGAATCATTTAATTTACTCGTGCCATAAATAGCAATCGGACCGTGAAACTTTTTTTGTTCTACATATAGCGGACACAGATAAGTAGTTGCCATGTTTGCTACTAATTCCCGCGTGGTGAAGCAGTAATTAAAAACACTTGTTTTCGCTTTAAAGGCGAGGGCTGCTCCCAGCACGGTAAAAAGTGCGAGTGCGAACAACATAATTTTGGCTTTTTTCATGATCAGGATGCTTTTTGCCTACAAAAAGCTAAAGTCTGGTTTATTGTTCAGAAGGCAATACTAATGTCAAATATTAAAGTCCTTTCACTTCTACATAAATGTTATTACACGACTCCAATCTTAAAGCCCCTAAAAATTAATTATCTAATAAGGGACCCACCTTTACACAAGCTATAAATGGGTTTTCGCAACTCGTTGCATCAATAACAAAATTGCCCTGAACCTGGCTTGTTGCGTAAATAGCAACCGGGCCTACAAGCGTCCTCTTCTGCTCTGCAAAAAATGTGCAATCATTTGTGAACGGCATGTCGGCAATTAATTCTCTAATAGTGTAGCACCAATTATAAGGACTTGTTTTTGCCTTGAAAGCAAGAGTTGCCCCCAGCACCGAAAAAAGCGCCAGTGCAAGCAACATTAATTTTGCTTTTTTCATAATAAAGATGCTTTTTGCCTACAAAAAGCTAAAGTCTGGTTTGTTCAGAAAGTTTTTAAAGTGCGATGTTTGGGTAGTTATGAAGCTTGGTATCAGATATAGGGTAACAATTTAAAGCAGATGATTCTGCTGTAAGTTAACACGCTCTTTTAATGCAACCAGCAGTATATCTAATGCATTTAGTAGTTTCTCTTCTGTCATTATCAGATCATTAATAACACTCAATCTTTCAGTCAAAATATTCCCGGGCGAATACTTTTTCTGGAATATATTTCCCTCAGAAATGATCATTTTTTTTCGATTAGTTAAAATCGGGCTTTACTTATTTCTTAATTATAGCTAAACAACTGCCGACTATTCTAAAAAAATACTGGCGGGTTAAACTTTTAGATATGCTGCTGGGTTTTCTTCTTTTTATGCTTGTCAGCATTGGTGGATTGGCACAAGAACGGCAGGCAACTTCGAACAAGCCCATCGATGATGAGGCCATACAACATTGGGAATCCCTTTCCACTGACAAACCTGTAGCCAGTGATGATGGCAAATATTTTGTTTATAAACTATACCGACCCAATTTGCCACAGATTGTGGCCCTGCAATCACTGCAAGATTCGTGGAAGATAAACCTTGGCAACATTAATGTAATTGGGTTTTCAAAAAAAAGCCGTTTCTTCCTTTATAAAATTAAAGACACTTTTTGCTTGTACGACCTGGCAGAACGTCGATTATTCCGTTCTATTACTGGTGTTAAAAACAGCCAACTACCTAGTATTAGTCGGCCTACTTCCTGGCTTCATTCGGAAGATCAAGCATATGAATGGGTGGGCTGGCAATTAAAAAACAGCCATGACCTTTATATACTGAATATTACTACCGGCATAGAACGGCATTATCATAATGTATTCAACTACCTGTTTAGTCAGCAAGGTACAGTGCTGGTAATTCACAAAAATGATAATACTATCAAATGGATTGACCTGCCAACCAATCGGTCATCTAATGTTTGGGAAGGTGATTCAATAAAAAATTTATATGCCGGTTCTATGGCTATTGATCAGGCAGGGAAGCAATTGGCTTTTGTAGTGCAAGACAAAAGTATCCAGAAGCAAACCAATTCAATCTGGTTGTATAAACGGAGTACAGGCCGAATAGAAGAAAAAGCCAACAACCAATCCAAGAGTATTGATGATGGCCTTCTCATCACTAATAATATATCTTTTAATCCTGACGGCCGATACCTTATTATTACTCTACAAAGACCTTTCGCATCTCAACCGCCACCCAATGACATAAAAGTAGATGTCTGGAATTACAAGGATACCTTTCTTCAATCTGTACAGTTATACGATAAATTTGTTAATAAATATGAACGGGCTGAGTATATAGCCACCATAAATATAGACAATAACCAGCTGGTTCAATTACATCATCAACCCGGTGATCAGATCAAAAGTCTTCCGGTCATGGATTACGTTGTCGTTACCAGTAGTAATTTTATCGGCAATCGCTTTTGGTTGTCCCAGGCAGACAGTAACTGGTTAATATCCTGCAAAGATGGTTCAAGAAAGCTACTACAGATTGGCAGCTACTTAAGCTATCATATTTCGCCCAGCGGCCAATATCTTCTTTATTATGACGGGAACGTACATCATTATTATAGCCTCGAACTGGCCACAGGAAAAAAACTTAATCTTACTGCTTCATTGCCTTCTTTAGCTATGGCTGCTGAGCGGGATGATTATTTTTATGCATTTGAACAACCTGGCAAAAGGCAGATTGGGAACTGGACTAAGGACATCGCTGGCTGGATAGCGAACTCAGAAAAAGCAGTGGTCTATGATAATCATGATATCTGGCAACTGGACCTTAGCGGCCGGGAAGCTCCTAAAAACTTGACGAGTAGCTATGGCGCTCAATACAATATCCGATTTCGATTGGCAGCCGCCCCGGGCGCACTCTTGACAATTTCCTTACAAGAACCTTTATTATTGATTGCCCTTAACTTGACTACCAAAGAAAATGGATTTTACCGGGCGATGCTCAATAAACTAGGGTATCCGGCACTCTTAACCATTGGGCCTTACACCTACTACCACCCATCCGGAAGTGTATCTCTAAGTGTTGATGACGATGCGGGCATTCCCCCTATTCGCCTGGGAAGTAATAACTCCTGGATCGTCAGAAGGCAAAGTGACCGGGCGGCTCCTAATTATTATCTAACACATGATTTCAAAAATTTTAACGCCTTGACCAATTATACTCCAGATAAGCAATATAATTGGCTAAGGGCGGAGCTGATTACCTGGTCCCGGCCTGATGGCGATACTAACCAAGGCATTTTGTATAAACCATCCGGTTTTAATCCAACGAAAAAATATCCCGTTATCGTAAATGTCTATTCCCGACAATCAGATGGGTTATACAGGTATTTAACACCAAGACATTCAAATTGCCCCGTCTTCAATATTCCTTATATGATTAGTCGTGGCTATTTTGTATTTATGCCAGACATGCATTACATGATCGGCGCTCACGGGAAAAGTGGCCTTATATCGGTAGAAACAGGTATACATGCGCTTGCTCGTCTACCGTATATAGATACCTCCAAAATGGCTTTAACCGGTCATAGTTTTTCGGGACAAACTGCTTTTTATGTGGCAGCCAATAGTAACAAGTTTAAAGCCATTATTGCCGGCGCCGGATGGACGGATATGGTTAGTTCTTATCTGCAACTTTCTGGCAAAGCAGGCTTTGCGAAAACCCGTGGATTTATGGATTTTCTGGAGCCTAATTTTAGTAATTATACAATCTGGGAAAGACCGGATCTATATATGGCAGAATCACCCATTTTGAGAGCAGATCAGGTAACTACTCCCTTATTGATCTTCCATAACCAAGGCGATACAAAGCCTATTGAACAAGCATTAGAGATGTATTTAGCATTGTATCGACTACAAAAACCTGTATGGATGTTACAATATGATGGAGCCGGTCATATCGTGCATGGCAGACAAGCTATTGATTTTACTATTCGGATAACCCAATTTTTTGATCACTATCTCAAGGGCATACCTCCACCTCTTTGGATGACATGTGGCATACGAGCCAGTCAAAAGGGGATTGATGATGGATACTCATTAGATACAACCAATAAATGTGGGCCTCATTGCGTAGTATGTAATAGCTATAACTAAGTGAAAAATCTTTTCGAAAGTAACAACTATGAAGTATCTAGCTTAACAAAAGGAAAATCTTTCACATGTCATATTAGCATCAACTTAAGGTATTTATACTATTAAAAAATAAAAACAGGCTTATTGTTCTGGAGAGCTTTCAAGATTAATTCAGTAAATCTATATTATATCGACTATAGGAATATTATCAGACAATCACATGGAGCAAATCCATTACCCTTCACTCTACAACTGTAATGCAACCAGTAGTTTTCTTCAAAACATACTCTCTATATATTCTCTATCCAACGAATACTAACTAAATATTACTTCAAATGAGATGAAGAAGTTTGTAAGCTATTCTTTATCATTATAAATGATATCACGATCTAGTCTCTATACAGATCACTATAGAAAGCCTCCCGTTGGTTCGAGGGCTTTCACCTAAGGCATGAGGATAGCATTCAGCCATATAAAACCGCCAAACGGATTATGCCCCCATCTATAAAAAAATTAGTATTCTTTTATAGTAGCCAATTCAAGATTAAAAAGGTACGTCTAAGCACCATCAATAACATTAAACATATCCAATAATCTCCAAAATATTAACTTGCTGGTTACTATGAATGGGCCAACCGTATATAATGGCAACTATATAAGGGTCGGTAGCCTTTTAGTTTGCATAGGATGATTATGTACTACTACTATTCCGAAGGAGCAGGCATTCCCCTTTAGCCTACTGCTGATCATTGCCGAGTATATGATCATCCATACCCCACTTATCTAAGCGGGGCTGTAGAATTGAGCCAACCCATATCACATCAATGATTTAGTATTTAATCTTTTTTTAATCTTAGAGCTGGACAACTTAATTCTGGTGTGCATTGAAGTGTGGTGGTAATTGGTTCGCCTTCTAAGTTAAGTGAGGTAGCGTATACATTTGGACTACCTGGAACTACTAGACTATTAATTAAAAGGGTTGACAAATCGCAAATACTCACGGAAGGCCCACCAACTACATAGGTTTTTGTACAAAAGGTGAAGCCACCACCAGATACTTCGACTTTAAATGCGAGTGCAGCTCCTAATGCTGCGCAAATAGCCAAAGACATCAGTAGGATTTTTGCTTTTCTCATAAACGTAATACTTTTAGTTAATCTAAGTTTAGGTTAATAAACATCATAGTCTGCATAAATGAAATAATAATACAAGTAATCAAGGTATTTATTTAGTCGATAGCAAGTCTTACAGCCGGACATACCAAAAAAGGCGTACACTGAATTGTAGTTGTAATTGATCTATCTTCCAAATCAAATGAGGTTGCGTATATCGTGGCACTCCCTACAACTATCTGCCTATTTACCCTTAATGTAGGTAGATCACAGAAACTATTTGCCCCCCCGCCGCCTAAGGGAAACGTTTTTGTGCAGAAACTGGCGTTGAATGATTTTGCTTTAAAGGCGAGTACGCCTCCAACAATGGCAAAAATGGTAAGAGAGAGCAACATGATTTTTGCTTTTTTCATAATTGTGCTGCTTTTTGCATACAAAAAGCTAAAGTTTCGTTTATTATTCAGAAGTTGTGTGGATACTAAATAATTAAAGTAAACGATTAAGTATCTTTTTGGGGATGGGACTTAAACATCGTCTGATTAAACTTTTGGCATATACGATTGCATTTCGCTTTTTTTGTTTTCACCAGCCTTACCGGATTTAGACAAGCAGAGATACATTCAACAAGGTCAAATAATAGCAATTATGCACTTTCCGCAAAGCCAATCATTGATAATGAGGCAATATAACATTGAGAAGGACTATCCACTGGCAGGTTTATAGCCAGTGGTAATGGGAGATACCTTGCATCTTAGAAGTAACTAATTTGCACGCATTTAACAAAGACAACATTATCAAAATCTACCAGCCTACCAGAAAGAATAATTGTATCAATTGGCCAATTGCCAACATCGACAACAACTTCATGTTAGGCTTGGATTTGGCAGATAGCAATCTCTTGTCTTGAAAATATCATTACCATTATAAAATGGGCTATCAATCAACAAGCAGCCTCATTCGTGGGCAAGGTAACTCCTCAGTACATTGATCACAAGAAGTTATAGCATTACCTTCAGCATCCAAAGAAGTAGCATATATAGTTGGAGTTCCTGGAACCTCTATTCGGTTCTTTAAGCAATTAGGGCAAAAACTAGTAGCAGGTCCTCCAGCAACATATGTACGTGTACAATATATTGCATTATAAGTCCTTGCTTTGAAAGCAAGTGCTGTTCCTAAAATAGCAACAACCACGAATGATAATAATACGATTTTCGGTTTCATAATGCAGTTTTTTTTGAATATCCTAATACAAATCTTCTGAAACTATTAGAATCTATTCGTCCAGTAGGTTAATATATGAAATAACATATTTCATAATATAAATGAATATATGATGCAGCAAAGTCATCCATATTTTGCTGAACAATCTTTAATCAAAGACTAAACGCACGGCCGGACATTCCATTTCCGTACACTGTAATGAAGTAGTAATTGGGTTGCCTCCCTTATCTAAACTTGTTGCATATACATTTGGTGTGCCAAATATTTCCATACTATTCCTGGCAGTAGTAGTGTTGTCACAAGTAGTTACTGAAGGTCCACCGACGATAAAGGTCTTTGTACAATAACTTAAATTAAATGTTTTTGCTTTAAAAGCCAGTATTCCACCGAAAGTAGCAAAAAGGGTAAGTGACAGCAGCATGATTTTTGCTTTTTTCATGATTGTGATGCTTTTTGTATCCAAAAAAGCTAAAGTTTAGGTTCGTTAGGTGATTAGATAAAGTTTATCTATTTAAAAAGCTCTAATAATCTTCCACCAAACTTATACGTGGACAATGAAGGTGTCCTGAGCATTGATAGGGGCTAAGGATCATAAAACCATTCCAATCGAGAGATGTTGCGTAATAATTGTATTGTCCTGGATAACCATAGGGATCCGGGAACGAATTTGACACAAAATCAGGACAATAAGATGTCATTGTCAAAATGTAGTCATAAGTAGATACACAATAATTCAGCGAATAATTCCTGGCTTTGAAAGCCAGTACACCACATACCGCAGCGAGCAGCACTACTGCCAGCAGCAGAATCCTTGCCTTTTTCATACTACAGTGCTTTTTACGTTGAAAAAGCTAACGTTTAGGGATTTTTACAATGAATTACAATAGCGTTTTGCTTCACCAATTACGCTCCACTCATTGCGACTCCTATAAGTTATCTTACTGCAGGGCGATTAATACCTATAGACACATTGAATATCTTCTAAGTTAATTATCTATTTTGATTGGGTTAGGAATATATTTAATGAGAAAAGTATTTTCTGATGTCATCTCTTGTCATATTTCACCTACACGGAAAAGGAGGGTTACCATGTGGCATTTCATCCTTGCAATTAGCTTTTATTGGCTCCTACCGAAAAGTTCTACCGAGCGCATATCTTTTTTGGAATAGATTTCATTTTTGAATGGTTGATTATAGTTTTTGTCCGTTTTGACTTTAGTCCTATTTACATAATCCACCAGCAATCCTGTAAATAAAGTCTCAGGTAGGCTAATTTTTAAGCTATGCAAAAGTTTTTCATTTTTTTCCTTATCGTTAGCTCTGTGGCAGTTGCCCAGAAATCAAGCAGAGATCGCGTTACAGATAAGAGCTTCATAAACTCCATTAAACCGGTCATAGATGATTCTGCCATACAGAATTGGGAATTTATACCAGACGGAACTCCTATAACAACCGAAAACGGAAAGTATTTTTCTTATAAGATAGCAAGCAAAAATTCTCCAAGAAGGATAATATTACAATCGATAGTTAACGACTGGAAACTCGATTTTGGACGCGTTGATTTAATTGGTTTTTCAAAAAACAGTCGTTATTTTATTTATAAAGCCAAAGACAGCCTTTGTATCTACAATTTACAAGATAGGAAATTATTCCGCACCATCACCAGCATCAAAAATAGTCAACTTCCAGCAGAGGCTAAGAAACTTTCCTGGTTAGAGTCAGAAGGCAATGAATTTGTGTGGGCAGGCTGGCAATTAAAAGCGAGCCAGGATCTTTATGTATACAATCTTGTAACCGGAAAAGAATATCAATATAAAGATGTAGCTAATTACCTGTTTGACCAACAAGGGACTGTTCTTGTGCTCAAAAAAAACGATAATAGCATTGAATGGATCGATCTTGTATCGCATCAAACTTCTACTGTTTGGACCGGGAAAACAAATAATGTAGTACCGGGCGCTATGGCCATAGATCATGCGGGGAAGCAACTGGCGTTTATACTTCAAGAAAAACACAAAAGTAATTCGGAAAACTCTGTCTGGCTGTATCAACGAGGAATGAACCATCTTATAGAAAAGGCCAACAACGAATCAAGCGGCATAGATTCTGGACTTACTATCAGCAATAGCATCTCCTTCAACCCAAATGGTTCATATATTGACATTATATTGCAGCGTGCTACCAACACTTTAATAACACGCAATGACGTGCATGTAGATATTTGGAATTATAAAGATACGTTATTACAGTCTACTCAACTTCATGCAGGAAGTGAAGGACTTTTAGAACCTCAACAATACATAGCCAAAATAGCCATTAACAGCAACCAATTAATCCAGTTAACGCATAAATTCGGAGACCGAATAGGAAGCTCAAACGTAAACGATTATATTGTAATCTGCGGTAACGCCAGCGGAGATCGTTTTTGGCAATCGTCTAAAGATAGCAATTGGCTTGTATCCCTAAAAACCGGAGAAAAAAGGTTGCTCACTGTTAACAGCGAAATCGAATATAACTTCTCCCCCAACGATAAATATTTACTATACTATGATCCTAAGATAAAAAATTATTTAAGCATAGACTTGACTACTAATAAAACCGTAAACTTAACCGCCATGTTAAAACCACTAACGATGGCAAATCGATCGCTGGAGCCCTATACTTATCCGCTCGAGCAGCTGGGTAAAAAGCTAATATTAAACTGGACAATAGGTGTGGCAGGTTGGATGGAAGGGGGAGACAAAGTGTTAGTATATGACGATTTTGATATTTGGCAATTTGATCTTAGTAGTAGTGGATTACCCATTAATTTGACTGGAGGATATGGCAGAGAAAATAATATTCGTTTCCGACTTGCCAGCCGTGATCTACTTACCGGTCTCTCTTGGAAAGCGCCTTTGTTACTCATGGCTTTTAATTGCGATACTAAACAAAATGGATTTTATCGACTGCCCCCTAATCAACCTGGCAAACTACAATTACTTACGATTAGCTCACATACTTATTATCATCCACCCAAAAGTGCCTATACCCACATAAACAGTGATCCAGGCATGCCTCCCATTCGTGCAGGCAATCTAAATCAATGGCTTGTTAAAAGGCAAGGCAACCATGAATCTGTTAATTACTATTTGACGCACGACTTTAAACATTTTAAAGCATTAACAAATATCACACCTGAAAAGAACTACAATTTCCTACAATCGGAATTAATTACATGGACTCGTCCTGACGGAGATATCAATCAAGGAATACTTTATAAACCCGACAACTTTGATCCTAATAAAAGATATCCTTTGCTTGTAAGTGCCTATTCAAGGCATTCAGATGCTTTAAACCGATATCTACGACCTAATTATTCATCAACTCCCATCTTCGATATTCCTTACATGGTCAGCCGAGACTATCTGGTTTTTGTGCCAGATATTCATTATATGCTTGGTGCCCATGGTAGAAGCGGGCTAATCTCGGTAGAAACCGGTATACAAGCAATAGCCCAATTACCGTATGTTGACACCTCAAGAATAGCTTTGACAGGGCATAGCTTTTCGGGACAAACCGCTTATTATATAGCCGCTAACAGTCACTTATTTAAGGCCGTAATTGCCGGCGCCGGCTGGACCGATATGACGAGTTCCTATCTTCAACTTGAGGGCGCTGCCGGAAAAGCAAAAACAGAAAGCTATATGGGATTTCTTGAAGACAACTTTAATCATTACAGCATTTGGGAAAGGCCAGATCTTTACCAGACAGAATCTCCTGTTTTAAAGGCGGATAAAGTACAGACGCCACTACTCATCTTTCACAATCAAGCCGATGGCAAACCCTTTGAGCAAGCCATAGAGATGTTCCTTGCGCTCAGACGCCTGGAAAAGCCCGTCTGGATGTTGCAATATGATGATGGAGGGCATGTGGTAGGCGGTAAACAGTCTATAGATTTCACTATCCGAATAACTCAGTTCTTTGACCATTACCTTAAGGGATTGCCAGCCCCACACTGGATGACTCGTGGTGTCCGGGCGAGCCAAAAAGGGATTGATGATGGATACGATTTAGATCAATTCGGCAAATGTGGAGTGCAATGTAATGTATGTAATGAAATCAATATTGGTCATAAATAATTAATCTACCACTAATCTTACAGCAGGACAAGGTAATAAACCTTCAGTACATTGTTCACAAGTTGTTATGACCCTCACTATCTAAGGATGTAGCATAAATAGTTGGTACACCAGAAACTAATTGCCTATTCACAGGTCCACATAATGGACAATAACTTTGAGCTGGGTCCCCAACTTGGAACGTGTTAGTACACCACATTGTATTATAAGTTTGTGATTTAAACGCCAAAATTGCACCCAAAATGGCAAAAAGAACCAACCAGCATAAGACATTTTTTTCATCGTATAAACTTTTAAATTACATTAATCATATGTTTATGGGAACTTATTGTTCTGCCACTTCCTTAATTTGCCGTACATCCATTTGTCCCATAAAAAATGCATTCAATTTCTTTTCTTTATTAAATATGGCAGTGGCTGGCACTCCCTTGGCGTCAAAATAGCTCGAAAAATAATTTTGCATATCCACACCCACAGAAATGTTAGGATATTTTTCAACCTTGTAATGCTTGAGAAACTTGACCATATCCTGGTAAGGGAAAGAAGTAACCATATAAAATTTTATATCCTTCAGGCTTTCAATATTCCCAATAATGTCTTCCATCTGTGCTCTGCAATAAGGACAATAGGGGCTAAAATAAAACAATACCAGTGGTTGCCCCTCCGGAATTTGTTGCGTACTGAATACCGTACTGTCCTTGTCCAATATATTAAATGACGGCAACTTTTTACCTATGTGTGTGGTATTTACCGGATCGATACCGTAACATCCAAAAACCAAGATCACCATTAAAGAAAAAAACAACGTTTTCATAAATTAATAATTTTTACAGATTAACTCATATTGTTCCTAAATGAATACCAGGCTCAATGTCACTTTCTGTTTCAGCTTTTTCTACTTTGTCTGCAAAAGCCAGCCGCGCCAACCAATCTACCAGGAAGAAAACAAAAATGGTGGTAAGCAGCAACGGAAAAGACTGGAAACGCAAAGCAGCAGATGAAGCAGTAATAGTGAAAGCTGCATTGAGTAACCACACTAACCCTCCCATAAAAACTCCCCTCGCCATCATCTTATTTTGCCGCCAGCCGCGCATACTTATATAGCATATCAATAAGAACAGCATGGTTACGTTTAATACCCCTGATAAGATCGGGTAAAAATTCAGTACCCATACGTTATTATTTTTCATCCGGGTATGTATAGACGCACCTTTGTACCCAAACCAAGTATTTGTAATGGGGGGTATGTAAGTTTTGCCAGAATTAAAACTTTCCAGAAATTCCACGGGAGGTGCATAATATTTTTTAGCATTGGGCCAGATAAAATATTTCAAAAAAAGCCCTGGATATTGCTTAATAATGTATATACCGTAGTCCTTGTATAAAGGCCCCATTGAAGCCCATCTTTTTAGCTCAATTGCGGTCGAATCTTTCTTAAAGAGACTGTTGCGGTATTGCACAAGCGGCATTCCGGGAGACCACATGTAAAAAGTGCTGGCCTGTACTTTTTCTGTTGGAAACCGGTTTATGTCCCTGGTCGTATCGAAATACTGCCTTATCATATTGTCCAAAGCTTTGAATCGTGGAGGTACCGGTTTACGCGCTGCGCTGTCGACATACCTGTATGTGTACATGGCATTGTTGGCCCATTGCCAGCCACTAAAAGGAGAATATTGGGCATAGCCCGTGAGTTTATAGTATTTATAGGTAGTATAACCCACAAATAATCCGCACAGCAAAAATGCAATACTTAAACTTATAAGTTTTCTACGCCAAGGTATCATGGGGGTCAACGCAAACGCCACCAAAGCAATGAAGGGGTAAATAAGTGCATTGTACCTGACAGTGAACGCGATAAACAAAACTATCGTATGAATTACTAGTATCCAGACCGATGGCCGGTGAATGATCCACAAAAGCAGGCCAAACCAAGTCATACTGAGGGCTACAAAGAAACCGTCGCTGCTCACCAAATTACCCAAGTGCAAAAACAGCGGGTTAAATATCATGAAAACCCAAAGCAGTACTTTCGTGATGCGGTGGGGCTGATAAAAATAAAACATTGAAAAAGCTAAAAACAACGCACTGCTTTGCAGAAACAAATACTGGAAAGCTACCAAGGCAGTATCAGAGCGGGTAAAAACACTGAACAGACGAAGAAAACGTGAATAACCAACCATGTAAGTATTAATATCAGCATTATCAAAGGCCGCATATAAGTAAGAAAAAGAATCGCCATGAATAAAACTGGCAAACGGATACAAGTATTTAAAAATTGAAACCTGGACGACTATTGCAACGGCCGTCACCATAAGCTGCCATTTATTTCGCCGGTCATTCAATAAAAAATCTTTAAATGAAGCCTGCTCAGAGGCTATTATTGACTTCCTTTGCTCTATAACAGGAGTTAATTCCATAAACCTGGATAATTGTGTGGTTCAAAAATTAAAGCGGATTGGGTAGAAGTCTTGTTTTAGCAGATTCACCTTCGCCAGTGTTATTACTAAACGACATTTGCACCAGCATAGCCACAAATAAAACCCCAAAGGTCAACGTAAGTTGCATGACAAACAGCTGCTGACGCAAGACGATGGGCGAAGCCCATACACTAAATATCACATTGGCCAACCAAGTAAATAACAATAGCAGCAACAGCCGCTTACAATATGAACTAATAGCAGAAAAGCCGCCTGCCAGCGATAAAGCAATAAAACCAAGTATGAAAACAAGGTTAATTACCGCAAGTGGAATAGAGGAATAATATGGCACTTTCAACAATTTACTTTTAAACACCGTAGTAATCTTGTTGCTTTTCCATTGAAAAAAGGCAACAGCCTCACTGCCAGCTGTATCTCTAAGTCTGTTATAAGTACTCAATGCTTCAGTCTCCGGAACATAATAATTCTTAAGATTGGGTAGGAGGTAGTATTTCCAGTAAAGTCCAAGGTATTCGCCAATCAGAAAGTCACCGTATTGAGTATAGAGCGGACCCATACTTGCCCATTTTTTAAATGCACTTGATGAATCGTTACTTGTCCATGCTTCCCGCATATATGTTTTCAACGGTGCATTTTCCTTCATAAGGTAATAATCGTCTGGCTTTCTATCGGGTCTAACAAAAGCGGGAAACTTATTCAATCCTAACATATGCTCATTCACGATGCCATGCAATTCACGAAATCGGCCTTGTACTTTCTTACGATCCAAGGTATCAGCATGCGCATAAGCATAAAGCGCATTAGCAGCCTTTTGCCACCCCCATTGAGCAGAAAACTGTACCCAACCGGATCGCCTTTTAAACTCCGCCTGGGTGCCGCCAATAAACCCAGCAAACAATACCACTATCATCGCTATTCCTATTACAACAATCTTTCTTTGTATAGGCAAGAACAAAAACACCAAAATACTGATGAGTATACAATACCAGGCATTATGATTTACCATAAAGAGCAACAAAAGACATACGCTGTGCCATAGAATAGAAGATAATCGCGTCTGGTGTAAAAGCCACATTAAGTGTGTAAACCAAATCAACATAAGTGCAGCAAAAAGACTGTCGGCTGTAATAAGATTGCAGACCTGCAGGAGTAAAGGATTTAATACACTGATTGCAATCACTATCCTGATAACCCATTTACCTTTTACCAATAAATATTTGATACTAAACAACAAATACAAGATAGCTGCCTGTAATATAAGATATTGAAGGAACACAAGAATAGTATCATTGCTGGTAAAGCTACTAACCAGCCGCAGGAACATAGGATAACCTACCGGCAAATAGCCCACGGCCCAATTCTTATGCGCCGCCTCTATAGCTACATAACTTTCATCCGCCAGATTAGCAAAAGGGTATAAAAATTTAAAGGTAACAAATTGAATAACTACTGCTGTTGCGACTAATAAAAGCATTCTTTTATTTTCCTTTACTTTCCATATCCAGTTTCTAAAAGGCAATGTATGAGCAGGAACTCCAGACAGCATAACGGTAAAGCATTAGATTAATAAATGAATAGCGGAATAATGCGTAAGTTAACCGTCATTTCTAATGCAAGTGGTAGACAGTTTAATTCGGATAGTATTTTATAATGCTGAATAAAACTTCTAGTCACATCACCAATTTTTCTTTTCTAATTATTCCGCCATATTAATTTTACCAAGTATTAGAACAAGAAAATCTCCTTTCTATATACAACTTATTATCAGGCATAATAGCAAGCCAGGATCCACTTGTTAAAGTTGTCTGATATGTGGACAAGCCGAAAACCACTACAACAGAGTAGGCAATCATTTACCAAATCAGACTTTAGCTTTTTGATTGCAAAAAGCACGATTATTATGAAAAAAGCAAAAATCATGCTCATGACTCTGGCCGTTTTCGCAGTTTTAGGAGCAGCACTCGCATTTAAAGCCAAAACATTTAATGCAGCGTTTTGCACAAAAACTTTCGTAGCAGGTGGACCTGCTACAAGCATCTGCGATTTAACAACCACTTTACCAAATAGAGTAGTTGTTGCCGGCACTCCAACCATTTATGCTACTTCACTTGATAAAGATGGAGATCCTATCACAACAACTACTCAATGTGAAGAAGCTCAATTGCCTTGTCCGGCTGTAAGGTTAATAGCTGACTAATCATAACAAAAAATAGAATTCCTGCCTCAAATAAATGAGGCAGGAATTTCTTTATATGCAATTATATTAAATAATGAGTTGCTATGCAACTAGAAGCTTTTATTTACCATTGCTTCTATATTACTTTTATACGATTTACTACTAGCTTCATCTCCTATAGATGTAGAAATAATGAATGCCTCTTTTTCCCACCGAATGGCCTCTTCTCGCATCCCAGCTCGATATAACAAAGAAGCATAGGTATCTATTTTAGATGCCTTCCAATATTTTGTAAAGGCAATATCTTTTTCATGATCACCGTTACTAACGTTTATCACTATATCTGCTCTTCTGATCACGCCTTCCATCATATTTATTGCAATATTCAATAGTTGTAGATTTAATTCTTTGGCTTCACTTCCCCATTGCAATACTTCGAAAAAAGCAAAATAGTTTATTTCAAAATCGCTTTTATAAAAAGATGTATCCAAGCCTCCCATTTCATACAACTCAATAAAGCATTTTTTATAATTCTCCTTATCGGAATTTTTCCGATACCATTTTACTTTTCTCCAAGTAATATTCCGACTTGCCGTATCCTTACCAAATCTAGTTTCGATTTCATTATACATCTTACTCCAATCCGGAGTTTCATCTTTTTGCAACCTACTGAATATCGGATTGATGTATTCTCGCGCAATAGCACTATCTATAGCCCGTCGTACAAAGCCACTTTGTTCCATCAATCTATTAACCTTTTTCCCATCTCTATAAAAGATCCTAGACCATTTCGTTTTTGTGTTTGGTATCACTGATGCAATAAATTCTATATTATCTTTTGTATAAACAACTGACTTTGGTTGCTTGGACAAATATTTCAAATAGTCACTTTGAACCTGCTGTACAAAATCCTGATCATTAAATTGCCTCCCCTTACTAATAAGATAGCGCACAATAGAGTAATTCTTTTTGCCACTTATATATTCGGCTTTCAATGTATAATACTGGCTCTTAGTATCAAATGCTTTGGAAGCCACTTCTACAAATTTATCAGGTGCTATATAAGCAACATCCCGATGAACAATCTGGCCATCCGAATTGAAAAAAAGATAAGAAGGAAAAGCCGTCACCTTATACTGTTTGCGCATTACATCAGCAGCTACATACCAATCTTGAACCATTTGAGCATCTTTATTTGTTCTATCCATCTGAACACGTACATTAATAAACTTAGCATTCATAAAGTTGCCCACACTATCCTTAACATATACCTCCTCGTCCATTCTTTTGCAAGGACCACACCAAGTAGTATAACAATCCACAAAAATATATTTATTCTCATTTTTTGCTTTTTTAATAATGTCATTCCATGATATCCCATTTTCCCATTTTACACCTGCAGTATCATTCCCCGTGGGAGATACTTCTTGTGCAGTTGAATACAAACAAACTAACAATAAGTTAACAAGCATAGTTTTCATAGTCACTCAATTTAATATCCTGAATTTTGGACCATATTGTAATTTCTTTCAATCTCCGAAGTTGGAATCGGGTATAACTGTTTATAACTATCCCAAATACCGCCTTTAGCTATTGCCGCCGTCGTCATCACCACGTCGATGGTATTAGTTCGCTTCAGATCATACCAGCGGTGCCCCCATTCACTAAATAATTCTATCCTTCTTTCGCCCATTACCTTGTCAAGCACTTGAACTTTCGATAACACACCAGCGTCCCAATCAGGCAACGGATTTGGCACATCAACAGTGGGCATAGCTCTTGCGCGATTGCGCAAGATATTGAGATCATTCACTGCTCCCTGCAAGTTATCCTGAGCCGCCCTAGCTTCTGCCCGGATCAAGTATTGCTCTGCAAGCCGCAACACCATTAGATACTCTGTAACGGAATTATTAAGTTTAGCACTTTTATACTTAAAGACATACTTCACTGGGTTACCCGCAATCACGGTGTCTCGTACCCAGTCAATCCTTCTTTTGTCTCCTGGTTCAAAAACAGTTAGCAAACTTTTACTTAACTGCACTGGCCTATTATTGCCGATGGCTCCGTTCAATAGGAGTACACGTGCATCTTCGGTGTTCCATCCTGAAATAACTGGTTGAAGCTGCCAAATGGCTTCTTTGTTGCCTAAACCAGCCCGTAAAAAGGTATTACCTGTATTAGCCATTGCAAATAGTGGGGCGTCTATTACCTCGGAAGCTTTCTGTTCCGCATTCACATAATTCTTAGTATACAAATAGACTCTTGCTAACATGGCTTTAGCAGCCCATTTGGATGGCCGAACACGTTCTACCTCACCTACGTAGGGCTGCAAAGAGCCATTCAAAAAATTTTCGCTCAATAATTCTTCAGCCTCTTTTAAATCTGAAATAATTTGCAGGTATACTTTATCTTTTAAAGTTTTACCCAAGAAAGAATTCACCTTGTAATCAGTAGTTAACACGATCGGTATATCGCCAAACGTATTGAGCAAATAAAAGTGAAGAAAAGCCCGAAGAAATTTAGCTTCGCCCATCAATTGCTCTTTTGCACCTTCTGAAATTGCTTTAGAGGTAGCTATTCCTTCTACAGCCGCATTACAGTAGTAAATAGACTGGTACCATCCTGCCCATAATTCTGAACCCAAACCAGTAGAAACACTTAAATTGTTTCGGTAGTATGCCAGTATTTTACTTGCAGTAACATTACCCAATATGGCAAACTCGTCGGCAGACAACCCTGCCCTAACTGAAATACCGTCAATACCTGTAAAACCTCCAACTCCCTGTGCTAATCTTGTATACAATCCTGTTAAAACTGCCGTTGCCGTAATATCGTTTGTATATACATTGTCTGCATTTACATTCGTAACTGGTGGATCTACCTCGACGAGTTTAGTACAACTTATAAACGCCGCTATCAACATACACGCAGTTATCTTTGTGCTTATATTGATCACTTTTGCAGTCCCTTTTTGAGGCTGGTTAGTATCAGAAGTAGACTTATTATCCTTTGACCGACTAATGATGCTTAATGAAAGGAAATTCAATTTAAAAAATGTTTGTTTCGTAATGGGATCATTTATATCTTTTATTATTTTTTTCTGACGCATATCATTTTTTTTGCTGTTACAAATCATCATTACAGACCTACTTTTAATCCAATTGTTATAATACGCAACGGTGGCAGGGTCGCATTACCCTGATTTTCAGGATCACTACCTTCATAACCAGTTATTGTTAACAGGTTTTGACCCTGAACAAAAAAACGGCAACTCTGCAACTTGGCAACCGTTCTCCATTGAGCAGGCAATGACCAACTTAGTGACAAGTTTTTTAATCTAATAAAAGACGCATTTGTATACACCAAATCACTTCCTTGTGCTCTTCGAAACTGGTCGAGCAAAACACCGGTTGCTTCTGTAGTATATTTTTGTATCAATGTATTGTCCCCGGTCTTTTGCCACCTGTCAGCCACTGCTTCTGGTTGGTTGCTGCCTGAAGACGATAAGTTTCCAGGTATCTGAAGCGAGCCATTGTTAATGAATACTGCCGTTCCGTCTTGCTTTATAAACTGAAAGAGAAAATCTAACTCTAAGCCTTTATAACCTATCCGATTCTGAAATCCACCGTAAAATCGTGGAAAGTTGGAAAAAAATACCTGATCCGTTATGGGTTGTGGATTCATCGTAATATTTCCATTTCTGTCATAAAACTGGTAATATCCAGTGGCTGGATCTATTCCAGCATACCGATAAATACGGCTGACTGATAAAGGTTGCCCAACTAAAAGACTATTTGAATAAGTAGACTTTTCTAACCCAGGAAATTCAAGGAGTTTGTTGCGAGCAAAAGAAATGTTAAAGCTGCTAGACCACTCCCAATTTTTATTTTTGCTATTGACTGTATTCAATGAAAATTCAAGCGTACTATTCTGAACCAAAGCTGGCAAATTTACCGGAATAGATGATGCTCCGGTAATCAAAGGAAGCGGATTTGTCAAAAGTTGGTTGGAAGACCTATTGCGGGAATAGGTCCCACTTAATAATATTCGGTCTCTAAAAAAACCCAAATCAATACCAGCCTGTAACTTGCGTGTTTCTTCCCATTGCAAATAAGGGTTATTTGGAGGACCAGGAACAAGTGAAGGCATACCTTGGTATGGGACTGCTGTTGATGAAGAAAAGCTATAAGAACTCAGATAGCTGTAATCTCCTACTTGATCACTTCCTGTAGTGCCATAACTTCCCCGCAATTTGCCAAAACTTAACCATTCATGCTTTTGCAGTAAGTGTTCCTGACTAAATATCCAGGCAGCGCCTACGCTGCCGAAATTATTAAACCTATTCTTGTATCCGAACCTACTTGTGCCATCACGTCTCGCGTTCAAACTCAATACATATTTGCCTTTCCAATTATAATTCAATCTACCAAAAAGACCATTATACTTATATTCTGAAATTGTAGAACCAAGGGAGAAAAATGAAGTTGATGCACTAAAATTTTCCAACACTTGATCAGTTGCATGGCCCATCCCTGCTAATGTAGTAGCATTAGTCCTGCTTTGCAGAACAGTTGATCCTATTAATACATCAAATTTACCCTGAAGAATGTTAGTCTTATACTCCAACTGTGGTTCAACATTCCATGAACGTATTGCTCGGCTACCATATTCAGCGTATCTTTGTTCGAAAGGACGGTCAGCAGGAGAATAAAACTCTAAGGGATATCCTGTGAAGTCTGTCGTTTGCAAGTTCGTGTACCCGAAATTCGCTTTCAACTCTAACTTTTTCACAATAGTATACCCAACTTGCAAATTGCTAACAAGATTAGTTGTTTGATTTTTATATTTCCTATATAGAATGCTACCTAAGGGATGAAAGTACCCCCAGGTGGATGTACCCTCTGGTCCAATGGCCCAATTGACATTTCCATCAGGATTATATAAAGCAGGCGCTACAGGAGCCAAACGATTTGCGAATGCAGTTAAATCCGATCCAGGCAACCGGTTGTCATCAAACATATATAATGCAGAAAATTGGAGCTTGAAGCGTTTGTTTTGCGAGGTATTGCTAATGTTTGCATGCATAGAAGCCCGCTGGTCGGCAAAGTTGCCCGGGAAAACGGTGGATTGACGGTTATAAGTTCCTGCGATCCGGTATTGCAGATCGACGTTACCGCCAGACACACTGGCATTAGCATTAGAATATAACGATGTTCCGCCAGCCAGTTCTTTTTGCCAATTGGTTTCCCGTGTGGTATCCCATACCATCAAATCCGGAGCATATTTATTAGGTATGTCTGCCAATGGATCGGCCGAAGGAATCAAGCCGTCATTCCTAAAAGCTTCATAACGCATATCAAGATACTGCCGTCTGTTCATCATATTCACAAACCGGGTTACCTTTCCCCATCCCTGTTGCAAGTTCAAATCCAATTGCGTTTTACCTGCTTTACCTTTTTTTGTTGTGATCAATATTGCCCCATTTGCAGCCCTGGAACCATAAATGGCTGTAGCATCTGCATCCTTTAATACATCTATGCTTTCTATATCTTGTGGATTAATATAACTTAAAGGATTTCCATATCCATCTCTTTGTGATCCACCTAAAATTTCCTCACCTGCACCTAGGCGCGGTAATATGGATTGCAACGGCACTCCATCGATTACATATAATGGTAAACTTGAATTATCTATGCTATTCTGTCCTTGTATGCGTACTCGTATCCCTCCCCCCGGCATACCACTACTCTGGGTGATCACTAACCCCGGCACCCGCCCCTGCAACGCCAATAAAGGATTCTGAACTGGCTGCTTTTCAATATCAGCCGCCTTTACAGTTGTTACATTACCGGGGTTGTACCGTTTCGAGGTAGTGCCATAAGCAATGACCTGTACCTGGTCGAGTATGCTTGATCTTCCTTTGACTTTTACCTCGAGGTTAATTCTACCATCTACTCCTATATCTATTGTCTCAATATTTGTACCTGTAAACTGCAAAGTGGCTTTGGCCTCTACGTTCTTTAAAGTAAATTCCCCATCCGCATCTGTATTGGTACCCACCTTTGTACCTTTCACCATAACCGAGACCCCAGCCACAGGGTCATTCTCCTCATTGGTGACTCTACCCTTTACGTCCATCAACGGTAAGAGAGGGCTTTGCCCCTGGGTTATTTTTTTTTCAGCTTTGGCTTTGATGATAATAATTTTCTCGATAATTGTATACGTGAGCGGCTGGTCCTGAAACAGGACCGACAATGCATCCTGCATACGAAAATTTGCAATGTTTATACTTACCAGTTTAGCATTTGCCAAGTCGGATTCAGAGTACGCAAATGCATACCCTGTTTGCTTTTTAATCTCCGCAAACACTTTTTGCAATTGCGCATCCTTGAATACCAGCGTCACCACCTGGGACTCCCCCGGCATAAATGCCTGCAGGTGGAAACTCATTATCAATAACAAACAAATTTTTACAGATCGTTTGAAGGGCAATACATACCCATACCAGCCTTTACCATAAGCAGAACGTAGCATAGTTGGTTCTTAATGTTGTTGTTAGTAATCGGCAGGAACAGGTCACTGCCATTTCGGTCCTTTGCAGGGTTCATTTTCATAGAAGAAGGCAAAGGGTTAATGACTAACATACTTCATTGGAAGCAATCGTACGGAGTAAGTAACTATGGTCTACCTTACTACTTAAACTCTAATCAGGCTTCCAACAATCATTGGATAGTTTACCAGCACAGCCAGGGAAATGTTTTTCGGTAATGGATTTCTTTCTTTGGTTTCAGCAGGCTTTTCATGGCTATCAGCCCTGGCCGGGCATTGGTAAAACTTGTTTAATGATCAATGGAATGATTAGTAAAAGAATTTATGTGGTTTAATGTTTTGTTATTGAATGGTCAATTTTTCGTTAAGTCATTACTGTGATTATAACGGATAGCTGAAGAACCCCAACTATACCGATTGCATGATATTTTCTCCTTTTTGCATTATTTTTTGGGGAATCTTGCCGGGAAGACAGGAAGGCGGAAGAATACAAAAAAGCCTCTGCTTGCAGCAAAGGCTTTACACATCAATATGGGAAATGGGAAAGCGGGAAAGGCTTTTGATTATTAATTACTGATTACTCATTATTCGGTTGCTTTGTAGCTCTTCGATATTACTTAGTTACTATAAGGGTTTTACCTTTTAGTTCGAAATGGACGCGATCGGTAGATTCCAGAATCTTCAATATGGTGCTCAACGGTACGTTTCGGGGTACAGGTGCTGTAAATGCTTCATCTGCAGGCAATTTCAACTCAATGGCGTCGATGTCGCTGTACCAGCGTTTGATCTCCTTCAGAATTTCAGATAGTGGGGCTGCCTTAAAATCGAAATAGCCATTCTTCCAGGCGATGACGCTTTCGAGGTCCACCACCGTCTGAACCATGATTTCAAGGGATTTATTGGATTGGGAGGATATAGGGCTTTGGGCTTGCTGTGTTGGTTTCAGTATCACTTTTTTATCTGTAGCCGTATTGCCTACCTCTACCTTTCCTTCCAGCAACGTAGTTTTTACAGCAGCTTCGTCGGCATAGGCTCTTACATTGAAGTGAGTGCCAAGCACTTTAACTTCCGTTTCGTTTATCGATACAATGAAAGGCTGGTTGGGATTTTTTGCTACTTCAAAGTAGGCTTCGCCGGTGATGTCAACCCGGCGTTCGGGGCCTGTAAATATGGTGGGGTAACGGATACTGGTTTCTGCATTTAGCCATACCTTGCTTTGATCGGGCAGGATAATGGCATAACTACCGCCACGAGGGGTCTTAACGGTATGGTAGCTTACTGGTACTTTGCTGCCTGTATTCGTTCCGTTTGCTTTATCGGGGTTATATACCAGCGCATCACCTGTTTTATTCACCGCTGCCCCACTCTCTTTGGCCAGCATGCCATCTTTCGCTTCATCGAGGGTAATGGTGCGTCCGTCGCCTAATGTGAGGATAGCTTTGTTGGAGCCAGGCTGAATATTTTCGCCTTTGTCGACGACTGCCACTTCGGGGTTGGCTTTCTTACTGTCTTGATTTAAGTATAGATAGGCTCCTGTAGCCAGTATGCCAATTGTTACGGCTGCCGCTATCCACTGCCAGGTTTTCCGACGGCGCATGGGAACCACTGGCGTGAATTCAAAGGCGTTCCTCGCCATCATCGACTGCCAAGCAGCTTCTTCGTCGATCTTCTCCATTTGCTCCAGGCTGGCAGCTACCTGCTGCTGGTCCAGGCAACGCTCTATAAACTGACGGTTGGGTACAGAAGCATTGGTCCAAGCATCCAATTCCTCTTGTTCTGGCACGGAAATTTCGCCTTTTTGCTGCAATAGCAATAAGTGCACGATCCTATTAACGGCGGATTCTTGCATGAGTAAAATTTTGATAGGTAATGGTTAATGGTAAAAAAGGCAGTTTGCTGCCTTTTGATAGAACGTATAGGTATCTCGGTGCAACTATTGGTATTAGAAATTCTCTTTGTTAAATCCAGTCTTTTGGCGTGATGCTTAGACTTTTGTCATTTTCATTGTATTTGCCTTTTTGCGTACGCAAAGGTTTTGCGCTTCTCGCGCGGGATTGTCACTTTCTTTTCCTTGATGAAAAGAAAGTAACCAAAGAAAAATCAAGTCAGGCCCGATCGCTCCGCGCGGCCTGACGGGCCAACGCCTCTCCAAGGCGTAACATCCTTTACTTATTATTGGCAGCAAGCCACTTAGGTGTAACATTCCTTATTCATTGCAGGCTCTCAGCCAGGTAACTTCAGGTGCAACAACGAACTTGCGGCTATTCTTCGGCGGCGCAGAGGACGGCGAAGAAATGCAGCAAAATGGCGATGGGCAGGATGTTTTTCTTTAGGAGGGCGGATTTGAGGATGGCGACGGCTTTGGTTTTTTGGTTGCGGACGGTTTGCTCGGAGATGTTTAACAAGGAGGCGATCTCTTTAGTGGTGCGGCGTTCGAAAAAGTACAGGCTGAATATTTCCTTGCAGCGGTCGGGCAATTGCTGCACCTGGACATATAGCTGCTGGATGTATTCCGCGTACATCATGTCGTAATCGTCGCGGTTCATTTCGGCCTGGGAGTCGGAGGTATACAAGATCTCTTTGTGGATACGGGTATGGATTTCCTGGCTGCGCAAGTGGTCGTAGCAGCTATTACGGACAGATACATAGAGAAAGGAACGGATACTGGGCACTGATTCAAAGTTCTCTCTCATCTTCCACAGCTTTACAAAGGTTTCGGTTACAATATCTTCCGAGAGCAGGTTGTTGCGCACCAACTGATCGGCAAAATACACCAATGCCTTATAGTTGCTTTTCCAGAGCATGTTGAGTGCTGTGGTATCACCACTTTTAAATGCAGCCGCCAATTGCACATCATTATTGATCTCAGAAGGAATCCTCATTCTTTCTCAGCTATTAATCAAAAAAGCATTAAATAAAAAGATAACACTATTGCACAGCGACGCTGTACTGCATCAAAGGATAATGTGTGCTCCCTTTCCCGGCCTACCGGGTAAAAAAAGACGATAGCCAAACAATGGGCTTATTAAAAACGTGAAGGGGGATCGTATTCGGAAGATAAAAGGTTTAAAGGCTTAACGGAGTAACATTGACAGACAGGCAATGTTACTCGAAAATAAGGGTATTCAAAAATCTATGCCCAGTTTTTTTGCACAATCTGCCCAATATATTCGTATTCCCTTATTTACACGGTTGCAAAATGTATACCCTTCCCGACCAAAGCAGATAACCTACACTCGTTTAACTATTATCTCTCATGACCTTATGTATTGCAAGATGCTTTATTGATAGGTGGATGGTTAAACCACCGCCATTGCCCGTTGTACTTAAAATATCAACTAAAGATGTGTATGAAAAAGTCAACTATTGCTGTTTGTGCGCTTGCTTGCGGGCTTCTGTTGAACATGACCGCTTGGGGACAAAGCAATTTCTCTGGCTCCTGGACAATGCAAAACAAGGAACCAATTGCAGGGTTGGATTATGATAATTCGATCCCTAAAGAAATCACCTTTCATTTACAAAAAGATTCTCTGATTATTGAAAGCCTTAACGCAGGCAAGGATGAAACCACTGTCAGCAGCCGTCATGCTGTAGCCATGAACGGCCAACCCGTGACCAGCACCAGCGCTACCAGCCTTCGAAAGCTTGTCAAAACGCTGAAATGGTTAAACGATAAAAAAGCCTTTGAGCTTACTACTGTTTATTACCGGGTTGACAATCCCACTGTTGTAGATGCCACGCGGGTAGAGATTTGGAGCCTCTCAACAGATGATAAGCAACTTAATGTGCACAAGAAATCGACCGAAACTCAAAGTGATAATTGGGAAGTAAAAGGAAGCTATACCAAGAAGTAGTTCGCTACTATACGAATAGCTTTTCAGGCTGAGTTTGAAGAAGGGGACTTCGACAAGCTCAGCCCCGTTTTATACGGGGGTAAACTCTGACATAGTTATGGTAGTTGTTAGCTATTACGCCCCTCCAGCATTGGTACAAACGAAAAGTTCTCGAATATCTCTTCTGTAGTGCTGCCATCGGCCTGCTTGGTAAGGCGCAACATGCGTTGCACATGCCCTTCACCTACGGGGATGACCATTTTGCCACCCGTCTTTAACTGCTGTACCAACTTAGGCGGGATATAGGGCGCTGCAGCCGTCACGATCACCTTATCGAAAGGCGCATAAGTAGGCAGCCCTTCATAGCCGTCACCATAAAAATACTTCAGACGGGGATATTTGTCGCGCAGGACAAACCTACGATGTACATCGAATAGTTTTTTCTGCCGCTCGATGGTAAACACATTGGCCCCCATCTCCCCCAGCACGATGGCCTGATAGCCGCTGCCGGTACCAATCTCCAATACTTTTTCCAATGGCTTTACTTCCAATAACTGGGTTTGGTAGGCTACGGTATAGGGTTGCGAAATGGTTTGATCAGCTTCGATGGGGAAAGCCCGGTCTTCATACGCGATCTTGTCAAACGCGGAATCCATGAAAAAGTGCCGGGGAATGTTCTGAATGGCTGCCAACACGCGCTCGTCGGTAATGTTTTTTTCGCGCAATATCTTTACCAACTGCATGCGGAGCCCTTTGTGCCTATATGTATCTTCGAAAGTCCTCATAAACTGTACAAAGATACGATAAAAGGTATTGATGATCAATGGGCTTTGACAATCGCCTCTTCAATCGCACGCAAGCAAAGCATATCCAGGCTTTTGTTCACCTGCTACCACCCGAAAGGCTATTTTGTCACTGATGGGGCCTTGCGAGTGGCTATATCCTTGTAATATACAATTGAATTTACCTGTAAGATCGTTGGTATAAAACGGCACTTCGACTTTGCCGTCTCTACCTGTCAATATGTTGTGTGACCAATATAGGGTGGGCATTCTTTCCTCTTCGCCAAGCTTATACTTTTCATAGTCGGTGTTATAAAACTGTTTAGAAAAATACACCCCATTTACCCTTTGCAATAAAAATGCAGGCCCCTGGTCATTATCCGACTCACAGCCCCTGTAAGTGACCCATTGATTTTGAAAATAATATTGCTCCCCGCTTTGTGGAACAGTGCCTACCGGATGCGCTTTGCAGTTGAGGAACTTATACATGCACACCCAATCATTGCAGGTGGAACTTTTAAAGACAGGGGCTTTTGCGTCTATGCTTATCAGGTCTTCCTTCCTTTTAGCCGAGACGGTTACGGCTGTGAGCGTTTGATTGAAGGGGCCGTGCTCAAACTCTTCCCCTTCTGCCACCGGATAAGCCGTTTCCTGATAACGGGTCTGCACCAAGGTATCTTCCATGCCGCTGCAGGCATCGAGCCATTTTACCTCGTAATACCGGGCCTGCCCTCTATCTGCCGCAGGCAGTACGACCGGCTTTTGATCGGCCTGGGCCAGCAGCGCCTGATCGGGCAATGCGAAAAGACCTGTGGAGTCGGTACGCACCCTATACATGCCGGCGCCAATCACGGTGAGTTCCGTCGGCTCGGCCACCGGCCTGCCTTTGTAATAGACATATCCGGTGATGCATTTTCTTTCCTCCTGCGGGTGCCCTTCGTTTCCAGCCTTTTCCACATCTTTCTTCCATTGGTATTGTGTCCAAAAACGGGTGAGCAATAACCGTTCTATGTTTGCCCCGCCCCTTATAAGATTGCCCGGAGTGCCCTCAGCCCTGGCCGGCAGGAAGCGTTCGAGATTGTAATAACGCACCATGTCGGGCACGTCTGTTGTATCGAGGCGGGAGGCTAACACGCATGCCAATGAAAAATAGGCTTGTACCGGCCGGCCTTTGCCATCAGTCACCTCTATTTGCAATTTCACTTTATTGCGCGTACCGTATTGAGGCGATGCCTTCATACTCACCTGCAGGGGTTCTCCTTTTTTGATGTATACGGCCCGCTCAACCTGCGGCTCTCCGGCTGCATTGAACAGGGTGAGCGTGGCCACGCCTTCGGGTATATCTTTTACGGGCAATCGCATGCGTGCCCGGCTGTTCTTCAGCAACAACGAACCTGAAAAAAAGATATCGCGGTAATTGTGGATCAGCAAGTGGCAGGTGTCGCCACTTCGACCACCGATCTCTGTAAGCAGGTTATCGCCTTCCACTACTGCCTCCGGCACGTGAAGGGTATATCCTTCGGGCTCAATTAGTGGAAAATCACCTACCACCTTTACAGTAGAATCGGCCAACCGGATTGTATATCTCTTGTCCATTTGTGGCCGCCAGCGGGTATACCCCAGGCCGCACTGATCGGTGGAAAATTTACTCACTGGTATACCATCCTCCAGTAACTGACCCGTTGTGGAGAAGGGCCTTCCATCTGTCTTTAGCTCTATGCCTAACAGTCCATGCCGACCGCTGACCGGAACACCACCTTCGGGAAATAACTTCATCGTTACTTTCTGTTGGGCAGCCGAGACTAACGTAGCTACTGGTTTCCGCTCTACACTGTTGCTTCTTCCCTTTATGATGATGGGCTGTTGGAACGCCACCTGGTTGGAAAGATTGAGATAGGTATTCGTATACGCAATGAAGTTGTACTTACCAGGAGGTAGTGAATCGGGCAGAAATAATGCGCCCCCAGCCAGGCGGCCGCCTTCTATTACATACCTTTCTGAGGCCCGTATTTTTTTAGTGGACTCCTCTACGAGCAGAGCGCGCAAGGTGTGCTGCTTCACTGCGGTATCGGGGTTGAGCACATATGCGGCAAACCAGATGTTTTCGTTATGGATGTAAATGTTCTTGTCCAGGTGACAATATAGGTCTACCTGGTTCCGGACAAGGGTATAGTTGGAAAACAGGGACGTAAGCGTGTTGAGTACCGATGCCTTAGGTGGCGGGGCAATCGCTGATTTGACCTCCACCCTCCTGGTTGCCGTCAACGCATTCGATACTTCTTGTACAGATGGGTCATCATCAAACATCTTCGGCAATACCTGTCGGGCGGCAGCATCGGGAGTCACGATAAACAGACAAAGTATTAAAGTGACGAGAGAAGATAGAAAGGCATTTGGAAGGAATGCGGTTTCTTCACGATTGGATTGGTTGAATCTAAATGATCTTTTTTCCGATGCAGCCATACAAAAAGGTTGGCCTACGCAAAGGGGTGCATGCATAGTAGTTATTAATGGGGTTAGTAACTTTTATCACTGTAATAGCCTGAATGTGTAGCACACACATTCTTCCTGAAGGCACATCGGAAATATTTTATAGTCAGGAAAAGGAAAGGTGGGAAAACTGGCGGCTCTATTTTGCCGCAGTGCGGCAAAGATAACTTTCCCTTAATACTAACCATTGTTTGTTTAATAATATTTATCAATTTTTAAATATCAGTCAAACACAACTTGAAAGTAATAAAAAAAGCTTAACAAATGTCAATTCGACGATTATTCGTCGTTTAATTATTGACTTTAGTTATTAAACGCTTAAAAGGGCTAATTAGTATACTACTTTTTGCGAATGTGTCGCTGTTTTGCTACCACCTTTTCTTTAATGCTTGCGCATAATATCGCCTCTTGCGATGATGTCACTTTCTTTGCTCCCGCGGAGCGGGACAAGCTTTGGATGCAAAGAAAGTAACCAAAGAAAAATCAAGTCAGGCCCGAAGCCTCCGGCCGGCCTGACAGGCCAACGCCACCCCGGGTTGGGCTTTGATTACTACTTTTTTGTTTTTTTTGCTTTGGGATGGATTATTGTTGGGTAGTTCATTGGTTTCGATGTTGCAGTTAGGCGGGGTTCATGTCTTGGGCATAGTCGCTGTTATTGTTACTAGCTTTGACAATTGTCATATTTACACTTGCTGGAATTACTGTCTAGTGACGGTTACATTAAAATCTAAGCGAAAATGCTTAGGGGATAAAATATATCCAATCGGGGTCCGTTACAATGCATTCACTAAACCGTGTTGCCGGGAAAAATAGTCAACTATCAATTCTGGCAATGTCATTCGTTAACCTGGTTAAAGGCCCAACCCCATGCATCCTATCTACGACAAGCTGTCGCGGGTAAGTTTTTTATCGCGCAGCTACACTTTTAAATTCCTGTTTATTGCTTTTCTCGGCATTCACGTGCCGCTTATCGGATTGATCATTTTTGTACTGGTAGCTACCGGCGTGATCAGCACCGGCGCTATCTTATTAATAACCTTACTGCTAACGCTGGGCGCTACTGCCGCCACGCTGTTTATATTGAATGGCCTGCTGGCGCCCTTGCGGCAAAGTCAGCATACCTTAAAGCTCTTCCTCAACGAGCATGAACTGCCTCAACTGCCCACGCACTATGCCGACGAGGCCGGTCAGCTGATGCAACATATTCAACTCACCCTCACCGAACTCAACAGTGTGCTGGAAGAAAAGAAAGACCTCACCGCTCTCCTATCGCATGACCTACGCACGCCCCTACGCAACGTACAAACGTATGCCGGCATCATTCAAGAGCAGTCGCTCTCTCCAGAAGAGGTGAAAGAGATTGCTGAAGGCATCACCGAATCGGCCAAAGAACAACAGCTGATCCTCGACAACATCCTCGAGATCTTACGTATGGATTATCTGTTCCAAGATAGTAGTCAGCTTGAAGCTGTCTCGCTTGCTCATCTTGTTGACGACATCCTCCAATCCATGCAACCTATCGCTGCCAACAAACAGATCGCGCTCACGACTGATGTGCGTCATGCAGGATCGATTCATGTGCATGCCGATCTCTTTAAACAGGTGTTGAAAAATCTCGTTGGTAACGCTATCAAATTTTCTCATCCTGGGACTTCTGTCTTAATTCGCATTCATCAGCAGGATCATCAAACCCTTATCGAGGTGATTGATAGTGGTATTGGCTTTGACGCTGGTATTGGTGAACAGCTTTTTGAAAGATTTACTAAATCCGGACGTAAGGGGACGGCTGGGGAGCCGACGACGGGGCTGGGACTTTATTTGAGTCGGAAGATTATTAGGCATCAGCGAGGGGACTTACAGGCTTACAGCAGGGGCGCTGGACAAGGCGCAACGTTTACTATCAGTTTAAATTAATCTTACTTTTTTTCAAGCTTGCAGCTTGTATCGCTGCTTGCGATGATGTCACTTTCTTTTCCTTGATGAAAAGAAAGTAACCAAAGAAAAATCAAGTCAGGCCCGAACGCTCCGCGCGGCCTGACGGGCCAACGCCACCCCAGGTTTAGCTTTGCTTACTATCTTTTTGGATTTTTTGCTTTGGGGTGGATTATTAATGGCAAAGACCCTGCTTTTTGTAATTTCTACTATGCAGGGTCCTTGATTATTTTTTACTTACTGCTATTTGTATTTGGCAATAGCTTTTTATTAGCTGGCTTACTTGATTAGCTTAACAGTGTTGGTTTTTCTTTGTAGGTTTTCCAGAGGAATTCGCCGAAGAGGGTGTTGGCCCAGGCGAACCACTTGCGGGTGAAATTTTTGGGATCGTTTTTGTGGAAGGCTTCGTGCATGAAGCCGGTATCGCCGTGCGTTTTTTGTAATAGGCTGATGCACGCTTTGATCTCTGCATCGCTGCTACTGGTTAGGCCACGCATGGTGATGGCCATGGGCCAGATCATATCCTGTCCGACGTGGGGACCACCAATGCCTTCGCCAGCTGAACCTTTGAAGAAGAAAGGATTCTCTGCACTCAATACCAGCTTGCGCGTATTTTGGTATATCGGGTCCGTTCCCTTTACTGAACCAAGGTAGGGCATGGATAATAAGCTGGGCACATTGGCATCGTCCATCAAATTATAACTACCGAAACCGTTTACTTCGTAGGCATATACTTTTCCAAACGCCTTGTGCTCTACAATGGCATGTTGTTGCAAGGCTTTCTCAACCTCTGTCGCCAATGCCTTTAACTCGCCCGCAGTTTTGGTATCCTTTGCGATGGCCGTCAACATCTCCGCTGCCTGGCGCAGGCTTACGACTGCAAAGAAGTTGGAAGGGATCAAATACGAGTAAACTGTGGCGTCATCGCTTGGGCGGAATGCTGAGCAGATCAATCCTACTGGTTTTACCGGATACCCGTATCCGTTCATAGGCAGGGTATCGGTGGCAAAGGGCGTGGTACGCTGAAACTTGTATTTGCCGTTGCCCGTCTTACGCTGCTGGTCGCGGAAGGTGTCATAGATGGCTTTGATGGCCTGCTGCCACTGGCTATCGAACGGCGCGGTATCACCGGTGAGTTTCCAATAATGATAAGCGAGGCGGATGGGATAACAGAGGGAGTCTATTTCCCATTTGCGCTCATGCACGCCGGGTTTCATGTCGGTATGGTCTTTTGTCCACTCTCCTCTTTTCTCCGGGTCATTATAAAAAGCATTGGCAAAGGGATCTTTCAGGACGCAGGCGGTCTGGTGGTTGATGACACCCGCTACCAATTGCTGCAAGGGCTGGTCCTGCTTCATGAACTGCAGGTAGGGCCATACCTGGGCCGAGCTGTCCCGGAGCCACATGGCGTCGATGTCGCCGGTAATGACATAGGTGTCGGGGCGGCCTTCTTTGGTGGTATGGTATACGGTGGTATCTAAGGTATTGGGGAAGCAATTTTCAAACAGCCAGGCCAGCTCGGGGTTCCTGACTTTGGCTTTGAACTCTGCTATGGCTTTTTCTACGGCCGCGCTGGAGAAATGGCGTTTGTCGGCCGGGATGCGGACTACGGGGAATTCGTCGATGCTCGTGGCCGCCTTCGCTGAAGCTTCGGCGCCCGAAGCAGCCAATGATGACAAAGGCCCCATGAGCAGGCTGGCGCCTGCCAGGCCTGTTTGCTGAAGGAATATCCTACGTTTCATAATGCAAGTGTTGTGTTACGATTGATAATGGGTGAACCGGCAAACTATACCGATTTAGCTACTAAGGTAAAGAGAAGTTGATAAGTTAACAAGTTGATAGGTTGAAAGGGCTTTGGCGGGTTAGTTGAAAAGGCCTTTGAGGTACACTGGTACTCGCTGTTGCAACATAAAAAGTTTCCCTTTTGCGAAAATGGCTTTGCTGCTTATCGGTGGTTGGCCATGCTTTCTACCCCGTTTTATACTGTCACCAACGATCCGCTGCGTGTGTAATACCTACACGTTGAAACGGGAAACAGGGCAAAAAGTGATGTTTTTCAATTCCGTCGTATTATATATGGAGCCTTTCACTAACTGCTAATCATATGCTAAAAGACCAGTTACCGGATTTCGTACCTGACAGGATGGATAGTCATGAGCAACAGACCTGGTTATATATCCACTTTGGCGCTACCCTGCTCGCTTATGCCTCTAATCTACTTAGGGATAAGGAAGAGGGGTATGAAGTGGTGCAAGAGGTGTTTGCTTATTTGGTGGTGCAACAAAGAATTTTCGAGAGTTATGAACAGGCCAAAGCCACCTTATTCGTAGCTACGAGGAATAAATGTTATGACAAGATCAAGCAGCGAATGCGCCAGGAGGCCGGCTACCGCCGGTACCTGGAAGATACAAGGCCAGACCTGATCGATTATATGGAACAGCGCCCGGAAGAAGACGAGGCGCATTTACTGATCATACAAATACTCGCCAAAGTGAACGAATTTATAGCACAGCTACCCAATCCCGACAAAGACGTTCTCGTGTTGAAATGGATGCAGGGTAAGTCATACGAGGAGATCTGCGCAGCACTGGATATAAAAAAAGCTACTGCCAGGAATTATGTTTCCAGAGCCAAGAAGACTTTGCTGAACATGCTGAAGGATGGAGGTATCTTATCTATTGCGGTGTTGCTGGCGCTGGCCTCTTTAGGGTATGCTTTTACGAACGCTTATTATTTGTTAGCAATAATACCATTGACCATTTATTAAACCTTTTCAGATGCAAAAAAACACAATTCCATGGGCCGACTTGCTGGTGAAATACTGGCAGGGCACCCTCACTGCCGACGAGCAAGCGGAACTCGACCGGCAACGTTCACTTTCTCCTGCGCGGGAAGCCGAGTTTCAGCAGATCAGCGATCCTGCCTGGAGCCTGGCGCGCCTTCAGGAAATGCATGCTGCCACCGAAGCTATGGAAGCCGGCTGGCGGGATGTGGAGCGGCGGGCGGCCCGCTTACAACGGCAAGCGCGGCTTCGCGCCAGGAAGCGCTGGATTTATCCTGCTGCCGCAGCAGCCCTACTGGTGGGTGTGATCCTTTATTTTGTTTACGATCGCACCCCGGAGCCGCGGGTTGTTTCCGGGGAAGAACCGGCTACGCCCGCTGTTTATCTTACTGCTGCCGAAGAAAAAATCGTCCCGCCACCCAACGGCGCCAAACTGTTGCTGTATGATGGATCGGAGTATCTCTTACGAGATAAACAAGACGGTATCATCAAGCAAACGGAGCACCTGCAGATCAGGAAGCAAGGTTTGGCTATTTATGTGAAGCAAATCGGTACGGGCGACGCCTCCGGCAGCCAACAGAACAAACTGATCTTACCGGTGGGGAGCACCTGTATCCTGTACCTGCCGGACAACTCATCGGTTTATTTAAATGCTTCTTCCACGATCAAATTTCCTTCGGCCTTTACCGGTGATACCCGACAGGTGCATATCGAAGGGGAAGCGTATATCGAGGTCGACCCACACCGGCATACGCCGTTTATAGTGCATTTGAACAAGTATGATGTAACTGCCACCGGCACGCGGTTTCTCGTGCGCTCTTATCCGGCAGAAACACAAACCGTGGTGCAACTTGCCAGTGGTAAAGTGCATATCAACAAGAACATTCACATCAAACCCCTTCACCAGTTCATAGCCGACGGGCAGCGCGAAAGTATTGTTGCCTGCGACTCTCCCAATGCCGATAAAAATGCCTGGCAACAATCGAGTTTCAACCTTGCCAAGGACCTGCGATCGGTGATGGAAGATATCGGCCACTGGTACGATATGAAAGTGGTCATTGACCCTGCTATCAAAAATGACCGGCTCAGTGGCACTTTTAGCCGAACACAGTCTTTATCCCTTACACTCAATCATCTTCGTTCGATTACATCGCTACAGTATCGCGTATCCGGCAAAGAAATTATTGTAACGAATTAGCCTTGGGCAGCCATTAACCTTAGCCATTATTAACCATTAAACCATCCCCCAACACTATACCAGAACCGGCTCGACATTAGTGTTGATGAACATCTCATCCATGAAAAACAGGCTGCGCAGTAAGCACGGCTTATGCGCAGCTTCTCTTTTTGTTCATCACAAAAAATGGTTAGTTAAATGAAAAGCAAAATAGCAGCCATGCTCCTGATTTTACCTATTAGTATTGTCCAGGCTCAATTTATTCAACCACCTCGTGCGCTTGTGAAGCCCGAGCTTTTCATCAGGCCACTGGCCGCTAAAAGTGGCTTCCACGTTGCCTGTAAAGAAAAGGCGTGGGACCTGATCATGCCTATACCGGCAACGAGTACCAGGCAAGCATCGCTTACCGATGTATTGGACACTTATTGTAATAACGCGTTAGTGACCTACAGTATACTCGAGTCGGTGATCCGCTTTACCATTTCCTCGCTGGGTGATTCGGTGCTGGATAGGCATTACACCTTGCTCTTTTTGCTGGATAAGGAGGGAGAACCTTTGCAGGAGGTAAAACTGCGCATCAATGGTGGCGTGGAACAACGCTTCCTGCTGCGGGACAAAGGCATCCTGCTGTTGCCGGGCCTGCAAGCAGGCGACAGTATCCGGTTCTTACCTTCGATCAATACAGAAGAAGTCATCCATCCTTTTGGTGGCAGCACTGCACAGGTTGTTCGTTTCCCTGCGCGGATCGCTGCTCTATCCAGCCTCTCCGTAAAACGCTCCAACGGGTACCAGGATATCGAAGCGGACCATGTTACCGGCGCCAACCAGGTGGCCGATGCTGCGCAATATGATAAAAGTGTGGGGCTGCAGATCGTTGACAGGCTACGTGTGAGCACTCCCTCCTATCAACCGTACGTGCCCGGTATACCCGGCGGGCTGCCGCTGACAGGTACTACACGGGGCCTTAGTACCATCGATGGGAATATGGGTTTGCTGTATGTGCTGGACAATATGCCCGTGAGGAACCTGGATGCCATCAACCCCAACGATATCGCTACTGTTACTTTTGCGAATGATGCGGCTACCATGGCTTTGTATGGAAGCCGGGCAGCCAATGGGGTGGTAATCATGACTTCCAAAAGATCGCGCAGCGGTGAGCTACAAGGCCGTTTTACCAATCATTACTCTTATATACAGCGTCCTACTGACTTTCCTGCTGTGGGTGTGCGCGCCGCGGATCATGTAGACCTGACCCAGCAATTGTTTAACAAAGGCGCTTATGATGAAAGGATCAACAAGAAAGAGCCGCTGGTATACCTGATCGCTGCGCTGGCGGATCGCCGCAGTGGGGTTTTATCGGAGGCTGGGCTCGACTCTGTCCTGGCGTATGCCAAAGCACAAGACATCAGGCGGGACCTTGGCAATTATTTTTATCAGCCCAGCATCAGCCGGCAAACTCATTTGCAGCTGGCGCAATCGTTTAGCCGGTGGGCGTTTTCTGCATCCATTGGTAATGATCAGTCGAGCTCTCCGCTGCAAGGGGAGCTTCGACACCGCACTACCAGTCAGCTGTCTTTGCACTCCAACGTTATCAACCGTGTCGCTGCTTACCTGCATGTTTATTTTGCGCGCATCAGCGGTCATAAGGTGCCTTATCGCTTATCCAAGCCTATTTCTTTTCTTGCGCTGGCAGACAGGGAAGGTAACCCGCTGCCGATTGAAGGGGGTGGCCAGACCAGTTTGTCGGACACGATGGCGGATGGCAAAAAGCTGAGTGTGGGTGAATTTCCTGTGCAGGAATTGCGCCTGACCAACAATCAATACAGGCAATCGTACTTCACCATCAATCCAGGCTTCAACTGGCAAGTGAAGTCGTGGCTATCGCTGGACTTTATTTATAATCATGGCCGGCAGGATTACCTGGAAACTACCGTTCACCATGAGCAGAGCTTGCTGACGCGTAACGAGCTTCGTCAACATTCGGCCGTCACGAATCATGTGTTGTGGTTCAAGATAGCACGCGGTGCCATGGTGGATACGCTTGTATCGTCTATGCGATTCAATGATCTCCGGGCACAAGCGAACTTCAGCATCAAGGGGGATCATAATAAGTTTTTTGCTATTGCAGGTATAGAAACACAATCGACTACCACTCACCTGGCGAATAGCCGCACGTATGGTTATGGCACTACGCAACCTGAAACTGCCGTGCCCAATATCAACGTCGACTCCTTCGATTATTACACCGGTATTTACCTGAATGCTATTTACTCCGTAAAGGACAAGTTCATTTTTTCCGGCAGTTTACGCAAGGACCAATTAAACCGGTACGGCCCTCAGCCTTTATTGAAAGGCTGGCCTTTTTACAGTGCCGGGACCGCCATTCATCTTCATAAGGTGGTTCCTTTTTTCAACAAGCTGCCTGCACTCACCTTCCGCGCCACCATTGGAGAATCGGGCAATGACAATAAATCGTTGTTGCTACAGAGCACCATTCTCAGTGGTGGCTTTAATGCATACGATGATCCTGTGGCCGACATCGATCAATATGCCAACACGCACCTGGAGCCGGAACGGGTACAGATCATCAATGCTGGTGTAGACCTGACGCTGAAAGACAGTACTTTTCAGTTTGGCTTCGACATCTTTCAGAAAAGAAGTCACAACCTGTGGAGCTGGCAGCAGCTGCATCCCAATGTCGGGGGCGGATTGATCAAAAGTAACAGTGGCTCTCTCAAAGGTTATGGTTTCGATTTTTATATGAGAACGCGTTATGGATGGCCTGCCCTGGCGCTGAACAGTTCTGCGTGGCTCAGCTACTCCACCAACACGATCACTTCGCCCCTGCTTCCGCTGGACAAAGTATATAAGTATGCCATGGTGGCTTATTACCGGCCGCAGCTTGCGCATCCTGTGAATGCTTTTTATGCTTTCCGGTATGCGGGTGTTGATCATCAAGGCAATCCTATCGGCTACCTCAACGGCAATACCAGCCAGGATTATGAAAAGATCACCAATAATGGCGACCCGTCTTCCATCAAGTATGTGGGGCCTGCTACGCCCCGGTATTACGGCGGATTTACTCACTCTATGTTGATCCGCGACTTTATAGACGTGGCCTTTCAGGTGAGTTACAAGCTGGGGTATTTTTATAAGCGGTCTTCTTTGTTGTCGGGAGATGTGATCAAAGGTTTTGCCCTGCACAGTGATTATTACCGTCGCTGGCAACATCCCGGCGATGAGCTTACGACTTCTGTGCCTGCCATCGTGACCACCAACTACGCAGCGCGGGATGTTTTTTACGAGCACAGTGAAGCGCTTATTCAGCCGGCCGATCATATCCGGCTGGAGTTTTTGCGGCTGGGGCTTGTGTTTGACCATACCAAGTTGCGGGTTTTAAAGAAATCGCAGCTGAACTTTTACCTGACGGTACACAACCTGAAACCCATCTGGACGAAAAACCCTTATCACGAAGATCCCGAAACGATATACTTGCCTTACAGGCCTGGTAAAGGGATCAGCGTAAGTATGCAGTTAAATTTTTAATACCCGAGCATGAAACATTTTGTACTTATCCTTTTTTTGGCGGCAGTGCTGACGGGCTGTGAGAAGCAACTGCAGCAACCCGTGGCGAATACTATCTCGACGATCAACAGCCTGGAAAAGTGTGAAGAGGTATTGAACAATACCGATAATATGGGGAAGCAGCCGGCGGCTACTGAGATTTCGGCTGACAATTATTATTTCAGGGACAGTGCCTTGTCGTCTGATGTGTCGCCCATGGACCTACGGCATTATGTATGGGAGCCCGATCTGTACCAACAGGAGAAAAACATTCCCGATTATATTTTTCCCTACAAGCAGATCAACCACTGCAACGAGGTGTTGTATGCTTTAGAACGTATCCCGCTTGTTCCTTCGCAACAGGCCCTCAGAGATAATATCGAAGGGGCCTGTTTATTTTACCGCAGTTATGCTTTTTATAACCTGCTGCAACTGTATGCCAGGCCTTATGATGCCGCGACGGCTGCTACAGATATGGGTATATCGCTTGTGCTGACGCTGGATAAAGAGGGGGATCAGTATCGCTCTTCCATGCAGGCTTGTTATGACCAGGTGATCAACGACCTGCGGCAAGCTGTGGGGTTGTTGCCACTGCTGCCAGACCCGGCAAAGCCTAACAAACCCTCCAAGGTGGCCGCCTGGGGCTTGCTGGCCAGGACTTATTTAAGCATGCGGGCTTACTCCTCTGCAGCACAGTATGCAGATAGTTGTTTAAGGTATTACGATCACCTGCTCAACTATCAGGAAGTCATCAACATCAAACCATTTCCTTTTGGCAAGGTGAACCCTGAAGTTGTGTACCAGGCTTACCTGCATGATGACAGCAAATTGTTAAAGGGAAGAATCAACAACAGCGAGTTGCTGATCGATTCTTCCCTTTACGATTCTTACGATTCCAATGATCTGCGCAAAACGCTTTTCTACAGGGCCGATGGTAAAAGGGTCTCTCTACATGGCAGTTACTCCGGTTCCATCTTTTGCTTTGGAGGTATTGCCACGGATGAACTTTACCTGATCCGTGCAGAATGCGCCGCGCGTAATCATAACCTCCCGCTGGCCATGGCCACGCTGAACAAGCTACTGGAACACCGGTATAAACCAGGCACCTTCCACGCGCTGAGTGCCGCCTCACCGGATAGTGCTTTGGCGCTGGTGTTCCAGGAAAGAAGGAAGGAGCTCGCATTCCGTGGCCTGCGCTGGACAGATCTTCGCCGTTTGAACAAAGAAAATCCTGTCCACATCATCAAGCGGTTTGTGAAGGGCAGGTATTATGTTTTGCAGCCGAATGACCTGCGTTATACCTTCCCTTTTCCGGTTGATGTGCTGGCTAATAGCAAGATGGTTCAGAACCCAAGAGAATGAATTGGCTCCTACTCTACCCACTCGTATCTGCCTTCGCGACAGGGTGCGTAATAGTTGGGCTGGAAAGGATTGGGCTTGTACCAGGTGCAAACGCCTGGTTCGTCTTCGCAATAGTAGATGACGCCATACTGGCTTGCGGTCAAATAATTGGCGCCATCGTACCAGTACTGTGGAAAGTTGGTACATGCGAAACAAGAAGCCGCTTTTTTGGCAAAAGCGCCACCGACACTGAGGGTGATGGCAACTGCAATGCAGATCATTCTGATTTTTCTCATACAATCAATTTTTACGTGAATAGATAGATGGATTGCTGTTCTAATCAGTCACTAACATGTGTGAGGCGGATCAATTAAAAAGAAAGAAGGTTGCGGACAAGTAACGGGACATCATTGCAGTTCTACTATTCTAAAGATAAAACGATAATCGACAGGATGAGCAGGTTTGTGAAAAGATAAATGCGAATGGGAGGATGGCGGGTGGCGGGCAAGCTGTATTTAATTGGAAAACAAGGGATTGGAAATTGCTGCTTGCTTTAGTTTGCAGCGTTACCAGTTTTTGAACCTGGTCAAAAAAGTGGGATAAACATTCTGATTATCAATAGGACAATGGGAATTAATCTCTATATTTGCCGCTCGAAAAAGGTCCGGTAGCTCAGTTGGATAGAGCAACTGCCTTCAATCTAGGAGCCTTATAAGGGAAAAGTAACCTTATAAGTGGATGCCACTATATCGGTGAACCCTTCCTGTCTTTGACAGATGGCAACCCCGAGGAAACTTTAGATACGCCTGTTAGTGATGAATGCAAAGGCGATCTGGGTGTTTTGAAGGTTAAATTAGACTTGTAAGTCTGCATGTTTAAAGGTAAAAAACATCTTTGAATCATCAACAGCAAGGTATTCGCCTGGCTTCTGAATTCAAAAAGGTTCCGTAGAGACTACACGTGGCACACCTGAAATGGTGAAGATATAGTCCAGACCACAAAGCCTTGCAACAGGCAAGGACGCAGGGAAACCTGTAGTTGGTAAGCTAAGCAGTAGGTCATTGGTTCGAATCCAATCCGGATCACGGAAAAATAAGAAGCCTTCAGATTCGATTGAATTTGAAGGCTTTTTTGTGTTCGAGAAATATCATTCTAAAACTAATTGTCGAACACAGATAATTTTGGCACTCCTGGTTGCACCAAGTCGTGCGAGAATATCGCGGTAAGACGGAGACAGATGATAATGAAAGCTATTTATATCTTGATCATCGATTGATATAACGAAGTATTTGGGATAGATAATTTATGTTCGTTAAGTCATTTCGGGTCATACGTTTCTTCCACAGAAATGTAGCAATTCATGAATCGCATACTATCGAGTTCATGTATTACGATTTTTCCGGCGTTGTATTCCATGTCCACCAAGGCATATCCCTCCGAATAACCGTTTTCAGCATTCATTATTACCTTAGCAGAATTAACGAAACCAAAAGGAAGCAGTAAGGCTATTACCTGTGAGGTAGTAGTAAGTTTATTGAGGTTGCTGATCAATATACGCATAATGTTCAATTTACTGAGGTGATGGATTGACCAGGTAAAGTGCATGCGTAGGGAGGAGTAAGTAAAACTACACGATAGAAAGCCAATAGTTCAAGATAACCCTATTATTTGGAGTTGACTAATTTATTATTTACCTGAATGGGGCGTAGCTGGTTTTGGTGGCCACTTACGGCTGTAATTCTGCTTCTAAGTCTTCTGCAATACAAAACTATAATATATCAGCGCATTAGACTGAAGGTCTTGATGAATACGGGAGCCCTTACTGCCCGCAAATTGACTGAAAGCCGGCTGCATCCAACGGGCAACGTGCTTGCTGATTCGTTCCTGTTTGATACTGTCTTCCTGTTCAATAGCACTTATTACATTGTTGGTGATGTTTTCTTCTGACAATATTTTTAATCCACTTAACTGTAAATGTTCTTTAAGTTTAGACATGCCTTTCCTATCGCGCATGTCTGTTAACAGCAGTGTGCCGCCTGAGCTTAACACTCTTTTTACTTCGGCAAGAAAACGTGGTACTGAGCCATAAGCATGTGAACTTTCCACATTTATAACTACGTCGAAGCTTTGTTCCGCAAACGGAAGCTTTTCTGCATTCGCCTGCATAAAATGCAAATTCTTTTCCCGGTGGTTTTGCCTCGAAAGCTTAATGGCATTACGGGCAATGTCCACACCGGTCATCGCTACCGGTTTCATATACCTGGAAATAAAGCTTGCCCCACCACCACGACCACTTCCCACTTCCAATATACGCTTATCATGAATCTGCGTTTTATTGGCAAGGAAATGATATAGCTGAATAGGAAACCGGTTGATCTCATCCTTCGGGAGCAAAGTTAAATACGCTTCAGACGTTTGCGGCGCATAGCCATAGTTCATAAAGTGCCAATCGCTTATTTTAAGATGTTTCGCCAAGCCTTCATAGATGGGCTTCCAGATCATTCTGCGGAATACTGGATATGTCGTTAATGATAAAAACACTTTTGCTATCATAGCTGTTTTTTTGAAGATAGTCTATTGACGGTGAAAATAAATATTATAGTACCGTTTATTAAGGTTACCTTTGTTTCATTCATTTGAGCCTCGCATCAGTAAAAGTCATCGATCTGCTATTCCTCTGCACATTTATCACCTTACTTCTTGCCTTCCTCAGATTTCATTTTTTTAAATTATTACAATGAACATTTATGTTTCAAACCTTGCCTTCAACATTCAGGATGAAGAGTTGAAGAATTTATTTACACCATTTGGCGCCGTTGCTTCTGCAAAAGTTGTTAATGACAGAGAGACAGGACGCTCGAAAGGTTTTGGATTCGTAGAAATGGAGGATGGTACAGCCGCCCTTGAAGCTATACATCAATTAGATCAGTCGAGCCTTGATGGCAGATCAATCAAGGTGTCCGAAGCCAGACCTAAACCTGCAAAATCATTTCAAAGTAGTCCTTTCAGGAATGATAACGAGTTTTCCAAACGTAAATAGTAACAAAAGAAGAGTTCGCACCTTGTGTGCGGGCTTTTTTTCAATCAGATTGCTTTAGACGATATTTCACATATAACAGTCATGAATATTTATTTTCAAAGAGAACACCTGGATTATCAGTATAATTGGTCAAATGAATGTGGCAACCTGTACAAAGGCATTCCTAGTCGCCGTTTGTTCGATTTAAACAACGGCGCCCAGGTGTTGTTTATCATTAACTGTTTTTGTCAATCAATCGGCCTCCCATCCACTTTTACAGGTAAGAAAATTGAAAAGCTAATTCATTGGCAACTGCCTTCCGATATGAAAAGTGAATTGTCAGTTTTCAACTGGTTGAAAGGAGTTTATTTGTATCATTCGCATTGATTGTTTATAGCCAACGATCCGCACATCTTATGAAATCTCCGAATGAATGAAGTCCTCAAGCGATCCTCAACTTCTCCCTAAAGTTGCCGCCGGAAATTTTAAATTAGGTGCAACCGTATAATTAGGTTATCTTCACTTGAGTCAGGCTTTATTTCTTCTCTTTTCGTATAATAGTCCTTTCTGCCAATCAATCTATTGCTTTAGGTCCCTTATTTGCAAATCAGGTATTGTTCATAACTGCTGTTGTGGCGGATTATGGATCATGTCACCATATTAAACAGGTAATCTTATGTCTACCGTTATTACTCCCTCCCGGATATTATTGATCAGTACATTTCCCCCTGCCAAATGCGGAATAGCCAGTTTTGCACAGGATTTGTTGGCTGCTGCCACCCTTGAAATGAAAAGGGCTTTTTTGATCAGCGTCTGTGCATTGGACAAAGAGAAAAATGCACATCTATACCAGTCGCCAGTCTCTATGATCATGGATGGCCATCACCTCGATTCCTGTATTGAAGCCGCCGGCCTTATTAACAAGGATGCCTCTATAGAACTTATTTGTATCGAACATGAATTTGGTTTGTATGGTGGTGAACTGGGTGAATACCTGCTGGGATTCCTGGCACTGCTGGAAAAACCATTTGTCATCAGGTTCCATACCGTATTACCCTCCCCCGATAGCAAACGATTGAAAATCGTGCAGACCATAGCATTGCTGGCTGATAGAATAATCGTCATGACAAAGAATTCCGCCCGTTTGCTACAGGAAGATTACCAGATCGATAACGATAAGGTATGCATCATATCACATGGTACCCATGAGAAAAACAGGACCAATGTATTGGAGCTGAAAGCCAGGTACAACCTGAAAAGAAAATTGGTATTGACCACCTTTGGTTTATTAAGTCCTAATAAGGGCATCGAAAAAGGTATACTGGCCATGAAAGAGATCAGCATAGCTTTTCCAGGGTCCGTGTATATCATTGTCGGACATACGCATCCTAATTTGCTGGTCCAGGAGGGCGAGAAGTACCGTTCTTATTTGCAACAGTTGATTGACGATAACAACCTGCAGAAGAATGTCCGGCTAATCAATGAATATGTGCCAACTGAAAAGCTGATGGAATATCTCGCCCTGACAGATATCTACTTGTTTACCTCGAAAGACCCATACCAGGCCATGAGCGGCACCTTCCTGTATGCTATGAGTGCCGGATGCCCTATTATTTCCAATCCATTTGTGCTCGCTGAGGAGATGTTGAATGCGCAATCAGGTATCATGCTGAAAGGAAATGATGAACATGAACTGGCAGAGCAGGCTATTTTGCTGTTGCAGCAGCCCAAACGCAGAAAGCAAATGGGCTATCATGCCTATCTGCAAACAAGAGATACTGTCTGGAATAAAGTAGCATTGATGCACCTCAACCTCTTTTGCCAGATCCTGGGAAAGATCCTGGCGCCGGAAACAAGGGTGATCGTATCACCCGTCAACGATTAAAGCAAACAAACATGGAAATAACAATAAAAAGACCCGTCGAAAAGCCAGTTGCTTTTACAGACCGGCAATTGCCTATCCTTAATTTTAAGCATATCAGTAGCCTGACCGATCTGACCGGTATGATCCAGCATGCTGTATTTGCGATGCCAAACCGTAAAGAAGGTTATTGCATAGACGACAATGCCCGCGCTTTGCTATTAGCCGTCTGGGCAGGCAAAGACAGGAAAAAACAGGAGGCCAGCGGTTACCTGTCCGTTTATCTGAGTTTCATACACTATATGCAAACCGACGATGGGTACTTTCGCAACTTCATCAGCTATTCCAAAACAACCCACGAAGAAAGAGGCTCTGAAGATTCCTACGGAAGGACGTTAATGGCCCTCGGCTTTATGATAAACGAGTGCCGCGTACCGCTGCTTACCAAAACGGCGATAGACATCTTCACAAGAGCTTATCCGCATGCCGAAAGGCTCGTTTCTATACGCGGCATGGCCAACTCCATTATTGGTATATGCCAGTTTATTAAATTCAACTATCCAGATGATCTAAAAAGAGATAAAGTGATCCTCCTGTCAGATAAGATGATCAGTATGTACCGGTCGACAAAAAAAGAAGGATGGAGCTGGTTTGAGCCAGTACTTACTTACGATAATGCCATACTGCCACTGGCTTTGTTAAACGCATACGAAGTGACCCAGCAGGAAGAGTACCTCGATATCGCTTTTGATGCTATGGCTTTTTTGGAGTCAAAAGTATTTGTTAACGGTGTCCTGCGTCCGATAGGCAATCAGGGCTGGTTGTCGATCAATGGTGGTGCCCCTGCCCAGTTTGATCAACAGGGCATTGATGCTATGGCAATGGTTTTGTATTACCAGCAGGCTTACCGGATCACCCGCGAAGACCAATACCGGGAATATATGTATAAAAGTTACCAATGGTTCCTGGGTGCCAATGACCTTGGACTATCCTTGTATGATCCGGCTACCGGCGGATGTGCGGATGGGCTGCACAGCACGGGCATCAATCTGAACCAGGGTGCAGAGAGCACGCTCGCTTATTGGATATCTCACCTGGTGGTAGCCTCAACCCTGGAAGAATGAGAATAGCCATATTATCACCTGTTACCTGGAGAACGCCACCCAGGAACTATGGCCCGTGGGAGCAGGTGGCTTCAGTGCTGACAGAAGGGCTGGTGAAAAATGGCATCGATGTCACTTTATTCGCTACCGGTGATTCTGTCACGAATGCTAAATTGGAATCCGTTTGTCCCTGGCCGCTGGGTGAATACCCGTCTGACGCCAAAGTCTGCGAATGCCTGCATATTTCGCATCTCATGGAACAGGCTGCGGACTTTACCGTCATACACAATCACTTCGATTTTTTACCGCTTGCCTGGTCACGCATGGTGCGTACTCCTTTCATCACCACCATTCATGGTTTTTCCTCCCAACAGATCATTCCCGTATATAAAAAATATAATGGGAACTCATCTTATGTATCCATCAGCAATAGCGACCGTAGCCCGGAGCTCCATTACCTCGATACCGTGTACAATGGAATAAACGAAGAGCAATTTGAATCGGGGCAGGGAAATGGTGATTACTTGTTGTATTTTGGAAGGATACATCCACACAAAGGAGCGCACGAAGCGATCAATATAGCCCGCCAGGCAAATAGGCCACTGGTGATGGCCGGTCTTATTCAGGATGAAGCTTATTACCAGGAAAAAGTAGCTCCTTTCATCAATGGCATAGATGTCATTTATAAAGGAAATGTAGGCCCTGAAGACCGCAATAAACTACTCGGCAACGCCCTCGCTCTTTTGCACCCCATCAGTTTTGAAGAGCCTTTCGGCTTAAGTGTGGCAGAAGCCATGATGTGTGGAACGCCCGTGATCGCTTTTGAAAGGGGGGCTATGAAAGAATTGATTGCAGATGGTATACACGGCTTTTTGGTGAAAGATACAGATGAGGCTGTAGCCGCTGTGCATAAACTAAAATACATTGACCGGGAGGCCTGCCGCGCACATGCCCTGGCTAATTTCAGCAGCCAGACTATGGCCAGGCGATACATTGCCTTGTATGAAAAGATCTCTCTTCATGCAAATGGGCTATAGCTCAGCCGGTGGTTGAAGTAATGCATTCAACAGCATATCCAAGGGCACAGTCGCAAAAGAAGTAGCATAATCCGATACAGCGTAAGGGATGAATAATAGTCCTTCGTGGATCATGGCCCCACACGTATACACCACATTAGGCACGTACCCCTTCCGTTCATCCTCAGCAGGCAGTAGCAAAGGCTCTTTTAAACGGCCGATCTCCTGGGTGGGATTGTCAAGTTTAAACAGACTGGCTCCCAGGCAATACTTGCGCATAGGTCCTACGCCATGTGTAATAATCAGCCATCCTGCCTCGGTTTCAATGGGTGAGCCGCCATTGCCTATTTGCACGAATTCCCAGGGGTATTTAGGTTGTTGTAATAAGCTGGCTGTTTCCCAGAGATAAAGGTCGTCAGAGAACATGATGTAATTGCTGATGCCGTCTATCCGGGATAGCATTACATACTGTCCATTAACCTTTCTGGGAAATAAAGCAAGGTTCTTATTTACTGCCATTTTCCCGTGCAGAGGAGATATCTTGAAATGCAGGAAGTCTTTTGTTGTTATCAGGTGCGGCAAAATGTAAGTTCCATCATAGGCAGTGTAGGTAGCCAGGTACAGGAACGAACCATCATCATCCACAAACTTTACAAATCTTGCGTCCTCCATACCGTTCTTCTCTGTAAAGGTCGCAGGAAAAATAACCTGTTCAGCTAATCGTGAATGTGTAGGAAAGTTGATCTCATAGCTTGTATTTACCATGCTGAGGATATCGTATCGCAGCTTGTTTCTTTCTGTTGCAGAGGGTATCAACAGCAACGCCGATCGTAATAATATTTCGATCTCTTTGTAGGTAAAACTATCCTTTAGTTTAGAAAGTATACTGTTGCGGATGTGTTCCGGTAAAGCAGTCTGCAATAGTAGTTCTTTGAACACATCCTTTTTGTTTCTTATAACTTGTGTAATGGTTCCCTCCGCTGAAAAATTGGCTGAAGGTTCTATTTGCAGCCATGCCTCTTTGCTCAATTTGCCACGTTTGAATACGACAGACGAAATATGCCCCTCTCCCGTAGCCCGGAAGCTGATAATCACATTCTTTTCGCCCAGTTCTGTACCTGATTGGTCCGGATCTTCTACGATTGAAGGATTGAACAAGGCAGCCGCTTCCAGCGAGTATTCCATTGTAAAATAGGATCCCATTAACATTTTCTTTTCCCGGGAAAGTTGTGGAAGTTCAGCTTCAGGTAATAAGTACTGAATTAATTGAAAGTGTTTATAAAAGATGAACTCGATGTCCCTGTACCGGGCACAGAACTCTTCCATAACACATTGCAGTAATTGATCTGCTGCCGATTCGGGCATTTCCAGCACCTTTTGGATCAACGCCCGTGAACGGGCCTCTCCTATATTAAAAAACCGTGGAATGACCCTGGAAAGGTCCGGATTCAATCTGATGCCTGTTCTGTTTACGCTTATTGCCATAGGTGATGATGTACTTGTGTTGCTGGTGAAGGTAGAGGAATAAACCCATCTTGACTGAAGTAAAATACAATGGGCCGGATCAACTATTAAGGCTATCTTCGATGAGATAACAGTTTGAGTTTATCAGCATCTTGTAATCCGAATATTACCTCCTGCTTTTCTCCTCAGCTAATTTTTACTTCTAAATTGATCAAAATGAACATTTATGTTTCTAATCTGGGCTTCACCGTGCAGGTGGATGACCTGAAAAAGCTATTCTCCCCTTATGGTATTATCTCTTCTGTTGCTATCATCCTTGATAAATTTACCAACCGTAGCCGTGGATTTGGTTTCATTGAAATGCCGAATCAGCAGGAGGCACAGAAAGCCATTCTTGCTTTAAACGGCATTGCGCTTGATGGAAGAGCGCTTAAAGTGAATGAGGCGAAGCAAAGAGAAGATCGCAGCAGGAATTCCATGTATTAATAATATGGTCTCGTACTTCCTAAAGGATGTTTCATGAAAAGAGGCATCCTTTTTTATTTGGGGTGCGGCGCCAACGACCTGTTACCCCAGTATCATTACTCAGCGAATCTCGATCCAGACGGGCGCATGGTCGCTCGTCTTTTCCCAGCCGCGCACTTCTTTGTCTACTCCGGCAGTTTTTGTTGTCAAATTTTTACAAGACATTTCTAAAGTGCGATTAGGCGTGCTTATTCGCGCTTTTGCTTGCACAGACAGGTGTTCGTTTTTATGCGAAAACACTTAATATCGGCTATAAACCACTGACTATTAATATCTTCAGGTCGAACAGCATTTTAAACTCTTTCCAGAAAGAGTTCGATAATAGTCCGAACGGGTTCACAAAAAAAGCAAGCCGCTCGGTTTGCTTTTTTATTGTGCCTCTATTATATTATGGGTGGAGTAGGATGTGAAATTAAAACCACTTCCGTTTTCATCGACTTTTTCCAGTTTGAACTTTTTTGAATAGATCAACTTATTGGAGGCGTTATAGCTCCTGTAAGTTAAAAGTCTGTTGGGCTTACTGACTTCACAAACTTCATAGAGCGGATACAGGGAATCTGCATCATTACGTTTAAAGAAAATCGTATCCGAGTAAACCAAGTCCCGCTGACGAATAGGGAGTCTTCTGGAAAAAGACAGCTCTCTATCCATGATCGTAACCTGTATGCGGGGATTTTTAGGATCAAGACCCGAACTTAGTGATACTGACTTGTTACCCGCTTGCTTATATTGGCTGATTACCGGATTGATACCGGAAGCTTCTTCATAACTAATCGCCTTATAATTAAGCACGTTTACCGTCTCATTGACATACTTATTTTGTATCACCTTTTTCATAGTGCTCCTGTTGAACAGACCAGCCATGGTTATCTTTTCCTCTATTTCAATTTTACCAATGTACTTATTGCCCCTGGCTATATAACAGTCAAAGACAAGTTTGGGGGATATGGTTTTGTAGAAAGGCAGCAATGACATGAGTCCAAAATGAAAGTTGCCGCTTTGCTTTAGTATAACACTGTCTCTCCCAGTACCCGAAACCAACTGCTCTCCGTCTTCGAATTGTATTACATAGGTCCTATTATTGAGCTGACTGAGTGCGCCATTGGTAATATCAGAACTGCTGCCGTACTGGCGGTTGGTGGTTTGGTAATATTGAATGGGCAGTGAAGGAAGGTTATCGTAAATAATAACTGCCAGGATCACTATTAAAAAACCTTTTACATATTTCTTTCGGGACATAGCATTCAATATAGTAAGAAATGGTTGCTTTTACGAAAGTAACCGGATGGGAATATATAAATGGGTACAAATGTTATTGTTAAGCAAAAAATAAGCTATCCATGTATGTAAGTGGTGTCAGCTCGTTTGAAGAATGACTCATTTTAGACCTATTTTGATCAGCACAGCAGCATGTGTTTTTAGGGGTCTTGTAATTTTGATTACTATAACGATTGAGCATGAAACCAAACACTGCCTGTGCCTTCAAACGGGGCCTGCCATGGGCTGCCCTGCTGCTACTTTTCTTCGCTGCCTGTTCCGACAAAGGCACAATCGACAACCGCATTCCTTACGATCCATCCAAGCCAGTAACCGTGACCCGCATCGCGCCTGATAGTGGCGGGGTCAACACGCAAATGATCATCTACGGGTCCAACTTTGGAAGTGACACTTCGCTTATCAAAGTGTATATCAATGGGCACCCGGCGCGCGTGATTGGCCTTAATGGTACGGCGCTTTATGTGCTGGTGCCTTCCAAAGCCGGTACGGGCGAGGTAAAGATCGTGATCGGCAACCCCGCCAAAGAAGTGGTGGCCCCCACCCCCTTCAAGTACATCTTCTTACCTTCTGTAAGTACGCTGGCCGGTTTTACCGACAAGGATGGCCGCACAGCCATTGTAGACGGTCCTATCGAGAAGGCGCAATTTGAAGAGCCGTACTGGTTGTGTTTCGATGAGAATAAAAATATCTATGTACTGGAAGAATACCGGGGGATGCGTTTTATCGATGCCGCCAAAACGCAGGTGTCTACCAAGTTCAGGACCGGTAACGGCCTGGGGCGGCCCCGCACGCTTTCTTTCAACACTACGTACGATACGCTTTATATCACCAATGATCAGGGATCATGGACGGGCTTAAGTACGGCGGTGGCTACCAAAGCGGATAATTTTACCCGGTGGACTTCGCTTATCTATAGCCTGCAGACTAACGGTGGCGCTGCACAACCTCAAACGGGCGACTATTTCTACAATTCTTATTCTAATGGCGCCATTTTCAAATGGGACCGGACAGCGAAGGTGGCCCAGGAACTATTTCGTATTGGCGATGTGAGCTGGGAATTCAATATTCAATTTGCGCCAAGCGGCAACTTCGCCTATATCGTGGTGGTGAATCAACATTACATCCTTAAAGCAAACTTCAACCGGGAAACAAGGCAGTTGGAGACGCCGGTACATTTTGTAGGAGGCAGAAGAAGTGCTGGCCACCTCGATGGCGTGGGCACAGATGCACGCTTTGATCAGCCACACCAGGGGGCTTTCGATGAAAACGATAACTTTTATGTGTGCGATATTTTCAATCATTGTATCCGTAAAATAACGCCCGAGGGTGTGGTAAGCACTTTTGCCGGCCGTCCCCGGAGTTACGGATACGCTGACGGCGCCTTACGGGACGCTCAATTTGACCGGCCCATGGGTATTATCTATGACCGGGAATCGGGAACGTTTTATGTTGCCGATCAAAAAAACCGACGCATCAGGATCATCTCTACTGAATAATCAACGCATCTTCTTCTAACCCTACACGGGGTTAACCCTGAATATTGTTACAATGAAAAGATACATCACCTTACTACTGCTTATGGCGGGTAGTTTAACGACTGCTTTTGCCCAGGAAACGATACAGGTAACCGGTACTGTTATCGATGAAGCCAATATGCCGCTTGTTGGCGTCAGTGTTTCCATCAAGGATAAAGTGACCGGCGGCGTTATGACGGATCAAAAGGGACAATATGAGCTCAAAACAGAGCCTTACAGTACTTTGATCTTCTCGTATGTTGGTTTTATTGTCCAGGAGATCAAGATCGGGAATAAGGGGTTGCAGAATGTGACGCTTGTTCGCGGCGATTCCAATGCGCTGACGCAGGTCATCGTAACGGCTGCCGGGCCACAGAAAAAACTGTCGGTGGTGGGCGCAGTCACCGCTGTCAACATCAATGAAATACGCATTCCCACTGCCAACATCACCAATGGCCTGGGCGGCAACGTGCCGGGCATCATCGCCATGCAGGGCTCAGGTGAGCCGGGGAATAACCAATCTGAGTTCTGGATCCGTGGCATTTCTACTTTTGGCGCCAATCAAAGTGCGCTGGTGCTGGTAGATGGGTTTGAGCGACCGTTCAATGAAATCAACATCGAGGATATACAATCGTTCTCGGTATTGAAAGATGCCTCGGCCACTGCGCTCTATGGTTCGAGGGGCGCCAATGGCGTGGTGCTCATCACTACCAAGAAGGGCCGGGCCGGCAAAGTAAACATCGACGGCAAAATCGAGTATGGTTATTTAACGCGTACCCGCACGCCCAAGTTTGTAGATGGCTATACTTACGCACAGCTCGTCAATGAAGCAAAGATCACCAGGAACCAGGAGCCTTTGTATACGGCTAATGAGCTGGAGCTGATCAAAGAGGGATTGGACCCAGACTTATATCCTAATGTAAACTGGCAGGATCGTATGCTGAAGGATGGGGCGAATATCTACCGGGCTGCTATCAATCTTTCCGGTGGGGCTTCTATTGCGCGTTATTTTGTTTCGGCCAGTTATGTGAATGAAGGGGGCATGTATAAAGCCGATCAGGCATTAAAGGATTATAGAACGAATGCTAATTTGTCGAGGTGGAATTACCGGGTGAATTATGATCTCGATATCTCCAAGTCTACTACGCTTTCGCTCGGCGTTTCCGGATTTCTTGAAAAGCAGAATTTCCCTGGCTTGAACAATCTCAATATCTGGTATTCTTTGATCGGGCAGTCGCCGGTATCGATCCCTTTTATGTATTCCAATGGACTGGTACCCGCCTATGGCACCGGCAACAGAACCAATCCCTGGGTGCTGGCCACGCAAACGGGCTACCGCGAACACTGGGAGAATAAGACAGAATCGAACGTAACGCTGAATCAACGGCTGGACATGGTGACCCGCGGGTTACGCTTAACAGCTAGACTGGCCTTTGACGCGAATAGCATCAACGATATCAACCGCATCAAATGGCCTGAGCAATACAATGTGGAGCGGCGCAGGGACAGAAACGGCAAGCTCATTATGCACCGGATATCTACTGAGTCGTTGATGACGCAGGAAACGGGTTCATGGGGGGAAAGGGTTTACCAGACGGATCTTGAACTGGGCTATAACCGGGTATTTGCTTCGAAGCACAATGTAGAGGGTTTGGTGAAATCTTTTGTGCGTGAGCAACGGCAAACGCAGAACCTGGGTACAGATATCAGAAATGGTTTACCGCGCCGCAACCTTTCTCTTTCGGGCCGGGCCATGTATGGCTACATGAACAAGTATCTGGTAGAGTTCAACTTTGGTTATACGGGATCGGAGAACTTCAAGACCGGGCACCAGTTTGGGTTCTTCCCTGCTGTTGCAGTGGGCTGGAACGTAGCGGAAGAAAAACTCATTCAGAATAATTTCGACTGGCTGAAGTTGTTCAAGATCCGTTACTCTATTGGTGAAGTGGGCAATGATAACTTTGGTGGGCTGCGATTTGCTTACCTGAGCACCATCGAAAGTGGTGGCAGCTTCAACTTTGGCGAGCCGGTGAGTCCTAATAGTTATCCGGGCTTGTATTATACGCAGGTGGCCTCGGACGCGCTTACCTGGGAAGTAGCCCGGAAGCAGAACTTAGGCATCGATATCAGTACTGCGAACAATTTATTCTCGCTCACGGTTGACATCTTCCAGGAGAAACGCCGCAACATCTATATTCAAAGAAGCCAGCTTCCCAGTATGGTGGGTATCAGCAGTCAGCCCTGGGCCAACGTAGGGGAAATGGACAACCGGGGTTTCGATGGCAACTTTTCGATCAACAAAAAGATCAAGGGGATCGACTTCACGCTGCGGGGCAATATGACTTATTACAAGAACCAGATACTGGAGCGGGATGAACAAAATAATAATTACCGCTACCTGATGCAAAAGGGCTATCGTGCTGAACAAACGCGGGGCTTGATCGCACTGGGCTTGTTCAAAGATTATGAGGATATCAGGAATAGTCCGCGGCAAACGTTTGGCAGCTATATGCCTGGTGACATCAAGTACAAGGATGTAAACGGTGATGGCCTTATCAACAATGAGGACATCGTGCCTGTGGGCGCCGGCTGGCGACCTTCTATTGAATATGGTATGGGTTTATCCGCCCGCTGGAAAGGGCTCGACGTGAACGTGCTTTTCCAGGGCGCCGGGCGTAACTCTTACTTCCTGAATGGCCCAACGGTCTATCCTTTTGTGGAAGGGGGCTGGGGCAATATCCTGACTGAAGTGGTAGAGCCGGGCAGCCGGTGGGTATCGGAAGCCATATCCGGTGGTGACAAGGGTACTGAAAATCCTACGGCCAAATATCCACGCTTAAGTTATGGTGGCAATGCCAACAATTATCGTCCTTCTACTTTCTGGCTGCGGGATGGCGCCTACCTGCGCTTTAAAACATTAGAGCTGGGCTATACTGTGCCTGCCAACCTTTGCACGCGGCTACGGCTCAGGAGCCTGCGTATATACCTGATTGGCAACAACCTGATGGTGTGGGACAAGGTGAAGGTGTGGGACCCTGAAATGGCTACCAGTGATGGTACGCGTTATCCTTTGCCCAAGACTTTCACGGCGGGTATGACTTTCAAATTTTAATCAACCTCAAAAAAGCTCGTCATGATATCTATTATATACAGGTTATTATCGATTGTTCTTGTTTGCAGCGTGCTGACTTCCTGCAAGAAGTTTATGAATATGGATCACTTCTTCAAGGACCGGATGAATGTAGATACGTTGTTTGTGAGAAAGGATTATGCGGAGCAATGGCTGGCGGATACTTACACGCATTTACGGGGTGAAAATCTCGATGTGGCCAGTAAGGATTATGCAGCTTTCAACCTCATCTCCGACGACATGTTCTTTGGTGACCGTGGTGATGAGCTGGATGGCAGGAGTTATAAAAATTACAAGAACGGGGAGTATACAGAAAGCTGGACGCAAGGTTCCTGGGGCTCCTGCTACCAGGGCATTCGCAAGGCTTCCATTTTCATTTTCAATATTGACCGCAACCGTGAAATGAGCCAGGAGGATATTGCGGGCCGCAAGGCAGAGGCTCGTTTTTTGAGGGCCTATTATTACTGGTTGTTGCTGCGCAAGTATGGGCCAGTGCCGCTGGTGCCTGACCAGGGCATCGATTATACGCTGCCTTATGAAGACCTGGCTATGCCCCGCAGTCATTATGATAGTTGTGTAAATTTTATTACCCGTGAATTGGCCATAGCAGCGAAGGACCTTCCATCTGGCCGTACCAACCGGGAACAGGTGCGGCCCACGAAAGGTGCGGCGCTGTCTGCCCGGGCGAAAGTTTATTTGTATGCGGCCAGTCCGGAGTTCAATGGCAATACGGAGATGGCCGACCTGGTAGACCATGAAGGCAAACCGCTGATATCGCAGACGTATAGTGAGGAGAAATGGGCCAGGGCTGCTGCTGCTGCCAAAGAGGTGATGGACCTGGGGACTTATCAGCTGTTTACGGCTCCCTTCAATGCTAATGATCAGGGGCCTGCTCAACCCAAGACGATCGTGCCTCCTTATCATCCGAAGTATTCAGATGCGTCTTTTCCGAATGGCTGGCGGAATATCGACCCGTTTGAATCGTATAGACAATTGTTCAACGGTGCGCTTACTGCTTCCGGTAATCCCGAACTCATCTTTTCGCGGGTGACCGAGGTGAGCGGCGTGGGGCCTGAAGCGCTGGCCAAACACCAGACGCCTTACTCGATGGGTGGCTGGAATGCGCATGGCATTACGCAAAAGCAATGTGATGCTTATTATATGAGCAATGGCAATGATATTCCTACTACGCCGCGAGCTCCTGGATTTACGACCAATGACCGGGATTACCTGCCTTTGCCGAGTGGTGTTTCTTTACAATACGCCAACCGTGAGCCGCGCTTTTATGCATCGGTTTCTTATAATGGCAGCATCTGGTACCGGCTGAGTGCGCTCGATGCTGGTTTGAGAAGTAAACAGATCTTCTATTACCGTGGTGAGCCTGATGGAAAGCAGCCTGCCTCGCCTCAGTTTCATGTAAGGACCGGGCTGGGTGTCAAAAAGTTTATCAACCCTACCGACTCGCATGATGGGAAAGTGCTGGGTTCTTTTGTAGTGCCCAAGTATGAGCCTGCCATACGGTATGCAGAGGTGTTGTTGATCTACGCAGAGGCACTGAATGAATTAAGTGGCTCGTTCAATATTGCCGATCATACAGGTGCTAAAACAATCGCTGTTTCGAGGGATGTACTGGAAATGAGCAAAGCTATGAGCCAGGTGCGTATAAGAGCAGGCCTACCCGATTTTGATGGTGGCGTTTATGGTTCGAAAGAGGCTTTCCGGAAAGCGCTTAAGCGGGAAAGGCAGATCGAGCTGCTGGGTGAGAACCACCGGTATTATGACCTGCGGCGCTGGAAGGATGCGCCTGTAGAAGAAGCCACCCCCGTGATGGGCTGCAATATGGATATGACCGTTGCGCAGCGTGACCTGTTTCATACGCCTGTTGTGATCCCCTCCTTCCCTACCATATTCGTGAAGAAAATGTACCTGTGGCCCATCTCGCATGACGAATTGAGAAGAAACAGAAAACTGACTCAAAATCCTGGTTGGACAACTCCTTTTTAAAACTACATCAACATGAAAAATATTCATTTAGTTATATTGTCGGGCCTGTTGTTTGGCCTGGGCTGTACCAAAGAGTGGACGCGGGAATTGTATGTGAAAGAAGTGTCTTTTGTAAAGAGTGGCGTGGTGCGTTTAAATGCCATGTACAAAAGCCAAGGCGGCTCTGTTACGCTTAAAGTGCCCGTGATAGTCAGTGGTTCTACCGGCAATAACCAGGATATTGAAGTATCCATCGGGCTGGACAGGGATACGCTCAATAATCTCAATTTCGACCGGTTTAGGTTAAGGCAAGATCTGTATTTCCAGGAACTGCCTGCTGCCAACTATGCATTCTCCTCCATGACGGCTGTTATTCCTGCCGGATCCATACAGGGTTATTTCGACCTGAACCTGAAGATGGAGGGACTGGACCTGATCAATAAATATATTCTGCCCGTAAAAATAGTGTCCACCTCCAGGAATAATGTTTCGCCGAGGAGATGGTTCAGCAAATCACTGATGCAAATCATTCCTTTCAACGATTATTCTGGCAGGTATTCGAATGCCGGGCTGATCTGGAACCGGGATGTACCGCAAAATAATCAGACAGCGCTGACTACCCCTTACCGGAACGCCTGGGTGGTGAATGAGAAGACCGTATTCTTCTTTGCCGGCAATATCGACGAAGAGGCTTATGACCGGGCTAAATACAAAGTGATAGCGACCTTGAATTCCGACAGTACCGTAACGCTTTCCGCCCCTGATGCTGCGATCAAATTTTCTCAGCAAAAGGGTACCTGGTCTATGAGTAAAAGAAAGGATGAGGTGCAGCCTTATCTCCAAAAGACGTATATCACCATGAACCTTGAATACTGGTATAGTGATATTACCAATCCTGCATTCCCGATCAACTACCGGTTTATAGGACCGTTGACCCTGGAAAAAGTAAGGAATACACAAATACCTGAAGAGGATCAGCAGGTTATTATTGAATAAAAATATATAAAGTCGCTAATTGTAACACCGAGGCCAATTGTCTTAGTGTTGTATGATCGTATCCTATACAATCACCACCAAAACTAAGCGCCATGGAGGAAATGGTGCCCTTATCCAAAACTGCTATGCCTGTGATCCTGCTTGTGGATGACAGTGAGGAGATATTGGACTACCTGTCTCAATCCCTGAGTGGAAAATATCATGTTCATACTGCTATGGACGGGCATGAAGCGCTCGCCATTTTACACAATGAATGGGTGCAACTGGTGGTGAGCGATGTAGTGATGCCCCAGATGGACGGGTTCGAGCTTTGTTCAACTATCAAGTCAACTGCCGGGCTGTGTCATATTCCTATTATCCTGTTGACGGGTAAAAGCTCGCTGGAATCGAAGATAGATGGTCTCAAGACAGGGGCTGACGCTTATATCGAAAAGCCTTTTTCACTGGACCTGTTGCTTGCCCAGATAGATAATTTACTGGAGAACCGCGTGAAGTTAAAGGAGTCTTATGCGCGGTCGCCGCTCCTGCATGTGGGCAATACGCCTCATTCAAAGGAGGAAGAAGTTTTTTGGAAGGAGTTAACGGACCTCATTCTTAGCAAGTTGTCCGATACCGATCTGAATGTAGAAAGGATAGCGCAGCTGATGAATATGAGCAAGTCTACGCTAAGCCGCAAGATCAAATATGTATCGGGCATGTCGCCCAGCGATGTCATCAACCTCGTGCGGCTGAGAAAATCCACCGACCTGATCGGCGCCGGCAATTTCCGCGTGAATGAGCTGGCCAAAGCGGTTGGCTATCATTATCCTGCGCAGTTCAGGCGTAACTTCAAGAAGCAGTTCAAGATGCCGCTGGCTCAATACATCAAAAGGGTGCGGCAAGCTATCAGTGTTAAGATCACCCGGGTTTACCTATCTTAATTTATCTCCGGCGGAGAATGCCAGAATTTGTGTAGCTTATACTTCGTATGACATTCGCCGGCTTTCACACTCATAACAATTCTTACGAGCGTGCGTTTGAAGCGCTCTGCAACCAGTTATTCGAGCAGTGGCTGCTGCGCACTTATGCCGATGAGCTCATTTCTTTTACTACCATCAACGGTGCCGGGGGCGATGGAGGGATAGAGGCCTGTGGCGTAACGAGCAATCAAGGGACCATTGGCATGCAAGCGAAATGGTTTCGTCATGTACTGGGGCCAGGACAGATCAGTCAGATCCGACAGTCGATCGAGACCGCCCTACAGGTGCGTCCACAACTTAGCCGATATATTATTTGCCTGCCCAGGGACTTTCAATCGGATAAGTTAACGAAAGGAGGCCGGCCAGTAACGAACACGGAGGAGCAGCGACTGAAAGCAATGGCCGACAGCCTGCAAGTCAATCACCCCCACCTACAGATCGAGTACTGGAATGAGCACCGGCTACTGGCCGAACTTCAACAACCCGGGAATGAAGGTATCCGCAAATACTGGTTTGACCGGGAACTCATCACCATCGGGTTCCTTGAACAGCGTTTTGACCTAGCGCGCAAAGGCTGGCTTAAAGAGCGTTATATACCCGACCTGCATGCGCAAGGGGATATCCAACTGGCTATTAATAAACTCTTGTACACGCCCACTTTCCGGGAAGCTGCTATCGAACAGTATCGCTATTATCTGTCCTTATACCAAGGCGCCAAAGATGCGCTTCTGGCATTGATCAACGTGCTGGACGCAACACATGATTTGTGGGCTCCTCTTTCCAACCTGCTGCATAAGATCGACGCTATCATTGCTATCGATGAGGAGCAAATACAACAATTGGAACATGGTCAATTTACCCTAACTGTGCAAAGACCGGATGACCTGAAAGTTGCCGATCTGCGCGCCAGGATCGACGTCCTGGTTTTTCCTGATTCCGACAGGCATATCGTTGAACGGGCAAGTTTGCAGCTCAGGCTCTTGAAAGCTCATGAACATAGGTTGTCAGCATCGTTACTGCAACATTTCAGTTGTATCATAACTGGCGGCCCGGGTACCGGAAAGACGCACGGTGTAGTGCACGCGGTGGCGCAACGACTGGCCCAAGGTCTTCCTGCCATGATCGTTCAGGCCAGTTCCGTGAAAGCCACCAGTTGGGCCAATATCCTTCAATCGGCCCTTGGAGGGCTTTATAGCTGGACTGACTTTGAAATTCTACGGGCCCTGGAGGCCATGGCCCATACCTGCGATATCAAACTGGCGGTCGGCAGTCAGGGGCATGAAATGATGCCTGAGCTGACGCGTGTGTTGATTTGTGTAGATGGGTTGGACGAGGTGCGTGATGACCTGAACTGGCTTGCACGCATCGGCGAAGTGGCTTCCTTGCATCAACACTTTCCAAGGATCGTTTTTGTCTTTACCACCCGGCCTATCCGGTTGGATCGACCAACTTACTTCAATGAGAAATGGAGCGAATCCTGGATGCTGCCTGTTACTTTGCGCGGAGAAGGTGATGTTTCGCTGACGCAGTTAGTGCCTCCATACCTCAGCTACTTCAAGATACAATATGAAAAAACGCCCTGGCTACTGCAATCGTTCAGCAATGCGCTCTCGCTCAAACTATTTTGTGAGGAGTATGCCGGGCAAGACCTGTCGACGATCCATCACGCTGTGACCACCAGCCTCACTACGTTACTCAACCATAAAATAGAACGGCTCTCCCAGGAATTCTTCGAACAACAACCACTCCTATGGTCTCCTGCGGATCAACTCATCCGCAATATCCTGTTGGGTATGATGCCCTTGTTTATGCAGGAGCAGCATATCCCGCATAAGCAGCTTGTGACAGCGATCACGCTCATCGATCCGTCGAGGATTGACAGCGTTTCTGCCGGTAAGGTATTGGATATGCTGTGTGCGTATGGTATACTGCTTCGCGAGTCCCTACCGAGCGGCAATAGCCTGTTGCCCGTTGACATCATCTACTCCATCACTTACCAATCTTATGCTGATTACTTTATTGCGCTACGTGCTACAGCGGAAATAACCCGCCAGCCACTAAAGGAGCTACCAACCTCCTTGAAATTTCCTTACAACGATCATGCTATCGTTTACACTGCACTGGTCTTATATGAAGATCATGGCATTATGGTGGGAGAAAATAGCTATTGGGTAAACGACTTTGACGCGCTTTCGCTATTGACTTTGCAACTACATGTACTTCGTTGCAGTAGCAGTGATAAGGTGTTGGGTTATTTACCGATCCTTCAGGAAAAATTTCTCCATAGCCAGGAGGAACGGGCGCTGATCATATCAGACCTCATCAAACCGCGCATATACGATCAGGCATTGAACCTGGGCAAAAACTTCATTCATGCCTTACTAATTTCATTCCCTACACCGGTTGCCCGGGAGATGGCGTTGTATGGACAACACCTGAACGAAGAAAATGCCGGACGTTTTTATAGCTCCGGGCATCCTTTGTCGGTGGAACTGGAACCCGATGACTGTTTCGATGGGCCGCCGCTGCTATTGGCCTGGAGCCTGGCTTCGCCCGATAGTGAATACCGTGAAGAGGCCAGGGATCAATTAGCAGATTGGGCTATGAACAATGTTGGGCAATTGACCGCACTGCTTGACTTGTTCACCACTTGTAATGACCCGCAAATTCAGGAAGAACTGGCGATCGTTATGGAAGCGGTGACTATGCAACTCCAGGAAGATGATTAATGATGATGATGTTGTTGCGGAAAAATAGGCTTGTATATTTTATCAACGCTCATGGTCCGTTCTTCGCGAGCTCCTTGCTTATTCTGGTATGAAACCTTTATATAGTTGCCTTCAAAGCTATCGGGCATACGGACGGAAAAGCTACCTGCCGAATCGGTATTTTTTGACAACGCCGGATAGCCTTCCACATGAATCTCAACGGGTTCAGAAACGGGTAGTTTTCCATGAACAGTCAGTGTAGCAGGGTCTCGTATCAGGGTAATGGAGATAGTTTGATCATCAACTGCTGCCAACGTGAGGGTAGTATCCTTTTTTCCATTGTGAAACATCCATTTACTATCATATAGTGATAGTTCAGCCAGCCTGTTTTTATAACGTGCAGGAAGACCATGATACTGATAGTAGATCTCATCATGTGGATGTAGCGTAATGATTACCTTTTCTCCCACCTTCAATCCAGGTTCCATTTGTTCGACAATAGGTGACAGATCTGGTCTTCTTAACACAAACTGTACGTCGAACTTATCTTCGACAATCAGTGGGTTCAGTATGAAAAAGATGATAACTGCCACACCAATGCCTATTCTCACCAAGGCGTGATCGAGTACACGGAGCTTTCCCGCACTAAGTGCACATACTGCAGCCACCATGCCACCCAGACCAAGGGCACATTGAACAGCCAGTACAGACCTGGTTTGTTGCCCCAACAGGTAGCTCAATACAAAGGCAATGATAACGGTGAAGCATGATATACCCAACAGCCGCCAGTTCTTTCTTCTACGCCGCTCGACCATATGGTCTTTGTAGAATTGAAGCAGTGCAGCAGGCAGGTAGTCAGCTAATTTCGCTACATGCCTCCTGGACCTTGAGTCGCCAAATTTGATGAGATAAGGTAAGACTGTTTCAAAGTTAATGGCGGGCGGATCGAAGCCGGCAGCTTTGAAGCGAAAAAGCAGTTGCTTGTATATTTTAAATACTTCTACCAAACAGCTCAGGTATACATTTACTTCCTGCGTCACGTTTTTAGCAAAACGCTGGTCGTGAAAAAAGCCGTTCGCATTTTCGGAGAGACCTGTCTGAATACTTGTATCCAATGCTTCCTGCCATTGCCGCAGTACCTTGTAGATATCTCCCCAACGATCACTATTAAAAGAAGGCCCTACCGGTGTTTTTACTATACTTGCATTTAAAGCAGCAAATGCTTCCTCCAGCATATCTCTATGCTTTTTTAGCGTCGCCAACGTTGCTGCCTGATCGATCATGTATATGGCATTTCATGCTTATAGATAATTAAATAACGTATGTACCTGCTTTTCATACCTGCTTGGGATAGCCATAAGAGACTTGCAAAAAGAAAAGCATATATACGGCACTAATTTTCTATAACATACCTGGGCAGCTTACCAGGATTTACCTATCCTGATCTTATCTCCCGTATCGTCTACTTCAAAAAGGCGGGGGATGCGGATATAACGGCCACCCTCTCCTACGCGGTGGCTGTGGAGGCATAATAGTAGTTTTCCTTCGAAGGTGCGGAACATCATGCCATGGCCAAAGTTGGGCGGGGTGATGGGTTCTTTTTCGTGTATCCAGGGGCCATCGAGCGTGCCGCTTTGCGAGTAGGCTACTCCTTGTGTATAATCGCTGTATACCCAGCTGGTCCACAACATGCCGAGCTTACCGGTTTGCGTGCGGAAGAGCCAGGGCCCGTCGGTTACTTTGTTGGGGATCGTATCTCCATTTTCATTGCGCTCCCTACTCCAGGGTGATGTGCTGGCTTTGAACAAAAGTTTCCTCTCTCCTACGGGGCCGCTGAGGTCTGGCTTCAGTTGTATCTTTTCGATGGTGCCGTCCCAGTTTTGCAGCCACTCGTAGCAATAGACCAAGTAAGGTTTACCATCTGTATCAACCCACAGCGTGGCATCCAGTGTAGGCATATTGGCGGGCAGGTAGGTAGGATCTTTCATCGGCACGTAAGGTCCATCAGGTTTATCGCTCACCAGGATGTGGCAAGCGCGACGCTCGATGACGTTGCCTTTTACTGTGTCGATCTTTACGTTGCGGTTGGTGAAGGTGCCGAAGTAATAGTATTTGCCTTTGTAGTAGTGTAGCTCTGCCGCCCAGATCATCGGGTTGTTGCCCATCCATGAGGTAGTGTCGTGTTTTGTGACCTTGAAAGGGCCAGTCCACGTTTTCAGGTCCTTACTCTTCCACAACAAGCCGCCAGTGCCTGTCATGTAGTACATCGCTGTGTTTTTATCTGCGAGGATAAAAGGATCGCTGAGGCGTATAGAATCCAGAGGAATGTTTTCTCTTACTACCGGTTGCCTGCTTTGTGCCATGGCAGGCGACAGGGTTATTGCCAGCAAGAGGGTTGCTATTATCGTTTTCATATGTTGCAAGTTGTGTTCAATCGTGTTTGATTATTTGCAGGCGTGAACTGCCCTGCTGTTTTTGGTGAAAACTGCACGTTTTAGTCAACTACGCTATTTCAATACTCTATCTATACTTCATCTATACCGTAGCTATACTTCATCCATACCATACCCTGCCTTTATCTTCGCTTCATCTGCCTGTCTCATCTTCCGTCCTGTCACTACTGCTGTCTAAATGACACTTATAATATAGTTCATCAAATGTAGTGCTAAAAAGTGAGCCTTGTAAATGTGCATGAGCCGTTTCCGGTGCAGGTGAGGCCAGATTATTCCTTTTGGTCTCTTTCGGGAGTTTTGGTGTGAAGGGAGGCGAACTGCGTTTGCTTCGATAGCAGATTTCTCACTGCGCTATCGCTTCGTTCGAAATGACAAATAAGAGTGAGGTCCGTTCGAATTGACAATGAGAATGAGTTTCGTTCGAAATGACGAATAAGGATGAACTGTGTTAGAATAAATGATTTGTAATGAAATCTTATTTCCCGAAAAGTTTGCGGAGGAAATTGACGGGTGCTTTGTCTTCGCGGGCGGGCGGATTGATCAATTGACCGGAAAGCCAGAACTGTCCCTGCACTACGCCGCCTTGTACAGGCTCTTTTTCCAACAAAGCAACATCGGCTACCACGTCTACCTCACCGCCCAGCGTGTCTACCAGCATCCAGTAATATTCATCCTGTGTCATAGCATTGCGCTTGCGTTCTACTTCTTTGATGATGCCGGTGAAAATGCCCACGGCCTGTGGCTGACCCTGCTCACCACCAGTTGTGGTAGCAAACAAACCACTGGGCACGAAAGACTGCGAGGCGAATTTTGGTTCGCCGTCTGGCTGTTGCTCGTATTCCTGTTCAGAAGCATAGAGGGAGATCTCCAGGGCAAAGGCGGTCAACTGAATATTGTAATCGCGCGGAAAGGCGATCGTACCAACAGTTCTGAAGTCGGGCAGGTCGAATACAAAGGGATATACACCGCTGTCGGGATCGTTCTTTGTTTCGGGTTCTGCCCATCCATGGAAGGAGCCATCAAGTTGGCTTTCGGGCCTGTTGATCGTTTCGGTGAGGCAAACTTTTCTGCTGCTCTTGCCTTTGTAATGTGGGTTTACACCAATGCATTCATTTTTGTGATTGAACTGCAGCCATAATTCTGCACCGGATGCATCGCGGTATACGGCATATGAACCTTCAGGCACTTTGATAGCCTGGCTTTGCTGGTAAGCTTTTTCCAGCAGCAGCGGAAAGGCTTCTTCAGTTTCTACACGAAACCCTATGTTCGAAAAATTGCTCATCTGTTTTGATTTATTATATGCCTTTGTACACCCCCATCAGCCATATTACACCAGCCAACATCAGGATACCCGCAATAGCTATGGCCGTCCATATCACTTCTCTTTTTATTAAAGGCCAGATCGTTATTTTGTAGTACCGGTAAATGCAGGCAATAATCGCTAAGATGACAAACGATGCGAAGGGAATATATAGTCCTCCGATAATAGCCATCCATATAATGGCACCTGCTATTCCTTCAAGAGCTCCGGCAGGCTCCATATTTCCATGCCAAACCGGCACTAACAATACGCTAAGGAGCAAGCAAATTGTTATTGCTATCAGGCTGGCCCTGACAAGCCATTTTATCTTTTCGATCCTATTCAGCAGGTACTCTTTCATACATTGTACTAAAGGCTTTTACGGGACTGGTTACAAAATAATAAAAGATTACGGGTTGGCATAATGGCCGTTTTCTGGGTATTCTCAGTATGCAGGGTTGTTTGTCGTGGGGTAGGTTTTAAATGAAAAAAAGAAATATGACTGCTTTCCTCGCAGACACAAGTACTCTTTACTCGTGCACAGTAACGAAAAAACCGCTGGTATTCCAGCGGTCTATTTTTAAGACGTATTTCCATTTAACTTTCCAGGCACAAGTACGCATCCGCACAAAGCCTAACTGCATACTTGCGCCAGTTGAGGGCCTGTCTAACCTATTCAAAAATATCCCAACAATAATTTATAAAATTCGATATATTTTCCACCTCCAGCTTTTTCGGCACATTCCAATACATATTTATGTCTAAATGCTGTATCCTGATTTAAATCATCATTAGTAAGCATCTTCGAAAAGTACTCTGCGCTAAGTAATATTGCATCAAGAAACATTTGTCCATTTTGAGCACAACTCCATATCACCCAATTTAAATCCGTATAGTCCAAGACCTCAATTTCCAGTGTAATTTTGTTCACAGCCAAGACATCAGCCTCAATCTCTCCTATCAAATAGTGATCCTCCGTTTCCGAAATAATATTAGAGAATCTAAGAACACCTATTTCCAATTTTGAGCAGTCATACCAATTCACCAGATGTAAAACCTCGCTATTAATAAACACATTAGATATAGGGGCTTCACGCTGAAAACAATCATACTTTTTCAACTCCCTTTCGATAAATCCCTCCGATACTCCTAGTCCCTTAAAGTCATCTCTTGAAGGTGTGTATCGCTTTATTTCTTTTACAAAGGAATCTTTATTCATTATTTTCATAATATTTTATCAGGGTCAATACTTCGTACATTATTACGATTGCCATTTTGATCATATGTCCAAGTTTCTTCGCGCGTACCAATTTTATCAACACCTCTATATCGCTTAGAATCTTCATCATAAATATAGCCCGAATACAATGTACCATTCACAATGCGTTTAGAAATATACAATTTGGGATTACCATTTTTATCAAGTATCGGCTTACCATTTTTCATAATAGGTAACCTTTCTATCTTAACTCCAGTAATTTCTACATAAACACCACTTTGGAAATCCTTTTTTACTTTATCAACATAATCTTCAGGCTGCTCTCCTCCGCTAAATGCGTTTATTAAAGCATCAGGATTGCTAGCATTAAACATAGAAATAGTTCCTAAAAAACCTAAAAAGTTCATTAAGCCGCCTGAAATGCCTTTAATCCTCCCTCCTCTTGTTACATTTTTAACCTTATCTTTTAAATATGCATGTAACTCACTAAACTTTTCTCTATTTAATTCTTTTGGAATTATAACGGCTTTATTTTGTCCATCAATATGGTGATGAAGTGTCGTATTACCCATATATGGTGCATGTGTAGGATTGTATTTAACCCATTGTTCATCGACCTCAGGCATAATGTTTTGTTTAAAAATTTTAAACTGATTATCCGGGCTAAACATTTCTGGCTTTTGCGCAAATTGCTGACGTGCAGCCCAAACACCATTTCTCGGAAACCCAGCTGAGTTAGTTCCTTTTACTGTAGTAGCCTTTGTCATATCAATTTGAGGCTGATTTTCCCAATATTTTGACACATCATCACCAGGTTCAGCACCATCTAAATCAATAAACCTAATTGGATTATTGCCTGCAAATTGGTAAGGCGTATACCATGGGTATTCCTGAGTCAAAGGATCTACACTCAAAAACCTCCCAACCCTCGGGTCATAAATACGCATGCCATAATCCTGCTGATTACCGAAACCTTTTACCTCATTGTCATTCTCCTTACCATTAAAGCCAAACCTGTATCCTTCTCCTGTAGCACTGCTGGCTATCCTGCTGGGCATGCCAAAGGCATAATAGTCTGTGGCATTTACCATATGGGGTTCGTAGTAATCCACAATGGCCACTACACTGTCATTGGGTAATGTCAAAGAGCCATTCGAATATACGCCTATTTTACGATCACTCACTGTGGTGAGCACATTGCTCAAATGGTTCGTCAGCTCATACTGGCGGCGTCCACGATCGTAAGCGCCTCCAGAGAAGAACTGGCTGTTGCCAGGTCCACCATCCACACTACTTCCATAATGGATAGCCCCCAACCGGCTACTGCCATAGAGCTGTCGTTCAGTACGGCTCAACTGTAGCCCGTCCAGTTGATTGGGTGATACAGAGCTATTGTCCACTGCAGCATAGGTACTTATTAGTTTACCTTGCGCATCCCGTACATACCAGGTGTAATTACGTGTGCCAGCATTCAGGTATTCCACTTTGCCAATCCGGTTGCCCTGAGCGTCATAATTGTATACCAATTTCACTACATTATTCCGGGTCGTAACATTGCGCGTAATCTCCATGATCTTGCCATACACGTTCCATTTGATGTTGGTGATCCCTTCCTTCTTGTCCTGCACCAGGTTGCCAATAGCGTCATACACATAGTTGGTATCATGTGGCTGGGTATCGAGATCCTGGATCGTTTCCCAGGCATTCGAGCCATACTTGGTAGAGTCTATATTGTCCGTTACGCGCCGTAACTGGTTTGTGCCAGCATAATAATGGTAGTTCAACTCATCCATTCTGGAATTGGCGCCAATGGCATGTCGAACAGCACTTTGGAAATTCCCATTGGCATCGTACGCCATTTCTTCGTGGAACGTTTGGTCCCAGGCCCAATTCGTGCCATAGGTGTTGGTGCCTACATTGAAGTTGAAATATGCATCCTGCTTCACTATCCTGTTCAACTGATCATACTTAAAATTGTACAGGATCGGCACATGCCCCATGGCATCGAACATCCGTATGTGCGTGGCCATGCTGCTAATGTTACCATTGTACAATGGACGATAAGCCGTATCAGGCAAGCCACCACCTGACCATTTGTAAGCCGGGAAGGTAGAAACTGCTCCCGGATTGACAGGTTTATAATCACCGAGGAAATAATTAAGGTTAAAGCCCAACGCATCACGGCCTACATATTGATTGAGTGTACCCGTTTTACCATCTCCGCCAATATCGTGTGTAGCCGTAGCCCCTGTGCTGTTCACTCCTTTCAACCAGCCCTGCAGGGTATAGGCATAATCCACGCCTTGCACCTGCTGTTGACCAAGAATGGTGCGTGCGAGCGGACCTTGCAGGTAATATTCATATTTGGCCTCTTTTTCCCACACGTAACCATCACCGCTTGTTTGCACTTCAGTCAACCGGTTTTCCGCATCATAGAAGTAGCGGTGGGCCCACTGATCGGAATAACCCGGCTGGTATTGTACTTTATTCACCTTACCGCTGATGAGGTCGTACTCATAGACAAACTTCTTCCAGCGGTTGCCGTTCTTGTTCATGAGGTTGGGCCGAATATCAGAACGACCATAATCCTGCAACAATGTATCCACGTTGCCATGAATATCGTAGCTGTAAAAACTACCATGGTTATAAGAAGTGGTCAGTCCAGGCGTATCGGTATAGGTTATATAGCTTACCCGGTTGCGTACATTTTGCTGTGCTACCACCATCTTGCCATCAATGCCGGTGAAACCATCATAAGCAATATCATATACTGTGTTGGTTACCTGCTCACGATAGTTCAGCAGTTTATCATGCCAGTTGACAAGTGTCACTTCATTCCGGGTAAAGGTATCATTTACCACATGTGTGAACGTATCTTTTACCTGCCCTACTTCCGTGATACGGCCCAATACATCATATCTCGCATAGCTGTAATAATAATTATTATTACTGCTAAGTCCCAACTGACGGGCATTGCGGCTTAACGCCAATCGGCCTAACCGGTCATACCAGAATTCTGTTTTGCCACCATCCGGGCTCTTTTGAGCAGTCACCAGATCCAAGGTATTGTAGCGATACTGTGTAGGCAGCAGGTGTGCAGGTACTTTCACTTGTTTGGCCAGCCGTGCAGCACTTACACTGTCTAGCCACAAGGAATCGTAGTTGGGACGTACGCCTGCGGGCGAAATGGTTTTCACCAAGTTACCTGCCTGGTCATAATAGTAGAGCGTATAATGATACTCACTCACCGTATGGCGTACGGTAAATTTCTCGAACTTGTATGCCTGCATACATTTAGCCATGTAGCGGCTATCGAAACGTCCTTTCAGCGAATCAGTATAGCGGCGATAGAGGTCCTGTGCCTTGCTTTGGATAAAGAAGGTGGAATCGCTGCAATTGTCGATTGCTTCCAGTAACGTGGGCGGGAATACCGGTTCCTGCCGACCACAAAGGGTAAGGGAAACTTCAGGCCCTGCACAATAATCCGGCTGAGCACCACACTTATTCTGATAGAGATTGAGTATCTCCAGCAGGGTATAGTTTGTGCCCAGTTTGTTATTGATGTAATCCGAAAACTCATTCGCAAACCGGATGGAGTCCGGAGCAGGCAATGCTGATTTGAAATTCGTTAATGGTCCTGTATTTACCTGGACACCATTCAGGTTTATCCACCATTTTTTGGCTATAAGTGTATTGATGGCTGCATCACTGGCGGAGGTCCTTGATACCGGGAGGTTCCAAAGTCCCAATGCACCGCTATCGACCGTTGTAGTATTGGCGAGATCAATAATAATCTTATCCAGTTGCGCTGCCGTTAAAGCAGACGTGGCCTGAAAGAAGAGCGCCCTCAACTTCGGTAAACGAAAATCCATGTCCTTTCCTACAATCGAGTCATAAGGCACCAATCGTATATGCGCTATATCGGGGAAATTCTGCGGCAAGTTGGGCAGGTACTGACTAATTGGTCTCAGCTGACTGGAAGGCAAGCTCACATCATTGTCCAGCCACAGGGAACGCATACCTCTATTGCCGGCAAAGCTTTCCCATTTATTAGTCCTGAAATTATAGCCGCCGCCATTACCAAATTCAATCAGCCTGACAGTATTAACCTGATTAAAATTCCTGATGTTAGCGGTATTGTTGAAGGTAGAATCCTGGGTACTGTGGAAACCCCATACCTTTATATGAGATGGAATATAGCCACGAATATTCTTCAGAGTGGTCATGTTCACACAATTGCTACCGCAATCAAAGAAGAACTCTTCGGTCCTTATATCACTATGGTAAATGGTAATGGTACGCAACATGGCAGAACTGTAGTAATGCCAAATTTTGTATGCACGAATACCTTGCCTGTTATTAATGAATCTCGCGTCACCACCTCCATCACCACTTATAAAGCTATTTATAGTAGTATGGCTGTTTTGTGTACTTGCCACTTTCATGCGGATGCTATCTCCAAAGTCAATATAACTTCCTGATCCAATCCGCACAGCATCCAGCGTAGCAGTTGGAATATCGAACTGGAAGTAACGCATGCCGATGATTCCGTTGCAAGGCATGGTTTGGCCCGGGTTCAGTTGCAGGCGGAAGCGTCCATTGGGTAGCGCGGTCAATGTACCTACTGCATTGTTCACTGCACTGCTGTTCCATATTTGTGCAAAGGATGTATTGATCTGGACAGTGGTACCGTCTACAGTATTGCCGATCAGGTTCTCATTTACATCAAATACGCCTTTAGGACCTTCATCGGGTGTTTTATCACCTGCCAGAGTACGCATGTCAAGATCGACAAAGCTATTGGCAGGGTTATGGTATTCATTCCTGAATTGTGTCAACAGCTGGCCCAGCTTATTGCAGGAAGGATCGGCATCCGGACATACATCCAGCACTACACCAGCCGCGGCATATAGCGCTTCTATTTGTTGTAAAGTGTAGCTGGTACCCTGTTGCTGGTTGAAGTAATCTACAAACGACGACTGACAATCAGGTATCGCTGAGGGACAAATATAATCTGCATCAGGGAGTGCAGGCTTATTGGGGTCCAGGTAATCTTCAAAATAACGGACTTTGCCATTGGCATCATACATTTTCACCCAGTCTACAGTACCATATCTTCCTCCATAACCGATACCCATTTGGGTAGTGTTGTTCAGCGGGAGCAACGGATTACGGTCAAATGCTGCAATCAACGCTCCATTAAAATAAATGTAATATTTAGTTTGCGAAACCTGGAACTTAACGGTGAACCAATCAGCTATCACATTAGGGTCATCGCTCGCCAAAATATAGCTAAACTTGTTAGACCCAAAGTCGAAGCCCCACTGGCTTGTATCGGCAGCCACACCGGAAAGATAAAGGCCTGTTCCTGCCCTCGTAAATGTGCCTGTAAGATGGGTAGCCCCTGCATAGAAAGCATGCCCTGATGGAAGGTCCTGCATGAATTTCATCCTGAATTCATATGCATACCCACCGTTGCTGGTACAAAACTGTTTACTATTATTTACAAAATAACCTACGTAATTGAAGAATGGCCCTCCACGTTGCCTGATGGTATCAGGCAGCTGTATCACTCCATTGTGCACAATATCACGGAAATCAGTGAAGAATTCTTCTTCACTGGAAGAAACCCTTGTTGTGATGCCGTAGGTCTGCTGTCTGCTGACCTTAAAGCTGTCTGCTATCTGTTGCAGGCTACCTGTATTGGTGCAAGCACCAGGCAATTTTCCGCAGGTTGCGGTATATAGCGAATCGATCTGACTGGCAGTATAGCTGCGACCTGTACGCTGATTAAAATAAGTTACAAATGACGATTGGCAGTTTGGCGGTGCAGATGGACAAACGATAGATGGATCAGGGAATGCCGGATGATCAGGATCGAGGAAGTCTTCGAAATATTTTAATGCTCCGTTTGCATCATAGGTTTTATACCAATCCATGCATCCATTTCTGCCACCTATACCCAGGACCACATTTACTGCACCGCCGAAAGTCAATGCAGGGGTGCAGTTAGTACGACGGATGAGTTTGCCATTATAATACAACTCATGGTAACCAGGTTTTACCAACAATTTAAATGTACACCAATCGAAGAGAGAGTTTTCGTTGGTATCGACCAATATAAAATTGAAGCCACTGCCACCATTTTCAAAACCGAATGAATTGCCGGACTCGTCTGATATTCCACTAATGTAAAGACCTGGTTCATAAGTAACACCACCAGCAGTAACGGGCGCTGAATAGCGTGAGAACAGGTAGTTTATTTTATTGTCAACATTGAGGTAAAAGCCATTTTCATGTCCTGTATTTTTCAAATATTTCCACCTGCTTTCTATAGCATAGCCGTCGGGGCCACAGAAATATTTACTACTATTCATCCCACCAATCTGAATATTATTGTACCATCCCCCAGGTCTTTGCCGTATTGAATCGGGCAGCTGTATAGCTCCATTACGTACCAGATCGTGCAGATCGGTATAAATGTCTCCTTCAGCTGAATTAAATTGATACCGTACCCCATACTGTTGCTGCCGTTGTTGTTTATAATCACTTACAATGGTCTGTAAACTATCGCATACGGCATTGTATGGATCACCGTTACACTGGCTTTTGAACAACAGGTATTCGCCTGCTGTCTTCACATAGCCCAGCCGGTAGTTCATGAACTGTTCGTATACCCTGTTCCAGGCAAGTTGTGCAGAATCGGTTATGAGTGTATCGGTTATGACCGGTTTTACGGCAGGGAACCGTTGCCGGAATTCTGTGTCCAGTTGTTTGAACTTATCGCAATCGACACATACGTCGCCTGTATTGCACTGGAACACCGGTGGGAGGAAGATGCGCCGGGAAATAAAATCACAATCGGCTGCCGGAAAGTCGGTATTACCGCAAAGGCTCAGCAGGGTATTGAGCACAGAGTCTTCCACAACGGTCTTGTATACCTCCCGCATGTATTGGGAAAAGCTGCCATAACGGGCTTTTTTGGGCTTGTACAAGTTGTATAAACGGGTAACATTGGTACACTCGCAGGTATCGGGCTTGGAATACAAGGGCTTATTGCCATGCATGGCCTGCTGATCATAGGGCTTAGGGGCTGTAATACCATAAGCATTACAATTGAGGGAATCATTGATGCTATGCGTAGCGTTGTAATACTTCAGGTAGGCTTCGAAGCTACGGAATTGGGCAGGGTTGAGACTTGAAGGCTTTACAGAGCTGGCTCCATAAGGGTGTACGGAGTCTGAACCTTCTTTACAAATAGCGATCAATGCAGGTATAATGACATTGTTGAGGCTATCGATATTATACAGTGTGCAGGGTGCGAGGTCCTGGACCCACCGGGTAGCATATGCTTTGCAGTTATCCGCATAATATTTTTGCATGAAGGCTTCTGTTTCAGCCTTTGAAGAAGGTACTTCGGCAGGCGATTGCAACGCCTTCATTTCGTTAGCATCGGCAAAATGGGGCGAATGGCCAGAGGCTACGATCTGCCCAGCCGTCATAGCACTGCCACAACCAGTTTTAATCCATTTATTGACGTGCGTGCGTTTAATATCGAGGTACAGCTGCCTGAAAGTGCGCCAGGCCATGTCCAGCTCGCCTTCACACATGAGCGAAGTATTGAAGGCTTTGTCGTTGGTCCTGTAATTATTGATACAGGCTGCCAAGCCGGTTTGACCGGGACACATCACCGTCAGCGTAGCTACGCTCCACAGGCTGATGTTTTGCCCGTCTATTTTGCGGTACTGGTTCAATGAATCGCGCAGACTGCTAAAAAAAGTACTGTCTTTAATCCACAACTGATCTGTACCGCTTGTATTACGGCCAAAATAAGTAGCTATACTACCTGTTTGGCTGGTAGGATTCAGGTAGCCCGCTGCTACAGCTGCCGCATAGCTGTCGACCGCTTCAAACTTCCGGTCCCACTCATGGCTGGCCGCCAGCTGTTCATAACGTACCAGTTTGCAATATTCGGGGTGCTTCTCCAATAAGGCTTCGGCCCAGCTTGGCTTGAATCGCAGGGCAAATAATTCCGGTGACAGGTTTTGCGGAGGCACCAGTTTACCGGCACCTTCATCAAATACCAAGTCGGGATTTCCCGCTTCATCAAGGTAATTGGTGACCAGCGTATATTTAGGCAAGGTATCGTTGATCTGGTTGTCATCCGCTGAATCTATACGGTTGAAGAAGATGGAATAACGATCCTGCGGGTTATCGATGTTGGCATACTGGCCCGAAGAGGGTGTCATATCCATCAGCATGGTGCGACGTATACTTAACACATCGCTCAACGAATCGCACAACTCGGCACACTGTTGCACTGCTTCGTCATAAGCAGCAAGGGCCATGCTTTTGTATACCGCAGTATCCACATTGTCGACACCATTGGTTTGCCGGAATTTGGTCCAAAAGTCTGGCCAGGTGCCCAAACTTGCCTTACAGCCATCGCAGGAAGGTTTACAGTCGGTGGTCATTTGCGCCAGCAAAGCCCGTTGCTCCACAATAAAGCTGTCCAGGCTTTTGCAGGTATTGGCCGCCATATAAATACTGTCGCGGTAATAATCCAGCGCATAGCGGCTTACCGACAAGCTTTTGGTGATCTCGTAATTCCCCTCCGGCATCCATTTATTGAACGTGAAGGAAAAACCGGTACCATTATCGCAGGTTGTATCGATGGCATTGAGCGAAAAGTTGCGCACAACGGTATCGAACGCAAATTTCTGGTTATTGCAATCATCCGTAATAGTGATCTGCAGGTCGTACAGGCAATCATAACACACTGAATCCATATTGCAACCTGCTTCTTTCAACAACAATGGGTTGAGCTGATAGGAGAATGTCCTGTTGCCTGCCGTGGTAACAGTCAGACTCTTTTTATGCTCCATCACCAGGTCTTTGATCACTACGGAGTAAGGATCGGCAATTACTTCCGTGCGGGTGGCCGGTGCATTTGAACTCAATTTCTGAAGGTTAGCGTCAGGGTTACCGGCGAGTGCGGTGGCAATAGTTCGTCCACGCATGTCCACATAACTAACGCTGTATTGTCCATTGGCATCGCGCACCACGTTTTTGAAGTAGTGCGACCTGTCACCTACTTCCGTTCCGAAGAGGGCATCCAGCTCGCGCTGATCGGGTGTACTGTAGTAATATTTTGTTTCATGACCGCTTCCCAGGCGAAAGTCTGACCCTACCCCACCCTGGCGATTCACCCGCCCTGTATTGTCCTGGGTATATTCTACTTCGGTAAATGGAAAACCGCCGGCATTTGGCACATATTTGTGCACGCCGGAATCTTTAAACGCACTGAGCGAAGAGTAATATTGTGAAGCACCGGAGACGGAATCCATCGCCGCAGCCCGTACGTCGCAATATTCGCCGGGACTGCCAATACTATCGAACAGGTTTTTACTATACTCATCCGCATTGATACCCTGGTTGAAGTTTTGGGTATATCCAATGATGGTATTCAAGGTAGGCGCAGGCAACACCTGTATTACCGGACGCCCCTGGTAGTCATAAAAGCTTTCTGCGACCACGGTCCGGCTGGTCGAGTTGTCTTTGGTAACGGTTTGCCTACCCCGCAGGCTGCCATCATAATATTGCACTACACTCTTGCGCTTGCCTTCTTCCGCAAAACTCGTTGTGGCCTGCCAGTTGAAAGTTCGTTCGTGGCCATTGAAGTTGAAGCGTCCATGCCCTACATCATCAAGTGTGGTCCACGTTGCTTCATAGCGGCCACCACCTGCCTGTACCTGCACCGCCCGTACGCGGTAAAAAAGATGCCCTTTGCTATCGTAAATAATGGGTATGCGGTAAGCGGTGGCAGGGATAGACACCCGGGTAGCATTGTGTGCAAAGATCAGGTTCAGGTTAGGATTATTGGGATCGTTGCCATATCGATGCGCAGCGAGGGCTGCAGAGTCGATATATGCCCATTCAAGATCGTATTCATTGGCGCCAATAGACGGCGTCCACCATACGGGCAACTCATCCTTATCAGTGCCCTCCGCCCAGGCGGAATCACTCAGCTGGCTAATGGTGTTGCCGGAATACGAAAAATTATATTCGGTATAGCTTTGGAGCAGGTTCACGATCTTCAACGTACGCCATATATTCCAGGGAGTTGTGCCTCCCGGAAATGACACCGATACAGAAGTAACTTTTACCGTTGCCCCATAATAACCGGTTTTAACATAGGTTGCTTTTTGTGTATAGGATCCATTGGTGCTGTAACCAATCGTGAGGCTCGTGGTTTGCGGAGAGAGCAGGGTGCCGTTTGCCTCTTTGTAAGTAATGGACAAACCCACGGTTGCCGTGAAGCCTGAAGGAAAATGCAGCGGCAGCCCTTCGTTGACCTCGAAAGAAATGATGCTTTCCGTCCTGTAAGGAGTTTTGAGCAAACCCGTATAGGCCGGATTAAACATCTTGGCATCCTGGACCGTGACCAATGAATCGACCTTGATCGACCCAAGGCTACCGTCCAATACCCCGATCACCGGCGGGTCAACACTTTGCCCGTTGGCGGGTTGCCAAAGCAGGGATAACAATACTATCGTTGTAAGCCATTTTGTGAAGAACAACTTTCTCATAATATTTTATTTGGAGAGACCTTAAAGTCCCGGAGTACCCAGAAATACTTTATATCTTTCATACGGCGCCACCGTCACATAATCCTGCCCTTCTTTTTTGATGTATTTTCCAAGATCGAATACATTGTCATTAAACGTGCCCTGCCGGTAGTTCGAATAGAGCGTTTCCACGATCACATAAGAGGTAGCAGCATCAGCGATCTGCGACCTGACAGACGGATCGTACAACTGTTCCGAACGCACAATGCTCACCATCTTCGTGAGGAAGCCTGTTGTCCGGTCGATATGCCAGGTCATCTGCCGACAGGCAACGGGACCGGCAAGGGATAATGTGATCACCTGCTCTGCATTCGTTTCTTTCCAGGCATACTGTGCTTCTTTATTGTTGAACAGCATCGTATCCAGCATGGCCAGGCCAATATTGCCGGTTCCGGATTGCGCAGCACCTTCACCTGGCTTTGCGAGGTAAATGATGCTGTCTTCTTCAAACCGCATCAACAGCAGGCGGGTGTCGTATACACTCTCCCGATTGTCGAGGATGTTCCAGTACCTGTTGCCGTGCAACTTGTATTGGCCCTTCAGGCTATCGAGGTATTCCCCGGGCTTGCTCTCGGCGGCATAGCGGTATAGTATATCAAAACTCAGGTATTGGGCCTGCTGGTACTTCGCCGCCATCGACCGTATCGCCTGCATGGCTTTACCAGCATCATCTGCCGGCGTCTGCCCCCAGCCTCTACAGGGAGACACCATGATCATTATCACACAGATCGTGGCTATCGATACATTAAATAATACTCTTTTCATACTCCTGTATTCTGGATTCAATGTTCTTAATTTTCTTTTACGAGGGCACTTCTCGTTTCTTTGATCGTCTTCACCCCGCGCTGTGTTTCTTTCTTCAACCTGATCAGCGTGCCATCATCGTCATACTCATATAATGTGGCATAGTTGTTCTCATCCAGCTCGGCCATCAGCCGCAGGTTTACCGGATGGAATGCAAAAGACTTCATATTGGCATTGAAAGGATGAATGCGGAGATCGTCGAAGTAAACAGCGTTGGCGCCTATAGATTGCAGGCTGATCGTAAACTGCGTGGATGCCGAATCTATCGGAAACACCGATTCGTACCGTTGCCAGCCTTCTATGATGCTGCCAGATGGATAAAAAGTAGCGGACTTAATCCCGTCTGTTACTACAATCTTATTGTTGGTATAACTGGCACGAAAAGTATTATCTCCTACCTCTTTTACCCAGGCGCTGATCAGCATGCGCTTGTCAGGCACCGGTGAAAAAATGGGCAGCAGGATCGCTTTCCCCGTACTGATCTCATCCAGCACCGCACCGGCACAGGCATCGGTTTTCGTAATAAAGTTTAGCCTGGGCATGGTATCATCCTGTGTTACCTTCTTCACTTCAAATGACAATCCAACGTTTGCGCCGCTACTCCCCTGCACTTTAAGGCTACGCAAGCCAGTATGGCTTTGCGTGGTGTCGATGCTGGAGCGCCAGTCGGAGTAATCGATATGTCGTGTAGCTGCGCAAGCTGTGTCACAAACCTGCGTGGCAAACACATAGTCTTCAAATCCTTCATAGGCGCTTTCGCGGTAGCGACTGTTTTGCACTACCGCCACCGGCATCGTCAGGTTATAACCATACAACCCGGCATTGTAGCGGCCCAGGGGATCCCGGTTCTCTACTTCAAAGCCTTTACGATTGAAGAGGGTCAGCTCACTGTTCCACACCCAACGGTTGGTGTCGATGTTTGCAGTCAGCTTGCTGCTTTGAAAAGCCCAGAATGTTGTAAAATCTTTGAAAGTACCATCACGGCGGATATTGGTGGTAAGCGCCGTGGGATCCTGCTCGGTGCGACGGGCATAGTATGTATAACTTTTATTAGCCCGCCAGTTGCCCAACACCCCCGTGACATAAGGATTGAATACCGTATCGGCAATAATGCTTTTACAGATGGTGCCGGTAATGGTGTCGCAGGATTGAGCATTGACTTGTGCAATACCCGCAAACAGCAGCACTCCCGCTATGAATATTTTTTTAATCAACCTCATACTATATAGATGTTAATTGTGCATGTAGTTTTATACTGATCTAACGACTTTATTCTATCATGTACCTCCGCCACCGCTTTCACATGGGTTCAATTCGTCCGGAGCTCCATATTTGTATTCGTATAATACATTGGGTGATTCAAGCTGATTCAAATAATATATCTGGATATGTGTCCCCAATGTTCTTTCGGTTCCGGTACAGATGACTTCGTACAGCGTGGTATTGAGCCAGACTCCATCTTCCCAGTTCTCTACATGATATCTGATCTTCTTATTGGACAATGCGAGCGGAATAGTCCGTGCTACATCGGAATAAAATTTCAACTTGATGATGGCCGTCTTTTCATTAGAAGTATTATAAACGGTATCGATCTCCACTTTTACATATACGCAAGTGTCTTCAGGCTCGGGCTCTACCTGAGAACAATACTGAGGTCTGTATACTCTTGCTGTTGAATCGGGTCCCGCACAAACCGAAGTATCCGAATATGTTCTTATCATATAGCCGGTATAGGTAAATGGCTTAGTTCCGGTCACTTCACAAGAAGAATCCACCAGTTTCCAGGCCTTCGGTGGCTTACAATTAATACAATCCAAACCATAAGAAATCCATTTAACCACATTGAAACTATCGCTGCAGGACTCCGTGTTCTGGTAACCTATTAGCCTGATACCGGTTTTCTTGTTGTTGACATCCAGGACGCAACTATCGCGGAGGTATTGCCAGTTTGGCGGCCTCTTACAGCTATCACACGCGGCCCCATACTGTACCCATTTTATCATACCTGCGCTATCACTGCATGGCTCTATATTTTGATACGCCTTTAGTCTTATACCTGTGTTAACTCCTCCGATCTTCTGGCAGCTATCACCGATTGCCAGTTGCCAGCTGGTTGGTTTCTTACAGCTATCACATTGCAGCGTCTTCGTCCATCGCACGGCGCTATCGTTGCAAGCCTGCAGGTTCACCTCTTTGCGCAGGAGATAACCGGTATTCTTACCATTGATGTCTTTTTCGCAACGGGTGCTGTCCAGCGGCCACCACTCATCTGGTTTGGAACACATGGTACAGTTTACCGTATCCCGTATCCACCTGATGGCGCCAGGATTGCTACTGCATGTTTCAATATTGGTTTGCTTACGCAGTATATAACCGGTATTGATGCCATTGGAATCTTTCTGGCAACTATCGCCGGTAGTGAATTGCCAGTTCGCAGGTTTCGGACACAGCGTACAGTTTTGTGCTTCCGCTATCTGCCAACGGTATTGCCCGTAAGTGGCGCTGCAGGAGGCTGTATCTATCTCACCGCGATAACGGAAGCCGAGATTGTTGCCGGCGCTATCCTGTGCACACTGGAAGGAATCTGTTTGAGCCCATTTGCCTGGGCGCGGGCATGCATAGCAATTCTCTACGATTACCCATGTCGAGTCGCCGTAGGTGGGGCTATGCGGATTTATATCTTTATGCTGTACACGTTGGTAGCCGGTATTTACTCCACTACTCTGTACACACTCCCATGTACCATCGGGTTGCCAGTTGGGAATGCAGGTGATGGTGGGTTGTTTGCGCAATACATCATCCGTTTTCCAGAACTGGCGGAACTCTCCTGCCGAGGCAGCAATGATCTTCGAGTTTGTATTGACCACCAGCTCATATTGACCCGTAGTCGTATTCTTCTTCACCAAGCTGTCGAGACTGGTAACGCTGCCCACTGCGCCAAGGACATTCCTCCTGCCCGAGCGGATAATACGCAATGAGATATCGTATCCTGTGTACGCTTTACCCCACCGGTCGATGAAATAAATGCCACGTGCGCCGCCATATAGCACACTGCTGTCTACTGCCCATATTTTATCGAAGTCCGGGAAAGTGGCAATGGAGTCCTTGCCGCAACCTGGAATATCCTGTGTTCGTTCTTTGCCTGCTACCAGTATTTCATCACCACTGCTAAAAAGGCTGTCCTGTGCAGGCGTCATACCCACCAGTTTGCCATCACGGATGTCTACATGGCGCAGCACCGCATCGATGTTCTTATAGGCCAGCCCCATGCCATCATATGCCCAATGGGATGGATAGGTGAAGTTGAATACCGGGTCGTTGAACTCATTCTGCGTACGGGTAAGCAGCACATCGCCCGTTTCGCTATCATACATAAGATCCTGCGTAGATATCCTACTTCCTTTATCTACCTGTATGGCGCTATCGAGGATGCCATATCGCTGTATGATCTTCGTAGTGGCCGCACTGCGGAACATATTTTCTTCTCGCTGTGAAAAGTTGTACAGGGTAGTGAAAAGGAAGAACGGTGGTACAAAAGGAACTGTAAAATAATCCCAGTTCAGCGGCAGGTTGAAAGCCTGGGTAACTGTCCGCTGCATGCGCATGTCCATCATCAGCTCCACGTCCTTACCTATGAGGGCGGCCGTATCGATGCTGCCATCAGGCCGCATGACCATTACTGTGTTGGCCAGCCGGCGGAAACCAGGAATGGTCGTATCTGTTCTATAGAACTGCTCACTATAAGCAATAGGATGTATAGGATCTGTTTCAGCATAAGAAGCCTGTGAACGCATTTTCCCATGCATATCGTTCAGCTCTATTTTAAAGCCCTGGCTCAGGTTCATGTAGTGCTTGGCGTTGATGCGAAGCAGGTTGGCAAGCGTAGGTTTATATCTTTTTTTGTTGTCGCCATCAATCAGTGTTCTGTCCGTATAAATCGGGTAATCATAAGCCGTATAAAATCTTGTTTCCTCATAACCATTGGCAGATTTCGTTTTCTTGTAGTTGATGGTTCGCACGCGTACACGGCTATAGCCTACGCTGGCGCCCGGAAAGAATGATTCACCCAGCGGTTCTTCTGTATAGCCCAGGGTAACGGGACCCAACGGCGCTATCTTCTCCACATATTCCACCGGTATCCGGAAAGGGTTTTCTTCTCCGCCAATGCCTGGCTCCCAGATGGCCACACCACTGCTTCCCATAATCGTGGAGCTATCCATCTGCAAGGGCGTGGTATAAATATATTCCTGCCCGTAGACTGCAGGTCTTACGGCTGGTTGTCCAGGCTTTTTGGCCATTTTATTCCAGTGATCGTACACCGTAATACGCTTTACCCGGTGGCCGCCACCCATCTTTTTCAGGAAGGGACTGTTGAGCCTTACAAAGCTGCGCAAGGTGTCTATGTTCTGTCCCCAGGGTTTGTTGCGCGCAATAGCATCAAATGAGCGGAAGGCACTGGTGATACTTGAAGCCATACCGGCCAACATCATCACCGCCTCTTCGAGGTCAAGATCATCGCCTGTCTCTGAACCCGGGTATGCTTTCGCAGGCAGGTTGAGACGCAGGAACTGGGTAGCGGCTTTCACCAACGGGCTACGGGGACCAGGCTGGTCACCTGCGAGGGATATACCGGCGAGCTTTACCCAAATCACCTGGCTGTTGATGATACCATAATTGCTATCGGCATCGAGGTTGGCATATACAGGAATGTGCTCATAGCCACTATCAAGGGGTTTTGATGGCATTTCCACCATGAGCTTGAAGTATAGCTTTTCCACGCCCGCGAGGTAAGTATTGTAGAGTTCGCGCCGGTCGGTTACCGGTTTGGGTACACGAATGAACACATACCGGTGATCGGTCCAGATATTATCGATCTGTTTGGTATAGAGTTTCGATGAGCGTTTATCAAAATCAGGTGTGGCAGCTGTCCCGATCACGCGGAATAGCTGCATGGCCCGCTTGTTCTGCACAAAAGCATAGTCGTCACTTTCATACTGCACTTTGAGTGCTCCTCCTGATGGCAGTTGGATAGAATCAAGCGCCCAGGCTGCGGCATTGGCAGCAGCGGCGGCACTGTCGTGCAAAGCATAAGGGTACTCAGCGTTGGTGACCACATTACCGGTTACAGAACCCGGGTTTTGCATCGGGTCTTTATAGACGCCCCAGCGGTCATTGCGCTGCAGGTGGTAAGCAGGGTTCTTGCTGTTGTAATTGAATACATAAGGATTCTGTTTACCCTTATTGTTGTTGTTATAAGTAAAATATAGTGTGTCAAGGGTAAGTTTTCCCGTACCTGTTCCATAGGCATCAGCGCATAGCCTGTATGAGTACTTGAAATGCACCGTTTTGACGGGTATGGCAGCGGCTTGCTTCGTCTTAAAATCTGCTTTGCTGTAGAGCCTGATCTCCCTCAGCCGTTTGGTGGCATGACTGGCAATTTTATTCCCGTTTTCACCATAGGCAGGCAGGTCATCACGATCCTCCAGGATAAAGGTGGCCACCATGGTCTTCGATTCGATGGAATGCAGGTACCACAGTTCTTTTTCTCCAAAAATATAGTTGCCTTTATCATCTCTGTTCTCCGTCCTCAGTCCTTCGTTGTAAGCTGCAGCCCGTTCAGCCGATGGAGTGCGCCACTGGTAAGGGTTACCAATTCCTGCTGTTTTCGTGTAGTTGAATTTTACGGCATCGCCGATATCATCGTCACTGATACCATTACCGGTGATATCAGAATAATCAGCCGACAAAATGCCTGTGAGCAGGAATGAGTGTGCATAAGATGGTACTTCTTCACTGCTGTAATAATTGTCTTTTCCTTCGTGGTTTCCGATGGCGGTATTCTCGCGCCCGGGAACATATTTTGCAAGACCTGTGCTGCGGTCGCCACTGTCTTTATTTACCGCAAAGGTTACTTCCTTTTGTTTGAGGTTGTATACTGGTATGCCATAAATGTATCTCCTGCCATCGTTGTTGAGCACGTCGATCTCAGAAATATGCGTGGCTTTGCGGAAACGATTCACACGTTGCTCCCGCACAACATTGTTGAAATCCATCGTATCCTTAACAGGCGGGGGGTATAAAAAAGTGGTTTGGATTATCTCTCTGCTCGTTTTACCAGGTATCTGCCACCACAGCCAGCCATATGCATCGCCGCCGGCTTCAAAATACTCTACACGTATGTCATAAAACTTACCTGCCACCAGGTTCACACTTGCTTCTCCCTCGTTTTTCGAGTTAAGACTCCATTTATTGATGATCAACGTGTCGTTCAGGAAAACCCGCATGCCATCATCACTGGTTGTATATATTTTATAATTGCCTGTTTTGGGTGCTTTTAGCCTACCCACCCAGCGTACGGTAAAATAATCCCAGGGGAAGTTGCCAGGCAAGGCCTTGTTGGGCGCTTTTACATAGGGAGGCTTTCTCCAGGGCCATACAAAATCAACGTTCTCGATTGCCGGGAAAGGAGTGCCTCTAAAATTCTTTTGGGAATAATATTCTGCCTGCAAACCTGATCCAATAGCAGCCAGTTCTTCCATTTTTGGTTCACCGCAGGTATCCGTGTGGAATGCATTCATTTTGTGGTACTCGATGTACTTCGACAATCCTACTGTCTGCGCTTCCTTTGCTGTGAGGTAGCTGATCACCTGCGTGCGCTTGTCTCGTTCCTGCTTAACTGCATTGCGCCTGTTCAGCGTGTCGAATCCATTAAAGCGTCCATTCTTGTATCGTCTCAGGTAATTCGTTGCGAAAATCATCCCACTGTTAGATCCTTCGGGCTGCGACAATCCCACTGTTACCACATCGTCGCCACCCAGCTTTTCATAAAACCGTTTATCGTTGATTGATTTCTCGCCAGGATTGCGGAAATACACTGCCTGGAAATCGGCTGAGTCTGTCCGGAAATAAGTAGCCTCGCGCAGCAGGTTCTGATTGATCCAGGGGCCGTTTTCCGTGATCACCCGGTTCATGTTGAGATCGAGCCCCGCATGGAAAAGGTCTCCCACGCCAAGGTCTACTCCTAACCTATGCGACCTATCCTTGGTGCGGATAGTATGATCATACACAAAACCAATATCGCTGCGGTAAGCGCGGAACATGCCACCCGTTCCTTCACCCGAAATAGAGAACGCATCGTAGGTATAGGCAGGAATAGCAATATGGGGTATGGCCGGCTTTTCCCGGTAAGGCACTTCCTTCTCGCGGTTGAAATCGAGCAGGGAAGCCGTGTTCTGTGCCCCTGCGGCATAATGCAAGTAGCCATAGGACGGCAACTCCAGCAAGGTGTCTGCATCAGCAATGTATTGTTTGGCAACATAGCCACTCAGGAAAAAATCAGCAAAAAATCCTTTCACTGCGCCACCTATTTTGCCCGAAAAAGATATCTGGTAGCTGGTATAAGGAATGGTGATGGAAGGTGTATACGTGGGGCTGTTGAAAGAAATGAAGGAGGATATGCCCTGGTAATAACCACGGCTAAGACTTTCACCGTTTTTCTTAACCGTCTTTGATCGACCAGCACCCAACCCCAGCTGCAATGCCCTTAACCCACTGCGTGTATTGTATGGCTGGGTCACAGAAAAACCATAAGTCGATTTGTTTTGATCAGCATCCGTCTGTACAAGCTTTGCCGATAATGAGGGCGTGATCGACAACCCATCCATCGAGCTATTCGTGATCGAAAGACCGGCCGTAAGAGAACCACTCCCAGTTTTACCGGCATTGATGCTGGCATTGATACTGTGCTCCAATCCCCAGCCCCGGTAATTGTTGTGTACGACGCCCAGGCTGGCGCCAATGTTGACACCGGTTTTGGGACTATCTACTTTTTGTCCTCCTTTCTCTTTGGAAGGAAATCCGAAAATCTCCAGGTCGGCTCCGCCCGTTACACCCACGGTCTTATTCTCTTTTATATGCTGCACCTTTCGCACGGAGTCATATACTCCATTAAAATCATCCGGCAATCCACGCATGTTCCGGGTGATCGTGCCGGGGTTGACATTCCACCCGAGCCCCACCCAACTCGCGTCATCGTCCATCCCCACACCAGCGCGGTAAGCAAGGTTTACCGGATATCCACCTACATCCATCAAGGGAATGTTGTAAGAGAAATCACCCGTAAACAGGTCGACCATGTTGGCACTACCCACCGAAGTGAAGGCAGCCATTTCCGGTTGTCCCGGTCCGGTGGTGAAAGTAGTGAGTGGTGAGTAGTGAGTGGTGAGTGGGACGCTGGAAACACCTACTTCCTGTGTAGGGTTGGCAGCAACGTTACTACCGCTTGCAGGAGTGCTCATACCCGCCGCTGACAAAAACCAGGGTGAGCGGCTTGTATAAGACGGGGCCGGCTTGTAGGGCAGCGACGGTCTTGTTTCCGCCCTGCCTGCTACCGGTACCAGCACCAGCTCCAGGTAAAATACTGCCACAAAGAACCAGGCTATGGACTTATGATAACGCGCCAGAGAAACTAACATGCTATAATTATTTTTATACGTGAATCGTCAATCTTTTTCTTAATCCCTGTATTCAAACCTCAGATAGCCCTTTTCCTTCCGGGCATTCTCTACTTCGAGCAGATACATGTGTTTATTGACCATGCCGGCATGGTCGCGCAGGTCGACCTGTACAAAATTTTGTCCGAGGCGTACCTGCTTTTCCGTATTCTCCAACGTAATCTGCTTGCGGTTCGGGCTGCTGATGTCGTACAACCGCAGGTTCACTGCAGCGCTGTTGAGCTCATTGATGTATTCAAACCGGAGCACGCCTGTACAAACCGTGAAAGCAGCGTCTTCTTCGCGGCCCAGCCTGGCAAAGACGCCGGCAGGCGTGCCGGGTATAGAATCGGGCAGGAACTTACGTACGCGAAAACTCCACACTTCACTGTTGGCTATTGGCGACATATTGTTCTTAGCCGTAATGCGCCAGGCATACAGCTTGCTGCTGTCGAGCTCCGGCGAAGCCAGCGGGTATTGAAAGTTGGTAAAGGAGATATTTTGCCTGCTGAGTACGGGCACATTTTGCTGGATGGCATCTGCCGGACTCTGGGTTGCCTGCACTTCCACCAGTATCCAATCATACAGCAGGCTGTTCAATGTATTGTAAGGTGATGGTGGTATCCATGCAAAGAAAGGCCTTGTAATATCTACCGGTTCTTCATCGAGCGGCATCACCAATTGTGGCGGGCTGATAGGTTCTATTTCAATGGTCTCGCACTCCTCCCCCAGCCTGTCGGCTGCATCGCTTTCCAGCTTGATGACTGTGTAGCAGATGTTGAACAGTCCTACCGGCAAAAAGCCTTGCGGAGAAGGATCTACTGCATATCCCGGACTACCGGAATTATAAGTAATGGGCATTACATCGTTTACCTGCAGCTGCTTGATGCCTTTAGGCAACAGGATAACACGGGAAGTGCCGGTAAGGACACGCTGGTTGTTGTTGACATCCGTCATCACCATTTCAATGCGCACCTGCATGTCCTGTGACGAAGTATTGACCAGCGACAGGTTCCAAAGTTGCGGCTTGATGGTGAGGCCCATCGGCGGCAACTGCAGGTTGAGCACTACCTGTGCGTGGGCACACCATGCAAAGGAAGAAAGCAGCATAAACAAGAATATCTTTCTCATATTGTCGATTGCTTAAATTATCAATCAGTTAAAAACTTTTTACAAACTGCACTGTTCCCATCTCATTCCGTATAAGCCCTTTATTGAACCCTGGCAGGTAGCCACGGTCATAACTCAGGGTGATAAAATCCTGCTTATACACCCGGATGTTGGCATTCATGTATCCTCCTGTCTTAATGAGGTTATCATTGAGCACGTTGATCTTCGTGCCGAAGCCAAGCGAACCTAATTTTGTCAGGTTGAGCTGAATACCACCATCCATTACCACCAGCTGATAACCCGAGTTGCTGGTATAGGACACAGCTACCTGCGTGGTAAAAGCTTTAAAAAAGAATTGCTGTGCCCAGAATATGTTGGTGGCGTTGTAATACACGAATCCCGTGTCGCTGGTATTGTTGTAAAACTTATTCAATACCACTGTAGTAGCTGTGCGCAGGTTGTTGATCTTATAGATATGGTAAGCGCTTGCATTGAGCACCTGGAAACGGTTTTCAATCACCACGCTGTCCAATGCCGTCAATTGACTCATGGGTTGATAGCCTACTGTGATCACCGGCCATTTACGCATTTTGAAAGTGGCTGTGAGGCTTTTGAAAATGGTATTGCTTTTATAATCCTGCGGCAGGAACGGATTGGTAAATTCATTTTTCCGCAACGATGCTGCTATGCGTAGTCTGCGTTTAAAGAATCCCTGATCGGCTTTGATGGTCCAGCTTTCCAGCGCAGCATTCGTTTGAAAGCTGCTGAAGGATTGAAAGTTAGCGCCGGTATGTTTATAGAACCCTTCGAGGCGGGTGCCCGTAGCAGGTATAAAGGAATAGGCTTTTATGGCGTAAGCCTGGTTGGTGCGATCGGAAAGCGTGAATTTGGTATTGCCTTGTGCAGGATTGTTCCTGAAATCCGGCGCCAGCGATTTGGCAACTTCCGCCGTAATATAAGAGGTACGGTTTACCAGCATTTTGGCTTCAGCACTGAATCCTGTGACTGTAATAGAGGAGAGCCTGCCTCCATTGGAAGGGAAGAGTTGCTTTTCACCCCGGAAGGCTGATAAGATAAAGTAGTTTTTTTCCAACCGGCCCAGGCCCGCGCGTACGAGGTACAGGTATTGCGGCTTTTTGTTGGCCCCGTTGATCGCGAAGTCACGGTACCGGTAGTCTACAATGCCAGCGCTCACCGCCAGATAATACCAGGAATTATATTCAAAGTTTAGTCCATTTACACTGGTGTTTTTTACCGTTAGCTCGCTGTAGTTCGTAACACTTCTGCCCACGCTGAACTGCCGCAGGCCCAGCAACCAACGATACCTGGCAGGCACTTCCACATTATTCATACCATATTCCTGCAACTTTGCTGACCAGTCCCGTGAAGCGATCAACTCATTCCATTGCCCGGTCACCATTTGTTTGAACTTCTGCACTTTCGCCAGGTTCTGCTGGTACAATGTTTTGAGGGAATCCACCTGTTTTTCCACTTTATCGTATTCCCCTTTTGTTTTGGCATAGAGGTCGAGGAAATAGCCAGCCGCTTTTTTCAATGAATCTTCTCTGCGGCTATTCACGCTATCCGGCAAACGTGGTGACCAGGTAATTCTCGGTATCCGCATGGTCTCATTCGCTTCTATAAGGCTTTGCGCAGTGAAGGAGGCTAATAAGTTAGCACGCAGCTCTTCGAGACGCAGCTGCTTTAAAGCGTATAGTTTTTCAGTGAGGGAATCGTTAAGTGAAGGCGCCATGGCAAGCAGTCGTTGACGCAGAGAAGCCTGTAGCTGCTGCTGAAAGGCTGCTCCATCGAAAGAAGCCTGCACATCGGTAATATCCCTGAAAATGCGGGAGTTGCTTTGTCTGGACCACCAGGTAACTCTTAATGGCAGGTATCCTGCCACCGTAAGGTTCAGGTTACCCGTAATATTATGCTGGGCAATATCTTTTTCAACATAGGGCGTGTCGATGGCACTCCGGTAGTTGAATTGATAACTTACATAGCCACCTGTGATTGCCAGGCGTGGCTTTGCATTGAGCAGCTTTTTAAAGGGATTATTAAAATCGAAGGCGCTTGTGTCGTAGGAAAGTAGTTTCTGTTTACGCGGGAGTAGTCCTTTTAATCGATCACGTTGAGCACCAAGGCCCTCTTTTAATTTATCGCCCTGGAAACGGGCCAGTGAGCGGATATTCTTAATAGTAGTATCAGCAATGGAGCGTGCAGAGTCGGTAACTTTATGTATGCCTTTTTTAACCGGCCGACTGGTATCGGCTGCAGCGCTTGCCGCTTGCTGTGCTTTCGCGGTGGCAACAGCCATCAGCAACGACAGGATAAGGCAATAGGATGTTTTGTACGAATATGGTGATCCCATACACGCAGCCGGTTTAGGTTAATGATTGATATAGGTTTAACAGTCCCTCAATCGGATATGGATACTCTTTTCTGTTGAATTAGTGCTTTCGTGTAACAAATAAATATCATAAATCAATACCAATTTGTACAAACCGATATTCGTGTGGATTTGACCGATAAGTGTGTCAAAAACGGGAAAAAGCGTGCAGGTGTTACAGGTACTAACAGCATGTGACTACCTATCGTCCTAACCATAATCACTCGCCGGGATGATCAAAATCATGTTTTACTCCTGCTCAGGCTTTTACTTTTACTCCTCAACATTCACCAACCATGAACAAGGTGGCGCCGGTCAAGGCAGCGCCTGCATCTGTTATTTATATGAGTTTACAAAACGACCTGCATCCCTGGAATAAACATCAACTCCGGTTCTTACTGCATAAGGCTCATGAAGATGGGAAATTATGTTTCGGTCTTAAAGCTGTGTGGAATACAGCTACTCACCGGAAAGGCCGTCTGCTGGTGGTAGAAGAAAATTTTATGGAGGAGCTGGTAGACGACATTATTGAAAAGGTTTTGAAAGATGGCGGCGACGTGGAGTTTGTGGAGCAAGGTGTATTAAGTGGTTATCAGCAGATTGCACTCATTGAATTTCATCAAACTCAATAGCAAACTGGCAGGTTTGGTTTAACTTCCCGAAAATTTAAGTGGCTGTATGTTTACTGAATCTGGCGAAGGACAGGTAAATGCGTTGTTCGAGAACGCTACGGAAGGTATTATTCTTACCAATGCAACGGGAAAGATCGTGTTGATCAACCCGGCAGCTGCCCGGCTGTTTGAATACCAGCGTGATGAATTGCTGGGAGCCGCCATCGAGGTGCTAATCCCCTCCCGTTTCCATGGCAGGCATGAAGGTTACCGGAACGACTTTATTCAAAAGCCAAGCAACCGGTCGATGGGCCACGGGCGCGATCTCTTCGCCAGAACAAAGAGCGGGCGTGAGTTTCCTGTAGAGGTAAGCCTTAGCCATTACCGCCGCCAGGAGGAAACGTTTGTCATTGCTTTCATTGTAGATATTACCGAGCGCAAGCGGGCAGAGCAGGAATTGCTGGCGCGGAAGACGCAGCTGGAGCAGATCACTGCCGACATGCGTAAGCTGAATGCAGAGCTGGAGTCGAAGGTGGAGGAAAGAACGCTCATTCTTCGGGAGGCGCTGCATGAGCTGGAGCGCTCTCAACAGGAATTGAGTGAAGCGCTCAATAAGGAAAAGGAACTCAACGAGATCAAATCCCGTTTTGTGTCTATGGCTTCGCATGAATTCAGGACTCCCCTGAGCACTATTCTATCTTCTGCGGCGCTGATCGGCCGGTATACGCAGGGTGAAGAGCAGGACAAACGCGACAAACATATTAAACGCATTAAAGACTCTGTAAGACACCTTAATATATTACTGGAAGACTTCCTGTCGCTGGGTAAGCTGGAGGAAGGCAGGATCAGTGCTGAATTTGCTTCTTTCGACGTGCCTGGTTTCCAGGCTGAAGTGGTCGATGAGATCAAAGGGATATTAAAGGAAGGACAAACGATCGAAACTACCTACACCGGCATAGCTACCTTTTCGACAGATAGCCGGTTATTGAAAAACATTCTTATCAACCTGCTGGGCAATGCTTCCAAATTCTCCGGGGAACGCGCTGTTATCAAGCTCACCGTCGACAATACCGGACAAAGTCTGCGCGTGGTAGTAACCGACCAGGGTGTAGGCATTTCTGAAGAGGATCAACAGCATTTGTTCAGCACTTTCTTCCGGGGAAAGAATGTAACGAATATTGAAGGCACCGGACTGGGTCTGCACATTGTGAAACGGTATGTGGGCTTATTGCAGGGCACCATCGGGCTCACCAGCCGGCTCGATGAAGGCACCGAGGTTACTATTGTCATTCCACATCTATCAAGTTGACAGAAAGTGTTACTATTGCAGGGTTAAATGATACTGTAAATAATTTTTTGTGTATGCGTTCTTTACTGATCATCGATGACCACGAAGATATCCGCGAAAATATTGCGGAAATACTGTCGCTGGCAGGTTATAAAACTTTCAGTGCGGAAAATGGCAAGAAGGGTGTAGAGAAAGCTTTGCAGGAAAAGCCTGACCTGATCATTTGTGACATCATGATGCCCGAGCTGGATGGCTATGGGGTACTGCACCTGCTGCGCAAGAACGCTGCTACCGAATTCATTCCTTTTATCTTTCTCACCGCCAAGACCGAACGGGCCGATTTCCGCAAGGGCATGGAGATGGGGGCCGATGATTATATTACCAAACCTTTTGATGACATCGAGTTGCTGAATGCCGTAGAAACGCGGCTGAAGAAGAGTGATATCCTTCATAAGAAATATGCCGGTGATGACCAGGGTGCTTCTGCCATGATCAATGACCTGCGGCAGTCGGGCCTTTTATCCATGGAGCTTGATCAATATGAAGCTTATACCAGCAGCAAGAAGACTACACTGTACTCCGAAGGTAAGCGTCCCAAATTCCTCTACTACCTGAAATCGGGAAAGGTAAAAGTGTTCCGGCAGCATGAGGATGGCAAGGAATATATCGTGAACCTGTATACCGCCGGTGATTTCATTGGTTATTTGCCTTTGCTGGAAAACAAGTCGTATGAAGACAGTGCTGAAGTGCTGGAAGAGGCGGAAGTGGTGCAAATACCGCGTGAAGAGTTTTTGCAGGTCATGTATAATGATATGAGCATTGCCGGCCGCTTTATCAAACTGATCGCCCAAAATGTTCAGGAGAAGGAAGAACGTCTGCTGAACCTCGCCTATGGCTCATTGCGCAAACGGGTGGCCAAAGCGCTGATCGACGTACACCAGAAATTCAATAAAGAGGGCGCTGCCAAAACGCCTATCAATATCTCGCGCGACGACCTGGCTCATTATGTGGGCACTGCTACCGAGTCGTTGATCCGCACGTTGAGCGATTTCAAATCAGAGAAGCTAATTGAGATTAAAGAGGGAAAGATCTTTATCAGTAACCTGGAGAAGCTCAATAACTTGTTATACTGATCTCCATTCCGTGATCATTCTGTTGTTTGAGGGTCCAGCCATCTGTCATTGTTGTTTCCAACCAGAGGTTACCGCTTTTGCGGAATACCTGCAGGTGTAATCCTAATTGTTCTTCAAACATTTTTTCCAGTTCCTGCACTGTCATACTCTCCGGCACACTGATCTGTGTGGGCAACTGCGTCGCCAGATCGCTGAGGTAAAGGTAATGGGGCAGCTTTGCCTGCCGCGGCGATGCTTCCAGGTATCCGTGTTTGTGTTTGAAGAGTTCTATTTTCAGGTATGGAAACAATCCGTTGAAATCACGCTGGATATCACTCACCTGGCTCTTGCTATTTATAAAGATGATCATATACTTGTTTTTATGCTGTGGGTTAAAATCGATTGCTCTCCCGGAACAGTATCCCATGATCACAAAAATACCTGAGGGGGAAGCCGTTTTCTATGACGTAACACCGGTTAGGAACTGATTTTGGTCATACGTGTTGGTGGCGGTTCACAGGTTTAAAAGTTGAAAGATTGAAAGCCCCCCCTGTTACCTGTTGCCATAATCAGCTTTAATGATTGCAATCATACTGTTTTTTGATACCTGTCAATAAAGGGTTCTGCCTGAGTGTATACCTTTACATTCTGTAACACACAACTTTATGTATTCAACCAACTTTATAACGGCCGCTGAAGCTGTTCAACTGATCCAATCGGGCGACAGGGTGTTTATTCATGGTGGCGCCGCTACGCCTGTACACCTCGTGAAGGCTTTGCAAGACAGGTATCATGAATTGCAGGATGTGGAGCTTGTAAGTATTACGAATATGGGTGATATCGATTTCGACAGGCCTGAGTTCAGCCGGCATTTCTTTTTCAACTCGCTCTTTGTTTCGGCCAATACGCGTGAGATCGCCAATAGCAGCAACGGGGATTACGTGCCCGTATTCCTTAGCCAGATACCACAGCTGTTCCGACGTAATATCCTGCCCATCGATGTGGCGCTGATACAGGTGTCGCCTCCCGATAATCATGGTTATTGCTCACTGGGCACTTCTGTAGATATTGCCCGTGCGGCTACTGATACCGCCAGGAAGATCATTGCGCAAGTGAATCCACGGATGCCGCGCACGCATGGTGATGGTTTTATTCATGTGAGCAGACTACATGGGATGGTAGCGCATAGCAGTGAGCTGCCCGAGGTGAACTATGCAGCGAAGAGTAATGAAGCAGTAAAGGCTATTGGCCGGGAAGTGGCCGCGCTGGTGGAAGATGGCGCTACTCTACAACTCGGCATCGGTGGCATTCCCGACCAGGTATTGCAAAACCTACACGGGCATAAGGACCTTGGCTTGCATACGGAGATGCTTTCGGATGGCATCATTCCGCTGATCGAAAAGGGTGTGATCAACAACTCGCGGAAGAAGCTGAACAGGGGGCGATCTGTAACCGGTTTTATGGCTGGCACACGCAGGTTATACGATTTTGTGGACGATAATCCTGCTATCCGCGTGATGGATATTGCGTACGTGAATGATACCAGCGTTATCCGTCAGAACCCGAAGGTGACGGCTATCAACAGCGCCATTGAAATAGACCTAACCGGGCAGGTGTGCGCCGACTCCATCGGTACTTTCCAGTTCTCCGGTATTGGCGGACAAATGGATTTTATCCGTGGTGCTTCATTATCGGAAGATGGCAAGCCTATTATTGCGTTGCCTTCTACTACTTCCAAAGGGGAATCACGTATTGTTCCTTATCTCAAACAGGGCGCCGGTGTGGTCACTACCCGTGGGCATATTCACTGGGTAGTGACGGAGTATGGGGCTGTAGATCTGTTTGGCAAGAACCTGAAGCAGCGGGGTAAGGCATTAATCGGTTTGGCGCATCCTGATCACCGGGAAGCATTGGAGCGGAGTTTTTTTGAAAGGTATAAAGTCTCTTAAATCGCTTTGCTGAATAGGGGTTTGGTCTGGGTTGACCGGCTTCTTTGTAAGTGGAGGTCGAAGGCGCTGCAGGCATTGCGGATGAAGTAATGGCCCATTGCTGTTAATTGCATGCCTTCCTGATTAAATATCAATAAGCCATCTTCTGCTAATTCTTCCAGAATGGGAAAACTACATTCCTCTAATATTGGCAGGTGTTCCGGCGCAAAGCTGGTGGCGCCGTTGCAGGCTACTTCTTTGATGTATTGCCGGAAGGCAAGGTCTTCTTCACTTAGTATATATCCGCGCATGATGGCCAAGTTGCCGTTGTTTACTGCGCTGTAGTACTCCTGCAATGTTTTATTGTTTTGTGCAAAGGCGCTGTTGAGGTCGCTGATAGCAGACACGCCCAGTCCCAGCAGCAGGCCGCTGTGTTGTGTAGTATAGCCCATGAAGTTGCGGTGGAGGTAGCCACCGGCTTTTGCTTTGAACAACTCATCCTGTGGCAGGGCAAAATGGTCCATGCCAATGTCTGCATAACCAGCACTGGTCAACAGGTTTTGTCCCAGCAGGTAAAGAGCCAGTTTTTCCGCAGCACCGGGCAGGTCTGCTTCACTAAACAGGCGCTGGCCGCGGCTCGTCCATGGCACGTGGGCATAGCTGTAAAAAGCGATGCGGTCGGGATGCAAGGTTATCACCTGGTTGATGGTTTGTTCGATGCTGTTGCGCGTTTGCAAGGGCAAGCCATAGATCAGGTCGAAGTTCACAGCTGTGAAACCTGCTGCACGAGCCTCTTCGCTGGCCTGCTGTACTTTTTCGAATGGCTGGATGCGGTTGATGATGTGTTGAACACGGGGATTGAGATCCTGCACACCGTAGCTGATACGCCTGAAGCCCAACTGGAATAATTGATCGAGGTGCTCTCGTGTAGTATTGTTGGGATGTCCTTCAAGACTAAACTGTGCCTCCGGATGTATGATGGCGGTAGCCATGATCGCTTCCAACAGACCGGTCAGGCGGGCCGGAGAAAAGAAAGTAGGTGTTCCTCCACCCAGGTGGATCTCACGCAGGAGTGGCCGCTCTCCCGTTTGTTGGGTGTATAATGACCACTCTTTTAGTAATGCTTCGATGTATGCCTCTTCCACTGCATGGTTGGTCGTGATCTTCTTGTTGCAGCCACAATAGGTGCAGAGGGATTCACAGAAGGGCAAGTGTATGTACAAGCTGATGCCATCTGCCTGGTTACGGGCTGCAAAGGCATCACTAAACTGTTGACGCCATTGTTGCTGGGTGATCTCCTTGTTCCAATAAGGGACCGTTGGATAGCTTGTATAGCGCGGTACGGGCCGGTTGTATTTGCTGATAAGTGCAGTTGATATGCGTGTGTTCATGAGTGACAAAATGATACAGCTAAATTAGCAGATGACCAGTTGCTGGTATATGAGCATTATCAGCTTCTCTGATAACTGCCGTCATAAGCCCGGCCCAACACAGCTTTTACTTTTGCAACTGTTATCTAACGCGTAAATCTTAAAATTCTATTGTTATGTATGGTAGTTTATCTCCTGAAGACATCGAACTGGTACTGGGCAGTCAGGCTGTAGGCCGTATTGGTTGTCATGCCGATGGTATTACATACGTAGTGCCAATCAGTTTTACGTATGACGGTCAGTTTGTGTATTGCTACACGCAGGAGGGTATGAAAATCTCCCTGATGCGTAAGAATCCGGAGGTGTGTTTTCAAACGGATGACCTCGTGAATATGGCCAACTGGAAAAGTGTAGTGGCCTGGGGTACATTTGAAGAACTGACCGCGGGTGATGAACGCCAGGAAGCGCTGAACAAATTACTCCGCAGAACACTTCCTATGATCAGCAGTGAACGTGTGCATCAATCGGCTACCTGGCCTTTTACTGATATCCATGCAGAATCTATTGACGGTATCGTTTTCCGCATCCGGCTCACCAATAAAACCGGCCGGTTTGAAAGATCGACACAATCTGCTTTACTATAATCAACCCCTTACCCCTTTCTGAAGCAGTTAAGCCCGGCCATGCAGTGATGCTGGCCGGCTTAGCTATTTTATATCAATGACAGGAAATGCCGCCACCTGGTATGACTGGTAAACGCGGGCTGATAAAGGGAATATCGAGGTTGAGGCCACGCAGGATCAGGAGCACTCCTACCACGACAGTAAATACCGGCATCAATTTGCGCAAATATAAACGTAGTGGTTGTTTGAACCATGTACTGATGTAGCCCAGGCCCGTCATAGCCGGCAATGTTCCTGCTCCAAACGCGATCATAAAGAGTGATGATAATCCTGTGTCGCCCGTACTGATGGCTGCTGCAATGGCCAGGTATACCATGCCACAGGGCAATAATCCATTGGCCATGCCCAAGAAGTAAAAGCCTGCTTTAGCAGCATGCTTCCACACATATAAGTTCAGCTTTGTGATCGCCTGTTGTATCGAACGGGCAAGGGGAAATGAAGTTTGTTTACCCGCTGCCGCGATCGCCCACCACAATATAATGGCTGTGCCCATCGTGATGGAAAGCCATTGTTGCCAGCCTGCCACCTGTAATCTTCTTCCCGCCAATCCAAACAGTAAGCCCAGCAGGCCGTAGGTAGTTAACCTGCCTGCGTTATAGGTCAGCACTCCCAACAAACGCCGATAGCCGGGCTGCTTGGGTAAAGGCAAGGCCATTACCAGCGGGCCGCACATGCCGATGCAATGCAGGCTACTGATGATGCCCATGCTTATACCCGCTATTATGACCGGCGTTATCATCAATGTATGGTGAAGGGTTGTTCGCTGTAATAATGGGTGCCGTCTGACTGCCAGCTAATCTTCACTATATAATTGCCCGGTATCAATGTTTCCTTGCTCAATGACTGGAAAGCAGCGGTGTCGGTTTGCAGTGAGAACTGTCTATCGTACTTAGCATTGGCCGGGTAGTACAATAGTATCTTTCCTGCTGTCTTTTTGTGTTTCATTTCAGCCGGTAAGGTGAGGCCGATGGTTTCTTTATCTTCTGTGAGTTGTAAGGCAGTGCTGAGCATGCCCGTATTCTTCCGGCTGTCGATGACTTCCTGGTAGGCAATCTCTTCGCGGTAGTATTCTTTCGACACCAGGTTGACCGGCACTTTCATGCAGCGGTATACCAGGTAGCTCATCATAGCACCGAAGGCTATGAATATCAGTATGAGTTTGTTTCCCCAATTCATAATTTTATGTTTTATGGTTGTTGACTTACGGGGCCCAGGAAATTGGTTTGCACCTCGTCTATTTTCCTGTCGCCTTCGTAAAGCCCAATCTTTAATGTCGATTTCCTTTCGTGTATCGTTTGCTTGGGTAATACAATAAAGAAGGTTCCGGCACTCTCCTCCTCTTTCTTCACGGCTACTGTGCTCCCTCCTATTACTTCTATGCGCCCATTGCCTGCTTCCAGCTTTAGCCGCAAGGGAATATCGGCAGTAGTTTTGTTAGCCACTTTGATGTTGTAGAGGTTGGATACGCTGTCTTCTCCTCTTTCCTGGTATAACATACCGGGCGTGCGCATGACCGTGGCGTCAATATCGTTGCGCGACATCAGCAGGATGGTGAGCAGGATGACCAGTACCGACAACAAGCCCGTATAGAGTTTCATCCGGGGGGTGTAGCGCAAGGGCTCATTTTTGGCGATGCCGTTTTCGGAAGCGTAGCGTATCAATCCCTGCGGCTTGCCTATTTTATCCATGATGGCGTTGCAGGCATCTATGCAGGCAGTGCAGCCTACACAATCCATCTGTGTGCCGTTGCGGATGTCGATGTTTGTTGGACATACTTTAATGCATTGGAAGCAGTCGATACAATCGCCTTTGTACAGCTCCGCTTTTTTGGTGTATTTACCCCTCGGTTCTCCGCGTTTGTAATCGTAGGCCACGATCATCGAGTTCTTGTCCATCAACACGCCTTGCAGCCTTCCATAAGGGCATACTACTATGCATGCCTGCTCGCGGAAGAACGCATAGACGGCGAAGAACACCCCAGAGAAGACGATAATGGAAGTCAACCCACCCATGTGCTGACTCACCGGCTCTGTCATGATCTTGTACAATTCTTTGATGCCAATGATGTAGGCCAGGAAAAAATTGGCTATGATGAAAGAAAGCAGGTAGAATGCCCCGTACTTAAGAGTACGCCGGGTGATTCTTTCCGTAGTACAGGGTTTTGTCTTGTCCAACTTTTGCCGGGCCGCACTACCTTCGATCCAGTATTCCACTTTACGGAAGAGCATTTCCATGAATATGGTTTGAGGACATACCCATCCGCAAAACAGGCGTCCGAAGGCTGCTGTAAAAAGGATGATGAAGATCACAAAGGTGATCATTGTGAGGCCGAAGATGAAGAAGTCCTGTGGCCAGAATACTTTCCCGAAAATGATAAAGCGGGCGGAGGGTATATTGAACAGGAAGAGTGGCTTGCCATCGATGTGTATAAAGGGCAGGCCTATGAAAAGGGCAAAGAATGCAAGGCTCACCCAGGTGCGCAGGTCGTACAATTTGCCTACGGGCTTTTGTGCAAACACCCATTGCCGTTTTCCTTTTGCATCTACTGTGGCAATTCTATCTCTGAACGATTCTCCTGCTTCTATCGTAGCCATATTGCTTTATTTTGCCGGCTCCGTTGCCGCTGAGTCAACTGCTTTCGTTTCTTCTTCTGTGTACAATGGTCCTTGTGGAGCTTTGCCGTTGGGCGGGTTGGTGCCTTTGATCGATTTGATATAGCTTGCCAATTGTGCTATCTGTCCCGGTGAATAATCATCTTTCCAACTCTTCATCCCTTTTTCAGGCACACCGTATTTGATCGTCTTGAAAATATCTTTTACGCCGCCGCCATGCAGCCAGTAGTCATCTGTGAGGTTGGGCCCTACTCCACCCTCGCCTGCTTTTCCATGGCATGGGAAGCAGGTAGTGGAATATATTTTCTCTCCCGCGGCCAACTCATCAGCTGCCGTGAGGTATTTCACCGTGTTCTCGTCTACATTGTTGGCTGCTTTTTTCAGGTACTCGGCGCGTTTTACTTCGGCTGCCTGTACAGCAAGTTGGTATTCCTGGATACTATCCGGCGCAGTATGTGACACATGGTAACGCCAGAGGTATATTACTGCAAATATGATCGTAAGGTAAAAGCCATAGAGCCACCAGGGCGGCAGGCGGTTGTCGAGCTCACGGATGCCATCGTATTCGTGACCGAGATCGAGGTTAACTTCCTGCTCGATCGGTTTAAAGCTGTTGAGCTTTGCCCACAAACTGACTTTGGGTTTTGCAGGTGCACCAGCAGGCACTGTTTTCTTTCTTTTAATTTCCAGCAGTACGCGCAGGTTATAGAGCAAGGCGGCGATGACCATCAGTTCCAGGAAGATGACGCCTGCCATCGTATAGAAGGCCGTATCGCTGAGTTTGTAAGCGCTGGTTACCGAAGCGGCGCCTGTTTCTTCTGCCTGTGTAGCCAGGCTACTTAGTAATCCCACAAGCACAATGACCGCAGCGGGTGCAGGGTTGCTTTTTTTTTCCGGCGCTGCATTGGCTTCTTCCTGTTTCGTTCTTTCCAGGTATATCTGTGCACTGCCCAGGACTACCCAGGCCAGCAGGCCAATGATGAGGGCCAGGATAGCCATGATGACGATCATCATCACCACAAAGGGATTTTCCATGGAGTCGGGCACAGGTGCCTGCGCAAACAGGATGGTGTTGAAGCTAAGAGTAACTGCCAGCAGTAGTATTTTTTTATAGCGGGTCATAGTGGTGCTTTTTCTGTTATTCTGTTGTATCAAGGGGTATTCTGCTCACTTCTTCTATCAGTTTTTTATCGGCTTTGAATGTCCATATCAGCATCACCAGGAAGAACAGGCCGAATATGAGTAGTGAGCTGAGGCCATAGATGCTCACGCCGCTGATCTTTTCGAGGTAGTGTATGAATTTCATAATTTATTGTTTAGTCGTTTCTGCTGTTGGTGTGGCTTTGATGTCTTTGCCCAGTCGTTGCAGGTAAGCGATGAGGGCTACGATCTCGGCGTTTTTATTGGTTTCTATCTTATCGGCTTTAAGGCTGGCCGTGATCGTAGTAGCCTGCTGCATCAATTCCTTATTGGCCTGCTGGTCGTATCCTTCGGGATAGGGCACGCCCAGTGTTTGCATGGCGCGGATCTTTGCCGCCGTGAGGCTCGTATCTACCTGTTTATCGAATAGCCAGCCATAGGATGGCATGATGGACCCAGGCGACATCGACTGGGGATCGAGCATGTGGTTATAATGCCAGCTATCGGGGTATTTGCCTCCTTCCCGTGCCAGGTCGGGCCCTGTTCGTTTGGAACCCCATTGGAAGGGATGGTCGTATACAAACTCTCCTGCTTTGGAGTAATCGCCATAGCGCGCTACTTCATCTCTGAACGGGCGTATCATTTGTGAGTGGCAGGTATAGCATCCTTCACGCACGTAGATATCACGACCATGCAGCTCCAATGGCGTGTAGGGTTTCACGCTCGTGATCGTAGGCACATTGCTTTTCACCAGGAAGGTGGGGATCATTTCAAGGACTCCGCCAATCGCCACTGCAATGAGGCTGAACACCAACATCTGCATAGGGCGTTTTTCAATCCAGCGATGCCAGTATTGTTTGCCATGGGTTTGAATCTCTTTGGCCAGTGCCGGTGCTTCGGCTGCTTCGTTGGCTATGAAGCTTCCTTGTTGTATCGTTTTGCGCAGGTTGTAGATCATGATGAAGGTGCTGCCGATGTACAAGGCGCCTCCAATACTGCGGGTAACGTAGAGGGGTATAATGTTGGTGACTGTTTCGAGGAACTGGAATTTCAGTTGTCCTTCTTCGGTAAAGGTCTTCCACATCATGCTTTGTGCAAAGCCTGCCCAATAGAGGGGTAATGCATATAATACGATGCCGATGGTGCCTATCCAGAAATGGGCGCCGGCGAGTTTTTTGGAGTAGAGTGTGGTGTTCCACATTTTGGGCACCAGCCAGTACAAGACACCAAAAGTGAGGAAGCCGTTCCAGCCGAGGGCGCCCACGTGTACGTGCGCAATCGTCCAGTCGGTAAAGTGTGAAATAGCGTTTACGTTCTTCAAACTTAGCAGCGGCCCTTCGAAGGTGGCCATGCCGTAGCAGGTGATCGCTACCACGAGAAACTTCAACACAGGATCTTCACGTACTTTATCCCAGGCGCCGCGGAGCGTGAATAATCCATTGAGCATACCGCCCCAGCTTGGAGCGATGAGCATGATCGAGAATACCACACCCAGTGACTGTGCCCAATCGGGTAAACTCGTATACAGCAAGTGGTGAGGGCCTGCCCAGATGTAGATAAAGATCAAAGCCCAGAAGTGTATGATGGAAAGGCGGTATGAGTATACTGGTCTGTTGGCTGCCTTGGGCAGAAAGTAATACATCAAGCCGAGGTAAGGCGTGGTAAGGAAGAAGGCCACCGCATTGTGGCCATACCACCACTGTACCAATGCATCCTGCACGCCGGCATACCAGCTATAGCTTTTGAGCCAGGTGAATGGTAATTCAAATGAGTTGACAATGTGCAGCATCGCTACTGTGACCCAGGTGGCGATGTAAAACCAGATGGCCACGTAGAGGTGGCTTTCGCGGCGTTTGATGATGGTGCCGAAGATGTTGATGCCGAATACTACCCATATCAATGTGATCGCGATATCGATGGGCCATTCGAGTTCTGCATATTCTTTACCTGTTGTAAAGCCGGCCCACAGGGTTATGGCTCCCGCCACAATGATCAGCTGCCATCCCCAGAAGTGTATCTTACTGAGCAGGTCGCTGAACATCCTTGCTTTACAGAGGCGCTGTAAGGAATAGTATACGCCCATGAAGATACCATTGCCTACAAATGCGAAGATGACCGCATTGGTATGCACCGGACGCATGCGACCAAAGCTCGTGGCGGGCAGTCCGAGGTTGATGGCGGGATAGTACAATGCGATGGCTGCCCATAACCCGGCCAGCATCCCAACGATGGACCAGAAGAGTACGGCGTAGGCAAACCATTTCACCGTTTTGTTGTCGTAATAGAACTTTTCTACCGGCATATTGTGCTTGTTTTCTGTTTTGGTGTGTGGGGTTTATTCTGGTGTGTCTTTTCCTGGTTTGTCGTCGAACAGCATTCTGACGGGTGGTGAGTATTCATCTTCATACTGCCTGTTCTTTACGCTCCAGATAAAGCCGGCGAGGAACAGGGCCGATACGGATATACTGGCGCCCAGCAGGAGGATTATCACTGTCATGGTTGATGCTTTAACAGGTCAAAAGTATTTTGGATAGCAGGCAATAAGGATGATGCTGCTTATTGGGCGAACTGATTTTCGTCATGTGAATGTCAGTCGCTATTATAATTTGAGTTTTTTAGCGACGAGGTTGCTACTGCCGAAGGTGACCAACAGGATGCTGAGGCTGCTGGCAGGCATGAGGATGGCGGCAATGAGTGGTGAGAGGGTTCCTTGTACTGCGAAGTACAGGCCGACGATGTTGTAGAGGACCGACATGAAAAAGCTGGTCATGATGATGTAGCGATTGGCCCTGCACAGGGTAATGAATTTGTCGATCTTTGAAAGTTGTGCCGCTTCGAGGATCGCATCGCTGGCGGGCGTAAAGTTGTTGGTATCTTCTGCGAGTGCTATGCCTGCATTGCTTTGCCTGAGTGCACCCGCATCATTCAATCCATCCCCAATCATCATTACACGTCTGCCTGCCTGCTGTAGTTGCTCTACATGGTGTAGTTTATCTTCCGCCTTTTGATTGAATAACAAGGTGGCTTCCGGCCCCAACATCCTGTGGAGGTTAGCAGCTTCGCGGTTATTGTCACCGCTTACCAATGATATATCATATCGACTGCGCAGGCTTGCAAGTAATTGCGGCACGTCTTGTCTATAGTGGCTCGTAAATACAAAGTATCCTTTAGACTGGTAATTCCAGTTGACAAATACGCGGGTGGCTCCATTGCGTGTAGTATTGGCTGCTTTGGTATAAAAGGCGCTGCCGAGTTGTATGCAGGTGTCGCCCAACATGCCTGCCACTCCTTCGCCGGGTATTTCTTTAAAGGCATCTACCTGCAGCTCCGGATCATTGGGCAGCCATTGCTTTAATGCGCGTGTGAGGGGATGATTGGTTTGTGCCGCCACGGCGGCGATCATCTGCATTTGTTTTTCCGTAAGTCTTTCTCCTTCCCAGGCAATATCCATTTGCTGTACTACCGTGAGGGTCCCCGTTTTATCAAATACGATGTGATTGGCCTTGGCAATGTCTTCTATGGCTTGTGCATCTCGCAGGTAAAAATGGTTGCGCCCCAGGATGCGGAGGATATTACCATTCGTAAAGGTGCCGGATAACAAGAGTGCGCAGGGGCATGCCACAATCAGCATAGCAGTGACTGCGCTGGCTATCTTCATAGGGTCATTGATCCACCAATAAACAGCGGTGATGGCTGCAAGGCTCAACAGCACCACAGTAAAATAACGGCTCACCGTGTGCACAAACGAATCCTGTTCTTTGTTCTTCTTTTGGCGCAGGGCATCCTGGTTCCATAAGCGTGTGAGGTAACTTTGTGCTACTTCGCGGGTGACCAACACTTCGATGCTACCGCCTTTCTGTCGCCCTCCTGCATATACGATCTCTCCCATTTCTTTGGGCACGATCATGGATTCGCCGGTAACGAAGCTATAATCGATCATGGCGCTGCCGCGGGAAAGGATGCCATCTGCCGGTATCAATTCATCGCTGTGAATACGCAGTGTATCGCCCGGTTTTACCGCCGGCAATGCCACTGCCAATTCTTTATCTTCTTTTACCACGGTAACTGCGATGGGAAACCAGGATGTATAATCACGTTCAAAGGACAGTTGCCGGTAGGTTTTATCCTGCAGTACTTTTCCTGCCAGCATAAAGAATACAATACCTGTCATAGAATCAAAATATCCTCCACCCCTACCAGTAAGTACTTCATAGAGGCTGCGGCCGAAAGTAATGAAGATGGCCAGCACGATGGGCGCATCGATGTTGAGGAAACGGTGGCGCAGGCTTTTCCAGGCGGAAGTATAGAATGGCTGGGCACTGTAGAGGAATACCGGCAAGGCCAACGCCAGGTTGAGCATGCGGAATATGCCTTGCAGGTGTTGCTCGGCCACTTCGAGCCCCAGGTATTCGGGAAAGCTGAGGAGCATGATGTTGGCAAAGCAGAAGCCTGCTACGCCCAGTTGACGGATGTATTGTTTCTGGTATCGTGGTTTTGCCTGATCGAGGTCGGCCAGGCTGATGTAGGGTTCATAGCCGATCTGTGTAAGCAACTCAGCTACCGTGCGCAGGGTAATCTGCCGGTGATCGTAATCTATTTCGATTTCTTTGCGGGTAAAGTTGACGCGTGCCGAGCTGATGCCGGGCTGTAGCCTGTGCAGGTGTTCCAGCAGATAGAGGCAGGAACTGCAGTGAATATGGGGCAGGTAGAACATGACACGGGTCTGCTGTTCGTTCTTAAAGCTGATCAGCTTTTGCACGATGCGGTCATCGTCGAGGAAAGCGAATTTGTCTTTTCGAACAGGTACCTGCTGGGTGGCGCCGGGCTGTTGATTGAGTGCATAGTAATCGCACAATCCCTGCTGGTTGATGAGCTGGTATACGGAGCGGCAGCCTGCGCAACAAAAATGGGCGCCGGCATAGCTGATGTTTTCGCCGGGGCAAGGTTCGCCACAATGGGCGCATTGCAAGCCGGTATGTTCTGCCTGTAGCATACGCGTGAATGAAAGGCGAAATTAGCAGGGGTATGTCCTCTGTTTGATGAGGTGGGTCAAAGGGGAAGATGATTTTGATCAGGTGTTATGCCTTTGCTTCGCAAGCAGATTTCTCACTCCGCCACTACAACCTATTTTTTGTAGTGCTGGATGGCTACGTTCGAAATGACAGAAGGTGGGTGTATTTATTCAATGTTCAACGCCCGACAATAGAAGAATCACTACTAAATTGATAAACAAGTTGATGCAGATCAAAAGAATAAGAAATATTATAAAAAAGGTGGGCTATTCTTTAGTACGAAACGTAAGTTTTATTGTTATAATAAAAAGGATAAGGTTTAATGGTTAACGAATTTGATTAGTGAAGCCCCGCATTTCTATGCGGGGCTCATTTTTTATATCCTTATAAATTCACTTTGATACCTCCATTTACAACAAAGCCATCCAAGGGTGCATAGATATCCCTAAACGCAGGATTATCGATGGTGCCACTATAAATAGGTCCCCAACGGGTTTGCCGGGTATTGCTGAAGTTCTCGAAATTGATGAACAGGGAGAAATGTTCCCATAGTTTTTCTGCCATTAATCCCGTGATCCAATATGATTTTCCGAAGCTGCCATCGCTCAATTGCTGGCGGCTATAATAATAGGCTTCGAGACCTATTTTCCATTTTTCTTCTACTTCATACATCAACACATTGTTCAACCTGTGGCGCGCCGTGAGCGGCAACCATTGTTTGGCATTGAAGTGAGTGTTGGCATCGGTATAGGTATATCCAATAAACAGCTTGAAATCTTCCCAGGTAACGCGCAGGTTTGTCTCCATGCCTTTGGTATCGACATACCCATCAGAATTTACAAATGTTCCATTTCCTGTTCCTGTACCTTCTAAAACTAACGGCCTGTTGAGGCGTGTATAGAAGAACAGGTGGTTGAGGGTGAAGCCTACTTCTCCGATATGGGTTCGGTAGTTGATGTCCCAGTTGCCACCCACGGAACGCTCGTTGCGGGTGTTGTTGATATCGATGGGCAGGATGTGCTGGAACTGCCTGCGCTCTGCATCTTCTGTAAAGATTGTAGGCGACTTATAACCAAATCCGCCACCCAGGCGGGTCGTGAATGCAGGGCTGATCTTCCACATTGCCGAAACTCTTGGCAGTAGTTCAAAGCCATATTCGTTTACGTGATCTCCACGCAGCCCTGTTTCCAGTGTAAACTGTTCGCTCACTGTCCAGGTATTTTGGATAAACACACCAAAGGTATTATAGTGATAATCGCGTGCAGGATCGGCAGATCGTCGTTTCTCTTCCAGATCATCTGTCAGAAAATTGGCGCCGATCACCCAATCTGCTTTTTCTCTTTTGTTCATCCAGGTGAGCTCGGTAAAAGATGATTGCTGTAAGGCATCGAAGGTATACGATGGTATGGCAATGTTGCGATCGAAGCGGGTATAGCTGCTTTTTAGTTGCAGCGTGCTGTGCTCCGATAGCTGGTGGGCAATGCCGAACTGGGTGGTGACCCTATCGGTATTGTTCTGCTCATAGTAACCTGTACCGCCGTTCTTAATGTAATTGACGTTGCCTCCTACCCTGTCCTCTGTAATATAGCTAACGCCAATATCGGCGCTCGTTTTTTTGCCATATAAGAACAGGCGCGGGTTGATGGTATAGCGTTCAAATTTGGGAATGGCTGTGAGGCCAATATCAGCGGGATCAAAGGGTCCGTTGCTGTTGCGGGAGCCGAATACCGTAAGGCCCAGTTTGCCATACCGCTCGCTGTAAAAACCGCTGAGGTCAAGTCCTTTTCCCGAAGTACCGTTGGCCATGAAATTAAGGGCGCGTTCTTCGCCGGGTGTTCTGGACACCAGGTTGACGAGCCCTGCAATGGCACCACCTCCATATAAAGTAGAAGCAGATCCTTTGATCACTTCCACCTGTTTCAGGTCGAGGGGAGCAATCTGCAAAAGGGACAGTCCTCCCGAAAAACCGGCGTACAAGGGATAGCCATCACGCAGCAGCTGCGTGTACCTGCCGTCGAGCCCTTGTATGCGTATGCCCGCATTAAAGGAAGTGGCGGAGGTTTGTTGTGTCTGAATGCCTGTGCTTTCATTCAACAGCATCCTGATATCGCCGGGTTTCATGTTGCCTTTTTCTTGCAGTTCTTCGCCGGAGATCACTTCCGTACGCGTTGGGAGATTGGCAATGGTGCGGCTGGTGCGGGTTGCTGTTACTATTACTTGTTCTAATGAATCGTGTTCGTGTTTCTCTTCCTGTTCTTGTGCCTGTGCAGCCAATGAGGTCATGCACAGGAGTATGCCTGTAAATATTGATCGCATCGTGTGCCGATGATTAAGTAAATAAATAAAAACTGTAATCCGTAGGTAAGATCAACTCATTTTCGGAGGCTGGAAAAACGAGGGATGAAATGTAGCCAATGGTGTAAGTTCCCATGAAACGTGGTGCCTGTTATTAATTACCGGAGGGTTCAATAAGACCTCCGTAACATGAATGATGACAGAAGGTGCGCAGGTGCTGCAGGCAAACAAGGGCGAGCAACTGCCTTTGTCGTCATGTTCTTCCTCATGTCCCGCTTCTGTAGCGGAGACTTCATCAGCACATCCATCTGCGCAGCAGGGCACAAATGTTCCTGTAGCAGTAATGAATAACAATATTATGACGAACCATTTTTTCAAGGGGTTAAAGGTAATTAAATATTCAATTAGCCCTCAGGCTGTTTGTATACCGGAATTTATGCCTCTGTTGCAATCCTGCCGTTAGTTGTGTATCATTGTGTATAACCCTTATTTCCAGCGCTGACCCAACCATGAAAAGCATATTGATTATCATTACAACCACTTTGCTGACACTGACAGCGAATAACCTACGGGCTCAATCAAAAGCGATCGAGGTCGTGGACAGCTTGCTTACCTCAAAAAGCAACCATGAACTTTTTACCGGCGCTGTCCTCATTGCCGACAGTAACGGCGTCCTTCTTTCGAAAGCCTACAATTATGCCGACCGGGAAAAGAAAATAAAGAATACTACGGATACCCGGTTCTACATGAGCCGTGCCGTTTATGGGTTTGTGGGCACGGCGATCATTCGCCTGGCGCAAGAGGGTAAACTGAAATTTACGGATACACTTAGTCAATACTTCAAAGGCATGCCCGCCGGTGATAAGATAACGTTGCACCATATGCTTACGCACTCGTCGGGTCTTCCTCACCGGGATATGCTCAAAAGAGAAGCACAGGGTATTCGCACATTCACTGATTACGTTCCTTATTTCAGAGGCGACACGTCGTATTTTAAGCCTGGTAGTACAGCCGAAATATCATCAGGCAATATCGTTTTGCTGGCAGCAATCGTGGAGAAGGTAACCGGCATGAGTTTCCAGGCGTATTTTAAAAAGACCTTCCTCATACCACTGGGGATGAAGAATACTGTTTTTGCTGGCGCCGATGCTGCCGCTTTTGCACCGCCGCAATTTGCCAAGCCTTATGCCAAATCCGATTATGGCCTCATTCACAAAGCGCTGACCATGCAAAAGGTCGATACTGATCTTTTATCGATGTGGACCAGTACTAACGATCTATATAAATTCGACAGCGCTGTTTTCTTCTGTAAAATGCTTGAGGAAGGTTTTGTAAAGAACATGATCAAAGGATATACAACAGGGCCATTGGTGGAGGGTGCTTTCTCCTATATCTGGCATAAAACGCATACCTGGTACTATACTCCCAAAGGCCGCTCTTCGACCGTGTAGGTCAATGGGGTGTTGGCAATGGCTGGTCGGTGTATCATCATTATTACCCCTCTCAAAAATACATTATCGTATTGACTACCAATTGCGACTACGTGAGTGCAGATCTGCTGAACAGAGAAATTGAAGCGTTATTTTTCCGGCACCGATAGAGCCTATTCTGGCTGCAAAGCAGCGCACATACCCGTATCAGATCAATACGCTAACTAACACACGAAAAACTATACCCGAAAACGATCACCCTTGTTATGCCCTGGCATTTATTTTGTAAGAATACTTCCACAGTAGCTGATTAAAATATTTTCAAGCGTCAATATTGCGAGCAAAAAGTGTATATTTATGGCGCGTTATGCTCCCATCTGATTAGTAAGTCTTGTTTCGTTCAACGTTAGCATCTCCACTGAAACAAGCATGTTCACAACCGCATCCTTTTATGTTCATGATTAGTTAGCCCAACCACACAGTGCTCCACAGTTCAACAGTCTACGTGTGCTATACCACAGGTCTGTAAACTCCGGATGTCCCGTGCGGTTTACTATGGCATTACTTACAGGCACTATCAAGTGCAGGGTATGTTATTGCCCTTATGAATTACACTTCTTTAATGCTGATTAGTTGTTGCATGAATTCATTATTCATGTAGTGGAATCACTTTGTATTTTTTAACACACATATATACACTATGAAAAGTAAGCTTACTATCCTTACAGTTTTATTCCTGGCCGCTACACCATTTGTACAAGCCCAGGTAGGCATTGGAACCACTACGCCCGCTGCCAGTTCAGCCCTCGATGTTACATCCACAACGAGGGGCGTATTGATCCCGCGTATGTCTTCTGCCCAAAGAACAGCTATTGCTGCGCCGGCAGAAGGCCTGATGGTATACCAGCTTAATGCACCGGTTGGCTTATGGATGTTTATTTCGGGCGCGTGGAGGCATATGAGCAGCTCCATTGAAGGTTCTACATACGGACCTAATACCGGATTTGCAGCCAATACAACAGGCCAAACATTAATTTTCGTGCTGGGCAGTGTCACAGTACCCTTCCCGAGCGCACAAAATCTCGGTGACAGTATTACTGTGAACGGCGCCAATACTGTATTTACAGTAGTTACTCCAGGCCGGTACAGGATATCTTACGGCATCAATACAACGGCGGCAGCGGTCGTAACTTCACAGGTCCTCGTCAATGGTGTTGCCAACCCGGGCCTTACTTTTACTCCGATACTTTCTGTTAGCCGGTATGCAGCCGAAGCTATTGTAACATTACCAGCCAATGCAACCATTAGTGTTACACTAACGGGTGTATTAGGCTCTATTATTTTGACCGGTGGCCAAGGTGCCGGGTTGACCATTCAAAGGGTTCAATAATTTGTTGTGCACACACTATTATTTCACCCTAAAATTGAAACAATGCGAAGTTTTTTATACGCTATAAGTTGTTTGTTGTTTTTCTCGCCGGGGTTTAGCCAGGTGGGGGCAGGCACGTTGTTCCTGCAGAACGGTGTGATATTCACCATGGACAGCCTGGTGCTAATCCCCAGCTCCAACACCAACATCACTGGTAATGTACTTGACAAGGATTACGTTTCTGTTCCGGGCTGGCCTGCCGGCTCGAAAAGCATTCAGCGAAAATACCTGCTGAATCTTCCTATTAATTACACTGGCGAAGTGGGCATTTTTTACAGCGATGCCGAATTAGCGGGTAATCCGGAAGGCTCATTACAGATCGCTTTTCGTAATGGCACCACCTGGACTACCACTGCTACCAGTACCGTGAACCCGGCCACCAACTATGTTAGTTTCCAGGCTACCGGTGTCACGTTCGACCAGGTAACCGCGACTACTGCCGGCATTACCTTGCCCATTACCTACAACAGTTTCTCAGCTTCTCTTAAAGACCAATATGTGCAGCTGAACTGGCAGATGGGCGAGGTGGATGATCTTGATAAATTCGAGATCGAGTATAGCCATGATGGCCGCAGTTGGAGCACTGCCGGCACTATCGCCGATCCCACAGGTACGATGGATTTCAGTTTCCGGCACAATGACTTAAATTTTACCAGCCGCCATTACCGGATCGTCAGTCTTGATTACAATGGCAATCGCGTTTACTCGCGCATCGTCACGGTATTCAATGGCAGCGCCGGTTCAAGTATGCGCGTGGTAAGGAGTGGCAGCAGTACGATGCTGTACTTCAATGGTCCAGCACCATCTACCGTACAGGTATATGATATGAAGGGGCAGTTGTTGCTTTCCCGCAATGTGAAACAGCAGCAAACTGAACTTACAGGGCTTATTCCCGGCACTTATGTGATTCACTATGTGGTGGAAGGACAGAGAATCAGCCGGAAAGTGCAGTTGTAGTGGAGCGTTCTGAGTCGGGAGTTCAGGACCTCTGAATATACCCCGGCTTTAGATTGTGGAGTTTTTGACACGGACTTGTTGCTTCATTATAACGGTTATCTGTAAAAATGGGGTGTATCGAAAGATGCACCCCATTTTATTTATATTTAGTGGCTGGCCAGACCGGCTGATATCTTTTAAAAAACGAATGAGGGGGGGTATAAGGGCTTTTTGCCGCTGGTGTGTCTAAGGTGTATGATACTGATATTGCCAGGCCAGCCATTAACCAATAGCGTTCATCACAAACAGGTATATATACCGGTGGAAAACCTCTACAAGCAATGCTTTCATGAGTACTTCGGGAAGTTGTTTGGTTACGCTTTTACCATTGTAAAGGACAATGCCGAGGCCAAGGATATTGTACAGTCGGCTTTCGTTAAATTATGGGAAAAGCGGGGCGAGATCAACTTTCCGGGAGCTGCACGCGCCTATTTGTATACTACCGTTTATCATCTCGCCTTAAATACTGTCAGGGACCGCAAGATCAGGGAGCGTCATCATCCGGATATGGCTCCTGCTGCTCATGTCGACAGTATCGATACTGCCCAGGAAAAAGAGATCAAAGCAAGGATCCAGCATGCTATTGATGCGCTGCCTCCGCGGTGCAGGGAAGTATTTTGCAAAAGCCGCCTGGAAGGCAAGAAGTACAGCACGATTGCTGCGGAGATGAATATTTCTGTAAAAACGGTAGAGGTACAAATGGGCAAAGCACTAAAGTTATTGCGCGAGCAACTGGCTGGCCTGGCTTCTATCTGCATCATCTTCCTATTTCTATAACCCCGGAATAAAATGTATGCTATGAATACAGCCAACCAACCTGATATGACGGAGCTGATCAGTAAATACCTGGCCGGGGAAGCTACTCCCACGGAGGCCATGCAGCTGGACGACTGGCTGACCGATGCAGGTAATGCTGCGGAGTTTCAGCGTATTGCTGCGCTCTGGCACCAATTGTCTGGCGAGACAACTCCTCAGCCGCCTGCTTCGCCGCAGGCCTGGAGTGAACTGGAACCGCTGCTGCACAACAAACCTCAGCGAGGTATCGTACGTTTCTTCTTTAACCGGTATGTGGCAGCGGCTGTTGCCGGCTTGCTTATCATTCTGTCTGTCGTCTGGTTCAATCGTAGCAGTAAAGGGTCCCAAGCGAATGATCCTGCTGCGTATGTGATGCAAACCGCTACGCAGGAAATAAAAAGCACTACGCTTCCCGATAGCACTTTCATCACGGTAAACCAACATAGCCAGGTGGCTTATGCTGCCGACTTTGGCAAACCTGATCGTCAACTCAGCTTACAGGGTGAATGTTATTTCGATGTGACGCCCGACAAGCAGCATCCATTTATCATCCAGGTCGCCGACCTGACGATCAAAGTGGTGGGCACTTCGTTCAATGTGCAGGAAATTACGACTTCCGGCCATGTAGCAGTGCAGGTGCAGTCGGGCGTAGTGCAATTGTATGCTTTGGGCAAAATGGTGACCGTTCAAAAAGGGCAATCCGGTTTTTATCATAAGGCGCTTCAGCAGTTGTATGTGGTGGATTCCATCGATATCAACAGCTTTGGGTATGCCACCAGGTCTTTTTCGTTCAATGATATTGCTTTTGCCGATGCGTGCCGGTACCTGGAGCAGGCTTTTCATGTATCCTTTGTGATGGACAAGCAGGTATTCGCCGGTTGTCGCCTTACCGCACAGTTCGACAACAAACCTCTACCCTACATTCTCGACGTGATCAATGCCACACTCAATATCAGCAGCCACCAGAAAGGAGACTCTGTCTTCATTACAGGTAACGGCTGCCATTAATAGCCATCAAAAACAATTTATTCTTATGCGCTCTTTCATTTTTATAGCCATGTTGGTGTATTGCTCTGTGCCTGTAGCTGCACAGGTTAGCAATGCCACTTTCGAAAAAAAGATCGTGCTCTCCTCTGCTTCTATCCGTATCGATTCTTTGCTGAAAGTTTTTTCCCGGCAAACGGGGGTAGCATTTTCTTTCAATCCAACTAAGGTAAAGCCATCAAAAACACTGGCCGTTTCCCGACAGTCGCAAACTCTGTCGCAGTGGTTAACGACCTTGCAGCAACAGGTCGGCATTCAACACAAGGTGGTAGGCAGTCATATCATTTTGTTTGATAATGGGCCTGCCCTCTTTCCTGCGGACAGTAAACGCGACAACAAATCTTCAACATCGTCTTCGAGGCAAACTGTTGCCAACACTCCTGCTGTGCAGCAAAAGACTGTCATTGTCATCGACAGCAGCCGTATGGCTTCTCCGGACAGATCAACATCCAGCCCATCTACTGAGCGTAAGATCGTGGATACTGTTCCAGCACAGACGCCGGTGAACCAGGCCGCAGCCAGCAAGGCAACAACTCCGGCCAGCCCGGCTACTCCCGCTTCTCAAGTGCGTGATACAGTTAGCAAAGTAGCGCCCAAGCCAACCAAGCCAGCCAAACCTGCTACGCAGCCGACAGCTTCCCGCGCAACCGACCAGTCGCAGCCTGCCGATGATGATGAATGGGCAGATGAAGCGATCCAGCTTATAGGAGGGTTTGCTCATCATAGCAGTGGAGACTTTGGAGGCCTGTTATTCGGTGCTTCGTATACCCGCTATTTAGGTCATCGTTTCTCCCTGGATCTTAATCTGCGTGGTTCAATCCATGACAATGAAATGTATTTTTCTTATCCGCATCCTACCATACCAGGTGAAACGGTAGGGAGCTCTATGCGCAGCACTACCGCCGGTGTACAACTGGGTGTAGATGCCCAATTAAGCCTGATCAGGAGCAGGCACCATGAAGTGAGGATCAGTCTGGGTGGATTTGGCAGGTATCAATCGTCCTCTGTCGATGGTTATAGCGTTTATCCTCCTATAACTTCTGGTATACCGGAAGTGGTGTACAGTATGTACAACTGGAATAAGCAGCATACTATTGCGGCAGGAGCATTGGTGCAGCTCCAGTACAATTTTACCTTCTCCAATAAATTGTTACTCGGCATCAAAGCAGGCTTACAGACAGATACGGAAGGTGATCTTATTTCGCAGGTGGGCTTATCAGTGGGGAAGCGGTTCTGAGTTTACATACAGTTCATACGGCAAGAACCGGATTTACATAAAAAACTGTACTTTCCCGAACTAAATTATACCTCTTTATGGGTTTTCTCAAAAAGCTGTTCGGGCCGAAGGAAAAAGCGGTTATTACTGATCATAATAGTTTCTGGCATTGGTTTCGAGCGCATGAAAAGCGGTTCCATGAGGTGATGATGGCCAATGATGACGTGGACAACAACTTTCTGGAAAAGCTGATGCCTGCGCTACAACAATTGAATACCCAGTTTTATTGCCTTGCAGGCCAGGAAGATGCAAACACTATTGAGCTCATCATTACAGCCGAAGGTGATATCAAATCGTTTGTATTTGTGGAAGAGTTGGTAGCAGCCGCTCCTGCTCTCCCTGGCTGGAAGTTTACTGCATTAAAACCTGCATTTGGTACAGACAAATGGAGTGTCAACATGAATGGGTACAAATTTAACCACGAAACCATCGGGTTTTACAGTAATACTGACGAAAATTACCCGGATGAGATCGAGATAACACTGGTGCATACTGATTTCAGTGAATCCAATGAAAAAGCTATTGCCAATGGCACACTCATCTATCTTGATAATACGTTGGGTGAGCTCAACGCAGCAACCCTGCTTGACGCTGTACAAGTAACCGGCTCTTGCCCATCTAATAAGGAACTGATTCCGATAAGTAAGCTGAAATCTTTTTTGGAATGGCGTGAAAAAGAGTTTGTAGAGAAATATAAGGGCAGGAGGTATAATACGGAAAACGATACTTATGGAGCTTTGGAAGCGCAGGATGCTAAAGGCCTTCCCCTCGTGGCCATCATCAACCGGGAGATATTGGGATGGGATGCCACCGCTTCACATCCCTGGATGATGGTGATTGAAATAAGCTACAGAAGTGCTAATAATGGCATGCCAGATAGTGATACGTATGCGCTCATGAGTGAATTCGAGCACGCGTTGACCCCACAACTGCCTGATGCAAATGGCTACTTAAACCTGGGACGGCAAACTTATAACAACACCCGTACTATTTACTTTGCCTGCCATGAGTTTAGGCATGCTTCGAAAACGGTGGCGGCAGCGATACTGAACTACAACGGCAGGTTATCTATCTCTTACGATATTTATAAAGACAAATACTGGAAGACGATGAACCGCTTCCGTTAAATGGTAAAATAACCTGTTCCTTAGAACAGGTTATTTTTTTTCAATAAGGCTGCGGCCTCTATCAGCATAGCTCCGCTCACCTGGATCGTCATTTCAGTTTCGGTGCCGGGCTTGTTTTTCCAATAGCTTCCAAACAATACTACCGGCTTACGCGTGCCCACATACCACAACAACTCGAAGTTGTTTTTGAGGTAGGCTATGTAGCGCTTCTTATAAGCTTCCGACAGATCGGGATGCAATATCAGGTTGGTAAAGTAGCGCACAAAGATGCCTTTGAACAGTCCGCCATCGCCACCTCCTTCATCACGCAGCAGGCGATCGGCCGCATTGGTGAGGGTGTTATCAGATAAGGTAAAGTTGGCTGCTTTCATGGCATCGTTGAGGTAGACGGGATCTTTTGTAATGTTGTAGAGTTCCAACGCTGCGCCGATAAAAGTTCCCTGGTTGTAGGTAAACTTCCAGGTACTGCGCAGGCCGTCACCATTGGCATTGATTCCATCATACACCCATCCTGTGCCAGCCTCATACAAACTGTCTTTTATCCAGGTATATATCTTTTGGGCCCATTGCAGGTCATCGGCTTGTTTAAATTCCTGGTATAAGCGGGCAGCCAGGATACAAGCCGGCGCATTGGCAGGCGTGTTCTTATAGGCTGGCATGGCTTTGCGCCAGGCAATGCCGCCGCCCATATTGGTGTTCCAGCCGGTCTTGATGTCTGCCCATACCTGATCGACACCGGTTTTGAATTTGGCATCGTTGGTTGCTTTCCAGGCACGCAGCATGGCCAGCCCATTCCATTCCATATCATCATAGAACTCATTGAGGAAAGTGTTGTTGTTCTTTTGCTTCACGCCCACCATCCAATCGTCCATCGTAGTACGGTATTTAGTATCATTCGTGCGAACGTAGGCATCCACCAGCACATCCAACGCGTGGGCCTGGGGCCAGTAATGAAATTCTATATTGCCGTTGCTGGTACGGTTGAAGTATTTGCCAGATGGATTCCAGAAGTTGAGTAGCAGAGAGCTGCTGCTGCTGTCGGCAGCGGCACTCCAGTTTACCTCGTACCGGTCGATCCCGCTCTGATCACCTCCTATCACCACATCTTCATAGTTTTTTGCACAGCCCGGCAGTAGCCATAGTACTGCACAAGCCCATATTATCAATCGCTTCATGCTTGTTGGTTTAGTGTTCGTTATTTAATCACCACCTGGTGTGTGTAGGAGCCGCCAGTGGTGAAGTTGACGATGATGTCACAGTTCTTATTGTCTGCTTCGGTCTGGAACTTATAGCAGTAGTTCCACTGATCGTTGTTGGCTATTTTATTCAGGAACCAATAGGAAGCCGGCGAGCCGCTGGTGGGGCGTTGGTTATCCGCATTGCTGCTGCCCATCCATTCAAAGCTGTCGGCGGTTCCATCATTTACTTTTAAGCGGAACTTGTAGCGCTCATCCCTACCCCAGCTTTCCTGCCTGAAGACGATCGACTGGTTCTCTGCTTTCCATATTCCGTTGGCCGTGTAGTTGAGGTTGAACCAGATCGTGTTGTTGGGTGCAAACCACAAACCTATTTCTTTCACCTCTGTCATCGTTACGGATGCATTGTTGAAATCGAGGTTGATGCGGTATACTTTGGTGGCGCCGGCAACAGTGGTAGTGCCACCTTCTTTCAGGTCGCCGCCACTGATGGAATAGGTAGTTGGCGTACCCGTGTTGCGGTCAGCAAAGTTGTAGGTACCGGCTTTCAGGGAAGTGTATATCTCAAATATGCCGTTGGCGACCTGTTTCAACTTAGCAGCACTGGCCAGCGTGGCGCCAGCTTCAGTAGCCGTTCCCGTTAGGAAAACATCGGCGGGCAAAGTGGCAAAACCTGCAGGGCGTTGTAATTCGATCGTACGTGTTACTGCTGCCTTTACTTCATTGATACCTTTGGAAGAGTATACTGTCCATTTCAGCTTACCCGTGCCCAGTGATGGAATGCCCGCGAGGCTCGCTACACTGTTCAGCGTTTTGTGGGTTACTGTAGCTCTGTTGTATACTCCACCGTTGTCGCTTACCATTTTGTATACCGGTTTGCTGAAATCGCCGCCTTCTTTATCGAAGGCTATTTCATACATCACCAGCCCTCCGTCTTCTGCCTTGGCCTGCTCCCATTCAAATACCACACTGGCAGAGGTGGCAGGTTGCAGTTTTACAAAACGGTTGTCTTCGGGTGTGAAGATGTTCTTCACGGCTGTTACGGCCGTATGATCGAGGTTCTTGTCTTTTTCACAACCCATGAAGGCCAGCAGCGCCAGGCTCAGGGTCATATATTGTAGCATGATCTTTTTCATATTGAAAGCATTTTAGTGTTCGTGATAGTTTACCAGCTATTGTTTTGGCTGAGGTTTTTATTGAGGTTGCGTTCATCGCGCGGTACTGCCCACAGGTAATGTTTGGCAGGATCAAAGCTGCGCTGGTTGACGCGAATATAACCGTTGTCGATACTGGGCTCACCATATTTGGCGCCGTGTACCCATCCATTCAATACTGTTTCGGCTGTTTTCCAGCGGCGGATATCGAAGATGCGCAAACCTTCAAGGGCGAGTTCGGTGCGGCGCTCGCGGCGAATAATCGCGGTGCGTTGGTCGGCCGTCCAGGCTGCATTGAAGTTCAGCGCGTCGGCTTCTGTGAAGCCAGCCCGTACGCGTAATGCGCGGACCGTTTGGTTCCATACATCGGTCGTCAGTTGGTTCAATGCATTCTTTGCTTCTGCATACATCAGCAGGATGTCTGCATAGCGTATCAACATCAGGTTAAGGCCTGAGTTGAAGTTATTGATCGATGTAGGGTCGTAGTATTTGCGTATGTAATAGCCCGTGGGCGAGCTTACGCTGCCAGGCACATACTCATCGAGTTTTGTGCTGGCCGGATCACTACCCGGTTTGATATAAATGGTCTGGATGCTATTGTCCGGCTTTTTCCATTTGTAGTTGTGGCACACGATGGAATACGTGAGGCGTGGATCGCGGTTGTTATAAGGATTGCTCTCATCATAACCGGAAGCTGCTTCTTTGACTCCCTTACCATTCAGCATGATGTAATCATCTACCAGCTCCTGCGTAGGCGCCATTGAATTGAGGCGGGCACCAACAGCCAGCGGGGCCAGGTCGAAGAACACATTGTAGGTGCGTGACTCAGGTACAAACTGCAGATCGAAGACCACTTCGTTGTTGTATTCATTCTGCGGCAGGAACAATCCTTCATAGCTGTTGAAGAGGCTATAGGTGCCCACTGTATTGCCGGTAATGAATGGCTCAGCTGTGTTGATCACCTCCTGCCAGCGGCCTTCGTACAGCAAGGCGCGCGCTTTAAGCGCCAGTGCAGCACCCTTGGTGATGCGTCCACGATCGCCTGCGGCATATTGTGTATTGACAGGTAATGTGGTGGATGCCTCATCCAGTTCTTTCAATACAAAATCTACCACCTGCTGGCGTGTTGTACGGGTAATGGTTTGTGATTCGGTGACGGATATATCCTTATCGAATAAAGGCACGTCACCATACCAGGTATACAACTGGAAGTACTGGTAAGCTCTTATTACCCTTGCTTCCGACTTCATCCTGTTCTTCAGGGCTTCGTCGAAGGCTGGTACCCTGTCGATATTTTCCAATAAGATGTTGCAGGTTTTGATGCATTGGTAGCGGCCGTTCCATTCGTCTTTGAAGCGTGGCAGGGAAGCATCGGCCAACCCGGAAGCGATGGACGTTACACCTTGCTGATCGCCACGGCCACTGTAGGCATTGTCCGACAAGCCTTCGTTGTAAAAGAAGGTGGCGGCGCCAAACATTTGTCCGTACGCTGTATTGAGCACTGTGGACGCTTTTTCGGTCGAGGTCCAGTAGGTGGCATCCGTGAAGCGGTCGGTAGGTACCAGGTCCAGCTTCTTACAGGATGCGATCACCAATAGCAACAGCAGCGCAAGTCCGTTAAGTTTTATTATCTGTTTCATATAGCCATCGTTATTTAAATGTGATATCTAAACCAATTCCATAGAATATAGGTGTGGGATAGTTGCGGCCGCTGTTGGCACCGCTGTTCGCCATATTGCTGCTGAACTCCGATATTTCGGGATCAACAAACTTTACACCGGCTACCGTGAGCAGGTTCTGTCCCACCAAGAAGAAGCGTGCTTTTTGCATGCCCGCTTTTTGTATCCACTGCGTAGGTAATGAATAACCGATCTGCAGGTTCTTCAGACGTGCATAGGCTGCATCAAACAAATACAGATCAGACCCACGGCGGAAGTTGTTGGTATTGGAAGGACTGTTCACTGCTGCCAGCCGGGGGAACTTCGCATTGGGGTTGATAGGTGTCCAGTAATCAAGCTGGTGTTGGTACATTACCTGTCCGTAGTTGTAGTGGAAAGGTTCTATCAACTCGCCACGCAGGAACATATCGCGTTTGCCTACGCCTTGTATAAAGATGGATACATCCAGCTGTTTCCAGCTCACTGCATAGTTGAACCCGAACGTGTAGCGGGGAAATGGATGGCCCAGTACAAACTTATCGCGGTCGTCGATGATGTTGTCCTTATTGCGGTCTACATACCGGATATCGCCGGGGCTTACCGTGATGCCTGTTGGCGTTGGCCCATTCTCGATGTCATCGAGGTTTTGGAAATAGCCATCGCGTTTGAGGCCGATGTAGGAGTTGAAGGGTAATCCTTCTTTCAGGATCACCTGCATTTCATCGGCGCCGGTAATGCGTTCGTTACCCTGGAAGGATACGACTTCGTTGCGGCTGTCGGCAATGTTGAATCCAAACGTATGGTTGAAGTTTCTGCCAGGCAGGCGATAATTCACGCTTAGCTCCCACCCTTTGTTGCGCACTTTACCGGCGTTATAGGTTGACACTGCTCCTCCATACAAACCCGGAATGGCAGGCGGTATGAGGATATCACTGGTAAGCTTGTTGAAGTAATCGAAAGATACCTGCAGTTTATCTTCCAGGAAGGTAGCGTCTACACCGGCATTGAATGTAGCTGCTTTTTCCCAGCGCAGGTCGGGATTGGCAAAGGTGAAGCCAGTGCCTGATACCGGTTGATTATTGAACCCGTAGGCATTGTTGAAGTTGAAATAGGTGGTCTGAAACTGATAGTTGCCTACGCTCTGATTGCCCAATACACCATAAGAGCCACGCAGCTTCAGTGAACCAATATTATCCCGGTAGCTTTGGAGGAACTCCTCTTCCGTCATGCGCCAGGAGGCCGCCACTGAAGGGAAGAAACCCCAACGCAGGTCTTTCCTGAACTTGGAGGAACCGTCATAGCGGAAGTTGAACTCAACAAAGTATTTGTCGTTGTAGGAATAGCCTGCACGGCCAAATACAGAGTTGAGGCTGCTTTCGGCTGTACCGCGGTTCGTGTTGAAGGACGCTGCCGGATCAATAACGGTACCTGTAGTGGGTGTTCCCAACTCGTTGTCGTTGTACTTGGTGTATAAGGCGTTTTCCTTATTGGACACTGTTTCATTGGAATAACCTACCAGTGCATTAACGTGATGATCTCCAAATCCCTTTTGGTATTCCAATATGGCTTGTGTGTTGAGGAAAAGATTTTTTGCACTACGGTCATTCGTATTCCGGTCTGCGCCATAGATACCTTTGGGAAAGAAATTCACCTGCTTTACGCGCTCATACATGTGGAAGGCAGACAGGTTGCCACCAGCCACGCCTTTCAGCTTCAGCCCATCAATAATATTCAGCTCTGCTGTGATGTTACCGAATATATGATCGTCATCACGTGTGCGGTATCCACCCTGCTCCAGAATGCCGAGGGGATTAAACTCTGCCAGCACATCATTGGTGAGGTAGCGCCCCTGCTCGTCTTTCATGTCATAATAGGTGGGCGTTCTGCCTGCATCTACGATAAGGGTTGATGTACCAAATGAATGTTCTTTGATATCCTGGCGTGAATAAGCCAATACACCTGTCACTTTCAGTTTGCCTACTTCTGTTGTGAGGTTAAGCCGCGCGTTGTAACGCTTCAGGCCATAGCCTGGTCCTACGAGGTTGCTTTCCTGGTCGATATATCCCAATGACAAGAGGTACGTAGTTTTATCATTGCCGCCCGACACGCTGAGGTTATGGTTTTGCTGCAATGCGTCCTGCAGGATGCCATCGAGGAACCACTCTTTACTGCCTTCGTCTTTATAAGCACGTATCTGCTCCGGTGTGTACATGGGCTGCAATCCTGCATTCACCAATGCTTCATTGCGCAGCAGGGCATTTTCAAAGCTCTCTACCGGTTTATAGAATATTTTGGGTTGCTGTATACCCACCATCCCATTATAAGTAACGATTGCACGGGTATTCTTCTTTCCTTTCTTGGTGGTAACCAGTATGACGCCGTTGGCGCTTCGTGAGCCATAGATAGCAGCACTACCCGCATCTTTCAATACGGAGATATTGTCGATATCTGAAGGATTCAACTGGTTGAGGTCGCCACCAGCAATGCCATCGATCACTACCAGCGGGGTATTGTCATTGAGCGAGCTTACACCACGGATATTTACATTGATGGGTGCGCCAGGCTCGGAATTACGCTGTTGGATAATAAGGTTAGGCGCAGCACCCTGCAAGGATTGTGTGAGGTTAACGCTTGGCTTTCCTTCCAATGCAGCAGAGCGTATCTGGTCTACTGCACCTGTGAGGCTAATGCGGCGCTGGGTACCATAACCCACCACCACTACTTCTCCGAGGCTGGCTTCGATCGGCTTGAGGCTTACCTGCAGGTTCGATCCTGTAATTGCAATCTCTGTGCGCTCATAGCCTACATAGCTGATGACCAATGTGCCTTTTGCCTCCGGGAGCTTCAGAGAGAAGCTACCATCGTCGCGGGTAGTAGTAACTATGCTGCTGCCTTTGAGCTGCACCGTGGCCCCGGCAACAGGCACTTGTTTTTCATCCAGCACTTTACCGGTGATCTCCACCTCGGGCGCCAGCGATACTGTTGCCTCTGCAATAGCTGTAAAGCGCTCCCGCTTCTCCGGCTTCAGTAATATATTCTTACCTACCTGCTCAAAGTTGATACGCAGGGGCGCAAATATTTTTTGCAGGGCCTGGTCGAAATCCGTTTCGCGGATGCGCAGGGAGAGTTTTTGGGAAAGATCCAGCTCATCGTTGGAGTAGACAAACAATGATCCTGTTTGTTTTTCCAACTGGCCAATGACCCATTTGAGGTCTTTGTCTTTGCAGACCACACTTACTTTTTGCTTTTGCTCTTTCCAGGCAGGTGGTGTGTCCCGCGTTCCGGCATACAGGCTCATGGTGGCCATGATGCATAGGGCAACAACAGCGGGTAGCAGTCGTAGTTTCATACGCAAACGTTTAGTTATAGTGATTCAATCGTCAATTTCATCTCCCAATAACAATGAGGGAGTCGGATACCGTATAGGTAAATGCTTTGGTTTTACTGAGGTAATTCAATATTTCTGCCGGTGTACGGTTGGCAAACTTGCCGGTATAGCGGTATGTTCTCAACCGCTGATCGCGGAACTGTACTGTTTTGCCATAGTAGCGTTCCAATGCCAGGGCTATGTCGCCAAGTGTAACAGCATCAAACAACAGCACGCCATCTATCCATGCTTTATCGGCCAGCGCATCGGTTTCTTTCACTTCTACATTGCCAGAGCGTGTGTTGTAGACTGATTTTTTATTAGGTGTTAAGTACACCGTATCGGGCTTGCGCGTGCCGGGTATAAATGCCACTTTACCGGTTGCTACTGAGGTAGTGATCTCCTGTTGTGTTTTATAGGCACTGATATCGAACGAGGTACCCAATACCTGCACCGCTCCTTTTTCCAACTGTACAATGAATGGCTTCTGCGGATTGCGTACTACTTCAAAGAATGCTTCTCCTTCGAGGTAGAGCTCCCGGCGGGATGTAGCGAAGTGGCGCGGGTATTTCAATTTGCTATCGGCGGCCAGCCACACTTTACTGCCGTCTGGCAACACGATAGATGACCGGATGCCTTTGGGGTTATAGGTCTCCACCCACTCTACTGCAGGCTGTTGTCGTTTATGAAAGAATAGCCAACCAGCGGTTATTACAATACCCAACACAGCTGCCGCCACCGCCATGCGTTTCCAGGAAGAGAAACGACGTACGGGTACTTCATCTATATCTTCAACAGGGACGGTTGTAGCCTGATTTATTTTTTGCCAGGTAGCCGAAAGGGCCTTTTCCACATCGGCAGTCTGGTTGACTGTCTGTTGTTGCCAGTACCGTTTGTATTGCTCATATAAGGGAAGGAACTCCGGGTGGGTGGCCAGCGTGTCTTGCAGCAGCGCTTCCTCGTGGGGCAATGCGTTGCCAGACAGCACTTTGGTGACCAATAGCAGGAAGTTGTCTTTGTCCATCATATAGCAGCCGGGGATAAAATCGTTAGCCGGTATCTATAAGGACACAATTTGGAAATGGATTACTTACAAGGGTTGAAAATATTTTTTGGGAAGGCAACAAGGCATTGAGGCACAAAGGCATCGAGAGAAAACCCAATATTATGAAAGGAAGATGCTTACCAGGGCGACCTGGAGCAGGACATCCGGCATGTCGGATTGTTGGGTATTGTTATGGTCTTCGGTCAATACTTTACGGAGTTTTTTGACGGCTCTGTATAATTGGGTCTCTACGGTGCGGGGCGATATATCGAGGATGGCGGCTACTTCCTTGTATTTAAGGCCATCTTCCCTGACCAACTTAAATACCTGCTTGCACTGCTCCGGCAGTTGCTCTACTGCCTGGTTGAGCTGGTGCTGCAATTCGCGGAAAGCCATGTCTTCTTCGGGATTGTAAGCGCTGGAAAGGATGGTAACATTGTCGGGGCTTACTGTTACATTCCACAGGGAATGGCGGCGCAGGTGATTATAGCACTGGTTCTTGACGGCTACGAAGAGAAAGACTTTCAGTTTTTCGATGAGCAGGATGTCTTCTTTTTTCTGCCACAGTTTTACAAACACATCGGAGACGATCTCTTCCGCTACAGGACGCAGCTTTACCATATCTACCGCAAAGCTGACGAGGTGCAGGTAGAAATGGCGGAACAGGTTATCGAATCCACGTTCATCTCCCCGGGCAATTTGTTGTTGCCAGGCAAGCAATATGTCTTCAGGCAGTTCAGACATTACTGTAAATATGCAAAACTTCCTGTTTCCAGCAAAATCCTTATAGTTCGGGCCTAAGCGGGCGTTGCCTGATGCTCGTACATGTATCTGCCGGTGAGGGAATTGGAAGCTTGCAACAGGTCCTTAGGTGTTCCTTCAAATAATACCTGGCCACCTTTGGTTCCTCCTTCCGGGCCAAGGTCGATGATCCAGTCGGCATTTTTAATGATGTCCATGTTGTGCTCGATGATGAGCACCGTGTTGCCACTATCGACCAACCGGTTGATGATCTCCAGCAGGTGGCCGGTATCCGACATGTGGAGACCTGTGGTAGGTTCGTCCATTACATAGATACTGCCTTTTTTGTGCAGCTCTCCAGCCAGTTTGATACGCTGGCATTCTCCACCAGATAATGTACTCAGCGGCTGGCCTAATGTGAGGTAATCCAATCCTACATCGTGCATAGCTTTCAGCTTGCGACGTATATCCTTGTGCTCAAAGAAATGCAACGCCTGGTGCACCGTCATGGTGAGTGCTTCTGAAATGTTCTTACCGTGGTAGGTATATTGTAGTACTTCTTCTTTGAAGCGTTTTCCATTACAGGTTTCGCAAACCGTGCGGATAGGTTCGAGGAAGGCAAGGTCGGTGAAGATGAATCCCAGTCCATGGCATTCGGGGCACGCACCTTTGGAGTTGAAACTAAAGAGTGAGGGACTTACTTTGTTGGCCTTGCCAAACAGTTGCCGTATATCATCGAGTATACCTGTATAGGTGGCTGGATTGGAACGAATGGACGCTCCTACGGCCGATTGATCGATGACGATGGCTTCCGGATGCTGTGACAAGAATACGCCATTGATGAGTGAGCTTTTCCCTGAACCTGCTACACCGGTTACCACGGTGAGCACACCTGTAGGGATGTTGACTGAAATGTTTTTGAGGTTGTGCAGGTTGGCATTTTTAACCGGCATCCATCCTGTGGGTGCGCGGAAGTTGTCTTTGATGGCCGTTTGCCTGTTCATGAATTTCCCGGTAAGGGTTGGCGCCTGCAACAATCCTTCTACCTCTCCTTCGTATACGATGCGTCCTCCCTGCTCTCCTGCTTTGGGGCCTACGTCTACAATGTAATCAGCGATCCTGATCACATCGGGATCATGCTCCACTACGAGAATCGTATTGCCTTTATCGCGCAGCTTGATCAATAGCTCATTGAGCCGGTGCACATCACGGGGATGCAACCCTATACTGGGCTCATCGAATATATACAGCATATCGATGAGGCTGCTGTTGAGGTGCTTGACCATTTTGATACGCTGCGACTCTCCACCCGATAGTGTAGCTGTTTCACGATCCAGGCTCAGGTATCCGAGTCCAATATCGTCGAGGTGTTGCAACCGCATCACCAATGAATCGACCATCGGTGTTGCTATCGGGTCTTTGATTTTTTCAATGACTTTGATCAAGGCCGAGACTTCCATAGCAGCCATCTCTGCGATGTTCTGACCGTTGATCTTACAACTAAGGGTGGCCTGACTAAGCCGTGCTCCATGACACAGCGAGCAGGGACCCGTCTTTAAGAATCGCTCTACTGAATCGCGTGTTCTATCGGCCATCTCGCTACTGTCTTTCTGAATGTACATCCTGTTGAACCGGGCCAGCAGTCCTTCAAAGTTTACATTGATGGGTATATTATTATCGAGCGTGGTTTCGAATTTGGAATGGCCATACAGGAAGGTATTCCACTCTTCTGCTGTGTAATCTTTCAACTTCTTATCATTGGGCAACAGTCCTGAATACACAAAGTTTTTCCAATACCAGGAGCCTACTGCGAAAGTGGGAAAGAGAATGCCACCTTCATTCAGTGACTTTGACATATCAACCAATTTATCCAGATCCGGTTCTACTTTGTATCCTAATCCTTTGCACTCCGGACACATGCCTGTGGGATCGTTAAAAGAGAATACATTGGAATAGCCCACAAAGGGCTGTCCGATGCGGGAGAACAGCAAGCGCAATACGGAATAGATATCAGTGATCGTACCCATCGTGGAACGGGAGCTGCCACCCAGCCGTTTCTGATCTATCACGATGGCCGTGGACAGGTTTTCAATGGCGTCAGCTTCGGGTTGACTGATCCTGGGCAGGCGGTTCCGAATGAACATGCTGAAGTTCTCGTTCAGCTGACGTTGGGCCTCCGCACCAATCGTGTCGAACACAATGGATGATTTGCCTGAACCTGAGACGCCGGTGAAGATGACGATCTTCCGTTTAGGAATGGAGAGGTCGATATTTTTCAGGTTGTTCTCTCTCCCACCCCTGATATGAATATATTCCTGCTGCATGGTTATCTCTTTTTAGTTACTGCAAAATGCACCAATAGGTGTTTCTTTTTCCTGTGTACACGGATTGTTTTGCCGCTCAAATGGATTTATTGGGGGCACGGTTTGTTTACTATTGTTGATACCGCTTAACTTGTAAAAAAATAATGCCTTGATCACCGCTCAACCAGATATTACCATTACCCCCTTGCCGGGTGTGAACGTGATCTCCGCACGGATACAGCAGCAGCATGAATCGCAGTTCCCGGCTACCAAAACGGGGCCGATATTGGACATGTACTTCTCGCTGCAGGGGCATAGCAGCGCGCTCAACACTATTGATGGCGCAACATGCAAGATTGGCAGTAACCATCACGGCATTGTATATACTCCTTCTTTCGATGGGCATTACACGATCAAAGGGGTGCATACCGACAGTTTTTGCGTGGAGATGGAAGCCGACTATTTGTCGAGGCTGATGGCAACAGATATAGAATGCCTGAAGCGGTTCTGGGGAAAAGTGGCGCTGCAGCAATCTGTAGAAATATCCTCCATCCCGCTGGAGATAACGCTTCCTCAAAAGCAGGTGATCATGGATATGCGTCGTTGCCGGTATACCGGACATATGAGGGACCTGTACCTGGAATCGAAAATAGTAGAGCTATTTTTGCTACAGGTGGAGCAGGCAGACAAGTTGGCGGGCAACAAGGGCAGTTCCTTGTCCACACCAGATCAGGAACGATTATATGCTGCGCGTGATTTTGTGAAAGGGCACCTGTTTGAGCCGATTACTTTGCTGCAGGTGGCCCGCCATTGTGGATTGAATGACTTTAAACTCAAGAAGGGTTTCAAGGAATTGTTTGGCACTACCGTGTTTGGCTACCTCAACGAGCTTAAAATGGAATATGGGCGACAGCTATTGCTGGAATCCTCCTGCACTGTATATGAAGTTGCTTATACACTGGGCTATAATGACCCTTATAATTTCTCCAAGGCGTTCAAAAAGTATTTTGGATATATGCCCGGCAAGCTGAAGAAATAACGGAGCTATTTTATAAACCCGTCTTCTGCCTGAACCAGATCAGGACTACCAATGTAATGATAGAAAGTAATGTACCCACCGGCAGGTACCATAGTGTTAAGACGGCGATGATCAGTCCCAGTTTATAAGCCCAGGATTGTCCGCTCAGTAACCCATACAGGAATACCAGCCACACCAGGCCATACACAATAAATACAGGCCCCAGCTTGAATACGTTTACCTGTAGTTTGTAGAAGAAGTTGGCCCAGGGGCCGGGCTTTTCAGAACCGATGTATTTTCCTTTGAGCATAACGAAGATACCGTCGAGCAGCATGAAGCCGCCGTTGATGAAAGCGATGATGGCCAACAGGATTTTCATGGCAGTAGTTTGCTGCCTGAAGATAAGGAATTACTTTGTCCAGGCTGTGCCCGTCTGATCATAATGCTTCATTTCTTCAATATTGTTATAGAATGGCTTTACGAGGTTGAAGAATGGGCCGAACTCTTTGCTCTTCCGGAAGCCCTGTAAATGTTCTTCCTTACTGGTCCAATGGATAATAACCATGTAATGGTTGGGCTCGTCATTACCGTGTAGCACCCGGTATTCAAGGCAATAAGGTGATGCCTGTAAGTGTTTACCCGCTTCTGCGTAGGCCTTTTCAAAAGCTTCGCTTTTGTCCTGTGAAATATTGTACCGGATAATTTCTACTGAAAATGTCTTGTTACTCATAGTTGGTGATTGATGATGAGAAGAGGATGCCGGTATACCTGTATTACTTACCAGTAATAGTAGAGCCAGTAATGTTTTTAACAGCATATACTTATTTTTATACCGGCAAATTTGCGGACAGGTTTTTGCTCCGGCAATACCTTACCAAAAAGTAGGTTCCTTTTTATACACCCATCCTATCATGATACAGTTAAACAATAAAACCTATACCTGTCCGGTGGACATTACGCTGGAGTTCATCAGTGGCAAATGGAAACTGCTGATCCTCTCCCACCTGCACCAGTTTGAACGGAAGAGTTATAGCGCCATCAAGGAAAACCTGCCCGGCATTTCCGAAAAGATGTTGAGCCAGCAGTTAAAGGAACTGGAAAGGGATAAACTGATAGAGAAGGAAGTACTTTCGAAAAAGCCGCTCAGAGTAGAATACTTTCTAAGTACAGACGGGAAGTCTCTATCGCCCTTGTATGAGTTCATCAGCAAATGGGGAATCGACTACCTCAAAAAGCATGGGATCGATTACCTGAAGGACCAGCATTTGTATAAATAGTATTTATCCTATCGCAACGCCTACACATAAAGTGGCAATAACGAGTCCATGAAGAATCGCAGACAGCAAATACTCTTTCCCTTTCACTACGGTCTGATAAAAGTTATACGCAAAAAGAAAAACGCAGGCAGGAATGAATATCAAAAGGCCCAGGATAATAAACAATGGGGGTGAACAGGGACCACCATGATCAGCTATACTCAACAAATACAGTAGTAAAAATGATACTACATAGAATAAAGCTGTTTTTCCTATTTTCTTTGTTATTAACATCTTCTTTCTCCGTATATTTTTTTGACTACTGTGCCGCTGCCTTCATTGGGCTTCAATATTAAAACGCCCTCCTGCTTCTGTACCTGGTCTGCTTTCTGTGTAGTTTTAATTATGATGTTCAATTCATAATCCTTATTCTTCCAAATCTGCATTGGCTGGGGTTTCTCTGTTGCATCAGGCTTGCTCAACGTAAATTTCGTCATGATACCATTGATCTTTATAAAAGCAATAGTATCCCTATCATCTGCATATATATACTTCTTCTCAGCAAGCTCCTTTTCACTTTCAGCAAAATACCCAGCACAGCCATTGATTTCGGATGGGAGTTCTGTAAAGGCATCCATGGGCGTTTTCTTTGAAGCGCCATCAGAAAACACAATGATCTTTTCGCTCTTTCCGCCGGGCGCATCCTGACAGGCAACCAATAACAAACAGGCTGTCATCAGCCAGGCAGATCGTATTATGATTTTCTTTACGGTCATTTTCGGGTTGAGTAATTATGCCCGCACAAAATAATGCTCAATACGCGATTCCACAATTTCTGGCAGCCTGGATTTGTTAACCTTGTACAAAACATGTGTGAGGCATGTGTCAACCATGTGTGAAACGGGCCCTTTCACCAATGAACGACACATGCCTGACACATGGTTGACACATGTCTCAAATTATAGTCAATTGAATGTCTGGCACTTATAATTGAGCTTAAAGTGGAGCTTTTGCGCGCTATTTTAGCACCTCCAACTCCAGTTTTACGTCTTTTCCTTCAAAAAACAAGGGAATAGCTTCGAGACCGGGCACAAAGTTGAACACGCGCTCACCCGTGGTGGGTAGCTGTTGTATGAGCTGGTTAGCGTTTAGTTTTACGGTTGCTTTTGGCTTTTTGATGGTCATTGTACGTTTACCGATTCCCTGCACTTTCTCTCCTGTAGGTGAGATCATTGGAAAGATCACCCGCACACTCTCTTTAGAGATATTGCCTTTGTAAGCAAAAGTGAATTTTACTTTATTGGGGGTGAATGTATAAGATACCATGCATTGTATTTCGCCAATAGTGGGTGATTGCTGGCTACCATCAACAAGCCTTGAACTTACTGTGATCACCGTTTCTTCATTTACTGTTTTTTCCTGCATGATTGCTGTGAGATCACAGATATTGCTGTACCATGTGTTGCCCAGTTTCATTTCTATCCGTGGTGTAAGGCATATCGATAATGGATCATTGTCTACCTGCATATTTCCAGCTTCATAGAGTTGGTATTCGTTCATGCTGGCTGTCAACAAAGGGCCGGTAGCTTCATGCCACAGCATGGTAATTGCACCACCGGTAGCATGGCCGTTTTTCGTTTTCTTGTATTCCCGGTCATAGGCTGTCACCGTAGCGCGGTAGCTACCTCTGCTGATAAGCCAGGTTTGAATATCTGTAAAGAAACGGGCGCGATAGCTATCTTCCCTTGGCAGCATCAGCCTCAGTTCATCGGTATTTAGCTTCATTGGCTCTCGATCGAGAATGGTGGTAAGCGCTTTGATATGGGTAAAGGTATGATGCACGCTGGGCGGCACCTTGTGTGATCTATAATGCAAACCTGCATAGAGCAATCCATCGTGTGTACACTGTTGCAACAGTTGTGTATTTTGCAATGCCACGTCATAAAACGTCGAATCACGATCTGCCAGCAACGCATAAGCAGGCTGGCAACCATCGGATGTTCTGCTGCCCCAATAAGTCCATTTATAGTTACGGGTTCCCCAGCTATTGTCCCAACCACCATCGGGCAGCATGAACTCCATGTGGGCCTGTAAGGAACGTATTACTACCTCTAACACTTCTTCATCTTTTGTCATCAGCCCATACATCACCAGCGAAGGCAGTGATTCTTCCACGTTGTAACCGAGATCAACAGAATAACATCCATTAGGACTGGGCTGGTAGTAGGGATCACCTTCGCCAAAGAGCAAACCATCTTTCTTGGTAAAGAATGACAATGCCTGATGTGCCAGTTCTCTTCCTTTTACTTTGTAGGGTTGATGGTCCAGTATTTCTCCCAGGAATGTTAATCCATAGGACGCTGTGATGGGATAATTGATATTGCCGTAGTCGATGGTAAAGGTATTGTATACGTAATCGCCTGCTTTTTTGAGGCGCGCTCTCAGCTCCTGCTTAAATGTTTCATCGAGTAAATCTCCATGGTAATGTAGCGCATCGCAAAGAGCAATGATGGAAAATATGGTGGTGCCCTTCCAGGCGCCTTTTACGGGCTCGTTCAGCCAGGAACCGTCTTCCTGGCTTACGTTCTTTTCCATCCAGCGGTAAAGTTGTTTAGCGCCATCTACATAGCGGACATCTTTGGTTTTAGCAGCCAGGTGAAGGAATGGATAGATCGTGTCTCCTACTCTTCCGTGCACTATTTTGTAGGTGGGACACAGGATGCCTCCATATTCTTTACGGGAAGCATCTGTCACTTGCAAGTTCAGCAGGGTTTGTCCCCACAGGCGCACCAACTGATCACTGAGTGTATATAGATCATTGGCAACGGGTGACTGCTGCCAATCGAGCGAAGCGATACCATGGAGGCTGGCCAGCAAGCCTGTGCCGCCCATCGCAGTTGTCTTAATAAATTTTCTACGAGAGAACATATGGCTCAAACGTTATTGCTTTGGAATAAAGATAAAGGATTCAGTTGTGTGAAATTATTTAATAGTCCGTTCATGTACTTCCTGCCCTTCATTGATGACTTATTACTAAATTGTTTTATTCTTTCACCTTAAAACGACTGCTTATGACTTTCAAGGATGCCATCAGCTGGTTTGAGATCCCTGCCGTTGACCTGGACAGGGCGCAAAAGTTTTACGAAGCGATCTTCGAAACGCAATTGATCCCTATGGACACTCCCAACATTCAAATGCGGATGTTTCCTGTTGCAGACATGATGACTGGTATTGGAGGTGCTATTTGCAAGGCTGAAGGTTTTTACAAGCCTTCCGCTACCGACGGCCCTTTGATCTACCTTAATGGCAACCCGGATGTTCAGAACGTGCTGAACAGGATCGAGGCTGCCGGCGGTAAGATCGTTGTTCCTAAAACAGAAATATCCCCCGAGTACGGTTTCATGGCTGTGTTTATCGACACGGAAGGCAACCGGATAGGCTTGCATAGCATTCCTCAATAAGTACAACCAATGTTGCTGAAAGCAACGGAATAGAACTGCGAGGCTACAAGCCTCGCAGAGCAAAAGCGGGACCTGCTGTCCCGCTTTTTTGTTGATGGGCTATCTTATTGAATGATCAGTTTCTTTGTTGCTGTTTTTTGATCATCGCCTGTTATACGGATCGTATATATGCCTGGCTTCAGGTTGTTGACATTGAGTGAAGTTTTGATGGTTGACTGATAGACCGGCCGACCAGCTACATCAAGGATCGCCAACTTACCGGGTGCCGGCGCTTTGATCGTAACCGCGCCACGGGAAGGATTGGGGAACACCTGTATGGCTGTAAGGTCATTTTCAGGATCATCGCTTTGGGCAAGACTGCTGGCATTGGTAACAGTGCCTACAGATGTCCAGTTGAATGCTTCCCAGCCGCCGATAGTTGGGCGTGTACAGGTCATCGCCTGTGTGCCGTTCTCTGAGCTTATGTACATGTTGTTGTTGCCGCGCAGGGAAATGGTATTATCGGCATTTACCACCCAGGTAAAGCGCTCCCAGGCGCCGGGCGTAGCACGGCTGCAGGTAATGGCTTGTGTACCATTTTCTGATGAAACGTATTTGGCCATGCTGCGCAGCATGATGGTTCCATTGCCACCATCCAGTACGGAAAATCTTTCCCAGTCGCCCGTAGCAGTGGCGCGGTTGCAACGCATAGCTTGTGTGCCATTTTCTCCGGACACAAACATGTTATTGAATCCACGCAGGGTAATGATCTGCCCGATAGGCGCTGTGGAGGAAGTATTGCCGCTAATACTGAACCAGTTGATGTTGAATCCACCTGCCGGTGCTGCAATGCCAACGTCCTGTTGTCCTGCCGGTAGTTGCACCGTGTGGGAGATTGTTTGCCAGGTTTGCCAGCCACCTGTTGCAGGTACTGCTATGGTGCCGAATACCGTGCCGCCACCAAAGCGTTCAAAGCGAATGCTGCCGCCACCATTCAGGCTGGCTACGCGGTATTGTATGGTGTAAGTTCCTGCAGTGGGGACATTGATGCGATAGCCCAGCCAATCGCCCGCATCGATATGCCCTACATCCAACCCTCCACCTGCATCGGTACAGGCTTCTGTTTGTATGCCACTCATGGCGCAGAAAGCTTCTGCCTGTATAGTGCCAGGCACTGCATTATAAGCACCGGTACAGGTGGTAGAACTACCTCTGCGTGGATCAACAGCTGCCAATGGTCCACTGTTCACCACGGTATTGGCAAACTGAATGTTATTCAACACACCGCTCATGGCCGATACGCCATCGGTGAGATAAGGTGGGCCAACGATCCTTCTCAAAGCAGCATTGGGACTGGAGCTGGTTCTTTTGTAAGTCCAGTGGCACCAGCCTATACCAGCACCATTGAGCTTGTCTACATTCTGACGTAACCAGGCATCGGAGTTCTCGCCTGTTTCACCCACCCACACTGGTACATTCCATCGGGTGCGAAACTCGGTAAGGTTGATGAGCCGGTTGATCTGGTTGGGATTGCCGTCGCGGATATTGTCATCACCTTCTGGTATCCAATAGCGATGTGCATTGTACACCAGGTTGCTTTGGTTGTTGAACTTGTTAGGTTCCAGCCAATCGTAGTTGTTACCGAATCCGTTGCCTTCGATCATGATGAGGTGGGTGTCGCCCAGTCCGCGGATAGCATTCACCAGCCTGTTGGTAAGGCTGAAGATGGCTTGTCCGCCACCGGGCACATTGTTGGGCTCATTGATGAGGTCCCAGAATGCTACGGTGTTGTTGTTGATGTAGCGGGTTACGATGGCCTGCCACAAACGAACGGTAATGTCCTGAAAGATGGACCTGTTCCAAAGATCATTACCCACCAGCGCATCGGAGATGTTGGCATCGCTGCCTTGTGCACCTGGAGCAGCGTGCAGGTCTACGATCACATACAGACCGCGCGCTGCACACCAGTTAAGGCAGTTCTCCAACGTGCGAAAGCCTTCTGTGTTGGGGTCGGTAAACAGTTGGTTGTTGTTGTACCAGGTGGTCATCGAGTTCACGTAATTGGTGTAGTTGGCCGAATTGCGTGCTACCGAATTACGCACGGCCCTTTGTGCAGTAGTCAGGAAGAGCTCATAGTGCATAGGGATACGTACGCAGTTGAAACCCTGGTCGGCAATCCAGTTGATGTCGGCCTGTGTGATAAAGGTGTTGCGCCAGGTTTGGTAAAAGGCATCAACCTGTGCATCGGTTTGGCCCTGGTTGTACAGGATGCGTTTGAACGACCATTGGGTGCCACCTGAATTGGGGTTCATCATATACCCTTCCTGTAACAGCCAGCCACCCAGTCCTACCCCTTTGAGCAAAACTTCCTGGTTGCCGGCATTGACAATTCGTTGTCCATCTGCCCGCAGCCGAGACAACTGGGCGGTAGCAGTATGGCATAGTGCAAGCATCGTCAGCAGGCTGCCGTATCCACCCAGCAGCCGAACTACTTTCCGTAGTTGTAGGTTCATGTTATATTGGTTTTAGTGAACAAACAGCTTTATACAGGCATACGATGGCATGCCTTTGTGGAGAGTTGCGCATGGTGTGGAGAGAAAAAAAGTGGAAGCATTCAACCTGGACAGGTAAATGTGTTCCACCCTTTAAGTGATTGCTTGCGAAACGCAAAGCGTTATCTATCAAATAACGCTAACTGCCTGTATCAAAAAATTTAAGTGATAGGTTTCAAATTACTCTTAACAACTCTTATAAACCGCAGCATGGTGTACGTCAATACTACTACAGGAAAAATTAAATATTTGAAAATCAATATGTGTCATTTACGCCACGGCTACTACATTCTATTTTTCCCCTATTTTTAGGGTACAAACGACTGTTGAATGAGATTGCAGCCAATACTCCTTTTTGTCTTGCTTTTTGGCCGTGCGTATGCGCAAAACACCATCGGCTTTCCGGATATCGTCAATTATACCAAGGAACAATACCGCGGTGGCGGTCAGAGCTGGGATGTTGCCATCGACCAACGGGGCATCATGTATTTTGCCAACACGGAAGGGTTACTCACTTTCGATGGACAGTTTTGGAAGTTGTATCCCATCTCCAATCACACGCGCCTGCGTTCGGTTAAGGTGGATGCGCGGGGTTATATCTATGTAGGTGCACAGGATGAGCTGGGGTATTATTTCCCCGACCAGCATGGGACGCTCCGCTATCACTCACTCAAACACTTGCTGCCAACTGCCAATAAGGAAGTTGCCGACGTATGGGATATCGAGTTATACGATGACGCTGTTTTTTTCCGGGCTTATAATATGATATTGGAGTACCGCGACAATCGCATGATCGCACATCCCCCTGTTAAAGAATGGCGCAAACTGCTTAAAACAGAAAAGGGAATATATGCGCAGGAAATGCAGCAGGGGCTCATGAAATATGATGTGGGCAGGTGGACGCTTGTTTGTAGCAACACTGTCCTTCATGATATGCTGATCACGGGTATCCTGGAAGAGCCGGCCGGTTCACAGCTGATCACTACTCAAAAGAATGGGTTGTTTACTGTTGCCAATAACCAACTGACTCCACGGCAAACGGCAGCCGACGCCATTTTTACTACCAGCCGTATTTATGGCGCCATTGGCCTGGGCGATTCTGAGATGGCCGTAGGTACTACCTCTGATGGCTGCTATATCATCAATAAGACTACCGGGCGCGTTATCCAGCACTTTAGCATGGAAGAAGGGTTGCAAAACAACAATGTGTTGCGCGTGTTTGCCGATGGCCGCCAGAACATCTGGCTGGCACTGGACAATGGCATCGATTTCGTTCGGTACAATACGTTCGTGAAGCAGATCTATCCCGACAAAAAGAATATGCTGACCACGTATGCGGCCCAGGTATTCGACAATAAGTTATTTATCGGTACTTCTGATGGTTTGTATAGTACGCCTCTCTGCAACAATAGTGACTTCAGTTTCTCCAAGAACCATTTCCAGCAAGTAAACAACAGTAAAGGCCAGGTATGGAACCTATCTGTGGTCAATAATCAACTGCTGATGGGGCATCATGAGGGCACTTTCCTGATCGGCAATAATACAGCTGCGCAACTGAGCAGCGGCAAAGGCTGTTGGTTGTACAAACCTTATAGCTCTCCTTCTTCGCCCTACTCCATGCTCATTGGCGCCTATAATGGCTTATACGGCGTTCAGGCTGGAGGCAGCAGCTTTTCGACACCTAAGCGTTTTGAAGGTTTGCGTGAATCACTTCGCTTTCTTGCGATAGATAATGAAGATACCATCTGGGGCTCACACCCCTACCGTGGTGTTTATAAGATCAGTCTTCCGAATGATTCGCTTCACTATAAGCTTTATACCAGCAAGGATGGATTGCCCTCCGATTATGACAATTTTGTGTTCAGGGTCCGCAACCGGGTGGTAGTCGCTACCCGCCACGGTATTTATGAATATAATCCGGCTACAGGCAGGTTTGCACCTTCTTCGTTGCTACATGCTGTGCTGGGCAATATGAGTGTGCAATTCCTGGCTGAAGATGCTAATGGCAATATCTGGTTTACCTCCAACCGACGCCCGGGCATTATTGATTATCATAAACCTTCCGGCTCTCATCCTTATTCTATTATCTATTTTCCTGAGTTGCAACAGAAGATCGTCAATGGTTTCGAGTTCATCTATCCGTATGATGATGAGAATATTTTCATGGCGGCCGAGAAGGGCTTGTATCATCTCAACTATCGTAAGTACATTCAATCGGCTGCTGGTCCAGCCATTGCCATCGGTACTGTGAAAACAACCGGTAAAGCCGACAGCCTGCTTTTTGGCGGCTACTTTGCCAATGACAGTTCCGCACAGCTGAATCAATCTGACGATATTGCGGTACGCTTACCGAACGGCTTCAATGATTTTCATTTTGAATATGCTTCCCCGGCCATCGACCAGGGGAGTAATGTGGAATATAGTTACCGGTTGATCGGTTTCAACAGTGCCTGGGGTGAATGGACTTCAAAGACGGAAAAAGAATATACCAATCTGTCATACGGCGATTATACGTTTGCCGTAAAGGCCCGTAATAACCTGGGCATTGAATCGGCCGAAGTGAAATACAGCTTCACGATCTTACCTGCTTTTTATCAGACCAATATTGCCAAGGCTGTTTATGTACTGCTGATCATGGGTTTGCTGTTTCTGCTGTATCGCCGGCAAAAGAAGAAATTCACCGATCAGCAGGTCAAGTACCAACAAAAGCAGGAACACCTCATTTCCCTGCATCAATTGGAACTGGAGCGTAATGAGAAGGAGCTGATCAAAGTGCAGAATGATAAACTGGCTTCTGATGTGAGTTTTAAAAACCGGGAGCTCGCCACCATGACCATGCACCTCGTAGACCGCGGCCGGGTATTATCGAATATCAAGGAGGTACTGAATACTACGATCAAAAAGCTGGAGCCCAGCGTATCGCAGGATCACTTCAAACGGGTAATGCGGCTGTTTGATGAAGCGGAAAACAATGAAGAGGACTGGGAGCATTTCTCCCGGCACTTCGATGAGGTGCACAGTAACTTCCTGGCTCGTGTGAAAAAGCATTTCCCCACGCTCACTACTACCGACCTCAAGTTGTGCGCCTACCTGCATATCGACCTTACATCAAAAGAGATCGCCCAGCTGCTGGGGATATCCGTACGGGGCGTAGAAACCAGTCGCTACCGGCTGCGGAAGAAACTGGATATACCGGGAGAGGTGTCGTTGAATGCTTTCCTGCTGGAAGCGATCGAGGCGAAAACGGGGAAACAAGGATCCGCAGGAAAATGAATGTAAAATATTAAGACAATAATGCATGTTGTTTCAAAATGAGCATCTAAAAAAAGTTATTATTTAATAGCTTTCATAATAGCTGCCTTCGAAGGCAAGTAAAGCTTGTATTCCTTAGCAAATAATGTCTTATTATTTTCAGGCAAGGTAATTTCTACTACCGCATCACTTTTATCTTTACAGATAATAATTCCAATAGTGGGCTTCTCTGATTTTGTTTTTACATATCGATCGTAATAATTAACATACATCTGCATCTGTCCAATATCTTGATGTTTTAGCTTTCCGATTTTTAAGTCAACTAAAATAAAGCACTTTAACAATCGATTGTACAAAACCAGGTCTACAAAGAATTCTTCATCGTCTAAACAAAACCTAACTTGTCGCCCTTGATACAAAAATCCTTTTCCCATTTCTAATAAAAAATGTTCAATCTTATTAATAATTGCTGTTTCTAAATCAGATTCAGTGTAACTTGCCTTTTCTTCCAATCCCAAAAACTCCAGTACATAAGGAGTTTTAAGTACATCTTCGGGCCGGGTTACAACTTGTCCCTTTTTGGCTAATTCTCTTACTTTAGATTTGTTTTTACTTAACGCTAACCTTTCAAAAAGACCACTATCTATTTGACGTTGCAGTTCCCGAACACTCCAATTACCTTGTAAAGATTCTATCTCATAAAATGACTGTTCGCTTTTATTCTTTATTCTGCATAATGCTATATAATGCGACCATGACAAGGGGAATATTTTTGCTAAAGAAACCTGAGATAGAGCGTCAGTACTGAACCGCTCCAAAGATTTCGAAAACACTGTTTTCGGAATTGAGCTTGATTTGAATTTCGCAGACAGTGTTTGCGGAATTGGGATTTGTTTAGCCCGAGACTTATAGGTTAAAAAGAATAACCTTATCAGTTCGAGATTTCTTGCAGAAAAGCCATTTCCAAACTTTTTACAAAGTTCCTTACTCAGTAATTCTACTGTCCTTTCACCATAGGTAGCCTTAACTTTTCCAGCTTGTTGGTGTTCTACAATTAAGCGACCAAGATGAAAATAGGTAAATACGATCAGGCTATTGGTTTGTCTAATGGCTTGATTCCGGGCTGCCCGTAATAAAGCAGTAGCTTGTTGGAGTAATAATTCGTCCGAAAGTATAAGATTTCCAGTTTTTCGCACTTTGATAGGATATTTAATGGTAAAAGTTGTCCCAAGACATACGATACTTTGTGCGGAACAGATTTGTATAGTCCAGAGTCGACTTTAATAGTTTTTATCTATCAATTAATAGAAAACTACGATCAACCTCTATATCCTCCTGCCCTATATTTGCACCACTTTACAGAGATCGAACGATCAGCCTGCCGGCGAAAAACTTATTCCCTTTTTTTATTGTCAGTAAATAAATAGCATAATCAATATGTCCAACAGAGTTATTTCCATTGGCAGCCAATTTCCTGCCTTTAAGAAGAAAGCAGTAGTATCTATCGAAAAAGGAAAAGAGTTTTCTGAATTAACGAATGCCAGCGCCAACGGTCAGTGGACTGTTATGTTCTGGTGGCCCAAGGATTTCACTTTTGTGTGCCCTACCGAGATCGCTGAGTTCAACAAGAAGCACAGTGAGTTTACTGATCGCGACACTGTACTGATCGGTGCTTCTACCGATTCTGAGTTTGTACACGCAGCCTGGAGAAGAGATCATGCCGACCTGCGCGACCTGAAGTTCCCTATGCTGGCCGACACTTCCAAATCACTGGCTGAAGAGCTGGGTATCCTCGATAACGAAGAGAAGATTGCTTACCGCGCTACTTTCATTATCGACCCTCAGGGTATCGTTCGTTGGGTAAGTGTTTATGACCTGAATGTAGGCCGTAACGTACAGGAAGTTCTCCGTGTACTGGACGCTTTGCAAACAGATGAACTGTGTCCCTGCAACTGGAACAAGGGTCAGGAAACGCTGACTACTCAGTTGAGCCTGAACTAATATCGTGAAGCGTGAGAGGTAAAACGTGAAACTTTTGGCACGTTTACTTCTCACGTTTTCGTTTCATTTTTAATGTATTATTATGAGCGCAATCGCCACTATACCGAACGAGACGTTCCAAAATCTCGTTAATGACCTTAATATTCCTCATTACGTTCCTTCTTCCAATGCGCAGGCATTGCTGCATGTGAATGCCCGTTTTATCAAAGACCTGAAGATCAATACCGGTAATGTTCTGAACAACAGCCAAAACCTGAACCGCAAGGAAGCGTTGCTGCTGGCATTGTCTGTTGCAGTAAATGAAAAGTTCGACCTGCTGAAGGATAGCTTTACCGGTCTGGCTAAAGAAGCCGGCGCTACTGAAGAGGAAATTGCCGAAGTTGTTGCCTGTACTTCTCTGATGAATACGAATAATGTATTCTATCGTTTCCGTCACTTTATGGGCAAGGATTTTTATAACAACCAGCCTGCCGGTATTAAGATGAGCATTATGAAGAACCCCGTGCTCGGCAAGGAGTTCTTTGAGCTGTTGAGCCTGGTGGTATCTTCTATCAATGGTTGCGAGATGTGTGTAACTTCTCACGAGCAATCTGTATTGCAACATGGCAGCAGCGAAGCGCGCGTATTTGAAGCGGTGAAGCTGGGAGCTGTGATCAAAGGACTGATCAGTGTATTAGCATAATCCCTACCCTGTTTTAGGGTCTGGCATAAAGGCGCGCACCCCGCGCCTTTACTTTTTTATTTGCGGGCGATGGTTTTGATCTCCGTTTTGGCCGGGTTTTGCAGGTTCAATATTTGTAAGGCCTCGTTGTTCACGCCAGCTACTATCAACCTGTTTCCATTGCCTAATTTCACCAGTGCCAGGTCTTTTACATCTCCTTTGAGCATAAAGCCGCTGGCGGCAGGAGCCACTGTTTTGAATTGCTTATTCTTCTGCCCTTTCAGGAAGCAGCCCCAGGATGCATCATAGCGGCCAGTCATTACATCTACCTGGTATTCATTACCGGCCAGTAACAGATCGGGGATGCCGTCTCTGTCTATGTCTTCGCATACAATGGCGTTTACAGGAGCAAATTGTGCTGCTGCCGGCAAGTAGCGTTTGACGAATTTGCCATTACCCATGTTCTCCAGCCAGCAAGTGGCTGCTTCATTGCATGTCAGTTGCAACAAGCTGTCTTTTGCTTTGCCTGTATAAATATCTTTAAAGGTGGCCTGTGCATAATCTTTGTGGTAGAGGAATTGCTTTTTGATGGCGGGTACCTGATCGGCAAACTGGCGGCGGTTGATGGCAGGAAATGATTTACGCTTACCTTCATTGTCTTTGAAGTAATAAAAGGGAATGGGATCTATGCTGCCGTTGCCATCCATGTCTTTTGCGAAGAGCTGCATGGGTTCTTCCTTGTTTACTTTGTAGTCGCAGTTCAAGCCCATGTTGCCTGCTACGATATCCATATCGCCATCTCCGTCCACATCGGCTGCGGCCAGGCTACGCCACATGCCATCCATTTGTTGCAGGCCCGTGGTTGACGTGATCTCCTGTAGGCGTCCTTTATTGTTTTTAAAGAATCGTACCGGCATCCATTCACCGGCAATTACCAGATCGGTTTGCTGGTCATTATCCAGGTCGGTCCATATGGCGCCCGTGATCATGCCGGGTTGTTGCAGGGCCGGACATACACTGGCTGTTACATCACTAAAGAAGCCTTTATTATTGTGGAGAATAAAGCTCTTAGGTGGCAGCGGGTAGCGGCGTGATACACGTCCTCCGATAAACAGGTCGGGCAGGCCGTCACGATCATAATCGCCCACACTGACAGCGCCTGCAATGGTGCGCACCTGATCCGGTATGGCGCTATGATTAGCGGAGAAGTTCCCTTGCCCATCATTTACGTAAAGCAGTGGTTTATTATAAGCGGACTCTTCTTCAAAGCGGGTATCTCCTACTCCTATCAGCAGGTCCTCGTCGCCATCGCCGTCGGCATCGAAGAAAACGCAGTCAAGGTCTTCCTGCATTTTGATACTGTCTGTCAATGTACGTGTTATGAAAGCTCCGTTCGGTTGTTGTATAAACAGTTTGCCGGAGAAGTTAAAAGCTCCGCCTGCAAAGAAATCCATGAGGCCGTCTTTATTGACATCGGCTGTAGCGATAAACGGTCCTAACTGTGAATATTTCTGTGGCAATAACCGTTGGCTGGCGAAGTCGTTGTAATTGCCTTCCGTGTGTTTATACCCCAACTGCATGGCCAGGGAGGTTGGTTCAAATACCGGAGGAGGCATTGTATTAGCTGGCTTCGATACAGGTGGGTGTGCATCTTTAATAGAAAGCAGCAATAAGGTATCCACCGGCACTTCCCACAGTATCTGGGTATATCCATTAGGCCATATTACTTCCACAGAATCGACGCTAAGGGGTTTTACTCCCTGTACCCTGTCTTCCCGCTCTTTTGTCTTTCCTTCCCCGATGCCGAAATATAAGCGTTGGTCTACCGAAGAAAAGTAACCACGTACCGGGCTTTGTTCCTGCACCTGTACTTGTCCATCATCATACAGCGTAACTTTTGCACCAAAGCCTTTCTTATTGGCGTTATCGCCTTTTAAGACAACAGATAAGAAGTGGGCCGTAACCGGTTTACCCGGTTGGATCGTATTGTTGACAAAGACGAATGCTTCTTTGTTGATGTTGTTGATCACCAGATCGAGGTCGCCATCATTGTCCAGGTCGGCCCAGGCGGCGCCGTTGGACATGGAGGCTTCGTCGATACCTGCCTGCGCTGAAGCATTCGTAAAGGTGAGATCGTGGTTGTTGCGGTAGTAATAATTGCTGAGGGAAATATGGTTGAGGGAAGCCAGCTTACTGTTGATCAGCTGGCGCTGTTCCTGCGGGCTGCGCTTGTTGGAAAAAACCATCGAGCTGAACTCTATGAAGTCGGCATTGATAAAGTCGCGGCCAATGCCGTTGGTGATGTGCATGTCTTTCCAACCATCGTTGTCGAAGTCGGCCATTAGTACGCTCCAGCTCCAGTCGGTAGTAGAGATACCTGACAGTTGCCCTATTTCACTAAAGAAGGGAATGCTGGTATCGCCTGCTTTGTAGCTGCCATTGTTCAGTTGCAACATGTTGCGCATAAAGCCCGGTTCGTAGCCGGCAGCCCGTTCGGCCTGGTAACGCTCGTAGTTCATAAAGGAGAAGGTCGTCTTGCGCCGCTGGTTGTTTTCCGGCATCATATCCAACGTTACAATGTCGGGCAGACCATCATTATTGATATCGGCCGCATCCGTACCCATGCTCGAATAGCTTTGGTGGCGAATCCCTTTAGCGATCGTATTGGTGAAGGTGCCATTGTGGTTATTCAGCCAGAGTATATCATCTGATAAGAAATCGTTGGCCACATAGATATCCGGCCAATGGTCGTTGTTAAAATCACTCACTACTACGCCGAGTCCGTAACCATCATCTTTGATACCGGCAGCCAGCGTAACATCCGTGAACACCGGGTGGGTTCCTCCTGCGGAGATTCCTTCATTTCTATACAGCTTATCGTTGGCCGGTGAGTTGCCGGTAAGGTTACGCGGATAGACCGTATTGGCATTGGGACCGTTCAACAGGTAATTAGCAAGATACATATCGAGGTCGCCATCGCGGTCATAGTCGGTGAATACTGCCTGTGTAGAATAGCTTGTATCAGCCAGGCCGTATTCGGCTGCCATTTCTTTAAAGCGGCCGTTTTGCTGATTAATGTACAGCAGGTTGGCTGCACGACGGGAAAGGTTTTGACCAAATACCGATATGTAGATATCGTCGTAGCCATCGTTGTTGATGTCTACTACGCTTGCCCCGGTGGCCCATACCTGGGTGTGTAAGCCGGCCTGTTCTGTTACATCTTCAAACTGGTGGTTGCCTTTGTTGATGTACAGGCGGCAGCTTACCTGATTGCCGGTGAAGAAGATATCGGCCAGGCCATCTTTGTTGAAGTCGCCAATACCTACACCTCCACCCATGTAGCCAAACTCGTTGATGAAGGATTGGGAGGAGTCGTTTTCCTGCACATCGTTGTTGAAATGTATGCCTGTTTGTGATGCCGGCAATTGTGTAAACAAAGTAGCTGGCTTTTCCTGCGTACAGGCTGCCAGTAAAAGAAAACAAAGGACTGCTGCTACACAGTCCTTTGAAGCTCTGATATAAAGGCTCTCCCCAATTTTGTGCATATTAATATCCGTTATTCTGTCTGGATATACCACCTGCTTCCAATCTTGGATTGTTGTCTATCTCTGCTTGTGGTATGGGTAAAAACTCATCTCTTGCTTTGTAATAGGAGATTGGTTCATTGGTGGTGGTATAATATCCTTTTTTGCGCCAGCGGAGGATATCGCGGTTACGTACTTCTTCTCCACCCAGCTCCACTGTTTTCTCATGAATGATGGCGCGGGCAATCTGGTCTTTAGTACCTGTTGGATATTGGGCTGTGGGATAATGTGGCATCAGCACACCCGGCCTGTCGCGTACCTGGTTGAGGTAACCTATTGCAGCTCCCGTATTGTTCAGTTCATTTTCACACTCGGCCAGCATCAGTAACACTTCCGCATAGCGGATAATACGCTGGTTAATGCCGCCCGGACGGAAAGTATTGTTGTCCTTATAGATCAGCATGAACTTGCGCCAGCTTATCTTTTTCTGCACGCCATTCAAAACGGATGTATTACCATTCTGCTCGGCATCGGTTAATGTATTAGCGTTGTTGTTGTACTTGTCGCCGGTTTGGTATACAGACATGGCGAAGCGGGGATCTGTTTTGGCAGCGCCAGTAGCTGTGTTCTCAAACTCGTTCAGGTATTTGTTGGAAGGGATCAGGTTGCGCCAGGCGATGGGTGAATATTCCTGGTTACGCACGGTGCTTTGTGGTTGTGCGTTGGGTTGGTCATCACCTGTGTATCCCCAGTTGAAGTTGTTATCGCCGCGATCAAAGAAGACTGCTTCGAGGATGGATTCTTTGTTGAACTCATGTTCTTCGTCAAAGTTGTCCATGTAATTTACCAGCGAATACACGCTACCGCCGGGGTTCACGGCTAGCAGGGCTGTTTTGGCATTGGCGTAATCTCCTTTTTGCATATACGCTCTTCCCAGTACAGCATTGGCAGCTCCTTTTGTAGCACGTCCAAGATCAGTAGTAACGGCTTCTAATCCCGCAGCTGCATCTTTCAGGTCCTGGAATATCTGTGTGTATACTGCATCGGCGGTAGCTCTTGCCTGGAATTGGTCAGGTGAAGTAACCTGTGTAGTATATATAGGCACAGGCCCCCAGAGTGATACCAGTTCAAAATAAGCCCAACCGCGGAAGAACTTGGCTTCTGCCACACAACGATCGCGCAGGGCTGCATTGTCGGTGATCTTTGGGCCGTTGTCGATCACTGTATTGGCACGATGAATCACTGTATACAAACCATTCCACACACTGTTCATTACCGCATTGGTAGGAACTGTTGCTCCGTTGAGCAATTGGGCACGCGGTGGTTCCAATTGTCCCCCTCCTGCTGATACATCATCGCTGCGTGTATCGTGGAGGAAAAACCATTCGCGGCTTATTAGTTGTGCAGAATGGAAGATGGCATAAATGGCATTGGTACCTCCCAATAGTTCTGAGCTGTTCTTGAAGTATTTATCTACTGTCGGGGAATTGGGGTTGGTTTTATCCAGCTTCTTGTTGCAGGCGATGATCACTGCCCCGGTAGTGATGCAGGCCACTATAATGAGTTTGTATGCTGTTGTATATTTCATATCAAGCTTTTTAAGGTTATTAAAATCCTACCTGTAATCCGAACTGGAATGATCTGGCAGCGGGGTACTGGCCATAATCGATGCCATTGGTCAAGGTTGTATTCTTAGAACCTATTTCGGGATCCCATCCATCGTAACCGGTGAAGGTGAGCAGGTTTTGGGAGGAGATGTACAGCCTGAAGCTGCTGATCGTTCCTTTGGTAACAGACTGCAATACCTTATTGGGTACGGTGTATCCTATGATGATATTTTTCAACCGCAGGTACGAGCCATCTTCTATCCACCGGGTGGAGGGGCGTACGTTCTGGTTCGGATCGCCACTAATTGCCCGGGGTATACTCGTATTCGTGTTGGAAGGTGTCCAGGCGTTCAGCACGGCAGTACCGGAGCCGAATAAGCGGGCCATGCCTTCGCTGATGATGCGGGCTGCATTGAATATCTTATTGCCCTGTACGCCCTGCAGGAACAGAGAGGCGTCGAAGTTCTTGTAGCGTGCGCTATAGTTAAGGGCATAAGAGAATTTAGGCAGGTAGTTGCCGATAAAGGTGCGGTCGTTGTCGGTAATCTTTCCATCCTTGTCGAGATCGGCAAACTTAAGATCGCCTGCTCCCGTGCCCGGGTTTTGTGTGGGGCTCTTGGTTACTTCATCTGCCGACTGGAAGATGCCTGTGACCACATATCCAAAGTATGACTGGATAACCTGCCCTGCGCTGGTGCGTGTAATGTGGGCTCCACCGCCAAAGTCCTGGTCACCGCCCTGATCAATGGTCGCTGTCTCCGTATTCAGGCTAAGTACTTTGTTGCGAATGAAGGTAATATTGCCGGTGAGGTTCCAGGTAAACTCTCCAGCCGTTTTATTATACCCTGCCTGTAATTCAAAGCCTTTGTTTTCCATCGATGCCACATTCGCCAGCACACCTGTGTTATTGAACCCAAAGGATGGTGGCGTGGGTACATTGAGGATCAGGTTATCTGTTTTACGAATGAAGTATTCTGCCGACAGGGTGAGCCTGTTGTTCAACACACCCGCATCGAGGCCAATGTTCCATTGTTTGGTTTTTTCCCATTCGAGGTCTGCATTGCCTAATGCATTATAATAAGAGGCATTACCCGTGGAGTTCACATTGTTGAATGGATAGGTTGCTCCATTTGCGAATACCGTTACCTGCCAGGGGTAATCATTGTTCAATGCGGCCACCGCATTCAAACCCGTGATGCCGTATCCTGCACGTACTTTCAGTTCAGAGATAAAGGGTGTATTGCGCATGAACTGTTCCTGGTCGATGCGCCAGCCTACTGATGCAGAGGGGAAGTTGGCGTATTTCTTACCGGGTGCCCAGACAGACAAACCATCCCGGCGAATAGCAGCACTCAACAGGTATTTACCGGCATATTCGTAGCTGACCCTACCTACCATCGATTGGAGGAAGTTTTCGCTCCGGTTGGAAACAAAGCTCACATTGGTAGCACCGCGCAATACTTCTATGTCATTGCTGTTCTGGTTGCCGGAAGCATTTTCCTGTGAGCTTTTGGAGCTCTGTACTTCAAATACTCCGATGGCATTGATATGGTGTTCGCCAAAGGTTTTATCGAAAGTGAGTTGTTCTGTAAAGATGGTCGTAGTGGAAATGCTCCGTACATCTCTGACCGTTGCCACCGGCGCATTGCGGCCTTTGTCATTGAAGATGGGGAGGAACTGGTGCTGGAACAGGTTTACATAATCCACGCCAAAGGTAGAACGGAACCTGAGCCAGGGGGTGAAGTTCACTTCCACGAAAGTGGTACCCAGTATCTTGATATTTTTATTAGTAGCATTGCCGAGGAGCTCTGCATCTTCTACCGGGTTGGTAGGATCGGATGCATCTATGCTGTTCTCCGCACCGCGGTATCCGCCAATAGACGTTGGGTCATAGACCGGCAGGTAAGGCAGGCTCCTGATCACGTTTACCAGGCGGGTCCTGTTGCCAGATGTGTTATCGTATCGTTGGTTGGAATAGGAGATGAAGAGGTTCTCTCCAAAGGTGAAGACTTTACTGATCGCGTGGTCTGAGTTGAGGCGGAAGTTACCGCGCTCATAGTTTACACCGCGTGCGATGCCGTCCTGTTTGAAATATCCGGCTGAGGCAAAGAAGCGTGATACATTGTTACCACCGCTTAAGGAAAGATCCTGCTGGGTAATGATGCCATTTTTGAAGTAAGCATCCTGCCAATCGGTATTGGTTTGTGCAAAAGTTTGGGTAGCTCCATTCCACAGGGGCTTGTTGAAGTTGGCCGTTTCCAGACGAGGTGGCAAGCCAATTCCGGCCGCTCCATTCAGCGCTCTTTCATAGCGCAGGTATTGCTCTGTATTCAACAGGTCAATCTTTCTCCAGGCGCTTTGGGTGCCTACGTAGGAGTCGAGGTTGATTCGCAGTTTGTTGTCTCTCCTACCTTTCTTGGTAGTAATCAGTATCACACCGTTGGTAGCCCGGGAACCGTAGATGGCTGCCGCGCTGGCGTCTTTCAATACTTCCACGGATTCGATATCGCGGGTGTTGAAGTTGCTGAGGTTTCCGGTAGGGAATCCATCGATCACATATAACGGATCGGAAGCAAAGCTAATGGAGCTGATACCCCGGATACGCACGATGGGTGAGGTACCCGGTTCGCCATTGTTGGTAACCGTAAGACCTGCTACCCTACCCTGCAATGCAGCTTCCACACTGGCCACGGGCAGCTCGGCAATCGTCTTTCCGCTTACAGAAGAGATAGCTCCTGTGAGGGTGCTTCTGCGTTGTGCACCATATCCTACTATGACCACTTCGTTCATGTTGAGCATTTCGGCCTGCAGTGATACCGGTATTTCATTCTCCTGTCCTACCACTATTGAGAAAGTTTTATAGCCTACCATCGAGAACTGGAGTGTTTCTCCCACTTCTGCGTTGATCGTGAATACGCCTTCCTGATTGGTAGAGGTTCCCTTAGCCGTGCCCTTTACGACCACCGATACGCCGGGCAATCCATCTCCTTTTTCATTCGTCACTTTTCCGGTTATTACTTTATAGGGTATTTCTATAGCGTCGGCGGATCTGTCCATACTCCCTTCTTCATAGAAGGCAATCTCTGCTGTGGAGCCATCGCCTTTACGCATGAGCACCACCTGATTGCCCGACACCTGGTAGCAGATATTGAGTGGACTTAGCAACCCATCCAGCACATCGCCGAGGCGGCGATCGCGGGCAACCACAGACACTTTTTGACGGGTGGGAATGCGCTGGGCGCTGTATACAAATTTGATCCCAGCCAGCTTGCTGATCTCGCCGAGCACTGTTTTCACTTCTTTCTGTTCGGCAACGAGATTGATCTTAGTATTCAATACTTCCTGCCCGTTGGTGGGGCTGGCTTGTATGATTACACTAAACGCAGTAATAAGCAGTAATGGCAGCAGTCCGATTCTCATAAACCCGTAAATTAACTGGTTAACGAGGTGTTTTTTCATATTTTTGCAATGTTTGGTTAAAGCAAATCGGTTTAATCAAAACATGTCCCCGCAATCAATCGATGGCTGTGGGGGAAATTCCGGGGCTGATATTGTTCGCAGCAATAGCAGCCCTTTTTATTTGAGCTTTTAGCTGTTAGGCGTTAGCTTTTAGCGTTTGTCGCTAACAACTAATTGCTAATACCTAATGCCTGTTATTGACATCCGTTAGATTGTACTACCACCTGTCCGTCGATGACTTCATATGAAGCGCCGATGGCGCTGCATATCAGATCGAGCTTGTGGTAAAAGGTTTCATTCCTCAGATCGGCAGTAACGGTACACTTTCCAATCAACTCACTGTCGTACACAACGTTGATACCGTACGCTTTGCTTAATTCATTGAATACATCGACCAGACTGGCTTCTTCATATTCCATCTTTTGCTCTGTTACCAGAGGCACAATGAGCAATGGATCGTCCAGCAATACTTTCTGGAATTTGTGTGCTGTCTTCTCGTAAACGAGTTGCTGATTGGGGGTTAGGATCACTTCTCCGGGTTTGTGGTCGGTAGCGCTACGGCGGGTATTTGTAACGGCCTGTGAGTACACGGTTACTTTGCCGGTACGCACGATGACCTGTATGGTTGTATCGTTGTCGAATGAACGAACTGTGAAGCTGGTGCCCAATACTTTGGTAACGATCTCGTTGGCAAACACCCGGAATGGGCGATCGGGATTTTTAGTTACCTCAAAGAAGGCCTCTCCCGACAGGTACACGTCGCGGGTATCAGCACTGTCGAATCGATTGGCATATCCTATTCTGCTACCCGGCGCCAGTGATACAGCGCTTCCATCCGACAGGGGTATCGTTACCGCTGTGGCAGATGTATTTACATGCTCGATCAGTTCACGGGAAGCGGTTACTTTTTCCCAGGTAAAGCTTGCCTTCGGGTCTTTGGTATTATTTATATAATAGAGTGCTCCTGCCAGACAAACTATCAACACGGCTGCAGCTGCATACCAGGTACGGGATCTCATCCTGGTGACTTTGGCTGGCGCTTGTTCAGGTTGTTGTTGAATGGTTTGCAACAGTCGCTCTGCTTCTTTATCTATCTCTTCTCCTGTAATTGCCGGTGGGGCCATGTAGATCGACTTCAGTATGTTGCGGGCTTCGGCTACCACCAAATGTTTATCCGGGTTGCGGGTAAGCCATGCCTGCCAGGTGGCTTCGTCCTCTGGTCGCTGTTCGTGCACCCAGCGCGCAAAGTCTTCATCCATAACGAAGTCCATGATATCGAACAAGCGAAAATCTTTCATGCCCGGCTTTGTTGTATTAGTAAGTTCCGGGGATTGGAGAAATCTACTGGGTAAATGGAAAGTTTTTTTATTTGGTCAGGAATTCGGCGTGCCAGAGGCCGCGGAGCTTTTGGAGTGCTTCATTGAGGAGGTTGTATACCGACTGGCGGCTGATCTGCATCAGCTCTGCAATCTGGCCATGATCAAGGTGTTGGTAGAACTTCAGGTAGATCACCTCATGTTGTCGGGGAGAGAGCTGTGTGAGGGTCCTGCGCAAGGTTGCCGCTTTTTCATCTGACACTTGCTTTTCAATGATCAGGCGCTCTATGGAGTATTCCTGTAAGAAGTCGTAAGTGTCATGGTTGTCAAGGCTATCGGTCTTATTGGCCTGCTGGTGGAGTGATTTGAGCATTTTGTTTTTGACAGCTCTGAGGAGGTAGTACTTGAGCGAGAGGATGGTTGTTACATTTTCTCTTCGCTGCCAAAGGCTTATGAAGACTTCCTGTATGCCATCTTTGACGAGGGCTTCATCCTGTGCAAAACGTATCCCATAGCTATACAGGTCTGTATAATACTTTCTCATTAGCGCGGCAAGGGCTTGCGCATCGCTTTGTTGCAGTTGTTTTAGCCAGTTTTGGTCGGCTTGCGCATCATTCTCCAGCATCAGCAATCAGGACTTGGTTATTGAGCAAGGTCAATAGCTAATTTACGTTTAATTGTGTGCGCTTGCGGGTTGCGGACAAGTATGATAAAAAATCACCAAGAAAGGATAAGAATGTATCAGTTGGATTAGGGGCAAACAAAAAGGGCTGCGCGGAGGCAGCCCTTATACAATATAATATGGTGCAGACTATTTTACGTAGCCGAGGATCTTCAGCATGCTTTGGGCTGTTTGCTCTTTGGCGTAGACCCAATCTACCAGCTTGCCGTTTTTATCGTGGCCCACGATCACGTGTTTGGGTGATGGGATCAGGCAGTGCTTGATACCGCCGTATCCGCTGATCTGGTCCTGGTAGGCGCCCGTGTGGAAGAAGCCGAGGTACAGGGGCTCACCATTGGTTATTTTCGGCAGGAACACTTCGTTGACGTGTTCTTCCGAATCGTAATAATCATGGCTGTCACAGGTAATGCCTCCCAACACTACCCGCTGGTACTCCTGGTCCCATTTATTAATGGGCAGCAGCAAGAACTTCTCTCCAATGCCCCAGGTATCTGGTAAAGTGGTGATGAAGGATGAGTCGATCATGTACCAAATCTCACGGTCGTTCTGCATCTTCTGCCCGATCACACTATAGATGTGTGCCATGCTCTCTCCCACCGTGTAGGAGCCAAACTCGGTAAAGATGTGGGGCATGGGTACGTTGTTCTTCTTACAGGCTTTCTTGATGTTGCCAATGATCTCATTGATCATGAACTGGTAATCGTATTCAAAGCCGAGTGAGTGCTTGATGGGGAAGCCGCCGCCGATGTTGATAGAATCCAACTCGGGGCAAATCTTCTTCAGCTGGCAATAGAGGTTGATCACCTTGTTGAGCTCACTCCAGTAGTAGATGTCATCTTTGATGCCTTTGTTCAGGAAGATGTGGAGCATCTTGAGCTGGAAGCGGTCTTCATTGCCTTCGATCTTGTCTACATAGAATTCCAGTACATCTCTTGCCCGGAAACCAAGGCGGGATGTATAGAATGGAAAGTTAGGCTCTTCTTCTGCCGCGATGCGGATACCCAGCTTAAAGGGTCCCTTCACAGATTTTTTATAGTGCTGTAATTCATCCTTGTTGTCGAGGATGGGAATTACATTCTTAAAGCCGCTGTTGAGCAGGTTTGCAATGCGGCTGGTATAGGTCTTCTGCTTATAGCCGTTGCAAATGATGAAGGTCTCTTTGTTGATCTTCTTCTTCTCGTAGAGCTTCTTGATGATCTCTATGTCGTAGGCATAGGATGTTTCGAGGTGAATGTCGTGTTTGAGTGCTTCTTCCACCACGAATGAGAAGTGTGAGCTCTTGGTACAATAGCAATAGTTGTACTCTCCCTCGTACCGATGTTTCTTGATGGCTGCAGCAAACATCTTCTTGGCTTTTTTGATCTGCATACCGATCTTGGGCAGGTAGGTAAGCTTCATGGGCGTACCATACTTTTCGATCAGAGCTCTCAGATCGAGACCGTTGAAGTAGAGGTTGCTGTCTTTAGTATCAAACCCTTCCTGCGGAAAGTTAAAGGTTTGCGACACCAGGTCGGTGTACGAGTTGTTCATGAACTGATTCTGGCTGATGGCGATGAATTTAAAAGTTTAGTAAATGAACACCATTTCGAAAAAAGTACACAAAAGTAATAGTTTGCATGGTTTTACAAACAAAAAAACATTATGATAACGAGGAGGGGCGCTGATTGTTCGTTGGGGAGGCGAACTAAGGGGTGGCAGCTTTTGCTTCGAGGGGCCAGAGGCCCTGCAATAGCCTCATCCCGCCATGCGGCGGGAAGGCGAGCGAGTGATGTTACGTCAACGTTAAGGGCATAAAAAACCGGGTGCCGATTGTGTCGGCACCCGGAGTATATTGTTTAAGCACGCAGCTTATTTTACGGTTGCAACCAGCGCTTTGAAGACTTCTGGCTCATTCATGGCCAGGTCGGCCAGTACTTTACGATCGAGGGTGATACCTTTTTCGTTGAGTTTGTGAATGAATACAGAGTAAGTGAGACCTTCCGGGCGAACGGCAGCGTTGATACGAGCGATCCACAGTGCGCGGTACTCTCTTTTCTTCAGTTTACGGCCTACATATCTGTATTGGAGACCTTTTTCGAGTACGTTTTTGGCAACTGTGTATACGTTTTTACGTTTGCCATAAAAGCCTTTGGCTTGTTTTAAAATCCTTTTGCGGCGTGCCCTGCTTGCTACAGCATTTACTGAACGTGGCATATCTTAATAAGTTTGAAAAGTTAAAAGTTGTGTGTTTACGGAGCCGAGGTGGCTACCAGCTTATTTCAGCCTCAGGAGTCGTTGTACGAAATCCAGGTTGGCTTTGTGTACAACTCCGTCCTTGTTCAGGGCGCGCTTACGTTTCTTAGATTTCTTGGTCAGAATGTGACGTTTGAAAGACTTCTGGTGTGTGATCTTTCCTGTGCCGGTTACTTTGAACCTCTTCTTGGCACTTGAGTTTGTTTTAACTTTAGGCATTTTAATACCTTTAATTGTTACACCCTGCTGGCGCCCCCGATCCTCCGGGGAACTTTTTGGGCCGTGTGGGCAATGTGGCTCTTATCGACCGGGTGGTGACAAAAACCGAAAATGGAGCGCAAAGGTAGGAAAAGAATACCAGAATATAGAAGTCAGCATACAGAATTCAGCAGAAAACCTTTTGCTTCGACAGGCGAAATAAATATAGAATATAAAATTGAGAAGATAGCATATATTCTTAATCCAGGAAATGAGTAAAAGATGTAACAAATTAATTATCAATAAAATACAACTATGTAAAACTACCCCATTTTTAGCTAAATGCTTATAGTACTGGCAAAAAACTTCTATTCAGTTATTTAACAATGTGGTTTCCTTTCGGAATGTATTGGAAACCTTATCTTTATCGGATATCCCCACGCATATGAAAAAAACGCTCTGGTTACTTGCTACTGTGGTCCTATTACTTAATCTATTCAGTTGCAGTAACTCCCGATCCGGCAAACCCCGCATTCTCGTCTTTTCCAAAACCACCGGCTACCGGCATAGTTCTATCCCCCAGGGCATCGCTGCCATCACCAAACTGGGCCAGGAGAACGGTTTTGAGGTCGATACTACCGAGAATGCTGATTATTTCCAGGAAGACTCTCTGTCCAAGTATGCTGCCGTCGTATTCCTGCATACTACCGGCGATTTGTTGAATCAGTATCAGGAAGCTGATTTTGAACGCTATATACAATCCGGTGGCGGGTATGTAGGTATCCATGCCGCAGCCGACGCCGAATATGACTGGGGTTGGTATGGGCGCCTCGTTGGTGGCTACTTTGAAAGTCACCCTGAGCAGCAAATGGCTAAGATCCTTGTTAAGGACTCTACTAATATATCTACCAAGCACCTCCCCCATGTTTGGGAACGGAAGGACGAGTGGTATAATTTCAAGAACCTGAATCCTGATGTGCATGTGTTGCTGACGATCGATGAAAAGAGTTACCAGGGTGGCAAGAATGGCGATAATCATCCTATGGCCTGGTACCATGATTTCGATGGTGGCCGTGCTTTCTATACCGAACTGGGCCATACCGAGGAATCATTTGCTGAAGAGAACTACCTGAAGCATTTGCTGGGTGGTCTTCAATATGCCATTGGTAAGAACAGCAAGAACAATTATTCGAAGGCTAAGTCGCTGCGCACGCCTGATGAGGATCGTTTCACTAAAACGGTACTGGCTCAAGGTATGTTCTTTGAACCTACTGAAATGACCATTTTACCTAATATGGACATTCTTGTGGCTCAACGCCGTGGTGAACTGATGTTGTACAAGAACCTGGACTCCTGTGCTTGTGTGAAGCAGGCTGGCTTCCTGGATGTATATCATAAAACGGAGGTGCCTAATGTGAATGCCGAAGAGGGTTTTATGGGCTTGCAGGCTGATCCCAACTTTGCCAAGAATCACTTTGTGTATCTTTTCTATAGTCCCAAGGATACTTCTGTAAACCGCCTTTCGCGTTTCAAGTTTGAGAACGATACGCTGGACATGAAGTCTGAGCATATCATTTTGCAGTTCTATTCTCAACGTGATATCTGCTGTCATACCGGTGGTTCTATTGCTTTTGGCCGTGATGGCAATGAGTTGTTCCTGTCTACAGGTGACAACTCCACTCCTTTCGATGAGCCTAAGCAGCCTTATGTGAATCATGGTTTTGGTCCCCAGGATGACAGGCCGGGTCATGAGCAATATGACGCACGCCGCTCTTCATCGAATACCAATGACCTGCGGGGTAAGATCCTGCGGATCAAACTGAAGGAGGATGGCTCTTATGAAATTCCTGAAGGCAACTTGTTCCCTAAAGGAACGCCCAATACACGTCCCGAGATCTATGTAATGGGTAATCGTAATCCTTACCGTATTTCTGTAGATAAGAAGAACAACTTCCTGTATTGGGGTGAGGTTGGTCCTGATGCCAATAATGATAGCCTGGATACCCGTGGTCCACGTGGTTATGATGAGGTAAACCAGGCGCGGAAAGCTGGTTATTTTGGCTGGCCTTTGTTTGTGGGTAATAATTATGCTTACCGTGCTTATGATTATGGTACCGGCGCTGCTGGTGCTGTACATGATCCCAACAAGCCGATTAACAACTCCCGGAACAATACGGGCTTGCAAGAGCTTCCGCCTGCGCAGCCTGCTTTTATCTGGTATCCTTATGCTGCTTCTAAAGATTTTCCGCAGGTGGGTACTGGTGGCAGGAATGCGATGGCTGGTCCTGCGTATTATACGGATATGTTCCCTGAAGCGACACGTCTGCCTGACTACTATAATAACAAGGTGTTTGTTTATGACTGGATACGCGGCTGGATCAAGGCTGTGACGCTGAAACCTAATGGTGACTTCGATAAGATGGAGCCTTTCATCGAGCATACCAAGCTGAACTCCATGATCGATTTCGAGGTGGGCCCTGATGGTCGTTTGTATATGTTGGAATATGGTACTGGCTGGTTCAGTAAAAATGCCGATGCTGCTATTTCACGGCTGGATTATAATGGTGGTAACAGAGCACCAAAGACCGATAGCCTGCAAGTAAGCAAGCTGTCCGGCGCTTTGCCGTTCACGTTTACTGCTACCGTGAAAGCCAAGGACCCTGAAAAAGACAAGATCACATATATCTGGCATATTGGTGATGCCACTAAAGAGACTGCCGAGCCCAAGCTGGAATATACCATCAGCAAGGCAGGTGACTATGCAGTTTCGGTAGAAGCAAAGGATGACAAGGGCGCTAAATCAAAAAGTGCTGTTGTCGATGTGTATGCAGGTAATGATGCGCCTACCGTGACTGTCTCTTTGCAAGGCAATCAATCTTTCTACTTCCCTGGCAAGCCTGTTCAGTATAGTGTAAGTATCGAGGACAAGGATGATACTGCCAAAGTGAAAGACCTCAACAACCTCATCGTGTCGGCTGATTATGTGGAGGGCAGCGACAAGGCTGGTGCTTCACCCGGTCACCAGGTGCTTACCGAGGCTACGATGGGCAAGAACCTGATGCTATCGCTCGATTGTAAGACCTGTCATAAGGTGGATGAGAAATCCATCGGGCCTTCTTTTGCAGAGGTGGCCAAGCGTTATGAGAAAGACCCGAATGCTGTTTCTTACCTCGTGAACAAGATCATTAAAGGTGGCGGCGGTGTATGGGGCGAAGTAGCCATGGCTGCGCACCCCAACCTGAAGGAGGCTGATGCGCGGCAGATCGTGACCTGGATCCAATCGCTTACTGCGGCTGCGAATAATAAAAAATCAATGCCTGCTTCCGGTTCTGTTCAACCCACGCTGGGCAAACCCGAGAAGGACAATGGTGTATTGGTACTGAGTGCCAGTTATACTGATCAGGGGGGCAATAATATCAAGCCTTTGACGGCCAATTATGCGATCTCTTTGCGCAACAGTAAAGTGAATCTCGGCAGGGTAAGCAAGCAAGAGAAATATAAGAGTGAGAATAAGAACGGGGTGCGTTATCAACTGGCGCCCAAAGGTGAGGGTTGGTTTATGCTGGACTCTTTCGACCTCTCCGGTATTTCACAGGCTACGCTGAATATCATCTGGGAAAAACCTGCTCAATCGGGTTATAGTTTCGAGCTGCGCCTTGATGCTCCCAATGGTAAGTTGCTGGGTGCTGTTACTTTACCTGCTGGTGGTGGAACTGGCAGTGAGAAAACTCCTTTTGTTAGCAAGGCCCTGTCTATTGCTTTTGCTGCTGTGGCTGATGGTAAAAAGCATAATCTGTATGTGGTGAGCAAGCCTGTTGCAGCTACTGAAGCTAACGAGGTGGGTGTGCAGTGGATACAGTTTAAGTAGGCATTAGCTGTTAGGTTTTAGCTATTAGCTTTCGATCAGTTTTATATTTCCTGATAATAAAAAAGCGGCTGTCTCTTTAAAAGGACAGCCGCTTTGCTTTTTGCTTAATTGACCTGTTTTCTCTTGTGACCCGCGGGGTTTCTTGCTTCTAACCCCTGTAATTATTTAGACCAGGGTGAGCCGCCCTTGAAGGGCGACCCACCCTTTGACCACCCTTCGACAAGCTCAGGGTGACAGCTAAGTTATTTATCCCACCAGAGGCGGTCTGATAATGGTACTGAGGGTGGTACGTTGGGACCGTTCTCGCTTCTTTCGAGTGATGGGTATTCTAACCGACGGATGAAGGTGGTGAGTACTGCGTTTTGTGGCAGAGTGAAATCTTTATACTGGTAGTTGTTGCGGCGAACATCATTCCATGCTTCGGGATTGAGGTAGGTTGCCACATACTTCTCTTTAAAGATAAGGGCTTTGGTAAGGTTGGCCGAACCTACTGCTACTATTGGAGAAGCGAGGTAAGCGTCTCTATCAGCGGCAGCTACCTGCAGTTTGTCCATATTGGCCCTGATGCCTGCGAGGTAAGCGTTGTAGGCTCTTGTTGGGTCTGTACCAAACGCGGCTTCTGCTTCAATGAACTTCAGCTCGGCATAGGTTACCAACAATAATGGAGCGGTAGCGCTGGTCCAGGGGGAGTTGACAGTAATGTAGCATTCGTCTTTTGTTGTATTTGCTCCGGGAGGTCTGTTGCCAGCTCCGTTGACTGTGCCAATGTACGTTCCGTTAACTGTTTTATCGGTGATCTTGGCAATGCGGGGATCCAGCAGTCCGTAGGTAACTCCGTTGAGGTGGTCGATCAGTTGTTCTGACAGCCAGCCACCGAGTGTGTTCGCCGCGTTTGAGACCGCCACGCCTGCCCAGTTGTTGCGCAGTTGGAAGGATGCCATGCCTGCATCATCCGCATTGGCCGTATAGGCTGCGGCCAACGTAGTGAGTACATCGGCTGGTTTGTAGCCAGCTGTTTTGCTCACTTTGATCAGCATGCGTGCTTTGAGGGCGTTTGCTGTTTTCAACCATTTGGCCCTGTCGCCGCCATGTATCAGATCGCTGGAGGCCTGGAGTTTCAAGGTGGCGTCTGTTTTGGTGAGCTCAATGATGGCCGAGTCCAACAGGGTGAGTCCTGCTGCATATATCTCTTCCTGCGTATCATACTTCGGTGTAAGGATCGTAGGATTGAATGACTCTTTGTATGGTATACTTCCCCAGAGATCGGCTGCCAGGTTGAGGTTGTAAGCCCACAGTACGTTGGCTACTCCTCTGTATTCGCTGGAGCCTTTTGTTATGGCCAGGTCTTTCATGTCGTGGATGTCTGCCATCGCATAGTAGAGGGCATCCCAGGTGCCTGAGTAGTCTACGATCTGGTAGATATCGCTGGAGGCTCCCGCACCAGGGTTCGCCGTGTATTGAACATATACAGCCACGATGGAGCCCACGTTGTAGCTATTGATGCCGGATTTGTGGGTGGCTGTACTCAACAGGCCGGGCAGTGTTGGCGTGGTTACCTGGTTGGGATTTGATGTAAGGTTGAAGTAGTCCTTTTTACAACTCGTAGCGCTCAATGCTACTATTGCGAGGAGTACTGTATAGATTGAAATTTTTCGCATGGTCTTTTGTTTTTAGAATCCAACATTTAGGGTGAACAGGAAGGTGCGTGGGGCTGGATAGGTGAAGCCTGAGAATCCATCGACATTGCTGCCTGCATCGGCTGATACCGTCTCCGGATCAAGCCCGAAGTAATTGGTATGGAGCCAGAGGTTGTTGCCGGTAGCGGAAACCGTAGCATTGCGGATGATGGAGTTCTTACCAAACCATTTGGTTGGCAATGCGTAGGACAGGCTTGCTGACCGGAGTCTTACCCAGGATGCATCTTGTATGAAGGGTTCTGAGATCGTGCGGTAGTTGAGCCGGTAGTATCCTTCGCCGTAGGCTACGCCATCAGGGCCAGTGCCTTGTCCGAGCCATACTGATTTGGTGTTCTTGGAACCATCTGCGAGTACACCGTCGAATACTTTGAAATCACGGCGATCGAGTGTATAGGTGGCTATACCGAAGGCAGCGAAGAAGTTGTCGAGGCGGTTGTATTTCTCAAATCCCCAACGTGCATCTATGAGGGCAGTAAGGGTGAGTCGCTTGTAGGTGAATGTGTGTGTCATGCCTCCCAGCCAATCGGGCTGTGAATTACCCAGGAGTTTTTGGCTGGATACCGGTCCCAATGCAGGAAAGCCATTGGCGCCAATGATCACTGGCCTTGATTTATCTGTTCTTCTTGGATCCTGTGGATCGGAGCCGTAGTAGCGGAGGTAATGGGTTCCGTAGAGGTTACCGAATGCTTCTCCGGGAATCAACTTCATGGTAACGGCCGCGTTGCCATATCCAGGATGGGTGGCGTAGGGTATTTCTGTAAGGCCCTGGCTAAGGCTTACGACCTTATTGCGGTTGGCTGCAAAGTTGATGCTCGCATCCCAGGTGAAGTTCTTCGTAATAACGGGTGTGCCTTTCAGGATCAGCTCAATGCCTTTGTTGCGCATGCTACCGGCATTGATGAAGGCGCTTGCATAGCCCGTGGCTGAGGAGATGTTTACCGGAAGTATCTGGTCTTCGCTTAATGAATGGTAGTAGGTGGCATCGATGCTCAAGCGATTGTTGAGGAAACGAAGTTCTACACCTCCTTCATAGGTGTTGGTGAACTCAGGCTTCAGCTCCGGATCGCCCAGGTTGGCGGCGCGTGTAAAGCCGGTGATACCTGAAGGAAGGCTGCTGTAGGCCGTGTACCCTGTGAGGGTAGCATAGGGTGGCGCATCTTTACCTATACGTGCATAAGACAGGCGCAGTTTCACGTAGTCGATGAAATCAGGCATTTTAACGTGCTCAGATAATACATAACCCAGGTTCACGGAAGGATAGAAGAATGAGTTGTTGGGTTTCAACAAGGAGGATGTGATATCGTTCCGGCCTGTTACGGACAGGAAGAGGAAGTTCTTGTAGTCGAAGGTTGCTTCTCCGAAGATACCCATCAGGCGGTACTCATTGTAGCTGTCGGAGGGCGTCAGTACGGCTGCATTGCGCAGGTTGTACCAATCGAACTGACCGAGCTTGGAACCCAGTGTTCCGGTAGCGCGTATGCGGCGATCGTACAGCTCCTGCCCTACTCTTACTGATGTTTTCAGGTCTTTCATCAGGTTGAAGGAGGCTGACGCGAGGAAGGTAGAGTTGATAGCGCGGAAGGTAGTGTTGTACACGCCTACGAATCCTTCTTCATTGTCGTAGTTACGTTCTCCGGCGATACCACGAAGACCGGGAGCCGTGCGGAGGCGGTTGTCGTTGTAATTGTCGAGCCCTACGCGGTAGCTAAGGTCGAGCCATTTGAATGGTGAATAGCTCAGGTTGATGCCTCCTATGATACGGTCCACATCGTCTTTGAGGCGGTTGGTGGCTGCTCCGAATATCGGGTTGTTGGTACCTCTCCAAACCTGCGTTCCGTCGGGGTTCACATAGTCTTTTACATCCCAACGGCCGGAGAAGTAGGCCAGACTTTCGCCGAACCTATCTGCATCGTATTTGTAGCCGCCTGATTTGGTGTAGTTCAGGTTGACAGATGCTTTCAGTTTTGAACTGAGCTTTATATCCGTATTTAAACGGGCAGAGAAGTTTTTGTAATCAGTGAATGGCAGCATGCCTTCCTGTGTGAAATAAGAGACGGAAGAGAAGTAGCGAACGTTCTCTGTGCCACCGGCTACGTTGATCGCATTGCGCCACTGGTTGCCGGTTTCGTAGGCTTGTTTATAGTTGTCGTATAATTTATCGGGGTGAGTAGGATCGATCACTTTCGCTTCTGCGATGGTTGGCCCCCAGGCTGGCCCCAGACCGATCGGCGTGTACACGCCTACGATACCTGCTGTATAGACGAGCTGTGTTTCGGGAATCTTATTGATGTTCTCGAAGCCATAAGTGCTGCTGAAGTTGACCTGCATGGCACCGCTTTTTCCTCTCTTGGTGGTGATGACCACTACGCCGTTGGAGCCACGAAGACCATAGAGGGCTGTGGCTGCACCGCCTTTCAGGATGTTGATGCTTTCCACGTCTTCCGGGTTAAGATCGGAGGCTCTGTTGCCCACGGAGCGCACGTTGTTGGACGATCCTGCTCCTAAGGTGGAGGTGCTATTATCGATCAGAACTCCATCGATCACAAAGAGTGGATCGCCCGCCTGGTTGGGGTTAATGGAGTTGACGCCACGGATGCGTATGCTGGCTCCCTGGCCTGGACCACCTCCTACGCTGGAGATCGTTACGCCAGCTACTTTACCCTGCATCGCATTGACGATGTTGGGTTGCAGGTTGCGGTTGAGGTCTGCCGCTTTGATCTCCTGGGTGGCGTAGCCCAGTGCTTTTTTCTCCCGGGAGATACCCATGGCTGTTACTACTACCTCTGACAGGTTGGCTACTTCCTGGAGTGTTATGGAAATGGTTGCGGAGGTACCCACTTTTATTTCGCGGGGTGTATAGCCAACAGCTGAAACAACCAGTGTGGCGCCCGTGTTGGCAACGGTGATGATAAACTTGCCGTTCTCATCGGCAGTAACTCCATTAGAAGTTGTTTTTTCCAGCACGGAGGCCATGGGGACGGGCTCTCCTTTTTCTGATTGCACGGTTCCGGTGATCTGCCGGGTTTGGCTAAATAGCAGTGCGGGTGTGCATAGGCAACAGACTATCCACACTGCGCGGAGGAATGCTTTCATACGCGAGTTAGTTTGGTTATTTGGTTTGTACCCAAAAATTACAAAAAAACGCGCGGGAATCTGCTGAATTAGAGCATTTTAATGCAAATAAAGCGGTTATATTGCGGCTATTTGCGGCCTTGCGGATATATTTCAATAAAACATATAAATGTTCCCGCAATTACAAGCGTTTATTTCCGGGCCGTTTTACGCTTCTTATCATGATAATAGTTGATCAAGAGTACGATTATAAGGATCAATAATCCGAAGAATTCGCGTGTGTCTTCTATCCAGGGGGTGGAGGCTTTCATGGTCTGGGCGATATCCTCCGCGTCATGTTTGGTGATCCAATCCCATACACCATCTTTTTCGAAGAAGAGGACGATTGCATATACTGTGTAGGCGGCTATGCCAACGAGGTATGCTTTGGGATAATACTTACCACGAAATGCCAACCAGCATAATACGGCTCCATATCCATAGATCGGAATCCATATGTAGGGATCGGGATCGTTGTATTGGAGGGCGGCGCTAAAGATGAATAGCAAGCAGAAGATGATGTTGAAGATTTTCATATTGGTTAAGCTAATGAATGTTGCAAGGCTTAGGCCCTTCGACAGGCTCAGGGTGACAACAATTAGAGTCCGTATTCGGCTTTTACTTTTTTAGGGAGTTTGGCTTTTATGAGTTCGTAGGATTGTTTCAGGTAATCTGCCAATTCTCTTTTGGTTACTTTCTCCAGCTGCACGAGTGTTACCCATTTGGCGCGGGCCAGGTATGGCGCCGGCATGAAGCCATCTGTTCCTGAGATCTCTTCAAACTGCTCGTCGGGCACTTTGAAGGAGATGCGGCCATCATCCAATCCGTACAGACAGAATATTTTCCTGGCCACCATGTAGCAGAGGGCATTTTCCCACTTGACTTCTTCTTCTGTTGCGGGCCAGGAAAGACATTGTTTTTGCAACCATTCCATATCCATAGTGCTGCAATCTATAAACATTTTCCGGCATAAAAACAACTACATGTAATGCGTTTAAACGGGCCTTGCGGGGCCTTGGCAAGGTGATATTTTTACCTCGTCTAATCAAAACCCATCAATATGAATAAGTTGTTTTTGCTGCTGCCTCTTGTTCTCGTGCTGCAGCTTTCGCAGGCGCAGATATTGAAACGCCTGGGCAAAAGTGCTCAAAACAAGGTTGAACAGAAGATCAACCAGAAGGTTGATAAATCGATAGATGATGCCGTAGACGGCAAGAAGAAACCTAAAAAGGAAAATGGTAAATCTACTTCTGAAGAGGGTGCTGTGAATGAAGAAGCAAACGGAGGGAATAATGGTGGCGGCATAGGCAATGGCAAAACTGGCGGACTGAAGAGTTATAGCAAGTTCGACTTCGTGCCCGGTGAGAAGATACTGGTTGAAGAAGATTTTTCGCAGGATGCTGTTGGTGATTTTCCTGATAAATGGAATACCAATTCTACCGGTGAGCTTGTAACGGTGGAGGGCAAAACGGGTAAATGGCTCTCGCTTTCGAAGGAGGGTGTGTTCATGCCTGAGTTTATCACTTCGCTGCCGGAGAATTTTACGCTGGAATTTGACGTGATGTGTAATGCTAATTTCAGCTACTACTCTTCTGCTTTTCATTTGTACATGGCTGCTCTTACCAACAGGAAGGAGTTTCAAAATTATAAGGCTTTTGGCCCTGCCAAGAAGGAAGCGGTGGAGGTATGGATCCACCCAACGGAAGCTGGTGGCAGCCGTGGCCATTCGGGCTTTGGTGTATGGAACGCGGGCAATCCTGATATGGAGAATGCAAGTGCTACCACTCAATTTCATAGTAAGGGTAACACGTATGTGAAGGTGTCCATATGGCGGCAAAAACAACGGCTGCGGGTTTATCTCAATGAGGAGAAGGTGTGGGATGTGCCGCGTGCTTTTGATGGGGTGAAGAAGTACAATACGTTGTTGTTTATGCTTGGTGGCACGAGTGATGCGAATGACCGGTATTTGTTGCACAATGTACGCCTCGCCGTAGGCGCTCCTGATACGCGCAACAAACTCATTACGGAAGGCAAGTTTGTGACACACGGTATTTTATTCGACGTAAACAGTGATCGTATCAAGCCGGAGTCGTATGGTGTGTTGAAGGAGATTGCCGGTGTGCTGACCGAGCATGGTGATGTGAAAGTAAAGATCATCGGTCACACGGATAGTGATGGTGATGATGTATCGAATATGGACTTATCCAAACGCCGGGCGGCGGCAGTGAAGGCTGCGTTGTCCAAGGAGTTTAACATAGATCTTTCCCGCATGGAAGCGGACGGAAAAGGCGAATCGGAGCCTGCTGATAAGAATGATACGCCCACCGGCAAGGCTAATAACAGGCGTGTGGAGTTTGTGAAGTTGTAAGGTTCCTGACAAGACAAAAGCATCCCGCTGGTGGCGGGATGCTTTTAATATTGTACGCTTAGTTATTATTCTTTGGCGTCTTTGGGCTTCTTTTGTTTGCCCTTTGGTGCGATGATCATGAGCATACGCTTTCCTTCCAACTTGGGCATGCCTTCGGGCTGTCCTACTTCGGCGAGGCGTTCTGCAAACTTCAGGAGCACCAATTCTCCACGTTCTTTGAACATGATGGCGCGGCCTTTGAACTGTACATAGGCTTTTACCTTGTTGCCTTCTTTGAGGAAGGTTTCGGCATGGCGTGCCTTGAAGTCGAAGTCATGGTCATCTGTGCCAGGTGTAAAACGGATCTCTTTTACTTCGGCCGTTTTACTGTTGGCCTTCATCTCTTTCTCTTTCTTCTTCTTCTCGTACAGGAATTTATTATAGTCGATGATCTTACATACCGGGGGATCGGCCTGTGGGGAGATTTCTACCAGATCGAGCTGCTGCTCCTGCGCCATTTTCAGCGCTTCCTGGATGGAATAAACACCTACGGGTACATTGTCGCCCACGAGTCGTACCTGTGGTACGCGGATCATGTGGTTGGTGCGGTGTTCTTGTTGTTGTTCTTTTCGAAAACGTGGATTGAAATTACCTCTCGGAGGTCTCGGTGGAAATGCCATTTACAATTTTTACGTGAACTAAAATTTTATTTGTTTTTTGTTTTATGGAACGGATTTCTGACTACATTATTGAGTTACGAATAGTTTGATAACTGAAAAAATCAACCCTACCACTCCTATTCCAGTTCCTACAATCCAAAGGATCGTTGTATTGAACCTTTTTTCGACATCGACATGAAATTTCATTACATCCTGTCTTAACAGATGAATGTCTTCTTTGGTTGATAGTATGTTTCTTTCTTTATCGAACTTATTATCTATTATCAGTTCTATTTCAGCAACCACTGTCTTTGCATCGACATCGTTTTTAAAATGCCTTTGCAGAATTTCATAGATTTTAAAGGATTGTGTAGCGTTCATAGGATAAAAATAATGAATATTTACTCTCCTCTGCGCTCTTTAATTTCTGCCGAGAGTTCGGCAATGAACTCCTCCACAGATTTGGTGCCAAGGTCTCCTTTTCCTTGTCTGCGGATAGCAACTTTTCCTTCGTTCATTTCTTTCTCTCCTACTACCAGCATGTAAGGGACCTTCATGAGCTCGGTATCGCGGATCTTCTTGCCTATCTTCTCATTGCGGTCATCGACCTCTCCACGAATATCTGCATTTTTCAGGGATTCTAAAATAGTATTTGCGTAGGGCAGGAACTTATCGGAAATGGGCAGCACCTTGACTTGTACGGGTGCCAGCCATGCCGGGAACTTGCCTGCGTAGTGTTCCAACAGGAAGCCGATGAAGCGCTCGTGGGTACCCAGGGGCGCCCGGTGAATGATAAGCGGGGTTTCGGGGGTGTTTTCCTTGTTGGTGAACTCCAGCTTGAAGCGGCGTCCCTGGGCAAAGTCCACCTGGTTGGTAGCCAGGGTAAACTCGCGCCCGATGGTGCTCCAGATCTGAACGTCGATCTTGGGTCCGTAGAAGGCGCCTTCGTCGGGTACTTCTACATAGGGGATGTTGGATTCTTTCAGTACCTGCCGAACCATTTCCTCGGTTTCCAGCCACAGTTCTGGCTCGTTGATGTACTTCTGACCCAGCTTGGAGGGTTCGTGGAGTGACAGGCGCATCACGTACTTGTCGATACCGAATATCTTGAAGTATTTGATATACATGTCGTTAACTGCCCTAAACTCGTTTGCGAACTGCTCGCGGGTGCAATAGATGTGGGCGTCGTTCATGTGTAAACAACGTACGCGCATCAAACCAAACAGCTCCCCGCTCTGCTCGTAGCGGTAGCAGGTGCCATATTCGGCCAGGCGGAGGGGCAGTTCTTTGTAGCTGCGTGGCTCTGCGGCGAATATCTTGTGGTGGTGGGGGCAGTTCATCGCTTTCAGGTAGTATTTGGTACCGTCCAACTCCATGGGTGGGTACATACTGTCCTGGTAATAGGGCAAGTGTCCGCTGGTGAGGTACATGCTCTCTTTGGCGATGTGGGGGGTCACTACTCTTTTGTAGCCCCCTTTTTGCTCTGTTTCTTTAGCCAGTTTTTCCAACTCTTCAATGATGATGGTACCGTTTGGCATCCACAGGGGCAGGCCCTGACCTACATCATCGTCCATGGTGAAAATGCCTAATTCCTTGCCCAGCTTCCGGTGATCACGCTTTTTGGCTTCTTCCAGCAGTTGCAGGTACTCATCCAGTTCTTTTTGGGAAGGGAAGGTAACGCCGTAAATACGGGTGAGCTGCTTGTTGTTGGAATCGTTTTTCCAATAGGCTCCGGCTATGTTGGTGAGCTTGATGGCTTTGATGGGTGCTGTGGTCGGGATGTGAGGCCCACGGCACAGATCGGTAAAGGAGCCTTGTGTATAGAAGGTGATCTCTCCGTCGGTGAGATTGCTCAGGAGGTCCAGCTTATACTCGTCGCCTTTTTCGGTAAAGTATTTTACTGCCTCGGCTTTGGGCATGGCTTTGCGTACGTAGCTGTTGTTCTGTTTGGCCAGCTCGTTCATCTTCTTTTCCAGTTTGCGCAGGTCTTCTTCGCTGATCTGACGGCCTCCGAGGTCTATATCGTAGTAAAACCCTTTTTCAATTGCAGGCCCTACCCAGAACTTGGCTCCGGGGAACAGGTCTTCTACTGCCTCTGCCATCAGGTGGGCCGAGGAGTGCCAGAAGGTGCTCTTACCGCCATCATCATCCCACGTGAGGAGTTTCAGGTTTGCATCTTCGGTTATTGGCCGCGTGGCATCCCACACTTGTCCGTTGACACTTGCTGCCAGTACTTTCCTGGCGAGCCCTTCGCTGATCGATTTTGCGACGTCTAAAGCAGTGACTCCTGCTTCATACTCCCGTACTGCTCCGTCCGGTAATGTAATTTTGATCATTTGTTGTTATTGCCGTTTCTGTTGATTTTTATAACTCTGGGGTATGGCAGCCATTCATGTATTCATGCAGCTTGTGGGGATGCGTGGCAGATGATCGTATTGGTGAAACGCGTATCTTGAGCCCGCATCTGCGTCCCATATCCGAGAGAACCGCAAATTTAACGAACTTTTGCAGATGATGACATACGATATTTATCGTAATAAACTGATAATTTAACTAATTTGCCCCTGTGAGGTTTTTATTCATGAAGCGATTTTTACTTTTTGCGATCTGTTGTGTTGGTATTTCCGCATCGGCCCAGGACCTGACGGGCATCTGGAGGGGTGGTTTCCGCTCGATGGCCAAGAACCGGCTGATGGAAATGTTGGGTCAGGATGACCGGTATAAGTTTGAAGTACAAGTGGACCAAAAAGACAAAGCTTTCGCGGGTGTTACTTACTCCTACCTCACCACCGTTTTTTATGGCAAGGCTACCTGCCAGGGTACTGTGAATCCCAAAACCGGCAAAGTTTTACTGGACGAACTCAAGATCGTGGAGCAGCGCATGAGTAGTGGCGGCGGCATTTGCCTGATGACGCTCTTTTTGCAATATTCCAAGGTGGGTGATGAAGAATTCCTCGAGGGTACTTATACCAGTATGAAGCTGAGTGACTCTACTGATTGTGGCAAGGGTACTGTGTTTTTGCGTAAGGTTGTCACTTCTGATTTTTATAAGGAGCCTTTTCTCGTGGAGCGGGAAAAGGATGCGGATAAGAAGCCGTTGGTAGCTACTCCCAAGCCTGATAGTGCCGTGGCCAAGAAAACCACTCCTGTTGTTGTTGAGAAGCCGGCAGTGACCAAAAAGGTTACTCCCCCGCCTACTACTGCTAAGACGACCCCGGCAACGAAACCTGCCACTAAACCTGCTGTCACTACTCCCAAAAGCAATACTGTAGTCAAGAAGGCCGACCCGCCCAAGACGCCACCGGTGGCTAAAACGCAGGAACCTAACCTGACGACCAAACCCATCATCGTGGATTCTGTGAAGAAGGTGGAGAAGCCGGTAGTGGTAGCTCCGCCCGTGCCTACGCCCAAGATATTGCTGACGCGGGAGAATGAACTGGTAAAAACTATCGTTACGAATGCCAACGAGATCTTTATCAGGATCTATGATAATGGTAGTGTGGACAATGATACTATTTCTGTATATCTCGATAAAAAACTGGTTCTCTCCAAACAACGGTTGACGGAAAAAGCTATTCCATTAAAAATTAAGCTGGATGATGACAACGTTTATCATGAGCTGGTGATGGTGGCTGAGAACCTGGGCGAGGTGCCTCCCAATACTTCTCTGATGGTAGTGGATGCCGGCAAGCAGACGTTTGAAGTGCGCATTACTTCTACGGAGCAAAAGAATGCGGTTGTGATCTTCAAGTATAAGGCAGGACCATAATTAGCTATTAGCCGTTAGCTTTTAGCTGTTAGCAGCGGAGCAACATCCTGCTTCACGCTTTTCTGTACCGCTCACATAAATTAGTGTGGCTTGTATTGTTGTAGTTGGTAATTTCCGATAAAATCCCCCCATGCGTTTTCTCTTCGTGTTTCTCATGGTTCTCTGTAGCGGCTCTTTGGCAGCGCAATCCCTTACCGGCATCTGGCGTGGCAAGCGCACGCAAGGTTCTCAGGGTTGTTTTCCTGAGTATTTCCTGGAACTGCATATTTATTATTCGAATGAGACGACCATGATGGGGAATGCTTATAGTTACGTTGACAATAAGCAATTTACCAAGGTAAACTTTACTGGTCGCTACAACCCGTTGAACAAACGCATGGTGATCACTGAAAGCGCCGTACTGCAATACAGTGTTCCTGCCAATTGTATTCCGTGTATCAAGGTATATGATCTCACCTGGTCGAAAACTGGCGTAGAGGAAGTATTGCTGGGTGACTGGCGCGGACATGAAATGGGTAATAACAATGCATGTCCTCCCGGTAAGATCTCTCTTAACCGCGTGTCGGTTCCCGCTTTCCCGGTAGACATTTATCAAAGTGATACGTTACTGAAGCTGCAACAGAACCTGAAGTTGCAATCGCGTGAAAAGGAAGTGGTGCAAACGGTGGTGATCGACTCTCCTACTGTGAAGATCGAATTGTATGACAATGCCGAGATCGATGATGACACGGTGAGTGTGTTACTGAATAATACATTATTGCTGCATAAGAAACGGCTTACTGACAGGCCGCTTCCTTTACAGTTTACTGCTTTTCCAAACACCGAGTATGAGCTGATGATGTATGCCGAGAATCTTGGGCGTATTCCGCCTAACACTGCTCTCATGGTCATTACTGTTGGTAAGAAGCGGTATGAGGTACGGTTGTCGTCGAGTGAACAGAAGAGTGCGGTGGTGAAGTTTAAGTATTCGCAGTGACGGAGCCGGCAATCGGCAGTATCGGCAATCGTCAGTCCATTTGTTTCGAAATACCTTATAAATACAACGCCCCGGATAAATAATATCCGGGGCGTTTTTATTGTGAGCTTTCGTTTTCTTTTAGAATCCTTGTCTGCCTTGTCCTCCTTGTGTGGGAGCTTTGCGGGGCAGTTTTGCGTCGCGCTGAGCGGCGTGGTATACAAAGGATGCGATCACGGTGGCGGCTTGTTTGAGGTCGTCGGCCTGCAGGTGATCGTAGGAATCCATATTGGTATGGTGTGTACGGGTGTTGTACTCTATTTCATCCTGGATGAACTGGAAGCCTGCTAAACCAATGCCATCGAATGACAGGTGATCGGTGCCGCCTGTGTTTTGTAATGTAACGGTGGTAGCGCCGAGGTCTTTGAATGGCTCCAGCCATTTGGCGAAGATGGGTTTCACGCCTTCGTTTCCCTGTGTGTAGATGCCCCGTATTTTACCGGTGCCATTGTCGAGGTTGAAGTAGGCTGCTACTTTATCACCTGCTGCGTTGAAGCGACGGGTAGTGGTGTCGGTGAAATGGTTGCGTACATAGTTGCGGGAACCGTGGAGCCCCTGCTCTTCCCCACCCCACAATGCGATGCGAATGGTGCGGCGTGGTTTAATGTTCAGTGCTTTCAGGATGCGAATGGCTTCCATCATCACAGCGCAACCGGCTGCGTTGTCGGTAGCGCCTACTGATCCATGCCAGGAGTCGAGGTGGCCGCCCAACATCACCAGTTCTTCTTTCAGCTGGGGATCGGTGCCTTTGATCTCTGCCACTACGTTGTATCCTTTCAAGTCGGCTGTATAGAATTTAGATTTTACGTCTACGTCGATCTTCACGGGGATGCCTGCTTTCACCAATCTTTGGAGTGACATATAATCTTCGTAGGCCAACATGATGTCGAGGAAGTTTTCGGGCGCCGTGCCTGCATAAGCACCACCGCCTTGTACAAACAGGGTGCCATCGCGACCACGGGGGCTGGTGCTCAACAATGCTACTGCTCCTTCGGCTTTGGCCATATCCCTGATCTTTGTCTGCAGGGCCATTGCAGCGCCGAAGCCACCACGAGGGCCGCCGGGGCCACCAGGTCCGCGACCACCGCCACCAGCTGCTGGTGCAGGGTTGGGTGTCCATGCTGCCATCTTGCTCAGTTCGTCTTCTGTGCGACGGCTGCCATCGGCGGTATAGGTTGGCTTCAATGTATCTGTGCGTGGTATCAGGACGAGCTTGCCTTTGAGTTTGCCTTTATAGGAAAGGAGTTCTACGGAGTCTTTGGCTTCGAGGACAATCACTTCTGCGCTCTTCAATCCTTTGGTGCTGGAGGTCCAGGTTTTAGGGAATGCGATCAGCGGGCGGTAGTAAGGGGCTGTCATGGCTACGTAGGACTTTTCCAGTTCCCAGCCTTTGCCCCAATCGCCCCAGGCTTCGAGCTGGGCACCTTCTGCGCCGTATTTGGTGAGCTCGCTTTTAGCCCAGTTGGCAGCGCGCATGTAGCCGGGAGAATTGTTGAGACGGGGTCCGCTAACTTCTGTGAGGTAGAAAACGATGTCCATTACCTTGGAGTTGTTCAGGCCTTCGGTACGTATCTTCTGTACCATATCGGCGTCCAGCTTTTCGTCCTGGGCCTGTGCCAGGCAGCTGAGTACAACGGCTGAACATGTGAACAGGAATTTTCTCATGTGCAAATAGATTTTGGTATTAGACGGGTAAAGTATGCGTTTCCTGTTGTATTGAAAAGGGGGATCGAGATAAATTGTTGGATTAGATGATGAATGGCATGGGAAGGTTTGCCTTTTTGAGTATATTGTAATCGGATATCATATTCTATGACAGCAAATACTATTTTCAAATTCCTCTTTTCGATCAAACTCTTGCGGGGACTGGATTTGCCAATCCGGAACAATATAAACCCGCGTTCTGCCTGCATTTGAGGGTTGTTGTCTTACTACTGCTTTACTTCTCCTTTACCTCTGCTTTACTTGTGGTTTACTTCTGCTATAGGGTTGCTATGGGAATGCTATGGGATTGACCTGAGATTGGGCACAAGCACCCTTCAGCACTTAGCTATGCGGCATGCTTGCGCCAGTTTTCGGCCAGTTATCGGATGCATGCTTACGCAATTTATCGACCATTACATTTTCGACCTTTTCGGAAAAAAAGAGCATTTTCGGCCATTTCGGTCACTTTCGGTCATGGTCATTTGGAAACCCCTATCCGTAGTTGTAAATTAGGTAAAAATCTTATATATGGCTAAAATCCTATCTCCTTTTGAGATCCGCGGGTCAGTGGGTAACACGACCTATTTTAAGAATGAGTATGGCCAACAGATGAAAGAAAAAGGCGGCCCCTCGGCGTGGCAGGTCAAAAACCTTGACCGCTTTACCAATACGCGGCACAACGCCGCTGAATGGAAACGAGCTACTGCTGCTTCCAGGCTGATGCGGCATGCGCTGGGTGATTTGCTGCGATCCGTAAAGAATATACGGCTCAGTGGCCGCATGAATGGTCCCTTGCTGGCGGCGCTCAAAGACGACCCCATCCATGATTATGGCAAGCGGGAGGTTAGCGCCGGTAATTTATCGAAGTTGGTTGGCTTCGAGTTCAACCACCATTTGCCGCTGGAGAATGCGCTTCCCCTGAACATAGAGAATTGTTTCTCGCTTGAGGCGGGCAAACTGGCGCTGGATGTGCCAGCATTCCGCATCCGGAAGAAGAAGGGTATACCAAAGGATGCGACGCATTACCGGCTGGTATCGTGCATCCTGTCGATCGACTTTGACAAACGTACTTATTACCAGGATAGACAGATAAGCGCCTTACATGCCATGGGGCGTAAGGCCGGGTCTCCCTTTGCTATCGAACAGATGATACAGCCCAGCAATGAGCAGGATTGTTTCTGGCTGATGGGGATCGAGTTTTACAAGCTGGTGAATGAGAAACCCGTGCTGGTGAGGGGTGGCGCTTTAAGGGTCATGCTGTCTGTGTCTGAACCACGATCTGTTGGATTTGATGGATTGGGAGGAAATATGGAAAGGATTGAAGACAAGCCTTCGGAGGGTATAGCAGTCGTGGCAGTGCCCTCTTTTGCGGATGAGGTGCTGGCGGCGGCTTTCTCTGAAGAGAAGAAGGTTGCAGTGGTTGATGTGGAAGAAGTTGATGTAACTTATATTGAAACTATGGAAGATATTTTTGCAGCGGCGTATGAGGAGGGAGAAAAGTTTGTGGAAGCACTTACTGAGCTGTCAACATGGTGACAGATAGATTGTATATTTTCGGTAAAATAAATGTGTCGTTTATGGCCGTGTTCCAACCATTAAAATTCGAGGAAGCAATTCCAAGGCTTGTTCATACTTACAACAAGGGTAAACTGGTGCCTTTTACGGGAGCGGGCTTAAGTGCGCCTACTATTCCCAGCTGGACAACGTTTATTTCAAATCTATCGAAGCATACTGCAACGGCCATAGAGGATGTATCGAAATTGAGTTCGAGTGAATTGATCCAGGCGGCTGAAGCAATCATCAATAAATTGCAGCGGGGTAATTCGGCGGACTATACCAGTGCCATCAAAAACAGCCTTGGTTATAAAAAAAGTACGGAGCCAGCGGTGAGCCCTAATTGTGAGGCTTTGAGTAATATCTGGTGGCCGCTTGTTTTGACCACTAATTATGACAGGATGTTTGTGAAGGCTTACACTAAGAAACAGTCACGGCAGGATGGTGATCCTATCTCGGTGTATGGACGGAATCAGCGTGATTGTCATACACTTCTTTCATCGCTTAACGCTCCTGTGAACACGCTTTACTGGGCATTGCAAGGGTATTTTGGCACGAGTATCAATGATGAAAACCTGGAAGAGGAGATCGTGATTGGCTACCGGCATTACCGCCAGGCTACTTATAACAACCAGGTTTTTCGTTCTGCGTTTGGAGAGGTGTTTCGAAACTTCTCGTTGCTTTTCGTGGGGTCGGGCTTAACGGAGGATTATTTCCGTGGACTCTTTGGTCAGACTTTGGAGAGTTTTGGAAGCAATCCCAATACGCATTGTGCGTTGTTTCATGAACAGGATATCAAATCGGGCAAAGTTGATCCTCACTTTCTTCATACAAAGTTGAATGTGATCTCCCTGTATTATCCGGGAGAGCCTGGCGACTACAGCGGACTGGCCAAGTCGCTTACGATGCTTGAAAATGCCATCAGGTCTGACAGTAAGAAAATTTACAAACTATCGTTCGGTACCAAAAGCATCTATCAAGCTGAAGAGCGTAGTACTACTCCCGATTTTGAAGTAATAGCTTCGGCGTTGCCCAAACCTACGAAAAAGGAGTGCTGCATCTTTAGTGCAGGTTTTGACAGTGTCGTGTGGCCTTCTCACAAGGGTAAGGATATCATTGGCGATAGCTATAATGCTAAAAAGTTCCGGAAGACTTCACAACCTTTGGTGTATCAATATAGTGACAGTAATTTATATGCTGCTATTGCACGGAATAATGAACTTGGTAAAGGCCGGAAGGCGCGTGACCTGCGGATCATCAAAGAGGCTTTCATCCAGGCTTTACAGATCACCAATGGCAAGTACCGGGTGATCCATTGTATGCATTTTTCAGCTGGGTCTCAAAGAACTTTCCCGCCGGTGTTTTCTTTTATTCAAATGCTTCATGCTTTCAAGTCTTTTTCCGCGACTGAAGAAGTAAAATCGGTTGTAAGGCTTTACGTGAGTCATCCTTCCGTTATTTTTTATATCAGAAAGAACATGCTCGAACTGGAAGAGCTTTTCAATTGTGATGAGCTTAGGATAAATATCGAAATTCAAGACGCTACAGACACCGAAAGGTATACGTTTTATGGTCAACCAGACCTGCCTTTCAATGGTCTTTCTTCTTATTTCGATATCGATCCGAAACATTGGCAGGCCAGCATTGTACCGGAGCCCTACAAAAATCAATCTATCGCCACTGATGCAGCTACTGAACTGCATATAGTAGGTATTATTCCCGGCTCGACGATCAGGTACACGAAGCGCACTGAGAAAGGATAATCAGCGTAACGATTGCTACTTTGGATAAACAATCAATCTTATTTGCCTATACACGTCGCCATCCCTCTTAAACATCAACAGGTAAGCGTTCAATTGGTTTGCGGCCCATTTGACATCATCTCTTCCTACTTCTTTCTGAAAACCGGTTTTGATATCTCTTATTATTGGCGTGCCGAGTAGCTTGGTGAAGGAGGAGTCGAGGTTGGTAAACCTGTTATTGAACGCGTTGACTACTCTGGTTTGTGAAGCCGGGTCTGCCGAACCAGCATTGGTTAGTGGAGTAGTGACGCCTTTCGGTACACTCCATTCATGTAATACTACCCGAACTGAATCATCGGCTGTTGCAAAACATTCTACCGTGTGTTCCATTCCCTCTCTGGTGATGGTTCGCAAATAGCGTTTGGTCTTAGTCAGGTCGAAATGCAACTTATTGGGATAAAGGTTTTCGCCGATCTTCACCATAAAGGAATAGGACACGTCCTGAGAGCCAATTTTTTGTTCCACGGCATCCAGTTCTTTTAAAGTAGCAGGGAATGTTGTTACTGATGGCTCTGCTTGCCTGAGGTCTGTCGTTTTAGCTGACTTATATCCTGTCAATATCAGGCTTCCAAGAACTACAGGGGTAATGATCTTTAAAAAGCGCTTAGTCATTTATTTTTTGTTTTGTGAAAGTTGTCGACATATTCAGCCAGCTCAAGCAGCGGTTTCAGGTCTTTCAGTTCTTCCTTTTCAACAGGCATATTGTGAAAGTCGTAGTTGCGTACTTTCATCACGCAATCGTACTCTCCCAAGATGTTGTCGATTATCAATAGCCCGCCATATGCTACCTGGTTGAAATTCTCTTCTGTAATGTTTTCCGCGTAGACAATGATGTCCAGGGTATCGCCCTCTACAATAGGGAAAAACTTCATTTTATTGGGATTGAGCTCATGTCCCTGGGCTTTCAATACCATTCCTTTTACTAAGTCCGACGGCATCCTTTGTCTAAATGCTATAAATTCCCAGCCTTGTATTTTAGGCGCCTTGGCCACAATCTCCTTTACAACCGAGAAGAGGTTCTTATCACCATCGGCTGAAACTGTTACTTTGATGATATTATTTGCGGGTGGTTCAAATTCTATGGCAAGGCCCCGTTCTATCTTTTTTGCATTGTCTAAAACTTCTGTCAGTATTTTATCGGGGTTTTGCTGAAAGTACCGTAGTCTTGGTTCGTTCTTCTGAAACCACTGCCAAAATTTACCGATAGGGTCTTGTTTTTTGAATAATCCGAACATCTCTTTTTCTGTTTTCAATGGTTGAATGTTACCATCCGTGATCCCTAACGTTAAAACGAGCGCTAAATTCAAAAACATAGTCATATTTTTCTAAAATGTGAGAATATTGTGTGTTTGTGGGCTATTATTGCTTGTTTGTGCTGACGACGTCTACTAAAAACAGCATAAATGCGAGGCTAACGCCTATTATCATTAGTTTTCTACTTTTCTTTATCAATGCCAAGGCTATCAGGATAGTTGCTGCCAGAAACAACAGCCCGCTAGTCAAAGCGTATATTGAATACGTGGTGGGTGTCTGGTAATACCAAGGCACTTCATTTACTGCTCCCCAGGGATAACCTTCTGTTTCGCCATTAATAGCAACAGTGTAAAACTCTGACAATTCACTAAAGGCAAAGGCCCCAGTCATTAAAATAATCAGGCAAGGGAATACCCAGAAAAGCTTGCTTTTACCGATGCTGTTTTGTGCTTGTAAAGCCATATAATAGAAGGCAATTTAATCCCACCATAAATAAATGTTTCCTGTGCGGCGCATGTCTTCTTCGAGGGCTGCCTTGTAGACCTTCAGTTCTTTTTTTACTGGCCTTTGTGCAAATCCGGATGCGGAAAATGCTGTAAGGACTAATATAGTCAGGGTTTGTTTAAGCATTGTGGAGCTTTATTGGTATCCAAATTTCTTCTTCCGATGCGGGGTCGTTGTTTTTGTATTTGTCGCCTAATACTTCAAAGTGGGGCCGGTGGTCCAGTTCATAACCTGAGCCTGGCAACCACGTACCGAAGATGTATTGAAAAATCGATGGATCTCCGGCTGGGCCTTTATAGTCGAAGACAGCATACAATCCGCCTGTCAATGTATAGGCTTCCATATCATCGGGCAGCTTTTCAAAATCTGCTACTTCAATGGCAGCCCATTTCTCAAATTCGTTGGCTGGGTTAAAGCTTGTAAAGTATGCAGGGTTATATACCTGCATTGCAATCAGGTCATTTGTGAGGTTATTGGTTATTTCTCTACGCCGGGGCATGAAGTTTTTCCAGAGTTCAGCCGTCTTGTTATTAGCCAAGCTCATTGTGAGCCGTTTGCCGACTAATCTTTTAGCATTTAAATCTTCTATTCTTGGGTTCATTATACGTCTTTATGATTTACCAGAATTTCCACCAGGGCTTTGTATTACTGATCGTTACTTTAGGGGTATTGGCTGTGGGTTTAGGGGCAAACTTATATTTAGGATTTTGCAATAATGTCCATCTAAAGTTTTCCGGCTTTTCATACATATTGAAACCAAACTGTTTGCAGTATTGCTCCAGGCTGTCGAAGCCGAATAAATAGCTTACTTCACCATCGTATTCTTCTTTTTCACCGGGCTCTTCATTTTCAAAGTGGAAACGCTCTCCCGTGTTTACCATTTCGGTATCATCGCTGTAACAAACTTCGATCTCTCTTTTATTGTGTCCGTTACTGTACAGGGCAAAGTAGTAATAGTCGGATACGCTCTGGGCCATCGTGACTATTACCGAGGTGTCGAGGTCCTGAGAAAGCCCCAAGGCCAGGTCGTCTAATTTATCGAAGCTGTTATGAAATACAACACACCATTCCGGGTTGGTTTGGGCAAGCACTAAACGATCAGGCTGGCTATTGGTAGAGGGTTGAATATCGTTGGTTATACTTCCCGGCTGGTCTTCTACCACTTCTGTTATGCGGGGCAGTGCCGATCGAAGTGCTTCTACCAACTTGGCCTTATCAGTTGTCTTTACAAAAAAGCTTGTCCAAGTACCCATAAAGAAATATTTATAAGTTTTGCTATCGGTTTATCATTGGTGATAAATTAAGAAACAGGAATTACAGTATTACGCCCAGCTCTTCTTTTCACCCGTTTCAACATTTATTATTTCTCTATCGGACGTAATCAACACTTGTCCATTCAATGCAAATTCAGCTTCTATTGGGCGGTTAATGGCCAATTCTTTTTCAATCGTTCCGTTGTCTTTATTAATATACTTTAACTTTCTGGGCCTTTCTTTACTTGATGATGTCAGGCTGACTCCTACAAACATATTGAGTTGTTCGTTGTAACTAATCCGCGAAAGATGCCCATCTTTATCCATGGGTAGTCGCCATAAGGGTTTTCCAAACCCGTGTATACTATAACAACTCAGCGGCCCTGCAACTTCGGATATTGCAACGCTATTTTCAGCAAAGGCTATATCCAAAGTGGCAAATGATTGACTTTGCATACTCAGTTTTGTTTTCCCTGTACTTCTGTCTACTACCTGGGTCTTACCTGATTTATCAACAATATCGACCGGAGCGTATTTACTGTTAAAAAGTAATCTTGCTCCGGATATTTTATCAATGTCGGCACCGGTATTTATATCTATAATACGGCTTGCGCCTCTTTCAAAGGATGTAAAAATTTTAGTTTCGTCAACTTGCAGTATCTGTATACGCTGCACTTTTTTAAGGTCTTTTCGCTGCCAAATGAGCTTTCCTGTAGTGGTGTCGTAGGCGCAAATACCGTGGCGTGCCCAACAACCGCAAATACATATTTCCCCATTTGCTGCAATTGCCAATCTTCTTCCTCCGAAACTGAGTATGGTATCGAATTCTGCGATAGTGTCCAGTCTATTGATATCAAAAATCTGTACTCTTTTTTCAAACTCGGCAAGGGCAATTACCGGTCCGTTGAAGGATGTTGCTATGTGTCTGATTTGTTCCATAAACGGGGCATCAGGAGCTGGTGCTTCGATGGTCATAAATATAAGCAATAGCTGCTCAAATCAAAATGCTTCTCCTGTGAAGAAATAGAAACCCGGGCCTTCTCTGGTGAAGCCCACGTCCAGGCGCAGGAATATGTCTTTCTTTGGGAATAGTAAATAGCGAAGGCCGGCGCCTCCTGCCAACTGTGTTCTGTCGAGCTTAAATGCTTTGACCTGTGGGGCTACGGCCGCTGTGCCGGCAAAGATGGTCGCGCCCCAGCGTTTGCTGAAGGTAAAGGGCAGCAGGCGGTATTCGACCTGGGCTGCCAGCATGTTCTTATCGCGGTAGCGGCCCTGGTAGTATCCGCGCATCATCATCTCCCCTCCTACCATCGCCATTTGGTTGAATGGCACTTCTCCTTTCATGAAATTGCCTACCACCTGCCAGGCAATGACATTGTTTTTCTTATGGGGATGGAAGCCGCGCACATCGAGGTTGATGCTGTTGAAAGAATAGTCGCTTGCCAGGGAAGGATGGTAGCCGAGGTAAGAGAGCTCCGCAAACCATCCTTTGCGGACATTAAGGACGTTGTGGCGGTTGTCGTATACCAGTGCGGCCCCGAAGCCGAGGTTGGTGGTGCCGTCGCTACCGGTTGGCAAGGGATGGTGAAGCCCTTCTTCGGGTTGGTTGAACGTGACGCCGAACAGGTGCTGGAAATCGATCTCCGGTCCCAGGAACAGGTTGGGTTTTATCTTCCTGAGCACGCGCTGCCGGAGGAGTATATAGTTGGCATCCACTACGGCCGGGTGATCGCCGGACGAGTGGTCGCCTATGCCATAGTATAGCAGGGGAAATCGCTGGATCCTGCTTCTGCCGAGGAAAAACCATTTGTCCTTGTCGCCATAGATGGCATTGTCGATCCAGAGTCCGTATTGTGCTTTGAAGGTGAAGAAGGCGAATGTCTGTACTTCGCTGAGGCGGTTTGTACTGTCGCCTTTAGCCCTGAACAGCCATAAGGCGGAGGCGCCGGGCTCGACGCCGGTTTCGGGTGAATAGCCCAGTGTGGGATATACCCGGAAGCTTTTCTCAGCGGCGGAGGTGGTGTCGTTAAAAAACCTGTTTATAAGGCGGTTTACCCGACTGCCACCCCATCGCTTTTGGGCATGGGACAGCCCGGGGATGAGGATTAAGAAAGCAATAAGGATCGTGACGGGTGATCGCATGTGCGATAATACGTAAAAATTGGGCCAACTGCGTAAACAGGAGGCCCAACCTCCGGCCTTTCTCAAGCCAGTAGTTCCTGCATGCCAAATGCCGTTAACACTTTTGCATATTCACCTTTTATGGCGTCATTAGCTCTTTCAACAATTTGTCCTGTGGACGGGTCAACAACTGTTCTTAACGGTCTTTGTCCTTTTGGTAAATTGATCAGCTTTACTACTGCATCTGCTACGTACTGCGGATCGGGCTTTACCGTTTCAAACATTTGACCCATGGCTGCAAATATCTTGTCCGGCACTGCAGCGATCGCTTTGTAGTCCTCCATAACTGATGGGTCGGAGCCGAACTGGACCTTTTGGGACATTTCAGTAGGAAAAGCGCCCGGTTGAACGATGGCTACATCGACTCCTAACGGTCTCAATTCATAATGTAACCCTTCGCTCAATCCTTCCAAAGCAAACTTTGAAGCTCCGTATACTGCAGAAAACGGAAAGGTGAACCTTCCATTTCCACTTGACACGTTAATAATTAATCCTTCCGACTGTTTGCGCATAGCTGGCAATGCCAACTTCATCAATCGCCAGGGGGCGATCACATTGATATCAAATATCCGCTGTACATCAAACGGCGTAGCGCTTTCGGCTACACCAAACATGGCAACGGCTGCATTGTTTACCAATACATCGATTGTTCCTTCTTTGGCTTTGATTGTATCAATGGCATTTTTTACACTTGTATCGTCGGTTAGTGCGACATCCAGCACGGTAATATTTTTTACCTGTGCGAGGGCTTTTGCTTTATCAGCGTTCTTTCCGTTGGTATCTCTCATGGTGGCATATACTTTATGCCCCAACGCTGCAACGCTATTGGCGATAAGCCATCCAAACCCGCTATTTGTTCCTGTAATCAGTACGACTTTGCTACTCATTTTTTTGTTGTTTAAATAATGATGCAAAGGTCAGTATCTACAAAAAGAAAGCGTTTACCATATGGTAAAAAGCAATTTTAGCGGATGTTTTTTCTTATTCTGCTTAATGATTGTTGTGTGATGCCCAGGTAAGAAGCGATATACGCAAGCGGAACACGATTCATAACGGTCGGAAACATCTCCATGAATGATAGATAGCGGGTGGTGGCATCTTCTGACACCAACGGGCTTCTTCTCTCAATCGTTTCTAAGAGGCATTTTTTAATTATCTGGTCGATAATCTTATCCCAACCAACTATTGTATTGGAGATATCATCCCAATCCTTCTTTGAAAAGACAAGCAGCTTGCTATCGGTAACTGCCTGTATGTAGTCGGAAGCCACTACTTGTATCTCAAACTTCTGATAGTCTGAAACAAAGCTGTTTTCATCCATGAAGTAATTCGTGATCTCCTGTCCTTTATTGTTGTAGTAGCAAAAACGAAAGACGCCTTCCAGCACAAAACCTACATACCTGGGTATCTTGCCAGCTTCCGAAAAGTATTCGTCTTTACGAAGTTCCAGCACAGTCGCTTTGCTTAGAATCAGGTCAGTTTGTTGCTGATTCAAACTTCCAAACTGCAAAATATAATCTATGAATGCTTTCACGCGCGCAAAGTTAGCGAATGTTAGGGCCCAATTATTTACCATATGGTAAAAAGCGCGGTAAGGTCGGGCTTCTCTTATGCATATTAACTTTTCATTCTCATTTACGGAATCTGCCTTACATCTCTCAACAGTAGTGGGGGAATTGGCTATTTCTTGTTATTCTTCTTTTCTTCCAGCACTTTGTCTAATTCCTCTTTTCTTTTCCAGTCAACATTCAGTTCGGCCAAGGCTGCTTGCTGTCCTGATAGTTTAAAGCTGTACCATTCGAGGTAATTTTTCATATCGTTCTGATAGAAATCCAACCAGCTTTTATAATTCTCCGGTATTGGATTGCGCGGTCCATACAAAGGTCTGTCGAGAATATCGGGCAGCTTGATCTCATGCTCATAATTATCAAGGATGTACGTAATTCTCTCCTTGCTTTTTGCCCACCATTGATGAATCAACTCAGTTGTCCAGTTTGTGTTTCCATCAAAATAGTATGCGTCGAAAGGATCAATAGCTGCTGCGGTGAGTGTTTCTTTAAGTTCCTGGCGTGAGAAGGGTTGCTTAAAGATCACCTCATGGTAATTTTCGTCTCCACCCACATTGTTCATTGCTGCGACCTGTCCTGTGCCACAATTATCAGTATGAGTAGTATAGATTGGCCCGGGCGTATTCAGCCAGTTGATCTCTGCGAAGAGGCCTTTAGCTATATTCACATAGCTATCATCGCCGATAAATTCGATAATCCTGGGCTCGTCAAGGGGGCCGGTAAATAATAGTTCTGCTATGTCAGGGAGAGGGATCATGTAATTAGTGTTTAATCCATCTGGCTTCTCGTTCGATGCTAATCGATGTCTTACACGGGCGTAAGTACCAGCAAGGTTAGGAATAATTTCGTTATACAGGGCCTGATGGGGTTATTGTTATTTGCTCAATTCGTATGTCTCTTCCAATTCGATGTCTGGCTGATAATCCGGAAACATTGATTTTGTTTTGGTTGAAGAAACGATTGCAAGTGTGCCTTGTTGCATGACGCCCTTGATCGTCCGATAGACTATCTCTTTTTGAGGCTTATGCACGAACTCAACATCAATAATATTGGGAAGGTCTCCTTTTTTTATATTGGCGATTTTATTCTGGGTGAGATACCCATATCTCTCTTCTGTACCGTTTAACTGATATTTAATTTCTATTGAAGCAAGCTTGTTAAGGTTGGGAATATTTTTAAATGGAATCTCAAGTGTGTTGTCAGGATTTAAAGTAAACATTTTGTCGACATCCTGCAGCTCCGAAAAGAAGTCATAAATGTACCTGATTTTGATATCCCTGTTGCTCAACTGCTCGTTTCTATCTGTCTTAAAGCTGAAGCGGAACGATTGCATCGAATCTCTTTTGTACGTTGCCTTTACGCCTGACTCTTTCACTTCGTAGTGATCACCAAAGAACAAGGTATCTTTTTCCCGTCTCCATGTCCCTTTATAATCAAGCCAGGTAAGGCAGCTCACATGGGGCCTAACCTGAAATTCAAAAGAGGAATCAGGCATTATAATGATCTCGCAGACCTTACTATTTGGTAAATTGATAAAGGAACCAGGCTGACCAAAAATATCTTTTCTGACTGGAACAAATGTCCAGGGCATCGTCTGGGCAGATACCGTTTGTGCAACAAGCAGCGAAAGTATGACTGATAATAGCTTCATAGTCAGGGGTCATAAACGGTAGCCAATATATGCATAAAGCGTGAGATTCTCAATCGTACGCTATCACGGTAGTGGTTATTTAAAACTTAAAGTTCCAGGGGATGGCAATGGGATTGTCGATCCGGAGTCCATATTGTTAGTTACAGGTTATAGCAAGTCATTTATCTCGTCCAATATTCCATCCAGGATAACAGGTATTTTGCCTTTTGCTAATTGCGAATAATTAACTTCAAAACAATTAAACACATCTACCGCAATGCAATATTGTGGATTTAGATTATAGTCTTCCGAAAAATGGGCCTTTAAATATCTATATAAGATGTCGACAAATAGTCCCAGTTCTTCTTTCCTAAATCCATTCAATTTGGCAATAAACCAAATTGCTCCTATTTCTTCTACATCATTCTTTTTAAATGTAAAAATGTGATGCGGCAATGCCTGTACAGGCAGCCCTTTGATGATCAAAATAGAATTCTTTTTATCTTTTGGTAATAATTTTATCTTCTTAACAGGTCTCCATTTTTTAAGATCAAAGTCTTCATAATGGTATAAAATATCAATATTCCTTATATACATTTCCTGAATTCTCTCGTCTTCATTATCCTCCAGTTTATCTTCAATCTCTCCTTTTTTATCAATTATATATTGTAAATCATCGAACTTAAAACTATTACTTATTGCGCTCAAACTACTGATCCAATAATCACCACCACTTTCAGCATTACTCTTTACTTTATTCTTCTTTAGTCCGACTGCGAAACTCTTTTTAGCACGGTCGGATTTGTGTCTAAATTGAACCAGTTTTTTACCAGAAATCTTTTCCATTTAAGTGGTTATTTATATCTATGAATTTTCAGGACATATCACTGTAAGTGAACCTTCCATATTCTATCTCTATCGTCTTTCAGCATGGCGTTGCAGTTTCTGTCGATTTCGACTGGCTGAATATGATCTTTATCAAGCCAGCCTCCGTTGGAAAAGTTAATACGGATAATCTTACAGTTTAATACATATACCTCCAATTCATAAGTAGCACTGTATTTTGTATCCGGATTATAGTAGTTGGCAGTAGCGGCATGTTTGCCATTATCGAATTTGCAACTTGTTCCGTTGAACGGCTCAATGCCAACGCAGGCGTTGAGCCAAATTATCAGTAGTAATAGGATAAGTCTCATCAGACTGTTGTTGGTTTATCATGATTCTTTCGCCAATGCATCAAGTCTTCTTAATTGAAGATTCATGTGATGCAAGACCGTTTTTTCATAATCGCTGGACTTGTCACCCATTTTACTAAACAGCACAAGCATTTCTATGAACAGAAAGAAAAGAATCCAAAGCAGCCAAAAGGCTAAAGCTACCGCGGAGTTGGATATAAGGCGATACATAACTTTTAGTTCATCCAAGAACCCGGTTTTCTCTTTCATTTCTTTTTCCAAGGATGGTTTAATATTGAGTAATTCTTTTTGTTTCCCAGCTCGTTGCTTCCACATTTCAGCAATTGCGGAATCGGTAGCAGCTATTAAAGCTGCCTTGGGATTTGGAATACTGTTTTTATTAATTGTGATTAATGGTTTTTGTACAATAATTGTAGTATCCCTACCCGATGGAGTCTGATGTTTTACCGGCATTGGAATTGACTGAGTTTGGCTAGTTGTAAAAGTAATCGTCGGCTGTTTTGATACTTCTGCTATATAATCCCGCTTTTCGGCCTCTTTATCCCTAATTGTAGTATCCAGTTCAGCAATTTGACGCTTCAATTCGAATGTTTTTGATGGTAAAATCGAATCCACACGTTCCGATACATAGGATACTTTCTCCAACTCGATATCCTTTTCAAGTAAGATTTGATCAATAATTACAGCCCCTAAGATAGCCATCATAAGCGCCAGACAAGATCTAAAGAAAAGAAGCCAACGACTGGGATGAATAGATAATACAATTTGTCTTTCAATCTGCACAATTATAATTACTGAAAGTATTCCTGCTACTACAGAACCGGTTATACCTGATTGCAGGTATCTATGCGCAAAGGTGAAGCCAATAAAGAACCAAAGGATACAAACAATTACTATTGCGGCAGTATACTTTTTGACTGATTTTGCAGCTACTTCGCTCGAACTTCTAATAATACTATAATTATAGCCGGTCAGGAAGCAACCAAAGCGAATCCATATATTTCTCATAATGTCTATTTAAAAGTTCCTTTTTAAGATCACATGGTGAGAAATGGCTGCAAGCCCATTCTTAAATCCCCTTGTATAGCTGATGACTATTCCATGCCCTACCCCCTGGTTATCTTTTGCCTGTTCTTCAATCTCTATTACTTGTTTAATATGGCTTTCTGCTATTTCTTTCTTAACCGTCAGCTCTTCTACTGTGTCAATCATTCCGCTTCTACCACGACTGGATATATGGAAGTTTATCTCTCTGATAGAGTCTTCGTAAAATGTCTTTACTTTTCGAATCGATCTTTCAAGATCATTTTTTAAGGCGGTTATATTTTGTTCAAGGTGCGTAGTGTCGGGATTTACTAACGCATCATCGTATCCTTTCCCTTCATAATTTTTATCCAGAAACTCATACAACTGGTTTATGCCTTCTTTTACCTTGAGGTCATGGCTTTGGTTTCCTTCCTGCTTTTCTTTTTCAATAAAGGTTCCTTCAGGGATTTCTGGCAGCGCTCCTTCATGCCCATTTCGATGGTTCTTTCCGTTTCGGTTGAAGATGCTAAATAAGCCCATAAAATGTATTTTAAACGGTTATGGTAGGTACTTTGTATTTATTGTGCCCTCTACTGTGGCAAGATTCGCATAAGGTTATTAACAGGTGATCAGGATAGTCCCAAGGAAGCCGAAACTTGTTTTGACTTACAACAAAGTGGTATTGACGGTGATGTACCTGCAAATCTTTATCTGACTTACAGTTGACACACTGATGCCTGTCTCTGGTTAATATCTCCTTCCTTTTTTCTTTCCATTTAGGATGAAATAATAAGCCTCCATAAGTGCCATGCGCTGGAACATCTGATACAGACTCTTTCGTAACCCCTGCTTGTGCAACCTTCGCCTCTCCGTTTTGTACAAAACGTCGGTAAGGCGAGTTGTCTTTAAACTTAAGGTATCTGAAACTTTGTTTAGAGGCTGTCATGATATTTAATTCAATACTATCTAATCGAGGACAAGTCGTTTGCTATCGCTTGTTCGTCATAGACAGATATTTTTATTTTTGTTCCCATTTACAAATTGTTCTGTCTTTCCTTTTTGCTTCTTCGAGGGGAATTTTAATTATCTGATGCTTACAGTTATTTAATCCAGGACAATCGGCGTTGTAATGATATCTAATAGCATTTTTACTGTCACAGATATAGACGCCTGTTTCAGTACAATGAAGACCTGTTAGAAGTAATAAGAAACCTAAGAGAATTTCCATAACAAAGCAGGCTCGTCGTTGCAAAGTATAAGGTTTATTAAGTGATTACCTAAGGAAGCAATCTACTGGAGCTCAATACCGATCCTTCTTTTTTGATACATTTACGAGGTGTGGCAGGCATTACTACAATAATAACAGCCATTTACCTGGTTGTGATGGCTTTTAGCGGCACGAACAGCATCCTGACAGGAATCAAATTCACCCAGAAGCTTCCTGTTGTTTGAATTAGGAAGGTATACACAAGTGGCCTCGTGAACTTCATGATCTCCATTATCCTGTGCTACTTCTGAAACATAATACTTCTTTTTCATAATGATTGTAGTTTATTACGTTTCAAAAGTAGAGAATGGAATACGTCATTTTTTACGGAAATCCGTAACACGAGTAATTATTATATTATGCCCATGTCTTTGCAGAATGCTATAAGTTGCTCATTTTTAGAAAACTCCAATACTTCTTTCATTTTATTCAGGCGTTTTTCCACACTGCTTAAACCAGATGGCCGAATCTCATTTTGTTTCAGATATTCAACAATATCATTCTGACGGTATCCCTGCGAGAGCAGGGTGATGATTGTTATATCATAGTCAGTAAATTCGTAAGCATTTTTTTGTTTCATTAGTTGCATGATGTGCCTGGGGAAATATCGCTGGTTTTGAGATATCTGGTTGATTGCCTGTTTTAATTCTTTTGCATCATTCCTGGCCTTTCGCACATATCCGTCAATAGCTTGTTTCTCAAATAACATTTCGATGATAGCCGCCTTGTTTTCTGCCGAAAAAACCAAAATCTTCAAATCCGGTTGCTCCTGTTTTACGGCTGCAATAAGTTCTGAACCACCGACAAGTTTCTGCATTCGATCGTCTTCCTCAAAATACAGATCAGTAATAAGCAGGTCGTAAGAACGAGCAGTTTTGTTTGTTTTTTGTATCCTGTCGAAAGCATCATCGCAGTAGTATACATAATCTACATCGAGAATATCCAATTCTTCAAGTGTTTTCTGGATGGAAATGTTAGCACTTTCGTGATCTTCTGCTATGAGTACTCTTTTAATCATATTGATCAGGCTGTTGGAAAGGAAATTCGGATCTTTAGTCCTTTGACTACCGTTCTGTCAAATGTAATTTGGCCACCAAGCATTTTAATACGGTTTTCCGTATTTGTCAATCCATTTCCATATATAATTTCGTTTGGGATTCCGACACCGTTGTCGGTATACTGTATATGAATCAGTCCATTTAGGCGTTCAAACTTTATTATAACGTTGTTCGCTCTACTATGCTTTTTCATATTAACCATCAGTTCCTGAAGTATTTGCTCTATTTCCAGTTGGGTTTGTGCGCTGGTATTTGCCCATAGAGTTTCGGTGTTACCTACTGTAAGGACTTTTGTAGTGACGCTGGCAAAAGAAGCGAGCAGTTCAGCTATTTTATTCTGAAAATGTTGGTGTGTAATAGATGGCTGCTCATAGGAAATGTCCCTGGATTGTTCGTACAGTATCTCTATTTTGTCCAGCAACGGTTCTTTTTCAATAATATCCTGGTGTTCAATTGCTGTCATTATTGTATACAGTCCATTAGCTACTACATCGTGCACTTTTTGGGATGTCTTAAGCTGATGCTCCTGTATTGCATGGCGAGCGTTGAATTCTATTCGTTGCTTTCGTTTTCGATACAAGAATATGCCAGTTGCGATGAAAGTAAGGAGAATGAGGGTTATTGCAATAAGTGTTATTATCTGAAGTTCTTTCTGTGCGTTATCTTTTTGTAGTTGAAGGTTGTCTACCTTGTTTTTTTCGGCATCGTACCTAACGAGGGCAAACTGGTTCTTTGCAGCATTGCGTGCTATTTGCATGCTATCTGTCAAATATTGGTAGCGCGTAAAATATTGTTTCAGTGATGAAACGGGACTGAGGTTTATCAGTTTTGTAAGGGCTTCGATCTCATCATCGGGATTGTTGATCAGCTTTGCTGTTTCATACATTTTGTTTGCATAGATTAGGGCTGAGTCGGGCCGGAGTATAGCATGGTAATCAGAAAGGTGTGCGTAGCTTGCATTTAATCCTCTGCTATCGTTTTCTCGTTTCCTGATCTGCATGGCGTGTAACATTTCAGGCGCAGCATTATAAGCGGTATCCAGTAGCCATTTGACTTTGGCATAATTAGATAGTGTGCGTGCATATTGTACAGGGTAGTTTTTGCTTTGATCCAGGGCGGAATGGAAGATATCGGCTGCCTGATTGTAATCCCCTTTTCCCTGAAAGGCAACCCCTTTATTGTTCAAGGCTATTGCACTGTCTTTTTCATTCTTTATCATTGGAAGAGCCTTGTTGTAATAGTCAAGGGCATTATCATAGTTTTTAAGATCGTTGCTAATACGGCCCAGTTCGTTATAATCGGATAGCAGGCAATCTTTGTTTGACTTCTTACGTTCATCAAGCAATGAAAGAGACTTTAGAAGGCTTTCCTGGCCACCGTAATAGTCTCCCTCGTATCCTTGTATCATGCCCATATAATTATAGGCTATTGCGATCAGTAAGGTATCGCCGGAACCTGTAGCGATCTTATTAAAGTAGTGAAAGGCTGAATCATCGTTATTTTGGAAAAGGGAGTATGCTTTCTCAAATGAAGGGACTGCTACTGCCGGTGGACTGACAGGTTTATTTTTGCAAGCGAAGTGGCTGACAATCAGTAATGACAGGTAAATGTGTAGGACTCTCACTAACGGCTATTTGACCTAAAAATAAAAAATTCGTATATTATGTTGACTGTTAGCCGAGAGTTGTTCTAAAAAAAGTAAGGCAAGAATAGTCTTGCCTTACGTGAATGGAGATTAAGGTTTTGGCGGAGTAGGCGGTTTGGGGGGAATGCTTCCTGTTTCCCCGCCTGTATCGTCATCCATAGTAGTTACCTGCGCACCATTATTCGTTGTTGTCGTACCAGTGTGTTTGGGGCATGCGATGGCCCAAAATATCAGAAATATTAGTTTAAACATTTTTAAAATTTTTGGAGAGTAAATGAATGGCAGCCGATGCCCATGGCATCCGGGTGCTAAAACCTGAAATCAGTGAAGAAGCGCTTCTTACTTGTTTTGGGAAGTGTGGGCGTCGATCGCGGAAGCTTGTAAACGCTTCCCAAAGCCGGTTATCTGTTTCCGTTCTCGCTGCCCATTGTGTAATCAGTCTGTACAGTAAGCCTCTTAGCTATGGAGGTGTGATCTGATTGCAGGACGAAGATAGACTTGGGTAAGTGGCTGATTGGCAAACGATTCCGGTAATTCCGATGATTCCGATCATTCCGCATGTATTCCGGGAATACCGTTTTAGATCCTAATTCAATTCCGATAATTCGATTTACTTAATATCAAATTATAGTTACAATGCTTGTAGATTACCAGTCGCTGGTCTTGAATAGCTATAAGAGAAAATTAGCTACCGACGACTTATCTCCCCTCTTAAAACAACCCTCTCCTGCCAATCTCAGGGATGAATGTATTGCAATGTGTAAGGCTGGGTATGTCCCAAAAGATGAACGGGCGCTAAGGGCATTTTTTGGTAAGCACGGTGATAAAGCAGAATACTTAGAAGCAATAGACCATTTTGACATAAACAAGTTCAAGGCTTTGCAGAAGTTTCTATTGGGAGAATCCAACTCCACAGATATCAAGAATATAGAACTTTTGGCTTGGCTTATTGATTTTCCAGAAAGGCCTTTTGTGTATGGGAAGTCATACAGGATTGAGGGGACAGTAGAGCCAACCATTAGACCAACGGAGCCTGAAGTTGATAATACTATCGAGCCACCATCCTTACCTAATAGCCAATCTATGGCAGCCACTCCTCCTGACGATACTAAGGTTGCTACAAAAAAGATCATAAAATTTGGTACAAGACAAACATTGGCAGCGACCACTGTACTGGTGGGCATCTCAATGGCCTTTTGGTTTGGGAATACCAAAGGGGATGGAGGATGCATGTACTGGGAGATTGATCATTATCAACCGATTGCCTGTAACCAGCAACCCAACAAGGCTAATGCCTTTATCATCCCATTGGATACAGTTAAGGTCAAGTACTTTAAAAAGATAATGCTGCCGGACACTATTATGAGGAGGTCTATAGGAGCTATTTGGTATTCCAAGATCAATAATGTAGTCGAGTTTTATACTGCAGCCGGGTATCATCCGGTTGAAATAGACCGCCGTTTAAAACCGCTCTCCGAATACATGTATGGCAAGTACATTCAACGTAAAGAGCCTTCTCAATAGATATGTGGGCTGCAACTAACCTGCTCTCTCCTTACGGTTTCCCGTAAATCTGTCGTATGAAGCATTTGTATATTTAATGCCCGAATACGCTCACCCCTTTCGAGCGTAGAAGTACTTAAGGCGATAGATATTGATTGTTGTTAAGCAGTCAAGGCTTGAATAATAAATGAAATATTTATAATTTAACCTTATAAGTCCAAGTTGTCACTATGATTAATCAAAACTGGCCCAGCCAGACTTGTCATATAAAATAGATGAAAAACGCAGAAAGCCCTGTAGAAGAAAGAATAGGTTTCCTAAACCTGCTTATCCTTGTATTGTCTATTTATGTGCTGCTCGCACTAATGTTTGATACATTCCTAAAGTTGCCTGCAGAGGTCTCCAGGGTTCTATTTATAACTGACAATATAATCTGCATTGTTTTTCTGGTTGATTTTCTTAAGCGCTTCTATCAGGCTGATAATAAGTGGAAATTTATGCGGTGGGGTTGGATTGATTTAGTATCCAGTATTCCCATGTTTGATTTTATGCGGGTTGGGCGGACTTTTCGATTAATCCGATTGTTCAGGCTACTTCGGGCGTTCCGCTCTACAAAGCTCCTGGTTCAGCATATATTTAAAAGAAGGACGAAGGGTACATTAACAGCAGCTACAATTATAGCTGTCTTAATGGTTATTTTTTCCTCCATAGCAATATTACAGGTTGAGACAGACGCCAACAGCAATATTAAAACTGCTGAAGATGCCATCTGGTGGGCTTACACCACAATTACCACTGTAGGTTATGGTGATAGATTTCCCGTTACCATGGAGGGTCGATTAATTGCGATGGCTCTCATGACTGTTGGTGTGGGTTTGTTCGGCACTTTTACGGCGTATCTGGCGTCTTGGTTTATTGGTGAGAATAGATCCACAAATAGTGATGAAGCTAAGAGTGATTAACGATTGAGACCTGAAATACAAAATCAAGCCATATGTTTTTCAACAAATCCAAGAAACTACTTGCTGAAGCTAATGAGCAGTTATTGATTAATCAACGGGAACTTGATTCTGCAAAATCAACTATTGAGCAATTGCAAAATCAGGTTCAATCAACTTCTCTGGAACTTGATAATAAAAATCTTGCTTTGACTAATTGTATAAGCTCAAAAGACTCAATTGTCTATAAATATTCAACATTAATCGACAAAGATCAGTACCTGAAAGATAGAGAGGCCGAAATACAAAGTGCCCAAAATAAGTTACAAGAGTTAAATTCCAAGTATTTAAACGCATTGGCTGTACATGAGAAATTGGAAAAGCAAGTTAATCTGTATCAAGATAGTTTGGATATTGGGTCGTTTGGATTATATGCACCTCGATTCGACTTTGAAACTTCTGAAGCATTCAAACTACAAATGGAAATAAATTATGAAAAACAGAAAAATTTAATTAAAGTAGATCAGGCAGTAGTTTGTAGCACAGAATGGACTGTTAGCGGAAGTGTGGCAGAAGGCAGAAGAATGACGAACCAGTATAAAAAATTAATGTTATTTGCTTTTAATGGTGAATGCGACAGCCTTATTGCCAAGGTAAAGTGGAATAATGCCGTTAAAACAAGTGAACGTATAAATAAAGCCTTTGAGAATATTAATAAGCTTGGCGTAACCCAACACATTCAAATAACAAGAACATTTCTCAATCTAAAAATTGAAGAATTTGCTCTTACTTATGAGTATGAGCAAAAGAAGTATGAAGAAAAGGAGGAGCAAAGGCGCATTCGAGAGCAAATGAGGGAAGAAGAAAAGGCTCAAAAGGAAATGGAACGAGCCCAGAAAGAAGCTGAGGATGAAGAACGGCGGTTTCAAAAAGCGCTGGACAGGGCAAAGTCTGAGTTAGGGACATCTCCAGTTAATGTAGACGTCTTAAATTCTCAAATAAAGGATCTGGAACGAAAATTACAAGAGGCTCACGAGCGAAAGGAAAGAGCAATAGCAATGGCCCAATTAACAAAGGTTGGGCATATTTATATCATTTCCAACATTGGTTCTTTCGGTGAGGATGTCTATAAAATTGGTATGACCAGAAGGTTAGACCCAATGGATAGGGTTAGAGAATTGGGAGACGCTTCTGTTCCTTTTCAATTTGATATTCATGCAATCATTTATTCCGAAAACGCTCCTCAATTAGAATACGAATTGCACCAAAAGTTCGCCCATAATCGATTAAACAGAATTAATAATAAAAAGGAGTTTTTCAAGGTAACTCTACATGAAATAGAGTTTTTTGTAAAACAGCATGCAAACGCCGAAATCCAGTTTACCAAGCTGGCCGAAGCAAGAGAATACCGTGAGACACTTACCCTGATTGAAAAGCTCAATCATGCAGCAAATGTACCAAAAACGGAAAATGCCTTTCCTATTAGCTTAGTTTAATGAACGAATGATTCAAAGCGAGCGAATAAAACCTCTTAAAACTTAAAATTCCAAGTAACAGCAGGAATGATAGGAAACAGGGACACCTGGCGGGCGTCGACCTTTAGGGTGCCGTCATAGGGGCTGCCTTCCTGGTCGAAGTAGATGAAGTAAGGATTGAGTCGGCTGTACACATTGTAGATGCTGAATACCCAGTTTTGCTCCCACTTCTGGCCGGGCTTCTTACGAGGGGTGAGGGTGGCCGAGAGATCGGCACGGTGATAAGCCTGCAGGCGGTATTGGTTGACCTTACTATACTCCTGGGTGAGCACGCCGCCAACCACATAGAACCGTTCGGGTAGCGAGGTGGCATTGCCGGTACCGTACACGAACAAGCCCGATATCTTCCACTTTTTATTGATCTCATACATACCCACCACCGACATATCGTGCCGGCGATCGTATTTGGCGGGGTACTTTTCGCCGTCATTGAGACCGGCAAACTTTCTCCAGGTCCAAGACAGGGTATACCCTACCCAACCAGTGAGTCGCCCCTTCGTCTTGTTCACAAAAAACTCTGCTCCATAGCTCCAGCCTTTTCCGAATGTAAACCGCTCTTCGGGATCGGTTAAGGAAGGAGTATAGCCTTCTTCATATTCTATCTGGTTGTCCATGCTCTTATAGTACAGCTCCACGGAGGTTTCGAAAGTGTTGTCCTTAAAGTTCTTGAAGATGCCTGCCGCATACAGCCAGCTCATCTGTGGTTTTACGCGGTAGGTGCTCGGCACCCAGAGATCGGTGGGCAGGGTTGACCCGGCATTGCTTACCAGGTGGATGTACTGGTTGTTGCGGGTGACGGCCGCTTTGATGGAGGTTTCGTCATCCAGTATATATCGAATGGTGAAGCGAGGCTCCCACCCTACATACGTTTTCACGCGGTCGCCGCGGCCAAAGACCGTGCTGTCGAGCTTGTTGCCGTCTGCATCACGCTCAAATATTTTATAGGGACCTATTTGCTCAAAGCCACTGAAGCGGAGGCCTGCATGGACCTTGATGCGGTCGCTTACTTCCCAATCGTCCTGCACATATATACCTGACTCAAGGGCATACTTCCGGCTCTCGTTGTTGGGCTCAAAGGTGGTGCTGCCTTGTCCGCCGCTCAACACGTTGGGCGTAAAGCGGTGATAGGTGTATAGTGCGCCAAAGCGCATTTTGTGGCGCGGGCTGGCGAAGTAGTCTACGTCTATTTTTCCATTGAGGTCGCGGATACCGGAGGAGAGCTTGATCGAGAAATCGTTTTGTGAAGCGCCGAAGGAAAATGCGTAGTCGTTGTATACGAGCGTTGTGTTGGCAAACAGCTTCCTATTGAATACATGGTTCCAGCGCAGGGTGGCTGTGGAGTTGCCCCAAGGTATGCGTGCGTTGAAGGATCGTTGTGAGTTGCGGAAGTCAAATACATCTCTGCCGAAGTAGCCGCTCAGGTAGAGGCGGTCTTTTTCGGAGAACTTGTAGTTGGCTTTCAGGTTCACATCGTAGAAATAGTAGCCTGATCCATAGAAGGAATTGTCTTTGCCGATGAATGGTTTTATCAGCAGGTCGATGTAAGTGCGGCGGGCTGAAACAATGAACGAGGCTTTGTCTTTTTTGATCGGTCCCTGTACCGAGATGCGGGAGGCTATGGCCCCTACTCCACCTTCTACTTCCCATTTCTTCATGTTGCCTTCTTTCATGGCAATGTCCAGCACGGAAGACAGGCGTCCGCCATATTGGGCTGGCATACCGCCTTTGATGAGAGATATATTCTTGATGGCATCGGAGTTGAAGACCGAGAAGAAGCCAAAGAGGTGTCCTGTGTTGTATACGATCGCATCATCGAGGAGGATCAGGTTTTGATCGGGGCCTCCTCCCCGTACATACAAGCCCGTGTTGCCCTCGCCTGCGTTGCGAACGCCCGGCATCAATTGCAATGTCTTTAGCAAATCTACTTCTCCCAACAGAACCGGCACTGCCTTCACCTGGTTCATGGACAGGTCGATCTTGCCCATCTGTGCTTGCTGCACATTGCCATCGCGGCGGCGGGAGGATACGACTACTTCTTCCAGCATGGAGCGTTGGAGCAGCTGAAAGTTGAATACCGTGTTCTTATCCAGCGTGAGGCTCATTTGCATGGGCAGGTAGCCTGCAAAGGTGACGTAGATGTTGTAGGTGTCTGCCGGCAGGGTGATGGAATAAAAGCCGTACTGGTTGCTGCTGATGCTTTTGCCCTGACCATTGACGGCGATGGTGGCACCGATGAGGGATTCGCCGGAGAGGGAGTCTCTTATATAACCGCTCAATGTGTATTTGGGCTGCGCCATCGCAGTACAAGCCAGTAGAAGGATAAGTATTGTGGTGGCGCAGTGCTTCATATTGGTCTTTTCGGGGCGGGCTTTACCGGAGCAATGCAAGCCGGAGGCTTGCAAATAGGCGTCACCAGCCAGAGGCTGGCGACTGAAGAGCTATTTCTTCGAATAATCGAGTGAGTCTTCGGTGGTGCCGCAATGGAGCATTTCGTTGCCGAAATAGGGATTCATGATCACCGGGTTGTTACTCAGCCAGTAGGCGCCTTTGTCGTTGAAGGCCATGGGGCAATATTGCCAATAGACCTTCTCCCCATCATATTTCACTGTTTGGGTGAGGGTGTAGATGGCATCGGCTATCATTACAAATTGTTTCCGTTTTTCGTCCAGCGTTTTGCTATCGGCCAATACTTTGGCAATCGTGCTGATATTAGCCGTATAGCTTTGAGCGGTGCTTTTGATCGTTCCGGAAGTATCTCCCTGTATCTCATTCACTTTCAGGCTATCGGAAGCAACTATCAACTGAAGGGCTGTAGCGGTAGCTTTGGCAGTATCGCTGGCTACCAGGGCATCTTTGACTGCATAATAGGCGGTCAGCAGCTGTGCGTAGGACTGGTTGAAAGTGCTGGTGTTGTCTGCTATTGCTACCGGCTTTTGTTTTTCCCGGGGTGTTTCGTCCTTTCCGCCCCATAACTTCCACGCTATCAATCCTGCTACGCCCAATATGAGTACGCCTATAATGAGTTTTTTCATTTATGAAAAAGTTTTGCCAAAGGTAAGGGAAGATGGGCAAGTGGGGAATGGTAAAGTGGCTGATTATTCGTACCTTGCGGGGTTTATAATAAGCAATTTATATATGCTCGCAGGATTTACGAATATGACGTTTGAGTTTGGCGCCCGTGCTATTGTTGAAGATGCTACCTGGCATATTCAACCGAATGAACGGATCGGGCTGATTGGGTATAATGGTACTGGTAAATCAACGTTGTTGAAGTTGCTGGTGGGTGAATACTCTGCTTCTGCCGGTACGGTGGAACGCAGCCGTGGCACTTCCATCGGCTACCTGCACCAGGACCTGCTGAGTTTCGATACCAATGACTCCATCCTGGAGGTGGCGCTGGGGGCTTTTGAACGGGTGCGTCAGCTGGAAGTGGAGATTGAAGAAGTGGGCAAAGAATTGGAAAAGACCGGCGACGAAGACCTGCTGATCAAGTATACGGATATGCTGCATGAGCTGGAAACGCTGGGCGGCTATAATATTCATCACAAGACGGAAGAAATTCTGCAGGGGCTTGGTTTTTCCAATGCCGACCTGCAACGTCCTTATAAAGAGTTCAGTGGTGGCTGGCGTATGCGTGTGCTGCTGGCCAAGATGATCCTTCAGGCTCCTGATCTGCTGTTGCTCGATGAGCCTACAAACCACCTTGACCTTCCTTCTATCGAATGGCTGGAAAAGTACCTAACGCATTACCAGGGTTCTGTAGTGATCATCAGTCACGATAAATACTTCCTGAACCGGATGGTTACTAAGATCATCGAGCTGTATCAGCGCAAGCTGCATATTTATAATGGCAATTATGCTTTTTATGAAACGGAGAAGGAGCTGAGGCTGGACCTGGCACAACGGGCTTACGAGAATCAACAGGATTATATCCGTCAGCAGGAAAGGTTCATCGAACGTTTTAAAGCGAAGGCTTCCAAAGCTGCGGCTGCACAGAGTGCCATGAAACGACTGGATAAACTGGACAGGCTGGAGGATATCGGTATCGAGCGGCCCAGTCTGCGTATCAACTTCCAGGTGGATAAGGTACCGGGCAAGGTGTTGTGTGAACTAAAACATATCGGTAAAAGTTTTGGTAATAATAAGATCATCGAGAATACCGGCGCAGAGATCAACCGGGGTGATAAGATCGCATTGATCGGCGCCAACGGTAAGGGTAAATCTACCGTGCTGCGCATCATTGCCGGTGTGGAATCTTTCACCGGTGACCGTCGCTGGGGTCATAATGTGGATGAGAGTTTTTATGCGCAGCACCAGCTGGAGGCGTTGAACATCAATGATACTATCCTTGATGAAATGAAGAATGCCGGCAGTCAGAAAACTGAATTGGAGTTACGTACCATATTGGGTTGTTTCTTATTTAGTGGTGATGATGCGGATAAAAAGATCAAGGTGTTGAGTGGTGGTGAAAAGGCACGCGTAGCGCTGGCTAAAACGATCATCAGCAAGGCTAACTTCCTGATGCTCGATGAGCCTACGAACCACCTTGACATGCATACCGTAGACCTGCTGATCGAGGCGCTCAACAAATATGAAGGCAGTATTATCCTGGTGAGTCACGACCGTTATTTCGTTTCCAAGGTAGCCAACAGGATCTGGGAGATCGATGATCATAAGATCAAGGATTTCGATGGTGGTTATGAGGAGTGGGTTGAGTGGAAGGAACGGATGAAGAAGAAGCAGGAGGAGGAAGCGAAGAGTCAGCGGTCAGAAGCCGGCAATCAGAAATCTGACAACAGGAATCAAAAGCAGGAGTCAAAGCCTGTGGTTGAAAGCAAACCTCAACCTGCACCTGCAGCGCCTGCTAAGCAGGAGCCTATCAATAAAGAGGCGAAGAAGGAGCTACAGAAAAAGCAGCGTCTTTTTAAAGAGCTGGAAGAGAAAGTAGCTGCCTTGACTAAGCGGAAGACAGAGTTAGAGGCTTTACTGGCTTCTCCTGATGTTTTTTCGGATAAGAATAAGTTTGTTCAGACTGAACAAGAGTATAAGAGTAATGCTACTAATCTCAAATTGGCTTCTGAGGAGTATGAGAAGGTTTTTGAGAGTATTATTGAGTTGGAGGGGCAGTAATCTTTTTCTTCTGCCCGCAGCGTTGGCTTTTGCTTCGACGTTTATTCTGTTCTTTGCTTTATTTTTTTGCGCGGCGCGCAGGGCTTTGTTGTTACTTTCTTTGCCTTGATGCAAAGAAAGTAACCAAAGAAAAATCAAGCCAGGCCCGATCGCTCCGCGCGGCCTGGCGGGCTCACGCCTCCCCATGTTTTACTTCGATTACTCTTCTTTTTTGGCAACCATAGCTTTGAATGGATGATTGTTGGGACCTTTGATTAAGGCTTTTTGTTTCGATCCTTTTGCTTCGCAAGTAGATTTCTCACTCTGCTGGCGCTGCGTTCGAAATGACAACGTAATAGTTTAAGTTCGTGAACTCCTACTCTAAACTGTACAGGTACTCCCCCACATTTTTTCTGAATTAAGTTAGGCAAGCTATTTGCCTACAGTAGTGCAGCCTCTATTCCCTGGACTGTCAGGGTATGTCATTTATTCACTTAAATCATATAAATGATGAAAACAATCTCCATGAGGCTTACGTTGCTCACGCTGTTGATGTCCGTAAGCGTATTATTTCTGTCTTCTTGCAAAAATGATGTCAAAGACAGTGATCTCCAGGCGGCGATTACTGAAAAGACGCAATCGATTCCCGGGGCGAGTGGCATTACTGCTTCTGTAAAGGATGGTGTGGTAACACTGACTGGTGAAGTGATTGATGTGACCGCAAAAACTGCCTATGAAAGTGCCGTGAAGAACATTACCGGCGTAAAAGAGGTGGTGAATAATGTTACTGTAGCGGCTCCACAGCCTGCGCAAGAGCCTGTTACTATCTCTCCTGATGAAACGTTGCAGAACGCCGTCAACGAGGTAGTTAAAGCTTATAATGGTGTAAAGGCTGATGTAAAAGAAGGTGTGGTAACGCTCAATGGCGAGATCAAGAAAGCCGAGCTTACGGTGCTGATGCCTGCGCTGCACGCTTTAAAGCCCAAGAAAATCGAGAATAAGCTAACTGTTAAAAAATAAACGGAGGAACCATGCTATGGCTTTGCAAGACAAATACAAAGAGCTGGTGGATGCCGCGAAGGCTTCCGGTGTGACTAACCTGCAAGTGCGGGAACAGGATAATGTGCTGTACATCGACGGGGAGGCTGCTTCGTTTGACATCAAAGACCAATTATGGGCCATTTATGATAAGATCGACCCGGACTACCGGGCTGGCGACCTCGTATTGAATGTAACGGTTGCTGCTTCCGCCGCACCGCAGGAGTATGAAGTGGTGAAGGGTGATAACCTTACCAAGATTGGTAAGCAATTCGGTATGGGCTGGAAGGAGATCTATGAGGCGAATAAGGACCGGATAAAGGACCCTGATGTCATCCAGGTGGGTTGGAAGTTGAAGATACCGAGGTGAAAACAGCTTCGAGCCGCGAGCTTTGAGCTACGAGTTGCAAGCCAGAGGCTTGCTAATAGCCTCACTCGCCAGAGGCGGAGCAAGTGTTTGCTGATCATTACCTGTATTTTAACTTTTTCTTGTAATAAAGCTGTTCCGTTTGAACGGAACGGCTTTTATTTTGTAATAGAGGCGCGGAAAGGTTATTTCTTGAGGCTTTAAGGTGAGCCGCTCTGCCTCACGGCGTTAGCAGCGCAGCAGAGCGACCCACCTTCGTGGTGTTATTCCTTCAATAATCTCTTGGTGACACAGACAAACAGATTACATTTAATTGTAAATTAGATTCTTAACCCGGTGTGCTCATGAAATTTAGTGTCGCCTGTATGTTTTTGCTGGTTAGTTGTTTTGCGACGGCGCAACCCAACGCTGCTGTGCGGCCGAAGATCGGTGTGACGCTTAGTGGCGGCGGGGCCAAGGGGCTGGCGCATATCGGTATCCTGAAGGCTATCGACTCTGCCGGCCTGAACGTGGATTATATCACCGGTACCAGCATGGGCAGTATCATCGGTAGTTTGTATGCCGTAGGTTATTCTGCCGACTCGATTGAAAAGATCGCGCGCACCATCGACTGGGACCTCCTGCTGAGTAATCAATCTTCTCTTCGCAGCATTTTCATGGAGGAAAAGGAGGAGTACTCCAAGTACGTGATCGAGCTTCCGTGGGTCAATCACCGCTTCCGCCTGCCCAGTGGTGTGTTGCAAGGTCAGGAGTTGTGGCTGAAGTTTTCCGAACTGTTTTTCCCTGTTTATAATCAGAAGGATTTTTCACGGTTCAGCGTGCCTTTCCGGTGTATTGGTACGGATGTGGGCACCGGTGAAGCCGTGGTGATGCAAGAGGGTGAGATCATCAGCGCCATCCGCTCGAGTATGGCCATTCCTTCTGTGTTTACGGCTGTGGACTTCAATGGCCGCAAGCTGATCGATGGTGGCCTGGTGCGTAACTTCCCGGTAAAGGATGTAAAGGAAATGGGGGCTGACTTTGTGATTGGCAGTAACGTGGCTACGGGGTTGATGCCTTCTGAAAAGGTGCGTAATGCTTTACAGATCTTATTGCAGGTGGCTTTCTTCCGCGAAGCGGAGGATAATAAAAGGGAGGTGGCGCAGTGTGATATTTACGTGCCTTTCAAGATGGAGAAGTATAATATGGGCAGCTTTGGTGATTCGAAAGAATTGATGGAGCTGGGGCTGGAAGAAGGGCGCAAGTTGTATCCCCGCTTCAAGTTTATTGCCGACTCCCTGAATGCTCTCTACGGTCCTCAGCCTCCAAGACTGGACCGCCTGCCACAGGTGCATGGTGTGGTTATTTCTTCTTATGAGGTGCATGGTGTGGAGAGGACTTCTGCGGAGTTCTTTATTCATACTATGAACTTTGAGACGAACCAGTTTTATACTGCCCGTAAGCTGGCTAATATGGTGCGTCAAGCTTATGGCACGCGGTATTACAGCCGGGTGACGTATTCGCTGGAGCCTCAGTCTGATGGTACTTCGCGCATTGTTTTCGACGTAACGGAGTATCCGCTCACGTTTGCCAAACTGGGTTTACATTATAACCGTTTTACCGGGGTAGGCCTTATTGCCAACCTTACTGCGCGTAATTTCTTCCTTACCAATTCGAGGAGTCTTGTATCTGTGAACATCGGTGAAACGTTCCGCATCCGTGGTGAGCACCTGCAATACCTGGGACGACTTAAGAACGTGGCGGCGATATTGGAAACGCAATATGACAATTTTGATATCGGCACGTATACTGAATCGAAACAGGACGGGCTTTATAATCTCAACTTCTTCAAGTTTGGCGGCAAGGTGCAATTCTCTGCCAAACGCACTTTCACGATTGGTGGTGGTGGCCGGTTTGAATGGGTAAAGTATAGTCCGAAGATATCAACGGAACTGGAGTTCAAGGGTAGTAAGAAGTTTTTTACGCCTTTTGTGTACATGAATCATAATTCGCTGGATAAAAATATTTATCCTAAACGGGGTATCAAGCTGGACGTGGAAGCGGGCTGGGTAGCTCCTCAGAATTCGCGGGTGCGGTTTTATGAGAACGGGCTTGAAGTGCCGCCCGAACTGATCCCGATCAGTGATAAAAGTTTTTACCGCACCAGCGTGAACCTGGAAAGCTATACGCCGATAAGTAAGCGTTCTACTTTTCTATTCAATGTGCAGGGTGGCGCCAATTTCAATTATGGCGACAATGTGCTGAATGAGTTTGTGATCGGCGGCCTTACGAAGACGTTCCGCAATCAGATCACTTTTGCCGGGTTACCGGAAGGGGCTGAATACTCCAGCAGTGCGCTTGCCTTGCAGGGTGGCCTGCGGGTGCAGGCTTTCAACAATACTTACCTGATAGGACGGGCCAACGTGCTCGTCAATAATTTTGTGAAGGAGACCGGCTACCTCACTACACGGGATTTCTTCTCCGGCTACTCCGTGACTTTTGCTTACAACTTTGCCCTTGGTCCGCTGGAAATAAGTGCGATGTATTGTGACCAGACGCGGAAGATACAGTCGTATGTGAATTTGGGAATACCTTTTTAATGCAAGCTGTGAGCGGCGAGCTTCGAGCTACGAGCTTTTTTGTACGGCCCCTAAAGGGGCCGCTGGCTAATATATAAACACAATGCTACAAAGCTGTAGCCCCTAAAGGGGCAAAGAACCCAATTCTTCGTTTTGCTACATGTATTGGGCTAAAGCCCAAGAAGGGTTTAATTGACTTTTATCCCGGCCCTAAAGGGCCGGGCAATTCAAGAAGCGTTTTCTCTGTCAACTCGTGGCTCAAAGTTCAAGGCTCAAAGTTCAAGGCTCGGAGTCCGAAGCTCGAAGCTTCTTCGTTAGCTTGATTGTGGTTTGGGTGTGGCGAACATGTCGAGCACTTTCAGCAGGGCTGCGATGACGCCGGCGGCGGCGCCGAGCCAGGCGATCAGGTTGTTGAAGGCGTCGCGCTGGGTAGTAAACAGGAAGAGGCTTACTGCTGCTACCACAATGATCACTGGCAACTGGAACCTGTTCCAGCTATGGCTTGGGTCGTCCTGTCCTCTTTGTACGCTGATCTCTTTCTTGTCGATCCTCATCAGTATAAAGCGCCGGAAGCTCTCATTCATGACGCAGTAGCCTGTGGCGTTGTCATTGATCTTTACTATGCCCAGGGCGTGGAGGTTCTCTGCCACGTCTTCGTTGCGGCGGTTCATCAACTCATCGCAGGCTATATCGAACAGGGTGAGCTGATCATGGCTCGTGAGGGATTGCCACAGGGACATGTAATAGTAATGGGCCAGTGTTTGGAGCTTCAGGCAAAAGATATCGAACTGTTCTTCTATGATTTTCTCGGGTGGTTTGTTGGCGGCCAGTCCTTCTTTTACCAGTTTCCTCACGGGACCAAGCGATTGGCGCACCGGCCCCAACAGGCTATACAGGAATGCGCTGTGTTTGCATTCTTCATTGAACTTTTGTTTCAGGATGGTAGTCAGCCGGTCAATGACGGCATCGTTATCTTCTATGACAAGTTTCGGATGTGTGATCTCAGCTGCTCTCTCTTCGTATCGTTTTACGCTATCGCTTTTTTGCATGGACCATTTGTGGTAGAACACGGTGAAGTTGCTCATCACATTGGCCCAGCGTGCTGACAGGTCTTCTTCTACTTTGCCGTCTTCTTTTTCCTGCCGCAATACCATGTTGTCGAAATGGCTGCTGGACGATATGACGACGCGCACCTGGTTGTAGGATAGTAATTGCTCCATACGCACCAGCTTTTCTTTGGACACCTGGAAGTCGTTCATCCTGTTGTCGAAGTGACGCAAGATCACGATGGTATCTTCGGAAGGTGTATTGGTTCCTTTGCCGAGCTCTTCTGTCATCGTTTTCCATTGGGATTCCAGGGCGGGGTCTGCTTTGCCGCCTGATGCTATTTCGGCGAAGTCCAGCTCGTAATATTTCTTCCCCGGTTTATCGAGCCCCAGTCCTTCGCGTATCTTTTCATTTTTACCGCTGTTGATGATGCCCAGTATAAACATGTGGTTTGGCCCCAGGAAGAGATGTTGCATGGCTATAAACGTGTTGTCTATTACCTGCAAGGGTGAGGTGGCCGGTTTGTTGAAGAAGAAAACGCGTTTGATCAAGCCGTCTATCAGCCAACGCATCGCCGAGAGGAACATGAATACAAATACGCCCAGCAACAGTAGCTGCATGATCATTGTTTTCCAGGACTGGTGAAGGAATAGTCCCACTACCGTATAGAGTTTCTTGGCTACAAATATGCGCTGATCTTTCCTCGCAAAGGTGCCTGACCTGATCACATCGATCCGGAACTTCAGGGTATCTACTTCTGCTGCATCCCAGGCAAATTTTCCTGCGGTGGTATCGCTGAGGTATTCTATCCTTTTGGCATAGGAAGAGAAGGATGGCTTGATGGTATTGTAGAGGTTGGAGAAATGGGTATTCGTTTTTTTAAGTTCGCCGTCATATTTTTCCCAGGCTATGCTATCGGCCACGTAATTATGATAGAAGGGGAAGTGATAGGAAAACCGCGGGAAGGAATCCTGTCTATAGAAATCAAACGGTTTCCTGCGCAGGAAGGTGTTCATAAAGTCCAGCTGCTGGTATTGGAGTACCAGCTTTTGTTCTTCGCGCAGGGAAAGGGTAAAGAAGAGTATGGTGGGAATGATGGCGGTAGCCAGCATAAAGCCGTATACAGAACGATGGTACCAGCGTTTCAGCCGCTGGTCGTTGACGGGTTTCTCTTTATTGGATATGAGGTAAGCGGAATGGTTGAACAGGAACAGCAGCGCCAGGAATATCAGTTGTGTCAATAAAAACAACCAGGCGCCTTCTGTGAGGTTGATCAGGAATATAAAGGCTGTTACAAAATAAACGATTGCCAGTATCCATAGTGTGCCTGCTTCTTCTTTTATAAACTCCCGCATGGTGGCCGTGTCTCCACTACCCTCCCGCTTTTTCCTCCAATCGCAAAAGTTGTAGAGGCAGTAGGAATATACCACCATGATGTAGGTGAGGCCAATGGAAACGCCCAGCAAATACAATCCATCGGGCGCACGGAAGAACAGGATAAATCCTATTATGATGCTGGTGATGATCAGAAAGGCGCGGGATACTTTCTTGTAGGCTTCCGTGCGGTGGAGTTTGGGCGCCAGCCAGATGAAGAATACCGCTTTGGATAGAGCCCTGAGGTTGACAATGCGGGTGACCAATACCAACAGCAGGATGATGCCAATATTGAGCAGCACCAGGATGGAGCTGGCACTTACGATGTCGAGGTCCTGGTTCCAGACGTTTTCTTTGTTGTAAAAGGTAACGATGTAATAGGGCATGCCTTTCACCGGCAGCACGTAGAAGCGGGTGCTGCTGCCGGAATAGCTTGCATCGAAATGTCCTGAGGCGTTCGTATTGAGTAATGATCCCAGCTTCACATCGTCATTGCATTCTTTGAGGAGGTTTTCGTTGAGGCTGCGGTTGGGATCATTGTGGAATAGAACTTCTCCGTCTTCATTGATCATGCAAAAGCCATAGCCGTAGGGCAATACCGGGTTGAATATCGAGCGTAGGGGTGCGTTTAATGATACCACTTTTAATTTGGACAGGTCTCTTTGCAGCTGTGCTTTTGTGGCAGAATCTTTTATATCTGCTTCTTCAATGGCTTTATCTATCTGGCTGCGGCGGGCGATGCTGACGAGCTTTTCTTCGGCCACCCAGGAGCTGATGGCTGTGAGGTAATATTCATCTGTGTCGTTGCGAAACATGGAGCCATTCATGACTGCCTGGAAGTAATCGCGCCTGCGGACGTTTACTTTGTGGGGCACCATGCTTTTGTTGGTCCAGCGCATGATCTGCCGGCCATTGGAGTCGGCCCAAATGATGTGTTCGAAATAGGGGTATTTTGTTCTGAGCCAGGTAGCTTTATAGGGTGACTGGTCCTCTCCTCTTATACCGTTGCTTGTGCGCAGTACTTTATAGGTAGAATCTGCCGGGTTGTAATCATACAGATCAAGGTAGGGTGTGGGTGTTGGCCCCTGCCCTTTTCTTTCGCTGATGGCTTTTACCAGTTCTTTCTCTCCCAGTTTTATTTCATCCAATACGTCTTTTACTTCGTTACGGAATATCTTCTGCATATCGGTGGCCAGGTCCTGTAGTCCTTTGTCTGATTGTGGTTTTATGAAGCCCCAATAGACGTACATGTTGATCAGGATGATGGTAAGTATGGAGCCCAGGATATGGATGGACATCATCGAGTTGAGCACATCGCGTGCATTGAGGCGTTCGGCCCTGTTCATGAGGAATATCCTGAGCAGGGGGAACATGAGGATGACCATGACGATGCCGAATACCAGCCACATGATGACGATGCCCATGATCTTCCTGCTTTGTGCATCATATTCTTCCTGGGGCATGTATCCGCCGATCACAAAATGGTGGGTGCCCTGCACCGTGAAGGGCAGCATGAAGAGCCTGTATTTCTTTCCACCGGCTTCTACTACCTGTACGGTACTGTATTCAGTGACTTTTTCGCCGGTGAGTGTGTCTTTTACTTCGCGGCCTTTCCAGATGGCGGGGATGGTATCGTGGGACAGGTTGAGCTCATCGAACACCACATTTTTATCGTAGGCCAGGAAGTACTGGCGAAAGAGATCCCTGCGGAGGAATGATTGTACAAACTCTTTTACCGGCGCGCCGGCGCGGGAGTCGCCTTTGTTGCCGGCGAAAACAATGTTCCAGTCATTGGTGCGGGCCACGACTACTGCTTTACCGGAATCTTCTTTGCGACCGTTGGTGATGCGGGTAAGACCATATTCTTTTATCAGGAGGGCAGTATCACGACTATTCAATAATCGTAGGGAGTCCATGTCCTGCAGGAAGTTCTGGCTGTTGCGTTCTGCGTATACGTCGATCTTCTCGCGAATGTTCGTACCAACGCTTTGTAGCCCCCGGAATGAACGGCCCAACAGGTCTCTCTTGTTGTTTTCGATAACTACGTTGGTGTAATAGAAAAAGGCTCCTGCGAGGAGGATAAGCGTAATGAATGCGGGTGCATAGCGCCGGCCGAACTGGCCAATGGCATTGCTCAGTTTTGTTCCTGAAATTGTAGGCATAGAATACCTGGTAAGTTTTGATTAAACTTTATCACCGGGTACGGAAGTAAAGGAAGATTTAAACAGAGCGGCGGGAATGAAGCCTGAAAGATAGTGAATTATTGCTATGCTGGGTATACCCTATTTGGGTAAGGTATTAGCTTTTAGTCTTTAGCTGTTAGCAATGACCTTATGGGCTGCTGTGGGCTTTTACGAAGTCGCTTACGAGGTAGCTTACGAGCTTGCCGGTACTTTCGTCTTTGCGGCCATCGGACAGCTGAGCGGCACCTTCACAGATGTGCAGATAGGCGGCATCACAGTCGATGCCTGTGAAGTTGAGGTATTGCCGTGCATGAAGGGTCAGTATGCCTGCAGGCGTAACGGCGCTCGACAGGGTATGTTCGATACAATCAAGGTCCAGCTCAATGCCTGTATAGTTATCGCCCGTGAAGCCCGTGGCATGAGCTACTGCCTGTATGAAGTTGCGCTTCTCGTGTACAAATATGTCTTCATAGGTGATGAAGTCCATGAAGGGGTTGTTGACGATATCCAGCCAAACGTTCTGGGGAAGGTAGTTTTCATGTAATCCTATGACACAATACTTCTGCAGGTAGCCATCTTCTTCGGCATAGCGGAAGCCGTTGCCGCTGTGGCGACCTTCGGCGGGCCGGAAGTCGGCATGGGCATCGAGGTTGATGCAGTTGATCTGCGCCAGGGGCAGCAGTCCGGCTTTGTGTAATCCTTTGGCAGCGCCTTTGATGAGGGGGTAGGCATTGTTGTGGCCTCCTCCTATTACGATGGGCAGCTTTTTATGGGCAGTGATCAATTTGATCATTTCTTCCACTTCCTCATCGATGGTGATGACCGCATGGCGGTAAGCATCTACTTTTTCTTCGGGTCCGGCGGCATTTTGTTCGATGAGGTATTTCATGTCGCCAAAGTCGAAATGGCCCAGGAGTAATATGTCGTCACCTATCAGGAAGTCGTTGCTCTGGATATTCAGGAAGGACGTGAGGAAGGGTACCCAAATGGAGTCAGTGCCCCCTACTCCATAGTTGGCGCGTACGCCTATATCTTCCGGGATGCCTATGAGCACATACTTAGCTGTCGATTGTTCGAGGGATGTTTCGAGTTGCTGCTTGTCGGCAATGACCTGTATACTTTCACCCAACTTGGTCTCGAACTTTCGCAGACGGGTCAGGGACAGTATATCTTGTTTGGTGTAGTATTTAAAGTGCTTCATAGTTGAGTTTTAGAATACAGAATAGAGGCTTCGACAAGCTCAGCCTGACATATAGTTTTAATTACGCTTCGACAGCCCTTCGACAAGCTCAGGGTGACAATACTTAGGGTGATATTACGATGTTAATCTCCTTCTCGGTCTAAAAAAGTCTAAGGGGTGGGAACGGAAGTACTTCCACAAGATACTCAGGAAGCCGGGATAATCGCGCAACTTGATGCCTCTGGAGCGTACTGCCACGATGAATGCCAGGGAAAAGCTCACCAGGAAGTTCAGGAAGCCGATGCCTAATACGCCTGCTACCACGATGGCCATGTAACTGAAAGATACATTATTCCAGCCTACGCCATACAATCCGATGGAGGTATTGGCGGCAGCGATGGTAATGTGGCGGATATCGAAGCCGATTCCAAAGAGGTCGCCGGCCGTGGTGGCCATGCCCAGGAAAAAGCCCAGGGTGACGTTGCCCGCCAGGCTGCCTGCGTGTCCGTCGACATAGTTGGCGATGCGCTGTAAGCGTGTGCGGGAGGTGTATTGGCGTAGCAGGGGATGTTCTACCAGCCGTGTGCCGATGCGCCCGTAGTTTACTTTGTTTTGTACGTATCCGGCGATGATGCCGCTCAGGAACAGGAATACACCTGTGTTGCAGGCATAGAGCAGGGACAGGCTATGCCAGGGGTGCTGGGCTTCCAGCATTTTTACGGCGGCATCTCCTCCTACCATTGGTTTGCCAAAGCAAATGTCGTAGAGCCAGGCCAGCAGGAAGGTGACCGGAAATACGACGATGAGGTTTCCTACAAAGGAGGCAATCTGACTGCGGGATATTTTCGATACGGTAACGGCGAGGTTGTAGAGATTGGGGGTATTATCGCCTTTTCGCGTGTCGAGCGAGCTGGCTACTGCACTGGCGGTAAAGGCAGGTTGCTTCGTGGCCAGGGTTGCTTTTGTTTCTTCTATGGCCACAAAGCCGAGGCTATAGTTGACGCTGTAGGTGAACCCGTGCCAGAAGGGGGCCATGTGTATCTTTCCCAACAACACTTTGAACATGGCTACAAAGCAAACGATGAGTCCTCCCCACATGGCGCTCGCGATCATCTGAAAGTATTCGATTGGTGAAGCCGTTATGTACTTGTTGCCTTTCTTGCCTTTGTGTTCTGCTATCTGGTAGGCGAGGTAGCCCGTGGTTTGTGAGAGAAATTCCCACAAGCTATTCTTGCGATTCTCGTTTCTGATGGCGGTTATGAACAGGCTGGCCAGCCGGGAGGTATCCATCTTATCATCAAGGTCTACGATGTCCAGCACCAGCTGCATGCGCTCCAGCTTTTGCTCCAACTGGAAGAGGATAAAGGTTTGTGAGAGGCTGGCGCCGCGCTCGGCCGTCTGGTCGTGGATGTACTGCACCACCTGCTTATCTTCTTCAAATACCGCTTTGATGCGCTCCAGTACCGTAACTATTTCTTCTTTGGGTCCATTGTTGAGCAGCAGTTCTTTGAGCTCGTATACCAGGTATTGCTGTACAGCAAAGGGGTTATCGGTTTGTGGATGTTTGAATGGTGCATTGCGTACGATGGCGTTTTCCCATCCCAACTGTGCTACGCCTGCTGATAATATTTGCAAGGCCACCAATGCCTGCCGGGTGATGACCGGCTCGCGGCCCTGGAATGAGAGGCCTATGGCATCGAAGAACTGTACCCACCGGGCATGGCCGATCTCTTCGACCCATTCGTAATCGTCTTTGCGGTAGAAGATGCGGTCGAGCAGGTAGAGGAAATCGTTCTGATCCTGCAAGGCGGGCAGGAATTTATGTTTGAGTCGTGCGTATAGTTCACGGCCTGCACCACGGGACACTGTGATACCGCTCTCCGTGAGCAGGGGCAGCAGGTTGCTGTTGATCAGTTGAGCGAGGACAGCCGTACGGAGCTCAGACAATACTGCCGGATGATTTTGCAATAGCTGCAGGGATCTGGCAAAGTTTTGTACAGCTTCCTCCGGTGTGCTCGTGCGCGGACGAATGAGCTGAAAAAAGGTGATCAAATAATCTAATGCGCCTTCACGGTCTTTGATGCTGACCGTGGGTCGTTTCTCCAGGAACTGGGCAAATGGATCTATTTTCTTTTTCTTACGGATCATTAGGAATGAATATACAACATTTATATCCAGGCCCCTTTTATCATTACTTTATCAATGAGGTTGGAGCCGAAGGCGTATGGTAAATAGGCCAATGAAGGGGTAGGTTTTGTCATGATCAGGTTGGCTTTTTTGCCGATGGTGATGCTGCCCAACTCCTGTCCCAGTTCCATGGCGTAAGCTCCGTTGAGGGTAGCCGCATTGATGGCTTCTTCGGGCAGCATTTTCATTTGAATGCAGCTCATGGCCACCACCAGGTTGATATTTCCGCTGGGTGATGAGCCGGGATTGAAGTCGGAAGCCAATGCAATGGCACATCCTGCATCGATCAATGCACGTGCTGGCTGAAAGGGCATGCGCAGGAAAAAGGCTGCTGTAGGTAGTAAGGTGCCAATCGTATTGGAGTTTGCCAGGGCTTTGATGGCTGCTTCGTCCATTGTTTCGAGGTGATCTACACTGACAGCGCCCAGCTTAACGCCTACTTGCGTGCCACCAGACAGGTTCAGCTGGTTGGCATGTATCTTTGGTTTCAAGCCTACTGCCATGCCTGCGCGGCAAATGGTTTCTGTTTCTTCCGGAGAGAAGAATCCTTCTTCACAAAAGACATCTATATAATCAGCCAGCTCTTCTCTTGCGATCACCGGCAGCATATCGTTTATAATGCTATCGATGTAGCCCTGATGATTGTTCTTGTATTCCTGTGGGTAAGTATGGGCGCCGAGGAAGGTGGCTTTAATCGATAGTGATGAGCGTTCTTTCAGCTTTTTGATCACACGCAGCATCTTCAATTCTCCTTCTACTGTGAGGCCGTAGCCGCTTTTTATTTCGATTGCGCCTGTACCCAGTTTGCTCAGCTCTTCCAGTCGTTGCCATGCCTGGGTGAACAGAGTATCTTCTGTGGCGTCATTCAGTTTGCGGGCCGAGTTCAATATACCACCGCCTTTAGCGGCTATGTCGGCATAGCTCATGCCTTTGATCTTGTATACAAATTCTTCTTCGCGGCTGGCGGCGAAGACGGTGTGGGTGTGGCTGTCGCACCAGGCGGGGAGTATAAAAGCACCTTTTACGTCGATAGCAGTCGAGAGTCGCGAGTTCAGCGTCGAGAGTTTGTTCATGGGGCCGTAGCCAGCAATGGTATCGTCTTCTATGAGCAGGTAAGCGTTTTCTATGCAGGGCAGTGTGGCCAGTTCACTACCACGTAATAGACTACCTTGTTCACGGACATTGACAAGTTGTTTGATATTGGTTATGAGTGTTGCCGACATTGAAGGCCGTTTGATTGGGCACTAAAGTAAGTCAATTGGGCTAAAGCCCAAATGGATGTGATGCTTTTGTGTCCCGGCCCTGAAGGACCGGGCAATTCCGTTTGCTTCGACAAGCCTGGTGAAAAAAAATGGCCAGGCTACTTGTATAGCCTGGCCGGTGTTCTATTTCTCGTGAGTCTAAAAAAAACTTTTGAACAGTGATTCTTCGCTCCTTTTACAACCCTTCGACAAGCTCAGGGTGACACTCTTCGTCCCTTCGACAGGCTCAGGGTGACAGAAGCGATACTCTCCTTTAGTTTACTTCTTCAGCAACGGCTTCCAACACTTTTTCTTTGATGAATTTTACTTCGCCTGTTTCAACGCTGTAGTATCCTGCTGCGAGGCCGCTCTCTCCGTTCTTGTACATTTCTTTCAGGATCGGGCTGCGCTTCAGTACTTCTTCGAGTGTATGTAAAGTATTGGCATGGGCTACAGCTTCGATGAACTCGGGGTTCACTGTTTCTTTGCCTTCGCTCTTTACTTTTTCGATAGCGGGGTGTACTTTTTCCAGTAAGCCTGTGAGGTTGCCTAATTCTACGTGGTTGCAGGCTCCTTTGATGGCGCCGCATTTGGAATGTCCCAACACCATGATCAATTTAGAGCCAGCTACTTTGCAGGCAAATTCCATGCTGCCAAGGATGTCTTCATTGATCACATTGCCGGCGATACGCACGCTGAATACATCGCCCAGGCCCTGGTCGAAGATCAACTCTGCTGATGTGCGGCTGTCGATACAGCTTAATATCACAGCAAATGGCCATTGTCCTTCTTTTGTGTCATTCACTTGCTCCAACAGATTCCTGTTCACTTTCAGGTTGTTCATAAACCGGGCATTGCCTTCTTTCAAAAACTGTAATGCCATCTGGGGTGTGGTAGTGGACTGTGTCTCTTTGCTATGGGTCCTCATTGTTGTATGGTTTATAAGTTAATAAGTTGATGGGTTGACAAGGATATGTTGACAGGTTAACAAGTTGAAAGGTTGATAAGGGAATACCTTGTCAGGTTAACAGGTTGATAAGTTAATTAGTTGACAAGCATTGGACTCTTCCGGGTGCTTGCCTGTGGTGTGTTAAATTATTGTTAGTGTGACTAACTTAAGCGAGGCTGAAAGGGAGCTCGGGAGGCAGTAATAAGGTTTCTGCGTGCTGCCAGGGTAATTCGGTTGTATGGCGGATATGGTAAGCCGCGCTTTCTTCGGGCATGAGCAGGGCCACGATGCTGGTGGAAAGTTCCTGCTCAACCATAAAAACCGGTGTATCTGCTGTATTCTTAACTTCTTCTGTATCAGCGAAGCCTACAACGGATTCCATATCAACGCTATCGTTTTTTACGATAGTGGTAAGGCGATACATATTGGCCATCAGGAGGAGGCCAAAGGTGATCACCTGTAATATGGTTACCAGTTTCTTCATTGCCGTGTAAAGTTAAGGGAATCGGGTCAGAGGAAATCGACTTTATCGACTTTTCTGGCGATCCGGAATGCCGCATTGATCAGGCCCACATGGCTATAGGTTTGCGGGAAGTTCCCCCATTGGGAACCATCCACATGTACATCTTCGCTAAATATGCCCAGGTGGTTGCTAAAGGACAATATCTTATCGAGATTTTTAATAGCATCATCTGTTCTGCCTACGCATGCCAGTGCATCCACATACCAGAAGGCGCAAACCAGGAAGGTGGTTTCGGGGAATCCGAAATCATCGTAATGTTTATAGCGGTAGAATAAGCCATGATCGGCCAGTAATTCTTTTTCGAGGGCGGCGATGTGGTCGCGTGCGCGTTGTGAATTATGGTCCAGGTAATTCATGGTGACCATGCTGAGGGTACTGGCGTCGAGGTTGGGTGTGCCAATGGCCTGCGGGTATACTTTGCGTTCTTTGTCGTACGCATCTTCCAGCAGTTTGTTGGCGGCCGCTGCCAGTTCCTGTGCTTTTTGCATGATCTGTACATCATTGAAGAGGGCTCCGATCTTGTAGGCGGCTTTTGCTCCTGCCCAATGGAACAGCAGGGTGTAGGTGTGTACCTGTACCTGGTTGCGAAACTCCCACAAGCCGGAATCGGGCATCGTGAGGGTACGTTCAATCTGATTCAATAACCAGGGAACAATATTGCGATAACTGTTCTTGCGTGTGAATGTAAGTCGCTTGTCGGTGTACAGGGGTAACAGGCTTACCAATACCTGTCCGTATACATCATGTTGTACCTGCACGTAGGCTTTGTTGCCGATGCGCACCGGTTTGTTGCCCAAATAGCCATTGAGGCCGATGGTAATTTCTTCGAGGTCCTTCTCCCCTGCTATGGAATACAGTGGTTGCAGGGAGCTACCCGCATTGGCCAATATGTTATGGATGAAGTCGAAATACTTTTCCAGTTCTTCGAAGTGTCCGATCTGGTTGAAGGCGCGCAGGGTGTAGTGCGCATCGCGGAACCAGCAGAAGCGATAGTCCCAGTTGCGGGTGCTGTCGTGAAACTCCGGCAGGCTGGTAGTACCTGATGCGATGATGCCTCCAGTGTCTTCATATTGGTGCAGCTTGAGCACCAGTGCCGAGCGGATGATCTCATCCTGGTATATATCGGGGAGGTAGCAGCTTTTGATCCACTCCTGCCAATGTTGTATCGTCTTACGCAAGAACTCTTCGCAGGTTTCTTTCAGTGGCGCTTCGAGGGGAGCTCCGTATGTCAGCACCACATAGCGATCCTGATCGAGCAGGAATGGCTGCTGGTTCAGGATATAGGTGAGTGATACATCTGTTGTGATGCGCACCTGCTGACCCAGGTTCATGTAGCGAATGTGGTTGCTGCCGGTAGATGCTTCCGGAACGATCTGTCCGTATTCACCTCTGGGATCGCAGACAATACGAATAGACGGATCGCCGTGCAGCAATTCGATCTTACGTACCATCATGAGGGGCCTGAACTGCCGTTCATGGATCGTCATGCGCGGTGCACAGTCTTTCACTACAAAGCTGCCATCGGCAGCGGTGAACTCTGTGCACAAGACATTCGTATTGGGCACATAGTATTGGTGACTGGTATAACCTTCTGTAGCAGGTACGATGGAGAAATGTCCTCCTTTCTCTTCATCGAGCAGGCTTCCGAAAAGGAAGCTGCTGTCGAAGCGTGGCAAGCACATCCATTTAACATCTGCTTTCGTATCGATATAGGCGAGGTAAGAACAGTTACCTATAATGCCCATGTTGTATTTATGCGCCGGCATATTCTTTTTCCGTTAATGGTGTCATCAATTGCTCCAGTAACGGCAACACTTTTCTTTGGGAGAATACCGTGTATTGTGCAGCCGTTATTCCATTGCTCACTTTTATACTGTAGGCTTTATTGCCTAATGCTTTGAACATATCTTCATCTGTTGTATCATCTCCTATGCACAAGGTAAAATCAGGGTTCATCTCATTGACCAGCCTGAGGGCCATAACTCCTTTATCGAACCCGGCCATGCGTACTTCGATGACTTTGTTTCCATCGATCACCTGCAGCATGGTGTTTTGCAACATTTGCGACAGGTTGTTGATCAATTCGCGGGAGCGGCTGAACCCGAGGTCAGCTGCTGTGTTCCTGTAGTGCCAGGCAATGGTATTGTTCTTTTCTTCAATGAATGAGCCTACGCACCTGCTTACAAACATTTGCATGATGGGGCGTATGCCGTCTTTCCATTGTTCTGACACAGGTATAGTTTGTTGCCAGTTGTCATTGCGCATTTTCAAACTGGCGCCGTGCTCGGCCACCAGCGTGATGGGCAGATGACCCAGCCATTTCTCCAGTACTTCTGCATCGCGGCCACTGATGATGACCACGTGGTTCTTCTCATCTGCCGCCAGATTGGATAACAAGTCTTTCAGTTCCTTTGAAGGGACTGCTTCCTGCGGCATGCGGGCAAATGATACCAGGGTGCCATCATAATCCAGCAGGAGGCAGCGTCTTTGTGCTTTCTGGTAATGCTGGTGTATGCGTTTGTATATTCTATCGTCGAGTAACTTGGTTTGCAGCTTCTGTTGTTCTTTCCTGATGTTCATGAGCTGATCGAGGAAGTCGTTCACCCACTTTACCACATCGTAATCGGACAGCCTTTTCTGCATCAGGGCCATACGGTTCTTTTGTTCATGCAGGGGCATATTCAATGCTTTTACAATCGCATTGGAAACATCCACCACATCGGTAGGATTAACCAGCAGGGCTTCGTTCAACTCACTGGCAGCTCCGGCCAGCTCGCTCAAAATCAGCACACCTTTCTGGGTAGTGCAACTCGCTACATATTCTTTCGCCACGAGGTTCATACCATCGCGTAATGGTGTGATCAATGCCACATCTGCTGCCTGGTACAAGGCGCAGAGCTCATTAAACGGAAGGTGATTGTAGCGATAGATGACCGGTTGCCAACTGATGGATGAGAACTTGCCGTTGAGCGTGCCGATCTTTTCTTCGATCTGTCGTTTTCTATCGAGGTAAGCCGGTATCTCATCGCGCGAGGGCACTACGTTGAGGATAAATACTACTTTCTCCTGCCATTCAGGATTTTGTTGCAGGAAGTATTCGAATCCATTCAAGCGGTCCATCAGACCCTTCGTATAATCCAATCTATCGACCGAGAAGATGATCTTCTTGTTCTCAAAGTTCCTCTTGATATCGTTTCTCAGTTCCAGCACTTCCGAATTGTAGGCTGCTTCGTGAAACTTCTTGTAGTCAATTCCTATCGGGAACAGGTCGGCTTTCACCAGCCTGTCCTGGTATTGCATGGTGTAGAACGAACTATCTATGCCCAGCAACATTTTTACGCTTTGTAAAAAGTGTTGTACATAATCGTGGGTGTGGAAGCCGATCAGGTCGGCGCCCATCAGGCCACGCATAATGGCTGTCTTCCATTCTGCCGGCATTAACCTTAATATCTCATATGAAGGGAATGGTATATGGAGGAAGAATCCTATGTTGATATCAGATTGACGGGCGCGCAACATTTCAGGCACCAGCATCAGTTGGTAGTCATGTATCCAAACCGTATCACCTGGTTTCACTACTTCGGCCAACCGATCTGCAAAGGCTCTATTGACTTGTACAAAGGCTTCGTAGTAATGCGTATGGTACTGTACCAATGATGGAAAATAGTGGAACAGGGGCCACAGTACTGAGTTGGAGAAGCCATTGTAATAATCTTTATACAACACTGAATCCAGGAATAAGGGTTGTGCTGTAAAATCATATTTGGCGAGGCGTGGCGCTACTTCTGTATCCCAGTCATCGCCTGAGAAATCAGCAACGCCCATCCACATCTTTTCTCCGATATTACTTTTAGCAGATTGATCGCTTTCAAAAAAGCTTTTGATAGCAGATACCAGTCCGCCAGAGCTCTGCCGGATCGTCACCTGATCTCCGTCACGGTCTACTGAAAATGGTAACCTGTTTGAAACAATTATAAGTCTACCCATAGTATTAATAATTAGGGAGTACGGATTAATTCACAAATGGTTTTCAAAAAGGAGGCCAGTTTGGGTATTTAAACCACCAAACGAATCGTATGTTATGCACAAAAATGTACAACGATGCCTCAACCTGTTGATAACAGGCGATAGCAGGGTAAGAGATAGCAATCCTGCTGCAGCAAATGTAAAAGCGGGGTATTAGGAGGGACTTATAATGGTATTACAATTACATTAAAAAATGGGGAATTTTTGGGACAAAATGGAAAGCAAGCTGTGAGCAGCGAGCCACGAGCTTCGAGCGAAATACAATAGAGTTACAATATGTTAGCTACTAAACCTTATCTAACCTTGTTTGTATGTCGAGGTTATGATCGGCTGCTGTCTTTTTGGCTGTTTCGTAGCCGGCATCTGCGTGGCGGATAACGCCCATGCCCGGGTCATTGCGCAATACGCGTGAGAGACGTGCAGCAGCAGCCTCTGTACCATCGGCCACGATGACCATACCTGCATGTATGCTATAGCCCATACCCACTCCTCCACCATGGTGTAAACTTACCCATGATGCGCCGCCAGCTGTATTGACTAATGCGTTCAGTAATGGCCAATCGGCTACGGCATCACTGCCATCCATCATCGCTTCTGTTTCGCGGTTGGGTGATGCTACAGATCCTGTATCGAGGTGATCGCGCCCGATAACAATCGGCGCTTTTACTTTTCCTGTTCTTACCAGTTCATTGAAAGCTAATCCTGCTTTCTCACGCTCTCCCTGTCCCAGCCAACAAATGCGTGCGGGCAATCCCTGGAAGGCGATCTTTTCTTTTGCCAGTTTGAGCCAACGCTGGAGTGATTTGTTTTCGGCGAACATCTCTCCTATTACCTGATCGGTAACGGCAATATCTGCCGGATCGCCACTGAGGGCAGCCCAGCGGAAGGGTCCTTTGCCTTCACAGAACAGGGGGCGTATGTAGGCCGGTACAAAGCCGGGGAAATCGAATGCGTTTTGCAGGCCACGCTCCTGCGCTCTTGCGCGAATGTTGTTGCCGTAATCGAAAGTAATGGCGCCTTGCTTCTGTAATTGCAACATCAATTCTACATGGCGGCGCATGGAATCGTATGCCAGGTCAGTGTATTGTTGTGGGTTTTGTTCGCGTAATATTTTCGCTTGCTCATAACTGATCGTGTGGGGCCAATAGCCAATGAGCGGATCGTGCGCAGAAGTTTGATCGGTCAATGTATCAGGGATCACTTTTCTTTCCAGCAAGCGTTCCAATAAAGCAACAGCATTGCAGCATACGCCAATGGAGAGGGTTTCGCCTTGTTGTTTGGCTTGCAATGCGCGGTCAATAGCTTCGTCTATGTCTTCTATCAGCAGGTCGAGGTATTTTGTCTGAAGGCGTTTCTCTATTCTCCACTTCTCTACTTCTGCTATCAATGCTACGCCTTCATTCATGGTGATGGCCAGTGGCTGTGCGCCACCCATGCCACCAAGACCGGCAGTCACGTTGAGGGTTCCTTTCAGCGTGCCACCAAAATGTTTGTTGGCTGCTGCTGCGTAGGTTTCATAGGTTCCCTGCACGATGCCTTGTGAGCCGATGTATATCCAGGAGCCGGCGGTCATTTGTCCGTACATCATGAGGCCTTTCTTTTCCAACTCATCGAAATGTTCCCAGGTGGCCCAGCGTGGCACCAGCTGCGAATTGGATAATAGTATGCGTGGTGTATCGGGATGTGTTTTCAGTATGCCGACAGGCTTACCACTTTGTATGAGGAGTGTTTCATCATTCTCCAGGTCTTTGAGTCCTTTGATGATGAGGTCGAGTGCTTCGAAGTTGCGGGCTGCTTTGCCACGTCCGCCGTATACAATGAGGTCATCGGGCCGCTCGGCCACTTGTGGATCGAGGTTGTTGAGGAGCATGCGCAGGGCTGCTTCCTGTATCCATCCTTTGCAGGTGAGTTGTGGGCCTGTGGGTGTTTTGTATTTGATGGGATCGTATTTAGACGTCGATATTTTTTCCATGATAGATCGTTTTTTAGTGAAGAATACGACTTCAATATTTAGAGCTTCAATGAGGCAACAAGGCATTAAGGCAGCGAGAGGCATCAAACGTCGAATGCTTCATAGCCTTTGTTCAGGTCTACGCCTGCGAGGTGGCTGTGGGCGTTGACTGCATCAACAAAGGAGAAGTCGCTGATGATGCTCCTGATCTTGTTGATGTCTTCTGCAAAGATCCTGTCTTCTTCAGCGAAGCTCACCACCTTGCGCACATGGTCGTGGGCAAATTCTAAAATGGCGCTGCTCTTGAGCGGGTGACGGAATTCGATGGCCTGACAAGCGCTCAGCAATTCAATGGCGAGGATCGACTCGAGGTTGTCGAGCACTTTGTTGAGTTTCCTGCCGCTAATGCTGCCCATGCTTACATGGTCTTCCTGACCAAGCGAAGTAGGGATGCTATCTGCACTCGCGGGGAAGCAGAGGGTTTTATTTTCCGTGACCAATGCGGCCGTGGTGTACTGCGGGATCATGAATCCACTGTTGAGCCCTACGTTCTTCATCAGCAGCATGGGTAATCCCCATTTGCCTTCCAACAGTAAGTAGCAACGGCGGTCGGCAATGTTGCCGATCTCGGCGGCAGCGAAGCAGGCATAATCCAATGGCAGGGCCAGTGGCTGTCCGTGGAAGTTGCCTCCGCTGATCGTGTCGTCGGCTGCGAGGATAATTGGATTATCGGTAACGGAATTCAGTTCTATTTCGGTGAGTTCTTTCAGGTGTAGCCAGGCGTTGCGGGAAGCGCCATGCACCTGTGGCATGCAACGCAAGCTATAGGGGTCTTGCACACGTCCACAATCCACATGGCTTTGCATGATGGCTGACTGGTGTAGTAACAAGCGCAGGCGCTGTGCCACCAGTTTTGTGCCCGTGTAGGGACGCAGTTTATGGAGACGCTCATCGAAGGGGGCTTGTGTGCCTGTCAATGCTTCGAGGCTCATCGCGCCGATGATGTCAGCCGCTTCAAGGCAGTAGTGCATGCGCTGTACTGCTTTGACTGCAAAGGACAGGATGAACTGGGTGCCATTGATGAGGGCCAATCCTTCTTTAGGCCCCAGTTGTATTGGGGCCAACTCAAATTGCTGTAGTATTTGCTGTGCTTTGTAGCGGGCGCCTTTGTAAAATACTTCGCCCAGTCCGATCAGTGGCAGGAACAAGTGGGCCAATGGGGCCAGATCGCCCGAAGCACCTACACTTCCCTGCTCCGGCACTACTGGTATCACATCCTGTTCTATATGCCAGTTGATGCGCTCCAGTGTTTGTAATTGTACGCCTGAGTAGCCTTGCGCCAATGCCTGCATTTTGGTGATGAGCATCAGCTTCGCTACTTCGACCGGAATGGGATCGCCTACACCTACGCTGTGGCTTTGGAGTATCTTATGCTGGAGGGTGCGGGTATCTGCTTCTGATATTTTGGCATTGGCCAGGATGCCGAAGCCTGTGTTGACGCCGTACACTGTTTTGTGGTCGTCTACAATTTGCTGTACCTGTTGCTGGCTGGTTGTGATGCGCTCGCGGGCGGCATCGTTCAATACGCCTTTTATTTCGCCGCGGGCAATGGCCAGGGCTTTACCGGTGGTTAAGGTCTCTATGCCGTATTCGAATTCTTGTGACATGTTCAATCGTTATTTGTTCATGATGCGTTCTACCCGGTCGAAGACGCTCTCGCGGGTGATGTGTTCTTCCGTTTCTGCTATTGCTTTCAATAATACTTTGCTGTGGCGGCCTTCTTCTACCAATTCTTCCATTGCCTGCGTGAGGGCAGTCCAAACGGGGGCTATCTGCTGTTGCAGCTTTTTGCCTTTTGTGGTAAACTGTACTTCTTTGCGCCGGGCATCGTCGGCCGCGGTGGTGGTTTTGACCAATCCTTTTTGTTGGAGGGCGCTTACCAGCTGGCTGACCGAGGAATGGGAAATGGCAAGTTCGTCGGCAATGTCTCTGATAGAAACTGATTCTTTGCGGGAGAGAATATAGAAGACCGGGAACCAGGCGGCATCGAACTGGAGCTTGTGGGCGCTGTAGATGCGGTTGACATCTCCCAGGAATGTTTCACTGAGCCGCCGCAGGCGGCTGCCAAAGACGAGGAAGCCAAGGGATTCGTAGAAAGTCATAAATTGTATAAGTACTTATACAAATATAGTTGAAAGGTTGATAAGTTGATAGGTTGACAAGTTAAGGGATTAAAAAGGGTTAATAGGGCTGGAACTAAATCGTTGCAGCTCATATTGGATTTGTTCGTAATTTTCGCCACGCTATTCTACTAAAACCAAAAGTTCAAACTACAACTGATGAAAACTACGACCGGCGTTTCGCTTGGATCTATGATGTTCCTGCAATATTTTATCTGGGGTGCCTGGTATGTATCGATGGGTACTTACATGGGAACTCATTTTGTTGCGGAAGATTTAGATAAACAGATCGGAGGTGCTTATAGTGCGCTGGCACTGGCTACCATCATTTCTCCTTTTTTCGTTGGGCTGATAGCCGATCGGTATTTCGCCGCTCAGCGTATGATGGGTGTGCTGCACCTGCTGGGCGCAGCTCTCTTATTCTTTGCTACCAAAATTGATCATGTCGGCCCTTTTTACTGGGTTATTTTGGCCTATTCACTGGCTTATATGCCTACTATCGCGTTGTCGAACAATATTGCTTTTACGCAAATGAGTGACCCCGGCAAACAATTTCCCTGGATCAGGGTGTTTGGTACGTTGGGCTGGATCGTAGCCGGTTTCCTGATCGGCGGCCTTGCGCTTGAAGCCAGCAATGCCATTTTCCTGATCGCTGCCGCCGCTTCTGCGGCGTTGGGTCTGTTCAGTTTTGCACTTCCCAACACGCCTCCTAAAGCGAAAGGCGAAGTAGCTTCTTTTGCCAAGACGCTCGGCGTGGATGCTTTTGTATTGTTCAAGAGTAAATCTTACCTCATATTCTTTATCGCCGCCATCCTTGTTTGTATTCCGCTGTCATTTTATTATGGCTTTGCCAATCCTTTCCTCAATGAGGTTGGCCTGGATAAGCCTGCTCAGAAAATGATCCTGGGTCAGTTTTCAGAAGCCATCTTTATTGTTGCGATCCCTTTCCTGTTTAATAGGATCGGTGTCAAGAAAATGCTTTTACTGGGCATGGCTGCCTGGGTGTTGCGTTATGTAGCTTTTGCGTATGGCGATGCAGGTAGCAATACCTGGTTGTTGTATGCGGGTATCATTTTGCATGGTATCTGTTATGACTTTTTCTTTGTAACGGGCTATATGTATACAGAGAAGAAGGCCGGCGAAAAGATCAAGAATGCTGCGCAAGGCTTGTTTACTTTTGCCACTTACGGTTTAGGCATGCTGATCGGTACCTGGTTTTCTGGTGTTATCGTAGCGCGCTACAAGACTTCCGTTGATCCTGCCCCGGCAGCGCATGACTGGACCAGCATCTGGTATGTTCCTGCTGGTATTGCCGTAGCTGTATTGATTTACTTCTTCCTGTTCTTCCGGGAAAAGAAAGAGATCGCTCAGGCTGTTTAAGTTATTCAATGACTCACTATCTATTTAAACCATAATCATTATTATATGCAACGTATTGCTATGTTAGGTTCCGGATTCATCGGCCGTTTTTATGCTGATTCGATCCAGGGTTACAGAAGCAAGGATAAGATCGTTAGTATTTATTCACGCCGCGAGGAAAGCGCCAAGAAGTTTGCCGAGGATTACAAGGTATCGCACTGGACTACCGATATGGAGGAAGCGATTGCGCATCCCGAGGTGGACATGGTGTGTATCTCGCTGCCCAACAACCTGCATGAAGCTGCCGTAATGCTTTGCTGCAAGCACAAGAAGGCGGTGATCACTACCAAGCCTTTGGGCCGTAATGGTGAAGAGGCCAAGCGCATGCTGGAAGCTGTAGAGAAAGCCGGCATTTTCAATGGCTATTTGGAAGACCTCGTATACACGCCTAAGTTCATTAAAGCGATGGACAGTGTTAAGAATGGCGCACTGGGCCGCATCCTGTGGGCCAAGAGCCGCGAAACGCACCCTGGCCCGCATAGTGACTGGTTCTGGGATATCGAGCAAGCGGGCGGTGGTTGTATCCTCGACCTCGGTTGTCATTGTGTGGAGATCACGCGCAGCTATATCGGTAAAGACATCAAACCGGTGGAAGTAATGTGCTGGGCAGACACGCAAGTAAAACCTATCGATGCAGAAGATCATGCGATTGGTCTCGTAAAATATGAGAATGGTGCTATTGGCCAGTTTGAAGTGAGCTGGACTTTCCGTGGTGGCCTCGACCTGCGTGATGAGGTGATGGGCTCTGAAGGTACCATCTGGGTGAACAGCTTCCTGCGTACCGGCTTCGACATGTTCACTACCGGCAAGGGCGCCGACTATGTGGCTGAAAAGGCTGAAAGCAATACCGGCTGGTTGTTTCCTGTAGGTGATGAACTGAATGAGCTGGGATACAATCACATGTTCATGGATATGTTTAATGCCATCGAGGCAGGTACTGCCCCTAAAGAATCTTTTTATGATGGCTACGTGGTAAACTGCATCCTCGATGCTGCTTACCGCTCTGCCAAGAGCAAGCTCTGGGAGCCCGTGAAGCTGGATATCTGGCGTGGCAGAACGGGGGTTTCCAAGGATAGCCACCTTACTGAATATGATGCAGACCACTACCTCGTGAAGGAAGAGGTAACGCACTATGGCGCGAAGAAGGTGATCATCAAGAATAAGAAGACGGGGAAGATCAGTGAGAAGGTGATTGAGTAGTTGATAGGTTGAAAAGTTAATAAGGGGGATGAAGAATTGTGTTCTTCATCCCTTTTTCGTTATCTTATGGGTATGAAACGATGCTGCCTATCGCTAACTGCCTTAACCTTCTTTGTCACTCTATTTATTAGTTGCCGGGAATCTGCCGACCCTCATACCGGCTGGCCGGCTTATGGTGGCGGCAAGGATAATATTCATTATTCTTCGCTTACGGTGATAGACACCAGTAATGTGGCGCAACTGCAACCTGTGTGGACTTACCATACCGGTGACGCCGATACGGCGCATCATTCGCAGATACAATGTAATCCTATAGTGGTGAATGGTGTTTTGTATGGCACCTCTCCTACCCTGAAGTTGTTTGCTGTGGATGCTGCTACCGGTATGCACAAGTGGACGTTTGACCCGGCTGACTCCACGCAGCAAAATAGTGTGATCCGTTTTATCCTCAATAATAACCGTGGTGTTGCTTATTGGTCGGATGGTACGGCGCAACGCATCCTGTATACGGCAGGATCCTTCCTGTATGCTATCGATGCGCTTACCGGAAAGCCTGTCGACTCTTTCGGTACGCATGGGCATGTAGACCTGCATGATGGATTGGGCAGGGATGTGCAAGACCTGTATGTGACGGCTACTACGCCTGGTGTTGTTTATAAAGATCTATTGATCCTCGGCTCAAGGGTAGACGAAGGGCCTGCTGCTGCGCCGGGTCATATACGGGCGTATGATGTGCGGACGGGACAGATCAAATGGATGTTTCATACTATTCCGCGGCCCGGTGAGTTTGGTTATGATACCTGGGAGGATAGTATTGCTTACAAGCATATCGGTGGCGCCAATAGCTGGGGCGGGTTTTCGCTCGATGAAAAAAGGGGCATTCTATTCGCACCTACCGGCTCTGCTTCTTTTGATTTTTATGGTGGCAAGCGGCGCGGTGCTAACCTGTTTGCCAACTGCTTGCTGGCACTCGATGCTGCTACCGGTGAACGTAAATGGCATTTCCAATTCATTCATCATGATGTGTGGGACCGCGACCTCCCTGCTCCTCCTGCACTGGTGACCATTCAAAAGGATGGCGCCTCTATCGATGCTGTGGTACAGACCACCAAGCATGGCATGGTCTATATTTTTGACCGGGAAACCGGCAAGCCTGTTTATCCTATTGAAGAGCGGCCCATCGATACCAATACTACACTCGTGAATGAAAAGATATGGCCTACTCAACCTATTGTATCCACACCCAAGCCATTTGTACGGCAGCGCTTCACTGCCAATGACCTCAATCCTCATTTGCCGGATAGCTCTGTTGCGAAGCTCAAAAAGGAATTGGCCGGTTATCGCTATGGAGATATGTTTATGCCGCCCGGCAAACAAACGCAGGTATTGCTGCCCGGTCTCGATGGCGGGGCTGAATGGGGCGGCCCATCGTATGATCCGGCTACAGGTATGCTTTACGTAAATGCCAATGAAATGGCCTGGCTGCTTACGATGCGTGATAACAAACCAGCTAATGCGGAGCGTGAAAATTATGGACAGGCAGGCAAGCGCTTGTACGAAAGGCATTGCGTGACCTGTCATGGCAATGACCTTAAAGGATCCGGCAATAATCCTTCGCTGGTGAATGTACAGGCACGGTATAAGGACCCTGATATTCTTTCGCTCATCAACACAGGCCGGCGCATGATGCCTGCTTTCAAACAACTGGAGGAGCAGGAAAAAGAAGCGATCGTTTCTTTCATCGTGGCTTCAAAGGAAAAACAAAAGAAGGCTTTTCTGCTGGCGCCAAAACCTGTGGACAGTTTCCGCAACCTGCCGTATGGCATGACCGGTTATTATAAATTCCTGAGCCCGGAAGGATATCCGGCTATCAGTCCGCCCTGGGGAACGCTCACGGCCATCAACCTGAACACCGGCGAGCATGTATGGAAAACCACGCTGGGAGAATATCCTGAGCTGAAAGCGAAAGGGGTACCTCCTACGGGTACTGAGAATTATGGCAGCTCTGTAGTGACTGCCGGTGGCTTGTTGTTTATTGCGGCTGCCCGTGACGGTAAACTACGGGCTTTCAACAAATACACTGGTAAGCTGTTGTGGGAGTACACTTTGCCCGCCCCGGGATTTGCTACGCCTGCCGTTTATGATGTACAGGGAAGACAGTTTATTGTTATTGCGTGTGGTGGAGGTAAATTGGGGACTGCTTCGAGCGATAGTTATGTGGCGTTTGCATTGCCGTCTGAACCTTGATTTATGGGATTTTTAGGATTGGGTGGAAAGTAAACAATCAGTTGCCTTAGACGTAACGACGTACATTTGTTGTACCAAACACCTAGATAAGTGAAAGAATTTTTTAAAGAGCTATTTGAATACGGGCATTACTTCAATCAACAGCTGGGCGTAGTGTTTACCGACAAGACAGATAAGACATCTGAGAAATCTATCAAGTTGTACAATCATATCCTCAACGCGCATCAGATCTGGAACAACAGGATTAATCCTCAACAACCGCTTTTTGGTGTTTGGGAAATGCACCTGTTGCAGGATTGCAAGGGTATTGAGTTGTTAAACTATGAACAGTCGTTGTTTATTCTTGACAATTTTGATTTGGATAAAATCGTCCATTATACGAACGTTAGAAACCAGGATTTCAGTTATAGTATCCGGGACATGCTGTTTCATGCCATCAATCATACTACTTATCACTGGGCGCAAATTGCCACTGAGTTCAGGAATAACGGGCTGGAGCCGCTGGCGGTGGATTTTGTTCTTTATAAGAGAAAGTAACATAGTTATTTTCTTGCTTACTTTTTTGCACGGCGTGCAGGGCTTTTTTGTCACTTTCTTTTCTATGCAGGCATTGGCTTTGTGCAACGCCTTGCGTTGTCGTCACTTTCTTTTCCTTGATGAAAAGAAAGTAACCAAAGAAAAATCAAGTCAGGCCCGATCGCTCCGCGCGGCCTGACGGGCCAACGCGTCTCCAAGGCATAACATACCTTACTCTATTATAGGCTTCTTGCCACTTTGTTGTAACGACGTACTTGATACTATAATCGGGCGTTATGCGACGAGCTGGTTGGGAGGTTTGAGTTGGATGGCTTGTCGTTGTTGTTCGCGCCTTCTTTTCTTCTTTCGCAAGACACCGGAGGTTATGATCTCCTGCATCCATCTTTCTTTCAGGCGTTGCTCTTCTAACCATTGAAGTTTCTTTTCGCGGGCTACGTGCTTGCGCTCACGTTCGATCAATTCGGCAGTATTATCGTAATTGCTTTTCCAGTGGTTGCGGCCAATGAGCTTGAGATAGCGACGGCACTTCGGGTTTTCGGTGCGGTGTTTCAGGCGTGTCTTGTAAGTTTTTTTTGGTCTGACGGGTTGTTGCCTGCGGCCTGTTTTGAGTTTGATGCCAGTTGCTTGCTGGTATAGCACCCAATATTCGACATAGGTCTTCCAAAGGTAGTCGTAGGCTTCCTGTGCAGTGGCGCCGTTATCGATCATGATCATCGCTTCGCCGGTGAAGTCGCGGTACATCCAGAACTGCCGCCAATCCATGGGCAGATCGCTGTAGATGGAGGAGGCAATCTTTGAAGCGGTGACCAGTCTGCCGGCAGCAACGCGGGTTTTGTGGAAGGCCGGGTGTGTGAGGACCTTTTCTCTTGTGAGCCTGCTTTTCATGCGTACGAAGTACTGGCCCTCCCATTTGTAAAAGGTGAGGTTGTCCCAGGTGCATTCAAGAAATATGGGTCCACATTGTTGGGCCATCGGTAAGCGCTATTATATGCTTAAAATTAATAATGTTATTTGTGCTTTGGAAGCGGATGACCGAAATTATTTTAGGGAGGGGCACAAGCACCCTGCCCGCCAAGGCCGTACGGCATGCTTGCGCCAGTATTTAGAAGCAGGCGATTGCTTTGATAGCAGATTTCTCACTCCGCTATCGCTTCGTTCGAAATGACAGCGTAAAATGAGGTATTCCGTCCGAAATGGCAGGGATGCGGACTAAGGGTTCTCGATGATACCTCATTGGCTTCTCGAGCTCCGGAAAGGCATAATCAATTGACTGACATATAATTATTAAGCATTCAGCTGCATGGAGTCATTCAATGTTTATGAAAGTGCGCCTTTAGTGTGGATCATGTACGGCTCAACCCCGGCTTAAGTACGGCTTATCCCGTTTAGCGGTACGGGTAAACAGGATCACCGGGTTTGATAACAATAAGGAGAGGTCGATCAGGTTGGGTTATGTATATTTAGCCATTAACGATACCCAATAAAGCCCTCTCATGCAAAAGCTATCTATTGCTCTACTTTTTATAAGCATTTCGGCTCTATCCTGTAATTCACCGATCGCCAGTAAATCAGCCCAGGAAGAGGAGCAGGCTAAAAAAGAAACGCCTGATTCTTCCCGACAATTGACGACCATAAGTCCAAGGATTTCTAAACGCTATGATTCCACCAAGATTGAAAGTTATTATCCTTTTATTATTTACAAGGATGGCTCTCACATGATTGCTGCAGAAATCGAGCACAAGGACTTGTTTGAAAAGTATAGCCCTATATTTGAACAATACGGTTATTCCGGTAATGGCTATAGCTGGGAAGGACATATTAAACAAATCTTACTCAAAGAAAACCCATCATTATTAGCACATCTGCAATTTGACCCGGAAGCCGGTGGTTTCTATGTATTTGCCGACAGTGAAAAAAGCCAGCGGGAATTTGCGACAACCATGAGTAAAATATTCAAGGACATTCCTCTTCTGGTAGGTTATTTAAAAGCTGCCGACCGAAGTAAAATCGATGATTAATAATTTAAAATAAACTAACTCCATATGTCGGACTTCATTCTGAAAATCTTCCCCGTTGAAGAAGTAACAGTTGATAAAACTGAACTGATCAAACAAGCCCTTATTAAAAGTAAATTCCTCACCGGAGGTTCAAAAGACGTTCATGGAGAAACTTACTTAACAGCCGGTGAATCGTTTTGCGATTTTTTTGAATTTGAAGATGCAGCATCTGCGCGTGATAACTACCAGGGTGAGGTGGGTATAAAAATTTCGGCAGATGGATATGGTGTAATCATGGAAGAGGATGCGGAAGAACCAACATTTATAGATAGAAAAAATGTTGTTGAAGTCTGGAATGTTGATGGCAATTATACTGGCTGGGATAAATTGACTCAACTTTTAGAACAAGCTACCGGTGACTCCTACGCCGGTGAATGGGAAATATTATAGGTCACAACTCCTTGCTCATAATAAAAATCCCGGCATCTTTCGATGCCGGGATTTTTATTATTTAAGTTTACCCTTCGACAAGCTCAGGGTGACAGCTTATTAAGGTTTCTTAGCGGGCGCGGTTGGCGTTGTAGCTGGTGCTGCTCCCGGTTTGGTGAGCGATATGTTCAGCTTTTTAGCTACCAGCGGAAGGATATCATCTGCATCGGGGAATGAGATGAGCTGCTCTTTGCTCAGCACGTAGGTAAACCCGTTTGCCTTGGCAACTTCCTGGGTAGTGGTCACCGCTTTTTGTTGGATGGGGCCTAACAGTGTCTGCTCTCTTTCCTGTATCATTTTGGGACCTTCCTGCTGACTAAAGTTGGCCGCTTTAAGATAGGCTTCGTTCAGCTGTTTGCGTTTTACCTGCTTTTGGGCAGCTGTCCACTTAGCAGAATCAGCTACAAAAATGCTGTCCAGGCGCTCATATGCTTCCTGGTACTCATTGGCTTGCTGCTGTATTGCTTTTTGGTATTCACCCATTTCATCCTGGGCCTTTTTGAACTCTGGCATTGCCACGATCAGTTCCTGCAGGCTGATGTAGCCAATCTTAGCCTGTGCATTTACCTTACCGGCAGAAAGCAACAGGGACATCACAACGATCACTAAAGAAAAACGCTTTTGCATGTTAGTTGTTTGTTAGTTGTTTTTGTGTTAGGCAGTGAAATCAGTTAATTCGCTGCCTAAGGTAGAAAATTTTTCGTACGAAGACTGGCGTACTGCTATTTTAGTTGCATGTCTTTAATAATTCCGTCGATCCGGGCATTGAGCTCGCCATGCACTTTCTCGAAATTGGCGGCACTGTCCAGTTTGGTATTGACGCTGAAGTAGAATTTGATCTTGGGCTCTGTACCGCTGGGGCGTGCCGAGATCTTACTGCCATCCGCCAAAATAAATTGTAATACGTTAGACTTTGGCAATTTGATCTCCCACTCCTCTCCTGTTTGCAGGTTCTTGCCTTTGCGCAGTTCGTAATCGAGCAGTTGTACTACTGGTGATCCGTTGATCGTTTGTGGCGGATTGCTCCTGTAGACTTCCATCATATCGGCAATTTCCTTCTGTCCGTTCATGCCTTTCTTGGTGATAGAGATCAGGTGTTCTTTGAAGAATCCGTATTGTACGTACAGGTCGATCAGTTTGTCGTAGAGGGTGCGGCCCTTGTCTTTTTCGTAGGCAGCCATTTCGCAGAGGAAGGCTACTGCTGATACTGCATCTTTATCGCGTAGTTGTGAACCGATCATCAGGCCATAGCTTTCTTCACCTCCGATCACGTAGTTTTCAGTGGCTTCTTTTTCCTTGATCAGTTCGGCGATCCATTTGAAGCCGGTGAGTACGTTGTAGCATTTGATATTGCTTTTTGCAGCAATGTTATCGATCATGTCGGTGGTTACGATCGTCTTTACCACCATATCATTGGTCTGTGCAATGCCTTTGGCCTTGCGGGCTTCGATGAGGTAGTTGAAAGCCAGTACGGCCGTCTGGTTACCATTCATGAGCACCCAGTTGCCTTGTTTGTCCTTGATGGCAATGCCCACGCGGTCTGCGTCGGGATCGGTACCTAACAGGATATCAGCATTGAGCTCTTTTGCTTTTTTAACGCCAATGCTCATGGCTTCGCTCTCTTCTGGATTGGGATATACAACCGTGGGGAAGTTGCCATCCGGCACCGCCTGCTCCTGTACGATCGTAACATTGGTAAAGCCAAAGCGCTTCAGCACTTCGGGCACCAGGGTAATGCCTGTGCCATGTATCGGCGTGTATACGATCTTGAGGTCGTGTTGCTTTTCGATCACTTCGGGGTATACGCTCAGGCTTTTCACCATCTTGATATATGCCTCGTCCAGCTCTTTTCCGATGAGGGAAATGTTGGCTTCGCCGCCTTCCCATTGTACATCATCTACAGAAGCGATCTTGTCGACTTCCAGTATTACGTTTTTATCGTGTGGTGGTACCAGTTGTCCGCCATCGCTCCAATAGGCTTTGTATCCGTTGTATTCTTTAGGGTTGTGGGAAGCAGTACATACTACCCCTGCCTGGCAACCGAGGTGACGGATGGCAAAGGACAATTCGGGCGTAGGACGGAGTGCTTCAAACAGGAACACTTTAATACCGTTGGCGCCCATTACATTGGCTACGATCTCGGCAAAGAAGCGGCTGTTGTTGCGGCTATCGTGTGCTATCGCAATACGGATCACTCCACCGGGATATGTTTTTTTGAGGTAGTTGGCAAATCCTTGTGTGGCCATACCTACCGTGTATTTGTTCATGCGGTTGGTGCCAATGCCCATGATGCCGCGCAGGCCTCCGGTACCGAATTCGAGGTTCCGGTAAAAGCTTTCGGTCAGCTCATTGGGATTTTGCTCCTGCATTTTCCTGATCTCATCTTTGGTGGCCTGGTCAAAATTGCCATTGAGCCATGCACTCACTTTGTCCTGTATTACAGCTTCCATATTGCGTTCTGTTTTAATAGTTGGGGGACTAATATCGTTAAGATTGTGAAGATTACAAAACGGGGACCTGTTTTTATTGTAAATTAGCGGCCAATAAGTTATCGTTAATTTTGAACGTGCTTTCCTTGAAAATACCTTCCATGAAATGGCTGGCGGTCCTATCAATGGGTATGATCGCCCTTCCTGTTTTTTCTCAGGATACTTCAGCAATAAAAATCGGCAGTCGGCAATCGACAATCGGCAATGGTCGCACCTGGCTGGTAGCCGGGGCACACGCAGCCTTATGGGGAGGCTCTTATATTGCCCTCAACAAGGCCTGGTATGCGGATTATCCCAAAGAATCGTTCCACTTTTTCAATGATAATAAGGAATGGCTGCAGATGGACAAGGCGGGCCACGTGTGGACGGCCAACCAGATGAGCCGTATTTCAGCCGAATTGTGGCGCTGGGCGGGCCTAAATGACAAACAAAGTGTGTGGCTGGGGGGCGTCAGTGGGGTGGCTTATCAAAGTATTATCGAGATACAGGACGGGTTTTCCGCTGAATGGGGTTTTAGCTGGGGCGATATGGCCGCGAATATTGCCGGCTCGGCGATGTATGTGGCGCAGGAGCTGGGTTGGAAAGAGCAGCGTATCCAGGTAAAACTGAGTTACTGGCCTTATGATTACGGTTCGCCCGAACTGACCACCCGGCGTAACGAGCTTTTTGGCAAAAGCATCCAGGAAAGGATACTGAAGGATTATAACTCACAAACCTATTGGCTCAGTGCTAATATCCACTCTTTTCTTCCGGACAGTAAAATGCCCAAGTGGCTTAATCTGGCGGTAGGTTACTCTGCCAATGGCATGCTCGGCGGCATGTCGAACAGTTGGGTAGATAAAGAAGGTTTTACGCATAACCGCTACGATGTTCCCCGTACACGTCATTTCTTTCTTTCGCCCGATATAGACCTCACCAAAATCAAGACCAATAGCAAGTTCCTTCGTTCGGCCTTGTTTGTGCTAAACATGATCAAGATACCGGCGCCTGCGCTGGAGCTGAACTCAAAGGGGAAGCTGAAGGGGCATCTATTGTACTTCTAATTATTCAAAGCACTTCGACAGGCTCAGTGTGACAGTTTCATTCCCTATCACCTACTCCATATAGGCGCCTTTCACTTTTTCGCCTTCGGTTTCTACGAAGATGTGTTCCTGTAAGGTGGTGGCTACTGACAAGCCTACATAGTCGGTGCTCACCGGGAAGGTTTTGTGGGTGCGCTCTACCAGTGCGAGGGTTTGTACTTTGCGGGGGTGGAATTCCAGCAGGGGTTTCATGGCATAGAGCAGTGTCTTGCCGCTGTTGGCCACGTCGTCGATAATGATCACTACTTTATCGTTGAAGTCCAGGGAAGGATTGATGATCACTTCGGCAGGCTTCTTTTTGTCGAGGGTGATGGTGATCAGCTCGGTTGACAGGGGGCTGATCTGCTTCAGCAGTTGCTGGATATTACGGGCGATGACGCTGCCGCTTTCGCGGATGCCGGCCAGTATCAGGTGTTTTTCTTCGAGGTTGTTCTCCACTATTTCATACGCCATCCGTTGCATTTTCCTGTAAGCAGTGTCGGCATCCAATATATAGTTCTTTTCCATTCTTTACTTTTTCAGAGCGCTAAAATACAAAGAGCGGGGTGGAATAGCAATTTTGCTGTTGGCCGGCAGCATAATGGCTGCTTTTTGAAAAATGTTGTCAAAATCATGCATAATAATATCATTGTTAGTTGCGTGTGAACTACTTGTGGTGCAAATCAGGGTTATGGGGCTTTTAATTCTTCAAAGCTTGCTTATCTTCGCCTTGTTCAATTCATTAATGCATGTCATACCTGCAACAGATCCTGTTTGTTTTAGCGGCCGGTTTTGCTATCTGGTTGTTTGCCCGCAACGCTATGCGCATCCGCAGAAATATCTTATTGGGCAAAGACGAGCCTTATAATGATCATTCGTCTGAGCGCTGGCGCAATGTGTTCCTGCTGGCGCTGGGGCAAAAGAAAATGTTTCGCAGGCCGATGGTAGCGCTGATGCACTTTGTCATTTATGCAGGTTTTATCATCATCAATATCGAGGTGCTGGAGATCTTCATCGATGGGGCTGTGGGTACGCACCGTTTGTTTGCCGGCTGGCTGGGCGGTTTCTATAACTTCCTGATCAACGCTTTTGAATGGCTGGCTGTGGGTGTGCTTGCTGTGTGTGTGGCTTTCCTGATCCGCCGGAATATCCTCAAACTGAAACGTTTCATCAGCAAGGACCTGGACGGCTGGCCACGGAGTGATGCGAATTATATCCTCATCACCGAGATCGTGCTCATGACGTTGTTCCTTACGCTGAATGCTTCCGATACTTTACTGCAGGCACGTGGTTATGGCCACTATGCCGATCATATTACCGGCAACTTTGCGGTGTCGCAGTGGATACAACCTTTGCTCAGCGGCCTTAGTGATGGAGCACTGGTAGCTATAGAACGTGCCTGCTGGTGGCTGCACATTTTAGGCATCTTTGCATTTCTCAACTACCTCCCCTACTCCAAGCACCTGCATATTTTACTGGCTTTCCCGAATGCTTATTATACACGGTTGGCGCCTAAGGGTCTTATGCGTAATATGCCGGAGATACAGAATGAGGTATTGTATGCCATGCAGCCTGAGCTGGCCCCTACCGACGCTGCACCTCCCGGTAAGTTTGGCGCCAAGGATGTAATGGACCTCAGCTGGCGCAACCTGATGGACGCTTATAGCTGTACGGAGTGTGGCCGTTGCAGCAGCATGTGTCCCGCTACGCAAACGGGCAAAGCGCTTTCGCCCCGTAAGATCATGATGGATACGCGCGACAGGCTGGAGGAAGTGGGCAAGAACATCAATGAGAACGGGGAGTTTAAAGATGACGGCAAGACTTTACTGCACAATTATATTACCACTGAAGAATTAAGGGCCTGTACTACCTGTAATGCCTGCGTAGAAGAATGTCCGGTGAGCATCAGTCCGCTGGAGATCATTCTCGAACTGCGCCGCTCGCTCGTTATGGAAGAAAGTAACGCTCCCCAGGAGTGGAATGGCATGTTCAGCAATATCGAGAACAACTTCGCTCCCTGGAAGTTTAGTCCCGATGACCGGGATAAATGGGCAGAGGAATTAAAGGCATAGCGCCTTACTTATAATGTATTTCCTACACGCTGTATTGGATGGCCGGAAGCAAAAATGAGGCCAAATGTTTACCATGATCATGTGGTGGACAGGCTTTTTTGCGCGCTTATTTTTGGTTTCACCCAAAAACAATCCAGTGTTATGAAATATGCATTTCTGCTCTTCCTTCTATTGTCCTGTACTTTTATCGATGCTCAACAGCCTGTGAAACCTATTATTAATCCCAAAGACGTTCAACAACTTCCCAGGGACGTTCAGAACAAGGTTTCTAACGCCGATCTGGCAAAACTCAACCCCATCAATTTAGGCAATCCACTGTGTGAATACAGACCCAGCGAGAAAGTGAAATACATTTTTTATGATGTGGTAAGGCTGGATGAGATCACCAACCGGACCACACCCGAAGCCGGCGACCATATTGCTTTGGTGGCTGTGATCGGTGGTAAGGAATACACGCTTGTACCCGCCAATGGGCTGTCTGTAGATGGCTCTACCGGCACGCCTCAGGGTATGAAGCTGGCAGAGATCACCGGAGCAACGCGCATAGCGGGTATGCCGCCCGTTGCCTCTTTGTGGAAGATCAGCAGAACAGGCAGCGCCTATACGCTCAACTACAACGGCGCCTATCTTCATGCCGATGCGCAGTGGCAGCAAACAGGTGGTTTGCTTGGCTTCCAGGCCGGTATCCCCAAAGTAGGTAATAGCGCTTCTTTCAGTACAGGCTGGGCTATTACCGCCGGCATGGAAGGCGGCAAAGTGCTTCAACTGCAAAACACCGCCGATAATAAACTGCTGGGTTATAGCTATAGTGAAGGGGCTACTGTAAATATTGGTGGTACAGCCAGAAGGCTTGTAGCAGATATTACACCCGTTGCCATGACGGCGGGTGAAACAGCCGGCGGCAAAGTTTTCAGCGCTAAATGGTATTATAGAATTTATAAGGCTACCAAAACAACCAAGGCTAAGCTATACCCTACCGATATTGAACCGGGCGCTTATCTCATCAATACCGTGCATGATAACAAATCGCTGATGCCATTAATCAATGGTGTAGCATTTGGAGAGACCAAGCCATCGATGGAGGATCAGCAATGGCAGTTTGAACAAACAAACCGGGGCACTTATTTTATCATCAATAAAAAAAGAAACCAGGCGCTTGGTGTGTACGGGCCTTCTTTGAGGTTGGGCTTCAAGACCATCAATGCTTTTGATTTTTACGAAACTGATTCTTTGCAATGGATCATCAGGGGGCCTTTCGAAGGGAAATACAGTTTCATGCCGTTGTTGAATGATAAGCTGCCCAACACTACCAATGTGTTGACGACAGATAATGCCGTTGCTGTTGAAATAGGGAGGTATGTGCCGGGCTCTTACTGGCAGGAGTTTATGGTGGACACCTTGAATGGGCCGCTGTGGGGCTATACGGATATGCATACACATCCCATGAGCCACCTGGCGTTTGCCGGTAAAAACTTCCATGGCGCGCCGGATGTAGGTTCTATGATGTTTGCCGGTACGATACATCGTGATGCAGGCTTTGACGTGGGAGAAACAAAAAAAGATTGTAATACAACGATCGAACGCGTGAGGACCGTAGCCGATGCGCTGGGTAATTGTAATGCCACGCATGGCGGCTGGGGCACGGATAATAACTGCGGTGATTATTTAAGGAATGGATTCATCGGGATCATGGAGGGCATGACCGATGGCGCTGTATCTGCCCACGGCAGTAAGGTATATGGTTATCATCCCGACAAGAATCTTGCTTTTACGCACTGGCCCAGGTGGAATGATATGACGCACCAGAAGATGTGGGTGAACTGGCTGGAAATGGCTTATCAATCTGGCTTACGCGTGATGGTAGCGTTGGCGCACAATAACAAGGTGATGTCGGAGATCATTGCTTATAATGACAAGGGTACGCCTAAGGATGATGCCAACTCTGCGACGCTGCAGGTGAAGGAGATCATCGATTTTGTGAACCGGCACCGCGCTTTTATGGAAGTGGCTTATACTTCTGCTGATCTATACCGTATTGTAAAGTCGAATAAGCTGGCGGTAGTGCCAGGCATCGAGGTTGACTTCACCGGCAATTTTACGCTGGACATGGTGGACAATGCAGTCAACCAGCGCAAGGTAGAGGATGAATTGAACAGGCTTTATACGGATGGTGTAAGGTATATTTTCCCGATCCACCTTTCGGACAATGCTTTTGGTGGTACGGCTATTTATGAAGACCTGATGAATGTGATGCAGAAGATCGCCACCGGTACTTTCTGGAAAATTGAATGTAGTAAGCCCTCCGACTCTATTACGCACAAATTCGAGATGGGCATCAACCGGAATATCACTACTGCCCTGCAGGCCGGGCTGCCGCTCGCTCCTGCCCTGCTGGAAGGACTTACACACCTGCTACCACTGCCTCCCGGGATCAAAGAAGCCGCACAGCCTATTCTTAGTGGTATCATCGCCGGCATGGTGCCTTTGACGCCTGCTATGCAGGCGGCATTAACCGTGGTGCCCGATGCTCCGCCTTCCTGCGCCGGCACAACAGGGCATCGCAATGCAAGAGGCCTTACACCGCTGGGCGTATTTGCCATCAAAAAGATGATGCAGAAGGGCATGCTGATCGATGTGGACCATATGAGCCAGTATGCGGTTGACTCGACGCTGCAGATAGCCAGCCGGTTCCGGTATCCGGTGAACTCTGGTCATACAGGCGTGCGACCTGCTTCTGAAAATCAACGCACATTCAGACAACTCAATACGATCACAGAACTCGGTGGTTTGTTTGGCGTGGGCTGGAGTGGACAGCATGCCAAGAACTGGGTGGATAATTACAAGCTGGGTTTAAAGGGTATGAGGAACAGGGGTGTTTGTATTGGCAGCGATATCAACAGTATTGTTTTTACGCCTAAACCACGTCCGGGCTCCAATGTACAGTATACTACTACCGGATTCCCTGCGCCAGCGTCGTATGGGCACACCTGGAATTATAATACTGATGGCGTGGCGCACTATGGTATGTTGCGGGACTTTGTGCGTGATATCCGTAATATGGGTAATGCTGCGGAATTGAATGTATTGTTCTCTTCTGCCAACGAATTCCATAACATGTGGAAGAAATGTGAAACGCAAAGCCGTTATGTTCGATAAGCAACGCTCTATAATTGTTCCGCCGCATCTTTGTGGCGGAACATTCTCCAGGCCTGGATGATGGCTGTGACGGCAAAGATGCCGCCGATGACCCAGTTCACGACGTTTTGGTTGGCATTGAGTTTATCGACCATTAAATGCCCGCCTAAGATAAATATGCAATTGCCGAGCAGTGTGCCAAAACCGATGCCGAAGATGTACATGTTGTAATGGTCATTACGGGGCTGCAATACTTTCTTAGTGAATAATACAGTGCTCCAGCCAAACCAAAAGGGTATCTGCATGGGGTTGATAGCACTCATGGAAAGGCCGAGTAAAAAGCGGTGCATGGTGCTGCTGAGGATGATGTTCTTCCCTTCTCCCGAGGGATGGGCAGCCGCAATAAAGGTGGTTACAGCCAGGGCAACGATGATCAGGAGGGTAAACCATTCGAGCCAGCGAAAGAGTCTTTTCTGTTTCCGTACCCAATCCATGGCCACCAGCGACAGGCGCACGTAGACCATTTCTACCAGCAAGGCTCCTAAGGCAAAATAAAAGGCTGGCCGTATGCCATCTGTTACAGATATCTGCATAGCTGCCACGTTGAGAGTGCCCAGTGGCAGGGTGCCCAGGAAGCTGATAAAAAGCCCTGTACAGAATATGCGTAGCAGTTTCATGTTGTCGTAATGTATTACTCCGTCATTGCCGCCAGTTTCTGCGACCATTCTTTGTCTTCGCGGAACATCTGTACTCCTTCTTTCCAGGTAAGGTAGGGATGTCCTTTGCGGTGGTTCATCCTGCTAATACGTCCCAGTATAAACCAATGCCGTAAGATCTCTTTCCAGGCAAAGAACAATGAATGCCGGGGGTCATATATGTGCGTTGGTTCGGCACCTGCGCCATTGACCTCAATGATGGCAAAGTTGCGTCCCTCTTTCAATTCTTCCAAAGTATTGTAGCGAATATCCAACCGCCCATAATAAAATTCCGGTATCTGCTTACAAACAGCATCTATTGTGGTGCGTAAGGCTTCATCGGCCAGGTGTGAGTGATCGAGGAATAAAGAGCCACGGGCATGGTTGCCATAGGGTGATACGATGCGCTTCTCTCCTGTCGGCAGTATTTCTTCCAGTCCTGCACCATGTATCTTTTCCATGCTAGTCATGTACATCAGCGCCCGCTTGCTTTGTTGCAGCAGCTGGCGGATGGTATGCCGGCCATCGCCTGTGACGGCCAGGAATTCTTTTTTAACGATACCAGATACAACGCCTTTGCTTTCTCCGGGATACCGGTAATAGAAGATGCCTACTTCATTTTTCCAGGGAACGTACTCTTGTATGTGGAAGTCGAGATAAGCTTTCGATACATAGTCTTTTACATCGGCCTCTTCTTTCAGCACTTTTACCCCACGGCCACGGCCGCCTACATTGGGCTTGCCAATGAGCGGGAATGAGAGTCCCTGGCGCTTTAGTTCGCTCATCACGATATCGCCATTGGCTGGTATGGAAAAGAAAACTGTTTTGGGATGGTATTGGTCCGGGATCAGGGCCTCAAGGTCTTGTTTAGATTCATTGAGAAAGCCGCCATTTTTGATGCGCGGGTTGGAGGCAGCAAAGAAAAAGAAGGAACGGGAGCGCAGACAGATGAGTATCCAAAATGGATAGAGCCACAGGTAAACGGCTGTAAAGCTCCAGTATTCCCAGTTAAATAGTTTTATGAAAAAAGGTCGGTGCAGGATTCTTTGGAAAACATTCATTATCGGCCTACCATTGTTTTTTCGATTGCTAATTCCTGCGCAAAAGTCTGATTATTTTTTAAATCGAGGTAATGCATTCCTATAGCATGGGGTACGATCGTGAGTGCAGTGACGCTTACGGTAAATACTTTGCCTTCGCGGTTCATCATAAGGTCGTTGTGTTCATCACCATCGCCGGTGAACTGGTGAAATGCCAGTATATCGTCCCGGAGGGGTGTCATTTGTTTTTGCAGCCAGGTCTCGAACCATTGCTGGCGTTTGCGAACAACATCTTCTGTATAAAGCGTAGCGGAGCTCCATATATGTGGGCGGGTGGCATCCAGCTGTTGCTCATATTTCTGCGTTCCATCCCAGCGGCATTCGTAGAGGCGCCCATCTTCCCAGATGATGGCTGTAAAAGGCTCTATGTTGTCGAGGGAAAGGCCGAGGAAATGGTGGTAGGGCATGGTGCTATCGATCAGCTCCAGCAGGATCAGTCCCCTGCTCTTCCGATACGGAGGTGCGGGCGTGTGGCATACCCAGCCGCCATTCAGGAATATGATGGCATTACCATTTTCATGGGCTGCTATCCAGGTGCCGCCTGCATCGCCATCTTTGGGAAATACAATCCTGCCTGAGGGGAAATCGTATACGGCGGGCGCCAATGCGGGCGAACGCCAATGTTTCTCATCACGGTTGGAAGTAAGGTATACTTTATCAGGAGCCGGAATGAATGTTACTGTGCACATGCTTTTTATACTTGACCGTAGAGGATGCTACTCCAAAATTCTCCGGCAGGGTGATGGTTGTTACTTCAGTCAATCCTACGCGGATAAGCGCCATGTGGTGTATCGTATGTTCGAGGTTGTAGGCTACTTCGCGAAAATAGTTGGTAGCAATGGTAATGGGCTCGGTGGAATGATCGTCGTACGTAGCCTCCAGGGTAAGTTCCTTGTTACTTTTGCCAAGACCTCCATGTATCTCCAGCAGCAGGCTACTGGCCAGTGCTTTATCGGTTTCTATGGCCAGGTCGCGTTTTCTTTTTTCGTAGTTCACCACGCCTTCATCATACCCTTTTTCGAGGCATTGGAACAGTTCTATTACATGGCGAACGTGCTGCCCAATGGTGTTGTTGAACAAGGTTTTGCATGGCTGAACATACTCTTGCTGAGAGATCTGCTCTAATGACTCAGCAAGCTGTACAAATACCGTATTGACAGCTTGTTGTAATTGCATCGGTCGGTTTTATTATTTGCAAAATAGGATTATTCGGGTTCATCCACTCTGTTCTTAACTAACTTTTAATCAACAACTCATGCACATTTCAGGTCTTCTTAACAAGTACCCGTAGGGATACCGTGAGTTTATCTGCAATAGTGCTTGTTCTACCTACCCGATATGGCTTCCGGCGGGTATCAAAGTCTCCTTCAAGCCAATAACCGTCAGTGGTGGGAGTAACGGTAAAGGGGAAAGAAAGCGGCAGTGATATTCCCTTAATAGTCAATGTACCTTGCATAAAAAATGTGCCAGCCTTTTTACCAGGTTCAACCTTAACAGATACGAATTTTATGTGTGGATGGTTCTTGACGTCCAAAAAGACTTCTTCACGCAAATGGTTGTCCCGGGCATTATTGCCGGTATTTACGGAGGCCGCATCGATATAGACGTCGAACGCGCTGTTTTCCGGGTGGGTAGCATCAAAAGTAATGTTGCCCTGTAAGCCGGTAAAAGAGCCTTTTACGTTTATGCCGAGGTTTTTGATGGTGAAACTGACCTTTGAGCTGTCATCTACCGGGGTATAGGCCTGAGCCTGTGCTGCTATAATCCAAACAACGCCTGCCAGTAACGCAACTATCTTTCTGCTCATACAATTTTACCTATTGATTAAAAATATTCACGAAAAGTTACTAATAGGGTACCTTTCATCAAAATCATCATTAGTTTTACACCCAAATTTTCAATTGATGCAGGTACCAACCATGGCAGAGATGATGGCCAGCGGCAATACTCCGGATATATTGTTTTGGGTAGGATGTGCGGGCAGTTTTGACCAACGTGCCCAGAAGATCACGAAGGCTTTTGCCACTATTCTTACTAAGGTGGGCATTAATTATGCCATAATGGGTAAGGAAGAGATGTGTACGGGTGATCCCGCGCGCCGTGCCGGCAACGAGTTCATGTTTCAGATGATGGCCTACCAGAATATCCAGGTGCTGAATGGTTATGGTATTAAGAAAATCGTAACTACCTGTCCTCACTGTTTTAATATTTTCAAAAACGAATATCCTGCGCTCGGGGGCTCATATGAAGTAATTCATCATACTACCCTATTGCAGCAACTTATTGACGAAGGAAAGATCGTGCTGCAGGGTGGCGGCCTCTTTAAAGGGAAGCGTATCACTTACCACGATAGTTGTTACCTGGGCAGGGCCAACGATATTTATGAAGCGCCGCGCAAGGTGCTGGAAGCGCTCGATGCCGAACTGGTAGAAATGAAGCGTTGCCGCACCAAGGGCCTGTGCTGTGGCGCCGGCGGCGCCCAGATGTTCAAGGAAGAAGAAAAGGGTACTACCCGCATCAACATTGAACGCAGTAACGAAGCGCTCGATACGGGTGCAACCATCATCGCATCTGCCTGTCCCTTCTGCAATACCATGCTTACGGACGGGGTCAAAAACAAAGAACAGGAGCAAAATGTTCAGGTTTTAGACGTAGCCGAGCTGATCGCTCAATCTCTGTAGTTATTGTATCTTTGTGGCATGAACTGGAATTATCAATCGCTGTTACCCGCTGATTTTGCATCCGACTCCCGTGTATGGATCTATCAAAGCAGCCGCCTGTTTGCTATGGGCGAAGCGCTGCAGATCGAAGACCTGCTCAATACTTTTGTAACGAACTGGAAATCGCATGGTACGCCGGTGAAAGGCTTTGGCACGCTGTTCTTCGGACAGTTCATTGTGCTGATGGCCGATGAAAATGCTACCGGCGTGAGCGGCTGCAGCACTGATAGTTCTGTAAGACTGATCAAACAGATCGAAGAGTTGTACAAAGTGCAATTGTTCGACCGCCAGCTGCTGGCGTTCCAGATAAAAGACAAGGTACAGTTATTGCCCCTGCCCCAACTGCAACACGCTATCGATAACAACTTCGTCACTGCCGACACGCTCTACTTCAACAACCTGGTGCAAACCAAGGAGGAACTGGAGAACAAGTGGATGGTACCGGTGAAGGATAGCTGGCTTACACGCCGCATTGCTATTAAAGCCTGATTAATTCACGCCTTACGGATTGTTAAAGTGCCCCTGTGTGGCATAGCCTTAACACAACCTTTACAGCCTGCATATTAGCTTTAGGAAAACCACTTCCTTTATGCTAAAATTCTACTTGCTGCCAGCGGCTGCAGGGCTGCTTTTTGTTCTTACTTCCTGCCAAAAACGTCACAATCCCAACGAAGGTTCTATCCTTCGCCGATCGGTCACCAACACTTCGGGCAGTGGCCTTGTAGCTACGAATTATGTGTATGATGAAGATGGTGTACTCGTGAGATTACAACTTACTACAAATCCCGACAATCCGAATGCCCGAAAGGAAGCCGTCATCATGGAGTTTAATGTTGCAGGCGATCTTATAAAATCATACCATGCCGAATATGGCAATAGTGCTTATAACATCCAGGAGTATACTTATAATGGCCGGCGCGATACCATCCGGTCGGTGATCACACTTTACCGCTTCCTGCAGCCCGCGTATACGCGCCAGGTAGTGCTCGACGATCGCCGACGCGTAATCAGCGACAGTACCCGCGCCCTTCCTACCGGTGATATTACTTTTACTTCTTTTATCTGGGATGCCACCGGCAATATGGCTACGGAGACCAGCGGGCTCATCATAAATGGTACACAACAAACCAGCAAAGAGATTTCTTATACGTACGATACGCATCGCAATCCTTTCAGGAGCTTTGGCCTTTCGTATTACCTGGCTACCCGCGACGGCAAGGCTTTCAATGTAAACAATGTAGAGAGCTGGACGGAGAACAACCTTCGTTATACCTGGCAGTATAATTATAACCCTAATGACCTGCCGTTGAATTCTTTTATTCCCGCGCCCAATGGCGGGCTGAAGTATGAGTTTTATTACCGGTAAACTATTATATTCGTTTTCATGGCAAAACGAGTTGTAGCTTTTGTACTATTGCTTTCGGTCTATGGCTGTAATGATAACCCTGAAAGAGGCAATGAACAATCGCCTCCACCTATTCCCGTGATCAATTATGCAGTGGTCAAGACCTTTCCACATGACACCACTTCCTTTACAGAAGGATTTTTGGTGCATAATGGTCAGCTGCTCGAAAGCTCCGGGTCTCCTTCAGACCTTCCACAAACCAGATCGCTGGTGGGCTTTGCCGATACCGCTACCGGCAAGATGAATATCAAGATCGAGCTTGACAGCAGAAAGTATTTTGGCGAAGGGATTGTGGTGGTGAAAGATAAGCTGTATCTGCTTACTTACAAGAGTCAAACCTGCTTTGTATACGATGCCAAATCTTTTAAGCCGATTGGCCAGTTCCGCTTTGCCAACAAAGAAGGCTGGGGACTAACGACAAATGGTTCGGAGATCATTATGAGTGATGGCACAGATCAGCTAACGTTCATCAACCCCGACAACTTTACGCCCATCAGGCAAGTGCGCGTTACGGAAAATGGTGTTTCCCGCAATTACATCAATGAGCTTGAGTTCATCAATGGCTTTATTTATGCTAACATCTGGCAGCAGGATGTAATCGTCAAGATCGACCCTGCTACCGGCAACATAGCAGGCCGCCTCGATATCAGCACGCTTGCCAACGAAGCCCGGGGTAAGCAGCCCGATGCCGATGCATCCAATGGTATTGCCTGGGACAGTGCAACCGACAGGATCTACATCACAGGCAAGCTGTGGCCTGCTATTTACGAAGTGAAATTCCCTTACTAAGCTTCTGCAACACTTTCATTGCATCGCAGTCGACATTTTAAATGTCCTATATTTATCTTTTGTAAACTATCCAAAAATAAATAGCCATGAGCCAACCTACCTTCAACGGCGGTGTAAACATTGCCATCAAAATTCCCAAAAGCAAATACGTAGCTACTGTTGCTTTTTATAAAGACATCCTCAAACTGTCTGTAGAAGAAAGGCCTATCGACAATCCTACTGTATCCAGAACGCATGAAGTGAAATTTGGCGGTAATACTGTGTGGCTTGATTGTGTAGACAACTATACGCATTCGGAAACATGGCTGGAGCTTGTGACGCCGAATGTGCCGGAGGCTACTGCCTATCTTAAAACGAATGGTATCAATACTTGTGACGAACTGGAAAAGATACCAGACAATGCGCACTGGATACAAGACCCGGCGGGTACGGTGCTTATTGTGAATAAACAGGCGTAATACTAACCCGGTCTTTACAGGTTAAATTATTAGTTAATCGTTTACAAACGGGTAGCTAGTAATTTAACCTGTAAATTTGCACCCACAACCAAACTCACTTGCAGATCAATAACCTGTCACAAGTATGTGACAAGTAATTAAACTAAAATTATTGAACTGCAATGAATATTGATATTAATTTTGAAGACACGTATGAACTGAGTTTCTTATCCCCTACACTGGACAAATTCAGTTTTTATTCGCCCACTATTGAAGGTCATTCCCAATTGATCCTTGTTGAAATTCAACAGACGAGTAATCAATTCATACCTGAATTCCTGAACCTTGCGTTTGGGCCACCCAATGACAAGGGAGAAATAGATGATTTTGCAACAGTCGCCCATGTAAGTTACTCCAAAGCATTTTCTACTATTTTATTCTGTGCTATTGCTTACCTGAATAATAACAAAGACGTCTACGTGGGTGTAGATGGCTCAGATTTCAGGAGGGCATATTTGTATTTCCGTACACTCCATCGCAACTACAGTTATCTACAACAGTATTTTCGTTTATATGGACTTAAATATTATGCTCGTGTATTAAGAGGAAGAGACAAATACGACCAAATGGCCGTTGATCCTGAAGAGCTTACACATGCTCCTTTCGTGATTGACAATGCACCTTTAACCAATCATAAGTCCCTATACAACTACTTCATTTTTTACTTAAATTTGTAAAAATTACGGCATATGAAGGACCAGGTATTGCAAAAGATAAAAGCTTTAAGTGAAAAAGCAAAAGCCGTGAAGGCTGAAGCTAAAACAGGCAACAGCCGTAACTCGTTGGCCGAAACCATAAAAACAAAGCAACAGGCTGAAAATCTTAAAAAGCAATTGAAAGCTTTACAATAATATTCATTACACTCTTATAGCAAGATGAAAAGTGTTGTGGTTTCCGCAACACTTTTTTATTTTGTGCCCGCATGTTTACTTTCAATAAAAAATACTTTTTCGCGGCGGTCATTCTCTTCATTATTGAAGTGTTGATTGCGCTTTATGTCCACGACGCTATTATACGGCCGTATGTGGGCGATTTCCTCGTGGTCATTTTGCTTTACTGTGGCGTAAAAGCTTTTTTCTGCATCCCATGTTTCCCGGCAGCTATTGGCGTATTGCTCTTTGCCTACCTCATCGAAATACTGCAATACTTTCAGATCGTGCACCGGCTGGGCCTGCAGGATTCAAAGCTCGCTACCGTTGTTATCGGCAGTTCATTTGAATGGATCGATATTATTGCTTACACGGCAGGCGTAGCCTGCATCATTATCTTTGACAGGAAAAATTGAATTTGCAGTCAAACGATCTTCAACTATCTTTAGCGCTCCAACAATTCGACCTCCGAAGTCCTGCAGTGTACAGGCATATTCATCCATTCATTTATATTATTTGTTTTAAAGCCATCAAAAACATGAAAAAGTATTCATGCATCCGTATTGCGTTTACCGTACTTGTTGCACTTATCGGTTCTCTTTCGCTGCAGGCACAAACAACACCTGAAGAATTAAGCAAGATCATCCTGGAAAAGGACAGCCTGTTCTGGAAAGGTTATAATAACTGCGACACGTCGCTCACCGGGCAGTTGTTCTATAATGATGTTGAGTTTTATCATGACAAAGGAGGCATTACCAATGGACTATCCGCATTGCAAGCCAGTCTCAAAAACAACCTCTGCAGCAATCCTGACTGGCGGCTGCGGCGCGAGGCAGTACCCGGCACGGTGAAATGTTACCCTTTATACAACAACGGTACTATCTACGGCGCCATCTTATTAGGAGAACACTATTTCTACATCACAGAGAAAGGCAAACCCGAATTCCGCGACGGTCATGCCAGCTTTACGCATCTATGGCTAAAGGAGAACGGCCAATGGAAAATGAAACGGGTGCTGAGCTATGACCACCACGCTGCTGCAAAAACCAATGAACGAAAAGCTATTTCGCTTCCTGCGGCTTCGCTCAAACAGTATACCGGTATGTATGAAGGTCCGCAGACGGATAGTTTATTCATACGTGAGGAAAATGGGGCACTGATTATGGTAAGTGGTAGTAAAAAGACACCACTATATGCAGAGAAAGCCGGCCTGTTCTTTATGAAAGATCGCGATCTTACTTTTGAGTTCATTCGGGATGGAAAGGCTGCAGTAACTGGTATGCGGGTACGGGAAAATGGTGCTGTAGCAGAGGAGTTGAAACGAGTGAAGTAATCCTTAACTTTATAGCATGAAGCAGAAAACCATCAAACATAAAAGTGACCTGTTTAGCCAGGAGGTCACCTTGACCATTGATGAAAATCTCAACAAATTAAAAGGCAAGGTATTGGCTCCCAAAACGTTGGAGGCAGCTAATAAATCTTTGCGTAAATTGAAGCATGTACTTCCCAAATAGAACCATTACAGATTGGCAATCACTTTTCAGATAGAATTCATCCTTGATCTTAAGCAGAAGGTTTATGTATTTGCAAGACTCACAAACCCAAATGCATTCTTTCATCTAACCGACTCTTCGTACCTGGGAGGTATACCAGTAAATATAGGAATGAGCCCCAGAACAATTGACAAGGAAGGCAAACCAAGATTAGACCTGTACACTTTCGTTTTAAAAAGTAAATCAGATAAAGGCAAACTACAAGTTAATGACATACTGGAATTATGGGATGATCATGTAGAGGTAATCGAATCTTATCAGCTTTCAAACGGGCACATGATTGCATTCCTGAAATGCTACGCCGGAAAGTTAGATGGGCCACTTAAGTTAACAGACGATGCTAATAAAAAATGGATATTAAAGCGTTACTTAACAGTAACCGGCAGTTTCGAGACTTACGAAAAGACAAGTCAACAGGAAAAAGAAAATATCTTTCAATACTTACTTGAACCCCAGGACCACGATACCAAACCCACAGAAGGGAGCAAACTCAGTATTTATAAAGTAGATGACTGATTGATGTGTCAGTTGTCAAAACATCAAACATAAGCCGCCTTACACCTATATTCATTCTTCTGTACCTTTGTGGCATGCAGTCCGGCTTACACCTGTATACGATTGGGCACTCCAACCATCCGGTTGAGGCATTTATCCAATTACTACAACAGTACGAGATTAGCCTGCTCGCAGATGTAAGAACGGCTCCTTATTCACGCTATAACAAACAATTCAACAGAGAAACATTACAAACCTCCTTAGAACAGGCGAACATTGCTTATCGCTGGATGGGGGAAACGCTGGGCGGCAAAAGAGCAGATCTGCAATCTTCCATGGGCTTCCGGCAAGAGGAGTTATTCAACCATGATGCAGCTTACCAGCAGGGAATCGAAGTATTAATAGGGCTGGCAGGTCAGCAACGCACTGCTATCATGTGCAGTGAGGAAGACCCTCGCCATTGTCACCGCCATCGAATCATCAGCACTACCCTGCTTTATGGTAAAACAGTTGCCTCCAAGCAACTATCCGACATTCACATTCACCACATCAGGGCTAATGGAAGCATTGAAGATGCAGCAAAGATCCCGGTTGTGTACCAACCGCCGTTGTTTTAAAACTGTAAAATAAACGCGGTGCCTTCGCCTTCTACGGATTGTACGTGGATATGTCCGCGGTGCAGCATCATAATCTGCTTGCAAAGGCTAAGGCCGATACCGCTGCCGCTTTTCTTGGTACTGAAGAATGGAATGAATATTTTATCGATGAGCTCTTCGGGCATACCGATGCCGTTGTCTGCTACTTTGATCACTACTTTACGGTTGGAAGCAAGATAGGCGGATAAAATGATGCGTGGCTCTGCCTGGTCTTTCACTGCTTCCATGGCATTCACCACGAGGTTGATCAATACCTGCTCAACAAGACTTGTATCGGCTTCCAGCATCAGGTCGGGATCTTTGAGGATGATCTCCATTTCGATGTTCTTCTGATCCAGCGTGGGCTCCATCAACTGATGCAGGTTCTCAAACAGGTCGCGCACGAATACCTTCTTTACATTGGGCGCTGTGATCTTATTGAGGTTGCGGTAGGTTTCTGCAAACTTCAGCAGCCCCTCACTCCTGCGCTTGATGGTATCGATACCCAACTCCAGGTCATCAAGCTGGCCGCTCTGGTTGTCGAGGGTATTCACGGATTCCTGTAAACGTATTTTCAGTGTGGCGGCCAATGATGAGATGGGCGCAATGGAGTTCATGATCTCATGGGTCATTACGCTCAATAGTTTTTGCCAAGCCTTGGATTCTGTTTCATCCAATGCTTCGTTCACGTTCTGGAAAGCGATGAGCTTGTATTTGAGACCTTCGGTTTGAAAGGCTGTGGCCGACAACAGTACTTTGAAAGCATTTTTATCCGGGTGCGCCGTAGCGATCTTGCTGTCGCCCGGCTTTAAGATAAGTATACCGCGGTACAGATCGCCATCGCGTTTGGAAAGCGAATGGATGGTTTTCAGGTAAGGCAATTGCAGCATCCTCTTCAGTGATTCATTCATCCACACCACTTCACCGCCGTCTTCCTTGTACATGAGGATGCCTGTATCGATCAGCTCCAGGATCTTCTGGAGGTATTGGTACTGGGTTTCTTTCTCTTTACTGATCACTTTAAAGGTAGAGTTGATCTCATTGAAGCCTTTCCGCAGGGGTTGTAATTCCACCGGGGCATGCTTCACATCGAAATAGCGGGAGAAGTCGCGGTAGTGTACAGATTCCACAAACTGGTCCAACTCATCATGGGCTTTGCGCTGGAAGCGATAAAACTCCACCACCTGGTAAATGATGACCGGCAGCATGATCACGAGGTAAATGAACAACTGGTTCACGATCAGGAAAGCAGTTGCCGTCAAGGTTACCAGCAATAAGAACACCCGGCTCAAAATGCGCCACTCTATATTTCTGAAATCCATCATAACAAGTCTAAATATCGTATTTGCTCAGCCTTCTGTACAATGCGGTACGGGTGAGTCCCAGTTCTTTGGCTGCTTTGGTGATATTGCCATTGTGTTTCTCGATCACCCGCAGGATGGTGTTCTTTTCTACCGAGCTCAGTTTGAGTTCATCGGGTTCAGAATCGACCACGATGGACGACTCGATTGGTGAAAAGATCAGGTCCTGCGCCTGCAGTACATTGCCATCAGCCATGATCACCGCGCGTTCAATGGTGTATTGAAGTTCGCGAATATTACCGGGATAGTGATATTGTAGTAATTTTTCCATGGCCTTGCTGTCAAATTCCAGCACCGGCTTCAGGTATTTGTTGCTGTACATCCTGCTGAAGTGTTTGGCCAGCAGGATAATATCGTTGTCGCGCTTGCGCAGGGGTGGCACCATGATCTCCACCGTATTGATGCGGTAAATAAGGTCTTTGCGGAAACGGCTTTCGTTGGCCAGTTCGGCCAGCGGCACGTTGGTAGCACAGATCAGCCGGATGTTGATGGGCACCGGATCGTTCGTACCCAACCTGGTCACCTGACGGTTCTGCAACACGCTCAGCAACTTGGCCTGCTGGTGGAGGGAAATATTGCCGATCTCATCGAGGAACAGGGTGCCGTTGTTGGCGCCTTCGAAGCGCCCTACCCTGTCTTCGCGGGCATCAGTGAAAGCGCCTTTCTTATGTCCAAACAGCTCGCTTTCGAACAGGCTTTCCGTGAGCGCGCCCACGTCTACTTTTACAAAGGCTTTATCGGTCCGTAGTGACTGCTGGTGGATGGCTTTGGCGATCAGGTCTTTACCCGTACCATTCTCACCCAGGATGAGGATGTTGGCGTCGGTAGGGGCTATTTTTTCGATCTTGTAAAAGATGTCGCGCATGATGTCCGACTCGCCCAACAGTTCCTTACCAATGATGGAATCATTGCTGAGGGATGGGCCGGCGGCAGTCTTACCACTCCCCTGACGTTTGAGGGCTTCTTTGATGGTGGTGATCAGCTTTTCATTGTGCCAGGGCTTTACCACGAAGTCGGCAGCGCCTTCTTTGAGGGAGCGCACTGCCAAGTCGATATCGCCATAGGCCGTGATCATGATCACAGCGGCTTCCGACTTGAATTCTTTCTTCACCTTACCCAGCCAGAAAAGTCCTTCATTACCCGTATTGATAGAGCTGGTAAAGTTCATGTCCAGCAGGATAACATCAAAAGTTTGCTTGGATAACAGCCACCTAAGGTTCTCGGGGTTCTTTTCGGTCACCACTTCTTTCGCCTCCGTTTTGAGCAGCAACCGTACGGCTGTTAAAACATCGGTATCATCATCTATGATTAAAACACTGGCATTTTTAAGTAACATAACAGGAAAAATAAATATTGAGTTGGATGCAACAAAACCCAACTACAATTATACCATAAATACAAAGGCATGGCAAACAATTTTTTATGCAAAAACGTGGATAAAACCCAACTGTATCGAAACCGGACAGTAGTTGTAGCGGTAACGAACAGATTCGTAGATATGGGTGGGATAAGGTTCTGTAAATCATAGGTATTGCATTCTGGCACGTTGTTGCTTTCCTTATAGGACAATTAGATATTTCTCATGTGATTGTTACATTGGCCATCCGGCCATCAGCCAGCCGGATGGTTCTTTTTAAAAAAGCTAATTCAAATAAAAAGTTTTACACCGTGGACAGAGTCATTGCTAAAAAGAAATGGACAACCAAGAAGTTATTAACGATCGGAGGGATTGTGGCCCTTGTTGGTTTGATCGGCGCAAGCATTTATTTCACTTCCGGCAAAAAACGCCTGAATGTAGATACAGAACGTATTACGATCAGTGAGGTTAAGAAAAGTGCTTTCCAGGAAACCATTCCCATCAATGGCGTGGTACTGCCCATCACTACCATTTACCTCGATGCACAGGAAGGTGGCCGGGTAGAAGAGAAATTAGTAGAAGACGGCACCATCATGAAGAAGGGACAGCCCATCCTGCGCCTCTCTAACCCTGACCTCGCGCTCAACCTGGTGAACCAGGAAACATCGGTGTATAACCTGCTTACGCAGATGCAGATCGCCAGCAACAACGCGCAACAGAATACGGTGACCAAGCTCAACCAGCTGACCGACGTAGAGAATAGCCTGAAAGAAGCAGAGCGTTTGTATAAACTCAATAAAAAACTGTTTGACCAAAAAGTGATCGGCGAACAGGAATTCCGTCAGTCTGAGAACACTTATAACTACCAGGTGCGGAAAATGAAGCTTACGCAAGAGATCCTGCGCCAGGACAGTGTATCTACCAACCAGCAGATAGCGCAAGCGCGTCAGCTGTATGTAGGTTCACAAAATGCACTGGACCTGACGCGTAAAAAAGTAGGCGACCTGATCGTTCGTGCACCTGTAGATGGACAGCTAACCTCTCTGGATGCTGAGCTGGGCCAGAATAAAAACAAAGGTGAACGCCTTGGCCAGATCGACGTACTGAGTGGCTTCAAGGTAAGGGCCGATATCGACGAGCATTACCTGTCGCGCATCTACAATGAACTGACCGGTACTTTCGACTTTGCCGGCAAATCTTACAAGCTCCGCATTACCAAAGTTTATTCACAGATAACAGCCGGTCGCTTCCAGGTAGATATGCAGTTTGTAGGCGAAGTGCCCAAAGGCATCCGCCGTGGTCAAACCCTGCAGATCCGTCTGGCACTGAGTGACGAAACTGAAGCGGTCCTGCTGGCGAAAGGTGGTTTCTATCAGCAAACCGGTGGCAGCTGGATATTCAAAGTGAGTGAGAGCGGCAATACAGCTTATAAGGTCAACATCAACCTCGGCCGTCAAAGCCCTGACTATTATGAAGTGTTGGAAGGATTGAAACCTGGTGATAAAGTAGTGACTTCCAGCTATGAGAATTATGGTGATATGCAGGAATTGGTGTTGAAAAAGAATTGAAACAATTGATCGTAAAAAGAGTCTCTTTAAAAAGTAACAAATACTAACCCGGGATCGTCCTACAAAAAAGTAACAACTAAACAGACAAACGTCATGAAAACGAAGAACACTTACGCCTTGTTGCTGCTGTTGTGCTGTACGCTGGGCGCTTCTTCCAACAGGAGCACGCCTCCGTGTGAGCTTTCGGGCTGCACCAACAGCGCTATCCTGCCAATGGAAAAGGGTGGTAATTCAGAGGCTGCTGAGGCCGAAACAGCGATACCTGCTGCTACCGGTTTTCTACCCGGCTATAGCATCATATTCAGGAACTAATCATATAAAAATCCCCCGGAAGCGGATTCCGGTCACACAACAAAACATATAACATGATCAAGATCACAGACCTCGAGAAAGTCTACCGTACAGAAGAAGTAGAAACTGTGGCGTTGAACAAACTGTCTATTGAAGTAAAGGAAGGCGAATTTGTAGCCGTGATGGGGCCTTCAGGTTGTGGTAAATCTACCCTCCTGAATATCCTCGGCCTGCTTGACGATCCCGATGCCGGCAGCTTCGTTTTCAATGGACAGGAAATTGCTCACTTCAATGAGCGCAAACGGGCCGACCTGCGCAAGCACAACATCGGTTTCGTATTCCAGAGCTTTAACCTGATCGACGAGCTGACCGTATTTGAAAATGTAGAACTTCCCCTCATCTATACTGGTGTTAAATCTGCCGACCGCAAAAAGCGTGTAGAAGAAGCGCTCGACAAAATGCAGATCATGCACCGCCGTAACCACTACCCTCAACAACTGTCGGGTGGTCAGCAACAACGTGTAGCCGTAGCCCGTGCTGTGGTGAACAATCCGAAGCTGATCCTGGCGGATGAGCCTACCGGTAACCTCGACTCTTCTAACGGTAATGAAGTGATGGCACTGCTTACTGACCTGAATGAGCAAGGTACTACCATCGTGATGGTTACGCACTCTGAACATGATGCCCGCTATAGCCACCGCATCATCCGCATGTTGGATGGACAGGCCGTACTGGAGAACATAATGGTATAAGAAAAAGCTTTTAGCCGTTAGCCATTAGGTGTTAGCTGACCCCAGCTAAAGGCACGGCTTTGCTAATACCCAACACCTAAAAGCTAAAAGCAAACTATAGTCATGATATACAATTACCTGAAGATAGCGTTCCGCAGCCTGCTCAAATACAGGTTTATCTTCTTCACTAATCTCTTTGGCCTAACCGTAGGATTTACCTGCTGTTTACTCATCTTTACTTATATCCTGCATGAGGTGAGTTATGATAAGTACAATAAGAATGCCGATCGTACTTATCGCGTTACGCGCCTGTTCAGGAATGCCGAAACCGGCGCCACCAATCTCAACCTTGGTGCTGTAGCCCCCCCTTTTGCACCATTACTGGCTAATGACTTCAAAGAAATAGAGAAGATCACCCGCATATTGACAGCCGGTACTTTGAGCATACGCTACCAGGACAAAGTGTTCAATGAAAGTCAGGCCGTATTTGCCGATGAGCAGTTCATGGACATATTCGATGTAAAAGTAAGCAAGGGTAATCCGGCCAACGCCCTGAAAGACCCTTACACCGTAATGCTCACAGAAGAAATAGCAGAGAAATATTTTGGGAAGGAAGACCCGATGAACAAAATGATCCGGCTCGACAATCAGATCACGTTCAAAGTAAGCGGTGTTTATAAGCCACTTCCCTCCAATGCACATTTTCATCCGCGCCTGCTATTGTCTTTCAATACCCTGAAAGACTCCGCCATTTATGGGGAAAACAACCTCCGTACCAACTGGGGCAATAATGCATTTTATACCTACATGCTGCTGCCGGCCAATTATGATGCGTCCAAACTGGAAGCACAGTTTCCGGCCTTTTTAGACCGGCACATGAACCCCGGCGCGCCCGTTAAAACATCTAAATGGACGCAGCTTTCCCTGCAAAAACTCACCGATATACACCTTCACTCACACCTTGATTCCGAACTGGAAGAGAATGGCGATATCAAGCGCGTGTACATCTTCTCCGCTATCGCTCTTTTCATCCTGCTCATTGCCTGTATCAACTACATGAACCTCTCTACAGCACGCTCTGTACTGAGGGCAAAAGAAATTGGCATCCGCAAGGTTGTAGGCGCCGAAAGAAGGGAGCTTATTTTCCAGTTCCTCGGCGAGTCTACATTGATCACCTGGATGTCTCTGATATTAGCCGCGTTGCTCACCTGGCAATTGCTACCATTCCTGAATCAGTTATCGGGACAAACGCTGTCTATAACATCTCTGTTGCGTTGGCAGATTATCATTCCAATACTGGTTGCTCCCTTTATTGTGGGTTTGATCGCCGGCATCTACCCCGCCCTGTTCATGTCTTCCTTCAAGCCTATTAAAGTGCTCAAAGGGTTTATGAAAACAGGCGGCGCCAATATTTCCTTCCGCCAGGTATTGGTAACAACTCAGTTTGCCATCTCTATCATGCTGATTATAGCTACTGCAGTCGTATACCGTCAACTGAAGTACATGCAGGAGAAGTCGTTAGGGTTTGACCGGGAACACATCGTTACGCTTTCTTATAATGATGGGCTTGTAGACCGCTATGATGCATTCCGCACAGCCTTGCTTTCCAATACCAACGTCAAGAGTATCGCACGTTCGTCCCGTATCCCTACAGGCCGGCTCTTAGACTCACAAGGGGCTTCCATTGAAAAAGGCGATTCGCTCGCTAACGTCAGCGCCGATATCAAAAACGTAAGAGCCGACCAGGATTTTATCGCTACCTATGGGGTAAAAGTAGTAGCAGGACGGGCTTTCTCCCGCGATTATGGACTGGACACAGCCAGCTTCATGATCAATCAGGCGGCCGTAAAAGTGATGGGACTTTCCGATGAAGCAGCTGTTGGCAAAAACTTTCGCTATGGCGATCAGAAAGGTAAGATCATCGGTGTATTCAACGATTTCCATTTCGAGTCCATGCACCAGCGTATCATTCCCCTGGTGCTCGTTATCCCGAAAGATGCACGCTATAATAGAATGTCGGTAAAAGTATCGGGCAACAATATGACTGCCGCGCTGGCTCATATAGAAAGCACTTGGAAACAGTTCCTGCCCGAAATTCCTTTCGACTATACATTCCTCGATGAAAGATTCGCCGACCTGTACAAGTCTGAACAACAACAGGGCACCATCTTTACCCTGTTTGCCTGCATTGCCATCGCTATTGCCTGTCTGGGATTATTTGGACTGTCGGCCTTTGCGATCAACCAGCGGATCAAAGAGATCGGCATCCGCAAGGTGATCGGCGCCTCTGTTTCCAGCATCGTAATGCTCTTATCAAAAGACTTCCTGAAACTGGTGGGCATCGCTGCGGTGATCGCTTTCCCTGTTGCCTGGTATGCCATGAACAGTTGGTTACAGGATTTTGCGTATCGAAGCACTATTGCCTGGTGGATCTTCGCAGCAGCTGGTATCATTGCTGTAGCGATTGCCTTGTTCACCATCAGTTTCCAGGCGATCAAAGCAGCGACGGCAAATCCGGTAAAGAGCCTTAGAAATGAGTAGAGAGTCTTGAGTCGAGAGTTCAGCGTCGAGAGTCCTAATTATATAAACATTGAAGATTTATGATAAACACCCAATCCATCAATAAAATTGCTTTTAGTCTTTCAGTTGTTCTGCTGGTACTGGTGGCTTGTAACCGTAGTACTGTTATCAAAAAGTCCGTTACCCACAATGGCGATAAGATGAGTGTAGAGGTTTATGCAAAGATCGATGGTAAGAAATTGCATGACTACAAGAAAGAATTCGATGTGACCGGAATGACCAAAGAAGAGAAAGATGCCATTGCCAAGCATGTGATGGACTCGATCATGCCTCCTAATGAGGGCAAGTAAGTAAGGCCTAACAAGTCGCTCAAGCTATTTAACCGACCTTATCCAATTATCCTGTGCTGGCCATACCATCCAATTTAAACAATTAAGAAACTATGTTCAGCAATTACATCAAGATCGCATGGCGCAATCTGTGGAAGCATAAAACGTTTGCCGTGATTGTGGTATTTGGTATGGCCATCGCATTTGCAGCAGCCCTGTTATTGTCTCTTACCGCCTATCATGAACTGTCTTATGACCAGTTCCATACGAATAAGAAGAACATTTACCAGCTGTATTTCAAGGAGCAGAACCCGCGTGGTGAAGAAAGCAGTTCCTCGATGCCTGTGCCCCTCGCGCCTTCCCTGAAAGCGGAATACCCCGACGTAGAATACATCACGCGCTACGGCAGCAGTGCCAAGGACATCGTGCGCTACAAGGATAAGGAAGTAGACCTCAGCATCCGGGCCGTTGATCCGGACTTCCTTAAGATATTCACCTTTCCTATCGAAAGCGGTAATGCACAAACTCCGCTGGGTGAGCTGAATAATATCGTGATCACTGAGTATTGTGCGAAGATATTGTTTGACAAGGAAGACCCTGTTGGCAAAACCGTTGAAATGAAAGACGGTGATAACTGGGAATCTTACACCGTAACAGCCGTTGCCAAAGATTTCCCCAACAACTCCAGCTTTACTTTCGACATCCTGACGAGGTTTGAACATTTTCCTGGTTATAAGGAATTACTAAATGTATGGGATGCAGATAATCACGAAGTATTTATACAGCTGCGGGATAAAAAAGATGTAGCCGCTTTCGAAAAACAGACTTTCGCTTTCATCCATAAGTATTATGATGGCAAGCTCACCAGCATGAAGCGTGATGGCGCCAAGCCGGACAAGGAAGGAGAATTATTGCGCCTGCGCACGTTGCCATTTACTGATATCCACTTTAGCAATATCGGAGGTTCGGGTGGCGGCGTAAGCCGGTTTTATCCTTATCTGCTGCTCATCATCAGCGGCTTTATCCTGTTTATTGCCTGTGTGAACTTTGTGAACCTGTCGCTGGCGCGTTCTTTCACCCGCTCTAAAGAGATTGGTATCCGCAAAGTGTTAGGCGCTATGCGCTGGCAGTTGATCTCCCAGTTCTGGGGCGAAGCGCTGATCGTGAGCCTGCTGGCTTTAATAGTGGGACTTGGCATTGCTTATCTCCTGCTGCCATATTATAAACAGGTGTTTTACCGGGCTATGTCCGTCGATATATTACGTTCACCATTGGTGATCGTCTACATCATAGTTGGCTTCCTGCTGGTTACTTTGTTTGCCGGTGGTTATCCTGCGTGGATGGTCTCTGCTTTCAAAACAGTAGAAACTGTAAAGGGTAAACTGCCTGTAGGTAGATCGCACAGAGTACGCAACACTTTAATGGTTGTACAATTTGTTTTGTCTTCACTGCTCATCATCAGCACCATGATCATCTGGCAGCAGCTCGATTATCTCCGCAACAAACCACTGGGATTTAATAAGCAACAAGTGATCAGTCTGCCGATAGGCTCTACTATGGACCCCGAGAAGGCGTTGGCGCTCCTGCGTACCCGTCTTGCTAAAGAATCCCGTATCATAAGCGTAACCGGTACTGACATGAATATGGGGCGTGGCCGTGACGGCTCCTCCTCTACTTCCATGATGGGCTTCGATTATAAGAATAAGGGCATCAAAACGCACTGGCTGCGGATAGATTATGATTACCTCAAGACCATGGATATCAAGCTGCTCTCGGGCCGTGATTTCTCCCGCAGCTTTGGTATGGATACTACCGGTGTGATCATCAATGAAACCATGGCCCGCCAGCTGGGTGAAAAAGACCCGCTCACCGCAGTACTGGACCTCGATGGTTCTAAACTGCAGGTGCTTGGTGTTGTAAAAGATTTCCATTTTAAATCGCTGCACCGTGAACTGGCACCGCTGACAATGACCGTTCGACCCAACTGGGGCATGTCGTACATCTTCATCCGCGTGCAGCCAGATAACCTGCCTGCTTCTATGGATGTGATCAAAACAGCCTGGAAGGAAGTGAACCCCAAAGCGCCTTTCCTCGGTTCCTTCCTCGATGAGAATACCGACCGTACTTATAGCGGTGAAACCAAGCTGTCTAAAATATTTATGAGTGGCGCCGTATTGGCCATACTCATTTCCTGCATGGGCCTGTTTGCCATTGCGCTGCTGGCCATCCTGCAACGTACCAAAGAGATCGGCATCAGAAAAGTACTGGGCGCCAGCGTGCCACATATTGTGAAACTGGTATCAAAAGATTTCCTGTTACTGGTATTGATCGCCATTGTAATTGCGTCACCCATTGCGTGGTATGCGATGCACAACTGGCTGCAGTCGTTCTATTACCGGATCAACATTGCCTGGTGGGTATTTGCGGTAGCCGGCATTGTCGCCTTGTTGATTGCTTTCATCACCCTCAGTTTGCAATCGGTAAAAGCTGCTATGAAGAACCCTGTGAATAGTTTGAGAAGTGAATAGTTAACATCAAAGCTTTATTCATGATAAAGAACTATTTCAAGACCGCCTGGAGAAATTTATGGAACAACAGGTTCTATAGTTCCATCAACCTGTTTGGGCTTGCCATTGGCCTGGCAGTTGGTCTTATCATATTATTGTGGGTAAAGGACGAGTTGAGCTATGACCGCTTTCATGCCAATGCACCTCAAACTTACCGGGTGGTAGCCAACCTTGGTACGGGAAGCTCCAAACAATCCTGGGGAGGTGTGCCCGCGCCTATTGGAGTGTATGGCAAAAACCAGGTTCCGGAAATAAAAGAATCGGTACGTATTGTAGACAACTGGGACTACGCTGTGTTTCAATACGGCGACAACCAATTTAAGGCTACTAAAGCAGCTTATATCGATCCTGCATTCTTTTCGCTTTTCAACTTTACGGTCCTGAGTGGTAACAAAGCAAAGCTTTTCCCTGATAATAACTCTATCCTGCTAACTTCCAGCACCGCACAGAAATACTTTGGTAATGAAGATCCCATTGGTAAAGTGATCAAGGCTGACAACAAAGAGAACTTTACCGTACGGGGCGTAATTGCCGACTTCCCGGACAACAGCAGTATTCAATACGATATGCTGTTTCCTATAGAACGCTATGCACAAAAGTATGTGGGAGATGATTTCTGGAAGTCAATGGATGGAGATTGGGGCAATTATTATGCGCTTACATTCATACAGATCACACCCGGCACTTCCACTGCCGCTATTGAAAAAAAGCTTACCGACATACAGCATAAGCATCATCCAGACTCCGAGAATACCACTTACACCCTGCAGCCTCTCAACAAAATGCATCTGTATGCGCCTGATGGCAGCAGCAGTTCCATGCAAATGGTGCGGATATTTTTTGTAGTGGCTATCCTATTGTTGCTGATCGCCTGTATCAATTATGTGAACCTTTCTACCGCACGTTCTATGCTGCGGGCTAAGGAAGTGAGTGTACGCAAGATCATAGGCGCTGCTAAATTGCAGTTGTTCCTGCAGTTCATTGTGGAGACCATCATTTTGTTCGTACTGGCCACCTTGCTGGCCATTGTTCTTATTTATGCCCTGCTGCCTTTTTACAATACTTTGTCGGGTAAGAATAGCTCTTTTCAACTCCTGGATGCAGGTGTATGGAGCACCATTGGCATAACTATCTTAGGTACGCTGATCGCATCTTCCATCTACCCTGCCCTGTTGCTGAGTTCCTTCAAACCCATATTGGCATTGAAAGGAAAAGTAGGTATGGGCATTGGCAGCACCCGGTTCAGGCAGGTGCTGGTAGTTACCCAGTTCTCTTTTTCCGTAATACTCATCATCGGCACACTGATCATCGGCAGCCAGATGCGCTTCATACGTGACAAAGAACTCGGTTTCGACAAGACGCATATATTCACCGTGAATATGCGGGACATGGAACAGCACTATGATGCGGTAAAAGCCGAACTGTTGCAACAACCCGGCATCACCGGCATCACATCCGCCAATAGTAACATTATTCAGTTAAGCAGCACCACCGGCGATACTGACTGGGAAGGTAAAGACCCCAACAGCAGTTTCATGATCCATCCCATGGCCATCGATGCCCAATTCATCCCACAGTTAAAACTGGAATTTGTAGCCGGCCAGAATTTCCGGGGTGATAAAGCTGATTCAAGCAGGATCATTCTCAATGAAACGGCCGTACGCGAAGCGGGTATCAAAGACCCTATTGGCAAATGGTTTCAGCTTTGGGACGTAAAAGCACAGATCATCGGCGTGGTGAAAGACTTTCATTCAGCCTCTCTCAAAAATAAAATAGAACCTGTTGGCTTTCTACATCAGCAAGCCAACTACCTGATGTATGTAAAAACCAACGGTAAAGATGCCGCCAAGGCCATTGCTGCCGTGGAGAAGAAGTACAAACAATACAACGCAGGCTTTCCGTTCGAATACCGATTCCTCGATGATACGTATGACCGTCTGTACAGATCGGATCAGCGGACGAGTAAATTGTTCAATGTATTTGCCGGCATCGCTATTATCATATCCTGTCTGGGCCTCTTTGGGCTGGCTACTTATACAGCACAAGTGAAGACCCGTGAGATCGGCATACGCAAAGTGTTGGGCGCCTCTGTAGCAGCTGTCACTACCCTGCTTGCCAAAGACTTTATGAAACTGGTGCTGATTGCCATTGTGATAGCCACTCCGCTTGCGTGGCTGGCTATGGAAAAATGGCTGCAGGATTTTGCCTACCGTACCTCCATCAATCCGGTGGTGTTTATACTGGCAGGCATTATCGCCCTGATCATTGCACTGGCTACCGTGAGTTCGCAAGCCATTCGTGCGGCGCTCACCAACCCGGTCAAAAGTCTGAAGAGTAATGAATAAGTAACAACCATTTAAACGACATAAGCTGTGTTCAAAAACTATTTCACCATCGCCTTCCGTAACCTGATCAAGGGACGGATGTATTCAGTGATCAATATTCTTGGTCTCTCCACCGGTATGGCCATAGCCTTGCTCATTGGTTTATGGATATGGGACGAGCTATCGTTCAACAAATACCATAGCAATTACAACCGGCTGGCACAGATCATGACCACCCAAACCTTCAATGGGGAAACTGGTACCGGCCCTGCCGTATCCATTCCTTTGGGTCTGGAGTTGCGCACCAAGTACACGGACGATTTCAAGAAAGCATCGCTTGCTTCCTGGAACTTTGGCCATATTCTGGCGGTAGGTGATAAAAAGATCACCAAGAATGGTATGTGGGTGCAGCCGGAATTTCCTGGCATGTTTGGCCTGAAGATGGTGAAAGGCAGTATCGATGGTTTAAAAGATCCTTCCTCTACCCTGCTCGCAGCATCGCTGGCCAAAGCACTTTTTGGCGATGCCGACCCGATGGGCAAAACGGTGAAGTTTGACAATAAGATGGACATGACGGTAGCGGGTGTGTATGAAGACTTCCCACGCAATACTTCCCTATATGAAACAAAGCTGTTGATCCCCTGGGATAAATACATCACAACAGAGCCCTGGCTGAAAGAGTCACAGACTCAGTGGGGCAATCACTCGTGGCAGTTGTATGTACAGCTCAATGATAAAGTTGATTACAAAAAAGCAGAAGCCAAGATCAGGGACATTGCCCGGCAGCACTTCAAAGAAGGTGATGAACGCGCAGTGGTACACCTCATGAGTAACTGGCGGCTCTATGGCAAATTCACCAATGGTAAAATCGATGGCGGCCGTATAACTTTTGTATGGCTGTTTGGCATTATTGGCATATTTGTATTGATACTGGCGTGTATCAACTTCATGAACCTTTCTACTGCCAGAAGTGAAAAGCGTGCAAGAGAGGTGGGTATCCGCAAAACAATGGGTTCTCTTCGCAGCCAGCTTATCGGGCAGTTCCTTGGTGAATCAGTGCTCGTAGCCTTTATCGCATTCATCCTGTCCATTGGCCTGGCATTACTGTCGCTGTCGTTCTTCAACAGCATGGCTGATAAAGAGATCAGTATGCCCTGGAGCAATCCTGTCTTCTGGATACTGGCGCTGGCTTTTACAGTATTTACCGGACTCGTATCCGGCAGTTATCCGGCTTTTTACCTGTCGCGCTTCGACCCGGTAAAAGTGCTCAAAGGTACTTTCCGTACCGGCCGCTTTGCCGCCCTGCCGCGCAAAATACTGGTGGTAATACAGTTTACCGTATCTATAGCACTCATCATTGGCACCATCATCGTTTTCAGGCAAATTCAATATGCAAAGAGTCGTCCGGTTGGCTACAGCCGCGAAGGGCTCATCACAGTAGGCATCAATACCGAGCAATTGTATGGCCACTATGATGCGCTCCGCAGCGAGTTGCTGGGAACTGGTGTAATCGAAAACATGGCCGAATCGTCCAGCCCTTCCACTGCTGTATACAGCAACCAGATTGGCTTCGACTGGAAAGGAAAAGATCCCAACTCTGTACCGCTCTTTGGCATCGTAGCCGTTACCCACGATTTTGGAAAGACCATCGGCTGGCAAATAAAAGAAGGTCGCGATTTCTCCAGAAGCTTTACTACCGATACCGGTCAGATCATCCTTAACGAATCGGGCGTAAAACTTACCGGATTCAAAAACCCTGTTGGGCAGGTCATCAAATGGAATGACAAAGAAAAGATGGTGATCGGCGTTGTAAAAGACATGGTCATGGAATCGCCTTATGTTCCCATAAAACCTACCGTATTCTTTCTCGATTATGGCTGGACAGGTGTCATTACCATGCGCATCAAGCCCACGGTACCAGTGAAGGATGCCCTGACCAAACTGGAGCCCATATTTAAGAAAAATAATCCGGGCAGTCCATTCGAATATCAATTCATTGACGAGGAATATGCCAAGAAGTTCTCGGATGAAGAGCGCATCGGCAATCTCGCTACCTTTTTCGCCATCCTCGCTGTATTCATTTCCTGTCTTGGCTTGTTTGGACTGGCCTCTTTCGTAGCAGAGCGCCGTACCAAAGAGATCGGTGTACGCAAAGTGTTAGGCGCTTCCGTAACCAATATCTGGAAAATGCTGTCGAGGGACTTTGTGATGCTGGTGATCATTTCCTGCGTCATTGCTATTCCGATTGCCTGGTATGTATTGCACCAGTGGCTGCAGCAGTATGAATACCGCACGCCTATATCGTGGTGGATATTCACGATTGCCGGCCTTGGCGCTATGGCTATCGCCTTGCTTACCGTGAGCTTCCAGGCTATCAAAGCAGCGGTAACGAATCCCGTAAAGAGTTTAAGAAGTGAATAGTATTGATGGGTGGCAACATAAAACAACAGTTGTGATCAAAAACTATTTTAAAATCGCGTGGCGTAACCTGGTAAAGAACAAAGCTTTTTCTTTTATCAATGTCTTCGGTCTTTCCGTAGGACTGACCTGCTTTATGTTCATAGCGGCCTATGTGTACAACGAGTTGTCATATGACCGCTATGCCGACAATGCAGAAGACATATACCGCGTGGGCATTCATCTCGATGCCAATGGCAGTACTACCGATTTTCCGTTGGTAGATGTTGCCGTGGGAGAAGGTATCCAGGACGCCTTTCCCGAAGTAAGCGCCTTCACCAAGTACAGGAATGGCGGCCGCCTTTTTGGCCGGTACAACGACAAGCAGTTCAAAGAAGAAAAAGTAGCTGTCGTCGATCCCAACTTCCTCAGTACGTTCTCTATTCCTTTAATAGAAGGAGATCAAAAAACAGCGTTGACCGATCCGCATAGTATCGTGATCTCCCGGGCTACGGCTATTAAGTATTTCGATAAGGAATCAGCTTTGGGCAAGACGATCAGCTTTGGCGATGAAAGTTGTACGGTAATGGGCGTTTTTGATAAGATCCCCGACAACTCCCATTTCCATTTCGATATAGCTATGAGCACTATTGCCCGCGACGGCGACCGGCGTCAGACATGGAGCAATGTGTCGCACATGACGTACCTGTTGCTGAAGCCGGGCACTGATGCGAAACAACTGGAAGCTAAACTGCCACAACTCGTAGCAAAATACGTAGTGCCGGAAATACAGCAGGATATGGGTATTTCGCTGGCAGAAGCGCAAAAGTCGGTGAATACCTTCCGCTTTTACCTGCAACCTCTTACAGATATTCACCTGCATTCCAACACCAAGTTTGAGCTGGAACCCAATGGCGATATTTACTACCTGTATATTTTTGGAGCGCTCGCCGTGTTCATTCTCTTGCTGGCCTGTGTAAACTTCACCAACCTGTCTACCGCCAGTGCAGGCAAGCGGTCAAAAGAAGTAGGCATCCGTAAAGTGATGGGCTCTTTGAAAGGGCAACTGGTAGCACAGTTCCTGGCAGAGTCGATATTGATGAGTCTCTTTGCTACCATTATTGCATTGGGCATCGTATATGCATTATTACCGGCCTTCAACCAACTGGCAGGTAAGGAGATCCATGTTGGATTCTTCTTACAATTCACTTCTTTATTGATAGCTTTTGGTGTAAGCTTGCTTACCGGCATCGTAGCAGGCATCTATCCATCGTTCTTCTTATCATCCTTCAAGCCCATTAAGGTATTAAAAGGCGCTTTATCGGCACAGCCCCGCCGCAGCTTGCTGCGCGGCAGCCTCGTTGTATTCCAGTTTGTGGTGTCAACAGCGCTCATTATGGCCACTATCATCGTATACCGGCAGCTGAACTTTATGCAAAACCAAAAGCTGGGGTACGATAAAGAGCAGGTGCTCATCGTCAACGACTCTTATGCATTGGGCAATAATGAAACAGCTTTCAAGCAACAACTGTTACAGGATAGCCGTATAGTCAATGCTACCGTTTCCTGGTCGGCACCCGCCAACGGCCGCATGGATGGCACACAGATATTTGTGAAGCCGCTGCAACAGAACGATCCGCACAATGAAATACAGGCCGGCATCTACCGCGTCGACTACGACTATCTGCCCACGCTTGGCATGAAAGTGGCAGCAGGCCGGAATTTTTCTCCCGACTTTCCATCCGATTCATCGGGCGTACTGGTGAATGAAACAGCTGTAAAGGAATTGGGCATCAATGGTAATCCCATTGGCCGTACTATCGTCCGCTCGGGCCGCAAGGAGTTTACCATTGTAGGCGTAGTAAAAGATTTTCACTTTACCACTGCCAAGCAAAAGATCGCCCCGCTCATGATGTTGATGGGACGCAACGGCGGCTCTGTGATCACGAAGATCAAAACAACGGATATCAAGAACCTGATAGCTGATATGAAAAAGAACTGGGAGTCATTCAGCCCGGGCATACCATTCAGCTATACGTTTCTCGATGAGCGCTTTGCCGCCCAATATGCCGCCGAAGAAAAGAGTGGCAAACTGTTCACACTGTTTGCTATTATTTCCGTATTGATCGCTTGTCTCGGCTTGTTTGGGCTGGTGGCTTATACCATTGAACAAAGGACGAAAGAAATAGGTATCCGAAAAGTGCTGGGAGCCTCAGTGCAACAGCTACTGGTACTGGTGTCCAAAGAATTCCTGTACCTGGTACTGATCGCTTTTGTGATCGCTATTCCTGCTACGTGGTGGGTAATGAGCAAGTGGCTGCAGGACTTTGCGTACCGCATCCATATCAGCTGGTGGATATTTGGCGCAGCCGGCATTATGGCCCTGCTTATTGCTGCGATCACCATCAGCTTTCAGGCTGTTAAAGCAGCCCTGATGAACCCGGTGAAGTCGTTAAGAAGTGAATAACCAACTATAAAGGACTGACATGCTTAAAAACTATCTTAAGATCGCCTGGAGAAATCTCAAAAGCAATAAAGCTTACGCCAGTATCAACATTGTTGGTCTGGCGCTTGGCATTAGCACCTGCCTCGTGATATTCCTGATCGCGCAGCATGAGCTGACTTACGATACTTTCCACCCCGATAAAGAAAGGATCTATCGCATTGTTGGCTCACTTAAATTCAAGAGTGAACCACCACGGCCGGTGGGCTATGTGCCTTCGCCCCTGCCTATGCGCGTGCGTGAGGAGGTAACTGGTTTTGAGCAGGTGACTGGTTTTTATAATTACTATGCCAAGGTATCCGTGCCGCAAACCGGTAAGGAAGCCAAATTATTCGAGGTTATTCGCGATAAGCCTTCTCCGATCATTGTAGCAGAAGCGCCCTACTTCTCCATCTTTCAATATCAGTGGGTGGCAGGCAGTGCTGCCACAGCCATGAACGAACCATTCAAAGTAGTGCTGACAGAATCGGCTGCTAAAAAATACTTTGAAGACGCTCCTGCCAGTCAGTTGATAGGCCGTGAACTGGTGTACAATGACTCCCTCCATGTGCATGTGGCCGGTATCGTAAAAGATTTTGCTAACAATACCGACTTTGGTTTTACAGACTTTATCTCTTTCCCTACCGTACGGCAAAGCTTTTTGAAAGAGAACATCGATCTGGGCGCCTGGGGTATGTGGGACTATTATTCACAAGGTTATGTAAAACTGGCTAAGGGTGTTACACCACAACAGGTGGAAGCGCAGTTTGCCGGCTTTGTGAAGAAGAATATATGGGGCGCGAGTGAAGAGGATGCGTTGAAATTGCAGCCACTGTCGAACGTACACTTCAATGAAGACTACCAGGATGGTTATGCCCGTAAGGTACACTTACCTACCCTGTATGGTTTGATGGGAATTGCGGTGTTCATCTTATTGATCGCTGTAGTGAACTTCATCAACCTGTCTACCGCGCAATCCATCAAGCGGTCTAAAGAGATCGGCATTCGCAAGGTATTGGGCAGTAACCGCCTGAGCCTGCGCCTGCAATTCTTCAGTGAGACATTTATATTGACGCTGGCCGCTGTAGCACTTTCTGTCATCTTATTGAAGCCTGTGCTCGCAGCATTCAGTTCATTCATTCCATCAGGCGTACTATTGGAACCATTCCATAAATATACTTTTGTGTTCCTGCTGGCCGTAGCGTTCTTTACTACTTTGCTGGCCGGCTTTTACCCGGCAAGGGTATTATCTGCTTTCAAACCGGTTGAAAGCCTGAAAGGACAGTCAGCACCTAAAGGACACCACAGGAACTACCTGCGCAAATCGCTCATCGTATTCCAGTTCACTATTTCCCTTGTATTCATCATCGGGACAGTTGTTGTAGGCAAGCAGATCCATTACATGCTGAACACCGACCTTGGATTTGACAAAGATGCAATCGTCATCCTGCGCCCCAAAGATGCCACACCGGAAAGCAAGATATTGCTGACACAAAAACTACGACAGCTGTCGGGCGTTACCGCCGCCAGTATACATGCTGAAACACCTGCCGCCCAAAGGCATGGTGGCACTGTCATTAAAAATATCGGCAGCTCTATGCCTGAGAATGAGATCTCGTCATCATTTTCTTTTGTAGATGCCAATTACCTGCCCTTGTACGACTTTAAACTATTGGCAGGCCGTAACCTGTTGCCTTCCGATACCCTGCGCGAGTTTGTGATCAACGAAGCCTGTGCGAAGTCACTGGGATTTGCTACACCAACCAGCGCAGTTGGGCAAATGGTACAGGTAGGTATTTCCGGTAAGAAAGGCCCTATCGTAGGTGTGATGCAGGATTTCCATTCCAAATCATTTCATGAGGCCATCAAGCCTTTTTTCCTGACCACCAATGCGAAGTCTACCCGCACCATCAGTGTGAAACTGGCGAGCAACGGTCAACAGATGGGCCAGGTTAAAAACACGCTGGCTGCTATCGAGAGCACCTGGCGCTCCATCTATCCTGATAAAGAACCTACATGGACTTTCTTCGATGAGACTATTGCGGCCTTGTATGAGAAAGAAAAGAAGACAGCACAGCTGATGAACACCGCGATGTTCATGGCCATCTTCATTTCCTGCATGGGCTTGTTTGGCCTCGCAGCCTTCACTATGCAACAGCGTACCAAAGAGATCGGCATCCGGAAAGTGCTGGGCGCGAGCATCGGCAACATCACTGCGATGCTGTCTATGGATTTCCTGAAGCTGGTATTCATTGCTGCTGTCATCGCATCGCCCATTGCCTGGTATTTCATGAACCTCTGGCTGGAAGACTTTGCTTACCGGACTACCATCAGCTGGTGGGTATTCCTGCTGGCGGGTATTGCTGCCATATTGATCGCCTTGTTTACCATCGGTTTTCAGGCTATCAAGGCAGCGATCACTAATCCAGTGAAATCGTTAAGAAGTGAATAACCAATAAAGGGACTAACATGTTTAGAAACTATCTCAAAACTGCCTGGCGTAATCTCTGGAAGAACAAGACTATGGCTATTATCAATATCCTTGGTCTTGTTACCGGTATCACCTGTTGTTTATTGATCGGATTGTACATACTGCATGAATACAATTACGATCGTTTTCAGCAGAAAGGTGATCGTGTAGCCCGCGTACTCATGGAGTACCGTTTTGCCAGCGGGGATGCCAAGAAAGTAGCTGTTACCAGTACCAAAGTAGCATCGGTATTTTCGAGAACTTTCCCGGAGGTAGAAGCAGGTGTGCGGATGATGGATATGCCCCGTATTTTTACTCTCGGCGACAAGCAGTTTGAGGAAAAAGATTTCATGTATGCCGATTCCACCTTCTTCGATGTTTTCTCCTTCAAACTATTACAGGGGAATCCCAAGACAGCCTTATCCGGCCTGAACAAAATTGTACTTACGACTACAGCAGCCCATAAATATTTCGGTACACAAAACCCTGTTGGCAAAACCATTAAAGTAGGCAGTGATGCCATCGACTATGAGATCACCGGCGTGATGGAAGATTGTCCGTCCAGTTCCCAGATAAAGTTCAATGTACTTGCTTCTTTCTCTTCTATGCAAGCCAACCAGGAAAGGACCTGGTGGAATGCCAACTACACGACCTTTCTGTTGCTCAAAGATAAAAACGCTTTCGCACCCTTGCAAAGCAAGATCGACGAGTATATTAAAAAGGATATGCAGGGTGCAGGCGCTACCATCAACTTTACACTTGAACCATTCGACCGCATTCACCTGCACTCGGAGTTCGATAGCTTTGTGCCGAATACCAACATCTCTTATTTGTATATTCTTACAGGCGTAGCGTTGCTCATTCTGGCTATTGCCTGCTTCACTTATATTAATCTGAGTACGGCCCGGTCTATCGACAGAAGCCGGGAGGTAGGCATCCGTAAGGCGATAGGCGCGCTTAAAAGTCAGTTATTCGGGCAGTTTATCAGTGAATCTTTACTCTTATCGATATTGGCGGTATTACTCAGCATTGGTATCGTCCTATTGCTGTTGCCGGCATTCAACCAACTGGCCGGCGTAGAACTTACCGGAAACGTTTTATTATCGCCCGCCATCCTGGTATTCATGTCGATCATTGTGATCTGCATCAGTTTCCTGGCAGGAAGTTATCCTGCACTGGTATTGTCGGCATTCCGTCCGGTTAAAGTACTCAAGGGTGCTCAAAGCAAACACAGTTCCGGCGCCTGGTTGCGCAAAACGCTCATCGTGTTCCAGTTCGGCATATCGGTGTTCCTTGTTATTGCCACGTTTACCATCCACCAGCAGATGCAGTACATCCAGCACAAAAAGCTGGGTTACGACAGAGAGCATGTATTGGTGATGCCACTCGATAGTAAGATGCGCGCAAAGTATGCAACTATCAAAACGTCCTTGCTTGCTCAACCGGGCGTCACGAGCATTACGCGTTCGAACGCCGTGCCCACGGAAATATCCAGCGGTTTCAACATGCGAACTGCTACCATGCCCGAAACCGATAATATGGCAGTAACGGCTTGCGTAGTGGATGAAGACTATGTCAAGACCATGGGTCTGCAGTTTATCGCTGGCGGTGACCTAAGCCGTCAGGACGTGTTGGATGTTTTAGATGAGAACAACGAGAACAGGTATTACCACTACCTGCTGAACGAATCTGCCGCCAAAGCGCTCGGGTGGACAGCCCAGGAAGCAGTTGGTAAAAAAATGTTTCTTGATGGCAGCAGGCCGGGAGAAGTAAGAGGTGTACTCAAGGACTTCCATTTTCAGTCGTTGCATACACCCGTGATGCCGATCGTTCTTTTCCCCGATGTCTGGGGATACAACATGCTGGTAAAGGTCGACGGCAGCAACATACCGAAAACACTGGCTGCACTGGAATCTTCGTGGAAACAATTTGCACCCCATCGACCTTTCAACTATCATTTTCTAGATGAGGACTACAATAACATGTACCAGTCGGAAACACGCCTGGGTAATATCATGAACATCTTTGCCGGCATTGCAATCGCTCTGGCCTGCATGGGACTATTTGGTCTCTCCTATCACGCTATGCAGCAAAGACAAAAAGAGATCGGTATCCGGAAAGTGCTGGGCGCTTCCGTATCGCAAATATGGCTGCTGGTATCTACAGGCTTTCTCGGCCTGGTAGGCATTGCCTTCCTTATTGCCCTGCCAGCTACCTGGTGGGCCATGAACAACTGGCTGCAGGATTTCGCTTACCGCATCGATATGAGCTGGCTGGTATTCGCAATGGCAGGCATTGTGGTTTTGTTCATCGCTGCCTGTACGGTTAGCTTCCAGGCTATCAAGGCGGCGTTGGCCAATCCGGTGAAGAGTTTGAGGAGTGAGTGACAATGTCAGGCTGAGCCCGTCGAAGCCTTCCTGATAAGCCCTTCGACAAGCTCAGGGTGACAGCTGAATTCAAAGACACTGATTAAGTATTGAATATTTAAAGAAGCTGAACAATGATCAAAACGTACTTAAAAACCGCCTGGAGAAACCTGCTGAAGCATAAGGCAGGCAGCATTATCAACCTTTCGGGATTGACCATTGGTATGAGTGCTGCCGTATTCATATTTCTATGGGTGCGCAATGAATTGAGTTTTGATCAGTATCATCCCGATGCCGACCGCATTTACCGGATGAGGAGCGTTATCGCGCTCGATAAAACCCAAAATTGGGAATGGGAATCTTCCCCTTACAACCTGGGAGATCATGCTGAAAAAGAAATACCGGAAATACAAACGCTTACCCGCCTGTTGCCCAACACCTACAATCCACCGGTGCTAAGGGTAAACAATGATCTGGTGAAAGAACCTGCAGCTGTCTACGTAGATGGCAACTGGTTTGATGTATTCCATTATGACTTTATCAGTGGTAATGCCGCGGCTTTCAAACAGCACCCTTTTAGTCTTATACTTACTGCTTCGACAGCCAGGAAATACTTTGGCAAAGAGAATGCCGTAGGAAAATACCTGCACATCGACACGCTCGACTACCAGGTGCAGGCTGTGGTAAAGGATTATCCTACCAATACCAGCTTTCCTTACAACATGTTTATCCCTATCGCGGCCAAGCGCGCCAACCCCAAAAATGTAAAGAATGATGATTCCTGGGGTAACTTCAACTATCTCACGTTCGTGAAGCTGAAGGCCGGCACCAATGCCCAATCGGTAGGGCCAAAGCTAACCGGCATCATGAAGAAGAACCGGGAAGAAGACAACTCAACCATCAAACTCGTAAGCCTCACTGATATCCATTTCGAAACTGGTTTGCAATCCACTCAACTGGCTCACAGCAACCGTAAGGTGGTAAATATCTTTATGGTGCTCGGCATGGTGCTGCTGATCATTGCGTGCATGAACTATGTGAACCTGACCACTGCCCGTGCTACCATCCGCCTCAAAGAAGTGAGTGTGCGTAAGATCGTAGGCGCCGGAAGGCGTCAATTGTTCCTGCAGTTCATGCTGGAATCGGCTTTTATCAGTCTTCTCGCATTGTTGCTCACGCTGCTGGTTGTGAAGCTGGGACTACCCCTGTTCAACCAGGTAACAGAAAAAGAATTTACGCTTTCCCTGTTATCGCCACGCCTGTGGGGGCTGCTAGGGACCACCTTCCTGGCCAGCGTACTACTCACCAGCATCTACCCTGCCCTGCTGCTTTCTTCGTTTAATCCTGTTGCTATCTTCAGGGGCTCAGGTATCTTCCGGGTGAGGACAACTGCCCTGCGGAAAACATTAGTGGTGTGCCAGTTTACCATTTCTATCGTACTCATCGTGGCTACCATTGTGATCTATCGCCAGATGCAATTTATCCAGCAGCAGCATGATACCTACGACAGATCACAGGTGATGTCTTTCTCACTGCCCTGGTCGGAGCTAACGAAACTCCAAATGCCACAAAGAAAGAGCCTCATCCAAAGTGTTGAGCAGGAATTGCGCACGCAGAGCAATATTCAAAATGTAGCGTTGCTCAATGGAGGATCTGTACTCGATTACCGCAGTTCGTCATCCGGTGGCAGTGATTGGGAAGGAAGGGCGAAGGATTTTGAACCTGCCATTACTTTCTTTGCCAGCGATACCAACCTGCGCAAAATACTCAACCTTAAACTGGTGGATGGCCGCTGGTTTACGCCTGGCAGTAAAGCCGACGAAAAGAATTTTATACTGAATGAAACCGCTATACGTGAACTGGGCATCCGCAAACCAGTGGTCGGTCAGCGTTTTGTGGGTCAGGGTGATACCGGTGTTATCATTGGTGTGGTGAAGGATTTCTATTACAAAAGTATTCACCAGAAGATAGATCCGGTAGTGATGAAGAACGATGTGTACTACGCTTCCTCGTACCTGGTGCAAACCATGCCGGGCAAAGCTGGCGACGCACAGAAAAGGGCTGAGTCGATCTACAAGAAATTCCTGCCTAACGCCGTATTCGATTATAAATTCCTCGATGCGGAGTTTGACCACCTGTACCGGGAAGACCGTAAAACGGCCAACCTGATATGGATATTCTCCCTGCTGGCCATTTTCGTATCGTGCCTTGGTCTGTATGGGCTGGCCGCCTTCAGTGCAGAGCGTCGCATCAAAGAGATCAGTGTGAGAAAGGTGTTGGGCGCCAGTGTAAACAGTATTGTAACGCTGCTCTCTAAAGAGTTTGTGTACCTCGTGATAGCCGCGTTGCTCGTTGCATCGCCGCTGGCATGGTGGGCCATGAACAAATGGCTGGAAGACTTTGCTTACCGCATCGATATCCAGTGGTGGATGTTTGTGCTCGCAGGCTTCATCGCCATACTCATAACGCTCATCACCGTGAGCTTCCAGGCTATTAAGGCTGCTTTATCTAATCCCGTGAAAAATTTAAGAAGCGAATAGACTAATATATGATCACCAATTACTTCAAGACGGCCATCCGCAATCTTACACGTAACAAAGCGTACGCTGCAATTAATATTGCCGGTATCGCTATCGGGTTGACCGCCTTTTGGATGATCGCGCTGTATGTGGCCGATGAGTTCAGCTATGACCGTTATCATACCAATGCCGATCGCATTTATCGCGTGGCCCAGCATGCCAGTTGGGAAGGTGGCAATATAAGTCAGGCCACTACTTCGGCACCGTTCGCTGCTTCTCTTCAAGAGACTTATCCTGAAATACAGGAGGCTACCCGTATACTAATGGAAGGCGGAGGTGTTATCAGCTACAATGACAAACACATCAAGGCAGATGATATTCTCTTTGCCGATGACAATGTTTTCAAGGTATTCAGCCTGCCTTTTATCAGTGGCACGCCAGCTACGGCACTCACACAGCCGCAATCTATCGTACTCACCGAAAGCGTGGCCCGTACATTATTTGGCGATCCACAGAAAGCACTCAACCAAACTATTTACTTTTCGAATAATTTCCCCAATGTAGTAACGGGTGTTATCAAAGACATTCCCGGCAATTCGCACCTGCGCTTCAGTGGTCTTCGTTCATTGCCCACAGGCTGGACAGAAGGCTGGCAAAACTTCAATGTATTTACTTACCTGCTGCTGCAACCCGGAACCGACTACAAGAAGCTGGAAGCCAAGCTACCCGACTGGGCCAGCAACACCATCCGCAAGATGATGCGGATAACTGACTACCGGGTGGAGCTGCAACCTGTTACTTCCATTCACCTGTCTTCCAACCTGCAGGTGGAAATGAGTGCCAACAGCAGCATTACCCGTGTGTACATATTCATGATCATTGCAGCACTGGTGCTCATCATTGCCGTGATCAACTATATCAATCTTTCTACCGCCCGTTCTTCTACCCGCGTGCGTGAAGTAGGCGTACGAAAAGTCATAGGTTCCGGACGTCGTCACCTCATAGGTATGTTCATTGCCGAAGCGCTGGTGATCACCTGTATCGCTGCCGTGGGCGCCTTCTTCCTCATTACCGTATTACTGCCGTTGTTCAATACGCTGGCAGATAAAAGCCTTACCGTATGGCGGTTTGGCATTTATACCAGCTTATCGATCATTGTGGCCTTTGTATTGTTCACTGGTTTCATGAGTGGCCTCTACCCCGCCCTCTTATTGTCGCGCTTTAAAACCATTCCTGCTCTCAAAGGACAGATGGGTAGTATGAACAGCAGCATCTTATTCAGGAAGTCGCTGGTCGTATTCCAGTTTACCATTACTGTGATCATGATCGCCGGCTCAGTTATCATCTACCGGCAATTACAATATACCACACAAAAAGACCTTGGTTTCAACAAAAACCAGGTACTGACCTTCCACATAGATGACCAGGCAGTAAGGCAGCAGACAGCCGCCATCAAAACACAACTGCTGAAAAGCCCGCTCATACAGGGGGCCGCCGTGGCAGGCAATCCTATCGGCAATAATGACCTTGGCTCTATGGGTTTTGTATTTGAAAAGAACGACGGCTCTTTTTCCACCAGCAATAAGTTGGTACAGGAACTACTCGTAGACGCCGATTATATCCCTGCACTCGATATCAAGGTAAGCCAGGGCAGGAACTTCTCTACAGCCATCGAATCGGATAAATATGGCGCCGCCCTGATCAACGAAACGTTGATGCGTGAACTGGGTTGGAAAGATGCCATCAACAAACGCCTGCGGTTTAAGTTTGGTGAAGGCGAAACAGGCGAAAGAACGATCGTAGGCGTGGTCAAAGATTTCCATACGTACTCCCTGCAACATAAAATGGAAGCGATGGTGTTGATGATGCCCCCCGTAGCATCCATGGAAGACAACTTATATGTAAAGATCGATAACAAGCATACGGAGGCTGCGCTGTCGTGGATTGAAAAGGTATACCGGCAGTTCGATAAAAGCAATCCGGTAGAGTTCAACTTCCTTGACCAGAACTTTGCACGTCAGTATGCCGCCGAGCAAAAGCAGTCGACCCTGTCGCTCATATTCACCATACTGGCCATCTCCCTTGCCGCCCTCGGGCTCTTTGGTCTGGCAGCCTTTGCAGCGCAACAGCGTGTGAAGGAAATAGGTATCCGGAAAGTGTTGGGTGCTTCAGTAGGCTCTATCATTACTATGCTGAGCAAAGATTTTATCAAGCTCGTATTGATCGCTGTCGCCATTGCCACGCCCCTTGCCTGGATGGTGATGCACCAATGGCTGGAGGGCTTTGCCTATCATATTGCCATTCACTGGTGGTTCTTTGGACTGGCAGGCATACTGGCCTTGTTCATCACGCTTGCCACCATCAGTGTGCATGCGATACGTGCTGCATTGGCTAACCCTGTTAATTCATTACGCAACGAATAAAAACACCCCCCATGAATACATCCTTCAAAACCCTGTTCCGTCGTTTGTGGCGTCACCGTTTGTTCACCAGCCTGCACATAGTGGGGCTTGCTATTGGCATCAGCTCCTGCTGGGTGATCTACCGGCTGGTAAGCTACGAGTTCAGCTATGAATCCAAACTGCCCAACAAAGAAAATATTTACCGTCTTACAACGGGTTTTATCTGGGATGAGAAAGAATCACACAGTGGAGGTGTATCAGCGCCCATGTACCAGGGCGTGCGCGAACAGGTAACCGGCGTAACGCATGTGACGCCGGTATTTGGCCGGTATATCAATACACAGGAAATAAAGCAAACCGGTAAAAAGCCACTTCCGGTAAAGGAGCCTAAAGACATTGTCGGTGTTGACAGTGCTTATTTCAACATGGTAACTTATACCTGGCTGTCGGGCAACAAAGCTACAGCCCTACAGGCGCCGGAAAGCGTAGTGTTGACAGAGAGCCGTGCGCGCAGTTATTTTACCGGGCTTTCTCCGGAGGAGATGCTGGGGCAAGTGATCACCTACAATGACACTGTGAATAAAACAGTGACCGGTATCGTAAAGGACCTGAACTACCCCACCGAATTCACGGCGCAGGAATTCCTGGTGCTTGTACACAAAGATTACCATATCAATGAATGGACGAATACCAACGGCAGCGATAAGCTGTACCTGCAGATCGATAACCAAGCCGATACCGGCCGGGTATTTGCACAGGTGAAGGCACTCGTTGCAGCGAAGGTGAAACTATGGGCACAGGAAAATAAACCCACCTTCACTTTCAATCGCTGGATTGAAATGATGCCGCTCAAAGACTCGCACTTTGCGACTAAAATCGATGAAATCACCGTACGCAAAGCGAGTAAACCCGTTATATATGGCTTGATCGGTGTAGCTGCTTTTCTGTTGCTGCTGGCCTGCATCAATTATATCAACATGAGCACGGCACAGGTGCCGCAACGTGCCAAAGAGATCGGCGTGCGCAAAACGCTGGGCAGCAGCCGCAGAAGTCTTATAGGGCAATTGCTGAGTGAAACACTGATCACGGTATTATTAGCTGCTGCATTGTCTGTACTGCTGTCTAAACTGGCCTTCTATTTACTCGCCGATATTATCCCTGATGGCTTACGAGAGCATACACCGGGCGCCATTGCCTTTTTGTTTATCGCATTATTGCTGGGCCTCACTACCGTGCTCTCCGGCTGGTATCCTGCACGGCTCATTGCCAAAGTGCAAGCCGTAAGCATCATGCGCGGTCAGGGTGTGTGGACAGGTGGGCACAACCGCCATGCCTTGCGCAAAAGCCTGATCGTATTTCAATTTGTAGTGGCCCAGTTGTTCATTATAGGCGCAGTGGTGACCGGTGCGCAACTGAACTATACACTGAAAAAAGACATGGGATTCAATAAAGAGGCTGTAGTGTTGGTGGATATTCCCTGGAAAATACAAAGGAACGGCCAATATAAGGACAAGCAGTTTGCACTGGCCGACGAGCTGCGTCAACTAAGCGGCGTTGAAGCCGTCTCACTGGGATCAGCTCCCATGTCACGCAATTATTCTTCCAGCCAAATGGACTACAGCAGTCCCAACCTGCCTGATCCTATCAAACGGCAGATGTTCAATAAATGGGTAGATACCGGCTACGTTCATATGTATGGGATGAAATTGCTGGCTGGCAGAAACCTTTACGCATCGGATACGACCAACGAATATGTGATCAATGAAACAGCGGTGAAAGCCTTCGGATTCGCCTCTCCACAGGATGCCATCGGCAAGCTGCTTGGACGGGACAATAAAAGACTTCCCATCGTAGGGGTGGTAAAGGATTTTCACCTGCGTGATTTTCATACGACCATCGATCCTATCGTGCTGAAAAGTGAAAAAAGAAACCTGAGCACGCTCAACATCAAGCTGAGCACTACAGATCCCGCCAAATGGCAGCAGACCTTAAAGATCATCGAACAGAAATGGTATTCCTTCTATCCACCGGAAAGCTTCTCCGCCAAGTTTTATGATGAAACGCTGGAGGCCCTGTATAAGGATGAGCGCCACCTTTCGAAACTCATCAACCTCGCTACCGGTATTGCTATTATGATCAGTTGCCTCGGCTTGTTCGGACTGGTTACGCTCACTGCTTTCCAACGCACCAAAGAAATAGGTATCCGCAAAGTGCTGGGTGCTTCCGTTACTGGCATTGTGCGGATGTTATCAACAGAGTTTATAAAGCTGGTATTGATCGCACTGGTGATTGCCATCCCGATCGCGTGGTGGGCTATGAGCAAGTGGCTGGAGGATTTTGCTTATCGCGTGAAGATCGAATGGTGGATGTTTGCGGTAACAGGGCTGGCAGCTGTGATCATTGCCTTGTTTACGTTGAGCTTCCAGGCTATTAAAGCGGCTATTGCTAATCCGGTGAAAAGTTTACGTAACGAATAATAATACACACCCTAATAGATATCGTGTATTAAACATCAAGTATAGAAAAACAAAAAAGACAAACCGTGATCAGAAACTATTTCAAAACCGCTATCCGAAGTCTGCTGCGCAACAAAGGTTACGCAGTCATCAACATTACGGGTCTTACTGTAGGCATAGCCGCCTGCCTGCTCATCTATCTTATTGTGAGCTACCACACGAGCTTTGACAATTATCACACTAAGAAAGACCGTATCTACCGGGCTGTAACAGGCAAGGTCATCAACGGCGTTGAAGAAATATATACGGCAGGCGTACCGTTCCCTTTTACCAGAGGGTTGCGCGAGGACTTTCCTGAACTGAGTAAAGTAGCCAGTATCCTTCGCAGCGGCAACGACCAAATAACGGTATTGGATGCGCACAATCAGCCTGCGCAAAAATACAAAGAAACGCAGGGTTTATTTTTTACACAACCGGAGTTCTTCGACATCTTCGATTATCAATGGCTGGCTGGCGATCCCAGCAAAGCCTTGTCCGATCCCAATACTGTAGCACTCACGCAGGAGATGGCCGAGAAATATTTTGGCAACTGGCAAACGGCTATGGGTCGTTCCATCAAACTGGAGAATACAGACGTGCTTAAGGTGACGGGCATTCTGGCCAATATGCCGGTTAATACCGACATCCCCATCAGGATCGCCGTTTCCTGGAAAACATTCAAGAGCAGTAACCTCAACGATTGGATAAGCATATTCGGTTCACACAGCTGCTTTATATTATTGCCCGAAAACTATCCGGCTTCCCGTCTCAGCGCCTTGATCCCGGGCTTTATGAAAAAGCACAAGCCGGCAGAAAATGCCGAGGACGGTATGATACTGCAACCGCTTAGTGAAATGCATTTCAATACGAAGATCGGCGCCCCTTCGCGTCAAACCTTTAGCCGTGAACTCATCACCGCTCTTTCACTGGTAGGCTTGTTCCTGCTCATCATCGCCTGCGTGAACTTTATCAATCTTGCTACTGCACAAGCCGTGAACCGCGCCAAAGAAGTAGGTGTACGCAAGGTACTGGGCAGCAACCGTAAGAACCTCATCTTCCAGTTCATGGGCGAGACGCTGATCATTACCCTCGTGGCTGTATTGCTGGCTACCGCAGTGGCCTGGCTGGTAGTGCCACCACTGAATACTTTACTTCAAACGAAGATCAGCCTCAACATCTTTGCACAACCCATCCTCGTATTGTTCCTGCTGGCGGTGACCTTGCTGGTAACTCTATTGGCTGGCTTCTACCCCGCCCTCGTATTATCGGGCTACAATCCTATTACAGCGCTCAAGAGCAAAGTAGCGATGAAAACAGCAGGAGGGCTATCACTCCGCAGAACGCTGGTGGTATTTCAGTTTGCCATTGCGCAGGTATTGATCATCGGTATGCTGGTAGTGGTAGGACAAATGAACCACTTCAAGAACGCTTCCCTTGGCTTCACTAAAGATCATATGCTCAATGTTCCCATACCTGGCGACAGTACAGGGCGGGCCAAAATAGATTACCTGCGTTCACAATTGTTGCAACAGCCAGGCATCGAACAACTGAGCTTCAGTAATGCCAGCCCGTCAGAGAATGGCAACTGGAGCAGCGACTTCAAGTATGGCAACACCGATAAGAAATCAGGCTTCGAAGCTATTATGAAATGGTCGGACGAGCAATACTTTAAAACCTACAATATCGAGTTCGTGGCAGGCCGTCCTTATATGCGCAGCGATACCATCCGCGAATTTGTGGTCAATGAAACACTTCTGAGGAAGATCCACATCACTAACCCGCAAGAAGCCATCGGCATGCGCATCAACCTGTGGGATGGCGAGCATATAGCAACGATCTGTGGTGTGGTAAAAGACTTCCATGCACGCGCTTTACGTGTTCCGCTCGATCCTGTGATCATGGGGCCCTGGAAAGAAAACTACCAGTCGTTCAATGTAAAACTGCGCCCGGACAAAGCGAAAGAAACATTAGCCTATGTAGAAAAGCTGTGGACCAGCACCTATCCCGACTTCGTGTATGAATACCAGTTCCTCGATGAGAAGATTGACCGCTTCTATCGCCAAGAGACACAACTCTCCCGCCTCTATACCATCTTCGCCGCCATCGCGATCTTTATTTCCTGCCTTGGCTTGTATGGACTGGTATCGTTCATGGCAACGCAACGTGTGAAAGAAGTAGGCATCCGCAAAGTGTTGGGCGCCTCCGTAGGCAATATCGTGTACCTGTTTTCGCGTGAGTTTACCCTGCTCATCATCATTTCATTTGCCATTGCCGCACCACTGGCCTGGTACCTGATGACGCAATGGTTGCAGGATTTTGAATACCGTATCAAACTGGGTGTAGGCATCTTCCTGCTGGCTATTACCGGCTCCGTTGTAATCGCATGGGTCACCGTAGGCTACAGGGCTATACGGGCCGCGTTGGTGAACCCTGTGAAGAGTTTGAAGAGCGAGTAGAGAGTCGAGAGTACTGAGTTCAGAGTAAATACAGTACTTGGTCCGTAAACAAAAGAATGCATTAACACTAAAAGCATACATCGTGTTTAAGACATACTTCAAAATCGCCTGGCGCACCGCCATCAGGAACCGGAGCTTCACGGCTATCAGCCTTGGAAGTCTCGTGTTGGGTATTACCTTATTCTTTCTCATCAGTCTATGGGTGAAAGATGAGATGTCGTACGATGCGGATTTTGCCGGCCGCGAAGAAGTATGCCGGGTAGAGAGTGAGCTCATCACACCCGACGGAACGAACGACCTGATGTCTTCCGTAGGCTGGCCGGTAGGTAAAACACTAAAGGCGCAATACCCGGAGATCGAATCACTCACCTACGTCAGGGGTTGGAACCCGATCATCAAGGCAAACGAAACGCGCTTCTATGAAGATGCGTTGCATGCCGATGACCAGTTCTTTTCTGTGTTTGGCTATCCGCTGCAGGAAGGCAACCCGACCGTTGCTCTAAAAGAGCCTTACAGCGTCGTGATCACGCAGGCCATGAAGGAGAAATTCTTCGGCAAGGGTGAAGCTTTTGGAAAAACACTGATGATCAATGATACTGTTGCCTACAAAGTGACCGGTGTATTTGCCGCGCTGCCTGCCAACAGGCATCTGCGGTTCGATATCATCGGATCACTCGCGACCTTTTGTTCCATGTATCCCAAAGACTGTGAGCAGGAATATGCTTCCGGCTGGTTCGACATGAACATGTTCAACTATGTAAAGCTGTCTAAAAACACCAATGCAGCAGCCACTACTGCCAAGATCAAGAACCTGGTGCAGATAGCCGGTAAGGAAGCGGTAGCGAAGTACGGCTTCAAAACTAACCTCAGCCTGCGGCCGGTAAAAGATATCTATATCCACTCAGGACTGCCAACCACAGGCAAAGGCGCCGTGGGCAATATTAAAACCCTCCAGCTTTTCATGGCCATTGGCATCTTCATCCTGGTGATAGCCAGTCTCAACTTTATAAACCTTTCTACCGCGCGTTCGGTGGAACGGGCCAAAGAGATCGGCATACAAAAAGTGTTGGGCAACAGCCGGCAGAAGCTCATCCTTCAGTTCCTTACTGAAGCAGGTGTGTTGTGTACCATTGCCGCGCTGATCAGTGTGGTGCTGATGATCGCCTTGTTGCCGCTGTTCAATGACTTTACCGGCAAAACGTTTACCACTGCTTCCTTATTTACTGTAAGCAACTTGTTATTGCTATCGGGTATCATCGTGGTGCTGGTGCCATTGGCCGGCTTCTACCCTGCCTGGGTATTGTCGTCTTTCAAACCGATCAAAGTATTAAAAGGCAGTTTCTCTCATACCACCTCCGGCACCCTGCTGCGGAAGTCGTTAGTAGTAATGCAGTTTGTGATCTCTGCCGGATTCATCATGTGTACCATGATCATGTGGCAGCAAATGAAGTTCATGCAGCGACAGGACCTTGGCTTCGATCAAAACAAAATGCTATTAGTGGAGGTACAAAAAGTGCCCTGGGTATTGCGGCATGAAAAGATAAATGTGTTCAAAACAGCTTTGCAAAGCAAAACAGGCGTTAAGCAGGTAACTGCCGCCAGTGCTGTTCCCGGCAGATCGGGTTGGGATGGGCAATTTGCCTATCCTGAAGGGAAGACGGATGAGCAGGGATTGATCGTGGAATACATTGCTGCCGATGCAGATTTCGTTAAAACGATTGGACTCAACGTGATCGCCGGCCGCGACTTCCTGCCCAATAGCGAAGCGGATCGTGAGAATTCTTTCCTCATCAATGAAGCGGCCATCAAATCATTTGGCTGGGGCACGCCTCAAAACTCCATCGGCAAGAAGCTTTCTACTTCCGGCAAAGAAGGCGTAGTAGTTGGTGTAGTAAAAGACTACCACCAGCATGGCCTGCAGCAAAAGATCAACCCCGTGGTATTGAGCCCTATCAACTCCATCAATCTTTTTGCGCTTCGTTATGACGGCATCACGCCCGCACAAGCAATAGATAATGCTAAAGCGGCCTGGGATGAAGTGTACAAGGGTTATCCTCTGGAATACCGGTTCATGGATGATGACTTTCAACGTCAGTATAAAAAAGAAGACAAGCTGCGCAGTTTCTTTGGCCTTGCAGCAGGATTGTCGGTGGTGATCGGTTGTCTCGGCCTGCTGGGGCTCATCATTTACACAGCACAAAAGAGAGTTCGGGAGATCGGTATCCGCAAAGTGTTGGGTGCAGGCATCAGCAGCCTCGTGGCTATGTTGTCGATCGACCTGATGAAATTGGTAGGTATTGCCATCATACTGGCTATTCCCATTGCCTGGTGGACTATGAACGAGTGGCTACAAAACTTTGCTTACCGTATCCAGATCAATGCGTGGGTATTTGTGTTGTCGGCTGCTGCAGCCTTATTGATCGCCTTGTTTACGATTAGCTTCCAGGCTATCAGGGCAGCGCTGGCTAATCCGGTGAAGAGCTTAAGAAGTGAATAAACTATAAAATCATATCAGTGTTCAAGAGCACCCTCATAACGACACTCAGAAGCCTCCGCAGGAACAGGATGTATACCATCATCAACATGCTGGGGCTTTCGCTCAGTATTGCTGTTGGTATCGTTATTTTCATGATCGTTCGCTTCGAAGGCAGCTTCGATACCTGGCATAAAAATGCCCCGCGCCTGTACCAGTTGCTGGGGCATGACCGTTTCGGCGGCATCAACTCGCAGGTACCGCAAGGGGCCATCCATGCATTGAGAACGGAAGTGCCGGGCATTGAAAAAGCAGCCACCGTCTATTCTTTTGAACCATCGGTGATCAAAGTGAATGACGAAAATGTAAAGCCGGATCGAACTTACTTCGCTCCGCCTGACCTGTTCCATATGATCGATGCGCAATGGATAGCAGGCACACCGGAAACTTCCTTGGGCGCTCCTTACCAGGTAGTGCTGGATGAGCCAACCGCTAAGAAGTATTTCAAGAGTACAGAACAGGCACTTGGCAAGACCATCCGGTATGATAATACGCTTAATCTTACCGTATCGGGCATCATTAAAGAGATGCCGGCCAATACGCAGTTCCGCATGCCGATGATCATGTCTTATGCTACGCTGCTCAAATACATGGACTGGTATAAGGACAACAACTATTGGGGTGGCGGCGATTCTTACTTCCAGGGATTTGTGTTGCTGAAGCCCGGCGTGCAACCAGCCAGCGTTGAGAACGCACTTACACGGCTGGCAGCAGCTAACGCTAAACATGGCGGCAGCATCCGCTACCAACTGGTGCACCTGCCTGAACAACATTTCAACGCGCTTGAAGAGATCGACTTCTTCAATTACGCTATACCACGCTGGTTGTTGTATACACTTACAAGTATCGGCATCTTCCTGTTGCTTATCGCCTGCATCAACTTCATCAATATGGCTACCGTGCAGGCCATACAACGGAATAAAGCTATTGGCATCCGTAAAATATTGGGCAGCAGCAGGTGGCAGTTGATCGGCCAGTTCCTGCTGGAAACAGGCTTCATCGTAGCTGGTGCGCTCATTGCCGGCGCCTGGCTCGCCAATATATTGTTGCCTTTTACCGGTCAGCTACTGCACACTGAAGTAGCGGCAGGTAACAACTGGACACCGACCACCTTTCTGTTTCTCGGTATTACAGGCGTCGTGCTCACTTTCCTTGCAGGGCTCTACCCTGCTATCATTTTATCCGGATTTCAGCCTGTACAATTGTTGCGCACCCGGTTCTTTTCCCGGCCTACCGGTGGTTTTTCACTGAGGCGTCTACTGGTAGTAACGCAATTCTCGATCGCGCTCGTGCTGGTAATCTGCACGCTCGTGGGTGTAAAGCAGATCAATTATTTCTACCATAGCGAACTGGGATTCGATAAGGCATCTGTCATCACCGTAAATATGCCAGACAACAGGAATAGTGTTTACCGCGAAAGGCTGCGCCAACGTCTTCTACAGTCTCCAGCCATCAGCGAAGTGACCTTTGGGCTTACCACACCTTCCGGAACAGGCAACTGGTGGTGGGCCAACGTGAAGCACCATGCGTTGAAGGATGGCGAACAACAGTTCCGCCAACAATTCGTCGATACCAACTACTTCTCTTTCTTCAAAATACCTGTGCTGGCCGGACGTACTTTCACGGTATCCGACAGCACCAGCGCAGTAATCATGATCAATGAGGAGGCCGCGCATGAAATAGGCTACAAAGATGCCACGGCAGCGCTTGGCCAGCCCATCACTATTTGGCAGGACCAATATGTGGTCACCGGCATTGTAAAAGATTACCAGTCACAAAGTCTCAAATCGGGCAAGACACCGCACGTGTTTATTTACAACCGCCGTTATCAAAACCTCTGTATACGGGTGAATCCACAGCAGCAGGAAGCAGCGCTCCGGCTGGTGGAAAAAGAATGGAAGGCTATCTTCCCCGATTACTATTTTGAATATACTTTCCTCGATGATAACCTGAAAACGTTTTATGGCGATGAAAGGAAACTGGCCAACTTCCTTACCCTGTTCTCGATCATCGGCATCATCATCGGTTGCCTGGGTGTATATGGATTGGTGGCTTATATCTGCGTGCGCAAGACCAAAGAGATCGGCGTGCGTAAAGTGCTGGGCGCCGGCATCATGGATATCATGACGCTGCTGAACATAGAATTCATCTGGCTGATCATTATTTCGTTTGTAGTAGCAACGCCGGTAGCCGGCATCATCATGCACCGCTTCCTGCAGGATTACACTAACCGCATCGATATGCCGTGGTGGATATTCCTGGCCAGTGGCACAGGTGCTTTGCTGGTAACGCTGCTCACTATCAGCTTCCAGGCAGTAAAGGCTGCCGTGGCTAATCCGGTGAAGAGCTTAAGGAGCGAGTAGTGAGTTCAGAGTCGAGAGTTCAGAGTCGGGAAAAATAAAGAAGTAACAAAACAATAAACGTATATCATGTTTAAGAACTATCTTAAAACTGCCTGGCGCAATCTTTGGAAGAACAAAGCGTATTCTTCCATCAACATTGTTGGCCTTTCTATTGGCATGGCCGCTTGTATTCTCATCATGCTGTTTGTATTTTATGAAAGGAGTTTCGATAAACAGCATACGAAGAATATCTACCGTCTCGATGAGGTGCAGAAGTTCCCGGGCATGGTGGCGCCGCAAAAAGTGGCCCTGTCCATGTTTCCCATGGCGCCTACGCTTAAAGCTGAGTTTCCACAGGTAAAGCAGTTTACCCGTGTGAACCGGTTTGATAACCCGCCAATTTTTTACAACGATAAAAAAGTGATCCTGCCCAGGGTGTTTTGGGTAGACTCAACCTTCTTCGACATCTTCGATTATAAAGTGCTGGAGGGAGATAAAAGGACAGCCCTTCAAAGACCCAATAGCATGATGCTGAGCAAAACAAGCGCCGAAAAGCTATTTGGCAAGGAAGATGCTATGGGTAAGACAGTTACGATCAAAGGCAGGGATACGACCACTTTTACTGTTACCGGCATTATTGCAGATATACCTGGTAACTCGCACCTGCAGTTTGATGGATTGCTGTCTTTCAATACGCGCAATACAGCTCAAATGATGGGCAACTGGGGTGGCAACTGGCTTATTACTTATCTCGAGCTGGCCCCCAACACCGATATAGCAGCGCTCGAAAAGAAGTTTCCCGATTACCTCAAAAGACATATGAATGGCGAGAGTGCGAATTTCTATGAGCTATTCTTACAACCGCTCGCCGCAGTGCATGCTGCCTCTACAGAGATCACGCACGACTACCTCAACTACCACAAGTTCGATGGCACTTATACTAACCTATTTTCTATCATAGCCATCATTGTGCTGGTGATCGCCTGCATCAACTTCATGAATTTGTCTACTGCCCGCTCTGCCGGCAGGGCCAAAGAAGTAGGCGTGCGTAAATCGGTAGGCGCCGGACGTTTCCAGCTGGGCGTACAGTTCATCGGTGAATCCATCTTATTGTGCCTGCTGGCATTGGTCTTAGCACTGGGCCTCGTAAAGTTGGCGCTGCCCTGGGTAGCGAATATCAGCCAACGTGATCTCGATCTCCCCATATTCACCAATGGCTGGCTGTTGTTGACCACACTGGCAGGCGCGCTCGTGGTGGGTGCATTGGCTGGCCTTTATCCTGCCGCTTACCTGTCATCCTTCCAGGCGGTTAAAGTATTGAAGGGAACCATACAAGTGGGCAAGAACAAAGGGTTGTTCCGGAACATACTGGTGGTAGGACAATTCTCCAGCGCTATCTTCCTGATCATTGCCACGCTGTTTGCCGTCAAGCAGCTCAACTTCATGCAGAAAAGAGACCCGGGGTTCAACAAGGACCAGGTGGTTGTCATTCCTCTTAATTTCAACACTTCTCCCAAATTCGATGTCCTTAAAAAGGACCTGCAGAATAATACGCTGATCACCGGCGTCACGGCTTCTACGCAACGGCTAGGCAATAACCTGCATCAGACCAGCGTCATTTACCATCCGGGCGATGCGCCTATGCGGGACATGGCTACCTCGCAAGTAATAGTAGACCCCGATTACCTCAGCGTTTACAAGATACCTATTGTAGCTGGCAGAAACTTCTCGCAGGATTATGGCACCGATAATGCCAAGGCTTACATCATCAATGAATCGTTGGCGCGGGAGTTGTTGAAAGAGAAACCCAAAGCTTCTTTTGAAACATTACTAGGCAAGCAGTTTGGCTTTGGTGGCATGGACTCTACAGGCACTATTGTAGGTATTGCCAAAGACTTCAATTTCAACTCCCTGCACCATAAGATAGAAACGCTGACTATACTGGACCAGAAAGACTGGGGTTATTCTGAAGTATCTGTACGCATCAATGGCGGCAAAGCCAAGGAAGCCATTGCGTTCATGCAGGCGACCTGGGATAAGATCAATCCCGGGCAGACTTTCGAATACAAGTTCCTCGACGATCATTTCAAGGAATTATACCAGGCTGACTCGCAAGTAAGCACCATCGTAAGCATACTGGCCGCACTGGCTATTGTGATCTCCTGTCTTGGTTTGTTTGGCCTTGCTTCTTATGCAGCAGAAAAGCGCGTAAAAGAGATTGGCATCCGCAAAGTGCTGGGCGCTTCCGTAACCGGTATCGTGCAACTGCTGTCGAAGGATTTCTTAAAGCTGGTATTGATCTCCAACCTGATCGCCTGGCCCATTGCGTGGCTGGTGCTGCACAAATGGTTGCAGGATTTTGCTTACCGTGTCGACATCGTGTGGTGGGTATTCCTTATAGCGGGCGTAGCTGCCTTGCTGATTGCTTTGTTGACCGTGAGCTTCCAGGCTATCAAGGCAGCCCTATCAAATCCTGTAAAAAGTTTACGTAGCGAATAATCAACTATTGAACATTTAAACATAGATACCATGAAACAAATACTCACCCTCCTGCTCGTTGCAGGTCTTGCCCATGTAGCCAATGCACAGGCTCAGGACGATGTGCCTTATCTTACGAAATCCTTGTCCAGCGCTAATATCCAAAAGGTGCAGGCTGAAACCTCCGGCGGTAATATTACTGTAACAGGCGGTAGCGATGCGGACGCAAAGATCGAAGTGTATGTGTATCCCAACAACGGACGCAAAAACGTACTGAGCAAAGAAGAGATACAGAAAAGACTGGAAGAGGATTATGAATTTTCTATTACAACAGCTGACAATAAATTAACCGCCATTGCCAAACCCAAAAACAAGCAATGGGGTTGGAAAAGGTCGTTCTCCGTATCCTTCAGGATCTATGTACCCCGCAACGTGAATACCAACCTTATTACCAGTGGCGGCAATATCCATATTGCTCATTTGAATGGCACACAGGACTTCAGGACAAGTGGTGGCAACCTGCATGTGGACGATCTTGCCGGCAAGGTCAAAGGTGTTACTTCCGGTGGCAATATCCACCTCAGCGATTCCAAAGATGATATTACGCTGATCACGAGTGGTGGCAATATCCATGCTAAGAACAGCAATGGAAAATTGGGGCTTACCACCTCCGGTGGTAACCTGACCCTGGAAAGCCTCACCGGCAATATAGATGCAACTACCAGCGGCGGTAATGTCAGTGGCAATACCATCGGGGGTGAACTATCGGCCGTTACTTCCGGTGGCAATGTTTCCTTGCAGGATCTTTCCTGCAGTGTGAGTGCCTCTACCAGCGGTGGCCATATGACGATCGGTGTGAAAGAACTGGGCAGCTATGTGAAATTGTCCAACTCCGGCGGCAACGTGAGCCTCACCATACCTGGCAATAAGGGAATGGACCTGAGACTGTCGGGCGATAAAGTGAAAGTAGACAAGTTGAACAACTTCAGTGGCACTATCGAAGAAGACCTGATAGATGGTAAGCTGAACGGCGGTGGTATTCCCGTTACGATCAAAGGTAATAGCGGAAGAGTGACGCTGACGATTAAATAAACATAAGTTCAATAAAGGTGAGCCGCCTTTGCCGCCCGTCTTTGCAGCGCTGCAAGGCGACTCACCTTAACTATACCAAACTAATGACCTGTGATTAAAAACTATTTCAAGATTGCCTGGCGCAACCTGCTTAAGCAGAAAGCCTTTTCTTTCATCAATATCTTTGGCCTGGCAGCGGGCCTTACCTGCTTTTTGCTGATAGCCCTGTACCTTACCGATGAACTTACTTTCGATGCCTTCCATTCGAAAGTAGGTTCTCTGTACCGGGTAATAGAAACTTCTACCTCTCCATCCGGTAAGGAAACCACTTCACCAGGAGTAGCTTATAATATTGCCTCAGCAACACAACGGGAACTACCGGAAGTAGCTGGCGCCTGCCGCTTCGGAGGTTTTACGCGGACCAATGTATGGAATGATGAGAACACCAACGTGTTCTATGAGAGCTATACCATGGCCAATGCCTCGTTCTTCGAGTTGTTCGATTTCCCCATACTGCAAGGCAACAGGCAGGCATTAACAGCACCTCATACCGTGGCTGTAACAGAAGAAACGGCACTTAAATACTTTGGCCGTAAAGATGTGTTGGGCAAAACCATTCGCGCCACTACCGACAGTATTCCTTATACTATAACGGCGGTAGTGAAAATACCTGGTAACTCACATATACAATTCAACCTCCTGTTCTCAGAAGCAACCCAGCTTACCAATGAAAGGTATCGGGAAAGCGTTAACCGGGATTGGAGTTCCAACTCGTTCTCTACCTATGTGTATTTAAAAGAAGGTCAGGATGCAACTTCCACAGCCAGCAAGATCAATAAGCTGGTCATGCAAAACCGGACCGGCGAAGATGGCCGGAAAAGTAGTTTCACACTGCTGCCGATCAGGGACATTCACTTCTACCCCAATGGCTCCACAGGCAATCAGGCTAACAGCAGCGTCAGGTACTTGTATGTATTTGCCATTGTGGCGCTGTTTGTATTATTCATTGCCTGTATCAATTATATGAACCTTACCACCGCCCGCTTTGCCGGACGGTCGAAAGAAATTGCCGTACGTAAAGTGGCAGGCGCGGACCGGCAAAACCTTGTCATACAATTTCTCACAGAAGCCCTCCTCATTACCTCTATTGCCCTGTTGCTCGCCCTTGCTGCCGTGCAAATGATACTACCCTCTTTTAATACTTTCACCGGCAAAGAATTATCGCTCGGTTTTAATACCGATTACCGCATATGGCTGGGCGTGTTGGCGATCACTGTTATTGCTGCACTCATGGCGGGTATTTATCCGGCGTTGTTTCAGTCCGGCCTCAAGCCGCTCTTGTTACTGAAAAACAAATTGAAACTTACACAGGGACACCTATCCTTCCGGCGGGTACTGGTCATCTTCCAGTTCTCTGTTTCCATCATCATGATGATTGCCACCATCGTCGTATTCCAGCAGCTGAAATATGTAGACACCAAAGATATGGGCTTCGACAAGGAACAATTATTGGTTGTCGACATCAACAGTGGTAAAGTGCGCCGCTCTGCTTCTACTATTAAAAACGAATATTCAAAACTATCGGCCGTAAAAGGGGTAACCATCACGTCCCGTGTACCAGGCGAATGGAAAAACATACCCCAAGTAAAAGTGAAGTTTGCCGACGATGCATCTAACCTCCCACAGGATATGGTTTACATAGCCGCCGATGAGGACTTTTTAAATACTTATGCAATAAAATTACAAAGCGGGAAGAATTTTGCCCCTGCCAGCCCTGATTCGCAAGCCGTAATGATCAATGCCGCCGCCGCTAAAGCCCTCGGCATCACGGAAGCAAAGGATCAGTGGATTGAAATACCGGCCGTACAATTTGGCGATGGGGTCAATTCCTTCGACGTTCCACTCAGGGTGCGGGTGGCAGGCATCGTACAGGATTTCAACTTCCGTTCATTGCGTGAAAAGATCACCCCAATGGTCATTGGCAATACACGGTTGCCTGTGCACAACATCGACTACTTCACTGTAAGGGTGAACACGGCCGATATGACAACGTCACTGAAGCAGATGGAAGACATTCTGCATAGAATAGATGCAGCCCACCTGTTTGAATACAATTTCCTCGATAAGCAGTGGGAACTCTTTTACCAGGAAGACCAAAAGCGGCAGGTCATATTCCTTTGTGTGGCATTTATGACGATACTGATCGCCTGCCTCGGACTGTTTGGCCTGGCTACCTATGCTGCCGAGCAACGCATCAAAGAGATCGGCATCAGAAAGGTATTGGGTGCAAGCATTGGCAGCATCATTTCTATGCTGTCCAAAGACTTTTTGAAACTGGTATTGGTGGCAGCCGTGATCGCCTTTCCTATTGCAGGATGGGCCATGTATCAATGGCTGCAGGAGTTTGCTTATCGCGTGAACCTGCAATGGTGGGTATTCCTGCTGGCCGGTAGCGCTGCTTTGTTCATTGCGCTCTTTACTGTGAGCTTCCAGGCTGTGAAAGCGGCGCTGGCCAACCCGGTAAAGTCGCTTAGGAGTGAATAAGACACACTCTTTATTGTCATTTCGAACGGAGCCATCAGAGAGTTAAAAGTACAGGCAGAAATGGCGCAGTGAGAAATCTGCTTGCGACAAATAGTAACATATCAAAATAACAAGACATGTTCAAAAACTATTTCAAAACCGCCTGGCGCAACCTGTTCCGTCAAAAGACGTACAGCTTGTTCAACTTGTTTGGACTTGCCATTGGCATATCCTGTGGACTTTTGCTCACGCTTCACATCAAAGAAGAGTTGAGCTATGAAAAGAACTTCCCTAAACACAATCGCCTGTACAGGGTCGTCAATACCGAGTGGGCCAAGAGCTCTCCTCCCCTCGCTGGTGAGTTGCAAAAGTATTTCCCGGAGATACAAGGCATAGTACGCTTTGCCAGCCGGGGCACGCAGGTAGTAAGCGCCAGCCCCGAAATACAGGGAGAAAGCAGGGGTTATTATGCTGACTCTTCTGTAATGGATGTATTTGATCTGAAGGGTGTTGCAGGCAACCCTGTACGAGCCCTGAGTGAGCCCAATGCCATAGTGATCACCCGCAGCATGGCAAAAAAATACTTCGGTAACAAAGACCCCCTGAACCAAAAACTCGTATTCAGTGATAAAGAAGAAATGTGGGTAAAGGGAGTAATTGAAGACCTGACGGGAAACAGTCACCTGGAATTCGATTACCTCGCCTCTATGGCATCCTGGTATAAACAAATTCCACCTGACTGGTACAACAACCGCGGATGGATGTTTGGCTGGACGTATGTAGCTTTTAAAGAGCCACAGGACCAGGCAAAAGCAGACAGAAAGCTGAAGGACTTTTACATGAAGTATTATGCTGCATGGGGCACTCCTGAAGAGATCAAACCAGAAGCAGAGAAGTGGCGCTTCCAGCCCATCACAGATATACACCTTACATCGAACCTGATACAGGAAGTGGGCGCCAACAGCAACATGACCTATATCTATATATTTATAGGCGTGGAAGTATTGATCTTGCTGATCGCCTGTGTGAACTTCATCAACCTATTCACCACGCAAGCTCTTAAAAGAATAAAAGAGGTAGGCATCCGTAAAATACTGGGCGCCGGCAAAAGCACGCTGGTGCTTCAATTCATGGGCGAAGCATTCATACTTACGTGCCTGGGCGCGCTGGCGGCCATAGGACTTTATCAGATAGCTCTCCCCTTTTACAACAATATTACCGGCAGGGATGTGGCACTCTGGGAATTATTAAAACCTGCCAACCTGCTCATCATTACCGGTATGGTGCTTTTTGTAGGGCTGCTGTCCGGATTGTTCCCGGCGTTGTTCATCACACGGTTCGATGCTGCATCCTCCCTGAAAAGTAACCGGCTTCCACGCTCTTCTGCTTCTTATGTTCGCAAGGGCCTCGTCGTATTCCAGTTTGTGGTATCAGGATTACTGATCATCTCCACCGTACTGATCTATCAACAAATGCAATTATTCCATGATAAAGAACTGGGCTTCGATCGTAACAATGTAATTGTAGCCAGACTGTATGGCAACTTCCAGGAGCAGGCGGTAAAGCACCCCGAGGTACTGGAACAACAATTGATGCAAAACCCGGATGTACTGGCAGTAGGTAAGGCCTCCAATGTAATTGGCGATGGGCTTAGCGTAGAGTCAGTTACACCCATCAATCCCGATCCCAATAAACAGTACTCCTCCGTGCAGGTAATGCGGGTGGATGAACACTACCTCGATGTAATGGGCATCAAGCTGAAAGCAGGACGCAATTTCTCCAGCGCCTTCAACGATTCCTCGAACTTTATTGTGAATGAAAAAGCAGCCGCGCTGCTGGGACTAAAAGAGCCTGTAGGCGCCGCAGTGGTAAACAACACCATGGACATACAGGGAAAAGTGGTCGGTGTGATGAAAGACTTCCACTTCGCCTCCCTGCATCACCAGATAGAACCATTGGTATTGCAATACAAGCCTCAATGGACAGGCAACCTACTCATTAAGACCAAAGCCACCAATACAGCTTCATTGATTAGCTTTCTCGAGAAAAAAGTGAAGGCCATATCACCTAATACGATGTTCAGCTATGGATTCCTCGATGATAAAATTTCCGGCTTGTACAAGAAGGAAAACAATATGAGCACCATACTGAATGTGTTTTCGATATTGGCCGTCATCATATCCTGTCTTGGTTTGTTTGGCTTAACGGCCCACGCCTCCGAAGTGCGTACCAAAGAGATCGGCATCCGCAAAGTAATTGGCGCCAGCATGAGCAACCTGCTGACCCTACTGTCTAAAGATTTTGTACTGCTGGTATTGGCGGGCAATCTTATCGCCTGGCCCATTGCCTGGTATGCTGCCAACAAATGGTTACAGGAGTTCACGTACAAGATCGATATCAGTTGGAAAGTTTTTGTGCTGTCGACAGTGGTTACACTGATCATCGCTGTATTGACCATCGGCTATCATTGTATCCGTACAGCGCGTGCGAACCCTGTGAAAAGTTTACGTAGTGAGTAATCAGGATGTCATTTCGAACGTAGCCATTTGGGACTTCAAAAAATACTCGATTACGGTGGAGTGAGAAATCTGCTATCGAAGTAAAAGAACCAAGTAACAAAACCCTGATCATGATAACGAACTATATAAAGATCGCTCTCCGTAACCTGCTCAAACGCCGGGGGAATACGCTCCTGAATATTGCGGGGCTTACCATCGGTATGACCTGTTGCCTGCTGATCTTTCATTACGTATCGTACGAAAGAAGTTATGACGATTTTCACCCAAAGGGTAATGACATCGTGCGCCTGCGGCTCGACAGTTATAAAGCTGGCGAACTGCGCTGGAAATCAGCCACCGTATTTCCGGCGATCGGTCCTACCATGAAAAAAGACTTTCCGGAGGTAGAAAGTTTTTGCCGGCTCGTTGATGCTGATTTCATCGTCACCAATAAAGCTACGCAAGCGAAATTCAGAGAGACGAAGGGTTATTTTGCAGACCAGGCAACCCTGCAGCTATTCAACATACAGTTGTTACAGGGTAATCCTGCCAATGCACTTACCGGGCCCGACAAAATGATCATTTCGCAAAGCATGGCCAATAGATACTTTGGCAAGCAGGATGCCATGGGGCAAAGCTTGAAAATACGTTATGAGAATATTTTTCAAAACTATGTGATCTCGGGCGTGTTCAAAGATTACCCGGCCAATTCGCATCTGGATATCAAATACCTCGCATCGTATGATGCCTTCAAGAAGATATACACTTACAATTATGGGGATACTACCAATGCCACTGAAACAGGCTGGGGATGGTATGCTTACTACACTTATGTACAACTAAAGCCCGGCACCGACAGAGCCCAATTTGAAGCCAAAATACCAGCATTCAGCGATCGTTATATAAACAATACAGAACGGGCAAAAAAGCATCATTTCAAAACGGAGATACATACTATGCCTTTGCAGGACATTCATCTGCAGTCGAATTTCAACCAGGAAGCAGAAGTGAACGGCAACGGTCAGGCTGTAGGGTTTCTCTTCCTCGTAGCCATTTTCATTATCGGTATTGCGTGGATCAATTACATCAATCTTGCCACGGCACGTTCGGCAGAACGCGCACGCGAAGTGGGTGTACGAAAAGTATTGGGGGCATTACGGATCGATCTCATCGGTCAATTTGTAACGGAAAGCTTCTTGATCAACCTTGTAGCGCTCGGTCTTTCGCTGACCTTTTTCTTTACGCTGCTTGCGCCGTTCGATCTGTTTACAGGACACCCATCGACCAATATTTCTTTATCTCCCTACTACTGGCAGCTCTTTATCATCTTGTTTACAGGAGGCACTTTAATATCGGGCATGTACCCCGCATTCGTCCTTTCCGGTTTTCAACCGATCAAAGCATTGAAAGGGGTCTTTAAAAACTCCATCAGCGGCCTGGTCTTACGCAAAGGGTTGATCGTATTGCAATTCACGACTTCCGTAGTGCTGATAGCGGGCACTATCGTCGTGTACCGTCAGGTAAATTTCATGCGCGAACAAAAGCTCGGCGCCAATATCGAACAAACACTGGTGCTGGAAGGAGCCGCCATGCCAACTCAGGCAAATTATACTAAAGTATTTCAGCCCTTTAAAACAGCCGTATTACAGCAAACCGGTGTAAAAGGGCTGACTGCTTCGTCCAGTGTTATGGGACAGGAGGTATACTGGACCAATACTTTTAAACGAGTTGGTGCAGGCGAAGAAACAGGTAATACCTTGTTCAGTGTGGGAATAGACCAGGATTTTATACCCCAGTTCGATATGAAGCTGGTAACCGGCAGAAATTTCGACAATACGTATGCCGCCGAGGGGCAGCATGGATTGCTGAATGAAAGGGCCCTTGCTGCTATGGGCTTCCCCAACGCTGAAGCCGCTATTGGCCAGAAGATAATGAATGGCTGGGACACCGTTACCATCGTAGGTGTATTGGCCGATTATCACCAGCAGGGATTGCAAAAGCCCATCGAGCCTATGCTCTACCGGTATTCACCAGATAGCAGAAATTATTATTCCATCAAGTTAGGAACCAAGAACCTGCCAGCTACTATTGCAGCCATAAAAGGCAGGTGGGATGTTTATTTCCCGGATGACCCATTCAGTTACACATTCCTCGATGAGACTTTTGCCACGCAGTACAAAGCAGATATTCTTTTTGGAAAGGTGTTCGGCATCTTTTCTTTCCTTGCCATCCTGATAGCCTGCTTTGGCTTGCTGGGACTGTCGGCGTATAATGTAATACAACGCACCAAAGAGATCGGCATCCGCAAAGTGCTGGGCGCCTCTGCTCAAAGCATCCTGGTATTGTTGTCGAAAGACTTTATGAAGCTGATCGTGATAGCACTGGTATTGGCGACACCGGTGAGCTGGTATATCATGCATCACTGGCTCCAGGACTTCGCTTACCGGATCGATATCGGCTGGTGGATATTTGCAGTAGCAGGGATGCTCGCATTGATCATTGCCTTGTTTACCATCGTGCTACAGGCTGCCCGTGCCGTAACGGAGAATCCCATTAATAGTTTGCGCAACGAATAATACCAACTAATAAAACACCGATCATGATAACCAATTACATAAAGATCGCGATCCGTAACCTTGGCAAGCGCCGAGGCAATACGTTTCTCAATATTGCAGGGCTTACTATTGGTATGACCTGTTGCCTGCTCATCTTTCATTATGTATCGTATGAAAGGAGTTATGATGATTTTCATAAACAGGGTAATGACATTGTGCGTCTGCGGATAGATAGTTATAAAGGTGGTGATCTGCGGTGGAAGTCGGCCACAGTATACCCGGCCATTGCTCCTACCATGAAAAAGGACTTTCCGGAAGTACAGGATTTCTGCCGGCTTATCGATGCAGAATGCCTCATGGTGAATGAGGCTACGCAGGCGAAATTCTATGAAACGAAGGGCTACTTTGCAGACCAGTCGACCATGTCCATGTTCAACATCCCGCTTGTACAGGGTAACCCCTCTACCGCGCTCACAGGTCCCGATAAGTTGATCATTTCCCAAAGCATGGCCAATAAATACTTTGGTACTAAAGATGCGCTGGGCAAACAGATAAAGGTGCGCGATGGTGGTCAGTTAAAGGGCTATGAAATAAGCGGGGTGTTCAAAGATTACCCATCCAATTCGCACCTCGACATCAAATACCTGGTATCGTATGATACGTTCAAGAAATTGCTGCTCGAAGGGGGTGACAGCAGTAATGCAGCGGAAACAGCCTGGGGATGGTATGACTTTTACGCTTATATACAACTGAAGCCCGGAACGGATGTCAATAAGCTGGCGGCCAAACTGCCTGCCTTCAGCGACAAATATATGAACAGCCTCGAGTGGGCCAAAAAGAACAACTTCAAGACGGAGATCCATATGATGCCCATGAAGGACATTCACCTGTATTCCAACTTCAACCAGGAAGCAGAGGTGAATGGCAATGGGCAGGCTGTAGGTTTCTTATTCCTCGTAGCGATATTCATTATCGGCATTGCCTGGATCAATTACATCAACCTGGCTACTGCCCGCTCGGTGGAACGGGCACGGGAAGTGGGTGTGCGCAAAGTGCTGGGCGCTTTACGGTTTGACCTCATCAGACAGTTCCTTACTGAAAGCTTTCTTATCAATATAATAGCCTTGCTGCTTTCCGTTGGCATCTTCTATGTGCTATTGAATCCTTTCGATCATTTTACAGGTCATCCTTCTACCAATATTTCCTTAACGCCTTATTACTGGCAGCTTTTTGCCATCCTGTTTATAGGTGGTACTTTATTATCGGGCATGTACCCCGCTTTTGTGCTTTCCGGTTTCCAACCTATTACTGTACTCAAAGGCATGTTCAAGAACTCTACCAGTGGGTTGTTGTTACGTAAAGGGCTTATCGTGGTACAGTTCACTACTTCGGTGGTATTGATCGCCGGAACCATCATCGTGTACCAACAGGTGAGTTTTATGCGTGATCAGAAGCTGGGCGCCAACATAGACCAGACGATGGTTTTGGAAGGCGCCCGGTCGGTATCGGACTCTGTATACAACAACACGATCCAGCCTTTCAAGACCAGTCTTGTACAGCTCAGTGGCGTGAAGCAGATGGCCGCCTCTTCCAATGTAATGGGCCAGGAGATCTACTGGACCAATACGCACAAGCGGGTGGAAGCCAGCGCCGAAGCTGCCAATACGCTGTATAACCTCGGCATCGATGCAGATTTCCTTCCGCTGTTTGGTATGAAACTGGTAGCGGGCAGGAACTTTGCCAACGACTTTGGCACAGAAAGAAAGAATGTGATGCTGAATGAAAAGGCGCTCAAAATACTGGGCTTTGCTAACGCTGAAGCTGCGATCGGCAAGCGGATCAACAGTGGCCGGGATACCAATACGGTGGTAGGCGTACTCGCCGATTTCCATCAGCAGGGTTTACAAAAAGCCATCGAGCCGATGTTGTTCCGGTTCAGGCCCGGCACCCGTAACTGCTATTCCATTAAAGTGGAAGCAGCCAACCTACCGGCAACGATTGCGGCGATCAAAGGGAACTGGGATAAGTTTTTCCCCAATGACCCCTTCAATTATACCTTCCTCGATGATACCTTCAGCGAGCAGTATAAGTCGGATATTCTCTTTGGCAAAGTGTTTGGCATCTTCGCCTTCCTCGCTATCCTTATTGCCTGTTTTGGGTTGTTGGGATTATCTGCTTATAATGTGATACAACGTACCAAAGAGATCGGCATCCGCAAAGTGCTGGGCGCTTCGGTTCAAAGTATTTTGGTACTGCTGTCCAAAGACTTTATGAAACTGATCCTCGTGGCGCTGGTGTTGGCCGTTCCTGTGGGTTGGTACGTCATGTACCAGTGGTTGCAGGACTTTGCTTACCGTATTCACATTGGCTGGTGGATATTTGTTGTGGCAGGTGTGCTGGCGTTGCTCATTGCGCTGTTTACCATCGTGCTGCAGGCGGCCCGTGCTGTGACGGATAGCCCGGTGAAGAGTTTGAGGAGTGAATAAAAACATTAAAATAATAAGCTGTGTTTAAGAACTTCATTCTGCTGGCGTGGAGAAATATTGTGAAACACAAGACTTTCTCCTTTATCAATATCCTTGGCCTTTCGGCAGGGATGTCCTTTGTGTTGCTGATCGGTACTTATGTTTGGGGGGAACTGCGTGTGAACGATGCTGTCCCGGACAATGACCGGGTGTTCATGCTGGAGAGCAAATGGGCGAAACCTGAAATGGGAATGAACATTACCTCTCCTGCCCCACTGGCCAAAGCGCTTAAAGAAAGCTTTCCGGACCTGGTGGAAGATTACTATCATCATGACGGCATCAGCTCTATCGTGTCTAAAGGCAATAAGTATTTCAGGGAAGGGTTGCAGCCCGGCGATGCAAGCTTCCTTACTATGATCGGCTTCCCGCTGCTGCAGGGTGATGCACGTACAGCGCTCAACAACCCTAACTCCGTCGTGATCACGGAAGGAAAAGCACGCAAATATTTTGGCCGTACCGATGTGATGGGTGAAACGCTCACGCTGCAATCTTTTGCTGGTGGAGGCAAACAGGATTTCATCATCACTGGCGTGTTGAAAGACATGCCCTACAATACGGTAACCAACTTTACCAATACGCGCAACGAGATCTTTCTGCCGGTAGAAAGTCTTCGTTTCTTTGGGCGCTATGATGGCTTCCAGGCATGGCAAAACGCCTATATCATCAATTACATAAAACTAAAGAAAGGCGTACGGACAGCCGACCTGCAGCAGCCTATCCGGCAACTACTGAAGTTGAATACGCAAGCTGATGTAGTCAACAACCTGCAAGTAAATCTGATCCCGCTGAATGAATATTATCTGCAACTGAACAATGGCCTCGCCCGGCGGATGGTGTATACCTTATCATTTGTGGCGCTCTTTATCCTGGTGATGGCTGTTATCAACTTTATCAATATCAGCATTGGCAATGCTACCACAAGGCTCAAGGAGATCGGTGTACGCAAGGTAATGGGCGGCACGCGACAACAACTTATCGGGCAATTCCTGATCGAATCGATTGTGATGGCCACCCTGAGCGTAGTACTGGCTCTTGCTATATACCAGTGGGCCATACCATTTGCCGGTAAGATGCTGGGCAGGTCATTGCCATCGCTCACAGCGTTGCCTGCACCATTCATCGCCGTGCCTGTGCTGATGGCGTTGGTGATAGGCGCCCTGGCGGGGCTTTATCCGGCCTTCGTGCTGTCTCTTCAACCTTCTGTTGACTCCCTCAAAGGCAAGCTAAAAACGATCAAAGAGAAAGTGGTCTTCCGCCGTTCTCTTATTGCGCTCCAGTTTACCACCGCTATCGTCGTGTTTGTAGGGGCTATCGTTATCGATAAACAGATCACTTACTCGTTCAACAGCAGCCTGGGTTATGATAAGGAACAGGTGATCACGGCCACCGTTCCGCGCGACTGGACCGTTGAGGGTGTGCGGCATATGGAAACGGTACGCAATGAAATGGCCAGCCTGCCATTTGTGACTGGTGCTACCGTATCGTTTGAAATACCGGACGGCATGAGTGGTGGCGGTGGCCGGTTATTTAAGCAGGGCGAAGATTCAAGCCGGGCAGTTATTTTCACCGGATTAGCTACGGATGATCAATATGCTGCTACGTATGGCATGCAGATGGTGGCCGGAAAGTTCCTCGAGAAAGATACTACCACTTTGGTGATCAACGAAACAGGAGCCAAAGCTATGGGTTGGCAAGTCCCTTCTGCTGCTCTTGGACAATTGATAAGAGTGGAAGGTAATCCACAAGCATTCACCATCACTGGCGTGATCAAAGACTTTCATTTTGATAGTAAACATGCCGTTATTCGCCCGCTTTTCATCAACCATATAAAAAATACCCTTGCCTACCGCTATCTTTCTTTTAGGGTAAAGCCGGGTAATCTTTCACAAACATTATCAGCACTGGAAAGCAAGTGGGCTACCGTGTTGCCCGGTGCACCATTCGATTACAAGTTTATGGATGATACGCTTGGCTTCATGTACCGATCGGAAATACAATTGAAGAAAGCAGCACAGACCGCTACCCTGCTGGCGCTCGTGATCGTGTTACTGGGCGTTTTGGGGATCGTGACGCTCAGTATTACGCGCCGCATGAAGGAGGTGGGTATCCGTAAGGTATTGGGGGCTTCGGGGATGCAGATCATTTTATTGTTCCTGAAAGAATTTGCATGGATGATCTTGCTGGCTAATCTCATTGCCTGGCCGCTGGCTTACCTCGCTTTGGAGAACTGGCTGGACAATTTCGTATACCGCATTCATATCAACTGGGTGCCGTTCATTACGGTGGCTGCCGTACTTGCAGCACTGATCACATTGATCGTCGCTATACAAACTATCATTAAAGCGCTTACCAATCCGATCAGGAATTTGAGGAGCGAGTAACAGAAAATGTATCGCTAAATAAGAAAGCCGGGCCTTAGATGCCCGGCTTTCTTGTTATGTTACTAACCGAAATATACAACTGATTTCTGCTTATGTCATCATTCCCCCTCCATTCTGTCATGAAAAAGTCAATTACTCATTTCGTAAGTACAGTTTCCTGATATAGCAAACGGCCGTAGGAAGAGGAGTCTACATTTGCAAAAATTTTCAAAGACGACTGTTTATGAAGCAACCTGCCGGCAACACTCCGAAAAAGAAGAAAAGCAGCAATCGCAGCTTGTTTTATAGAATATCAGCGTGGTTTCACCTGTGGCTGGGACTGGTTTCGGGTATCATTATGGTCGTCGTATGTCTCACTGCCTGTATATGGGTATTCCAGGAAGAGATCACCGGCATGCTGGAGCCTGAAACGAAAATAGCCGCACAGAATAAACCTGTGATCGCGCCTTCAGTACTCATGCACATTGCGGATTCCATTGACCATAAGAAGAAACCTAATTACGCCACTTATCAGCAGGGACGGGCTATTACCCTTGCTCTTGGCCGGGGCAGAAGTGGCAATACCATACTCCGTGTGAACCCTTATACAGGTGAAGTGATCAGCAAAGTAGAAAGGAAAGAAGGGGAAACGGATTTCTTTCGCTTTATACTCAACGGACACCGCTTCCTGTGGCTGCCTTACAAGATCGGCCGACCTATAGTGAACTACGGCACGCTCACTTTTGTGATCATTCTTATCACAGGCATGGTGTTGTGGTGGCCTAAGAAATGGACGAAGGCTACGCGCGATCAGAGCTTCAAAATAAAATGGAAGGCTTCTTTCAAGCGTGTGAACTACGACCTACACAACGTGCTCGGCTTTTATTCACTGCTCGTATTGAGCGCCATCGCGCTGACCGGCATGGTATATGGCCTGGAATGGTACAGCAAAGGACTGTATTGGGTTACGTCGGGTGGTCAAACACTTCCTGACTATAAAAGAAGCACCTCCGATTCGTTACAGGTTGGCAAGTTCTATACACCGCAGCAGGTGATGGATGTGGCGTGGAATAAAGTGATCACTGCACACCCCGAAGCAAAAGGTTTTTATTACTCTTTTGCTGATACAGCTCAACCTGCTTCCGCTTTATCTATCACGATCTACCCTACTGTTGGCAAGTACTACAACAACAGGAGCTTTGCCTTCGATCAGCATACTGGTGCAGCGTTGCCGGGGCTCAACAAGCTATACGATACCAACTTTGAAGAGGCGTCTACCGGCGCCAAGATCAGGCGGATGAACTATGATATTCACGTGGGCGCTATCCTTGGACTGCCCGGCAAAATAATGGCCTTCTTTGCAGCGCTGATAGGCGCCAGTCTGCCCATCACCGGCTTTATCATCTGGTGGGGCAAGAAGAAAAAGAAAGGCAAAGGAAAAAGTAAGCAGGCATCTGCCGCCCTTAAAACAACCAACACTACCAAACCTATTGTTCACGTAAAAAAAGATATGATGCAGGAATCATGATATAACATTACCAAACCTTACTGACTAATAAAAAAGGAGCAGCACAGCGCCAACTGTACGGCTCATCCACGAAAGTGGAGCTCTTCAATCTTGTACAACTAAAAAGCGTATGCAATATAAAAAAATATTGTTAACGGCTTTTGTATGCCTGTGCTATGGCATACTTGCAGCCCAAAACAATGCTCCCCAGGGAAGTATTTCCGGTCGTATTCAGTTCTCTTCAGGCGCTCCTGTTCCTCATGCTACCATCGTTGTAAAAGGCACCAGCCTGGGTGTTACTGCCGATGAAAAAGGCGACTTCACTATCAACAATGTCCCTGCAGGTTCTGCCGTGCTCGCTATCACCGCAGTAGGGATAAAACCATTCGAGAAGAAAGTAACCATACAGGCTGGTAAGACCACAACACTAAATCTTGAAGCAGCTTCGGTAGACAATACACTGGAAACAGTATCCGTTATCGGCCGTACCGCCACGCAGCTGGCCAACAGGCAGGCTTACAATGTCACTGCCATCGATGCCAAACAGCTGCACAACTCCACGCTCGATCTTTCTCATACGCTCGACCGGGTTTCCGGCGTGCGGGTGCGGGAGACAGGTGGCGTAGGTTCCAGCTTCAACTTTTCGCTGAATGGTTTCTCCGGCAACCAGGTAAGGTTCTTCCTCGATGGGGTGCCAATGGATAACTTCGGATCTTCTTTCCAGATCAATAATATCCCTATCAACTTTGCCGAACGAGTGGAAGTATACAAGGGTGTCGTACCCATTTGGTTGGGATCGGATGCACTTGGTGGCGCCGTCAATATCATCACCGGCAATAAGCAAAGAAACTTTGTTGATGCTTCTTATTCTTTCGGTTCCTTCAATACGCACCGCTCTTCTGTGAATGCCGCTTTCACTACTAAAAAGGGATTTACCCTGCAGGTGAATGCTTTTCAGAATTACTCCGACAACAATTACAAGGTGACGCTGGATGTGGCGGATATCAACACCGGGAAGTATTATCCCAACACTACGGTGCGCCGCTTTCATGACCGGTATCACAATGAAACGTTCGTTACCAATATCGGTTTTGTGAACAAGCCCTGGGCCGATAGGTTCCTCGTGGGTATTACACTCGGCAAGAATGAAAAAGAGATACAAACAGGGGCACGGATGACCTCTGTCTTCGGAGCATGGAAGCGTGAAGGTTCTATCGTAATGCCTTCTCTGAAATACCTGAAACAAAACTTTATCGTGAAGGGGCTCGATGTTACCGTGAATGCCAATTACAACCTGGGCAGTGAACAAAACATCGATACTTCCTTCAGACGCTATGACTGGTTTGGCAATTACAAGCAATATGATGGCCCCGGATCAGAACGCTCCAGGACTATGTACAAGTTCCGCAACCATATCGGACTGGCCACCGCCACTTTTGCCTACAAGCTCAACGATCATCATTCATTAGCCTTGAACAATGTGTATAGCTCTTTTGACCGGAAAGGTGATGATCCTCTGTTTCCTGATGAAGCTAAATACCAACAGCCTCAACGCACCAACAAGAACATACTGGGCTTCAGCTATAAATTCGACTACAACGAAAAATGGAGTGTGATGGCGTTTGGTAAATACCTTTCCCAAAATGCCTTTACCCGTGTTTCCTACAACCCCTCTGGCACATATGGCGATGTTGCCTATAAGGATCAAAAAAACAATATCAGCAAGATGGGCTATGGCATTGCTTCCAGCTATTTTATTACGCCGTCCTTTCAGTTGAAAGCTTCTTATGAAAGAAGCAACCGCCTGCCGGAGAACGAAGAGATGTTTGGTGACCTCATCAACCAGGAAAGCAACTTCTTTTTGAGGCCCGAAAGAAGCGATAACATAAACCTTGGTGTACAGTATTCCTTCAAGTTGAAAGAGCACCATCGCTTTGCCTTATCGGCCAGTGGTATTTACAGAAGAGCTACCGACTTTATCTACTTCCGGTTGAACAACAACCAGTCTATGCTGGTGGCCGACAACCTCGCCGGCGTCAACAATGCCGGTTTTGAAAGTGAGGTAAGGTATTCGTATAAAAGCTGGTTATCTGCCGGTGTGAATGTGACCTACCAAAACATTATCAACAAACGCAAGTATGAGCCCGGCTACACAGGCGTTAGCCCGGTTTACAATGACCGCATGCCCAACCTGCCTTTCCTGTTTGGCAATGCAGACGCAGCTGTTTACTTCAAGAATGTGCTGCAACAGGGCAATAATTTAAGCATCGGTTACAACCTGTTGTATGTGCATGCTTTCTATCTCTACTGGCCCAGCCTTGGCTCCAGCGGCGATAAATATGGTATTCCTCAACAGCTGGCGCATGATGTGAACGTGATCTATACGCTCAAAAACGGCCGGTACAATATCGGGCTGGAGTGTAAGAATATTACCAACGATCAGCTTTATGACAACTTCAGCCTGCAAAAACCAGGCAGGGCTTTCTATGGAAAGCTCCGTTACTTCTTTGCCAAATAAATACATACATAAATCAAACCCACACAATGAAAAGAGTAAACTATGCCGCACTGGCACTCGCGTGCTTAGCAGCATTTGCGGCCTGTACAAAAGATAATAATTCGAGTGAACCCGATCCGAATAATCCTGCTAAAGGAAGGTTTGTAGTAGCGGTGAGCCCTATCGCCAGCACCGGCGTAGCTGATTACCTGCTGACTGCATCAACGCTGGACAGCGGTAAACTCTCCCTGGCCGGCAATGGACTGGAACAGGATGGCACCTACCGGTATTACACAGTTTCCGGTACTAAATTCTTCAGTATGCTGTATGGACAAGGTAATCCCGGCGCCGTGACTATATACGACCTCGACGCACAAGGCAAACTCAAAAAACTCTCCAACTTCCAGTCAGAGAGTGTACATGCTTTTGGTCCTGTAGGTAATGACATCCTGATGGTAAAAGCTGCCAGAACGTACACCAGCCCAATCGGACGTTGGTACCAGGTAGGAACCGAAAACCTCATCATCAACAAAGAAGGGCAATTCAACGCATTAGAGTTCACCAACAACGGAGAACTGGCCCACTTCAGCTGGCTGCAGGCGGTAGGCAACAAAGTATTTGCTCCTTATTTCAGCATCAAGGCAACAACTGATGGCGGATGGACTACCAGCTATCCCGACAGTGCATGGATCGCTGTTTATTCCTACCCCAGTATGACATTGGAAAAGGTGATCAAAGACAACCGCACCAGCTCCATCGGTCTGTATTTTGTGAACGGTCTGGCAGTAGTAGAAAATGGTGACGTATATGCCTTCTCACCTGCCAACACAATAGGCAAAACAGGAACGACACAGTTCTTCAATTCTACCAAGCCTTCTTCCATTACCCGCATCAAAGCCGGCACCACGGAGTTTGATCAAACTTACCTGTATGATGTGGAAACAGCTTCCGGCGGTTACTATATCAATGGCTGGGTGCATGCAGGCAATGGCAACATGGTAGTGGCCCTTAACCACAAAGATCAGAAAAGTCAGTGGCAGACTGCCAACAGGCTGGCCATCGTCAACCCTGCCAATAAAACATTCCAATGGGTTACCGGTTTGCCCGATGTAGCTACTGTAAGCAGATTCTCCATGACCAACTACTCTGCAGGAAATGGTATTTCTTATATGGGCATCACCACCAAAGACAACAAGAGCGCCGTATACAAGATCAATGCAACTACAGCCACTGCCACCCGCGGTACAGAGATCGATGGCGGTATCATTACTGCCATCCAGTGGGTGCCTGCCAAGTAGACGAAATCTTATTATCCATTAACCTGTAAACTATCCTATAAAAAGTAGCATTGGTTATCTACTCCTTGAAGGGGGATGCATTCCTGCCTCCCCCTCTTTTTAGAAACATCTTCTCATCATCAATAAAAAGAACATCATGAAAAATATCCTGGTAAGTATTCTGTTTCTGTTCATCTCCTGTGAAATATTTGCGCATGCATTGTGGATAGAAACCAATGCCACCGGCCGCAAAGGACAGGCGCAGGAAGTGAAAGTATTTTACGGAGAGTATGCCGAGTTTTCACCTGAAAAAGTAAAGGACTGGTATTCGGATGTAAAAGACTTCACGTTGTGGCTGGTAGCGCCCGATGGACAAAAAACAAAGCTGTCAGCAACAGCAGGAGAAAGCTATTATACCGCCAGCTTTACGCCTGACAAGGATGGTCAGTATACTTTATTGATCAGCCATAGTGCCAAGGACCTTGGCAAAACCACTCTGTACCAGTTCAACACCAGCGCCTTTGTAACAGTAGGCGCTGCGAAAGTGTTATCGACAGAAGCCAATTCAAATCCCTTGAAATTCTCTTTGCAGCAGGCGAAGCTCAACCAACCGGTAAGTCTGCAAGCGTTTTTTAAGAATGCTCCCTCGGAGAAAATCAATATTACCGTGTTTTCTCCCAAAGGCTGGACGAAAGAACTTAAAGGAAACAGCAGCGGTATGGCTGAATTTGTTCCTGAATGGAAAGGCAAGTACATGATCGAAGTTTCCAGAACTGATGAAGAGAAAGGCGAACACCACGGAAAGGAGTACACCGGTATCTGGCGTTGTGCCACTTATCTGGTGGAGATACAATAAATTGTCCTTGCGTGGATCAAAGCGGGTGTGCCGGGTGCGGCGCGCCCGTTTTTTCGTATAAACCTGTTTACCCTGAAAGCACAAGCACTTTTTATGCAGTCAGGCCGCTCAGGTGGCCAGACTAACCGACTGTCGCCGATATCACTTGAAAAGAGTCTCCTCCCGGGATACTTAATGGATGATGTATGGATACTCCATACATACCCCCACCTAAAGGCGCACTTTACTAAAACGCAAACCCTTAGCCATTTGACGAAAATCAAACAATCCTGATTGGTCTGGCCGCTTGGAGCGGCCTGACTACCGGATAGGCCAATATGCGCCAAACGAGCCAAACCACGCCAGTATTGACTTTCGTTCAAAAAACTTTTCTGCAAGATTCAGGTTTTTCGTAAATTCAGGTATATAAAATCCAGTTCCCATGAAACAAATTGGCGGTATCTGCTATCCGCTCGTCAAGACAATCGATGACCTCGTTTTCTACGAATTATGCGGCGAGTATTACGCCCGTAAGAAAAGCACCCTCACCGGCAAGCGTGTAAAAACAAGTCCCGAATTCAGGCGAACAATGGTGCATGCCAATCTCCTGGCGCGTGCATCAAAGATCGGTGCAACCGTCTACAATGCTCTCCCACCCGGCTGGCGGCAATTCTGGATGTATCGCTCTTTCACGGGTGAAGCGCTCATCTTACTACAAGACAATCCCTATACTGATGATGAAGTAAAGCAATTGTTGTGGCAATGTTATGTCGAGTGCTGGGAACAACGAAAGCTCATTGACCCTGATAATCCTATCTTCCAACCAAAGCCAAAGAAAATCAGGAAGCGGAGGAAATATAGTGATGAATCTATACAACGAATGCTGAAGCGAAAGGATAAAAACGGCAAGCCTAAATTTATCGACCCGGAAGAAGAAGAAAGGAAACGGCAACACAAAGCCATGAATAGAGCGTGTTATGAAAGGACGATGGAGAAGTATCGGAGATTGGAAGAAGAACAGCTTCGAGTTGCGAGTGACGAGCTACGAGCCTCTGTTATGACAGAACAGGTTTCGGAGCAGGAAGACAAAGTAGTTCCTGCTTTGTTGGTGCGGAGGGCCAAAGGCCCTGGAATAGTGATGCGAGGCTGCAAGCCTCGCAGAGCGAAAACCCGATTGCTTCGATGGGGCCGGAGGCCCCAAAATAGCCTCATCCCGCCATTGACGGCGGAAAGGCGAGCGAGTGAAAAAGCATATGAGTTATGTGACACGTCCTGAATCTAAAAATAATTCGTGTAATCTCTTCCACGTAATCAGGTTTTAATTTTGTTCAATCTGTTTCAATCCGTGTGATCAGCACTCAAGCCATGCGATCAGCATTTCAAAATGAGCTATATTTAGAATAGGAATTTCCCAAACACAGATTGCTCACTATTTTAAACCTGATTGCTATGGCATCACAATCGCGCAGAAATGCTATCAAAACCATTGTCACGGGCAGTGGTATCATTCTTTTATCGCCCAACAGTTTATTTTCCGCACAGCAGCAAAAGAAAGACAAGCTCGGTATTGCGCTTGTTGGCCTCGGTTATTACAGTACCGACCTGCTGGCACCTGCCCTGCAGCAAACGAAAAATTGCTACCTCGCAGGGATCGTTACCGGTACGCCTGCCAAAGCGGAGGCATGGAAGAAGAAGTATAATATTCCGGACAAGAACATTTACAATTACCAGACATTCGACAGCATTGCCAACAACCCCGACATCGACGTGGTGTATGTAGTGCTGCCTCCTTCGATGCACAAGGAGTATGTAATAAGGGCGGCGAATGCCGGCAAACACGTATGGTGCGAGAAGCCCATGGCAATCACTGCGAATGAGTGCCAGGAGATGATCGACGCCTGCCGTAAGAACAAGCGGTCGCTCGCCATCGGGTACCGGATGCAACATGAGCCGAACACCACGGAGTGGCGCAAGATCGTTCAACAGAAACAATTGGGTAAAGTGAAACAGGTGAATTGTGCTGCCGCCTATCGCGACAACCGCACCGACCACTGGAAGCAGAAAAAAGAAATGGGCGGCGGCGTATTGTATGATATGGGCGTATACGCCATACAGGGAGCCCGCCTCGGCACAGCGATGGAGCCGATTGCCATCTTATCGGCTACCACTTCTACTACCCGACCTGAGATATACAAGAACGGTCTTGACGAAACAGTCGTTGCCAAACTGGAATTTCCCGGTGGCGTAATTGCCGACATCAAAACGAGCTTTGGGGAGAATATCAACTTCCTCGATGTGACCTGCGAAAAGGGCATCATCAAAGTAAATCCCTATTCTGCTTATAACGGGCAAAAAGCCAGCAGTCCTCTTGGTGAGATCAACCATCCTTACCAGGTGCCTTTTCAGCAGGCAAAACAAATGGATGATGACGCGCTCACTATCATGCAGGGCAAGCCAATGCCTGTGCCTGGTGAAGAGGGACTACGTGATATACGGCTTGTGGAAGCTATTTACAAGTCGGCAGCGAGTGGGAAGCAGGTAAACTTATAAAATAAGATCCGCAGCGTCTCCTTCAGGAAGACGCTGCGGAAATGAAAGCGATTAGTCAGGCCGCTCAAAGCGGCCAGACTAATTCGTAACTTAATCGAGCATATTTACGTTTACATAATCTACCTGCACATCGCTATTCACTCCTACCAGGCGGATGGTATTGCTTTTGCCGGCGTTGAGTTTTACCGTCAGCGAGGCGCGACCTGTAAATGCTGTTGCGTTGCCGGTGGATAGCAGGTTCAGCAAAGAGTAATCAACGCCATTGACCAGCAATTTTACCCGGCCATAGGCAGCGCCGGCATGCTGGATATTGATGGTTGCACGACCACCCTTTTTACCGCCGTTCACATTGGCAAATTCAATGTAAGCATCGGCTGTTTTCAGATTAGAGATATACTTGCCACCGGAAGCAGTAGCGCCATTGGCAACAGAAGCTGTGCCACCAGTAACAGCACTTTCCGCTTCGTACTTCGTGCCATTGGGTACAGCAGCTTTTTTATTGGTGATAGCAGGTACGCCTGTTTTTGTTTGCTCCACCAGTTGAATGGAGCCGTCGGCATCGAAGTGCAGCTCATCTACACAGATCGATCTCAGGTTTCCTTTACCTGTATTGGAAAGGGACTGGTTATGATAGAACATATACCATTTTCCTTTATACTCAACAACAGAGCCGTGGTTGGTATCGCAACCCGTTTTGCCCAGGAATACGCCGTGGTGCGTCCAAGGTCCCAAAGGACTGGAGCTGGTAGCATACCGCAACTGGTTTTGACCGGGTGTATTGTCGGCATAGGTAAGGTAGTAAACGCCCTTTCTTTTGAATACCCAGGCGGCTTCGTGAAAATCGACGAGCCCTTCCATGTTTTGCATGGCGCCATCGATCTCCGTCATATTATCTTTTAGCCTTCCACCCTGGCACTTGCTGCCACCGCCGTAATAGAAATAGGCTTTGCCATCGGTATCGATGAACACACTGGGGTCGATCATGGCATTGCCACTCAGCCCTTCAATGAAACCGCCCGGCGTGAAGTCGCTGGCCGGCTTTTTACTGGTGGCCACGCCGATCTTCCAGGTCTTATTCCACTCTGTGCCGCTGGGATGCGGGAAATAAAAGTAATAAGTGCCGTTCTTGTAGGCACAATCGGGCGCCCACATGAAGCCGCCTTCTTTGCGCCCCCAGGATACCTGGCTGGCATTGAGGATCTCGCCTTCGTCGCGCCAGTTGACCATATCGTTGGTCGAGTACACATGGTATCTGTCCATCAGGTCGCAGCCGCGGGCCGGATCGATGTCATGGGAAGGGTATACATACAGGCGGCCGTCGGACCAGACGTGTGCCGAAGGGTCGGCGGTGTAGATACTCGTAATAAAAGGGTTTTGTGCGATGCTGCATTGACAGATAAAAAGGGCAAGGGAGAGCAAGGAGATTAATCTCATCATAGACAAGCTTGTATTGATCGTTTAATAATGTCACAAATAAAAGCCTGCGACCTTAAGAAAACGCTTAATAAATGCTTAATCAAGGGATTAATGTGAATATTTAGGTTGAAAGGTTAATAAGTTGACAGGTTGATTAGGAGGAATACCCCTTTAGCTTTGCAACCTGTTTTTCAGTCTGGCCGCTTTGAGCGGCCTGACTATACTTATTACCCGTCATGCCTCCCCTATCAACTTTTTAACTTGTTAACTTATCAACCTCCTCAACCTGTATCAAAAGCGGACAGTTTTTGTATCGGAAACGAACTACTTCGTATGCTCAATGCCCCGTAGCAGGCTGCTAATCATGCTACTATGTTCTGGCATGTGTTTGCCATACTACCGGCAGGCCTCCAAAGGCAAGGGAAAGCATAGCCATGAATGGGAAAGTGTAGCCATGAAAATTTTCCCATATGCAACAAACAGCCGTTATGGGAGCCTTTTAGATTAAATCGTTGAGCCAAGACCAAAAACCGCATGATCAGGAACTATATTAAAATAGCGATCCGCAACCTGGTGAGGAATAAGACTTTTTCCTTCATCAACATCTTTGGCCTGGGCCTGAGCATGGCGGTGTGCCTGTTGGTGATCATCCGTGTGAAGGACCAACTGGGTTACGACAAGTTTCACCCGCAGCCGGACAGGATGTACCGCATCATTACCGACGTGACCAACAAGCAAGGGAATAACTTCACCTTTGCCGGATCGCCGCTGCCACTGGTGGATAAGCTGAACACCGATTTCAACCTTGTAGAAAGTTATGTGCGCATCTATCCCTGGAATGGGAATGCACAAAGTGGCGTGAAGGATCTGCCCGTACATCCGGCATTTGCAGACGGTGATTTTTTTAAGTTATTTGGTTATACGCTGCAATCGGGCAATAGCCACACCGCACTGACAGCTCCTAATAGCATCGTGCTCAGTAAGCAACTGGCAGAAAAGTTTTTCGGACAGGCTGATGCTATGGGCCAGGTGATCACGCTTGCCAACCTGGGCGACTTCCGGGTGACCGGCGTACTCAATACGCCCGCAGGTAAGTCGCACCTGGACCGCGACGCTTATATGTCTATGAGCACCGTTGCCCAGTTGGAAAAGGCCGGCAAACTGGCCGCCAACCTGCAGCAATGGAATGACCTCACCAGTGCTTATACTTACCTGTTGCTGAAACCGCAAGTGAACCAACGGCAACTGGCCCATGCCGTGCGCAATATTTCCGATGAATTGCTGAAGCACTCCACACTGTCGGGTAAAGAGCATTTCTCTTTTACTGTACAACCTTTCAATAAGATCATTCTGAGCAAAGAGATGCAATCTCCATTGGGTAATACCGGTTCCCGCGGGAAGGTACTGGCTGAAATATTGATCGCTTTTGTGATCCTGCTTTCAGCCTGTTTCAATTATACCAATCTTTCGGTTGCCCGCTCGCTGAAGCGCGGCAAGGAAGTGGGTGTGCGCAAAGTAGCCGGCGCTGTACGCTCGCAGGTATTCACGCAGTTCATCATAGAATCACTCATTACCACCTTCCTTGCATTGATACTGGGATGGGTTATGCTGAACATCATCACCGGTCAGTCATTCAGTCATGAGCTGATATCGACCGATGATCTCAGGCCCGATGGCAGTATGTTGTTGTGGTTCTTCGTGTTTGCACTCTTTGCAGGCCTGCTGGCAGGAGCATTGCCAGCCTGGGCATTATCGTCTTTCAAGCCGGTAGAAGTGTTGAAGAATTTGTCGACCGTAAAACTGTTTCTCGGCAATAATTTCCGGAAGGGATTGATCGTAGTGCAGTTCACGCTCTCCCTGGTAGCTACTATTTTTACGCTCACCTTCTTCCGTCAGTTCGATTATATGGCCAATGCCGACCCGGGATTCCGGAAAAACCATGTTATTACCATTCCTGTTAATGCGAATGGTCAAGAGGTGTTGAAGCATGAGCTGGAGCAACTGAGTGGTGTAACCGGTGTATCGGCTATTTCCACTATTCCCGGCAAAGATGCTACTGGTAGCACGCTCGTAAAAAGCAAACCCGGTGCAGAACATATTGGCATGGATTATTATTATGCCGATGCAACTATCTTATCTACTATGAACCTGCCTTTACTGGCCGGCACTACCTTCCCGCTGCAGGGCGACAGCAGCCGGGCCGAACAATACGTGTTATTGAATGAGCGTGCGCTGCAACCGCTGCATATCGGTTCTCCGCAGGAGGCCATTGGCAAGGTGATCCTGATCGACGACAGTGTGCAGGTTCAGGTAGCCGGTGTTCTGCAAAATTTCTTTCACCGTGGTATGGACGCTCCGTACATCCCACTGGTATTACGCAATAAGCCGGGCGCTTACAATTATCTTATCGTAAGCACCGCTACTTCCCTGCCGGCCACCTTCCTGACAACGGTAGAAAGCACCTGGAAAAAACAATATCCTGCTCAACCTTTCGAGGGCCGCTGGATGGATGACGAATGGAGAGCGCGCCATAGTGCCGCCGGCACCGTAGGCATGCTGGGCTTCCTGACCTTTATTACGATCACGATCTCCGCGCTCGGGTTGCTGGGCATGGTGATCTATACCACTGAAACCCGCCGTAAAGAGATTGGCATTCGTAAAGTGATGGGCGCCACCGTGGCTACGATCATGTCATTATTGAGCAAAAGTTTCCTGAAGCTGTTGTTCATTGCCGGTTGCATTGCTTTACCTGTAGGATACCTGTTGGGTTTCTTTTTTTTAAACATATTTGCCAACCGGATATCGATCGGGGTTGATATATTGCTGATCAGCTTCGCAGGCATGTTATTGATCGCATTAATGACTATTATTACACAAATTTACCAGGTGGCTACGGCTAACCCGGTGAATAGCCTTCGAAGCGAATAAACTAAACTATAAAAACAAAAAACAATAGAATGTTAGAACTTAAGCACATCTCCAAATGGGTAAATGTAGGGGGCAAACCTACCTTCCTGCTAAAGGATATCAACCTTTCCATTAATGCAGGTGAGTTCGTCTCCATCATGGGGCCTTCCGGTTCGGGCAAATCTACCTTGCTGCACATCATTGGTATGCTCGATGATGCCAATGAAGGTGAATATTATTTCAATGGAGAGGCTGTGCACACCATGAAAGAAAAGCAACGTTCGCAATTATATAAAAGACATATCGGCTTTGTGTTCCAGGCTTATCACCTTATCGACGAGCTGACGGTATATGAGAACATTGAAACGCCGCTTATTTACCAGGACATCAAATCATCTGAACGCAAAGCGATGGTAGCTGATATCCTCGACCGCTTCCAGATCGTGGGTAAGAAGGACCTCTTCCCTACCCAGCTTTCCGGTGGTCAGCAACAGCTGGTAGGTATTGCCCGGGCGCTCATTGCCAAACCGCAATTGCTGCTGGCGGATGAGCCTACCGGTAACCTGAACTCCAAGCAAGGCGAAGATATTATGGAGTTGTTCAAGCAATTGAATAAAGAGGGGGTTACCATCATCCAGGTGACGCACTCTGAAAAGAATGCCGAGTATGGAACGCGTATTATTAATTTATTGGATGGCAGGATCGATAATAACTAAGAAAACAGAATAATAAAGTAAACTCAAACATGAAAACCGGTAAAGCCTTGATGATCTGTTATGCGGTAGTACATATGTCGCTGAACAGTTCCGCGCAAAGTACCCCCATAACACTGAAACAGTGCGTAGAAACGGCGATTGCCAATAATGCGGATGTGCAACAACGCGACCTGCGTATGCAACGTGAAGCTGTAAACTGGAGACAGGGAAAAGGTAATTTCCTGCCTAATATCAACGGATATGTTGGTCACAACCTCAACCAGGGCCGTACGATCAATACTGCCACCAACAGCTTTGTGACTGAATCCAATACTTCCGCCAGCTGGGACCTCTCTGGTGATATAACGCTCTTCAATGGTCTGCGCTTATTGAATAACCTGAAGAGCACCCAGTACGCTTACGAGGCCAGCCGCATGGAGCTGCAGCAACAGAAGGATCAACTGACATTGGATGTGATCCTTGCTTACCTGCAGATACTTACCAATATGGACCTGTTGGACCAGTCAAAGAAACAATATACTGTTTCCCAAAAGCAGGTAGAGCGCCTGGAAATCATGAATAAGGAAGGCGCCGTTAAGCCATCCGATTATACTGATCTGAAAGGACAGCTGGCTGATAATAAGATTGCCATCATCACCAATGAAAACAGCCTGAATAGCTCCAAGCTGGCATTGCAGCAACTCATGAACATCCCCTCTACCAAAAATTTTGAAATAGAAAGGATGACTGCTGAACAATTTGCTATGGATTATGCGACTTCTTCTGATAGTATTTACCAGGCAGCGCTACAACAGTTGGCTATCGTAAAGGCCACGCAATTGCGGGTAAAGAGCAGTGAGAAGAACGTACAGGCTGTCAGAGGTAATATGCTTCCAAGGATCTCCCTCGGTGGTGGTATCGGCAGTAACTACAATAGCATTTTTACCGATAGCTCAGGTGGCAAGATCGGTTATTACGATCAGGTGTTCAAAAACAACTATGGCACTAATATTGGCGTAGGCGTAAATATTCCCATCCTCAATAACCTGCAAAGACGGAATGCGGTAAGCCTCGCAAAGATCTCCAAAAAGGAAGCTGAGCTCACAGCACAAACAACCTTGATACAATTGAAACAAGGCATCGAGCGTGACCACTTCAATATGGAAGCTTCTCTCAACAAGTATCAGGCTCTTGTGGACCAGGTATCTTCTTATACGGAAAGTTTCCGTGCTGCTGAAGTAAGGTTCAATGAAGGTGCTGCCAACTCGGTGGAATACCTTATTGCCAAAAACAACCTCGATCGTTCCAATATCAACCTGATCATTGCACGGTACGATTATGTACTGCGCACCAAAATACTTGACTACTACCAGGGTAAGATGAGCTGGTAATCATAAAAACTAATTGGTAATATGCAGATTACCATGTAATGCAAGAGGGTGTATCGACGTCGGTACACCTTTTTTTTGAACTTATTAAAGCAAACATCATGTTTTCAAGCTACGTCAAAGTCGCCTGGCGAAACATCACCAGGAACAAGGTTCATTCTCTGATCAACATTACAGGACTGGCCCTTGGCATGGCTGGTGCCATCCTGTTGTTGCTGAACATCTGGCATGGGCTTAGTTTTGATCAGTTTCATGAGGATAAGTCCAACCTGTACACCACCTACAACCGTGGTAACGTCAATGGTCAATTAATTTGCTGGAATGCAACCGCTCCTCCCCTGGCGCCTGCTATGCAGCAGGAACTGCCCGAAATAAAGCATACTGCGCGATTAATGGGTTCCAACCGGCTGCTGCGCTTCGGCGACAAGAAAATAGATGCGCAGGGCAACTTCGTAGACCCTGCCTTCCTGTCGATGTTTAGTTTTCCACTGGCACAAGGGAATGCCACCACCGTATTGCACGATGCTAACGATATTGTACTTACTCAACAACTCGCGACCAAACTGTTTGGCAACGATGATCCCATTAATAAGACTGTCACCACTCCTACCGGTGATAACTTCATCGTTTCCGGCGTACTAAAAGACCTGCCCGACAATACACGGTTTACATTTGAATACTTACTGTCTTATCAATACTTATATGCCAATGGCCGCAATCCGGGCGATTGGAAAAACCAAAACTCCAACACTTTTGTAGAGTTAGTTCCGGGCGCCAACATCGATGCCCTGAATAAAAAGATCGCCGGCATTGGCGCCCGCAACAGCAGCTTGCTGAAAGATCAGCAAATATTTTTATACTCATTTGCCGAAGAGCACCTCAGGGGCAGGTTTGTGAATGGTAAACCTGATGGCGGTAATATCGACAATTATCGCATGCTGGGTGCGCTTGCAGGTATCATCCTGCTCATTGCCTGTATCAATTTTATGAACCTGAGCACTGCGCGCAGTGAGAAAAGAGCGAAGGAAGTAGGTGTGCGCAAAGTGATTGGCGCCGGCCGGCAATCACTGATCTTACAATTCATTGGGGAATCGGTTATGATGGCTGTATTGTCGGGCATCCTTGCCTTCGTATTGGTAGAAATGGCGATACCGCTGTTCAATTCATTGATCAATACAAAACTCAGCATCCCTTATTCATCGCCAGTTTTCTGGGCTATGGCGCTTGGGTTTGTACTATTCACCGGTTTACTGGCTGGCAGTTATCCTGCGCTGTATCTCTCCTCCTTCAAACCCATCCGGGTGCTGAAGGGTATGCTGAAAAATACCAATACGCTCATCACTCCCAGGAAAGCGCTGGTGGTGCTGCAATTCGTGTTTTCCATCATCCTGATCAATTTCACGGTCATCTTTCAAAAACAAATCCTTCACGGGCTCAACCGGGAGACCGGCTTCGTAAAGGAGAACCTTGTGTTTCAGCAAATGACCGATGACGTGCGTAAAAACTATACGGCCATCAAAAACGAATTGATCAACTCGGGAATCGCCACTTCCATTTGTGCCTCCAACACAGCTGTTACCAATATCCGCTATGAAGAGTCTGGCCTGAAATGGGCAGGTATGGACCCCAATTTGAATACAGCCTTTGTGCTGGTACATGAAGGCGGTGATTTTATACGCACCAATGGGCTGACCTTACTGGCAGGCAGGGATATCGACCTCGACCATTATGCGGGCGACACGCTCTCCTGCCTGGTGAATGAAGCCAGCCTGAAGGTGCTTGGCTTTAAAGAGCCCATCGGGCAGGTTATTATCGATGAAGACAAGCGCTGGAAGATCGTGGGTGTTGTAAAGGATTTCCTGATTGGTGATCCCGGCGAGGCCAGCAAGCAGGTGCTGATCAAAGGCGGCCGTGGTGACGGCGAACTGAGCATCCGGTTGAGTGACAGTAAGGGTACTTTGCTGGCCGCACAACAAGCGGAGGCTATCATCAAAAAATACAATCCCAATTTCATTACGGATATCCGGTTTGCGGATGATGCCTGGCAATCGAAATTCAAGCAGACACGCAACACTGGTTTACTGATCAACACGTTTGCTTTCCTTGCCATTTTTGTTTCGTGCATGGGGCTGCTTGGGTTGGCCACCTATATGGCTGAGAACCGCACCAAAGAGATCGGCATCCGCAAAGTACTCGGCGCCAGTGTGGCTGGCATCACGGCGCTACTGGCCAGCAGCTTTGTAAGGCTGATCCTCATTGCTATCGTTATCGCTTCGCCGCTGTCGTGGCTGCTCATGAATACCTTCCTGCAAAAGTTCTCTTACCGAACTACTTTGAATGTATGGGTGTTGGTGCTTGCAGGAACGGCGGCCATAGCGATTGCGCTACTTACTATTGCTTTTCAAACTATACGCGCTGCTACCGCGAATCCGGTGAAGAGTTTGAGGGCGGAATAAAAGCACGTCTGATATAAGTGAAAATGGTGAGCCGCCTTTTGGAAGGCGACCCACCATTTTCTTTTATGCTCGTAGCTTGCCTTTACAGCTTAATCAACTTCACCAGTTTCCGTCTCCTACCCTGCACTGCTTCGAGTGTATAGTATCCTTTGGGATAATTACCACCCAGCGTGATCCTCGAACCGGCAGGCAGGTTATCCCTTGTTTCTACCAACCGACCCACCTGGTCGAATACACGGAGACGTATTCGTTCCGTCGATTCGGTTTGCGGCAGTGATACCGTAAACTCATTGTAGGTAGGTATCGGTGCTACGATTACGTTGAACTCTCCGGCAGCGCTATCCACAGGTACCTTGCCATTGGTTGCCGTGCCATCCTGCACAATCGTGATCAGTTGCTCATCGATCAAACCATTACAGTTATCATCACGACCATTCTTCACTTCCGGCGCGCCGGGGTATATCTTCGGATCGTAGTCGTGACAATCACCACCGACCAACACATAACCTGCCAGGGGAATAGCTGATATCCTCGTGCCTTCGTTGCGGCCGTAACCGTCCCTATCCACATCCGGATAATACGTGAGCATCGGCAAACCTTCATCTACCTGGCCGTTACAGTTGTCATCACGTCCGTTGGCCAGTTCAGGAGCACCCGGATAAATGGTGGCATCGAAGTCGGCACAATCGCCATTCACCAGCACGTATCCTTCTAATGGGATCGCAGATAGTCTGGAGTTCTCATTGCGGCCAAACCCGTCACGGTCGACGTCCATATAGTAACGCTTCATCGGAAGCCCTTCATCTACTTCGCCGTTGCAGTTGTCATCACGGCCATTGGCCAGTTCAGGAGCACCCGGATAAATGGTGGCATCGAAGTCCGCGCAGTCTCCACTTACCAGTACATAACCTGTTAATGGAATGGCTGACAGCTTAGAATTTTCGTTGCGGCCAAATCCGTCACGGTCTACGTCCATATAATACCGCTGCATGGGAAGTCCTTCATCTACCTGACCGTTACAGTTGTCATCACGGCCGTTGGCCAGTTCAGGAGCGCCCGGATAGATAGTAGCATCGAAATCTGCACAATCACCTCCCAGCAATACCCAGCCAGGAATTGGCTTATCGGATAACCTGGAGCCTTCAGGGCGTCCATAACCATCTTTGTCCACGTCCATATAGTAGCTTTGGGTACCACAACCCTCGTCTACCTGTCCGTCGCAATCATTGTCAACGCCATCACACACTTCAGCAGCACCGGGATAAACAGCTGCATTGTTATCATTACAATCTGCACTGTTCACAACATACCCTGCCGGCACATTGCAGGTAGTACCTTGTTTCGGATTGTTCAACGCACCGAAGCCATCACCGTCTGCATCTCTATAATAGGTGATGATAAATCCTTCATCCACTTCGCCATCGCAATCATTGTCTACACCATCACACACTTCGTCTGTGCAATCATCGGTGATCTTAATAGTAGCTTCCGCTCCTTTCTTTATGGCTTCTGCATTGCCGGTATTGTCCGTAGCCAGCACATAGAAGCTGTAAGTGCTGCCCTGTACACCGGAGTAAATGATCGTCGTATCGGTAGATGCCTGTTGCACGGCCTTATAAGCACCACCATTTTCAGACACATACAATATATAATCGCGGATACCTGAGCCACCTGCATCATCCTGGCCACTCCAGCTCACCTTAAAGTCAGGCACTTTGCTGGTAGCCGGTAATGCTTTCACTTTGCTAACCGGTGGCAGCGCATCGATGGTATTGAAAATAACAGGTGTTTCGATGGCCTCATTCACATCGAATACAATGCTTGCTTTTGCATGAATGCTGTCGCCTGTCTGTGTATGACTGGCAGCCCGGATGGTATAGGTCACAAAGCCTTCGCCTTTTCCTGTAGAGTCATTGATCGGCAGGAAGCCCAACATAGCATCAGCAGGCGGCAGACCGGTAGCCGGGTCTTTCGATTCAAATATCCAGAATACTTCTTTTTTGTTTACATCGATACCCGCCGTAACATCTACTACCACGCCCAGTGAGTCCATCAGGTTCAGGCGTGTAGCATAATAGGTCTTATCAGCAGGCACAGAGAAGGTCATATTGGCAAAACCAAAGTCGCCCAGGCGCAGTGAGTACAGGTTTACATTCTTGTCTACAGGGTGATTGATCTTCACCACCTGTGCCGGCGCGGTAGCAAACTCCGGATCGTTCTCAAAGCGCACCATGTAAGGATGTGCTTTTGATTTGGCGATCATCTTGCCCGGTCCGTATCCTTCGGGGCCAACAATATCGTTGGGATCGCGGGAACATACAATGGGGATGAAAGTTACCTGGCCGCCCTTTTTTTTCTTACAACCCGTCTTTTTATCAGTTACTGTAACGGAATAATAGCCTGAGCCCCTTACTTCCAATCTGCCACCGGGCCAACTGTATTCATAGTCTCCCGATCCCTCGGTGGCCGTGGCCACCAACGTGATCGACGGCTGCTCATCTTCACAGAATTGTACGGATCCAAACCCAGACACCTGTACTTTTAGGCCACCATCTTCCATCTCAAAATCTTTCGGGAACTCACACTCCGTATCTTTCTTACGCACCACAGCGGTATGCTTGCCAGCACCCAGCTTCCTGAATACATTGGAAGGCTGGAAAGGAGAGCCATCCACACTGTAGGTAAATGGTCCTTCTTCACCGCTTACATGGATCGTAGCAACTCCATCTTTTTTACCGCAGGAAGAAGGACGTTGTGTTTCTACTTCTATTTCAAGGTCCACCAGCTTAAACTCATGGATAATATCTTTTTTGGCAGCATTGGGCAATACCCAACTTCCATCGAGGAGTCGTTTATCGACCTGTTCGCCCGACCGGGGGCTTTTATCAGTGAACCCTTGTAGTGCATTATCGTTCATATCATGTCCGTCGATCTCCAGCTTGTGTGGTCCTTCCGGACCATCCTTCGTTAGCTCTTCCGGTATCTCAAATTCAAATGTCTTTCCGTCGGAACCTCCTGATGATGATTGTTGTTTATAACCCAACGCTGGCACTTCCACGATAACATCTTTCATTTCTTCACTCATCGTGATCTTGATCTTAATGACGCCGCAGGCTTTCTTGTCGTTCTTTTCTTCCTGTATGATCAGTTGATCGGCACCGGGGTTCCAGTTCCACGTAGCTTTGTACTTAAAAGCACCGCCTTCTATTTGTACGATCTTGGCATAGGGGCGGAAGTTATCGACCCTGAATTCTTTGTACTTGATGGGTGCTTGACTAAGCAGGTCTTTCAGTACAACACCGACCCGGTACTTCGCATCGGGAAATTTAGCTTCGTCGATGCATCTTGCCAGCAGGTAACCGTAGGTATAACCATTGGCTTCCGACACTGTTTCCCGGGCATCGGTTGCAAAATGTTCATTATCGTCGATCTCAGGGATCTCACCTTTCTCTCCTTTCGTATTTGTGACGATGTAAGAGAACCATTGTTCCCAATCGTACCCTTCCGGCGTGTTGTCGGGTTTCTTACTTACTGTTTCGTCTCTAAAATCTATGATCTTAGATACAAATTCCGTATTCTTAGTACCGGCAGATGATCTGTAAAATGTTTTTGAATCAAATACCACATAAGGTTTTGCAGCTGTTTTGACCGATTGTTTCCAGGCCCCTTTCTCATTCTTCTGGATGAAATACCCCACATAACCAGGGTTGGTATAGGGCGCATCCGATGATTGCAAGTCTACTGCTTCTACTACAATATCTACCCCGTTGTGTACTTTCTCCGGTTCAAAATATTTGATCTCACCCGGTGTTTTCAGAAAGCTGATCTCCCTTCCGTCACCATTTACATCCAGCACCAATGGTGGGGACATCTGCGGATCTCTGTGTGCAGGTGTATTAAAAAACGTAAAAGGGTTTTTCGTGCCGGCAAAAGGATCGATGAGATCATCGAAATACCCAAAATGGGTATGAGAAGACATGATGGTCCATTCGCCGCTGTATATAGTACCCAGTTCCTGGCCTACCTCCACTGAATGATTTTTTAATACATCAGGATGTATGGATTGCAGGTGGTTAAATTCATACGCGTGAAATTCGCCATTGATCGATATTACGATGATAACACCAATATCGCTTCCCTGCCCTCCTCTGCTGGCCACCAGGCCACCTGCAGGCGCTCTCACTATTTCGCCATGTGAGTTGGACGCTCCATTCATGTCGACCCCTTCGTGAAAATATTTATCCCCGCCGGCCTTGATCGCCTCCCCAAACCCGTTCAATACATCCAGGCTTTCGTCGGTGGTGCTGCCAGGCTTCATTACAGGCCATACTTTAGTAAATCCGTTCCCTTTTTCATCGGAAGGGGCGCTCCACACACCGCCTACCATTTCCCGAAGCTGGTAATAATATTTTTTCGATTCGTTCAAGCCAGGATCTGTGCCCCGGCCAAACGTTCCTATGTTGACCCAGGGGCCCCAGGGTCCGCTCCCTTCCCGGCGCCGCGCCTGTGTTTCAGTAGCGCCAGGCGAGTTGGTCCATATCACGTCCATCGATGCTTTACCAATGTTCGGCGACGCACCCAATAACTCAAATTTTGGTGGATCCTGTGCCTGCGTCGACAGACTGCTCATCATGGCGCTCATGAACAGCAGGCAGATCATCAACCGGAGGCGTATAATATGTTTCATATATTCAGAATTGTATGTGTTATTTCAACCTTAATGTTACTACCTCGCTTTCTGTGCTGAGTTGTATGTTTCCATCTTTGCCGATCTCCAACTGCCGGTAAGGCTGCAGGTATCCTTTGCTGGTAAACTCACCTTGTGATAGCAGGCCTCCTGTGCGTGCATCATACGCCTGCAGGCTTACCTGTTGCTTAGAGGGGGCCAGTGAAAGTGTAAGGAATATATCTGCAGAGGGATGGGCGATGACCGGGAACCGGCCAACGGTAACGCCAGGCAATGCACCTGACCGTACCTCTTTAAAGCCGGCATTCATATCATATACGGTCCAGGTCTTGCTGGTGCTAACGACCATTTTTTTAGAAGCAAGGAAAGCGACGCCTGAAGCGTTGCTGCGGAGTGTATGCAACAGTCTTCCCGCAGCATCGTACACCAGCAATTTACTGGTATATTCTTGCGGGAAGAGTATGGACACGGCTATGTATTGATGATCGGGCGCTATGAATATTTCTGTAGGCCAGGCTTCGGGCAGGTTGGCGCTCCAACGTTTATTGCCGTTCAGGTCATATAACGAAAGGGTGAAAACGGGGTGTCCTTCTTTAGCCGTATTACCGGCAAAGGCCATCGAACCATTATTGGCTACTGCAGCCACGTAAGGCTTTTTACCCAACAAGCCCAGCGATTTGATGAGGGTTCCGTTCGCATTGTAAACACTTGCATAAGCAAAGGGCGCCGAATGCCTGAATGCAGAATCACCATACACCCATATTCTGCCACCTGTTGTTGCCGCATCTACATTGCTTAAAGCAGGCACCATTGCTTTCATACCTTTACCTTCAACGCGGTATATTCTTTTTCCTGCGCTGGTATCAGGTTTTACTCTTACCACATTGCTGCCCGCATTGATTGCCATCCTGCCAGCTTCGCCACTGGTTATTGACTGGCGGCTGATGATCTCGAAACCCGCCACCGGCTTTACCTGGGCCATCGACAGCATGGCTGTCAGCATAAGGGCGCAGCAAACAATAACCCTGGTTATAAGAATCGTTTTCATTACTGATCTTTTATTGAATGATGTTTTGATTATTTATTCTTCGTTGTCTACCAGCATAAAGCCCAACACGGTTGTCGCTTTCGCATACACGATAACGATTCCTTTTGCGCCGGGCCGCAGGCGACCGGCTGGTCCGCCAACTTCCTGCAACGTCAGTGTCAGTTCTTTACCGGCATTTTCCAGATCGGCTGGCTTTAGCGCAATGGGCGCGCCGCCGAGGCTCGTGAGCCGCACTACCGGGTTGATGATATCTGTGTTGCCCGTATTCGCAAATTCTACCTGAATGCTCAGCACGTTGGAAGGTCTTGTATTGGGTGGGCTGATCACATTGGTCATTAGCTGGGTAGCGGAACCAGCTACTACTGTGAAGCCTTCTTCAAGGGCCGTAGAATCGCCGTTCTCATGCACCGCCACCACATCGTATATTCCTACAGCAGCGCCATTCAGGTCGAAGCGGGCATACAGGCTGGTAGGATCGATGATCTGTACTCTTTCTGCTGTGATAGCGCCAGTGGCATTACGCAGGCGCACTGCCGTTACGCCATTCATCTTCGAACCTTTTAAGAGCACTGTGGCCACGCCCGTGTTGCCACCTTCTGTTGCATCTACCGATCTGATCTCAAAGTGAAGCACCGACGCTTTCACCTTCACAGGCTGCGTGGTATTCGTGCGCATGCGGCCATTGATCATCAGGTAATACGTACCCGGTTTCAGCGCAGGGATAATGATCTCCTGGTTGGCCTGATAAGGTACTTCGCCCGCAAAATCATGCACCGCCATATCGGGCACGCCATTGGCACGAACGAATATTGCATTGTCGCCTATAGCTGTATCTCCCTGCAAGGTGATCAGTAACGATTCGCCGGCGAGTGAGTCCGCAATTTCAAGACGGTAATACAGTGTTCCTTCCGGACGGAGTGTGCCCTGCTTTTCATTATCCAACTCCAGTTCTTCTACCGTCACACTCAGGGGTTGCAGAGAGGCTGCCATATTGTTTTCATCATTGCTCTCTGCTATATTATTCAACACATCGGCATGTACCAGCGCATGATAATCGCGTAGTGCCACTCCTTTCAGGCTCATGGGTTGTGCCTGATCGATCACCGCATTGGGCGCCAGGTTGATGCGTATAGGCGCAGTGGCCACCAATCCATCTGATACATCTTTGGTGGTATCTGTAGAGAGGTATACATTTTGTTGTAAGAAACCACGGGCGGGATTGGCGCCTACGTTCTTCAATTTCCAGCGCACTGTCACTTCACTACCGGCTATGCCTGTTGTAGGTATCTGTACATCTGTAACCACGAGGTCGGACATGTTGTCTTTCACAATGGTGATCAGGGCTGTAGCGACATTTTCTTCAGCTCCATGCTCATACACATTGTCATTGATATCCGACCGGAAGATCAGTACATGATTGCCCAAGTCATTGTCTGGAAGAAATACTTCAAGACTATCTTCATATTGAGCACCGGCAGGCAAAGCTGCGCTTCGGATGAAAGTGCCTAATGATCTATCCTGTTTATCCCAGTTGATATCTTTGGACAGGTATACTCTTTCCGTCCAGCTACTCTTGTTGGTGATACCTGAACCATCGTTTTTAACAATCCATTTTACCGTGATAGGTTGTCCTGCAAAGCCTTCATCGGGCACCGTGAATTTCGTCACCACCAGGTTGGCAGGCGGTGTAAGCTCGATGCCGATGGGCACAGGATCATTATTACCACCGCTGGCAGGACGTACCAGGCCAACGTTGTTGGTAGTATCGACATCGTAGTTGAGGTTCTCCTTATCAGTAGCCAGCAGCAAATAATATTTTCCTGATACGCCATTGGGAATGGTGATTTCCTGCTCGTTGGAGTAAGTAGCAGCTACAGGGAGCTGACCACGGTGTGTAAATGCTTTTACCAACTTGTCATTACTATCCCATACGGTATCAGCCGACAGGTAGACGCCATCATTCCATTGATTGGGCAATGTGATCGCTTCGCCCTTATTCTTAACTGACCACTTCACGGTAATCGGTGTACCTGATTTACCCGTTGCAGGAGCAGTTACAGCAGTAACAATCAGATCAACCGGTGGATACTTCTTAATAAATAGTTTATTGCTTCTGCCGGTATTGTTGGCGGTATCACTGTGTTCGTACACGCGCTTACCTGCATTGGTCAACACATACACATAGTAATCGGCGCCACCGATATTGCCAGGCATTATGAGAGAAGCAGTAATGGTATAAGAGCTGTCTTTACCTATGTTGGCTTTTTGCGCGATCTCACTTACGAGAACGGCGCTCGCAGGGTCCCATGTTGGTTTCAGGGAAACAAATACTTTGTCGGTCCAGCTGCTATCGTTGGTAGCCCGGTTACCTCTATTGAAAACTGTGTAGGAAATCGAAGCAGCTTCCGCCGCTGCGGCCGTAGCAGGAGCCTGTACGGCACTCACCTGCAGATCGGCCCAGGGACCGAGCATAACAGCAACAGGAGCAGCACTACGGCGGATATTATTGTTGCCACCGGATTCAAATACGGTGTCTGTGTAATCGGTTTGAACATATACATAATAGTTACCCGAAATACCTTCCGGTAAAACAATCGAACTCTTTTGCAGGGTATCTTCACCAGCCGGGATGCGCCGGGTTTGATAAGCCAGTACCTTCACCACCTGACTGTTGGCCTCATCGAAGGTGGCGCTCTTGCTCACCAGGATGCGGTCGATAACTTTCGTATTCTCCAGCACACTGCCGCCATCGTTCTTCACCGTCCATTCTACATTCACCACCTGACCGGATATGCCGGTGGCCGGTGTTGTGATGTTCGACACGATGAGGTCGGGCGCTGTGATCATCAATGGCTGGGCGCTATGTCCTTCATTATTATCTTCTGCCTGGTACTCATAAATGTCATTGACTGCATCCGCCTTCACGATCACGTAATAGTTACCGGCAATCTTTCTTGGCAAATTGAATGACCACTCAGGAGTATATCCTTCACCGGCATTGAGCCCGGCTGTTCTCGATATCGTTGCCAGGGGAATAGCAGTGGCCTTGTTCCACACGGGTGTTGGAGAAAGGTATACGTCATCGCGCCAGTAATTCCTGGAGGTAGCTGCACCGCCAGCATTTTCTACATGCCAGCTCATTGTCAACCTACCACTGGTAGGAGCAGTAGCGGGGATCGTTATATTCGTCACTACCAGGTCTACAGGCGGCGCCTGAATGATGTTCACCACGCCACTCCTGCCTGTATTGTTATTTTCCGTGGCATGTTCATATACTACATCGGCCCAATCGGTAGCCACGTGCACATAGTAGTTACCGGAAATAGTATCGGGCAGCGAAGCTGTGATCCTTTGCGTGTAAGAACCACCCTCTTTGAGTTCTCCAGCATAATAAAATACTCTTAGCTTGATAGCGCTGTCAGGCTTCAACACCTCCTCTTTTGAAAGAAAGATCACATCGTTCCAGCCAATGCCGCCGGTCTTGCCTGTACCGGCATTTTGTACGGTATAGATCACTTCGATCTGCTGACCCGAGAATGCGTTATTAGGAGGTGTTACTGTGCTCACCTGCAAGTCGGCCGGTGGCGTCAGTTGAATGTTGACTTTCGTAGCGCTGATGCCCAGGTTATTCGACTCATCTTTTTCAATTACCTGATGGTATTTATTGGTCAATACAAAAATGTAGTAACGATTGCTGATGCCATTGGGCAGCGTAAAGGTGGCCGAGTTGGAATAGCTGCCGCCACTGTTCAGCGCACCTGGTGTGTTACGCGCAGTGCCCAGAACATCGTTGTCGTCCAGTAGTTCATCCAGCGACAGGTAGATATTGTCTATCCATTCCTTGTCGAGGGTTGAGCCTGGTCCTTGATTCCTTACCTTCCAGCTTACTGTAATCTCCTGACCAGAGAAGGCGTTGGCAGGCATTTGAATATCGTAAGGCACCAGGTCGGGCAGGAAGCGCAGCTTGAACGTTTGCACAGGGCTTTCCAGCCTGCTGCAATCGCCACGGGCCACCACCCGCCACTTATAAGATTTACCATACTCCAGCTTGTCGCTGCTATAAAGTGTATAGTTGATGGTGGTGATATTGCTGATCGTAGGATCCTCCGGCTGTGCTTCTGCTTCGGGCCATACATAGATGTCATAGGAAGTTGCTTTCTCCACCGGGAACCAGGAGAAGGTGAGCGGGAATGAAACGTTGACATTTCCATCCGAAGGCAACATCTTAGTAATGGCCCCGGGGAGTTGCCCGGTAGTGACCTGCACGGTCAATGTGCTGGGCGGGCCAACAGGGCTACAGCCGGTGGCATAAGACACCGACAGTTGGTGTGTGCCCAATGTTTTCCAGGTTACCGTAGCTTTATTATCTTCAAATTCGATCGTGCCACCGTCCACTGTCCAGGTATATATTGCACCATCTACTGCCGGTACTTCGTAGGTTGATTTGAAATAGAGGCATGCTTTTGAGTCTCCGGTGATAGGACCTGGCTTCTTAGCCGGCACACATACCAGCGCATCCAGGAAAACAACCGGCGTAGTGCCGTCATCTTCAGTAAGTGCCCGTACCACGATAGGACCAACACCAGTAGCGATCAGCGTATCGTCTTCTATATAGCCGGGGCCTCCCATAACTTCGTAATAAACAGCCTGCCCATTGCTTGCTGTGGCCTCGAGCGTATAACGGCCATCACCGTCTTTATCTTCAGGCGCAGGGAAAGTGATCACCGGCACATTCTCATTCTTCACCCAAAAGAGCAAAGGAATGGTGGTGGATTGCTGGGGATTGCCATCATCTACTGCAGTGAGCCATAAGATATGAACACCGACATTGCACAGATCGCCAATGAGCTTGATCTTCACTTTGGAAGTGGGGCCATTCGTAACCGAATAGTTCAGCTTACATACTTCATCACCATCCAATTCGGCCACGGTAGTTACAGTTTGTCCCGGCTCGGGTGATGTGAAATAGGGTTCGATCTCTATAGTATCACCAACGTTGAGTTCTATAAGCCTGCTTAAATTATCAAAAACAAACTGAGGAGGAATATTGGTCAGCGTTCTTACATCGTAGGTAAAGCATTTATTGGCGAGATACCCGATGCCATCTTTTTGGCCACCGGGTCCATCATAGCTATCATCCAGTTTATCGAACCAGCCGATCTGTTGGTAGTTCTGGTAGTAATCGCCATTGATGCCTACCAGCGAAGGGAAATCTCCAAATTCATAAGCGGTTGCCCACTGCATGTCGCCATAATTCATTTTCACATTGGCATTGGGGCCTAACAGTTCATCGCCCGGTAAACCAATGATCACCTGAAAGGTGTTCACCTTGTTGGCCATCTCATCGGCATAGCCCACACGATCCCACGTAACGATGAGGTGAGTTGGTGTAATCTTATAATAGATCCGTCCGCTTTCGGGGCTGCGCGTATCGATGTCGGCCCAGAAAGGAGCAATAATGGGTAGATAGTAAGGAAGTGGGAAAGAGAAGTTGTCTACCTCGGGGGCCACAAAAGACAACACGCCATTGGTGTTGATGTAAACCTGCCGGTAAGGCGTTCCATATAGGTTGAACGAGAATGGCAGCAAAATAGGTCCGGAGCTGCCATCATTGTCTCGCGGCAACGCCGTGAACGTTCCATCTACCGGAACAAAACAAGCCGGCGTAGCGAGTGAAGTACTTTGCCGGCTGCCTGCAGTTGCAACACGCCCGCTGGCTTTCTTTTGTTGCGCGTTGCTTTTCATCTTTTCCCTGATCAGTGCTTTCCAGTCGGCACTGCCGGGTTTATAATCAGGGAGCTTTTTGCCTGTTTGGGCACCTGCGTAGAGGTGGCTCAGGAGGAACAGCAACACGCTATACGTTACAACCCTCAGTGTAGTCTTCATGGTGAAAAAATTGTACAATATGTATTTAGTTTAAGCATGGAAATCCCGGGCGGGTTGCAACACCCACCTGCCATCAGTAGCACCTTCGCAGATCATTGGATTAAAAAGTACAGCACGACAGTGGCGCGCAGTGAGGGGATACTGCTGCTACTGTACATAGAGGTCATAAAACTAAGGCAGTGATGAAGCGATAAAAATGGAAGTGTGTACCAATTGTTAAAATTGGGAAGCGGATTGCCATTTACGGATGATCAGGATAGCGATAATGCCATCCAAATGGTTCCATTTGCAGGAAGTGCAGAAGTTGAAGCTTTTCAATATCTTTATAGGGATCAGCGGAAGTAGCTCATTTGGTAGAGCGGCGGCTTCCCAAGCCGCAGGTGGCGGGTTCGAGCCCCGTCTTCCGCTCAGTATGTTTTCCTTAACCCCTAACGTATCGTATGACTAAAAGTGTTTTATTCTTATTGGCCATTAGCCTTGGTATCTTTTCCTGTAACAATAGTAAGATGGATACAGTTAACCCAAAAGCAATAGCAGATTCGCCATTGACTACCGTTTCCGTTACTGGTGGTGCTCAGCCCAATCAGGACTGCAAAGAATTAAGGGCACAGTATGTAGTACTGGATTCTACTTTGAAAGAATACCAACTAATGTTTGATGCTGCTATTATCCGCCTGGATTCGTTGGTCGGTTACAACAACGAACTCGAGAAGAAATTAGGAGAGCGTAACACAGAAATCGGAAAGCTAAAGCAACAGGTCAGGACTTTGACAGAGAAGAAGAAACAGTAGGAATAAAGGCATTCCCATAAACTAAAAAGGCAGCCCGTTAAACAGACTGTCTTCCTTAGCGACCGGGGACACCCCAATCCTGTACAAATATACGTATCTTAGTAATTCCAAATTATGAAACACAAGATATCTTATGTTCATCCCGGAGCAATTCTTCGAGAGGACATTTTAAAAGAAATGAATCTTACTATTACCAAAGCGGCTCAGGATTTAAAGGTGAGTCGTAAACAGATTTCTGAAATAGTCAACGAAACTGCTGCAATCAGTGCAGAGATGGCTTTACACCTCGAAAAAGGTTTTGGAGTGGAAGCCAGTTTCTGGCTGGATATGCAGGCAAAATATGATCTATGGAAAGTACAGAGCAGTTAGTCAGTAAGCAGCCTTCTGATTTACAACAGCAAACTCCACCCGTGCGCCTGGAAGCGCATCCAATACTTTGATTAACTTTTCCCTCCTGTCCCAGGCAGGGTCGCCCCGGGAACCGAAGTCAAATCGATAGGTCTGCTGTGCGGTGACAATATCAGCGGTAATCAACACTACGTTTTTCACAACTACACATCTTAGCTCAAATCGATTTCTCCCATTGGAAAGAATGCCCTCGCCCGGGTCTCTGATACTGGCCAATAACAAACCAAAGGAAGCTTCCCGGGAGTCGGTATTGAATCCGTTCTGCACTAATGCCACTCCAAACTGTTTATAAACCTGTTCAGCAGAAAGCGAATCGGGGAAAACAATATTTAACTGATCGCTGTATTGATCTCTCGGTTTAGGCGTCAGCTGTGCCGACACTCCGACAGACAATAGCGAAAAGAAGATAACAGCAAGTACGGTTTTCATGATCATGCATTTAAGGGAATTGCTACGCAGAGACAGCTATAAAAACTATCTTTTAGTTACAGCAGGAGCAATGGCAGCTGTGCGGCCCGCGCCTTCAGTAAAGAATCGCCTTGTGCCTTCTCTCCCACTCTCCAGTAAATCCAGCACTACTTTTTTAGGTAGCTTGCGCACCCGGCCGGAATAATTGAGTGTACTGATCGTAACGGTACGGTGCCATTGTGCGTTGCCTTCTGCTTCAGGACTGGCCTTATCGATTAGCGTTACATACACTGCTTTCATATAATCCTTGATGCTCTTAATGGGAATGGGGTATTTGCCTGTTTGCTTTTTATTGTATTCGATCTGTTCCGGCATTTCCATCATGAGTCCCAGTGTTTCCGGATTTTCCATGTACACATTGCGCGGCAACGATACGCCTTTTACATAACGTGATGAATCGAACATAAACAAGGGATAGTTGCTCAATGCGCCGCCATCTACCATCATATGCAGCTGCTGTCCGGCAACAGGTTTATCATATACTTTACCCCGGTCGTCGATCAACACCGGCTTATAATACAGCGGTATTGATAATGAAATACGTACCGCATCTTTTACCCGCATGTTGGGATATTGTTCATAAGAGAAAATACGGAGGCACTGGTAGGTAAGGTCGGTACCTGTTATGTAAAGGTCTTTATATCCTTTTGAGGTGCGCTGCCGGTGCAGTTCGGCAAACGTGATATTACCGTTGCCCGTTTTACGGGCAATTAATTCTTCTATCCACAAAGCGATCTTAGCGCCTTTGTAGTAGCCAAACTCCTTCTTCAGGCGATGCACGCCTGAGCCAATGAACCAGGAACCGTCATTGAACTCCTGTGGTTTGATATAGGCTGTAAGCTCCAGTATTTCCTTTGGCGTGTAACCCACTGCCAGCAATGCTGCCTGTATAGCACCTGCCGAGGTACCGCCCACTCTTTCGATCTGCGAAAGAATGTGCAGGCTGTCCAACACTTCAAAAGCGCCGGCGTAGGCAAAGCCTCTTACGCCGCCGCCTTCCAATACAAGATTTTTATACTGTGTCGATTGAGACAGGGCAGTTCCCATACAGGTAATGGTGAGCGCTGCCGATACCAGTAGATGCTTCATGCCTTAAAAATATCCAGTCACCCGTTTTCTCACAAGCGCGCCAGCGTATTTAACGTTTATTTACCGCCTTGTAAGGCAATCCCGACAGCTGTCGGGAGTAACGAGTCCTCCGCGGTTAAAACAGAACACCGTACGTATCAAAAGCGTACACTTTCGAAAAAGCCCTTTTATGCAACATATTGAAGCATAACCCGACTATAATGTGGCACTTTATTGGAGCAACTTAATTTACAACTGCTTAAGCTTTCACTATGCTCAAAAACTACTTTACCATCGCGCTTCGCAATCTTGTCAAGAATAAGGCGCACTCACTGATCAATATAGCCGGCCTGGCTGCAGGCATGTCAGTAGCCTTGCTCATTGGTCTATGGATCTGGGACGAGCTTTCTTTCAATAAATATCACCGCAACTATGATCGCATTGCCCGGGTGATGCGGCATACGGTTCATGAAGGGGAAGTTCTGAGTAACTATTACCTGCCCTATCCGCTGGCCATGGAACTGAAAACAACCTGGAAGCAGGAATTCAAGCAGGTAATCACTGCCCGTCAGCCGGAAGAGATGGACCTTGCAACAGGCGAAACACAACTGGTCACTACCGGTCAGTTCATAGATGCCGGAGTGCCTGACATGCTAACCCTCGATATGCTTCGGGGCAACCGCAAGTGCTTACAGGAGCCTCATTCCATCCTGCTGTCGGCCTCATTGGCCAAAGCACTTTTTGGAAAGACGGACCCGATAGACAAAATGGTTAAGCTCAACAACAACACTTCTGTAAAAGTGACCGGCGTATATGAAGACCTTCCGCAGAACACTCACTTTCACGAAGCAAAATTCTTCGCTTCTTTCGATCTCTATACGATCATGAATCCCTGGGTGAAAGAGCAAAGCTGGGATAATCAATTCCTGTACATATATGCAGAGTTGAATCCCGGTACGGATCCCGAAACCATATCGACCCGCATCAGGGATGCAGAGTTGAACGTGGTCAAACACCTCGACAATTATAAAGAGCAGGCTGCCCGCAACCCCAGGGTATTTCTGCATCCTATGAGCAAGTGGCATTTGTACAGTGATTTCAAAGAGGGTGTGGTTGAAGGAGGCGCCATCCGGTTTGTGTGGCTGGTAGGTATCATTGGTGTATTTGTATTGCTGCTGGCCTGCATCAATTTTATGAACCTGAGTACGGCCCGTTCCGAAAAACGGGCAAAGGAAGTTGGCATCCGCAAAACCATGGGCTCTATGAAACTTCAACTGGTGGTACAGTTTTTCAGTGAGTCATTACTGATCGCTATGATCTCTTTTGTCGTAGCAATAATCGCCGTCGCTGTGTCCCTTGGCTGGTTCAATGAAATGTCCGGTAAACAAATGACCATGCCCTGGTCAGCATCCGTTTTTTGGTTGTTGTGTGCCGGCTTTGTATTCTTTACCGGTCTGCTGGCGGGCAGTTATCCGGCCTTGTATTTATCATCCTTCAATCCTGTAAAGGTATTGAAAGGCACTTTCCGGGCTGGCCGCTTTGCCGCCATTCCCCGCAAATCGCTGGTGGTAATGCAGTTTACCATCTCCGTTACTTTAATGATCTGCACCATCGTCGTGTATAAGCAAATACTGTTTGCCAAAGACCGCCCTGTTGGTTACGACCGGGAAGGGCTGCTGATGGTTCGTAAAAAAGCCGGCTTCAAGGGAAAATCTGTAATACTCAGGGATGAGTTGAAGAAAACAGGCGCAGTAACTGAAATGGCCGAGTCGGGCGGACAGACTACCGGTGTATGGCAGTGGAACAATGGATTTGACTGGAAAGATAAAAACCCCTCTTCCGATCCGCATTTTGGTACGCTGGCAGTCAGCCATGAATATGGGACAACAGTAGGCTGGCAGTTTGTAGACGGCAGGGATTTCTCAGGAGAGCTGGCCAGTGATTCGGCAGCCGTAGTACTCAATGAATCGGCTGCGAAGATCATAGGATTGAAGAACCCGGTTGGTGAATATGTGAAGTGGGAAACCTCTTGGCGTAAGGCTCAGCATTATCAAATTATTGGTGTGATCAAGGATATGGTCATGGAATCGCCCTTTGAACCGGTGGTGCCCACCATATTCCGCATGGAAAACAGGCTTGGCTGGATCAACATCCGGTTGAAACAGGGCGTAGCAGCCAGCAAAGCGCTGCCTGCTATCGAGGCTACCTTTAAAAAGATCATTCCCGACGTTCCTTTCGATTTCAAATTTGCCGATATAGAATACAATACCAAGTTCGCAGCAGAAGAGCGCATCGGCAGTCTGGCTGCATTCTTTGCTACACTGGCCATCTTCATTAGCTGCCTTGGGCTCTTTGGTCTCTCTTCTTTCACTGCTGAGCAACGTACCAAAGAAATAGGTGTGCGCAAAGTATTGGGTGCTTCTGTAGTGAACGTATGGCAACTGTTGTCGAAAGAATTTGTGGTACTCGTGATCATTGCACTGCTGATCGCTGTGCCGGTTGCCTGGTACGTGATGCACAACTGGCTGGAGAATTATCAATACCGCAGCACGCTGTCGTGGTGGATCTTTGCAGCCACCGGTGCAGGGGCACTCGCAATCACTTTACTGACTGTGAGCTTCCATGCCATTAAAGCGGCGTTGATGAACCCCGTAAAGAGTTTGAGAACAGAATAGCTATTATTTTTTAACGGGCAACAACTTCTTTACATCCTGACTGGCTGTAGTTGGTTTCTTTTTATTGTTCCCCACCAGGTTATTAAAAGCATAACTGATGGTCAGCCTGTAGCTGCGTGTGCGGGCATTGCTGAATGATTCAAGATTGTAATTGGGACCAAAGGTGAAGCTGGTATACTTCTGTTGGAAGATGGGGTCAATGGCATTCAGCGTGAGCACCAGGCGTTTGTTGAACAGCTTACGCTGCAGCGCCAGGTTCATACGGATATTACTACGCACCGTGCCCTGCGGATTGGCAAAGCGGTTGAGCGTAAAGTTGCCATTGATGTTCCACACATCTTTGGGTGAATAGTTGGTATTGAAACTCGTGGTGAATGAACCTCCATCGCGGTACCTATTCTTTTCTTTATCGAACTGGCTGTACTTGTTATAGGTATAGCTGGCGCTGAAGTTCATGCGGAATTGCTTGGATACTGTGTACCCGCTCCAGGTGCTTACTTCATACTCATGGCGGTCGTCGATGTTTTGCCAGGTAGTCTCTGTTTTTCCATCAGCCACCAGGTTCCTGATCTGGCTGAAGATATTCTGTACTACATTATAACCAAACCCAAGGTTGGTATAATAGTTATCGCCATTCCTGCCCAGTACCAGGTCAAAGTTGTGCGCCGTTGTAGGAGCCAGATCCGGGTTTCCATAACGGAGATTGTTAGGGTCACCGTAATCGATGCTGGGGTTCAGGTTGCCAATGCCCGGCCTGCGGATCGTTTTGCGATAAGATACACTCAGGTTCAATACATCTTCCCAGCGCTTATTGAAATTGGCAAAGGGCAGCCAGGTGGTGTAGTCGTTATCAATCTTTGATTTATCCTTCAGCTCAAACTGAATATCTGTGACCTCGGCCGTTACACCTGCAGAAATACTCATCTCTTCAGTGATCAACTGCTTCATGGAAAAACGGACGTTGTGTACAAACTGTTTGAAGCCAAAATCATTGCTCAGCAAATCGCTGATGACGTATTCATTCTCCGGCTTCTTCATGTATTGCGTCTTCAACTCTGTACGATTGATATCGCTCACAGTAGCTACGCCGGTAGAAAAAGAAGTGGTTTTATTGTCCAGCAGCTTATCGTAGTTGATGCGGATGCTGTATCCATGGTTCCAGCTGTCGTTCAACTGCTGCTGGGTGGAGTCTACACCGGTAGACGTACGATCGGGATTCAGGAACTGTTGAAAGAAAGTACGGTTATTCTGATTGTAAGAATAATTAGCCCCCGCAATAAGGCGTAGAGTTTCACCCGGCTTTTTACCACGATGGGTATAAGTAAGGTTCACAGAGGGGTTCACGTTCTGGCCCTCCGTTTCAACATACCGGTTGCTGAGTCTGTAGATCTCTTCAAAACGGTTCAGGTTGGTATACTCGTTCTCACTGCGGTTCCTGAAATCGTTGTGGTTAAACAACAACAGTACGTTCACGATATTATAGCGGTCGATATCGTAGTCGATGCTCAACCGTGCACCGGGCCTTGTATTGCGGTTGCGGTAATTGTTGGTGGTATTGAAAAAGTTGGTAGAATCTTTATAAAGGTTCTCCCGCTTGGAGTAGCCATAACCGTTCACCCGGTTGTCACCAGTATTCACATTAAGGTTAATAGCCAGGCCCTTCTTGCGGTAGTTGAGGTTGCCGCTGATATTTCTTTCACCCATGGTGCCGGCAGAAACTGCCACGCGGGCGCCCGCTCCTACCCTTCCTTTGCGCGTGATAATGTTGATGACCCCACCTTGTTCGTTGGCATATTGGGGCGGCGGGTTGGTCATCACTTCAATGCGCTCGATCATGCTGCCCGGCAACGACTCCAGGAAATCCTGCAGTTGCTGGGCATTCAACTCAACGGGCTTATCATCGATCAATATTTTCGGTTCTTTACCACGCACCACCACTTTACCATCGGGGTCATTGGCTACCAGGGGAACGCTCTTCAACAATTCACTGGCCGTAGCGCCCGCACTCAGGGCCGACTCGCCGGCATTGAACGTGATGTTTCCATCCTTGCTCTGGATCAGGGGTTTCTCGGCATACACTACCACCTCGTCCAGCTGGTTGTTGGTACCAGATTTCATCACCAGGTCGTTCATATTGAAATCGAACCTTTCCATCCGGAAGTTCAGGCTGTCGATGGTAAGAGTTTGAAAACCAACGTAAGATACCTTCAGCCGGTACCAGCCAAAAGCGATGTGGGAGATGGAGAAATTACCGTTCTTATCGGAGATGGTGCTCTTTTTGGTGAGGGTGTCGGCCAGCAGCTGCAGCTCTACGGTGGCATCGCCGATGGCCTTCTGTTTTTCGTCGAGCAGGTTGCCCGTGATAATGCCTTGGGCATCACTGGCATTCCTTTCCTGGGCTTGCAAGGAAAAGGTCGATATGGTAAAAAAAATCAATAAAAAGCTGCGGTATGGTAGGGTCATGCAGGGATAAAGTTAACTTTTCATGAAAATTCTCTAAAATCTATTTCGCTAAACAAGCCAATTTCAGGTATGAACGGGCATGCAAACCTTCCCACGGTCAGATAAGACGCTTTTTCTGGATTTATCCTTGCGGGCCTGTTTGCTGCTGCCATCCTGTCATCATTTCTCCCCCATTTTAGCTATCTTTGCCCCTTTCAAATTTTGAATAAAGAGATGCCGGATCTGATGACCCATACCAAACAGGATGAAAACCGCCAGGGAGAGGCGTACAGCCCGTTTGTGAATGACCCTGTGGCCTATGGCAAGAAGTTTTACATCGAGAGTTATGGTTGTGCAATGAATTTCTCGGATAGCGAGATCGTTGCTTCTATATTGAATGAGAACGGGTTCGGCGCTACACGCAATTACGAAGAGGCCGACCTGATATTAATTAATACCTGCTCCATCCGCGAAAAGGCCGAACAAACGGTGCGTCATCGTTTGCAATACCTGCGGGCCGCCAAAGAAACCAATCCCGGCGCCCTCATCGGTGTTTTGGGCTGCATGGCCGAGCGCCTGAAATCCAAATTGCTGGAAGAAGAAAAGCTGGTGGATATGGTCGTAGGTCCGGACGCTTACCGCACCTTACCCGGACTTATTGAAGAAGCTACCGATGGCCAGAAAGCCGTGAATGTGTTGCTGAGTCGGGAAGAAACCTATGCTGATATTGCCCCCATCCGCTTAAACAGCAATGGCATCAATGCCTTTGTGAGCATCACGCGGGGTTGTAATAATATGTGTTCCTTCTGCGTGGTGCCTTTCACCCGCGGACGCGAAAGAAGCCGTGATGCAGATTCTATCATACGCGAGTGCCAGGATCTCTTCAACCGTGGCTATCGTGAAGTGACCCTCCTGGGCCAGAACGTAGACAGCTATTACTGGAACAGTGGCACCAACGGCGAACAGACCGTAACCTTTGCACAATTGCTGGAAAGAGTAGCCCTCGTAAGCCCGTTGCTGCGGGTACGCTTCTCTACCTCCCACCCCAAGGATATTACCGATGAGGTGTTGCATACCATGGCGAGATACGAGAACATCTGCAAGTACATTCACCTGCCGGTGCAAAGTGGCTCGACCAGGATCCTGCAACTCATGAACCGCACCTATACGCGCGAGTGGTACATGGCCAAGGTAGACCGCATCAAAACGATCATGCCCGATTGCAGCATCAGCGCCGATATCATTGCCGGCTTCTGTACCGAAACGGAGGAAGACCACCAGGATACGCTGAGCATTATGCAATACAGCGGGTATGATTACAGCTATATGTTCTTCTACAGTGAGCGGCCGGGCACGCTGGCTGCACGCCGGTATAAAGACGATATCCCCGAGGATGTGAAAAAAAGAAGGCTCGATGAGATCATCAACATGCAACGAAAGTTGAGCCACGAGAGTAATATGAAGGATATTGGTCAAACCGTTAAAGTGCTGATTGAAGGAGACTCGAAGAAGAGTGAAGATGATTGGATGGGACGCACGAGTCAATACAAAGTAGTCGTTTTTCCGAAAGCCGGACATAATCTGAACAAAGGAGATTATGCGATGGTTACAATAGACAGTTGCACCGGTGGCACATTGCTGGGCAAGATCGTTGAGTAACTACCGGCTGCATATATAGGATGATGGCAGGATTTGAGAAACCAGATTAATTGAGTTAAAAGAATTGTGATTATGGATATCCAATCAATCAAAAACCGCTTTGGCATCATTGGCAATTCACCTGCATTGAATTTTGCGCTGCAGGTAGCAGGCCAGGTTGCCAATACTGATCTTACTGTTTTGATTACAGGTGAAAGCGGAGCCGGTAAAGAAGCCTTCTCGCAGATCATTCACGCCCTATCCAACCGAAAGCATAACCCCTTTATTGCCGTCAACTGCGGCGCCATTCCTGAAGGCACCATCGATTCCGAACTGTTCGGTCACGAAAAAGGCTCCTTCACCGGCGCAGTAGATTCGCGCAAAGGATATTTTGAAACTGTCAACGGAGGTACTATCTTTCTCGATGAAATTGGCGAAATGCCGCTTGGTACCCAGGCGCGTTTATTACGCGTGCTGGAAACAGGCGAGTTCATCCGTGTAGGTTCCTCCAAGGTGCAGAAAACAGATGTGCGGGTAATAGCCGCCACCAATAAAGACCTGCTGGAGTTTACACAGAATGGCAAGTTCCGGGAAGATCTTTACTACCGCCTTAGCACTGTGCCCATCCGGGTGCCTGCCCTGCGCGATCGTAAAGAAGATGTTCCCCTCTTGTTCAGGCGCTTCGCGGTGGATTTTGCAGAGAAATATAAGTCCACTCCTATCCAGCTGGACGATGAGGCGAAAGATGTGTTAATTAACTATGGCTGGCCGGGCAATATTCGTGAATTGAAGAATATTGCAGAGCAGATGTCGGTGCTGGCAAGCGATAAACAGGTAACAGCACAGGAGATGAGACGGTTCCTGCCCGACAGGGATGTATCGAATCGCTTACCCGTGTTGGTGAATTCAGCGGGCGGTGGAGCAACAAATGGACATGAGTTTGCCAATGAGCGGGAGATATTGTACAAGCTCTTCTTCGATATGAAGAAAGACGTGACGGAGCTGAAGAAGATGTTTGTGGAGATATTGCAAAACCCGGGCATGGCGCAAAACCAGGCGATACTCAATGAGCTGAAGAATAGCAAAGAGATCCTGGCGCCGTCCATTATGCCGGCAACACCTGCTGTAACCACAGCACAGCCAGTAATGCTGCACCATGATGACAATACCATCCATCACCATGAGGAAGTGGAAGATTCACTGAACATCATGGACATGGAGAAAGACCTGATCATGAAAGCCCTGAAAAAGCACAAGGGTAAACGGAAAGATGCCGCTACCGACCTGGGCATCAGTGAAAGGACCTTATATCGTAAGTTAAAAGAATATGACATTAAAGAGTAATAGAATACAGAATACCGGATTCAGAAGCCTGCAAAGGCTAACAGCTAATGGCCAAAAGCTAATAGCTGTTTTTGTCTTGCCTCTGATCCTGCTGTTCAGCGGTTGCTACTCATTCAAGGATGTGTCCATTCCCCCTAATATCAAAACCTTCCAGGTTGACCTGATCGGGAACACAGCGCGTTATGTAAATCCACAATTGAGCCCGCAGATCACTGATAAGCTACGGCAAAAGATCGTAAACCAAACAAGGCTTTCGCCCGTGCAGGAAGGTGCGCACTATGAAATATCAGGCACGATCACTTCCTATGACGTTTCTACCTCAGGTATTTCACCCAATAACCAGGGACAGCAAACGGCTTCTATCAGCCGGCTGACCGTTGGTATAAAAATTGTTTTAAAGAACTCTGTAGATCCGAATGATCCCAAGACGAACTTTGAAGCCAGCGTGTCGCGCAACTTCGACTTCGATGCTAATCTATCGTTGTCACAAGCCGAGCCACAATTGAATGAAACCATCATCAAAAACATGGTGGATGAAGTGTTCAACCGCTTATTTTCAAACTGGTAACCCGTTTCATGCAACAACATATCCATACTATTGTAAAGCACTTTTTTCAAAAAGATACCTTGCAGGAAGTGCCGGAACAAGTACTGCAGCAGTTTACAGAAGACCATCCCTACTCATCTGTAGGTCACTGGCTGCTGGCCAAAAAAGTCCACGACACAGCGCCGGAGCGTACCGCTGCCCAATCGGCCAGCGCCGCCACCTGGTTCAACAATCCCCTGTGGCTGCATTGGACCTTGCAGGAGCATGAACCTGTAGCAGAAACATTGCTCATACCTTCCCAACCAAAGGAAGAACCGGTAATAGCGCGTACAATCGTTACGCCCGAACCGCAACAACCTGAGCCTGAAACACCTACTGATCTTCCCCAGGCAGAAACGATAGCAGCAACCGTTGCCCCCATCGTGGAGGAAATACCAACGCCCGGGGAAGTTGTTGCCGCAGCGCCGGTAGCAGAAGAAACAGAGCCGCTTGAAACAGAGATATTTATCCCCGGCGTAGCAGAACCCGTGAGCCTGATCGAGGAAACGCCAGCCCCCGCTGTTGCTGCTGAATTGCCAGTGGAAGCGATTCTATCCGAAGCACCTGAAGCGCCCGCCACACCTGAAGTGCCCGAAACACCTATAGAAGCTCCGGCTCCTGTAGCAGAAACATCCGAAACGTTGTCAATACCAAAAACCGGGCTGCTGGACGCCTTCAAGCCTGTGATCAGCGAAAGCGAGGAACCGGTGTTTGAGCCTTATCATACCATCGATTACTTTGCTTCCCAGGGTATTAAGTTGCGCCAGGAAGACCTGAAAGACAAACTGGGCAAGCAACTGAAGAGCTTTACCGAGTGGCTGCGCAGCATGAAACGCATCGCCCCCACCCAGTCGGAAGAGATCCCCAACAACCCTTTTGACGAAACCGCACAACAGGCCATCCAGGAAATTGCCGGCCATTCAGTGGAAGGAAAAGACGTGGTGACAGAAGCCATGGCCGAAGTGTGGTTAAAACAGGGTAGTAAGCAGAAAGCCATAGCGATATACGAGAAATTAAGTTTGCAGAATCCCTCCAAAAGCCCTTATTTTGCAGCTCGTATTGAACAAATAAAAGCATTGTGATATGATTCTTTTCGTGATCCTGATCATTATAGCAAGTGTAGCGATGGGCTTGTTCATCCTCATCCAAAACCCTAAAGGTGGTGGTCTTGCTGGTAATATTGCCGGTTTCAACACCCAGTTCATGGGCGTTAAGCAAACCACTGACGTGCTGGAAAAAGGTACCTGGACAATGGCCATAGTGATCGCTTTACTGTGCCTGTGTTCAGCATTCTTTATCGGCTCTGGTTCAGGTGCTGAGATAAAGGACACCAACATCAGACCAAATACACAACAACAGGCTCCTGCTCCTAATCCAGGCGCAACACCTGCTGTTCCCAAGTAATAAGCTGATTAATTCCAACATATTCAACCCTGCCTTTTCCGGCAGGGTTTTTTATTGTATTCCGGATTCTCGATTCTTTTTCTATTTTACAGTCAATCTTATATCTTATAACCTATGTGGAAGAAGTTGATACTGACCCTTCTCGTTATCCTTTTAGCCGGCGCTGCGTTTATCGGCTGGCGGTTCTTCATGTCCAATACCGCCTTCAGCGAAAAAAGCAAATACCTCTACATCCGTACAGGCCATGCCACCTACGACGAAGTATTGCAAACCATCAAAGACAGCCAGTTCGTTAAGAACCCTGGCTCGTTCGATTTCCTGGCCAACCGGCTCGACCTGCCGGAAAAGGTAAAGCCCGGCAAATACGAGATCAAAAATGGTATGAGTCTTTCTGCCATCGTACGCATGCTGCGCAACGGACAGCAATCGCCTGTCAACTTAGTGATCACCAAGCTGCGCACCAAAGAAAGCCTTGCAGCCATGATTGGCAAAAGGTTCGAATGCGACTCTGCCTCCGTCATGGAATACATCCGCAATGAAGACACGCTTAAACATTATGGCTTCGATACGAATACTATTATAGCTACTGTATATCCCAACACCTATACTTACTTCTGGAACACTACCCCATCGGCCATTTTCAAAAAGCTGTTTGCCGAATACAAAACGGTATGGACGCCGGAACGTATACAACAGGCACAGTCGCTGAATTTAACGCCTGTACAGGCATATACCGTTGCCTCCATCATCGAAGAAGAAACCAACAACAACAGCGAAAAAGATACGATGGCCAGCGTGTACCTCAACCGGTACTATGCCGGTATGCCCCTGCAGGCCGACCCTACTGTGAAATTTGCTTTACGCGATTTTACACTCAAACGCATTTACGAAAAGCATTTGCTGGTAGAATCGCCTTACAATACTTACCGCAACAAAGGACTTCCACCCGGACCGATTTGCACACCTTCGCTCCTTACATTGGATAAAGTATTGCAGTCACCTAAAACGAAGTATCTGTATTTCGTGGTAAGTCCCGACCTTAGCAGGCATATTTTCACGGAGGACTATAAAGACCATATGATTTATGCCCGTGAGTTTCACAAGTCCATGGACGAAAGGGCTAAACGAAAAGCAAAAGAAGATACAGGAGGCAAATAAAGCCGCCTTTGCAGGATAGCATGAAGAAGATCGAGCGTATATTATTGAACTTACCACCCGTTCGTTTTGTAACGGAGAAAAGCAAGCACATCGTGTTGCCCGGCTTCGACGGTGTGCCGCTATATGACGTAGGTGTTTTCTTCATCCAGCAAATGAACAAAGTGGGGCTCACAGAAAGGGCTTCGGCCGTGTCCTACAACTTTATCATGGCCATCCCTCCTACCTGCCTGTTCCTCTTTACACTCATACCACAATTACCATTTATACGTCAACGCTCCATCCGGTGGCAGCTGAGATCACTGATCCGCGAAATGATACCGGCGCCGGAATACAACAAAGGCATTATCGAATTTGTGGACAGCTTTTGGGCCAACAGCCGGATCGGTTTGCTATCCTTTGGTTTTGTGCTGCTTATTTTCTTTGCCTCCAATGGCATGATGGGGCTGATGCGCTCATTCAACAAAAACTATATTGGCTTCCAGCGCCGGACAGGCCTGCAAACCCGTTGGGCGGCTATCAGACTTACCTTGTTGATGATGGGCCTCATCTTCGCCTGTCTGCTACTGCTATCCATGCAGGGCAGCGTATTGAGGATGATGGGTATCAAAGATGATTTCGTAACAACAGTGATCAAGATATTACGCTGGGTATTCTTAATAACATTAATCTTTTACACATTTGGTTTTATTTACAAATATGCCCCGGCTATAAAAAAGCGCTGGCGGATCACGTCGCCCGGCGCCATACTGGCTACTTTTCTCAGCATTCTCTCCACGGTAGGCTTCTCTATTTTCGTGAGCATGTTTGGCAAATACAATGCCCTCTACGGCTCAATTGGCACCATCATTGTGCTAATGATCGTGATATACATCAATTCACTGGTACTATTGATCGGCTATGAATTGAACGTAAGCATCCACTCCTTAAAGGCAATGGCGGAAGAAAGGGCGAAACACGCGACAGGCGGTGAACTGGTGAAGTGATTTTTTTAGTAACTTGTAAGTACCAAAAACTTCTTCGCATGAAAAAGCTTGTAACCTGCCTGTTGCTGCCTGCGGTAGCACTACTGGCCTTCTCCGTCAATAACGACCCACTTCCCATTGGCGCCGATATGCCCAAAGCGGAAAATAAGCTGAAGGACATTTCCGGGAAAGAGCTTACCCTCAAAAGCGCTATGAAAGAAAACGGATTGCTGGTCATGTTCAGTTGCAACACCTGCCCTGTTGTGATCAACAACCAGTCCCGTACCAATGAGATCTGTAAATATGCCCAGGATAAAAATGTAGGTGTAGTATTGCTCAATTCCAATGAAGGCAATCGCAGCACTACAGAGTCGCTCGCTGCTATGAAGTCTTATGCAGAAGGACAAAGTTTCAAATGGTACTATGCAGAAGACAAGAACAATGAGCTGGCAGATGCCTTTGGCGCTACCCGTACACCAGAATGCTTCCTGTTCGACAAATCAGGCAAACTGATCTACCACGGTGCTATCGATGACAACCCCAACGATGAAGGCTCCGTAAGCCGCAAGCACCTGAAAGAAGCTATTAATGAAGCTACTACCGGTAAAGAAGTAAGTGTGAAGAAATCCCGCTCTGTTGGATGTGGTATTAAAAGAGGGAAAGCATAGATCCCCGTTTTTAAAATCTTAAAAGGGAGGGCCATCATTACGATGGCCCTCTCTCATTTTGTACGGAAGTGTTGCTATCTTATTTGCACTTGTAAACAATACTGTCGAGCGTGCCTACATAATAACCGGCAAACTTGGTTCCCGAAGGATTGGGCCAGCCAAGCTTCAGGTTGGTAGGTAGGTTGTTGGCATTGTAAGCCGTCGAATGGCAATTGTTCAAACTATAGTTCCTGTCGATGAACATCCATATCCGGTGTGTACGGTGAATGCTGATCTTATTATCATATACAGCACCCGGCACCACCTGGTTGCCCTGGGCATCGTAAGAATAATAAGTTTCCAGCGGGCTGCCACCCGAATTCCAATCCTGCGTAGTATGCGTGATGCGGCCATACTGGTCATATTCGTAATAGATCACCGCGCCATCATAATAATCCGTGGGCACACCATTGTCGTTCCATCCCAGCATGTAAGCAGTATCACGGATCACACGGCCTTTATGGTCATACACATACTGGTGCCATTGCTCGAAGCCACCATTGGCATAAGCTATGATGTAATCTGTAAGCCGCCGCTTGTTATCATACATGAAAAGCATATTGGGTGATCCTGTGCCTCCCTGCGCATTGATAACGCTGACAGGATCTCCATGCTTATTGTAAGTAACATTCATTTCAAGCAGATCTCCACTATAATTCCAGAACATTTTCTCTACCCGGCACTGGTCGTAAGTGGCCAGCGGGTCGTCTTGCAGATACTCTTCCAGTTTATTACATCCTGCTAACACAATGCTGATTACAATACCAGCAAACAATACGATACGTTGATTTCTTTTCATAAAAAGGGGTTTAATTACACTTATATTCAATTTCTACAAACTTGTCAATATCCAGTTGGAGGAACTTATGTGTCATGGTGTTCGGTACCGATGTCGTTGGCAGGTGTTGCGCATTATAGGTACCCACAGGTTTTATATTGTTCACACTATAATCACGGTCCACAAACATCAATACGCGGCTGGTACGGCGGTAATTGATCTTATCATCATACACAGCGCCTGGCACTATCAGGTTGCCCCTGCTGTCGTATTCATAATCGATATCCAATACAGCCTCCGGGAAAGTGATGGATTGGTAATGCGTATGGCTGATCCTTCCTTGTGGATCATATGAATAGGTCGTAACTCCTTTGTTGTATTCATTGATAGGATTCTCGCCGGCGACAGTGCCCATCGACCAAACGGTATCACGGATCACGCGGCCCTGGCCATTGTATACATAGCGGCTCCATAATTCAAAGTATCCATTATTATAAAGCTTTCTGTGCTCGGTAAGTCGGCGTTTGCTATCGTATTTGAAAACATGTTTGGGCGTGCCGGTCACGATCTGACCAGGCGTAATAGTAGCGGGATCCCCATGTGCATTATAAGTAAAGGTCAGCGGAGAAAAGTCTCCATCCCAGGTCATCTTTTTGATCTTGCAGGCGGTATATTCTGCAGTTGGGTTATCTTCCAGGTATTCGACGATCTTGTTACATCCGGCTAAAGCAATCATGGCGCCGCCAATGCAAAGCATCAGGGCAAAGCGATATACGCTTTTCATATTAACAGGTTGAGGTTAAAAAAAGAGGTACCAGGCCGCTATAACGCAGCAATAGGTTTACTGGAAATAAAAGGAAGGACTATGGAAGTTGGGTAGCGGGAATGGGTAACAGAACGACCGTATACGGAGAGATGTAAAAGATTAGTTAAAGCTACTTCAAGTTAATGGAAACAACAATTACCATTTCGTGGTATTCACAAAATTAAATGTAAACAGCCGCAATTCTATTGCGGCTGTCGCTCATGTGACCAATAAGTCTGTAACAAGAATATTTGAGATCAGGAAAACTCGGTACTATTAAAAGGGTGAACCATTACCGTTACCAGAACACTGATATTGTATGTTGCTTAAAGTGCCATAATAAAACCCGGCAAAGCGGCCACCCTGATCACTCAGGTTCATATGGGTCGGCAACCCATTTGTATTCCAGGCAGTAGCGCGACCGTTGTTTACACTGTAATTCCTGTCGATGAACATCCATACGTTATGGGTGCGATGGATAGCCACCTTGTCATCATAAGTGACCCCGGGAACAACAAGATTACCACTACCATCATAGGAGTAATAAGTATGGAGCTGACTGGAGGGGTCGCTGTACCAATGTTGTGCAGTATGCGCAATACGTCCGGACAGATCATATTCATAGTCGATGATCGCTACATCATAATAACCGTCAGGCTCGCCATTATCGATAAAACCAAAGAAATAGGTAGTATCCTGGATCACCCGGCCAGTATTGTCATATACATACCGGTGCCAGAATTCAAAACTGGATTCATTATAAACACCTATGTAATCCGTAAGCTGGTGTTGATTGTTGTACCAGAAAATGCCATCAGGATGTCCGGTGCCTGTAGAGGTTTGTGTTATCCGAACCGGGTCATTCGATTTATTATAGCTAATAACAACACCAATCGTATCTGAAGAATAAGCATACTGCATGGAGGTTACCTGACAGACATCGAGCGTAGCGAGTGGTTTTATTTCGAGTTGTTTGTCAACTTTCTTGCAGGCGGCTAAAAAGATAAGGCAACTACCAATACTGGTAAGCAGGTAGTTTGGGTACATTTTTTTCATACAGGGAGTTTACAGAAATCCGGATCAAATGTCAGGCCATGGTGAAAACATCCCCCTAAATGGGGATGGAACAGGAATACAGGGGAAAATTAGTAGCAGAAAGCCCTTACTCTTTTGCTTTCAATGCAGCATTGATCTCCGGCACCACCTGGCGATCCGTTAGTGCACGGTCGAAGAAACGGCGGTAACCGGTTTTGTTGTTTATAAACAGATTGGCCGGGATGCCACCCTCCCACCGGGGATGTATTTTAGGACAGAAGTAATCCGCATTCGTTTCATCAAGCCAGTAAAAAGTGGCGCTGAAGTTTTTCTTTTTGATGAAGGCATCTATATTCTTTGGAAAGTCTTTAGGAAAGTCCAGGCTTACCAGCACCAGTTCCACTTTTTGCTCCTTGAACTTAGCCACCCCTTCCTGCAACCAGGGTATCTCTTCCACGCAGGGCGCACACCAGGTAGCCCAGAAACTGATCACCAATGGATGATCGCTGTTCTTGATGTACTCTTCCAGGTCGGTGATCTTGACCTTCTTCACCTGCGCGAAAGAGTACATAGCCGGTAATGCCAGTAAATATAAAAGGATAAGCCTCTTCATAAAAACTATACTTTATACACTAAATGTTTTCCCTATCAACTTTTCAACTTGCCAACCTATCAACTATCGATGTCCTTCTCCTCCCCATAAAATCCCCACTCATCCAACAACGTGCCCAACATCGGTTCCTGTATCTTCCGTTGCTCATAGTGTCCCGCGTTCTTCTTCTGCCGGTAAGCTTCATACAAGGTCACTGCACAGGCCACCGAAATATTCAGCGACTGGATAATACCCTGCTGCGGGATGATGAAGTTGCCATCAGCCATCCCCCTGATCTCGTCCGTTACACCTGAGTGCTCATTACCAAAGACGAGCGCCACAGAACCGGTGAAATCGATGCTATACAAATCTACAGCATCACCGCTGAGGTGGGTAGTTAAAATGCGGGAATAGGACGAGCGGAGCTTTTTAAAACATTCCTCCGCATCCGTATACTGGTGTATCGTAAGCCATTTGGCAGCGCTGCTGCTGCTTCTGGCCCCCCATTTCTTATGGCGGGGTATCCGGTTGTTCAGCACATACAGCTCCTGGATGCCGATGGCATCGCAGGTACGCATCACTGCTGAGATATTATGAGGGTCAAATACATTCTCGAGAACAATCGTAAGATCATTTTGCCGTTTATTTAGTACCGATAACAACTTTTCCCTTCTTTCTGGCGTCATATTTGTAAAATATTGAAAGCTAAAGTACAATAAACTATTTTTGCAACCTCTAACTTCAGCAAACCCAATTACCTATGCTTAAAAAAGTCCTCAAGATCACCGGTATTACCCTGCTGGTATTGATCGTGATACTCTTTACAGCCCCCTTTATCTTCAAAGGCAAGATCGTTAAGATCGCCAAAGAACAGATCAACAAAAACATTAATGCGAAGGCTGATTTCAAAGACGTCAGCTTATCCTTCTTCCGCCACTTCCCCAAGGTGTCCCTCGCCCTCGAGGAGCTGCAGGTGATCGGGTTGGGAGAGTTTGCAAAAGATACCCTCATCAGTGCCAAAGAGATCGACGTCGCCGTTAACCTCTTCAGCGTTTTCAGCGCCAAAGACATGAAGGTTTATTCCATCAGCGTTGATGAGCCCCGCATCCATGCACTGGTGACCAAGGAAGGCAAAGCCAACTGGGATATTGCCAAGCCCGATACTTCTACCGCTGCTACACCCGAAGATGAAGCCAGCCCTTTCAAGCTGAACCTGAAGAAATATGAAATCAAAAATGGCTACATCTACTACGAGGATGCCAGCGCTGGTATGAGCAGTGAGATCGTCAACCTCAATCATGAAGGTAGCGGCGACTTCACGGCCGACCTGTTCACCCTGCAAACGGGTACTACAGCCGATGCCATCACCTTCAGCTATGGTGGTATCCCCTATCTCAATAAAACAAAGACTTCTATCGATGCCGATTTCCAGATCGACAACAAGAACAGCAAATACAGTTTCAAGACCGATGAGATCGCATTGAATGACCTGAAGGTGAGCACAGAAGGATTCTTCCAGTTGGTGAACGACAGCACCTACAATATGGACATCGCTTTCAAAGCACCTTCCACTGAATTTAAAAGCATCCTGTCGCTGGTGCCGGCAGTGTACCAGCAGGACTTTGCCAATATCAAAACAAGCGGTAAAGCCCTGTTCGATGGATTTGTAAAAGGAACCTACAGCGCCACACAAATGCCGGCCTATGCCATCAACCTGGGCATACAGGATGGATTCTTCCAATATCCAGACCTGCCACAGCCTGTTAAGAACATCAACATCGACCTAAAGGTGAACAACCCCGATGGTGTAACCGATAATACCGTAGTTAATATTCCCAAAGCACATATAGAGTTCGGTAATGATCCATTCGACTTCCGCCTGGTGCTGAAGAAGCCTGTTACCGATCAATACATCGATGCTGCTGCCAAAGGCAAACTGAACCTAGCCAGCATCACACAGTTTGTAAAGCTGCCCGATACCAAACTGGCCGGACAGGTAAGCGCCGATGTGGAAGCAAAAGGAAACGTTTCAGTGATCAGCCAGCAAAAGCCCGGTGAGTTTAGTGCCAAAGGCTTTATCGATATCGCCAACCTGTATTACGCATCCAAAGATTTCCCGCAACCAATACAGAACACGAGCGCCAAGATCAATATCGAGAACCCCGACGGTGTGCCCGATCATACTACCGTACAGATACCGGCAGCCCACGTGGAAGTAGGTAAAGATGCAGCCGACATTACACTGCTGTTGAAAACACCCGCCTCCGATCCTTATTTCGACGGCACCGTAAAAGGTTCACTGAACCTGGCCAACATTGCCCAGTTCTATACGTTCGAGCCAGGTACTTCACTGGCCGGCCTGCTCAATGCCGACGTAGCCTTCAAAGGGAAGAAATCATACATCGATAAAAGTCAGTATGAGGCTTTCCAGACAGGTGGCACCATCAAGGCCTCCAACGTATCCTACAAATCAAAAGACTACCCCGACGGTGTAAACATCAGCAACACGATGCTGACATTCACACCAAAGAACGTAACCCTGAACAACCTGGCAGGCAAGTTCATGGAAACAAACTTCAATGCCAACGGCAGCTTCGACAACCTGATCGGCTATGCCATGAAGGACGAACCATTAACGGGTACCCTCAATGTGTCTGCCGACAAGGTAGACCTCAACAAGCTAATGGGCGCCACCAGCGATGCACCGGACACTGCAGCCACAGCCGCTGCAAGCACAGCACCGTTTGCCGTTCCCAGGAATATACAACTAACACTGAATACCAAGGTTGATAACCTGAAGTACGACAAAGTGGATTATAATAACATCAACGGCACACTACAGCTGAAAGATGAAACCGTAGCGCTGAAAGATGTAAAGATGAATGCCCTCGATGGTAGCATTGCACTTGGAGGCTCCTACTCTACCCGGGTCAGCAAAACAAAACCAGATATCACACTCAATTATGATGTGCAGAACCTGGACGTACAGAAAACATTCAACGCTTTCAATACCGTACAAAAGCTGATGCCGATTGGTAAGTTCATAGCTGGCAAACTCACTTCCAAGATGACCCTGAAAGGAAAACTGGGAGAAGACATGATGCCCGATATGAGCTCATTGACCGGTGATGGCACGCTGTTCCTGCTGGAAGGTTTCCTCAGCAAGTTCCAGCCATTGGAGAAACTGGCCTCTACGCTCAACATCAACGAGCTGCAGGCTATTTCCATCAAGGATATCAAGAACTACTTTGAGTTTGCCAACGGCAAAGTATTGGTGAAGCCCTTCAACGTAAAAGTGAAGGATATGGATATGGAAATAGGTGGCATGCATGGCCTTGATCAATCACTGGATTATGTGATGAACCTGAAAGTGCCCCGCGCCAAGCTGGGTGAAAAAGCCAACCAGGTCGTCAACAACCTTGCTTCACAAGCCGGCAGCAAAGGCATACCGGTGAAGCTGAGTGATATCATCAACCTGAAAGTAAACATCGGGGGCAGCATTACCAGCCCATCCATCAAAACGGACCTGAAAGATGCCGGCAGCAGCCTGGCGCAGGATATCAAGGCACAAGCCAACCAGTTTGTAGAAGCCAAGAAAGCCGCCGCCGACAGCGCGGTAGCAGCCGCCAAGCAGGCAACAAAAGACTCTATTGCCTCTGCAAAGAACCAGGTAGTAAAAGGTGTGAAAGACGAGCTCATCAAACAGATCTCCGGCAGCAAAGACAGTACTGGTACCACCGGTGGCACCAAAGACGTGAAGAAAGGATTGGAAGAAACCGGCAAGGGACTGATCAATAACATCCTTAAGAAAAAGAAGAAAGATACTGATACTACGAAGCAGTAAGTAGTGCACAACGAATAACAAATGGCCAGTGGCGGGCAACACTCCCCACTGGCCATTTGCTTTTTATTACGCGCCTTTTACAATAATGTTTTAGTAAATACAGGCTGCTTATTTGGACTCACGTCATACCAGTTTTCAGTGATTCCCACTACCTGATTCGCATTATTTAAGGTAAGTGTAAGAACGGCAAACCCGTTATACAGTTCCTCGGAATTAGGTTGTTGATTGGTCTCGTTCCAGGCAACAAGCTTTTGATTTAATGTCGCAAGCCCATAAGGCAATGCCGCATGTCCCAAACAACGCGCAAGCGTATTGGTAGTTAATGCTGGCTCCTGGAGCGTGGCAGGTATGGAGATCGGTGCGTTATATACAATGCCATTATGCACGTGCCCCCAATACCAGGCAAAAGGATCACCGTTCAATGCATCACGTATTTCCCACCACAAAGAAGAGGTGGAGCTGCAATCAGGAGCAAACCCATTATGATGCGACAGCACAATAGTTTTAGCCGGGTCCAGTCCCAGGCTCTGTATCCATTTACCTTGCGTACCACTGCTGCCACCAATACTACCTGTCATAAAGGCGTCGATAACAGAACTCATAAACGCAGTATCCAAACCTAAAATAGTCCAGTCGCCATATTGCAGTGCAAAACAACTGGAACCTTTTTGTGCACTGAAGAAAGAGCCTGCACCACCAGTTGCAGCACTAAGCGCCTCATAAAAATATCCATTGGCGCCACTATACATTTCATGGTTGGAATTGAGCGTGAAAGATTTGCCTGCATACGATGGTGGCCATAGATTAAGCAGGTTACCGGTTTCTTCCCCCGTAGCCCAATAATAAGAACCATTGGGACTGCTGGGTAAGGGAGTGCCGGCATAATACACATCACCCACGTGAACAATATAATCGGGCTTTAATGCGGTGGCAGCATTCATAACAGCCTGCGCCGTTGCATCACCCGTACCCCAATCACCCAGGATCGCTATACTCACAGTATTAGTCGCAGCACCTGCCAATGGTATCGTTGGAGGCGCAGCCGTTGGAAATACGCCGCCATTGTACCAAAGACCACGTGTCAAAGATTCTATCAGGTTGAGAAAAGCAAACAACCATCCCTGATCGTAAGTAGCATATTTTTTAGTACTGAGTACACTACCATCGGTGTAGATCAATTCATTATTATTGAAATAAGCAGCATTTTCAGCCGTCATTTGAGAAGGGACCAGCAGCTTATCCAAAGCAAAGACCAATGCGAGGAGCGCCAACGCTTCTTTGAAAGAGAACTGACTCAGGTCTATTTGCCCGGGATTATTCAACCAGTATAAGATCAGACCCAGCTCGATGGTGCCGTCACTATAGTCGGCCGGCAACTGCGGTTGGGAACCTTGCCACACCCCTTCTTGCTCCATAAAACTGATCAGCTGAGCCTCACAGTTCGGAAGAAAATCCAATATTTCCTGTAAAATAGAAAGTGTGATAGCATTGCGGTAGATAAGCTGTTTTAGCTCATCGACCCGCTGTTGATCGATTTCCATAATTGATAAGATTTGAGGTTTTAAAAAGACGTGACAGCATGTGTAACAACAACCAACAACCGATTTATTAATCACACAGCCTTTAACTAAGGTAACGACGTCTCAAAATCAGCAGAAGCGTATATGTACCTTGTTTTCTGAAAGTAACTACTGACAATTGACCCGCATCGCAACAAGATTCCATCGTTTACATCAACCGGCCATGTTATCAGGCAAAATGGGAGTTGTATTGTAGAGGAGTCGTAGTTGAGTGGTAGCATACTTGCCTGTAGTTCCTCTGCGACTCCTCTGGAATCCCTACAGGAATACAGGCATTCAGTACCATTCCCTGACCACTCTTAGACCATTCCCAGGCAATACCCCGAGCATTCCCCTACCACTCCACTACCAGTTGCTACCCTCCCTTATCAACTTTTCAACCTGTTAACCTTCCAACCAGCCGCAATTCGTGTAATTCGCTCTGATTCGTGTTTTAATCCACACAGAGCTTTCTCAAAAAAACGCGCTCCCATATTGATTTTGAGGCATTTTGCCCTATTTTTGCCCTCCTTAAAAACACAACTAGAATCAGAATCAACTACTTATGGACAAATTGCTCTATCTCGTCCCTGTGATGGGAGTTATTGGCCTGCTGTACACCCTGGTGAAATTCAACTGGGTATCCAAGCAAGATGCCGGCACAGACCGTATGAAGGAGATCAGCACGTACATCGCAGAAGGTGCTATGGCTTTCCTGAAAGCGGAATGGAAGATACTCGGCTATTTTGTGGTGATCGTGGGTATCCTGCTCGGCGTTATGGCACAAGCCAATCCTCATTCACACTGGTCCATCGCGATTGCCTTTGCTATTGGAGCCGTATTCAGCGCCACTGCCGGTTACATCGGCATGAAAGTGGCCACCAAAGCCAACGTACGTACTGCACAGGCAGCCCGTACCAGTTTAAGTAAAGCCCTCAACGTATCCTTTACCGGCGGTGCCGTAATGGGATTGGGCGTATCCGGTCTCGCAGTATTAGGTCTCGGCGGACTGTTCATCCTCTTAAAATCTTACTTCGGCGCTACAGAAGTTTCTTCTGCAGAAATGCTGAAAACCATAGAAGTACTTACCGGTTTTTCACTGGGCGCTGAGTCTATCGCCCTCTTTGCCCGCGTAGGTGGTGGTATCTACACCAAGGCTGCCGACGTAGGCGCCGACCTCGTAGGTAAAGTAGAAGCCGGTATCCCAGAAGATGATCCCCGCAACCCCGCTACCATCGCCGACAACGTAGGCGACAACGTAGGCGACGTAGCCGGTATGGGCGCCGACCTGTTCGGTTCTTATGTAGCTACCGTACTCGCCACCATGGTACTGGGTCAGGAAACTACTTCCGTTGACCAGTTTGGCGGCTTTGCTCCCATCCTGTTGCCGATGCTCATTGCCGGCGTAGGTATCATCTTCTCCATCATTGCCACCCTCTTTGTTCGCATCAGCGACTCAGCTGGTATCAGCACCAGCGTAGTACAAAAAGCACTGAACATGGGCAACTGGGGTTCTATCATTCTTACCGCCGCTGCTTCAGTAGCATTGGTGTACTATATTCTTCCCGAGACTATGGAACTACGCGGACGCAGCTTTACCCAATGGGAAGTACTCGGCGCCATCGGTGTAGGCCTCGCAGTGGGAACACTTATGAGCATCATCACCGAATACTACACTGCCATGGGCAAAGGACCTGTTAAGAGTATTATTCGCCAATCTTCTACCGGACATGCCACCAACGTGATCGGCGGTCTGGCAGTAGGTATGGAATCTACCTTCCTGCCAATCATCGTACTGGCAGCAGGTATCTATGGTTCATTCTGGTTCGCGGGTCTTTATGGTGTGGCTATCGCTGCCGCCGGTATGATGGCAACTACAGCCATGCAGTTGGCTATCGATGCCTTCGGCCCTATTGCCGACAACGCCGGTGGTATCGCTGAAATGAGCGAACTGCCTAAAGATGTACGCGAAAAGACCGATGTACTGGATGCCGTAGGTAACACTACCGCAGCTACCGGTAAAGGCTTTGCGATCGCTTCTGCCGCCCTCACAGCGCTGGCACTGTTTGCTGCGTTTGTAGGTGTAGCTGGCATTTCAGGTATCGACATCTACCACGCAGATGTGCTGTCATGCCTGTTTGTAGGAGCCATGATCCCCTTCATATTCTCCTCACTCGCTATACGCGCCGTAGGAGAAGCAGCCATGGCCATGGTAGAAGAAGTACGTCGTCAGTTCCGCAGCATACCCGGCATCATGGAAGGTACCGGCAAACCTGAGTACGACAAGTGCGTAGCTATCTCAACCGGAGCCTCCATTAAAAAAATGATGCTGCCCGGCGCTATCGCCATCATCTCTCCCCTGATCATCGGATTTGCGTTTGGCCCCGAAGCACTCGGTGGGTTCCTCGCAGGTGCTACCGTTAGCGGTGTACTCATGGGTATGTTCCAGAACAATGCCGGTGGCGCATGGGACAATGCCAAGAAGTCTTTCGAAAAAGGCGTAGAGATCAACGGACAGACATATTACAAAAAATCAGAGCCGCACAAAGCATCTGTAACAGGTGATACAGTAGGCGATCCTTTTAAAGATACTTCCGGTCCATCTATGAACATCCTGATCAAATTGATGTCCATTGTGTCACTGGTAATCGCTCCGTCTCTGAAGCAAATTTATTTTCCTGAGCCAGAAGTATTTAAACCGGCAACACAAAAGAGTGAGCAAGTGGTAGTAACGAATGAGAATACCGGTAATATCACAGTAGCAAAATTCTAAGGAAATATTTTACAGGGAAACCCTTATTTATTCCTTCAGAGCATTTATATTTGCTACTCATAACTAAAGGCACTATATCATACCAAATACCAAAGTCCCCATGTTTCCACATGGGGTCTTTACATTTTATAAGGTCCCAGTCTTTTAAATAGATAATCTTTCTCTTATAACTGTAATTTGCCAGGCAGGCTAAAATAAAATTCAGTCCCTTCTCCCGGAACGCTTTTCACTTGTAGCACACCGCCATTGCTGGCCACAAATTCCTTACACAGCTGAAGCCCCAGGCCAGTACCCTTCCCGTTAGATGAACTCCCGGTAGTATGGAAACTGCTTCTGTGCAGCAATTTCTCCGCCTCTTCCTGCAACATGCCATGGCCCGTGTCGCTCACGTAAATAACTACATGTCCGTTTTTAGGCCGGCATCCGATGGTGATAGTTCCAGCCCGGGGCGTGAACTTGATGGCATTGTCGAGCAGGTTGCGAAGCACCAACTCCAATTGATGGCTATCGGCTATCACTACCAGCTCTTCCGGCATATTCTTTTTCAGGCACACGCCCTTGTCCTCTGCCGAAAACCGGTAAGTATCCATGATCTGGCGGGTCACGGGCGACAGCATTACTTCGGAGGGAACCGTTTCAATAAGGTTCTTATGCACCAGCGACCAGTTGAGCAGGTTGTTCATGGTTTTACCGATCTGGCTGATATTGCGTCGCAACACATGTACAAACTGCTGGATCTGTCCGGCCTCCACTACCTTCTTTTCGGCCAGCTCCAGGAAACCCGAAAGATTATTGAGCGGACTACGAATATCATGCGCAATAATATTCAGCATCTTATCCTTCGCCTGATTATGCTCCTCCAGTTGTTCCAAAGCCTTTTGCAGCTCCTGTGTACGTTCACTCACTTTTTGCTCCAGCAAAGTATTCTGCTCAGCAGCTGACTGGATCTGTATTTCCTGCTTCGCGCGCTTCGCTTTTTCCTTCAACGCATACCGGTACCACAACGCTTTGGACAGCATCACCACCTCGATGGCAGAGCCAATAGGCAACAAATGGAAAGTCCACCTGCCATAAGGCAGCACACCCATATTGGTGAGCGCAAACAAAACGATGCTCACAATGAGTGCCCCCCAGGCAATGATAAACACGATAGCAGGCTTATAATTGATCTGCCAGGCTTTGATAGCCATACCTATAAACAGGATAGGCGCAGCCAAACAGATAGCTTCCTGCTGGTAAATAGTAGTACGCCGCCAGCCGGCCAGACAGCAGGCAACTGTGATCAGCAACAGCCAGGTAAGGACATTGAATACGCGGGTAAGTCGCGGCGCATATTCCTTACCATGCAAAAAAGAAATAGAGAATTGTAGCGCAAACATATAGCTCACGGCCACTGCCCCTATGCCATATTGGTTAATCCAGGACGACATCGTCTGCCCCAGGTACACATGAAAACCGAGCAGGTACAACAATATAAAAACAGCGAGAAAGAAAAGATAACCCAGGTAATATAAATAAGCAGCCCGGTCCCTGATCCAGATAGCGAGCGTGAGGTTATAAAGGAACATGGCCAGCACCACGCCGGCGTACAGAATACCCACGAGGAACATGCCGGGATACGATTCAGGCAAGCCACCCTCCGTAGCGATAGCCAGCGGCACAATCACCGCATTGCCCGTCCGGATGCGCAGCCAGAACTCCTTTGGCTGCCCGCCGGTAGCCGGTAGCTCAAGGGTAAAACCTGGAATGTTATGAGGCTTGTTTTTCAGCAGCGTATGACTACCGGATTGAACGGTTTTCAATGCCCCTTTATCATAATAAAAAAGCGTAATACTGTCGATATTGGCAAAATCGATCAGGAGGTATACTTTATCTGTGCCAGCGTACGTGTAGCTGCCATAGGCCCACACGGCCGCATGTGTTTTACCAAAGGCGCCTATATCGTGCCGGACAGGCTGAAACCTGGCGGCAAAGTCGGGTCTCGTCACATCACTCATGGTAAGGCGTGCACTGCTGTCGACAAACCAGCCACATTGAGTAGCAATCCGCAGAAAGGAAACATCGTCTGAAAGAGGAATAACCGGAGTAGCAGACACCCCCATGGTCCCAAGGAGCATGAGCAGAACATTTAGCAAGCCTTTTTTCACAGTAGGTAATGGTGTTATCAACGGGGTAAATATACTTATTACAAAACACGGATACTCATTAATATACGAAAATGACCGGATTATGGCTTTAAACACGGCCTACCGTCCGCACACCTTTTATCCCCATTCATTGATTAAGCTGTGATTAAAAAGACGATGTTCTTTACCTTCCTTTAACAGTTCATTACGAAATATGTCGTATTTTTAAGGCAAACGTTGTTCCACTATGTCCACAACCAAAAGTATAAAACCCACTGAAAGTGAGTTGGAGATCCTGCAGGTCCTATGGATCAAAGGAACTGCCAGCGTACGGGAAGTACATGAAGAACTGTTGAAGATCAAGGATGCTGGATACACCACCACCCTGAAACTGATGCAGATCATGTACGAGAAGGGATTGGTAAAGCGCGATGATTCCATCAAAACGCACATCTACCAGGCCGCTGTTAGCCGGGAAAAGACACAGAAACATTTGCTGGGAAAAATGATCGACTCCTTATTCGGTGGCTCACCTACCGAACTGGTCATCCAGGCATTGGGTAATCATAAGGCATCTGCAGATGAACTGGAAGCGATCCAGAAAATGTTAGACAATCTAAAAAAACAGTAGCCGATGAATCTGGTCAACCAATCCGCTTTTCTAAAAGCATTGGGATGGTCATTATTAGACAGCTTGTGGCAAATGGGAGCTTTGTGGCTGATCTATGTATTGCTGACTGCCAATGGAAGAAGATTCAATGCACGCCAACGTCATACGCTGGCCCTGTTGTCGCTGGCCGGAGGTTCACTCTGGTTCCTGACAACATTGATCATCAACTTTTATAAGGCCGCAGCAGCCCCCGAAGTGATTACCCTCGTAGTGAATGCAGGCGAAAGCCTGCCCGCCGTAAAAGGCGATATGGCCACCTGGCTGGAACCGGTACTCCCCTTCCTGTCAGTAGCCTACCTGCTCATTACCGCTGGCCTGTTTTTCCGGTTCTACCACCAGTACCGCTCCACACGCCGGTTGTTTCACCAGGGCTTGCAAAAAGCCAACCCTGAGTTGCGCGTATTCCTGCAACAGGCAGTACAGCACATGAGCATCCACCGGAAAGTAAACATCTGGCTGTCTTCCCTCGTCGATACGCCACTCACCATCGGATTCTGGAAACCCATTATCCTGCTGCCCATAGCTGCAGTGAATAACCTCTCCATCGAACAGACAGAAGCGATCATACTCCATGAGCTGAACCACATCAGGCGCAATGATTACCTGGTGAACCTGCTCATTGCCTGCACCGATATCATTTTATTCTTCAACCCATTCGCACAACTCTTTTCTGGCGTCATACGCCGCGAACGCGAACACAGTTGCGATGACATGGTATTGCAGTTCCGCTACGACGCATCACAATACGCAAGAGCCTTATTGACCCTCGAGCAGAACAGAGCTGTCGGGTCGCCGGCACTGGCAGTAGCCGCTACCGGCAACAATACCTTATTGCTGAACCGCGTAAAACGCATGCTCACCAAAGAGCCCGTTACCATCGCACTCAACCAGAAACTGGTAGCCTGGCTGCTATCAGCCTTCCTGATAGGCTTTATTGGCTGGTACAACCCCGGCAGAGCCATTGTAACCACCATCAAAGAAACGGTCGTAACAGCGCCTGAAAACCCTGTCGTTGAGTTTGCTGCCGATATCAGCACACCGGCATTACCAGCACCGGCATCGCCAAAGGCTGCGCCTGAAGCACAAGCCCTCGCAGATGATTTTGCAGCAGTACCGGATAATGACAACCAGGAAGAAGATATAGACCTGGCTCCATTAGCCGACCTCGACGAAATGGATGCAGATGACCATAGCAACCTGCGCCACGAACTGGTACAGTTCGCATCCCAACAAAGCCCGATAGTGCAAAACATGGTATCCTTTGTACAAACAAAGGAAATGCGCGACTACTCCATGCAGGCAGCCAAAGAAGCACTGGCTTCAGTAGGCTCTATCAACACACACCCTTTTGTGCCCGGTAATAGCTTCATCGTACAGATACTGGAAGATACCCTGTTGCCCAAGAAATACACGATGACACAGGCCGAAAAAGAAGCCAGGGAATCATTGGACAAAGCCCTGATGGCCTTGAAACAGATCGATTGGCAAAAACTCGAAAAAGGATTAACTGCCACAGGTGAAAACACGGTAGACATCGAAAAACTGCAAAACGAGATCAAGAAAGCACTGAAAGAAGTAGACTGGAAAAAAGTAAACAAAGAAACAGAAGCAGCCATTGCTGAAGCCCGCCGCGAAATGGCCGAAGAGCAGGCAGCCCTGAGATTACAGATGGAACGCTACAACCAGGCCCGCCAGGAAAAACAAGAGAAACAACAACAGGTACAATACCAGATACTGATGGACAGGTTAGGAGAAAATCAAAAAGCTACCACCTGCGAAACAGAAAAGAAAGCTACACAAGCAAAGAGCGTAAAGAGGAAAAAGATCGTAGTGATCTGATAAAAACATAAAACATTCATAGCCAGAGACCACCTTACGGGTGGTCTTTTTTTGTGTGGCCCCTGAATTGCATGGGCGTTTACATGAACGACAAAACATTCAATATAGTCCTCGACTATGAAGGCACCCATTATGAAGGCTGGGTAACACCTTCAGACAAAAAAGGAACCGACGGAAAGCCAAAGTCTTTCCATGTAGTATTGAACGAAACAATGTTTGGCAACCTGTCCTTTTCTAATAATAACTGGACAGTTGACGAACAGCGGCCCGCAGGCCTGACTAATGAAGTTGGGAAGTATATACAGTCGGCCTGGAAGTAATTACTTCACATCCAGCAGATCCACATCAAATACAAGGATAGAGTTACCGGGAATACCCATGTAGTTACTACATCCATAAGCCAGTGCCGGAGGAATAATGAGCTTTATCTTTCCACCTTTCTTGATGAGCGGAATACCTATCTGCCAACCCTCAATCACATTACTGAGCGGGAAGCTGGTGGTGCCACTGTCAAAAGAACTATTGTCGGTGAATTTACCAGAATAAGTAACCTGAACAGTCGAATTGATAGTAGGAGTAGCGCCGGAACCAGCATTAATGATCTGGTAATACATTCCGCTGGGATGTTTGGTAGCAGTAATGCCATTAGCAGAAATATAAGCCAGCATCTTGGTATCGATTTCAGCTGCAGGGGTACATCCCTCTTTATCATTCTTTTTACATCCGGCCACCGTCAGGGCCAATACCGCACAAAAAGCAATACTTAGTAAACGCATGTAGACAAGTTTAGGCGCAAATATAATGCGTGGAATGATAACCTCATCGCACAAAATAATCACTCATATCTGCCATTACTTTTTCCAGTGTCACGTCTTTCCACCACCCCGCATCCTTGTATTTCTTGAGCAATACATCTGCCAGTTCCCGTTTTTTATACTGCTTACCCTTCTTCATGGTGGGTGGCGCAATAGTCGACTCATCGATGCTGGCAATCTCTACCTTCGTGGCAAACCAGGTGGTGTAAAAACGGGGGATGGCCAACCCTAATATCATTCCGGGCAGACCGGTAAAGAGCTCCGGACCACCCTGCGTAACGATCTCCGGACAATAAAACGCCACCACATATACACTGTCATGGATGCGTCCAATGGCCTTGCGACACTCCCACCCTGCTATCTTACGCGTTTCCTGTTCTATACGCCACTTGATAGCTGGCAGACTGTCGCCATAAATAAAATAATCGTCGATAAAGCGCTTTTTGGTAACAATCTCCTTCGTACCAAGATCAACATAAGCACTGTTTTCATTGATACTGAAAGAAGGAGTAGGCCCTATCCTGCCCGGCTGATACACCCAGCGGTCCCAGGAAAAAAGTACATCCCGATAAGTCACGTCAAACTCGGGTAAAGTCATCGTCCAGGAGTTATTACGCCCCCCTTCTTCCTCAAACACCTTTTTATTATTCCGCTTGATCTCATATTCAATTTTCCCGCGGGTGATAAAATCCTGCGCCTCGACAGCCTCCGCCATCAGGAACACACTCACCAAAAAGAGAATAACTTGTTTCATATACTTCGATCTTACTCGATTCGTGATTAAAATGTTTTCATAAAATTCCACGTCAGCGTCAGCAAAAAATACCGTTTCAGCACCAGCCTGTTCGACTCGTTAATACTGTTACCCGAAATATACCGGTTGTAACCCGTATTCTGATTCAGGATATCATTTACCGAAAACTTGATTACCCCCTGCTCATTCTTCAGCAGCTTCTTCTCCACAGAAGCATTCCATTGAATAATATTGATATTGTTGTTAAACGCTTTATTCTTGGGTTGGAACTGGAAATTACAATCAGAAACGACCTCTATATCCCATGGCAAGAAGAAACGATTATTCAGCGTATGCGTGTGAGAGAAATTCCGGTTGGTTTGGTTATTGGGTGCGTCAGACCAGCCTACAGAATACGTAAAGCTGTTCGAGTAACTAGTCGACATCACATTCGGCCAATCGTGGCTCAACCCTCCCCGTATGCTGGAAGAAATGTTCTCATTTTTAATAGTGATGCCGTTCTGCACCGAATTACCACCGCCCTTGCTACCATAGAAATAAAGAGACGGACGCAGCTTCCATTTCTTGAGGTTCCAGTTGAAACCCACATTAGCACTGAGCATTCCAACCCCATCCAGGTTGACGAACTGGCTCACCGTACGGTTTTGTGCATCTGTAGAACGCTGCATGGTGATGGCATTATCTGTATAAGTATAATAAAGACTACCATACATGTAATTGCCATTCATCTTAAATCTGTTGAATGATACACGGCCGGTATGCCTGAAAGAAGGCCTGAGATCGGGGTTACCTACCTGTACATACAAAGGATTATTGGTTCTGCGTAAAGGCTGCAATTGATCAACAGAAGGTTGGGAAGTTTCGCCGTTATAACCAATATCGATATTGGTGTTTTTGATAACACGCAGACCAATACTCAGGTTAGGAGCAAAATTGATAAACCGCCGCGTTACACCTTTATTAAGATCATTATTAACCTGCTCCATGCCGGTATGGAAGACCCTGCTACCAGCAGTAATATTCATTTTCTTAGTGCTCCAGCTCAACATGGCAGCTGATATGTGCGTATTAACAGTGAAATCATAATCGTTGCTGAGACTGTCAACACGAGCCGTATATTTCCCATTAACATCGTTGAACGTATTGAATACGTTGGACGATTGAGCTGTTTTCCAGCCATACTCCAACGAAATGCCCAGCTCTTTGGTAAACTTATCGGTATAAGTACCCCTCACCGCATAAGATTCAAATGGACTACGCGTTTGCTGAAGCTGGTTCAGCGTATCTGCCCTCCTGAAATCACCATTGGCCGGATCAAAATAATTGGTAGCATTGAAAGTATACGCATCCGTAATATTACTGCTGTGCTCCTGCTGAAAACTAAAAGAGAACGTCCTTCCATCCTTCCTGAACTTCTTCTGCAACGTAATGTCACTGCCAAAACGTTTATTCTCCGATTCGTTCTTGTAAGATTGCTCATTGTTGTTCACAAGGAACCCCTTTTCGTTTTTGGATTCCGACGTGGACCAGTTGTTATTATTATTCCTGCCAAGGCTACCGTTGGCCGACAATTTCAACGTGGTAAATGAATCCAGCTTCGTTGTAAAATTGCCACTGGCCTTTTGCGAAAAACTATAAGAACTTTCACGGCTATCACTTTTATTGAAAAAGCCTGTCCCGTCTGGCAGAATGTTAGAGCCGTTTGAATTACTCCAACCATCAGCTTTGATCTCCTTAATACGATAGTTGGCAAATACTTTTTGCTTGTCGCCACCCCATTTATCCGAAAAATGCGCGCCACCATACAATACCGATGGCAGGCCATTACCCCAATACCGGTCACTTTCATAATCACTATTGCTGGTATAATAAGCAACGCCTCCCATGCCATCACCGATCGCTTCATAATCCTGCGTCACATATTTACTCATATCCTGGTAAGAAAGTCCTGCAGCCCCGGTTTTGGCAGCAGTACCGAAAACCGAAATTTTCTTATTGCCGTTGAACAATGCTCCCATGGCCTCGTGCTGATAATAATTCTTCCCGTCGGCGCCCGCAGAAAGCTTACCGAAATAACCATGCTTACTATTCTTCTTAAGCTTAAGATTGATTGTTTTATTACGCGAGCCATCGTCGATCCCCGTAAATTCAGACTGTGCACTCTTTTTATCAAACACCTGTACCTTGTCTACCGCACCGGCCTGCAGGTATTTCAACGCAAGCCCGGGATCATCAGAGAAAAACTCGTCACCATCCACCAATACTGTCTTCACCTCCTGCCCTTGCGCCATTATTTTTCCATCCTTTTCTACCTGAATACCAGGCAGACGCTTCAACAGCTCTTCCACTGTTTGATTGGGCTTCAGGGCAAAACTATCCGCCGTATACTCCAGTGTATCGCCTCGCATACGGATAGGCACACCGGCCCGCACCACTACCTCCTCGAGCAGCTTGGCTTCCGTAGTCATAGGCACTTTGCCAAGGTCTATTTTGGAAGTATCGGAAACAGTAATGTCTTGCAGAAAATCGGCCATCTTAGGATAAGAGACCATCACAGTATAGCGACCGGCAGGTACACCTGTAAAGCCAAAAACACCTTCCTCGTTCGAGCGGATGGAGCGGTATAAAGTACTATCAGCCTTGTTGATGAGTGCTACAATCGCATAATGAAGATTCTTCTTCTCGGCAGTATCTACCACCGATCCTTTGAGCACATTTTTCTGTGCGGATGCGGATACAACAGACAGGATAAATACAAAAAGGACAAAACAGGTTTTGGTTAAACGGTTGACTGCCAACATGCAGGTTAAAGGTTAGGGTTGCTCAAATATATTAATTGCCCACACAGCTTAACCTGCCGCACAACCGATTAATGAATTATTTAACAAATAAAAGAAATTCATAATCGGCAATCAGGTCTGCTAATAGCAAGCAGTCTTGTTATACTTGACGCAAAATATGGTACCATGGTTGGTACAAGGTAGACTACCACACATTCTTCGGACACCAGTCGCCATATTTGTTGCCAATAAGAAACCCGATCATGATCTCATGCGTGCCCTTGCTCACCGTATTAAGATTGGAAGTAGTATAATCATACGCATACCCCACATTGAGCGTGTTGGAAATATTCATACCCACCATGCCCGCAAACCCTTCCCCGGTACGGTAAGAAGCTCCAATCCAGGCAAGGTCCTGGTACTGCAGCTTTAAATTGAGATCGGCCTGCACCGGCAAAGGACGGATATACTTTACCATGGCAGAAGGAGTCAGGTTGAAATCATCGCCCAGTAAAAAACGATAACCAGCCGTAGCAAAGATGTGAGGCACAAACTTGGCGTCCCTCACCACCACACTACGTTCCGCAAAATTCACCTTTTGCGGAATGAGCTGCTGAGCCGATAAGCCTACAAAATAATCCGCAGAATATAGATACAACCCTGCATTGAAATCAGGTTTGAAATTATTGACCATGCCACTGGTATACACAGCCGGATCTACAGGCGCTTGTATGCCCAGGAAAACCTTGTTGGTATTGAGACTTAAATTGGTAAACCCGGCCCCAAAGCCTGCCGCCAGACTGGTACGTGCACTGATACCGATATGATAAGCATAAGTAGCGTATGCCGAAAAATGATTGAGCGGACCAGTACGATCGTTGATCACCTGCAACCCGATCCCATGGTGCGGTTCAGCTGCTTCATAATTTTCCCAGTAGCTTTTCCCACGCGGATTTTCGCCCGGCACCCGGTAAGAAGTAGCCGAAGTACGGAAATCCTTTTTGCCAATAGGCCCATGAACAGTAACATACGTAGTAACAGGCGCGCCATCGAAACCCACCCACTGGTGGCGGTGACTGGCCTTGATATCAACATAGTTTTCGATACCGGTAAGCGCCGGATTGAGAATATATTGATTGAGTATATACTGCGTGTAATGCGGCTGCTGTTGAGCCTGCACACCCAAACAAAAAACTACTCCCCATAAACAGTTAAGCATTCTCTTCATACCACACAGGTTTATCTTATGATTGTTACCGATCCGTTCATCTGCTGCCGCCCATTCTTCGGATTGATGATCCAGTAATAAGTACCCACCGGCAGCGGATTACCATTCATCGTGCCATCCCATTCACGGCCATAACCGGTGGAAAAGAAGACACGCTGGCCATACCGGTTGTACACATCAACCGTGCAACCCGGATAAGATTCGAGGTACAATATTTTCCAGGTATCGTTGATCCGGTCACCATTCGGTGTAAACGTATTGGGCACAATAACCTCCTTCAACACCTTCACAAACACCTCATCACTGCTCGTACAGCCATCGCCGGAAACAACCGTCAGCTTATAAGTAATATCTGCTGTAGGGCTTACCCTGGGCGTTGGTTTATCAGGCCTGTCCACACCGGTCACAGGCGTCCAGCTGTACTGCAGCTCTGAACCAGTGGACCGTCCATCCAACACAACAAAACCACCTTCCAGCACGCCCTTATCAGCCCCTGCATTAACTACAGGCGTAGGATTGACCCGTATCGTTTGTTCACGCGAAGCAGAACAGCCATTGGTAGCCATAAAGTCGTACCGCAACGTATGCAGTCCTGGCGTGGCAGCACGTGGGCTGAACGTAATACCATCTGTACTCATGCCGGGGCCACTGATGCTGCCCGTGCCACTAAAGCCGAATATCTCACGCGTAGAATTGATCGTAAATGGCGTCACCTCCTCACAAACGGCCTGTAGAGCGTTAAATTCAACGACAGGGCTTGCCTTGAGCGTTATCGTCTGCACATCCGTTTCGAAGCAATTTTCGCCGGAATAGGCGATATAACGCACCTGGTAGGCCCGGGTGGCCGGAGAACCGAAATCAGGATACTTATGCGTGTAGGATTTGCCGATCGCAGGATCTTCATCCACGGTCTTCACGGTGGGGTCACCTGTGTAGTCCCAATAGATCTCTACCCGTATCAATTTACCCGACACCACCTCCGAACGGTCCTGGATCAGCACCGCTTTATTGGCACAAAGCACTGCCGGGTCTTGCACTGCAAAAGCACCCCGCCGCACATCGCCATTCACCGCCAAAGGATGTGTAACAGTTTTGAAGCAGCCGTCTTTAGAAGTAATGGACAGACTTACCTGGTAATCGCCCGCAGCACCATAATTATGTTGTGGACTGGCCTGAGTAGAACTATTGCCATTCCCGAAATTCCAGTTGTAACTGAACTGAGCCTCGCTGTTATCAGCAATTGTACTGGTACTTGTAAATGGTACCGCATCGAACAGGCACACCTCCGGCATCGTAAAATCGGGCACAGGCATAGGGTGTATGATGATAGGCCGTGAAGCCAGCGCGCTCACACAGCCCTTACTGCTTTCTACAACCAGACTGGCAGTATAAGTATTGGGCGTAGCATACGTAGTAGCAGGATTTTGTTGCGTGGAAGTATTCCCATTGCCAAAAGACCATTGCCACTTCACCAACGTGCCCGCATTGGGCGTAGAAGCATCCGTAAAACCCACCGGCGCACCTTCACAGGTAGGCGCCGCAAAATTGAACACCGCCGTAGGCAAAGGATGAACAATGGCCTGCCGGGTAGCCGTATCGGACTTACAGCCTTTATCGGTCACCACCGACAACTTCACATCGAACGTGTCGGCAGTGGCATAAGTAAGCGTATTATTCTGTTGGGTAGAAGCCTGCGCATTGCCCAAATCCCAGTTCCACTGCGTCACCGTACTACCCTTTCCATCACTCCTGTCGGTAAACTGAATAGCCGCCCCCAGGCAAACCTCACCACTCACATCGAAGCTGGCTTTAGGTTGCGGATAGATCGTATTGAGCGCCTTTACCCGGCTGCCCATACACTGGTTGTTGGAGGTCACAGACAACTTCACATTGTAAGGCCCAACACCGGTAAACTGGTAAACCGGGTTGCTGGTGGTAGCCGTTTGACCATCTCCAAAATCCCATAGGTAAGTAAACAGATTTTGAGTACCGTCGGTGATGGTGGTCAGGCTTCCAAAAGTAGCCGTACCGGCAGGCAGACAAACAGCGCCAGGGAGACTAAAATCAACCACCGGTTTTGGATGAATAGTTATGGGCAATTGACGCACTGTACTCTTGCACCCAAAAGTCGTTTCCACCACCAATCCCACAGTGTAATTTCCGGGCGTATTATAAGCATGCGTGAGCGGGTTATTATTGGTTGCCGTAGACGTCGAATTATCGCCAAAATCCCAGGTCCATTTGGCCAGCGTTCCGCCGGTCACATTTGACTGGTCGGTAAAAGTAATCAGCGTGTCCTGACAATGCACCGGAGACAGGGTAAAATTGGCGTTCGGCAGAGAAGCCAATTCCACTGTTTTTTCAACAGTATCCGACAGGCAGCCAATGTCCGTAATACCCCAGTGCTTCACCTTATATTGACCGGCGGCCGCATAAGTGTGTGTCACATCCTTGAGCGTGCTGACATTCCCATCATCAAGATTCCAAAACCATTTGATCAGGCTACGCCCTTGTCCGTCGATCCGGTCGGTAAAAGCGACCGGGTCGCCCAGGCATTTTGGAGTAAAAGAAAAATCGGCCCGGGGGCGCTCGAAGATCTCCAGGTCGTAATCGATCTGCTGCTCACCATTACACCCGTCCGCTGTCGGATTATTAGCCCTCACAATGATCGGATAAGTGCCCGGTGTACTGATGGTATATTGACCCGGCAATTTGTAACGATACAAAGTGCGGCCATCGAGCACCCAGCTCGAATCAGCAACAGGAACATTGATATTCACGTCAACAAATCCCATCGCATTGAGCGTAGCCCCAAACACCCATTTTATTTCCGTCGGCTGGTAAGGGAAGGTCATAGACAAACGGAAAGGGGTGTTTTTGCAGCCCGCCGGAAAATTGACCACAGCATAGTCATTCTGCATGGACACATACTGATACAGGTCCTTGAGATTACTGCCGGCAGAATACCCATAAGATTCGGTACGCCCAAAACCATAAGCGATGGCATTGAAAGGAGTGTCGCAGGTAATCGTATGAGCCGCAGGACCATCCACGACGATCCGGGCAAACGCATAAGACGGATCAACAGGATGCGGCATAAAACTACTGGCATAACCAACACCATCGATACGGAAGGTATTGATGGCTCCCGGACTGTTCTTCACCACGGCGTTGACAAAATGAACATTGCTCACATTATTGATCAGCCGCATGGAAACAAGCGTCACCTTATTGACGGTTTGCTCCACCGGACTGAGGTAGATCATTTCAGGATCACCATTGCCCGTTCGCTCCCCACATTCCTGCGTGGTGAAATACTGGGCCACCAGGAGCGGCTTGTCCGACTCGATAATATGCGGCGAAGCATCTGAAAATTCGTAATACAAATTATTGGTAAAATTACCGGCAGGAACGACGGCGCCGTCCAGCCTGACTACCGACGCAGGATCGGGCCGGATGATCCGGTAATAATTCAACGGCCGGGTAGCGCTTGGAACAGTGATATACTTTTTGCCCCACGTACTCGAAGGATACATCTGCTGAAAAAGATTGTCAGACGAAGAGACGCCGCCGGAAGGACAACCAATACCGATACGCCCACTTCCGCAAAACACAGCGACCTTTTTACAACCCGATCCATTGTTGATCGACCTGATGGTAGAACCGGTGAGGTCGGTGGAAGAAAGAACATTATACACCTGACCCTTCTGCAACACCTGGCTATAAGTTTGGCCTGCCGTCATGGTCTGGGTATTGGCGGATGGTATCACCTCGATCTCGGTATTGTCTTCTGTAGCCACTACAAAAAACCAGGAGTAAGAATTACTGTTCACATCCGCCTGTGCCTCCTGCTTGAAGTTCACCGAATAATATTCCCGGCCAAGGGTAGCCACCGGCAAACAAAGCGAAGCTCCGGACACCGACGCGTAATAAATGTGCGCGTAGGCGACCACCGGTTTAAGCGCCGTGATATGAATGCCTTTATTGGATAAACCTTCATTGTCGAGAAATGCCCGGGAAGGGATAGCGATCTGCCGGACCTGGTTGGCGAAGATGTCGAAGGTCTGCGTAACACCAAGACCAGGAATTTCGAGGGTGACTTCAGTATCGACGTCGGAGGTTATGTAAACGTCCATGCCGGGTTGAGCATTACTATACATCTGCTGATGGTTGCCATAGCCCAGCCAAAACTCTTTCCCTTTATTGGTAAAGTCTTGGGCCCGGGATAAGGTTGATAAAATTACCAGGCAGCTAAGCAGTATAGATTTTCTCATGGGGTCCTTCCGGTTTTGGCAACGGAAGGGTGTTATTGCAATATAAGAAATTCAGGGCAGCCTTCGTGAGATCCCCCAGGGTATTTTACCCTGCCAAATTGCATTATAAAAAGCGCTATATGAGGCCCTTTTTTACCCATCAAAAAGCACCATCAACTTTGCGCTCATCATTTCGGATCGGTAGCCAATAATGAGCGGGCATTTTTTCCCTCACAAAAAAGCAGGTCCAAAATGGAGCAGTGCGGAATGAACCCGGTCCGGTCCTCAAAAACTTGCCGGTAAACCACTGGTTCCAGGAAATTTTGCATGATAGATTTTGGTAATAACTTATTTCGAAGATCAAGCCATTTTGTCATATCATAGTCAGTCCGGTACTCCTTCGTTGTACCGGTCGCAACCTCCATTCCCAATTTTTTGGACGCCCATTCCCAGCAGGCCAAATTCCAGTCGACCAAAAAATCCACCTGCTTTTGAAAAAGACCTTCCAGCTCATCCCGGTAAAATTCGAACCAGGGCGACCGGTTGTAACACGATAGGATGCTTTTCCAATGTTGCGACTGCCAGGGGTACCGGTTGGCGATCCGGACGTCCCTGGTCAACCTCCGTTGACCCCGGCCTTCTTCCAGCGGAATACTCAGGGTAACCGGTCCGCCGCCGCCCAAAATGATGCATCGGTTGCGAAAACTCATTTTTTGATAAGTCTCATATACATCATAATCAACATTCGAAATTTTATTTACCTTTTTATAGAATATAGCAGGTGCAAAATATTGTATTTCAATTATTAAGTTCATTTTTAAATACTTGTTCCAGAAACTGTTTAAGGTTGCTTCATTTTTCTTGAAATTTGGGCATTTGCAACCCAATTTCATTAAAATAAAAATTCAATATAGTTGGCTCTAAAATGTTTTAAACTAAGTTTATAAACATAAAATTGTAAGCTAAACAAGTTAGTTATTGATTTTGAATACTTTCATTCAAAAAGAGCCCAAAAATCTCTAAACTTTTTAGCAAAGATTTTCCTAAATGTACAACCCCGTTTTTGGCAGAAAAAATTTATACCCTACTTTGTGTCCACAAAAAATAGACATGAATAAAAAGCTTCTAATAGCCTCCTTCCCCATCCTGCTCATAGCCTGCGCCAAGCCAACAGGGTTCGATTACCTCGGAATAAGGAACGCAAAAGTGGTCAAGTTTGACCTGAAAGAATCGACCATTTCGGCGGAGGTTGGATACTATAATCCCAACAAATTTCCCGTCACCATGAAGCATGCCGAGGTCGATGTTTATGTCAACAGCAACTTTTTAGGACATAGTACACTCGACTCAACCATCAAAATTCCCAGGAAAGACACCTTCTATTTACCCGTTCAGATGACTGTCAATATGTCAACAACAGCGATTGGATTGATACAAACATTGGCCGGAGGGCAGCAGGAAGTGATGATCAAACTGGATGGAAAAGCGCGGATTGGCCGGGGCGGGATCTTCATTAATTACCCCATAAAGTATGAAGGAGCCCAAAAACTGAAGTTTTAAAAGCACAGCTCAGGAGGTCAAAAAAGACATTTTAGCGATATAAAATACGCGTCAAAAAAAGGTCATAAATGACCTCCAAAAATTTCAACGGACGAACAGCATTTATACATAAGATCAAAAGACCGGATCGGGCTAAACAATTTTTGTGATGAGATCGGTCTTTTTTTACAGATAAAGACAAACCAGAAATGGGTCATTTTTTCGAAAATGACCCATTTTTATTTTCCCGGAATTATGCATTTTCCAGGATTCAGGTGCCCCAAAGACATCTAACCAGGTCACAAAAGGAGCAATTTTTAGCCCCTGATTTTAGCAATTTTCCGATTTTTTGAGGTCGAAAACGACGGTCATTTTTGACCTCATTCGAATAGAATAGTTAAACAGAGTATGGTCATCTCCCGCCCGGATCGGTCCCAAAAAGAGCGTCCAATCGTCCTGGAAAGGCGCCGTTGGAAGGTCATTTTTGACATACATAAAACCAGCTGTTGAAAGACTTGGGAGGCCTCAAAAAACAGAATAGCTTAAAAACAGGGCCCAGAAAAAGAAGGAGCTGAACGGTCATATTTGACATATCGCCGCAGGTGTTTTTAATTACATATTGACCGGAAAATCGGCTTTTTATTGCTCCGGAATCAGCAAGCAACAACACCGCAGGAGGTCGTTTTTGACAGTACCAGGCGGCAAGAAGCCAGGTAGTTTAAAGGTCAATTTAGACACTACAGATAGCAGCATTTTTACTTTTAAATTCCATATTCCGGTCAGCTTTACTAACCAGGAGGTCACCCGTAAAAGGTCAATTTTGACATTATTAAGAATGACATTGACTTTCAGTTTAGTTACCAAAAACAGTCAAATAAGCCCTGCGCTTTATACAGCAATCACGACTGAACAGCCCCCAAAAAAAGCCACTCCCCCAAGGTCTATTTTGACTATATACAATGATTTTAACGCGGCGCAGGCCCGGTCAATTTTGCCCTCGCAACTGGCGCAAGCATGCCGCATAGCTAAGTGCTGTAGGGTGCTTGTGCCTGATAAGCAGAGGTCAATTTTGACTATTTTTAATGCAGAAAGAGTGCACTCAAAAGGGTCAATTTTGACCATTTTTTTAAACCCGAAAACTGCTATAAACTCGCCTACCCTCCCCTTTTTTAGAGGTAAAGCGCGCTATAAATGCCTGGTCAAAAAGGTCTATTTTGACCACAACCGAAAGCCAAAGGCCAGCTCACGAAACGTCTATTTTGACTAACTACTGATTGAATTAACAGCTCTCCAATTGGTCAATTTTGACCGCCGGAATTAGTATAAAAGAAGCTACATGTACCCCGTCGGAAGGCCCTGAGATTTGCTTAAACGGATTCGATCCGGGGCTATATCCTGAATTTTCGACCTGTAAAAGGTGGCTTTTGAGCAATTAAAAAGAGTCAAAATTGACTATTCGCCCCGACTACAAACCATTGATATACTGGTCAATTTTGACCCTGACCGCAAGCTAAAAGGCCCACTAAAAACAGGTCTCATTTGCCCTAATTGCCAAACCGGAAATCTGCCCAATAATGGTGCGCCCTCCTCCTTTTTCTGGAAAAGAATGCCAGCGATCAATGAGGAGAATAGTCAAATTTGACCACACCCGAGGCCTGAATACAGGCTTAAAAACAAGTCTATTTCGACTAATTTAAAGACATCCGAAATTCGCTTCACAACGGCGGCCTCTCCTCTTTTTTTGAACTGAAATAGGCCGTAGGCAGCTTAGGAAAAGAGGCAAATTTGACCATCCTTATAAGCTCAAAACAAGCACAGATTTACGTCTACTTTGACCACTTTTAAATAAAGAGAAATTGTCTATAAAACCTCAAACCCTCCCTTTTTTTATTCAATCAACTCCACTAGCCGGGCTTAAAAGAAGGTCAATTTTGACTACCGGTTTAGTCAGAAAGTAAGCATCCGGATACGTCTATTTTGACTACTTTTTAGCAAAGAGAAATCTCCCTTAAAACGGCAGGCCCTCCCCTTTTTCTAAATAAAACAACGAAGGAGAACGCCGGGAAAAAAAGTCAAGTTTGACCACCGTAACAAGCAACAAAAACGAACCCAATCAGGTCTATTTTGTCTACTTCCTGAAGAGCAGAAATTCACTTACCAACGCCAGCTCCTCCTGTTTTTTGAACAAAAGACAGCCGAAAATACCACGGTAAAATAGTCAAACTTGACCACCTCAAAAGGAGCATCGAAGACAGGATAACAGGTCTATTTTGACTACCATCATCCGGGCTCAGCGCCAATAATTGCAGTCTGTTTTGACCGGTTTTAGCCACCCCGAAAAGGCAATTTTACCCCTCCCGGAAGCCCCTGAGATTTGCATAAACGGCCTCAGGCTTTCCCTGAGCCCTGAATATTTCACCTATAAAAGGCTGTATGTCATGTCTTTGGGAAAGGTCTATCTTGACCTGAAAAGAAGGGATTACAAGAAGGGTAATAATAAGTCTTATTTGACTACCCGATTTATCACAAGAAAACTATCCCTGACGAAGACAAGTTTGACTCACCTAAACGAAGAAGAAAAGCCTCCGGAATATAGGTCTTGTTTGACCACTCAGATGGCCCCCTTACAAAGGTCAATTTTGCCCCATAAAACCTCTGCCTACAACAACCCTCTATGGTCATGACTAGAGTGTCATTTTTGACCAGTTAAAAGCAGGCAACAACAAGTCAAAATTAACCGCCGCCAAAGCCTGCAAAAAAAGCCCTCCAAGGGGCATTTTAGACCGAACTATCCCTCCCTGCTGTATCGCTTATAAAGCGTCGGAGCGGCTTACTTTTGCGATCCGGTTGCAGAAAAATAGCCTGCAGTAAGCATGGAATCGCCCTTCAGATTTCGTAAATTACTCATATGAAAAAGCAGGACACAAAACCCAAACTCCATGCTTCAAAAACTGGAATACGTTGATTATGAATGAGACTTTACCAATAAGCCTCCTGCGCTTGCCCATCCCCTTAGAAGGCAGGCCCTCCTGATTTAACAGGCTTATCCGGACCTTATCCGGAGGTTATCCGGACCTTACCCGGACCTTTTCCGGACTTTGCCCTAACCTTATCGAGACCTTACCGAGACCTTGTCGAGACCTTATCGAGACTTTATCGAGACCCACCCCTATAGCAATCCCCTACCAGACCCGGATCAGACCTATACCAAACACCTATCAGACAGGGATCAGGCCAGTATGAGCCCTGCCACAACGCCCCCTGTAACTTGTAGCCTGTAACCTGAAACCACCCCAAAGCCCCCCTGAAACGAAAAAACCGCCTCATTACTGAGACGGCCTTTTCAATATGGTCAATAAGATTGGCAGTATTAGTGATCGCCACCACCCCCATCTTCAGGCTTCTTACAGCACTTGGGAAGCTTCTTATAAGCCTCGGTATCTGCCGTCACATCATCCGCATCATAGCCCGCATTGGCGATAGCCGTCTTTACGTTCTCTATATTCGTACGCTCGGCAACAAAAGTGACCTTCGTAACCTTCTTTTTGAAGTCCACATTCACCTTTTGCACGCCATCTTCGCGCTTCATGAACTCTTCAATACGCTTTTTGCAGCTTTCACATTGAACCGTAGGGGTCTTGATAGTAACCGTTTGGATGCCCTTCTTAACTTGTCCAAAACCCGTAGCCAGAAGGCCGGTTATGGCCACTACCAATAGGAATAGTTTCTTCATACAGACATAGTTTTCCCAAATATAGCTATTTCCCGGTCCAGTTGCCAGGGTCCTGGCTCCACTTTAACAAAACCTCCTGTTGATCAGCAGTTACCAGCCCTTTTTCAATAGCCAGGCTAATTAAAGCAGGATAATTAGTCAGTGAGCGATAAGCAATACCAGCCTTCTCAAAAGCCGCCGTAGCCACGGGGAAACCATAGCTAAAAATGGACACCATTCCAATTACCTGCACGCCCGCCGCTTTCAGCACATCCACCACCTGGAGGCTGCTTTTGCCGGTAGAAATAAGGTCCTCGATCACCACCACCTTCTGGTCCGCACTATAAAAACCCTCGATCTGGTTGCCCAGCCCATGCTCTTTCGGCTTGGGACGCACATATATATAAGGCAGCTTCAGCTGATCGGCAGCCATAGCCCCCCAGGGAATACCCGCAGTAGCTACACCAGCCAGCAAGTCAGCTTCAGGATACTCTTCAAAGATCACATTGCACATTTCCGATTTAATGAAATCACGGATATAAGGAAAAGACAACACCTTCCGGTTATCGCAGTAAATAGGACTTTTCCAACCAGAGGCCCAGGTAAAAGGTTCCCCCGGATTCAATTTAATAGCATTAATTTGTAAAAGCTTTTCAGCTACCGCTTTTTCGTTCTGAGACATAAAGAGATTTTATTCAGTCCGGCGAAATTGAAGGTTGAAGCGGTAAAATGGAAAATTATTTATGCACATCAAGATATACTTCAACGATAAACCTTTGTTCCTCACAGACGAGATTACGCCTGAAATTGAGCCCTATGCACACCACGATGATGCAGTCTTGATCGATGAATTTTCTACGCCAGGCGTCAACTCCATGATCCATGAGATGAAGCAGGAAAAGATACACGCAGGCATCTATGTACACAATGATCTGACGGAATTGGAAAAAGCCTTTCGCAAAAAGTTTACCATTGTACAGGCTGGCGGAGGCTTGGTATTGAATGATGCAAGAGCAGTATTGATGATGCAGCGCCGCAACAAGTGGGACCTTCCCAAAGGCAAACTCGACCCGGGAGAAACACTCGAAGCCTGCGCCGTTCGGGAAGTACAGGAAGAAACAGGCCTCACCAAGGTAATACTTGAAAAGCCATTGCTGGTCACCTACCACACCTACGATGAAAGCGGCAAACACATATTGAAAGAGTCACACTGGTACCTGATGAAAGCACCCGGTCAGCAGGCACTCATACCCCAGTCGGAAGAACAGATCACCCAATTAAAATGGGTACCTGCAGCAGAAGTGAAGCAGTACATGAACAATACTTTCCCCTCGATTATAGATGTATTGACAACAGGAGGATTTCTTTAAAAAAGCGAAGTAAACGTCCGCTCACTTCCCCTTCCCCAGCCATTTTAACAGGTCATCGATCATGGCCTGCTTGTGACTGATCACTTCTTCCTTACCGTTTGCTTGCGTAATCTCATTGAAGAAATGATCGGTAGGATAAACCCTATAAGTAAGATTCTGCTTGCCCAGGCGTAGAAATTCGAGTGGCACATAGTCCAGCCCATATATAGGAGAGTTCTTATCATTACTCCCCACAGCCATAAAGATGGGGATAGTAAGCTTAGTCAGACTCTCCATCGGAATATCCGTACAATAACTACCCCAGCGCAAATAACTATGCCCCTCCCACTCCTTGTCAGTAGCAGTTGGGTGACGGTAAATGTCTGCAAATACAGCCATCAGAGAGTCGATCCTCCGTTGCGCTTCCTGATAAGTGATCTCCCCTTTAGCAGCCAACACACGTTGCGCAGTAAGCCAGTCATACAATTGATTCAAACCCGCACCAACAATACTCGCACAATGAGTTACTTTCTTATTGATAACAGACAGCCGGGGCACTACCTGTCCACCTTCACTATACCCATACACAATCACCTGCTTTCTATCCACCGGAAGCTTCTTACAGAGATAATCGATCACCCTCGAAGCCGCTTCCGACCGCCAGTATAAACCCGCCCGCCTGGTATATTCTTCCGAAGGCTTCAGGCGTTCAGCCACATCTTCAAAGTGCATATCGTCCGCATCGATATCCACCGTATCACAAAAAGCAACACCGGGCTTACTGATAAAAACAACATGGAATTTATCAGCTAATTGCAACATGTCATTATCGAAAGAATTGAGCACCCGCATCTGCTTTTTGAGCCGTACAAGAGTCGTCAGCGGAAAATGCCCCGAACCATCCAACGCCAGGAGTAAAGGCTTGGTGGAATCCATACCTGCCGACGACACATAAAAGTTGATAGTCCCTAATTTTTTATCCTGTATGGAAAAAGCCTTCAGGCCATAATCGGCAGGCTGAGTAGGTTGCGCAGCACAAACACCTGCAAGGAGTAGCAGTGTAAAAACGATAATTATTCGCATGGATAAGGTCTTATTTTTTCGGCAAAATAGCAACAGTAAGCCGGCTGATGCACACAAGCTTTTCCCGCTCATCGGTAATCCTGATATCCCACACGTGCGTAGAAGCGCCAATATGGATAGGACTGGCAGTGCCTGTCACAAAACCACTGCGCACACCGCGCACATGATTGGCATTGATCTCCAGCCCAACACAAATAAACTTCGATTGATCGATCACCAGTGCAGAAGCTACACTGCCCAGCGTTTCAGCCAGCACACACGAAGCACCGCCATGCAACAACCCATAAGGCTGATGCGTACGATGATCCACTGGCATACGCCCCCTCAGAAAATCAGCCCCTATTTCAGTAAACTCAAGACCGATCACCTCGGCAATAGTGTTCTTGCCCAAAGGCTGTATATCCGAAACCCCTACAGATTTATGAAACCAGATCATATCTCGTATTTCTTTCGCTGTTCCAAAGACCGCGCTACTACATCAGGCAGGAATTTCATCACATCACCACCATTCCGTAATACATCGCGCACCAGCGTAGAAGCCACAGAAGTAAATTGAGGCAGGCAGGTAAGAAAAACAGTTTCTATATTGTTGTCGAGGCTGCGGTTCATATCCGCGATAGCCTTTTCATACTCGAAGTCATTAACGTAGCGGATGCCCCGTACAATGAAGTTGGCGCCCACTTTCTGGCAACAATCCACCGTCAGCCCTTCATACAACACAGCACTCACTTTGGAAGTGTCCTTGTAGATCTCATTGATCCAGCTGATACGTTGCTCGTCAGAGAACATCGGCGTCTTATTGATATTACGTCCGATACCAATGATCAGCTTGTCGAACAAAGGCAAAGCCCGGTTGATAATATCGAGGTGACCGATAGTAATAGGGTCGAAAGTACCGGGAAATAAAGCAATACGTTGTTGCATAAGAAGAATTTAAGGAACAAGGCGCAATACTCCATCCAGGTTAATTCATGCTACCTCTCCCACCTGAAAGCAGGTATAAAGCAGCCATGCGAACAGCTACGCCATTCTCCACCTGTTGAAGGATGATAGATTGTTTGCTATCAGCCGCATCACTGTCCAGTTCCACACCCCTGTTGATAGGTCCGGGGTGCATGATCACCACTTCTTTATTGAGACTATCCAGCAAACGTTTATTAATACCATAAGCCAGGCTATACTCACGCAGGGAAGAAAAGAGTACCTGGTTCTGCCGCTCCAGTTGAATACGCAGCACGTTGGCCACATCACACCATTCCAGCGCCTTCTTCAGGTTGTACTCCACGCGCACATCAAATGCTTCCTTGATGTACTTTGGAATCAGCGTGGGAGGACCAGCCACCATGATCTCAGCACCCATCTTTTTAAGCAGGTAAATATTACTCATTGCCACCCGTGAGTGCATAATATCACCAATGATGGCCACCTTCAGCCCTTCCAGTTTACCCAGCCTTTCCCGCATCGAGAAAGCATCCAGTAAACCTTGCGTAGGATGTTCGTTGATACCATCACCGGCATTAATGATGGCCGCAGGAATATGCTTCGCCAGGAAGTGGGGGGCGCCGCTGGCACTATGCCGCATCACCACCATATCCACTTTCATGGACAGGATATTATTCACCGTGTCCAGCAGGGTTTCACCTTTGGAAACCGAAGAACCACTGGCAGTAAAGTTAATAGTATCGGCGCTGAGGCGCTTCTCAGCCAGTTCGAAAGAAATACGCGTGCGGGTAGAATTCTCGTAAAACAGGTTCACAATGGTCACATCCCGTAAAGAAGGGACCTTTTTGATGGGTCGCTGCAATACCTCTTTGAATTCCGTAGCAGTATCTAAGATAAGCTGGATGTCTTGCCGGGTAAGATCCCTGATGCCGAGCAGATGTTTAACTGAAAGTTGCATGTCGGGCAGCAAAATTAGAGCAAAAAGATATAAGGTACAAAATAAGATAAAGCACAGGATACTAACATTCTACAACAACACAACTTCCTCTTTTCCATCCTTTTCCTTCCAAAACACCCGCACCTTTTGCGAGATGATCGAGTCGATGGATTTACCCACATAATCAGCCTGGATAGGAAGCTGGCGGCTGAAACGGCGGTCGATCAGGATACACAACTCCACCTTTGCCGGCCTGCCAAAGCCCATCAAAGCATCCAGCGCAGCCCGGATCGTACGGCCTGTATACAATACATCATCGATGATGACCACATTCTTATTCTCTATGCTGAAAGGAATATCAGTGTGATTGGGCGCGTGCAGCGAGTTGCGGATATCGTCGCGGTAAAAAGTAATATCCAGTTTGCCATATTTTACTACATCAGCCGGCACCAGCTCACGTATCTCCCGCACAATCTGATCAGAAACAAAAATACCCCGGGGCTGAATGCCGATCAATACCGTATTTTCAAGATTTACGTGGTTCTCCAGGATCTGGTGACCCAGACGCTTGATCGTAAAAGCCAGTTGCTGTTCGTTCAAAACCGTTTTCATGTCATAAATATTATTCACTTCAAAGCATTCCGGAAAATACAGCAGGAGCCTTTAAAGAGAAAAATTTCCATAAAAATAAGAAACCACTGCCAATGACAGTGGTTTTCTCCTAAAAGAATATGAGTTAGTAATAATACCGTAATTAATTACAACCTGTAAGTAACACCCAACTGCAATACACTGTTGTTCATAGTACCGGCATGTTCCCACACGTCCGTCATACCCAGGTTCCAGCGAAGGCCGATACCAGCCTGCTTTGTAAAGTTGAAACCAGCACCGAAGCCCCACGACAGGTCAAATGACTTGAAATAACTGTTGGCGCTTACTACATTGCCATCATCCTTTGACTTGGCATTGAGCAAAAATCCAAACTGAGGGCCGGTCTCAGCATAAAAACCGGAAGGATCATTATACTGTCCCATAACAGGAACGTTGAGATAATTCAACCGCCATTTGATATCATCACCGGGATCATCAAACTTGGCGCCCTGACGAGAGAATACAAGCTCAGGCTGCACACTAAAACGACTGGCTACCGGTACGTTCGCAAAAGCACCGGCATAAAAACTAAGCTTCATGTCACCTTCGATATCATTCGTAAGATTGGCGAAGTTGAATCCACTCTTGATACCAAACTTAGCTTGTGCTTGTGTTGCAACAAAAGAAGCCACACATACGATCAATAGGACAAGTTTTTTCATAGCTTTTGATTTCAGCCCCAATAACGAAGAATTAGGAAAATTATTATCCTAAGCCCGCAGTATAAATGTATATGTATGGATACCTGTTAGAAAGACATAAGAACAAATAGCTATGCTGTTAAAAGCTGGTTAACAAAAAAACCGGCCATCTAAAAGATGACCGGTCACTACACTAATAAAAACAACAATATTATTTGCTTCCCAATACGTAGAATACACCTATTTGGAAAACACTGTTCCTCATCTTTGCATCTTCATTATAACCTTTAGAATCGCTCATATTGCTAAGACCGAGGTTATAACGTACATTGACACCAACATTCGATTGAGTAAGGTAACCCACGCCGAAAGCCCAGCTCAGGTCAAACTTCTTCAAGCCATCCTTGATATCCTGTTTGCCTTCATCAGATTTAGCTTTAGCACTCAACAGGAAACCAAACTGGGGGCCGGTTTCACCATAAAAACCGCTGGCAGTATTGTATTGAGCCAGCACCGGGAGATTCAGGTAAGTAGTATTGTTCTTTACCTTATAGTTTATCCCTTCAAAGCTCGCTTCTTCCTTAGCACCCTGTGTAGACAACAACAGCTCAGGTTGGAGACTGATAGCTTCAGTAAGAGAAACCTTCGCAAAAGCACCGGCATTGAAGCCGATCTTCATCTTGTTGCCCTCTACATCGCCGGCAACATTGGCCAGGTTCACGCCTGCTTTAACGCCATACTTGATCTGTTGAGCTTTAGTACCCAGGAAAGCGCCGGAAAGGATAAGGATCAAAAAAGTCTTTTTCATGCTATACATCTTTTATTGGTTATTGATGCCGCAAAACTGCGCTAAAACAACCCAGTGGCCAATAACATAAAAATGTGGTTTTACGCTTCAAATCGATAACCTGTATCACATGCTTGTAAGTTAGACGGCTAATACAGCGGATGAATTGTCGATTATAGAGTATGAAATACACAATACCACCCGGATACAGTACATAACATGTTCTACTTACACACTAACAATGCAGCATACTTGCTAAAATTTATAACCCTGCACACAATAAAAAAGTTAATTATACCTTTTTTATAACAGAATTGCTACATGTAGTTTTTATTCATTTTCTAATTAACCTAAAAAAACCACAAAATGAAAAAGGTTTTATTCGCAGCATTAATGACGATTGCAGTACAAGGAGTTTTCGCACAGGTAAACAAAGGACAATGGTTAGTTGGTGGTAACGCAGGCTTCACTTCATCTAAACAAGGTGATGGAGATGCTAACAAATGGACCTATTTTAACCTTAGCCCCAATGCTGGTTATTTCTTTATTGATAAGCTGGCTGGTGGATTACGTGTTAACTTTACCAGCACTAAAAACAAAGCAGCTGATAAAGCAAGCACTAATTTATGGATAGGTCCGTTCGCCAGATATTACTTTTTACCAGCCGCTGATAAAGTAAACATCCTTGCAGATGCCGGTTATTCTTTTGGAAGCGCAGGAGCAGGTGATAAAAGCAGCCAGAATGGTTTCAGCATCGCAGCAGGACCTGCAATATTCCTTTCTCCGAACACAGCCCTCGAATTCACACTGAACTATCAATCTTTCAAATACGAAGGTGAATCCGATAGGGAAAACAACTTCGGCGTAAACGTTGGCTTCCAGATCCACCTGGGTGGCGGCGCAAAGAAGTAATTGAACACAGTAATTATCGAATAAAAAAAGGCAGGCCACCTGGTACCGGTGGCCTGCCTTAATACGTTGATCATACCAAAATGAGCCCTTAGGCGGGCTGTTGTAGCGCCCCACGCATCTTTCGAAACGCCTTCCATTCTTTATAGCCCCATCGTGCCCAGAAGATCGCCAGTACAGGAAATGCAATGAACGACCACATGTGATAAGCGAAAGCCTCTTCAAATTCGAAATGAATGAGGTGCATACAAGCCCTTGTAAGGCCGCAGGCAAAACATTCAACATTGAAGAACACCTTCGATAAACAAACCGCTTCACCATTATCGAAGAAGTCGGCTGGCAATATCAGCAACGTAACAGGCACAGCAACTATAAAGATCAGCTTGGCTATCGTAAAATAGTAACGGAATTGCATGGTTCAGGGAAATAAGAAAAGGGCCAGGCAAACCCGGCCCTCTATGAAAAAATTATAAAGTTGTAGCGTAAGTGTCATCCTTAGGCTGCAGATCACCCGTGCAAATACGGATAAAGTCGATCAGCGCCCAGATACCGCAACCACCCAAAGTCAGCAGTTGAACAATACCTTGCCATGTGTAGCCCAGGTAAAACCTGTGGATACCAAGACCACCCAGGAAGAAGCACAGCAACAGAGCAATCAGCTGAGATTTGTTGCCACTTGCAGGTAAAGACTCCATTTTGTTGGCAATCTTCTTACCAAAAAGTTTAAGGCCGATCTTTTCTTTCAGGGTCAGTTTTTCACCTTTCAGTTCAGTAACGATTCCTTTCAGTTCCTTGTTGGTGATGTTTCCATCAACGGCTGCCTTTTCCCAGGCTGCTACCGCTCTTTCTACTTTGGGGTCAACTGGCTTCTCACTGGCAGGGGTAGCAGAAGTAAACACCAGTACAGAAAATGCTGCAATCGCCAGCAATGTTAAGGGTTTAAAAAGCTTCATAATAAAAAGATAATTAGGTTTGCGCTTACTCTTTGGATTTTCAGCTTCCTCCGCCTGACTTTTCTTGGATTTCGGCGTTATCCCTGAGAAATTGTTTATAGTGATAAATTTCTACACGACATTGAGATATATTCAGTGGCCAACCCAACTGAAACCTTGTTTACAAATCAAAGTAAACGAGGGTTAATTGAGCATTAACTCTTATATGACATCAATTGGCTATTCTATAGCCCCAACTGACTGAAATATGGAATCAACTGCCTTGTCCTGAAAACTAATTGCTACAACAAAAAACTAACTGCGCGGTAGATGGTAACGCCCGAATAGGCTGCTTAGGTGTGTGGTGTATATATTTTTCATGTTAGAGTTGCTGGGTTGGGTTAAAGAATACGCTATCGCTTATAAAAATAAACAAGTTTGTATAACCGCAAAAAAATATTGCATACACAAAAACTGATATTTAATATTCCATTAACATGTGTATGCCCATTCTCCCCCTTTTAGGGGAGACAAATAATAAAAAAGCTGCACTCGTTCAAGTGCAGCTTTCAGAATTTATCAAATGTGTATCGAAACCGGACAGTTATGCTTCTGCCAGAAACGGATAACGATAGTCGGTAGGAGGAGTGAAAGTTTCCTTAATGGTCCGCGCACTCAACCAGCGATAGAGGTTGAGAATAGAACCAGCCTTATCATTGGTGCCGGAAGCACGGGCGCCACCAAAAGGCTGCTGACCCACAACAGCACCCGTTGGCTTATCATTGATATAGAAGTTACCGGCAGCATTCCGCAGCTTGTTGGTCGCCAGTTCTACTGCAGCCCTGTCTTGTGAAATGATAGAACCAGTCAACGCATAAGGAGAAGTACTGTCAACCAGTGCCAGCGTTTCTTCAAACTTGTCCGCATCATATACATACACAGTCAACACAGGCCCGAAGATCTCTTCGCACATGGTTACATATTGCGGGTCCTTAGCCTCGATAACAGTAGGCTCTACAAAATAACCTTTTGACTTATCGCAAGTACCGCCCGCCCATATCGACGCATTCTTATCGGCTTTGGCATTATCGATATAAGACTTGATCTTATCGAAGCTCTTCTCATCGATCACCGCATTGACAAAGTTGCTGAAGTCTTCCACAGTACCCATTTTAAAACTCTTGATACCGTCGATCACCTTCTGCTTTACTTCTGCAGCAATGTTGGAAGGAATATAAGCACGGGAAGCAGCAGAACACTTTTGCCCCTGAAACTCGAAGGCGCCACGCAGCAATGCAGTAGCCACTACATCGGGAATAGCACTCTTATGCGCTACCACAAAGTCCTTACCACCAGTCTCCCCTACGATCCTTGGATAAGACCTGTAAGAAGACATGTTCTTACCAATGGTCTCCCACATATTGTTGAATACACCGGTAGAACCAGTGAAGTGTACACCAGCAAAGTCGCGGTGGCTGAAGCAAACCTTTCCGAGCGTAGGACCATCCACATAGATCAGGTTGATCACACCATCAGGAAGACCGGCTTCCTGCATAATGCGCATGAACATCTGTGCAGAATACACTTGCGTATTGGCAGGCTTCCACACCACTACGTTGCCACACATAGCAGCAGAAGCAGGCAGGTTGCCACCGATAGCCGTGAAGTTGAAAGGCGTAACAGCCAGTACAAAACCTTCCAGCGGACGAAACTCCAGCCTGTTGTGGATGCCGGGGCCACTGATAGGTTGTTGCTTATAGATCTCACTTAAAAAGTGAACATTGAACTTCAGGAAGTCTACAATCTCACAGGCGCTGTCGATCTCAGCCTGGAAAGCATTCTTACTTTGGCCCAGCATGGTGGTGCCATTCATGTAAGGACGGTATTTGGTAGCAATGAGGTCAGCAGCTTTCAGGAAAATGTTCGCACGGTTCTCCCAGCTCATGGCCGCCCAGCTTTCTTTGGCAGCCAGCGCCGCATCGATTGCCTCTTTAATGTGCTTCTCTTCTCCATGATGAAAATAGCCAAGCGTGTGCGCTATTTCATGGGGAGGATGGATGGCAACCTTTTTATCGGTACGCACTTCCTTTCCACCAATATACATGGGAATATCAGCTTCCTTGCCTTTCAGCTCAGCCAATACTTCTTTCAATCTTTTCTTCTCCGGTGAACCGGGGCCATAATTAAGAACAGGCTCATTAACAGGGAGAGGATATGAAAAATAACCTAAGCTCATAGTTCAATGTAGTTTATATAGTAAATTAACTCTGCGTTTCTTTCTCCATCATCAGGTAGGCCTTGATAAAGCCATCCAGCTCACCATCCATCACCGGCTGCACGTTACCTACCTCAAAATCCGTACGGTGGTCCTTGATCATCTTATAAGGATGGAACACATAACTGCGGATCTGGCTGCCCCACTCGATCTTCTTCTTATTCGCATTGGCGGCATTCTTCAGCGCCTCACGTCTGCGCATTTCCTCCTCATATAAGCGGCTCTTCAACATCTGCAGTGCCATTTCCCGGTTCTCACCCTGTGTACGTGCCTTCTGACACTCTACGATGATACCACTGGGAATATGCTTCAGGCGCACAGCCGTTTCCACCTTGTTCACGTTCTGGCCACCCTTACCACCGCTTCGGTAAAACTCCCACTCCAGATCGGCCGGGTTCACCGCCACTTCGATACTGTCATCTACCAGGGGGTACACGTATACAGATGCGAAGGAAGTGTGACGCCGGGCATTGCTGTCGAAAGGAGATATCCGCACCAGCCGGTGTACCCCGCTTTCAGCTTTCAGAAAGCCATAAGCAAAAGGACCGTCAAACTGCAGGGTAGCGCTTTTAACGCCGGCCCCATCCCCATCCTGCCAGTCCAGCTCGGTCACTGACCAACCTTGCTTCTCACCATACATCCGGTACATCCGGGCCAGCATTTCGGCCCAGTCCTGGCTTTCCGTACCACCCGCACCACTATTGATCTGCAACACGCCGGGCAGCTCATCTTCCGGCTGGTTCAAGGTACTCTTGAACTCCGCCTCTTCAAGCTGCTGCAACGATCGGTCATAAGCTTCGCGCGTCTCTTCTTCCGAAGCCTCCCCTGTTTTCCAGAAATCGAACAACACGGCAAAATCCTCTACTGAAGCCTCTGATTGCTCATACAGCTTCACCCAGTACTCATTCAGTTTGGTGTTCTTAAGGATTTCGGTAGCCCGCTTATTGTCGTCCCAGAAGCCGGGAGATAAAGCCAATTGTTTATCCTGGTTTATTTTATCACGTCTGTTATCGACGTCAAAGAAACCTCCTCAGGACCACTACACGGTCCCTCATAGCCTTGATTGATTCTTGTGTCATAAGGGCGCAAAGATAAGGATTAGTTGATTTGGCCCATAAGCCGGGAAGCCGGGCATAATAATTATGGTTAAGCATTGATTAATAGCGGATAAATTGCGCCTCGTAATCGTCTTTTACACGAACTTCGGGCGCCGTTGACAAAACCGATTGATTTAACCTCAAATATTCAGCATTACTATGAAGTACATTCCTTTATGCCTTGCGATCCTGGCAGTAAGCGCCACCATTACCAGCTGTAGCGATCAACCAGCCGCTACTACGGATGGCCCCAAAAAAGATACAGTAATAATCAAAGAACAGTCTGTCACTTATGATTCAGACACTACCCAAATGGTCGGCTTTGTAGCTTACAACGAAGCAGATTCAGCCAAAAGACCAGCCGTACTGGTAATACCGGAATGGTGGGGATTGAACGACTATCCCAAAATGCGCGCACGTGAACTGGCGAAGCTGGGATACATTGCCTTCGTGGCCGACATGTACGGCAATGGCGCTATCGCCGATAGCCCTTCCCTCGCCCAGAAGTACGCAACACCTTTCTACACCAACCCTGCCCTCGGAAACATGCGCTTCCTGGCAGCCCTGAATAAGCTGAAAAGCTATCCACAAACAGATAGCTCCAAAATAGCTGCCATTGGTTATTGCTTCGGCGGTTCCATGGTATTGAACGCCGCCAAACTGGGTGCTCCGGTAAGTGGCGTAGTAAGCTTCCACGGCGACCTGCGCGGCGTACCAGCCGACAAGAACCTGCTGAAAGCAAAAGTGCTGGTATGCCATGGTCTGGCCGACAGCTTTGTTCCTCAGGAACAGGTAGACGCTTTTAAAAAGCAAATGGATTCTATCGGTGCAGATTACACCTTTAAAGCCTATGCCGATGCAACACATGCATTTACCAACCCTAATGCAACTGCAACAGGCGAGCGCTTTAAAATGCCCATCAAATACAACGCTGCTGCCGACACAGCTTCCTGGAAAGACATGCAGGACTTCTTTGGCAGAATATTCAAATAAACATATATAACTTTTTATTACAAAGGCTATGGCTGCCCGTTGATTACGGCGCCATAGCCTTTGTCGCTTTACAGGGCAATTTTAACACATACGGTTTGGGCTACCTGACAGATTCAGCTATCTTTCGGCCTCAAACGCCCTAATACATGACCAAAACCCTAAAACCGTTACTTACGATTGCTGCTGCAATTTGTTTTTGCCACAGTGCTTCATCACAAACAGACACCACCAACAACGAGCTCAACCTCGGAAGGGTGAAGTTCCAAAAAGACTTTACACAATCCATTACCATCAAAGGAGAACAGCTGGAAAGAATGCCCTTCACCAACCTGAGTGAAGCCATTAACGCCTGGACATACGGTTACTTCGTCGGTCAGGCCAATATCATATATGTAATAGATGGCGTTGTGATCAATGATGTAAATGCCTATAGTATTTATGACATTAAGGAAGTAACACTCATTCAAAATGCACTTACACAAGTAAATGGCGCCAGCCGCCAGCAACTACTCGCTGTAGTGACTACCCGCAATAGAGACACTGGTGCGCAAGGTATAACAGTAGCCGGACAAAGCTTTCAGACAAAGACCAATTGGCGGGGGCTGTATGAAACTCCTTATTCATCAGAAAAGAACTTTTTTCACCAATACCACCTCGCTGGCAGACTGAATAGAAAGAATATACAAATGGGCCTTTCCGCCAACTACCTGCGAGATGTGAGTCCACTGCTCAAAGTCACCAAGATCGATTCCCGTAAACCTATCAATTATGACCGTTTCCGGCTGAACGGCTGGCTCAATGCAAAGCTGGGCAATGCACACGACCTTTCTGTAAGCATAAATGTAACCCCACAGGTAGCAGACATTGATCGAACTTATACATGGAGCACCAATTGGCAAGATTATAAAACGCATAGCGATCAAACAGCCTTCAACCCTACCATCAGCCTCCGGTCAGGATTATCAAAAAAACTGACCAATGAATTTACGTCCAGTTATGCTGCTTATAAAAGAACAGGAGAAACAGATTTCAAGCAAGTCTCGCCTTTGCCTGGTGGCGTTACTGTTATTACCGAGCGAATGGACATGACCTATAAAACCAAACAGGTGCTGTTAATGGATCAAATCACCTATCATGGTACACTGAACAATCATTGGTCGCTTGATCCATCAGTGAATGTACAGTTCAGATACACAGAAAATGATTATGAAGCAACCGCAGCCCAAAACAACAATGGTTCTAATACTTCTCAAAGATTTATCTATAAACAGGATAGCAGAACTTTTTTAATAACACCTTCTATTAACCTGTATTATAAAAACAGTTTTAATGTACAAGGGGGCGTATTGGTCAACCGGTCAAATACCTATGGACGCAGTTCGACAAAAATACTACCCTTTGTAAGCACCAGTGTGGATGTATTGCGATTGGCGCAACCCGACAACCTGCACAGCCTGAAATTATTTGCGTCTTACGCACAAAGCTCGAATCAAAGCGACAATGCCACACGTATGGATGGACATGCAGACAATATCGTTTTCCCAAGTCTGTTTAGTGGTCCTGTCAGTAATCCTACACTACCTCCTAACCAACAACCTGATGGCAACTATTGGGTATGGCAGGCCGGCACCCGGCTGGGTCTTTTAAATGATAAGGTAACTTTCAACTATTCATTTGAACGCCGGAACTACACAACGGAAGTCTATTTTGCCACACCTTCTGGTGTTCACTTATTGTATCCTGATCTTACGGCCAATATGCACCATGTAAACCTTATGGTAAGTGTAGTTAATAAAGAGGCATTCAATTGGACTACCGGCATCAACGCCACCAGTATAAAAACTAAATCCAAAGAAAAGCTTAGTACTCCCTTTAGTCAGTTTCTTACAGGTGATTTCAACAGTGATAAAACTACCTGGACAGGCGGATGGGTAAACCGGATTTCCTGGAAAAGATTCTCCGCCGGCCTGGACTTTGTTTATTATTTCAACCCTGCCGATCCAGCCCGCCGAACGGGCACTTCATGGGAACGGACGAAAGTAGTAGCATTGCAAAATATATACATTGGATATCTGTTCAAACTGAAAGGAACCCAAGGGCTGGAAATATATGCTGATAGTCGGAACCCATACCAGAGCAAGGACCTTAGATTCGCCAACTCACTCACCGGTTCCCGCCAATATTATGGATTGGGCTTCAAAGCCAGGATGTAACTTTGAGATAATAAACCTTACCGTGAGAAAGTATTTTTCATTCAACGCGAAGTATTATAATTACTGGCCGGTCTATACAACCATCGGCAAGTACTATCCCATAGGCACGGATCACATTACCTGGCCCGGATTCAGACAGCAAAACCCAGGTACCATTGCCTTGAATGAACTGATCGTTCATGCTTTCGGGGACCAACAATTTGCAACGTGGCGCAACTTCCGGCAACAGATAGGGGAAACGTTACAAAAAGAGACTTTCGATTACAGCAGCATTCATTTCCCCGCTTATACTGCAGAAGTTATACTGAACACTTTCAAATATAAAACGGTCACACATGTACAAAAACTAATACTTTCAGTGAGCCTTGCCGGTCCTTTCTTTACACTCTATGGAGTTGATGAAACAGCTGTAGCCGTCTACAATGCAGAAGGGCCTGATGGCATGATCCGCACCATCAATACCATCGTCACTTCACCCAGTGGTGATTTTGCTACAGCTTTTAAAGCAACAGAAAAATTGGTACGTGAACAGTTCAATGGTTATAAGCTGCTGCCGTTATCCATCAGCGCACTGTACTTAAAAGGCCATTACAATTCCTTTACTGAAGAGAATGAGAATACAGTACATGCGTCCCTGTTTGGCAATCAATTGAACGACTATGGCACAGAAGCCAATTACAGTGGTGATGAATATTATGGATGGAGTGAATGGAGAACAGAAGAACCATTACCAGGAGGCTGGATAGCTTATCCTCTTCTCTCGCCGGAAGATCAGGCCACCTGATTTTCGTAGCGGGGCAATGTAAAAGAGAAGATACTGCCCTTACCCGGTTCGCTTTCTACGGAGATGTTTCCACCGTTCTTTTCGAGAAACTCTTTACAGAGCTTAAGGCCCAGGCCGGTACCTGTTTCATGGTTGGTACCTTTGGTCGTATAGTAGTTATCACCAAAAATGCGTTGCATATTCTCCCGGCTCATGCCGATGCCGGTATCCTGTACAAAGACTTCAACTTGTTTCGACTTTTCTGTGGCGCCTATATATACTGTTCCGTTCTTAGGCGTGAACTTGATCGCATTCGACAGCAGGTTGCGCAATACCAGGTTCACCATCTCACGATCGGCAAAACAATAGATCGGTTCATCCAGCTTACACTCAAGATATACCTGCTTATTCTCCGCCTGAAGCTGCAGTAGCTGCAACACATCGATCATCATCCTTTGCACATCCAGCACCTCGGGATTCACAGTGGCGTGCTTCATCTGCGATTTAGACCATTGCAGCAGGTTCTCCATCAGGCTGGTGGTATAGTTCATCTCGGTAGCAATACCGGGCACCATATCCAGGATCTCCTGTGAGGAGAGTTTATAACGCTGCATATTGTAAAACAGGTTACGCAATGCGTACATCGGCGTTTTAAGGTCATGCGCTATAACAGAAAAGAGCTTGTTCTTCACCTGGTTCAACTCTGTCAACTCTTTTGTCTGCTGTTCCAGCAGGCGCGCTTTTTCCGCAATCTCCTGCTTCTGCCGCCCTACTTCCTGGTTGCGCCGGTGCAGCTCTCTACTCTTGGCCATCAGGCTCAGCTGGTAATCTGCATTCTCTCTTTTGATCAGGACCAGGGTATAGAAGATAAAACCCAGGGCCGTAATATGATGAAATACATATAGCCAGTAGTTGACCGTAGCCAATCTGAAATAAAAATTGTGTGGTACCACTGTAGCAACAATATAGCAGGCAGCCGACCAGCAAAAGGCAAATACAATGCTCCTGAACTTCTGTAAAAAGAATACAGACATCACCCCATACAGGATAAAGAATAGTGACACACCCGCATCAACCTTGCCGAGATAAACCAGGCAGGTAACGATCGGATAAACACTAAAGTAGATCAGGCGGGCAGCTTCATAATACCGCTCGTAAGTAAGCCAAAGTATAATTATGCCTATTGCAAGGGGTGAACATACTACATACCAAACCAGCGGAGGTAAATGATCATTGCTGAAGATACCGGCCAGGGTTAAAATGAGACCAGCCAGCATGCTAAAGAGATTAAGCTGGTTGAACATACTCAACCTGCGCTTGTCGTACTCCTCCATCTCGGAAGTAACCCCTATAGATCTGATGAAGTTCCAATAATGCAGAAAGGCCTGGCCAAAAGGATGCAAGCCGGATGATTTCGCAGGATTGAATTTATAGAAACGTATCAGGGGGTGGTGGTTTGAGATATGAGGAAAGATAGTTATAAAACATTTCTCATGCAAGTATCTCTCGATAAGTTACCGGAAATCTAATGCTTTCAGGTCTGCCCCGGAAGCACTGACTCGCAACCTTGTAGACCAAATTCCCCTTTGAGAATCAAAAATATATGTTAATTTCACGCCATTGTATACCAAAATTAATCACTATGAAAAGACTTTTCCTTCGCCTGTTTGTATTGTTGATCATGGTAGGTACAGTAGCCCCTGTTAGCATGGCCGCCAGCACTACTGAGCCCGTTACAGCCTCTACACCTGCCAGCGAGCCCAACCCCGAAGATGTGAAAGCCGCGATGAAAGATTTCAAGAGCCTGCCCCGCAGCGAGAGAAGGCACCGCCTGAAAGAAGCCAAGAAGTTATTCAAAGATTACAAAGCCAATAAAAAGGCTGGCAAGAAAGAAGAGAGCGACCAGGTGTTGCTGGCAATCCTGGCCATCCTGCTGCCACCACTGGCCGTATACCTCAAGGAAGGAGAGATCAACAGCAAGTTCTGGATCAGCCTGATCCTGACCCTGATCTTCTGGATCCCAGGTGTTATTTATGCACTGCTCGTAGTATTCGACGCTGCTTAATAACTCCTCTTACAACTTATTAAGAGCTTCTGCCCTCGTTTGTGCAGAAGCTCTTTTTATTTGTGGCCTCCCCTATTGCAAAGAATTGTTAATCCCCTTTACCATAGTATGTATCTGCCACCCGAATGGCATCTATTCAGCAACAAAAACATACATTATGCAAAAGGTATTAATATTATTGGCAGCCGTTGGTATCCTGGCTGGCTGTGCACGCAAGACCATTCCCGTTAAAGAAGAAACAGCCAATAGCTCGCTCACCAATACAAGATGGAAACTAATAAGCCTCAGTAGCCTCCCTAATGGACTGCCCAGTTTATCAAAAGACGTATTCCTGCAACTCGATACTGGCCGCATCAAAGGCTTTGCCGGCTGCAACAGCTACTTCGGAGGATATACTATGCAAGCAGCTGCCATTACTTTTACTGGCGTTGGCAGCACCAAAATGTTTTGCCAGGAAGGCATGGAGACGGAGAATAAATTATTCCAGGCACTTAATACTACTACGCATTATCGTATCACAGGCACAAAACTGGAGTTACTGAAAGGACAGGACTTACTGGCCACGTTTGAAGCCCTGTACCTCCAATAACTAATCCTAACAATCCACTGATCATGTTTACCTGGCTATTGACTCGATAAGCCTGTCTGGTTTTATCAAGGTTTTATACTTTTGCGTCATGGTACAAGCATATAACTTCCTTGCCAGTTGGCAGCTGTTTCCCGAGAAAGGCGTATACGAGCTTGGAGACCGCCCATTATCAGGCATCTATAAAGTGGAATCCGTAGAGAACGATCGTGTACTATCAGTAAGCATGAACTGGGTAACCCTGGAGAATCAGGCTTTCGAATCCAAATACCTGTTGGTGCCCGATGGGCAGATACACAGCTTTGAGAATCCTGAGATAGCAGATACCAGTAAAGCAGTATTCATCGATGGCATTACATTCGAAACCGAATTCTATAAGGACAACCAGCCTATCCTGCAGGTGGTGAATGAGATCATGCCGAATGGGTACCTTAAGATCACCCAGAAAGGATTTACACCTGCCCAGCGCGAATACACCAATATTGAGTACTATCACAAGCAGATGAGCGTATTGCCCTATTCTGCTTCTGTATCAGGCGCCCTGATCAAGCCTAATGAAGAAGGTGTGATACGCCACAAAGCGCTTACTGCGATGGAAGAACAAACCAATATGCAGTTGGTGCAGATACGCAAGCAAATTGAACTGCTGGCACTGCAGGCGCAGGAGATACAAAAGCGCAAAGAGCTGTCGATGCTGATCTATAACTCCAAGCTCAACTTTGCACCCGTGATCGGGCAAACCTATTACGTATATGAGAAAAGCGATGGCAGCCACCTGCTGTCGCTGGTAAGCCCCCGTGAATGGGGCGGCGGTGCAGGTCCTTACAAGCGTTTTGTTGCTGCCGTAAAATTATTAGCCGATCATACCTGGATGGAAATGGTATAAAAAAGTTGCGGAGCCACATAGGACTCCGCAACACGCTATAGCTGATTTTCCAGAACTTTTATCAGTCTTTCTTTTCTGTCGTTGCTTTTTTCACTGCTCCCGGCTCAATCGTTTTTCCCTGTATAGCAGGTGCGCTCTTATGCTCCAGCGATTCTTTAACGCCACCCTGTGCAGGAGCTACAGGAGTATTGGCAGCAGGCGTAGTCTTTTGCTCTGCTTTCTGATCGCTGGGTAATGCTCCCCCGGCAGCCTGCGTTCTTACTGTTTTGCGGGCTGCATTTGGCGTAAACCCACTACCACCTTCAAAACGCATTCCCTTGATGGTTCCCTTTTTCAGTTGCATGCCACTGCTTTCGTCGTGGTTCTCCTGTTGTTCTGCAACCGTAGCCCTTCTTTGCATCTTTGGCTTCTCAGGAGCATATTGCATGCCCGGTACGCGGTTGTTGAGAAACTGCTTTCCAAGGCTTTCGCCGGTATTTCTCTTCTCGTCGTCCTGAGCATTGGCAATGAAGGCATGCGCCAGCAATACCATCACGCCTATCATTACTTTATATTGATGTTTGAATGTCATAAGTGTTGTTTTAGTATTTATTTAATGCTTACCAGTACATTGATCTTACCAACTCCCTGTCCATTGAAATCCTGCAGAGCTTTACCAATCACCTGACCCACCTTTACTTTATCAGGATCAGCTTTCATAGCTACACCAGTTGTAGAAGATGTAACTATAAGGTCGCCACGTTTGATAGCTCCACCTTCCATACATACTTTAGTAGGAATGACTCCGATAACTCCCATAGGTACCTGATGATCGAGGTTATCATCGATATGTGCTTCAGAAAGCAGTACACCCGGGCGTGTAGCATATACACCGGCTACCAATGTAGAATATGCACCAGTAGATTTTTCTACTGTTCTGTCGGCATCCTGAGCAATCACCAGTACATCTCCGGGCTCATAGGCCTTTGAAGTACCTGTTACATTAAAGAACTCGGCCACGTCAGCGCCACCAACCTGTGTACCGCCATTGAAGAAACCTCTTCCCGCAGCGTTGATCCTTGCTACGTTTACAGTTCCGGGGTTACCACTTTTAAAGAGAGCAATAGATCCATTGCTATGTTGTTCTACTGTAAGTACTGCATTGGTATTACCTGTATTAAAATTTACGAACCGGCTGGCCCTTCCATTACCGAAGTTGGGTACCCAACCAAAAACAGCTGTACCTGTACCGTCAGCAGTTGCTTCTATACCGTCGCCGCCATTAGAGGCATTCGCAGTAATACCATTACCGTTACCGTCAGCAATAGCCACTATAGCAGGGCCATTACCAGCCGGATTGGAGGCATGGAACAGGCCTGCAAAACCACCCGTACCGGAAGAAATACCATAAATACCCGCCGTACCAAAGTTGGCGAACATAGAGTTCACTTCTCCTTTTACTGCCGGAGAGGTACCTGTAGTACGGTCTACCGTGAAATTACCAGCCGTACCATTACCTACAGTTTTTACCGTTATTACATCGTTGTCATTATCTTCATTATATATCTGAAAACGGCCGGCTCTACCAGTAGCGAAAGAAGGTACCCATGCATACAGAGCGTTACCAGCGCCATCAATATTGGTTTCTATACCATTACCGTCTTTGCTGGCATTAGCTGTAATGGCGTTGCCATTACCATCGTTGATAGACACCAATGAAGCACCATTACCTGAAGTGTTGGAAGCATGAAACAAACCGGCAAAGCCGCCGGTGCCAGAGGATATACCGAAGATACCTGCTGCGCCAAAGTTGCCGAAGATGGTTTTCACTTCTGCCCGAACAGCAGCACCTACGCTATTAGTATTATCAACCAGGAATGAAGAAGCATTACCCTGTGTATTATCGGGAATATTACCGTTGCCATTGGTCTCCACTTCCAGGGTGTTACCCATCGTGTTGGTAGCATTGAAGTTTTCAAAACGACCAGCACGTCCGGTACTGTTATTCAGACCTATTTGTCCAAGTACACCTACCGCAGTACCTGAGGTGTTGGTGGCAACAAACCCACGCACCCCATAACCACCACCATCATTACGGCCTACCACAGCACCTGCAATATTACTGGTAGTACGTCCTACTACCGCTTCACCGGCACCGCTGTTATCTCCTATGATACCGGCAGAACTTTGCGAACTGGTTATACCATGCACACCAAAACCACTGCCTGTAGAGCTAAATACACCCGTTCCGTTACCAGTGGTAGAGACATTGATCACAGTACCATTACCAACAGAATTGGCATTGAGTACATTGTTATTGTTGGCGTTGTTGAAAATGGATAGGCTGGCAGGTATACCATTATTGGAAGTAGCAGTTAAACCTGTACCAGTATTACTATTGGCATATACACCCGTACCATTGGCAGATGAATTTCCATATACACCCAGTCCATTAGGCGTAACACCGTAAACACCCCATCCGGAACCAGCCTGTGAGCCCCATACACCAATACCCAATCCACCTGTTCCGTTGTTGATACCACGTACGGCGGAAGAGAAACCTCCAGGTGAAGTTGAGCTAATGATACCACGTACAGCAGCAATACTTGAAGTGGTAGTATTATTGACACCTTCTATAGAAGTTCCATCACCATCGTTGGTAAGGGAAAACAAGGTGCCTGCATTATTCTCGAGTGTTACATAGGGAAGTGTAAAACCACCACCACCAATGGCACCTGGTGCCCAGTTAATACCATCGAATTTCAATACTTGTCCGGCCACCGGCGCCAGTGCTGAAACACCTACGCCCATAATCTTTGCCACAGCGGGATTGGGATAGGTGCCACTCAGGTCACCACCCGCAGGACCGCTGGGAGGAAACATCACACCAGGATCGATCTTGGCCTGTGTCACTGCACCATCAGCCAGCTTAGCTGTAGTGATGTTGGCGTCTACCACCTTTGCAGTAGTTACACTATTGTCAGCCAACTTAGCAGTGGTAACAGCAGCATCCATTACTTTGGCAGTAGCAACACTTCCATCCGCAAGCTTTGCAGTTGTGATATTAGCATCAACCACTTTCGCAGTAGTGACACTATTATCAGCCAGTTTAGCAGTAGTAACAGCAGCATCCATTACTTTGGCAGTAGTTACACTGCCATCAGCCAATTTAGCTGTTATGATGTTAGCATCAGCTACCTTGGCAGTAGTAACGCTGCCGTCAACCAACTTAGCCGTGGAAACACTACCATCAGCCAGTTTTGCTGTAGTGATATTGGCGTCCACTACTTTGGCAGTAGTTACACTACCATCTGCGAGCTTTGCAGTGGTGATATTAGCGTCTACCACCTTAGCAGTGGTAACGCTGCCATCCGCCAGCTTAGCCGTTGTGATAGCTGCATTAGCCACCTTATCAGTAGTTACCGCGCCGTTATTTATTTTGGCAGTAGTCACTGCATTGGCTGCAATGGTTGGATTGGGATAAGTACCTGTAAGATCACCACCTGCAGGACCTACGGGATTACCGCCGCCGGAATAGATGGCATAAGGAACAGACAACAGTTGATTGGTACCTATGGATACAAACGAATTACCGTTATTGGGGTCTACTTCCACCTGCATGTATTTGGCGCCTGTACCCCAATTGATCCCGCCTATAGTGCCGGTTATATTAGTAGCACCGCCGCTTCCTACCTGCACATTGAACAGGCCCACGGGGTTAGTAGTTACAGTTCTTGTTTCAGTATATACAATAGGACCGGCAGCAGAGCCATCCCGGATGCTCAACCGCAACTTAATATCTTTATTAGGCAAGACGTTACCTACAGAGTTACGGGCAACACCCTGGTAGTTCAGGAGGTTTGGCGCCTGCCCGATCGTGATCATGGACACCAGTTGCAATACAAAGAGTATGCATAGAAATCGCTTCATAATTTGTTTGTTTTATGGTTTTAGAGAGACGCTAATCATTAGAAAAAACAGTAGTTATAAGATTGCCGTTATTTACCAATCTTCACCACACGGAAGCCACTGTAGCGTGTGGTTGCATTACCATCATTTCGTTTTGGAGATAATTTGGCTATTACATAATAAGTGCCTGTCGGGTAAGGCGTGAGGTTGAAGAATTCGATGCGGCAGCAACCGTCATACTGATACTCCCTTCTTTCAAGTATTTTACCCCAGCTATCTGTCAGCTGCAACTCCATGCGTCCGCTTTCGCGTACAAAGAAGTCCAGCTCAAATCTGCCAGCGGTGGGATTGGGAAAGAGCCGGTATTCGCCGGAAGCAAATAGCGTTGAAGCGTTTGACTTGGTTACAAACTCTGTGCAAGGTTGTAACACGCCATGCGTCAGCAGGATAACGCTGTCGGCCGGAGCCATGGCATTGATCAGGGTGAGCTCCCCGATGCTCCATTCAAAGTGGAAATAAGAATTGGGATCATTGAAAGATCCTCCTCCTGCGTTCAATACAAAAGGCTTTGCACTCTGCGCTGTTGCCTGCCAGGTAGCACCCGCCAATAGCAACACGCACCATGCTTTGTAAAATTTACCCATAAGCAGGTTGATGTGTTTTAAAGGTTAAACAATACAGAATATATGTCCGCCCGCTGCCCAATGGCAGCGATTATTACGCTGTATGGAAAAGGAACAGGCACAGTAAGGTCATGTTGCACTATGTATCATGCAACGCAGGGGAATACATTCAATGCGATCATAGATCGCTCACAGGCATGTGAACAAGCTGGAAATCATCCGGAAATGTCAATACACAACAGGCTAAGGAAGTCTTGATCTCTGTAAATGCCCTTGCTTACGGGCAATGGGTGATAACCTGGATGGTTACGCTACGGTTGGAGTCTCTGGGTGGGTATCATCTAAACTGACGTAAAAATAGAGAGTTTTTTAAATATAAAAAATTCCCTGTTTGTGGTATTTATGTGTAAAAGAACAGAAGTCCTCCAACAATGAAGGACTTCTGCGAATAATTAGTGCCTTTAAAGGAACCGGTTTAGCTTTTTCTTCATAGGTAAATGGAACCGTTCAAAGGACTTAGTATCGGTCTAATGTCTCCCTGCGTTTACTCAGGTTGTCTTCTACAACTCTTCAATAAACTCAGGGTGACAGCTATTTCGAAAAAAAGGGTGGAGCGTGATGATGTTCAATTCAGGTCCACATATCCGTTAAATTCAACGCTGGAAAGCATTCCGGAGGCCCCACCTGATTTCTTGCATGCAAATGTGGCCCGGAGCAGGCATAAAATAGTTACGGTTTCGGTAAAAGGTGTTTACGGAAGCGGGAAATGATGGAAGTATTTGATTTACAACTGGCTGAAGTAGTTAGGGTAATCAGTAATGATACCATCTACACCCAATTTAACGAGGGCCTTCATTTCTTCAACGGTATTGACAGTCCAGGGCACCAGCTTCATTTTATGTTGCTTGCAGGCGTTCACCACTTCTGGAGTTACCAGTTTGTAGTGCGGGCTATAAATCTCAGGAGTAAAACCCAGCTGGGCCAGGTTCTGGTCCACTGACGCTGTCTTGGAGTCCGTCAGGAAGCCGATTATAACGCCTGGGTATTTTTGGTGCACCACCTGCAGAGGGCGCATATCGAATGACTGAATATAGAAACGCTTACCAATGTTTTTGCTGTTCACCACATCCATCACTGACTTGATCATTTCCTCGGGGCCTGCATTGTAATCGAGGCTGTCGAATTTGAGGCTTGTTTTTACTTCGATGTTATAGATAACCGGTGTGAATTTATGGGCAGTGGTGAATGCTTCTACAGAATCGATCAGTTCGCCCAACAGTGGCATGTATGTTTTTATCTTCTGCTGTTGTGGCCAGCCGTTATATGGTTTGGAGCCTACATCGAACTTACGGATGTCCGCATAGTTCATCTGCCGCCATACATACTTCTTAGCATCCTCTTTCGCTATCTCACTTCCATCTTCATAGAATGAATGGTTCACATTCACCATCGGATCATGTGCTATCAATACCTGCTTGTCTTTGGTAATGTAGATATCCACCTCGATGATATTGGCGCCTGCTTCAATGGCCTTTGTCATTGCAGGAATGGTATTTTCCGGCATCAATCCTCTTGTGCCACGATGGCCTTCTTTGTAAAATGCGGGAAACTGATTGATGGCAGCCGTTTTTTGAGTTGTTTTACAGGAAAACAGGACAAACATTGCAATAACCGAAGTTACAGACAGCAGTGTCAGCGTATATTTCATGGGGATCGATAGTTGAGCCGTAAATATACAATGTGCAGTCTGATCAGCAGGTTAAATAACTATTTATTTCCCCGGTAATCGAATGGCTTATATTCGTCACTATCTTCTTTGGTATTGTTTTCTTTCGGCTTACCTCCATCTATAACAGTGCGGTGTTCTTCGGGTTTATGTGGCCGTGGCATTTTGATCTCTTCGGGATCGGGCAATACAGCTCCTTTAGCAGCCACGTTGGCGGCATCATCTGTGGTACCGGCATCGATTGCCGGTTTGTTATCCGCACTGATCTTGAGTTTGTCTTTTTCCTTATTCACCATGGTCAACCTCTTTTTAGTGTGTTGGGTTTCGTTAAGCACCGGGTTTCCCATATAGCAGCACACTAAATTTACTGATTTTTACCATTTCACCCGCAGGGTAAAGCCCCAGGTTTCAGGATTTCCGAGGTGAACGGCACCGAAATCATAAGCATAACTGATGTACTTCCTGTTGCCCCAGTTGCGGCCCCAGAAAAGCAGGTCTACGTACTTGGTTAGAATGCCTGCACGGGTATTGATCAGGTTGTAAGGTGATTGACGGATGTTATTGGATAGGTCAAAGTATTGCTCGCCAATGTACTGCCATTCGCCACGTGCCATCAGTTGAATATTTTGCCAACCGATAACAGGGAACTGGTATTGAACGGCCAGCATAGAGGTCATGTCTGGAGTAAAGAGTTGTTTCTTGCCAGAAAGATCTACCTCTGCCCCACCCTGTGGCACTTTCAGGGTTTTGTACTCAGCATCAGTAAAGCCCGCCTGGTAGTTTATTTCCAGTCCTCTTACGGGTAATGCAGCCAGTTCTATTTCTGCTCCCTTGCTGTTGAGCTTTCCACTGTTTTTAGTAATAGTGATGGCATCGGGCAGCACCAGCGTAGGCACCTGTGCATCAGTGATCGTGGCATAGAATAAGGCGACATTTACACGCAGCTTATTGCTAAAGAAAGTGTTCTTGCTACCTACTTCGATATTGTTGCTGTATTCAGGCTTATAAGCATACAAAGGCGGTGTTGATGGATCAGCAGCAAGTTGCGTTAAACCACCGGCACGGTAACCGCGGCTATAGGTAACGTACAGGTCGTTGTTGGCAGCGGCGTGGTACAGCAAACCAACTTTGGGAGAAAAGGCACTGAAGTTTGCTCTCGCTGAAGTATCAGGTTGAAAGTCGAAAATAGGAGCCGGCTGGTCGTCGGGCTTGTATTCTCCCAACACCTGTTGTTTCTTACGCTCATAATCATAGCGCAGGCCGGCTATCACTTCCCACTGTCTGTTGAGCGCGTAGTTAGCTTCGCCATAAATGGCAATGCCAAAACCTTTGCCTTTAGAAGTATTGATGAGTGCATAATTCTTTTCGGGAGTGCCGGTCACCCATGGAGCATCTTCTCCGAAATGCGTGGCCTGTTTTACCGGGTTGTCCAGTACAAACAAGTAAGTACCTGCTGTCCATTTGAGTGGTGAGGCGGCCGCAGTGGGTGATGTGAACCTGAACTCCTGGGTGAATACTTTTACTTTATTAAAATCTTTTCCGTAGTCGTTGATAATGGTTATTCCATCAATAGGAGAAAAGTCACCATCGATGGGGCTGTTGTAATACCGGTGATTGGACTGCCAGGCTGTTTGTGAACTGAAATTAAATGTGTGGCCGGTATGATTGATGGATAATGACGTGTTGAATGTATTATCGATCATCTTCGTTACAGCATTCTGGTTCAGCTGAAATGGTTGTTCCAATGCTTCTTCCACGCCGTTCACGAGGGGGAAGGTACCGTTGTTGCGGTTGGCAAGGTGCTTCAGATTGAAAGTAACAGACCAACGTGGGTTAGCGATATACTTCAGGTAGTAGTTGCCGGAAACATTGTGCTGGCGATCAAAATCTTTGTCGTTGAACACGTTGGTATAAAATCCATCACGCTTATCGTACATACCGGATACACCCAGGTAGAGTTTATTTTTGATCAGGGGAGTGCGGATGCCGGCAGCATAACGTTGTTGTCCGTAATTGCCGATGTTGGCTTCTGCAAAGCCTGTGATGTTATTACCCGGTTGTTTGGTGATGATGTTGATGACACCACCCATAGCATTACGTCCGTACAAGGTGCCCTGCGGGCCGCGCAATACTTCGATGCGTTCGATATCGGATAGCTGAGAAATGTAAGTGTCCAGTCCAAATTGGTTCACACCGTCGATATAGGTAGCTACTGCCGGGTCGTAGGAAGTAGTGGTAATGCCACGAATGGAAGTTACATTCCTGTTATCGCCGGGATCGGCTGAATAGAGATTGGGAACGATGGCTGTGATCTCGCGTGTATTCCACAAACGATAATCTATCACTTGTCTTGAGGTGATCGCTGTTACACTCACAGGGATCTTTTGCAGCTTTTCTTCTTTCTTCTGTGCTGTTACCACAATGGTTTCGAGGCTATCGATCGTTTGCGCCATAGCGCCTGAACAGAGTAAGGTACCGACTACAGTGTAAAATATTTTCATATGCATCGCTGATAATAATTGTCAATATTACGGATAAATTACCCAAATGCCCCAATCCGGCTTCCTACAATACTACTCTATAAAATGAAAAAGCAGGCTATTGTTAATAGCCTGCCTTCTTATTGTAACAATTCATTTATTTCAACACCAGTATTCCATTAGCAAGGAGACGGATCTCCTTCTTGGGTTCGGTGATGGCGTCTATTTCAGCTTGTGGCTTTTTAGCGTCTTCAGCGTAGTGCTTTAATTCATTTACTGAAGTGGTATGGAGTTTGGCTTCTGTATCCAATACTACTGTTTTGCCAATTACGTCCATGGGAACGAAGAAACCGTAATCTTTCATTTTCACGAAAGCGGTCGTGTTTTCATCAATCTGCACTTTCATCCAGCAGCCTTTTTTGGGGCAAACGTCCAATACCTTGGCAATCACCTTGGTTTGGCCGATGCTGTCTTTCTTAGCAAGGGCAGCGGGCAGTTTGGCAATGTCCATTGCACCTTTAGATGTAGTGGGGGCTCCGTATACGTCGCCGGGGTTGGCAGGTCCTTTGGGAGGTTGGGCCTGGGCCAGTGATAAGGTTGTGGCGGCTACCACCAGTAATAAAAGCTTTTTCATCTGTTCTTTTTTTAATTTACTTTGACTGACGGAACCGGCATTTCGTTGTCCTGTTCCTTCTTAATGTTACTACAAAGGTGCGGAAAACGCACCAGATTGTGTATCGAAAACGGGAAATTGATTCCTGTGGGCCTGATTTACAGGCCAATACGAACCTACTAACAAATGTGGGAATATTTTACGCCTTTTTTGTTCTTAGGGCTTAATCTTTAGTGGATTATCCCTACCTTTGCAAACTCTTTAAAAGGGATGCTCATGAGTAGCCGCAGGAATTTTGATATCGCATTCGTAGGGTTAAAGCCGGGGATTCATGAGTTTGAGTACAATATCGACGATAAGTTCTTTGTAGATCATCCACAGCAGGACTTCCGCAACTGCAAGGCCCAGGTAAAGCTAACGCTGGACAAGAAGGCTGGTTTTATGTTGCTGAAGTTTGAAATAGGCGGACAACTGGAAGTGACGTGTGACCGCTGTGGAAATAACCTGCCGCTTCAACTCTGGGAAGATTTCAACATCGTAGTAAAGATGGTGGAAGACCCCGAAGTAATGAACGATCAGGAAGAAGATCCGGATGTATATTATATATCCAGGGGTGAAAGCCACTTACGTGTGTCTGATTGGATATTCGAATTCATCAACCTGAGTATCCCCATGCAGCGGATGTGCAGTGAAGATGAAATGGGAGGCCCGCACTGCAATAAAGAAGTGCTGGCAGTGCTGAAGAAAATGGACGATCAGCACAACGAAGCTCCCAAAAATCCTTTATGGAAAGGATTGGAAAAGTTCAAAGATTTAGGAGACAATTGATTTTTTAGTAGTTTATAAATTTTGAGGTCATGCCAAATCCCAAACGCAGACATTCCCAACAAAGGGGTGCGAAGAGAAGAACTCACTACAAAGCTGAGAAGGTTACATTGAGCAAGGACAGCACTACCGGCGAGATCCACGTGCGTCACCGCGCTCACACAAGCGAGGGTAAATTGTATTATAAAGGTAAAGTGGTAGTAGAAAATTCTCCCATTAAGTAATCCTTTTTAGTACAAATCTTACCTGCCGGATGATAATTGGTTTAGATATGATGGGTGGAGATTTTGCACCGCTGGAAGCGGTGAAAGGTATCCAGCTATATTTGTCGGAAACTGATAGTCCGGCAATATTGTTTTTAACCGGTGATGAAGCACAGTTGAATCCTTTGCTGCAGGAATATAATATTCCTGCAGACCGGGTGAAAGTAGTGCATGCGCCACAGGTTATTGACATGCACGAACATCCTACCAAAGCGCTGAAAGAAAAGCAGCAATCTTCTATTGCCATCGGGTTCCACCTGCTGGCATCGGGCAAAACGGAAGCGTTTATCAGCGCCGGTAATACCGGGGCCATGCTGGTAGGCGCCATGTACAGCATCAAAGCCATAGAAGGTGTTCAGCGCCCCACCATTTCTACCATCATTCCCAAAGAGAACGGTAAAACAGGTTTATTGCTCGACGTTGGTTTAAATGCCGACTGCAAGCCCGAACACCTGAACCAGTTTGCCATCCTGGGCTCCCTGTATGCTCAGCACATCCTGGGTATCTCCAATCCCCGGGTAGCACTGCTGAATATCGGTGAAGAAGAAGGTAAGGGCAATATCCTGGCTCAGAATACCTATCCCCTGCTGAAAGCCAACACCCAGATCAATTTTACCGGCAATATCGAAGGCCGGGACGTACTGGAAGATAAAGCCGACGTGATGGTGTGTGAAGGCTTTACCGGTAATGTGATCCTGAAGATGGCTGAATCGATCTACGACATTACCCACCGTAAAGACATCAAGCACGAATATTTCGATCTGTTCAATTTTGAGCTTTATGGCGGCACGCCTGTACTGGGTGTGGCCAAGCCAGTGATCATTGGTCATGGCATATCGCATGCAAAAGCGTTTTCCAACATGATCAAGGTAGCGCAGAAGATGATCGAATCTGACCTGATGAGCAAGATGAAGGATAGCTTTACTTCATAAAGGATAGCTTTACTTCATAATTACGGATTCAGCATCCCCTATTTCCAATTCTACGATTGCCGGCGAATTACTGGCTTATTCTTTGTTGTTTGTTTTCCTCCTCACCTGACGTTTTGCAATGAAACTTATCCTCGGGTATTTACGGGAATACATTCGTGGGCTCAATACGAAAGTGCTGGCATCGGTAAGCTTACTGATGGCTGTGCTCATTTACATCAATTACTCTACCGGTATTGAACGGCACCTGATGGCGATGGATACTTTCGCCCGGCTGGCTGGCTTCTTTTGCTTCTTCCTGTTTGTATATGGCAGTGCCTGGCTGCTGCAGTTCCTGCTCGTGAGCAATGTAAGTTATCCTCCCCGATTTTTTTATGTGCTGCTGATTGCGTGTCCTTTGATCTTCGCTATTAAGGTTTCAGCGGATGATATTGCCCGCTGGCTCACAGCTGGCCTGGAGGAGCCCTGGGACAGGTATGGGTATTTGACTCTTAACTGGCCGCTGAAGTGTTTGCTTGCCTGGCTATTGGTGCTGCTGGTATGGCGGGTAGGCAAGTATGAAGGGCCTGTGGCGGGGATGCAGCGGCGGGGGTTTGATGTGAAGCCTTACTTCCTGTTGTTGCTGTTTATGGTGCCACTCCTGGTGTTTGCGGCCACACAGGCGGATTTTCAGCATACGTATCCCAAAGTACAGCGGGTTGCTTTTATCGATGATTATGTCACTCCTTCCTGGCCCTGGAAGCTGCTGTATGAGCTTGCTTATGGCATCGACTTTCTCACCATCGAATTCTTCTTCCGTGGCTTCATGATACTGGCCTTTGTTCGGTATGCAGGCAAAGATGCCATCTTACCCATGGCCGCATTTTACTGCGCTATTCACTTTGGTAAGCCGCTGTTTGAATGTATCACTTCTTATTTTGGAGGTATGATCCTGGGGGTAGTGGTGTACCATACCCGAAGCATTTGGGGCGGCCTGATCGTGCACCTGGGCATTGCCTGGTTGATGGAAGTAGCAGGATGGGCAGGTAAAGCGATAGCTGACTGAACCACTTCATACTACTAAAGTGGTATTTCTATTGCAAGCATCTTTTCTTAATTTTAATTACTATCCTCCCTATAATCAATCTTCATTACACGTATCCCGGATAACTATCATCGTGCTTTTTTTCCGTACAACGCAAATTAGTTGCTCATTTCCTTAACGGTAATCAAGATGTTATGAAGTGGTACCTACTTATCTTTTGCATGTATATCCTGATCCCGGCAAAAGCAACAGACCCTCCAGCTGTCAAATTCATAATTGGTTATAAGGTCAGACAATCATCTCCTGCAATCGATAGGATCATCCAGAATATTGGTATTCTTGTACAACAGGAGAACAACCTGTTCATTTCTGGCATTGACAGTATCAGTATTAAACCTGATGAAATTCTGGCAATCATCTCTCCAACACGTTCTGTTTCGATAGATTATTTCATCAGCGATATTTATCCTGCTACCAACAAATCTTTTATCATTAGTCTTTTTCAACGCACCAAACCTGATCCTTACTTAATTGAAGTACCAGCCGACGACTTCAATGCTTTGTACAAAAAATTCTCTGAAATATTCACGCTTCATTTGCAGCAGATCAACCCCGATGAGATACAACATTTTTTATCTGCAGAGGATATGGTATCGGAAGCCGATATACATTATTTACAGGGTTTGCGATTCTTAAAAATGCACGATTACCCCGAGGCTCATTTGTATTTCGACAGTGCAATAGCCAGTGATGCGCAACATCACCGGGCTTATTTTGCCAAAGCACTATGTTATAAATACCAAAACAATGATGCACTCTATAAGACTTTTTTGGAAGATGCTATCAGGAAAAGCCCGAGAAATGGTAGTTATCTGATTGAAATGGGTAATTATTATCTGCATCACGGGGAGGTGAACCGGGCTATTGCATACTACAGACAATTTGAAAACAATCCACGTTATTATGATCTTGCCAACTGGAACCTGTACGTTGCTTATTCACGGCTTGGCCAATCCACTACTGCCGTCAATCATTTAAAAACCATATCGCCCGATTCCAGGTTCTTCATCAATGCTCAAACAATCATTGGCAAACGTGATATTTTTGTGAAGGTGTTGAAAATCGCCTTTTTTATACTGCTACCCGCTGCAGCTATCTTTTTTTCCATTCTGGCGATCAGGAACATTTATAAAAGGAAGGAAAGTCTTGCCGATCAAAAAGTGCAGGTTTCTATTTCTGTCGTCTCTTTACTGGCCGTTATCCTTCAATTGATCTTCAAGTTTTTTTGAGAAGGTATAATAACTACAAACCTGTAAGCCGGATTCTGTTTACCCGTCGTTAAACGGATACGGTTATCATTTATCTGGGCCTGGCATTACTGACAGGCTCTTGCTGCCTACCCACCCAACGGTCATCTTGCGATGATCGGACGAGCCGCCCTCGGCCGTTGGTATACATGGCATTTCAGCATGTAAGGTTTACCCCTGCCATACATTACTGTACAACACCGTAGGCTCTTACCCTACGTTTTCACCTTTACCGCACCGAAGTGAGGCAGTTATTTTCTGTGGCACTATCTGTCTCCAGTAAACCGGAGCCCGGCTCTTCACCGGTACATTGCCCTATGCTGTCCGGACTTTCCTCCTCCCGACCAAAGGTCGGGAAGCGATAACCCGGTTTGTAGTTGGTACAAAGGTACAATTAATACTGGAAGTAGATCTCCGTGGCACCGTAGCCGTAGGCCGGGTGGTATTTATTGAAGAAGCTCTTCACTTCTTTCTTGTACTTTAATATTTCGTGGATCTCGTCGCGCAACTTACCACTGCCTACACCATGGATGGCGATGAAGGCAGGCTTGTGGTGCAGGATCGCGAGGTCGAGATATTTCTCGAAGGTGCGAAGTTGCAGGTCGAGCTTTTCGAAGTTGTCCAACGCATCCGGATCGGGTGTCAGCTTTTCAATGTGAAGGTCTATCTCATTTTTAGCTGGCTCCAGGTTCTGGCGGGTTTGGGATACGTCGTATACCTTAAAGCCCTTTTTTCCCAAAACACTTACATCAATGCTGGGTTCCTCTACCCGTGGCGGGTAAGTATCAAACAGCTTATAAGAAAACATAGCCTCGCCTTTTTGCTTCAGTTCCTCAATACGGGCAAAGACTTGTTTAGGCTTCAGCTTCAGGGATGCCTCATAATATTCCGCCTTGTTCTTATCGGGTGTCATCAACGAGAACTCGAAGGAGAAGGTGGGACTATCGTTGAGGTTTTCGAACGGTACATCATGCAGGTAGAAGTCCTCGAAGGGGTGCACCTGATTGGGCAGTTCAAAGGATGTTTCCCCCTGATAATTGAGCTTATAAATGAACTTATAGCCTGTGTGTGTTCTGTTGATCAGTCGTACTTTCAATTCTTCCACCACATCATCCCCAAACTCATCGGGCACCATCACCGGTATGAAGATGAGCCATACACCATCCACCACTTTGTCCTTGACGATCTTTTTCTCGCGCGGGAGATCGTCGATGTATTTCTTTTTGGGCTTGTTATCCGGAACAATCTTCTTCTGTGTAAACTGTTTGAAATACGGAAAATCCAACTGGTCTGTGTAAGCCGGGAATTTCACGCCACGCACATCGACCATTACCATCTTGTCGTTGATTATATCCACTACTTCTCCGTCGTCATTGGAGTGGAGCACCACCACTTTATCGCCTATCTGAAATTTCATGGTGCAAAATTATTATAATTCGCGGAAATGGGGAGCGAATAGGGTGTAGCCAGCCGCGAGCGAGTGGGAAATCTCTTAGATATACGCTTGTAGTTCTTTTTCCATATTTGTGCGGGCCCGGGCTTCGTATTGTTCTCGGAAGACGGCTGTGTGAAAAATATAGGTAGTTTGCAGGGTTTGCTGCAAAAAAGCCTTTCTGCCGGGCTTGTAGAGCTTATCGGGGTATATTTTGTATTCCCGGCGCACCTGGCCGGTGTATGTACTATAAGCCTCCCAGGGCGCCGCTAAGATGGCCATATCGAAATCGAGGAAAAAGGTCAGGTCCGTCTTGTTGGACGCCGTTTCGGGCACCTGATGGGTTTTAGTGGCCTCGATAAACAACGCGACAGCTTCCACCCTGCTGGCAGGCACACCTAATTCCGTAAGGCGCTTAACTGCACGTACAGCGCTTCGCTGCTCATTGTCTTTGCGCAGAACGTTGTATATGATGTCGTGGTAAAAGATGGCAAAATGTACCAGGTCTTTATCCTGCAGATATTGCTCATACTGCTCCGATAAGCCGATCAGTTCACGAATATGCTGCAGGTTGTGGTAATGCCGGCTGGAACCAGTGTACTTCCGGTGAAGCTCTTTGTACAGCGTTTCCATCAATTCAGCATTGCTGGTATACCTGCTACACAGGATGAACCATATCTCTTTAAGATCGGCTGACATTTTTAGCCCTTGGCCAGTTTGCTTTTACGATAGCCGTAGGCAAAGTAGATCACCAGTCCTATCGCCAACCAACCTATGAACCATACCCAGTTGCTCTTGGTCATACCAGTAAGGAGGTATAAACAGGTGGTAACCCCCATAAGTGGTATCAGTGAGTACTCTTTAAAGATGGTTATAATGCTCAGTATGATACAAACGAGCCAGAAGATGATAAGCGATATCTTGGGGATAGCAAGGTCCATAAATGTTACTTCTCCTGCTGCATAATCAGCATCGCCCGAGAAGTCATAATTGAACAGGTCGCCAAAGTAGTTATCAGTCAACGCAACCAGGATGATCATACTACCGAATACGATTACAGGATAGATAAACTTTCCGTTGATGTAGGGCATGTTAAACCGTCCGGGCACTTTTTCTTTACGTGGCAGCAGCAATACACCACCACATACCAGCACAAAGGCAAACAGGGTGGCGATGCTCGTGAAGTCCAATACAAATGATTTATCGGTAAACAGGATGGGAATACCCACTACCAAACCGGTAAGTATGGTGGCAAAGGAAGGTGTTTTGAATTTGTGGTGAATACGCTGAAATACAGGAGGCAACAATCCGTCGCGGCTCATGCTCATCCAGATACGCGGCTGCCCCATCTGGAATACCAGCATTACGCTTGTCATGGCCACCACCGCACAAGCTGCTACCAGCATTTGCATCCAACCTACTCCTTTTACTTCAAATATTTTAGCCAGCGGGTCTCCTACCCCTTCAAATTGGCGGTAGTTGACAACGCCCGTCAATACCAGTGCAAGCAGAATGTATACAATCGTACAAATAACCAGGGAATAAGACATGCCTTTGGGCAGATCACGCTGAGGATTTTTACTCTCCTCGGCCAGCACACTCACAGCATCAAATCCGATGTAAGCAAAGAATACACCTGACACTGCTGCCATAACACCACCAAAGCCATTGGGCATGAAGGAGGGCACGCCTGCATCATTTGCCGGGAACCAATTATCAGTATTGATGTAGGCTGCTCCTACAATGATCACCAACGCAACCACTACCAGCTTCAGGATCACCATGGCATTGCTGAAGTTGCGGGATTCTTTAATGCCCACATATACCAGCGCCGTGATAAGCATATTGATGATCAGGGCAGGCAGATCGAAAATGATACGCAGTCCGCCAACAATAGGGGCAGAGTTCCACGCATTGATCAACTCTGTATTGGATGAAGCATTGGCTACTGCCTTTTTAGCTTCGAGGTAACTGCACGTAAGGTAATCCGGTATATGCACATTGATCTTGTGCAACAAGGATGTAAAATAATCGCTCCAGGAGAAGGCTACATAGATGTTGCCAATGGAATACTCCATGACGAGGGCCCAGCCAATGATCCAGGCAAAGAGCTCGCCAAAGGATGCGTAGGCATAGGTATAAGCGCTACCGGCCACTGGGATGCGGCTGGCAAATTCTGAGTAACAAAATGCTGTAAATGCGCAGGCTATACCACAAATAATGAACAACACCACTACACCCGGACCGCCTTTAAAACAGGCTTCCCCGAGGCTGCTGAAGCTACCTGCTCCAATGATGGCCGCAATACCAAAGAATGTAAGGTCCCTTACAGTAAGTACTCTTTTTAATCCGGAACCGTGTTCCCCATCTCCTCCTTCTGCCAGTATTGAATCAACCTTTTTTGTACGGAACAATGAATTGGCCATGCTGGTGTTGGGTTTAAGGGGTGGAAATTAGGGAAAAGTCCGCTTTTGGCCAATAAGCAATCAATACTCGCGCTGAACGAGGAAGTGTGCCAGCTGTATCAAGGGTTCTTTGCGACCGGATATGATGGTGATATTGTCCAGGTGCTCAAAGGCGCTGGTGATGTATTTTTCTTTGAGGTCAAAGGCCCATTTGTCTACTCCCCCATCGCGGAAGATCTGGAGCACGCGGTCTACTTTATCTGCAGGATTTTCCTGCATCAGCCGCTTCAGTTCTTTTACCTGTACCGGCGTACAGGATTCAAGGGCTTTGATAACGAGGAAAGTCTTTTTATTGGACATAATGTCTCCTCCTACCTGCTTGCCGAACTTGGCGGGATCGCCAAATGCGTCGAGGTAGTCGTCCTGTACCTGGAAAGCAATGCCCAGTTCGCGTCCAAACGCATATAGCTCCTCCTGGTTGCCCCTGGAGGCGCCGCCGAGGATAGCACCCAGTTGCAGGCTGGCGGCCAGTAAAACCGAGGTTTTAAGCTCTATCATGCGAATGTATTCGTCGAGGTGCACTACTTCCTGTTTTTCAAAGTCCATATCCAGCTGCTGGCCTTCGCATACTTCTTTAGCAGTTTTATTGAAAAGGCTCACTATTTTCCGCTGATGTTCTGACTTCACTTTGTTGAGGTGATCGTAGGCTACTACCAGCATCACATCGCCAGCCAGCAGGGCAGTTGATTCACCGTATTTCTCATGAACGGTAGGCATATTCCTCCGCAAGGGGGCCTTGTCCATAATGTCGTCATGTATGAGCGTAAAGTTGTGGAAGAGCTCGATGGCAGTAGCCACATGCCATGCATCAGGCACAAGCTCATCAAACAGCTCATTGCCCATCAGGCAAAGGATCGGCCGCACTCTTTTGCCACCGAGACTCAGGAAGTACTCGTTGGGGTCATATAAGGATGCGGGCTGTTCCGGGAAATGCCTGATGCTGAACTTTTGTGTGAACTCTTTGGATAATGCTTCAAATGACTGCATGGTGGTGAGGTATGGGTTGCAAGATAGGCTGAAAATTGGTTATATTCATATCCAAACCCCTCGCATGAAAGTAGCCTTTGCACTTACCTTGATATTTCTTTCCTTTTCCGGCTTCAGCCAGTTATCGGATAGTGAAGTCATGGACCTGAAAACAGGCCGAAGGAAGGATGATACCAGTTATGTTTACTGGCTGCCTTATGCGGAGAAGAAAAGTTTTCTGTTGATACAGGCTTCCAACAGCAAGATGAGTCACCGGCAGGAGTTGTCACTCGACTTCAAAATGAAAAAGGGCAGCAAGATTTGCGCTGTACGTGATGGCGTGGTCATTGAAGCAAGGGGCGACAGTGATAAGGGTGGCTTAAAAGAAGAGAATCTTGCAGATGGAAACTATATCATCATTCGCCATCCCGATGGCAGTGTAGCCAAATACTGGCACCTCGAAAAGGATGGTGTTTTCGTGAAGGTGGGCGATGCTGTTCAAAAAGGGCAGCATATTGGTGCCTCAGGTAATACCGGCTATACTGCTTTCCCGCACTTACACTTTCAGATTAATGATGCTACCGGCCGGCAGATCTTAACACGGTTCTATACAAGGAGGGGCATTAAATATTTACGCCCCGGCAACTGGTATAAGTGTGTACACGACTGAGCTGTTCCCAACACTTCATGAGCTTTTGACAAAACTACCTTTGAGCTGCTGGCAAAAATCACCGGCCGGCATCGTGACGACCTTTGACATACAAACATTAAAAACGCTTAGGTATGAAAAAGGTAGTATTGGTGACCGGCGCCTCTGCCGGTATCGGCAAGGCCACCACCCTTGTCCTTGCTCAAAATGGTTATACGGTGTATGGTGCCGCCAGGCGGCTAACCCGTTTAAATGATCTTATTACACATGGCATCAAGCCGCTTGCCATGGACGTTACTGATGATGATTCGATGCAGGCAGGTATTGCCCACATTCTGACTGCTGAAAAAAGGATCGATATCCTCGTCAACAATGCAGGTTTTGGCTCTTATGGTGCTATTGAAGATGTGCCTCTCTCTGAGGCAAAGTATCAATTAGAAGTAAACCTCTTTGGGGCAGCCAGGTTGATCCAGTTGGTATTGCCTGTGATGCGCACGCAACGTAAGGGCAGCATCGTTAATATTTCCTCTATCGGCGGAAAAATAGCTACCCCGTTTGGCGGGTGGTATCATGCCAGTAAATTTGCACTGGAAGGACTCAGTGATTCGCTACGCAATGAAGTGAAGCCTTTTGGTATCGATGTGATCGTAATAGAGCCGGGTGGCATTAAATCGGAATGGGGCGGCATTGCTTTCGACAGTCTTGTAAAAACTTCGGGCGCTACTGCTTACCGGGAAATGGCCGGCAAGTTTGCCGATGCTTTCAAGGGAACAGAAAATAAAAACCCTGAACCGGAAGTTATTGGCCGTCTCGTCCTTAAAGCTGTTGAAGCAAAGAAACCTAAAGCCCGGTACGCTGTCGGTTACCTTGCCCATCTCACGCTGATAGCCCGCAAGTTGCTTTCGGATGGAATGATGGATAAACTAATGATGAGTCAAATTAAATAACACGTGTAATCATGCCAGCAATTACCGACAGAGCACAGTATAATATTCTATACTCGTGCATAGAGACGCAGAAGAGGGGCAATGAACAGTTTGTGCAAGAGCATGCACTGTGTTATATGATAGCCGGGGAGATACAGTTTCACACCAATGATGGTGTGCTCAAATACGGCGCAGGCAGTTTGGGGTTGATCAGGCGTAATCAACTGGCCAAATCGCTTAAACTGCCTGCTATTACCGGCGAACCTTTTACTTCTATCAGCATCCTGCTGCCACAAGAATTATTGCGGGCTTATAACCAAAAGCATGAGCTGACTGCGGCTGCCGTATATAAAGGCCCGAATATGATTGAACTGGATAAAGATCCATTCATTGCAGGCTTCTTTAATTCGTTGATGCCTTATTTCGATGCGCCTGATGAACTGACCGAAAAGCTGGCTGAACTTAAAACAGAAGAGGCTATTGCCTTGCTGTTGCGCCATGATGCACAATTGAAGGATATCCTGTTTGATTTTCATGAGCCGCACAAGATAGACCTGGCCACTTTCATGAACCGCCACTTCATGTACAATGTAACCATGAGCCGGTTTGCTACCTTATCGGGTCGCAGCCTTGCCACTTTTAAGCGTGACTTCAAAAAGCACTTTGATACTTCTCCTGAAAAATGGTTGCACCACAAACGGCTGGAACATGCGCATTACCTGCTGACGCAGAAGAAACAAAAGCCTTCTGATGTGTATCTCGAAGTGGGGTTTGAAAACTTCTCGCACTTCTCTACTTCGTTTAAGCAGCAGTTTGGTTATCCCCCCTCCAGTGTGCAGTAATATAAAGATGGGCCGCCTTTGGAAGGCACCTTTGGACAGTCGCTAAGAAATCAATAATTTACATGGCAACAACCGACATCATGCCCCGTAAATTATTGCTATTTGCCCTTGCTGTGTTTGCATTTGTTCATGTACAAAGCCAGGACCTTCATACAGAAATAAAGAAGTCTGTATCAGCTTTTGTGGATGGTCTTTCGACACTTCAGAAGAAAAGGGCACTGGTCGATTTCAGAGACACTATGCGTACGGAGTGGAATAACCTGCCGGTAGGGCTTCGCCCGCGTGTAGGTATCAATATTGGGAGCTTGTCTGATGATCAACGTAAACTATTGCACCGCATTCTTTCCGCTTCTTTAAGTTCTCAGGGATATTTGAAAGCTACCGGTATCATGCACATGGACAACCTGTTGAATGCCTACTATGATACTTTATTAAATCGCAAAGAGATCAATGATGGGCTTCACAAGCAGCTGCGGGCATTGCAATGGAGCCACCAACAATTTTACCTCGCCGTGTTCAGTAATCCTTCTACTGATAGTATTTGGGGCTTTAAGCTGGAAGGGCATCATCTTTCGCTAAACTTTACTTTTAATCGTCAACAGCTTGCTGTAACGCCTATGTTTGTGGGTAGTGACCCTGCTGAATATGGTATCACGGAATATGCCGGCTGGCGCATCCTTGGCCAGGAAGAAGACCTGGGTGTTAAGCTCATCAACGCTCTTTCGCCCGCACTTCAAAAGAAGGCCACGATGAGCGGAAACGTACCGGGGGATATTATCACCGCTGCCGAGAGTGGAAAACGGTTGATCGATTACTGGGGTGTAAAAGGTGATGTGCTTACTAAAGAGCAACAGGAGTTATTGAAAAGGATCATTCGTGAATTTGTTTATAACCTGGAATACGAAAAGGCTACTGCAGAATATGACAAGATCATCAAGGCAGGCATTGGCAATGTTTATTTTGGATGGATCGGCCCTTATGAGGAACATAAGGCTCATTACTTCGTGATCAATGGTCCTACTTTCCTCATTGAATTTGACAACAGTGGTTTTAACAACGATGGTAATCATATTCATGCCATCTGGCGTGAGAAAGGCAATGAATTTGGCGGTGATGTTTTAAAAAAGCATTACCAGGCCTCGCATTAGTATAGTCATCAAAACAATATAACCCCTAAACATGAATGCAAGATCACTCATCGCGTTTGTGCTATTAATTACAGGCATCCATTGTACAGCACAGTATTCCGAATCTTCCGATGATGTCAGAGACATTACCAGGGTCAACCTGATAAGTCCCGGTCTCGGCTATGAAAAGCGGGTAGGTAAATATCAAACGTTGTACCTGCAAGGCTTTTTAAGTTTATCCGGAGGTGTTGGTTATTCAAGTTCGCAGGGATTTCTGTCGCACTTTTATGTTGACCCTACGCTGTCACTGGAATATCGGTATTTTTATAATTTCCGGAGCCGGCAAGAACGTGGCAAAAGAGTAGATATGAATAGTGCAAATTACCTGTCGCCTTTTTTCCGGACAGTTTTTGCCAAGCGGGATTATGTGGATGAAATGGGAAACATCGATAGCAAGCGGAAGAACATCAATGCCGTAGGTGTCACCTGGGGGCTTCAGCGCAATTTCAATAGCCGTCTCTGCGTGGATGTAAATATTGGCGCAGGCTATATATTTGGAGGTGATAACTACGTGAACGATGGCGAGGTATTTACCCAAAGGGATGGTCAATTCTTTATTCCAACCCGCATTACACTTGGTTTCTGGTTAAATAAGAGGAAATAAAAAAGGGGCACTTATGTGCCCCCTATTTGTGTTTGTTATTTTTTCTTGCCCTTACCTCCGGGTCGACCTCCTTTCCCTTTGGCTGATTTTTTTGGTATCGGGTAAGCAGGCTTTTGCAGGTTGACTTCAACCTTATCATCGCCCGTGGTGGCGGTAATCACCCATTCGTAATCCAGTTGGCGCTTGCTGAGGTTGGCGGCAATTACTTTGATGCGTACTTTGTCGCCCATCCTGAATTTACGGCCGCTGCGCATGCCTGCGAGACTGTAATCTCCTTCAACAAGGCGGAAGTCATCATATTCCAACAGACTGTTGATGCTTACCAGGCCCTCGCATTTGTGCTCGATGGTCTCTACCCAGAACCCAAAGGCGGCCACGCCGCTGATGACACCTTCAAACTCATCGCCCAGGAAGTTCTGCATGTACTCCACTTGTTTGTATTTGTTGCCTGCCCGTTCAGATTCCATGGCACTGCGTTCTTTGTCGCTGCAGTGTTTGCATTTCTGCTCCATCTTCTTATCGGGCTCTATCTTCTCGTTCAGAATATCAAACAGCACCCGATGTACCAACACGTCAGGGTAACGACGGATCGGTGAGGTAAAGTGGCAGTAGTATTTAAAGCCCAACCCATAGTGTCCTATGTTCTCAGACGTGTAGATAGCTTTAGCCATGGTACGGATACCCAGTTGCTCCAGTACATGCTGCTCGGGTTTGCCCTGCACATCTTTCAACATCTGGTTGAATGACCGTGCTATACCTTCCGGTGATTTGGTATCGAACTCATGTCCGTATTTACGGGCAAATGCCGCAAAGGGTTCCAGCTTCATCTCATCGGGCGTATCGTGCACGCGGTAAGGGAAGGGTATATCCTTTTTGTTGAACTTGACCTTCGACACACTTTCTGCCACCGTACGGTTGGCCAGCAACATGAACTCTTCTATAAGTTGGTGTGCTTCTTTGCTTTCTTTGATCATGATGCCGATGGGCTTTCCTTTTTCATCCAGCTTGAAGCGTACTTCCTGTGATGAGAAGTTGATAGCTCCTTTCTTAAACCGCTGTTTGCGGAATTTCTGGGCAAGCTCATTCAGGATCAATACCTCGTCTTTGTATAAGCCTTCCTGCTGCTCGATGATCTCCTGCACCTGCTCATAGGTAAAGCGGTGATCGGAATGGATCACTGTTTTACCCAGCCAGTGTTGTTTCACCTCTCCTTTCGGAGTGATCTGGAAAATGGCCGAGAAAGTGAGCTTATCTTCTTTAGGCCGCAGGGAGCACAGCTCATTGGATATTCTTTCGGGCAGCATTGGCAGCACCCTGTCTGGCAGGTATACTGATGTAGCCCTGTTGTAGGCTTCTTTGTCCAGCGCAGTATCGGGCTCTACGTAATGGCCCACATCGGCAATGTGTACGCCTATTTCATAGTTGCCATTCTTCAATACTCGGAAGGAAATGGCGTCGTCGAAGTCTTTTGCATCCACCGGGTCAATGGTGAATGTAAGTATTTCGCGTACGTCTTTGCGGTTATCGATCTCTGACTGTGGTATGGTATCGGGTATGCGCTCAGTCTCTTCTATTACATCTTCAGGGAAGAACAGGGGGAACCCATTCTGCATGAGAATCTCCTTCATCGCCATATCGTTGGCATCACCCTTTTCCATGACCTGTACTACTTCGCCTACAGGCTTTTTGTTGGGCTGCCACTCTACGATGCGCACTATTACCTGGTCGTTGTCTTTTGCTTCTTTAAGGTTGTTGAGCGGTACAAAGATGTCGGGCATCGGCTTGTCGACATCGGCAATAAAGAAGGCAAAGGTCTTCCCTATTTCTATTTTGCCCAGGAACTCGGTCTGCTTGCGCTGTACCACTTCCACTACTTTGCCCTGCTGGCGACCGCTTTGTCTGCCGCCGCTGTTGACCACTCTTACCCGCACGGTATCACCGTGAAGGGCTGTATTAAAATCGCCGGGGCGCACCAGTATGTCATTGTCTGCATTGGGTATCACTACATACCCTACTCCGGACCGTGTAATGTCCAGCACTCCTTTGAGTGTATCCTGGTCGTTGAACGATTTTTTCTTCTTACTCTTGTTCTTATTCTTCTTTGATTGTTTCTTACTCATCCGTAAGTGTTTAAGACCTGTATGTAAATTCCTGAATGAATTTAGTGATTAAATCACTAAATACCTGCTGTTCGTTGAAGAGGAACTGCACTTCGATCGGAATTACATAGACAGGCAATTCTTTTAATTGTTGTTCAAATTTCACCAGCCGTACTGCATCTTTTTCGGTGGTGAGCATGATCTTGTTAGGTGCCTGGATGGCATCGAGGCGCTTGATCATGTCTTTCAGATCATCAATGGAGAAGATGTGATGATCGCTGTAGGGGATCTCATAGTAGGTTTTGGTTACTTCCTGCAGATATCTTTTAAGGGGTGCAGGATTGGCGATGCCGCTTACCAGCAATACTTCCATGGAATCGTTGAGGAGCTGTTCATTCCTGTGGAGGATGTGATAAGGGACGCCATAGCGTATGGTGGAAAAGAATACCCGCTGGTGCGGCAGTGGGTTCAGCTCTTCCAGGATGGCTTTTCTTTCTTCTTCGGAAAGGTTGGGCCTGCACTTGGTGACTACCATTATATCGGCACGCTTGTAGCTATTCTTTTCGTCGCGAAGGTCGCCGGTAGGCAAAAACCAGTCGCGGGTGAAGAGATTGCTATAATCTGTGAGCACGATGTTAAGACCCGCTTTCACGGTACGGTGCTGGAAAGCATCATCCAGCACGATCACTTTTGTATCGGGTTTATCATGCAGCAACTGGGGTATGGCCACCACTCTTTCTTCACCTACTGCAATGGTTACGTCCGGAAATTTGAGGTGGAACTGCATGGGTTCGTCGCCTATTTCCAGCGCAGTGGTGCGCGGCCCGGCGAGGGCATAGCCCCGGGTCTTGCGTTTGTATCCTCTGCTTAGTACTGCCACTTCCATATTGCTGTGCAGGTGCTTCAGCAAAAACTCTACCATGGGTGATTTCCCGGTGCCTCCTGCCGAAAGGTTGCCCACGCAAATAACCGGTAGGTTGAAGGAGGAGGATTTAAGGATGTTCTTATCAAAAAGTCTGTTGCGCAACCATATTACAGCGCCATAAACAAGTGAGACAGGAAACAGCAGGATCCGTATTGGCCGTAGCAAGGGTGCATTAAAATTCATAAATACGATACGGTGTGATACAAAAGTTTAAAGGTACATCATATTGGTTGATGTCTTCGATGCCCCGTATAGCCTCGAAGAAGGAGAATCCAACGCGTATTATATCGTGCCGGCAGCGGGCCATATAACGATCGTAATATCCTTTGCCATAGCCTACGCGGTATCCTTTTTCATCAAAGGCAACGAGGGGTACAAAGATCACGTCAAGCAATTCAGGGGCTATGGTATCGCCGCTGATGGGCTCCAGTACATTGTAGCGGTTCTTGGTAAACAGGCCGCCTCTTTGTACCAGCGTGGCTTCCATTTCGGAGGAATGTTCTTCGATGCGGGGCCAGGCCGTTTGCAGGGAAGGGTTTTGCTGCTTGAGCATGTCTTCACACACGGAGACATCAAATTCGCGCCTTGCCAGCAGGGGTGAATAGGACATCAGGTATTTAACAGGGGGGAAGGTTAACTTCTTAAAGTTAAACGCCATGAGGGCGGTTTGCTGTTGCAGGTCTTCTTCGGGAATATCCATCCTGCGTTGCAGGTAGTCTTTTCTAACGGTTTTTTTTATCATAGAAATCCTTTCAGTTGCTTTTGTAGTGCAGCCGTCTGAGCCTCGATAAATTTCCCGTTTTCTGTTTTCATATATGGTACAGATGCTATCAGTGGGTAGTTGCTCCAGCGTACAATCTCTTCTTCATAGTGAAGGTACTGATCATTGAATATCCACCCTATCACCGGCAAATCCATCTCCCTGCACACGCGGGCAGTCAATAATGAGTGATTGATGCTCCCCAGGTAATTGCGACTGACCAATATCACTTTCGCACCCAGGGCTTTTATCAGGTCTGCCACAAATTCAGTTCCGTTTAACGGAACGAGTAATCCTCCAGCCCCTTCGATGATCAAATTACGACTAATTGGCGGAACCTGTTCACAAATTTTTTGAATGGATATGTCAATGCCTTCTTCACGCGCTGCTATGTGTGGCGATGCAGGCATTTTAAGTTTGTATACTTCGGGATGTATTATAGAAGCTGTACCCTTAAGCGTATTCTGTACATACTCACTATCGGTACCGTCTTCATATCCTGCCTGGATGGGCTTCCAGTAATCTGCTTCCAGTGCTTTGGCAAGCAGGGCTGAGATAAAAGTTTTACCGATGCCGGTTCCTATTCCTGTGATGAAAATCTTGTTCATGATAAAGGCTTTTAGCTATTAGCTTTTAGCCTTTAGCTGTTAGCTAACAGCCAATACCTAACAGCTAATGCCTATTTACTTATTTACAAAAATGCTGAAAATTGTAGTTCCGTAGTTGCGGGCGGTAACGAAGAGTGGGTAGTTTTCGTAATTGTTGCGGGGAGTATGCTCCAAAACAAACCAGCCGTTGGGTTTTAATAATTGTTTTTCTGCGATCTTTTTAGGCAGTTCATCGATCGTGGTCAATGCGTAGGGAGGTCCGGCGAAGATGAAGTCGAACTTATCCGTGCATTGTTCCAGGAATTTGAACACCTCCATTTTGATCACCTTGAAGTTCTCGAGCTTCAGGTCTTGTGATGTCTTTTTAATGAACTCGTACATGGCTGTATCTTTCTCCACGATGGTAAGGTCTTCTGCTCCACGGGAAGCCAGCTCGTAGCTGATGCTGCCTGTGCCGCCAAAGATGTCCAGCGTTTTGAGGGAAGCGATGTCGAGGTTGTTCTGTAAAATGTTGAAGAGCCCTTCTTTAGCAATATCCGTAGTGGGTCGGGTATGCGGCATTTTAGCCGGCGGGTTGATGCGCCGTCCTCCTAATTCTCCACTGATTATACGCATAGGGCCATGTTCAGCAAGGGTGAAAAATAATGCGCCGGATATGCCTCAAATGCTTCGTGCAGCCGTGAGCTGGCGGTTGGCGCCTCCCACTCCATACGGAGGAAGTATTTGAAGAGCTCCTGGTATAGTTTGGATTGCTCATCGAGCAAGCCGGATATTTTAAGTATCACCTTTTCGTTGTCGAGACTGAAGCGGTCGCACAGCGCCAACAACTGGTACGATACGTCGTCGGGCGTATCGTAATTATAGGTCTGTATTAGTTGAAGGGCATTATTCTTGAATACTGCCGCCACGATCCTGTCGGATGCTACCACTACTTTAATCACTCCATCGCCGTATGTTCCTTTTTCTATGCCGGAAAGCATAATAGTATAGTAGTGCCAGTATTTGCCTGCAGCAAATTTGTGCTGCATAAGGGCGTGAGCCTCACGGGGTATGCGGTAGATATTGTATACGTTCCAGCCGGGTACTTTTTCACTGAGCAGCAGTCCCTTGTGGGCATTGCCAAAGATCAGTTCCGTAACCGGCTTATTCAATTCAATATGAAAGAGTTTCTCGGGTAGCAGGTTGCTGTCGGTATAATGATAGATGACGAATGCTTCGCGGTAATGAAGCTGCAGTAGCTCATCGCCGGCCAAGATTTCCTGTAAAGCCTCCATTACCGGTTTGCCGGGCATGAAATCGAGGTTATACTGGCGCAGCCCCATAAACCGCTGCTGCTGCTTGTTGTATAACACATAACTAAATACCTTTTCACCCACTTCCATGAGTAACAGGCTATTCTGTATGTCTTCCTGCCGGTTTGTTTCCGGTATGATATCGAATGTGGCTTTGAGCATATTTATTTGGAGGTGCAATAATACACGAATTGTGCCATACGTGCGCTATTTTTGCAGGTTCCCAAAAGCACATGAGCATTAAGGGGGTAGCTAATTAAGTTATGGCCACTGTTTTATCAGATGATCTACGGGTAGAAGTTTCCAACCGTCAAATATTGAAGATCGCATTGCCGATCAGCTTTGCTTTACTGGTACCTCAGATTAATTTTATTACGAATAATATTTTCCTGGGCGGGCTGGGTGAACAGGAATTGGGCACCGCCGGCCTGACGGGTGTATATTATCTCATTTTCGCTGCTATTGGTGCTGGTTTGAACAATGGGTTGCAGGCATTGATCTCACGCCGTGCCGGGGAAAACCGCGTAGAAGAGATCGGTAAACTGTTTTCGCAAGGTGTACGGATCGCGCTCACCATTGCCGTAATTGGTATTGCCATTACTTACCTGCTGGCTCCTGCCATTTTGAAGTTCTCGCTGCATGATGAAAACGTGCTGAAGCAATCCATGAGCTTCCTGTATATCCGCATCTGGGGATTGCCTTTCTTATTTATTTACCAGATGCGCAATGCGCTGCTGGTAGGCACCAACCAAAGTAAGTATCTCGTGATCGGTACGATAGCAGAGACTGTCGCTAATATTTTCTTTGACTATACGCTCATCTATGGCAAGCTCGGGTTTCCTCATTTGGGCTTCAACGGCGCCGCTATTGCTTCAGTGATTGCTGAAGCCACCGGCATGTTTGTGGTGTTTGCCGTGATCCACCGAAAAGGGATCAGCAAACGTTTTTCTCTATATAAGCACTTCAAGTACAATAAAGCTATTTCCAGGCTCATTCTGGTACAGTCTTCTCCACTTATTTTTCAACATGCCATCAGCATCATCAGCTGGATATTCTTTTATATCCTCATCGAGCGGCATGGTTATTCCGCCGGACATAGCAACCGCGACCTGGCTATTTCCAATGCCATGCGCAACCTGTTTGGTTTCTTCGGGGTGTTTACCTGGGCTTTCGCTGCTACTTCCAATACAATGGTGAGCAACATCATTGGCCAGGGCAGAAAAGACCTCGTGATCACGCTGGTAAAAAAGATCGTGCGTCTTAGTTTCAGCATTGCTGTAGTTGTTGCGATCCTGCTAAACATTTTCCCACAGGTACTGCTATCTGTTTATGGACAAGACCCAGGTTTCATTACTGATGCAATCCCTGTTGTAAGAGTGGTATCGTGTGCACTGGTATTGATGTCCTTTTCTACCATATGGCTGAACGCTGTAACCGGCACCGGTAATTCGACGGTAAACCTGGGCATTGAAGCCGTAGCTATTATTCTTTATAGCACCTACGTATACCTCGTGTTGGAAGTATTCAACCTGTCCATTATCTGGGGCTGGATGTCTGAGGGGCTATACTGGATTTCCATGTTTACCCTCTCCTATTGGTATATTAGAAGTGGAAAATGGAAGAAGAAGGAGATATAGCTACTCAAACTTTTTGTGCATGGTGATGCCCAGCTTGCCCTGTATGTTTTCGATGGGTGGCTCTAATTTGTAAATGGAGATGATGATCTCGGTAGTGAATGGGTATTGATGTTTGAGCTTCCGGATGATGCCTTCGGCAACTTTTTCCAGTAAGGGAGTTGGTACCTTCATCCTTTGTTTTACCACCTCAAATACATCCACATAATTGATGGTATTCTTCAGGTCGTCGAACTTAACATGCCCCTCGTCGTACGATATTTTCAGGCTTACCTCGTAAGGGCTTCCTGTTTTCTGTTCACCTTCATAAAGACCATGATACGCCTGTAACCTAATGTTGTGCAGCTCAATAGTAACCATACATGAAATTTGGTCCCCGCCTTGCGGAACGGGGGCCAAATTAGAAAGAAGTAAGGAATTGTAATGTTATTTTTTCGGTTGCAACACAGTATTTCTACTAATTGCAATTAAACCAACCCTTTGGCTGACAGGTAACGTTCTGCATCAAGGGCAGCCATACAGCCGCTACCGGCGGCCGTTACAGCCTGGCGATAGATCTTATCCTGTACGTCGCCTGCAGCAAATACGCCTTCCACATTTGTTTTGGAAGTACCGGGAATGGTTTTGATATAGCCTGCTTCATCCATGTCGAGGAATGGTTTGAAAACAGCTGAATTGGGTTCATGCCCAATGGCCACAAAGAAACCACTGATGGGAATTGTTTGTGATTCGTTGGTCTTGATATTCTTAATACGTACCGAATCCACTTTGTTCTCTCCTACTACTTCTTCGGTTTCCGTATTCCAATATACTTTAATGTTTGGTGTACGTTGTACTCTTTCCTGCATCACCTTGGAAGCGCGCATGCTATCACGGCGTACGAACATATGCACTGTAGTTGCCAGTTTAGACAGGTAAAGAGCTTCTTCTGCAGCTGTATCGCCTGCTCCTACTATCGCCACTTCTTTACCACGGAAGAAAAAGCCATCGCACACGGCGCAGGCGCTAACGCCAAAGCCATTGAGGCGTTGTTCGCTTTCCAGGCCCAGCCATTTGGCAGAAGCTCCGGTTGCAATGATTACTGCATCTGCTTCCAGCAGCTTCTCATCATCGATCCATACTTTAAATGGCTGCTGAGAGAAGTCTACTTTAGTAGCCAGTCCAAAGCGGATATCTGCGCCCATGCGGGTAGCCTGTTTTTCGAAATGGATCATCATTTCGGGGCCTTGTACACCATCCGGATAACCGGGATAGTTCTCCACCTCGGTGGTGATCGTCAACTGACCGCCAGGCTGGATGCCCTGGTATAACACAGGTTTCATATTGGCCCTTGCGGCATAGATAGCTGCTGTATATCCTGCTGGTCCTGATCCTATAATTAAACAGTGTACTTTTTCACTTTCCATAGTAGCGTGTTAAAAAGAAATTTGGCAAAAATAAAGGCAAAAGGGTTATCAAAATGCCCGGTTTGGCAAACCTTGATTCCTTGTGCATAACCTTATTATAACAGTTAACGGGTTGATATGTTGACAGGTTGAAAAGGGCGGGAGCAGTTGAAAAGTTAATAAGTTGATAAGTTGACAGGACAAAAACTCGCAGTACCCCCCTTTTCAACCTTTAAACCTGTAAACTTATCAACTAATCATTGCGGGATGACCAACGTATAGTACTGAACAGCGTAGCCGCCAAAGTAACCCAGGCCGCCCCCTTTAATATTACTTAGCACCTTTACGGGTGATGAGAACGGGTTGCCGATGCTGCTATAATTGTACTCCATCGTACGCCAGAAGTCGAAAGTAGCTTTATCGATATTGCAGAGTTTGACCGTGACTATATCACCCCGGTAGAAGAAGGCATATTCCTCCAAATCGATCGACTGATTCCTGTCCACGCCATGTTCTATCTGGATATCATAGGTTTTCCCGTCCACGATCTGGTCGTCGAATACCGAATTTAGGCCGGGGTAGAAGAACTCTGCATTGGACTGAGTATAATACCGGATATAATTACCAAAGCCGGGCGGATCGGTGGTGCGGCTCATAACGATGACTTTCGATGAGTCGGGATTATTGGGTGCGGGCAGCCACCAAAGGGAATCGATCTTTTTGGTGAGTGCCGGGATGGTGGTAGTGGCTGTGTATTCCCTGCCTCCTGTTTTTACCTGCAGGGAGTAGCTTTTATTGAATTCGCCTTCAAAGGCTGTGGCCAGGTTGGCCGAGTCGATGGAGTAATAATATACTGTATAACCATTGTTAGCGGGGAAAGCATATTCCTTCAGGCGGTGTGTTTTGACACCATTGGACACATAGACCTCGGCATTGCGGATAAACGAGTTGGCCAGGGAATCGGGCGATAGTTCACTAAAGTAGTTGAGGCTGCGTGAAAGAATGACTGTGGGTGCCTCGCCATTCTCGATAGTAGCTTCTATGACCACTACGGGCTCTGCATTACGGGGCGTAAAGGTGATGGCTTTTTCGCAGGCAGCGAGGGCTACCAGCAGTATTAGTGCCATACTTATTCGCGCGATCATGCTCATACGCTATAAAGATAGCAACAAAAAGCCCGGCAGGTTTTCACCATACCGGGCTTTTATTTGATTAACGTACTATTACTAACCTAAATAGGCTTTCAATGCATTGCTGTAGCGGGCCTTTTGTAAACGTTTGATAGCCCTTTCCTTGATCTGGCGGATACGCTCTTTAGTAAGATCGTATTTCTGTCCGATCTGCTCGATGGTAACACCATTTTCGCCATCCAGGCCAAAATAGGCGTTTACGATCTCTGCTTCACGTGGGCTGAGTGATTTCAACACCCGGCGTATTTCATTACGCAGGGAGTCTTTCATCACATCATCATCTGTATCATCACCACCTTCCAGCAGGTCACCCATAGCCACATCTTCTGCTTCGTGCACAGGGGCATCGAGGGAAGTGTGACGGGTATTGCTTTGGAAGATATTATTGATCTCGGTTTCGCTCATTTCGAGAAGCTCTGCCAGCTCTTCGGTACTTGGTTCACGCTCATGCTCCTGCTCGAAGGCCATGTAAGCCTTATTAGCTTTATTGTAAGTACCGATCTTGTTCTGGGGCAAACGTACGAGACGGCCTTGTTCAGCCAATGCCTGTAAGATAGACTGACGAATCCACCATACCGCGTAGGAGATGAATTTAAAACCTTTGGTTTCGTCGAAACGCTGTGCCGCCTTGATCAGACCGAGGTTACCCTCGTTGATCAGATCGCTCAGGGACAGGCCCTGGTGCTGATACTGCTTGGCTACGGATACTACGAAACGTAGGTTCGCCTGTACTAACTTATCCAACGCTTTCTGATCCCCCATCTTGATCCGCTGGGCCAGTACAGTCTCCTCTTCGGGAGTAATCATTGGGATTTTTGAAATTTCCTGCAGATATTTCTCTACTGCCTGCGAGTCGCGATTAGTTATCTGGGTAGCAATTTTGAGCTGTCTCATATCAAATTTCTAAGTGAAAAATAATAACTGTCAATTGGGGGCAGGGTACAGTATCAACAGTAAATAGACTGAAAAGTTCAGGGGGAGGTTGCAAATCAACCGCAAAATGAGCTGTTAATGTGTTAGATCCGTCCAGAACCGTCTGCAAAAATAACACGCAATCACGAAATCTCATAGCCTTTGTGGATAAAAACAAAGCTGTTAAGGGTAGATTCCGGATTGAATGTCAACGCAAACGTTTGTGCCTGTTTGCGTGTGATAAGCTGAAAACCGCGCCAACACTACTATAGACGATGTAACTACAAGATTCCTGTGCTTCAAAATCCGTCTCTAAAAAAATTGTGAATAACCTAAAATATTATTTTGTAACTAAGAAATTAGTTATAGATTTGAGCTACAACTAAAAAATTAGTTATGAAGCCGCTCACCAAAGCAGAAGAACAGGTAATGCTGGTTGTATGGGACCTTGGCCAAGGATTCCTGAAGGATATAATGGAGCACATTCCAGAGCCCAGGCCCCATTCGAACACGGTAGCCACCATTTTGAAGATCCTGGTAGAGAAGGAGTTTATAGAGTATGAGGTGCAGGGCAGGAACAACCTGTACAAACCAAGGATCAGCAAGACAGAATATGGCAAGAAAAGCGTGAACCAGCTGGTTAAAGGGTATTTTGAAGGCTCTCCTGCCAAGCTGGTATCGCAATTCGTTAGCGACAATAAACTAAGCCAGCAAGAGCTGGAGGCTCTGCTGCAACAAATCCGTGACGCCCAAAACAAGTAATTATGGTGTTCCTGCTTTATTTCCTCAAAATGGTGATCTGCTCGGGAGTACTGACGGGCTATTACTGGCTCTTCCTCCGCAACAAGCGGTTTCACCACTATAACCGGTTCTTTTTGCTGGGCACGCTGGCGCTATCGCTGCTGCTGCCGTTGGCAAGCCTACCGGTAATCTTTGATCCGGAGGCACCGGTTCAGTCGACCGCCTATCGGGTGGTGCAGGCCATTAGCTTACCAACTGAAAGTGCGCCCACTCCTACTACAATGGCAATTCCTGTTGTAGTTAATAAGATCGAGGCAACACCAATGATCACCACTGCAAACTGCCTTTGGATCTTATATTGGGCCGGAGCAGCCTGGCTGTTGCTAACATTGGTGCGTGCCCTATATCAATTGTTCCGCCTGCACAGGCAGTATCGGCCATCGTCTATAAATGGGCTGCTTATTTACAATACTACAGCCGCGGGAACTCCTTTTTCTTTTTTCCGCTCCATATTCTGGAATCAGCAGTTGGACATTTCCGGTACAGCCGGTCAAAAGATCTTCCGGCACGAAGTATTCCATTGCCGACAGTTGCATTCATTGGATATTCTGCTGACTGAGCTTGTTTTAATTGGCTGCTGGTTCAATCCCTTCTTTTGGCTGCTGAAGAAAGAACTATCGGCCATTCATGAATTCCTGGCCGACCAATATGCTGCTGCCGACAGCGACCCTTCGGATTATGCCCAGTTGTTGGTGCTTCAAGTGGCCCAGGCCAATAACAGAATGCTTAATCACTATTTTTTCACTCATCCCATAAAACGTCGTATTACCATGATCTTATCATCCAACCCAACGAGATTCGGCTACCTGAGCCGGATTATGGCACTGCCTGTAGTGCTGGTGCTTGCCGGAACGATTGCTGTAAAGGCACAACAGGTTGCCTCTAAACTACCTGAAGGCTTATCTGCGGAAATGTATTTTGCTACGGACAATCGCGGTATGCTTGCTGTAAAAAGCACTAAGCTGCAAAAAATGCCCGTCTATGAATTCAAGACTATTAAAGAAGTCCCCGGGAACGGGCCTGATATCACTATCGCAAGGCTTCTGCAAAAAGAGATCACTAATATGAAACAGGTGCAGGAAAAATTAGGCGCCCCCAGGCAAAAGACGCTTTCGACCGGCGAAAGTGTATGGAGTTATACGGCGGGCGGGAAATCACTTCGCATCGTGTTTGACAGAAATACTGATACCATCCAATCGTTCAACTACGTGCAGTTTGGAAAATCTGTTGCTCAAAAGCTCAGCTATGAGCAGGTAAAATCCATCAAGGAAGGCCAAACCACCGGAGAGATGATCACACAATTGTTCGGCAAACCCACAAACATCTTTGTCAAGAAGGATGCAGAAACCTGGCAATTCGAGTTACCCAATCAACAATTGAGCATTGAATTCGACAGACTGGGAGACGGCCACCAATTGGTACGTTCCTTCAATTATAATGAACATAATCCTGATTACGGCAAATAGTTGACCATCACCTCTCAAATCAGTTGTATGAGCATACTGTTGTATTTTCTGAAAGTGATCCTTTGTTCAGGCATCCTGTTTGGTTATTACCACCTGTTCCTGCGAAACAAACGTTTCCATCATTATAACCGGTTTTACCTGCTGGGAGCACTTGTACTTTCACTGGTATTGCCGTTGTTCAAGATACCGGTGTTCAATGAAGACTCCGGCACACTGAACCAGGTAGTATACCGGACTGCACAGGTCATTACCGTATCGCCAGTAGTAGCTCAGGCTTCTCCAACGCAGGAAGCAAGTACCCTGTTTACGGCCGGCAACCTGGTTTGGACGGTGTATGGGTTGGGTATCCTGGTGTTGCTGTTCATGCTTGGCCGATCATTGGGATACATCCGGAAGATATCGCAACGGTATCCTTTTGAACGGGTAAATGATCTGAAGTTTTACCAGACACAGGAACCAGGTACGCCTTTTTCTTTCTTCCGGTCTATCTTCTGGAACGATGCATTGAATTTTAATAGTCAGCAGGGACAACAGATATTCCGGCACGAACTATTTCATGTGCAACAGAAGCATACTGCAGATATCCTGCTGGCAGAGATCATCACGATGCTGTGTTGGTTCAACCCGTTCTTTTATCTTATCAAGAAAGAACTGAAAGCTATTCACGAATTTCTGGCCGATCAATATGCTGCTTCCGGCAGCAACCGCTATCAATATGCCGAATTACTGGTTGAGCAGGTAATGGCTTCGCGCGCAGCCTCGCTTGCACATCCGTTTTTTCAACATCAATTAAAAAGACGAATTACCATGATCACTCAGCTTAATCAAACAAAATATGGCTACTGGAGCCGCGTAATGGTGCTCCCATTGTCTATAACACTTTTCTTTTCGCTGGCCCTGTATGCTGGTGAAAACAAGCAATCCCCTACGCTAAAGCAGGATAACACTGATAGATTTAATATAGCGTCTGTTACAGACACCGCTCCACAGCCCTATATTAAAGTGCAAAAATGGAAACAGGCACAGGCAACAGCACCAACAAAGGAAGAAAAGGAATTCTTTTTTGTTGAAGAGCGTTTCAAAGGGTCAGAGTTGCAGATCGTTCGGGAAAAGCAGGAATTGCTGCAGAAGATCCTGAAACAGAATAAAACAAAAGATGAGCACATGGACATCGTGCTGCAAAAGGAATTGAATGACCTGAAAATGCAGGAAAAGCAATTACAGGCAAAGCGGGAATTCGTTCTTAAAGAGAAGATTGTCAAAAATGATGTCCGTTATTATACGGATGATAAGGCCCATTACTACAAGGATGACAAGACCCGTTATTACACCGATGACAAGTCTCGTTACTATACCGACGATAAGACCCGCTACTATAAAGATGATAAAACGGGTTACTATACCGATGAGGATCATCAGAAGCTACAAACCGAATTAAAACAATTGTCGCTTCTCAAAAAAGAGCTTGAAGCCGGCAATGATCCACAAAAGGGAGAACGCCTGAAAAAGATCGACTTGCAACTGCAGGCCATACAGGACTACCAGAAAAACGTGGTCGGCGTGCCATCAAACTTTGAGTACAGAGAAGATACCACCATCAGAACACTGCAACGCTTTTTCAACAAGAACTTTCGTTATCCCAAAGACATGATAGAAAATGATGGCCAGGGTTCTGTATGGTATTCTTTCAAACTGGATGAATCCGGTAAACCGGTTGACTATGAAGTATTCGATAAAGCACCTACTGCCGTAGAAGGGAAAATATGGGAAATTGTAATTGTAGGGTATTCCAAACAAACAGGTAATACCATAAGTGCGGAAAACTTACAACAACAAATGAAGAACGAGGTCTTACGGATCGCCGCAAAAAATACCACTCCTTTCAGGGAAGGTACCAAAGTAACTCCTGCCCGCTATTATTTTAAAGCTACTTTCAAATTGCAAAAAGAAGACTAATAACGCTCACTTTATCATTCGCCTTAATACCACCGGCCATAGTTTCTATGGCCGGTGGTTTGTAACCTTCTTCGCATAACGTTTTCAGGCAACCGTAATAGATGTCCTTTCAACTTATCCTGTAGCAATAGCGAACGTCCGTAAACGCGCACATAATGTATCGTAACCGGTCAGCCAGGAAGTACTAATTTATTTAATAACTATTGATTATCAATGTTTCATAAAATGGCATAGCCCTTGAAACATTTCACTTCATTACGTGTCTTTTAAACACTGAATTCAATCTTTTTTTTCTATACGCAAGTTAACTTTTGTTAACACGGGGCAGGTTTCCACTTGCCCCTTATTATTTATTCTATCTAATAAAAAAGCGGCACTTCGTGTAGAAAGTACCGCTTTCGCTTATCATGTTCAGCAACCTGTGCTGATTGCTTGTTCAATTAGTAAACGATCTCTTCTCCGCCAATCTTAAGCACCAATTCCTTCTTATCACTTGCCTCTACCCTGCCTACGATCTTTGCTTCAATACCTAATGCTTCACCTTCTTTGATCATGCCGGCAGCCGCTTTTTCGGTAGTGAATACTTCAAGACGATGGCCCATGTTGAATACCTGGTACATCTCCCGCAGATCACTGCCAGAGGCTTTTTGTATGACCTGGAAAATAACAGGCGGCTCAAACAGGTTGTCTTTTACAATACGGAAATCGCCGGGCAGGTATTTCATGCACTTGGTCTGTCCGCCACCACTGCAGTGGATGAGGCCGTGGATATCATCAAACTGTTTTTCGAACAGTTGCTTGAGCAGCGGCGCGTAGGTACGCGTAGGACTCAGGAGCAATTGACCAACGTTGAGCTCGGCATAGGGAGCCGGAAGCCGGTCGGTCATTCTGTGTGGCCCTATATAAACGACTTCATCGCTCAGTGAGTTTTCGTATGATTCTTTGTACTGCTGTGCATAGAACTTACCCAATACATCATGGCGGGCGCTGGTGAGTCCGTTGCTGCCGAGGCCGCTGTTGTAGGCAGTCTCATATTTGGCCTGGCCAAAGCTGGAGAACCCTACAATCACATCACCTGGTTGTATCTTTTCGTTGGTCACCAATTTGTTCTTAGGCCAGCGGGCTGTCATGGTACCGTTTACCGCAATCGTGCGCACTACATCACCTACGTCGGCTGTTTCGCCACCCAGGAAATGGATGTTGACACCATATTGCTTCAGTTCGTCGAATATTTGCTGGGTGCCATTGATGATTACTTCCAACACTTCGCCCGGAACGAGCTTTTTATTGCGGTCGATGGTAGAGGAGAATAAGAGGTTGTCGTGGATACCTACACACAGGAGATCGTCGAGGTTCATGACGATAGCATCCTGCGCAATGCCTTTCCACACGCTGATATCACCAGTCTCTTTCCAATAGAGGTAGGCCAGGATACTTTTGGTGCCGGCGCCATCTGCGTGCATCAGGTTCACCCAGTTGGCATCACCGGTAAGGTAATCGGGATATATTTTACAAAAAGCATAGGGATATAAGCCCTTGTCCAGTTTCTCGGTAGCCTTGTGAACTTCTTCTTTCTGAGCAGAAACGCCCCGCTGTGAATATAGACTCATCCGGCAAAACTAAGAAAAGTCCGAAAGACCGTAAATCAGTAAGCCCGAAAGCGGAAAGAATGTCGATAAATAATCAAAGATACTTCCTGACTTTACCGACTTTCCGACTTTCGGACTAATTTAGCACCGCATTTATGAAAGTCTATTATTCAATCGATAATATACCTGCCTTTAACCGGGCAGTGCTAACCATAGGCACATTCGACGGGGTACACCTGGGTCACCAGCAGATATTGGAGCAACTGAAGCAGGAGGCCAGGCGGATAGGCGGTGAAACGGTTATCATCACCTTCCACCCCCACCCCCGCAAGGTGGTATCGGGCCAGCAGCCTGCTTTCCACCTGCTCAATACCATCGAAGAAAGGATTGAATTGCTGGACAAGAACGGTATCGACCACCTGGTGATTGTTCCTTTTACCCCTGCTTTCGCCCAACAAACCCCGGAGGAATATATAGAGCATTTCCTGATCGAAAAGTTCCACCCCCATACGATCATTATCGGTTATGACCATCGATTTGGACAGGGCCGGACAGGCAATTACAAGCTCCTGGAGACTTATTGCGAGCGACTGGGTTTCCGGCTCCTGGAAATACCAGGCCATGTGATCGATGAAAATACCGTCAGTTCCACCCGCATCAGGCAAGCCCTCCTCGAAAGCCATATCGGGCAGGCCAATACCCTTCTCGGTTATGACTTCTTTTTTGAAGGCACCGTAGTGGAAGGCAACAAACTGGGGAGGGTACTGGGCTATCCTACTGCTAACCTTCGCATTGAAAATGAAGAAAAGCTGGTGCCGGGTAATGGTATCTATGTAGTATCTGCAGAAGTGGAAGGCCATAACTCACTAAAAGGCATGATGAGCATTGGTATACGTCCTACCATTACCGATAACAGGCGTACCATCGAGGTGAACTTGTTTGACTTTAATGCCGATATCTATAGCCGCACACTCCGTGTATACATAAAGCAATATATCCGCGCAGAAGAAAAGTTCGATGGCCTGGAATCCCTCAAAGTAGCGCTGGCTAATGATAAGCAAGTCAGCTTACGTTACTTCGGATTATAGCATTTATGCCATCATTTTTGCTACCATCTCTTTCAACAAGGATGCATCGGAAGTACCGACATCATTGACCCCAATACTTTTGAGGTTATATTGATGCAATAACAGCAAAGCGCCTTCTGTACCTTCGTATTTATAGTTCCTGGCAGTGAGTAAGTAATCTTTTACAAACCACGCATTGACCCCGATGTTGGCTGCAATGGTTTTTTCGTCAGAGCTGTTCTGCCCAAAGATCATATAGGTTTTACTGAAGAGGTTGTACAAGGTTGGCAACACAAGCTGTATGGGCGCCGCTTTGGGATTGGCCTCGAAGTACTGGATGATACGCATGGCCTTGGACAGGTCGCGCGAAGCTACCGCACTCTGTAGTTCAAAAGGATTGTATTCCTTACTTACGCCTACATACTTTTCAATATCGTCTTCTGTAATGCTTTTGCGGTCACCAAGGTTCACCAGCATCTTGTCGATCTCATTGTTGATGCGGCTCAGGTCGTTGCCGATATGATCCACCAGCAGCAACAAAGCTTTTTGGGAAATAGAATAACCTTTGGATTGTACGAGCTCGTTGGTCCAGTCGGGCAACTGGTTATCATACATTTTTTTGGTCGTCAGCATCTCCCCTTTTTCTTTCAGGGTTTTGGCCAGCTTACTACGGCCATCTACTTTTTTTTCTTTATATGATACGACGAAGATGGTAGACTTTAAAGGATTTTCTATATAAGGCTCGAGCTTATCGATATCCCGCATTTGTTGTGCTTCTTTTAACAAAACCACTTGTTTGTCGGCAAACATGGGATACCGGCGACAGGCATTGATGATGTCGGGCCAATTGGCATCCTTACCATAAAAGATGGTAAGATTGAACCCTGCCTCCGCCTCGCTCAGGATATGATGCTCTGCATAATTAACTACCTTATCAATGAAATAATCTTCTTCTCCTTCCAGCCAATAAACGGGCTTAAACTGTTTTTTTTTCCAATCAGACAATATTTTTTCTGCAGACATGTGGAAGTAAAGTATTTGAAATTGGTGCAATATTACACCAAAAAAAGGGTAGTTTGGGGAGTAAATATACAGGGCCAAAACACAATACTACACTACATTTCAGCGTTTTTGACCCCGCCATGCACCCTTGCTCGGGTAATTCTGGCATGGTTTTGGACTAACCCAATATCGACAACCTGAATGATAGGGGTTACAACCCAAATTTTAAACTTTTGAAAACACATATTAATTATGAGCACAACCAATTATCCATCAGCCAGTCCACAAAATCAACCTCCTAAAAAGGATTCTAAAAACCTTATCATCGGCTTATTGGCCGTTGGTATCCTCGGAACCTGGGGTTATTTCCTGTGGGACAAGAACAAGTCTGACCAACAGATTACGTCTTTGCAAACTCAATATGTTGCAGTTGACTCCTCAAAGAATGAATTGCAAAAGAGTTTTGATGCCGCAGTTATCCGTCTTGATTCACTGACCGGTTATAACAATGAACTGGAAGGTAAACTGAGCGAGCGTAACAGCGAGATCCAAAAGATGAAGAATAACATCGCAGCCAAACTGAAAAAAGAAAGGCTGACTGAAAGAGAGAAGAAAGAACTGGCTTCTCAAATCACTGAGTTGAACACTAAGATCGGTAATCTGGAAGCAGAAGTTGCCCGTCTGACTCAGGAAAATCAAGTGCTGACTACTGAAAAAACTCAGTTGACAGCCGACAAGGAAAAGCTTACTACTGATCTTACTACAACTACTACCGCTAAGGTAGAGTTGGAAAAGAAAGTAGACGTAGCTTCTACTCTGAACGCTTCAAACATCGGTATCACTCCTATCAACGAAAAGAGTGGTGGTCGCGAAAAAGTAACTACTACAGCAAAACGCGTAGACAAACTGGTTATCTCTTTCGATGTTGACAACCGTATCGCACCAGCTGGTTCTACTGACGTATATGTTGCAGTAACTGACCCAGAAGGTAAGCCTGTAACTGTTGAAGCACTGGGTTCTGGCACCTTCACTACCCGTGAAGAAGGTGACAAGTTCTACACTTTCAAAATGCCTGTTACTATCGAAACTGGTAAGAAAGTACACGTAGAATATCCCTGGAAACAAAACAGCGGTTTCAAGAAAGGTAACTACAAGATCGAAGTTTACCACAACGGCTTCAAGATCGGCGAAAGCGTTCGTGAGCTGAAGAAAGGTGGTCTCTTCTCTTAATAATCTTTCTATAAGATCTATAAAAAAACGTCCCGGCAAATTGTCGGGACGTTTTTTTATGTCTTTACAGCAAAGCCCTGATGGCCGCCCTTCCAATATGTACGATCCTCGATGTTCCTGGCTTACGACCTTCGTACTGGATGTTCATTTCAAGGTTGTTGGACAATCGCTTGGTGAGGTCCAAATTCCACAAAAAGTTTTTACCGGGTAATAATCCATCCAATATGATGTAAGATGACGGAGAGTTGGTATTGGGCGTAGCATCGAGTGAACTAAACGTAATATTGTTATAAGTAAAGCGCGCCTGTATAGAAGTACTTTGAAGGATGTTATATTTTACTTCGGAAAGGATCGAGTTCGACAATGATTTCTCCTGGCTGCCTGTCTGGTTCTTCTTATCAGCATACTTGTATCCCACCATTGCCCTGAAACTGGCCCCTTTGGTAAAAGTAAACCGGGGTTCTATGGAATATTGATCGATCTTAAAATTGCGGTTGTCGAATTTTGGATTGGAACTGATGAGCTGGTTGATGCCTGTTTTTCCACTCAGCTCCAGCATGAACATCCGGGTAATATTCCAGCGCCCCCGCAGGTTCCATTCATCCAGCTTACGGCTTTCATAGCCATACGTAAGCAGGGATTTATTGGTGTTGCGTGAGTTGTTGATATCAAAGCCCCATTTCGGGCTAAACCTGTTGAATGAAAGCGTATTGATAAATATGGAGTTCAGGGTGATTAACGATGTGTCATTGAGCGGAGCCTTGAAAGGATTGAACTGTACAATGCCTTTGGCTAATTCTTTCTTATTAAGCTGCAAAGATGACTGCAGGTTCAAATTGGCCAATAACTTCATGAAAGGCTTTGCTTCCGCCATATTAATCACGGACCTGGGATTTAAACCCACCGTATAGTTGAAGGTGTTGTAATTAGCTTTTACAAATTGATTGGTCGGCGTGAAGATGCGGATGTATTTTGCCTGATCCTGGAACAGGGCCACTTCAAACTCATTAAGCTGTTGTATGCCATCATTATTATAATCGATCCAGGTGTACTCCCCTTGTCCGGCAGGTACTTCGAGGTAAGCGAAATCACGCTTCTGCTCCTGCCCTGCACCTACTTCATACAGGACATTACCTGTTAGCAATCCCCTCCATTCATTCACCAAGTACTCTGCCCGGCCCAGGAGGCTGTTATCGGGCTTCTGTGTGGTTACCTTATCATTCAGGATGGAGAGCGTTCGGTAAGTACCGTTGAAGCGAAACTGGTGCCTTTCGTTTTTAAGCAACTCTGCAAAAACATTGACGTTGTGGCTGCGGTCGGAAGTAGCCAACTCTTTTCCCAGCGGATAAGCATTCGTACGAGTAAAATAAATAACGCCCCAGCGATTGAGTTTTGATCCGTCTGATTTAATAGACGCCTGGAAGTTTTCGAAGGAAAAACTTTGGAATGAGACACTGTCGGAAAACCTGTTATGAATCTCATTATGCTCCACCGAATAATTAAGTCCCAGGGTGTAATTCTTCAATCGGGGAAACTGACGTGAGATATCGATGGTAGGGCGCAGGAAATAACCTTTATCTGTAGTAGCATCTACCGCTGAATACATGAACACATTGTTCAGCTTCCAGCCTTTGATGTTATGAGTGTGCGCCACTGTATTACGGACCCCGGTAAAACCGGAACCCCGGTTATAACGCGTAAACTGGTAGCGTAGAGAATTGCCTTTGGCGTCCACCAGTTGGGCGGCGCCAGTAGCAATAGCCTCATTATCGGACGTTACCTGGAGCGGTAATCCCCAGTCACGTGTAAACTCTACATTCCTTAATCTTTCCAGTGGTTTGAACCTTGCTTCCACGTATTCAAACCCTCCTTCTGTCACCAACTGCAATCCAATCTTGGAAGACTTAAATGGTAAGGTATTCTTCAATTGCACTTTACCAGCGTAACCCTTATCATTCCCTTTATCTTTCGAAGAAAATGTATTTACATCATAACTACTCATGGCGACCTCTGTATTCAGGATCGTGTTCTTCGTAATGTTATAGTCCAGCCCAATGCTCACAAGCTGTTGTTTCTTGGGAGTTACCAGTAATACAGCCGGCTCGTATTGCCCCTGTTTGTTGCCATTAACAGGCTCTACCCAGCGGTATACCTTTCCATTGGCGCCATTGAGATCAGGAATATAATCGCCATTCCCTACACCCACATCGATGAATGATAAACTGTAATGGGCACTATCGGGGTTAGTGCTGTATACATAAATGGAATCGCGGGTAGGTGCACCATTCCATGTAGTGTCGATCTTTTTGTAAAGAATCTTACCGGCAGCAAAAGTATCGAGGTCGGCAGTAGGATAAAAAGCCCTTGAAATACTATCGCCAATGGTATTCAGAAATTGCTTTTGCTGCGGGTCCAAAGATTGGTTGATGGGTGAGCTCTTGGCATCTGCGTTATTGAAAAAGCCTATTCGTAATGCCGCTTTCTGTCCCAGCTTCACCTCATCGGCCAGGTAGATATTCGAGTTGAGGTAGTTCCTGTCGGCATATTCAAACTCCACCTGGATACGCCTATCCTTGGTGATCATTCGTTTGGGCGTAAAGGCTATCTCGGCTGTGTTGTAGTTGATCACATAGTCCTGGTCTTCGCCCCGTTGCAGCAATTCTCCATCGATGAATACCCGTTCAGTATTGGCCAGCACAACGAAGAAGAATTCATTATTTGCCCCTTGCAAACGGTATGGCCCCTGGTTACCTTCCTGGCCATTGAATACATTGCGCGTAAATTTTCCTTTGGCGATGGAACCACTCACCAACAGGTTATTGCTGATCTTATCCGTGATAGCGGTTTGCGTCTCGAAGGAGATACCCTGCAAGCGTTTATAGAAGTTGAGGAAATAACTCTTTTGCTGACGGATATCGATATCACCCAGGCTTAGCTGCCAGTTCTTTTTCCTGAATTGAAGAAAGATGCGGTCAAACTCATTCAGCTCCTGGGTAGTGCCATCCGGTTGAATAGGGATATTGTTATCGGTAATGGCTGCAACGATCTCGATACTATCAGCCAGAAAGCCATTCAATTGCAGGTTGAGGTTGGAAGAAACTACTGCGTCCTGGCTGTTACCAAACGAGATAGACCGCCCAAAGCTACCATTGTAATTGATATTCCCGAAGTTGAAGAACCCTTCCGCCTGCGACACCCCAGCATAGTTGGGCATAAATGGTTGCCCGATAAAATTGTTCATAATGCTGTCGTAAGGCATCCTGTTCATGGCAGCATCCAGCTTTGCAGGAAATACCCGGTAATAGACCGTCAGGGTATCGAGCACTGGTTTTGCTTTCCAGGTAAGCCGGGCGCGCACAAAGTCGAGGCTGTAAAGGCTATCCGGAACGCCCGGAATGAACAATGTTTTGGGAATGATGCTTAAGGTATCCAGCTGCACAACATGCTGGTTGGCGAGGATGATCTTTTTGCGGAGGTTGGACAAAGGTTTACCTGTCTGCGGAGCCTGGCCAAATGCCGGCTGCAGCAAGGGTAGACACAATAAAGCGAGTATCAATATCCTCCCGATCAACAAGGTGCAATTTCGTTTTACTGAATCCTTTTACGGAAGTGGAAGGCACATGGCTTCCGGAAAAGGCTGCTCGCTGTTTATAGCGCTTAAAATTAGGATTTTATTGCCTCAACACGGGCTTTTATACTGTTTATCAGGCACTGGGAAAGCCGCGTGCAACGCCGCAGCCTATAATCGTGTCAATAGCTTACCTGACACCCTACACCAATGAGGAATTTTATACCCTTCGCCGTACTGATCACCGTATTTACCGGCTGCCGGCAATATGCTTTTTACCAAAGCCCCTTGCACAGCAATACCAGCAGTTATAAAGCCACCCCTTTACAAAGTGATAGTATAGCCGCAGCCACTTATGCCAGCATCAACTTTATGGTGGGCGGCGCCAATCACAGATGGCACGATAATACCTGGAGTTTTAGCGGCTCTCTGCACAGAAGTCATAATTTCGGCATGTTCCAGGCCTCTTACGGCGCCAACACAACACTGGGTGTTTACGACGTACGGCCATATATCACCTCCAATGACACTACAAACACTCCCCGAACGAACAGCTTCAGGCCATTCGACGAAATAGCGATTAATAGCCGGTCGGGCAACAAGTTTTTTGGCGCCTGGGGACTGATGGGTAGCATCAATGTGGTGGTACCATTTAGCCGGAGCAGTGAGTGGAGGGCATTCGGCACCGAACTATCCTGGAATAGTGAGTTTGGCAAGTACCTCGACTTTAGAAAGGATTTACCCGATGGTGTCGCCAATATTGTAAGCCGGAAAAACAACTATTTCACGATGAGCTTCTTTACAGAAGTAGTAGGTCGTCTCGACGATGATAAGGCGTTGGGATATAAGATGGCCTGCGTAGTATCTCCCCAAACGCTCCAGGGAGATGATGTTTCACACAGCATTACCCCAACCTATTTTTCGCAGACCGTCCATTTAAGACTACACAGAGCAACGTTGTATGCCCAATTTAATCTTGGCTCTTATGCCGCTAACATGCAAACCGGCTTTAGCTTACGCCTTGGTAAATAAAAAAGGCTGGCAATCTGCCAGCCCTGTAAATATTATCAAAACTTACTAAGCAACTTTCAGCTTCCGGGCTTGTTTTTCTTCGAGGTATTCATCGAAGGTCATCAGCTTATCGATAGCACCGGCAGGTGTCAATTCGATGATGCGGTTAGCCACGGTTTGCAGGAAGGTATGGTCATGTGAAGTGATCAGTACAATACCTTTAAAGTTTTCCATGCTTTCGTTAAAAGCCTGAATAGACTCCAGGTCGAGGTGGTTGGTAGGCTCGTCGAGGATCACCACATTAGGATCTTGCAACATCATACGGCTGATCATACAACGCACTTTCTCACCACCACTCAATACAGATGTTTTCTTCATGATCTCATCTCCACTGAACAGCATCTTACCCAGGAAACCACGCAGGAAAGGCTCATCCACATCAGTTACATGCGGTGGCACATACTGGCGCAACCAATCCATCAGGTTATAGCTGGTGGTAAAAAACTCGGAGTTGTCATTAGGCAGGTAGGCTTTAGATACCGTAGTGCCCCATTCGAATTTACCGCTATCGGCAGTCTGCTTGCCATTGATGATCTCAAAGAAAGCAGTAACCGCCATCTGGTCATCAGCTACCACAGCGATCTTATCGCCTTTATTGACAGTGAAACTTACATTCTTGAATAAGTTACGACCATCCACTGTTGATGCAGACAGTTGTTCTACATTCAATATCTGGTTACCTACTTCACGCAGTTGCTTGAAGATGATACCAGGATATTTACGATTGGAAGCCGTGATATCTTCGATAACCAGCTTTTCCAATGCCTTCTTACGGGAAGTGGCTTGCTTGGATTTAGAAGCGTTGGCACTGAAACGCGCGATAAAGTCCATCAGGTCTTTACGCTTTTCCTCCATCTTCTTATTCTTATCTCCCTGCTGACGGGCAGCCAATTGGCTACTTTCATACCAGAAGGTGTAGTTACCAGTGTAGATCTTGATCTTCTGACGATCTACGTCAGCCACATGCGTACACACAGAGTCGAGGAAGTGACGGTCGTGAGATACAACAATCACAATATTTTCATATTCGGCCAGGAAGTTCTCCAGCCAGGAAATAGTTACGACGTCAAGGTTGTTGGTAGGCTCATCGAGAATGAGGATATCAGGATTACCAAACAGGGCCTGCGCCAACAATACGCGTACTTTAAGCGCACCACTGATGTCTTTCATCAGCGTTTGATGTACTTCTTCTTCTACGCCCAGCTCACTCAGTAAAGTAGCAGCATCACTCTCGGCAGTATAACCGCCCATCTCCCCAAACTCGCCTTCCAGTTCACCAGCCTTGATACCATCTTCTTCGGTGAAGTCTTCCTTGGCATAGATCGCATCGCGTTCCTGCATCACCTTCCACAGTTTGCTGTGCCCCATCATCACCGTACTCAATACAGTGGATTCGTCAAATGCGAAATGGTTCTGGTTCAACACAGCCATCCGTTCGCCGGGCGTAATGTCTACCGTGCCTTTATTAGGCTCGATCTCACCAGACAGAATTTTCAGGAAAGTAGACTTACCGGCACCATTGGCGCCAATAACTCCATAGCAATTGCCTTTTGTAAAGGAAAGGTTTACTTCATCAAACAAAACGCGCTTACCAAACGAAAGCGTTACATTATTTACCGATATCATATTTACGAGGGAATTTCAGGGCGCAAAGGTACGATAATTAGGTGGATTAGCTGACAAGTAAATAGGTTGATAAGTACCTGATTTTCAAAGAAACGGTATTAAAATCCGTCCCCCTGTATATCAACCAGTTACCTTATCAACCTATCAACTTGTGAACCTGTCAACTTTCCTTTACTCCACTTTTCCCTCCAATGCCAGGAAGAAGGCATAGCGCAGTGCCACATCCTTCAGGTAATCGAACCGGCCGGATGCACCACCGTGGCCTGCTTCCATATTGGTTTTGAAAAGCACTATGTTGCTGTCGGTTTTCAGTTCCCGCAGTTTGGCCACCCACTTGGCAGGCTCAAAATATTGCACCTGAGAATCGTGCAAACCTGTTGTTACCAGCAAGTTGGGATAAGCTTTCTTTTCAACATTATCGTAAGGAGAATAAGACTTGATGTAGAAGTATTCCGCACTATCAGCTGGATTACCCCACTCTTTGTATTCACCCGTAGTAAGCGGAATAGAAGGATCGCTCATGGTAGTGATCACATCCACAAAGGGTACGTCAGCCACCACACCATGCCACAGGTCGGGACGAATGTTGGTGATAGCACCCATCAGCAAACCGCCGGCGCTGCCGCCATTGGCATACAGGTGTTCTTTGGTTGTATATTTTTCACTGATGAGGTATTCGCCGCAATCAATGAAATCGTAGAACGTGTTTTTCTTTTTGAACAGGTGACCGTCATCATACCACTGACGGCCCATTTCCTGGCCACCGCGTATATGCGCTACAGCATATACAAAACCACGGTCGAGCAAGCTGATCACGTTGCCGTTGAAACCTGGGAACATGCTGGAACCGTAAGAACCATAGGCATACAACAATAAAGGATTGCTGCCATCTTTCTTCATACCTTTTTTATACACCAGCGATATAGGCACTTTTACACCATCACGGGCAGTAGCCCAGATGCGCTCAGAAGCATATTCATCTTTCTTAAATCCACCCAACACTTCTGTTTGCTTCTTCAACTCACGCTGCTGTGTTTCCATATTATAGTCATAAATGGAAGAAGGCGTGGTCATGGATGTATAAGAGAAGCGTAAAATGTTGGTATTGAAATCAGGATTCACATTCACGAATGCTGTATATACCGGCTCATCAAAAGAGACATAATAATCCTTCTTGTTGGTGAGGTTGATGACACGGATCTGATTCATGGCATCTTTTACTTCGCCTAATACGAGGTGATCCTTAAATACAGTGAGGCCCGAAATGAATACATCTTTGCGATGAGCGATCACTTCTTTCCAGTTTGCTTTCGCAGTAGCATTTTCAGGCGTTTCCATTAGTTTATAATTGGGCGCCTCCCAATCAGTAACGATGTAGAACTTATCATTGAAGTGCTCCACGGTATACTGCAGGTTGTCCTGGCGTGGCTCAAATACCTTGAAAGCGCCGGTAGGATTGGCAGCTTCCAACAGGCGGTATTCGGTAGATACATTGTTGAGATCGGAAACGATGCCGATATATTTCTTCGACTTGCTACGGAATAGCCCCATGTAAAAACGGTTGTCCTTCTCTTCATATACCATCACATCCTTTTGAGCATCGGAGCCCAATACGTGGCGCCAAACCTGGTAGCCCAACAAAGTAGTCACATCTTTCTTAACGTAGAAGATGGTCTTGTTATCAGCAGCCCAGGCCACGCTGCCGCCTTCCACATTGGGAATGTTCTCAGGATAGATCTCACCTGTCTTCAGGTTCTTTACGCGCAGACCGTATAAGCGGCGGCTAACAGAATCCACGGTATAAGCCAGCAACTCATTGTTGTCGCTCACTACACGGCCACCCACAGAATAGTACTTGAATCCTTCGGCCATCTTGTTCTGATCGAGCATGATCTCTTCAGGAGCATCCAGCGTTTCCTTCTTGCGGCAGAATAAGGGATACTGCTTGCCTTCTTCGAAACGGGAATAATACCAATAGCCATTATTCTTAAAAGGCAATGACTCATCCTTTTCCTTGATACGCCCCTTCATTTCAGCAAACAGCTTTTCCTGCAGGGCTTTTGTGCCCGACATCATGGTATCGAGATAAGCATTTTCTGCTTTGAGATAGTCGATCACTTTCGCATTCTCGCGCTGGTTCAGCCAATAGTAATTATCGATACGCACATCGCCGTGCGCTTTAAACTCTTTGGGTTCTTTGTCAACAACAGGCGTCTTAAGATCCTTTGGCCATTCATATGGTTTCATGGTAGTAGAACTTTGATTACAGGCCGCCACCGATGCGGCAGCCAAAAACAAATAACATAGATTTTTCATGCAGCAGGTAAATTTAGTGGGAATGAAAGTACTCATTCCCAAGACAGCTAATACTACCTCTGGTGTAAAGAAAGAAAATTCAAGGGAAATGGGTAGCGATGATTACTCTGCTTGCGCCAGCAGCCCCTTCACATCGAGATGCTCAGTTACCATTTGGAGATTACCTGAGGCGTCCAGCGGCCATGCCTCCCTGGGTTTATCCCAATACAACTCCACACCATTTCCATCGGGATCATCAAGATAAATTGCTTCCGATACGCCGTGGTCAGACAAACCTGTCAACGGATATTGAGCATCTATCAACCGTTTAAGAATGATGGCGAGGTCTTTACGGGTGGGATATAAAATAGCCGTATGAAACAGGCCGGGGGCTTTTTGTGGCGCCGGGGGCATATTGCGGCTATACCAGGTGTTAAGACCAATATGATGATGATAACCGCCGGCAGAAATAAATACGGCCTGAGAGCCATACTGCTGCATCACCTCAAATCCCAACAGATCGCGATAAAAAGCCAGCGACTTATCGAGGTCAGCCACTTTAAGGTGCACATGCCCAATACGGGTTTGAGAAGGGACTTTGTATTCCATCCCTAAAGTAACAACAATTGGCGTTGAAAAGTTGAAGCACGAAAAAACCGGCCCTTAAGCCGGTTTCTATCAATAGATAAGATAATATATTATCAGTCAATCCTTATTTGTCGATCGTCAATCCTGCACGCAGGTACTCGCTGTTCAGGCGGGCAATGTTGCTGATAGAGATCTCTTTAGGACATACTGCTTCGCAGGCACCGGTGTTGGTACAGCCACCAAATCCTTCCTTGTCCATCTGTGCGATCATATTGATAGCACGGTCTTTACGCTCTGGATCGCCCTGAGGTAACAAGGCAAGGTGACTTACTTTGGCAGATACGAAGAGCATGGCTGAACTGTTCTTACAAGCAGCTACGCAGGCGCCACAACCGATACAGGCAGCATTGGCGAAAGCCAGGTCAGCCTTGTCTTTTTCGATGGGGATAGCGTTGGCATCTACCGGGTTACCGGTATTTACAGAGATGTAACCACCAGACTGGATGATACGGTCGAAGGCAGAACGGTCTACCATCAGGTCTTTGATCACCGGGAAAGCCTTAGCCCTCCAGGGTTCTACCACGATGGTATCGCCATCTTTGTAAGCCCGCATGTGAAGCTGGCAGGTAGTGTTGGCTTGCCAGGGGCCATGCGGACGGCCATCGATATACATGGAGCAGGCGCCACAGATACCTTCACGGCAGTCGTGGTCGAAAGTGATGGGGTCCTTCCCTTCGCGGATCAACTCTTCGTTCAATACGTCGAACATTTCCAGGAAAGACATTTCCGAAGAAACATCCTTCACCTGGTAGGTTTCAAATTGTCCCCTGTCATCCTTATTCTTTTGTCTCCAGACCTTGAGGGTCAGATTCATATTATAATGCTCCATAGTATATTATTAAGTCCGGGTATAAGTGTCTTTACTTTTGATTATTTGTAAGAACGTTGAGATGGCTTGGCCACTTCAAATTCCAACGTTTCCTTGTGCAGTTCCCACTGGCTATCAGCTTTGAATTCCCAGGCAGCTACATACTGGAAGTTGTTGTCGTCGCGTGCTGCTTCCCCTTCTTCGGTTTGAGACTCCTCGCGGAAGTGACCACCACAGCTTTCTCTACGATTCAGGGCATCTTTACACATCAGTTCGCCCAGTTCGATAAAGTCTGCTACACGGTTCGCTTTGTCCAGCTCGGGGTTCATTTCATTGATACCACCGGGGATACGTACATCGCTCCAGAATTCTTTCTTCAGTTGCTGTATTTCAACGATCGCTTCCTGCAATCCCTTTTCATTACGCGCCATGCCACATTTATCCCACATGATCTTGCCAAGGCGCTTGTGGAAGCTTTCTACTGTTTGCTTTCCTTTGATGCCCATCAGTTTCTCGATGCGGTCTCTCACTTCTTTTTCCGCTGCTTCAAAAGCCGGATCAGTAGTGGGGATAGGTTTGGTGCGAATATCATCAGCGAGGTAGTTACCAATGGTATAAGGAATTACAAAATATCCATCAGCCAACCCTTGCATCAGCGCAGAAGCACCAAGACGGTTTGCACCGTGGTCACTGAAGTTGGCTTCACCCAACGCATAGAGACCGGGCACAGTGGTCATCAGTTCATAATCAACCCACAGGCCACCCATGGTATAGTGTACCGCGGGATAGATACGCATCGGCACTTCGTAAGGGTTCTCACCGGTAATCTTTTCGTACATATCGAACAGGTTACCATACTTTTCCTTTACTACAGCAACACCTTGCTTGCGCACCACATCGGCAGATGGGTTTTCGATACCCAGCTTACGGCATTCTATCTTTCCATAACGCTCGATGGCCGCTGCGTAGTCTAAGTACACAGCCTGTTTGGAAGTACCTACGCCATAACCGGCATCGCAACGCTCTTTAGCAGCCCGGGATGCCACGTCGCGCGGTACCAGGTTACCAAAAGCAGGATATCTTCTTTCGAGGTAATAATCTCTTTCATCTTCCGGGATCTCACTGGGGCGGCGGTTATCGCCTTGCTTCTTAGGCACCCAGATACGACCGTCATTACGCAAGCTCTCCGACATCAGCGTGAGCTTGGACTGGTGGTCTCCACTCACAGGGATACAAGTGGGGTGGATCTGCGTATAGCAAGGGTTACCGAAATAAGCACCCTTCACGTGTGCTTTCCAGGCAGCAGTAACGTTGCTACCCATCGCATTGGTTGAAAGGTAGAACACGTTGCCATATCCACCACTGCACAACAATACAGCGTGTCCGAAATGACGCTCCAGTTGACCTGTTACCAGGTTCCGGGCGATAATACCCCGTGCCTTGCCATCGATCTTAACGATGTCCAGCATTTCATGGCGGGAGTACTGTGTCACATTACCCAGTGCTACCTGACGTTCCAACGCCTGGTAAGCACCTATCAATAATTGCTGACCGGTTTGGCCGGCAGCATAAAAAGTTCTTTGAACCTGCGTACCACCGAAAGAACGGTTACTGAGCAAACCACCATACTCACGGGCAAAAGGAACACCCTGCGCCACACACTGATCGATGATGTTGGCACTTACTTCGGCCAGACGGTGTACGTTGCCTTCACGGGCGCGGTAGTCACCACCTTTAATAGTATCGTAAAACAAACGGAACACAGAGTCACCGTCATTCTGATAATTCTTGGCAGCGTTGATACCACCTTGTGCAGCAATAGAGTGAGCCCTGCGGGGAGAATCCTGGAAGCAAAAGGTTTTCACTTTATAACCCAGTTCACCGAGCGCTGCTGCCGCCGAAGCGCCAGCCAGTCCAGTACCAATGATAATGATCTCGATGCTGCGTTTATTGGCCGGGTTCACCAGCTTACAATGGCCTTTATAATCTGTCCACTTGTCTTCTAAAGGACCCGCTGGAATTCTTGAATTCAACATATAACCAATTTATGGTTTTGAATGTATCCGGAGGCAAGCCACCAGAGTAATTTTTTGTTTGCTTAATTCTGTAAACCTATCCACTGAAAATGCATGGCAATAGGCATGAGTGCGAATACCAATGGTATCAGGATGGAAAATCCAAGACCAACACCATGAAGCAAGATCAGGTAACGCTTGTTGAATACACCCAGCGTCCTGAAGGCGCTTTGAAAACCATGCGCCAGGTGATAAGCCAGGGAAATACAACCCAGCACATATAATATAACGATGAAAGGATTCTCAAATGTCACCATCATTTTAATGAACAGGTCGTGGTGCTCAGGATTATAAGAAGCTTCGGGTAACCCCGTGATGCGGGAAGGCACCCAGAAGTGAGAAATATGCATGATCAGGAACAACAACAGCAAAGTACCCAGCAAGCCCATAGAACGGCTGTACCATTTGCTACCCTTGTTGCCCATTTGCTTGGCGTAGCCTACACCCCGGCGACTGCGGTTTTGGATCTCTACTGCAAAACCCTGAATAACGTGCAGCAGGATAAAAGCAAAGAGACCGATCTCTGCAGCGCGGATCACCCAGCTGGAACCCATAAAATGAGCAGCCCGGTTAAACATTTCTCCATCATCTGTAGGATCGAAAAAATCGGCGAAAATGCAGGCATTGATCCCCGCGTGTACAACTAAGAAGGTGATAAGAAAGACACCCGTTAAGCTCATTACCAGTTTTTTACCAATGGAGGACGTAAAGAAGGCAGACCATTTCATCGTTTATATTTCCTTTTAGTGCCGGATGGAACTGTGGTCCCATCTGTAAATAATTGATTGCTTGGGCGAGTCTCAGGATGAGTTATATTGGATTCATCGTGAGGCAAGGTGATCTATTCGGCTGATTTCGACCGCAAAAATAACGCAGCAACGTGAAATATCATATTTCGGTAAAAAAATTCCTATTATATATACAATTAATGGTATCATTTCGTTATTCCATGTGGTCAATATATGATTGATAACGGTTAACATTTTTCCTTACTGTAATAATGACACGTTTTCCGCATCCTCCTCCACTTACTTATTTTATCCATTTCAGGCGCACTTTTCGCTGTAGTTCTTTCACTTATTCTAAAATACCTATCTTAGCCCCCTTAAAATCGACCTAATGAAGCAAGAAGAGGATTTTGAGGCCAATCTGGCAGGAGAAGAAGGACAAAGTGAAGAAACGAAGAGCAGTTGGTTCAAAAGGATCAAGAAGGGAATTCTCACCAGCACCGCCGAAAAAAAAGAAACACCTGAAGGACTCTGGAGCAAATGCCCGGAATGTGGTTATATATGCACCGTTACCGAGCTCCGGGAAAATATGTTTGTTTGCCCCAAATGCAATTACCACCACCGCATTGGCAGTTCCGAATATTTTGATGTCATTTTCGATGAGGACCATTTCGAGGTCCTGTTTGAAAATATCCGTTCCAAGGATTTCCTTCACTTTACCGACCTGAAGTCATACGACAAACGCTTGCAGGAAACCTGGGCCAAGACCGATATCACCGACTCTATCCGCGTTGCCAGAGGTAAGGTCAAATCGCTGGACCTGGTAGTGGGCTGTATGGACTTCGAGTTCATCGGCGGCTCATTGGGCAGTGTGATGGGAGAACGGATAGCCCGGGCAGCCGATGTTTGCCTGGAACACCGCATACCCCTGATGATCATTTGTAAATCGGGCGGTGCGCGCATGATGGAAAGCGCTTTTTCACTGATGCAATTGGCTAAGGTATCAGGTAAGTTATCCCAACTTACAGATGCCGGTATTCCATATATATCTTTCCTGACAGACCCGTCCTTCGGCGGCATTTCAGCCTCCTTTGGTATGCTGGGCGACCTGAACATTGCAGAACCCGGCGCCCTTATCGGCTTTGCCGGCCCCCGTGTGATCAAAGAAACCATCAAGAAGGACCTGCCCGAAGGATTCCAGCGCAGTGAATTCCTGCTGGAGCACGGCTTCCTCGATTTCATCGTACACCGCAAAGAGTTGAAAGACAAACTGGCGACTGTGCTTTCATTGTTTAAGAACTAAAGTACGAAGTAAGCAATAAGAGGCCGGAAGTAAGTACGTTATAGGTAATTCTCTTACCTCCTACTTCCGGCCTCCTGTATTCACCATGTCAGAAATTCGCAACAAATCGGCCTACCATGAGTATTTCATCGAAGACAAATACGATGCAGGCCTTGTATTGCTGGGCACCGAAGTAAAAGCCTTGCGCGAAGGCCGGGCCAGCTTTAATGATAGTTATTGTTATTTTCAGAAAGGCGAGCTGTGGATCAAAAGCCTGCACATTTCAGAATACTCCCACGGCATCGGCAACAACCACAACCCTATTCGCGAACGGAAGCTCTTGCTACAAAAAAAGGAATTGCGCAAGATTGAAGGCAAGGTTAAAGAAAAGGGCTATACGATCGTTCCTTTGCGTATCTTCTTTAACGAAGGCGGCCTGGCCAAAATAGAGATCGGGCTGGGCAAAGGCAAAAAGCTGTATGATAAACGTGAGACCATCAAGCAACGCGATAATGACCGCGAATTGAAGCGGTACATGAAATAATCCCCCATTTCTATTCCCAAGCGTGGACGTTCGGCTCTCAGTACAGAACTCAAGACTCCAAATGAAACTGGCTTGATTTTTTCTCCTTAATTTCACGTATGCTGAAAAACACGCTTCTCCTGTTATCACTTTTTGCAGCCCACCACGTGGCAGCACAAACAATAACCGGCGCCTGGTTTGGCAGGGCCGATGTAGTAGGCCAGGGCACTAAGAATAACTACCTCACAGAATTTATCCTGAAACAAAAAGGCGACGAAGTAGAAGGCATTTTCGGTTATTACTTCAAGGACAGTTATCAAAGCTTCTTTGTGCGCGGCAGTTACAACAAAACAACCCGCGAAGTAACGATCCCCAACCTATCCATGTTTCATTACAGCTCGTCTACACGCGGCGGTATTGAATGCCCTATGAACTTCTATGGTAAACTGATGGTGAGCCAGGCCCAAAGCACCCTTAGCGGCTCTTTTCTCACCGAACCCAAATATAAATATACCTGCCCCGAACTGCGCACCAGCTTTACGTTGGACATCGCTGCCGATCAGGACAGCATGCTGGACAATGTAGTAACCGGTCAGAAGTTCTGGAAACCGCAACAGGAAGATGTGATTGTTGCCAATACGCCTGAAGACAAGCCGGCAACCTCTACAGCAACATTTGCCAAAGACTCCCTGGTATTAACTCCCACCAAAGTAGAGGATGTAGTTGCAAAGAAACTCGTAGAAAACTTTGAGAGCAGGAAGAACATCTATACACAGGAGTTGGAAATAGAAGGAGACTCTATCCGCATCAGCTTTTACGATAACGGCGATATCGACCATGACACCATTAGCGTGTTATTGAATAAAACGCCCATCATGGTAAAGCAGGAACTGAGTGCAAAAGCGATCACGCTCTATGTAGTGCTCGATGATAAAAGACCGGTAAGTGAGATAGGTATGTTTGCTGAAAACCTTGGTAAATACCCCCCCAATACAGCCCTTATGGTCATTACAGACGGAAAACACCGGTACGAAATGTACCTGTCCAGCAGCCTCCACCAAAATGCACTGGTGCGGCTACGCAAGAAAAAGAAGTGACGCGCTAATTGACTATTATTTTATAGAATGGCTAACCAGGTTCATTTCCGACAGTAAGCCGCCTCCCCATACCGGATCACCCTTTGAATCTACCTTTATTATGCCGATATTCTTTGCCACATAATAATCGTAGGTCGCAAATGTCAATACTCCCAGCATCGGTATATCATATTTGAGTACCATTTCCGTACGAATCACATCATTATAAACTTTTCCTTCCACTGTCATTGTGGTTCCTTTTGTAATGATGGCTCCATCTATAATGGCCGTAAATCCGTTACCATGGCCAGCTTCATAACTCCACTTATACCCAACAGAAGCAGTATCATTCAGGTATAAGAGGTTAACATCAAACGCAGCGCCCGTATTGGGAGAAGTCCCTTTCTGAACTGTATAATAATTATGATCTTTGATTGCAAACAACCCTTCGCCCGCAGCATTGGCAATAGTACTTGTGCTTGTAAACACGAAACAGGAGAGGCCATTTACAACCCTTGTATTACCTGTGCTGGTTATAGTTGTTTCCCCTGGGAATACACCAGTAAGTACGTATTTCCAGGTGCTGTTTTTAGAAACAGGCTGATAAGTATCATTCCCGGATGACGAACCGCCACCGCCCCCACCAGTTCCGGGGCCGCCGCCCGGTCCATTGCCATTGGTTTCAACACTGATCTCTTTGCTACAACTGGTAGCCAAAGACGCAATCACCAGACAATAGAGTAAAATCCTTTTCATTATACACGATTTGGGTTAAGGTATCGTAAACAGGGCTACCCATTAACGAAGGGCAGCCCTGCAATCTTATGCATGTATGGAGCCTGGATTAAAATAGCTCAGGCTGATCGGAATCTTTTTCCTTGATCACCTTCATGGTCCATTCAAATTCAGTACTCTTCGTAAAGTCAGCCAGCTTATTACCAACCGCTTTCCAGCCCATCACTTCCACAAAGTCATTGATCTTGATCTTTTGCGTACGCGCCTGTGCGCCACGGCCCGATTTGATCATCACAATAGGCTCAGGGTGCGTGGTCACCGCTTCGAGGTAATTACCCTCCCCTTCCTTGATAAACGTAAACTTATTGTTCAACGTAGTGGTCTCGATCTTGAAACGCTTTACATTGAACTGCTGCTTATCATTATCGAGGTAAATAGCAGTAACCGTTTTCTCAGGATCAAACTTCTCCATCTCTACCACCTGCTCGGGATCAAACTTCCGGGTAAGTTCCTGATCGGCTATTTGATAAGTGCCATCATGATACATGACCAACAACCTGTCTTCCGGCTGGAAGCTGCCCAGGTATTCACCCTTCGCCTCCGTACTTAAGCGGCCAAACTGGTCATCGAACCACAACTTCCTGCCACCCAGCGTAGAGCGGCCAGCTTCTTTGAACTTAACACTCTTAATAGGGTACTTGGTAACCTGGTTGCCCATGCTGCTGCGGTTCTTGATCTCCAGCTCTTCAAAAGCAAAATCAAGCTCTTTGTTACGCGCAGAGCTATTAGGGTTCAATACGATCTTTACGATCTCCGCTTCGCCATTGGCGTTAGCCGTAAAATAATGCACTTTACTCTTCTCATCACCCTTGGTAAGGTCATATTCCTTATCCCGTGTGATACCAGTTACGTTGAAGCGCTTGGCATAAGCAATGCCAGACTTGCTATCAACGTAGATCATATTGTAAGTAGTACGCTCGTCATTCTTCTGGAAGATGGCCACGTGAATGATGTCCTTACCGATAAAAGCCTTATCAGACACCTTCACGATCTTCATCTTACCACTCTTGGTAAATACGATTACATCATCCAGCGCAGATACATCACCTACAAATTCATCTTTCTTCAAACCTGAGCCCACAAAACCATCAGCGCGGTTCACATACAGCTTGATATTAGCGATGGCCACCTGCTTGGCCTGAATAGCTTCAAACTGCTTGATCTCTGTCTTACGCTCCCTGCCCTTACCATACTTGCTCAGCAGATTTTCATAGTACGCCACCGTAAAATCAACGAGGTTATTCAGGTCATGCTTCACTTGCTTGATCTCTTTCTCCAACCCTTTGATCTGATCATTGAGCTCATCGATATCCAGCTTGTAAATACGACGTACCGGTTTTTCTGTCAGCTTCACTATATCTTCCCGGGTTATATCGCGCCTCAGCTGCTTTCTGAACGGCTCAAACGCCTTGGCGATGGCCAGCAACACCTTATCCCAGGTTTCGTGCTTCTTCTCTAATTCTTTATATATCTTTTCTTCGAAGAAGATCTTTTCCAATGAAGTATAATGCCATTTCTCCTGCAGCTCGGCCAGCTTGATCTCCAATTCACGTTTCAGTAGATCTTTGGTCCTATCTACCGATAAGCGTAGCAACTCATATACGCTGAGGAACTGAGGTTTCTTCTCAACGATCACGCAGGCATTGGGTGAAATGCTTACTTCACAATCCGTGAAAGCATACAACGCATCGATGGTAATATCCGGAGAAATACCAGGCGCCAGATCAACCTGCACCTCTACTTCAGCAGCAGTATTATCCGTTACCTTCTTGATCTTGATCTTACCCTGGTCGTTGGCCTTCACAATAGAGTCCATCAACTGGGCAGTAGTAACACCATAAGGTACATCCTTGATGAGTAAGGTCTTTTTATCCAGCTCTTCGATGTGTGCACGTACACGTACCTTGCCGCCACGCTTACCCTCATTGTAATTAGTAGCATCAATCATACCACCGGTCTGGAAGTCGGGCAGTAACTCGAACTTCTTACCGCGCAGGTATTTAATAGCTGCCTCGATCAACTCGATGAAGTTGTGCGGTAATATTTTTGTAGCAAGACCTACTGCAATACCCTCCGCACCCTGTGCCAGCAGCAGCGGAAATTTCATGGGCAGCGTTACCGGCTCGTTCTTACGGCCATCATAACTCAGGGCCCAATCAGTGGTCTTGGCATTGAAAGCTACATCCAGCGCAAACTTGCTGAGGCGCGCCTCGATATAACGGGCAGCAGCCGCATCATCCCCCGTACGCACATCACCCCAGTTACCTTGTGTATCGATCAAAAGGTCTTTCTGACCCATGTTTACCAACGCATCACCAATGCTGGCATCACCATGCGGGTGATATTGCATGGCCTGACCGATGATATTGGCCACCTTATTATAACGGCCATCATCCATTTCCTTCATGGCGTGCAGGATACGCCGTTGCACGGGTTTCAACCCATCTTCAACAGCAGGCACCGCTCTTTCCAGGATTACATAAGAAGCGTAATCCAGGAACCAGGTCTTGTACTGACCCGTCAACCCACTGTCAAGATTAAAAGCCTGTTCGTTTATTTTTGATTTTGCCATAGATAATGTTATAAAGCTAAATGCTCATTTATTTTATTCGCTTCGCTGATATGGATGCCCCCTGTGTCCAGATCATTGTAATGACTTTTCCATCGGCATCTTTTATAAACTCTGCAGAAGCATCTACCACTTTTAAAAAGAACTTGCTTTGCGTTTCGGCAAACATGTCAAATTCGGACTGGCCTGTTGCCCTTCCTTTCAATCCATCATTCGCTACCCATATGGTAATGGTAAATCCAGGCTTTAATTCATATTCACCGGCATATTGCTGCAGAATGGCCGTATCTACTTTAATAGCCACTTTTTCCTTCGGCATTTCATAAGGCTGATTATACAGGATGGACAATATCCCCTCGCAGATGTCGCCTAATGAACCCGTACCCATATTGGCCAGCAGCACTACACAGGCATCATCTGCCGGAATACGTGCAAAAGCAGAAACAAACCCAAATATGCCACCATCGTGCGATATGCGTCTTTTACCAAAGATGGTATCAATTATCCAGCCATAGCCATAATTTCCCTTATAAGGCGTATAAGCTTTTTCCTGCGAAGCTGCTTTGATGACCGTGTTCTTCATCAGCCCCTTGTGCCATTCCCACAGGTCATTGACAGTGGTATAGATCGCACCTGCTGCAAAAGAGGCTGTAGAATCTACAATAACAGCCGGCACTTTTATCTTTTCCGTATACAGTGAATAACCAGTAGCCTTATGGGGATCAGTCAAATGGGCAAAATCAAAGCCACTATGCGTCATCCCCAGTGGCTTGAAGATGCGTTCACGAACAACCTGTTCATAAGGCTGCCCGGTAATCTTTTCAATGATATATCCAAGCAACATATAACCGGAGTTACTATAAGAAAAGTCAGTACCCGGTCTAAATGCCAGCGGCTTATCCTTAAACAAAGCAAAGATCTTTTCCTGTGAGGCAGGTTTAGTAGCCTCAGTGGTCATAAACTTACTGTCTTTGGTATAGTTGTAAATACCCGATGTATGCGTCAGCAGGTTTTCAATGGTAATGGAATCGGCCCATGAAAATGCGGGAAAGTATTTACTGAGCTTGTCCTGCAGCGACAACTTCTTCTGATCCTGCAATTGCAGGATGATGGTGGCCGTAAACTGCTTGGTGACAGAACCTATCTGAAAGATGGAGTTCACATCATTATACGTACTGTCCTTCGTATTTTTAAATCCATATCCCTTGCTGAAAACAACCTGGCCTTTGCTAACCACCAATGCAGTGCCATTGAACTTGTATTGCCGGGCATAAGCCGTCAACAGCTCATTGATCTTGTCTGCATCCGATTGGGCATTGACCGTATTGACGCTGCCCGAAAACTGCAAAGCGATCACCAGCGCCAGCCAGAACTTATATTTCATGATTCGCTTAAGCATTGGTCGCCTCCGCAGTTTGCGCAACTTTATTCTTTACTTCAAACTCTTTCATATTCCTTACCTCACCCTGTACATCAAACTCTCCTGTCGACAACAGTGTCTTCAGGCGCCATAATACATAAGCATCGCCAGTGGTTTGCTTATTCTTGCTCAGGAATTGGTTAATGATCTTTGACGCCTTCTGCCAATCGCCGGTAATGTATTTCCGCAGGTCGGCATCATAATAGGTATAATCCTGTTGGGACAGCTTTTTGCCCCCTTCCAGCAAGCGTACACCTTTCCCCTCCTCCTGTTGCAACTTGGCCCACTCGTCCGGATCTACTTCAAATTCACTAAGCGTGATAGGGCGTGCCAGCTTCCTTGCTTTCAGGAACTCTTTGGGCGGAATAACATGCAGCCATTCAGGATAAAAGATCAATCCCTTTTCATTGATGAAAGGCAGGTTGTTCAGGTATAATATATATATCCTGCTCTGGAAATCTTTCAGCTGACTCATCAGCCAGTAATAACCACTCACATCATGCTTATTCTGAGCAGCCCATATCCACACCAGTTCGGCAGGATCGTTCTGCAAACGTTCTATCAGATCGGCCACCAGTTTATTATCATCGATGGTTCCCTCATCTACCTTGCCGGCATAATCGCCACCGGCCAGCACATCACGCCACCATTGCCTGCGCGCTTCAATACCTTCAGTAGTATAGATGCCAGCCAACGGACCTACTGCATAATCATCTTTTACCTGAATGACATCTCCTTCCAGGGATGTATCCAGCTCGATGGCCTTTTTCAGCACATCAACATCAGCTTCATTAAAAACGATATGGATCATTACAACAGTTATTCAGGTGTTATGAGATAGTAAACACAAGTCGTTACAAAATTCCTTAGCCAGGGAATATTCCTTATGATCGGAAACTGCTCCCGGGCCTTCCAGCCAAATTTATATTCATAGATCGGATTGAACAGGTAATGCCGTTTCAAACTGATCTTATAACCTGTCTTTTTGGTAATCCTTTCAAACTTCTCTATAGAGATACGTGTATCCCTGATTTCCAGCAGTGCATCAACCGGCTCTCCATTCCGCTTCAGGATGTAACGGTACAGGCCTCTCGGCAGCAGGTGATACCAGGGAAGTTTGCTCAACCATTTGCCATGGCACATTTGCTGATGACCACCAAAAGGCATTTGCCAGGGCGGAAAGCCAAAGAAGATCACCCCATTTGGCTGCAACAGCCGTTTCATCTCAGCGATCAGCTTTGGCTGATCATGAATATGCTCGATAACATCTTTCAGGATGATGATATCAAACTTACCTCCCAATTCCCGCTCTACATCTACTTTATAAATGTCTTTATCTATGTATTGTACTCTACCGGCATCGACATATTCCTTCGTCCATTCGGCCGCATGAACCAGACGTGGAGAATCCAGTTCCACCCCTACTCCGGTGCAGCCCTTTTCCAGGAAAGCCAGCAACACACCAGCCTCACCGCATCCAATTTCCAGCACGCGCTGCCCAGGCTTCACAGGAACCCGCTCCTCGATAAACGGAATCACATACTTCAACGCATTCTCACGCTGAATATCAAAGTATCGCTTCCTGTCGGCATGAAATTCAAACATAGATTATCCCTTCTTTTCAGTTGCAGCTTCTTCTTCCACCAGGTCCAGCTCCACTTTCAGGTTATCGATGATGAATTCCTGACGCTCCTGCGTGTTCTTACCCATATAATATTCCAGCAGTTGCTGAATATGCTCTCCCTGTTCGATGATCACCGGCTCCTTGCGCATATCTACACCGATAAAACGGGCAAACTCATCAGGAGAAATTTCACCCAACCCTTTAAAGCGCGTGATCTCCGGCTTGCCCCCCAGCTTTTTGATGGCAGCCTGCTTCTCACCTTCGTCATAACAGTAGATAGTCTCCTGTTTGTTACGAACGCGAAACAGAGGCGTTTCCAGAATATAGACGTGCTGGTTCTTCACCAGGTCGGGGAAGAATTGCAGGAAGAAAGTCATCAGCAACAGGCGGATGTGCATACCATCCACGTCGGCATCGGTAGCGATCACAATATTGTTATAACGCAACCCTTCATACCCTTCTTCAATATTGAGCGCATGTTGCAGCAGGTTGAACTCTTCGTTCTCATACACCACTTTCTTGGTAAGGCCAAAACAGTTCAGCGGCTTACCACGCAAACTGAATACCGCCTGCGTTTCCACACTGCGGGCCTTAGTAATAGATCCACTTGCAGAGTCACCTTCCGTAATGAAGATGGTGCTCTCCTTTTGTTTTTCTAAAATGGTATCCTTTTCTTTACCGGTTGCTTCATCATTGAGGTGATAGCGACAGTCGCGCAACTTACGGTTGTGCAGGTTAGCCTTCTTCGCCCGCTCATTGGCCAGTTTCTTGATGCCCGCCAACTCCTTACGCTCGCGCTCACTCTGTTCGATACGTTTCTTCAACGCTTCAGCAGTAGTGGGGTTACGGTGCAGGAAGTTGTCCAGCTCCTTCGAAAGGAAATCACCTACAAAGTTCCGCATGGTAGGACCACCATCGAATACCACCTGTGAACCCAGCTTCGTTTTCGTCTGGCTCTCGAACACCGGCTCCTGAACACGAACAGACACCGCCGCACAAATGCTGGCACGGATATCCGCCGCGTCATAATCCTTCTTAAAGAAATCACGGATGGTCTTTACATACCCTTCCCGGAAAGCCGCGAGGTGCGTACCACCCTGCGTTGTATATTGACCATTCACGAAAGAGTAATACTCTTCGCCGTATTGATTTTCATGTGTAATCGCTACTTCGATATCCTCGCCTTTAAGGTGGATAACGGGGTAGCGCAACTCATCCTCATTGGTCTTGCGATGCAACAGATCGAGCAAGCCATTCTTACTCACATATTTCTTACCGTTGAGGTTGATGACCAGACCAGCATTGAGGTAACAATAGTTCCAGAGCTGACCATCCAGGTATTCATGAATAAAATGGAAGTTCTTGAACACCGTATCATCTGGTACAAAAGACACCATGGTACCGTTCTCTTCAGTCGTCTTTACTTCTTTATGTTCTTTTGTTAACACGCCGCGTTCAAACTCAGCGGTCTTTTCTTTTCCTTCACGGAAAGCCGTTACCTTAAAGTAGTTACTCAGGGCATTCACCGCCTTGGTACCCACACCGTTAAGGCCCACACTCTTCTGGAACGCCTTACTATCGTATTTGGCGCCGGTATTGATCTTGCTCACTACATCCACCACTTTACCGAGCGGAATGCCGCGACCATAATCCCGTATGGTAACAGTTTTACCCTCGATCGTGATATCCACGTGCTTACCATAACCCATGGTATGCTCATCGATACAGTTGTCGATCACCTCTTTTATTAATACATAGATACCATCGTCGGGGCTGCTGCCATCGCCCAGTTTCCCGATATACATACCGGGGCGCAGGCGAATATGCTCCCGCCAGTCAAGGCTACGGATCGATTCTTCGTTGTAATCAAACAGGTTGCTATCTTTTTCTTTTGCCATATTCCAATCCTCCGCCGGGCGGAGCAATCTTTTTGGTTATTAACTCGGGTTTTATATAGTATTGGTTATAAACCTTTTACACTTATTCATGGACACGGCAGTGCCCTGTGCCCCTTTTCAGGGACGGGCAAATATAGCAAAAGCAGGTCACAAGCCCTTTGCGCTAAATATTAACGATTTGTGGAAAAAAGCTGTTGATGATGAACAATTTGCATCATATTTTGGCCGTTGCGCCGGCATAAATGTGGAAAACCCAGCTCCAACAGCACCCTTGTGCCGGGAAACCGGGTTTAGCCTTATTAACACAGATAACCCAATTAGCGGTTCTTGATCACTTTGTGCACTACCGTCCTGTCGCTGAACACAATACGCACAGTATACAAGCCATTGGCATAAGGACTGAGGTCGAAATCATACCTGGTCGAGCCATTATTGCCAATCATTCTTTCTACGATCCTTTGCCCGGCCGCATCATAAATACCGATGCCTTTCAGGTTGGTCGGATTAGGGTAAAACTGAACGCTCAGCGCACCAGAGGTAGGATTGGGCGTCACCAGGATACCTTTTTCTTTCAGGTTCGGATTAATGACCACCTTATTCACATTGATATCGTCCAGGTAAATATTGTTCTCAAATTCTGAGCTGTTCAGGAAAGCCAGCATGATAGGCCCACGGCCGATGTAAGCAGTGAGGTCAACAGAATCCTTCCTCCATTCAGAGGAGAGCGGGACGAAGGATGTAGTAACAGCCGTTTTGCGCGTCACCAGCGAACTGCCCCACTTTTTATACAAGCTGGTGTACGTATTACCACAATCGGTACTGACGAGCACCTGTAAGGTATCCCACACATTGTTCGGTGTAGAAGGATCAGTTTGTACTGCTGCCGCCACCTGGAAAGAAAGGAAAGCCGAGTCGGCGGAATTTATATTGATCTGTGGCAGTCGCAGGTAATCCCTGGGACCATTCTGTTCATATTGTAGGTTGCGCATCACTACAGACGCATTGCCTGTTTTAGCTACACCGGTTACCTTTTCCCAGGTAAAGAAACCATCCGGATTTACAATATCCCAGCCTTGCGGCGGGAATGTATTGCCTTCGAAGCTTTCGGATAATGGCGGCTCAACCGGAGGATAATATTCAACAGCAGAAGTCAGTGTATCATTGGTCAGTTCACCATCTGTTGTACCATTGGGATCGGCCACATAAATCTTAAGATTGTGCCTGCCGGTATTTACAGTAAGGCTGGAAAGGGTAATATCGATCGCTGAGCGACTGGCCAGTGAACCTGTCCACTGCGTGCGCATAGGCGTGCCTCCATCAACACTTACATAGATATTGGCCGAAGTAAGCACTTGTGCACCGAGATTACGTAACGTAATAGCAGGTGAAAAGCTGGCATTGCAAATACGGGAAAGTGTATTGATGCTGCGTAAAGAAGCATTGACATTCTTCAGCACCACAGGATCGGCGCCATTGGAGGTAAGCAATGATGCACGGTACATCGTGAAAGCTGTTTCCATGCGCTCGTCCTGCTCATTCGTAAACATCACCATACAGGCATCATCGGTATAATCCATGAAGTTCTGGTACATGATGCCCGGAGACTGCGTAGTGCAATCGTCTGTACGAACACCACTGGGACAACCACCAGTCTCTTCCGCCTGGTTGGGTGTTTCATCTATATAATCAGTGCCGGTGCAGGCGCCATCATCATCACCCCAGATATGATACAGGAAAAAGAAGTGGCCTGTTTCATGCGTAAGCGTACGGCCTTTATTATAAGGCGCCGCCGTGCCGCCCGGCAGGCTTCTGTACAATACCACCACCCCCTGCTCTGCGGTGACACTGCCGCCGGGAAAAGTAGCATAACCCAATATGCCACCGGAAATATTGGTAAGCCACACATTCAGATAGCGCGAAGGGTCCCAGGCATCAGCCCCACCCTGCGCAGTATATTTAAGCGTATTGTCGGTATACGCATAGGAGCTTTTAGTAGTAACATAACGGTTGATACCGGTAGAAGGCTCATCATTAGGCGTACGTTGCGCCAGCTTGAATTGAATTCTCCCCTTGCCAAAAAGCGCCTTGAAATCAACCGGTATTTTAGTAGAGTCGGCATTGATGCCCGCGAAATCCTTATTCAGCGAATCCAGTTGAGCCAACACCTGCGCATCCGTCACCAGGTTTGGATTTTGCAATACGATGTGGAATACTACAGGCACGTACATGGGCTCTCCGGTCTCCCGGAGGTTTGACTGCTTGCGCTGCACAGTAGCCTGCCTTACATCCTGTAGCGATCGTTCGAAATTGGTTTTTAAAGCGGGATTGCGTTCCAGTGCACTTTGTAATACTTCAACCGTTGCACAACGGCCGGTCTTTTCCTTTTGCTGAGCAAAGCCAATACAATACACCAGCAACAAAGCTACGGTAGGCAGGAAGTATCGGTGAGCGGCCAACATGCGAAAGTGTTTATTATGATTAACTACGTAGGATGTTTCCAAACTGTTGGCTGGCTGGTCCTAAAATCGAGGAAACTGGGTATTTTGTCTGCCAGCCTGCATTTTGAAGGCATCGATTACAACCACAAATTACAGAAAGTAAGAAGCTGTCCCATTATAAAAAGGATGAGCAGGCAGAATATATCGGTAAACAGGCAGATAGGCACCTTATCGACGCTATGCCTTCTTTTATAACTTGATGGAATTAAAATCATTTAATGATAAGAGGTATTATGATCACCGGATCAGACTTTCATTTGATCAGCATAACGCGGTGTTCAACCACGATGCACTTCTATTCAATAAAATATAAAGCACAACAACAATAAATTTTCAAACAAGCAGTGTAGATTTTTTTGCTCATGCATCTATGATCACGTGTTAAAACAATCGTGCCATAAAAGACACTGCAATGGCTTATGCGCTCGCAAAGAGTTGTTAATTTAATTTTTATACATGAAGAAAGATTATGGCATAGTCCTTGTCTATACTATTATGACTCCACGAACAACCGAACCGTAAGAACGCTCTTTTATATTAGTTAAGTAGTAACCATTTTTATTAACCTATAATTTTAGATTTTATGAAAAGCATCAAGTCAAGAATGGTGGGATTAGGTATTGTTGCCGCCACTGCAGGATTATTCGCATTCCAGGCTGTACAAACAAGTTCAGTAAAAGGTACTGTATCACCCGCTGATGGTGCTGTACGTGCATGGGCTCTGTCTGGCACGGACACACTAAAAGCGACCATCGATAAAGGCGCATTTGAAATTACTGGTGCAAAAGCCGGTACATATCGTGTGATCATCGAGGCTAAACCGCCTTACAAGAATGCAGCGAAAGATGGAGTTACAGTAGTAGACGGACAGCCTACTGACATTGGCGAAATCAAACTGGAACAATAGTCTATCATTTGATATAGTTTATTGATCCTTACTCAAAGCACGCCACGGAGCGGGAGTAACATCCTGTAGCCGTGGTGTGCTTTTTTATACCCTATCTTTGCCGGAATTTTCAAGCAAAGAACACCATGGCGGATATATTATTGCAACTGGAACAGGTATCAGTAAAGCTGGGCGCACAAAAAGTTTTAGATAATATCGATCTTACCATTTATGAAGGGCAGCATTGGGCTATAACCGGACAATCCGGCAGCGGTAAAACAGTACTGGCACACACACTGACCGGCAAACATTTCTTCAGCGGGCATATTCAGGCTTCCTTCGGCACTCCAGAAACCTACCACCACTCCATCGTAATAGTAGAACAACAACACCGCTTCAAAGACCTCACCAACCGCAGTGATTTTTATTACCAGCAAAGATTCAACTCCTTCGATGCCGAACAAACAGCCACAGTAGCACAGGAACTGTCGCAATACATCACTCCTGCCAACAAAGAGCAGGCCGCACAATGGGTGTCCTTGTTGCAGGTCACCAGCCTGATGGAAGAACCCTTGATACAACTTTCCAACGGAGAAAATAAACGCTTACAGCTGATCATCGCTTTATTGCAGCAACCCAAACTGCTGGTGCTGGACAATCCTTTTGTGGGCCTTGACGTAAAAGGAAGAGAAGTGCTGCATGATATCCTGCAAAAGATCAGCACTACCGGCATCACCTTGTTACTCATCACCACGCCCGATCAGTTATCTCCCTGCATTACGCATGTGGCAACCTTACAAAACGGCGGCCTTACCAATGCAGTCCCCATAGCGCAATACAAAGCACCTGCACCAGAAAAAATATCATTGCCCATTACAGAGGAGGCATTACAAACGTTGATCGGGGAGCCGGATGCAGACTTCTCCACGGCCATTAAGATGGTTGATGTAACCATACAATACGAGGGTAAACATATCCTGGATCATATTAACTGGGAAGTAAAGCGCGGAGAGCGGTGGAGCGTGTCTGGCCCCAATGGCGCAGGCAAGTCTACTCTGCTAAGCATCATCACCGGCGACAATCCACAAGCCTATGCCAATGAGATCTATTTATTCGATCGGCGCAGAGGCAGTGGAGAGAGTATCTGGGACATCAAGAAAAAGACAGGTTACGTATCGCCCGAGATGCATTTGTACTTCGATTTCACCGCTACCTGCTTCCAGGCCATTGCTTCGGGCCTGTTCGATACTATTGGATTGTTCAGAGTGCTGACCGCGGAACAGGAAGAGCTGGTGTACCAGTGGATCAAGCTCATGCAACTGGATAAGAAAGCCCATCACGGCCTGTCGAGGCTATCTGCCGGCGAGCAAAGATTGACCTTACTGGCGAGGGCATTGATCAAGAGTCCTGCCCTGCTGATACTGGACGAGCCTTGTCAGGGACTGGACGCTGCCCACACGGAATTGTTCCGCAACCTGGTAGACACCATCTGCGCCAAAGCGCCGACCACGCTGGTATATGTGAGTCACTACCGCGCGGAAATCCCGGCCTGTGTAGACAAATTCCTGCAACTGGAGAAGGGAAAAGGAACAATTACTATCTGATTTGCAGATAGCTAACCACATTTTTTGAGAGAAATTTGTTCTATATCGTTGTCTTTTCTTACTTTTGCAATCCCTTTTACGATTTGAACCGCTCGCGGTGCTTTTTTAGAAGGAAAGATTAGACTCCCTAGCTCAGTTGGTTAGAGCTACTGACTCTTAATCAGTAGGTCCTGGGTTCGAGTCCCAGGGGGGTCACAAAAGAAACAGGTTCGCAAATGCGAACCTGTTTTATTTTGTCGTACTCCATAGCCTGACTGACATATGAAAATTGCTATACTCGGCGCTCACAACGTCGGTAAAACGACGTTAGTGGGAACGATAAAGACAATTAAAGTAAGCGGTACTTTATCAAACCGCAGAGACCAGGTACTCGCTAAAATCTCATGACAGCCATTGCTTCTATGCTATCCCTCCACCCCATATCTTATCGCCTCTTCAAGTACATTGATGTTTATATCTTTCAGCGCTTTGAACTTAATGCAATAGCCGGTCACGCTGGCCTTGCCGAGTTTCTTTCCATACGTTTGGGCTAAGTAGGTCTTATCTTCTATGCCAAGTATATAAACAGAGATTCCGGTGGTGTTGGCACTCATTCCAACTTGATAAAACTCCCTGGTTTTTCCACCGGCATATTCCATCATGCGGGAGCCATATCCGATATTAGGATTAGAAACAACTTTACCCTCCTCGTTTTTACCATCCAGGAACCACAATTTACATCCGGGCATTACCTTCAGAATAGCGCTATGCAACGTCTGCATGTCGTTACGTTTTGCCTCAGGTTGGCTGGTAATATATTCTTTAATTTGTTGCTTTACGCTCATATGAAATATAAATTACCGGTTAAAGATTGGTTTCCCAAATGTATCGCGCCCTTTCCGAACCTACGGGTGGAAAATGCGACGATCTAAGGGGTAGATCACGCCAATCCTTGTCCTATCCATGCTCCAGGTAAGGGTAATCCAGCTCAAAGTGCGCTTTAACCCACAAGGATGGCACATGATTGGAGCCAGGACCGGTCCGCTAAACGCATGCTTTCACCCCAACCATTGTCGGAGTCCACCCCAACATTTATGTACTTCACGACATAAATTCCCAAAGGGCGTTTGGCCACGCTAACTTTGCACAAAACAATCATTCTATCGCAAGGCTTGAAGGCATACCACTCGTTACAGGCACTATTGGCCCCGTTTGCATCTACAAGATGCATGGACGGTATTTTATGCGCAGTCGTAGTTCCTTGACCGGTGAGCGCGTGAAGAAGGATGCTGCTTTCCGTAAGACGATGGAATATGCTACCCTGCTGGCGAAAGCCTCTCGCATTGGTTCGACGGTGTATGCAAACATACCAGCCCATCGAAAGCAGCATGCGTTATACCGCAAGTTAACCGGCGAAGCCATGACCTGGCTAAAGTTTGGATGGAAAGAAACAGATGTATTGGAATGGCTACAGCAACGCTACACGCCACAAGAGATCAATATCTTCTGCGAGCGTTTGGGAGAAGAACGAGCGATTGCGAAAGTCTCACAAACAGAAGAACAAGTGATTACGCATTTCAAAGTACGTATGAACCGTCGTTTGTTGCGTACGCTTCGCCGGGGAGACTTTTCAATGATAGACGACCGGCCTCCTGACAGAGGTTCATCCAGGACGCTATCACATCCCTTTCTCCATCAATAATATGTTGAATTTATGGCCATCAGGATCAGCAAAGGCAAAACCATAGTGATTGGTTGAGTCTCTACCCGCTTCATTAAAAACGGTACCGCCGGCTTCTTTTACTTTATCTGCCCACTCCTTCACTTCCGCCTCTGTCTCTGCAGAAAGGGTGAAGATGATTTCGCTGACTTTTGATCCGGAGGATAAATACTCATCTATTTGTGAACCCTGCTCAAAAAAGTGGATCACAAAATTATTATCACCAAAACGAAAACTGGCCAGTTTGGGATCGCTGGACTTATTGGGAGTAAATCCCAAATGTGTATAGAATTGATGGGTACGCTTTGCATCCTTTACACTGAAATTAGCCCATATCATTTTCGCTTTCATATTCTTGAGTTTTGAGTGACCAATTACTTTTGTCCGGCCTGTTCCATTTGCTTGATCGCTACCCACCCTTCCGGTGTGATACCCATGATCTCGGTGACAACGCCGAGCGTTTGATAAGTATCGAAGAAAGCCATGCGTGCAATAGGGTGATCCACTTCACTGATGACTGCATAACCCTGTTCACGAAGCTCGCTGGTGATACGCTCGAAATCGCTAACCGGCAAACGAAATGCCAGGTGCTGTGTGCCGCCTGCAGGATATTTTGCAAGGTAGTCATGAAACATGCTCTGGCCGGATAAAGGCTGAACAAGCTCGATAAAACTGCCTCCATTATAAGTCTGCGTGGTCAGCCATTCAGCAGGCACCACCTTGCCATGGTAAGTCATATCCAAGTCCTGCGCTCGTACGTGTTGCGGTTCGTGAAAGCCAGCAATGCCCAAAGCACTTGAGAGGAATTTTACAGCCGCGTGAATGTCCGGGACTACCCAGCCGATCTGTGCAAATTCAAGTCCGGCAATGGTGTTGTTAATATTACTCATGTTCGTTTACTGTGTTAGTGATGGAACGAAGGTAAAATGGGCAGATTACTCACTTCGGGGGCATTTGCGTCAGTAAGAAGGCACTTTACGACAATTTCCTGTATGCCATTCACTTGAGGCTTTGTCACACAAACAAACGCTACTATGACTCACGCCATCCGGAAAATAGTAAAGACAGGGCCCTCAAATAGCATGGAACTGCAAAGTGACAAGATAGCTGGTAAACGCGGATAATCATAAGCCAGCCACTATCTGATATTTTGATAAAAGTCCAGTGTCTTTGTCTTCAGGATAAAATCATACCGGGCATTGACAAAGTTGATATTAGCCCTGTCGAGATTGTTTTTTGCAATCAGGTAATTGACAGATGAACCATCTACGCCTGTCTCAAACCTTGCCTGAGCAGCCTTGAAACTAACTTTGTAAGCCTCTAACTGGCTGGACAGCGTCTGGTAGCGGGTATAAGCATTCGTCATAGCTACATAGGCACGCTCTATTTGTTGCCAAACCTGCATTTTAGTTTTCTCCTCGATCAGGCTTGCATTACGCAAGTTAATATCAGCCAGCCTGATATCATTTTTAATGTTACCGGCAAGAATAGGAATGCGAACACCTACTACAAAATTGGCAGCCCGGTTGTTGACAAACTGATTGGAGAATGATACTTTCTGTGCAGCAACGTTGGCAGAACTTGTATAAGCCGTAGATATAGTCGATCCTGCAAAGATCTGAGGATATTTCAATCCCCTTGCAGCCTTCAATCCATATTCAGCAGCTTTGGTGCGCAACTCAGCAGCCTTGATGGCGGCAAAATCGTTCAAAGCAGCAGCATAGACCTCCTGGCTATTCTTCTGGTAAGCTCCCATCAATTCATCTACAGATATACTTTCCAGTACAATATTTTTATTATAAGGAATATTCATCTGCTGCGCCAGTTCCATCTTATTCCATTCCAGGGTATTTTGCAAATCAACGATTGCCAGATTATCATTTAATAACTGTCCCTTTAAATCAGTCACCTGAGAAAGAGCCGCGACGCCCTTTTTCTTTTTCAACTCCATTCTGTCCAACTGTTCATTACTCAATCTTGCCTGATTTTTTGCCATAGCCAGCTGTTCTTCCGTACTCAATACCAGCAAGTATGCAAGTAGTACATTAAGCGTTATCTGACGATTACTTTGCTGCACATCCTTATTAGAAGCGATAGCCGCTGCTTCGGATTGCCGGATAGTATTACGAATATTGGAACCATTGAAAATAATAACATCACCCGATACCCCATATATGCCATACGCGACAGTCTCATTCACATAGGCATTTGTAAATGGGTCAACATTGCGGCCAAGATTCAGGGCCTGATCAACATTACCGTAAATTGCCGGAAGTTGCCTGGTCCTCACCTGCCGGAGATTTACTTCTGCAGCCTCAGCTGAAAATTTCGCTTGCCTGATCTCGATGTTTTTCCTGAGTGCTGTATCGATACATTGCTGCAATGTAAGCTTGTATTGCCCCTGTGCATGAACAGCTATGTAGCTGACACAGAGAACAAGGATAAGTATACAATTACGGACCATAGTATATTTTATTTAATCGTATAGTAATAAAACCTTGTAATTATGTCTTTGTCTGGTTTTTCCTTACAGTAGTACTTCTTTTTCCTGCGGTTGTCTTTTTGAGCACAGGAAACTGCTTATCCCACAGCTGGGCATAATGACCATGCTGCGCAATCAATGAATCATGATCACCTTCTTCCACTAAAAGTCCCTGCTGTAATACAAGAATTTTATCTGCGAATAACACAGTACTAAGCCGGTGAGCAATTACAATGATGGTCAATCCTTCCTGCTGCAATAACAGCAAAGCCTCCTGTATCTTCTCTTCCGACAAACTATCAAGCGCCGAAGTAGCTTCATCCAGGATGAGTATTTTCGGTTCACGGTAAAGCGCCCGGGCAATGGCCAGTCGTTGCCGCTGACCACCAGACAGGTTCACGCCATTTTCTCCTAACACAGTCTCAAATCCATTAGGCAGAGACTCAATCATATCCAGTATGCCTATCTTTTTACAGGTATTGATCAGCTTCTTTATGTCCGGCTCAAATTCACCAGCAGCAATATTCTCCCGTACCGTACCCGCAAAAAGATCGATCTTTTGGGGCACCACACTTACTACATTACGCAGGCTATCGGGCGTTATATATTTGATATCATATTCCCCAATACTGATAGTGCCGCCCTGCAAAGGATAAATATTTTGCAGTAAAGCCAGTAAGGTCGTTTTACCACTTCCGCTTTCGCCAATGATAGCAGTTGTTTTTCCAGCAGGAATGGTGAGGCATAATTTTTCAAATACATCGGCACGGGTGCCATAACGGAACTTTACATCTTTCAATACTATATCACCGCCAGCCATCTCCTTTTCCAACTGCACCTTGTTCTCATACTTCTCTTTATCCAATTCCATGATCTCAAACAACCGGTCAAATGCAATCAGGGCATCCTGCATCGTTTTATTCATTCCTATCAGGGAAAGCACTGGTCCGGTAAAATAACCCAGCAGTGCATAAAAAGAAAGCAACTCGCCCGGCGTAAGAGACCGGTTGAGCACAAAGCTGGTACCTGCCCAAAGCATGACCACGACAAACAATCCAGATACTAAGCTACTTGCAGTACCAATGAGCAGGTTATTATAGCCCGATTGCCATATTGAACCAAGAAATTTTACAAAATGGTTTTCTGTTTTAATATTAGCGTATTCTTCCAGGGAAAACTGCTTGATGGTACTGATCGAATTCACAGACTCTACCAACTGAGCGCCCAGCTCGGCATTGTTCTCCATCATTTTCCGTTGCGTCTTTTTATTTAGCCTGTTAGAGACATAATAAATAAGAACATACAGTGGTATCACCACCAGCATAATAACAGCGAGCTTCCAATAGGCAGTAAACATCAGTGCAAAGGAAAAGATGAGTATGAAAACGTTTATGGCAAATGATACCAGGGCCTCGTTGACAAATGCCCTTATTTTAACCGCATCATTCATACGACTGATAATTTCACCTGTTCGCATATTATCGAAGAACTGCTGGGGAAGCCGCAAAAGATGTTTATAATAACCAAGAATGAGCCGCGCATCTATCTGCTGGCCGGTTTGCATAGTCAACAACGTTCTTACATAATTAATAAAAACCTGCACCAGTAAAATGCCAATCATAATGATACTTAGCAGATTTAGTAAATGCTGGTTACCATCCGGAATGATATTGTCTATTATTTTTTGCAGATAGATCGAAGTAGCCAAGCCCAGAAGCGTATAAAAAAGTGCGCCGATCATCACCTGGATCAGCACTGACTTATGAGGTTTCATCAATTCTCTGAAACGGGTAAGTGCGGACACAGTCTTATCTCCGACTTCAAATTCCGGCAAGGGAGCCAGCAATACCAGTATGCCTGACCATAGTTGCTGAAATTGTGTATTCGGAATTGCTTCCATAAGGCCATCGCCGGGGTTCATAACCCTGATCAGCTTTTCATTCGCTTCATATACCACCACATAATGATGGAGTCCATTGGGCAGTACCACGTGAGCAATAGCAGGCAGGGGCACTTCCATAATACTTTCAGGCTCACCTTTGATTGCCTTAGCAGAAAGATGAAGCTTTTCCGCAGCTTCTACCAGGCCCAATATGCTGGTTCCCTTTTTATCGGTTCCCGCAAACTGCCTGATCCGCGCAATAGGATATTTCAAACCATACCACGCAGATACAGAAGCCAGGCAAGCTGCACCGCAATCAGTCATATCCTGTTGCCTTACCTGTATCTTCTTCCGGTTCATCCTGTTAAATGAAAACAGGTTTGTTAACCGGTAGAAAAATGAATTGCTATTTGCTTGCTGACTGTTCATGATTCATACTATTTGGGTTTAGCCAGTCACTTGTCTGATCGTACAACAATTGGAAAATGGTTCGCCTTGCAATCTTAAAACCCGCCTGCACGGTCATTCCTTTTTTTAACTGACCGGTATAACCATTCCTCAACTGCAAAGAGGTTTTATCGAGCCGGCAACGGACTTTGAAAAAAGGTTGCTGCCCTTGAACAAATACATCTCCGGATATAGCTTCTACTTTTCCGTCAATGGTGCCCCAGGAATTATAATTGAATGCGTCTATCTGCATCCTGACCGGGTTGCCTTTTTTGATCAGGCCGATATCTTTAGGTAAAACATATGTTTCAGCAATCAGTCCACTGTCGGGAGATACAATACCCAGCACCTCACCCACTGTAACAAAACTTCCCGGCTGTATACCCTTAAGGTCCTGCACAGTACCGCTCACCTGGGCTTTGACAAGATATTGTGACTTATATTCCTCATTTACGCCAAGATCGGCAGAAAGATCCTTCTTTTGATTAGTAAGAGCATTCAACTCAGTTTGCCACTGGCTTATTTGTTGCTGCTTAACAAGGCCAGCCTCACTGGCTGCAGTCTCCTTTTCAAAAGAGGCATTATCATATTCCAATTGTGATACAGCATTGTTTTCGTAGAGATAAGCGTAGCGGCTGAAATTTTTTGAGGCCAGGTTATACCGGTTCTTAGCATCAGCTAATTTTTGTACGTAGTATCTATATTGCTGTAAATACAGGGAAGATCGCAAGCCAGTAGCTTTTCCAGCCGTAAGGATCTTCAGGTCATTAATACGGTCTTCAATATCTTTAAGTTGTCCACTCATAGCAGAGCCCTTTTGCTCCAATGCCTCCGTTCGCACCTTCATCAATGGCTGACCTGCCGTTACGTATGCATTCTCCTTAATAAATAAGGAGTCTACAACACCATCAGCCGGCACCTTAATATCGTTTTTCTCAGCCAGGGATTTTATGCTTCCGCCAGCTTTCACCGTGACATCTGTTTTTATAACAAACAACAATATAAAAGCTATGAACAAAGAAGAAAGAATAATGATGTATACGATCCTTGTATGCTTTAGATCATGAGCAAGCTGTTGCTCCACAGGATGGGGCATCAATACAAAGGGAACTATTTGTTTTTTAACAGGCATAGTGCAACTATAATAGAAAAGGGATAACTGTTTGGCTATCCCTTTTCTATAGTTTGTAGATTAATGACGGTTGGAAGAGAAGCCAAGGTTGCTGATCAGTCCAAGTCCCAGACTGAAGCTGCTGGAGCTGGAGTTGTTGTGATGACGACCACCTTCGTACTCATTGCTTGATTCGATACCGAGGCTAAGACCAAGGCCCAGATTGAAGCTTGAATTGCTGGAACCATGGTTACCACCAAAGATACCACCACCATTGATTGTCTGCATTTCCTGGAGTTCTAAGTTTCTCGTTTTCATAATCGTAATATTAGTAATGATGCCTACTCTATTTCGGGTTTTCAGCATGCCCCGTTGAATGTTACTTCAAATGATTCGATTAAGAGTGAACGAATAACATGCCATTCTGAGCACCAAAAAACAGGATTGTGGCCAACAAAACTTTATGGTTCTTTTTTACGTATCTGGGGTTCTTCTACAAGAAAACTGCTTTTTTTGCACGAAATGACAAGATCACCGGGTAGTTGTGAAGAAAAATATTTTTTATGCGAAAAGTTTTTTTCCGGAAAGATCAAAGCAAATGAACAGAAGAATGCTCCACAAACTGAGTAACTAATTCTACTATCAACTTTTATTACCCATACTTTAAACCTATATCGAAGATGGTTTGCAAAAGCAACCTTACTTTTGTTTTGGCATATACTATTATTCATATGTATACCCGAGAGGAAATTTCTAAATTAAGGCAAGCCTTCTGGACAGCATTTGGCAAGTATATGCGCCCGGTATTGTCGGCTGATGGAATGCCGGTAAGCTGGCTGAACTATAAAACCGGCGTGCCGGGCATCAGCTTTAAAATGGATGCTGATCGTGACCACGCTGTAATCATGATCCTGCTATCGAATAATAATGCCACCATACAACAATCACACTACGATCAGTTCCTGCAACTGAAAGGTATATTGGAGGATTCGCTGGAAGAACAGGATTGGGAATGGCAACAGGCAAATGGAGAAATGACTGGTAAAAACAATAGTACCATCAGCAAAACACTCAAGGGAGTAAACGTCCTTAACCAGTCCGATTGGGCAACTATCATTTCATTCCTGAAGCCTCGCATCATAGCCCTGGACAACTTCTGGAGCATGACGAAGCCAGCCTTTGAGCAGTGAAATCATTTCCGTTAATTGATCAGCTTCTTTTTATACTGGTTGGGACTAAAACCTGTCTCTTTCTTGAAAAGCCGGGAGAAATAAGGCAGGTTTTCAAAACCAAGCTCATACGCTATTTCAGAGATGCGCTGATCATCGGTCTTAAGCCGGTTCTTGGCTTCGTTGATCAGGTAAATATGGATCAGCTCGATGGCAGTCTTACCCGTTTCCTGCTTCAGCAGATCACTGAGGTAACGGGGTGATAAATTCAGCTTCGATGCCAGCGCGTTGACAGTAGGTAATCCCTGAGCAGCCAGCAAGCCATTCTTGAAATAAACCGCCAAAGCATCATTGAACTTCGATACTGTTTTACCAGATATCTCAGTGCGGTTAATAAACTGACGCTTGTAAAACCGCTGTGAATATTTCAGCATCGAGTCAATATGCGCAAGTATGATATCCCGGCTGTATTCATCTGTATTATTGTGGTATTCACCTTCTATTTTGTGAAACAGGTCCCACATGATCTTTTCTTCCGATGGTGAGAGATGCAGTGCTTCGTTGGCTTCATAATCAAAGAAAGCATATTTGTTGATGGCATTGTGCAGCACATGCCCATGCAGAAAATCTTCGTGAATAAACATAATAAAAGCGTCTTCCTCATATTCCACACTTCTAAACTCGATGACCTGCCGGGGCTTAATGAACATCATGCTGCCATTATCATGATCATATTTAGTACGGCCATACATGATCACACCAGCCTTGAGCTTCTTGAATCCGATCATATAATAATCGGAAGTAAACTCCCTGTTACCAAAATCGCAGGTACGTAAACACCTGTAAGCACTGAAGAGCGGATTCTCAGGCATTGGAAAACCGTTAAACCGGTGTATCTCAGACAAACTCTTAAAATGCAGCATGATCTAAAAATTATACAAATCTACGCCGGATGCGGCGTAGATTATGTTATTAACAACTCATTAAAACTATTTGCCGTGAGCGGCAGATGCCACCTCATTCCAGTTATTCCACTCGGCCAGGCGACCTTCATAAGCTTGCTTAACCCACGGAAGCCCATGTTTACCAAGGAATAAGCGCAAAGGAGGATTTTCACTGTCAATGAGTTTGATCACAGCAGCTGTGGTAGCCTCCGGAACGCCCCATATGTCATCAACCAACCCTTCCTGAAAAGCAGCCTTCACTCCATCATACGCAGGCATGGCTGTTGTTTGTATGGCTGAAGCGCCCGACCAGTCGGTGGCATAACCATTGGGTTCGATCAACGTAACATTAATGCCAAAACCTTTTACTTCAGTAGCCAATGTCTCGCTTAAACCCTCTACGGCAAATTTAGAAGCGTTGTACAGTCCCAACACGGGTAAAGTGATGAGACCCAATATACTTGAAACCTGGATGATGTGACCATGCCCCTGTGCACGCATAACAGGTAATGCCGCCTGCGTGAGCCACAACAAACCGAAGAAATTGGTTTCCATCTGTTCGCGGGCTTCCTTTTCAGAAGTCTCTTCTACACTACCAAACAAGCCATAACCCGCATTGTTGATCAGCACATCGATACTGCCGAAATGAGCTTTTGCTTTTTGGATAGCTGCAAAACCTGCACTGCGGTCGTTAACATCCAGTTGCAGTGGTAAAATATTGTTGCCGTATTTCTGTACCAGATCATCCAGCGTACGCAGGTCGCGTACAGTGGCTACTACTTTATCGCCGCGTTGCAAAAGCGCCTCGGCCCATAGTTTACCGAAGCCCCTTGAAGCACCGGTAATGAAAATTGTCTTTGCCATTATTATTGTTTTAAAATGATAAGGCAAACTTAGAACGGCCGGCGCAGATCGATTTATACAGAAGTGGGGAAGATTGATACATTTTTACCTGAGAGCTGTAACGTTGGCAATAAAAAGCAAAGCCTCCGATAACGGAGGCTTTGCGTATTAGGAACTAAACTTTACAATCAAGCTATATATCAAATCTGTCGAGGTTCATTACTTTGCTCCAGGCAGCAACAAAGTCCTTCACGAACTTGCCTTGCGCATCGGAGCTTCCGTATACTTCCGCAACAGCACGCAGTTCTGAGTTGGAACCGAACACCAGGTCTGCACGGGAAGCGGTCCACTTAGGTTGACCGGTAGTGCAATCACTGCCAATATACAGTTCGCGGTCTTCACCGGCAGCCTTCCAGGCCGTGTTCATATCGAGCAGGTTGATGAAGAAGTCATTGGTGAGCTTACCTGGGCGTGCTGTAAACACGCCATGTTTGGAACCATCGAAGTTGGTATCCAATACACGCATGCCACCTACCAGTACTGTCAACTCAGGAGCAGTAAGCGTAAGCAGGTGCGCCTTATCGATCAGCAGCTCTTCAGTAGATACGCGGAACTTAGTTCCACGATAGTTACGGAAGCCATCAGCCAGTGGCTCGAGGTAGCCAACAGATTCAACATCTGTTTGTTCCTGGGCAGCATCCATACGGCCAGCAGTAAAGGGAACAGTAATATCATGTCCTGCATCCTTTGCAGCTTTTTCAACAGCAGCGCCGCCAGCCAAAACGATCAGGTCGGCGAGCGAAACTTTTTTACCATCTTTCTGCGCACCGTTAAACTCTTTGGCGATGCCCTCAAGTTTACCCAACACCTTTTGCAGCTGCGCCGGATTGTTTACCCCCCAGTCTTTCTGAGGAGCCAGACGAACACGCGCTCCGTTAGCTCCACCGCGCTTGTCGGAGCCACGGAAGGTGGAAGCAGAAGCCCAGGCAGTGGAAACTAATTCAGCTACGCTTAATCCAGATGCCAATACTTTTGACTTCAACGCTGCAACATCATTAGCATCGATCAATTTGTGATCAACTGCAGGAATAGGGTCTTGCCAAAGCAATACTTCTTTCGGCACATCAGCACCGAGGTAACGGGCACGTGGTCCCATATCACGGTGTGTTAATTTAAACCATGCCCGTGCAAATGCATCGGCAAAAGCATCGGGGTTTTCCAGGAAGTGCCTGGATATTTTCTCATACGCCGGATCAAAGCGTAAGGAAAGATCGGTAGTCAGCATGGTTGGCTTATGCTTCTTTGAACCATCATATGCATCAGGAATAATGCCTTCTGCATTTTTAGCTACCCACTGGTGGGCACCGGCAGGGCTCTTGGTGAGCTCCCATTCAAAACCAAACAGGTTCTCGAAGAAGTTATTGCTCCATTTGGTAGGTGTCTTTGTCCATATTACTTCAAGACCACTGGTAATAGTATCGGCGCCTTTGCCAGAACCATAGCTATTGCTCCAGCCCAGACCTTGCAATTCCAGGTCTACCGCTTCAGGCTCTTTGCCTACGTGTGTAGCAGGAGCAGCACCGTGCGTTTTACCAAAGCTGTGGCCACCAGCTATCAGCGCCACTGTTTCTTCATCGTTCATAGCCATGCGGCCAAACGTATCACGGATATCTTTAGCAGCAGCCACAGGATCAGGATTGCCATCAGGCCCTTCAGGGTTCACGTAGATCAAACCCATCTGTACAGCCGCCAGCGGCTTCTCCAGGTTGCGGGAATGTATTTTACCATCAGCATCGTCATCTGATACTACTACGCCATGTCCTTCCACCACACCGGGAGAACCATGTGCATAGCGAATGTCGCCACCCAGCCAGGTAGTTTCTGAACCCCAGTACACATCTTCATCGGGTTCCCATACATCGGGACGTCCACCGGCAAAACCAAATGTTTTAAAGCCCATTGACTCCAATGCTATATTACCAGTAAGGATCATCAGATCGGCCCACGATATTTTGTTACCATATTTTTGTTTGATGGGCCACAGCAACCTACGTGCTTTATCGAGGCTCACGTTGTCGGGCCAGCTATTGAGGGGAGCAAAACGTTGCTGACCTGCACCACCGCCACCACGACCATCGGTCACGCGGTAGGTACCGGCGCTGTGCCATGCCATGCGGATAAACAAGGGACCATAATGGCCAAAGTCTGCCGGCCACCATTCCTGAGAATCGGTCATGAGCGCATGCAGGTCTTTCTTCACCGCCTCGAGGTCGAGGCTTTTGAAAGCTTCGGCATAGTTAAAATCCTCCCCCATTGGGTTTGACCTGTCAGCATGCTGACGCAGGATCGTTAACTTTAATTGGTTGGGCCACCAGTCACGATTCCTGGTTCCGCCACCGCCAACATTGTTCTTCATACTGCCATTATGAAACGGGCATTTGCTGATGTCGTTAGATTCTTTTCCCATTGTTGTAAGATTTTGATATTGAAAGAACAGTTGCCTGCTTGTAGTTATTTACGCAGGCCGGTAAAATTAGGATTTTGGGCACATAAACAACATCAATTAATTCTATACTTCAATAGCCAAAACCTATCAATAAATTAACCTTGCCGAAACACAGGATTCCACAAAGAGTAGTACATACACAATACTATAAAATACTACTAACAGGCTATTGACTTTCGTGTATACAGCACGTAGCTTTGGTCTGTAATTTTTTCTCCCTGCCGTTCACACATATTGCTTTCTTAAGCTGTCTCTCTTATCCCTGCCAAAGGAGATCTTAAGGAGTATAACAGATCCAACCAATTATTATCATTATCTGATTATTAGCCTTCCTGGGTTTTGCCAGGCATGTTCTTATTGCCCATTCTTACAACGGGAATTATATAACCAACATTGAAAATTACAATGAAAACCACCTACCGGCCTTCATTGAAGGCACACGTGTCTATTGATGACAACGAGCAAGTAAAGCACATCCGTCACAGCCAGGAATATTGGTTCAGTGAGGAAGCAGCGCCCAGACCTATCGCTGCCGAATACCTGCAACAATGGTCTGAAGTGTACCAGATACCCGAAGCTCAGTTAAAGAACCTGCACCAGAAAGCATCACACTTTGATCCGCGTGAACAGGATATAGAATACCAGTTTGCAGAAGATAAACATCTTTTCGATGGTCATACAATAGCCTACGCACAAACATTTCTCAATGTACCCGTATGGCGCAAAGGTTTCGCGGTGAAAATAAAACAGAACCCTTACCGGGTAGTAGGCTCTACCAACAACAGCGAGAACGGGCTGAAAGGTAAATTGCCCGACCCCAAGCACATTGACCGGTACAAACAGCTATTCCGTACCATGAGTGCGATGAAGCTGGCTGGCAACGAGGTAGTGAGCGAGGATGCCGCCTCTGAAACTGATACTTTTATGATGAAAGCATTCGGTAAAGCAGCACCGAAAACTGCTGTTAAAAAGAATGCCGCAGCAGCTGCCACAGAAAGAACACGCTACCTGAACGGCCGCTTCTTCGCTTATAAATATGATGTAGAGAAACGCTATGGAGATAAACCTGCACCACCTAAAAGGAGAGCAGACAATGCCGTAGTGTCAGAAGAATTTCACGAACATACTTTCCCCCAACTGCCCGCAGTGGATGAAAGCATCCATAACGGTCAAACCTATCTCGTTGCTGAAATTATATTTCAGCAATACGAAGCAGATCATGGTTACGTGACCTGGCTGATACTCGTAGAAGTGGCTACCAATTCCATCCTGTACATTGAATGTATGACCTGTGGCGTCAATGGTCTTGTGTTTAAGCAAGATCCTATGGTATCATCCGGCGACCTCACTGTTGTTGCTTCATCAACCGGCGCTACGCTGGCTATGCACGACAGCAGCGAGACACTCAACAACCTTGCAGCACCAGTGGCCGGCACACAAAGCCTCAGTGGTACCTATGTCGTGATCCAGAATGTAGAAAATCCCAACATAGCCCCTCCTACTCAACCAACCGGCAATGACTTCGACTATAGCCCACGCACAGATAACTTTGCAGCGGTTAATGCCTATTACCACGAAACAGAATTGTTCAGAACAATAGAAAGCCTCGGCTTCCCTATCGCTACTTATTTTGATGGCACCACTTTCCCCATTCCTGTCGACCATCGTGGCATGGGTACTACTATCAATGCGCACTGGTCATACAATGGTAGCGGCGGTACAGATCACATGTGTTTTGCACTTTGCGACCTCTCTGATACCAGCAATCCTTTGGGCCGTGCCGTAGACCCTTGGGTACACTGGCATGAAATGGGTGGGCACGGTACACTGGGTGATCACGTTAACTCGGGCAACCTCGGATTCTCACATAGTGCAGGAGACAGTCTGGCCTGCATACAAATGGATCCGGAATCAGCACTACGCACTTTACCTGAACGCTTCAGGTATGCACCCTTCCGGCCCATACCTCCCGGCAGCTATGAGCGCCGGTTTGACCGCACTGTGGCGGCCTGGGCATGGGGTGGCACACCGGTATTTGATATGAGTGGTAATACGGTAAGTGGTGATGAAGGCGGCTATGGCAGTGAACAAATTCTGGCTACCTGTCACTTCAGAATATACCGCTCTATCGGTGGTGATCACAGCAACCTGGGGCGCAGGAAATTTGCTTCCCGTGCAGCCACGTATCTCATCCTGCGCACCATTGGTAATCTTACACCCGGCACCAATCCCAATGATCCGGAGGTATGGTGTGAGGAAATGCAGGATACAGATTTGGAGAACTGGACCAGTGAAGGCATTTCAGGCGGTGCTTACAACAAGGTGATCCGTTGGGCTTTTGAAAAACAAGGTTGTTATCAGCCCGCCGGTGCGCCTACACCCGTTATCACTGAAGGTGCACCTCCGGCAGTAGATGTATACATCAACGATGGCCGTAATGGTGAATACCAATTCCAGGCAGTGCATTGGGGCAATATGTCGATGTGGAACCGCAACAATCCCGACGGGCTGCCCGGTCATGAAGATGCCTTGCCCGGCGTTACCAACTATATGTATGGCAAAGTAAAGAACAGGGGTACGCAAGCGGCTACCAATGTAAACGTGCGCGCCTTCCACAGCTTACCCGGCGCTGGCCTCACCTGGCCCAACGATTTTACTGAAATGCCAGCAGCTCCCGGCTTACCCATCGCCAGCATCGCTGCCAACAACGCAGCGGAGATCACCGTAGGACCATTTGAATGGATACCTAACGTGAACGCTTATGGTCACGACTGTGTACTAATGATCGTATCAGCGCCCGGCGACCCCAGCAATATCGACAACTTCACCGGTGGTGAAACCATTGAAGAATGGCGCCTGGTGCCCAACGACAACAACGTGGGTCAGCGCAACGTAAACATCCTGCCCGGTGGCGGTGGCGAGGATGGCCTGATGCTCGGACTCAACCGTCATATCTTCTATGCCGGCAACTCTTTCCGCAAGCGCGCTACCATGGAATTGAAAACAGAACTGCCGAAGTTCCTGGCAGACGCAGGCTGGAAGTTAGCGTTTGAAGGCATCAGCGGAAACAAGTTTGTGCTGAAGCCCGGAGAGAAAAGAGAGATCGTGATCAACCTGATACCCGGTAAGGACTTTACGGCAGACCAGGTAAGGAATGCGGACAACAAGGATATCACTGTAGAATTGTTGGGCAACGATATATCACTCGGTGGTATGGTTTACCGGCTCGACCCGGATAAGAAAGTACCTGGTTACATACCCGGCGGTACTAAAGGCGACAACAAGTGCAATGACAAAGCACAGGAGTTGTTGAAGTGCCTGCACCTCGGTGATGCCGAAGTAAAGAAGGTATGTGTAAAGAAGATCTCATTGGACATCGAGTTGAATAACGATTGTAAATGTTAATGCATGGCAACGAACTTCCATATAGCCCCTCCGGCAAAAACGGTAGACGGCTTACTTGCAGTGCCCATCGACATCCAGAATATCAGTGCTACCATCATTTTTGATGGTAGCACTTCTACTACTTCAGTCGATGCCACTATTGAATATACAGTAGGTCCCACGGCAGGTAATCCCTTCTTCGACCTGCGGCAAACGATCTCACAGGCATGGCTGGATGGATCCGTATTCGCTCCTGCACAAATTGCGCTGCATGATTTTGGTGGTGGCGCCAATACCGGCTTGCGCATTATTGAATCGGTGCAGGCTGCAGGCTCTGTGCACACCTTGCGCGTAGTATATAATCTGGCGTTGCCGCAATCACAATTGGGCGGCACTTATTTGCCCGTCATTGAATGGCAGCCCGGCCCCAAGCTGCGGTTCGTATTTGGCCTGTCGGACCTTAATGCAGGCCGTTACCTCGAAGCATGGCTGCCCGCCAACCTCATCTTCGACCAGTTTACCCTACAGCTCACTGTGCAGATCACCAATACGCTGGCTGCGCACTCCGTTATTACGAATGCCCAGGTCACCAACCTTGGCAGCAATCATTGGAGCCTGACATTTCCCGCCCGTTTTACCGCCCTATCGCCCATGCTGGAAATAAGAGCATCGGACACGCTGCAATCGCAAACGGATACGGTTGTCTTACCTGTATCTGGCACCCTGGTAACGATTGAAGCGTGGAAACCCAGCGGAAGCGGCACTAATCTTACCACGGAGATCAACAACATCAAAAGTTTTCTGCAGGACAATGAGAATAACTATGGTGCTTACGTGCATGGTAACCGCTTCGTGGCTTTCTTTAATGGCAGTGGCGGCATGGAGTATGAAGGGGGCACCACTACCAGCAGCGGCGCGCTGCTGCATGAAACTTTTCATAGCTGGTTTGCCCGCGGCGTAAAACCTGCTGGTCAGGCCGATGGCTGGTGGGATGAAGCATATACGTCCTTCCATGATGATGGCGGTGATGATGCACTTCCTTTCGACTTTACCGATCCGCCCATCTTGTTGTGCACGCGCGATCCTTTCCAACGCAGGACTCCCAACAACTCTTACTCGGACGGTAACAGGTTTTGGCAAGGCATGGCCTCTCTGCTGGGTACCAGCGCCCTCAACAATAGCCTGCGTGAGTTTTACAAGTACTACAAAGGCAACCCGGCATCTACTGCCATGCTGGAAGAGTTTTTACTCACGCAACACAACAATGATCAATTGGTAGATGCGTTTCACCGCTTTGTATACAACCTACCCAATCCTTCTCCTGCGCCTGATCTCTGGATGAAAGACAATGCTCCTGATCCCGGTGGTAACTTTACGGATGGCGCTTTCTGGGATTCGCCTGATCTGTGGATACGCAATGTGGATGATGGGCTTACTACTCACCAGGCGCCGGAATATGGACAGGACAACTGGTTTTATGCGCGTGTACGCAACAAAGCTGCAACGGGCACTGCCCGACACTTTGTGGTGACCTTCAATGCCAAATCATTTGCCGGTACTGAGTTTGTGTACCCCGGTGATTTTCTACCCTGCATAGCAGCCAAAGCAGAGTTTGATCTTGGCCCTGGCGAGACAAGGATCGTGAAGGCACGCTGGCCACGCTCCAAAGTGCCACCAGCCGGTACCCACTCCTGTCTGCTGGCGTCTGTTATCAGTCGCAACGATCATCCTGCATCCGGGTTGCATGTTTGGGAGCACAATAACCTGGCGCAAAAAAACCTAACGATCGTAAACCTGCAGCCTGATATGTTCATCATCATTCCGTTCGTATTGATCAACGTACTGCTGGGACAGGAAGACAGGCATGAGCTGGAAATATGGCGGGATAGCAGGGTGACAGATTACCCCGTAAGTATCGTACATCCTTCCAAGGATTTCTTCAGCCACCACAAAGGCGTGAAGCTTGTGCCTTTAAGCATTGAAAATAATACACATAATCATCTACATTCAGATGATGCACAGCTTGAGTGTGGCGCTCATCTTCAGGATAAGGGTACGGTGTACAAAACAAAGATGCTTACTTCTGATAACCCCGAACTTATCAGGAAGAGATATCCCTATGCCTTACAGGCCATTATGCCCAAAGGAAAGAAGGCTGCGCTGACCATCTCACTGCCTGTACACAATCAAACCGTGGCCGGCTTAAAGGTGGATGTTCCGCCTAATACGAAGAAAGGAGAGGTTTTTAAAACTCATATTGTACAAAGACATATTAAAACCAAAAAGATAACTGGCGGTATTGCCGTTGAAATACACGTCCGGTAAGCATTTCAGGCTGTTAACGGGGCTTTTTAACGGCCCCGTTAACAAGTCATTTACAAAGGTATGCCCCGACTTTTTGCGCATTACTATTAATTTTACTCCGCTTGCTATAGAAATACAGATCATCAACAACTGTTTTTAATAATGTGGCAAGAGAAACGATGCCTTTCCATATTCCATAGAAAGGCTTTATTTTTTTCAGCCATATTGAATGACTGTTATTTTTTCTGAGACCAGACGATGAGGGTTTTAATCAGATTTATCATATCACTGTGTTTTCTCCTGTGGGGAAGCTATAGTCATGCACACCAGCAGCGTCTATACGATCTCCATCAGCAACACATTGAAAGACCTGTACAGGCCAGTTCGTGTGGTGAACATGATGGCAGGGTACGGATCAGTAAGAACTATCCATCAGACAATAGCAGTACAGGAGATTTTCCTGAGGCCAAAGAAATTGAAGAGGAGGACGAGGAATCCGAATCTTTCAAAAAACGTTCATCAGGCGGCCATGGCTCCATCTCTTTTCTCGATGGGCTGACAGCCGGCAATTGCCTGCCATATCTCAATGCTCCGCTCCCCCTTTGTGAACACTTTTCTTACCATTCTTCCAATAAATTTATCCTCCATCGTGTGATCAGGATATGATCCTGCATCTTCAAGGCAACTAATCCTGCCTCCACCTTTCCACCATCGTTATGTAAGGCTCGTTTTCCATGGCTTATTAGCTGTTGGGCCGGGTGATTTCATTTCAACTAAAAAAGATTTATCGAGCAAAGCTGGATAAGCCCCTGTTAATTTTATGAAGCGAATTTTTATTCTCATGAGTTTGTGTGGAGCATTGACTTACACAAGCTGCAAACACAAGGAAGAAAAAAAAGAAGAAGAAACAAAGTTCCTCGTTACCAGCCCGCTGAAAATGGATACCACGGTAACCAATGAGTATGTATGCCAGATACGTTCCATACGTAATATCGAGCTGCGAGCGCAGGAAAAAGGTTATCTCGAAGAGATTCTCGTAGATGAAGGTCAGTTTGTAAGAAAAGGTCAGCTCCTCTTCAGGATCATGCCTAAGATCTATGAAGCTGAACTACAGAAAGCACAGGCGGAAGTAAACGCTACTGAAATTGAAGTGCAGAACACACAGCCGCTTGTTGAAAAGAACATCGTATCTAAAAATGAACTGGCCATGGCGCAGGCAAAACTCGGTAAAGCGAAAGCCGAACTGCAACTGGCTAAAGTTCACCTCGAATTTACACAGATCAGAGCGCCCTTCGACGGCCTGATCGACCGCCTGCATTTAAAGCTGGGTAGCCTCGTAGAGGAAGGCGAACTGCTTACCAGCCTGAGCGACAACAGTGAGATGTGGGTTTACTTCAACGTGTCTGAACCTGAGTACCTGAATTTTGCTGCCCAGGCCAAGACCAAAGGTAAGCTGGCTGTAAGCCTGCGTATGGCCAATAACGAATTGTTCAAACACCCCGGTGTGGTAGAAACCATCGAGAGTGAGTTCAACAACGAAACCGGTAACATCGCTTTCAGGGCCACTTTCCCCAACCATGAGGGATTGCTGAGGCATGGCGAAACCGGTAGCATTCTCATGAAAGAGCACCTGAAAGACGCGTTGATCATCCCCCAGAAAGCAACGCTGGAGATCATGGACAAAAAGTATGTGTACATCGTAGATAAAAACAATGTAGCTCACTTAACGCCCATTACGATTGCCGCTGAAATGCCCGATCTCTATGTGATCAAAGAAGGCATTGCCGATGGCGACAAGGTTATGCTGGAAGGTATCCGCAAGGTCAAGGACAATGAAAAGATCGTCTTTGAATTCGCAGAGCCCAGGACAGTAGTCGCTCATTTGAAGTTGCCAACGGAATAATGCAAGTACCCAAAAAAACAAGAGATGTTTAATATATTCATGAAGCGGCCAGTCTTCGCGATAGTCATATCTGTTATGATTATCTTCATGGGCGTACTGGCCATCAATACCCTGCCGACCTCGCAGTTCCCTTCTATTGCGCCGCCCCGGGTAATCGTTAGTGTATCTTACCCCGGCGCCAGTGCCGACGTGTTGGTAAAGTCTGTACTCATCCCCATGGAAAAAGCCGTGAACGGTGTACCGGGCATGAAGTACATGACTTCCGATGCCACCAGTGCGGGTGAGGCCAACATTCAAGTAGTATTCGATCTTGGTACCGATCCCAACCAGGCGGTGGTGAACGTTAAGAACCGTATCGAGCAGGTGACCAACAGGTTGCCCATCCTCGTACAGCGGGAAGGTATCATCGTTAACATTCTTCAGCCAAACATGTTGATGTATGTTAACGTGTACAGTAAAGACCCCAAGGCTGATGAGAAGTTCCTGTACAACTATGCCAACGTTAATATCTTAAATGAATTAAAGCGTGTAACGGGTGTAGGTAACGCGCAGATCCTCGGTAGCCGTCAATACGCGATGCGTGTGTGGCTGAAACCCGACCGGATGCGCGCTTACAATGTGTCTACTGAAGAAGTGATGGAAGCGCTGGGCAGCCAGAGTATCATCGGTTCTCCCGGCCGTTTGGGCCGAAGCGACGGTAAGCGTTCAGAAGCCTTGGAATATGTATTGACTTACAAGGGCCGGTATAACCAGCCGGAACAATACAAGGATGTGATTATCCGCGCCAACTCCAATGGTGAATTGCTGCACCTGAAAGATGTAGCCGATGTGGAGCTGGGTAGTGAGTATTATGATATCTATTCCAACCTGAACGGTCACCCCTCTGCGGCGATCGTATTGAAGCAGACCTATGGTAGTAACGCCAGTGATGTAATCAAGGCCATCAAGGAAAAGCTGAATGAGATCAAGGCCAGTTCTTTCCCTCCGGGCATGGACTACGAGATCAGTTATGACGTATCTACCTTCCTCGATGCTTCTATCGAAAAGGTGTTGCATACATTGGGTGAGGCCTTCATATTGGTGGCCATCGTGGTGTTCCTGTTCTTAGGCGACTGGCGCTCTACCCTCATCCCTACGCTGGCGGTGCCCGTATCGCTGGTGGGTTCGTTCTTCTTTATGCAGCTCTTTGGTTTGAACATCAACCTCATCACCTTGTTCGCGCTGGTACTGGCTATCGGTATCGTGGTGGACAACGCGATCGTTGTTATTGAAGCTGTACACGCCAAGATGCATGAAGAGAATCTTTCGCCTTACCAGGCCACTTACAGGGTGGTGCATGAGATCAGCGGCGCCATCGTGGCCATTACGTTTGTAATGACCGCGGTGTTTATCCCCGTTGCCTTCATGTCGGGCCCGGTGGGTATCTTCTACCGACAGTTCTCCATCACCATGGCCACGGCCATCGTACTATCGGGTGTGGTGGCGTTAACGCTTACGCCGGTACTTTGCGCTATTCTATTGAAGAATAATCATGGCAAGCCCAAGAAGAAGAGCCCGATCGATAAAATGCTCGATGCTTTCAACAGAGGCTTTGAGAAACTCACGGGCCGGTATGCAGGGTTGCTGAAACTGATTGCCAACCGACGCGTGATCACTTTTGGCATGTTGCTGGCGTTTGGCTTCGGCATATTCGGTATTGGTAAGGGATTGCCTGCGGGCTTCATCCCCAACGAAGACCAGGGTATGATCTACGCCATCATTCAAACGCCTCCGGGCTCCACGCTTGAAAGGACTAACCACCTGGCGCATGAGGTACAGGAGATCGCAGAGCATGTGGAAGGTATTCAGTCTGTTTCGGCGCTGGCAGGTTATGAGGTGTTGACGGAAGGGCGTGGTTCCAACGCCGGTACCTGCTTGATCAACCTGAAAAACTGGTCAGAACGTAAACATTCAGTCAATGAGATCATCCATGAGCTGGAAGAAAAGACACACGAAATACCCGGCGCGACCATCGAGTTCTTCGGACCTCCCGCCGTACCCGGTTATGGTGCTGCTGGTGGTTTCGCGCTGCGCTTACTGGATAAAACAAACAGTGATGACTTCACGAGTATGGAGAAAGTGAACGACGACTTCATGGCTGCCTTGAAGCAGCGCAAGGAGTTGACGGGTTTATTCACCTTCTTCAGTGCCAACTATCCTCAATATGACCTGGAGATCGACAACCAGGCTGCGATGCAAAAGGGCGTTTCCATTGGTAAAGCGATGGACAACCTCTCTGTATTGATCGGTAGTAGTTATGAGCTTGGCTTTATCCGATTCGGTACTTATTTCAAAGTATTCGTTCAGGCTTCTCCGGAATACAGGGCGCTGCCTGATGACCTGATGAAACTGTATGTAAAGAATGATCATGATGAGATGGTACCTTATTCTGCTTTCATGAAGATCAAGAAGTCGCATGGTCTGAATGAGATCACCCGCTACAATATGTACAACTCATCGGCGATCAGGGGTGAGCCCGCTCCCGGCTACAGTAGTGGTGAAGCCATCCAGATCATTCAGGAGGTAGCAGCCAAAACATTGCCCCGTGGTTATGCCATCGACTGGGAAGGTCTTTCCAAAGATGAAGCAGGACGCGGCAATGAAGCGGTCATTATTTTCGCGATCGTGTTAGGGTTCGTATACCTGATCCTTGCGGCTCAATACGAAAGCTTCCTGTTACCATTTGCCGTAATCCTTTCGCTGCCTGCTGGTGTGTTCGGTTCGTTCCTGCTGATCAAAGCGATGGGACTGGCCAACGATATCTATGCGCAGGTGGGTCTGGTAATGCTGGTGGGTCTGTTGGGTAAGAACGCGGTGTTGATCGTGGAGTTTGCCGTGCAGAAACACCGGGCAGGCTCTACCGTACTGGAAGCGGCCATCGAAGGCGCCAAAGTGCGTTTCCGCCCGATCCTGATGACTTCGCTGGCCTTCATTGCCGGTTTGATACCGCTGTTGTTCGCAACAGGTCCGGGCGCTATTGGTAACCGTACCATCGGTGCGTCTTCTGCAGGTGGTATGTTGCTGGGTACTGTATTCGGGGTGATCGTCATTCCGGGATTGTACTATGTGTTTGGCAAGATGGCAGAAAAGCGGAAGCTGATTAAAGACGAGGAAGAAAATCCCTTAACAGAAGAAATCGATCACAATGTTTAGAAACAAATTATATACTTATTTAGGGATAGGCTGTATTGCGCTCGCGTATGCAGCTTGTAAGGTGCCCGTTTTAACAGGGAAAACGGAGAACAAGTCGCTGCCTGCGGCTTACGGCAACTCTCAGGATACGACCAACCCGGCATCGATCCAATGGCGTGCTTACTTCACCGATCCCAATCTCGCTACCCTGATCGATACGGCTTTGAAGAACAACCAGGAGCTCAATATCACCTTGCAGGAGATCGAGATCGCCCGGAATGAGATACAGGCGCGTAAAGGGGAGTATTTACCTTTCGTTAATATACGAGGCGGAGCTGGTCTTGAAAAACCAGGCCGGTATACCATGCAGGGGGCTACTGAGAAGAACATCGAGATCAAGCCGGGTAAAGAAACGCCTGATCCCCTACCCGATTTTACGGTAGGTGTGTATGCTACGTGGGAAGTAGATATCTGGCACAAACTGCGCAATGCCAAGAAAGCAGCTGTGACAAGGTACCTTGCTACGGTAGAGGGCAGGAACTTCGTAATCACTACGCTGATCGCAGAAATCGCCAACTCTTATTATGAATTGCTGGCGCTCGATAATCAGCTGGCTATCGTGAAGCAAAATATCGACATCCAGACCAATGCGTTGGAAATCGTGAAGGCGCAGAAGGAAGCTACGCGTGTTACGGAACTGGCTGTGAAGAAGTTTGAGGCGGAAGTATTCAAGACACGCAGTCTTCAATATGATATCCTGCAGCAGATCACGGAAGCAGAGAACAGGATCAATTTCCTGCTGGCGCGCGCGCCGCAGCCTATTGTGCGGAATGCCCAAAGCTTCGATACGGCACTACCCGGAGATATCCATGCTGGCCTGCCATCACAGCTGCTGGCCAACAGACCTGATATCAAGCAGGCTGAGCTGGAACTGGCAGCTGCCAAAATAGATATCCAGGTGGCCAAGGCGCAGTTCTATCCTTCATTGGGTATTTCTGCCGGTATCGGTTACCAGGCTTTCAATCCGGCCTACCTCGTAAGAACACCAGAGTCGATATTGTATTCACTGGCTGGTGAATTAATGGCGCCATTGGTCAATAAGAATGCGATCAAGGCTACTTATTTCAATGCCAATGCAAAACAGATACAGGCGGTGTACAACTATGAACGTACTATCCTGAAGGCCTATGTGGAAGTGGCTAATCAGTTGGCGAAGATCGGCAACCTGAAAAACAGTTACGATCTGAAGTCTAAGCAAGTAGAGGCACTTACGCAATCCATCAACATTTCAAACGACCTGTTCAAATCGGCTCGTGCCGATTATATGGAGGTGTTGATGACACAACGTGATGCGCTTGAATCGAAGTTTGAACTGATCGAAACCAGGAAGCAGCAGATGAATGCCATGGTGAACATCTACCAGGCATTAGGCGGTGGCTGGAATTAAGATTGTGTTTTAATAGGGTTTTTAAGGATGGCCTGCTTTTGCAGGCCATTTTTTTAATGCTCTACTTAATCATTTGTGTTAAGATTAGGGTACCGCTTTTGAAAAATGCCGTGTTCTCTGCATCTTCGCGGAACGACCGCATTTGTTCAAAGCTATTTTTATTGACCAACCACAGCCAACATAGCCCTGTATCACAGGAGGAAGAAAAGCAATTATTCAGCCGGGTAGCCACTGGTGATGAGAAGGCTTTTGAGCAATTATTCCATCTATTCTTATCGAGGCTGCATCCCTTTATTCTTAAACTCACCCGCTCGGAGCATGCAGCGCAAGAGGTGATACAGGAAACTTTCATCCGGGTGTGGCTCAACCGGGATAAGCTGGACAGCATCGATAATCCGGGCGGCTGGCTGTTTAAGGTAGCTTCCAATGAGTGTTACACTTACCTCCGGAAAAGCATGCTGGTTAATAAGTTCTCCCAGGAACTTTCTGTTGAACCAGCCCCGCTGGATACTACGCATGAATACCTTGATGCACGAGAGCTGAACCGGCTTATTGGGGAAGCCGTGGAATTGCTGCCGCCACAACGCCGGAGGATATACCAGCTAAGCCGGCATGAAGGCAAGACCATCCCTGAGATCGCCGATGAGTTGCAGCTATCGCCCAGCACCGTCAAGAATGCCCTTGTCACTTCTTTAAAGTCTATCCGGGAATACCTGGCTCAATCGGGTATCACGCTTTCGGTGCTTTTACTGCTGTTTGGCAAAAAATAAAAAAGTTTTCGGGCCGATAGTCCTAATTGGCTGCCCGTGCTTCTTATTATAGGGAGCAGGCAACAATGCCTTCCCTACTCACTAACATGGAAAAGCAACGGTTAACTTATTTATTACAACAACACCTCGCCGGTAGCCTCTCAGCCGAAGAGCAACAGGAGCTTAGTATGCTGTTGCAGGCTGATGCTGACCGGGAATTGTTCAATACGGTGCTGGCTGACCTGATGCAGCAGGAAACGCCGGCTGTGCCTGCTAACCCGGCTGTGTGGCAACAAATGGTACAGGACATCGTAGCTATCGACAGGCCATCTGCTACGCCGGTCAAAACCATTGCGCGGAGAACGCTCCCTATATACCGGTGGGCTGCAGCGGCGGCTGTATTGTTGTTGATCAGCACGGTGGTCTATTTCTTCATCAACCGGCAAGGGCCTGACATTACAAGTGTACAAAAGAATATCCCTTCACTGGCGCTCACACCGGTGGCGAAAAGCATGCTTACACTCCCGGATGGCACTCAGTTGATGCTTGACGAAGCAAAGAACGGAACCATTGCCACGCTGGGCACTGTCACCATTACCAAACAGGATAACCGGATCACTTATACCGGCGCCGGTGCTGCTGATACCAGCAGCTATCATGTGATCTCTACCGCACGCGGCAGTGAATACGAAGTGGTGCTCAGTGATGGCAGCCAGGTGTGGCTCAACGCCGCTTCTTCTTTTCGCTTCCCTACTGCTTTTGCCAATGCAGCGCGGATCGTAGACTTATCGGGCCAGGCATGGTTTGATGTGCAACATGCCGCTCAGCATCCTTTCCTCGTTCACTCGGGTTCTTTCACCACTTCTGTATTAGGAACTGCTTTCGACATCAAGGATTATCCCGGAGAGAAAAGCAAAATTGTATCTGTTCAAAGGGGTAAAGTAAAAGTGGCCACCGCCGATACAACGCTGGCCATTCTTGAAAAGGGACAGCAGGTAAAGTTAATTGCTGATACAGTGGTACACCGCCAGGCTGTCGATACTGCACTGATAGCTGGCTGGAAACAGGGTGACCTGATCTATGATGATGAAGCACTGGAAACCGTTGTTGCTGACCTGCAAAGAGTATTCAAGGACTCCGTAACTATCAGAAATAACACCTTCAAGAAAGCACGAGTCACACTGCGCTTAGAGAAAAAAACTGGCATGCAGCGCGCACTGGAACTTTTATGCGCACTCATGGAAGTTCGCCTTTCAAAAAAGGATGGCATTTACATAATCGAATAAAAGCAATCTTATACTCAACCTTATGAAACGGATAATCATTTGTCTGTTACCCTTGCTCTGTGCCCTGTTGTCAACTTTCCGTACCCAGGGACAAGACATCAGTAAAGTAACCATCAACATCGAGCTCAACAATGCAACGCTGAAAGAGGCATTGGCGAAAATAGAAAAGCTCACGTCTTTTAAATTTACTTACAAAACGGCTGATGTTTCAGACATCAAGCACCTGCAGTATCATCAGCGACAAGTTTCTCTTAAGAAAGTACTGGATGATCTGTTGCTCAAAAACGGCTTGTATTATGAGCTGTTACAAAACACGATACTGGTAAAGAAACGCCGCCAGGCTTCTGAAATAGCTACTGTATTTGGTATTGTAACTGCCGCTCAATCCGGCGAAGCACTCATCGGCGCGACTATCAGCTTATCGGGCGATAACAGCTACACTACCGTTACCAATGCATATGGGTTTTATTCGCTCACGGTGCCTGCCGGTGAATATACACTGAGTGGATCGTTTGTGGGATTCAACAACCTGAGCGAGCAGGTAAGTGTCGATGAAAGCCACCGGCGCAATATAGGTCTGCAAGTAAAAGAAGCTGATACTTTGCAGGCGGTGATGGTGACTTCTTCGGGCAAGAAAAGCATGGTGCAAAATGTGGTAACCGGCAATCTCCGGCTGAGCACGGCGGAAATTAAAAAGATAGCCATGGGTGGCGGTGAGCCGGATGTGCTGAAAAGCCTGCAGTTCTTACCGGGCATTCAGGCTGCAGCGGAAGGGACTACCAATTTATCGGTGCGTGGAGGTTCCTACGATCAGAACCTGATCCTGTTAGACGAAGCGCCGGTGTATAATCCTACACACAGTCTTGGTTTCTTTTCTGCTTTTAATGCCGATGCCCTGAAGGATGTGGCTATTTATAAGGGTGTATTTCCTGCACAGTATGGCGGGCGTCTATCTTCTGTAATAGATATCCGCATGAAGGAAGGCAACAGTCAGCAGCACACATTCTCCGGTGGCGTTGGTTTAATCGCCAGCCGGCTTACTTATGAAGGGCCTATCAAAAAGGGGAAATCTTCTTTCATGATCTCCGGCAGGTACAGTAATACTGGTACCGTATTGAATACTGCTTATAAGTTGGGGATCATCGATGCCGGCACCAACAGTAACAAGATATCTTTCTACGACCTGAATGCAAAGTTCAATACGGTGCTTGGCAGCCACGACCGGCTTTATCTATCTGCTTATACAGGGCATGATAATTTTTATCTTTTTCCGCTCGATATGGGCACACGTATGAACTGGGGCAATACCACAGTAACCGCCCGTTGGAACCATATTTTCAATTCCCACTTATTTGCCAATACTTCTCTGCTGTACAGTAATTACAAGTACACACATTACATACTGGACGGCGCGCGTGATCTATCCTGGCGGGCCAATCTTAAGGAAGTAACCTTGAAGACTGATTTCGATTGGAGCACCAACAAGAATAGCTTGTTGAAATTCGGCGCCGGTATTACAGGGCAGGATGTGTTGCCCGGCAAAACGCTTCCCGATTCAGACCATTCACCGGCACAAAGTGTTGCACTGAACAATCGCAAGTCGGTGCAGGCGTTTGCTTACCTCAATCATGAACAGAAAATAAACAAAAGGATCAGTGTGTCTTATGGCATACGTGCCACCGGCTTTGCGGCGCTGGGTGATGCCATGGTGTACCGGTATAATGCCGATACCTCGGCTGTTGTGGACAGTACTTTTTATGGTAAGGGCAAGATCGTCAAGTCTTATTTTGGGGCTGAACCCAAGGCTACTGTCCGGTTCTTATTATCTACACTCACTTCATTGAAGGTTGCTTATGGCCGGAACTATCAATTCCAGCACCTGCTGACCAACTCTTCTGTAGGCCTTCCCTCTGATCTATGGATGCCTTCTGATGCTTATTTCAAGCCGCAGTATGCCGATCATTTTTCAGCAGGAATATACAGGTCTTTTGCCGGAGAGGCCTGGGAGGCCAGCATGGAGTTGTATTACCGGAAATCTTACAACGTGATCGATTACCGGGACAACGCAGAACTGTTTTTAAATGATAAAGTAGAGACGCAATTGTTGACCGGACAAGCCAAGGGTTATGGTGTGGAGTTGCTGGTGAAAAAGAATAAAGGCGTGGCCACCGGATGGATTAGTTACACTTTATCGAAGGCTTCGCGCCAGATCGATGGTATCAACAACGATGAATGGTACCCGGCCAGTTATGACCGGCGGCACAATCTTTCGGTGGTATACAATCAAACGCTCTCCAAAAGACTTAGCTTTTCGGCCAACTGGGTATTCCGTAGCGGCAACCGTACGACCATGCCGCTGGGCAGCTATGCTTTTAATGGAATGAGTTTCACCTATTATAGTACACGCAATGGTTATGCTTTACCTGCTCACCACCGGCTTGACCTTAGTGTGACCTGGCATGGCAAACTCAGAGAGAAAAGAAGATGGCAGGATGAATGGGTGCTCAGCGTTTACAATGTCTATAATCGGCAAAACGTAGTTGCCCTATTTGTAAGGCAAGATCCAGACAATTATTCCTACCTCAAACCGTACGCGGTATATCTCGGTGGGGTCATTCCTTCCATCACTTACAATTTTAAATTCTAAATGACAGTCATGCGTATTCAAGCATTTATAGTGAGTATTCTTTTTGTGATGGCCATTACAGGTTGTACCAAAGATTTTAATTTGGCCCAGGAAGCGGTAAAGCCTTTGTATGTTATCGAGGGAAGGATCAGTAATATGTGGGGCCCTTATTATGTGCGGGTCACGAAGTCGACCGGCCTGACAGCTAATCCCGATCCCTATTTTCCGTGGCGTGATAGTGCTGAAGCTGTACAAAACGCGCTGGTCATCATTACGGATGATGCCGGCATCAAGGATACGCTCATTCCCAGCCCACCCACTATCGACCGGTATGTATATTACTTCCGGGATTCTATCAACTATACTGGTCTCGATTCTGTCTTTACCACGGTAGACGATCGTGCTACTACACATGAACGTGGGTATTACCATACTACGAAAATAAAAGGTCTACCGGGCCATACTTATCACCTCGAAGTGCAGATCAACGATACGGTATTCCGGTCTTCGGCCTATATGCCACCAGTGGCGCCGTTGGAGCGCGTGGAATGGGTAAGGGATACAACGCTTAGCCCGTACCTGAACTCGGGCACTGTAGCGGTGGCCTGGTTCAAAGACCCTCCCAATGAAAAGAACTATTATGCACTCAAACGTAGCCTCACACTTAATGCCTACCGGTATGACTATGCTCTGGCGCCGGGCATTTATTCTCATGCTACTTTCAATGTGCTTCCTTATTATGTTTTCGATGACAGGTTATTAACTGGCGAGACAAGTTCCGCTGCTGTTCGTGAACTGCCTTTGAATATTCAATATCCTATTGTGCCCGAAGGGCATTACCCTTACATCGATTATTATCCTTACGTACGATATTCCGGCACACCCTTGCAGATCAGGCTGCATTCTTTAACCAAAGAGGCTTACGATTATTTCAATACCACGAACAAGCAGTTAGAGACCAATGGAAACATCTACAAGCCGGCGCCGGCTTCAGCCCGGAGCAATATCAGTGGCGGAGCGCTGGGGCTATTTTATGCCACTACTATTTCCGATAAGCTGATCTATTCCTGGTAAGCATCGCTCCCGATCGTTGTCCGCAAATTTTGTCTACTTACACGCCAAATACCTTAGTCCTACCCTTAGGAAATTAAAAAGCGCCCTGCACTCAGGGTGCTTTTTGGCTTCTGTTACAGGATACACTATATTGCATTTTTATTTGATACATGTCGATCGCTCCCTTGACCCGCCAACACGCACTGTGGTTGATGTTGTTCCTCATTGCAGCTATTCCCTGCAAAGCGGACACCTTGACGCTTCGAACGGCTGAACAGGTAGCTCAAAAGACCTCGCTCAATCCTTACGCTACCATCTGGGAAGATCCTACTAATTCGTCCGACACGGCCACTGCCCGCCAACACTTTGCTCAGTTTGTTTCCCTTGACAGTCTTGTTCAGCAATCGGCTGTTAGCTTTTACTGGCTCCGTATTCCTGTTAAGAATGCAACCGGGGCAACTGCCGACATGATGCTCTCTTTCAGAAGCCTCACTTTTGTGGATGTATATCTGTATCAGGGGAATCGTTGTATACTCTATCGGCAGGCTGGTGCTTTCCAAAAGCGCAGCCGGCTTGCTGCCCAGGATGGCAGGCTTTATACTTTATTGCCTTTGCAGGCAGGCCAATCTTATGAACTGCTGCTAAAGGTGCACCATACCAAGCATTACTCACCGTCATTCAATTTCTACCTGCAACAAAAGGATCCTTTTCTAAGTCAGCTGCATACTATGCAACTGATCGATGCCTGGTCGCAGGGGGCCGTGGCGGTGTTCCTCATCTATACCATCTTATCCTGGCTGGTGAGCCGCTTCCGGCCTTATCTCTGGCTGTTGTGTTACATGACCGGTATCGGCTTATACGGGATTGCCACGGGTGGCTATCTCATCGAGTGGTTTTTCCCTGAAAATCCTTTCATGGGCTGGCTGTTCAACGTCACTTTTGTTCACCTCGGCAGCTTTGGTATTTATATGTTGTTGATCGATTTCTGGCAGATGAAGCAGCATAATCCCAAGTTGTATAAGATCGGCAGGATATTGATCGTGGAACTGATACTGCTCACCATTACGGGCCTTTGCATCGATTACTTTACCGGCAATTTCAACCTGGCCAACAATATCAACTTGTGGTCTTTTGCCATTCCTTTCAGTTTTATCATCGCTTCTTTGTGGCTGTGCTGGCACCGGCTCACCCGTGCGCAACGGTATATGGCTTATGGGCTATTGCTATTCTTTGCAGGCGCGCTCATCATTGTATTCAGTTCGGCTTTCCTGCGGGAGAGGTCGCTACAGTTTGCTCCTTATATCACCAACTTTACCACGCTGGCCATCTTCCTGCTTTTTGCAACGGGCCTGAAGGAAGAGCTGCGGCAGCATGAAATAGACAAGCATGCGGCGCTTAAAGAGCTCAACCGCCTGCAGCTATACCAGAATGCCATCCTGGAACAAAAGGTGGAAAACCGTACTTCTGAGCTGCGGGTATCCAATCAGCATCTTACTGAACAACAGGCTTTGCTGGCTGACAGGAATATCAAGATCGAAACGCTGATCAATGAACTGAACCACCGGGTAAAGAACAACCTGCAATTATTGTATGGCCTCAGCAGCCTGCAGGTGCCGATGGTGAGCGATGAGGCCTCCCGCGAAATCCTGAAGGGCAATATGGCCAAGATCAAGGCCATGATGCTGGTAAATGAAAAGTTGTTGTGGTTCGACGAAAAGTCATCGGTACATATTCAACAGTTTACGTCTGAGATCACTGATCACCTGCAACGTATTTATGATACGCAGAACAAGGTAAATATTCAGCTGGATGTACATCATGGCATTCAGCTTCAGGGTAAATACGCGCTGTCGTTTGGCCTTATTCTGGCAGAATTATTGACGAATTCTTTCAAGTATGCTTTTGGTGAGTACCACGAGCATCCTATTATTAACATAAACATTCAACACGTAGACTTGCGCACCATGCAGTTTATGTATGCCGATAATGGTATAGGAATGGAAAAGGGATCGTCGGGCTATCCTGCCACGATGGGTATTTCGCTGGTCCATGATCTTACCCGGCAAATGAATGGAAAAATATCCGTGGAAAATGGCCACGGGTTGACTTATCAGTTTTTAATTCCTGTATAATTATGGTACGCGTACTGATCATTGAAGATGAGATCATCATAGCCCGCTTTATAGAGCAACAACTGGTATCGGGCTTTTCCTGTACTACCCGCATTGCGGTATCGACAAGCGAGGCCAAGGCGGCGATGCCGCAATTGCTACCTCACCTCTTATTGTGCGACATCAACCTGCAGGGTGACCAATCGGGTATTGACCTCATTACCGAACTGCGTCGTGAATATGCTTTTGAAGTCATCTATATCACTTCTTATCAAAACCGGGGTATCATCGAGCAGGCTTCTGCTACGAACCCCGCCAACTACATTATCAAGCCAGTAGACGAGGCCCAGCTTTTTGCCGGTGTACAACTGGTGATGAACAGGATACAACAACACCCTACTGCCGGTGAAAAAATCTCCAATGCAGCCAGTCAGTTCAACGCTACCGAGCTGAATATTTTACAACTCATCAGTGAGCAAAAGACCACCAAGGATATTGCCCAGGCACTTTTTCTCAGTCCTTATACCATCAAGAATCATCGCCACACTATTTGCCGCAAGCTGCAGTTGGAAGAGGGCAACAATGCTTTGTTGAAGTGGGCGATGCAAAACAGCCAGTTGATAGCGCAAGGTATACGGGCGCTGGAGTCGCAGCAGAAATAGATACTTGTTGCCTACGGCAATGCTATTGCCAAAGGCAATGGAATAGGGCTGCGAGGCTACAAGCCTCGCAGAGCTTCGCGCTTCGCAATCCCTTAGCGCTGCAGATCACTATCTACACGGTTCAGTCTGGCCGCTTTGAGCGGCCTGACTACTTGTTCTTATTTGAATAGGCCGGTATTGCTGATGAAAGCTACACGTTTGCTGTCGGGGCTCCAGGAGGGGGTGTTGATGGTGCCCTGGCCTCCGTATAAATAAGCAATCACTTTTGGTGCACCGCCGCTCATTGGCATCAGGCGCAGCATTACTCTTTTGTAAAATGGATGGTCATCGGGATTGATTGTAGTAGGGAAAGAAATAAATACGATCCATTTGTTATCGGGTGATATGTGGGGGAACCAGTTGTTGTACTCATCAAAGGTGATCTGCTCCTGCGCGCTGCCGTCTGTTTTCATGCGCCACAATTGCATGGTGCCGCTCTGGTTGGCGTTGTAATAGATATACTTTCCGTCTGGTGAATACTCAGGGCCATCAGACAAGCCGGTCTTGTTGGTGGTGAGGGCCACTTCCGGTCCTCCGTTGATAGACTTTTTGTAAATATTGTATGCGGGAATCTTGCTTGAACGCAAAGCTGTATAGACGAGGTCTTTTCCATCTACACTCCATCCATGCAAATAGGAAGGTGTACTATCGGTGACCAGTATTGGCTCGCCGCCTGTCAGGGGTAAGTAATAAACTGTAGATCCCCCTCCCGGCATTCCATCTCGGTGATGGCTGATGCCCAGCTTCTTTCCATCAAAGGAGATAACATGGTCATTGTTGTTGCGGTTGGCGAATCCTGTATTCAGCTTCTCCGGTGTGCCGCCTTCTATGGGTATGGTGTACAATGAACCGCCTTTATTGAATAATAGCTTCTTTCCATCAGGCATCCAGTTGGGTGCTTCCAGCCTGCCATCGTCTTCATGGATAATTGTTCTCTTGCCATCAAATACATTCAACAGTTCGAGGCGGCTGGCCAGTATGCCATCGCGGTATCCGTTGTGTATATCGGGTACTGTTTTCTCGATGCGTACATTCCAGGCCATGCCTTCTTCCATCACACTCGCGTTGTGGCTGCAAATGAATAGTCCTGCCAGGGCATCATCCGGCATATCGATGCTATCGGTGCGGCCTACTTCCTGTAATGGTTCGCCGGGATTGGCCATGCGCATGATGAATGTTCTGCCTGTGCGTTCCAGTTGCAAAATGGTTGAGTGCTTCTTTATGGTAGCGCGCTGGTCGTGGGGATCGCGCATGGATGCTCCTTTAGCCCGGCGCCATTGCAATACTGTGAGCCCATCGCCATGAACTACGGCACTCATGTGCGCAGCATCTTCCTGCTCACCTGCACGCACCATCCAGCCTATTTTGCGATGTGGGTCGGTACCAGCACCTAACAGTTTTACATGGGCCGTGAGTATGAAATCGCCATTGACCTTGCGCCAGGCATACTGGAATTCGTCGCGGTTGAACCAGATGTTGTATCCGCCGCCTTTGAGGTTATAGGATTGGTCCTTACTGTTCCAGGTTACAGCGCCTTTGATAGCAGGGTTACCGATATCGGCGTTGCGCTGAAAAATGCCTATGGTACCGGATTGTGCCATTAAAGGGATGTAACACAATAGCATAGCAGTTATGGTCAGGTATTTCATAATGGAAGCATGTGGGTTTGCGTATCCCCTAATTTACCAATCCTCTTTTGTTGTTGTTACCATAACCGCACTATTAATTAAAATAGTGCATGTAGTGTGAATACTACTAAAAGGGTATTGTAGCGGCCTGTGTCTGTCCTACCTTTACGGTCCTACCTTTTAAGCCTGTTTTTCCTGCCGCAACGTACCCGGCCCTGCCGGCCTTCTATCTTTTTATTGTACTTAACCTTTAAAGCATATTTATATGCCTCAACCTTCTGTATACCTCGGCAAGATCAGGAATGCTTTACCGCTGAAACAAGCCATGCAAACTTCGGCATTGGCAGAACGCCCTTCTCCTGTTGCCGTTAAATTCGATTATGACCGGGAGGCCGTGCTGGACCTGGGCCACCGGCGTGCAACTGTGTGGGCCGACATGCTTGACTACCTGCAGGTGAATAACAGGCCTGTATACGTGGAGATCGACCCTGATACCAATTTCATTATCAAGTTGTACATACCCAAGGCTGCCAACGTCATACAAATCCAGCCTTCGGACAATGAGCAAGTTGTGTACATCGGCTTGAGCACTTCCCAAGCTACTCATTACCTGAACCGGCATCACCCGGACTTTCCGCATATGCTGGATGCATTGCAGCAGGCCAAGGATACGGATACAACGATATTGGTGACTGCCACGCACCAGGATTTCGAGATCATCGATGTGCGGCCGTTGCCTCCCTCCTATGGTAATGAAGGTCCCCCGGAGCCTCCCCCACCGCCGGTTCCGGACCCTCCGGTTAGCTGGGACAGGGCGGTGGAGCTGTTCAACATGATGAATGCCGATACTTGTACACCGTGTTCGGCTACCAGCCCTTGCATTCCTTTCAAGTACCCACGGGATGGTTGCTGGATCAGGGCGCACCTGATGTGTTACAAGCTTATCGCAGAAGGGGAAACTCCTGAAAAGATATGGATAACGGGTAGTGGCGGGCTCAGCCTGATCGCCGCTTCTTCCAATGTACCAGACTGTGGAGTAAAATGGTTCTGGCACGTAGCTCCTACGCTCATGGTGACACCTGAAGGTGGCGGGGCGGATGTTAAAATGGTGATCGATCCTTCATTGTGTACGGAACCAGTAACCGTGGACTTCTGGAAAGGACTGCAAAGTGATCCTGCTGCTACGCTTACTCCTTCTTCCTGGGATGCGTATAGTTATCTCGCCTCAGGTACTGCTTCTCAATCAACAGCAGACAGCCAGATGGAGATGTATAGGTTATTCCTGAATGAATTGTGTGCCGACTATGGGCCTTCGCCTTATTCGTGCCCAATCGTAAAGAAATGTTTTTTCATCATCGACCGGAGTACTATTTCAAAGGATGAAGTGGACGCCATGTTGTTTACCAGCAATCCTGCAGTAATAGAGGCTGCTTTATATGTGGTAGTTGAAGGCTTTACGCCTGCTGAGTTGGGCATTACCTCAGCCACCTTATCGGGGATACCGAATATACACCCCAATTTAACGCCTACCTCTCCCGTAGCGCAAATGACCATTGGGCTGATGCCTAACCTGGGACTGGAGTATCCTACCAAGTTCAATCGCCCGCAGCGCATTACGTGGAAATATCAGATCAGCTTTACAGGTTCTACAGGGTTTGTGGCTGAGCTGGCGGAAATAAATCTGTCGGCATCTATCAGCACAGTCATGGGCACCTCCAAGCTCTACCTGATCAAACAGCCTAATCCTTATGAAATAGATGGAGCTACTTCGTGGTTGAGTACTGACCTCCGTGTATTCCAGATCAGAACGGGTGAATCGAAGTTCAATGCCGCCATGGCTGCTGATGGTTCTGCTTTCATTACCAATGTGATCAATAATCTCAATACGGGCAACACCGCCGGACAAACTTTCGAAGGGAATATTTCTACCGATCAACAGACTTCGCGGCTGGAGCTTTCGCAATCGATAGGTGGTGTGAACGTATACAACTTTGCCGTGGCCAAAGTGCGTTACCGGGCTTTATCTGTTTCGGCTACCAATGTGCGTGTATTCTTCCGTCTGTTCCAAACTTCTTCGACTTCGATGGAGTTTAACCAGGGTACTACTTACCGTCGTACCACGCAAGGTGGCAGCACCAAGCCGCTGCTGGGTATAGTTGGTGGCGAGACTGTAACTATCCCTTGTTTTGCTGCGCCACGCGTGGATACACTAACTACCTCAATGGCTGATCAATCTGATCCTGCTAACGTACAAGTTCTTCCTCCTAATGCTGGTGGGGCTGAAGTGGTGCGGTATTTTGGGTGCTGGCTCGATATCAACCAAACACAACAGCACTTTCCGGTAAATCCTGCATCACCCATCGACGGCCCTTATCCCTCAGCAAGCCGGAAGTCGATACAGGAACTTGTTCGTAATGAACATCAGTGTCTCGTGGCAGAGATCGCTTTCGATCCTATACCTATTCCTGCAAACGCATCGCCCTCCACATCGGATAAGCTGGCGCAAAGGAACCTGGCTATTGTGCAATCTGATAATCCCGGAGCTATTGCTTCGCACCGTATTCCGCATACTTTCGAGATCAAGCCTACGCGGGCCAGGCAGGGCAGTGAAGAACTGCCTGATGAGATCATGGTCGACTGGGGCAATACACCTATTGGCTGTGCAGCCACTTTGTATATTCCCGGCATCGATACGAATGATATCCTGGCGTTGGCCATCAAACATTACCGCCATCATGAGCTCGTGCGCATCGATGCGCATACACTGCGCTGTGAAACTGGTGGCATCACTTATATTCCTATACCCGCTGGTGAAGGCGCCAATTACGCTTCGCTCATCTCTATCGATCTGCCTTCGAACGTGAAGAAGGGGCAATCTTTTACTACCGTGATCCACCAGATAACGGGCAATGTACCCAGAGAACCGCTGACGCATGTTGGTGAAGCCAGTGTACCACTGCGTGGACGACGTGTGCTTGGTTCTTTCCAACTTACCATGCCTGTTACCACGAAGGAGCATATGCTGGTGCATGAAGAGATCCTGCTTTCGAACCTGCGCTGGATATTGCGGGCTATTCCGCTCAACAATCGCTGGCATCCTGTATTCAACCGGTATGTGAACATTATCGGTAGCCGCGTGGATGCATTGGGTGGTGATTCGAGCATTGTTGTAGCCTCTCCTGCCGGCGACTGGAAAGAGAAGCGTAGTAAGTGTAATAACCTGCGGCTCTTGACCATCGTGTTGCTGATCATGCTGATCGTAGCATTGGGCGCCCTGAGTGATCAATTGCCGCTTATCGTTGGCGCTGTTGTGGCTGCCCTGCTTATCGCAGCCGGCACCTATTGGATCAAGCATTGCAAACCTGATAAAGGGCGCATGCTGAAAGCACTGCTTATTGGATCTGCCTATGGTGCTGTGATCCTCGGCGGGCTTTTGATCGGTGGGCTACGTACGCCGCAGCTGGTGGGAGTGCTTATAGCCAGTGCTGTTGTTGCGCTTGTGGCAGCGGTCTTTAGTCGTGGGCGCAGTTGATAGGCTGGTTGACTTACCAGGCACAAGTACGCAGCCACACAAAGCCAGGCTGCATACTTGCGCCAGTTAGTGTGAAACAGCCATATCCCAGGTGACACTTTTTGAAAAGGTGTCACTTGGGGTATGAAATACTTTCGCGATGTCTATCGCAATACTGTTAATTCAAAGAACTATATTTATATTGAAGCAGGGGCACCAGCAGCCCTGCTGTTTTTGGTGAAAACTGCACGTTTTAGTCAACTACGCTATTTCAATACTCTATCTATACTTCATCTATAGGGTATCTATACCTCATCTATACTCTACCCAGCCTTCATCTTTGCCTGATCTGGTTGCCCAATCACTCGTTCTGTCACTTCTGCTGTCCAATTGTCATTTATAACGTAGTCAAACAAATGTAGTGCTAAAAGTAATGGGCTCAAATGTGTGGTGATGTGTTCCGATCTATGTGGAGACAGATTGTGATAATTGGTCACTTTCGATACTTTCCGCACTCAATTGGTCTAAGGCCCGACCAAGGGGGGGGGGAGTTTTACCCCCGTACAAGGGGTGCTCGGATTTCACTGTTTAAAGGAAAATAACCCGACTATTAATGCCTTAAAAAATACCCGATATTTGCTGGCTTATGGAGCAGCACGCCGGCATGGAAACACACTCTTCCGGGGGAACACATTTTAAAAGATTTCCGATTGGAGAGCTTACTGAAACGCTCATAGCGCAACACAGTGCCGGCTATGTGGAAGCGCGGGAATATCAGCATATTATTCCTCATAGTCTTGAAGTTGGTCACGGTATTTTTATCAGCCGGTATGATAATCCTCCTTTTCCACCAGTAACGGTTTTGTTGCAAGAGCAGCAACTGCTGGTTTCCTGTACCTGTGACCATAAATCGCAGCAGCTGTGTCAACATGAAGCGCAGGTATTGACGGCTATTGTTCGTAAGGAAGAGTTTGGTGTATTTTTCTTTACGAAACAGCGGCATGAAAAGCTGAAGAAGTTTGCCGTTGACTATGGACTATCTGCCTCCACGGACCTGGACCAATTCTTTACGCTGCAATTTGAAAATGGCAGGTTATCTATTGCTCCGCGACAGTCAGCATTGCTGGCGGTGAACCCCGATACCCTTAAAGCTATGCAGCAGGTATTGTATCCTGCACCGGATACTCTTCCTAAAGAAGATCCCGAAGCCACTGGCAAAACCGTATGCGTGGTATTCAAGCAACACAAGTATCATAAGCACCTGCTCATAGAGTTGTATAGTGCTGCAGTATCGAAAGAAGGCAAGATCAAAAATCCCATGACGCCGGTGCCGCCGCTGGAGCTTGCGTGGAGCTCGGATGATCCGGAATGTTTGAAATTTTATACTGCTGTTCATAAATTCCAAACTCATCCTGCCGCCAAACGGTCTCAATCGGACCTCATTGCATTGAAAGCTATTACCAGGAATCCATTGCATTATCGCTTTTATTGTCATGTTCCCGAAGTGTCTGATAATATAACTGCTACTTCTGTGGTTCCTGTGCAAGCTTCTCCCCTTCCAGGCCGAATCATATTGTCGGTGGCACAGGAAGGTGATTTTTATTCTATAGGCGGCCGCCTGATCCTCGATGATAAGGAATATGCATTGGGTGATCTAAACCTGCGGTTCACGTATTTCGTGCAGGTTGATGATAACCTGTACCTCGTGGATCAGCTGCAAGCATTGGGCATCATCGAACTGCTGAAGAAAAAGAGTCATTTCCTGATCCATAGCAGCAAGTATGCGGAATTCAAATCGCAATTGCTGGACAAGCTGGAAGAAAAGATCAATATAGGGTATGAGTATATCAAGCCTGGCACGCGTGCTCAACTGGAGCAGCAGGGCTTTGATCATGCTCCGCAGCGCATCATTTATTTATCTGACCTGAAGAATTATGTGATGATCATCCCCGTGATGCGGTACGGAGATGTTGAGATCCCTATCCGCACCAAGAAGCCGGTGCATGGCGTAGACAAGCATGGTAAGGAGTTCCTGGTAAAACGGGATGATACAGCTGAAGCAGCTTTTACGTCGCTGATCCTGAACCAGCACCCGCACTTTGACGAGCAACTGGAAAATGATCTTCACTACTGGTACCTGCATCGTGATCGTTTTTTATCGGAAGATTGGTTCCTGCATGTGTTTGAGGAATGGCGTAAGGAAGGTATTACTGTTTTAGGCTTCAATGAACTGGAGGGTAATAAGCTGAACCCGCACAAAGCAAAGATTGATATCAAGGTGCTAACTGGCATCAATTGGTTCAATGCTAAGGTGGAAGTAAAATTTGGTAAACAGAAGGCTACGCTGCAACAGATATATAAATCGCTTCGTAATCATAATAAGTACATTCAACTGGATGATGGCACCAAGGGTATCCTTCCGGCTGAATGGCTGGAGAAGTTTACGCATTTCTTCAACAATGCAGAGATCATCGATGAAGCTACTATCCGCATCGACAAGATCAATTTTTCGACTGTTGAGCAGTTGTATGAGGATGCCATGGTGGATGCAGCTGTTGTAGAAGAAGTACAATTGTACCGTAACAAACTGCAGGACCTGCATGCCGTGCAGGAAGTGGCCGTACCTGCTGCATTGCAGGGCACACTACGCCCTTATCAGCAGGCGGGATTGAACTGGCTCAACTTTTTGGATGAGCTCAACTTTGGTGGCTGTCTGGCTGATGATATGGGTCTTGGTAAATCCATACAGATCATTGCTTTTATACTTTCGCAAAGGGGCAAAGTGAAAGTGAATACCAATCTGCTTGTGGTTCCTTCCACACTTATCTTCAACTGGCAGGAGGAAGTGGCTCGCTTTGCTCCTTCTATCAAGATATATACTGTACACGGTGCCGGCAGGATAAAAAGTACAGCCGCATTTGACGGGTATGAGATCATATTGACATCTTACGGAACGCTATTATCGGATATACAGTTCCTAAAGGATTATGTGTTCAATTATGTGTTCCTCGATGAATCGCAGAACATCAAGAATCCTGAAACGCAACGGTATAAAGCTGTGCGGTTACTGCAATCACGTAATAAAATTGCTATCACCGGTACACCCATAGAGAACAATACATTTGATCTATTCAGCCAGTTATCGTTTGCCTGTCCGGGCCTGCTGGGCAACAAGCAATACTTCAGGGATGTTTATTCTGTCCCTATCGATACTTTCAAGAGTATCAAACGGGCGGAGGAACTGCATCAGAAGGTAAAGCCTTTTATACTACGAAGAACGAAACAGGAAGTGGCGCCTGAATTGCCGGAGAAAACGGAAATGGTATTGCTCTGTGAAATGGATGAAGAGCAGCGCAAGCTGTATGATGTATATGAAAAAGAGTTCAGGGAGTATATTTCTGCCGCTACGAATGAAGAACTGAAGAAAAGCCCTATGAACGTATTGAAGGGGCTTACCAAGTTGCGGCAGATTTGCGATTCTCCTGCACTACTGGCCGAGGATGATCTTACTGGTCACTCTTCTGCCAAGATCAATACGTTGATAGAACAGATCGAAACGAAATCTCCTCATCATAAGATACTTGTGTTCTCTCAGTTTGTATCGATGCTGGAACTGATCGAAAAAGAATTGGTGAGCCGTGATATAGGTTTTGAGAAACTTACAGGCAGCACACGCAACCGGGGCGCTGCTGTCAACTCTTTTCAAAGCAATCCTGAGAAGCGGGTATTCCTAATCAGTTTGAAAGCTGGTGGTACTGGTCTCAACCTTACGGAAGCGGATTATGTATACCTTGTTGATCCCTGGTGGAACCCTGCTGTGGAAAATCAGGCTATCGACCGTGCACATCGTATCGGGCAGGATAAAAAGGTGATTGCCATCAGGCTTATCTGTCCGGGTACTGTAGAAGAAAAAATACAAAAGATGCAGGTCACCAAAAAGTCGCTGGCTGATGACCTTGTTAAGGGCGGCAGCTCGTTGTTGAATACGCTGTCGAAAGATGAGCTACTTGAACTATTGATGTAAATGTTTACTACATGGAAACTATTATAGGTATTGCGGGGATCGCTATTATGGGAGTGTTGCTGTCGCTTGCTTTCAGGAGGAAGAAGGCATTTCCAACGCTGTCATCTGAGACGATACAGCCCTTATTGCAGGAGCATGTGGCTTTCTACCAGGCATTGAATGTGGAACAAAAAGCACAATTTGAGAAACGGGTAATTGGGTTTCTGGAAAAGGTACACATCACAGGCGTGAACACCACTGTAGAAGATATTGACCGCGCGTTAGTAGCTGCCGGCGCCATTATCCCCATCTTTTCATTCCCGGACTGGGAATACAGGAACATTCATGAAGTGCTGTTGTATCCCGGTTCTTTCGATGATGAGTTTAAGCAGGATACGAAGGACCGCAATATCCTGGGCATGGTAGGTACCGGCCCCATGCAAAATGTAATGATCCTTTCCCAACAAAATGTGCGGGATGGTTTCCGGAATACACCGGATAAACACAATACTGCTATCCATGAATTTGTGCACCTCGTAGATAAATCTGATGGCTCTACCGATGGCCTACCCGAAGCGCTTATCCCTCATCAATATGCCAAGCCCTGGCTTAAGCGTATTCACGAAGAAATGCAGCTGATACGTGAAGGGCGTTCTGATATTAATTATTATGGCACTACAAATGAAGCGGAGTTTCTGGCTGTTGTGTCTGAATACTTCTTTGAAAAGCCGGCCGAGATGGAAAAGAAGCATCCTGAACTGTATGACTTATTAAAGCGCATTTTCTTACCACCTGCTTTAAAATAGAAACCCCATCTTACATTGTCAAAGGGTGAGCCGCCCTTCGAGGGCGACCCACCCTTTGACAGTAAAGCGAGCCACTTTAGCGCTACAAAATCTATTTAGGCTATCTGTAATGATCCTTTCGTCAGGGCTGTTTTTATTATCTGCCATCTGCTTTCGGGTAGCTCTTCCTGGGCGAGCTTCATATATAATGAATACACCTCCTGTGGCGCATTGTGCTTAATGCCTTTGAGCCATGCAATTGCTTCCTGGCTGTTGATGGAAGCCATCATCCAGCGGCTTGTTTCGAATAGTATGGTAGGCTCGATAGAACTTACCAGCGTATGTGATATGTGCATTATTTCAGGATCGCTGTAATATTGCCAGAGTACTGCATTCAATTCTACTTCTTCTTTGTTCATGTGACTGAGGTTGAACGCGATAAACTCGTTGAAATCGTACAATATCTTCAGTCCCATCTCTACCATAAGTGTTTCTTCTTGTGTTGTTTTCCACTGGCTGATGGCATCACGCAGGCTGTGGGTGAGCTCATGATCTACCACATGCTGGCTTTCCAATTCATCAACGAGTGGTTTAGCATATCGCTCTACGGCTGGCATAATGTACTTGTCTTCGTGGTCTGCATGGTCATCGAATGCATCCAATACTTTTTCAAGTCGTTGTATGGTAACGATGGCCTCGTCGCGGTTGGTGAAATCTGTTTGCTGAATTGCTGTAGCCGCTTCGAACATCATGGAGCGGAGGGCTTTGTGAATGAGATTGAAGATGTTATACCTTTTTGTTTCCATTTGCTACTTTTTAAATGTTCATTTGACAATACAAATTTCCTGTTATTAGCTCGGGGGGACAATGAAGGGCTGCGTTAATTGTGGTATAGGCGTCATGAATTGCCACAAAAAGTGGTTTGAATCTAAATTGCTATCTGTTATATGCTGGTTAATGGGTCAGGATCTCCTCAACCTATCGGGCATAGTTTTCGTATATGTATAGGTACTCTACAGAAAACTCAACCTCCCACATATGACGACGAAAATCCACTACCTGCTGGCTACCTGGTTAAGCCTGTCCTTACTTGTAGTATCCTGTAATAAGGATGATGGTAATGATGCCGACGATCTTCCCACCAATGTTGAAACTCAACCTGCTGTTCTAACGCCTGTTACGCAAAACATCAGCAGCACTATTGGCGGTTATTATGAAGCGCTTCCGGCATCATATAATGAAAATCAAAACAAATATCCCGTACTGATCTTTCTTCCCGGAGCGGGACAATTTGGTAATGGCAGCAAAGATGAGCTGCCGAGAGTATTAAATGAAGGCATCGGACTTTTACTAAAGCAACAAAAGCTTCCACCCGACTTTACGGTAAACGGCCAGCACTTTTCTTTCGTTGTGCTGATCCCTCAGTTTAAAAGTGGCCCCGTTCTTAGCGACTTGCGGGCTTTTGTAGATTATGCCTATTCCAAGTATCGTGTCAACAGATCTTACTTTTATCTAACAGGTTTTAGTCTCGGTGGACGTCAGGCTGCGGAATTCGCGGCTAATTATCCCACAGAACCGGCTGCTATTGTAACTATGGCAGGGGCTTTTAATTACAACCTGCCTGCAGCAGTAAAAGGTATTGCCGATAAAAACCTGCCTGTATGGAGCTTTCACAACGAGCAAGACCAGATGATCTTATCACAGGAGACCAAGGCATTTATAGCTGCTATCAATGGTTATAAACCGGCCATACCTGCCAAGCAAACTATTTTCCCTACCTCTGATGCAGTAATGCAACATGATTGCTGGACCAAAGTATCGGACCCAGCCTATAAGGAAGGCGGCGTGAACATCTATGAATGGATGCTCAGCCACAAACGGTAACTCGGCACAAAAGGGGCGCCTGATCGCGAATCAAGCGCCCTTTTTGATTATATTTGCCCCGGTGAAAAAAGGGTGCCTGTACATATTGTTTTTCGTTTTGTTATTGAATGACACTTCCCTGAACCAGTTTTTAAAGGTTCCGGTACTGGTGGCCCACTTCATGGAGCATCACCGACTCGATGAACGTGTGGGATTTGTTCAGTTCCTCGCCATGCACTATGGAGGCAACGATATGAATGATAATGATGACGACCGGGACATGCAGTTGCCTTACAAAAGGGTCAACCTCCAGTCTATCGATCATCCACTTATTCCTGCTATTAAACCGGCCATTGCTCAACACCCGGAATTTACTAATGTAGTTGTGCAGCCGGTCTTCGATAATGACGTTCTCCCTCAGCCTGCTCTGGGCTCATTGTTCCGTCCTCCCCGCATGTAGTCTGCACTTAAAATTTATTGGATTTGAAGGTTTGTTAGGCATGTATTGTTGTGCAATGCTTAGCTACCTGTATTCATTTATTTAATCAGACTCATCTATTATGCTGAATAAGATTATCAGCTTTTCTGTAAAGAATAAGCTGGTTATTGGATTATTTATTATAGCGCTCACCGCCTGGGGCAGCTATGAAGTGACCAGGCTGCCCATCGATGCCGTACCCGATATTACCGATAACCAGGTGCAGGTTCTTACTGTATCTCCCTCATTAGGCGCGCCGGATATTGAACGGCTCATTACTTTTCCCATCGAGCAGGCTTGCAGTAATATTCCCGGCTTGAAGCAGGTACGCAGTTTTTCGCGTTTTGGCCTTTCGCTGGTGACCATTGTTTTTGACGATGCTACGGATGTATACTGGGCAAGGCAACAGATCAGTGAGCGATTGCAACAGGTGCAACAGGAAATACCCGCAGGCATCGGCTCGCCCGTGATGGCGCCTGTATCTACCGGCCTCGGCGAGATCTATCAATATGTTGTGAGACCCAAAAGCGGTTACGAAGGGAAGTATAGTGCGATGCAGCTGCGTACCATCCAGGATTGGATCGTGCGGCGGCAACTGATGGGCACGCCGGGCGTAGCTGAAGTATCCAGCTTTGGCGGCCAGCTAAAGCAATATGAGATCGCTGTTCGACAGGAACAATTGAAGGCTTACGGCCTCACCATTGCCGATGTTTTTGATGCGCTGGAGAAGAACAACGAGAATACCGGCGGCGCCTATATAGAAAAAGGGCCTACCGTATTGTATATCCGGAGTGAAGGGCTTACGGCTGCCATCGAGGATATTCAACGGATCGTAGTGAAGACGCTGAATAATGGTACGCCACTGCTGATGCGCGATGTGGCCACTGTGCAATATGGCGCCGCCATCCGTTACGGTGCAATGACCTATAATGACAGAGGCGAAGTGGCCGGTGCAGTACTGATGATGTTGAAAGGAGAAAACTCTTCAGCCGTGATCAAAAGGGTCAAGCAGCGGGTGGAGGAAATCCAGCAGATGTTGCCGGAGGGCGTGGTGATCGAGCCATTTCTTGACAGAACCAAAATGGTGAACAATGCTATCGAGACCGTGGAGACTAACTTGTTGGAAGGCGCTTTGATCGTGATCCTTGTATTGGTGTTCTTCCTCGGTAATCTTCGCGCGGGACTGATCGTATCTTCTGTTATTCCGCTGTCGATGTTGTTTGCCATTATCCTGATGAATAAGTTTGGCGTGGGTGGCAACCTTATGTCTTTAGGGGCTATCGATTTCGGATTGATCGTAGATGGATCGGTGATCGTGGTGGAAGCTATTTTACACCGTTTCTCTCACTCCAAACATTTCAGGCATCTTTCGCGCATCAGCCAGGAGCAAATGGATGTGGAGGTTACGAAATCGACCGGCGCCATGATCAAGTCGGCCGTGTTTAGCCAGATTATTATCCTGATTGTTTACCTGCCTATTCTTTCACTGCAAGGTATTGAAGGTAAGATGTTCAAGCCGATGGCTATTACTATTGCTTTTGCCATCCTTGGAGCATTTCTGCTGTCTGTAACGTATGTGCCCATGATGGCCGCCTTGTGCCTGAGTAAAAAACTCAATCATAAGCGTACCATGACCGACCGGTTGATGGGCTGGCTGGAGCGCCGGTATCAACCCATGCTGAGCCGGTTACTACGTTATCCCAAATCTATCATTGCTGTTACACTGACGCTGTTCATTGGTGCAGTTATGATCCTCAGCCGTATGGGTGGCGAATTCATTCCTCAATTGGAAGAGGGTGATTTTGCCGTGGAAACAAGGTTGCTGACCGGTAGTAACCTGAACAATACCATCCACTCCACTCAACAGGCTTCGAAAATATTGCTGAAGGAGTTTCCTGAAGTAGAGAAGGTGGTTACCAAGATCGGCAGTTCTGAAATCCCCACTGACCCGATGCCTTTTGAAGCTGGTGATATGATCGTAGTGCTGAAACCCAAGAAAGCATGGACTTCCGCAAAAACATTTCCTGAGTTAAGCGCCAAGATGACCACAGCACTGGAAGCAGTGCCTGGAATCACAGTTAGTTTTCAATTCCCGGTACAGATGCGCTTCAATGAACTGATGACGGGCGCCCGGCAGGATATCGTGTGCAAGATATTCGGGGAGAACCTGGATACTTTGGCTGCTTATGCGCACCGGCTGAATGGGATCATTCAAAGTGTGCAAGGGGCTATCAATATTTATGAAGAGACGGTGACGGGTATGCCCCAGGTGGTGATCAAATACAACCGTGACGGCATGGCTAAATATGGGCTGAATGTAAGTGATATCAACCGCGTGGTAAATACTGCTTTTGCAGGGCAAACAGCCGGGCAGGTGTATGAGGGTGAAAAACGGTTTGATATGGTGGTGCGCCTTGCCGGTGATGCACGTAAGAACATGACTGATATTCAAAACCTGTTGGTGCCCACTAAACAGGGTACTCAAATTCCATTGTCTATGGTAGCTACTATTGAAGAAACTGAGGGAGTAAACCAGGTACAGCGCGAGAACACGCGTCGCCGCATCATTGTAGGGTTCAACGTAAACGGGCGTGATGTGCAATCCATTGTGCAGGAGCTTCAGCAAAAAGTGCAAGTGCAGCTTAACCTGCCTAAAGAATATACTATTTCTTATGGTGGTTCTTTTGAGAATATGAATGCCGCCAAAGAAAGGCTGAGTATTGTGGTGCCGGTGGCGTTGTTACTTATTTTCCTGCTGCTGTATTTTGCATTCAGCTCTATCAAGCAAGGTTTGCTGATCTATACCGCTATTCCTCTTTCTGCGATAGGTGGTATAGTGGCTTTGTGGATGCGCGATATGCCTTTCAGCATTTCTGCCGGAGTGGGCTTTATTGCGCTATTTGGTGTAGCTGTGCTAAATGGTATTTTGCTGGTGAGTGAGTTTAACCGGTTGAAGCAAGAGGGCTGGCATGATGTACGGCGTATCGTGATCCATGCTACCAAATCGAAACTGCGGGCTGTATTGATGACGGCACTTGTGCCTTCTCTTGGATTTATTCCTATGGCCATTAGTACCGGCGCCGGAGGTGAAGTGCAAAAGCCTTTGGCTACAGTAGTGATCGGCGGGTTGATCATCTCTACGCTGCTTACACTTTTCCTGCTGCCCGTGTTGTATATCGTTTTTGAAAAGGGCTTCCGGTATTTTAAAGCACGCCGACCACGTGCCGTTACTCTGACACTGTTGTTGGGTACTGCTGCCGCACAAGCTCAACAACCTATTACATTGTCTGCAGCTATCGATAGTGCTTTAAAGAATAATCAGCGCCTGCAGGTAGCTGGCACAGAGATCGCTTATTACAAGGCTTTGCAGAAAAGCAGCTTCGACCTGGAGAAAACTGCTCTGGACGTAGAATATGGCCGATTCAATAGTCTCGCTAATGATAACCGGTTTTCCATTTCGCAGAGTATACAATTTCCCAGTGTGTATAAACATCAGCGGAGTATTAACAAGACGCATGTGCTGATCAGTGAAACCAATCGTCAACAGCAAGTGGTAGTACTGAAAGCAACTGTAAAGCAAGTGTTTTATGAAATGCTGGTGTTGCAGGAAAAGCGCCGGTTGTTGCAAGAAGCTGATAGTATGTATAGCAGCCTGCTGCAAAAATCGCAACAACGTTTTCAGGCCGGGGATATCGATGTATTGGAGAAGACCACCATCGAGAACCAGCGCAAGCAGATCGGCAGTCAATTGCGCCTGTTGGCCACCGACCACCAGGTGTTGCAAACGCAGCTCAGGTTATTAATCAACAGCACTTATAAACCCGAGCCAATAGCAGATACTGCTTTATATGCCCTGGCTACCATTCCCGACACCAGCCTGGTATCTTCCTCCCCTATTGTGCAATTGCAAGAACAGCAAGCTGCACTTGCTGCAGAACAGCATAAACTGGAGAAAAGCAAGTTGCTACCCAGTTTCAGTGCAGGGTACAATAATTCTTCAATCATTGGCTGGCAGACCAGCAAACAGGGGGATGAAATGTACTTCGGTGGCAGCAAACGTTTCTCATCTGTAAATGTGGGTGTAGGCATTACGCTTTTTTCCGGGGCTCAACGTTCCCGGATCAAAGCTGCCGGCATTCAGGTAAGTCAACGAATGCAGGAAACGGCGGCCACGCGACAACAGCTCAACGCCAGCCTGGAAGCAGCTACGCAGGTATACCTGCAAAGTAGCCAACTCGTGGTGGATTACCAGCAAACGCTGTTGCCTAATGCCAACACCATTATTCATACTGCCACGCAACGGCTGCAGGCCGGAGAAACCGGTTATCTCGACTGGGTGATCCTGGTAAATCAGGCTTTGCAAATACGCAGCGAATATTATAACGCCGTGCAGCAACGGAATGATGCTGCTTTTGAAATTGAAAAATTAACTGCTTCCAATTAAGTTTAAAAAGAATGATCATGAAACAACGAATAATATCAGCGCTTGTTTTTATCACCCTATTCTCTCAATGCAAGGATCAACCTGCTCCCACAGCGGCTGCTCCATCAAACGACTCGCTGAAGGTGCAGGAGAACGTGGTAAAGCTCACGGCTGTACAAGCCAGCAATGCCGGTATCGTAACCGGTAAAGTGGAAGCAAGGCCCATGCATACGACCTTACAGGTAAGCGGTGTGGTAGATGTACCGCCGCAAAATATAGTGTCCATCAGCGTGCCGCTGGGTGGCTATGTGAAGAAGGCTACGCTGCTGCCTGGCGCTAAAATAAGCAAGGGGGCTATTCTGGCTACACTGGAGGACCAACAATATATTCAGCTTCAGCAGGACTATCTTACTGCCAAAAGCCGGCTGGCTTTTGCACAAGCTGACTTTACTCGGCAAGAAGGGTTGAATGCCACCAAAGCTGTGAGTGATAAAGTGTACCAGCAATCTCGTAGTGAGTTTGAAAGTCAGAAGATCTTGTTGCGCTCTCTGGCTGAGAAACTCCGCCTGATCGGCATCAATCCTGAAGGGCTGAACGAAAACAATATTTCCCGGAGCATTCATCTTTATGCACCGATCAGCGGGTTTGTTAGTAAGGTGAATGTGAATACCGGCAAGTATGTAAGTCCTACTGATGTGCTTTTTGAATTGATCAGTCCGGATGACTTGCATCTAAGCCTTACTGTGTTTGAGAACAATGCTGCCAACCTTGTTATTGGGCAAAAGCTCACTTGTTATACCAACAGTAACCCGGATAATAAATATGCTGCCACCGTGAGCCTCATTACGCCTTCTATCGATGAAGAGCGCGCTGCAGAAGTGCATTGTCACCTGGAACATGGCACCAAGGGGCTAATGCCTGGCATGTTCATGAATGCAGCTATCGAGCTGAACAATGCCAAAGTAACAGCCGTACCTGAAGAGGCAATCGTGAAATGGAATAACCGGTATTATGTATTCAGTGAACAGGGTAATAATCAATATAAACTGCTGCCGGTTGAAACAGGCGTAGCTACCGACGGGTTTACGGAGATCAAGAGTGCGTTACCGGATGGGAATGTTGTGATCAAGAATGCTTATACGCTGTTGATGAAGATGAAGAATAGCGGGGAGGAGTAAGATAAATCAACCAAGTGATAATACTCATCCAGGTCATGACGAGCAGGAAGGTGACCTTTTGTAAGACAGGTAAGGTATAAAGCCAATAGCCAGTGTAATAAACATAGTTGTTGAGACCTATCAGCATTAAAGAAAATATTCCAAATGCAAACAGCTTGTACCACCTGTTCTTATAAAGGGCGACGAATGTTGTGATCATGGCTGTTATACCTGGTATGCTGGCAAGGTTGATGACCAGGTCATGGTATTTTGTAGAAAGGAATGGCGTGATGAGCATGGCCAATATACCTGCATACCCAATGCAGATGGTATACCAACGGTTGGGATTGAAAAGTCTTGGAGTTATCCACCAGAAAACGGCCAATGCTATGCAAAGTATGCCCATTGCCCATATAGCTACCCGCCCGCCTGGATTGTATTTGCCATTGGCAGCCCGATCGCTTAATAGTTCGCACCAATAATTGTGCAGTATGCTGAATCCTTTGGCATTTTTATCTTCATCGGAACCGCCGGGGTACAATGCAGCAGCTACTACATACATGATGATAAAAATACAGAACCCAATAAAGGGCGTGAGTAGCCAGACTTTATGAAGAGGGGCTTTTTTCAATCGCAAGGGTTATTAACTGATGACGAGGGGTTCCGGCTTCAGCTAATTTAGGGTTAATTTCCTGATCTCCTGACTTCCCTATCCCGTAACTATAAACTTTTTTGTGGCTAACTCCTGTCCGTTGATCACAATGGACAGGGCATGCTGGCCAGCATAGTGTTTTCGGGTAGTGAGGTTGCGAAATGACTGGTTGCGTTTAAAAGTATAGGCCTGACCTGGCTGGTAAGTATTTTCGGTGATCTTGAACAGTTTCCTGTTGGCCTTGCCATTGGATTTCATATAATCGATGCCATATTCCACCCGGAGCTTAATGGGTTTTGCGCCGGTATTGGTGAGGGTGAAGGAGAAGCTCATGGCTTCGCCAATACTGATGCTTTTGGTTTCCAGCTTCAGCTTATCTACCACGATCTTATCGGCCACGGCCAATCCAAATATCTTCATGGCCTGCGGATTGGCTTTGCGCAGCAGGGTACGGCTGCCGTGTTTGATGATCCAATCTGTTCGTGGTGAGTGTCCCTGCCATCTTTTTACGATGCCTAATACCACCTCTGGATTGTCTTTGACGATGTCATTGAGGTTGTTGGCTACGCTCTTGCGGACGAACTCTGATGGATCATCTTTCAGGTTCTCCAGTATTGGCAATATGGGTGAAGGATCTTTTTTGAGGAAGGGCAATGCCATCGACCAGGGCAAACGTGGCCTGCAGCCTTCACTGGCAAAACGGCGTACGTGCAGGCTCTCATGTTTTGACCATACCAGCATTTGTTTCATTGCCTTTTCGGGATAGCGAAGGATAAATGGACGTATGGCAAATTCGCAACTGATGAATTGTGTAATGAATTCAAATGCTTCCATAGAGGTATCGTAATGATCGATACCGAAGTTGTCGACATACTCCGTAAAGATCATGTATTCCAATCCGCCGTTGATACCATTTTTTCGTAGTGTGGTGATGATATCCTTGATCTTTCCTGTTGCCTGTTCGTATTTTGCGGGCATAAACTCATGCATCACCAGTGCAATGTGTTTCATGCGCTGCTTCAGTTCTCTGCTTTCCCAGGCATCATCATAGACTTTTTTAAGGAAGCGTTTCTTGTCGAATCCTGTAAGGGTCTTATTCAGTACTGCTGTAAATCCGTTGAAGAAGGTATCGTTGTAAATATTCTTGAAAGGCTCCACCGTATTTTATTTGGGGTGCAATATAGGGATTAGGGGAAAAAGTTAGAGGAGACATCTCTCAAAAAGATGTCTCCTCTGTGCATTAGTCTGGCCGCCTGGAGCGGTCTGACTATTTAATGTGCGTCGTCACCGGCGCAGTCGTACGTGTAATATCCTGATCCTTTGGTCTCGTTGGTTTGGCCAGTATTGGGATCATGTGTAAGGAAGCGTGTTGTACGTTTTACCGGATATGCGTCATCATAGGTGTAGGTATAGAATGTTTCGCGGAATTTAAATGGTGCTCCGTCTGGCAGTTTTCCAGTAACTCCCTGATAGGTAACGTTATTGTCGGGTATGGGTTCAAAGACCTGGAAGATATCATCATTGGGTATAAAGAAAGGGTTCAGGATGGAATTGGGCCAGGTTGTAAAAGGATTCACTTTGTTGTCGTATACGTAGTCATAGATTATTCCCGGGAATGAGGAGTTATTGGGATCGAAAACTATTCGGCGCTTAAAGTTGTTGGTATTACCAATATATTCCCAACGCAAAGCTTCCTGCCCACCGGTACGTTCGATAATCCTGCCGCGCGAATCATATACAAAGTTCATCCAGGGATGGTATTGATTGTCTGGCCCCAATTCATCAATACGTATAATACGGCCTTGCTGGTATATATATTTATAGTGGTTCACGTTATTGATGCTCACTGTTACCGGGCGGTGCTGGTTATTATACCCAATACCTAATCTCAAGGAAACTACAGGAGTAAAGGTGGCCCCAATAGTAAATGAATCCATGAGCCGTTTTTCATTGTACATATAATGGTATACACGGCCAAAAGTCTGTGAAGAGTCGATAAAAGTGCTGATCTGGCATTTTTTGTGGGGCCATTCTCCTGGTTTGTGGCAAGAGAGCGTAAGAACAATGAAGCTGGCAAATACAAGTAATCCTAAGCTGATTTTTTTCATACAGAAAGATTGATGGTTAAATGAATAGAGTTTGTTAGTGTATATCGTCTTTACAATCGTAGTAATAATGGCTTACGCCGGGTGTTTCCTGGCTACCCCCAGCCACAAAGTAGCTAAGGTAACGGGCTGTTCGTTTTACCGGGTATATGTCATCATACTGATAAGCGAAAATGGATTCCCGGAACATGAAATAAGTGCCATCTCCGACATTGCCTTTCACGGTTTCGCGCACAACGTTATTCTGTGTTATAGGCTCATACTGTACTGTATTGATCTCAAGAAGCGGAAAGTAAAAGGGAAAAAGTGTGGTATTGGGCCAGGTATTCCAGGGATTTAGCTTGTTATCATAGGTGTACTCATAGATCAACGTTGGAGTTGTAAGGTCAGATGGCGGGAATGACAGACGCCTTTTGAAATTATTGGAAGGACCATCATATTCCCAGCGCAGCACTTCGGAACCAGATATCCGGCTAACCACTCTGCCACGATTGTCGTACGTATATGTATATAAGGTATGGTATTGGTTATCGGTGCCCAGTCCATCCACACGTATAATACGTCCCGCCTGGTAAACGTACTTATGCATGTTGTTATAATTATCCCGGAAAGTAAGGGGTCGTTTCTGGTTATCGTATCCCATTTTCAATGTTACCGCAGGAATAGGATTAAAGGTGGCCCGGGCAACAAGGGAATCGAGCAACCGGTGCTGGTTGTACAGGTAGCGGTATTCTCTTCCGTAAATATTTGTGGAATCGATCAACATGGTAAGCTGGCAAAGCTTGTTGTGTGGGAAATCGGGCTTGTGGCAGGAAATGGTCATACTTACCCAGCCTGCCAGTAACAGCAGCAAAAGGTTCATCCTTTTCATAAATAAAGGTTGTGGAGGTTAAGAAAGTTTATGTATTAAAAATTGGCTCCGCTGCCCTGACAATCGTACATAAATCGGGTGGTGCCTCTGGTGGTATCAACTATTGAAATAAAGGGATTGCGGGTCAGGAGCAGCAGATCATATTTTATGGGATAAACATCGTCATATTGGTAGGTGTACAGGTATTCCCGGAATGGCAACTGTGCTCCACGGAAATTGGCTGTTACATTCTGGCGTACCCAATTGTTTTCGGGGATGGGCTCAAACTGGCGACCGGCTCCTGCTACAATGTCAAAGTAAAAGGGTAACAGTGTCGTGTTGGGCCAGGTTTGCATGGGGTTTACTTTATCATCATAGGTATACTCATAGGCCATAAATATTTCCAGCGGCTCACCCGGGCGAATGTGTTGCATATCCAACCTGCGCTTGAAGTTTTTGGATGTGCCTTCGTATTCAAAGCGCAAGGCACTGGATGCATCCTGGCGCTCTATGATGCGGCCTTGTGTATCATACACGAAAGTATATAGTGACTGATACTGACCATTCGTGCCCAGTTGGTCTACTCTTGTTACGCGTCCACTTTGGTAGATAAGTTTATAGGTAACGTTTGGGCCTACTAACCCTACCGGTTTGCCCTGGCTGTTGTAGCTTATCCTAACATTGAGGGGCGGTTGTGTGCCAGTGATTGGCCGTACAGTGAGTGAATCAAGTAGCCGTTGTCTGTTGTAAGCATACCGAGTAACACGATCCGTAGTAGTGAAAGGGTTGGGTTGGTAGATGTCTTCAATGCTTTTGATCTGGCAATACTTTTTGCAGGGGTAATCTGGTTTGTGGCAAGATGAAATAACACAGCTGGCAATAGCCAACAGGCATACGATCGTAATTTTTTTCATACAGAAGGTTAATAGGTGAAGAAAGTAAATGTCCTGACGGGTACAGAGAAGGTCATAAGAAGATTGGTTGGCTATGGGATAGCCAAAATGAAATGTTCCGGATTATTGAGGACATAGATTATTAGGAGGGAACGGCTGGGTGCAAACGGCAGGTTGAATTATAACAGTTATTTAAAGATAAGTAATATTCTAATCAATACTTGATGATTTAATCATTACTGTTTTATTATTAAACTGACCTTACTCCTGTTGTGAAGGCTATCTCAGGATTTATTACCAATAGCTGTTTAGTGTCTGCTGCTGTAAATCCTTTTTGTTCCAATAGGGGTAGCAGTTTTGTAAAGATTGCTGTGAACCCGGTAAACTGGCCACCATCGGGCTCTCCGGGCCTGTACCAGCCTGCATCATGCGAGATCAATACGCGGTGTAATAATTGTTGTTGCTTTAATCGGATAATGGAATCAGCATAATTTTCATGATCGCCCCAGGCTATGCCATCGAGACTAACCCAGGCACCCATTTGCGCTGCTTTTATATGCAGGCTCTTGTCTGATTCTGCCTGCGCATGGACCCAAACGAACGCATCTGGCTTTACTCCGTTGTTCTTTAATATATCTATCTGTTCAAAAGCCGCTGGTGCTTTACCGGTATGGGAGCAAATGGTGAGCCCCGTTTGGAGGTGTGTGAGAGCTGCTGCCTTCACTAATTTCTGGTGCAACTCGGAGAGTTTTCCTTCGTTGACGCTGATCTTAATAAAGCCGGGTCGTACTCCTGTGTTTTCTATACCTTCTTTGTGTTCTTTGATCCAGCGTTGGGCCAACGATTCTGCCGTCTCTTCTTTTACCCAGGCGGGCAGGTATTTGTTGTTTACTGCTCCATAGTATCCTGTATTGGTAATAATGTGTAGTCCGCTTTTTTCTGACAATGTTTTCAGCAGAAGCGGGTCACGGCCCAGGAAGGCGGGCGTGCAATCGAAGAAGGTTTTGACGCCTGCTTTTTTTGCTTCTTCGAGGTAGGGCAATACGCGCTTGATCACATCTTCTTTGTTCCAGCGGTCGTAGCCGATCTTATCGGCTCCGATGAAGTCGACGAGGAGGTGTTCGTGGATTAAGGTAGTGCCCATTGAATGTGAAGGCCGCGAACCAAGTACGGTCATTAGGTTATTGTCAGCATTGTGGTACAAGCACCCTTCGCCTCTGGCCTGGCGACATACTTGCGCCAGGAACAGACCAGCAGTGGATAACAGGAATTGTCTGCGGGATAGCATATTGCAGGTATTGCCTGTAAGATACTACTTAATATGTTTAATGCTGGACTGGCGGCAGATGATCTCGGGTTCGAGGATGAATTTGCGGGGTGGTGCTTTAAGTGCTATTTTCTTATTGAAGATATCGAAGAAAAGGCTGGCAGCTTCTTCGCCCATGCGTACGGTATGCTGGTTGACGGTAGACAAGGAAGGGGTCAGGTATTCGCTGAACATTTCGTTGGCGAAACCAATAATGGCAATCTCGTCGGGGATGCTGACGCCTGCTTCTTTGATGGCTTGCATGGCACCCAGTGCAGTGAAATCTTCTACTGCGAATACTGCATCGGGCTTATGGCGCAGGAGCTGTTTCATGCATTCCCTACCCGATTCTATGCTCACTTTTCCATATACAATGAGGTCGTCATTGACTGCAATGTTGTGCACGTTCAGGGCATCTATATAGCCTCGCAGCCGCTGGTTGAAATTGGTGACGTGTTGCTGTCCTCCAATATGAGCAATGCGGCGACAGCCCTGCTCGATGAGGTGCCTGGTGGCATTGAAGGCTCCCAGGTAATCATTAACCACCACGGCCGGAACCTGTAAGGAATCGTGTGCCCGGTCGAATAATACCAGCGGTACGCCTTTGGTCTTCAGATCGGCATAATGTCCCAGGTTGATGGTCTCTTTGGAAATGGAGGCCAGCACCCCATCTACTCTTGACCGGAGGAATGTTTGCACTGCTTTTTTCTCCAGTTCATATAATTCGTTGGATTGATAGATGAGTACATTGTAATCGTTCCTGCTGGCTACATTTTCTATACCATGGATAACAGAACCAAAGAAGTTGATCTCTGCACTGGGAATGATGACACCAATGATCTTGGATTTTCCTGAGCGGAGTGAGGAGGCGATCTTATTTGGCTGGTAATTCATCTGCTTGGCCGCCCGCTTCACTGCTTCGCGGGTAGCATCGCTAATGGCCGGATGATCGTTCAGCGCCCGTGATACAGTGGCCGCAGCAACATTCAATGCTCGTGCTATATCCAATATGGTGGTTCTGACAACGGGTTCGCTCATAGCTATTGAAGCTGGTTTACTAATGCAATGAGGTCTGCGGGCTTGTTAAAGTTGGTATTATTGTTTTTTACCCAATCGTTGATGCGTTGTTTTTTATCGGGCAATATGTATGTGAGCTGCCGGGCGTTGGCAAACTTCTCGTATGCTTTTCCTTTGATCAGGTAGTAATTGATCTTTGTGCTTACCTTATAATCATCCGGCAATTTAAGGCCATAGACAAGTCCTGAGCCTACCAATGTTTTTACTGTGTGGGCTGAAGCCGTCTGAGAATTACCATAGCCGGTAGGCACTCCTTCTTCAACAATGGTAGATTGATAGTCTACATATAGCTTGTTAGTGGTTCCCGCAATCCATTCGTAGAATTTTTTATCGACATAGATGAAGGTACGGCCAGCCACTACGACTGAGTCTACCTTTTCGGGATTGGCAATGGCCAGGTATTTTCCTCCTTCTTCAAAGATCATTTCTTTGGTGAGTGTATTGTAATTGAGCATGCGGCTGATTACTTCACCTGACTGCATGTAGACTTTTCCGGGATAGAAATTATCTAAGACGTAGTGGATAATTGTAGTGCCCCCGATCTTGTTGTCTGATTGGGCATATGTCTGTATCACGATGAGCAGCGATAAGAGGGCAATGTACTTTTTCATAGACAAGCATTGGGGGGTTTTGGCAATCGTTATAAATGGTGAATGGTGAGTCGCCTGTTCTGCTATTGTGCTATGCTGCAGGGCAACCCACCATTCACTGCAGTTATTTATCTAACAATTTAATGAAATATCCTCCTACTACGCTGCGGGCCTGGAAACCTACCTGCTTACCGTCGGTAGTTTCATGCCAGTCGCACAACGGCACACGGGTACTGGTCTCTGCCGCATATTTGTACAATGGTTGTACAAATGCATTCCAATCCTGCTGATTGTCAGTCAGTGCTGCCGTCCACATGATCCAATCGGATTTGGTGTATGTGCGGCGGCTGTCGAGCGGCAGGCCGAATGACTGTTGTTTAGTAAGGTAATACTTTATTTCTTTCTCGTATACTTCTTTCGGGAAGACGTTCAGGTGCAGCAACTTATCCCAAACCAGGTTGTACTTCTGGCTCCAGGTGCCTTTCTTTTCGAAGGCGAGTGTGTAATGATCGCCATCTGCCGCCAGTTGCATCCACCTCTTAGCCATGGCCACTGCTGTATCGTGGTATTTCTTCTCTGTAGCCTGATCGCCCAACTGGCCGGCCATCATGGCATATCCTGCAATACCCATGATCGCTTTTATGGAGAGGTTGGCGTTACGGGCCATATGGCCGGCAAAGTCATCCGTACACAACTGGTTGGCAGGATCAAATCCATCTCTTACAAGGTAACCCACCCAGGTAGTAAGGGTGTTCCAATGTTTCTTTGCGTAGTTGGCATTGCCTTCTGCTTTGGCAATAGCTGCAGTGAGGATGATCATGTTGCCTGCTTCTTCCACCGGCATGTCTTCACCATACAGCTGGCCATTGGCCATGGGATAAGTACCGAGGTCATGCGCCGGGAAAGGCTTTGTCCATTTTCCGCTTTCGCTATAGTAGAAGATGCCATTGAGCATGCCTTTCAGCAGATCAGGATTGTATGCCAGGTATAAAGGCGCTGAAGGATAAGTAACATCGACTGTATTGATACAACCGTTGCTGTAGTTCTCCTTTGAGAGGAAGAGAATCTCGCCTTGTGGGTCTTTCAATACTTTGTGTGCCGATACGCTTTGGCGGTAAGCCAATTCGCACAGTTGGGCATATTGTTCTCCACCCGCTTTCAAGGTTTCGTTGTACAGTTTTTTATCGAACGCTTCGCACTTTTCCATGATGGACTTATAATCAGTAGCCGCATGCGACAGTTCCTGGTCGATGGTTGAGCCTTTTTGCGCCCACCAGGCCTTGAGATTCTGGCCAAAGTACTGTATGGCATACAGGTCATCGTATCCTATCAGTAATACGTTTGAAAAGTCGGAACCAGTGTTTACCGATCCTTTGAAAACTGTGCTCAGCATAAGTTGTTTGCCTTCCAGTTTGGTAGCTCTTTTGTATTTAGCGGGACCAAAAGCATTCACTGCTTCTGCAGCTGTAGCAATGTATTGGAGTGGTGTAGTGTTTTCGCCAGCGGCTACATACAGATAGCCCCAATCGATACGCAGATCATCGCCTTTTTTCTTCAACACAGGTTGTTCAATGGTACCAGCCTTGAGGATCGACAGGTTATTGGCATTGTATTGCTCAGCTTTTACTTCCTGTTGGGGTGTATTGACTGCCAGCGAAGAAGACACGCCAAAATACACTTGTACGTCATGCTTTGCGCCGTCAACAGAACTCACTTTTGCTGTAACGTATGTTACAGGTCTTGACAGCAGATCGAGGTTGTCAGGCAATAAGGGAGAAGTAAAAGTGAGTGAAAGGGATGCTTTACCTGCCGTGAAGTTGTACTTTGTTTGTGTGGCAGTTACTGTTACGTTATCCTGGGTAGCCAATTTTATGTTGCCACCTGGTTGCTGTTTGGGTTCATCCATTATACCAGCATCCATCCAGGCACCGCCCCGGGTATTCACTATATGGAGGGCCAGTACGTTCTTCCCTTTTACCAGTTTGCGTTTAGCAGACTCCGGTATTGCAAAGTGTTGGAATTTATTCAACCAGCCAACATAGCTGTATATCTTTTCGCCGTTGAGGTATACGTCTGCATTGTCGTCGTGGTTGATCTTCAGGAACAGTTTGTTGAAGTCTGTTTTATCCAGCGTGAACTCACGACGTACCCACAGGTCGTGGCTTCTCCATACTGTTTTGGCAGTGGAGCTGTTATCTGTGAAAGGCGCTCCGCCACGTTTCCAGCTTTTGTCGTTGAAGGAAAGGTTCATCCAGCCAGTTGCGGGTTCACTTTCTGTATATGCTACGTCATATGCTTTCTCGTCGGAAGCAGGGATCACCGTATTGTAAACTTTCTCTACATCGCCCATGAAGCGATACACTGTTCCATCTACATTGATCAATCCCAGCAAGGACTGATCGGCGCCTGTCCAGTGTTTGGTGGTGGACTCATTCAATTTGTTTGAAGTGGACCATACACTGAAATAGGGATCGTGTGTGATCAAAGGGTACGCAGGAGCACGCATTTCCTGTGCTAATGCATTGCTTAACTGAAGGGTGGCCAAACCAATTGCCAGCGCTTTTTTCATTATTTATTCCTGTTTTAGATTGTTAGGTGTTAAAAGGACGGTACCGGGAGCGGTATGCCCACTTTTATAGGCTCTCCAAATTGGGGCATACCTTCTTTGCTCCAGGTAAATTGTTGTGCACGTGGCGAACGTTGTTTGCCGCATCCCTGCCCTGGTGCATCGTTGGCATGGTACAGTATCCAATCCTGTTTGCCATCCGGTGATTTAAAGAATGAGTTATGTCCCGGTGCATAAACACCGCTTTCTTTCGATTGTTTGAAGAATGGCTCCGGATGTTTTTTCCAGCTGCCTGCATCCAGCAAATCCTGTTTGCCGGTGAAGCTCAACACGCCTAATGCATAAAAATCCGTCCAGCAGCCACTGGCTGAAAAGATGATGAACAGCTTATCGCCGTTCATGAGTGCCTGGGGGCCTTCATTCACATTTACGTGGGGCGGATCGCCTTTGAGATCGCCGTGCTTTTCCCAATCGAACTGTGGGGCCGCGATCTTGACGCGATTGCCTTCAATGGTCCAGGGGTTCTTCATTTTGGCAATGTAGATGTCCTGCTCACCATTGGTGTCTCCCTCCCATCCCGACCAGATCATGTATAGCTGTCCTTTCCAGGTAAACACATCGCCATCAATGGCCCATTTATCGGAAGGATCGGCCACTTTGCCTTTGAATGTCCAGTTGCCTTCCAGTGGATCGGCGGCCGTATTTTCCAGTACATACATGCGGTGGTTCTCATTGCGGCCATCGTCGGCTGCAAAGTATACGTACCACTTGCCCTGTATGTAATGAATTTCCGGAGCCCACAGGTTCCTGGAATGGGCTGTGTTGGGTGGCGGTGTAAAGATCGTTTTGCGTTGGGCAGTTTTCAGATCGGCCAGGTTCTTTGTCTTCCAGATATCGATACGGTTGCCTGTGGTATGGGTGTAATAGTAATAGCCGTCCTTATAAAAAGAAAAAGGATCGGCTCCTGCAGGCAGCAAGGGGTTGGAAAAAGTGGCGCCGGTTGTCTGCCCCGGCGCACTTTTAACTGCGACTAAAACTAACAATAAACCGAAAATGCTTAACCTGCTCATATGCTTTGCTTATTGTACTACGGGGAAGGCTGCTATCCGCAAGCGGGCTGCTCCCATTGGTACAAGTGTTAATTCTTTAACTGGTTCGCCTGTTGCTACCGGGCTTTGTGGCAACAATCCGCACAATCCATACTGATCGATGGTCCAGGCAGGTATCTGTTTTCCTTTCGCCTTCAATGTAATGGGCGCACCTGCAAGGGTAAATGGATTGTTGTCTTTTGGCCAAGCTTTGCGCACTACCGTGAATGTTTTATCCAAGGGTTGTGTATTCAGCAGCAGACCATAGTTCCATTGGGTAGCGGGATAGATCTCAAATGAAGGCCATTTGGTTGGGTCAGCATTTTCCTGCCACCTGGAATCGCCGATGGCGGTAGCCTTGCTGTCTTTTTGTTCATAGCGCTCTTGTATCTGCAGCGAATAGGTGAGCGGTCCACGATTGATGCTCACGCTGTTCTTGTTTTTATCCCAGGTACGCAACTCCAACTCCATAGGGAACTGTAAGGATATACGGTCATTGTCCTTCCATTGGTTGGTTAGTTTTACATAACCACCCGGCGTTGCCTCAAATGTCACGGCTTTACCGTTCACTTTTACCACCGGCTTTTTACACCATACCGGCAAGCGGAGGTATAAGGGGAAGTTGGTGGCGGTGGCAGTTTTAATAGTAAGCTCAACTGACTCTTCGAAAGGGTAACGTGTATTTTCCACAATCGTAACCGTGTTGCTGTTGCCTACGCGGGCTGTTACTTCTCCTTCTACATAGAGCTGTGCGGCCAATCCGTTGTCGGGCGTAGCCATCCAGCTATTTTCTGCATAATATACCCAGCCTGCCGCATGGTTGTGCTGGCAGCAGCGGCTGCTGAAAGGGTTCATCATGAGGAAGGGGCCATTGTTGTCGATGCCCGGCGCATGGTTCTTGCTATCGCTCACAACATGGTTGGGTGCTGTTAAATAGCGCAGGGCCTTATAGTCGGGCATAAACGCGGCTGGGAATGTATTGAAGGCTACATCTTCACAGTTCTCCGCCCATTTGGTGTCGCCTGTATACCAAAGTAACATCTGGTCGGAGGTCATTTGTTCTACCATGCCGCAAGTCTCTACCAACTGGCGTGGATCGTCGTAGCCTTTACGTGCATTCTCATCGGCGCCAAACATACCGCCCGGCACCTGTCCATAGATATCACGTATCAATTTAAAGTTATCGTAGGTGGCCTGCAGATCGCTTTCATTGCGGCTCAGGAGTGAATACTGTGCCGGCTCACGGAAGCACTGCGCCACATTCACATTGTGCCAGTTGGGCAGGTTGTTCTTTTGCGTCCAGTTGGCCGTATTCTGGTGGAGCTTTTTTGCCAGATCGAGTAACCAGGCTTCGCCGGTATGGTTGTACAGCCAGTAAACGCTGTATATGTTATCACCTCCGCGGCTGTTTTCCCAGTAGTCTTCCAGCAGCTGATCATCGGGTAATGACAGCTCCCACTTGAAATATTTAGTCATCAGGTCAAGTACGCGCTTATCCTGTGCATATTCATAGTATGATTGCAAACACCACAGCATCGGCATATTGGTCCAGAGGTCCCGCTTTCCATTCCGGTTAACGAGGGGGCCAAAGTCACCGTTTTCACGCTGGTTATCCATAGCTGCATCAAGCCAGAATTTGGCTTCTTTGATCATCTTTTGATCGCGCAGCATGTAGCCAATGTTTGCATATCCTTTGAGCCAGTAGGGTAATTCCTCCCAGCCATATTTTCCTTTACCGTCTTTGTGCAACCAGGCATTGTCGTGCTTCGACAGCCAAATGCTGATCTCTCCGAGGTTACCTGTGAGACCGTCCCGTTGCAACTCCAGCATTTTTTTGAGCCAGCCTCCGGGCTTTATCGCAGTGACCGGCAGCTTGACGAAATACTGTTGTTGTAATGGCGCTTTGTTGCTTATATAGTATTTGTTGAGAACTGTATTGTCGGGCTTGTTTACTACTTCTACTTTCAGGCTCGTCTGTGCCTGGGTGCCGGCATATACCGAACCCAGCAGAGCAATCGTCAGCAAAGCCTGTTTTTTATACTTGTTCATTGCGTGACTCAAGAGTTATTTCATTTTTACCAGGTTCACATCGTACAGTTTATTGTGTACTTGCTTCAAGCTGGGAACTGGTATTTTAAATACTTTTCTGTCGTATGTCATCAGGCCGTTTGTTTCCACTTCCACGTCGGTGGTTTGGGTGTACACTGCGGCTGACAATCCTTTTTTGATCAATGCCGGGAATTTATCGACGAGCTGTGAATAGTTTGTAAAGAGTTCTTCCTGGTTCTTATAGCTGCGATAGCCCCAGTTGTTCTTATCCTGCCAGGTGTGTCCTTCGAGTGGTAATCCGAGACCGCCGAACTCACCCAATACCAGTACGTAATTGGCGCCAAACAGGTCGGCCGTTGGCATAGCAGGTAAAGGATAATTGTGTAAGTCAACGATATGTCCCACTAAATGGAAGTTACCACCGCTGGCTGTATTTACGAGGCGTGAACGATCTTTCTGCATTGTCCAGTTTACAATTTCTTTGGTCTTGAACTGTCCCCATGCTTCATTGAAGGGAACCCAGACCACAATGCTGGGGAAGTTGTGGAGGCTTTCCATGATGGCCGTCCACTCTGTACGGAAGATATTTTCCGATTCGGCTGAACGCTCCATATCATAGCCAATGCCTTCTATACCGGGACGGTTTTCCCAGCGGGCATGGAGGTCGCCACTTGGCATATCCTGCCAAACAAGGATACCTAACTGATCGCAGTGGTAGTACCAGCGGGCGGGTTCTACTTTTACGTGTTTGCGGATCATATTGAAGCCCATTTCTTTGGTCTTTACTACGTCGAATTTGAGGGCTTCATCGGTAGGTGCAGTATACAAACCATCAGGCCACCAGCCCTGGTCGAGAGGGCCATATTGGAATACGAACTTGTTGTTGAGCAGCATGCGTTGTATGCCTTTGTCATCAACGCCCATAGATATTTTGCGCATGGCAAAATAGCTGTCGGCTTCGTCTACTACTTTTCCGGCACGCAACACTTCAATCTTGAGTGCATAGAGAAAAGGATTTTCCGGTGTCCAGAGTTTTGGATTGTCGATAGACAATTTGATATTCTCACCAGCTGTAACACTCTGTTCAGTGATCCTGGTAGTACCATCCAACGCTGTCACTTTTACCAGGTCGCCTGCTTGCGCGTTGGCTACTTTGGTTTCAATGCTCAGTGTTTTGGTGTCGATATCGGGCGTTTGTTTGGTAGACACGATGTAGGTGGATGCTACTGTCTCGAGCCATACTGTTTGCCAGATACCTGTTACCGGGGTGTACCAAATGCCTTCGGGCTTACGCACTTGTTTGCCGCGAGGCTGAGGTCCCTGGTCGGAAGGGTCCCATACTGATACTGCAATTTCCTGCTGTTTTCCTTTTTTCAGGGCTGCTGTGATATCGAAAGAAAAAGGATCATAGCCCCCCTGGTGTGTGCCTACTTTTTGTCCGTTGACATATACCGCACAACGCCAGTCGACCGCACCAAAGTGCAAGAGAACCTGCTGGCCTTTTTTAACAACAGGGGTAGCGATGACCCTTTTATACCAGAGTACGCTGTCCTTCCCTACTGTTTTTCCTACGCCTGACAGGGATGCTTCTACCGCATATGGCACCAGGATATTACCTGCAAAAGTAGCAGGGATGGTTTCTTCCTGTGCTTTGGGCAAGATGCTGTATTGCCAAAGGCCATTGAGGTTTTGCCAGTTCTTCCGCACCAGTTGTGGGCGGGGATATTCGGGCAAAGGACTCGCAGGGTTTACATTGGCAGACCATTCGGTAGTAATCTTCCCTGGCACTATTTGCCAGGGTTGCTGAGCATTCAGGGCTGTAGTTACAATCAACAGTAAAAAAAGGACGGGCACTCTACGCATGATAAATTAGAATTTGTTACACTAAATCTATTCAATAAAATGATAATAATACGAACCTGAATCAGAATGTTATTTTCTTCACATCAGAGAAGATCCAATCTTCCACGTTGGCAATCCTAACCCCGATACGTGCATATACATAGTTTTGAGCGGGCACCAGTGCTGGTATTGCTACACTCATATTTACACTGTTGGGGTTTGTAATATCGGCTCCGTTGATAGATGTTTTAGCCACGTTGTTACCCTCGGACACGAACTGGGTTTTATTGATGTACAATGTCACCCTGTCGATATTCTTGGCATTGGCATCGTTGATGATCTTTTCGAGCTTGAAAGTAGACGCTATACTGCCTGCAGAAGCCGTAAACTGTGCATCGCGCACCATGTAGTAGGGCAGCACTTCGATGTCCAGTTCCTGGTTGCCTGACAGGTTTACCACGATGGTATCTTTCGCAGCGCCGCTTTGTTTTGTCATAAACGGTCCCTGACCACCCGGGAAGGTAAGTTTGTAGGTGTTATTAAAGAGCATGGCCGAGTAGCCACCATCCTGCGCAATGGTCACATCGATGGGTTTTACATTGACATAGCCGCTCTCCCAGAGTTGAAAGCGTACCTGATTGTATTCTACATTGATGGGTTGCCCGTTGTATACGATACGTCCCTTCAATGTGGCATTCGGCGCGTCGTAATTGTCTTTTGCGCAGGATGCGAAGCAGCCTATAGCGGCAATCAGCAGTATATAATTAGTTATCTTTTTCATGAGTTGACCTTTTTAACCACTTATTGATTCGGATTTCTGACAATCTTAGGATTGTTATTGATGACGTCATCGCCAATGTAGGAGTAATAGTTTCCGAGCCTGAACCTGTCGGCTCCTGTTACTGCGTTGGGTTTTTCGATCTTAAACACCCATTTTCCATTGGTAGCCGGTACACCTGGCGTGTAGACTTTGTAGGGTGTAAGGCCAAATACCTGTGTATATATTTTGTCCGACTTTCCGATGTTGGCTTTCAGATCGGCCTCTGTCATGGCGCTTCCGTTCCATACTTTGTGGGCCAGTCTCCAGCGTTTGTTATCCCAAAGGATATGATCTTCGAACGCCAGCTCTATCCTTCTTTCATGTACAATCCTGTCGAAAGTGATATCTACTGCAGTAAGATCGGTTGTAAAGCCCGCACGACGACGCACCAGGTTGATGTGATCTTTGGCTTCGGGAAGTCCCAGTTCAAAGGCAGCTTCTGCCGCATTGAGTAATACTTCGGCATAGCGCATACGGATGTACCATACATCGCTTGCGGTACCGAGGGAACCAGCGCCTGCGTTGGGGTCAAGCCATTTGCGAACAAGGAAACCAGTTTGTGCACTCCATTCCAGGCCTGGGATAGGGCCATCTTCTCCCACCACTACTTCCGGTGCGGTTTTGCCAGGCAGTGTTTTTTGTGCACCGAAGTTGGTGCCGGAAATGATCGTCTTGTCGGCCAGCATGTAGCCGCCCCAGATGTCTACCGGCCTGCCTCTGAAGTTGGCGCCGGGTAGAATAACCGTGCCAGCGAGGCGTGCATCACGACCTGCGAAGATGTCCAACGGATTATCGTAGTATACAAAGTCGGAACCGTTTGTATTGTTAAGGGGTGCATATGTGTTGTTGAGCAGCTCGAATTCCTGTACAAGATTCAACGCCGGGTTGAGCCCACTGCCAAAGCTTTCTTCGGTCATAGACATGGGCTGGTTGTCGATCGTATAGTTGTGTACTTTACCGCTTTTCAATTTGTAGTCTTCGGCAAAGATCACCTCGGGGTTACCGCCTTTATCCAGGAAAATGTTGGCGAAATTGTCGGCAAGGTCTCCCGGCTTTTTCAAGTACAGGGAATAACCTTGTACTGCTTTGGCAGCAGTGAGGGCTTTGTTGTAATAGGTGTTTGCTTTTGCAGCTGGTATACCTACTTCGCCTCCAGCCAATGTTACGGATGGTGTAGTGCCACCATATTTTGCAATGGAACCTGCATACAGCGCTATGCGGCTGATGTAGGCCTGTGCTGTTCCTTTTGTAGCTCTTGTTTTATCACCGGGTGCATCTGGCAGCATGGCTGTCACTGCATCCAACTCAGCAATGATAAAATCATAGAGATCGGCTTCTTTGGCACGGGGGTGTTGCAATGGTGTAGGATCGCCACTGAAGTCGTAGGTCATAGGCTCTGTGATCAAAGGCACCCCGCCCATTCTCTTTACCATTTCAAAGTAGAGCAAAGCACGCAGGAAACGTGTTTCACCTAAGAAGAGGTTGCGGTCAACAGCTTCCAGTTCTGTAGCTGTGCCCAGTTTCTGGATGGCGATGTTGAGATCGCGCATGTACCCATAATCCCACATACCCCATTCGCCATAGCCCCAGTCGTTGTTCTGAAAACGCCAGCGATCGCCATTGCGTGATATAAAACCTTCGTTGAAATTGCCGTAGTTCCAGTAGCCATCTATTGCCTGAAAATTGGGTATACGGTCATATAGATCTGCGAGTACGTTGAGTACAAGTTTCTTGCTTTTCCATACCGCTTCATCGAGGAGGATATCGGTAGGTTTTTTATCGAGGAAGTCATCTTCCTTTACACAACCACTGCTAAACAGGGCTGCGGATAGTATAATTGCTGAGAAGTACTTTTTCATATTGCCTACAATTGTGTGGTTAGAAGGACAGGTTTACGCCAAAATTGATAAAGCGGTTTTGGGGATACTGCAGACCATTGGGGTCCATTACTTCGGGTTCTATCCCTATGTCCTTCAGATTATCTATAGAGAACAGGTTATAGGTGTTGACATAAAATCTCACCTTGTTGAGCTTTGCTCTTTGCAGCCATTCTTTAGGCAAAGAATAACCCAGCTCAATTGTTCTTGCACGCAGGTATTTTACGTTGGTAGTCCAGAACGTAGACTGCCAGCTACCATCGCGGTAGTTGCTATGACCGCCCTGGTTGAAACGCAGCGCCGGATATTTGCCGGGGATCCATTTGCTGTTTACATCAAAGGGATCTTCGCGGTGCCAGCGGCTGTCGAAGAACTGGCGCAGCAGGTTACCACCGTTCTGGTAAGGCCATTTCATTTCCCAGTTCTGACCAAAGGTATACATGGAGCCTCCGGAGAAATCAGCCGTGAAGTCGATGCCACGGAAGTTGAAGCCGAGTGTGAAACCGAAGTTCACATTCGGGTTCCTGTTGGCTACGTACCCGATTGGGCGAACATCATTGCCATCAATCTTCTTATCGCCATTGATATCCTTGTATATAAGGTCACCGGGCAGGAGGGTCCGGTTGCCTTCGTTGTCGATGTTTACAGGATAGTCGTTGATCTGCTCCATCGATTGGAACTGGCCGATCACTTCGTATCCCCAATAGATATCGCTCCAGCGGTTTTCGCGTCCGTTGTTGTATTTATCCAGTGAGTTGCCATATACTGGCTTGTAAGAGTCGAGGAACTTTCTGCGGGCGAAAGAAAGGTTGCCACCTACATTGAACTTTACCTCACCGATCGAACCAGTATAGTTCAATGAACCTTCGCCACCTAATACGGCATCACTTTCTACGTTCTCATCAGGCAATGAATATCCCAGCTCAGAAGGCACCAGTACATCATATTTGCGACCACGAAGACCAGTACGTTTGCGGTAGAAGTAGTCTACTGTACCTGTGAGAGCGCCATTGAACAAAGAGAAATCGGCACCAACGTCGGTGATGGTACTTACGAACCAGCTAATATTGGTGACAGGTACACCACGGTTGCGGGCGCCGAGCACCGTATTACCGTTGAATATTGAGCGGCCTACATTATAGTTATAGCCAGCCATGTAATCGAAAGGTCCGAGATTGGGTACGTTGTCATCTCCCAACTCACCATAGGATGCTCTTATTTTAAGATCAGAGAGGACGCTGTTACCACCCGTCATGCGTTCGAAGAATCTTTCTGAAGTAATTCTCCAGCCTGCAGAAACGTTGGGGAAATAGCCCACCCGCTTGCCAGGTGCAAATTTCCAGGAGGCATCACGGCGACCTGAAAACTCTACGTAATATCTGTTATCATAGCTATAGTTTACACGGGCTACGTAGCCTGAGCGGGCTTCCTGACGATCATAGTCATCAAACTGGTTGGCGTCCATATCAGGAAACTGCAGGTTGGGCAGCTCATTGATGCTGGGCACCGCATGCTGGAAGGTCCTGATGTTCCTTCTGTCAATGCGTTCTGTGGCCAGCGTCGCACCTACTGTATGACGACCGAAGGTGTTACTGTAGTTCAGTTGTAACTGAGCTACCTGGTTGAACACTTTTTCTACAATGCGCTCTCTCCAGGGGTTGTCGCTACCACCAGTCCTTTTGTAAGTACTGTCTGCCGGATTGAAAGTATAGGCATCATAGGTATATTCATGTCCGTTGGTAACCATATCTGCCAGGTAGTAAGAATATTTTCCCTGAACAGTAAGGCCCTTGATAGGTGTAGTGTACTCGCCGGTGAAGTTGAGCTGGATCACACGCCAGTCCTGCTTCCAGTAACCGGATTTTGCTTTATTGAGCAGGCCCCAGTTTTCGGCATTGTGACCAATGTCATTGAGGTACTCCGGATTATCGTTGGCAAAAGGACGTTCGTAAGGACGGTTGCGGAAAAGCGCAAAGCGTGGCGCCCAGTAGTCATCACCACCGGGTACACCAGGATTATCACGGGTTTCGATACGGCCATTGATCTGCATGCCCACTTTGAAGCGGTTGGAGATCTTGGCATCGATATTACTTTGTACGTTCGTGCGTTTGAACGTGAATTCACGACCTAATACGGAATTCTGATCGAGGCGTGTAACGGACAGGTAGTAGTTGATCCTGTCTGATCCTCCTGTGGCATTCACGTTCATGGAGGTAAGTGGAGAATTCTTCTGTATGATGAAGTCATACCAGTCAAAATTGCGGTAACCGTACTCGGTACCTTGTTTCCACTTTTCCAGTTCAGCCTTCGTCATATTGGTAGAAGGGTTCACCCGGTTCATATCTGCTTCCAAAACGCCGAGTTGCCATTCGTAGGCGTTTACTGTTTTGGGGAAGCGTGACCAGTTTTGCCAGCCTGTATACGCATCGATGTTGATGGTATTGCGGCTGCCTACTTTACCGCGTTTGGTAGTAACCACCACTACGCCGTTGGCGGCGCGCACACCATAGATGGCGGCAGACGCATCTTTCAGTACTGTAATGCTTTCCACATCGTTTGGTGCAAGGTTGTTGAATTGACCGGCGTCCTGCTGGATACCATCAATTACATACAGGGGATCGCCCATGTTGCGGATCTGGATGGAAGCGCTGGCACCAGGACGTCCATCGGGCATACGGAATGTTACGCCCGGCAATTTACCCGCCAGGCCAGAGCTCACGGTAGAACCTCCGTGTACACGCTCAAGGTCTTTGGATGTTACTGTAGAAATAGCGCCAGTCAACGACTCCTTTTTGCGGGAGCCATATCCCACGACAACTACTTCTCCCAGATCGGCATTGGCCGACTGCAGGGAAACGCTAAGATTTTTCTGATTGCCTACCCGTACTTCTCTGGGGGTATGGCCAACATACGTGAAAACGAGCACGGCATTGGCGCCGGCTACTTGAATTGAGAATACACCACCCTCATTGGTGGCAGTAACGTTCTGGGTCCCTTTTTCCGACACAGTAACTCCCTGGATAGCTTTGCCTGCGCTGTCGAGAACTGTTCCCGTTACAGGCACTTTATCCTGGGCAGTAAGTGAAAAAGAAAAAAACAAAAGGAAGAAGGTAAAGATACCGGTTCGTGCAGGTAGCAGTTTGGATAACCTGCAGCCGGATGAAAAACTCCTGGCAGATAGTTTCATACAGCAGTAATTGTTAGTTAAAAAACAATGTAAACGTTTGCATAAGCAGGCACAATCACTTAGGCATGTTCGTGCCTCCAAGCAATCTTGCTGTAAAATTTGGATTAATCTTTTTTACGGGCGTGGCTATTCGTCTCATAGTTTCCCCAAAATGTCTCAAATTCAGGCGTATTTGAAGCAAAAAGGTCAAATTATACAGGTCGTCAAAGTGCCAGTGCTAACACGTATTTGCTACGAAAGTCGTGACCTTGAGCCGGTTAAACCCGCTGTCCGCTGCGCAATCCAGGCCTGGATGCAACGTGGTTCTTTTATCTTGTTATATTTGTGCAAACTCAACTGCCGTTTGCTTGAAAAGTAATGTCATTTGCATAACGATTGCGCTGCTTGTATTTTGCACATCTTCTATATATGGGCAGGGCTATTATTTCAGGCATTACCAGGTAGAGAACGGCCTCTCTCACAACACGGTGCATTGCATTGTACAGGATAAGGAAGGTTTTTTATGGTTTGGCTCCAAAGATGGTCTCAACCGGTTTGATGGTATTACCTTCAAGATATTCCGCCCCGATCCTTCCGATAGCACCAGTCTGGGCAACAATTTCGTATACTCGCTGCATGTCGATCCCAAGGGTACTTTGTGGGTAGGTACCCGCGAAGGTGTATACCGGTATAATGCAAAAACAGAAAGCTTTCGTTTCATAAAAAGCACCGGCTGGTCTGATGTGCGGGATATTACTTCTGACAAGGATGGTAATCTGTGGTTTATATTGGGCTTACGGCTATACAGGTATAATGAGCTAAAAGATTCTATCCCGATACGGATCAACAGTATTGAGATTGAGCTTTCTACAGCTTGCGTTACACCCGAAGGACAAATATGGACATCCGGCACCGATGGCCGGCTGCTACGGTATCATCCGGACACTGACAGCTTCGAAGGGTATGATGTATTTAATGAAACTACTCCCATCGTATCGAAATGGATCGGCAAGCTCTATGCTACCAACAAAGGGCAAATTTTGATCGGTACTGCCCACCAGGGTATCAAACTTTTCGATATTGCAAGTAGAAAGTATATAGACGTCGTTACTCACAATGCCGATAATTCGATCGTATATGGCCGTGATTTTGTACATTATGGAGGTGAAGAATATTGGATCGCCACGGAATCGGGTGTTTATATTTATAATATCAGGGATAGCAGCCTGAAGAACCTGCGCAAACAATTTAATGATCCTTATTCTATTGCCGATAACGCCGTTTATTCGCTTTGCAGAGACAAGGAAGGTGGTATATGGTCGGGTACTTATTTTGGTGGCGTCAACTATTTCCCTCATCAATATACTGCTTTCCAAAAGTATTTCCCGGGCAGCGCTTTGAATAATATCAGCGGCAATGCCGTACGCGCCATGTGTGAAGACCAGTATGGTAATCTTTGGATTGGTACAGAAGACGGGGGGCTGAATAAACTGGAACAATCTACCGGGAAGATAACGCATTACCTGCCCGGCGGTAACCGCTCCACGATTTCGTATACCAACATCCACGGTGTGCAGGCTATGGGTAATGAATTATGGATCGGTACTTTTGAACATGGGGTTGATGTGATGGATATCCGCACCGGAAAAGTGATACGCCATTATTCCAAGCGACGTGATGGTTCTTCTTCGTTCCCTGCAAGTTTTGTCATCACTTTTTATAAAACGAGGGCTGGTGAATTACTGGCCGGCACTCCTTTGGGCTTGTTCAGGTATGATAAGCAAACGGATGATTTTGTAGCTATACAGGAAGGTATCACCGTACATGGTATTCTCGAAGATCATGCCGGGACTATTTGGTTATCGACTATTGGTAATGGCGTTGTTTATTACAATACCGCCACCGGTGAAAAGGGCAGCCTGCGTCCCGATCCCAATGATAGCAATAGCCTCAGCAGCCCTCTTGTAAATAATGTTTTCGAGGACAGTAATCATAATTTATGGATAGCCACTGAAGGGGGCGGTTTGTACCGGTATAATCATGCCACCAAAACAGGGAAACGTTACTCGACCAAGAATGGATTGCCCAGCAACTTTGTTTTCATTGTACGGGAAGACAATCAGCATAATTTATGGATAAGCACCACGCGTGGGCTTACCTGCCTCAATCCTTTAACAAACAATATACAGGTATACACCAAGAGTAATGGGCTGTTGAACGATCAGTTTAATTATAGTTCGGCCTTTAAAGATAAAAATGGGCGTTTGTATTTTGGTAGTGTAAAGGGGTTGATCAGCTTCAACCCTGATGAATTCACCAAAAGTTGGTTTGTTCCTCCAGTATATATCACAGGTATACAGGTAAATAACCAGGAGTTGATCATCAATGAAAAGGAGTCTCCTCTTTCTCAGTCCGTCATACAAACAAACCGCATTACTCTACCCTATACCGCTTCTACTTTCAGCATCGACTTTGCTGCACTAAGTTATACTTCACCAGAGCGTACGGAGTATATGTACAAGATGGAAGGACTGGACAAAGACTGGACCTATCTGAAGTCGAACCGCAAAGTATATTTTACCGGATTATCAGCAGGTACTTATCGTTTTATAGTAAAGGCAGCCAATAGTAGCGGGCAATGGAACAGTCAAACTGCGCAATTACAAATACGTATTCTGCCTCCTTTCTGGGCCAGCACCTGGGCGTATGCCGTGTATTCTTTAATTGGCGTATTGATCGTGTTCTATATTATACGTAATTATCACCGGAGAACGGAAGAGAAGAACAAACGCAAGCTGGAACTATTGGAGCACGAGAAAGAGAAGGAGCTATACCAAGCCAAGATAGAGTTCTTTACCAATGTGGCGCATGAAATAAAAACGCCGCTGACCTTAATAAAAGGGCCGCTGGAAAAGGTGATCAAGAAGTCGGATGAAAGCCCTGATCTACACAACAGCCTGCGGATCATGGAACGTAATACCAACCGTCTGATCGACCTCACGAATCAGCTGCTGGACTTCCGGCAAACGGAGACCAAGGGTTTCAGCCTCAACTTTACGCCTATCAACATTTCCGAGTTGCTGGAAGAAACTTATGCCAACTTCAAACCGCTGGCAGAGGAACGCAATTTGCAATTCACTATGGAGTTACCTTCGCAGCCGCTGTATACTATGGCTGATCTGGAGGCCTTGAATAAGATATTCAGTAATATATTCAGCAATGCCATTAAGTATGCCGACCGAAAGGTACATGTACAATTGTTACCTTTTGGCCAGGAAGACAGTTTGTTCATGATCGAGGTTGCCAATGATGGCCACCTTATCCCTTATGATATGAAGGAAAAGATATTCGAGCCTTTTTTCCGGCTCAAGAAAACGGAAAAGCAAAAGGGAACAGGTATCGGTCTGGCACTTGCCCGTTCACTGGCGCAATTGCTTAAAGGGAACCTGTATTTCAAAGAGGATAATCATGACTTGAATGTATTTGTGATCAGCTTACCTTTGCTGCCCACTAATAATGGTACTGGTCTTGAGCAGAACGACAACTCAATCATCTCAACAAACCAATAAACCCTATACGCTATGACACCACCCACCATCTTATTGGTTGATGACAATGAAGAGATCATTGAATTCCTGGCGGAAGTGTTGGGAGCTCAGTATGCTGTTTTAAAAGCATCCGATGGCCAGGAGGCTTTGTCTGTTCTCGACAAAGAGGCTGTGCACCTGGTGGTGAGTGATGTCATGATGCCAGGCATGGATGGCTTCGAACTTTGTCGCCTGATCAAAACCAATTTCGACTTCAGTCATATCCCCGTCATCCTGTTGACGGCCAAGAATACTTTACAATCAAAGATCGAAGGGTTGAAACTGGGAGCTGACGCGTATATTGAAAAGCCGTTCTCTCCGGAACACCTCGAAGTGCAGATCGCCAACCTGCTCAGTAACCGTAATAAGATACGGGAGTACTTTGCCAACTCGCCTCTTGTTCATATCAAGAGTATGGCTTACTCTACTGCCGATGAACAGTTCCTGGAGACTTTGAATGAATCTATCCGCAATCACCTCGAAGATACTGAGTTGGACGTGGAGAAACTGGCCCGGATCATGAACATGAGCCGCCCTACTCTATATCGTAAGATCAAATCCATTTCCAACCTTACGCCCAATGAGCTGATCAATATTACCCGGTTGAAGAAAGCTGCTGAAATGCTGGCCGGTGGTCAGCATAAAGTATATGAAGTAGCCGACCTTGTGGGTTATAATTCGCAGAACAACTTTGGCAGGAACTTCCTGAAGCAGTTTGGCATTACGCCTACTGAATATATCAGCATGAATAAAAAGCCCTGACAGCTTACGCTTGCCAGGGCTCTCTAATTTTGTATTCAATATACTTACTCTTTCAATATTCTCATCGTTTGTCCATTCTTCAGCTTTAATGTATACACGCCGGATTTGTATTGCTCCATGTGGAGGATGGTAACGCTTTGCGTGATCTGTATACGTTGTAACTCCCTGCCTGTTCCATCGTACAGGCAAGCCGTAGTGTTGATCAGTTCTTTATCGGTAACATTCAACGTAGCTGCGCCCTTAACAGGATTGGGATATAAAGTTACCCAGCCTTTACGATCGCTCTTCAGCAACAGGATGCGGCTGTAGGTGGTACGTCCATTAAGGTCTGTTTGTTTGATACGATAAGATGCTTTACCAGCGAGCGCCTGTATTTCCTGGAAGCTATATTCATTTTCTCCATTGCCTTTAGAAGTGATCGTGGCTATAGCTATGAATGGCTCATCTTCTATTGCTCTTTCAATGCTGTAAGAAGCTACCTGCTCTTCCTGTACTTTCCAGGTGATCAAAGGCTGGCCCTGGGCATTGAGTGATCCATTAACATACACCCAAGTCACAGGCAATATATACGTGCTTGTCTGCAGGAAGAAGCCGCTAAAGCCAACAACGTTGAAACTAATTTCCCAACGGTTAAGTGTAGCATTCCAAATAATATCGCTGTCTACGGGATCGATCAGTGCTTTTGTACCCGTATAGGTACCGGGCAAACCAGTCGCAGGATTGTTGCTGGCGCCGGCAAACTTGCTGAAACGCACGTTGGCTTTACCTGCAGCATCTGAAGGACCGGTAGGCAGGTTAGCTGTGCTACCCGGAGCAGCGTTGAAGTTATCGAACTCTAATTGTGTAAAATAAAGTGTTACTCTACCGGTAGCTGTGGCCGCATTGGTAGCAGGCTGTATCTCATAATGCCTGGCCACATAGGGCTTACCAGTAACTGCAGGATAGACAGGTACTCCTGACTCAAACCACACACGTGCTGCGACCGTACCACTTACCTGGCTGCCACCATTGGGCACCAGGGTAGCAATGAGGTTACAGCTTGCATCGTAGATATTATTGTTGGATGCAGATACTACGAAGGTCGTATTGGTCGTATTGGCAGTAGCCAATTGCGTGGCAGGCATGGTGATGGTATAATTCTTCGTAACAGTATTGCCAATGGCATCTGTTACTGTAACACTCGGCGTAGCACCCACACAGAAACCGGTAGCTGTTCCGGTAGTACTTACATTGGGTGTCCAGGCATATGTATAAGGAGTGACGCCACCGGATGGAGTAACGGTTGCAGTACCATTGCAGCCTACGTTACAGGTAACGGGGGTTTGTGATTGGGTGGCAGTCAATGGTGCAGGATTATTGAACCGGGCCAATACAATATCTGAACTTCCTACAAATGGCAGTACCGCCAATGGTGAAAGTGTCAGATCGCTGGTGTAGCTGCCGGTGATCCAGGGATTATTGCCCGAGCCAAGCGCTATTGCCAATCCCTGGTTGCCGGTAGTGCTGCCACTGGCGCCCGCTCCCTGCCCCAGCAATTGGCCATTACCCGTTTCGGCACTCACACGCGCCAGAAAAATATCCTCACCAGAAGTCCGGCTATTGGTAATCGAAACAGGAGACGCGAGGTTGGTGGGCAAGCTCAGGGTGCCCCAGAAATAACCCACCATCAAAATGCCGCCGGCGCCATCGGAAGTGATACCAGTCACCCTATCGGTACCAGTCGTAGCACCAGCTGCTTTAGACCAAACGAAGGTGTTATCGTCCGGACTATACCGTACATAAAAAGCATCCTGTGTACCGCCGGAATTATTCAATGCAGGATTAGACCCAAAGGTGATGCTGGCACTTTGAAAATACCCTCCCAGTACCACATCACCCGTAAATGCATCATAGGTAATGCCTAATCCTTCTTCTCCCGACGCACCACCAATGCCTGCACCACTTAGGAATGCACCATTAGCAGCATTAAGTTCAAGCAGGCAAATATCTGCCGCACCGGCATTGTTGAGTACAACAGATGAGGCTGGTGTAGTTGTAGAATAAGTAGCAGTAGCACCTGTATAACTGCCCGTAACGACGACCTCGTTGAGGGCTGAAACATAAGTAATGCTACTTCCCTGGGCATTATCGGGATTAGCAGACGAACCGCCTGTGCTTACCCAATTGAAGGCACCTGTAGTAGTATTCAACTGTGCTACAAAAAGATCGGAGGAAGTACTTCCATTAACAGTACGGTTAAAGGAGCCAAAAGTGGCGCCTACGAAAAAGTTGCCAGCCGCATATAGGTTACCAGCTCCATCGAGGCAAAGCGACTGCACATTATCAACACTGCTGCCATTGACAGTAGATACCCATATACCTGCACCAGTGCTTGCATTGAGCTTTGCGATAAACCCATCTAAACTTGTTCCAGCTACAGGAGCTAATGGAGGCACGGTGATACTAGTCAAAAAATTACCTCCTACATAGACGGAAGTACCATCAGTAGCAATAGCAAATCCTACATCATTACCCGTTGCACCGGCAAAACTAACTGCCCACTGGCATACACCGGAGGAATTGAATTTAGCCACATAGCATTCATTGTTACCGGGATCTGGTAATGGGCCAGTACCAAAATTGACCGGGCCTACATAACTACCGGTAATGTATACATTTCCGGAAGCATCAGTAGCGATGGCAAGCCCTCTTTCCTGGCCTCCGTCGGTTGTGCCGTAGCCAGCACGATAACCCCAGCCTTGTGCCTGAGTATTGATCGAATCTGACAGAGTTATTATTAGCAATAAAATAGGTAGTACAGCGTACAGTTTATTTTTCATATGAAGGTTTTAGGTATTTTTCAAGTAAGTTGATGTCCTTGTTGTAATCCGAAAGCTGCCAGTTTGTGGCCGGGATAAAATCCTTCTTCACAATAGACCACTTCGGCTTTAATAGCTTTACCATCTTTGCACGCAACGATAAGCCCCTGCCCTGCATTAACAGAAAGCACTGTACCGGGTAATTTTTCACCTCCCGGCTGATCGATTACGGCAGCATGGCTGATACCAAAGAGCCAATCGTTCCAACGCGTGGCTGCCCCTTTGTTCCAGGGATTGCAGGCATTAACAAGCGCATTGATCTCGCCGGCATTCATGGTATTCCAATTGATAAAAAGATCCTCAGGCGCCGGCCTACCATACCAGCGGGCCTTTACGGGGTCCTGCTCTTTCTTTTGCAGGGTTCCCGAAAGCAGCCCGTTCAGTAACATACCCGATGCATGTACTCCCGCGTAAGCAAGCTGCGTATAGAAAAGGCCAAAGTTCACATCCGGCATCAGCGGCACTGGTTGTTGCAGCAGTACAGGCCCCGCATCAAACTCTTCCGTCATTTCATGCACAGTGACAGCTCCTGCTGTAGCCTGATTACGTATCATCCAGAACAAGGGATTGGAGCCCCGCCATTCAGGCAAGGGGGCATAGTGAAAGTTGATGAAGCCATGCCGGGGCATGTGGATCACTTCTGCTGGTATGAGATAGGGAAATGTTTTTACCAATACTACATCGGGCCGGTAGCGGGTTATCCACTCCGGCAGATCGGCAGCTATGCTGTGTTTGCGAAAACCCTGTACCGGTACATTTGCACGGGCACAGGCGCTTTCAGCCAGCAATCGTATTTGCTGGTTGAGCGCCGGTACGCCCACCGCTACTACCAGACCGGTAGCCAGCAGTTGATGCAATGCAGGTAAGGCTATCCTGTCGTTACAAAGTATGGCGATTCTCATAGGTTATATACATAGATAATTGTTCTTCCATCCGGACGCCATGTCAGGTTTGTCCTTGTGTACCGTTTCATGATCAGCGGCTGTAACAGTTATGGCATCCGTGATATGCAGGATACATTTATTATGCTCACCGCCCATGATCTCCGCTTTATATAAAGGTGCATAGGTAAACTGCGTTTGTGGATGGATGGTGACCGCACCTCTCGGGCTGGCGTAGGAAAATCCATTTAATGTTGTTGCTCCTTCGCGCAGGGCTTGTAACGCCACAATGCCAGCCTCCCAACCCAGTAAATGGAAGATGTTGGCTTTCTTTTTTTTCTCTTTCAGTATCGTGTTTGTAAACAACTGTTGCGCCTCTCCCTGCAGACCTGAACCCCAGGGTACAATGGCATGGAAAGTACCTCCGGGAAAATCACATTTGGCAAGTAACTGTTCTTCGGCCATGAAGGGTGAACAATAAAAAGGTAATGCTATGGCAGAAGGGTTCTTTTGCTTAAGTGCTTTTATAAACAGATCGGCCAGGTAAGTGCTGAAGCAGGCTGCCACAGATTGAGCGCCTGAATGACCAAGTAGTTCGATATAAGCATCGATGCTGAATTCTGCTTCTTTATAACCGCTTACATAATTGCCGCAAACGCTGCCACCTGCTTCTTCAAGACCACGGGTATAGCCCCATGGCCCCCGGTAACCGCCATCATAGAAGGAAGTAGCCATTAATACCTTACGGCTTTTTTCGCCCGCCAGATAGCCGGCTATGCGACAGGCATGAACACCCTGTAGAGAGATGTGGTAGCAATAGGGTTGTGCCGATAATTCCGGCAATTGCATACCCGGATCAACAAAGATGAATGGACGGCCGATAGCCGCAGCCAAACCGTATAATGGTTCAGCATTGGCTACATTGCAATAGGCGATGATGGCATCCACATTGTCCTGCAATAACAGCTTTTCAGCCTTTGCATAATTGAGGGCATGGTCTTCTCCATATCCTATATTTTCAGGTATGATGCGCAACTCATCCTGGTTATTGATAGCGGTACTGTATCGTAAGCCATCCAGTATATCGAATCCCAATGCCGGATAGTCAGTAGATCTTGGTAATAATAGTCCTATGGACAGGGACATAATGGTATTTTAAACGTATAATGATTAATTCCTGGCAGGGAAAATGCCGCGCACACAAACGATATAACATAATGCAAGCTCCGGATGCAGGTTGCTAAAAGGAAGCGAATTACCCGTCGAAGCCGTGGTGAGTGTACCTGGATAAGCTTGCATCTGCGCAGTAGGTGCGGGACCATAAAATGGCTCGCCAGAAGCTGCCGTTGCATATACATCGTTGCCCGGCGAAGGCTGATCGGCCGCAGAAGCTGCATTAGGCTGTATTTGTACAGCAGCCGTATGTGTGTGTGCCGGAATGTTAAATGATAATAGTGTGGTAGTTTCGGTACCGCCTATTTGTCCAAGGCTATACATTGACAATCCTGGCCCCTGGCCAGCTCCCACCACGGCACGGCCGCGCAGATCGGGTAAAGCAAAGGTGGTAGTACCGTTGCCACCGTAGGTAGTTCCTAAAATAGAGAACAGGGCAGTGTTGCTGGCAATTGAAATGAGTTGTCCCTGGCAAAGCGCCCAGTTTCTGGGAGCAAAGCTGCCGGCGAACAGTGTTACAGATCCTATAAAGCCATTCATAGTATGATGTGTTTAATGCGTTAGAGATGGTGTTAGTAGCTTAGTTGCGTGAAGGGAAAATACCTTCCATACAAATGACATAATTCATAGCGAGATAGGGCGATTGAATAGCAAAGGGCTGGTTCTGTCCCGTTACAGCTGTATTGGTATTACAGGTAAATGTGGCCATAACATTACCAGTGCTTGCTGCTGCATAGGCGTTGGTGCCCGATACGAGGGCAGGCACCGCATTGGTAGGATCAGATACAGTTCCTGCAGTAGTATTGACGGTTGGAGCACCGGAAATACTCACAAAAGCATGCGTATGTGGAGGAAGCTGGCCTGTGACGAGGGTCACACTTTCTACACCCGCCGCTTGCCCTAATTCATAATTTGAGAAACCAGGGGCCTGTCCGGCGTGAATGGCCACGCGGCTGCGCAGATCGGGCAAGGCGAAAGTTACTTGCCCGTCTCCTCCATAAATAGTACCTATCAGGGCAAAGAGGGCTGAGTTTTCTGCAATAGATATAAGTTGTCCCTGGCAAAATGCCCACCCACGTGGTGCAAAGGTGCCCGCAAAGATGGTAACGTTGGCTAAATATTGATCTTCAAACATGATGTTGTGCTTTAATAATGTAGGAATAGATGGAGCAATGATGATCAATTGCGGCTGGGGTATACTCCCTGCAGGCAAATGATGTAGTTGATGGCGAGGTAAGGACTCAGCACGGGTACAGGCTGACCATTACCGGTTGATCCGATCGTTACCGACAGATATTTGGGAGCAAGCATGTTGGCCCCATTGGTAGGTGCAGCCGCATAAGCATTTGTGTAAGGTCCCGGGTAGTTAAAGTCGGGCGCCGGATCAGCACAAGCGGTGGAGTCGGCTTCCAATTTTAGATTGGCAGTTCCCGTGTGCACATGTGCGGGCATGGAAGAAGTAGTAAGGGTAACAGTTTCGCTACCGGCTTGCTGGCCTAAGAAATAATTGGCTGTCCCAATCCCTTGTCCTATGCCGACTGCTGTGCGGCCACGCAAATCCGGCAAAGCAAAAGTAGTAACCCCGTTTCCACCATACGTGGTACCCAGTAAAGAAAACAATGCCTGGTTTTGAGCGATCGCTAATATTTGTCCACTACAAAACGCCCAGGTCTTTGGCGCAAAATCGCCTGCAAAGCAGGTAACGACTGCCATCATTCCATTCATAATAGAAAGTTTAGGTTTTATGTAAATGCAAAGAAATACTGTGTCAAAAAAGTGCTTACTTTTTTAACAGGGCCAAAACCAGTCATTACTTAAACAGGAGCATTAACCAAACAGGTATACGGATATAACAGGGCACACGAGCTGCCTTGTCAATGGTTAGGTGGGGTTAGTAAAAGTTGCTTTTCAGAAAATAGTCAGTGTGTTTACCCGGTATGGACTAATCAGTGGAGGATCGCTATTTGCTAAACAGGTCGTAAATGTAGGTAAATTTGATTATATACAATCAGGTCACCTTACTTTCATTTTTGCGTAGTACTACGCTGTTACCGTTAGTAAAATATACCTGTAACAGATCAAGATTATCTTTTTGTTACTACGCCATGAAAATGCACTAAATACCCTCCCAATTCCTTTTTAATTAACTTGCGCCAAAACAACAGGATGGCAACGGATATTAAATGCCCGAAATGTGGGCATCAGTTTGATATTGAAGATGCTGTATCGGAAGAATATAAGAAGGAACTGCGCGAACAGATGGTAGCTTATAAGAAGCAGGTGACGGATGAAGCTGCGAAGAAAGAGAAGGAGCAGTCTGAGCAGTTCAGCCGGCGCGAGAAAGAGTTGGCTCAACAGGCTCAGGCAGCCGCCACTGAATACACTAAAAAGCTACAGGAAGAAAAAGTAAAGCTGCAACAGACGCTGGAAGAAAATCTGCGCAAGAGTATCAGTGCTGATTATGAGAACCAATTGAACCTGCTGACGCAAAATAATAAAGACAACGAAGAGAAGCTGAAGCTGGCCCGGCAGAAGGAGCTTGAATTTCTCCAAAAAGAACAGGCGCTCAAAAACAGGGAAGCCGAGCTGGAACTAAGCGTGCAACGTAAACTGCAGGAGGAAAGGAGCAAACTATCGGAAGAGTTAAGAAAACTGGAAGAAGAGAAAACAGCTGCCAAGGAAGTGGAACATCAACTACGCCAAAAGGAACTGGAGAAACAACTCGAGGACCAGAAACGGCTCATTGAAGAGATGAAACGCAAAGCTGAGCAGGGCTCTATGCAACTGCAGGGAGAGATACAAGAACTGGCATTAGAAGAAATGTTGAAGGCAGCCTTTCCTTTCGATATGATCAGTGAAGTAGGAAAAGGTATACGTGGGGCAGACTGTATTCAAACTGTCCGCAACCAGTTTGGCCAGGAATGTGGCCGCATCATTTATGAAAGTAAACGCACCAAGCATTTTGATAAGGCCTGGATTGAAAAGCTGAAAGCCGATATGCGCAGCACCACAGCTGATGTAGCAGTGATCGTGACACAGGCACTACCCGAGCAACTGAACAAGTTTGGGCAACTGGAAGGCATCTGGATCTGTTCTTTTAGTGAAGTAACAGCACTATCACATGTACTACGCGATGGCATCATCCGGATCTTCAATGCTACCAAATCGCAGGAAAACCGTGGCGACAAAATGCATCTGCTATATGACTATCTTACCAGTAATGAATTTGGTGAGCAATGGAAAGCTATCCGCGAAGGCTTTCTGTCTATGAAGCTGTCTATACAACGCGAGCGGGACGCCATGGAAAAAATGTGGAAGGCCAGGGAAAAGCAACTGGAGAAAGTGCTACTGAATGCCGCTCATATCAAAGGCTCCATCGAGGGTATTGCGGGCAGTGATAATATACAATTGAATTTACTGGACGAACCGGATCTATTGGAAGAATAATTGCTTCGAGCAACGAGCTCCCGTGAAGCGGGACTACGATTTTTGGTTTCGAAAAAGCTGTATACTTGCGGTCGATTTAAGGCTTTGATATGAAGAAATATACATTGGTTTTTGCGCTGGTACTGACCGGGTTGATAGCTTCTGCACAAACATATAAGTATCCGCCCCGTAATGAAGTTAATAAAGACAGTTCCCTGAAAGTATTTGTAGACACGCTCAAAGCAGTGATTGCCCGCAAGGACGCTCCTGCCCTGTTGAAACTGCTGAGCCCTACTGTGACAGTAACGGCTGAAGATGCAGAACGCAAAGAAGACTCACACAACAATATCAAAGGTTTTAAGGAGATCTATGCGCCACAATTCCCTTCGTCCAAAGTGTGGAAGAACCTGGAGACTGTGATCGGCCTTGGTGGCATTTTTGATAGCAAGCTACGTAGCCAGTTTGTATTTCCTTATGTGATGGGCATGTCTGTCATGAAGGGCGGCACTAACTATTGTGGTGGCTGCGGGGAGTGTCTTACTATCATATCGCCGGATGCCAATGTACGCAAGAGCCCAGACAGGTTATCGGCCAACCTGGGCAGGCTGAGCTATGATATCGTGAAAGTAATAGATGAGCCTGTATCTAAAACGGCCGGCGGCAATTCAGACAACTGGACCTACATTCAAACTTTCGATGGCAAGCTTACCGGTTGGGTTCGCAACGACCTCACCTGGGATATATGTGATTACCGCCTGATCCTGGAAAAGAAGAAGGGCAAGTGGATCATCAATACGTTTATGGCAGGGGATTAAGTCATATAAAATACACTACCAGCAAGCAATCACATATGATTTATATTTAATACTTTTTATGTAATTTGCCTGATGCCAGAGCAGGTATTCATCATTGATAAAATAACTGATTGCATTGAAGAAAAATCTACACGCAGAACTTTTCCAACTGTATTGCAATTAGTAACAAAGGAAGAGATAAGTAAGATCCACAAGAAAGATGGCTGGCTTTTTAACTGGAAAGCAGCATATCGTGAAGCTAACCATCAGGTATATAAGTTAACGATGATAGGCAACTCACAAGTACAAGGCCTGATAAGTCTGGAGCCTATCAAAAGTCAGCAATACATCGAACTGCACTTAATTGAAAATGCTCCTCATAATTACGGTTCGCAAAAACAATTCGAAGGTGTAGCCGCCAATCTTGTTGCTTTTGCCTGCAAAATGAGCTTTGAATTGGGTTTTGATGGCTTTGTAGCTTTTACAGCTAAAACCAAGTTGATCAACCACTACATCGAAAAGCTTGGGGCTCAACTACTTTATGGACATAATCGTATGGGAATTTTCACAGAAGAAGCGAAAAATTTAGTAAATTCGTATTACAAAGGTTACTTCAATGACTGACAAAAAGAAATATAATCAATTAGATGATGTGCGGATTGTAGGCACTCAGGAAAAGAAGTCAGCCCTTTCTCAAAAGAACCATGAACGTAAAACGGGCGACATCTTCCGCAAAGCCCGTGCAGCATCTTCTACTGCACATAAAGTCAAGAAAGCTTCCTAATCAAAAATTAATTAAGTTACCACCCACGCCAGGCCGAGTTGATCAAAGAGGCGGGCGGTTACAGTCATGGGGATGGCCTCATGCTTCCTGAATTCAAAGGGCATGGTAACCCATTCATTGACGCCTGACACGATTGGACCACAAAGCCGCATGTGTTCTTTAAAATCGACCATACCTGCTCCATACCACTTATAGATGGCTTCTTTGGCGCTCCACAGCAGCGTGGTCAGTTCCAGGTGTATTTGTGGCAAGGCCTCCCACTCCTGCAGGAAAAGGGCTTCGTCGCGGTGCAGGAATTTCTCCGAAATGCCGCGTAAGCGGGGTGTCACCAGCTCGATGTCCACTCCCACCCGATGGGTGTCGCTTACGATGGCTGCGGCAAAATTGCCACAATGGGAAATGGAAAAGTGATAGCGCTCACTCTCCAGGAAAGGCTTGCGGGTGTCGGCAATCAGTATTTCCGAAAGGGGGAAATCTTCAAAGAGGATGGGCAGCAGGTAACGTCCTGCCAGGTGCTGCAAACGCTTGTAGGGATGCGATACATCCCGCTTCAGCGGCACTTTTTCCAGAAAAAAGGACTCCGGCTCTTCAATGCGCCAAATCCCCAATTTTGTATTCCCGTTGATATTATGTTGATAAAACAGCGCCACTGTACAATTTTAGCATTTACTTTCGCTCACTGAGTTAAATTCACCTCAAATATAAAATAAGCATACCACATGATCTTGTCGGACAAGCGCATATTGGAAGAAATGGAGAAAGGAACCATTAAGATCGAGCCGTATTCGAGGGAATGCCTTGGCAGTAACTCATACGATGTGCACCTCGGCAGAACGCTGGCTACGTATCGCGAACATATTCTTGACGCCAAAAAACACAATACCATAGAGTCTTTCGATATTCCGGACGACGGATTTGTACTCTATCCGCATATTTTTTACCTGGGTGTGACGATGGAATATACCGAAACCCATGCTCACGTACCTTTCCTTGAAGGTAAATCCTCCACCGGTCGCCTGGGTATCGATATCCATGCCACCGCCGGAAAGGGTGATGTAGGCTTCTGTGGCAACTGGACACTGGAGATATCTGTAAAACAGCCTGTAAAGGTGTATGCGGGCATGCCCGTGGGACAATTGATCTACTTCCCTGTGGAAGGTGAGATCGAGGTTAAATACAATCAAAAGCAGAACGCTAAATACAGTGGTCAGCCCAACAGGCCGATTGAAAGTATGATGTGGAAGAATAAGTTTTAGATCGCTTCCTTGCCGTACTTCTTGTAATACGCAATGAGCCAGGCAATGACTTCATTATAACTCAGCTTACCCGAAGGCTGCTGGTTGGCCTTCAGGTATTGCCCATATAATTTATCAATTACTGCTTCTACCGGGTTGCGGTGCCGCCGCAGGAACTCCTTCAACTCAGCATAATCTTTCTTTACACCTACTGGCAAAGTTGTCGTAAGCTGCCTTGCCAACACTGAATCCTGCCGGTACAGATAATACCAGGAATAGGAATACAGATCGAAGTATACGGAATAGCGGAACGTTGGGTCGGCAGATGATTTGGAAGCTAAATAGCCTGCAAAATTGGCCTCATTCTCTTTGGCATAGCCCAACTGGTGGCCTATTTCATGACAAGCTGTAAAAGGCTGTACAAATACCGGCATGGTAGTGTTGACCTGCGCTTCGCCTGAAAAGGGATTGTAGTAGCCCGAATACCCGAGGTAATTGCCCAGGTAGCTATACAAAGAAGGCTTTACTGACTTAAAGGAATATTGGATACCCTTTTGATGCAGCGCAAGGCTATCATACGCGTCTACTGCTCCATTGAACAGCGTTCTCTTTTTATTCATCGACTCCCGGTTCACGCGACCTGTTGAATCCAATGTGTGCAATCTCTCGACAATCGTGTTCATTACCGTCAATAGGTCTTCCTTAGTATAATGTGTCTCTGCCAAGCCAAGATCATAAGCAATGCCGTGCCGGTTATAATTCAGTCCCCACAGGATATTGAAGGATATATATACCCATAAAAAGATCAGCACGAATAACCGTCCCCCACTCAGCCAGTACTGCCGGTTGGCTTGCTTCTTCCGCAGTCGCCTGATGAGATCGTAGACTTTATACAACAGAAGCAGGATCACAACTGCATAGAAAATATCACCGATGCTAAAAGGTATCCAGCCAAACAGGATACGCTGTACTGCTGAAGTAAAGGAGTACAGTCCATGTGTATAATACCGCTCTACCGCGTCCGGGAAAAGGGAAAATACTTTGATCAGAACTGCCACCGCCAATAATATAACGATTGTCTTATTTTTCTTCCACATTGCTTTAAAAATAGTAAAATCTTCATTGGGTGGGTAAAGTCTTCACGTTAAACTTGTATAAATCGGCCAACTCTGTCAGGTTTCCACGAAAAGCTTATTTTGCATGCAAACGCTTGCACCATGAATGTGGAATTCAACAAGAATGAAGATGTTATGAAACTATCCCTGAGTCAGCTGCGCCAGCGGTTTGACCAGGTGGCTTTGGGTGGTGGCAAAAAGGCCATCGAGAAGCAACGGGAAAAGAACAAGCTCACCGCCCGTGAACGTATTGAATACCTCCGCGATAAAGACACTCCTTTTATTGAGATCGGCGCTTTTGCAGGTTATGAGATGTACCAGGAACAGGGTGGATGTCCTTCTGGTGGTACGGTGGCCGGTGTTGGCTATATCAGCGGCCGTCAATGTATGATCGTTGCCAACGACCAAACAGTGAAGGCTGGCGCCTGGTTTCCCATTACCGGTAAAAAGAACCTGCGCATGCAGGAGATCGCTATGGAGAACCACCTGCCGGTGGTATATCTTGTTGACAGTGCCGGTGTTTTCCTGCCCATGCAGGATGAGATATTCCCCGATAAGGAACACTTTGGACGTATATTCCGCAACAATGCCCGTATGAGTGCCATGGGTATTCCTCAAATAGCTGCCGTGATGGGCTCCTGTGTGGCCGGTGGCGCTTACCTGCCGATCATGAGTGATGAGACGCTGATGGTAGAAGGCAATGGCTCTATATTTCTTGCCGGCCCTTATCTCGTAAAGGCTGCCATTGGTGAAGATGTGGACAGTGAAACGCTGGGTGGCGCCGTTACACATACTGCGATCAGCGGGATTGCCGATTATAAGTTCAGCACTGAACAGGAATGTCTCGACCAGGTAAAAAGGATCATTGGCAAACTGGGCCTGCGGCCTGATGCTGCCGGCTTCGATCGCGTTGCTCCTGCTGCGCCCAAGAAATCAGCTTCTGAGATATACGGCATCATTCCCGCTGATGCTACCAAGGCCTATGATATGCTGGACATCATCGAGCGATTGGTAGACAACTCAGAGTTTGACCAGTTCAAGCAGGATTATGGTAAGACCATTCTTTGCGGCTATGCACGCATCGATGGCTGGGCAGTAGGCATTGTGGCCAACCAGCGTAAGATGATGAAAAGCAAAAAGGGTGAAATGCAGATGGGCGGTGTGATCTACAATGACAGTGCCGACAAGGCAGCCCGCTTCATCATGAATTGTAATCAAAAGAAGATACCGCTCGTATTCCTGCAGGACGTTACCGGCTTCATGGTAGGCTCACGCAGCGAACAAGCCGGCATCATTAAAGATGGCGCCAAGCTGGTAAATGCTGTGGCCAACTCTGTTGTGCCCAAGATCACCATCGTAGTAGGCAACTCTTACGGCGCCGGCAACTATGCCATGTGTGGTAAGGCTTATGATCCCCGTTTCATATTTGCGTGGCCCGGTGCTAAAATAGCCGTAATGGGAGGCGAACAGGCTGCTAAAACATTACTGCAAATACAGGTAGCCGGTATGAAGGCCAAAGGCAAAGAAGTGACTCCGGAAGAGGAACAGCGATTACTGAATGAAATAAAAGGCCGGTACGATCAGCAAACCAGTCCTTATTATGCTGCTGCACGGTTATGGGTAGATGGCATCATCGATCCGCTGCAAACCCGCCAGGTAATTTCCGAAGGATTGGCTGCCGCTAATCATCAACCGTACATGGCACCGTTCAACCCCGGCGTGATACAGGTGTAGTGGTTTCCTCTTACTCTAACCGTATCTAACAACCGGTTTAAGGGTGAGTAGGTAGATTTGAGATTTTACTGAAAATTCGTTATTTTCACTGTAATCATTTACCAAATCTACTGTGCACATGAGAAAATTTACTCTGACGAGGATCGTCCTGTCCTTACATGTCATTGCCATAGGAATGACAGCCTGTACCAAGGATGATCCGGCGTCCCTTATCCCACCTCCGCTTCCTGATCAATCATTTGTAGAAGAATTTGATACTGTGGCCAGTGCCTGGCACCGTGGCTGGATACCGCTCAACAACAGCAATCCCAAAGGTTCCCACATCTGGATACAAGCCAGTGGTCCTCAGACAACACAGAGTGGTCTGCCAATCGTTATGCCGCTCTTTCCCGCTTTCTCTTCCCGGGGTTCTTATGCAGGTTATGTAGTATGTGATGCAGAAGTTACTTCCGGCGGTGCCAGCGTAGCCAGTAACTGGCTGATATCCCCACCAGTATGGATGAAGAATGGTGATAAGATCATCTTCTACACACGTTGCGCCTTATATGGCGCTGCAGGCGCTGCCCAGGATTATGGCAACAACCTCGAAATTTGTATCAACCGTAAAAACGATGGCACCAATGTGGGTGAATCTTTAGACCCACGCTCTGCCGGTTTTAATTATTATGCCGACCGGGGTGATTTTGAACTGATCCATTCCATCAATCCACCCAAGTACAATGCTGCCAACGACTGGTTTGATTATGCAACTGCTACCGATGATCCGGCCAATTTCGATCCCAAGGCCTTCCCGGCCAACTGGACGAAGTTTGAAATTACACTGACTGGTTTTGTGAAGCCCGTCAAAGGAAGATTTGGCTTCCGCTATTACACGCTCGATGCCGGCAGCACGGGCAATGGTAGCGCGGTGGGCATCGACAGTGTAGCTTTTGTGAGTAGTAAACCTTAATTCCCGGGCCTCAAAAATTATTCTTATGAATAAGCAATTATACCTTTCCTTGACAAGCCTTACCCTATTGATCGTACTGATCGTTTCCTGCGAAAAAGATTTTAAGGAAACTGAAAAGCCTGCACCACCGCCCGTTGTTTCCAAATCATACAAAGAATCATTCGACACTGTAGGCAACATCGCCAAAAAAGGATGGGTGATCATCAACAACAGTGACCCCGTTGGTCCTACTGCCTGGAGACAAGGACGCTTTGAATACGGTGGTAAACTGGGTGATGAAGTGGTAGGGTTTCCCGCCTATTCAGGAACTTTTAGTCAGAATGAATATGTAAGTGTAGATATGAACTGCGGAGCAGGCGCTGCCGTATTGAGCGCCTGGCTGATCTCTCCACCCACCGATATGAAGAATGGCGACGTATTCACTTTCTATTCCCGCAGCAAAGGCGATTATGCAGACAGGATGCAGGTGTGGCTCAATACCTCCACCAGTAATGCTAATCCCGGTAAAGGCGCTACCGCTACTGGCGATTTCTCTATTAAGCTGCTGGATATTAATGAATCGATGGGTGTCGATTACCCGATCGAATGGACGAAATATACCTTTACGCTTGCCGGCATTACCGGCACCGTGAAAGGACGCATTGCTTTCCGGTATTTTATAGAAGATGGCGGTCCCGGTGGCTCCTACGGTGACCAGGTAGGTATCGACGATTTTGAATTTACCAGTAAATAGAACCTATTTTTCATCATTGCTATCGGTCCTGTCGCCAGCAGGGCCGATTTTTTTTATTGTCCATTTTTGCCGATCATTGCCGCATTGATACCTGTTTGTAAATGCACCGCCTGATCTCTCCCATATTATCCTTACTTATCCTAATGGCCCTTACAGGCTGCAACGGAGCAGAACAAGCTGCTACTACAACGGATGTAGTAGCGCTGGAAATGCAGCAGGTGCGGCAAGCCAATGACTCTCTACTGAAGGATGCCAAGGTGACTATTCAATCCGGCGACCTGGTATTGCGTACCGGTACGGATTATGCCAGTGAGCAAGTCAAAGCGCTATCAAAACAAGACAGGACTTATTCACACGGAGGGATCGCTTTTGCAGACAGTGGCAAGATCTATGTTTACCACGTGGAGCCGGATCATGAGCATATACATGATAAAGTGCGTAAGGAATTACTGGACAGCTTTTGTAATCCAGCTAAAAACCTGGGGTTTGCCGTAGCGAGGTATAATATGGCGGATGCTGAGAAAGCCAAATTCCTGGCCTATCTCGACAAGCAATACCGGCAGCAGGTGGCATTTGATCTGCGATTTGACCTTGCTACCGATACAGCGATGTATTGTTCGGAAATGATCTATAAAGGGCTGGCGCAAGCCACTAACAAAAAGATCCTGATCGCCACAGACCGCATCACTGATCGCAATAAGTTTAAGCTGATCAAACGGCATTTCAAGTTGACCGAAAAACAGATCGTAAGCAGGGATATCATACCTATTGATCATCTGTACCTGAATCCCTGGTGTACGGTAATAAAACGATACCCTTTTCAAACGCTTTAATCGACTGTTATTTTGACGAACAACAAAGAACTGGTTATTTATACGGATGGATCTTCGCGCGGCAATCCGGGTCCCGGAGGTTATGGCGCTATTTTAATGTATGGTGGGAAAAGCAAGGAACTCTCCGGCGGATACCGCCGCACCACCAACAATCGGATGGAGTTACTGGCGGTGATTGCCTCACTGGAGGCGTTGAACCGCGAAGGTTTGAAGATCACTGTTTATTCTGACAGCCAGTATGTGGTAAAAGCTGTAAAGGAAGGTTGGCTGAAGAAATGGATCGCTACCAATTTTAGTGGTGGGAAGAAGAATAGAGACCTGTGGATGCGCTATCACCAACTCTCTCTAAAACACAATATCAGCTTTGTGTGGGTAAAAGGCCACGCAGAGAATGTATACAACAATCGCTGTGATGAATTGGCCACCTCTGCTGCCGATGGCAGGAACCTGCAGGTGGATCAGGGGTATGAATCGGGAGAAGCGGGGTAGGTCAAGTTGATCAGTTAACAAGTTGAAAAGTTGATAAGGCAAGTGTACGAGGCTCGGACGCTTAATATCGTTCCGCGAGGGCAAAGGAGTTTATATTTCTCAAAATATCCTGAACACGTCTTTGTTCATTGTATTCCAGGTGAGCGCCAAGCCACTCGCGCAGGTAATTGCCGCTGCTTAGTACTGAAAATGTTTCGCGCAAATAGGCTCTAACTTCCGGTGCGGCGTCTTCCAGTTCTTGCCAAATCGCAGTTCTGTTATTCAACACAAACACGATGTCTTCGAAATCGGTACTAAGCCGGCCATCATCTCTACCCCTATTTTTAAACGCTTCCAGCTTGGTGGCCAGAAAAAATGCCGGCCGCATGATAGAGATATTATAGCCATCATCCAGAGGAAACTTCAGTGCAGTAGCAAATGCTTGTTCATACCATCTATTGGAGAAGCCTAAAATGTTCTCATCGGTAGGCATTACGTCCACTACCACACTATTGATGATATAACGGCAAATAATTTGTGAGCTTGCATCATGTGCGAAACCCTTCTTCCGCAATTTATCTTCGATATTCGCGTAGCCTTTTCTGCCAGCAACTTCAACCAGTATATCCACATCTTCTGTTGGTCGTGATTCTCCTGCCGGCCGGTCTGCGTATAAAGAAACCGTAGCTCCTCCAACAAACACGACCTCTCCGGCAATTTCTTCCAGTGCATCATACACCATTTTTATCCTGGCAACATTGTCGGCATGACTCATAATATGGCTTTTTTTAGTTGCTTTAACGCAAGCTCTTTTTCACGTGCACGTCCTACACGCAACACATCAATGCTTGCCAGCAGTTTATACAAAAGCTCGTCCTGCCCACAGGCTTTGGGCACTCCTTTATGAAGCGGTTGAATAGCTAATCCCCGAATGTCTCCATCTTCATCAGGCCATACATAATTAAACTCACTGGAGAAATGTTGTTTATAGAATGCGTGACTATGTGCTGTGGGAATGCCAGTCACCATACTGCCTGGCACCTGTGGAAAAACATAACGGATGCCATATTCAAGAAACTCCATCAACGATTGACGGTGAACGTGGCGCTTGCTTTCATCTACGAGTCCCGCTACATGACTACGGACAAGAGAGTCGGATACTTCTGAGATCGAAATAAAAAGCGAAGCTGCCAAACCACGGTACTGCCAGCCAGCATCCTGGATAGTTAACATCTTAAGTAAGATGACGATGTCCTGTGGGCGCATCGAGCTTTGTGCTTTCATAGAGCAAATATACACATTGTTCGCAAATCGCGAACAGAGAACAATAGTTAATTCTCCATACGTCTACGACTTGCCGCAGCCTACTCCACTTCTACACAAACAATTGATTTGCAATCAAAAGTGGCTTATCGAATGAGAATGAGTATTAAGATAAAAGACCTTAAGCCCAAAAGAAAAAGCCGGGCATTCGATGTGAATGCCCGGCTTTTATATGTTGTGCAACCCGGTTTCTTATGCAGCTACAGCAGCTTGTTGCTGTGCTACCGGTTTGCGTTTGTTGATCAGGTAGTATACGCCAAAGAAGATGGTACTGAAGATAAATGTATTTATCAACGAACCCTTAAAGAATGGTATTGCTTCACTATAGCAGTGTACCAGTCCGGCCCAGGTGCGTGGGTAAATAACTACTCCTACGCCCAGCCATACTGCAAAGTTGGATACGATGAAAAAGTAAACAGGCGCCATGAGTGTTCCAAGCAGGATGTTCGTAATATTCACCTTTCTAAACAGCAATCCTACCAATGTAACAGACCCCATGATCAGGTAATTAACCCATTGGCCATCATAGAATCCGCTAATGGGTGTCAAACCATTTACATATAACAGTTGATAGATAACATCTGAGATAAAAAGAGAAATGAGGGGTAATCCAAAAGCCCATCCCTTGTTCTGGATAGCCATGCCGCCAAACAATGCCATAGCAATTTGCGGTGCACCTAATCCGAAAGTACGGCATACTGCCGCTACAACGATCATGACAACGAGATAGATAAGAGTCGACTTGTTCAGTTTCATATGCGGAATTGATAGGGCAAAAATAATTAAAAAGACCGAAAGTCGGGCTTTTCCGACTGTGCTGATTTTCTGGCTCTTATGCAGGCACTGTAGCCGTGAAAATCACCGTATTCTCCGTGCTGGTGAATGTTACTTCTGTACCAGCTTTGGCCAGCAGGGCTTCACCTTTTTTGAGTGCTACCTGGTCATTACCAGCTGTGGCCTGCGCACTGCCTTCGTATACGAAATAGATATCGGCAGTAGTGGCAGTTACCTTGATTGACTTGCCGGCCTGTAAAGTGAGGCGGTGCAACTCAAAATCATTTACTGGTGTCAGGAAGATGTCCTCTCCTACTACCCTACCGGGCGTGCCTTTGATCACGTTGGGAACCACCGGCTCAAAACGTACATGCTTCATCAGCTCGCTTACATCGATGTGTTTATTGGTCAATCCGCCGCGTAATACGTTGTCTGAATTGGCCATGATCTCCATATTCTGTCCTTCGAGGTAGGCGTGCAGGATGCCTGCGTCCTGGAAAACAGCTTCGCCAGGAGCCAGGTGCAGTACATTGAACAGGTAAATAGAAAAAATACCGCGGTCAGTACGGCCCGGCTCGCAGAATGTTTTAACGGCGCGGGCGGCCCAGAAATCTTCCTGGTCTTTTTTCAGTTCGCCTTTTTCATACAAAGGAAGAATGCGGTCGAGCAGTGGTTGCAGATGATCATTCACGGCCTGCTGTGGCATTTCCATCACCGTCTTATACAAAGCGGCATAATCCCCTTCTCCAAAAACGGGCAGCAAGAATTGCAGTTCCGGTGTTTGCTGCAATACTTTCTTCAACGCAGCGGCGGGCTTAAAGCCGTGCAGCAACCAGAAATCGCTCAGAGCGAGCATCAGTTCCGGCTTATGGTTGTCATCTTTATAATTTCTGTTGGATGCAGCAAGGGGTGTACCCAGTTTATTTTCTGCGGCAAAGGCTTCTACGGCTGCTTTCTTTTCAGGGTGCACCTGTATGGACAGCATATCTTTTACATCCAGCACTTTGAACAGGTAGGGTAACCGGCCAAAACGGTCATTCACTGTTTTACCCAACAAACCGGCAGGGTTCTGCGCCACAATGGTGTTCAATGGTTGCTTTTGACCGTTGGCATCTATTACATCAGCCGGGGCATTGTCGTGGGCGCCCATCCAATATTCAGCGAATGGTTTGTTATCGGTATTACTTTGTTGCAATAAACTGGGGATAAACTGTGAACCGCCCCATGCATATGGTTGAACCTTTCCCTGAAGCTTGCTTATTTTTGTACTATTGTCCATAATCCTGTTTGAGGGCACAATATTACAAAAAGCTTGTCATGGCCCAACATAATGAAACCGGTAAAAAGGGAGAAGCATTAGCTGTGAATTACCTGGAGCGACAGGGATTCACTGTGCTGCATTGTAATTGGCGGCATGAACAGTATGAGATAGACATCATTGCCACACGATCTTCCGTACTTCATTTCATAGAAGTAAAAACGCGTCAATCGCTGGCATTTGGATTGCCTGAAGAAAGTGTCACGCATAAAAAGATCAGGAGCATCGTTACCGCAGGGGTTGCTTTTCAATATCAGCATCCACAATGGAAACGGGTACAGTATGATGTGCTCTCCATTATACTGACAGACCAGGAGGAGCCGGCATTCTTTTATATTGAAGACGTATACTTATGAGGTTAGCAAGTTAGTAAATCATGTGAGTATCTTCCGGACATCTAATCTCCCTGGCTTATGGACTTTCCCTATATTGCATCAAAGAAATTCAATACATCTAATCCAGCTAATTACTAATGGCCTTTAATCTTCGTTCATTCAAAAAGATCATGCTGCTCAACCGCTCAGCATTCAGGCGGTTCCTTACCAAACTGGAAAAGGATCCTCCCCGCAGGCTCGACCAGTTGGCTACAGAGACTGATGTGGAAGTATGGAAGGAGACGGATTGCCTTGCCTGCGCCAACTGCTGCAAGACGATGAGCCCTACATTTACAGGCGTGGATATCAAACGTATCTCCCGTCACCTCGGCATGAAGGATGAAGAGTTTCGCAAGAAATGGCTGTATAAAGACCGCAATGGTGATTGGATCAATAAGAGTCAGCCCTGTCAGTTCCTGAACCTGCAGGATAATAAATGCTCCATTTACGAGGTACGCCCGCGTGATTGTTCCGGCTTCCCCCATCATACCAAACGGCGCATGGTAGATTATATGCACGTGTTCAAACAGAACGTGGAGTATTGCCCGGCTACTTACAAGCTCGTAGAGAAGATGGTGGAGAAGGTAAATAATAAATAACGGCGTGAAGCCATGTGGGAACCGTATAAAAAGGGATTCAGGGCATTTCTGCAACTGGAGCGATCACTGTCTGAAAACTCCGTGGAAGCTTATGGCCGTGATATCGACAAGCTCACACAGTTCCTACAACAAAATGGTATTGAAAAGAATCCGGCAGCGCTGGAACTGACCGATCTGCAGCAATTTATTAAATGGGTGGCAGAACTTGGCATGACGCCCACCTCTCAGGCAAGGATCATTTCGGGTATCCGCGCTTTTTACAAATACTGCTCGCTGGAGCAGATCGTTGTTAATGACCCCACCGTTTTACTGGAAGCACCCAAATTAAAAAGGGCCCTGCCCGATGTGCTGGGCTTTGAAGAGATAGAAAACATCATTGGCCAGATAGACCTCAGCAAACCCGAGGGCGGGCGTAACAAGGCCATCCTGGAAACGATGTATAGTTGTGGATTGCGGGTAAGCGAAGTGGTAAACCTGAAGTTATCTCAATTGCACCTCGACGTAGGTTTTATCCGGGTGATCGGTAAGGGTGATAAGGAGCGGCTGGTGCCTATCGGTGAGTCGGCCACCAAGTACATCAATATTTACCGCAACGATATTCGTGTGCACATGCCTATCAAAAAGGGGCAGGAAGATGTTTTATTCCTCAACCGCCGGGGCAGTAAGCTGACCCGGGTTATGATCTTCCTGATGCTGAAGGACCTGGTGAAGAAGGCTGGTATCACGAAGAATATTTCCCCGCATACCTTCCGGCATTCCTTTGCCACCCACCTTGTGGAGGGCGGCGCCGACCTGCGGGCCGTGCAGGAGATGCTTGGCCATGAAAGTATTACAACTACCGAAATCTACACCCACCTCGACCGGGACTTCCTGCGTGACACCCTTCAACGCTTCCACCCGGCCTTCAAATAGGGCGTACAGCTATTACCACTCAATCGCCCACTGCCCGGCATCGCTCACATAATAGTTAAGCCCATTGCTCATGTGGTGTAACTCTTTGCCATCTTTTCTGGAGGAAGTCTTTATTTCATCCCGGACACCATTATTGTCGCAGGTGAGGTAATTGATCAATGCGGGTAATGTAGGCGGCAGATCGTGCAGCCACTGGCCATCCTCCTCTTTTACAAATGCCTGACTCATACAAAGTTATTTAGATTGAAACACTACAAAGTTAAACATAAACAGCATGCCATTGGCCTTCCATCCCTTCCTGAAAGCTCTTCCATCTTTGCTTCCGGCGGCCTAAAGTGCGCTTTAACCTACAAGGATGGCACATGGATAGAGCTACTAATAGGTAGCGGGCTGACACCGGAGGCGATGAGGGAATATGAATGTGATCGGGGTTTGGTATAGGTTTGATCAGGGTCTGATCAGGAATTGCCCAGGAACTGGGTCTCGATAAAGTCTCGATAAAGTCTCGATAAGGTCTCGATAAGGTCTCGGTAAGGTCTCGGTAAGGTCTCGATAAGGATGTTAGTTAAGTGTAGACAAACGATGGCAGGAGGAAAGGGCTTGCCGGCATAACTATAAGGTTTTCAATCTTAATCCAGTCTGGCCGCCTTGAGCGGCCTGACCGAAGGCGTTACCTGAATTTACGAAATCCGCCGCCCAGATTCATCATTGTGTGGAAGGATCTTTCTGCAACAACAGGACAAATTTGTGGCGAAGAGCAAAGACCTGCACACTTAAATGGCCGTGTTTATTGCATCAATAACTGACGACCATAAGGAGTGAGGTATTGTTTCAAATTAGCAAGCCTAAAGGAAAACTCAAAATCACCAACATCATCCAACGCCCTGTTCACGTGGGCCGAACAGCGACCAATATGAATGAGCAGGGAATTCGCTTTCAGGTGGAAAGACAAATCTTGTATCGATTCAACGCCTCCCAACTCCAGGCATTCCTGGTACATTTCAATTGCTTCTTTTGCTCTTTCGTGATCTTCTTTTTGGGCTGTATCCTGTAAGGATACCTGCAAGTGCTTAACAGCAGTTTGTAGCTCGTGCTTCTTTAGCAGGTTAACAGAGTCGAGCAAACGACGCTGCCCTTCTTGTGTAAATAACTGGTCAAGCGCCAGCAACTTACCCGTTTTAAGATCAAAAGAATAGTAATTGGTGAAGGGTTCACAGTAAGCACCGCAACCTTCTGCCGAAATTGCCAGGCTGAACAGTTTTGAGGTGTTGGTATGCGTTTCCCAGGATATTTCGCTCAGAAAAGCTGGTATTCCTACTCCTTCCTGCGGCCATACCGCTTCAAAAATGCTTTTACGCACTTTCTTAGGGTCGATCTCCAAAAAGTCGGTTATAAGCGCATGATTGATCTTAGTGGCAACAGTTTTATTAGCGCCGTATACGATATGCGGAAATGCATAATCGATCTGCCTGACAGGTGATTGTCCTTTGATCGTTCGGATAGTAACCTGCCTGCCAAAAGAAAATACCGGAAATAAAAGACATATTACAACATACAATAAGATCGATGTGCGCATGGCTGAAGGTAAAAAAGAAACCGCACTACTGCAACAACAGCTTAGCCTGATATACTTTTTTATCAGTCGTATTGGTTATGCGTACCCAATATATACCATGGCTCCACAATGATTGCGTGGGCACGTTAACTACTTGTTCTTTCTGCACTATCTCTAATGGCTGCACATGCATTATTCGGCCGGAAGCATCTGTAAGCTCCAATTTATAGTCTCCCCCTTTATTAAGGTTCAGGCCGATATTGACAGTATTGCCCGGCATTACCGGATTGGGATAAATGCGTACATCCTTTTTACCAGACAACCAATCCTTCACCTCTCGTTTTATTTTTTCAACCTTCGTTACTCTCCTTGTAACTGCTACTACTCCTGCAGTTCTTCCAAGCAATGCAGTATGATCGACCGGCCCACATTCCTCAATAGGTGGCGCTTCTATGGACGCTATTTTGCCCATCGTTACACCTTTTACTTCTACTGGTTTCAATTCCCGGACCATCTCTATCTTGTATTTCTTAGAGCCGTATACAGACACTTTAAATTCTTTGTCTTCATACCCAATCGCACTTACTATTACGGTTACTGTATTCTTTCCTGCAGGTGCTGTTATATTAAAATAGCCGGTGTCATTGGCTGACACACCCGTTTCAATTCCTTTTATACGAACAGAAGCAAAGCCTAACGGTAGACCAGTGGTACCATCTACCACTGTGCCGGTAATCTTCCTTGTAGGAGCTTCCATAAAAGCTCCCATGACGATATCCTTTGGTAAGGAAATATCTTTAATCTGTTGCTCAGCCGGCTCCTTCTTTTTGGTGTTCTTCTTCGATTGCGCTGTTGCTGCGCTGTCTGTCAAGAGAAAAGTGGCCACCAATACATTCCAGGCATAACGGAAGGTGAAAGCAGGTTTGACTTTCTTTTCAGCGTATGTTTTATTCAATTGACCACTGGTGAAACGGCCGCATACGGAGGAGGATGCGCGGGAAATATGATCGAGGATTTCCTGGTCGCTCATCAGCGTAAAGTCTACTACTGTTTTCTGGCATGATAAACAATGGCGGCCTTGCCCGTTGGGCGTCATTAGTTGCCAGCTTTCATGACATGGTTCTTCGATGTTCAGGTGTACGGGTGTAGACATAAACGAAGTGTTTAGTGATTTACCATGTAGATGCAGGAATTGAAGTGAATACACAAAGCTCAGGCTCTCGGTCCTAAACTCACCGCGCGTAGCTGTTACTGCAATAACAACTTAGCCTGGTAAACTTTTCTATCAGTGGCATTGGTTATACGTATCCAATATATGCCATGGCTCCACGATGATTGCGTGGGTATATTGACGACTTGTCCCTTTTGTGCTATCTGTAATACCTGCACATACACTACCCTGCCGGAAGCATCCATCAATTCCAGCTTATATTCACCAGTCTTATCCAGGTTCAGGCTAATATTGAATGGATTACCTGGTGTTATTGGGTTTGGATAAATGCGTACCTCTGCTTTAATCGGCAACCATTCCTTTTCTTCCGGCTTTACTTTTTCTATCGTCGTTACTACAGATGTGGCAGAGAAACTTATTAGTTTTCCGCTCAACAGGCTATCCATCGATATGGGCATATCAGCCTTTTTAATAGGCGGATTAGGAACTCCCCGTGTGCAATGGATAGCTGGATAGCCCACTACTTCTACAGGTTGCAGACTATCATAAATTATCGGTTTGACTGTACCGGGTACCTTGTCTTCTTTTATAACATCCAGTGTCCGAACAACAGGCGTTCCCATGATGACACCATTGCATTCGGATTCATCCGGCACAGACTCCACCAATACAGTATCCTGTACTACCACCTTGCCCATGACCGGTTCTATCGCTACTTCTCCCATCGTCATGCCCCGGCTACGCTCGGCATCATATACAATTGATCCATCGCTCTCCAAAGAGAAATTCATAGCCCTGAAGCTGTTTACATCCACCTCATACTCTTTTGTCGCATAACCTTTGGCTGTTACTTCCAGCGTAACTTTTCCACTGATGTCGACGATTGGAAATTCAAAGCGTCCATCCTCACCGGCTTCAACACCTGCTTTTACACCTTTCAGCCGTACAGTGGCGGCATCGATGGGTTTCCCGGTATAGTTGTCACGGATGAAGCCAAACATTTTAAGTGGAGGTTCAATAAGGTTCTCTAACCCGGCTTCAGTTGTAATGACATTACCATATATTTCATAATGAACTGGTTCCTTAATCGTAGTAAAACCGATCGTCGTAAAGGATATTGGCTCCTGAAAAGGCAAATCTGTGAGGTAGTACTTCGAACCAACCAAGTTTTCTAACTTAAACTTAAAGGCCCATTCTTTTTTCACACCCGCCTTCTTCTTTGTTTTTTTCTTAACCTGAGCAGACGCAGCACTGCCGGTGAGGAGAAAGGCTGCTGTTATCAGGTTCCACGCATAACGGAAGGTGAAAGCCGGCTTGATCTTCTTGACCTCGTATGTTTTATCCAGCTGGTGATTATAGAAACGACCACATACAGACGATGAAGCGTTAGAGATATAGTGCAGAATCTCCTGGTCGCTCATAAGTGTAAAATCCACCACCGTTTTCTGGCATGAAAGACAATGACGACCTTGCTCATTGGGGGTCATTTGCTGCCAATTCTCATGACATGGTTGCTTAACATCAATGTGTAAAGGTGCAGACATAAACAGCAGATTTTAAGGTTAGATGCAGTAACCGGAAGAAATGCATAAATGTGAGTGGTGAATAGCACCACTCACATTCTCATCACTTCGTCTTGATCAGGAACTCTATATCCTTATCGATCGACAGGATCAACAAACAGGTAGCAGTACAAAATACCGGGCTGGTAATACAGTGATGGCCATTCCAGCTTCCATCAGTATTCTGTATCTGCACCAGACGGCCGCTCATTTTTTCGTACCAGCTCTTCCAGTCATTATTGCCACCGATCACCAATGATTCGCCGGTCATGAGATAGCTGAGGAATTCCTCGCCGCCATTATTGCCAAACCCACTGACCACATCAGCATCCTGTGCCCGCGAAGCGGCGGCGCCTTTTATCTTATAGGCAGTGGCATATCCCATCGCTTCTGTTTTACTGAGCCCGGCTTTTTCGAGGTTGGCTTCATTCACTTCGGCATTTTTGTCGAGGGTGCCTTTTTTCTTAGCTTCTTCGATCACTTCTTTTGCTTTCCGGGCCTCCTGGGCGCTGGCCCTTGCAGTGCCGCTCACGGAATACAACATCACACCTGCAGCTTTACCCGTCACGGCAGAGTTTGTTTTCATGTCATAGTTCTGCTTCTGGTAATTCCTCGACTTTTCCAACACCTTATCATCCACTTTTGCGCCTCTGTCTTTAGCTGCTTCCAGTGCATTGTTGGCCAGTGCTGATTGTAAAACAGGTGCCCAGCCTCCTTCTTTCCAGCCACCATCATGATCCTGCCCATGCTGTATCTTTTCTACACATTTCTGTAAGGCGCTCTCTACCTGCTTCTTCAACTCTTTGTTATTATCAAGGTGATGCAAGGCATTGCCCAGGAACTGGGCTGTAAGGATCACATCGATGTTCTTACCCAGTTTCGTTTGCGGTTGTGTATTGGTGAGGGTAGTAATGTTTACGGCTTGTGCCGGTGTATTGTTGACCGCTTCGAGCAAGTAATCAACGGCTTTCTTCAACCTTGCCCCTTCTTTGCCTTCGAAGGGCTTTTCGTCCATGCGCAACAAGGCCATCCCTACCAGCGCTGTAGTAGCGGGATCGGATTGCACCGCATGTGGGTCGCGTATATTCTGGTATTGGTGGCTGCCCGCACCCCAGCCACCATTTTGCTGCTGGGCCTGCATCAGCCAACTAAGTCCACTGCGCAAAGAAGCATCAATGAGTTTACTGTTTACCGTTACCTGACTGGTATCGAAAGGGGCAAGCCCTGTAAGTGCAAGGAACACGCAGGCTTTCTCTGGTGTTGCGCACTCAATTACCTGCCTGGGCGCTTTTTTGTTTTCATACCGCGGCACAAAAGCCACCAGGGCAATACCCGCCACGACGGTGCACGTCAATAACCACGCAACTGGCTTTGAATGTTGTGTCATGCCAATAAATATTTAATGAAGAAAAAAGGTTTGTAAAAGTGGGCCACCCCTTCAGAGTGACCCACCAAGAAAGGCGAAAGGCGATACTACTATCAACTCTGAGATGTGGCTTTGTCAGGATTTACATATCCTGCCGGGGAATATCTTTTGTTAAAAATTTTATAATGGCGTGGAAGGCCATAGTAACGGGCGTCTTATGCTTATGCTGTTATTAAAATATCTTTTGCTAATTTTATCAGCGCGTGGCCTTTATTAAAAACATACACGATAACGCGTTGCCAGACAAGGAGCTGGTAGCGCAATTTCAAACTTCCGGCGACCTGGAAGTGCTGGCCACGCTGTTTCAGCGGTATATGGACCTCTTATATGGCGTTTGTCTTAAATACCTGAAAGACCCTGAAACAGCCAAAGATGCCGTGATGCAGGTATTTGAAGAGCTGGTGCGGAAGCTGCCCAAGCACCAGGTGGACAATTTCAAGAGCTGGCTGTATACCCTGGCCAAGAATTACTGCCTGATGCAGCTGAGAACACCCAAAAATCTGAAAACCACGGAATTTAACCCCGACAGTATGCAATCCGGGGAAGAAACGCATCTGAATGGTATGATGCTGAAAGAGGAGCATTTGCAGAAGATGGAACGGTGCTTGCAGACGCTTTCGGCAGAGCAAAAAGAGAGTGTGGAAATGTTCTACCTCCAAAGTAAATGTTATAAAGAAATTGCAGATATAACCGGTCTGGAATTGAATAAAGTACGTAGTAATATACAGAATGGGAAAAGAAACCTGAAGATTTGCATGGAAAAGGGGGAAGAAGTTGATAAGTTGATCGGGTTAAAAAGTTAATAAGATTCATGTCCGCTACTGACCATATAAAACAATATTCGGCAGCAGATATCCAGCGATACCTGGAGGGCGGGATGTTGCCCGCTGAAATGCACGAGCTCGAAAAAGCGGCGCTGGAAGATCCTTTTCTGGCCGACGCGATCGAGGGTATGCAGCAAACGCTGGAGCAGCATGATGCTTCCCTCATTCAGGGTCACCTGCAGGATATACGCCAACAAGTGGCCGAAAGAACGCGCCAGGAGGATTCTACCAAAGTGGTGGCGCCGGTGCGTGCCTTCCGATGGTGGCAGGTGGCTGCTGCGGCTGTAGTGGTACTTACGGGCAGTATCTGGGCGCTTAATTACTTCAATCAATCTGAAGCCAAGAACGCAGATAAACAGTTGGCTGTGGTAACACAGGAACAAAATGCTAATGAAGCGCCACTTACTCTTGCAGATAGTGCAGCACCATCTGTTGCAGACAAGGCGACTTCAAAGGCGGCTACAGATTCTACAATAGTAAGTAGCCAACATTTTTCTGTTTCAACTAATGACGCCGGCAACAGCAACTGGCGTAGTAATCCAGCTTCACCACTGGAACAGCCACTCCCTTACCTGAAGGCAAAAGAAGAAGTGGCAGCCAACCAACCTGCTGCTGTGCACGACAAACTTCCTGCTAAGCCTGTGAAAGACATGCCGGCAGTAAGTCTTGCGGAAAACAAACAAGCTTTTGACGACAAACATAATTATGCCTTCAAGAAAGCCGATACTGTAAATGGCGGGACATTTGACCAGTATAAGGCGGTAGATAACGCGAACAGCCGCAAAGCATTTTACAACAGCCTGGATAAAACATATACGACCAAGCCATCTGATTTTGAACAGATCGTTGTTGCCGACAAGAAGAAAGATTCCAACGGACGTGACTTTTATGGCAAACCCGAAGAGCTGGCCATGAACAGGTCACGCAAAGAGCTATCGGAAAAGCAGGCAAAAAAGAACCCCAATGCGTTGTTGAGCGGTTTCATCAGCGGCCGGGTCACCGATCAGTCCAACAACCCGCTGTCCAATGCATTACTGCGGGCGGAAGACAACCGGATCTTTTATACCGACCGGCAGGGGCAGTTTAAAATACCAGTGAAAGACACCGTTTCCGTGCTTAATATCGCTGTGGCCAGTACGGGTTATTACACGCAGAATGTGCAGCTGTTCAATAACTCCCAGAGCTTCAACGCCAATTATAATAATATTTCCCTGAATCAATTGGGCGTAAAAGCGCCTAATCCCCAGCTTAATGAAGCCATCCGCATACGGGGTGTCAGCACAGTTCGCCAGGGTGACTCTACGGTGATCAGCCGCAACAATTACCCCGAAGTAATGGTGCAGGATGCTCAGCCGGAAGATGGCTGGCTGGAGTTTCAGCAATACCTGGAGAAGAACAAACAAACCCCTCCCGGCACTCCCCAATTGACCGGTGTGGTAGTCGTGTCTTTCCATGTAAATAAGAAAGGGGACCTATCAGACTTCAAGATCGAGCAGTCGCTCGACAAAGCATATGATGATGAAGCGCTCCGCCTGATAAAGGCTGGCCCTGCCTGGAAGCTCAACAAAGGCCGCAAGACAAAAGTGACCGTGCTGGTCCGTTTTTAACCTTTGGTGTATCTACGCATGTTGCATCTGTAATATCAATTACATTTGCGAAAATTAATTGCCATGCGCAAACTCATCAACGTATTTGTATTTACAGTCATCACAGCCTTTGCCGGCCAGGCACAGTTAAAGACGCCGGCTCCTTCACCAACACAATACATTAAACAGGATTTTGGCCTGGGCACTATCGAATTGTCCTATTCCCGTCCTGCCATGAAAGGCCGCACCATCATGGGCGACCTGGTACCTTATGGTAAAGTATGGCGTACTGGCGCTAACCAGGCCACTACGCTCAACTTCACCGATGAAGTAATTATCGGTGGCACTAAAATACCCGCTGGTAAATATGGCCTCGTAAGTATCCCCGGTGCTACCGAGTGGACTTTTATCATTACCAAACAACTCGACATTACTTCACCTGCTGCTTACAAGCAAGAGAATGATGTGGTACGTGTAAAAGCGAAATCCCGTCTGGTGGCTACTACTGCGCAATCATTTACCATGCAGTTTGTAAACGTTACTGCTTTCAAATGTGAATTGCAGCTTCAGTGGGATAAAACAGTAGTGGGTCTGCCTATTTCCAATGACATTGACGCCAAGGTAATGGCTCAGATAGACCAGCAAATCAATGGCGACGGCGACGAAGCTAAAAAGCCTTATTCCAGCGCTGCTCAATATTACCTCGACAATGGTAAAGACCTGAACAAAGCCCTGACATGGTTTGACAAAGCTGCGGCACAAAACCCCAAAGCATTTTGGGTAATGCACAATAAAGCCAAGTGTGAAGCCAAACTGGGTAAAAAGAAAGAAGCGATTGCTTCTGCCAATAAATCCATCGAGCTGGCCAAAGAAGCCAAGAACGATGATTACGTAGCGCTGAACAAGAAGTTGCTGGCTACATTGGGTGTGAAGGGATAAGGAAAGCGGTAAGAAGTCAGGAGTACAATAAATAGAAAGTCCGTAAGTAAATGCTACTTACGGACTTTTTTATTTTGAGTTCGCTTGCTTCTACGCCGGCTCCTGCTGGCTCAGGCAATGGAAACTGCCAAGTCCCCAGATGATCTCTGTAGAATCGATGCCCACTACCTTGCGGTCGGGGAAACATTGCTGGATGATATGCAAAGCCTTGTCATCTTTATCGCACCGGAACGTAGGTACGATCACAGAGGTGTTAGCGATATAGAAATTAGCGTAAGAGGCAGGCAGGCGCTGGTCTTCATACTCCACGGCATCAGGCATCGGCAGTTCAACAATATTCAGTTGTTTGCCATTGAGCAGGCGCATCGCTTGCAATTGCTTCAGGTTGTGTTGCAGCAGTCCGTAGTTTTCGTCCTGCTTGTTCTCCTCGATCACCGTCAGTACCGTATCCTCATTCACAAAACGCACTGTATCGTCGATATGTCCATCGGTGTCATCACCAATGATACCTTCATCTACCCACAATATTTGTTCAACGCCATAGTAGTTGATCAGGTAATTTTCTATTTGCGCCTGGTTCAGGTGTGGGTTGCGGTTGGGATTGAGCAGGCAAGCTGTTGAAGTAAGCAAAGTACCCTTGCCATTGAACTCTACAGAGCCGCCTTCCATTACGATACCGGGATTGTATACCGGCAGGTTGAACTGCTTGCCAATAAGCGTGGGGATCACATCGTCCAGATCATAAGGAGGATATTTATTACCCCAGGCATTATAACCCCAGTCTACCACCACTTTTTTGATATCAGCAGCAGGATTGATCAGAAAGGCCGGACCATGGTCTCTGCACCAGGCATCGTTGGTAGGATGTATGTAGAACTCCACCTGGTTAAGATCGGCGCCTGCTTCGCGGATATACTTAAGTGCAAAAGCTTTCATAGCTTCATCTGCGACGTTGATGCGCACTTTTTCACTCAGTGCCAACTCACGTATAAACTGGCTGTAATAGGGATAGATCGCATCGATCTTGCCTGGCCAGGAGGCTTCCTTATGGGGCCAGCTTAACCACGTGGCTATGTGTGGTGCAAACTCGGCGGGGAAATAATAACCTAAACTCTTTGGAGTAGTTGATTCCATTGCTGGTTGATTCTGTTAAAGGAAATGCTCAATGTACATGCTCAATAAATATTGAGTTGAACATTGAGCATTGAATATTATTTACGCTTCGTCAATATAACGTTTGGTGATCGGCTGATAAGAGTCGATACGGCGATCGCGCATAAAAGGCCAGTGTGTGCGGTAGCGATCTGTCTTTTGCAGGTCGAGCTCTACCACTGCTACATCTTCCTGGTCGTGCGAGGCTTTGTAGATCAAGGAACCGAAAGGATTGGACACAAAGGAACCGCCCCAGAATTTCATAGCGCCGTTTTGCTCCAGCCCTACCCTGTTCACGCTCACTACGTGTACGCCATTGGCCACGGAGTGACTGCGTTGGATGGTTTGCCATGCATTGTATTGCTCGGTATTGGTGGCTTCGTCCTGAGAAGTAGCCCAGCCAATAGCTGTAGGATAAAACAGTATTTCTGCACCCATCAGCGCCGTGATGCGGGCTGCTTCAGGGTACCATTGGTCCCAGCAGATCAACACGCCGAAAGTGGCAAACTTAGTCTTGAACACTTTGTAACCGAGATCACCGGGTGTGAAGTAGAACTTCTCATAATATGCCGGATCGTCGGGGATGTGCATCTTGCGGTACTTGCCCAGGTAAGAACCATCGGCATCCAGTACAGCTGTAGTATTGTGGTAAAGGCCCTGTGCCCGCTTTTCAAATAAGGAAGCAATGATCACCACGCCGGCTTCCTTCGCTACTTTACTAAGCGCGTCGGTAGAAGGTCCGGGAATTGGTTCTGCCAGCTTGAAGTTTTCGTAATCTTCCACATCGCAGAAATAGAGAGAAGTAAACAACTCCTGCAGACAAACGATCTGTGCGCCCTTGGCGGCAGCCTCTTTTACCTTTGCGATTGCCTTCTGCAGGTTCTCTTCCTTGTTTGCGGTGCAACTCGTTTGCACCAATCCTACTTTTACTGTTGACATGATAGCTCTTTAAAAATGAAGTGCAAAAATAGTTTTTTAGCCGGGAACAAGACGTAAAATGACCGTTAATAGTTGCGTGGGGAAAACCAGCTGCTTCTAATGAAAAATGAGTAAACAAAAAAGCCCGTAAGTGGATGACACTTACGGGCTTTCAGTCTTATAAACTTATTAACTTTTCAACTTCCGTGCTACGCTGCTCTTCCCATCTGCTTCAGGAACGCTACGTGCGAAGCTACGGCATACCGTACCCGGGGATACTCGATATAAGCAATGCCATATTCCTGGCAGGCCTGACGAATGATCTTGCTGATAGCAGGATAGTGTACGTGTGATATTTTGGGGAACAAGTGGTGTTCGATCTGGAAGTTCAATCCACCTACCAGCCAGCTCACCAGTTTGTTGTGGGTAGCGAAGTTGGCTGTGGTCTTGATCTGGTGAACAGCCCACTCATCTTCCAGTTTGTTGGTAACAACATCGGGCATAGGGAAAGCAGTATGCTCTACCGTGTGTGCCAGTTGGAATACCAGGCTCAGAACAAGACCAGCTACCAGCGTAAAGATGATAAAACTGATGAGCCAGGAAGAGAAGCCTACCATGTAAATGGGCAATCCTACAAAGAGAAACAAGTGGAATACTTTAAAGCCCCAGAAAACGAGGTGATCGGACAACTTCATTTTCTTCAGTGGCATATTACCGATCTTGCTCTTGAAGTATTTTTGATAATCGAGTACGAAGATCCAGAAGATGTACAGGAGCGAATACAAGAACCAGAAATAGATGTGCTGGTATTTGTGTAAACGGTATTTCTTCTGTGTAGAGCTCATGCGCATCCAGGGTTGGATATCGATATCATCGTCCACACCATCCACGTTTGTGAAAGCATGGTGGATCACATTGTGCTTCATATTCCACATGAAGCTGTTACCACCAAGAATATTGAGAGAAAATGCTGCGAAAGAATTTATCCATTTGTATTTGCTGAAGCTACCGTGCGCACCATCGTGCATCACATTAAAACCGATAGCCGCTACTACACCACCCAACAGTACACTTTCGAGCACCTGCCAGATAACAGCAGGCGTAAAGAATACGAGGTGTACATAGATCAACAAAAATGCCACCATCAGGATTACCGCCTTGATGAAGATGGGATAGTCACCCGTTTGAGATTTCCCCACTTCTTCAAAGTAAGAGCCGATGCGCTTCTTTAATTCTGTGTGGAAAGAGTGTTGAACTGTTGTAAACTTGGGCACTGCTGACATGATCGACAATTTATATAAATGGTTGGCAAAGTTACGTTTAACCTTGTAATAAACGTTTAAAAAAAAGCAATAGATGTGCCGAAAGAGGGAATTTTAGCGTGACGCTAACTTATCTGACAAATCCGGGACAAACAGCTGTAAAAAGACGGCAGGACAAAGCCTGCTCAAACACAGTGGTAGCAAGCATTTTAGCGAAAAAACCAATTACAGCCTGACAAGTTTAACTGCCAGCGTGACCGGGTTATTTTTTCCTGATTTCGCAAATTAAGTTTCAACCTGAACCAGCGCATCCAGGTTCCGGATGCCGATCTTCTTTTCGCTCACAAAGCCTTCGGCATATTTAACGCCGATACGCTTGCCCAGCATGCGCGCCCGGGCGATGACACTATCGAGGAAATCGGGAGAGGAAATATAGGTTTGCGGCTCCTTGTTGTCTACCCCACCGGGGAAGAATTGGGTACCATACGCTTCGATGGATTTCATGCGTTGCTCGAAAACTTCGCTGATATCGATCAGGATATCGGGCTCGTGAAACCAGTCCTGCATGTAGTGCAACACGTACTTGGGTCTCCAACGCGCCTGTGGATTACCTTTTGCATCTTTCGTTTCTATTTTGATCAACCCCGACAGGAAGCAGGCATCGGCAATCAGCTGACCAGCACGGCCATGATCGGGATGACGATCGTGCAATATATTGGCAATGACGATCTCAGGCTGATAAGTCCTGATGGCCTGGATCAGTTGCAATTGATGTTCTTCATCATTGCGGAAGAAGCCATCACGCATCTTCAGGTTGTCGCGCACATTAACACCCAGTATGCCTGCAGCGGCAGCCGCTTCGGCATAGCGGGTTTCGATGGTTCCACGGGTACCTAACTCCCCTTGTGTAAGGTCGAGGATACCTACTTTTTTACCCAGCTTCAATTCATTGAGAATAGTACCAGAACAGCCCAGCTCCACATCGTCCGGGTGTACTCCAATAGCGAGAATATCTAATTTCATACCTGAGATTAAAGGACAAATGTAGTAAAACGTAAAAGAAGCTAAAAAGTTCGCCCCCAATTGATAATGGCGTTCACTTCAGCCGGGGCGCCATTGATGCGCACGTCGGAGCGCTTTTTACCCAGCCTCACCATGATCAGTTTTTTGTCGGGGATCACGATCACATACTGACCAAGGATGCCACGGGCGTAGAAGATAGGCTGGCCCGGATAGATCCACCACTGGTATCCATAATAATCACAGGGCTGGCCGCTTTCATCGGGTATCATGCAGGGCTTTATAGAAGCAGCATAGTATTCCGGCGTAATGATCTCGGTGCCTTTCCAGCGGCCGCTGTCGAGCATCAGCTTGCCAAACCGGGCAAAGTCGCGCGCATTGGAATTGAAACAGCAGTAGGCTTTTTCGTGACCACCCGTATGGTCAAGACTCCACAGTGCAGGATGTTCTGCACCCATGGGTTGCCACAGTTTCTCTGCCGCATAGGCACTCAGTGATTTGCCGGTTGCCTTTTCCAATATCAGGCCCAGCAGTTGCGTATCGCCTGATTTATAGCTGTGTAGCGTTCCGGGCGTATGAATGACATTGACACTGGTAGCCACTTTGTAAATATCAGTTCCATAATAAGCTTGCGTGGTTACTGAGAAGGGACTGGCATACGATTCATCCCAGTCGGTACCACTGCTCATGGTCAGCAGGTCGATGATCTTTATGGATGCTTTCTTACCTGATGCAAACTCGGATAGGTAATTGCCTACAGGGTCCTGTAAGGAATGTATCTTCCCTTCCTTCAACGCAGCACCGATCAGCAGACTGACAATGCTTTTGGCAGCGGAGAATGAACTCGACCACGACGAGTCATTGTATCCCTCATAATACTGCTCGAATAACAGCGAATCATTTTTGATCACCAGCACTGCAACTGTCTCCAGGTCCTTCAACATTTGCTGCAGGGTGTCGGGCATGCTGGCCTTGTTGTACGCAGCGGCCGTATCCCAGGGCTGGTGCACATCGGTGGTCACCGTATTATTCTTGAATATTTTATAATCATCGATATCGACATAGTTGTACCAGATGGCTTTGAACAGGTAGGTTTTGCCACTGGCAACGGCGTAAAGAGAAAAAACAATCATGATGAACAGGAGGAAATACAGGAAAATACGGAAGAACTTTTTCATGTAATAGCGGCTTGAATAAGGAAGATACTGAAAAAGTTCCACGGAACCCCTGCATAAACATCTGAGCGCCATTTACTGTTATTAGAAGTAGCTCATTTGGCTTTTTTACCATTTTCGAGTAGCTTCGCTGGTCTTTTGATCAGTAAAGTGTTCATATTCAGCAATCAGAAATCTAAAATCGTACATCACATATGGCATACGACGTAGTAGTTCTCGGTAGCGGCCCCGGTGGATACGTGGCAGCTATCCGTGCTTCACAGCTGGGTTTTAAAACCGCAATTATCGAAAAGGAAAACCTCGGAGGTATCTGTCTCAACTGGGGTTGTATCCCCACCAAAGCGCTCCTGAAAAGCGCCCAGGTTATGGACTATATCAACCATGCGAAAGACTTTGGAATCGAAGCATCCGGTAAGCATGACTTTGCCGCAGTTATCAAGCGCAGCCGTGGAGCAGCCGATAAAATGAGCAAGGGCGTACAGTTCCTGATGAAGAAAAATAAGATCGACGTAGTGATGGGCTTTGGTAAAATTAAAGCCAAAGGCCAGATCGAAGTAACTGCAGCTGATGGCAGCAAGCAGGTAGTAGAAGGAAAGCACATCATCGTTGCTACCGGTGGCCGCAGCCGCGAACTGCCCACCCTGAAGCAGGATGGTAAAAAGATCATCGGCTACCGCGAGGCGATGTCACTGCCCGAGCAACCCAAGAGCCTGATCGTTGTAGGTAGTGGTGCTATCGGTGTTGAGTTTGGTTATTTCTATTCAGCTATGGGCACTAAGGTGACTATCGTTGAGTTCCTGCCAAGGATCGTACCGGTAGAAGATGAGGACATCTCCAAAGAACTGGAAAAGCAACTCAAGAAAAAAGGTATCGATATTCTCACCAGCGCTGAAGTAACCAGCGTGGATACCAGCGGCAATGGCGTTAAAGCAAAAGTAAAAACTGCGAATGGCGAGGTTGTCCTCGAAGCCGACGTAGTATTGAGCGCAGTAGGTGTATCAGCCAACATCGAAGGCATCGGCCTAGAAGAGACTGGCGTGAAGACCGAGAAAGGCAAGATCGCTGTTGACAAATATTATCAAACCAATGTTCCCGGCATTTATGCTATCGGTGACTGTGCTCCCGGCCAGGCCCTGGCACACGTAGCTTCCAAAGAAGCCATCATCTGCGTGGAGAACATCGGATACAACGAAAAGAAATACAACCACCAGCCAGAGGCACTGGATTATGGCAACGTACCGGGCTGTACTTATTGCACACCCGAAGTAGCATCTGTAGGCTTGACTGAAAAGCAAGCCAAAGAAGCTGGTTACGAGATCAAGGTTGGTAAATTCCCGCTGAGCGCATCTGGTAAAGCAGTAGGCGCCGGCCATACCGAAGGTTTTGCCAAAGTGATCTTCGATGCCAAGTACGGCGAATGGCTGGGTACCCACCTGATCGGATACAACGTTACAGAGGTCATCGTGGAAACAGTAGTAGCCCGCAAGCTGGAAACTACTTACCATGAAGTACTCAACAGCATCCACCCCCACCCAACCATCAGCGAAAGCGTGAAAGACGCTATCGAGCATGCATACGGTGAGGCGATCCACCTGTAAAGTGTGAGTAGTGAGTGGTCAGTTGTGAGTAGAAATACAAAACAATTACATAGCAAAAGCGGTTCCTTATGGGAACCGCTTTTTTATTGGTTGAAGTTGGAACGAAAAGACGACTTGAAAATTTATTGTAATCCCGGGGTCTTAACTCTGAACTCCCGACTCTGAACTGACCTAACTCCCCTGTGCCTGCTTGCTGCCAAATACTTTCTTCAATATCTCAGTAGTGCGTGCAACAGGATCTTTACGGATCTTCTGTTCTTCCAATCCTACCTGGTAAAAGATGCCATCCATTGCTTTACCGGTAACAAAGCCACTGAGATCGGGATTGATCTTATTTGTTGCAAACCGGTTATAATTAGTAAATACATCCGCCCAATATTTGGTGGCACCTACCTTACTGAGTGATTGTTCTATAACAGGGCGAAAAGCTTCAGTGAGCTGAGCAGTAGTTTTTTGCTTGAGGTAGTTGGTAGCAGCAAAATCGCCACCTTTCAAAATGCCCAATGCATCCTGGATGGTCATTTGTTTTACCGCATTGATGAAAATGGGAGCTGCAGATTTGGCTGCATCTTCAGCAGCGCGATTCACTGAAAGAATTGCTTTATCGACAAGGCTACCTAAACCTACATCACGCAAAGTCTTTTCTACTTTCTGCGCTTCTTCGGGCAATAAGATCTTGATAGCTGCATTTTTGAAAAAACCATCGAGTGCCGACAGTTGATTTGACGATTGTTGGGCGCCTACAGACAACGCCTCCTTTAAACCCGACACAATGTCGGCATTTGTCAATCCGCCATTGGCAGTTTGTCCGTAATCTTTAAGAATCTGGTGGGCAGTTTCGCAACTATTCAAGAGAATAGTGCATAGGATTAAAGCATAGAGTGATTTTTTCATAAGGAAATAATTTGAGGGCGTACTGATTGGCGTAAATTTGTTTTAGATCAAACACAAACGTACAATATTCTGATTGCTTTTACCGTATGTGTGTGGGCAAATTCTTAAAGAGACCACTATGCAAATCTCCGTCTGGGAAAAAGAAAGTTTCTACGCACCTAAAGATATCATTATCATCGGCAGTGGCCTCGTAGGTCTATGGAGCGCTTACTATATCAAAAAGCAAAATCCTAAAACTTCCGTTGCTATTATCGACCGAGGCATTATCCCTACCGGAGCCAGTACGCGCAACGCCGGCTTTGCCTGCTTTGGCAGTGTTACAGAATTGCATGACGACTTCAATAAAATGGGAGAAGACAAAACCCTGGAACTGGTAAGCATGCGTTACCAGGGTTTGCAACGCATACGAAAAGTGCTCGATGAAAAAGCAATCGACTTTGAATTGTGTGGAGGTTATGAATTGATCGCATCCGATAATGATCCCGGCGCTGAGGCGCTCGAAGAACAGGTAGCCTCCGTGAACAAGAAGCTGAAGCAGGTGATCAAAACCAGCCAGACCTTCAAGCTCTCCGACAAAAAGATCAGTGAATTTGGCTTTCAGCATGTGGCTCATTTATTGGAAAACAAACTGGAAGGTTATTTACACTCCGGTAAAATGTGTCAGGCATTGCTGCAACTGGTGCAATCGATGGGCGTGATCGTGTTCAACGGCGTAGAAGTAACCCGCTATGAAAAGCTACACGATAAAATAGTATTGTACACCAATCAGACATTACGTTTTACAGCAGCCAAAGTACTTATTTGCACCAACGCATTTGCAGACCTGCTACCGAAGGTAGATATCATACCTGCCCGTGGCCAGGTGCTCGTTACCACGCCCATCAACGGGCTAAAGCTCAACGGTACCTTTCACTATGAAGAAGGATATTATTATTTCCGCAACTTAGGCAACCGTGTGCTGCTGGGCGGCGCCCGCAACAAAGCATTTGAAGAAGAGCGGACGACAGATATGAATACGACCGACAAGATCCAGAAAGAGCTCGAACGCTTTCTTTCCCGCTATATACTCCCAGGTAAAGAATATGCCATTACCGACCGCTGGAGCGGCATCATGGGCATGGGCTCCGAGAAGATGCCCATCATGAAAGAGGTTTCACCGCAAGTATATTGTGCCGTGCGCATGAGCGGCATGGGCGTAGCACTCGCCCCCGTCGTCGGAGAAAAAGTAGCTGAGATGATGAAGTGATGGTTATTTTCCTTTCAACAGTTTAGTCACTTCTCCTGAGCCTTCAATACGAATAAAGTACATGCCATCCCGCAGGTGCTGAACACTGATGGGCATATTGCCTTTGGTTATTTTGACCTGCAGGGCCAACTGGCCAAGGTGGTTGCGGATAGTAACCGTTTTACCTACCAGCTCACCATCTTTTCCTTCAATGGTAATGGTCGTAATGGCCGGGTTGGGATAAACCTTTACCACATTGGCAGCAATTACAACAGGTTCCTCGATGGGCCTTACAGGATCAGTTATAGGCGTTGCGGTGAGCGCATTGGAAGAAAGCAGTGCATGACGAACGCCACCGGGTTGAAACAGTTGACGCATCTTATTACGCTGGCCTGCCGTAAAGAGGTTCATACAGGCATCATCCGTTAGATCCATAAAGTTATTGTACATATCGCCATACGGATTGTTATCGCATGTAATGATAACGCCCGTGGGGCATTTACGTGTAGCGCTCCGTTGCGGAGGTGTATCATCGATGTGGTCATCGCCACAATAAGTATCGCCCCATATATGACGCAGACCCAGCCAGTGGCCAATCTCATGCGTAGCAGTACGACCACCGTTAAAAGGTGCACTGGCTGTTCCCACAGTGCCAAAAACAGATGGAGAAATAGCAACACCATCGATCGATTTATCGCAACCCAGGGTGCTGGCATAACCCAACAAACCTCCCGCCAGGCTACCTACCCATATATTCAGGTAACGGTCCGGATCCCAGGCATCGAAACCTCCTTTATTGGTAAACTTGATACGGTCATCCAGGCCATACATCATAATAGAAGTTGCCTTGCGAGTAATACCCGTAGTAGCCCTGCCATCAGGGTCGATCTTAGCCAGCTCAAACTGCAGCTGACAATCAGCAGCCAGGTGTTTGAACATAAGTGGTGTATTCGCCGTATCGGTATTCAGCCTCCTGAAATCTTTGTTTAATACATCTATCTGAGACTTTATTTGCGCATCGCTGATATTTTGACTGGCCGTATTGAAAAGTACATGCACTACTACAGGTATTTTAATAACTGCAGGCGTGGGCGCCTCAGCACCATTGAGCATTACATCGCGCCCCTGGAAAGACTCAATAGCCGCAATCCTTTGCGCCAGCAACGGATCACGCTGCAGTTGCTGCTGCAGGTACTCATGCGAAGCACAGTTACGCTGAGCCTTAGCAACCTGAAAGCTCAGGCAGCATAAGAGGTAAAGAGGTACAAAATGTTTCATGGTAACGACTTTCTTTTGTGGTCGTCACAGGTTCTGGAAGAGGTATATTCAGGCAGGAATTGGAGATTCTATATTGAACAACTAATAGCCTTATGCCATTGGCATCTGCTATAGAACAAACGGTACGACAATACCATGTACTATATCAGACGATATTGGAGTAAGACAATAAAACAATACAATAGGAAAGTGTAATTACTAATTGGTCCACAGAGTTACCTATTCATCGAGCCACTCGGATGGGGTTGAGAAAGGAAAGAGGTACGTTGTAGAGTGGTATTCAGGTGATAAGCTACTGTAAAGCAAGCAAATCTTTTCAACAAATCAAAGCCGTTTTACCAAAATTTTCAATTAATTGATATCCCGTAACTTGGGGGCAAATTGTATTTTTGACGTTTTGAGGACATCCTTTATGAAGAAAATCAGCTACATAGCATTTGCCATCGCTTTTACAGCCTGGGCTTGCGGCAGCGGAGACGCCGACAAACCGGTCGATATTCCCAACACCGGAAATTCTGATGCCTTGCCACCAGCCATTCCTTATACAGTCGCCAACAAGCAACCTCACGATACCAGCTATTTCACCGAAGGGCTTGAATTCTATAATGGTCAGTTGCTGGAAAGCTCCGGCGGCAACGACGACGGCAGTCCCTACCCTTCCGAATTAGGCGTAGTGGACCGCGCCACAGGTAAAGTGACTCCCAAAGCCAAACTCGACAAGTCGAAACATTTTGGAGAAGGCATTACGGTCTTTAAAGACAAACTCTATCAACTCACCTGGAAGAGCGGTGTTGGATTTGTATACGATGCCAAAACCTTTAAGCTCCTCAAAGAATTTAAATTGCCTACTGAAGAAGGTTGGGGCCTCACCCACGATACAGCCTCCCTCATCATGAGCGATGGCAGCAGCAACCTGTATTACCTCGACCCCGATTCTTTAAGAGTGAAATACACCGTTAACGTGATCCACAATGGCAATCCTGAAGGTAACCTCAATGAACTGGAATATGTGAATGGCATGATCTACGCCAACAAATGGGGAAGTACTTATATACTGAAGATCGACCCTGCCTCCGGCAAAGTATTGGGACACCTGAACTTCGACAGCCTCGACAAAGAAGCAAAAGCGGCTTATCCCGGTGCAGCAGAATTAAACGGTATCGCTTACGACAGCGCCACCGGCAAACTCTATATTACCGGTAAAAAGTGGCCCACATTATACGAGATTAAACTACAGTAGTTATTTTGTAATGATATAGATCAGCGAGCTGCATTTTTCCCGCTGGCCCATGGCTTTCATATTGGAGATAAAACCACGCAGGAAGCCTTTGACCACACTGGCCTTTCCGGTCTTGTATTTTTCACTCAGCAGGCTCACATAAAAGCTATCGAACCACATGGGTTTGGTAGCCTTCACGGTAAGACCATGTTGTTGTAACAGCCCACGCATGGAAGCCGGTGAAAAATGATACAGGTGCCGGGGCACATCGTACGCAGCCCAGCATTGCTGGTAATAGTCTGCATCGTGCGCAGTATAGTTCGGCACAGCGATCAATAGCACACCATCCGGTTTCAGTAAAGCCTTCAATTGATCGAGGTATTCATGCAGCCGGTGCACGTGCTCCAGCACATGCCACATGGTGATGGCATCAAACTGGCCCACCGGTAGCTTGAACAGATCACTGGTGTCCTGCAAAGCAATGCGGTTTTGTTCTTGCGCACGCGCACGCGTTTCAGCATCAGGCTCCAGTCCCGTCACCTGCCAGCCCTGCTGACGCATATAGCTGGCAAAAGCCCCTACACCGGCCCCTACGTCCAGCAGGTTGCCGGTAGCACGCTTTGTTACTGACTGTACCAGTTTCTTCTTGCTGGAAAGGGTATAGTTCCTGACAATGTGATACAGCCTGTTGACAAGCCCCTTATTGGTATTTGTGTGGGAGATATAATTCTCGGATTGATAGTATTTACCGATCACAGACTCCGCCGGAATATCCTGGGTAAAGCGAAGGGTACAGGCATCACAATGCCATACCTCAAAAAGCTCCTGAGATACCGTATAATCTTTTACGGGCAGTACCTTATGAATGGCGGTGGCTTTACAAGCCGGGCATGAAGTATAATGAACAGTTTCCACGGCTGCAAAGAAAGGGAAAACTCTCGACTCTCAGCTATCGCCCGGTCGCGATATGTTGTTGATTTCCGGTTCCCGAAGTAGAAAAACCGTTTTGGTAGAAATTAAAGAAGATGATGCTTAAGGCAATGGCGCCGATAATGATCGCATAGATCCACCAGTTATTTTTTACAGGTTGCTCTTCTTCATATTCATAAGCCACGCCTTCTTCAGAAACGATCTCACGGGTTACTTCCCGGTCGCCCACCAGCATGGTATGTTGCGTGTTACTATGGATCACCCGCACAGCCGGGGCCGGTTGTTGCCCGGAGGGAATGGCGCCTGCTGCTTCGAAAACGATCTCACCCGACACATCTTTCTTGAGCGCTCCTACCCCTTTCCACTCAACCACTTCATCCGTACGCAACTTGTTGCGCAGCTCGTAAGCCCATTCGTTGTACCATTTGATGGCCTCGTAATCGGCAATATCCTTTTGCTGCGCCAGGTAGGTAAAGAACTCCTTATCGGGTGCATCGAAATATTTATCAAAACGGAAATGATAAGAAGGCGGCAGTATCTGCTTATTGATAAAATCCGTCTGAGCCGGTATCCGTTCAATATAAACGGTGCCCAGGCCCGGGATACTTATACTTTTATGTTGCAGTAAATAGCTGGTCAGCGCTTCAGTCATAATCCACCTGATTTAAAATACAGGAACAAGGGCGCAAGATACGGGTTACAGGTTACATGTTACACGTTTCAATCTGCTAAGTCATCACTGCATAAACCAACAGCCATGCAACCTGTATCCTGAAACCTGTAACTATTTGGTATTGAAAGAATAGGTTATACCACCTAATATATTGAATCCAAATACCTGGTACTGGTTCCAGCGCTCGTATTTGCTGTTGAAGATATTGTTCATCTGGAGCCACAGGTTGAAATTCTTTGTTATGCGAAACTCGGCGCCGGCATTGAGGTCGAAGGCAGGATCATTTTTACCATCGTCGCCGTTCTTGAAGCGGTAGCGAGGACCGTCCCAGGCCCACAGGTCAGTATTGAACCACAGGTCTTTCATGATCTGCCAGCGCAACCCAAGGTTGAGCTCGATGGGGATCAGGCCCCAGGCTTTATTTTCACGCGTAACCTTGGTAAACCAATTGTAATTGACAGCCGCCGTTGCATTGAATTTCTCACCAATACTATATCCTATTTCCGTGTGCAGGTTTACGGCATTGATCTGCGGGTCGTAGATCGTTTTAAAAGTCTTGCCATCTGTAGTATCGTTCACGAACAGTGCCATGTCGGTAAACTTCTGCAAGCCCAGCTTAGCTGAGTAAGAGAAATGCCCGGCCACAGAACCCTTGAACCCAGCATACAATTCCTGTACACGCGTGTTCATCAATGAATCAGGCTGTGCTATCCAGGGATTGATAGCAGCAAATCGCTGATAAGAACCTTTAAGGTAATGACCGATCCAGCCCAGTTGCAAGGTCAATTGCTTATCATTGGTCGTGATATCGGCCATGATATTAGGCAACAGGTTGAAACGATCGTTCTGCCAGGAAGGGATCACGCCACCATGGATATAAAGGTTAGCCGTTTTATACTGCAAGGCAGCTGCTACCTGGTACAGGTTATTATTATCAGTAAACTTACTGCTGCCATTGTCTATCCGGTAGTTGGTAAGGTCGGCAGTAACACCCAGCTTAAAAGCAAACTCATCGCCGAAAGTCTTTTCCAACGGCAGGTTCAACACGGTATTAGCCTCACGTCCTTTGATATCGTGGTTATCGCCAAAAACACTGATCCGTAAACTTGGATGATAGTTGAGGCCAAACTCTGTTGGCTCCAGGTTGCGGAAATGAACCTTGGCTTCAATAGTCTGAAAACGTTGACGCAGGTCTTTCTTGGTAAAGACAAGCGTTTCAGGACGGAACCCATACAAATAATAATCATCACTACTAAAACCAATAGAACCATTCCACTCCAGGTTCTGCGATGTTTTATAAGTACCCGCCGCACCTACACTGGCAAGGCTGTTCTTTTGAAATTCCTTATCTCCTTTAGAGTTATAATAATTGGCAAATACATTGAAGAAGCTGTTCTTATTATCACCAAAGCTGAAACCCGCTTTTACATAAGGCTGGTGCACATTGCCAATGCCCACTTTGATGAAATTGCTGTATTGCCAGCCGGTGAGCGAGTCCATAGACAAGGCCACTGGCTTCAACTCTGCAGGCTGATACGTGAAATACAGGTTTTGAACAGGAATATTGTATTTGAGCATGGGCCGCGAAGTATCCACCAGCGGGGGCGCCGCATTGAAGTTGATCTTGGCAGCATCACGCAATACCGGCTTGAAAGTAGAAGTAATGTCGATCGTTTTACGCCTGGTAGTATCCTGCGCCATAGAGGCTATACCGGCTCCTATAAAACAGGCACCGATCGCTACTACCTTAAAAAGTGATCTATTATTCATCTGCAAGTTGATTCGATTCTTGTTAATTGTTTTACTCGTTGCCATAATGCCTTGCTGCCTCGTTTCCTATTCTACCTTACTATTCTTCTTCTCTGCATCAGCCGTTTCCTTCAGCTTCCGTTCAGCTTCCTGCCTCAGTTCTTCGATCTTGGCATTATCTACCACACTCTGATAAGTGGCTTTTGCATTGAAGTAGTCCTGTTGTTTGAAGTAAACATCACCCAGCAGGATATAAGCCTTTGTCACCCAGTTTTCATAAGAACCAGCCTTATTGATCACCTCGAAAGCCGCTTTCTCAGCATCACTCATCCTGTTTTGCGCCAGGAAACTATTGGCAATCTCATATCGCGCTTCAGCGCCATAAGCCGATTTGCTGAGCGATACTACAGAACGATAGGCAGTGATGGCCTTATCGTATTCTTTTGCATTCTGGTGAGACTTGGCAATAGCCAGGTTAGCCAACACTTTATCATCCGTACCTATCCCCTTCTGATTGAGCAGGTCGCGTGCATTGGTCACAGCATCATCCCATTTTTGCAATTGGTACTGGCTGCGCAATAAACCGCGCATACCTTCCAGCTTGTTTTCCTGGGAAGAAGCAAAATCTTTCAGCTTGATAAAGTATTTTTCAGCCTTCGCATAATCCTTCAGGTCGAAGAAGTTAAGGCGGGCAGCATTAACCAGTGATTTCTCACCAAACTTATGCGGCACCCTGTCGGCCAGCATTTCATAACCGGCAGCAGCCTTTGCCCAATCCTTTTGGTTGAAATAGATCTCACTCTTATAATATAAAGCTTCCAGCGAGTTTTTTCCTTCAGGGAATTTAGCGAGGTAATCTTCAAACTTTTTGGCAGCAGCCGGGAAGTTGCCATTGTTGAATTGCACTTCCGCTTCCTGGTAAGCCAGCTCATCTTCCTGTGTACTGGTAACCTCTTTACCCATGGTGCGCGCAAAGTTTACGTACTCGCTGGTTTTACCCTGCTCGATGTAAATGATACGGGCATTCTCCAATGCGGCATCAGCCTCTGGCGAGTTGGGGAACTGCTTCAGGATGGTAGTATATTGATTTAACGCCTCCGTATTATTGTCCAGGTTATAATAAGCAATACCCATTTTCAGATGCGCCTTGGGCTTCAGCGAAGAGTTGGGATCGCTCACTACATTTTTGAGATAAGGAATAGCCTCTCTGAATTGCTCATTGGCCAGCAAAGTAACCGCCACTTCCATATTGGCATCAGCTACGAGACTTGAGGTGGGATACTTACGGCTGATAGAAGAAAGCAAGTTGATCTTCTCCTTGCCATTGTTAACACCGGCGATCATGGCCTTTTGGAAAGTAGCGTAATCGCTGGATGGCCAGGAATAATCGAGCACCTTATTATACATGGCTTCCGCTTTCTTGTAATCGCGGTTCATGTAATAACAATCTGCAATACGTACATAAGCATCCTGCTCGATGGCGGCAGCATTGATCTTGGGAGAAGCAGAAGCTACCTGCTCAAAAAATCCCTGCGCCTGTTTGTAGTTCTCCTTTTTCAGGAAGCTATAACCAAGATTGTATTTCGCATTTATCGGATTCACCTCACCATTTACCACTGGATTTTTCAGGTAGTCGAAGTAATACCGGATCGCATCATCCAATTTGTTAAGACGGTAAGAGATCTCCCCTTTCCAGAACTGCACAAAAGGCAATACCGAAGTATTGTTGGGATCTATCTCGGCACGGGTAAGCAACTCCATGGCCGAAACCAGCATACCATCATTGGCCAGCTCGGTAGCACGGCCATACAATATCTTGGGATAAAGACGGCGGGCATTGGGCGAAGGCGATTTCACTCCTTCGAGCAAGCTCAGCGCATCCTTGTAATTGTTGGTATTGGCCAGCACGCTCACCATCAGCTCGCGCGCTTCATTGTTGTATTCAGATTGCGGATAAGCCTGCGTGAACTTTTGCAGTTCGGTCAGTGCCACATCCTGGTAGCCAAGTTCGTAAGACAGCTTGGCATAGTTGTACATCGATATCTCCTTTTGTTTGGCGTTGCTGTTATTGGCAGCACCGATCAGGAAGGCATTCCGGGCATTGGCTTTCTGATTCGTTTTCAGGTAAGCATCGCCCAGCAGGTACATCGCATTCTGTGCCAGTGAATCATCCTTACCGCTGATCTGCCTGAATCCCTCAATAGCCTTGTGCCAGTTATTGGCTTTATAATAACTATAAGAAAGTTCATATACATCTTCCCGGCGCACCTTGTCAGATTTGTTGACATAAGTTTCCAGGTAAGGCAACGCCTTGTCGTACTGCTGCTTTTCAAAATAAGCATGACCTACGATCTGGCGCATTTCAAGATCATAATGCAGATTGCCGCGTTTCAGCTTGCTTTCTGCATATTCCAGCGCCTTATCTTTTTGCCCCAGCGCATAATAAATATTGGCTACATAGTAAGGAACCACCTTCCCATAGTTCTCATGATCCTCTACTACCCTGAATGCGGCCAGCGCATCATTGTATTTCTTATCGTAGAACGATATAAAACCATAGTAGTAATTGGCATCGATGTAGTTCGGATCGTTCTTCATTTGCCGGATGGCATCGAACATCGGTTTGGCCTGGGCAAACTGCTTATTGGTAAAATAAGAATACCCCAGGTGAAACTTCATATCCGCGATCTCCCGGTTGGTAAGATTGGAGATATCTACCTTTTCGTATAAAGGGATCGCTTCCGTATAATTCTGCTCCCGGAAATGATATTCAGCCAGGTGATAACCCATCATCTGTGTACGAACATCGTTATCCTCGAGATCGATGAAATCCTTTGCCTTCGCAACGGCCCCTTTCTCATTTTGCTTGAGCGCACATACAACAGTATAGTATTTTACCTCCTGGTAAGGAATGGCCTGGTTGATGATATCAGTCTCACGCTGCTTTAACTGCAGGTCTTTGAGTAGCGGATAAGCCAGGCTATACTGTTCACGCTGAAAGTATTCCTTCGCCTGCTTATAAGACGCCTGGGGATCGTTAAGAAAACGGGTTTGCTGCGCAATAGAAAATTGGGAAAAACCAAGAAGAGCAATGATAGCTGTCGTTTTTTTCATTCCCTGCTTTTTTATTCAGTACTTTTTGGATGGGGAGCAAAAAAAATTACGAACAACGAATCGGATTTTAGTGATTGAATTCTTACTTCCAGTTCGACATTCGTATTGCATTTCAGTTGGCGCCCCTGCTGGGTTTTTAACGTGGTAAAGTTTCTAATTATTTTATGTACGACCAAAGATCGTTCCTAACACTGTGGATAAGTGCAAGGATTAACAATTCTTTTTGATTATGAATTGCAAAAACAAAACCATTACTTTTGAAAAAACATCCTCCTGATGAGTAAACTACTATCCACTAACTACACCGCCGGTGCCTTCAATTTTGGTGCCCTGGTGCTTCGCCTCGCCATGGGCGGACTATTGTTGCCACATGGCTACGATAAATTGGTACACTTTGCCCAATACAAAGGAAAGTTCATCAACTTTATGGGCATCGGAAATACAGCATCACTCGGTCTGACCGTTTTTGCGGAGTTATTTTGCGCCCTCTTTGTGGTATTGGGGTTGGCAACAAGGCTCGCAGCCATACCACCCGCCATCGCCATGTTTGTTGCCTTGTGGAAAGGACATAACCTCGACATATTTGGTGAAGGAGAACATGCTGCGCTGTTCATGTTCGGCTTTATTGTGATCCTCATCATCGGCCCCGGTAAAGCCAGTGTTGATGGCGCTATGGGTAAATAAAAAGCTGTTAGCTTTTAGTCCTTAGCTATTAGCAATAATAATAGAGTTCATCACTATACAAAGGAGATACCTTTTCAAAAGGTGTCTCCTTTGTCAATAACGACTCAACATTCAAGATGTTTATAGCGGAAACCAACATACGCGTACGATACGCAGAGACCGATCAGATGGATGTGGTCTATTATGGTAATTATGCACAATACTTTGAAGTAGGCCGTGCGGAATCAATCCGGCAACTCGGGTTTACCTATAAAGACATGGAACAAAATGGCGTGATGATGCCAGTGGTAGAAATGCAATGCAGGTACCTGCGCCCGGCACATTATGATGACCTTATCACTGTTAAAACCACATTACGGGAATTGCCCACCGATCACCGCATAGAGTTTCATCACGAAGTATACAATGAGCAGAAAAAGCTGCTGACCACCGGCAAGGTCGTGTTGTTCTTTCTGGATATCAAAACGAAGGCTAAAGCAGCCATGCCTGCCGACCTGAAAGAGGCCCTGGCGGCCTATTTTGCCTGAATTTGACCCACCCTTGTTAATGTTTCCTTAATGATTCCTTAACCACTGAAAGTTAGCAAAAGCGGTTAAAAGCCATTTCTTTGTGTCACCAATCCAGGAAAAACCAAGTAGTCCAATGTCGCTGAAAAACTAAGCACCAATATCCTTAAAAAGCCAGCAGACCCAGTCCGAGAAAAACCAGTCCAGATCCAATGAAGGAAAACCGTTTATTTCCCGTCCAGAAGTCCTTTGAAAAACATCCCCAGCGGATGTTTTTCTCTTTTATACCAGCCACTGGCCCTACTTCAACACATCTAACACTTTATACATCTTCCTCACTGCTTCACCAGCAGAGCCATCGTAGTTGTTGACGATAATAGCGTAGACATATTCCTTTCCATCCTTACCAGTATGATAACCAGCAAAAGCACGCGCGCCACCAACAGAACCACTTTTCATTTTCATACCATTGTATTCGGGCAGGCAGTTGTAGAAAGACGAATACCAGGGTCGCGTTTTTGCATATTGTAATACCTGTACCAAAGAGCGCGTGGTAACGCGATTTTGTGGCGATAAACCACTGCCATCCATAATATGAATAGCCGCTTTATCGATGCCCTGTTGCTGCCAGAAATTACGAACCAACTCAACACCTTGTTCAGTTGTAGCTCCCTTTTCTCCTTTTTGAGCTGCCAATGTCTTCAACAGCGCTTCACCATACAAGTTGATGCTCCGACGCAAGAACCAGTAATTGATACTGTCAAGCGGAGGAGACAGCAATTCACCAAGCGATTCCTGCATAACTGGCCAGCTTCTTTTATTCGCCGTTTTCTCGATGTATATTTTAGAAGGACCATCAGGTTTGATCTTTTGCTTAAGCAGTGCCATCTCCAATTCTCTTGAAAACTGCGCAGGAGGATTAGTAAGCGCACCCGATATTTTAAAAGTATCACCCAATGGCACAGTTCCCTGGGTAAAACCAAATGTGGCGTAAGCAGGCATATAAATGTAACCGTTATCGCCGCTACCCTTTTTGCCGGTAGTGATCAGGTTCATAAGCCCTTCAGACTGAAAGTCGGGATTGGTGCCAGCTATGGAAGTCAACTCACCCTCTGTCTTGCCCGGCTTGAGCAACAGATCATATTGATTTTCCCGCCAGTTGATGCCCCAACAACCGGCGCCATAGTAATTGCCAATATCATCCCATATCCAGCCACCCGGAATAGGTTGAATGGAAAAAACAGCATCATTCAACAATATCCGGCCATCGATCTTACTGATCTTTTTAGATTTAAGAATAGCCGCGATCCTGTTAAGTACAGAATCAGGCTTTGTGTCCTTCCATCGCCAGCTACCAAGCGTAGGATCACCGCTGCCATTGATATGCAGGTCGCCGGTCAATACATCCTTCTCTATCTTGCCATTGTATCCGATATCCGTCTTATACCGGAATCCCTTTCCCAGCAATTCAAAAGCAGCAGCACTGGTAAAAAGCTTTTGCGTACTGGCGGGCGCGAGACCCACATTGCTGTTATGTTCGTATACCAACGTACCTGTTTTAGCATCCGCCACATACAAACTAAAGATGGCGTATTTCATTTGTGCATCGGCTTCAAATTGCTGCACAGCCGTTACCAGTTTTTGCGGAAGCGATTGCGCCACCATTATTAGCGAACAAAACAAACAGGCAAAAAGAAAGAAAATAGACCTCATAACTTGCATTCAGATTAAGTAACACCAACCTAAGCAAAAGTTGTCAACAAACAATGAGCAGTGCCACACAGTTTACCTTGTCCTAAAAGTATAGTCAGGCCGCTCAAGCGGCCAGACAGCGTTGTTCTGAAAATCCCCGATTCTCCTTGTTTGAACTGATTTGTCCTACTTGGAAGGGTTTCGCTCAATCCGCAGTTTTGCCCATCGATTGTTAGCACTACATTTGATTAGCTTCACGATTGATGACAACTGGACAGCAACAATGACAGAAAGGAAGATTTCAAAAGCAAAATCGAAGGGCCTGCTGTAGGGCTGGAGTATAACAGAAGTATGTCAACGGTATGTCAGAAGTATGGATAGTGTATTCAAATAGTGGAGTTGACCAAAAAGTGCAGTTTTTACCAAAAACAGTAGGGCGTTTCGTGTCAACTTTTCAACTTATCACCCTATCAACTTCTCCCCTACCTTTGTTCCCCAATTCAGAAGATATGGAACAGGTTTTAGCATCGATCATTACCATTGGCGATGAACTATTGATAGGACAGGTAGTAGACACCAACAGTGCCTGGATGGCGCAGGAGTTGAATAAAGCAGGCATTTGGTTGAAGCGCCGGGTGGCAGTGGGTGATAATAAACAGGAGATCATCAATGCCCTCGACGATCAAAGCCGCGACACACAGATCATCCTGATCACTGGTGGCCTCGGCCCCACGGCCGATGATATCACCAAGCCGGTACTCAACAACTATTTCGGCGGCAAAATGGTGGTAGATGAAAATGTGCTGGCTCATGTAAAATATCTGTTTGAACAGGTATATCGCCGGCCCATTACTGATCGCAACATGAAGCAGGCAGAAGTGCCCGATGTATGCATGGTGTTGCACAATGCCCGCGGCTCGGCACCCGGCATGTGGTTCGAGAAAGATGGAAAAGTATTTGTTTCCCTTCCCGGCGTACCCCATGAAATGAAGGGCCTGATGACAACTGAGGTGTTGCCAAGATTACAGCAGCGCTTTACGATGCCCTTTATTTCTCACCGTACATTGCTGACAGCCGGCGTGGGAGAAAGCTATATCGCAGACCATATACAAAGTTGGGAAGAAGCACTTCCTGCCCACTTTAAACTGGCTTACCTGCCCAATTATGGCATGGTGCGCCTGCGCATCACAGGCTCGGGAACAGACAAAGCCCAACTCGATGCAGCATTAGATACCGAATTCGATAAATTAAAAATCCTCGTAAAGCATTGGATGGTGATCGACGAGGACCTGCCACTCAACATGGTGGTGGGCAAGCTGCTGAAAGAACAGGGCAAAACAATGTGCACGGCCGAAAGCTGCACAGGCGGGTATATTGCCCACATCATCACATCAGTGCCAGGCTCCAGTGCATATTATAAAGGCAGTATAGTATCTTACGCCAATGAAGTGAAAGAAAACGTGCTGAAAGTGTCGCCCCAGACATTACAAGCAACAGGTGCCGTGAGCGAAGAAACCGTGCGGCAAATGGTGCAGGGCGCACTGGTGACCCTCAATACCGACTATGCGCTGGCCACTTCCGGCATTATGGGACCGGATGGAGGCACCGCCGAAAAACCGGTGGGCATGGTATGGGTGGCAGTCGGCAACCGGGAGAAGATTGTGACACAGTTGTTCAATTTCCGGTTCGACAGGATGCGGAATATCGAGATGACTGCAAACAACAGCCTCAACCTGTTGAGAAAATTTATTGCAGAACAAGGGTAATGCGAACGATTGTTAGCAAAACCCTTACCTTTGACGCTTTGAAACGCAAGACCCCTTGCGCCAGAACCAATCACTAAAAACCAAAAAACCAGAATCTCATTATGGCAGTTGTTGACCTGGTGATGCCTAAGCTGGGCGAAAGTATTATGGAAGCCACCGTTTTAAAGTGGCACAAACAACCCGGCGATACCGTGAAGATGGATGAAACCGTGCTGGAAATAGCCACGGATAAGGTGGATAGTGAAGTGCCCTCAACAGCCGAAGGCGTTATAGACGAGATATTATTCAATGTAAATGATGTAGTGCCTATCGGTACTGTCATTGCGCGCATACGTACAGGAGCAGCAGAACCTGCCACGACCCCTGCACAAAAGCCACAACAACCAGTTACGAGCCACCAGTCGCCGGCAACCGGAAGTTGGCAATCAACCACCATCAACCAGCCAGCTGTCGTAAACGGCAATGCCGGACGGTTCTACTCTCCCCTGGTACTGAATATCGCAGCCGGTGAAGGCGTAAGCATGACCGAGCTGGAAAAGATACCGGGCACTGGCAATGAAGGTCGCGTTACGAAGAAAGATATTTTACAATATGTAGAAGCAAAGAAAGCAGGAAAAGCTCCTGTGTACGAAGCTACAAGCCACGAGCCACGAGCTACAAGCTACGAGCAGAAACCAGCGAGTCAGGCACACGTTATCCCTGCACAGGAACAAAAGCCACAAGCTGTTACCTCCTCACAACTCCCTGCTTCTTATACAGGCAATGTTGAGATCATCGAAATGGACCGTATGCGGAAGGCAATTGCCAACCACATGGTCCACAGCACCCATACAAGCGCACACGTTACCAGCTTCACAGAAGCTGATGTTACCAACATGGTATTGTGGCGCGAACGTGTAAAGAAAGAATTCGAAAAACGCGAAGGAGAAAAACTTACCTTCACGCCCCTGTTCATCGAAGCAGTGGTACGTTGCATCAAGAAGTACCCCTGGCTCAACAGCAGTGTGGATGGAGATAAGATCATTCTCAAACGTGATATCAATATCGGGATGGCTGCAGCCCTGCCCTCCGGCAACCTGATCGTTCCGGTGATCAAGAATGCAGACCAGCTAAACCTGGTAGGGCTTACCAAACAGGTAAACACCCTGGCCAATAATGCACGGAATGCGAAGCTGAAACCAGATGATACTGCGGGCGGCACCTTTACCCTCACCAACGTGGGTACGTTTGGTAGCCTGATGGGCACCCCCATCATCAACCAGCCGCAGGTAGCGATCCTGGCCGTGGGAGCTATCAAGAAAAGACCTGTGGTGATAGAAACAGAGCAAGGCGATTCAATCGCGATCCGCCACATGATGTACCTGTCGATGTCATACGATCACCGCATTATAGACGGCGCACTGGGAGCTACCTTCCTCAACGCCGTTGCCAAAGAATTGGAACATTTTAATCCCGATCGGGAAATCTAAGTGTTGTGTTGCTGGCTATTTTTAAGCAAGCCTGGGCTAAAGCCCGGGCTTTTTTATTAAACGCTACGGGTGGGTCGCTTTCTCAAAACGGCGAGGTAAAGGTAGGCCTCCCTGCGGCGCTGCTACGCCGGGCGGCAGGGAGACTCACCTTACATTAACGACATTGGTCCTTCTTAATTGGCGCCATAATGCAGGTGCCTGAATGTGATCCGTGTTCCCAGGAAACGTTTATACTTTATCACAAAAAGGTTATTGAACTCGGTTTCAGGCAGGTCGGCAGCTATCGTATTGTTGTTGGTAAGCCCGTTCACAATATTGTCTACGGTATTGCTGTGCCCCACGATCAGCGTACTACGCTTTAAACCCTTCAGTTTGGCTATAAACGCAGAGTCGGGCATAGGGCCATAGATTTGGGTAGTCAGCGACAGCAGGTTGCGCAGCGGCTCTGCCGTGCTTTTAGTGCGAACAGTATTGGTAGAGAAGATATAGGCGATGTTTTTAGTCGCCAAAGAGTCTTTTAGCGCCTGGGCACGCTGTTCGCCAGCCGCTGTCAGCGGCGGGTCGTTGGCCGGCGTAGTTCCCTTTTCAGCATGGCGCACCACATAATAAGTATGGCTGCAAGACGTTAGCAATAAGAGCAAGGCTAAGACAGATAGCATGGACTTCATAAAGCAGTAGTTTTAACACTTTAAAGTTAAACGTCATTTTGCAACAACGGTCAAAATTTCGTAAATTCAATTAACCGCCTAAAACACAAAATTACCAGATGAAAACACTTTCAGACACCTGGTTTGCCGATGGTTATATTGACTTTGAATTGAAAAAGTATACCCTGCTGGCCTATCTCCAGGAAGTAAACCGCTACTTCGACTCCAATAAGCTCTACCCACAGCTGGCAGACGTGATCTTCCACTACAACAACCTGGTGGCCTTCCGCGAAAACAAGAAGTACCTGCAAGAGCAGTTTCCCAAAACACTGACCGGCGTACAAATGGAAAAACTGCAACTGCTATACGAACAGATCATTGAAGACGATGAGATGATGCAGGAGCTGGAAGACATTATCAACTACGCTACCAACAAGATCAAAAAAGCCATTAGTAATGGAACAGAGATATATGAGTTCGTAGAAAACAAGCTTATCATATTCCCGGTTGGGCTTATACCGTTAGATGTGCGGGAAGGCTATTTCTTCCTGAGTGAAGGTACTCACCGCAACACCCGCGTATATCAATACCGCCTGAGCTTTTTTGAAAAGCACGATGAAAAATACAGGGCCATCAAAACCGAGTATATAGACAGGTGGGAAAGAAATACAGTAAACACTTACGAAAACATCAAAGCCGAACTGATACGTAAGAAAAGAGACCTGCCCAACCCGGCAGTGTACTCGATTGAAACGGAACTCACCTTCCCGGTAGATGAAACCCTCTTACCCATCGCCAAGCGCAGCCTGGTAAGATATATCTCCACCGCCGCTTAAGCATTCAAGCAAAAACATTTACAAATAGAAAAGGGAAACATCATTGAGATGTTTCCCTTTCAACTTATTAACCAATTAACTTTTCAACTTCCTTAAAACGCCTTCTTCTCTACAATCTCAGTGCCCCAATCAACGCCCTTATCAGTAGCAGGCACACCCTCAGCGATCCATTTAGCAGCAGGCGCTCCTTTCAGGTAATGATCAAAGAACTGCGCCAGCCGAATGCTCAGGTCCTTACGGTTCCTTCTTTCTACGAGGTTGTGATCTTCACCGTTGTATTGCAGCATCCACACCTTTTTACCAAGACGGCGCAAAGCAGTGAAATACTCAATACCCTGATACCAGGGCACAGCACCATCGGCATCATTGTGCATGATGAGCAAAGGCGTAGCCACCTTATCAGCCTTGAAGAGCGGAGAGTTCTTCAGGTACAGGTCTGGCTTTTGCCAGAGCGTAGCGCCAATACGGCTTTGAGAGTGCTCATACTGGAACTGACGGTTAAGCCCCGTGCCCCAGCGGATACCACCATAAGCACTGGTCATATTGGCCACAGGTGCGCCGGCGCCGGCTGCAGCAAACATTTTAGTACGGGTCACGAGGTAAGCCACCTGGTAGCCACCCCAGCTTTGACCCTGGATCGCCATTTTGGTAGAATCAACCCACGGTTGCTTTGCCATATGCTTAGCAGCAGATACTACAGAGTTATAAGCACTTTCACCAGGCTCACCATTCTTATAGTAAATATTGGGATCGAATACTAAATAACCATTACTTACAAAGTAAGCGATGTTGACAGTAGACGCACTGGGTGCAGGAGCCCGGTAGTTGTACAGATCATCGGCATCCTTTTCATAGAAGTAGAAGATCACAGGATACTTCTTCTTGGGATCGAAGTTTTCTGGTTTGAACAACAAACCCTCCGCTTCTTTGCCATCAAACATCTTCCACTTCACCAGCTCGGAAGTTAGCCAGTTGTATTCCTTTTGTTGTGGGTTGATCTCACTTAAACGCGTGAAGTTTTTGAAATCGGCAGTAGAATATACGTTGGCAGCTTCCTGAACATTCATACGTCCTACGATATATACTTCTGCCTGTTTGGCCTTTGTGGGGTTTACATGAGAATAAGGCTCCATGCTCATTTGTACGGGATCACCAGCTACGTCTATTTTCTTGGTAAAGTAGCCATCATATTTATTAACGCGATTGAAAGCGTTCAGCAGAATTTGCTCACCCGGAGCAATAGTACGCTTATCACGATCAGTACGCACATAACGCAACACGATCTTGTTTTTCTTACCATAACCACCGGTCACATTAATGGGCGCTTTCACACCGGTAGGATCAACCTGCCAGATATCATAACGATCGTTGATCAACACAGCCGCATCATCATCCAGCCAGCCTGCAGTACCAAAAGAAGAAGGATCGTCCGGATGATCATCTTCATCATCATACAAATGATCAGTGATCTTCTGAGTGATATTCCTCACAGTACCAGTACTTACCTGGTAAGTAAAATAGTTTTTGGTGGTCATATCATACCAGATAACAAAGTTTCCTTTGGGAGAAATAGTATAAAACCCTCTTTGTTTATCCTTTACGAATTTAGCAGAGCCATCAGTAGTAGAAACGATATAAGCCTTTTGACGGGCAAAACCCTGCCATTGAGCCTCTACACGGTTGCCTTTGCTGGAAATAGCCAGTACATAATCGGCATTACCTTCATCCACCAGTTGAATATTTTCAGTAGTATCAGAACCTAATTGTACTACTTTACCAGAACCAATATTGAGCACAGAAGTATAACTCCTGCGAAGATCATTGTTCAACTGCACCAATTGTTGTGGTTGCAGGTAGTCGTCATTGTAGTGCCATACATCCAGGCGGGCAGTTTCAAAATCAACCAGCGTAGTATCCTTTGGTCGCTTGATAGAAGCCAATCCAAAGAATAATTTCTTTCCATCCTTGCTGAAGGTGAGGATATAATTCTCACTAACGCTAAGACCTTTTTTCACACCGGCAGTAGAACGGTCTACCTGCATTTTGGCACTGTCCATGCCAGGTTTGTAATACCACACTTTATAAAACTTTTGCAACGCCTTGGCAACACTGTCGCGTTCTGCAACAAACACGAGTTGACCACCTTGTTCGTCAAGTGAAACACTCCTGATATCATTGAATTTCGTCATCACCGTGTCTACCTTGCCACCAGGCAGGCTGGCCCACAACAAAGCAGGCTCGGAAGCATTATTACCATTCGCTTTAGTCATTTTGATGATGAGCGTATTACCCGGTTCACTGAAGTAATATTCACTTACCAGCTTGAATATTCTTTCTTCACCAGTATAAAGATTGCGTAATACCAGTTCAGTTCCTTCTTCGCCATCGCTGGCAGCAGCAAAAGCAGCACCACCAAAACGGCCACCGCCACCGCCGCCTCTGCCTGCAGGAGCTGCACCACCTCTGGCAGCGCCACCACCAGCACCGGAGGTAGCGCCAGCGTTACCACCACCGCCAGTGTTGCTTTCGCCACGAGGAGCAGATTGCAACACGGCAAGACCTTTCGTCTTGGCTTCATTAGCTTTATTGCGGAGGCTATCGGCCACACGCACAAGGCTGTCGGCCATACGCAGCATGTTGTTCAGGCGTGTTACCGAATCAGGCAATCCCCTGCCACCACCACGGGTAGCTTCAACAACAGGCTTATCCAATAAGTAGGCTATCCACTGACCAGTTCCTTTCTCCGGAGCTTTAAATGACTTTACACGGGCGATTTTCTTCACTTCATCCTTACCCAACTCCAGAATACCCAGGCTATCCTTGGGCATATCATTAGGGGTTTTCTTCTTAATCCGGGCGTCGCGGGTTTCTTTAAAAGGAGCACGTATTTTAAAAACAACAAAGCGATTGTCTTCTGTAATAGAAGCACCATAACCACGGGGAACTTCCTTCTTCCAGGAGTTATCGGCAGCCTGCAGCACCAATGTACCATCACCCTCTTGAGGAGTAATAGCATAGACCACATATTTACCATTGTTGCTGATAGCCCGCTCACCGATGCTTTGCCAGCCATCGTATACGGAGTGATCGAGGGGCTTTTTCTGAGCCGTTACTGCCAGGGAGATGCACAGTACCCCCGGTAGCAGGTAGAAGAATTTTCTCATTTTCTTGTTTTGGTTTGGAAAATAAAGTTAGGCTAAAGAGATATTGGACGTTTTTTGCCATCAGGCATTGTGGCCGCTCATAAAGAAATGGGCAGCCTTCAGCAGCAGGTAAAAACAGTTGTTAGTATTAAACTATCAGGTAGCAGCAGTTAGCAGGTTGCTACGCATTAGCGGCAAGGGAAGCCTTTTTATGAGCCCTGAAAAAGAACCAGTTCTGCAACAGCACAGATATTACAATTAACAGCAAACCAAGGTAGAAGGAGTCTGCCAGCTGTTTGTCTTCCCGGAACAATAAAAACGCCAATACGATAGAATAAAGCGGCTCCAGGTTGTAAGTAAGATTCACCGTAAAAGCAGATATTTTCTTCAGCGCGTTCATCGACAGGTGGAAGGCCCATACCGTACACAGCCACGCCAGCACCAGCAGCCAAATAAGATCGGTCCAGCCAGGCAACAGATGATCTGCCGGGAAATAATTCAGATAAAAAGGCAGTAAAATAGATAAGAAAAGGAAGCCACCGCTCAATTCATACAACGTCACCGTTTCGGCAGTATGCTTTTGTAACAGCTGCCGATTGAAGATCGGGAATAAGCAACCCAGCCAGGCAGAAATAAGCCCCACTATGATACCTATCTTATATTGAGGATCAAAATGAAAGATCAATGAAATACCAATAACAGCGATCAGACCCAGTAACAGCTCAACCCAGTTCATCTTTTTGCGCGCAATGATGGGCTCGAAGATGGCAGTAAAAAAGCCAATAGCAGAAAAGCACACCACACCTACAGATACATTGGAATATTTTATACTCCCAAAAAATGTAACCCAGTGCAGCGCAGCAATAGCGCCCACACCTACAATCTTGAGGATTTCACGGAAACTTGTGCGTTGTAGCTTTTTAGTGAAGAAAAACAATACCCATAATGTAACCGCAGTGATCATCAGGCGATACCACACCAGCAAGCCTTCATTGAGATCGATCAATCGGCCCAGAATACCGGTAAGACCAGCGAGGACAACAGCACCATGTAATTGCAGGAACGCTTTGCGCATGAGGCAAGATAAGCCAGAAAGTCTGGAGTTATTTAACCCATTTTAACCTTCTTGTCATCTCTTTGCATGTAGGGGAACGTAGTCGTTGTGTTGGTATTTTTAACGCGGTTGCGGTAGTCTTTGAAGAGACTGTACCAGCGAAGTTTAAGCACACCGAGGATACCTTCTTTCACGATACCCTTGTGCATTTTGGAGGCACCAAACTTGCGGTCCTGGAATATGATGGGAACTTCTTTGATCTTGAAGCCAAGCTTCCAGGCAGCAAATTTCATTTCGATCTGGAAAGCATAACCCAGGAACTGTATCTCATCAAGATTGATAGCGTCCAATACCTCGGCGCGATAGCAAAGAAAGCCCGCAGTAGTATCTTTTACAGGTATCCAGGTGATCAAACGGGTGTACAGAGAGCCGCCTTTGGAAAGCAACACCCTGTCACGTGGCCAGTTCACCGTGCCGCCGCCTGCTACATAACGTGAGCCAATGGCAACATCAGCGCCATTTTTGCAGGCTTCATATAAACGTTGAAGATCATTGGGATTGTGGGAGAAATCGGCATCCATTTCGAAGATGAAACGGTATCCGCGTGCCAGCGACCATTTGAATCCGTGGATATAAGCAGTACCCAATCCTAATTTACCGGTACGCTGTTCAAGGAACAGTTGATTGGTATATTGCTTTTGTAGCCCTTTCACAATATCAGCCGTACCATCAGGAGATCCATCATCGATTACCAATATATGGAAGTCCTGGCGCAAAGCAAATATTGCGTCAATGATGGGCGTAATGTTCTCACGCTCATTATAAGTGGGTATGATTACTATTTTTTCCAAATCCAGGCAATCAATGATATTCACAAATTTAAGGCATTTGAGTGGGTGGTTATCCTTAAATTCCCCACAAGCCAATTTTAGCCCTTCTTTAACAAAGTCCTATTGAATATCTCGGTGAGTTTCTGCTTGGTATGCATAGGAAAATCTCCTTTCATCATCCAATCATAATACTGGGGTTCTGCCTTCAAAACATCTGCCACGGCCCTACCCTTGTGCTTACCGAAATTGAATACTTCCACGCCGTTTTCCAGCACCATACGGCGGGCAAAATCCACCGTATTATCTTCTCCGATCACTTTCAGGATGCTTTCCACGGTATTACCCAGCTGGGGGTACTTAACCACCTGCGCCTCCAGCACTTCCCAGGTAGCAGTAGCATCTACCTCGGCGCCATGGGCTCCCTCCAGGGTTTTGTTACAGTAGAACTTATAAGCGGCACTAAGTGTGCGCTGCTCCATGAGGTGAAACACCTTTTGTACATCGATCAGGCGGCGGCCTTTGAAATCGAAATCGAGACCCACCCGCAGAAACTCTTCCGCCAACATGGGAATGTCGAAACGGTTGGAGTTGTAACCCGCCAGGTCACAATTATCCAGAAACTGTTTGATCTCGTTGGCTACCTGCTTGAAAGTGGGAGCGTCTTTTACCATTTCATTGGTAATGCCATGCAGATCGCTGGAAACAACCGAAATGGGAATCTCAGGATTCAGCAGCTTACGCTTTACTGTCTTTGTCCCGTCGGGTTGAATTCTCACAATGGCAATTTCAACGATACGATCAGTACTAAGATTGATACCAGTGGTCTCCAGGTCAATGATCGCTAATGGTCGTGCTAACTGTAACATCAAGTTTTGATATTGGGTTAATTGGTCACCTTTTTTGCAAATGTAAGCATATCTATTCCATCATAGTTACCTGAGCTCATCAAAAGCAAGTTGGCGTTTTGGTATGACTGTGACTGCAACCATTGTACCAGTTCCTCCTTTTGATTTATAACGGCCAGGTCTTTTTTTCCAAACCCTTCAATTACTTTTTCTTTTGGCAGCGGTGGCATGCGCTTTAATTCCAATGCATGTCCCGAATAGAAAACAACCGCAGCATCCGCTTTATCCATAGCACCACTGTACTCCTTCATGAACTGTTCATTCAGGCTGCTAAAGGTATGTAGTTCCAATACAGCAATCAATTTACGTTGGGGATATTGTTGCCTCACCGCCTCCATAGTAGCTTTTACTTTGGAAGGAGCATGCGCAAAATCGCGGTATACGATGGTCTGCTCACTCTTGGCCAGCAGCTCCAATCGCTTGGCAGCACCGGTAAAAGAAGCAATGGCTTTGACAAAAGTCGCCTCATCGAGACCCAGCTCCTTGCAGGCAAACCAGGCAGCATATAAGTTCATGAGATTATGATCACCAAACACCTGCAACGTACCGGTATGCTGACCGATACTAACGGATGTTATACCATTTTTGATGGTATGAGTGGGAATACCATAAGGCTGATAACGTATATCATTTCGTTTGTTATCATCAACGAGCTTCTTCAATACAGGGTCTGTTTCATTATAGATAAGCAAACCACCCGCTTCTATTTTATTGATGAAAATGACAAACTGCTCCAGGTAAAAATCAAACGTGGGAAACACATTGATATGATCCCACGCAATACCTGTGAGGATAGCGATATGAGGAAATAAAAAATGGAACTTGGGTCTTTTCTCCAGTGCACTGGCAGGATATTCATCACCCTCACATACGATGACAGGGGCGTTAGTTATATTGACCGATTGATCAAAACCTTCGAGCCTGGCACCTACGAGGTAATCGAAAGCCTTCCCCGCATTCTTCAACACGTGCATGATCATGGAAGTAGTAGTGGTTTTGCCATGACTGCCACCAACAACCACCCTTGTCTTCTGCTGACTTTCCTGGTAAATATATTCTGGGAAAGAGTAGATCTTTAATCCCAATGCCTTGGCGCGTTCCAGTTCGGGATTATCACCCTTGGCATGCATACCTAATATAATAGCATCGATATCCGGGGAGATCTTTTCAGGGAACCATCCAGTGGTTTCCGGCAATAACCCTTCCCTGGAGAGATTGGAACGGGCCGGTTCGAAAATTTCATCATCACTGCCTGTAACGGTATATCCTTTCCTATTGAGTGCCAGGGCCAGCTGGTGCATCACACTGCCGCCGATAGCTATAAAGTGTACTTTCATAGTGCTGCAAAGCCGAAAGATAAGATTTTAATCGTTTTATGCCTTGATTAGCATGTTTTAGTATCTATGTAGCAGTAATTTATACCAGTTCGTGGTATGTTTATTGTGTCCACCCCCACATTTTTTTATGCCACACACTTGCAAGAACCGGATTTAGTTTGTTTCTTTGACTCATCAAACGCGACTAGCCCTTACTACCCTCTCCAATCCTATTCAAATCCGTACTCATCCACTCCTCTGAAGTAGCTTAATCCGCTCCTCTGAATTTCCTGATGATCGTTGTATTTACATCCCTTTAAGGTTCATTCATCAGGCTTATTCTCAACCTTAAATACCACAAAAAATGAAACGGATTTTGACTATTCTCGCATTAGTAATTGCTCTTGGTGTAACTGTATCTTCTTGCACTACTTCTAAAGGCGGTTGCAAATCAACAAGAGGAATGGTAGGCTACTAAGGCCATTCCCGGACCACAAAAGAGACAAACTTCTGGACGGCATCACTATGTGATGCCTTTTTTTATTACGTGAAAATGCAAGCAACCAGTACTGCCGACTGCCGGTATTGCCGACACTGCCGAAAACGAAAAAAGCCATCCTGTGAACAGGACGGCCTCTAACGATTGCTTGCCATATGAAAAAAAACTTATTTCTTCAGAGTGTCAGCAGCAGCAGCTGTAGCAGAATCAGGCTTTGCAGTCAGAGAATCAGGAGTAGTAGTCACTGAATCTGGAGCAGGAGCCGCTGGAGTAGTGGTAGTGTCTTTAGTTCCTTCACCAGTTCCACCGTCATTGCAAGATGCTACGAATGCGCCAATTGCTAAAACTAACAGGAGCTTTTTCATTTGTACCGTTTTTTTGTTTTGTTAACAGATGATTTAAGGATTAATACTGGAAAGAGAAAAAGGTAACCTCCCCTCGCTAAAAAAATTATAAATATTTTTTCCCGGCCCTGAAACACAGTACTTTGCGCGCCGGTGCCCCCCTTTTTTCCTTCATTTTAGCAGGATATTTGGGTTACTTCTCATTAATTTGGGTATTAATAATACGGTTCAAGTTGAAAACAGATCCCCGGGAAATAGCTTTATTGGAAGGACTGGCAAAAAATGACCGGCAAGCCATTGAAACGATCTATAAGCAGCACTATAATATGGTGCAAACGCTGATAATCAACAACAATGGCTCAGCAGACGATGCACGGGACGTTTTCCAGGAAGCCATGATCGTGTTATATGAAAAGGCGAAGTCAGGAACCTTTGAGCTCAATTGCCTGTTAAAGACCTATGTATATTCAGTTTGCAGGCGATTGTGGCTAAAAAGGCTCCAGCAGCAGCAAAAGTTCGTTCCGGATATCAATGGGCTGAGTGACACAGTACCGGTGGAAGATGAACTCGAAGCACATGGACAACGGAATACCGAGTTCCAGATGATGGAAAAAGCCATGTTGCACCTCGGTGAACCCTGTCGCAGCCTCCTCGAAGCCTTCTATATACAGAAAAGGAACATGCTTGACATTGCGAGCCATTTTGGATACACGAATGCCGACAATGCCAAGAACCAGAAATACAAATGTTTAATGCGGCTCAAGAAGCTATTCTTCGCCGCCTATAAAAACAACAATACGCTGTGATGGAAGAGATGCAAATATTGGATGCCGTGGAGCGCTACCTGGCCAATGAGATGCCCGCCGAAGAACGGGCATACTTTGAACAACTGCGCAAAACCAACCCGGAAGTAGACCAGCTGGTGGTGGAACACACTATGTTCCTGCAGCAGATGGACCGCTTCAGCGATTGGAAACAGTTCAAATCAACCCTGAACGAAGTACATACCCAATTGGCTGAAACCGGCTCCATTAAGGATAAAGCACCTAAAGCCACAGTGATCCAATTGTGGAAGAAATACCAGCGCGTAGTAGCGGTGGCAGCCTGTATCGCCGGCATCACAGCCCTTACGATCAGTGCAATGGTCTACTACTTTACACCCAAACCCGTTTCCGAGATCCGTTTACTTTCCCAGGAGCTGGACAAAGTAAAAATGAAACAGCAGCGCACCGACCAGAAGGTAACACTGATAGAAAAGTCTGGCCCTGCAGCCCCCTCGCGTCCTGCAGCTGATCCTAAAAGCGGAGGTACCGGTTTCCTCATCGATGGAAAAGGATACCTGGTAACCAGCGCACACATTGTAGCCGATGCAGATTCAGTATATATTCAGAATATCAAAGGCGATTATTTCAAGGTCTCTACCCTGTACGTTAACAAACAAACAGACATCGCAGTGTTGAAGATCGTTGACAACCGTTACCAGTCTGTCAAATCACTGCCCTACGCCTTGCAAAAAAATACAGCCGATCTGGGCGAAGAAATATTCACGATGGGCTTTCCCCGTCCTACCTCTGAAATTGTTTATAACAAAGGATACCTGAGCGCCAAGACCGGTTATAATGGAGACACTACAACTTACCAGTTGGCTATTTCAGCCAATCCCGGTAACTCAGGTGGCCCCATCTTCAACCACAGCGGCGAAGTGATCGGCATCCTGAGCGGTAAGCAAACCACTGCAGAAGGCGTTGTATTCTCCAGCCGCACGAAGAACATCTTCACCGCCCTGCACGAGATCAGGAAAGACAGCACAAACGAAGATCGCATCAAGTTGTTGCTGCCCTCTTCCATCAAAGGTCTCGACCGTGTACAACAGATCAAGAAAATTGAAGACTGTATGTTCATGGTAATACGCTACTAATATTACTCTTGCTCTGACAATAAAAAAACTCCGCTTGATTGATCAGCGGAGTTTTTCTTTTTATACTTAGTTGGTATAAGCAATGCTTAGCTCCACAAAGCAGGAGGATATTCACCGGCATTAACCAGCTTCTCCAGGTTGGCCTTCACTTCAGGCGCATCCTCTTTGTACGTAACGCCAAACCAATCAGAAGAAGTGGGGATCACTTTGATCACACCAACATCATCCTTGATGAATTGGTCAGCTACGATAGGAATGAAGAACTCAGACTTTAATTGAGTGCCTTGCTCTTTCAGGAATGTTTTGAAAAGACCCAGAGAATAATCAAATACAGCAGGATCGAAACACCAGAAGTTCATAGACACGCTGGAATCCCTTGGCAATTCTTTCGGAACAAAAGAATCATCAGTCTGGATCTTTCCATCTTTCATAACGATGTTAAGACGCTCGGCAATAGAAGTAAGATTACCCTGCGCATCAACCTGGCACACACCACGGTTTACCGTACCATTGTCCGACAGGGTTTTCAACAGCTCATAACCAATGATAGACCATACTTTGGCACTAACGTCGGTAGTGAGGAATTTATAAGCCTTCTCAAATGCGTCACGACCATAAAAGTCATCAGCATTGATCACAGCAAACGGTTCTTTAACGGTATCCTTAGCACAGAGTACAGCATGAGCAGTACCCCAGGGCTTGGCACGGTCAGGAGCAACATCGAAACCTTCAGTAAAAGCCTTCAGGTCCTGGTACACATAATCGATCTCGATACGGCCTTTTAACCTTGGCTCCACGATCGCTTTGAAATCATCTGCAAAATCCTTCCGTATGATGAATACTACTTTTTTAAAACCGGCACGGATAGCATCATAAATAGAGTAATCCATGATCGTTTCACCACCGGGCCCAAAAGATTGGATCTGTTTCATACTTCCATAGCGGGAGGCCATACCGGCAGCTAATATCAACAAGGTTGGTTGCATTATCGTATTTTTAAAGTTTCGGGCACGAAAATATAAAAATAAGTTATCAAAAGAAACCTTGCCGGCTATTAATACATACCAGCCAGTCGATTACACAAAGGCCATCGTACAATCTATACCCAATGAATCCTGGCATGCCAAAGGCGTTCATGCAGATGTATTGCGCCTCGACCTCATACATCCGGTCCTCTCCGGCAACAAATGGTTTAAACTGAAGTATTACCTGCAACAAGCCAAAGCACAAAAGCAAGGTATACTCACATTTGGCGGCGCTTATTCCAATCACCTCGTGGCAACAGCCATTGCCTGTAAGCTGGAAGACATTCCCGCTATAGGCATCGTGCGTGGCGAATCCGCCACAACACTTTCCCCTACTCTACTGGAAGTGCAGACTTATGGCATGCAGCTACAGTTTGTATCCCGCACTACTTTTCAGGATGAGCAAAACCTGATAGCAGCCATGCAGGAAGCACATCCCGGCTACCTCGTAGTACCCGCCGGTGGGCAGGGGACTGAAGGCATACGGGGAGCCACAGAGATCTTGTCGCTGGCCAATCTGCAACCCTACACGCATGTGGCCTGTGCTATCGGCACGGGAACCATGTTTACAGGCCTTATAAACGCCCTTTTGCCCCACCAGCATGCTCTTGGGTTCAGCAGCCTTAAAATAGCCGACCACCAACACAACACCATCCTGGACTTTGTAAAGGCCCATGCCGCGTCCTCCCGCTTTTCGGTCATTTACGACTACCACTTTGGCGGCTATGCCCGTAAAAACAATACCCTGATCGATTTTATGAATAAATTATACAAAACCTATACATTACCAACCGATTTTGTATACACGGGGAAACTAATGTATGGAATTGAAAACCTTATACATAAGGATTATTTCCCCTCCAATAGTAGGATTTTACTCGTCCACAGCGGCGGATTACAAGGAAACCGGTCGCTGGCGCCTGAAACCCTGTCTTTCTAAACAAATGGCTTTAAAGGCATTATTTTAGGATTTATAAGCGTAATTCCCATAACCGGTATAAAATTGGCTATCCATTAAGCCTGAAGCGCATCATCAGCCGTATCTTTGCGGCACTAAAATAGAACCACCGACAAATTCGTTATAGGCTCATGACAAGGATCGTATCGTTTGTATTGCTATTGATTTCTCTCAACACCCTTGCACAGGATACCTTGCCAAAGTTTACCGCTTACACAAGAGGTAACGACAAAGTGATCATCAGTTGGACAAACACTTACCCCAAAGTCACCCAGATCAGCATTCAACGCTCTACAGATAGCATAAAACTCTTCAAAACCATCCTGACGGTGCCCGACCCTTCTGTTCCCCAGAATGGTTACCTCGATGCCAAAGGCGCCAGTCCAAAAATGTTTTACCGCCTCTTTATTGTACTTGATAGCGGCAAGTATGTTTTCACGCAGTCTAAACGTGCAGATACGACCCAAAGTCAAAGCCCCGAAGGTCAACAGCAGGATATGGTACCGGAAAACAATGCCCGGCAGCGGGTGGTGATCGCAGATAACATAGCCCCCAAAGAAGCCGAGCTGCTGAAAGAGAAAATACGGGAATCCGTGAAGAAAGAAGAACCCGCCAAACCGGTAACGGTGGCGCCACCTGTAGAAAAGCCTAAACCAGCACCCGAGCCGGAGCGCTTTTTCATCGTTAAAAGACGGGACACCGTGATCATGCAGGTCTCCGAGAAGTCATTAAAGAAGTTCAGGGATTCCATCGTGTTGCGCACCAAGGATACACTGACTTTTAAGAACATGGACACCATCTTATTGAAGCCCTTCATTCCTAAAGAAGTATACAGACCTTCCAAATACGTATTCACCGACAACAGCGGCAACGTGGTCATCTCCCTCCCCGATGCCAAAAGCAATACCTACACAGTGAAGTTCTTTGAAGATGACAAAACACTCCTCTTCGAAGTAAAACATGTAAAAGAACCCTATCTGGTAGTAGATAAGACAAACTTCCTGCACGCAGGCTGGTTCCGCTTTGAATTACTCGATGATGGTAAGGTGAAAGAACAACACAAGTTCTTTATACCGAAAGATTAATAAGCCAGCTCCACATTGAATACCCGCTCGAAGTTGGCTTTCACTTTAGCCTTCACTTCCTCCATATCCAGCTTATAACCCAGCTCCTTCTGCAGAGAGGTCACCTGCTTGTTGTAAATACCGCAGGGAATGATATTATCGAAGTACGTGAGGTCTGTATTTACATTGAAAGCAAAACCATGCATCGTTACCCAGCGGCTACAGCGGATGCCCATCGCACAGATCTTGCGCTCCTTGCCCGGCACCGAAGCATCCATCCAAACGCCTGTTTCACCAGATGAACGTTCCCCCTTCAGCCCATATTCAGCCATGGTGAGGATGAATACTTCCTCCAGGTTGCGCAGGTATTTGCCCAGGTCCGTATAAAACCTTTCGAGGTCGAGGATGGGATAACCCACCAGTTGCTGAGGACCATGGAAGGTGATGTCTCCCCCCCTGTTGGTGTTAAAAAACTCAATATTCCGGGCTACCCGGTCCTCTTCGCTGATCAGCACATGAGCCATATCCCCGCTTTTGCCGAGGGTATACACTGGCGGATGCTCCACAAAAAGCAAGTGGTGAGTGGTGAGTAGCGAATCAGGGATGGTAACAACTGCTGAATCAACACCTTCGGTCACAGGTTGCAGGTTTCTGACCTCGGCTTTCTTCTTTACATTCTCCTTCAGGAGCCTTTCCTGGTAATCCCAGGCTGCCTGATAGGGCATAGCACCCAGGTCCTCAAAAAATACGGGCTGTTTATCAATACTGGCCATAGCAACGGCAAATTTACGTGATTATCACTACTCAGCCCGATATCTTACCTTTGCGCCAAATTCAGTGGCAGTCATGAGTAAAAAAGATATTGAGCTGGACAATGAGCTGGACGACAGCGCGGAAGGCTCGGAGGAACTATATGAGCGCATGAACCTGGTGGTAGACCGGGGTCAGGAGCCCATGCGGCTGGACAAGTTCCTGGTACAACGAATTGAGAACGCTTCACGCAATAAAGTACAGCAGGCTATCGAAAGCGGTCGTGTACTGATCAATGGCAAGCAGGTCCAATCCAATCACAAGATCAAGCCCGGAGAAGAGATCATTGTATACTCCGATAGAGAAGTACAGGGCGAAGATATAGTACCGGAAAAGATGCCATTGAATATCGAGTACGAAGACGACGATATCCTGATCATTAACAAACCGGTAGGCCTGGTAGTTCACCCTGCCAGCGGTAACCCCCGTGGCACCCTCATCAATGGAGTAGCCTGGTATTTGTTGCAACAGAACAGTGAACTGAATGCTGAAGTGTTACCCCGTTTCGGATTAGTACACCGCATCGATAAAAATACCAGCGGCCTGATGGTATTGGCCAAAACAGAAAAGGCAGTAGCCAGCCTTGCAAAAGAGTTTTTCAACCACACGATACATCGCCAGTACGTAGCATTGGTATGGGGTGATGTGGCAGAAGACAGCGGTACCGTAAATGCACACATTGGCAGGCACCAGCGCTTCCGCAAAATATTTGATGCCTATCCTGATGGCGAACACGGTAAAGAAGCCATTACCCATTATAAAGTACTGGAACGTTTTGGCTACGTAACGATGGTACAGTGCGAACTGGAAACAGGACGCACCCATCAGATACGTGTACACATGAAGCATATCGGCCACCCATTGTTTAATGATGAAGTATATGGTGGTGACAGGATCGTAAAGGGTACCGTGTTCAGCAAATACAAACAGTTTGTAGACAACTGTTTCGCCCTCTGCCCACGGCATGCCCTGCATGCCAAAACCCTTGGCTTTAAGCACCCCCGCACACGCCAGGACGTGGTCTTCAACAGCGAAATACCCAATGATATGCAGCAGGTGATCGACAAGTGGCGCCATTATGTGCAAGTGAAGAATATTATCTTATGAGGGCTAAGTGAAGGGAATTGCCCGGTCCTTTAGGACCGGGATACAAGGATTACTACCTAACTAGGCTTTAGCCTAATTAACAAAATACTTAAAAGTAAATAGGTGACACCTTTTCAGAAGGTGTCACCTATTTACTTTAGAAATGTATTATCATCTTATCGCGTAAAGTCAAACAACGTAGCAGTAAACACCGCTTTCTCACGTTTCTTCAACACCACCCCCCAGGTACCATTATAACGCAGCACCTTAGGCACCAGCAGGTCTTCAAACTTCGTCATCTCTGCTTCCATGTTTACATCAAAACTATACACACCGGCATTGTAACTCAGGTCATAATTACGGGCCACGATATCCCAGTTATCTACGTTGAACCAGGTAGTCATCTCATTGATCACGATCTTATCTTTCTCACCATTGGTAAGATCACTACGGGGTATCAGTTTGAAGATATAACACATCTGCCCGTTGAAAGTATTCATGTCTATGATGTAATCATACAACTTGCCCACTTCCTCATCAAACACCGCGATCTTGTTGCCTATGAAAGGTATGCCTGGTATCTTCTTACCCGGATTGAAGAACAACATCTTCAATTGCTCCTTGTGCTTTTCAATACCACTTTTGTTTTTGGTGCTGAACTCATTCCCCTTTACAATGTTCGATTCACCACAAATGGTATCCCGGGCAAAGAACAAACCCGCATACAGATTGGCAGTATAATAGTTGAAGTTGCGGTTCTTGTCGTACATGTCGCCGGTTGTAATCTCTTCCAGCACCGTCATCCACCGGCAGCTGTCCTTCACCACCTGCTGTGTACGGCTGTTGAGCGTTGCTTTCACCTTGCCATCCTTCTCCTGCATGCGGATATCATTGAGCGCTTTATAGCCCAACACTTTCAGGTTGCGAAAAGCCTTATAGAAAGTAGTATCCTCTTTTACACGATCAATAAAGGCGGGAACATTGAGGTTGCTACGTACCACCACCTCTTTCAGGGTGACTGCTTTGTTATTTACCTTAACCGATGAATCCTTTTGGGCATAGGAGGCATAACTACAAAAAAGTACAGATATAAAAGCCAAAGCCTTCATACCTGTAATATAGTTATTCCACCTAAGAGATGTAGTTGCTGTGTTGATTATTAAGCCGCTTTTAAGAATTGTTACCAAACAGTTATTTAGGGAACGACATTTTATAGTCCACTTTTATCTTCCCTTTCGTAATGTCATCCAGTTTCCCTTTCAGCAGCTTACGTTTCAGCGGTTTGAGGTAGTCGATAAACAACTTACCTTCGATATGATCATATTCATGCAGTATAACGCGGGCGGTTATACCATTGAAAGTTTTAGTTTGTGGAACAAATTGCTCATCCACATATTCAAGCGTCACCTCTTCATGACGGGTCACATCTTCCCGTATTTTGGGAATGCTGAGACACCCTTCATTATAAGCCCATTCTTTGCCATTGAGCGCCTTCACATGTGCATTGATGAATACCTGCTTGATACCTGGCTCATCGGGATACTTGCCCTTTTCATCTTCATCCTGGTTCTCGAAGATCTGGGAACTGTCTACCACAAAAAGACGGATATCGCGGTTGATCTGCGGAGCAGCCAACCCTACCCCATTACTGGCGTACATGGTTTCCCACATATCTTCTATCAGTTTGGACAGATTTGGATAATCCGGCGTAATATCCTTGCTTACAACACGTAATACCGGTGCTCCGTAAGCTACGATGGGAAGGATCATGCTTGTATACTTAAATGCTTGATTATACGATTGTTAAATTCTAATTGCAACGGCAAATATACGCCAAATAAGCCGCATTTTTAGCCCATTTTTTGCAGATACTCCTGCAGCATGATGGTGGCAGCAATTTCATCCACAAGCGCCTTGTTTTGCCGCTGCTTCTTTTTTAGCCCCATCTCGATCATGGCCTGAGACGCCATCTTGGACGTATAACGTTCATCCACCATTTTAAGCGGCATGGCAGGAAACTCTTTCTTTATCCTTTCAACGATCTTCTTTACCAAAGGAGTAGCGTGCGTATCCGTATCGTCCCAGTTCTTGGGTTCGCCGATGATGATAAGCTCAACCGTTTCTTTGGAGAAATAGTCTTTTAAAAAAGCGATCAGCTTGGGCGACTCGATCGTTGTAAGTCCCGAAGCAATGATCTGCAACGGATCAGTGACCGCTATGCCGGTCCTTTTGAGGCCATAATCTATGGAGAGAATGCGCGCCATGAAAGATAGTAGCTGATTAGTGATTTAAAAATATGAGCACGTCGGCAATGACAAATACGGCAAATACCACACTGGCAATACCATTGGCCGTCATAAATGCCAGGTTTACCCTGCGCAGATCGTTGGGCTTTACAATAGAATGCTGGTAAATAAGCATACCAACAAAAACAGCAATACCTATCCAATACAACCAATGGAAACTACCATAGATACCGGCCGCAATAACACATGCAGCACTTAGCACATGCAGCAATTCCGAGACCCTTAATGCTTTAGCCTTACCCAGCCAGGCAGGTATAGAATGCAGCTTGTGCGACTTATCAAACTCCTCATCCTGCAGTGCATAGATAATATCAAAGCCACTCACCCAAAAGATTACAGCCAGCGAAAAAAGGATGGGCAGCAAAGCAAACTGACCGGTTACCGCCAGGAAAGCACCTATAGGAGCCAGTGACAATCCCACGCCCAGCACAAGATGACACAGTGGTGTAAAGCGTTTGGTATAACTATAGAACAGGACCACAAATAAAGCTACAGGAGAGAGGAAGAAACAAAGCTGGTTGATGAACCAGGAGCAGACCATAAACAGGATACTGCTTACAATTGTAAAGAGCAACACACGATCAGCCTTCAGAATACCTGCCGGAATTTCCCGGATCGCTGTACGTGGATTCCTGGCATCAAACTTCCTGTCGAGATAACGGTTGAAAGCCATGGCTGCACTACGGGCGAAAATCATACAGAGGATAACAAGAGCCAGTTTGATCAATAATACCTTTCTGGCTGCTACAGCAGGTTGCTCGGCCCAACCGATAGTTATGTTCAGGTTCGATTGCTCTGTTGCAAACAAAGCCGAAGAAGAATAAGTTACCCCCAGGAAAAACCCAATCAGCGCAAAAGGCATCGCGAAGATGGTATGGGAGAATTTGATGAGAGAGAGATAGTTCTTTATTGTAGACATTGCAAATGTTTCACGATTGAATGTTCAGCTTTGTACGGACGAGCTCCCACAACACGATCCCGGCAGCCACCGAGATATTCAGGGAATGTTTCATGCCCAACTGGGGAATTTCTATGCAACCATCGCAGGCCTTGATAACCTCCGCTTCCACACCACTTACTTCGTTCCCAAATACAACAGCCAGCGGGGCCGCCTGGTTGGCGTCAAAGCTATTTAAAGGCACGCTATTTTCCACCTGTTCTATGGCCCAAAGCTGGTATCCGGCAGCCCGCAATTCCTCCACAGCTTCCATAGTGGTATTGAAGTACTTCCAGTTCACGGTTTCAGTAGCCCCCAGCGCCGTTTTATGAATATCCCGGTGTGGCGGCTGTGGGGTATAACCACACAGGTAAATACCCTGCAGCAGGAAAGCGTCCGCTGTACGGAAAACACTGCCCACATTGTGCATGCTGCGGATATTGTCCAGCACCACTACAATAGGTATTTTATCCGATCCCCTGAACTCATCTAAGGATTTACGGTTCAGCTCGTCCATGCTCAGTTTGCGCATCACGCAAAGGTACGGAAGAGATCGTGAGAAGTGAAACACGAGAGGTGAGCCCCTTTCACGTCTGACATCTCACGTTTTCGCTATTTTTGCCCCTTCTTTTTGAAAACAAGCAAGCAACATATAATGAAACCAACGACAGTAATTTTCGACATGGACGGCCTGCTCATCGATTCCGAACCATTATGGGAAGAGGCCGGTAAAGAAACACTCGCGCAATTTGATGTAACATTGACCGACGAACAATACCACTACAGCACCGGGCTACGCACAAAAGAATGGGTAGACTGGTGGTTTTCCTGGTTCAATATCGACAAGAAACATGCGCTGACGGCCGAGTTGACCATCGTCCAGAAAGCTATTGAAAAAATAGGCGCACGTGGTGTTGCCATGCCGGGCGTAGAACAGACCTTTCAATTCTTCCGGGACCGTGGATTTAAGATAGGAATAGCTACCTCCTCTCCCCTCGCGTTGGTGAAAGTAGTAGCAGATAAATTGCAGATCAATGATTACCTGCAGGCCATCGCCTCGGCAGAAGAATTAAAATACGGCAAACCCCATCCGCAGGTATACCTCGATTGCGCACAGGCACTGGAAGTGTCACCGTTGGAATGCGTTTGTTTTGAAGACTCGTTCAATGGAATGATCGCTGTAAAAGCGGCCCGTATGAAGTGTATTGTAATACCTGCGCCACACCACCAACAGCAAACCCGCTGGGATGCGGCAGATAAAAAGTTATCATCCCTGCTGGAGGTAAATGAACATATATTGAATGCGCTGTAACAACAGATAAGCAGATCTGTTATGTGCTGCAATGAAAGAAACATATCAGCATCAGGATCACCATCAGCAAATACAAAGGCTGCATCTTTTCGTTTTTCATATTGGAGATTTTGAATAGTTAGGAATGACCTTCCAAATGAAAACATGTCTGGGTTGGGGATGACTAACAATCAGAGCGACATAGGGAGTGCGGAAAATGCTACTGTAAAATGGACAGCCAAGGTACGAAATAACCCAACATAAAGACTGCAGAGATCAAAATAAGCTACAGATAACAGGTGGAGTACAAAGCGGGATAAGCTTTGTCTAAGACTTCGGCAGCACTCAGCCTCTTACATTAAACACACAAATATAAAAGCATAAAAAAAGCGTTCCGGTAATCCGGAACGCTTATATCAGGTAACTACTGTCTTGAATTACTCTTTAGGAGCAGTAGCATCACCACCTTGCTTCTCTTCCTGCTTCAGCTTTTCTTTGATCTCAGCCAAAGCACCCAGATCACCGAGGGTAGCTTTTTCTACTTTACCTTGGATATTCTTAACAGCCTTCTTGGTCTTGTCGGCTTCAGCACGAGCTTCCTTGCGGGCAGCTTCCTTCTCTTCTACCTTGGATTGTTCCCACAGACGTGTGTGTGATACAACAATGCGTTTTTCATTGCGATCGAATTCGATCACCATGAACTGCGATGTTTCATCAGCACCCATGCTCTTACCATCTTCCTTCGTCAGGTGACGGTTAGGCGCAAATCCTTCCAGACCATAAGGCAGTTGAACGATACCACCTTTGTCATCACGACGGATAACAGTTCCTTCATGCACTGAACCCACAGCGAATGTGTCTTGCAGTGCATTCCAGGGATCTTCTTCCAGTTGTTTGTGACCAAGCTGCAGCTTGCGGTTTTCTTTATCGATACCGAGGATCACTACGTCGATGTTAGAACCAACTTTAGTGTACTCAGAAGGATGATTGAAACGTTTCAGCCAGCTCAGGTCGCTGATGTGGATCATACCACCGATACCAGGAGCCAGTTCAACAAACACACCGTAAGGAGTGATGTTCTTCACCAGACCAGTATGACGGCTTCCTTCAGGGAACTTAGTTTCGATAGTGCTCCAGGGATCTTCGCTCATTTGCTTGATAGACAAGCTCATTTTGCGGCTACCCTTATCGAGTGTAACGATCTTAGCTTCGTACTCGTCACCAAGCTTGAAGAATTCCTTAGCGTTGATCGGGGTGTTAGCCCAGGTGATCTCACTTACGTGAACCAGACCTTCTACGCCAGGCATGATTTCGAGGAATGCACCGTAATCTTCGATGTTTACTACTTTACCCTTCACTACAGAACCTTCATGCACATTCTCTGGCAGGATATCCCATGGGTGAGGAGTCAGTTGTTTCAGACCAAGGCTGATACGTTTCTTCTCGTCGTCGAAATCCAGTACCACCACTTTCAGCTTCTGATCCAGCTTCAACACCTCGCTCGGATGGCTGATACGTCCCCAGCTGATATCGGTGATATACAGCAGACCGTCCAGACCACCCAGGTCCATGAATGCACCGAAGTCGGTAATATTCTTGATAGTACCTTCCAACACCTGACCTCTTTCGAGTTTGCTCATGATCTCTGCACGTTGTGCTTCGATATCGCTTTCGATGAGGGCCTTGTGAGATACTACAGCGTTCTTGATAGCTTCGTTGATCTTCACTACTTTGAACTCCATGGTCTTACCTACAAACTGATCGTAATCAGTTACAGGCTTAACGTCGATCTGTGAACCTGGCAGGAACGTTTCCATACCGAACACATCAACGATCAGACCACCCTTAGTCTTAGAAGTAACAGTACCGGTGATAACTTCGCCAGTCTTGTGAACTTCCACGATACGCTCCCAGGCACGTGTGATACGCGCTTGCTTGCGGCTCAGGTTCAGGTGACCTTCCCGGTCTTCCTTCTCAACTACCATCACTTCAACCTCATCACCTGTTTTCAGGTTGGTAAGGTCACGGAATTCGTTCAGGGAAACCAGACCGTCACTCTTGAAACCAATGTTGATAACTACGTCTGTTTTAGTCATAGCTACCACCAGGCCTTTCACCAGCTCACCATCGGTAACAGCTTTGAAAGTACCTTCATAAACAGCGTCATACTTAGCCTTCTCTTCTTTAGAGTAAGAAGCCACATTACGCTTGTCAATGCTCCAGTCGAAATCGTCATGCGCACCTGCATCTTCCACAACAGGAGCGGCCACAGGTGCAGTTATTGTCGCTGTAGTCTCTTCAGCAGGTGCTGCAGAAGACTCCTGTGCATCAGCGTTTAGTTGTTTAACAATTAAATTTTGAAACATGATAGAATCCCGGAGGGTTTTTATTCCGGGGGTGCAAAGATACGTCAAAATGCTGAACAGGAGCGGTTTTTTGCTGTTTTTTCACCCCGGTAAAGGCCTCACCCGCAAGGTTTTACAGAGGCTGTCCCAAAACATCCCCGCAAGGGCGTAATTCCGACTTCCATCCTGGCATTTGATTTATGATCATGACCTGTTGTTGATTATTATTTTTCTGCAAAACATTTCACAACAAACAGTTTTCTGTTATTTTTGAAACCTTTTTACACCAACCGTTTACAATGATCACACCGGTTTTAATTCAGTTATTCGAGCAAAGCCTGAACAAACTCACAGAAGAAATTAACGCATACCCCGACGATGCCAGCCTTTGGCTTGCAGGCGAAGGAATTAACAATCCCGGCGGCAACCTGTGCATGCACCTCACAGGAAACCTCCAGCATTTTTTAGGAGCCGTATTGAACGATTCAGGTTACGTACGTAACCGCGAGGCCGAATTCAAAGTGAAGAACATCGCCAAGGTTAAATTACTCAACGAAATAGAGGAAGCCAAAACAGCTGTAAAAGATACCCTCGAACAGGTAAGCAGAAAACAATTGGATAAGAACTATCCACTGCCTATCAATGGGGAAATGGTAAATACCGAGTATTTCCTCGTTTACCTGTTGGGCCACCTCAACTACCACATCGGGCAGATCAACTACCACAGAAGATTAGTAGTTAAGCAGCCTGCATAAAATATTATTGTCACCCTGAGCCTGTCGAAGGGTGCCTGATTCTCTGCGAGGTGACACCTTTCGCTTGCGAAGCAAAGGAAGGTGTCACCTCGTATACATTTAAGAACTATCAACTCTTTGCAATAGCCCCGGCTGCAATGAACCCACTGGTCCATGCATGCTGAAAGTTGAACCCACCCGTAATACCATCCACATCCAGTATTTCGCCGGCGAAGAACAGATGAGGCATCAGTTTACTCTGCATGGTTTGAGCATCTACTTCAACCAGCTTGATCCCTCCCGCAGTTACGAACTCCTCTTTGAAAGTCGTCTTTCCACGCACAGCAAACTCCTGTACACAAAGTACCTTAACAAGTTTGTTCTGTGCTGCAGCCGGCAGGTCGGCCCATCGGATATCACCGCCAATACCAGCTTGCTCCAGGAAATAGTCCCACAACCTTTGAGGCAAGCCAAAAGGATTGCGGTTACTGATCTTTTGAGCAGCCAGTTCAAAACGCAGCCGCTGCAACTCATCCCTCAGACTATTCTCATTATACGTCGGCAACCAGTTTACCTGAATGTTGAATTGATAGTTACCAGTAGACAACTCTCGTGCGCCCCACGCCGACAACCGTAATACCGCAGGACCACTCATGCCCCAATGCGTGATCAGCAAAGGCCCTTGCGATGACAACTTACTGCCCGTAATACGTACATGAGCATCAGGAACAGATACACCCATAAGCTGGGTAATACTGTTGCCCGGCATGTTGAATGTGAACAGTGATGGAACAGGCTCTTCGATAGTATGACCTAACTGCTTTAGCCAGTCGAACATAGAAGACTTAGGATAACCACCACAAGCGACGCATACATAATCAGCAGTCAGGGTCCTGTCACCGGAAAGCTCGATTACAAATCCGTCCCCAGTACGCTGCAAACGTTGAACATCCGAAGACATTCTCACCTCTACCCTATACTTATTCACTTCACGCAAAAGACAATCGATAATAGTCTGCGACGAATCAGTTACCGGAAACATACGGCCATCGTCTTCCGTTTTCAATGCCACACCACGCTCCCGGAACCATTCAATAGTATCAGTAGTAAAGAACTGATGGAACGTCTTTTTAAGGAAGTTCGCGCCCCGCGGATATTTCTTCACCATATCAGCAATAGAAAAGCAGGCATGCGTCACATTACAACGCCCCCCACCCGATACCTTTACCTTGGATAATACCTTATTACTCTTTTCAAGAATGATCACTTCCAATGCAGGATGCTGCCGTGCAGCATTCACCGCACAGAAAAAACCAGCGGCGCCACCACCAATTACAACCAACCTTTTCTTCTTATCAGCCATATTATCCAATTGAAACCTGTCAGGTAAAAGAAAACCCTCTGCTAAAGAGGGTTTATATAGTAAGATTAAGTTTTAGCACTATTAGCTTTATCCAACCAATACTGACTGGTCAGTAACCAGGTGGGCATTAGCCTTCTCTGCGGCTTCAATAATGCTGTAGTCAGACAGGATATCAGCCTGGTTCTTTTGCACACACACATCGTGCTCAAAGTGAACAGAAGGTGAATGATCTACAGTACGCACAGTCCAGCCATCAGACTCAGTGTACACTTCCTTCTTACCCATGTTGATCATAGGTTCGATAGCCAACACAGTTCCTTCCTTCAGTTTGCCGCCGGAACCCCGCTTGCCATAGTTCGGCACCTGAGGATCTTCGTGCAAGCTTTTGCCCAACCCATGGCCTACCAGCTCACGCACTACACCATAGCCATACTTCTTTTCAGTATGCTCCTGGATAGCGCTGCCTATATCACCTACGCGGTTGCCGGCTATAGCCTGTTCGATACCCTTATACAGCGATTCCTTGGTAATACGGATGAGCTTCAGCACCTCTGGCTTTACATCGCCAATAGCGAAAGTATAAGCATGATCACCATGATAACCATTCTTGATGATACCAATGTCAACAGAGATAATATCACCATCCCTCAGCTCCTTTTCATTCGGAAAACCATGCACCACCACATCATTTACGGAGATACAGGAATTGAACGGATATCCATGAAAGCCCAGGAAAGAAGGAACACCACCATGATCTTTGATCATCTCGCCAATAGTCTTATCGAGCGATAAGGTGGTAATACCGGGGCGAAGCAACTTGGCAATTTCAGCTAAAGTAGCGCTCACCAATAAAGCACTTTGGCGCATCAACTCTACTTCAGCCGGTGTTTTAATATAAACCATTATCGTAGCATCTTTTGTTTAAAACAAAACCTGACAACTACTATAACAGTTGCCAGGTTTTAAAGTTGTATAATCAGTTATTACAGAGATGCCGGAGAAGCGGGAGATACCGTTTGGCGGCCCTGCACGCGTCCACTCTTCATCAAACCATCATACTGACGCATCAAAAGTTGAGTTTCAATTTGTTGCAGTGTATCCAGGATTACACCAACCATGATCAGCAGAGAAGTTCCACCAAAGAAGGAAGAGAAAGACTGCTGAATACCAAGACGTTGTGCAAAACCAGGCAGGATACCTACCACAGCCAGCAATACCGCACCAGGTAAAGTGATCTTGTCCATTACCGCACCGATATAATCGGCAGTAGGCTGACCAGGCTTTACACCAGGAATGAAACCGTTGTTACGCTTCAGGTCATCGGCAATTTGCTTGGGGTTGAAGATCAAAGCTGTATACAGGAAGGTAAAACCTATCACCATTACAGCGTAGATCAACATATACCAGAAGTTACTGTGGTCACCGAATATCTTGGCAAGACCACGCGTAGAATCGAAGTTAGACAACAAAGTAGGCAGGAACATGATCGCCTGAGCAAAGATGATCGGCATTACACCTGCACTGTTCACCTTGATAGGCAGGAACTGGCGGGCACCACCAAACTGGCGGTTACCTACAATTTGCTTGGCATATTGAACCGGGATCTTGCGAACACCCTGGATCAGGATGATCAATCCCATGATGATAGCAACAAGAACAGCGATCTCGATCACGAACAACAGGATACCACGGCCACTTGCACCGGTAGTTTTAGCACTCCACTCCTGCATCAGCGACTGAGGAAGACGAGCGAGGATACCCACCATGATGATCACAGAGCTACCATTACCCAATCCCTTATCAGTGATCTTCTCACCAATCCACATTACAAACAAAGTACCGGCACTGAGGATTACAGTAGTAGACAGCCAGAAATAGCTGGAATACTCCTGGATCATCGCGTCCTTATTAGTTTGGTGCAGATAAGCCACATAAGCACTGGCCTGCAGGATGGCAACAGCCACTGTTAAGAAACGAGTGTATTGGTTGATCTTTTTACGGCCACTCTCACCCTCTTTTTGCATTTTCTGGAACGGGGGATAAAGAATGGTCATCAACTGCATGAAGATAGAAGCAGAGATATAAGGCATGATACCCAAAGCCAGAATAGAAGCCTGAGAAAAGGCGCCACCGGCAAAAGCATCGATCAGGCCAAGAATACCACCACCAGATGCGTTGGTATTGATCAGAGTAGGATTGATACCAGGCAACACGATGTGAGTACCGAGGCGGTATACGGCTATCAAAGTAATGGTCACCAGGATCTTACTCTTCAGCTCCTCAATACTCCAGATATTCTTCAGGGTTTGTATGAATTTTTTCACGGAATCCAGAAATTTTTTATGATGGCCTCTGTTTTTTTAAACCACAAAACAGGTTTGCTGCAAAGACCATTTCAATCCTTATGGCAAACCTGCTGTCCGTTATATAACCGGTTAGCTACTAAGCGTTTTAAAGCAAAAAAGACGCATTCTAAGATGCGTCTATGCAAGTTACACAAAATTACTTTACAATTTCTACTGTGCCACCTGCTGCTTCGATAGCAGCTTTCGCTTTTTCACTGATAGCATTCACTTTGAAAGCTACTTTGCTCTTCACCTCACCATTACCCAGGATTTTCACCAGGTCAGTGCGGCTAACCAGTCCATTGATATATAAGTTCTCCAGGGAGAATTCTTTCAATTCATATTTCTCAACGAGATGATCAACCTGGCCGAGGTTAAACACCTTATACTCAACCCTGTTTATATTATTAAATCCACGTTTTGGCAAACGACGCTGGATTGGCATCTGTCCACCTTCATGAGCATTCTTACGTTGGTAACCAGCACGGCTTTGACCACCCTTGTTACCTTTGGTAGAAGTACCACCCTTACCGGATGCTTCACCACGACCTAATCTTTTCTCTTTATGCGTTGCGCCTTCTGCGGGCTTGATCTGATGTAATTTCATGTTTTTTGATTTTTACTCAACGGGGAATCTCCCCTCGCGTTTAAAGATTGATAATTACTTAACCTCTACTACGGTAACCAGGTGGCTTACTGTACGCACCATACCGAGTATTTGTGGAGTTGCCTCTACCTCTTTGGTAGAATTCAACTTGTTCAGGCCCAACGCCTGGAGCGTTAATTTCTGGCGCTCAGGTCTGTCAATGCCACTCTTTACTAAGGTGATCTTAATCTTGCTCATGATTTAATCATTATGATCAGTCTTTCACCAACAGCCGATCGCCTCTCGACGCACGGCTCCTGACTCCCGACTGAAATGTTATCCGTTAAATACTTTCTTCAGGTTCAGTTTACGTTGCTTGGCAACAGTAATAGGCTCACGCAACAGGGCCAGCGCACCAAAAGTAGCTTTCACCACGTTGTGAGGATTGGCAGAACCCATTGATTTAGCCAATACGTCGGTAACACCAGCGCTTTCCAATACCGCACGCATGCTACCTCCGGCGATCACACCAGTACCATGAGCGGCTGGCTTGATCAATACTTTGGCAGCACCAACTTTCGCCCACTGATCGTGAGGAATAGTACCGTGCATGATGGGCACTTTTATGAGGTTCTTCTTGGCATCTTCAATGCCTTTAGTAATAGCTTCCTGTACTTCTTTGGCTTTACCCAGGCCATGACCAACAACACCATTCTCATTACCTACTACAACCAGGGCAGAAAAACTGAAAGCACGACCACCTTTAGTGGTTTTTACCACCCGGTTGATGGCTACCACTTTCTCTTTCAGCTCAAGATCGCCGGCTTTAACTCTGTTTAAATTAACTTTTGCCATTATTTCGAATTGACGATTTTAATTGTAATTATCCAAAAGGATTAGAATTGCAAACCACCTTCACGGGCACCATCAGCCACGCTCTTCACACGGCCATGATACAAGTTACCACCACGGTCAAATACTACGATAGTAATACCGAGTTCAGTAGCCTTGCGGGCAATTGCCTGACCTACCAGTTTGCTCTTTTCGATCCTTGTCACCTTCTGAGCAGCAATATCCTTATCCCTGGAAGAAGCCGCAGCCAATGTTTTACCACTAACGTCGTCAATCAGTTGCACATAGATATCAGTGTTGCTTCTGAAAACAGACAGCCTTGGTTTTTGGCCTGTACCAGATACTTTCTTGCGGATCCGGTAGCGGATTTTCTGTCTTTTAACTAATTTATTCATTGCTCTTTATTTTATGCCGCCCGATACTGCCGGGCGGCTAATTTTCAAATTATTTACCAGCAGCCTTACCAGCTTTACGACGGATAACTTCACCAGCGTATTTAACACCTTTACCTTTGTACGGCTCGGGCTTACGCAGGCTGCGCAGTTTGGCAGCTACCTGACCGATCAGTTGTTTATCGATGCCTTCCAGCATGATCTTGGGGTTTTCACCCTTTTCCTGGGAAGTAGCTACTTTCAATTCCTTGGGAATCTCGAAAATGATATTGTGAGAGTAACCCAGTGACAGGTCAAGCAGATTACCTTGGTTAGAAGCTTTGTAACCTACACCCACCAACTCCAGGTTTCTTTTATAACCTTCAGTTACGCCTTTTACCAGGTTGGCAACAAGAGCGCGGTATAAACCATGCATAGCGCGGTGACGGATTTGATCTGTTGGACGAGTGAAAGTAACAGTGTTATCCTTTACTTCTACAGCGATATCACGATCGATAGCTTGTTTCAGTTCACCCTTAGGGCCTTTTACAGTCAACACATTATCCTTACCGATAGTAGCAGTAACACCACTGGGCAATGCGATGGGTTGTTTACCTATACGAGACATAAAAAAATTAGTTTATTGTTTTTTGTTTTCCGGAGTTGCCGCCGGGTTGGTTTTAGTCGCTGGCCGGTCAGCCTCTATAGGTCGGGCTTAATGTACCAGTAACAATATAGTTGAGGGCTTTCAGCGTTAGCCAAAAGCCCGTACAATTAATAGATATAGCAAAGAACTTCGCCACCTACATTCTGCACTTTCGCTTGCTTATCAGTCATAACACCTTTAGAAGTGCTGATGATAGCAACACCCAGACCATTCTTTACACGTTTGAACTCACCAGGGCTGGCATACTGACGCAAACCAGGACGGCTTACTCTTTCCAGTGACCTGATCGCAGGTTCTTTAGATTGGGCATCATACTTCAAGGCGATCTTGATCACACCTTGTTTGCTGTCATCCTCAAATTTATATTTCAGGATATAGCCTTGATCATACAGGATCTCTGTAATACGCTTTTTAAGGTTAGAAGCCGGGATTTCAACAATCCGGTGGCCGGCCAATTGCGCGTTACGAACTCTGGTCAGAAAATCTGCTATAGGATCTGTTACCATTTTATAATAAGTTATTGTATCAGTTCAGAATTAGATTGAATCTCATACACACAGGATGTACTGTCACGGGACTGATAATTACCGTAACCCATATCCTGCTGCGTCGTATATTACCAGGAAGCCTTGCGAACGCCTGGGATCTTGCCGTTAAGCGCCATCTCACGGAATGTAACACGGGAGAGACCGAAGTAACGCATATATCCCTTAGGACGGCCAGTTAACTGGCAACGGTTCTTCAGACGAACTTTTGAAGAATTCTTCGGCAGTTCATCCAGTGCTTGCCATTCTCCGGCAGCTTTCAATGCAGCACGCTTTTCAGCATACTGAGCTACCATATGTTCTCTTTTCTTTTGTCTGGCTTTTATTGACTCTTTTGCCATAATAATTAGAAATTCGAATTTAAAATGTCAGGATCAGCGCTTGAGGCTATCTAACCCCGTATTTGTATTTTATATTTCTTACTTAGTCTTTCTTCTTGAACGGCATACCCATTTCCTTCAGCAGCTCGAAAGCTTCTTCGTTGGTACCAGCCGTTGTTACGAAAGTGATATCAAGACCGGTGATCTTGTTTACCTTATCGATATCGATCTCCGGGAAAATGATTTGCTCAGTAACACCGAGTGTATAGTTACCACGACCGTCGAACGCTTTTTCATTGATACCTTTGAAATCACGTACGCGGGGCAGAGCAGTAGCGATCAGCCTGTCCAGGAACTCATACATTTTCACACCACGCAAAGTAACACGGGCGCCGATAGGCATGTTCTTACGCAGTTTGAAGTTAGAGATGTCCTTTTTAGACATAGTAGTCACCGCTTTCTGGCCAGTGATCTGTGTAAGCTCGTCTACAGCAATATCCACCAGTTTCTTGTCGCTTACAGCGCCATTCACACCGCGGTTCAGGCAGATCTTTTCCAGACGTGGAACCTGCATAAGGCTGCCGTAGTTAAAGCGCTTCATCAGGGCAGGTACAACGTCCTTCTTGTACTTGTCTGCTAATCTCGGAGTATATTTTGTTGTGCTCATTTTTTAAAGCTTTATTACTTTATAACTTCACCGGATTTCTTGGAAACACGTACCAGTTTGCCATTTTCGCGGGTACGTTTAACCTTGGTGGCTTCACCCTTCTTGGCATCCCACAACTTCACATTCGAAATGTGGATAGCCGCTTCCTTCTTCACAATACCACCTTTGGTATCACGGGCAGAAGGCTTGGTGTGGCGGGTAATGATATTTACACCTTCAACCAGTACTCTTTCCTTGTCAGGAAACACTTCGAGCACTTTGCGGGGTTTCGTTGTGTCTTTATCGTCACCGGTAATTACCACTACGGTGTCGCCTTTTTTAATATTGAACTTAGGTTTAAAACGATTGCTCATCTTTTTAAGCTTTGAGCTATGAGCTGCGAACGGCGAGCTGATAGCGTTATAAAAATCTATTTCGGAACGGGCTCGTAGCTGATCGCTCGTAGCTCGTAGCTTTATTTACAGTACTTCCGGGGCCAGAGAGATGATCTTCATGTAACCCTTATCACGCAGTTCACGCGCTACAGGTCCGAAGATACGCGTACCACGAGGCTCATCAGAAGCGTTCAACAGTACCACTGCGTTGTCGTCGAAACGGATATAAGATCCGTCCTTGCGACGCAGCTTGTTCTTGGTACGAACGATAACGGCCTTTGTAACGGTACCTTTCTTGATACCACCGGCAGGAATTGCATCCTTTACGGTAACAACAATTTTATCGCCGATCTTCGCGTAATCCTGGCCACTGTTACCCAGCACACGGATACACAACACTTCCTTGGCACCACTATTATCAGCTACGTTTAATCTGCTTTCTTGCTGAATCATTGTATTAGCTTTTAGCTTTTAGCTATTAGGGGTTAGCCCAATAGCCCATGAAAATTAGTTATATTCCGACGGTGTGAGCTAACAGCTAATGGCCAATAGCTAACCGCATATTCCTTACTTCGCCTTTTCTACCACTTCTACCAGTCTCCAGCGCTTTGTTTTGCTGAGCGGACGAGTTTCCATGATCTTTACCACATCACCTATAGTGCACTCATTCTTTTCATCATGAGCATGGAACTTCGTGGTTTTCTTTACGAACTTACCATAGATCGGGTGCTTTACTTTTCTTTCAACAGCAACAGTGATGGTTTTTGCCATCTTATTGCTGGTAACAACACCAGTTCTTGTTTTACGCAAATTTCTATCTAACATTTTCTTTAGGTTTTAGCTTTTAGCACTTAGCTATTAGCGCTCAACTTATTTAGTTTGTTCTCTTTTACTTAGTACAGCTAACTGCCAAGAGCTAACTGCTAACAGCTTTAAACAGCCTGTTGTTTTTGCTTCAGCTCTGTTTTCAAACGAGCCAGATCTTTGCGAAGGCCGCGGATACTCATAGGGTTCTCCAGGGGAGAGATAGCATGAGCAAACTCCAGCTTCTTCAGACGCAGTTCATCTTCCTGTATACGGGCTTTCAGGTCGGTTACAGACAGCTCTTTCAGGCTTTTTACAAAATCAATTTTCTTAGACATGATATACGATTTGAATATTCTCAAATATTCGCCTTAGTGCTTATTGTTCCACGTAATCCCGGCGAACGATGAACTTTGTTTTAATGGGAAGCTTTTGAGCAGCAAGTTCAAGCGCTTGCTTTGCTGTCGCTTCGCTTACACCGTCGCACTCGAAAATGATACGGCCTGGTTCCACTACAGCAGCCCAGAACTCGGGGTTACCTTTACCTTTACCCATCCGCACTTCGGCAGGCTTACGGGTAATTGGCTTATCAGGGAAAATGCGTATCCACACATTACCTTCACGTTTCATTGAACGGGTCAGCGCCTGACGCGCAGCTTCGATCTGACGGTTGTTTAACCATATTGGTTCCAGGGCTTTCAGAGCGAAAGAACCAAAAGAGATAGTAGTACCACGCTTGGCTACTTCCCGGATGCGTCCTTTCTGCGCTTTCCTGTGTTTCGTCCTTTTAGGCTGTAACATCTATTAACAGTTTGAAAATTTGATAATTTTTGAAGACCTCCAATTAACGGGGGATATCCCCTGCCGCTATTAGCGTCCTCTGTTGTTTCCTCCACGGCCGGCACCGCCGCCGCCTCTGCGATCACCGCCGCCGCCGCCTCTGCGATCACCACCACCGCCGCCTCTGCGGTCACCGCCACCACCGCCTCTGCGGTCGTCTCTGCGATCACCACCACGTTGGTCATCACCATCTCTCCGGTCTCTCCGGTCATTCACATCGCTCTTTCCACCTACGAGGTTCGGGTTCAGGTCACGTTTACCAAGTACTTCACCTTTACAGATCCATACCTTGATACCTATCTTACCATACACAGTCAATGCAAACACATTAGCGTAGTCGATATCCATACGCAGTGTGTGCAAAGGTGTACGACCTTGTTTGATTTCTTCCGTACGGGCAATTTCAGCACCACCCAAACGGCCACCCACTTTGATCTTGATACCTTCAGCACCCATACGGAGAGCAGAAGCAATCGCCATCTTGATAGCGCGTTTGTAGTTGATACGGTTTTCGATCTGGCGGGCAATAGTGTCACCTACGATCATCGCATCCAGTTCAGGACGACGGATCTCGAGGATGTTGATCTGTACATCGTCTTTACCAGTCAGCTTCTTCAACTCTTCTTTGATACGATCTACTTCGCCACCACCTTTACCTATGATGATACCGGGTTTTGAGGTATGAATGGTAACGATCAGTTTATTCAGCGTACGCTCAATAACGATCTTGGAGATACCACCTTTGTTGATACGGGCATTCAGGTAAGTCCTGATCTTGTTATCCTCGATCAACTTGGTAGAAAAATCTTTTTTGTTACCATACCAGTTAGATTCCCAACCGCGGATGATCCCTAACCTGGCACCAATAGGATTTGTTTTCTGACCCATTTATTCTAATTTGAAAATTTTATAATTAAGCTTTTGCGTCAACAATGAGCGTTACGTGGTTACTGCGCTTACGTAAGCGATAAGCTCTTCCTTGAGGAGCAGGCAGCATCCTTTTCAGGGTGCGGGCGCCGTCAACAAAGATTGTCTTTACCACCAGTCCTGCATCAGCAGCACTTTTGCCTTCATTCTTTTGCTCCCAGTTGTTAATAGCGCTTTTCAACAGCTTGAACAAAGGAGTGGCGGAATGTTGCGGATGGTGTTCCAGCAAAGCCAGGGCTTTCTCCACTTCTACACCGCGGATCTCATCAGCCAGCAAACGCATTCTGCGGGGTGATGTGGGATAATTTCTCAGTTTAGCTACTGCTTCCATTTTATTAAATTTCAAGTTCAGAGTTCCGGGTCTTGAGTCCGGTGATTAACTCCCGACTCTTTACTCTCGACTCCTGACTATTTTATTAAGATACTTTTTTGCTTGAGTGTCCTTTAAAGTTGCGCGTAGGTGCAAACTCACCCAGCTTATGGCCAACCATAAACTCAGTCACGTAAACCGGGATGAATTTATTACCGTTGTGTACGGCGAAGGTATGACCTACAAAGTCCGGAGTAATGGTAGAACGACGGCTCCAGGTTTTGATAACACCCTTCTTTGCTTTGCCTTCGTTTACGGCCAGTACTTTATGCTCCAGTTTAGCAGCTACATAAGGACCTTTTTTTATCGAACGAGCCATATATACTTAGTTTGAAAATTTGAAGTTTTAAAATCAGCGGTTAATTACTTAGCCAATTTTTTACCGTTCTTACGTTGGATGATCAGCTTATCGCTTCCCTTACCCCTCGTACGTGTCTTCTGACCTTTCGCATACTTGCTGGTCCTTGAACGTGGGTGACCACCGGAAGATTTACCTTCACCACCACCCATCGGGTGATCTACAGGGTTCATCGCTACACCACGGGTGCGGGGGCGGATACCTTTCCAACGGTTACGGCCAGCCTTACCAGCCATCTCCAGGTTATGATCACCATTGCTTACGATACCTACAGTAGCGAAGCAGTTGATCAATACTTTTCTCAACTCACCAGAAGGCATCTTCAATACTGCATAACGCTCTTCCTTGTTCGTCAGTTGGGCTGAAGTACCGGCACTACGTACCAGCTTACCACCCTGACCAGGTTGCATTTCAATGTTGTGAACGTTGGTACCCAAAGGCATGTTCTTCATTTGAAGAGCATTACCAATTTCAGGAGCAACAGCGTCACCGGAAATAACAGTAGAACCAACTTGTAAACCCTGAGGAGCCAGGATATACCTTTTTTCACCATCTGCATAGTTCAGCAGCGCGATGAAAGCAGTACGGTTCGGATCATATTCTACAGAAACTACAGTAGCTTCAATATCTTTCTTGTTTCTCTTGAAATCAACGATACGATACATCTTCTTGTGACCGCCACCGATGTAGCGCATTGCGCGGCGTCCCTGAGCATTACGGCCACCAGTAGACTTTACTTTCTCTACCAGGCTCTTTTCAGGAACATTCGTTGTCACTTCCTCATATGCATTACCAATTCTCCAGCGGGTTCCGGCCGTAATTGGTTTATACTTTTTCAGTGCCATGTTTTAATTCTTATTCTGTGTTAAAAATCGTTTTGTCAATCCTTTGCGGCGTTTGACGCGCCATTCTTATTAATCATCCGCCGTGGCGGGCAAGATTAAATGTTAGCGTACAGGTCGATAGTCTCACCTTCAGCAACTGTTACATACGCTTTCTTGTAAGCAGGCTTTACACCGGAGATGAAGCCGGCTTTGGTGAAACGGCTCTTAGCCTTACCTGGAACTACGATAGTGTTCACGTCGATCACATTCACACTGTAAAAACCTTCTACCGCTTTCTTGATTTCCAGTTTATTGGCTTTGCGATTTACCCGGAAAGCATAAGTTCTGCTCTTGTCAGAGAGCTTATTGCTCTTCTCGGTTACAATCGGCTTTATCAGTACTTCTGCGAGTTTCATATAACTCTAATTTGAGAATTTGAAAATTTGATTATGCTGTTACTTCTGCTTCGTCATCAACGAAGATTTTGGCAGCGCTTTCAGTAAACACCAGTACGTCGGCATTTACGATATCGTAAGTGTTCAGGTCAGCGATCAGTGCACCAATTACAGAAGGCACATTACGCAGGCTCAGGTACAGGTTATCGTTGTACTCGGGCAGAACAACCAGAGATTTCTTACTGTCGATATTCAACGCTTTCAGAGCTCCGGCAAAAGTCTTTGTCTTGGGAGTTTCCAGGTTGAGATCTTCAATAATTACGATAGCATTTTCTTTCGCTTTGTAAGACAGGGCGCTGATCTTGGCCAGATCCTTCACTTTACGATTCAGCTTGAAATCATAACCGTGAGGCTTAGGTCCGAAGATAGTACCACCACCCTTGAAGATAGGAGCACGCAGGTTACCTTTACGGGAACCACCAGTACCCTTTTGACGGTGCAGCTTCTTGCTGGCACCTTGTACTTCCGCACGGGTTTTCACTTTGTGAGTACCCTGACGTTGTGCAGCCAGAAATTGCTTTACAGCCAGGTAGATTACGTGATCGTTTGGCTCAGCACCAAAGATCTCATCAGGCAACTCTACTGAGCGACCTGTTTTCTTACCGCTTATATTTAATACATCTACTTGCATCGTACGCTATTTTTATCGATCTGTTAAGGAGAGGCGCTTTACAACGGCTCGCCTTGACAGCGTGATTATTTTTGAATTAATACAATTGAGCCGTTGTGTCCGGGAACTGATCCGCTAACCAGGATGTAGTTCTTTTCTGGGAAGATCTTAACAACCTTCAGACCTTTTACCTTAACACGGTCTTGACCCATCCGGCCAGCCATACGCATACCTTTGAATACGCGTGAAGCATCAGATGAGTTACCAATAGAACCGGGGGCACGTTGACGGTCATGCTGACCGTGTGATTGCTCACCTACCCCACTGAATCCGTGGCGCTTTACAACACCCTGGAAACCTTTACCCTTGGTAGTACCTACAACTTCAACTTTATCGCCTTCAGCGAAAATGTCAACAGTAACAGATTCACCAAGAGCCTTCTCTATGGAATAATCACGGAACTCTTTTACGAATTTTTTTGCGGCTGTATTGGCCTTTGCGAAGTGATTCTTTTCTGAAGCGAGTGTGTGCTTCTCTTTCTTGTCGCCGAATGCTAACTGCACAGCGCTGTAACCATCAGTGTCTTTTGTTTTGACCTGGGTTACAACACAGGGACCTGCTTCGATGATGGTAACACTTGTTTGTTTACCATCAGGACTGAAGATGCTGGTCATCCCGATTTTTTTGCCAATAATTCCTTTCATCGTTGTTCGTTTTTGCCTTCTCGGTTAAAGAGACATTTGCAGTATGATTGTCACAACCTTGCTGTCCGGGCGGACAGAGAAGGCACAACCATGGCAACTTCAATCCCCGTTTGCTGCCGACCTTTTCTTTTATTATCTGCTTTATTCCATCTTACATGAAAACCGCAGAATTCGAAGTACCGGCAGTAAACTAACCTCGAAGGGTCAGTTCATATTTAGTTTTTATAACACCTGGCAGGCTATAACACCCACTCAGATTTTCCTTGTTGATTTACCCAGCGCTGCTTTATCCGTTACCAACGGTAACAAAGTTTGCAGATGGGTTTGAAAGAACTTTCGTCGGCCGCCGAAGCTTTAGCGTAGGCGGCTTCTGTATTGATACATGAAAAAACCCTGTCAGGATTTTAGAACCCTGACAGGGTTCATCAATGTTCTAATTAGGCTTTGATCTCAACTTCTACACCACTGGGCAAGTCGAGCTTACTCAGGGCATCCACCGTACGGCTGGAAGAAGTGTAGATATCCAGCAAACGCTTGTGCGTGCACAACTGGAACTGCTCACGGCTCTTCTTATTCACGTGCGGAGAGCGTAATACTGTAAAAATCTTCTTACGGGTAGGTAAAGGAATAGGACCTGTTACTACCGCTCCGGTGCTGCGCACTGTCTTCACGATTTTCTCGGCAGATTTGTCTACCAGGTTGTGATCGTAAGACTGTAATTTGATTCTGATTCGTTGAGACATAGTTCAATCCCATTTTTCTAATGGGGATGCAAAGGTAAGTGGAGTTTGAATACTTACAAAAGATTTAAAGATAATTTTTTGCCCCTGCGAGTAAAAAAACATTCACGACACCGTAAAAATACGCTATTTCCGGCCAGATTGACCGTTTTTGCTCTCCAACCAGGCATCGGTAGCCAGGATCGCCGCCCCCGCCAACACCCCGAAACCGGTAGCAGCCGACTTGCCGAAGCCAGTCACCTCCTCCACATACGACCACTCACCCGGCCGGTCGCGGTACAAAGTAAACCTCTTGGGCCTAACCAATGTGCGGTACAGCTCCGATACATAAAAGCTATGTTGGTAGGCCACCGGCACAGGTGCACTGCTGTCGCCCACCACGATGGCCAGGTAACTCCTGAACTGCAAGGGAGAACTATCTGCTTCAAAAAATGCTTGTCGGGCAACAGCGGTAGAGCCATCATCCAGGGTAAGCCCGATCTTCTGCAAGGCCGAATCCGGGAAGTTCTTCAGTAATTTATTGGTCACCCCCATGGGAGTCTTGGTCACAAACGACTGAGGAGGGATCATTTGAATGCCTGGTGGCAACGTAGCCGTCACATCCAAACCAGCCTGGGTAGAGCTAAAACCCTCGACCCAATCGATGGTCCTGCCATTGACCACACCCTTTAGCGCAACTTCATCAGGGGAATAAGAGATTGCTTTATCATTGATAATCAATGCAGAACGCTTCCAGTCGATATAAATAGGCTTATTCAGCTTGTTCCTGACCAACAGGTTGACCGGTGCATTCTTGCCGTTGAAGTTGTACACGATCTGCAATGTGTCGTTCTCGATCGTAAACGCTTGTCGATCATCCTTTTGCACCTGCTCACTATTAATGCCAAGGTACTGGTACCTGTTGCAGGAAGAGGCAAATACAAGGAGAAAAAGAACGGGTATAGTTAGCCGCATTTTTTTTACTTTAAAATAAGAAATTCCCGAAGGAAGGATTTGTTAAAATGCCATCAGTGTTTCACAACCTTAGCAGGCATGGTCACCGGCTGGCTGCGCACCTGGCTCTTCAGCACAGCCCTCCCCCCTACAATCCCATAACCGGCCGGCATGCTGTCATTCACCGCACTGGGCACCACAAAAAAGCGGTCCCCCCGGGTATCTCCCCCCATTGAACTCGGCGGATTGACCATTTGAACCAGCTCAGACACATAAAAGTCATGCTGATAAACCACCGGTTTGGGCTGGGTATCGCCTATCATTACAGTGAGGTAGCTCCGGAAAGCCAATGGCGTGGTAGCTGCCGTAAAATTGGCCAGTTTGATCATTTCCTGACTTTCCCCACCCATAAGCGGGATTTTCTTCTTGGAGAACATGGAATCGGGCAGGTTACTCAACCCCTGGTTGGTAATACCCATCAGCTTTTTAGTAACGTACGTTTGTGGCGGCAGGAACTCAATATCCGAAGGAAGTTGGGCAGTAGCGCTTAACCTGCCCGCAGTAGTGGTCACCGGCACAGGGTCAGAAGGCAGGTCCCAATGATAAGAAGAAGCCCCAAAAGCACCTTCTATGCGTATTTTGCCAGGCGCATAACTAATAGCTTGCTCATTAATGATCAGCGCCGAGCGCTTCCAGTCGATATACAACGGCTGCTGCAGCTTGTTTTTGATCATCATCGTAATAGGCCCATTCTGACCATTGAAATTGTAGGTCAGCACCAGACTGTCATTTTCCACAACAAATTCGCCAAGCTTGTTTTGAGGTATTTCCCGGCTGCTGACAGTCATCACCTGGTAAACACCACAGGAAGCCAATAAAGAGCAGATCAGGGCGGGTAGAATTAACTTCATAGATGTAGAGGTTTTGAAGCTAATTTAAGCTGAGCAGGCAGCCATCGACGTTAAGGAAAACCGAATTGAGGAGATTTTAATACAAAGCTATTCCACAAGAAGCTGTTGCCTGATAAGCGAATTATTATAACGCTGTATCAATCCACGCATATGCAGCTCCATACGCGTCCTGTCTGCAGCATACACACTATCCTGCAGCAGATTTACCTGCATAAAAGGATCAACCCTCACATTATATAAAAAAACAGATTGATCCTTTTCATCATTATATCCCAATATGAACCTGTTATCGGTAAGCTGAGATATCCCTTTGAATTTGTTAAAAACGTAGCGGGTAGTAGTGTCCTCTACTGAATAACCGAAACTCATAAACGGCTTGGCATAATGAAGCTTGTCAAGGATGGTAGGCACAATGTCGAATTGCTGAACAGGATGATCGATAACCCGGTGAGCAGTATCCGCAGGGTCAAATATAAAAATAGGTATACGGTAAAAAGTAAAACCACTATTCCGGCTGTCAAACACAACATTGATAGAATGGTCGGCCGAAAAAACAAACAACGTATTTTGATACCACGGTTCATCCCTGATCGAATCAAAGAACAGCCGTAAACTATAATCGAGATAAGCAGCACTGATTTGCATGGGACGTAACCCCGGGCCTTCAAATCGGGCACGCAGGTCATCCGGCACAGCAAAAGGGCTGTGCGTGGAAAGATTGAACACAGTAGCAAAAAATGGAGATTGTTGCTGCTTCAATACACTGGCAGCATAAGGCAGGAATTTATGATCATAGATCCCCCACTGACCATCATGAAAACGCTTATCTCCGAATTCCTTTTCGGAATAATAATGATCGATGCCAGCCATTTTACAAAACTTTCCAAACCCATAATGATCCGGAGACGCCCCCATAAAGAAATGCGTGGAGTAACCCTCCCGCTGAAGGATCGATCCGATACCATTGAATTTTGTATGACTGTAAGCCGAATAATAATACGGCTCATCCATGAAAGTAGGCAAGCTCCCAAGGATAGCGACCAGCCCCTTATTAGAGCCATCACCATTACCATAAGCATTGGAAAACCACGTACCGTGCCCGATAAGAGAGTCCATAAAAGGCGTTCGGCTTCTGAATGGACTGGAAGGATCGAGATATTCCTTACAAAAGCTTTCCAGGATAAAGACCACAACATTCTTTTTCTGAAAAGGCTCGGCTGCCGGATACTGCCGCCGGATGGTGAACAAGGAATCCAGTTGCTGGGGAGTAAAAAAGCTTTTAACCGACAAATGCTGTTGCCGCCTTACAACAGAATATAAAAAAGTGATAGAGGAATTGTTGACCAGCGGTTGATACTCGGGTGAAAAATACAACAAAGCAGTAGAAGGCATGATAGGCCTGCCAGTCCCACCATACGCCACGCCTGCCATGATCAGCAAAGCAAGCAAACCGGCCAGGTAACAGCTAATGATGCTACGCTTGTCACGAACAGCTTCAGTAGCCCTTAGTAAACGCCTCCCCACAACGATAAATAATAGTATAATGAAGACAAGGCCCACTAATAAGTACCAGTAACTCACCAGGAAACCTGGAACAGCCACCATAGTATCCTTCACTACATACAACAAGTCCACCGAACTTCGCCTTCCTACAAAACCGAAATAAACAAGGTCGATAAGATTAAGAGCAAGAAAAGGGATGTTCACAGCCATCAACACCCAGGCAATCCAAAGGGCCGGCTTTGACGGTAGAAGATCATACAGGAAAAGGTAATAAAGAAAGAAAGGAAGGTTGATATAAAAGAGAATGGTAAAGTCGATCCGGAAACCCCAGTAAAACACCTTGAACAAAGACACGCCAGCAATACTATCCGAAAAGTAAATGTTCAAAAAAACAACCCTTATCAGGCCATATACAACAAGCCAGAAAAGCATAAAAAGCAGCAACACTTTTACTTTCCTAAGACTGTTGAATATTGAAAAGCCCATTATTTATAGTGCCTGCTTTTAATATTGATCAATACAATACCAATAGTGGTGTCAGACAACAGAGAACGAAAATGAGAAAGATTGAAGTAATTATCAAAAGACAATGCCCAGGTAATGATCTTCTTCTGCGGATAACGACGCTTTAAAGCCGCTACAAAACGATCTTCCTGCGATACAAAAGACACTTCCGGCAAAAGATTGATACCTGTATCCCCGCTGTTGCCTTCCAAAAATTGAGGCGGCACAAGATAGGAAACAATAAATCCGGCTGTGGCAAGCCTGTTTACCAAAGCCGGTTCTGAAGACTCAACAACCACTTGATCCCGGATATGATACAAACTATCACTTTGTAAGAAATACCTGACCCCGGCTTCCACATCTGCCGGTTGAAAGTCCTTTACATCCAGCCACATCTTTTTGCCCGATGACTTCAACCAGCGGAAATAATCATCAGCCGTAAGGTCATTGGCAGGAGCAGGAGGATGAGTAATCCTAAACGTATTAGCCACTCTGTCAAACACCAGGTCACATTCAAAGCCACCGAAGTGATCCTGTATCACCTGTAACCTTTCAAAACTATTAACCCGGTGAACCCATAACTTTTGGCAACCCTGCAGGTTAGCGATGTTACTACCTGCAATCTGCCGTTTATCAACAGAACAATCCAATTGACCAAGACGCATGCGCTGAAAAGCAAAAAGCAAGGAGTTGCTAAAAGCGAATAATAATGCTCCGGCTATCACCAAAACAATCAATACGCCTTTCCAAAACCTTGCTTTTTTGCGCATGAATTACGCTACTTTATCTCGCCCCTGGAGGACAATGTTGTTTCAGATAATTAGTATACAAAGTAGACAAGTGCTGATAAGTGCCCGCACCTTCCGAAATACTGTGCGTACGGTTGGGATACGACATCAGCTGGAATTGCCTGTTATACTTTATCAACTCGTTGACAAGCATTTCAGCATTATTATAATGCACGTTATCATCCCCGGTACCGTGGATGTAAAGCAGGTTACCCTTCAGGTTCTTGGCATAAGTGATGGGAGAACCCTTCACAAAATCTTCCCTGTTTTCCTGAGGTAAGCCCATGTACCTTTCCTGGTAAATATTATCATAAGTCAGCTGGTTGCCCACAGCGGCCACAGAAATACCGGTTTTGTAGATCTCGGGATATTGAAACATGAGGTTAAGCGTAGCAGAGCCACCGCCGCTCCATCCCCACACAGCTACACGGCTGGTATCCGTAAAAGGCCATTTCAGGATTTCGGCAGCTGCCAACGCCTGGTCCCGGATATTCACCAGCCCGATCTTACGATATACCACCTTGCGCCAGTTCCTTCCTTTAGGAACAGGAGTACCCCTGTTATCGATAGAGATATAGATATAACCATCTTGCGCCATGCTACCCTGATACAGGAAATTGCTTTCCACACCAAACTGGTCCTTCACGTTCTGGCCCCAGGGCTCAGTGTATACATAAAATACCACGGGATATTTCTTGTTGGGATCGAAATTAGTAGGCTTCACCATCCAGGCATCCATTTCTACGCCTTCAGAAGTCTTTACTTTAAAGAACTCTACTTTAGAAGCCGCCTTGTTGGCTTTTGCTACAGCGTCAGCTACCTTATTCTCCCCATTCACACCCTTGTGATCGGCCAGGGAGATCAGCTCAGAAGCATAATTAGTGTAGTAATTGGAAAAGGTGTGTTGAGCATACTTGGCACTGGGCGACACATCATAGTCGTGCGTACCCTGCTGAGTAGCCGGAGAAACGCGCTCAGCTTTTCCTTTGCCATCCAGCTTGATGCGGTACAGGAATTTCTGCGTCGCATTATCAGGCGAAGCCATAAAGTACACATACCCAGCCTTCTCATCGATACAGGTAATTTCCATTACGTCATAGTTACCCACGGTGATCAGCGTTTCCTTCTTACCATCACGACTTACCCGGTAAAGGTGGCGCCAGCCATCCTTTTCAGAAGGCCAGATGAACTCCTTACCCCCATTAAGCCAGTCCCAGCCGCCCCAGATATAGTCGTTATCCCACAAAGGCAGGATATCGATCCAGGCAGAATCCTTTTCGGTATAGATGGTTTGCGCTGCACCACTTTGAACATTGCACAGCATGAGCTGGCTTTCATTCTGCTTGCGGTTGAGATGTTGAATAATGAGTTCGGTATTATTGGCCGCCCACTCTACGCGCGGAACATAGCTTTGCAAAACAGGATCAGTAGGAATGTTCATCCATTTAGTCTGCGCAGAAGCAATGTCAACCACCCCTACCTTGAAAGGAGAAGGCGCTTCGCCCGCACTGGGATACTCCACAGGAACAGCAAAAGGGTAAATAGAATCCGTATTATTCACCATCAGGTAATCCTTGGTATTCTTGGCGTCGATCTGCCAATAAGCGATCTGCTTGCTGTCGGGGCTCCAGCGGAAACCATCCCGGCAGAAGAACTCCTCTTCATACACCCAATCGAAAGTACCATTGATAAGCTTGCGGTTACCATCAGTAGTCAGCTGCTTTACAGCACCAGTGCCCAGGTCTTCCACATACAGATTGTACTCGCTCACATAAGCCACTTTTGAACCGTCGGGCGAGAATTTGGCAAACATGAGCGAAGAAGCCGGACGGCTTGCGCCTACCTGCTTCAGCGAATTAGCGGTGCGGTCATATACCCAATAGTCACCCCGGGTATTCAGACGCCAAACCTTCTTGGTATTGGTAAACAACAATACCTTCTTATCATCATCGGAAAAAGCGAAGCTGCGGAAAGCCAGGGGCTTTTGTCCTTTCGGGGTCAGCTGCTCCTTGGAAAGCAAGACAGTCTTGGTGTTCTGGGGAAGGATAAACTGAGCCAGTTCACCACCCTGCGCACTGAAATAACTATTCCCATCTTTGGCCCATTTGACAGAACCCTGAGCCTGCAGCAATTGCACGGATAACAAACCCAGGACTAAACAAAACAATCTTGCCTTGAAGGCAGCCTGACATTTCATGCGTTAAAAATTTAGGGCGGGAAATTAAAGCAAAAGTCTGAATCCAGCTTAACCGGGATTCACCAAATAAAAAATCCCGGCACAAAGCCGGGACTGCTAACCATAGCTTCCTTACAAGAAAAGGAAACGTATATCCTTTGACCTGAAACTAAAAACCGGGAGATTATTAGGGCACACTACGTCCGTTCCGTTTACACGGTTGTTTGACATTTATTGAAAAAGATGGTTTAATGCCCTCCTCCCTTTTAATAAACCTTTAATAAATGGGAAGCGCTCAAGGTGGGTCGCCCTTTGAGGGCGACCCACCCTGATATGCGCAATAAAAAAGCCTCTCTACGGAGAGGCCCTTTTACGTGATTTCATCATTGCTATTCGAATTCACTTTGGGGAGAGTTGCTGCCCACCTCGGTGGGTCGCGCTAATCAAAAGCCAGTAGTTTAGGGGCTACCACTGCAATATATGACAGGAAGTGCCATTTTACAATACAAACCTATAAGTGTGTATAATATCGATGTAACTGTGCAGTTTTGGCGGATAAGTGTGCAATCGACAGGCTTTTTCGCCTGACAAAGAAGCAGTTTTTTGCCACCCCCCGGATAAAAAAGCCCCGCCGGTCCGGCGAGGCTTATATATGACAGTTCCATTATATCAGGTAACTGGCAATCTATTTCACGATCAGTTTATGCAATGTGGCGGAGCCTCCTATAGTAATACGCAAAGTATATATCCCCTTTGAGACCTTACCCAGCGACAAAGGCTCTATAAGCCGGTTGCCGGAAGGCCTGCCAAATACTTTCGCCAGCACTACCCTGCCCGCCTGATCAACTACAGCTACACTGACATTACCGGTTACATTCCCTTTTACGTCCACCGTTACTTCGCCATCCGTTGGATTAGGATAAACAGTCGAAACGATATCTGCCCCTTTCACCAGCACGATGGCTATTGGAGACAACTTACCGCTATGGTTCAGGTCCACCATTTTCAGCCTGTAATAATTATAACCCGTTGCCGGCGTCTCATCAGTAAATGCATAAGAAGCACCGGTAGCAATATTCTTCGCAGGCACCTTACCGATGGTGAAAAAATCTACCCCATTGGAACTTCGCTGTACTTCAAAAAATTCACTATTAAACTCAGCAGCCGTTTTCCAGCTAAGGTTTACCACCGCACCACTCAATACAGCTTTGAAAGAGGTGAGAGTGACAGGCAAAGTAGACAAGCTTACAATGGCAGTCTTGGCATTATTGGTTTGAATAGGCAGATTATAATCAAAATAAATACCGGCCGCATTATATATCGTATCACCCGGTACCAGTGTCACATGCGGCTTAATACGATACAAAATATAACCATGGCTGCCAGGCTCGTCCACAAAACTGTCAGGCAGATTGATATTATTGAAAGCCCATGAGAGCTGATGCTGTTGATCTATGGTAAGCCGGTAATTATGACTGGCCATGATCATCTCAAGCGTGCTCCAATCAAGCTTGGCATCCAGCGTATCACGAACAATTACATGCGTAGCCGTAGCATTACCCGTATTCTGAAAACGGATCATATAAGTAAGATATTCACCATCCAGCACTTTCGCAGGCGTCATCGTTCCGGCATGGACTTCCATTTTATCATTCGGATCAAATGAATTCACGACAAGCTGCTTCAGTTCAAAGACATTATCATCCGGCTGCGTATCACCGCCTACAGGGCTTATTGAAGCAACGAACTTCAAGGTATCTCCCATATTCACTGCAGGAGGTGGATCTACCTTCAACTGAATATAAATACTTCTTCCCTCGAGAGGATATAAAGCAGCATAATTCCAGGTAAGCGTATCCTGGTTCACAACGTCAGGCATTACATCAGCATTTTCCAGGGTTGTCCGGGCACTCTTGGTAAGCTTGATGGAACCGGCAGGTACCGTATCAGTACCCTTGTTGAAATAAGTAACGATATAATCAGTCGAAAAACCAGGTTTGGCATTAGACAACGGAGCAATATGCACCTGCAGATCACGTATGCCCGCTAAAGGTTTCAGCGCAAAAATTACAGAATCGACGTTACTGTAAGTAGCAAAATCAGATGCCTGGGCAGATGGGCTTATTTGATAATAAGGCTGGTTCGTTTGAAATTTCGTAATATACCTGCCCGTATCAGTTTCAATATCGAAAGTGCCGAATGCCAGTGAAGAAGCAAATACAGATCCATTTTTCTCCACAGTTACAATGCCATCATAAAAGAAAGGCTCATCATCCTCAGGCATGTTATTACCGTTAAGATCCACATAAGCATAACCCTGAATATTATTGATTGGCTTGCGCACCCGGTGCTTGATGATATCCCACACATCGAAATAAGCAGAATCAGGCGTCACAGGCATGATATTATAATGGATAGCCAGGCTGTCGCCTATATTGACCACAGGAACATTAGGCACGGACAACTCAAGCGTAAAGTTTCCTATAATTTGTGGTTGCAGATTACTCACCGAAAAGATCAGCGTATCGCCACGTACACCTGCCAACGGAACACTCGAAGACTGATAAGTTAAACGTGGGTCTTTTACTATTTTAATTCGTCCATCGAGCGTAGTACGTGTTCCCCGATAAGTATAGTGAACAGCATATTGCGCTGTCAGGCCGGCACGTATAGATTTAATCGTATCCACAAACACAAGAACATCAGATACAAGGCCGGACGGAACCATACCAAAGCTAAACTCATCCGTATTGTTATAACCGGGAAATACAGATACATGATGACGGGGAGCCGCACGATAACCCGCGTCATTGCCCGCAACTAAACTTGTAAACCTTCCCGTATCCACCCGCGTCTCAAAAGTACCAATGCCGGTATTTTTATATCGTTGAGTATCGCCAACATTACTTTTGATCAACATGTATTTATTATCAAATAATTCCTCGCCTACATCCCTCATGCCGTTGCCATTTTCGTCTTTATAAACAATTCCTTTAATGGTATTGAACTGAAATGGTTTATTACTGAATTTCATCAACCACATGTCAGACATCCCATGATTGGTAGCAACGTCTCCGTTAGCTTCACCACTGGTCCCTGCTACTATATACTCATGCTCATCCAATACCAGTAAAGAATAAAACGCATCTGCATCGCTCCCACCGTAACACTTCTGTTCAAGCAATGCACCACTATTACTTAACCTCGTGATCCAACCATCCAGCATACCGTGATTACCACTCACATCCCCATCATTTGAATTAGCATAGCCACAAATGATATAAGAATCTGACAATTCAGCAACATCAAAAGCATGATCCCAAAATTTGCCGCCCAAAGGTTTTTGCCACAAAATATTCCCTGTTGCATCCAGCTTAACGATCCATTGATCGAAGTCATAAGGAGTTTGTCCAAATGCGGCAGGATGATTGCCGGAAACATCACCATCATTAGACCTGGTAGTGCCTGCAAAAATATACCCCCCATCACTTGTAGGAATGATACGCCGTATGTCTTCATAATAACTGCCACCATACTTCTTATGCCATAACTCATTACCACCCGTATCCACTTTCAGAACATAAGCATCGAAATTTGCGGTAGTAATAATATTGCTACCCGTCTGCGCCTGATAAGCGCCTATAATATAATTGCCGTCCTGCGTTTTCTCTATCACACCGCCAAATTCACTATACCCGCCTCCAAAACATCGCTGCCACAGCAGGCTGCCCGTATTATCCACCTTCAAAAGCCATATGTCCAACCCACCATGATTACCAGACACATCCTTATTGTTCGAAGTAGCCCGGCCACACATCACATATCCGCCATCATCGGCCACCAACAAAGACGTTCCATAATCATTATCTGTACCTCCATAAAATTTCTGCCACTCAAGCTCGCCATAAGACGATAACTTAAGCAACCAATAATCAAAAGCGCCCGGGCGTCCCGCAAAAACACCATCCTGCGAATTGGTAGTGCCACAAACGACATATCCTCCATCACTTGTTTGTTTTACATCACTACCCCAATCCCAGCCATTACCACCAAAACTCTTCTCCCATTGTAAAACACCTTTATCATTGAATTTAGAGATCCAAAGATCATGAGATCCATAGTTAGTACTCACATCGCCATCACTCGAATAAGAAGTACCCAGTAGCACGTACCCGTTATCTGCGGTCCTGATGGTTTTAACGTGGGTTTCGCGGTCACCGTCATATTCATTTTGCGTCCCACCTACCGATCTTTGCCATTGAATAGAAGGCAATTGTGCATATGCATTACCTCCTAAAGCAATGCATATCAATAAAAACAACCTTACTTTCTTTAAGGCCGCACTGATTCCGTACAACATGAAGTCTGATTTAAAATGAATAAGTTATAACCTCTTTATTCAGATAGGTATTCCAGGCAGGATGATTGAAAGCAGCGTAAGGTTTTAAATAAGCATGGACTCTAATAGCAGAAAGATCACAAATATAAACCAGCCGGGCATATCCCTCCGACACAACCTATAACCGTGCAGAATCAGCCCAAAACCGTGCAGTTTCCGGCTATAACCGTGCAGCGAAAGTCTTTCCCAAAAACGGAATAACTGCCAATAAAAAGCCCCGCCGGTCCGGCGAGGCTTATGTATGACAGTTCCATTATATCAGGTAACAGGCAATCTATTGAACGATCAGTACCTGGCTAACTGAGCTTGCCCCCTCATCCCACACGATCGTATAAGTTCCTTTGGGCACTCCTGTCAGCATGATCTTCGTTTGTAAGGTATTATTGCCCACACTTACAGCCTTGATCACCTTTCCGCTCACGTCTACTACCCGCAATTGAACAGCATTCCGGATAGAAGGGTGCTTCACTACCACAAAATCCTTGGCGGGGTTTGGACCAAGCGTTATTAGCGCCTTCACAGCGTCCGGTCTCACGATCACAGTTTTACTGTACGTTACGCTTTGATCTATATCCACTATCTTAAGACGGTAATAATACACCGCTGAGCTACCCAAGTCGTCATTATAATGATAATCATATTCCAGATCACTGCCGTTCGAAGCATTGATCTTTCCGATTGTGATAAACTCACTGCCATTATCACGACGCTGCAACTCAAAATGAGATACGTTGATTTCACGGGTGGTTTTCCATTTCAACATAGCTACATGATCCCTTACCTTACCTTCAAAGGAGACAATAGTTACCGGTAGAAGGCTATTCCCGGCAGAGCCCATAAAGAAGCCACTGAAGCCGTTGATATCGAACGTTATCTCCCACTGAAAAGTCGTCGCATTCCAAACGATCTTTGCATCATCGGGATCTATTTCCATGCCGTTGCCACTGTAGCTACCAGGCAAGCTGGTGGTGCTGAAGCCATGATATTGATACACACGCAGATTGGCTTTATTGAGATCATCAGTAGCATGATGCGGCAGATCAAGCCCATGCGCCGGGTGAGCATTGTAATTGTCGAACTCCTGTTGTGTAAAGAACAAAGTAAGAGTAGCCGTAGCAGTTAATATGTTATTGGCGGGCGTCACGTCATAATGCCGTTGCACATAAGGATGCCCTTGATAAGTTTGTATAGTAGGATCAACCGTTACTTTATTGAACAGACCGCCGGTAACGGGATTGGAACCGGAAGGAATAACCAACGCTTCACCTGTTTTATTGCGAAAAATAGAAATGCTATCTACTCTGTAACTATATAATGCCAGATCGGGTTTACCATCTCCATCGATATCTCCCAGGCTAATACCACGTGGGAAAGTACCTCCGTTCATAAAGCTTGTACCCTTGAAGGAAATAGTCCCGGGTACGCTTTTATTACCCATTATAGATAGAGTATTGGCAAAAGCATTCCCTGCTGCAATGTCAGGCTTACCATCTCCATCGATATCCCCCAGCGCCAGGTCCTGCGGGCCATTTTCTGTTACTAAACGTATGGGGTCGTTCAATGCTATATTTCCCATACTGCTATTGTTGGCCAGCACAGATAAACTGATGGAAGTAGCCCAGCTACCTACAACCAGATCGGCCCGGTTATCAGCATCCAGATCACCAGCCTTGATGTCGTACGATCCCCTTCCCCCTCTTTTAAATCCTTGTTTTGCTGCGAATGTAATTATCCCGGGAGTGCTTGTATTCCTGAAAATATAAAGACTGTCCAATGTGGAGATATAAGCATCAGAACAAATGTCTGGCTTCCCGTCTTGATCCATATCTTCAAGCGTCAATCCACGCGGATAGAATTCACCTAAAGTATAGAAATCGTCAGGCCCAAATGAAATGCCTCCCCCCTCACTGGTATTACGCATAACAATAAGTCCATTGGAGCTGTACGATTCCATCACAAGATCGGGCCTTCCATCGCCATCCAGATCTCTTACCGCAATTTCATTAGTAGACCTGCCGGCAATGATATAATGTGGCTGGAAAGAAAGATTACCCCATGTACTGGTATTCCTGAAAATGGTAACATAGTTGGCTAAACCGGAAACTATAATATCAGGTTTCCCATCTCCGTTTATATCTTCAATAGCAAGACTTCGAACCTTGGCATCCGGAAACTTTAAGCCTGCTGCAAACGAAATAACCCCATTGGAACTGGTGTTACGATATATAGAAACCATCCCGCCACCAAAAGCAGTCGTTGCAATATCTGTCATACTATCACCATCAAGATCACCCATGGCCATATCCAACATTATGCTGTCGCCGGTAAACATGACCCTTTCTCCAAAAGCAGCAGTAGCTACCAGTGAGTCCATAGCCCCGGGAAAAGTAATGATGAAACGTTGATCGGAATATGCCTTCAGCCCAGCAGAGTTAGTAACAGTGATAGGCTCATAGGTCGTACCGGCTGGCACAGCAACAGTCAATAGCGTATCGGAGGCAGAAGTAATAGTAGCCTTCATGGCGCCGAAATAAACAGTATTACCCGATGCAGTATTCCCAAAATGCTTTCCTTTAATAGTTACTGAACTCCACACAGGGCCAGATGTCGGGAAGAAAGAAGTTATAACAGGAACATTGGGCGTCACTGACGGACTTGTAAGATTACTCAGCACATAAAAATTAGCACTACCATCTATAACTATAATATCAGCTTTTTTGTCATTGTTATAATCTGCTATGGCAGCTTGTTGAGCACTGTAGGCGAAGCTTATATCCTGCTTCGCAGCAAATCCGATATTCCCACCTGTACCAGTATTCTTAAATAATGAAACAACTCCACCGGAAGAAGGATTGCTGATGATCAACATATCTTTTTTACCATCCATATCGAAGTCAGCTTCGTTTAGATGCGTAACGGTATTATCAACCTGTAATAATACGGGTGCGGCAAAAGCCGGGGTGCCGGTAGTAGTTATATTCTTATATACCTCCAGTTGTTTCGTATGCGTTATTACCGCCAGCTCGGGTTTGCTATCCTGGTTGAAGTCTGCAGCGATCATACCTCTCGGCGAACCGGTCTGCGCCATAAAAGGTGTCCCTTGGGTAAATTGTATATTCAATATTTGATTACCGCCACTTTGGTTCTTAAGGTTCAACAAGTAACCAAGCGTATTGATGATAAAAAGGTCAAGCTTTTGATCCGTATCAAAATTCTGCGCCACAACAGCAAAGGACGAAGATATCTGAGTGGCAAACGCCTGGTAAGGCAGGAAATTAATGGTTGACCCTCCCCCATTTTGAAAGACATACACGCCTGGCTCCGTTCCATTCACAGCAACAATGTCTGGAAGCCCATCGCTGTTAAAATCTCCTATTGTCAGGTGTTTATTTTGATAAGAGCTAAACTGGAAAACAGGCATAAAGTAATCGACACGCTGGGAAAAAGAAATAACGCCATTGGAGCTTGTATTCCAGAAAACAGCGATCCCATCCTGCTGCCAGGTTTGTACCACCACATCAGGCTTTCCATCCAGGTTCACATCACCTGTAATAATGCTGACAGGCTTTCCAGCCAGTGGATAGTCTACCCTGGCATTGAAGGAAGCAACATGCCCGGTACTATTGTTTTTAAAGAGACAGAAAGCATTTACATCCTGCAAGATGCCAACTACGTCAGCCCTGCCATCACCATCGAAATCGGCAGTAGCAATACCTAGGAAATTATTAGCAGACCCGGCATATACACCCTGGGGAGCCGCAAATTGAAAATCATTGGATTGGGCAAAAGTGATAGTATACGATAAAGCACACAGCGTGAGCAGTAAGTAAAACTTCTTCATAAAAACAACCAGGTTTAAATGGAATGGTAAGTGGCCTTCCAGGGAAGTATCGGAAAAACAGACCCGGTCTTTATAAGATTGGAATTTGGGAAGATAAACCAAATATACGTATCCCACCCTTACCCCGCGCTCAAACCTGTAACTGTGCAGAATCGACCCAAAACCGTGCAGTTTTAGGCTATAACCGTGCAGCAGGATTTCTTCCCAAAAATGGGATAACTGCCTGTAATAAAAAAAGCCAACCTGTTACCTCACGATCAGTTTATGCAATGTGGTGGAGCTCCCCACAGTAACACGCAAAGTATATATCCCCTTTGCGACCTTACCCAACGATAATGGTTCAATAAGCCGGTTGCCGGAAGGCCGGCCAAATACTTTCGCCAGCACTACCCTGCCCGACTGATCAATGATAGCTACACTTACATTACCGGTTACATTCCCTTTTACGTCCACTGTTACTTCTCCATCCGTTGGATTAGGATAAACAGTCGAAACGATATCTACCTCTTTCACCAACACAATAGCAATGTGCGACAACTTACTGCTGCGGTTCAGATCTACCGTTTTCAACCTGTAATAATTATACCCCGTTGCCGGCGTCTCATCAGTAAATGCATAAGAAGCACCGGTAGCAACATTTTTTACGGACAGCTTACCGATAGTAACGAAATCTACGCCATTCGTGCTTCGCTGCACCTCGAAATAATCACTACCATATTCCGTGGCTGTTTTCCAATTTACGTTTACCACACCACCATTCAGTACGGCTTTAAAAGATGCCAGGCTTACAGGCAAAGTAGCCTGTAAGACAATAGCCGTTTTTGCCATATTGGTAGCTACAGGCGGATTGAAATCGAAATAAATACCCGCTGTATTCCGGATGGTATCGCCTGCAGCAACAGTTGCACGGGGCCTGATCCGGAAAGCAATATATCCATGACTGGCAGGTTCATTGATATTGCTATCAGCCAAAAGGATATTATTGAATACCCAGCTTAGCTTATTGTTGTCTGTTATTGATAACTGGTAAGGATGGCTGGCGGCAACCATCTGCAACGTGTTCCAGTCAAGCTGTGTATCCAGCGTATCCCTGATGGTTACATTGAATGCTGTATCAGTGCCCGTATTCTGGAACCTGATAAGATAATTAAGATACTCGCCGTCATTTACCTGTGCAGGTGTGATCACACCAGCATTGGACTCGGTTTTATCATTGGGATCGTAGGAACCTCTTACCAGCACCCGCAACCTCGCGGTATCGTTCTCAGGCGTTTCATCATCTGTAACCGGCCCTACCATAGCAACATAACGTAGCGTGTCCCCAATGTTCACTGTGGGCGGAGCAGCAACATCCAATTGCAAGGTGATGTACTGATAAGTGAAAGGAGCCAGTCCTGTAAAGTTCCATTCCAATGTATCCGCCGTAATAATATCCGGTGCAGGCGATGCCGAAACAAAAGTAGTCCTGTTGTCCTTTACAAACCTCACAGTTCCCGATGGCACTCCTATCGTACCAGCATTTTGATATTGAAGGCTATAAGTAGACCTGAACCCCGGCCTTGCTGCATTCCAGGGTATAATATCCATCACCAGGTCTTTCTTAAGCGGAAGCGGCTGTACGGCAAAACTTATCGAATCAGTATTGTAATACGTAGTAAAAACAGACTGAACCGAAGCCGGCACAACCGTATAATAATGATGATTTACCCGCACTGTAGTGGTATAAGTTCCTGTATCAGCCGAAATAGTAAATAGCCCATTGTAGGGAGTAGCCGACCAGGAATATTCCCTTTTTTGAGCAGTCACTATAGCTTGATCAAAAAAGCTCTCACCTGGGTCCTTTATACCGTTACTGTTTTCATCGAGAAACAAAGTGCCTTTGATAGTATTGGCGTACCCAAACCGTATAAATAATCCGTCGCCGTAATCTGGTCCCCAGGTTGGTTGCAGTAATGGTTCACCCGCACCCGCAGCTATGAAATCAGTATTATTGACCGGCAATACGGCAAAAGCAAATTCACTCCTGACGGTACCGGCACAACGTTCCCACAACAAATTGCCCGCAACATCCAGCCTTAATATCCAGAGATCGGAACCTCCTGCATGCGCACTTACAACATCACCATTACCTGATTCAGTAAAGCCGGCAGCAAAAAAGCCATTATCCGTTGCTGGCCTCAGGTCGAAAGCCGCATCATCATTCGACCCGCCATATAATTTAGACCACAGTATGCTTCCTGCATTATCCGTTTTTATCACCCAAACATCCGCCTGTCCATGATTGGCGCTCACATCTCCATCATTGGAGAAGGAGTAGCCGGATAACAGATAAGTATCATCGGCATTCCTCACCAGGCGATTAATAACATCGCGGGCACTGCCACCAAGATTCGTTTGCCATTGCAGCACGCCGGCGGCATTTACCTTCAGCAGCCACCCATCTGTAGCGCCCTTGTTTCCCGCAAGGTCTCCATTGGCAGAAGTAGAAGTGCCAGCCACCAGGTATCCATTATCGGGTAGTTGAACAATAGTATAAGCAGTATCGTTACCCGTACCGCCATAAGTAAGTGACCATTCCTTATTACCACCGGCATCCAGCTTTAATAACCACAGATCCGAACCGCCATGATTAGAAACAATATCCCCATCCGTTGAGCTGGCCTGACCTGCGGCAATAAAGCCTCCGTCTACAGTTTGCTTTATTGCAAATAACCTGTCGGCTCCGGCTCCCCCAAAAGCCTTGGTCCAAAGTATTGCACCCGTGCTGCTGAACCTCGCCACATGACCCACCATAGGATCAGGGTACATACGTCCAAAGCCGGCAGCAACATAGCCGCCATCAGCAATTTGCTCAACAGTAGTAAAAGCAGCATCCACCAGATAGCCCCCAGCCCAGTTGCCTGGCGACAATGACCAGGCTATAGCACCCAGGCTATCCGTTTTGGCAATCCAGGCCTGTCCGCTGTTGGCCTTATTCCACACACTGCTTTTACTGAAAGAATACCCCGTATCATACCCTGCTATGATGTAACCCTTATCAGTAGTTGGCTTCACATCGTAGATCAGTTCGATATCCCAATAAGTTGTAAAATATTTACTCCATTGAATGGAAGGCGTTTGTGCAAATGCTGTTAAAGAAAACAGACAAGTAAGGAATAGCGTAAAGTTTTTTTTCATAATACGTTTTGGCTATTGACGAGAGGATTGAATGCTTAGCAGGTACGGACTAATGATAGTAAGATGCATCCAAATATAAAAAACCATAAACAAATTCAACTTTACCAAATAAAAAAAGCCCCCCGCTAAGCGGAGGGCTGTATTAATAAGACTTTGATATCGCTTATTCGCTCACTTTCATCTTGCCTTTCACCTTCGCAATCACCTCTTCAGCGATGTTGTTAGGTGCAGGAGAATAGTGGCTGAACTCCATGGTAGAAGTAGCACGGCCAGAGCTTAAGCTACGCAATTGAGTTACGTAACCAAACATTTCGCTCAAAGGCACTTTAGCTTTGATAACCTGTGCACCACCGCGGCTGTCCATGCCTTCCAGCATACCACGACGACGGTTCAAGTCACCAGTCACATCACCCATGTACTGATCAGGAGTGATAACCTCTACCTTCATGATAGGCTCCAGCAGAACTGGTTGTGCCTTACGGCCCGCTTCACGGAAACCTTGCTTGGCGCAAAGCTCGAAAGACATGGCGTCAGAGTCAACCTGGTGGAAGCTACCATCGAATACGCGAACCTTAACATTCTCAACAGGATAGCTGGCCAATACACCAGTACCCAGAGATTGTTGGAATCCTTTCTGAATAGCAGGAACGAACTCACGGGGGATAGAACCACCGAAGATATCATTCACGAACTGCAGGTTCTCTTTAGGGTTTGCTGTCAGCCACTCTTCGTCGGCAGGCCCGAGTTCGAAGATGATGTCCGCAAACTTACCACGACCACCCGTTTGCTTCTTCAGGATCTCACGGTGTTCAACAGATTTGCGGAACGCCTCTTTATAAGCAACCTGGGGAGCACCCTGGTTTACTTCTACTTTGAACTCACGACGCATACGGTCGATGATGATCTCCAGGTGCAACTCACCCATACCACGAAGGATGGTTTGACCGGTATCTTCATCAGTATTTACACGCAGTGTAGGATCTTCTTCTACCAGCTTGGCAATAGCCATACCCATTTTATCAACGTCGGCCTGAGTTTTAGGCTCAACAGCGATCGCGATTACAGGCTCAGGAATGAACATGTTTTCCAAAGTGATCGGATGATCTTCATCACACAGCGTATCACCGGTCTTGATTTCCTTGAAACCTACAGCCGCACCGATATCACCAGCTTCGATGAAATCGATAGGGTTTTGCTTGTTCGCAAACATCTTCATGATACGGCTGATACGCTCTTTCTTACCACTTCTTACGTTCAATACATAAGAACCGGCATCGAGGTGGCCACTATAACACCGGAAGAATGCCAGACGACCTACGAAGGGGTCAGTCATGATCTTGAAGGCCAATGCAGCGAAAGGCGCTTTAGGATCAGGTTTACGCGTTTCTTGTTCGCCGGTATCAGGATTGGTACCTACAGTATCGTCGATATCTACAGGAGAAGGCAGGTAACGGCAAACCGCATCCAGTGCAGTTTGTACACCCTTGTTCTTGAAAGAAGAACCGCACATCATCGGAACGATGCTCAGATCGATAGTAGCCTTACGGATAGCTTCGTGTACTTCTTCCTCAGTGATCGTGTTAGGATCATCGAAGAACTTTTCCATCAGCTTGTCATCATATTCAGCCACCGCTTCGATCAGGTTCTGCCTCCACTCTTCAGCTTCAGCTTGCATATCAGCAGGAACAGGGATCTCGTCGAAAGTCATACCTTCAGTTTCCATGTGCCAGATGATACCCTTCATCTTGATCAGGTCAACCACACCCTTGAAATCATCTTCTGCACCGATAGGCAATTGAAGAGGAACGGCTTTAGCGCCGAGCATTTCTTTTACCTGCTTAACCACCATCAGGAAGTCAGCACCGGAACGGTCCATTTTGTTAACGAAACCGATACGGGGAACTTTATAACGGTTAGCCTGGCGCCAAACAGTCTCAGATTGAGGCTCTACACCGTCAACCGCAGAAAACAGGGCGATCAGACCGTCCAGAACACGCATAGAACGCTCTACTTCTACAGTAAAGTCCACGTGGCCTGGAGTATCAATGATATTGAAATAATATTTTTTAGTGTTAGCATCGGCCTTACCTTTTACGGTAGGGAAATTCCACTGGCAGCTAACAGCAGCAGAGGTAATAGTGATACCCCTTTCTTTTTCCTGCTCCATCCAGTCGGTAGTAGCCGCACCATCGTGCACCTCACCAATCTTGTGGATCATACCGGTATAGCGCAGGATACGCTCCGTAGTTGTGGTTTTACCGGCATCAATGTGCGCCGCAATACCAAAGTTTCTCTGTAATCGTAAGTCTGCCATGACTTTGTTGTTGTTTACTGTTTAATTGTGTACAGGGCAAAATACCCTGAAAATAAGTGCGCAAAGGTAAGCAAAAACTACCGGAAAAATCAGATTCAAGGAGATCAAAAGATTAAATGTGGAAAACAGGCCCACAGGCCCCGAATATGCCCATACAAAGTACCATCCCCTTCATATCCCTCCCATAGTCTTCCCATATATCTCCCATAGCTCCGCCATAGCATTTCCATAGATGCTCCACAGTAAAGGCAAGACAATAGTAAGGCAATAGTAAGACAGTAGTAAGGGAATAGTAAGACAACAGGCCTCAAATGCAGGCTGGACGCGGAAATGTATTCATTTCAATTGGCAAACCCTTTACAGACAAGGGTTTGATCAATATAAGCCTGTTTAAAATTGGATTACTGTACATAGAACGCATACATAAAACAATCCTTACACAATATACTGAAAACGTGGGCCAAAGCCAAAAAACAGTTACATTTAAGGACCATTAGCCTTTGTCACATGAGAAACAGTATCCTGTTGACCATCTGCTGCTGCATTTGTCTGGTTATCAATGCTCAACAACCAGACAATAGTTTACTGCGTGCCAAACTCTCCCCCCGCCTGCTCTCATTAAAAAGCACCGCACAACCCGATACCACGTCCACCTGGTGGCTCACAGTTACCGATACCACAGCCTTTAAAACCTTCCTGGTCCAACAACAACTGCCGGTAAAGATAACCGCAGTATACACGCCTACGAACCTGCTGGTGATCCAGACAACTCATAAAATATTGATAAACAAAATATTGCAGGCTCCTTGGGTGACCTTTGTCGATCAGCCCCGCCAGCCCCGGGAAGAACAGGCCATCAACACGATGGACAACACCACCAACCAGGTCAATACAGCGTATGGCCGGTACCCCTCCCTCAATGGCCTCGGACTGACGGTCTCCGTTAAGGAAAATAAACCCGACACCACTGATATCGACTTCAAAGGCAGGTTCCTGCCCACCCCTTTGAGCTCACCCGACATTACCCAGCATGCGGGCATCATGAGCACCATCATGGGTGGAGGAGGAAACAGCGACCACACCGGCCGGGGCGCCGCCTGGGCGGCCACCCTTAGCTCCTCCAATTTTGCCACCCTCCTGCCCGATGCCAACAGCGCCTACCAGCAATACCAGATCACCGTACAAAACCACTCCTATGGCACCGGCATTGAAAACTATTACGGCGCCGATGCCGCCGCTTACGATGCCAGCAGCATTGTCAACCCATCACTACTCCACATTTTCTCCGCTGGCAATGCCGGCAACCAAGCCAGCACACAAGGCCCCTATACAAGCATTCCCAATTATGCCAATATCACGGGCAGTTTCAAGATGGGCAAGAACATGATCACCGTGGGCGCCATCAATGGCCTGTACCAACCAGAGGCATTAAGCTCTAAAGGCCCCGCTTACGATGGCCGGGTAAAACCCGAACTCGTAGCATTTGGCGTAGATGGCAGCTCAGGTGCCGCAGCCATAACTTCCGGCATTGCCCTGTTGATACAACAAGCCTGCAAGAATAAAACAGGATCATTACCATCAGCCACACTGGTAAAAACTATACTACTCAACACTGCCGATGACATCGCAACACCAGGTATCGACTTTCAAACAGGCTACGGAAGTGTAAACGCAATCAAAGCTGTTGAAGCAGCACAACAGGATCAGCACACAACCGGTAGCATTAGTCAGACACAAACACAAAACATCCCACTCACTATTCCGGCAGGTATAAAACAACTCAAAATAACATTGTGCTGGTACGATCAACCAGCCACACCCAATACCCCCAAAGCCTTGATCAACGACATAGACCTCGAACTGGTAAATACAACCACGGGAGAACGTTGGCAACCCTGGGTATTGAACCACGCAGCCAATGCTGCTGCATTAGCACAATTACCTGCAAGAAAAAGAGACAGCCTGAACAACAATGAACAGATCACAGTAGATAATCCAGCGCCAGGCACATATACTATACAGATAAAGGGATACGATATACCATCCGGCACACAGTCATTTGCTGTTGCCTGGCACCTCGACACCGCCGACCGCTTTCACTGGTACTATCCGGTTAAAGCCGATTACATACGCACAGGCGAAAACAATACCTTGCGTTGGTCCGCAACCTTCAACAACCCACAACCTGCCCGGCTCGATTATTCTACTGATGGCGGCAATCAATGGCAACAGATCGCCAATGATGTAGACCTTACGAAAGGCTACTACACCTGGTCCGCTCCGGACAGGTATACCACTGCCCTGCTGAAAATAACCACCGGCAGCCAATCCTTTATATCCGATACCTTCACCATATCAACAAGATTAAGAGCAACCACAGGATTCAATTGTCCCGATTCATTCTTACTCACCTGGAACAAGCCTGCCGGAGTCGATAGGTTTATGGTTTACAGCCTCGCCAATCAATACCTCGCCCCATTGGTCATCACCAACGATACGGCAATTGTGTTGAAGAAGGCAGTTAGCCCGTCCTTACATTTCACTGTGGCGCCATTATTCACTGGGGGCTATACCGCCATGAAAGCCTATACCTTCGATTATACAACACAAGGAGTAAGCTGTTACATCAAAAGTTTCCTCGCCGATCTCGTCAACAATACAGCCAGCCTGCAGATCGAATTAGGCACACGCTATGCCATACAAAAGATCATAGTGGAGAAGTTGGGCATTACAGGCTATGCTACTTCACAAACCGTGGAGCCGGTTAACAGCCTGCAATATGAATTAACCGATAACAACCTGCAACGGGGCGTTAATACCTATCGCCTCAAGATCCAGCGCACCGATGGCTCAGTTATTTATAGCCAGCCCGAAACAGTATACAACTTCGGCGAAGCCACCTACATCCTCTTTCCCAATCCCGTTGCCGGAAGTTCCCTCCTCAACATACTCACCGCCACACCAGGCAACAGTACCCTCACCTTATACAACACCTCAGGCCAACAGGTTCTTCACAGACGATTGCAAGAGCTACACGAAAGATTACCATTACGAGCCCTGCAAAAAGGCGCCTACTTCTACATTATCCGCAAAGAAGGAAAGAGAGAACAAACGGGCAGCATCCTGGTATATTAAAACAAAAAACCCCGTTCTCACGGGGCCTCTTGTTCTTTTAAACCTCAAAAAAGAGTTTATTCAAAGATTACTTTATAAACATACGTTTCCTGGCTGTTGAGCGCAGTGATGCGCAACATATACACCCCACTCTTCACCTGCGATGAACGGTGATATTGAATGGTAGTCTGTTGCACATTTTTAACCAATTGCTCATGAACCAGCTGACCAGTATTGCTGAACAGCGATAACCGGTAGCTCTCCTGCGACTTAGACAACAGCGAGATGTTCAATACCTGCTTCACAGGGTTGGGATAAACCGTAATACTATGAACAGCGGCCATTTTTATAGAAATGCCATTACTATAGATAGCTTGATTATCCTTGCCCACAATGCGAAGTCGGTAGTAATTGGTACCCTGCAGCGGTGCATCATCCGTGAAGGCATACATACTCCGGTTGCCCGATTGTCGTGAGTTTACACTGCCGATAGCAACATATTGGCCATTACCGGCATTGCTACGCTCAACAATGTATTCCTTAGTATCTACATCCTGCTGCGTCACCCAGTTGAGCTGAACAGCACCGTTAAGTTCCTTGCCCGACAGTTTCACCTGGCCTGGCAGCGTACCACTACACATACCAGACACATGGAAGTAAGACAGCTTGGTCAAACAACCATTGTTCACCGACATGTGACAAACATACATACCTGTATCGGAAGGCAACAGATAAGGTATCTTATAAGAAGTGGTAGTACTCACCAACAAACTATCCGTAGCACTTGTTTTCTTAAACCACCTGTAATTCGCATTGGCAGTTGAATCCACATGCAGGTCGATATTCTGATAATAACAATCCGAGCTGGCATAAATGATCGTATTAGCCAGCGGCAGAATGTTTACGTCATTCAGCGTCGCATTACCACAGGCATCCACCGCACGCAAACGAACCAGAGAGTATTGAACACCATTGGTAATGGTAAATACAGGGCTCGTCTGACCAGATGTAATAATACTCGGCGAAGCAGGAACACTACCGATCACTTCATAATTGAAAGGTCCAGTACCACCAGTTACCGCTGCACCTACACTAAAGTTGTTGTTATCACACTGGTAAGCAGCCGACTGTTGCAGACCCGGGAAGCTATAAGGCACCACATCGATGGTATCATAAAGCTTACCCGTACAACTGGGCACACTATACTGCATGATATAAACAGCAGGCTCCAGGTCAACGAACTTGAACGAAGAACCTACATTCGAAGTAAAGTTGATCGTAACATTATTGCCGTTCTTCTTGATGATCACCGGTGTCACCACACCCATATTGGAGTTCACATCGATGTCAATATCAGTAGCACCATTTTCCCAGGCGCCCGACGGACATTTCGACTTCACGAACTTCGTCTTGTTCACAATACTGGGCTTCGGTGTTACCAACGCAGTATCACGCACATTACAATTATCGATACCGATCACTTTATACTGCTGACCACCACTAAGCGGAGGTAGCGCATTGATCATTACAGGACTGGTAGCCGACGTCACAGACGTTACCAATACACCCACAGGGTTCAGTACATCGATACGATAAGGAGCATTACCCGTATTGAACGTTACCCGCACATCGGTAGTACCAAAAGTACAGGACTCCATAGCCGATACACCAATATCGATCGGAACAGGATCAGCATTGAAGCGGCGAACGATCACCGTATCATAACAGGTATCCTTGATTTTCACATCATAATAACCATAAGGCAGGTTATAGAAAATGCCCGTACCATTGGTAGCCTTCAGATTTCCAAGCGTATCATAAACATTATACACAGGGTTCTTCAGGTTGTTCTGACCATTTACCCGGGCATCAAACCCAGAACAAGCCTTGTTGGTGATAGATACGTTCGTTACAGAAGGAACATCACGATTTACCGTAAAGCACCTTTCCATAAGCGTATCATAACAACTATTCCTCACCCTGATACAGTTATAACCATAAGGCACATTATTGAACGTACCATTCGTATTACTGTCAATAGGCTGATTCAGCGAATTATACAAAATATACTTAGGCGTGGTCAGATTTGAACCAGAGATCTTGGCCGTTACGCCATCACAACCCTTGTTGCTGATATTCACAACAGAAGAAAGAGAAGGCTTCGGCCTTACCGGCTCAAAACACCGCACAATAACTGTATCATAACAGCCAGGATCGTTGCTGATACGCATACAATAGTAACCATAAGGCAGGTTATTGAATTGACCCGTAGAGTTACAACCTACCAGCACATTACTTGAATTATACAGGCAATAGTTGGGATTATTCAGGTTGGTCTGACCATTTACGCTCACGTTAAAGCTGCTACAGTTCTGCGTAAGATTAAGATTGTTACCAACACTGGGCAACGCCCTTGGCACATTGAAGCAACGGGTGATAGTAGTATCATAACACACATCATTCTTGATGCGGATACAATAATTTGTACCATACGCCAGATTGTTAAACGTACCGATGGTATTACAACCAATCAGCACATTACTGCTGTTATATAAACAGTACTGCGGATTGGTAAGATTAGATTGAGCTTGCACACTACCAGTGAAAGTATTACAACCCACATTGCTGGTGCCAATATTAAGACCTACCGATGGTTTCGGCGCAGTCTCAGTAAAGCAACGGGTAATGGTCGTATCATAACAACCATCCTTCATTTTGATACAGTAGCTGCCATAAGGAATGGTATTGAACACACCATTCGTATTGGTACCGATCAGGATATTGCTGCTATTATACAACTCATAAGTCGGGTTCGTAAGATTCGTTTGCCCGGTTATGGTAGCAGAAAAAGTGGCACACACCCTGTTGGAGATATTGACGTTGTTACCCAATGCGGGTTTGGGCCTGGTAGCTGAAAAACAACGTCTGATAGTAGTATCGTAACAATTGTCTCGTACGTCAACACAATAATTGCCATAAGCGAGACCAGTAAAAGAACCAGTAGAATTAGTAGAAATCAATACATTGCTGCTATTATATAATCTGTAAATAGGGTTAGTAAGATTGTTTTGACCAGTTACTGTAGCATTGAAAGTGTTACACGTAAAGTTCGAAGTATTCACATTGGCATTCACAGTAGGTACGTTGGGGTCAACCCAGTTGGTAACCTGCATGGTTCCGCAAGGGTCTTTGATAACCACCTTTACCGAACGCTTATTACCAAGGTAAAAACGGAAATTACTGTTGGAAGACCATACAGTATCACCTGCCGCTCTTACCACACCATAACTGAAACCACTGAAGCCGGTGGTATTACCCTTACTGTCTTTCAACTTCACCGTCACCTGGGCACTGTCGCAACCAACTTTGGCTACCGTCACACCATCGATCCACCACTGGTAGTTGAGAATAGTAGCGCGGCGCGTCTGTTGACCACCGCAGGAATCCTTCAACTGCACAGCATACTCACCAGCAATCAGACCGGTAAAGGTACCCGTAGAATTGGTAGTGCCTACTCCGACAGGAGAAGGCGCTACAAGAGTATAAGTAAATGGGGATCGGCCAAACTGCATACCCGCCACACTGATGGTACCATCGGTACCGTTTATACAGGTCACATCGGTCTTAGTCAGTACAAACCGCGGATCGGCATAAGTACCAGGCACCACTACATTATACTTATCAATCACACAATTGGTGCTGATGTCTTTTACACTCACCACATAGGCGCCAGCCGAAAGACCGGTAATGTTGGTAGAAGAAGTATAAGCGGTGGAGACAGGTCCCGTTACTTTAATGTTATAACTGCCGGAACCTCCGGTGATATTCACCTTGATGCCGCCCGTGGCAATACATCGCGACTCCGTGGTAGTAACGGTAAAATTAAGTGTAGAACAATCCTGGGTCCACCCAATAAGCGGATGCAGGATAAGTAGGGGAATTACAAGAAGCCCCCTGCGCGTCAGTTTCAACAGGCTCTTCATTAGGGTACGATTTCGGATTATTTTTCTATAGGATATGATCTCAATAAATACAGGATAAAGTAAATAGGTTTTAGGCATTAATGCAAGCCAGTATGGATAAGTTGCTAATAAAATGACATTTGTCATGTACCAATCCGAAACACATAAACCCATTTAATTATGCACAGAACCGTTGATTAAGAGCAGCTTTAGGTCTGCTGAGGAGAGCCTTCCTGGCGGAAGATTAAATTTTCGAAGGCGTAACATGAATGTGAATAACTTGATATGTTGGAGCATGAAAAAGGCCATCCCATATATGGGATGGCCTTTGAATATGATGATCTGCCGGGCAGATTATACTTTAAAGTGAGCGAAAGCCTTGTTGGCTTCAGCCATACGGTGCGTATCTTCTTTCTTCTTGAAAGCACCACCTTCACCCTTGGCAGCAGCCAGGATTTCGTTAGCCAGCTTTTCAGCCATGCTACGACCATTCCTGTCGCGGGTGTAGCGAATGAGCCACTTGATGCTCAGAGAGATCTTCCTGTCTGCACGTACCTCAGCAGGAATTTGGAAAGTAGCACCACCGATACGACGGCTGCGTACTTCTACCGCCGGAGTAACGTTGGATAAAGCTTTTTTCCATATTTCATAACCATTCTCACCGGTTTGCTTGGAAATACGATCCATAGCATCATAGAAAATGGTAAATGCCGTATTCTTTTTGCCCTCCCACATCAGGTTGTTTACAAAACGGGTAACCAGTGCATCATTATATTTTGCGTCTGGAGCCGGGGCAATTTTTTTGGCTTTAGTCTTCCTCATTGTTATCGCTGATTTGATGGATTAACCGGATTTGGCCGGTCTATCCTTGTATTTTTTATCTGTGAAATCTTAACAATCCGCGTAATACGCGATTATTATTTCTTAGCCTTTTCACGTTTAGTACCGTATTTAGAACGGCTCTTCTTACGATCCTTCACACCGGCAGTATCAAGGCTACCGCGTACGATATGGTAACGTACACCTGGTAAGTCCTTTACACGACCGCCACGAACCAACACAATGGAGTGCTCCTGCAGGTTATGTCCTTCACCGGGTATATAGGCAATCACCTCTACCTTATTCGTTAAACGTACCTTAGCTACCTTACGCAAAGCCGAGTTAGGCTTTTTGGGAGTAGTTGTATATACACGGGTGCAAACACCGCGACGGAACGGACAGCTATCCAAAGCCCTTGACTTGCTCTTGGCCTTGATGATCTCTCTTCCTTTTCTTACCAATTGTTGAATTGTAGGCATTCTGAACCTTTTATTTTTGGGAGGGCAAAGGTAAACCTCAGCCCATTAAATACCAAATCTTACTTGAAATTTTGAAGAATTCTCCCTGATTATGTGGATAACTCCTGCAAAAAGCCCTAAATCTTGTACATCCAGCCATGATTATCAGCCGTTCTTCCTTCACGGATATCATCCAAACGACGCTTCATTTCAGGCGCAGTTGTCCACGCATCTACGTTGAAGGTCATCACAAAATCCTTGTATTTCAGCTCTTTAATAGGCGAAATAGTAGCAGCCGTACCGGTGCCGAATACCTCCCGGAGCTGGCCAGCCTTATAAGCTTCGATCATTTCTTCAATATTCACAGGCCTTTCCTCCACCGTCAACCCCATTTCTCGTAAAATGGTGATCGCACTGGCGCGGGTCACACCGTTCAGGATCGTCCCGGCACCCAGGTCAGGCGTAAGCGCCTTGTTACCCACAATGAAGAACACGTTCATGGTACCGATCTCCTGGACATACTTGTGCTCAACAGCATCAGTCCACAGCACCTGGTCATAACCCTTGCTCTTGGCCTCAGCAGTCACCATCATGCTGGCGCCGTAGTTACCGGCCACCTTTGCATAACCAACACCACCCGGAGCGGCACGCGTATATTTTTCTTCTACATAGATCCGCGCAGGTGCTGAATAGTAAGGACCCGTCGGACTAAGGATGATCATGAATTTATAAGTATCGGAAGCCTTTACACCAATCACCTCATCAGTAGAAAACATGAAAGGGCGCACATACAAAGAGTGATCCTTTCTGGCAGGGATCCAGTTCTTATCCAGTTGGATCAGTTGACGCATACCCTCCATAAAAAGCTCTTCAGGCACTTCCGGCATTTGCATGCGCGTAGCAGATATATTAAAACGCTTGAAATTATCCTGGGGACGGAAAATATAAGCCTCACCATCATCATTACGGTAAGCCTTGATACCTTCAAAAATAGCCTGACCATAGTGCAAAGAAGCCAGGGCAGGGCTCAGTACCAGTGGTTGGTAAGGCTTGATCTCCACATTCTTCCACTCACCATTCTCATAATCAGCCTCCAGCATGTGGTCAGTGAAATATTTACCGAAAGGAATGTTTTCCAATGGAATATCATTCAATTTACTCCGCTCAATTTTTGTCACAGGTATACTATAAGCATCGATCATAATCCAGTATTTTTGAGCCACAAAGAAACAATTAAAGTTTTTGCCTGCAAAAAATCCAGGCATAAATTGCTAACAATTGTTAGTGCGACATAAGTCAAGGAAAGTTGAAGTACAGAAGCTATTAAATAATATTATTATGTCAGCCTTTAATATACAATTGCCGGGAGTAGTCATTGCCGGGCTCTACAAAAAAGCCGTAGTGCAGGGAGAAGGAAAAGCCGTGGAAGGCGGAGTAACATTCGCGCCCGAGTCAGCGCCAGCGCCAGTTGAAGCGAAAGCAGCAACTACTGCTGCTACGCCGGGAAGACAGGATTCGAACCCGCCGGTCACTACCGCCGCAACAGCACCCGTAGAAACAATACAGCCCACTGCACCAGCAGTGAAACCAACGGCACAACCGGCAACGGCCGACACCGGCGCCTACAAGTTCCTGGGCAAAAACCAGCAACACGTGGCCATCATCGTACAGTTTGACGGAGAAGCATTCCTGCCGGAGCAACACCTGCAACTACTCACGAAGATGCTGGGCGCCTGCAAACTCAACCTGGGCGATGTTGCCATTGTCAACGATGCCAGTCGGAAAGTAGAGATTAATCAGCTGAAAGAGCAATTATACCCCAAACAGGTCCTCTTATTCGGCATCAGCCCCGAAGAAACAGGCCTGCCCCTCTCCTTCCCCATGTTCAAACCCCAGGAATACGCAGGAACAACCTACCTGTACACCCCATCATTGGAAGAACTGAACCAGGAATCTGAAGAAGGAAAACTGTTGAAGCGGAGACTGTGGGATAACCTGAAGAAGATATTCGGAGTATAGAACAAAAGCCTAAAAAACAAACCATACACATTGCTTACACTTATTTTCGCTACCAACAACGCCCACAAGGTGCAGGAAATACAGGCAGCCATCGGCCACCAGATTACGGTGATCAGCCTCAAAGAAGCAGGTATCGACATTGATATCCCCGAGCCCTACGATACGCTTGAGGCCAATGCCACACAGAAGTCCCGCACCATACAGCAATTGACCGGTAAAAATTGCTTCAGTGAAGATACTGGCCTGGAAGTAGACGCGTTGAATGGAGAACCAGGCGTAAAAAGCGCCCGGTATGCAGGAGAAGACAAAGCATTCGATAAGAATATTGAAAAATTGCTGGGCAAACTGGGAGATAATCCCCAACGCACAGCCCGGTTCCGTACCGTAATATCCTTATTGTGGGGCGATCAGGAATACCTGTTTGAAGGCATTTGTGAAGGGACAATTATCCACGATAAAAAAGGGACCGGAGGCTTTGGATATGACCCTGTTTTTGTTCCGGAAGGAAGTACCCGTACTTTTGCCGAAATGACCCTGGAGGAAAAAGGACAGTACAGCCACCGGAAAAAGGCGGCAGACAAGCTGGTTTCTTTTTTGCAGCAAGTGGTGCAACAAGCTTAATATGGCCTGTTGAATAACAGCCCGACCTCACAATTCATATTATTATATTAAAATTTGGATCAAAAAAGCAACTATAACATCTCTGAATCCGACTTGATAAAGGGCAGTATTGCGGGCGATAGGCGTATGCAGGAAGAACTGTACCGCAGGTTTGCCCCTAAAATGTATGCCGTGTGCCTGCGCTATGCCAATAATACAAATGATGCCCAGGACCTCTTGCAGGAAGGATTTATCAAGGTATATAAAAACCTGCATCGCTTCCGGGCAGAAGGGTCATTTGAAGGATGGGTCAGAAGAGTGTTTGTAAACACCTCTATTGAACACTTCCGTAAAAAAACGGCCCAGCTATCCAGCGTAAGTGAAAAAGAAGAAAATACAATAGAAGATGCGGATATAACAGCACTCGACAGCCTGGCAGAAAAAGATATCATAAACCTTGTCCAGGAACTTTCACCCGGCTACCGCACAGTGTTCAACCTGTACGTAGTAGAAGGATACTCACACAAAGAGATCGGAGAAATGTTGGGTATCAGTGAAGGAACCAGCAAGTCGCAATTGGCACGGGCCAAGTCGATATTACAAAAGAAGATCACGCAATACTTAAGCGATACAAAAAAGTCCTTTACCCGCTAATATGTCTGCTAACGTACAACATATCCTCCTCAACCTCGAAGCAGCACCGCCACCTGGCGCGTGGGATACTATTAGCACCCGCCTCGATACAGAATTTGATGCCAGCGAAAGTAAGATCGCAGAAAAACTATACGATTGGGAAACACCACCCCCATCCGCTGCCTGGGATCATATTGCACTGGCCCTCCAGATCACACCAGCACCCCAGGAAGCACCCGCCAAAGTGATCCGCCTGCCCTTTCGCAAAGTGGCCATAGCGGCAGCTGTATTGGCCATAGTAGGCTTCCTCACCTGGAACTTCCTAAACAGCGCTCCGGATAATACGAACATTGTGCAACGCACACAGGAACCGACAACACCTGGTAATAATACCACCATCAATAACGATCTGCCGGTACAACCTTCGCTGCCAGCTATCGATGCATCCATTGGAGGCCGCCGTCGTACAACCATTAATGTTGCCCGCCGCGTAAATGTCACCGAAGCATTGAACGCCAATTATGTGAGCAATACCATGCCAGAGATAGATCCCATGGAAGATATTCAACATGCGGAAATAGATGGCTTGCGTGCCCAGGTCACGACCCTACGCAATGGAATTAAAGCCCCACTCATCAAAGATGCCAGCGGCAATGTGATCATGGACAAAAGCCTGATCATTACACACGATAACAACTACATCATCATCACTTGCCCCAACGGAGAACAAACACGCATCTCCGCCAAATTCCTGCCGGTATTGACCGACCTGAATGCAGCTACCGATCCGGCCGAATACTTCGATGCAGTGATACGGGAAAACAATATATGGAAAAGCCGCTTCAGCCAATGGCGCTCAAAACTCATGCAGCAGGCATCCTTCGCACCCACAGCCAACAACTTCCTGGATATACTGACACTGAAAGAGCTGATAGAAGAACAATAAGAACAAATATTCATGGCACGCATCAAAGTCGACCTTCCCGAACAATTCACCTTTACGACAACCATACCCATCCGTATCACAGACCTCAACTATGGCGGACATGTCGGCAACGATACCATCCTTTCCATCATACACGAAGCAAGAGTGCAGTTCATGCAACACCATGGCTATGGCGAACTGGATATGGCCGGCCTGGGAGTTATCATGAGCGATGTAGGCATTGAGTTCAAACACGAACTATTCTATGCCGACCAGGTAAAAGTATCGGTAGTAGCCACCGAATTCTCCAAAATAGCATTTGAGCTCTACTACAAACTGGAAAAAGAAACAAGTGAAAAGACAGTCTTGGTAGCCGCCGCCAAAACAGGCATGGTTTGTTACGACTATGCAAAGAAAAAAGTAGCCGCCATACCAGAAGAAGTAAAAGTAAAACTTCAATCGTAAATGTCACGCTGAGCCCGTCGAAGGGTCGCGAAGGATCAGCTATTCCAAATCCTCCAGCTCTCTTCAGCCTGGATCACCAGCATATCAGACCCGTTTTTGATCGCAGCCCCTTGCTCCTCCCCTTTTTGGAGAAAAAAAGTCTTAGCCGGGTTATATACCAGGTCAAACAAATAATGACGTGGAGTGAGATCCGAATAAGGCAAAGGCGGGCAGTCATGTTCATTAGGATACATGCCCACCGGAGTAGTATTGATGATAAGCGTATGATCGTTTAACACAGCAGGTGTCAGCTGCTCATAACTGATCTGCCGGCCGGAAGAAGGATTACGGGACACCTCCAGGAAAATGATACCCAGCTTCTCCAGCACAAAGTGAACAGCCTTGGCAGCGCCACCAGTGCCCAGCACCAGCGCCTTACGGTGATGCGTTTCCAGCAACGGCCTGAGCGACTCCTCAAAGCCCGTTACATCAGTATTGTAACCATGCAATTCACCATTCACTATTTTGATACAATTGCAGGCGCCGATCTGCTTTACCACATCACTTTGATGATGCAAATAAGGGATCACCTTTTCCTTATAAGGAATAGTCACATTGAGCCCTGCAAGATGTGGATGCTGCGCCAGCACCTCCCGCAAAGCATCGATATTTTCAAGGGGGAAATTCTGGTACGTACAACCAGCAATACCCTCTACCCTGAATTTGTCAGTAAAGAATTTCTGGGAAAAAGAGTGGCTTAACGGGAAACCGATCAGCCCAAACAGTTTCATTATGCTTCTTCTTTATTAAGGAATAAACTGAAAGTGTCGCCACGAAGGCCAACACGCATCGCTTCAAGAGAGATCATTTCAGTAGGAGCAATATTACCAAGGTTCACATTACATCCCAGCAGCTCGATGAAATACAGTTGCTGTGCCTTTTGAGGAGCCTCCCAAAGGATTTTCTCACCAGGAATTTGAGTAAGGATCTCCTGAACCAGCCCCTCGCGAACTTCACCACTGCCACGATAGATACCCACGTTACCCGCTTCGCGCGCTTCAGCGATCACATAAGTAGCACCGGCATTCAGCTCGGCACGCATCAACTCGATCCACTTATAAGGAGGAATGATATGAGCAGCATCTTTACTACCTACTTCACTGAGGATAATAGCGTGCTTGGTAAGCTTTTCAATATAACCACATTTCTCGGCATGAGGAATAGTGATGGATCCATCACTCACTTCCATATATTTAATACCGTAGTCTTTGCAAACCTCGATATAGTCATTGAACTGGTTGCGCACCAGGAAAGCTTCGAACAAAGTACCACCAAAATAAATGGGAATATTGTAGGATTGATAAACTTCTATTTTCTCACGCAGGTTGGGAGTGACGAAAGAAGTCCCAAATCCCAGCTTCACGATATCTACATGTGGGCCGGATACACTCAGGAAATTATGCACTTCAGGAATACTAAGACCCTTGTCCATTACCATCGTAATACCGTTGGTACGAGGCTTAGAGTTTCTATCGGGCATCTGAGAGAGGTTGAAATTCATTCGCTGGATTTTACTATTAGGATTTTCAAAAGCAGCCGCAAAAATAGGGGAAAGAGATAAATTTTGCGCTGCCCCGGTTCCTTTGTCTGAATTTCAGTTGGCTGTTATGACTTGTTTTTTTTGTAGCGCGCTACCACATCCACCACCATTTGGTGCTGTAGGATAGCAGGATTCAATTGAACCAGCTTCTTTACCATTTTGGGAGCTACGCTCATGGCATTTTCCAGCTGTAATAAAGCCTCCTTTACCTTACCAAGTGCAAAATAAACACCTGATAGATAGAAGAGAAAGAGCGGTTTGCCTTCCGTCATCTTGATCGCCGCCTTCACCTGTTCAAGCGCTTCTTCATAAAACTCGCCATTATACAGACAACGGATCAGTGCCTCCCAACTGGAGATATTCCGTGGACGCTGACGCACCACATTGGAAAAATATTGAATAGCTTCCTTGAATTCACCCAGCTGCATTTTACATTCACCCATCGCCATATTATACTCAGGTTGCATGCGATGGATCGATAAAGCAGTTTCCAGGTGCTTGATGGCAGTAGTATACTGCGCTTCATTAATATAAGTACAGGCGATCTTATAATGCAGCTTACTATCCTCAACGTTGAGGTGCGAAGCCTTACGATAATAAAACCTTGCCTGCGCGAAATTCTTCATCCGGTCGTAGCAATGACCAATAGCCTCATAGATCACATCTTCGGGCCTTGAAAGCTCCAACACCTTCTCCAGCACCTCGATAGCATCCTTATACTTACGCATCCGGATATAAGCATCTCCCATATTACGGTAAGCGTAATCAAACTTCTCGTCAATAACAATCGCGTACTTATAGGCATCGATAGCCTTTTCGTAGAGCTTCAGCCCCTGGAAGGCAGCCGCCAGGTTGAACCAGGCCAGCTCACTATACGGGTACTCCTCGATGATCTGCTGGTGCAGGCGGATACTCTCCTCATTACGACCAGTAAAGTCGGTCCAGAAGCAGATCTTATACAGTGCCTCCTCATTGTTAGGCTCCTGCTCAAGGATCAGCTTCAGGCAATCGAATATTTTATCAAACTCTTCGTAATCGTCATACACGTCGGCCAGCTCGAACAACAACTCGATACGCTCCTGCCCTTCAAAAAGCTGCAGCGCGTTTTCCAGCAACTCCACCGCCTTCTCCTGCTGGTCAAGCGCCAGGAAAGCGTCGGTCTTCAATATATAAAGGTTGATATCGTTGCTGTCCAGCAACTCGGCATGCTGCAAAATACGCAGCGCCTCATGATAGTGGCGGGTGGCAATGAGCAGGTCAGCCTTTTTGATGAGTAACATGGCCGAATACGGGTATTGCTCGATACCCAACTCGGCAGCTTCCAATGCCTGTTGCAGATCCTCCCGGTCGTCGAAATAGTCAATAATTCGCTCAAACGCTTCCTCGTCCAGGAAAGAGTGACTGCGGCCTGACTTAAGGTTTTGAAACTGCTTCACCAACTCCCTAAGTTCCTCATTGTCATTACGTGATGGATTGTCTCTCATGTATTTAAGCAAAGGTTTATGTAAAATAGCTTTTTCATGGAACCATACCAATTTTTTCTTATTGACATCATGTTAATAAGTGATTAACAAAGTCATTGATTTAGAATATTTTAACGTTAACATGCAACATTCTCCAAAAAAGCAGTGTCATTTTTATGGAAATACTAACAATTCGACATCTCTAATCGTTAAAGAGATTATAATCTTTGGGATGATCGGTTAAAGGTTTCTAAAATTTTTTAACTATTTTTGCGTTAGATATGAAGGCAAACTCTACACTTAAACTTAACCACATGCTTAAAAAGACCCTCATCAGTTGTGCGATGATTGGGGCGGTAGCGCTTGCGGCAGTAGCCAGCAGCGGTGGTGGTAAGAAGAAGTCAGAGACGCCGCTAAAACCAATCTACACGCCCATTAGAACCACTAATGGCTTCACGTTAAAAGCTGGACCTTCCTACGCAGGAAGTCACATCTTCAGCAGCGAACGTAGCAGAAATTTCATCACCTACAACACGGTAGTTACCTACCAAAGAGGCAGTACAGTTTACATGCTGCCACAGCAGGTAAAGATGAACACTAAACCTACGTTTAAGTCAAATCTCAACCTCTTAGATCTTAAAATAAAGCTTCATAAGTAAGCTTTACGATTAAAAGATCATTAAAAGTCATTAATTCATCTTCTTGCTTTCGTCGTAGGTCAACTCACGATAGCCACTCTTTGGTATGTCAAACTTAGAGGCAGGCACCGGGTTTAGGTTGATCTTTGACACGGTGTATTTAATGGTAAGTTTACCCTGAACCAGCTCATATTCCAGGGGCAGGCCGTTCAGGTTTTTGAACTGAGAGTCGTAATCCTTATTCTCGGGGATTATATCGGTAGTATAATAAACAGTAAAAGTAGTGCCGTCAGCCAGCTTGGCCTCGGCCTTCGTACAATTATAACCAGCAATCGACTTGGTCTCCTTGGTGTCGGTAAACGTCATCCCATTATACCGCTTATTTTTCTCAGACCAGTTGTCGGCTGTCATCCTGATCAGGATCTTCTGACCACTTACTTCCCGTAAGATCACAGCAGTACCAGCTTTAGAATCATGAATAGTCGTGGAAGAAAAAAGTGCACTCACCATCTCCGTGCGGCTCATATTACCCTTGAGATAAACAGTAGTCGTAGCACCATCCAGCGCATCAGCCATTTTAGGTTCCTTGCTGCCAGAAGAAATAGAAGCATCATACACAAGGGTCAGCTCAGAAACCTTCTTCTGCCCCATAGCTGTCAGCAGCAGGAGCAGGTTCAGCGTGAAAAGACCAATATACTTTTTCATGTTTATCCGGGTTGATCAGATGTCATAAAGACGAGACAAGTATTGAAAACCGTTGCCTAAAATAATAACAACCGGCCAATTTAAGGCACTATTAGCCTGGTTTTTAACGAAATACTTGAATAGAAAGTATAAAAGTTAACAAGTTGGTAAGTTAATAAGAAAAGAAACTACCCAATAAAAAACCGGCTGGAAGTACCAGCCGGTCATATTGTTGAACACTTGATTCGTAGTAGTATCTCTTTTAAACCTTTTAACCTATCAACTTTTCAACATATCAACTCTCAACTACTTCTTCCCCTGCTGCTTTGCCTTCGCTTCCTGCATCTTCCTTTGCTGCTCCTGCACTTGCTCCAGGCGCTCCGCCCATTTGGACTTTGCCTTCGGCTTCTTGCGCGTCTCTTCGATCTTCGCTACCAGCTTATCGTGGTTGATAATGTAGTTCTGGATCACAAACTGCAGCAACAACGTAATGATGTTCGACACAGTGTAATACCATGTCAAAGCCGCCGGCAGTTTATTGAATACGAACAACAGAACAAACGGGAAGATATAAGGCATGTATTTCAATGCTGGGTTGCCCTGGTCAGGCGTAGAAGCCATGTTATAGAAAGAGATCAAAAAGCTGGTAAGACAGGCCGTAATGGTAAACAAGCTAATGTGATTACCCAATCCCCAGATCTCGAAATTAAACTGGAACAACACATCATACGACGCCAGGTTCTTGGCCCACAGGAATTCTTCACCACGCAGAGAGATATTGGAGTTAAAGAAACTATACAACGCAAAGAAGATAGGAATTTGCAACAAGCTGGGTAAGCAACCGGCAAATTGATTAACACCCGCCTCACGCATAAACTTCATTTGCTCCATAGCAAACTGCTGCTGATCAGGATACTTCTCTTTCAGCTTAGCCAGATCAGGCCTTAAGATCTTCATCTTCGCACTGGTAAGATAACCTGGATACATCAATGGAGAAGTCAGCAAACGGATGAATAACGTCAGCAGCAAAATTACCACACCCATACTGCCGATGAAACTATCAAAGAAATTGAACACCGGCATCACAATATACTTGTTGATGGGGCGCACAAAAGTATACAAGTCACGGCCGAGGTTGATGATCTTATCCATTTCCGGTACCGGCTGACTTTTCAGAATGCGGTAATCGTTAGGACCATAATAAAGCTGCATTGGAAAAGCAGCATCAGCACCCAAGGGCAGTTTAGTCTGCAAAGAAGTCGTTACATCAGCGATCTTGTTGGTAGAATCAACATGCCTTAACCACTTGATATCGGCAGAAGAAAAACCATTCTTGGCAATCAACGTGGTGTTGAAGAATTGCTGAGATACAGATACCCATTGCACTTGCTTGTCAAGCTTCTTCTCAGTCTTCGACATGATATAGTCGAAATCATTATCAGAGTAATAACCGATATTAGTTTGCAAACGCTCATACTTCACATCACTTTCATGCTGGGTTGGCTGATCCTGCCAGGTCAGGTTGAAAGCACCCTGCGTCAACAATTTATCAGCCCCACCCAGTTGCACATTCCAGTCGATCAGGTAATCATTAGGCCGCACAGTAAACTTATGCACCAGTGTACCATTGGAAAGCGGCATCTGGAAAGTGATAGTTTGACTGTTATCAGCATTCTTTACAACATCGCCACCAAGAAAATAAAGATCAGCGACCTCTGCAGAATTTTGAGAACCGGCATTGACCCGGTAAGATATCTTATCGAAAGATTGACCGTTCAGCACCACCAGGTTGCTATCAACAGATTTGTATTTCTTAAGCTCTACTTTACCCGGCTGACCGCCCTTATTGGAAAAAGTAATTTTAAGCACTTCATTTTCTACAACAACCAGCTTTTCTACGCCTTGAGTAATTCTTGCAAGGCTGTCATTACCCAGAATAGCCTTGATAGTAGTATCCTTTTGAGCAATAGCTGCAACGGAATCCATCGCCCTTTTTACACGGGCTACAGAATCCTCATAATGTTGGCGCTGCCCCTGTAGATCATGAGAATTTTTAGTGGAGATAAACAGGTAAGCGAATAATAAGCCCGCCAGTAATACAAAGCCAATGATCGTATTGCGATCCATGTTCATTAGTACAAAATTTAGAAGAGGTGCAAAGATAGGGGAATCTGGGTCAGTCCTGAGTCGGGAGTTCAGAGTCTGGAGCAAGAATCGAGAGCCTGCAACCGGAAGTAGGAAAGTCAGATAACCTGCACATATGTCGCCGTCCGGGGCCACTTGTTACAAAAAAGCCGGGAATCAGCAATAAACTGACTCCCGGCTATTGAAGCTGAACGCAGAACACCTGACTTCAGCTAATTATATCATTTCACTCTGCAACAAAGGATTCTTCACAGCATTCTTCTGATCAGCATAATCCTTGGCAGCCTTAATAAAGTGCACAAATAACGGATGTGGGTTCTCCACCGTACTTTTCAGTTCAGGATGGTATTGAACACCGATAAAGAAGGGGTGCCTAGGCAACTCAACAATCTCTACCAGACCACTCTCCGGATTCTTACCGCTGGCAACCATACCTGCCTCCTCAAAACGTGTAAGATATTGGTTATTAAACTCCCAACGGTGCCTGTGACGCTCAGTGATCATTTCCTTGCCATAAATACGACGGGCCAGACTGCCTTCCAGCGTTTGACAGGTATAAGAACCAAGACGCATAGTACCACCCTTGGCAGTGATCTTCTTTTGCTCCTCCATCAGGTCTATAACCGGATCAGGGGTATTAAGATCCATTTCAGTGGAATGAGCTTTCTGCAAACCGAGCACATCCCGCGCAAATTCGATCACCGACATCTGCATACCAAGACAAATACCGAAGAAAGGCAGGTTATTTTCGCGGGCATACTTCACAGCAATGATCTTACCCTCTACCCCACGGTGGCCAAAGCCGGGAGCAACCAGCAAACCATCGAGATTAGCGAGCTTTTCAGCAACATTATCCTCAGTAATGAACTCACTGTGCACGTTGACAACCTGCACTTTAGATTCATTGATGGCGCCGGCATGAACAAAAGCCTCCAGGATGGACTTGTAAGCATCCTGCAGCTCGATATATTTACCAATAAGGCCAATAGTAACCTGGCTCTTGGGATATTTCAATTTATCGAGGAATTCCTTCCAGCGATGAAGATCAGGCTCATTGGTAAGCTTCAGGTTCAGCTTCTTCATACAAATGAGGTCCAGCTTCTCCCGCATCATGGCCAATGGCACTTCATAAATAGTAGGCGCATCAGCAGCTTCGATCACCGCTTCCGCCTTCACATTACAAAACAGCGCAATTTTACGGCGCAGATCGGGCGACAACGGCCTTTCAGTTCTGCACACAATGATATCCGGGTGAACACCTTCCTGGCTCAACATCTTCACACTGTGTTGAGTAGGCTTGGTTTTCAATTCTTTAGCAGCCTTCAAATAAGGAATAAGCGTCAGGTGAACCACCACAGTATCCTCCTCAGGCAGCTCCCATTGCAACTGGCGCAGCGCCTCGATAAAAGGAAGACTTTCAATATCACCCACAGTACCACCCAACTCGGTAATGATTACATCATACTCATTGTTCTTGCCCAGCAACAACATCCTGCGCTTGATCTCATCAGTAATGTGCGGGATTACCTGCACCGTCTTACCGAGAAAAGCGCCTTCCCGCTCCTTGTTAATAACAGTTTGATAGATACGGCCGGTAGTAACGTTATTAGCCTGCGTGGTAAAAATGTTCAGGAAACGCTCGTAGTGACCAAGGTCCAGGTCAGTCTCGGCACCATCCTCAGTAACATAACACTCCCCATGCTCGTAGGGATTCAGCGTACCAGGGTCAACATTGATGTAAGGATCGAATTTTTGAATGGTTACCCTTAAACCCCTTGCCTGCAATAGCTTCGCTAAAGATGCGGCAATGATCCCTTTACCTAATGAAGAAGTTACGCCTCCTGTAACAAAAATGTACTTGGCCATAATATATGGTTATAATCAGTTTACAATATTATCAGCTGCTTTGGTTTAGGACACAGGTACAAAACAATAAGCCACACACACATCGTTGAGGGTCCCTGCCAAATGGATTAACAGGGGTACATCGATGTCTGCATTATCTGGCGTACTACTTTTTTGCTTGATTATTGAACCAGTTCGGTTACTGACCAGCGGAAAACCACATTAGGGGATATAATTATTTCCTGAAGGTCATGCAAAGATACAGCAATTTTTTAGCTGGCAAAAATCACGAAATGATAATGTGGAAAAACTGTCGGATAGCTACTTCAATCTGATAAGGGTAAAATTATTATTCCATTGATAAGTAGCCTGCGTAGGCGGCTTTTGCTCTGTAGTTACAGCAGTTTGGATGGGCGTCTGAGGCCGGCTGGTTTTGGCGGTGTGTAATACACCAATCACGATAATCTCTACCAGTAAGACGAATAAAGTAAACCTCTCACTTTTCATAGTAAAATTGGATCAGGGAATTAAAGGTAAATTCTAAAACGAAGTAAGGCAATTTTTATTTCATAAGCAAGGCTTGAAACAGGATTTATTGACATTTCCGTATGAATACGTGGCTGGCAACGAATTTTTTACGAATAATATTTGCCTTTTATGGGTATCTCGACCTTATACGGGTAATATCACGCAGCTATATTATATTTAACACACTGAGGCCAGAAATTTGGCGAATTCAAGGTAAGTTTTGTACTTTAGGATCAGATAGAATGTATACCCTCCTGTTGATCCTCTCTCCCTTTACAAGAACCGTTCAAAATCAATTAGCCTGTGGATGAGCCCTGCACTCATTTCATAACTGCTTTAATTATTTCGCATGAACAGGTTGATTACAATTATTGCCGGCACCCTTCTGCTGTCAATAACCAGCTTTGCACAAAACAAAGTAACAACAGAGCTATCTCCATCTAATAAAAGCAGGTACAAAGTCATTTACCCGTTGGCGGATAACAACGAACAAACAATAGCCCTGCCCTTTTCAGCCATTGAGATCAGAGACATACGTCCTGATACCACCAAGCTGGGATTTTACCGCTCTACCAAAGACAGGCGCTCCTACAAATACCGCTTTGCATCCAACACAGCCGATGAACTCACAGCGTTTTTAAACAATCATTTCAAAAACAACCTCACGTCCACCTCCGGCGACAAGTTGGTGATCTATGTAAAAAAATTATGGCTGTCCGAATTCGACTCCGCAGAACTGAACCTCCACAATACCCATGTGCGCAATGCCTGGCTATACCTCAAAGCAGAGATATACCTCCAGACAAAAGAAACATACCACCCGATTTACCGCATGGATTCTGTGATCTATGTACGCAAGACCAACAGCTATACCTCCGGCGGCTTCATTGCATCCAGCTTTGTAAAAGGACTGGAAACACTCAGTCGCATCGATTATGCACGCGTACTCAACAAGCGAAAACTGACACAAACCGACATCGACGCATTCAACAACCAGTATACAAACGCCCCTGCATTGCCACAACCAGCAAAAGGAGTTTACCTATCATACAATGAATTCAAAAGCAGCCATCCCTCCTGCACCGATTTCCAGGTAAGATTCGAATCACTGGCCGATGTAGTTTATGTAAAAGAAAAAGATGGACAGTACTACGCTAAAAAAAATATATGGGGCTTTAGCGATGGACATACTGTCTTTATCAGAATGGGCTCCAACTTCTTTCCACTGTACAACCAGAACAAGACCTGGGAATTTTATGGATCGGCGTCAATGGAAACACTGGGCTTGCGTATGCCGGTCATTGCAGGTATGGGCCTGCCGGTTATGCTGGCTTCAGCAGGCGCCAATGAATTTTCACAATACGAAAAGCGCCTCGTCAACCTCCGTGCCTTCCAGGTCGATATCGAGAACGGAAAGTTTTACTAATAAAAAAAGGTGAGCACTTAAGCAAGTACTCACCCTGAAGATGGACGATTTATGTGTAACTAAAACTAATCTTTAGCAATCTTATCATAACTGGCCACGATGCCCTTGATGAGCGAAGAACTGAATCCTTGATGCTCCATTTCATTCAGCCCGGCAATAGTGCAGCCCTTGGGCGTGGTCACCTTATCGATCTCCTGCTCAGGATGCGACCCCTTCTTCAACAATAACTCAGCCGCCCCTTTCACTGTCTGCGCCGCAATGAGCGTGGCAGTAGCCGCATCAAATCCAATTTCTATGCCACCTTGAATATTAGCGCGAATATAACGCATTGCATAAGCCGTACCACAAGCTCCCAACACAGTAGCGGCATCCATCAGCTTCTCATCGATCCACACAACACGGCCAAGCTGGTTAAACAGATCTTCCGTATAACTCACCTGTTCTTTACTCACTTCATGAGCAGCCAAACAAGTCATGCTTTCCTGGATCGCAATAGCCGTATTAGGCATGGCGCGAATGATGGGCACTTTCTTACCAGCCGCTTTCACCAGGTGATCGATAGTAATACCGGTCACCACAGATACCAGCACATGCTTTGCAGGGTCCAGCACATCCTTCAGCTTACCCACCACATCATTCACCTGGAAAGGCTTTACTGCCAGGATGACGAGGTTGGCAAAACCTACTGCCTCGACGTTATCATCACTCACTAGCACACCCTTTTGTTGCAAACCATGCAAAGTCTTCACATTCCGCTTGGTGATAAGAATATGTTCAGGTTTTGAAAAGCCACTGTTGATGAGCCCTTCAGCAATCGCGGTACCCAGGTTACCGCCACCGATGATAGCGATCTTGTTGCTCATGGAAATAGGTTTAATAGAACTTACCCTGAGCCAGGTAATTACGCACGTAGTCGTCTACCCCTTGCTCAAGTGAATAAAAAGGTTGAGAATAACCGGCATTGATCAGCTTTTGCATATTGGCCTCTGTGAAATACTGATACTTATCGCGAATATCCTCCGGCATGTCGATAAACTGAATGTTGGAATCCTTGTCCAGTCCGGCATAAGTAGCCTTCACGAGATCTTCAAAACTCCTTGCCTTACCGGTACCAAGGTTGTACAATCCATTGCCAACCCCGCCACCGGAATGCTCCATCAGCCAGAAACAAACATTCAGTACATCCTTCACATATACAAAGTCACGCAACTGCTGGCCATCCTTGAAATCAGGACGGTGCGATTTGAACAACTTCACTACCCCATCCTTCTTTATCTGGTTGAAAGAGTGCCATATCACACTGGCCATACGGCCCTTGTGATACTCATTAGGGCCATATACGTTGAAAAACTTCAATCCAGTCCAGAAAGGAGGCTGAAGTGCCTGCTCCAAAGCCCACTTATCAAACTCATTCTTTGAAACACCATAAGGATTCAAAGGTTTCAGCCTATACGGTACTTCATGATCATCATCATAACCCAACTCTCCGGCACCATACGTAGCTGCAGAAGAGGCATATACCAGTGGCACACGGTGCTTTACACAATAGGCCCATACGCTCTTGGTATATTCTACGTTCAGTCGCTCATGCACCGAATAATCGAATTCAGTAGTATCAGTGCGTGCACCAATATGAAAGATGAAGTCAACCGGCTTGGCTTGCTTTTCCAGCCAGGTGAAAAATTGGTCCCTGTCCACCTTTTCCACAAAACGCTTGCCTTGCAGATTAGGATACTTATCAGTACGCTCAAATTCATCTACCAGGATCAGATTACTATATCCTTTTTCATTAAGAAAGCCAACCAGGGCACTGCCGATGAACCCGGCAGCACCGGTTACTACTATCGTTGAAGCTTTGTCCATTTGTTGATTTTTTATGCACATTAACCATCTCCACCCACAACTGACTACTCACCACTCACCACTCACCATTACAGCGCACTCAAAGCCTGCTCAGACTGTGTACCAGCCAACAGGTTCTCGATAGCCGTATCATACTTTTCTTTCCAGGTAATGATATTACCCCAGTTCATGCCATCGATCTCGATAGAGCCATTGGTCACAAAACCCAGCTCTTCAAAAGGATGATCGCCCAGCAGTTTGCGGAAAGCCGCTACCTTGGCAGGCTTCACACTCACCACTACCCTGCTTTGTGCCTCACCAAACCAGAAACCATCTTTACGGATGGCGCTATCAGAAGCTACCACATCGACACCGAGGTTACCATGGAAAGAAGACTCCAGCAAAGTAATGAACAAACCGCCTTCACTCACATCGTGAGCAGACTCGATGGCGCCAGCCTTGATGAGTTCAGCTATTTTTTGTTGCAGGGCAAACTCTTCGTCCAGATCGAAATGAGGAACAGGACTGTGCTCTACCCCTTTAATTTTATGCAGGTATTCAGAAGAGTTGATATCTCCACTCGCTTTACCAACGAGGAATATCACATCACCTTCCTCTTTAAAGAACATGGTCATCTTATCCTTCACACTATCCAATAAACCTACCATACCAATGGTTGGCGTAGGATAAACAGCACCATCAGGATTCTGATTATAGAAACTCACATTACCACCGGTAACAGGCGTGTCGAACTTGCGACAAGCTTCGCCCATACCCTTGATGGCATGCACAAATTGATAATAAACTTCCGGATCATAAGGATTACCGAAGTTGAGACAGTTCGTTACACCCAATGGTAAACCACCGCTACATACAATGTTACGCGCAGCTTCAGCCACCGCGATCATCGCACCCTTATAAGGATCAGCAAAAACATAACGACTATTACAATCAGTAGTCAGCGCCAGCCCCTTATCAGTTGGCTTGGCAATAACCACCGCCGCATCACTCGGCTCATTGGTAGAAGCATTACCCGCGCCTACCATACTATCATATTGAACATACACCCAACGCTTCGAAGCGATGTTGGGAATAGTCACCAGTTCTTCCGCTACAGCTTTCAGATCATCAGGCACAGCGATAGCAGCAGCATCGAAAGCTTTGATCTTTTCGAGGTAAGCTGGTTCTTTATATTCACGGGTATATTGAGGAGCACCGCCACCAAGCACCAGCAGTTCAGCAGGCAACTCGGCTTCCAGTTCTCCATGCATGTAAAATTTCAGCTGGCCATCAGCAGTTACTTCACCGATGTTTGAGCAAGGCAGGTCCCATTTCTCAAATACCTTCTTAACAGCTTCTTCCTTGCCTTTTTCCACCACCATCAGCATACGCTCCTGGCTTTCGCTCAACAACAGCTCCCATGTTTTCATGTTCGCCTGGCGCGTAGGCACCTTATCCAGGTCGATCCGCATACCAACACCACCTTTAGCACTCATTTCGGCAGTAGAACAAATAATACCGGCAGCACCCATGTCCTGCATACCAACCACAGCACCCGTTTGAATCACTTCCAGGCAGGCCTCCAGCAATTTCTTTTCCTGGAAAGGATCACCCACCTGAACAGCTGGCAATTCCTGCACACTTTCAGAAGTGATATCAGCCGAGGCAAAAGAAGCACCACCAATACCATCCTTACCAGTAGCAGAACCCACAAAGAATACAGGGTTGCCAATACCGGCAGCAGTAGCAGAAATAGTTTCGCCATTTTTCACGATACCAACACTCATCGCATTAACCAGCGGATTGGTGTGATAACGACCTTCAAAGTAGATCTCCCCACCCACTGTAGGAACTCCAAAGCAGTTGCCATAGTGACCAATGCCGTGTACAACGCCCGACAGCAGATGTTGGGTTTTGGCATCCTTCAGGTGGCCAAAACGCAAAGAGTTGAGAGAAGCCACAGGACGCGCGCCCATGGTAAAAATATCGCGGTGAATACCCCCTACGCCGGTAGCGGCACCCTGGAAGGGCTCGATAGCAGAAGGGTGATTGTGAGATTCTATCTTAAAAACTACGCCATAACCATCGCCAATATCCATCAGACCGGCATTCTCTTCACCAGCCTTTACGAGCATTTTTTGACCATCACGGGGCAGCGTTTTTAACCATTTAATCGAATTTTTGTAGCTACAGTGTTCACTCCACATGCCGCTGAAGGCACACAATTCGTTGAAGTTGGGAGTTCGACCAATTTTTTCTTTAATGAGCTCAAATTCTTCGGGAGTAAGGCGCAACTGTTGCGCCGTTTTAACTGATATTTCCATGGTGCCGCAAAAGTACGTCCGATTTTGGATTTAGGATTCCTGATTTAGCATTCTTTTTATGCAAAATGTTGATAAAAAGTAGCTTACACTGTTTGAAATTCCAGTACAAGCGGCTGATTGACAAGCAGCTTGCCCGCTTTTACCACAGAAACATTTATTTTTATCGCTGTTTGATAACCCTGATGACGATCGTATTTGTACATAACAACAAAGCATTTCTGCCTGAAATAGAAGCCTATCGACGCTTTTTAAGCAGGTACCATATTACCTGCATAACAGCTGCGCCGGACCAGCTCAGTCAACAAAAAAGAGAAGTAGAATGGTGGCTGATGGGAACCGATTTTTCCAAACGGCAAAAAGACATCTACCGCATCCATGAATACGCATCTGCATCCGTTCCACCTGCCCGTCAATGGAAAGACCTCACCAAACGCTACCTGAACAGCCGGCCGGATTACCGGTTGTTCCTGAATCAATATGTAAAACAACGCCTTTCATTTAGAGACAATGTGCCCTACGGCTTCCGCGATATGGGACTGTGGGATGAACAATTATCACCAGCACCACCTGCTGCCGATAAATTATATGACTTCATTTATGTAGGCTCCATAACACCAGACACCCACATAGATACCTTATTGGACCATTTTAAGCCGGGCGCCCCCATGGCCGGATATACATTATTAGTGGTGAGCAAAAATTATGAACACCTGCAAGCCAGGTACAGCTTAGCAACCAATATTGTCTTTAAAGGACCTGTAGAGCAATCAATGGTTCTGGAGCTGATCCGTCAATCACGTTTTACGATCAACTATAAACCCGATATAGCACCCCACAACCAGCAAACCTCTACCAAACTATTAGAGTATGCAGCCTGCCAAACACCCATCATTACCACTCATTTTGCCTGGATGCACAACTTCCAGCAACAGTATGGAGGCAACTATTTTTTCCTGGAATCGGACCTGTCCAACTTCACCTGGGAGAAAGTAAATGCATACAACTACACATATCCAGACCTATCAACATGGAGCTGGGAACAACAAATAAAAAAATCGGGCGTAATAGAATTTCTACAATCGAAGTTTCCGCAGGCGTTTAGTCTGTGAGTTATCTATCCCAAAATCAATCCGGCAGATCTCCCTGCAACGTATCCGTATATTCATCGATCACGTTCGTGATATTGAACTTACGCACTACCAGCGAACGGCCATTTTTTCCCATGCGCGCCCGCTCATCGAGTGAAAGATTGATCATCCTTTCCATCTTATCGGCAAGATCAAAAGGGTCATGACGATTGCAGATATAACCAGTAGAATTATTCAACACCACTTCCTTACAACCCCGGTTCATAGAAGTGATGACAGGCAATTCCATCGCAGCAGCTTCCATCAGACAACGCGGAATACCTTCATTATAAAAAGAGGGAAATACAAAACAATCAGCCTTAGCCAGCCAGGGACGCACATCTTCAGCAAAACCACCATAGTGAATAAGCCCTTCCTTTTCCCAGCGCGACAAGTCTTCCTGCGCAATAGAATCAGGATGATGATTTTCAAAGAACCCGATAAGCTCGAAACGAACATCGTAATTCTTCTTTTTCAAAATACGGGCGGCATCCACATACAACCCAACTCCTTTACTTTTAAGCAGGCGCGTACTCATCAGAAAAGTAAAAGACTGATCAGCATGCCGGTTGGATTGGATGGGAGCAAAATAAGCAGTATTGATACCCTCGCCCGGCAGCACCTTCACCTTTTCAATATTCACGATCTTTTCATCGATAAAAACACGCGCATCCTCATTATTGAGGAACCATACCTCCTTCGCCTTGCGCAGCGACACTTTGTACAACCTCCTCACTATACGGTAAAGCCAGTTGCGCCGGGCAAACGCATACCCCAGTCCCGTAACCACAGCCACAGAAGGAATACCATTCGCAGCAGCAGCAAGAGACCCATAAATATTAGGCTTTGCCACATAATGAAAAATAAAATCAGGCTTGAACTGACCATACAGCCTTTTCAGCTGGCGGTAGAACAAAAAGTCTCGAAAAGGATTCTTTGTTTTATTGTCGAAAGAGATAGGAACAAAACGACAGCCATTTTCCCGGAGCAGGCCCGAATACGGATCATCCGGCGCCAGCACGATCACATCATAGCCTTGAGCAAGCAGGTTATTGATCACATCCAGCCGGAAATTATACACCGACCAGGCACTGTTCGACACGAAGGCTATGCAACTTTTATGTGAAGCAGAAATACCGGACATTGGCAAATATTCCATCAAATGTATAGATTTGGACGCAATTACCATAACCAGGAGCCCTTCACATGGTCATTACATTGCTATTATTTTTATTGTTTGTCTTCCTGATAGTCCGTCTGGTACGCCGCGCCACCCCCGGCCTCACCATGCCGGAAACCCTCATGGCCTTTGCATTTAAGGCACTCATGGCCTGCGCTTATGGCTATCTGTTCATGCATTACTACGGTGGCGACGACACCTGGAAATACAATGAACTATCCCTGCACGAATACAAGCTATTAATGGAGCATCCCGGCGAGTTTTTTTGGGAACTGACGCCAGCCACAGCATGGCGCAATTCGGGTGGCCATATATGGCAGGCATTGAGCCTCTACCTCGTTGACCTCGAATATTGCATGATCGCCAAAACACTCGGCATCTTCAACATCATCAGCCGTGGAAATTATTATGCCAATGCCATCTTCTTTAGCTTTCTTACATTCTGGGGCCACTATTGGCTGTTCCAACTCCTCGCAGGCATATTCCCGCAAAAAAGGAAGATACTGCTTGCCATCATATTCTTCTTTCCACCAGTAGTATTCTGGCTCAGTGGCATACGCGCCGATGGATTGATCCTGGTCTTCTTATCCCTATTGCTGCTGCATGCCTGGAAATGGATAGAACAACACCGAAAGACTTCTATCCTGTACTTGCTGGCGGGCCTGGCAGGCATCTTTATACTCAGAAACGAGATCATATTGTTGTTGGCACCGGCATTGATCAGCTGGTGGATAATAGTACGGTTCAACCGTAAACCAATACCTGTATTATCAATCGTTTATGGGATAGCCGTTATAGTATTCTTCGGAAGCACCTGGCTGCCGGGTGTACCCAACCTGCCGGCAATGATTGTAATCCGTCAGGAGGAGTTTATGGCCCTGAAAGGCAATACACGATTTCAACTCGATACACTCCACCCAACCATCGGCAGCTTCTTACAAGTACTGCCTCAGGCAATAAGCAATACATTTCTCCGGCCTTTTATATGGGAAGCACAAGGCATTTTGCAAATTATGACAGCCCTGGAAATCATGTTTTTATGGGCACTGATACTCTTCGCAACAGTGCGGCGCGACAAAAGCATTGGATTCAGTACTCACCCCCTGTTATTAATATTATTGATATTCAGCGTTTCTCTCTATTTATTTATTGGATATATAACCCCATTTCCCGGCGCTATCGTGCGGTATAAGATCATTCCGGAGCTACTCCTCATAGCCTGTTTTGCCCTGGTGCTCAAAACCCGTAAGCAGGCATTAAATTAGTAAAAAGAAAAATATTAAATCTAACAGGTATTTTGGGGTCTTTTTTAGCATTTCATTCAAAAATAACATGCTTTTCCTCACATTTTATTTAAAAAATGCACATTACACCCAAAAAGTTTTTTATCCCCTTCATTTATTGTTTATTTGCACAACACGCAAAAAAATAAGAAATGGAATCATTACGCTTTAAAGCTATCAACGACCTGACGCATTCGAACGGTACGGCGGTGGACGGGTCAACCAAAATTACCGGGATCTTTGGTGAGAACGTATTTACGCTTAAAACAGCTCGTGAATTCTTAAGTGATGAGGCTTACAAAAGCCTGCTGACCTCTATCAAAGGTGGCAAGAAGATCGACAGGGCTATGGCAAATCAAATCTCTGCCGGCCTCCGTCAATGGGCTGAAAGCAAAGGTGTTACACACTATACACACTGGTTTCAACCATTAACAGGTACAACAGCTGAAAAACACGATTCATTCTTCACCCTGAAAGGCGATGGCAGTGCCCTCGAAACCTTTGACGGTGACGCACTTATACAACAAGAGCCTGATGCTTCTTCTTTCCCCAACGGTGGTATCCGCGCTACTTTTGAAGCACGTGGTTACACAGCCTGGGATCCTTCTTCTCCTCCCTTCGTTATGGAGATCGGCACTGGTAAAACACTTTGCATTCCAACCATCTTCGTTTCCTATACCGGCGAAACACTGGATTACAAAGCTCCCCTGCTGAAATCACTCGAAGCCCTGAACAAAGCTGCAGTAGAAGTTTGTAACTACTTCGATAAGAACGTAAGCAAAGTTTCTGCAACATTAGGCTGGGAGCAAGAGTATTTCATCATCGACGAAGCGATGTTCAACGCCCGTCCTGACCTGGTAATGAGCGGCCGCACCGTATTTGGTCACGCGCCTGCTAAAGGCCAGCAACTGGAAGACCACTACTTCGGTTCTATCCCCGAAAGAGTGTATGCTTTCATGCGCGATTACGAAACAGAATCTTACAAACTGGGTATTCCTTTACGTACGCGTCACAATGAGGTGGCTCCTGCACAGTTCGAGTGTGCTCCTATCTTCGAAGAAGTGAGCGTAGCTGTTGACCACAATACTTTGCTCATGGACATCATGGACCGCGTTGCCCGTCGTCACAAACTGCGCGCGCTGTTGCATGAGAAGCCATTTGCCGGCATCAACGGTAGTGGTAAGCACAACAACTGGAGCCTTGCTACAGATACAGGCGTAAACCTGCTGGCTCCTGGTAAAACACCAAAGACAAACCTCATGTTCTTGACCTTCTTCGTAAATACGATCAAGGCTGTTCATGATTATTCTGAAATACTGCGGGCTTCTATCGCTTCTGCCGGTAATGACCACCGTCTGGGTGCCAACGAAGCTCCTCCTGCCATCATCTCTGTATTCATCGGACAATACCTGAGCAAGGTACTGGCTGACGTGAAAGAAAGAGTAGGTGGTAAATTCGACGAGCAGGATGAAGCCATCCTGAAGCTCGACCTGCACCGCAGCATTCCTGAACTGTTGCTCGACAACACCGACCGTAACCGTACTTCTCCTTTTGCCTTCACCGGTAACAAGTTCGAGTTCCGCGCGGTAGGTTCAGGTGCAAACTGCGCCAACGCAATGACTACTCTGAACAGTATCATGGCTGCTACGCTGAAGCAATTCAAGAAAGATGTAGATACGCTGATCGAAAAGGGTGAGAAAAAAGAGATCGCCATCATGCACGTGATCCGCGAGTACATCGTAGCCAGCGAGAAGGTATTGTTTGAAGGTGATGGCTATAGCGACGAATGGCACCACGAAGCAGAAAGACGCGGTCTTCCCAACGTACGCACTACACCACTGGCATTGGATGCAATGGTTACAGAGAGCTCCAAAGCACTGTTCGAACAACTGAACGTACTGAACCACGTAGAGCTGGAAGCTCGTCACGAGATCGAGCTGGAAAAATACATCAAGCGCGTACAGATCGAAGCCCGTATCATGGGTGAGCTTTGCACCAGCCATGTACTGCCTGCAGCTATCAAGTATCAGAATACCCTGATCGAGAATATCAAGGGTCTGAAAGAGATTGGCCTGAAGGAAGAGACCTATGCCAACCAAAAGCAAATACTCGAAAAGATCTCTGAGCACATCAGCAAGGTGAGCGGACTGGTAGAGAAGATGATCGAAGCACGTAAAACTGCCAATGCTATGAGCGATACCCGTACAAAGGCCATCGCTTACCAAAGCCAGGTAAAGGATGCTTTCTTCGATGATATCCGTTACAGTGTTGACAAACTGGAATTGTTGGTAGCTGACGATTTCTGGGCGCTGCCTAAATACCGCGAAATGTTGTTCCTGAGATAATCAGGTACAATCATCAAATAGGTACACTGACATGACAAGCAAAGGGGCCCTTCTACGAAAGTAGAGGGGTTCTTTATTTTGTGGCAACACGCAATAACCCACTACAAGTACTTTACCCCGTTAGGAACAGTACCCTCCTCCTGAATTCACGACTTCTGCATAGAAATTATTCGACCTCCTACAAGGTCAAAAAATACCCACATAAGATCAATGCCCTAAAAAACATGTGCATTACTGATAGCCTATCCACAAAAAACACACAAACCGTCTTTTTTTTCATTTTTGAAATCTTTCCGGCATGATGTTCCGTAGTTTATTACATAGGATAAGGTTTAATGGTTAACGCATATGAATGGGAGCACCCCCGCTTTTTATAAGGCGGGGTTTCTTTTTTATCCCGTTCCTTCGCCACCCACCAATCAACGTACAGGCTATTCCATGCATAGCCCCGCTGCAGCATCTCTGACTCCACAACGGTGCCCTCAAACGCTCTGCGAGGCGTAGCTTGTAGCTTTTCTTCTTCAATCAATGCCAGCCGCTGCCGCTCCATCGTACGCTCATAACACGCATCATTCATCGCTTTATGCTGCCGTTTCCGCTCTTCCTCCTCCGGATCTCTCCACTTAGGTTTGCCATCCTTACCCTTGCGTTTCAGCATACGCTGTATAGATTCCTCACTGTATTTCCTTTTCTTTCTTACCTTCTTAGGCCTGGGCTGCCAGATAAGGTTATCAGGATCAACAACCTTGCGCTCCTCCCAGTATTCAACATAACATGTCCACAAAAGCTGTTTTACTTCCTCGTCGCTGTAGGCATTCTCCTCTAATAAAGTAAAAGCCTCTCCGGTAAAACTGCGGTACATCCAGAACTGTCGCCAGCCGGGTGGCAGCCCCCTATAGATCTGCGAACCGATCTTTGAGGCACGGGCCAACAGTCGTGCGTAGACCATCGTCCACCGAAACTCGGGGCTCGTTTTAACTCGTTCGGAGGAGAGAGAACTTTTGGCGCGGGCATAATACTGCCCATCCATTTTATAGAGAGTTAGACCATCGAAGGTGCCTTCAAGGAAACAGAGTCCGGCTATTTGTTTTGCCATGGGAACTGGATTATATGCCTGAATTTAATTATATTCATCAAACCGGACAACAGGTATAGGCCATTTTAGGCCAAATTGACCGAATTGTCCGGATTGCCCGAAAACGCTCAAAGACTTTCTGATCCTGGTCCTGTTGGGCTACTCCCGGGTTCCTGAAGAGATGATCCATGGATGCTCCCGGTCAACGCCATATTAAAGGCGTACTTCACTAAAACGGAGATCGCGTTTCTTCTAATTACTTCCCATATACAAAAATATTCAGTCGCTTCACAATCAACACCTTTGAGTAGCCGCTCAATCCTTACAACCGAAGCCCTGTAACCTACAACCTGACTAAAACACTTAGTACAGTTTTCCATTCATTCACGCAAGCTTACAACCTATAGCTAAACTTTTCTTTTGGTTAGTTGGTTATATCCGAAATCCTTTATCGCTATTTCTCGTATATCAGTATAGGGCAATAAAACAGCTCAAGCTCATGGAAGCGTATGTAGTACATCTTTTATCCGATATCCTGGAGGCAGAACGCCCCGTTCAGCCCGTGCTCAGCTATGTTTACCCGGATATGGCAGATGAAGAATTAGAAGAATATGAAAATGATCCCCAGTACACATTCGGGTATTACTGCGGGCTGAAACAGGAGCAGTTCCCCCCTACTCATTTATTAAATAGCTTACAGTTAGAACGAATATGCGCCGCATTCAGCAAAATGATGTTCACCTGGAACCTCGATACTGATATTCCCGATGATGTTCCTTTAACTAAAGAATATGAACTGCTGGTCAGTACGCTGGATATTAAAACAGAGATCAGCAACAACAACCTCAATACATTTGAATTGTGCAGTTACGATCCCCCCTCCTGCCCCCTGGGCGAATATTGCACCTGCAAGGAGTTTTTAAATGACGATGCACTCGAAAACATCGACGATTATATGCACGGCGAGTAACATTTCAGTAGCATAAAAAAGTGAACAACCTTTTTCGCAATCTTTGCTGCGTTTCAGATTGTTCACTCATATGTACGACAGATATTAGTTAATATCTATCGCTAATCATTAATGCTATCGTCCTCTTTCCACTGTTGATTATGCTGCTTATTTGGATCATTTTTCCAGGTAGAAGACTGCTCATCCTCTTTCCAGGTTTGATTACCTTGTTTCCTTTTATCCTGAGGTTGATTATTATGAGGTACTACTACCCTGGTAGTATCATCAGCAGCATTCTCGCGACTTATATCACGACTATAATCATTACCTAAATTAGGACCGCCTTGTTCCAGGCCGGCGCCACCAATTGATCTGTTAGCTCTATTTCCTCGTGTCATAACATTTCATTTTAGGTGAATAAAATGATTTATACTTCATGGTAATAGGTTAAAAAACGATGCCACAACAAGCCCCCTTTGAACCATTCCCCATAAGGAAAAATTTCCACACCCTTGCGTAGACACATTCCACAGGCATAAAAAAAACCGGAAGCTGTTAAGCCCCCGGTCTCCGTATAACCGGTTATTACCCGGCGTGGTCCATAGGAATATATTGAACTATAGTCAACTTACGATGAAGCATTGCGTGACAAATAATCTTCAATTGCCTGACCAACGATATGGCTCAGTTCACTCTCTTTCTGAGTGTCCATGTGCACCCATACCTTTTCGCCATGCAATTCACGTTGCTGAAGTTTGATTTCAGGAAATGCATCATACGGTCCTTCCGGATGATTCGCAAAACGAATATTGCTCACTATAAAATAGGGCGTAGAGTTATGCGGCGTTACATCTCCCGTAAGTTCAATGGAAATATTCTTTTCCTTGAACGGGTACTTGAACCTGATGTTGAACGATTGTTTCATAGCCGTGCTTTTTGGTGAATAATGCTGTGCTACCCCTACTATTCAATGCCCGTGCCACTTACAGCCCCAATCACGTTAATAAATCAGGAGAAACTATGACTATCAAATACTTGAGTATTCATTCTTTTAGAAACCCTTTAACAAATGAATTAATCACTTATATCAATAAGCAATTAGCCTTGACATGCATCAATAAAAAAGGATGACATAAATGCCATCCTTAAAAATCAAAAGCCATCAAAACTATGATCAGAATATTTTCTCCGTTTCTACAACCTTCCGTTGCACCATTATTTTTTTTGCAGTAGCCTGCTCATGATCATCAAGCCCCAATGTTTCACCAATGCTGTTTAATAAACTTTCCTCTTCCTCCGTCAATACATTATCACTTAACAACAACTCCGCGCAATAAGTGTACAATGCCAGTTCATTCACAGGATTGATCTGCTCGATCAGGTATTGCAAATATTCCTGTTCATCAGCAACACTATCCCTGTATTCACGGTAACTAATGATCTCGTCTTTGAAATTGAGCGCTTTATTCAGACCGGCCTGCACCAGTTTATCCGATACAGCATCCAATTCCCTATCCGCCATTTCACCATCCTTCAATATGCAATGGAAAAACAGGTGACACAGCGCCTGGTCCTGACTATTTATTACAGAAGTATACATAGGTTCTTTTGGGTGCATCGCTTCAATTTTCAGGCCACGGGGAGGGTTGACAGGTTGGAAAGTTGAAAAGAGAGAAAGCAGTGATTATAATTGGCGAAGCCCGGAGCATAAGGCGCCAGGCGGGGCGGCGAATGCTACGGGCTTCTTTTAGCAGGTTTCAGAGCAATCCTGTATCACAGGGTAAGGTTTAACCTAATGCATTATCATAATCGTTAGTGTATTTTGGTAACATCATCCATTAAAAAAACACCCACAGATCCGCATCAGTACACCTCCAGGCTCCATATACCACACTGTTCTATCACAAAAACAGTGGATTCCATTAACGGTCATTTTCCACCGTTTATTATACCAGCCCCCAAATGATTTTCAATTTTTTACACGCTCCCTGCCAAAAAGCCATTATTCCCGGCGCCAAAAAGAAAACCCCGTCTTTACGACGGGGCTTCTTCACCACTGATTAATGAAAAATAAACCACCTTGTACTTACCTATAAAACCACTTATGCTTATTTGATAATTTTTTGCATCCACCTTTCTTCACCAGCCGTCACCTCTATAATATACAGGCCCTTGTTAAGCTCGTTCAAGCCTGTGAGCGTCCATTTATTGAATCCACTTTGACCGGAATATACCTGACTTTTAACCAGCCGTCCATTCATATCCAGCAGCCTTACATTCACCGGCAATGATTTCGTAAGCGTAGTCGTTACTTCCAGCTTCTCGGCAAAAGGATTGGGATATACACCCGCTGTGATCTTTTGCGAACCGACAGTTTTTACCAGGATGGTATTACTATATTCAGTACGGCCATCAACATCCACCATCATCAACCTGAAGTAAAGCGTCGCACTGTTTACCTTTGTAAATTGATATTGATAATTCACCCTTTCAGTACTGTTTCCTTTGGCAGCCACAGCACCAGCTGTTGTAAAGTTCAAACCATCAGTACTGTATTCCACCATAAACTGCTTGCCGTTTATTTCAGAAGTAGTAGCCCAGCTAAGGTTGATCACACTTCCATCGTAGGTTCCCTTTAGTGATGATACGACCATCGGTAATAACATAGCACAGGACACATCAGGGTTACCAGCACCGCCAGCATAAGTGGCTGTATCTTCTGCCGCCATACCATTGTTTACCTGTACATTGGTGGCACTACCATTGGGCACCGATTGACTGATAAAAAGCCTTTCAGCACCGCTCTTACCGGTAAGCGTTCCACCGCCATTGGAAAATGAACCCGCTATGTATATTTTGCCGTTACCTCTCATGGTGCCATTGTTAGACAATGCTCCACTCACCCTTACCTGTGCATTGGTACGATTCATCTGGATAGCACCTCCGTTGTATTGGAAAGAACCGCCTACCCAGAACAATCCATCGTTACGCATCCTGAAAGAGCCCTGTATAGCATTCCTGAATACCAATGTATACAAGTTGATAATAGAGTCTCCGTTATTGAAGTTGTTGGTACTTCCTTTGAAAACCGCTTGCCATTGATTCTTTAAAAGCCCGGCAAAATTGATATTCCCATTCACAGTAAGCCTGCCACGATTATCGATCGTAGTACCACTGTTGGTATTCAATCCCTGCATGGTCATAGTACCGCTGTTATTAAGCGTAGTTCCATTCTGTAAATTGATGTCCTGCGAAAAAGTCATGGTACCGCAGGAAGTATTGGAAACTGTAATAGCCTGGTTCTGGTTAAAGCTGCCCCAGGTAAATGAGCCGCTATTAGTTACGCCAAATCCATTTGAAAAACCTGCATTAGACAATATCGCCGTTCCATTTTTCGCAACAGTGATTACCGAAGCCAGGTTGTTGGCAGTACCTGGATTAAATGTCCCTCCTGCTTTTACTTCTATCGTGGAACCTTGGTTACCGTCGATGTTACCAGTATAATTACCACCACTCACAATGACCATTTTAGCGCCATTGGTAATCTTGATATTACCGCTGAAGTTGGTGGAGATACAAACCGTTTGACCATTGTTATAGTTACCGGCTGTATTAGAAATACTACCTGCGGGACATTGAGCCGCTGCAGGCTGCAGAAAGGTGATGGTGGTGATCAACATCAGCCCACTGCTGATAAGATGTTTAGGGTACAGATGCTTCATTTTCTACGATCAGTTGGTTGGCATGGTAGATTCCAACGACGCGCCAATTTTGAAAAATGACCATCGATATACCCAGATACATGAGCCCCTACCTACTACGTAGCACGCTATCAATCAACAAATTACAACCAATGACTAAACACCATTATATTTTTATTGTACCAGATACACAATACAAAAAGAGGTGGGAATTTTTCCCATTCATGGAAAGTAGTTCCAGAAATGATGTGATAATAATTGAAAATCAGGCAGTAATAGATATTTTACTATACGCAACTACAGAAAATACGGAGCAACATGAACAGAACAGGCCAATTCACGGGCTAACGCCCCGGGAACGGCATCTGGTTAGAGCATTAAGCTCTTGCAGAGAAACAACCGGTATTATAATTATTTGTTGTTAGCGACCTGTTTATTGGCTACAGGCAGCACCCCATCCTTTACCATGATATTTACGATCGCAGCGCCCCCTTTGAGGTTGGCGTGCAGGTAATCGGTAAAAGACAGCGTATCGGTCACAGCATGGCTGTAATCATGCACAGGATAGCCGGTGGCGGTTTCCACCTGCTGCTTCAGCACATCCAGCCGTTTAACCGTATAGCCCGGGAAGAAAGGGGCTATTACCAATTGAAGATTGATATTTTTAGCGCGGCAATAATCAGCCAGCCTTTTGATGTTTGCTACATGCTTCTCAGGCACCTTAAACTCTACGCTGCGGTGAGCCGCCTGTTCGATGAGGTCAGGCGTAATAGTATGGTCAAAATACCAGTCGTCATCGAGCTTACTGCGATAATACATGGCCCGTTGAAACACCTCATTATTGAAGCGGTACACATGAGAGAAATGAGCGTAATTCCAGGTCTCCTTCACATTGTTCTTCAGCACCGAATCGATCCTTTCAGAATAAGGAATATAAGTAGTAAAGCCCGGCAGCAGTTTATCATCCGACATTTCTACCATGGTGATCTCTGCCAGTACAGTTTTAACGTTGGGATATTTATCAAGGTAATCCTGCGTAAGCACCGTAGCTATTTCACAAGGCATACTATAATAACAAAGACTGAAAGTTTTTAGGCCGGTGGCTTTCTCTACGGTAGGCTGATAAAAGTTGAGACCACGGGAGTTTCCCACAATGAGAATATCGGCCTCGCCTTCGCCCCGGTACATACGCGAATAGCGGAACTGACTTTTGGTGATCTGCTGTTGAAAAAACCAGCCTATCAAACGGTCACCCAGGAAGAGGACGACCAGAAACATTATAACCCAAATTCCTTTCTTCATGCGCTATTCAGATTAAAACTGGAAGTATATAAAAGAGTTTGCAGAGAACGTACCAAACAAGGCAATCAGCCACAACACAGAAACAAAGAGCGCTATCCGCAACGCAGGACGCTGCAGCTGCGACACGTTCCATGACCAACGTTGGTTGGTGATCTCCACGCTCAACAAGATGAACAATAATAACATGCCCTTCATCACCTGATATTTGTTAAGCACGCTAAACCAGGTAAAGTCTTCCAAAGAAGCTATCCGGCCAATAATAGTATTAGCCACCGAAAAGGCGCTATGCCCCATACTTCCCGAACGGAAGTAGATCCACGCCAGTACAGTCAAAGCATATACGATCACAATACAAATGGCCGAGTTGATAAATGCCGGCATACGCACGATCGCCACAAACTTTCGCCAGATGGGCGTGGTAATACGCTGCACAATTAGGTATACACCATGCAAGAAGCCCCAGAATATAAAGGCGAGGTTGGCCCCGTGCCATAGCCCCCCCAGCAGCATGGTGATCATGTTGTTCTTGTACGTATGGAACTTCCCTTTTCTGTTACCTCCCAAAGGAATGTACAGGTAATCGCGCAACCAGCCGGAAAGAGAGATATGCCAGCGGGTCCAGAACTCACTGAAACTTTGCGAGAAATAAGGCGTTTTGAAATTCTCCACGAAGCGATAACCCATGATGCGCGCCAGACCGATAGCGATATCGGAATAACCCGAGAAGTCGCAATATATCTGGAACGAATAGAAGATGACGCCTATAAAGAGGTGTGAAGAAGAGAATTTGGAGGGGTCGGCCCAGCACTGGTCGACAAAGGGCGCCAGCGAATCGGCGATTGCTACCTTCTTGAAGAAACCCCATAGGATACGGCCAAGGCCGGAGTTGAAGTTATCCCAATCAAACTTTTTATCGGTATTCATTTGTGGCAGCAGGTCCCTGGCCCTAACGATAGGCCCGGCCACCAGCTGCGGGAAGAGCGCGATAAAGGCCGCAAACTTAAGCATGTCACGCTCCACCGGAATTTCACGCCGGTAGATATCGATGGTGTACGATAAGCTCTGGAAAGTATAGAACGAGATACCGATGGGCAGCATGATCTGCAAGGTGCCAATAGAAGGCTGGAAGCCAAACTTGTGCATCATGACCACGAAGCTGTCGATAAAGAAGTTGAAATACTTGAAATACCCCAGAAAGCCAAGGTTCATGATCATGCTGAAGATGAGGTAAGTACGTCGCTTGGTCTTGTCTTCCGTAGCCCCGATCAGCTTACCGAAATTGAAGTCCATGAACGTGGAGATCATGATAATGGCCAGGAAACGATAGTCCCACCAACCATAAAACACGTAGCTCGCCAGCAGGATCCACCACAGGCGCAGCTTTCCCTTGGTAAGGAAATACAAAGGGAAAAAAATACCACTAAAAATTAAGAATGTAATACTGTTGAATACCATCCTGGCTTAGCTTAAGGGTAAAAGAAACCGGGGGCAAAGTAAAGCAAATCAGTCCATAACCGGAAACGGCCCGTACCGCGTTGCGTTATTGCCAACTGAAAATTACCCAGTTAAACGTCAATATAGGAAAATTTATTATATAGGATAGAGACGTAAAGCCGAAAAGCCATTAAATTCCCCAGCCTGTGCCTATTCGGTATCCTTAAGCCGCTCGTGCACCCAGCCCAGCGCAATATCCAGTTGTTCCCGCATGGTGAGCTTGGAATTGTCGAGCAGTAAAGCATCTTCAGCCTGACGGAGGGGGCTTATCTCACGATGAGAATCGATATAGTCCCTCATTTCCAGGTTGGATTTCACCTCTTCGATGGTGATGTTGGGATTCTTTTCATACAGTTCGCGGAAACGGCGCTGAACACGGATAGCCTTATCAGCAGTCATAAAGATCTTCAGTTCGGCACTGGGAAACACCACGGTACCAATGTCGCGCCCATCCATCACAATACCCTTCTTGTTGCCCATGTCCTGCTGCTGCTTCACGGCAAACTGGCGCACCTCTTTAATGGCAGCCACTTCACTCACTTTTTCAGCCACTACCAGGTCGCGGATAACATACTCCACGTTCTCCCCATTGAGGTAGATCTCACTTTGACCATTCTTGTGATTGGAGAGGAACTCGAGCTTTATTTTCTTCAAAGCATCTTCTACCGCCTCGTGGTGAGTCCAGTCTAAGTGATTACGCAGAAAATACAGGGTAATAGCACGGTACATAGCACCACTGTCGATGTATACATAGCCCAACTCACGCGCCAATTGCTTGGCAACGGTGCTCTTGCCACAGGATGACCAGCCGTCAATAGTAATGATGATCTTTTTTTCCACTCCGCAAAACTAAGAAATACAATGAATTGGCAAAAGCATCGCTAAACCTGTGTCGTAAAAGTAATATTGGACAGCAATTAAAAGTTAATGCCGCTCCACACAGGTAGAACGGCATTAAAAATGTAGCGGGACGATTTACCGGACCTACTACGCGTAAGTCACCTTGTTATCATAAGCATTGGATTTTACCATTGTCTGTAACCGGGGGATCGACATTGCGAAAATGTCCAGGCCAGGCTCCAGCATAAAAAACAGAGGGACTTGCAATATAAACGCTATGTGATATTTAATAGTGTGTGATCGAAATCAAGAAAGTTACAGGCAACAAGGCATTGTGAGGCATAAAGGCAACGAGTGAAGGCTTGTTGCTTCGATAGGCTGTCGCCAGCAGGCAACAAAAAACCCTCTCCGGTTAATGGAGAGGGTTTCTTATATAGAACTGTTACGAATGTTTATGCTTCAGACTTCTCTTTGGTCACTTTCAGCGTGAAGAGGATCTTGGTCTTGTCCTTATCAAGGTCGGCAAGCATTACATCACCTTGCTTGATATTGAGGTTCAGGATCTCTTCAGCCAGCGGATCTTCCAGGTATTTCTGGATAGCCCTGTGCAGCGGACGCGCTCCAAATTGAGAGTCATATCCCTTCTCAGCGATGAAGTTCTTGGCCTCTTCAGTAAGCTCAAGGCTGAATCCAAGGCTGTTCAACCGTTTCATTACACCCTTCATCAGGATGTCGATGATCAGGAAGATATGCTCCTTGCCCAGTGAGTTAAAGATCACCACATCATCGATACGGTTGAGGAACTCAGGAGAGAAAGTCCTTTTCAGGGCCTTTTCAATTACTGCTTTATTGTTCTCTTCCGCATTTTGCTGACGGGAAGCTGTTGCAAACCCTACACCATCACCAAAGTCTTTCAATTGGCGTACACCAATGTTCGAGGTCATGATGATCAATGTATTCTTGAAGTCTACCTTTCTGCCAAGGCCGTCGGTCAGTTGACCATCATCCAGCACTTGCAACAGAATGTTGTAGATATCGGGGTGAGCTTTCTCGATCTCGTCCAGAAGGATCACAGAGTATGGCTTACGGCGTACACGCTCGGTAAGTTGACCACCCTCTTCATATCCTACATAGCCGGGAGGCGCACCAATCAAACGGCTTACAGTAAACTTCTCCATGTATTCACTCATATCGATACGGATAAGCGCATCTTCTGAGTCGAACATGTAGCGGGCCAGCGCTCTTGCCAACTCGGTTTTACCGACCCCGGTAGGTCCGAGGAAAATGAATGTACCGATAGGTTTCTTAGGATCTTTCAACCCTACCCTGTTACGCTGAATGGCTTTCACCACCTTTGTAATGGCGTCGTCCTGACCAACCACCATATTGCGCATGTCGATCGTCATGTTGCGCAGCTTCTCAGTTTCGGCCTGCACCATTCTCTTCACCGGAATACCGGTCATCATGCTCACTACTTCGGCAATGGCCTCTTCATCTATGGGGTAGCGCTTGTGTTTGCTTTCTTCTTCCCAGCTTGCTTTTGCTTTCTCCAGCTCTTCCTGCAAACGCTTCTCAGTATCACGGAGGGAGGCAGCTTCTTCAAACTTCTGGCTCTTTACCACTTTGTTCTTTTCCACCTTCACATCCTCGATCTTCTTTTCAAGGTCCAGGATCTCCTTAGGCACATTGATGTTCTTCAGGTGCACACGGGCGCCTACTTCATCCATCACGTCGATAGCCTTGTCGGGCAACAGACGGTCTGTAATGTAGCGGTCACTCAGCTTCACGCAGGCATCGATAGCCTCGTCATTGTAAGTAACGTTGTGGTAGTCTTCGTATTTAGACTTGATGTTATTGAGGATCTGGATGGTTTCGTCCACGCTTGGTGGTTCAACCATTACTTTCTGGAAACGACGGTCGAGGGCACCATCCTTTTCGATGTACATGCGGTACTCGTCCAGTGTAGAAGCGCCAATGCATTGGAGTTCGCCACGGGCAAGGGCTGGTTTGAAGATGTTGGAAGCATCCAGTGAACCACTGGCGCCACCGGCACCTACGATCGTGTGTATCTCATCGATGAAGAGGATCACATCACGGTTCTTTTCCAACTCGTTCATGATCGCTTTCATGCGCTCTTCAAACTGGCCACGGTATTTGGTACCTGCCACCAGGGCAGCAAGGTCGAGTGAAATAACACGTTTGTCGAATAATACCCGGGATACTTTACGCTGCACGATACGCAGCGCCAGACCTTCTACGATCGCTGTTTTACCAACGCCGGGCTCACCAATGAGGATCGGATTGTTCTTCTTACGACGGGAAAGGATCTGAGACACACGCTCGATCTCTTCTTCCCGGCCTACGATGGGGTCCAGTGCTCCGCTCTCGGCCAACCGCGTGATATCACGACCGAAATTGTCGAGTACAGGCGTCTTGCTCTTGGCATTACCTGCCTGGCGAGACTTCTGTTGTGAGTATTTCTTTTCCTCATCGAAATCGTCTTCGTTCTCATCGGCATATTCGCTACGAACATCATTGCTCTTCACTACGCCTAATTCGTTTCTGAATAAATCGTAATCCACGTCAAACTGATTTAAGATTTGAGTAGCTATGTTTTCCTTGTTCTTGAGTATGGAGAGCATAAGGTGCTCCGTTTCTACAGTAGGGCTCTTTAGGGCCTTCGCCTCCAGCACTGTTACCCGGATGACCTTCTCTGCCTGTTTGGTCAGGGGTAAGCTGTTTATGTTGGCGATGTTCTTACCGGTTTTGTCCTTGACGGCCAATTCTACTTCTTTACGCAGTTCGTAGAGATCAACATTGAAGCTCTTGAGTATTCGCACTGCCGTATTTTCACCTTCCCGAATCAACCCAAGCAACAAATGTTCAGTACCGATAAAATCATTCCCCAGCCTCAAAGCCTCCTCCCTGCTAAACGAAATAATCTCCTTTACCTGGGCTGAAAAATTGTTATCCATTTTTGTAATTTGTTGTGTTATACAATAATAACGAATATTTTTGACTTATGTTCTCGCCTCTTTATTAACGGCTGTTAACAAACATTAAGTGTGTATGCAGGTCAAAATTGATACCAAGCAAAAATTCCATGCCATAACGATCATTGAACCAGTTTTATCTGCTAATATGACAGCAGAACTGGATGAATGTTTACTTCCCTTCCTCCAAAATGACGTTAAAAACATCATCCTGATTGTTAAAGACATTAACGAGGTGGACGATGCTGCCGGAGAGTACCTGTTAAAGTTACAACAAACCTTCTACGAGCAGGGAGCCTCCTTCGTCATCTGCGAGCTGCAACCAGACGTAGAAGAATCCCTGGAAAAAGCTGGTATCCTTGAGCTGATGAATGTAACGCCTACCGAGAGCGAAGCCTGGGACATTGTCCAAATGGAAGAGATCGAGCGGGAACTCCTGGGAGGAGAGTAAATTTCGTGTCAGGATCAACCCGATACGGGTATCAGGATACCAATCATACAAGACAGGACTTAGTACAATTGTGCTATAATTTTATGTGTAATGACAACGTTATAACAGGAAGAGACGGTTAATATGAGAATCTTTGTTTTATCTTTCCTGTGTTTATTTTTGTTCTCATTCCTAACGATTGCCCAGGATAGCTGCCAGGGAAAGCAGCTTCCCTACAAGGTTTCCATTGCCGGCCAAACCGATTTAATTACGGTAGACGCCGTTTTGAAAGCAGGCAAGCTCCAATGCAGCCACCCAGCCCTTACCGTGTTCAGTTTTAGGTTAGGCTCAAAAGGCCCAGGTATTCTTTGCTATGCCGAAACCTATTGTTCTTCTGATTCATTGTCGCCAGTGGCTGTTTCTCTTGTCAAACGACTAACACCCGGCAGTCGCTTTTTTTTGGATTGCATCAGGGTTAAAAACCGAGCGGGCGATACATTCCTACTGAAAAACCAGATAATCCGGATTCGCTAAAAGTTTTTTGCAGCTAATTAAATCTATTTGTACTCTTAACCAGTACATTATAATAAAGTTGACGCTAACCCTTACATGAAAAAATACGCAGTAATTGTAGCCGGCGGTTCAGGTATGCGCATGGGCACCATTGTTCCAAAACAGTTTCTCCCCCTTCAGGGCAAGCCAGTATTGTGGTATACGCTTACCGCTTTCCTGGACGCATTCCCCGATCTTGAGATCATCCTGGTACTCCCTGAAGCCCATCTTGAAACCGGTCAGGAAATACTCCGTTCCACCCACGCTCCCGATCGCATCTGGATGACGGCAGGCGGGGAAACACGCTTTCATTCCGTCCGCAATGGCCTGTCACATATCCACCACCATTCAATCGTTTTTGTGCACGACGGAGTACGTTGCCTGCTCACCCCCCAATTGATACGCCGCTGCTACCAGATGGCACAGGAACGTGGCAACGCCATCCCCGCCATCGGTGCGGTTGATTCTATCCGCATCCAGACCTTCGATGGCAATGAGTTCATCGACCGCAGCAAGGTGCGCATCATTCAAACCCCACAAACGTTTTACAGCGATATCGTCAAAGCAGCCTTCGAACAGGAGTACGAAGAGTCTTTCACCGACGAAGCCAGTGTAGTAGAGCGGCTGGGCGTAAAGATCCACCTCATTGACGGAGAATCTACCAATATCAAGATCACCCATCCCATCGATGTGCTGATCGCAGAGAAGATACTCGAAGAAAGAGAAATGGGGATTTAGAGAGTCGGGTAGCCTTTGCTTTTCCAACGCAGCCACCAGGGCAAACGCTGAAACTGCAAAGCCGGGTATACTTCCTTCACCCCGCCGAAGCTACTATAGAAGAATGCCAGACTGGCAACATCAGAACCTTCAAAATCCAACAACAATTCCTGCCCCACATGTTCATGAATGAACCGGTCAATAAGGAAGTGCGAAGCACCTATCGTTTTCCCATTGGGATGATTGCCCACTAAAATGTAGTAAGCCCTCCCATGTGAATAAAACCACACACAGGAAGCCACCAGCTCATTATTTGAAGTATATACCCCACTGGTTGCTGCGCTGCAAGGTTTGTAGGCCGTCGCTCTTCGAGGCTTGTAGCCTCGAAGCTCTATTCCGTTGCGTTCCGCAACACCCCCTTCCTCACCCAACGATACCAGGTAATTGAACAGCTCTTTAAAGTGCGTGTAATCCTCTTCCCCTATATTGGTCACCTGCTGTTGTATCTGCCATCGCGCCAGCGTGATTATTTCATCCAACGGAATATCAGTTGCATAACGGCAATTCAACTGCTGCGCCTTTTTAACATTCCGGCGCACATTGTTCCTGTATTCGTTGTAAATAGTCTCGTAAGGTCTTTCAAGATTCAGTACATAGTTGCTGCGCATGGATTGTATTCCCGAAGACGGCAGGAAATTATTCCGGTTCAATAACAGGTCTACTAATTTAAACCGGGCAGGTATAGCCTTAATGAACTGGCTGGTCAATGCTTCAGTGATCGATGCACCAAAAATACCCAGCGAAGCAGTCAACGGCGGATGAGCCAGATAGCAAATGCCCCACTTCTTTTTCCAGGGCAATGGCATCACCGCTTCATAGTCATTCAACACCAGCGCGTCCCAATCAACAGCCATCCGGTCGAGATAGAAAGAATAGCCATAGATCAATCCATTGGGAGCATTGGCCATGCAGTTGTCCCATTTCACCCTGTCGATCTGTGGGTGTTGAAGGTATTGAATAACGTTTGTTGACATCTCAACGCTGAATGACCTTTCGCAGGTTGAAACGGTGTATATCAAAGCTAAAGGAAAGCCGTTTGCCAAAAGTATTGACTTCCGGTGCCGTTTTGAGATTGTCCCGGAACTCTTTGCTGTAGAAGATAGGCGCATATACATTCAGCAGGTCTTTAAACAGCGACACCTGCAACCCGGCCACAAACAAAAAGCGACTGGTCTCAGCATTCTTCTTCCAGGCATCTGCATAAGTGCCCACATCTGCAAATATGCGTATCGGCAATTCTACCGGAAACAGGTTTTTAGTCAGCGTAGTATTGAAGTTAATGGAAGCAATCCAGTTATCCGACCGCCCTTGCAACCCTGCAAAAAGATCAGTACGCAGTTTCAGCCCTCCATCCCGCATCATGATCTGCTGGCTGGCAGCCCCATCAAATTCAGAGCGACCGATAAAATAGTTGCTGTAAGTATAATCTTCATCACCCCGCACAGCTGTGAGCTTGGGCTGGTACAGGAACGACCGGCTTACCTTTTCACTCGTTCGGCCACCGAGGTAACCAAACTTGGCAACGAATGCCCGCACCTGCATGCCGCCACCTTTGGCATAGTTGAAATAATAATGACCGGTAGCCTGCGCACGATAGAAACCATCCCCTTGCTGCAACTGTATCTGCGCATCGTAGGGATAGAGCTTCCGATAATCAGTGATATTAAAAGTAAGCTGGTTCAGGTAACGATTCTTAACAGCTCCCGGCGTAGGATAACTTACACTGTCATCATGATCCATTACATAATTGAATCCCTTCTCACCAATGAGGTACGTTTTCCATTCTATCCACTTTTCAACCGTAGAAAGCAGAGAACGGTTTTTAAAGGTAAAGCGCAATGCAGGCACGATCTTGTGAAAGCCGCCATGCACTTTCGCACCGTTGCTGTCTACTCCTTCCATCGTGGAAAACCGTGCGCCGGTAACTGACAGATCGATATTTTGGAAATGCTTACGCGGATTCCAATGATAACCGAGCGTACCAATACCATTAAACTGTTTGCTGCCGGTAGCATACAAAGGAGCCAGCATGAATTGAAACTTGTGAGAAGGCATGGAAACATTGTGCAATACCAGCCCCACCATAAACTTGTCGTACATGTTGTAGCCGATAGCCGGCAGGAAGTTGACATAGTTTACCCGCTCATAATCTTTCATAGAGAACAGGAAGGCAGGCTTTATTTTTTTAGGGCCAACATAATCCTGTATCGCCCCCTGCGTATGTAAGTCATGGAAAAGCTCAGCAAGGTTCTGGCCACTATTTTGTTCCATCACCCGTTGAAAATCTTCCGGCTGGGGATGTTTGAACTTCCACTGCTCATAATACAATTGCATACAACTATCGAAACGCGCCTGTCCCACCTGTTCCTCCATACGCTTCATCCATAAAGAAGTTTTACCGTAAGCAATGATAGAATAGTTCTGCTCAGTGAAGTCGGCAGAAGCTGTACTGATAGGCTGGTCTTTTTTCTCCTTGGCAAAAATGGCAATATTCAGCCTGGTCTGGTTCTCGGGTATCTTGGATTCCAGCCAGTTCCTCTTGCGTTTTTCCGGGTATTTCCAGGCCACATAGCGATTGCCATAATAACTGTTGATACCTTCATCCATCCAGGGATGGTCGCGCTCATTGCTGGCAAGGATACCATAAAACCAGTTGTGCCCCACCTCATGATCAATGACCATGTCCAATGTTTTGGCATCCGGCATAGAGCCAATGTTGGTGATGGTGGGATATTCCATACCACCACTTTCTTTGGTCTGCACCACGCTCACTACATTATAAGGATATTCACCAATGAGCTTTGAACGGAAATGAATAGCATCTTTTGCCATGGCCACGCTCTGCTTCCACAACGTATCCTTCTGTGGATAAAACGACCAGGCCTCTATCACCCTGCCCGATGTCAGCTTTATGGTATCGTAGTCCACCACGAAACGCTTATCGGCAAACCACGCAAAATCGTGGATACGGTCTTGTTTGAACTGCAGCGTTTTGGTAGCTATCACTGTAGCATTAGGCTTTGCAGCAATGGCGGGCTCTGCAGGCTTGCTTTCAACCTCTGCGGGTTTAGCCACATTCTTTTTATTTTTCAGCGGCGCCTTATTGGTGTTCTTTTTGACAGGCGTTTTAGGTGCCGGCTTCTTAGGTGTTGGCTTCAGGAACTTAGGCTTTTGGTTCACGACAGGTGGTGGCGCCTGCTGATTCCTGTATTCAGCCGTCATGGTCTTCATCCACTGCTTTTCGGCCGCACTCTGCAATTCGCCGGTAGCAGCCACCACATAATCTGTCGGCACTGTAATGCGCACATCGTATGTACCAAACTCACTGTAAAACTCTCCCTGATCGAGGTAAGGCATCGGATGCCAGCCCTTGCTATCATATACTGCCGGCTTGGGGTACCATTGAGTTGCCTGGTAAGACTGGCCAACATGCCCACCACGCGAAAAGTGTTTCGGCAGTTTTACATGAAAAGGCGTCGTGATCTCTGTCTGTGCACCAGGCGCCAGCGGCGTATTCAGGAGCACTTTTATCACATCGATGTATTGAGGATGATCTTCCGTTTCCAGCGTAGCATTGTTCACCCTGAAATCGAGCCGGTTAATATAACCACGGTCTTCCCGGTTGGAAAAGTAGAAATCGGTACGGCCATGAAGCAACAATTGATCACTAAAGGCAGTACGGTCATTCTTATAAGCATTCGGCCACAGGTGAAACCAGATGAAAGAAAGCGTATCCGGCGAATTATTGATGTACCGAAGCTTCAGGTACCCGTTAAGACTATGCTGCGTATCGTCGAGCTCAACATCTATTGTATAATGCAACTCCTGCTGCCAGTAACGTTGAGCGTGACTGGCTTTCTGCAAGATGATCAACAATAAAATAATACAGGTACTCTTTTTCATGATCGGTTTTTTCGGCAATCGGCAGTCGACAATATCAAAAACTTCCTTCTTTGTTCAGCAGCTCAAAGACTCCATCGAGGCCCACCTGCGTGGATTTTTCCAATGCAGCTTTGAGGTCTTCCGGGTAAGGATGCTTGAATTTCCAGGTAGCGAAATATGCTTGCATGGCTTTATCGAATCGCTCACGCCCCAGGGCCATTTCCACGAGGTAAAGCCAGGTAGCCGCTTTCACGTATACAACGATACCATAATCGTTTTTATTGGCAAAACCTGTTGAGCCTGTATTAACGGGCTCTTTGGCAGGCAGGCTGTTGAACGCATTGTATAGCCGGCCCAGGAGTTCGTCCGTGGGGAGTTGCTTTAATTCCTTAGGCATGGATTTACCAAAAATAGTGTTGGACTTGTATTTTTCCGCTTCATAGCGGAACTGATAGAAACTGTTGATACCCTCATCCATCCAGGGGTAGTCCCGCTCATTGCTGCCAAGGATACCATAAAACCAGTTGTGCCCCACCTCATGGGTGATCACGGCATCAAGATTTTCCGCATCAGCATCGGGACTGGTAATAAGGGTGATCATGGGATATTCCATTCCACCGGAAGAAAGGTTCTTGGGGCCTTCCACTGCCTGCACTACCGGCCAGGGGTACTCCCCTATCCAGCCGGAATAATGGCGTACCGCATCTTCAACAAAAGAAAGGCTGTTACTCCACTCCTTGTTGCCATTGGGCTGGTAGTATGTAAAAGCATCGATCACCTTACCCGAAGGCAGTTGTAGTGTATCATACTGAATGATGGCATCTTTATCGGCAAACCAGGCAAAGTCGTGGATATTCTCCCCATAGTATTGCAGGGTTTTGAGCGCATCAGGTTGAGCAGCCTTGTATTTGGCAACACCAGCTTTGGCCTGGTAATTCTGCGTCCCAAGCGCTTTATACTGATCCAGCTCTTCCTTCGTTTGCAACGTACCGGTAGCGCCTACAACATAAGCGGCAGGAACGGTAATGTTCACTTTAAAAGTACCGAACTCACTGTAAAACTCTCCCTGATCGAGGTAAGGGAAAGCATGCCAGCCCTTTTTGTCATACACAGCCGGCTTGGGGTACCACTGGCAGATCATGTATTGATCGCCATCATAACCAGAGCGGGAGAAATAAAACGGCAGCTTTACATTGAAAGGCGTAGCGATGGTGGCCGTTTGCCCGGGCGCCAGTGGCGCAGGCAGTATCAGCTTTATCACATCTGCGTCGTTGGCACTATCCTGCCCGGTAGTCACGGTTTTACCATCGACTGTAAAGGCAAGGCCATCGATGTATCCTTCACTTTTTTTATTCTTGAGCTTTTTCTTCCCCTCCTTGTCGCCTTCCAGTTGCCTGGCCAGCGCAGTATTGTCATCCTTATAAGCATTGGGCCAGAGGTGAAACCAGATATAGGTCAGCGTATCAGGAGAATGATTGATGTATTGCAATGACAGGTTGCCTTTAAGCGTATGTTGTTTTTCATTAAGTGCCACATCGATGGTGTAATGCACTTCCTGTTGCCAGTAATCCTGGGAAAAAGCCGCATTGTACAAAAGGACAAGCACAAATAAGGGAACGATCTTTTTTTGCATGTAGGTCTTTTAGTGAATAGTCTGTACTAAATAGTGGTTCATCGTCCTACCCCCATGAAAATAATCCTCAACGTATGGATCATGATCTTCAGGTCAAGAGCGAGGGATATATTTTCGATGTAGATAAGGTCATATTTCATGCGCTCTACCATCTGCTCCACATTTTCAGCATAGCCAAATTTGACCATGCCCCAGGAAGTGACGCCGGGTTTTACTTTGAGCAGGTATTTAAAGTAGGGCGATTGCTGTTGTATCTGGTTGATGTAATATTCCCGTTCCGGACGTGGGCCTACCAGGCTCATCTCTCCTTTGAGGATATTCCACAACTGAGGCAGCTCATCCAGCCGCCAGGTACGCATCGTCTTCCCCCATTTGGTGATCCGCTCGTCATTGGCCGATGACAGCTGCGGGCCATTGATCTCAGCAGGATAATACATAGACCGGAACTTATAGATGTTGAACTTGCGGCCACGATAGCCAATACGCTCCTGCATATAAAAGATAGGACCCGGTGAAGTTGCTTTTACCCGTATGGCTGCATACAGGTATAAAGGAGACAACAACATCATTCCAAAAGAAGCGATGAACACGTCGATCACCCGCTTGATATTCTGCTGCCACTCGGGCATGAGGCCCGTTTTGAGATCGGAAAGGATAGCACCAAACACATTGCTGGTCTTTACCGATCCGGAGAGGATATCCAACATGTCCGGCGCGATCTTGATATCAACATCTTCATCACTGAGCACCGCCACTATCTTCTCCACCTGGTGCTTCTCCGACTCCTCGAGCGCAATCACTACCAGTTGCACCTTTTGCTCGCGTATCACCCTTTCAATGTCGTGCACATTGCCATATTGAGGCAAATGACTGCTGATACCATTGGGTTCTGGCGAAGCCGCAATAAACCCCGTGTAATGATAACCTGCCAACCTAAGACCAGCCTTTGTATCCTTATAAATTTTACTGGCCACTGCATTACCACCCACCAATAACGTATTAAATTGTACCGAACCTTTTACCAATTGCCTGCGCACCTTACCCAACAGCAGGCTGCGCCCAATCCAGGTAAAGAATAGCTGAGCCCAGATATAGGTGAACAATGCCTTGTAATAGTAGGTGTATTTGTGCTGAGGGTCATTGATCATGATCGAGAAGAAAATGATCGTACAACCAATGATGCAAACAAGAATGGTGTTGGTAAATTCATTGAGCCGCGACTTCTTATACAAAGTATGATAGGAACCTATCAGCGTAAAAAAGGTAAGCCAGGCAATGGGTATCAACAACAACCCCCACCAGAATGGCGGATTGAACTGTACACCATGCTCTTTGGAGATAACTTTTATCTGCAGGAAATAACTACGTGCAAAGTGCAAAACGATCCACGCCAGGATGGCCGCTATATAGTCGCTGAGGAGATACCAGGCGCTATGGATACGATTGTTCGCTGACATGCAGGAGGCTACGAGGTAATGCTATTGTTTTTAATCTTTTGCAATATCTGGTGTGCTACGTCCATGGCCCTATAACCGTCTACTTCCGATACCCGTGTGGGTGTATTGTCGATGATGGAATCGCGAAATGCTTCCAGTTCTTTTTTGATCGCATTGACTTCAGGAACCTGTGGGTTCACGATGGCAATAGTCTTTTTCCCATGTGGTGTATCCAGGTCAAAAGAAAAAGCATCCACGTCCTGGGGGGTCTTTAATTTGATGACCTCTGACTTCTTATTGAGAAAGTCCACCCCAATATAAGCATCTTTCTGAAATAACCTCATTTTACGCATTTTCTTCATGGATATCCGGCTGGAAGTGAGGTTGGCTACACAGCCATTGTTGAATTCTATCCGCACATTGGCTATATCGGGCGTATCAGTCATAACCGCTACGCCGCTGGCCGAGATCATTTTGACCTCGCTCTTGACGATGCTGAGGATAATGTCGATATCGTGGATCATTAGGTCGAGGATCACACTCACCTCCGTGCCCCGGGGATTGAACTGAGCCAGGCGGTGCACCTCGATGAACATCGGCTGCAATTGCATGTGCTGGATGCCGAGGTAGGCAGGATTGAATCGCTCCACATGCCCCACCTGTAATTTGACATTGGACTCCCGCACGAGCTTTACCAGCTCTCGCGCCTCTTCCATGGTATTGGCAAGAGGCTTTTCCACAAAAACGTGCTTACCCTTACGGATGGCCATTTTGCAAAGGTCGAAGTGAAAGGTCGTCGGCGCCACGATGTCCACCATATCCACAGCCTCAACAAGCCTTTCTGGATCGAGGAAGCGGGCCAACTGGTATTTTTCCGTTACCTCCTGAGCCGCTACATCATTCGGGTCATAAAATCCGACCAGTTCTACGTCCTTAATTTCTTTCCAGTTATTGAGGTGGAATTTTCCGAGATGACCAACGCCGAATACGCCAACCTTTAGCATAGGTATTGTGAGTTACAAGGTGTTAAAAATCAAAGATAAACAGAGGATTCGGTTTTGTTCGGAGGTTTTTATGAACATGTGGGGAAAGCCGCGAGCTGCGAGCAAAATACAGCGCTCGTTGCCTCAATGCCTTGTCGCCTCGTTGCCTTTTTGGGTTCGTAGCTAATAACGAAGCTTACTTCTTCAATAAAGCTGACTTTGAACGATAAGCCGATGTAGGATGATAAATAAAGAGGCAGTTGCCTTCTTTGATCTGGTCGATCATGGACGCACAAACGTCCAGCGGAACAGCGGGACATCCTTTGCTGCGGCCAATATAGCCCTGGCTGGCAATGAACTGCTCACTCACGTAATCAGCGCCATGCAACACGATAGCGCGGCGGTAAGCGAAATCATTAATACCCTTTTCCACGCCCTGCAGTTTGAGCGAATAACCATTGCTGCCCTGGTAGGCTTCGCCGGTTACATAGAATCCAAGACTGCTCTTGTTGGAAGATGGTTTATTGGAAAACAACTGTGCCATGGTTTTGCCCGACTTCATGCCGTGGGCTACCCAGGTATTATATAATAACTCGTAGTTGTCCAGATCGATCACATAGAGACGCTTGTTGATGCTGGGCTGGCTAAAATCTACAATGGCCAGGATATGCCCTTTGAGCCAGCCTTTAGCCGACAGCTTTTCCATGCCTTTCAACGCCGTGCGGTATACCATACGGGAGAGCCCTGCCTCTTCGAGGTGGAGACTATCGTATATCTCCATGCTGTTGTCGAAAGAAAAAGCTGCAACCTTTTTGGTATTTTCTATATGTATGGAAGTAGTATCACGAGGAGCGACCGTACCGGGATATACGGTTGAAGTTGCGGGTACAAATGACCATTGCAACAGAATTGCTAAACCTAAGAAGGATGCACTAACCAACTTACTAAACCTTGCCTTATTCGGTTTTTTCATAGATTCAACCTTTTTGAAGGGGTGAATGATTGACCAATGATTTCAGTATCAACGAAATATTGGCGATTAAATTGCCCTGGCTATTGACAATCAGGATATTTTTTGGACGATCACGAAAGTAGCGGTTTTTACGGTTCCTGCAACCTTTTCTACGGGGTAAGAACACATATTTGGAAGTCCCATATTTATTGAACTGGGTGTAAAGGTTGTACTTCGGTAGTTTATTGATTTACAAGGAAAAAAGAAGGTGTTAGCTGTTAGCTTTTAGCCTTTAGCGAAGTACAGAGCCAATAGCTAACAGCTAAAGGCTAATGCCTGTCATAACTTCTCTCCTATTATATTATACAGCAGGTTTTTATAGTGCTCGCTGCAGGGCAGTTCGGTGTCGCCGAGGAAAACCGTTTTGCGGGAAACCGTGTCTACTTTCCGGAGAGATACTATATAAGACCGGTGAATGCGGATAAAATCCTCGTTGGGCAACCTGCTCTCGAAGTACTTCAGGCTCTGGAGCGTAACCACCGGCTTTTTACTATCCGTAAGGTGGATGCGGGTATAGTCCTTCAACCCCTCGAGGTAAACGATATCGTTGTAGAATATCTTCTGAATCTTATGGGCTGTTTTGATGAACAGGAAGTCATCCTTGCGTTGCGGTGATTTATTCTTGCGGTAAGATATATATTCCCAGGCCTTATTGACAGCTGTCACAAACCGATCGAAGGGAACAGGCTTCAGCAGGTAATCGATGGCATCCAACTCATACCCTTCCACGGCAAATTCATGGTAGGCCGTGACAAATATAACCGCTGGCTTTTTAGGCAATATTTTCAGGAATTCGATCCCCGAGAGATCGGGCATCTTAATATCAAGGAACACAAGGTCGATCTCTTCTTTATCAAAATGCTGGAGAGCGGCAACGGGACCTTCACAGCGGGCTATTAGTTTCAGGTAGGGCACCTTACGTATAAAATCTTCCATCAGGTCCAATGCCCAGGGTTCATCATCGATAATGAGGCAGTTTAAGTTCATCGGGTGTGCGTTTTAATTATATATGAGCTATCTGATCACGGTCAGTCTCATGGTCAAGCGAGATCTTCAGGTTTACAACATAGATGCTGTTGTTGTCACTGATGTCGAGCAGGTAACGGCCAGGATACAAGACATCCAACCGCCGACGTGCATTTACCAGGCCCACTCCCCCACCCCCACTTTCACTGCTGTAAGATGGATTGCGGATAATGGTGTTGCCCACAGTAAGGGTAAGGTCGGTACCGGTTACGCCAATCCTGATATCAATGGCCGACGGGCTGGAGTAACTGATACCATGTTTGAACGCATTTTCAATAAAGGTGATCAACAGTAAAGGCGCTATAAGCAGATCACTGGTAACACCATTTACATCGTACTGGATGGTTATGTTTTTAGAGATCCGCAGCTTTTGCAGATCGATGTAGTTCCGTATGTATTCCAGGTCTTTCTTCAAGGGTATCTTTTCAGTAGTACTATCGTACAACACATACCGCATGATCTGCGAGAACTTGAGAATAGAGTATTCCGTTTGCTCCGACTTCAGGTGCGCCTGCGAATAAATACTGTTCAGGGTATTGAATAGAAAGTGTGGATTGATCTGCAACTTCAGGAAGTTGAGCTCCGCATTCAGCCGTTCATTCTCCAACGCCTTCTTCTGCTTTTCACTGATGATAAACGAATTCGCCAGTTTGATGAACCCACTGATGAGCAGGATGATCACGCCTGATGAAAGCGTATTCATCAACACCATCGAGAAACCCATCCAGAATATTCCTCTCTCACCCAAAGGGCCACCCCTGAATAAACGAATGCCCGCAGCAGGCATTGTTACTCCACCTACCGCACTTACCGACGCCTCGATCATCGTATCCTGCGGATGCCGCGTATGGAAATATTGTCTCAACATATGCATACGCCTGCGCATGGTATCATCCCTTATAAGACTCACAGTACCTGCCACCATTGCAGGTTCCTGATAAGTGGCACCTGTAGTACCTGCTACGTGCAAAGTAGGCATGGCTGGTATGGCTGGCATAGTCGGTAAAGCCTGCGTAAAAAAACCATCACCCGTTACAGAATCCTTCACCGTTATCATCCTGCCACCTGGCCCCATCCTGCTGGTGAGTATATAATGCTTTGCATTAGCCCGCAGGTGCTCCCGGAAGAAATACTCCGTAACAATATTCACTACACACAACAGCAATAGAGCCGCCGTGATGGATAAAAAATAATTAGCCACTTTCCTGCGCTGAAAGAACTGGGGCAGCAGGTAATAATAGTTTACATAAAAAAGAATGACAAGGAAAGATTTAGTCACCAGCTCACGATAAATGAACGTATTGTCCAATATCCTGATCCGGTAGATCAATAACGGCATGGCCAGAAAAAGCCCCCATAGAAAAAGATGTGACACGATTACCAGTACACGATGACGTGTAGTTTTCACGGGTTTAAATCCCAGTATATAGGCTATGCTATCACGGGCTTTCTCTTTGGTCATCATATTAATGAGCAGGCAAGGTAGTGGTACGCTGCATTTGATGCGCATTAAATACAGGCGTCTCACCCAATTTTATATTTCCTATAACAATTCGCGCATCAGCTTCCGCAGCCTGTTTCGTTGCAAAGCCTTTCCTGCCTGCAACGTGCGGATTAATGGACTGGTGTATCAGCACCTTATCACCTGTCAGAATATCATACCCCCACCCTTCTCCACTGGAGAAGCACTGATACGATAGTTGATCCGCAGGCCTGTTGTTGTAGTGCCAGTAAAGTTTGATAGCCGTAATAGCTGCCGCTATCACAACGGCAGCTATCAGGATTCTGTAAGACTTATTGGTTGTCATCGTCATTCTGTTCATCTGCAGGGCGCCACTCATACATGTTGTAATAATATTCAGAACCATTGCGGCCAGTGAGCACAAACCCCCTGTCTTTCAAGGTCATGGCCAAAGCCCCTTCTCTTGCCTTGCCTTCAAAATCGGTTTTGCGCGTCCACTGATCGTTGGCCGCATCATACTCCCAAACAGTAGCATTATAAGAACCACTTTGCCCGGTAGCCAGGTAAGCTTTCCCACCCATTACAAAACTCACTGCATTGTAACGTACAATAGACGAATAATCATCGTCATAACTTTCGTCCGATACATTTGTCAGCTTCCTTTTTTCGGTCCAGTCCTTCGTTGCCGGATCATACACCAGCAAGTCATTCAACGCTGTACCATTGTTGCTGCCGCTTACTACATAAGCTTTATTATTCAACACAAATACGGTAGAAGCTGACCTTCTGCGGTTCATACTTTTCACCTGCTCCCATTGACCGGTAGCGGGCGTGTAAGAATATATATCCTGCAAGTCACTACCATCGTATCCTGAACCAACATACCCTTTATCACCAATAGCAAACCCTATTGCATTATAACGGGCCGACCCCGGAAAAGGAGGCAGCGTATCCCAATCGTTCGTAGCCGGATTGAAGGAGTACATATCGTTAAATTCATCGTATCCGTCGGTACCAGTACCTACATAACCGATATTACCTACTGCAAATGCGACAGCCGAATTCCTTTGCGGACCTGGCACTTCTTTCATGCGTGTCCAGTAGTCTTTATCTAAATCGTACTCCCACAGATCATTGTAACGTTTGGTACCGGAAACGCCGGTACCGAGATAGGCTTTATTCCCAATGGTAAACAGAATGGCCTCACCTCTCGCATCGTTTTCAAAGTCCTTGCTGATCGACCAGTTTCCAACCAGGTCGTCGTCACTACTTGTACTCTTCGTACAGCCGGGCACTATCAATACAGGGGTTAATACAATCAATGAAGCAGCAACATAAACAGCAAATTGTTTCATCTCTAAGCGTATTTTCGATAAAAGTATCTATGTGCTCTCCAAATGAGTTGGTAAAATAGATAGTCCCGTAAGTTGAATCGACGAATGTTTAGGAATAATCGTCAGGTTAAATAACGAGGTAAGAGGCGGGAAATAGAAGGTTGAGCACTTCATCTTTCGCTGCATGAAGCTTGTTAATAAAATGCTAAGAGTATTCAGCTACGTTATACTCAATAGTGTAAGCATTCACTCCTTCTGTTAGGGTGGGTCGCCCTCCAAGGGCGGCTCACCCTAACAGAAGTGAACTTCTGATTCGTCGATTATTTAGAGCCGACTATCTATTATAACAAATCGTCCTCTCATTACCCTAATATATTGCGCAGATCATCATTCCAAGATTTGTGTATGACTATTCCGAAACCTGCCGCTACGGTATTCTCCGGCCTGTGCCTTGTGATAACATTGTTCAGCTCCTGCTATAAAGAACCCATCAAGTTTGGCGACATTGGTGGCGAAAGCAACACCCGGCTTATTACCATCGACACCATTACTCCCATTTTATCGACGGTAATACTGGATTCCTTCCCAACTTCCGACAAAGGCATCCTGCTTATCGGTCGCTGGGAAGATCCGCTGATGGGCACCACCCGGGCCAGCACGTATTTCCAGGTAGGACTGCCGGCCAGTGTAATCAATCTGGCTTTTCCCAATGATGCGGTCTACGACTCACTGGCCATGACGCTCAGGCCCAACAAGCAATACTTCGGTGATACGGTACAAGCCCAAACCTTTTCTGTATATGAGTTGGCCAATCAACCCGACTACACGTATGCCAACAGCTTGTACAACACTTCCTCCACGGCAAAAGCATCTGCTACACCGATGGGCAGTACCACGGTCCGCATCAGGCTCAACCGGAATGACTCCGTACAGATTACCCTGCCCTACAGCAAAGGCTTGGAACTATACAACAAGATAAAAGCCCAAACGTCGGAAGTAAAAAGTGAGGACAACTTCCTGAATTACCTGCGCGGCTTTTGCATCCAGGTGAATGACAACGACAAGGGCGCCGTCTTTGGTTTCAATGCCGACAGCAGTGTGATGATGAAGTTGTATTATCACACCACTATTCCTACGTACCAACAGCACGTGATCGAATTTACGCTGACACGCACCGCTTATCAGTACAATCAATTATTAAGTAACCGGACAGGCACCGCCCTGGACCCGCTTGGCTCCACCCAGAAAGAGTTCTTTACTTCCAAGCAATACCCGTATGCCTTTACACAATCGGGCACCGGTGTAATGATGAAGATGAAGTTCCCTTCTCTGCGTAATATATTGGGCCTGGGCAGTGTGGTGAGATTACTGAACGCCAAAGTGGTTATCAAACCCGTGGAACAGACTTTCGACACCTATGGTTATCGCCTGCCCGATACGCTTTACATGGCTCAAACGGATGGCACCAATAACATTGGCAGCTTTATTCCCGATATCACAGGTTCTGCCACACAGTTCAGCACGCCTTCCATCGATTACATCTATCGCCTCAACACCAATTACACATTCGATCTTTCTTCCTATACCAATTATTTATTGAACACGGCTGGCGTAACAGAAGATGGCGTATTTGTGTTGGAACAAATTCCCGGCTCCAATAAAAAACTAAACCGCGCTTTGATGGGCAGCTACAACCATCCAAAGTACAGAACACAGTTGATAATGACAGTTATGGTAATAGAATAAAAACCCATTGCTGATTGCCCATTGCCGACTGCCGATTTCAACGTAAAAAAGACATTCATGAATAGATATCTAACCTTTCTTGTATTGATCATCGCGTTTAATGTTGACGCACAAGATTATAATGCTCCGTACTCTATTTACGGCGTGGGCGACCTGGAGCAACGATTTTATGACCGCAGTATTGGTGTGGCCAATAGCTCACTTTCATTGGTAAGTACACCGATGTACCAATTCTTAAAGAACCCGGCTTCACTAAGTGGATTGGAGCGCAGTAATGTTTATGTGAATATGGCGCTTACCGGCAGAACAGTTAGTTATGCCGGCGACGCCATCAACGAAGGCAACCGCACTACCCGCGACTTCTCGATCAAAAGTTTTTCAGTGGCCACCAAACTGAATAAATACTGGGCCAGTAGCATTGGCTTTATGCCCGTGAGCTATGCCGGCTACCGATATACTGCCACAAAAACCATTGAAGGAAGCAATGATACCTATGCCGGAGATTATGAAGGCGACGGCGGGTTGTACAATGTATATTGGAATAATGCCCTGGCGCTGGGCAAGCACTTTTCAGTAGGTGTACGCTCGTCTTTCATCTTTGGTTCCCTTAACCTGACAGAGACGCTTTCCGGCGAAGCGCTGGCAGCTTCTATCGTTACCAAGACAAGAGATTACTATAACAACTTTCGTTTTGAGTTTGGCTCTATCTACAGAGCCAATATTACTAAGAACTGGCAGTTGGCGCTTGGCGGTAAGCTTACCACCAAGACCAAACTCAACTCCGACCGAACAGTTACCATTACAGAAGGGACCACCGTTATCAAAGAAGACCAGGAAGTAAAAAGTGACGCTTTTTACCTGCCTGTTTCGTATGATGCGGGCATATCGTTCACCCACAAGAACCGACTCACATTTTCTGTAGACTACAACTACCAAAGCTGGACCGATCTGAAGCAGCGGGGCTATGGTTACTCCCTGATCAACAGCCGCAGGCTATCGGCCGGCATACAGTTCTCGAACCAGATAGAAGCCTGGGGCCGCCGCTATGAAAAGAACTATATACAGGCAGGCTTCTTCACCAACAACTCTTACCTGCGTGTGCGCAATACCCCCATCAATGAAATAGGCGGCAGCATCGGCTATGGCAGTTACCTATCCGGTAGCCTGTTTTATGGCCTGTCTGTAGAAGCCGGCCGCCGGGGCACCATTGTCAATGGCCTCATCAAAGAGAATTATGTGCAGGGCACTTTAACGCTAAGTTTAAGAGAGTTCCTGTTCAGTAAGGGGCATAAATATGATTAGTTAACGGGTTGATAGGTTGAAAAGTTGAAAGGCAAGTGACCGGATTCAAGCATTACAAATGCTCACGGGCATAGGTAACGATTCTCCATTGCATATAGCCTCCTATAATTCAAGGGTTTGAATTATTGGCCTATCGATGGCGGAACAATCTTTTCACTCCCCCCTCCCTGTGCAAAGATTTCTTGAATAAGTAATGTGCCAGATTTGTGTATTCTGCGCCGATATCCTTATTTTGGTGCTGGATTCAAGGATGACCTCCCGTATTCAGTTACCATCTATCCATCCACCATTAAACCTTCATCACTGCTGCCATTGCTGATCAATTACCGGCCAAGGGGCTGGCGTTAACCAATATCCATCCTGATTATAGTAGCAAATTTTAATTCGTAATTTCCAAAAGCACAGGCTCGATGACGCACCTGGGACAAGACCTGGTTACCCAATTTACACAGGGAGATACCCGTGCTTTTACTACTATCTATAATATTTACTATCCCCGTCTTTTCAACTTCGTGAAGCGCATGGTGGACAACCGCCAGGAGGCGCAGGACATTACGGCCGAAACCTTCGTGAAGCTATGGCGCCTGCACCCCAACTTCTCCACGACCGATAAAATAAGGGCTTTCCTGTTCGTGACCGCCCGCAATGCCTGTTATGATTTTTTAAAGTACAATGCCCGGGAGAACAGTCAGCAAAAAGAGTTGCTGCACCAGTTGCTACCCGAGACCGACAGTGTAGTAATGCGCGATGAGATCAAGGCTGATGTGCTGGATCATATCTACACTGCGATCGAGCAACTACCCCAACAATGTAAGGCGGTATTCACCCTCTCCTACCTCGAAGGCCGCAAGAATAATGAAATTGCTGAACTGCTCCACATTACTGATAAAACTGTGCGCAATCAAAAAGTATTGGCTAAAAAACTACTGCGTGTAGCATTGTTTGATCACCTGCGTATAGTGTCGCTCCTCCTTTGGATGATGCCGGCTGGTTTGTTGTAAGAAGTTACTACGGATGTTAATATTTTGCCTGTTAACATGCAGTCAAGTAGAAAAGAATATAATAATGTAAACAGACGATTAGTTACCCAGTAGTTTTTTTATTTCATTGGCTATTTCATCGACCTTTCTCTCACTATAACCAGAGGAAATATACTGTATAACACCTTGCTTATCGATGAGGAAGTTTTTAGGAATGCCAACAGTGGCATATTTATTACATATTTTTTTATCAGGATCGAGGCCAGGTGTGAAAAAAATTCCCTCTTCCTGCTGCAGGTTGGCGATGCATTCGGCTACAAGTTCCTTTTGTTCTCCCCAGGAGATTGCCAGAAAAACAAAATCTTTGCTTTTAAAAGGTATGAGAACCTTTGAAGAGAGTTCATGCAATTCTTTTAAGCAAGGATGACACCACGTCGCCCAAAAATTGATTAGCACTACCTTGCCTTTCAAATCGGATAATTTTACATTTGTCCCATCCAGCATTTGAACAGTAAAATCGGCAGCAGGATTATTTACATTGAGCAGATTCTCTTCGTCCATGCCACGTACTGATTGTTGGACCTGGCTTTCTTTTTGTTTCTTTTCTTCCTCGGTAAAAAGGGAGATCATCATAATAGATTGCTTATCCTTACTCACTTTGTCGCCAAACTTTTCTTTAAGTGCTTTCATTTCTTCATCGGATACTCCTTTCCGCACAGTCTTGATATCTCCACTTTTAGCATATTTATTTACAGTAGCCATAGTGGTAACAGAATCATTACTAATGATGAAATATTCCGTTTTATTAGGGGTATTATCCTGTGCCTGAGATATACAAGTAAGAAAAGAAAGAATTACGATAAAAACAGTTCGCATAGCATAGGTTTAAGACAATTGGGATTTCTTTAACGGGCGTGAAGATAACCAGCTTGGAGGTAAGTTATTGATAATGCAGCCTTTATTTAAAATTTTCCTGTTTTCACCGGGACATTTAGAGAGTTTTCAGTTACAAGAATTCCATATTTTCGACTAAAGAACTAAGAGTTTACAATTTATTTATACTTGTTGAGTAGAAACCTGGCGTGTAGTTAGTAGGTTTATCGGATTGGAAGCTTTCCTTTTCTTCTTTCTGCCCCACCATATCATAACACCTGTAACAGGTAATGAAGCTGCAATCAGGCTGGCAAAGAAAGCCAGGAACTTGCCCGGCAAGCCCCAAATGGCCCCTGTGTGGATATCGTAGTTAGCGCGGTAGATCTTATCGGAAACCGTTGCCTGATCAATTCTACCCCAGATATGTTTTACCGGGATCTCCTTCAGCGTATATTGATCATAAAAGCGGTAATCCGTTTTCCAGTAAGTACCTCTTTCGGCATTCAAAGCTATCTCTATAGCCCCCGTGTCAGAAGCCGGGAAATGTACATCCATCACTTCACCAGTAGCAGCTTCCTTGGCAAGCTGTTGCCACAACACATCCACCGGTTGAGCATACAGCGCTTTCGCATCGGTCTTGGCACTCAGCGGCTCCACATACTCAGTCGTTTTTTCTCCACCCACAGCCCAATAAGCAGCTTTAGAGAACCATTGAAAACCCCAAACCAATCCGGTTAGTGCAATGAAGATCACTACCCAGGTCATATAAAAGCCGAAGACGTTATGCAGGTCATAATTCACCCGGCGCCAGCGGGCATTCCATTTCACGCTGAAACGTTGCTTACGTGCAGCCTTGTTCTTAGGCCACCAGAGAATAAGGCCGGAGATCATCATTACCACAAATACCAGCGTCGCGTAAGCTACTACGGGCTGACCAATGGTTGGCGGCAACCAGAGGTAAAAATGCCCATCCAATACCCAGTGGAAAAAGCCAGCTTCCATGTCCTTGGTCTTTAGCATCTCTCCTGTATAAGGATTGATGTAAACCATATAGTAATACTCCTCAGGCTCATAAGCATAAAAAGATACCCGGGCAGCATCGGTTTTACGGCCATAGCCAACACTATGTATATGCTTGCCGGGCAATTGCTTTTCGGCAATGCTCTTGAGTTGAGAAGGTGGCAAATAAGGCTGCTCCTGCGCTTTTACATACCGGAACGGCTCCATCATATCCGTAATCTCTTCCTGAAACGCATACAGACAGCCCGTAATAGCGATAATAAAAACGAGGATCCCGGACACCAACCCGAGCCATAAATGCACTTTACCAATGATCTTTTTGAAGGACATAGGCGCAAGTTAGGAAGCTTCATTTACGCATTTGGGAAAATGGGTTTCGCAATGCGGAAACAGCCTATAAATCAATGACCTAACCCGCGTGTAAAACAAAAAAGCGCTCTCAAAGAGAGCGCCTTCAGGACATTGTGTGGTGTATTTTATACTGGATGGTGGATTCTATATCTTTTGCCTACGCACTACAAGTCACACAACCGTCTTCCATAGTACAGGTAGCCCCTACTGGGATGGCATCAGCCTCACCACCTTCTACTACTTTCAACGTATGATTGTCGGTAAGTGGCTCGGTCATCTTGCCACCTTGTTTCTCTACCGTGAACTGTACAGCCTGAGAAGCAGCCTTCGTGCGCAGGTAGTACATACCGGTCTTCAAACCTTTCTTCCAGCCATAGAAGTGCATGGAAGTAAGCTTACCGGTAGTAGGCGTATCTACAAACAGGTTCAGCGATTGAGACTGACAGATATAAGCACCGCGATCGGCAGCCATATCGATCAGCGTGCGCTGTTTGATCTCCCAAACAGTTTTGTAAATCTCCTTGATATTGTCAGGAATGCCATCGATCTTCTGCACAGAACCATTGTGCGTAATGATCTTGTTCTTCATATCATCATTCCACAGGTTCAGTTCAACCAGGTCTTTCAACAGGTGCTTATTCACTACTACAAACTCACCACTCAGTACACGACGCACATAAATGTTGGAAGTATAAGGCTCAAAACACTCGTTGTTGCCCAGTATCTGTGAAGTAGAAGCCGTAGGCATCGGCGCTACCAGCAGAGAGTTGCGGATACCGTGCTTTATTACCTCCGCCTTCAGTGTATACCAATCCCACCGCAGAGACGGCTCAACACCCCATGCGTCGAACTGGAAAACACCTTTGGAAGCAGGAGAACCGGCAAACGTTTCATAAGCACCTTCTACTTTAGCCAGATCTTTACTGGCAGTCATAGCGGCAAAATAGATCGTTTCGAAGATGTCTTTATTCAGTTGCTTGGCACCCTCACTTTCAAAAGGCAGGCGCATCAGAATAAAGGCATCAGCCAATCCTTGTACACCCAACCCGATCGGACGATGGCGCAGGTTAGACGTTTTGGCTTCTTCAACCGGATAATAATTATTGTCAATGATCTTGTTCAGGTTCTTGGTAGCCTGGTAGGTTACATCATACAAGGTCTGGTGGTCAAACTGGCCGTTGTTCACAAAACGTGGCAAAGCCAGCGAGGCCAGGTTACAAACCGCCACCTCTTTATCGGAAGTATATTCCAGTATCTCCGTACATAAGTTGCTGCTCTTGATCGTACCCAGGTTCTGCTGGTTTGATTTGCGGTTGGCAGAATCCTTATACAGCAGGTAGGGCGTACCAGTCTCGATCTGTGCATCCAGGATAGCAAACCAGAGGTCTTGTGCTTTCACCGTTCTGCGCGCGCGGCCTTCCTGTTCGTATTGATGATACAGCTTTTCAAATTCCTCACCCCAGCACTCATGCAAACCCGGCGCTTCATGGGGACAGAACAAGCTCCACTGGCCATCACTCTCTACACGTTGCATAAACAGGTCGGGGATCCACAGCGCATAGAACAAATCTCTTGCACGCATTTCTTCCTTACCATGGTTCTTGCGCAGATCAAGGAATTCAAAAACGTCAGCATGCCAGGGCTCCAGGTAAATGGCAAAAGCACCTTTGCGCTTACCACCGCCCTGATCTACATAGCGGGCAGTATCATTAAACACACGCAGCATAGGGATGATACCATTGCTGGTACCATTAGTGCCGCCGATATAGCTACCGGTAGCACGGATGCCGTGGATAGAAAGACCGATGCCACCAGCACTCTGAGATATCTTGGCAGTTTGTTTCAAGGTGTCATAAATACCATCGATGCTGTCCTCCTTCATAGTCAGCAGGAAGCAGCTGCTCATTTGCGGCTTAGGCGTGCCGGCATTGAACAAGGTTGGCGTGGCATGTGTAAACCAGCGCTCAGACATCAGGTGATAAGTCTTGATAGCGCTCTCGATATCGTTTTTATGAATACCCACCGATACACGCATGAACATATGCTGTGGACGCTCCACCACTTTGCCATCCACCTTCAGCAGGTAAGATTTTTCCAGTGTTTTGAAACCGAAATAATCGAAGCTGTAATCACGATCGTAGATGATCGTAGAATCCAGCAATTCGGCATGCTCCTGGATGATAGCCCACACGTCATCAGCCAGCAAAGGAGCTGCTTTACCAGCCTTGCTGTCCCTGCATTCGTACAGCAACTTCATCGTATCGGAAAAAGTCTTGATGGTATTCTTATGCAGGTTGCTCACTGCGATGCGGCTGGCCAGCAACGCATAATCCGGGTGCTTCACCGTTAAGGAAGCAGCAGTTTCTGCAGCGAGGTTATCCAGTTCGGTAGTGGTAACGCCATCATACAAACCTTCAATAACCTTCTTCGCTACATCGATGGAATTCACAAACCGCCTGTCGAGCCCATAGCATAGTTTTTCTATGCGGGCAGTGATCTTGTCAAACTTGACAGATTCTCTTTTGCCGTTTCTTTTTATTACAAACATGGGTCAGTAAGTATTTATGATAAGTGATTAATGCTTTTTAAGCTGTTAGCTTTTAGCCATTAGGTGTTAGCAAAGCAAAAGCCCTAAAAGCTAATAGCTAAAGGCTAATGCCTGTTTAGAAATCTTCCTCCAACGAAAATGACTGGCTTTCTTTATTACCCATCACGCCACTCTTCTGGTAATCGCCCACACGCTTTTCAAAGAAGTTAGTCTTACCTTCCAGGGAGATCATTTCCATGAAGTCGAAAGGATTGGTGCTGTTGAACATTTTGGGATAGCCCAGTTCACTCAGCCAGCGGTCAGCTACAAACTCGATGTATTGCTGCATCAGCTTGGCATTCATACCGATCAGGTCCACAGGCAGTGCTTCCGTGATGAATTCCTTTTCAATCTTCACCGCATCGCCGATGATAGCGTATACTTCTTCCTGCGTCATCTTTTTACTCAGCATGCTGTACAGCAAGCAGGCAAATTCGCAATGCAAGCCTTCATCACGACTGATCAGTTCATTGCTGAATGTAAGACCGGGCATCAGGCCTCTCTTCTTTAACCAGAAGATGGAGCAGAAGCTGCCACTGAAGAAAATACCTTCTACGGCGGCAAAGGCTACGAGTCTTTCAGCGAAACTGCCATTCTCGATCCAGCGCAGCGCCCACTCCGCTTTCTTTTTCACAGCAGGCACCGTATCGATAGCATGGAACAAGCGATGCTTTTCCTGGGGATCTTTAATATAGGTGTCGATCAATAAAGCGTATGTTTCAGAATGGATGTTCTCCATCATGATCTGGAAGCCATAGAAGCAACGTGCTTCGGGCAATTGCACTTCGCTCATGAAGTTGACTGCCAGGTTCTCATTCACAATACCATCGCTGGCAGCAAAGAATGCCAGTACATGCGAAATAAAATGACGTTCACCATCGTTTAAGTTCGCCCAGTGTTGCAGGTCACCGCTCAGATCGATCTCTTCCGCTGTCCAGAAGCTTGCTTCATGCTTCTTGTACATTTCCCACACCCTGGGATAATTGATGGGCAGAATAACAAAGCGGTCTTTGTTTTCCTGCAGTAATATTTCGTTTTCGTTGCTCATGGCTCAATGGTATAGTTATATTAGTAATAGTCTGTCTTCTCCTCGTTGCCTTGCCTTCTACCGACGACGATATCCTTCCATAGAAATACACTTCCATGGATGGAACCAGCGATCACCCGTTACAAAAGGGAACAACACAATACGTGGCCACGCCACTGACCGGAGGGGTGAGGGTGCAGTGAGTGACAGTATAGCAGTGCGAATTACCTTTGATGCGAAGGTGTGGCACTTAATTGTATGGCAGGTATCTGACTTTGTCCGCGAAAGCTACAAACCGGAGTGGCGAAAAGTAAGCGATTTTAAAGCCACTACTTATTGCCGATTGCCGATTGCCAATTCACGAAATTCACAGTTGCGCAACAGTCCATGATTTACACATGGTTCCCTTTTAAGCCTGTCTAAATACCTGTTTTTGAGGCAAATAGACGGGCACCAACACAATATTTTGTAAAAGAGCGAATACAAACTTAAACTTCGAGGCGGGGCTGGTCAAATGAACTTAGTAACAGGGGGTGGATAATTCTTCCACGCTGAATTGACAACCGTCAAGAGCCTTACCGGATGGGCTTTTGCTTAAAATTGTCCTGCTCTCAACACTTTAGCTGGGTAAATTTGTAATACAGGACTCTCCATTCTATACACCGTATACCGAATACAGCATTCTTCTACTTACAAACACTTAACCCAATGTTAACATTTGGGTTAGTGGTCAATTATGGAAATTTTAGTCTGTCGAAATAAAACAAGGATGTAAATAATGGATGAAATTTATGGTGTGGTCCGGGTTAATCGAAGGGCCACCTATGATCATGAGAAAATCTACGCAATTTCAATAACCCGGGCCTAAAGTTCTAAAAACGGGAACGCTACGATAGCTTATGTATTTCGAAGGTCCGGGTTATCTGAAATTGCAACTGGCTGTATAGCCACCTTGGTTGAGGTATGTATTTAATAAAAACCGGCCGGCCAATACCGGTAGTATGTATTAAGCGACAGTACATGCTATAGGATTGTGCCAGCCCACTGACTCTCCTCCTCTTTTTGACCCTTATACTGCTAAAGGCTGCTGATTAGGCCCGTACACTGTGTGACACACTTGCTTTATCGAATAGTACATGCTGAACAGGCGGAGTGTCTGCCTTGTACCCATGTAAAACCTTAACAAACATTAAGAAATCGTTACAGTCAAATGAACAAGCGTTTCATAGTGGGGATCGTATCCCTGCTCCTTATCCTGTTGATGGTGTATGCAGCACAGGCCAAACTAAGAGATTACTACAATTTTCAATTCGGGCTTAGTGAATCACCCATCATCGCTCCTTTTGCTGGTATATTGGCCTGGGCCGTACCGGCGATGGAGCTCATCATTGCTGCCATGCTGGCCATACCACGCCTTCGGTTAGCCGGCTTGTACGCCTCCTTTGTATTAATGACATTATTTACCCTGTACATTATTGTGATGCTCAGTTTCTACGACGACATCCCCTGTTCTTGCGGGGGCGTATTGGAAGAAATGTCGTGGGGCGTACACATTGCCTTCAACCTGGCCTTTGTGTTGGGCAGCGCCTGGGCCATCATGCTCGAGAAGAAGCGCCGACGACGTCCTCCATCGACGACGTCACCTGCTTCGCCTGCCGAAGCTTTAGCGTAGGCAAGTCGAAGGATCTTTATCAAGAGTTACACCTATTCAAATACCGATCACCATTAAACCAATGTGTCATGCGTAAGAACATCCTGGAACGTTTGGAACGTATTGACCGCCTTATCCGAATTAAAGGAACCGGAAGCCCGGCAGAACTGGCGGCCAGATTAAAAATGTCTGAAAGAAATATTTACCAGTACCTCAACCTCATGCGCGACCTGGGCGCGCCTATCAAATTTGATCCTTATCGTGAAACTTACTACTACAGCGAAGAAGGACAATTCATTGTTTGTTTTCAACGCTTCGAGGGAGAGGAAACAGATGATAAGGACAAAAAAACAGCACTTAAAAAGTCTGCTTAGTGTCATACTGAGCTTGTTGAAGCATCTATTTTGTCAGCCTGATCCTGTCAAAGGCCTGTGCTTGAATAATAACACGCCACTGCACAATAGGTGCAGTATGGCCGTGTAAATTAGAATCACGAATACAGCATTTTTATACATGGAATACAGTGTGTCGAATACATGCTGTATTCTCTATTATGCTAAATTTAAAACAAGCCCATGAAACCAATAAGCATCACCCACGCATCCGAAATCCCTGCTGAAAAAGGCCCCGAACAACAGCAGGAGCAACCCAAAGGCAAGGTCGAAAAAAAATCCGGAAAGCGTATTGGATTCAACTATATCATTCTAAAAAGTTATAAGGAAAGCCAGAAGAATGACGTAGTTAAATGCCTGTATATTAAAAGCCTGATCAAGTGGGGATTTTGTGTAATCAAGGAAGGTTCTTATGGTGACACCAAGGATAAAAACAATCGTGATATCATAGACCGGCTCAAATGGCAAAAACAGTTGCATGAACAATTACAGGACAAGATTCGAATGCCAAGATTATTAGGACATTTTGAAGAAAATGGTAATTATTATTTGGTGATCGGACATATCAAAGGAATACCCTTGTACAAGGCATGTGATGATAAAGAAAAAGAATTAAAGCAAGGATTAATCACCGGTAATAAAATCGGCAGAAAGTTCCTCAATTACTTAATCCAGATAGCTGCTTTATTGGAAACACTCCATAAGGAAGGTATTGTACATCGTGACGCTACGGCCAATAATTATATGATCACTGCTGGCGGGAAAGTGGCACTTATAGATATGGAACTATCTTATTCTATACCAGAGCAGTTTCCCACTCCGGCTTTCTCTTTGGGTACTTATGGCTATATGTCAAAGCAGCAGGAAGCAATTGCCATTCCCACTACAGCGGAAGACATTTTTGCTTTTGGAGCTGTTATATTACAAATGTGGAGTGGTATATCTGCCTCCAGATTGACCAATGAACCTATTGATGAATTAACCAAAAAGATAGCCTTTTTCGTTCCTGATCAACAGATAGCTAATCTCGTAACCCAATGTCTGCTGCCTGAGGATGATAAACGACCGGATGCTACTCATGCACTTCGCGTATTAAAACAATACCAGATAGATCTGAAAAATAAAGTACCGAGACCGGTCAATCAGCGTGTTTATTATTCACATGAAGAAATATTGGTTACGGTGCAGGAAGCTATTCAAACATTGGCGACGCCTTTACTTGCAGATACGGAGAAGGGATGGTTTGCAGATGACTTGCAACCACCTTCCCCCGAAGACAAACACTTGTTACGGAAAAAATGGTATGCCAGTTATAACAGGGGTTGTATAGGAGTTGTATATATGCTGGCGCAAGCCAAAGCAATGGGATTGAATATTGATGCCAATAAACCTTTTGTAGAGAAGACCCTGGAACTGGTAAAAAGAAAATACATAGATCGTATCGAACGAGGTGCTACTGGCTTGCATTTTGGGCCTGATGGCATTGCCGCTGCACTGACCGTTGCTATCCGGAATGAATTGATAGTAGCTTCTCCGGAGTACCTTGAATGGATTGATTTATTGCTGGAGAAGAGCAGTGATATACTTGATATTGAGTATGGGGTGGCGGGCCAAGGAATAGCCAATCTGGTGAGCAAGTCATTTATCACTCCGCAGCAGTTACAGGCAAGATTGCAACGCTATGCTGAATTATTGATAAAGAATCAACACAAAGATGGTTATTGGCTAAAAGGGTATTATAAGCAAAAGTATACCAGAAGAAAAATGAAAAGAATTACCCGTGGTTTTACACAAGGAATGGCGGGCTTTGTATACTTCTTGCTGGAATACGGCCACCGGTGCCAACATCAGCCAAGTAAAGATGCGGCTCAACGTGGCCTGCAATGGCTGACCCAGAAAGCGAGATACAAAAAAGGAAATATAGAATGGCGTTCTGCACGAGGAAAACGATTAGGTTATGGCTGGGCGGAAGGAGCAGCCGGTATTGCGTTTACTTTTATCCGGGCTTTCCAGCTTACCAATATACCATTATACCGTAAATATGCTGAAAAGACATTACGCCATATCCCGGCGGATAATACGGCATATGACATAGGCCAGCAGGACGGCCTTAGCAGTATTGGAGAAGTCTATCTGGAAGCCTGGCAGGTATTCAACAACCCAGAGTGGCTTAACCGGGCCACATGGATAGCTCAAGTGATCATGCAACAGAAAAAACTGCACCCTAAATATGGAACCTATTGGATAGTGAAAGGAGAACGTGAGCCCGTAGCTAATTTTATGGTAGGTAATAGTGGCGTAATACATTTCCTGCTAAGGTACTGTCATCCTGACAAGATCGGTTTCCCCCTTATGCCTGAAAATTAACTTACAATCGCATTAGCTTGCTGGAGCCTTTTGTCACCTTGAGCTCGTCGAAGGGTAATCATTTAAAACTTGTGTTCATATGAAGTATTTAAGAATGTTCGAGGCTGCTTCGGGTCTCTTTCCTAAGCGCATCAATGTAACATTGATCGATGCAGCTACTGGCAATAGATTAGGCAAATACAAAATACTGGCAGAGTTGCTGCCAGCTGCCTTTAATCGCCCTATTACGCTGGACATTGACAATACTCACTGGCGCATACTGCAGGCTGATCCTTTGCTATCAGATGACTTTCTGTTCACAAAGAAACTTACCCTCCAGGTGCAGCCCGTTGCAAGTGTTGATTCACGTCAACTAAAATTTGATTTACCTACTATATGTAAAGTTTTGCCGTCTATAGATGCAAGTGGTATGTATCAGGATTTTACTTTGAAAATAGAAGAAATCGATTGGCGGCAGATAGAATTATTACCGCTTAGTCAATCAGGCCTAATAGAAGAAGCGGTAGAAATAGTAGCGGGTATTCTCAACAACCAGATCAACCCATTGCTGGGTTATGAGCAACAATATATACGTGATAATACCTTGCAACCGGGCATCACTTTTCCCTTCGATCAATTTTGTTCCTTGCTGGTTAATCCCGTAAAAGGAAATATCTTATTCAGTAATAGAGGGTTTGTACAAAACGGCTTTGCTGTACAGAGCGATAGCTATACTTATTATGGCATACAGGAAAACGGTTCCATCCAAATGCTATGCTTAAATCAGTTTGAGTGGGCTGATGATGAGTTTATGCGGGTATTAGCTACATATGAACTATGCCTGATCGATTGGTGTAATGCTTCCCGTATCAGTGCCGAAGCCGGCGAAAAACCTAAAAGCGAATATATAAACATATAATATAAGTAACCTCACGTTCACGCAGTTTTCTTTTCATCAACTTGCTTCTCTTTTTGTTTTGCTTTCTTTTCTTTTTCCAATTCGCGTTCTTGTCTTTTCTTTTCCCGTTCTTTTACCCAGGCCTTGAACTCGGGATAGCCAGGCTGGCTATAGTAATCTTGCAAGATGGCCTGTGCAATAGGATTTTTAAGGCCCAATTCAGAGATTACTTTCTCATCCAGAATCCTATCAAGCAAACGTTCGCGTAGTTGTCCTTTGAATTGTTGCTTCGCTTTGTTATACAAGGTTCTGGCATACACGTCATAGGATTTCAGGCTGTCGGTACTAAAATCAAAGCCTGCCTGCCTGTTGAGTTCCATCCAGGTAAAGGTATAAACATCATAAATGGATCCATTGTATTCTGAAAGCCCGTTCAGCCATTGCCGGGACGGTTTGTTTTGGGTAGAATCCCATATCTGCATAAGATCATTGGTGGTTAACTGTGTATTACCTGTAGAGCTAACGGCTCTCTGTAAAGCACAGAAGGCGTCGACCCGGTCACATTCTGCATTTCCGATAAGATTAGATTTGTAAAAATCATATTCGGTAGGCGTGATCTGGTTCCTGAAAGATTCTATTACGGGCAGCGATAAGGCCATTTTTTCATCGACGTAGCGGTTCCATTCCTGGTAATCGGACATATTGTTGACATTATAGCTGTACTTCTTGAAAGGTTTTGATACCCGTTCTGCCAATTGAGCCAAGGTATCTATCAATACCATTGCATGGGTATTACTGCCCGAGTAGCGGAGGTAATTCTCCTTGTATAGAACATATATACTATCTCCGGGATACATGATAATACCTGTGCCCAAAGGCGGATACAATTTAATAGGTTGATTGGAATATATTTCCCAACGCACCTTTCCCTCTCTTACCTTTCCCTTCACAGTAGCAACATCGGGGCTGACCTCTTTAAGTGGAAAAAACTGATATCGCAGGTTTATTTCTTCCTGTATGGTAAAAACCTCTTCCAGTTCGCGGTGAAACCATTTATTTATGGTCGCCTCAATAATAATTTTTTTACGTGACTCGCTGCCTGACTTACAGCCTGTTGTAAGGAATAAAAAAAAAGTCGTCGAAGCGATAATAACCCCATAACCAAAAAAAGACATAGTTTGTATGAACGGTATTTTTTCCATAACAATAAGGTAAATGAGTTACAATTTTATAGATACCCGGTGGCCTTTTCGATCAACCTGTAAAAAATGATGCCGTTTGATAAAGAGGCCACTTGGGTTGTCATTAGCATAATCGGTCCCTGTATGGACAAGTTTGCCGTCAAATGAAATACTATTTGTAATTGGCAGGTTATTACCTGTTACTAAGCCCTTTACATTGAATTGTTGCAACAGGCTGTTAACTGTCTCTATAGTTAATCCATGATTTTCCGGTAAAGCAACAGTTGATACTGTGGTGAGCGTGACAGGTTGTTGTATGTATAGTGAGCGTACAAAATTATTGACTGCTGCAAGTGTAAAGGATCGATTAGTGAGAAAGGGCAGCAAGTCATAGTGTACAAATAATAATTGACCGATCTTTTCGACAATATTTCGCGCACTCAACCATTGCTTTAATTCAAAGTTGGCGCTATACAGGGCTGTAAAAGGGCTACGGGATTTGTCGGTAGCAGCCGGGTAAGCAGGATGCTCGTATTGCCAGGATCCGTTAACCTGTCCCAGTTCATAAGGTCCCGGTAGGAAATGGACAACTCCTCCCATGGCCTTTGCCCTTTGTTCTAATGAATACAGAAACCACCACCAGTTAGCATCAGGCTTACTGGAATCATGACTATTGCCAAATATCACCAAACTGCCTTCTCCAAAAGTCCAGCGCAAATTCTGGTTTACTACTTTATGTTTGATCAGCAGGTGGCAAAAAGGACGGAACTGATCTTTACTGCCTGACACTACAAATAAGCGGCGGGAAGCCTGATAAGTGTGGGGTATAGTACTCAATGATTGTTGCAGCCGGAATGAAAAATGTCCATGTCTTGTAAGATCACCAGGCAATCGTAATGCTATTTTTACAGAATGAGGCATAGTTATTCGCTTAATGGCCGTTGACCAGAAAAAAATTCACACAAATCGGCCCTTACAGTAGCAGGGACAGCCGATACTCTTTTATATGCTTTTTGATGGTGCGTATAATATAGGGTTGGTTTGTCCTTGTACAGATTATATCGATAAGCTAAGTTCTGGCTATCAAGAATAAGTCGTTGGCCATCGGATATGATAGGAAGTTCATAATGCTGCTCCTGGAAATATCCACGCATGGTTTTCCGGCCTCCGTTTGCCGCAATAATGATATAATGATTGGGGGCCAGACTCGTCTGGTGGTTCATAATACTATCGATGGTCTTTTTCCGGCATGAAGGGCAACTGGCCTGCACTGGTAGTATTAGGAAAGCAAGTGAGTCATTGCGTATTATCTCCGGTATGCGGTATTGGATAACGGCTATCAAACCTCTGAACAAGGAATCCTGCTGTTGTGGCTCGGTAATTATTTCTATACTGGTGGGGGGCTTTTCACAGGCCGTCCAAAAGACTATTACAACCAATAAGATGATCGTTTTCATAGCACTAAAATAAATCGGGCTGCTGCAGTTTGGTTGCAGCGCAAGATTATTTCTGCGGAGCATGAAGTCCGGCCAACGGAGTTATTTGGTCCTGGCCGTCTTTATAGGCAAAACGCACAAACTTCAGAGCGTATTCATTCTGAAAATCAGTACGGGCGTAGAGTTGTCCATCCGGAGTGAAGAACAACGATTCGAAGTCTACGCCGGCCGGCCAGGCTGATTCGCCAATTATCTGAAAATGTTCATTGAAGATTAGTACGGTTAACCGGGGGGCTTTTTTAGCATGGAACTCCTCCGGGGTCATTTTGTGTCGTGCGAGACGTAGATAATATTTACGGACTGAGTCAAAAAGTACAGGGCCATAGGAATCACGGATTGCAGACTCTTTCAACTCATCCTCATATTTTTTTAGAGATTGTACAGATAGCGGGTATATGGGTTCTTGCTGCTCACGACTGCGGGCAAAATAGGAATCAAAATGATCAATAAAGTTCGTCTCATATAGCAGTGTGTCGGCAGGGAAACTAAATACGAATTTTCTCCGGTTATTGTAGCAAAAATTGTATTCCAGGAAGTGATCGCCGTATAGGTTTTCCTGATATAGTTTGGGCAAAGGATAAAGCAATTGAGTAGTCCCTTTTTTAAGATCGAAGCTATACATGACTTTCCAGTTGCGTAAAGCATTTAAAGACCGATAATCTACTCTGTTGCGACTGATGGCATATAGGGTATGGCCTATCAGGACTGGCTGCTTGTGATTATCAAATACAGCAACATTGTCTTCTGGCTTAGTAGGAAATTCGATCTTAACTGTCCGATGCCCACTGCTATCAAAAAGACGTAGGGTAGATCTGTTAATAATAAAGATACTGTCCCAATTTTTTATAAAAACTGATGTTTTATGAAGCTGTCGGGTGTCAAATAGTTTTTTTAAGGGAATGTGACGGCATAGCTGTTGATTCAATAAGTAATAAACAAGGATTGATTGCGAGCGCTGGTCATAAAAAGATATATAATGAATTCCTTTTTCCTGAAAAGTATTGAAAGATTTTACTTCGTTGTAACTATTGTTACTCAGTTGAAATTGTAACGTATCAGATTTTGCAATCAACTGAATGCGGTCATATTCAGGAGTGGCACTATGGAAGTTATGATCGATCGTTCGTACAGAACTGCGGCAACCTTGCATCAGTACAACAAATAAGAAGAACAACACAATGCACGATTTGTAATAATCTAAGCTCATATCCTGATTATTTATAGCGCCATTAGATTTCCTCCTGCTTTTATTATTCAAAGAGCACAAAAGGAAGTAATTGAACCGGAAAAAGATGATTATGATAACCATCTATAAGATCCATTAGAATTAATTTAAAGATGTTTGACCCAGGCCTGATACATTACTGGTAATAGTCTTGACTTTTTGGATACAAATAACGCCAGTTGTTATTGAACTGGTAGGATCTTTTCCAACTCCTACAGTTGAAGTTCTTGAAGAATTACGTGCACCATAACAATTTCCTCCGGCATGAGTTATACTCCACGTACATAGTGCGCCACTCGCCTGATCCCTACTACAAGTTAATTGTGCTATCCAACCAGCACCAATACTCGCTTGCAGACGTCCAGTGGTTCCCTTATCTTTTTTATTGGGAAGCATAGCTGCAGTAATGGCTGATGTTATGATAAGCAATAGACCTGTAACACCCCATGATATATTTTGTTTCATATACAATAAATGATTGATTAAGAATACAATTACAGTAATGGCTTGGATTAGTTATCATATTGGATCAATAGTGTGAAGTATAACCATTCCTGACAAACATACTTGTACAATTAATTACAAATAGATTAATAGAGAAAACTGGCACATAGGCAATTTTAAGCATCAATTATAAGATGTATGATTAACATTTCGATCTGGGCCCATATATAGCTGCTAATGGTCTTTACTTTATTGAGGAAAATGAATCCAGCTGTTGTTGAACTGGTAAGCTTTTTTCTAACTCCTGCAGTTGAAGTTCTTGAAAATGACGTCCATCATCGTAACAAACTTCTCCGGTATGGGACTTGGATTGGTTAGTATCTTAGCATATAGGTCAATAGTGAGAGACATATAAATCTCCTTACAAGCATACTTTGTCATTAACCACAAATACATTAATGAAAAAAAGCTGGCTGCAATAGCCAGCTTTTTTTCATCAGGATTAATTAAAAGATGTATGATTAATATCTTGATCTGGACCCGATGCATTGCTGCTAATGGTCTTTACTTTTGCGCCCAAAGCATTTGTTATTGAACTGGTAAGATCTTTTCCAGTTCCTACAGTTGAAGTTCTTGATCCTTCGCCATCAACACCACTAACGCCTTGTGTTGCAGTCCAGGTACATAGATTCCCAACCGCCTGATCTTTACTACAAGTTAATTGTGCTAAGAGACCGTTAGCACTTGCCTGCAGACGTCCGCTGGTTCCCTTATCTTTGTTATTAGGAACTACAGCTGCGGCAACAGCAGAGGCACCGATGAGTACAAGGCCCAACAGGGAGTACTTACGCATTGATTCTTTTTTCATAAATGATGTTTATTCGGTAAAAAATAAATTATTTATCTATGGCCAATAGATTTCAATGCTAAGTTACTTTCACCTGCTGCACTAAAACTGCAGCAAGATATTAAATCAGGTACATAATCATTAATGAGCCCGGGAGGCGGTTCCATTAATAATTATATCTTCTTTTTTGAATAACAATATGCGCTTTCCAGTAGCTGATACCCTGAAAAAGCTACTTTTTTCCACCAACAAAGCTTCACTATTGCCACTGGCATGCTTGGTATCGGTATTGATCACTTTATTTGAATGATGTACGCTTATTGTATCAGCCACAATGGTATGACCAGTTACGATGTAATTAACTTGGAATTTTTGTAGGGTACTGTCTATCATGCTTTCTGCTTTTGCCCCACTATAATAATCCCGGTGCCAAAATGGTCCCACCTTAGCACTCATAATAATATTGGCTTTTTCACTACCATAGTTATCTTTCCTGATGGAATAATTGGACCTTGCCAATTGGTTGATCTCTTCTATAGTAACTGGTAGTTGATTAAGCTCCCTGGATATACCACCATGCGTAAACAGCATATCTCCAATTTTTTCTACGATATTTTTAGTGCGTAACCACCGGCCCAGTTCACTGTCTTCGTTATAAAGCGCTGTCAGCGTTCTACCCATCAACTTGGCGCTTTTGTGGTATTTGTCTTGTACATATCTGTGGTCGCCTTGCAGGTTCATGATCTCATGGTTACCTAATATAAAATGTACCATCCCCCCGGCTGCTTTAGCTTTTTTTTCGAGTGCGTAAATGAGCCATAGGCATTCTGTTACCTGATTGCCCCGGTCGAACATATCACCGGCAAATACGAGGTGCCCTTTACCAAATGCCCAGTTATATTTTTCATCCATCACTCCATTGGCTTGCAGCAATTGCCGAAACGGACCGAAATTGCCTTCAATATCTGAGAGTACCAACATTTTTTCAGGAGCAGCATAAATGGATGGAACTGATGCATGCTTTTTTTGCAGCCTGAACATGAAATCTTTTCCGGGCTGGTCCGTGACAGAGGCAAGGAGGGAAGTAGATTGTAGGCGAGTAGCAGAATCATCAGCGATATAATACCCTTGAATATTACCTTTTTCATGAAATACGTAAGGACCGTCTTTAAAGTTCATTATCCGGTTGTCGGCTATGGCAGCAAGTATTTGTTGAGGTGAAAATGTGCTTGCCAATGGATTGGATTTATTTATTATTACCCTGCCGGTATGATCATACATACGGATAGCAGGAAAGTCGGTTACATGAAAATCTTTAATTATTTCATGGTGATTACCCATGCCGCCGGTGTATAACTGTATTCCTTCTAAGGGCACATACTTCCCTTCCTGGATACTTTTTTTCCATTGCTCTTTATCGGTATCTATACAAACGTTCAGAAAAACAACTTTTGGATCGTTTTTGAATTGTTTTTGCAGTTGGGACAATTCTTTGGCTGTTTGTAAACACGGCTCACTTCCGGTATACCAGAAATTAACCACTGTAAATTTTCCATCCGTGAGTTTTTTCGGAAAAACATTATTCTGCATGTCTGAGAGGTTAAATAAAGGGATCTCTCCGCTATTAATACTGGATTCATGCTCCATTTCTTTTACCCATTTTTTGTAGGCAGGGAAGCCAGGCATTGCATAATAATCCTGTAGAATGGATTGTGTGATCCAGTTATAGTTACCCAATTCCTGAATAAGCTCTTCTCTGATAAAATAGCACAAAATCCGTTCGCGGAATAATCCTGTGAGGTTGGATTTAATGATATGATAAGATAGTTTTTTAAACACTGGTTGATTACGAATGGAGTCAGTGGGCATAAATCCAAAACGTCGGAATAATTCTGTTACGACAAAACTTTCCATATATCCACGATTTCCGATGCCTGGTAGATTTTGTATAGCACCCGCTCGAAACCAGGTAGCATTGGATTGGTACATAGTGCTATCCCATACTCGCACGAGATCATTGCTGGAGTATGAGAATGAGTCCGGTCGATTGGAAACAGCCGGGTTGGGCGTTACATAAAAATACAGCCAGCGGCTATATTCTGTATTACTTAAAAAAATGGCCTTCAGCCAGTCGTGCTCATATTGGGTTAGGCTGGACTTGCGGGAATCAAGAATTTGTAGGGCGCTTGTTACCTTATCATTCAGGTGGCGATGGAGTACCAAAAAACGGGACAGACTCTTGGGATACTTCTCACCGGTAGGGTAAGGTACATTCTCGCTTGCTTTAGTCATTTCATATTGTGTCTGAAATTTGGTAGCTCCTTTACCGGTAAAAACGGGTTTTCCTTGGTCATAGGTAATATGAATGCTGTCCCCTGGTAATATCAGGTAATCCCCTCCTAATATTGTGTTATTACGTACGATGCAGGGTTTATCCAATGAGAATTGCCAGGTATAAGTTTGCTGATGAATGGTAGCTTTTTCTCTCCACAAATAGGGCCTTTTTCTTTTATCATCACCGTTGGGAGAGAGGCTGTCTCCATCGAGCCGGAAAGGAAAAATTATATATTCTGCTCCCATAGTTTTAGGGACATGGGCATTTACCGTAAGTGGAACGAGGGTGTCAGTTCCTTCCCAAATCGGATGACTGGAGGTTGGTAGTTTTTCTGTATAGCCTGATAGATTGGCTACAATGACTACCTGATTTTTTTGTCCCAATGTCCAATGCTGACAGACAACGAGGAAAGCAATAATAAATAAGGTGTTTAACTTCATACTGGTTTATATTGGCCTTGTAATCAATACGATGGATTTTGCTGAATACCATAATTTACATCCGATAAAGGAATAGGCGTTATCGCTTTGTTGCTGGGGTAGGGCAAAGAGCGCGGTGCGCTGGAGATAGCATCCATCCTGCTCACGCCTTTTTTCCAACGTAGCAGATCCCACATCCGAAGTCCCTCGAAGGCTAACTCTTTCCTTCTTTCAATATATATGGAATCCAGCAAAGCCAAGCCTGTCGCAGTAGAATTGGCAGCAGCAGGATCTGCTCTCTGCCGAATAGCATCTAAAAAATTCTTTGAAGTAAGAGCGTCCCCCAAATGAGCGGACGCTTCAGCTACAGTGAGAAACATTTCTGATGACCTGATCACCGTAATATAATAAGAACGATGAAGATTATTTGCCGAGCCAAAACCCGAAACTACATTACTCGGAAATTTTCGTATGGAATCAATACCGTCAAGGGAAGTGGATATCCATTTTCTTCTGACGTCACCGGATCCCTGATTAAGTAATGTTGTAATATCATCGGTAGCAATAAAGAGGGTAAGGGTACCTCTAAAGTAACTTCCTTCAAAAATGGTAGTATAACTTCCGTTAACCACGTTGGTCGAAGAAGGTTCTATCTGGAATAAGGCCTCCGTTTCCCCTTTTCGAAAAAGGCTATCTGGATATTTGTGATTCGTTGGACTATTAATCATAAGAGGTACAGCCATGCATACTTCAACAGCAAAATCTTTTGCCTTTTGCCACTCTTCCTTGAAAAGATATATCCTTGCTAGAAGGGCTTTGGCAGCCAGCTGGTTCATAATGATCTTATTGTTATTGTTGGGAGTAAGCAGGGGAATTGCTTTGTTTAGGTCATCGATCATGCCATCATATACTTCTTTAACAGTATTACGATGAAACGGGGTGTTCCAATCCCAACTGGTAATATAAGGAACACCCAAATGGCTGGCATTAGTGGTGAAATTATAAGATTGTGCAAACGTATTAACCAAGATAAAATGAGCTAATGCCCTTAAGCTGTAAGCCTCTCCTGCTATCTGGTTGGCTTTTATCGGATCTTCATTCTTAAAGTCCTTGGCTTTTTCGATGACGAAACTACAATTGCGGATGAATTGATAACTATTCTTCCATAATTCATCTCCCCCATTGGGAGACCCAGATCTTGTCCCATTGGATTGATTCCACGTATAATGAGAGATAAGATAAGAAGGGTTCCTCAAACTAGGTTTAATATTATCTGCCGTTAGTTCGGACATTATCCTGTGCCCATTTAATGCCTCATTTAAGTTTTGTCCAAGTACAATATATATACCGTTTAGGTATTGCTGCAGGCTATTGAGATTATTCACATACTGTTCCCTGAGCAAGAAAGTATTGTCTTCCACATCAAGGAAAGATTTGTTGCAGGACAGGCTACTACAAAAGAGTAATGTAACAAAGTAATATTTTAGCTGCTTCATGATCTTTATATTTTTAAAACCTTTCTATAATTACGTAAACATTACAGGCTTACATTAATGCCAATTGAATACGACTGTGCTTGTGGATACTGAAAAAGTAGTAATCCCTGTACATTTACATTGCTGATGTCAGCTGTACCAGGTCTTTTGGTAGACCATAATGCCAAATTATATCCCTGGGCAAAAACCTTAAGTGAGTTTAAACGAAGGGGCTGAATCAGTTTCTTGGGCATATTATAGCTTATGGATACCGTTTGCAGACGTATGTAATCTCCATCGAATAGATTACGGGTGGAACTACGGGTATAAACGGAGTTATTCATTTGTCTTTTAGGATTGGTAGCTATATCGCCGGGTTTTTGCCACCGGTTTAAAGCGCTTTTCTGCTGGTTATCAAAAGGAGTGAACCCATCATTGATTAGTTTGGGATCAGCATTGTATACCTTAAAACCATACTGATAATAGAACTGGAATAAAAGAGAAATTCCTTTATAAATAAAAGTATTGGTGATGGAGCCGAATCCGTCAGGTTGTGGCTTGCCTACCCACTGACGTTTAGCAGCATTGAAATCAGTGTTGGACTTACCAGTAGAATCTACCCACATGCCCTCTCCTGTTGTCGGATCAACACCAGCCCACACTGGCAGATAAAAGGAATTAAAATTACGCCCTTCCTGATTAGCTAATTCACTGGTTCCGGATACCACCACCGGAAGTCGATTATTGGCCTTAACAAGCTTATTTTGATTGGTGCTCCAGTTCGCAGCTATGTTCCAGGAAAAATGGTTGGATTTAATAATTGTTGCAGATAGAGAAATCTCCACCCCTTTATTGACAATATCCCCTAAATTATCTTGAACAACAGTAAATCCACTGGCAGCAGGCAATTCCTTATTAAAAATCAGGTTCGAGGTTTTACGCTGATAAAAATCAGCCGTAAAAGAAAGCCTGTTATGCAACAATTGCAACTCAAGACCGGCATCCCAGGTAAATGTTCGTTCAGGTTCTATTAGGGTATTGGGGGGGACACTACTAGGCAGCAAACCAAGTGTGATACTATTCTGGTAATTTAAGGTAGTCAGCGTCTGATACTTGATATACCTATTGATTGCGGCGGCATTGCCTGCAGACCCGATGCTACCCCTTAGTTTCAGATAATTCAACCAGGATTGTGCACCCTTCATGAAGTTTTCTGCCGAAATGATCCAGCCTGCCCCTGCAGACCAGAAGGTATTAAAGGGCTGTTTCCCACCAAACTGGGAATAACCGTCTGAACGAATACTGGTAGAAGCAAAATATTTTTTTCTGAAATCATAGTTGATCTGTCCAAAATAAGATAAACCTGTTTGTTTAAGTTTATTGCCAGAGCTAGTTCTAACACCGGTTTGATCGATCTGGTCGCTTGTATAATACTGCAAGTAAGTACCTGTTGCCGTAACCGCTTGTTTCGTAATTAAGCGTGCTTCCTGGCCAGCTACCACATTCAAACCATGCTGTCCAATTTCCTTGGTAAAGTTGAGTATATTAGTATTAATGAGATTGGCATTACGTATGTTATCCTGACTGATCCTACCGACCCCTGTTACGTCCAATTCGATATCCAGTAACCTTGGATCCCTTTTGCTATTAGCTTCAGTAAATAAAAAGTCGATCCCTAAATTGGAAGTAAACCTAATTGCCTTTGACAGTTTTACCTCTGCAAACAATTTAGTTAGTCCGCGATAACTAGTATTCTGGTTGCTATTCAGATTAAGCGAGGCTACGGGATTAATTCCCCTAATAGGAACAGTATAGTTATAATAATACTCTCCATTTTCCAGGTATGCCGGGTTTAAAGGATAGGCAAAGAAGATGGATCCGTACTGAATAGCACGATCAGAAGAAAAATCCTGTACATTATAAGAAAATGCTGTATTCATTCCTATCTTCAACCAATCAGTCACGCTATTTTCAAAATTCAGCCGCGCAGATTTACGGTCGAATCCGGTCTTTCTGTAAACTCCATCCTGTTTGGTCCATTCAAAGTTTAAATAAAAGTTAGACCGGGCATTGCCACCAGATATCGACAGATCATTGGAAAAAGTAGCGGCATTGTCCTTGTATAATAAAGGTGTTAGGTCAGTAAACGGGTAAAAGCTACCATCAGCTCTTACGGGAAACTTCGATTTTAGGTCAGCAAGAATGTCTGCATCTGTAATACCAGGTGTACTATTACGATAAGTTTCATACAACAGCTCCATATATTCATCCTGGTTTACCAGTTCAATATTGTTCTTGATCCTATTAGCAATGTCTACCCGGCTGCGAAAACTTAATATCGTATTACCGGCTTTTCCTTTCTTTGTAGTGATCAGGATTACGCCATTGCTGGCGGTAGAACCATATAAGGCAATAGCGGCGGCATCTTTCAATACAGATATGGATTCTATATCAGAAGGGTTTAAAGTGGCCATAGGATTGTTAGCCGGTACTTCCCAAAGCTCCTGGTTTCGTCCTGCCGCTAATTGCGCATCCTGAGATACCGGAACACCATCTACCACCATCAATGGATTTCTGATAGTGGAATATCCTGTTAAAATATTCTCAGAAGTACCTGTAGCTATTCCCCTTAATACAAAGTTACTCAAACCTCCTCCCGGTTGACCTGTACCGGAAGTAACCAATAAACCCGGCACCAATCCTTGCAGGGATTTATCTACTGACATATTCGGCAAATTTTGAACCTCTTCTCCTTTTACTACGGTGACTGCACCTACATTACTACGTGAAGAAATTTTATTATAAGCTACCACAACTTCTTCCTCAGACTTAATAGAAATTGGTAGTTTGATCTCCATTGTCAGTTTATTACCGGTCAACTTTATCTGTTGAGTGATATGTCCTATAGAGCTTATTACAAGGATAGCATCTTCTTCAATCTCTGAAAGCGTGAAATACCCCTCTCCGTCTGTAGTAGTGCTCATATCACTACGACGTACCGTAATTGTAGCCCCCGCCAACGGATCGCCCTTTTCATTCAACACCCTGCCGCGCATGGAAATCTTTTTGGGATTACCAGCGGCAAAAGTATTCACCACAGGAACAGCCAATGCCTTTTCCTGCCGCGGTTTCACCACTACAATTTTATCTACGATGGTGTAAGTAAGGGGTTGATCCTGGAAACAGAGGGAAAGCACCTTGTCCAATGAAGTGTTGGATACTTGTATAGTCACTTTATTAGCACGGGAAATTTCACTTTCCGTGTACACGAAGCTGTAACCTGTTTGCTTGCGTATTTCTTTGAATACTTTATCCAGGGTTGCTTCCTTGAACGAAAGCGTAATATCCTGGGGCAGCTCTCCGTTGTGGGCTTGTACGCCGAGAGAGAATAGGAATGCCAAAATAATCAGTGCACCTTGCTGCCAGCGGTTATACAAATAACGGGTGGCGCTACTAACATACAGTCGTTGTTGGTCAGTTGTTGTAGAGAGTTGCATGTACAATAGTTTGTTCAAAATGATGTTGATGATGCGGAAAGGTGTAATGGTGCAATCATAAAGCAAGCGTTCCTTTCATCGGACTTCGGTCATTGTGAACAATCGTAGCAAATGGTTAAGTTCTTTGATCTCTGGTTTATTTCATAGCAAAAGGATTTCCGATCATCTCCATGAGGAGACAATTCACCTAAAAGGATAGTGAACTAAAACAAGGGTTACTTAATGTTGAGGTGCAATTTGTACGCGGCCTTCTTTATCCTGTCTTACGCACCAGCTCCACAGATCATGGATAAGTAGATACGTTCTAAGGTTTTCAGGATAGGTACATATAACAAAACTGCGACGCCATTCTTTTGTCAGAACAGTAGTCGCAGTTTAGTGATGTCTTTAATGGCCACACCATACGCCGTGCGTGCAGTTGTACTAATCTTCCGGATGTCATCATCATTGAGTGCCTTATACTCATACAAGTTAGCTTAACAACCCTTTAACCGGTCGTATGGTTTTCAAATAATAGGTAGGTTAATGGTCTATGTATAATGATACAATAGTGATTATACTTTTTTAACAGTGATCTTCCGGCCTTCGATCTCGAACTTTACTTTCTCTGTCAACTCCAGGTATTGCAACACTTTACTCACGGGCACATTCCGGGACATCCACATGATGGTAAATTTTTCATCCGTACGACCTCCCTCATACTCAACTTCTACATCATAGCTCCGGGCTATTTCCCGCATAATAGTTTCTATCGAGGCTTTATTGTAAACAAAAGCAGCGTCTTTCCAGGCAACAGCCTCTTCAGTGTCCGCAGCTACTACTTTAAAAGGATCATTGTTGTCGGCAGCGATTGCTTTTCCTGCCAATATCGCCTGCTGACCGGGGGAAAGAAGGCGTGAGTTGCGGCCCACAGGCGCGCCGCCAGAAACGGGAACAGGCGTCACTCTTACGCTTCCTTCCAACAAGGTCGTTCTTATAGCTGACTCATCTGAATAACTCATGATATTGAAATGCGTGCCCAACACATCCACCTGCATGCCGTTCAACTTCACAATAAATGGTTTTCTTTTGGGCGCTGCTCCTGTACTGCCGGGTATCATGCTTTTAGCGACCTCGAAATACGCCTCACCTGTCAACTCCACCACCCGCTCATCGCCCGTAAACGTCGTGGGATATTTTAAGGAGGATACCGAATTGAGCCATACCACACTATTATCTGCCAGCACTATCTTGTATTTACCACCTCTGTTTGTACTGATGGTATTATATTGAACTACTGATTCACGATTCACATCTGACGATTCACGGTATTCAATCGTCCCATTATCCTGCTTCACTATTTCCATCGTTCCCTGCTCTGCCAGTTGACCATTATTCGCATCATCCAGGTTGATGGTGTTGCCATTGGCCAACCGCAGCACTGCATTGTTACCAGTAGGCGCGGCCACATCATTTTTGTACTTACTCTTGTTAACGACTTTCGCTATGCTTTCCTTTTGGGTATTGTTGAAAGCAAAGTACCAAACACCCAAACCCGTCATTAATAATACGGCAGCCACCCCTGCATAGCGCATCCACCTGATGCGTCTTACCGGCGTTTCATCCAGTTCAGGCGCCATAGAAATGATCTTGGCCCATGTTGCCCTTTTATCTTCACTATGCTCGTTCAGGTCCTGGCTCATGCGGTACTCATCACACAATTCTTCAAATAAGTCCTTGTTTTCCTTCGATTCATTGATCCATTGGTCAAGCGTTTGCCTTTCCAAAGGAGTGATCGTTCCTTCCAGTTTCTTAATAATGAGTGCCGATATAGGATGCAAAGACTTCCGCATGTTCTTATTTAAGGGGGTTAAATTTGAAGCACGATAATACTCATATTTTCACGATCGATATACAACTTGTATCTAACCCCGGTACAATTTGTACACACTTAGAACGAACAAACCCTGGATTGTCCCGGTGATTGTCCTTTCTTTTTAGAAATATTTTCGATAAAAAATGATTTTGCCGCTCCGTTTAGCCGTATATTAATTTATCATTACCCAAGTATGAAGTAATTGCTATTTCTGAATACATTTCCTGCCAGTTGTAAGTACCCGAATCAGGCAATAGAAAAATATCTATAGTAGGATCAACGATCAATCTGAAGAAGGATAAATACGAACAATCGTTTGTTACGTATCTACTTGTAGAAAGATGGCTCATAGTCCCTGACCCGCTCCGCGATAAAAAGGAGCAAATAGAGCATCAGTGCTAATAACGGGCAGGCTCCTTTGGAAAGACTTAGTGTATCACGTACGTTTGTCTTGTCACTATTGATGACAGCAGTGCAGAAAAGGATAGAAGGTTTTTACACCAATTTGCAAGCGTAAGCAGCAGAAGCAGGTAAACAGGAAATGAACACAGTGGGTATCGAATAGGAGTCAGGGAGCAACTAAGCGTAGATGGCCTATGGATGGTGTATAGATACTGTATAGATGGTGTATACATAGAGTATCAAAATAGCAGTGCAAAGAAAATCCGCAGTTTTAGCCAAAAACAGCAGGGCCTTTTTTTATACTATTACACAGCTGATGATCAAAGATTAACCACCAACACGGGAATTGTTAGTTCATGACGAACGGAGTTGATGGTTTCACCATAGAGCCAATCTTTAACACCGGTGTGGCGGTGGGCGCCGATCACCAGCATATCTGCTCCGTTCTCTTTTACCAGTCGAACGATCTCTTTGGCACGGTTGCGGAAGCCGAGGTGGCCGGTAGTGACAAAGCCACGCTCCTGTAGCTGACGAATATAGAATTGTAAGCGTTCTTCATCGGCACGCGTCTCAGCATCATCGCTCTCTTGTCCCAGCAACCTGGCCGAAGCACTTTCTACGATGTGTATGAGCACATACTCAGAATCTGTTTTTCCCTGGCCAATGGCATGCGCCAGCAACGCTGAATCATTCTCTCCAAATTCCAGCGCCACGGCAATCTTCTTATACGTAGGCACCACCAGCGGCTTCAAGCCTTCCACATCGGGGTGCATTTGTATCGACACCGGTTTGTCGCGCTTACTAAAGAAGGGATAGAAGATCGTAAACACCAACAACAGGAGAAATAATAATCCGCCAACAATGATGAGTACTTTCCAGACAAAGTTTCCTGGCTCATTAAATACCTTACTGGCTTCATTCATCACCATCTTGATATTGAGGTATACCAGCACCGTCGCTATCAACCAGGCAGCCGCCTGCACAATGGGCTTGATGGCAAAGCCACCCATCGTCTTCTTATCGCTCACAAAGTGAATGAGGGGTATCACGGCAAATCCCAATTGCATGCTGAGGATCACCTGACTTAAGATCAAGAGACTATCAACTTCCTTGTCGCCAAAAATATAGATAACGATCAGCGCGGGCACAATGGCTAATAAACGGGTAAGCAGCCGGCGTATCCAGGGATTGATGCGCAAACGCAGGTATCCTTCCATCACGATCTGGCCGGCCAGCGTGCCGGTAACGGTCGAGCTTTGTCCGGCGGCTATTAATGCAACAGCAAATAGTATAGGAGCTACCCGCGTTCCCAACGCATCAGACAACAAGGTATGGGCATCTTTTATTTCATCTACCACAAGGCCTTGCTTAAAGAAAGCCGTAGCTGCCAATATCAGGATGGCCGCATTGACCAGGAATGCAATATTGAGTGCAATAGCGGAATCCCAAAAACTCCATTTCAGCGCTTGTTTGATCCCATCTTTCGACCGGTTGATTTTCCTGGTTTGCACCAGTGCAGAATGCAGGTACAGGTTATGCGGCATTACCGTGGCGCCGATGATACCGATGGCTATATACAAAGCTTCATCTGAAGGCAAACGCGGAATGAGGCCGGAAGCTACATCAGTAAGTGCTGGCTTCGCCAGTATGATCTCTATAAGAAACGAAAATGCTACAATGGCTACCAGACCAATGATAAACACTTCCATCTTCCGCATGCCCAACCGCTGCAGGTATAATAACAGAAACGTATCTAAAACAGTAATCCCTACGCCCCATAAAATGGGCATGCCGGTGAGCAGGTGGATACCAATGGCCATGCCCAGCACTTCAGCCAGGTCGGTAGCGGCAATAGCTACTTCCGCCAGTATATAGAGGAAGAAGTTGATGGTCTTGGGGTAAGTTTCGCGGTTGGCCTGGGCAAGGTCGCGGCCACGCACGATGCCCAACCGTGCAGAAAGACTTTGCAGCAAGAGGGCCATGATATTACTCATCAGTAATACCCAGATGAGTGTATAGCCAAACTTGCTACCGCCGGCGAGGTCGGTGGCCCAGTTGCCGGGGTCCATATAGCCAACACTTACCAGGTAGGCGGGTCCAAAGAATGCCAGCACTCTTTTCCAGCCGATGGCTTTATTGTTAACGTCTATTGATTCGTGTACTTCGCTGAGTGACTGTTCGTGTTTAACTCTATTCATCATACTTTACAAACACATTTTTAGCTACATGCTCGCTGACAGTAACCATCGATTGGTTCCTGATCTTTAGCTCCAGTGAATTATCGAAAGCGAATTTCTTTTTTACTTCCAGTTTTGTTCCCAGCGCTATCCCTTTATCACCCAACAGCTCCAACATCTCGGGGCTCTGATCGCCAATGCTACTCACCTCTGCTACTTTATTGAGTGGCAAGTTCAGCAGGTCCACTTGTTTGGGCAACGTAAACTTGCCATTGCTGTCAGGGATAGGATCTCCATGAGGATCCGATTTCGGGAATCCGAGGTATTCATCCAGCCGGTCTATCAATTTTTTGCTGCTGATGTGTTCCAGTTCTTCCGCAATCTCATGCACCTCATCCCAGCCAAAGCTCAGCTTCTCTACCAGGAAGTATTCCCACAACCGGTGTTTGCGGATAATCTGCAATGCCACCTTGCGGCCTTCGTTACTCAACTTGAACCCCTTGTATTTCTCATAGATCAATAGCTTCTGTGCCTTGAGCTTTTTAAGCATGTCGGTCACGGAAGCCGGCCGGGTTTGCAATTCATTGGCAACGTCGTTGGTGGTTACTATACCATCGCTTTTTTGGAGATGGAAGATGGCCTTGAGGTAGTTTTCTGTGCTGCTGGTGTATTTAACGCTCATAACTGGTCTACATGCGAGTGGCGCCTAAAATTAATTTTAGACAAATCTAAAATTAAATCCTGACAATTAAAACACAATATTTTCAATGAGTGGGGGGGATGTATTACTTTTAATCGTGAATGCTTATGTTTCAACCCGGTTTATGAAAAAGTACTTTTTCTGGCTGCCCTTTTTCTTGTTGATCATTGCCTGTAAAGGAAAGAAAACTTCTCTCCAGGATAATGAGACGGTGACTATTGAAGAATTTATTGAGTTTTTCCCCGAAACGCCGCTACCCATCCGTATTGCTGACACTACCTTGGTAAGAAAATCCACAGATTCTCTCCAGATCGGATATAAGATATTTACGCAATTCGTTCCCGACAGCCTCATCAAAAAAGACTTTGGTAAGGGTGTAACGCCCCGGATATTCCCCCTGGGCAGGACCCAGGAGAAGGACAAAGAAACTTACCTGTTTATCAAAGCTACTACCGGCTCAAAGCGCATTGCCTACCTGGCCACTTTCAGCGATAAAAATGAGTTCCTGCAGATGCTGCCGCTGGTAAAAACTGGCTTCGATTCCTATTCTTCCGCTTATGGCGTACTGGACAAAAAGTTCCAGATCACTACCTACCACGAGAAGAAGCGGGCCAATAGCGAGACATCCTTTAAGCGTAATGTGTACATTTATAATAGTGGCGCAAACGAGTTTACGCTTATCCTGACTGAGCCCAATGAGGAGATCATTGAAAATGTCATCAATCCTATCGATACTTTTTCGGCTAAGAACAAGTTCTCTGGCGACTATGTAAAGGATAAGAAGAATTTCATTTCTGTGCGTGATGGACGCCATGCCAATGAGCCGATGATCTTTGTGCACTTTGAGAAAAACGACTGTCGCGGCGAGCTGAAAGGCGCTGCCCGTTTGGTATCGGCCAATACTGCCATTTTCAAGGAAAGCGGCAACCCTTGCGAGCTTGAGTTTACCTTCAGTAATTCCCAGGTAGTGATGAAAGAAACCGGTGGTTGTGGCTCATACCGGGACTTCAAATGTTTCTTTGAAGGCACCTACCCGAAGAAAAAAGCGGCGAAGAAGAAGTGAGCCTACAAGATCCCCCACCCTGCCGTGCAATAACCGTTCTTTTGTTCCGTTGGTATTTCGTTAATAATGTGTTGACTCTATAAATGCAATACATTTAATATTTTACCAGTATATTGCACCCTTGTTGTGTATTTTATACACATATAATTTGACGACTAAGTTTTTTACTATATGAGTTTTACCAATTTTACTGTACCGTACCAGCTTGACGAGCGCTTCAATAAGAAGGTGGCCTATTTTTCTATGGAGTTTGCTGTGCACCAGCCCCTGAAGATCTATAGTGGTGGTTTGGGCTTTTTGTCGGGCTCTCACCTGCGGAGCGCGTATGAGTTGCGCCAAAACATGATCGGCATCGGCATTTTGTGGAAATATGGTTATTATGACCAGGCGCGCAACCAGGACCAGACACTGCAAGTGACCTGGATGGAGAAGAATTATAGCTTCCTCGAAGATACCGGCATTAAATTTCAGATCATCATTCATGATCACCCCGTATGGGTAAAGGTCTTTTACCTGAATCCCGAAACCTTCCGCACGGCGCCACTTTTCCTGCTGAGCACCGACCTGCCGGAGAATGACTATGTGTCGCAAACGATCACCCATCGCCTGTATGATGCCAACGTGGCTACCAAAGTAGCGCAGTTCATCCTGTTGGGTGTAGGTGGCGCCAAGCTGGTTGATGAATTGAATTTCAACCCCGATCGTTATCACCTTAATGAAGCGCATGGCGTTTCCTCCGTGTTCTATCTCTATAAGAAGTTTGGCAATGTAGAAGAGATCAGGAAGCGCCTGGTATTTACCACGCACACGCCTGAGGAAGCCGGTAATGAAAAGCACGATATCAATCTTTGTCATAAAATGAGTTATTTCTGTGGGCTGGGCCTTGATGAAGTGCGTAAGCTGACTGGCCTGCAGGATGATCAATTCAATCACTCATTGGTGGCGCTTCGCTTTGCGCACCTCGCCAATGGCGTATCGGCGTTGCATGGAGAAGTATCCCGGCAGATGTGGGGCAAGTATCCCGGCATTTGTCCGATCATTTCCATCACCAATGCACAGAACTGGAGTTATTGGGCCGATAAGCAATTGTACCGTGCTACGGATGAAAGTAACGACACCTGGTGGGATGACCGCAAGAAATACCTGAAGAAACGTGCTTTTGAAGTGGTGGCCGATCAAACGGGTAAGATCTTTAATCCCAATGCGCTGACCATTGTATGGGCACGCCGTTTTGCGGGTTATAAAAGAGCTGAGTTCCTGACCCGTGACAAGGCCCGCTTTGAGAAGCTGTTGTCCAACACAAAGTATCCTGTACAGATCATTTGGGCTGGAAAGCCTTACCCAATGGATTACCCGGCTATCAATGAATTCAACAACCTCGTTCACCTGAGCAAGAACTATAAGAATGTGGCCGTGCTCGTTGGTTATGAGTTGGGCCTTTCCAAACGGTTGAAGCAAGCAGCTGATATCTGGTTGAATAACCCGCGTGTGCCGCGTGAAGCATCAGGCACCAGTGGTATGACGGCTGCTATGAACGGCGCAGTCAACTTCTCTACCGATGATGGCTGGATCCCCGAGTTCATTGATCATGCGCACAATGGCTTTGTGGTTCCCAAGGCTGATTATGCACGCATGAATACACAGGAGCAGGATGATTATGATTACAACAAGCTGTATGATATCCTGGAAAAGGAAATCCTGCCGCTCTACTATGAGCAATATGACACCTGGCGTAAGGTAGCTCAGAATGGCATGCGTGATGTTCGTTTTGAATTCGATGCGGGCCGCATGGCGACTGAGTATTATGAGAAGCTGTATAAATAGCGGTAAGAGGTAGGCAGTAAGAAGCGTTAGGTTGAAAATGAAATGTCTCTTATTGAGTACTATATTAGAAGCAAAAGCCTGGGCATAAGTCCAGGCTTTCGCTTTTATTGTTTATTGAGTTGTGCTACAAAGCTGTTGTAGGTAGCGCATTCTTCTATGAGTTCTTTATAATAATCTTTATCAAATCCTCTTTGTGTCAGTAGTTCCGGGTAGTGGTCCGGTATTTTTCCGGCTTCCCGCTTGAAGACGCTCATAGCACGATAGTTCTGAAACTTTTTATCGCACTGACGCGCCATATAAGCGCATAGGGAAGCCAGCTTTTTGTCTTTCGCCAACGTCATTGCTTTTATATAGTATGCTCTTGCGCGGACGCAACCATAGTAGGCATCGTTGAACCGGCTAACAGTAAAGTCTTTTGCGTATTCGCTATAGTCGCTCGCGGATGACCAGGGCTTTGATAAGATCCAGAATTTACCATGCCAGGTAAGGTTATAGTAGGCATTAGCCAGTTTATAATAATGTAAAGCGGCGTTCTTTTTGTCCTCCGCTGCTTTTTGCTTTAGCCTGATCATGCCTGCCACTACCTGTATCTTATCATAGTCTTCTTCGCCTTTTTCCTGGCTGCGGGCATGATTGATGTTTAGATAAAAGGGATTTCCTTTTACGTATTCATCATAAGGATGCTTTAGCCAAAAGGTATCGGGTATTTGCTTTAATACTGCCAGTGCTTTTTCCAGGCTGTCCTGCCGTATGTACCAGCCTGCTTTAAGGTCCATGAGCTTGTTGATATTCCACTTTTCTTTGGGGTCGTCTTTTGCCCACTCATAATATTCATAAGGAGTAGCTACTGTACCCTGGGTAACGAATCTTTCGAACGGCGTTTTCGATCCTTTTTGCAGTAGGTGGAATATTTCATTATAATCATTTGCGGTAGCTGTCTCCCACATCATCTCGTATACACTCTTGTAAGTGTCGATAGAAAGAAGCCCCAATGCACGACGGGTTTTACCCAATAGCAAGAGGCCTTTTGCGCGCTGCCCATTGCGGATGAGTTTTTTACCGGTATACAGTATCAGTTGGTCTTTCATGTATCCGGGGCTGTGTACACCTAACCTGGAGGCTGGCGCCAACAACAGGTGCATAAGTTTGTCTTCTGTTGTTTTATCAAACGAGGAATCTACTTCAAGGCGAAGCAGGAGATCGTTTATCTGTATTTGGGTCTTTATATTCGCCGGCAGGTTGGGCATCCGGGAAGCTGCTTCCAAATGCTGCCGTGACAACGACGGCATACCTTGTATAAAGGCCAGGTGGGCTGCACACAGTTGTAGCAATGGCCGGTCTTGCTGTTTTCTTTCTGCCAGTAGCTGTTTTACAAAATCGTAGAGCTGTCTGGCATAGAGCTGGTCCATTTTGCAATTCTTCTCTTTGACTTCATCTACCTCACCATACCAGCCTTGAGGGGTAGCGGGTTCAAATCCGGTTACTTTATTGGTCAGCAGCCAATCTTCTGCTTTGTTGATCTCCCGCAAGAGCAAGAAAGGAATTTCTTTGTACCAGGGTTCGCGGCTATAAATGTATTTGATGTTGTGCAAGGCTCTTCCCGGATCTCTAAAAGCTTTCATGGCATATAGCACCGTGCGTTCATGTTCATTGGTAGTGAATGGCAACACTTTTTTCAGGTTCACTTCTCTGAATCCCCAGAGGCAATATTTACGATTAAAGTTTGACCGGTCAAATACACGTGACATGAGATAATACTTCTCCGGTTCAGGAGCTGTTCGTGCCCGGTCGTATAGGGCGGCATATTGTATCCAGCTATCGATCTTTTCGTCAGCTACCTTCTGCTGCCATTTCGCAGCAGTATTGTATGAATAGTCATAACCATACAGACGTACCAATTGGTAAGCGAGGCGCATACGAATGTTAGCGTTGGTAGAGGATGCATACCGGGATTCTGCTTCACTGATCAATTTATCGCGGGTGGGATCGGCATATTTATTTTCCTGCCAGGGGTCGGGGTTAGCGGTGTAGAGTTCTATCTTTTTTGCCAGCCTCATGTAGTTCAATAGTTCTTTATTACGTGGCTGCAGCAATAGCCTGGCAAAGGAATTGGTTTTGGATAACTTGTCCAGGCTGACCAGAAATTCATTGGGTTCTGCACTGTATATGATTGCATCAACATCCTGTTCATTGGTTTTGCCGCCTATCAGGGCTATCCATTCTTGCACATTCTGCCGGTAGTGGGGTGGCGTGCTTGCGGGCTGATCATCCGGAAAGAACGCTAACGTAGAAAAATAGTAAGGGCTTAACTCGGGTTGATTCGAGAGATCGGGCTGTAGCAGCCAGAACCGGTATTCGCCGGGCCAGATATAGAATCCGCAGGCCCGTGCTACTTTTTTGGGGAGTATCAGTAATGTGCTAATGCACAAAACCATTATACACCTGCTCGATCGTTTCATGTTGGTAGTTTTTTATTTCTGCGTCGGAGAGTTCGAAGAGTGTTACCGTGAAGGAATCTGTATTGATAGCTTTCCCGGCCAGTTGGGCTGCCTGCCGCAATGTTTGTTCATCTATTTTCTCCAACCTGATCTCATCGCCTGGCCGGAGGAAAACATCGTAGAAAACGGTGTCGGCTGTTACTTTCCAGGTATTGTCGCGGGTATTACGGAGGAAGGTACTTTTCTGTAGCGTATCCGGGTTAAGATCATTTTCTATCTGGTAGAATTTTCCCTGCCTGAATACAATGCCCCAGGAGTATGCCGGCAGGGCTACATCCAATGGTAATGGATAGGGCCTGTTGCCTGTAAAGTAGGTCTTGGCTTTTTTGTAATCGAAGATGGAGTTGGTAGAGGCATAGTCGGTAAGCTTCTCCACATTGTAAATCATCAACATACCGCGATCGACCGGCGGGACGCCTGTTTTAGTGGGGTACTTGTATTGGTGCAGACGAATGGTAGCGGTAATGGCTATTGACTCACCAGCCAGTTGCCGGCGTATTTCCTGCAGGAAGTAGAAGTATTTATCTTTTGTGGTAGCGCTCCAGTCGCAATCGAATTGTATTTCATGGGGTACTGGCATTCGTCTCCCCCACCGTTCAGATGGGATGGCTTGCTCGTCGAACCCGGGCAGGCATTTGCGCAGGATGCGGGTAGCCAGCAAGGGAATATCAGTAGAGTCGGTATGCCGGAATGTTTTGTTGGTGATGAATATGACCGGCACTACCTGTATTGCCATGCTGTCGTAGGTCCGCAAGGCATACGCTATTTCATGTACATCGGTAATAGTAAGGGGATGCGCCTGGTTGACCTCGTTCCAATCTATGTCGAGACACTTGGCGTACAGCTTTTGCATTCCATGTTGGCGGAGGAAGTTTTTCTCTGATTCCTGCAAGTAGGTGCTGTTGCGCCAGTAATAGTAGGCACGGGTCACTTGCTTTTCTTTGCAGGAAAAGAGGAATACAGGAAACAATGATAATAATAAGAGGCGGGGAAACGAGAGAGGGGTCATACAGGCGGCGCCACATTTTACAGGTTGCTGCCGTTATACCAAATATACTATAGCGTTGGGGCGATTTGCAAATACAGGATTGTTAAATGTTGTCTAAAGACAAAATTTTTTCCGTTGCTATGGGAATCCGGAATGTTTGTCTACTTTTGATATCTCAATTTTTCCTTTATGGAAAGTGATCATTGTAATATTCATTTTCTTTCTCTTTACCGGACCATCCGGTTCACCATTCACAATACTTCTCCTCCCGGCTGTTAGTAATCGTGTATTTACAACTATTTATGGTTATACCTATGGCCGTTACATTCCCGTAGCAGCCATGGGATGGTTATCTATTTTCTATAGCTTTTAATTATCATTAAATATTATGAACTCCCTAACGCTAATTCAATGGGCTATGCTCATTGGTATACCCCTTTTTTGCCTTTTACTGTATAAGTCTATTCTTCGTTTTTTCTTTGGTCTTGTAATTGTTCCGGAAGACCGCATTGGTTTGGTGACCAAGAAGTGGGTGCTGGTAGGCAAGCAGGAACTACCGGCAAATCGCATTGTTGCAACCGAAGGCGAAGCGGGCTTTCAGGCAGATACCTTACCTCCGGGTGTTTACTTCTGGAAATGGATGTGGCAGTATGAGATCACGTTTCAGCCTTTTACGATCATTCCTACAGGAAAGATCGGGTTGGTAATGTCCAAGGATGGAAAGGAACTGGAAACGGGCCGTATCCTTGCCCGCAAGGTGGAGTGCGATACTTTCCAGGACGCCAAAGCTTTTCTGCAGAATGGTGGACGGAAGGGACGACAAACGGCTATTATTCCGCCCGGCTCTTACCGGATCAATACTTTTCTGTTCGAGACCGAGATCTATGATATGACCACCATCCCTGATAATGCGGTGGGTATTGTGACCACACTGGAGGGACAACCGCTCGATGAAGGCCAGATCGCCGGCGGGCAGATCGAAGGTCATAGCAAGTTTCAGGATATAGATACGTTCTTAAGCAACGGCGGATCTAAAGGGCTACAGGAACAAGTGATCCTGGCGGGTTCTTATTTTCTGAATCCCTGGTTTACCAAAGTAGAGATGGTGAAGATGACGGAAATCCCCATCGGTTATGTGGGTGTGGTCATTTCGTTTGTAGGTGAAGAGGGTGTAGACTTAAGTGGTGTGGAATTCAAGCATGGGAATATCGTGTCCAAAAAGCAGAAGGGTGTATGGGCTGAACCGCTGGGGCCTGGTAAATATCCTGTCAATTCGCATATTATGAAGATCGAGTTGGTGCCCACTACTAACCTTGTGCTCAACTGGGCAAGTGCGCGCAGTGAATCGCATCAGCTGGATAAAAACCTTTCTACTATTGCAGTGCGCAGCAAGGATGGCTTTACGTTCAACCTCGATGTAGCGCAGATCATTCATATTCCTACTACTGAAGCGCCCAAGGTAATTGCCCGGTTCGGTAATATGAGTAATCTCGTAACGCAGGTGCTGGAACCTACTATTGGTAACTACTTCCGCAACTCGGCGCAGGATGCCGATGTAATTGACTTCCTGAAAAGCCGGAAGGAAAGGCAGGAATCTGCCCGGGAGCATATTGGTCATGTGCTGGATCAGTATAACGTATTTGGTGTCGATACGCTGATCGGTGATATCGTGCCACCGGAGACCTTGATGAAAACACTCACCGATCGTAAGCTGGCGGAAGAGCAAAAGGTAACTTATGAAACGCAAAGGCTGGCGCAGGAAACAAGGCAGGACCTGGAAAAGGAAACGGCTATTGCTGAGATCCAGAAGGATATTGTAAAAGCCGATCAGGGTGTATTGATCGCTGAGCGTGTTGCTGATGCATCTGTAAAGAAAGCAACGGGTGATGCGAATAGTGTACGCATCCAGGCTACTGCCGAATCGGAAAGGGTGAAATTGCTGGCCGACGGAGAGGCAGCAAAAACACGCTTGCTGGCCAAGGCCGATGCTGAAAAGATAGAATGGCTGGCTAAGGCGGAAGCGGAGAAAATATCTGTTACGGGTAATGCGGAAGCTGAAAAGATCCTGGCTATCGGTAAGTCTTCGGCTGAGTCTTATAAGCTGGCGGTAGAAGGCATGGGAGGTGATAATTTTACTCAGCTCAAAATTATGGAGGCCATCGGTACGCAGCATATTAAGGTGATGCCCGACGTCCTGATTGGTGGTAATGGTGATGGGAATGGCTCTATTAATGGTTTGTTGGGGCTGCAATTACTGGAACAGATACGCAGAAAGGTAGACAACAATACGAAGAATGATAGTTTATCTAATTAGTAGTAGTTTTCAGAAACGATTGGCAGTCAAATGCAGCTGCGTGTTACGAACTACGCCTTACGCATCAAAGCAAAGGTTTTATAGTTTGTGACGCGCAGTTGCATTTATGTTTATACCCAAACGCCTTTGCGCAAACGATCCTTTTTTGGTTTAATTTAGGTATAACCAAAAACCAAGTCTCATGAGAAAGATCACACTACTCTTTGCATTAGTGTTGGTCGGATATGGCGCTTTGTCCCAACAAGCTGATTTCTGGGCGCCTGTCAATGAATCCACCATCACTAAAAATCTCTTCACCACCCACATTAAGCCCTCAACCTACCAGCTGTACCGGCTGGACGAACCTTCGATAACGCGCACGTTGCGCAACTCTCCTTCGGAAAGAAGGGTATCGGCCGCTCAATCTTCTTTTATCATTGCTGTTCCTGTTGGTAATCAACTGGAACGGTTTAGTGTTGTGTCCGCGCCTGTGATGGACCCAGCATTGGCAGTCCGCTACCCAGAAATTCAATCGTATGCCGGCCAGGGGATCGACCACCCCACTTCCACCATCCGGTTTGATGTTTCGCCAAGGGGCTTTCATGGAATGATCTTGTCTGCCGACCGGCCAACGATCTACATTGATCCCATCGACCGTGATGCGAAGTATTATGTTGTGTTCTCGCGTCAGGAGGTGATCGATTACCGGAATGTGTTTCAATGTTTCACGCAAGAGAACAACAAGATCCAGCAACCTTCTGCTGCTATTCCCGGCGAAGTGTTGCGGGGCGCTGATGATGGCAGGCTGCGCATTTATCGTCTGGCTTTGGCCTGTACTGGCGAGTATGCCACTTATTTCTTGAATGGTACAGAAACCACCGACGCACAACGGAAGGCCAAAGTACTGGCTGCTATGAACACGCTAATGACCAGAACGAATGGTATCTATGAGCGTGATTTTGGCGTTCGCCTGAACCTGATCGCCAATAATGATGCGATCATCTATCTCACGGCTGCTTCTGATCCGTGGACCAATGAATACAATACCAAAACACAGCAAACTATCGACGCCGTGATCGGTAATGCCAATTATGATATTGGCCACCTCGTGCACCGCGGTTCCAACAATGGTAATGCAGGCTGTATTGGTTGTGTTTGCGTTGCCGGTCAGAAGGGCAGCGCCTTTACTTCTCACACAACGCCGGAGGGTGATCCTTTTGTGGTGGATTATTCCACGCATGAGATGGGCCACCAGTTTGGCGCCAATCATACTTTCTCTTTCCAGACGGAAGGTACCGGCGCCAATATGGAGCCGGGCAGTGGCAGCACCATCATGGGTTACGCCGGCATTACCGGTTCAACGACTGATGTGCAACCGCATAGTGATGATTATTTCCACGCTAAAAGTGTCGAGCAGGTAACTGATTATATTAAGGGCTCTACTGGTGGTGGCTGCGCTGTAGTAACTATTACCGGCAACTCCACTCCTACCGCCAATGCGGGCGCTAATTATACTATTCCGAGGTCTACTCCTTTTGTATTATCTGGTACCGGTGCCGACGCAGATGCCGGAGATGTACTGACGTATACCTGGGAGCAGTATGATAATTATGCTTCCGGCTCGGCTACTGTTCCTTCTGCTACGGCTACTTCGGGCCCGCAGTTCAGAAGTGTATCTTATTCCACCAGTCCTTCACGTGCCTTCCCCAACCTGGCTTCTGTACTGGGAGGAACCAATAGCAACAAGTGGGAAGTGTTGCCTTCTGTAGCGCGCACGCTTAACTTCCGGTTTACCGTACGGGACAATCATAGTGGCGGTGGTAATAACAACAGTGATGATATGCAGGTAATCATATCCTCTGCCGCCGGACCTTTTGCTGTTTCAGCTCCCAATACGGCTGTTACCTGGGCGCCAGGTTCTTCGCAAACGATTACCTGGAGTGTGAACAGCACTAATGCAGCTCCTGTTAGTTGTACCAATGTGAAGATCAGCTTATCGACTGATGGCGGTAATAGCTTCCCCATCATATTGCTGGCCAGCACCGCCAACGATGGTACGGAAAGTATTACCGTGCCTAATAATGTTACTACACAGGCAAGGGTGAAGATCGAGGCGGTGGGTAATATTTTCTATGATATTTCGAATGTCAACTTCACGATCAGCGGTACGCCTCCCACCTGCTCTCCTCCTACTGGCTTAGCTTCTTCAGGCGTTACGGCTGCAGGCGCCACTGTAAGCTGGACGGCAGTAAGCGGCGCCAATAGTTATGATGTCGATTATAAAACGACTGCTTCTTCTACGTGGTCAGCTGGTGCAGCAGGCATTACCACTACTTCTGCCAACTTAGGTGGTTTAGCCGCTAATACTACTTATGATTGGCGGGTACGGGCCAATTGCGCATCAGGCAGCAGTTCTTACTCCGCTGCTCAATTCACGACTTCCCCTATCATTGGTTGTACGAATGCTTATGAGCCCAATGAAACGCTTAGTGCGGCGGCAGCTGTGGCTACCAACACCGCTATTTCGGCTGCTATCGGCAGTGCTTCTGATAAGGACTGGTATTCCTTTACTTTGAGTGCTACCAGCAACCTCAATATTACGCTGGGTAACCTGCCGGGTGATTATGATATCATTTTGTATAATTCTGCTGGTACTGAGCTGGCACGTTCTGAGAACGGTGGCACTTCCAGTGAATCTATTACACGCACGAATGCTGCGGCTGGCACTTATTATATCCAGGTATTCGGATATAGTGGTGCTTTCAGTACTTCGGTATGTTATAACCTGAACATCGGTGCTACTACGGTGACCGGTTGCGCCAGCACTTATGACAACAGCAGTAATGGCACTTTCGCAGGTGCCCCACAAATTCCGCTGAATACAAATATTACTGGTTTGATTAGCCCGAGCGGTGATAATGATTATTACCGGTTCGTCATCACTACCGGTGGCACCATCACTATTACGCTGAGCACATTGCCGGCTGATTATGATATCCGGTTGTTCAACAGTGCACAAACGCAGGTAGGCATTTCACAGGCAGGCGGCACCAGCAGTGAGACCATCAATTACACAGCCGCTGCCGGTACTTACTATATACGGGTATATGGTTATAGCAATGCCAACAACGCTACCAACTGTTACACGCTACGCGTAGCTACGGGGACAGCCTCAAGGGGTGATGATGCTCCCGACTTTACCAGCGCTCCCAAGGTGCGTGTGTTCCCCAATCCTGTGGTGAGCTCGCTGAACGTAAACATTGCGGGTACTTCTTCGCGGTCGGTGATCAAGGTAGTGGATGTCAATGGCAGGTTGCTGATCAATAAACCTGCATCGGAAGGTAATACATTACTGGATGTACGTTCTTTTGCCAGTGGTGTATATATGCTGGTGGTGACTGATGAGAAGGGAGTGAAGATGCATCAGTATAAGTTTGTGAAAGAGTAGAGAGTCTTGAGTTCAGAGTAAAATACAAAAGCCGGACGCGTGGCGTCCGGCTTTTACTTTTATTGACAATAATTCAATTATTGTTGTATGGGCTGGGTAGGCTGTGTGGATTGTGGTTTAATGATCTCCAGCAGTTCCACTTCAAAGATGAGGGTGGAACCACCGGCTATCGGGCCATTGTCTCCGTCGCCATATCCCAGTTCTGAAGGGATAAACAGTTTCCATTTGCTACCTACGGGCATCAGTTGCAGGGCTTCTGTCCAACCTCTGATAACGCCTCCTACCTGGAAGGTAGCGGGCTCATTCCGGGCATAGGAACTTTCAAATACCTGTCCATCGATAAATGATCCTACATAGTGGCATTTTACCTGATCAGTTGGTGTTGGTTTGGGCCCTGTTCCTGCCTGTAATATCTGGTATTGCAAGCCGCTGGGCAAGGTTACCACGCCTGCTTTAGCCTTGTTCTGCGCCAGGAATGCCTGTCCTGCTTTTCTTGTGCCGGAAGATTTCTGGCTGCGGGCTTCCTGCATGTAGTTCATGATGCACATGTTGGCCTGCTCATCGTTCAGCACCGGCTTGCCATTTTTTGCATCTGTGAGGGCTTTGAGCACCAACTGGTTGTTGATGCCAGTAACGCCTTGTTGTTTATAGAAATTAGCAATGCTCAATCCTATTGCATAGCTGAATGAATCTACTGAGCTTTTCATCGCTACTGCTGTGCCGCCGGGCTTTGCGCCGGTAGCGGGTTTGGCTGTAGCTGTTTTAGGGGCCGGTTTAGCGGTTGCAGGTTTTGTGGTTGCGGGTTTTGTGGTTTGTGCGATCGTGGTAGCAGCGGCAAAACAGGTAACTATCAATAAACTCGTTTTTTTCATTCCGTTGTTTTTAATGGGCCCAAATGTAGGGAATTATTGCTTATTGAGCTGGTTGAGCATGGCGATGGCCTGCTGGTTTCCGGGCTGCATTTGTAACACCTTCTCGCAGCATTCCCTGGCTGCTTTGGTATTGCCTTTTTTGACGTAGGCAGTGGCCAGGTAGTTGTGGGCGCCTGGCTCGGCAGGGAATAGTATGGTATTGATGCGCATGGCGTCGATCGCCTTGTCTGTTTCCCCACCAGTGAGCAATACCCTGCCAAAGGATGCCAGCTCTCCCCAATTTGTAATTAATGTCCTGAGTTGTTCGGCTGACTGTTCGAGTGTGGCTTTAGTCGGCATCCATTGTGGTGATTGCATCAGGTTAATCAAATACGCAATGCCGGGATATTTGGGCGCATACCCTTTATTGTCTGCTATTACCAGCAGGTCTTTTTCGAGTGTGGCTACTGGTGTCTCTACTATCCTACCCTTTTCTTTGTTGTTCTCATACACCAACAAGTCCGGTACTTTAAATATGTATTGTCCTCTTTCTTCATGCTGCGGGCTTTGTTTGTAGGCCGAATCATGATTATTTACATTGATCACTTGTATCTGTGATGGCTTCACGCCGCAATAGTCCAGTAGTTTATACATGCGTGGCACCTCCCGGCGGCTATCGCCACACCAGGTGCCCATGTAAATGACAAATTGCTTATTCTTCAACAGGGGTTTTAGCTGGTTGGCGGTGTTGGTGTCGATGGTGTAGTCTGTGTAGTTCTTATTGAACCAGGCATCGAAGGGGGCTTGGGTTAAGCGCTCGCGTGGGGTTTTGCCCAAGAGGTTGGTATTTCCGGCGGCGTCTTTGTATTCGGTTGCCTGAACAGGTGCTGTAGTTTGTGCAGCGGCTGTGGGTACGGTGTGCCTGTTGCAGGCTATAAATGTGATTGTGATTATGAGTGATATATGTATAAGTTTCATGATTGTAGTTTTTTGTGTTTTAACGGCAGGTACGAGATGGACATAAGCTTCAGTAACGTCATCCCACAGAGCGGGACAAGCGCTACGGTGACGCACCACTTACTTTATGCAGAACACATGGTTGCTAAGCAAACAATATTGCATACGCAATACTCCATGCGCAATTTGCAACAATGGCATTGAAGTGATTTGAATACTGGTATGATTGTCTATGCCCGGGGAGGTTGAAAGATCGAGGCGGTGTGGCCAGTGGGGATGTCGGCGTTGTAGTAACGCTGTTTGTTGTTATCTGTAATGATTATAACTGGTAGTTGAATAATGTGCTCATGGACAAGGTAGACTTCTTCAGCTTTTTCTTTGGCAGTGGCGATAGGGATATGGGGATGATCTTTATCCGTATGGCCCGTCAATAGTGTTTTCTGGCAATCGCAATTGGGTGGCGCAATAAGCTTACAATGCCAATAGCTGACGATCTTGCCATATTGTAAGGCAACAAAAGCGGTAAGGCATATTATGGTGATCAGCTTGCGCATATTGCTGGTGGCGCCCCCTCAACAAATCCTTGGTGACATTGTTGAAAGCAACAGCTTAACTGAAAGTTAGCTAATATTTACGGTATCGTATAATTTTACGGATAAGGTTGTTAAAAAATAATGTATGAGTAATTACGTAAAGCATATTGAAGTTCGTTGGTCGGACCTGGACCCTAATTTTCACTTACGCCACTCCGTTTATTATGATTATGGAGCTTATTGCCGCATTGCATTCCTGGATGCGCATGGCCTCACCGCCGCTTTTATGGCGCAAAATAATCTTGGTCCCGTCCTGTTCCGGGAAGAATGTGTGTTTCGCAAAGAGATCCGATTGGGTGATGCGGTGTCTATCGATCTGCACTTACTGAAGGCCAAGGAAGATCAATCGCGCTGGAGTATCCAGCATCATATTTATAAAAATTCCGATACGCTGGCGGCCATTATCACCGTTGACGGCGCCTGGATCAATACACAGCTGCGCAAGTTAGCGGCCCCACCGGAGCAGGTTTTGCACGTTTTTAACAATATGCCCCGGCCGGAAGGGTTTGAGTGGATTAAATAAGGCCGACAGGGAATTAAATAGGGTTTAATATGGCATTAAATAGCTGAGGGTTAACAACTTTTTATAGAAAGTGACGTTACTTTTAACGAAATAATGTCGCTATGAAAAAATTAGTACTCCCCCTGTTATTGCTTACTTCTGTTGCATCTTTTGCTCAATCTGGTGGCCTGCTGAAAAAGGCTGGTAACTTATTGAATAAGGGCAAAGGTGGCTCCCTGAGCAACGAAGACATCGTGGCCGGTTTGAAAGAGGCGCTGTCTGTAGGTGCTCAAAACAGCGCTACTAAATTATCTTCTGTTGATGGCTTTTTTGCCAATGCCGCTATCAAGGTGTTGATGCCTCCCGAGGCTCAAAAGGTCGAGAAAACATTGCGTTCAGCCGGTATGGGTAAACTCGTAGATGATGCGATCCTGTCTATGAACCGTGCTGCCGAAGAGGCTTCCAAATCTGCTGCTCCCATCTTTGTGGATGCTGTTAAGAATATGAGTTTCCAGGATGCCCTGGGTATTCTGAGGGGCAGTGATACTGCCGCTACCGGTTACCTGAGGGGTAAAACATTACCCGCCCTGTCTAACGCTTTCCGTCCTGTGATCGAAGGCGCTCTGGAAAAGACCGGCGCTACCAAGCACTGGAAAGCTGTAATGGAGGCTTATAATAAGATCCCGCTCGTATCTAAGGTAAATCCTGATCTTTCGGGTTATGTAACGGACCGTGCGTTGGGTGGCCTGTTTTTCCAGGTAGCCCAGGAAGAGCAGAAGATCCGCAAGGACCCTGCTGCACGCGTGACGGAGACGTTGAAGAAGGTATTTGGATAAGAAGCAAGCTTCAAGCATATTATAAAGAAACATCCTCTATTATGGGGATGTTTTCTTTTTTAGGCAGGTGGATGCTTATTTTTGCTGCGCATTTATAAGTCATAGCCATGTTATCTACCACCTTGTCCCTGTATAGAAGTGCTTACAGCGGTCTGTCTCCTTCTACCTGGTGGCTTTCATTCATCATGCTGATCAACCGGAGCGGCACGATGGTGTTGCCATTCATGACCATTTATCTCATTAGTCCTGAAGTTGGTTATAGTATCGGCGATGCCGGTATCGTCATGGGCCTCTTTGGTCTTGGCGCTATTGCCGGTGGCTACCTGGGTGGTCGGCTCACTGACAGGATCGGCTTTTTCCGTGTGCAGATGTTTGCGCTTATTGGCGGTGGTATCCTGTTCATGATCCTGGGGCAAATGCATTCCTTTACCAGTATTTGTGTGCTGAGTTTTTTGTTGAGCATGGTGAATGAATCTTTCCGTCCGGCCAACTCTACTGCTATTGCTTTTTATAGTAACCCGGAGAATCGTACCCGCTCTTTTTCGCTGAACCGCCTCGCCATCAACCTGGGCTGGGCTGTGGGCAGCGCCGCCGGTGGGCTGATCGCAGCTTACGATTATGAACTGCTTTTCTGGGTGGATGGTTTTACCAATATCGCCGCTGCTATTTTGATGTGGTTCTTATTACCTCCTTCCAAAACCAACAGTGAAAAGAAAGAACACGTTGCAGCTCCGGATCCCAGTCATTCTGCTTATAAAGACAAGGTGTTCCTGTGGTTCATCGTATTGACCATCTTGTTTGCCGCCTGCTTTTTCCAGGTGTTCAATAACCTGACTGCTTATTTCAAGAACGTGCTTCATTTCTCCGAGCAATACATCGGTTTGCTGAATGCTTTGAATGGCCTGATCATTACTTTCATCGAGATGGTGCTGATCTTCAAACTGGAGGGTAAGCGCAGCAAGCTGTATTACATTTCCGTAGGTGTTCTTTTATGTGGTCTTGCTTACCTGATGTTGAATGTATTCAACATGAATGCGACGCTGGCCATCGGCATGATCATACTGGTCACTTTTGGTGAGATACTGGCCATGCCTTTCATGAACTCTTTCTGGATCGTGCGCACGGCCGCTCATAACCGTGGGCAATATGCCGGTTTGTATACGATCGCCTGGTCGATTGCGCAAACGCTGGGTCCTTTCTTTGGCTCGCAGGTGGCAGAACATGCTGGCTGGACCGTGCTGTGGTGGGGTGTTGGGGGATTGTGTGTAGTGACCAGTGTGGGTTTCTGGATGATGAAGAGGAAGGAAGTATCTTTGGGGTCATGAATACGGAAAAGTTCGAGATGTTCAGGAACCGGTTGTCGAAGGTATACCGGCATGTTGGCAAGCAGGCCCGCCGGCAAGGCATCACCTGTTACCGGGTATATGATCATGACCTGCCCGAGTTTCCCTTTTGTATCGAGATCTACGAAGAGAATATTTACCTCGCTGAATACAAGCGCCGTCATGCGCTTTCGGAAGAGGAGCATGAGCAATGGCTGGAAGACTGTATCGTAGTGATCAGTGAGATCCTGGAAATGCCTGCCGATAATGTCTATATCAAGCAGCGCCAACGCAAGCAAGGTCGCCTGGGTCAATATCAGCGGGTTGCCACAGAGGAGGCTTTCTTCCTTGCGAAGGAAGCAGGGCTGACGTTTAAAGTAAACTTATCTGACTATCTCGATACCGGCTTGTTCCTCGATCACCGCATTACCCGTGGTATGGTGCGTGAGGCTTCTAAAGACAAACATGTTCTGAATCTATTCTGTTATACTGCTTCTTTTTCCGTGTATGCAGCGGCCGGTGGCGCTGCGTCGGTAACGTCTGTAGATCTTTCCAAGACTTATCTGAAATGGGGTGAGGATAATATGGTGTTGAATAACTTGTATGACCCCAATAAGCACTCTTATGTTCATGCCGACGTGAAGCAATACCTCGATTCTTTGAAGCCGGGTTCTTTTGACCTGGTGATCATGGACCCTCCTACTTTCAGTAATAGTAAGCGCATGGTCGACTTCCTTGATATTCAGCGTGATCATGCGGAGTTGTTGAATAAGACGTTGCAGGCTGTTTCGCCCGGTGGAGTGATCTACTTCAGTACTAACTTCCGGCGTTTTGTGTTGGAGCAGGAGAAGATACACTCGTCTTCGATCAGGGATATTACCAAAGCTACTACGCCGTTTGATTTTCAGGGAAAGCTTTTCAGGTGGTGTTATAAGATTGAAAAAGTATAATAAAAGAAAATGCGGCCTCAAGGGGCCGCATTTTCTTTTATTAGTTTACAGTATTATCGTACTGCATTGGGATCAAGGGGAATGTCGCGCTTGAGCATGTCGTTGCGGTTGGCCATTTCCCAGGCTGTGTAGAATACCAGCTTTGCTCTTTTTGCCATCAACTCATAACCGATCTTATCGGGTGTGTCGCCCGGACGGTGGTAGTCGGCATGGGTGCCGTTGAAATAGAAGATGATGGGTACTCCTTTGCGTGCAAAGTTGTAATGGTCGCTGCGATAGTAGATGCGCTCTGTATCTTTCGGATCGTTGTATTTGTAATCCAGCTCCATCTTGATATACTTTTTATTCATGGCCTCGCTGATCGGGCGCAGGTCTGAACTGAGCTTGTCATCTCCTACTACATATACGTAATTGGTTGAATCGCCAATCTTACGTTTGGGATCGATGCGGCCAATCATGTCGATGTTGAGATCGACTGTTGTCTTATCGAGGGGATATACCGGATGATCGCCATAGTAAGCTGATCCCCATAATCCTTTTTCTTCTCCTGATACCGTCATGAATACGATGGAGCGACGTGGGCCTTTGCCAGCGGCTTTGGCTTTTACAAATGCTTCAGCCAGTTCGAGAACGCTCACTGTTCCAGAGCCATCATCGTCGGCGCCGTAGTTGATGACGCCTGCTGCTGTTTTTCCAATGTGGTCGTAATGGGCTGTGATGAACACGTATTCGTCTTTCTTGTCTGAACCTTCCAGGAATCCTATCACGTTGGTGCTCTCGAGTGCTGTAATATATTTGATAAGCTCAACGCCTACGTTGGCTGTATAGGCTTTAGCAACAGGATTGCCAGCTTTCATTGCTTCTTTGGCTGGCGCATAGTCTGTGCCCATGATGCTTTCTGCCACCTGATCAGAGATAGCAATGAGGTTGGGGTAATTGGCTTTCCGGAATCCATTTACGTATTGGAATCCACGTGCAGCACCTGCTCTGCGGGGAAAGCCTGCCTGCACCTGAAATACGGCTATTGCTCCATTTTTAGCTGCTGCATCCAGTACGGGGTTAACGGCAAAACCACGACGGGGTGCTCCGGCTGGTTGTGCTGCTGCGGGTGGTGCCCCTGCCAATACGAGCACTATTTTTCCTTTTGCATCGATGCCTTTGTAGTCGTCGCGGGTTGAATCGCTGATGCCATATCCTACAAATACAACTTCGCTTCCCAGGAAGGCTGATGTATTGCTGCCTCCAAGGTTAACTGCAAAGTCGGTAAAGGGTGCAAACTTCTTTCCGTTTACTTCAATGGATGCTTTTACCAGTGAATCCTGGAATACAGGGTATGGTTGCTGGTATCCTCCATTTATGCCCGGCGCCAGGCCCAGTTGTTTAAAATGGTTTTCGATGTAGGCAGCGGCTTTGCGCTGTCCTTCTGTAGCAGTTTCGCGTCCTTCCATTTCTGCACCAGCTATGATGTAGAGGTGCTTTTTCAGGTCTTCCGCCGTAATGCTGTTGGCGTAGGTAGTTGGATTGGCAGCTTTTTGGGCCATCATTCCACAAGGTGCTACCAATGCCATTATCAGGCATAGTTTTCTCATGTAATGTATTGTTTGTGTTTAGGAGGCGAAAATAGGGCAACCAATGTGATTTTAGTTGCCATTGGTGGAATTATAGGGTTAGCCTTCCATCTCGCTGAGTTCCAGCCAGCGCAGCTCTTTTTCGTCGAGGAGGTTGGTAATCTCTCCGATGCGAACGGCCAGCTGTTGTAATTCGTCGAATGGCGCGCTGCCGCTGTTGAGCTTCTCAGTTACGGTAACTTTTTCTTTTTCAAGATTGGCTATTTCCTGCTGCAGGGTTTCAAACTCTCTTTTTTCTTTATATGACAGTCTTTTTTTCTCTGCCGGCTTACCGGTTGCATCACTCATCGGCGCCGTGTTCTGAGGCTTAGCCTCAGCTTTTGGGCTTGCTGCTTTGTTTTCTTCTTTCTCTTTTTCTGCTATCCTGTATTGGGTATAGTTGCCCGGGAAGTCGTTGATCTCTCCATTGCCTTCAAAGACAAACAGGTGGTCTACCAACCTGTCCATGAAGTATCGGTCGTGGGATATGATCAGCAGACAGCCCTGGAAGTCGTTGAGGAAGTTTTCCAGTACGCCCAGAGTCGGCAGATCAAGGTCGTTGGTAGGCTCATCGAGCACCAGGAAGTTGGGATTACGGAACAGGATGGACAGCAGGTGGAGGCGTCGTTTTTCTCCTCCACTGAGTTTTGAGATATAGGTGTATTGCTGGTCGGGCGGAAAGAGGAAAAGGTCAAGGAATTGCGCGGCGCTTAATGATCCTCCGCTGGCGAGGGGGAAGCTTTCTGCTATGTTTTTGACGTATTCGATTACGCGCATGTCTTCTTTGATGGTAAGTCCCTGTTGTGAGTAGTTACCGAAGACAACTGTTTCTCCAATATTGATCTTTCCGCTATCGGGTTGTTCCGAGCCTTGCAATATGTTGATGAAGGTGGATTTGCCTACTCCATTTTTACCTACTACTCCTACCCGCTCTCCTTTTTTGAAGGTATAGTCGAAGCCTTTCATGATGACTTTTTCGCCATAGCTTTTGTAGACTTTCTTTAGCTCGGCGATCTTTCCTCCGAGGCGGGTCATCTTCATGTCCAGTTGCAACTTCTGTTCTTCTATGCGTTGTTTGGCTTTCGCTTCTACTGCATAGAAGTTATCCTGCCTGCTTTTGGATTTGGTGGTCCGGGCTTTGGGCTGTTTGCGCATCCACTCCAGTTCGCGCCGGTAGGTGTTGCGTGCTTTATCGATGCTGGCTGCTTCACTTTCCATGCGGGCAGCTTTCTTCTCTAAATAGTTCTCGTAATCGCCTTTATATACTGTGAGTTCGCTGCGGTCCATTTCCCATATTTCGTTGCACACGTTGTCGAGGAAGTAGCGGTCGTGGGTAACGAGTAGCAGGGTTACGTGTTGCTGGTTGAGGTAATGCTCGAGCCATTCCACCATTTCTACATCGAGGTGGTTGGTGGGCTCGTCCATGATAAGGAGCACGTGTTTATGTTCAAATCCTATATCGATCAGTGTTTTGGCAAGGGCCACGCGCTTACGCTGCCCACCCGACAGGGTACCTGTGGGCTGATTGAGGTGGTGTATGTTGAGCTTGCCCAGTATCTGTTTTACGCTGGCATCGAAATCCCAGGCGCCCAGTTCGTCCATTTTGACAATGGCATCGCTTACCTGTTCGGGTGTTCCTTCTTCGCTAACGGCTTCGTATTGCTTGATAGCGTTGATAATGGGATGATCATGCTGGAAGATGTTATCAAGTACAGAGAGGTCTTCACGGAATACCGGTTCCTGATCGAAAAGGGCAACGGTGACTTCTTTATTGATCCAGGCTTTTCCTTCATCGGGCACTTCTTTGCCTGCCAGTATTTTAAGGAGGGTGGATTTGCCGCTGCCGTTCCTGGCCACGAGTGCAATCTTATCGCCTTCTTCAATGTGAAATGATATATTATCAAAAAGCGGCTTGACGCCGAATGATTTTGTGAGTGCTTCTGCTGAAACGTAATGCATGGGGCAAAGATAGGGGTTGAAAAGTTGATAAGTTTATAGGTTGAAAAGGGCTTAGGTTGCACGTTACAAGTTTCAGTTGCAGGGGTTACTGATACAGCTCGTGCATTTATTTATTATGAAAAGTACGATTGTCATGGAATGCAAGCATTTTTTTCGCAATATTGTGTGTTTATAGCCTATTGTATGCGAAATCCACTGCCCTCCTCTGTTAAACTTTCACTGGCTTTTCTTGTATTCGGCATTGCCTGGATATTGTTTTCTGATTCCCTCACGCTAACGCTCACCAATCATGATCTCTCTTCCTACAATAAGCTGCAGAATTATAAGGGTATTTTATTTGTGGTGCTATCTGCCCTGCTGATCTATTTCGTAAGTCGCCGGTTGCAAACTAATATCGATAAGTCGCACAAGCAAGAGGAGGATCTATTGGAGCGGTATGAGTTGCTGGGCATGGCTACCAATGATGCGATCTGGGATTATAATATTGTTACCAAAATATGTTATACCAACCGTGCCCTGCAAGAGACTTTTGGTTATACTTCTGATGAATTGCAGGACAACTATCATTGGTGGACGAATAACCTGCACCCGGCTGACAAGGCTCGTGTGCTGGATGCCATCGATGCCAAACTGGATACTGGTGGAAAGGTGTGGCAGGATGAGTACCGGTTCCGTTGCAAGAACGGGGAATACAAAACAATCTTTGACCGGGGTTTTATCCTGCGTGATAAAGCAGGCAAGCCCTACCGGTTGATCGGAGCTATGCAGGATGTAACGGAGCAGCGGATCCTGCAGGAAACGCTGATCGATGCGCAGACGAGGCATAAAGATGAGGTGGCGCAAAGCGTGTTGCAGGCAGAGGAAGCAGAACGCAAGAAGCTGGGTGAAGAGCTTCATGATAATATCAATCAGTTGCTGGGTGTTGTGAAGTTGTATATTCAGCATGCGTTGGTAAATCCCAAGATGCGGGAAGAGCTGCTACAAAAGAGTGCCAGTTATATTTCTCAAACAATAGAAGAGATCAGGCAGTTATCACGCTCGCTGCTACCTCCTGCGCTTCAGGAGCATGGGCTACTGGAAAGTCTGCATCAACTGATCGAAGATATCCGCCCTGTAAAGGCCATCGATTTCACAGTGGAACATGAGGGGTTTGATGAATCGAAGGTACCGGACAACAAATGCCTGATCCTTTACCGTATTATCCAGGAGCAATTGAATAACGCCTTAAAGCATTCAAATGCTCAATCTGTCGTTATCCGGCTGGCGCATTGTGGTGAGCATGTTCATTTGACGATCCAGGATGATGGTATTGGTTTCGATCCCGGGGAAGTAAGACCAGGCATGGGGCTGAATAATATCCATAACCGTATCGAGGTGTTTAATGGTGAGATGGAGATCGTGTCATCACCGGGTAAGGGATGTCTGTTGAAGGTTAAGATATAGTTGAGGGGTTGAAAAGTTGATAGGTTGAAATGGGGGGGTACGCTTATTGTATAAATTGCTGCTGTATGAATTCCTACCTTCTGCTAATACTTCTTTGGGTATTGTTTGGGCTATCGCATAGCCTGCTGGCAGCGGAATGGTGGAAGGGTTGGGTAGCCAGTGTTACCGGTGTTTATTTCCGCTATTATCGTCTTATCTATTCTTTTATCGCGCTGTTTTTACTGGTTGTCATTGTTGTTTATGAGTTACAGCTTCCCGCCAATTGGTTATGGCGAACTTCTTCTGTATTGTTGATCGTATTTGGTGTTCCCGCTCTTGCCGGTCTCCTGATCATGGGTATTTGTATACGGCGTTATTTCTTTTATCTCAGTGGGATCGATGTTTTGTTTCCCGCCAAGCAGGCTTCGATGGGGCTTGCTACCGGTGGTTTGAACCGGTATGTACGTCATCCGCTTTATTTCGGAACGTTACTGGCCATGTGGTCTTTTTTTGTGTTGCTGCCGGCGATGCATTATCTCGTGACTTGCTGCATGGTTACGGTGTATACCTGGCTGGGAGCTGTGTTGGAGGAAAAGAAGCTGCGCAAGGAATTTGGTGAGGAATATACAGATTATCAGCGACGGGTGCCGATGCTTATTCCGTTCAAAATGAAATTGGGCTAAAGCCCAGTGGTGGGTTGATCTTTATCCCGGCCCTAAAGGGCCGGGCAATTTACGTTTGCTTCGAAACCTTTGTGTCGCAAGCAGATTTCTCACTCCGCTATCGCTTCGTTCGAAATGACAAAAAGGAAAAACTATCTGCCGTAGACGGTTTCCCAGTTCATCATGCCGCCGACGAGGTTTTTGGTGTTTTTGAAGCCGAGCATGTCGAGGATCATGGCGGCTTGTCCACTGCGGTTGCCACTGCGGCAGTATACGATCACTTCCTGCTCTTTGAGGGCTTCCAGCTCATCGACCTGCATGGTCTGTATTTTTCCGAGTGGGTATAATGTTCCTCCGATGTTGAAGTCAGCATGTTCGTGCGGCTCGCGTACGTCGACCAGGTTGAGTTGTTCTCCGGCATTCATACGTGCTTTTACTTCTTCTGCTGTGATGTTTTGCATTTTATCTGGTGTTAATTGTTATTCTGGTTGTTGTGCCGGAACGGTGGTGCTATCGTCAGTACGAACGGGACGCTGTGCCACCAGCCTTATATTGATGGACTGTCCCGGACGTATCATGCTTACAGTGCCATCGGGCATTAGCGGTGTTGGCATTTGAGTGTGTATGTATGCAATGCTGGTATCGGAAACAGAACCATCATACGCTATGGAGCCAAGAATCAACCCGTATGATTCGAGGAGTACACGGGCTTCTGCATAAGTTTTGCCAAAAAGATCAGGTACGGGCAACTCTTCCTGCCCCAATCCACTACCCAATACGAGGACAATACCACTTCCCATAGCTATTTTGGTACCGGGCTTTATGCGTTGTCCTTTGTAGCGTACTTCTATCACTGCGTTTTTAGCGAAGTTTGTTTCGTACAGCGTGTCATCCAGTTTAAGGCCATATTGTTTTAGTGCAAGTTGTACGCTGCGGAATGTTTGTCCTTCGAGGTTGGGCATCTCTATCTCCGGCGGTACAGCTCTATTGATCGTAAGGTATACGGTGCGGTTTACTTTTACGATCGCTTCGCCGTCGGGGAACTGGCGTAATACGGCAAGTGCTTTGGCGGTATCGTTGTAGATGGAATCCTGGATCTCTACATCAAACCCCTGGTCTTCCAATATCTTTTTTGCCTGATCATAGGGCTTGCCTGTAACCGAAGGGATGACAAGTGTATCGCCATGTTTGGTCAGCAGGTTGAGGGACTGCAAAAAAAGGAATAGGAGAAGGATGATCAGAATGACCGCAAAAAGGATGTTCTGCCAAAGGGGTCGTGTGGTGATGAATTTGAACATAGTGATTTATTTCTTCGTTCTTCTGCTTAATGCATCTTCGATGAGGGATGAGTAGAAGTCTTTCAATGTCCATCCCATCACCTGCACCTGCTGGGGTACAATGCTGGCCTCGCTTTGACCGGGCACTGTATTTATTTCCAACATGTATGGCGCATTTTTGGCTTCATTGTATATAAAATCGATTCGCACTACTCCACGACAGTTAAAGGTTTCGTACACTTTGCGGGCTGTTTTCCGAATGGTATTGGCCATGTGTTCGTCAATGTTGGCCGGTGTTGTTTCTTCACTTTTGCCCTGGTATTTGGCCTCAAAGTCGAAAAAGTCCTTATGGGTAGTTACTTCTGTAATAGGCAGTACTATTATCTCTTTGGTTGTTTTGAACACGCCAACTGTAAACTCCCTGCCGGAAATGAACTCTTCTATCAGCAACTGGTCGTCTTCCGCAAAGGCTTTTTCAAGGGCGGCTGCCAGGTCTTCGGCTTTGTGTACTTTGCTCATGCCGATGCTCGACCCGCCATTGTTGGGCTTTACGAATACGGGCAGGCTAACTTGTTTCAGTATTTCTGCCGGGGCAACGGGTGTATGGCTGAAGACATGCAAAGATTTGGCCACATGTATGCCTGCGAAGGCTGCCACTGCTACCGTGTAGCGCTTGTTGAAGGTAAGGGCCGATGTGGCGGCATCGCAGGAGGTGTATGGAAGACCGAGGAGGTCGAAATATCCCTGGAGTTTGCCATCTTCACCGGGTGTTCCGTGGATGCCGATGAGCACGGCATCGAAGGTCACTTTCCTTCCATCTGCTGCTATGGAGAAATCGCTACGGTCCACGGCTATTTTACGGCCGGTAGAGGTTTCGTACCACCACCCTTCGGGGGTGATGTCTATTTTAAATACTTCGTATTTGCTGGTATCTATGTGTTTCTCAATGGTAAGTGCACTTTTATAGGATACGGCTGCTTCTGACGAGTACCCTCCGGTGACAAAGGCAATGACAGGCTTCATTTATATGTTTCGAATTTTCAGCAAATAAACGAAAAAAGCGGCGGGCTTGGTATAAATGTTTTGTTACAGCTATGTTGCTGTATATGAGGGGTTAGCAGGCTCAAAAAAAGGTGGGCTTCCCTGCAGTGCTCCTATGCTGGACGGCAGGGAAACCCACTTCATTGTAATGATATTGGCTGGTTATCTGCTCAGGTCAAATTCTTTGGGCGGCTCCAGCCCTCTCAGGTTACGAACAAAATAATCCCAGCGACGGCGCATCATGTAGGGTGAATAGGGCCCAAATCCATGGGCGCTGTTGGGGAAGACAATTAGATCGAAATCCTTATTTGCTTTTTGGAGTGCCTCTACTATCAGCAGGGTGTTGTAGGGTGGCACATTGTTGTCCATCAATCCATGGGCGAGCATGAGTTTGCCTTTCAGATTTTTAGCATAGTTCTGATTGGCCTGTGCCTCATAGTTAGCATTCTCTGCAAGGCCATTGTATCTTTCGCCCCAATCGTCCTCGTAGTTGCGGTTGTCGTGGTTGCCCGATTCGGAGATGCCTACTTTGTAGAAATCGGGATAACGGAACATAGCTGTAGCGGTAGCGAAGCCGCCGCCGGAATGACCCCAGATGCCAACACGGGTTGTATCGATGGGATATTGTGCTGCCAGCTGCCGGATGCCTCCGATCTGATCGGGCAGGGTGTTTTCGGCCATGTTGCCATAGCTCATGTCATGGAAGCTTTTGGAGCGAAAAGGATTGCTGGTGCCTTCGATAAGCACTACTATGAAGCCCAGCTCTGCCAACGCCTGGTGATCGCCACGTGATGCAGCAAATGACCAGCTACCAACACTTCCTCCCTGCGGTCCGGGATAGATGTAGTTGACCACCGGGTATTTCTTTGTGCGGTCCATGTTGGTTGGCGTAAATACGAGGCCGTAGATATCAGTTTTGCCGTCGTGTGCCATGAGCTTTACCGGCGTAGGTGGTTGCCAACCTTTCGCTTTCAGCTTGGACACATCGGCTCTTTCGAGTTCGAGGAGCAGTTTTCCATTCACATCGCGCAAGGCTGTTACCGGTGGCACATTGGGTTGTGACCAGGTGTCGATAATGTATTTTTGAGAGGGCGACCATGTTGCCTGGTGGTTGCCTTCGTCGGGTGTAAGGGAAACTAGGTTCTTTCCGTCGAAGCCGATCCTGTACAAGTGTGAATAGTAAGGATTGCCGGGTTCTTTGCCCACTGCAGTGAAAGTGATCTCTCTTTTCTTTTCGTCTACTTCCACTATTCTCGCTACTACGAATTGTCCTTTGGTGATCTGGTTTTTCAACTGGCCTGTTTGGGCGTCATAGAGGTATAGCTGCCCCCAGTCGTCGCGCTCGGAATACCAGATGAATTCGGATGTGGCTGGCAGGTAGCGCCAGTTGATGGCTCCCCGGCCTGACTCGTATTGGGTTTTTACCACTTCTTCAAACACTTCGCGAACCGCTCCTGTGCTTGCATTAGCGATACGCATTTTTGCTTGTTTGTGGTCGCGTGATGTAGACAGGAAGGCCACTTCGGTACCATCTGCTTTCCAATCCACATCGTCGAGTGCACCAGTACCCGATATATCATCAGTAAGGGAAGCTCTGTGTGGATCAGCAGGAATCTGCAAACGGATAACAGCCGGGTTTTCGACGTTAATGATAACGCGGTGTATCATGGCAATGTCTTTATCGCCGGGGAGGGGATATTTCCAGGCTCTCAATGTAGGCTTTCCTACATTGGTAGTGACGAGGTACATATCACTCACCTTGCGTTCGTCTTGCTGGAAGGTGGCTATCTTTTTAGAGTCGGGCGACCATTTAATGATAGGTCGATCACTGGATTTCCAACCGGCATTGTCGGTGGCGTATCCAAAGTATTGTATTCCGTCGGTGGTAAGTTGTGTTTCTTTTTTGGTAGCTACGTCACGCACCCAGAGGTTATAATTCCTGATGAATGCGGCCAGTTTGCCATCGGGTGAGAGGACGTCACTTCCTCCTCCACCTCTTCTGCCCATAGCAGGCGCCGGGGCTTCTGCTATCACAGCTCCTGTATCGGACAGCACCTGATTGGTTTTAAAGTCGTATTTCCATTTTTTCCCGTCAACTGCAAAAGAGATGCTTTTGGCGTCGGGCGCATACATGAATGTTTGAAAGGGCAAACGGTAGGGGGCTATCTGTTTACCTGTCGTTGTGGACAGTGCTGCCGCCAGTTTTTCCTGGTCGAACGCTGCTGCCTTCGTCTTTTTAGCCGGGTCTACCAGTATGAATTCCGTTCCTTTTTCGGTCGTTACCGTGTACCAGAACCGGTCTCCCGCCAGCCACACCGGGCGAACACTACTGCGATATACCAGGGACTCTGTACCAGCGCTGAGAAAGCTGGCCGCATGCTGGTAGTCTTTGACAGTCAATGAATCTTTTTGTTGCGCATGAGCGATCGCTGTTGTTGCAAACAGGGCAATGGAGAGGAGATGTTTCTTAGCCATAATCAGAAAAAGCCGGCCCGGGGCCGATGATTAGTGTTGAAAGATGTCAAGATAAGGATAAAATGAATAGGATGACTATGGCATAAAAATCGGAAAGGTGAAGGACGTTTGCCGCTTCACCTTTCTACAACGGGAAATATCACCCGCCTGCTATAAGTAGTACTAAGACTACATTCACTATTTGAATACTGTTAAGTTACGATTTTAAGATACCCTGTTCCAAATAAAGGGCGGGTTACTTATGCACACTTTTGTTAAAGGTGCATTTTTTCTTTTTTAGCCATGAGCTCTTCTACTGTTTCCTGGTACATTTCGTCAGGCACGCAGCAATCCACCGGGCAAACAGCAGCACATTGGGGCTCTTCATGAAAGCCCTGGCACTCTGTGCATTTATTAGGAGTAATGTAGTATGTATCAACGCTAACGGGCGCAAAGCGCGCTTCGGCATCCACCACTGTACCATCCATGAGTGTAAAAGAGCCTTTTACGTTGGTGCCATCGGTAATGGCCCACTCTACTCCTCCTTCATAAATGGCGTTATTAGGACACTCAGGTTCACAAGCTCCGCAGTTGATACACTCTTCCGTTATTTTGATAGACATATATTGCTTGAATTTTAATGGATCGAATACAGTTATTTTGCACGACAAATATACGCTGTAATGAATTTACAACAACGGATAGATTTACTGAAGCGCTTAGGTGAATATATTTTATCGACTGATAATCAATGGACCGCGGTCAAGGAAAGGGCTTCCCGTGAGAATGGCTGGTTTACTCCTGAATTCATTGATCTGAGTGTTCAAAACATTGCCCGCATCTTTTTAGACCCGGCTGCTTTGTCGGCCTGGGCTTCTCAATATGGTATCCCCGAAACACAATCTTCTGTCAAAAATGTTGGGATCGTGATGGCCGGAAACATCCCTTTGGTAGGGTTTCATGACCTGCTGTGTGTCTTTATGAGTGGCCACCGGCAAACGATCAAGCTCTCCTCCAAAGACGAAGTACTGTTGCGGCACCTGGTAGCTCAGCTGCATGCCTGGGAGCCTGCCACGGAGTCGCTTATTGGTATACAATCTATGCTAAAGGGTTGTGATGCTTATATTGCTACCGGCAGTAATAACTCTGCCCGGTATTTTGATTACTATTTTGCCAAATTCCCGCATATTATCCGCCGCAACCGTACTTCAGTGGCCATCCTGGACGGCAATGAAACGATAGAAGAGCTCGCGCTGCTGGCTGACGATGTGTACCTGTATTTTGGTCTCGGCTGCCGGAATGTGACGCAGCTGTATGTGCCGGAGGAGTATGACTTCGTGCCGCTGCTGGAAACGTTCAAGAAATACAGCGAGCTGGGTGACCATAATAAGTACAGAAATAACTACGATTATCAACTGGCTTTGCTGATCCTGAATAAGTCGTACTACATGACCAATGGCAGTATTATTCTGCATGAAAATGCATCTCCTTTCTCCCCCATCAGCCAGTTGCATTATTCTTTTTACAAGGACGAACAGGCTGTAGCTTCTTCACTATTGAACAATGCCGATATCCAATGTGTAGTTGGCAAGAAGTGGCTCCCCTTTGGGCAATCGCAACAACCGGGGTTAACAGACTATGCTGATGGGATCGATACACTTCAATTCTTGCTGTCGTTGTAGCTATTCCGGAAATTAAGGCAGCCGGCAAGACGTAAAGGCGGTAATCAAAGACAAAATTGCGGGCAGAACAGTTGTGCACTTCAAGCTACGAGCTGCGAGCCGCAAGCAGTGAACCTGTAATGACGTCAAAAACCTTGCAATAATTCAGATTACCAGGCTATTCCAGATAAGCTAACTCGCTGATTTTCCGGGTTTATTTTCTAAATTTGTATCACGAAGTACGAAGACTTTAGTAAATTAATTGTTAAACCGGGAGGTTGGTACGACCCTTATTCGTTTTGTGGTGTTAATTTGTTGTGACCGGGCATATAATTTGAATTTGTATATTTCCATCAGAATAAAAATTAAAAATTACACAGCATATGAAGTTTAAACAGATAGCAGCGATTGTGTTGCTGAGTGCTGCCACAACATTTGCTACCATGTGGGGCTACCAACGGTTTGCAAAGCAAGACACTTACGTTTACCAGAATGATAATAACGATAGTGGTAAGATTCCCGCCAACTACGCAGATTTTAAAGGGGTGATGAATGCGCCAACGGCCGACTTTGTTCCGGCTGCAAACGCCGCTATCCCCGCTACTGTACACATTAAAACAAAGGCTACACGTACGGCCAGCAACAATCTTCCACGCAGAAGTCCTTTTGGCGACATGTTCGATATGGACCTCGATGATTTTTTTGGTGACCGTTTACGGTCTGTTCCCCAAATGGCTTCCGGTTCCGGCGCCATCATCAGTGAAGACGGGTACATCGTTACCAATAATCACGTAGTAGAAGGGGCTGACGAGATCAATGTTACTTTGAATAATAAGAAATCTTTCAAGGCTAAGCTGATTGCCGCTGACCCCAGCAGTGATCTGGCTGTGATCAAGATTGAAGCGAAAGGTCTTCCTTTCCTGATCTATGGCAACTCTGACGATGTAAAAGTTGGTCAATGGGTACTGGCCGTAGGTTATCCGCTTACGCTCGAAACTACCGTTACCGCTGGTATCGTGAGTGCCAAGGGCAGAACGCTGGACATCAATAGCCGTCAAAGCCGTACGCCTGTAGAATCTTTCATTCAAACTGATGCTGCGGTGAACCCGGGCAACAGTGGCGGTCCGCTGATCAATACCGATGGTAAACTGATCGGTATCAACTCTGCGATCGCTTCTCCTACCGGCGCTTATGCGGGTTACTCTTTCACTATTCCGGTTAATATCGTGAAGAAGATTGTAGCCGACCTGATGAAGCATGGTACTGTTCAAAGGGCTTACCTGGGTATAGAATATCCCCGTGAGAACCTGAGCGACGAAGTGAAAGAGCAAAATGGCATCAAAGAGGGTGAAGGTGTGTTTGTACTGAATGCCCGTACTGAAGGCGCTGCCGCCGCTGCCGGCATCAAGAAGGGTGATATCATTACTAAAGTGAATGGTGTTCCTGTAGTGAATGCTGCTGATATGGTTGGCCAGATCGCTACTTTCCGTCCTGGCGATAAGATCAATATTACCTACAGACGCGAGGGTAAAGAAAATACTGTTGCTGTAACGTTACGCAATGAATCCGGCTCAACTGATATTGTCCGTACTTCTGTACTGGACAAACTGGGCGCCGAGTTGCAAACGCTGAGCAAAGAAGACGCGAAGGAACTGGGTGTAAACGGTGGCGTGGTAATCAAATCGATTGCCGGTAAAGGCGCCCTGAGCCGTGTACGTGTTCAGGAGGGTTATGTGATCGTAAAGGCTGATGGTAAAGAAGTGAAGACCGTTGAAGATTTCCGTAAGATACTGGAAAGTGCCAGCGGCAGTGTAAAGATTGAAGGTATGTATCCTGGTTATGAAGGGATCTATCCAATTGTGATCAACCTCAGTAATGCCAACTAAGCTTTAATCATAATAAATTGTTGCACGGGGCTTTCGAAAGAGAGCCCCTTTTTTTTAGTAGCAAAGCCAGAGGCTTTGAAACAGGCGTCACCAGCCAGAGGCTGGCGACTAAAGAAATGCTTTAATTAGTAAGTACCAGATAATCCCAGGGCTTGCAGCCGATGATCAGTTGAGGGGTAATGTTGAATGTTTTGTTGTCGAAGACATTGGTGAAGGTTCCCTGTACCTGGCGATCGGTCAATTGCACAGATACCGGCTGATCGGACAGGTTGAGCAGCACCAGCACCTGCCTGTTTTCCTGCCGACGTACAAACGCAAATACCTGTGTGTCCTGGGTGGTCTTTATGCGTTCTGGCTGTGTTCCATGTGCATTGCTCAATGCAGGATGCTGTTTGCGTAATTGGTTCAGCACTCTATAGAAATCGTGCAGTTGGTTATTCCCGCTCCATTGTATAGGATCTTTGTCGAAGAATTTCAGCCTTTTCAGGTTAGGTAATTCCTGTCCGCTATAGATCAATGGTATGCCTTTCCACGTGGCGTTGAATGCGGCAAGGGCTGTAGCTGCACCATTGTATTTTTCGTATTCGGTTCCGTTCCAACTGTTCTCATCATGATTGGCGGTAAAGAATAATGGGCAGGTGCCGGCGGGATACTCTTGCTGGTAGGTATCTAACAGTGCCAGTAGTGTTGTGAGGTTGAGTTCTTTCTTGTAAAACTTCTCGGTCTGGTGCATCCAGCGCCAGGCATAGCAGGTATCAAATACATCGAGGTAGGGTATGTCTTCTGTTTCGCCCAACCAAAATAACGGCTTTAATGGGTCGAGGGCTGTACGTGCCTGCCGCCAAAAGTCGAGCGGCACCAGGTGTGCCATATCGCAACGGAATCCGTCGATATTGCATTCTTTGATCCAAAACTCCATGGCTGCTATCAATGTGCGGCGCATAGACTGGTCGTAATAATTGAGGTCTATCACATCATCCCATCCGTTGGTATCGTAGAATTTTCCGTTGATGTCTTTTTTGTAAAACTCAGGGTTACTGGTGGTCCATTCATGATCGAGGCCGGTATGGTTGGCCACCCAGTCGATGATGACTTTCATGCCTGCTTCATGGGCTTGCTGCACCAGCTTTTTGAAATCTGCTACTGTTCCGTATTCAGGATTGGTGGTCGTATAGCTTGAACAGGCATAATAGCTGCCGAGGGTGCCTTTCATGCCTGCTTTGCTGATGGGTGTGATGGGCATGAACCAGAGTAGCTCTACGCCCATAGCTGCCAGCCGGGGAAGATGGTTGGCAAAGGCTGCAAATGTTCCTTCGGGCGTATATTGTCGGAGATTGACTTCATATATATTGGTATCATTGCTCCAGGCTACTGGTGTAAAGCGTTTCGACATAGGTATTTATGGTTGGACACGGCACGAATATAGGCCATCTGGCGGATATGATGCATTCAGCGTCAACTTTGTACCTTTGCAGGAATGAAAACGTTCAATGTTCCCATCATATATCGCAGTCCGCTGATCAATGCCATTAAAAGCAAGCGGAAGGCAGAGGATAAGATGAAGAAGGATTTTACCCCTACCCTGTTGAACCTGGGCCCGCTACATATTTACCTGGCCCGCCATTTCGGCTTTTGTTATGGGGTAGAGAACGCTATTGAAATCTCTTTCCGCACGATCGATGAGAATCCCGGCAAGCGCATTTTCCTGCTCAGTGAAATGATCCACAATCCGCAGGTGAATGCCGACCTGCAGCAAAGGGGTGTTCAGTTTTTACAGGATACTTATGGTAATCAGTTGATCCCTTTTGAGGACCTGAAGCCTGAGGATGTGGTGATCATTCCTGCTTTTGGCACCACATTGGAAATTGAACAAAAGCTCAACAATTTTGGAATCCCTACAGAGAAATATAACACCACTTGCCCTTTTGTTGAGAAGGTATGGAACCGCAGTGAGCAGATTGCTAAGAAGGGTTACACCATCGTGATCCATGGCAAGCCCAGGCATGAGGAAACGCGGGCCACTTTTTCGCATGCAGCAGAGAATGCTCCTTCTGTGATCGTGAATGATATGAAGGATACGTTGTTGCTGGCACAATTTATTACCGGCGAAAAAGATGCTGCTGAATTTTATACCAGCTTTGCCGGCCGCTATTCCCCGGGTTTTGATGCTGCGAAAGACCTGCAGCGCGTCGGCGTAGTGAACCAAACTACTCAACTGGCTACTGATACACAGGCCATTGCTGATTTCTTAAAGCAAACCATGCGTCAGCATTATGGTTTGAATGATAGCAACATTGGTGAACGGTTTGCCGACACCCGCGATACGCTGTGTTATGCTACGAATGATAACCAGACGGCTATTACGCATATGTTGCATACGCCTGCCGACCTCGCCATCGTGGTAGGGGGCTATAATTCTTCGAATACCACGCACCTGGTAGAACTGTGTGAAGAGAAGTTGCCTACTTATTTTATCAACTCCGAAGAGAAATTACTTTCTGCAGAGCATGTGCTGCATTATAATTACCATACTAAAGAGGAATTGTCTACGACCAACTATCTACCAACACAGGAACCTGTACGTATCCTGATCACCAGTGGTGCTTCCTGCCCGGATGCATTGGTGGAAGGAGTGATACGGAGGCTGGCTTCGTTTTACGGGGTGGAGGGGAATGTTGAAGAGTTGGTTACTGCATTTAATGGATGAGTTGTGTTTCTTTATTTAACTGCCACTTCTTAGTTAGCTGCTGGATTGTTTTTTTGTAGGCTTCCAGGGCGGCTTGCTCTTGTTTGATAAAGGTGTTATCGGACAGTTTGCCCAATACTTTATTCATGGCTTCAGTGGTTTCGTACACCATTTTCCGGAAGGGATTACGGTAGTCTTTTGCCCTTGAATCATAAATACCTTTTACCATCCATTCTTTGACCTGAACGCTTTGTGTAAACAGGTCTTTGAGTATCGCTGCTGCATTGGCCTTTTTGAATTGTATGCTATGTACTTCTCTCAGTGCGGCCAGCGCATGTAATAGCTTCTCGTATTGGTAGCTTTGTGCCTGTTGCTGGTAGAAGGTATGTATATCGTTCCAGCCTTTTACACGACCGGTATGTATTTGTTTAATGAGCTTTTCCAACGCGGTACGCAGGATCAACTGTCCACCTGCATTCACCCACTGTGAAAGTACTGGTTTGGCCGGCAATCCTTCTGTCAATTGCTCCAGTGTCTTGATGCTATTTCCGCTTGTATATTCCAATACCTGTTGTACGGTATAGTACACCACCAACTCTTTGTATATACGGTAAGCAGCGGCTACTTTGACCAGCAGGATGGGCCTGTTGGCATTTTCAAAGCCTTCTGCCAGTATTTCCAATTCGTCGATAACAGGGTCATTGTCTTCCAGCAGTTTTTTACCGATGGCTATAATTTCTTCCTCTGCCATCTTTTTACGACTACTTTCTTTCCTGAACCATGCTTTTCCGGTGTATAGCTGGAGCATGGTGATGGCTTGTACGATCTCATTGACTGAATCGGGCGCCAGGAAATTAAATTCTATGGGCTGCGTTTTGTTGATACGCTTGTCGCGGTCAACATATTTCCAGGAGTTGCGCGCCAGCGCATACATGTTGTATAGAAACCAATAGGCAGGCATTACTACCAGCCTGTTGTGGGTAACATCGTTGCTAACGAGTGAGAAGGGTATGCGTATGTCCAACTCTGCCGGGAAATCGCCTTTGGCTAATATGGTGTAGGTGGCAAAACGTGAATTATGTTTGATGCTTACGCATAGGCCGGGCCAGAAGCCACGTCCCGCTACGAGTTCTCCATCCGGGCTGCGGGAGTTGTGGTTGGACCCAATGGTGGCGCCTGCCGCCATATTGCTTTGTCCCTGCACCAGGGCTGCACATAGGAATGAGTTGTTGTGGTGCTGCTCATGGGCAGGAAAGATGAGTGAATTCAATACTTCGCAACAGGAGATCGTAGAGTTATCGCCCAGGTACGAGTTGATCAACCGGGCGCCATATTTCAGTTGTGAATGGGAAGCCAGGAAGAAACGTACAGCCTTTACACCATAGAACAGCCGGCATCCGTAACCAATGATCCCGTTTACCAGCTCGCACCCCTCGCCTACCTGTGTATGTGCCTGGGCCGATGAGTTGATGGTAACATTTTTGATCTTATTGGCTCCTTTGATGTAGGCATCTGTTCCTATGTTTACATCTTTGATGATGCGGCAATTCTTGATCACTGTGCGGTCACCAATGGTGCCATAGTAACCGCGACGATTATCGAACTTTTGCTGGGTAAATTGTTTGAGTTTATCCTGCAGCACTGTATCATCGCGAAACTGTGTCCACAACCAGGCATCGCCAGGCAACATGCCATCGAAGGGGACGATACTGCGTCCGCCGTTTTCATTGCATACTTCGAGCCAGATACGAATGTTCTCTGCTTCTCCTTCTTTCAGGATACCATTGCCAAACTTCGCATGGTCGGTCGTAGCTATTTCATTGATATTGACAAGTATTACCTCGCTGCCCGTGATGTAGTGGGATAGAAAGTTGACATTGTCGACAACCACATTGTCGCCAAAGTCGCAACTAATGATGGTGCTGTTATACAGACCTACCGGTCTGCGGAGGTTATGGTATTCGAGGTAATAGGGCTCCAGTTTTCCGATGCGCACCAGGCCGAAGAACTTACAGTTCTGTACCAGTTCGGGCAGGAAAGCATCTGACACCAGGATGTTATTCCAATTGTCGGAGGTATTGCGGTTACGCACCAGTACTTCTATTTCATACGCTGTAAGCTGACGGTATTTTATACCGTTCTCATTTTGCTGGTTGCGCAGGTAGTATTCATCTTTTCCTTTGGGAAGGTATTCTTTAGGAACGAAGTGGTACCCTAATGTATTGAGCGGACTTTTTTTGATAATGTTCATACACAATTGCCCGTTAGCTACGAGCGTCGAGCTTTACGCTTCGAGTGTTTATTCAACGGTTACGCTCTTGGCGAGATTTCTTGGTTTATCTACGTCCAGTTGTTTAGCCACGCCAATATAGTATGCCAGCAGCTGCAATGGTATTACGCTCAACATCGGCGCCATCAGCTCATCGGCAGCTGGTACTACAATAACATCATCGGCCATTTTGCTGATGATCTCATCGCCTTCTGTGATAACAGCAATTACTTTCCCTTTACGGGCTTTGATCTCCTGGATGTTGCTCACGATCTTTTCGTGGTAGGAGTCTTTTGTAGCAACAAACACTACCGGCAGGGTTTCATCTACCAGGGCGATGGGTCCGTGTTTCATTTCTGCAGCAGGGTATCCTTCTGCGTGTATGTAGGAAATCTCTTTCAACTTCAAAGCTCCTTCCAATGCAACGGGGAAGTTATATCCACGGCCCAGGTAGAGGAAGTCTTTAGCGTCTTTATATTTCTCAGCCAGTTTGCGTATGGCTTCGCTTTGCTTGAGTGCTGCCGGTACTTTCTCCGGTATTTCATGGAGTTCGTTCAGCAGGTGCATAAAGCGTTTGTTGTCGATGCTGCCTTTTTCGTAAGCAATTTTCAGAGCTATCAGCGTCAGTACTACCAATTGGGCAGTAAATGCCTTGGTACTGGCTACGCCTATCTCGGGACCTGCGTGTGTGTAAGCGCCTGCATGTGATAAACGGGCAATGGAAGAGCCTACCACGTTCACCACACCAAATATCAATGCGCCCTGTTCTTTAGCTTTTTCTATAGCCACCAGGGTATCTGCCGTTTCTCCGCTTTGTGATACGGCTATGATCACATCGCCTTTGTGGATGACCGGATTACGATACCTGAATTCTGAAGCGTATTCCACTTCTACCGGTATGCGGCAAAGCTCTTCGATAATGTATTCGGCGATCAACCCGGCATGCCAGCTCGTACCACAGGCCACGATGATGATGCGGGAGGCGTTCTTTAATTGCTCAATGTTGTTTTGAACGCCTGCCATCGTGATGGTGCCAGCGGTGGCATCGAGACGGCCGCGTAAGCAGTCGAAGATGGTATGTGGCTGTTCAAAGATCTCTTTCAGCATGAAGTGGTCGTAGCCACTTTTTTCTATGGCCGCCAGCTCCATATCGAGCTTGGTTATGAATGGCGTGACCTTTTCGTTACCCAGGTTTTTGAGGATAAGCTCATCGGGTCGTATGATGGCCAGCTCATAGTCATTGATATATACTACTTCCTTGGTGTATTCTATAATGGGTGAGGCATCGGAAGCAAGGAAATGTTCTCCTTTGCCAATGCCTATTACCAGAGGGCTTCCTTTACGGGCAGCGATCAGGGTATCGGGATGGTCCTGATCGATCAATACGATTACGTAGGCGCCTGTTACGCGCTTGAGGGCAATGCGTACTGCTTCTTCCAGTCCACACTCATTGTTGAGCTGAATGTCTTCTATGAATTTGAGGAGTACTTCTGTATCGGTATCACTGGTGAAGGTGTATCCTTTCTTCTGTAGTTCGCCTTTGAGCTGGGTGTAGTTTTCGATGATGCCATTGTGTATCATGGCCAGCTTGCCATTGGCGGAGATATGGGGGTGTGCATTGCGATCGCTGGGTTCGCCATGGGTGGCCCAACGTGTGTGGCCGATGCCTGCATTGGCGTGGAGGTCTTTTCCCACAAGGCTTTCTTCGAGTTCGGCTACCTTTCCTTTCTTCTTGTATACTTTGAGTCCGCTATTGAGCAGGGCTACTCCGGAACTATCGTATCCCCGGTATTCGAGTCGTTTCAAACCTTTCAGGATTACCGGATATGCTTCTTTGGGTCCAATGTAGGCTACGATTCCGCACATATTATTAATTTCTTGTTATGGTTCTTTTGACAGGATTGACCGGATATCTGGTATCACAGTTTTTATTCTGCAACACAAACGGTTGCAATATATTGAATATTATGCCGACCATGCAAGTTTTTGCCGGGCAGGGACTTGCCTTGAAATATTAAACCGTTATAGCATGCATAAAAGGGCAGTTCGGGAGTCGGAAGTGGAGAGTTCAGGGGCGATAAATGTAGAGCCGGGGAATGCAGTGGCAAGAGGATTACTGAATAATGGGGTATATGACAGATGTAGCCCAATAACATTGATTATACCTCGTTATTCTAATATCGTCAATAAACATCCTTGTAGCAGTAAGAAACTGCTCGTAAGGTCGTATCCCAAGCTTTGCAGGTTCCAACGTATCTGTTCTAAAAAGTTGCTCACAGTAAACGCCGGTCTTAGTATAAAATCCAAGCCTGAAGCTTATAATCTTATAGGTGGTATCCCGCAGATGTACCCTGAACCCATTTTCCAAAGAAGCACGATCCATTCTTTTCTGAGGCTCGAACGACGTGCCCCTAATAATAGAGGTATCTTTTAACCGGCTGGGAACAAAAGCTTCTACTTTGATAACCTGTGTTGGCTTACAGGAGTCAATGGGTATGTTCTGAGCAATGCCGTTCAAACAAGTGATGATGATTATGAAACAAGTCATGAACATCGTCCTGAGACTTTTGCTCAATCTAATTGTACTGTATAAGCTTGCGGGAACAGATGGCATATTTGTGCAGGCGTTTATGTGCCAATATAGAAGTTCTTATACTGAGTTGCAACCTGTCAAAAGGTTAAAAATAAACATGGCGCTCTGTAACAGAGCGCCATGTCGGTAAAGTCTTCCCTATGTTTATTTCTTCAGGTATGTTTCAAACAGCTTGTAGATGCGTTTGTATTCGTCGGTCCAGCTGCTGGGCTCCACAAAGCCATGGTCTTCCATTGGGTAAACCGCCAGCTCCCAATTGTCTTTACCCAGTTCTATGAGTTTTTGGGAAAGGCGTATGATGTCCTGGAAATGCACATTCACATCCACCATGCCGTGGCACATCAGGAGGTGTCCTTTCAGGCCTTTCGCAAAGTTGATGGGTGAGCTGCGCTGGTAGGCAATGCTGTCATTGAATGGCTCGTTCAGGATGTTGGCTGTATAGCCATGATTGTAATGTGCCCAATCCGTCACGGAACGAAGGGCGCCACCTGCGGCAAATACATCGGGCTCATTGAACATTGCCATCAAAGTAATGAAGCCTCCATAGGAACCTCCATAAAGGCCGATGTTCTTGGGGTTCACGCCCAGTTTTTCCACGAGGTATTTAGCGCCGTCTACCTGGTCGCTCAGGTCTTTGCCACCCATGTGGCGATAGATACCGGTGCGCCAGTCGCGGCCATAACCTGCGCTGCCCCGGTAATCAATGTCCAACACGGTGTATCCCTGATCAGCCAGCATATTGTGGAACATGTATTCACGGAAGTAGCTGCTCCACCATTTGTGGGCATTCTGCAGGTAGCCTGCTCCATGTACAAATATTACAGCTGGTTTGGAGGCATGGACCTGGGCCGGACGGAATAAGCGGGCGTATACATCTGCTCCGTCCTTTGCTTTAAAGGTCACTACTTCCGGATCTTTCCAGGCGTAGGCTTTGAACTCGTCTGTTTGTGCAGCTGTGGTAACTTGTTGCAGTTTGCCGCCGGGTTTGTTTTCCTGCAGGTACAACTCCCAGGGTTTGTTGCTATAGGAATAAAGAATAGCGAGCCATTTTTCATCGGGTGAAAGGGTCACCTGGTTGGCGCCTGTCATGGTAGTGATCTTTTCTGCTTTACCACCACTTACCGGCAGGCGGTAAAAGTGTTGCTCACCGGGATGTACTTCGTTGGTGGTTAAGTAGAAGTATTTCTTGTCTTTGGACAGGATGGTGCGTTGCACTTCGTACTTACCGCTTGTGAGGGCTTTTTTCTCTTTGGTTTGTACGTTGATCGTGTAGAGGTGTGAATAGCCGGTTGCTTCTGATTGGAACCAGAAAGTATTGGCATCGATCCAACCAGTACTAAAGCTGCCAAAGCCACTGGTGCCGGGGCCACCTATCCAGGCTTCATCGCGCTGGCGATCGAGCGGGGACAGTTTGCCTGTTGCGCCATTCAGCAGCATGAGCCAGCGGTCTTTGTTGTCCTGTGAACGTACTTCCACTACTGCATAATCGCCGGCGGGTGACCAGGAGGCGTTTTGAAAGCTCACCGCGCGTACAGGAGGGTTCTTGCTTTTTTCGGCATTAACGGCCGGATAATCTTTTACATAGTCGGGCAGGTCTTTGATGCCGGGTATGGAATCTACTTTCACCTGGAATACCGTGTCTTTCATGGTATCGAATACAAAGTATTCCTGTGTGCCCAGGGGTGCTCCTACTTTGGTGCGGCCGGAAATATCTTCTGTGAAACCGCTTTCCGTAACGTAGTTGGGTATGATGGTATTCTTACCGCCAGTAGCGGCTCTTGCCAGCCGGTAAGTAATAAACCGTCCATCGGCGCTGATGCTGGTACCAAAAACGGATCTGTCATCTATACCAATGGCGCGGAGTGTTTTTTCTTTGGGCAGTGCTTTGCGCATGGAGTCGGCCAGTTCACGCTTTTCCTTGCGACTTTGTAACACCAGTGAGTTTTCCAGTGATTCTTCCTGCAGCCATTTTTCCTGTGGGTTGCCGGTGGCTGCTGCTCTGTTAGGGTTGCCGGCACCGCCGCGGAAGCCACCTCCTCCACCTTGTCCACCGCCACCTCGTTGTGGGCCAGCGGCGGGCGCTGTGGGTGCTGCTGCCAGGCCTGCCTGGAAGTTGGTAAGCTGTGTGGTTGCGCCGGTAGCAATATCCCAGGCAAAGAGGTTGAGGCCACGGGTGTATACTATTTTGCTATCTCCAAAGGAGAATTGTGGACCGCTTTCAAACTCCACTGTTTGTGTAACGGGGCGCTGCTGGCCGGTCTTTACATCAACCAGGTATACATCTCCCTGCCGGGAGAACACATAATGGGTGCGTTTAGTATTGTAGCGAACACCGCTTTCGTCGAGGAATTGCTGCCGGAAAGCATAGTTCGTTTTTTGCGGAGTAAGGGAGGTCGGCGTAATGTAGTAAGTGGAATCGGATGCTGCTTTTTCGGGATTCCAGTCGAACAAAAGGTATTTGCCGTCCAATGACCAATCAGGATTGGCCGGTGATGAGCCTATCCACTTGGGATCGCGCATGATCTTATCGACGGTCAATGCGCCGGGGCTTTGGCTGTAGGCTGCTGCTGTGGTCATCAACAGGGCCACGGAAAAGAGCTGTGATTTTCTCATGATGTTAGTTAAAAATGATATGGGTGTTAGACGATTTAGAGCAAAATACCATGCAAAAAGATAAGTGCTGCGGAAAAATATATGACGAGGCCTGTTACATCCACCAGCGTAGCTACGAAAGGAGCAGAGGAGGTGGCGGGGTCGGCGCCCAGTTTCTTCAATATGATGGGAAGCATAGAACCTGATATAGTGCCCCACAATACAACTCCTATCAGGGAAACACCTACGGTAAAGGCGACCAGTATGCCATGATCGCCATAGGTATGGAAGACAGAGTTCCAGAATACGACCCTGAAGAAGCCGATGAGCCCCAGCATGGCGCCGAGCAGCAAGCCGGATATGATCTCGCGCCGCAATACGCGCCACCAATCCACGAGGGTGATCTCTCCCACGGCCATGGCCTGTATGATGAGGGTGGAAGCTTGTGATCCACTGTTGCCACCACTGGAAATAATGAGGGGTATAAATAAGGCCAGCACCACTGCCTTTTGTATCTGTCCTTCAAAATACTGCATAACCGTAGCGGTGAGCATTTCACCCAGGAATAGCACGACCAACCACACTACGCGTTTTTTAAAGAGTTTGAGGATCGGTATTTCAAGGTAGGGTTCATCCAACGCTTCGGTACCACCCATTTTCTGCATGTCTTCGCTAAACTCTTCGTTGGCCACCCACAGGATATCATCGATGGTAACGATCCCCAGCAGTACGTTTTTATCGTCTACCACCGGCAAGGCCACGCGGTTATTCATTCTAAACACCTGGTTGGCTTCTTCCTGGTCATCGTTTACATTCAGTACAATGAAGCGGTTATCGATCAGTTCGCCCACCTGCCTGTCGGGGCTGGCCAGCAATATTTCCCTGATCCTGATATCATCTACAAACTCTCCTTTATCGGTGACTACATAGATCACATCGATCGTCTCGCTCTCCTTCCCTACTTCGCGGATATGCTCCAATACTTCCTGTACCATCCAATCGACCTGTACAGCAATGTAGTCGGGCGTCATCAGCCTTCCAACACTGCTTTCGGGATAGCCCAGGAGTGACAAGGTAACGCGGCGCTCTTCGGGGTCCAGCAGCCTGATGAGTTCTTTCACCACTTCGCTGGGCAATTCTTCCAAAAAGGCGGTACGGTCATCCGCCGGTAGTTCATTTAATAATTCAGCCGTTTTATAGGGGGGTAATTCCTGTATGATGGTTTTCTGGGTGGAAAGGTCCAGTATTTTGAATACGCTGGCTGCCCGGTGCATGTTCATATGCTGGATGATCTGGCTCTCGTACTCGGGCAGTTCATTGATGAGCTCGGCCACATCGCTGATGTTCTGGTCGTTCAGAAACTCCCGGATGGAGGTCTCATTACCGCTGTGCATCAGCTCTTCAAATTGCTCCTGTAGGGTGATGTCTTCTGTGCTCATGGGCCAAATTTACGGGATTGAATGGCATATTATTTTTTCGAGATCAGAGGTGCGATCAGTGCCTCTTCAAAAATAATAACTAATTTAGAACGGTTTAGATATTAGACCCTCATACCTCGATTTTACTTATGATCCTGCCATGTTTATTTATTGCTCCTACCCGGGTGATGGGCCGTGGTGTATTTACTTCCCAGAGTCTGGAAGCGGATAGTATCGTTGAGATATCGCCGGTGATCGTGATGAACAATGATGACCGCAAGCTGCTTGACCAAACCATCCTGCATGATTATATTTTTGAATGGGGTGGTGAGCGCCAGCAATGTTGTATGGCCCTGGGTTATATTCCTATCTATAATCATTCTTACGCTTCCAACTGTGAATACGAGATGGATTATACGCATGATATCATTACCATCAAAACTGTTCGCTTTATCAAGGCGGGCGAAGAGCTGTTCATCAACTATAACGGCACCTGGGATGATGCCAAGCCGCTGTGGTTTGATGCAAAGTAATTGAAAGCTTCAGCAACGCTATTTACGAAGCGGTTGTCAATGTATACAACCGCTTAAACATGAAAAATACAACTCCTACACACACAACCCGTTTTATTCAACTGTTTATTGTTATTCTTTTTATTTCAACTGCGTTGCGTTGTAAAAAGACTACCGTCATCGAACATCCTTTTACGGATATCGAAACGCTGGATTGCAGGAACCTATTGATAAGAAGTGTTGAACTGAAAGGTGCTATCGTTGAAGTGGCAATAGAGAATACCTGTAAGAACTGTGAGGATGATTTTGTATACCTGGGCGTACTCATCACTAAAAGAGGTGCTCCCGCAGATACGATTGCGCGAACTCCCTGCTTAACCTGTTATAGCTGCCCCAAAAACGGTGAGGTAAAGAAATATGAACTTGTTACCAATCGTACAAGCCTCCCTGATATCAAAACGCTGAAGATCGACTTCGAGTATCTTTGTACGGATGTTACTTACCTGCCGAAATAATGCTCAGCTATTCTATTACTTAGTCAGTTTATACTTTACAGAGAAATAGATGCCATAACTATTCAGGTCCAGTTTTCCGTACCCTAATCCTTTTAACGGGAACTTGAAGTATGGTTCTGCCTGCAGGGAGAAGCGCTTATTAAGTGCCCGCTCAAAGCCTGCCGAGAGGTTGAGGATGGAGAACAGGTAAGTGCTGGTGGAGTCTCTTGTCCAATCTGCCTGCCTGCGGGTTCCATTATATGTATAATCGTAATTGTAGTATTCGCTCTTCATGATGTAGGAAGATGCTCCCGCACTGGCAAACCACCGTTGTTTTTTATTCACAGCAAAGTCGTACCGTATATTGATGGGAATATCCCACATTTCACAATATCCCTGTACAGTATGAATATCTATATTTCGCCACCAGCCGGTCTTTGTCCAGTCTTTACCTGCCGCAGTGTAATTTTTCTTTGTATAGAGTAATCCTGTGTTAACCGACCAACGATCATTAAAGCGATATCCTATTTGCAGGCCCACGTTGTAGCCTGCCTTATCCATATCGGTAAACTTCACATTGCTCATATCCGGGCCAGCCACCAGGCCTACTTGCAACCCTTTTTCTCTTTGTTGCTTATTTTCTATCGGTGCTTCTTCCGGAGCAGGCGTTACTGCCGGGTTTAAGGATGGCGCTTTGATGCCTTCCAGTTTATTGTTCCAAACTATATCAGCCACCATACTGGGACGAAGCGAGGCTTCAGCTTCCAATTCGTCTGTAGAATTAATAACTACCGGTTGTTTTTTATGATGTTTTACAGGCTCCCGTTTGTCAGAAAGAGGCATTTCACCTATTACCAGGACTTCCTGGCCATCATCATCAGCGGATGTTTGCGCTGCTTTCTTCCTTAAAAGACTTTCTTTCTTATCGTTTTTTGTTGCTGTAGTATTATTGGGTTGCGGAGTGTTACCCAGTGGTTTGCCGGCAGCGACCTCCTCTGGAGTAATGATTGTTCCGGCCGGCAGGGTATTGGCATCACTTCCCGGGGCAGTGGTTGCATTTTCGGGGGCAGTGCTGGCGGCGCCCTCAGGAGCCGGGGTACTCCCCACATTTGGGGATGGTTGGTTATCGGCAGGGTTTGTATTTTGGGGAGCCTTTTCAGCTGGTGTTGCTTTATCTGCATGGGCTACCTGGACAGTGTTGCTGTTCTTGTTGGTCATCGTCCACAGCAAGCCGCCACCCGCCAGCAATACGATCAGGAACAGCCAGAACAGAAAGCGCCTGCGCTCCTTCTCTTCTTTGAGTGGCAGTTCCCTGTTGAGCCGGTTTTCCAGCGTTTCCCAACCCGACGTACTTGCTTCTACATCGTATTGTTCGGCTGCTTCCCTGCTCAAACGGTCAAGGTCGTTATCATTGAGGGGATACATACACGTTGTACTGTGTTTTATTCAACAATAGTTTTCTGAGGTTGTCTCTGGCTTTTGATAAGTTGGATTTTGAAGCGCCCACTGAAATCCCCAGCACATTGGCTATTTCCTCATGACTTAATCCTTCTATCACAAACAGGTTGAACACGGCTCTGTAGCCGGGTGACAACAAGCGGACTGCTTCTATTATTTCTTTATACGATAAAATATCTATGCCGGTTTCACTATGGTCCGGAATGGATTCAGATTCATGGTTCAATACGTGACCGCTCACCGAGGCGTTCATTTTTCGGTAGTGGTCGATACAGGTATTGATCAGGATACGCTTGAACCATCCTTTGAGGGACAGCAAGGTATCTTCCTGACGGTTCTCGTCAAACTGATGCACGTTCTTGAACAGTTTGACAAAACCTTCGTTCATGATCTCTTCTGACTCTTCCTGGGCATTGGTGTAACGGTAACAAATCTTCATAGCAAACCCGCGGAGCAGGTAATAGAGCTCCTTTTGACTGTTACGGTCATTTTGACGACAGCCGTTCAACAGGGCAGAAATTTTCGGGTTATCTGCGAGCAAGGGATGGTTGGTTTACAATTGTAAAACTTCTTTAATAAGTTACAATATATTTCCGGAACACCCCATAATACGGAGCATGGCTCCTATTGGTTGCCGCTCCCGGATTTTTATTTCGTTCTGCATCCTGGCTGTCTTTACCGTTTCATACTCAACAGGTTAGCTGGTGGCCGACCAATCAGTACGATACTGCCTTTTATATATGCCTGTATTTGAATATAATCTTTTTGGGGCAATAGACCCAATACCTTAACGCTTTCGAGCTTACCTGTAGTACTCATCCAGTCGGTAACCTGCTGGTTGAGGCGGGCTTCTATAAGGGCTTTATTTTTCTGGATAAGGGCGGCAATGTCGAGCACCGACTTGCCCTGGAGCTCTTTCATGATCCTTTTACGGAACATGCCTTTGGCAATGTTGACCAGGATATCCTTGGTATCCAGGGCAAAGGTAATATCGGGCATGGAAAGGTATTGGCGGGCCGTGTCCAGCACGGGGGTGCCGCTGAGGTGCAATACGCCTTTGCGGTTGCCGGTAAAAGACACATCGACTGCTATTTTACCGTCGTTGCTGCCCCGTACGTTGACGTCTTTGATCACGAAGGTGCGGCCTTCTACTTCGAATGGTTTATTGCTAAGGCTGTCGTTCAGCAGCTTGTTGAAGAATTTGTATTCATATACGGCATCAAAATAGGTGCTGATGGTACCGCTGTTATCGGTCCCGGAAATGGGTGGCAGTGGCGCTCTTGTCACCAGCCGGTTGCTATCGGACGAGAATTTAGGGCTTCCCTGAAAGCCGAGGGCGAAGTACAAGGTGTCACGGTTTACATTGAAGCTGCTCACCTGCAGCTTGGTGGGGTTGAGGTTAAGGAATCCATATTTGCTGACGGCCATCACGCGGCTGCCGCCACCACGCCATTGCTGCAGAAAGGCATTGTTGTTGACAGCCTGTACAAACTTGTCGAAAGTGCTGCAATAGCTTTCTACAGATGCCTTGATGCTGTCCATGATCTCGGAAGTCATGTCATTTTGCAGCAGCGTCACCTGGCACTTGTCGATAGGCTTTAAGGCTTCGAGCCGGGTAGCGGTCGCTATCTGGTGGTTGGGCAGCAGGTTGAGCACCGAGCTGATGTTGAGATCTACCCGGCGTAATGCCTCATCACCAAAACCGCAGCTGCCACTCACCCAGGGTGATACTTGTTTGTCGAATGCACACACGCAACGGCTGCCGGCAATCTGGTAATTGCCACGGAAACCAATGTTCACTTTATTGTTGACGCAGGTGATCACAAAAGGGGAACGCACGAAACGGTATTTGTAGCGAAAGTCGCAACCGCTTTGCATATAATTGGGCCATTTATCGCTGGTAAACTCTTTGGCCGTCATGCTGTCCATCAGGTTCAGCAGCGGCCTCATGTATACCTTAATAGGAATATTGATCTGCGACACCGGGAGGGCTGGCAACAGGCGGGCGGGTGGCTCACTGGCCGTTGTAACCGCTTTTTTTGCGCCTCCGCAGGATGTCAGGAAAAACAGGGTAACAATGATACAAGGGATCGGCAGGAATTTCATGGCGTAAATATATAGTCTGAACCGCGATTTTCAGGTATTTAAAGGATTAACAGGATGTGAAAAAGGCCGTCCTTGCGGGACGGCCTCTATGAGACTATGCACACTTTTGGGAAGATAAAAATTACTATTTATGCCCGTTGTTTGGCAGGTGCTTTGCGTTTGCCTTTCAGGGCTTCATCGATGGCCTTGCGCAATCCATCGAAGGTGGGTTTACCTGTATATAATTCTCCGTTGATGAAGAAAGCAGGAACATCTCTTACACCCATAGAGAGACCATCTAACAGATCGGCCCTCACTGTCCAGCCATAGAATGAATCGATCAGCCGGGGCAGGAAATGCTTATCGGAAACGCCTGCTTCCCTGCTATATTCTTTCAGGCTTGCAGTACCCAGGTGCTTACGGTTCCTGAATATGACCTCATGCATTTCCCAAAACTTACCAGCCTGCCCTGCTCCTACCGCTGCTTCAGCTGCTTTGTGGGCCCGCTGGTGTATTTGCGTAAGGGGGAAATGCCGGTAGTTGAACCGCACCTCATCGCCATAGGTATGGAGGATCTTTTTAATTACTTCATGCGCTTTCGCGCATTCTTCGCTTTCATAATCGCCAAACTCCACCAGTTTCACCGGGGCACTGGCAGGTCCCTGCCAGATGTCCTTGGGTGAAATGATCTCGATGACCTTAGGTTTATTGTTTACTGCCATATGTTAAGTATAGTTTTATACGCCAAATGCACAGATAATCAACCGATTAGCTGTGCAGTAAATAAAAAGCCACTCCGCTCGCGGCAGAATGGCTTTGGTAATATGTTATTAAGACGGTTTTAGTCTCTGATTGGTGGCATGCCTGTTTAAGAAGTGATGTGATTGGGCACTTCGTTCCTGAATACTACCACCCCGTCGAATACGTCTACCAACACCGGGTGCGTCCTGTCGACATCGCCTGCCAGTATCTTTTTGGACAACTGGTTCACGATCTCTTTCTGGATAAGCCGCTTAAGCGGACGGGCGCCGAACTGGGGATCGAATCCATTCTCTGCCAGATAGTCTACCGCATATTCACTGAACTGGAGGTCGATGCCATTGGCGGCCACTAACTTCCGCAGGTTGTTCAACTGGATCGTAATAATGCCCCTGATCTCTTTTTTGAGTAATGGCTGGAACATGATCACCTCATCTACCCGGTTCAAAAACTCGGGGCGGATGGTTTGCCGCAACAGGTTCATCACTTCCACTTTTGCTTTTTCTGTAGCATCTTCCAGGTTGCGTTCGTTCACGCCTTCAAAGGCTTCCTGTATGAGGTGGCTACCAATGTTGCTGGTCATGATGATGATCGTATTCTTGAAGTTCACCACCCGGCCTTTATTGTCGGTAAGGCGTCCATCATCCAATACCTGCAGCAGTACGTTCCATACATCGGGGTGTGCTTTCTCAATCTCGTCGAGCAATACCACACTATAGGGCTTACGTCTTACAGCTTCGGAGAGTTGTCCTCCTTCGTCATAACCAACGTATCCCGGAGGGGCGCCTACCAGTCGCGACACCGTATGTTTTTCCTGGTACTCACTCATGTCAATGCGCGTCATCATACCTTCGTCGTCGAAGAGGTATTCGGCCAGGGCTTTCGCCAGTTCCGTTTTACCTACCCCGGTAGTACCAAGGAAGATGAAGGAACCGATAGGCTTCCTGGGATCCTGTAACCCTGCGCGACTACGGCGGATAGCATCCGCTACGGCGGTAATTGCTTCTTCCTGACCTACCACACGTTCATGGAGGTGTTCTTCCAGGTGCAACAGTTTTTCTTTCTCACTCTGCAACATACGCGTTACCGGTATACCGGTAGCCTTCGCCACATTTTCTGCAATGTCTTCCGCGTCTACTTCTTCTTTCAACAAGCGCTTCTCATTAATTCCTGCCAACTCTCCTGTAAGTTCTCCAATGATCTTTTCCTGTTCTTTGATCTTGCCGTAGCGTATTTCAGCTACCTTACCGTATTCGCCATTTCGCTCGGCCTGTTCAGCTTCGAGCTTCAGTTGCTCGATCGCTGCTTTGGCATTCTGTACTTTATCTACTACTTCTTTTTCTGCTTTCCATTTTGCTTTGAATGTATCGCGCTCTACGCTCAGGTTGGCAATCTCTGTATTGAGCTCGCGCAGCTTGTATTCATCGTTCTCACGTTTGATGGCTTCGCGCTCAATTTCCAACTGGCGTATTTGTCTTTCCAGCTTGTCCAGCTCTTCGGGCATGCTGTTCATTTCGAGGCGCAGCTTAGCGGCGCTCTCATCGATCAGGTCGATGGCCTTATCGGGCAGGAAACGATCGGTAATGTACCGGTGTGACAATTCCACTGCTGCGATGATGGCTTCGTCTTTGATGCGCACATGGTGGTGCGTTTCGTAACGATCTTTCAATCCGCGCAGGATAGATATGGCATCTTCCACGCTGGGTTCTTCGATCATTACTTTCTGGAACCGGCGTTCCAGGGCTTTATCTTTCTCGAAAAACTTCTGGTATTCATTGAGGGTTGTAGCACCAATGGCTCTCAACTCTCCTCTTGCCAGGGCAGGCTTCAGGATATTGGCTGCATCCATAGCACCTTCTCCACCACCTGCACCTACGAGGGTGTGTATCTCATCGATAAAGAGCACGATCTCTCCTTCGCTGGTGCTCACTTCTTTTACTACGCCTTTCAGTCTTTCTTCAAATTCTCCTTTATACTTGGCACCGGCAATGAGCTGTCCCATGTCCAGTGCATAAATGATCTTCGACTTTAAGTTATCTGGTACATCGCCATTCACAATGCGTATGGCCAACCCTTCTGCAATAGCTGTTTTACCTACGCCGGGCTCACCCACCAGGATAGGGTTATTCTTACTACGGCGTGAAAGGATATGCAGGGTACGGCGAATCTCTTCGTCCCTACCGATCACGGGGTCCAGTTTGCCCTGGCGCGCCAGTTCGTTGAGGTTCTTCGCATATTTGTTCAGTGCGTTGAACTGGGTTTCCTGGGTCTGGCTTTTAATGGTATCGCCTTTGCGCAGGTCTTTGGTAGCAGCTACCAGTCCTTTTTCGGTAAGGCCGGCATCTTTCAACAACCGCGCGGTATTATCGCTGCCTTGCACGATGGCCAATAACAGGTGTTCTACGCTCACGAATTCATCGCCAAACTGCTTGAGGGTGGTACCCGCACGCAGGATAGCATTGTTGGCATCCCGGCTGATAGCCTGCGCCGGCTGTGCATCGCCATTTACTTTGGGCAGCTTATCAATCGCATCCCGCAGCTTGCTTTCCAGGAGGTTCACTGTCACATTATTTTTCTTCAGCAGGTATTCTACCGGAGAATCTTCCTGGTCCAGCAAGCTCTTGAGCAGGTGCTCTGTTTCTATATTTACATTCCCCTGGTTAAAAGCGATCTGCTGTGCCTGTGCGATCACTTCCTGGGCCTTAATGGTAAAGTTGTTTAAGTTCATAGTCTCTTTGTTTGTGTTTTGGCGGCCGGTAGCTGGGAAGGATAGGCTTAAATTCTTCGTTAATAACAACATTGTGCCAACCCTCAAGGTTCAGTTACCGTAACTTCCAATAACTTTATCCCTTATCGCAAATCACAATCCAACCAAAAATTTCCGGCATTTATGTCATTAAAAACGCCCCGAACCTGCCCAAAATTCAGTCTGTCCCTGTTTTTCCTGTTAATGTTGCAGTTTGCCTATACCCAGGACTTCAGCAGCGTGGACCAATTGCTGGAAAAGAACAAGAAGTTGTTGGGTAACAATGTAGTAGCGTTGGTGTGGAAGGATGGCAAGCTGATTTACCAGAAGGCGATCGGTACGGATTTCAACGGCAAAACGCAGGCGCCTATTGCCAGTTGCAGCAAGTGGATCACGGCTGCTACTATCATGGCGTTGGTTGACGAGGGTAAGCTGGACCTGGACGATCCTGTTGTAAAGTACATTCCCGTATTGGAGAAATATATGAAGGGCTATATCACCATCCGTCAATGTCTGTCGCATACTACTGGTATAGACAATGGTAAGGGTGGCCTGGCCAAAGTATTTGAGCGCCGCAAGTTTGACAACCTGGAGGATGAAGCCAATTCAATTGCCGCAAAAGAGATCTCCAACAACCCCGGTAAGGAGTTTGCTTATGGCAGCAGCGGTCTCAACCTGGCAGCACGCTGTGCAGAGGTGGTGAGCAAGAAAGATTTTTCACGGCTGGTGCAGGAGAAGATCACCCGTCCGTTGAAAATGCGGGCCACCACTTTTGTGAACGATAATGGTAATGCTCCCAATCCTTCGGGTGGCGCCCAATCGACCGCTAATGATTATATGAACTTCCTCATCATGATCCTGAACAAAGGGATGTTTGAAGGCAAACGTGTGTTGAGCGAAGCATCGATCGCGGAAATGCAGAAGAACCACTTTCCCGGGTTGCCCGTCAAGTTTACGCCCAAGATAGCAGAGGGCTATGAGTATGGTTTAGGTGAGTGGATACAAGAGAAGGATGCCAGTGGCAATGCAACTGTAGTGAGCAGTCCCGGCTTGTTTGGTACCTGGCCTTATATCGATAAATGCCGCAATTATGCCGCCATCATCTTTGTGAAAACATTACTGGGCGAACAGAAGAAAGACTTTTACCTGCAGTTTAAAGAGGCTGTTGATGAGCAAGTTGGTCCTTGTAAATAGCGGACACCAGCTACCCTGCCGTTTTTGGTGTAAATGGCTGTTTTGGACTTGTTGTGCTATTAATACGGGATTAGTACGGCTTTACTACGGCTTAAGTACGGCTTAACCCCGGCTTAACTGCGGCTCAAGTACAAGCTTTCCTGCACACAAAAATACATTGAACAGTTAAGCAACTGCCAACAGGTGACCGAAATGGCCGTAAATGCCCTGAAATGACCGGTTATTAATTTATAAGTTTTTCAGCAAGGCATTCTTCCACTCACCATAGATGTCTTTGTATTGCTCCTGCAATCCTTTTTCCGGCTCCAGTTTTTTGATCACGTTCATGCCAGCAAAGCAGGATTTAAAATCGGGATAGATGCCTGCGCCTACGCCTGCAGCGCGGGCTGCACCGGCCGCGCCATCTGTATTATACAGCTCGACTGTGCAGCCAGTGGTATTGGCAAATACGCTTCCAAATATTTCACTGAGGAACATGTTGGCATATCCTGCACGGATGGTCTTCAGTTGCATGCCCATCTGTTGCATGATCTCCATACCATATTGCAGAGAGAATACAATGCCTTCCTGTGCTGCGCGGGCTACATGTCCACGATCGTGGCGGTTGAATTGTAAGCCCTGAAGGATGGCGCCAATGTCTTTGTTCTCCAATACACGCTCGGCACCATTGCCGAAGGGGAAGAAACGAAGTCCATCTGAACCGGGCGGTACGGCAGCGGCCTGTGCATTCATATCAGCATAGGAGGCTGTGCCAAAGAAGTTTTTACGCAGCCAGCTATTGAGGATGCCGGTGCCATTTACGCATAGTAAAATACCATAACGAGGTTTCTCTTCTGTGTGGCTTACATGCACAAAGGTGTTTACTCTTGACTTGGGATCGTATTCCACCTTGTCGGTAACACCGTATACCACACCCGAAGTACCAGCTGTGGCAGCTACTTCGCCGGGTTGTAATACGTTGAGTGAATAAGCATTGTTGGGCTGGTCGCCGGCACGATAGCTCACTGGTATGCCTGCTTTCAGGTCCAGCAGTTCAGCAGCCTCCTGTGTTACCCTACCCTGCTCTCCAAAGGTGGGCACGATAGTAGACAACAGGCTTTCGTCTATGCCGTAATAATTGAGCAGGTCTTTGGCAATGCTCTTTGTCTTAAAGTTCCACAAGATGCCTTCTGACAAACCAGAAACCGTGGTGGTAGCATCGCCTGTGAGCCGCAGGGCAATGTAATCGCCGGGCAGCATGATCTTGTGTATCTTTTTATAGAGTTCGGGCTCATTCTCTTTCACCCACTTCAATTTGGAAGCGGTGAAGTTGCCCGGAGAGTTCAGGAAATTGGAAAGGCTGAAATCTTCTCCGAGGGCTTCAAAGGCTTTGTTGCCATATTCTACGGCCCTGCCATCACACCAGATGATAGACGGACGCAATGGCTTTCCTGCTTTGTCTACACACACCAGGCCGTGCATCTGGTAGGAAATACCGATAGCAGCCACCTCATCGCCTTTGAAAGGGGTTTGCTGGCGCAGTTTTTTAAGCGCGTGCTGCAACTCCTGCCACCACATATCGGGGTCCTGCTCGGCAAAACCGGTTTTAGGGGCAGCAATGGGCATTTCCTCGGAAGGAGAAAAGGCTGTAGCTGCTATCTTACCACTGGAAATTTCTATTAAAGCGGCTTTTATGGAGGAGGAGCCGATATCGATGCCGAGTAAATATTTCACAATCGCTTTTTATGTAATCAATTAGGTTTTCTAACCGGGTAGCCAATTTAGGCATTTTATCTTTCATAAATTGCGTCGGTAAGGAAGAATCCCGAATTGAGAAACACGGAACAACATACCACCCTTGTCAAATCCTTTGCGGCTCAGCTGGGGTTTGAGTACTGCGGCATCGCCCGGGCGCAACGGCTGGACGATGATGCCCGGCGGTTGGAGAACTGGCTGCACCAGGGTATGCATGGTTCTATGCAGTACATGGAGAACCACTTCGAGCTGCGGATAGATCCTACGAAGCTGGTACCGGGCGCTCAATCGGTGATTACTTTGCTGTTGAATTATTACCCGGCAGAGCTACAGGCCCCGGATGCGCCCCAAATAGCCAAATATGCCTATGGCAAGGATTACCATGAAGTGATACGTACAAAGCTCAACAGGATGCTGGCGATGATGAGAGAACAGATCGGCGAGGTACAGGGAAGGGGCTTTGTAGATTCGGCACCCGTATTGGAAAGAACCTGGGCACAACGTAGCGGCCTGGGGTGGATCGGCAAAAATGGAAATATGCTTACCAAGCAGGCTGGTTCTTTTTTCTTTATCGCCACGCTTATTACCGATCTTCCTTTGCTGTATGATGATCCTTTTGCCAAAGACTATTGCGGCACCTGTCGCAAATGTATCGACGCCTGTCCTACTGATGCCATCCTGGAAAATAAGGTAGTTGACGGCAGTAAGTGTATTTCTTATTTTACCATCGAACTGAAGGAGAAGCTGATCCCCGGAGAGATGGCCAATAAGTTCGACAACTGGTTTTTTGGCTGCGATACCTGTCAGGATGTATGTCCCTGGAACCGGTTTTCCCAACCTACCCGGGAGACCGAATTCTCGCCGATACCTGAGTTGCTTAATTTCACTACGGCCGAATGGCAATCGCTCACAGAAGATGCTTTTAAAAAGATCTTCCGACATTCTCCGCTCAAGCGCTCTAAATTCCACGGTATACAACGTAATTTAAACTTCGTACAAAACCCGGATCATGGAAAAGCCACTAGTGAATAAGAAGTATACTTTGCAACGAATGCCTGGCAAAGGCGGCTGGACGTTTATAGTCATCAAAGAGATCACCCCTGATATGAGAGGTATCAGAGGTATGGTACAAGTGAAAGGGCTTATTGACGACACGTACGAAATCAAAAGCTTCAACCTGATGCCGATGAGCAATGGTTGCATGTTCATGCCTGTAAAAGCGGAGATCCGCAAGCTGCTCAAAAAAGGTGAAGGCGACCAGGTAAAGCTGGTATTGTATGCTGATGCCGATCCACTGGACATCCCTCCTGACCTGTTGGAATGCCTGCGCGATGAGCCTGTGGCCCACAAAAAATTCTTTGCTTTTCCGGAAAGCGAACAAAAGCAATACATCGACTGGATATACGGTGCTAAAAAAGAAGAAACCCGGATAGAACGGATGGCCGAAGCCATTAACCGTTTAACCCGGGGTCTTACTTTGAGACAGAAGAATAGCGATGAATGAACGATTATTAAAACCGGTAACCCAGTTTCAGGGTTATCCTGTTGAAAGTATAATTATAAGTTTCACGACTTTCCGGCGAGCACGACGGGCAAAACTGGGGATAGGTAGTAACTTCCTCTACTGTCTTCCGGCTAAAGCCCGCGCTTAGCAATACTGCATGCTGGTCTTTCACGCTCACTTTATAACCAATCCCTGCATCATAATAAAGATCATTACTGAATGTGCGTTTGCCAGTACCACCAGGTTTGTCCTTCTCAGTAGGCCATGAGTAATGAATACCACCATCTGCATACACAAAGGGTGTGGACGGCTTATTCAAAATATCCTTCCGGACATCGAGGAATACAGGTATTCCTCTTTTTTTATAAAAATCTAATCCAACGCCTGCTCCTGCAAACCAGGTTTTATAGCGCATGCCATTGATCGATTGCAGCTGGAAAGAAGAACCTGCTTCTCCTGTTAGAACGCCCACCTGATTGATAGAACTGAATGCGCAAGAACATCCTTTCTTTGGCGTTGTTTCTTTAGTAGTGGTTTGCGCAACAGTCATAATAACCAAACAACAACATAATAATGTAGTGACAGTAATGTGCCTGATCATATTTCTTAGTGTTTATTCAGGCTTATTTTACTGATCTGTTTAATGTTGTTCAGGTTGGTATAATCAAACTGGTACAGTCCATCTTTTGCCACTACCAGCGCCCATTTATTGTAGGCTATAATATCATAGGTCTCGAAATCACCAATCTGTTTGATCAGCTTGAGTGAACTGGCATTTTGAGCGTCATACACTTTAAGTCCATCTTTTCCATCGCAAATAAACAGGGTATTGCCGTCTATAGCCAGCCCGTGCGGATTGGTCATTGGGTAGGTTTTTATCAGGCTTGGGCTGTTCAGGTTCCTGACATCGAGCACTTCCAACTGGTTAGTAAATCCCTGGCAGGTAGTTCCTGATCGCAGGGTAACATAGGCATAGGTATCGTTGGCCACTACCGGATCACAGCTACGAACATGTGAGAAACTGCCTTTTTTAGAGGGCGTACCGGGACTGGAGACATCATAGATGAACATGCCGGAAGTAGAACCGATGAATAATTGATCTTTGAAAGGATAAATGGTTTCAATTCCCCCGCCTATCGGTGTTTTGCCGGCTAAAAAAGGCTGGTGCGCGGTAGATATATCGAAAGTATTGAGTGACGTGTTGGTGACCGTGTACAGGTAATTGTTCATGAGGGTAAAACGCGCCATGGAGCCACCTTGACCACCACCCACTTTCTGCGATGCAAAAGACCCGCTTGCGTCAGCCGATGCACTCGCGTAAAACCTTTCATACAGCATATTATACGTTTCACAATCCACCGTAGTATCTCTTGAGGTCCAGTCAACGACCACACTTATCGAATCTGGATTTAAGGGTTCATTGGGAGCCGGGCGATAATAAGTATTATACCTGTAATAACCATTACGATCCGGGAAAACGCTGCTGAGGAAATTTTTGGCAGCTACCTGCTGCGGATTAGTGATATCAAAGCTGACCAGATCGCCCCAGGAGTCGGCATACAAGGTATTGCCTTTTACCGCCATGTCGACATTGCCTGGTATGTTGATGAAAGCGATATTCTTTGGAGATGCAGGATTGGTATTATCAATGATATGAATACCTTTCTCTTGTTCGTTGAGGAAAATATAATTACCGTAAATATATAATTTGCCGGGACTCTCCAATGTTTTTGCTGTACTGCTCTTCATCTCCTGCCTTACCTGGGTAAGCGTTTTATATACAGGTGTGTACAGTGTGTAGGTGCGTGTACAATTGTCTTTTAAGCAACTGCTCAGCGACAGGAGTAGCAATGCAGGCACTACCCATAACAGTTTGTTTTGGTATTTCCAGGTCATAACGAAGGGTTTTCCTTCTGACACTGGAATAGGAAAGAGCGTTGCCTGTTGTTTATTTTTTCAATAAAACGGTTGCACGCAATCCTACGGCCCATACATGCTGGCCAGTGGAATAGTCTTTCTTCAACATTGGGGTGATATTATAACGCATTACAGGCCCAACTGTGAGCGGGTGCTGTGTATGCTTAAAGAGTTGGACATTAAAGCCTGTAGAAACAGCCCATTGGGTTTTATTGAACAGTTCCTTATCCTGGTAGTATACCCCACCCAATCCATCATAGTGCAACGCATTTGTGTTTAACAGCTTTGATACAGAGAAGCCGGCATCCCATATGATGGGTAAGCGTTTTCCTCTGTTCAATTGCGTATGCAAGGTCACCGGCAATTCAATGAACTGATACCTGTTGGTATAGTTTTGTGTGTTGTGGCCGGGATTATTAAAGCTTGCAAAGGAGCTGGCGTTATAGTATTCATTCACCACCTGTGAGGTTGAAGGGGCGCGGTTAACAGTCCTGTTGTTGCTTACTTTGCTACCTACTACCTGGCGGGTACTTAGGTAGGTGTACTGCAAGCCGGCAGAAAGGCTCAACCTGTTTGACAAGGCACGCTTTACAAATCCACCAACGGAGAACGATAGCCCCATCGTAAGATTAGAGGGCTTGCTGACCGGCCTGGGGAACTGTGGCGTATAGGTGACCGAGTTGTTGAAGGAAGGGGATGCAAGATCGGGCACCTGGGTATAGTTCTTTTCAAGGAAACCAAACAATCCATCTTTGGTAACGCCTGAATAACCGCCTTCCACCTGCACACCAAACTGCCAATTGGAAGGGCCTGCTTTCTTCTGCACTTTCGCGGCCTGTGCTACTTCCGGCACAGCTACCGGTGGTACGTTGGCGATCGTTTGAGCAGCAGAATCTTTTACTACGGTTGCGCTGTCGACAGCAGTTACCTGTGCCAGGCTATTGCTATCCACAGTAGCAATAGCTGGATCTATGGTAGCTACAGTCTCTGTAGTTTGCGCAGAATCGACGGCAGTCATTACGGCTACGCTACTGTCACCCCGCAACACAGTTGGCTGTTCGATCTCCTCCGTTTGTACATTATTATTCTCCTGTTTATTGGAAGCCAACTCACTATTATTCTTATTCGCTTTCTCAGGCTTCTTTTTAGTCTGTTTAACAAGAGGTACTATGATTTTGGAATTGGTGTTATTGCTTTCTGTTGTTTTCCTGGCAGTAATGCGTGTTGGCTTTTTGACAGCTGGTGTTGTTTTGTCGATAGCTGGCTTCACAGTAACCGGGTTTCCGGAAACTGTCTTATCTGTAGCTCCTTTATCTGCGCTTACAGGCACATTGCTTGTTGGAGCATCGGGCGTTGCTGTGTTGGCAGCGGACGTGGTTGCGGGAAGTGTATTTTCTTGTGTTTGCTGTGTAGAAGTTGAGGTCGATGGCTTGTCATTTTGTGTGGAAGATGATGACGTTACTGAAGATGACGGAGTCGCCTGGCTCACCACGTGATTGGCGGAACCGGCTGTTTTCGTCATAGCAAAATAGCCCCCTGCTCCCAGGAAAAGGAGTGCAACGGGTAGCCACATGATCATTCGGCGGCGGCGTTTATCCCTTCGGATATTCTTTTCCACCTCCGTCCACACAGCATTGGATGGGCGCAGCCTGAACTGCTCCATTTTTAGCTGTACCTGTTTTTCAAATTCATGGTCGGACATACGATTCATTTTTGGTTTCCATATTTTGCTTTTTCAACCAGGTGATAAGCAAAGCACGGGCACGGGCATATTGTGAACGGGAAGTGCCTTCATTAATTCCAAGCATCTTCCCAATTTCTACATGTGAAAAACCCTCCACTGCGTGGAGGTTAAATATTGTTTGGTATCCGGTTGGCAACTGGCGTATCAGCTCTGCCAGGTCTTTGGCCAGCAGGCTTACTTCAGGGTTATCAGCCGACACGGGATGCAGGCTTGTATCGAAATAGGCCAGGTCGGTCTGGTAACGGCTGTTCTTCTTCAGGTAATTGAGCGCTGTGTTTACCATGATCCGCCGTATCCACCCTCCCAGTTCGCCTTCGAACTTATATTGATCCAGGTGTTTGAAAACTTTGATAAATCCTTCCTGCAGTACATCTTCCGCATCTGTCATAGACTTGGTATACCGATAGCATATACCCAACATGCCCTCGGCGAAATGCTCGTAGAGCTGTCGTTGGGCCTCCGGTCGTCCCCTCAAACATTCTTTTACCAGCCTGTTATAATCCATTTTGTATCCTACGGGTGACAATTTGCAGGGATGATCCGTTGCACCCTGGCAGTTTTTTCGATGCTTTTCGGCGCCCGGGAAAGGAACAAGTGCTTTACCTTTGCCCTCTTATGCCAAATTCATTGAAAGCCAGGGATAAACAGGTTATCTGGCACCCATATACTCCGCAAAAGTACATGCCAGATCCGATTCCCATAGTAAAAGGTGAAGGAACCTACATTATCGATGCTGAAGGCAACAAATACCTGGATGCAATCGCCAGCTGGTGGGTAACCATCCATGGCCACGGCCATCCATATATAGCTGAAAAACTATATGAGCAAGCCAGGACACTGGAGCAGGTAATTTTTGCCGGCTTTACCCATGAACCCGCTGTTAGGCTCGCAGAACGCCTGATTGATGTATTACCCGGTGATTTTTCCCGTATTTTTTATTCTGATAATGGGTCTACGGCTACTGAAGTAGCTATCAAGATGGCCTTGCAGTATTGGTGGAACAATGGCCATTCAAAGCGCAATAAAGTACTGGCTTTCAACAATTCATATCATGGAGACACGTTTGGCGCCATGAGTGTGAGTCAGCGAAGCGTGTTTACCTCGGCTTTTCAGGATAAATTGTTTGAAGTGGTGTTTATAGATACCCCGGCAGTCGGCAGTCGGCAATCGGCAATAGAAAACCCGCAATGGGAAACGCTGCCTTGGGACGAGATTGCCTGCATTATTTATGAGCCGCTGGTACAGGGAGCGGGTGGCATGCTGATGTATGACCCGGCAGGATTGGATGCCTTGTTGAAGAAGTGCCATGAGCAGGGGGTTATTTGCATAGCCGACGAGGTGATGACCGGCTTCGGCAGAACGGGTAAGCTGTTTGCCTCCTCCTATATGACAGAGCAGCCGGATATCATTTGTCTTTCCAAAGGGCTGACAGGAGGCACGATGGCGTTGGGCGTTACTGCCTGTACGCACCACATTTATGAAGCGTTTTTGCAGGAGGATAAACTGAAAACCTTTTTCCATGGCCACTCTTTCACGGCCAACCCACTGGCCTGCGCAGCCGCACTCGCCAGTCTCGATTTGCTGGAACAACAAAGCTGCCTCGATAGTATCGAGCGAATTGGCCGGCAGCACCGTGCATTTGCGGCTTCGCTGGCTGCAGACTTCCCCGCTTCTACCAAGAATATCCGTTCGCTCGGAACCTTGCTTGCTTTTGAGTTGGTACAAGGCAAGGATGAATACCTCAACAATATTGGTAAAGAGATCACACAGAAGGCGCTTGCCCGAGGAGTATATATTCGTCCGCTGGGTAATACAGTATATCTGATGCCACCTTATTGTATTACGGAAGAGGAGTTGGAGAAGGTGTATGAAGTAATCAGGGAAATATTGAGGGAGTTAACCAAGGCTATTTAGCTTTTTCACTTTCGTAGTGACTATATGCCTGTGCATATTTTTGCCACCTGTTATTTTCTTTAGTATAAAAGCCAAAATCCAGCTGCGTGTAATTGGTTCGATATCTTTCCTGATCCAGATACAGGCAGATGGAGCCTTCCCTGATAAAAATGGGGTTTGAGAAAGTATAGATGATTGAACAGAGATTTCTTTCTTTTTCTGTTCGCAAGGTTTCTGTTCTGGCAAGCACCGATTCTATGTCGGCTTCAACGATCATTCTGGATTGAGGAAATAAGCCCGCCTTCCATTTGTATGTTTTCAACTTTTCCAGTTCAGCTACAATGTATTGCTGTTCTTCTTTCGTCAGCGTCAATGGAGCTGCATTGGAATTCGTATACAGGAAGTGTATTTTGAAGACAGGCGATGCCGCTATTCTCTGAATCATTGAATCGATAATCGTAGTATTGATACTTTCCGTGTAATAAAGGGTATCACAGGTGATCCTATCGTATTTGAAACGACTGATCCACTCCCAGTGAACATCTTCCAGCGGCTTATCCTGGGCAGCTGCCGATGAGCAAACCAGTACCGGTAATAACAGGACATAGAGGTATTTCATAGCTATTATATTAGCAAAGGCGGCTGAATGAGCCGCCTTATACGTTTAATGATTAACGTAGATTTCCTTTGTTTATTTTACAATTACCCAACGATTGAGGTAGTTGCCGGGTGTTTCGATCACGATCTTATAGAATTTGGACGCATCGCTTCCAACCTCTACGGTTATCTGTTCTTTTGAAACCGGCACCGTCGCTTTCAGCACGTATTCATCCCGGCCTCCCTCTTTGAACTGATTGGTAGTGGCTATCCAGATCTTTGCATCTCCTTTACGGGAAACGGCTTTCCAGGTAATGTTCAGCTTTCCATCTTCCAGTTTGGCATCAGGAGCAATAGCAGATATAGAACCGGTTAATGGCACACCGTCTACTTCTTTCAATTGTTCTGCCGGTATTTTAACGCCTAAGAAGTTGGCAATAGAAGGCATGATGTCTACTACGCCCGGATTACCGGTTTTAAAATAGTCGTTCAATCCTTTTGCATTGGTTACAATCCAGGTGCTTCTTTCCCGGTCAGATTGTCCGCCATGTCCCTTACCGGTAGCTTTATCACGGCCATGGTCGGTAGTAATATAAATCACCCAGTCTTCTTTGAACTGTTTTTCGCGGTAGGTGATGGCTTCCCAAAGACGGCCGATCTGTTGATCCATCAACGATATGGCCCGGTAGTATTCGGGACTGTCGCCAAACATATGTCCCATGTCATCTGTGTACTCCAGGTACACCCATGACAAATCGGGCGCCTCTTTTTTGATATAGTCAACACCATTGTTCACTACAGACTCATCGATACGGTGCATGAAGTCGCGCTTTTTATCATGCGGATAGTTGATCGTATCCAACTCCAGGCCATCAAAATGATAGCTCAGTTGGAGGTTGCCGGTAGCTGGCAGGCTTTCACCAACCAGCTTTGTCCTGTTGTCGAGCCAGCTTGAGAAAACAGCCGTCTTTTTCTGAGGATATTGTTCTTTGAGAAAACGAAAGATCGTCCAATAGTTATAGTTGGGTGCTTTGATGTCATTGCCCCATACGTTGTGTTTATTGACCCAGGTACCAGTGAGCAGGCTATTATAACCTACTGCAGAGATGGTGGGTGTTTGTGAATAGCCACCTTTCTCTCCGCCTACATGGGCTCTCGTGTAGCCACCCACTTTTGCAATGGCATCTAAAAAAGGGGTAGGCTGATCTTCAATAACGTCTGCCGCTATGCCGTCTACAATTACAAACAGTGCTTTCTTAGCTCTCTGCGCCTGTACTCCTGCAAAGGAGCATACCAGCGCCAATAATAAAATCCCTTTCTTCATAGTTATGAATATATCATTTATTGCAAAATCCACATTACGCCGTTGATATTATCTCCACCGGGGTACTGGCTTTTCACCGCATTCTCTACATTCACCCGGTTGTTGGTGAACTCATCTGTAGGGTACATCCAGCGTTTGGGAATAACACCTCCATTGAGGATACCCGATCCGGTAACATCGAAAGCAGGAAATCCTGTACGTCTTTGTTCATAGAATGGCTGCCAGCCGGTATTCATAAACATACTGATGTACTTCTGCGTAATAATTTGCTTTATCTCAGTGCCTGTTTGCAAAGCCACTACCGGTTGTGCAACATAAGTATCTATATCAGTAGTAGAATACGTATTGCTAAAGTTAGAAAACTCCAATGAAGCTTTGATACCATTTTTATAGTACGTTTCAGCAGTACCTGTGATCCATCCGCGTATAACAGCTTCTGCCAGGATGAATTGGACTTCTGCATAGCTCATCAGCACGCTTGGCTCGTTGATAGCCTGGTAAGAGAAGCGGTCATGGATTTGTGAAGCATTACCGGCACCTCTTTTAGCGGTGTTGGAAGCCAGTGAACCGCTACCTCTCAGACCATCGTATGCGTTGAAGTCCTTTACGGGAAGCGCAGATGATGGCTTGGGCTTACCAAAGGAGAACAAGCGCGGATCTTTCAGGTCCTGCAAAATATCCACGAACGTGCTATCCAGGTAGTAGTCCGTTTTCATGGAGTTGTTGTTGAAATAAGGATACTGGTTGCCGGTGATGTCATAATAAGGCAACTTACCATTGTCGGCATTGGCGCTCAGCAAAGGATATTTAGTGGGATTTGACACGATCTCATTGAAACGCTGCTTAATGTTCAAAGTAGCATCTGCTTCTTTTTTGGAAAGGCTGATCAATACTCTTAATGTAAAGGAGTTGATCAGTTTTTTCCATCTGTCGATATTGCCTCCATACACCAGGTCACCGCTGATGGCCACTTCTGCAGTAGATAATGAGTCGCTGGCAATCTTGAGCTCATCGAGCACGCCACGGTAAATAGTCTGCTGCTTGTCGTAGGCTGGTCTCAGGGCTGATGAGTCGGTGAAATTGTTATTCCTGATCGACTGCATCATCTGGGAATAAGGGATATCGCCAAAGGTCTGCGTCATGCCTACGATATAATAGGCCGTTAAAAACTTGCCGATATACCTGTAATTTTTCTTACCCACACGCTCAGCTTCCTGTTGCATCTTAACAATCTGGGTAATGTTGCCGTATCCCATGCTGCTGCGTTGCCAACCATAGTATTGGGAATTGCTGGCACCCTGTGTATACACCAGGTAACGGGAAGCGAGGGCGGCATCAGCCGATATGGTAGCGAATGCATTACGCTCGATAGACGTCAATAGCAAAGAGGGATCGGCTACTGTAGGGTTATTGGGATTTATCTGAAATTCCTCGAACTTCTTACAGGCTGAAAAAGCTGCAAGGGTTGTCAACAGGAATAATATCTTATATCGTTTCATCTTACTATTTTTTATAATTATGATACACCTGGTTAGAACTTCAAATTGATGTTGAATCCTACAGACCTCATAGAAGGCGTTTGCAGGTCATCGCGTTCAGCATCCGGATCTACGTTATCCAGTTTGGAAAGGATAAACAGGTTGTTGCCGATCAGGGAAACTGAAGCGGAATTGAAGATGCCTTTTACCAATTTGGTGGGGAGATTATACGTCAATACCAGTTCGCGCATTTTGATATAGGTACCGCTATAGTAAAAATAGTTGTTCAGCATTGCCCCGCTCGTTGTTTGCATAAAGCTGATGTAGTTAACCTTGGTAGTATTGGGCGCAAACTTCCGTGTGTCGGAAAGAATGTTGCCATAGCTGTCATAGGTTATAGCTCCATCAGTAACTACTACGCCTGGTCCAACATAGGTAGCATTACCTGCATTGGCATCATCGCGGTATTGGTTAACGGTTCCTTTAGCCGAACCACCCCACCACATTTTCTGGTTGGTAGTAGAATAGATCAAACCACCCAGACGGCCATCGAATGAAAAGCTCAGTGAGAAATCTTTGTAACCAAATGTATTTTGCACACCATAGATCCAATCAGCATCGCGGTTGCCAAAGTATTGTCCGTAAGGAGTATAGGCTTGCATACCGTTGGCGTTGTAGATCGCCTGTCCATCAGGTGTACGGGAGTCAGTAATATAGATCCGGTCCATGCGCTGACCTTCTTTAACCTGGTTGATATATCCATCCTGGTTAACGGTTGCATCTTCCAACCAGCGGTGTACACTGCTGAAGTTGATAGAAGCTTCCCACCTGAAGTTCTTGTTCTTAACCGGTGATCCGCTTATCATGAATTCCCATCCCTTTCTGAGGTAAACATCCGCATTCGTGAGGATGTTGGTGTATCCACTGGCCTGTGAAGGGAGAATCGGAGCAAAGTTATTATAGTCCTTATTCCTGAAATAAGTTGCATCGATATTGAGCCTGTTCTTGAAGAAACCTGCAGCGATGCCATATTCGCCCGACTTAACTGTTTCAGGTATCAGATCTGGTGATTTAAAAGTGGTGGGCAGGGTCAACGAAGGCACGTTGTTCCACTTAGGTCCCAGGTTATAGGTATTGATGTGAGCATAAGGATCACCGCTATTGATGAAACCCGTGTTTACCTTAGCCCATGAGCCACGTACTTTCAGGAAAGAAACGAAGTCGGGCATTTTAATTACATCCGACAGTACGGCTGAAACACCGGCTGATGGATAAAAATAGCCGTTGTTCTTAACAGGTAATGTGGAGGTTTTATCATATCGGCCTGTGAACGACAGGTATAAGAAGCCCAGTGTTTCGATATCGATCATACCATAGGCGCTCGCTGTTCTCCGCTCGCGAAGTGTACTGGTAGCCTTAAGGGGATTGATGGAATTGCCCAATGAATAGAACGCAGGAATAGTAAGTCCATCGGTAGTGGTGTATGTATTTTCCAGCCTTCTATAGGCATTGGCAGCTCCAGCTGTTACATTCAGCTTAAGGGCATCGCCAAATTTATGGTTATAGTTAAGGATCAGGTCTGAGTTGATATCAAAGTAGTTGGTGACATCGGTAGAATAGTTGCCTCTTGAAATATAGCTATAGGCAATATAGCTATAGGGTTCTTTCAGATCGGCATTGCTGGCATATTGGTTGAAGCCATTACGGAACTTCACTGTGAAGTTGTCCATAATTTTATAATCGAACGTTACCTGTCCGAAGCTGTTGCTTCTTTTGTAACCGTTCAACAGTTCATTGGCCACGAAGTGGGGATTGTTGTACCATGACAGGTTATAGTTGCGTTGTTGCAAACCTTCCTTGCCTGGTATCCAATAGTTTTCCAGATCGCGGATATCTATGTCCGGACCGATCCAGAGTATCAGGTTATACAGATAGTTGGGAGGTCCGTATCCTACTGTAGGATAGTTATCAGAATACTCTTTGTTGAAGGTCAGTTTACCGTCCATGCTCAATTTGTTGGAAAGACGATAGTTGCCCCCGATAGAAAAGGATGAGTTGTTGAGTCCGGTATTGGGCACCACACCTTTCTGGTAAATGTGGTTGGCAGCTACCCTGAAGGCTCCTTTTTCGGTACCTATAGAAGCTGAAACGCTGTTGGTAGATAACAGACCTGTTCTGAAGAAGTTCTTGATATTGTCTGCTCCCTTAGAGATCCAGGGCGTTTTCTTACGCACACCGGTAACGGGATCAACAGGGCTATCAAATTGTGTTGTTTCGTAAAAACCGCTTGGAGTAGAAGGATCGCGCTGATCGAGTTTTGGTCCCCATATCCAGCCACCACCTTCGGTGCCACCGCCAGAGCCATTTACATAGGCATACTTACCCTGATCGCCACCACCATAGGTGGTTTGTATTTCGGGTATTACGGTATAGCCAGTCTGGAACAACGTAGATGAGTTAACCTCTACATTTACTTTTCCTTTATTACCTTTTTTGGTCGTATACAGGATGGCGCCATTTACGCCTACTGCACCATACAATGCACCAGCTGCCGTTCCCTTGAGCACACTGATGCTTTCAATATCATCTGCATTGATCTTGTAAGGATCGGCATCAGGATCGGGTATTCCATCGATCACGATCAATGGTGTTCTGCCTCTCAAAGAGATACCGGGATTGCGAAACAGATCGGTCGTATTGTTGATATTCAGACCAGCTACTTTACCGGTTAAAGCGCTGAGGGCTGTGGCCGTTTTGGTTTTAGCCATCGTTTCTCCGCTCACTTCCTGCACCGCATAGCCCAATGTTTTCTGTTGCTTTTTAATACCAAGGGCTGTGGTAACAACCACTGTTTCCAGCTCATTGCCGCCACCGGTTTTCAACTCGATATCAATTACCGTTCTTCCATTGACCGGCACTTGCTGGGAGGCGTAACCCAGGAATGAAAATGTAAGTACCGCGTCTTTCGGAACCAGCAGGGAATACTTACCATCATTGTTGGTGGTAGTTCCCCGGCTCTTGCCATTTACTGAAACAGAAACACCACTCAGCGAAGCATTTTCGCCTACAGAGCGCACTGTGCCTGTTACTGTAATATCCTGTGCAAAGGTGATATACTGTAACAGTAATGAAAGGATTAATAAAGCAGTTGTTTTCATAAACTGAAACTATTTTAAAAGATAAAAGCGCGTTGTGAAGATTGGACCTTGTAAGAATGACCGTACAAAAATGGGGAAATAATGCAGATTTCAAAAATAAATTGAATGAACGTTCAATTTATTTTTGAAATCATAATGCAATGGTTACAATTAATTAATACAAATGTGGCATGAAATGACATATGCGCAATCGGTTTCACAACCCTACGCAATCGTTGCACTTTCTTACGCAATCGTTTTACCTGCGAAAGACAAGTACGAATCTTATATTTGCCGGAAATTACAAGACTAACCAACTATGGGAAGAAGAAGTATCAAAGAATCAAGGCAGAAAGAAATCATCCAGGCTTTTTACGAACTGGCTAAAAAGGAAGGGCTTGAAAATGCTTCCATCGCTAAAACAGCCGCACTCATCAATATCAATCCCAGTCTTGTTATTCACTATTTCAAAACGAAAGAATCCCTCGTATACGGTCTGATCGAACATATTCTCGACCAGTATCTGTTGATATTCAAAACACCTCCAGCCTACAAGAACGATCCGCAGAAAAGATTACTGAAAGTGATAGACAATATCTTTTCACAAAAATGGAATACGCTCTTCGACGATAGTGTTTCTTATAGTTGTTATTCGCTGGCCTTCCGGGATAAAGAAGTAAAAGAAAAGTATAAGCTGTTGCTGGATACGTTACGGAGTAACTTCAGGGAGATCATCATAGAATGTAATCAGCAGGGAGCACTTAATGTAAAAGATCCTGCTCATGTTGCTGATAGTATTTTCGTACTGGTGGATGGCGCTTATTACTATTTGAGCCTGGTCAGCAATAAACAGGAATACAAAAGAAAGTTAGCCCAATATAAAGAACAGGCATTGCAGCAACTCAATTTGGCTTCTTCCGCTTCCGGTAAATCACAATCAAAGCGGTCAAAGCGATAATGCCCCACGCGAGGTTCACTACTACATTGGGCAGGTCTGCATAGTAAATGGCATTTGTCGTTAATCCTATCGCTCCTACAATATTCAGGGCATGATAAATGGATTGGTTTGCTTTGATCTTATTAATGCTTAACAGAAAATAGGCAAGCAGGTAAGCAAAGGTACCCGTCCAACCCAGCAAAGGATACAAATTATTCATCGCCATCGCCAGCAATTTGGGTTACAAAATAGGCTTTTTTTGGCTCGTAGCCTGCCTGTTGATAAGCAAGTGACGAGGCATAAAAAAAGCGGCCCGGGGGCCGCTTCAGTAAGCTTAACGCAAACTTTATATCTTGATAGGCACAGTCACCTGTGTCTGGTCCCACTCGATGATCAGGTCGTTCTTAGGCGTAAAACGAATGGTATGTTGCTCTACTACAGCGTCGAGCTTTTTAGCTGGAACTGTTACCTGCAACACATCTTTGTCTTTGAACTTGTCGTAGCTGTAAGCGCCCCATTGGCCCAGCTGGCTATTGAGGATAACTGTCCACTCTTTTTCATTGGGAATGGTGAACAGGGTGTAAGTACCTGCTTTTACCGCTTTGCCACCGAAAGTAGCGTCTTTGGCAAAGGTGATCTGGGTAGCTGAGTCAGCACCGGTACGCCATACTTTACCGTATTTCTCCAGTCCGCCGAAGATCTCGCGGCCTTTTTTGTAAGGACGGCCATAGCGTACGCTTACTTCTTTACCAGTTGCGGTCTCATGTGGGCTCTTTTGCGCAGCAGCCTCTGTAGTAACGAACATGGTGGTGGCCATCGCTATCGCTGCAAGGAATAATAGTTTTTTCATATATCGTGTTTATTTGTGGATGATGAAATTATGTTATTGGGGAATGGTTTCCAGCTTTTTTTTGAGTTCCCCCAACGATTGCTCCATCGGCGGTCCTAATTGCTTATCAAAAATGATGCTACCAAATTTCTCCCAGGGGTACCATTTCAACTGAAAATCAAAATACCATTGAACCACAATGGTATTGTCGGCCGTATGCAGGTTAAATCCGCTGAAGGTTTCCCGGCCGGTCGACTGCTGCCAAATGGTGGTGATGGTATCGGTATCTACCTTTCCAAGGCGTACTTGCAGCTTGTCGCTGGTAAAGGCATTGTTGCTGTACCAGGGATTGGTCAGCTCCTGTTTGGTGATCAGGGTGTTCCATTTGGGCCACTGCCGCAGGTCGGCCAGGTAACGGGTCACGCTATCTTTGGGAGCCGTGATATTGATGGCGCGGGATATACGCACCTTCGAAGGGATAAGCAGTGATATACAGAAGATCACTACAAATAATACTACGATACTGATCAACCCTAATTTTACTAAACGCATATTGGATATTTATAACAACAGGGAGATTATTCCCATTTGAATGCTTTTATAGCCAGCACGTAAGCGATCACTCCCCAGATGGCCAATATGCCCAGTTGTTTGCCACAATCGGTGAGGTGTGCTCCTTCAAAGGCGATATTACGCATGGCATCGTTCATATGTGTCAACGGTAATGCCCGGCAAATGGGTTGTAGCCAGGATGGGAAGTTATCTACAGAAAAGAAAGTACCAGCTAACAGGAATTGTGGCAGTGTAAACAAATTGGCCAATGGAGGAATAACACTCTCATTTTTTGCCACGCCACTCACCACAAAGCCAAATCCCATAAATACCAGCAAGCCTATAAAGCTCAATACCAGTAATTCAAGGAAAGTGATAAAGCCATGAATTAATGTAAACTTAAAGAAGTAATGTCCTGCCAGCAAGATCACCACAGCTGTAATCAACTGGAAGATCACGCGGCTCAACCCCTCTCCCAACACAATGTAGGAGCGTTTGATCGGTGTGGCAAAGAAACGTTTCAATACAAGTGTTTGCCGGAGGTTGAAGAAAATGAAAGCTACCCCAAATACACCGGCACTCATGAGGGAAAAGCCAAGCTGACCGGGCAGGATGAAATCGATGGTGCGGTATACCCGGCCCGGTATTTTCTCTACTTCTTTATCAATGAGTGCTACTGTCTTCCGGTTGGGATACACCATCTCATCGGCTTGCTTGATGATCGATTCAAAAATGGAACGCAGTACCTGCAGGTTTTGAGGATTGACTGCTCCTGAGCTTTTGAAGCTGACCGTATAATTTGACAGCGTATCATGGCTTTTTTGAATGTTCACGATGGCCGTCATACGCCCCTTTTCAAGGTCTTCTATCAGTTCCTTTTCATCTTTCTGGACAATCCGGATGCCGGGGATGTTTTTTACAACATTGTATAAGGGTGCTGTAGTATCGGTTTTACTGTCAAAGGCTATGCGCACATTAATACCTCCACCGCCGCCTATAAAGCCAAACACCAGTATAAACACCATGGGGAAGGCAAAACTAAAGATCACAGCGCTGGGACTTCTGAAAACAGCTTTCAGGCTGGCTTTGGTAATGGCCAGCATAGCCCGGAACTGATTGTATGGTTGCGGCATGGGGAGGAATCTGTTAAATGAGCAGCAAAGCTATGGTTTTAATACGAAGTAAGAAGTAGGAGGTAAGAAGTATGACATTCATGATACTATAGCGTCTTACTTCTTACTTCCGACCTCAGACCTCAGACCTCTGCCCTCAGTCGATCGTAAAATCAAATGGCAGCCTTGCCTGTGAAACGCCCATGAGCCCCCTTGCGCGTTTGATGGTATTGTAGGTTTTTGTGCCTTCGGCGCCCAGCTCTTCCCGGATAGCCGATTGTTTGGCTTCGCGCTGGTACTCACCGAAGATCATATCGAAGATGTTACGTGGTTCGGGAAATTCTTTAAGTCCGTAGTCTGTTACTTTGGCCAGCTTTGCCGCGCAGGCAATGGCCTCTTTCAGTCCGCCGATACGGTCTACCAGCCCCAACTCCAGGGCCCGTGTACCGCTCCAGATGCGGCCCTGACCAATGCTGTCTACATATTCCAATGTCATCTTACGGCCGTCGGCAACACGCTGTTTAAAGCTGTGGTAAATGGTATCTACATCATTTTGCAGGTATTGCCTTTGGGCAGGCGTGAGGGGTTTGCTTATGGAGAGGGCGTCTGCATCGGGCGATGTCTTTACGCCATCGAAGGTCATGCCCAGCTTATTCTGGAAGAACTTCTGCATATTGGGCAACAAAACGAATACACCAATGGAGCCGGTAATGGTGTTGGGCTGTGCAAAGATGCTGTCGGCATTGCAGGATAGATAATATCCGCCGGAAGCAGCTACATCACCAAAACTTACCACCACGGGCTTGTCCTGACGGGCTACTGTGAGCTCGCGCCAGATATTTTCGCTGGCCATGGCACTGCCACCACCAGAATTGATACGAACTACAATGGCCTTCACTTCCTTGTCGAGGCGTGCTTTACGGATAAGGTTGCGATAGGTATCACCGCCAATGGTTTCCCTGTCGCCTTTGCCATCAACAATATCGCCCTGTGCATAGATCACAGCGATCTTATCGGTACCGGCTTCTTTATAATCTACTGCCTGTGCATATTTGCCCAGGCTTACAAAATTGATCTTATCGTATTTGCTTACGCTCAGCTTTTCTTTGATCTCGTCTTTTACTTCGTCATCATATTTTAGACCGTCAACCAGTTTATACTTCAATGCATCTGCAGCAAATTGAATACTATTCTCATTGGCATAGTGGTGCAACGTAGCGGTGTCTGTTTTACGGGTGGCCGATGTCTGCAACAGGAAATGTCCATACAGGTCATTGAGGATAACGCTCGATTGCAGCCTGTTGGCATCTGTCATTTTATCTTCACGGAAAGGCTCTGTGGCGCTCTTGAATTTACCGGCATAGAATATCTGTGGTTCTATCTCCAGCTTTTGCAAAGTTCCTTTGAGGTATACCATCTGCATCACAAAACCACGCCAGTCTAACCCGCCCTTGGGGTTGCAGTATACTTTATCGGCTACGTTGGCGATGTGGTAAGCATTTTGCGTGATCACATCTGCATAGGCGTAGATAAACTTGCCGGTTGATTTGAAATCCAGCAGGGCATCGCGCAGCTCATCGCTGGTACCCATGCCATTCGCACTGCTACCGCTGTTGATATAAATGCCTTTTACGGAAGAATCGGTTTTGGCGTAACGGATAAGTCTCACTACATCATACAAGGCGGGATTGCTGTATTGTTCTCTTCCTCCCAGTGCAGCCAATGGATTTTCTGTTTTGACTTCCTGAATGGGTTGTGAAAGGTCTATCGTCAATACGGCCTTAGCGCCTATTGGTTCTTTTTTGGGTGTAGCTAATCCTGATAGAAAGCCGAGGCTGACAAAAAACAGGACCAGGGTAAACACCAACAATGCGGTCAGAGAAGCAAGAAATATTTTGAGAAAGCTGTTCATCAATCAAGTGATTTTATACAAAATTCAAAGATATTTGACCCTTTGACAGCCTGCAATATATGAATTATGTGTATTTACTGATAGGCGGCAACGTAGGTGACAGGCTCCACAACCTGCAACAGGCCGTAATTACCATCGACCGTACCTGCGGCCGTGTTGTGCGTCAATCGGCTATTTATGAAACGGCCGCCTGGGGCAAGACCGACCAGCAATCTTTTCTCAACCAGGCGCTGTTGGTAGAAACGGATCTGACGGCTTTCCAATTATTGGAAAAGGTATTGGAAGCGGAAACGCTGCTGGGCCGTGTGCGCAAGGAACGATATGGCCCCCGGATCATCGATATCGACATATTACTTTTTAATTATGATGATATAAGTGAGCCCGATCTGGTCATTCCGCACCCTGAGCTGCAGAACCGCCGCTTTGCCTTGACGCCTTTGGCGGAAATAGCGCCCGGTTATTTGCACCCAGTACTGGGGAAGACGATTCGAACGCTGTTAGAGGAGTGTAAGGATGAGTTGGAGGTTAAAAAAGTCAGCTTTTAGCTGTTAGGCATTAGCCTTTAGCAATGCCCTGTTATTGCGCTGCTAAAAGCTAACAACTAATAGCTAATACCTTTTCAAGTTTTCCACAAATTATGTTCACACCCCATATGTATGTAGTCATTTCCTTTATTTTGGTGCACTGACTGCGGACTCCTACACATTATGAATTATCACTTTATAACAATTGAAGGCAATATCGGGGCGGGTAAAACCACCCTGTCGCACTTACTGGCCAAACGGTACAATTCGCGCCTGATCCTGGAAGCTTTTGCCGACAATCCTTTTCTCAGCAAATTCTACGAAAACCCGGCGCAGTATGCGTTTCCGCTGGAGTTGTTCTTTATGGCTGAGCGTTATAAACAATTGAAGGAACTGATCCACACCAAAGACCTGTTCCAGAGTGTGACCATCACCGATTATCTTTTTACCAAGTGCCTGCTCTTCGCTAAAGTAAACCTGCCTGAAGAAGAGTTTCGCCTGTACCAGAAGTTATTCGAGATCATTCACCAACAGATACCGCAGCCGGAGATCCTGATCTATCTGCATGTGCCGGTCAATAAGTTGCAGCAAAATATCCGTAAGCGCAACCGTCCTTACGAGCAGGCCATTCCTGATGAATACCTATTCAGGATACAGGAGACTTATACGAATTACATCAAGCAGCATAACCTGAAGACTTTGTTTGTAGATGCCAGCAATGCCGATTTTCTTGGTAACGAGAAACACCTGCAGGTGATCACCGATGCCCTGGAGAAGGATCATGATTATGGGCAGCGTTATCTTACGTTGCCGTAAATGAATTAGCTGTTAGCCATTGGCTTTTAGCTTTTAGCCGATGACGGTTCCGGGTGACAATGCTGAGAATCCATTATTTTTGCGCCCATGGATAGTGAACTACAAAGCAACAACAGCCCATTTGCCTCCGTTCGTATCGAAGAATTCCGCTACTTTATCATACAACGTTTTTTCTTCATCATGGCTATGCGCATGGTGGCCACACTGGTACTGTGGAAATTGTACCTGTTGACAAAAGATCCCTTACAGGTTTCCCTGATCGGTTTGGCCGAAGCCATTCCTGCCATTTCACTGGCGCTCTATTCCGGCCACGTGGTGGATAAGAGTGATAAGCGCACGTTATTGCTCCGTACTATCCTGTTGTACCTACTGTGTGTGACCGGCCTGCTGGTGATCACCTACAAAGATGTAGAGGCAAGTATGGGCAGCCGGTTTGTGCAATATGGTATTTACTTCGTGATTTTCTGTACCGGCATTATCCGCTCTTTCACAGGTCCAAGCTCCAGTTCTATCATGGCTCAACTGGTTCCTAAGCAGATGCTACCTAATGCCGTGACCTGGAGCTCTACTACCTGGCTCACGGGCTCTGTGCTGGGGCATGGTTCCGCCGGCCTGCTGATCGCGTATGCCGGTTATTCGGCTTCTTTCGTGATTATCATGGTATACCTGGTCATTGCCTGCCTGAGCATCTGGCGGATCAAGCCCAAACCCATCCTGCATAACAACTCCGAGCAGAAAACCTGGGAGAGCGTGAAAGAAGGATTGAAATATGTGATCACCACTAAAGAATTGCTGAGCGCCCTGACGCTGGATATGTTTGCCGTACTGTTTGGCGGCGCCGTAGCGATGATCCCTTTCTTCGCCGACCAGATATTGCATGTAGGTCCCATTGGTTTTGGCTGGCTGAATGCCGCTGGCGATATTGGCTCTTTTGGTGTGATCATCACGCTTATCTTTTTCCCGCTGCGCCGCAAGCAGGGACTTAAGCTGTTGTATGTGGTGGCAGGCTATGGTGTGTGCATTATCATATTTGGCCTCTCGAAAATATTCCTGCTTTCTTTTGTTGCACTGCTGATCAGTGGTGTGCTGGACGGTATCAGTGTGGTAGTGCGCGGCACTATTCTACAAATGAAAACGCCCGACAATATGCGCGGGCGTGTATCTGCCGTGAACTCTATGTTTATCAACTCGTCGAATGAGATCGGACAGGTGGAAAGCGGCCTCGCAGCAACGCTGATGGGCAAAGTACCTTCTGTGATCTTCGGCGGCGCTATGACGCTATTGGTGGTAGCCGCCATGTGGTGGAAGGCGCCTAAGCTGCGCAAATTCGAGTATTGAGTCCCCTACTCCTTTACCAGTTTCTGAATCATTTTCCGTTCTCCTACTATCCAGATAATATCGTCCCATTCAAAAACCGTGGAAGAGTCCGGATTGAGGATGCGTGTACCGTCACGTTCGATGCCAACCACCAGTCCATGCGCTATTTCCCGGATACCGGAATCGCGGATGCTTTTGCCCCGCAGGTCTGTGCGGTTGTCGATGATGAGCTTATTGAGGATGATATCATCTTTATGAGGGATGTATTCGCCATCGCCGGTTTCTATTTCTACAATCGTCCTGAAATTTTCCAACTGCACATCGGTTCCTATTACAGCCATCTTGTCGTGGGGGTGGATCATGACGTCGCGGGACGGGGCATAGATCGTTCTTTTGCCTCGCTCGATCAGGGCGACGTTTACACCGTATTTCTCGCGCCAGGAAAGCTGCAGCAAGGTTTGCCCGATGGCAGGCGACTCAGGCAAAATGGTAAAATAGGCAAGGTGCGCATCCCAGGGCGACAGATCATGGGAGCCCTGCGCGGCAGTCGTCTCCCTGTCATTGAGGTTGGACAGAAAGCGTTTTTCTATGCGTGAGTAAAATGCATTCAGCCTGCGCGAGAATACCAACAATACCACTACTATGACGGGTAATACTACCATCAAAGCTACCAATGCGCCAAAAAGCCTGTCGACCAAAAATCCCACCAGCACGATCAACAAAATATTGCGCATTACTTCCAGTAATACCAATGGGCCATGGTTATACTTTTGATCCAGCCATAGATTGGCGGAAGCAAAGGAATGTATTCGCCGGATAGCCAATGCCCACAGGAAAGGGGCCATCACTATAAAGGTGATAAAACAGGTGAGGAAAGCAGCCAGTGTAGGACTGGCTAAATAGCTGCTGACAAATGGCAGCAGGAACTGAGCCGATAACAGTACCAGCGCCACTACGATCACAGAATTGACCAGCATTACTGTCAGGTAAGACCGCAGCACAATCTTCCAATCGCTTTCCACACGGATGGTTTGAGCACCCGTACTGTACTGATTAAGTGCGGTGCGCCATTTTAATGGCAGCTTTTTGTCCAGCCAGTTATACAAGGGGTCGGCCAGTCTGATCATGTAAGGTGTAGTAAATGCAGTGATCACAGAAACGCCCACTGCAATGGGATAGAGGTGTTTGCCGGTTACATTCAGCGACAACCCGAGGTTGGCGATAATAAAAGAGAACTCCCCTATTTGCGACAAACTCATACCTGCCTGCAACGACTGCTTCAGCGGCTGCCCGGAGAGTAATGATCCGATGGTAACACTTATCGTTTTACCGGCAATGACAATAAGCACCAGCCCAGCAACAGGCAGGGCATACTTGATCAGCATGGGCACCTCGATCAATAAGCCTACCGATACAAAGAATATGGCTCCAAACAGGTCTTTCACTGGTTTCACCAGGTGTTCAATTTTTTCTGCCTGTGTTGTCTCGGCCAATATAGAGCCCATGATGAAAGCGCCCAATGGTGCAGAAAAACCGGTGTGGGTAGCCAACACTACCATCAATAAGCATAAGCCTAATGATATTACCAACAAGGTTTCTTCATTGATCAATCGCCGTACCCATTTAAAAAAAGTGGGCAGGATAAAGATGCCAGATATGAACCAAAGGGAAAGAAAGAATAATAGCTTAAAGACTGACTGTAACATTTGGCCGCCTTCGAAGGTCTGGCTTACCGCAATCGTTGATAATAATACCATCAACAATACCGCTACCAGGTCCTCAATAACGAGTATACCCAATACAAGGCCCGCAAATTTTTGGGCTTTTACGCCCAGCTCATCGAAAGCCCGGATGATAATGGTGGTGGAAGAAATAGCTATAATGCCGCCGAGGAAGATACAATCCATGGTTGGCCATCCCATCAACCTGCCCGTGAAATATCCAAGGGCAATCATACAGGTGATCTCAAAAATACCTGCAATGCCAGCCGTGCCGCTGACCTTCACCAGTTTTTTAAAACTGAACTCTAAACCCAGACTGAATAGCAGCACGATGACCCCGATATCTGCCCATACCTGCACGCTCTGCCTGTCGGACACATTGGGTAGCCATGACACATTAGGACTTACCAGCAAACCCGCCAATATATAGCCCAGTACTACGGGTTGTTTAAGTTTTTTGAACAGCAAAGTGATGATACCAGCCAGGGCCAATATCAAGGCGAGATCTTCAATTAGTTTAGGCAAATGCGACATTGCTGAATTATACAAAAAATATCGTTCAGTTGTTGTGTATTGTCTGGATATTTATATCACTTATTTGTTGGCTGTATCAGCTTTTCCATTACGTAGTGTACTGCAGGACAAAAACTCGCATTCTTCAAGGTAAGGTTCGGGCGTTTCAACAATACATCTTCATCCGTATAGGGGAATCGTGCGCAATCAGAGGGACGCTCTTCATAGATGCTGCAATAATTATCAGCGCTCAGGAAAGGGCAAGGTGCAGACTTGACCACATAATCGCCTTCTTCATCGAGGCGCAGGTACGTATCGATGAATGCACTTTCTTTCATTCTCAGGTGCTTACTGATACGTTTTATGTCGGGCGTTTTAAAACGGGGGGAATAGTTCTTACAACAGGCGCCGCATTGCAAACAGTCTATCTTACTGAAGGCCTCCTCATGCAAATCGGGCAATTGTTTCAACACTTTATTCTTGTCGGCCTGTTTCAAAAACTGTTTATACTGTTTCTGATTGGCCGCAGCCTTCTTTTGCCAGTTATCGTTTACAAGGTTTGCCATCAGCTAAATCATTCCACAAGAGCCACTTATAAGCTCCTGACCATCAATACGGGATTATAATATGATTATAATTATTTGCCCTGCAAGTTACTGAACCCTGCCAGCATTGCATGGTACTTTTTTTGAGTCGGGGATGGCATGGGAACACTTCAGCAGCAATTATTGGTGTTGATCACCACGCCGTTGTACGTGATCGTCATTGGCGCGGAGATCATTTTAAGTAATATTCACCACACGCATAGTTATACCCGGCGCAATACCTTCCAGAATTTTTGTATTAGTATTTTATCAGGCGCGGTAGATGTGTTGATGCGGGGTGTAAGCCTGGCAATTTTTGCTTTCTTTTTCAACCATCATTTTTTCAAGCTTACGCATACTTTTTTCTATTGGGCAGTCTTACTACTACTGGTGGATATGATGCACTATTGGCTGCATCGCCTTAGCCATACCTGCCGGCTATTTTGGGCCGTGCATGTGAATCACCACTCTTCTTCGCTGTATAATTTCAGTGTAGGCTTTCGGGCAGGTGTACTGGAACCTTTGTATCGTTTCGCCTTCTTTATTCCCATTGTATTGCTGGGTTTCCAACCGGCTGATCTTTTACTGGTCTATTCCATTACTGAAATATGGGCCATTTTAACGCATACAGAAAAGGTGCGCAAGCTGGGATGGCTGGAATATATTCTCATTACCCCCTCCCACCACCGCGTTCACCACGCATCCAATGTTAAGTACCTTGATCGGAATATGGGTTCTGTATTTATTTTCTGGGACAAATTATTTGGCACCTTCCAGGAAGAATTATCCGCTGCTGAGTATGAGCCTATCCGGTATGGGCTCACTACGCCACTCGAAAAAGATACTATACCCACCATCATCTTTCATGAATGGTCTGCCATCTGGCAGGATCTGCACCGCCCGGGGCTTACCTGGAAACAAAAATGGTTATATGTTTTTGGTCCTCCGGGCTGGAGCCATGATGGTAGCCGCAAGACAAGTGAAGAACTGAGAGAGATGTTGAAAAGAAATAAACAAAAAACTGCCAGATTTCCTACCCTCAAAACCAGGCGGCAAACCCTCCAGATTGAGCGGAACGCATGACAGAAAGAAGCCATGTACAGCCACCGCTCACACGATAAGATGGGATTATGTTCATTTTTTGACAAATCATTTACTGTCAGTTGCTTACTTTTGCCCATCGCATATGGACTCTTTACGGGAGCAAATACTTATTCTCATCAGTACACCTTTATACCTGATCATTATTGGGCTGGAGGTGTTATTGAGCAATTACCGTCACCGTAAATTGTATACCTGGAAAGATACGGCCATCAATTGCTACCTGATGTTGATGAACAGTGCCATCGATCTGCTGTTCAGGGCTGTATACCTGCTGATCCTGGATTACTTCTACCGTCATCAACTATTTTCGTTCAGCCATGTGGTTGTGTATTGGTTCATGCTGGTATTGCTGGAAGACTTCCTGTATTACTGGCTACACCGGTTTGACCATGAAATAAGGCTCTTCTGGGCGGTGCATGTTACGCACCATTCATCGGAGCACATGAACTTTACCGTTGGATTCCGTTCTTCTGTATTCCAGCCTTTATACCGCTTTATTTATTTTATACCGCTGGCGCTGATGGGCTTTAGCCCGGTAGATATCGTATTCGTTTACTCTGCTACCCAGATATGGGGCATTTTCGTTCATACGGAACTGATCAACAAGATGGGCTGGCTGGAGCATATCCTGGTAACACCCTCCCACCACCGCGTGCACCATGCTTCGAATGCTAAATACCTCGATAAGAACATGGGCATGTTCCTGATCATCTGGGACAAGTTGTTCGGTACCTTCCAGGCCGAATTGCCGGCAACCGAATACCAGCCTATTAAATACGGGCTTACTAAGGCTGTAGAGAAGGAAACGCCTGTTACGGTGGTATTCCACGAATGGCAGAATATCTTCAAGGATATCAACCGCACCGATATTGGCTGGAAAGAACGATTTGGCTACATCTTTGGCCCTCCCGGCTGGAGCCACGATGGCAGCAGGCTGACCAGCGAGCAGATGCGACAGGAAGAGGATGCAGGTATGATCACCGATGAGCTTAAAGAAGACGCGATAGCAGTAAAAGCTACGAGCCGCGAGCTCCCATCGTAACGGGACAAGTTATGAGCTGCGCGTAAATATATTACAGGTTAGCTGTTAGCGTCCTCCGCTAAACATTCTCACAAAGAATTTATAGAAATCCCCGCTTTGATAAATGTACACTGCCATAGCGGTGAATGAGAACATAAACCAGGCAATGATGGCAAAAAGAGCCACAAAGAATGACTTGATGCGCTGCCCCGCAGTTGTCAACTGAAAGAATCCATTGTAACTCCAGCACAGGTATAAGGTCTGCAGCAACATGCCTATCAGCGGCAACCAGCTTGCTATAGCAGTACCTTTGAACAGGCCCCGCAGAGGAAAGATAATCAGTGCAAATAAAAGGTTGCTGAACACTACAAACATCATATTGCCAGTAAGATGTTCAGCATAATTAAACCCACGACGATAAAAGAACATCCAGGAGACGAGGGCTATTAGCGGTACTGCTACCATGGCCACGATATTGGCCTTCTTTTCCATGAAATGCTTGACGTTATTGCCCCGGCGGAGCATGTCGACATACTGCTGTTTTCCTTCAGCTGTCGGTATACGAGCCAGCACCCGCTGATCGGGCTCCTGTTCAGGGGCACTTTTCACAAACATAGCATCAGCCAGCACATAGATGCCCATGACGATGAGGAAGAAGGTAAACGGGTTGAAGTAAGCTTTACGCTTGCCTTGTATATATTCCCGGGCTGTGGCGCCGGGCCTGGTAGCCAACGACTTAAGGAGGTGAAAAATACCTTTATCCGTGTGGGTGAAAGCATGGAAAAACTCATGCAGGAAATGGGGTACGGAGAAGCGGTGGATAGCAGCTTGTTGCCCACATTGGCTACAATAACGCTGTTCCGGCTGTAAAGGCGTATTACAGTTTAAGCAGTTGGTTGAATGCATGGGTTGTTTTGGTTGCCACCGAATGTAAGCAAACTTTCCTTATTTTCATTTATATGCCACGTTACGATTTTACCACTTTGAACGATAAAGATTTTGAGGAGCTTGCCAGGGATCTCCTCAATAAAAAGTTCTCCTTTAATCTTCAAAGCTATAAAAGTGGACGGGATGCAGGTATAGACCTTCGTGACTCCAGTTCAGCCAATCCAAATAAAACTGTGGTGCAGGTAAAGCACTATTATAACTCAGGTTATAAAGTGCTGCTAAGAACGTTAAAAAAAGAGGTGGCCAAGGTCAGTAAGCTTAAGCCCGGCCGGTACTTTGTCGTTACTTCTGTGCCGTTATCTGCTGCTAACCAAGATGAAATCAAAGCACTGTTTAAGCCATTTATAAAATCCGCAGGCGATGTCATTGGCAACGAAACCCTGAACGCCTGGCTTGGCGAATACAAAGAGGTAGAACAGGTGCATTTTAAACTATGGCTGTCCAGTACTGAGATCATCAATAACATTATCAATAATGCTGTCACCGGGCGCTCCAGCTACTATATAGATTGGATAAAGGACCGTATCCGTTATTATGTACCTACGCAAGCTTACCACAAGGCTTATGACCAGCTCCTAAAGAACAAGATACTTATTATTACCGGGCAACCTGGCGCCGGAAAAACGACGTTGGCAGACATGCTTTCTTTTCGAATGCTGGCGGAGGGTTATCATTTATTCAAAATTGAATCCATTAAAGAAGCTGAAGAGAATCTATCCCGTTCGCCAGATCAAAAGCAACTTTTCTATTTTGATGACTTCCTGGGAGCCATTCATCTTGACCTGGCGATGAATAAGCATCTTACCGACGCTTCGCTCGATCAATTCTTCAGAACAATACGCAAATCAAGCAATAAGTTATTTGTACTAACCAGCCGGACAGTAATCCTTAACCAGGGGCTTGAAACCTATGAACGATTTCGGTATGCATTTCTGGACCGTGAAAAAACAGAGCTTTCAATCAATGAGTACTCAGATCTGGAACGTGGTAAAATATTGTACAATCATATTTATTTCCATGGTTTGCCGTCCGATCACGTTGCAGTTATTAAACAAGATGGCTTTTTCCTGGAGATCATCCGGCACGGCAATTTTAATCCAAGGGTTATCGAATTTGTCACTAATCCAGCACGGCTGGAAACTATACTTATAGATGATTATAAACAATTTGTGCTTAATACCTTGGCGAATCCGGCAGATATTTGGAGGTTTAGTTTTGAAAAACAGTTGAATGATGAGGAGCGGTTTTTATTATTAGGTTTATTCAGCCTCCGCTTTGGGCTCCCCGTCGATGAAAGTTTAGTACAGGAAATTTATGAAAAAAGACTGCAATATGAAATCGCAAACCATAATCACCGCCTTTCATTCGATTCTTTTCAGAAAGCTATGAAAGTACTTGTCAACGGGTTTATTAGTCGACAAATCTCAATAGAAGGTAGAAATCCTATTGCCAAAGTAGCATTCATTAATCCTTCCTTGCAGGATTTCCTACGATTCTTTTTGGCTTCATCTGTCCACGAGCGCGTGCGTATGATTGGTTCATTTTCTTACATTGAGCAGGTCGAACGATTTGTCTACATGTTCATGAATACCGGTTTCACGACAAAAGAAATTGATATACTTGAGAAGCTTCTATTAGCTGATACACTTTTTACTTATGAGTTTAAATATACTGTTACAGATAAACAAATCCGATGCTTCTGTCTTATCTCAATAATCTCACCGGGTAATAAGGCAGCATTACAGGCTTTGGAAAAAATAGACTTCAATAATTTTGATTCTGCCGAAAAACATTCACTTGTTGAAACACTCGACAATAGTATTAACAACCCAGATTTAAAAAAAATTATCCAATTGAATTTTGACCAGCTAATCATGGTAGCATTAAGAGAAATAAGCGGTCATATTGATATACCATCCTTTTGCCAGTTGTTTAACAAGTATGAAAGGGATCTGGCAGCCTTTTTTAGCAATGAAGAGCACATTGAGGTATTGAGATCAAGGTTCCACATGTACATTGAATTTAAAATTAGTCTTATTAAGTCCGACTTTTTTTATCGGGAAGACATAACGGGAGCATATACAGCGATAACTGAATTCATACGTGATCAGACAACCATCATCGAAAACGAGTTGCAAGGTTATTTCAAACTTGATTATGCTATTCCGGATGAATATGAATGGATGCGGGAAAATGAAGATGAGTTTGTTTCTATTGTAGAGCGATATGATGGCTATGTTGAGTCAGACGAAGAAATAGCCGAACAAGAGGAGGAAGAGGAAATACGAGCAATCTTTGAATAAGGTACAGCTGATTGCCACCATGTCCCTCTGGTCATGCGGCTCAGCTGACCCGCCGGGCACCAGCTATCAACTATGCCCCTTTTACCAGCAGCCCGGTCAATCACCCTTATTCAAGCCCGGACACCCTATAACGCCCTATATCCAGCAGCCTACAGAGGCACTATCCCCTGTCTTTCAACGGTTTTCCCCATTTAATGCACCGTCTTCAACAAACACCTGTTCGTCTGGATTAATCATATTAACTTTGCACCCTCTTTGAAGGGTTACCGTAAGGTTTGTTGGTCGATTCCGAGGTAGTCTTTTATCCTTACACCTCCCCTTTCCCGCGGTTGCTCCCAACAATTGAAATTAGAAATTAATACTATATATGAGTCTGTTCGAAAAGCAAAACTCCGAATTTATCCGTCGCCATATTGGCCCCCATGAATCCGAGACCCGGCAAATGCTGAAAACGATCGGGGAGCCCAGTGTAGAGGCGCTGGTTAGCAAAACTGTTCCTCCTGCTATCCGCATGAACAAGGCGCTGAATATTCCCGCCTCCATCAGTGAAAATGAATACCTGCATTTACTGAAAGAAATCTCCCTGAAGAATAAGACTTACAAAACTTACATTGGTCAGGGTTATTATGACAATATCGTTCCCAGTGTTATCCTGCGCAACATTTTCGAGAACCCAGGTTGGTATACACAGTACACGCCCTACCAGGCCGAGATCTCTCAAGGCCGCCTCGAAAGCCTGCTGAACTTCCAGACCATGGTAAGCGATCTTACCGCCCTGCCGCTGGCCAACGCCTCGCTGCTGGACGAAGCTACCGCTGCTGCTGAAGCGATGACCATGTTCTTCAATACACTGAACAGGGACCATGATCACATCACCCGTCCTAAGTTCTTTGTAGATGCAGCCACCTTCCCACAAACCAAAGATGTACTGGTTACCCGCGCTATACCAGTAGGTATTGAAGTAGTATTTGGCGATTATAAGACTGCCACTATCGACAAGAGCTATTTTGGTGCGCTGGTGCAATATCCCAATGACAAGGGTTCTATCGAAGACTACCGCAGTTTCATCAATAAAGTACACGAAGCGGAGGCTTACGTGGTAATGACTACCGACCTGCTGGCGCTCACCCTGCTGACACCTCCCGGTGAACTGGGTGCTGACGTAGCCTGTGGTTCTGCTCAACGCTTTGGCGTTCCGCTCGGCTATGGTGGTCCACACGCAGCCTTCTTCGCTGCCAAAGATGAGTTCAAACGCAATATCCCCGGCCGTATTATCGGTGTGAGCATCGACGCGCAGGGTGACCGTGCGCTCCGTATGGCGCTGCAAACAAGAGAGCAGCACATCAAACGGGAGAAAGCAACTTCCAATATTTGTACGGCACAGGCATTGCTGGCCAATATGGCTGCGATGTATGCTGTATATCATGGCCCCGATGGCCTGAAGGATATCGCCAAGCGCGTTACCGTAATGGCCAACGCTATGGCAGAAGAGCTGGAAGCTGAAGGTTATGAGGTACTGCACGATAACTACTTCGACACCATAGTGATCAAGGTAGAAGATAGTGCGGCTATCAAGGCAAAAGCTGAAAAGGCGGAGATCAACTTCCGTTATTATGAGAATAACCTCATCGGTATTTCTCTGGACGAAAGCACTACACTCAGCGATGTACTGGATATCCTGTTGTTGCTGGATCAACCCAATGACCACAGCGTAGCTGGTTTCAGCGTAAGTGAAGATGCCGGCCTGTATCACCTGCCTACCGGCTTAACGCGTACTTCTCCTTTCTTAACGCATCCGACGTTCAACTCGCACCACAGTGAAACGCAGATGATGCGTTATATCAAGCAACTGGAAAATAAAGACCTTTCGCTCAATACTTCCATGATCTCCCTGGGTTCCTGCACCATGAAGCTGAACGCAGCGAGTGAAATGATACCCCTTAGCTGGGCACACTGGAGCAAGATCCACCCCTTCGCCCCCAAGGATCAGACACAAGGTTATCAGCAGATCGTGGATGAACTGAGCGAATACCTTTGCCAGATCACTGCCTTCGACGCGTGTAGTCTGCAACCCAACAGTGGCGCCCAGGGCGAATACGCTGGCCTGCTGGTAATCCGCGATTACCATGAAAGCCGTGGTGAAGGTCACCGTAATGTGATGTTGATCCCCATTAGCGCCCACGGCACCAACCCTGCCAGCGCTGTAATGGCCGGTATGAAGGTGGTTGTGGTGAAAGCGCTGGAGAACGGTTATATTGATGTAGAGGACCTGAAAGCCAAAGCTGCTCAGTACAGCAAGGAGCTTTCCGGTATCATGATCACCTACCCCAGCACGTATGGTGTATATGAAGAGACGGTAAAAGAGATCACTGATATCATCCACCAACATGGTGGTCAGGTATATATGGATGGTGCGAACATGAATGCACAGGTTGGTTTAACGGCTCCGGGCCTTATCGGCGCCGACGTTTGCCACCTCAACCTGCACAAAACCTTCGCTATCCCTCACGGTGGCGGTGGTCCTGGCATGGGTCCCATCTGTGTGAAGCAACATCTGGCTCCTTACCTGCCCGGCCACGTGTCACTGAATTCCAAAGGTGCTGTATCTGCTGCTCCTTATGGTTCTGCCTCTATCCTGCTCATCAGCTATGGTTATATCCGCATGCTGGGCCAGGAAGGTACTAAGATGGCTACTGAATATGCTATCCTCAACGCTAATTATATGCGTGCAAGGTTGCAGGAAGAATATGAGATCCTTTATACCAACCACAATGGCCAGTGTGCACACGAGTTTATCGTAGACCTGCGTCCTTTCAAGAAGTCTGCCGAGATCGAAGCGGAAGATGTGGCCAAGCGTTTGATGGACTATGGCTTCCACGCTCCAACCCTGAGCTTCCCTGTACCAGGCACGATCATGATAGAGCCTACAGAAAGTGAAGACAAAGCCGAGCTGGACCGTTTCTGCGACGCTATGTTGAGCATACGTGATGAGATCCGTGCCATTGAAGAAGGCAAAGCTGACAAGAAAGACAATGCCCTGAAGAATGCTCCCCATACGCAGTATGTGATCACTGCCGATGAGTGGAAACATGCTTACAGCCGTCAGCAAGCAGCCTTCCCGCTGTCGTATATCCGCGCCAACAAGTTCTGGCCTTCTGTAGCCCGCGTAAACAACACGCATGGTGACAGGAACCTGATCTGTACCTGTGAGCCGGTTAGCTCGTATGCAGAAGTGGAAGCACAATAGTGAATGGTGAATTGATTTATATCATTGCCCAATAGCAGAAGCCCTCCGTTTATAGCGGAGGGCTTTTTTAATGTGGTTGATGAAGACGAAACGCCCGGCCGGAGCGTTTACAGGGAAGCGTATGATGTTTTTTCTGTATTTTACGATCCAAACCCTGACCTGAGATCACTATGTTCCTTAATGTGCCCGTCAAAACCCAATTCCTTTGTTATATCCTATTGCTTGGTTGCCTGCTGTGCCATACAGTGCAGGCACAGGACACGCTCCAACAACCTGTTCGCGCTGAGGAATTACGTATTTATAGCGAAAGCATTAACTTTTCCGGCAGAGAAGCTTTACAGAAAAGCCGTATGGAATTCCGGGTAAATGCTGCTACCTGCAAAGACAGCTCTTATCAAAAATTGTCCTGGGCAGATAACCATCAGTTTTCCATGCATGGCGGCTCTACCAAACTACGGGATGGTAGTATCATAGCAACAGGGAGTGTTTGGGATAAAGCAGATACCTGGCGGTTCTTTGGATTGATCGTAAAATATGATAGCCTGGGCAATGTTGTATGGGCAAAAAAACTGCGCGGCACCCTCAATTTTGACAACCCTATTCTTAAGGTCATGGAATTAAGTGATGGCAGCATCGCCATTGCAGGTAATTATAATACCGTAAATCAGCAATACGATACATGGATAGCCAAACTGACGAGTACAGGCGACCTGATATGGGCGAAAAAATTTCGTACATCGCTGACTAATTGTAATACTTCTGGCTTTACACAAATTAAATCGATGGCAGAAGGCAGCAACGGCGATATACTGGTAGCAGGTACGGTGGTGTATTGTCCTACCGGTATTGCGTTCCGGCTCGATGCTTCCGGCAATATGGTATGGAGTACGGCCTTCAAACATATGAGTAACCACAGCTGGGCCGATGGTATATTTTTTGCCAACAATGAAGTGGTGGTAATGGGCAGGTCCGGCACCTCCTTTGAATATGATCTGGTGACGAATATGACCTTTCTGCGTCTCAATTATCAAACGGGCGCATTGCTGGGCGAACGTTCTTATAAACAGGAAGGCACAGTATCCTCTACCAACTACTGGACACAGTTTTCGGGCTATGATATCATCACGGAAAGACTGAACAATGGTCATTACGTGATGGCAGGTTTCGTATCGGACAGGAATATTGTCCGGCCGGCAGAAACCAATTATTTTGCCGTCATAGAATTCGATAGCGACCTCAACTATGTGGCAGGCTATCTCATCAGTACAACTGTTGTAGATAATATCACCAGCTACGACCACATCAGCATAAGCCCCAATGGCCAGATCAACTTCGGTATTCACTATCAGGTTAACAGTACGCAGAAAGATCTTTTTATGGCTACCATAAAGGATGGCCAGTTCCGGAAGCAGCGAAAAATATCGTATACAGATGTTACACTTGTTAATGGCTCTACTTTTCTCTCATTTGGCGATAACTCGATAGTACACCTGCAGAACTATTATGCACCTAATGAACCCCAGAGCTATATTGAATTTGTGAAAATGCACAACAGTGATACTTCCGGCTACGCAACCTGCATGGGTATCGATACGAACTTTGCCAGGCTTACGCCACTAAAATATGTTCCCCATACCAATAGATGGTCAGGGCTTCTTACCAACCAGTTCCAGGAAATACCTAATGACATCTATGCGGATCCGCTGGATTTTTATACCCGGGATGGTTGCGTGCAGCAAAGCTGGTGCGATACACTGAAGGTACATGGACCTGATACGCTTTGTACAGGCCAGCAACCTATTGTGTTGACGGCTTTCAAAAACAGGGAGTGTGGCAGTTGGGTGAATTGGCAGTTGCCAGATACTTCGGCCCTCAGCAAGGTGACTTACCTGAATGATACTACGGTGAGCTTTGAGATAAAATCTACCTGGGAAGGAAAGATCTATGCCGCTATCGATGGCCGTTGCAATGCGCAGGCGGATTCTATTAAGATCGCCGTTCTGATATCTCCCGACAGGATCGACCTGGGTAAGGATACCTCCCTGTGTCCTTCCAACACCTTACAATTAAATGCCCGCAAAGGCTTTCTTTCGTATCGCTGGCAGGATGGATCAGCCGATTCCGTTTTCCTCGTACAGGCTCCCGGGAAGTACTATGTCACTGCCCAAAATGCCTGTGGCATAGAATATACCGATACGGTGGTAGTGTCGGCCGCTCCTCCTATTCCGTTCGATCTGGGCGCAGCTGTGAGCAAATGCAATAAAGACTCTGTAACGATTACGGCGCCGGCAGGCTTTTTAAATTACAGCTGGTCGCCGGCATATAATGTAACCAGCACTGCAGAACAAAAACTCACCGCCTTTCCTGCCGTCGATACGATGTATTATGTCGCTGCAGAGAAATCGCCAGGCTGTTTTGCCTATGACTCCATCCGCATTGCAGTTCATCATTCGCCTGTTATTTCATTGGGCAGGGATACCAGCTTTTGCCGGGGCGACAGTATTGTATTGAATGCAGGCGCAGGGTTTCAATCTTATACCTGGAACACGGGCGCCTCCTCTTCTTTTATTACTGCGAGGAATGCAGGTTCTTATATTATCAGGGCTGTTGATTACAATAACTGCCCTGCTGCCGACACGTTAAGGGTGCTCAACGTATATGCGCTTCCCGTAAGTCAGCTCAATAAGGACCCATTCTTATGTACCGCCTCTTCCCGGCAATTGACGCCCGGCACTGGCTTCTCCAGCTACCAGTGGCAGGATGGTTCTTCACAGCCACAGCTAACCGTTTCTGCCACAGGTACCTACTGGGTAAAAATTACAGATGCCAATCAATGTTTCAGTAGTGACACCACCATCATCAACACTATACTTCCGCTGCCGAAAGGCTTTTTGCCTATAGATACGGTGTTATGCGCTTACTCCAGTATGAACCTCAAACCTTCAGAAAGCTTTAGCCGTTATGCCTGGAGTACCGGTGCTACCTCCTCCTCGATCACGATCGCTCAAAGCGGCGTCTATAGGCTTACGGTAACCGATCAATTTGGCTGTCAGGGAATGGATACCATTACCATTCTGCCGAAAGAATGCCTGAAAGGCCTATTCTTCCCCAATGCCTTCTCACCCAATGGCGACAGGAAAAACGATGTATTTAAGCCTGTTGCGCATGGTCTTGTGGTGAAATATGAATTAACCATTTACAATCGTTGGGGACAGCGCATCTTCTCCACGGGGGATGTTCATAAAGGCTGGGATGGAACAGTTGGCGGTTTGCCGCAGGATACCGGTGGCTATACATGGACCTGTACCTGGCAATTGGCAAACGAACCGGTCCAAAACAATAGAGGCATGCTCATGCTGGTACGATAGCCAGTACCTAAAAAAACTTCTCGGCTGTAAGGCCAAAGTTCACCAGCAGGTTTTCCCGGTCGGTGCGGCTGAGTTTATTATAGGTGACTGCGGCTGTAAGGCTCAACCATGATCGCAGCTTTACGGATAGCGAAGACACCGAACGGATGATATAATCATCGAAGCGTTGTAAGGAAGGCTGCCAGAAATGCATGCCTTCCAGCACCACCAACTTGTTTACATCCCACCTGTATTTTATACGCAAAGAGTTTCGTACTGTCTGGTAAATATCCTGCTCACCGGTAACCAACTTCAGGTCGCTGGTCTCATACAATAAGCCATCGCTTATCACCAATTCAGCCGCTTCCTTATTGATAAAATTATACCCAATGCCGCCGCCGGCCTGGAACTGGTAATCGATCTTCAGGGAGTAACTGGATGTGAAGGTGGCCAGTGCCCAGTAATACAGCCGCTGCTTGTCCTTCAGGTAATCCAGGTTCAGGGCCGTGGTAAAGTCGTTGTTGGTAAGCCTGCTCCCCTGCCGGCCATAGATCCAGGCATTGCTGCTGTTGAGACTGAACTTTTCCTTATTGACCTGGAAGCCGAGCACATTGTTCAACACAAAGGAGCGGGCATCGTTTGTTTTGTTGATGATGCCTGTGGTTGAATACTTCACATGGTAATGCGTGGAATCATTAAACTGTCCACGGGCAGCAGCACAACTCAATAACAGGCATATGGTAAAAAAAGTAATTCGCTTCATAATAACCCTGGTTGCACAGCAACATAAATGCCATTCCTCAATTCAACAAATCTTATTGTCAATTCAGGCAGTGCAGGCTTGATGGCGGCCGTGTGGCGGGATTACTTTGCGCATTCATTAATCAATAAGCATAAAGTATTAGCCATGCGTAAAGTAGTTTTCATTATCGGAACGGTAGCCACGCTCCTTTTCAACAGTAGCTGCGACAAAGACAATGATAGTAAGGGTCAGGCAAAATCGTGTAACCTGCCCAGCAGCCCGGCCCCTGCAGGCGCTGCCGGCGGATGGGTACGGGGTCAGGCTTCATCGACCATTGTAACGGATGCCTATAATGGCAAATATGTGGGCACCGGTTTCAAAACCGGCCAGTACCTGAAGTTTGATGCCAATGGTAAGAATGCAGAACTGACACTCCTGGTAGACGGGGGTTATTATAGCGGTCTGCAATCAGTGACCAGGATGTATGGTACTGTGGTATTCGACGAGAATGCTCAAACGCTGGAGTTTAAAGTATGCAATGCCTGGTACAAAGGATGGACAACCGGTAAACTGACCGTTGACCGGGCTGCTACAGACAGTGAGGTGCAGGGTATGACCAATAACAACAAGTTTTTCTTTACTTATGATCCGTCTTCCAATTACCCGCTTGTTCTTTATTTCCAATCGCTGCCGGTAGACGACGACCATGCCAATAGTTTCAGGAGAGATTAGCGCTTAGGTGTCAGCTTTTAGGTATTAGCCATTAGCGTTAATAGAAAGAAGAAGCCGCCTCTGGTATTACCGGGGCGGCTTCCTCTCATGTAGCAGTTGGTTCTGATCTTTCCCTCATTGGGGATGTTATAACAATGAAATTCCATTCTGCCTGAAGTTCACGCAAAAGGGATACTCACGGGCAATAGCGTTCAGGCGTTTAATCGTTTCCTCATCGGGAGGTGTAGGGGTGGTCTTGCCGGCAGACGTTTTTGGTTGAGTCTTGATTTTCGCTGCCTTTCCTGTGCCGGTTCCGTCGGCAGGGAGGTAATTGTAATGTAGCTTTTTCATGCCATCAGATTTTATAGAGTGAACAGAGAATACTGAACAGGTTGATTATGCACACAGCACTATCCTTGCACAGTTTTCAGTTAAGGGGATGCGGAAGCAAACGTTGGGCAAAAAATCGGAACTTTAAATATGGCAGGCGCTCAATGTTGACGGAGAAAGAGATAATAATTCGCTACGATTCATTCGATCCCTTCAAAGATAGTCAAAAAAGAAATCGTTCGATCACACAAATAAAAAAATCCTGCGCTTTTAATGTGTATTATTTACCTGACAATGAACTCTTTTACAAGGTTTGCTCTATTAAGGAGTGAACCGTTCCAAACGAAAATCTGACCACCATCACGTATTGATCAATTTTCTCCCGGCTTCACCGCCATAAAAAACCATTGGCACAAGATTTTTGTTGTGTTTTGTAAACGCAAGACCATGGCAAAGAAAACCGCGGGCGCCCAATCAGGCAAATTAAAAGATACCAACCCACAACCGGCAACCAAGTCAAAAGCTTCTTCCAGTGATCTGCAAGACTCGCCACAAGACGAGGCAAAGCTGCAGGGTGACGAGGCCACGCTGGACCTGCCCGAGGTGAAAGACATTCCCGGCCAGGAGCATGTGCGGGTGCCGCGCATGCGTGAGTTCCAGGATACCACCATTTCCTCCGATGATGAAGAGGGTGCAAGTATATTGGATGATCCGCAGGATGAGGATATCATTGCCGACAGGGGCTCCAATGTCTCTGCCGAAGAAGCAGCTCTGCTACAGGAAGCAACAGACTATAACTCCGATGAGGATGATAAGATCATACGGGCCAGCGCGCTCGACAGCACCGACGAAGATGGCGACCCACTAAATGAACGGGGATTCCGCAATGCTTATAGCGGTGACGACCTGGATGTGCCCGGCAGTGAGGACGATGATGCCGATGAAGAAATCGGGGAGGAAGACGAGGAGAATAATGCCTACAGTGTTGATGAGGAGAATGAAGACGATGAAAGGGAATAATTTCTGCTAATATGATATTGGATTGGGAAACTGCTTTGATCCGAATAGGTATTGCCGTACTTATCGGGGCCCTTATTGGCGCCGAGCGGGAATATCATGATAAATCCGCCGGTCTGCGCACGCTGACGCTTATCTGCGTGGGCTCCTGCCTGTTTACACTTATATCCCTGCTGCTGACCAATGGCACTGCCGACCGGATTGCTTCTACTATAGTGACCGGCATCGGCTTCCTCGGCGCCGGCGTGATCTTCAAAAGCGAGCAGGGCGTTAATGGCCTCACCACCGCTGCCACCATCTGGGCCACCGCCGCCATCGGTATGGCCGTTGGCAACGGATTGTATATTGTAGCCTCGGCCACGGCGCTGTGTGTACTGATCGTCCTATCACTCTTCGTTCACCTCGAACCGCTTATCGACACTTTTCACAAAGAAAGAACCTATACCATCGTAAGTATTTACGAACCCGACATTTTGCAGAAGTACGAGGCGCTGTTAAAGAGTTATGGTCTCACCTGTGCCAAGCAAAGGCGGGCAAAGAAAGGAAAGGAACTGCATTTCAGGCTCAAAATAAAAGGTGGTAAAGCAGCCCATGACCGCTTTATCGATGCGATGCTGAAGGACGAAACGGTTATCAATTTCGAGTTTTGACCTCCTCCTCTATTTGACTTATCCCCTGCTTTCGTCAACTGGTCATACAGATCGGCCAATTCATGCACTACAGGCAGGGAAAGAACTTAACCGGTTTTTAATATTGTCGCTGCAATCAATTTAAAACCGGTTATTATGGAAAATAGCAAGTATTATGGTTATGCCGGAAACGGCAATGGGAAGAAGATCCTTTTTGCCTGTGTGCCTGCCGATGGACATTTCAATCCCCTCACGGGGCTGGCCATGCACCTGAAAAGCATTGGGTATGATGTAAGGTGGTATGCCGGCGATGCCTATGAAGAGAAGATCAAAAAGATGGGCATGCCCTGGTATCCTTTTCAACGGGCGCTGAACCTGAATGGCGACAACGTGAATGAGTTGTTTCCCGACCGGGAGCAACATAAGAGCCAGATCGCTAAATTGAATTACGACCTGATCAATGTATTCATATTACGCTCTACAGAGTATTACGACGACATCCGGGAGATCTATCAAACATTCCCCTTCGACCTGATGATCGCAGACGTTACTTTCTCTGCTATGCCTTTCGTGAAAGAGAAGATGAATATCCCGGTGATCGGTATAGGCATTGTTCCCATCACACAAACTTCAAAAGACCTGGGGCCTGCAGGATTGGGACTTACACCTGCCACCAGTTTCTTTGGCAGGCGCAAGCAGGACCTCATGCGTTTCATCGCCGACCAATTCATCTTCCGCAAATCCAATAAGGTGATGCGCAAGATATTCAGGGAGTATGACATCGACCCCGGACCTTCCAATGTATTCGACACGCTTACCCGCAAGGCTACTTTGATGCTGCAAAGTGGTACGCCGGGCTTTGAGTTTGAACGCAGTGACCTGGCCAGCAATATTCGCTTTATCGGGCCTTTACTGCCTTATACATCTTCGCGCGAACGCAAACGCTGGTACCATGAAAAGCTGGAGCAGTATGATAAGGTGATCATTGTGACGCAGGGCACTGTAGAGAAAGATCCTGAGAAAATCATTGTGCCCACGTTGGAAGCATTCAGGGGCTCTACCAGCCACCTGGTGATTGCTACTACTGGTGGCTCAGGCACCGCTGCCTTGCAACAAAAGTATGCTGCCGACAATATCATCGTTGAAGATTTTATTCCTTTTGATGATGTGATGCCTTATGCCGATGTATATGTTACCAATGGAGGATATGGTGGTGTACTGCTGGGTATTCAACATTTACTGCCACTGGTGGTAGGTGGTATCCACGAGGGCAAGCTGGAGATCAATGCACGGGTTGGCTATTTCAAGCTGGGCGTTGATATGAAAACAGAAAAGCCCACGCCTCAACAATTAAAGGAGAGTGTACTGGAAGTATTGTCGAACGATATCTACAAACAACAGGTGAAGAAACTGGCGGCAGAATTCAACCGGTACGATCCGCATCTGCTTTGTGAACAATATGTAGCAGAAGTGTTGCAAAACAATGTGGGTTCATTGGGAAGCAAGTCAATGGCCAATAGCAAGACGCTGGTCAGCAATTAAAATACCATTAAAACCACCACCAAATACAAAAGGGTGAGCCACGTAGGCTCACCCTTTCAATTTCTTTATATACAAAGCTTAGTTGGCTGCTCTTAATACGCCCAATCCGAGGGCATTGGAACCTGTACCGCCGGGGTTACCTGCCAGGTAGAAGGTATAAGCGTTGCCTGCCAGCAGGTTCACATCGTCTAATTTAGCAACAACACTATCAGTTCCGCCGCTGGTTTTTACTTTTACCTCAAACTTGTGGTAGCCTGCTGTAGATGCTGTAAATCCGTTATAGTAATCACTGAACTCATTATCAGCCAGTGAGCGCTGAGAAAATATCTTGTTATTATCGACATACAAGTCTACCGGTCCCAGGTCGTTGATACCGGGGCTCAGTTGCCAGAATCTAAAGAAAGGTTTATCAAGCGTAAGATCGGAGAAGTCATCCTCGATTACCATGGCGTTTACATTAGATCCTGAGGGTTCGTTGAATAATACCATGGAATAGAAACCCAATGAATCGAAACGCGTAAAAGGTATGCCGGCTACTATGCTGTCTTTGGTGCTCTTTTTGAACTTAACGACAAAGTTGCCCGTATTTACAGGAGAATAAGTTTGTGATACACCACCTGCATCAAAAGTACCGGATACCAGGGTATCATTAAAGTAGATCTGCACCGCCACAGCCGGTGTTTTGGTAGCTAAATGCAGCATCGATACGTAAGCTTTAGCAGCCTGCCGCTGTGGTTCACTTGTCTTCAAGCAGCCCGTTAAGGTAACACCCAGCAAAGCTATCGCGCTCCATAAGAAAATATTTGCCTTACTCTTTTGCACAGTTTTACTTTTTTATCTTAATAATTAGGGTTGACGAACAGCACTATATCTACAGGATATCACCGCACAATATTAGGAAAGATTGCCGGCTTTGGTGCAAAGGTTTTCCTGTAGGCTATTAAGACAATTTACGATGGATTTTCGTTGCACCGCTGTACGCCCCCTGGCAAAAGTAAGGGCAAGGCCTGAATGCAAATGGCTCTTTAACAAGGTTTTCTGATATTATTTACCTGTTTTGACGAGTTTTTGAATGATCACCGATCCCGGGTACATGATCCTTGCCATATAGCTGCCTGCCGGCAAGGTAGCCAGTGAAATACTATGACTGCCAGCCACTGCCTGCTCCAGGTTTTCATGGTGCACTACGCGGCCCATATTATCAAGTATCATGACAGAATGCGGTTTTTTACCGGTAGCCCATTTAATCCGTACGACATCCGAAAAGGGGTTGGGAAACAGGGAGATCGTGGAAGGATTATTTTCCCGTGCGAGCGTTGGCCGGGACGGGCTCTCCTCCGCAGGTAGTAGCGCCACATCGGCGCAGCTATTGCAGGCAGAAAAAATATGCGCTGTCGGTATTCCCCAGGCATTGGGCTTGTTGGTACCTCCGGTAGCTGAGGAATGCGAACTACTCAGGCAAATCAATAACTTGGGATCATTGGTCAGGGTATCGGTCAATTGCGAAAACTGGTATACCGATACGCAAGCCATGCCGTAAGGTACCGAATAGGCATCTTTTACTTTATTGATAAGAACGGTTTGCTTCACCTGACTTCCCTTTCCGAGGCACACACTACCAGCTACCGCGTTGTTGTCGGTAATGATACCATGAAACTCTGCCAACCCATTATTTACAAAGTAAGAAAAGGGGTTATTGATCACGAAGTAGTTGAAGGCACGGCACGAGGAAGCAGCCGTTACATTCATCAGGATATTGGGCTTTGAAGCGGTGGCATTGGGCCCTTCAAAAGTGATATTGGAAGTGATCTCAAACCTTCCATGGTTATAAACAGCACAGTTGCCCCGCCAGATCATACCACTTCCTCCCCCACCGGCTGTGAGTTTGGCGCCTGGCCTGATCACGATGGTGCCAGAGTCCATGTTCAATACATTAATGGTAAGTTCTGTACAAACGATGAGGGTACCGCCGCGAAGCGTAAGCTGGTTAAAAGTAGCCGGCGCTCCATAATGCCATTTTTTTGTGCCGAGCAATATCGTCTCGTTATCGGAGACGGTTGCTTCATTACCTACACAGGGCTCTACGGGTGGCGCAACGATGCATTGGCTAAACGCAGGTTGATACAATAGTTGCAGAAATGCAACGCTGATAAGCATAGCAAGGGCACGCATGGGAATAGGGGTTTGAGGGTTTTTATGCAGGATATCAGGTTCTCAAACAAAATACCCCATGCGCCCGGTGCCTGAAAGCGAATCCGTTTAAGCTGAATGATTAACGGGTCGAATTGCACAAATTACGTAGTGAACTTACTGCCCCAGCCACCGTTTAAACTCGTTTACTTTTTCCCTGCTCACCAGTATTTCTTTTTCCATGGAAGGATCGAGGAACAGTTTTAACCGGTTGCCAAAGTAAGGATGGATCTGCTCCACGCTTTTAAAAGCAATGAGTAGTGAACGGTTGATGCGGAAGAACAGTTGCGGATCGAGCATCGATTCCAGCTCCTCCAATGTATACTCCACCAGGTACTTTTGGCTATCGAAGGTTTTGAAAAATATAAAGCGCCCTTCGGAGAAGAAATAAGCGATGGTAGTTGTTTCGATAGAAGCAAATTTCTGTCCCTGCCTTACCAGAAAACGGGTTCGCCAGGCAGTTTGTAAAGTAGATGTTGCAGTGGTTGCTACAGCAGCTGTTGCTTCGATGGCTTGTTCCGGCAATTGCAATGTAGTAGTATAAGCTTCTTCCTGCACGCGGTTCATAAAAGCTGCCGGTAGGAGATGTTCAAGATGGCTGATGCGGAAAGCGTAGAATGTAAACTGGTCAGACTGTACTGTGAAAATAACGGTAGCGTTGATCTTACCGCTCGAGAGGTCGGCGATCTGGTGTTCTTTCACGGCTCTTTCACTCATCAAAATAATATCCGGAATACCATGCTGCTCCAGCCAATGGGCGGAAGCAAAAATAGCAGGGATTGTTCCAATGATGTGGATGGAGTGATCGATCTTTTTCAAAGCCCGTTCTAATAACCTTACAACGCGCTTTTCCCCTTCCACGACTAATACCTTCATGATTCTGCATTTTATCGGTTGAGAAATACGGTACTTTCAACAGCCGGCAAATGTAGAGAACCCCATAGCGGTAAAAAGAGCGAACGTTATAGACAGTTAATCAGAAAGAATAAACCGAATGAATTAACGGATGAACCGTATTAGTTTTTTATAGCAGTTTTAGAAACTTTTCTTTATCCAGGACTGCAATGTAGCTGGTTTCCAAGCTCCTGGAACAATGATACGACGAATGGTATGCAGTGGATCATTGAGGTCGCGCTTGCCTGATAACTGGAAGGCTGCTATCATGCCGCGTTGTTTCAATTGTGGAATGGCTTGTGGGTTCCATAGACCAAATGGATATGCAAAATAATTAACGGGTTTACCGGTAATAGTTTCCAGCTGTTTAGATGGCTTCTCGATCTGTGTCACCCAATCCTGTCCCTGGTATTGTTTTACATTATGATGATCCCAGGTATGTGAGCCAATGATATTTCCCTGATCGGCCAGGTCCTTGATCTGTGTTTTGCTCATGTAGTGAGGTCTTCCGATCGATACGGTCATTACAAAGAACACACCTTTGAATCCGTACTTATTCATCTCAGGCAGTGCCACAGTATATTGCTCCAGGTCGGTATCATCGAACGTAAGCATTACAGGTTTGGATGGAAGTGCAGCCCCGGTGGTGAGGTAAGCATATAACTGATCGGGCAGGATGGTATGGTAGCCACTATCCGCCAGCATTTTCATCTGATCGCGGAAAGCCTGCACCGGTACAATATAATTCTGTGCTGTTTTGGAATCGGTATCCCTCCATTCGCGTATCTGGTGATAGCAAAGGATGGGCACTTCACGGCGGGCCATTACTTTAGCCGGGTCTACAGGAACTGCAGTGGCTGGAGTTGGCGTGGCAACCGGTTTAGGCTCAGCCGGAGTTTCGGTCTTTTCAGCGGCAGCAGCCGGAGGCGGCGCAGCGATAGACACCGTAGTGCCGGGTGTATTTTGACAACTGTAAGCAAAAAACATGCAGATTGCTACAGAAAGATTCCTGGCAGAAAAATGGAGGGCTGTGGTTTTCATAGCGTTTAGGGAATAGGTAAGCTTGGGTTTTATAACGGCAAACTTAGGGTTTTGTTGTCTGATTCTGTAAGCAAATACGCGCTATTTTCGCACCGTTATATATGCAGCTAAAAGATTACTATAAAATACTGGAAGTGACACCGCTGGCCACCCAGCAGGAGATCAAAAAGTCGTTCCGCCAGCTGGCGTTGAAATACCACCCGGATAAAAATGAAGCCTCCCCTCTCTCGGAGGCTATGTTCAAAGAGATACAGGAAGCCTGGGAGGTATTATCGGACCCTAAAAAGCGGGAAGAATACAATTACAAACGCTGGTTCAACCGCAGCATCGGCGGCGGTTATACTGAACGTCCGCTCACGCCTGACGCTATCCTGGCATCTGCCCAGCAGTTGAAAGACTACGTGGTATCGATGAACATTTTCCAGATCGACTTCGATGCCTTGAGCTTTCATATCCGGCAGTTGCTGAGTGATAGTAATATCGGCATCCTACACCAGTTCAACGACGTATCCACCAACCGCACCATCAATAAAACCCTCTTGCAAGCTGCTGAGCCCTTACCCTTAAAATACCTGCAGCCTATCGCGCTACTACTGGCCAAACTGGCCGGCAACGACGAGCCCATCATCCGCGCCATCGATCATGCCGTGCAACAAAGAAAGCGTCGCGACCTGTGGGAGAAATACAAATGGGTGGCGGTAGTAGTAATCACCGGCCTTATCTGCTGGCTCATGTACAAGGTTGGTAACCAGTAGGCTTAGGATTTAGCTGTTAGGCATTAGCTCTTAGCTGCCCTTTTCTTCGTGTCTCAATTCATAGCAAAGAAATTACAATTCGTTCAATCCCGCATTGCTGCTGCATTTGATGGGGCATACCTTTGTTCAACTTTCACCCCCACTCATCGTTATTCATCCTGTGATCATCCTGCCCGTATCATCACCTGCTGCAAGCTATCAGTAACCTGCAGACAGATATTTATTTGAATTTAAAACTTAAACGCAATGAAGAAGAAGCTGATGCTTACGGGCATCATGGGCTTGCTCGTGGGCGCCATCGTGCTGGTAGATGCCAGTTGTACAACACAAGCAGAAAAGAAGGCGGATGTGTTGCCGCAAAGCGCGGCGCTTACGCACGGAGAACTGGTAACACGGGGTAAGTACCTGGTAACTGTGGGACTTTGCAATGATTGTCACTCTCCGAAAAAGTTTGGCCCACATGGCATGTCGCTGGATGAAGAACGTTTATTGTCCGGCCACCCGGAAGGCAGCACTATTCCGGCAGTAGATGCCAAATCACTTAAACCGGGAGGCTGGGTATTATTTTCAGGTCATCTTACCGCTGCTGTGGGTCCCTGGGGCATCAGTTATTCCGCCAATCTTACGCCTGATTCCACTACCGGTATCGGCGCATGGAGTGAAGAAACCTTTGTAAAGACCATACGTACCGGTAAGCACCTGGGCCAGGAAGGTGGCCGTCCTATTTTACCACCCATGCCCTGGGAGTTTGTAGGGAAAATGACCGATGAAGACCTTAAAGCCGTATATACTTATTTGCAGTCATTGCCTCCTGTGAAGAACCGGGTACCTGCACCTGTACCTCCTGCAGAAGCAGCCAAATTGGCGAAGTTGTAAGGGGCAATTTAAAAGGTACATCCAATAAAGGCATCCCCGTAAGGATGCTTTTTATTTTTATTTAAGATCAGTACATGAGCCGGCGCAGGTCTTCCGTATAGCTGCGGCTAACCTTGAGGGAAACATTGTTGGAAGTGACCACCTGTATGCCATTGTCTTCCCGGTATACTTCTTTGATGTGATTGATGTTGACGATCCAGGAGCGGTGAATGCGTATGAAGTGCCGGGGGTCGAGGCGCTGCACGATCACACCGATGCCATAGTTGCTGAGGTATTGTTTCTTTTCGGTAAACAGGCGGGTATAATCTCTTTCTGCTTCGAGGTAGATGATATCGGCCGTTTGTATGTTGGTGAGCTTGCTGCCACTTTCTACCAGTATTCTTTCTGAATAGGTGGTGGCCGTATAGCTCGCCTGATCGACAAGGGTTTTAACCGCTTCCATGGAAGCGTTGCCCGATCTCAATAAGACTTTGGATACTGCCTGCCTGAACCTTTCCAATGTATAGGGCTTCAACAGGTAGTCGATGGCGTTGGAGTCGAAGGCTTTGAGGGCATATTGATCGTAAGCGGTAGTAAAGATGATCTGTGGCACGTGCACGATCTGCTGTATTACCTGGAAGCCACTAAGACCGGGCATCTGTATGTCCAGGAATATCAGATCGGGTTCCAGCCGGTTGATGGCTGTAACGGCTTCCTGCCCATGGCTGCATTCACCGATGATCTGCAACTCTTCAAAGGCGGCAAGGTATTGTCGTATTACCAGCCGGGCCGCATCTTCATCATCGATGATCAATACTTTCTTTGTCATGATAGTCTATAAGGGTATGTAAAAATAAGAGGTGAACCCGGTAGGCATATTGGCTTGCACAAACAGTTCTTCGTTGTATAACCGCTGCAACCGCTGGCGGGTATTTTTCAGTCCGATACCTTCTGCACGTTCCAATTGCAGCCAATCGCCTTTAAATCCTGCTCCTGTATCGCTGATCGTGATCTTTGCATACTGGCCCTCCCGTATACAGGATATTTTAATAGTGCCTCCGCTGATACTGCCCCCGATGCCATGTTTCACCGCGTTTTCTACCAATGGTTGTAACAACATAGGTGGTATCAGTATTTGCAATACAGATTCGTCGGTATCGTATTCAACTTTGAGCCGCGATTTGAACCGGTGCATTTCCAGCTCGATCCAGGTATGAATGAAATCCAGTTCTTCTGCCAGTGTTACCTCATGTTTTTGGGTGCTACGCAGTGCATACCGGAAAGTATCGGCGAGACGTGCGATCATTACCCGGGTGGCTTCCATTTCAGGTGGCACAGTAGCACTAATCGAGTTGAGGGTATTGAACAGGAAGTGGGGTTGTATTTGCGCCTTCAAGGCATTTACTTCGCTTTGATAGGCCAGGGACAGCAACTCTTTTTCTTTTTGCAGCTGCCGCTGACTCTTTAGCCAGAAGTTATACGCGTGCATGATACCAAACTGTATGAGGTAAAACAGGAATGGCAGGTAATAGGCAAACCAAAAGCTATAGACACCCCGTTCTTTATGGGTTATGATCATGATCACACTGCTTTCTACCCAACACCGGATGTATAGAAAAACGGCTGCGCAAGCGATGTGGGCCAACAGGATCAAGGTGAGTGGGCGGTCTTTCAATTTGCGGAAGATGATCCACCAGATGGGCAATGTAAGCAATGCCTGCACGCCAGCTCCTATGGAAATATCTGTCAGGATTGCTTTATCGATCCCGGTTGCGGGCGCGCCAAACTTGATGGAGATAAGCGCATAGTAGTAAATGATCCCGTACAGGATGAAAAATAACAACCAGAGCAAAAATTCCTTCAGGCTGATGGTCCAGATGATCCGTTTAGCTAATAGCCGCTCCCATGTGTTGCCACTCATACTATAAAAATACCCTATCCGGGATGCCGGGCAGGAAACTATCCGACGAAATGGGTATTGCTTCGATGAGCGGCAAAACCTTATCTTTAATTGATTAAACGCAACCGCTTCATGAGAAAAATACAGCATCTGCTCCTGCCTATACTGGCGGGTTTATCCTTCACTGCGCCTGCTCAAAATCAATCCGGTACGACAAAAATCGAAAAGCCTGCCGCCCCCCTGGTGATCAACAAGGTAAGTGTGATCAATGTGCTCACCGGGAAAGCCGAAGCCGACCAAACCATCGTCATAGAGAATGACCGCATTACCGCAGCCGGCCCTTCCAAAAAGATCAAGGCGCCCGCCAATGCTATTACGATCGATGGTACCGGCAAGTACATGATGCCGGGCATGACGGATGCGCATATTCACTTTTTCCAGAGCGGCGGTTTGTACACACGCCCCGACGGAGCCAACCTCAACCAGGTATATCCCTATGAGAAGGACCAACAATGGGTAAGGGACAATCTATATGGTCTCATGACCCGCTACCTCGCCTGTGGTATCACCACGGTCATTGACGTGGGTGGCCCTATGAGCAATTACACCACCCGCGATTCGGTGAATGCACGTATAGCCGCGCCTACGGCCTTTGTAACCGGTCCGTTGGTGTCAACCTACCTGCCGCCCAACCTCGATAAGAAAGACCCACCCATCGTTAAAGTCACTACTGCCGATGAAGCACGCGCATTGGTGCAAAAGCAGGTACCGCTCAAGCCTGATTTCATCAAGATATGGTACATCGTATTGCCCAACCAGAAAGCGGAGGCTACGCTGCCGATCGTAAAAGCTGCCATAGAAGAAAGCCATGCCAATGGCCTGAAGGTAGCTGTTCACGCCACGCAATATGAAACAGCCAAACTGGCCGTGACTGCCGGCGCCGATATACTGGTGCATAGTGTGGATGATAAAGTGCTGGACACTGAGATGCTGCAATTGCTGAAGACCAAACAAACGGTTTATATTCCTACGATGATCGTTGCGCAAAACTATAACCGCACGTTCAGCCAGCAGTTCAACTTCACGGCGCATGACTTCAAATACAGTGATCCCTTTATGCTGGGCACCCTGATGGACCCGCAGCACATCGAGAAAAACAAGATCACTTTCGATTACAAGAAGACACGCAATTACATTCGCATTCCCGACAAGGAAGACAGCACCATGATAACCAACCTCAAACTGGCGCAGGATGCAGGCGTATTGGTAGTAACGGGAACCGATGCCGGCAATATCGGTACGCACCATGCTTCTTCCTATTACGATGAGCTGCTGGTGATGAAGCAGGCAGGGCTCAGCAATGCCGATATCATCCGTGCAGCTACCATCAATGCGGCCAAAGGGTTTGGCAAGGACAAAGATTATGGCAGTATCGAGAAAGGCAAGATCGCCGATCTGCTGTTGCTGGACAAAGACCCGCTGCAAGACCTCTCCATTCTGAGCAATATCAATACGGTGATCCACCGCGGTGTACCTATGCAGCCTAAACAACTGCTGCCCGTAACGCCGGAAAGTCTGGCGCAGCAACAATTGAATGCTTATAATGCCAGGAACATCGATGCTTTCCTGGAGCCGTATAGCGACAGTGTACGCATTTATAGTTTCCCCAACACCTTGATCATGCAAGGCAAGGAAGCCATGCGGAAGCAATACAGCGGTATGTTCACCAATGTAAAAGAATTGCACTGCAAACTGGTGAATCGTATTGTGGAAGGCAATACCGTGATCGACCAGGAAAGTGTTACCGGCTTTGGCAATAAGCCTTTAACAGCCATTGCTATTTATAAGATCGTTAATGATAAGATCGCTGAAGTGTATTTTATCCAATAGGAACCGGGGTATCAAAGTTGCATAATGCCTGTTAAAGGCATTGTATGAGCACAGCTTTTCCCATTGTATCCTGGGGCAACGGAACGAATATTTACGAGGTCAACATCAGGCAATACACACCTCAAGGTACTTTCCAGGCTTTTATCGAACACATCCCGCGTCTGGCCAATATGGGGGTGGATGTTTTGTGGCTGATGCCTGTAACGCCTATCAGTGTAGAAAAAAGACAGGGTACTTACGGCAGTTATTATGCCGCCAGCTCTTATACCGATATCGATCCTGCCTATGGCACTACTGATGATTTCAGGCAACTGATCGATACGGCTCACTTTCACGGCATGAAGGTGATCATCGACTGGGTAGCGAATCATACCGGCTATGATCATCAATGGACGAAAAAGTATGCTGACTGGTACCGGAAAGATGAAGCTGGCAATTTCACTGAACTGTATGGCTGGGTTGATGTGATAGATCTCAATTACGACATCCCCGAGATGCGCGCAGAGATGATCAACTCTATGAAATTCTGGCTACGGGAGTTTAACCTCGATGGATTTCGCTGTGATATGGCGCGCACTGTGCCCATCGATTTCTGGATCGAGGCGCGCAGTGAATGTGATACCATCAGGCCATTGCTGTGGCTGGCAGAATGTGAGATACTGAACTATCATGAAGTGTTTGATATCACCTATGGCTGGGAGTGCATGCGGGCCATCGATAAGTTCATGGCTGGCAAAGAAATTAAGATGCCAGATATCCTGAAGATACTGGTAGATTATTCGCGCTATCCTATTGGTTCGCGCAAATTATTGTTTACCTCCAATCACGATGAGAATACTGATCATGGTACCGAGTATGAAAAATATGGCATCGCTGCCAAAGCCATGGCTGTATTCACCTGCACCTGGCCGGGCATTCCGCTCATTTACTCCGGACAGGAAAAACCTAATTATAACCGCCTCGCTTTTTTTGAAAAGGATTCCATCGACTGGAACGGCAAAGTAGAGCTACACGATTTTTACAAGACCTTGCTTACCATCCGCAAAAAGAATAAAGCTTTACAGGAAAGCGCTTCTGTATTGATACTACCGCAAGAACATACTTACGTATTGGCTTACCTGTGCAGGCGACAGGCAGATAAGGTGCTTGTGCTGCTAAACTTCGGTAAAGAGAGCGCCTCTTTCAGCATCGATCATCCGGCTATAGCCGGTGAATATCATAATCTCTATTCAGGTGAATCGGTATCTATTAAAAGAAAGATGCAATTTGATTTTGAGCCGGGGCAGTATGAGGTGTTGCATATCACGAGTCCTGATGGGAAGTTGATAGGTTAATAAGTTGAAAGGGCTCTGGATCAAGCCGCTACTTTTAATGGCCACGCTTTATTAGATCGAAGGCGAATTGCTTTTGGGTGTCGATGCCTTTGAGGATGTTGTTGATGTCGTCGGGCACTGCGTGATCGGGCAATACTCCTCTGCCCTTTTCAAAAGGTGGTTTTGTGGCATTATTGTAATACACTAATGGAATGGATATCCTGATATTACTATGAGGTAAATTCAATGGAATGAAGGAGCCACCATTACCGCCTTCATAATTGCCACCTGCTTCTTCGCCAATGAATACACCAAGCTCGTTGGTACGGGCGGCCGCTAAAAACTCAGCCGTAGTGGAAGCACTGCCGCCATTCATCAGGAAATAAACCTTGCCGGTATAGTGGAGTGGTTTGGGGTTTTGTATCGACAAGCCAGCAGCGGCAGCAGGTTTCAAAGAAAAAGTGCCGTCTGTCTCCCGTATCAATTCATTACGTACGTTTTGAAGATCATCTTCCGACAGATCGCTTAGTTTTAAATATTGCATGGAATCGGTAATACCATGCTGCCGGATATAGTATCGGGATGGTTTGTCAATAAGATAATTGAAGAGCAATACGCCGGCACTGTCCCACCCACCGCCGTTGTTGCGCAGGTCTATAACAAGATGACCAATATTCTTTTTCTTCAGCTCGCGCATGGATCTTTCCAGAAAACCTCCCAGGTCTGATGCTGCTTTTCCTCCAAAGGTGCGTATGCTGAGCACGGCTGTATTGAGCTCCTTATTGATCTCCAGGTCGAGGTCTTTTCGTTTTCTATCTACATATAGTCTTATTATTTCTTTGTTGACTGGATTTTGGCGAAACTGCTGGCCACCTTGCTGCATTGTTAGTGCAGGATAAACGATCCTGACTTCTTTTCCTGACAGGTCTTTGGCAGTGATGGCAAAGCTATCCGGCCGGGCTATGAACAAATAATAGAACAGGCCAAACGAGCCGGTATTCAGGCGTTGTTGTTTATTGGTAAGGTTATAGCCATCACTCCAGGAGTGATCGAAGATAAACTGGCGAATAGCTGTTACCAGTTGGCCGTTGATGTGGGTTACTTCATAACCGGGTTTTATGGTGGTATCGGCCGTAAGGTTTGCCGATACATAAAGTTTGTCGCTGATGAAATGCGTTGAAAAAGGGTATACAGGCATATTGGTGGAAAAATGAGCCTGCCAGTTGCCACCGGGAAGGATGGTGGTGTGCGCACAGCGAACTCCAGCGATCAGTGATGCCAGCAGCCTGTAGAAATCGTAATAAGGTAACGGCGTGGTAATGAGGTTATAGAAACTATCCAGGCGCCTGTACATGTCAGCTCTGGACGCATAACGATACAAGCCGGGATGTGTTTTCTCCATAATATGGCGGAGGTATTGCAGGTCTTCCTGCATATCCTGTTTTGACAGGGTACGGTCAGCTAAACTGTCATACACGGGATTTTTCCCCTGCGCTGCAGCTTGTGTTACGATACATAGTAAAACAAGGATGATCCATACAAACTTCATGGGTAGCTTTTTTGCAAACCTCTTTATTAACTGCTTAACAGGCTGAAAAACAGTTACTCAATTCCGGATTTGAGGGAGGTATCGACCGGTCTGGCCGCATTGAGCGGCCTGACGGAGTCGCCTTCCGGCAGCTTTGTCTCCTGTATAAATTGGGACGGCGTAGTGCCGGTGAGCTGTTTGAAGATGCGCTGAAAGGTAGCGGCTGAGCTGAAGCCGCATTCTGCAGCAAGGCCGGGAATGGTCAGTTTATCGGCATCCTCCTGCATGATCCTTTGCCTGAAAGCGGTTATGCGATATTCGTTTACAAAAACGGAAAAGCTTTTGTTGAGGTGCTGGTTCAATACAGCGGAGACCGTTTTGGCGGGTATGTCCACCTGCTTTGCCAATGTATTCACAGTGAGTGATGGATCAAGGTAGAGTTTTTGCGCTTCCATGATCAGCTGCAACTGGTCTATATAAAGCGTTGCTAAAGACTCGGGCAAAGCGGAGACCGTAGCCAATGTTTTAGGGCTGTTTAACTCAAAGGGTTTATAGTTGACAAGGTATCCTTTAAGCCCCAGCCAATAGATCATTACTGCCAGCGGAATAAATACAGGGTACCAGTCGACAGCATCGAGCAACGCCTGCCGCGTAGCGGGAATGCTATAGGGCACGAGGTAGACAAACCAGATGGCCTGGAATACGAGAAATATCGTTACAAACTGCTGTAGCCAATGGCTTGTTTGCGGTTGCTCTGCTGTTTGCTGCCGCAGGTATTGGTGGGTCAGCCACAGATAAGCTGTGAGGGATAGCCAACGGGGAATGTCGGCATACACCTGCCACTGATCGATAAAGCTACTTACCCAGCTGCGCTGTCCTTTGGATACCATGCCGGTAAGTGATCCGATATCGGCAATCAGGATGAGTAAATACGGGAAGAGGTCGAGCACTACCGGATAGAAATGCCGGTACTGTTTGCGGGTGAGACGGAATATGGGATCGGTTGTTGCCTGGACATAACACCAGATCAATGGGCCTATCGGCATGATCACTACAAGCGGCAATGCACCGGCGAGTATATGCAATACGATGTTGCTATCCAGCCAGGTAGCATCGAGCAGGTAGATGTTGAGACAGGCCAATGTGATAAGTGCTATAAGGGCAGCCAGGAAACGATTGGCAGGCTTTTTTTTGCGGGATGAAAACAACAAGGCACTGAGGATAAACCCTTGCAGTATGCCCAGCAAAACGATGGTATCCAAAAAGCCTGACCAGGAACTCATACTTGTACGTTTTCGTTCAACCTAAAAATACAACCTGCTAATGAAAAGAAAATTGTAAAATGATCGTATGACAATCATCTCAAAGACGGAAACAACCAGCCCTGCTGTTTTTGGCTAAAACTGCGAATTTTCTATACACTGCTATTTTGATACACTATCTATACAGCATCTATACACCATCTATACACTATCCTTACTGTATCTACACTTCGCCTCTTGTTCATGCCCTGCAATCTCTACGCTTTCCTGCCAATTGCTGTATATATTCCCATCACTTCACTGTCCTTGTGTCATTCATTGAATCAATACAAACGTAGATCATATCTACAGGCCACCCAAATGGAGATGACCGTTTTTAGTACTTATGACCCATTTGACCCTTTTTAATGTGACGGGTTAGTGTGACTAAACGGCAGGTACCCCAAACCAACACGTCTACGTTTAGCCTGGCTGAAATATTATAAAATAGCTATCTTGTCTACACCCGGCGAGGCAAACAGCAGCCTATCGGTTTAATTATGCAAAACACCCAGGAAAAGATTGACAAGCTTATTGAGTTTAAACGACGTGATAAGTTTTCAGTACAGGCATGGAATGAAAGGGGTTTAAATCCTTCCGGCGATGAGTTATGTCAATATCTTACTGCATTCTTCAATGTCTGCACAGACAAGCTGGTTAATGCGGTAAATCGTGAAGAGTCAACCAAAGCTTTAACAACACTACTTGATTCGGAGCTCAATAGATTAAAAAGATCAGACTTCGATACAGAAGAACGGGAGTTTATTTGCGATTTATTTCATGAACTTGCTTCCATTGTACAAGTTGATTTTAATGAACACCTGACTAAGTGGCTTTATGGTTCTGTGTTAGCAACACTGATGAAAATCCAACGAACGCTTCGCCCTGAAAAAATTGTTGAGACACTTCGAACCCCCTGTACGAAATGCAGTATAGATTTAGAAACCCATATTCTTAGGAAAGAAGCCGGAATACCTGACTACTCCTGGGATGTGGTAAGATGCAATAACTGTGAAGAGCTGAACCTGCTTTCGCACGGACCAGATGTTAAAGAGGTTCGATTCGGGAATTATAAAATGGTAGAACACCTACCTAAAGATGAATATACCTACGACCAAGCGTTGACAAGGCTTGAGCAAATTAAGGTTTTTAGGAAGTAGCTTTGCGTACATATTTTGTAAGGATCACAATCGTTTGGTCGTTTATCTTTCCTTCTATCTGCTCCGTATTATCGGGTACCAATCTTATTTTTCGAACAATCGTTCCTTTAGGAGCCGTGAAGTTAGTTCCTTTAACATTCAATCCCTGGGTAAGCACAACGGTGTCACCTGCTTCCAGCTGACTACCATTGCTATCGCGGTGCACTTCTTTTACTTCGAATGCACTGAGTGCCCAGTTGATCACCGACTCCTCTAATGTCACAGAATCCATGATCTCGCTGGCCCATGCCTGATCTTTATGTTTATAGAGTATCCGATAGCTCAAAGCCTGCACGCTGGGCTCTGTATTCCAGATGCTGCCCGCCAGGCATTGCCAATGCAGTGAAGCTGCCGGATCATCGATTGCAGAAAGACAGGTATTACACAAGGCTACTTCATGCTCAATAGCATCGTTATTTTTAGGGCTAACAGCATAGGCAATGGTTGCCTGTTCGTTGCTGCATAATTCGCAAGTTCCACTGCTACGATCTTTTAATCCGGCTGCTATTGTAATGCTCATTATTATTTATTGTTATATACGAGCCGTAAAGATAAGATTGTTTACACTATGAGTAAGCCCATATACTTTGACAACCAGTTTTTTATAATATATTGCAATGATTGTTTGTTAGCGTTGGTAACAATACCCCGATTTCTACACCCTTAACCCAATATTATATGAAGTTTACTCTTACTTCTCTCCTGCTTGTTGTTTATTTTTTTGCTGCCGGACAGGTCGCCCCTGCTTCTACCGGTAAGGTGCAATTTGAAGACCTCAAGATCGACTCCAGCATTACCGGCTTCCACTTTGCCGCCAACTTCCAGGGAACGGTTGTTTACACTAAAAACGGACCATCGGACATTAAGAGTGTTAACCCGTCTGCTTTTTCCTTCACCTTAGCACCTAATATGAGTGCTAAAGTGGCGCTTGACCAGTTCGAACAATTCGTGGCTTTTTCCAAACAACTGAATAATACCCTTTCGGATGTAGTCAAAAAGGATACGACCCTTCACGGAAATCCGGCGTATTATGTTTCATATACCGAGTCTAATGAAAAGACCAATTATAAGAACTTTGTTTTTAATGCCTATGTGATCAAGGATAACACACTCATTGTTTTCGCGAGTGGTGATCTTGATAAAGGCATATACATCGACAAATTCAAGAAAACATTTTACAGTATCAAGCTCTGATCTTCCAAGTCTCCACCATGCCTGACAATAAACCAACCGACCCTATTGACAGTACCCAAGCTGTAGACAATACTCAACCTATAGATCATACTCAATCTGCAAGCGATGAACAAACAGGTGACGGCGCTCCGCCTGTTGATCCTGTTTTTAAAAAGTATATTCCTATTGCAACAGTCATTTTCTGTGCAGCGAGTATTGTTCTATTTCTCGGGATAAATCTTTTTGAAGACAAGCCTATCAGTATGGAAGCATACAGGAAATGGGGCGCTTCTTCCTTCACGGAGATCTTCGACGGAGATTATTGGGGTCTTATCACGTCTAATTTCTTACACGTAGAAGTCTGGCATATTATCTTTAATTTATTCTGGTTCTGGTTCCTCGGAAAGAAGATCGAATTTGAGAGCAACAAGCTTTTTTACCTGCTGCTGGTCTTATCTTCTGCCCTGGTCAGCTCTTTAGCGCAACTCTCCTTTAGTGACGCATCGGGTATTGGTCTATCAGGAATTGCTTATGCTTTTTTTGGCTTCGTATTCATAAAGAGTAAATCGTCTGATGCGTATAAAAACTACCTTGATCGACAGGCCATCAGCTTATTCTTTGCATGGCTGGTCATTTGTATCGTGATAACAAAGCTCGGGCTTATGAATATCGGCAATGCTGCCCATGTCGGCGGACTTGTGTGGGGCATGTTGCTGGCTTATCTTACCCGCTTTGCGTCTTATAAGCAATGGGCCGGCGCGTTGTTGTTACTGGCTGTTTTGGGGTCTTCTGTTTGGTGGAGCCCTTTTTCTGTTTCATTGCTTTCCCATCAGGCCTTTAAACTTCATAATGCGCAAAAGCTGGAGGAAGCAATGGTCCTTTATAGAAAGATACTGGATAGAGATGCGGATAATGAGTTTGCCAAAATCAATTTAAAGCAATTGGAGATCCATACGTTATCGCAGAAGGCTGCCGAACTTCAGATCAATAAAAAATTTAAAGAAGCACGCGAGGTTTATAATAAGATACTGGCTATAGATAAGGATAATGCCATGGCCAAAGAGAATCTGCAGCTGCTTCCCAAGGAATAGCGGGCCAGAGGCCCGGGAATAGGGCTACGAGGCTACAAGCCTCGTAGAGCTAAGCAACCTTGAACGGTTAATGTATTGGTATGTGGGTATCTGCCATAGGCTGTTTATCTCCTTCTGTGCCCTCACTTTTCCATGAGTCGCCGATCTGTTCGAGGGAGCGGCCCTTGGTTTCGGGAAGGAAGCGGTAAATGAATACAAAAGCGATCACACAAAAGACGGCAAAGAACCAGAAGGTGCCGCTACTGCCGATCTCTTTCAGTAATATAGGGGTAAGTTGTCCTACAATGGTATCGGCGATCCACATGACCATGATGCTGATGGCCAACGCACGGCCACGAATGGCGTCGGGGAATATTTCTGAAGCTACTACAAACTTCAAGGGGCCAATGGAGAAGGCAAAGAATGCCAGGAAGGACAACACAAATACCAGCAACCAGATGCTTTGGGTAGCGCCATAGTAAAAGCACAATCCCGTCAACACCAGTGTTACAGCCGCACCCGCTGTGCCGTAGAGGTATAAGGGTCTTCTGCCCCAGCTATCTACTTTCCAGATGGCGATGAGGGTAAAGAGCACGTTGGCCAATCCAAAGATCACCTGGCTCAACAAGGAATTACTTAATGATACACCTGCATTACTCAATATGCCGGGTCCGTAGTAGATGATGGCATTGATGCCGCTGAATTGTGAAAAGAACGGCAGGAGTATGCCTATCAATAATGCTTTGCGCATGCCGGGGGCAAACAGCTCACGATACGATACCTTCTTATTGTTTTCTTTCACTGTCGCAGCTCCATTAACTGCTGCGACCGGCTGGCCGGTGATGGCGCTGGTAATACGGTTGGCTTCTTCATATCTCCCCTTCTGCCTCAACCAACGCGGGCTTTCAGGGACCAGGAATAGTCCACCGAAAAAGAGCAACGCCGGAATAGCGCCCGCTCCGAACATTAAACGCCAGGTTTCATTGCCCGGAGTGTTGTGTGGCGCTACTGCGACAAGACCGGCATTGCTAATATAGGCTACCAGGATGCCCACGGTTACTGCCAGCTGGTAATAGGTGACCAACCTGCCGCGGTTATGAGCCGGTGCAATTTCAGAGATGTATAAGGGGACAACGTTTGACGCGATACCAATACCGATACCTCCCAACAAACGAAATACGATCACTCCCGACAGATAAGGCATTACTGCGCAACCAACAGCTGATACGACAAACAGGATGGCTGCTATAAGGAGCGGCTCTTTCCTGCCTATCCTATCACTCAACTCTCCGGAGAATGCCACACCGATTATACACCCAATCAAAGCTGATGAAACAAACCATCCTTCCTGGCCTGGTGTTAGCAGGAATTGTTTTTGTACCAACGGCAATACGCCGGAGATGACTGCCATATCGAACCCGAAAAGAAACCCTCCCAATGCCACCACCCAGGTGATCAATGCAAGGCTTATCTTTTTTTGACCGTGTTTCATTTGTTGCTGTTTATGTTGTGTGATGCCCTTCTGTACCCTTCGACAGGCTCAGGGTGACAGTCTTAATAGCTTCCTTGCAAAATTTCGCTTACATTGTCTTTTACGAATGCCTTCACCACTTTTGCACGTCCGCTGCCTTTGTTGACTAAAGTATAACTCTTCGCTGCTGCCGGGATAACGAAGGTTTCTGCATACTGGAAAACCTGCTCTGAGCCGTCTTCGTTCACCGCTGCTACTTTACTTCCTTCCACCAACATCAATACGTGGCACACGTTGCCGGTTTCAACCGGTATGCTGGTATCAAACTCCAGGCGGTGTACATCATAGAAGTGTGCAGCATGTGTGGGCACATGAACCAGCTGCCAATCGCTTCCCTTTTTCAATATAGCAGGTTTCGAGATCAGTTCGTCTTTTACCGTGTTACCTTTTCGGTCGAAGCGAAGGTTATTGAAAGCATGCTCTATGTTGATGGCACGTGGTTCGCCGTCCAGACCAAGACGCAGCCAATCGTACATTTTAAAGGTAAAGATGTAGGGCGTGGCGCTGATCTCCAGTACCATGTTGCCCGCACCAGCGCTGTGTACCGTACCATTAGGGATGAGGAACAGGTCATGTTTTTGTGCCTGATGGGCCTGCACATGCCGCTCTATGTCGACCGGTATTTTTTCATCGCGGCTCATCTCGAGCTCATTCCTGAATTGGTCCGGGTCGATGGTGTCCTGAAAGCCGAGGTACACGCGTGCATTGTCCTGGCAATCGAGTATGTAGTAGGTTTCATCTTGTGTGATGGTCTCTCCAAACTCCTTTTGTATATAGGGTAAGGAAGGATGGCATTGTATAGACAGGTTGCCTCCCTGCCAGGTATCGAGAAAGTCAAACCGTATGGGGAATTCATCTTTGAAGAGGTCTGCATGTTTTCCCATCACGGCATCGCGCTGGCTGAACATAAGGAAGTCGAATGATACTTCCAGCAGCAGGCCATCGCTTTCGAACAGTATTCCGTTTTCGGGCACGATCAGCTCGAATGACCATGCGTAGTTGATCTCTTCCTGGCTTAGTCCATTGATACGGTCTTTCATCCAATGTCCTCCCCATGCACCGGGCTCGAACCAAGGGCGCACCCTGAATACATGATTGCCTATATTTTTAAGACCAGTCAGCAAGCTGCTGCCCAAGCACCAGTTGAGTGTATGCTTGTGTTGGGCATCACCAATCACTGCCATCCTGTGCAGGATGTTCTTCTTATGTGCATTCAGGAGTACCCAGTCTACAAAATAAAAGCGCTTGTACATTTCAGCAGCCGCATCGGTTACATCGGCCCCGAGGTTGTTGACAGAACCTGTACGCATCCTCAACTGCAGTTCATTCTTAGGCAGGTCGAGGTAGACGACAGGTGCTGAAGTATTCATTAATGCTGCGCCCGGGCCAATAAATATCGTAAGGTCATAGTTGGCGCCCGGCACTTCCTTGTATTTGAATTCATACAAATCAGCTAATTCCAGTGTACACTTTGTGCCCCATACCGAGTTTTCTGTTCCAAGGAAGGGCGCTATTAGGTCTTGAATAACCGATGGTGTTTTCAGATAAGTAGCCGTGCGCACCCAGTTTATGCGCAGGTTCAGTTTCTTAAACTCTTCTGTGAGGTATCGTTCTGTTTCTTCCCAGAATACGCCTACATAGCCATCGATCACTACCTGTGTCTGTTTCTTCATCCAGCCTGCCAGGGATGTGTAGCCATTGTTGATCTGACCGGTTCCTAATGTGTGATAAGGATAAAGGGTGTACCCGTCCGGTGTATTGGTGGTATCAATTTTTACCGGCAGCAAAGGTTGTGTTCCACTTCGCCATTTCTTTTCCACAGGGTTGTTCGCTAAAATATTGGTGTTAACCTCCATAAAATCCATTGTATTGTTGTGTTGTTACTTCTTTTTCTCCAGTTGTGTAATGGCATTCCATAATACGCCGGCTTCTCCTTTGAATCCTGATGAGCCCTGCGCCCGGTTGTCGGGCGTGTACCACTCATAGAAGCCTTTGTTTTTCAGCACGCGTGCCAGCATCGGTTCTACAGCCTCGCAAGCCTCGTTCAATAAGTTGTACCTGATGAGCTGGGTGATCATCCTTGCGCCAAACCATGTCCAGTCACCACCGTTTTGATAGGAATAAGGGCCCATGCCGCCATTCTTAAAAGTACCGGCAGGATATACAGGATATAGGGTGAGGCCAATCGTAGCTGCGTTGGCTTTCTTTACATTGTCCTGCATTTTTTCATAGGCTTGTTTCACTTCTTGTTTGCTAAGTAGCCCTGCTTCTATGGCTACTGTAGTGCCGCCATGGTAATAGACGTCCGATTCATCAAAGGAGGTTGGGAAGGGTGATCCGTTCAGGTAGATATGTGGACGATACTTTTGTTTGGCCTTGTCCCACAGATGTGTTTGTATGTTTTTCTTCAGGTTGTTCCTGGTGTTTGTCCAGTATTTGCGCTCTTTGGCCGGGATCGTAGCAAAGCCAAGGTAATCTTCTATGGCGATCACAAACATGGCATTGTCGTAGATGTCTATTGCCCGGTGTGTGTTTTCATTGATCTCAACGCCCCATTCATGTTCGGGTTGCACATCACCCCAATCGGCGGTGGTGGCACCCCAAATCAATCCATGCTTTTCGTCGTACCGTTTGGTCAACAGGAACTGCATGGCTCGTTCGAGGTGTTTTTGTATGGCTATACCTGCAATGGTATCTGTGAGGATTGTTTTGTCGCCGGTAATACGGATGTATTTGGCAACGGCTTGTATGAGTGATGTTTCCTGGTCAGTTTCTACGGTGTTCTTGTGTCCCGCGTATTCAGGCGCCAGTGGCGTGTGGTAATAATTGTAAGGAACGCCCGATCCTTTGGGATTGGGTACGTAGCCATCGAGGATGGCGCCATCGGGTTGCTGAAACTTTATAAAGTTGATCAGGCCTTTCCTGATCAATGCACGGTCCTGCACTTTGCAAGCTACTTCCATAAATGTGTTGAAGTCCCTGATCCAGACCTCACCGTAGCCATCGCCTGCGTTGAACCCTTTTTTGATCAACTGTTCTGCCATCGTTTTGACAGAATCACCCATCAAAATGACTGTCGCCATCTTGTTCGCTGCTCCTTGCTGACCGTTTGTGATGTAGCTACTGGTCAGTAGTGCTAAAGCTGTAATCGTTGTTATCCCCTTCCTCATTAATTATTGTTTGTCGTTAAGTGTACGGAATTATTTAGCAGGGTTAGGTCCCATTGTCAATTCGAGGGTCCCGCCTTTTGTAATGTCATGAAAGCTGATCGCATGGTCTTTTATGGTTTGTCCATTCAGTTTAATGGACTGGATATAGATGTTCTTATCCGAGTTGTTGATGGCCTTGATCACAAAGGTTTTGCCTTTGTAAAAGGCCGGGTTGAGGCAAATGGTTGCTTCTGTGAATAAAGGGCTCGTAATATCTATACGCAGATCTGGTGAGGTGCCGCCATTCATTTCGAACAGGCCCAATGCGCTCAATACAAACCAGGCGCCCATCTGTCCTTCGTCTTCATCGCCATTCCAACCTACGTAGGGTGAGTCGTCGAAGAAGGTGTTCATTATTTTGCGGGTGTAGTATTGGGTAAGGTCTGGCCGCCCGCCGTAGTTGAACAGATAGGCTGCCTGCATATTCACCTGGTTGCCCTGGTTGATGTAGTATTCCGCCGACTGGCCTTCGGTACGGTCGAGTGCATGAGCTGCAAACTTGTGGAATTCAGACTTCTTAAATCCTTCTGTGAGCCTTGCTATAAACTCTCCTTTTCCCATTCGTTTCACTACGCCCGGGATGTCGTGGGGCACATAAAAGGAATATTGCCAGCCATTACCTTCTACAAAGTGTTTTACTGAGAAACGATCGAAGTCTGGCGTGTAGGTTCCATCTTCTTTACGTGGTCGTACATATCCTACTGTTGTATCGAATACGTTGCGCCAGTTGCCTGACCGCTGTAAGAAAAAGGCTGCATCCTCTTTCTTATTGAGTGATTGTGCCAGCTGGCCTACACACCAATCGTCGAAGGCGTAGTCGAGGGTATTGGATGTAAAACCTTTTTCTATGGGTACATATCCAAGGCGTGCATAAGTAGCGATGTGTGGATTACCGGGCCTGCCACCACAGGTGGGTGCGGGTTCTACTTCTACATTTTTCTTCATCGCTGCGTAAGCAATGTCTACATCTTTTTTAACGATGCCTTTCAGGTAGGCGCTTGCCATCAGGGCCATTTCATGAGAGCCTTCCATAATGCCTGAATACTCAATGCCAGCTGGCCCTTTGGAAGTCCATCCTGTTTTTTCGTACATCTCCAATTGTGTATCTACCATTTGCTGCGTGATCTCCGGCGCTGCCAGAGACCACAACATGTTCAGGTTCCAGTAGGTATTCCAGAAGGCATCGCCGCCGATCATCGCTTTGCGGCCCTGTGCCAGTTGTTGTTCTTTTTCACAGGCATCGAGGTATTTGCCATTGGCATCGCTCATGATCATTTTGGCGGTGAAGCAGCGGTATAGGTTGGTGTAGAATTTTACTTTGTCTTTTTCTGAACCGCCTTTTACCTGGATAGTGCTGAGTTGCTTGTTCCATATTGCTTTGTTGTGCTTCACCAGTGCATCGAAATTCCAGTCGAAGTCTTTTAGTTCCATCGAGAGATTCAACCGGGCCTGGTCTATGCTAACGAAGGATATACCTGTGCGTACGATCACCTGTTCGGCTTTGCTGGCAGGGAATGTAACGTATGCGCCTAATTCCTTACTGCCTTTCACTTCTGTATCGCCTGCTATTTCTTTCCAGTTGCTATAGCCACGAAACTTAGTGAAGGGTTTGCTGAACTGCATCACAAAGTGCAGGGTGTATTCGTTGAATCCCCATACGGCTGATGTCTTTGCATAGCCTTGTATTTCGTGGTCGTTGACTTTGGTGATGACGGCGTCTTTCAGCTCGTAACCATATTCTGCCGGTGGGTTCAATTGTACCATGATCCTGTTGGACTCATCGGCCGGAAAGGAATAGCGCTGTACGCCTGTTCGCTCTGTTGTCGTCAGTTCTGCTTTCACCTGTGGGTCCAGCAGGTAAACGGAATAATAACCAGGACTGGCTTTTTCATCGTTGTGATTGAAGCGGGAATGATAGCCTGCTCCTGCTCCTCTGAATGGCGCATCGGGCGTGCCTGCATTGAGTGCAAGGTCGCCATTGGCCGGCATGGTAAGCAGGCCGGCCATCGTCCAGCCGTGTATGAAGGTAAAGCCGTGTATGCTTCCTATCGAGTAATCGTAACCTCCCTGCCATACCCATCCCTGGTTGTCGGGACTCAGTTTTACCATACCATTGGGCATGGTGGCCCCGGGGAATAGCATCCAGCGGGAATTGGAGGTGCCGATCATCGGGTTTACATAATCTATTGGTTGTTTTTGTTGGGCATAGCTATGTGCTGCCAACATCATGAGACACGGAATGAGTACGGTATTTCGAATGGTCTTCATCATTATGCTAAAGCGTTATCTGTCGCGCGTATACAATGTAAATTCTTCGATCGTCATGAATGGTCTGTTGCCCCAGTTCGTCAGCAGCTTGAAGCGATAGTACCTATAAGCTTGTGTGCCTGCCGGTGCTATAAATTCTTCTCCGGCTTTCGCATAGTCGATATCTGCCTGGGTGTTCTGTCCTACCGGCTGGCCCGATGGCTTGATCGAAGTATACTCTCCTATTTTGGTCCAGCTATCCCAGGTACCGTCTGCATTTGGTGCATTGCTGCCATATAGTTCAAATGTCTTTACGCTTTCGAGTTGAAACAAGCGGTCATTCGCCTGCCACATTTTGAACCTGCTGAGGGCAGCTGCTTGTCCGGCATCGATCGTAAACCAACAAGGTATTTGGTTTTTGGTAGCAAAGCCGGGTGGGTTGTATTTCTCGTCCCACATGTATTGCTGGAACCAGTTATATCCACCTTCCTGTACATCCGTTGTAAGGTTTACCAGTTTGAATCCTGCTTTATCCAGTTCTCTTTCAAATAAGGGCAGGGTTATTTCAACGGCCGCGGGTGAGAAGTTTTCAAAGGCTGTCGAATCGGGTTTGTAGAGGGATCGGTAGGTCAGTTTACTTTGTTCTTTGTAATTGGGCAGTGTGGTCACTGCATCTGTTGATAGAACTACTATTTTCTTAGCTGTGCCATCTTCTGCCACATAATTCACTTCTGTTCCTAATTCACCGGCAGCGGCTTCTCCCCAGGTGAGTTGCATTTGAAGGCCGTTCTTCGATTGTGCTACTGTCTTCAGGGTGCGGTTGGCCAATGAGCTCACATAGCTGTCGCCATATACCGTTCCTGTTGTATTAAAGATAACCGACTTGTTGCCATTTTTATCAAAGGTATAGATGATAAAGTTGTAATTGCCTTCTACCAGGTTGGGGATTATGACCCGTACGGTATCTTTTGTATGGTCAACTGCCACATCCACCGAGTCGGCCTGGTTGTTCCAAAATATACGCAAGCGGGTTACCAAAGGATCGTTGCCCAGTACAGAGGCCAACTGAACGCGTTTGTATCCAGCTTCAACGATCACGGTATCCACACGGCCGGGATAAACGATCTCTCCTCCCTTCACGTATTCTTTCCAGGAATCGCTTTTTGTTTTGGTACAGGTAGCTACTGTAACTGCCAGGATGGCTATGATAAGCAATGCAATGTTTATGTTCGTTTTCATGCCTGTTGTTTTTATTGTGTGTCTCCCCACATCATCAGTTCATAAAAGTTGACGTATGTACCGTTTGACCAGTTCTTGAGTGTCTTGAATCTTATATAGCGAACTTTGGGTATGTTCAGCGGGAATATCATCGTTTCTCCGGCATGTGCCGCATCGATATCCGCTTGTGATAATTGTCCTTCCGGTAAGCCTGAAGGCTTGATCGCCGTATGCGTGCCCAACAAAGTCCAGGTAGCATCAAAGTCGCCATTAGGATTGGGATTGTTGGAACCCCATATTTCTACTACGCGGGGATTGTGCAGTGTATAATAGAACCCATCACGCATGAACCAGGTGAGGCGGCTCAGCTTGGCTGTGACGCCCATATCAAATGTGAACCATTGGGGCATCCGGGCAGCATCGCCTGAGTGATAGAAACCACTTGTGACATTGCCATCGAAGATGCCTGCAATGTTACCGCCATGTCCGAGGGGTGCATCATTGCTAAATACCACGCCTTTCATTTTCGTGCGATCCAATAGTTGCTCAAACAAAGGTGTAAGGGTTACGATGAGTGTATCGGAAAGATTGCCCCATCTGTCGCGGGCATACACACCAAATTTTGTAGGCTGGGAAGCCATGCCCCTGACAGAGAAATTGCCTTCTTTCAGGTTGGTATAGTGCGTATATACCGGAGAGAACTGTCCTAATGAATCATTCGTCAATACTATCAATGCCAGGTTTTCTTCTGATTCGTTTTCGTATTTGATATTAATACCTCCAAAGTCGGGCGTTGTCTGAAAGCTGGCGCGTGTAAGCACAACTGCAGGGCTTAGTGGCTTCACCGCCGTTTGTACCGGCGCTGATTCGTTTTCGCTTTTATCTACTGCATACAGGCTTACCTGATAAGTATCGGTATCGCCAAAGCCTACTACTGTGAGGCTACTGTTGAAGCGACTCACTTTGGTTTCTCTTACCTCACCTTGCTTGGTAGTATAGAGGGCTTTTACATATAAGAGGTCGCCATCGTCGGGCAGCTTGTAGCTTATTTTGGCGGCGCCGTGCAGGTTCTCAACAGTGACGTTGCTTACCTGTCCGGGCACTGTGCTGTCTTTTTCAACAGGTCCCAGCACTTCTTGCTTACAGGCGCTGAGCAGCATCAGCATCCCGGCGAGCATCGTGTATATAATATTTTTCATTGTCGTTGTATTTAATGTTTGTTACTACCAGCCCGTGTTTTGTACCAGGTTGGGGTTGATCTGCAGGTTGTATTCTCTTACCGGCCAGAAGTAATCTCTGGGGGCTACAAACCTTGGATTGTACAGGAGGACTTTCCTGTTGTAATCTTCGTAGGTGGTTTGCAGGATGTCCCAACCGTAGATCGGCTGGCTCAATACCTGTGGGGCTGTTTTCCAACGGCGAAGGTCCCAGAAGCGGCTTCCTTCAAAGGCCATTTCAATTGTGCGCTCCTGGCGTATGATCTCGCGCAGCCCTTCCACGCTCGTGTATTTAGATGGCTTGGTTGAATAGGTTGTCCATGCCGTTTCCACTGTTGGCAATCCAGCTCTTGCCCTGATCTGGTTTACGTAGGGTAACGCAGCGCCTGCATTGCCTGACTCGTTCAATGCTTCTGCATATAAGAGGTAAAGGTCTCCGAGGCGTATCACCGGCCATGGATAGGATTCAACGGTAGTGCTGTTTGCAGTGAATACCAGGTTCCAGTTGACCAGCTTTTTGGTATAGTAGCCGGTTACTGAATACAAGCGGCTTTGCTTTTTACCGGCGTGTTGTTCAGACTTGGATTGTATGTTGTAGTTACCGTTTTTCATGAACCACTTCGATCCGTCGAAGGCCATGTCGGCATAGAAACGACGCTCTCTGTTGAAATGGAGGCCTATCGTTTGGTAACCCGATTGTATGCCCGTATCAGTTGCAGCAGCAGTACGCAGCTTGAAACGATCGGCATAGTTCCAGGTCTTATCTTCTTCTATGGGTACGCCGTTCTTTGTATAGAACTGTTCTGCCATTTTCAAAGGCGGCGCCAGTTTTCCTTTCAGGTTGAGGTTAAGGTTGCTGGGATCCAGTTGGGGTACTGCATAGAGTTGTATCCAGTAGGTTGGATTGCCACTGGCTGATGAACCCCAGATCAACTCGCTGTTCCACTTCTCACATACTGCGTTACGAATGTTCATTTCTGTTTTGGTAGCAGGATCTACCGGAAAGAGTGCATCGTTGAAGTAGTAGAGTTTATTTCCTGCAGCGGTGGCCATATCGATGGCCTTTTTGCAGGCTTCGGCAGCTCTTGTCCATTTGGCAGGATCGTACTGGGTGTTGAACAACGCTACTCCATTGTTGGATTTCAATCCAGTGAAATCATTGTTGCCATTAAACAGGGGACTTGCTGCTGTAACCAGTACTCTTGCACGAATCGCCATGGCCGCTACTTTGGTGGCACGTCCCAGCTCGGTGGTCGTACTTGTGATCACCATGGGCAATCCTGTGTTGGCATCACCGGCTGCAGATTCTTCCAGCAGGTTGGCTATGTAGTTCACCACTGAATCGACCGGCTGACGGTATACTTTCACATCAGCGGGCGCTGCTGTTACCGGCAGGTTTTTGTCTACCACAGGTATAGGTCCATACATGCGGAAGAGATACCAGTGGAAATAGGCTTTCAGGAATTTAGCTTCTGCTATCCAGCGTTCTTTAATGTAGGGCTGGAGGTCTGCTACTTTGTCGACGTTCTCCAGGAATATATTGCAAACACGGATGCCTTGCCATAATGATTTGTTGTCGAATCCGTCCCAGTAGTTCATGTAGGGATTGGAACGGTTCTGGTTGCCACGGGCAATGTTGTAGGGATCAAGGAAGAAGAAGTCTTCGATCATGGGCCAGTAGGTCCATGCTTCATCGCCTCCGCTGAAGGCAGGGTTCTTATCCGGATGTCCTTCCTGTGGCAAATAGGTGTAGCAGGTGAACAGGTATTTTTCTGCCTCGATGCTATTGGCAAATGCATTGTCGATCGTGGCCACGTTATCGGGCACTATGTCGAGGTATTTTTTGCAGGCTTGTGTGGCCAGCAAACTTATTATTAGTATGGTGAGTTTTACCGTTTTCATTTTACTTCATTGACTTTTTTCAATTCGACTTAGTCCAGGGTGAGCCGCCCTTCGAGGGCGACCCACCCTCGGTTTACAAGGAGACGTTCAGGCCCAGGTTGAATACGCGTTGTACAGGATAGCCCAATCCGTTGCCTCCTTGTTCAGGATCCCACAGCTTAAAGGCACTGATCAAAAACAGGTTGGTGCCATTGGCATAGAACCTCAGTCCCGATATATGAAATCTTCTAAGGGCTTTGTCTTTGATGTTGTAGCCGATCTCTGCGCTCTTCATGCGGAGGAAGGCGCCGTTGCGCATCCACCAGTTGGAAGGCTTATTGTTGTTCTCGCTTTGCATGAGGCTCAGGCGTGGCCAGAATGCGTAGAGGTTGCGGTGGTCTTCGGACCAGTGATCATTGGCGATGACGCTCAACAAACCATGCTGGTTAGCTCCATCCATCACGAAGGGTGATATGGCGGAGGGGCTGATGTAGATGGCTGATCTGGCAGAGCCCTGGAAGAAGGTGCTGATGTCGAAGTTTTTGTAGCCGAATGAAAAGCCAAAGCCATAGATGATCTCTGGCGTCGTTGGGTAGCCCAGGCCGTTGGCCATATCCAGATCAGTGATCTGTCCATCGCCATTAAGGTCTTTGTATTTAATATCGCCTCCTCTCACTTCTCCGAAATTCTGGCGGGGCGAGTTCTTCACGTCTTCGTCGTCTACAAACAAGCGTTCTGCGATGAGACCATATACCTGTCCTAATGAATGGCCTACGCGCGACAAATATTTCATGTTGGCAGGATAGTCGGGTTCTTCATTGGTGAGGAGCTCGCTGGCTGCGTAAGTGAAGGTGCCGCGCACCTGCAGCCATGCCTGTCCAAAGGTCCTGTTGTAATCTACAGATAAGTCAATACCCTGACCAGAAGCTACGCCCACGTTGGCACTAACCGGCGCGGTGAGCCCCATGGTGGAAGCGATGTAAGCACGCTGCATCAGGATGTTGCTGCGACGTTCGTAATAAGCATCGAGGGTAATGTTCAGGGCATTCCACAGGCCAATGTCCATACCTACGTTGACTTTCTTCGATCTCTCCCAGGAGATGTCGTTGTTCGCATAGCGGGAGATGGTGACGCCCGGTCTATAGAAGTTGTAGTTCTCTCCAAAGTAAGCTCCGTAGTTCGCATCTGCGAGGTTTACGTTGGACATGTAGAAGAACCTGTCGGCTGCACTACCGATCTGGTCATTACCCACCAGGCCGTAGGTAGCACGCAGTTTCAATTTTGTAATGGTGTTAACGAGTGGTTCAAAGAACTTTTCGTTGCTGGCATTCCAGGCAAGGCCTATCGATGGGAAGAAGCCAAACCGGTTATTCTTAGCGAATCGCTCTGAACCGTTGTAACCAAAGTTGGCTTCGAGGAGGTAACGGTTATCATAGCCATAGGTAAAGCGGCCGGATATGCCCTGGTTCCTAAATGGCAGGGACGCCTGCAGATCGCCGGCATTGCCTGTCAGGTAATTTCTTTGTATGCCTATCAACAGACCACCGATGTTGTGTACTTTATTGAATACGCGGTTGTAGTTAAGGGCCAACTCGCCATAGGTAGCGGTGTTGGTAACCTTGCTTCCTTCTTTATAGTTGAGGTACTCGGTTGCTGTGCTTTGATTCAACAGGGTGAGCACATATCCTTTTCCATCTGTGATGGAAGGAGAAGCCGCATAGAAATAGGGATTGTACTGACGGCTCAGGTCGAAGTATGAATAGCGTTTGGTAAATACCATTGCTCTTGCCGAAAGCCCTTCGGTAATGAACCTAAGGTCCTGTTTCATTTCCAGCTGCAGGTTCAAGGTAGAGGTGCTGTTATGCTGGTATCCTGATACCATCGAAGCCAGCGGGTTGGTATATACTTCTCCGTTCGTTCCACGTGCAGCATTACCAAACAAAGGATGTTTTGCATAGGGCATTGCTGAAGCGGGGTAGATGGCCGGGAACAATACCGGGTTGGCATTGAGTACGCTATTGAAGATAGCTCCCCCACCGCCTACTGGCCCATTGTAATCATCGAAATCACCTGATATCCTCAGTATTCCTTCGGTCGTATTGGTGAGTTTCACATTGATGTTGGAACGAACCTGGTAGCTTCTGAGCTTAATGTTGCTGTTGACGTTGTTGCCTTCCTGTGATTTCAATATGCCATTGTCCTGGTTGTAGGTGGCTGCCACATAGTACTGTGCCCTGTTTACACCACCGCTTACGTTGAGGTTAACGCGCTGGTTCCAGGTGTAATCTTTGATGAGCCTACCCATCCAGTCGTTGTTGGGGTACAGTAATGGATTAGCGCCTTCTATCGTACGGTCAATCTTGTTTTGCGTGTAGGGTAATGGGGCCAGGGGATTACGGGTCAACGCTGCCTCATTAGCCAGTTTCATATAGGTAATGTTATCTGCGAGGCGGAAGTTCTGTGTGTTGGAGGATATGGAGTTCTCCAGGCGGGCGTTCAATTTCGTTTCTCCTACTTTACCTGATTTGGTGGTAACGAGGATAACGCCGTTGGCACCACGCGCTCCGTAGAGGGAGGATGCTGCTGCATCTTTCAATACGGAGAAGCCTGTAATATCATCTGGCTGAAGGCGCGCCAGTGCCGTGTTGCTGGACTCCATACCATCGATGAGGATGAGCGGGTCCAGCTTACCAGAGCCGAAGGATGTAATGCCACGGATAAAGAAGGAGGCATTGTCGGCGCCGGGTTCGCCGCTACGCTGGTACGAAACCAAACCGGAGATGCGACCTGCCAGCATGGTGGTCAGGTTACTGGTTGGTCCTTTGATCTCTTTCGGCGATATCGTGGTAATGGCACTTACCATGCTTTCTTTTTTCTGCGTGCCATAGGCCACCACGATGACCTCTCCGAGGGAATCGTTCTTACTGTCTAATGTAACGTTGATGATCTTACGGCCAGCAATGTTCGCCTCTTTTGTAGTAAAGCCTACGAAGGAGAACACCAGGGTGGCCGTGTCGGGAGCATTGATGCCATAGACGCCATCTTCGTCGGTAAATGCGCCAATAGCCGGGTTGTGCTTCAGGGCCACTGCTACGCCCTGTAGCTTCGTGCCCTTATTATCAACCACAGACCCACTGACTTTTATGGGTGTTTGGGCAAAGGTGGCGCCCGCTGTGTATAGGATAAGAAAGATGGAGCTGAGATACCTCACTCGCAGACACGTGGAGAAGTGGCGCATAATCGTTTTTGTTTAGTTAGCTTGGTTTATAAACTCCCTTACGGGATATTTAGTATGTATGTACATAGTTACAATTAAGTATCCTGACTTCCAAATATTTATTAAAAGGTCATTTTTATACTTCTTATTTATTTGTTTATCAATTAATTATTAAACAATACATATAACCCAGAAATAACTATATGTACTTACATATAAATCTATAATCAGTGCTGATATGCTATCCGGATACAAAAAGCCGGAATAGGATATTGTACTTATCTTTAATGCTCCAAACGTGTTTAATGAAGTATCGCATCAATCATAAAAGCCCTATTCCGCTGCACATACAGGCTGAAGAACTGTTGAGAAAAATGATCAGGGACCCTCAGTTTGAGAATGGCAAGCTGTTTCCGAAAGAGGTGGACCTGGCCAAGCAACTGGCTATCTCGCGCACCACGCTTCGCCAGGCTATCAATAAACTGGTGTATGAAGGGCTGCTGGCACGCAAGAAGGGTGTTGGCACCACGGTGGCGCAACATACCGTGAGCTCACGCTCCAACAACTGGCTGAGCTTTTCGCAGGAAATGGCTGCACGTGGCATCCCCATCAAAAACTTCGAACTGCACATCAGCTGGGTAGAACCTGAAGAAAAGGTGGCTCAGTTCTTCGAGATCGGTACTGATAAGAAGATCCTTTGTCTTGAACGTCTGCGGGGCCGCCCCGAAGGTCCCTTCGTATATTTCATCTCGTACTTTCATCCCCGTGTAGGTCTCACCGGTGATGAAGACTTCAAAAGACCGCTGTATGAAATCCTGGAGAAGGATCATAGTGTGGTAGCTACTTTGTCCAAGGAGGAGATTAGTGCAAGGGCTTCGGACAAGTTTATTTCTAAAAAATTAGAGATTGATGCGGGGTCGCCTATCTTATTGCGCAAGCGGTATGTGTTTGATCAGGAGGATCGGCCTATAGAGTATAATATTGGGTACTATAGGGCGGATAGTTTTGTGTATACGACGGAGAGTCGGAGGGATGTCTGATTTACTTTTTGCCACTTCTTTACTTTCTTCTTTGCTTTTTGCTGACGCAAGGGTTTCGCGCTGTGCGCGCGGGACTGTCACTTTCTTTTCCTTGATGAAAAGAAAGTAACCAAAGAAAAATCAAGTCAGGCCCGATCGCTCCGCGCGGCCTGACGGGCCAACGCCTCTCCAAGGCGTAACAATCTTCACTTATTATAAGCAGCAAGACACTTTAGGTGTAGCACACCTTATTTACCACAAGCACCTAGCCTCCTGATAGTAAACGACGCACTTTTTTGGTTCGTTTGGTGATGTTATTATGAGGGAAAAGTCTTATATTGAATTTGTGTTATAGGATATACGCCGTACCTGCTTTACATACCATTAAACTAAGGGCTTATGAAGCGATACGGCATGTGCCTGTTGTTATTGTTTTGCTGCCTGCGGCATTCGCTTGTGGCGCAGCGATCGAGTTCTCTTTCTTTCTCTTTGAATAGCTCTATATTCGATTCCACTCCTGCTCCTCCCAAACCCAGCTTCTGGCAAACGAAGGCGGTCCGCGTGGCGGGTATTCCCATTGGTTTGTTTGCCGCCAGCGCATTGACCTGGGGTGAACGGGAGGAGATCAGGAAGTTCCGCAACCGCTATATCCCCACCTTCCGGCATCACTATGATGATTATATGCAGTATGTCCCAGCTCTGTCTGTGTTTGGACTTAACGCTGCGGGCATTAAAGGCAAACATACTGTTAAGCGTGCGTTTGTATCTTATGCTTTTTCTGCCGCCATCATGGGCCTCACCGTCAATACCATCAAGTATTCAGCTAAAGTGCAAAGGCCCAGTGGCGATGACCGTAACTCTTTTCCCTCTGGTCATACAGCTAATTCATTCATGAATGCCTCCTTCCTACACAAGGAGTATGGCCAATACCGGCATCCGCTGTATGGTGTTGCCGGTTATACTATGGCTACTGCTACTGCCATCGGCCGGCAACTGAACAACCGGCACTGGATATCGGATGTACTGGCCGGTGCAGGCATCGGCATCTTATCGACTGAAGCAGGCTACTTTATTGCCGATAAGATATTCAAGAATAAGGGGACACACCATCCCTTGCGGAATAACCCCTACCCCATCAATAAAAAGCCCAGCTTTATTGAAATGCGGCTTGGCTTTGCTACTGCTACCAGCAGGGACCTTACAAAAGCATCCAGTGAAGTGCATGCACGCAAGGGATTTAATCTCGGCCTGGAGGGTGCGTGGTTCTTTCATAAAAACTTTGGCATTGGTGGTGAGTTTGCTTTTACCAGTTTTCCTATCAATGATGACCATCTCATCTTGAGTGATCCCGATATTCCAACGCTCACCGATGGGCATTACACGCAACCGATGGGTATCCGCTACCTGCACCTTGGTCCTTTCTTCAGTGTGCCACTGCCCAATAACTGGTTTATTACTGGCAAGATCGGCTTTGGTTCTTCGCTGGGCGCAGATGGTAATGTGGTGCTGCAGATCAAGGATGAATATGCTGATTTCTTTGGCACCAATGAATTGCCTTACCTGCGGTATAAGCCTGAAGCTACTTTCAGCTGGTCGGCGGGGATGGGATTGCAGAAGAGGGTTGGCCGTAACCTCGCGATGAAGTTATACACCGGTTATTTTGATTCGGACCATGACTTTGTTATCGATCGATTGTCGGAGATCGATATCGATGGGAAGTATACTTACCAGCACCAGGGTACTGAGCGGGTGAAGTTTGATCACTTTGCTTTTGGGCTGGCGCTGACGGCGTTTATTTGGTGAGAGGTTGACAAGTTGAAAGGTTAAAAAGATATAGACACCAACAGCCCTGCTGTTTTTGGTAAAAACTGCACGTTTTAGTCAACTACGCTATTTCAATACTCTATCTATACTTCATCTATAGGGTATCTATACTTCATCTATACCCTATCCTGTCTTTAGCTCTACCTCATTCCGGTCGTCTTTTCGAGTCTGCCGGTTCTTTCTGTCACACTTACTGTCTCATTGTCATCAATAGCATAGCTTAACAAATGTAGTGCTAAAAAGTAATGGTCTTCAATATGTGGTGATGCATTCCGGGGCTATGTGGAGACAGATTGTGATAATTGGTCACTTCTGATGTTTTCGGTGCAAAACGACGCATCATATAAATTGGGCCAAAGGCCCAGCCATAACACTGCGAGGCTGCAAGCCTCGCAGAGCGATAGCCTCGCAGAGCAGTACTTACCGGAAGTCAAACCACAGCGTGCCAGTGTAGGGGGCATTGAGCTGGACATTCTTCTGGCTTTGTGGGCCCATGGCGGAGGCAGGTTGGAACTTCGTGCCGATCGGTTGTATGGCGTTCAGGAATCCAATGTTGCCTGCCGGGTAGTTGACGGTTGTATTGCTATTGTAAGCGCCTTTGGGACTTTCGGGTTTCAACATCTGGAAGAATAGTTTTTTGTCTTCTGTATGCACGGTGAAGGGAAATTCATTGGTGTGTATGGTAACCCAGGCTACCTCCGCGTGGTTGCCTTTAAACTCCGGATACTGCCAGCCACGCTCACCTGTGATGGTATTGTTGTATGCTTTTTCCCATACTCCATATTGTTGTCCTTTGAGCCGGTTCTTCCATATATGGTATGGCCCACGGCCCTGCCATTTCATACCTTTTACTTTTTCTTCCGGGTAGTTGAAGGTGATGCCCATGAAGTCGGCTTCACCGCGCTGTGAAAAGCTATAGGTCAGTTTTACCATTTCGGCGGGGCTGAAGGTCCACGTTACATTCAGCGAGTTATTGTTGCCTTTATATTTGGCCTCTACGATATAATTATCGCCTTCTTTTTTGTGAGTGAAAGAGGTCTTTTGTTGATCGAGACCTGCCAATACCGGACCTCCTGATAACGAAAGCAATGAATCTCCTTTCATTACTTTGGACAGGTAGCCTGTGGTGGTATCGAAATGCATGGCTATGTTATCCTGCCTTATTATCAAGGTGTTTTGCTCCTGTGTGACCTGGATGGGTTGACCACTTCTGGATACCATTTTACCTAGCTTTAGCAACGACTCCAACGGAAAGCTCCAGGTGCATATTTCTTTGCCATGGGGATCGGTTGCTGTGATGTATAGTATATTGGAGAGTATCGGCATCTTCACCCTTGATAAATCCAGCATTCCTTTTTCTCCGGGTTTAACGGAGATAGTTGCTAACTGGCCGGAATCAAGGGTTTCCATGGCGGCATGGCCTCCTGCCTTCATGACGCTCATTACTTTGTACCGGAAGGTGCACTGGTTGAGGTTAGTGAAGAGAAACCTATTCTCAACTGGTAATTGGATATTATTGTCGAGTTCTATTGGTTTCACATCGATGTGTACCGGCGACCATATTTCTTTGATGGTATAGTAGCTGCCTTCTTTCTGATGGTAAGGGCCAACGATGCCATCGGGTGCGTTGTTGGTCCAGGTGTCGATGCTGTCGTTCTTATCACGACGCACTACGCCTTCATCGGCATATACCCAGAGGAAACCTCCGGCAAAAATGGGATACTTCAGGATGATGTTCCAGAAATCATCGAGACCGGCGCCATGTCCGCCATCATATAATCCATGCATGAACTCTGTGGGGAACAACACCTCTTTCTCATATAGTGAAGCATTCACCATGTAGTTGTAATCGGGATAGTGTCTGGTATCGGTGCCATTGAATTTTTCCCAAGGGTGTATGACATGTCTTTTCTGAAGGTCGTAGAAATGGTAGTTCTTATCTACGGTGCGGTTGAATCCTCCTTCGTTGCCATTGGCCCAGAGTACTATGGCAGGATGGTGCTGATCTCTCGTCACCAACTCACCCACCAGGCGGGCGGCCGTGGTATCATCATACATTTTCTGCCAGCCTGTGAGTTCGTCAATGACCATGAGGCCCATCGAGTCGCACACATCAAGGAAGTGTTGATCGGGCGGATAGTGGGACATGCGCACCGTGTTCATGTTCATGTCTTTCATGAGGGTCACATCTTCAATACTGAGGGCCTTGCTGAGGGTTCGGCCGCTTTCGGGCCAGAAACTATGTCTGTTGACACCTTTGAAGATGACTTTTTGGTTGTTCAGGTAGAAGCCGTCGCCCCGTCGTAGTTCAACTGTACGGAAGCCGAATTTCTTTTCGATCGTATGGACTGCTTTTCCCTGACTGTTTTGTAATGTTACTATTACTTTGTAGAGGTTAGGAAATTCAGGGCTCCATAATTCGGGGTTATTAATCTTACTTTCCAGGCTGAGGACCTCACCGTCTCGTGAATTGTTGGTCATTGTTGCTATTGGCAAGTCACTATTGGCTTTGCTGATGGAAGCTTTCACAGTGTAGCCTTCGCTGGCTTGCTGTTTGTATACATCCATTAAAAATTTTCCATCGGCCTGCGCATCTATTGTTATTCTTTCGATATGGGCAACGGGTGTCATTTCGAGGTATACCGGACGGAAGATGCCGCCGAATATCCAGAAGTCGGCAACGCGCTCGGCCTGGTTGACGGAGTAATTGGCTGATTTCTTACTCACTTTTACCTCAAGGAGGTTGGTTGCTCCGTATTTCAGCAAATCTGTGATGTCGTAACTAAAGCGGTAAAAGGCTCCCTGGTGTATATTACCAGCCTGCTTGCCATTGATCTTTACTTCGGTATCGGTCATGCTACCTTCAAAGACAATCTTCACTTTTTGTCCTTTCCATTGTTTGTCTACTTTGAAACGGTATTTATAAAGTCCTTCTTCATCGCCTTGCTCTGCCAGTTTCACATGTCCATAATCGTAGCGGCCAAAGCCCTGCAACTCCCAACAGGATGGTACTGCAATCGTGGTCCACTTCCCGCTGTTCCTTCCTTTGGTGCAAAAGAAATCCCAGGCTACTGTGTGGTCTCTATCGGTTCCGGACAAATACTGAACAACTGTTTGTTGGGCTATCGTGTGAAACCCTGTTGCACAAATGAGGCATGCAAGGGCTATACTATTGCGTAAAGAGCGAATGATTGAGGAAGGATTAGGCATCTGCGTATTATTGTAAGAGTATTATATTATAATCGTGTATACAATAATAATGAAAAAGGGCTACCTTAACGCGCTGTTAACGCTCTATCTGGCCAATAAACTATGATTTTTTACTGTTGGTCGATATATTTGCAAATTGTATATAAACCCGTGACAAGATTTTTGCTCATATTAGTCGCTTTCTCGGTGTTGAACCAGAGTATCGACCTTGATTACATCACGTCGACTTTTGCCTCCCGGCAGTCGGCGAATATGCGCGGCTATGATGATATCGATTCGATCACGGAGTTTGTGATCGAGCAGATCATGGATGATGAGGATTATATTCCCGAGCAACAAAATGAAGATGATGGCATGCCTAAGAATAAAGGCGTTGAAAAGTTCTCCTGGAATCCTCTGTGCTGTCAATTTTTTCAGAAAGTAATTGTGACACCCACCAACAGAACTGATAAAGCTTCTCAAACGGCCAACCGGCAGGATTACCCAACCTGCAAGGGTTATTTTCACATTGTTTCTCCTCCCCCAGATCTCAGGCTCGTTTAAGCTGACCTTCCTTTATCATTTTTATTAAACTAATGTATGTATGAACAGAAAGTGTTTTCTGTTCAGGCGATGCATGGTTGTATGTTTTGTATTGCTGGCAGGCTTTGCAGCCAACGCCCAGGATACATTGCGTATTTCCCTGCAATCGGCTGAGCAACAATTTTTGCAGAACAACTTATCGCTGCTGGCCTCTAAATATGATATTTCGATAGCGCAGGCAGCCATCATCCAGGCCCGATTGTACAATAATCCCAACTTATCGGTAAATGGTAATTTATATAATCCCGACCGTCGCAAGTTTTTTGATATCAGTAACAAAACCGGCCAATACGATATTCAAATCCAGCAATTGATCACGCTGGCAGGCAAACGCAACAAGCAGATCAGCCTGGCTTCTACCAATGCAAGGATAGCCGAGTATAATTTTTACGATGTGCTGCGCACACTGCGTTTTTCTCTGCGCAGTAATTTCTTCAGCATGCTGCACCTGCAGCAATCGAAGGATGCTTACCAGGTACAGATCAATAGTCTGCAACAGTTGACTGCCGCTTATAGCGACTTGCAGGCTAAAGGAGTGGTAACGCTCAAGGATGCAGTGCGCATCAAATCGTTGTTGTATTCGCTGCAAGCTGAACAAACGAGTCTGCAGAATCAGTTGAATGACCTCGAGGCTGAACTGCAATTGCTGCTGGGCGACAACAAGCATTATTTTATACCGGAGGATGCCAACAACGGTCCGGATATGCCTACGCAATATCCGCTGCAATCGCTGGTTGACAGTGCTTATAATAATCGCTATGACCTGAAGGCTGCCGATGCCAACAGGGTGTATAGTGAACAGAATTATCAATTGCAAAAGGCTTTGCGCACGCCTGATCTTACGCTGGGCGCCGAATTCGACAAGCGGGGAAGTTTTGTCAATAATGCTTCTTTCCTGACTGCCGCCATCGATCTTCCTTTTTTCAACCGCAATCAGGGAAATATCAAAGCAGCTAAAACGCAGATCGATCAAAGCAAGGTGTTGTATCAGCATCAACAGCTGACGGTTGAGAATGATGTGCAGAAGGCTTATATCAAAGCCATGAATACGGGCAAGATGCTTCAATCGTTCGACCCCTCCTTCAAACAGCAGTTCGACAAGCTGCTGCAGGGCATTACGGAAAATTTCCAGAAGAAGAATATCAGTTTATTAGAGTTTACCGACTTCTATGAGTCCTGGCGTGACAATGTGTTGCAATGGAACCAGCTGAGGAATGAAAAAGACCAGGCTATGGAAGCGCTGAATTTCGCTATTGGCAAAACCCTTTTCAATTAAACGACCTAAAATGTATTGTATGAAATCTATGATCATATTCCTGTTGGGTGGTCTTCTTTTGTTTCAGATGACTGCCTGCCGGGAAAGCGAAGCTACCCCTGTAACCGACACTCCTTTTTGCCTTACCGATACTTTACAAAAGAAGATAGTAATGGCGACCGTGCAAACGGACACGGTGAAGAATGAGATCGCACTATCGGGCAAAATCCAGGCTAATGAGGACAAATGGATCAAGGTGTTCCCCGTAGTAGGTGGTATTGTGGAATCGCTGAAGGTAGAACTGGGCGATTATGTTACTAAAGGCCAGGTGTTGGCAGTGATCCGCAGTAGTGAGATTGCCGATTACCAGGGGCAACAGTCGAGTGCCGAGGCTTCTGTGAAGATGGCAGAGAAAACATTGTCTTCGAACAAAGACATGTTTTCTGCCGGCCTGGCTACGGAGAAGGATGTGGTGGCTGCTGAAACTGAACTCGAAAAAGCTAAGGCCGATCTGAAGCGTATTCGCGAAACGAATGCGATCTACGGTGCTAAAGGCAATGCATTGCAAACCATCACAGCGCCTGTGTCGGGCTTTATCATTGAAAAGAATATTACTGACCAGATGCAATTCCGTGTGGATGGCGCCCAGCCTTTCTTCATCATTTCGAACCTGGATGAGGTGTGGGTTATGGCCAATGTATTTGAAAGTGATATTCCTAAAATACAAGTGGGGTATGATGCGAATGTTTCCGTGATCGCCTATAAGGACAAGGTGTTCAAAGGAAAGGTCGATAGGATCTTTTCCATGCTGGACCCTCAGAGCCGGGTGATGAAGGTGCGGATACGTATTCCCAACAGTGGTTATGTACTGAAGCCAGAAATGTTTGCGCAGATCAATATTCAATATACAGAAGGAAAAGAGCACATGCCTGCCATTCCGGCCGAGGCAGTGATCTTCGACAAGAACAAGAATTTTGTGATGGTGTATAAAGACAAATGCAATATTGAAACCCGGGAGATCGAGTTGTACAAAACCATTGGTGGGACCACTTATGTGAAGAGTGGCCTGACTGATGGAGAGAAGGTGATCACGCAGTACCAGTTGCTGGTGTATGATGCGTTGAATGATTAGCTGTTAGCTATTAGCTTTTAGCTGCCGGCTTTTAGCAGTTAGTGGTATTGATATTTTTATTGCAAAACGTCTTTGGACATGAATAAATTTATTTCCAACATAGTAACCTTTTCGCTTAAGAACAGGTTCTTTATTTTCTTCATGACGCTGCTGATCATTATCGGCGGTATCTGGAGTTATATTAAAACTCCGCTGGAAGCTTTCCCGGATGTAACGAATACGCAGATCATTATTGTGACGCAATGGCCCGGCCGTAGTGCCGAGGAAGTGGAGCGGTTTGTGACGGTGCCGGTCGAGGTGGCCATGAACTCCGTACAGAAGAAATCGACATTGCGGTCTATTTCCATGTTTGGTCTCTCTGTGACCAAGATCATTTTCGATGATGATGTGGAGGATTTCTTTGCACGACAGCAGGTGAATAATCTATTGCGCAATGTGAACTTACCGGAAAATGTGGAGCCGGATGTGCAGCCTCCTTATGGCCCCACCGGTGAGATATTCCGGTATACTATCCAGGGCAAAGGGAAAAGCTCTACCGATCTACTGACCATTCAGAATTGGGTGATCGACCGGCAGCTGCGGAGCATTCCTGGCGTGGCCGACCTGGTGGCGTTTGGCGGTGCCGAGAAGACTTATGAGATCAAGGTTGACCCTACCATGCTGGCCCGGTATGATATTACGCCGCTGGAAGTATATAGTGCGGTGAGTAAAAGTAATATCAACGTGGGTGGTGATGTGATCGAGAAGAATGGCCAGGCTTATGTGGTGCGTGGTATCGGGTTGCTGGACAAGATCAGAGACATCGAGAATATCATTGTGGATAATATCAATGGCACGCCTATCCTCGTAAAAAACCTTGCTACCGTTGTCGAGAGTCATGTGCCACGTGTGGGTCAAGTGGGTCTCGATGAGAATGACGATGCCGTAGAAGGTATTGTAGTGATGCGGAAGGGTGAGAACCCACGTGAGGTGCTGGCGCGGGTAAAGGATAAGATCAATGATCTCAATGAGCATATTCTACCGTCGGATGTGAAGATGGTGACTTTTTATGACCGGGACAACCTGATGGATTTTTGTACGGAGACCATCATCCACAATCTTGTGGAAGGTATTTTGCTGGTAACGCTTATCGTTTTCATTTTCATGTTCGACTGGCGTACGACCGTGATCGTATCTATTATTATTCCGCTCTCGCTGTTGTTTGCCTTTATTTGTTTGCACCTGAAGGGTATGAGCGCCAACCTGCTTTCGATGGGGGCTATCGATTTCGGTATCATCATCGATGGGGCCGTGGTGATGGTGGAAGGATTGTTTGTAGTGCTGGCGCATAAGGCGCACGAGGTAGGGATGGAAAAGTATAATAAGATCGCCAAGCTGAGTATGATCCGTAAGACGGGTTCTTCACTCGCCAAGGCCATCTTCTTTGCCAAGGTGATCATCATTACCAGTCTTATTCCCATTTTCGCTTTTGAGAAGGTAGAGGGAAAAATGTTCTCTCCGCTTGCGTGGACTTTGAGTTTCGCATTGTTGGGCGCCTTGTTGTTCACGCTTACGCTGGTGCCTGTGCTTTCAAGTATCCTGCTCAGGAAGAATGCCCGGGAAAGGAATAATCCTGTGGTGAACTTCTTCAACCGTATCGTGAACAAGGGTTTCAATTTCACTATGGGTCATAAGAAGCTCAGCCTCACAGTGGCTTTTGCTATCATGGGTGCTGTGCTTTTCTCGTTCAAGTTCCTTGGCAGTGAATTTTTGCCTACGTTGAATGAGGGCGCCTTGTGGGTGGAGGCTAAGTTGCCGATGAGCAGCTCGCTGACTAATTCAACCAAGTTTGTGCACGAGTTCCGGAGTATTCTCAACAGTTTTGACGAGGTTAATGGGGTATTGTCTCAAACGGGCCGTAGTAATGACGGTACTGATCCTTCCGGATTTTATTATGTGCAATGCCAGGTGAACCTGAAGCCCAAGAAGGAATGGAAGCGTAAGATATCGACTGATCAGCTGGTTGAAGAAATGGATGCCAAGCTGCGGCAGTACCCCGGCGTGGTGTACAACTATTCTCAACCTATTATCGATAACGTAGCGGAAGCCGTGGCCGGCATCAATGCTTCTCTGGCGGTGAAGATATTTGGTAATGATCTTGAAAAGCTCGACAAGCTGGCTGATAGTGTGTATACTATTCTTGGCAAGGTACAGGGAGTAAAGGACCTTGGTATCATGCGGAATATTGGTCAGCCGGAACTAAGTATCGTGCTCGACGAGCAGAAGATGGGTATTTATGGCGTTACTACTGCTGATGCCAATGCTGTTATCGAAATGGCCATTGGTGGTAAATCTGTTTCTACTTTTTATCAGCAGGAAAGGAAGTTCGATATCCGTATTCGTTACCCCGAAGAATTCCGGGATAATGAATATAAGATCGGTAAACTGATGGTGCCCACTATTCACGGCGCTAAAGTGCAGTTACGTGAGATCGCTGACATTAAAACGGTTACCGGTCCGGCGTTCGTTTACCGCGATAAGAATACACGTTTTATCGCTATCAAGTTCTCTATCCGGGAAAGGGATATGGGCAGTACCATTGCTGAAGCGCAGCAACTCGTAAATCAGCATATCAAGCTCGACAAGGGTTTTCATGTTGAATGGAGTGGTGAGTTTGAGAACCAGGTGCGTGCGCAGAAGAAGTTGTCGCAGGTGGTGCCTATCGTGCTCGTAATGATCTTCATCCTGTTGTTCATTATGTTTGGCAATGCCGTGGATGCGGGCCTCGTGTTGATCAATGTGCCTTTTGCGATGATCGGTGGAATCCTGGCCTTGCATATCACCGGTACCATCTTCAGTATTTCGGCGGGCATTGGTTTCATTGCATTGTTTGGTATTTGTATCCAGAATGGGGTAATCCTGATCTCGGTGTTCAAGCAGAACCTGCATCAGAAGATACCGTTGGTGCAGGCTATACGGGAGGGCGTGAACTCGCGGATCAGGCCTGTGGTAATGACCGCACTGATGGCAGCCATCGGTTTATTACCAGCGGCTGTATCAACCGGTATCGGTTCTGAAACGCAAAAGCCGCTGGCTATTGTGGTGATCGGTGGGTTGATCAGCTCAACCATTCTTACGTTGCTGGTGTTTCCGCTGATCGTGGAGATCATTTACCGGCGGTCGCACAGCCGGAAGCAGAAGAGGCAAGTGTCGCTGACGTAGGAACAGCGATTAGCTTTTAGCTGTTAGCAATTAGCAACAGCCAGAATATAGCCGGAGGGCGGGGTTGGTTTGGGTTTTTACTTTCACCTCGTTCTTCCGGCTATTTTCTGTTTGTGGAAATATGTTAATTTACAGTGTTATTGCCTGTTTTTGTATCCAACCTAAACTGACTGATGATGAAAAGACGCCGCTTTATTCAATCTTCTTTTATCGCCGGCACCTCTGCGGCGCTATCTCCTGCCACTGCGCTATCTGCCGATGCCGCCAAGAAGAAACAGGAATTTTACGAGCTACGTGTATACACCTTAAAGGATGAGGCTCAACAACGATTAACAGAAGTGTACCTGTCGCAGGCTTATATTCCGGCAATGAACCGGCAAGGGTCAAAGTATGTGGGTGTGTTTACCGAGCTTAAGCCGGAAGGGCAGACCAAGGTTTATGTAGTGACTCAATTCCCATCTTTGGAAAATTTTACGGCGATGGATGTAAACCTGGCTAAGGATATCCAATATCAACAGGAGGCTTCAGATTATCTCACGGCTCCAGCGGATGCTCCGGCCTATGTACGTATTCAAAGTTCGCTGCTGAAGGCTTTTTCTTTTATGCCCAACCTGGTGGCGCCCGAGAATAAGGAAAGGATCTTCGAGCTGAGGCGCTATGAAAGTCCTACGGAGTACGCCAGTAAAAAGAAGATCGAGATGTTCAACGAAGGTGGAGAGATCGAAATCTTCAAAAAGACCGGGCTGACGCCTGTGTTTTTTGGGGAGGTGCTGATCGGTGATTCACGTCCCAACCTGACTTACATGATCACTTTCGACAATATGGAAGCGCATGACCGCAACTGGAAAACTTTTGGGAGTGATGCTGAGTGGAAGCGGATCAGCAGTATGGAGGAGTATGCGGATAAAAAACTGATCTCCAAAATTGTGCGCACTTTTCTGAAGCCTGTTTTGTACTCGCAGATATAAGTGGCTGTCCTGTCTATTCTTATTACTTTTTTATCGATTGCTCTTCTTTGTCAATTGGGCTAAAGCCCAAGGTGGGAATAGTCATTTTGTATCCCGGCCCTGAAGGGCCGGGCAATTCCGTTTGCTTCGAGAGGGGCTTTTCCTGTGCAGCGTTTGCTTCGAAAGGGAGGCGTCACCTCGTTTGTAGCTTGCTTCGAACGTTTGTTTGTTTGTATTCTTCCTGACTGGCAAGAGGTGACACCTTCTTTCACTTCGCAAGCGAAAAGGTGTCACCTCTTTTGCGTCGTTTTTGCTTTACTACCGGAGACAGACAAGTACTTTTTTGTTGTATAGAATCAATTTCTTTTTTCCGCGATAAAATATTGTGGTGGTTTTGAATGGTGAGTAGGAGAATACAATATCTTGTGGAGGATTTACCACTATTTCCCAATAGGGTACTCCTCTAAGCTTTTATCCTTTAATAAAAATGCCCCGGGCATGATTTTTTACTTCTGTTGATCGCTTACCTTCTGTTCCTCTTGCCATATGTCTAATCTGACGTGTCCGGCAGTTTCTGTCGCGATGCCCTGATTTGCATCATCCTGTAAAAAGCAATTGATATGAAGCATTTGTACAATTTATGTACAGCATGCCTGTTATTGGTATGTGTACTAACGAATCAGCAAGGCATAGCTCAACTACCAGCCTCTACGCACACGCCCAGGACTGTTAACATCAACAGTAATTGTGGCGGTTTTTATGAATATCTTCCGCAGGGTTATGACGGCACCGCCGCTCAGCGATACCCCCTGATCGTGTATATGCATGGCGATGGGGACCGTGGCAGTGGTAGCCAGGCTGATCTTGCTAAGCTGTTAACGAAAGCATTACCCAAGCTGATCAATGAGGGACAGTTTCCTTCTTCTGTGACTTCCAATGGACAGGCTTTCAAATTCATCGTTATTTCCCCTCAATTGAAGTTGTGGCCGCAGACAGGACCTGCCGGAGCAGCGGATGTAGCTGCAGTGCTTGCTTATGTGAAGAGCCGCTACAAGGTGGATACCAACCGTGTTTACCTGACCGGCATGAGCATGGGCGGCGGCATTACCTGGGAATACGCCGGCAGTAATATCAATGCAGCTCAAAAGCTGGCCGCTATTGTACCTATATGCGGCGCTTCTTCGCCCCAAACTCCTGTTGCCAATGTGATCGCCAATGGTGATGTGCCGGTATGGGCTACTCATAACCAGGCTGATAATGCGGTATCGGTTGACAATACCAATGGTTATGTAAGTTTTATCAATGGTAATCCGCGTCCACCGTCGCCGCTGGCCCGGAAAACTATTTTTACCACTGCCCCTGCCGAACTCCACGATGCATGGACACGCACTTATAGTCCTTCTTTCCGGGAGAATGGATTGAATATTTACGAGTGGATGCTGCAATATAGCCGGGCTGAGGCCGCGCTGCCAGTTACGCTAACAAACTACAGGATCGTATCTGCCGACAAGCAGGCGGTAACTATTGGCTGGTCGACTACTGCGGAACAAAACAATGATTTTTTCAGTATTGAACGCTCTACTGACGGCAACAACTTTTCCGTCATTGGGAAAGTAGCGGGTACCAACCTCTCCAGTGGCAGTAATTATAGTTTCAAGGATCAGCAACCTGCTATCGGCAATAACTTTTACCGTCTGAGCCAGACTGACCTGAATGGTAAAACCACGCTTTATTCTATCCTGCAATCTGTTATTGAACTACAAGCCAATGGCATTGTGCTATTCCCCAATCCTGCCAGCGCCTCTGTAACTGTTGGATTCAGCCATCCTGAGAAGGACAGGCTTTCTGTGAAGATCATCAATCAGCAAGGCATGGTAGTGCAAGTGAATCAGTTCAATAAGGAAACGGGCTATTGGCAGCAATCTATTCCTACGAGCCATCTGACGGCTGGTCAGTATTTTATCCAGGTGAAGGGTAATACGATCGAGCAGGTGCAGGCGTTGATGATTAAGAAGTAAGTTCAGAGTCGTTTGCTTCGAAACTTTTGCGTCGCAGGCAGATTTCTCACCCTGTGTTCTGGTTATGAAGGCAAGTACGTGTGGCAGGGTTCGAAATGACAGCGTAAGTTAATATAGAAAGGCCGATCATATAAAGCCGGGGGTCTGGGTTCAGGCTCCCGGTCTTTTTTGTAGCTGCACTGGTTCACTACTCCCTGGTTTTCCCGATGTTCACAAATGGGCGATAGCTGTATCACAAACGGACAACTTCTACTCCATTCCTATATCTATTTAATTGATTTTTAGCTCTCTGTGTTTTGGACCTGTTTGTGCAACAATAGGACGGGCTGCATGTCTTTGTGTTGTAGTTATCACTGATCCCGTTTCTTTAACCTCACACTCCTGCTATGGCCAATCATTTCTTCAAAACCAGCTTTCGCTCGCTGCAGAAAAACAAGTCTTTCGTTATCATCAATGTTGCCGGTCTTGGCGTTGGTATCGCCGCCTGCCTGCTTATTTTCCTGACGATTCATTATGAAACGAGTTACGATAGTTATCATCAAAGGAAGGACAGGATCTACCGGGTGGTGAGTGAAAAGAAAAGCCGTAGTAATGGGGCCATCGAAGAATATCACCGGGGTGTGCCCACGCCCATGCCAGATGCGCTGCGTCATGATCTTACCTCTTTTGAAAGGGTAAGCATGGTCACCGCGCTTGGACAGGCACAGATCTATGTGCCGGGTAAAGATCTGGCGGATGAAAAGAGGTTCAAGGAAAATGAGGGGCTTTATTTTACCGAGCCCGGAATCTTCGACATGTTCGATTTCAAATGGATTGCCGGTAACGCTACAGGCCTTACTGCTCCCAATACCGGTGTCATCGAACAAAGTATGGCGGAAAAGTATTTCGGCAGTGCCACAGCAGCCATCGGCAAAACGATCGAATTCTTTTCTTTTCGTAATAAGGTTTTAATTACCGGGGTTTTTAAAGACCTGCCTTCCAATACCGATGTACCTATTCGCATGGGAGTATCTTTTGCCACCATACGAAAAATTTACCCGCCTGATTTTTTTACTTCGATAGACAATTGGACATGGGTACATGAAAATCTCCAATGTTTTGTATTGATGCCGGAAGGACAGTCTGCCACTATCGCTGCGGCTCAACTGCCCGCTTTTGTAAAGAAGTATTACCCGGAGGACCAAAACACCAAGCAATCCCTGCAATTGAAGCTACAGCCGCTGGCCGATGTGCACCTTAACCATGTCTATGGTACTTTTACGGGCGACAGCCTATCGGTAAAAGAGTTGTGGGCGCTGGGACTGATCGGCGGCTTTTTGCTGTTGGTGGCCTGCATCAATTTCATTAACCTCGCTACTGCACAGTCGGTGACACGCGCGCGTGAGATCGGTGTACGCAAGGTATTGGGCAGTAACCGGCCTCAACTGGTGCGGCAGTTTTTGCAAGAAACCGGTCTTATTACTTTGCTGGCGCTGGCGCTTGGCATTGTACTGGCTGTTATTACTTTGCCTTTGCTGGTTCAAGTACTCGATAAGCAGCTTTCTGCCAACCTGCTGTATGACCCGGGTGTTCTTTTATTTATGGCTACGGTTGTTATTGTAGTTACTTTCCTGGCCGGCCTCTACCCTGCTCTTATCGTATCGGGCTTTAAGCCTGTAACTATTTTCAGGAACAAGTTATCTACGAAAAGCATTGGTGGCATTTCTTTACGCCGGGCGCTGGTGGTGTTCCAGTTTGTGATCGCTCAATTGCTGGTGATCGGCACTATTGTAGTTGTGAAGCAGATGCAGTTTTTCCGCTCCCAATCTATGGGTTTTCAAAAGGAAGGTATTGCGCTTATCGATCTTCCCAGTGACAGCTCTCTGAAAGTGAAGTATCCGCTGCTCAAACAAAGCATGCAGGCTATAGCAGGGGTGCAGGATGCCAGCCTTTGCTGGGATGCCCCGGCTGTAATGTGGGTATCAGAAAATGACCTTTATTTCAATAATGATCCTGTGAAGCAGCCGTTCAAGATCGGTATGGAGTTTGCCGACAGCAGTTATTATCAAACGTTCGGTCTCAAGCTGGCAGCAGGCCGTTTGCCTTTTCACAGTGATACTGCCCGGGAATTCCTGGTGAATGAAGCGACGGTAAAGCAATTGGGCTTTGCCTCTGCCAATGATATTATCGGCAAGCTGATCTCCTTTGATGGCAAAATAAAATTTCCTGTAGTAGGTGTATTGCGTGATTTCCACGCGCGCTCGCTGCATGTTCAGATCAAACCGCTGGCTATTACTACTCATTATGACATGTATTCCACGCTGGCAGTACGTATGGACCGTGCTCATATGGGCAGCACGCTGGCTCAAATGGAAAAGACTTTCCGGGGGGTGTACCCAACATACATGTATGACCTTCGCTTTTTCGACGAGCAAATCGAACGTTTTTATAAGTCGGAGGTTACTATTGCGCAGTTGTTCAAAATATTCGCTGCTTTGGCCATTTTTATCTCCTGCCTCGGTTTGTATGGTCTGGTGGCTTTTATGGCTGTACAGAAGACAAAAGAGATCGGCATCCGCAAGGTGCTCGGCGCTTCGGTACAAAGTATCGTGTATTTGTTTTCCAAGGAGTTTACGGTGCTGATCGTGGTAGCCTTCCTGATAGCAGCGCCCACGGGTTATTACTTCATGCATCAATGGCTGGCCGATTTCCATTATCATATCAGCATAGGCGTTGGGATTTTTGTCGCCGCGATCGTATTCTCGGTAGTGATTGCCTGGATAGCTGTGGGTTATAAGGCCATCAGGGCCGCCCTGGCGAACCCGGTGAAGAGTCTGAAGACAGAGTGATGAGTTCAGAGTCGAGAGTTCAGAGTCGTTTGCTTCGATACCATTGCTTCGCAGGCAGATTTCTCACTGCGCTGTCGCTCCGTTCGAAATGACAAACAAGGAAGCGCTCCGTTCGAAATGACAGTGTTATATATACAACAAAAGGAAAGAACTGGCGTTCTTTCCTTTTGTATTTTGTACCTTTCGTTTATTACCTAACCAATCGACCCTTTATGCGCCGCTTTACCACCTTGTTGTATACCTGTTTTTCGCTGTTTTTTCTTGCTACTGCCTGTTCGGAACCTGAAAAGCCTGCCACCAAGGAAGAGGCTGCCGCTCTTGCCAAGTCTCTTGAAAGCAGCATGGCTAAGCGCAGTGCTGCCAAGTTTAACGAAGCGCTCGATGCCGAATCGCTCCGCAATAGGATCATGGAGGCCGGCAAGAAAAAGATCGACTCCCGCATCGTGGATGGTGCTATTAAAGAACTTAAAACCGGGCAACTGGGTACGCAGATCACTCAATCGCTTGGAAAAGGCGGCACTTATCAATTGGTAAAGCAATATGAGAAGGACCAAAAGCAGCATCTTATTTTCCGGTTGTATGCCGATAGCAAACTGAATTACCACGATTTTGAGGTGATCAAGAAAAAAGACCAGGTGAAGATCGGTGATATATTTATTTATATAACGGGTGAAACGCTGAGCGCCACGCTGGCCGAATCGGCGATGTTGATGTCGGAAAATCTCAGCAGTCTATCTTCGGTAGATAAGGATCACGTGAATAACATCAAGCGGATACGTCAGCTTATCAATGGCCAGGATTATGAACAGGCTAACAGGATTTATAAGAGCTTGCCTGCTATTTTACGGCAAACCAAGATCTTCAAGATGATGTACGTACAAATTGCTTCCGGGCTGGGCAACGATGAGTACCTCAAGGCCATGACCGATTATCAACAAGCTTATCCGGATGCTCCGAATATGTACCTATTAATGATCGACGCTTATATCCTGAAAGAACAGCATGAGAAGGCGCTTGAGTCGGTAAATCAACTGGATGCTCTTATCAATAAAGATCCCTTCCTTGATTATTATCGCGGACTGATCTACAAGATGATGGGCAACAAGGAAAAGCAGCGTGAGCATCTTGAACTGCTGGATAAAAATATGCCTTCTTTTTATGAGGGAACACTGGAGCTGCTCGTGACGTACCTCGACAATAAAGAAACTGACAAGGCTGTAGCGCTTGTGAATTCAAGGAGCAGCAATTATAAGAAGATCCCTTCGGACCAACGTGAAACGTTGTACCTGATGTATCCTGACTTCAAGAAGAAGATGGATGCGGAGTAAGAAGTAAGAGGTAGGAGGTAAGAGCCTTTATGTGAAAAGCATTTGCTTCGATAAGATACTAAAATAGGGTGAGCCGCTCTTTGGAGAGCGACTCACCCTACTTTAGTTTTTGCGGGCGCTGTCGCGTGCTTCCTTTGCTTCTCGTCTTGCTTTTTTTCTAAAGTATCCGCGGAGCAGGAAGTTGTGCTGCAGCGCTTCCAGGTTTTCATCGAGTTTGCGGCTGCTGCTGTTTAAATTCTCCAGGGTGTTGCGCAGTTCATCGCCTACCTTTTCATCGTTCAATAGTATTCCGGCAGCATTGTTGCCTTCGTCGAGCTTATCTCCTGCATTGCGCAGGGAGTGTACAAATGCATTTGTTTGGGCTGTTGCCAGGTTGATCTGCTCTACCGACGTGCGCAGGTTTGTCATGATCACCGTGTCGGTCACCAGATCGCCGGCAAGGGTGCCAGGTGTATTGAGGCTGGCCGTGTATTCAGCTACATTGCCCGTCAATTTTTCGCTGTTGCGAACAGCCACTTGCAGGTTGGCTACCGTGTTATTGAGCTTAGCGATCGTGGCTTGCATATCTTTATAGAGGGCTTCATTGCTGATCAAAGCTCCAAGAGTCCCTTCTCCGTTTACCAGTTTTTTGCTGAGTGTTTTGAAATCGGTGGTAATGGCCAACAGGTTCTTGTTGTTGGTTTGCAACGTACCTAACAGTTCTTCAGAACTAAGGGCTTCTTCCACCTGCAGGTTTTCGCCTCCTTCTATTCCTCCTGCCTGTTCCGTGCCTCCGTACAACACTACCAGCTTATTGCCAATCAGTCCCTCAGCGCTGATCTTAGCCTTCGCATCTTTGCGAATGAATTCATGGGCCTTCCTGTCAATGTTCAGGGTGACTTTAACCTGGGAATTGCCATAGAACTCGATGGTTTTGACCGTACCGATCTTCACGCCGGAAAACCAGACGTTGTTTCCTTTCTGCAGGCCATTTACATTATTGAAGATGGCTGTTACCGGTAAGGAGGCTGCAAAGGTTTTCTTCTGCCCACCGAGGGTAAAGATGCCCACGATGAGTATGACAATGCCGATGGTGATAAAGAACCCTACGGTGATGGCCTGTTTATTTTTGGGTGTGCTCATTAGTCGATAAAATTATAGTCATAAAAACTTTGTACCTGTGGATCGGTCGTATGCTCTACCACTGTTTCGAAGGTGCCTATGTGGGCAAATTGTCCTTCGAGCAGGATCGCTATACGATCGCCCACTACTTTGGCACAGGTAAGGTCGTGGGTAATGACAACGGACGTGGTGTGGTATTGTTCCTGTACTTTATTGATGAGGTTGTTGATGTCCATGCTTGTAATGGGGTCGAGGCCAGCTGTTGGCTCATCATAGAGCATAATGGCTGGCTGCATGATCAGGGTGCGGGCGATGCCGATACGCTTTCTTTGTCCACCCGACAGTTCGGCCGGCAGCTGGTGTATGGCTTTTGCCAATCCAACTGCTTCCAGTACCTCCTGTACTGCTTTGTTAACTTCAGCTGTGGACAATGTTTTGTTGTGGCGTTGTAGTGGAAATGCCAGGTTCTCTCCTACCGTCATGCTATCGTATAATGCGCTGTGCTGAAATGAGAAGCCTATCTTCAATCGTAAGGCATCCAGTTCTTTTACCGATAGTTTATCCACCTCCTGTCCCAACACTTTCATCATTCCGCTATCCTGTTTCAGCAGGCCTGCCATGATCTTAATGAGGACGCTTTTGCCCGTACCGGATCGACCGAGCACCACGAGGGTTTCGCCCTGGGAAATATCCAGGTCCACTCCACGCAATACATGGTTTTCTCCAAAGGATTTGTACAAATCCCGGATGGTGACGACTACATTGTCTTTATCGATATGGTTGGTGCTTTTTTTCATATTGTTCTTTTATACCCTGAACCAGTTGACGACCTGTACTATAATGATCTCTTCTATGAATATGAGGAACATGGATATGACCACTGCGGAGTTGGCGGCTTTTCCTACCCCCTGCGTGCCCTGGGTGGTGTAGTATCCTTTATAGCATCCTACTATACCGATGGTAAAGCCAAAGGCCAGGGACTTGAACGTGGAGGAGAAAATATCGAGGAAGGATATCTGCTCGAATGCGTTCTCAAAAAAGGATACCAGGCTCGTTTGTTCATTCTGGTGCACATTGAGGTAAGCGCCTATGAGGGCTATGAGGGCCATATAAAGCATGAGCAGTGGCAACATAAATGTGGTGGCCATGACACGCGTGACGACCAGGTATCGAAATGGATTGACGGCAGAGACTTCCATGGCCTCTATCTGTTCTGTTACGCGCATCGATCCCAGTTCAGCTCCAATATTGGACCCTACTTTACCTGCTGCGATGAGGGCCGTGACCAGCGGCGCCAGGGCCCGTATGATGGCAATGGCCACCAGTGAAGGCAGCCAGGAGGTGGCGCCAAATTCGGCCAGAGAAGGCCGGGACTGCTTGGTAAACACGATGCCTGTAACAAAGCTCGTGACGGATACCAACGCCAGCGATCTGTAGCCTACCATATAGCATTGTCTGATGATCTCTTTCCATTCGTAGGGCGGCAGGAAGGCTTCTTTGAAGAATCGCCCGGTAAACTGCCCGATGGCGTATATGTCCATGAAGAATGCGTCCAACTGCCTGGAGAATACCTGCTTGCCTGATTTTTTGGACTTTACGCGCATAAGTTGCTTCTTTTTAAAGGAACGGGTACCATTTTCCCCGCCGTTAGTTGTTTTTAGGAGGTTCTAATCTTGTGCCACCGGGTCGTATGTTAAGAGAAGATTAATATCGGCTTCGCGCTTCCTGCTTATATTTGGCCAAATAATTTCTACTGTTATGAGGATCATCAAGCGTTTACTGCTGGCCGGCTTGTTATTTTATCTACCCAGTCAGGTGATGGCCTGGGGTATGCTGGGTCACCGTATTGTTGGCCAGATTGCCGATAGCTACCTGAGTGCCAAAGCCCGCCGCCAGATCAGGGAGATCCTGGGTAACGAATCGCTGGCTATGTGCAGTAACTGGCCAGACTTCATCAAATCGGACACCACTTTTCGCTACCTCGATCCCTGGCATTATATCAATTTTAAGGATGGCCTTACTGAACAGCAATTGCATGACTATCTCGATAAGGATACCGCTACCGATGCATACACCAAACTGAACTTCCTGATCAACGAGTTGAAAAACAAATCGCTCGATAAGGAAAAGAAGGTGTTTTATCTCCGCCTGGTAGTCCATATTGTAGGCGATATACATCAGCCTATGCATACCGGTCGTCCCGAAGACCTTGGTGGCAATCGCATCAACGTGTTGTGGTTCAACCAGCCTACCAACCTGCACAGTGTGTGGGATAATAGGCTGGTAGAGCAGCAGGAGCTGAGTTATACCGAGTATGCTGCTGCCATCAATTTTACTACGAAGGCTCAACGCAAGGAATGGCAGTCAAACTCTATCAAGCACTGGTTGTTTGAATCTTATACCATCAGTCAGCGTCTTTATGCCGAGATCAAAGAGCCTAATCAAAAGCTGGGCTACCGCTATAATTTCGATTATCTCGATACGGTGAATGATCGCCTGTTGAAGGGTGGCGTGCGGCTGGCAGGGGTACTGAATGAGATTTTTAAATAGGTGTTAGGTTTTAGCTGTGGGTTAAACCAAAGGCTTCGTTAACTGTTATTTATTCGATGATTTATACAACAACGGTGCGTGTTTGTCAATTGGCGCATCGATGGTTACATAGTAGCTTTGTTCTATAGTTGAATGTTTTTTTAAGAAAGGAATTTATATATGAGTACAGCAATCAAGACGCTGTTCCTGGATATGGGAGGCGTTATTTTATCGAATGGATGGGGCACCGCCTCAAGGAAACTGGCCGCTGAAAAGTTCTCTCTTGATTTTACTGAGTTGAATGACCGTCATAAGCTGGCGTTTGATGCTTATGAAACGGGCAAGATGTCGCTCCACGAGTATTTGCAGTTAACTGTTTTTTATACGCCGCGCTCTTTTACGCCGGAAGTGTTCATCGAGTTCATGTACACGCAATCGCAGCCATTAACTGACATGCTTCAATTTGTACAACAGCTGAAGCAACAGAACGGGCTGAAGGTTTTTGCGCTCAATAATGAAGGTCGTGAGCTGAATGAATACCGTATCCGGACCTTCGGGCTGGATAAGTTATTTGACGCTTTCGTTTCGTCGGCTTTTGTGCAGTTGCGTAAGCCTGACAAGGGTATTTACCAGCTGGCATTGGATATTGCTTATACCAAGCCGGAGGAAGCACTTTATTTCGATGACCGCCTGATGTTTATTCAAGTGGCCCGCAGCCTTGGCATCAATGCTATTCACCATACCAGCGTAGAGAACTCGAAGAAGGAGCTGGCGCAATATGGTCTGTCTTTGGCTTAATGTATTTGATGTTATCTTTGATCCCATTACTAAATTATCCTGTTTATGATCTCAGGCAGAAAAACTACGCCCACTATCATTATCATATTTGGAGGCAGCGGCGACCTGGCTAAGCGAAAGTTATTACCTGCTTTTTATAATCTTTTTCTTGACGGCTGGATGCCGGACACGTTTGCCATCATTGGTCTTGGCTTGAACGAATTCAACGACGCTCAATACCAGGATTTCATTGAAGAGAGTTTGTCTGAGTTTTCCCGCAAAGGCAAACCTTCGGGGCCTTCCTGGGAAGATTTTAAGCAACGCCTGACTTACATTCCTTCGAATATGAATGAGGAGATCACGTATTCGAACTTGTCGGCCAAAGTAACAGCGTTCGATACCAAGTGGGGCGCGCGTGCTGACCGGTTGTTCTATCTTTCCATTGCTCCACGCTTCGTGGAAGTGGTAGCCGTGAACCTGCACAAGCTGAGTCTTGCTTCCAATGCAGCCACCGACCGCATCGTTATCGAGAAACCTTTTGGTCATAATAAAGAGAGTGCTATTGCACTTAATAACCTGCTGACCGGCCTGTTCCAGGAGACGCAGTTGTACCGCATCGACCACTATCTTGGTAAGGAAACTGTGCAGAACATCCTGGCTTTCCGTTTTGCCAATGCATTGTTCGAGCCATTGTGGAACCGTAACTACATCGATTATATACAGATCACCGTGGCCGAGCAGGTTGGTGTGGAAGAACGTGGTGGTTATTATGAGAGTGCTGGTGCATTGCGCGATATGGTGCAGAACCATTTGCTGCAGCTGTTGTGTATGATCGCGATGGAACCGCCTGTCTCTTTCGATGCAGAGGAAATCCGTAACCGCAAGGCTGATGTGATGCGTGCTATACGCCCCATCAAACATGAAGAAGTGAGCAAGGTGGCTGTGCGTGGTCAATATGCGCCCGGCTGGATCGAGGGTCGCAAGGTGCCTGGTTACCGTGAAGAACCGGGTGTGAGCCCCACTTCCAATGCGGAGACTTATGCGGCGATCAAGTTCCATCTTGATAACTGGCGCTGGCAGGGTGTTCCTTTTTATATCCGCACCGGTAAACGGATGCTGGAGAAGACTTCTTCTATTACTATTCAGTTCCGCCCTATCCCCCACTCTTCTTTCCCGGAAAACCTGTATGATAGTGTGACGCCCAACCGGCTTATCATCAATATTCAACCGCAGATGGATATCCGGTTGCGTTTTACTGCCAAACGGCAGGGCCTGGAGATGAACCTGAATCCAGTGGAGATGGTGTTTGACTATGATACATGCTCTACACAATCACCGGAGGCTTATGAAACGTTGCTGCTGGATGCACTGCAAGGTGATGCGACTTTGTTCATGCGTTCTGACCAGGTGTTGATCGCGTGGGATGTGGTGACGCCGATATTGGAATCATGGGAGTCGCATAATTCGATCGAGTTTCCTAATTACACTGCCGGCATGTGGGGTCCTGAAAATGCAGAGGCTTTGATAGCGAAGCAAGGGCATACGTGGGCTTCGCATACGCATAAATAATTGACAAGATCATATACACATTAAGGCCCCTTAGAAAAGGGGCCTTGTTTTTTGCTTTAATTGGGCTAAAGCCCATTGTGTATAGAAGATCCGTGTACCCCGTCCTAAAGGACGGGGCAATTCCCTTCGAGTCGACACCCTTTAAGAACAGGGGCAATTTCCTTTGAGTGGGCATCCAGGTTGGCACAAGTACGCCTCGCGCGTTGGCCTGGCGGCATACTTGCGCCAGTGTGCTCTTTGGTGCTTCCCGCCCTGCATGGCGGGTGGTTGGTCGAACGACTTGCCTTGCAGTCAGCAGTGTCGTCTCTCTATCAAATGTGTCTATTCGTTGTGTATACTAAAATGCCTGTTGCCATTCTGGTTGGAATAACGCATACGGCTACCAGAACCGCTCAGGTATTTGCTTTTGAATTTCTGGTGTAATTCTGCTGATTGTTTCTTGTCGTTCACGATAAATGAATCATCAGATAATTCTACGATCCGTACTTCTTCTTTGCTGCCTACGATGTTCTCTTTCACCAAATCTTCAAAGAATGCTGCCATCTTTTTACGGTCTTCTTCTGCGCGCTTGCGATCTATTTCGGCTTGTGCTCTATCTTTTTCGGCTTGCACGCGGTCACGTCCAGCCTGTTCGCGATCACGATTGGCCTGCTCACGGTCGCGATCTGCCTGTGCACGGTCCTTATCGGCCCGTTGTCTATCACGCTCTGCCTGCGCGCGATCCTGGTCGGCACGTTGCCTGTCGCGCCCGGCTTGTTCGCGGTCTTTGTCCGCCTGTGCTCTATCGCGCTCTGCTTGTGCACGATCACGCTGGACTTGTTCGCGATTCTTATCGGCCTGTGCTCTATCCTGCACGGCGCGTTCACGGTCTCTATCTGCCTGCTGACGATCTTTTTCTGCCTGCGCTCTGTCCAGTTCGGCGCGTTGCCTGTCACGCTCAGCTTGTTGACGGTCTTTATCTGCCTGTTTTCTATCGCGCTCGGCCTGCTCACGGTCTCGGGCAGCCTGTTCTTCATCACGCTTTACCTGCTCCAGTATTTCTTTTACCATGGTTGCATACTTAGGGAAGTCCGACTCCGGCACTTTTTTGTCGTCGATGTACATTTCTGTGATCTTCTCATTGGTGACCTTGATCTTATAAACATCACCGTTCTTGTACATCGTGATCGATTTGTTGGGATCGTTGGCTGAATCTGATTGTACATTCATCCAATTGTCTGATGACGAACTGCGTGTTCTGGTAGTACTGGAGCGTACAGGTGGATTGTTTTGTGCCTGCGCAGCAGTAATTGAAATGGTCATGGCACAAAGGAGTACTTTAATCATTAACGTTTTGTTTTTCATGTTTTCTTTTTTGATGTTAAGCAATAGGCAATACTTTCCCTTTTCACTCCTGGTGAATTTTTACAACCCTTCGACGAGCTTCCCGCAGGGCGGGACACGCAGGGTGACATCTTAATTCAACGATATTGATAGGATACTACTCAACCTGTAAAGTGCGCATCTTTATGGGTTGGTGTAAAGCGGAGTTGCTGTATTTCTAAGTTGTTCTACTCTTTTCTGCTCAAATTGTTTGCGGTCTCTATCGGCCTGCCGGCGGTGTTCATTGGCCTGCGCCCTGTCCCTGTCTGCCTGTGCTCTGTCTCTTTCCGCCTGCTCACGATCTTTGTCTGCCTGTGCACGATCTCTGTCGGCCTGCAATCTATCGCGCTCGGCCTGAGCACGATCTTGTTCGGCTCTTTGTCTATCTATGTTGGCCCGCTCGCGGTCACGATCAGCTTGTGCACGGTCTTTTGCTGCCTGCTCACGGTCGCGCATAGCCTGCTGATGATCTTGTTCTGCCTGCCTGCGATACCGGTCGGCCTGGCTTTCTGTATGCGATGCAACTTTCATCTCTTCCTCTCTTTGCCGTTGGGCGATCTCCACGGTTTGTTCATGGCTGCTTTGTGCATTCATGGCCAGCTCCGTTTGTATTACCTGGGTGCTTACTGTTGTTGGTATCCGGCGAGCTGTTGTTGTATTTCTCTTTACCGGTGTTGTCTTCTTTTCTTTTACACTCACTGGAGTTGCTGCAGGTTGCGGCAGTGGCAGTAGTATTGCTGCCGTTATTTCTTTTACCGGTTCTTTCACGGCTACAACCGGCGTGGCTTGTCCACCAGTCATTGCTCCCAATAGGGCAAAGCATATCAACAGGCTACCGAGCAGGAATATCTTTTCTCCTCCGCTTAATGTGTTGTTGCGGTTGTATACTATGCGTGTCACACGTTGTAATAAATGGCTCTTTTTACCGGGGAAGGCCACCGCCTGGCTGTTGCCATATATAACATGTTCTTTGAAGCTGATCAATGCCTGAATGAACTGTTTTTTATTGCCTGTGTGAGCCAGGGCCACATCATCACAGCAGTGTTCTCTTTCCTGTTTTACCAATGACGATACCCATAATAATCCGGGATTGAAGAAGAAGACACTTTCTGCCATATTCTGCAGCAGGTTGACAAGGTAGTCGTTGCGCCGGATGTGTGCCAGTTCGTGCAACAGTACTGCTTCTACCTGGTCGGGCGGCAGGTTGGCCAGTAAACCAAGCGGCATATAAATAACCGGCTTCAGGTGGCCAATGACTACAGGTACTTTGGTAATACCTGATTCGAGCATCGTTACTGTTCGCTTTATCTGTAACTGTTGTGTGAGGGTACTGATCTTGTTTTGCCAGTAAACACCAGGCGACCGGTGATTGCTTGTGCGCACGCGCCGTATGTAACTGAATGCACGGCTCATTTGCCAGCAGCGGAAGGTGAAGATGGCAAACCATCCCAACACAATGTATGTTGCATGGGAAGAGCAGTATTGGGCCAAGGCAGCAGGCCATCCGTCGATACCATAGTGCTGCAGCAAGGCTATATTACCAAATCCTGTCTTTGCAGTCTGAGAGTCGGTTGCTGCAAACCCATTGTTCCATTCATAGATATAGGTGCCGCAGCAGACTGCCAGGAATGTAAAGAAAAGACCGGTTGTAAGGGCATACCGTGTTTCTGCTTTGGCTTTATTGGTCAGCAGCATTACGATGCCGGTGACAAGGGCTAACAGCAGGCCCTGCCAAAGGGAATGGATCAGCATCCAGCAGAAGGCCTGGAGGCTTCGTTCCAACAGTATGTTGTTTACAAGGGCGTTCATGTTGTACTGCTTTTGTGCTTATTTATTTATCATCCAGTTTCTTCAACATTTCCTTCAACACCTGTAATTCTTTTTCGGAGGTTTTGTCATTTCCTAACAGGGCAACCATGAGATTGCTCACGGAGCCATCATACATATTATCTACGAAGCGGCTCAACATGGAGCCTTTCGTCTTGCTTTCTTCGAGTGCCGCACTGTATACGTGCTTCATGCTGGACTCATCTCTTGTGAGCATTCCTTTTTCTGTCATCACCTGCATGAGCTTGAGGGTAGATGTGTATTGTACCGCTTCCTTCTGTTCGTTGAGTGTATCGTGTACAAACCGAACGGTGGAAGGGCCGTGTTGCCAGAGTACCTGGAGCACATCCATCTCTGCTTTGGTGGGCACTGTTTCTTTGCCGGCAGGTTCTTTTCTAAGCTTCATAGGACCAAGGTACGATAAAAAACGTACGTTTATAACAAATAGCTTTATATTTTTTCTGCCGAGGGGGCTAAAAGCGGCACTTCAAGCTGATTATTAATATTATAGCTCCTATTTTGATGCCTTCCCGATTTTGTTTGTAAGTGCAAAGGAGTATCTTGCTGTTCTAATATTATTACCCAACATGGTTATCGACACTTTACAGAATGCGATCCTGTATTATAATCTTGGCCCCCGGGTCGTGAAGGCTTTCCAGTATCTTACTGAAACTGATTTTTCGCAGGTGCCCAAGGGCAGGTATGAGATTGATGGCACCAATGTTATTGCCATTGTAAATGAATATGACACTGTTCCTGCTGCCGGTGAAAAGATGGAGGCGCACAAAAAATACATCGATGTCCAGTATATTGTGAGTGGCCAGGAGCTTATCGGCCATGACTGGCTGCGCCAGCAGTCGCCTGCCAAGGAGTATGATGAGGCTAATGATTATTGGTTATTTGGTGAGCAGCCTGCTTTTTTCTCGAAGCTGGAGGCTGGTATGTTTGCGATCTTCTATCCTACTGATCTGCACATGCCTAATATTATGGTGAAGCAGCCTTCGCCCGTGAAGAAGGTGGTGATGAAGGTGAGCACTCAATAAAGAATTTGAAAGGTTTATATAGCACCAAAGGCCCCTTACGGGGCCTTTGACCTTTTGCTAAACTACTCTGATGCGCGCGAACGTTTATATTCCTATGGTTAATGAGACTATGACTTTTTGCTGAGCTTCACCTGGTATATCAATGCATCTGCAAAGTTTTCCAGCGCTTTTTGTACAGCGTTCATGTATTTTGCTTTGGTAGTTGCCACTACTACCGGTACATAGCGTATGTCTTTGGCAAAGATGTTCTCGCGTTTGTTCAATACTTTACGATTAGGGTCCTGGGTAAGCTCTGTAGCGAACTCTGTAAAGGAGGGAATATCGGCATTGAACATGTAGGTATCTGTTTTGGAGCGATCGTTTTGAAACATCAGCCTGCCGCCCATGCTCTTGCCATCCCAGGTAGTCCAGCCAGCCACTTTTACATTGGGGGCAGCTTTGGCATTCATTTCATAGTTCTTGAAACTCGTCTTGATCTCATAAAGACCAAAATCGGTTTTTGTGACAGGGTTGTTCATCCACTCGTATTTAACGCCGGAGCCCGTATGTACATCACCTTCCAGCATCAGGTCTACAAAGTCTACTACTGTATGCAGGAATAAGATGGGTGCACCCAGCTCTTCGGAGAAGTTGGCTGCTCTTTTTATTTTCATGCCGGCAAAGCCGAAGTTGAAAGTGCGGGAAGGATCGTAGGTAGTGACGGTCTTTCCTTTGTTGGCATTGACCATGGTGTAGATCTGTCCTTTCTTTTCTTCGCTTTTGCGTGTTTTGTCTTCTTCTTCCGCATCATCGCCTGCCTGGTAAAAGTCTTTCTGGGTGATGGTGTTCCAATCTACTGTACCAATGCCGTTCTCGTTCAGACGTTTTGTGAGGTAACCATAGAACTGGTCTGCCATCAACTGGTAATCTTCTTGTGTAAGCTCTCCATCTGTGATCTCGAGGTAAGCTGTGATCTTGCCGGTGACGGTACCACCCCCGGATTTGCGTCCGCCCAGCAAGCCGCCTCTTTCATTTTTCAGATAATCTTTTGTAGTGGCTGTTTTAAAGATGATGGTGGCCTGTGGGATGGCCAGTTTGTTCATGTCTTTTAAAATGGTCTGCTTGCCGAATGTGCCACTTTTGATAAAGGTGAATACATCGAAGTCCTGAGCAACAGCCATTGCACTGCAAGCTGTGATCAGCAGGGTAAAGAATAGCTTTTTCATTTAAAGAGGGTTTATGGGGATTGCTATAATGCCTCAAAGCTATCTTTACGGGGAAGCGGAATCAATAGTGCATTTGCATTAGCCAGCAATTATACCCATTTATACTTATACGCGAGTTGTACTGCCTGTGCTTTGGAGTTGATGTGGAGCTTTTCGTATATTTTACTGATGTGGGCCCGCACCGTGTTGGGGCTAATGGATAGTCTTGCAGCGATGCTTTTGTATTCCAAACCTTCTACCATCAGTTTCATGATCTCCAGTTCGCGGTTGCTGAGTAGTTTGTCGCTGGTGACCGGTGATGTTGCCGGCGCTCCCGGCTTATACTGGAGCTCCCGCAGCCAGGACAGGGTTTTACGGGCCACAGCAGGACTCATGGGTGTGCCGTTGAATTCCATAATGTTTGTGATGGCTTCGGCCAACTGTACGGCTGAATCGTCTTTGAGGAGGTAACCGGAAGCGCCTGCCTGTATGGCTTCGAATATTTTCTCATCGTCGTCGAATACCGTAAGGACCAGGAACCTGGTGCCGGGAAACCTGATGGTGCCGATGGCTATGGCTTCAATGCCGCTCATTTGCGGCATATCAATGTCCATGAGTACGATCTGTGGCCTTTCTGCCTCTGTGAGGTGTTCCATTTTTTCAATGAAATCCTGGCCGGAGGAGGCTTCCAGCACTATCCGTATATCTGCCGCTCCCTGCAGGTTGCGCTGCGCGGTTTTCCGGTTGATCATCTTATCGTCTACGATGCCGATGCGGGTCATGTACAAATATTGTTTTTTAACTGCTGCCGGGGGATACTGCATTTGCACTATTTTTCCTGTATGTGCACGGCTGTTCCTGATCCCTCGCCGGACTGTATCAATAAATTATAACCTGATTCTTCTGCGCGCTGCTCCATGTTGTGGAGGCCATAGCTGTCTTCTTTTTTGTGGTTGCTTAATCCTCTTCCATTGTCTTTTATGGTGATGCTGAATTGATCGCGGTTCAAGACTGTTATTTCTATACAGGTGGCTGCAGCATATTTACAGGCGTTATGCAATGCTTCCTGCATGATGCGGAAGAGGTTGAGTGATTGCTGGGGGGAGAGGGTTTTCTCTGCCGGCGAGTCCTGGTGTATTTGCAGGGTGATGTCTGGATAGTTTCTCATGATCTTTACCGCATAGCTTTTGAACCTGTCAACAAAAGCGGTGAGGGTGAGGCTTTCATTATTCAATACCCATATTGTTTGCCGCAGGGAAGCCATGATGCCGGCGGCATATTCCCCCAGTTCTTCTACTTCCGTGTGTTCATGGTTTTCATCTTTCAGGCGGTTGATGCCTGCTATGAGGGCTGAAGTGTAGGCGCCGATGTTATCGTGCAGGTCGCGGCTAATTCTTTCGCGTTCCCGCTGGAGCTGCCGTTGCACCTGCAGGGCCTGCATTTGCCGGGCGTATTTGGCTTGTGTGTAGATCCTAACTCCCCAACCGATGAGTCCTCCTATGGCCAGGAACGACAGCCCCTTGAACCAGGTCGTTTGCCACCAGGGTGGCCGAACGTTCATGCTGAATGTAGACACCGGCGCTTCCCGTAATTCGGCTGTGGAATAAGCAGCCCGCACCTGCATCGTGACGGCTCCAAATGGCAACTGTGTATAGTTGATGCGCGCCGTTCCCTGTGGTAATGTATTCCACTCTTTTTCGTGGCTAAGCCGGTACTGGTAAATAAGGTTGCCCGGCTGGAAGGCTTCGCGTATAGAAAATTCAAAGCTAATGGTTGTGTAGCCGGGCTGCAGCACATAGGATTGTTGCAGGGACGCTATGCTTTCTCCATTTACTTTCACGTCGCTCACTGCCGCTTCTGCGGTTTTATTTTGCAGCTCGATGTTGTTGGCATTCGCCACCAGCAGGCCGTGTGTAGTGCCCAGGTAAATCTGTCCTTGCTCGTTCAGGGTGAGCGCCCCTACCATGTAATCTCCTGCCGGTACACCTTCACTGAAGCCTGGCTTATAAAACTTCTTTTCTTCGGGCACGTAGATGTTGATGCCTGAAGTAGTGGTAATCCAAAGGCGTCCTTTCTGATCGCCAATAATGCCATAGGTGACATTACTGCTTAAGCCATGATCGGTGGTAAACTGGGACAGTTTTCCATTATGGTATTGGTAGATGCCGCTGCTGAGGGTCGCTATCCATATGTCGCCACGTTTGTCCTGCGTGATGGCCGTAATGAGCGTGCGGTTGATGGCGGATGTATCGGACGCGCTGTTGATCGTGAACAGCATCCTGAGTTCTTCATCGTACACATCGACGCCTGTATTTTTACCTACCCAGATACGATGCTGATCATCCTGGAATATATTCATAATGTAATATCCCGTGGCGCTGTTATCATTCAGCTTCGTGAATCCCTGCCATTTACCCGTAGCCTGATCAAGTATAAATAATCCCTTCACTGTTCCTACCAATATCCTGTTGTGGTTGTCGCAAAAGAGGTAATTGATGTCTTTATCCTGCAGCAGTGCCTGTGGCACCTGAACAGGTGATTGCATGCTGCCTTTATTAATCACATACAATCCTTTCTTTTGAACAGCTGCCCATATTTTACCTTCTTTGTCATTTGCGAGTGCCGTGATAACCTGTCCGGGCAGTAACCGTTTTTCTATTGCATAGTTATTTTCTTCACCGGGTTGGCGGCGAGCGACATATAGTCCACTTACCGCTGCTATCCATCGTTCGTCTTCCGAATAATCAACAGCTGCTGTTATGCCATCATTCCTGATGCCTGTTGTTAACAGGGCATAGTTATTAAAAGCGGGATTGTGAAAGGCCAAACCACCGCTTGCGGAACCTACCCAGAGGTTGCCTTGCCTGTCGTGGTAACTGCACAATAGTTTTCCCGGGGGTAAGGTGAACTGTTCATCTTTTGCAATGGCGACCTGTTGTGGCAATTGCTGTTGTGATATGGTATATAATCCCTTGTACGTGCTGATCCATGGATGGCTATTGTGGTCGAAGCCGATGTGCGTGATCACAGCAGGCACCGACAAGGGTTGCTGTTCCCATTTGCGTGATGATATATAGTAACGCCATATGCTGTTTTTTGCACCTTCTTCATAGCACCACAATTCCTGTGCAGGGCTTATTACACATTTGAGCTGGGTAGCCTGCGGCAGGCTTGTCATTTTCTGTGGCCGGTATTGCAGTGCAGGATCATAGCAATAGAGTATATTGTTTTTATCGAAGCCCCAAAGGCGACCGCTGCTGTCTATAGCGGGATCACTGATCATAAGGGGATACGTTTGTAAGCCTGCTCCGTCCTGACCATTCTTAAATACCGATAAAATGCCTATTCTGCCCGGCACGAGTATATCGCCTTGCCGGTTTTTCAATATTGTGAAGTAAGGGTGGCCGATCGTTCTCTTCTCTTCAAGGGTAGTATAATACCGGGTAAACTTGCCAGTACGTTTATTGAATTTATTAAAGCCGTTACGGGTGCCTATCCAGAGGTGGCCGGTATTGTCTTCTGTAATGGAAAGTATGAACTGATCGCTGATGGTAGTGGTATCGTGCTGGTGGTGTTTCCAGGTTTTGAAGTGCTGACCATCGAAGCTGTTGAGGCCATCCTGTGTGCCGATCCAGATGAGGCCATCGCTGTCCTGGTAAATGGTGTGTACGCTGCTTTGGGAGAGGCCGTGGGATACGTTCCAGGTAATGAAACGTTGTTGTCGTGCATGCATCGACAGGGTCAGGAGCATGCAGGCATGCAATAGCAGGGCCTGCCGGAGAGGGGTCCGTTTAGTCATCTATTCAGGGAGTTGCTATCGTGAATATATGATTTACGGAGCTAATATCATGATACTTTATTCCAGTCGATCTTAGCTGGCTTCAATGGCAGTTCCCGTAGTCTGCTGCCTGTAGCATTGAAAATAGCGTTGGCAATGGCTGCGGCCGTGGGTCCTTGTGCCGCCTCTCCTGCTCCCAATGGCGGCAGTCCTGTTTTGTTGATGACAAATACTTCTGTGTGAGGTACTGCATTGAAGCGCAGGATGGGATATGAATCCCAGGCCCGGGTGAGTATGCCTCCTTCGTTGTAGCGCACTTCTTCGAGCATCGTCCAACTGGCTGATTGTATCATGCCGCCGGCTGTTTGGTTGATGATGCCATCTATATTAATTGCCTGGCCTGCATCGATAGCGCTGGTAAGTTTTACAAGCCGGTATTGTTTTGTTTTTTTATCGATCTGCACTTCTGCCACTACTGCACAATAGGATGCATCGTTTTTATATTGAGCAAAGGCAATACCCAGGCCGGCTCCTTTCTTCTTAATGCGATCGCGCCACTGGGTTTTCTCTATCACCATTTCTATGACGGCTCTTGCGCGTTCATCTTTCAGGTACTTCAGCCTGAAGTCGGCAGGGTCTTTACCTGCTTTATGGGCCAGCTCATCCATGAAGGATTCGAGGGCGAATATGTTGGCATAAGCGCCGAGGCTACGCAACGCAGAAGTTCTGAGTGGTCCTTTGCAATTGTTGAGGATCACCTGGCTCGGTGTATCGTATAGTGGCTGAGAGTTGCGGTAGCTACCACCGGAGAAGCGCCCAACAGAAAAGGTAAAGGGTTTCTCCAGATCGCGGCCTGCAATGAAATGGCCAGCGCGGCCTCCGGGACGGGAGCTGTGTGTATCGGACCAAAGTTCTGTACTCAATGCCAGCAGGTTGCCTTGTGCATCGAGGCCGCCTTTTAAGCGCAGCAGCATAGCTGATCCGTATGGCTCCCAACTGTGCTCATCATCGCGCATCCATTGTACACGCACTGGTTTTCCCGGCACTGCCATCGCCAGCAAGGCTGCATCTGCGCCTACATCATCAGCACCATTGTGTCCATAGCAACCTGAGCCCGGCACTGCCATTACCCTGATCCTGGTTTCCGGTATACCCAACAGATCGGACAGCGTGCCCCTGAGAGGAAAAGCTCCTTGTGTGTGGGACCATACTGTCAGCTGATCGTCTTTCCATTCGGCTATTGCACAAGACGGGCCAATGGAGCCATGCATGTGGTAGGGTCGTTTGTATACTGCTTCCAGTTTGGTAGCAGCGCCTTCAATAGCCGGGTTTACCGATTCATTTTTCTTGACGACTTCGCTATTGGTATTTTGTTGTAGTATATGGTCGAACAATTGTGGCTGAGCAGGCTGCAATGCCGGCTTGCTCCAGGTAGCGCTCTGTTGCAGCAGCTTCAGTGCTTTCATGGCCTGGTATTCTTCCTGGGCCACAATGCCTACAAAGCTGCCATTGCGTACCAGCTTTACAATGCCTGGCAATGTTTTCAGTTTGTCTTCCGGCAATGTCAACAGTTTGGCGCCGTATGCTGGCGGACGTACTACACGTGCGTGCAGCATGCCGGGTAGTCTCATGTCCTGTACATATACCGGCTCACCTGTGGCCATGGCTGCTATGTCTTCGCGTGGCCAGGAAGTGCCTACCAATGTATATTTTGATGGATCTTTCTGCGGTGCTTTACCAGAGACTTTTCCTTGTATACTTTTTCCATCTAATAAGGCTGCATAGCTAATGGATCTACCGGTAGCTGTGGCTGTTACCATGCCATCTTTCACATTGAGACCGCCTACTTGTGTTTGTAATTTTTCTGCGGCCATTTCCAGTAATACTCTTCTTGCTTCTGCTGCTGCTTCGCGGATGGCACTACCACTGCCTGTGATGGAAGCGCTGCCAGCTGTATATCGTTCATCGGCAGTTTGTGCTGTATCTGAGATAATAATGTGCATGTGCTTCATGCTCACGTCCAACTCCTCGGCTGCTATTTGCATCAGGGCTGTTTTTATGCCCTGGCCCAATTCTGTTTTACCCGTCAACACCGTGACATTCCCTTCTGCATCGATCCTGAGCCATGCATTGATGTTTCCTTCATCGACCGTTACTGCATCGGCAGTCATTGCCTGCATTGCCCTGAAGGTGGATGGTATAATACTGAAACCGATCAGTAATTGCCCCGTGGCTTTGAGGAAATGACGTCTTCCGGGATTGGCTGGTGTATCTGTGTGGTGTATTGACATGGGCGTGTGTTAAAGTTGAGCGGCTGCTTTTTTAATGGCACTGATGAAGCGGGTGTGGGTGCCGCAGCGGCAGAGCACACGTTGCAGGGCTTCTCTTATTTCTGTATCTGTGGGATGCGTATTGTTTTCCAGCAGTTCTTTGGCGCACATAATAACGCCATTGAGGCAATAGCCGCATTGTGCGGCCTGCTCTTCAATACAAGCTTTTTGTACAGGATGTAGTTTCTCTCTGTTGCCAATGCCTTCGAGTGTTGTAATGGAGTGGGTGGCAGCTGTAGAGCAAGGCATGATGCAGGAGGGCTGTGCTTTTCCATCCAACAATACCATGCAGCTTCCGCAAAGCGCCATGCCGCAACCGTATTTGGGTCCATTCAATTGCAGATTGTTCCTGAGTGCATATAATAATGGCATTTCGGGATCTATGTTCAAGCTCCAGTCTTTGCCATTGACTTTGAGTACAATCGTTTGTTCCATTGCGAAATCATTTAATAGGTGGCCTGCCCCGGTGGGACTGCTGTGGTATATGTCGTCTTAAATTTACAATAATTACAGGGCGGAGTAATAAGTTTAATGTGAGCTTAATGAGTAGCAGCGGCACTTTTGTTTCGTAGCAAAGAATTGGGCTAAAGCCCAGTCGACCTACTTGTTTTTCTCCCGGCCCTAAAGGACCGGGCAATTCGCGTTTGCTTCGACAGCAGATTTCTCACTACGCTAGCGCTTCGTTCGAAATGACAAAAAGAAGGTGTCATTTCACAATTATATTCCGGGTGCTGAGGCTGAAGCCGCTGAAGCAGCCAGTTACATTTTCACCATTGATGGTACTGAGGAGGGATACCGGCGTAGCAAAGGGTCCTCCATTGTCCCTGGCTTTATTGAAGCTATCCCAGAAGTTGTATACTTTCCTTTCTACATTGGCCATAAAGTATTCGACCGTATCACCTATCACAAATCCGTAAGAGTGAGTGATCTTGACATTCTGCCCATTTACCAATTCATCTGTACCGGGGGTATACCAATTGGCGCCTAAGCCTCCCCAGCCAAAGTTGTTGCGAATGCCGCCGTGACGCCAGTAATAGAGCTGGGTATTGCCAATGGTATCGGGGTCTTTAAAATAAACTGTTATTCGTGCTTTTGTCAAGGTGTCGTGGTCATCGTCTTCGTCCACGAAGTAATTGCCCGTACTGAGGCTGTCTACAGGCACCGGTATCAGCAGCGCTGTGGTGGCCGTGTATTTCTTTCCCTCCACTTCTATTTCCAAGAGGTAGTGCTTGCCAGGTTTCCCTCTCAATGCGTTGGCAGAATCGGTAACAAGCCTGGGATCAAAATAAACACCTGATGCGGGCGAATTCCTAACCTGGGGCAGGGCGACTTCTCTTAGTTCGCGTGTAGAGGTTTCATCCCAACGGTATTTGTTATCTGCGGATAGCTCGCCTTCGGTAATGTACACTTTTGCTCCTCCTACCGGCGTATTCTGAAATCCGGGTTCATAGTAGTTCTTGCTTTTGCTCAACACCACATAGTTGAAGGTGGGCAATAAATTGTTGATGTATGCTTCCACTACCAGTTGTGGCTCGTTGTTCTTGATCTTTATATCAAAATCCCGCTCACATGCTACAAAAGCTATGAGTGATACAAGGGCTGCCCATCCTATTTTACACTTTACTTTCCTCATGTTCCTAAAATTTAAAGTTCCAGGTAACGCCTGGTAAAATGGGAAACAGAAATACTTTCTTTCCCTGAATGGTTTCTTCATCTTCCTGCACATCCATATAAATAAAATAGGGATTCTGCCTGTTATAAAGATTATAAAGACTAAAGATCCAGCTGCTCTTAAAGCGTTTTGTACTATTCGGTTTTGGTGTATAGGTAAATGAAAGGTCTACTCTGTGATAAGCCGGCATTCGATAATCGTTGATCTTATCGTATTGGTTCAGGCTGGTAAAAACCGGCCTCTTTTCGTATTCGTTGTAACCAAGGTTGTATACAAACCGGCCGGTAGGCATGGTCAATGCATTGCCAGTGCCATATACAAAAACTCCTGAAGCATCCCATTTGCTGCTGAGTTTATAATTGGCCACTACGCTTACATCGTGGGTACGGTCGTAGCGATATGGAAATGGTTTGCCTTCGTTCATAGCAGGGAATGTGCGTTCTGTGCGGCTGAGTGTATACCCAATCCAACCAGTAAGTCTTCCGGTCTTTTTCTGGAAGAACAGTTCAAGGCCGTAGGCTTTTCCTGTTCCGAAGATCATTTCTCCTTCGATGTTCTGGTTCAGCAATAAGCGGGCCCCGGGTTTAAACTCCAGTTGGTTGGACATGGTTTTGTAATAGGCTTCTACACTCATTTCATAAGCGCCATTGCCGAGGTCTTTAAAAAATCCTGCTGCCACCTGCTGGGCCTTCGCCGGCTTGATAAGGCTGCCTGATGGCACCCAAAGATCGCTGGGAAATGTTGCAGCGCTGGTGGTTGCGAGGTGCAGGTATTGTATAGTACGTGTGTAGGACACCTTGATACTGGCTTTTCCGGGCAGGCGATAGAGCGCACTAAAGCGGGGCTCGGGATAATGATAGCGTGCTATGCTTTGTCCTTTTCCATATCGTTCTGTTTCGCCAGTGGGTGATCCGTCGGGACCGTACAGCACACGCTCTGTAGGTCCTACCTGATTAAAATAGCTGTAGCGTAATCCTGCTATAATATTCAGCTGTGGTGTGATGTTGAGGTCTGTGCTCACGTAAGCTGCTGCTTCACGCGCATACTGATCTGTGATGGAAGTCTTGAATTCCTGCACACCGGCATTGGAGCTTCCTGCGCCGGGCCGAAATTCGTGGCGGGTATATAGCAGTCCCCACTTCCATTTCATCCAACTGTTGGCTGTATAGGTCCAGTCGTTCTTCAGCTGGTAATCGGTGAGCCCGGAGGAGAAAACAAATCCATTGATGCCGAATGATACTTTGGTATCGAGGTTGAAATCATTGCGCACTATCGCCAGTTCCTGTTTCAACTTTTTATTCAATTGCTGTTTCCAGGAAAGGCCCAGGATCGTATTGCCCCATACCGCATTGAAGCGGCGTTCGGGACCGTCTTCGTCATCATCTACAAAGTTGAAGTCATCTTTTCCGTGGTAGAAGGTGAAGTATAGAGCATTGTTCTTATTGAGCTGGTAATCGGCCTTGAAGTTGACGTCGTAAAAGTAGTACCCATTATCGCCAATGGTGTCGCGGGCAAACAGTTTGGCCACCTGGTCAATATACGTGCGCCGGGCGCTGAGGATGAAGGAGGACTTGCCTTTCACTATGGGTCCTTCCAGCGAAACGCGGGAGGAGATCAATCCTATGCCGCCACTTCCTTTCAGGGTGTCTTTGTTCCCATCACGGGTGTCCACTGCTATCACGCTGCTGAGACGGCCTCCGTATTCGGCGGGTATGCCACCTTTAATGACCTCAATATTTTTTACCGCTTCGCCATTGAAGACGCTGAAGAATCCGAGCAGGTGATTGGGATTGTAAACGGGTATGCCATCCAATAGCACCAGATTTTGATCGGGCCCGCCACCACGTACATAGATACCCGCACTCGCCTCTCCCCCGCTTTTAATGCCGGGCAACAGGGTGATTGTCTTTAGTGGATCAATTTCCCCAAATACAACGGGCAATTTCTTGATCTGTGTAATGTTCAGCGATTGGGTACTCATCTGGTTGCGGTGCACATTGGCGCTTGCTGTGACCACTACATTTGTCAACAGGCTTTCGCGTGATCGTAAGAGTACCTGGATGGCGGTATCACTGTAAAGTGGAATGGTGAAAGTGTTGGCATAGTGGCCTACGGCCGAGATGGTGATTCGATGAATGCCTGAAGGTAATTGTATAGCAATATTCCCTGATGAATCTACGACCTTTTCCTGTTTGTTGATCTTCAAGGTCGCGTTGCTCACCGGGATCTGTGCGCTATCCGCCACCTGTATTGTCAAAGTATGGTTTTGTGCATAGGCAACTTGCGCTGCTATACTCAAGATCATCAACACGAGGTAACGGATAAAGTGGTTGGTCTTGGTCACTGCTCTCATGCCTAAGCTAAGTTAACCATTTAGCCGTTTAGCAGGCAAAGACCGGACCGGGATTATTGAGGTAGGTTGAAAAGTTAACAGGTTAAAAAGTTGATAAGAATGGAAAGTGAATAGATTGAGTTTTCCCAAAATGGAACGGTGATGGGTTAAAAAGGAAAAAGAAACGAGGTATTGAGGAAACGAGTAGTGATGTGAAGAGTTAACAGATTGAAAAGGTGGAGATTAACAAAAGGCGAAAAAACAACAAGGGTGAGCCGCTTTTGAGAGCGACCCACCCTTTGGACTTGCCGTACTTTTTGGTTCTCTTAATCTTCGAAAAAAAAGCTCGTTTATGGGTGTTGAATGTTCTGCTTTGTGTTGCGCGCTGCCTTATTTCCAACCGCCTCCGAGGGAGCGGTACAATTCTACCACGGCTCCCAATTGGCTGCGCTGGATGGCTGCGAGGTTCAATTCGGCCTGCAGTGCGTTGGTTTGGGCGGTGATCACCTCCAGGTAGTTGGCCATATCGCTCTTGAAGAGCAATTGTGCGTTGCCAACGGCCTGTTTTAAAGTATCTACCTGGTTGCCGGCCAAAACGCGTTGTTCTTTCAGCTTTTCTACCTGTACCAGCGCGTTACTCACTTCACCGGTAGCCAGCAGTACTGACTGCCTGAACTGTATCACTGCCTGCTCTCTTTCGATCTTCGCTATTTCAAATTGTGTTTTCAGTTGTTTCTGTCTGAATACCGGTTGCAATATTGTTCCGGCTGCCAGTCCAAACAGAGAGCCAGGAATGTTGAACCAGTTGCTTGACTTGAAAGACTCAAGACCTGTACCTGCCGTGATCGTAAACGCAGGGTACATATTGGCTTGCGCCACACCTACCTGCGCATTGGCCATCACAAGGGCCAATTCGGTAGTGCGTACATCCGGCCTCCGGCTCACCATAGCCACCGGCAATCCGGTAGACAGGTTGGTGGGTAGGGGCAGATCGTTCAACGATGCTGCACGGGCTACCGCACCGGGCAACTGGCCTGTCAATACCTGCAGGGCATTTTCCTGCATGGCAATGTCTTGCTCCAGCTGCGGGATCAATAAGGCAGTGGTTTGCTTTTGTGCTTCTGCCTGACGCACTGCCAGTGTAGTTACTACGCCTCCATCTCTCAGTAAGCGGGTAACGTTGACAAATGTATCATTGAGTGTAAGGTTGTTGCGTGCAATGATCAATTGCCTGTCGAGCATCAGCAGGTTGTAATAACCTTGTGCGATGCTGGACACCAGTTGTGTTTGTACTGCCTTGGCAGCTTCCTGTGTTTGCAGGTATTGGGCCAGCACAGTCTCTTTCTGTCCACGTATCTTTCCCCAGATATCGGCTTCCCAGGAGATATTGGCCAACACCTGGTAGTTTTCTATGTATACTTTACCTAAGAAGGCACTGGCGCTAAGTCCGTTCAAGCTATTGTCTGATGGACGGTTAATGGCTCCCGTTACCTGCAGGTCGACCTTCGGCAGCTGGAGTAACTTCGCCTGCTTTGCCTGGGCATTGGCAATGTCTATTCTTTTGATGGCTACCTGCAAGTCATTGTTGTAAGTAATGCCGCGGGTAATCAACTCCTGCAATGTTGGATCGGTAAAGAACTCCTTCCAGGCAATGTCTGCGATACTGTTGGTATCGGCAAAACTCTGTGCCTGTGCTGTGGTGCCAAACTGTTGCGGCAGTTGTACCTGGGGGCGTTGGTATTCCTTACCTAACTTACATCCCACCAGTACCACGGCGACGAAGGCAGCTATATAAAAGTGAATATGCTTCTGTTGCATGGCGTATATCCGTTTTAATACGATTATTATTGTTCTTTAAGATCCCGCAGAGCAAGCTCTGCGGGATCAAATATTATTTTATTCGCTCAGGCTGATCTCTCTTGGTCCTGTTCTGCCGGTTACTTTTTCCTGCAGGTACTGGAATATTACATAGAGTACAGGGATCATAAATATCCCTAAGATCACCCCGGTAAGCATTCCACCTACAGCACTGGTACCAATAGATGCGTTTCCTTTTGCGGAAGCGCCGTGTGTCCATATTAATGGCAACAGACCAACGATGAACGCGAAGGAGGTCATTAGGATCGGACGCAACCTAAGTCTTGATCCTTCGAGTGCCGATTCAATCAGTCCCATGCCTGCCCTGCGGCGCTGTACGGCATACTCAACGATCAGGATAGCGTTCTTGGCCAACAGACCGATCAACATGATCAAACCGATCTGCACATATATATTACTTTCTATGCCGGCCCATCCGATGAAGGAATACACACCGAGTACGCCGGTAGGAATGGTAAGGATAATAGCGAACGGCAGAATGTAGCTCTCGTACTGGGCTGCCAGCAGGAAGAATACAAAGATGATACTGAGCAGGAAGATAAATCCTGTTTGTCCACCTGTCTTGATCTCTTCACGTGTTACACCTGTCCATTCGTATGCATATCCGCGTGGCAACACCTGCTTAGCTGTTTCCTCGATGGCCTTGATGGCATCACCGGTACTGTATCCAGGTTTGGGTACTCCGTTGATGGTAACGGCATTGAACAGGTTGTTACGGGTTACTGTTTCAGGACCGTAAACCCTTTTCAATCTTACCAGTGATTTAGCTGGCACCATTTCTCCACTGCCGTTCTTTATATAGATACCATCGAGTGAATTGGCATCGGTACGGTAAGACGGATCGGCTTGCGCCATTACACGGTAGTATTTACCAAAGCGGTTAAAGTCGGACACGAAGCTACTTCCGTAGTAGATCTGCATGGTTTGCATCAACTCGGTAATGGATACGCCCAGTTGTTTGGCTTTTATATTGTCCACTTCGATCATGTACTGCGGGTTGGCAGTGGCAAAGGTGGTGAACGCATAAGCGATCTCCGGTCTTTGCATCAGGGCTCCGATGAACGCCCAGGTAGTATTACCCAGTTTATCGAGGGGGCCGTTGCTCCTATCCTGCAGCATGAACTCGAAACCGCTCACGTTACCAAATCCCTGTACAGTGGGGAAGTTGAAGAAGAAGGCGTTCGCGCCTTTTATGCCTGCTACTTTTTGTGATATACCACCGGCAATCATGTCGGGGTCTTTCACTGCACCACGGTCTTTATAATCTTTCAATCGCACAAAACCTGCAGCATACGGTGATGCGTTGGCATTGCTGATGAAGTTGAGACCATCGATCACGTAGTGGTGATTAGCGGCTGGTTCGTTCTTAATAATATTCTCGATCTGCTGGGTTGCCTGTTTGGTCCTGTCGAGTGAACTGCCGGGAGGCGTGTTCAATGCATACAGCACGAAACCCTGGTCTTCTGTTGGAATGAAGCCTGTAGGCGTTTTTCCTATCAGCCAGAAGCAGAGCACGCCTATGACAACAAGACCTGTGATCGGTACCCATTTATGCTTGATCAGGAACTGCAGGCTCTTGATGTATTTATTGGTCATGCTGTTGAAGCCTGCATTGAAGGCGCCAAAGAAGCGGCCTGCAAATCCTTTTCTTTTGCCATGAACTTCTTCGTCATGTCCGCCTTTCAGGAAGAGGGCGCAAAGGGCCGGACTCAGTGTCAACGCGTTCACCGCAGAGATCAGGATCGCGATAGCCAGGGTGAAGGCGAACTGCCTGTAGAATACACCGGCAGGGCCTTGCATGAAGCCTACGGGAATGAACACCGCCGCCATTACGAGGGTAATAGAGATGATGGCCCCGGAGATCTCACTCATAGACTGCACCGTTGCGGTGCGTGCGGGTAGTTTGGTACGTTCCATCTTCGAGTGCACCGCTTCTACCACCACGATGGCGTCATCCACCACGATACCGATGGCGAGTACCAACGCGAAGAGGGTAAGCAGGTTGAGGGTGAACCCAAACAGCTGCATGAAGAAGAAGGTACCTATAATAGCTACCGGTACTGCAATGGCCGGTATCAATGTTGAACGGAAATCCTGCAGGAAGAGGAACACCACGAGGAACACCAGCACGAAGGCGATCACCAGGGTTTCCGTTACCTGGTCGATCGACGCATCAAGGAACTCTTTGGAGTTGAACATGATGGTGGTCTTCACACCTTTGGGCAGCGTGCGCTCAAAGTCTTTCAGCTGACGTTCTATCTCTGTAAGGATATCGTTGGCGTTGGAGCCTGCTGTCTGGAATACAGCGAACCCTGATACCGGATTGCCATCCATACGGCTATTGGTGGAATAGGTATAAGAACCAAACTGTACGCGGGCTACATCTTTCAGGCGCAGCATGGAGCCATCAGGATTGGCCTTGATCACAAAGTTCTCGTAGTCTTCGTATTGGTTCAGCTTGCCTTTGTATTTAAGTACATACTCAAATGTTTCGGGGCTGCTTTGTCCAAGACGACCAGGTGCTGCTTCAAGATTCTGGTCCCTGATCGCGTTCAGCACATCCTGTGGTGACAGGTTGTTGGCAATGAGGCGGTCGGGCTTTAACCAGATACGCATGGAGTAATCCTTGGTACCGAATACGAGGGCCTGGCCCACACCGGGTACACGTTGTATCTGGGGGATCAGGTTGATCTTGATGTAGTTTTCGAGAAACAACTCATCATATTGCGTACTGTCTTCGCTCGACAGGGCCACGAACATGATGATACTGTTCTGTACTTTCTGAGTGGAGATACCTGCCTGTACTACTTCAGCAGGAACCTGGCTCACGGCCTTGGACACGCGGTTCTGTACGTTTACAGAGGCGATATCCGGGTCGGTTCCCTGTTTGAAGAAAACAGTGAGGGTCATACTACCGTCGTTACTGGAGTTGGAAGTCATGTAGGTCATGTTTTCCACACCGTTGACGGCTTCTTCCAAAGGCGTAGCTACTGAACGGGCTACTACTTCGGCATTGGCTCCCGGGTACAGGGCTGTTACCTGTACGCTGGGGGGCGCGATATCGGGAAAGAGTGTAACTGGCAGCGTATACAACGACAGACCGCCCAACAACAGCAATATGATGGACACGACCGTTGATAAAACGGGCCTTTCTATGAATTTTCTAAGCATGGGAGAAAGAATTAGAATGCAGCATCCGGATTACAGAACTCATTATAGCGTTCAGTATTTACAGCAATAAGCATTTAGCACAAAATCAGTATCCGGTGTTACAGCATTATTTGTTTATAATGGCTTAACTTTTAATAAACTGTCGGCAGAGATAGGCTGTGGCACGATCGCCATTCCATCCTGCAGGTTGCCGGTACCTGCGAATACGATCTTCTCACCAGGCTTGAGACCACTTTCCACAAAGTACCAGGTAGGTGTTTTGCCTGCGATGCCAATGGGCTTGCTGGCCACTTTGTTGCTATCGCCTACTACGAATACAAATACTTTGTCCTGTATTTCGAAAGTAGCTTCCTGTGGTACTACTACTACCTGCGCCAGCTGTTGTGGTATTCTCACTTTACCAGTGTTGCCGGTGCGGAGCATACCGCCTGCATTGGGGAAAGTAGCGCGGAAGGCAATGGTTCCTGTAGTTCTGTCGAACTGGCCTTCAACTGTAGATATCTTACCTTTTTCGGTGTATACACTGTTATCGGCCAGGAGCAGTTCAACGGCAGGCACTTTCTTTACTTTCTCTTCGATGGTATTACCGGCGAATTGCTGTTTGAAGGTGATAAAGTCGGGCTCACTCATGGAGAAGTAAGCATACATCTCGTTGATCTCAGACAACACTGTCAACGGCATGGCTTCTCCTTTACCTACCAGGCTACCTGTCTTGTAAGGGATGCGGCCGATATAACCACTCACAGGCGCCGTGATATAAGTGTACCCTACGTTGATGCGTGCGTTGCCTACACCTGCTTTGGCCTGCTCTTCTGACGCTTTAGCAGCATCGAGGGCAGCGCGGGCAGTTTTGAGCTGCACTTCGGAGATCACCTTGTTATCTACCAATGGTACCAGGCGATCTACTTCTACCTGTGCTCTCTGCACGTTGGCTTGTGCAGCCAGTACGCTCGATTGAGCGCTATTGAGTGCTTCGTTGTAAATGCGGTCATTGATCTTAAACAGAGGCTGACCTGCTTTTACATAAGCGCCTTCATCTACATAGATCTTTTCGAGGTATCCTTCTACCTGTGGGCGGATCTCTACGTTCACCCGTCCTTCGAGTGAAGCAGAGTATTCTTTGAAAGTAGTAGCGGGAGATGTAACAACTGCTACTACGGGCAGCTGCGGAGGAGGCATGGCCCCATAGGCAGCTCCGGGTGCGGCTGAAGAGCCACAGCTATATAGTATGATGGATACAACAGCACCCAGGAAAATGTGCCCAAGCGGTGCAACGACACGATGCATGGCCGGGCTGACGGAAACGGTTGGTTTGTTAGTTCTTCTATTCATCTTTGTGTATTGCATAACAGGTTGTTTACAGAAGCAGGGTTTGCTTCCGGTTTTATATAAACAGGTATATGTTTCAATAATATGCTTATGGCAAAAGCATGCAATCGACTTGAGTTTCTATCAGTCGGGCAGGATAATCAATACCTATCGTTTCTACTACGAACGGATGGGACGAATTCGGACAAATCCCGGAAGTTATTTTTTCCGTTCTTCTGCCTGTGAGCTGGGCAGGTGGATCTGTTTGTTCATGGCTTTATCTTTCCCTTTCGTTACTGCTTATCCCAGTGAATGAAGTTGCGCCATCATTTACGGAGTGTCCACAGTGGTAGCAAAGCTAATTAAATTAGTCATTTACCACTAAATAAATTAGCTTCTTTTTTTCACACTATGCCAGGTTTTTAATAAACCCTTCTATTGCATCATCCATTACCATTTTATTAAGTACTTCCGACACATCGGAAGTTCTCATCATTTTAATCGAGATCAGCCCGTGAATAACCGACCAGAAGGTGTGGGTCTTCAAACACACACTGTCTTCTGTTTGCTTGTTGTTCTTTTCCAGGATGACGGATATAGGATCCGCCACGAGGCTCCTGAAGCTGATCTTTTCGGGCTGGCAGTTGCAATCGTCGACCTCATTGCAGGGTATGCCGAGGTTGAACATCACCTGGTAATACTCCTTGTTCTTAAAGGCGAAATTCCAGTAGGCATCTGCCATGGCTTTTAACTGTTGGGCGGGATCAGTATGCTTGCTCTTGGCCTGTTGCATCTTTTTTGCCAACAGACAAAAGCCTTCTTTGGCAAACTCCAACAGAATGCATTCCTTGTTCACAAAATGGTCATATACCACTGGTACGCTGTACTCTATGGCGTCGGCGATCTTGCGGATGGAGAGTGCTTGCCACCCTTCTTCCTTTACGATCTGCCATGCCGTGGCGAGTATGTTGGAGCGTACCTCCTCTTTTTGCCGTAACCGTCTTTCTGATATTCCCATCGTTATTTTTCCTAACAGTGTTAGCAAAAGTAACAACGTTTGAATTACCGCCAACCTTTTTTCCAAAGAATTTTTTTATAGATCGCCAACTTGTAGCCAGTAAACATAGCGCCGGGGCTATTCTAACATACCAACCGGCCACAAGGTTCGAAAACAAAAATAGATTGTACAGAATTAGGATCGGAGGGGCGATTGCGGCAATCTAACGGGCTGAATGCGCCGCTCGCGGCTTGTGCTGACAGTAAATTATACAAGTCCGTTGCACGAATGCTGATAAAAGAATGATTGTCAGCAAGTGTCAACAGACAGGTGCTGACACTGTATGCAGGTGGTGAATGATGTAATAGTGTTATAAAACTAACGGTAGTATGTCTATTTAATCTCTACCTTTTTTCCAGACTTTACTGCTGCGTAGATAGCGTCGATGATCTTAAGATCACGCAGTCCTTCTTCGCCATCTACCGGCACAATGGGTTGTTTTCCTTCGAGTATAATGCCTGCCATTTCTTCCATCTGCACGGTTTGATGGGTATTGTGGGGCTGTGTAAGTTCGCCTTTATTGGTGCGGCCTTTAATGGGTCCATAGCCGGTAGATGGTTGCAATTCTGCAAATCCGTTCGTGCCGTTGAGGTAGAATTTATCGAGGCCGTTCATGCTATAAGTAGATAAGCAGGAAGCTACTGCACCGGAGGGAAAGCCCATCTGGAATTGTATCGTCTCATCTACTCCTTCTTTGAATTTTGTAGTGTCGGTCTTTGTCTCCTGTGCTGTGACCCATACCGGTTCCTCTCCTACCATGTAGCGTGCTCCATTGATGGAATAGATGCCTATGTCCATCATCGCGCCGCCTCCGGCCAGTTGTTTATTCAACCGCCACTGTGTAGGGTCGCCGATCCTGAAGCCGGACAGTCCCTGGAAGAACAGTATTTTTCCCAACTCTCCGTCTTTGCGCATGCGGACCACTTCGAGTGTTTTTGGCTCGAAGTGCATGCGGTAGCCTACTAATAATTTTACATTGGCTTTTTTACAGGCGTCGATCATCTCCTGCCCTTCTTTGGCATTCAGGGCCATCGGCTTTTCGCAGATAACATGTTTGCCAGCTTTTGCTACGCGGATCACCTGGCCATGGTGGAGTGAGTTGGGTGTGATGACGTATACGGCATCGATATCGGGATTGTTCTTAATGTTGTCGAAGTTCTCGTAGTTGTAGCAGTTCTTCTCGGGTATATTGTATTTCGTTTGCCAGGCTTTGACCTTGGAAGGCGTGCCACTGATAACGCCTACCAGTTTTGCTTTCTGGCAAGCCTGCATAGCATCTGCCACGCGGGTACCATATCCACCAAGACCCATGATAGCTACCCGCAATACCGGACCATCGTACGGTTTTGTTTCACCCGTACTGGTGTTGGTATCGGCATTATTGCATTCTTCAAATGAGAGTAAAGGCAATGTAACGGCAGCGGCTGTCAGCTTGTGCAGAAAGGATCGGCGTGTTGTCATAGCAAGGCTTTTTGTGTGCGTTAGTTATGACACAATTTAGGTCTTTCTGTTGATAAGTTGACAGGGTTGAAAAGTTGAGAAGGCAAGACCGGCAATCGGCAGTCAGCAATCGGCAATGCGTTTACTTCGACAACTCTACCATCAGGCTTTCGCTTTCTTCTTTTTGACAACCTCATTCTCTTTGTTTTCTTTCATCCTGAACTGCACTATTTTTTTAATGAGTGTAGTGGGCAGCGGCTCATCGTTGGGGAATTGGATGGCCGACTTGCTGACATTGTATTTCGCCAGTTCGGTTTTGAATTCTTTTAGCAGGGCTGGGCTCCAGGGCGACGAAAGGGATATATGCGACTTGTAGGCTGAATAGTAAACCAGGTAACCATGGTACTTAAAGGAGGGTATCTGGTAGCTGATAATCTCTTCGGCATCAGGCGCTGCCTTTTTAACGATGCTTCTGATGGTTTCCATTCTTTCGAGGGTTTCGCCTGAGAAGTTCTGGTGGTATTCGTCGATGGTCTTGAAATCTGTCTTTGCCATGTTGTTAGGTGTTGGCTATCGGCTGTTAGCTTTTAGCGATGAATAGATGAATGATCAGTTTTTCAAAAATACCGTTGGGACTGTATAATGAAGGGGTGGTATCAGGACAAATAGGGGGCTATTTGCGACCTTACGGCGCTGAATATGTTGTAAGTTTGGATAAACATCTTCTCTATGCCAATACGCTTATCCTTATTGCTTTTGTTTGCCTGGTGCTCCTTCTCTGCTGCGCATGCACAGCGAGACTCGCTGATCAAAGCTATTTTCCCCAAGGGAACGGTCATGCATCAAAACATTCCTTATGCGGGTGATACGGAGAAGAAGCACCTGCTGGATATTTATTTGCCAGCCAATGCCACGGCCAATACGCCGTTGCTGGTGTGGGTACATGGCGGCGGCTGGATGGTCAATGACAAGTATGCCGACATGAGTTATATGAACTCCACCATCCGGGCTATTATCAATAATGGCTATGCGCTGGCTTCTATCGACTACCGGTTCAGCTCACAGGCTGTTTTTCCGGCACAGGTGCAGGATTGTAATCTTGCCCTGGAGTATTTGTACCAGCACGCTGCCGACTATAAACTTGATAAGCGAAAGATCGGCCTAATCGGCTTTTCTGCCGGCGGGCATCTTGCTTCGCTGATGGGCCTTTCGCACAACAATTCAATCAAAGACTTTTATACCGATGGCCGGAAACCTTCTTTTTCTATCCGTTGCGTCGTTGATTTTTATGGTCCTTCTGATCTCATCGCGCTGGGCATCAATCCACCTGCCGATACTTCGCTGAGTAATGGCCGTGATGCTTTGTCTTTATTGCTGGGCGCCCTGGTGGTTGACCGGCCCGACCTCGCCAAACGGGCAAGTCCTATAACGTATGTTGACAAACAAGACCCTCCTTTCATTATCATACAGGGTGAAAAGGATGATGGCGTGCCCCAATCGCAATCGAAAGTGTTGCACTCCTGGCTGAAATTGTCAGGCGTGTACAGTGAGCTGATCGTAGTACCTGGCGCGCCTCACTTCGGGGTGATGTTTGATGCTGCAGATATACGGGAACGTATAATTGGCTTTCTGGGAAAATATTTGAAGTAGTGATCAAAACTCCAGTGGCAGGACCATTGTCTTCACCAGTTTATCGAGATTCTCCAGCGATTGCTGTAGTTCCCGCTGCATTTTCTTTTTCTGTGTGAGTGTATACAGGAGTTTATTGAACGTACCTTTTTTGCCGTAGTAATCGAGGATAAGCCGGGGCTTTCCGTTTACAATCTCCATCGTATAGTAGGTGGAGTTCTTTTTCTGTTCATCTGTTTCGCTGAAGATGATCCTCTCCTCAGGGTTGTATACAAAGCTGCTGGTGTACATGAGCGTAGACCCGCCATTGTCAAACTGGTGACGGTGGGTGCTGCCAATACCCGGCAGGTAGTGTTGTACTTCATTGACCGCCTTTACGCCTACCTGCCACTGGTGACGAAATTCAAAATGCAATACGGTAAAGCATAGCAGTTTGAGGTCTACATCATAATCTCTGTATACCGTCAACCATCTTTCTTTTTGTTCCAACTCGAGGGATGGCAATGGATCGGATGGTAATGTTTCTTTCAGGTGGCTTAGCTGGGTATAGTGAAATGGTATCTCGCCCGTCTCTGTTTGTTTTTTGCTGCTGTTCCATTCCATCCAGCCGGTGAGTTCTGCCGGTTGCTGACTGGGTAGGAGGCCCTGCGTGACCAACCAGTATTCATGTTGTTCGATATCGTTCTTCAACAGCTGGTGGGCCACGATCACATCTTTACCAATGAGCTTGCTGAAGTTCTTTACGTTGTACGTGGCAAACTCTCCATAGTGGGTGATCACTTTCAGGCTGAGGTTTACTGCCGAGATGCAGGCTTTACACTGACAAATGCGGCGGGCGTTGTAAGCATTGATGTGTTGGTGAAAGGAACAGAACATTCGTTCTACCTGCTTGTAAATGGCTTCCAGCTCCAACGGTTCTCCGAATTTATAAAAGAGGATGGCATCGCCTTCTATTTCTGATACTTCCAGCCCTACCTCATTGGCATTGATGAGCAGCTCCAGCAACTGCTGGATGATGTGCCGGCTGTGCTCTAATTCTATTTCGTTGACAAACCGGGTAAAGCCGCTGATATCAGGAATAAATAGCAGGCCCTTGTGCTGCATTTTTTGTTTTAAAGATAGGACAATTTAATACGCGGCTGCGATAGGGTCAGGTACGCCATCGGGATCGTTTAGTGCAGCGCCTTTGGTAACGATCCTGGCGCCATTGAGCACGAGGATGCCCGCTACATGTGGTGCTGCCATAGAGGTGCCACTCAACCGGGCATATCTTCCCTGGCTGAAGGTGGATACGATGTCTACTCCCGGTGCTGCGAAGTCTACCACATCATTGCCGAAGTTGGAAAAGCGCGCCAGCCGACCAAGGCTATCGATTGCAGACACAGTAAATACGTTGGGTGCGTTAACCCGCGCCGGAGAACTAAGGTTTGCTTTTACCGCATCATTGCCTGCAGCGATGGCAAACAAGATACCTCTGTCTGCCAATGTGCGTACAGCATTGTCCAATGCTGCTGATATCGTATCGGTACCGAGGCTGATGTTCACTACCTCACCGGCCTGTGCATTCTGGCCAATGTAGTTAAGTGCGCGCATGATACTGCTGGAGTTGCCGTTGCCTTCGCCATCGAGCGCTTTCAATGCAATGATGCTTACACCGGAAGCCACACCTAATACGCCGCGTGTATTGTTCAATGCACCGATGATGCCCGCCACGTGGGTACCATGTCCGTTATTGTCTTCAATAGTAGTCTCACTGGTGATGAATGACCTGCTGAGGGTTTGGTCTACATTGAGGTCCGGATGATCGGGATCTACGCCCGTATCGATAATCCATACTCTCTTGCCTGTTCCATCGCCTACTCCAACACGGCGTACACCCCATTGTGCAGTGGATGGCGCCACTACGGTAAAGCATCCTTCTGACAAGGTGATTACCCGGTCGTGCTCTACCAATTGTACTTCGCTGTCTTCTTTCAAGGCTGCTGCCTGTGCCGGTGTAAGTCGGGCGATACATCCTATATGTATGGCGTTAAATGCCTGGTCGAGTTGTGTTGTTGCGATCTTGTGTCGTTGAAACAGGCTGGTGGTTACTGCTCTTGCCTGATCGGCTGATTGCATGAGACGACCCGCTGGCGCTTCATTATTCATGATCACGATGTAGGTATCACTGAGGGCAGCGGTAGTAAACCGTACTGGTTCGCATTCGGGCTCCTGCTGACTGGAGGTGGAAGAAGGACTGTCGTCTTTTTTGCAACCGGGCAGGATGGCTATGCTTGCAACAATAGCCAGTAGTGATATGGATTTACAGGTTTTCATATTTATCAGGTACGTAGAAGACGGACAAATAAGGGGCCGCGGAGGTCTAAAGGTTTGTTAATGTCGGAACCAGGATTTGTTGGATCTGGTGGATTGTGAGGAATAAAGGCAACAGGTTAAGAAGGCAACGAGGCATTGAGGCAAACAGGCAACGAGGAAGCCAAGGGATGCTAACTAAAAAACGGTTTGATGCTTTCCCAGACGGCGGGCCAGTTGCAGAAGAAGACTACGTGGGAACAGCCGGGGATGATGGACAGCCGGCTGCCGGGGATCATTTTTGCGGTGGCTACTATACCGTCTACGTTGTGGTAATCATCTTTGTCGCCGCTCATGATCAACGTGGGGCATTTGATCTTTGCAAAGGTTTCTTTGCTCAGAAAGTCATTATTGTAGAGTCCGTTGAGCCAGGTAAGGCATTGAGCCCAGCGTTCCGGCTGGGGCATCAATGTTTTTCGACCTTCAAATAGAGATCTCGCCTGGCTCATTAATAATTCAGGGCTATACTTAAATTTCTCTTTGCGGCTTCCTTTGGGCGTGTCACCAAATCCGATAGCCACCAGTTTCGAGACTGCTTCCGGATGATTGGCCGCCAGTTTGAACCCGGCAGCTGCTCCATCGCTGAAGCCCAATACCATGACGCTGTCTTTTGTAATGGTACGGATCAGCTTGTATGCATCGGCTGCGCGCTGATCCCAGGTGAAAGGTGTATTGCCAATCTCCGATCTTCCATGCCCGCGGGTAGCAAGGCAGATCACCTGGTTGGTTTGTGACAGCTGATCGATAAATGCTGCAAACTCATCGATGTAGCCATATACGCCGCCATGCAATAGCAAAATGGGTTTGCCACTGCCGTAGGTTTCATAGTAGAGTTTGGCGTCGCCTGCGTTCATGTATTTTCCAGCGGCGGGATTGTTGCCATAGCTTACTTTCTTAGCTGCCGTGGCCGGCGTGATGACCAGGTTGGCGAAGCTGCCATGTGACTTACCCTGTATCCAGAATCCTATTCTTCCGGAGGTATATTTAGACAGGCTGTTCACCACCAGCGAAGGCTGGGGATTGTTGTTGACATATACTTTTATTTCCGGGTGGTTGATGGTGATCTTCACATGAAACCAACTGTCGGGGTCCGGGGCATTAATGATCCTGTTCTCATATTTTCCCGGATGCTCAGTCCTCAATTTGAACCAATCATTATCTGGCAGGGACATGTATTGTACTGAACGGGGTCTCCGCACCGTATCAGGGTTGTAAAAGTTGAAGGGCCTGAAATAAATGGTTTCAAAGACATGTGGATCTTCCTGCATGTTGAAGGCCAATCCTACAAAGTTGTTGTTCATATCGTTTACTCCTTTCACATCAAATTCTACGGTACCCAGACTTATTATTTCATTTTTCAGGACCCACAATCCGATGCTATCGTGTGGCGCAAAGCCCATGGTATCTTTGGTAGTGAATTGCAAGTCCCTGTCATATATTTGCCAGAGGCTACGGTTACCAACATCTATTTTTCGTTGTTGGCCTTGTACAACCGATACCAATAAAGCAAGGATAGACAGGGAGAGGAAGCGCGTCAGGTGCATTGTTTTTTTCATGGTGCTATTTTCCGGTTTGTGTTATTTGACCCAAATATGAATGTAGCGTCATGAATACAGGGATGCAAAGGTTGTTCAAGTTGGTTCATTTTTATTCACGATTTAAACAGCTCATTGTCAAATGACAACAAATGATGAGCAAGTACATATCAAAGCTTGCCTGGATGCCATTGAAGCGCAATTGAACTGGGGCAGCAGCGCTAAATGGTCCAATTATGATTTCGAAAAGCTGGCTGATCTCATCGCCGGCAAGACCAATGTGCAGCTCAGCGTGTCTACGCTGAAGCGGGTGTGGGGCAAAGTCTCCTCCCAACATACTCCTTCTCTTACCACTTTACACACGCTGGCGCAGTACCTGGGGTATTCCGACTGGCGGGCTTACCAGCAGCAGTTCCGGCCTCCGCCGGTTATTATTATAGCGCAAACTGTCGAGGAAGCTATGGCAGCAGTTGCTTCCCATGACGGGGAGGGGGCTTTTCCGCCTCAGCGGGACTTAACTCAACAGGAAAGTGCATCTACCGAATCTGGTAGACGATCTTCGTCCAAGCGTAAGCGGGTTGTCATTATGCTGACTGGTGCACTGGTGCTACTGGCGGCCATCGTTTTCATTGCAGCCAACCGAAATACCAAGCCCAGGAAGCCTGATCCGGCAAAGTTTAGCTTCTCTACCAACAAGATCATTTCCGAAGGTGTACCTAACACCGTCATCTTTCACTACGACGCTTCTGCGGCTACCACCGATTCTGTTTATATCGTTCAAACCTGGGACCTATCGCGTAAAAAACTGGTGCCGAAAAACAAGCATGATCATTCAGCGATCTATTATTATCCCGGCTTCTTTCGCACCAAGCTGATCGTTGACGGCGAGGTGGTAAAACGTCATGATGTGCAGATCACTTCCGATGGCTGGCTTGGCCTGGTGGAAAACGAACCGACACCCCTTTATTTCAGGAAAGATGAGTATATCAAGCGTGACCGGATAGAAATCGATTCTGCCACGCTGCGGGCTTATAGCTTGTCACTACATCCGAAGCCGCCCAAGGTAAGATTGTTCAACCAGCGTGATCTGGGTTCTTTACGCAATGACAATTTCACGTTTGAAACGAAGCTGAAGAATGAATTTTCCGGCGGTACAAACGCTTGTCAACATGTTCAGGTATTGATCCAATGCAAGGATGATATCATGATCATCCCCCTGTCGACCAAAGCCTGCACCGGCGACCTGATGTTGTATGCCTGTGGTGGAGGCGGTACCAGCAAGGATACTGATCTGTCGGGCTTTGGCGCCGACCTGAGCCAGTGGACCACGCTGCGTGTAGAAAGCCGTAATAAGCAAATGACGTTTTTTGTGAATGGCACGCAGGCCTACTCACTTAATTTTCCCAATGAACCTACGGACATTGTTGGGTTGCAATATCGCTTTTATGGTATAGGTGCTGTGAAGGATACCTGGTTCAGGGATAGTAATACAGTATATGACTTTACCCCTGCTGCCGTGAATATACATGCAGATTCCAGTAAGGTCTCAGACCAATAAATTATTTATCGTCCTCGTCTTCGTCCTCTTCTTCTTTTACTGTTTTTACAAATGAGCTGCGGCGGGGAGCTGGCATCACGCTGTGTTCTCCTTTTACGGCTTTCCAGATGACCTGGCTAAAAAGCAAATCGGGTATCCTGTCTTCTTTTGTGAAGTCGAGGGTATTGCTGAGTTGTGCCGTAGCGTTATTGGCCGTGTTCTTGTCATTGAGGTTCACGTTGGCCGGCACGGATTGAAATGCCGTATAATCGGGTGTAGCGGTGAAGCTGCGCCACATCGGTGTGGCCGCCGCATCGTACTGGCTCATGGGCGGCAGACCCAGTATCAGTTCCATCGTGCGCAGCATGGAGGAAGTAGAATACATCGTGTGGTCGACAAACTTCCTTTTTACAAAGGGGCCAGCCACATAGGCGGTAGTGCGGTGTGCATCTACGTGATCAGGTCCATTTTGCGCATCGTCTTCAACGATGAACACTACTGACTCTTTCCATATCGGACTTTTGGAAAGATATTCGACAAACAAGCCTACTGCGAGGTCATTATCGGCCACATGGGCAAATGGGGAAGGTCTTCCTGTTCTCAACCCTTCGGTGTGGTCGTTGCCAAAGCGCATGCTGTTGAACTGGGGTACTGCGTTGGCTGCTACCAGTGAATCGAACTCGCGGCGCCACTGGTAAAAACGTGTCGTATCTCTTACAGCTAAGTTGTAATCGGTGTAGTAGGGGCAAAAGTGTCCTTCGAGTACAGGGATGTTGGCTTTGCCGTCATCAGCAAATTCGCCATAGGTACGGAAGGTAACACCTGCGCGCTGGCAATAATCCCAGATAAATCCTTTCTTAGGATTGGCTACCCCACGCTTGCCTTCGCCGGGATAGGTGCCACCGCGGCCTCCGTAGCTGGTGGGCCAGTTCTTTTCGAGAAAATCGGTAGCATGGGCCGATGTGCTCCAGTTGTGCCCGTCGGCACTTACTTCGCCGTCAGCATAAAAGTTATCCAGCACTACAAACTCTTCTACCAGTTTGTGCTGGTTGGGCGTCACGTACCTGCCAAACAACAGAAGGCTGGTATCACCGTTACCACCGGCTACATCGCTCAACACCTGATCATATGTCCTGTTTTCCTTGATGATGTAGAACACGTGTTTGATGGGCGAAGCCTCTCCCACTTTCATGGGAATGGGATTTCCCTGTTCGCCCTGTGTCGACAGCTCACCGTCTTTTGAATAGGGCGTATTCTTATACACTGCTTTTGAATAGATCTCCAGTTCTGCATCACTGGGCTCTTTGATAATGGACAGGGTGCCCTTCATCAACCCACCTATGTATTCCACTTCTTTGGGTGCCGAGCCCTCGTGCCTGATGACCGAGCCTCTTGGCTGAATAGGACTGGGACCGTTGGGGTTGGCAAATGAGGAGAAACCTTTACCATTGGCCACGAATAGTTTCTTGCCAATCACTTTTATATTGGTAGGGTACCATCCTGCCGGTATAAATCCTTTTGATTTCGTAAAACCGGGTTTGGCTACATCGAACACGGCGAGGCAATTGTTGTCGGCATTGGCTACATACAATGTTTTTTCATTGGCCGATAATGCTAATCCGTTAGACGTTGTACCTGCCGGTGCGGCGGGATACATCGCAGCGTTCAATACTTCCAGCACTTTGCGTTGTTTGATATCGATAACAGATACGCTGTTGTCGTTGGCATTGGCAACATATAAATGGGTTCCTTTGCGGGTAAGCAACAACTCGTTTGGATTATCACCTACGGGTATAGTGGCCGTGATCTTTTGTTCTTTTGTATCCAGCACTGCTACTTTATCGCCACCCCATACGGAGATGTACAACTCTTTTTTATCGGGCGAGAGCAGGCAGGAGTATGCTTCGCTGCCCAGTTCGATCTGCTTCACAATGGCTTTGCTGGTGAGGTTGATGATATAAAGGCTATTGTTCTCTTTGGTGACCACATACATCATCTGTGCTGCATCGTCTATTTCAATACCTGCCGGAGAGATCAATGCCGGCCAGGGTTTGCCAAGCACGATGCTGTCCTGCAGTATGAGCTTCTCATTGATGAGAGCATATTTCAGGATACGGTTGTCATTACCAGCCGATGCATACAGGTATTTTTCGTCGGCACTGAATTTGAGTCCATACCATGATTTTGGAATCACTACATTGTCGGCCACCTGTTCTTTCTTCACGTTGATGAGCTGTATGCTCTGTACGCTTTGGCCATTGTTGGTAGCAGCCATCCACTTCTGTGAACGTGACAGTGCCAGGTTCAGTGGCAGATCGCCCAATGGTAATGACGTTCCTGCCGGTGAGAGGTGCCAGCCGTTGGGCAGGCGTACTCTTTTGCTGTTGAGCTGTTCTTCGAGGTTATCGTTTTTCTGTGCAGCAGCAGTGATTGTCAGCAGGGTGCAAATGACCAATTGTGCAATTAGCTTCATGGTATGATAATTTTGGAGGCGTAGGTTTTAGCGGCGCTAAATTAGGTTGATGGGTTTGTAAATGTAGGGGTTTACAATTGCTTAACATCAGTATGTGCGCGTAGTGATTAGCAGCTTTAGATTGTCTTTAGAATTGACTATTGCTCTTTCAGGTGAAGTTTATTGAGTCAACAGTTCCTTGAGCACCACAGCGTCGTTGTGGGTTTCGTCTTTGGCGGCGTAGATGAGGGTGACGGGCCCGCTTTTTACATGGGCTTTGAGGATGGCTACCTGTTCTTTGTTATTCTTCAGTTCGGCTTTGTAGCGCTTTTTAAATTCAGTCCACTTTGCAGGATCGTGGTCAAACCATTTGCGTAGTTCCGTACTGGGCGCAATTTCTTTCAGCCATACATCTATAGCAGCTTTGTCTTTGGTAAGGCCGCGTGGCCACAGCCTGTCGACCAGGATGCGCAGGCCGTCTTCCTTTGAAGGCTTTTCGAATGCTCTTTTAAGCTGCAGTTTCATATTGATCGTTTTATTCAATAAGCTTACTACAGTTCAAAGGTATTGAGAAATAATTGGGCTAAAGCCCAAAGAGGGGCCTACTTTACCCCGGCCCTGAAGGGCCGGGCAATTAGGGCCGGGCTTCGTGGCCGACTTCATTGGACAGAAGCATCACTACTTTTACGGGTGAGGTGCTGAATTGATCGGCGCCGGCATCGAGCGGAGCTTTGCGCAGCTGTCCATCCATATCGAGGGTAATACCACGGTAATCGCTTTTGGCTGCGCCAATGGCAGGACTTCCTTTTTGCAGGTGATAAACGCCGTCTGCGTTTTTAACTAATAAAGGATCGGCTTGTGTGTAAGCTGTATCCGGGAGCTGACCAGCGCTTTTGGTATTGAAGAGGATGTTGCCTTTCCAGACAGGATTGTAATAAGGACCTTTGATGCTTACTGCTTCTCCTCCACCTTGTATGATGTTGTAAGCAATGGTGATGTATGTAGAACCGATTCCATTGGGTCGTTCTGTGCGGGTGATGTTCTCTTCATTGTTGACCAGTGTATTGAATACGATCAACACCCTGTCGGGGCGATCGTGTGAGCGCAGGTCTGCTCCGTCGGCCACTTCTGCGCCTCCATTTCCAATGTTGATAGCAGGCTTACAGTTTTCAAAGTAGTTGCTGTGTACGATGTGGTCATCACCGAAGATGCGCAGTCCCGGTGTGCGGGTGAAGTAGTTGCCATAGACTTCGCAGTGGTTGCCATGCCGCAGGGTGAATTGGGCTTTGCAATCGCGGATGGTGTTGTAGCGTATGGTTACAAAGGAGGCTTTCACCGATATGAGTTCGTTTTCTCCAGCGCATTTTTCAAATACATTGTATTCAACCAGACTGTGGCTGGAGGAGAGGCTGTATCCACTAAGGCCAAACTGAAAGGCTTCCGCTCCGTTGCCTGTTTGCGGCAGGAAGTCGAAAAAGTAGTTGTGGTGTATCCAAAGGCGTTCTGCTATCTGGTTGCCCTCGCCTCTTACGCCGATGAATTTTCCCAATGCGTTCTTATGTTGGAAGGTGTTGTAATCTACCTGATGATCGCTGCCCATGATGGAGAGGTAGTTGCCTTCGCCGTTTGTCTGGAATATGTTGCGTGTCCACCGGCAAAAGCGTGAGCCAGGCTGCATGATAGCTTTGTCTGAAGCATGGGTAAAGAAGAATCCTTGTATAACGATGTAAGCTGATGGGCCTTCTATGCTAAATCCTGCCACTCCTTTGATCTCCACGCCGCCTGTTTTTTGTGCAGTGATGGTGATCGGCTGAAAGGGTGTTCCGCTGTTCTTAATTTTGATGGGCTCAGTCGTAGTGTATACGCCATTGGCTACGGTGATCACATCGCCGGGCACAGCGCTATTGATAGCAGCTTGCAGGGCGGGTAATGTTTTAACGAGAATATCTTTGGCGGAAGCGCTTTGCATCAGGCACAAGCACGCAACCGCGCTTGCCCATGCCGCATGATTGCGCCAGTAGTGTAGTAAGATTGCTGGTATGCTTAAGAACAATGTTGCTTGTTTCATGGTCCTATTTTCCAGGCACAAGTACGAGAAAATAGCCGTTTGTGTTATCTGCCTTATTTGCTTTTTATGCAAGGATATTGGCAGTTGTTATCGTGGCAGGATGGTATATGTTTTTCCTTTTTCTGTTTCAAAGAAAGCAATATCGTAACCTTTACCCTTCAGGGTTTTGGTACTTTTCCCGTTTACAGTTACCGGCATGTTTGTACGTATGGTGCAGGGGCCGCCTGCCAATGAAGTGATGGTGGCTTTTGTGAGGCGACCGTCTTTCCAGCTCATCGATACTTCAAAATTGCCTCTTGCTTTCAATCCTTTTATGGAGCCTGTGGCCCAGGCTTCGGGCAGGGCCGCGAGCAGGTGCAGCTCATCGAGGTGTGATTGTAACAACATTTCTGTCATACCGGCCACACCGCCAAAGTTGCCATCGATCTGGAAGGGTGGATGTGCATCGAAGAGGTTGGCATAGGAACCACCGCCGCGTGCATAGTTGGTTCCTTCCTGGCCCGTGATGCGCAGGAGATCGCGGATCATTTTATAGGCATGGTCACCATCGAGCAGTCGCGCCCAGAAGTTGATCTTCCAGGCCAGGCTCCAGCCGGTGCCTTCATCGCCGCGCAGCTCCAGTGTTTTGCGTGCTGCTGCTGCCATGTCCGGCGTTTTGGTGGGTGATATCTGCCGGCCGGGATGCAAAGCAAAGAGGTGTGACACGTGGCGGTGGTGTGGATCGGGGTCTTCCCAATCTTTGTACCATTCCTGCAGGTTGCCTTTTTTGCCAATGTGCAGGGGATATAATTGCTTCCTTTTAGCAAGAAGGGTATCACGGTAGGCTTTGTCGATGCCTAATTCGGTAGAAGCTTCTATGAGGTTGGTGAACAGGTCCCAGATGATCGACATATCCATGGTAGTGGCAATGGAAACGCTGCCTTTCTTACCGTTGTCATCAAAGAATGTATTTTCCGGCGACAGGGATGGTGCTGTGACGAGGTATCCGTTCTTATCTTCTACCAGGAAATCGAGACAAAATGCCGCAGCTCCTTTCATGATGGGATACGCAGTTTGCTGCAGGAACTTTTTGTCTTTGGTATATTCATAATGCCACCACAGGTGTTGTGACAGCCAGGGTGATCCCATCGTCCAGTTGGCCCACATCGGGTCGCCATTGCCGATATCTCCCACAGGGTTGGACAATGCCCATATATCGCTGTTGTGGTGAACGGCCCAGCCACGTGCGCGGTAAAATTCCTGCGCTGTTACTGCGCCGGTAACGGATGCATTTTTTACAAACTCCAACATCGGCTTGTGCATTTCACTCAGGTTGACAGCTTCGGCAGGCCAGTAGTTCATCTGCACGTTGATGTTGGTGGTATAGTTGGCACTCCATGGTGGCCGCATTTCTTTGTTCCATATCCCCTGCAGATTAGCTGGCACGCCCGGTGTGCGCGAGGAAGAGATCAGCAGGTACCTGCCGTATTGAAAATATAATGTTTCCAATGCGGGGTCTTTGGCACCTTCGGTGTATCCGATCAACCGCTGATCGGTGGGCAGGGCTGCATTCTTATTATCTACCGGTGCTGCCAATGTAAATGATACGCGGTTGAAGTATTTGTGGTAGTCGGCCTCGTGAGCGCTCAATAGCGCCACCCAATTCTTTTTGAGTGCTGCCTGCAGGTATTGCGTGGCGATCTTCTTCTCATCTTTTCCCTGTGAGTCGGGGCATTTATCAAATCCATTGAAGCTGGTGGCGGCGGATACGTATATCAGTATTTCTGAGGCGTCCGTAATAGCAATACCGCTGGTGTCGGATACAATGGCGCCATCCTTACTGGTGGCTTTAACACGCCAGTCGAAGCGCATGCCTCTGCAACCGGCGGGATCGTCCTGCGTGATCGGTTTATCGCTGCGTACATAGTTGGGATCGATGTGGGAAGCGGCTTTGCCCTGTATCGCTATTTCACTGTTGCTGATGACTGCTTTCTGGTGTTTGATCTGTGAGTTGGTTCCCAGCGCTATATTGAGGCTGCGTGGTTTGCTGGTGGTGAGGCGTATTACGATCACCTGATCGGGTGCCGAGCTGATGACCTGGCGAGTGAAAGTGATGCCGTCTATTTTATAACGTGTTGTGGCAATGGCATTGGCGATATCCAGGTCGCGATAATAGTCTGTGGGTTGAGCATCTTTCAGCAGCTGCCTGATGTAGAGGTCGCCCATGGGCAGGAATGATTCGGAATAGTAGCCCTGCATTTTTTTGGTGAGCTCCCAGGCTTTGGTATAGTTCTCTTCTTTGAAGAGTGCTTCGCGTACCAGCTTCAGCTGGTCGTAAGCACCGGGATTTACATTGGTCCTTACCGGGCCGCCATTCCACAGCGTGGACTCATTGAGCTGTATGAGCTCTTCTCCCACGCCGCCGAAGATCATGGCGCCAAGGCGGCCATTGCCTACGGGGAGCGCTTCTGTCCACACTTTGGCGGGCTTCGTATACCAGAGTTTCTGTGGTTGTTGTGCCTGTATGCCTTGTGCAATGCATACGTGTGCAAGGATCGTCAGGATGGTTAACCGTATCATGATCCCAAGATACGTGAAATGTAGAAGTGAAGCAGGAAAGACCTTACCGGTTTCGTTTGCGACGTAAACGAAGCCTGTAAGGTCTCCCCTATTTTGTTATCACGGCTATTTGCAGTCAAAGACTCTAATCGACGATCGTTTTCAGTTGGATATATTTTTGAATGCTTTTCAGGTTATGGCCTTTTTGTTTCATGGAGTTGATAAAGGCGGGCGTGGTGCCGGTGCTTTTTGCACTGATCACTTCATTGATGGATACGTTCTCAAATCCCAATGCTGTATATTCTTTGATCAATGCAGGGGTGATGTTTTGTGATTTGAGTGACACTGCCTGGTTCAGGCTAAAGTCTTTGTAGCCCATTTCCTGGAAGCTTTTGATATAGTCGGGCGTTATATTCATTGACTTCAGCGGGATCACCTGCCGTGGTTTAAGGTCCTTGTAACCAAGTGACTCAAATGATTTTACATACTCGGGTGTTATGTTTTGCGACTTTATAGAGATGATATCATTGGCTGATATGTCTTTAAAGCCGGATGTCTGCAGGCTTTTGATGTACTCAGCCGTAACGCCTTGTGATTTCATCGATATGATCTTATTGGGAGACAGGTCTTCAACTCCTGTAGACTTCAATGAACTGGCATATTCAGGGGTTACGTTCAGGGATTTAAAGGAGATGATCTGATTGGGTTTAAGATCCTGAAATCCTGCCGCTTTCAGTTCTTTCACGTATTCGGCAGTGATGTTCTGTGATTTCATGGAGATCAGCTGGCTGTTGGAGAGGTCGTCCAATCCTGCTTCTTTCAATGACCGGATGTACTCGGGATTTATGTTCAGTGACTTGATGGCTACAATGTCATTGGGAGATACATTAACGTTGACATTGGAATTAACATTGACGTTGGAATTGGTGCTAACGCTTACTTCACCTTTATTATCTGATTGGCCCTTGCCGTCCTTTGACGCTGCTGGTTTTGTGGGAACCGCTGTAGCGCTGCGTACGTCAGCAATGTATTTGGCATCGATACCTTGTGATTTGAAGGAGATCAGTTGGTTGGCTGTTACATCGGGGTAACCGGCTTTGCGGATCTCTGCTATATAGGCTCCGTCGATCTTCAGGGATTTGAAAGGGATCAGGTTGCGTAGGGTCACTTCTTTGATACCGCTGCTTTTGATGGCCTTTATGTAGGCTTCGTCCACCTTCAGGGAAGCCATTGGGATCACGTCGTTTCTTCTCAGCTCTGTGTAGCCGTTGTCCTTCAGCATTTTTACATAGGCCTTCGTTACGTTGACCAGGAAGAAGGTCATTACATCTTTGTCGTGCCTGATCTCGATGCCTTCTTTCTTCATGGATTCAGCATAGTCGTTGTTGGGGGTAAACTTGTAACGGCCCATTCCCTGATCACCTTCGAAGCGACCGGAAAACTGCATGCTGCCGGCTTCGCGTGTTAGTGTGAATACACCCGCTTTGTCCCTGGGCAGTTCTCCCAGATCGCTCAGGTTAAAACTGGACATGTTGGAATAAGAGTTTTCGTCTTCATCATTCCTGAACTGGATAGATACTTTGCCTTCTTTGATGGTGGCAAACCAAACGCCTTCTGTTTCCATATTCAACTGGTCTGGATTGTGAATAGGCAATTTCTTTTCGGTAACGGGTGCGTTGGCATAGACTACCGGTTCGTTCAACAGGCAAACGAGGAATACGAGCATGGGTAGCAGGAAGCAATACTTCCAGGCTGTGTGGAGGTTTGATTTTTTTACGTTCATCATGGCTATTCTTTTTTTAAGGAGCGATTGATTATAGTTTGTTGTCAGGTTCAATGGGAAATGGGGCGCCGATACTTTGAGCAGGCTCATCTGGTAAGCTTCTTTTTCTACCCGGCTGTGGTTTACCAGTTGATCGTCGGTAAGGTATTCGAGGTTATTCTCCAACGCTTTGCGGTACTGCCACGCGAAGGGGTTGAACCATTGGAACACGATCACCAGCTCAGCCAGCAGCAGGTCGAAACTATGGCGTTGCTGTATATGTATTTTCTCGTGTTCGATGATCTGGCTGTAGGTTTCCCAATCATACTTTTCAGGATTGATAAATATATTGTTCCAGAATGAGCAAGGGGCTTTATCGCCCGTGAGCTCAACTATACGGAAGCGACCATCGCGTATTACCGGTCTTGTGTAGGCTCTGTATAATAGTGTAATAAGCTGTACCAGAAAGTTGATGGCAAAGACGATGACACCAAACCAATATAACCAACCGGCCCATTGTAGTGCGCGCTCCCAGGTGATGAGGGGCGTTTTCATTTCGCGGGTATTGTTGGTCGTGGTGGTGGCAGGTGTTGTATTAACAGCAGGTACCGGCTCCTGGGGCGTGATGGTTACATTTTCCAATGCAGGCGTTTCTGCCGGGGGCTGTACCAGGATGGTGCGGGCCTTGCGGAACGACCATTGTTGTGGCACCTGCACCAGTGGCAATCCGAAGGAGAATGCCAGGCATAGCAGCAGTATCCAGCGGTTGGCGCGGAAGAAGGTTTCTTTTTGCAGGAGTATCTTGTAAAAGATGAGGCTGCCTGCGAGGATGATCCCTGCATTGGTGATGTACTGCATCATTTGTTCTTCTTTTTAATGATGTTGACGATTTCGTTGAGCTCTTCTTCTGACAGGTTTTGTTCTTTGGCAAAGAAAGCCAGCATTCGTGGGTACGAGTTGTCGAAGTACTGGCTTACGATGTCTTTGATGGCGTGTTTCTGGTAGTCTTCTCTTTTAATGACGGGGAAATACCGGTACATGTTGCCTACTGCTTCATGGCTCAGGAAACCTTTTTCTTCGAGGATCTTTACCATCGTGGCTACACTATTATAGTGTGGCTTGGGATCGGGCAGGTGGGGGATGATGTCCCGGATGAATGCCTTTTCCAATTCCCAAAACGCGATCATGATCTGCTCTTCTCTTTTGGCGAGTTTTACCATTGTACTGCTTTATGGAACAATACTACTAATTAATTCGGAGTTCAACTAATTTATTAGGAGAATATTGGGAGGAGCGGTGGCGGAATAACTTCGAACGGCGGGCTACGCGCTGTGAGCGGGATGTTTTGGGACGGTCAATTAACTGATTGATATGCTCAAAAGTGGCCCGATCCATGTGTCAGCCATGCCTGAAGTGCGCTTTAACCTGCAAGGATGACACATGGCTGAGACATCCCTGCTATAATACCCGGTTTACGGTATTGACTTCGCTTTCAATATGTAGTAATTTCAGGCAATTCATAATATGGCGAGATTCGACGGCATACCTGCTTTTACGGGCACCTTTGGTTCCTTCTGCATTTACCAAATGCATGGCCGGTACTTTATGCGCGCCAGCAATCCGCTCACCCGTGACCGGGTTTTGCAAGACCCGGTCTTCCGGAAGACCATGGAGTATGCCAACCTGCTGGCCAAAGCATCGCGCATCGGGTCTGTAGTATATAGTGCTGTTCCGGCAAATAAAAAGCAACATACGCTGTATCGAAAAATTACGGGCGCAGCCATGTATTGGCTCAAGCATAACTGGACAACAGAAGATGTGCTGGATTTTTTGCTTAAGCTGTATACTGTCTCCGCGATAACCGTAACTAAAAGTGCAACGGTTACCGCAAAAGCTTCTGCGCAACCTGCAACACAACATCCGAAAAGAGGCACCCGCCGGCAGCATAAAACAATTCCCGACAAGTCTTCTCACCATCTTTATACTGACCTCAATTTGGGTGGCCCGTAAAGTTGAGCAGCCCGACTATGTGAAAAGTGCCTTATTATTGCGCCAATGAGTGAGTCTCTTTCCTTTGGCAGAACGCGGATAGCACCAACACCCAGCGGTTATTTGCATTTGGGCAATGTATTGTCGTTTGTGATCACGGTGGCGTGGGCGCGGCGTACAGGAGCGAAGGTGCTGCTGCGGATCGATGATCTTGACCGGGAGCGGTATCAGCCAGCGTATGTGCAGGATATCTTTGATACGCTCAACTTCCTGGAGCTGCCCTGGGATGAGGGTCCGCGTAATGTATCCGAATTTGAACAGCAGTATAGCCAAGTGCATAGAATGCCGCTGTATCAAGAAGCCTTGCAGGCATTGGCACAAGCCGGCCGGATTTTCGCCTGCACCTGTTCACGGTCCTCTTTGCAAAATACAGTTGCTTATCCCGGTACTTGTCGTGACAAACATTATCCATTGGATGCGGCGCAGGTGAACTGGCGGTTGTATGCTGATCCTACTACAGCTATTAATATTAAAGGGGTGCCTTCCGAAACTATCTCTACTACCCTACCTGCTTCGATGCAGGATTTTGTGGTGCGTAAAAAAGATGGATTTCCAGCTTATCAATTAAGTTCTATTGTCGATGATTTGCATTTTGGGGTAGACCTCATCGTAAGGGGTGCTGATCTGCTGCCTTCTACTATTGCGCAGCTTTATCTGGCTGCGCAGTTACCTGCTAATAACTTTCATAACATTGCTTTCTTTCATCATGCTTTGCTCACCGGCGCCAATGGCAGCAAGCTGTCTAAGTCTGCGGGCGATACTTCTATTCAATATCTCCGTAAAGAAGGTTATTCGCGTGCAGCGATTTACGGCCTGCTCGGTGCACAGCTTGGCATAGCTGAGCCCGTTAGCGATTGGTCTTCGCTTGCGGAACGGTTACCAGACCTGTTGCCTGCTACACACCTGCCTTCCTGATGGTGTCGAGTGTTTTGCGGAGGCCGGTTTCAGCAACTTTCTGCAAATCTTCTTTCCAATAATCGTTGTTGTACAATTCCAGTGAGACACAACCGGTGAAGCCAGTGCTCTTGAGGTCTTTCAATATCTTCGGTAATGGTAAAATGCCATCACCGGGATACACACGGTGTTTGTCTTCCAACTGCGCGATGGCTGGCGTGGCCGGTGCATCACCAAACTGAAAGATGGCGATGGACTTGCCACTGATCAGCGGCAGGCCGTCGAATCCTCCTTCAGAAATGTACATGTGGTAGGTATCGGGAATGATCATGGCGCCGGGATGGTTGGCATCGAGAGCAATGCCCATCGCCTGACCCATTGTTTTGAGGGGAAAGTATTTTACGAATACCAACGCAGGATGTATGTTAAATTCTTTCAAGCCAATTTCGATGATATCGCGGTAGCGGGCGGCAACATACTTTTGATCGTAATTATCACCTACTGTATTGGGAATGGTTTGTATATGTTTGGCGCCTACGTCTGCCGCCATGCGCATCCTGCGCCGTGTATCTTTCAGGGAGGCTTCGAATGCTTCCTTGCCGGGAGGTAAAGCATTCCATAAGCCGATCACGCTGGGCACAAACAGCCCAAGGTCTTTGATCTTTTTGCCGAGGTCTTTAAGGTTACCACCATCAGCTTCGTATTTTTCCAGCTCGCCGTCCCAGGGTTCTATGGCATCATAGCCTACTTTGGCGGCTATTTTTACTTTGTCATCTAAGGATGCAGGACGGATAGTAGCCGTGTCCAGGCATATGGGCCAGGGGCTCACGCCTTTCTGGTAGCGCTTTCCCTGTTGTGGTGTTTCGTTTTGTGCGGCCAATGTTACTGCCGGTGTTGCGGCCACAAGGCCAGCCATCGTTGTGAGGGAAAGGAACTCCTTCCGTTTCATAGTACTGTAGTTGGTTAGTGTTGCGGTAATTTACTAATCTTCCATGAATTATTGTTTATAGTATCTGTTGTATTGATTTTGTATTACTTTCAGTATAGACGGTTTCAACTTTTGTATCATGAAAAAAACGGTGAAGCATATTTTAAAGAAGGGCAAGTATAAGGTCAATGGCAGCCTGTGGATCGAGGGTGATGGCACGCGCTTCTGGGGGCCGGGGCCGGTGGAGCTGCTGGGCCATATCGATGCTACCGGGTCTATCAACCAGGCTGCGCAGAAAATGGGCATGTCTTACAAGAAGGCGTGGGAGATCGTGAACAGATTGAATGGCATGGCTACCAACCCTATGGTGATCACCGCAACCGGTGGTGAGAAAGGCGGCGGGTCTTCTATTTCTGCTGAGGCGAAGGAGATGATCACTTATCATAAGGAGCTGCGGGAGCGGTTCAAGCAGTTTTTGGAGGAGGAAACGAAGAGATTGGGGAAGTGACCCGATCGTTATATCTTTGAAGATATAACGCTTAAAATCGGCTCCTTTATGACCAAAAGACTGTTGGCTGCTTTGTGCATTGTTAGCATTTGTAATTGGGCGCAGGGTCAATCGACTGACCAGCCTGTTGTTTCCAACCTGAAAGACACTACACCTGCACCTATTTTTACTTTGGGTGAAGTGGTAATTACTGAAAAGAAAGGTTCCATCAATAATTATATCGGTGCGCGTAAGCTGCAGGAGTTTGCACGGAACGATGTTTCCAAAGCGCTGAACCTGCTGCCGGGCGTGAATGTGTCTGCCGTTGGCCCGCGCAATGAGGCGATGGTGTATGTAAGAGGGTTTGATCTGCGGCAGGTGCCTATCCTGATTGATGGCATACCGGTATATGTGCCTTATGATGGTTATGTGGATCTGGCGCGCTTCACGACTTTCGATCTTGCAGCTGTTCATATTTCCAAAGGATATACTTCAGTGATCTATGGTCCCAATGCCATGGGTGGAGCCATCAATCTCGTGAGCAGCCGGCCTGTTAAAAAGTTAGAAGTGTACGGCTCCAGTGGCTGGCTTTCCGGCGGCTATCGCATGAACGTGAATGTGGGAAGCAACCTTGGCAAGTTTTATATCCAGGCAGGCGCTTCGAAACTGAGCCGCGACTCTTTCCCGCTGGCAAATGACTTCAAAGCCAGCAAAACCGAGAATGGCGACTGGCGCAACAATTCGTACAGCACGGATGAGAAATACAGTATCAAAGTAGGCTTTACACCGAATAAGAAGTCAGAGTATGCGTTGAGCTACATCTACCAGCATGGCAAGAAGGGCACGCCCGTATATACCGGCGCCGATACGCTGAATGCGCAGTTCAGGAACCCGCGCTTCTGGCAGTGGCCTTATTGGGACAAGCAAAGTCTTTATTTCATTTCCAATACTGCTATCGACAGTCTGCAATATGTGAAGACGCGCTTGTATTACGATAAGTTCAAGAACCAGCTAAACTCGTATGACGACGCCACGTATACCAATATTTCACGTCCTTATGCTTTCAGGAGTTTTTATAATGATTATTCTTTTGGTGGCATTGTAGAGTATGGCCGCAGTCTGTGGCAGCAAAGGGATATCATTAAGGCCACTGTGCAATACAAGCAGGATGTACACCGGGAGAATAACGCGGGTGAGCCTATAAGGACCATGTCGGACAAGACTTTTACTGCTGGCATCGAGAATGAGTTTAAGGTATCTCCGAAACTATTGTTGTTGACCGGCCTCAGCTATAACAACCGGACAAGTATTAAAGCGCAGGACTATAACAGTACTACCAAAGTGGTGTCTGACTATCCTTCGAACGATAATGACGCTTTCAATATACAGGGTGGTCTGGAGTTCAGGCCGGATGCCAGCAATACTTTCAATGCATCTGTTTCACGCAAAACACGCTTTGCTACTACCAAGGACCGCTATTCTTATCGTCTTGGCACGGCCATCCCGAACCCAGACCTCGCTGCGGAGTTTGCCGTGAATTATGAGTTGGGCTATAAGGGTAATTTCAACAACCGCCTGCAGGTGCAGGCTGCCCTGTTTTACAGCAAGATCAACAACACCATACTGATGGTCAATAACGTGAAGTATGATTCGGTAAGAAAGGTGTGGCTGAGCCAGCTGCAAAATACCGGGAAGTCTGAATACATGGGTGGAGAAGCTGGCGTGGAATACCTGTTTGTGCCTGCGCTTAAAGGGGGCGCCAACTATACGTATGTAAAACGCAATAACCTTACTAATCCCAACGTCCGCTTTATCGATGTGCCTGAGCATAAGGTGTTTGCTTTTCTGCAATATCAGTGGAAGCAGTGGGTTTCGGTACAAGCGAATTATGAATATAACTCCAGCCGGTTCAGCACCAGTTATGGCGCAAAGGCCGGATCGTTTAATTTGCTGAATGCCCGGGCGCAGGTGCTGGTGTGGAAATATTTTTCTGTTGAGGGAGGAATCAATAATATTACTGACGTGAATTACTCGCTGGCGGAAGGTTATCCTGAGGCGGGAAGGAATTATTTCGCGAATGTGGTTTATAGGTTTTAAAAAAGCTGTGAGCGACGAGCTTCGAGCGGAAAACCTTTTGCGTTGAGGCGTTTACTTCGATAGGGGCAACCAGTCTGGCCGCTTTGAGCGGCCTGACTAACAGAACCTCGCAGAGCGACGCAGTAGTCTCTTGCTTCGATTAATATCTAAGTGATGCAGTATCGGTTTGTCAATATTGTTGTGGTGATTGCAGTGCTTGTGTGCCTGGGAGCTACAAGTGTTGATAGTGATCTACGGCCAACAATTGACAACAAGCGGGCAGGTACTCCTTTTAAGCTGGAATATCCAACGTATTTCGGCAACAGGATATTTATTCCGGCGGATAATCCAACAACGGAAGAGGGTGTGCAGCTGGGCAGAATGCTGTTTTATGAAACGAAATTATCGGCGAATAATCAGATCTCCTGTGCGCACTGCCATCAACAGGAACGTGCTTTTACGGATGGGCTGACTTTCAGCAAGGGAGTCGATGGAACGCCTACGCCACGCAACTCCATGTCGCTGGCCAACCTGCTGTGGATACGTAATTTCTTTTGGGATGGCCGGGTGAATGGCCTTGAAGCGCAGGCGCAAGTGCCGCTCACCGATCCGCATGAGATGGGTCAGGCGCTGGTCGCCTCTGCACGCAAGCTACAGCAAACAGCTTTGTATCCTCCCCTGTTCAATAAAGCTTTCGGTACGGCTACTGTATCCGGCGATCTGATTGTGAAGGCGCTGGCGCAGTTTGAAAGAACGCTGATCTCTGCTAATTCCAAATATGATCAATACCTGCGTGGCGCCTATAAACCCAATGCTTCGGAATTGAATGGTATGGCACTGTTCTTTGGCAACCCGGATATGACCCGGAACGTGCGAGGCGCCTCTTGTGGTCATTGTCATGGCGGCCCTAAAACGTTCAGTGAATTGTTTCATAATAACGGGCTGGACAGTGTGGCTACAGATGCCGGACGGGAAAAGATCACCGGTCAGTCGATCGACCGGGGGCGGTTCCGGGTGGCTACTTTGCGCAATATTGCACTGACTGCTCCTTATATGCATGATGGCCGCTTTTCTTCGCTGGAGCAGGTGGTGGATCATTATAACGAGCATATTCAACCCAGTGCTACGCTCAGTACTTTTTTGCAAAATAATCAACCGGGTATGGATGGTACAAAACTGGGTTTAACGGTTGCTGAAAAGAAAGACCTCGTAGCTTTTCTGCATTTGTTGACTGATTCATCTTTTATTACGGATAAACGCTTTTCCAATCCTTTTATTAAATAGTTTGTTTATGTCGATATCCCGCTTTTATGGTGTGTTGCTGCTGGCCTGTTTTTCTTTTTGCGTATCACAGGCGCAGGTAAAGGAAGCGCCAACTTATGTGAAAGTAACCGGTGAAGTAACCAAACCTTTGCAGCTTACCGTTGCCGACCTCGCCAAGATGAAACGTGCTACTGTTCAGCTAAAGGACCGTGATGGTAAGGATCATGCTTATACGGGTGTGGATGTGCAGGATATTTTGAACCTGGCGGGTGTTACTACCGGCGGACAGCTGCGTGGAGAAAATCTTTCCAAGTATATGCTGGTTCGTTGTGCCGATGGTTATGAAGTGTTGTTTTCTCTGGCAGAGCTTGATTCTGCTTTTACTGACAGGCGCGTGATACTGGCTGACGATCTGGAAGGGAAACCATTGCCTGCCGGTAAAGGGCCTTTCAGGCTGGTAGTACCGGGAGAGCACAGACCGGCGCGGAGTTGTCACCAGGTAGTGGAATTCGTGATACGATTTGCGAAAGATTAACAGAAAGCCCTTTGCTTCGACAGCAGATTTCTCACTTCGCTATCGCTTCGTTCGAAATGACAAAATGTGAGGCTACGCAGTAGTTTTGTTTCAAAACCGCTCTTAAACCGGTAGCAAATCAGCCTCCCCCACGATCTTCATGAGGTGTTGGGTCAACGTTTTCAAAGAGGCTGTTTTTTGCAGGCAACCGGTGGCCCCTTTCGATAATGCCTGCAGGCGGGTCGTTTCTGAAAAATCACTGGAGTACATGATGATGGGTACTTTGTCGATGCCTGGTTCATTCCTCACTTGTTCGAGGCATTCGATGCCGTTTATCTTCGGCATGTTGTAATCTATGAAAATATAATCGGGCAATACTTCTTGCAGTAATTGACGGGCCCGATCGAGGGTACTTGCCCAAACACAACTGTAGGGCAATCCAGCCAACTGGAGTGCCTGATCCAGTATCAATAGCTCTTCTTCATCATCGTCTATCAGCATGATCATCTTTTGCATATAATAAGGCGTTTGAATGGTTATTGGGCACGGGGCAAGCTTTATTAATCGTTCATATTAATAAAAAGGAACTAAGGTATGGCTGTTGTTGAGAGAATTGTGTTGACCGACAATGTCATGTATCACGGAAAGCATACTAAATCTATGCTTTTAGAGGGAGATGGCCAAAAAGCATTTATTCCCCAAGTTGGGGAATGCACTCCGCGTTCGAGCTGTGGCTGTATATGAAGGAGATATGTTTTATAATTGTTCTACAAACCTGCTATACCTGGTTCGTCTTGCAATGAACTCGGCTGCTTCGAGCAGATTTGCAGCTGTATGATCGGGTTTACGTAGTTCTTCGCCATTCCATATTATCTCTTTTCCACTGTCAAGGAGGATGGTTTTGCAACCTGCCAGGTTCCCAGCTTCCACATCATCCAGGGATTCTCCAATCATCCAGGATTGAGGCAAGTGGATATTGTATTCCTCCGATGCCCGCCATATCATATCAGGCCGGGGCTTGCGACAGGTACAGGTGGTGTTGTAGGGCCATTGTTTCCCCTGTGGGTGATGGGGACAATAGTACAAGCCCTGTAACCGGGTGCCATGTTCCTTTAATTGTTTGTTGGTTTGTATAAATACGGTATGGAGATCGGCTTCTGAAAAGCAGCGAAAAGCAATGCCGGGCTGGTTGGTGATCATAAACATCGTGTAATCCTGCTGGTGCAATAGCTGCAAAGCCTGGATCGTGTAGTCGTCGAGGGTAATGATCGATGGCTCTATCTCACAAGGAACATTTTTGTATGTTCCGTCCTTACCAAGAAATACTGCTCTGTTCATAGGTGTGCTGTCTGTAAAAGCTGTGCCAGGAGAAGTTGGAAGGTTGATGGGTTGACAGGTTGAAAAGGAAAGGCAGTGGTCTGGCCGCCTTGAGCGGCCTGACTGGTTTACTTCTTGAACATGGGTAAAGGGCGTAGGGGGTGTATGAATAGATTTTTTAATAGTTTTTTCATAAGAAACCAGTGAAAGCCACGGTTGGGATATTGTTGCCGGTTGTGGCTGATGTGTTGCTTATTGACCCCAAAGGTGCGGAAGCCGAGTGACACATCTATCCAGTCGGACTTGCGAAAGGTTTCGACCGTTTGCTGAAACGGTCCTGTATAGGGGCTGGTCTTATGGTGCCAGTTGATCATCGCGTTGCATTCGTCCAGCCACTGCCCCCTACCCGTTTTTTTGAGGTAGATATCGAGCTGGACGATGGATGGCTCGAGGTAATCGATGGTGTTGTTGGTCCAGATGCCGATATCGTGGAATACGGCCACGATGGCATACTTTTCTTCGTTGTTGTGATCGGGGTCGATGTGGCGGCAATTGTGGAAGACGCGGCACACATGGTTCCTGTATTTTTCGTAGTGGGCGCCAAGGTAGGGCTGGTAGGTATGCAAGATCGTATCGATGGTAGTCGTGGGCATGGCGGGTTGTTGGATGGGGTATTGTGTATTGTAAAGTTATCGTGCGGGCTGGTTTATTCCGATGGCTAAATGCGTGTAGCCGTTGTACAATTCGGGGTGGCGGCCTGCAGTTGCGTTATTTTGGTTTAAATTAGTGATTATTATGAAGATTGCTACTTATAACGTGAATGGTGTAAACGGGCGGCTGCCTGTATTGCTTCGCTGGCTGGAAGAGTCGGCTCCTGATGTGGTGTGCCTGCAGGAACTGAAGGCGCCGCAGGAGAAATTCCCCGAGGAAGCTATTCGCGAGGCTGGTTATCATGCCATCTGGCATGGACAGAAGAGCTGGAATGGAGTAGCCATTCTCTCCCGTCACGAGCCTCCGCAAGAGGTACGCCGCGCCCTGCCGGGTGATGAGGAGGATACACATAGCCGGTACATCGAGGCAACGATCGATGGCATCCTGATCGGCTGTCTTTATTTACCCAATGGCAATCCGGCACCGGGACCCAAGTTCGATTATAAGCTGGGCTGGTTTGAGCGACTGACCGTTCATGCCAAATCTTTACTGGCTAAAAAGCAACCCGTGATCCTTGCGGGCGATTTCAACGTAATGCCTACGGAGCTGGACGTCTATAAACCCGAACGCTGGGTGGATGATGCATTGTTCCGTCCGGAAACGCGCGCTGCTTTTGCCAAGCTGGCCAAGCAGGGCTGGACAGATGCGTTACGCACTTTGTATCCTAACGAGAAGATCTATACGTTCTGGGATTATTTCCGCAATGCTTATGGCCGTGATGCCGGCCTGCGGATCGACCACTTTTTACTGAGCCCACAAATTGAAGGCCGTCTGAAGGCTGCTGGAGTGGACAAGCATGTGCGCGGATGGGAGAAGACGAGCGATCATGCACCGGTGTGGATAGAGGTGAAGTGATGTTGATAAGTTAATAAGTTGACAAGTTAAAAGGGGATACACCGTTTAGGTAATTGGTTGAAAAGGAATACAGCATGCGCTATCATCGAGTATACCACTATACCGTTGTATACCGATTACCTTTAGTATAGCAGCGACAATCCATTCATAATTCTGTATAGCTTGCATTACGATTCCTGCGCAGGAGTTTCAACGCTGTAAAATTATTTATTAACTACTTTACCTCAAATATAGTGAAGAAGATATTGCATGTTACTTCGAGCCCCAGGGGCGAGGAGTCAAACAGCATCAAGCTGGCTAATCGTATCATCGATCAGCTGCAGGTGCGTTACCCAGACAGCTCTCTGAGCATCAACAATACTGTTGAAAGAAATTATATCCATCTGAATGAGATCCATCCTGTTGCCTACCGGCTGCCGGACACAGAGCAAACGCCCAAGCAACGGGACACACTGTATAGCAGTGACCTGGCTGTGCGTGAACTGATGGATGCCGATATCATCGTGATCAGTATCGCTATGTATAATTTTAACATTCCTTCTGCCCTGAAAGCATGGGTGGACCACGTGGTGCGCGCCGGCAAAACGTTCAGTTATGCCACCGGTAAACCGGAAGGGTTGCTGCAGAACAAAAAAGTGTACCTCGCCATCGCTTCCAGCGGTGTGTATTCAGACGGGCCAATGAAGCCTTTTGACTTTGGTGAGCCTTACCTGCGTTTCATTCTTGGTTTTATGGGAATTACTGATATTACTACTTACCGTGTAGAAGGGGCTGGTATTCCCGGCATTATGGAGCATTCGCTGGAAAAGGGATTGGAGAGTGTGGCGGTGTAAGCTGGTTGATGGGTTAACAAGTTGATAGGTTTAAAAGGGAATACACTGTTGAGTCGAATTAGTTGAGAAGGGAAGATCCCTGTAGGCGGTTGACGGGGATCAAGCAATTGCCTGTTTTTTGAAAAAAGTTGTAGAAGCTTTGGTACAAAAAGCCGATTTACCTGTTATAATAAAAAGGATAAGGTTTAATGGTTAACGAATTTGATTAGTTAAGCCCCGTATTTCTATACGGGGCTTTGTTTATTAAAGGGCACAAGCACGCTCTACACGAATCTGCGCCGCATGCTTGCGCCAGCTAACAGCCAGCACACATGGCTATAGAGATTGAGCTCAGGTATGAAGATTAATAAATGCCTGACAATATGCTTTGATCTCATCACGCACTTCTCTAAACTGCTGCATGATGGCCGGAGCTGTACCTGAAGCTTTGGCCGGATCGGTGAAATTGTGGTGAAATTTTTCAGCCCTGGCGGGAAAGTAAGGGCAGCGCTCTTTTGCATTATCACATACCGTAATCACAAAGTCGAAATCAATATCCCGGTATTCGTTGATGATGTTGGAAGTATGTGCTGATATATCGATGCCATCTTCCTTCATGATCTCTATCGCCTTTGGGTTAACTCCGTGAGCTTCGACTCCCGCACTGTATATTTCTGCATTACCTTCAGCAAAATGTTTTAAATAGCCTTCGGCCATTTGGCTGCGGCAACTGTTTCCTGTGCAGAGTACTAATATCTTTTTCATTTATTTTAATACTTCTTATTAATTGCAGCAATCAGTGCCACAACAGCTTGTTTCTTTGGTTGGTTTTTCTGCATAGACGGTAATGCTATAGATGCCCGTGTTGCCATTCCTGAATTGGGTTATTTCTTCCTTCGAGAGGTAGCCTGATAAAATATCATCGGGGATGTTGATCGCTTTTTCTTTCTGAATGGTGATGTTGGTGAACCCGTTTGTTTCGATCAGTTCGAGGTAGACTTGCTTTTGTATGGCGCCGGATACGCAACCGGCATACATTTCAGCGGCCTTTTGGATAGTGGCAGGCAGGTTGCCTTCCAGCACAATATCGGAGATACTGAAATGGGCACCGGGTTTGAGCACGCGGTAGATGTCTTTGATTACGCCGTCTTTATTGGGCACCAGGTTCAATACGCAGTTACTTACAATAACATCAGCCACGTTGGCTGATACCGGCATGTTCTCTATATCTCCCTGCCGGAACTCTACATTGTGGAAGCCTAATTTCTCTGCATTCTCCCGGGCTTTGGTGATCATGGCTGGCGTGAAGTCTATCCCAATTACTTTTCCCATCTCACCGGTTTCTGCTCTTGCGATAAAGGCGTCGTTGCCGGCACCCGAACCCAGATCAATGACCACATCGCCTTTTTTGATCTTAGCAAACTGGGTAGGCAAGCCGCAACCCAGCCCCAGATCAGCATCGGGATTGTAGCCCTCCAACGTGGTGTAATCATCCGTCATAATGTTGGCTGTTTCAATAGAACAGCAACCGGAGCCACAGCAAGAGGCTGCATTTTCGGTTTTGTCTTGTAAGGCAATGTCACTGTATTTCTGCCTTACCATTTCTTTGATTTGTTCTGTTGTTTGCATGGCTTTACTATTTATTGTATTATCGCAATATTGCGATCAATTAGTGCAAAAAAAATGCTCAGCAGCATTTGTCTTTGTTTACGTAGGATACAAAAAAGGTATCGAAGGCTGTGCGGTATTGATTCCAAACTTTAGGATCTATGCAATAGCAAACACTTGTTCCCTCAATGGTTCCTTGTATCAGTCCGGCCGTTTTAAGTTCTTTCAGGTGCTGGCTGATGGTGGCCTGAGCAAGGCCCAGCTCTTCTACCAGATCACCACAAACGCACGCCTGTGACTTGACGAGGTGCTGGATGATGGCAATGCGGGCGGGATGCGCCAATGCCTTCATCATTTGTGCGAGCTTGTTCTGCTTATCTGTAAATATTTCCGATTTCGTGAGGCCCATATCTATCGCAATATTACGATACATTATGAAACTTCAAAAATTATTTTCTGTAGACGGCTTGTAGTTCGGGCCAAAGGCCCGGAAATAGAACTGCGAGGCTTGCAGCCTCGCAGAGCGTTAAAGCGTTTATTCGCAATACATTATTTATGGAGCATTGCCCTTTTCTTACTCGCCTTTGGGTTCCCACAACTCAATGATGTTTCCTTCGGGATCAAGGATGTGCACGAATTTACCGTAGTCGTATTCTGAAATCTCATCCACAATAGTGACGTTGTTCTGTTTTAGTTCCTCTACCAGGGCGACGATGTTCTCTACCCGGTAATTGACCATAAATGGCTTGGTGGAAGGATTGAAGTATTTGGTGGTTGACGGGAACGTGCACCAAGCTGTGGAGCCTTTTTTCTCCGGGTCATCGGCCTGCCGCCATTCAAAGGTTGCGCCGTATTCGCTGGTAGCTATACCCAGGTTTTTGGCGTACCAGTCGTTCATTTCTTTTGGATTGTCGCATTTGAAGAATACGCCGCCGAGTCCCGTTACTTTTTTCATGTTTACCGTGTTAGAGGATTAAGAAAGTGATAAGACCAATATCCAATTATTTTTGGATATAACCTTATGTGTTAACAAATCTTCTATTCAAGGGAGTTCCGGAACCAGCGTTTTTGGCATTTTTAAACGGCTACTACAAACTCGGTTAGTTGTCTTTTTTGCTGGAGCGACTTTTTATCGAATGCAAACAACTTGTTGACCAGTTTCAGCATTTTGTTGTAGCCGTGTTGCTTGCGCACAAAGTAGGCTGCGCCTTCATTGAGCATTTTTTCGACGAGGATAATGTTTTCTGAATTGGAAAAGACGATCACCGGCAGGGATTGTAATTGCTCGCTGGCCTTTATTTCCCGAAGGCAGGTGAGGCCATCTTTTTTGGGCATATTGATATCGAGGAACAATGCATCGGGCAATTGCTTTGCCGCCTTCAGAAAGTCCATTAATTCGACCCCATCATTTACGGTGTGCAGGGTCAATTTGAGCCCCAGGTCTTTAACAATATCGCGGAATAGCATTCGGTCATCGGCATCATCGTCTGCCAGTAATACATGCTGTAGTGTATTCATGTGAAAAGTAATTGCGGTTGATTTGTTTGCTTTTTAATCTATTTCAAAATACCATGCCAGTTCAATGTATGTATGGTCTTTTGTTTCAGCCATCCCTGCAGACAAATCAATAACGGGAATATTGCAAAAAGGTTGATGCAGTAATCTGTCGAAACAGAAATGATACCTGCACAGAAGCAAAAACTCCTGTATGCAATTGATCTTTTATCTGTTTGCTGGCCCATACTATGATACTTTAAAAAATAATGCCGAAAATCATGCATGTTCTATTTATCTGCTTTAACTAATTGTTATGGCAAATAATAAGCAAAACACTGTAAGAAGGATGATATCCGGGTGGATAGTACGATTCAAGTGAGGCAGAATATCTACACCAAACAGTAAAGAAGTTTAGTTTCATTTGTTTGTTCCGGAAATGTGTTATTAGCATACATTTGTTCGTAAGGGAAAACACCACTCTGTAACAATCGATGAATCATCAGTTGGAGCCTGCTTTTGCTGCGGATGTAGAGAATATTCAACAGCTGGATATTGTGCCTTCGATCCTTGAATTAATCTGCCGTACCACGGGTATGGGTTTTTCGGCAGTTGCCCGCGTGACCGAGCAACGATGGATTGCCTGCGCAGTGCATGACGAGCTCAACTTTGGGCTGGCGCCAGGTGGCGAACTGGCGATCGAGACAACTATCTGCAACGAGATCCGCGGACATGGGCAACCCGTAGTGATCGACGAGGTACGCTCGGATGAAGCTTATTGTAATCACCCTACGCCTAAGCTATATGGGTTTCAGAGTTATATTTCCATTCCCATTTTCTTAAAGAACGGTCAGTTCTTCGGCACGTTGTGCGCCATCGATCCCAAGCCGCTTTCGTTGAAGGCGTCGAAGATGGTCACCCTATTCAAGCTTTTTGCGGATCTCATCGCTTATCATCTTCAGTCGAGGGAAGCGACACTGCAGCAAAAAGACCTGCTGACCAAGACGCAATTACAACTTAGCTCATCGCTGGATGATATCCGGCAATTTTCTTATATCAGTCAGCACACCTTACAGGAGCCGCTACGCAAGCTGCGTGTGTTTTCTGATCTGCTGGCACACGAGGCTACGCTTCCTAATGATGACAAGGTGCGGCAGATTGCCCAAAAGATCAATGGGCTTGCTACCGATTTCAGTAATATGATCTACGGATTGACTGATTTTTCAACGGAGCTGCATGCTGCTGTGGCTTTTGAAATTGTAGATACAAACTGGATCATGGCGGAGGCAGCGAGCAAATTGCGTTTGCTGCTGCAGGAGAAGCATGCGGAGGTCCTTGTAGAGCCTTTGCACCAGGTGCGGGGCGTACGTGGCCAGATCACCCGTGTATTTTATAACTTATTGAATAATGCACTCCGGTTTAGCCGTCCCGGTGTATCTCCTGTAGTGCGGGTCTATTCCAAGGAGCTGACAGTCGATGAGATTACCCGACTGCCTGTTACGCTTAATAATGGCAGTTATTGCGCCATCTGTTTTGAAGATAATGGGCTGGGCATTGCTGCTGCGCACCAGGAAAAGATCTTCGATCTGTTTGTGCGTCTGCACCCCAAGGATGACTACCCCGGCCTGGGTGTAGGTTTATCGCAGGCCAAACGTATTATGCGGCAACATGGGGGAACGATCCTTGTGGATTCGGAACCCGGACAGGGCTCTACTTTCTCGCTGGTGTTTCCTTTAGAAAAATAATTGGGCTAAAGCCCAGAGATGTTAGTGCATAAAGAAACCCGGCTCTTTAGAGCCGGGCAATTCCGTTTGCGTCGATATTTATCAGTTGCTTGTTATTTCGTTGTAGGTGATGCTTTGCTGCGTGGTGAGCGGCAAGATGGAGCTTATTTTTGTACCGAGGTTCAAGCGGTACAGACCGGTTTGATCCCAGATGCCTGTCAGCTCATTGCGCTGGGGTACAAATATCAGGTTATCATGGAGCTTTCCGTATTCGGTCAATGTACTTACGAGTGTCTCCTGACCAGTAGCAGGATTCAGCTTTACGATCTGCCCGATGTAGTTATTGGGATCGGAATAGTTGCCTTTGTAGCTATACAGATTCGACTGGTTGTCTATTACCAGTTCTCTGTATTCGATATCGAGGGCTCCCTGCAACTTAACAGTAGCCGTGTCTTTGGTCGTGAGATTTAGCTTAAATAATGCCTGTGAGCTATTGCCTAATCCTACCACTTCATTAGTAGCTGCGAGGTATACCAGGCTTTCCCAATAGGGATTGTATTCAAATGTTTTGATGGCAATATAAGTTCCGGTTTTGGGATCGATCTTTACCAGTGCATGTTTGTAATGATTGAGGTCGGTAAAATCGCGCTTCACGGCATAGAGGTTGCCATATCTATCTACTACCAGTTCTCCAAAGTCGATGTTCTCACTGACCGTTAACGAGATGCGTATCTTTTGTTTGGTAGCTACATCGATCTTCAATAGCCCTCGCTTCAGGTTCACGCCTATCAGCTCATTGGTGGCCGAGACGTAGACCATATCCTCCATTTTATAATCCTGCGGATCATCCAGTGTGGCAATCACTGTTTCACTGCCATTGGCGGGATCGATGCTTATTACCTGTCGTATGGCGTCTATATTCTGATAGTTATTTTTTACTGCATACAATCTGAATGGAGCAATGATAATGGAACCTACTTCTATGGTTTGGTTGTTGACTGTAACGGTAATTGGTCCTGAAGTGGCATTGGCCGGTATCAATACTTTTAATTCGGTATTACTCGCTACTACTACTGTTGCTGTAACGCCGTTAATCTTTACTGTGTTGTTGGCTATTACGTCGCTAAAGTTTTCTCCTTTGATGAATAATGTGTCACCAGGTTTGGCTGCTGCTATAGCAAGGGGCTCAGTGGTGGGTGGTGGCGGCGGTGTGCCGGCTTCATCTTTTTTACAGGCTGCAAACAGGGAAAGGGATACGAGAAAAATCAATAAGGGTTTGCGGTTCATACAGGGGTATTGAATGAAATAATAGGGATTTGGACAGTAAATGTGCCCAGTAACGGTGATGGAGAATGGCTTATTGCCTGTGGCTGAGTTTTTAATCCAACTCTAATTGCATTAGGGATTATTGTTATGTTGACAGGCTAAAATTCTCAATGTTCAAAGATGGCGGCGTGGACGCCGTTGATGAGGATGATGGCGTCGAAGCTTTTTTGAGGGTTGAGGACTTGTTTGTCTTTGCCCATGTGGAGAGTGGGTATGCGGCGATCGAAGACTGCGTGTTTTGTTTCGATGAAGGTGGATTTAAATCCTATTGCCGCCAACGCCGCTTCCAGTGACCCTTTGCCTGGTTCTTTTACTATTATTGGCTTGCCGTTGTTTAAAGCGGTTGTTCCATTGATCATATATAATCCTACTGCGTATAGCTGGTCTTTAAAATGTGCGGCGAGGAGTTTACCCATCATCTTCTTATGATTAGGTTTTTTATCGATATGAGTATTGTGTGCCCAGATGATTATTTTTTCGTTGGCATACAGGTTTTCTGCCAGCCAGATAATATTTTTTGCCATGCATGAATCGCGCTGGTCGCCTTCTTCGATACGTGCGTAATAGCTGATGTTGGTAGTTACCATTTGTTTTATCCACTGCTGCAATGGGGATAGCTGTAAGGTTGCCAGTTGGTTGTTCAATGTTGCAAAGGCTGTAGAGAGGCTATCTTTCAGTGAAAGGAACAGGCGGGGTTGTGTAAGGTTTTCAGCTATGCGACTGTCAAGTTTCAGCAGGGTATTTTTAATGGCAGGCTGGTCGCTGAATGCCTGGGTATAAAGTAAAGCCGGATACGGCGATCTCACATATTGTGGATCGAAACCACCCAGCTGCATGTTGTTCTTTCTACTATAATCGAATAAGCGGGCTACCGTGGCGGTGTTCCAGAAGGATTGGAGGCTGTTGCGGACAACTTCATTGGCTGGCGTATTGGTTGCGAGGTTCCCATAAGCTGTATTTGTCATAGGGCTTTCGAACAGAAGGACTTTGAAGCCGAGTTTTTCATGCAGGTATTGTATGAGCTGTAGCTTTGTTTGGCTGTATTCTTCGGTGCCGTGGCTGCTTTCGCCGAGCAGGACAATGCGTTTGTTTTGCAGCATGGTATCGAGGAAGGAGAAACCTTTGAAGTCGGGGGCTGTTGTGTTTATTTCTTTGGCGTGTTGTTGTATGGTGGTGGAGAGATTATCTTGTGCGGTTGCTGTAAAGTGGATTATGAATGTGATTAATATGAGGGTTAAGCGCATAATGGGTTGATGGGTTAGCAAGTTAATACGTTGCTCGGGAAAAAATGGTTGGGATACAAGCTTACTTTTTTGCGTGGCACGCTGGACTTTTATCACTTCTTTTTTGGCAATGGCTTTGGCCTTTTTCATCGCCCTGCGATGTAGTCACTTTCTTTGCCTTGATGCAAAGAAAGTAACCAAAGAAAAATCAAGTCAGGCCCGATCGCTCCGCGCGGCCTGACAGGCCAACGCCTCTCCATTGCACAACATGCATTACTGATTACGAACAGCAAGACACATTAAGTATAACATCCTTTACTTGTTACAAGCACCCGATCTCTCAGGTGTAACGACATGCTTTTTTTGAAATGCTCCATGTTCAATTCCCAATACTCAATGTTGGTTGCGGTATTCTTTGGGAGAGACGCCGGTGCGGTTCTTAAATAGTTTGGTGAAGTGGGAAGGGTGCTCGAAGCCGAGATCGTAAGCGATCTCGCTGATTGATTTTTCAGTGCTCCATAGCATGGCCTTGGCTTTGTCGACCAGCTTTAGATGGATGTGCTCCTGGGTGGTTTTACCGGTATATTTGTTGAGGAGATCAGACAGGTAATTGCCTGACAGGTTGAGCCGGGAAGCAAAGTATTTTACGTCGGGAAGGCGTGCTTCGATCAGAGTTTCCTGGTTGAAATAATCGCTTAGCAGTTTGTCAAACTCCTGCACAATATCGTTGCTGGCTTTTACTCTTGTAAGGAACTGCCGGCCATAGAAGCGCTCACAATAGGCAAAGAATAGTTCGAGGTTACTAAGGATCAGGTTGTAGGAATGGGTGTCGATATTGTTGCCGATCTCGCGCTGGATATTGCGCAAGCAGTCTTCGAGGGTATTTTTCTCATCGTCTGAAATGTGCAGTGCTTCGTTGTTATCATATCCAAAAAAGGAGAACTCCTTCAATTTGCGTCCCTTAGTACTTGCGTTGAGAAAATCAGGATGGATGTAAAGCCCCCACCCTTCAATGATCTGGCTGTTTATGTCGGGGACTAATACCTGGTGGGGCGCAGTCAACATCAATGAGCCTTCGGAAAAGTCGTAGGTAGTTCGTCCATACCCGAAAATACCTTTGAGTATTTTGCACGACGCCGTATACATATCCAATCTATATTGAACACCCGCTTTCCGGTGAGAGCGATCGACCTTCGCCAGATCGACCACCGATATCAGCGGGTGCTTTGGTTTCTCGTACCGGAAGAATTCATGTAATGCGGTAATCGACTTTATATCCATGTATTCCATGGGTGCATTTTACTGTTAAGTTAACATGTTTACAGGTACATTCCTCCGGATGCTTCTATTACCTGGGCTGTTACCCATTGGGCATCATCAGAACAAAGGAAGGCCACTACTCCACCGATGTCATCCGGCTGTCCTACTCTTGCGAGGGCTGTTACAGATTTGATGTGTTCCTGTATTTGGGGGCTTGCTTTCAAACGTCCGCCACTGAAGTCGGTAGCGATAGCACCGGGTGCTACTACGTTGGCTCTGATGCCACGGCTGCCTAATTCCTGAGCGAGGTAGCGGGTGAGGGTTTGTACAGCTGCTTTCATGCTGGCATAGGTGCCGCTGCCTGCGTGTACAAAACGCGTGAGCCCTGTAGAAAGGTTGACGATGGAGCCGCCATTATTGATGAGGCGTAATAGCTTTTGGGTAAGGAAGAATACGCCTTTGTAGTGTACATTCATCAGGTCGTCGAACATTTCTTCGGTGGTTGCTTCGAAGGATGGGATCACATAGTTGAAGCCGGCATTATTGACCAGGTAATCGAACTTGTCTGCATTGAAATGACTTTTCAACACGTTGCTTAATTCAGTTACAAATGCAGGGAAAGATGATACATTGCCTGTGTCCAGTTTCAGGGCTGCTGCTTTTTGACCAAGAGCTTCGATTGCTGCTACTACATTTTTGGCTTCTTCTTCGCTGGTCTTATAGGTGAAGATGATGTCGCTGCCTTTTTGTGCAAGCCTTATCACCATATCTTTTCCGAGTCCGCGGCTGCCGCCGGTTACCAGTGCGATCTTTGTTTGTTGTGCTTGTGTATTCATATCATTTATTTTATAACTCAAAGCTACTACCGGACAGAGCGGTCGCATTTATACCTTTCACGACAAGAATTATACATTTCTCTGATAATGGAAAAAAGGGCCTATTTTCAAGGCATGGGCATGAGTAACAAAACGACTGGCTTGGTTTGTATTGGCATTGTATTGTTGATCTGGGGCAGTGCTTTTTCGATCACCAAGGTGGCCGTAGATGTGGTTCCTCCTTTCCTGCTGGCTTTCCTCCGTAATCTTGTGGCTTCTCTCATCTTATTGCCGATGTATTTGTTGCGCAGAAAAAAGCGACCGCAGGCGGGTGTACCTTTCTCCAAAATCATCTTGTTGGGGCTTACCGGTGTCACGTTATTTTATACTTTCTTCAACTGGGCATTGGTCTATACATCTGCTGCGGCAGGGGCGCTGATCCAGGGGATCATGCCTGTGGCTGTTGCGCTGCCAGCTGTATTTTTCCTTAAAGAGAAGCTAAGCAAGCGAATGATTGCAGGCATCATCTTATCGGTAGCTGGTGTGTTCCTGATCGGCTTTATCCATACGCCTTCCAACTCTGGTAATCCTATTTTAGGTAACTTCCTCATGGTCTTATCTGTTTTTGCGTGGGCGGGTTATACAGTGCTTGCCAAAAGTGTTCATCATGCCGACCCGTTGGTAGTGCCTGCACTCAGTACTATCGCCGGAACTATTTTTCTACTACCCCTTCCTATTGTTGAATTGTGGGGACAGCCTTTTCCCACTATTCCCGGCAAGGCATGGGCTGCTATTATTTATCTCGGTGCTTTTTCTTCGGCGCTGAGTTATATCCTGTATAATATCGCTTTGAAAAAATTATCTGCCACACAGGTTGGGAACTTCCTCAATCTCGATCCTGTGATCGGGGCTACTATTGCGGTGATCTTCCTGAAGGACCATATTACGAACTGGCAAATTGCCGGCGCTGTGCTGGTGATTGGGGGGATATGGTTGAGTATGGAGAGAGAGGTTGACAGGTTGAAAAGTTGATAGGTTGAAAAGGTGAAATGTACAAGTAATTCCCTAATAGATATACATCTGCCCGATTGGAAGGCTTTAGCTTTGTACTCACTGGCCCGATTGTCTAACCGGGGTGTTAATTCGTCCAATTCACGGGATTGTGTTTACGGGGCGGCCTAGCAGCCGCCATCTTTGCTGTATCAAATCACTCAAAAAACACAATCATGAACTTAAGAACAGCAAAGATCATCTACTGGGCAGGCATTGTTTTAACTTCTTTATGGTTCGGAACCAGCGGTGTTTGTGAACTGACCAAAAATGCGCTGGTATGGGACATCACTTTACAACTGGGCTATCCTGCTCACTTCATTTATATCCTTGGGGTTGCAAAGCTGGCCGGCGTAGCCGTGCTGCTGACGCCTAACAGGTTGCTGAGGTTGAAGGAATGGGTTTTCGCCGGTGTATTTTTCGATATCATTTTCGCCTTCTTCTCCAAACTGAGTGTGCTTGGCTTTGCAGCCACCACCGACGCCATCGTTGCTTTTATCATGGTATCTGTAACGTATGTCATGTTCAGGAAGCTCTATACGGCCCCTACTCATGCTTTGGCTACCGCGTAAGAAACAATCATCCTCCAACTACTTAACTAAAATATTATGTCGCTCAATATTGCTATCATCAGTCGTCGTCTTTTATTCACCCTTTTCATACTTGCTGCGGCGTTACTTGGTAATGTGTATTCTGTAAATGCTCAATCTACTAACATGTCTTCTTCTTTCGATCAAATTAAACAAGTAAAAGCGGGTGTACTCGACATTGGGTATGCCGAGGTTGGTCCGGCCAATGGCAAGCCTGTTATCCTGCTGCATGGCTGGCCGTATGATATCAATAGCTATAAAGAATCTTCATTGTTACTTGCGGCGAAGGGCTACCGGGTGCTGGCTCCTTATCTGCGCGGTTATGGTACGACGCGCTTCCTTGAAGCTGCCACGCCACGCAACGGTCAACAATCGGCGCTTGCGGTGGACGTGATCGATTTCATGAATGCTTTGAAGATCGAGAAGGCTATTATTGGCGGCTTCGACTGGGGTGCGCGTACTGCTGATATTGTTGCTGCACTGTGGCCAGAGCGTGTTGTTGCACTGGTAAGTGTGAGCGGCTACCTGATCGGAAGTCAGCAAGCGAACAAAAAGCCGCTGCCTCCCAAAGCGGAGTTGTCCTGGTGGTACCAGTTTTACTTTGCTACCGAACGGGGTGCAGCGGGTTATGAAGCTAACCGCCGTGACTTTGCGAAACTCATCTGGCAAACGGCTTCTCCTGAATGGAAGTTTACGGATGCTGTGTTTGCACAATCTGCCGCAGCTTTCGACAACCCTGATCATGTGGCCATCACTATCGATAATTACCGCTGGCGCCTGGGGCTTTCTACCGGTGAAGCCAAATATGATGAGCTTGAAAAGAAGTTAGCTACCGGTCCGGTTATTACAGTGCCCGCTGTAACGCTGGAGGGCGATGCCAATGGTGCGCCGCACCCTGCACCTGCTGATTATGCCGCCAGGTTCAAGGGCAAGTATGTGCATCATACGCTTACCGGTGGCATTGGTCATAATCTTCCGCAGGAAGCGCCGAAGGCATTTGCGGAGGCGATTGTTGAAGCTGCTGGGTTTGCGAAATAGCAAGCTTCGAACTCCCGCATTGGCGGGACAAGTTGTGAGCTGCGAGCCTCTTGTTGTAAGAGGCTTTTGCTTTTGAAGGGAAGGTAATGAGGCAAAGGCATTGAGGCATCAGATCAGTTCAATTTGTTCGTTGGGGTTGAGGTTTTGTGTTGCTACGTCTGTAGCATCGCGGTTGTAGAGTTCTTTGTATATCTGCCGGATAAGGTTGTTTACTGTTATAGCGTCTATTTTTCCGCCGGGGTAAGCGGGCAGGATCATCAGGATCATTTCTGTTGTAGCGTCTCCCTGCAAAGCAGGCAGTATATATCTAACGTTCTTTAATTCTTTGGCGCCATTCTTTTTGTAAAAGATAATACGTCTTTGTCTCTCTTCTTTGTTGTCTCCGTAACCGGGATGTTCTGCTTCTATGATATAGTATTTTCCCTGCTTCCGGGCCATGGCCTGCAGGTGTTGTAAAAAGCGGGAGCCGATGTTCTGCCCTCTGCTGGCAGCACTGGTGGCCATGTAATCGAGCAGGATAAAACGGGTATTCTGTAACGGCCATAACAAGGCCATGAAAACTACTTCGTTTTCGTTGTGTGCTACGTAGAGCTGGTTATGACCTGCTGCCACGCGCGCAGTAATCACCTCCAGCGGGTGGCGCTCGTTGGCTGGGAAGGCACATTCATAAATATCCAGGGCGGCTTTGAATGGTGCCTGTTCAATATCTGTTATTTGTATGAATTCCACTTTGCAACTTTACTAAAAAGTTATTTAATCCGGGAAAATGGGGTGTAAGCGTCCCCGTATTTTACACTCTACCTATAATTTCTTATATTTCGCTATTACTATCTATACCCGGACGTATGAACCTTAGACTGCTGCGTTTTCTTTGTCTTCTCTTCCTCCTGTTAACGAAGTGCGGGTATTCGTTTTCGCAATATTATATCAATACCATTGCAGGCAGTGGGTATAATGGCAGTACGGGTGATGGAGGCATAGCCGTGTGTGCCGGTATCCCCTATCCCTCCGGTGTGGGTGTCGACAGCAAAGGCAATGTGTATATCGCTTCCTCTAACCGTATCCGGAAGATCGATATCAATGGCACCATTACCACTATAGCGGGTTCGGACGCCTCGGGTTATAATGGCGATAATATTCCCGCAAAGGATGCTGTGCTGAAGTTTCCCTTTGCCATTTGTGTAGACAAAAATGATAATATCTTTTTTACTGAATATAGTGGATCGCGCGTACGAAAAATAAATACAGCGGGTATCATCACCACCGTTGCCGGTAACGGTACCAATGGCTACAGTGGTGATGGTGGACCGGCTACCAGTGCCAATTTATATACTCCCTGGGGATTGACGCTTGATGACGACGGGAATATTTATATCGCTGACCATTACAACTCGGTGGTGAGAAAAGTAGATGCTGCTACCGGCATTATCAAAACTATTGCCGGCAATGGAACTGCGGGACATAGTGGTGATGGCGGACCGGCTACCAGCGCCCGTGTTGCCTACCCGGCGGCAGTGGCCGTGGACCAGGCCCGGAATGTTTATTTCATTGAAGTGTGGGGTGGCGTTACTTCAAGGATAAGAAAAGTAGATGCCGTTACCGGTATTATTTCCACCATTGCCGGGAGTAATGTGTATGGGTATAGTGGTGATGGCGGTCCTGCTGTGAATGCCAATCTTTTTGATCCGTCTTCTCTCACGATCGACAAGAACGGGAATATCATTCTTGTCGAATATGATCAGGCGAGGATCCGGCGAATCGATGCGGCAACCGGCATCATCAATACGATCGGGCTGAATGGCATGAGTGGGTTTTCCGGTGATGGCGGTCCTGCACTGAGCGCCAGTGGATATAACCCCATGCAAATAACCATCGATGCGAATGGTAACATCTATTTTGCAGACAACTTTAATCATCGCGTCAGAAAGCTCTCAACAGGGGCTCCGCCTGCTCCTCCTTCTGCTCCGAAGGTCACCATCTCGACGCCTACTGCTAATCCCTGCGTGGGGACTAACATCGTTTTTACGGCCCAGGTTACCAGTGCCGGCACAAATGAGGTCTATCGCTGGTATGTGAACGGTGTAGAGCAGTCTGTTCATGCCAGTAGCTTTTCATCGAGCTCGTTGCGCAACGGTGATATCGTCATGTGTACTTACACTTCGCAGACCTGTGCCGGCAACAGTACCACTGCTACCAGCAATACTATCACTGTGGCACTTTCAAACAGCCAAGTTCCGGTGATCACGCTGTCTGCTGAACCGCTCAGGGCCTGCCCGGGGGAACCGATTGAAATCACCGCTCAATCTGTCTACACAGGCGCCATGCAATACAGCTGGTTCCGGAATGGTGAGCCTGTAGATAATCATACAACCATTTATCAATACAGGATTGGTTCAACGACCGATCGTATCTACTGTGCCGTGACCACTAATCAAACCTGCAATCCCGGCCCGTTCCGCTCGGACACGCTGGAGATACAACCTTTCCCGGTTCCACGGGTGAGTATACGTGCTACCGATACGGCGGTATCGCCCGGTACGATCGTTGGACTGGCGGCGCAGGTTACAGGCAACTATACCAATATATCCTGGACACCTGCTTCTTTACTCAACGGTAATAGTGCATTGGCTGTAAGCACCAAGCCGCTGTTCTCTTCTTCCGATTTCGGTATTACGCTGACTACCATTGATGGCTGCTCTGTTATGGCTGAGGCCAAGATCAAGGTAATCAAGAAACTGGCTATGCCGAATGCTTTTTCTCCGAACCGGGATCACAAAAACGATGTTTTCCGTATTCCGCCTGATGTAACGCTCGTATTGAAAGAGTTTGTGGTGTATGGCCGCTGGGGCAATAAAATATTCTCGACCACCGACATCACAAAGGGGTGGGACGGAGGCGATTATCCATCGGGCAATTATGTGTACATGATCACAGGAACTGAAGAGGGTAAGTCTGTAGCTTATAAAGGCAGCTTTCTGCTGGTGAGGTAGAATTGCTTATTTTTGCAGGATGACCGATTGGATAACCGTTACCAGAAAAGAAGACTTTTTCTCGCTCCTGGAAGACTCTACTGAAAAGACTCAGATCATATTTAAAGACAGCCTTACCTGTGGCATCAGTGCGCATGCCAAGCACAGGTTGCAAGAGGGTTACTCTTTGCTTCAAGGGAAAGCTGATTTTCATTATCTCGACCTACTGACTTACCGGCCTATTTCGAACCTGATCGCGCAGGAGCTGCATGTGACGCATCAGTCGCCGCAGATCATTGTGGTGAAGGATAAAAAGGCTGTGTATACTACTTCGCATCATGCGATCAACCCTGCGGTGATTGCGCAGCATTTGTAGGTTATTCTGTTTTGATCTCCTTCAATAACTGCTCTTTAAATTCTTTTTTATTGGGTGTTATGAACTGGGTGGAGATCAATTTTCCGGCGGGATCATACAATAGATATCTCGGTACGGAACTTATTTCCAGTATTTTCAACAGCTTATTGCCGGGGCCTTGTTCAAGGCGGAAATTGTAGGGATTGTTGTATACACCTTCGTCTTTACTGGCTGCAACCCAGTCATCTACTTTATCGTTCTCATCGATGCTGACGGATATAAATTTGATATTCTTGCCAGCGAAATCGGGCAAGAGCTTTTTCAAATATGGCATTTGCAAACGGCAAGGGCCGCACCAGCTTGCCCAAAAGTCGACAAAAAGGTAACTGCCTTTCTGTGACTTTATAAAATCGAAATAGTTAATGGTTGTTCCTTTAACATCTTTCATATCGGCCACAGCCTGCAGTACTTTGTTTTCGCGCAACGCTATTTTTGATTTTAACAAGGAGTCATACCGAGGGTCTTCGATGCCGGTCTTTTTTATTTGTGTTATATAGCCCTTCAACTGATCGAGATCTCCCTTGTAACTGGCATGTAACCTGTTGAGCAGATAGGAACGGTATAACTCTGTCTGTGCTATTTTCTGATCTGCTTTGAGACAATAATCCCAAATGTTCTTAGCGGGCTTTTCTGCTCCGTATGTACGATAGGTAATGATATCATACACGCAAGGGTAGGTAAATGAAGATTGCAGGGCTGCAAATTTTGCAAGATTATTCTCAAACTCCGTATAGCAGCTATCAAGTATTTTTTTACCGGCAGGGATAGCTGCCTGTTCTTTGGGTATATCCATTACACCTCTTGCTTTCATGAGGTAATTGAAGTTGTGCAAGGCTTCCGTCAACTGTTTATTTTTCTGCAACTTAACGATCTTTCGTCCATTGTCTTCGTACCGTTGTTGTATCTCCTTTATCATTCCTGCCAGCCCTTTGGTTTGTAGTTCTTTGTTGATGGCTGGGAAACCCGGAAAGTACAGATTGGTCAGGTCCAGGACAGAATCGAGGTAGCCGAGGTTGTGACTGCCATATACAAAATGCCGGCCATTCTGATCGAGTACCACGCTATCGCCGGGCAGGACGAGGAGGCTACCTACCGTGGTGGTGAATGTTTTTGTATCGTCGTTGAAATGGGCATTGGCGTAATGTATATGCCAGGGCTTTTTTATGGCAAATCGCTTTTTAACAGTGGTGTCCGTGCGGGCGGGGCTGCGGAAAGAAACAGGGGTATAAGCCTGGTCTTCGTCGATCGCGTTGAATATTATTTCGCTGATTCCGTTGAACCGGACAGCTATTACTGTTTTGGGTGGTTCAGGCGTTTGCGCAGAAACGCGGAGAGCAGCAAGCAGCAGGAGGAATGACCATTTCATGCGCGTAAGATACAGGAATGGCTAATTTCCATAACGGCTATCAATAAATATTATTTCCTGGCTATATTTCGCCTTTCAAAGACTTGACTATCACTTCGCTTTTGCTGTTGACCTGTAGTTTGCGGTAGATGTTTTTGATGTGCTGACGGACAGTTTCGAGGGTGATGCCGAGGCGAACGGCAATCATTTTATAGCTGAGCCCATCGACCATGGCGGTGATGACCTGCTGTTCTTTGGCGGTGAGGGGTTCGTTATAAGTTCTTTTGGGTGCAAAGTAATCAACCACCTTACGGGCAATGATGGGCGACATGACCGAGCCGCCTTTGTGGATGATCTGAATACAGTTCAGTATTTCTTCGAGGGCCGTATCTTTTTGGAGGTAACCAACTGCACCGGCGCAGAGGGCTTTGAAGATGCGTTCGTTGTCCATGTATACGGAAAGTATGACGACCGATGCATCCGGGTATTTGCGTTTGATGCCTGGTATGCCTTCGATACCTGACTGGCCGGGCAGGCCAATGTCGGTGAGCACTATGTCCAACTGTTCTACCTGTTGTGCCTGGTTGAAGAAGTCTTCTACGGAGGCGGCGACAATATTGCATTGTATGTCTTCGCAACCGGCAAAGAATGCGGCGAGGTGGCGGCGCACCAATTCATCATCTTCTATTATTGCCAGGTTGATCATTGTAGTATTTTAAAGATACTGTTACTGTTTCACATCTCCTATCCCATACAAGGGGGATAATTATACAGGCACTTTCAACAGGATAGTCACTCCTTTGTCTGAAACAATGTCAAAGGTAGCTTTCAAGCGGTCGGCGCGTAACTGCATGTTGTAGAGGCCGTGGCCGTTGTTGAACTTCTTTTCTTTCAGCCCTATGCCATCGTCTTTTATCTGCATGACGAAATACCCGCTTTCTTTTTGTATGTCTACCTGCACACGGGTGGCGCCGGCGTGCTTGACCACGTTGTTGATAGCTTCTTTAAATATCAGGTATACGTTCTGACGGAACTCCATGGGCAGCTTTTCGTTGTCGGAAATGCCTGTATGGTTCAGCTCGAAGTCGATATTGGCGGGGGTGAGCATGTTGTGCAGGTGTTCCTGCATGTACTGGATCATGCCGCCCATCGTATCGTTGCGGGCATCGATGCTCCAGACCACATCTTTCATGGTGGAGATGGCCCCGCGGCTGATGCCTGAGATGGCGCCCAATTGTTCTGCCATGTTCGTGGCAGCCGCATCGCGCTTGCCTGCATCGGCCAGCACCGTGATGCGCACGAGGGAGCTACCTACATCATCATGGAGATCGCTGGCTATGCGGGTACGCAGGTATTGTATCTTTTTTACCTGGCGGATGCGGTAGCGTACGACCAGCCAGGCAATGACAGCAATGGCCATTATCAGTAATGCCATGAACCAAATCGTTCTGTAAAATACCTGCTTCACCTGTATGTAGATCGTCAGTTCGTTGATGCTACCTGATCCGCCGCCTGTGTTGCCTTTTATCTTCAATGTATACTTACCGGGTGACAGGCCGCTGAAGGAAACAAAGTGCTGGTTGCCGAGGGGATGCCATACATCGTCTACTCCGTGAAGTTGATAGAAGTAGCGGTTGCCCGCCGGATCGTATTGATCGGACAGCATGAAATGGAAGGAGAAGTATTTATCGCCGGGGGCTATTACCGCATTGGTAAATGATTGCAGGTTGAAGATGGAATCGATGGTGATCCCGTCCCGGTCGATCTTGCTGAAACGGGTGAGGGCCATCGTAACCGGACGAACTGTCGTGAATACTTTTGCGGGATCGAACTGCATGTAGCCGTTCAGGCCACCGACGATCATTTTTCCGTTGGACAATTTGCAGAGGGCTTTGCGGTTGAACTCGTCGGTGTTCAATCCATCTTTTGCATAGAAGTTCGTGAACTGTCCCGTTTGCCGGTTCAGGTAGCTCAATCCTGCGTAGGTAGTGATCCAGCAATTGTGTTTGTTATCGAACAGTAATCCGCACACCGTGTTATTGCTCAGTCCGTCTTTGTTGGTATATTGTTTTACTTCCCTGGTGTATATATTGTACCGGATCACTCCTCCCCCGGCTGTACTGATCCAGCATGTGCTGTCGTCATCGAAGGTGATATCGTTGATGCCAAAATCAAGTACGCGATGCACGGACTCTTTCTTCACTTCTCTCGTGCGTGTATTCACTTTGTATAACCCATTGGCTGTTCCTGTCCAGAGGTAGCCACCTTTTATGGCGATGCTCCAGCATGGCAGTTCATCGAAGGGCATGTTGCCGGATGGATCACGAAACGGCTGCATGGCGCCGATAGCCGGATCGAAAGTGTAGAGATTGTGCAGCCCGGCCGTCCAGAACAAATGGCCATCATTGGCAATGGTGAACTGGTTAATGCTTTTGAGTCTTTCTTTTTCTCCGCCCGGCGCGAAGTAAATATCGAGCATGCCGGTTTGTATGTTGTAGCGGCTGATGCCATATCCTACCATCCACAAATAGTCCTGTCCATCGTACCACATATCATAGATGTATCCAATATCGTAGCGACCATCGAGGCGAAGGTGGGTGGCGTTGTTGACCACTGGCAGCGCATCGACTGCAGGAGCACCGAAAACGGACAAGGCAATAGTAGTGTCCCTGCCCGTGGCTGTGCGCGTGTGCTTCAGGAATCCGTAATTCTCTGTGCCGGCATAGAGGTTATTGTAGCGATCGGCAATGATGCGGCGGCAACGGACGTTCTTCAGTTCACTGCCCTGCAGACTGAATGAGAGGTTGGTGAATGGTGCTTCCCGGTTTGCCAGTTTGATAATGCCATTATCGGTGCCTGCCCAGATCGTATTGTTGTTATCCTTGTAGAGGCAAAAAACAATCGAGGCTTTTATCATTGTGAGCAGGCTGCTGTAATCGGTGACCTGCCGTTGCTGTATGTTGTATTTCACCAGTCCTCCTCTGTCATTGCCCTGCCATACGTTTCCAGTGGCATCTACGCAGTGGGCGGCGCGCAGGTGAAGGTTTGGGCCGCTGACCGTATAAGGGTTTTTTAACCAGCTTTCATATTGTTGTGATGTATTGTTCCAACTGCCGATGCCGTAACTGGAAATGCCCCAGGTATGTTGTTGTGGATCAATGTACATTTTGGAGTAGTCGTTCAGCTTCAGCGCCGGATCGCCGATTTGTGAACGGCCATTCTGTGAATTCCTTTTTACCAGTATTGTTGGATGATCCAGGTAGGATAACCACAACTGCTGGTCGTTTATTTCGGTGATGGCCACCATTACATTGTTTTCCTGTACCAAGCTGCTGTCGATGTGTACGGGGCTGAAGTTTTGAGCATCTGTAAACTCAACAAGCCACTTTTCACTCATTACATAGATATGGCCATTTCGTAATGTTTGTATCGAGCGGATGGGGCCTGCGGGTAATGATGAAGGAACTGTATCACGGTGAATGTATTGGCGGATCGTATTGGTGCAAGGGTCGAGGATGTTGAGACCATTCTCTGTGCCGATCCAAATCAACCCTTTTGCATCCTGCATGATGGTAGTGACTGAGCTGTTGCTGAGGGCAGGTTGGCTTAGTATGCTGTATTGGATAAAGAAGGTGCCGTCGTAGCGGTTCAAGCCACCGTTGGTGCCTAACCAGAGTATGCCCGCTTTGTCCTGCAGAATGCACTGGACGGAATTGTTGCTGAGGCCGTCTTCTACTGTGAGGCGGGTGTATTGTAAGCTGGTTTGTGCCGCTATGGATAGCGGGAACCATATTAGGAGGAATACTATTAAGGCGATGTTTTTCAGCAGCTGGGGGTTAGGTTGGTTGTGGAAAATTACTGCAATTTACAGAATTGCCTTCGAGGAGTTTGAAAGGCTGTCTGGCCGCTTTGAGCGGCCTGACTAAGCCGTAGATAAAGGTGAGCCGCTCTTGCCACGCAGCACTGGCAGCGCTGCAGAGCGACCCACCTTTTGAAGCCTTCGACAAGCTCAGGCTGACAAGGAAAATTCTATCGTCGTTTTAAAGGAGGCATGGTGGTTCTGATGCTGTTGAGCCTGCCTCTGAAGCCGGTGTTCCTGAGTAATGGTGGTTTGATCTGCATGGCTGCGGGCAGGTTACCGCTAATGGCTAATCGTCGTGCCGGGATCCTCGCCGCATTCGATATTGTGTTTTGATGTATCTGTGAACCGGCCCGCCCGCGTCCGCGGTCCAGCACCGGCCTACCGGCTACCTGATTTTGGCCTGCCGGTCTCACCGGATTGTTATCCCGCTTGTAGGTTCCCGGGTTACTCCACATGCCATCATCGTCCTCACCATCATCGAATGTCCGTAACAGGGTTTGTTTGGGCATGACGATCCGTTTTGTGCGCAGTTCGTTTGCCGGATCATCCTTGTCTTCCAGCTTCCTGTTGTACCTGTTTTCCAACAAGATGTTTGCATATCTGTTGGCCAATATTTTGCGCTTGGGATTGTTGTTGAGTTTTTTGATCTTGTCCTTCGATATTTTGTCGTTTGATCCTTCGTCGGCTTTGTTTTCTACGAGGTCGGACTCTGCGTCTGTCGATCCGCTGTAGCCGACTTTCGACACTGATGGGTTGGATACCATATCTCCTACTGAATTGTTGCCTGTGAGGCAATAGACGCCGCTTCCGTAACCGGGATACCCATCGCCAAAAGGATCGGGCACCGTGAGCCACTGGCTCAATGCGGGATCGTAGTAAGCAGTGTTGTAATTGTAATAGCCTGTTTCTGCATCCAGGCCTTTTCCATTGAACAGATAGGGTGTTTCGAAGGAACCGGTTTGTCTGTAAAAGAACATTTCACCGGTTGGAGCATATTCTGCCTGTTGTATCACTTCGCCATTAAAGTTGGTGACATAATTAGTACTACCAGTGTTATCGACATGGTAGAAATAGTAGGTTTCGGGAAAATGTCCTGCTTCTTCAAATCCGTAACCGGCTTTGACTGAATCGCGCGAAGGAACGCCGTTGACAAAGATGGGCGGACCATTGGGTGGCGGTAAGGGATTGCCGGGCCAGCCGGGCGGCACATTGGCGGCGGCCGTATCGACAATGACCGGTGCTGCAATGCCCGTGTTCTGGGGCTTTGCCCAAAACAGTTTATCGGTGGGCGGGCCGGGGCTTACGCCGAGGGATGCATAGTATTCGGTACGCGCTTTTTCGATGAGGGCGGCTCTTCTGCTATAATCCACACCTCCGGCGGTGAGGCCTGTTTGCGGGAAGTTGATATTGGTGAAGTTGCCATGGCCTGGTTTGCTGGCTATGCGTTGTCCTTCGATGTAATAGTGCTTGACGAACTGTGATTTCTTTGCTACAACATAGGGGCTCACGTTTATGGAATAGTTCTCTTCATCATGGTACACCGCGCCAGCCGGGGCTCCATTAACCCAAAGGCTTTGCATGCCGCCACTGCTTTTTACGATGCGGTTGTCATCGGCATCGTAGGTAAACTGGTGGAGTACGCCTTTGTTGATGACGCCTATGAGGCGGCTCTCTTCGTCGTAAAAGTTTTCGACCTGTTCATTGCCCAACTGGTTGCCATTGGCATCGTAGGTATATTGATGGGCGCCTATCTGTGTGGCCTGGTGGGGCGCTGTGCCTCCGTATACATAATCGTGTTTGTAATTGCCGGTGCTGGTGGGGCCGGTCCACGACTTTCGCACTATGTTGCCAATGTTGTCGTAGTCCATCTTCAACCCAAAGTGTGCTGCGCCGCTGTATACGCCCGTAGCGGAGTCGAGGCGATAGAGGGCATCGTAGCGATAATCCTGCCGGGTGGCGCCGGCCTGTGCATCGTTGACAAAACCTGTCATGTTGCTTACGGCATCGTACGTGTAGTTGTTGCTCAACATCGGCTGTCCGGTGGGCGACAAGGCACGGAGCTGTGCAAGCCGCCTGCGTTTGTCGTCGTAGCTATAGGTATTTTCGGTGCCATTGCTGTAGCGCATGTAGACACGCTGATCGAACTCATCGTATCCTAACTGTTCGACGAACTTATAGGTGCTTCCTTTTTTAAGGCCGTCTATCTTTTTGAGGGCGCCGCTTTTGTTGTAGTGGTACGTGATCGCTTCGCCATCGGGATAGACCATTTTTTTCAGGCGGTTCCAGGAATCGAATTCCTGTTCGCTAACATAGGTAATGCCAAAGTTGGGGCTGGTCATGACCGTGCGGATGGTTTTTACTACCTGTCCCTGCGTGCTATAGAAGAATTCCTGTCCTCCGCTGGCGTCTTCCTGTAATGTGACGCGGCCTGCTTTCGCGCCTGTGCCTGGTGCACCGTAAGTATATTTTACTTTGTTCTGGTAATGATGGGGATAATCGATCTCCGTGAGGCGATCGTAGTCGTACTGGTATTGTATGGCTCCTCCGTTTTTGATCTTCATCCGTATCTCTGCGGTGATCTTTCTGAAGAGGTTGCCGGCGAGGTCGTATTCGAAAGTGGTTTGTCCTGCATCCGGGTGCTGTGTTGCTATTTTACGACCGAGGTTGTCGTAAGTGGCGGTGAAAGCATTGCCTGCATTGTCGACCACCTTCACCATTTCCCCGACAGCGTTGTAATCGTAGCGGGTGGTAAGGACGCCGCCGGTCGTGTAGGTTTTATACAACCGTAAGTTGCCAAATACATCGCTCAGTTTTTCGGTACGGTTGCCCAGGGGATCGGTCACCATCATGCTGAGGCCACTGTTGCCCGAGGTCCATGCAATGGCGGTAGTGGCGCTATCTGCGTATACTTGTTTTGTGAGTCGATCTGTAACATCAAAGACCAAGCGTGTTTTGAACTTGCCCAGGTCGCCGTTGAGCTTTTGTGTATTGGGGCCTATGCTTTCGAGCACAGGGTACCAGGACCTTACCACACGACCAAATGCATCGAACTCATCGGTGCCCGACACCACCATCGTTACCTCGTCATCTACTGATGCTCCTTTAAATAAAGAGACTTGTTTTTTTAATTGTATAGACCTACCCCATCCGTCGGAAAAGTTGAGGATGTCAATGCTGCTGTTGTTGTTGTTGGTATCGTATTCGGGGTCGTAATGTTTTGTAATGGCGTAGGGCACGGGATCTTTGTGGTGGTAATCGATGGCTATTGTATAGGGCTTATTAGCCGCCAACTCATAAGGGCCAGTAAATCGTATGAGGCGCCCGAAGTTATCGAACTCGTAGCGGGTGGGTTCGTTGTTCCTGCTGAGGGTGTGGGTGGCTAGGCCGAAACGGTAATCGTATTCGCTGGTGGTGATGTAACCAAACGCATCTGTTATTTTCGTTGGGTAGGTATGTACCTGCGGATCGTACTCGTATGTATAGCTCATGCGCTGGTTCTTGTAGTTGGCCGGCTTGGTCAATGTGGTGATGTTGCCATACGCGTCGTACTCAAGATCGGTGACGGCTGCTGTGCCATCTGCCAGGAAGGATTGCATTTTGATGGGGGCTCCTCCTGCATTGTAAGTGGTGGTACGTTTTCGTTTAACTCCCTGGGCATCTCCTATTTCTACGGTAGCCGGCGCTGATTTGAGGTAGAGGTTGTCGTTGTTGTGGTAGGTAATGGTGGTTTGGTTCCTGCCGGCAGCTGAACCATCTCCTTCATCTTCTATACGTGTGATGTTGCCCAGTGCATCGTATTCGTAGCTCGTTAACTTTTTAACGTTGGTAGTAGTGGCACCTTCATAGAAGTAGTTCTCAGTCTGTTTCAATGCCGGGAAGCGAACAGAATCCTGCACCGGCTTAATGTCGTAGATGTATTTTGTTTGTGTGTACTTATTGCCTGTAGCATCTTCCGTCCATTCGGCAGCGATGAGCCCTTTGTTGTAAAAGCTCGTATTGGAGTATTGTTGTACGAAGCTGCGGTATACTTTGTTTTGATCGGCGGTGTTCAGCTCGCGGGTGGTGACTTTGCTGAAGCCATAAAACTCTCGCTCGTGGCGATCCTGCCGGCCGCCTTCGTATTCAAAGCGGCGGCGAATGGTGTCTATGCCATCTCCCGGGGCTCCATCGAAGGCGGTTATGTTCTTCATCACCCATTTGCTCTGGGGCATGTCGAAGGTGTTGCCCATGCGTTCGTAATCGATGGTGAAGTATGACTTCGCCAATGGGCCTTGTACTCTGCTCAGCATATTCGTGCGGCCAATGGCGGAGGCAGAAGCGATGAGCTCTCCATCGTCTTTCGACTCCACATAATCTGCATAGCCATCGCCATCGATATCCATGAATGCTTTTTCCTGGCGGGAAACGCCCTGACCGCCATTGCCACTGGGGTTGATACAGATCTTCATGAATATGATGTAGATCGGAATGGTGATGGTAACGGCCATGTTGAAGGATTCGCCTACAGACATGACGGCTGCTATATCGCTGTATCCTTTCCACTCTATCCATGGCCCGAAGCCGGCGCCGTTGTTGAAGCGAACGTATACTTTGTCTACTACGTCGTCTACCATCGACATCTGATCGGGCAGGCCATCGCCATTGAGGTCGTTGAACATAAATGAATTGCGGCCTTCTGTACGGGAGATGCCGAAGCCGCCTTCGAATGACCCGCCGTCGAGGTTGATGCCGAGGCCTCCGCCGTAGGACAGGCTTTTTGCTTTGTCGATGTCGTTGAAGTCCCACCGTTCGGTCGGGGCAAACTTGTAGCCGAGATTGAGCATTACGTCGCCATTATCCCAGATACGGTCGGGCAGGCCGTCGCCATTTATATCCATCCAGGTGTTGCCGGTGTAATCGTCGTTGAAGTTCAAACTACCTGAGAGGCCCATAGCTGCCCGGGCAGTATTTTGTGCACCGCTGGCTGCTTTGGTGGTTTTATTGCCGGTGAATGCGCGTTCGTATTCTCCTCCCAAACCAACGCCTTTTTGAAACCCGTAGGTAGCAGCGAGGCCCGTGTTGTTATCAACGGTGTGATCCCCCAATCCGCCATGGGGCATGGTGTACTGCATGACATGCCTGATATCCAAGCTGGGGAAAGGGGCTTCGGCCTTGTAACACAGTGCATCGGGATACCGGTCACCATTGAGGTCCATCATGTCGGAACTGATGTACGTTTTGGCATTTGACAATCCGGCGCTGGGCCCTGTACCAGAGACGGTGACGCCTAAGGAATAGCTGGTTACTTCGGTGTTGCTCGTTTTGTAGATAGCCCCGGCCCCGGTGGGTAAGCTATCGACGGATACATCGTGCATGTACAACCGTGAGCTGCTCATGGTATTGGGAGTAACGAATACGCTGGTATCGTAACCAAGCCATAGCTGGCGGGCAGGATCGGAATACAGGGTAACGAATTCGGCCTTCGATGGATTGGGTATGTTGCTCATGTCGGCCGTGTCGGTAAAGGCATTGGGATCGACCGCTGTGTTGTTGGTAAGTTCATCGAGGTTGAGCTTGTTCTCGTCGATGGGCGTATTGCCTTTATCGCCTTTGAATGCAAACTGCCCCCATCCGCGAAATTGTGCGCCGAGGAAATCGTCCGGGGGATTTGTATAGAGGTTGGCGGCCCATGTGTTTTTCAACACCAGTGTATCTTTCATGGTGGCCGTTGCCGTATCGAGGAAGGATGAATCTGCATACTGGCGCACCTCTGTTGGCCCAAGGAGGGCTGCCAATTCGAGGGAGTCGGTAGCATATTCAAGGAAGAGGGGTTCTGCCGGATTTCGTATGAGCCTGATGCTATCGACCGGGTTCATGGTTCCTCCATTGAGGAATATCCGCCTGCGAGCATATACCGTGTCGGTTCCTTTGATGGTAAACCACAGGGTGCCATTGCCACCATTACCGCCTCCACTTACCTGCGGCCGCAATACGACTGTATCTTTTTGCGCTGCGATAACTGGCGATGCTTCACGCAACCATTGGTTGTAATTGGAATTGTCGGGTATGGGGTATCCTTCCATGGTGGGCTTGCCGCCTGCTGACGTAATGGGGGTACCATCGGTGATGGCTACGTAGGCGTAATGGGGCGACCATTGCATGGCTGAACGGTCGATGTACGATTTCGACAGGAGGGTGAAGTATAGTTCATCGGATGTATCTACAGCCATCTGACCGGGGGCCTTCACCGGCTCATCGACCACCTCGTTGCCGGCATAGCCTTGTGTAAACAGGATGGTCTGGATATTGTTTCGCCAATGGGTAACCTGCAGGTATACGGAATCGGTAGTGATCTGCTTTTTAAACCGTCCATCGATCTCTATGGCGCCTTGCTTGCCCATACCGATGGCGTTCTTGCTATGGAGGACAAAGTCTTCAGAAGCGCGGTAGTAGTTGCTGGTCTTATGGTGCTGATCCGACTGGGGCGTTACCGGGGTTGTGTATTGTATAATGGGGTCCCATGATACGAGATCGTCATCGCCATTGTATATCGACTGGACGCGAAAATATATGCGTTGTCCTTTGGTGACTGGCAGGGCACTTACGTTGGTGGGCGCTTTAACCGTATAATCATTGGGACCGATGGTGGTGCTCCACAATGTGTCGCCTGCGTGTTGTATGCTTACGCGTACGCCATCTTTTTTGTTGTTGATGAAGCCTGTTGGATTAGGTACTTCGATCAGCTGCACGGGTGCGGTGATGTTGACGGTGCCTGTTGCGGGCGCTTTCCAAAAGCGCATGACATCCTGCAAGGGAAAATCGCGTTCCTGCTTTGCCTGGCGGGCTGTATCTTTTTTCAGGAATTCGGGATCGAGCTTGCCCGGGTATACAGGGCTGGGTGTTTCTTTACTGTTGGTGGAGAACTCCGGATCGCCCTGGCTATTGAGGTGGTTAAAATAGACTGTTCCGCCATCTGCAATGTCGATGAGCCCATCGCCATTGAAATCGGCAAAGAATATTTTGCTGGTTGTGTAGGATGAGATGTGTTGAACGCCGAAAAATCCGCTGTAAGGAAGTGCTTGTCCTCCTCCACCGACGCTCTCTGTTTTGCTGGTACCAAAATCAACGACCCCGTTGATGATCTTTTTTTCACCAAAGCGACGCAGGGTGCCGCCGAGGTTGGGCCGGTAATAGAGGTGCAAGCCCGTAGCGAGGTCGAACTGCTTAAATACTTTATCGGGCAAGTTATCGCCATTGATATCTATGAGGCTGAGTATTTCTTCCTGGTTGTCCTGCCCATAGGTGAAGCCTCCACCAACGGTCAATTTTTTGCTCCACAAGCCGCCTGCAACACCGCCGAAGGTGATGACGAGACCACCTGCAGCGCTTTTCACTTTTGCGACGCTGATGGCTGAGCCATGGTCTTCGAACTGTGGTATGGGATTGATAATACCGCCCTTGATACCGTCGCGGGGCATTTGCCACGGGCCTTGTGAAGCTGATGATCTATAGGTGTTGTTGTCTCTTATATCATCGTAATAATCGAAATCCTGGCTGTAGAATACGCTGTCTCTATTGTCCAGCTCGCGAACGCTTTTGAGGAGTGTTTTGTAGAATGCTCCTTCCGTGTATTGAAATTCGTAGCTGCGTATGAGGGTGGTGTTGTAGAAGATGCGCACTTTACGCAGGAGGGCTGCGCTCACTTGTTTGAACCCGAGACGGGCATCGATGACGATATCTTTACGTGTAGTGACATCGCCTACATGATTGTTGCGCATGAACTCCAGCTGGTAGACTCCGTTGGCATTGCCATGGCCCGTATAATAAATGCGGCGCAAGTACAATTGCCTGCCCTGCTGGGTGCCGCCTGTGAGGCCCGCATGTTGTGCGGTTTGGTATTCGTAACGAATGTTGTTGTCGTTGAGGTCGCGGGTTTCTGTGAGGCCCCAGTAGGCGATGTTGCCATTGTCGTCTTTGAGCACAGAGCTATCAACCACGCCTGAGCCGGGACGACCGCCGTAGTAATTTTTTCGGCCATTCTTTTCGGCCACTTCCCACCAATAGCTGGCGGGGCTGTCGCCATGGCGAATGATCTTGCTGAAGTCTTCTTCCACACGTGGATAGAAGCGTTTCTCAGCTGTGCGTATCACGAAGGAATCGCGGTTGTTGACCGGTGCGAGCTGTTCACCGCTCAACAGGTACATTTCTGTTTCGCGTGTAGCATCGAAGCGAGGCACGCCCCAACGTGTATCGATGCTTATGGCAGGCGTCAACAGGTTCCATCCCGTGCCCATCCAGGAGGTACCGCCTTCATTGTTGTAAGCAATGTTGATGTCCGGGTTCATGCCCTGGCGCCCCTGGGGCAGGTTCATGGTGAAATTCAGTACGGCGTTGCCGAGGCTATTGGCCGCAGGTACTGGTATCATGTTGATGCCAGTAGCGGGATCGGCCGCTTCGAAATCCTTAATGGATGTAGGTGCGTATCCCTGCGTAGATGGTTCTTCCGGAAGGCCGATGAAATCGTTTACGGGATCAGAGGTAAGCATAGCGTTGTGACCCGTGGGTGTACTGGTATTGGTAACAACAGGCTTTTGTGCTGTTGTGAATTGCTCTTTTACAGGCTCGTGTATCAACAGAGGCATTTGTGGTTGCTGCCAGCCGAAGTAAACAGCTGCCAGCGCTGCGCCGGAACAATACAGGAGGATGGTGAGTTTCTTTTGCATAGGTGGCGCTTATCATTTAACGATGATCAGTCTTCTGCTGGTTTTGGATAGTCCGGAAGTAAATACCAGCTCGTACATGCCTGCTATTTTCAACTCGCCGGTGAAATGGTGATTGGCCCGGCGTTCTCCTTTTTGCATCGTGATCAATTTGCCTTCGGGTGAATATATCGTCATGGTTACCGGCGCCGGTTCATCTAATGTGACGCGTGCGGCAAACCGGCCGGTCGATGGATTGGGAAATATGCTGATGTCGTATAGTGTGTTGTTGGGCATTGCTTTTACTGTTATGTCTTGCTGGTTGTAGCAACCGGCTGTGCCGCAGCGTATGGTGTATACGCCCGGCTTTGTGATGCGTACCTGTGAGCTCAATGATTGAAAATTGTCCGGGCCTTTCCATTCCCAGCTGAGACTGGATGCCAAGCCCACTCCTGCATCGAGTGTGAGCGCACCTGCTACCGGCAACGTATACTGATCTGCCTTCAACGCGGGCAGGGGTACATCGGTATGGTTGATATAAAATGAATCGGTATAGGTGTGACGGCCGGCGTCGGTAACCGTGATCTTGTATTTGCCCGTGGGGAGGGATGAAAGTTCAATGGGGGTATTTGTACTGGTGATGCGCCTGCTGTCGATAATGCCTGTAATGTTTTGCACGATCAACTGGTATGGGGCTTTGCCGCCAAGGATGCGCGTGCGCAGGCTTCCTTCGCTCTGCTGTGTACAGGTAGGTTGTTCGATCTTTGTTTGTAACAAGAGTATCGGCCCGGCGATCAGCGTCCATACGTCTTTTCCTGAAGCGTCTGCATCCCACTGTACATCGGCAAATGTGGCAATGCCTTTTTTATCCAATGTGGTCATTGGAATGTATGCCGCTTCTTTCGTATTGAATTTTCCTTCTCCTGTCGGATCGATGACCAGCCAATAGCATGGCTGCACCGGCAGGCGTGCATCTATTTGCTTCGTATCTATTTGTAGTGTGGTGTTGTATGAAGGTTTCTCTCCTGTTTTCATCAGCCAGGAGCGTTGCAGCATCACTGGCTGGCCGGGCGTTTTGGGCGCGGGGATCAGCGGTTTGTCATTATCGCCCCATAATAAAAAGGTATTGTTGGCTAATACGTCTGCAGTTGTTATCGTGAGTAGACCCGGTGTGTTGCTGCTGGTAGCTATAGATTGACAGAACCCTGCTGTATCATCGCGGCCAATGCCTGCGATGTTGTTGTGCCATTCGGGATAGTCGTATCCTTTCCAGATCGGCTTGCCCGCGCTGTTGAGGTAGGTGGCGCCGGGCTCTGTAAGTGTGATGCCGTATTTCAATGCCAGCCAGGATGCTACCTGCAAGCGCTCTGTACTGCTCAACACGCGGTTATAGATGATCAGCTCCGGAATGAGGCCATTGAAATTGACCACCGGAACTTTGGGGGTAAGGGGCTGACCGCCGATGTGTAATGACTGCGGAACGATGATTGCCGAATCTTTGTCTTTCTGCTGTACATATACATTCACCTTCGGCTGGTGCCTGGCAACATCATTGTAGTTCATGTAGCGATAGGCCGGCAGATCGGCCATACGATCGGTGGTAAGCACCAGGCCGGTGGTTGTGTTTCGTGTGGTGTACCAAATGCTGTTTTCGTGGGCAGTATCAGCGGTCTGATACACTGTGAATATGCTGGCGCTGCGCCAATCGCGCAGGGCGAGGTTCAGGGGCATGCTGTTGCGGCCATCGAGCTTCAATGCCGGATGGTAATTCAATTGTTGCAGTGTGGCATTCTCAAATGTGAGCCAGGTGGTATCGGATGGTATACGGCTGCGCAGGCCGCCAGCGATGTGGTTCGTGGGGACACGAACCATGGCGTCACGAGCCACAGCGGTATCTGCTGCGTACCAATGCACAGCCCCTCCCACCCCTCCGGGATTGGGCGTTTGCGCCGCTGCAACACAATAATAGAAGCACAGCACTACCGAGAGTGCGATTCTTGTGGTTCCCATATTTAGAGCTTATCTAAGGACTTCCTACTGTTTTCTCATGCGGATTTAGTCAGTCTTTAACAGCTGGCGGCTCTTAGTTAGTCTCGAAAAATGAGGACATATTGAAGCCCACGGAAAACTCAAACACTGTGTTGTTGTTTTTCGTGGCGATGAAGTTGTAGGAATTGGCCTGTGTCTCTACTGCACTGGTGGCGCTCCAGTAGAAGCGTCCGTTTACTTTCACTGCATCTTTTATCAGCCATGACGCATCTACCGCCAGTCCGAAATTGTTCTTTCCGCGCAGCACATTACGGAGCTGCTGCTGTTGTTGCAGATCGGTACCAAATGCTTCTTCTTTTCCTTCGCCCCAGGAGGTATACTTCAAATTCCTGGTGGCAACATTGATGCCGAGGAATGGCCCGGCACCTAATGCCACGGATTTTTCAAAGGGAAACCATTTTGCGAGCCCTACCAGGTTGATGTATTGGTAAGCGAACTCCATCTTGTAATGGAAGTCGCGCTCGTAGTTGCTGAACTCCACATTGCCGCCATGCCGTGCATACATGATCTCGGACTGGAAGCCCAGGCGCTTGTCTTCGAGGTTGTAATCATAGTAGATACCCAGGTGCCAACCGGTGCGGCCCGTTTCTGCAATGCTGTAATTAATAAAGTACGGTTCGCTGAGGATGATGGTGGACAGGTTGCTTATCTTAGAATAGTTGACACCGGCCTTGAAGCCGAAGTCGTATTCCTGGCCCCGGGTGGTGGTGTGGAACCCGATCAATAGCAGCCCGCAAAGAACTATCCTGTTCATCCGCATTTGGTTTTGGGAGTTTGCGTGTAAAGGTTGGTCAAAATGCGGGAAGGGGCAATCCCATGAATATGGGAGAATTGAAAAACCGTACCTTTACGCCCCCGCAGCTGCCATGCTTTATGGCAATCCTACTCTATGCTTCGCGTGCCCGCTTTTAAAATTGGTTGTATGAAAAGGTATCTGACTGTCTACACGATCTTATTGTGTTGCTTGTGCTGCTGTTATATGGTGGTGGCGCAGCCTATGCAGTCGTCGCGGTTGAGTAAGACGCTCCAAGGGTATAATGATGCGCAAAAAAGGTTGCTGGCAAAGAACATTGGGCGTTTTCTGTATATGTCTTTTCAAGGGCAGTGGGACCAGGATAGTGCCGTGCAATATGCCTGCAAAGTATATGGTTTCAACCGGCAATTTCCTTATGATGAAATGGTCTATGATGCCAGTATTGCTGAGGCTGTGCAATGGCTGCAAGCACGTCAGCCGTTGCGGGTGGCTTCAGCAGCGGAGCGGGCTACCGGCGATCAACGTATACGTCTGCTATTGGAACTGGTGATCTATTACGTGCACCAACCGGGCAGGGACTCTGCTCAACTGGACAGTGCGGCGCGGTACCTGAGCGTTGCACGGAAAGCAGCTAACAACGACTTCTGGAAAACGGAATGTGATGCCTGGCAGGGCGAGCTGCTGTATCAGCAAGGACAGCGGGCCGAGGGGGTACGTTATTTTTCGGATGTAGCTAATCGATTCCCCCGTGATGTGCCCAGTCAGCGGAAAGCAATGGCTTTTCACCAGTGGGCATTACATCTTTCCTTCGCCGATAGCTTGCGGCTTCGCTACCTTGAAAAGGCTTTCCAGGATTATCAGCAATTGGGATTGAAGGAGCAAGGTATCGAGGTGATGTCGGATATCGTGACTTATTGTTTTATCATAGACTATCAGCGGGCATTACCTAAACTCGCAGAGGTACAGGCATTAGAACAGGCTATCGGCTACCGACATACTATGGATAATTATTATGTACGCTCGTTTATAGATGCTGTACGTTCGGATTATTTATCGGCACTGCGCAATGCGGATAGTTGTGTTGCTATTATGGCTGCAACCGGTGACTCGCTGCTGTATAGCCTGACTTGCCAACAACAGGGGACGGTGTATGAATTTTTGGGGCAGGATTCGTTGTCTTATGTCTGGCTCCGAAAGGGGGTGATGAAAATAGATCTGGAACCGCGTGAGTTCTGGTACAAGAATTTTACGGTACTGACCAACTATCTGGCGTATGATTCTGCTGCCGACAAAGTGCTGGTCTGGATGCAGGATATTGTGGCACGTTATCCACCGCAGGCAGGATTAGACAAGATCATGGTCGACTTCAATACTGGTTATTGTTATGATAAGATGGGTCGACTGCAGGATGCTGAAAAGTATTATACTCTTGCTTTGAATGCTGTAGCGAGTTTCCCGCCAGAACATGTACATAATGATATCCTGACGTTTTACTTCGTGACCGGCAGGTTTTATATCAACCAACATCAATATAAAAAAGCGCGGCAATTGCTGGAAAAAGGATTGACATTGAGTACAGGGAAAGGGGGTGTACGTTTTTATCAAAAAACTTACGGGCTGTTGAGCAGGCTGGATTCCTTGGAGGGCCGATACCAGGATGCTTACGCGCATCACCAGTTGTTTAAGATGTACAGTGACTCCGCGCTTAATCTGGCGCAGCGTGTGCAACTGCAGGAACTGAACGTTCGGTATGCTACGGCGCAGAAAGATCAGGATATCCGGTTCCTGCAGCAGGAGGGTATACTTAATGAAACGGCGCTACGACAAACGCGGCTAACGCGGAACATCGTGATCGGCGGGCTTGTGCTGCTGGCAGTGATCGCTGCCCTGCTCTATAACCTGTACCGCGCCAAACGCAAGAGTGCGCAGCTGATCGCTCAAAAGAATAAAGCGTTGGAACAGCTGGTGGATGAAAAGCAATGGCTGCTGAAAGAGGTGCACCACCGGGTGAAGAACAGCCTGCAAACTGTGGTGAGCTTATTGGAAATGCCCATGCATTCGCCTCAGCATGACCCGCTATCAGCTGTTCAGGCAAGCCAACATCGCATCTATGCTACTTCGTTATTGCATCAACAGCTATACCAGGATGAAAGCAGTTCTTCTGTAAATATGGGGGTATACCTGCCGCAGCTGCTCAGCTACCTGCAAGATGCTTTTGAAACGCGCCAGCGTATCTATTTTGAATCAACGATCGCCGCCATCGACCTCGATATCTCGCAGGCCGTACCTATCGGTATCATCGTAAACGAGGTGGTGACTAATGCCATCAAGCATGCTTTCCCCTCTCAAATACCTCATCCTGTTATCAGGGTATCGCTGGCACTAATGGATGACGGGATGTCGGAGCTTCGCATCGGTGATAATGGAATTGGCTATGCTATGGAAAAAGCCTCTACGCAAGGTTCGGGCGGTCTGGGCATGGAACTTATTTTTGGGCTTGTCGAAGATATCAATGGGACTGTGCAAATCGTGACGAATGATGGGACTTCGGTGATCATACGATTTGCGCCGAGGCAGGAGCTGTCGAGGGGATATGGAGGGCAGGGTTGACGAGTTAACAGGTTGATAGGTTGAAAAGTAGGACGACCTAACTTAGGTGCGCCAGCTGCCCTGCTGTTTTTGGTGAAAACTGCTCATTTTTCCAAGTACGCTATTTATATGCACTATCCTGGGAGTATCTATGGAGTATCTACGGAGCATCTATGGAGTAACCCCGCTTTATCCTGTCTCTATTCTATCATTACCTGATCTGCTTCATTGACATTCTGTCAAGTCTAACTACCAATGCTACTACGCACATCTCTATTTTACGCCCTTTTGTCAGCTCAGGACAAACATAGATAATAAAAGCAGTGTAATGAAACGTGGCTGTCCGTTATTGGACGTTTTGACCAAAATGGCCGAATTGTCCACGCCGTTTTTAGAAGGCTGGGATTGTTGCCTACTACTGCTTCTTTCCTTCAGCCGTTATTTTATAGTATTCATTAAAATAGCCTATGGCCTTTAATGAATCGGGCATCGGGATGACTATCATTTCATTTGCAATTGAAGGCGGTAAAATGCTACTGGTTGTTGAGTTGTATAATTCAGCCAGTTTCGCTTCTACCTTGTAGAGTTTCATTTGTCTGGCACTGTCGAGCTTTGGGGAAAAGGATTCCCCGACATGGTTTAGCTTTTTGGAATAGTAGAGGGTGCGTGTAAAACCGGGATATCCATTCTCCGCTTTCACTATGTATACTTCTCTGAGTACTGTTCTGCCTCCACTCCATTCTATTGTATCGGGCAAGGTCTGTAAAGCCTCTTCAAGGCCTGCCGACTGTAAGACGATTGTCTTCACGATCGAGTCGACACGCAGGCGCTCCGGCTCTTCCCGTATGGACGTCTGTTGTTCAAATTTGTATCCATAGGTGCTGTCTTTATGAAAAAGGAAATAGCGGGTGCGTAAAGTACGGTTTGTTGGGGAAGAGACGGCTTCCGTTTTCGTGGTATCGAATGCGACGACTCCTGAGTCGACAGCATAGTGGTACTCATACATGCGCAAGTCTCCATTATAGTAAGCGCGGTAATAATCGTTTCCGCCGGAATAGCCTGTTGATCTGATTTCAATGACATAGGGAGCCTTTTCTGTGCTTGTGCAACCAGGTAATAAGGTAATGATCATGCATAAGGAAAGGGATAAATAAAGGAATGGCTTCATAAAGGTTTATTGTGGGGCCGAAGTTTTTCTTGATAAGACTTAATTTCGTTGGGCATGAAAGTACGGTGTTTACAGTTTATGACATAGTCTTCTGACTGAATGCGTATAACTACTTCCGTTAAAAAAGCCGCAAACGAATTTGCGGCTTTGGGTATTCCTCACACAAGCAAGGGCACGGATCATGTTATTGAAAGCTCCCACGGCTCTGAGCATGGCATACGGTAAAGACCATCGAGCAAACAGATCGAGGCCCCTCTGTCTTAAACCATTGGTACCTGCGTGAGAAGTCTTTCAATTGTACTTGCACTCAGGGAAGTGCAAGATGCCGGAAATGCTACTATCAGGCACTATCTTTCATACTGCTATGTAATTGTCAAAAACAGGATTAACGAGGTAATGAATTAGTGGATAAACATAAGCAGGCCCAACCTTATAGGTGAATATAGAGATTGGGCACTTGACTTACGGTTGCGACGAATAATTTGTCAGCCTTGCGAACAAGACTTGTAAAGAGTGCCTGTTTTGGTTGGTGCTATAAAGATATATCATATTTCACTAATTCCAACATTAATGATGTAATATTTTTTCTGGAGTGTTCTCATATTGTGTGATGGCCGACAAACTAAGCAAAGAGGATCTCAAGTTTAGAAATCAAATTGCAGCAAGACTTAGGGAGATAAGAGAAAAAACCGGAAAGAGTCAAACTCAATTCTCTTATGAACTTAACGTTGACTCGCAATCTGTGAGCAGGTATGAAACCGGCAACGGCGCGTCTGTCTATGTAATAAAGAGGTATTGTAAATTGGCCGGTGTGCCGTTAGAAGATTTTTTTAAATCGCCGTTGTTTAAGTAGTAACGACAATTTTGATTATCAGTAATGCCTGACTTTTTTTCTCGCTTTCAGCTTTTGCAACACCCTGCGTTGATGTCACTTTCTTTGCTCCCGCAGAGCGGGACAGGCTTTGATGCAAAGAAAGTAACCAAAGAAAAATCAAGTCAGGCCCGATCGCTCCGCGCGGCCTGACGAGCCAACGCCTCTCCAAGGTGTAACATACTTTACTTATTATTACAGCAAGCCACTTTAGGTGGAAGATTCGTTTTTATTTACAAGCTTCTTGTCATGCTGGTGTGATGAGATTCATTTATTTTGACATCGTTGTACCATAAGATACGTTTGCAGAAACGTATATCACGACGCAAGATACCATACTGTAACCATCAACAAACCCACACAACACCAAAGTCCCAGCTTTGTACGCAACAACCTTAGCGCGCCTTTCACGTGGCTTCTCACGGATTGCTCGCTGAGGTTGAGGCGTTCTGCTATTTCACTGTAGGTGAGGTAAGACTTTCTGCTGAGCTCGAAAACCTGTCGCATTTTTGGTGGCAGCTGGCGGATCTGTTTCTCAATGATGGTAGCCAATTGATGCTCTCGCACCAGGTGATCAGTGATCGCTTCCGTATTAGTTGTCTTTTCGAGGCTAAACAGGAATTTATTTTCGACGCATTTATGGGCGAGCTTATTGAGGACCCTGTTTTTAACAGCGGTGTATAGATAGGCTGTAATATTTATATCATCGGGAAGGGATGCTCTCTGGTCCCAAAGCCGCAGGAAGAGATCCTGCACGAGGTCTTTGGCTTCGTCTTTATCTTTCAGGCGCTGGAAGGCGTGTATGTACAATAGCCCAAAGTAACGGTTGTACAGCGCTGCAAAGGCAGGCTCGTCACCGCATCTAATCAAAGCAAACAATTCATTCTCTTTCAAGCAATCGTACCGGGCCATTGTGATAGCTTAAACGTTATAGCAATTAAAGCTACAAGCTATTTCAGGAACTACTGACCTGTACTGACCTGTGCTGATCCGGCGAAAAAATTTCAGGCCGGTTACCCCCCTCCCCTATATGTTGCCTGTTATTACTTTCTAAAGGGCAATCTTCCATGCAAACAAAGGAAATCCGGGATTTATTAGAAAAATTCAAAGACGGGACTATCACAAAAGAAGAGTTGGTATTGCTGGAAAGCTGGTACCTGCAATGGGAACCAGAGCAGGCAGCCATGGGGCCTGAGGAACTTGAAAAGTTGAAGGACGAAGTATGGTTGTCCATTAAACCCGGGCAGCGAAAAGGAACACCTCAACTACGCTGGAAACCACTGGCTGCCGCCGCTTCGGTGCTCCTGGTTGTTACGGCCGGTCTGTACCTCTACTTCAACAGGACAACCACCAAAGGAACAACCCAGGAACCTGTTGAACTGACGGCCGTTCCACAGGATTTTCAACCTGGATCGCACAGGGCCATACTGACGCTTTCGGACAACAGGCGGGTGGTTTTGAAGGGTGCCAAGAACGGGATGATCGGGAATGATGCGGGCATGAACATATATAACAATACTGATGGGGAGCTGAGTTATAGTGGCTCTGTTCAATCGGGTAGCTTGTCATCAGATAAGGTTCTTTACCACACCTTATCGACGCCGCGGGCAGGGCATTTCCAGGTGACGCTTCCGGATGGAACAAAAGCATGGCTGAATGCTGCTTCTTCCATTACTTATCCATTGTTCTTCGACAAAGACGAAAGAAAGGTGACCGTGACCGGAGAGGTATATTTTGAAGTGGCGCACCGCAAGCAACAGCCTTTCAAGGTAACCTCGCGCAAGCAGGAGATCATGGTGCTTGGCACGCATTTCAATCTCCGGTGTTATGATGATGAGGCCGGCATGAGCACCACCCTGCTTTCGGGCAGTGTGAAGATCACCAATACTGTTAACGGAACTTCCGGCCTGCTGAAACCCGGGCAACAAGCCAACTTATCCTACGCCAATGAGCATATCGCCATCCATGCGGTGAGTGCTGAAGATGCCATCTCCTGGAAGAATGGTTATTTCTTATTTGATAACCAGGAATCGATAACGGTGATGAAAAATATCAGCCGGTGGTATGATGTGGATGTTGAATTCAAGGGGGATCTCACCAAAGAGCGGTTTGGCGGTACTTTTTCACGGTCGACTAATCTGAGTCAATTGCTGAAAAACATGGAAAAGATCGGGAACGTTCGTTTTGAATTAGCCGGCTCGAAAATTATCGTGTCCAAAAAACTGAAATGATATTATGACCCACAAAGCCTACTAATAAGACAACCCTATTTCCAAACTTTTAAAAAAGGAGCCATATCGAAAAACGACACTAAAATTAACTGCAACAGCTAATAAAAAACCAGAGACGTCGCAACCGCCCCTGGTCTATCAGCTTGTGGCTGAGTCAGGTAACTTAACGCTTGATCATTAAATAAACCTAACAATCAAATGTATAAAAAATTTACTGAACTACTGTTCGGAAGGCAGCTTTTTGCCCATACCAATCTATGCTTGAAAATGAAGTTAACTGCTATTTTACTGCTTGTCACTTTTGTACAGATCAAGGCTGAAAAAGCCGCTGCGCAAAAGGTTTCTATCGAAACGAAGAATGCCAGGTTTACAGAGGTTGTTGCTCAACTGAGAAAACAAACTGACTTCGATTTTCTTTATAACAATGAAACGATTAAGGGTTTAAAGCCTATCAACATGCGGTTGAAGCATGCAGATATCACCAAGGTGCTCGATATCTGTTTTGAAGGGCAGCCTATCGGTTATTCCATTTCCAATAAAACGGTGTTGATCTTTGTGCGGCCAACTGTACAAGCCGACAGTACGAAAGCGCAAGAAGTGTTGCCGGTGGTTACCGGCACTGTGCGGGATGAAATGAACGGGGAACCGTTGATAGGCGCCACGATCACGCTCGAAGGAACTTTCACAGGCGCTAATACCAATGACAAAGGTTTTTTCTCGCTCGAGCTTCCGTCGCAAGGCGGCGTGTTGGTGTTTTCTCACCTGGGATATAAAACGAAGAAGGTGACTGTTGGCGATAAGCAATCGTTCGACGTCAACCTCACCAGGATTGAATCCAACCTCGATGCTGTAGTGGTGGTTGGTTATGGTACCCGGACCAAAGGGGCCATAACCGGATCGATTGCTACGGTGAAATCAGAAGTATTTGAAAGCCGTCCTTTGAACAACAGCTATGATGCGCTGCAAGGGGCTATTCCCGGGCTAACCATTACCAAGGCCAGCGGACAGCCGGGCAGCACTACTTATGGTTTCCAGGTGAGGGGTTATTCATCGGTGAATGGCAATGCTCCCCTGGTGCTGCTCGATGGCATACCCGGTGATATCAATACCGTGAATACCAATGACATTGCCGAAGTAACTGTGCTGAAGGATGCAGCGGCTGCTATTTACGGAGCAAGGGCTGCCAACGGGGTCATCCTCGTGACCACCAAGCGCGGCCGTAAAGGCCCTCCTACCGTGACTTACACAGCCAACGTGGGTTATAAGAAGCCGACTTATTTAAGGAAAATGCAAAACACACTTGAGTTTGCCGAGTTCATGGATGAAGGGCTGCGCAATGCCGGCATCAATGGTTTTGCTCCCGAGGTTTTTGAAAAGATACGGAACAATGCAGCGCCAGATCCCACCGGCTGGAACTATGGGGTGACCAACTATCCTGGTTTTTATGGCTACACAGACTGGAACAAAGAAGTATACAAAGATGCTACGCAGCATATTCATAATATCAGTGTTTCCGGTGGTGGGGACCATAATAATTATTTGTTGTCTGTTGGGTATGTGCGTGATAATGGCGTGGTTCGTTATGGCACTAATAAATCTGATGGTTATAACCTGCGCCTGAATTATGACTTCAAGCTTAGCAATCGTTTATCAGTTGAAACAAGGTCGTACTTCGACAACCGGGCAGTGGTGACTCCTACCCTGCTGGGCAGTGCGCTCACCAACGTGACGCGACAGTTTCCTTATCAGCCCGTTTTTAATCCAATGGGACAATTTTATGGTTATCAGGGTTACGAAGGTCCTGCACAGTATCTGGAAGAAGGTGGCACGGGTTTGAGCAACCTGTCGAGGTTTGGTGCGAACATCAAAATGGACTATACCATTATACCTGGCTTAAAGTTAACGGGACAGGCGGCCGTGCGGCTCGATTACCAGAACCGCAGTACCACCAACCGGACCATCACTCGTTATAACTGGGCCGGCGGTATCCAGGACATCCGTAATAATCCCAACTCTGCCAACTATGCCAATGATAAAACGCTGAATAAGCTGTACCAGGTGTACCTGGATTATACCAAAAAGTTTAACGACGATCATAGTATCAATTTCACAGGTGGCGCTTCGCTGGAACAAACTAAACGTGAAGGTCAATCGACTAATGGTTATAATTTCACCAGCAACGATATCTTCACGCTCAACCTTGCCGACAGGACCAAGGCGGCTTATGCCAATTTCACCGGCTACCTGAATAACCAGGCGCTGGCTTCTTACTTCGGCAGGCTGAGTTATACGTTCAAGGATCGCCTCGTCATTGACTTTACTGCACGGGCAGATGGTAGCTCCAAGTTTGCACCAACGAAACGCTGGAGCGCGGTATTCCCCTCCGGTGCTGTAGCTTATAATCTTTCGGAAGAAAATTTCATCAAGAACATGAATGTTTTTGACTTGCTGAAGGTAAGGGTATCTTATGGCAAGATGGGCAACCAGGAATTGGGTCAGCTGGGTTTGTATGATTATATCCCACTGGTGACCATTGGCGGTAATTATCCGCTGGGCGCACCTAATGCCGGATTGACCGGCGCGAATGCCAACCCGGCCTCTTCGGACAGAACCTGGGAAACTGTTGAAACACGGAACATAGGGCTTGACATCTCTGCGCTTACTTCAAGGCTTAGTTTTTCTTTCGATTACTATAACAAGATCAACAACGACATGCTGGTGAATGTGGCTGTGCCTGCCGTATTTGGCGCCACGCCTCCTGCCATCAACCAGGGCAAGTTGGATACCAAAGGGTTTGAAGCGATCGTGACCTGGAAGGATCAACTGGGTGATTTCAAATACAGTGTTTCGCTACAACTCAGTGACAGTAAAAACAAGCTTGTTGAATTAAAGAATACTGATGCTTATGGAGAGGGGCTCAACCAGTTCAGACAGGGCTTCCCCATCTATTCTTATTTTGGCTATGTATACGAAGGTATTATCACCACACAGAAGCAGCTTGACGATTACAAGAAATTGCAGGGTGTTCCTTCGCGGATCAACTTTGGTGATGTAATGTACAAGGATGTGGATGGTGACGGCAAGCTGACTGCCTTTGGCGACAAGACCAAGGGGCTGGCAGGTGACATGATTTATCTTGGTAACCTGACCCCACGGTATACTTATTCTGCCAACTTCAACGTGGGTTACAAGGATTTTGACCTGCAATTGTTTTTGCAGGGTGTAGGCAAGCGTGAAGTGATCTATGAAGGTTCTATCAGCCAGCCTAACACTTTCTTTTGGCCATCGCTGCAATACTTTTATGGCAAGACATGGTCGCCCAGCAGACCCAATGCTCCTTTGCCCCGCTATCTGCCCGGCAACGTAGGGTATGATGATGTAAGGAGCTTCAACTACCGCGCTTCTGCCATGCGTCTGCAAGATGTTTCGTACTTGCGCTTCAAGCTTATCACCATTGGTTATACATTGCCTGCTTCGGTGACGAATGCGGTGAAGATAAAATCTGCACGGGTTTATTTCAGCGGGCAGGACTTGTTCACTATCTCGAAGGGAACGCTTGGTGGCAATTTTGACCCGGAGGACGGGTACCGGAATGAAGGTACGTATCCGTTCAACAAGGTGTATTCATTGGGTTTAACTGTAAAATTCTAATCTACGCGACATGAAAAATATTTTTTATAGGCTAACGTGGTGCTGGCTGTTGCTGGCCGCCGTTGGCTGGAATGGCTGCAACAAAGACCTCAACCTCGTATCACAGGATAGTGTAACGGACGCGACTTTCTGGAAAACCGGCAATGATTTCAAGCTGGCGGCTAATAATTTGTATAACGGTTTGGACAGGTTTGGTGCAGAGGACAATGAATCTGATATTTCTTTCAATGTTCCCAATACCATCAGTAACGGCAGTTACCAGCCTGCTGAAAACTCCGGTCAATGGAATACCAGTTATGGCTATATACGGAGTGCCAATAATATCATTGGAAAAGGCGCAGGCACGACAGACGCGGAAATAAAAAGGTATGTAGCTGAGGCGAAATTTTTCAGTGCCTGGTATTACTGGAAGTTGCTAAGGATCTATGGTGGTGTTCCTCTTTTCTCTAAAGTGCTTACCACCGGCGATCCTGAATTGTTTACGCCCAGGGCCAGTCGCAAAGAGACGGCCGACTTTATCCTCAAAGACCTGGCAGAAGCGAAGAACGATCTGCCTGCTCAGTCTGCACTTGCCGCCGGCGATGTGGGCCGGATCACCAAAGGCGCTGCGCTTGCGCTGGCTTCACGGGTGGCGCTGTTTGAAGGTACGTGGGGAAAGTTCAGGGGTGATGCTGCTTCAGGTGGCTACCTCGACCGGGCTATAGCCGACTCGCGCGAGCTCATTACCAGCAATGTTTATGACCTTTTTCAAGGTCGCGGTGCGGATAGCTACCGTTATCTTTTCCTGGAGCCCGGTGACGATTCAAAGGAATCTATCCTGGATCGGCGGTATGCACGCAATATCCTTGGGCATGATGCGCCTTATATGTATGACCAGGATGGTTACAATCCGACGCGCAAAATGGTGGATATGTATCTCGATAAGAACGGACTTCCTATTACATCTCCCGGCACTGTATTTCAAGGGTATCAAACTTTTATCAGTGAATTCCAGGACAGAGACCCACGCATGACGATGACGATGATCATTCCCGGCACTTTAACGAACCGTGTCTTCAACCCCGTTAATAAGGTGGCCAACTGGCCCGACAAGCCACAGCGTAATTTCAATACGGGTTATATTCTTTATAAGTACATGTCGGAAGATCCGATTGCCAATAACTCGGGCCGTATGGGTGATGGCAGTATGTTTGACTTTGACCGCCATCTTATCCGGTATGCTGAAGTGTTGCTGATCTATGCTGAAGCATTGTTTGAGAAGAACGGAGTTATCACTGATAATGACCTTGACCTTTCCGTAAACAAACTGCGGACCAGGGTGAATATGCCTCGTCTTACCAATGGTTTCATCACCACCAACAACCTCGATATGCGCACAGAACTGCGTCGTGAGCGAACTGTGGAGTTGGCGCTGGAGGGCTTCAGGTATGATGATATCCGCCGGTGGAAAACGGCTGAGACGGAATTACCGCAGGATGTAAAGGGTATCAAGATCGTGGGCACCGAATGGGCTACCAAAGCACCTTACAGTGATGCCTCGTTTCAATCGAGGATAGATGCCAACGGTTTCCTGATCGCAGAGAAGGGTCGCAAATTCGATCCGGCGAAAGATTATTTGCAGCCCTTACCGACCAAAGAAGTTGCTTTCTATGCTGCCAATGGTAAGAAGCTGGATCAAAATCCCAACTGGTAATCTTCTTTATACAGACAGGCAATGTATTAAATTGCCTGTCTGTTTTGTTGTGCATTTGTTCATTTCGTTATACTAATTATGATGATGATAAAAAGAATATTGATCTGTACCCTCGCTATTTCCTGTTTTTGCTTTTATGCTACCGGTCAAAAGAAAAGTACCGCTAAACGGTCTTCTGTTTCATCGCCCCGGATCGTGAATGTTGTCAATTTTATCCGGTTGCTGGAACCACGAGATCCGAAGATCACGCAGGATGTTTTGTACCAGACCGTGGTGAAGCAAGTGGAGATCATGAAGAAGTATAGTATTCCCGGTTCTTTCCTTTTGCAATATGACGCGCTGATGGATAGCCGGTATCAAACGCTTTTAAAAAGTCTGCCTGCCGCCTCTTTTGAAATTGGTGCGTGGTGGGAATTCCCACAACCGCTGATCGAGAAAGCTGGTCTTGCCTGGCGGGGTCGCTACGCCTGGGACTGGCATGCAGACGTGGGCTTTGCTACCGGCTATACACCGGCTGAGCGTGAGAAGATCGCCGATGTTTACATGGAAGACTTCAAACGCATTTTTGGTTACTATCCGCGCTCGGTGGCTTCGTGGTTTATCGATGCGCACACGCTGAATTATTTATGGGAGAAGTATCATATCATCGCTTCTGCCAACTGTAAGGATCAATATGGTACAGATGGCTATACGCTGTGGGGTGGATACTGGAACCAAGCTTATTACCCCAGTAAGATCAATTCGTATATGCCGGCGCAGCATGCAGATAAACAAATTCCCGTGCCTGTATTCCGTATGCTGGGTAGTGATCCTATCCGTCAATATGACCAGGGCATCAATTCACGGAGGCAGGGGGTGATCACACTCGAGCCCGTGTATCCCAGGGCTGGTGGCAGTGCAAGCTGGGTGAACTGGTTCCTGGGTTCTTTTGCCAATGATCCTGCGCTTGGCTTCAACTATACGCAGGCCGGGCAGGAAAATTCATTTACCTGGGCCGCGATGGAGAAGGGTTTTGAGATTCAGCTTCCTTTGCTCGACAGCTTGAGAAAAGCAGGGAAGGTAAAACTGGAGACCATGGAGCAATCGGGCAAATGGTTTAAGAAAACTTATCCCGTAACTCCCGCTACTTCTTTTGCTGTGACGAAAGATATCGAGGGCAGCAACCAGAAAACTTTGTGGTACAACAGCCGCTTTTACCGGGTGAATATTCTGTGGGAGGATGGCAGCATGCGCATCCGGGATATTCATTTGTTTGATGAAAGGCTGGAAGATTATTATACTACTAAAACTGCCACTTCCAACGAATGCAGCTTTTTCACGCTTCCTGTTGTAGATGGCTATCTCTGGAGCAAGCCCAATCAACTGGCAGGTATGCGCATCAAGGGTGTTGCAGACGGCAAGGAAGTGTTGCTGAAGGGTGGCGATCCTGTGTTTACCAATGTTGGTGCAGCAACCGTACTTGTAACCTGGCCACTAAACGATGGAGGTGAACTGCGGATGGAGTTGAAGGAGCAAGCTTTTTCCATTAAGCTGGTGGGTAAAACTTCTGTTGATTGGTATTTCGATCTTGAAGTGGCGCCCGGCGCAAAAACTCCGTTTACCAGCGTATCGAATCGAAAGCTGGTGTGCAGTTTTGAAAAATTCGACTATGACTTTACTGCTTTATCGGGGACATTTTCCACGCCCGATAATGGAGCTGTATTCAGGCTAAAGCCTGAGAAGAATACGTTGGCTTTATCGATGAAGGCTTCTAAGAAATAATATTGAAAGGCGGATCAGGTTGTTGATCCGCCTTCTTTGTTAATTCAATTAAAGGAGGAGCGAAATTCTACAGGGGATTGACCGGTTTGCTTTTTGAAGAACTTGTTGAATGATTGAGGATGTTCAAAACCCAATTCGTAGGCAATTTCACTCACGGATAGTTGGGTTATGGATAATTTCTCTTTTGCTTTCTGAATGAGTTTCTCCTGTATGATCTGTTTGGTTGTTTGCTGTGTCAATGTTTTGAGCAGGCTACCCAGGTAATTGGGCGAGATGTTCAATTCGCCTGCAATGTATTGAACAGTGGGCAGGCCTTTATTGAGCAGGTCATCGCTATTGATGTATTTTTCCAATACCTCCTCCAGCTTTTCAAGCAGGTGATGGTTGGTGATTTTCCTCGTCAGGAACTGACGTTCGTAGAAACGGTCGCAATAGTTGAGTAATACTTCGATCTGGCCAATGATAATACTCTGACTGAACTTATCGATGTTGGACTGGTACTCCCGTTGAATGTTCTGCAGTATATCTGCAATGACCTTTTCCTCTTTTTCGGACATGAACAGTGCTTCGTTGACTGCATATCCAAAGAAATCGTACCGCTTTATATTTTTGGCCAGTGGTGTATTCCAGAGAAAATCGGGATGGAAAAACAATAGCACGCCTGATGGCGGTACGGCTGGTTTATCGACGGTCAATTTCACTAACTGTCCCGGGGATACAAAGGATAGCAGGCCTTCATCAAAGTCGTATTGCTGTTGGCCATATTTGAACTTGCCCTGAATATTGCGTTTCAGGCCAATGGAATAGAAATCCTGTACCCAGCTGATCTCCTTCTCGTCCGTTTGATAATTGACAAGACCGTAATCTACCAGGCTGATTAGAGGATGTTCTGCTTTGGGCAATCCGCTGATCGCGTGAAACTCACTGATGGTTTTGATACGACGTACCTGGTTCTCTTTCATTGTTTGTATTTTAAAGGCAGGGCTGAACAATCAGCCCTGCTTACATTTTACCAAATTGAATATACCCACTTCCTTAATAATCAGTTGATCTGCTGATCGTTTCATTTGCTGCGAGCTCATTTTGGAGTATCTCAATTTTACTTTTTGCCATGTTGAATGAATCTGTACCGAGGAACAGGTGCAGGGGTGGCTGCTCCATTTCTGCTAATTTAATGAATGCTGTGGCTGCTTTTTCGGGATCACCCGGCTGATTGCCAATTATTTGTTTTTCGTGTACTACTTCCAGATCGCGCGCTGCCTGGTAGGCGGCAATGGGGTGCGCTGCCATCCGGAGTGACCCTTGTAGCAGGAAGTTGGTCTTGAAATAGCCCGGATAGACAATGGTAGTGTTGATGCCCAGCGATTTGGCTTCTGCCGACAAGGCTTCAGTGAGGCCTGCTACTGCAAATTTTGTGGCATTGTAAATACCCCAGCCGGGAAACCCGCCCAGGAAGCCTGCTATGGATGAGATGTTGATGATGTGGCCTCTCTCGTTTTTACGAAACAAGGGCATCACGCTTCTTATGGTGTTGAGGGTGCCGAATACATTGGCGTCGAAATTGGCTCTTGCTTCCTGATCGCTCAGTTCTTCCAGGGTGCCCAGTTGACCGTAGCCTGCATTGTTGACTACCACGTCGATAGCTCCAAATGTTTTTACGGTTGCTGCGATCGCTTCTGCAACGCTTGCTTCGTTTACTACATCGACCTGCAGGAGCAGCAAGCTTTCTGATGTAACATTTACCGCTTTTTTGAGTTCGTCTACGTTTCTCGATGTGGCGGCTACCTTATAGCCTTTCCTTAACAATTCTTTGACAAGCGTTAAACCAAGGCCTTTTGATGCGCCTGTGACGAACCATACTTTTACTGTGCTCATTTTTATTAGTTTTTAAGTGAATGATCTTTAACGATGTAAAATTGCACAGAACAGTGAGGGTGGAAGTAGCCGGATCAATGGTTGTTGTAGCCAGAACAACTATTTGCGCTGGCTGCCCCGTTTTTGGGCTTAGAAGGGAAGAATTGCCAACACAGCGGGTAAAAGCGATAACAATACCGCCTCCCCTGTATAGTAAATTTGTGGAGTAAAATAATTATAAACTTTAAAACGACATTTTATGAAAGTAATTAACAACTCCTCCGAATTTGATCTATTATTGACACAGCAAAAATCTGTTGTCGTTGACTTTTATGCCGATTGGTGTGGACCTTGTAGAACCCTGACCCCCACTGTTGAAAAGCTGGCTGAAGACTATCAGGGCAAAGTAGAGATCGTGAAAGTAAATGTCGATTCCAATCCTGACCTGGCCATGCGTTATGGCATCAGCAGTATACCCACTGTTGTATTTATCAAAAATCAACAAGTGGTAGACAGGACAGTTGGTTTACAACCCAAAGGCGAACTTATAAAAAGGATCGATCAGCTGAATTAAGGGCTGGCGGCATTGTTTGAACAGCAGAGGGCATGTTATTGTTAATCTTAAAACGAACTTATGAGCAATTTTAAAAAAGCGTATATAGCCGGTGGGTGTTTTTGGGGAATGGAAGATCTTTTCCGTGTACAGCCGGGGGTATTGGATACCGAGGTAGGATATATCGGTGGACAGAATGACCACCCTACTTACCGTAACCATCCCGGACATGCTGAAGGATTGGAAATTACCTATGACCCTGCCAAGACCTCTTTTGCAGCGCTGCTGGATTATTTTTTCAGGATCCACGACCCGTCAACTGTCGACCGCCAGGGTAATGATATTGGCTCCAGCTACCGGTCGGCGATCTTTATTCAAAATGAAGAAGAAAGGGAAACAGCAGAAGAGATCATTAAGATTGTAGATGCTTCCGGCCGCTGGCCTGGCAAGGTGGTGACTACCCTGGAACCCTATTCTACCTTCTGGCCAGCAGAGCCAGAACATCAGGACTACCTGGTAAGACGTCCGAATGGCTACACCTGTCATTTCGAGCGGTTTGGAACGTTTTTGACTGCATAATTACCAGGAGGGCGGATTAACCACTAACGTATGATCTATAAAGGGAACCAGGACGAATACTTTGAATTGGAAAACGTTGATACCAACAATTACAGGAGTTACCGGACTACCATGCCGGGAACACTGCAGTTGATGTGGTTCACTACTGATGGCAATAAACTGACGATAGATGGTGTTCCTTATGTTTTTGATACGAATCAATTGATCACGCTCTCTCCGTACCACCGTGTGGAATACGAAGTAGTTAATGGTATGAAACTACTTCGTTTCAACAGGGAGTTTTATTGTGTGCTGAATCATGATAGCGAGGTAGGATGTAAAGGGGTTTTGTATTATGCGGCCGCCAAAATTCCCTTGATCACCATTGCGGGTATGGAACTGGAGATATTGGAAACGGCATGGAAGCTGGCCAGTCTGGAGTTTACCATGAAGGATGAGCTTCAGCTGGAGATGTTGCAGATGATGCTGAAAAGGATACTGATTGTGTGTACGCGCATTTACAAAAAGCAAGGAGCCATGGCTGGCCTCAATGATGATCAACATGAATTTCTCAGGCAATTCACCTTCCTGGTTGAACAGCATTTCCGGGAGAAGCACAGTGTGGCAGAGTATGCAGAGTTGTTGTACAAGTCTCCCAAAACACTTACCAATACCTTGCATAAAATAGGTGAGAAATCTCCGCTAATGATCATACAGGACAGGATTCTGCTGGAAGCGAAGCGTCTGCTTCATTATACTAAAAAAGACATCTCTGAGATTGGATACGAGCTTGGATTCCCGGATATCCAGGCATTTAGCCGTTTTTTTAAAACCCACGCCGGGCAGGCAGCCAGTGAGTACAGAGAGATGGCTGCGTAGGGTCATTTTCTCACCCGATTTCGCGATTGTAAAGGGCTTTTCAGGTGTTTAACTTCACCTTTCAAACAGCCTTCACATGAAACATATTGTATTGATCTGCCTGCTCGCCGTTGTCTTCGGCGGTTGCGAAAAATCATTGAACAACGTATCGTCCTCTCAAGACTTATCTGCATCACCAACTGTTACTGCCGATCTCATCCCCGTACCGTTGGCGCGATCTCGGCGTTCCTCTGCTTACAACGGACCCGCGGAATGAAGCTGAAATGCAAAACAACGTTTTTAACCTGAATGGGGAGCACTACCTCGCTACCGGCTTTCGTTTTCGTAAGGTGTTTAAGTTCAATACCGCCAGCAAATCGTGGGACCGCGTGTCGTCCATGACCTTTGAACCGATATTTATTGATGGAATACGTCTCACATTTGGCTCTAAGGTATACCGTGGAATTTCGTATGAGAATCCACAGGGTTTCGAGTCATATGATCCTTTCACTGGTGTGACTACTCAGCTGGCCAATTTTCCCGGTACGCCTGTTGACGACCCTATTTGCTTTGTATTTGGCAGCAAGCTGTATGTGGTATCGGGTATTTCGAGGATTGGCGACCTGGCACTTATCAATCAATATTGGGAATATAATATTCTCACCAACCAATGGCGGAACAAAGGCAACAGCCCGATCGGCGTAAGGGCGCAAGGCAGTGCCTATGTGGTTAATAATAAAGTGTATATCGGTCTCGGTTTTACCTGGATATATGTTAACGGAGAACGTACCAAAAGATTCTACAACGACTGGACGCAGATCGATCCAGTCTCTTTAACTCCCAATATAGCCAAAGCACCATTTCCCGGCGACAAGAGAAGAAGTGCCAAAGGTTTTATGATCGGATCGACCTTACACCTTGGATTTGGAAAAGTACTGGACGAATACCGTTATGATCTTTATAAATACAACTGGAGCCTCGATAAGTGGACGGCAGTGGACAGCTGGCCAAGTGTGATCGAAGGTATATACGGTTCTTTCTGGGCCGATGGCCAATTGTCTATGTTTGGGGTTGGCAGCAGTGGGTACCTGGTAAAAGGTGGGCTGAATGAGTTCTGGACTTTTAGTAACGTGGGGAATTGAGGAATATAGCCTCACTTGAATATTATAAAAAGAATGGCGCCTTGAGTAAGACGCCATTCTTTTTTATTACCAGTTCTGGAAATCGTAGAAAGAAACGGTGCCGGAACCGCCGCCGGTGGGTCCTACCTGTATATAGGTGTTCGCATTGACCGCAGCGTTACAATAAACCGGGGTCCATGGATTAAGGAATGCGTATCCGTGTGCAGAATAGACTACCCAATCTCCGGAAGTAACATACAGGTAATCGTTAGACCAGGTTAAACCAGATATGGGGCCATTGCCACCGTAATACACCATATTCCAGACACGAGTTGACGCCTTCAGGTTAGTTGCGGGATTGACATGTTTCGATGCAGAAGTTGCTTTCATGTTAAAGGCACAGCTAAGCATGATGGCAGCAATCAAAAGGAAGGTCCTTTTTGTCATAAGATAATTTTTAGAAGGTTAAATGATTAAATCTTCTTAAAAGTATCAAGACTTCTTTTAATTGATTCATCGATTTGTATCAGATTGGTGCCATTTTGTATCATTCTATAGCTCCTCTGTTAAATCCAACTGTATCTCTATAAAACTGCGGCGATATATCTGTTTTGCTTTTGAAAACCCTGCTAAAATAGTATTCATCCTCGTAGCCAAGTTCATAGGCTATCTCTTTGATCGTTTTATCCGTAAGATATAATTCCCGTTTGGCTTCAATAATGATCCGTTCTGTGATTAAGTCAGAAAGTGTTTTATTGAAATGGTTTTTTGTAATCCGTGCAAGGGAAATTGGGGTAAGGTGCAAGAGATTGGCATAATCACTTGCCGAATGCTTTATCCTGAAATTATCTTCGATCGCATTTTTTAGATTCTGTATAACAAAGAGCTGTTTAGTATTAACATTATCAGCCTCTTGCAGAGATTGCTGTTCGAGCTTTATCCTGGTGGCCATTACCAATAATATTTTCACGTACGAAACAAGCACCTCATCTTTTCTAAACTCCTGTGTTCTTAACTCATGGGCTATTTGTTCGATGATATTTAAGATGGTGGTTTTACAGCTTTCGTTCAGGCAAACAAATGGCTGTTCATAGATATTATTAAACAGGATACCATTATTGGCTATTTCCTTGTGATGCCTGTAGATGCAAAAAAAGTCATGGTGAAACTGGATGGCAATGCCCCTCAAAGGGGTCTTCGAGATCAACATAAATGGTTGATATGGATAAAAAGCGAACAGGGTATTTTCTTTAAATGAATAGTCGCAAAAATCGACCTTGGCCACTCCTTCACCTGACATGACCATGATAAGGGTGAAATAGTTATTCCGTTGGATATGATCGAAATAACTGTTATTGTCAAACTCAAATAGTTTGAACGACAAATTGCCGTTTTGTTGATTGACAAGCGTATATACAGATTGTGACAACATGATGCTTACGATCTGATGAATGTTTTAGCGAACTGATCATTGAGTGCATTACACTCAGTTGAACAAATTCCGCTGATAATTTTCGGCCTATCTCCCCATTTGGGTACATCCTGTGTAGACAGAACGTTGAATTGGGAGGTCGCTCCGCCAATAAATGGTACGGATGTTCCATAAACTATTTCAGGAATCCTGTGATGGCGGATCATATAAGAGCACATGATGCAAGGCTCGTGTGTGGTATACATACCTGACAGATGCAACTTGTCTGCATAACCATTTCTGATAGCGTCTCTAACCGCCAGTATTTCTGCATGGTTGGTGATATCACAAGTTGATCTGCCTGATTCGACGCCTTTACCAATAATCTTTCCTTCAAAAACGATGATAGCGCCAACGGGTGGGTCGCCGGCAGCCAAGGCTATTCTGGCCAGACTTATACATTGGCGCATGTAATTTTCCTGTTGTTTCTGCATATTTTATACTTCTATCTCCATATCCGATGTCGGAATGGCACAACAAATTAAAATATTGTCATCTGATGGCTCCATAAATGGCTCGGGATCATATTCATAACTTCCTTTAACAAGCTTCGATTCACAGGTAGCACATGTCCCCATCCTGCAACTGTTTGCCGGGTTTAATCCTGCCGATTCAATTAACTCTAACAAAGAACCTTTACGCTGATCCCAAATAACTTCTTTACCTGATCTAAGCAATTTGACTTTAAAGCTTTTCTCCTCATGCTTGCTGGTTTCCTCAGTCAGCTGCTCTTTAACGCTTTCACTAAAATACTCAAAAAATACCTGACCAGCCGGGATTCCCAACTGACTCAGCAACTCGCGTATATCTTTAATATAGTCGCGAGGTCCGCAAATATAGTAGCTTGCACCAGGATGTACCGTTGGAATGTGCTCTCTTGTTATCCGGCCGCTTAGATGATAATCACGGTTCAACATCTCATCCTCCAACGGCGCAGAATGTAGCACAGACAAGTTAAAGCGCTTAGACAAAGCCTCGATCTCCTGTAACCTCAACAACATTGGTTGAACATGCTTGTTGCGGCTGGAGTGTATAAAATGTATTTCCCTGTCTGGCTGGTTCTTCTGCAGGTATTCTGTCATACTTAGCATAGGCGTAATTCCCACACCGGCAGACAGTAGCACAACTGGTGTTGGACTGTTCGTATCAAGCATGAAGTTTCCAACCGGTTTACTTATTGGAATTATATCCCCAACTGTTACTGAGTTATAAAAATAACTGGAAGCTTTGCCTGTTGGCTCTCGTTTTACTGTAATTCTCAGATAGTCTTTATCCGGGCTATCCGAGAGGGTGTAACTTCTGATAAGCTCCTGTTCCTCTCCGGCGATACGCAATTTAACAGTAACATACTGACCAGGAATGAAGGATGGCACCCGCATACCATTCAGCGGATTCAGGTAAAATGATTTTATTGTCGTACTCTCGACCATGATCCGGTCGACGATATAATCTGTAAACATGGTCATCAGGGATTGAATGGTGAATATTCCAGGAAGCTCCAACCTACCCGGTGATGTTCAATGGTGTGGACCCAGCGTGCATTGTGAAAAAGCCAGAAACGGCCTGTGCCTTTGGTTTTCAAAAGATCTGCTTCGGTGGTTTGGTCAAAAAGAAGACTTGCTGTACCGGTAAGTTGTAATGTTTGTCTGTTTTCAAAATCAACAAACAGCAGCCCTACTTTGGGATTTTGTGTAACATTCCCTAAAGTATTGAAATAACTCGCACCTGGATAGTCTGGTATTTTTAAGGTGCCGTTCTCTATAATTTCAATAAAGCCCGGATTACCTCCCCGGTGGGATGCATCCAATCGTCCATCCACACCTGCGCTGGCCACAAAAAAAGTGTCGGCACGCCTGATCCAATTGACCATGTCTTCATTCAGTTCAGTTCCTTCTACCGGCTCCGGGTTGGTTTTTTCAAAGTATTCGGGCATAGAGATGACCCGGCGTTGTATATATTTAGGGCAGTTGGGATAGGCATGCTCAACATGGAGTTCAATTTTTGAATCAACCAGCCTGGAAGTTCCATTTACCCGTAATCTTTTGCGTGAATCCAGTTCAATGAACAGGCTCCCAATCTGTTGATCATGTGTGATGTTTGAATAAAAAACATCTGACGGATCGCTGGTCAGCTTCCCGGTATCGAAAATGATGGTAGTAGGGTCCTGTACTTTTACAAAGCCGAAGTTGCCAATCAGCAACGAGGCCCACAATTCTCCTGCCTGATTTCTGCTGCCGACAACAACCATTGGCTGCTTTTCTACAAAGTTTATGGCGCCCTTTACTATATAAGGTGTTACCAGCTTCTTATTCGCTTCAGCCGCTTCCACTTCGCCTACTCTCTGTTGAATTTCCAATTCTCCACTGTGAAATACTTCGTCCATACTTCAGGATTTAACAACTGTCCTCCGGTTGTACCGGAGGACAATAATCAAAAATGGATTAGAAAACAAGGATGTCGTAACCGTCCTTTTTAAGGCTTACGAAACTTGGCAACCCAGGAGTTCCTGGCACTTTGTTATCGTTCAACAGGTCATAGCCCGATACATCTGCGCCAAATACAGCTGCACACCCCGTGGAAACACCCTGTATTTTATCTTTTACTTCCAGGAAAAGTCCGTTTACCGGATGCGCTGATTTTTCAAGTTGTTCCGGCCACCTGGTACCGGCTCCCTGAAAAATGATTTTTACCTCCTCACCAGCGTGTTTGAAATCGTACGCTGCCGCTAAAGCATTGAATACACGTCCCAGGGCTTCTTCCGAACCAGCCTTAGGGTCGGAGAGGATAATAATTGCTGTCTTGCTCATATCTTTTAATTTATTACACCACAAAGTTCCCGTGGTATTTGCTTTTTAAGAATGGATGATTTTGACTATCTGATGGATGATTTTTATTTCCAGCCACCGCCCAATGAGCGGTAGAGCACAGCTATGGCACTTAGCTGCTGGCGTTTAATAGCGGCCAGCTCCAGCTCGCTTTGCAGCACATTGCTTTGGGCAATTATTACCTCAAGATAATTGGCCATACCATTTTTAAATAACAGCGTGGCATTGCCAATTGCTTGTTGCAGGGTGTTCACGCGGTTGGCTACAATTGCTTGCGCTGCTTTCAACTTTTCAATTTTTACCAGTGCATCAGATACTTCGCCTACAGCGTTCAGTACCGACTGCCGGAACTGTAGCACCACTTTCTCGCGCTCAATTTTGGATACCTCGTATTGCGTCTTTAGTTTTTTGCGGTTGAAAACGGGTTGCAAAAAGCTGCCAGCTACTGCACCGAACAATGATGCAGGTATATTGAACCAGTTGCTGGCTTTAAACGAGGTGACCCCGCCGGCAGCTGTAATATTGAGCACAGGATACATGTTGGCTTTGTTGAAACCGACGTTGCCATTAGCAATATCAAGTGCCAATTCTGCACTACGCACATCGGGCCTGCGACTGAGCATTTCTGATGGCAAACCCGCAGGTATGTTTTCTATTACAGAAAGCTGATTTAAACGAGTGCTGCGCTCAATGCTGCCAGGCAAAGCGCTGGTAAGTATGCGCAGGGCATTTTCCTGTATGACGATGTTCTGCTCAAACCCAGGTACCAGCTGTGCGGCCGCCAGTTGCTGTGCTTCTGCCTGCTGAACGGCCAGTGAACTAACTTGTCCAGCCCTAAACTGCAGGCGAATAATACGCAGGGTGCTATCGTTCAACACGACGTTGCGTTGGGCAATGCCCAGTTGCTCATCGAGCATCAGCAGGTTATAATAGCCTTGCGACACTGCCGATACGATATTGGTTTGGATAGCTTTCCTGGCTTCTGCAGTTTGCAGGTACTGTGCCAGTGCAGCCTTACCCTGGTTGTGGATCTTGCCCCAAATATCAGCCTCCCATGACAGGGTAAGATTCATGCTATAATCCTCGATATGATTAGTTCCTAAAAACTGTCCCAATGTCAAACCGTTCAAGCTATTTTCTGACGGGCGATTCGTATTGGCCGTTATAGCGAGATTGGCCTGTGGCATGTAGTTTAATTTAATTTGCTTAAACAGCAACTGAGACGATTCGATGTTCTTCAACGCTATCTGCATATCATAGTTGTTTTGAATAGCGCTGTCAATCAGTTTTTGTAAGAAAGGATCAGTAAAAAAGGTTTTCCATTGTATATCGGCAACGCTGTTGGTATCGATGGCAACCTCTGCATTCCTGAAAGCTATAGGCAATGCAGGTTTCGGGGTTTCAATATTCCTGGAAACGTTGCAGGCACTCATCATCAATAACAAAATAAGCCCGCCTGAAACATTTTTAACCTTACCTGAAATTTTTTCAACCTTGATGCCACTCACTTTTTCCTGCAGGTGCTGGAATATCACAAACAGGACCGGAATGAAGAACAAGCCTAATAGCACGCCAGACACCATACCGCCGGCAGCACCAATACTGATAGCATGGTTGCCTTGTGCAGAAGGACCGGTTGCAATACTCATCGGGAATAATCCTACTACAAAGGCCAGCGAGGTCATGATGATTGGACGGATCCTTAGTTTCGCCGCTTCTAATGCTGCCGCCACCAGCGACTGTCCGGCTTTTCTTCGCTGAACCGCAAACTCCACGATCAAAATGGCATTCTTGGCCAGCAAACCGATCAACATGATGAGTGCTACTTGTACATATATGCTATTTGCAATGCCCGTTAAACCAATGGCAACAAACACACCGAATATTCCGGCAGGCAGCGACAAGATGACCGCCAGCGGCAGGATATAACTTTCGTATTGCGCAGCTAACAAGAAATAGACAAATACCAGACACAACAAAAAGATGATGGTCGATTGCCCTCCGGAAGCGATCTCTTCACGTGTTTGGCCAGAGAATTCGTAACTGTATCCCACTGGCAATTGTTTTTCGGCGACTTCTTCAACCGCTTTGATCGCAGCACCAGAACTGAAACCTGGCTTAGGGATCGCATTGATCGAAATCGAGTTGAACATGTTGTACCTTGAAACAGTCTCTGAACCATACACACGGCTCAGTTTCACCAGCGTATTGATCGGCACCATCTCACCACTCTTGTTCTTGACGAACACCCGGTCGATCGATGACGGATCCGCTCTATCGGTAATATCAGCCTGAACCATTACCCGGTAATATTTACCAAAGCGGTTAAAATCTGATGCCTGCGCACTACCAAAATAAGCCTGCATGGTTTCCAGGATATCTTTCACATGTACGCCCAGCTGATCGGCTTTGTCATCATCGATGTCCAGCTGCAATTGCGGATAATCTGCTTTAAAACTGGTGAAGGCAACTGCTATTTCCGGACGCTTCATCAACTCTTTGATAAATTGCTGAGCTATATCGCTGAATTTATCCAACTTACCACCGGTTTTATCCTGCAGTACCATATCCAATGCTTCCACATTGCTGAAACCTGGCACTGTCGGGAAACTGAAAACGAAGAAACTGCCACCGGTAATGCCACTCAGTTTGTTTCGTGCCTCGTCCATAATCGCGTCTAAGTTTTTCAACTTGCCACGCTCTTTGTTAGGTTTTAATAAAATGTAAATGATGGCTTTGGATGGGCTCATAGAATTGGTCAATACATCGAAACCGGAAATAGCAGTTACAAAGCGCACTGCGTCCATCTTTTTCAAGGTGGTTTCGGCCTGGCTCATTACCTTTTGAGTTCCGTCCAATGTTGTTCCCGATGGCGTATTGACCGCAATGGCAATAAATCCCTGATCTTCTGTTGGTATAAATGCAGAAGGCGTGGATCTTACCATGAATACTGTGACCAATGCAACCAGGGCCAGGCCACCCATGCTCAGCCACTTATGAGCGATCAGGAATTTCAGGCCACCGACATAACGGGTTGTTATAGCATTGAAACTACTATTGAAGCCAATAAAGAATTTTTCTTTAAAGCTTCTTTTAACCGGCTCTCCTTCTCCATGAGCAGGGGTCGTATGATTGTCTTTTAAAAATAAAGCTGCTAATGCCGGACTTAAGGTTAAAGCGTTAACAGCCGATATTACGATCGCTATTGCCATAGTAAAGGCAAATTGACGATAGAAGAGACCAGTAGAGCCTTCCATAGAACCAACCGGCAGGAATACGGCGGCCATTACCAACGTAATGGAGATGATCGCTCCGGATATCTCATGCATTGCTTCGTGGGTAGCCGCTTTAGGTGATAAATGTTTATGCTCCATCTTGGCATGAACAGCCTCGACGACCACGATCGCATCATCCACCACAATTCCGATAGCCAGGATCAGGGCGAATAGCGTTAACAGGTTGATCGAGAAACCAAACAGATGCATGAAAAAGAACGTGCCTAAAATAGCTACCGGAACAGCAATTGCAGGGATCAGGGTCGATCGGAAATCCTGTAGGAACAGGAATACTACAATAAACACTAAAATGAAGGCTTCGATCAGAGTATCCTTTACCTGGGCAATAGATTGATCTAAAGCTATTTTTGTGCTAAAGAAAATTTCATGTTTTATCCCTTTCGGAAAAGCTTTCGAGGCTTTCTCCATCGCCTTTCTAACTGCTATCTGCGTCTCATTGGAGTTGGCGCCTGACAGCTGAAGGATACCAATAACCACCCCTTTTTTACCACTCAGACGCGTTAAGCTATTGTAAGAAAAGGCACCTAATTCTACTCTGGCCACGTCTTTTAAGCGGAGCATGGATCCATCTGCATTCGATCTGACCGGGATGTTTTCATATTCTTCTGGCCTGGTTAATTTTCCTTTGTATTTGATGACATATTCGAATACCTCTTTGCTATGCTGACCAAATTTACCTGGTGCAGCTTCGAGACTTTTATCCTGGATAGCACGCATGACCTCGTTTGGTGTGATCTGGTGTGCCGTCATCTGTGCCGGGTTTAACCATACCCGCATCGAATAATCCTTTTGTCCACCGTAAAGGCTGGCCAACCCTACGCCCGGAATACGTTTAAGCTCAGGAATGATGTTGATCTCCGCATAGTTCCCAACAAAAGTCTGATCATACCTGGACTCATCTTCGGTGTATAAACCGATACCCATCATAAAAGTAACATGCTGTTTCGATGTGGTAATGCCTTGCTGGACCACCTCGGCAGGTAAATGACTCAATGCCTGCGATACCCGGTTCTGCACATTAATCGCGGCCTGGTCGGGATCTGTTCCGAGCGTAAAGTAAACAGCGATCGATAAGGTACCATCGTTGCTGGCAGTAGAACTCATGTAGGTCATGTTCTCTACACCGTTGATCGATTCTTCCAGAGAGGGTGCAACGGAACGCAAAACTGTTTCTGCATTGGCGCCCGGATATAATGCATTGACCATTACGGATGGGGGCGCAATATCAGGGAACTGTTGTATAGGCAGTTTTAGCAGACTAATGAAACCCAGTATTACCAATATAATAGAGATAACCGTGGCCAGTACAGGCCGCTGTATAAATGTTTTGAACATGGCCGTAGCGCTTATTTGATGTTGGTTAATTGGGCTGTTTGACCAGGAGCTTTTTCCGGATGGATGACCTGTCCCTCTTCTAAACGGTCTAAACCGCTCAATACAATCTGGTCACCAGATCGTACGCCATCTTTGACCAGGTAATTATTACCGCTTTTACCAATAACGGTGACAGGCATTTTGGCAACTTTATTGTCTTTATCAATTGTAAAAACAAACACTTTCTCCTGCATTTCCAGTGTTGCCGATTGCGGTATTAAAATAGCAGTATCATGCTTCAAGCCCAGGCGAAGCTTGCCGGTATTGCCCGAACGTAACAGCTCATTGGCATTGGGAAAACTTGCCCGTAATGTAATGGCGCCGGTAGTTTTATCAAACTGACCATCGATCATATCGACCTTACCCTTTGCGGAATAAATGGAGTTATTGGCCAACACCAATTCAACTGCGGGAAGATTTTTGATTTTATCGGCTGGTGTTTTACCCGGATAATTGCTGTTGAAATTATTGAAGTCGTTCTCTGCAAGGGAAAAGTAAACATACACTTCATGGATATCAGATAACTGCGTTAAGGCCGTTTGATCGTTCGGAGAAACTAAACTTCCCTGTTTCCTGGGAATACGACCGATATAGCCACTTACTGTTGCTTTAACATTGGTATAACCTAAGTTGATTTGGGCTGAGGCAACGTTTGCTGTAGCCTGCTCAACATTTGCCTGGGCGATCTTATAGGCAGTTGTAGCCGTTTTCAACTGGACTTCAGCAACAACATTGTTCTGAACAAGCGGGGTTAATTTATCAACTTCAAGCTGAGCGTTCATTACCGCGGCTTCGGCAGCGTGCAGGCTTGCTTTTGCGTTGTTCAATGCTTCTTCATAAGGCTGTGCATTAATTTTAAATAGTGTCTGCCCCGCCGAAACATACGCGCCTTCGTTCACCAAAATGCTTTGCAGGTATCCGCTAACCTGCGGACGTATGTCAATGTCTACCACTCCCTGAATGGATGCAGGATAGTCCCGGTAGGTAGTTTGTGTACCAGCCATGATGGTTGTTACCGGCAATGATGGGGGTGCAGACGCCGGTGTTTGTGGAATTGAAGTGCAACTATATAACGCAATGACGGCAAGCGCCAGCATAATACTTTTCATGTAATTATATTTTGATGATAAATGACGAGGATTAAATCAATCCGGGGAGGCTAACCCGGGGTCCCTCTTTTAAGCGTTTAATTCTGGCTTTACTTGCCACTTTTTATAGGGTTAGTATCACACTGCAAAGGTGCGCTGGTATTTGCTCGTAAAGAATGGATGTTTTTTACTTTCTAATGGATGTTTTTCAGCAGCTGTTTGTGTTCAGTAGTATATCCTCTCCGTCATTTCAGCATTCGCAAGAATCGCCTGTACAAGATTGTTTATTACTTACCTCAGCAGTACGTGTGTTGTTTAACCAGGCATCGACCATTACTCTTAGACTATCATAAGACTGGTACCCACGCGTAATCACTTTGACAATTCCATTTTCCAAAGTAAGCAGTGTCGGAAAGCCTTCAACACCTAATTGCCGGCTAAATTGAAATCCCATCAATGTTTTTCGCTTCATTTCCTCCCTATTGAAAGCTTCTGAAAAAGCATTCTGTTCAACTCCCATTTTTTCCGCCAATTCAGCCAGCACAACACCACTCGTAATATCTTTGCCTTCAACATAGAATGATCTTTGCATAAGGCTCAAGAATTCGAAATCCTGACCTGGCAATAATTGCTGCATTACCGTTAGTGCACGGCTTGATGGTTCTGTATCATACTGGAATGTTTCAGAGACGAACTTCATTGAATGATCAAACGGCTGTCCACTCCGTAGATGTACATTTCTCCAATGGTATTCCAGGAAATTTCTATACTCGTCCGTAACAGCTTGCTTACTGCCCGGAGCAAATCCACCAGCTATAATCTGCAGGTCAATATCCGGGTAATTCTCTTTCAATTTTTTCATGGCAGGACTAAAGCCATAACACCACGAACACATGGCATCAGTGAAATAAAACATTTTCATAAATTCTACTTTTATGAGTTCTAAAAAAGCATGTTTAGCTTTATTTACACCGCAAAGTTCCCGTGGTAAATGTTTGTGGAGAATGGATGATTCTTATTTTCTAATGGATGATTTTTTGCTTTCCGCAAAAGTGTAGTAGGCCAAAAACTGAAAATCAGGCCCATGAAAGTAAAGAGGTATAAAAACAAAAAAGGTCCATCATTGCTGATGAACCTTAGATGCGGACCGGACGGGACTCGAACCCGTCCCCACACTGCTGTGGGGATGACAGGGCGGCATTCTAACCGACTGAAATACTAAGGGATTTATTGAGCGAATTGTGCTACAATGTTTTTGGAAAGAGGCAACAATGCAAAAATTCTTTCGCGTGTAGCCTTTTTGAGATTTTTTTCCCTGATTAATGCTTCGTTTTTTGAAGCCATTTCTTCAACGTAAACTAATATCCAGGGAGCAAGGCGGCGGGTACTGATGGTTTCTCCTGCATTATGTTGCAAAAGTCTTTTGACAGGATCTTCGGAAAATCCTTTGTAGAAACTATTGTCAATTTGACTTTGAATTATATAAACATAGAAAGGCATAAATGCAAAAGGCTCCGAATTTCTTCAGAGCCTTTGCGGACCGGACGGGACTCGAACCCGCGACCTCCGCCGTGACAGGGCGGCATTCTAACCGACTGAACTACCGATCCAATATGTTGAGCGAACTGATCGCTTAAGAACTTTTATAATTCATCCCTAAAACCTACAAACTCCTCGTTTCCAACCCTTTCTACTTACCGTTTTGTCGTTTTTGGGATGGCAAAGATAGCAGTTTTTTGATTCGAACCAACAAAAAAATAAGATTTCTGAAAAAAATGCTCGCGCCATAAATCCTTCTGCTCCCAGCCAAACACTCATTCGCCCCAGGCGGTGATCATCAGCCGCCTGCTCCCGCCAAAGTTGCGGTGCTCACACAGGTAAATTCCCTGCCAGATGCCCAACGCCAACTCTCCATTGTGGATCGGGATGAGCACTGAGTTTCCCAGCAAAGCGGCTTTGAGGTGTGCCGGCATATCATCCGGTCCTTCATCGTTGTGAACATAATCCGGATCGTTTTCCGGAACTGCTTTGTTGAACCAGGTCTCGAAATCTTTGCGCACGGTAAGGTCTGCATTCTCATTGATGGTGAGTGACGCAGAAGTGTGCTGAATAAATATCTGGCAGATTCCTGCCTTCAACTGACTTATTTGCGGCATAGCTCTTTCCACTTCATCGGTAATCAGGTGAAAGCCTCTTGCCCTAGCCCTGAGCTGCAGTGTTTGTTGGAACAACTTCATGCACTAAAAGTACGATATCTGGGTGCATGGCTATACTTGTTTTACTTCGGCGCTTTGGCTAATTCTTCAAGGGTCCACATTGCTGTGCTGGTGCGCGCTTTCGCTCTTTCCTGTTTCACGGCATCTGCAGATACGATGGGCGTCCATCTTCTGCGGTTGTTATTATTCTTAGCAAAGTTGTAACGGATAAAGCTCAGCACAGAAGCTACCCACTGATCATCGTTGGTAGCTCCGAATGGCGCCATCACGTCGGGATATGCTTTCCCATCAATGGGTCCGGACAGTCCATGCAGCAATATCCGGATGAGCGTGAGGCTGTCGCCGCCCATACGGTCGGAACCGGCCAGCGGTGGTGCTGCAGTGGTGTTGCCTACTACTGCTAATCCCTTGCCATCAGCGCCGTGACAGGTAGCACAAAGTTGCTTGTAAATTTCCTGGCCGGCAAGGATGGTATTCCTGTCGCCGGCAGACATATTGGCCAATCTTGAACCAAACAGTTTAGTATTCTTATTCACTTCGATGCTATTGGCCACGCCTTTGAGCAAAGCAGCATTGGAAGAGCCAGCTACCACCTCATTCGCTAACTGCACAGCAGCAGGTGATGTGGATACAGACATGGAAGCCGCCAGTTGTACCTGTACTTCTGCCGAAGCATCATTTTTAAGAGATGCCAGCCGGACGATCACTTCTTCATCATTATTGCGCACGAAGTTTTCGCTGATCCATACAGCAGTCTTCCGCACTTGTGGGTCAGCATCGGCCAACGCGGCATACAATGCAGGTTTATCGAGTGCCTGCAATCCTTCCAGCGTCCACAATGCGTGGATACGAGCCAGCGCACCTGTTTTATTTCCGATAGTACTTTCTTTACCAAGTGCTACGTTTTTCAACAGCGGTACCACTGTCTTATCCCCACGCACGATCAATTCTTTTTGTGCATTCTCGCGCCACCAGCCGTTGGGATGATCGAGATAACTTACCAGTTGGGCAGCGGTAGCATCCAACAGTCGGGGGCGTTCTCCGCTTTTGTTGCCATCGTGTACCACGCGATAAATACGTCCGCGACCAATGTTCTTGTCCAATCCTTTCTTCAGGATGCGGGGACGCAGAAAACTACCTTCAGCCGTCCAGGTAGCTTCCTGTATAATGCCGCGATACATATCTACAATGTACAAGTTACCATCGGGCCCAGTAATGCTGTTCACAGGTCTGAAGTTCATATCGGCCGAAGCGATAAATTCTGATTTGTCGTAAGCATTCTTCAAAGAGATACGACCATTGTCATTGGCCACTTTTGCACGACGCACCAATCTTCCTACAGGCTCACAGATGAATAGGTCACCTCGCACATCGGCCGGCAACGCATCGCCCCGGTAAATAGATTGTCCGCAGCTGGCGGTAAAATGATTCAAGGTAGTATCGGGCCTCAGCCTGTTCATGCCACCTTGCACATCGGGTGTTGCAATGATGGGCCACACGGCCTGGAACTCATTGTCGTATTGGTTGGGCATATTCAGCAGGCCATATACCGGATTGATGTGAAAATGCATAGCGGGCACTTCACCACCTGCATTGGAGAAATAAAGCCTGCCGTAATCATCATTGCCGATGCCCCATTGTCCGCCAGGTGAATTCACCATCGTATCTGCCAGCAGCTTGCCTGCCTGGTAACGATAGCGAACGGGGTCGCAGCTTACATAGATCTTATTATCGAGATTCCACAGCAGCCCACTCTTCTGGTGTTCGAGGTTACGGGTATCTTCTTTATCGTTTTTGTAGACGAGTGTTTTTTCATCGGCCACGCCATCTCCGTTCTTATCACCGTAGCTCCAGATATTATAGCTCCATGTTTCATTCACCAGCAGCTTGTCGCCTACACATAGCATCATGCGGGGCAGCACCAGGCTATCGATATATACAGTTTGTTTATCCATCACGCCATCCCAGTTCTCGTCTTCAAGGCGTGAGATACGACAAATGGGTCTTCGCTGTCCGGTGCCGTTGATATCCTGCATGTAAGTACGCATTTCTGCCACATACATCCTGCCATTGCCATCCCACACGATCGCTACGGGTTCTTTGATCATGGGCTCGCTGGCTACCAGCTGCAGCTGGTAGCCTTTGGGCAGCAGCATGGTCTTCATACTTTCTTTGGGCGACAGGAAAAGTGGTGAAGGCGTTGGATTGACAATCACTTTGCCTTCGGCATCGCGCTTAATAGTTTGTCTTGAAGTAGTACAGTTCCAGGCAAATCCCAACAGCATCAAGGTTCCAATTGTACAGGCAATCTTTTTATTCATGTTGTAGTCTATTACGGGTAATCAATTTTATCTTTTGCCGATGGCATATTTTATGCCGCCCAGCAGGTGCTTCATGAATACGGGGTCTGAAAAGTTTTCATTGGTATGCCCCATAGCAGTATAGAAAGATCTTCCGCCATCATAGGCATGGTACCATGAAATGGGATGATTATCGCCATTGGTGCCGCCCTTATAGCTTTTTTCATCTATGCTTACGAGGACTTTGATGTCATCGGCTATCCATTTAAAATTGTACCATTCATCTTTGTGGCTGAACGTGGTGGCCATGGATGTGGTGGAAGGGTGCCGCCTGTCTTTTACGGTTAAAGTGGCTTCCTGCACAGCAGGGTGTCCGCCAAAGTAAGCGCCAACGAGGTTGCCATACCACTTCCAGCCATACTCACAATCGGTGGCAGCATGGATACCAACAAATCCTCCACCCGAACGAATAAACTGTTCCAATGCGGTTTGCTGATCAGCATTCAGGATATCGCCAGTCGTGTTCAGGAAAATAACGGCTTTATACTCCCGTAACACTTCAGGAGTGATCTGGCTGGCATCGCGGGTAGTATCTACTATAAATTTATTCTCTGCACCCAGTTGCATAATGGCTGGTATACCCGGCTTGATGGAGCCGTGGTAAAAACCGGCTGTCTTATAAAACAGCAGTACTTTCTTATTTTTCTTACCAGGGTTGCTCCATGCCGGCACGGTAAGTATAGTGAATATCAACAACAGTAATACAGGCAATCGTTTCATATCATTTGTTTACGGGTGATCATTTAGTAGCCGATAATGAAAGAATGTATTTGACGAGCTTTTGTGCATCCGCTTTGGAGAGCGTGGCATGCGGCGTCATGGGGACCTGCCCCCAGTTGCCCGATCCGCCATTGATCACCTTGCCCGACAACAGCGACACGGTAGAATCTGTATGCGGGTATTTCTTCGACACATCTATATACGCGGGGCCTATAGACTTTTCATTCACTTTGTGGCAAACCATGCAGTCGAGCTTGGTAATAAGTACTTTTCCTTCTTCTATTTCCTGCGGCGTAGCCAAAGGGGCCGGCGGTGGTGGAGGCTTTACGGAGGTTGCCGGTTTTGCCGGTGCAGGCTTTTTAGTGGTCTGACTGTAACTGTCATTAACTGCTAACAACTGCAACGCCACAACAGCACAAGCGGCAAGGGTGATTTTTTTAACCATAATCGAATTATTAATAGACAATCTGTAGTGAATTTATAGTTGAGCTCCTATTGCGCCACAAGGGTGTATACTTCTCCTGCACGCGTGTTCATATCGTATAACAGGCCTTCCGGCGCGCTTAACTTTTCCGTGCTGGCCGCATGTATCAACGGCGTCGGTGTTTCATCGATGGCGTAATAGGAATTGGTATTCTTTCCGGCAGCGGGGCGCAAGGTTGCTTTTCCGGCAGGACTTACCGCATTGGGAAGCCGTAGCCTGCAATTGCCACCCAGCAATGATTTGATGACAAGCTTCTTCACCCGTCCCTGCTCCCACGTCAGTTCCACGATCTCAAACCCGCCCAATGCACGCAAGCCTTTCACGGTGCCTTTCTTCCAGGCATCGGGCAAAGCCGGCAGCACATGGATATTACCATCATAGGATTGCAGCAGCATTTCTGCTATACCGGCGGCACAACCGAAGTTTCCATCGATCTGGAAAGGTGGGTGTGCATCGAACAAATTGGTATAGGTACCGCCACCGCTGTTCTCTCCCTTGTTCACACCTGCAGGTGTAAGCTGATCGCGGATCATCTTGAAGGCGTGATTACCATCGAGCAACCTGGCCCAGCAGTTTACTTTCCAACCCATAGACCAGCCGGTAGAAACATCTCCACGCTGTACGAGGGTAGTTTTAGCAGCCATGGTAAGTTCAGGTGTACGGAAAGGTGATAGCTGACCACCGGGATAGAGACCAAACAAATGGGAGATATGGCGATGTTTGTCTTTGGGGTTATCGATATCCTGCAGCCATTCCTGCAGCTGGCCATGCTGGCCGATCTGCATAGGTGGCAAGCGATCGCGGGCAGCTTTTACCTGCGCAGCAAATGCAGCATCGATGCCCAGTATGTCTGATGCCCGGATGACGTTGGAGAATAATTCAAACAGCAACTGGTTGTCCATCGTAACACCAGCCGCAATAGATTTTCCGCGGGCAATACCCGGCGCATTTTCCGGCGACATGGAAGGCGATACGACGAGCCAGTTGTGGGTGGGTTCCGGTATCAGGAAGTCGAGGTAAAACTGAGCAGCGCTTTGCAATACCGGATATACCGAAGCGAGGAACTTCTTGTCACCGCTATATTGGTACTTTACCCAAAGGTGCCTGCTGAGCCACACCCCTCCCATCGGCCACATGGCAGAGTAAATGCCATCCACCGGGCCGGTGATGCGCCAGAGATCGGTATTGTGGTGGGCCACCCATCCACGCGCGCCATACATTACCTTGGCTGTTTCGCGGCCGGTCTGTGAAATGTCTTTCACCATTTCTACCAGTGGCTCATGCATCTCAGTGAGGTTGGTAATTTCTGCCGGCCAGTAGTTCATTTCGGTATTGATGTTGATGGTGTACTTGCTGCCCCAGGGCGGGCTCATCTTATCGTTCCATATGCCCTGCAGGTTGGCAGGCTGTCCGCCAGGTTGAGAAGAGGAGATCAACAAGTAACGCCCGAATTGGAAATACAGGGCTACCATCTGGGGATCGTCGCCACTCGCAAATTCTTTCAGGCGTTCATCAGTGGGTTTCTGTACGGCATCGGTCACGCCGAGGTCGAGCGATACCCTGTTGAAATAGCGTTGAAACGTGCTGATGTGGTTTTGCAGCAATGCACTGTATTTCTTTTGCAAGGCTTTGGTGAGGTATTGCCTCGCGCGTTGACCTTCATCGGCACTGATATTATGGTAATTGATGTAATTGGTAGCCATGGACAGGTACACAGTGGCTTCATCTGCACCCTCTATTTTTATGTTCTGACCTTCACTTACCTGTTTGCCGCCTTTGGTAACGATCTGACTGATGGCTGCAAATTCTACTTTACCGGCCACGCCATCTTTTTTTCCGGAAATACCAGACACGATGATCTTATTGCCTTCGATGGTAACAGTAGATTTTTGTTTGCTGGCCAGCGAGGCGGTAAAATGCAGGCTGCCGGGACGGTCGGCTGTCAGGTGCAGCACCATCACCTGGTCGGGGATGGAGGCAAAAGCGGTACGCGTATACTTTACACCATTCACGGTATAGGTGGTGGTAGTCACTGCCCGCTGCACATCCAGCTCCCGGTAATAATCAGCATAACTGGTATGGCTGGGAAAAGCGATCGTGAGATCGCCGACCGGTTGAAAATCCATGCCATTGATGCTATCGGATTGGATAGTCTTAGCCGCCAGGTCGGAGGCTTCTTTGTATTTGCCTTCAAAGATCAGTTTCCTGACCTCGGGCAGGGCAGCCAGCGCCCGGGGGTTGTCGTTCCGGTTGGGGCCTCCCCGCCAGAAAGTGGATTCATTCAACTTGATCACCTCCGCTTCCGGATTGCCATAGACCATGCCGGCAATGCGGCCATTGCCGATGGGCAGGGCTGCTTCCCATACCGTTCCGGCGGGTACCTTGTACCATAACTTCATATGCTTATCCTGCCCCCGGACAGCCAGAGTAGACAGGAAAGAAAAAACAACCAATAAGAAACAGGGAAATCTTTGCGACAGGGCGAACGGAAAAAACCGGGCCTGATTAAAGGAAGGGAAAAAATTCATATGGGTTTGCAATTGCTTAAAAGAAGCAATTAAACACTTCGCACCTTAATTTTTTCCTAATTAGCGCTTAACGCGACATTAATCCTATAAATTAATCAAATAATTGCCTGTTTCGCCGGTTTTTGGAGCAGGAAGCTGGATGAGCTTTTGTATAAAATGGTAATTCTAAGGAATCAGAAATTCTTTTTATAGATTTACCGACTATAGATTTAAACTGCTATTATGGAGCTTCTTTTCTTCACCGATTTCATGCCAGATCAGCTTCTGCACACCGGCATGCACCTTTTTAAATCCCGGTCGGTTAGCGCGCTTCGCGATTCGGGTTTTGGTAATTGGACTGCAGAGGTTTGGGATAAGGAGAGCTATCCGGTAACCATCGAAATAGAAGACGAGCATGTCCAGACAGTGTCATGCACCTGTACCAAACATATTAATAAAGAATATTGTAGCCATATTGTAGCTGTGCTGTTGGCCATCCAGCATAAGGAAGGTCTATTAATGACGAAGGGGGATCTGAGTAACCTGCTAAAAAAATTGTCCGTCGCAGAACTTCAGAATTTCATGGTAGAGGAAGCGTACGGCGACGCCGTACTACAGGATAAACTAATAGAGCTGGCAGGGGAAGATGAATTTTACGATGAAACGAAGGATGAAAATGACGAAGATGAAGCAGAGGATGAGGATGATAATGATGTGGAGAATAAAGATGCTGGTCGATCCGAGGCAGCCGTAAACAGACCCATAGGATCGGCTGCAGCAAAAGCCTTTGAAAAGAAGATTGTAGATGCAGCATGGAGTAAAGACCATAAGAAAGCCAAAGAGCTTGCCGAAAAAGGTATGGCAAAAGCAAGAGAAGAAGGCAACGAGCAAGACTATCGGTACATTCAATTCTCCATACTTGGCACTCTTCAACAAACCAAAGATGTGTTGGGGCTTCGTGAACTGGCACGGAAGTTCTGGCGGGAAAGTAAAGATATGTCCATGTACCGCGTCGTTAAAAACACCTATGTTCCGGATGAATGGCAGAGAATTGCCGCCGCCTACATCGACAAGCTGGAGAAAAAGATGCCTTTGTATATTGAAGGAACGGAAGACCCGGCTGAACTGGCAGAGGCGTACCTCGAAGAATATGACGATGGTAATGCATTGGAAAAATTGTTGCAAACTATTCCCCGTTTACCTTTTCTCAATCAATACGCGCCCCGCCTTGGCGAGGGGCATGATGGCAATATATTGTTATTATACCGTGACGTGCTATTGAACTTTGCAGGCACGCATCAACAAGGAGATGATCCTGCCGAATTTCTTACCGGGCTACAAAATATGAGCGATAGAACAGGCGGTAAGCTTGCAGTAAGCGAGCTATCCAACGAGATCAAAACACTTAATAAGCCGCTCCATCAACTGATCCCTGCCGGGTTGAAGAAAAGTCCCGGCAACGCTCCTTCATTTTACCAGGAGCTGGCGCAGTCATTGACCGACGGCTTATACGACAAAGGAAAAGCTGCGCTGACCAAACAACAATACCAGGAAGCGGCTGCTATCGCTACTGCTATGGCTGCTGTTGGCCACTCTGATGCTGTATGGAAAAAATACAAAGGATCTTATGTAGTAGAGTATGCAAATAAGGGCTTTGAGCTGGCATTGACGGTTTACCAATCTCCCCTGCCTCAGGAACTGTCGCACACATTATTCCGGAACGCATTGCAATACTGGGAGAGCAGTGAACACCTCATGCAATTGTTTCCTATTCATTGGATAGAGCTGCTGATCGCATTGCCCAAAAGCGATGAAGAGCGAGTGCTGGCTATTGTGAACAGTATGTTGCCCAAGCTCCACCACAGCGAAACACCTAAATTAACACGCTTATTGAAACTGAAAGCTTCCTTGCTGTTATCGATGGGCCGTAAGCAGGAAGTAGAAACACTGATGGCAACACATGAGCGCATAGCGGGCCTGCGCGAATACCTGATACAGCAGGCCGATGCATCCAATGATCATCCGGTTGCACAACGCCTGGCCAGTGAAGGTATAAGGATCCATGCTTCCCTCGATAAAACGCTGTATCGCCGTTTCCTCCATATTGCTTTGGAGCTGGCGAAAAAGTATAATGATATAGAAGGCATACGCAAGCACGCGCATATGTTGTATAACGAAACAAAAGACCTGGAATACTACAGAACCATTAAGAAAACTTATGAACCAACTGAATGGCCGGGAGCAGCAGCAATCTTCTTTATCAATAAACTGGAGAATAATGGAAAAAAATTCTCCCGTTACAATGTAGCCTCGTGGGAGCTATGTGCTGTATATGCAGAGGAAGACCTGCTGGACCACCTGCTTAGTGTGGTGGAACGCGCAGACAATTTTGAATTGACTGAACGATATGCCGGGAAACTGTATAAGATTTTTCCGGATGCTTTGCTGAAATTATACAGCGATGGCATCAAAGAATACGCAGCAGACAATAAGAATGCCGAAGCAATAGACCGGATTGCCGATCTGTTCCGGACTATGAAGCAATGGGAAAGAGGCTCCATAGCCGTGCAAAAACTAAGAGAAGAGTTCAGAGATATGTATCCAACACGGACTAAACTGTTGAAGGAGATCGGTAAAATATAACCTCGCTATTATTTAACGCCACGAGGCCTAACACCTCATTAACATTTATAAAACAGCCCCCGGGAAGAATCCACAAGGCTTCGGGAAGTATGCCCATTTTTAGTGGGCGTTATTGGTTGCAATTTTACATCGTCAATAACGACAAAGCAATCAATAAAAAAACAAATACAATGAAAACGTTCACAGTTCCCACCAGAGAAGAAGTATCACCCGCTAACCAGGTATTGTTTGATAATCTGAAAAAAGGAATCGGTAAAGTGCCTAACCTGTTTGCTACCATGGCGCTCTCACAAAATGGTCTTGCTAATTACCTTGCCTTGTCAAGCGGTAAATCATCCCTCAAAGCCAAAGAAAAAGAAGTAGTAAATCTGGCAGTGAGCCAGGCCAATGAATGTGATTACTGTTTAGCTGCCCACAGCGCCATCGCTAAGTTGAATGGTTTTACAGATGACCAGATCCTTGAAATACGTAGCGGTGCAGTTTCATTCGATAGCAAGATTAACGCTTTGGCTGCCCTCGCCAAAAGCTTTGTAGTAAACCGTGGCAAGCCCTCTACTGAATCAGTAGACGCCTTTTATGCAGCCGGTTATACCGATGAAAACCTGGTAGATACCATCATCCTGATCGGTGATAAGATGATCACCAATTACCTGTATGCGGTTACCAAAATACCAGTTGATTTTCCCGCTGCTCCAGCCTTGCAACCAGCAGAAGCCTAATCAGTTTTTTTCATGGCTATACATATACAACAAGTCCCTTTCCGTAGGGGCTTGTTTGCTTTTTCCTAAACAGGTGCAAATACGCCCATTCCTGGTTAATATCTCTTAAAGCCCTTTGTGCTGAAGCCTGTAAATTGGCAGTTTATAATTTTAACTGGAATGGGAAATATCAACCTGGTGTTTATGAAGAAGTTCTTGTATGTGTTAGTAGTCTGCCTTTTTAGTGTTGCTGCCCGCGCGGCCGATCATGAGCTTCGCTCTCCCGATGGCAATATTGTGATCAAGATCAGTACGGGCGCTACCATCGAATGGAGCGTAACCTTCAAGAGCGAAACGGTGCTTTTCCCTTCCGGTATTTCCATTACTACCAACGGTGAAAAATTCCCCGGCCCTAAGAGCAAGTTGCTGAAACAATTGAAATCAGATCACCGTGATTCTATCTTCTCCATTGTACCTGTTAAAAATTCCATCATTCCCGACGTATACAAAGAACTGAAGCTGGTATTTGCCGGCGGTGTTACCCTCTGTTTCCGAGCTTATAACAATGGCGTTGCCTACCGGTTTGAACTGGATAAAAAGGTGCCCTCACTGAAGGTAGATGCAGAAGAAGTGAGCTTTGCCCTGGACAAACAAAACAAAGCGTGGTGGCCGGAAGAGAACAACCCAGAATTTATTTCTCACTACGAAGGACTGTTCAGCACAAAGATGTTGGATACCATCCCTGCGAAAAAGTATGCGTATCTCCCACTTTACCAAACTACTCCGGGCGGAACAAAACTGGTGATCACTGAAAGCGATCTGTACGACTATCCCAACCTGTTCTTGTTTCCTCACGAAGGCGGCAAACTGGAAGGCAAGTTTCCTCCTGCGGTTTTAAAAAGCTATGTAGCACCACGTACCGACCGTCGGGAAGTGCTGGCTGAAAAAGCTTCCTACATTGCGGATACCAAAGGCAGTAGAACACTCCCCTGGCGCTTGCTGATGATCGCTCCCGACGATGTATCACTGCTTTCGAATGAACTGGTATTTCAACTGGGCACCCCTGTTGCACAAGGAGATTTTAGCTGGGTAAAGCCGGGAAAGGTAGCCTGGGACTGGTACAATGCCAACAACGTCTTTGGTGTGGACTTTGAATCGGGCATCAACAATGCCACCTATAAATATTACATAGACTTTGCTGCACGCTTCGGGCTGGATTATGTGATCCTCGACGAAGGTTGGTCACGCACGACTACCGATGTTAGCGCACCCCGCAAAGAGATCAATGTGCCCGAACTGGTGCAATACGGCGCCTCCAAAGGTGTGGGTATTATTCTGTGGAGCCTGTGGCGCCCCATCGATGAAAAAATGGATTCGGTACTGGATAGATTTGTACAGTGGGGCGTGAAAGGCATAAAAGTTGACTTTATCCAAAGAGCCGATCAATACACGGTGAATTGGTATGAGCGCGTAGCCAAAGCCTGTGCAGACAGGAAACTGCTGGTAGATTATCACGGAGCTTACAAGCCTGTTGGCCTCAACCGCAAGTATCCAAACGTGATCAACTATGAAGGCGTAAAAGGATTGGAAAACAACAAATGGGCTGACTATATAACGCCTGAGCATAACCTTACACTCCCCTTCACCCGGATGATGGCCGGTCCACTTGATTATACACCAGGAGCGATGCGCAATTCCAACAAGAAAGGATTCACTGTTTCTTTCAATGAGCCGGTAAGTCGTGGCACCCGTGCCCACCAGGCCGCTATGTACGTAATGTACGAAGCACCGCTGCAGATGCTGGCAGAGACGCCATCATTGTATTTGCAGGATACTGCCTTTACCCGCTTTATTGCCGGCATCCCTACTACCTGGAATAAGACAGTGCCCCTGGCCGGAAAGATCGGCACCTATGCTGCTGTGGCCCGGCAGCATGGCAACAAGTGGTACATTGGCGCTATGACCGATTGGGATGAAAGAACATTGGAAGCCAAACTGGATTTTCTTCCTGCAGGCAACTACAAAGTAGAGATCCTCACCGATGGCATCAATGCCGCCAAATATGCTACCGATTACAAGATATCCACCTTACAAGTAAAAAGTGGTGACGTATTGAAGATGAAAATGGCCTCCGGCGGCGGATGGGTAGCGGTGATCTCCCGTCAATAGTCAACTTTTTATTTTACACGGGTCATAATACATTTACAGTCTAAAATGTAAAATGGTTATGACCCGGCAATGCCCAACCCGCAGCACTTCTTTATTCACGGCTATTGTAGCAGGCTTGCTGCTTTGCGCTTGTAGCGATCAGGCACCCGAAGCAAAGCAGGAAACTCCGGCTGCGCAAACCAGGCCAGATAGTGCTGCTATTTTTACCTGGACCACCGAGTTATGTGAAAATAAAGGTTCTTACAATCCTCAGCTATATACTGCCAGCCAGTTGCAAAGCACCTATGAGCTATGGTTTGGACTGTCCAGCCTGCAGCTCGACAATGACCAAACGGTTTATGAACCAAAGGACATTGCCAACATAAACGTGCAAGCACTCACTACAGAATACGAAAAGAAAAAAGAACATTTGCAGCAGGCAGAAGTTATCAAAACATCTTTCTGGCAGCAGTTGAAAGAAAAACGACTGAAAGAGCTGGATGATGAATATGAATTGAAAAAGGCTACCCTACAGGCATTTCTTGACCCGGCTACACTGAAAACAAACCGGTTCGCAAAAGATTGTCCACAAATCGTTGCCGCCTTAACGGCTGACACCGCCACGCTCCTCGCAGCCTGGAAAAATTATACAGAAGAGCACAAAGCCAAAAACGGCGCGCCGGAAACTTACATGGCTAAGTTTTATGAGAAGTATAATTCGCCACAACGCATTACTTACGCCATGATCGATATGATCACCTTCAACTTCAGCAACTGCGCCAACAATACCCTTGTTTATATCAGCCGCGACTCTACCGTAGAAAACGAGTTCAACAAACTGTTTACGAATATCAAAACCTTGTGCGATGAGCCATAGTGAATTTATAATATTACCGGCTACCGATGCCGACGTGCCTGCCGTAACGAAAGTTGTCAATAGTGCCTATGAAGGGGAACCCGGCAAAAGCTGGACGTCAGAAAGTCACCTGGTAGCTGGTCAGCGAACTACCGAACCTAATTTGCAGGAGCTTATCGACCAGCCAGCCATTACAATGTTCAAATGCAGCACTGCAGCAGGAGAAATAGTGGGTTGCGTATTACTGGAAAAAAAGGAAACTACTTTATACCTCGGTATGCTGTCAGTGCTACCCGGCATGCAAGCTGCCGGCATAGGCAAACAACTGTTACAATTCAGTGAGGGTTACGCTAAAGAACATGGATATGATTCCATCACGATCACAGTTATCAACCTGCGCCATGAGTTGATAGACTGGTACCGACGCAAAGGCTTTGTGCCTACCGGCAAGCTGGAGCCTTTCGCCAACAAGTCATCTGCCGCCCGTGCAGATTTCAGCTTCCTCGAAATGAAAAAGCCCCTGTAAGTCTCAAATTGCCCTTTTGCTGTAAGCCATTCACCCAACTGTCGGTGAATGGCCGCAAATTGCCTGTAAATGGTCGTATTTACCCTCCCTGTTATTAAATTTTGTGGTCTAAGTTTGCATTACCCGAATAACAACTGAATTATATGCAAGTAAACAGGAAGTCAGCCATTGGATTTATATTCGTTACACTCCTGATCGATGTCATGGGATGGGGGTTGATCATCCCCGTAATGGCCGATCTGATTGCCCAGTTAAAAGGCATACCTGTCAACGAGGCCAGTACTTATGGCGCTCTTTTACTATCTGTTTTTGCGATCACCCAGTTTTTATTTTCGCCGGTAATCGGTAACCTGAGCGACCGCTACGGCCGCCGGCCCGTTTTACTGTTTTCCTTATTAGGTTTCGGAATAGACTATATTATCCTGGCATTGGCGCCTTCTTACGGATGGTTGTTTGTAGGCCGCGTTATTGCGGGTATTACCGGCGCCAGTTTTACAACTGCCACCGCTTACATTGCCGATATCAGTACCGATGAAACATCGAGAGCCAAGAACTTCGGCCTCATTGGTGCCGCTTTTGGATTGGGTTTTGTACTGGGACCAGCACTTGGCGCCTTGCTGGCCATCTGGGGCATCAGAGCCCCCTTCTATGCCGCTGCTGTACTTTGTCTGCTCAACTGTTTATATGGATACTTTTTCTTACCCGAATCATTGAGCAAAGAGAAGCGCCGCCCATTTGAGTGGAAACGTGCCAACCCGATTGGCTCTCTGCGGTTTTTAACCGACCACCCTGAGATCGGTGGACTGGCCCTTGGCTTTTTCCTGATCTATCTGGGCGCCCAATCAGTACAGGGCAACTGGAACTTCTTCACCATTTACCGGTTCGGTTGGAGCGAAAAAATGGTAGGTATATCGTTGGCAGTAGTGGGCGTACTGGTAGGCGCTGTACAAGCCGGCTTAACAAGAGTGATCGTTCCTAAGATCGGGAATGAAAAAAGCATTTACGTTGGACTCTCATTATACACCTTGGGCCTGGTGCTGTTTGCTTTCGCTACACAAAGCTGGATGATGTTTGCCTTCCTGATTCCTTATTGCCTCGGTGGTATATGCGGTCCTTCCCTGCAGTCAGTGATATCCGTTCACGTACCCGCCAACCAACAAGGAGAATTGCAGGGCGCATTAACCAGTTTGATGAGCCTCACTACTATCTTCGGACCATTGATCATGAACAGCACGTTTACTTATTTCACGACCGACAAGGCACCGTTCCATTTCCCGGGCATACACTTCCTGATCGGCGCTGTATGTATGCTACTCAGCATTATCATCATACACAAAGTAATAACGAGGGAAAAGAAAGAGAACCAACAATTGGCAGATGCTATTGCCCATGCAGGTACTACAACCGATGCGCCTGTACATTAAAGCTGTCTGATCAATAGCTACGTATTCAGTCAGGCCGCTTTGAGCGGCCAGACGTAGCAATAGATGCAAACACTAAAACAGAGACAACTGTTGCTGCCGAGGCGTAGATGGTGTTTTCGCCACAATGGTGATTTGTCGTTCAGCTGGCCGGGTTATAGCAGCCAGTTCTTCGCCGGAAGATTTAATATGATACAACTCCGTTTCTCCAAAACGGGAAGCCACTATAATAGAAGTACTGCTGGTATGCTGTTCAAAAAGATCGCGCACCAACTGTGGATTGTTATTATCCTTCGACAGGTGCGATAGCAACAGGTGACTCATAAACGAAGGCCGGTATTTTTTAAACAACTCCAGCGCCTGCATATTCGATAAATGCCCATGGCCACCACGAATGCGGTTCTTTAGCATTGCCGGATACCTGCCATTCATCAGCATATCTTCGTCATAATTGGTTTCCAGGAAAGCCGCATGACAATGCTGAAAATGCGAGATGAGGTGATCGCAAGGTTTACCGATATCTGTAAATACGCCTACTCTTACAGAAGAAGAAGATACCACGAAGCTATGCGGATCAGCCGCATCATGGAATTTGGGAAAAGCTGTAACCGACAAGCCGCCTATCTGAATAGGCTTGTAGGCTTCAAAAGAAATAACCTGCTCTGCATTCAGTTGTAACCTCCCTTCTTCAAGTGTGCCGGCTGTTATATAAACCGGCAGCTGGTATTTTTTAGCCAGCACAGAGAGGCCGGCAATATGATCACCATGTTCATGTGATATAAAAATGGCTTTTACCTTCTTCATCTGCAAGCCCAGCCGCGCCATCCGTTTCTCGGTTTCCCGGCACGAAATACCTGCATCCACAAAAATGGCCTCCTCATCGTTGCTGATGTAGTAACAATTGCCATTGCTGCCGGAATTCAGAGAGGTAATATATAACGACATGTGCTGCAAATTAATAACAAATCCCCAGAGTCGACCCCCTGAAACAGGTGGAAGAAAAGCACATTCCATCATTTCCCGGTTACATTAAAAAAATTGTGCTATTTGATTAATGGCAACCCATGAGACCTCCATTTGCTTATTTTTAGGCCTTCTTTTCATTAAAACACCGTTTTCATCATGAGTTTTATGACAAAAAGGCTCCTGAGTAGCTGTTTAGTAGTATTGAGTCTACAAGCTGCTGCCCAAACCAATTCCGTGTACGACCAGCATGAAGCATTTTCCCCTTTCTTCTACCCTGCCTACGGCGATGACATCAGATCAGCCGATGGTACCCCTGGCCCTAAGTACTGGCAAAACAAAGCCGATTACAAGATCGAAGCTGCACTCGATGACGCACAACACCAGGTGGCTGGCAGTGTACAGATCACCTACACCAACAACAGCCCACAGTCATTATCATTCCTGTGGTTGCAACTGGACCAGAACATTTACAGCCTGCAATCGCGCAGCGTAGCAGCCACAGCGATCACCGGCGGTCGCTGGGCCAACCGCAACTTCGATGGAGGATATACTATTAAATCAGTAACCCTCATCGAAAACGGTAAAGCGACCGACGTAAACTACAACATTACAGATACCCGCATGAAGATCACGCTGCCCAAAGCCCTTAAAAGCAACGGCGGCAGCACGCAGATAAAAGTAACCTACCAGTTTACTATACCGGAATATGGTACAGACCGTATGGGCCGGCTGCAAACAAAAAACGGCTGGATCTATGAAATAGCACAATGGTTTCCCCGCCTCTGCGTGTATGACAATGTACTTGGATGGAACACACAACCCTACCTGGGACAAGGTGAGTTTTACCTGGAGTATGGCGACATCGCTTACAACATTACTGCACCGGCCAATCACATCGTAGTAGGTTCCGGCGAACTGCTGAACCCACAGGAAGTATTGACAGCCGAGCAGTTGAAACGTTGGAATGCTGCTAAGAACAGCGATAAAACAGTGTTGTTGCGCTCTGCTGCTGAAGTGACCAATCCAGCTTCACGCCCTACCAATAGCAAAACACTTACCTGGAAGTTCAAGTGCCTCAACACCCGTGATGTAGCCTGGGCAAGCTCCACCTCTTTTGTATGGGACGCAGCCCGCATCAACCTGCCTGGTGGTAAAAAATCACTGGCCATGAGTGCTTATCCCGCAGAAGCAGCAAACGACACTGCGTGGGGCCGCTCCACTGAATATGTAAAAGGCGCTATCGAGTTCTACTCCGATTACCTGTATCCATACTCGTATCCCATGGCAGTGAACGTAGCCGGCATTGTGGGCGGCATGGAATATCCCGGTATTGTATTTTGCAGTGCCCGCTCCAGCAGAGGCCGCCTTTGGGGTGTAACCTCACATGAGTTTGGCCACAACTGGTTTCCCATGATCGTGGGCAGCAATGAAAGAAAATTCCCCTGGATGGATGAAGGTTTCAACACCTTTATCAATACACTGGCCGAAAAACAATTCAACAATGGAGAATATGCAGGCGGCCGCGCAATGCTCGCTAAGAACTTCGTGCAGCCATTCTTTGGCGCCACTGCCGAAGGCATCTCTACGATTCCCGATGTTACCAGCCTGGCCAACCTGGGCACGGTAGCATATCGCAAGCCAGGCTTTGGATTACAGCTGCTGCGTGAGAATGTATTAGGCCCTGCCCGCTTCGACAGCGCCTTCCGCTATTATGTACACCAGTGGGCATTCAAGCACCCAACACCCTACGACTTTTTCCATTGCATTGAAAACAATGCAGGAGAAACACTCGACTGGTTCTGGAGAGGCTGGTTCCTGAACAACTGGAAGATAGACCAATCCGTACAAGAGGTAGCATACGTAAAAGATGATCCTGCACAAGGCAGCATCATTACCATCGCCAACATGGAAAAACTGCCCATGCCGGTAGTGGTAGAAATAACAGAAGAGAATGGAAAGAAAGACCGCGTACAACTGCCGGTAGAAATATGGCAACACGGCGCTGTATGGCAATTCGCTTATAAGTCCACTTCCAAACTGAAAAAGGTAACCCTCGATCCGGATAACACCTTACCAGACGTAAACAACAAAAACAATAGCTGGCCACTGGCTGGATTCTAAAAGAGCTGTTAGGAATTAGCTTTTAGCCGTTAGCAGTAAGGCAATAAATACAAAAGGGTGATCTGTCTTAATGATAGATCACCCTTTTGTATTGCTAATAGCTAATACCTAAAAGCTAACGTCTACTTCTTAAAGTACTTACTCATAAACATCAACTGATAAGTAACGGCATTATCCCAATAATCCCAGTTGTGCACACCCGGCCGCGTAATAAAATCATGATTGATATTCCTTTCCAGTAACTTCTCGTGCAGGTTCACATTCACACGGAAAAAGAAATCACCCGTACCACAATCGATAATAATAGCCAACGCATTATTAACGAGCAGATGCGTAAGATTGATCACACTATTCTTCTCCCATTGATCAGGACTGTCTTTATAAGAACCAATACGCTTAGCAATATCCCAGTTGAGGGGAAAAGGACGTATATCCACGCCACCACTCATGCTGCCGGCAGCACCAAAAACATCCTGGTGACGGAAAGCGAGATATAAAGCACCATGGCCGCCCATGCTCAGTCCGGTAATGGCCCGGCCTGCTTTATCCTTAACAGTGCTGTAATGACTATCCACCCAGCTTACCAGTTCTTTAGATACATAAGTCTCGTATCTCCAGGCACTATCTATAGGACTATCGAAATACCAGCTACCCACATTACCATCAGGGCACACGATGATCAGATTAAATTGATCCGCATAAGCAGGAAGCGCTTTCACCTTTTTGATCCAGTCGCCATAATTGCCACCATAGCCATGCAGCAAATAAACTACCGGATAAGTTTTAGCCTTATCATACGTCGAGGGCCTGACCACCACAGCCTTGATATCTTTTTTCATCGAGGGACTGAAAGTAGTAACCGTATCTACAGTACCGGCAAGCAGGTTGAATACAGTTATTAAAAGGAGGCAGGTAAAGATTAGTTTTTTACACATGCTGCAAAAAATTGTTATGAATTGAAAAATAGGCAGTAGAGTGTAAATATAATCACTCAGTGTTGCTAACGCCACCCCTTCCGGCAAAAAAATATTTGACAATACAAACCTTTATTCTACATTTGTAGAGCAACATCTAAATATGTAGAGCATGCAACTTACCAAAGCAGAAGAACAATTGATGGAATACCTGTGGCAGTCGGACAAGGCATTCCTCAAAGACCTGATAGAATGTTTCCCGGAGCCCAAGCCCGCTACTACTACTGTGGTCACCCTGCTCAAAAGAATGCAGGAAAAAGGATTTGTAGACCACAAAGTATTCGGCAACTCCCGGCAATACTTTCCGAAGGTCAAAAAGACTGACTATTTCTCGAAACATGTTAATGGCATGATCAAGAATTACTTCAACGACTCAGCCCTGCAGTTTGCCTCCTTCTTTACCAAATCCACCAAACTCACGGCTAAAGAGTTGGAAGAATTGAGAAAGATCATCGACCAGGAAATCGAAAAAAAGAAGAAATGATCACCTACGTCATTAAACTAACGGTTTGCTCAGCCCTGTTGCTGCTGGTATACAGGCTGCTACTGCAACGTGAAAAAATGTATGCCTTCAACAGAGCATACCTGTTGTTTAGCATCCTGTTTTCATTGATGATCCCATTCATCACCTTTGAAGTACAGGTGGGCGGCATAGTTCCGGAAGAAATATTACTGCCACTCAACATTCCTTTTGATGCACCTGATCCTGCACAAGCGGCAGTAACGAAAACAACCAGCCTCACGCTGGAGCAGATAGCCATCACCATTTACTTGTTGATCACGACCATGCTGCTAATTCGCTTTCTGCGCAACCTGTATCGCATTCGCAGGGCAATTGCCGGCAACAAGATCCTACATTACAATGGCGCAAAACTTATACTCACCAATCGGGATATACCTGCACACACATTCCTGTCGTACATTTTTATCAGCCAGGAAGATTATGACAATCCCGCTACACGTAACATTTTATTGACCCATGAGCTATCACACGTACGCCAAAAACATTCCTGGGATGTATTGTTCATAGAAATACTGCTGGTAGTTTGCTGGTTCAATCCTTCACTGGTCTTTTATAAAAGATCGATGCAGCTGAACCATGAGCTGCAGGCCGATGATGCAGTGATCAAAACACATGATGATATCCCAGGCTACCAGCATTTATTGCTGGATAAAATAGAACAACAATTTGCTACCCCACTTACCTCACCATTCAATTATTTTATCACTAAAAAAAGATTGACCATGATGACAAAATCCCCCAACAACAGGCGGATCGCCTGCCTGCAACTGGCCTTGCTGCCTTTATTCATCGCAGCCCTATTCCTGTTCAGCAGCAGAACCTATGCACAGGTAAAAGCACCGGAAAAGAAAAAAACAGAGAACACAACACCCATAAAAGAACCAAAGGATACCGTACGGGAGATAGGCACTATCTTTTTTGAGAAACAGTACCCTTCCGGCCCAGGCATATCTGCCGAAGAGCTGAAAGAGTTCAATGCTATTCTTGACAGAAGCACTACCGGTGGCCAAAAACACCTGAGTTACAAATTCTCCAAAGAAGACAAAATAAGGCTGAAAGCCCTGTACAGCACCATGAGTACAGAACAAAGAAAAGGCTACCCAGCCCTGATGTTCAGCAAGCGGCCAGCCCGCAAGTCGCCCACTGCCCAGCAGCTCCAGAACTGGCAGGACCCGAAGATGTATGGCGTTTGGATAGATGGAAAGCGGGTAAGCAACGATGTACTGGCCAACTACAAGCCAGCAGATTTTGCCCTGTACTATGTGAGCAAGCTGTCTAAAAATGCAGTGAATTATGGTAAACACTATGTGCAAATCGATCTGCACACCCCCGAAGATTACGACAGAACGTACAAAGATGACGAGCTCTTGGTGTTTGTGCTGAAAAGAGTGCCAGTACGGGAAGCAGTAAAAGAACAATAAAACAACTCATTATCAACAACTTATAATTCGCAACCGGTAATCCGGCCTTTAGCCCGTCCGTTTTTTCCTCCGGATGGGCTTTTTTATGCCCGCGCATTATCCCATCATTAAGAAAACATTAGAAAGAAAAGGCCTCAACCCTTAATTTTGGAGCTTTATATTTTGTGAACTATGCCGCAAGACAAAAACCGCCAATTTCTTGAATTTGAGAAACCCATTAAAGAACTGTTCGATGACATTGAAGGGCTGAAGCAGAAGCAAGAGAAGAGCAAGATTGACCTGAGCGACCCCATCAAAAAACTGGAAGAAAGGGTGATCGAGACCCGCAAGGCCATTACCCAAAACCTGACCCCCTGGCAAAAAGTACAACTGAGCCGCCACCCGGACCGCCCCTATACACTCAAATACATCGATAAACTTACCACTGACTTTGTAGAGCTGTTTGGCGACCGCAATGTGCGCGACGACAAAGCCATGGTAGGAGGCTTTGCTTCCATCGACGGCAAAACCGTCATGATCATCGGACAGCAAAAAGGGATCAACACCAAAGCACGCCAACTCCGCAACTTTGGAATGGCCAACCCTGAAGGCTATCGAAAGGCCCTGCGCCTGATGAAGCTGGCCGAGAAGTTCAACAAACCAGTCATTACTTTAATAGATACACCCGGCGCCTACCCCGGCCTGGAAGCTGAAGAAAGAGGACAAGGCGAAGCCATTGCCCGCAACATCTATGAAATGATGCGCCTCAAAGTACCGGTGATCTGCGTGGTGATCGGAGAAGGAGCCTCTGGTGGAGCCCTCGGTATTGGTGTAGGCGACAAGGTATTCATGCTCGAAAACACCTGGTACACGGTGATCTCCCCCGAGAGCTGCAGCTCCATTCTATGGCGTAGCTGGGACCAGAAAGAAAAAGCTGCCGAGCAGTTGAAGCTCACACCCGATTATATGCACCAGTTTGGCATCATCGACGAGATCATTCCGGAACCTGTAGGTGGAGCCCACTGGGATTATGCAGAAGCAGCCAACCTGCTGAAGCCCTACCTGATCAACACGATCAATGAGCTGTACCAGTTGACACCCGAACAACGCATACAAAAACGCATCGAGAAATTCAGCAAAATGGGCTTCTATGATGAAGTATAAACATGCTACTTTCTGCTTGCACTGTCATATTTAAAGACAGTAGACAACAATCAGCAGGCAGTTTCTTACATAAAAATTTGGGTGGAATACAATTGCTGATTATTTTTGGACCCATCATGCAAAACATAAAGAAGCATACAAAGCAAGTCAAGAAACACTCCACGTACGGGGAAGGTTAAAGACAGATTTGTATGTCTGAAATATATCGAAGCCTTCCCGTAGCGGGAAGGTTTTTTTTTGCAGCTATATCAATCACGACACCATCAATTTAAAACCAACAATAGAATGTCGCTCAGGCAAACATTACAAGGCACAGGCGTAGCACTCGTTACCCCCTTCAAAACAAACACCCAGGTCGATTTCGATGCATTAGGCAAACTCATCGACTTCGTGATCAAGGGAGGCGTAGAATACATCGTAACGCTGGGAACCACCGGCGAAACCCCTACCCTCAGCAAGGATGAAAAGAAGGACATCATACTGTACACGTATGAGAAGGTAAACGGCCGTGTACCTGTAGTAGTAGGCATTGGCGGCAATGACACACACGAATTGTTGAAAGACCTCCAATACTTCCCGCTCGATAAGGCAACAGCCGTACTGAGCGCCAGCCCCTATTACAACAAGCCATCACAGGAAGGCATCTTCCAGCACTATAAAATGCTGGCAGCAGCTTCACCTAAACCAATATTATTGTACAATGTACCGGGCCGCACGGGCAGAAACATGACTGCCGCCACTACCCTTCGCCTGGCCAATGAAGTACCGAACATTGCAGGTATCAAAGAAGCCAGCGGCGACATGGCACAATGCAGCCTGATACTGCGCGACCGTCCGGAGAACTTCCTGGTAGTAAGCGGAGATGATGCCCTGACCTTTGCACAAACAGCCACCGGCATGGATGGTGTCATCAGCGTAGCGGCCAACGCTTTCCCCCAACAATTTACCGACATGGTACGTAATAGCTTAAAGGCCGACCTGAAAGGAGCTAAGAAACTGAACGATCAGTTGATAGAAGCCTATGACCTGATGTTTGCAGAAAACAACCCGGCTGGCGTGAAAGCTTTTTTGGCGGAACTGGGACTGATCGAGAATAACCTGCGCCTACCTATGACACCTTTGAGCGAAGGACTATACAAACAAGTAAAAACGTATTTGAAGAAATAATTAAAGGAACTGGGTTAGTAAGCGGCGTAAAGTTTCATTCCATAGTGGAATGGCTTTGCGCCTTTTTATTATACCTTATACGTAACCCCCTCCAAAGCAAGATCAGTATTCGGAAACACGCCACAGGCCTCTTCCTTGAAGATATCCAGCTTGTCATACTTGGAGCTGAAATGCCCGATCAGCAAACGGCCAACGTTGGCCTTTTTAGCAATACAGGCAGCCTGCTCGGTAGTAGAGTGGAAACGGCTGGCAGCCCTGTCATTGAGGTCTTTGAGATAAGTAGTCTCGTGATATAAAATATCCACGCCCCGTACTTTATCGATCAACTCTTCATCATACAGCGTGTCTGCACTATAAGCATAAGATTGTGGCTTGGGTGCAGCTTCAGTTACCCATTCATTGCGGATCAGCTCCCCCACCTTGTTGGTATAATCGTCACCCTGCTTCAGCCGGTCATAAAAAGCAGCAGGCACACCATAGTGGATGGCCTTCTCAGGATTTACGCGGCGCGGAGCCTTCACCTGGTCAAAACGAAAACCCCAGCACGGAATACGGTGCTTGGTAGCAAAACAGGAAACCTTATACCGGTCGGTCTTTACCAATACCCCTTCCTCACCCAACGGATGAAAATGAAGCTGATATGGCAAAACAGTAGAAGCAGCCTTCAATTGAAGATCAAGGATCTCTTGCAGCGGCGCAGGCGCATACAGGTGCAACTCGTGCTCCCGGTGCAACAAACCCATGCTATTGATGAAACCCGGCAACCCGAAATAATGGTCGCCATGCAGGTGAGAAATGAAGATGTGATTGATACGGCCCCAGCGGATGCGGTACTTCGACAACTGGACCTGGGTGCCCTCTCCGCAGTCAACCAGGAATAAATGGTCGTCCAACGTCACCAGTTGCGACGTCGGATGCCGGTCGTAAGCCGGTAGCGCCGAATTATTTCCCAGTATAGTAACCGCGAGCATCCCGTAAAAAGAGGTTTAAACTGCCAGTAAGACGTCGACACAGCCCCTAAAGCTGCTTAACATCGCTAAATTAACTGATTACCATATAATAACGCAAATCAATAACGTTCAATTGTACGTAAAATGTCAGGCAGGTAACCTTTTCCAAATAAATTGAGGTGAATTAATAGCGGATAGAGATTACAAACCTCCCATTGCTCCCGATAATTAGGTACTGGCGGGGCATAATAAAAATAGCTGTCATAAAAAGCCCTATCAAAGCCTCCAAACAAAGTGGTCATAGCCATATCCACCGCAGGGTGGCCATAATACACTGCCGGGTCTATTAAAACAGGTTGCTGATCATCACTACATAAAAAGTTTCCACTCCACAAGTCGCCATGCAATAAGCCGGGCGCGTGGACAGGGAAAATAGAAGGAAGGACCTTATACAAACCTTCAAACAGTCGTACCTGTTGAGAGGTCATCAATTGTCCGTCCAAAGCCAGCTTGAGCTGCGGCTCCAGACGACGCTGAATGAAGAAATCACACCAATTGGCCATCGGCTCATTATACTGCGGCAAGGCGCCCATATAATTATTGTAAGCAAAGCCAAACCCCTCCTGCGTAGTTCCATGCAGAGCCGCCAACTGCCTGCCAAACGATTCCCAGAAGTCCGTTGACTTGAGCCCCTGCTCTATCCATTCCAATACCAACACCTGGTAGGAGCCTGCTACCCCGGTGGCTATCACGCCGGGCGTACGGATCAGCCTGGTAGCCGCCAAAGCTTCCAGCCCCTGCTGCTCAAACACAAACAGAGAAGGATAATCAACAGCAGAATTGAGCTTGACAAAAAAACGATTACCGGAGTTGGTAATCACCTGATAAGTATCATTGATGGAACCGCCGCCTACGGCACTAAAGCGAATGGAAGAAATAGCCGTTCCCACCGCAGCCTGAAGCACCTCCAACACATATTGATGAACAACCGCAGGAACCATACTGGTTGCTTTTCCTTTTCAACCTATCAACCTATTAACTTATCAACTTCACCTCAACAACAACTTACACTCCTCCAGCAACTTCGCCTTATCGATCGCCACAGTACCCACCTCTTCACATACAAGACCGCCGGCAATATTGGCCACTTCAGCCATCAGGTCAATACTTTTAGTAGCAGTATACACGAGAGAAGCTACAGCAATAACCGTATCACCCGCGCCCGACACATCGGCAATATTGCGCAAATGAGAAGGAATAATACGGGAAGCGTCGTGATTATGATAGAATACCCCCTTTTCAGAGAGCGTAATAAATGAAATATGATGCTGAAGCCTTTCCTGCAACTGATGATGAATATCAGTCAGCGTATCCATGTTCACCTCCTCTACCAGCAGGTTCAGGCCATCCTTTACCTCCTTCATATTAGGCTTGAAAATGTCCACACCGGCATAAGCAAAGAAGTTCTTGCGCTTAGGGTCCACCGTGGTAATCACCTTGTGTTGTTTACACAACGCAATCACTTCTCTGATCACCTTTTCAGTAAGCACCCCTTTATTATAATCTTCCAGAACGATGGCCTGCGGCTTTTCAGTAACGATGTACTTTTCCACCATCTGCAACACAGCCAGTTCATCCTCCGCAGAAAGATCCCTGGTAGTTTCCGAGTCGAGGCGCATCATCTGTTGATTGCGGCTGATGATACGCACCTTATTAGTAGTGATACGGGAAGCAGAAGACAATAAGAAATTGGTATTGATACCGGCCTGATCAAACAGCCCTTTCAGCAAAACACTGTCATCATCCCGTCCGGTTACCGATAAAGCCGTTACCTGCGCACCCAGCGATACGAGGTTCAGGGCAACGTTGCCTGCCCCGCCAATACGGTGCTCTCTCTTGTCCAATGCCACCACAGGCACAGGTGCTTCAGGAGAAATGCGGTCTACATGCCCCCACCAATACGTGTCCAGCATCACGTCACCGATAACTCCAACCTTAATACCTTCGAACTGAGCAAATAATTTGTCGAAATCAAAGACAGCCATATTGCAACATTCTTTTATAATACCTAAGCAGTTTGCAAGGTATTATATTTTGCCGAAAACAATGCAATAATGATGCAAGACCCGGGAAGGGTCTACGCCGCCGCCTTTTTCCTCGAAACAGCTATATAGTACAGCGGAATACCCACCAGTACGATACCTAAACCAGCACCTGCATACACAGGCTTCATCATGATCAGGAACACGCAGAAAGTGAGTGCCATGAGAACATAAATAGCAGGCAAAACGGGATAACCGAATGCTTTATAAGGACGTTCGATATCGGGCCGCTTTTTACGCAAAACAGCGATACCAACAATAGTGAGCGCATAGAACAATACCACCACAAAAGAGATCATATCCAGCAGATCCCCATAACTACCGCTAAGGCACATGATAGAAGCCACGATACATTGCAGCCACAAAGCATACTCAGGAACAGCATGCTTGTTCAACGTTCCTGTTTTCTTGAAGAACAAACCATCATTAGCCATCGTATAATATACGCGGGCGCCCGCGAGGATCAGGCCATTATTACAACCAAAAGTAGAGATCATGATCATCACCGCGATCACGATAGAACCGTTACTCCCGAAAATAGAATTGGACACCGCCACAGCAACCCGCTCACCCTCAGGGAAAGCGATCTCCTGCAAGGGCAACACATGCAGGTACATGAGATTGGCAGTAACATAAATCACAGTTACGATCAACGTACCCAGGAAAAGACTCAACCCAATATTCTTCTTCGGATTCTTGATCTCACCGGCAATGAAAGTCACGTTGTTCCAGGAATCACTACTAAAGATAGATCCCACCATTGCAGCCGCAATAGCACCAATCAGCACCGTACCGCTTATGGGAGACCACTGGCCACCCTTTACAAAAGCGCCATCCTGCTTTTCCAGTTGCATGGCATTCAATCCCGTTTGCCAGTTCTCATCCCAAAAACTATGCTTGGCCAGCAGAAAACCCAATATGATCAATCCAAATAAGGATATCAGCTTTACCGTAGTAAAAGTGGTTTGAATGATCTTGCCACCCTTGACCCCCTTTGTATTCGTATAAGTGAGAAAGATGATCAGCGCAATACCCAGTAGCTGAGCAGCCGACACCTTTAGCGAGCCCAACATAAATACAATATTACTTTCCCCAAGCTCCGGCACAAGGTAAGCTGTAAAACGACTGAAAGCCACAGCCACGGCAGCAATAGTAGCCGTTTGGATCACCGCAAAAAAGCTCCAGCCATACAGGAATCCGGCCAGCGGATTGAAGGCCTCTTTCAGGTATACATACTGGCCGCCCGCCTTTGGATACATACCACTCAACTCACCATAACTAACTGCCGCAGTAATGGTCATAAAGCCCGTTATAAGCCATACCATGATCAGCCAGCCGGAGCTACCTACGTGACGAGTGATATCAGAACTTACAATAAAAATACCGGAACCGATCATGGAGCCAGCCACCACCATGGTAGCATCTACGAGGCCCAGAGAGGGTTTAAAAGCAGGTGTTGATTCAGCCATAGCAGTTTAAATAAAGGTCAAAGTGTGTTATAAAATAAGTAACCTTGAAGATAAGGAAATCAAAAATACAGAAGGCACAAAAAAACGCAGCTATTGCGTAGCTGCGTTTACCTATTTTAACGAATGCTAATCAGTTCTTAAATACTCCTCACTTTCTTGACTATCACTACCCTTTTCAACCTGTCAACCTATTAACCTATCAACTCTATTTCTTATTCTTACTCTTGCTATATTGATCATTCAAGCCCCTCAACAGATCGGCAGTCACATCATACGCAGAGTCCTTGTAATACATAATAAATCCGGGCTCATAAGAAAAGATATAAGCATACCCTTTATCCTTATTATACACAGCAAGATAATCCTCGATCTCTTTACGCATTTGCTTCGTCATGTCCATTTGCTGATTCTGCAGATTGTCCTGCAGTTGAGCCTCCCGCGTGCGGTAATCCTGCTCCATCTTGGCCACTTCCCGTTGTGCCGCTTCACCTTCGGCCTGTGACATCGTTGGGCCTTTTTGCTGCAATTGCTGAATCCTGCTCTGATAACGACCTTTCAAAGCCTGCAATTCGGCATTGGCAGAACTTTCCTTACCCTTCATCTCTTGCAACACATCCTTATACTTGGTATAACTCGATTGCAAAGAATCGATGTCGAAATAAGCGATCTTGAAATTATGTTGACCATTCTTACCCGCAGCTACAGATACCTGCTTCAGCTGTTCTTTATGAGTAAAATGAAGATAGAAAAGTACACCGGTAAGAGCCAGTGCAATAATGCTTAAAATAGTAGAGATATTTCTCATTCACGCCTTTTTTGCAAGATAAAATCTTGCGTTAAAAGAAAATTGTTAAAACTTTTAACAGTTCAGAATTAGTTCAGATCAGGCCAACAAGATATACATAAATTCCATTCACACAATAGTATTATAGCCAATAAAAAAAGCAGGAAGCTTTCACTTCCTGCTTTTAACTTATCTGTTTATAAGGTCTAAAACAATTCGGCGATCATACTACACTCGTTGCCTTACTGCCTCGATGCCTTGTTGCCTTATTCGTCATCATCAAAACTCATAGCCTCACGCGTAGTTTGCAGCAACTCATACTCTTCCTTGCTACCAACCACCATGTTTTCGAAGTCACGTAAGCCAGTACCAGCCGGGATCGGATGACCTGTAATTACGTTCTCCTTCAGACCGAGCATATCGTCACTCTTACCCTGGATCGCTGCGGAAGACAACACCTTCGTAGTTTCCTGGAACGAAGCCGCTGAGATCCAGCTTTGAGTACCGAGAGACGCTTTGGTGATACCCAACAGAACCGGGTGAGAAGTAGCCGGATTCGCATCACGGAACTCCACAGGTTTCTTATCGGAACGACGCAGCAGAGAGTTCTCTTCACGGATCTCACGCAGGCTGGCAATCTGACCGGCACGCAGCTTGGTGCTTTCGCCCGGATCACTAACCACCTTCTTATCGAAGATCCAGTCATTCTCTTCATTGAAGTCGAAGCGGTCTTCCAGGTCCTCCTCGAGGAAACGGGTATCACCTGGGTCAACAATTTCAACCTTCTTCATCATCTGCCTTACGATTACCTCGATATGCTTATCGTTGATCTTTACACCCTGTAAGCGGTAAACCTCCTGGATCTCATTCACAACGTACTCTTGTACAGCGAAAGGACCTTTGATCGAAAGGATATCGCTCGGAGAAACCTGACCATCAGACAACGAAGCACCAGCTTTGATGAAGTCACCATCCTGAACCAGGATCTGACGCGTCAACGGTACCAGGTATTTCTTCACAACACCATCCTTCGCTTCTACTACGATCTCGCGGTTACCACGTTTGATCGCGCCGAAAGCAACAACACCGTCGATCTCACACACGATAGCGGGGTTACCCGGGTTACGTGCTTCGAACAACTCAGTTACACGTGGCAGACCACCCGTGATATCACGTTGCATACGCAGCGTACGAGGGATCTTTACGAGTACCTGACCAGCCTTCACATCTTCAGCCTGATCAACAATGATATGAGAACCTACAGGAAGGTTATACAATTTCACATCCTTACCTTCTACAACGAGGGTCGGGATCTTATTCTTATCCTTGGTTTCAATTACCACTTTCTCACGGTGACCAGTTTGCTCATCAGCCTCCTCACGGTAAGTGATACCTTCAATTACGTTATCAAACTTGATCTGACCGGCGATCTCAGCAACAACTACGTTGTTGAACGGATCCCACGTACAGATCACATCACCCTTCTTCACATTCTGACCATCCTTCACCTGCAGCGTAGCACCGTAAGGCACGTTGTTGGTGATCAACAGACGGTCATTCTTGATATCCATGATACGCAACTCACCAGTACGGCCAATTACAACCTGGATCTTTTCACCTTCATTATTTTCAGCAGATACAGAACGCAGACCATCGAACTGAACAGTACCATCGAACTTGGCGATCAGTGAAGATTCTACAGAAGCAGAACCAGCCACACCACCCACGTGGAAGGTACGCAGCGTAAGCTGTGTTCCAGGCTCACCGATCGACTGCGCAGCGATGATACCTACAGCATCACCCTTCTGCGTAATATTACCGGTAGCAAGGTTCTTACCATAACACTTCACACACACACCACGCTTACTTTCGCAAGTCAGTACAGAACGGATCTCAACAGTTTCTATACCTGCCTCTTCAATTTCTTTACCGATATCCTCAGTGATAACAGAACCCGCTTCGATAACGAGCTTGTCATTCTCAGGATTATATACATTGTGCAGAGACGTACGACCAATGATACGGTCATACAGTGGCTCTACAACCTCTTCATTATCTTTCAGTGCACTGATGGCAATACCACGCAGTGTACCACAATCCTCTTCAGTAATAACCACGTCCTGGGCAACGTCTACGAGACGACGGGTCAGGTAACCGGCATCAGCCGTCTTAAGGGCCGTATCCGCCAGACCTTTACGCGCACCGTGCGTAGAGATGAAGTAGTCCAATACGTTCAGACCACCCTTGAAGTTGGAAAGGATCGGGTTTTCGATGATCTCAGAGCCGGTAGAACCAGACTTCCTTGGCTTCGCCATCAGACCCCTGATACCGCAAAGCTGCTTGATCTGTTGTTTGGAACCACGGGCACCGGAGTCAAGCATCATATAAACCGAGTTGAAACCTTGCTTATCAGTGCTCAGCTCACGGATGAGCGTTTCAGTGATGCGGGTATCAACACGAGACCAGATGTCAACGATCTGGTTATAACGCTCGTTGTTGGTGATAAGACCCATGTTATAGTTGTCCCAAACCTCGTCAACCTCACCCTTAGCATTATCCAGTACTTCTTCTTTGATAGAAGGGATGATCAGGTCATTGATGTTGAACGACAGACCACCCTGGAAGGCAGTACGGAAACCAAGCTGCTTGATATCATCGAGGAACTTGGCAGTTTTAGGAACGTTGGTGATCTTGATGATGTCACCAATGATCTCACGCAAGCTCTTCTTCGTCAGCAGCGCGTTGATATAACCTACTTCTTTAGGAACAAACTGGTTGAACAGTACACGACCTACAGTAGTATCAATCAGCTTTCTCCTGATCGTACCATCATTCTCACGCACATCAACTTTTACTTTGATGTTGGCATGCAGGTCGATACGAGCTTCATTATAAGCGATGATCACTTCCTCAGCACTGTAGAAGGCTTTACCCTCTCCACGCACTACAACATCGCCCATTGTCTTCCTACCCTTGGTGATATAGTACAGACCGAGAACCATGTCCTGAGAAGGCAGGGTCATCGGAGCACCATTCTGCGGGTTAAGAATGTTATGAGAAGAAAGCATCAACAGCTGGGCTTCCAGAACAGCAGCATTGCTCAAAGGCACGTGAACCGCCATCTGGTCACCGTCGAAGTCGGCGTTGAACGCAGAACACACGAGCGGGTGCAACTGGATCGCTTTACCCTCGATCAGTTTGGGTTGGAAAGCCTGGATAGACAACCTGTGCAGCGTAGGGGCACGGTTAAGCATCACAGGGTGACCCTTCAATATATTTTCAAGGATATCCCAGACCACCGCTTCCTTGCGGTCTACCAGCTTACGGGCAGATTTAACAGTCTTAACGATACCCCTTTCAATCAACTTACGGATGATAAACGGCTTGAACAACTCAGCAGCCATGTCCTTAGGCAGACCGCACTCGTGCAGTTTCAGTTCAGGACCTACCACGATTACAGAACGACCAGAGTAGTCAACACGTTTACCCAACAGGTTTTGACGGAAACGACCTTGTTTACCCTTCAACACATCACTCAGAGACTTCAGCGCACGGCCACCTTCCGCTTTCACGGCGTTAGACTTACGGCTGTTGTCAAACAGAGAGTCAACCGCTTCCTGCAACATACGCTTTTCGTTACGCAGGATCACCTCAGGAGCCTTGATCTCCAACAACCTCTTCAGACGGTTGTTACGGATGATCACGCGACGGTACAAGTCGTTCAGGTCAGAAGACGCGAAACGGCCACCATCCAGAGGAACCAGCGGACGTAATTCAGGCGGAATTACAGGAATATATTGCATTACCATCCACTCAGGACGGTTGGTGATACGACCATTAGCCTCACGGAAAGCTTCCACTACACTCAAACGCTTCAAGGCATCAGCCTTACGTTGTTGAGAAGTTTCAGTAGCAGCAGCATTACGCAGAGAGAAAGACAAGCTGTCCAACTCGATACGTTGCAACATGTCATGCACCGCTTCAGCACCCATCTTGGCAATGAACTTCTGAGGATCTTCATCAGGCAGATATTGATTCTCCTTAGGCAGACCTTCCAGAATTTCAAGATATTCTTCTTCAGTCAGCAAGTCACCCATCTTCAGGTTCCGGTCTTCGCGGATACCAGCCTGGATAACTACAAACCTTTCATAATAAACGATAGTCTCCAGCTTCTTGGAACTTACACCCAACAAATAACCAATCTTGTTAGGTAAGCTCTTGAAGTACCAGATGTGAACAACAGGCACCACCAGTTTGATGTGGCCCATGCGCTCACGACGCACCTTCTTTTCAGTAACTTCTACACCACAACGGTCGCACACAATACCCTTATAACGAATACGTTTGTACTTACCGCAGGCACACTCATAATCCTTTACAGGTCCGAAAATACGCTCGCAGAACAAACCATCACGCTCAGGCTTGTACGTACGATAGTTAATAGTCTCAGGCTTCAATACCTCACCATAGCTACGCTCCAAAATAGAATCCGGTGAAGCCAGACCGATCGTGATCTTCGAAAAGGTGGCCCTGGGACGATTATCTTTTTTAATAGCCATATTAGAATTTAGCTTTTAGCTGTTAGCCCTTAGCGGTTAGCTGCAGGCAGTAATTTTAATTATCACTACATAGGGGATTGGCTAATAGCTAACCGCTAATAGCCAATGCCTGTAATTATTCAAACTTCAGATCGAGACCCAAACCTCTCAACTCATGAACCAATACGTTGAAAGACTCTGGAATACCTGCCCTTGGAATATTGTCACCCTTAACGATGGCCTCATAAGTCTTCGCACGACCGATGATGTCATCAGATTTAATAGTGAGCAACTCTTGCAGGATATTAGATGCACCGTAAGCTTCCAGAGCCCACACCTCCATCTCACCAAAACGCTGACCACCAAACTGAGCTTTACCACCCAGCGGCTGTTGCGTGATCAAGCTGTATGGTCCGATAGAACGTGCGTGCATCTTATCATCCACCATGTGGTGCAGTTTGATCATGTAGATCACACCCACCGTAGCCTTCTGGTGGAAGCGCTCACCCGTTTCGCCATCGAACAGATAACTGTGACCGAAGCTTGGCAGGTTTGCTTTATCGATATGTTGAGCGATCTCTTCTACAGTAGCACCATCGAAGATTGGCGTAGCGAACTTCACACCCAGTTTCTGACCAGCCCATCCAAGAACAGTCTCATAGATCTGTCCAAGGTTCATACGGGAAGGTACACCAAGCGGGTTCAGTACGATATCTACAGGCTCACCATCATGCAGGAACGGCATGTCTTCAGCACGAACGATCTTCGCAACGATACCTTTGTTACCGTGGCGGCCGGCCATCTTATCACCCACCTTCAGCTTACGCTTAACGGCGAGGTATACCTTAGCCAGCTTCAATACACCTGCAGGCAACTCGTCACCGATAGAGATGTTGAACTTCTCCCTCTTGTAACGGCCAAGCTCTTCGTTGAACTTGATGTTATAGTTGTGCAGCAGAATATTGATGTTGTCATCGATAGATCCATCACCAGTCCAACCCAATGGGTTTACGTTCTGGTAATCGATAGAAGACAGGTTCTTTACATTGAACTTCGCGCCCTTACCGATCTGCACTTCACCGAAGTTGTTGTTAACACCGGCAGAAGGTTTGTCCTTCAGCAAGGTTTGCAGCTTGTTCAGCAACAATTCCTTCAGGTCTTCAACATTCTTCTCGTGAACCTTTTCCAGTTTCTCCAGAGCCGCTTTTTCACGGATCTTGGCGTTCTTATCCTTCTTGGCGCGTTGGAACAATTTCTTACCGATCACCACACCCTCTACACCATTCGGTGCTTTCAGAGAAGCATCCTTCGCATCACCAGCCTTGTCACCAAAGATGGCCCTTAACAGCTTCTCTTCAGGAGTAGGATCGCTTTCACCTTTAGGAGTGATCTTACCGATCAGGATATCACCCTCCTTGATAGCAGCACCCAAACGGATGATACCATTCTCGTCGAGGTCTTTGGTAGCCTCTTCAGAAACGTTAGGGATATCTGGTGTCAGTTCTTCTTCACCCAGCTTGGTATCGCGCACTTCCAACTCATATTCGGAAATATGGATAGAAGTGAACAAGTCTTCGCGGGCTACCTTTTCATTAATTACGATGGCATCCTCGAAGTTGTAACCCTTCCATGGCATGAACGCCACACGCAGGTTACGACCCAGTGCCAACTCACCAGCCTGTACAGCATAACCTTCAGTTAAGAAGTCGCCTTTCTTCATACGCTGACCCTTTTTAACGGCCGGCTTATGGTTGATACAGGTTTCCTGGTTCGTCTTAATGAACTTGGTCAATTTATAAATTCTCAGATCGTCTTCGAAGCTCACCAAACGGTCACCTTCAGTACGATCATAACGAACGTGAATTTCACTACCGTCAACATACTCAACCACACCTTCACCTTCAGACAGGATCTGAACCCTTGCATCACGCGCAGCTTTACCTTCCAGACCAGTACCCACAATCGGGTTTTCAGGACGGATCAGCGGCACAGCCTGACGTTGCATGTTTGATCCCATCAACGCACGGTTGGCGTCATCATGCTCGAGGAACGGAATCAGCGAAGCACTCAAACCAACGATTTGGTTAGGCGCAACGTCCATGAATTCCACTTCACCCTTCTCAAGGATCGGGAAGTCACCGGTTTGACGGGAAGAGATCTTCTCTTCTATGAAGTTGCCCTTCTCATCCAAAGGCGCACTCGCCTGGGCGATCTTGGCAATATCTTCTTCTTCAGCACTCAGGAAAGTCAGCTTCTTCAGATCAACCTTACCATTTTGAACAACGTGATAAGGAGTCTCGATAAAGCCCATCTCATTGATCTTCGCGTGAACGCAAAGCGTAGAGATCAGACCGATGTTTGGACCTTCAGGAGTTTCGATAGTACACAGACGGCCATAGTGGCTATAGTGTACGTCACGAACCTCAAAGCCCGCACGCTCACGGCTCAAACCACCTGGTCCGAGAGCGGAGATACGACGCTTGTGCGTGATCTCACTCAGCGGGTTGGTTTGGTCGAGGAACTGAGACAGCTGAGAAGTACCGAAGAACGAGTTGATTACAGAAGAAAGCGTACGCGCGTTGATCAGGTCAACAGGCGTGAACACCTCATTGTCACGTACGTTCATACGCTCACGGATGGTACGCGCCATACGGGCCAGACCAACACCGAACTGAGCATACAACTGCTCACCCACAGTACGAACACGACGGTTGCTCAGGTGATCGATATCATCGATTTCCGCTTTACCGTTGGTAAGACGAACGAGATACTTGATGATCTCGATGATATCTTCCTTAGTCAAAGTCTTTTGCTCCAGCGGCTGATTAAGATTCAGCTTGCGGTTGATCTTGTAACGACCAACTTCGCCGAGGTCATAACGCTTGTCACTGAAGAACAACTTGTCGATGATACCGCGAGCGGTCTCATCATCAGGAGCATCGGCGCCGCGCAACTGACGATAGATATGTTGCACCGCTTCCAGCTCACTGTTGGAAGTATCTTTATTTAAAGTGTTGTAGATGATCGCGAAATCACCACCAACATCTTCTTTTTGTACGAATACACTCTTCACGTCCATATCGGCGATCATTTCGATGGCCTCTTCGTCGAGCACAGTATCGCGCTCAAGAACCACCTCATTACGCTCGATAGACACTACCTCACCGGTATCTTCATCCACGAAGTCTTCTACCCATGTTCTCAATACGCGGGCAGCAAGGCGTTTGCCCAGGTAAGCCTTCAGTGACTTCAGATCACCATTCACCTCATCGGCCATACCGAACAATTCCAGGATGTCCTTATCAGTTTCGTAACCGATAGAACGCAACAGAGTTGTTACCGGGAATTTCTTCTTACGGTCGATGTAAGCATACATCACATTATTAATATCCGTAGCAAACTCCATCCATGCGCCCTTGAAAGGGATCACACGGGCAGAGTAGATCTTCGTACCGTTCGGGTGGATGGACTGACCGAAGAATACACCGGGTGAACGGTGCAACTGCGATACCACCACACGCTCAGCACCGTTGATCACGAAAGTACCACGGGGAGTCATGTAAGGAATGTTTCCTAAGAATACATCCTGCACAATAGTTTGAAAATCAACGTGTTCCTCGTCGTTACAGCTCAAACGCAGCTTCGCTTTCAGCGGAACGGCATACGTTAAGCCACGCTCCATACACTCTTCAATAGTGTAGCGGGGCGGGTCAATGAAATAATCCAGGAACTCCAGCACGAAGATGTTACGCGTGTCGGTGATAGGAAAATTCTCCTTGAACACCTTGAATAACCCTTCGATGTTACGCTTGTCCGGAGTGGTCTCTAACTGGAAGAATTCTTTGAAAGACTGAATCTGTACTTCGAGTAGGTCAGGAGCTTCGGATAAATTTTTGATCTTACCGAAGTTGATCCTGCTTTGCAATTTTGTTGAAGACATATTGATTAAAACCGGTTTTTTAGTTGTTCGAACGTTCAAAAATTCCCACAAATCGTCTATAAACAAAAAAATCACAGGAGAACAGTTAAGTTCTCTGTGTCATGATTTTGAAGTAGTTATGTAAATTTGGCCATGAAATAACGTACCCCAGCTAATTAGCATTGTGAAAAATGGACGGCAAAGGTAATGAAAACCTATACATTTCACAAAATTTGTTCCAAAAGCGGGCGGAAGCACTTTTTGGATTTAGAATCCCGAATTTAAGGCTACTTCACCATTTTGGCAAATTGGAATACCCTATAAGAACACATTATTAAGCATTTAGTTCAAAAACCGTTCCTTACGTCGTCCCGCGCACCACCAGCTTCGCCGGCAACTGCACCTTATTCTTCCTTGCCGGCTTATTCTTACCCAGTTGCGACATGAGCAGGTTAATGGCCGTTTTGGCGATCTCCTCCACCGGCTGCTCAATAATAGTAATACCCGGAGGGAATAGCCTGAACACATCGTGATCGTCAAAACTCATCATCGCCACATCCTTGGGAATATTCATAGCCAGCTTCTGCAAACTTTCGATACCGAGCAAACCGAGGTAGTTGGTAGCAAAGAAAAGCGCATCGAGCTGAGGATTATTCTTAATAAAAGCCGAGATCTGCTCGATGGCATCGGCCCGCGTGATCTTATAACCGAGTGAAAGAATATGCTTTTTGTTGACGGGAATATTGGCAGCCTTCAGGCTCTCCGTATAAGCCTGCAGACGGTCCTTTATCTGGATAAGTTGCAAGTCTACAGTAATGAACCCGATCTTCTTGTACCCCCGGCTGATCAGATGCTTCATCCCCTTGGCCACCCCGCCATAATTGTCCACCAGCACGTGAGGTACGTCCATTTGCGGAAAATAACTATCCAGCAACACCACCGGCTTCTTATGCTCGATCAGTTCCTCCACATCCTGCTCCATGCCAATAGCCGGCGTAATAATATAACCATCGACTTGCTGCTGCGACAACATTTTGATCAGTTCCTGCCCCTTCTTGCCATCATTTTCAGTAGCGCAATACACCACCTTATAACCATATTGCTCCGCCTCCTCCTCGATCACCTTGGCCAGCGCCGCAAAGAAATTACCCGAAATACTCTCCACCACCAGCCCCAGCATTTGCGACTTGCCCGTCCGCAGCCTCACCGCCACCTGGTTGGGGTGATACCCCTCCCTTTTTGCGATCATGACGATCTTCTTGGCCAGGTCATCGCTGATCCTCATTTCCCTGGCCTTACCATTCAAAACAAAGGATACAGTCGACGGCGAAGCCCCCGTCATTTTAGCGATGTCTTTGAGCGATACACGTTTCATAATGTTGGCAGAAGTTTTAGGGGTGCATGCCCGCTTTTGCAGGCACACAGGCATTCAAGGACAAACTTGTAAAATGTAATGGCAAGAATCCGTAGCTATCCAAATTTAGGGCATCCAGCCCAAGCAAGGAAACTTTTTGAAAAAGTCGCATAATCACCCCCCAAATTCACGCCTGATTAGCCTGATTTGTCGTATATTACAATAAACAAATATTACCCGGTTGTCATCAAAAATGAACATACCCGCATCCGGCCTCTCGCACGCCATTCTTATCGTGTCCCATCACTCTGCAAGGCATTTTTGCCCGTTTTTTAACCTCCTTCCAACGTCGCTTCAGCGGCCTTTCAACGACCTTACACCGACGTTACAGTGACCTTTTAGCGGCGTTACAGCGACCTTTCAGCGACGTTATAGCGACCTTATAGCGACTATGCTCCGCACATCCTTCATAGTGAAGCCATTACAAAGTCATACCTCCCCCTGTTCTCCCTTATCAACGTCCCAAAACAAAAATGCCACGTAAGTTGATTTTACTCAAATTACATGGCATTCAATTAACTATCAATCTTTCAGCCGGTTCGTCGTACAGACTTTCCGTCTTTCCGGCTTCCTGACTTTCCGACTACTTCTTCTTCGCCTTCTCCCCCATCACAAACACCAGCTTACCACCATTGGTAATATCCGCGTGCGTCAGGTAAAAGCGGTTCAGCGGCTGGCCATTCAGGATCATCTTCTGCACATACACATTCTTATCGCTTTGATTCTGGGCCTCTATCACAAAAGACTTGCCGTTTTCCAGCTGAATAGTAGCCCCATCCACTGCCGGGCTGCCAATAGAATATTGATCAGAACCAGGCGCTACAGGGTAAAACCCAAGTGCGGTAAAAATATACCACGCACTCATCTGGCCACAATCATCATTACCACCCAGCCCGTCAGGCGTAGGCTTAAACTGCTTCTTCAGGATCATACGTACCCGCTCCTGCGTCTTCCAGGGCTGGTCCGTCCAGTTATACAAATACGGAACGTGGTGAGAAGGCTCATTGCCATGCACATAGTTACCGATAATACCATCACGCGTAATATCCTCTGTTTCCGCAAAATACTTATCAGGCAGGTGCATAGTAAACAAAGAATCGAGGTGCTCCACAAAACGCTTCTTGCCACCCATCATATCGATCAGTTGCACCGGCTCATGCGGAACATACAAACTGTAGTTCCAGGCATTACCCTCGATGAAACCCTGATTATGTGTACTCAATACATCAAACTCCTTACGGAAAGAACCATCACTCATCCTGGGGCGCATATAACCAATAGAAGCATCGTACACATTCTTGAAATACTGCGCACGCTTGCTGAACTCATCATAAATATCTGTTCTGCCAAGTTTCTTCGCCATCTGCGCGATCGCCCAGTCGTCATAAGCATACTCCAGAGTTTTAGATACAGAAGAACCATTCTTATCCTCCGGCACATAACCCATGCTCATATAATAACTGAGGCCATCGTAAGAACCATGACGTGCAGTAGCCACACACGCATCGAGCGCCTTATTGGCATCGAAAGGAGCATTCCCCTTGATCACCGCATCAGCAATCAGCGACACACTGTGATAACCGATCATACACCAGTTCTCATTCGCATAATGGCTCCACACGGGCAACATGTGCTGCGCACTCTGATCATAATGCGCAAGCATCGATTTGATCATATCTGCATTCCGTTTTGGCTGCACCAGGTTGAAGAAAGGATGCAACGCACGATATGTATCCCACAGAGAGAAAATAGTATAGTTGGTAAAATCCTTGGCCTTGTGAATATTCTGGTCAAGCCCCCGGTAAGAACCGTCCACATCCATATATGTAATCGGAGACAAGAAAGCATGATACATGGAAGTATAAAAGTTCTCCTTATCATCCTTATTCTTCGCCTGGATAGTGATCTTCGCAAGCTCCTTATTCCAGGAGTCCTGCGCCTGCTGCTTCACCTGCTCAAAGTTCCAGCCCGGCGCTTCTGTACGAAGATTCAACAAAGCACCCTCCGTACTAACAGAAGACAAGGCAAACTTGATTTTGATCTTCTCTCCTTCCGTAGTCTTGAAATCGAAATAAGCCCTGATCTGCTTGCCGGCCATCTCAGGGAAGTTCTTCGATTGATCAAACTTCCTCCAGAAACCCTGGTACACCTGGCGCTTGGAGAAATTCTTATTACCATATTGATAAAAAGGCTTCGAAAAAGCCATGGCAAAATAAACAGTCCTTGTCCGGCCCCAACCATTCGTTTGACGGTATCCGGTGATCAACGTATCATTTTCCACACGTACGAAAGTCCACACATTCTTATCCTCATAATTGTAAATACCATACATCAGATCGAGGATGATGTGCGACTGATCAGACTTGGGAAAAGTATACTGATGAAAACCTACCCGGTTGGTAGCAGTCAGCTCAGCGAGGATATTATCATCATCCAGCTTCACTTTATAATAACCAGCCTCCGCAGATTCATTAGCATGAGAAAAAGCAGAACGGAAACCACTCTTAGGGTTATCAGCAGTACCGGGGTTCAATTGTAACTCACCCACGGTAGGCATGATGAGGAAATCACCCAGGTCCGAGTGACCGGTACCACTAAAGTGTGTATGACTAAACCCTACAATAGTTTTATCCTCATACTGATAGCCGGCGCAATATTTGTATACATCACCATTATACTTACCATTCATCTCATAGGGCAGCGTATCCGTATCCGGGCTAAGCTGCACCATACCAAAAGGCACAGTAGCACCCGGATAAGTATGACCCATACGCTGCGTGCCGATAATTGGTTTAACGTAAGATGCCAGATTCTCAGGAGCAGTTTGCGCTGCACACCACACAGGCACACTTAACAAACCACACAACAATAGATTTCTCATTCTTTCATTGATTTTAAAAACATTCCAACCAACTGCTGTGGTTCGTGTCCTCACGAAACACAACACATTTATCTACGACTCCGGCGGATGTCTCCACCCGCCGGAATTTTTATTTCATTTACACAGATTAGATCACAGGGTTCTTCGCATATTCACCCCACAACTCATCCACCGATTTACCAGTCAGCTCCTTCCATACCTCTGGTTTGTAAGTCTTCGTCCTCATCGCATTATCCAGCTTATTGACCAGCTTCTTATTATAATTCTTCTCCACCCAAACCAGGAAACGGGCAGTAATCCGGTAAGCCTTGGTATAATGATGAGAAGTATCATACTTCGGCAAAGACCATTTGCCAGCCTCATTATTTACACCATACACGTGGCGCACATAGTCAGCGATACCTTCAGTCAGCCAACCAGGACCAGCACCACCAGGATAGGCCTGAACAATGTGCATCGCCTCATGCGTTACAACATCGAGATCTTCCGGGTGATCAGCCATCCACTTGGGGTTAACCCGTACAATACCGCCACCGGCAGCAGCTACACCCTTATACTCAGGATCGATGATGAACGTCACCATCTTCCTGGTTTTCTTATTGAAGCGTTTAGCCTCTTTAGGGTATACCTTGAAATAAGTGTCGATCATCCGTTGCTTGGTAACGGCGCTAAAACCGGAATCCTTATTGATAAAAAGAATAGTGTAACCCTTCTTGGTGATCGAGTCTTTCGAAACAACACCTTCAGTAGTTACGCGATTCCAGTCGCGTTGAGCAAAAGACGACACAGTAGAAAAACAGAGCGCAAGGAGCAGGGGAGTTTTCATGAACGTTTATTTCTGAGTTGAATATGAATAAGGGAATGCATCAGGCGTAGTACCCCTTGTTTTATTAGGAGTGCTGCCCATGTTGAAATCAAGCGTACCACCTTTGAAAAGATCGAAGTGATCAACCCAGTTCTTGGTATACACCACGCCATTACGCTTTACCTGCTGCACATACTTGTTGGCATCACTGTTAGTCGGTGCGTTGATCACCAGCTTCTTACCATTCTCCAGTGTAAGCGTCATCTTCCTGAACAAAGGAGTGCCCAACACGTATTGCGTAGTACCAGGACAAACAGGATAAAAGCCCATAGCAGAGAAAACATACCAGGCAGAAGTCTGGCCATTATCCTCATCACCACAATAGCCATCAGGCGTAGCCTTGTACAGTTGCTCCATCACACGACGCACCCAGTATTGCGTTTTCCAGGGCTCACCACCATAGTTATACAGGTAGATCATGTGCTGAATAGGTTGGTTACCGTGCGCATATTGACCCATATTCATGATCTGCATTTCGCGAATCTCATGGATCACACCACGGTAATAACTCTCATCAAAAACAGGAGGCATGTTGAATACAGAATCCAGCATAGACACAAACATCTTATTGCCACCCATCAGGTTCTTCAAACCCTCGATATCATGAAACACGCTCCAGCTATAGTGCCAGCTGTTACCCTCGGTAAAAGCATCACCCCATTTGAAAGGATTAAAAGGAGCCTGGAACTTACCATCCTGGTTCTTACCACGCATCAGCTTCGTCTCAGGATCAAACAAGTTGCGATAATTCTGGCTGCGCTTGAGATACAGGTCGGTTTCTTCTTTCGGGCGACCCAAAGCCTTACCCAACTGCCAGATGGTAAAATCATCGTATGCATACTCCAGCGTGCGGGCAGCGTTTTCATTGATCTTTACATCGTAAGGAACATAACCCAGCTCATTGTAATACTTCACACCGGCACGGCCAACAGCAGTCATTGGACCTTCATTGTTGGCGCCATGCAACAGCGCTTCATACAGCTTGTTGATGTCATAACCACGCATACCCTTAATGTAGGCATCAGCAACTACAGAAGCAGAGTTATTACCCACCATTACACTCCTGAAACCAGGGCTGCTCCACTCGGGCAGAAAACCACCCTCTTTATAATCATTCAGCAAACCCTCCTGCATTTCCTTGTTGATATCAGGGAACATGAAGTTGAGAAAAGGATATAGGGCACGGAAAGTATCCCAGAAACCGGTACCGGCAAACATATAACCCGGTACAACCGATCCATTGTAGGGACTGTAATGAACAATTTTATTAGAAGCATCCAGCTCATAATGCTTTTGCGGGAACTGCAACATGCGATATAAGCAGGAGTAGAAAGTTCTTGTCTGATCGATGCTGCCACCCTCAACCAAAATGCGGTTCAGTTGCTTGTTCCAGGCAGCCTTCGCTTTACTCTTGGTAACCTCAAAAGCATCAGTACCAACCTCACGTTTCAGGGAAATATCAGCCTGCTCATAGCTAATGAAAGAAGAAGCAACACGCAGGTTAACCTTCTCCCCTCTCGCAGTAGCAAAACCAATTACAGCACCGGCATGTTTGGCTTCCACTTCCAGGCCGCTTTTTACCAGTGTGCTATCCTTCCAGGTATAAGTAACGGTGAAAGGCTTATCTACATAAATAACGAAATAGTTCTTGAAGTTGGCAGGCACACCACCACTGTTACGCGTAGTGTAACCAATGATCTTCTTTTCTTCTGGGATCACCTTTACATAAGAACCCCTGTCGAGCGCATCGATGGTGATGAAAGAACTATCACTCTTGGGGAAAGTGAAGCGGAACTGAGCAGCACGCTCGGTAGGCGCAATCTCAGTAGTGATATCCCAATCAGCGAGATACACACTGTAATAGTAAGGCTTGGCCACCTCAGCCTTGTGAGAGAACCAGCTGGCGCGGTCATCCTGTTTGAACTTAACGCCGCCACTTACAGGCATAATAGCAAATTGACCATAGTCATTCATCCACGGAGAAGGCTGGTGCGTTTGCTTGAAACCACGGATCTTGTCAGAGCTGTAAGTGTACGCCCATCCGTTACCCATGTTACCAGTTTGAGGCATCCAGAAGTTCATGCCCCAGGGAACAGCAATCGCAGGATAAGTATTACCATTGGAAAGACTCCCTTTGGAATCAGTACCCATAAGAGGATTGATCCATTCAACAGGATCGGAAACATTAGTTACGAGCTGAGCCTGCAGCGTATTGAAGCAAGCCAGTGCAATAACTATTGGAATGATTTTTTTCATAATGCAGAATATAAGAGAACAAGTTTAAGGAATAGATACGCACAAAACACCGCCTAAATTACTTGGCTAAACCGATTTTGCAAAATATATTATATGCCCGGCGGCATTAAAAAACAATACCCGGACCTTTTTAGGGGTCCGGGTATCAAAAATTGCGGTCTATTAACCTACCGGTGTACGGATTGAACTAATTAATTATATCCGTCGTTCTGGATAAGATTGGTGTTTGCAACACGCTGGCGATGAGGGATTGGGAACAATTCCTTGTTCTTATCATTGCTCGCCTTGTGATCCCACCAATCAGTAGTAACGAACTTGTTGAAGCGGATCAGGTCCTGACGGCGCCATCCTTCGAAAATGAACTCACGACCTCTTTCTTCAAGCAATTCATTCAAAGTCAAAGTAGCCGTAGTATAGGCCTCTGTAGCCCAATCAGCTGCAGCAAAAGAACGTTGTTTGCAGGCGTTGATCAGGTTTACAGCTTCCGTAGTAGCATTACCACCATTTTTACGCATCAGGGCCTCTGCTTTCGCAAAATATACCCATGTGAGGCGGTAAACAGCCCAGTCATTGTTGAAATAAGTAGCTTCAGTCTGACGACCAGGTTTGTACTTATTGAACCTTACACCACTGTTCTCTTCACCTTGCGTCATATCAGAAGGCAGTGTGTTAGGATCTTGACCAGGTTGCAGGCTCTTATTCTTGCGGATGTTATCAACAAACACGAGTTGCTGACCATTGTATTCGTTACCACCGCTACAAATAACAGGCTTCGTAGGATCAGTCAGGTAGAACTGTGGCCCGATCAGGAACCACTCTTTCTTACGCAGATCTGAATCTTTAAACTTGGTATAAACACCAGGAATAACTACCACACCATCGTTACCATTAACAGTACCATCGTAAACAAAACGCTGATCGAAATGGTAGAAATCAGAGTTGAAGTTAGCCCTGAAACCAGCCAGGTTATCATAAGCGATAGACCAGATAGTCTCTCTTGATGACAAGTGATTGGTGTTTTTGTAAGTATCGATGAGGTTACCGTCCAGTTGCATAGTACCACCAGCAACCTGGCAACCAACTTGTGCACTGATCAGCTTATCAGCCGCTTGTACACAATCATCCCATCTTTGAGTACCAGTCCATTTTTCCGCATTCAGGTAAAGCTCAACCAACATGGCATAAGCACCAGCTTTGGAGAAACGGCCAACCAATTGAGGAGACAGGTTAGGGATCTTGTCGATATTATCCTTGATCTCCTTTTCGATGAAAGTAAATACATCTGCACGCTTGGTAGTGGCAGGGCTCAAAGGCTCACCAACCTGCGTTACAACAGGAATATTGCCATATAGATCCATCAACTTGAGGTAATAGAAAGCGCGCAGCATTTTCAGCTCAGCGATATAACCATCCTTCTCCTCCTGTGTGATACCCATGCTGGCAATAGTACGACCTTCCAGGTTCGCAATGGGGTCATTACAGAAACCTACGCCAGTATACATCAACCTCCAGGGGTCCCAAACGATATTGGGATCATCAGCAATCCAGCTGTGGTTGTGAAGGCGGATCCAGTTACCATTGTCCTGACCGTGACGGCCTTTAACTGGCCAGGCCAGTTGGTCGGCAGAAAGCTCACTCACACGCCAGTAACCTACCTGACCAGAAGACATGATCCAGGCGTTGGTGTGCGTATAAGGCCTTAATACAGCCGATATAACTTCGTTCTTATTATTATAATAGTTCTCAGTGATAAACTCACTATATACATTTTCCTCCAGCTTGGTACAGCTGCCTGCGGCAAGCAAAGACGCAGCTAAGAAAGCATATTTAAACTTCTTATGAATGTGTTGCATAGTTTTCAATTTTTTAGAAACCAAGATTAAGACCAACAGTGTACTGTCTTGTTGATGGATAAGGACCACGGCTGTCTACGCCAGCACCCAAACCAGTGTCATTCACGAAATCAGGATCATTACCATCATACTTTGTAAACGTAACCAGGTTTTGGCCACTTACGTATACACGCAGGCTGCGTACATACTCAGACTTGAGCTTGAACCTGTAAGCCAACGTTACGTTATCCAGTTTCAGGAAGCCACCAGGCTGCAGATAATAATCAGAATACTGATAAGTATCCTTCAGCTCGTTGTACTTGCCAAATGCGCTTCTCAACAGATTGTTGGGCAGAGCAGTCTTGTTACCATAAGAAAGATCCATGGTATTCAGGATGTCGTTACCAAACCTTCCGCGGAAGAATACACGCAGGTCGAAATTCTTGTAAGAGACATTGCTCGTCCAGGACATGTAGTATTTAGGAATACCATTGCCGATCACACCAAGGTCACCTTCTTTGATATCACCAAAAGGTACTTTGGTTTTACCATCAGCCTTGTAGAACAACCATTTGCCATTGGCATCGAAGCCGGCAAAACGCTTGCCGTAGAAGTTACCCAGGTCGCCACCTTCATAAGTGCGGATAGCGTTACCCAGGGCGCCGAAACCGCCAATGCCACCATATTCTTTATAAGTGATCTTGAACACGTCGTTGGAGAAAGTCACCAGCCTGTTCTTGTTGGTGCTGGCAGTGAAGTCCATATCCCAGGAGAAGTCCTTATTCTTGATAGCTACGGCATTCAAAGTAAGCTCGATACCCTTGCTCTCAACAGTACCTACGTTAGTATAGATAGTAGGCTGGATAAATGGAGGTAACTGCGTGTTATAGTTTTCAAGCAGGTCCTCTGTTCTACGTTGATACAGTTCGATAGAACCACTCAAACGATTCCTCAGCACACTGAAGTCGATACCGATGTTCAACTCTTTTTTCTTCTCCCACCTTAAGTCAGGGTTAGGGTTTCTGCTGGGACCATAAGTTTGTCTCCAGGCGCCATCAGGATTGAGGTAGAAACCACCAGTACCCAGGGTAACCAGCGAGCTATAGTTAGGAATACCAGAGTTACCAGTTACACCATAACCAACACGCAGTTTCAGGTTGTTTACAAACTCGATATTCTTCATGAAATCTTCACGATCGATATTCCAGCCTGCAGACACGGCAGGGAAATTACCCCACTTGTTGTTTGCACCGAAACGGGAAGAACCTTCACGACGTAAAATGAACGTCGCCATGTACTTCTCTTTATAAGCGTAGTTCAACCTTCCGAAGAACGCGATCAGCGTGTTGTCAGATTTTCCGCTGGAGATACCTGCTTTACCAGCAATCAGCTGATTACCGGTTCCGAGGTTATCTTCATGGAAAAGGTCATTCACAAATCCTGAGTTGGAAGCACTGAAGTTCTCAGAGAAACCATACTGATAGCTATAACCAGCCAATGCAAAGATCGAATGATCTTCTTTTATCTTGGTATTATACTCGATAGTAGGTTCCATAGCATAATCAATGCTAAGTGAAGTACTCTTGGAAGCGCGGCCACCGGGAGCACCTACTCCACCACCTTGTGGGATCACAGGGTTTTCAACAGATACTTCAGAGTTGAGCTCTGCATAATAGTTATCTATGAAGCTATTCCTTTGTACTGAACCAAAGAAAGACGCTTTTAATCCTTTCAGCAACTCAAGAGAGATCTTGCCATCGGCAGCAGTAGTCTGCTGATCGCGCATGTTCTTCTCTTGATACAACCTTGCCAGCTGGTTGGTGCTGGTTGGCTCAAAATACCAGGTACCATCAGCCTTGTAATTAGAAAGCGTAGGGATCTTGGCCAACTGGTCTTCCCAGCCACCGCCACCTAACAGGTTAGCCCTGTTGAAGTTAGTTACCACGTTGACCTGAGTAGTCAGACGTCCATTCATACCGCGCTGGTTGATATTCAACCTGGCGCCGTATTGAGAACGATTGTTCTTCAATGCGATACCCTGAAAGTCATTGTAATAAATACTTGCACGGTAGCTGGTAGTGTTGGAACCACCAGAGATTGCCAGGTTATGATATTGAGTGAGGTTATCGTGATTTACGATAGCATCAAAGAAGTCCGTATTATAACCATAAACACCTGTACCATACTGAGCAGGAATAAGCCCTTCAGCGATCTTCGCGCGATAGTCAGCTGCAGTCATGAAATCAGGTCTTCTGGTGATATACTCTTTTCTCCAGTAAGTAGAGTAATCATAACGGGCAGGACCGGCCTTACCTTTCTTGGTAGTTACCAGGATTACACCACCGTTGGCACGAGTACCATAGATAGCAGCAGCAGATCCATCCTTCAACACGTCGATAGACTCAATATCATCCTGTTGCAAAAGATCGAGGTTACCACCGGGGATACCATCAATTACCACCAAAGGAGAAAGAGAGCCTGTCAAAGAGCTCACACCACGCAATTGAATGGCAACACCTGAGTTAGGGTTACTGCTACCAGTTCTGGTAATGTTCAGACCAGCAATTTTACCCTGAACGAGGTCAAGCGCATTCCTTGCACCACCCTGGTTAAAGTCTTCTGCCTTAACAGAAGCTACCGCAGAAGTAGTCTCTTTTCTCTTCTGTGTACCATAACCGATTACCACCACTTCATCAAGTGATTTGGTGCCGGATTGCAGTACAATATCTAAAGTAGAAGAGCTCCCAACAGGAACTTGCTGCTCGGCAAAACCAATAGCAGAGAAAACAAGAACAGTAGAATTGTTAGGGACACTGATACTGAAGGCGCCATCTGCATCTGTAGTAGTAGCTGTAGTGGTACCTCTGATAGTTACGGAAACAGACTGAACTGGCTGATTGTCCTTTCCGGTTACCTTACCGGTAACGGTTCTCGTTTGAGAGAAAGCGGTGACGGAGAAAAATAGCAATGCCATTAGGCAAAGCACACTCCCCCGCACGAGGTTGGAACGTCGCTTTTCCATACGCAAGTGTTTTGTTTGGGTTTATTTGTTTGTATTAAAAAACTTTTCGTTGACTATCTTATCTGACATCACTGACTATAAAACCCGGTATAATCAGCAACAAATATTATCATGAATAAAGGCTAACACTAAAACGTTTTAGCCATGCTACAAAAAAAATATACTTATAGCAACAAGCTTGCAAAGAAGGCACGTTTCTAAAACACGAATAAGGTATAATAGTATAGGATCAGGAGATTGGATGTGATTTCTTAACGCAAAGTGCGGGTCAATATTACGCAACTAAACCGATTTTGCAAAAAGAAATACAAAGGACTGTTAATTAATCATTTTTTAAGTAGACTCCCTGACTATAAAATTCGCTGCAAGCTGCACCTGATTTTTTTTGATAATTACCTTATTGTTACCAAGTTGGTGCATCAGGATATGAATAGCAGTGCGGGCTATTGCTTCCACAGGCTGCTGAAGTACCGTAATTCCGGGTAGGTGCAGGCGGAAAATGTCATTGTCATCAAAACAAATAACAGCCAGATCGCTCGGAATAGTCAATCCTATACCCCGTATACTCTCCAGGCCAAGGATACCCAGATAGTTGGTAGCGAATAAAACCGCATCGGGCTTATTCTTTTTAAGGAACTCAGTTATTTGATTTATGATAATTTCCCGATCGCCATTATAATTGACCTTAAGAATGAGTTTTTTCTTCTGCTCGCTTTTACCAATCGCGTCAACATAAGCATCCTCCCGCTGACGCATCTGGATCAGACCAGACTCGATGGTGATGAAGGCTATCTTTTTATATCCCTTCTTGATAAAATGCTCCATACCTGTCAACACAGCCCCCGCATTATCTACCTGCACGTAAGCAGCTTCAATATCAGGGAAATAGCGGTCCATCAACACCAGCGGCTTTTTGTGCTTTACGAGCATCTCAAGATCCTCTTCCATACCCAGTGTAGGAGTTACCAGGTAACCATCCACCTGGCGTTGCGTCAACAGGCGCAACAGCTCTACACCCTTTTTACTATTGTTTTCAGTACTGGAATAAAGTACTTTATAACCAAATTCCTCAGCCTCTACTTCAATCGTTTTAGCAAGCGAGGCAAAGAAATTATTCGCAATATCCTCTACCAGCAATCCCAATATCTTGGTTTGCCCCGTGCGAAGACTAACGGCTACCTGGTTAGGCTGATAGCCCATTTTCTTGGCGGTAGCCATTACTTTATTCTTCAATTCTTCACTGATACGCATCTGGCTGGCTTTGCCATTCAGAATAAAAGACACTGTCGAAGGAGAAGCCCCTACCATTTTAGCGATGTCTTTCAGTGATACTCTTTTCATGATGGGATGAACGATGGTTGTAAAAAAGTGCTAATCTAAACCATTCTTCTCAATAATAAACCGGCCAGGAAACCCGGATTTCCTGACCGGTTTATTTCTTTTAAAAGTGTACTTACCACACTATTATTCTGGATAGCCCGGATTCTGTGGCTTCACGTTTGGATTATTCCTGATTTCACTGGTCGGGATGGGGAAAAGCAGGTGTTTCTGCTCCAGCTTGGCATTGTTGTCGGCAAAGACATGCCCCACGAAATCGACAAAGGAATTGGAACTTTCCTTGTACGCCTTTCTGAGCCGCACCATATCAAACCAGGTGATCCCTTCATAACACAGCTCATGCCACCGCTCCTTCCACACGAGGTCCCGGAAACTGGCCTGGTTAAACGTACCCAAAGCAGGCGTCACCAGCCCTGCCCTATCCCTGATAGCCTTCAACGCATTCCAGGCTGCCGCATTGGGGCCGCCGCCGGCCTCGTTCTGCGCTTCGGCATAGGTCAGCAATACCTGAGCAAAGCGTAGCTGCGGCCAGTTGAGATCACTTTGTGTGGTGCCTGCCACACCTGATGTTCCGTTAGCCACCACATCAAAATGCTTAAATATATAAGGAGCGCCGAGGTTTTTCAAAGCCCCGTTACCTTCGGAATAATAAGAAGTATAAAAGAACCCCTGCCTGTCTATGGTACGCTTATCACCCGCTTCATACGATGCATAAAACGCCGGCGTAGGCACGGTACTACCTACTTCAGTACCATAAGCAGAAACACCTTTGAAGTTGGGCAACAGAATAGGTTGAATAGGATTACCAGCCACAGAAGCGAGATACTGGATCTCAAAAATATACTCACCCCTGTTCTCCATCGTCAGGTTGTGGAGATCCCCATAATTACTAAAAAGCGAAAAAGTGCCATTGGTGATTACTTCATTGGCTTTGGCCGCAGCCAGCGTATAATGAGAAACACCCTTATTCAAGGGCTGGCCCGCCATCGTAAGGTACACTTCTGCCAGTAACGATTTGATACTCCCCAGAGATGCTTTACCAGTAGAGTCCCGCCATGGCAAACCAGAGTTCTCTGCCGTAGTAAGATCAGCAACGATTTGATCATATACTACCTGCACAGTTGACTTGGAAGGAGAAAAGCTGCTGTCAGCAGAACTGAAGATGGGCTTTGTCAGCAAAGGTATATCACCCCACAACCTCACGGCATAGAAATAAGCCCATGCCCGCAGGAAACGAGCCTCGCCCAACACCCTGTTTTTCCGCGCGGCGTCCATATCGATAGGAGGCACTTTCTCCAACACCAGGTTGGCCTGGGCAATTACGTTATACAAGCCATTCCACCAGTTATTGATCAGTAGATTATCGCCATTATGTACCAATCCTACCAGGTTATTGAGATCTGAATTTTGAGCAGTCTCTGTACGTGATGTTCCGGTCACCACTTCCAACATAGAAAAGTTCTGTACAAAGATACCGGCGCCTTCTCCTATAAAACGCGTGCGTGCATAGCCAGCAGCAATAGCAGCGTCAGCATGCTCAGGCAAAGTATAATAGTTATCGGGACTAAGATTGGATGGATCATTATCCTCTTCAAGAAACTTATTACAACCCGTTGCCGCCAATAACAACAAACAATAAAACAAGATGGTGTTATATTTTATAATTGAGTATTTCATATGAACTAACTTTTAAATGAAGAAAGGGGGAGTTACAGGCTTACGTTTACGCCCAGTGTATACGTAGTGGGCTTGGGATAATCGAAAAAGGTTTGTCCTTGCGCAAATGGCTGTCCATACGTCGTTACTTCCGGATCATTACCACTGAACTTAGTAGCCAGGAAGAAGTTCTGTACAGAAACATACGCCCGTAACTTTTGAAGCTGTAACCGTTTGATTAGCGAAGGCGCAAACGTATATCCCAACAGAATGTTTCTACCCCGGAGGAATGAACCATCTTCCATCCAGTGCGTATCCACGTTGGTCACATAGCCTGCTTTACTGTTCCTGATGGCTGCAATAGGCGTGTTCTGGTTAGTAGGCGTCCAGGCATTCAATACTGTTGCAAAACTATTGGCCAATGCCTGGCGGTCTTCGCCCGAGTGCTTGGTCATATTCAGCACGTCATTGCCATACACAAACTGCAGCTCTACGGTGAGCTCAAAATTCTTGTATTTAAAAGTGTTGAAGAGACTACCCCATCCGTCAGGATTACCATTACCTATAACACTCCGGTCGGCATCATTGATCGCAGAGTCGCCATTCACATCGAGGTACCTGATATCGCCCGGCAGGATCGGTTTACCACCACGGTAGCTGGAGAACTTAGCCGCTTCAGCTGCATCCTTCGTAGCCCATGTACCTAAACGGGTAAGTCCCCAGAAAGAACCCACGGGCTCCCCTATCCTGATAATGCCGGTTTGGTTGGTGAAGTTGGGATTACCCACGCCAAAGATGTCAGCTGGTGAAGCCAGCGCCAGCACCTTATTTCTGTTCATGGAGATGTTGAAAGCAGTGCTCCAGGTAAAGTCGGGCGTATTGATATTCACGGTACCGATGGACAATTCCAACCCCTTGTTCTCCATACTGCCGATATTCTTATAGATAGAAGCATAACCGCTGGTACGCGGCGCCGGTGCATTCAACAACATATCAGTTGTTTTACGGTAATAAACATCTGCTTCCAATAATACCTTGTTGTTGAACAATCCTACCTCAAACCCAACATCTGTTTGAGTGGTCTTTTCCCAACGCAGATCGGGGTTGCCCAGGCGTCCAAGCCCCACACCACTTACGCGGTTATTGGCAATAATGCCTGCATAATCGGAACCCAGCAGGGATAATGCGGAATAAGTAGGTATTTCAGAGTTACCCGTCACCCCCACACTGGCGCGCATTTTCATATTCGATATAACATTACTGTTCTTCAGGAATTCTTCTTCCGACATGCGCCATGCCAATGCTGCCGATGGAAAGAAAGCATATTTATGATTGGCCCCGAACTTGGAAGAACCATCCACCCGTCCTGTCACCGTGAGCAGGTATTTATCATTCAACACATAATTGAACCGGCCAAAGTAGGAGTTGAAAGCAAAGCGCGCCCTGTTGGATGTACCGGGTATTGGTTTGCTGGACGCACCCAAATTATTGGATAGAAAATAATCGGTAGAGAAGTTCTCCGCGCCTACACCATTGTTATAAATATTGGTCTCCTGCCAGGATATACCGAGCATACCAGTAAACTCATCATTCTCACGCACCTTTTTATTATAAGTCAGGTAGCTTTCAGATGACCAGTAAGACTCCCGTCCATTAGCCACGTTCGCAGTACCGCGCTGATCCAGTGAAATGTTCGATAAGCTTCTGCCATTGTATTCAGTAACATTACGGGCAGCAATATAAGCGCCCAGTATTGTCCTCAACTCGAGTCCCTTAGCGAGGTAAATATCAGCGTATACGTTACCAAGTGTAGTTTGCGTAACCATACCAAACTTACGCTCGCTGAGAATATGCACAGGGTTGGAGCCACCCTCAGCATCGGGATAGTCTGCATTGTCAGCCCATTTGCCGTTCGGATATTTAACCGGCAGGAATGGGAACGACTCCGTAATCATACGCACAGAGTTCAATCCACCCGTTCCCTGATCTACTATATTTTCCTGTTGATTGTTGTACCCAAGTGTACCACCTATTTTAAGCCAGCTCTTTATTTTACTATCAAATACAAAGCGGCCGGAATAACGTTTGAGATAAGAGTTCAACAGCAATCCATTGTCATTACGGTAACCCAGGAATACACCATAGTTATGATCACCATTACCATTGGAGAATGATACCTGGTGGTTTTGGGATAGCTTCTGTTGTGTGGACTCTTTTAGCCAATCGGTATTGTATAATGGATCACCATTGGCATCAAAAAGAGAAGGTATGTTCTTGCGTTTCACCCGTGGATCCTGCGTGGAAGCATAGTTACCGGCAGCCCAGCCGGCAGGGTCATACACTTTGATGTTGTCATAAGCAAGATCTTCCACTGCCACATACTCTTTTGCATTGAGCATCTTTACCCGGTTTGGCCCAATGGTAGGTATACCCAGTTCTACATCATACGTAATTCTACCACCCGATGTGCTGCCCCTTTTAGTACTTACCAGTATCACACCATTGGCGCCGCGCGCGCCATAGATGGCAGTAGCAGAAGCATCTTTGAGTACTTCCACCGAGGCTATGTCGCTGGAGTTGATGTAGTCGATGGCATTACTGTTCTGCGTTTGTGTACCAACAGGGATGATCACGCCATCTATTACATACAGCGGATTATTGGAAGAGTTGATGGAACTAAATCCACGTATACGTACATTGCTTTGCCCGCCCGGCCTGCCTGAGTTGGTGTTTACCTGCACACCCGGTATCCTGCCCGCCAGCGCCTGGTTGAGGGACACCGCTGGCCGCTCTGCCAATTGAGATGCTTTCACAGATCCCACCGCCCCGGTAAGATCTGATTTACGTTGTGTACCATAGCCGATCACTACCACGTCCTGCATCGTCTTACTGCTGGCAATAAGCGAAGCATTGACTACATCGGATTCCCCAATGGATACTTCCAGGTCGTCATATCCGACAAATGAAAAGACCAATGCTTTAACGGTTTGTGGTATTTCAATACGAAAGCTGCCATCACTACCCGTTTGTGTGGCAGCAGCGGCCCCTTTTGCCTGAACGGATACACCAGGTAATCCAGTGTTGTCTTTGGGATCAGTGACCTTACCCGTGATCATTCTTGTTTGTGCGATAGCTAAAGAGGAAGTTAGGAGCAGTAACAGGAATAGCAATCCCGCCTGCATGAAGTTGGAATGTAGCTTTTTCATATGCAGTGTTAAATTGGTGAACATGCTTACAGAACAGGCCTTATGCTGTTGTAAGGGTCAGGGGTGTCCATTCTGTTCAATCGTTAACAGAGCCAGGGGAGTTGCTGAAAATCCAGTGCTATAAAAATCAATAGACTAAACCATCTACAATTGAGTCAGGGATGGCTATAGGGAAAAGGGATTTGAATCGTTGATCATCAACGTATTCAAACAGTTCTACACGGTAATAAAGATTTCGGGAGAGGGTATCCAATATTAAGTAACTAAACCGATTTTGCAAAATAAGTTTACGAAACCGGTGGAGGGAAGTTGACAGGTTAATAAGTTGATAGGTTGAAAAGGGATGGTTGATAAACAGATATACGTGTGGGTTGGTAAACTGAAAAGAAGTTAAAGCTATGCAGTAGTTCAGTGGACGACTGGAAAAAGTACCAGCAACGCTGTGCAGAAGCGGTGACACCTTTCGCTTACGACGAAGACGAAAGGTGTCACCGCTTGTACAGGAACACCGGTTGAACAAACAGGTAAGACAAATCGAAAAAGGGCACTAACGGGAAGGAAAATAAAAAACCCCGGCTTGTGGCCGGGGTAATTATTTGAGCGGAAATCCTGATTAAGCGATTTCAACTTCAGCGCCAGCTTCTTTCAGCTTAGCAGCCAGAGCTTCAGCGTCAGCTTTGCTTACGCCTTCTTTAACGGGCTTAGGAGCGCCGTCTACCAGATCTTTAGCTTCTTTCAGACCGAGACCAGTCAGATCCTTAACGATCTTAACTACGTTCAGTTTGTTAGCGCCACCATTTTTCAGGATAACGTTGAAAGAAGTCTTTTCTTCAGCAGCAGGAGCAGCAGCACCACCACCAGCAGCTACAGCTACAGCAGCAGCAGCAGGCTCGATACCATACTCTTCTTTCAGGATCTTAGCTAATTCGTTTACTTCTTTAACAGTCAGGTTAACCAACTGCTCAGCAAATGCTTTCAAGTCTGCCATTTTACTTCGTTTTAAAAACCGCCTTCATGGTTCAGGCTTTTACAGTTTTAAAGCCATCCCTCCGGCGGAGGTAATTTAATTTGCCTTCACTTATACCCGAAGGCTTGGGTAGTATTTTGATACTTATTGAGCTCTGTCTTCCAGTGCTTTCACCAGGCCAGCGAGTTTGTTGCCAGCGTTCAGGCCGCTGATAACATTCTTGGCAGGTGATTGCAGTAAGCCGATGATCTCGCCGATAAGGTCGTTCTTGCTTTTCAGCGCAACGAGGGTCTTCAGTTGATCATCTCCTGCGAATACGTCGCCATCGATGAAGGCTGCTTTCAATACGGGCCTTGTTTCATCTTTCTTTCCGGCTTTGCGGAAGTCGCTGATGATGAGGGCTGGTTCTTTAGCGTTTTCGCTAAACATGATGGCAGTTACACCATTCAAAGAATCGAATACGCCAGAGTAACGTTTTTCGTCCAGGCTTTCGAGCGCTTTTTTGATGAGGGTGTTCTTTGCCACTTTCATTTCAACATTCTTGCTGAAACAAACACGGCGCAGTTTACCAACTTGTGCAACGGTGAGAGATTCTGTATTAGTGATGTAGAAGTTGTTGTATTGAGAGAATTTCTCCTTCAATGCATCAATCACTTCATTTTTTTCTTGCTTTGTCATAACGCAAATTTTTAGATGTTTTCGCTGTCAGCTCCTCTACCCTTCCGGGTTCGTAGCCCATGAACGCGTTATAAAATTTAGTTCATTAAAGATTTGGTGTCAACCGGGATAGCGGGGCTCATGGTGCTTGCCATGAATACGCTTCTCAGGTAAGTACCTTTTGCAGAAGATGGCTTAGCCTTGATGATAGCGTTGATCAGCTCAGTGCTGTTCGCAGCGATCTTTTCGGGGCTGAAGCTTACCCGTCCGATAGAAGCGTGGATGATACCAGCTTTGTCTACCTTGAAGGCAATTTTACCACCTTTTACTTCATTTACTGCTGCAGCTACGTCGTTGGTAACTGTACCAGTCTTAGGGTTAGGCATCAGGTTACGGGGACCGAGGATCTTACCCAGTTTACCAATCTTAGGCATTACGGAAGGAGTAGCAACGATAACGTCTACATCTACCCAACCACCTTCGATCTTTTGGATGAATTCGTCCAGACCTACAAAGTCAGCGCCGGCTGCTTTCGCATCAGCTTCTTTGTCGGGGTTGCAAAGAACCAGTACACGTTTAGTTTTACCAGTGCCATGAGGCAGGGTAACGGTACCACGGATAGCCTGGTCGGCCTTCTTGGGATCAACACCCAGACGGATGTGCAGGTCTACAGAAGCATCAAATTTGGTAGTATTCACATCCTTTACGATTGTAGATGCTTCTTTGAGTGAATACACTTTGTTTTTATCGATCTTAGCGTCTACCGCTTTTCTTTTTTTAGGAATTGCCATTGTCATTCAGTTTTTAGGACGCCTCCGCAAGGATTGCAGAGACAGTGAAGAGATTAGTTTTCCCAGGGAGCTTTACCATCCACTGTAAGTCCCATACTACGGGCTGTACCAGCCACCATTTTCATAGCACTTTCCAGGGTAAAACAGTTCAGATCGGGCATTTTGTCTTTAGCAATAGCCTCAACCTGGTTCCAGTTCACTTTGCCTACCTTGTTACGGTTGGGCTCTTTAGAACCACTTTGCAACTTGGCAGCTTCCAATAACTGAACAGCAGCGGGGGGAGTTTTAATAACAAACTCGAAGGACTTGTCGGAGTAAACAGTGATCAAAACCGGGAGTACTTTGCCGATTTTGTCTTGAGTACGGGCATTGAACTGCTTACAGAATTCCATGATATTGATACCTTTGGAACCGAGAGCAGGACCGATAGGAGGCGCCGGATTGGCCTGACCGCCTTTTGCCTGTAGCTTTACGAAGCCGGTAATTTCTTTAGCCATTTTTAAATGATTTATTGGTTCAAACGACCTTTCGTGGCTGATTTGCCGCTACTCGATCTCCCAAATTCCTCTATCCCATTTCAGCATGGGACTTTAAAGAACTTATAATTGGGGTCGCAAAGGTATGAAAATTACAGTAAAAACCAAGCTTTTTCTGAATATGTGGGTAGCAGCAAAGTTAGGCACTGAAGGGGTTCCGGGCGTGCTTATTTTACCGTTAGCCTGGTTAAAATAATGCAGTTCAGGTTGTTCTCCGCTATCAAACTTCTTATGAATTTTTATTTTTTGAATTTTTCTCCGTAGCTTTTGCATTGAATTGCAACTTGCTGCAATGTATTTCACGAACAACTAAAAAAATATATCACACTATGGCCAAAGCAAAGAAAAAAACAGCTAAAAAAGCTGCTCCTAAAAAAAAGGCGGCCCCCAAGAAAAAGGCTGCTAAAAAAGTAGCTAAAAAGGCTCTGAAAAAAGTAACCAAGAAAAAGGCGGCTCCTAAAAAGAAAGCAGCCCCTAAGAAAAAAGCAGCTAAAAAAGCGGCCAAGAAAGCAGCTCCTAAAAAAGCAGCAAAAAAGGCAACTAAGAAAGCGGCTAAAAAGGCTGCCAAGAAAGCGCCTGCTAAAAAAGCGCCCGCTAAAAAGGCTCCTGCGAAGAAAGCACCAGCCAAGAAAAAAGCGGCGAAGAAAAAGCCAGCTCCAAAACCAGTAGTAGCACCAGCTCCTGTTGAAGAGGTAATCGAAGAAACAGTTGTCATCGAAGAGCCTACTTACAATGATGAGCCAGCTGCTGACATCGACGAGCCAGCCATCGATGATGAGCCTGCTGCTGACGACAACAATGACGATGACGATAATTAATAATATACTATCGCATTAAATAGTAAGCCTTCCTTTTAGCAGGGAAGGCTTTTTTATTGAGCGATGGTGTAAGTTGATATATGCTGAACGAGTTGTTTAATACAATAAAAAAAGCCACAATCAATGATTGTGGCTTTTTAATAAGTTGTGCCGGTATTAAGCTAATTTCTCTACCTGCATGTAGTTGAGCTCAACAGGTGTAGAACGGCCGAATATTTTCACGGTTACTTTCAGTTTCTTCTTCTCGTCGTTCACTTCTTCAATGATACCGTTGAAGTCGTTGAAAGGACCTTCGATGATCTTGATGGTTTCGCCAACGATGAATGGCTCGATCATGCTTACGCCACCCGCTTCTGCCATTTCATCCATTTTACCCAGCATCTTATTCACTTCCGCTTTGCGGAGAGCGATAGGATTTTCTTTACCGAGGAAATGGATAACGCTGGTAGTATTTTTGATGGCTTCGCGTAAATCGTCAGACAGTTTTCCTTCAATCACCTCAATCATTACGTAACCGGGATAGTAGTTCCTTTCCCGCATTACTTTCTTTCCATTCTGTACTTTATATACTTTCTCTACCGGAAGGAAAACCTGCTTTACTACCTCTCCCCATCCGCCACGGGAAATCTCCTTGTCCAGGTACTCCTTTACCTTGCGCTCTTTTCCACTCACCACGCGGAGCACATACCACTTAGTTTCCTGTTGTTGAATAGTTTGATTTTCCATTATTTGCTAAACAATGAATAGATGAATTTAAGGCCTGATTGGGCAGCGACGTCCATAACCCATACAACGCCTGTAATGATCAGGGTAGCCACCAGCACAATCATAGTAGATTGCTGCAGTTGCGCCCATGTAGGCCAGGTTACTTTTTCCACCAACTCCTTGTAGGACTCCTGGAAGTAGGTTGTTACTTTATTCATGCTAAAGTTATTTGCACGGGCACTAGGATTCGAACCCAGATCAAAGGTTTTGGAGACCCGTATGCTACCGTTGCACCATGCCCGTGTATTTTGTATTCACCCGACGCCTGACCAATTGATTATCAAGCTTATACGGGCTATGCAAAGAACTTCTTTTTTAGAACAAAGTACCTGAACCATAAGGTTCAGGTACTTTGCAAATATACATCTAAGCTTTCATTTTCAACCCTATAAAAGGGGAAATGAGGGCTTATTTTATGATATCGGTAACCTGACCAGCACCTACTGTACGACCACCCTCACGGATAGCGAACTTCAGACCTTTCTCCATCGCGATGGGTTGGATCAGTTTTACAGTCAGTGATGTGTTATCACCAGGCATAACCATTTCAGTACCAGCTGGCAGTTCGCACTCACCAGTTACGTCTGTAGTACGGAAATAGAACTGAGGACGGTATTTGTTGAAGAATGGAGTGTGACGACCACCTTCTTCTTTGCTCAGTACGTAAACTTCGCCTTTGAATTCAGTGTGCGGAGTGATAGAACCGGGCTTAACCAGTACCATACCACGACGAACCTGTGTTTTTTCAATACCGCGGAGCAACAGACCAGCGTTGTCACCAGCTTCACCCTGATCCAACAGTTTGCGGAACATTTCCACACCTGTTACAGTGGAGTTCAGGGGAGTTTCCATCAGACCTACGATCTCGATGGCTTCACCAACCTTGATACGACCACGCTCGATACGACCAGTAGCAACAGTACCACGACCAGTGATAGAGAATACGTCTTCCACACTCATCAGGAACGGTTGGTCAACAGGACGGGGAGGCAGAGGGATGTAAGTATCAACAGCATCCATCAGCTCGTCGATTTGCTTAACCCATTTTTCTTCGCCAGCGAGTGCGCCGGTAGCAGAACCCTTGATGATAGGTGTATTGTCACCGTCGAAGCCGTAGAAAGTCAACAGCTCACGGATTTCCATTTCCACCAGTTCCAGTAACTCTGGGTCATCAACCAGGTCAACTTTATTCATGAAAACCACCATACGGGGAACACCTACCTGACGAGCCAGCAGGATGTGCTCTTTTGTTTGGGGCATAGGACCGTCTGTAGCCGCCACAACCAGGATAGCGCCGTCCATTTGAGCAGCACCAGTGATCATATTCTTCACATAGTCAGCGTGACCAGGACAGTCAACGTGTGCATAGTGACGATTAGCCGTTTGGTACTCCACGTGTGCGGTATTGATGGTGATACCACGCTCTTTTTCTTCAGGAGCAGCATCAATTTCATCATACTTTTTCGCCTGTGCCATACCTCTTGAAGACAAGATAGTAGTGATAGCAGCAGTAAGGGTGGTTTTACCGTGGTCAATGTGACCGATGGTACCAACGTTAACGTGAGGTTTATCCCTCTTAAAGGTCTCTTTTGACATCGTTATCTGTTTTTAGTTGTGTGGTTTTACAATGTTTGTTTTTTATCATGTAGTCGGCACGATCGATGCTTACAGCACCTGTTGCGTCTCACATTTAAACTTCTTTCCCGTTTTGCGGGATCGTTCGCCTCAACCGGATGGCTTTTCCTTTACAAAAGCGATCATCCTGTTTTTACAATTTTAAAAGAACTGAGCCGTTAGTGAGAATCGAACTCACGACCTCTTCCCTACCAAGGAAGTGCTCTACCACTGAGCTACAACGGCCTATAGCCAGTCGGGAGTTCCAAGTACAGGGTCAGGAGTCGATTGCTGTACTTCAGACTACGTTCTCCGGACTTCGTACTGAAAAAGAGCGGGAGACGAGGCTCGAACTCGCCACCTATAGCTTGGAAGGCTATCGCTCTACCAAATGAGCTACTCCCGCTTAAAATAATCTATGTAAGATCTATCTAACCAAAATACCCGCCTTTGCATAATGCTACGGCAGGCGTATCAAGGTATTAGAAGTGGGCAGAAGAGGATTCGAACCTCTGAAGTCGAAAGACAGCGGATTTACAGTCCGCCCCATTTGGCCGCTCTGGAATCTGCCCTTGAAAACCCTGGATGGGGTGCGAAGCTACGATTGTTTCAGCTTCTTACCTTAATCCATCTTTAATTTTGAGCCACTTGTCGGAATCGAACCAACGACCTACTGATTACAAATCAGTTGCTCTACCAACTGAGCTAAAGTGGCGTTTTGCCTTTGACACACTTGAACCGAACCTTCGACCTTCCCGATGCAAATCAGGATGCTCTACCAACTGAGCTAAAGTGGCCTGTAAACGGTTGTTGAAGCCTTTAAAATAACCTGACATTCAACATCATAAAGAACTTCCCACTCACTCACAAAGACCCTGTTTATTTTTTGGGAAGGCAAAGGTAACTGAATTTGTTAAATACAAAAACTTTGTTCCAATTTTTTTTGCTTGTTTTCAACCCTTTGCGACCTTTTTCTGCTTTTGCTGGCATTAGCATCGCCAACAGATGCGGTCTTCCTTCTAATTCGGGCCGCAAGATATTGTTTTTATGATTCCGGAAGCAAACAGAATGAAATTATACCCGAAGAAATTATTCACGGGCTCTAAAAGAGGGCGCCAGCTATGATAAACGGGCTGGCTGCAACTAATAATCAATAGGTAAAATATGGGTTTGGTAGAGGATTAACCAGGGATTGATCAGGGATTGACCAGGGATTGACCAGGAACTGGGTCTCGACAAAGTCTCGATAAGGTCTCGGTAACGTCTCGGTAACGTCTCGAAAAGGTCTCGATAAGGGTGCTTTTTCAGGAGGACTGTTGAGGGACGATTGAGGAAAGAATGCTTATATGGCAGGACATAAAAAAAGCTGTCTCTATGTAGAGACAGCTTCAATGTTTTTAGGCTGCTTGCTTTTCTTTTTTTCTTTTAACCTGGTTTACCAGGGATTCCAGCGCATTGTCAAAAGATTCTTCGAATGATTTGGAAGATGCTTTTACGAAGAACTGGTATCGGGGTATCTGTACTCGTATTTCTGCGATTTTATCTTTGATGTTGTGCACTACATTATCCAGCTTTAGGAACACGTCTACCTTGATAATGCGGTCATGAAAGGTGTTAAGTTTTTGAAGTTTTTTGTTGACGTAATCTACCAGTTTTACATCGGGAGTAAAACGCACGGTCTGAATGTTGACGTTCATACAAATCGCATTTTAACTGTGAACAATAAATAAAGATCTTGTTGAGGAGTAAATAGTGTTACATAGGCGGGTTGCTTTGTACTCCTATGAAGTTAATACAGCATCTATTTTTTTCCAAATAAAATTTCCCGTTTGCAGCACTAAAATTATAACGTGTTTCACCATTAAATTGTTATGCTTTTCCGGGGTTTTATTACATAGATTATGTTAACAAAAGAAAGGGTTAATAATTGTTTCTAATCAACTTATAGTGTGTACCCAAAAGTGGGCTGTTTCCGAAGCAAAATCGTTGCCACTCAGGCCTTGGGATGCGCCTTTTTGTAGATGTCTTTCAGCTTCTCAATCGTGTTATGCGTATAGATTTGTGTAGCGGCAAGGCTCGAATGGCCCAGTAATTCTTTAACAGCATTGATATCAGCCCCATTATTCATGAGATGGGTAGCAAAGCTGTGCCTTAATACGTGTGGGCTCTTTTTATCGATAGTAGTAACTGTCTTTAGCCAGGTGTTTACCGATTGGTACACCGATCGCGGGTCCAGCTTCTTGCCTTTCCCACTTACCAGGAGGTAGGTGGTATCAGGCTCTTCAAATTCTTTCCTTTTGCGGCTCATATACTGCTGAATAGCCTTGATGAGATCGGGGCTTACGGGCACCAGGCGCTCTTTGTTGCCTTTTCCCAGTATTTTAAGCATATTTCCGCTTGCATTGACCTGGCTTTCTTTGAGGTTAACCAGCTCGGAGAGACGCATGCCGGTATTGTAAAAGATGGTCAATAAGAGCTTGTCGGTGTGCCCCTTCCAGGTATCGGGAAATTCCACTTCGCCCAACAGGGTGCCCATATCCTGCTGTTCTACATATTGGGGCAATCTTTTACTGACTTTAGGGGCAGTAACGCTGCTCATGGGCGTTTTGGCCAGGTTGCCCCTGCGTAAGTGGTATTTAAAGAAGGATTTGAGGGTCGATATTTTGCGGTTGATGCTGCGGGCGGAGTTCTTCTTCTCTTCTTTCAGGTACACCAGCCAGCTCCTGATAATGGGGGCCGACACGTCGGTGAGCACAGGTGTCTTCATATCCATGCTATTGATCAAAAACTCCGTAAATTCCTCTAAATCAGACTGGTAGGCTATAACTGTATTATCCGGGTACCTTTTTTCGAATTTCAGGTAGTCAATGAAAGGCTGAACAGCATTGTGGGTGGGTGCGACCATAATACGCCCGGATAGGTATAGAAATAAGAATAGCTCCAAAGTTAAGAACTTTGGAGCTATTTCAATATGCTATTCAGAATGAATGAATTATCCTTCGATCTGACCGCTGGCAATCTTCTGTTTGTAAACAGCTTTCAACACCTGGTTACGACGTCTTACAGACGGCTTGGTGTAAGATTGACGTTCTCTCAGTTGCAAGAGGATCTTCGCTTTTTCAAATTTCTTCTTGTACTTCTTGAGCGCTTTGTCAATATTTTCGCAATCTTTTGAATCGATAATCAGCATAATTATATACCTCCTTTAAAATGCTTTTGGGGCAGCAAAGATAGTCGTTTTTCCTAAACAGAACAAGATTTACCATTAAAAACCGATTTTTGTTACATGTTTACAGGCATTATTGAGGCCACAGGCCGGATTGAAGAAGTTTTACAGACAGGAACTAACCGCACTTTTTGGCTTTCCTCCCCTATTTCCGGGGAACTGAAGATCGATCAAAGCGTGTCGCATAGCGGGGTTTGTCTTACCGTAGAAGAAATAAAAGGTGATCGCTACCGCGTTACCGCCATAGCAGAAACCCTGGAAAAGACCAACCTGGGAACCTGGGAAACCGGCAACCTGGTGAATCTCGAAAGGTGTTTATCCTTCCAGGGCAGGCTGGACGGCCATATTGTGCAGGGGCATGTAGACGCCACGGCTGTGTGTGTTGGCAAAACTGACCGCAATGGTAGTTGGGAATTCAGGTTCCGTTTTCCGGATCAGTTTGCTACGCTGGTCATTGAAAAAGGCTCTATCAGCCTCAATGGTATCAGCCTCACTATTTTCGATGTTACTGAAAATGAGTTTTCCGTAGCTATTATTCCCTATACTTTCGAGTATACCAATATTAAACATATATCTTTAGACAGTCAGGTGAACCTGGAGTTTGATATGATCGGCAAATATGTGCAACGGATTGCCCGGTTCCAACGTTGAAAAACCAGTTTAAAGCCCAATTGCGATATCCAATATGAATTCAACACCTTCAGTGGCCATACTCATTCTTAATTGGAATACCAGTGCTTATTTGACAAGATTCCTGCCGTCTGTTCTCGATACTACCTACCCTAACAAAACGATCTATGTCATCGATAATTTCTCCAGCGATGATTCTATTGAAGTGCTGGAAAAGCATTTCCCCTCCGTGCATATTATCCGCATGCATGCCAATAAAGGGTATGCAAGCGGCTACAACTTAGCCCTGTCTCAAATTGAATCTGATTATTTCCTGTTGGTCAACTCCGATCTGGAAGTGACGCCTGGTTTTATTGAACCAGTTATCAAGCTGATGGAAACACAGGAGGATATTGCCATTTGCCAACCCAAATTGCGCTCGCTGGATGAGAAGCATATGTTTGAATATGCCGGCGCCTGCGGTGGCTGGATCGATAAGCTGGGTTTTCCTTTTGCACGCGGCCGGGTATTGCTCACTGTAGAGAAGGATAACGGGCAATATGATACCACTGCCCGGATATTCTGGGCCACTGGCGCCTGCATGTTCTTTAAGAAATCGGTATATGAAAAGATCGGCGGCTTTTATGACTATTACTACATGCACCAGGAGGATATCGATCTCTGCTGGCGGGCGCAGCATGCGGGTTATAAGATCTACGCCTGCCCCGAATCGGTAGTATTCCACATTGGTGGAGGCAGCTTGTCGTGGCAGAACCACCTTAAAACCTTTCTCACTTTCAGGAACAACTATATTTTGCTCACCCGCAACCTGCCTTTCCGGAGTCTGTTGCCTACTATCCTTCTTCGGCTGGTAATGGATGTGGGTGGTTGCTTTTATTTTCTCATAAAGGGCGATGCAGGCATCGCTAAAGCCATGTTCAAAGCCATCTTTGCTTACTTCTACTGGCTTATTTTTCATAGCAAGAAACGCACTTACCGTCCTCAGGGCTTTAAAAATTGCTATGGAATATTTAACGGTACAATTATAAAGCCGTATTTTTTCAGTGGAAAAAGGAAGTTTTCAGAGATTGTAGATGAAAATGTCTTCATTCAAAAACCAGTAAATGATATCCGGGCTGTTAAACAAGTTTAATGCTCTCAGAAAGGAAAAGCTCTTTAACGCGCCGCTATACAGATCGCAGCAGGAATATGCTTTTATTGGCGTGGGCATGCACAGCCTCAGCACGCTCTATCCCCTTCTCCAACATTTTGGCGTGACGCTGAAATACATCTGCACCAAAAATTCAGCACCGCCTCAGCAAATGGCCGCCCAGTTTCCCGGTTGCCGTTTCATTCATGACATCGATATCATCCTGAACGATAATAATCTTGCAGGTGTATTCCTGTGCACGAACGCAACTGCTCATTTTGGGCTTTTATCTCAACTGCTAAAAGCCGGCAAAGCCGTTTTTGTAGAGAAGCCACCTTGCGACAGCCTCGCGCAGCTCCATCAATTGATTCAGCTTAGTCCACAGGCCATATGCAAAGTAGGTTTGCAAAGAAGGTTCTGGCCTGCCAATAAGCATGTAGCCAGGAAAGCGAAAGGTGCCAGAAGTTATTTGTATAAATTTCATTTGGGGCCGCTCGTACAGGGAGATCCTTTTACCGAGCTGTTTATCCATCCACTGGATTATTGCAGTTTCCTGTTTGGCCCTTATACCCTCAAATCATTCTCCAGCCACAAAGACAATGCTGGTGTCTCCATCCAGCTCCACGTAACACATGAACATAATGTTTCAGGGCTTATTGATTTGTCTACTCACCATTCCTGGAACATGCCGGAAGACATTATACAGATCAATGGCGCCAATGAGTCTTTGACAGTGCAGTATCCTATCCTGGTAGAAGGTATTCAAAAACCCAAGCGGCTCCTGAACATACCCACAGAACGGCTCCTGCAGCAACCTGTAATCAGGAAGACCTATTTCTCTACCGGCAATTTGCTGGTGCCGGCCATCGATATGAATACACTGCAGTTACAAGGATTTTATCACGAACTCGAAGCCTTCATTCAACTGACTGAAGGTATGCCTGGAGCAGGCAAGGTGGTAAAGAACGACCTGCCGGGTCTTGAATCGGTGTATAAAGCAATAGAGGAGATCAGGCGCGGATAGATTTACTTTACGACCTGCTTATAGGTTAGCTTATCGTCATCATCCCACTTGTAATAGCCAAGCATTTTACCGGTAGCCCACTTCCCAAAATACTTCTCGAAGGTGCGATACAGTATGATATCGTATTTACGGTGATAGCTCACCCAGCATTGATTGCAGTTGTGGGAATAGAATTGTTGTTTTTTGGCATTCTCCGGGCCATTGAATATTTCATCGAGATTGGACGTGAATATATTGCCCAGTTTCACATCCAGATTCTGGCAAATAGGCACATCACCATTCGGTAATATCACTACGCTATCCAATATGCTATGGCAACGCAACCTCAATTGCCCTTTGGTCCAGTTTTGATACAGGTTGATGTAATCGTAATTCTCTCCAAACTCTTTTATGAGCAAGGGCGGCACACCTGCTTCTCCAGCAACTTCTTTTGCATCAATAGTTGTATCACTTGTCGTCCGCTCCCCTTTGTGTTCCTGCAGCTCTTTGGCTTTACGGTATGTCAGCAATTCTTTATTCTTATACTGTCCAAAACCGGAGTCCTTAGCATCGTCGATCGTATCGAAGAAGGGTATGTTGTTGTAAATGCCCACACGCAGGAAAACGCCATGCTCCCGGCAAAGCTCCGCCACATGTTCGAGGTCTTTAAAGTCGTTGTAGGGCGACAACGTAAACATGACAAATACCGGTAACTTATTCTTTAACCGGCTTATTACCTTCAACACATTCTCATACCCGTCTTTTCCCCGCATGTAGAGATAAGTATCCTTATCACCGTCTAATGAAATATACAGGCGATGCGGTTTGTATTTCTCTACAGCCTCAATAAGTTTATCCGGTTTCAGGCAATTGGAAAACAGGTCGAAATGAGGATGGTTCTCAGCAAACCAGCCTAAGATCTTATCCGCTTCAGGATGCAATAAAAATTCTCCGCCTTCCAGCCCCACCATGGTTGATGGCGTAACGCAGCGGCTCTGCATAATTTCCACGATCTTCTCGAAGGAGAGGTAGGCGGGTGGACGTTTTGCCCAAATGAGACAATGTTTACAGGCCGAATCGCACAGGTCGGTAGCATAGATCATAAGAGACGACAAGCGCTTACGCTGTGAGAACAGGTGATTATTGATGAAGTTGTACCCCCGCGTTATATAGTCGCTCTTATTAAACATGCCTGGTTTTGTCTTTTATCGGAATAACCTGACCAGTTTCCTGTTATTCCAATAGTATATGATATTGTCGTCTTTCTTTACTGTTGCAAGATACTCATTTTGGCCGCCCCTCACCTCAAAGCTATCAACATGATTATCAATCAGATAAGTAGCCGGATAGATAAACAGCCGGCCGCTCTCTTTGTTTACAGGTATGGTATCTTTTATAGTCAGGTATTCGGTTCTCTTCAAATAATGACTCACGGTAACGTTGGCTGTATCGACACCATATACAAGCAGTGAGTTGTAAAACCCATTCCTGAAAACAAACGCTCCTTCCAATTCTTCCGGGAGATTGATCAGCAGCATTTTCTTCCCATTTGCCTGCTGTATTTTCTCGTGTACCTCTTTTACGAGATCGGAGGCCTGCTCCCATCGTTTATTATTTGCTATCGTCAGGTAAATAGCACCTGCACTCAACAATGTTATTATACCCCATCTGTAACTGTTCTTCCTGATCAACACTATCAATAGAAAACCAAGCATCATACACAAAAAACAGGAAGGGAAATACAGCAGCCGGTCACCTTCTGTGGTCCTGGTGCTTACTCCAAAAAGAACAGGTATCAGGATAGCAATGAAAAATGCTATGGCCAGTTGAAGATACCTGTACCCTTCCGTTGTGGCTTTCCGCATTTTTCTGAATAACAAATAATGTACTAAGCCGATTGCAACTGTTACCACGGAGAACAATACCACCATGCGTTGTGAATTCTCCTCCGGCGGCAATACTGATCTTCCCAATGTTTTTAACCCAAGGCTCAGGTATTTGATCAGCTGGTTATTGACTACATGCTCGGAATAATTGTTGTATACAACGCCTGAAATAAGAAACCTCCATACGAGGTAAAACAATATAGCGCCTCCCCAGAATGCTGCTTCAGCCAGCAGCTTTTTCCATGGCTGCCCCTTTCTCCATTGCCAGGCAATAATGATCAGCGGCAACAGTAATATCGATTCATATGCATGTAATCCTATAAAGTATACGATAAAAGCTACCAGCTTTTTTTTCCAGGGCTGCCAATGGCCCAGCATAACATGTAATGCAATGAGTGCACACAAGCAGGCCAGCGATGACAAGCGGGCCGATAACCACACGATGCTTTCCGAATGAAAAGGATATACCAGGAACAATAATGCAGCAATGCCTGCAAATGTTGCCTGGGTTCTTTTTTCGAATACTTCAAAACGAAGTGCTACGCGGTACAATAGCCATACATTGACTGCATGTACCAGTACATTGAATATATAAAAACTGATGGCGTTCAGGCCGGAAAGGGAATAATTTAAATAGAAAGACAAGTCGATCAATGGACGCAGGAAATCTTTGAACAGGATATCTTTTCTAATAGTGATCCTATATAAAGAATCATAATCATCCGACAGGAAGGTATTGTTCAGGACCGGGTAATACAGCAGCATAGAAAATAATAATGATCCGGTAAAGACCAGTATGTTTTTGCTGGCTGTTCCAGGTCTTACCATATATTTTCCATTGTTTCTTTGGTGTACTCCATATTCCGGTCCTTAAAGTAGCTTGAACTACCCGGCTTTGCCTGAAATGCATTTTTACGGAATAATTTCGAGACAGCTGAGAGAGGATACAGGATAATGAAAAACACAATGCTCAGGAGTATTTTTCCGGTAATGTATCCCATTAAATGCCCAATCTTGTGCCAGGCCCAATGTATCTGGATCGCGAGAAAGGGTATGAACACGCCAATTACGCCCAACACAAAGGCGATGGTCAATAGGTATTTTTTCCCAAACAGCCAGTACAAAACGATACCGGCAAGGACCAATACCAGGATAGTTTCTGTACTTTTCTTTTTATCCATTTTTAAAATAAGGTATATATGAACGGGGCTATTGCCGACCCTCCACCTAATACTAACAGGATGCCCAACAACAGCAGTATGATAATGATGGGCGCCAGCCACCACTTTTTCCTTACTTTCAAAAATCCCCAGATGTCTTTTAAAAAGTCCATGGTTTCCAGTTTCAGTTTAAAACAAGGCTTGTATCTGCCGTGCTTTAATCCAGTTCAAATTCATTCTTCCAGTCTGCTTTTTCTGTCCACGCAGGCTGGTCTTTTTTGGGTATAATAAAATTTCCCATCACAAGATAGTCCATATCTGTTCGCATAAAGCACCGGTAAGCATCTTCCGGTGTATTTACTATCGGTTCACCGCGCACATTGAAACTGGTATTTACCATTACTGCATATCCTGTTTGCTGCTTCATCTGCTGCAGCAACTTCCAAAGGCGCGGGTTGGTTTGCTGGTGAACTGTTTGTATGCGTGCCGAGTAATCAACATGTGTAATAGCCGGCATATCGCTCCGTTGGAAATACAGTTTATCAAGTAATGTTTTGCTTTCAAATCCGGGTGGCAGGGGTAGCTGGCGTGTGGCTTTTACCGGCTTCACCAACAACATATAGGGTGATATTCCCTGATGTTCAAAATAGTTGCTTACCTCTTCGGCCAATACGATGGGGGCAAATGGCCTGAAGCCTTCCCGGTGTTTTATTTTGAGGTTGATCTTCTTTTGCATTTCCGGGTTGCGCGCGTCGGCCAGGATGCTTCTTGCCCCAAGTGCTCTTGGGCCGAATTCCATGCGCCCCTGGTGCCATCCTGTTACATTGCCTGCTGCTATCAAGGCTGCCACCTGCTGCAGCAAGTCTTCTTCTTTTTCAACATGGGTGAAGGTGGCTTGATACTTTTTGAGTGTCGTTACTATCTGTGTATCGGTAAAAGCTGTTCCCAGAAAAGCTCCTTTCAGGTTATCAGCATCCAGTGGTTTGATGGAACGCTCTTTGCCATAATAGATATGATAGGCAGCATAGGCAGCTCCCAAAGCACCACCCGCATCTCCGGCAGCAGGCTGTATGAACAGCTGTTTAAACAGGCCCGTTGTATCGAGCTTGCCATTGGCCACGCAATTCAATGCAACGCCACCTGCCATGCACAGATAATCGGCATTGGTGAGTCTTTTTGCTTCTCTTGCCAGGTTCATCACAGCTTCTTCCAACACCTGCTGTGCTGCCAGCGCCAGATCACAGTGGTGCTGCTCTATGGGCGCTTCGGCTACCCGCTTTGGAAATCCAAACAAGGCTTCCCATTTAGCATCTTTAACCATGCGCAGGCCCACTGCATAATTGAAATATGTCTGGTGGAGGAAAAGCGAGCCATCGTCCTTCAGATCGATCAGCTTGCTTTTTATAATTTCCTTATATCGTTTTACGCTGTCGCTTTTCTCGTCTCCATATGGGGCAAGCCCCATCAGCTTGTATTCACCGGAATTGACTTTAAATCCGCAGTAATAAGTGAATGCTGAATAGAATAAGCCCAGTGAATGAGGAAAGTCCAGTTCTTTAAGCACCCTGATCTTATTTCCTTCACCCAGGCAAATGGACAATGTAGCCCATTCTCCTACTCCATCGGTGGTTAGTATAGCGGCACGTTCATAAGCCGAAGCAAAAAAGGCGCTGGCTGCATGCGAAAGGTGATGTTCGGGAAATAAAAGCTTTACTTTCTTTTTGTCTACTTTTTCAATGCTGTTCAATCCGTCCCATAGTTGCTTTTTCAGGAATAGCTTCTCTTTCAGCCACACGGGCATCGATAGCATGAATGACTTTATTCCCCGGGGTGCATATGCGTAATACGTTTCAAGCAATCGTTCGAATTTCAGCAATGGCTTTTCGTAAAACACCACTGCATCCAGGTCATTGATCGAACAGCCTGCATATTCGAGGCAAAACCGTATAGCATGGACAGGAAAGGAGGCGTCATGCTTTTTACGGGTAAACCGTTCTTCCTGGGCTGCAGCAATAACTTCTCCATCCTGGATAATTGCTGCTGCAGCATCGTGGTAGTATGCGGAAATGCCTAAAATTGTCATATTAAAAAAAAGCTGCCTTTTCAGGCAGCTTCAAATATATCATAACTGGTTATAATTACCGCATCAGGTACATTTTTCCATACCCGTTGGTAAAGAACTTGTCAGTCTTGTCGTCCTTGTCCCTGAACTTCTCCATGGTCCTTCCATTCAGGCTGGTCACTACCCTGTACAGGTATACACCATTAGCCAGCTTTTGCCCGTATTGGTCGGTACCATCCCACTTGAACTCTGTGATATTTCTACCTATGCGCAATGGTCCCAACTCATTGATGGTTATTTCGCGCACGATCTTACCTGTCACTGTCAATACCTGTATTTTAATATTCTGCGGTATTTCGCTGCCGGTGATGGTAAATACAAAGGCGGTAGAGGTACTGAACGGATTCGGATAGTTCAGCAGGTTAGATATCATAGGCTTATTGATCACCTTAAATGATACCCTGTATTCAGTACCTGCTTTGTTTCCACTCCTGTCGCGTCCTTTCACGATCAGTTCATACAGATCGCCTTCAGCATTTGTCTGGTTGATGAAGGCTGGCGTAAAGTCAAGAATGGCCGAGTTGTCTGTCCCGTTGGTAGCCGGTGTAAACTTGAGCGTATCTCCATCAACCTTATATAAACGTGTTGTGTTATTGGGATACCTCACTTCAACTGAAGTCTGACTCGTATCATTCAGCAACAGGTGCTTAGCCTCATCCTTCAGTCTTATCTGGATATGCGGTTTTGCCGAAACGATATCATCGTTAAGGATATGTACACCATCAAATGTCACATCCAGGAACGGATTGGTATTATCGGCCCGGACATAGAAGTCACGATACAGGAAGTTATTAAAATGATATTGTTCTGGTTGTGTATTATCAGGGTTAACCTCTACATACAGTGTGTTGTGTCCTGCATATTCCTTTGAAGGAAGGTCCAGTTTTACTGTAAGCGTATCGCCTGAAACAAGCTTCTTCTGCTTGGGTATGGTAATGTTATGAGGCACATTGTTATTGTCGGTTACAACAACCTTTACGTTTAAGCTGTCAAAGTCATATTTACTGAAGTTTTTAAACGCAATAGCAAACTTGAATGGTTCACCCACTTCTACCGTATCCTTAACATCCAGGTATATATTGGCAGCCATGGCCCCTTCTGGCACCGGCTTATAATCCACACGCCAATAATCGAGCTGGTAAGGTGTTAGTTTGACCGAGTCAGCATTACGCATCTTCAACTTCATATAAGGGTAGTTGGCTGCATCCACTGACGACAGGTCAAGCTGCTTGGTGCTCTCATCCAATGTAAACAAAGTAAATTCCGAAAAAGTAGGCGTGATACCGATCACCTGGATATCCATCTGATCAGTGGAAGGGCTTTCGAGTGACTTTCCGCTCCAACGTACTTCTTTCCAGGAAGCGGCAGGACCAAACATGGGTGAGGTAACATATCCTACAGTATCCGGCGTATAACAATCCACCGACATCGTTATTTTTTCCGTAAGCTTATCGGTGTATTTATAGCGTGGTATAAATTTCTCGTTCTCACCTTTCTTATATACAAGCATCCATGCCCTGGCTCTATTGAGAGAATCAATATCTACAAAGCCTGCTTCCAATAATTTATGGTATAATGAATTGTCAGAACCATATAGCGCAGTATCTGCACGCCATGTAGCAGAGAGTGAATTGGGAATATTAGCATCAAAGCTCCGTACGATCACATACGATCCTTTCGGGATACTATCCATAAAGTCCATCATCAGCTTACGCTCGGCAGCTGTTAAATACTGGAACTCGAAGTTAAATCTTCTGGTAGCATAACAATTGGCATCGCGGCTACCGAATCGATGGAGATTATTATTATTCTCATCCACATTGCTCCAGGGCTTGAAGGTTACACTATCAATTACGTTAAATACGAGAGAATTACCTACACAGGCACTGCGGACGTGGCTGTTATCATCATTAATAGCCACTGAGAATTCAGGCTCCAGGTTACAGTTACCTGCACCGGTCTGGTAAATACAGTTGCGAACAAAGAGCTGGTTCTTTCTGAGACCGTATATCCACTTGCGTGTATTCTCATCTATATACATCCGTTCTATCTCGCTTTTTTCCTGCTGGAAAACATGCGACTGGTTGAATCCTTCCATATTATTTCTGAACATGAAAGATTGATTGGCCCATTGATAAGTTCCGCCACCAACAGGCACCGGTGCAATACGCCAATAATAAACAGAACTATCTTTGTAGTTAAGCTGCGGATCGAACTCAATGACACCGCCTGGTGCAGATATTGTTCTGGTCTTCTTATCAGCCGAGTTGAAATTTTCGGTGGTATCTATCTCAATAACATAATCTTTCGGTGTACTGAATGGGTTAGCCGTGGAGGCATACAATTTTTGTGCAGGGTCTTTCACCACTGAGAAATTATAGGGGAATGCCGGCCTGGCCTCATCCTGGTAGATGTTGATCGACTTAGTGGCTGTATTATTATCTTCCGCCGCCTCATCTATTGCCGACTCATCATCGACAGTCACCGTAAGAATATGTGTTCCCTTATCGCGCGTAGCAACAATGGGAACATTGATTGTCACTGAGTCGGTATAGCGAATAGGTTTTATTTTCTGCCGGAACAATACAGCCGAGCTACCGTTGGGGTATTGCTGTTTGATCAATACTACTACAGAATCACCGGTAGATCTTCCGAGGTTCACAAACCTTGCTTTCAATTCAAAATGGCTCTCTGCAATTGAAACGAATGCAGGATTAACCTTTATCAAAGATTCCTCCACTACATAGTCGGGCTTCTGGCTTGCATTGATACGCAAAACAGGGTCACCATGCAGGGTGATCTGTTCCATATGCAAACGTGTATAGAAGTCTCCGGCACCAGTAGCATTCTGCATCAGCTGGAAGGCGTCTCTTGAAGTTTCACCAAGTGTCTTATTGTAATCGATCTTGGATATCGATCCATACAGGTTGGTAAGGAAAAGGTTGAGGTAATTTACAATACCGAAGTGCGTACTTGCCACAAATGCGATACTACCTCTCTGCTTGGCCAATACGAATTTTTCCGACAGGGTTTCATTCGCTATTAACCGCTGTGGATAGTAGGTAAAGAAGTTACCGGCATTACAACCATTTACATAGAACACCGGGTATTTACCCTGGTTTTCATAACTCTGCGGATTATCGAGGTTGAATTCAAGCGTAGTAGCAGATGAGTGACCAAAATAGTTCAGGATACTGATACCTTCTTTAAACAAGCTGGCGATCTGATCTGAGATAGATTGTTCTGCAGTACCAGCGCTTACTTTACAGAAATTATAGGCTTTACCTCCAAACAGGGTGTCTTCAATAACCTGTTTGTACACCCCCATATAGTTACACAATACCGTTCCAAGATATGCTTCACTGGCACCGGTAACGTGCACTATGTTTTTCATCCATGCGCGTCCCGCGAGTGTATTGGGGGAGTTTTTCTGCGCACTTTCATATTCTTTTACTTTCTCCAGATAGTCTTCGATTTCTTTTCCATGAACTACCGATAACCGTCCGATAGGAGTAACAGGAACGGGGCTGCTAACAGTAGCCGAACTAAGCAGGTTGTCTGAAGCAGGTACACCAAACGTAGGTATAATGTTCAGTTTGTCTGCCACTTCTTCGAACTGATGAAAGCGGTAATCCACGTAAGTCATCCCACGTCCGATGAGGAATATATCTTCGAGGGGAGTAGCGCTCCAGTTTGCCCGCGCATAACGTATAAAGTTTCTTATGGAAAGCGGGTGCTTTTTAATCCCAAATGCAAACTGGTCCACCAGCTCGTCGATATCAGCTATCACCACTTTATGAGCACCTCCCACCTGTGACTCACGATATGCTTTATAATCGTTGACAGGATTATTGCCACTTGTGCCAACATATAGAGAAGAGTGGCTGACCACCATGTAATCACCCTGATTGGCAGTCAGTGCATAATTGATGAATGTTTTAGCTGTCAGTGAAGCGACAGTGGCTATATTACTGGCATCTTCACTTACCAATACGAGATCGCGGGCTACTGCTGAGCCAGGCAATGCGAACAGGATAGAACCGGGTGTAGTAGTGATATCTCCTACGTAGCGCTCACCCAATGCCATATCATACAACACTGGCTGTGTGCTTCCGTAGGTAAACTCTTTAATGGCCAGGAAATAACCTGCCGGCTTTGCAGGCAGTGTAAACGCGAAATTACTGGCAGAACCAAATTTGAACTCTCTTGGATAAGTGAGCTCGAACTCCGATATCACCATACGGTCTGTAGAAACCGGAGATCCATTGATAAATTGTATGGCAGCAGTACTACCTGCAATCTGACTTACAGGAACGGTAGCAGTTGTAACGAGGTCATTAAAGTAATCCATCACCGCATCCTTTACAACAACGCTGTTGATGGTAGCTTTCACTGTGCGCGGGTTCAGCGCATTGCCCGATGCACCAAATTTAAAGGTAGCATCCGGTCCGGCAGTATAGACTGAAAGACCGCTAAGCGTAGTAATGAATGTAGTAGCAGGATATACATCTCCACTTGACCAGTACTCACCACGATCGTAAGAAGACGAATAGAGGTATTCTTTAAGATCCACTGCAAAGCCCAGATTGATCCTATTTTTGAAATAGGTGGCAGCTGTATACATAAAATAAGGCTCCACCGGTGGCACAGGGCCCCCAACATTATTTACCACATCTACATACCTGCTTCCCGACTGATCGCTGTTGACACTTAAGAAATAAACGGCTGTATCTGTAAGAAGACTGGATTTGTCATTGTGTTGATAAGCCGGATCGCGATACATGGCCTTGTCGGGCTTACCATCATTGGGTTGGCCCCAAAACTCAAGGTATCCATTGGTGGGCAATGTGCCGGAAGCCACGGAAGAATAGAAGGGAACTTTTACTCCATTGCGCCACAGTTCAAAATTCTGCACCTGGGTAGTACCAAGATTGGCTGCATCCAAAACAGCTTTTGGAATACGCATCACTCCTTCCTTCGCTACTTTGAATTTATAATAAGTCTGATTAAACCTTATCCATTCGTTGTTGTATGACTGAGCAGCCACGGAAAAAGCAGCCAGCATTAACAACAGTGTAAAAATTCTCTTCATAGTTTGATGTTTCAGGTTTTCGATAGGATCAGGCAATTATTTTTTCTGTTTTTTCTTCAGGTCAAGCCTAAGTGAGAAAACATGGGTATACAACGGATTGGATTGATTGGCCAGGTTAGTAAAAGCATAATCAATCTGAACATCGGATATTTTAAACCCGGCACCTATGCTGGGCTGGTAGATCCATACTTTTTTCTGGTTGGTAATGTCGCCATCATCCAGTCCCTGCTGAAAATTGTTCACACCTCCACGTACAAAGAACACATCTTTCCAGGCCAGTTCAAGCCCTAACTTAGGATCAATGCTCATGACATCAGAACCCCAAACAGTGTTGCGTTTGCCATCAAAAGTGAGGTCAAGATTTGCTTCTGCCAGCAGGTTGAGCGTTTTGCTGATCTTAAAATTATAAGCACCCGCCAGTATCAGCCTGGGGGCGGTCAATTCTGTCGATTTAACAGGTATTTCGTTCTTGGTAGCAAAGAATACTTCTCTTTCACGTTCATTGAGGTTGAACGTCCATGCGTTGAACGTAGTTGTTACATCCCGCACGGTAGCACCCAACTGAAGGTTTTTGTTTTTATATTGAACCCCCAGGTCAAATCCAAAACCCCAGCCGGTAGCAAAATCACCTGCTTTCCGGTGGATCACTTTGGCATTGGCGCCAACACTTAAGCTTTTATTAGGATCATTCAGTTTTATAGGCTGAGCAAACGACAGTAGGAATGCATAATCTGCCGAAGAAAAGCTGGTAATGTTATTGTAGTTGATAGTGCCGTCTGCCTCTACGAGGAAGATGGTATTGGGGATGTCGTCGACCGCAAAGCGGAGTAATGACAGGGCCAGCACACGTTTGTTATCTTTCAGGGGGATGGCCAGGCTGCCGTAGTCGTACTTGCCAATGCCTGCAAAGTATTCCGCATGCATTAGGTTGAGCTGCGGCTGATCTTTCACATGCACCAGGCCGGCAGGGTTCCAGTAACCAGCTGTACCATCGTGCACACTGGCCACCTGGGCACTACCCATCGCCAATCCACGCGCACCTGCTCCAATATTCAGAAACTCATTCGAGTATTTCCGGAATTGCGCAAAAGATCTCGTTTGTGATGACAACATCACAAGGGTTACGACAACACATAAAACGCGCTTCATTATTCCAATTTTCGGGATAAGCAATTTCATTTACAAAGGTTATTTCATTAAGATATTGGCTGTACGTAACCTGAGGTCCAGTAGAATAGCTGAAAAATACTTCATTTCCGGCCGCTCTGAAACCCAACTTTGGCTAACGATTTTATAACGAAAATATTGCTTCCGTCCGGGTAAACCTCCCGTAATCCTTACATTTGCACAATTCATTGATTTACGGGTTAATGAGGGTAAGGACCCGCTGCTAAATACGGGATCGGAGCCTGATTGGTTTGCCCATGATGTCTTATTAATAAAGCAATACCCTTAGCCGTTCAATGTCAAAGATATATATATTATGAACCTAATAGAAGAATTACGTTGGAGAGGCATGCTCCAGGATATTATGCCGGGAACAGAAGATCAGCTCAAAAAAGAGATGACCACCGCTTATATTGGTTTCGACCCCACGGCCGATAGCCTTCATATTGGCAGCCTGGTACCTATTCTGCTGCTGGTACATCTGCAAAAGGCGGGGCATAAACCCATTGCCCTCGTAGGTGGCGCTACGGGCATGATCGGCGATCCCTCCATGAAAAGCGAAGAGCGTAACCTGTTGAGTGAAGAGCAGTTACAGATAAATGTGAATGGCATCCACAATCAGTTGGCCAAGTTCCTCAACTTTGATCCTTCCCTGCCCAATGCGGCAGAAATGACCAACAACTATGATTGGTTTAAGGATATATCTTTTATCCATTTCCTGCGCGATGTAGGTAAGCACCTCACCGTGAATTATATGATGGCCAAAGACAGTGTGAAGAAACGCATCGAGGGCGACACGGGTATCAGCTACACGGAATTCGCTTACCAGTTGATGCAGGGCTACGATTTTTACTGGCTCTATACCCACAAGAACTGCAAGCTCCAGATGGGCGGTAGCGACCAGTGGGGCAATATTACCACCGGCACTGAGCTGGTGCGCCGGAAAGCTGGCGGTGAAGCATTCGCATTCACCTGCCCGTTGATCACCAAGGCCGACGGTACCAAGTTTGGCAAAACAGAAAAAGGAAATGTCTGGCTGGACCCGGCTAAAACCACGCCGTATGATTTTTACCAGTTCTGGCTAAAAGCAACAGATGCTGATGCCGAGAAATGGATCAAGATCTTTACGTTCCTGACGCCCGAAGTGGTGGATGAATTAATGAGCAAACACCGGGAAGAAGGCGCAGCCAGGCACCTGCAAAAAACACTGGCCCGGGAAGTAACACTTTTCGTACACGGAGAAAAAGAGCTGGCCGAAGCAATGGCAACTACCGAAAAGATGTTTGCCAATCAAAACGCGCCGGCTGAATCGTTGAGCCTCGAAGACCTGGAAAACCTGAAAGGCCTGCAGAAATTCGATTACTCTGCCGATAAGATCAAGGAGGGGGTAGACGTAGTTACCTTCCTCGCAGAAGCAGGCATTTTCCCCAGCAAAGGCGAAGCCCGTAAAACAGTACAGGGCGGTGGTGTAAGCATTAACCGGAAGAAAGTGGATAGTATCCAGCTTACTATCGAAAGCAGCCTCCTGCTCCATGGGCAATATTTATTGGTGCAAAGAGGCAAAAGCAATTATTACCTGGTAAAAGCCAATTAATACATCCGGTAAACTGATTCATAAAAAGGGATGGCCCGCAGGCCGTCCCTTTTGTTTTTGCGTACCCCAACCCTCGTTAGCATTCTTTCGTCTTACGAAGTATAAGCGTGAAACGAACCGGTATGAAATCCTTTTATTATAGCTTGCTCCTCTTGGCATCGTGTATTGCAGCCAGTGCACAGCAATCGCAGGACACCCTGTTGATCCATTTCGACTACAACCAGTCATTGATCACACCCCGATCGGTCACTGTGCTGGACAGTTTTCTGCAATCGAACACCAAAGCAGTAATCAAACAAGTAAGCCTCTCCGGTCATTGTGATTTTATCGGCTCTCATGCCTATAATGATTCCTTGTCACAACAAAGAGTACTGTCGGCCAAAACATACCTGGTCAATAAAGGTCTTTCCTCCACCCTATTCGGCCAGGAAGAAAGCATGGGGAAACGTGCTCCGTTGCTGACTGCCGCCACCGATGAAGCAAGAGCTATCAACCGGCGGGTTGTCCTTGTTTTTGTAAAGGAATTACCAGTAGCAGTAACCGCAACAGTCCCCAAAGAGGAACCGCCTAAAACAAGACCAGTCAGGGATACCAACAAAATCAACTTATCATCCATCATTAATGACACTGCTACCAAAGTGGGCAGCACGCTGGTGTTGCCCGACCTGAATTTTGAACCAGGCCGCCATTATCTCTTGTCAGGGTCCTATGGTATTCTGCGGGAACTGTACAGGGTGATGAAGGATAACCCAACCCTGCGGATCGAGATCCAGGGACATATCTGTTGTATTTCAGGAGGCGCTGATGGACCTGACGTAGATACAGGTGCTCCTGACCTGTCGGTGCAGCGCGCCAAAGCCATTTATACCTATCTCGTTAGCGCCGGCATTGCCGCCAAGCGGATGGAATACAAAGGCTTTGGCAGTAGTAAAAAGTTGTATCCCCAGGAACGTTCTTCCTGGGAGGAGACTAAAAACCGGCGCGTAGAGATCAAGATCATCAGCAAGTGACCTGCCACTAAAACCCGCCTTTTGCAAAAGCTTCTATACCTTTTACCAACACATCAAGGTCTTTAGTGGAGGTATATACATTGGGCGTTATGCGCACACCTTTTAAGTTTTCCCATTCCAATGAAGTGGTATGTATTTTCCATTTATTGAACAAGAAGTTATCAAACTCTAAAGGTTTCTTACCTTCTATATTCACCAGTCCGATAGCGCAGCCAAACCCTTGCTTCATGGAAGTGCCCAATTGTACTTTGGGTATATTTTTCACGCGCTCCATCCAATAATTCTTCAGGTAGAACAGGCGTTGCTCTTTGCGCTGGGCGCCGATCATATCATAGAAATCGATCGCTTTTCCAATCGCCTGCTCGATAAAGAACGGACGGGTGCCCATGTTCTCGAACTTGCGGATGTCTTCACTTTTGGGATCGGGCGCCGCGAAAAGCGGGTAGATGTTTTTGATCTTTTCTTTTTTGATGTAGAGCAATCCGCTCCCGATACAGGCGCTCAGCCATTTGTGGAGACTGGTGCCAAAATAATCGGCGCCGAGCTCTGGTATAGTATAGGGAAACTGGGCAAAGCTGTGTGCACCGTCCACTACAACTTCTATCCCTTTTTGATGCGCCGCATCGGCTATTTTACGTACGGGAAGGATTTGCCCGTTCCAGTTGATGACATGTGTCAGGTGCACCACTTTGGTTTTAGCCGTGAACGCTTTGGTGTATATACTGGTCATGTAATCATTGTCTTCACTGGGCAGGTCCAGGTTTACCCAAACCAGTTTGATACCATCCCGTAGTTCGCGTTGCTTCCAGGCGTTCATCATATTGGGATAGTCCTGTTTAGCCAACACGACTTCATCACCTGCTTTCAGGGGTATGCCAAATATGATTGTTTCCAAAGCTTCTGACGCGTTGCGGTGGATGGCCACTTCTTCCGCAGAGCAACCTGCCAGGAGCGCCAGTTTATTACGAAGCGGTTCCCTGCCCTGGTCTATGATGCGCCACATATAAAAGCTGGGCGCCTGATTGCTGAGGTCGTGCAGGTGCTTCATGGTTTCCTGCACCGTTTTGGGCGAGGGGGCTACGCCACCATTGTTGAGGTTGATGATGGTGGGGGAAACTGTATAAGATTGCTGGACATAGTACCAGAAGTCTTCGTCGCTGGCCAGTTGGTCGGGCGGCGTGTCGGCGGCGTGTTGCAGGGCGCGGTCGAGTCCGCGGCTCCAGGCCGGCTGGGCGAGCGCCGCCAGCAGGCTGGTAGCGGAGAACAGCCCTGCTTTATGCAGGAAAGAGCGCCGGGTAGAAGGATTTCTCATGTTGTGCAGTTGGGTTGGATGGAAAATTAATCAATAAATCTAATGTGTCCAGCGGTTTATGATTGCTGGTAAAAGAAAGAATATGAGGAGAATAGCTAAATTTTTTCAAAAAGCATTTGGCACAAATCACCTGAACCCCTATTTTTGCACTCCCAATTGAGAAATTGGCAAGGCTGCCCGATAGTATAATGGTAGTACAACTGATTTTGGTTCAGTTTGTCTTGGTTCGAATCCAGGTCGGGCAACACAGGTAAGAAACCGACAATAATTGTCAACTTCCAAAAGTCATTAAACCGCTCAATTTCAAAAATTTGAGCGGTTTTTTCATTTCGGTAAGTTTTGGTAATTCCTGTTCATTCCGCTCAAATGTGTTGCACTTTGTGTTGCGCTTTGTGTTGCATCTTTTTTGTGATAAAAATAATGCAGAAACATGAGCAGAATGAATATCGAAAAAAACGGCCAATTGTCGTGCAACAAACGCCTAAAACCAGGAAGGGGAATGCCTGTGTATACTCCTATATGGAACTACCGGGGTAAAGTAAATCAGTGCGGCCTCTATCCCATTCATATCGAAATATACATATCCCGGACTAACCGGCGGTACTACGAAATACCTGTCCCACAAAAAGTAGCCAAGCATGAATGGGCCGACAAACCCGAGAGTTGGGTCAAGCTCAATCATCCCTACGCTTTTGAAATCAACAACAAGATCAGTGATACTTTAACCCTGCTCAGGGACTTAAATAAGCGCTACTACACGATGAATAAGCGACTGACCATGTTTTTAATCCTTAAAGAACTTAACAAGGATTATAACCTGGATAGTTTCAATGAATTTTTCCGTCATGTCATAGTAGATCCTCCCGAATCATTGGATCCAGAAACCATGAAGCGCTACGATGCAGCATTGAAGAAGCTGGATAAATTCAATCCAGACATTACCTTTAATGATCTTTCGGAAAGCCTGTTTGAAGATTTTAAAAAGTTTTTAGAAAAAGAAAACCTGGCAGCTTCTACTATTAAAGGCTATTTTAATGCCTGCGTAAAAGTCGTAGAATGGGCACGCAAGGATAATCAAATTACCAGGGACCACCAGGAAGAAATTTTCGAAGACATTGTTGTCAGTGCCGGCAAAACCAAGAAAAAACAATTGGAAGTGGAACAGATCACCTGTTGGAAAAATTTCCAATTCGACGAGAAACAAAGAGTGCAGGAAAGGGATAGAGATATATTTTTGATCCTCATCTACACTGGCTGGTATTATAACGATTTTAAAGAGGCTTTAAAAACCGATTTACGTAAAGACCCCGATTTAGGATACTATATTGACAAAGGAAGATATAAAAATGATCACCAGGCTATTATTCCTTTATGGCTCTTTAAGAATGCCATGCCACTAATGAAAAAATATCTTTGCGAAGATCCGCAAAGCCCCCATTTATTCCGTAGGGACATTATGCAGACCGACCAGGCCTTTAACCGTAATCTCAAAAAAATATGCACGCTATTGAAATGGAATACGGCAGTGTTTAATAAAATGGGAAGAACAACCTATTCTCAATTGCTCATCCGGTACGGCGCGCAAAGAGCAATGGTTCCCAAAATGATGGGACATGAAGACGAAAAATCCGCTGCAGAATATTTTGATATCAATCTCGCTGATGTGATTGAGGGGGTGAAGAAAGTCGATTTGAACAGGTTTGATATATGAGGTTATAATGCAATGGTTGGTCGTAAGACCAACCACTCAGTTACCAATAGCTGTTATTGAATTTTTGGATCGGTGAAATACCTTTCTACCTCGCTTACCGGCACATAAATCCTCCTTTTCTTTTTAATGGCTTTAATTTTGTTTCCACCAATTAGCTGATCGAATTTCCATCGCTTGATCTTGACGGCGTTCATAAATTCCAGCGCAGTAAGAAATCCCGAGAGGTGCGTTTTAATTTCCCGCTTTGGTTCGCAGTAAGCCCTAACAATGTTAAGTATCATCTGCTGCGTCTCTTTCAGCTGCATCCACTCAGCTTCTGGAATCATGACTAAAACACTTCCTTTTTGCACACTATCCATACACACGTTTGATTATTTATCCAGCACCAACAATTTAAATACAAAAATTTAGATCAAACATTAATCTGCAGAACTTGTCATTGCTGCTGCCGACGCCTATGTTTCAAATGATGAGCTTCAATATCATCGTCCGGCAATTCCTTCTTCGTCTCTATCTCCGCATTAATAGGCATTCTTGGTAAATCCAGCTCCTGGAACTTGTTGACTACCTCGCCTAAATTAGCACCTTCAGCAACTACTTTCTTTCCATACTCCTTTTTAAAAGCGATTTCGTCGTCAGCTTGAACACGGAATATTTTATACTCTTTTTCATCCCTCACAATAAACATTTTCATACTTCACATTTTAAGATGTAAATAGTGCTCCCTATGGCGGGATTAAAAGATGGCTCATATTTGATCAGCCTACATTCCTGTAGCTCCCGGAGCACTTTGAAATAGGTAGCCTGTCCAAGCACTTTGGCATCCCGCATAATTTCTTTTGCGAAAACTGAAACAGGTGTATCTTCATCACCGTGCCACCTGGCCACGAGACAAACATATACACTTATATGCGCTGGACCCATTCGGTGATTATCACCAATGGCCTGTAAGAAATGGCGAAGATGTATCGCGGCTGCAGCGTTCATGCTTTTACCTATCTAATCCTGTTAATTCGCTCCCGACGCATGCGCTTTTCTTGCTCAGGATATGCGCGCTCCCGTCCTTTCTCCTGCTGTTGGCTATGCATGACGGGAGGTATTCGCATATCCTTAAAATCAAAGAACAGCTGTTTAATGATCTCCTTGACCAATACCCAGAGCGATATGTCTCGCGGCGCATACTGTTCACGATTGACTGCCGGCGGCTGCGGTGCGATTATTCTCCATTCCTGCTGTTTCATGATGTATCGCTTTTACTTTTGGGATTGATCAGGACATTTTTTGTTTCTTGGTTATTTTCTTTTCTTTTACAAGTTTTACTTCTGGCTTTACCTCACCTCCTTCCTTAGCAGGTTTAAGATTTTGCGTAATGGGTTCGATCTTTTTAGTCATCCTTTCTTTTAATTTCTCGGCGAGATCGTTACCGATAAACCCTCTATCAAATAGCTCCTGCGTGGATAACTTTTCTTTGTTGAGGTTATACACATCTAATGAGCCACCGGCTATCAGACCAATATTAAGGGAAGCGTACAATTTCTCTTCATGTCCACCGTTGCCAACAAAATTGACTAATTGCAAGTTGCCACGTTTAAAAGAATCGTACATGCGCTCCTGGAATAAAGGCACAGTAAGTTCTTTTATCGAATATTTCTTTACAGCCGTTTCCATGGCGAAGGGATACTCCTTTCGATATTTTGCCATAATATGCTTTCCTTTTCCTGTATCAAATTTTCTTTTGGCCCACGCTTCGTATTGGTTACCTTCTTTATCTGTAAAGGCATTAAATACAGGTCTTCCCGCTAAATAATTGGCAGCCTTCTTCAAGGTGAAACGATTGAGATTATTTAATCTTTCTTCTCCAGGTTGTAACTTAACATTCCTGGGCTCTGCTGTATAAAAAGTATCTCGTATTTCAGCCGGTTTATTCTCCGGAGTAATGGCCATTTCATATTTATTCAAAAAATAAAGGTTGCTGTTCTCCGATTTTTTGATATGAAAGAGCACGTCCACTTTGTCGCCATTATTATCGAAGCTATAAGGATGCTGCTTCTCCGCTACTCCTGCCTTCAAATCGAATATTAATGCGGGAGTAAAGGCGTTACCAGCACCTATATTTTTAAACTGCTGGTATATATGGGTTTGTTCTTTGTCTGTCATAAATGCTAAATTTGAAATGAAATAATAAGCAGTAATCCTTCTTATAAATGAATAGCCCTGGCCCTTAGTAAAGTTTTCAAATTGACGGGCAGTCTTATCATTCTACCGTCAGCCTCTTCGACCTGGATAATTAATTGTTGGGTATTATAGAAAGTGAAAGGTTTGAAACCAATAGCTACCTTTTGGGGATGAGCAGTAATTGAACCGGGCACCTGAACCGGGTAGAGGGGAAATATTTCTCTTTCCTGTTCAATCGTGCGTTTGCGTTTACCGCCGGTTTTGACATAAAACCTGATCTTTGATGGCTTGAAGAGAAATGCCGAATTGTTTTTCAGTTGGAGGCCAAAAACTAACACACCGTCTGCAATGTTAATATGGCCAAGTGATAACTTAATCTGGCTTTGCCTGCTTCGCTTCCGAATAAATGCTTTTTCAGTAAGGACGCTAGCAAGAATAGTATTATAGTGAGCTTCATTAACTGCGCCATCACCCAGTGAAGGAATGGTATTCTTTTCCTCGCCTCGATGATCAAATTGCAGATTGAGCAAAATCGGTGCATCACTATATTGCAACAGGAAGGAATAAAAACGGGCATCACTGGTAATCACTGTAAGATTGGTCGGCTCAAAATTGGCCGAGTCAGCTTTGAGCTGTAATACATTATTTACTCCTAGCGCTTTCTGTGCTAAAATCACTTCACTTCCTCTGTCCACGCTTTTAATCGCAAATGGAAATATCAGGTTGGTCGTCTGCTTATTGGAGATGGTGAGACAAAAGGGTTTGATGACTTTAGGCGTTTGTTGCGCAGTACCCTGTAGTACCAGGAACAATAACCCCGATAACAACAGCACAAAATCTTTACACATAATTGGGATTTTTTTAAATAATTATTCTTTTCTTTCGTCTGCCAGTAAAATTTGGGTGCCGGTAGGCACCGTAATTAAAAGGGGTTTTGTCATTTTGCTAATGATGGACTTCGCAGCCTGTAAACCGGCATTGATAGCTTCGCCACCAATAGAAGAAAGGGAAGGATTGAAAGTAATTCCCTGAACTGCACGGTCAGTCGTTTGTCTGGCAAACTCACCTGCCATATTTGCTGCTGCAGGCAAACCTTTAACACCATTCAGTGAATAGGCTACCAGCGTAACAGGAAAAACTTGTTGATTGAACACAATTTGTTTGACTATAATATCTATTGAGTGGGCTGAAAGGGCAACCTGGCCAACAACCTCATAACCTTCAGGAATTAATACCCCGCCAACGAATACCTCTGCAAGTAGTCTTAAAATAATGTATGACTTATCACCAATAATTTGTGTGCCATATACCATGGCCCTAACAGCTCCTTTTATATTGGCTGTAGTTTCCGGTTCATCTATTGAATAAAACCCGTTATTGGCCACACCACTATCATCATTTTTATTGGTTGCGCCCAGCGTAGTAACAGGTATAGCTTTGGGGTAGCTGATAGCAAATATTTTTTCAGGTTGACTTTCAGATGCTTGCTGCCACTTGGCAAATGCCGTTGGTTGCTGTAAAGCGCCCAGTTTATCTATTACTTCACTGAGTTGTTCCATTTCAGGATCTGGTTCACTGCTTTTCATGGTCTCCATCATTTTTTCCAGGCGATCAACAGCGGGCGTCGAAATGGCTAAGGTTCGGTCACGTGGTTCACTTTTCGGAGTTAAATCAACGGGTTCATGTCTGCTTAATTGAGCATTAATCTGGGCTATTTTGTTGTCGATTTTTTCTTCATTAGTATCTCTTGCTATGAGTAACCGGTTAGACTGCCGCGAGGAATTTCGGGATGAAAAAGACAAACTATCTTTTATATGTTCATCGACAGTCAACCATTGTTGGTAATAAGGATCATCTTTGACTAATGCTGCCCGTTTCAGCGAATCGTTTTTAGCTTGCTCGTAAAATTTCAATTGATTCCATTCCTTATCCTTCAATTTGGCTTGCGGAAGGGTAATATTGAAACGATTAGCAGCTTGTTTTGTCCCTTGCGAAGCATTGTTTCCTCCCCCCAGGCCCCAAAAGATAAGTCCTAAAAAAGCAATGACTACTAAAGGAGCGATGATAAAAAACTGCATTTTCCGCTTTTTCAATTCTTTGTTTTTATCTTGTTCCATTGGCTGATGTATTTTTTAATTATTGATAATTATTTGAATTGTATAAAGGCTGTCTAATAATCCAGGCCGCACTTCCTTTAAGCTGTCGAGTAGTCGGGGATTTGCCGCAGCGAGGCTATCCATCACCGCTTTAAATGCACTTATGGATTGTACATTAATAATAGGTTCACCAGATGATGCCAGTGAATCATTTACCAGTGGCAGTGGCTTCATGATTTGATCCGGCAGCATATCCTTCCTTTCATTTGTAGATACAGTGCTATTAAATGCGTCCCATATTATATGGAAACTAGCCAATGCATAAAAAAACAGGACGCCAATTACAACCAGATATAACAGACGCCTGTCGATGCGGTCAATTTTTGGTTGCAGGTAACGGCATATACTGATTTGTAGGCTGCGTAATTTATGGGCTATTACCGATAGTAATAAAAACCTGCCTTTTTTCCCGCTATGCTTAAATAACTTCAACATTGCTATTTGAGTTGAACAGTGAGGTCAATATTTTCAACAATTCTCCAGTTCTCTATTCTAAAACCGTGATTGTTATATTCTGATTGAAGAATGCCCGTTCGTATATAGCCTTCTGTAATCAGCCTTCGCGTAACTTCCGATGTTTGTCTTTTAATGGTTTGCTTGGCAAAACATTTAAAGTAGTAAGGCATATTTTTCATGTCCAGCGTAATGCTATCAATTTGCACTGTCTGCGAAATATTGGCGGCAATCAGGTTGCTGTAATAGCCCTGCTCACTCAAATTTTCATATATCCTTTTAGCCGACGCGTCAACCAGGTGTAATGACCTTTCTATATTTTGTTGTATAGCCTTTTCATCTCCGGATAAGGTAAAAAATAACCAATGAAAAGTAGACACGTGATCCTTTAATTCAACCGGAATATTACGTTCGATAGCCAGTGCCTCAACAAGTTTACCATTGACCAGCACGTATACTTTACCACCAAATTGTTTGATCGTTGCATTACTGGAATAAATAACAAAACAGGTTACTGCCAAACACACCATCATAAAGGCAATAGAAAAAAGCCTCACATACTTAAACGCTGTATCAATATTTTTTGCTTTTGTGAACATGCTGTATTATTTACCTTTTAGTTTATTACCTAAATAACTGCTGAGCCTTCCATACAGGCCACCTGCTTTACTGGCCATTGAGTTTGGATTCGTATTTTCGCTCATCATTCCTGTACCTATATCTTCACCGAAATAGGCGAAATTCCCTGCGCCTCTTCTCATTTGTTCCATACCTTGCCCGCCAACTTTCGCAGCAAAACCACCAGCCGCCATTCCAGCAGAAGCGGCCATTCCTGCAGCAGCACCTCCTACACCGGAAACTTTACTGGTTAATGCATCCCCACCACCAACGAACATAATGTAGTTCGCTACACTCGGAACAGTTGTATAGCCAATAATGCCAATAATCATAAATATCATATACCCGGCATCCGTGCGGCTGAAATGCGTATCGCCTTGCTGTGCAATTTGGGTGAGATCAATTTTCAGCATCTTCTCTTGTATGGTTCCCAGGACAAAAGCGAAAATGTTACATACCGGTAGCCATAGGAATACATTTACATACCTGGCCAACCAGTGTTTTAGGGTGTGTTGAAATCCATCGAAACAGGCCAGGCCAAAAACCAGGGGGCCAAGCATGCCGAGAATCACCAGGTTAAAAGTCCTCATTGTATTAATGCATAAAGAGGCGGCGGCATAAATGAGTTGTAATACCTCTGCAATCACTTCCTTGACCTGGTTTTTGAAACTATAACCAATTTTAGCCATTTCGAAACGAATCGGGTTCCACATGCCGTCCAGCCACCCTTCGTTATCGCCATTGGGATCTTTGGGATGCGTGTATTTATACCATTCGGCATAGTCACCAGCGCCATCATTGCCCAGGTACATTTGATAAGTGGCAGTTGATTTTATCGCTTCTTCTTTTTGTTTTAGCAACAAGGCAACCGTTGCATTAGAAGCTTTCACCAGGCTTCCCGTCGTATTGGAAACAGGTTGCATAATGCCATTAATAAGCGCGAGCACCTGTGGAAATATCAAAATGGCGAAACCCAAAACAAAAGGACGGAATAAAGGATATAAGTCAATGCTTTCGGCATTCGCTAACTGGCGCCAAACTCTCACGCCTATGTACCAAATAGCGCCAAAACCCGCTATACCTCTGGCAACATTCACCAAACCCTGGCACTTCGGCAGTAATTCCTTCAGTAAATCATCAAGTACACCCTGTAAACCATTAATATAATCAGCCCATCCACCGTCCTGACCAAAACCAATAACCGGCAGCAACATTATTCCCAAAGCACATACCCAACGCCTCATAATTCCTCCGTTTTTAAACTATTTCATGTATTTATTTACCATAATACTGTCGGATCGCCTCAACATCTTTCCTGGCTGCCTTTCGCTGTAGGGACAGCATCTCGGTAGATTGATTAAACAACCGTAGAAAAACCAACTTATCTTCCATGTCATAATAAAGTGCGTCAATCTCATCCAGTCGTTCTGCATCACTCATGCGTAACCTTCCGGAAGTAATAACCATCAGTAAATCATCGAGGCTGGCCAGGGATTCAGTAAATAGTTTGTTGTATACTTTTTCGATGTATTGCAGTTCCCAATTGTCAAATAACGCGGATGATTTGAATTTTTGTAGCGCTTGCTTATACTCCTTTATTAAAATGAGCTGGTAATTTACTGTCTCAACAATACGCTTGTACTTTTGCACAGTGGGGCTTACTTCCAGCAAACCATCCAGGAAAACTTTATGCAGTGAAAAATTACCCTGGGAAATATCCTTAACAGCATTGTACCCTTTGGATAGTATTTCATATCCTTTTTTCATGTCTTCCAAAATGGATTTAAACTGCGCGAGCTTTTCAATATTCAGAATCAATTGCTGCATTTCCTGGGATTGTGCAGCAGCATTAAGTGTAGTGACCAGGCAAAAAATGCCTGTAATAATCAAACCCCTCATAATCGATCCCTCCTTTTATTATATCACTTATTAATTCAGTCCGTACCAATCAGCCAGTGATTGTATGGCTACTTTTTCTCTTGCGGTAGCCTCCGCATACTGCCTTGTCGTTCTATCAAATTTGCAAGCAAAGGCGACAAGATTTTCTACTTGCTGAAGCAAGTCGATCATTCTTTCGGCTCGATCATTATCTGACATATTGAATAATAAGTCAGTATTCAGTTGCTTGAAGGCTACTTTATATTCCGCTGCTTTTGTGATAAGCACATTATATGAATGGTCGACTAGCCCAATATCGACCGCATTGTAGGCTGAATACTTTTTACAATAAGTGATACAGGAACTACGTATTTGTGAAAGACTTTGTAGCTGATCGTCAATAGTCTGCAGACCTATGCCCCCTTTGACCGATGGGTTCACTATTTTCAACGACTGAAAATACCGGTTGTCGAGCGTAAAATGTCCATGCTTTACATCGTTGATAAACGTCAGTCCTTCATTAACCACCCGGTACCCATTTTTTAATAGCATAGCATATTGCTTCAGCGCGGCAATTTGTTGCAATAGGTACTTTTTCTGGGTTTTCTTTTGCCGAAATAGTTCATTCCAGAATTGCGCTTCAGCTGTGTAAGCAGAAGCCATAAAAACAAAAATAACAAGCGATAATTTCATGGTCACTATTTTATACCGTAATAACTTTTGATATGCGCTATCTCTTCCAGGTCAACAGCCCGTTGAAGACTTAACTTTTGGTTACTCGTAGTAAATGCCTGTAAATCCTGTAAAACAGTGGTGAATTTTTCAGCCGCTTTACGTATGGCTGCGCGTCTTTCGCTGTCCTTCATTTGTAGCACATTCGAGGTGATGATCGTAGTCACTGTTTCAATGTTCTCCATACTCCTGTCGAGCATGCCACCATACACTTTCTCCATGTACTGCAATTCTTCGGGAGAAAAATGATTATCCCCTTTAAATAATTTAATCGCCTGCCGGTACTCTTGTACTATTAATACCTGGTTGTTGACGATGGCCTTTACCTCCTTGTAATCGGCTATCAGTTGTTTGACCTGCTGTAGTTCTCCGTAATAATTTTCATATTGCTGCCGGTGTTTTTCTACCCATTCGCCAATTTCCTTAAGCTTTAATTCACTTAAGGTATTCTCCATTACCTTTTGTGCATTTTGCAACCAGATGGTTTTGTTTTGCAATCGCTGCACCATTAAATCAACCGCCCGGATCACCTTTTTAGTAGCTTCCTTGACCATTTCCAAAAAAGGATCCTGCGCAACGCTGGTGATGGGAGCCATCGTGCAGGTACCAATAACGGCGAAAAGAATAATGGCTTTCATAATCAATCTATTTTTTCATAAATAAAACTGGCAGTGGAGAGATGGTGTCGATCAGGATAGAAGGTATACACTGTACCTGCCACCTGGTGCTGCACCTGGTAGGTGACAGGATTGAAAACGCCTATTGCTGTATTGGTTTTATACTCTTTGGGTAGGAGCTTATTGTGGATTACCCTGTGAAAACCCATATTGCGCACAATGCGAAAGGTTCGATTATGCTCTTTAAAAGAGCCGAATATCAGTGTGTCCCATAATTTTTCTTTTTCAAAGAAATGCACGTAAGCACCGGGAATAAATCGCTTTACCTTTTCTTCTGCTGAAGTAGAACAGCCTAAACCTAATACTACGATTACCAGGCTGGATAATAAATACAATTTCATAATGGTTGTTTTAATGTTTTTGTTGATCCAATTCTTCGCGAACGACAGCTTCAATAGCCTTTCGTACGGAACCATATTTTTCAGTATATTCCGTAACCCTATGCTTTTCCTTTTCTTCAGTAGTAAAAGCCCAATATTCCTCCCTGGACGGTTCATACGCGTAAACGCCCATTAACTGGCCAGCAAAATCAACATAGAGTTCGCGCAACTTCCGGTTGGCAGGATTAGCTTTATTTAAAGAAAGCACCATGGGTACGCCTTTATCTATCATGCCCATCACTTCCTGGATTTGTTTAAACCTGTTTTGAAATTTTCTGATATCGAGAATAATTTTTACATCACTGTTGTTAATGAGTGCCTGCCGGATAATAGGGGAACTAATGAGGTCATCAATTTCCTGTGAAACTGTATTGATTTCTCCAAAATATTTGCGGGCGGTTTTTACCAGGAATTGCATGAAACTGGCCATTCCCGTATTGCTGATACACTTCCAGGCTTCTTCAATGGTAATTACTTTCCTGATTCCCTTCAGCTTTCTCATCTTGCTAATGAATAAATCCATTATCATCAGCGTTACGGTTGAAAACAAAATTTCATGACCTTTGATCGAATCCAGTTCAAATACAATGAACCGTTGATGAAAAACATCCAGTCGCTCGGTGGCATTAAGCAAATAATCGTATTCTCCTCCCCGGTAATAAGGTTTTAAGACATAGAGAAAATTCGCCAGATCGAATTCTTTTTCACGAACATTTTCTGCTACCAGTAAAATCGAATAGGTGTCGCGCATCCATTCATAAAAAGAATCGAAGCAGGGAAAGACAGCAGTATGTTGGTCTAAGTATTCATAATACTTATGAATAGCTGTACTGAGCGCCACATATTCGCTACGTTTATAATTTTCATCCCCCCTTTTCCATAAAGCAACAAGCAGCGTTTTCAGGCTCTCTTTTTTTTCGGTATCTAGCGAATCGCCTTCATCTATATAAAACGGGTTGAAACGTAACGGGTCTTTTAAGTCGAAGGTGAAGTAGTAACCGTTCAATAATCTGCAAAGCCCATAATAAGAATGGCCCACATCTACTATTATACAATGCGCACCGGACATATAGTAGGCGCGGTGTAAAGCACAACTGAATACGCTCTTCCCTGCTCCACTTGAGCCTATAATAACCTTGTTGCGATTTCCACAAACGCCCCTGCGAACCATCTCATCTGATAGGTCTACCCATACAGGTGCACCAGATACGCGTTCAACTAATCGCATGCCGAATGGACTGGAGGAACTACGGGCATTGGATTCACTGATCAAAAAACAGGTGGCTTGTTCAAGAAAGGAAAGAAAGCTGTCGTTACGGGGTAAATCCCCGGCATTTCCCGGAATACCTGCCCAAAATAACTGCCCGGCACCGGTTCTTTCTTCTTTTGCAACAGCTTCCATTTGCGCAAATGCACTAGCCACGCTGTTTTTGATGTCTACTAACTCCTGCTCATTGTCAGACCACGCCAGGATATTAAAATGTGCATTGACCGCTGTACGCTGTTCGCTTATAGCCTCATTCAGATAGTCATTGACGGCGTCCCTTGAAATAGTATTTTCTCTTGAATAGTTAGCTAAAGACTGCAACTTTAGTTTTTTTGCTTCTAACTGTCTTAGTGTATTCCTGGTATTGCCGATAAGAATATATTGGCTGTAAATATGATCACAGGATAATAAAAGACCAATGGCACTCGAAAAGCCAATAGGAAATTTTGATTGATCCGTACTGTATTTATCGTAAGTTATCCTGCTGCCCGTTATCGAGGGTAGATCGTTGGCGTCAGCCAAAGTAAATAGCTGGCATTTTTTATTCCCTACCTGAATGCCATTACTTAATTCCAAATCGCGGACAATTGGATAATGCTCACCCTTTGACAGAAAACAATACTGTTCAACAAATCCCGGACGATCAGCAGTACTTAGTAAATCCTCGTTCTTCAGTCTTTTCAATTGGATAAACCCGGAGTCTTTCAATACTTGCTCAAATTGCCCGGCCTTGTCAAGGAATGATTGCCATTCCTTTTTATTGACGGACTGCCTGGAAGCCATGTGAGGACGGATGAGCGTGCTCCATAACGAGTTGTTTATTCTTTTTTCGTCAGCTATTTTGCTAAGGATGATATAACAACTGTGTTCGAGCACAGGCCGCTCATGAAAATGTCTTTCGCTACTGCGACTTAAAAAATCGTCTTGCTCTACCTTTTCAAATTGCCCTTGGTATTTATTCTTTAGAAACCAATCCTGCTTATGAAAAACAGTATTTTCCGGCAGTGCCTTGATTGCCTTTATCCAGGTTTGGTGAATATGTTCATAATCCTCATCTGATAAGCCAAATATTTCCGGGAGTTTTACTTCATACACCACTGATATATCTCCCGATTTGGAGAGGAGGCAGTCATGCTCGATAGCCAATATCGGATATACATCCTTTAACCATTTTTCCATTGCTCACTATTTTCAGTCACTCACTATGTTTCGGCAAAATACCGTCCTCGAATGGCATTTGATCACGCGTGGAATCTTGCGTTGGGCTGCTTTCTTTAGTAAGCCATGCTCACCATACTTATTGCTAAAACGGTATACGGTTTTAAATAAAACAATACCCCCGATAAGAATAATCACTACGCACACGTACATATTGACCCCAATGATATACATCGCTGCAAATAGCAGTAGTAGGCCTGCCAGTCCGCCTCCCAAATACCAGATGTATTGCGCCTTCAATCCCTTAAATTCCACGCAACGATTCACCCCTTTGTTAATCAGGTAAACGCTTGTTTCCATCTGTTACAGCGCAAAAAATGAACGTAATAAAGTCGCTACCAACACCAAAAAAATACAGCCACCAAACCAGGCACTGGCAACAGAGCCAGTATCGGGATGCCCATTGGTCCACTTCTGATAGACCTTTACGGCGCCAATCAGCCCGACAATACCGCCAACCGCGTACATAATGTTGATCCCAATCTCGAAGTAATTACGAACCTGGGTATTGGTCTCATTAAGGGCACCGCTGGCATCCTGTGCGAATGCTTCGATATGTAACAGGGAAAAGACAATGACCATTATGGATGCATAGAGCATCCCCTTTTTGCTTGTTAAGCAAATCAATCTGCACATTTTCATACTTCACTTTTGCTTTATGTAAAAATTAAATAATCCTACACCCATAACCCAGTAAGCTCATCTTCTGTCAATTGAATACTGCATTCGTTTGCCGCAGTAATACCAACTAGATTAGTTATACCTTCCTCGTATCGTGATTTTTTAATTGAGGGATATTTAGTGATAATCAATTTGAGTTTGGCCAATAATTCGTCTTTGCTTATAGCTTTTTCGGCGGAAGAAAAAAAGGCTTGCAACTCATCTACCAAATCATGCACGGTCGTTTGCAATAGCCTACCGCCTTTATCCTCTCCTATTTCTTCTTTTTGGTCAGCGGAAATCTGAGGTGTCCAAAAACGCTTAAAACCTGCAGAAATGGGCGGCAACCCTCCGGTGCTACTGTTCTTCACCAACCACCCCGAACCTTTCACCACGACAAGAACAACGTAGTAAACCAGGAGGGCGCCGCCTGTATATAATAAAAATGAAACCCAGGATATATTGTTAAGCATAAATTCGTGTCATTTGATTTGACACTACAAATATGGGGTGAATGGAAAGCGATCATTCAGAGTGGTGTCCGAGTACTCGGGAAGAAAGTGCTAATTTTATTTTTTGGGCCGGTGTCTTTCCTGCAATTTGTCAATAAACTTGATAAGGCTTTCCTTGAGCGAGTCAAGCCCCAGCGTATAGCCAGTTTTCCTGGACAATATCTCCTGGAAAGTACGGGAATGATTGCCTAAATCAATCGAAAAAGCCTGTTCAAGGCTATTGATGATTTGCTCGGTACTGGCTTTGCCATTATCAAGGCTTCCTTTGCTTTTGATCGAATAAGCTAATTCGATTAAGTCTGTTTTACTATCTGTCCACTTAGGTGTCGACCCACTTTCACTGGTTACTTTATTTTCTGGCATTTTCTCCTTGTCCAACTGGTAAATTGCTAGTTGCAGGTAATTAAGTAGTTTATCGTTAGCGATCATTTCGGACAATAGCCCGTCAAATGGGGAAGAAAATTGGGGATCATATTCTAAGAAGTGTGAATTAAGAAAGATGAGACTGGGCATTTGTCCACGCGTAAAGTATATATAATCTTTGTCAGTTTCACCACTTCGTATATATTGAAATAAATCAGCGTATGAGTCATAGAAATAATTCACTTTCTGTATTTCCTTTTTTAAATAATTCAGGACAATTTCTTTATCTCCTTTTGGTCTGCGTAATTCAATATTATATACTTTAAGATAGTAGATTAAGATACCGGCAAAGCGAGGCTTAACATTTTTAAAGAAATCGATTTCATCTTCTTTTGAAAAACTTTGATGCAAGAACTTATTTTTAACTATATCTAAAATTTCTTTACAAACATTAAAAGATTTCTTAGATACTGCAATAATCTCTTTGTAATGTTTCTCAACGTCTTGCAGTTTAGCCAGCAGTTCGTCAAAAAGCTGGTTCCACGTAGTCAATAGGCTTTCCATGCAGACAAGATTTTATACTACAAAATTACTTGTCATAAATTTTAGAATTATTGTAAAAAGGAAAGAAATTAACACTTGCCTAATTGAAGCAGCCCTAGTTTGTCCTAGGGCATTTTACTGTGAAGCATTTTATACATAAAGTAAGCTCTTCTAATAGACTCTATAAATAATCTTATTCTTGATTTGGAAGCAGATAGTCTAGCATTGATATAATCAATAAGTAATAAGTTAGCGAGAATTTGGGCTACCGCTGGATCTCTTGGAGTGGTAAAAGTTTCGTCAAATACGTACCATCCTATCGATAAATCTTGAACCTGTTGCTTTGCTGTTCTCCTTCTAAAATAGAATTTATCCTTTTCTGTGCGCCCATTCCTATAATAGTCATAAAATTTATTGTAAGTCACAAAGTATTGCTGCAACTCTTGGAGTTGGTTATGATAATAGGATTGAATCGTACATTTGCCGGCAATCGGTTTTCGATACTCAATACGAATTATTTCATTATAATAAAGAATCAGGCTTACAAACTTGGGTTTAATATGCTTAAAAAACTCAATCTCGCCTGGTTCATCTAACTGATTTAAGGATTTTAAAAGGGTGCTTAGTTTATTTATTGTTTTATCGCACACTTCTAAACAGTTCGTCGCAGCCATTAATGGGTGCTTGGTCTTCCGGTGGATTTCATCGATTTCAGTTTGTAGTTGTTTGTATAAATTATCAAAAATCGTTGTTTCCATGTGACAAGGATTTAATTAAGGAAAATTATCAACTATAGATTTCGAAAAGTTTGTAAGCAGAAAAGAAATGGTAGCTTGACGATATTTTTGAATTCAACACGGATCGTTTGCCTTCAGCATTCTTTAAAAATATAATTAATAATCCAGGAGCCTCTTTTTATAGATTGTATTAAAACACGTATAACTGAACGGGCATTGGCCATTTTTGAATGGATATATTCGATAAGCAACAAATTAGCGACAATCTGGGCGACAGCACGATCTCCTGGAGTAGTAAAGTTATCTTCAATGACATAACCTGGTAATGGAAGTAGCACTGCCTGCTGCTGCTTTGCTCTTCTGCAAAAATAGAGTGTGTCCTGATCGGTACGGCCACTTTTATAATACTCATAAAATTGTGCATATCTGTCAAAAAAGTGCTGTAATTCGCGTAGCTGGTCATTATATTGCGATTGAAGGAAACGTTTACCCCCCATCGGTGTTCCGAATTCGAAATTGAAGATTGTTTCGAAATAGAGGATCAGGCTGACGAATTTTGGTTTGATTTCTTTGAAGTAATTGATTTCGTCCGATTCACTCAACCAGGGTATAGTCCTAAAAGAGGTAGTTAACTGCTCAAATGCATCATAACATAGCGCTATGCAATTTGCGAGCATGATCAATGGATTCTTCGTCTGTCTTTTGGCCTTTTGAATGTCAACCTGCAGTTGATCAAATAAGGCTGTGAACACTGCTGTTTCCATATGATGATGGTTCAATATCACAAAATTACTATACCTTTTTTTGAGAAAAGTTGTAAAAAGGAAAGAAATTGAAATAGACTAAGACTTATAGAGCATAATATCGCCAAGGAAAATGACACCTAGCAACAAGTTGTATAAACAAGCATTGCCTAATGTCATTTGGGAAGAAGATAACCAATATAAAACGACCCCGATCAAACCGATGGCAATATTAATAGTGCAACCAAAAATATAAATTTGATATAAGGGGCTTATTATTTTTATTAAGCGAATAAATAGTAAACCCATCCCTGCGTACAGCGCGCTATCACGCGCGATGGTAAAAACTGCTGACACGGCAAACCAATGCCCTAACTTGCCTTTACCAGGGTATAACAATACCAATAAGAGGGAGAACAAGCTTAAAACAATACCCCATGAAATGATGAAGCGCTTTCCTTTTGATTTCATTGAATTATTCCGGTTCGTTTATAAACCTTTCGTACTGATTGCCGACATAGGCCAGCCATGCTTGTTGTTTACCCTCTTGAACCAGGTAGTAAAGCTTGTGTTTGGTATCTAAAATAAAACCACCGTAAGTGCTCACTAATAATTTGATGGGCTTTCCTTGCATCTGTTCGAAACTTAGTAGATAAGCTCCCATCCATGCTGGCGCCGCAGTAGCTTTTAAAGGTGAAGCATCATCCAAGTAATAGGCCAGGCTATCATTACCCAATTTGAGCTTAGCAAAACTGGCCAGGCTGTCACCAGGAGCGAAAATGGCTTTCCTATCTACCACCTTATATATGTACCATTTACTGGATTGTTTCCAGGGCAAAGATTGGGAGTAGCAAGGAGAGGCAAGCATAACAATAAAAACGAAACAAATCGTTGAAATTCTTATCATTATAATAGTTTTATTGACAAGTTCCTGTATTAGGATGCGTTCCTTCAGTAGTTGTTCGGGTCATGTTACTGCCCAATGGCATGGATCGCAGGTCTTCCCCTAAATCACCAGGATTACAACCACCTCCCCTATACCATGATCCATAGGTTTTAGCCAGTTGAAACCCTGCAGCATTTACTGCATTTATGGCAAAGGTTGAACAATTGTTAGCGTTTAAGTTGTATTCGGTGCCATTGCGTTGCATATCCGTTATAAACCCAAGAATAGTATAAAACTGGCTATTATTCATGGTAATGGTCAATTTAATATCATAGCCCCGGTTTTGGTCATTGTTAAAAATGCCGGGACTTCTGGGCGAAGAAGGGGATACATTACCTCCGGGATAAAACCCGATATTGCGGATGATCGTACCTGTAGGCGTTTTCTGGCTCAATATAAGATAGGAATGGCCAACAAAAAACGGGTTATTGTCATTATTCCAGGGCGCGGTTCCCGTCCACGGTGTACGAGAACCCGGTTCCGGCTGGCTAACACAAATACTGACTTGGTATTCATAATCCGTTCCGGGTTTGTTGATGAAACATTTCATGTATTCGGGTATATCCGAAATAGGGTTGTCTGGCGAGGGAACTATAAAATCAAGGATAGATGGATACATGGTTCCCCCACTTCCACCACCTCCCCCGATTGGACCATAGTCAGGCGTTTTTGTTGCCTGGAGCGGGTCTGGAAAGAAAGTATAACAACCGATCAGCTCTCTCCAGTAAGACCCGTCAGGATCTTCTTTAGAATAATTAAACCCTTCCGCGTAGATGCATACCGTTTGGCTTTCCAATTGGCTTTCAGCTAATGTTGAGCGGCTCGCATTCAATTCTGCGGTTTTTATTCTCTTTCCATTTTCAATGTATTGGCAAGTTTCTAGCGTCCCAGTCATGGATTTAACGACTATAATCCCATTAAACTTACCGCTACTGCTTTTCGGCATGTTACTATCAGGAATGAATGTCAATAATTGAACGTTCCACCCATTACCGGCTTTCAATAGAAGCAATTTGTTATTACTGCTAGTCCCACCAGCATTTGAGGAATACAAAATCAACTGGTTAAATTTAACCGGTATGGCCACCGCTGTTGTATTATGAATGTCGAAGAGCTGCGCCCTCTCCCAATCAGGGTAGCATAACAAGTCTGACAATAAATGATCTTTTATATTGCCCCGAAATGATTTACTGATGTCACTAGGTAATAGGTTACTTTCGAAAAAACGTTTTGCGCTTTCTATCGTATTTTGCTGAACAGATGCCAACCTATCTTTACTTTTATTGCAGCTCCAAAACTGCACCAGGAAAAATAAAAGAAATAGAAGATGACTATTGCGTAAGTAAAAGTTCATACCAAAAAAGTTTTGTGATGAGACAAAGCAGATTCCCTTTTAATTTTACTTAGCGTTATATCGGAAATATCCAAATAACTGGCTATATACTTTGATGGTACTCGTAGTAATATGCCAGGGTGTTCTTTTCTTAGCCATTCATACCGTTCGGCAGCGCTTTGCATCAATATGCCGGACAATTGTTTATCCCATAACTGGTAGTATTTTTCTGTAAGCAGGCGACCTACGCGGTTAAATTCCGGAAAGTAATCGTACACTAAATCCAATTGTTGGCGAGAAATATAATAAACATGCGTCTTCTTTAGGGCCTGTATATACTCGTTAGTAGGTATACTTTGATAGAAACTTTGTATGCTGAACACAACATCTCCTTCAATCATAAACCACCGGGAGACCCCTCTCCCAGCTTTTTGACGGTAGCACCTTAATAATCCGTAGGAAATAAAGTAGATATGTTCGCTGACCTCCCCCTCCCGGAGTAAATATTCGCCTCGTCGAATGATGCGTTCTTTTAAGTTTTGGTGGAGAAAGTGTAAACACCCATCGGATAGTTGAGAATAAGAGTTGAGTAATTGTAATAGTTGTTCCATAGCAAAGGTTCTCTCTACGGAACGAGCTGGGGTGGTTATAGGATCGAGTGACCATATAAGTTATAACAAAGCCTTAACCAAAGTTCATTTTAATACCTTTTTAATAAAAAAACCGTATTTTTCGGGGTAACATCCCCGTAAAAATACGGTCAATATTATCAATATTAAAGTCAATTACTCTAATAGTACACTTTTCTGAAACAGTCGGCTTTCATCTTCAATATTGGTAACATGTATGCTATACTTTCCTTCCATTACCTTCTTAACTCTAAGGTTTTCAATGTGCATTCCTTGATATAAAGTTAATCTTCGTACGTCCATAATATTTCCGTTTGGATCAATGCAAACCAGTCTAATTTCCAAAGTTTGCATAAGATCGAAGGTAATAATCAAACGGTTGAAGGTGGCTCTCCAGTTTACATCTACTTTAAAGAGGATTTGGTTCATGAGACTATATTGAAGAAAATAAACCAGGCGGTAGAAACCGGCTGATTTCCAAATAAACAACAGCATGGCTGTTGAAATTGATTTGTATAGATAAACCATGATCGCGCAAGAATTCTATAAACGCTTGATAATTTCCTCGCGGGGTAATTTGGTCATTCTTTCAATAACTTCCAAAGCCACAAGCGTTGTTAATGGTCCAACGTTCATGTTGGCTTTGATATACCTGATAATCGTTTGTTCCGTTCTATTTAATACACCAGCTAGTTCATGCCTAATGGCTGGCGTATTGATTAGTTTCAATGCAGCCTCACTAAGTTTCATTTTCCGTGCAATCTTTTATGGGTAGTATTTTTCTTTTGTTGACCTTTAGCAGGTGATTGTTTAGGCTTGTAAACCCGGTCGAGCTTCTTTTTAAGTGATCCAGCCTTAGCAGGGGTAATTTTTAACAAAAGCAAATTAGCAGCGAGCAACTTATGCAGGTGCTCATAAAGAAACAGCAAATTTCCTCTTTCCAATGCACTGTCATATAGTGATGGGCTTCTTGTCATAGCGGTCGTCAACCAATTCCAGCTAGCTTCGTTGAAATCTTCAATTGAAAAATTTTCAAAAAAATCTACGATTACTTGACGAGGATTTTCACGTTCTTTTTCATCGAGTTGAATACGGAAATTAAAATTTTCCTCTTGCGGCAGTTGCTCATTAATTTTGTTTGACATGAATTACGTTAATGATTTCATTATACAGTTCATCTGATATTTTTAAAAAGGTAAACTCCCAATGCTAACCAGGCGATTGGGAGTACCGTCGATGTGTGCCTACACGGACCCCTTATAGTCGTGCAAGCAGGACTAGCTAATCAGGAGCCCTGAACCACGTTAGTGATAAAAGAAAAGCTACTTTATAATGAGTTATTGAATGCTAAAAGCTAGTGCTGTTGAATAATTACGTCAGCCTATAAGTAAACAGTTATTATTTAATAATTGGCCGGCTTCAGCAAACCTACACCGGCCAATTCCGAATTACGATCCTTTCAACAATTTGCCGAAAAGATGTCCTTGTTTGATCTGTTGATCCTTGCGCAGGTACCAGAAGATCCCCGCGGAGTATCAACCCCTTTTATTTTAAGTAAGATGATTAGATTTTCAAAATTTACACTGGAAAGAGGCTACGCATTGTTTTAAAAACCGGAGGATAAAGTTTCCTTCACCTCCGGCTATTTATGCTTAGGAACAAGCATTGGCCTCACTTGTAGAAGATGCTAGTTTCTCGAGTAACGATCGAGTGAACTAGCAGGCCTTCCTCCGAACAAACCAACACTTATCATTTATAACGATTATACTGAGACTTCAACCATCGCATAATCGAGTATACACGAATTGGGTAATGCTGTTTTGAACAATTGCCGCAGTTTTTGATCTTAAAAAAAAGAGCACAGGAGGTTTATTGCCTGGCCAACCTGTACTCCTCACAACCATTAGACCGGGCTGTGCTAAGTGAAACATTTGCTGGCTATTGAATAGGTCTTACGACCAGTATACTATCTTTTATTTCAACGCGTAGTTTACCATTGCCGGGTTGACTAACTAAATTATTCAGCACCCTGAGCCAAAGAGTCAAAGGCGATTGATTACTCATCGTTGTCAAAATGATTTGGTCTTTATACCGCTGGGGTACATTTTCATACCGTAGCGGCGTGCCAAATTGTCTCTCAATTTTTCGCAGGTAGCCATCTAAGCTTCCGTGGTAAGCACCGTCACGTTTTGTCCAATAAAGCACGGCTTCATCGCAGTTACCAATTTGTACACTATCATTTTGACGATTAATCTTTGCCTCTTTCCCGGGCAACAACTGTAAATTAACTGTGCCCTTTTTGATGCGTAATTTTCCCTCCAATAAAGAGGCAGCAGCATAGGGCTCGTTGGCGTAAGTGTTGACATTGAATCTGGTTCCCAGCACCGTTAATTCCATTCCACTTGCGCTAACTTTGAAAGAACCGTTTCCTTTAGCTACATCAAAATAAGCCTCTCCGCTTAGCGAGACTTTCCTATCGATGCCAATAAATCTTGTTGGATATTGAATCGTTGAACCTCCATTAACCCATACTTTGGAACTATCGGGAAGGTAAATTCTATATACCTTTCCATAAGGAACATATAATGTATTCAGGCCGGAGGCGACCATATCCCCTTTTACGCCTAAATAGCTTAGGCCACTATCCTTCTCTGCCTTAATCTCCATTCCCGCGTCGTTAACTGACGCAATTTCCGGCAGGCTGTCCAGCTTAATCTTTGTTCCATCTGTTAAAATGAGCAGAGGGTACTCTGTACCGCTGGGCACATGATGCTGATTGCTATCGGCTATTACGGGCACTTGCTGATCACTCTTCGACAATAAATACGCCATTATAGCTCCTCCAATGAGCAGGATCACTCCAGCCGCAATTTTCCAGGAAGCGATACGCCAACGGTTAATTCCCCCATAAATACTTCCAAACAGCCTTTTTTTTAAAGTTTTCCAACCTTTTTCCGTGTCATGTACTGCCAGCACGCCTAAGTACTCCCGCGCAGGTCTATCCATTTCCACAAGTAATGAAGTAGCATTTGGATGCCGGTCAACGAATTCGTTTAATTCAACCGTTCCCTGTTGATCTATTGTACCTGTTAGCCAGGCATCCAACAATTCAACTATTCGGTCCGTTTTTTCAACCAGCATGGCAAATTATTAGTAGCAGCGTGATATATACTTAACTCCTAACTCAACCAAATCAACCTTCGAAATCCAAGTTTTTTTAAGAAAAAAGCCATTTTTTGATTAAATCGCTGATAAAGTGCACGATATAATAGATCGAAATAAGCAACAGCAACTTACTATTGCCCAACGCCTGTCGGAGATATTCAATGGCTTTTCTTTTGGCGGTTTGTACAGATACTTCCTCGATATTTAACGCTATGGCCAATTCCCTAACTGTTTGACCATTAAGGATTAATCCTTCAATGATCGCCTTACGCTGCTTCGGTAGTAAGGCTATGGCATTGATGAGCTGGCGGCGATGTTCCGCCTGTACCATGTTGACCAAAACAGCGTCTTCCGCGGTTGCAGATTGGATAAGAATAGATTGGTGATGCGCTTTCCTGCGCTTTCTATCCCTGAGAAAAGTTAGGCTTTTGTTCCGTGCCGACTGGTACAAAAAACCGCGTAGGCTGCCGAGGGAATGGATCGTTGCCCGGTGTTCCCATAAGGAAATAAAACACTCTGTCACAATATCTTGTGCTACCTGATCATCATCTACAATTTTTCTGCTGAAATACAGTAAGGCCGATGACAAATCATTGTAAATAGCCTGAAAAGGCCGTTCTTCTCCTCTGTGTAAAGCCTCAATGATTTCCTCCTCCACGTAAGAAGGTTGGTTATGTTCGGGATTGGTCATGGAATCTGTTTTAGTGTCGCTGCAGACTAACATTTGCCATGTAACCGGTAACCGATGAGGGGCAAGTTATAGCATTTTACCCTAGTTCACCAAGCGTAGAACCCCGGGAGTTTTTTACGGGCGTGAAAAAGACGGGGGTGAAATACCGAAGGCATTATTGCAGTACACTAACTTTCCCACAAAGTAAGTCAATGGACAAAACAGCCTTTACACAACGGGAAATCCAATCAATAGCACAAGCGGCATCGATGATTAACAATGCCATTCACCTTAATTTTACCCTGGAAGTGCTTTCTACTACTGCCGGCATCTCTCCTACGAAACTAAAGGCTGGATTCTTATATTTATATCTTGTCAGTCCATACCTGTTTGCAAAACATCTTCGTATCGAAAGAACTAAGGTTCTACTGTATATTGAAAAAATGCCTTTAGAAAAAATTATTGCCTATGTAGGCTATCAAAAGGTAACGACGTTGCGTAAAGACTTTACAATCCTTGTGGGTTACACTCCGGAAGATTGGATGGAGCACCTTAGCGCTTGACCCAACAATGCGATCAGTAGTTTCTTCAGTTAATTTATTGCTCTTCCCAAACGAATTACTGATACAAAATAAATTGCTGGTATAATCATCTTATCCGCATGCCAGGCAGAAAAGAAAATATATCCTCCGAACTGAAGAAACTTGAAGCTGTACGGCAATACATAATCAAAGACATTAGTGCTCATCATACGATTTCAACATTAAGCAGACTATTTAAACTCAATGAATTCAAATTAAAAACGGAATTCAAAAAGCGGTATGATCTTTCTATCTACAAATACCTGGAAGAGCAAAGAATGCAACTAGCCCTCGAATTACTATCTACAACAAAACATACTGTAAATATTATTGCAGTAAAATGTGGTTATGCCTATGCTACTAATTTCGTAGCCACTTTTAGAAAGAATTTTAATGTAACACCTGATGCTTATAGAGAGGAATCATATGATCCATATATCATTGACCAGGCTGCAGCGTTGATGAAAAAATACCTCCATCGCCATTATACGGCCGAGATCCTCTCAAAACATTACAATCTTTCTAAACAAAGGATCATGACCGGTTTTAAAAAGAAATTTGATATGGAAGTATACGAATACCTCAAATTTCTGCGCATGGAAAGAGTGAAGGAGCTAATCCTACAAGGAAAAACGATCGCCGCCATTTTACCACTTGTGGGATACACCAGCAAAGAAGCAGTTTATTTAGGTTTCAAGTCGGTGTATAAACAAAGTCTTGAAAGCTGGAGGGTAAAAGCTTTTCACCAAAAGACACATAATTTCCAAGTACCTAATAATTATCCGCAGAAAGTTAAAGCAGGTAAAGTAGCAACCCTACAAGATGATTCAGTAGGTTATTATTACTCGATGACGACACCTTGAGAAACTACCAATCGCATATAAGAAATGACCAATCTCATAGTTTTACCATAGTACATTTACATCCAGAAGCCGTTACCCGAACAACAAAACCCCAACAGATTTCTATACTTATTACAGGCATTATTTTCAACATTGATTAACACTACATTCGATTAATATAGGTTGCTAATGATGCAGGATTGGGTTGCACATCATTACTGTTATTCGGGCTACTGGCACCCTGGCATGTTCAATCATGGATAAACCATGCCCGGTAAGAGGTTGAGACTTTTCATGCGCTGGCGCCGGGGCTTGTGATAATTAAAATAAGGTAGTACTAATAGCGACTATATGAAACTTATTACGAGAGATTTTGTTAAACCATTGCTTTACTGCATTTTGATTTTAATTGTAGGATGCAAAAATAGAAATGAAGTTATTACCGGAAAGGAAGGTCAGAAGTTACCAAGTATGCTAATCCAGTTGGTAGATAATAAAACCGTTACGGACATTAATTCCGTGCCTACGGGAAACCCAATTATACTTTTTTACATTAGTCCGCATTGCCCATTTTGTAAGGCACAAATGAAGGATATGGTTGACCACATCGAAAGTCTGAAAAATACGAAAATTTATATTATCTCCTCATATCCAATTGATGAAATTAGAAAGTTTCAAGAGACTTATAACATCCAATCTTATAAAAATATCACAATCGGCAGAGATTTTGACCAAACATTTAAAAATTACTTCAAAAGCAACGGGGTTCCTTATACAGCAATTTTTGATAGGAAAAAGAATTTAAATAAAGTATTCGCTGGCAGTCTTAATAGTACTACCATTAAAAAATATATTCAATGAAAAAAACAAAAGTACTTGCTCTCACAATTGGAATCATTTTTCTAGCTGAAATATCCTTAGCTTTAAAATCCATCTACCAAACAGGGTATTGTATCGACATACCAGAAAATCAAGGCGGCGATGCGGATATCCTTTGTGATGATTTTGTCCTCAGAACCCAAGATAATACTCAGGTCATTGAATATCGAGCTTATATAGATCCCACTGGCCCTATTGTTGATCCTGAGCAGTGTGAGGGTAAAGAATGTAACGCTACTATTAAGCTGGCACTTCAAATCATTAATTAGGAAAACTGCCCCTAAATTAGATTGATTTGAAAAATATTAAGTTGAGTAAAAACATTCAAGATTTTGCGCAATATCGTCGGTAACCGTAAATGGTAAGGCCACCATTGCGACCGACAAAATGGGCAAGCCGAAAACCATTAAAAGAGTAGGCAAATTACTTAACCATCAACTTTTAATTTATGAAAAAGATGAAATTGTTTATTGCTGCTTTTGCAATTCTCGCAATTGTTGGAACATCATTGGCATTTACGCCTAAATTTCAAACCGGTTTCTGCGTTGACTTACTTGAAACTGATCCAGGTGGTGATGCCGACCAACTTTGCGATGATTTTGTATTAAGAACAGAGGATATTACACTACCAAATGCAACACCTGTTTATATCCCACCTACCGGACCTGTTGAAGACCCATCTATTTGCGAAAACAAAGAATGCAACACAACTAGGAAAATAAAGACTCAAGTTCCTTAGACAGCAGTAAAACAAAACTAAGAGGCCGTCTCAAAAGTATTTGAGGCGGCCACTTAGTTTTAGGGGCTGGTATTTATGCACAATTCTACACAAAAAGACGTCGTGAGTATAGCTAATTACCGATTACACACTCATTTCAAGAGTTGGTCTGTAAGTATTTACAGCGATGAATTTGAATTAAAAACTTTTAGCCAGCAACCTGATGCCGATCAGTTGATCAGTCACCTGGAAACTAACTACCCGAATGGCCGTTATCATCTGGCTTATGAAGCGGAACAGGTAACTGGACCAACCGTTTTATATAGTGGCTACACAAAATAAATATTACAGAAGCAAGTGGTAAAATGGTATTGATGACCTATGTCGAAGAAATTGAATTTTTAATAGCAAGAGAAAAACAGCTACAATCTAATATTAGAGTATTGTCATTAACTCGCATATATGAACAGAATATAAAGGTACTTACCAGTGTGCCATCAATTGGATTAATTGCAGGAATGACAATGTTAACAGAATTAGGGAATATTAAAAGATTTAAAAAGTTTGATCGTCTTTGCAGTTATTGTGGGCTTACGCCCAATTGTTTTAGTAGCGGGGAAACAGAACGAGTAACAGGCTTAAGCCGTAGAGGCAATCCTTTTATAAAGATAATTTTAATTGAATGGGCATGGATGGCCATCCGAAAAGATCCCGGCTATTGCTTTATTATAAAAAATTACTGCCGAGGATGAACGGTAATAAAGTAATTATAAAAGTAGCCAGGAAGCTACTTAACAGGATAAGATATGTACTCTGGCGCCAAAAAGAATATATAAAAGGCGTTGTGTGAAGATTAAGGTATTTAGAATTAACGGGTTAGTTATAAGATGGCTTATAAAAACTCAGGCTTGCCATAAATGCATGAGGCTGTCTGTGGCATGTTCGCAAGACCACTCTTTCGAGTTTGCATGGGTCAACCTGTAAAAAATAATACTGGAAATTGCAGCTCGGTAGCCCGATGTCTGTTAAGAGAAGATTGTTTTTATAGGGCCTGAAAAAGGATTGCACCAACCCAAAAGCTGGTGCAATATCGAAATTTTAACAATCGACGCTTGGTTTTCTATATAGAAGACGGCCTCTTAGTTTTGTTTTACTTATCCGAGTATCATTTTTTAAAACTCAAACATACCTTACAAGAGTTGCTGCAAAATGAGACGGAATCTAGATCAAAGCCAAGCTCAAATTGTTTATTGAAAATCGGGATACCTTCAGTCATCCACTTGGGAGCTCGTTTATACATTAGATAATGATCAAAAAATTGGGTTAATCGAATAGTAAAATCGAGAGCATCTTTACCGAACACAAGATGATTGCCAACATCATACTGAAGCATCCACACAGGTTTTTCAAAACGCCAAAGTAACGTAAATAATCCTAATGACTGCTCCCACGGCACCGCCATGTCAATTTTACTGTGAAAAAGCAAGATGGGTGTCTTTATTTTGTCAACATTAAAAGTAGTTGAGTTATTAAACATCCGTTGGGCATTCCAAAGCGTATCTTCGGATCCGGGAGAAGGATAAGTAAACGTTGTTTTACCGGAAAGAGGATCGATCCACAAGCTAGCACTCAACGGATCACTGACGCCAGCACCGCTTAATGCCGCTGCGAAAGGGAAATTAGAGTGTGATAATATATAGTTGGTATATGCCCCAGCCATACTGTGGCCGCTGATGGCAATTCTAGAAGAATCAACAAATCCTAACTTACATAAATACTTGACCGCACCTTCAACCGAGTTCAAAGGGCCAAAAAAACCTGAATTTTCCTTGTTTAGATCTAGGTCCGGAGTGAAAACTAGGTACTCGCGGCTCACCATCCAAGGGATGTTAAACTCAGCGTGAAAATATGATGGAGGTATAAAATTATATAATCTTTGACTCGACTTCATATAATAGTTGATCAACACTGGATATTTCTTGGATGAGTCAAAATCAACTGGCTTATATAATATGCCATATCCAGTTGAGTCGTCATTTTGCGGAAAACTCAATAATTCCGCCGACAGCCACCTAAATTTCTTAATGTCTTCAAAATGGGTCATTCTTTCAAAATGCTTCCAATTCTTAGTGATGTATAGATTGGGTTGTTCGTTAAATGACTGGCGACAAAAAAGCCAAACATCAGAATTTGGTGCTTTTATCGGAATCATACCAACACTAAATATCCTGCTATTCTGCGGTAACATTTTATATGCCCCAAGATAAAATGAGTATGGGCCATACAAAAGCTGTTTAGGTTCTTTCATTAACTTTGGTGCATAACTAAACAAACCATTATATTTGTTGCCATGATTAAACCCAACCAGCAGAAGTTCGGGATTCTCAGGAATCAGTAATTCTTTAACTCCCTCAAAAGCAGCGAATCTTAAAAGAATATTGTTTTTTTGACCGAAGTTATTTGTCCAATTATCAGGTGCTTCAATGCCTGTCAAATCGAACTTCCATATGTCATTTTTTGAATACACGAATACAAATTTTCCATTCGACGACCATCCCTGGACGCCCCAAGGGAATCTTATACTTCGAGAGTCTTTGTGATTTATCGGTCGTTCAGCAAGAGTTTCCCAGTTAAGATTTCCTGAAATTTTATGAGTTTTCTTGGAGAGAATGTCAATTGAAAAATATGATTCATTTATTAAGTCGTAATAGACAAGCCAATCTAAATTTTCAGCTAAAAAGAAATTATATTTAGTATTATCCCCGTCTGGCAACCTGAGGCGCTCTCCGTTTTCTAATGATACCAGAAAGTTTTCTATCGCACCAGGTCGTGACCGTAACCAGTATTTATCTTGAATATTATCTTTTTGTACAAGAGCGTATCGCCCTAATTGATCAACCCGCTCATTGTCATAAGTTATACGACTTATCCTTTTGCTTGAAAGTGAAATTGAATATTGAAATGATTTGGATATAGGATATCTTATTTGAGACGTTTGAAAACGTAAGTCCTTGTGGGCCCAAATGTCAACAGAAGCAGCATTGGCAATTTTAGTTCTTTTAACCTGCTTACTTTCGTTTCTGAATAGAAGGTATTTCGCATCACCTGAGAACGTCAGAGAGCCTGAAGCTATTGTCAAAGCGCTATCATTGCCATAATCATCATGCACATACAAGGCGTCTAAGCGCTTACTTCTAAGGTCATATACAAACAAACTTTGCACAATTTCCTTCTTGAAAGCTGGTAGATTGGAACCCATAATTGCAACCTTTGAACCATCTTTGTTAAAAACAATATCTGTAAAGTAACTGTGATCATTACACACCTTCTGAATTGTTTTACTCCTAATATCGTAAATGGATAAAGTTGATTTCAAAGTTCCATTTGTAGAATCGGATATTTTTAACAGAAGAGACTCCCCTTTATTAACAAAATAAAAGTCTACTACATTCTCAAAAGTGACATCTTCAAAGGGACGGAAATTTGATAAAGTTATGCTATTACTTTTGTTCTGTTGCCTAAAGCATACCCAAGCGGCATTCGTATCCTCCGAATACTTTATGTACGTAATATTGGGGATCACTCTAAGACTGTCGCTACCAACTCGGAGAATAAATAACGAATCATGGCTGGAAAAAACGTAATTTTGCCCACCTTTTGTGAACATACCTTTTGCTCCACCCACAACTTGAAAACTTTTAATCCAATTTTTTGCAATGCTTCGAATATTAATGAATTTAACTCTCTTGCTGTAATCGTAATGGTTTGAGTTTACTTGGTACGAAATAAACTTCCCATCTTGTGAAATATTTGGTTGATTCGAAAGATCGAGTGTAAGTAAACCATTCAAATCGTTTGTGTCTATTATTTTGTACTCATTGTTTGTCTCCTGAACATAACCACGAAATGCGAGCACAAAAATAATAGCAGTTAATAAACTTGATTTCATTGTTATAGGATTGATAGGCAAGTTGAGGGAATAATTGGCCATAACTATTGCTCTAATGCAATACATTAGTTAGTGCGAAGCTCTTAAATAATTGTTATGCAGACAGGAGTAATTCGCTGAGGATTACTCTACAAGCAGTGCTCGTTAAAGAAACGTTACCAAGTAGGTACATGATCAAGCATTTTCATATAACTTCTCGCGAATTGAAGCTGCAAGTTTTTATAGGATTGGTCGGCAAGTTGCACAGCAAGTGATTCCCAATCCATTGCTTGGGCGAACATTAGTTTGCGCTCTTCGGAACTCTTATAAAAGTATGCATACTTATAAATTAGATTCGCATAAGTGTCAATAACCAGTAACGGATACCTCCCCGACTTTAGCTTATAAATTTCTAATACATTCCTTAATAACTGTAAGGTTGTCGTATATTCTACTTCTGTAGCATCACTTCTTTTAAAAATTGCCTCCCACGCCATATGATTGATATGCCCACCTAAATCGCCCAAAGTTCCACATCCGGGTATTATTGATTTGCTGTAAATGTCGATATAATCGAAGAACAATTGTTTATATTCTTGGTGTCCTTTATAATTTTTGTTAAAATGCGCTTGGCCTTCATGCCATCTTATTTTTGCCCAAAGCAAATTCCTATGAGTGTATTTTATATCAAAATTTTTAGATATGCTGTCTTCAAAGGATTGCCATTGTGGCTCCCCATTATCTATTCCAAGTGATTCAATAAAGGGCATCGCATATCGGCTTTGTATGATGCTATCAACAATGTAAGATGCAAATCCACTCAATTTAATTGAAGAATCGATAGATCGCTCGTTTCTAACAAACAAGCTCTCAAATTCAGGTAAATCTTTCAAATAAGTTGATACAAATCTTATCGCATCAGGAAGGCTGAAATTGAAAGATTGATTTATACGCAAAGATTTAAGTAGTGAATCTTTCAAAGTGACACTATTCTCTAAATCATTGTGATTTTTCGTTAAAAAAAACAGCATAAATAACGAATCTTTATGTAATATACCACTCTTAAATTGCTTTAAATACATTAAGTAAGTTGAATCCGGAGTTTTCCCTGTTTCTTTAAGACTAATTGACGCATTAAGTTTAGCTAAAAGGTTTGTAGAATTATGAAAACCGACAATTTTATTCACAATCTTACCTTTACTGTTCATTATTACGAGTGTTGGGTAAGCGGCAATGTCGAAAGCTACAGACATTTGCTCCGCTGTCTTATACCAGCTCTTAATGTAATGTTTATCTTTGGATGTTTTGTCCATTTGCACTTTGGTACAAATAAAATTCTGTTGAAGTAAGGATTGAACTGTACTATCTGAAAATGTTTCTTTGTCCATTTTGTGGCAGGGTTTGCACCATGTGGTAAAGCAATCAATTAAGATTGCCTTATTTTCCTTATCAGCAAGTTCCTGAATTTCCTTCCAAGTTAAATTTTGAGTTCGTTTAAAAGAGTCTCCTAATTCGCTCACAGACTGCGCCATTAAAAAATGGGAACAGAAAAGAATACATAAGCTAAAGTAAATTACATTTTTTACCATTTGGGGTAATTTTTAGTGTTAACGAATGATGGGCCAATCTTGTAAATACAATTGCCCATTTGTTATTTGAAAGAAATAATTCGAGGGAATATACTGAAAACAATTAACCACATTAACGTTGTTACTCGTATCCCTTATTCTGTACTAAATTGGGATTGGCAACTATGTCCGCAAGTGGAATGGGATATAATTTTTGATATGATTCCCATTGCCTACCATTGGCTTTTGACGGTGTTACGGTACTCATAACTTGATCAATGATCATTCGTCTTTTCATATCAAACCACCGATGTGCTTCAGTAAATAATTCGACTTTTCGCTCAGCAACTATGGCATCAATAGTCTGCTCTTTATTTAATCCACTAAGTGAAGGTAAGTTAGCCCTATTACGTATCTTATTTAATGCTTCCAATGCTTCACTAATTTTGTTTAGCTCTGCCAAAGCTTCGGCGTGGATCAGCAATATCTCGGCCAATCGCAAAGGTGTCGTATACTCAGTAAGCGCCCCACCTGTAGCTGCGTTTTTGTATTTTGCAGGATAATAATACTTAGTAACTGGGGATGGGGTCGTAACTACAACACTATCAATCCATGCTTTTTTTCTTCCGTCGTTACTTTCAAATGCATCCAATATGTTAGTACTTAAATAAACAGGATACCCCTGGCCAAATTGTAAATCACTTGGACCAGTTGGGGGCAGGATGAATATTCTAGCCTCTTCCGTGTTTCTGTCTGCCATTACAGGCTGAAGCTGCCAGATTGCTTCCTTGTTGTTTTTAAGAAAGGTATTAGACAATGGAACCAGTCCAAATTGATTAGTATTATCAATCACCTCTTTAGCTTCGATTTCGGCCTTGCTGAACTGCTTACTATATAAGTAGACTCTCGCAAGCAGTGCTGTAGCAGCCCAATAGGTTGGACGTACTCTTTCGATCGAGGCTGCATTATATGGGCTGAGGTTTCCATTAAGATAATCTTTGCTTAGTAAAGTTTTGGCCTCTACAAGATCTGTTATGATTTGTTCATAAATTTTCGTTTCAGGTGATCTACTAATAAATGCATTTATCGTATAATCTGTTGTTTGAATGAGAGGTATTTCGCCGTAAAGGTTTAATAAGAACAAATTTTCATGCGATCGAGTAAAAAGCGCTTCGCCCAATAACTGTTTCCGTACTCTATCGGTTAATTTATTCGCCATCCTAAGTCTTTCAATAGCTTCATTGCATTTATAAATCCTAAGGAAGGTCCATAATTGGGTGCCTGCATTAGCCTGGGGAGATAAATGATTTTCATAATAAGCTTTTATAACTGGGTCGGTAACACCTACCCACAATGTCAATTCATCGGACGACAACCCGGTGTATAACGCATAAGATTTATGAAAACCTTGGCTTATTTCGGTAAAAATGCCATTTAGTACAGATATAGCCGTCTGGTCGGAATTATATACATTGTCTCTGCTTATACTTGTTGGTGGGGCATCTATGTCCACAAACTTCTCACACCCCAAATTGAGTAGTATTAAAAAAAATATGATTGAGCGGTTAAATGAATACCTCATAATTTAGTTTTTTAAAGTCCTATTTTAATTCCGAAAGTAATAACTCTTAATGGGGGGAGTGCGTATACAGTCTGACTTTCTGGATCAACACCCTCGAAGCTGGTTAGCGTTATTAAATTTTGGCCGTTAATATAAAAACTACCGTTTGTTAACTTTAGAACCTTTGTAATTGTTTTAGGAAATTGCCAACTGACAGATACATTTTTTAATCGAACAAACGAAGCATCTGAATAATTTGCATCGCTATTCTTTATATATCCATCTTTTGTCAAAGACGTAATGAGATTTGTGCTATATTTTCGTATAGAAGCATTATCACCTTTTTGTGTCCAGCGATTCAGGACGGTTTTAGGTTGATTGCTCCGCCCCGAGCTATATACTCCCGGACCAGCAGTGGTTGCATTGTTAAACATTATTGGACCGCTTCCTAGTTGTTTGACGAATTGGGCGAGAAAGCTAAGAGTAAAAGTTTTAATACTAAGTTCATTCTGAAACCCGCCGTAAAATTTGGGTATTGTATTTATCAAAACTGTCCTATCAGAAGTAGAATTGGGCTTATCTGTTAGATTACCTTGGGCGTTTAGGAAAACATATTCGCCAGTTTCAGGAGAAACATTAACGAAGTGATTTCGTTTTATTACTCCTATAGGTTGTCCTACTATAACGCCATTATTTGGATTTGTATAAAGTGTTTTCTCGATTCCAGGAAATTCAACAACCTTATTGTTCGGGAATGTAAAATTAAAGGAATGTGTTAATTTTAAATACTTATTGCTAATGCTATTAATCTTTATTGAAAGTTCCAAACTTTTATTCTGAACTAATGCCGGCAAATTCTGACGTAATAATGTGAATCCTGCAGTCGTTGGCAACGATGTTGTAATAAGTTGATTCGACGAGCGATTACGCACGTAAGTACTGCTCACATATATTCGATCGTTTAAAAATCCAATATCTACTCCAACTTGAAGTTTTCTGGTAAGTTCCCATTGTAAATAGGGGTTATACAATTCGGTAGTTGCTAGAGCTGATGTACCTTGGTACGGTCGAGTTATTCCTATAGGTGCAGAATATAAGTTTAAATAGGAATAATCGCCTACTTGGTCATTACCAACAGATCCATAACTGACTCTAAGTTTGGCATAGCTGACAACACGTTTGAGACGCTGTGCGAAAAGCTCATTTGACATTACCCATGCGAAACCGACGCTTCCGAAATTGTGGAATCTATTATTACTTCCGAAGCGGCTGCTACCATCTCTTCTAGCTGTTAAGTTAACTAAGTAAGTATTGCTTAAATTATAAGTAAGCCGAGCAAATACTGCATTATAGGTATATTTTGAGTATGAAATTGGATTTGTAGTAACAATTGAAGCAGAGGATATATTTTCCATTAGTTGATCACTGGCATACCCGAGTCCTTGTAGCCAAGTTGCTTTGGCTAAGTTTTGTTGGAAGGTAGTGCCAAGAAGCGCTTCTAATGAACCCTGGCCGATTGCGCGCTTGTAATTAATTTGTGGTTCTATTATCCATGAGGAAATCTTTCTATCTCCGTACAATGCTATTCGATTTGTTCCATTAGGATTATTAGTAATTCGTTGCTCAGGTCTTAACACTTCTAGCGGAGTAGGGAGATAATCGTCTGTATTTAATTGTGTATAACCTAAACTCGTTCTTATGTCAAGGCCAGCAATCACTTGATATGAGGCCGTAAAGTTGCCCATCAAATTGTTTGTATTGCTTCTTAAGTATGAAAAATTTAATATCGCCATTGGATTGGTCCAAGTCGAATTTCCTGCCGCATTGGGTTCCCAATTTAAATTTCTGTCATCTAGGTATACCCTAGGAGCAACCGGCTCCAAGAAATACGCCGATAAGGTAGGATCTGCTGCTGGTAGTTTGGCTTTATTGGCTTGGTAGCTTGCTGATAATTGGAGCCTAAAACGTTTATTGACAGATGTATTACTTACATTGAGGTGAACAGTATTGCGCTTATCAGAAAAATCGCCTGGAAATACTGTAGTTTGCTTCTGATAGGTCCCAGAGATTAAATACTGAAGATATTCTCCCCCTCCACTAAACGACAAAGTTCCTTGACTGAAATTTGCCGTTCCGCCGATTAGTAAATCCTGCCAGTCTGTAGACCTTGTTGTATCCCATAATTTTAAATCAACTGCGCTACTTGGAATAGCAATGCCATCATTTTTATAGGCTTCCCTTCTCATTTGGAGGTATTCACTGCTATTTAATACTTCCAATTTTTGTGGCACTTTCCCAAAGCCGTATTGTAAACTGGCATTGACTGACGTCTTTCCAGGACTTCCTTTTTTAGTCGTTATTAATATTGCTCCGTTGGCAGCACGCGAACCATAAATGGCAGTCGCATCCGCATCTTTTAGCACTTCCATTGTTTCTATGTCAGATGGATTAATAAAATTCAATGGGCTTGGATTCGGTGATCCACTTGACGTGGGACTCAATATCTGTCCTTCAAAACCAATTGTCGGAATTTGAGAAAAAAAAGGCACACCATCTACGACAATTAGTGGATCATTCCCCGATGCTATGCTATTCTGGCCCTGTATCTGGAGCCTTATTCCTCCCCCAGGTATGCCAGAAATTTGAGTAACTACTAGACCAGGAACACGTCCCTGTAGGGCGAGTAAAGGATTTGATATGGGCTGTTTCTCGATTTCTGACGCGGACACTGAACTAATATTGCCGGTATTAAATCGCTGAGAGGTTTTTCCATAAGCAATGACAACAGCCTTATCTAATATGTTGTCTGCTAAAGCTAAATTGATTCTTAGTTTCTCTTTACTATTAAGCTTAAAAGTCTTCATTTCATAACCCACGGACGTAATTATCAAGATGGCATCATTACTAACCTTTGATATTTTAAAATGACCTCTCGAATCGGTCACAGCAGCTTTGGAAGTACCCTTAACCAAAATTGTGGCTCCCTCTATGGGGATGCCAGAACTGTCCAAGACGTTGCCTTCTACGTCGAAGAACTCCTCCTCGGTAATACTTCTTTTATTATAATCATCAGATCGTGGTTTTTTTTTAGAAACAAAAACATTCTGCCCCTCGATCCAAAATTCAAGTGGCTGTCCATCCAAGCATTTCTCCATAAACGTTTGAATAGATACGTCGGATACTGTAATGGAAATTCTTTTAATCTGAGCTAGATCTTCCGCCCTCGATAAAAAATTATACCCATATTGTTTCCCTACCTGCTTGAAGATGACGTCTAATGATTGATTAGTCGCCGAGTAGGTAATTTGGGCGTTCGTCCGTGCAGTTACCTGCAGGCCACAAACAGTTAATAGGAGGACCATTAATTTCATAATTCTTCGCAGTTTGGTCGCAGTGTTTTGGCGTGGAAAGCAGTCTACAGCATTCCCATACCCCTTAATGTTGTACATTTGGTAGTTGATTTGGGTGAAAAACAGTCGTTTGCCGCGATCGTTGTAAAGCCCAGTATAACCGGGAGTGTTGCAACCACTACCGGTTTTTTTATGGCTTTGCATGCGAACGAATGCCTGGTTGGCATTAGGACAAGCAATGGTCGATTAGTGCGATCAAAGGATAGATTTGATGCAAAAATCATCGAGCTGGGGCGTATTCATCAAATACGCCCTACCCGACGACAAGGCTTTCAGGGCCAAACATTACTTGGAAAGGCAAAAGACATTGGACTGCTAAAGGTTTCCAGTCATATTGAAAGCCCCCATGGGGGTAAGGGCTGTAGGTAAGAGGAATGGCTAGCGATGCATGAAGAACTGTGGTGTTGGTTGCTGGGGTCACGTCGTCAGTTTTGAATAATGATTAAAGTTGTTTGTCCTATGCAAGCACGGGAGAAAGGTCTCTCCTGGAAAAAAGTTATTCCTCCCTCTCCTCCAGGAAACGGGGAGACCTTCCATACCCATAGCTAAATAAATAGATACCTGGCTAAAATTTTTTCAATTGGCAAGGCTCATAGACGTACACAGGATAAAACATCACTTTAATAATGTTGCGAAGCGCAGCTTAATGGTAGCAAAAAAGAGTATCAGATCAACGAAAAATCATGGCTCTACCGGATATATTTTTATTGTTTTGTCATTGATAAAACTATATTGGAATTGACCCATACGGGACAAACTATTTAGCATGGATTTCAAGGTAATATTACGCGCCACTTCGCCTTGAAAAGTACCCGCTTCGGTGGCAACATTTCCTTCCAGAATTATTTTTACATCATACCATCGTTCGATTTCTTTGGCCACTTCACGCAGTGTTCCTTTTTGAGTGAAATGAAATTTTCCATTTATCCATGCAATTGATCCTTCAGCATCTGCCTGCCCTACACTTATTTCCGAACTTTGATCACGAACAATTGCCATCTGGCCGGGTGATAACATTTTTGATTGGGAATTACTCTCTCCAGTCGCCACTTTCACCGATCCCTCTAACAGCGTTGTGACCGAATTTCCTTCATTGGCATATGCCCGTACGTTAAACTTTGTTCCCAGTACACGGATGCTATAACCATCTTTCTCGACAATGAAGGGCATTTTTTCATTTCTCTGCACTTCGAAATACGCCTCCCCGGCTAATAATTCCACCCTTCTTTCAGTTCCATGGAATGCCACCGGGTACCGGATAGCCGTTTCTGCATTAAGCCATATTTTACTGCCATCTGACAGCGTAATTTGAAAAAAACCTCCCCTTGGTGTCATCAGTGTATTTAGGCCTTCCGCTTCGTTTCCGGCGTATTGGATATTTCCATCAGCCGATTTTGTAATAGAGGTTTGTCCCTGGGTCGCAATGGGTCCGTTGGCAACCATTTTAAGGTCAACTTTTGATTGGTCAGCAAGTATAAGAATGGCTTTTTGCCCACCGGGTTGGACATCTTGAATTTTTGTTTCTTTAGTAGCTGTTACAGCATTGTGATGACGGGGATAAAAAAAGTAGAAGTAAGCACATGTCGCTATCAAGGTGATGACGGCCGCGGCGGCGTACCGATAAGCATATTTTCGACTCGAACGATTAATATTGACTACTGGAATAGTAGCATGGCGGGAGTCAAATAATTCCTTAGCAGCGTAAATTTCACGCAAATATGTTTGGAGTTGATCTGGCTCTGTCAACTCGTTAAATAATTCCGCATTCTTTGGTGAAGAAGCGATCCACGCGTTAATACGCGCTTCTTCTTCGGGTGTTAACGCACCTCCCATATGCCTTGTAATGAGCAAGGTTATTTCATTAGCCTTTTCCTTCATCAGTAGTGATATAACAGATTACGAATGGATGATACCAATCGCACTAATTAAAAACGAGGTGCGATGGCATTTCATTTACCAAGATTTAATAATTATTTTACACAGTCACGAATTGATTGGAAACCAATATACTAGCAAACTAAATTTAATTTCCAGCTCCATTTAATCCCGAGAAAATCGCAAGCAGTAAAGAGACAATTTTTCGTAATAACGTATTATTTCGAAGTTCCTTCAGAGCTTTGAATTTAGCTACTCGAACAGTATCCTGACTTATCCCGAGACTTTTAGCGACCTCATCTGTAGTCATACCATCTATGTACAACAACTTTATAATTGCCTTACGCTGGGGAGGAAGGTTTTCAATTGATTTAAAGATTGTCATCAGTACCTCATTCCTTATCATTTTATGTAAGGCATCTTCATCAATATCTTCATTCTCCAAGTTTGAAAAGGAGTCGACCCGAATTTCAGCTTTATATTTCGTAGTGTTTACGTGACGAAGATGGTCATAACTTGAATTTCGGGAAGTTACATATAAGAAGGTCTTTGCGCTATTAAAGGAAGGGAAATTAGTCCGTAGTGCCCACAATTTAAGTAGTGTGTCTGACACAATCTCTTCACTTACCTGTGGATTATCAATCAGGCGGTTAACGAAATAAAACAAACGAAACTGATACTCCTGATGCAACTGTGCAAAAGCTTGCTCATTCCCTGCCTTCACTTGTTCAAACAGGTCATCATAATAATATTCGTTTTGGGTGGTCATAAATGGTAAGGACTCCTACGGCTCCCTGCGCCAAATCTAAAAAGATTAAGAATACAAAATAAAAATACTTGCCATTACTCCTGATTATCAGAGCGTTTAAAGGGCAATCAACTTCGTATAGGATCGTAAAGCCAGGTGGGATATTGATGGTGAGAAACCTGGAAGGTTAGGCTACAATAATAAAACAAAAATGAGAATTTGGCAAAGTTGCTTATCAAAAGTCAAAGTCAAAATTAATGTATTTGTGCAGTAAATGTTTAAGTACCCTTTTCCGTTTATATTTCTGTAACGATTGCCACTCCATTACCTTACTCTATCACGCAAGAATAACCCCAATTGCACTAAACCCTACTATTGCTCATGCGTACTTATTATATTGTCGGGTATGTTATTAGCTTTCAATTTCTAAAATTCCTGGAATTTTCTGGTGACAAAACTCAACTTGTTGCTATATAGTATTAGAACGTGTCCTGTAATACTATACTGGTACAACGATAACCATTTATAATGAAAGAAATACCCGAAAAAGACCTGATTGCCGGCCTGAAGGGGAAAGATAGCATGATTTGCAGTCACTTATTTGTTACGTTCTTCCCTGTGATCATGGGCTATATCACGCCCAAAGTTTCAAATATTGACGATGCAAAAGACATAGCACAGGAATCTTTGACCACCTTGTGTGTAAAGGCTAATAGTTTTCCGCAATTAAGTAACCTCACCGATGTAAAAAAAATACTGTACGGTATTGTGCGTAACAAGGTGAATAGTTATATCCGGGAAAAAATGAAATCCCATTCCTTCATGCAGGAATACATCGGGTTGACCAATTTGAGCGAAGACCCAGTTGCTGATGGTAAACTAATTCGCGACAACGAGATTCATTTTGAAATTCATCAGCACCTTAATTCGCTCGGTGGGCAGGCAAAAGAGATCATTGACTTATTGTACAAGGGAAATCATACCATTAAGGAAATCAGTGATAAGCTGGAGACCAGCCAGGGTAACGTGCGTAATCAACACTATAAGGTGTTGAAGAAATTACGGGAAATCCTGATAAAATATAAGTCTGGTGTGATCGCTAACAAAGCCATTTCATCGATGTTTTTCCAACTCCTGAGTTTATAACCCAGCCACTAATCAAATATCCCAAACCATAACCATAAACCTTTCTAAAACGAGAACCATGGCAAGCTACCTTAATCAGAATGAACTAGTAACATCGGCGATCTGCAATAAAGCGGATGATCGCCAGTTAAATGCGGAAGAAGAACAGGCGTATGCTGATCTGGATGCTGTAAGCCCGATTGATGAATTTGAGTTTCGCTGGGAGAAATTTATTGAAATTGATGTCACGACCAGGATGGCCGATGAAATGTTGCCTAAATTCCAGCAAGCTCTCCTTGCTTTTGATTCCTCTACAGATATGACAGTGGTAAAAGACAAAAGAGTATTGAGAATGAAATTTCTCAAAGTGGCCATTGCAGCCTGCATTGTAATACTGGGAACCGTGGTGGTGATGCAATACAATAATCCACAGTCGCCTGAAGAAACAGAAGCAATATTAGGAGCAGATAAAGGTGTTGGCCCTGGTGGATTTAAAGGCACCCTGTTCCTCTCGAACAATAAACCAATCCTGCTTGCAGAAATGGCCAGTGGTCAAACATTGGATGACGGTGTATCAACAATTGAAAAAAAGGACTCAGGTAGTTTGTATTACACCAGGAACAGCGATAAGATAAATGCAGAGGCGAGAAACAAATTGGTAACACCAAGAGGTGGTACTTACACCGTGCAATTGTCTGACGGCACGAAAGTATTTCTAAACGCTCAATCTTCCCTGGAATACCCAGTAGAATTTATTGGTAATACTCGAGAAGTGACTCTTAGTGGAGAAGCCTATTTCGAAGTAAGCCCCGGCAAAAAACCTTTTATAGTACACCATCATGGAAAAGAAATAAAAGTATTAGGTACAAAATTCAATGTAAATACCTATGAAAAAGAAAATCGATTAACAGCTACATTACTGGAAGGATCGATTGAATTAATTACGAACAATAAAACCATCATCCTTAAACCGTCCGAACAAGTTATTGTAGCTAATGGGAATATTACCACCCGGACTTTGACGCGACCTGAGAATGCCATTTCCTGGGTAAAAGGCAATTTCAGTTTTGAGAAAGTTACATTAAAAGATATTATGTATCAGATTGATCGATGGTATGATATTGATGTTGTGTTTGAAGAGGAGCCGAATGCAAGTCCTGTAACGATCAGGCGCGTTCCCATGAACCTCGAACTGTCTGAAATTTTGGATGTAATTAAAGAAGGAGACCGATTTTCATATACAATTACAGCCGATAAACAAAAGTTAATTATTAGAAAGTAATATACCATTGCCTATTCCTGTAAAAATCCTATCTATTGAAGAGCTAAATAATTTGCCAGAGATGTATCTGGGGAGATTAATAATTAGTCATCTCCGCTATTTTTTCCTGGTCCTTGACATGAAGGTCTATAATATGTAGACCTTCAATGCAAGGGCTTTTACAATCAATCTAATATCTTCTCGTCTGCAGCGCTTCGGCCAATGTTGCGGATATGAAAAATGCCTGGCCATATCTAACCATTTTACCTTCAAATGAACCTTCCTGTGGATTGTCACCTTGCAATAGCATTTATTGATTGCTGTATTATATTTAAGCCCAAACCGTGGAGCATACCATTGAACACTTATTCTTTTTTTGAAAAATGATTTTTGGGTCATACGATCCCCCATTTCTGTTTCTAAAAACACAATTATGAAGCAACTCTCGGTTTTACTCTGCTTAGGTGTATTGTTGATCTTGAATCCAGTGTACTCACATTGGGAAACAACCAAAAAAGAATATTCCTATGTCGCTCACGATAAGCCACTCAAAGATGTTATATACGAATTAGAAGATACATTCGGAGTATTCTTTAATTACCAAGAAAAAGATCTTAAACATGCCAAACACGTAACAGTTAATTGCAAATCTTCAACCTTTCAAGGAATGCTCGATTGCATTTTTGAAGGACAGCCAGTTATTCCCTACTTCAAAAACAACTTCTATTATCTAAAGTTACGAAATATCGGTGCGCCACCCAAGGCCCCTGATACTGTGAAAACGCAAGACGTACGCTTAATTGTTCGAGATGAAGAGAACAGACCCGTACCGAATGCAACAGTCTCCGTGGACAATGGTGCGCAGGGCAAAACTAATGATTCAGGAGAGTATCGAGTAGTTACAAGCCTACAATCGAAAAATATAATTGTTTCCAGCCGTGGCTTCGAAGACAAAACAATACCGCTTCCCTGTGAGCCAACCCAAAAGATTACATTAATTCTTGACTACACACCTTTAGTTGCTAACTATATCTCGGTCAACAAAAATGCGCCCTTATCTATAGGCCATATTCCGTTATCGACATTGTCCCAAGCCAAATCGCAAAATTTTCTAACCAATTTATCGGGGTCTACTACAGGATTGTTTATTAAACTTTCAAATGGAAGTTTACATACATCTGGAAGCGTTGTCATAAGAGGAGAAAGCAGAATTTATGATGGCATTTTAGGTAGTGATTTCGAGTTAAACGGACCACTGTTTATCCTGGATAAAATGCCAATACCTAATATTCTGATCAATCAATATGAATACCAGGGTGGAAATCCAAACAATGTTGGAAAGCAGCGCGCAGGAAATACGATTTTCAGAATAATTAGTCCAGATGTTATTGAATCTATAGAAGTATTAAAGGATGCGGCTTCAACAAGTATTTATGGAGCAAGAGGTGGTAACGGGGTTATTATTATCAATACGAAAAAGGGAAATATTAACACGCCTCAATTAACAGTAAATGGAAGTACTGGCTATGGTATTAGCAGGAGATACTTCAACTATTTGACCGCTCCAGAATACCGGGCTTTGCGACAAAAAGGATACGAATATGATAATATAAATTTCAATAAGCAAAATGCGCCGGATTTATACTGGCAAACCGATTCCACTAATAACTTTAATAAAATTGCGACTGGAGGCAGGGCTTCGATAGTTAAGGGATTTGTCTCGACCGGAGGTGTATCCAACCAGATGAATTATTATGTCTCGGCCGACTTTTATAAAGAAACGAGTCCATCAGAATATAAACTGCTAGGACAAGATTTCTATGACCGGGACATACATATACAGGGAAGTTTGCAGAATGTGTCTAGAAATGGAAAGGTAAGCATTGGACTTAATGGGTTATATTATTCTGGCAAAATCAATTCCGTTGGTAACGACTTTACTAAAATTCGACTTTTCAGTCCGACAGCTCCGCGCTTATTTGATTCTACGGGAAGCCTCACTTGGGGATGGGGTGCCAACAATCCTTTGGCTTTGGGACTAAATACATACAAGTCTTATATTGATAATGTGCTGTGTAATTTTGAAGCAGGATACCAGGTAGATTCAAATTTTTCACTAAAGTCACGGTTAGGTATCATAATGCTACAGAACAGCGAAAGTGTAATCATTCCGATAAAAGCACAGGACCCAAGTAAAAATCCAACCGGCAGTACCGAATTTGGGAAAACCTTTTATAAGAACACCAGGGCCGAATTTTTAGTCGAGTATAAAAGACAATTTGGAAAATTAAAGACCAATTCTTTAGCTGGTATCACCTTGGATCGACAATCAAGAGAGGATGAACGTTTATTGGCTACTGGTTATACGAGCGATTTGCAATTATATGATGTAGATGCCGCAGCTCTTACAGATGCAAGTAATGACGAAAGTAAATATGGATACGCGGGTACATTTATCAACTCGCAGTTGGAATATGACAAAAAATACCTACTAAACCTCACACTTCGTCGCGATGGATCATCCCGCTTTGGGGAGAAAAAAAGGTATGGGTTATTTGGAGCTGTCGGTGCCGGTGTAGTGCTAACAAAAGCTATAAAACTTCCTGAAATTATCAGCTTCGCTAAAGTGAGAGCAAGCTATGGAATCTCCGGCAACGACCAAATAGGGGACTACGGCTATAGAAACCTCTACCGAGTAATGGGTGGTAATGCTTACGCAGGTTATTCTACCGTGCAACCCTATCATCACCTCAATGAAAACTTCGGCTGGGAAGAGAAGCGCCAGCTCGAGATAGCGACAGATTTTACGTTGGCAAACCTGCTCAATTTCTCGCTGGCTTATTACAACAATAATTCTACAAATTTACTTACTTCCCGCAGCCTACCGAGCTTTACAGGTTTTGGAACGATGCTTGGTAACTCAGCCGCTAGAGTCCGTAATTCCGGAATCGAATTTTCGATTCATAAAAGAGGCAAAGAGTCGAATCCACTAAATTGGCAATTCGCCTTTTCTTTAACTATACCCAAAACAAAAGTGGTCAAATTTCCCGACCTGCAAAGCTCTAATTACGCCAACCTCATAAGATTAAATGAATCATTGAGCATGCAATTAGGCTATAGCTCGTTAGGTCTTAATACGCAAACCGGGTATTACGATTTTGTACACCGCAACGACGATTCGGTATTAAATTCAAAAGACTACTCCATTCTTGGCAATCTTGATCCGAAATGCTACGGTGGTTTTCAAAACATCATCGGACTGGGCAAATTTACCGTAGACTTTTCGTTGGAATTTGTAGTGCAAAAAGGAATCAACCAGGAGCTGTTATATTCTCCCATGTTGTATTCAGAAGGATACTCAAACGTCCCAGTTCAGTTTAAAAATTACTGGCAGAAACCAGGAGATAGTGGTCCTTATCAAAGGCCAACAGCTAATTCAGGATCAAAAGCCGCATCGACCTGGAACCTTCAGAAAAACAGTGATGCCTTACTGGTGAATGCCAACTTCATACGATTAAAAAATATCGCACTTTCATATACACTGGAAAAACTTAAGCACCGAAGACCAAAATTTGAAACGAAAATAATTGCCTCAGCGGAAAATGCATTAGTCATCACCAAATATAAAGGTGCAGATCCCGGTTCACAAAACTTCCGAGGACTCGCACCGTTGAAACGATTCACAATAGGCTTTCAGTTTAATGTAAAATAAGCAATATGAAAAAAGTAAAAATATTATTTGGGATATTGGGTATCGTATTGTTGTCAGCTTGCAATAAACTTATCGATGTCAAACCCGAAAATGAGCTGGATGTCCGTTCAATATATGCTAATGACCACCTTGCTACATCGGCTATAACCGGAATATATAAAAGTATGATGACTGAAATTGGGCCATATAATGGCCAGCTTACTCGTGGATTCATGCTGTCCACTGATGAGGTAATAAGATTCAACTCAATTGCCGATGATACCAGGTTTCTTAATCTTTCATGGAAATCAACCGATGTGATCATCGCTAATTTTTGGAATAAAAGCTATAGCTACATTTATCATTGCAATTCGGCCATTATTAACCTGCAAAAAAGTAAATCATTATCGGCCAATCTCAGAGATCAATTGGAGGGTGAAGCAAAGTTTCTCAGAGCATTTGTTTACTTTTACCTCGTCAATCTGTTTGACAGTATTCCTCTGGTTCTCGATATTGATACTGAAACTACCATCAAGCTAAAAAGAACCGCGCCCTCACTTATTTACCAGCAAATTATTACTGACCTCGCCGAAGCACAACAGTTGCTTCCAGAGAGTTATCCAGTAAACAGTATTTCACAGAATATCCGAGCGACTAAGGCAGCGGCAACGGCCCTATTAGCCAAAGTCTTCCTTTATACTAAAAAATACAACAGTGCTGATGAATTAAGTTCGAAAGTTATTAGGTGGGGAAAGTATACCCTGGAAAATAATCTTGCGGCTGCTTTTTTATCTGGAAGTAAAGAAACCATTTTCGCACTGTATCCCACGATGGACGAGTACAATACAGTAGAAGGCCGAATTTTCAGTATTAACCCGACAACAAATAAAGCATCTTTCGAAATTTCTCCTGGGTTACTCGCTGCATTTGAACCTACTGATTATCGAGTGGCGCAGTGGATGAACAGTTATGCGGGTGGAACTTCTACATTTAAAGTGCCCTGTAAATACAAGGTTTCCCAAGCTACCGATGGAAAAGTTACTGAATATAATACAATACTCCGATTGGCTGAAATGTACCTGATAAGAGCAGAGGCCAATCTGAAATTAGGCAATCTCCAGCAAGCAGTAGATGACATTAATGCAATAAGAAAGAGAGCGAATGCAACCATCCTATCGTCAACAGATCCACAAAAAATCAGGATTGCTCTTGAGCTCGAAAACCAACGGGAATTCTTTGCAGAGTTTGGTCACAGATGGTTTGATCTTCGCAGATGGGAATCTGTACAATCAAATTGGCAAACCAGGGCAGACGATATCTTAGGACAAAGCAAAAAACAATATTGGGCAGGTTATAAAATTAACCTGCCCATACCGGCTGATGAACTTTTAAGGTCTGATTCCTTGACGCAAAACGTCGGATACTAGTTCAGCTACCTTATTCCGCATCTCTATCTGAATAGATAATGACTGTAGGATAAAAGTAATGCTGGCCATAGTGAAAGGGGTAAAGACCCATACTAAAAGACGATGAAAAGGTATAACCCGGATACAGAACCGAAAGCCGGTAAATTTCAACATTTATGTCAGACACGGTTCCAACTGGGTCTGACATTTCTTCATCGCGGTACCAGGTGTAATTGGCAAAATTGCATTGTTTACTCACAGATTTAACACTCTGTTTTGCAGGAAATGCATTTCCAATAGTCATTAATACAAGACCGACTGCAACGATAGCTTTGAGATTTTGTCTCATAATTGTGGGTTTAATGGTGAATAATAATAGCAATTAATGCACGCCAGTGGGCGTAATAAAAGGTAGGATGGCTGTTAATTCCAGCCGGCGACTATCATTGCGGGATTTGATAACAAAGGTACATATGATGATTGGAAAAATGCCAATAGAACCAATCACACAAATAAAAGTTATCGGGATTTTGACTTCTGTCAAAAAGGAAGCAAATGGGAGTTAGAATTAGAAATAAACTGACCACGAATACAGTGTTTTCACTGTTGGCTAATAATTATCATTAATATAATAATCCCAAATTGTCAAAGCACTATGGCAATAACGAACGCTATTAAACTAAGTTTTGAGGCCTGGAAAAACCGAATCGGGCATATCACCATTTTCATAGGAACGTTGTGTAGTATCGTAAGCTTGTTTATGGGATGGCTAAATACTATAATTCCACCTATCTATATAACAGCCACTAAAATTGCACTGATTTATGCTTGTGTAGCTGCACTAATATTAATGGTGTGCAAAACTATTCGGGAGGGGACGGCACCTATTCCGGCCGGGCTTCATCAGCCTGGTCAGTCCCAACCGAGATTTATTTTCTCCAGCAAAATGAGAAATCGCGCCAAAATATGCCAGCAAATACTTTATTGGTTACCTGTACTCCTTATGATTTGGCTTGTCTCAATTTTTTGGACAGAAAAAGGAAAATGTGAAAAACAACAAATGATCACAGGGGTCAAATTATACAAATTTACCGATACTGAAAAAGATCCTTTTTCTGCAAGTGTATACAATTATTTACAGGATAACACAACTAGTCATTCCTTGGTAATTGATACTGTCAACCAATTCATTAATCTGAATAAGATCCGACAACCTTCTGACGCTATTCCACTGCTTGGTTGTTTTGGAAAAGGATTGATAGTATTTGGTAATCGCACAAAAGAAGAGGGCAGTTTTTATTGCAAAATCTGTATTAAAAATATTAGGGATGAAATTACGGATACGATTGGGCCATCAAACCGGATCATTACGATTCAAGATCCCCCTTACTTTGATATAAAATTTGACAAACAATATGAAGTAGTTTCCAAAGTGGTGCTTGCTTTAATCAATTATCAACAAAATAGTTTTGATTTAACTATCAGCTTACTGAAGCCTATTGTGGAGAATCGACAGATAAATAACCCCAAATTTATTGCAGCTTGCTATCTAATTATGGGTAATAGTCATTTTAAAAAAAAGGATATCTCGACCGCATTAGAGCTATATAAAATAGGAGTAAACTTTGATCGAGACAATCCACTTTTACAAGGAAACCTATTGGCGATAGCCAAAGATAGCTTTGAAACGGCTAGATTTATTATTGAAAACCTACCCAAGGGATTTAACACCAATATACAGGATTCAGAGGAACTAGAATGGTATCATGAACATGTTTGGCGTCCATTGGGCGCTTTTAAGAATCTGATTGCCATAGGAAAATTCGGATGCATTTACCAAAATGCAGAGGGGTTATGGGACGGCGCGATCTATTCGAAAGTTGGAGTAACTAAAATCTTTTTTAATTCTCCTGATCTTGGAAGTGCCCAACTAGAGTTTGATAGATTTTTAGGATTAGCAAGTGTTCCGCCAGGAAAGAAGTATCCCTTTGATTTTAATAACCCTTAGTGTAAAAAAGCATAATAGAACGTAATTAGCAATTCAATCATTTACTCAATTTGCAATTTTTTTTTTGAGAAAGTTATTAGTCGATGAAATTCAACGTTGTACATTATCTAGTATAGCGAACCTATGCTTTATTATTTAACCATCTCTTAAATTTGCTCACAAGATTTATTGCGTGCTCTCGCTGATAACAGTCACTAACATTTGGAAATACATAGAAATTTTATTTACTTTTGACCCGTTCCTTTTCCCACCTTATCCTCGCAGGTACACGATTGATTCGCTGTCTTTAATCTAATCTTCCATTTTTACACTACTACACAACCATCAAAACTAGCAAGCCTGTATGTACAATCCCCAGACGCACTATCGCGCCTTATTCTCTGTAGAAAAGAAAAATCAATTAGACGAGCACGATATTTTTAAGCGTTTAGTAAGCCATATGGGAGGATGGCTGAAAACACATGAATTCTTCCGAGAATTAGGCGCACATATTTTTAAACGTGAATTATACGTAGGAGGTAAAAAGGTCTTTGGGAATAAGAATGCCTGTTTTGAAGTAAAAACAAACAATTATAACGAAGAACTACGGATACCATCTGCATGGGTTATGCGGATGGAGCATTTTGATAATAACTACCGGCAAAGAAAATGGCGAATTGATGTAGCCATGAGTAATATTAGGCCAGAGTACTGCGAGCTCTCCGTTACAGTTACGCGTTTCTTGCGCGATGATTATATGGGGGAAGAACCACCAGTGCCACCTTCCTCTGTACCTCGATTTGTAAGTAAAATCCTGAATGACGATTTTTTAAAATGTAGTGTTGGGGCTAAGAAAATCGAATCTAATGCTCAGGTTTTAAAAGCCGGCGAAGGTCGGCCGCTTTACCAGTTTATTACGCATCCTGGTAGGATCGTTCCTGTAATAGTTATTAATATCCAACACGCAAAAAATATAGTGGTCCCTGATGGTCTGCAGAAATTGGTATTGGGAAGCGGAATTGTTTACTATTACGATGATCAATATGTCCACCAGGAGTTGGCCTACGACTGGGGACAGGCTGTGGATCATTATCAATGTCGTCCCGATAGCATACGAGTATATCTTCCGGAGTTAAATGTTGCGAGCTATAATGATTGGAAACGCCATCGCTATTTTTCGCTAAACGATTATTTGAATAATCCTGAAGATTTATTGAGAGTCATAAGTCAAAGTGTTTTTAGGGTGAGTTTTCGTAACGTTCCTTTTGATCATATCACCAACTTTGAAACATTATACATTCTTCAACAACGACAAAGAGTTCAACAACTTCGCGCGGCTGCGGCCAATAGTCAGCGGAGTAAGGAGGAAGAAGAATACCTTACGGCGTTAGAGGATGAAAATGTAAGAACTACCTCTGCATTAAAGACAAATGAAAATGCTCTTAACAGTGAAAGAGAAAGAAACATAACTCTGGAAATTCAAATTGAAGAACTGACAGACCAGCTTAAAGTAACGCGAGAGCAATTCGGGCAAGTTACCCAAACGCAGAAACACCTACAGGAGCACATGGAGAATGTTAATTCGTTGAGGAGTTGTTTTCAAACTTTTCCCTCTTCAATTCTCGAGCTAGTCAATTTGTTGGAAACATTATATCCTGATAAAGTTCATTTTTTGGATGAAGCCCGGCAGTCAGCGGAAGATGCCTCATTCAATATTCTTTCTGAAGCCTGGGAAGTATTAGTTAAAACTGCTACTACCCTTTACGCTTTATATTTTGAAAAAGATTCAAAGAACATCGAGTTGGATTTTAAAAATGAAACAGGCTACGAAGTAAGTTTAAAAGAAGGTGGCCAAACTAAAAATGATGCTAAACTGATGGCTTTAAGAACTCGACTTTATGAAGGCAATTCAATTTCAATACTTCCCCACGTTAAATTAGATAAAAGTCAAAAACATTTAAGGGTACATTATTTCGTAGATCGAACCAAAAACCTATTAATTATTGGTCATTGCGGAGATCACCTGGATACAGCCGGCACTCAACGAAGAAAGGAAAGAGCATGATAGTAGTTAATAATAATCAGGATGGATAGCATTTTAAGTCATTTCGTAAATAGCTTGGTCGCCAAAACTGGTAAAGTGTATTTTGAGTTAGGCGAATCTGAGAAAATTGAATATAAGCAAAGCCTGCAAGTTGTAGGTGAATCCGTAAATAAATCCTATTTAAAAACGATTTGCGGCTTTGCAAATAATCGAGGAGGAGTAATGGTTTTTGGAGTAGCACCTGAAAAGTTAGAATTAGTAGGTATTCAGGATAAATATGAGAACCTTGACAACAGGTTTTTTAGCTCGACTTTGGCGGACAATGTGGATGGTTCTTTCGACCATAGCTTTTTTACTTCCAGAATTGAAGGTTTATTAATTGGTTTTCTTGTTATTAAGGAAGCGAAATCCAAACCGGTTATCTTAAAGTCTAACTTTGACAATTCAGGCGAGAAAGGTACGGCTGGCGATATTTACTTTCGATATCCAGGCAGAACTTCAAGAATATCCTTTGCCGACCTGAGAACTCTGATCTCAAACGAAGTGAGAATTAAAATTAATAAAATACTTAATAGGGTAGAATATATAGCGGCGCAGGGAACTGAAAACATTGCATTGTTGAACACCCAAACCGGGGAACTTAATACAGAGGCAGAATCGGCAAGATTCATCTTAAGCAAGGAAATTTTAAATGAAATAAATTTCATCGACGAAGGCAGGATCGTTCAGACTGAAGGAGCACCAGCTTATGTAATAAAAGGAATAGTTGAAGTCGCCAATGAAAAAATCGTTGAAAAAAAGGTAATTCTTCATTCCAGTGATATTTTCACCTCTTTTTTTTCACAAAAATGCGAAGAACCTTTAGAGTATATTAAAGAGCTACTATACAAGGATAGTCCCTATTATCCTTTGTTCTACTTTATTAAGAGTGCTAACCTGACCATCGACAAGGCTATTGAATATATTAATACTCAAGTCGAGCACGATATAAAAAGTACTACTAAAAACAAGATAATTAACAGGCTTACTGCCAGGGTGGTGTCTGTTGCCAGAAGTGCATCTTATCTATTTTTAAAGAATCATTCGCCTATCCCAAGGAATTTGTTTAAAAAACATATCAAGGAAGTTCTTGAGGCATTCACTCATTTAGCCTACCAGGACTTTCGTGCTAACCCAGAATATTACTTAAAAATCCTTGGCCTTTTTTATAAAGAAGTTCGTCACATGGACACGATGCCGAAAACGTTCTTTAGAAAAGCTATTTGCATGTGTGATGAAGCATTGTTTAGGTAATAGTAAATATGGTAAATAAGCTGTCTCTTATAGACAATCATACCAACTATACCTTTTAAGTAATAAAAAAACTAGTTGTGCATATTGAAAAACTGACAGATGATCTTATCGATGATGCAATTTTATGGTTCGGCGAACCTATCAATGATTGGAAATTAACCAGGATCGAATTTAAAGAGCAAGGTCCGTATACAAAATACTATCCTCATGCTGGAGAAATCTCCATTTGTCTTTCAGAAAAAGTATACGGTGATAATTTTCAATTGATTTTACAATTATCCCATGAAATCTGCCATGTATTACATCCAAGTATAGAATACCCCAGCCTTGTTTGTAACAAGACATTGGTAATAAATGAGGGGATATCTACATTTTTTTCAATTTTATCCTCGCAAAAGTATTTTACAGAAGGAAAGGATTTAGCACTCTACAGTCTTCGTCATCACTCCCCTAATTATTATAATGCTTACTTATTAATGGATCGACTTCTACAAATTGATTTAACTGCGATAAAACGCTTAAGGGATGTTCAGCCCAGAGTAGATAAATTACTTGCTTCTGATTTTAAGAAATGTAATCTAAATGTTTCTGAGGGATTAATCGTTGAATTGCTTACCCCCTTTAAATAAAATAGACTTTTCGAGGCTAGTGCTTAAAACCGCTGTAAATCCTGCATTTATTGATTTTAATCAATCCAAGACCCCTTAAACACCTACTACTTAAAGGTAGTTCTACGCAATACCAGTCTGTTGTATTTTCTATATTGCGATAAACTCATTGAGTAATCCCTACGTAATTATATATGTCAATTTTTAACGCCGCCCCATCCGAAAGAGAAAAATTTAACTTCGAACGACGTAAGCATACATGGGGAATTGTTAAATGGTTTGTTGTTAGCGTCGCTATTTCTTCCGCTGGTTTATTTATCGAACAGGGCTTTAAGGAACGATATACCGGAATCCAAGAGATGCAAGCGTTCGATAAATATGTTGAGCCAGTATTTCATATCGACAATTGGGAGGAAAGATGGCGCTTATCTGAATTTTATTCTATAGTTACTCCTACAGATCGATTAAGAGAACGATGGGAAGATTATCATAAGCATTTAAAGAAAGAACGTGATAGTATGGTCAATCTTAAGCAAGAAAAAGAAGTCATAATTAAGTCTGGTAACAAAACGAAAGAAGCTACCAGGAGACTACAAGAGATTAACCAACAACTTGAACAATTTAATCGTAAACTTTTACCTGATAATATTCCGAAAAAAAACGAAAGTGTAGTTTATGAAGGAGAGCCAGCAGGAGAAGTAAAACTTAGAAAGCAAGCTGAAGTCATTAAAAATAAAATTGAAGCAGGAAATTATTATAGCTTGGTCGATTATTTTGATAATGCCGAAAAAGCCAATATGCAAGCTGTAAAAGATGTTATCGAAACTTTAGGAATCCATTTTGGAGATATTAACTCCGGTTTTACACGAGACTATGATCATGCTATTTATTCCTGTAGATATGGGGTTGCTTCATTGCTAAACCAATCGAAGGTAATAATGCCGGCTTTTAAAGCAGAATTTTCAAAAGATAGTGTTTACTTAAGCATTGGGTTGGATGATGAAAAAAAAGAAGAGCTGAGTTTATCGCTTCAAGGAATAGATTGGAACAGGGTATACAATTTTGTAAAACAATTTTTTATCGCACGCCTAAGCAGATTTGAATAAGTATGAAAAAAGGGAAATTGGCTATTTTTGCGCTTATTATTGGAGTAATATTAATAATTATTTCTCCTTTCCTTCTAACTCGCAACTTGGGATGGATTATTTTTGATGATAAAACTGGAAGCATTGGAGATACTATTGGGGGCATTACATCTCCGATATCTTCTTTACTGGGCGCATTCCTGGTATATTTAGCATTAAACGCACAGATTAAAGCGAATAAGATAATTCAGAAGCAGTTTCGTAAACAACAACAGGATGCCAATTACGAAAAGGCACTGGCTAATGCTATGGAACAAATTAAATTTATAAGGGGAGATATTAATCAATGGACGGTTGTTGGTAAGTACGAGATAATGCGAGAAATCGGAAGGTATGAAATCTCCACATTTCAAGGAGTTGAAGCTATTGGATATATACTAGAACATCATCATAAAAATATAAATGAATTTGAAAAGTCGAATCTGAAAGGGCATTTAATGCAAATTGAAAGCTTATTGGATAGAATGCTTGAAACTGTCAGTTTGATACATAATAAACAATTTTGCAAGGACGACCATGATTACCTTATTAATACTTTGAAAGGCGTTTATATGCGCATCTTACCTTACTTGTATGTAAATAGAAATTCACTCCTGGTGAAATGACCGAAATCTGCAAAGAGTTAATCGTGAAATTAAAAACCAGGTTGCCAATAGATGGAAATGCACTTGATTGGCAAAGATAAGTTTTGTAAAAAAGATCTAAAATTTATCAACGTACCCAATGATCATGCCAAAATACCAAAAAACTTAGAAGATTATTTTACCAAGGTAATAGAAGTTTTAGATAAAATAGCATTTAATTAATGATCAAAGTGTTATTACTGTTGAGATATATTTTATAATTACTATATTGTTTGATAAGTAGCCTATTTTATGAAGCGTTTAATGATAGTTTTCCTTTGTCTTCTTCTTTATGGTAGCGGTTATTCACAGAATATCCCACTAAACAAATTGCTATCCTTTTCTGGAGACATTTTCGCAAACGTTGCAGAAAAGATTATTGAATTTGGCTGGGAATTCAGAGGTCAATTCACTGACTCTGTTGAAACACAAGTTAGATGGTCTTACAAACTAGATGCAAATACTGAGAAGGCTAAGGCTTGGCTTTATTGCTATAAAGATTTGAATTCAGATACAATTTGGAGGGTGTCCATGAATATCTTACATAGCGAGTATTTGAAATATTTTAAGGAGCTCTCTATTCACGGCTATAAAAAACTAAGCACCTTCGTGTACGAAGGTAACTTGTATAGTTGCTTCAGAAAAACTGCTGCGAAGTTCTATCTATCAGTTGAACTGGTGAGTTCTCTTCCAAAAAAAGGTGAAGAAAAACAAATTAACCAGTATGAAATTTACATTTCGATGGAAAAGAATTATTAAATGGCAAAAATGTGCAGTCTGTTTGAAAGTTTTTACTAAGAATGCAAAGTGTTATGTCGAAAAACGAAAATTTAATTGACAGGATCACGACAAACCCGGAAATCAATTTCGGGAAACCAACTATTCGAAATACCCGTTATGCCGTTGCCTTCATCCTGGAGTATATGGCCGGTGGTGACACTCCCGAAGATATTTTAAAAGAATTCCCCGATCTGCAAAAAGAGGATATATTAGCCTGCCTGGCTTATGCTGTAGCCTGTATTAAAGCCAAAGACATTATAAACCCTCTTAATCATTGAACTGCCGCTAGCGTCTGATAATTTGATTATACGGTCCTTTTACTTTTTTTAGCAGCTTTAACAGTTGACTCCTGGAGAATATCTTCTGCACTTAAGCCTGTCTCTTTTTTAATAAGATCCATATAAAGCGTTGCAATCGCCGTTAGTTTTTTTATATCATTTGTCCTAAACCATCTATCGATAGTATAGACTGTGCAATCATGTTCAATCGCAATTAGAGCTTTTAGTCTGTTATTGCTTTTTAATTCTTTAGCAAATTTGGCAGAAATAGTCATACTCAAATTTTGTTTGAAATAATTGTACAACAATAATGAAGCTCTTGGAATGTAACAAAATCGTTTATGATGATCAAAATTGATGATCAATGTTGACCTACCTCCCGATGCTGGTTAAGACCACAAAAAAACTCCCGACTATTCAGTCAGGAGCTTACTGGCAACCTTAAGTGCCCAGGATTATAAATATGCTTATGCAAGAATAGCTAAAAGGCATATAAGCAACAAAATCATTAGTGATCATCAAAATTTAGGAAAAAAACGTCAATTTATTTTTCAGATTGGTTTCCAGTAAATTCTTTATATCCACCAGGTCATCAAATCTTAATTTAGCTGTGCTTCCGGTTATTTTACCAGCTCGCAGTAAATCCAGATTTGTGTAAACAAAATGGGGAAGACGAGTATACCGAATGGCTGGATTTAATTGTAATTCGTCCGGGAGTGTAATATTACTAAAGAATTTTTCTAACGCTGCAATATCCTCAGGCTTAATATTCATGTCGCAAATATAGTCCCCAGGATTTTATTATTGGATGAAGTAATTTTCTTGCAAAGCATTCCTGTAAATAAATTCTTCCATTGGTAAAGAATCTCAGACCTTCTTTTTCTTTTTTGGCGGTGCTGGCAGTTTTTTAATAAGGGGTATTTGTACATCTTTGGCGGCTTTGTGCTCGTCCCATCCTTTCCAGATCGCCGGTTTACGGATTCTACCGCTTTCGGTCATTTCGGCATATTCAAAACGTCCCACATAGATTGGCTTCACCCAGTGAATAACGGCCCCATCGGTATCCAACACTTCGTTAATACATGGAGACTTTTTGATTTCAATAGCGGACAACTTTTTTAGAATGCCCGGCATTTCCTCGTCCTTATATCCGCCGCCGCTTCGACCCAGCCATACGAGCTCATCTTCCTCATTATGGGCGCCAATTAAAAGAGAACGGAAAGAACGGTTTTTGTCGGATTCTGCCCAGCCAACGATGACAAATTCATCTACTCTTTTCACCTGGATCTTTAGCCACTGAAAGCTGCGGTCATTTTGCAGGTATTCACTCTCTTTTCGTTTGGCTACAATGCCTTCCCAGTGGTGCTCCTGCATCGCGGCATAGAGTGCCTTTCCATCTTCGAAAGATTGCGAATATTTGACAGACTCAGTATCTGTGATAATGGCGCGCAGTATTTTTTTTCGTTGTGTAAGCGGCAACCCGGACAAATCGTAGCCGTCCAGCCAAACAATATCAAAGACGTAATAAGTGATAGGTGTGCGTTTACCATTATACAATTGAACGGCGTTAAAATGCGGTCTTCCATTTTCATCAAATACAACAGCTTCACCATCCAGTACCATCTTATGTTTTAATTTTTTAAGTGATTCTTCAATTAATGGATAGCGTTTTGTATAATCTTTATGTTTGCGGGTATCCAATCGCACTTTTTTATTATCGATAAAAGCCGTTAATCTGTAACCGTCCCATTTTATTTCGTACAAGTAATCGTCATTTGCGGGAATTTCTCGCACCGCGGTACAAAGCATGGGTTGTACCCTGCCAGGCATGGGCGCTTTTGTACACTGCTTCATTAATTGGATAAGCGATTGTTTGGCCATCCGCTAGTTAGTATTATTCCATTCATCCTCAATTGGTATGCCTCCTATTAGGCTGCCCTGGCATCAAATTTATGGAGCTAACCAAAACACTTTTTTATGGCAGATAATCCCAATAAAAAGAAGGCGGATGCCAAACGTGTTAGCCAGCAACCGCACGAGCAGGCCTATCAAAAACGAAAGGCTGCCAAAAAGAAAACAGCGAAGAAGAAATAAATAAGGTAAAGCCAGCTTTTGCAAGCTGGCTTTTTTGCACTAAGCGGGGAAACAGAAAGGCCGTTATAGATCGTTGGTTTTACAATGAGGCTTTATCCTTTCTTCGTTACAGATCGTACTATTTTAGTTACAGCCCGTAATGAAAAAACCATCCTGTTGTAGGATGGCTCTTTCACTCTTTTAACTCATTGGTTTTTCATGGACGAATTACGCAAAGGAAAGGTTCAACGGCGCAAATTTTCATAAATATATTCTCGCAAATCATTGACGTGATTATCTTTTAACTCTTTGTCATAATTTTTCCAAGCCAGGTCAACAATGATCTTCCGGTCAACACCTATTAATTCACTGAGAAAATGTAATTGGTACAATTTGAATTTGTACGGTTTTTCGATGAGTTTATCCATCGTTTTACTGTTGGTCTTCAAATCATCGCGAAATACCGATTTCGGACAATGCCGGAATATATCTTCAAACTCCGTAATGTCGCCTGAAAGCAGAAATTTTTTCACAGTAAGGTATCGCTCGTCTTTAATCATCTTCCGCAGGCAAAATAATTAGTAATTAGTTCCTTAAAAGGATCAATCATCCTTTTTACGGATCAACAGTCCGTTTTGCGGATAAATTGTCCGCTATTGATATTTGCTTGTTTATTAGCGCAGTTAACTGCGATAGTGAACGAAAAAGGGGAGTGTTTATACTATTTCAATACAAAGATATAAACATAAAATTTCAATTACTAAATTTTTTAGTACGTTTGTCCTCGCAAACAACTCCCCTTGTTTGGTTATCTAAACCTTATCCTGCTTTTTTTTGAGGACTTTGAATTCGTGAACCATGCCAACCAAACAAATAGACACTATTGCGCAATTGCGCCGGGATATTCTTTCCCTGGAAGGATACAACCCTTTGCCCGGTGAAAAAATAGACATTCAATGCCTGCCGATCGAACAGGCATTTCCTAATGAATCGTTTCCACCTGCCGCCCTCCATGAATTTATCAGTCATGGTCCTGATAGCCTTGCAGCAACAGCCGGATTTATAGCTACGCTGGTGTCGGCATTGATGAAACAGGGCGGTGCCATCGTATGGATCAACAGCCGACCCGAAAGAATCTATCCACCAGCATTAAAGCAGTTTAATATCGTGCCTGAGCACGTGTTGTTTGTTAGCCCAAAACGGCCAAAACAGCTCCTTTGGGCTACAGAGGAAGCGTTAAAATGCAATGGTTTGGCGGCTGTAGTGTCAGAAATACCAGATTTGGATTTTATACTATCGCGCCGTTTGCAATTGGCAGCTAAACAAAGCCGTGTAAGCGGTTTTATCCTACGCCCCAATCCTGTTAGGATAGTGAAGACCGCTTGTGCCTCACGTTGGCAGATCAATCCCATATTGAGCGTCTTGCCCGACGAAATGCCGGGCATTGGTTATCCGCGCTGGCACGTTGAATTAAAGAGGGCGACCAATGGCAAGGAAAATGTTTCCTGGCAGATGGAATGGACAGGTGAGCGGTTGCAGGTCATTACTGCTGGTATTGCTGCTGAGGAATTCATGCATAAAAATGTTGGGTGATGACGGCCAAACGATTTTTAACGATATGGTTCAAACACCTCCATGCGGACTGGCTATGTCGCAGGAAGCCGTCACTTAAAACCGTTCCCTTTGTTATTGCAGCACCCCAGCACGGTCGAATGGTCATTACCGCCGTGAACCATCTTGCCGATGCCCAGGAAATTGAAGTCGGTACAGTAGTTGCCGATGCCAGGGCTATTTACCCGGGATTGGAAGTAGTCGAAGTATTTATGGGACTGGCAGAGGGGGCGCTGGAGCATTTAGGCAAATGGATGATCCGCTTTACCCCCACGGTAGCCATCGATGGCGATGATGGTCTTATCCTCGATATTTCCGGGTGTGCGCATCTTTGGGGAGGTGAGGAACCTTATCTTAAAGAAATTCATCGACGTTTATTGGGATTTGGATATACAGTGAAAGCGGGTATTGCCGATACCATAGGTGCGGCATGGGCCATCACGCATTTTGGCAAGGGTTATCCTATCGTTGAAAGAAACGGGCACCAAAAAGCCATCATGACTTTGCCACCGGAAGCGCTACGGCTTGAAGAAAAAACGGTGACACGATTGCATAAACTGGGCCTGCACCAGGCAGGACTTTTTATGCATATGCCGCCCTCTTCCTTGCAAAGACGCTTTGGTAAGCAGTTATTGATACGTCTGCACCAGGCTTTAGGGACAATTGAGGAAATCATTGAACCCATCAAAATGAGTGAGCCTTACCATGAACGTTTGCCGTGCCTTGAACCCATAGTGAACGCCGTTGGTATTGAAATAGCCCTACAGCGTTTGCTCGACGCATTATGCATACGATTAACCGCCGGGGAAAAAGGATTACGTTCTGCTATCCTGAAGGCTTTCCGCGTTGATGGTAAAATTGAGGAAATAAGTATTGCTACATCTCGCCCTTCCAACAGCCCGGGGCATTTGACAAAGCTGTTCAACCTGAAGGTGTCAACGATTGAACCAGCACTCGGCATTGAACTTTTCGTACTGGAAGCTGGCGGTGTCGAGGACGTTACTCCTTTTCAAATCAAGATGTGGGAAGCACCATTAGGGTTAACGTCACAACGGGTCGCGGAATTAATCGATACCTTTTCGAGTGAGTTGGGGGTAACGGCCATTAACCGTTACCTGCCTGCTGAATTTTATTGGCCGGAAAGAGCCTTTCGAAAAGCCTCCTCATTGGAAGATGAACCGGCGTTTGAATGGAACATGGCTATTCCCCGTCCGCTGTATTTCTTGGTGCCACCAGAAAAAATAAAAGTCACTGCGCCCATTCCTGATTACCCGCCTATGAATTTCCGGTATAAAGGAAAACTGTATGAAGTAAAGCATGCTGATGGACCGGAGCGCATTAAACAGGAATGGTGGATACAACAAGGGTTACACCGGGATTACTTTTATGTAGAGGCAACTGCTACCAGTACACTATCAAACGATCAGTTGACTGAGGCCGGATTTCGTTGTTGGATTTTCAGGGCCGGACATTACTCTGCAGAGCGAAGTCCTGAATGGTTCTTACACGGCCTGTATGCGTAACGGAGGGACCAGGTATGAGTTACACGGAATTACAGGTGACGACCAACTTCAGTTTCCTGCGTGGTGCATCACACCCGCACGAACTCGTAGAATATGCCGCCAAACTCGGCTATACGGCCATAGCGGTTACGGATCGTAATTCTGTTGCCGGGATTGTCCGGGCGCATGTGGCTGCAAAGGAAAAAGGCATAAGGTTAATTGTGGGGTGCCGATTGGATATAACAGATGGCCCCAGCCTTTTAGCCTATCCCATAAATGCCAAAGGCTACGCCAATCTTACCAACTTACTCACCACTGGGAACCTGCGCGCTGAAAAGGGTTCCTGTGCATTGAAAAAGGCTGACGTTTACCAACATGCCAGCGACCTAAAGTTTGTTGCTATTCCTCCAGCCGTACTAAACCGGTCCTTTGATTTTGACCGCAGCTTTAAAGAATCTCTTAAAGAATACAAGCACCATTTAGGTAATCACCTGTACCTGGCGGCGCAGTTTTCTTATAATGGTCATGATGGTAAAATTCTGTATCGCCTTTCGCGGATGGCGGCAGCATACGAAACACCACTGGTGGCCGTCAATGATGTATTATATCATCATCCATCCCGCAGCGAATTACAAGATATCGTTACCTGCATCCGGGAAAAATGTACGATTGCTAATGCAGGATACAGGCTGCAGAAAAACACTGAACGTTATTTGAAGCCGGAACGGGAGATAAGACGGTTGTTTGCCAGGTATCCCGGTGTTGTTGACCGCACGCAGGAAATCGTTGATGCCTGTACTTTTTCGCTGGAAGAATTAAAATATCAATATCCTGATGAAGTCGTGACACCAGGTAGAACAGGACAGGAAGACCTGACTATACTCACCTGGGAAGGCGCCAATCGGCGATATAAAAACAGTATACCTGAAGAAGTCCGAAAACAGGTCGAATATGAACTGGCTTTCATAGAAAAGAAGAACTACGCCAAATATTTCCTGACCGTGTATGATATGGTCAGGTATTGCCAACAGGAAAAGATTCTGTGCCAGGGGCGCGGTTCTGCCGCTAACTCTGCTGTTTGCTATTGCCTCGGTATTACTTCGGTTGACCCTACTAAGTTTAAACTCCTGTTTGAACGCTTCCTATCAGAGGACAGGAACGAGCCACCGGATATTGATCTGGATATGGAGAACAAACACCGTGAAAGGGTTTTCCAGTATATCTATAACAAGTATGGGCGCAAACGAGCCGCCATTGTCGCCACAGTAATACGGATGCAGGAAAAAGGCGCCGTCCGTGACGTTGGACGGGTGATGGGGCTTTCTGTCGATACCATTGATCGGCTGTCGGGTGTTGTCTCCTATTTTTCCGAAGAGGGCTTTTCTCCCCACCGTATTGCGGAACAGGGATTGAACCCAGAAGACAAACATTTGCAAAAAGTACTGGAACTCACAACGCAGTATATCGGTACGCCGCGGCAGCTCGGCCAGCATACAGGTGGTTTTGTCATTACTAACGACCAGTTATCGAACCTGGTACCTATCATGAATGCATCGATGGCCAACCGGACGTGCATTGAATGGGATAAGGACGATATTGATGCGATGGGCTTTATGAAGGTGGATGGTTTGGCACTGGGTATGATGACCTGCCTCCACAAGGCATTTGACCTGATTAAGCTGCATTACGGCCTCGACCTGTCCTTAGCTGATGTCCCGCTTGATGATCCAGAAGTCTATGCCATGCTTTGCCGTGGGGATTCCATCGGGGTGTTCCAGGTAGAAAGCTCTGCGCAACAATCCATGCTTCCCCGGTTGCGACCTGTATGCTTTTATGACCTGGTGATACAGGTTGCCATTGTTCGTCCCGGCCCGATTATCGGCAATATGGTGCATCCGTTCCTGCGGCGTCGCAACGGACAGGAACCTGTGCATTATCCTTCCAAAGCAGTTGAAGAAATTTTAGGCAGGACATTAGGTGTGCCATTATTCCAGGAACAGGCTATGGAGCTGGCGATCAAGTTGGGTAATTTTTCAGGGTCGGATGCCGATAAACTGCGTAAAAGCATGGCCACCTTCAAAATGAAACTGGGCGTGGTGAACCAGTTTGAAGAGAAGCTCATCAAGGGGATGCTGGAAAATGGCTATTCGATTGAATACGCACACCATTTATTCGACCAATTGCGCGGGTTTGGCTCTTATGGCTTTCCAGAATCGCATGCGGCCAGCTTTGCCTTATTGGTCTACGTCTCCGCGTGGATTAAATGTAAGTACCCCGATGTGTTCGCATGTGCCTTGCTTAACAGTATGCCGATGGGCTTCTGGCAGGTGGCACAAATTCTCATCTGTGCGCTTAAGCACGGCGTAATCGGTAGACCCATTGACATCAACCATTCGTATTGGGAAAATACGTTGGAGGAAAAAGTCGGACAGTATCGCGCCCTTCGCCTGGGCTTCCTGCAGATCAAAGGTATTCGTGAAGATCAAATAAGACTGCTCTTATCCAAACGACATAGGCCGTTCAGGACTATCGACGAAGTGCGTAATACGGGTATATCAGAGGCAACGCTGCAAAGGCTGGCGGATGCTGATGTGTTCCGCTCGATGGGGCTGGACAGGCGCCAAGCATTATGGGAGGTTGTAAAAACGGACACGTTAAAGGGGATTTTTGAGGGGCAGCCTTCCGAGATGCCTGCGGAAATGGTGGATTTACCTGTAATGTCCGACGCTGAACACGTAGTACACGATTACGGGATAACGGCTTTATCACTGAAAGGTCACCCTGTTTCTTTTATGCGTCCTGCACTACAAAAGATGGGGGTCGTAACGGCGGCTGATATTACCAATATTCCCGATGGCCGACATGTGAAGGTGGCAGGGCTGGTTTTGATAAGGCAACGTCCGGGAACCGCTAAAGGAGTATGTTTTATCTCTCTTGAAGATGAAACGGCACAGGTACGGCTAGTCATCTTTCCCAATGTTTTCGACCGCGATCGAAGAGAAATCCTTGAATCTTCGTTGCTGATGGCAGAAGGCCGACTGCAAAAAGAAGGCGATGTTATACATGTGATTGTGACCCGTTGCAAGGATTTTAGCCAGGAAATCAAAACGCTGTATGCTGAACTTCCGGAGATAGATGAAAGCACCCTATTGCCGGCCAGCCATCCCAACGATACACCTTCATTGCCAGAAAAATTTATTCCCACCGCAAGGAATTTTAAATAACGAATTGGCAATGGCATAATTACGACATACACATGCCAATATTACAATGTCGACTTTATACCGTCTTTTAAGTAGCGAATATTTCAAAATGAAAATTAAACAAATATCTATTGAGACAATCAATGCAACTACTATCATCTATTACTATTTAATCAGTAAAATTCAATGCAATACAGGTTTCTAAATTTTCGGCAAGGAAAGTTATTTCTCGTGTATCAAAATCAAAAAGTAAAACATGACCCTGTGTATTAATAGCTATGGGATTACCCGAACCATCATCGCTGATAACATAACACTGTAGTAACTCAGGAAATAGATTATTATGCGCCGCAATCTTTCGTCCGGATAATGTTAGATCAATGACAGTTTCTTTTCCTACGGAACTACCATTAATAAAAGCATGGATCGAAATACCGACGAATACCCCTCCAAATTGCTGAATGAATGTTTTGTAATCATGGTGAAAAGAAACCTTCAACACTTTTTCACCATAGGCAATTTCTTCGGGCGTAGCCGGCTTACCTTTTAATTGCGGGTGCTTAGCTAAATAAGAAGCTATTCTATTCAATAATTCAGTATGCACACAAAAGTTTTTATCTCTAAAAGGTATTGCATATTTCCGAATCTCTTACCGGAAGAAGTCATGCGGTAGCAAGCATCACCCCACTCCTCCCCTTCTGTTGCGTCGCACGCTTGTACGGCAGAAATACTATTCATCTTTTCTTTCTTCCTCTCTTCATTTAATTAGACTTCCGTATTGTTTTCCTCCGAGCCTACGCACTCACCTGGAAAAAAATCTCCACCCTCCTAGGGTCGGGTAGTATTTTTTTCTGGCGGCTCGTTCTCCGGCCTCCGGTAAACAATCTACAGCGTTGCTGGCGAAAAAGAAAGAACGCGGCGCAGCCCGCCATTTATCAACAAAAAAATAAAGATTATGAAAACAATTTCTTTTATCGGCAGATTAACAAAAGACGCTACTGCGAACACATTAGAGAGCGGCAAATCGGTGATCAATTTTACCGTCGCTATGAATTTCCCCTACAAAGATAAAGAGGGTAATAAGCAGCAAAAAGTTACCTATTACGAATGTGCCTACTGGAAACAGGAATCTAAAATTCAGCCATATCTCACCAAAGGCATGCAGGTTTCTATAGATGCGTGGCTATATGCAGATGCCTACATCAACAAAGAAGGCGAGGCCATAGGCGTCATACGCGCCACCGTTACAGGCATACAGCTATTGGGCAACAATACCCCGGTGACTGAAACCAAAAAGAAAGGCAAAGACAAAAAAGAAACTAAATCCGTTGCCTCCGAAAAGAAACAGGCAACAGCCGAGGATGACCTGCCATTTTAATTAATTATATCAAATAAATCGCAGTAGTACCGCCTGCGGGATAAAAATTAAAGCTGGGTAGCAAATTATGGCACACAATATTCATTTCAATCAACAAACAGGCAAACACAGTTTTTTTTCAGTAAAAGAAAAAGCATGGCATGGGCTGGGCACTATTGTACAGGATTACCTCACCAGTGCGCAAGCAATACAATTCGCAGGATTGAATTATGACGTAGTGAAGCAGGATCTCTACACAACTGCTTACAATGCCGATGCACAGGCAATGGATGTTACTAAAAGAGTAAAGACCCACTTTGCCACTATACGTCCCGATACTGGAGATGTTTTGGGAGTAGTCGGTCAGGATTACGAAATCGTACAAAACAGAAACGCTTTTTCTTTTTTCGATAGCATTGTAGGCGGAGATGGCATTATGTATGAAACCGCTGGAGCATTAGGGAAAGGAGAACGCATATTCATTACCGCCAAATTACCAGATTATATAAAAGTGGGCAGTGATGATATGATTGAAAAATATATTTTCCTTACTACTTCACACGATGGAACGGGTAGCATTATAGCAGCTTTTACGCCTACCCGTATAGTTTGTAATAATACCCTGACATTGGCAATGGGTAATATGAGCCATTCCATAAAAATTCGCCATACTGCCAATGCAAAAGAGAGGCTGGAACAGGCGCACAAAGTAATGGGGTTAAGCAATACATTATCCGTAGAGCTGGAAACCCTGTTTAACAAATGGTCAAAGGTGCGCATTACTGATCCCCAATTAAAAAAATTAATTCAACAGGCATTGGCACCGAATAAAGAAGTCCTGACCAATCTGGAAATGGGCAAGGACGATGAATTAAGTACACAATTTAAAAACACAGTAGAAAGTGCTTACGCGTACGCCCTCGCCAATCCCTCCCAGCAATTGGATACCACTAAAGGAACCGTCTTTGGTGCTTACAACGCGATTACGGGTTATTTCCAAAATGTTCGGGAATATAAGAACAGCGAAAACAAATTGAAATCGATACTGTACGGCGGCACTGCTCAACAGCGCTCACAAACAGCCTTTAAACTTTGTTTGGACCTGGCTAAGAACTAACAACTCCCCGGCGGGGAGCGATCCCCGCCATTTTTTCACCTTCAATTGAGTAATATGAATAATCAACATAGCAATATGATGGCCGATGCCATGACCTTACATGAGGAATTCCCTATAGAAACGGCTTTTTTAGTGGACTTTATGCAGTTCGTTATCCACGCCGTAAAGACAAACTTTAATTACAACAAAAGCAAATGGGAACGACAGACGAAAATTTATGATTTCGATGTATGGGCAGACGCCATTGATGCCATTAATGACAGGTTAAAGGATAATAAACCAGTGCTAAAAAAGGATGCGGCAACATTTGCCCGTTTATTATTCCACGATGGGTACAGGATATTCACCCTTCATTGTTTATTTAGTCTCTGTCATGCTATTCCTGAAAATGACAAATTCAATAACCGGGTAATTCAACTATTCGCTTAATGTAAAGGATCATATTCACCGTATTCATTTTACAAACCATATAAAAATCTACAGTATGAAAAATAATTATGAAGAAAGAAGGCAAAACCGAATCGATTATGCCAACGATCAAGCGGATAAAAACAATAAATTATCCGATCAACTCTACAATCGGGCAAAAGAAATGGGTGCAGTCATCCCAATGGGGCAACCCATCCTTATGGGACATCATTCAGAAAAAAGAGATCGCAACTATCGCGAAAAAATTCATAACACTTTCGGAAAATCAGTTAAGGCATGGGAGAAAGCGAAATACTATGCTGATAAAGCAGAAGCCATTGAAAACAATACAGCCATTTTTGCTGATGATCCGCAGGCTACAGAGAAATTAAGGCAAAGAGTTGAAGAGCTGCAGAATCTACAAGACACAATGAAATTGATAAATAAACTGTTGAAGAAAAAAGATAAGCAAACCTTCTTAAAAATAGAAGGGGTTACCGAGGATTTATGGCAAAAGCTATCAACTCCTGATCGTGTACACGGTATCGGATTTCCACGTTATAAGCTCCAAAATAATAACGCCAATTTAAAGCGTCTTAAACTCAGGCTGCAAAATCTTGAATATTTAGCCACTAAAACTTCTGAGGAAATCACCATCGGCGAAGTTGTGATAAAAGCCAACATGGAAGCCAACCGGGTACAAATTTTTTTCCCGGGAAAACCTGCTGAAGAATTTCGAGCTACGCTCAAAAAGAACGGCTTTCGTTGGGCGCCATCTGAAAAAGCTTGGCAACGCCATTATACTGTTTGGGCTTTTAGATTGGCTCAAACGCTGGCCGCTCAATATCAATAGTTCAGCCTTTCAGGAATGCAAACTTTAAATTAATGAATATGAAAAAGTGTGACACCGCCGTATATAATAAAATTAAGCCTGATTATAAAGATACGATACTTTGGTTTTGCATAGGTGAAGTTTACCTATCTTTTGCAGAGGACGCCATAAAAACAGCCGGGATCCTTAACCTTCATTTATATGACGGTGAAGATCAAAATATGCAGATTGTAAAATTATGCGTGTTTCCTGTTAATGCTTTAGTACCTTATTTGCAAGCAATGGTTAACGCCCATTGCCAAATTGGTATTTGTTAATTAGTAGAAACAGCCCCCGGTAAAGGCATCCAGCCCACCTTATTTTAAGTATGAAGAAGCTGCCGTCCGAAAACATAGGACGGCAGCTTGTCATCAAATAAATTGATCATTTTTAAGCCAATACTATGGTACATAATAATAAAGATTTTGACCGATTCGTAGCCTCGCGGCAGGAAATCACTTATCAGCAGGCGTTACAGGTCGAAAATATAGCCGAGGTAATGAATAATTACGACAAATTTGACATTGTAAAAGTGTTTGCATATGAGCAGGATTTTTTTATCATACAGGTAGCAAGTGTCACAGCACAACCATTATTTATTGTTCCTGGAGAATTTCGGGATTATCAAGATGATACAATAGAAGATGCTGAACAATCTTTATTCGAGGAAAATAAGGTCTATATTATTGATGAAGAGGAAACAGAAATGACAAATAGTAAGGTGCCAATGATTGAAAAAGACAGTCTTGAAAAGAATATTCAGTCCGACAAACAAAACTGGATAATCAATTATAAATGGGCATTTATCGTTTCTTTCACCAATGCCCAGGGAGTAGCGCAATACATGTATCCAATCAATAGCTTTGGGCCGGATTATCTAAGCGCAAAAAACTTCCTTTTGATTAGGATGAAAAACAAAAAACAGGCATTGCACAAAATATTCAGTGCAAGAGCAGTTGCAGTCCACTTCGCCTATTACGCCGATTTTCAAGACGTACCCAAAGAATTATATGCATCTTTACCATTACCGGAAAAACCTGCTATGTTATAAGCAATTGTAACGTCCAGTAAGCTGCCGGCCGAAAACAGGGGCCGGCAGCTTGTCATTTAGATAATTATTTCTGTAGCGTAAATTAATTATGTAAATTGTAGGTAATAGAAAACACGTGTATGAAAGAATTTGAATATGGAACAGATGAGTTTTTCTACTATCAAAGACTTCCTAAAAAGAATGTCGGTAAAAAAGGTGCTCCTGTAATCCTGAAAATAATGTTATTTTTCCCTTTTTTCATCGCAGGGTATTTTATAGCCGATTTGATTTTACCTGCCCGAAAGCATGATGGATTGTTTTGGGGTAAAGCGGTTTTTGTCGCAATAATGATGATCGTTATTATCAGAAACATTTCACGCTGCCTATTCGGCCGTTAATGCTTTTGCAAATCGCAGTTCAATTTTATCCCTATTGTTTTTTATTATGTGCAACTGATATAGTTGGCCAATGGGACATGAGGCAAAATTAATAGCTGAAGTCCCAATAAAATACCCGCGCTTATTGCATAATACGGTTAATACAAAACGCCTGGCGTTGACAGGATCTTCAAAATAACAATTGATAGCCATTATTTTTTGCGCCCATATTTTGCAACGCAATGCAGCAGTAACTTCCCCCAACGGAATGTTATGTTCTTCGTACGAGTAAAGAGCGGGCTGAAAGCCGCCCTTTATTGCCTTTTGCCAACTCATTACATTATGCACCTTAAAGCTTTATTTGCTTTGAAAAGCGCTCAATTTATCTTTCATAGCTTTCATGCCGCTTTTTTCTAAAATATCGCTGGCAATTTGGGAAATTTCCCTTTTTGTTTCATTGTCAATTACACTTAAAATACCGGTCTGTTCTTTTCCTTCGACTGCCACACCATTTTCTATGACCTGACTCAATAGCAAAATATTTTTCCTGGAGATCTTCAGAGATACTTTCATTTCATCGTTCATTCCTGGAATACTTAACAACGTTTCATAAACCTTGGCAATTTCGCTTGCTTGCATAATCTTAAATTTCTTATTCACAAATCATTTTCACACAGTAAAAATATGAATATCGTTGCATCACAAAACAATTAACCCCTTCAGCTTTTGAAGGGGTCATTTAAAAAATTGGATTACATGAAACAGCGCTAACGCTTTTGGTCGGCTTGTTCACTTTCATTGTCGCTTGTCTTGAAAATGTTGATGCCAAATCCAATGGAATAAAATATCTGATTGTTATAAATCCATTCTTTGGTTTCTGGAGAATCCTGGTTGATCCAGTCCATGCCAATGCCAAAGCCTACCGAAAAGTTTTGATAGGAAAACAACAAATTGAGGCTTGGTGTAAATGCAGGTTTTTCGCTGGTATTCTTGATTAATCCTTTGGTTGAAATGGAATCCAGATTTATCTTGGATATAGCAAGTCCCCCCAATAATGAAAGTCCCACATTTTTAGTAAAGTTTAAGCGAACGCCAGCAGTTACCCCTAGATTCAAATCTGTAGTCCATTTGCCCGGAATATCCCCTACTTTACTTCTCATCCTAGCCAGGTAAGATATAGTTCCATAGCTGAATTCCAACCTCTTTAGTGGATTGTATTCATAGGCATATTTTAATAAATCATCCTTGCTAATCTCAAAATAAGCTTCCTCTTCCAAACCGATCACCAAGTCGGATTTTTCACCTTTGCTTTTTGCATTGAAAGTGCTGGTAGTTTCTTTCGGCACAACATGATTATATATAAGCGCCTTTTTTAAATTCGACACATGCGTCTGCTTACTCTCAAAAACTCCGTGCCGCGTGGACCATCGCTTAAATTTTATAATATATGTTTCATCGTTATCAACTGCTTTATGGATCGTGAATGTCGAATATAGAGGGGCACTCACCGTTGCAAATTCGTCAGCTGTTAAAGGCCGGCCTTCTCCATCTGTTTTTTCTAGCGTAGGCTGGCCATAAAAAATGTAGGTGGAGATGTCAAACTTCACATCATTGAGATTGATCTTGCGCTGCGCGTAACTGGCAAAGTGGAATAATAAAAGAACAAGGAAATAAGTCATTCTTTTAAACCAGATCATTGGGAGTAGTTTTTAAGTGGTTAAATACATGTAATTGCTTACGCAAAGCAGCAGAAATCTAGGCGAACGCAATACCGTTAAAACACCCTTTTTACCTATTCAGTTTCTGAAGGGGTATTTTATGGCTATTTGGCAGCCATTAATTTTACAGGGATAATCTGATTGTGTAATTGAAAATGTGATGTATGAGTATCAGGAAGATCCCGACGTGTGAAGAAGCGAAACAGCAAATTAAATTAGTTGATTACCTGGCGGCATTAGGCTACCGCCCCGAGAAAGTAAGCGGCAACGACTTTTGGTATTTATCCCCGCTGCATGACGAAAAAACGGCGTCGTTTAAAGTCAATAATAAAATCAACGCGTGGAAGGATTGGGGATCGGGCGAAAAAGGAACGTTGATAGATTTTGGCGTGAAATACCATAAATGCACAGTGAGTGATTTTCTCCAAAAATTGTCTGCTTTTAATTTTATCCCGAATCTTGAACAGCTTGGAAAAACCAAAGACAAAACCCTTACAGAAGATGATAAGAAAATTGTGATTACCAAAGTGCAAAGTTTATGCTCATTCTCACTCCTGCATTACTTGCAGCGACGAAAAATACCAGATAGCATTTCGAGACAATTTTGTAAGGAAGTGAATTATACCATGAATGGTAAAAATTACTATGCCATAGGTTTTAAAAATGATGCCGGGGGATATGAATTAAGGAACCGGTACAGTAAAGGATCCAGCGCTCCTAAAACTTCCACTTTTATTGATAATAAAGGCAGAAGTTTAGCGGTGTTTGAAGGTTTCTTCGACTTCCTCTCTTATAAGACTATTCAGGAGGGCCAGTGTGATGATGCAAGGAATTATTTAATACTTAACTCCACTTCTTTTTTTGAGCAACAACTGTCAAAAATGCAGGAGCATGAGAAAGTGCATTGCTACCTGGACAATGATAAAACAGGTGATAAATGCATCGAACTCGCATTGCAAACGGATAGCGGCAAGTTCATTGATGAACGGGGATTATTTAAAGGATATAATGACTTAAACGACTGGCATCAACACATTGGTCTACACCAGCAAATGAGGATGACGCCTAAACCTTAATTTTTGTTTCGCCAGCCACTCTATAGCCCATTTAATCATTTAACAATGTAGGTACAGGCCGCCAGCGGCCATCGATTGACGGCTGCGCCTCAATCCGCCAGATGTCCTCTTGGCTGCCGCCTGCGAGCATCTGGCTTTCCGGACGCTCCAAAGTCGCTGGAAAGGAGACTTCCATTAATTATTTATCAAACAGAAACTTTTCAATTCATGAGAGACGAAAAGCAATTCCGTGTAAAGCGAATTACCATACGCTTTACACATAAAGAATATGAGACACTGCATAATAAATATACGCAGACAACCTGCCGGGTATTTAACGATTACGTGCGTAATATACTATTCAATAAACCGGTGATCATTAAAACCCGCAATGGTTCCCTCGATGACATTATGCCAGTACTCATTTTATTAAAAGATGAGTTAAATGCCATCGGGAATAACTTCAATCAATTAGTCAAGCGACTACACACTTTACAACAAAGTGACGAGATAAAAATATGGGTGGTATTGAATGAAAATACACGCAAGATCCTGCTGGCAAAAATTGACGAAATAAAAACTAAAATCAATTCAATTTCCGACGAATGGTTGCAGTGATACAAAAGCCTTCCGATAGTATCCGCCACACCCTTAATTATAATGAAAACAAGATTAAGGACAACGTGGCCAAGTTAATTGATGCAGTAAATTATCCGAAGGATGCTGATCAGTTAACTTTTAAGGACAAATTGAATAGATTAAAAAACCAGGCGGCACTTAATCCACGCGTAAAAAAACATAGCGTGCATATCAGTTTGAATTTTGATCCTTCAGAAAGGGGAAAATTAACGCACGATCAATACAGGGAAATGGCAAAGAAGTATATGGAAGGAATTGGTTATGGCCAGCAGCCATATTTACTATATGAACACCTGGACAGCGGCCACCCCCACGTGCACATCGTTACCATTAATGTTCAGGCCAATGGAAAAAGAATTCCGTCTCACAACATCGGCAAAGAGAAATCAGAGCTGACTAGAAAAACTATTGAGAAAGAATATGGCATGGTCATCGCAGAAAAACAGATGCAGGCGGAGGAACACGCTTTAAAGCCAGTCACTATAAGTAAGGCGCATTATGGAAAAGCAGAAACCAAACGGCAAATTAGTAATATACTATATGGTGTATTGGATACCTATAAATATTCGTCATTAGCCGAACTCAATGCGGTACTGTTGCAATACAATGTGATGGCAGATCGGGGCGGAAAAGATTCAAGAATTTATAAAAATGGAGGACTGGTATATAGGGCCATGGAAAATGGCAAACCGGTAGGCGTTCCCATTCCTGCCAGCCACTTCTTCAACAAGCCCACATTGAAATTTCTACAACAGCAGTTTGAGAAAAATGACCGGCTTAAATATCAAATTAACCCCGCACAGAAACCGGCCATTACAGTTTCACCAGATAGGCGGCTAAAACAGGCGATCGATTTGGCCTTTAAAAAGCAAGAAATAAACTCCATAGCAAAACTAAAAGTTGCTCTTGAAAAAGACAGCATCCATCTGCATGCCTGGACCAATGCCAAAGGAGTTATTTATGGAATTACTTATACAGATCATAAAATGAAATGCGTGTTTAATGGTAATTCACTGGGCAAAGCCTATAGCGCGAATGCTATTCAGCAGCGTTGTCGTCCAACGTTACTATTAAATGAGCGACCAATAAAATTCAGCATCAGCAGGCCAGAAGAACCACACAGCATAAGTCCACATTTTTCATTTCAAGTACTTAAACAGGGTATTCAATCAATCATCGCGGAATTACAGCAGGAAGAATATGCCGGCCAGCTCGCCTACGAATTAAGAGAGAATGAACGCAAGCGAAAAAAACGAAAACAAAATATTCAGTAAAACTTTTCATTATGGCTATGAATACGGGAGAGAATGAACAGGGGTTAAGAAAAATCATCGACCTGCTTCGATTTATCAGCATCTTCATTTTGCTGTTGCATATCTATTATTACACTTACGAGGGGTTTGCTTCCTGGAATATCAGGACCAATATAAGCGATAATCTACTGAGAAATTTAAGCAAGACGGGATTATTTAATTTCTATCTGAAATCTAAATTAATTGCGTTGGCTTTATTGTTGCTCTCCTTATTAGGTGTTAAAGGCAGGAAAGACGAGCAGGCCAATTATAAAACGGCTTTGGCTTATTTCATCACCGGATTAATTGTCTATTTTATTAGCTTTTTATGCCTTTATTTGCCTTATCCATCCACTACAATCACTATTTGGTATGGAAGTGTGAATATTGCCGGGTATTTATTGATGCTGACCGGAGGCAGCGTTATTGCTCGGGTGATAAAAGCCAACTTTCGCGGGGATGTATTTAATAAACTTAACCAGACGTTTCCGCAAGAAGAAAGGAAATTGACCAATGAGTATTCGTTTAATTTCCAGGCGCAGTATAACCTGAAGGGGAAAGTTCGAAGTTCATGGGTTTCAATTGTCAATCCACGAAGGTCTGTATTGATTATGGGCAATCCTGGCTCGGCGAAAAGTTGGTGTTTCCTGGAGCCGATGATTCGCCAACAGTCAGCCAAAGCTTATGCGCAATTTATCTATGATTTTAAGTACCCGGATCTGACCCTGATTGCCTACAATCATTTTCTAAAAAACTGGCGCAATTATCCTGTTGCTCCACAATGGTGCGGCATCAATTGGCACAACCCGGAATACTCGCACCGGTGCAACCCGATATATGCGCCTATGATGCTGGAAATGCTCGATGCCGTTGAAGCGGCAACCAGCATTTTACTCTCTATGAATAAAAGCTGGTCCGGCAAACAGGGTGATTTCTGGGTGGAGTCCGCAAAAAATCTCCTGGCAGCGGTCTTTTGGTTTTTGAGAAAGTTTGCAGATGGCATTTTTTGCACTATACCTCACGCTATAGAATTGCTCCAATTGGAATACGACAAATTGTTTACCATTTTACGAACGGAAAAGGAAGTACAGACCCTACTCACACCCTTTATTTCCAGTTTTGAAAAAGGCGTTTTTGAGACTATAGATAATCAGATGGCGAGTGTCCGGGTGCCGTTGGGGCGCCTCTCCTCTCCCCTTTTATATTGGATTTTGTCGGGCAATGACTTCACCCTGGATGCCAACAATCCCCTGCAGCCAAAAATTATCTGCCTCGGTAACGATCCCGTCAAATCCGAGGCTTTGGCGCCCATTTTAAGCCTGTTTTGTGACCGGATGAACAAGATCATTAACCGGAAGGGACAATACAAAATTGCCTGCAATTACGACGAATTCAGCAGTCTCAGGGTCAGTAGTATTTTCCAGACGGTCGCAACCGGTCGCGGCCATGATATTGTTACTGTTTTGGTCGTCCAGGACGCTAACCAATTGCGTACACTTTACACAAAAGAGGAGGCCGAGGGGCTTATTAACATGACTGGGAATTTCATCTGTGGCCAGGTCAGCGGCGATAGTGCAAAGAGTGCCGCTGAACGCTTTCCCAAGATTATGCAGGACCGGCAGAGCATGTCTATTAATTCGTCTGACACGTCCGTGAGTAAATCGAAACAGCTGGACGCCGCCATTACCCCGGCAACGATCAGTAATTTATCTTCAGGTGAGTTTTGCGGTGTCGTGGCAGACAACCCCGATCAGCCGATCGATTTGAAAGCTTTCCATTGTAAGATAATCCAGGATAAAAAGGCTCTTGATGCAGAAAAAGCTGCTTATCTTCCGCTGCCCAAAGTAAGAACCGTTACCCAGGCCACCATTCTCCAGAATTACGAGCAGATTAAGCAGGATATCCAGGACATCGAGCAGGCGGTTTATGAGGAGATTCTAAATGATCCTGCCAAGCAGCATTTGCTTGTTAAGAAATAATTAATAGCGAAAGAAATTTCTTTGAAGGTTCATTAGGTGCATAACGCCGCTTTCAAACTCTGAATAAGAATACGAAAATGAAACTTAAAATAAACAAGCCGCTTCTAAAGCCAGCAAGAACGGGAGCCACGTTTCGTTCTAATTACAAATATTGGTTGCCTGTATTCATATTTTTAAAAATATCAATGCTACTTTTCTCCAGCCGTTCATTAAGTCAAAATTTGATCATAAATAACCCATATGAAACACCGTTAGTATTAGATTCGCTCATTAGCATAGAGGGTAAAACTCTGGATATTCACATAGGACCGGAAAATAAAAAAAGCCAGAATACAGTTTTCATTGAGTCTCCAATTCGAATAAATAACTCAACTGTCAAATCAACAAATCTACATGGCTCATTTTTTAAAGAGATGACTATATATAAATCTTTACTGTCGGGAACCCCCGTTTTGGTGTCATTTTCAAACTTTGACAAACTATACTTACTTAATTCACGCGTTTCGGAATCTCTTTTTATTAAAAACTGCAATATTGATGAACTTAAATTGTTACATGATACGATTGAGAAAACCATCTATTTTGAAAATTGTAACTTCAAAAATGTTCTAATTGGCAGCACAGATTGTAAAGGAAAGGTGTTATTTAACAACTGTACTTTTGGCAAGATAGACTTTACTGCCACAATATTTAACGAAGATGTTGACCTATCTGGAAGCAATTTCACGGATACGGTGAACATGGACTTTGCTTCGTTTCAAAAGAACCTTTCACTAAGGTCAATTCGTGCAAGCCAGCAAACAAATATCAGTTTCTTATTTACAGTTTTGCCGGACACCTTGGACTTTTCCGATAATGCGAATTCGGCAAATATAGTTGACTTGTACAACGCCAGACCAAAAGTATTCGCAAAGAAATGTGCAATTTTATTACATAGTACTGATGTAAGTAAAATTAAGATGAGCTATGACCGCTTTACCCTCGCATTCACTCGCAATATCTCGGCCGATGAAAAGTTAAGTATGTATGAAAAGTTACTTGAAAATTTTAAAAGGAACTCGTACTCTGAGAGTTTTAAATCACTTGATATAGAATACAAAAGATATAGTGCGCAACAAGGACCGTTTGGCTTTCTTTGGTGGATACCTGAATACTGGTGGCAATATGGATACAAGAAGGAAAACATTTTCACTATCATTTTTTGGGCTATCATGATTTTTACCGCTATCAATTACTTCAGCTATAAATACATGGCTACCAAAGTGTACTCAATTGAAAATATTTCAAAATATCCGGCCATAAGGATTTCCAACAAAATTTGGATAGCTTTTATATACACCATTATACTTTTTTTTAGTCTTTCACTAAAACTTGATAGAGTCAAATTTGACAGTACGATTGGAGTGCTATATTTATTCGTTCTTTATTCGTTTGGAACAATTAGCCTAGCATATATGGCAAATTATATAATTCAACATTAGTATATCTTCCAACTAAATTACATGCAATCGAATATTTCACTTTTACAAATCTTTGTTTCAGCCATAATTGGAGGCACGGTTACAGCAGTTCTTTATCCAATCGCAAAGTACTTTTTTGTTCGTTGGATCAATACAAGAAAGGTTAAGATCAAATTGCGTCCAGCCGATGAATCACCTATCAACGAACATATAAGCCATCCATTGCGCATTACAAACAAAGGCATTTCGACTATTAAATCAGCGACTTGCTTTATATTTATAGAATACTTACCGGAAGACTTAGTACCCCCAAATCAAGAACCAAATATCCAGGCGTATAGATCAAATAGTTCGTATCAGTGGTTGTCGCTGTCTTGGGCGCGAGTGATCGATGACAAAATTCGTTCGGTCACCGAATTAAATGTTGGTGATGAGGCTGATTTAAATGTATTTCGATTCCATAAAAGGGCCGAAGCACGCCCGTTGCTTCAAATCGCCTCGGAACAAGGCTTTCATAAATCTGGTTCTGGGAGGACTGGTAGGGTCTTACTTTTTGCGGATAAAGATTATCTATTTAAGATTAAAGTGACAGGAGATAACATATTTCCTATTACTAAAAGTTTTCGCTTTACTTATAAAGTATGTTCTATCCAAGACTTTTAGTCACAGAAATTTCGCCTAAAATGAAACTAGGTGTAAGAATTCCATTTAAAATTATGTTCAAAGTGTCTATTAAAGTTTGTTGTAAGACAAGCTAGAAAACATGAATTGAGCAATCGCTCAAGTTCGCTCATTTATATTGAGTTTATATTTGTTCCCAATTTTTCAAAGATATGAAGATTCCTAAACGGGATCCGTTGATCTTATGAATTGCAACTTTATGGTCAAGAGTATTTATGCGGCTTAAACAAATTCTCATTTCTCCTCAATTTGAATAGAATTTGAAATTTATTAATTGAAAATAGGTAGAGGAAAGGTCTAAATTCTCCAAATAAGTGGTGAAGGATTTATAATCTCTGTTATCGTAAAAAATTGACCTTTTACAAAGCATTCTCCTATTGTGTGCAGAACTCAATTTTTAAGCTTGTGTATCATAAGAAGATCATTTCTTCATTTCAAGGCAATGGTGAAGGAATTCTCGTTGTCACTTGTAGGCCTTTCTGTGATGGTTTCCAGCCGAACGCAATAAACGAAGCTGAAGATAGCAGCCCTGGTGACCTGCAGGAGTTGAAGCGCTTTTTGCTTGAATTCGTCTATATCGACAACTGCAACAAAATTTTCATCATCTAATACTTTCAATGGATCCGCGGCCACGATGTTTGTATCTTTTAAAATCAGGAGATTATGTTCCAGCTTATTACGCCAGTTCTTAAAATGTCTCAATTCACCTGTTTTTGTATTCAAGTCGCAGGCGATACTGAACAATGCGTTAAGATGAATGTTTCTCTGAGTTTCCAAAACAGGTTTTCTGTCTTTATCATTCCAGAATCGCTCAAAAAAAATATTCCCGCCTTCAACTTTATACAACTTGCAAATTCCAAGTGCAATCTTATCAAGGATTCCGTAGCAAATACGGTAGCTAGTCCTGAGTGATTCTGTTTGCGAATTAATGATCTCCCCCTCTAGTAACTCGGAAAAGTGAACATCATAGTCAAATGCTTCTTCTGTTTCAGACCTATAATAGTTCCATCGTGCAAATGCAAATTCAGATTTTATCCTGTTTAGAAGCAGTTCCAGTTGAGGTAATATTTGACCTTTGAATAACACATTAGTGATACCGATTTGCAATTCATCTTTTGACGTCGCAATACAATTGCAATAGATACTATGCTCGTTCAGCGTCAAAAATTTTTCTATGCAAAATTTCCTGAATGCGGTATGACTATTATGCTCTTTTTTCGTTTCCTCAATTTCTTTAGCGATATCTGCCAGCGAAAAACCGTAAGATTCGATAGACTTCACCGCCTCTGCCATTCCACTTACGCTGGTCTGCAATACAGTAGGGGGAAGGTTGCCAGTTTGTATTGCCATTTCATAACTCAAATAAATTTGTGCAAACAGTGCAACGGTAAGAGGGGAATTAGTATAATAACTAAGAAAGGTAAGATTTTTCGCCCGCGCAATCAATGCCTGAGGGAATGCCGGTTCACTTAGTAATACAATGTCCAGCATTTGTATTGCTTCAATGATACGAAAGACACCCATAAGCGAGTTAGACAAGTTAATAAGAATTTGGTGTAACATGGAGGTATCGTAGTCATTTTGTTTATAAGCCATCCAGAAAAGGTTGATTGGCTGTTGAAATTTTGCCGCTATTAATGAAATGGGATGAACACCCCTGTTATTTGAATAAAATATTCCGCATAGGCCTTGTTTAGCATTTGCTAAGTTGTAATAATAACTTGCTTTGGTGATAATTTTCTGAATAGCCACCTCATTTTCTTCTAAAAACTTAATACCTCTTAAGATATCCGCTTCATGCATAGTGACGCAGCCGATATCGATTAGAAAGCAATAAAGTTCTAATTGTAGAAAAAGTTGATTACTTGGTTTTGTTTGAATACACTCTTTAATTTGTTCGTCAATTATTGTTCTAGCTTGATCAAACTGTTCAGTATTCAAAAGGTAATTTAATTGTTCAGTGGTTTTGTTCATAAACCTGTAATGTGGGTTGTTGAATTAAGGAATTTTAAGCGAGAACCCTTCCGTATTGTAGATATGCATGCTAACTAGATGAAGCCTGAGTCTTACAACTATAAATAGCAATTTATTTAGCGGCTCATCGCGATTTTTGTGCGACCTCTATAGGACGAATAAATAGCCGTTCATTAAATAATGATGTCATATACATTCGATCATCAAGTTAAATAATTTCGGTTGGGGAAGATTTTTGGCATGAAGTCTCACTTCGACCGACAAAGTTTCACCGACAAGGTTCTGATTAAGAAGTATTCGAAAGGGAATCTGCGGAAAGCAGGCAGGCAAATTATGTTTTAAATTACCTATCGCCTCCATAATCAGATAATGCTGAGGATGTTTCGTTATTTCTGGGTAGTTAAGCTCATCAAAAGTAGGAGCTGGTGGTGGGTCAAGTGAAAACGGATTGGGTCTGTATGGCTTTCGAAATACTTGATCGAAAAGGTAAAATCCTTGTATCTTAGGAATAACGATCTCTACGGAACAGTCTTCTAAAAATTCATTTCCTCTATTAGTAAATATCAAGCGGATTTTGTGGGCGCCTTTTGAATACAGATAGAAATGGTCATCTTCGAGGAAGTCGTTTTTTACACTCTTAAGATTTTCTTTCAGTGTTGCAATGCTGCGATCCTCATATGTATTTCCGCCAAAGCGCGGGATATCCCGGTCGAGACTATACTTAAGGATAGTCCCAGAAACCGAGTTGATTTCCGCCTGTTTTTTTTGCAAAACGCTTTCGATTCTTTCTTTCGCTTGCTGTGACGGCATTTGCAATTGACGATGAATTGAGATCTGTAACTTAGTCGAACCGCTTGTAAAAACACATTCGACTTCGCCGTTAAACCCTATCCGTGCGTATCGCTGCTCATATATCTCTTCAATATCTGCTCGTACTAACCTCGACTGGTGGCTCCCCTTTCGAATCCAGCCCTCCCCTTTACGCAATGAACCGAAATCTTTTTTCATTAAATAGGGTTTGCGGTTGGTTGCTGGAATTTTAAATATACCAAGTATTTTCCCTTCGTATAATTCAGGAAAATAGCTTACGTCTAAGCTTGGCTCAATATTCTCGTGAATTAGCTGTTCATAGGTTGATGAATCAATAAATGCACCATCTATACCTACTATTTCTTTGTGGCCGCCTGGTGAGAATTTTACTCCGCAAACAATTAACCTTTCTTCTTTGGTATTTGCGTTCGCCATCGCAATAATATCCTTGATCAGCGATTCGTGGGATGATCGGGGATACTGAATGAGTTTGAAGTCAAGGTAGGTAGATTCCTGCTCGTAGGCGATTATATCGTTTAGCTTCATAGAAGGGGTTATTTCACATTGATGAAATTAATCAATTTCTAATTATTATTCCCCTAGGAAGGCTATATCATAGCGATGACGTTGTTTTATCACGTCTTTTAAGAAGTTTTATACTTTCGGGTCTGATTCGGTGGAATAGTGGCGTTAACGAATGGGAAATGCCTTAAGCTTAGCAGGATAATTTTCCGCATGCAGATAACCCTTAAGCTATAAGCAAAGATTTCCAAATAAAATACCGTGATTTTACGGGTCTTTTATTACTGGGCAATAAATATCTTGTGTGGTCTCCATTTGGTTGACTATTAACTAATTCCAACCCAAACACTTATTGCATTATCCCTAACGCACTATTTATGTTTTCTCCTAAATTTACTAGGCTAACGCCTCTATCCCTACTACTGTTATTTATCCTTTTCTCCTCCTGTGTTAACCTGGCCAGACGCTTTAAGAGTCATAATAATTATTGGGTAAGTAAAGAGGATGTTAACAAGTATGTGGAAGTTAAAGCAGAGGCCTTTAATATCGCCGATCCTGCGAAGCCTTCGATACCTGCGAGAAATGTTTTTGACTTGTCCCCGGAAGCTCAGGCGGAATTTCTGAAAGTCTTGGGCAAAAAAACCGGCGATACAGCCCTCGCTCCTTTTCTGAATGCTATTCGAGGTAAACTTAGCGACAATGCGGAAGCCCCTAAAAAAATCCGTGTGTTTCCGTTGACTATTAACAAGTCCATAGTCTTTTCAGTAGACAGGAAATGGGTTTCCGAAGGCTACGATCCTGACCATCGGATCATCAACCGCACTGCAGACCGCTTGGCGAACCTTGAAATGACCGTAAGCCTGCCTGATGGAAAAAATTTCATATTTAACTCCTGGAATAATTTCGTGACTGACCGCGTGGCTGTCGATCTTGGCAAGGTAACTTCATCGCAGCAATGGTCCGCAACAGCCAATGTAAGCGGTACGATTACCGGAAAGCTCACCGAGGGCAACAAATTGTCTAATTCCTCAAATGTGGCCACCAAAACCGGCAAGGCAGATATCGGGCAACAGGAAAGCTCTGGAAGCAACACGGCAGGAGATGAAACGACTACGGGGAAAGAAAGATCCACTTCAATTGGCCCCAGCGCAAGCCTCAACTTTGTGGATAAATATGAAACAAGTATCAATCTGCTATTGTCACGTATAAAACTTTCAGGCACCTTATCTTCCCAGGCTATGACTTTGCGCCAGGAAGGCGCTTTTGATACGGACCTAAGCGGGAATACTTCAATAGCCGTAGAATATGCCTATCAAGGTGCATACGCAGCGCCAATCTATGTGTTGAAAATTGCCAAATATTATAACGAAGAGGTTGCTATCCCAACGGCAGACTTGAAAAAGAGCCGAATCATGTGGTTGTTTCCGAATTTTTCAGAAACTATAGAAGGAACAATTCAGTACAAGTATTTATACCGCTATGTAAGGAAAGGGTCGAAGAAACATCTTCCTGAAGCGAGGCAACGGGTTTATAATTTTTATGGGGAAGTCGGCTATGGCCAAAAGGATGATGATGGATATATAGCACCATTGAAAATTGCTTTGGTGAAGCCCGAAGACATGAAGCCTGCTACATATAGAATTTATAATGGCGCCAATCCTGCAGTACCCATCCAAGTGGACAATGCGATTGCAGAATTTGAAACAGCGCAGGAAGCCGCTGCCTTCCTCGAATACTTAAACTCCATTAGTAAAACAACTAACCTATTCACGAATATAACTGACCTGCCTGCTGACAATAATATTTCTCTCGCCAGAATAATTAAGCATCAACACTAAACTTTCAGACCACGTTCGCTCTTTGTTTTAAGCCTAAAATTGAATAATATCATTTAGACAAAAATGATTGGAAGGTTAAGTTTAATAGAACTGTTATAAATCAATTTGATCGGGTAATAAAGACGTCTCAGAAGGGTATGAATAAGCTTGGAAAAGAAATTACAAAAGCTTATTTCCTAAAATTGTAATTATGAAATACAATATCACAAATAAAATTGGAAACTCTTGCATAATTGAACTTGTTTCCCAAACGCAAGAAGAGGAAAAGCTTTTGCTTGATAAAGCGGAGCAATACACTTTCTATTTCCACTATCAGACTGCTTTAGAACAAAAGGTTCACCCTAACGCAACCTTCCTTACAATTATGGATGATCGGAATTATCCCAAAATAGTAACGATTAAATTTGAGATAGTTAAAGGTATTGGTGAATAAATTTCATCACAGTTATGATTCAAGGTCAGTGTAAATTATGCCTTCAACAGGCAAACCTTATTAGCAAATCGCACATTATACCATTTTCTTACATAAAGAAACTTAGGGATAAAGACAATAGATTTATTATTGCAAAAACAGAGAGCTGGGAAAATCCCAGCTGGAAGCAGAATTTCTTCTATGAATCTTCAATTCTATGTAAAAACTGTGATAACGAACTTATTTCCGGCTTTGAACGTGAGCTGGCTAATTTCGATAGAATTCTTCATGAAAGAGCTGCAAAAGGTTTTGATATAGGATCGCATATAGTCCGGCCTCCAACTCATAAACTTGTATCGGATTATCCTAAATTAAAACTTGCGATTCTATCTATTGTTTGGCGTGCTCATGTATCACAAAATCCTTTTTTTAAGGGTATTGATATAGGATCGCATGCAGAAAAAATTAGAAATTATTTATTATCAAAATCTCCTGGTGTGGATATTGATATACGTATCTCTGCATTTGGGTTGTTAGCTCAGTTCAATAAAATCATTGGAATAATCACTCAGCCAGTAATGGCCCATGGTGATGGACTTAATTATGTTGTATTGATATTGAACGGAATTGTATTTAATGTGGAGCTGGAATTTAATAAATACAATAAAGTTTTCAATCAGTCCTTACTGGCTAATGGTGAGATTACTGTAATTTTTATGCCCCCGGATATGACATTTCCTTATTTAAATACCTTTTACAAAACAGACAAATTCACACAAGGTTAATAGTTCAGAATGGCTTCTATAGAACCTTCGACAGTCTATTTACCCCAATAAGAAAGCCTTCCTGTAAATTCGTTCTTAAAAAAAACGCAACAAATGCCCATCGATTACCAATTCTGCAAAAACAATGAGGAATTATATAATAATGTGCTTCGGTTTTATGCAGCTACGGATTTACAGCGAAATGTCTTAGGGAATCCACCTGTGTATTTTGTTCATGTACGCCTGGGTAATAAAGATTTATTCAGCCTTTCTAAATTTACAGCTTTTCAAAACATGACTGTGGAAGGTTATGTCTTGGGAGATCGAGGAAAAGCAGACGGAGGGAAAACTCAGCGACACATCAGTTGGATAACGCAAAAAAAGTGGTGCCCTTTTGATAAGATTAGTGACTCTTTGAAAATTTCGTTTATTAATTGGATTCATGCCATCTTTCCAAAATACAATATTTACAACGCCAGATTTATTACTATTGAAAAGGAAAATAAATGGATAGGGCTTAAAAAAATCAAAAAATCGATGTCTCCCGAACAGTTAAGAGACAAATTACGTTTGCAAATTAAAATGGGAGAAGTAGGTGAAAGAATTGTGTATTTCTATGAAGTTGAAAGATTAGCAAAATTAGGGGCAAAGGATTCGGCGAAGAACATTGACCATGTTGCGTTATACAACACCTCTGCGGGTTATGATATCGTTTCAGCTTATTTACAGGATAAACGCTGTATTGAAGTGAAAGCCTCATTTTCCGCAACTTCCTCATTTTATTTAACCGCAAATGAGTATGAAACCCTTGCAGACTTGGGAAAGGAAGCCTATCTCTACAGGGTAATTATCTATGGTCTGGAGAAGGGAACAGGAAAGGTTCTACAAATAGTTCAAGACCCCATTCGAACCCTTGAAGGGAAAGTTGAAATAAAGCGAGTACTGTATAAAGTCAGCTTACAGTAGCATTGCTGTCTGCTAAGAAAGAAATGCTAATACACAAATCATTCATTTATTTCTATGCTTTTTTGCGGCGATAATCGCCGCAATATCCACTTCAAATAAACTCCGATTTTTAGTCTTAGTTTACAATATATACTTTTTGCGGCAAATTTCGCCGCAAACTCGTACTTTTGTAAAGTGAAAGGCAATACTCACTATAGGAATCTTACAAGAACGATTATACCGGAAGGAATACTGGTACCTCGTTCCCTGTTAATGAAGGGGTTATATAACCGTCACATTTTGGATAACCTGGTCAAAAGCGGGCAGTTGGAAGTTGTTGCCAAAGGCGTCTATGGCAAACCACCTGTGGAACTTACCTGGGAGAGCGTAATATGCTCGCTACAAACCAAATTCGAAATAGATGTTATTGTCGGAGGTCTTACTGCACTTGACTTACAAGGGTATGGGCATTATATGTCATTTATGCGGCCGATTCAGATAGAACTATATGCAAGTCAGGCGCCTCCTAAATGGTTAGATGACCTGATCGATGGGGTGAGCTTTATATTTTACTCGCACCAAATGCTACTGGGAAGGAGAAACAACGCCGTTAAATCAGCAGACCTCATGCAGCATACGATAATGCGACAATGGAGGGAAAACAGACCTTCTCTGATCGTAGCGAGCACTGAACTTGCATTGTTACAAGTGCTGGCGCAGGTTCCGAATACTGTTACCGTTGATCATGCAAATTTACTTATGCAAAGTATGACGAGTCTGTCACCAGAACGATTGCAACAATTATTGGAGCAATGTCAGAATGTTAAGGTGCGCCGGTTATTCTTTTTTTTAGCCGACCGGCACAATTGGCCCTGGGTTAAAAAATTAAACCGCGCAGCCATATCTTTGGGTATAGGCAACCGGGTGATCGAAAAAGGTGGAAGGCTTGATAAACAATATATGATTACCGTGCCCAGAGATTTATGAGAGATACAATATATTATAGACAAGTGCAGTTGTTGATTCAGGTGCTTCCGTTAATTGCAACAGAAAAAATATTCGCTTTAAAAGGAGGTACAGCAATCAACCTGTTTGTCCGTGATATGCCCAGGCTTTCGGTCGATATTGATCTGGTGTATCTGCCAAAAGACGGGCGCGATGTAGCATTAACAAACATCCGCACAGCGCTTAGCCGTATTAGCGATTTAATCACTAAATCCATTGCAGGCAGTCAGGTACAGAAAACGCATGAACAAAGCGAAGCCCTACGACTCATTGTACAACGCGCTGACGTACGAATAAAGATTGAAATGTCCCCTGTCATTCGTGGAACGGTGCTTGAACCCGAAACAAGAGCTGTATCCAAATCAGTAGAAAGTGAATTTGGATTTACCGAAATGCCCATAGTTTCGCTGCCCGATCTCTATGCCGGTAAAATTTGCGCCGCTCTTGATCGGCAACACCCACGTGACCTGTTTGATGTACGTCTGTTATTAGACAATGAAGGATTTGGCGATCAGTTCCGCAAGACCTGCCTGGTGTATATAATTTCTCATCAGCGACCAATCGCTGAATTATTGCGGCCGAACAGAAAAGACATCAAAAAGGTGTATGAAAGCGAGTTCGTAAGAATGACACAGGTTGACATACCTGTAAGCGTACTAGAAAATACAAGGGAGGAACTGATTACTCGTCTAAATGAAACCCTGACACGAGAAGAGAAACAATTTCTTCTTTCGTTCAAATCGAAAACGCCAAATTGGTTTTTACTTGGTTTGCCTGGTGAAGACCAAATAGCTAATCTACCCTCTGTAAAATGGAAACAATTCAATCTGCAAAAAATGCCCCTTGAAAAGCATAAGCAGGCCTTGGAGAGACTGCAGCAAATATTACACATTTCGCTTATGTAAATGTTGATTATTTGAAATGAGTTTTAATTCGTAGACGTTATTGAATAACCTGCATAACTAACGAAACTGCAGAGATGACTAAAGCTATAATTGAAATGATAAGCGATACACGATACTGTTTATTTTCCTTTCGCTGATTTCTATGTTTATCGCCCTCACTTTCCGGGAATGCAGCATAACCATCAAACAAACTTTCAGCCATTTTTAAATTTCTACTAAGCTAATAAATTCTTGGTTTTGCTATAAGTTTTGCTGGCAGGATTTGATGCTCTATTATAATCAATTATTGTAAAAAAATAGTCGTTTTTAATCTAATCTAACATAATTAATTGTACCTTTATTGCTGAGCGTCAACCACTTTGATGCACGAAAAATGAAATTGAGATGTGTTGCACTTTGTGTGGCACTTGGTTTATAAGACATTGGAAATCAGACAAGGTTCATGCCCAGGTCGGGCAACAAAGAAACTCCGAAGCACATGCTTCGGGGTTTTGTTTTTATAACTAAGGTAAGTTGACCTTCGTCAAGGTGAAGCTCTTCGTAAGGAGGTATGCCAGTAAGGCCACATAACTCATCTAAACGTTGCACTTCTCAGCTCCTCGAACAGCCTGTGCATCATCCTGTACTGTCTACGACGACACCCTCATCTCTTTCTAACTCCCTATCTTTACTATAATACCAAACCATGAAATATCTCATTCTTATTACCCTGACCGTTAGCCTGTCTCTCACCGCTGCCGCCCAACAACTTACTCTCATCTACGATAGCATCATGAATGCCCACATGCGTAGTGGTCTGGCCGGTAAAGAGTTTATACCCAAAGGCCGTCATGACAAGCAAGAACGGCGCCAGGGCAAATGGAAAGACTATGAGACGATCCACGACGGCTCCTATCAGGTAAGCAAAGGCAGTCCGTTGAAAACGATGGGCATATACCTGTTTTATGGAGAAGGTGAATTCACTGATGACAAACGCACGGGCGATTGGCGGATCTATGTGATCGAGGACAAATCCTTTCGTAAGATCCTTTCTCAGACCCTTACCTACCAGGCCGGCGTACCGAATGGCCCTTTCAAGTACTATTATCCGGATGGCAAGACCGCCCAGGAAGGCACTTACCAGGAAGGGGAAATTGATGGTTCGTCTCAATTGCTTTACCCGGATGGAAAGGTTTTTGGTAAGCAAACCTTCGTAGCAGGTCAAAAGCAGGGTCGACAGGAGTACTTCTATCCCAGCGGTAAATTGAGCTTCATCATTGAATACGACAAAGGTCTGAGGCAGGGCGCCTATGAATCATACTACCCGGACGGAAAGATGCAGGAGGTTTTCCGCAATGAGGCAGATAGCATCGATGGCGTATACCGGTACTACTACCCTTCCGGACAATTGTGGACCGAAACGGTATACAAGCGGGGAAAGACGATGAATATTATTGGTAGTTATGATAAAAATGGCAAGGAAAGAGACAAGGGAACATTGAAGGATGGTAACGGCTATATCAATTACTACACCGAAGAAGGAAAGCTCTATACAGTGATAACCTTCAAAGATGGCGTGAAGATTAAGGAAGAAGATAGATAACCATTTTTGTTTTTAGCTCATCATGATCGAGTAAGCGTAATAATGTTACACTAACGGCAACATACATATTTTAGCTATATTTACGAAAACCTGCTGCCATGCCTAAAGTAAAAAAGAGAGTCTTCATCTCTGCCAAAGGCGACTTCAACAAGATTGCCATTGCCATCGAAGCACAAGGCATCCCGGTCGCCAAAGTAGGGCAAAATCATATGGGCGACCGTATCATCGAGTTTGAGGATACTACCGTTAATATCCGCCTTATTATTAAAGGAAACAAAGGTGGTGACTATAAATTAAAATTGACGGCCAATGATGTTACGAAAATTATTACCGGTACGTTAAGCGTCGACGGCATTAACCACATCAGTAAAAATTACGCGCTCAGTGACTTCGGCCTTAGCTTACACTCATAACCGAGTCACACCTAATCCCGGCTCACCATTAATCGACATATACCCATCTTTCACCGTAAAGCCTCCACTCACGATATCACGGGCAAGATCAAAGCTGCCATCGAGATCAAGATAGCGGGTAGCAGCAGAAGCATACGCAGCATGCAACGCTGCGCTGATGCTGATAATACTTTCATCATTACAGCCCCACATCAGCTCGAGGCCGGCGTTTTGGGCAATGGTAGCGATCTCCAGCGCAGGCTGAATACCACCACACTTCATAAGCTTGATATTGAAAATGCCGCAAGCTCCCGGATGATCGGCCAGGTGAAACGCATCGGCAGGATTAACAAGCGATTCATCGGCAGCCACCAGCTTTTTAATGTAAGAGGGTAGTTGTTTCATAGCCTCTATAGCATCAGCCTTCAGCGGTTGCTCTATCAGCTCCAGGTGAAGCGGCACCGTTCTTTCATAAAAGCTGATCAGTTCCTCCGCAGTATATCCCTGGTTGGCATCTATGCGAATAACAATATTGTTGCCATGTGCTTCACGCAGTTTCACCAGCCGCTCGATGTCTTCTTCGGGTGATTGGCCCAGCTTTACTTTCAATATGCGAAAGCCACGCTCTACATATTCTTTTGCTTCAACCAGCGTCTCCCCCACCGGCTTGATGCCGATGGTAATAGAAGTCGGCAGTTTGTTGATCACCTGACCAAGGAAACCCGCCAGCGGCACACCCAGCCATTGCGTAAACGCATCATGCAAAGCAATATCCAATGCAGCCCGGGCACCTGCTTCTTTACTGAACAACTGATGTACGTATTGCAACAGTGAATAGAACGCACGGATATCTTTTCCTTTCAACTGGTCAAGGTCCGCCAATTGTAAAGCGCGCAAAGTAGCCGTGGTATCACTGCCCACTACATATTTACTGGGATTGGCAGTGCCCAACCCTACTATACCATTCTCCAATTCCACTTTCACTACCACATTCTCAACATGCGTCACCGTTTTATAAGCGATCGTATAAGGCCTGGTCAATTGTAGATCCTCGCAGCTGGCAACAACAGATCTGATCTTCATGAATGAGTCGTTTAAATAATGGTACGTATTACGGGTATCAATTTATCTACTCCTTCCTGTATCGGAAGCGCCACAGGAAGCCCCAATTGTTGTTCATACTGATCGCGGAAGCGGTATGCTTCTTCATTGGTACATTCCCTGGTATTGATGGCCAGACCAATCACGTCACTGCCATACGCTTTTATCAGCGCGATCTCACTTTCTACAGAAGGCCGTACGCCCCAGGTGGGTCTGTCACTGAAGTATTGTCCTTTCGGATTAAACACGAGCACTGTTTTACGGGCATTGCCCGATACGAGGTATTCTGATCCACAAGGACCTGATGGATTACGCAGTCCTGATTGTCCCTCGATAAAGATGACCTGCGGATTGGTTTCCTTGTAGCAAGTGTAGATATGATGCTCCAGTTCGCCCGATACAAAATCGTTCACGGTAGTATCCAGTACAAATCCGTACTTACCATCCTGCATCCAACCTGTTTGACCGGTAAATATCATTTGCGCCTGTATGTTATTATCCCGGCAACTATCCCGCAGCATACGCGTAGTAGTGCGCTTGCCCAGGTTTGTTTCTATGCCCAACACCGCTACGATGGGGCAGGTTACTTCAAAAATGCAGCCTGTCCAGAAATGCAGTTCACTCCTGTCTTTAGGTTTCCGGATATCTGTAATGGTAGCGCCGTGAATGCTGGCCAGGGAAGCCAGCTCAGGCATGTCCGAAATAAAATCGTGCAGACCATTGATGATAGAGATCTTGTTGCTGAGACTAATTTCAAGTCCTTTATAAAGAGCGGGGGGTAGCTTACCACCTTTGGGAGCAATACCAACGATGCTGTATTGAATGGGTTCAGCACTTTGTGCAATCGCTTCTTCCACCGTAGCCCACACCGGAATATTTCTTTTGCGTCCGTCGATCACTTCACCCGCATCTTTGCCGGCATGCAAAGGATCGATAATACCTGCAATAGTAAACCTGTCCGAACCACGTATCAAACCATGCGCGGTTTTGGCAGCCGGTTCGGCCAGCATACCATCTGTCAATACAATTGCATTACTCTTCATACTGTAACTTATATAGCGGTAAAAAAGGCAAATATTAAGCATTGCCGGCAGTAAAAGTGAAGCTGAGCGTGTATTTGTTTGAAAAAACAGTCCCGGTTGCAGGTTACAAATGGAGGCCACCCAACAGCAGATGTTTACCAGACGGAAGCCTGCAAAAACCTGCATAACAAACAGTTGTTGACCACCCGGCCTACCGTTCACATATTTATAACTTTTACTGGAAAATAATTCTGCTACTTTTGTTCCGTCCAATACAACGATTGCGTCTAATCCTGTGTCAAAGCAATACGACTGTTACTCCTGTCCAACCACCCTCCGGACAGATTAACGATTGAATCAAGAATGAATACACCCTCCATTTAAGATTCTCCAATTATTTATTGTTGCCGCAAGGCATAAGTATCGACCATGAATAAGCAACCATCCATGTATCACCTCACAGCAGGTTACCCTGCCGCATGCCTCACCGGCAGCAAATCGTGGGCTCATAGCTCATGCAACAGGGTTAACCTGCTGCCTGCTTTCCCGGGCGCATTGATCCTGTTATTTTCCGCCTTGCTTGCCCTCTCCTTTTCCTCGGGATTCAGTCCGGCCGTCGAAAACATGGCTATTGAAAAGAAAACAACGACTGCTGCTGCACAGCACAACAGTTGTACACCCAGGAAATTTTCTTTTGAATACTCCGGTATCATCCACTTTAAAATAGTCGTTGAGCGAATACCTGATGAAGGGCTGCAGCTTTCAATAGATATGGATTTTACTACTACGCCAAAATCATAATCAGCATTATAACATGTACAAGACGAAAGGAAGATCACGTAATGAACGGACCCTATTATGGACATTATTAGCAGTATTAATGATCCTGCAAGCCTGTGGAAAAGACCACGACAAGCCACGCGATGACAACAACAATCCGCCGGGCAACACCAGCCCGGAGATCACTTCCATTACACCAGCCCACGGAACTCCCGGCACCATCATCACCATACAGGGAAAGAACTTTGGTGCAGGTATTTTACAAAACAGGGTAACGTTTGCAGGGTCAGCCATCGAGGCAGAGTTAACAGCCGCCAACGCTACTGAGATCAAAGCCAAAGTACCGGCAACTGCTGTTACAGGAAAGATCATTGTGAAAGTGGGCAACAAATCGGATACTTCAGCTACTGATTTTATAGTAGATCCCGAAGTAACAGCCATCACTGACTTTGCACCCAAACAAGGGCCCTTAGGCACCACCGTTACCATCACCGGAAAGAAGTTTGGCAACAATATAACTGTAAAGCTCAATGGCGTAGAAGCCCAGGTATCGCAACGCAGCGCCACACAGATCGTGTTTACAATCCCCGTCAATACTTCGCTCACTGCACATAAGATTGTAGTCAACTCCGATGCGGATGTATTGGAAACAACCGACGTCTTTACAGTAGAGGCATCAGGCCCCTATGCACGCTGGGAATCCAAAAATGTAGTATTGTTTGGCAACGGTGGCAACGCCTTCCCCTTTGGAACATCATTCGTATACAAGAACAAAATATACTGGGGCTTCAACAACATTGTAGCTGGTGAAAGCGAATCACTATACGCCATATATGATCCTGCACAACCAGCTGAAGGATGGCAGGTACAAAATCCTGTTCCGCAGGAGATGGTACCCGCTAAGGTGATACGCGTAGCAGCCATCGTTCACAATGACCGCGTATTTATGGGTACCGGCTTTGCCAACGCAGGCCGCAAGCAATGGTATGAATTTCATCCTGAAACCAATACCGCTACCCGGCTTACCGATTACCCACATGAGGTAGCAGGTGCTGTGACATTCACCCTGAACAATAAAATATTTGTAGGATATGGCGGCGACAATAAAAACCTCTACCAGTTCAACCCCACTGCCAATAACAACCTCGGCAGTTGGACACTCGCTGCGGGCAATGCACCTTTCAGTGAATTGAATACCGGCAGTGCAGTTGTATTGAACAATGAAGCTTTTATGGGCAGGGCATTACCGGCCATGTTGCAACAACGCACAGCGATATATAAATATACAGAAGCAGGTGGTGTCACCAGGGTTACCGATATTCCTGAAGATGTTCAATCACTCACCAATCCTTCCTTTACCATTGGCAGTAAAGCTTATTTCGTAACAGATAAAAATGTGTGGGAATATTTGCCCGATGGCAACGGTGGCACATGGAGACCCGTGATCAGGCAAGCCGGTTCGCCTTCCATTCAATACGTGGCCGTGCTTACCATTAATGGAGCGAAAGCTATTTATGGCTGGACGACTTCCGGCCGGTTATACGAGTTCAAATTTTAATCAGGGACGGATCATAACAGGCTGCTTCCACTTTGGGAGCAGCCTTCTTATTTTCGCATTCTCACTCACAACTCACCACTGACAACTCACTTATTATTTTCCGGAAATTGTTTTTCCAATACAGGCAACAAACCAGCAGCAAGCAAGGAGGCTACTTTCTCAGCGCCGGCATTGGTGAAATGTGAAGCGTCATAAAAATACACACTGCTCTTGGGCAACAGGTGGGCAAGGTCTATCACCGGTATTTGCTTTTCCCGCCCGAGGTTGCGCACCACCTCGTTGTATTCTTCCAATATGCGCCATATCAGTTTACCATTCAATCCGGGTTCTACCTCAAACAATTCAAGGTCTGCACCCGTCAGAGAATCTTTGTCTGCACCAAATTGATTGGGTTGGGTTACAAACACCGGCAACATGTGGTTAGCTATGCAGGTATCAGCCAGTTGCAGCAACCTATTTCTATAAGCCGTCAGAAATGGTTTTTGATCAGCTATTCGTTTGTTGATCACTGAATCCGGAAGCTGCAACAATTTATCATTATTCAACACTATCATATCATGTGTAGTATTGTTAAACTTTTGCGCACGCCAGCCCCGCGACAGGTTCAATAAAAGATTCAGCACCTCACTGTTTTCAAAAATATAATGTTTAAAGTCAGACCATGCTCCCCTTGTGCTTAGGTTGTCATGAAAGGAGGGACTGGCAGTTTCCACATCGTTGATACCTGTCAGAAACAATACTACCGATGGATGCAGTTTCTTAACGTGATCGTTGAGCATGATGAGATGGCCATAGGTGGAGTGACCATCCATTCCCGCATTGTTGAGCCATACATTGTTGAGCGAGTCGCCCAGCTTTTGCCCCAGCAGGTAAGGCCAGGTATATTGATCGTTGAGAAAATGACATTCCGTTGTACTACCTCCTACTGTAATGATGCTCAGGTATTTTTTTCCATCTACCGGCCATTCAGGCCCCCGGAATCCCAGCCCGTTCCTGGTGTTGACAATCACTGAATCCAGCTTGGGATTGATCGAATTGGTGATGGTTTGGTGTTGATTGACCGGGAGTATGATCTTATCTCCCTTCAGCCGTAAATGGAAAGGATTGTAGATGCGCAGTATGATTTCCAGGGCAATAAATACGATCACGAAAAGATAAATGCAGTAGAGTGCTATTTTCACAGGCTTTCGGGAACGCCATTTTTTACCCTTCATGCATACAGGTTTGTACAAAACTATCGTTTATTTCGGGGGAAAATGCCGTAAAAGCGCCTAAAACGTTGTTTATGAAGTACTGGCGGTCGGTTTTATATGTTAAGGGTGATTTTAATTATGAAGGATTTCGTAAGTTGTAGCGCCAAACTCTAATCGGGTGACTTCTTGAACGAACAGGAATTAATACTACTTCTCCGGCAGGGTGATGAGCTGGCTTTCAAAACATTGGTAGAGAGTTACCAGGATATGGTGTTTAATACCGCGCTTGGTGTGGTACAGAACGAATCGGATGCGGAAGATGTGGCGCAGGAGGTTTTTATCCAGGTATATAAATCGATCGACCAGTTTAAAGGAGATGCCCGCCTGTCCACCTGGATCTATCGTATTACCACTACGAAAGCTCTGGACCATATCCGGAGCAAGAAGCGGAAAAAGCGGTTCGCCTTCCTAACCAGCCTGTTTGGCGCCGATAATGAACTTTTGCACGATCCGGTGGACTTCCACCACCCGGGCGCAGCGCTGGACAGGAAACAGCAGGCGGCCCTCTTATTCAAGGCGATAGATCAACTGCCTGAAAATCAGAAAACAGCATTTACCCTCCATAAAACAGAAGAGCTTAGTTATCAAGAGATTGCAGATGTGATGGGGCTCTCGGTGTCGGCAGTGGAATCCCTGCTTTTCCGGGCCCGCCAGAATTTGCGGAAAATACTGGAAAAACATTTGCAACAGGGGGGGTAATATTCGCAGGTTTCCTTATCTGAAAACGTCAAATAAATACAGTAGTTTTTACATAAATTACAAGATCATGTCAACCAAGCCGAACAATCCACACGAGATCGACGAGGTGCTCTCCAGCCTGGAGGGTATCCAAAGGGCCAAGGCCCCGGCGTTCTTCTACACCCGTCTCCGGGGCAGGATGGAACGGGAATTGGAATACACAGGCGGCCCTATCGTACGCCTGCTCGCCAAACCGGCATTAGCCCTCAGTCTGGCAGCCATTATCCTTATCCTGAATGCTACTACCATCATGAAGATGTGGGAGCAGGAAAAAGTAGTTACCAACGAAAGCACACAACAACAACAATTATTAGCATCCGACTACTCGATGGGCACGTACCCCGTATACGATGAAACCAATGTAGCACCATGACGAAATTTCCAAGGCAAAAGTGGTTACTGTTGTTAGTAGCGATCTTATTGGTAACCAACATCATTACTTTGTCTATTTACTGGTCCATGAAGCCTGCTGAACAGCCCCGCAATAACGAAAGCGGCGGTGACAGGCAAAGACGCATGGGGCAATTCATGGTCAATGAACTGAAGCTCGATAAAGAGCAGGAAACCGTCTATTGGAAATTAAGAGATACCATGCTTGGCCGGCAAAAGATCCTCATGGACTCTATCCGCAATACCAAAAAGAGATTCTTCGATCTGCTGAAAGAGCCTGCCACACAGGACACCATCTTACAAACCAAGGCCGATGAAATTGGCGCCTTGCAAAAGCAATTAGACCTCGTTACTTTCCAACACTTCCAGCAGGTTCGCGCCCTTTGCAAGCCCGAGCAGGTGTTGAAGTTCGATACCGTTGTCAAGGAAATTGTAAACCGCATGACAAGTGGCTGGCGCAACCCAGGTAAACCCGGCAATTCCAAAGATTCTGGCGCAGTAAAGAAGTAATACAAACTACTCAAACCGACCGAATTTAAAGCATGTGGTAGCAGTACCATTCACACTTTCATTTCTCCCCACTACTGGTTAAAGCCTACCTACCACAAAGAGGGTATTGTCTTCCCTTTCTATACGCTGTTACTTTGCAGTAGCAAAACACCCGTAAAAACAGCTTCATGAAAAATAACTGGTTGCTTACACTATTGGCATGCCTGCTCATCACACCAGGCATGGCCCAGGATTGTAAAGGTTTTTACTACCTGCAAAACAACAAGACCATTGAAATGACCATCTATAATAAGAAGGGCGATGCCAATGGCAAGCAGGTATACAACGTATCCGAAGTAACCAATGGTGGTGGCACCGTTACCGGTCAGCTCAACTCTGAAATGTTTGATAAGAAAGGGAAATCCATGAGCAAGGCCAAAGGCACTATCCAATGTAAAGGAGGGATCATGATGGTAGACATGAAAATGACCTTACCGGCTGCCCAACAGGAACAATTTGGTACTACCGATGCAAAAGCCGAAAACATTTACATGGAATATCCTGCTTCCATGCAGGTGGGTGATCAACTGAAAGATGCTACCATGGACCTTCAGATAGATAATAAAGGTATGAAGCAGTCGATCAATATGATCGTGAGCAATCGTAAAGTAGAAGGCAAAGAACAGGTAACAACCACCGCTGGTACGTGGGATTGTTTTAAGATCACCTATAAAAGTAAGATCACTATTAAAACGATGGGAATCGGTATCCCTGTCAACATAGAAGGAACAGAGTGGTTTGCACCCGGCTTTGGTGTGGTAAAAACAGACAGCAAGCATGGTGGCACAGCCATCACTGCTATCAAATAAACAGTCATCAGGGATCAGGTTTTTCTCCACTATAAGGAGGCAAACGGAATTACGGCACAGGGCCTATTCAATGTACTTTGAGTAGGCCCTTTTTGTGTAGTATTGATACCGGCGCGAATCATAGCGTGTACCACAAAAAAGCGAATGAATAAACCCATTCAGTCCTACCTGTTGCGTATGGAATATCTTCCGGTCGGGATTGGTTTTAAGGAAGAATTGAATGCGCGCATCATTACTCTTGTATACGATCAGGCTATCGTTTCGTACCTGTTTGAAAGAAAATGCCGACGATAGGTGCTGAAGCATCAGCCGGCTGCGATACCAGGTGCCGCCGGTAGCCGATACCAGGGGCTTTCCATTATAAACCGCAACACTGTCGTTATAAGCAAATACATTCAGGCAGGCAGACTTATTACTCTTCAACCAGGTAATCAGCTTTTGCGTATAAGAAGAATCGTAGCCATAATTGCTGTCCAGGAAACTGATGCGTTGCACAAAAACCGGTATGGTATCTACGCCGTCGAGATAACTGAACAGGAATCTTCCTCCCCCACTATGTCCGTTAAAGTAAACATTGGATAATCCAGGAGCCAGACTTATTACCGTGTCCGTAATATGCTGTACCAGTTCACGGTAATTGGGATGTTGTGTTTTCCATTGTGGCCAGCTTTTGTACGTATTCTCCAGGTAGGCTACTATTACATTTTGGCGCTTCCACGTATTTCGTACAAACCTCGTTTGCGCCCCTATATGCTGAATATCATAATGCCAGTCGTCGCCGGCTTCCATCTTTTTACCTATCGTTTGAGCAGTAGTATTACCATTGGGCAGGGCAAAGAAAACGAGTGTTGTTTTTCGATCCTTATGAATAACAGCAGGATAATCTATGGTCACAATCACATCATTGCCGACCTTAAAAGACAGCATGTTATCTCCCTCCTGCGCCACCGCAGAACAAACACACAAAATGACAATCAAGAATATGAGAAGATGCTTCATGACCTTGTCAGCTTTCCAACCTTTCAACTTATCAACGACTGCCTTCCTTTTCAACCTATCAACTCATCAACCTGTCAACTATGCCTTCTTTCCCTTCTCCAGTATCTGCCAAAACTGTTCTACCCGTGCAGTCCAGGTATTGGAAGCAGCTACCTTCATGCGGGCTTGCTTGCGGGCCTCGTTATTCTCTGCAATCGCTTTATCGATGGTTTGCAGGAATTCCTCATGGCTGTCTACCACATAAGCTACATCCTTGAAGGTATAAATATCCTCCGAAAAATGAGTGGCGATCACCGGTTTGCCGGCAGCCAGGTATTCGTTGATCTTGAGCGGGTAAATACTTTTGGTGAGCGTATTCTTTTTGAAAGGAATGATCACACAGTCGAAGTACTGCAGGTAATTGGGCAGTTCGGTGATCTTACGGGGGCCGGCAAATACCACATTGGGCATTTTATCGAGTCCCACCTCCTTGTGTTCTTCGCCCTGCACGGGGCCAACGAGGAATAATATTTTGTCTTTATGATACTCTGCTATCTTTTTCAGCAGTTCGAAGTCTGAACGGTATTCAATACTACCAGTATAACCAATAATAGGCTTGGTAATATTTTGAAGTGCTTCCGGCTTAGGCAGCGTCACAGTAGCCGCCTTTTGAAAAACGTCTATATCAGCTGCATTGGGATGGAAATACGTATTGGGAGAAAAAGGCGACTTCAGCCGCGTCAGTTCTTTGGAAGTACATAACGTAAAGTCGAAGTTGCGAATGATCTCCTCTTCCAGCCTTGTTCCATGACGATTGGAATAATCCACCTGTGAAATATCATCCATCGACTGGTAAACAGTATAGATAGGCTTTATATCATCAGGCAGCTCGCGTACGAAATAAGGATCGAAGAAATTGAGATAGATAAAATCCTTCACCTGGTAATCCTTGATCAGCTGGCGGATCACTTTCAGCACCAGCCTGTCATTGATCTTCGATAAGCGATTGTACGTACCCCCTGGTGGCAGGAAGTTGACAGGTATCGTAAGCTGAGGCGTTACTACAGTAATGTTGGAAGGCAGCGAAGTAGGGTTACTGTAAATATCCTTCCCTGTCAGCAAAGCCCGCTTACGCGTTTGTATCTGCGGATCATTGCGCATACCTGCGTAATCCTTCCAGGAAAAAGGATGCTCCACATAAAATACCCGGTTGTTCTTGGCAAATTCAATAGCCAATGCCAATGCCGGAGAAGAAATGGTAGAATCCCATCTTGATAAGGTAAAGCAGATGATGTCGCAATGTCTGTTCATGTTATAAACGTTGCAGGCAGCGTTGCAGGCTATCTTTCCAGGCCGGGATAGTCAACCCGTAAGTAGCTTGAATTTTATGCGTATTCAGTAAAGAAAATGAAGGCCTTTTGGCAGGCGTGGGATACTGGTCCGTAGAAATAGGATTCACAGCACAACTGCTGCCGGACAGCTCCTTGATAGCCACGGCAAAGTCGTACCAGCTGATACGGCCCTGGTTACTGTAATGATAAATACCGGGAGCCCATCCTTTTGATGCATCCTGCGTCACAATGTCGAGCATCGCCTGCGCCAGATCAACCGCATACGTAGGGGCGCCTACCTGGTCGCTCACCACATTCAGCTCCGGACGATCCTTCATCAGGCGCAGCATGGTCTTCACAAAATTGTTTCCATATTCACAATACACCCAGGCTGTGCGGATGATCACCGCATCGGAATTGTAGTATAAACACAATGCCTCACCCCTCAACTTGGAAACACCATAAACGTTGACAGGATTGGTAGGCGTGTCTTCTTTATAAGGTTCCGGCGAAGTGCCGTCGAATACATAGTCCGTAGAGATGTGGATGAATTTAGTGCCATATTTCTTACAAGCCGAAGCCAGTACACCCACCGCATCACCATTCACCAGGAAAGCAACTTCCTTGTCACTCTCTGCTTTATCTACCGCCGTATAAGCAGCTGCATTGATACAATAAGCAGGTTTCACTACATCGAAGTATTGACTTACCAGTTCAAACCGGTCTATGGACAACTCTTCCTTGTCAACAAAAATGAAATCAAAAGCAGGGTAAGAAGCAGACAGCATCTGAAGTGACATGCCCACCTGTCCTTTACCACCCGTAACCAGTATTTTAGGTTTTGCCATGATGTATGATTAACCTTCGAAAACGAAATTATTCTTGCAGTCGGCCAGTGTTGGCAACTTGATATCTTTGTCACTCACGATCGCTTTGTCAGGAGCAATCTTCCAGTCGATATTCAAAGAAGGATCATTGTACAGAATACCACCTTCACTCTCCTTGCTATAAAAAGCATCGCATTTGTACAGCACTTCGGCCTTTTCACTCAACACTGAAAAACCATGTGCAAAACCGGCAGGTATGTACAACTGCTTTTTATTGTCAGCCGATAATTCCACGGAGAACACTTTACCATAGGTAGGAGAATCCTTGCGGATATCGACAGCTACATCCAGGATAGTGCCATGCAACACACGCACCAGCTTGGTCTGCGCATGCGGCTGCAATTGATAATGCAGGCCCCTGATCACACCGTAGGAGGAACGGGATTGGTTATCCTGTACAAATTGAGTGGTTATACCCTGTTTAGTATAAGTATTCGCATTATACGCCTCGTAAAAATATCCTCTGCTATCTTCAAATACGATGGGTTCAAAAACAAATAAGCCGGGTAATCCTGTTTCAATAAAAGGCATAGAACAATTTTAAATACTATCTCTTAGCGTATAGATCGTCGTAGTAATGTTGGTAGTCACCAGAAGTAACGTGGTTTATCCACTCTTCGTGCTGCAGGTACCAGTCTACTGTCTTTTCCAGTCCTTCTTCAAACTGCAGAGAAGGTTTCCAGCCCAGTTCTTCATTCAGCTTGGTGGCATCGATCGCATAGCGCATATCATGGCCGGGCCTGTCAGTCACGTAAGTGATCAGTTTAGCCGACTCGCCGGCTGCACGCCCCAGCTTCTTATCCATGACGCTGCACAGCAGGTTTACGATATCGATATTCTTCCATTCGTTGAAGCCACCGATATTGTACTTCTCTCCCACTTTACCCTTATGGAAAATGGTGTCGATAGCACGGGCATGATCTTCAACAAACAACCAGTCGCGCACATTCTCACCCTTGCCATATACCGGCAGTGGCTTGCTGTTCTTGATGTTGTTGATCATAAGCGGTATCAGCTTCTCGGGAAAATGGTGTGAGCCATAGTTGTTGGAACAGTTGCTCATGATCACCGGCAGCCCGTAAGTATGATAGTAGGCATTTACAAAATGATCCGAAGAAGCTTTGGAAGCTGAATAAGGAGAGCGGGGATCATAAGCAGTTTCCTCCGTAAAGAAGCCCGTTTCACCTAAAGAGCCGTATACCTCGTCGGTAGAAACATGATAAAACAGTTTACCCTGTTTATCAGCGCCCCAGAACTGACGGGATATATTCAACAACGTTACTGTGCCCAGTACGTTGGTACGTACAAAAGCCAGCGGGTTGCTGATAGAACGGTCCACATGGCTTTCAGCCGCAAGGTGAATGATGCCATCGAACCGGTATTTTTCAAACAGTTCAGTAATTCTTTGTTCGTCCGTAATATCACCTTTCTCGAAAACGTAATTAGGTTTATCCTTTACATCTTCCAGGTTTTCCAGGTTGCCTGCATAAGTCAGGGCATCCAGGTTGACAATACGGTAATCAGGGTATTTGTTTACAAATAACCGCACCACATGGGAGCCGATAAAACCGGCGCCGCCTGTGATCATTAAGGTTTTAGTATAGTTAGCCATTATAAACTCCAGTATTTTCTGCTGGTGATAGTATGTTTATACATTCCTTTCAGGTCTGCGATCAACGCATGCTCACGGGTAATAGCCACAAAATCGGCATCGCCCAGCGTAGTATAAGGTTTATGTGGCACCGTCACAATCACCGCATCGTAATCCGTTGCGGGTTGTTTTACCAGGTGCAATCCATACTCTTCATGCACTTCTTCATTCTCTGCATAAGGATCTTCCACGTCCACCTGAATATTGAAAGCCAGTAATTCTTTTACCGTATCTACGATCTTCGAATTACGGATATCACTTACATTCTCTTTAAACGTAACTCCTTTCACGAGCACTTTAGGATCGTTGGAGTTGCGCAGCACATGAGTGATGATCTTGCGTGCCACGTACTTGGCCATATCATCATTGATATAGCGGCTGGCCGTGATCACTTTCGATTCATAACCCAGCGAGGCTGCCTTGTAAGTAAGGTAGTAAGGATCCACTCCTATACAGTGTCCACCTACGAGGCCCGGCTGAAACCGCAGGAAATTCCATTTGGTACCGGCCGCTTCTATTACATCATACGTATTAACGCCCATGCGATCAAAGATCAGCGACAACTCATTCATCAAAGCAATGTTCAGGTCGCGCTGCGTGTTCTCAACGATCTTCGAAGCTTCTGCCACTTTGATAGAAGAAGCGCGGTGTACACCGGCATCTACTACCAGCTCATAAACCTTCGCCACTTCATCCAGCGCTTCTGCATCACTGCCAGATACTACTTTGATCACCGTGCGCAACGTGTGCTTTTTATCGCCCGGGTTGATACGCTCAGGTGAATAACCCAGCTTGAAATCAATCCCCATCTTTAGTCCCGAAAACTTCTCCAATACCGGTAAACAATCCTCTTCTGTACATCCGGGATAGGTAGTTGATTCATAGATCACGTAATCACCCTTCTTCAGCACTTTACCCACCGTTTCAGAAGCACTTAACAAAGGTTTCAGGTCGGGCACATTGTATTTATCAACGGGTGTAGGCACAGCAACAATGTAGAAATTGGCCTGCTTCAACACATCCAACTGATTGGTAAAAACAATGTTGGTACCCTTGAACTCTTCTGCTGTTACTTCCTTGCTGGGGTCAATACCATTTTGCATCATTTCGATACGTTTGGCATTGATATCAAATCCGATCACGGGTATTTTACGGGCAAACTCCAATGCAATAGGCAGGCCTACGTAGCCCAAACCTATCACAGCTAATTTGGCTTTCTGTTCAACTAATTCCTGGTACATTATGGTATTGAATTTATAAACCCGACAAGATTAAGCAAAAACCAGTCAGGCCTAAGAAGAAGTTTTGGTTTTCCGGGTCCAGGGATTAATGAAGCCCATCAGGCCGCTTGAAGCGGCCTGATGGGATATAAATTTATCTGCTTACGAATTCTTTAGGCTGCTTGAACCATTCTTCCGGCTTCAGGGCTTTGAAATACTCGTAAGTAATTTTCAAGCCTTCTTTACGGTTTACTTTCGGTGACCAGCCCAGCAGTTCTTTAGCACGGGTAATATCAGGTCTCCGTTGCTTGGGATCATCTACAGGCAGTGGCTTGTATACGATCTCCTGCTTGGTGCCGGTGAGCGCGATGATCTCTTCTGCAAATTCTTTCAGGGAAATCTCATCGGGGTTACCAATGTTTACCGGCATATGATAATCGCTCATCAAGAGACGGTAAATACCTTCCACCAGGTCATCTACATAGCAGAAGCTTCTTGTTTGAGAACCATCGCCAAACACAGTCAGGTCTTCACCACGCAAAGCCTGGCCGATGAAAGCTGGTAACGCGCGGCCGTCATTGAGGCGCATACGCGGACCATATGTATTGAAGATGCGGATGATGCGGGTTTCAAGACCATGGAAAGTATGATAAGCCATCGTCATCGCTTCCTGGAAGCGCTTAGCTTCGTCATACACACCACGGGGACCTACAGGGTTTACATTACCCCAGTATTCTTCATTCTGTGGGTGCACCATCGGGTCACCATAGATCTCAGAAGTAGAAGCTACCAGGATCCTGGCACCTTTAGCCCTTGCCAAACCAAGGCAGTTGTGCGTACCCAATGAACCTACCTTCAAGGTCTGGATAGGGATCTTCAGGTAGTCGATCGGGCTGGCCGGAGAAGCAAAGTGCAGGATATAATCCAGGTTGCCCGGCACATGAATGAACGTAGAAACGTCGTGATTATAGAATTCAAACTCTTCCAGTTTGAACAAATGCTCGATATTCTTGAGGTCACCGGTGATGAGGTTGTCCATGCCTACTACATGAAAACCTTCCTTGATAAAGCGGTCGCACAAATGCGAACCCAGGAATCCGGCAGCACCGGTTATCAGAACTCTCTTTTTTGCCATGTTGTGTTGTTGTTTGTGGGGGTAAGGGAAATGAATACAGCTTATTTACCTGGAACGGCCGTTGCCCTTCCCACACTTTCATAATAGAAACCTAACTCTTTTACAGCATTGCCTTCAAACAGGTTACGACCATCGAAGATCACTTTGTTCTTCAGCGCCGTTACCATTTTCAGGAAGTTGGGTGTGCGGAACTCATTCCATTCAGTAGCAATGATCAAAGCGTCGGCACCTTCCAGACAGTCATACTGGTTTTCAGCATACTCTACCTTGTCGCCGATAACACCTTTCACATTGGCCATCGCTTCAGGATCAAACACGCTCAGTGTAGCGCCTGCAGCTGTCAGCTCATCGATCATATATAAAGCCGGAGCTTCGCGGATGTCATCTGTATTAGGCTTGAAGGCCAGACCCCACATAGCGAATTTCTTACCCTTCAGGTTGTCCTTGAAGTACTTGTTGATCTTGGGCATGAGGTGAAGCTTTTGCTTCTCATTCACGTCCATCACTGCATTCAGGATCTGGAAATCATAATTTACTTCAGTAGAAGATTTCACCAGCGCCTGAACGTCTTTAGGGAAGCAGCTTCCGCCGTAACCGATACCGGGGAACAGGAAGCGCTTGCCGATACGATCATCGCTACCTACACCACGACGCACCATGTCAACATCAGCACCAAGGCGCTCGCACAGCTGAGCGATCTCGTTCATGAAAGAGATCTTGGTAGCGAGGAAAGAGTTAGCGGCATATTTAGTAAGCTCTGCAGAGCGAACGTCCATGTTGATAACAGGGTTACCGGAACGAACGAACGGAGCATACAGATCGCCCATCACTTTCTTGGCTCTGTCGGAAGAAGCACCGATTACAACACGGTCAGGCTTCATGAAGTCGTCTACAGCCACACCTTCGCGCAGGAACTCGGGGTTAGATACTACGTCGAACTCACCTTTGTAGTTCTTAGCGATAGCAGCATGTACCTTTTCAGCAGTACCTACAGGTACCGTACTTTTATCTACGATAACTTTATAATCTTTCAGGATCTTACCGAGGTGATCGGCAACGCCCAATATGTACTTCAGATCAGCAGAGCCGTCTTCGCCGGGAGGCGTAGGCAGTGCCAGGAAGATAATAGCGGCATCTTTGATACCGTCTTCAAGGCTGGTGGTGAAACGGAGACGTTCTTCCTTCAGGTTGCGGAGGAATAACTTTTCCAGACCTGGTTCGTAAATGGTGATCTGCCCGTTCGTCAGCTTATCCACTTTCGATTTGTCGATGTCCACGCATGTAACATCATTTCCTGTCTCAGCGAAACAGGTCCCGGTCACTAATCCTACGTAACCGGTTCCAACAACAGCAATTTTCATATTGAAACGTTTTTTGTGTTAGGGTTCACTAAGCCTTTGTCATCAGGCTAAGGTTTTATGAATGTTTGTTAATAAACTCCAATACATTGCTGGTAATGAAAAGCAGTTGTTCCTCGTCGAGTTCTGTGTGCATAGGCAACGAGATCACTCTTTCCGTAAGCCAGTCGGTCGTTTCGAGGATAAAGGATGAACCGCCGAAAGCTGCAAACATTTGTTGACGATGGGCGGGTACAGGATAATAGATCATGGATGGGATACCCTTGTCGGCCAGATACTGATTCAAACCATCACGATCAACGCCTTCAAGCAGGAGGGTATATTGGTGAAACACGTGGTCGCTATACGATGCCCGGGCTGGCGTAGTGATCTTTGGATGATTGGCAAAAGCCTTATCATAAAAATCAGCCGCTGCCTGGCGTGCAGCAATATATTGATCCAGGTGTGGCAATTTCACATTCAACACAGCAGCCTGTAAAGAATCGAGGCGACTGTTGCAACCAACCACATCATGATAGTAACGCTTGCTCTGTCCGTGGTTGGCAATCTTTTTCATTTGGTTGGCCAGCTCATCATCATTGGTGAATATCGCACCGCCGTCTCCATAACATCCCAGGTTCTTAGATGGGAAGAACGAAGTAGCTCCGATGGTGCCGATAGTACCGGCTTTCTTCACGGTGCCATCCTTCAGCGTAATGTTACAACCAATAGCCTGTGCAGTGTCCTCGATAACATACAACCCGTGGCGGTTGGCTATATCCATGATGGCTTCCATATTGGCTGCCTGTCCGTACAAGTGTACCGGAACAATCGCTTTGGTTTTTGATGTAATGGCTTTCTCTATAGCAGCAGGATCGATGCAGAAAGTCTTGGGATCTACCTCCACGAAGACTGGTTTCAGTTTCAGGAGGGCTACCACCTCTACCGTTGCAATGTAGGTAAAGGACGGTGTGATAACTTCGTCGCCCGGTTGCAAATTCAATGCCATCATTGCTATCTGCAGGGCGTCTGTACCATTAGCGCAGGGGATTACGTGTTTTGCCCCCAGGTACTTCGTTAAGGCGGCCGTAAAATCCGTAACTGCTTTTCCATTTATGAACGCCGCAGCATCGATCACCTCATGAATACCTGCATCTACTTCTTTCTTGATCTTTGCATACTGCTGCTTTAAATCCACCATTTGTATCGGCCGCATACTCAACGTTTTCTTTTGAAACGGGCACAAACCTACCACAAAAAACTGGTTTATGCAATGGGGGCGTAGTAAGTAATGCAGGCAAATCAGGAATAATCCTATGTATTAGCGTATCCTTACGCAAGCTTTAGCTTAAATTATTGCGTAATATACCCATTCCCCACCTGTTTAGAATCACCCCTTTCTCACCTGGCCCCTCCACAGGCAACAAGGCTTCATATTTAATTAATAATTATCCGATCAGCAGCGAGCTACAACGGGCTATCGATGCCTTCGGTTCCCAAGACAAGACACTTATTCCATATTTGGGAATACTACGCATTGTTTGAGGCATACACCAAACACTAAACATATAATACACTGATAACTTCCCGTCTTTTCCCGACTTTTGCAAATAATTCAAAATCACCCGTGCACCTGTTTTTTTACACTATTTTTTGCCGCCTCTACCTGTTAGGCGTACGCCTGGCCGCCCGTTTTAACCCCAAAGCAAGGCTATGGCTGGAAGGAAGAAAAGGATTGTTGGAGAAGCTGAAAGCAGCCATCGGAAGTCGCATAACCCATGACTCAAAGATCATCTGGATGCACTGCGCCTCCCTGGGCGAATTTGAGCAAGGCAGGCCCGTTTTAGAGGCGTTGCGGGAAGAACACCCAGGAGTTAAGATACTATTGACCTTCTTCTCCCCCTCCGGCTATGAGGTGCGCAAGAACTATGAAGGCGCCGATTATATCTTTTACCTGCCCATGGATTCCAAGGCCAACGCCCGCCGCTTTCTGGACATCGTACAGCCCGACCTGGTGATCTGGATAAAATACGAGTACTGGTATCATTACCTCACCACACTCAAAAAACGCAGCATCCCCACCCTGCTCGTATCAGGCATCTTTCGTCCCGACCAGCCCTTTTTCAAATGGTATGGCCGCCTCCACCAATATATACTGGAAAGCTTCACCCACCTGTTTGTACAAACGCCTGCTTCGCAGGAACTGCTGGCCGGCATCGGCTTTACTAAGAATGTAACGGTGAATGGTGACACCCGCTTCGACAGGGTGGCCGCCATTGTAGAGAAGTTCACGCCCATACCCGCCATTGAAGCCTTTTGCGGCGATCATCCTACCGTCGTAGCCGGCAGCACCTGGCCCGATGATGAAGAAGAGCTGGACCATTATGCCAATACGCACCCCGACATGCGGTTCATCATTGCCCCGCATGAGATCACAGAAGCCCACCTCGTAGAGATCGAAAAACTATTCAAGCATACTATTCGCTACTCTATACTTCAAAAACGTGTTCCGGGCACCGTAAGCCGCGAACAAAAAAATACCAATACACTCATCATCGACAACATCGGCATGTTATCGCGCCTCTACAAATACGCCACTATTACTTATATCGGTGGAGGGTTTGGCAGTGATGGCGTGCACAATGTGCTGGAAGCGGCCGTGTACAATAAACCCGTTGTCTTTGGGCCCGTGTATGAGAAGTATATTGAAGCCACAGAACTGGTGGACCAGGGTGGCGCTTTTCCCATCAACACAGCGCTGGAGTTGGAGAAAACACTGGATGAGCTGTTATCCAACGAGGCTGCCTACAAAAAAGCCTGCCAACAGGCAGGCCAATATGTTCATGCAAAAACAGGCGCTACAAAAGCCGTCTTGCAGTTTATTTACGAGAACCGTCTTTTGACCAACTGATAAAAGTGGCGGGTGGTGTCTTTCGAATCATCCCAGGCCAGCTTTATCTTCAATTCCCTTTCTATCCAGTACTGTGCTTCGGGATAGATACGGAAGCCATTGATGGTTTTAATACTGCGCTCATACATCACTTCATCGCCACGGAACAGTTCATTGATGAACACAAAACGGTCATTGATACCAATGGCCTTTTTGAGGTCACGAACAGGCGAATCATTGAGCCGGTGGCCTATCTCTATCCGCTCTTCTTTTAACTTATCATTAAGAGAATCCTGGGCCGTTGCCATCATTTCATTGAGCTCTTTGGCCGAAGATTGATGGGCCAGCGTCGGTATTTCAGTAAGCGGGTTGTATTGATAGCCATTTTGCGGGGCTGCAACCGGAGCATGATGACCATTGCCATTTTTAGCAGGTTTTTCTTCCTGTTTTTCAACAGGTAAGGTCATCTCTTCAGTGGCTTTTTCTTCCAGTACAGGCGCTTCCACCGTCACTGTATTGTATACTGTACGTGCAGCGGGCATTACAACCGCTACCTTGGAAGTGCCCTGCGCCACTCGTGAAGCTGCGGACAACCGCATTAGCTCCGCCTCAATGAGTTGAGTGGTGACTAATAGTTGTTTATTATCGGCATTTTGTTCGAATTGTTCGTTTAATTTGCCGATTAATTGTTTTAATCGCTCCATAGTAGATTGGGTGGGTACTTTATGGGTTAGATATTGTACTATAAAGTTAACAATTATTATACCTATTTCCGTTAACATGTTCATAGAACCAAATATATCAGGCGAACGGCGCGGCTTTATAGAAGTGATCTGCGGCTCTATGTTTTCCGGTAAAACAGAGGAATTGATCCGGCGGCTGAAGCGTGCCCGCATTGCCAACCTGAACGTAGAGATCTTTAAACCCAAAATAGATGTGCGATACCATGAACAGGATATCGTATCGCACGATGCAACAAGCATTACTTCCACTCCGATAGACAATTCCCAAACGATCCTGTTACTGGCCAGCGGTGTAGATGTTGTAGGTATCGATGAAGCGCAATTCTTCGATGATCAGCTGCCGGACGTATGCGATCAGCTGGCGGTAAGAGGCGTACGCGTCATCATCGCAGGGCTCGATATGGATTACCTCGGCAAACCATTCGGGCAAATGCCGAATCTGTTAGCGAAGGCAGACTTTATTACCAAGCTCCACGCCATTTGCGTACGCTGCGGCAACATTGCCAATTACTCCTATCGCAAAGCACCTGACGCCTCCCGGATATTGTTGGGCGAGAAAGACAGCTATGAGCCTCGCTGCAGAAAATGTTATTACGAAAAAGCTTAGCAGTTATAACTCACTAAAAGTTTTGATCAGTTTATTGGCGGCGAACAGTAAAAGTATGACTGGCTGTTATTTCCTGGAGATCGGTTTTCGTGACCAGCTTGTCTTCAAGTGAAAAATGATACGGCAGCCCGGTAGATAAACTGGCAGTAATGGTGCCTTCCTGCGTGCCCTGGGCAAAGATCCTTCCGCCCTCACCCGTCCAGGCCGATACGGCAGCTTTAACAGACATCATCACGGTATCACCCAGTATCCCTTTTACCGTGATAATATTACTGTACTTCACCGGCGCTTTAGCCTTCAACACATAATTGTTTACCCAGCTGTCACCCACCTTCACCCTCCGGGAGGGAGGAAAGTAAAACAATAGACGGGTGAACAGGTCCTGCAGTACGGTAGTACTGAACATATCGCGCAAGCTGCCATACACTTCACGGCCGTCTTTACCGGTGGCCAGCGCTATCTTTTCTACTACTTCATCAGCCCCTTTTACCGATACGACATGCCCGCTTCTGTCACTGTAAAACGAAACAGAATCACCTATCACACCCTGCCGGCAACTGTCGTGCGTAGCCCTCATGTCCTGGTATATCTTTTCCATACTGCTGGGCGGCTGGCCTGCCATAGTAAATACCGGGAACCGTTCTGTACGTTGTAATTGCTCAAACACCGCCTCCATCATCAATAAACTATCCACCACGTTACCTTTGGTCACAGAGCCATACTGCCGCAGCCGAAAACCGGTAATGATGGTATCTGGTCTTGGCCGTGACACGTCAGGTATCGCCACTTCTGTAATTACATAGCTGGGTTCGCCGCCGGCAGGCTCCAGCATCCACCTGTCTCCTGCAGGATTCCGGCAGGTCATGCTCAATAGCATGAAGGCGAATAGAACAAAAGACAATATTCTCATATAAGTTTGATGAAGGTTTAGCATCTGATGCAACAAAGAGAAAATGGAATAAACGCCGGAACTGTTTATTTTCGCGCATTCGTATGGCTCGCACACAAATCAATCATATCTGGGCGCTCGTTAAAAAAGATTTCCTGCTGGAGATCAGGCAACAATATACCTTTTATGGCATATTGCTGTACGTGGCTTCCACCATTTTTGTGCTGTACCTCGCCATGGGCCAGGAGCCGGAAGATAAAGTATGGAATGCCCTCTTCTGGATGATCCAGCTTTTCATTTGCATTAACGCCGTATCCAAAAGCTTCCTTGCCGAAAGCAAGGGCCGCATGTTATACTTCTATACCATTGCCGGCGCCCGCGATTTTGTGTTGGCCAAGCTGCTCTTCAATGTGCTGCTGATGGTGATCATGAGCCTGGTGAGCCTCATACTCTTCCAGCTGCTGCTGGGCAATCCGGTACATAACCCTTTAAAATTCGTGGGCATCGTGTGCCTCGGCGGTTGTAGCCTCAGCCTGGTATTTACCTTCCTGGCAGCCATTGCGGCCAGGGCACAACAGAACGCCGCGCTGATGGCCATCATGGGTTTTCCCCTCATCATACCCCAGGTATTGCTGTTAATGCGTATTGCCAACACTGCCTTTTCCGATGTGATCCAGTCAGACCTGCTTAAGATCGTACTGATGCTGGTGGGGCTGGATATCATGGTAATAGCACTTGCTGTTATCTTATTCCCCTTTCTTTGGAAAGACTGATCGTTTTCCCCTAATTTTGCCCCCTATTCAGGTAATTGGCACGCCTCACCACCCTGCAAATGCCAATATCTATCACACATAGCCCGGAAATTTATGCGCCAGTACTGGTGGAAAATACTGTGTATCCTTTTACTGCTCTACACATTCATTGCAGGTTTCTTAATTGATGTACCGGATATCGGTAATCTTAATCAAACCATACGCAATCTCTTTTTTCATGTACCTATGTGGTTTTCCCAGCTGGTACTTATTACGGTATCGTTGGTTTACTCTATCATGTACCTCCGTGATCCGAAGCCTAAATACGACCTGTATGCCTGGCAGTTTACCCAAACAGGTACCGTGCTCGGATGCCTTGGATTGCTCACCGGCATGATCTGGGCCAACTACACCTGGGGAACACCCTGGAACAATGATCCCAAGCAATTAGGCGTCGCTATCGCCTTATTGATCTACCTGGCCTACTTCGTACTACGTAATTCCATGACCGATCTTGATAAAAGAGGCCGTGTAGCAGCTGTTTATAACATATTTGCCTATTTTATCTATATCCCCATGATCCTGATCCTACCCCGTCTCGTAGAGTCGCTGCACCCCGGTGGCAAAGGCGTGGAAGGCAACCCCGGATTGAACGGGGGCGATCTGGATCCCACCATGCGCACAGTATTCTGGCCCGCAGTAGTAGGCTGGAGCCTCCTGGGTGTATGGATGACCACACTATACCTGCGTTGGAAAATATTGGAAGAGAAAAAACATCCCCTTTAATTATGCGCATGAAGAAATTACTGATAACCCTTTTTGTTCTGCTGCCAGCCTTATGGGCCAGTGCCCAGAACGATGGCGCCTCTGATCAAGCCACCGGTATGCGGTCTGAAGGAAAGATCTATGTAGTAGTGGCCGTAGCTGTCACCATCCTGTTGGGATTGATCATATACATGATCCGCCTCGACCGGAAGCTCACGAAGCTGGAGAAGGGAGCCTAAAACAGTAGGAAGCCCCACCGGTAAGCGGGCACAATTGTAGTAGCAAAGCTTCGTAATAAGTAGCAATCCCGTGACCCGGGATTTTTTTATAAACCAAAAATAGTTTTGGTTGTTCCCAATAATACGCAAGCCTCAATCGTTCAGCATTGCGACTGACAATTGCCTTTTGACGATTCAAGTGTTTAACGATTCACCATAAAAATTGCTTAATCATGTCAGAGTACAGTTTTTTTGGCGCGGTAGAAAAGAGTTTTGATAAAGCCGCGCAGTTTACCAAATGGGACCCGGGTGTCCTGGAGCAGATCAAACAATGTAATGCCGTATACCGGATGCACTTTCCGGTGAAGATCGGTGAGAAGATCGAAGTAATTAAAGCCTACCGGGTTCAGCACTCCCACCACAAGCTCCCTTGTAAAGGAGGTATCCGTTTTGCCATGAGCGTAAACCTCGATGAGGTAATGGCCCTGGCAGCGCTGATGACCTACAAGTGCGCCATCGTAAACGTTCCATTTGCAGGGGCTAAAGGTGGTATCACCATCGACCCCAAGAAATATACTCCTTATGAGCTGGAGAAGATAACACGCCGTTATACATCCGAGCTTATTAAGAAAAACTTTATCGGCCCCGGCATCGACGTACCCGCTCCCGACTACGGAACCGGCGAACGTGAGATGGCCTGGATCGTAGATACCTACGCCAGCATGCGTCCCGGCGAGATCGACGCGATGGGTTGCGTTACCGGCAAGCCCGTTACACAAGGTGGTGTACGTGGCCGTCGCGAAGCTACCGGCCTCGGTGTATTCTACGGCCTGCGCGAAGTGTTGAGCATGAAAGACCAGATGGATAAGCTGGGGCTCACTACCGGTGTTGAAGGCAAGCGCATCGTGGTACAAGGTCTGGGTAACGTGGGTTACCACAGCGCCAAGTTCTTCCAGGAAGCGGGCGCCAAGATCGTTGGTCTGGCAGAGTTTGAAGGCTCTATCTGGAACAACGATGGACTGGATGTAGACGCCGTATTTGAGCACCGCAAGAAAACAGGTTCGATCCTGAACTTTAAAGGCGCTCAAAATTTCGCCAAGAATACCGATGCACTGGAAATGGAGTGCGATGTGTTGATCCCTGCCGCTCTGGAGAATGTGATCAATGGCACCAATGCTCCTAACGTTAAAGCAAAGATCATTGGCGAAGCTGCCAACGGTCCTTTAACACCAGAGGCTGATGAAATATTCACCAAACGTGGTATACTGGTAGTGCCCGATATGTACCTGAATGCAGGCGGTGTTACCGTATCTTATTTCGAGTGGCTGAAAAACCTTAGCCACGTACGTTATGGCCGTATGGAGAAACGCTTCACCGAAAACCTCAACACCCATATCCTTGGACAAATCGAAGGGTTGACGGGCAAGAAGGTAGACAAGAAAGAGCGTGAATTCATTATGCATGGCCCTGATGAAGTAGACCTCGTACGCAGCGGTCTGGAAGAAACGATGATCACGGCTACCCGCGAGATCATGGATGCCTGGAAAGCCAATCCCCAGGTACCGGACATGCGCACTGCCGCCTACCTCGTTGCCATCAACAAAGTGGCTACCAGCTACGCCGAACTCGGTATATTCCCATAGGCCCTTGCCGGCCCTATTATAATATCTTGATCCCATTCGCGTTACAGCGGATGGGATTTTTAATTGCCGGAGCGGGAAAAAACATATAGATTTAGGTACACCATAAAACTGCTTAGCCAAATGGAAAAATCTAAACTTTACCCACAGGCGTACTTCCAGGCTGATAAGATAGAACAAGTACTCAGCAAACTGGTAAATGCACAGAAGAACGAACAACCAACTACCTTTTACTACCTCACCCGCGGCGATGAATCATGGCGCTTCGATAACGAAAAAGAATACTTCACCGAATACCGTAAAGACCACGACAACTCCTTCCTTAAAAGAACTCATGGGCAGCTGATCTTTAAGATCAGGTACGCTAAAAATAACTATACTGATATCACGGTACAGGCAGCCACCAGCCATGAGATAGACAGCATTTTCGATGTATTCGAAAAACTGTATCCCGGTTCAAAACAAAAACCCACTACTGTCACCACTATTTATACCGATACCAATACTATTCAATAGAGAGATCCATTAACATCCGCTTAGGATGGCCATGCAAGAGATAAGGTGTATATTCAGGATACCGATAATATATCAACCTTAACAAACTACAAGTATGGCAGATCAGGAAATTACCTCGCGCATGACGGAGGAAGAAGATCAATTAAAAAAGCTACAGGACATCGTTGCAGAGACCATCAAGGAAGAAGAACTGATCATCAACAACCTCCTGCACCCTCCTACCGATAACTTGCGGCCCAGCCAACGCATTGCCGATAAAGTGGCCCGCTTTGGCGGCAGCTGGAAGTTTATCATCTCCTTCCTCGTCATCCTGATTGTATGGATCATTTACAATCTCACCAGTCCCTCAAAAGATAGTTTTGATCCCTTTCCTTTTATCCTGCTCAACCTTGTTCTATCATGTGTAGCAGCCATCCAGGCGCCCGTTATTATGATGAGCCAGAACAGGCAGGAAGAGAAAGATCGCAAGCGGGCAGAGAATGACTACCTCGTGAACCTGAAAGCCGAGCTGGAGATCAGAAGTCTGCAACAAAAAGTAGACCTCCTGCAACAGCAGCAGATCAAAGCCTTGTACGACATGCAGGTGGAACAACTGGCACATTTGAAAAGAATATGCGACAAACTGAAGATAGAAGAAACATGAGATCCTTCAATCCGCTGGTGTAAATGCCAAAGAATATAACAGGAGCGTGTCAATAATCACTAATTTTACGGCTACAAGTGTAGCCTATGTACGATATCCGCCTTATTCCCAAAGACCAGCTTCACACGATTATCCCACTCCTCCGCATCCTGAATGATGCGATCGACGAAGCTACGCTGCAGGAACGCCTCGAAGACATGAAGCAACGCAATTACGAATGCGCCGGTGTTTATGACCAGGACCGGCTGATCGGCATTTGTGGTTTGTGGATATTGAATAAATACTATGTAGGCAAACACATCGAGCCCGACAATGTAATGATCCTGCCTGAATACCGCAACAAAGGAATAGGCGAAGAAATGATGGCCTGGGTATATGAATATGGCCGCTCACAAGGTTGCATTGCCTCCGAACTCAACTGCTATGTCGTCAACAACAATGGCATCCGGTTCTGGCTAAACCAGGGCTACAAGATCATAGGCTTTCACTGTCAAAAGAAATTACAATGAGCTTCGATACCTCCCATATCGCCTTACAACCTGTAGAAGTCACCTTCCTCGAAATGCATGAACAACCAGCCAACACGATCCCGGCGGCCTTTGCCATGCATTTTGAACTGCTCCCCAAACCGATTGATGTAAATGAGTACCGCAACTATTATTATGGCGTGGGCAAACAATGGTATTGGCTCGACCGGATGGTGATGGATGACCAATTGTTGCACGAAAAGATCAATGCCCCTAATGTTGATATTTACGTATTATATATCGAAGACCAGGTTGGCGGATTTGCAGAGTTTGTAAAGGAAAAGGATTATGTGGAAATACTCTACTTTGGCCTGTTGCCAGCCTTTATTGGCAAAGGTTACGGCAATTACTTCCTGCAAACAGTGATACAAACAGCCTGGAGTTACCAGCCGAAACATATTCAACTTAACACCTGCACCCTGGACCACCCCAATGCGATCAACGTCTATAAGAAAGCAGGCTTCAACGAAGTAAGAACAGCTACCGAAGAACGCAGAGTTATGATATAATGAATTACAAGTTGTCAGGCTGAGCTTGTCGAAGCCGCGTTAGAAAAACCCTTCGACAGGCTCAGGGTGACAAGTATTTTTAAGGCCTTACCTCCGCACTGTCTTCGCCAAACAGTATTTCTTTATACCTGTTGTACAGGTATGATACCAGCAGCAATATAGCACCCAGGGAAATGAAGGACACCGTTTTGGTGATGGTACCCGCTTCTGCCAGATCGTATACAAACAGTTTAAGAATGGTGGCAACAAACAATACAATGGCGGCCAGCCGGATATACTTCTTCTTTTTTCGTATGCCATAAACCACCAGCGCCAGGGCAAACAATCCCCACACGATGCTAAGCCCAACCCGGAATTGATCACTTGCACCGACAATAGTTGTCCAGTTCACATATTCATAACTCACCGTGCCCAACAAGGCAACATACACCATCAGCCACCATGACTTCTGCAACATAGTCTCTGTAACATAGCTCCGCACTACGCGTGTACCCATCACCAGTACCAGCGTCATGATGGCTATTACTACATAGCGGATCGCTACATGCCAAACACCTTTATCACCATCTTGAAAATATCCAATACTCAATTCATTGGCCGCCGGCATAGTGGCCATCAGCAGGTTGGCACATAATATCAATATACCGGTCAATGAAGCAGCTGCCAGCAAGCGGTTCCTGATCCATCGTTGATTGATAAACATCACCAACACCCCGTATACCGCTGCATAAAGAAAATTGACAGCAACATTGAATACCAGAAAATGCTTCTCCAGCCAGTTTATTTGCAAGTCACTGATCGTTTCGGTCAGTTCCAGGAAAGGAACAAAATAACTGGCAATAAGCAGGAACACAGGTACGATATAATCATAAAATGCATGAAACTGTGTACGCGCTGTAGCCGGCACGCTCCATTTCGGCCTTCTGTTGAGCCAAACGATGTATCCCAGGCACGCTGTCACCAATAGCCCTGTAAAGAAAGTAATATTAAAGAACGGCTTTTCTGAAGAACGGTAATAAGTACGGAGATTGTCTTCTATCATACTCACAAATGCCAGGATGGTCAACCCTGCCGCCAGTTGCTCATACGCCGGTACACCACGTGTGCGGCCAATGGAGAACAACAATACCGCCTCTGTTATCCACAACAACGTAACCCAGTTTCCATCCAATTGTACAGGCACTGCAATGGTGAGGAAAACCACCACCAGGCCGAGTATCATATAGTACAATGGTTTATCGGCCAACTTAAGCCGCCTCACCACTAAGCTCACGCCTAAATGAACAAGCGCATTGACTACCGTAAATAAGCCTGCCCAGTATTTCGTGGAGGCATAATCACTTAGCAAACCATAACCAAGGCCATAAAAAATAAAGGAATTGGAAAGCAACAGGAACACATCGCCGATATTGTATTGCTCTTTCCGGATGAGCTTGTAGGCCAGGAAAGTGGCGTAGAATAGAATAAAGTAAGCACAAAGAAAACCCAGCGCCAGGTTAAAGTGCTGGTTATTGTAATCGAGCACATACCATGCTGCATAAATAAGCCAGGTAGCTATATAAGCCACATAGAATAGCGATTTCCAATATTTGTAAAACGACAATACAAGAATGCCCGCATTGATGATGAGTATGTAGGTAAACAATACGGCGTATTGCCCTGAATTGTTACTCAGCAAAAAAGGAATGGCATAGGCGCCTACCTGCGCCAGGTGGGCAATGATGACCCTGTTGTATAGTATAGCCGCATATACGATAGCCGCTGTAAACAACAGCATCAGGCCAAAGGCTGCCATCTGCGGCAACATACTGTAAAAGCTCCAGGCTATATAAGTGATGAAGTATAATACACACAAGCCTCCTCCCATCAGTACAGCACTGTAATTTTCGTATTTCTTTTTCAGCTTCAGGGCGATACCTATCAATACCAGCCCACTCACATATCCATTGATAATACGCACTACCGGGCTCACCATATTGTGCTCGATGGCATACCGTGCGCCAATGAATATCCCTACAATCGTTACAAGAATACCCACTTTACTGGCGAGGTTCTTACCAATAAACTCTTCAAAAGAAGTCTTGCTTTTATTGCTGTGTGTACCAACAGGTGTAGCACCACGTTGGGATGCTGCACTTCCTTCATTGCCGGGTTTGCGCGAAGGGGCAGTAATGGTTTCTGTATACTCAATAACTTTTACGGGAACGGGGTCTTTAGCGCCGGTGAGATCGGGAGTAGAAGCAGCGGCTTGTTTCTTCAACGCATCCAGCTCATTCATCAGGGCCAGCAATTGTTTACCAAGGTGCGTTTGCTGAGCGGCCAGTTCACTGATCTGACGACTTAACTCATCAATTTTTTCTTGCAGTGTAGCCATAAAGGCATGATTGGTTATCTTAAAGAAACAACAAAAAGCGTTAAAAGAAATCTAATTCGCAAACATAGGCAGAGCCTCAATGAGTTGCAACTGCTGATTGTGCTTTTCAAATCCCGCACAATAGTGTCCGTTGGTAATGACCAGGAAGGGTACCGGAACGGCTATATTATAACGTAATACCTGTTGCAGCACGGTCTCATCAAGGTTTACTTCCATCGCTTTGCATTCCACCATCATCCAGGGTTGGTGTTGCCGGTTGTACACGAGCACGTCGAACCGCTTTTTCAGTTCTCCCAGTTTCAACTCCCGTTCTACGGCAATAAGCGAAGCAGGATACTGCATCACCTGCACCAGGTATTGCAGAAAGTTCTGCCGCACCCACTCCTCCGGGGTCAGGCGTATCCATACCTTGCGCAGCTCATCAAAGATGAGCTCTTTGCCTTCTTCTTCCCGGATGCGGAAAGGAAATGATGGATACTCGATGCGGATCATGTGCCAAAACTACGGTTTGCCAGGATATATTCATATATATCCGCTTGCCTCTCTTCACATTAATAAAATGTCTTGTTTGGGGAAAATAAGCGAAATTTAACCCTTATATGAAGACAAAAGAAGACATCGTTCAAAACTGGCTGCCCCGTTATACCGGAGAAGCGTTGGACAACTTTGGCAAGTACATCCTGCTGACCAACTTCAGCAACTATGTAAAGATGTTTGCCGAATGGAACAAAGTCCCTGTCATTGGTCTTGACCGTCCTATGCAATGCGCCACTGCCGAAAACATTACCATCATCAACTTTGGCATGGGTAGCCCCACTGCCGCTACCGTGATGGACCTGCTCACAGCCATCGATCCCGAAGCTGTATTATTTCTGGGCAAATGTGGAGGATTGAAAAAACGCAACAATATCGGAGATCTGATCCTGCCTATTGCGGCTATCCGTGGAGAAGGTACGTCCAACGATTACTTCCCACCCGAAGTACCGGCACTGCCTGCCTTCGCCCTTCAAAAAGCCGTATCTACCACCATACGTGATTATGGTGTGGATTACTGGACAGGCACTGTTTATACCACCAACCGCCGCGTATGGGAGCATGATGAGCAATTCAAGGAATACCTGCAACGCATTCGCAGCTACGCTATCGACATGGAAACAGCTACCATTTTCTCTGTAGGCTTTTACAATAAGATACCTACCGGCGCCCTGCTGCTGGTGAGCGATTCACCGATGATACCGGAAGGCGTAAAAACAGAAGAAAGTGACAAAGCTGTCACTGCTAATTACGTAGAGCGTCACCTGCGCATCGGCATCGATTCCTTAAAGCAACTGATCAATAACGGGCTTACCGTGCGGCATTTGAAGTTTTAGCACGCACTTCACCAATGATCACTCCAAAGCTGCCATCTGTTTGTATCCACTGTTTTTCGGGTAAATAGGTGCGGGACACAAAGCCGTCTAAATACAAAGCGTTGAGACAACCCTGTTGCCTGAAAAAGTCAGCAAAGTCATAGAAATTCATGGGCTCTTTCGTCATGGCAAATAGGAGTTTGTTGCCTGGCAACACACCAACGCCGTTGCGGATATTGACATTGATAGATCCGTTTTTAAACTCCGGGTGAATCGCACCATTGATCACCAACATCGGTCCCGACTGCGTGGCAAAGCTGATCTTTTTATCATATTTGAAATCCTGTGTGCGGCAAACGACTGCCTTCTTATCAGTAGTAATATAGAATACCCCGTTAGGTTTCATATAAAAATTACCATATCCCGACGACGTATTAAGTTTTGTTACCAGCCGTCCCTGTTGAATAAAAAGCCCCAGGGGCGTCCGGTCTTCCATATACATGCCACCGTTCATAGCAAAGACCAATGTCTGCTGCTTGCCGTTGAGGAATTGCCGCAGGCGCTCGATACTTCCCAGGATACTTCCTTTATCATCTTTCCAATACAACTGCAGGTCCTGTTTTTGAAGATCTACAATGTGACTAATTACCCTGTTACTGTCTTTGTTATTCTGTGCAAAAGACACACCTGCACTTAAGATAAGGAGTGTTGCAATGAGCATCCATGCCGGAAAATGTTTATATCGCATCGCGTGAAAACTTTTATTAGCGTAATTTACACCCCATGGCCATACCCTTGCTCCAAATAAATAATTTGCAGGTAGATTTCGTTACGGAGATCGGCACCACCACTGCTGTCAATAACATTTCCCTGGAAGTACAGCGTGGAGAAATAGTGGCCATCGTTGGCGAATCAGGTTCCGGTAAATCGGTTACCTCCCTGTCTATACTGCAACTGCATCCTACTCCACCGGCCAGGTATACCCAGGGCAATATCCTATTTTCGCCGGACGGCCAAACCTCCGTTAACCTGCTTACGCAAACACCCCAGCAACTACGGGCCATACGGGGCAACCAGATAGCCATGATCTTCCAGGAACCGATGACTTCCCTCAATCCTGTATTTACCTGTGGCGACCAGGTGATGGAAGCCATCCGGCTGCACCGGAAATTATCCAAAGAAGAAGCTTCGCGGAAAACCATTGAGCTGTTTGAGAAAGTAAAACTTCCCAACCCGGCACAACTATTCAACCGATACCCACACCAATTAAGTGGCGGACAAAAGCAGCGCGTCATGATCGCTATGGCCATGAGCTGTGAGCCCGATCTGCTGATCTGTGACGAGCCTACGACTGCGCTGGACGTAACAGTACAAAAAACTATTCTGCAACTCATCAAGTCTTTGCAACAAACAGAGCAGATGGGTGTGATCTTCATTACCCACGACCTGAGTGTGGTGGCAGAAGTGGCCGACAGAGCAGTAGTAATGTATAAAGGCAATATTGTAGAGCAAGGCCCTGTTGCCAACCTGTTCAGCAACCCACAACATCCCTATACCAAAGGCCTGCTGGCCTGCCGGCCGATACTCCATCCGAAAGGGAAACGGCTTCCGGTAGTGAGTGATTTTTTGGAGAACCAGGAAAACAGCGGTAAGAAGTCAGACTTCATACCTCCTACCTCAGACCTCAGACCTCCGCCTTCCACTCCCCTGCTTCGCGTAGAGCAGCTGAGCGTCTGGTTTCCTTCTAAGAAATCATTCCTGGGCAAGCCATTGGAATATACCAAAGCGGTCAACGATGTGAGCTTCGAGGTATACAAAGGAGAAACACTGGGCCTGGTAGGAGAATCAGGTTGCGGCAAAACTACTTTGGGCAGGACCATCCTGCGACTGATCGAACCTACCAGGGGAAAGATCATCTACGATGGCATCGACCTGACAGCCAAAAAGAGAGACGAACTGAAAGCACTCCGCAAAGACATACAGATCGTTTTCCAGGACCCCTACTCTTCTTTGAACCCACGCCTCACAATCGGCGACGCTATTGCAGAACCGCTTAAGGTCCATCGTCTGCTGCCTACAGATAAACAACGTAGGGACAAAGTGGTGGAATTACTGGAAAAGGTGAACCTTAATGCCGAACATTTTAACCGCTACCCCCACGAGTTTTCCGGTGGCCAGCGCCAACGCATTGTAATAGCAAGGGCTTTAGCATTGAATCCTTCTTTTATCGTGTGCGATGAATCGGTGTCTGCACTTGATGTAAGCGTGCAAGCCCAGGTATTGAACCTGCTGAATGACCTCAAAAAGGAATTTGGCTTCACCATCATCTTTATCTCCCACGACCTCTCTGTAGTGCGCTACATCAGCGACCGCATCATGGTGATGAACAAAGGTCAGATTGAAGAGATCGGCGAAGCAGAGCAGGTATACTTCCATCCACAGACGGCGTATACACAGCAATTAATAGCATCTATTCCGAAGGGCGTATTAAGTTAATCGCGGTACCTACGGCTCTTCACCATATCCGACATATATCCTTTGTACATCCTGATGTTGCGAGCCTGATAATAAGACCAGGCGCTTCTCCGTTTGGCAGTCAGCATCTCCTGCATCATTTTCTCTAACTGTTCTTTTACAGGCTTATCAGTCTCCAGCTTCTGCTCCTCACGGTCGGTAAAATCATCATTATCTATATCAATCTCCTCCATCTTCTCAGGCTGCATGCCTACCGTTGCCACATACCAGTTGGCGTCATCACGCATCCGTTTGTATTTATAGAAGTAGACCCAGCCTTTTTTCTTTTTATACGTCACTGGCAGCTTATCCAGGAACACGATCGTATCCAACTTTATATATCTGTCAGACTGATTGAGCAGCAAACTGCGGGTAATATCCAGCTGGTTTTTATATTGAGCCGGGAATTTATCAATCATCTTCAGCTCTTCCAGGTCTTCATACAGTTTACTCCGGTACTTGTCCAGCTTAGCATATTTCATAAACAGCGAATCGGGCACTGGCTGTTTATTATGGAGTAGCATAATGAAAGTATTGTACAGCAGCCGCCTGTCGCCTGTTTTCATCAGCTGCTCAAAAAAGCTCTGTACACCGGGATTCTTATCACGGAAAGGCAACAACAGTGCTGCATATTGCTCCAGGTCGTCATTGCCTTCATCCACTTCCTGCTCTTCATCGTCATCATCGAATCCAAGCAACAGCATAGACCTACGCTGATTCTTCTTCCCGGCCCGGTCTATCTTTTCCTTGTCTTCTGCAGCTACTTGCTTCTTTAGTAGCTGCTTGCCGTCGAGATATATCTTACTGAAGTATGATTCATAATCAGCCGCCTTCAGGTAGCCGCTGTCCACCATCTTCGTCAGCAGTTGCATGATCTGCTCTTCATAATCATCCACCACCATGAGTTGCAGTATATCCGGGAAGATGATTTTGGTGAGCGCCAGTGTATCGTACAGATAATACCAGCTGCCTCTATCCGCCTCTCTGCCACGGAAATACCCTCTTCCGGAAAAACCACTGAATGACATAGAGACGGAACGCCCTCCGTACCTATAAGAGCTGCTACTTTCTTCAACGATTGGCGGCTCCTGCAGCATCGCATTTTTAAAAGCAGTAAAAGAGACTTTAGTCTGTTGCCTGGCCAGCGCATTCAGAATAGCATGTTGCAGATCGGCCGTATCTTTTACCTTCCAATACAACCCCTGTAGCCAGCCAGTAACAGCTGTATCCTTCGACCTGCCGAGCCTGCCTATGAGGTATCGCTTAACGCGCAAATATTCGGTGACGTCCCAATTGAGGGCCTCGATGGTTTGTTTGATCCGCGGAACATCCGTGGAGTCATAGGTTACCAGCGAAATGGCGCCGGCAGCCCTTCGGGCAGTAACACTATCCTTACTAAACAGGTCCCGGAGAACCTGATCGGTTTTACGTACAAATACAGCATTGCCTTTCAATGTATCGGCCGGCGTAAAACTGGTGAAGAAGCTTTGCAGGAAAGGGCTGCGCTGATTCATAGTATCGGTAAGCGTAGCAAGGTTGAACAAATGTCCATCCTTATACAAGGTTTTCACCATCAACAACCGGCTGCTGCCAGTATCTGTATAGTGCTTTTCACGACACCGGAATCCATTGGGCAAGCTGTATTGCTTGTCGAAACGAACAATGAAAGTACTGTCGTCATCCCATACCTCTGTAAAGTTCTCCTTCCAGAATGCTGCACTGTCTTTCCAATAAGCATATTTAGACAGGGGATCATAAACAACCCGTATCTTTTCTCCGGTGGTATCGTTGCCAATGAGCATGAACTTTTTATCATTACCCCGGAATAGCTCTTCCTCACCAAGTTCCTCATAAGCCATCCGATAGATGTCATCCATATCTGTTATTTCTTCCTTCTTCTCTTCAGGAAACAAAGGTGATCGTACAGTGAAATGCAGGGAAGTATCCGTACGCAGCTTTGCTTCAGGATAAGAGAAAGGCTGAACGGCAAAGGATTCCATAAACCGGCGCACATTGGCATTCTCGTTTTTATAACGGGCTATTACCGCATAATACACCGGCCCACGAATGATGTACTTCACCGAACTATAACTGCCATCGTTGTGGCTGAACTTGCTTTCCAGGGCCGGGTAGCCATTCTGTAAAGTAAACTTCCTGCTCAGCTGTTTTTCAATGAAGGATGAATAACCATAGCTTTCATCCATCAACTTCAATTCAAAACTGTCTTCTTCTATGAAAGCATAATTGTGCAGGTCTACTTTCATAACCAGGTAGTAATTCCCATCCTGTTTATCCCAGGCACTGTACTCCAGCCTGTCGGTCCCTATGTTGTTATCGCGTAATAGAGCAGGCGTATGCGGCACCTGGATGCTGAAGCCACCGGTAGCAGGCTGCCAGGTGTGCCATCCGCCAGCACTGTATTCTTTCAACTGCACTGATTGGAAGAACTTAGTCGCCTCCGTACCCGAGTTGATGAATTCACCGTTACCACTCATCTTAAAGATGACCAGCTCAAAAGGAGTAATGAAGATATTGTACCGCTGGCAGTCGCCCCGGCGGGTACGGTTTACAATGTCATACCCTTTATACCCATTTTTCATGATGGGCGTTTTCTTCAATATTCTACCCGGCACATTTTCATACAGGAGGCTATCTACTTTCTTGTACACCGTTTCGGTGGAATGGCCCAAAGCCAGGCTGTTGGTCTTTACACGTGTCACCATGTAGTAGGCGCCGTTTACCATATCAGCATATTGCACGACGTCCATGCCATTCCAATCGGTAAACTGGTAAAACTTTTTGCCGGGGATATTCACTTTGTAAAAACCATCACCAGCTGTTTGCGTAACAAAGCGGTGCTCCATCCGCATCTTTTCGATGGCTTCTTTCTGGGTACTGTTGCGGTCATCCATCATGATGGGCCGCAGGGTATACCCCATTTGCCGCAGCATCTCGATAACGCCTCTTTTGCCGGGCAGGTGGGCAGCCCCCACACCTACAAACAGCGATTGCTTTTTTATGATGGAATCGATCGAGTTGGCCTGTATCTCATTGCGTTTATACAGAAACTTTTCCTGGAAGGCGTCGGAAGCTACCGTGAGCGCTTCCAGCGAATCCAGCAGATCAAGGTCGCCACGGCGGTAGGCCTCTTCCACCTTTTTAGGATTTGTCATCATGCCTTCCATGTCATAGCTCTTCCGCTTCCTGTTGCGGTCGCGGATCATATCCTTATAAGCTTCAACTACGAGCTTTTCACTTTCTTCGAAATTCTCTACGCCACTGAGCCGCTTGCCCAGTTTCTTACCCACCTGGAAGATGTACATATCCAGGAAAGTATCTTCCTCGAAATCATCAGTTCGGGTACCATACGTTCGATACAACATTCCATTGATCATGGAAGGTTCCACCGACAGGGCTGCCTTGATGGCCTCTTCGTAGCTATCGATGGCAAACGTGGTGATGCGCATATTGTCGGAGAGTAACTGACCTTCATCACGTGCGGAAAATCTATCGCTACCACGTCCCCTGGCGCCAAAGAAGGAGGAATTGCTGTAATCGTCCTGCCAGCTTTCGGGATTGGTTTCCAGGGCTACCACTTCCGCGCTCTTGATCGCGTTGTAGAAAGTGTCTCCAAGGTGAAAGGCCAGCTTATCGCTCACGTGCATAGTGCCAAACAGGTAGGAAGGCTTCTTCATCCCGTTGCCGGAGATCTCCCACAGGAGGCTGGGGTATTTCTTACTGGCATCCCTGATGGCTGGTTTGGCCGCAGAAGGCTGCTTGACGGGCGTTCGCCCACGTTGCTGTGCCGATAAAGACAGGGTAGAAATAGTGAACAGGACTGTGAGTGGCAGGACAAATTTTCTCATATACAAGGGAGGGTTTATGAAGGGCTTTACGAAGCAGCTGGACCGTACCCGAAGGCCGGGCCGCCCGCTTCCCGGGTCCCCTTTGGAAGATGCTAAAAACAGCCGAAATCATAAAATATTTGGTGTTTTTGTTTTCTTAAAACGAGCTGTAGCGCCCACTGTAGGCTTACGGGGCGCAAAACGAGGCCGTTGGGCCAGATTCTTTATTTTTTCATATCCTTATTATTTCCTACCTTCGCCCGCTTGAAATTTATGCCTGACATGCTATCAAACCTGGTGCCGTAAGACCTCGTTTGTCCGGAGCACTTCCCCCGATGTACCCGCTCTTACTACCGCTTGGTATCATGTGGCTACCTACCGTAATAAAATTGTTATAATTCACATGAAGCTATCACAGTTCAGGTTTGATTTACCGCTTAATCTTATTGCCCAACACCCTACGAAAAAACGTGAAGATGCCCGCCTGATGGTGGTGCACCGTAAGACCGGCCAGATCGAAAACAAGCACTTCCGCGATATCATGGATTATTTTGACGACAAGGATGTTTTCGTTGTCAACAATACCAAGGTATTCCCCGCCCGGATGTATGGACGCAAAGAGAAAACCGGTGCTAAAATTGAAGTATTCCTCTTAAGAGAATTGAATAAGCCTAACCGCCTTTGGGACGTGATCGTTGATCCCGCCCGTAAGATCCGTGTAGGTAATAAACTTTACTTCGGCGAGAACGATGAGCTGGTAGCCGAAGTAATCGATAATACCACTTCCCGTGGCCGTACCATCCGCTTCCTGTGGGATGGCACCGACGACGAGTTTCGTCAAATGCTGGAATTCCTGGGTGAAACACCCCTGCCTAAATATATCAAGCGCAAGCCCGAGGCTGAAGACAAAGAGCGTTTCCAAACGGTGTATGCCAAGCATGAAGGCGCTGTAGCAGCTCCCACTGCCGGTCTGCACTTCAGCATCGAGCTGATCAAAAGGCTGGAAATTAAAGGTATCCGCTTTGCAGAGGTAACTCTGCACACCGGCCTTGGCACCTTCCGCCCCATCGAGGTGGAAGACCTCAGCAAACACAAGATGGATGCTGAATACTATCGCATAGAAGATACTGCCTGCAAAATCGTGAACAAGGCGATCGAAGGCGGCCACCGTATCTGCTCCGTAGGTACTACTACCATGCGGGCGCTGGAATCTTCTTACACTGCTGAAAAGCTGTTGAAACCTTCCGAAGGCTGGACGAACATTTTCATCCACCCCCCGTACCAGTTCAACATTGCCGACGCACTGGTTACCAACCTGCACCTGCCCAAGACGAGCCTGCTGATCATGACCTGCGCTTTTGCCGGTTATGACCTGGCCATGGAAGCCTACAAAAAGGCTATCAAGGACAAGTACCGCTTCTTCAGCTATGGCGATGCCATGATCGTGATCTAAAAAGTCGATTGACGATTAATTAATACAGAAAGCCTCACTTAAGTGGGGCTTTTCTTTTGCCCCTCTTTTATATCCTGGCCCTGTGTATTACTTTCGCACTCGTTATGACCCATACCAACAAAATACGCATCCTGGAGACCATCCGGCAAGGCCAGATCGGTGGCGGGGAAAGTCATTTATTGAGCCTTGTAGAGAATCTGGACAAAAGCCGGTATGAGCCGGTGGTACTTTCTTTTACCGAAGGCCCGATGGTAGACAGGCTGAAGGAAATGGGCATTCAAACGGAAGTGATCTATACCGAAAAGCCATTCGATTTTAGCAAATGGAAACGGGTAAAGGCTTTTATTGAGGCTAATAATATTCAGCTGGTGCATGCCCACGGCACACGCGCCAACTCCAACGTATTCTGGGCTACCAAGAAGCTGAAACTGCCACTGGTATACACCATCCACGGCTGGTCATTCCACGACGACCAAAATCCCTTGGTCAAGAAGATCCGTGTGTTTGGCGAAAAGGTGCTCACCCGTAAATCAGATATCAATATCTCCGTGTCGGCCTCCAATCAACAGACCGGCAAGCAATATTTCAGTGGGTTCGAATCGGTAGTGGTGAACAATGGTATCAATCAAACCAAGTTCGATCCCAGCCGTTCCTTCAAAGACGTGCGTAGTGAATTGGGCATCCCTAAAGACGTTACACTGGTATTGTTTGTAGCCCGATTTATTCACCAGAAACAGCCCCTGAAGCTGATCAGCGCATTTGCACAGGCGGTGAAACAACTGCCTTCCCTGCGCTTATTAATGGTGGGTGATGGTGACCAAAAGGCGGAAGCCCTGGAAATGGTAAAGCAACTGGGCATCACCGACCAGGTGATCTTTGCTCCTTTCCGCCAGGATGTACCTGATGTACTCGCTGCCGCTGATATCTTCGTATTGCCTTCTTTATGGGAAGGATTGCCCATTGGATTGCTGGAAGCCATGGCCATGGGCAAAGCCATTATCGGCACCAAGGTAGATGGCACCTCAGAAGTCATCCGCCACGATGTAAATGGCTTACTGTTGCCCGTAGAAACACTGGACAGCACACTACCTCAAACGATTATTCAATTAACCGATCCTGTCCTGCGCGAACGCCTTGGCCGGGAAGCAAGAGCAACTATCAGCTCCACTTACAGTGCTTCTACCATGACAAGACAGATCGAGGGATTGTACGAGCAGTTGTTGAAGAAGTACGGGAAATAACGCCTTGAAAATATAAGACTACAACACAATTTCATCATCACTTAGGCTGCCCTATTTTATTGACTGGCATAGCAACCCAGTGGTTGGTGATTTCCAGTTCAAGAAAACCCCGTTGTTTACTATATCGTATTCCAGTGAGTTTATCACCCGGATTGGTATGACCTTCCTGGACAGCTACCTTGTATATATAAACGGTATCTCCATCCCGGTTTTCTATGTCAGTCAGTGAAATTTCCACTCCCTCGAAATAACTCCATCCAATATCGACCTTCCATGTTTCATTGACCGGTTTGTTAAAGTAAAGCAATGGATACTCCGTGGAGGTCGGCATTTGATTAAACAGATTGACATCTATATACCATAACGCACTACTATCCTGCCGCACTAAACCAACTACATTCGAGCGGCTCTCGCCAAAGATCAGTTTCCGATAAGTAAGTGTTTCGGTCTTAAAATCAGCGGGAGGCATGCCTACATAGATATGCTTATCTACCGGCTGAAGTCTGCTATTCTTAACACGGAACCTATATTCAAAAGTATCGATGCAGCAATACGTTTTTGAATCCGGATAGCTATTCCACCAGTTCAGTTCCCGCATCCGTTGCCAGGTTCTCCAATCTGCTATTTGTTCATAGGAGAAAAATTCAAGCACACCCGGATCTTCCTGTGTGATATGATACAATAGCAATATAGCCGCCCAGTCTCTCTTTTCATCCTCCAGCATCTCAACCAGTGTGGGTATAGCCGTTGTCCCATACCGTGCAGCCATTTGTTTGAGGTACGGATCCTGGAGTACCAACCGGCTTCCGGTGATGATTTTACCAGCACTATTTCTAACAAGATCAGCAATAAGGTAGTCGGCCTTTTCATTCTGTATTTGTTGCAACTCCTGCTGCATGCGTCTGCTCTTATTCTGTTGAGCATTAGCCCCGACGGTATACAATAGCAACAGGAAGAATATTGTTATCAATCGCATGTTGTAAACAGGCTTAGGAATGTCAAGATATAGGTTTACCAGTAACCATCATAAAAAAACTCCCGGGAAATTCCGGGAGTCCTGATGAGATAAGAATTTATATTATACTTAGCGCCTGAAGCGGAATACGTAAGTTCTATTGCCATCATACAGGTAAGCCTTGAAACGGTTAGTGCCTGTAAACACGATCTCATCAAAATACTCGGACAATACATCATGGGTCACAAAGTCGGTAACATTAATGCTCAGTGTGCGCACATTACGGCCGTCACAAATCGAGTTGCCATTCTCATCGATGTAGCAATCGGGAATGTTACGGTTGCGGATGTCCCAACGGCCTTCATAAAAACCACCATAGCCATCTTCGTATTCTACTTTACCACTGCCATAGAAGGTGAACCGTCCGCCGGTAAAATTCAGGTTGGTGCTGCCCCAACCTACTTTGTCTACATCGGTCAATTCCCACACGCCTTCAATGCGGTCATCGTATGGTTTAAAGATGTCTTTACTACAACCGGAGAAGAATATTAAAACAACAAGTAATGTTGAAAGGGAGTATAACTTTTTCATAAACGCTGGTTTATTGTATGACTTGAAGGTATATCTATAAGTTACACGTGTCAATGACCTACACCCCTGTTTTAACTTAACATTCTGTGAAAGAAACCTAAAAGGAAAACCAAACTGTTTGCATTATATTTGGTCAACAACTCACACCATATGAAACGCTCACTGATCATTTTATCCTTTTTTAGCTTTGCACACGCTGCTATGGCACAAACTACGATCCCACTGTATCCTGATAACGTTCCCAACTCCAAACCGGTACCCGATAAGGAGAGCTCAACAGTTGGTGCAGACGGCAAGCTCCGCATCAGCTATGTCACCAAGCCTACACTCACCATTTACCCTGCCCCCAAAGACAAAGCGAACGGCACTGCCATTGTTATTTGTCCGGGTGGTGGCTACTCTATCCTGGCGGCCAGTCACGAGGGCTCCGATGTAGCCCGCCAATTCAATGAAATGGGTATTACAGCCTTTGTATTGAAATATCGCCTGCCCAATGATACCACCATGCTCAATAAAGAGATCGGCCCCCTGCAGGATGCCCAGCAGGCATTGCTGGTGGTGCGCCAGCGCGCTGCCGAATGGGGTATTAAAAAGAACCAGGTAGGTATTATCGGCTTTTCTGCCGGTGGCCACCTCGCCTCTACTACCGGCACGCATTTCCAGCACAACGTTCTTACCAACGAAACTTATAAGCAACCGGCCAAGTCACCGGTACGGCCCGATTTCATGATCCTCCTTTACCCGGTGATCAGCTTTACCGATAGCCTGGCTCATAAAGGCTCCCGCACCAAATTATTGGGCGAAAATGCTTCTGCAGAAAAGATCACGCTATACTCTAATGAGTTGCAGGTGACCAAGGTCACACCGCCCACTTTCCTGGTGCATGCTAAAGATGACAAGACCGTAATCGTACAAAACAGTGAGCGCTTTTATGAGGCTTTACAAAAGCACAAAGTGCACAGTGAGATCTACCTCTATGAAAAGGGAGGTCATGGTTTTGGCATGTACAATAAAACCAGCGAGGTGAAATGGATGGACCTGGTTGAACAGTGGTTGAAAAGTAATAAGCTGATAAAGTAAGCTCCTGCTACTCTACCTGCCGCTGCATTTGCTGAAAGGCTGAAACAAACATTTTAAACTTATGGTCGGTCTTTGCCCAGGCAATGCGCTTATAGGTGAAAAAGTAATGCAGTTTATTCCAGGCAATGCGGGCATCTTCTTTATCGTAAAAGAGGCTCTCCCATTCAGGCGCCCAGTCTTCCAATGGCACCAGTTCAAAACCATTGCCATACATTTTTAAAGGGCCGGGCAGACTGCGTACATCGAGGGATTTCTTATCGGTACTGATACCCCAGGCGAAATATTTTTCCCAGTACAGCAGGTGGTTTTTCAGGCGGTTTGTAATTTCCGCATCGCTTTCCTTGTGCGTGGCTTTGATACGCCACTTGTTATTGGCTAATGAAAAAGGATTATCAGCTTCATCGAATTTGTTGCTATTGCCTTCGAAGCGATAGGCCGACTGGAAAGCATTATCGGGCAGGATATCTACCGTGATCTCATTTTTACCTGTCCCCTGCAACTGGATACGCCGCCTTTTTTTATCGGCGCTTTTGAGAATAATATAATCGCCATCCACTTCCCAATCACCATAGTCAAAACCCTGCAGGTAAGCCGTAAACTTGCCATCGGCCTGCAGGTTCATAAAATGCACAGGTGTAAGAAAGGGGTCACTGTCATCACTGCTGTTAGCCGTATTGCTCTTGGTATCGTCGTAGGTATAAAACCATACTTTACTAAGTGCATCACGACGGGAGCAATTGCTGAACAGGGTAATGATGGTCAACAAAACGAGGCAGCGGTAAAGAAGAGGCATAGTAGGTTATCTGTTTTTTTCAGGGTCGAAATCAACTGGCAGCAGGTGGCATATCTTCTCACTCCAGGACCAATAGCCTGATGAGAAGAAATCCTGTGGTGGGAAGTAGGCGCCTGAGGCTTCCACCACTACAGGAGTGCCCTGCAGCAGGAATACATCAGAACGTGGATGCCAGGGTTTTCGTATCTCGCCATATTTCTCCAGGTAGCCTTCTTCTTCCAGTCCCTTTTTATAAGTGATATGGAGATAATGGGGGAAGAACAGTGAAATACGGGTGGAATCGGCACGGGTGGTAAGGCTATCAGCCGTCAATAAAGTAGGATTGACAATATCTATAAAATCAGGTTGATTGAGTATACGGTTATAATAATTGGTGGAATCGCCTACTACGGTAACCGGGCCACCTCTTCCCATCATTAGTCTGCCGCCAGTGCCATAGTTCCTTCTCCAAAGGGCTGCGTATTCTTTCTTTACCCGCTCTTTTTCGAGGTTAGGCTCTTTGATCATGCGCTGTACCTCAAATCCTTCGCTGGCCAGCTTATTGGTGTATAACGCACGCATAAAATGCACGATGGAACCTTCGTAAGCATGCTTGCGGCTGTTTACCCAACGGCGGGGTACGCGGTTGCGGTCTTCCGACATATCTTCAAAGAAAGTGAATCCTACATACAGCAACGTACGCTCGCGCATGTTGTAAATAAAGTCTTCCAGTTGGTATTTGATACGATATCCCAACGCTTTGTTTTCGATGATCAATGGTTCATCGGCCACCGCTATCAGCGTGTTGGTCTTGCGGGAAAAACGAAAGCGGAGTGCTTTGGAATTTTTGATCACACAATTGCGTGAAGCTGCAGTAGTACCAATAAAGCTCTCTGTAAATAGCCGGCCCCACTTTGCCCATCCATCCTTTTCCCAGGGTTCCACTACGATCGATTGCAGCTCTGTTATTTTAGGCTTTAAACGTATGCGCAAGATCAGGGGTAATGAATCGCCCGTATAAGGATAGCTAAGTGTAGTGAAACCGATAGAAGATATGATGAGTTCAAAAGAGCCATTAGCAGGAACATCTGTCAATTCAAAATGGCCGTTGGCATTACTGACTGTTCCTTTGGAAGATCCGTTGATGAAGATGCTGGCGCTTGCAATGACTGCTCCGGTCTTGTCATTGATAACAGTACCGGTAATACGATTTCTACCCTGGGCCATGCCAGAGAGGGTCGATAACAACATCAATCCAAGAACACAAGCAAAGTCGATTAAGTTTCTCAATGGTCTCTACGATAAGGTAAGGTGAATCCCGGTTTCGAACGACCATGGTCTTTCTGCCATGAGGGCCCAAAAAAGCCGGTGCTATTACACCGGCTAAGATAATAAACAAGTTTGGCAGGATATAGTGACTACACAAGAATCCCTTCCTATTTAAGCAATTTTAATGTGTTGGGCTCCCCAAATCGGGGAAAATTGCTATACGTATACCCTGTTTGTGGTATTGTTGCTTTGCTTGATTTTACTCTAATCCAAACAGTCCCTTGTTCAATAATTGTAATGTTTGGGTTTTATAGTCAGAAGGCAACAATATAGACACGTTGTGCTTGCTGCCACCATAGCTTACCATGCTGATGGGCACTGGCGTAAGTGCATCGAACAGCTTGCTCAATACATTCTGCGTTTGAGCAATTTCGTTACCTACTACAGAAATGATGGTTTGGTTTTCTTCCACTTCGATGGTACCAAATGGTTCCAGCTCTTTTACGATGGCTTTCAGGTGTGTGCCGCTATCGATGGTTACAGATACAGCTACTTCGGAAGTAGTGATCATATCGATGGGGGTGCGGTACTTTTCAAACACCTCGAATATCTTACGCAGGAATCCATAAGCCAGCAACATGCGGCTGCTCTTGATGTTGATAGCATAGATGCCATCTTTGGCAGCTACTGCTTTTGCACCTACTGAACCCGCTTCCTGGGTGATCACGGTGCCTGCGGCCTGTGGCTGCATGGTGTTCAACAGCTTTACCGGTACCTTTTGTTGTTGTGCCGGCCATATACAAGTAGGGTGCAAGATCTTGGCGCCGAAGTAAGCCAGCTCGGCTGCTTCTTCAAAGCTCAATTGCTCGATGGGCAACGTCTTCTTCACTACACGGGGATCGTTGTTGTGCATGCCATCGATATCGGTCCATATTTCGCATACGGAAGCGTTTACAGCAGCAGCTACGAGTGATGCAGTATAATCACTACCACCACGTTTCAGGTTATCTACTTCGCCACGTACGTTGCGGCAGATATAGCCTTGTGTGATGAACAGTTTCTTGCTCTTGTGTTGATCCAGGATAGGAAGAAGCTTTGCTTTGATGGCAGGCACCTGTGGTTCATCATGAATGTCGATGCTCATGAATTCCAATGCCGGCAATAAAGCGTGGTCTATTCCCTTCTCTTCGAGATAGGTACTGAACAGCTTGGTAGAAAGCAGCTCACCCTGGGCCAGGATGTCCTTGCTCAGTGCTTCGCTGAATGATATCTTGAGTATGATGGTTAAGAATTCAAAGTGCTCAGCTACGATACGCTTCGCCTTCTCGAGGGTTGCATCTTTCTTCAGCAGGTCGCGGATGAATGTTTGATAATGCGCTTCCAGCTTTTCAATTTGTTGTTTGGCAGCATCGCGGTCACCGGATGCCATCGCATCTCCAATCGATACCAGTGCATTGGTAGTACCACTGAGGGCACTCAATACGACGATCTTGGATTCTGCATCTTTGGTGATCAATTCTGCCACCTGATGCATACGCTCCGGCTTACCTACTGAGGTACCGCCGAATTTCATAATTTTCATGGTTTACTCTCCTGTTCCGTTACTGACGGAATGTTTTGGTTGGAAAATAATTTTTGCAAAGCAGGCGCAAAGATAAGGGAAGATGCGATTGCGGGTTTAGTCTACCCAAAAAGTCGGAATAACAGGCTACAGCTGTATCCCAAACTTCTCTCCCAACAGCAGCAAATCTTCTGATACCGAGTTCAGTAAAGGGATACCAGCCCTCATGCGGTTGGCTTCCATTTCCCGCTCGGGGTCGCCGGGGATCAGCACCTGCTCTTCGCCGGGCACCGGTGTGGCGCTTCGGAAGCGACGTATCCATTTGTCCATGTGGAACTTAAAGTCTTCTGCCGGGCGGAAGGCATCTACCCGCATGGCCCCAAAGAAATGCCCGATGCCCTTTCCAGGCATCTCGGTGGGCATGGGCACATAGGCCGGGAAAGGTGGCACCCAGGGACCATAATTGGCGCCGCTCAATACGGCAGAGAAGATGTCTACCACTGCTCCCAGGGCATAGCCCTTGTGGCTGCCGTGCTCGCGGTCGCCGCCGAGGGGCAATAAGGCGCCACCCGACTTCAACTCATGTGGATTGGTAGATGGGTTGCCCTGTTTATCCTGTACCCAACCGGTGGGTGTTTCTTTGCTTTTACGCTGTAGTATCTCCAGCTTGCCATTGGCCGCCGTGGTAGTGGCCAGGTCAGCCACAAAAGCGGGCTCCTCGCCTGCCGGCACTGCCACGCAAATGGGGTTGGTGCCCAAGAGCCTTTCCACCGAAAAGGTGGGCGCCACCAGGGGGCTGGCGTTGGTCATGGCCATGCCGATCATATCGTGCTCCAGGGCCATCATGGCATGATAGCCTGCTATGCCGAAGTGGTTGCTGTTCTGCACACTCACCCAGCCCGTGCCTACCTGTTTGGCCTTATCGATGGCCACCTGCATAGCAAAGGGCGCCACTACCAGTCCAAGACCGCCATCTCCATCTACTACTGCGGTGGAAGGTGTTTCATGGATGATCCGCACATTGGGTTTTGTATTGGCGCGGTTGGCCTCCCACAAACGTACATAACCGCTCAGGCGCGCTACGCCGTGCGAATCAACACCTCTAAGGTCTGCCGACAACAGCACTTTGGTAGCGATAGCTGCATCAGCTTCACTACAGCCTATTTGTATAAATATTGCTTTGGTAAATTCGAATAACTGCTGATAAGGATATATTCTTTCTGACACTGGATTGATTTGAAGATTTGAAAATTAGAAAACCATCTCTGCCCATTCAATCACGACCGCCCGAGCCGCACATTCACTTTATCGAGTACTTCTTCCGGTTTAATGAGCTGCATACATTTAAAATGTCCCTTCGGGCATTTGTTGTGTCCGATCTTGGAGCAGGGCCGGCATGAGAGTCCTTTGATCTCTATGATATCAAAGAGCTGATTGCGGCCGGGCATGTAAGGGTACATGCCAAACTCAGGCACCGTATTGCCCCAGAGCGATATGATGGGTTTGTTGAAAGCGGAAGCGATGTGCATTAGGCCCGTATCGTTGGTAACGATTAGCTTAGCCCTTCTTACGAGGTCGGCCGATTCATTGAGGTTGAACTTGCCGCAGGCGTTATAGATCTTTACTTTGTCGGCTTCGGCAATGGCGTCTCCATTGGCCGCATCTTCCTTGCCTCCCAGCAATATGATGGGGTGTTGTATAGAAGCACACAAGGCTTTCAGCTTGTCCAACGGATACTTCTTGGTGTTGAGCGCTGCGCCGATCACCACACCGATGTAGCCTGCGTGGTGCGAAGCAGGGATATCACTTTCCTTTATCTTATCTTCTTCGGGAATAAAGTAGTCCAGCCCAATGCCATCATTTTTTATTCCAAATGTTTGCAGCGTAGCGAGGTAGCGATCTACAATATGTACATCCGGCAGCTTGTTGACCTTGAAGTTGGTCAGCAGCCACTTCTCTATATTGAGCTTATTGAAGGCGAAAGACTTTTTACGCAGTGCCCGTTTCACTTTCAGGGTACGCAGGTTATGGTGCAGGTCGATCACGTAATCAAAATCCTCTGCCTGCAATGAGCTGATCATGGCATCAAAATCATCCTGCAGGTAATGAACTTTATCGATGTAGGGATTCGTCTCTACAATGGTGCGAAACGCAGGCTTTGTGAGGTAATGCACTTCAGCCGTTACCACCTGCTTTTTCAGGCAACGCACAACCGGTGTGGTCAATACGATATCACCAATGGAGGAGAAACGGATGATGAGAAATTTCATGCCCGCGAAGTTAAGGCTTCCTACTTTTCTACGTAATTAAGGTCCTTATGGAATGTCTCCTGGGTGAAGAAAGCAGCCACCAGAGATACTACCATTACGATAATGCCTGTTACGATAGCGCTTTGGATAAGCCCCCATTTCCAGTTGTCCTGGAACACATCTTTAAACATCATGTTGATGAGCGGCAGAGCGCCCCGCACCATATTAGGGATGGTAGTGGCGGCAGTTGCCCGCAGGTTGGTGCCAAACTGTTCGGCTCCCATCGTTACAAAGATGGCCCAGAAGCCGGTGCTGAAACCAAGTGCTGCACAGGCGGCGTACATGGTAGCATCGTTCTTTATGTTTCCACTGAAGAAGTAAATGCCGGATACAATGGAGAAGAAATAAAACAAGTACAGCGCTTTCTTCCTGCTCTTGAAGTACTGGCTTACCAGCCCTACCAGGATATCGCCAATAGCAATAGCTGCATAGGCATACATAATAGCACGACCTGATTCTATTTTATTCTCGCCGTAAAACTCATTGGCAAACCGGTTGCTGAGGTTTACCAATATGCCTATCACATACCAGGTTGGCAACCCGATGAGGATAGCCAGGATGTATTTCTTGAACCGTTCACCGTTGTTGAAGAACATGAACAGGTTGCCTTTTTGAATATGTTCCTGTGATTTCACTGCTTTGAACATACCGCTTTCGGCTACGCTGATACGGAGCAACAGCAGCACGATTCCCAGGCCTCCCCCTATTTTATAGCAAAGGCGCCAGTCCTGATCGGTAAACTGAAAAGTGAAATAGGCGAACACGGCGCCAAACAGACCAATGCCTGCCACCAATGATGTACCGATACCTCTTTTATTTTTAGGAAGTAATTCACTGACAAGGGTAATGCCTGCACCCAACTCTCCTGCCAGACCCAGACCTGCCACAAAGCGTGCCCAGGCATACTGATCGGTACTGGTCACAAAACCGGTGAGGAAGTTGGCTACTGAATAGAGTAAGATGGAACCAAACAACACGCTCAGGCGACCTTTCTTATCGCCCATGACACCCCACACGATGCCGCCTATAAGGAGGCCCACCATCTGCCAGTTGATGATCTTGGTACTGGCGGCTATGACCATTTTGGTATTCTTCAGGTCTACACCCAATCCTGCGAGGCTGGGTTCGCGCACGATGGTAAAGAGCAGCAGATCGTATATGTCTACGAAATATCCAAGGGCGGCTACAATGACAGCAATGTTTAAAACAGAAGCAGGTTTCTGTTGCATAGGCTATTCTGGCGTTTCGTTAGTTGGGGGCAGTTTTTCTTCGCCCGCTTTCTTTTTTCCGAAAAATAGTTTGATCAATACTGGTGCAGTAGTTACCAGTACTATACCGATTACGATTACTTCAAGGTGTTGTTTCAGATCGAACCCAAACTGCGACAGAATCCATTTTTGCAGGAAGTGACCGGCAAAGAGCATGCTGAATACCCAGGCCAGGCAGCCTACTATATTATAATAAGTAAACTTCTTTTTTTCCATTTGCACGATGCCGGCTACGATGGGGGCAAAGGTGCGGATGATAGGCAGGAAACGGGCGATCACGATAGCACTACCGCCTCTTTTTTCATAAAACTCATGGGCCTGGTGGAGGTAATGCTTTTTAAACAGCATATTGTCTTTCCAGGAATACATGGCTGGTCCGATCTTGCGGCCGGTCCAGTAGCCCAGCATGTTACCGAGGATACCCATTAAGGAGATCAGCAGCCAGAGTATGATGAGGTCGAGCCATTCATTGCGGATATGGCCCATACCAAACAGTTGTAACAATTCGTAGGTAATACCGGGCTTTCCGCCTTCACCTTCATGTGCGTAAATACCGGCAACAAATAATAATGAGTCGCCGGGTAAAAAGAACCCGGCAAACAAACCTGTTTCAGCGAACACCACAAACAGCAGCAGCCATAAACCTCCATTTTCGATATAAAACTGTGGGTTCAATAACTGCTTCCAGTGAAAATCCAATAAGATCATGTCCAGCAAACTCATACTACGTGCTTAAATTATTTAGGTATTAAGTTTAGGTATTAGCTTTTAGGCTTTAGCTGTTAGCTAATACCTAAAAGCTAACGGCCAATGGCTTTTATTTAAGCAGCCACTTTCTCTACATCTCCTACCTGTTCAGGCCCCAATTCTCCTTCCCACTTACTAACGACGCTGGTGGCCAATGCATTGCCCACCACGTTGGTCATTGTACGGAACATATCGCAAAAGTGATCGATCGGCAGTATCAAAGCTACCCCTTCCGGCGGAATACCGAACATGGAACAGGTAGCCAGTACGATTACCAGTGATGCCCGTGGCACCCCGGCAATTCCTTTGCTGGTCACCATCAGCACCAGCAGCATGGTGAGCTGTGTACCGAGGTCGAGCGGTATTTTATAGGCCTGCGCAATAGCCAAACTGGCAAAAGTCATGTACATCATACTGCCATCGAGGTTAAAGGAATAACCCAATGGTAATACAAAGGACACGATCTTGCTTTTACAGCCAAAGCGCTCCAGTTCTTCGGTAAGCTTGGGAAACACGGCTTCGCTGCTGGTGGTACCAAAAGCAATGAGCAGCGGGCTGCTGATGCGTTTGAGCAGGCGCGGCACACGGTTACCCAATATAAGGTATCCTACAGTTAATAATATAACCCACAATACCAGGATGCCCAACAAGAAGAACAGGTAATAAACAATATAGAATTTAAAGATACTCGGTCCTTTCACCGCAATCACGGCAGCGAGCGCACCAAATACGCCATAGGGTGCGAAGTTCATCACATAGCCCACCATTTTCAGGATCACATGCGCCACCACATCCAATGCTTTGATCAGTGGTTTTGCATAATCACCCAGGGCCGTCACAGCTACGCCAAAGAAAATGCTGAACACCACCAATTGTAATATCTCGTTGGTGGCCATTGCTTCTACAAAACTGCGGGGAATTATATGCTCTACGAATTTTTCAAGTGAGAATTCCTGGTTCTTCGCCATCAGGTCTTTTACGCCGGCAGTATCGGCCTGGGAAAGATCGATGTAATGTCCGGGCTGCAAGAGATTTACCAATACCAACCCTACCAGCAGAGATACAAGCGATGCCGATACGAACCAAAGGAGGGCTTTACCGCCTATCCGGCCAACGGTTTTCATGTCACCCAGCTTGGCGATGCCAACTACCAGTGTAGAGAAAACCAGTGGCGCAATGATCATCTGTACCAGCCGGATAAATATCTTACTCAGTAAGTTGATGTTTTTGGAAAATCCTTTGATAAATTCCGGGGAAGCAGTTTTATGTACTATTAGCCCGACAACCAGACCAAGTATCATGGCAAGGATGATGTAGAGCGTCAGCCTGTTTTTCTTCATGAAGGCGTATCTTATGGGTAATAGCCTGCAATATAGGATATAAAGGGAAAAAACAATCGGCTTGAAGCCTCAGGTTAACCGATATTACCATATATGGTAAGACGCCCGCCAACGGCCCATTTTAAAATCATTGTGATTAATAAATCCTTATCTTTCCGCCTTTATTTACTTTTTTGGTCACATAATAAACTATAACCAACTGTATGAGCTTGTTCGTTAAGAAACCCCTCGGGTCATTATTATCCGAAGCACAAAACACGGGCGAACATTCCCTTAAAAGAACCCTTGGTGCCGGAGCGCTTATAGCACTGGGTATTGGCGCCATCATTGGTGCTGGTCTGTTTTCCATTACTGGTGGTGCGGCTGCCAACCAGGCAGGTCCGGCCATCACGATCTCTTTCATTGTTGCGGCAGCAGGTTGTGCCTTTGCCGGTTTGTGTTATGCAGAGTTTGCTTCTATGATCCCTGTAGCGGGTAGTGCCTACACGTACAGTTATGCTACCATGGGTGAGTTCATCGCCTGGATCATTGGATGGGACCTTGTACTGGAATACGCTGTGGGTGCTGCTACTGTAAGTATCAGTTGGAGCCGTTACCTGGTGAAATTCCTTGAAGGCTTTGATATTCATTTGCCGGCAGCGCTTGTTACCGGTCCCTGGGATGGTGGCATGATCAACCTTCCCGCTGTATTCATCGTGGTACTGATGAGCTCCCTGCTTATCAAAGGAACCAAAGAAAGTGCTACCGTAAACGCTGTTATCGTGGCGCTGAAAGTAGCGGTGGTATTGATCTTCATTTTCCTCGGTTGGAAATACATCAACAACGACAATTACACTCCTTACATTCCTGACAATACCGGTAAGTTTGGTGAGTTTGGCTTCAGTGGTATCATCCGCGCAGCTGCTATCGTGTTCTTTGCCTACATCGGCTTCGATGCGGTGAGCACGGCAGCACAGGAAGCCAAGAACCCCCGCAAGCACATGCCGATCGGCATCCTGGGTTCACTGGCCATCTGTACGGTATTGTATATCTTATTTGCGCACGTAATGACCGGCGTTACCAACTACCAGACTTTCAAAGGTCAGGATGGTATCGCTCCGGTTGCCGTAGCTATCGATCACATGGGTACAGCTGATGCCGCCGGTGTTATCCACCCCGACTATCCCTGGCTGAACCGCGCCATCGTAGTAGCGATCCTTGCTGGTTACGCTTCTGTGATCCTGGTGATGTTGATGGGTCAAAGCCGTGTGTTCTTCAGTATGAGTAAAGACGGTCTGTTGCCCGGCGTATTCTCTGAAGTACATAAGAAATTCCGCACGCCTGCCAAGAATAACCTGTTGTTCATGCTGTTCGTGAGCCTCTTTGCGGCTTTCGTACCAGCCCGTGTGGTAGGTGAAATGACCAGTATCGGTACCTTGTTTGCCTTTATCCTGGTATCTATCGGTGTGGTGGTAATGCGTAAAACCATGCCCGATGCGCCCCGCGCTTTCAAAACACCGTTGGTTCCATTGGTTCCAATCCTTGGTGTGGTTACCTGCCTGTTCATGATGGTATTCCTGCCACTGGACACCTGGATCCGTTTGATCGTGTGGATGTTGATCGGTTTTGATATTTACCTGGCTTACAGTATCCGCCATAGCGAACTGTCGTCCAAACTGCCTAACACTGCCTCACAAAGTAATAAAGTGGTGGGCTGGAGTGGATTAATCCTGGCGCTGGTGCTGGCTGGTGTTGCTTACCTGCATCATTACTTTATACTGGAAGAGCAAAAAGTAGATGCTACTGTAACGCCTGATAACGGCCTGTTCTATTTCTCCCTGATCTTCGCCGCGCTGCATGCCATTTACTTTGGCAGCAAAATAGCTAAGAAATAAGCTGTTGCTTTACAATATAAAAGGCCCGTTCGCCCTCCGGCAAACGGGCCTTTTTCTTTTCCCGGCCAGAATACTGCGGGTTTTGCAAGGAAGGGTTGGCAGGGTCGTTTGCTTATTCTATTTTTGCAACCCGAAATAACACTTTTATGGGTCGCATATTTGAAGTACGTAAGTCTACCATGTTTGCCCGCTGGGACAAAATGGCCAAACAGTTCAGCCGTATTGGAAAAGAAATTGCCATTGCCGTAAAGGCCGGTGGTCCTGATCCTCATACCAACCCCGCTTTGCGCCGGTGTATGCAGAACGCAAAGAGCGTGAACATGCCGAAGGACCGTGTGGAAGCCGCCATCAAGCGGGCGCAGGGTAAGGAAATGGAGAACTATGAAGAGATCCTCTATGAAGGTTATGGCCCCCATGGCGTAGCCATCCTGGTAGAAACTGCTACCGATAACCACGTGCGTACCGTAGCCAACGTAAAATCCATCTTCAATAAAGGCCAGGGAACGCTGGGCAACAGTAACAGTGTAAGCTTCCAGTTCAAAAAGATGGGCGTTTTCAAATTAAAGCCCGAAGGCCTCAACCAGGAAGACCTGGAGCTGGAGCTGATCGACTTTGGTCTGGAAGAACTGGGTGAAGGTACCGGTGAGAATGGAGAGAGCGTTCTGGTAGTGCGGGTAGGGTTTACCGACTTCGGCAACATGCAGAAAGCGCTGGAAGAAAAAGGCATCGCGCCTATCAGTGCTGAACTGGAATGGATTCCTGGAACCCCGGTTGAATTGGGTGAAGAGCAGGCGCAGGATGTGCTGAAGCTGGTAGATAAGCTGGAGCAGGATGAAGATGTGCAGAAGGTGTTTCATAACCTCGCATAAGCAACAACTTATATTAAAGAAAGCGGGCTGATGTCTAAGACATCAGCCCGTTTTTATTTTATGCTTTATTTCCTATTCGCTTCGTAGTGCCTTCACCGTATTAATATACTTCTTTATCGGAAGGCTGGGTATCCCTGGCTTTGCCGGCATTTACTTCGCGACGTATAATGTCCTTGAACTTTCTTTCATTGTTGAACCAGGTGGCAATGGTGATGATAGCAGACAACACGGCGCCGATAGTTACCAATCCTGCAATGGAATTGACCTCAATGAAGGAAACCATAGAAAACAGGAATGCGGAGAGTATACTGCACAAGAATGTTCCTACAGGTATGTACAATGCGAAGTATGTCCAGCGGCCACCTGTGCGCTGCTCTTCCCAATATTTGATAAACCGCTTTTCTTTATCTGATACCACGTTATTGGTTTGTGAGGTCTATTTCTCCTTTCATGAAAAAAACACTCTTTCCGGCGATGGTAACACGCTCTCCTAAATGTTCACACCATAATTCACCGCCACGCCGGGATAGCTGTTTCGCCCGCAAGTTAGTCTTTCCCAGCTTTTTTGCCCAATAAGGAATTAATTGAGCATGGGCCGAACCCGTTACAGGGTCTTCATCAATTCCTACTACCGGCGCGAAGAAGCGTGACACAAAATCTACTCCCTTGGTTCCCATCGCGGTAATGATCACCTTCTCTCCCAGCCTTTTCAATCGCACAAAATCGGGCTGGCAAGTGCGCACCGCTTCCTCGCTTTCTAACTCCACCAGGAAATCGCGGTGTTTATATACCTGCACAATGGGTATGAAGCCCAGCGCCACAGAGAGGTCGGCGGGAAAATCTTTCAGGGGTTCCGGTTTCCAGGCAGGAAAATCCATGCTGATCAGATCGCCTTCCCGGGAAATAGTGAGCATTCCGCTCAGGCAGTGAAAACGGATCGTAGGTTTTGCATGCCCCAGTATATTGTATAGCACCCAGGCCGAGGCCAGGGTGGCATGTCCACACAGGTTGATCTCTGCAGCTGGCGTAAACCAACGGATATGATAATCGTAATCGTCGGCAGGCTTGCCTGGTACGAAGAAAACAGTTTCACTCAGGTTATTTTCCAGCGCCAGTCGCTGCATCAGTTCATCGCTCAACCATTGCTGCAGGGGAATGACTGCTGCCGGGTTACCGCCAAACAACTTATCCGAAAACGCATCTACCTGGTAAAGTGTCAGTTTCATATTGTATGGTTATTGATCATTGGTAATGGATACTAAATTTAAGTGTAAATGCTCACTCACATTCTGTTTTCATACACGCGCGGCAACATCAATTTATAACGCATGGCAATGACGCGAATAAACACGATCACCAGGATGGCGATGATCGTATTCCAATCGTTGGGTATACCCGTCTTCTGCAACAAGAGATACACAGCTCCTCCCAATATGCAAGCGGAAGCATAGATCTCGCGGTGAAATATCAACGGCACATTATTCAGCAACACATCGCGAATCACGCCACCAAAGCAAGCAGTAATGGTACCGAGTGCAATGCAAATGCCAGGGCTCAATTGGGCATGCATGCCTTTCTCCATCCCGATGAGGGTGAATACGCCCAGCCCCAGGGCATCGAACAGGAACAATGTTTTCTGAAACTGTTTTACATAGCGTCCAAAGAACAAGGTGATAAGCGCAGTAGCCAATATGACAATAGCTGTTACATCGTTGCGCAGCCAGGCCACCGGTGTATTGCCGATAAGCATATCACGCAGGGTGCCTCCACCGATCGCTGTGACAAACGACAGGATGATGACGCCAAAGGGGTCCAGCTTCCGGTCCATAGCAGAGAATGCGCCGGAAGCGGCGAAAGCCACTGTTCCAAGAATATCAATGAGAGAAAGGAAATCGATATTCATCTGTAGTTATTGCAGGTTACAAGTTCCAAAGTTACAGGGCAACGCCGGAATCATCGCCCCCTGAAACATGTACCCTGAAACTTGCAACGGCTGTTGATTATTCTGCCATCATTTCCCTGATCACATCCACGATCTCTTCCAGGTTGGGCTTACTGAAATAGTCGCCATCGCTTCCATAGCTGGGGCGATGGGCCTGGGCCGTAATGGTACGGGGCGACACATCGAGCCAGCGATAGCCGCCTTGTTTTTCCATTACTTCATTATACATGTAGCCGCAAGCGCCTCCCGGAACGTCTTCATCTACGAATACGATGCGGTTTGTTTTCTTCAGCGATGCCAGTATATCATGGTTGATATCAAATGGAAGGAGTGTTTGCACGTCTACCACTTCGCAGCTGATGCCTGACTTTTCCAGCATTACGGCTGCTTCCTGCACAATGCGGAGGGTAGAGCCGTATGATACCACTGTGATATCGTTGCCTTCTCTTACGATCTCAGGTATGCCCAGGGGCACGCGATAATCGAGTAAGTTGGCAGGCAGTTTTTCTTTGAGGCGGTATCCGTTGAGTGATTCTACCATGATGGCAGGATCGTTGCCCTGCAAAAGGGTATTGTACATGCCAGCTGCCTGCACCATGTTGCGTGGTACGCAAATGTGGAAGCCGCGCAGGGAATGGATCATCATGCCCATCGGTGAGCCGCTGTGCCAGATGCCTTCCAGGCGGTGGCCACGTGTACGCACAATGATCGGACAGCTTTGTCTTCCTTTCGTGCGCCAGTGGAGGCTGGCTGCATCATCGCTCAATGGCTGCAAGCCGTATAATAAGTAATCGAGGTATTGTATTTCGGCAATGGGGCGCAGGCCACGCATAGCCAGGCCAATGCCCTGACCCATGATCGTCAATTCACGGATGGCGGTGTCGAAGATGCGGTACTCACCATATTTGGCCTGCAATCCGGCAAAGCCCTGGTTCACATCTCCGATCTTACCTACATCTTCTCCAAATGCCAGCACTTTGGGATTGCTGCTGAAGAGTACATCGAAATACTTGTTCAGTATTTCATAACCATTCACCATGGGTGCGTCGGATGCATATTCCGCTTCTACTGCTTTTACTTTCACCGGGCTCTTCGGACTTTCCTCGTAGAGGTAGGTATTGTAAAAATTGTAGCCTTCTTTTTTCAGTGAGGTGTACAATGTTTTCACTTCATCCACCAGCAGTGAATCACCAGCAGCGTCGATAACACGGTGGAGTGTTTGCAAAATATCTTTTCGGTGTGGCTCTCTGTTGGAAGCCAGTTCGCGTTTTGCTTTCTCGATATCGCCATGCACATCTACTCCCTGCGTGATCAATGCATCGAACAGCTCCACGCATTGCGCTACCTGTTGCTTGATCGGCGCCGTATATTTTTCCCAGGCGTGGGTTTTAGCTTCCCGCACCAGTTCTTTGGATTCTACTTCTATATCGTACAGCTCGTCTTCGCTGGCCAGTTCATTTTCCAGTACCCATTCACGAAACTTCTTATTGGCATCCCACTCACGCTCCCATTCCAACTGCTCCGGGCTTTTGTAGCGCTCATGGCTACCTGAAGTGGAATGTCCTTGTGGTTGCGTTACTTCTTCTACGTGGAATAAAGCGGGGATATGGGTAGTGCGTATTTTTTGTATCGCTGATTCCAACACTTCGCACATGCCTGCATAATCCCAGGCCTTCAGTTTATAAATATCGAATCCGTTGGTGTGGTCTTTCTTCTGCATGCCTTTCAGCGCCTCGGAGATAGAACCTTTGGTGGTTTGGTATTTGCGGGGTACAGAAATGCCGTATCCATCATCCCATACAAACACGGCCAGCGGCACCTGTTGTACACCGGCAGCATTCACCGTTTCCCAAAAATGTCCTTCGGAAGTAGAGGCATCACCGATGGTGCAGAAACAGATCTCATTGCCATTATCGCTCAGCTCATGCATATCCTGCAGGGCTGGTGAATGACGGAAGAGTGTAGATGCCAGGGCGAAGCCCAGTGAGCGGGGCATTTGTCCGGCAGTAGGCGCCATACCGGCTGCAATGTTTTTACGATTCACAAGGTCGAGCCAGTTGCCGTCGCTGTCCACGTTGGGGGTAGCAAAATGTGAGTTCATCTGGCGGCCGGAACTATTCGGATCATTGGCCGGATCGGGATCGGCGTACAGCTGGGAAAAGAACTCTTCCGGTGTAGCCTGCCCCGTGGCAAAGGCCAGGGTTTGATCGCGGTAATATCCACTGAGGAAATCGCCGGGTTGAAAGAACTTAGAGACAGCAATCTGAGCAACTTCTTTTCCATCGCCGAAAATGCCAAATTTGGCTTTCCCTGTTAGCACTTCTTTGCGACCTAACAGGCTGACTTCCCGGCTTTCACAGGCCATCCGGTAGTCCCGGAGCACTTCTTCCCTGAACTTGTCGAAAGAAAGCTTCTCGCTGGTGAGCAATGGGTTGTGAATCGTGTTTTCCATGCTGTAAAAGTATTGATTATCTGCCCTTCATAAATCGCTTTTCCCCGGATGTTAAAAAAATGTCATTAGGGGTAAAAATAATTCCCTGGAAGTGGCTTAAAAATGTAATTTTGAAGGGTTTCTAACCAAATCCTTTGGAGTATGAAAAAATGGTTGACACTTTTACTGGTAGCTGGATTAGCTACCGCGGCGCAAGCCCAAACCGCCCCCGACACTAAATCTGCGGCGCCTGAAGTACTGGTCCTGAAAGAGACCGGTTACGAATTTGGAAAGATCCCTCAGGGACGCCCGGTGACCCACGTGTTTGAGGTGACCAACACCAGCAAAGAAGTTTTAAGGCTCGATAATGTACAGGCTTCCTGCGGATGTACAACACCCGAATGGAGCCGCGAACCCATCCAGCCCGGCGCTACCGCCTCCATCAAGATAGGCTACAATGCTGCCGCGGAAGGTCAGTTCAGCAAGACGGTAACTGTTGTGTACAACACTAACCAGACAAAAACGATCGTAATTTCCGGAACTGTTTATAGAGCGCCCGCAACGTCTGCGCCTGTAAATGCGTCATTAACATTACTAAAACAATAAACCAATTAAAATATGAAAAGAATTGCATTGGCAATCAGCGCGTTGATCATCTCTGCCACCATGTATGCCCAAGCACCTAATGCTGCAAAAGCAGTTGACGTGATCAAATTCAAAGAATCAGTACACGACTTTGGTAAAATAAAGCAAGGAGTACCAGTTACTTATGACTTTGTTTTCACCAATACGAGTGCTAAACCTGTAGTGATCGAACTGGCGCAGGCTTCCTGCGGTTGCACTACCCCTGTAAAGCCAGAAGCTCCTATTGCTAAAGGCAAGCAAGACAAGATCACTGCCGGCTTCAACGCTCAGGCACTGGGTGTGTTCACCAAGCCTATCACCATCAAAGTGGCCGGTATCGATACTCCTATGGAGATCAAGATCACTGGTGAAGTGTTGAACGAGGTAGATTATGCCAAGTACGAGAAAGAAAAAGGCTCCAAGAAGGGCAAAAAGTAATCATCTAATTGATTGATATACATCCCCGTAGCAACCGTTACGGGGATTTTTTTATTTCTACCGGCCAAAGATTCAGCCAACCTTTACCACCCGTCAGTTTTGCTTTATAACTCCACTACAGGTTATCAATGTGTTATGGGAGAATGCAGCATATATGCAGCATATATAGAGCACATATACAGCATAGATACAGGATATACTAAAAGAGGTGCTGCATCTATGCTTAAATAAACTTAAAAAAGTATTCTTAGCTTATTGAGTATAGTGATTTGCATAATTTTTAGTTTCAAGTAGCCCATTGACATAGCTTTGCCAGCTACTAACATTACTAACCCATGGCTTCATCATCCAGGAAAAAAGCGCTTACTACGCCCGAATACCGGGTATTCTATCCCATTAAAGTGGCCAAAAGCCAGATTGACGGTCAGGGAGCTTATGCTTTGCAACGCATCCCGGCCCGCAAAAAGATCGGCGACCTGGGCGGGGTGATCATTACCATCCGGGAGGCCCGCCGCATTACTGCCCAGACCAAGCGGGTGGCGATGGTAGAGTTTGACAATGGCGAGGCCCTGAACGCATCCGTGAACAGTAATGAGCTACGCTATATCAATCACTCCTGCGACCCCAACACGTACATGCGCCTTACGCATCGCCGGGTAGAGTTTTATGCTTTGCGGCCTATTAAGCTCAATGAGGAACTGACCTGCAATTATGGCGAAACACATCATGACGGTAAGCTGCCTTGTCAATGTGGTGCCAAGAATTGCAAAGGATTCATTTAGTTTAATACTTTTGCGCCATGCTAACAATCAGTCATCGCGGGCAAACTATGCCCCCGTCTCCCATCCGTAAGCTGGTTCCCTATGCCGAAGCAGCCAAGAAGAAAGGGGTGAAAGTGTATCACCTCAATATTGGTCAGCCCGATATCGAAACACCCAAGGCAGCATTGGATGCTGTGCGCCATGCCGACTTCAAAGTACTGGAGTATAGCCACAGCGCCGGTAATGAAAGCTACCGCCGCAAGCTGGTGCAGTATTATAAGAAAAGGGGTATCGAGATCGATCACACACAGATCATCGTTACTACCGGTGGATCGGAAGCCATCCTGTTTGGTTTTATGGCCTGCCTGGATGCCGGTGATGAAGTGATCATCCCCGAGCCTTTCTATGCCAACTATAATGGTTTTGCGGTGGCAGCCGATGTAATCGTGAAGCCGATTACTTCTCATATCGAAGATGGTTTTGCATTACCTCCCATCAGTGAGTTTGAAAAAGCGATCGGCCCTAAGACTAAGGCTATCGTTTTGTGCAATCCCAACAATCCTACCGGCTATCTCTACAGCCGCGAGGAAATGGAAACGTTGAAGCAGATCATCATCAAACACAACTTATACCTGTTTGCCGACGAGGCCTACCGCGAGTTTTGCTATGGAGGCGAACATATCAGCGCCATGCATTTGCAAGGTGTGGATGATCATGTGGTATTGATGGACACCATCTCCAAACGCTACAGCGCTTGTGGCGGACGTATTGGTGCATTCATTACCAAGAACAAGCAGGTGCTGGACACTGCCATGAAATTTGCGCAGGCACGCCTGAGTCCTCCCTCTTTTGCCCAAATTTTGGGCGAAGCTGCGGTAGATTTACCCGATGATTATTTCGATGCCACAAAAGCTGAATATCAAAGACGCCGTGATACCATGGTGAGCAGGCTCAATGCGATGCCGGGTGTATTCTGTCCCAATCCCGGTGGCGCTTTTTATGCTATTGCCCGCCTGCCGATCGATGACGCAGATGTATTTTGCCAATGGTTATTGGAATCATTTGATCACAACAAGCAAACGGTAATGCTGGCGCCTGCTACCGGTTTTTATGGCACCAAGGGTCTTGGGCTGAATGAGGTGCGCCTGGCGTATGTGCTCAATGTAGAGGATCTCAACAAAGCTATGGATAGCCTGGAAGCAGCGCTGAAAGTGTATCCTGGCAGAAAGAGTTAGCTCAATTAACAGTTAGATAATATTAAATCCCGGTTCATCCTGCAAAAAGGCTGATCCGGGATTTTCTTTTGAAAAATACCCAGATAATATCTCATCTTCCCGTGGAGGGTTTGTTCGCATATCATATTTCTTTATATATTTATATACCCTTCGCATTGTCCTCGTTCCCTTGTTAGACCAACCCAATTTTACCTCTTGTAAGGCCACGCAGCCATTTTCCTATTATTTACCAACCCTTGGTTGTTTGCTGCTATTTTATTTATTGATACTCTAACTGTTTTATGCAGCTCATGCGTGGAAGGCGTTCCTATCCTTTTTACTTGTTATTCCTGCTATTGGTATGTACGACCGTTACTACCCGGGCGCAGGTGATAGCCGGCATCCGTGCCAATGGCAAGATCATGAACAATGGCGACACCGTGCGCGTGTGTCAGGGTAGCACTGTTTCTTATCAAAGCGTGGGCATCGGATCGGTGAATAACGAATGGGTATTCAACGGCGGGTCACCGGCTACTGCCACGGGCATCAATCCTCCGCCGGTGTTGTACAATACGCCCGGCTTCGACACCACCTGGCAAAGGATCACGGGCGGCGGTTTTTCGGATTCCATGTTTCTCATCATCCAGGTGGCTTCAGAAAAACCGGTCGTGAATTTCAATTTCTCTCCTGACAATGTATGTGGCAATATACCTACCAACTTCAGCAACCTCAGCACGGGCTATCAACTGAGTTATGTGTGGACGTTTTCGCCGCAAGGTGGCAGCACAGAAGCTGATCCTGTTTATCCTTTTTTGGAAGCAGTCGGTCCGCCCGGTACACAAACTTTTCCCGTGAAGCTGGTAGCGACTAACTTTTACGGCTGCAAGGATTCGGTAACAAGAACGGTGACGGTGAAAAAGGTGCCCGATGCTGCCCTGGGCAATGCAGATGTGGATGTAAACTTCGGTACATTCAACGGCATTCCTACTTTCAAGCGCTGCAACAATATTCCTTCTTATACTTTTTCGTTTACGAATGCTTCTACTACCGCTGCCAGCATTACCGGTTACCGGATCAAGTGGGGCGAAGGCAGTCCTGATTCTGTTTTCAGCACCTGGGCTACAGGCGCATTGGTCAAACACACTTTTCCCCGTGGCAGCAGTACCATGACGGTAGAGGCAACGGGACCGGATGGTTGTATAGGTATTAAAAAATACACGGTGTTCGTTGGGTCTAACCCGGCTGGTGGTTTGGCCAGCTTGGGTAATACAGATATCTGCGCTACCGACTCCTTGCGTTTTACCATCAATGGGGTAAGTGGCAATCCTCCGGGCACGTTGTATTCTTTCCTGATCAATGATGGCTCTTTTGAACAGACCTTTTTGCACCCTGCTCCTGCCGTGGTAGGACATTATTTTGAGCGGGGCAGCTGTGGCAATACGAGCAATAATGGCATTAGCTCTTTCAACAATGCCTTTGGTGCTTACCTTACTATTACCAACCCTTGCGGCACTACCAGCCCTTCTGTGGTGCCTATTTACGTATCGGGTAAACCGCGTGCTATTATTTCTTTACCGGCTCCTGCCGTGTGCGTGAACAATACTGTTACGGTAATCAGCGCTTCGCAGTTTGGCAATGTAGTCAACCAGCTGAGTAGCACTACTACCAACTGTACCAATACGGGTAAGCAGGTATGGGCTATTTCGCCGGGTACCGGTTATACGATCACCGGTGGTTCGCTGGGCTCGCTGAACGGCAGTCATACCAACGGCCTGCTATGGACAGGTGGCACCAGTAATTTCAATATACGGTTTACCAATACCGGTACTTATACCGTGAAGATCTATGTGTTCAACGATCGCTGCGGTTTGGACAGTACGCAACAAATCATTTGTGTACGTAACCCACCGCAGGCAGATTTCACGGCCCCTGCAGATACCTTGTGTGGCCCTGGCAATATGTCTTTCACCAACACCAGCCCCATCGGTGGTTGCTTTGGTGAAAGCTATGCATGGAGTGTTCAATACGATGATCCGCAACAGTGCAACACTATTCAAGGCACTTCTTTCAGCTATATGAATGGTACTACGCCTACGTCGGCTTCTCCGGTGATCCGGTTCAACCTGGCGGGACGGTATATTGTGCGACTGACTGTAACTGCCAGGAATGCGACCACTACCTGCGCACCGGTGTATAAGGAAGATACCTTTTATGTGAAGGGACCACCTAAAGTAGTTATTACTCCTATCAATGCCGTGTGCGTAAACAATGATATTGTGCCGGTAGCTACGGCTACCGCCTGTTATTCTGCCGGGCCTTTCAATTATGAGTGGATCTTCACCAATGGACTGCCGGCTACTTCTACTGATCTTATTCCAGGCAATATCGCCTACAACAGCACAGGCACTTTCCCCGTGTCGCTGAAAGTAACCGACCTCAGCTGCAACGTGTCAACAACGGTGAATACCACGGTAACCATCACATCCAAACCTGTGGCCAATGCAGGCACTGATAAAAGTATTTGCAGTGGTGAAACGGTGGCTATTGGCGCTGCCGGCGTAGCGGGTGTTACGTATAGCTGGTCGCCCATGATTGGGTTGAGTAATGCCAACATCAGCAACCCTACGGCTACTTTGGAATATACAGGTATTGCCGATGACACCACTTATGGTTTTAAGCTTACTGCCGCTGCAGGCAGTAATTGTGTAAGTGAGGATTCGATCTATATTACCGTGAAGCGCAAGCCTGACATGAGTGTACTACCCGCTTCGGGACAAATATGTGTTGGTAACAGCATTCAGCTTACGGTAAGCGGTGCTGGTAATTACAACTGGACGCCTGCTGCTACGCTCGACAATACGACGGGTGATGTGGTAACTGCTTCTCCTCTTTTGACTACGGCTTACCAGGTTATCGGATCACTGAGTAACGGATGCCGTGATACTGTGCAAATACCTATCATCGTGAACCCCGACGCCAAAGCACAATTCACAGCACCGCGCACTACGTTGTGCTCACCTGTACGACTCGATACCGTAATACGGGTGACCACTTTCCCTGCCGGTAATGGCACTTATGAATGGTTTGTGAATGGTGCACCTGCCGGTAGCAATACCACTGGCGCAGCACCTAATTGGCTGGTGAATACGGCAGGACAAACACTCGTAGTAAAGCTGCTGGTGCGAAGCCCGTTTGGCTGCAAGGCTGATAGCATGGAGATGACTTTCCAGACTGCCGCCAATGTGCTGGCTGACTTCACCAAGACGAGGATGGATGGTTGTACGCCATTGTCTGTAAACTTCAATAACATCTCTACTTCCATTGCCGGTGTACAATTCTCCTGGAATTTTGGCAATGGTATGACCAGTACGCAAGCACAGCCGGGAGCGGTAACTTTCCTGTCCAGCCCTTCGTATAATGATACTACCTATTACATTTTACTGAAAGCCTTCAATGGTTGTGATACTACTTATCACCGGGATAGTGTGAAAGTGTTTGCCAGTGCCAAGGCGCGCTTTGGTGTGGATGCTACGGAAGGTTGTTCTCCTTTCCGCGCACGGCTACGCAATACATCTCCTGGTCATCACATTGCTTTCTATTGGGACTTTGGCGATGGGCAGCGTGATACTACTTATACTACCGGTAGCCTGGACCATGTGTATTACACAGGCAGCATTACCACCTACACCGTACGGCTGATTGCTGAGAATCGTTGTGGCCGTGATACGCAAATGATCTCGCTGCTGGTATCGCCCAGCACCATTCAACCACAAGTGGCGGTGAATGGTAACCAGCTTTCGGGTTGTGCACCTCATACAGCGGTATTCAACAACAACAGTGTGGGCGCTGCACAGCTTACCTGGAATTTTGGTGATGGATCGCCCGCTATTATCACGCCCAATGATCAAACCAGCGTAAGCCATGTATTTACACAGGCTGGCAACTATACCATCAGGATACAACTGAAAAATAATTGTACGGACACTACCATCACCCGGCAGGTAACCGTGTATGCCACGCCTGTAGCTGCTTTTACCGTAAATAATACGCCGGTTTGCACCAACTATGCCGTGACCACTACCAATGCTTCGCAAAATGCACAGGCTTATGAATGGCTGTGGGGCGATGGGCAGACTACTTCCTCGCTGCATGGCAGTCACCAATATGCACAGGCTGGCGTATATACCATCAAGCTCGTCGCTAAGTCGGTCAACAACTTTGGCGTGGCTTGTACGGATACTATTCCGCGGCAGGTGACTGTGGTAGACAAAATACCTCCGCAAATTGTTGTTGGCAGCGAAAAGCCTTGTGTGCCTTATACCTTGCGCGTGAATGCCGGTGGCGCTGCCAATGCCCAAAGCGCGCAGTGGACCTTTTATGATCAGAGCCGCTCGCCAGGCACTTTCCAGGCCAGTGGATTGAATGCTTCTTATGTGTACAGCACACCCGGCAGGTACAAAGTAAAACTCGTGCTACATACAGCAGCCGGTTGCGTTGACAGCACTGAATATGCCTTTGAAGTGTTCAGTACGCCCAAGGCAGTGACTACTCCCATCACCGTACTCTCCTGCAATACCGATACGACTATTCAATTCACCGCGAGGGTTCAATACAGCGGTAATGATGCGATCCAATATAAGTGGATGGTAAATGGAAATACTGAAGGCATCAGTAATCCTTTTGTATATCGCTTCAACGTGCCGCGTGATAACGAAAATCGCTCTGTGTTCAACATACAGGTATCTCCCGAAAACAGTGTGGGTTGTGGCGACACCGCCAATGCCGGCACGATCACGATACAGCCTTTGCTGAAACCTGTGATCATCGTAACGCCGGGTGTAGTGCAGGAGCAACCTAATTATACGTTTGGTTTCAGGGATTCTATTACCGGTAATCCCAATAAGGTTTACGACTGGGATATGGGCGACTTCACCCGTCAGCACCGCAGTGGTCGTGAGATCAGTTACCGCTATGGTGATACGGGTACGTACAAAGTGAAAGTGTTGGCTGTGGACTACTCTACCGGTTGCCAGGTACGTGATTCCGTGAAAGTAACCATCCTGTTTATCCCGGGTTATCTGCAGGTGCCGAATGCTATTTGTCCGGGTTGCAGCAATGCGGGTCTGCGGCAGTTCCTGCCTATGGGTAAAGGACTATCACAATATCGCTTGCGCATCTTCAACGGCTGGGGCCAGCTGCTTTTTGAAAGTACCAGCCTGGATGCCAATGGATCACCAAGTCAGGGATGGGATGGCAGGGTGAATGGTCAGCCCGTGCAGCAAGACAGTTATCAATGGCAAATTGAAGCGAAGTATATGAATGGAACAGAATGGAAGGGCATGATCTATCCGGGTAGTAACAAGCCGGTTAAGTCGGGCTTTGTGACGGTGATGAAGTAGTGTCTCAATTTGCCGGTAAGGCGGGAAGACGTTAAGACGAAATAGAGCGGTCATTCTCAAAATGAAACACTACCAGCTGAAAGTATTAAGCTATAAATACGGTGTATGAATAAAAATATATTCGTGGGGTTGATGATGATATGCCTTTGCGGTTTGCAGGCAGGTGCGCAGGACCCTATTTTTTCGCAGGCGTTCTTGTCGCCGATTTACCTGAATCCTGCTGCGACTGGCGCTGGTGAGCATGATCTGCGCTTTAGTGCTATTCATCGCAGACAGTGGTGGACGATACCGGCCTCTTTTAATTACACAGCGGTGTCAGTAGATAAATATGTGCCATCACTAAAGGGAGGGTTTGGTGTGCTGGCTACCCATGGTACTGAAGGGTATTTGAAGAACACTGGGGTTTATGGTTCTTATTCCTATACGATCTGTTCACGTACGCTGTCTGTGGCCGATAATGGTGGTAATCCCAAATGGTTCCTGGCGATGGGCTTACAGTTTGGGGTGATGCAACGCCGCATCGATCTGAGTAAGCTGACTTTTGCCGACCAACTGGATATCGATGGAGTGATCCCGGGCAGTCGCACCGGCGCAGACGTAGCCGTAAACAATGGCAAGTGGCGGCCTGACTTTGCTGCCGGCGCTTTCTTCAATTACAACCTGACAGAAGACAGCCGGATATTGCTCGGCTTTAGCGGGCACCATATCAACCGGCCAGATGAATCGCTGGTTTCTACTTCCGATACGGCGCGCAGTCAACTGCCCGTGCGCTGGGGTGGCAATATGATGTACACCTACACCAACCCTGATCGCACCTGGAGTTACAGTGCGGCCGGACTGTTCTACCGCCAGGCGCAAAACAACTCCCTGCAGATTGGCGGTGAGGTGACGCAGAACAGTTATGATATCAGTCTGGGCCTTTGGTACCGCAGCAGTATCAACTTCCGGGATATGGACGCTTTTACGGTGACTTTGTCGATCAACCTCTCCGGCCGGGAGAACACACGTCACAAAGTGCGGGCGGGTATTGCGCACGACGCACCCCTGGGCCGCAACCGGTATTCCTACACCACCGGCAGCTCGGAACTGGGCGTGGTGTGGGATATGGACACCTATCCGCAGGACAGTGACAACCCCTGTAAACCACGGATTACCAGCAAATATGCCTGTCCGATCGGGTATTGAGGGACCGGCGGCTTATTTATGCCCTACCCCACCAATCTTTTTGACTTTCTTTGAATTAAGTTTTTGCCGAAAGGGGTTTTTAGCTATTTTTGCAGCCCATTTTAAGCCTTTAGGCTGAAGAATGGGAGGAAGAGGTAAAAGTGACGGGAGTCTGAGTATTTCTTTTCAGCTCTAACTTCACCGGGGAACCAAAAGGGGTTTAGCTCCCTTCCCGAGACATATTTTGCCGAGGTAGCTCAGTTGGTTAGAGCGCAGGATTCATAACCCTGAGGTGACGGGTTCAATTCCCGTCCTCGGTACTTGTAAATGAAGCGATTATAACATAAAGTTGTAGTCGCTTTTTTATTGGGTCTAACATTTGAATAAATTTATTACACTATTTTCTTCACTCACACACTTTCCGCATGAACAAATAGACTAATAAGTGTTAGTTTTGTTCATTCTTATTTGCCTTGATATGTTAGCCACTTAAATCTCATAGGAAATAATGAGTTCTTATTCACATTTGCTAGTAGACAATTATCCCATTTTAGCAGCCAAAAACTCCTCCTAAAATGAGGTGGTTGATCTAATCTTTCAGCCCAAAGATTGTGCACAGCAAGAAGTCTACAAAAAAACAAGGAACGAGTTGACATGTAGACAAAGTGAAGTATTCATAAAAACACTGAGTATCGAGGAGTAACTCTGACGATCCCAAACATACTAACTGCTATTATGATACAAATCAACCTAACTCAATTAAAGCTTTATAATATAATACTTAGCAGAGCCAAGCAAAGTGATCCTATTGCAGGAGTATTAAATGGGTTAATTATCTCTCTGTCCGGTGATGCAAATGAATTTTTAGGATTCATAAGGAAAACTTTTCCATCGTATACTGGACATGACTTACAACATTCCTGGCGAATAATCAAAAAAGTGGAAAGTATTATTTCAAGTCGTGCTCTTGAAAGCTTGTCATCAATTGAAATTTTCTCTTTAATCATTGCTTCAGCTTTTCATGACGTAGGAATGATAAAAAATGATACAGATTCTGATCAAGTAAGGAAAAATCACCATATTCTATCGGAAGAGTTTCTAAATGAATATCTACCGAATAGATTATCCAGTATAAGCGAGTATTCACCAAGGCTGATAAAGTGTATTGGTTTTATAGCAAAATCACATGGAATGACATGGGAGGATTTGTCTTCAAACGAATATTTTTTAACAGATGAGACGATTATTGAGCAACCATTAAGAGCTAGGATTTTATCTATCTTATTGCGTGTAGGTGATTTGCTCGATATTGATTCTGATAGAAGTTGCGATCCGTTGCGAAAATTTGCCTCAGAATATTTTAATAATAATTATTCGAATTTTCACCATGAAAGACATAAGCATATTACTCGTTTTAATTACACTCCAGAGGAAATTAACATTGAGGTTGAATCGACATCGAAAGAAGATCATACAATATGGAATGAATGGTTTGGATATTTAAAACAGGATATTCTTCATGCAAATACTTATGTTTTTAAAGGCTCCCTTAAGGTATTTCAGTTACCTAAATTTTCTTCTAAAATTGTCAAGGCAAAAAATGCTAAATATGAATTGTGGACACTTCGATTTGAGATTGATGATAAAGGAAGAATTTGGGATGTAATTTCTCAATCCATTTACACAGGTAAATTTGATTTTGTACGTGAATTAATACAAAATAGTATAGATGCTTGTCTTAGATGGATTTATTCAAGTTCTGAAGGCATCGTAGATGGATGCAATCCTAAATATTGGACTTTAGCTAACTATAACCCACAAGTAATTATAGCATATTCTGAAAAAAATAGGTTACTTGAGATAGCCGATAATGGAGTAGGAATGGATAAAGATTCCTTGAAAGAGTTTCTATTTAATGTAGCTAGTTCAGGATATAGCCGAAATGCATTACATAGAAACATTCCATTTCCTTCAATTGCCAAATTTGGAATCGGGTTTGTATCATGCCTTGTTAGAGCAGACAAAATAATTGTTAAAACAAAATCACGTGAAAACAAAAAAGATTTCGGGAGGGAAGTTGTTCTAAAAACAGAAGTATTAGATGCTTGTCTCGAAGCTTCAGAATGCCAATATGGTACACGCATAATATTATTCTTAAATAAAAAATACGCTTACAATGATATTCAGAATTACATTCTGGCTAATTACTATTCGACTGCGGTTCCAATCGCTATATACAACTCGGATATAGCTAAAAGAATAATCGAACATAATAATATTGCCGATATTAAGTCTATTAGCGAACGGATTTCTAAAATTTCAGACATAAAAAGCCTGCTTGAACCTCAAAAAATAGACAGAAAACTTCAAAGCCCATATTTAATCGTTGAATCAAAAAAACACTCTTTTGAAGACGTAATAAAAACTCCAGTTTTTATATATCTAGATAAGAACTTTCAGGTAACATCCATTTCTGATACTTATGATGAAGTAAAAAAAAGAGAGTCCATTTCAATAGCCCTTATCCCTGTAGAAATTTATGATACTAAAGAAGGTATTGAATGGTTTTCGATTCACGCATTTATTCTAAAGCGTAAGGTTCACGAAAAGACCCTTTATCGATATAAGGTGTTTGATAAAGCAAGTTTAGAAAAGAATGTGATTATTTTAACCCAAGAAGAATGGGAGAATGAAAAAAATTTCGTTACTGATAATACCGAAAATGATCTCTTTGAAGAAGAGGATGAAGATATAGACGAGGAAACTCATGATGTTGAATCTAAGAAAAAGTTAAAAAGAAGGCCAAAAAAGATAGAAGAAGATATTTTTAATAAATATGGCGATATGGTGAACTATGCAATGATTTCAGAAAAAAATGATACACTAATAGTTCGTGAAGACCTAGATGATATGATTTCAGATGAGCAGTATTCATTCCTGATCAATTCAAGTTTACATAAAAACAAAGCAAAACTATCCAGCAATCCGGAGGAAATCAGTGAAGATGAGAATTTTATTGGCAACTTAGACTCGCTGCTAGAGGAAAATCTAAATGGGTCCTTGTATCAAGACGGAATAAAGCTTCCGATTAAGGCTTGGTCGATTGCACCAATAGGGTCATGTTATGCAATAGCAAATTTTTTCGGAAATGCTCGGTTTGATCTTAATGTCACTAGAAATGCCGTCAATGAATCACATATATTACTCGGCAATTGGGCCTCAAATATTGGTAAAAAAATTCAAGAAAATATACTCGCAGAAGTGCATAAGGTTTTCAATCAGAATAAAATACAATACCAAGAAGATCGTCTAATTACTCATATAAATAAAAATGATTCTGACGCTATTTACGAATATTGTATAGAAGTATTGGAAACCTTGGTATAAGTATATAAAGGAATAATCTTAATTAGTTCGCTTATCCTAAAAAGGAATGCATTTATTTCTTACTCAATCCACTTTCAAACTTTTTATAGGATTGGTCAATGCTGTCCTTATAGATTGAAAACTGATCGTTACCAAGGCTATGAATATTGATATTAGAGCAGCAAACCCAAACATCCACCAGCTTATATTAATGCGATAAGCGAAATCCTGTAACCAGCGGTCCATAAAGAAGAAAGCGACAGGAAAAATTATTATCATCGATACAACCAACAGTCGCAGGAAGTCTTTGGAGAAAAGTAATACTATATCTACAATACCAGCACCCAATACTTTACGAATACCAATCTCTTTGGTTCGCTGCAGCGTGACAAAAGAAATAAGCCCTAACAATCCCAGACAACTAATAACGATGGCTATTCCGGTGGTTGTCTTGACCAACTTGCTTAATAGATCTTCTTTGTGGTAGAACTCATCAATCTGCTCATCTAAATAACGGTATTCAAATTCATTCTGCGGATAAGCAGCCTGCCACTCTTTTTGTATGATATCTCTTGCTTCGTTTTGTGCTTGTGGCGCCAGGGTAATGGCTGCGTAGCGGTACCTTGTACGATTCGTTGTAATCAGCACGGGCGCAATCGGTGTATACAGTGAATGAACGTTGAAGTCTTTAACAATCCCTGTAATAGTTGCAGGCCGATCATCGAGGCCGCCCGCTACCAGCCGATGGCCCAGCACTTGTTCCGGTTTGTTGAAACCCAACCGATGCAGCATGGATTGGTTAATGAGTACCTGGTTGACCGTATCGCTTTCGACGAGGTTAGTACCGGCCATCAGCTTTAAGCCGAAGGTATTCACGTAGGCTGAATCACCCATAACGATCCCGGCCGAAAAGTCTTCCCATTCGCGGTTATCAAACTGAACTGATCCGCCTGTATAGGCGTCTGATGAAGGAGCCTGGTAGCAAAAGGACACTGACTGTATTTTTGGGTTCATCAATAGCTGGTTTCGCAGGTAGGTCATTTTGCTTTTACTGTTCTCCGGAATGGAAACCATCAGTACTGCATTCTTATTGAACCCCAGGTCAGCATTTTTAAAATGCCTTACCTGCAATACAATGATCAGCGTGCAAACGATCAGTCCCTGCACGATCATGTTCTGTACGACTATCAAGCCCCTACGGTATTTGGTTGTACCGGGGCCGGACTTCTGACTCTTTAGTGCTTCCAGTGGTTTAAACCGGCTCAATACAATCGCGGGATAAGTACCGCTGGCCAGTATTACAAAGAGCAACAGCAACAAAATAGCAGGCAGTAATATCCGGTCGTGCAGGATGTTTATTTGCAGGTCTGTTTGGAGCCAGGTGTTAATTACAGGCAGGAACAATGTCATCCAAACAAATGCCAAAGCAGTGGCCAGTAAAACAACGCAGGATATTTCGGCGATAAACTGCCAAAAGATAGCAGCCGGCGTGCTGCCCAGCACTTTACGGGTGCCGATCTCTTTGGCTCTTTTTACGCTTTGCGCGCTGGCCATGTTGATGAAATTAAAGCAGGCAATGACCACCAGAAATATTCCCAGCAAGCCTAATGTAGTCAATAATGATTTACGTATTACGCCACCATATCGTCCGTCGAAATGCAATTCTTTTAACGGCAACAAATGAAACTGGTACGCACCAGCTATGCTGGGATCAAAATGTTCTTTCACCAATCGGGCCATCGACTCTTCTACTCTCTTTACCGGTACGTCTCCCGGCAATGAAATAAAGGATTGGGTAGTGGAATTTATCCAACCCCAAGACTTGTTCATATCTGCTTCCTGCTGCGGATAAAAAGAACGGAAAGAGGAGCCGGCAATGAACATGTCAAACTTGAGATCCGTATTGGCGGGGTTATTTTCTATAATGCCAGTGACGGTGAGGTTGTTCTTATTGTCGAGCCGTACTACTTTTCCAATGGGGTTTGTGTTGCCGAAGTATTTTTCTGCCAGCCGCTGCGTGATCACTACAGCACCAGGTTCGGGTGATAAATTTATTGCATTACCAGCTGCTCCCTTGTAGCTAAACATGTTGAACCAGTTCTCATCTGCGAATGCAATGTTTCCATGTTCCGAGAAATGCTTTACCTGGTTGCCCAATGGAACACTGATCGTCGCAGCCTTCAAGGAAAGCAATACAGTTTCATTCTTTACCTGGAGGATTTGATCTTTCAGCGCTTTGGTGAGTGCCAAAGGGGTGCCTCCTTCATTGATTACAGCGCCATCGGGCAGGTGCACTTCTGTCACTACTTTGTACAATTGTGCGGCATCGGGATGATAGCTATCAAAACTGGAATGGAAACGTATGAATTGAAAGAGGATGATGCCAATTGCAATGCCTAATGACAGGCCCAATACATTTAAAGCAGTATAAAACCGCTGTTTCCAAAGTGTGCGCAGGGCAATTTTTAAACGTTGCGGGTACATGCTGTTTGGCTATTTGCCAATGAATCTAAGCAATAATGCCCATTTCCCGGCCAGCTTTTTCGATTTGCGCGAGTGCATAATCCATTTGTTCGGGGGTATGATTGGCAGACAGGGATATTCTTATCCTGGTGAGCTTTTTGGGAACAGCGGGATATGGAACGGCATTCACCAATACGCCTACCAGGTGCAGGCGCCTCGTCATTTCTTTCACAATGGTGTCGTTGCCGATAATAACCGGGATAATAGCGGTCTCTGAAAGTCCAGTATTGAAACCTTTTGCCTGCAGGGCATTACGGAAATAGCTGATATTATTCCATAGTGCCTGTAGATGCGTTGGTTCGGTTTCTATAATATCCAACGCCTCCAACATCGCTGCTGCTGCCGGCAGACAGGGTGAGGTTGAAAACATATATGATCTTGCGGCGATCTGTAAATAATCGATGAGCTCGCTGGTGCCCGCCACAAAACCTCCTACCCCTCCCAACGCTTTGCTAAAGGTGCCGGTAATAATATCCACTTTCCCTTCCAGCCCGAAATATGCTTCGGTTCCTCTGCCGTTAGGCCCGATCACACCTGTAGCATGTGCTTCATCGCATAGTACCCAGGCTCCATAGGCATGTGCGAGTTGCAGTATTTCATCCAGCCGTGCGATATCTCCCTCCATTGAATACACTCCGTCGATTACAACGATCTTATTATTGTATCGGTCTGCTTTTTCGAGGGTGTTTTTGAGGGACTGCATATCATTGTGTGCAAAGAACAATTGATTGGTATGTGTGCAACCATCTATTAAGCTGGCATGTGCATAGGTGTCGCAAATGGCTACATCATTCTCGCGCAGTAATGCTCTGAGTAATCCTGTATTGGCGCTATATCCGGATGTAAAAAGCATGGCGGCCTCCCGGTTTTGCAATGCGGCGATTCTATCTTCCAGCTGCCGGTGCAGACTGTGGGTACCCGCCAGCATTGCGGCACTACCACTGCCAAAACCCACCTGGCTGATGCAGTCTGCGGCCGCTTTCTTTAGCTTCGGGTGTATGGAAAGGTTGAGGTAATCGTTGGAAGCGAGGTTCACCATTTTCTTTGTATCGTTATTAACCTGGCACTTTACGATCACTTCAGTATCGCAAGAGCTCAACAGTTCGCGGCGATAAGTGTAATGCTGCATGGCTTTCACCCCGGTAATAAAGCGGCTCATTATTTCATGGCGCTGTTTGAATGTTAAATGAGCAAGACGTTTGTCATGTAATATTTCCCTGAGGCTGTACCGTTCGGGATCAATCATGCCCGGATTGCTTTCTTTAAAATGAAGGTGACTTGTTTCTCCATTCAATGAATAGGGGTAATCAAGCTGTTTTGTATTTGCCGCCTGGATCGTCTGCATATATAAGGTTTTAGCAATGGGACAGGTTGAAATTAAGCGACGATACAAGGGCTTTCAATAAAGTATTAGCAACCGGCAGGAAATTAAAGTGGATGGCAGAAAAAAGAAGACTGTTGGTAACTTATGATATCCGGGGGAGCCACATGCCTTTGATTGCACCAAATGTTCCTATTGCAATAGCAATGGTGATCACCAACAAGAGTATTGAAAAAGCCCACTTCTTATTAGGTGAGCCTGAAAACTTAGCTTTAAAGTATAAGGCTACTATTGCCTGGGGAAAAATGTAAACGAAGACTGCGAGCACATTCAGGAAAGGGCCAGTAAAAGTTTCGGGATCAAAGCCAACCGGTGCTCTATGTATAACCATCCAGAGCATAAAAAATACGCGGAACAGCCATACGCCACTCATTCCTAATAGCAGGTGCACGGCCCATTGGTTGTGGAGTTTTATTTTTCTTTGTATAGCATACTTAACGGAGAAGAACGCACAGACTATAATGATCAGTCCATTGATGGAAATACCGATTGCACTAAACAATCCGCCCACCGTACCTCTTACCCAGGTAAGATATAAACCTGCTGCACTGATTATAAAAGCTGAATAGATGTATATCCTGCCACTGATCCGGTGCAACCGGGGCATTTTATTTCTGATGGCCGGTACTAACTGTAATGGACCCAGTATAGTGATGATAGCGGCCAATGCCACGTGCAACCCAAAGATCAGGTTCCCGACCATATCGCCTTTGACGTAAAAATGACTGGCTGTATTCCATTTTTCAAAGTGGCCGAAAGCCGCCGACTTCCAATAGAGCATCAATACATAATAAGCAAAGATCAACTGTCCTACGTACGTTACTACAAACCAAGAACGGGTAACATGCTTAAAGACTTGTATGGCAGCTGTTTGGGGTTTTGGTGTCATGGCGCTGAAGTGATTGGTTAAAGATAACTTCAGGCCTCCCGAGTGCCACTTAACAATTGTTAAGAAATGATCTCGCGCCGTATGCGGCTGAGGCTTTCGGGTTTTATACCAAGGTAGGATGCAATGTATTTAAGGGGCACGTTTTGTATGATATTGGGACTGTTCTTCATCAGCTTCACGTATCGCTGTTCTGCAGTAAGCGTAGCCAGGTCATCCATCCGTTCCCGGTCTTCTTCCTGTATTTGCTGGAATAGCCTGATCGTATAGTCCTTTTGTGTTATGCTTGTTTTAGCAGTGCTTTCTGCATCGGGTCTTGTGATCCTAAGCAGCTCACAATCTGTAATGCATTGGAGGTATTCATTGGAGACTGTTTGTCTCATAAAATCATAATAGGAGGTAAAGAACCGGGGTCCGTTGTTCAGGTCAACGGTTACTTCTTCTCCTTTATCATTGACATAGAACTTGCGCATAAAACCGGACACTATAAAATTGTGGTACAAGGGTACTTTACCAGCCACTTCCAGCATCGTGTCCTTGGCTACCCATAATGGCTTAAAAGTGTTGCGGCACTGATCCCTGTCATGCTCCGGAATATCGATTATCAGCGAAATATATTCGAAAAGTGCATCATGATAATGTTGCATTCTCATGGTTTACCATAAATATACATACGCCGGTGTTATTTTTCCTGATCTCGTAACCCCCTGAACGGGCAAAAAGCGAGTTTTGCGCATTCTTTCCGGCCCGTACCCCTTATCCATCGCAGCCGGATAATAAACCAATCTCCTGATTATTTATTCGCGTTGCAGGTTTTTGCGCCCGAACGCCGGTTTTTGGACTTATATAGTAGCACATCAATGAGAAAACATCTCATTTTTATTGTTTTATTCTCCGGATTGATCCAGACAGCCTTCAGCCAGTATACCCTATCGGGCAAGGTGTTGGGCAGCAGGAAGCGTACGCCCATTTCTTTTGCCATCGTATCTATACCAGCGCTCGATCTATGGGCCACGGCCAATGCTAAAGGGGAATTTAGCATCAAAGAAGTTCCTGCCGGCAATGTAAGCCTCACGATAGAATACCTTGGATACGAAAAGAAAACATACGATTTCATACTCCAGCGGGATACCGCAGACATGACTTTCATCCTCAACGAATTCAACCTGCAGCTGGATGAGGTATTGGTTACCGCCAGGAAAAAGGCAGCCTCGCTCACCACTTCTTATGTAATAGACCGCACGGCGCTGGACCACATGCAGATGCTGAATGTGCGGGATGCTACCAGTCTGTTGCCAGGTGGTAAAACCAGCGGCACCAATCATCTTGCCACACCCTACACCCAACCGATAGCAGTGAATGGTACCAGTGGTGAAATGGGCAATGCTCTTTTTGGCGTGGCGGTGGAAGTGGATGGTGTTCGCCTGAGCAATAATGCCGTTCCGGGAAAAACGGGCTCCGATACCCGCAACATTGCTTCTTCCAACGTAGAGAGTATTGAGATCATCACCGGTCTCCCCTCGGTGGAGCACGGTGATATGACGAATGGTATGGTACGGATCACTACCCGAAGGGGAAAATCGCCCCTGACCATCGAAATGATGACGAAACCCAATACCAAGCAGGTAGCAGCGGGCAAAGGTTTTGGTGTGGGGCATGGGAGAGGTGTATTGAATGTGAACCTGGAACACACCCGGTCTATTGCCAGCCTCACTTCTCCTTATACTACTTATACCAGGAATAGTTTGACACTGCAATATTCCAATACATTCCAGGACAAACAGCGGCAACCCATCTTCATTGACTTTGGCATTACGGGCAACCTGGGTGGTTATAATTCCAAATCGGACCCCGATCTTTTTGTCAACACTTATTCCAAACAACAGGACCAGGTATTGCGTGGCAACGCTTCTTTTAAATGGTTGCTGAACAAACGCTGGATCACGAATATTGAATTTACCGGAACGGTGAATTATAATAACCAATTATCGGAAGTCAGTAAAAACAGATCGGCTTCTTCTTCCGTAGCGGCCTTACATGCCAGGAGAGAAGGGTATTATGTAGGACAGCTGTATGATGAAAACCCTGCAGCGGATCTGATACTGATCGAGCCAGGCTATTGGTATGAATTGTCGTATGACGACAGCAAGGTGTTGAATACCTCTGCGCGTTTCAAGGCCAACTGGAGCCGTAAATGGGGGGCATTGAACAATAATGTACTGGCAGGTGGCGAATATGCGGGCAGCGGGAATAAGGGGGCGGGACAATATTATGCCGATATGCGGTATGCTCCTACCTGGCGGGAATACCGATATGACCAGATTTCCAGTATCAACAATTACGCCTGGTATGTAGAAGACAAAGTACAGTGGCAATCAGGCCGCTCTTTGCTGCGGATAGCTGCTGGTGTACGTGGCGATCTGGTATCTGTCAGTGGCTCCGAATATGGAGGCGTGAACAGTCTTTCACCAAGGATCACCGGCGAGTGGGTGTTTTGGGAAAAAGCCAAACAAAAGGTCAGGGACCTGAGTGTACGGGCTGGCTGGGGAAAAACAGTGAAACTGCCTTCTTTCAGTGTCCTATATCCGGAGATCGGTTACCGTGACTTTCTGACTTTTGCACCGGGCACTACTTCCGACGGGAAAACTTTTTACGCTTATTATACGATGCCATCGACAAGGCTTTTCAATCCTGATCTCCGATGGCAGCAAAATGTGCACCAGGAGGTGGCTGTCAACGCCAATATAAACGGCACAAAGATCACGGTAACCGCCGAACAGGATAAAACCAGGAACGCTTATACATCCAGTAATATTTACACGCCATTCACCTATAAATTTACCGGTCAATCGAGCCTGGAACAATCCCATATTCCGATAGGCGACCGGCTATACACAGTAGATCAGCAAACAGGTGTAGTGACCGTGACAGATAAAACGGGTGCACAACCAACTGAAACGCTCTCTTATCAGGAGATCACACGCTTTATATCCAATAGAAAGCAAGTAAATGGTTCTCCTGTATTGCGTAGAAGATTAAGCTGGATCGTGGATTTCCGGCAAATTGCCGCGCTTAAAACTTCTATCCGCGTAGATGGCAATTTCTACTATTATAAAGGCATAGAAGAAACAGTAAGTACGTATAGGCCCAATGACAATGCTACCATGGCGGATGGCAACCCTTATAAATTTTTAGGCTTTTTCACCGGTGGAGCCGTCTCGGCCAATGGCAGTGTGTCGAAAAGTGTCAATGTAAATTTCACCACTATTACACATATCCCGGCCATCCGGTTGATCGTATCCGCCAGGGTGGAATGTTCGCTGTATGATTATTCACGAAACCTCAGTGAAATACAAGGCCGTCAACGGGGTTTTGTGCTGGACGACAGGAATGCCAATGACCCCTCTGCTTCCAAATCGAATATCTATGCCGGCGATCAGTTTGTAGGAGTTTACCCGGATTACTATGTGAGCTTCGACGATATGAATACGCCCATTCCTTTTGCTGAAAAATTTTCGTGGGCAAAGACCAATGATCAGTTCTTATACAATGAGCTGGCCAAGCTGGTCGTCAAGAGCAATACGAGTTATTATTTCAATCCTAACAGGGTATCATTTTATTATTCAGCCAATATCGGCATTACGAAGGAGATCGGCCGTTTCGCGTCCCTCTCTTTCAATGCCACCAATTTCATCAACAATTTGTCGAAGGTGCGCTTCAGCTCGAATAATGCAGCCGTGTCTTTGTTTGGCAGCTCCACTATTCCGGCATTTTATTATGGACTGTCCTTGCGGCTGAAAGTATAGTAGAAACAATTTTTAGTAACTATAAAAGAAAAGGTGTTTATGAAAAAAGTATTGTACTTAATGTTGTGCGTAACGGTACTGGCTTATTCCTGTAAAAAGAATGACGACCCCAATGCTGGTTTACGCGAGGTAAAAGTACAGTTGGCATATCCTGCCGGCAGTAGTTTTGGTGTAGCTGCCAATGTGGTGGTAAAAGTAAATTCCGGTACTGTTGTTTATGAAGACTCAACAGATGCGAATGGATTGGCCACTTTCAGTTTGCCCGTAGGTATCTATGAGTTATCCGCTACTGACAACCGCTCGGAAGGGGGCACGTCTTATATTTATAATGGTGTTAAATCGGGTGTCACTGTTACCGGCAGCTGGATCAGCACCGATGTAGTAACCCTGAGCCTGACTGAATCGAAGGCTTCACAAGTTGTCATCAAAGAAGTATTCGTAGGTGGTACGCCCAAAGATGATGGTTCTGGCGCATTTACCTATGACAGGTATGTGCTGCTCTATAACAATTCAGCTACACCTGCCAACCTGGATGACTTGTGTTTTGCAACGGTTGCTCCTTACAACGCAAACGCCACCAATGCTTATTATGGCACCGATGGTGAGCTGACCTATAAAACCCAGGGTTGGGTACCAGCTGCACAAGGTATCTGGTATTTTCAAACAGCAGTTACCATTGAGCCTTACAAACAGGTAGTGGTAGCGCTTACCAATGCCGTTAATAATACAACTACTTACAGTAAGTCCATCAACTTTGACAATGCAAGCTACTACTGTATGTATGACGTCGATGATTTTTCTCATGCAGCCACCTACGCAAGCCCTGCAGCCTCCATCCCTACCAGCCATTACCTGAAAGCGGAAAAATATGGCACGGGTACCGCCTGGACACTCAGCAATACCAGCCCTGGTTTGTTTATCTTTAGTCCGCAGGGAACTACACCCGCAGCTTTTGCAGCCAATGCAACGCTTACAGATGTATTGGGTGCTTACACCAGCAAAAAAGTACCTGTAGAATGGGTAGTAGATGGCGTGGATGCTTATCTGCTTAACAACACAGGCAACAAGAAACGTCTTACGCCTACTATCGACGCAGGCTACGTATATCACATAAACAACCAGGGTTATTCTATTTACCGGAATGTGGACAAGACTGCCACAGAAGCCATACCAGGCAATGCCGGCAAGATCGTGTACAACTATCAATTGGGTACTGTAGCCGTTGGCGGCACAACCGATCCGAGTGGTATCGATGCTGAAGCGTCTATTAAAAACGGAGCTAAAGTGGTGTACAAGGATTCCAATAACTCCACCAATGATTTTCACATGCGCAGCAAGGCTTCATTAAGAACGAATTAACAGACGTGAAGGAATGCGTATCCGGAATATCTTTTTAATCGTATTATGTTCTCTGATCCTGCCTGGCGGAATGTTGGATTCCGCCAGGCTTTTTGCACAAGAGCGCGATAGCGCCTGGTGGGATGCAAGCTACATCTATCACTCCAATGCCTGGTTGAGCGGCCATTCTATCACGGGCTTATCGTATATACCTGTAACCAAGCTATCCAATGCTACTTTATCATTCCATAAAGTAAAAGGACCTTTCGCCAACTTTCACGAGTCGGACAATAGTGAACGTATCAGTGTAGCCAGCGGTTCTGTATACCGGCTCAATCCTCATGTAGTGATGGAGGGGCAGGTGCAGTACGAACATTTTTATGGCAGGAATATGAATGGTTCTGCCTTGATCAATCCCTACAAGAATCCCATCGATATCGACGAATTTGCAGATAGTAACCGGGGGAATAAAAAGCTGGAGCGCTATTTTCTTACAGCAACAGTCAGTGCACAGGTTCATCCCCGTTGGACAGTGGGTGGCCGCATTGGCTACGAAGCTGCCAACTTTGCCAAACTAAAGGATTTGCGGCACATCAACAGCCTCACCGACCTCAATGCAGAAGCAGAAGTAAGCCGAACAATCGGAAAAGATACCCGCATAGGCGCCAGCTATGGCTATCATCGCCGGATAGAAAGTGTGAAATTCGAGACACAAGGCAACACCGACCGGCAATATGTTTCGCTCATCAATTTCGGCTCTTTTTACGGGCTTGCGGAATTGTTTAGCGATCATGGATATACTTCTGAGGTAAGGCCTCTTGTCAATGTTACTCATACTGCCTCTTTGCATGCCGGTATGCGGCTCAGTCCTTCCATTACCTGGTACAACAGGATCTATTATAGTGCCCGCCATGGATACTACGGCGAAAAGGGAACCACCACCATCGTTTTCACGGAACATACGGCGCCTCTGTATGGTTATGAGGGGTCTTTATCCTGGCAGCAAGGAACCACCTTGCATAGCTTTAACCTGAAAGGATCCTATGAAAGCTTACAAAACAAAGAGAATGTGTACCGCTCCGAAACGTCGCCATCGGGCAACCGGGTAATTGTGTATTACGGGCAAAATGACCTACTATCGCAGGACATCACTCAACTTACGCTTGAATATGCCGCTTTTCTGAAGGTCGTCAATAATAGCGCTTTATGGACGATCAAAGGTGGCGTTGGTTATGAAGACCGGCAACAAACAGTGACACGGTATCCTTTTTTCAGGAAGCAGCAATTGACGGGGTATCGCGTTTATGCAGCCGGCGAACGACATATCATAAAAGGTAATAACAGGTACAGCTTTTCGCTCTCCGCAGGCTATGGTGGTGGCAGCGGCACTCCCAGGAACGATGGTTTATATATTCCTCCTTCTTCCGGTCAAACGCCGCCGGCATCGGGAGATTTGTATCTTTACCGGGAATACGAATACCTGACGAAACCCCGTGTGCAATTTGGCCCGGCCCTGCAGTACGCTTACAAAGCCGATAGCCGGGTTGCTCCATACCTCCGGTTAGCTTATACTTATACCAAAGCTTTCGATGTATCGTATACGGGTCATTATCGTCATGCTGTATTGGTTACGGCAGGTTGTAATTTTTAAACACTATTTGATTTATTCAGGAAGTTATGGGTACTGTCAGCAAGATGTTCATGATGATCGCCTGTTTATTGTTTTTGGCATCGTGGGTAGTAACCTCGCCGCAGGTGGGTGATGCCGGCCAATTGCGGGAGGACTCTTTGCGACAGTTGTATGCACGCCCTGTTAAGGAGTGGCCCCGCCCTTTTATCGATAGTAATATCCGGTATACTGAGTTGGGCGCATTGCCTTATGATAGTTCCTGGTTGTTGGTGGACAAAGACCCAAAGGTAAAACTGGGTCAACTGCTTTTTTTCGACCCCCGCTTATCCAGCTCCAACCAAATATCCTGCAGCAGTTGTCATGATCCGGAGATCGGCTGGGGTGATGCAAGACGGGTTTCTGTGGGTCATGATCACCTGGAAGGAAAACGGAATACGCCTTCCCTGCTAAATGTATCGCTACATCGTTCTTTCTTTTGGGACGGCCGCAGTGAAAGCCTGGAAGATCAGGCACTGAATCCGCTGGGTACCCACCACGAAATGAATATGGAAACACCTTTGCTACCCTCCAAAATAGCAGAGATCAAGGGGTATCGTGCTCTTTTTAAGCAGGCATATGGTGACGAACGTGTTAACATAGATAAGATCTTAGGCGCGATAGCCGCATTCGAAAAGATCATCAAGAGCCGTCAAAGTGATTTCGACCGTTTTGTTCGGGGAGATTATAAAGCGATGACCGACCAGGAGATCCGAGGTCTTGACCTGTTTAGAAGAAAGGCGCGGTGCATGAACTGCCATAACGGAACTTATTTTACAGATGGCGATTTTCACAACATCGGATTATCGTATTATGGCCGCAAGTACCAGGACCTAGGCCGTTACGAGGTAACCAAAGATCCTAAGGATGTAGGTAAGTTCAGAACGCCTTCCCTGCGCGATGTGATGAAAACGAATCCGTGGATGCACAATGGCTTGTTTGATAACATTAAAGGCGTTATAAACATTTACAACAGTGGCATGCACATGCTGGACGATAAGGCTAAGGATAAGAATGATCCACTGTATCCCAAGACAGACGTTATAATGCGTCCCCTTCAGTTGACAGAGCCAGAGAAGGATGACCTCATCGCTTTTCTAAACGCTATTACGGCCACACAATACAAAATGCGCAGACCGGAATTACCGCAGTGATCTGTAACGGTTCGTTATTAGGTTATTGCCTTACAAGTCCCGGCAGCATTGGCCATAGTTCGTATTTATTGATTCCGGATGTTACTGCAGGATCTTTGTCTATCATAGCTTGCGCTTCTTCGTCTGACCCAACTTCAATAACAGCCAGTCCAAAGACTCCCTTTGGATCAAGCACCGGACCATAAATCAATACTTTTCGTTCTGCAAACAGACCATTCCAGTATTGGATGTGGGATTGCATCACTGCTGCTTCTTCTGCATTCATATCCAGGTTAAAGGTTGGCCTTGGCGGGATGAGTTTGTACATGAAATATTTCATCGTTCATTGTTTGATTACCCGGCAAAGCTATGTAGACCCTAAAAGGCAGGATTGTAAAAATCGGAAGTGTTATCCCTTGTAGAAGAAGCGGTCGTAGTCGTTGCTCTGCTGCAGGAGCTGTTTGGGAGGGTAACCTGTAAACCGCTTGATGTCTTTGATGAAATGCGCCTGATCGTAGTAATAATCGTATAATTCCCGCTCGAAAAAGTACCGCTCTTTGTTGGCATGTACCGACTGGTAGAAATGCTGAAAACGAATAATGGAACCCAGGTTCTTGGCGCTGGTACCTACTCTATCGTTAAACTTAGCATTGAGCCAGCGGGCCGTGTAGCCGGTTGCGCGCTCCAGGTCGGTGATCAGGGTTCTTCCTTTATCCCTGATCAGTCGTTTTACGCAGTATTCAAAGACGTTGTCTTCGCTGTTTTGTAAAAATGCCGCAAGCAGAAAGTTCTGCAGGCGCTCCAATTTTTCCGGGACAGTGGCAACTTCCTCTACTTGTTCTTCCAACCTCCGGCAGGCAGCACCTGCCAACTCTTCAAAGGCGTAAATGCCATTCTTGATCTCAGCCAACCGGAGCTTAAGAAAGCGATAAGCGCCGAGCGGGCTAAACTCTATTGTTATGTTGCCGGATGGGCGATCTTCTCCAATATCGACCACAGCCGGTATGTCGCTCAGGCCGATCAATGTGATCTTACTTTCTTTGGAGTGGTACGTGCTTCCGTTAAACTGTGCGGTAATTGAATTTCTGTAAGGAATGACCATCTTCACCCTCGCATTGGGTACTATTAGCTTCAGGTCGTCTTTAGGCAATTTGCCTTCACACTCCAGGATGAAGATCCTGTCGATGTATGGACGGAGTGGTGCAAATGGTTTTATTTCCTGAAACTTCATGTATTATAAGCTTCCTGTAAGTTACCATTTTAGCGTTTATGATATATTTTGATTTGCCAGATGTTTGGAAAGAAACTGAACAAGAAAAGTTTACCTATCGTATTAATGTTACAGCTCCTTTTTCGGTTTTCGGTGGTGCTCCTTCAAGCTGATAAGAACAGGTCCATACAAATACCCCGTTGGGTTGGGCCGTACCACCAATTCTTCCATCCCACCCTTTGTAGGGATCAGCCGTCTGGAATATCAATGTTCCCCAGCGGTTATATACTGCAAAACGGTATTGTTTTACTTTACCAAACAGGAGTGGCCTAAACTCATCATTCTTCCGATCCCCATTGGGACTAAATGCCGAAGGCGCGTAAAAACCCCACATGCATTTTTTATCGAAAACAGTGATCGTATCAGCTCCTGAACATCCATTGATATCTGTTACTTTAAGCCACCAGTTGCCCGGTTTCTCTACTTTTATATTTTTTGTTGTAGCGCCAGTCGACCATTGATAACTGGTGTAATTGTTCAATGGAGAAATTTCCAGGCTTTCGTAATTACAAACGCTGTCTGCGGTTTTTAGGAAATTCGAAGGTGTAGGCAACATCATTGCTATCGTGAGTGTATCTGTTGCTGTACAGTTGAAACTATTCGTAACCTTTACCCAATATTTTCCAGGCTCTTTAATGGTTAAACTACCTGCAGTTGTCATATCCTGCCACTGATAGCTCGTAAATATTCCCGGTGCAACATTCAGTTGAGTATTATTGCATAAGTTTTTATCAGGTCCAAGATTGGGCAAAGGTTTGGGATTTACTGTCAGAATGGTGGTAACGACCGAATCGCAGCCCAATACTGTCCGCAACACATCTACATAAGTCCCTGATATGGTTTGATCGGAACCTCCTGCAAAAAAGGATTCGCCTTCGCAAATGGTCTTTGTTTGTTGCGTGCTTTTCTTATTGATGGTAAGCTGCAATGTGATTATTGAATCGCATCCTTGCGTGTTAGGAATGGTTTGGATATAGGTACCGGACGTATTGAACGTTGTATTATTCAAGGTATAGCTATCGCAAGCATTTATCGCAAGGGTAGAAGTAGTTCTGTTGGCACAAGGACCAAGTTTTAAAACAAGTGGCGCGGCACTGGCATTGGCATTCAGGGTATAGACACCAGGTCCAGGATCGAAATCGATTGAGCCTGACACGGTGCCCGTGATATAAATATTCAACGAAGGGTCCATTTCCATTCGCCTAAAAAAAGTAGAACCGGAGGTACCCGGAAAAGCCGTTGCATATATAAAATCTCCATTGTTGGTTAGTTTTATAACGGCTGAAGCACCATAATTCGGAAAAGTAACGGTATGATCGCCTGGGCCGGGGTCAAAATCAACAGTGGGACCAAATTCGCCAATAATATATAAGTTGTTGTCGGCCCCTACCATAAAGTCATGTGCCGCCTCATACCCGTTACCGCTGATGATTTTGACCCATACAAAGTCACCCTGCTCTGTAAGTTTAAGTATGTAACAATCATAACCATTGCCTACGATGTTATGGCTTGCCGTACCCGGGTCGAAATCAAATGTCCCGTAGAATGATCCAGCAACAATGACGTTGTTCATATTGTCAAAGTCAATTGCTCTTGGATACATGTGGTTGTTGTACTCTGTTGCAACGTTCTTAATTCCTTTGGCCCAAATAAAGTCACCACCGGGTGTCCATTTTGCCACGAATCCATCCCGTATACTGCCCGATGTCAAATTATGTACAGCTGAGCCAGGATCAAAATCACAAGTACCACTAAACGCGCCCATGGTATAAATATTTCCATTTTTATCGCAATTCACATCAACAATGGCAGAACCACTATATACGATAGGGGAATTACCGAGCTGCTTTGCCCAGATAAAATCTCCGTTATTGTTCAACTTGACCACATACGCTTGTATATGCGCGGTAGATGTAATATTGTATGTGCCAGGACCGGGATCAAAATCCACGGTATTGTTGAACAAACCACAAATGATCACATTATTATCTTTATCAATGACCAGCACATTTGCTTGCGGAACGGTATCGCCGGGGCCGCCAAACTGTTTTGCCCATACGAGGTTGCCATCTGTGTCTAATTTTACTACAAAAGCATCTTTTGCTCCGATAGGTGTCATTATCTGAACGCCGGGACCGGGGTCCATATCGGCGGGGTCGGGCAGATTAGAAGCGAGGTACACATTCCCATCTTTGTCAACCTTAAGTTCAATATCGCCAAACTCAACCAATGTCGGAATCTGTTTTGCCCAGACGAAATTCCCATCAGGGTCGAGTTTCGAGATATAGATCCCGTATTCGCCGTGGCTTGTACCTGATAGTGGAAACATTGCAGGACCGGGGTCCATATCGATGGTATTATGCAAAAAACCGGCTGAGTAAACATTTCCCTGCCCGTCTACTCCTATGGCCCTGCCATTGCTATTCGAGGTAATATAAGTGGAAGTCACAAAAGCTTTAGCCCATTGAAGAACAGGCTGTTGCGCAAATAGTACCTGTGTCAGCAGCAATAATATCGCAGATGTATATAACTTGAACATAGGGGTTATGGGCTATTGCAGAGTCTTAAATCTCTATTCGTTGACAAAATAAGATTTATTGCTGACTATTTCTGCTATGTGGCCAGCTATTCGCTATCCGGGTCAACTACCTCTATTTCGGCTACACGGCCAACCTGCCCATCTTCCAGCCGCACTTTTATACCTCTTGAATGGTAGGCGGCTGAGGTAAGCAGGTCTTTGACGATACCGTACGTCAACTTGCCTGTTCGCTGGTCCTTTTTGAGGATGATCGCTACTTCCTGTCCCGGATAAATATCTTTTCTGTATTGGCCATCCATATGCTGCTGTTTATCTGCCGTAAAATTAAGAAAGCAAAATAATCAGCTACACATTTTCTGCAAGATCTGCCCCATCAACTGGTTGGGTGCTGTGAATGCCTGGTGGTTTGAGATGGTGGTGATATCCTGGATATAAGGGGCTGTTATCAGTTCATGACTACAATGTTGCAGCATCCCCTGGATGCTTTCATTATTGGCTTCGAGGTGGAATTGGAGTCCGATCATGTTGTCGCCAAAGGTGAATACCTGGTGATTGCAGGCTTCCGAACTTGCCTGGATGAGCCCCCCGTAAGGATTATCGAATTTGTCGCCATGCCAATGGAAGACCAACATCTCTTCGGGCACCTCTGTTCCCAGCCATTCTTTGAAGGAACTTTCTATATGGATCGGAAACCAACCGATCTCCTTGTGTTTATTGGTATAGATGGTAGCACCCAATACGCAAGCCAGTAATTGAGCGCCCAGGCAAATGCCAATGATCTTCTTTTCTTCTTTAATGGCACTGAAGATAAAGTTCTTCTCTTCGGACAGCCATTGGTATTGATGGTCATCATAAACGCCCATCGGGCCACCCATAATGATGAGGACATCGAAATCATCCATTGAAGGGAACACTGGTTTTTCCCAAACTTTGGTGGCAGTGAGGGTATGGTTATTTGCTGCTATCCATGTTTGTATATATCCTAAACCTTCAAAGGGCACGTGTTGTATGTAGTGTATCCTCATTGTACTTGTTTGTTTTCGTTCCAATAATAGCTGTCGGGGTATTGTCGCTTTCCAAAGATAGCGGTCCCTACGCGGATGATGGTAGCGCCTTCTTCTATAGCTGTTTCCAGGTCTCCACTCATGCCCATGCTGAGCTCACGGGCTGTTGGCTGCAGTATGCCTTCCCGGATAGCCTGGTCCCTTATCTGCCGCAATAAAACGAAGGAGGGTCGCACTTTTTCCGGGTCGGCGTCGAAAAGGCCAATCGTCATCAATCCTTTTATGTTCAGCGTGTCATAGCTGCTGATCTTTTTCAGGAGTGTAAGGGCCTCATCGGGATGGGCGCCAAATTTACTTTCTTCAAAGGAAGTGTTGACCTGGAATAATATGTCGATCGATCTTCCTTCCTGTTGCATGCGGCTATCCAACTTCTCTACCAGGTCCAACCTGTCGACTGACTGAATGCACTGTACGTATTTCAATACCTCTTTGATCTTATTGGTTTGCAGGTGTCCAATGAAATGCCGTTCTATGTTCAGCTTACCGAGCAGATCGTCCTTTTGTTTTAGCTCCTGTACTTTATTCTCTCCGAGCAGTGTTTCTCTTGTGTCAATGGCCCATTTTATTTTTTCTGCTGTTACGGTCTTTGTGGCCAGTAACAATCGCACTTCTTCTGTGTCCCTCCCTGCTTTGTTGCAGCCCGTTTGTATGCGTTGTTTTATGTGGGCAATGTTTGCAGCTATATCCTGTTCATTTATTTCAGTGTTCATGTTTGCTTTAGTCCTGTTTTAATACATGTTCCGGGCAATCGAGCCGGAGGTGATCGGGGGTGAGGGTAATTTTAAGCAGGTTGCAGAATGGTTTGTTATTGGCAGTAGCGAAATTCACGCAGGTAAAGCACATGCGTTGCATGGTGATAATGTTATCCTTGTATAGATGGTAGATAAGATCGAGCAGTATTGTTTTGAGTCCTGTCTTCTGCCGGTCGCTCAACTCATCCATATACCGCAGGATGGAATTGGCAAAACCTCCTGTGGCTGTAGCCACCTTCTTTCCCTGTGCTGTGAGCTTCAGTATTTGTGCCCGTGTATCTGCCGGGTTATCTTTTCTCGACAACAACTTCTTTTCCGACAACACTTTTACGACCTCACTCATTGTAGCCTTGGTCACATTAAACTCTTTTGACAAATAGGTTACCGTAGCTTTGGATTCATCGTGGGTATTCAGGAAGATGAGCGTTTGCACCTGTATCGGGCTGAGGCCATGTTCTTTTGCCTGCTCCCACAGCATGACCCGGAAAGATTCTCCAATACGCTCCAGGGCCGCGACGATCAAAGCGTCGTTGGAAGTGTTCTGTGTATCCGGATCAAAGGGTATTTCGTTCATACTGCTCATTGCTGCTGCAAATTAGGCAAAACCCTGCTCAGTTATTACATCCTTCCATCTCAATGATCGAGAATCCCTGACGCTCAATATCATTTACTACTTCGGCACTGGCCTGTTCTATATGGCAGAAACGGCATTCTTTGGTAGTAAGTGGTTGACCAGCCTGTTGTTTTCCGGCCAAATAGGTACGCCCAAAATCGTATATCTTTTCGGTATCATTAAGATTGGTGGGTACCAGGATATCAAAATGCATGATGTTGCCATCTTTCTTTGTGACATAGGTGTCGTAAACTGAAACTTTCATATACTTAGTTTTAAAAATGCAGGATGAGTAAGCTTATGCGCCTGCGATGAAAACTCCCACTTACTCCCCTGCATATATGTTTAGTAATTATTTTACCTGGTAGGGTAATGAAAGGTTTTTGGATAATACACTGTAAACCTTATACACGCCCAACATCGGCATTTTACCATCTGCCAGGTGCGCACCTCCCTCTCCCGTGTATAGCTGCATGTAAGCGCCTACTGCATCGTATTTGAAATTTGTTTTAAAGCGTACCCTGTAATCCGGCACTACTACGCGTATCGCTTTACCTTCTGTAATTACCTGAAATCCCGGTGAGTCCATGTACATCGGCATACCCGGATTGGTCTTTGGCAACACGACTGTTTTGTCTTTTGCATCAAACTCTTTAACGGCCAAGCCGCCCGGTACTCTTTTGTCCTGTACCAATACTACCCAATGGGGATGCCATACTATTTTATCGTTAGTATAATCGCCGTCGCCATCCTCATCCCAAAGCGGTGTATCGTCAAAGTCGGGGTGAGCTGTCAATGCCAACGCTAAAATACCTTCTGTTTTGCTAAAGCCAATGTCTTCTGAGGATAGCGTGGTAGGGAATACGTATCCGTCTACCGGCGCACCATTCATTTGTCCGGCTGGTTTGGAAACGCTGCGGCCAGCCTGTCCTTGCACAATGATCTCGAACTCCAGTTGTCCCCACTTCTTATTATGCGTAACTGAAGCTGCTGTGATTTTGTAGTCCGTCTCGTTGATGTCTGATTTGCCAGTTTTTGTTTTCTGGCATGAGTCACAATAGTTACCGGCAGTTGCTGCCATTCCTGCCCATAGCATTAATCCTGTCAATGTAAGTACCTGTTTCATGATTATCGGTTTGGTGATGTGTTATATTTGACCATACAAATATAGTTAGGATTCCTAACAATATATACTACCTTCGTGTTAATTATTCTCTAAAGGCCTTTGTTGTTCTCAATGAAGGCGTGTATGTAGTTCGCCACCATTGCAGGGTATTGGTGGTGAGGGCCATGGCCTGCCCGTGGTATAATAATAACTTGTGTGGTAGGTAATTGGCGGTTCAGTTCAAACCAATTTTCTGGTGGGAAACAAATCTCATGATCGCCTGATATCACCAGGATGGGTATGTTTGTTTCTGTCAATTTTCTCCTTGCATCGTATGGATCGTTGATATAATCTTCGGCCCCTTCACTGTAGTGTTGCCATGACTCAGGCTTCACTTCTCTGTCTCTATCGATTGTGCGGGCATTGATTCGTTCATGGCTTAACCGGGCAGCCTCCCTACTCGTTGCTGAAATGGGCTCGAAGAAAAGTATTACTTCATCATCCAGTGTATTGTCGGGCACATGGGCTGTTGCCAGGAAAATATCTTCCATCGGATGTGTCACTTTTCCGGGTGGCCTTGTGCCTAATAATATAGTTTGTTGTATCCTTTCAGGAAACTCTGTAGTAACGATCTGTGCTACCCAGCCGCCAAACGACCAACCACCCATGATGAATTTATCAATGCCCAGTGCATCCGCCAGGTCAATAACATCATAAGCAAACATCAACATATCTCTGTTGGGACTACCGGTTGAAGATCCCATGGCCGTAAAGTCAAAGGTGATGACCCTGTAATGTTGTGCCAATTCGTCGAGAAAAGCAGGATCCCAGTCGTCGAGGTTGCCACGAAAGCGTTGACAAAAGATAATGGGATCACCATGTCCGATTGAACGGTATGCGATATGTTTTCCACTGATCGCAGCCCATTGTGTCCTTGCATTTGTTGCATTCACTTCCGCCATTGGTTTGTCTATTGGCACTACCACTAATTGCATGGCTTTACTTATTTGGTTTATGATCTGTATGTAAGCGGGAAACGGAAGGCTGACAGCAACAGTGGTGTTACTGCAGTTCATGTTAGCAGGAGAGCAGGGTCTGCAAATATTGTACAGATCGGGCGCGGCAGCAATGGCAAATTGCGGGTTATTATTGTATAATTCAGTGCAAACAAGGCCGCATCCGCGAAAGCTCGTTTTCGTGAAGCAATAAAGGCGGGAAAATATTTATTTATTCTGTCTTAAAATGTCCTGGCCCCGATACCAAATTGATTGCCGGCACGAATGGCTTTGTTGCTGCTGAATTGGATCTCTACCATTTTTTCGCTGGCTACGTTGTTGTGGGATTCATCTTTAAGGTAGAAAAGTATGTTGCGGGTCTTAACGTCAATTACCTCTCCACTCGATGGGTAGGCATATTTGCCATCCATGCTGAATACAATCCAGCCGGGCATATCCTGCAGGGGGATCGTGGTCAATTGTTGAAAGGGAGCTTCGGCACTGAATACGTGCAACCGCATATTGTGGCCGTCGCATAGCCATATTTCTTTTTCGTCGGGAGTAAGCCCAATACCATGACTGGGATTGCCATGTCTTCTGACGGGTCCTCTCTCCCACCCTTCTACTGCTATATGGGCAGTCTTTGCTCCGGTTTTCAGGTCGCCTACTTCAAAACCAAGCAAGCTGTCGACAGTAACGTATGTTATGGTTTCTTTGCCATTGACGGTAAAGGGCCTCACGTTATTGGCAAATGGACCTACTTTTCCTATCAGCTCATGTTTTTGTGCGTCGGCAATGTGTAGCCAGGGGCTGGCTATGTCATCCAGGTAAACCACTTTTCCATCACGCCCATAGATCGTATTGTGTGCCCGTTTGTGTACGGTGAGCTTTTTAATGATGTCACCCGTTTTACAATCGACCACATTCCAGAAAGTATTTTCCAAAGATGGCAGGTACATGGTCAGTCCGTCGGGAGAAATGGCCATGCGATCACAGCCGCCTTCAAATTTCTTTTCCCACACAATTTTCTCAGTAGTCAGATCGATACGTTGCAACGACTCCAGCGTGGTTATATATATGCTATTGAGGGGTATGCTTACTGCTATTCCTTTTACGTTTGAGGGTTTACCATTGGGATGAAGGCCCTGGGTCTTGATCCTTTTTACAAACCGGTGGTTATTGTCCATGTCGAATACCAGGATACCATGGCCGCCATAACCCAGGTAGTCGCGAATACCTGGTGTAGCAACGTAGAGATAGCGTTTCGTCTTTGCAGGTGTCTGGGCTTGCAGATCGCTATAAAGTATTGGCAGAAGTATCAAGCAGATAATGCTTGTGGCAAGGCATCGTTTGTTGCATTTCATATGCTGTTTGATATATAACAAAAGATAGGCAATTTCAAGTATATTTACACTACTCAACTCACTTATAATGAAAACCTTTGTCTCTTCACTGTTCCTGCTGCTTATGCTTTGCCAGGTCCAGGCTCAACTCGCTGCTCCCGATACTATTGTCGATAAAAAGATGGGGAATATTATCGTTCAACCTGTTCAGCATGCCAGCCTGATCCTAAAGGTGGGCAAGCTGGTTATTTATGCCGACCCTTTCGGGGCCAATAACTTCAAAGGTCTTCCTGCGCCTGATATTATTCTTATCAGTGATATTCATGGCGACCACTTTGATCCTAAATCGATCGATGCGGTTAAAACTCCCAACACCATCCTGGTTGTTCCCCAGGTGGTAGCTGATAAATTATCTGAAGCAGATAAAGCCAAAGCCGTTATCTTGAAGAATGGCGATAAGTCCACTCAGTCCGGTATTGCCATCGAAGCGATCCCCATGTACAACCTTCCGGAAAGTGAAACTGCCCGGCATACCAAGGGCCGCGGTAATGGTTATGTGCTGACCATCGGCAGTAAACGTTTTTATATTTCCGGCGACACGCAAGGCATCCCCGAAATGCGTGGACTGAAAAATATAGATGTTGCCTTCGTATGTATGAACCTGCCTTATACCATGGATGTAAAGGAAGCCGCTGACGCTGTGCTGGCTTTTCAACCCAAGATCGTTTACCCTTACCACTATAGAGGACAGGGTGGCTTAAGCGATGTAAATGGGTTTAAAAGCCTTGTTGATGCAGGCGGTAAGTCCATTGACGTAAGGCTGCGCAACTGGTATGCTGCTGCTCAATAATTATCGCTAATAATCAATAGCTGCACAAACCATCTTTATACCAATTCTTCTCATGAATAGAAGTAAGGAGGATTACCTCACTTTGTGCAAGTTGCATCTATAGCTATGCAATGACTATCATTACCAATTATATCGTCAATGATATTCCCAATTTTATAAGGAACACTTTTAGTTTTAGTGCCAAGAAACCAAGTTCGATCATCATAAAATCCGATTTGATGCAAATACTCATGCGCCAGGTGAGAAGCATAACATTTAACATCATTCTGAAGAATATAACATCTGTGTGTTCGAGTAACCCTTGTATTCATATCTGTTATACCAAAATTCCCATGCCCGAAATATTGATCAAAAAGCTTAATCCTCAGGTCTATTGAAAAATCTTTGGGTTTCCCTGTATAATTATCCATTCCTGATTTGATAACTTCCAAAATCTCACTGCTTGTCAGTCGAAAATTTCCAACACCGAATTTCGTATTCAATACCCGATTGGAGAACTCATTCGAATTAAACGCGTTTTCTAATAATATTACTGCCTCGTTAAGCTTGGACAACGAAACATCATCAAAGCTGTCATCTACAAAGATGGGAGTTACCTTTACTCTTTGCTGCCCATAAGTAGTTGAAATCAGGCATAAAAAAAATGCTAAGAAAAAAACGACTCTGTTCATAATTTAGGGATTTGTACTTGCTATGTTACACTTTTATATTTTGAATTAACCTAAACACATCCAGTTCCTCACTGTTTGGCAAAGAATAGTTTAATGCTCCTTTGTGCTTCAAACTAAAATCAATCATTGCCAACGTTGAACCTTTGATCTCTGAAGCAATTTCCATTTTATCAGCCAGTTCTTTTTTCGGTAATTGTATAGTAAATGTTGGGCTTTTTATTATAACTGGTGTTAGCCCGAATCTTATATCCAAAAAATAATCTTCATTACTTGTATGAATTTCTCCATTTATATTAATTCCGTATGCTCCGCCACCTGCTTTAGCGTCTAATTTGGTATACTTTTTTCGAATCACATTTTTCTGAACAATACCAATAATCGCATACAAATAACAGACATCAGGGTCTTGCAGAAGATAAGCATTGCTCAATATCCACTGATTTAAGCCATTTTGCCAGGTTGGCGATTGAACATCCACGAGGCCAGTAAGTTGATCAAATAGCATTATACTAAACGACGAATTAGAAGAAAATTCCGCAGACAAGTAGTTAAGAAATCCAACTTTTGCAGATAAGTCTTTTGTTACAATTATAGACCCTCTTTTAATAGGTTGTTCAATTTTAGAATCCTTATCAACCAGAATTCCTGTAATGGGAGATGGAGCGAACTCGGAAATAAAATCATTGTCAACGATTCCTTGCGGACATTTCCCATCTTTCTTTCTTATCATTATAACTCTTCCCAACAAAGAATAGGGATTTCCAATAAAGGCGTCGGCTTCTACATATGCTGTATAACTTTTAACTCCAAGTCTATTTTGAGCTTCAATTGCGTCATAAACTTGTTCTTTAGCCAGGTATGTATTAGCGCTTTCATTGAGTTCTTCTGTTGTGTGTTTTTTTCCCATTTTATTATGGTTGTGTAGTTAATGTATTACTAATACAGCTTAATTAAGGCACGGTTTAAAGAGGAATTACACTTTGAAAGAGAATCAAAGCCTATTTATGGTAAATGTATTACATGAATTACATTGCAGTCTACCGTCTTTAAACGGTGTTTTGTTCCGTTAATTCACAACATTTACGAGCCCGGGTTACCAGGAGTCTACTCAGGAAGGAATAGCAATAGCAGAGAGAAACTTCTATTTCATGTATTGAAAGGTCAGGCTGTCGAGTGCATTGGCATCGAAGCGTTGGTTAAATACTTTCTTTATCAACCGGTTCTTCCGGTCGTAAGTGTTTTGGTAATTAACAGTCACATTGTACAAACGAAAGTACTGGGTAAGGCTGTTGTGCTGACTTAAGAAGAACTCCCACAGGAATTGTTCTTCTGAAAATACGATCAGCAAATCGTCAATAAAGTATAGGGGATTGTATTTGTTGTCGTAAGTATAGTCTCTCACGTCAACCATAGTGGATCTGGGTATTGCGGAAGCCCAGCGGATAATATCATTCTTCTGGTTATAGGTTACAGTATCGTACTTACTCTGGAATGAGAGGTAAGTATTGATCAGTGTAATGGTATGTACTTTCCCCTGATCGTATGTAATAATGCCAGGTTCAGGAAATGGCTGTGGTGGTATAGCATGATTCTCAAATCTTGTGATGTTTCCTTCACTATCGTATTGCACATTTGTATTGTACCACAGGGTTGATCCGTTGCGTTTAAAGATCACTGAATCGATCCTGTTGTTGCGACGTACTATGCGGTATACTGCTTTGTCTTTTACATCGGTAATGCCTACCGAATCCAGCGCGTGTTTCTTGTTGTAGTAGAAAGTATATTCCTGTGTTCCGTGCACCAGCTTTTTCAGTGTATATTCTTTTTCGTTGGCACCGGGCGGAATAGGTAAGTCTTCTAATTTTTTACAGGAGGCAATGAGCAACAGGCAGGCGAGGCCATAGGTAAAGTTCTTTTTCATAGCTGACAAGTTTATCCATGAATTTAACGGAAAAGAACAATGCTGCCGGTGCCTGCACAGCATTTATGACATACATCAAAGGGTGTGGCGGTAATGCCACAGTGGGAGTTACTTTCTTACCTGTTCAAAGAAGTATACGCCTTTCTTATTGGAGGTGATGATATCAAGCAGGCCATCTTTGTTGATGTCTGTTACTTCGAAGCTGTTACCAATGCCGGAGTTGTTGTCGATCTCGTGAGGTATCCAGCGGGGTGTTTTACCAGGCAGGCATTCAAACCAATAGAGCACGGCAGGCTCGGCGGCACCGGGATCTTTTTCGTTGTGGGCGCCAAAGCGTTTGCCGGTAATAAGATCGGGATTGCCATCGCCGTTAATATCTGCCATCGCCATGGAATGTGACTGAGAAAAACTTTTACTGATGTCGTGGGTGATCCAGGTTGACTCGCCTTGCCCGTTCTTCTGTTGTTCATGCCACCATATTCCATAGTCATGTGCGGATGAGCTCATGATGTCCATGTCGCCATCAAGGTCCACATCCAGTGCAAACATATTGGCGCAATCAGCTCCGAGATCAGCCGGGTGCCATATCCATTCCGGTTGTTTCACATTGGCTGGTCCTTCCCACCAACCGGTTCTCACGATCACATCTTTCCGGCCATCGAGGTTAACATCGGCCCAGCCCACGCCATGTGTGTAGCGATGGGTAGCACGATCGGGGTGACTGCTGATAAGGTAACGCTGCCAGGTAGTATCGCCTTTACCAACGGGTGATTTAAGCCAGATCACTTGTTTCTGCCCTGCATCGTTGCAGATAATGTCTTTCCTTCCATCGCCATCTACATCTGTAAGCAATGGTGTCTCGATGCCTGCTGATGTAAGGATGAGGCGACGTTTCCAAGCTGTATTCTCTTTCCCGGGATTTTCGTACCACGTGCATTCTCCTCCGGGCACGTCGAATTTTATAAGATCAACCCAGCCGTCGTTGTTCACGTCCATGCAAAAGTTGAGGAAACTCGTACTGTATCCTTTAGGGGCGTTCAGGGTATCGTTGTGTATGGTATGCCGTTTCCAGGATGGCGCTTCATACCAGTATTGACCAGCCAGGATATCGATGCGGCCATCTTTGTTGACATCACCGGTGGCTGCTCCCTCAGACACGAACACGCTGCTTACTACATGCTTTTTAAAGGTGACCACATGTCCTTTCTGTGCCTGACCATTTATAACAACGATCGAGGTAATGAAGCAGACCAGTATTACCCGGTAATGAAAATAGTTTCGCATCCTGGAGTGTTTTAATGCTCTCCATGAATGTACAAAAAACTACCAACTATTTTTTAATGTAGAAGGGTATGTTGGCAGTGGCCACATTGTTGTTGCCATCTGTGATGTATACAAAGATGCGGTAGGCTCCTTCTTTTTCCGGCGTTTTGAGGGTAGCCTTGCCTTCTCCACTCGCCGTAATAAATCCTTCCATGGGTTTGGGGCGGGCTTCGAAGTCGCCGCCTTCACTCAGTTGGGTAGGTTCGGGCATCACTTCCCAGCGATAGGATAGTTTGTCTTTATCCGGATCAGTGGCTACTGCCAGTGCGTTGTAGCTGGTGCCGGGTTTAAGGTATATATTGTCTAGTGATTTTTTATTGTCGAGCTGCATGGAATAGAGATGGGGCGCTTTGTTGGCAGGCCATTTTCCCGACCAGAGGTATTGCATTACGTCCATCACTTCCGACTCTTCGCCTTTCTCGGTAAAGAGTCCATACCAGGTTGGCGTGCGCTCCTGCTTTTGCCCCCAGAGGAAAACGTAGGAGCCCAGGCAACGGCCGCGGTCTCTTTCTACAGAGTATTCATAGCGGCTTTTGTATACGGCTGCTTTTTCGCTGCTGGTTTCTTCGATGGAAGATTTCCATTCGGTTTGCAAGCCTTCCCAATGTCCGGTAGGCCCCCACTCAGTAACCATATAGGCGCCATCCCAACCTGACTGAGCAAGTGTACGCGGCAAGCCTGCCAATCCTCCGTAGGTATTGATGGCCAGCAGGTCGATGTCGGTTGTTTTTGCTTTGAGTAAGTCCACCAGGTCTTTGTTAACGCCTGCCAGCACCGTGGTTGTAGGATGATTGGGATCCAGGCTGTGTATCATTTTAGAGATGTCGTTGACAGCATCCCATACTTTGGTGTTTTTGTATTGCAGGTTCAGCTCGTTACCAATGCCCCAGGCCAGGAGGGCTGGGTGGTCTTTGTATTTCACTACTTCTGTGCGTATTTTATCCAGCTGTTTTCTTACGGCAGCGGTGTCATCATAGTTGAAGCCATGTCTTTCGCGTGCTACATCGAGGCCGAGCAATACGGTAAGACCGTATTTGGCAGCGGTATCAAGAATGGCCTCTGCGCCTCTGGAGCCCCAGGTACGAATAGAGTTACCGCCATAGGCTGCTATGCGGGCGGGATAGGCACTGCCACCAGCTCCTTTTATAAAATAGGTCTGTCCATTTCTGTACAGCTGGTATCCTTCGGTTGTTTTACGTAATTCTGTTTTTACAGGTACATCCTGTGAGTGGATGGATGATGGTTGTGCATACGTAGTCAGTGTCGCCATCATGCCAATAGCAGCTATCGTTATTTTTGTCGTCGTCATATTCACGCATTTTAATATTTCACCTGATCGAGTTAGCTCCGGTAATCCGGAGGGGGTAAAATTAAAAGGGTGGACTCCAGTACAACAAAAATAGACTACGTCAATACTACTTCAAAAGGTTTTTAAGGGTTCAATTATGGGGTTTAGCACTACATCATTACTACAACATATTACTGAAAGCTCCATCTTTCTCTGCCCACTTCAGCAAAAGCGGGTACTTCACCAGCATTGCGATCGGGTGGGTCAACACCCATCAGGTGTTTGATAAAGAAGTCACGTTTTTTCATCCTGCCGTATACGCCTCCGTCACTGTGGCCCATGCCCGGAATGGAAAGCAGGTCGAAGGACTTGCCTGATTTTATTAATGCGTCTGCTACACGATAAGTAGATTCGGGTGGCACGTTGGTGTCGGCTTCGCCTACAATGAGGCATAAATGGCCTTGCAATTTGTGGGCGTTGGTCACATTTGATTGTTCATCATAATGTTTGCCTACGGGGAATCCCATCCATTGTTCATTCCACCACTGTTTATCTACGCGGTTGTCGTGGCAACCGCAGGCCGATACGGCCGCTTTATAAAACTCCGGATGGAAGAGCAGGGCGCCGGTAGAGCTTTGCCCCCCTGCGGAGGTGCCGTAGATGCCTACTCTTTCGGCATCTACCCAAGGGTATTTTTGGGCCAGTGCTTTTATCCATAATATCCTGTCGGGCAGGCCAGCATCGGCCACGTTCTTCCAGCACACATCATGAAAGGCTTTGGAGCGGTTGGCTGTGCCCATGCCGTCGATCATGACTACGATAAAGCCCAGTTCGGCCAGGCTTTGCATTTCGCTGTAGGGTACGAAGTTTTTAGGTACGAAAGCGTCATGGGGTCCGGCATAGATATTTTCCAATACCGGATACTTTTTAGTGGGGTCGTAATCAGAAGGTTTGCTCACGATGCCCCAGATATCGGTAACGCCATCTCTTGCTTTTGCAACAAACACCTCCGGCGGATTTACGCCAGCCAATTTATACAAAGACAGGTCAGCGTCTTCCAATAACATGATCTCTTTGGTATCGGCCGTGCGGTACAGTACCGTTTTCGGCGCTATGTTCACTTCTGAATAAGTGTCTACGTAATAAGCTTTATCATCGGAGAGCACCATTGCGTGATGACCTTTAGCAGGTGTCAATGACTTCAGGTTCTTTCCATCGAAGCCAATACGATAATAATGTATGTTATAAGGGTCTTCACCTGCGTTCATGCCGCTGGCGCGGAACCATATTTCTTTTTTAGTAGCATCAATGCTGTCTACACCACGCACCACCCAGTTGCCGGTAGTAACGGGCTGCTCTTTGCCAGTAACGAGATCAATCAGGTAGATATGGTTCCAGCCGTCTTTTTCTGAAGTGCGCACCAGTTGATTGGTGGCAGCGAGGTAATTGGTATAGTTGCGGGTGTTGTAGATGAAGGTCTTTGTTTGTTCGTCTACTACGTTGCGGATGGAAGCGTTGGTAGCATCTACTTCTATCACACGGAATCGTTGGTGACCGCGGTCCATTTTCTCATACGTGAAATAGCGGGCATCACCCGTGCGCCAATGTGGTTGTGGCGCATTGAGGAAATCAACCGGATCTGCATCGACCTTAATGGCTTTGCGCTGTTCCAGGTTGAAGAGGAAGGGCGTGTATTTTGTCCAGGGATCGCCGGGTTGCTTATATGATTGAGAACGCAGCTGTCCGCGCATGGTGCCTGACAGCGACGTGAGGATATAATATACTGATGAATCTCTAACGAGGTTGATGTGATAGCCCATAAGGTATTTGCTATCGGGGCTCCAGTATACTGACCCATAGGATTTATCGGGAGTGCCATCTGTAGTAAATTGTATGGGTGTGCCTCCTGCTACCGGTTTTACAAAAAGGTTTCCTTTTTCAAGGTATGCCTCCCATTGTTTGTCGGGTGATGTGGCGCCATTGGGAAAGGGGTTATTAAAACCGCCACCGCCCCGGAAGCGGCCGCGACCACCTTCCGCTACCGGCGCCGACGCTGCTATTTTGGTACAGGCATAGGTGCTGGTGTTGCATTCAATGCGTTGTCCCTGTACTGTGAAGCGCAGCAGTGGTTGTTTTCCTACCGGTATTTCCACCGCCGTAACAGAAGGGCGCAGGGAATCGATGGTGATGCCTATTTGTTTCAACCCTTCAGCCAACCGTTGGCGATTGAACAATGGCTGCTTTTTCGCTTTCACTGCATCTACATAAATATACTCCTGTACGCTGTCTTTTAAGAGGTTCCTGTACCAACCTGTTTTACCGCCTGCCAACCAGGATACGGCAACAGTGCTTTTGAATACGGAATTTTTGGTGGCATCGTCTATCCGTGCTGCGCGCAGGTAACGCTGTATCAGTTGTTCCTTAGTGGGTTGAAAGCGGGTAACTGTTTGTGCCGTAACGGACGAGTTGTTCAAAAGGGCTACTAATAACAGGGAGAACAATATTTTATGCATAAGAGTGACGCTTTGGCTGGGATAAAATTATCATTATTAGGGTGGTTAGGCTTAGCATTTTTTAACGCTTTATACCCGGTTATTGGCTTTATAGGGTGAAAAGCTGGTCGTAAAACCACCGCTAAGTTGTCGTAATCGCACACGATCGGTGCGCAGGAAGGATTCTATGTTTGCATTGTCAAATACTACAGTATAGTCATGAAAACAAAAAACCATCAAATGAAAATCATCTCTCTTATCCAACAGCTGCTCTTGTTGCTGACAAGCCTGTTTATTTCTACTGTTGCTGTCCATGCGCAAAGCACACCCAAATCAACAGGTTATGCGCCTGTGAATGGTCTCAAAATGTATTATGAAGTGTACGGTGAAGGAAAGCCCATCATATTGCTGCATGGCAGCTATATGACCATTGGCCTGAACTGGAGTCAACTGATGCCTGAGCTTTCTAAATCGCATAAGGTTATTGCAGTAGAAATGCAGGGGCATGGTCATACTGCCGATATCGACCGGGCGCCTTCTTATAAAGCGCTGGCCGATGATGTGGCCGGTGTATTAAAACACCTGAAGATCGACAGTGCCGATGTATTGGGCTATAGCTTGGGCGGTACCGTCGCTTATCAGTTCGCCATCGACTATCCTAAGATGGTCAACAAGCTCATCATTATTTCCAGTGTGTACAAATACAAAGGCTGGCAACAAGAAGTGCTGGACATATTGAAAACCATGAGCCCCGAGTTCCTGGATGCCACTCCGCTGAAGACTGAATATGAAAGGACAAGCCCCAAACCCGGCAACTGGCGCGCCTTCCTGACCAAGTTCATCGAGTTTGACAAAAAGGATTTTGATCTCGGTGAGGAGAAGATCAGGAATATCAAGAAGCCTGTGCTCATCATCAATGGTGATAATGATGGGGTTGATAAGGAGCATATCTTCAAATCGTATAAGCTGGTGGGTGGCAGTGTGTTTGCCGATATGACCGGTGTTCCTCCCTCCCGCCTTGCCATCGTACCTGCGACATCGCATGTAACGTTGATGATGGAAACGCAAAAGTTGTGGGCGATCATTCAGCCGTTTATTGATAATGTGGCGCCGTTGAGTTTGCAGTAGCCTTCATTAATGTGCAGCGGGTTGAACGCTGCGGAGTTTGAAGAAGGCAATGAGAACAAGGATTGCAATAATGGCAACACTGCTGGCAGCGGCTATTTGTAACCCGCCTACAAAGGCATCGTGTGCAGCGCTCAGCAAGGCTTGTCCGGAAGTGCCCGGCAATTGAGCTGCTTCATTGACGGCGCTGCCCAGTGTTTGTTTGGCTGACTCAGCAACTTCCGCCGGAACCTGTGCCGGTACTGTATTTTCCATCCTGCTTCGGTATACGGCTGTGCCTACGCTTCCAAGGATGGCCATTCCCAGCGCTCCGCCAAACTCGGCGCTTGTTTCTGAGATGGCTCCCGCTGCTCCTGCTCTTTCGGGTGGTGCAGCGCCAATGATGAGGTCGGTAGCCATGGTCACTACTGGAGCAAAGCCAAGTGAAGTACACAGCAGTGCAGCGATGACCAGGCCAATACCTGTATCGGGCGTAACCTGCGTAAGTAGTATAAAACCAACTGCCGCCAACACCAGCGCACAGGCGATGAACCTGCCCGGTGTAAAATAACGCAGCAACATCGGCCCCAGCATCGCGCCGGCCATGAAGCCCGCAAAAGAAGGCAATGACCAAAGGCCTGCCTTAATAGGCGACAAGCCAAGTACCAACTGCAGGTATTGAAAGGTGAAGAAGAAGGAACCAAACATCACAAAGCATCCGACGCCATAGATCGCCAGGGAAGCGCTGAATGCAGGTATCTTAAATAAGCGTATCTCAATGAGTGGATCGGCCAGTTTGCCTTGCCTTTTCAGGAACAATATTCCAATGACAATACCTGCAATGATGAAGGCTAATGGCAACCATCCAAATCCTTCGGAAGCTATTTGTTTGAGGCCATATATAATGGACAGTACGGCTATCAGCGACAGCACGGCACTGAACAAATCGAGCTTACCGGCTTTGGGATCTTTAAACTCTGGTAACAAGATAGGGCCAAGTACGAGCAGCAATATCATAACAGGTATGGCCAGCAGAAATACGGAACCCCACCAGAAATGTTCCAGCATTGCTCCACCCACCAACGGGCCAATAGCACCTCCAGCAGAATAGCTGGCTGCCCATACACCAATGGCCATGGTACGCTGTTGTGGATCGAGGAACATGTTGCGGATGAGGGACAATGTGGAAGGCGCCAGTGTAGCGCCTGCAATGCCGAGGATAGCACGTGCTGCGATGAGCATGCCGGCCGTACTGGCAAATGCTGCCAGTATGGATGCTACACCAAAAAAGGCGGCTCCGATCATCAAGAGTTTACGCCGTCCGATACGATCGCCTAATGTGCCCATGGTAATGAGAAACCCGGCCACGAGGAAGCCATAGATATCCATGATCCACAATAGTTGTGTGCTGGAAGGTTTGAGACTCGCACTCAGTTGTGGCACTGCCAGGTTCAGTACCGTGAGGTCCATGGAATACAATACGCAGGGAAGGGCTATTACAGTCAATCCCCACCAATCTTTACGGGTGGCTTTGGGCGGCGCAGGCGCTCCCGCCACTGTTTCTTGTTGGGTGGTGTTATTCATTGCTATACTTTTTTTGTCAGGACGGATCGGGGGGATCACAAACTTACCTGTATCCAATCATATTCAAGGGGTGTAAATACGGCTTTATAAGGGGTTGATCGCGACAATGTATCTTCTTACTTTTATTGTATGAAACACTTATCTATCCTTGTGCCGGAAGGCGCCATGATGGGGGCCGTTGAAGGGCCTCACAAGCTGTTTACTGAAGTGAATGGCATTCTTGCCAGTATGGGTCGTGATCCTCTGTTCGAAGTACAGCTGGTAGGTCTCGCTCCTTCTATGAAACTGAATAAAGGGTTGTTTACTGTACATCCCGAACTTACCATTCAGGATGACTTTAAAACAGATCTTATTATCATACCTGCTGTAGCTGGCAACCTGGAGGAAGCTATACAGATCAACCAGGCTTTCATTCCATGGATCATGCAGCAATACAGGAAGGGTGCTGAAATAGCCAGTCTTTGCCTTGGTGCTTTCCTGTTAGCCTCTACTGGTTTATTGAAGGGTAAGAAGTGTGCTACGCATTGGCTCAGCGCCAACGAGTTCAGGCGTTTGTTCCCCGACGTTGACCTGGTGGTTGACAAGATCATCACAGATGAGCAAGGTATTTATTCGAGCGGCGGGGCTTATTCTTATCTCAACCTCGTATTGTATATCATTGAAAAATATGCGGGCCGTGATGTTGCCATTCTTTGCTCAAAAGTATTTGGCATCGAGATCGACCGTGGCAGTCAATCGCCTTTCATCATGTTCAACGGGCAGAAGGAGCATGAAGATGAGCCTATCAAGCAGGCGCAATTGTTTATTGAAAAGAATTTCCAGGATAAGATTACTGTCGAACAGTTGGCGGGTATGTTTGCCATGGGACGCCGGAACTTGGAGCGGCGGTTCAAGAAAGCGACTTCCAATACTGTTGTGGAATATATACAGCGGGTGAAGATCGAGGCAGCCAAGCTGAGCCTGGAATCTTCGCGCGAGAATGTGAATGAAGTAATGTACAAAGTTGGGTATTCCGATACCAAGGCTTTCCGTACTACTTTCAAGAAACTTACCGGGCTATCGCCGGTGCAATACCGCAATAAATATAACCGGAAAGCGGTTGCTTAGGGGCAATTTGGACATAGCAGTCCTGCCTAAAAGATGTGCCATCCATGTGTGAACCATGCAGGTTAAAGCGCACTTTGTACATGGTTCACACATGGATGGCACAAGGCCGATATTACTTTAAATACTTATAATCAATTCTTTAGTATAGTAAACTCCACACGGCGGTTCAATTGCCTGTTTTCGTCGGTATCGTTGGGGGCTACAGGCTTGGTTTCTCCATAACCTTTCGATATAATACGGGTTTCCGGGATGCCTTTGGAAAGGATGTATTCCCGTACGGATTTAGCACGGTTGTCACTCAGCTTCACGTTGTACTCGTCGGTACCATAGCTATCGGTATGGGCGCTCATTTCTATCTCAATCGTCGGGTTTTCTTTCAGCATGGTGACTACCCGGTCAAGCTCTATGAATGACTCCGGACGAAGGTCCCATTTATCAAAATCGAAGAATACATTGTTGAGTCGCACCACCTGACCTATCTCAATGGGCACCAGGTACAGGTCTTTGTGTATCTCTTTATATCCTGCCTTCACCATAGAGTCGAGGTTCAGGTTTTCGGATACGGCAAAGAATTTATCGGCTGTTGCATGAATGCTGTAATTCTTATCATAAGGCAGTACGATCTTGAAGGCTCCGTCTTCAGGACTGCTTACTCCATTACCTGCCTGCACACCATCGGGCAGTGTTTCGTATATCAAAGAAGCGCTCAACGGTTGTTTCGTCTTTTGGTTGTATACGTTGCCGCTTACCAATATCACAGGATTGGGTTTCTCTTTCTCCATCAGTTTCACACGTACTATATCACTCTCTCCATAAGTGTTCAGGTTCGTAGTGAGGTATGCATATTCTCCTCCGGCATCAAGCGTAAAGAAGGCATCCCAACCGGTAGTATTGATAGGCGCGCCCAGGTTCCTCGGCTCGCTCCATTTCTGCCAGCTTTTATCCAACCGCTTCGTCATCCATATATCGTTATCACCAAGTCCGCCGGGGCGGTTACTGCTGAAGTACATCGTTTCGCCGTCTGCTGCCATGTAGGGCGTCATTTCATCATATTCAGGCAGACTGATCTGCTTGCCCAGCGTTTTGGGCTCCGACCAGGAGCCATCCTGTTGCCGGAAACACACGTACAGGTCATTCAGGCTGCTGCCTTTGACCGGTGTCATGTATAGCAACAAGGCCTGCGCATCATGTGTCATGGAAGCGCCTGAAAGTAATCCCCGATCATACTTCTCATAATTTTTTATATATAGCATTTGCGGATCGCTCCAACGTCCGTTTGCCTTTCGATAGCTCATACTTACTCCCTTTCCATGATAGCCTCCATTGTTAAATGCACCGCGTATCAATATGCGGTTCTTATCTGGAGATATCCAGTAGACTGCGTTGTAGTGTGTAGTATTCAGCGGGTCTTTCAGGTGGCGGGCTTCGCTCCATTTACCCGTACTGTCTCTTTCGGAATACCAGATGTCCTGTGAGTTGGGGATCGAATTGTACTTCGTATTGGCCGGATGGTTTTCGCAAATAAAGAATAGCAGATCGCCATCGGCAGAGATCGTAGGGCGCAACTCCGGTAAATCGGAATTGATGTTAATACCCAGGTTCTCGATCTTGAGAATGGTGTTCGCGTTAATAATGTTGTCTTTTTGCTGCTTTAGCCCGGCAGCAGAGTCGGAAGTTGTGCGGGCGCTTGGTTGTGCTGATACAGAATACATTATCAGCCACAGCAAGCAGGTAATAATGGGTGTTTTCACGGTCTTTGGATTTGCAACAAAATATCCCAAAATCAAGGAATCTCCTACTGTTTGGGATTAAATATTGCGTAAACCGCTAAACGGCATCAGTATGCGATTGTAAATCAATCCATAATGATCTTATTACCTGCTTTAACTGTCACTAACTGACCTTTTTACAACCAAAAAAGCAGGGAAAAATGCTGCTTTTTCTACCAGGTTTCTCCCCTGCTCTATTTATAGCAACGCACTGCAAACACGGCAGCCGGCACCTCTGTAGAAGGATGTTCGACCTCGATAATTAGCTTTTTCGCGGTTATGGGTTGCCCGAATTGTATGCGATTATGTGTTTGGTAGTTGTCTTTTTTCTCCGCCAGGATATTACCTGCTTCGTCTTTCACCCGGTATTTCTGTACACAGAATGGCATTACGGTTTCCGGATGATGCATCAATACTGATTCCATCGGATGGTCGTAATCCGCATCAAAGAACAGGTCGATCTGGCTGATCTCCTGTGGCGTATTCCAGTTGAGCGTTAATTGTGGTTGTACATCATTCCAGTCGGCCACCCAGGCGTTGGGTTGATTAGTAGGTCTATCGATACCGTTGCGAATGTTCTCTGCATTAAAGAGGTTCAGACCGGCAGCATACTTAAATGCAATGTTATGTCCTTCGGGGCGACGCTGCGGGCACCAAAACTCGAATGCATCCATACCAATATCTTCAGGCGGTGTTTGTTTGCCATAGTTGGATACGGCTTTGTTTACGCTGTTGAACACCGACAAGATACCTGTTACCCGTTTTGTGGTGAAATGAAGTTGTACGTCCGGATTTTTCATGAAGGTGATGAAGGCATAGGCGGCATCATCCAGCACCGCATCAAAGTTCAGTTGCATACAATTTCTACCGGGGTGAATGTCCAGCACTTTTGTAGCCACCGTGACATCTGGTGTGTGATTGGCGGGTTTGCTGCTGATGCGCAACTCTACCTGCAGGGTGGTGTTGATATCGGACTGTGCATGAAAAACAAATGGCTCTACTTTCCCTTTTTGTAATGGTATCATCTGCGCTACTGACAGTTGCAATGGCTTCAGGAAGTTACTTTCCGGCAGTTCTTTAATTACCAGTTCGCTGGAGGCTGTAATGGTGGCGGACTGTACCAGGTCTTCCTGATCATTTAAAGACAGCTCCGGTATGTATTGCCCGCTTTTCAGCAGGCGTTGTTGCAGGTGGGTAATGTATTGATTGCTGATGATGGCAGCAGGTAGAATATTTCTTTCACGGCATATGGCTGTCGCCATACCTACCGCCTGTGAAGCATAGGCCGCAGTGGCCATCACTCTGGTGGAACCGAATGCTACGTGTGAAGCACTGATCAAACGGCCGCCCAAAAAGAGGTTGTTGATGTTTTTACTGTACAGGCTTCGGTAAGGTATCTGGTAAATGCCTTTGCTGTGCCACTGGTTGCAACCCGGCTTTTCACTAAACACACCATCGGCCGGATGGAGGTCAATAGACCAGCCGCCGAATGCGACGGCATCATGATGCAGCCGCTGCTCTACAATGTCCTGCTGTATCATCATGTAGTCTCCTTCAAAGCGGCGGCTCTCACGCTTTCCGGGTATTGTACCCACCCACTCCAGCGTGAGGTTTTCCGCTTCGGGGAAGTTGCCAGAATTCTTTATGTAGTTCCAGACCCCATATATTACTTTCCATAGTTCCCATTTGATCTGTTCTGTGTCGTGCACCGTATCGAGGCGGCCACCGTATTCAATCCACCACAGTTTGCAACCAAAGTCTTTTGCATTGAATGTTTTGAAGCGAGGTATTTGTTTAATATCTGTCAATGCAAAGGAAGGTGGTGTATATTTAACCGGCTTGCCCGTGTCTTTGCTGTAGAAATATAAAGTGTGGCCCAGCAGTTCACCATATTCTGCAGAGGGGGCAAACAGTTCTCCAAACTCTTCTTTGCTTTCTGCACCCATACGGAAGGCTGCGCCAGCGAGGAAGCCAACCACTCCGTCACCTGAAGCATCACAGAATAAGGGTGCGTGTAATTCATATTCGGTTTGGTTCTGGCTGCAAAATGCTTTTACGGAGCTGATGGTAGATTCGTCTTTCTTTTCTACTTCATATACGGCTGTATTCAATAACAGTTTGATGTTGGGTTCGCTTACTACTTTATCCAGTAAGATCGTATCAAATATTACGGGATTGCCTTCGGGGTTGCGATAGGTATTCTCTACCAGTATCTCATCTACCACTCCTCCTTCGCGGGCCCAACGGTTGTTGTTACCCATATGTGAAGTGGCGCCCAAAATCCACAACCGCACTTCACTGCTGGAGTTGCCTCCTAATACCGGCCTGTCCTGTACCAATACAACTTTACAACCTTGCCGGGCGGCTGTGATGGCACAGCATACGCCGGAAAGACCTCCGCCTGTTACGATCAGATCTGCATCTATTTTTCTGTTTACAAAAGAGCGCTTGCTACTACTGTTGTTGTCCAATTTCATCATTTGCCGGATTAATATTGAATGATAAGGTTATTTGAATGTTTTATTTACTGCTATAAAGCCTCCTGGCTTGATCAATGATATCTTCACTCCCTCTGCCGATACCGGTATCTCTACTTCCTGCTTTTCGCCGGGTTTCAGTGTCTTCAATTTGATTTCTGTGTCTCCGTATTTCACCTTGTAATTACGCAGCGTGTAAGCCGGGAAGTTATTACGGGCTGTCACTGCTATCATGATCTTACCTGCTTCTTTTTTTATCACTTCCAGGGTGGCCGGTGCAAATTCTTCCTGCAGGTAGGTATATGTATTCCTTAGTGAACGATCTGGTGTTATGAGGCCCCAAGCTCTGTAACCATCTGCATCGGTGCCGGGGTAACGGCTCATGTAATCGTTCAATGTCCATACGGAAGCGCCTACCAGGTAATCGCATTGTCTGAATGCTTCTATGGCTTTCTTAAAGTAATCGAGCCTGTTCTCTTCTTTGTTGGTAGCAGTAAGGCGTATGCCAAACTCACTGATGTAAATGGGCTTGTCGGGATATACGCTGTGAATCTTCTGCAGGTTTTTTAAATGGTTACCATAGATATTGGTGCTGATGAAATCCACGTATTGGGAGGCTTCATCTGTTGGTTTGTTTACATAATCGCGCCAAACGTTGAAGCTGGCAAATGTGATGAGACGGGTAGTATCTATTGTTTTTACAAATACACTCATGTCCCGAACCCACGCTTGCCCTTCGGGGGTTTGGGATTGAAATTCATTGCCGAGGCTATAGGCAATAATGCTGGGGTGATTCCAATCGCGCTCCATCATTTCGGTGGCTTGCGCCTGGTACTTGGCCCGCATGAGGGGGTCGGCCATTTGCTTCGGTGTCAGCTGCCAGTTGCCTGCTTCGGCAATGATGAGTAGTCCATTTTTATCGGCCCAGTTGAGGAGGTTTTCCGATACCGGGTAGTGGCTCAGGCGGGAAAACTCCAGGTTACCGTTTTTGATCAATGTAAGGTCTTTATCCAGAATGCTATCCGGATCAAGAGAACCATAGCCCGGATAATCCAGTGGCCGGTTGCAGCCTCCCATCTTAATGGGTTCGCCATTCAGCAACAGTTGTGTTCCTCTTACTGTGATCGTTCGAATACCAAATGTTGTAGTGAATGTATCGCTGGCTGCGATCACCTCAGCAGTGTACAGGTTGGGTTCATCGGGGTACCAACGTTTTACGGCTGCCGCAGGCAGCACACCTTCCAGCACAACAGGTGTACTGCTGTTGGCAGCCACAGCGGTGGTTATTGATTTGAACTTAGCGTTGACTTTCTGTCCGCCAAAATAAACATTGACGGTTAGCGGCACATTGGCGTTCTGCGTCGCCAGGTTATTAATAAATGTTTTAACAAGGATGCGGGAATCTCCTTTGGGTTGATCGGGATTGGTGATGATGTGTGCTTTGGATATGTATACCTCCGGACGTATAACAAGGTAGACAGGTCGTGTAATGCCGCCGTAGTTTATCCAGGGGTAAAGCTGTGTGGCGTTGGGGCGCAACGTTGAGTCGGCTGTCTTGGCACCGGGAATCGTGGTTGTGTCCCACTCGTTGTTGACGGAGATCGCCAGTGTATTGTTTTTCTGTAATGTGGTGGTTACATCTATTTCAAAAGGGGTGTAGCCTCCTTCATGGGTACCTGTCTTTTTACCATTGAGCCATACAGCCGTTTTGTAGAACACGGCATCGAAGTGCAGGAAAGCGCGGTAACCGGCTGGCACGGCAGCTGCCTGGAATTTTTTAAAGTACCAGGCTGTACCTGTATAGAAGAAATAGCGCTTGTCGACCGTATAGCTGTGTGGCACCTGTACTTTATCGAATCCTCCGCTGGCAAAGTCGGGTGTGTACCACTTGTCGACCTCTCCTACTTTCACCGGGTCGAGCGCAAAGGTCCAGGTATCGTTGAGTGATACACGCTTCATGCCCTGCGCAGCTGCCAATACTGGCAGGCATAGTATGCATAAGCTGTATAGTAATTTTCTTCTGAACATGTGTCTTCTGTTATTTTACAACGCCCATCGTTACCGTTTCGCCTGTCACTTCTTTACCATCCACGCCTGTAAGCAATAAATGAAATGTCACCGGCTGTTTATCTACCGGCACGGTAAATTCAAATGGATAGGCTGTATCTTCTATTTTCTCTTCTTTGCCATTGTGGTTGTATACCAGTGTTGCTTTCCTGTATTTGTTGTCATCATCTTCGAGGTACGTGTAGAGACGGCGGCCGTATTCGCCCAGGTTGAACAGCATGGCGTGCGCATTGCCGGCGGACAGCTTCACATAATCGCGGCCTGTGTTTCCTCCACTCGTGTTTAGTATCTTTTGCTGGAAGGATGATTGAATGGCAGCACCCGCTACTGTTACCGCCGCTATGCCATTGGCAGGAACAGTAATGGTAAAGCTGCTGTCTTTAAGCGCTTTTGCTACTTTACCAGCATAGGCTGTTACGGCTGCTTTTGTATTCATCTTTGCCCAGGCAGGATTGATCGTTACTGTTGCAGTGACTGCTTTGGCTGATTGATTGGTAAAGGCCAGGAATACTTTATCGTCTTTACGTGCAGCTATGTAGTTGAGTTCTGTACTGCTGATGTTCAACAGGCGGGCAGGCATCCAGAGTTGTACTTCTTTCTCCGTATAGAAATTTCCTTTCTGTGCTCCGTACAAATTGTTTTGCAGATAGGCATAGCCTTCCATGTATTCATAAGGAAAGCTGATCTTTCCCTGGCTGCGTACATATGCGTCAGTAACCAGGTAATCGAGGAGCATAGACGCCATTGGCAATATATGGTTGTAGTGGAATGAGTTTACGCTTTGGTCTTTGTGTTCATGTAAGGGGAAATCGGCTTTCTCATAGGCTGTGGTCCTTTCTGTATTGATGTGGTAGCCCGGAAAGCTTCTGTATCGACCAATGATCGACGCTTTGGCTACGTTCATGAGGAAAGTGTCGCGGGTGTAATAACCGATGCGCAGCATCCAGGGAGCAAAGTTGGCCATGAAGATGCCGCGGTGACCAGTGGATGTGCCGGATGATTCGGGTGTAAGGCCCATCTCCGATAAGCGCCAGGCTGGCGCCTGCTCTTCGGGGTAATACATTTGTTTGTGGCCTTTCGACTTCAGGTACCAGTACATCGGTGCTTTGCCACCTTTGTTTACCGTAATCATGCTATCGGGTATCTGCGGGCTCATCCAGGTAAACATCGTGTATTGGCGAGCGCCTTGCCGGGCTGCATCGAGGTAACGCTTGTCACCTGTGAGTTCATATAATTGTAAGAACTCGATCCACCGGCCCGTAAAGGTGGGCCAGAAGAAATAACCTGTTTGTAATGGATCAGCAAAAGCTGTTTGTGGTTTGTCGATGCGTTGGGCCAGGTATTGGTTGGCTTTGGTTACCGCATCCTGTAAGTATTTCTTATCGCCTGTTGCATTGTAGAGGTACATTGCATTGATCCAGGTGTTGCCTTTTTCTTTGCCATCCATATTACGCACACGGTCTTTGCCAAACTCCTGCTGTGCCATCTGCAGGTAGAAGTTGTTTTGTTTATGGAAGATATTGTAGAGGGCTGTCAGCTCAGACAATGGCGCAATAGGGCCTTTCAACTTGCGTGAAGGGCTTTGTATCTTCTGGTTACTATCGAGGCTAAACAGAAATTTCTCCCGTGACAGCATGAACTCGATGAGCGGATAGGCACGCTTCTCAAACATCTCCGGATCATCGCGCACCAAGGCCAGCTCTAATGGGTTGAGGCTCGATACGTTCTTTACAGCGCCCGGTACGTCTGTAGAATAGGCGCAACCTTTCAGGCTGTCGATAAACCAGGCGTATTGTGACAGGGAGTAATCGACCATATTGTCCAGCGCTGTATTCAGGGAAGCGATATCGTTGTGACGATAATCTTTGAACCCGAATACCTGCTGTGCAATCTTCTGGTAAGTGTCGCTAATGGGACGAGGTTCTGTAACGAGATAGAAGGAGAAGGTAAATTCTTCATTGGCTTTCATCTGCGACAGATAACCTCCCGGGATCGGTGCATATACCTGTGGCTGCAACTGGTGTTGCTGATTGAGCAGTGATACGCCAAAGCGGCTGTTGGGCAGCATGGGTAATGGCTGAAAAGGAATTTCTTTGGGCGCTGCCAACACACCAATCGTATTGGCGCCATCGTATACCATGGTAGATGGCAGGGTAGCCATAAAGGCCGGGGTAAGATAGGCCGCATCCGGTATACGTTTTTCCTGCCAGATGAGTGGCTGCCATATTGCTGTAACCTTGTCGGCTGTGCAAACAGGCGCGCCTGTGTAACCTATGCTATAATAACCAGGCTGCAAGGGCCTGAAAGAATACTGCAATAAAGGGTACGGTTCTGCAGTTGTCAAAAGATAGACGGATAGTACATATTTGGGGGACGGAGGGAAAATGAAAAATGTAGTGTCGCCTTTTTGCCGGGTACCGGTTGCCAGTATTTCTGTTCTCTCACCGGCGTTGAAGATGTTCGCCGTTCTCCATTCTGCTTTGCTGCGCAGTATACGATCATCGAAGCCATCGCCTGCCACAGCAGCGCTCACTTTCTTTTGGGCGAAGTCGGCGCGACTGCTGTCGGGCACTTTCCAGGTGAGTACGTTGTATTCTACTTTCCTAATGCCTGCAGGTTTCAATGCCATGGCGGGATCGGTTGCATTGTACAATACAACAAAGGAAGGTGTAAAGGTATAGCTACGCTGCCCGCTCGTAATGATCATATTGCTTTGTCCGGCCAGCACGCGCAATTGTGCCTGTGTGCCAACTGTCAGCAGGCAACATTGTAACGTGATCAATAATATTTTAACCTTCCTATTCATCATATGGCTATTCGCTTTTGATTTGGATAACCATGCCGCCAGTGGCAGGGATATCTATTTGCTGACTGTATTTCTGATCGATACTCTGTTCATTCTCTACAAATCCTTTATCCTGCGGCGCATCGGTGATCCTATATGCTTTGTATTGTTGCTGTTTGTTCAGGAAAGAGGGTTGCAGGGTGAATGACTTTGTACTGTCTGTTCCGTTGATCACTGCCACATACCAATCTTTTCCTGAGCGTCGGGCAAAGGCTGCCAGTTCGCCAATCTTGCTGCCAGGCAGCACAATCGTTTCATCCCATACTACGGGCAATGTTTTCAACAAGGGTAATACCGGCTGATACAATGCTTCATTCAACAGCCTGGCAGGGTTTTCTGCGATGCACTGGAATGGTGAATTAAACAGGTATAGCAATGCCAGCTGATGTGTGTAAGTGGTACTGGCTTTGTTGCTAAAGAAGCCGGGCGTATAATCGCCATGTCCGGTCAGCAGGCGGGTGAAGGGCAATGCCGCATTATGCCAGGCAGGGATTGGCTCTTTCATGATGTTGAGTTCCATGCCCCTGATGCCTTCACGCGTCATTTCATTGGGATATGTTTTGCTTTCTCCGGTTGGTGCGTGGCAGCCGTGAAAGTTTACCATCAATTTTCTGCGGGCTGCAGCTTCGAGCAAGCCTATTTCAAAATCAATAAGGTCTTTGGCCTCGCTGTTCATGAAGTCGGTTTTGATGCCAACGGCTCCAGCAAGCCTGACACTATCAAGGAAATGATTGCGTTGGGTAGTGTCGCGGATGTCTTTGGAATGTTTCCATACCCACACTTTTACTTTGCGCTGTGCTGCATAAGTGCAGAGTTCCTGCAACTGTTCCCATTTGCGGGGCCATTGGGTTTCCCATCCTTCATCGAGCAGGGTGTATTCAAACTGTAGTGCCGATGCTGCATCAATGAAGCGTTTTTCTGAAGCCGGCTGCATGTATTGTTCATCGCGGGTGATCCAGCTCCATACTGATTTGCCGGGTTGGATATAATCTGTTTGTGCAAATAGTTTTGTATCGGGCGCAGGGTTCAGGTTCTCAATTACTTTATTATTGACCAGGGCATTGAGGTCGTTGGCATATAGAATCACGCGCCAGGGCGTGGCTTGCTTGCCTCTTACGGCAAAACCAGTTTTACCTTCTGTAAAGTTTACCTGTATCGTATTGTTACCAATGGCTTTTAACCGCATGCCACTGTAATCATACAGGGCTGCTTCGGTAAGTACCAGGTATTTTTTTGTGGGCAACTCTACTACTAATGGCTTGCCCTGGATAGGACCTTGCGAAGAAATGGTTGGCAGCTTTTCAACAGTAGTATTTTGCCATAGCCCTGCGTAGGACTTCAGTTTCCAGTCGCTGTTTCTTTCAAAGTACCACACTGTGGATGCAGCCGGCAACCTGAATGTTGTGCGTTCTTCCTGTAGCTGGGCGTCATTGCGTGCAAGGATATATCTAAAAGCGCATCCGTTATCAAATATCCTGAACTCGATCGTGTCTGTTGTTTGCTCTCCGTGTATGGCTATTACATATACCTTGCAATGATTGATTGTTTCATTGGTGTTGAGGCGTGAGGATTGCTTTTCGTTGATCAGGTATTGCCGTGCAATGGAAAGATTCTTAACTCCCGTTCCTATTATGCGGTTGCTGAATTGGATGCCAAGTGTAGCTGGTTCGATCAACACGGTTTTACCGGCTGTGACATGGTATTTTATTGTTCCGTTTTCCAGGAAGACGCGTGCCTGCAGTTGTTTATTGGGGCTTTGCAACTGATGGGAACCAGCGGCTTGCAGGCAGTGGCCTGCGATCAGGAAACATATGACAAGCATTGTACGCATCAGCTTCAAATTTAACGCCCTGTACCAGCTATGGTCAAGGGTTTTCGTTCCTAAAAACCGTGGGAATGTTCCCAATTTGCGGGAATGTTCCCAAATGAGCGGCGAGCTCTTTGTTTCGGCAAGCAACATCTTGCGTTGGGCTAAAGCCCGGGTAAGATGCTGTTTTTTGGTGTTCCCGGCCCTAAAGGGCCGGGCAATTCCGTTTGCTTCGCCAGGTTGAACCCACCAGCAAGCCAGAGGCTTGCAAATACCCTCAACTCGCCAGAGGCGAGCGAGTGCCTCCTACCTCTGTTAACTTTTACTTTGACAGCACTTCGCCGCGGACCAGGATTTTGCCGATATAGAGGACAGTCCGGTCGTATTTGGCGGAGTTTGCGGTGATGTCGGTTAATTGTTTGGGGCCGAGGATGGCGGCCTTGTCGGACTTTTGGGCCGACAGGGTAATGGTGACCTCATGCTCGCCCTGGGGTACGTTTATAAATTCGTACTGCCCGCGGTAGCGGTTGTTGCAAAAGGTAAAGAACCGGTTTATTACATTGGTTCTCAGGTCGCTGGTCTCAAACTGGTGGGAGCCTTTGATACCTCTGTCTTTCACTCTTACCGATTTTCCATCTACTGTTATTTCTATTTGTCCAGATTCAGGTCCACCAATATCGAAGATGCCAAACATGTTTCCTTTGAAGCGAAAGGTGAAGGAAGCGCCCGGCTGCTCTGCCGTCATTACTTCGGAAAACCAACCAGCGAATTGCTTAAGTCTCGCATCCTGCGCGGGAGCTATCTTTTTCCATTCTTTGCTGAACTGTGCTACCGACGGATTGTACATCGTTGCATCTGACCAGTTGCCCGGTATCATGGCAGCTGGTAATGCATGTTTTACTGCTTTGGTATTTTCCTTCATCATGTTGAAGGCTCTGCCGATAGCAGCGGCATACAGGTTTCCTCCCGGCTCTTCCGGGTGTGTGCCGTCTTTCGAGAAGAGTATCTTACCGGGTGTAGCTGTATCTGCCTTCCATACCAGCTTGTCTTCTTTTTCCAGCATGGCAGCTTCTATTCCCATGTGTATGGAAGGAATGTTGTAATGGGCTGCGATGGTTTCCAGTCCCTGGATGTTTTCAGGAATCTCTCCTGCTGCATATAGTTTTGTCTGACCGCTGTGGATCGTATAGATTAAACAGATGTCGATATTTGGATCGTATTGCCATATCTGTCTGATCATACCTTCCATACCATCACGGTAAGCGCCGTTCACCGCAAACTCAATGAATATTACATCCGGATGGTATTGCAGTACTTGTTCCTGCAGGCGGCAGGCGCCCAAATCGGTACCTGTACCCGACACGCCTGCATTGATGGCCTTCATGGGTGTGTTGGGAAACATGGATTGAATGTACCGGGCACTGCGCGTGCGGTATCCATAAACGCCTTGTGTAATACTACCACCGATGTAGGCAACGGTAACCGGTTTACCAGCTTTTGCTTTGGCAAAGAAGTTGGGTAAGCCTTTTCGTATGTTAAACTCCCGGGGATCTTTGAATGTGCTCAGTTGTATAACCGGTACATCTTTCGCGGCAGGATCAAAGAATAAGGGTGAAGCTCCTGATTGGGAAGCAGCGATCAGTTTCTCTCTTTCTGCATCTTCGGCACTCTTGCTTTGAGTGAAGGCAGTACTGGCTATTAATAGTAACCCGAATGTATACAGGCATCTACGCATAGGTATAGGTTTACTCGAATTCAATGGTAGTTTCTTTGGTTTTGCCATCAGCGGTTTTTAGCTGTAGTACAGTTTTGACCGGTTGATCGGCTGTTATTTTATAGAATGACCACTCGTAGGGATATGTATCTTTTGTTACTGTTTTGCCATTCAGGGTAGCTGTGATGGCAATGCCCTCTGTGGGTGCAGCTTCCAGGTAACCGTAGAAGGAATCCCAACCAAAGGGACTGCGTATCCTGAATACGTAGCATTTACCAAATGGCGCGCCCAGGTCGATCACCTTCATGCCGTTGGCTACGGGTGATGATGTAACGATTTGTTGTTTTGCTGTCAACGGGAATGACAGGGCTTTAAAACCTTTTGCCGGCAGCGATACTACAACCTGCCTGTTCTTTATAGCTGCTGTTTCTTTCTTATTGTTTGCGGCATTGTGTATGGTAGTTGTGCCGGCATCAGCTACAGCAACTTCCTGCCCCATAGTTATATTTACTTGCACAGTGGCCTGCGCTTCACTGCTCAACAGTATCCAGAAGCGGTTATCGGATATAGCAGTTACATAATTCACTTCGGGTTTATCGATCGTGATCAATCCTTTCTTCATCCACAGGCTTACTGCCGCATCATCGAATACCTGTCCTTTACCAGCTCCAAACACCCGGTTGTTGAACCATACAAATCCATCCTGCTTGCCGTAGGGGAATTGCACTTTTCCGTTGGAGCGATCAATGGCTTCTGTTACCAGGTAATCGAGGGTAAAGGATAAGTGTGGTGGTATGTGGTGGTAATAGATAGAGCTTACGTCGGGTCCTTTGTAAGGGAAGTCGGGACGCAGGGTAATGTCTGTGAACCCTGTTGCGTAGTAGCCGGGATAGTTGGTAAAGCGACCAATCACTGCATTGCGCGCGTAGGTTTCAAATATCTTCTTGTGGCCATACTGATGGAGCCGTAGTAGGTGTGGCGCCCAGTTGGACATGAACACCGGTCTTACAGTCTTGGCTACATCGAAATAGGTGAATGGCTGTTCAAAGCCCAAGCCAACTGGTGATACCAGTCCTTGTGAAACTTGTTTCTCCGGTGCGTCTCCTTTTACGCGTGGGAAGCCAAGGCGGTATTTTTTATCGCCCTTCCACCACATCGTTGTATTGCCTTCAAACTCATTACCGGGATGGATGGTTTGTAAAGTATCTTTTACCTGCGGGTAGGAACGAATGCCTATCAAGGTGTGGTAAGCAGAAATATCTGCTGCCTGCAGGTAACGTTTGTCTTTCGTTACTTCATACAGATCGGTGAGATCCCACCAATAGGCATAGAAGGCCGCATTGTAGAATGGTAACCGCGATAAAGGTTTGGTGAGGTTGCCGTATACCTGTGTATTGAGGTATTGATCAGCACCGGCTTTGGCAGCGGACAGCCATTTGTCTTCTTTGGTGAGGCGCCAGGCTGCCAGTTCCTGTGTCCAGGCGGGCACATCTACAGAGTATCCTCTTGTTGGGCGTACTTTGCCATCGGGCAAGGCAATATCTTTTAACCAGGGATTGGCTGCACCGAGTAGTTGGTACAATCCTTCGAAGTAATTGGTGGTGAACTGAGAGCCAAAGGGGCTTAACTGTAAAGACTTTTTATCACTATTGAAGGGCGTACCTGATACTGCTTTCGCCCAACGGAACCCGCTGCGTGACAGCGTGTATTCGATCGTAGGCAATGCGCGGTTAATATAGAAGTCTTCGTCGCGACCCAACACAGCTGCGGATATAATGGTAAGTGGTGAAGCATGTACCACTGTAGGCACTACGGCAGGATTGGCTTCGATGTCGTAAAAGCCTTTGAGTTGTGTATCCCAACCTGATGCAGCATCGTTCTTCATCAGGTCGATCATGTTGAAGGCGGCTTCTGTGAGTGAAGCCGTATGCTGTGTGCGATAATCTTTTACTTTATAGATGCTATCTGAAACATATTCCAACACTTCATTCCATCCGCCAGCCATGGCGCCGATCACAAACTCACGTTGTATCGTTTGTCCTGCTGTTAGTTTAGAATCGTCCAATCCCATTACCGGCGCAAAGGCAACTGGTTGTATCCTATTGACATCATTTTTGATGCTGAAGCCGAAAGGACTGCTGTAAGCACTTCCCCAATCGGATGTTTTGAAGGTAGGAACAACACCACTGACAAAGGTGCTGAACAGACCATTGCCTGTTTTGGTTTCTGCAATCGCCATCGGCTGGGGCATCATACCCGAAGGCACCAGAATGGGTTGTGGTGATAAACGCCTGTACTGAAACATAGGTGGTAACTGGATATTCGTTACACTATCCACCGCCATGCTTTGAAAGGCAGCCAGGCCCATGCTGTAATATCCATTTACGGAAGGCTTGAATTGCAGCTTCACCGTGATGTGACGAGTACCGGGCGTCAAACTCCACCAACCTTTCAATACCTGTTCTCCTCCTACTGCATAATCTACTTCTATCGTTTGCTTGTTTATTTGTTTTGCTGCAACGGGAATTGCTTCTGTGAGTTGGCCAGACAAAAATGGGTTCAGCGTGTTATCTGTCTCCAGTATGCTATAGGTCTTGCCATTGTTGGTAAAGGAAGTGAGTCCTACCGAACCATTCCAGGAAGGAAAGAAATTACCAAAGCCCAGCTGGGGATTGTCGGCACGAATGACGTATACTTTATGGTCTTCCAATTGATCGTTCATGGTCGTCCAGCGGCCTTGCTGCTTGATCGCTGTTTTGGCTGCCAGTCTTTTTTCATTGCTGCTTGTAACCGGTACAAAGCGAAGTTGTACCTGATCATTGGCGATGGAAGCTGTTGGAATGGCCTTAGGATCGGTGTGTACCTGTGTCGTTACCGGGTATTTCACCGGTGTTGCCTGTTGGGTAATGGGTTTTATACGATAGCTCACTAACGTTGTAAGGGATTGTGTGTTGGGATCGAAGTCCTGTACTGATGATAGTATGATGGCATCGCAGCGGCCGAAGTTGCCGCGGCTGTCGTTGAGTCGCATGATCGCATCTCCTACAGGCAGGGAAACCTGTCCTACTTTTTCCCAGTATAGTCCGGGCTTACCGTGTTTGCCAGATTCTTCCATCGGTTGTTCATTAACCAGGAGGCGGAATAAGCGTGTGCCGGGACGATCGTTGGGAAAATCGGTAGCACGTACCCATACGGCATAGGTACCCGCCTGTTTCACAGCTATCACCGTGAGCGCATCCACCGCTTTTGTTTTGGTGGAGAGCACACGCAGTATCTGGTTGTTCAGGAAACCTTTGCCTCCCTCCTGCTCGATCGTCCAGCCTCCTTTGAATTGGAAGTCTTCGGCTTCGAGGAGGTAATTGGTTTGGGCATGGGTAATGAGGCCAACCATTATGGTCAGGATGGCGCACAGTGAATGTTTATAAGAAGTTTTCATATTCTTTGTTTAGAGGGGCACAAGTACACTCTACTCAAAGCCAGGCTGCATACTTGCGCCAGTTACTGAGTGCGGCACCTAAAGGCGCCGAGGCCAACACAAAAAACCGGTGCTACAAAGCTGTAGCCCCTAAAGGGGCTGTGGCTAACGCACAAATTCAAGGCTACAAAGCTTTGGTGCCTAACGGCACCGGAAACAAAAACCTGACAGGTTTGATTCGTTGGTCTGGCCGCTTGGAGCGGCCTGACTGCTTTAGTAATTGATTTCAATTACTTGTATCCCATAAGCAGGTATGGCTGTTTGCCAGTTGTTGGTGCTGTTCAGTGGTGTTCTTTTGCCATTGGTGTCAATGGCATAAACAGTTTTTGGTTGTATCGTTTGGTTGTCCAATACTTTGCTGTAATCAACTTTCAGTGTAGTTGATAGTGTTGCGTCATCGTCATTGAGCAAGAGCAGGAATAGTTTCTTCTGTGTTTTGTTGATAGCGCCAAAGTAATCGAGGTAAGGTGTGCCGGCATCCAGCATACCGTCTCTCAACAACAACTCAGCTTTGACGCCGTAGATATTTCCCGGGGCAAAGCCATAGGACTGGTGTGGTCCTACTTTGGGTGTTATGAAGCCGCGCGGGAATTGCACTTTTCCATTTGTACGTAAGCTCGCTTCTGACAACAAGTAATCGGTGATCCATCCAATCTGCCACCAGGCATGGTGTGGATAGGGGCCGGCTCCTTTGTTCATCACATTCCAGTAATAGGAGGCCACACTCGTAGCAGGATCAACAAACGCATCACGGCCCAATGCTGCAGCACGCGCCATCGTGAGGAACAATGAATCGCGGGTAAGGGAATACATACGGATGAACATGCCCGCATGACTGGCTAATAGAATAGGCCCATGCTTGGTAGCGGAGCCAATGCTGCCGCCATGTTCAAAGCTCAGGCCGACCTGGCTGATCTCCCAATCCTGCCGCTCTTTGCCTCCTGCCGTTTTCGGTGTGCGGTTGGGAATGGGATGTGTATAGACAGAAGTGGTGTACAGCTTTGCTGTAGTAATAGCCGCCTGCAGGTATCGCTGGTTTTTCGTGATGTCATACAGGTCGAGCAGGGCTTGCGCACTTTGTCCAGTTGCAAAGTCAGGTGCAAAGCGGGTATCGCCACATACGCCGGTAAAGCGTCCGCGGTTAACTGCGTTTGTAATGTACCATTCTGCTCCTTTAACGGCTCCGTCCAAATACTTTTTATCGCCCAACATTTTATAAGCAATCACCAATCCATAGAATGTAGGGCGCAGGTCTTCTACTTCGGCGAATAATGGCTGATGAGTAATATGATCATAGGCAACTTGCCATTGTCCATCTTTGCCCATCCAGGCCAGCAATTTATCGGCGGCGTCTTTTAGTTCACGCTTCAAAGCTGTGTCGCCCGGATTGAATAATAATACGTTGCCTACGTCCATCAATACGTAATAGGTAGTACCCATCGGCTCGACGTAAGGGCCCCACTCTTCTGTGAATTTATGGCTCTTGGGCAGGTAGTATTGTCCTGCTGCTGCGCCGTAAAAGAATCCCGGTGTTCTATCTTGTTGTGTGATCTTAAAGTTGAGTGCGTAAGGCAAGCGGGTTTGCTTCAATACCGGATCGTTGGTGATGCGGGCCAGCATCCACATGGCGCCGTAGTCCGCATTCTTAATCGCATCGCCATCACCGCCGTATACTCCACCCAGGTAATCCTGTGCTCCGATGGTGAGCCCCTGATACTGCATCGTGCGCCATTTGGAGGTGCTATCGTCCACTACGTATTTATGCATGGACAGGATGCGGTTCGTGAGGGACTGTTTTGTTTCTTTTAATGCAAGGAAATCTTTCAGCTTGTAGATATCGTTCACCGCATGTTTGTAGACTGTGTACCAGTTAGCAGGTTGTACTGTATAACGGAAAGAGAAGTTAGTTGTCTCGCCTGTCTTCAGGAAGGAACCGCGTTGTCCCAATACCGGGTGCCAGGCTGTGGGGGTTAATTGGGCTTGTCTATTCATCAGCGACAGGCCAAGCTGCCAGATCGTTTGCGTGCTGTTCTTGTTTTCCCAGGGATCGCGGCCTGTGCCTGGCTCGGGTATTACAGCGAACGTGATGCCTTGCTTTGTGCTGATCAACGGTGACAGTGTGGAAGCCGAACGTTCGCGGCTCACTACCGGTTTGTCGGGAATGCCTTGTCCGTAGGCAAATGCTTTGACAAAGTTCTTTTCGATGGCAGTGCCCTGGAAGTGACCAGGCACCATGCCCCAGGTCATTTCTTTATTGTTGACAATGGCCAGTGAAGGGGAAGCGATGGAATAGTATCCATCCTGTTTGGCTGTTACTGTAAGGGTGACCAGTATGTCGCCCTGGTATTGGGGATCCATGCTCCAGGTGGCGTTGATGGTTGCCTCTTTGGTATCCTGTGTAAAAGTTAATTCGTTGTTGGTGGTTTGTGCATTTGCGGGATAAAAACGTGTTGCTTCACCAGCCGTATTCATTGCTACGGGTGTAGTGGCTTCTGCCCATACGGGAATTGTATAGCGATAATGGGATTCGGGGAAGATGACCTGTTTGCCTGCCGCATCGTATATGGGCTGCGGTATGGTGTCTGGCTTTTGCTTTGAAAATAAAATAGTGTATTCACCACTCGCACCTGATAGGCTGATCCACTGTGTGCCTTTTTTCACTGCCAGCTTTTGTAATTGCCAGCCGTTGTTGTTTTTGGTCCAGTTCAGTTGTAAGGTGGGTGATGCAAGGGTTGCTTTTGTACCTGTTACTGTTTGTGCTTTAGCCTCGGCTTGTGGCAGTAACAGCCCCACTATGATGAGTGACACCAACGCAGCCGCTGGTACTTTTACTTTACGGGCTGCGCGGTATGGGATCAGGGAGCACACTAAGATAACTGCAGCAATGCCTGCAACAATGCCTGCTCCAGATGTAGTGAGCAGACTTAGTACGAACAGGAGTACTGCTATGAATGCGAGGGAAAAGGCTATCACCTGCAAACCAAACTTGTTCTGTTTCCTGATCTCGCGTGTTTCTTCTTCAGTGGCTTCCAATGCGGCTTCTTTTCGTTGTGCTTTGCGTTGTTGGTATGCCAAGTAATCATTGTTGCCAAGTCCCTTTGCCATCGCGTATAGTTCATACAAGGCCAGCATGATAAATGGTAATCCTACTCCTACCAGCATTTCTGTGGCGCGGTCCAGTTTAAAGCTGATGGTGTGGGGCAGTATTACTTTGAATATCACATTTACCGACAGGCTGATAAGGGTAATGAATATCGTGGCTTTGCCTGTTAACCGTTTAGAGAACAGGGCCCAGATAGGCGGCGCCAGCAAAGGGCCGCCCGTAATTGCGCCAATGCTCAGGGTGAACTCAACTATGCCTCCTATCCTTGGCACTATAAGTGCAACGCCGATCATACCCAGTCCGAAGAACCAGGAGGAGATGCGTGCTACGCTCATTAGTTTTTTATCGGAAGCCTGGGGATTGATAGAGCCTTTGTAAATATCATTGGTAAATACGGCTGATACCACATTGAGGGCCGTATTGGCAGAAGCTGAGGTTGAGAAATACATGCCTGTAAGGATGAGGCCCATCAATCCTGCGGGCAGCACATGCTTACAGATCATCAGGTAAGCGTTTTCGGTTTCCATTCCTGACAGGGATGGATTGATCGTTTTGTATATCATCGGGGGCAGCATCCACAGTATGGGACTAATGATGTACAATGCTGCAAAGAGGTAAGCAACTTTGGAGGCCGACTTTGGTTTATCGACGCTGGTGTAGCGCTGCACAAATGTCCAGTTGCCTCCAATGTAAAAGATGTGGTATAGTGCGAAGGCCAGGATAAAGCCCCAAGTGTATTCTCCATTCACCAGTTTAAAGAATCCTGCAGGCGCCTGTTCGAGAAAATGGTCTACTCCTCCTGCTGCTTTAAAAGCAAGCGGCATGATGATGAGGATGGCCGCAGTAAGGATCACAAACTGGAGTATGTCGGTTACCATCACCGCCCATAATCCGCCTACGGCCGTATAAGCAATCATGAACAAGCCTAATACAACTGTTACTGGTACCAGCGGAAAGCCTAATGAAGAACTCACCAGCTTTGCTACGGAGTACAATACTGATCCCTTGATCAGCAAGGATACCAACATGAAGATGTAGATGTAGCTTTTTTGTACGCCAACACCCAATCGCTCACGAATAAACTCGGCGGCAGTAAGATTACCGGTGGCTTTCCATTTGGGGGCGAGGTAAAGTCCGGTGATCAAGCCTCCGATACACATGGTCCATTGTATGGTAATGGCTACCCAGCCGTGCTGGTAGGCAATGGAGCCCCAGGCTACGAATGTGCCTGCGGAGAAGAAGCTCATGAATAATGACAATCCTCCTATGAACCAGGGTACTGCTTCTCCACCGGCAAAGAATGACTTCAGGTTCCTGCCGGTACGAACAAACAGGAATCCGATCAACATGATGAAGATGGAGAAGACAACAATGACGGTAGTATCTATTGTTTGATTCATAAGGTAAAGGACGGTGGGTGTTATGGCGTTATTGTTAACGTAATTTCTTTCAGTGTGCTTTCTACTTTATCGTTTACATAGGTTGCATTGGTGACTTCAAATACTACTTTATAGGTGCCGGGTACTGTATATACGCCTGTGGCCGCATATTGGGTGAGGCTGGTAGTAATGTTCTTAATGGCTACGCCTTTGTCAGGTACCGCCGCATTGGGGTTAAAGCTTCTTGTCAACACCCAATCATCGTCGAGTGCGTTGGCACTGCCTTGTAACAGTAACTGTGCACTGGTAATTGACCACACGGCTGCCGGGTTTTGGAAGCTTACTGCCTTCCAGCCTGCCGTAGTCATGTTGGCCATGGGCGTAATGGTACCATCTGGCGCCTGGTTGTCGGCATTGAAGGTACGGATCACCCATCTGTTCTGGGATTGGATGGTGGTAGTAATATACCGGAATGCAACGGTGGCCGATTTGTTGCCATCTGTAAACTCCGACATGTCTACTGTGCCTGATTGTACCTGGTCGGCGCCTTGTGAAAGTGTGACCCGGTTGGTGATATCAGTCCAGGTAGCTGCTTTTACATTCGTAGTGTCGTAAGTGCCATTAAAGTTATTGGATACCAGCACGGTCATGTTGTTGCGGATGCCAAACTGCTGGTAGGTGTTGAATTTAACGAGCAGCTTATTGTCGGTGGTAAATAACCTATCTCTGTATTCGTATACGCTGCCCGGCATGCCCGACCAGAACACGATGTTCTGTGGATCGCCGGTAAATTTAAATATGATCGAGTCGCCTACTTTGTAGGTGGTGGATGCCGTGGTTACATCAAATACCGGTGCGCTGATCGTGTCCCGTTTGGTACAGGAAACTGCCAGCAGGCATATTGTGAAGAAGGAAAGTATTTTATTCATAGCTGTGGGTTCTTTTGTTCAGGGTGAGCCGCCCTTGGAGGGCGACCCACCCTTAGCTTGATTATTAATATTACCAGCCGGGGTTTTGTGACAGATTGGGGTTGACTGCTATTTCGCTGTTGGGTATCGGGAACAGGACACTCCTGGAAGTTATTCTGCTCGCCTGTCCTATTGCGGCAGGTGAAAGCGTAGCAGGCATGTTCGTCTGGTATGCCGTTACCATTTGTTGCATTGTCAACACATAGTTTCCCCAACGGAGCAGGTCATGTTTTCTGATGCCTTCATAGGACAGCTCACGGAAACGTTCTGCTCTAACGGCTTCGGAAAAATCAACTTGCGCGAGTCCGGCCGGCAGGTCGGCGGTAGGATCGGCTACTTCTACCGCTTTTCCAAATCCGCGTCTGCGCACCTTGTTAATGGCATCGTAGGCTGCTGCTGTAGGTCCGTTGATCTCGTTCTCGGCTTCTGCAAACATGAGTAGTACGTCGGAATAACGGATCATGGGGAAATTAATGGTTGTAAAGTCCTGGTCTCTTGGCCTGACCAGCTCATATTCTCTTCTGTATTTACCGGCGCTTCGTTCGTAGATCTCTGTGGGTCCCCAATTGGTTCTTGTTACTTTAACAAGGTTGCCGCCGGTGCCACTGGGATTGAAACGGTAGGGTGCTATGGTCCAATCTCTCCTGAGATCACCGGCTTCGTAAGCATCGTACAATTTGCGGGTAGCATGTACATAATCATAGGCAAACCCTGTATCGATGTTCGGGCAATAGAGTCCCATCCAGGAGCCTACATAGCCGCCCTCGCGTACAATGCCCTGGTTGTTGCCGTAATATTCTATTTCCCACAAGCATTCTTTGATGTCGTATTTATCCTGTGCGAGGTTGATGAATATCTGTGAAAAGCTCGGATTCAAAGCGTGTAAGTTGGATGTGATTACCTTCTCTGCATATGTCTTTGCATCCGCATATTTTGCTTCATCCTGCAAGGGATATCCTGCCATGGTAAGGTATACCCTTGCCAGCATGGCTTGTACAGCCGTTTTGGAAATGCGACCGTTGTAGCCATAGTAGGTTATATCACGCGCCAATCCTTCTGCGTCTTTTAAGTCTTTTACGATCTGGGCATATATGTCTGCTACGGAGGCACGAGGCAGAGGTGGTTCTGTTGGTGATTTGGTAGAGGTGAGTTTTAATGGTACAGCTCCCCAATTATCTACAAGGTTAAAGTAGTAGAAGGCTCTTAAAAACAACGTCTGTCCTTTTACTTCGTTTTTTGAAGAGTCGCTTACCAGGGCGCCATCGAGGTGGTCCAGCAGCATGTTGGCGCGTTCGATGCCAACATACAATGCTTCCCAGCAGCGGTTCAGCTCCAGCATGGATGCATCGATGGTATTGGACATATAGCCTGTCAACTGGCTTTTCAGGTAAAACTCGTCGCTAAAGGCAAGGTATCCATATAAGGCGCTACCGTAGGTGCGACGGTCGCCCAGCCTGTCGTATACAGCTGCGAGGGCCCTGTTGAGGTCTTCCTGTGTTTTATAATAGGTATCGGGAGTAATAGAGTCGACGGGTTTTGTGTCGAGGAATTTATTACAAGAACTTAGTAATGCAACTGAAAGGATGATCAGTAACAAATAGTTACAGGTTACAGGTTGCAGGTTACAAGTTTTTCGTTTAGCGTTCATATTCGAAGCTTTTTATTCGTTAGAATGTTACGTTAAGTCCCAGTGTGATCGTTCTTGCCTTGGGATAGGCTGACCAGTCGAAGCCCGGTGTCAATGCTGTATTTCTAACAGACACTTCAGGATCTACGCCGGAGTAATTGGTCCAGGTGTACAGATTCTGCGCAGCAGCGTAGACTCTGATGCCCTGAATTTTTATGCGTTTCAGTACTTGTGCCGGCAGGTTGTAGCCGAGCGACACTGTTTTCAGCCGCAGAAAGGATCCATCTTCGATGAGGCGCGTGGAATATACGTTGGGACTGGTGACGCCGGCAACTGGCATATCTGTGTTCGTATTCTCTGGTGTCCACCTGTTCTCAAATGATTTATACATATTCAGGTAGGGTCTTCCTTCCATTCCTTCAAATACAGTGCGGTTACCGTTGAGGATGTCATTGCCATAGGACCATTGGAAGAATACGTTGAGATCGAAATTGTAGTAGCGGAAGTTGTTGGAGAATCCTCCAATGTGAACAGGAAGTGGATTGCCAATAAATGTCTGGTCGTTGGCATTCACAACGCCATCTCCGTTAATATCCACGTATTTTACAAAACCGGGTTTAATGAGGGCTCTGTCCTGGCCGTTGTTGGGCACGTCTTCTCTCAGCACATAAGAACCGTTGGGCAGTTGTGTAAAATCATCTACCTGGTATAACCCATCTGCGAGGTAGCCGAAAAACAGGGCCACCGGCATGCCAGGTTTGGCGAGGTAAGGGAGTGAGTTGTTGAAGTTGTCGTTCCAGCCTTGCAGGCGGGTAGTGATGCTTGGCTGGTCGTAGTTCAACTCCAGTATTTTATTTCTATTGAAGGCTATATTGAAGTTGGTGTTCCAGCCAAAGTTCTTGTTATTGATATTAACGGTATTGAGGGTAAATTCAAGTCCCTGGTTGGATACTTTACCGATGTTCTTAAAGCCATTGAGGTAACCGGAAGATGAAGCAAGGTTTGCATTGAGCAACAGATCGCTCGTCTTCTTATAGTAATAATCTACTGAGATGGCAATGCGGTTATTGAGGAATCCGAGATCAAGGCCCACATCTGTTTGTGCGGTGCGCTCCCATTTCAGGTCTGTGTTGCCTACTTCTACTGGTGCTGAACCCGGGATGTGTATGCCATTGAAATAGTAGCCTGGTGTAGTATTTGCACTACCATTGGTGAAGCCTGTTTGTCTCAACACCGAGAGGTAGGAGAAATCTGATACACGGTTGTTGCCGGTGATACCATAGCTCACGCGCAGCTTGGCATCCGATATCCAGGGCAGTTTCTTCATGAAATTTTCTTCACTAATACGCCAGGCGACTGAACCTGAGGGGAAGTAACCCCATCTGTTGTCTTTTGCAAATTTGGATGAACCATCTGCACGGAAGGAAGCTGTGAACAGGTATTTTGAGAACAGGGTATAGTTGACCCTTCCGAGGAATGATGCCTGTGCAGCTTCGGACTCAGAAGATATGTTTACCAGCGGCGTACCTTCATCAAGGCCGCTGATGCCCAGGGATTCGTTGGGTACTTTATTGGCGGAGAAACCATCTATGAGTGTTTTGGTCTTCTGTAATGTGAAGCCGCCTACAACATTCAATATATGGTTTTTATTGAAGCGCTTGTTCCATGTAAGGGTATTTTCATTCAGCCAACTGCTTAAAATGTTGTTGTTAACAGAGCCATTGACGCCATTGGTAGCTCCATACACGGTACGTGGGTTACCAGCGGCTGTTTGTGAGTTGTTGAAGATCTCTCTGCGAACTGCATTTCTTGTTATGCCACCTGTTACACGCAGTGTGAGGTTCTTCATGACTTTGTATTCAAGGTAGGCATTGGCAAAGAGCGCATTTGTAAAAGCAACGTTGTACGCGTTCTTAGCTGATATGATCGGATTTACGCGCAGGTCGGAAGTATTGGTAATGCCTGCATCGAACGCATCTTCTGAAAAGCTGAGGTCGCTCAAGGAATCTCCTGTTATCGGGCGATAGCCCCAGGCGCTATAGAATAAATAGGAGGAGGCGTTGATGCCATTGTCGCCACCATTGGTAGCGATCTGGCCCGTTGTCTTCAGTGATGAATAGTTAATATTGACGCCTACTTTCAGTTTTGAATTCACTGTCTGGTCCAGTACTACTCTTCCCTGAGCACGTTGAAACCCACTATTGATAAGAATGCCATCCTGGTCGAGTATATTTCCGGAAAGCGCATAGCGTGTTCCACCACTGCCGCCACTTATTGAAAGGCTGTGGTTTTGCATGGCCGCTGTGCGGAATATTTCATCCTGCCAGTTAACGCCGGGGACATTCCTGTAGTAGTCGAGCGTTTTCCCATTTTTGAGGTATAGATCGGTAGACTGTGTAGGCTGTAGTTCTAATTGGTATTTTACAAATTCATAAGGGCTCATTACTTCCTGGCGGTTGATCTCTTTCTGCAAACCGTACCAGGCATTGTAGGTGACAACCGGCGCGCCTGCTTTTCCTTTTTTGGTGGTAATGATGATAACGCCGTTAGCACCACGAGCTCCATAGATAGCTGTGGCAGAAGCGTCTTTCAGTACTTCGATGGATTCAAGATCGTCGGGGTTGAAGACGTTGTTGCTGGGGTTTTCAACGGGGAACCCATCGATTACATATAATGGTGCATTGCTTTGAGTGATGGAGTTGCCACCACGGATGGTGATGAGGTTGCTACTGCCTGGCTGGCCATCTACAGCGCCCACCTGCACGCCTGCTACGCGGCCTCCCAGTGCATCTTCAAAAGAGGCTACGGGTGCTTTTTTTATCTCTGCTACTTTTACTTGTCCCACTGACCCGGTAAGGTCTTTCTTCTGCACGGTTCCATAACCGATCACGACCACATCTTCCATGTCTTTGGGATTGTGATCGAGCTTTACATTGTATAATGTAGTGTTGGCATTGAGCTTTACTTCTTTCTCCAAAAATCCCACAGAGGAGAACACTAATGTTACACCCTGGGGTTTGTCGATGGTAATGCTGTAGATACCATTTTCGTTGGTAATGACTGATTGTTGTTTTCCCTTTACCTGTACGGTCACTCCTTCCAACGGTTCATTTTCCGCGTTGGTAATTTTACCGGTAATGACTTTTGTTGTAGCGGGTGTTTGTGCATAAGCGGCTGTAGTGAAGAGTACTACAAGCATAAGCAGGGCAAGATGAATTGCAGGCAATGTTTTTTTCATACGGCGAAACTTCTTAAACAAAAATGCCGAATAGGGACAGTAAAGCAAAAAAAGTACGGCTTATTTATTTGTGGGAACATTCCCATTTTACGGGAACATTCCCATATTGATGTAATTTACCTTTTCTTTGTATCCGGGTTTCTTAAAATATCATTAATCGAAAATCGCTATTAATGAAACGTCACCAGATAACGATTGTAGACATTGCCGAAAAGCTCAATTTATCTAAGTCTACTGTATCCCGTGTATTGACTGGCCATCCCAGTGTCAGTGAAAAAACTCGCAAGGCCGTTCTTGAGCTCGCGGAGCAGCTCGACTATCAAAGAAATATGTTATCGATCAGTTTGCTCAATAAAAAGAGTAACACTATCGGCATTATTGTTCCTGAGTTTATTAGTTCTTATTTCCCACAGGTGATCATGGGCGCGCAGGAGGTTGCTGCTAAAGAGGGGTATAATATCATCATCGGTCACTCGAATGAAACTTATGAAACAGAAGTGGCGAATACACGATTGATGTTGGCCAATCAGGTAGATGGTTTGCTCGTATCGCTCACAAAGGAGACGAGAAACTTCGATCACTTGAAGGTGTTTGAACGCAAGGGTATTCCCATCGTTTTCTTCAACCGCGTGTGTGAGGATATGAATGTGCCCAAAGTAGTAGTGGATGATTATGAGGGGGCTTTCCGTGCTGTGGAGCATTTGATCAAGCGCAAGAAGAAAAGGATCGCTCACTTAGCGGGTCCGGATACTTTGCCTATCAGTGTAAAAAGGTTACGGGGTTATCGTGATGCGCTTAAGAAGTATAATATTCCCATCGATGAGGAGTTGATCATTCCTTATGATCTTACGATTGCCAAGGTGAAGATCTATGTGAATCACCTGTTGCGGCTGGACAATCCTCCTGATGCCATCTTTGCTATTAATGACCCTACTGCTATCGAGGCTTTGCAAATTGTCAAGAAGAAGGGATTGCAGGTTCCCAAGGATATTGCTATTGTGGGTTTTAGTAACGACTATGCTTCGGGGTTGATCGAGCCGTCATTGACGACCGTGTCGCAACCTGTGAAGGAGATCGGCAGCACTGCTGCGCAGCTGCTGGTGGACCAGATCAATCGGGACATCTCGGAATGGAAGTCTATTATCCGGGTGTTGAAGACGGAATTGATTGTGAGGAAGTCGAGTTGATTGGGCTAAAGCCCAAAGGGAGGGCGATCTTCTTCCCGGCCCTAAAGGACCGGGCAATTCCTTTTGCTTCGACATCTCTTCTTCGATTTTCCTTTGCTTCGCAGGCGGATTTCTCACTTCGCTATCGCTCCGTTCGAAATGACAAAAAAGAGTGAGTGTCGTTCGAAATGACAGAAAAAGCGAGTTTACTTCAAAATGACAAAAGACAGTAATGCTTAACTACCAGTGAGGGAGCTGAATTCGTAGGTGTTTGTACGTTGTTTGAATAGTTTGGGTCTTCCTATGTAGCCTTTTATTTGTTCGGTGGTGATGGCGTATGACAGCAGGTTGTCGGCATTGTAGACAACAGGTGTCTGGAGCTTCAACAATTTCCTGGCGCCTTCCAGGGTCACCGCATAGGCATGGGTACAATCATGGAAACCTGCTCTGGCTACATGGGTGGAAAGGGGCTTGGGATAATAGTTGGCAAATATTGTGCGGGACAAACGCAACGATGTGTGGAAAGGGAATGTCAGGTAGTACATCCGTTTGACCGTTTGCTTCCACCCGAAGACCTCATTGTTCTCATAGCCGAGGTAGAATACCTCCCAATTTGCCGGAAGTTCTTTCATCATCTGAGAAAAAAGGGGCAGGTTTTCGGGAAGTGGGAAGGCGTCGTCTTCCAGTATCAGCACGCGCTCATACTGGTTGGCAATGATGGATTCGTATATTTTGACGTGGCCCAGTGAACAGCATAGCATGCCGGTGGCCATGTCGGGTTGTCGTTTATAGAAGTCGGTATATGCAGCTGTGCTGTAGATGCCTTGTTGCTTTAGTGCATCGAGGGTTACCTGTTCTTTATCTATACCATAGAAAATTTCGTAATTCAATCCGTCTAATTCACGTGTAAACGCCTCGATCCTGTCTTGCAATCGTGGTAGAGTGAGTATGTAAATCTTGTCGAAAAAAGAATTAAGGGGGCCGAAGTCTCTCTTCATCCGCTAAAGGTACCCAAACAAGGTCTTTCCATTGCGTAGAAGCTGGGTAAATTTTTTAAAATTGTTGTTTCCCTGTATATCAAGTCGTTGAATAAGAAGGGGGTTACGAAGGGGCAATGTATTCAGCCGGTTGCCAATGCGGAAAGCTGCTACTATTCCTCCGGCTGCCAGTATTTCGAGGAATTCGCGATGTCCATCTGCATTTTTTTTGGGGTATGCGCCGTAGGGAAAAGCCAGGCAGGGCTGAAAATTGACTCCCTTCCGGGCAAGCATGCCGCTGCATTGCCGCAGGTCTGTCTCCATCTCCGCAGGGGACAATGTTTTATAGCTTTTATGGTCGTATGAATGCAGGCCGTATTCCACCAGACGGGGGTCCATTGCCTGCATATCTTCCAGGCTCAGGTAGTCTGACGCCTCTGCAGCGCGCTCTTTCAGGAAAGTGGGTACCAGGAAAATGTTGGCTTTGAGCCCATATCGCTCGAATAAGGGGTAGCCGGCGGTAAAGTTGTCCCGGTAGCCATCATCGAAGGTGATCAATACGGGTTTTTCGGGCAGGGGCGTTCCCTGCCGGATATATTTTACCAGGTCGCTTAGCTGTATGGTATTGTAGCCCTCCTGCTTCAGGTAATGGAGCTGGGCTTCCAAGTGGTTCACCGGAACGGTAAGTGGGTCGGCTATTCCGTGGGCAGAGATCTTATGGTACATTAAAACCCTCAGCGGGTGCTTCACTGCAACAGACAAGGTGTTGTTTTTGGGTGGATTGGGATAGGTTGTTTAATGGCTATGCGTAAGCGGCATCTGCTATAGGAATGGTCCTCCTTTGGTTCAACTCGTTCAACTTCACATATTTCATAAAGTGGTAGTAGGCGGAAAAGACCGACCAGTAAAAGCCTTTCATGCCATTGAGGCAATTGCGTTCCAGCAGATAATATTTGAAGAAATTAAAGGGAAGCCCCATGAATACGGCCAGGGCCGATTTGCGCTTTCCTTTTCCATAGGCTATTTCGGCTGATAAAGCGGAGTATCGGTTGAGTTTTTCGATGCACTGGTGTATGCTGGTGTAGCTGTAATGGAGAATGGTGTGTTCCAGTTTTTTTACCTGGCCTTCTACCTTGAAACTTTCATGCACTCTATCGCATGTTACGCCTCCTTTCTGTCGGTTGAACAGGCGTGTGAAATAGCGGCCACTTTCTTTCCCATGCCGGAATTCTTTATCAAGGAAAACGAGGTTCATGGGAAATGAAAAGCCTGCATAGGCTGTATCGGGGCGGATGCTCCTGATTTCCTGTACCAGCTCTTCGGTAGGTATTTCATCGGCATCGAGGCAAAGTACCCAATCGTTGGTGGCCCTGGCTATGGCAAATTGTTTCTGGGAACCGTATCCATCGAATGTGCGGGTATATACATCGCATCCAAACTCCTTGCAAATAGCCACTGTTTTGTCGGTACTGTGGCTGTCGACAATGATTATTTCATCGCACCATGACAGGCGGGACAGCGTTTTGCGTATGATCTTTTCTTCATTCCAGGTAATGATCACTGCGCTTATTTTAAGCTCTGTGGGTTTGGGCGTACTTACCTGCATTAGTCCGGACATGTTGACAATAACCGGTGAAAGCTTTGGAAGGCTCATAATAGTGCTAACGTTTAGGGCATTAAAAAATATCACAGGTGGATGTGCAGGATAAGTGTAGGTGCTTCTATGGTAGGAAAACCGGTAAAAGGGAGATACCCCTATTGGAGGGAGAACTTTTTTTAGGCAACGAGGCAGCAAGGCATTGAGGCAACGAGGGAAAAACTACCAGAGCTGGTCGAAGTAGTAGATGCGCTCTCTTTTGGCGGAACCGCCAAATATGCCCTGGCCGCCTTTGCTAATGTTGCCCCGGGGTGATGGCAGTTGGTTGGCAGGAATGGCGCCGAAGTCAGCTTTGTATTTTTCGTATTCGAGGAGGTAATCGAATAGTTCTTTGCTGGCTGCTTTGAACTGGAGGTGAACCCGGCCTTTTTGCATGGGTTCGTTGGCTATAAAAAACTGCTTATCAACGTAAAATCGTATGGTGTAGGATTGACCATCGAAGGTTTTGTCGGTCAAAAACAAACGGCGGAAGGGGTTATCGAGGTTGTCGAGCCGGGCGTTTTCGGTAGCAGCGTCCTGGGTATGTAGCTCCAGCCGGAGGTATTTATTGATGGATACGGTATCATTGAACAAATACACGCCGGGCGTATTTTTTACCTGGTCGTACAGGGTTTTGCCCTGTGGGGTATTGTAATCGTAGCGCACCCCGCGGTAAAAAAAGCTGCGGCCCGGCTTCAGGAGTTCTTTTACGGCTTCTATTATGTAGTAGTCTTCTTTGCCGGCCGGATCCTGGAATGTAATGTCTACCGCCAGCACTTTTTTACCCTGGAATGTTTCGGTGCTGGTATCAACTATTGTCCACTTAGGTATCTGGGGTATTTGAGTAGTGGCGGTAACGACTCCCATCGTGGGATGTTTTACCTCGATGGAATACCGGGTGCCGGCCTTATATCGTTTTCTGTTGGTGAATATGGTGGTGGGGTTGCCTGCATATTGCCAGGCATAGCTCGGCTGCAGTAGCCAGGTACGACTGTTTTCTTCTGTCAGTGTAACTGTGGCGTCGTTTACTTTTTCAAATCGTATGAGGCTGCCATTGCCCACTTTGATGGTTTTTCCTATTGGCACTTTTACTGAATCGAGGGCTGATATCTCAGCGAGTATTACGAGTTGATCGTCTTCAAACTGATCGGATGTAAATCCTTTTTTGCAGGATGCTCCTGCTATCAGTAATAGCATACTGATCCACCACCAACTTTTGTTGATCATTTGTTTTGTGTGGTATGGTGGTTGTTTTGTATGCATGTTTTAAAATACAAGTGTATAGGATACGTAGGGGGTAATCTTGAAGAACTGGTATTGGGTAGACACAACCAGTGAGCGTTTGCCCATGGTGCCTTCCAGGTCGTACACGTATTGGTTGGGTGAACCGTATATGTTGTATACACCAAACGTGACGCGCGACAGGAGTTTGCTGTTGTGTTGTTGTTCATAGGTGGCTGCCATATCCAACCGGTGGTATGGTAATGTGCGGTACTGGTTGACGGCGGATGAGTGATAGATCAACCGGTATTCTTTTGGTGACAGGGGATTGAATACTTGCTGGGCGTCATCAAAATCAGGGTAACCTCTATCGGGCAGGGTAAATACGTCGCCTGTTGAAAACGTCCACACCATAGAGAAGTTCCAATGTGTATTCAGGTTATAGGTTGCTGCCGTATTCAGGCTGTGCCTGCGGTCGTATTTAAAGGGGAATTTCTCATCGTTGTTAATGCCCTTGAAGTGGCGCCAGTTCCATGCGAGGGTGTATCCTATTTGCAGGTACCATTTGCCTGCCGTCTTTTCCATCTTTGTTTCCACCCCATAGCACCATCCTCTACCCGACTGCACGTTCTGCTCCCAATCGGCTGTATTCAAAAACAGGTTCTTTCCTTCTACATAATTGGTCACGTTCCTGAGTTCTTTGTAATAGACTTCTGCTGTAATGATGAGTTTTTTATTATCCCGCCAGGTGTATCCAACGTTGATCATATCGCTTTCTTCCGGACTCAACATCTTAGTACTGGGTACCCAAGCATCGCCGTTGATACCCAGGTATGGGTTGGTGACCAGGTGCAGGTATTGGGTCATGTGGTTGTAGGAGAGGCTAAGCTGATGGTGTTTGTTCAACCGGTAGGTGGCATACAGGCGAGGCTGCCAGGAAGTGTATTTAAACTCGTTGTTTCTGAAATGGGATATGTGTATACCGGGACGCAAAAAGAATTGTTTATCGGCCCTGATCTCGCTTTCCAGAAAGTATACTCCTTCCTGGAATGAAATGGGTGGGAAATCGGAGAAGTCGTCGGGCTTTTCAAAGAACTCTGTCGAGATATTGGAATCAAAGGGTCGTACTTTGGTAAGATTGGCTTTCACTCCTGTGATCAGCCGTACGGAATTGGTAGCAGCAAATTCCAGCCGGGTTTGTGCATTGAATTGTTGAATCGAAGAGTATGTATTGTATACTCTGTTTTGCATGGAAACTCCTGTACTGTCGTATAGATTGTAACGGAAGCCGGCAATGTTCCTATAGCGGCTGAAGTTGATGGAGGTATTGATAAATGCTTTAGGTCCTAATATCCTGTTCCACCCCAACGAGCCTGTTGTGTTGCCCCAGCGTTGCACGTTGTTTGTATAGTCACGGTGTAATGTGAGGTTATCCTGCCCCGTGTATATATGGAGCATCAACTTATCTTTTTTGCCCAGCCATTGTGTGTATTTGGCATGCAGGTCGTAGAAGTTGACGCCGATATCTGCTTTCATCAGTCGCAATAGTGGGTTTATCCAGCTGTGCCGGACCGATAGCATGATGGCTGCTTTGTCTTTTTTAATGGGTCCTTCGATGGTAAATGATCCTGCCAGTACACCTGCATTGGCTTCTCCTTTCCATTGTTGCATGTTGCCATCGCGGGTGATGACATCTATGACTGACGATAACCCGCCTCCATATCTTGCCGGGAAATTGCTCTTGTAGAGGTTGAGTGATTTGACTGCGGATTTATTAATGATGAACAGGGTTCCTAACAGGTGGGTGGGATTAAAGACTTTGTTGCCATCCAACAGGAATACGTTCTGATCGGGACTGCCGCCTCGTACTAACAGGCCATTGGCTATTTCCGGAATGTTCTTGATGCCGGGCTGCATGTATAGTGAGCGGATCACATCGGGCTCTCCGAGAAACATATCCTGTACGCTCTCCGTAGCGCCGGTCAGGTCGCTGGTTTTGGCAGCCGATGAGCTTTCTGATGTAATTGTTACTTCCGGTATGTTGCTTTTGGGTTCCAGTGAAAGATCGATCCGGGTATTTTCGCGCAGGTCAAGTTCCACGCGCCGGCTATTGTATCCTGCGTAGGTGATGAGTAGTACTTGTTTTCCTTCGGGCAGCATCAATGTATAATGTCCAAATCCGTTGGACAGGCTGCCTTTCTGGAGTGAGGGTTGCCATATGGTAGCATCGGCCAGTGGCTCTCCGCTTATGTTTTCTTTAATGAGTCCGTAGATAGAATACCAGGTAATAAAAAAGTCATCGGGCAGTGGTACGGGCGAAGGGATGAGTATGATCTTATCGTTCTTCTCCAGTATGGTTATTTTCTGGTCTTTGAGTACTTGTTGTAACACAGCGCCGAGTGTAGTGGGTGAACCTGTCAGGCGTATTATTTTACCCGTGTCGATACTGTTGGAGGCGTATTCGATGATGGCTTTACCACTGTGGTTGATAGCGTCCAGAAATTCTTTGAGGGATGCTTTTTCGAATGGGGGTGAGTAGGAACGTCCTGCAATGACAAGCTTTTGCGCCAAAGCAATGTGCATATAGCAGCACAGGCAAGCCAGCAGGCAGAAAGCTCTTTTCATGAAATAGTTCCTGAAGTTCTAAAGGTTGGGGTTAGTGCAGTTGACCCGACAAAGGAACTATTTATTTCATATAAAAGGTTACTTTATTGGCCTCTTTTTTCATGCTCAAACCTGTAATCAGCCTGATCTCTTCGAGTGCCTGTTCTAATGGCTGGTGGTCGAAACGGACTGTAACGTTGATGGCTGAAATGGCCTCCTGGTGTTGATTATCAAGGGTAATGGGAACTTCGTAATAGTCCTGCATATCTTCCAATACTTGTTGGAGGGGGGCGTTTTTAAAATCGAGCAAACCGGTATTCCAGGCGATATAGTTGGCGTTGGTGACCTGGTTTTGCCGGAACTCATCGTTTTGAAGTATGGTACGCTCGCCTGCTGTAAGTTGTACCTGCGTGCCGGAGGTGGTGGTGCTCGTAACGCTCACTCTTCCCGTGACTACTATTACTTCATCGGTCTCTTTGGTAGTATTGACCAGGAAGGATGTTCCCAGCACTTTTACAGCAGCATGGCTGGTGTTTATTATAAAGGGCTGGTGTTCATTTCTTTGAATTTCAAAGAAGGCTTCGCCCGTGAGGTGTACCATACGTTCTGCGTCCTCAAAAGTAAGGGGATACTGAATGGTGGCTCCTTTGCGCAATTGTACGGTTGAACCATCAGGCAGCCGCAGGGTTTGGTTGTTATCGGCTACCAACTCCTGCCAGTTTGTACGATAGTTGCTCCACAAATACCCGCCGATAATAAAGAGGGCTATTACGGCGGCGGCCAGCATCCAACGTTTTCTATACAGGAAGGAAGTGGATTGGAGGTGGCGGACCGGGGTCTCTTTTGTATTGCCAGCGCCTGTTTGGGCAGCAATCTTGTTCCAGGCGGCGCTGGTGTCGAAGGTTTGCCCGGCCATGAGCCGGCCACTTTCCTGCCAGGCCAGTACCAGCTCGTCATACTCCTGCTTGTTGGCAGGATCTGCTGACAGCCATTGGTTTAGCAGGGCGAGGTCTTCGGCTGTAGCCTGTCCGCGCTGGTCTTTGACAATGATGTTTACTATGTGGTCTTCCTGTAACATTTAGGTCCTTTGATTATTATAACATGAAAATCCTGCTTTCCCCTATCCTACCCCGTAAAGAAAAAACAAGGTGAGGGGTATTATGCTGACATTTTTCCCGCGGACAAAGGTGCGTAATATCCTGAGTGCCTTTCCCATGTGGTTCTCAACCGTCTTTACGGAAATGTCGAGTGTTTCACTGATCTGCTGGTAGGTAAGGTCGCTGATGCGGCTCAATACAAATACTTCCCGGCATTTGGGGGGTAGTTGTTGTAGTGCTTCCTGCAGCAGGGTATTGTAATCTTTCCCGCTTTCTTTTTCCGGGTCTCTCTCTACCGGCACATCGGCTACTTCTTCTGCTCTCAGTTCGCCGACCATGTTCTTGTGCTTCTTTTCCAGGAAAGTAAGGCAGTTGTTGCGCACGGCGCCAAATAAATAGAAGTTCAGCTCTTTTGTGCCGATCAGTTCCTGCTTCTTTTCCCATATGCGGAGAAAAACTTCCTGGACAATGTCTTCGCTGGAGTCATATTCTTTGGTGAGTGTAAATGCATACCGGCAGAGTTGCTCATACCAGGTATGAAACGCCTCTTGAAATAACTGGTATTTGGTAGGGTCTTGCATGCAATCGTATGGAATGCGGCGTGAAAATAACAAAAATCGTGGGTGAATGTTGGGGGTGCCCGATAGGGAGCTAATGCGGGGCTGGGTGGGAGGGGCTATACAGCCAGGTCCGGATAACCTCCGGATAAGGTCCGGATAACCTCCGGATAAGGTCCGGACAAGGGTACCTTTTTAGCCAGGGCTGGCTGGTTAGATTTGAAAGGCGAAGAATATCTTATTTGAGCCGTTTGATTCATAATCAAATAGTTCCATTTTTTATGGCAACTTTCCAGTTTTACTTACCAGATTTCCGGGCTTCGTGCTTACTTGTAATTTACGAAATCGGCCGGAGGGGGAATCGTTGATGAGGGAGGATCTTTTTGCAACACGGTTGAAAGGTTAACAGTTCAAAAAGTTGACAGGGGGATCATAAAATGGGAATGATGATGGTGACGGTAGTTCCTTTGTTGTACAGGCTTTCTACCATGATCTTTCCGCGCAGCTTGGTGACGAAGTCGCGAATGATCCGGTAGCCCAGGTTGCCTGTGCTATCGGTAATGAACTGGTTTCTTTCGTCTTCGAGGCGGTTTTGCAGTACCTCCAGTTCGGTGTGGGTCATGCCTTTGCCGGTATCTACTACTTTTATTTCCAGCTGGTCATTTTCTTTTAGCAGGGCGCTTATCCTGATGGTACCGTTCTCCGTGTGTTTATTGGCATTGTCGATCAGGTTATGGAGCACGATCCGCATCAATTGTTTATCTGTCCAGACGCGGATATCTTCTGCCGTCTCCATTTCGAGTTTATTGCCATTCCAACTCAGTATGTTGCTGAAAAAGGCTTCTGCTTCGTTGAACATCTCCTGTACCTGTACGTATTCGTTGCGTATCCTGAATCCTGATTGTTGTGTGGTGAGCCATACCAGGAATTCGCGTGTAAATACATCCAACTGGTCGGACGATTTTTTCAGTTCCATTGTGAGGGCTGTAAGGGGCTGGTTATCCCCCTTAGAGAGGGTCATGTGGAGTTGGTTGCTAAGCATGTTCATGAAGCGTAATGGCGAGCGAATGTCATGCAGAATAACAGAGGTGAGTTTATCTTTCAGCAGGTTGCTTTGGTGCAGGTTTTCTTCAGATGCTCTCAATTCCTGTACCGCCTGTTCCAGCTTTTCTACTGTAATGGCCTGCTCCTGTGTCCGCTCTCTCACCTGCCGCTCCAGGTCGAGTTCTCTTTTTTTATTCTTTTGGGCCTGACGCTTGTTGTATCCAAAGACTGCTACTGCCAACAATAGTAATATAATCAGCGAAAGCAATAGTTTGAACAGCAGGGTTTCGTACCAATGGGGTTTTATGGAGAATGGTAACGATTTGGTTGTGTAGGCGTCTGCTTCAAAACCGCGACGCAGGCGAACGTCCAGGGTATACTTGCCTGGTGGCAGGTAATTGATGATGATGTTATTATCGGATGGCACCGGTGTCCATAGTTTATCTACTCCACCAATCCTGTACTCTGGCTGGAAGTTGGCTATGTTGCCGAAATAGGGTGAATTGATCCGGAAACTCATTTTACGAGAGCCGGGATTGAATGCCAGGCTACCTGTATACTTTATTTCCTGTGTATCTACCATCACCCGGTCGACATGGATATCCTGTGCCGGTAAAAAGGGCTTCACGTGTAAGGGGTTGAACCATACCAGTCCTTTCATGGATGGCAGGGAAAAGGTGCCATCCTGCAAGCGGATGCCTACCGGGCTGGTGCCTCCATTGAATTCGTTGGTGCCAAAGCCATCGTTTTTATCATAGTAATAGTAATATACTTGTTGATCACCATTCTGCAGCCACGATTCCAATGCCTGCTTAGGTACCTGAAACAATCCTTTGTTGGTAGGAATCCAGAAGAATCCTTTGTCATCTTCCATGAAGCAATGGGCATAGGCCAGGTAGCCCATGCGGTCTTGCGGCAGTTCTATAAACCGGCCATTTCTGTAGGTGTAATATCCATCTCCATAGGTACCGATCCACAGGCTACCATCTTTTGCTCTGTACATGTGCCGCACGTATCTGCCTTGCATGGTTTCGATAGGTGTGATCATTTTGCTTTTTTTATTGAAAGCGTACAGGCCTTTGGTGGTGCCCAACCAGATGGTGGTATCGTTGAGCAGGAACATGCACTGGGTGCGGCCGAATGTATTGTTCTGGGAATAGATGGTTTCTAATTTACCGTTTGCTACCCTACCCATTCCATTGTTGGTGCTAAACCATATATCTCCTTGTTCATCCTGTCCGATGCTGGCCAGGTAGGTATCTTTTATCATCCATCGCTTTACTTCCTGCAGTTTACTGTTCATACAAAACAGGGTATCGCCTGCCACGAACCATAGTTGTTGTTGCCTGTCTTTCAGGATTGCATTGGTGACCATGTAATCGTAGCTGTATACTCTTGTTGCCGTGTCTTTTGTGAATAGTACGCCATTGGAGGCCAGTACTTTCATAGGCTCTATTTCGGCTGCGGCATAAAAGTTATTTTCCAGTCCTTCCCGGAAGCGACGAACGGTAAAGGGCTGGTCTTTTATGAGGTAAAAGCCATTGGTGCTGGTGATCGCTATGTACAAGCGGTAGCGTGCTGAATAGAAAATGTCTTTGACAAGGGGGATCTGTAGTTGTTGTAATAGCAGGGTTGGCTGCAATGTTTGTCCGTCGAAGTTGAATGTATACAACTTGTCGCGAAACTGGAGGAAGGCGCCTGTGGTGTTGGAGCAGAATGAAGACTGTTGTCTGTTGAACCGGGCCGTTTCTTTTAGCGGTAACAGGAGTTGTTGTAATGAAGCTGTGTAGCTCGTTTTTTTGCCTTGGCTGTATGCCTGGATATTGCCTGCGGCATCTACTGTGAAAAGGGTACTTTTCACAAAAAAGTGCTGGTATGTTTTCAGGTCGTACCTGTCTACGCGCTCAAAGTGTCCTTTGCTGAAATAGTTGATGTCTTCGCCGCTTATGAACCAAACGTTGCCTTTATCGTCGGGATAAAACTCCTGCATGGCGGTATAGTACTTAGTGGCCACCAATTCTTGCATAATGCGTGTCGAGTCGGCTTTGTTTTTCAGGTAGGCACGCATGTCTACTACATAGCCATGGCGACTGGTGAGGTAGTTGTACCTGGCTACAGCGCCTGCCACCGGCACTACTTGTCCATCCGGTTGTATAATATGTATGCCGCCCGATTCGTCTGGAAAAAAGAGGTTGTTGGTTGCGTCTCTGTTGATGGAGTAAATGCGGTTTGAGCTGAGGGTGGGGACATTGCGGGTATGAAAATGCCTGAATTCCATACCATCGAATCTAACGACGCCTGATTGGGTGGCAAACCAGTAGTAGCCATTGTTGTCTTCTCCGAAACCGGTAACATCATTGGAGGGCAATCCATTCTCATCATCGTAATGGATCACATACTGGCTGGCGAACGGCTGCGGTTGCCGGGCGGCCACTTCATCGGGGCATAACTGAAATAGAAAAAGGATGGCTATTAAGCCATACCGTAGGGATAACTTCATAGGCACATGTGGATGCCTGTCAGGGCATCTTATCATGCCTTAAATATACGGTTAACTTTTATTCCCCGAAATGCCATTGGCATCATACAGCCGGGCGAGGTCGGCTAACTGAATAATGTTTTGCACGTTCAGTTTTTCGAAAATGTGTGCTTTGTGGGTGCCAACGGTGGATGCGTGCAGGTTGAGGGACTCTGCAATTACTGATACCGAGTCGCCGCGGGTAAGACGCATGGCTACATCGAACTCCCGGTTGCTCAGTTCATCAAAGGGGTTGTCTTTCTTTTTTTCCAGGGCGTCCATGGATATGATCTGGGCCAGGGCAGGGCTGATATAACGGTTACCCTTCAGGACTGTCCAGATCGCTTTTTTAATTTCTTCTTCGGGTGATTCTTTATTGAGAAAGCCTTTGACGCCCATTTTCAGGAATCTTCTGCCATACCATTCTTCGGGGTTCATGGTAAAGATGAGAATGTTCAAGTGAGGTGTAGCTGTCAACAGATAACTGATAAAGTCAATCGTATCTGTACCGGGGATATTAACATCGAGTATGACGAGCTCGTAAGTATTTTTTTTGAGCAATGCTACTGCAGCGTCGCCGCTTTTTGCTTCGTCTATTACAGCGGTGGGTATTTCCTGCCTAATGAGAAAGGCAATGCCTACTCTAATGATAGAATGGTCGTCGATTATTAAGATTTTGGCCATGGTACGTGGTTGATGCTATACAAAAATATATAATACAATAAGCATTTTACTAGTTATTCTGATATTTATGCATCGAATAATAATGATTGTTTCATAGTTATTTTTCTATTGTCACTAATTTCAATTGGTGCCAGCCCTAAAATTGTACCATCAAAAGTCAAATCCGGCGTATCATTCAAGTTCGAGTAGGGTATTTCTGTATCGTTTTTCTAATAGTTTACCCCATAGTTGTAATTCTAAATTGAGGTAGTGAAAATTTGATCTTGCACTATCATGTGTATAGAGCCTTTACATTTGTACCAGACCGTTTGATATCAGCCACTCTGGCAAAACCGACTTTCCTTTTTATATCCTTTTCTTTTTATGCTTGAAAGCGCGCATAGTGTCTTACAAGGCAAGTTTCACCGAAATAATAGTAGCGACATTAAATTATTCATATACCGGTATATTATACCGAAAGTTCTTTTGCACAGGCGATGAGAACAATGGGAAATCAGAAAGGCTTCCACAGTGAAGGTTTGGTACAGAAGATTTTTCACATCCATGGGGGATCGTTGGGAAGGTCGACCGTATAGAATCGCACGAGTTGGGAGTCTTTTTGTTTTTTAAATAGCTGCCGGTAATAATATGGTGAAAGTGGTTCCTTTTCCGAGTTCACTGCTGACACTGATCATGCCTCCATGTCTTTCTACAATTCTTTTACACACTGCCAGGCCGATACCGGTGCCGCTATATACTTGCCGGTTATTTAATCGCTTGAATACAACGAATACCTGGTCGGCATACTTTTGTTCAAAGCCAATCCCATTGTCTTTAAAAATGATCTCTGCATACTGACCGGTAGGCAGTATGATCGTTGTACCTCGTAGCTGTATGTGGGGTTGTTGGTCGGTGAATTTGAGTGAATTGCTCAACAGGTTGGTAAAAAGCTGACGTAACTGCTGGGCATCTCCTTTGACTACCGGCAGTGTGCCGCCTATAACTTCTATGATTGCTTTTTTCTGTTCGATCACTACTTCAAAATCGCTCTTTACATCCTGCAACACCTGGTTGAGTGCGACCGGGCCAAAGGCGTAATCGGATCTTGCCAGTTTGGAGTAGTTCAACACGTCTTTGATAAGGCTGGACATGCGTTTGGCAGAAACGCTTATTTTGTTGTAGTAAGACTCTACGGCTGCGGCATCATGTATGTTCATCTTCAGCAGTTCTACAAAGGTCTGGATCTTACGCAGGGGTTCCTGCAGATCATGGCTGGCTATATAGGCGTACTGTTCCAGTTCATGGTTTGACCTCTCCAACTCCTCATTCATGTGTACCAGTTCACTTGTTCTTTGTTCTACTGTTTTTTCGAGTTGGTCTTTGAATTTTTCTTTTGCTTCTGCGATGAGTTTTTCTGCCGCTTTCTGGCCGGTGATATCACGGGCTATTTTGGAGGCGCCTATGATGGTGCCATCACTGCTTTTTATGGGTGAAATGGTAAGTGATATATCGAGTATCTTTTTGTCTTTCGTGATGCGTTTTGTCTCAAAGTGGTCAACGCGCTCTCCTCTTTTCAATCGCTCGATAATTGCCGGCTCTTCTTCCAACCGATCGGCCGGAATGAGTATGGTAATGGGCTGCCCAATTACTTCGGCTGCTTTGTAGCCAAAGATCCTTTCTGCCGCATTGTTCCAACTGGTAATGATGCCTTCCAATGTCTTACTGATGATGGCATCATCAGAGGAACTGACTATTGCCGCCAGGTGGGCCTCTCTCTCCAGGAGTAGGTTGAGGTAGGCATTGTTTATTTTGAGCTCATCATTCATAGTAGCGGCTTTCATCTGGTACCAGCTTTAGGCTTTTATATGTATAATGATCATCATTTAAAAAAATGTGCCAGCCCGTTCCCCCGCTCTATCCCGCACGACTTGTTCTCAAGACAGCCACCGGCTACCCTGGTCCGGGTAGCCAACACATCATTTTGCATTAAAATGAAATTAATGATAATAATTGTTATTCATTGCGTAAAGCCTTTATCGGGTTGGCGAGGGCCGCTTTCAGGGCCTGGTAACTCACCGTCAGTACCGCTATTAATATCGATACCAGACCGGTAATGCCGAATACCCACCAGCCGATCTCGATGCGATAGGCGAAGTGCTGCAACCAGCTGTGCATCATCCACCAGGCGATGGGTGAAGCAACGAGGAATGCTATGAAGACAAGTTTCAGGAAGCCGCCTGATAATAAAGTAACGAGGGCCGATACTGATGCGCCGAGTACTTTGCGCACGCCTACTTCTTTGGTCCTGCTTTCGGCCATATAGGTGGCGAGGGCAAATAAGCCAAGGCAGGAGATGAGGATGGTGAGCCCTGCGAAAATAGCCGCCAGCGTACCTGTATATTTCGTACCGCTGAATTTATCAGTATGGGCTTTGGCTGTCATGTACAGATCGCAAGGATAACCGGGATTGAACTTTTTAAATATCTGTTCTACTGTTTGCAGGCTGGCTTTGGACTCATCTTTCAGCCGGAAGCTGATGGCGCCAAACCAATCTTTATCGGGGCCCTGCAATACGATTGGCCATACAGGCTCAAAGGGTGAGCCGGGTATGAAGTCGCTGACAACGCCTACTACATGCCAGCTTGTTTTTTCATCTTTTATGATCTGCCCCACGGGCTGGCTCAATTTCATTTTCTTTACGGCAGATTCTGTGAGCAGCATTGCTGTTGAATCGGTGGGGTATTCTGCGGTATTGATATCACGGCCTGCAATCACTTTTAAGCCCATGGTCCGGGTGAAATCATTATCGGCCAGGAACTGCAAAAAGCCCAGGTTTTCGTCGGGTGCTTTGCCTTCCCAGCTATATCGGTTTGAATTGCTCCAGATATCTGTAATGGGGCAATTGGTGCGGGTGACGGCTGTGGCCACGCCGCTGTTGAGTAATTCATTTTTGATCAGCTGATAATTCCTGCTCATATCGCCTTTCACATATACGAATGCCAACTTATCCATATTGACGCCTACATCCCGGTGTTGTACATGTAGTATCTGCCGGTAAATGATGAGGGTGCAAATGATGAAAACGATGGCAAACCCAAACTGTACTACTACGAGTACTTTACGAGGCGTTACCAATGCATGTACTGCTTTGAAGGTGCCTTTCAATACTTTCACTGCTCTGAATGCCGAGAGATAAAAGGCCGGATAGCTACCTGCCAACAGGCCGGTGAATATGATAAAGGCTACTCCTGACAACCAGAAAGCTATTTGGCTGTAAGGAATGACGAGCTCCACACCGGTCAGTTTGTTGAACCACCCAAGGACCGATTGTGCAATGATGAGGCCCAACACGCCGGCTGCGGAAGCTATGATCACGGACTCGGTAATAAACTGGGTGATCAATGCTCCTCTTCCTGCTCCTGCTACTTTGCGGATGCCTACTTCTTTGGCTCGTTTTTCGCTGCGGGCTGTACTGAGGTTCATGTAGTTGATGCAGGCGATGAGCAATATAAATGCGGCTATGATGCCTAATAATCGTACTACTTCGATATTTCCTCCTACGATCTTTCCATTCTCAAAGCGGCTCCACAATTCCCATTTACGCATTGGGTGAAGAAATAGTTCTATTGCTTCTTTGGGCGCGTTTTTTTTAACGAGGTTTACGATTAGTTTGTTGGCGGCTTCTTCTGTTACGCCGGGTTTCAGCATCACATAGGTTGTAATGGAGCTGGAGCCCCAATCGGTGTTATTCCACCCTACTTCTTTCGTATAGCTCCATGGTACAAGGTAATCGAAATTGAAGCGTGTATTTTGCGGCAGGTCTTTTAAAACGCCTGTTACTGTAAAGTTGACGTTGCTATCGATCCTGATCACTTTACCCAGCGCTTCTTCTTCACCAAAAAGTTTGTTAGCTGTTTTTTGTGTGATGACTATGGTGTGGGGGCTGTTCAATGCAGTGCCGGGATTGCCTTTGAGCAAGGGAAAGTCAAATACGTTTAGAAAGGCTGAGTCTGTAAGGAATCCCTGTAGCTGTAATTGTTTATCGCCATATTTCAATACGAAGGCTCCTACCCAGTTGGTGCGTACAACTTCTTCTATCTGTGAATAGCCTGCTTTCAGCGCCGGGCCTACGGGGTGTGAAGTGACGCCCCAAACATCTGTTTTACCATCGTATTTGGCCCGGTTGTATAGCTGGTAGATACGGTCTCTTTTAGCATGGAATGCATCGAAGGTGTATATGTTCTGTATCCATAGTAAAAGCAGGACGGCTCCGGCCATACCTACTGCCAGACCTACGATGTTGATGAAGGAGAATGTTTTGTTGCGTAATAAAGTGCGGAAGGATGTTTTTAAGTAATTGTTGAGCATATCCCTGCTATTGGACAGGGTGCTGGCGAGACGGGCTGTTCTGTTGGGTCTTTTTTTCCAGGTAACCCTGCTGGCGATGTGTGGGGTTGAGCGAAAGGCGCCTGATGGCTTATCGGCCATCTTTTGTTTGAGGCGTTCGAATGCATCTTCCACGCCTTCGTTGTCTGATGCTTTTTGCTGGGACCACATATTGAGCATCATTTCCACCGTATATGTCATGTCCGGATACTTGTATAGGAGCTGTTCCAGCTCTTTACGTTCTGCATCGGTGGCTTCGCCCGCGAGTTTGCGAGCGACCAACGCCCATATACGATCTTGTTCCTGCATGGCTAACTTATGTGGTGTCTGTATCCATTGGTATGCCAATATACTATATTTTTGACAACCAGTGTTTTAGGATCTCATTAAAGTCTCTTTAATTGTCCGGTTCCGGTACAGGGTGTTCGTTTTGCCGGACGGAAATCAGGCAATCTGTGTTCATTTTACTGAATTAACAGACGTAGGACAGCTACCCAATGTTACAGAAAGAACAATAAATTAATGGAAAAAAGAAGTATTAAGTGGCGGTGTTTTCAAGGGAGCTTATCCCACAATAATGCGTACGCATATCGTTTCCGAAGACGCAATTTTCATATTTCCCAATTCTATCGGATACGCCTTTATGTACTTTAATATCCTGATTGTTACCATTTGCCGGGAATTCGAAAATAAAAGCAAGCAGGTTTTTTTCTTGGAGTTTTCCTTTAAGTCCCTCTGGAGCTTCTTGATCCAACGCTGTCAACAGGTCTTCATCGATGATATCACAACCATGGTATTGAAACCAATCGTCGAGGTCGATCTTTGACGAAATTTGGTGGGTAATTTGGCACTCCATACATAAATTAGTACGGTAGATATTATGATTGACACACTTTAATTTACAGCATCCAGTCAGATCAAAAAAGAATTCATCATGAGGGTGATTATGTCTACGCCCGGCAGATATTCCTACAAGAATATCCCCTTTGGGAGCTCCATATAATTTCTCCCAAATTATCTGCGAAGTAGACCCCTTTGCCCCGTGATGACTCACTTTTAAAAAGTCAGGATTGAAAAGGTCAATATCTTGTTCATCAAACCTTTGAGGAATATCATACAATGACGCTTCCAATGTCTCCCTAGTCGCATCCCCCCCGAAAATCAGGTTATAATTACCATAGTGGATACCCAAAATAGCAGAAACAGAATTCTTGTTAAGTTTGCTTTCGAAATTACTGTCAATTTTTTCATCAAGCGGATTTATAAGACTTTGAATTTTTTCAAAAAGCTGGTTTATTAATGAGGTGACACCAGAATTGTTAATCTCATTCGTAATTCTTGAAATTGGGCCAAGGCTATACGCGTTAAAAATACGCTGACTTCCATACTTCTGTATTTTTGCAAAGTCAGTGAAATAATATTCTCCACGCTTATAATGGTTTCTCCAATACTCCTTAAATTTATTTATTTTATTCAGGCATGTTATATACTTTGATATCCTAGCACGAATCTCTCTTTTAGTATCTCCAGTTGTTGCTTCAATGATCTTTTTCTTTAATTTAACGATCTCTTGCTGATATATAGTAATACTATCGGCATGCCCCCCAAATAACCACAGGTTTTCTAACACCACATAGGCAGATTCTTTTATTATAAACTGGAATAGCTTGTCAATTTCCTTTACGTGATCTATATCTGCATGGGAGATACATAAAAAGGAAATAACTACTTTTTCCGGTGCTGTCTTTTTCTTTTCCTTGGCTACAAGGTATTTCAAATAGGTAAGGGCAGGGGGCTCCTGCAATAAGAGATTAGCATGTGTATAAAAGGAATCAATAATACCTAAGGAGCCGTCCGGAAATTCTAACATGATGTGATCTCCTGCCCCTACGTTAAATAAGTAAACTTTTAAACTATTCTGCTGGATCATACAAACAATTTAAAGTGGCTCAATATGGCTTAAAATGGTTCCTTCAAATTTGGAAACACAATAACTAAATGGTTCTTCCTTAAACCTAATACCCTCATCTGTTAGTCTTTTGTATCGAAAAGCTTTTTTCAGATACCTGTTCGAATTAATTCTGCTAACAAGGTCTACATAAGCTATTCCTGACTCAACATCATAATAATCTATATTTCCATCAAAATAATCAACAATTTCATAGCCAGTAGATATATGAACAGCGGATAATTTCTTTTTTATAGCCGATTCATTTTCTAACTCCTGCGACATTATATCAATCATTTCACACTGTGTTTCTCTTAGTATCAGGGGATCAGTTTTATCTATTAGTTTTGTCAAGTTGTGGAAATCTATTGACTGTTGATCGTTTTGTAATAAATGAAAGGCTATGCTTTGCGAATAAGATACTCTAAAAAATAGGTTTATAAAATTATTTTCAAAGTCTACGTCTCTGATACATTCCTTTTGTTCTCTTAATAAAATAGGATCAGTATAATTCCAAAAGATAGCTGGCAACTTGTTGGTTCGATTGATGCGATCATCCAACTCACTATAACAGGATGCAGCAAAAGTGTTAATATTTTGCTCAGACCACGGTTTCAGACAGGCAATTTCTTTATTATCATCATCTGCAATATCTGTTGTCCATAAATACCTATTGCTTTTATTAACAAATCGCCCCGGTCTTTTATCTTTATTGATGACAGATTTATAATGATGTATTCTTTTAGAAGTTGGGTACTTTTTGAAATCATCGAGGGTTACCGGGGGTTCTATATCAATTATATCATTCATAACCTCGAGTATTTCAGTTTCAAACTTCCGTATTAAATCTCTCTCCCCTGATTTTTCAATTACTGTGTAATCAATTTTATTTCCATCGTTGGCTATCTTTATCTTATCCAGAGCAGTATATAAAAAAAGACACGATTTTATATTTTTAAAATTCTTCGTTTTCTGAAGGAGATCACATAATTTCTTTCCATTTTCAATACCATCATGTTCACCATAATCATTCCAAATAGACAGATCATTATCCACGATAGCAGTATCAAAATCGTAAGACAAAAGCTTTGAACGAAGATCACTGAACGATGTTGCTGTTATGATCTCAATATTTTCATCATAATTTCTGATGATCTTCTTATAATTCTGCATCATTCCCTGAAAATCTTCTACTAAAAGAACGCGCATTTTTAGCTATTTTATAGGTAAATAAATAGAAAAGTTAGTAAAGGAGCTTTTATTCTTATTATAGGTTGAGTTAAAATCGATCCGGCCCCCGTGCCTTTCAATTACTCTCCTACAAACGGGCAACCCCATTCCCGTTCCATGTTGTTTGGTTGTATAAGCAGGTAGGAATATTTTAGGTTTATCCTCATCCTTAATTCCAATTCCGTTATTTTGTATTTCTATAACACGATACTGCCTGGTACTATCAAATTCTGTTATTTTAATCCATATTGTAGATGCAAAAGCTTCTACAGCGTTCTTGACAATATTTAAAACTACATGTACGAATTGAACCTTATCACAATCAAGTGTTAAAGCATCACTGAATGTATCCATTTTTAGGGCTACCGGCTTTCTTCTGTGCTGGAAAATAAAAATCTTTCGAAGATCTGAAAAGAGTTCTTCGGCGTAATGACTCTCAACTTTAAAATTGTTAAAGTCCAAATAGCTTCGATAAAGTAGATAGTCAGTCTGAAATCCAAAAATGGATTCACCTAAATCTGTAAGACTATCATAAACATTATCATCCTGCATCACCGTCGTCTTCTCAAGTTCCTGCTTGAGGAAATCATATTTATAAGATATATCAGTATATAAATTCTTTACATTGTGAATCATACCAATGGCAGCTTCGCTCAATGCCATTTGAAATGTTTCCGTTGTTTCCCTACTCAGCAGCAAACGTTCTTCTTCAACCGTATTTGAAATTTTAATTACTCTGCCAACCAAGTTAGCAAGTAGCTTTATCCAAGCTTGGTTTTCAGAATCTTTTTTATTATCTGTTGACCTAAATTGTTGTCTTTCCTCGCGAAAATTAAAAAACATTACGCCAAGTGGCTTTCCTTCAAACTCAACCCTAACAGCAGCCAGAGATTTTATTTTTTCTCTTTGCCAAAAATCTTGTTCAAAAACTCCCCATCCTTTCCATTCAGCTTGCTTTTGGCGGTAAGCAATATATTGTTCGTCATTTTCTATCCATTGCGAACCGTTTTCTATGATCGAATAAGAGAAATCGTTTCCAGTAATTTCTACTGAGTCAAGCCGGTCCAACAGCTTTTTATCCCGTAAATTCCCTTGAGGCTTAATCGATTTAATGAATTTTCGTTGCTCGGGGTCGAAGGTAAACAAGAGCAGGATATCCGCTCCGGATATTCTTTTTATCGGTTCTGTAAAATCTCGCAATATTTCATCTTTGTGCCTTGCATAATTCTCCGAGGTTAATTTATCGAAAAAACTATATAGCTCGAAGAAATTAAGGCTAAGAATAAGTTTCGTACTGATCTGACCAAAAAATATCTTATCCTCCGGAAATAAATGCTCCACTTTCACTTTAGAAAAAAGGGTTATAAACCTTGATATTCCCTTGTTTCTCCCCACTGGAACATAAATGAGCGTTTGAAAATTGGAGGCGGCGTATTGCTCCAGTTTATTCAGGCTTGGATTCTTGGTATCCTGCAAAAAAACATTTTGGGGTCCACCCAACTTAAATATATTACGTTCAAAATCACTTAAAATAGCAAGGCTTTTATTAGCCTCCAGTGATTTATCTGTTGTAAAGGCTATCCTATAAATGTTATTATTCTCTTCATTCCCTTCCCATAAGGTCAAATAATTACAGGCATAATACTTACGAATCCTTTCAAAAGTAGACTCATAAATTTTTTGTCTGTCGTACATGCTATAAGGAATCACTAAACTACTGGTAGCATTCGATATTTTCAACCTCATAAAAACTTCTGTTGCGCGTTCAATGATCTTAGCAACATAATTCTTCTTTAATTCATTAAAATAATCTTTATCGGAAGCGCATAAACTCACTACCCCAAGCACTGTACCCAAGTATACGATAGGTACAGAAAGCTGAGACTTTACGTTAGGAAAATCAGCTATATAGTATGGATCTATTGATACATTATTTGCAAAATAAGGAGCTTTCAAATCGGCTACATGCCTGAATATACCTTTTTTAGGATTAGTCAATTTATCATTGTTAAGCCTGATCTTCTTTACCGCATTAGCCCTAGCTTCTCCGTAAATAAGTTCACCCTCCAGCTCAAATTGTTCATCATCCAGGGAAAGGAAAGAAACATCGCCATAAGTCACTTTTAAATCCTCTGCACATTTGAATAGTACACGTTGCATAAATCCTATGTGATTGACCCCTTTCCCCAATTCCTCAATATCCTTATCAATTATATTCGACTCTTCCGCTTCTCTATTCCTAAGATAATTCTTGGCAAGATTGAACAGATAGATAAAGAGCTCATTTGTTTTGTTAGTTAATAACGAAGCGGAATAATGTTGTGAATCTATGCTGTAGCCAACCTCTACGATTCCGATTATCTCCGTTTTATCAACTATGTCCTGCTGATCAGCATTTTGTTCACTTAATCTGTCACGATTAGATATAGGTATAAACATTCTATCGACTCTATCATGACCATAAACATAATAAACATCCTTTCTGAGAATAGATAAAGGATCTTCGATATCGATTTCTTCTCCATTTACTATGTTTCCTTTAACATAAAATATATCATCCTTTTTAACTGTCTGAGCCATAATATCTTGGTGATTAAGTGAAAAACCACCCTTTTTCACCCAATTTTTAATACCACGGATTTGTGATGATCTGCACATAGAATCACCGTCCTTATGAAAAATAAATTCCTGAAATTTGTCTACTTCTGAAAAAATAGCATAATCGAAATTAAATATCTCTGAATATAACAAGTGATGAAGCATCATGGAGATGACTTTCTCATTTTTATCTAACCCGTAAATTTGTTCTATCAGCTTATGAAGTCGCTGTGTTTTCTTTGAATGGCTTTCGAGATGATAAAAGTTTTTCACCATTTCGGCCTCGTTATGTTTCAACTTTTCGTTTACCGTAATAAGTTCAGCTGCAGCATAGCTGGCCATTTTAGCTGAAAAATTATACAATCCAAAAAGTATAAGACATTTACTGACCAATGAAAGGCCAAATCCTATCCACTCTATCCACATTTCGACATTTTCAACATTCAATACTAGTGGTAAAAACAATCCCGATAACTGAAGCGCTGCCCATATGATAAAGCCTATAAACACGTAATAATTTCGCTTTACTTTTTTGGGAGGATTTATCCGTTCCAATGTAAAACTTTTTAATAACCAGACGCTGGTAAATAAATAGCCCAAAAAATTAAAACAATATAAAAAATAATTAGAGTTACCATGATTGTTCCAGTTTGTATATACCACTACGAAAGCTGCCAGCATGATAATAAGCATACGCACTAATAACAATTTATCCCATCGTAAAAGAACAGGCATTTTATTAGGGGATATTGCAGATGTAACTGATGTTATGTTTATTGAACCTAAAACAAAACATGAAATAGTCAATACATCTAGGAGAAGAATTAACGGAGAAGAGACTCTATCATTAAGATGAAACCTATCAACATCTGGAAGATAACTCCCTATTTTGGCAAGCAAGTAAAGGAAATTGAAAGCAAACCCTAAAGCAATCAGGCTAAGAGAATAATACTTTACTGCATCACCAGGTATATTTAGCGATTTATTTCGCCTTATAGGGATGACATTACCTATCCTTGATCTTCCGGAAAACAAAATGAGAAACAATACAACGGATAGCTGCATTGCCTGCACAATAATAATATGCACGTCCTTTATCATATGGCGCCAGATGTGTTTATTTAGGTATACTAAATTCCGGAGGTAGCTTTGTATGTATCGGAATGGTTGGGTAAAGTACTAAGATATAAATAAATCGACAACGGGGAAAAAACCCTTTTTAAGAAGCAACGATATCTCTTTATATTGAAATACAAGCGTTTAGTATTAAACGGTATGTTCATCCGATTTATCTTTTATCAAATTATTCATAAAAAGAACCAGTATTAGGCATTAAAAAGGCTGGCAGCTAACATACAGTGTCAACCGCCAGCCTTTTACTAAGTATATTTTTCAGTTTATTTGCCCGTTAGTATATAAATCTTGCCAACCTACCATTACCTATCGGCAAGGCATTTTCCCAAATGGCGCCGGAAGAGTTGTCATACCACAACTTAATACTGCTGCGTCTTCCCGCTGCTGCGAGTGGGATGCTGCAGATAATAAGTTGGTAGTTGCAGAGAATAATTGCTGGCGCTGGCCATCATGAGTTTTGAGTTATTAATAGTAGATAGACCTTCTTCGTTCAAGCAAAGCAGCTTTGCCGTGGGTCAGCATGATCTACCTAAAAAGCTATTTCCATGTTATGGTAACCGGTGCAGTGCGTTGTATTTCCTTTGTGAGGAACTGACGGAACGTTGCTTCGCTGGCAAACTGCGGATCGCTGGGTTGCCAGCCGGCATAAAAACGATAGGTGACCGCATCGTTGCTGGTATTCAGTGCTACTGCATAGGTGTTCTGTATATCTGTATTGGCATTGGGGGTAGTGATAAAGCTACTGAATGCTTTTTTTGACACTACGATAGCCATTCCCAGGTTGTCTTTGTTTTCGCTCTGCGCATCATAGGTATATAATGCTGTATAATCTGCTGTATCTATTGTTTTAGATTCGTGGCTGTGCAGGTTTACAATACCTGTAACTAATTTAGAGCCGGCAGGGGTTCCTCCGAGGTATACGTTACTTTCATAGAAATACTGTCCACCCCAGATGCTGATCTCTTCTGCTACTGTAATTACCTGTGTTGTGTCCAGTGCTTTCCAGGCAGGGTATTGCAAACGGAAGATAGCTCGTACAGGACCGTCGGCTACTTTTTGGTATACGATGCTCCCCATGTTTACTCCTCCCAGCCGCACCAGTGTATCTTTACCTGCTGCGTCTTTCATCTGCAAGGCCAATGAACCTGCGCCTAATGACTTTCCTACTTTCAGGATGTCCATGCCCCAATCAGCGAGTGCATGATAGTTTTTGCTGGTATCTGCTCCTACTTCATCCAATACCATACGGGCAGTGGTTTTGCCCCAGATATCTTTTCCGTTGCGCACGTCGAAATAAAGACGGAATCCTACTTTATCATTTTCCCAGGCTGGCCCTTCTGTTAAGAAAGGGGGCAAGGGTTGCTTGCTGAAGTCGGTGGCTGGCTGACCGGCTGGTACTGTGTCGCTTTGCAGATCGTTGCCAAAGGTATTGTCGGCATTCTTGCGCATGTGGCGAACGTGTGCCAACACTGCGGCTTTTATCGTGGCGGGTGCATCTGATACTTCTATATCCAGTGTCTTTTTTTCGCCTGCCTGTAATGGCAGCAGGAAAGCGATCTCATCCCAGACGCCATCTCCATCACGATCGTCATGCTGTACTACCAGCGGGCGGCCACTCTCTTTGAGTATAATGTATTTGCCGGGCGTGAGGCTATCTACTTTTTTCTCCAGCTCGCCACGTTTCAACACGACCAGTTCACCGGGCCTATCAATGCCTGTATTTTCTATTAGCAGCTGGGATGCTTTTTTATCGCTGCAAGCTGTAGCAACTATGGTTATGATCATCATCCATACTGACAGCTTTTTAAAAGAAGAAGAATGCATATTGAATATTTTAGTGCTTACTTTTTTGTGGCACAATTTAAATGCTTTGTGCTATTATCATTATTTCACCAGTCTTTTTTCGAGCTCTTCCAATGACACGCCTTTCGTTTCCGGTACTTTGGTAAGCACCCAAATTAGTTGCAGCACCATCATAAAGGCGAAGAATGCGAAGATGGGCCAGGGGTCTTCACCAAAAACTCCTTTTTCTTTATCCAGGAAAACGGGGACTATCAGCGCAATAACAGCCGCGAAAACCCAATGTACGCTGGCTCCAAAGGATTGCCCCATGTCACGTACCTTATTGGGAAATATTTCTGCAATGAATACCCATATCACAGCTCCCTGCCCTACTGCATGGGATGCTATAAATAATAAGAGGAAAGTCATTAGAAATCCGGGGCCTGCGTTGGTATAGAAGGACCAGGCCACCATTGAAAGGCTAATGATATAGCCGATAGAACCGACGATCAATAAGGTTTTTCTTCCCACCCGGTCGATCAGGTACAACCCTACAAAAGTGAAAATAAGATTGGTGCCTCCGATGGCAATGGAGTTCAACAGCGACTCTTTGGCAGCGAGCCCTGCTCTTTCCAATATTTCCGGTGCATAATATAAAATGAAGTTGATGCCTGACCATTGGTTGAAGAAGGCAACCATGAATGCCAACCAAAGTATGGTCTTATACCTGGCATTGAAAAAGCCCGTATTGCTACCGACAGTCGCTGTGCCCTGAAGACTTTGCTTAACGGAATTGACTACTTCATCTATATTGGAGAATCCCAGTTTTAATAATATTTTCCTGGCTCCCGCTTCATCATTTCTGTTGGCCAATAGCCATCGTGGGCTTTCGGGTATGCTTACTACCATTATAGTATATATTAGTGAAGGCAGGGCCATTATGCCCAGCATCCAACGCCAGTCGTTGGCGCCTCCCACTCCTTTCAGGAAGTAGTTGGATAGAAAGGCTATGAAGATCCCGAATACGATATTGAATTGGTACATGGCTACTAACCGACCCCGGGTGGCAGGGGTCGATATTTCAGAAATATAAGTTGGGGCAGCAACGGAAGATACACCAATGCCCAAGCCGCCGATAAACCGGAAGAAAGAGAATGTGTAAGGATCCTGCGCCAAGGCGGAACCTACAGCTGATACTGTGAAAAGTATTCCGATCCAGAGTAGCACTTTTTTCCTGCCGTAGCGCTTTGTTGGTGCTCCGCTAAACAGGGCGCCTACTACAGTGCCCCATAAGGCCATGGACATGATAAAGATGCCGTGGAACCAGGTGGAAGTGTGCCATAGTTCTTTGATGGGGAGGTTGGCCCCTGAAATAACCACGGTATCGAACCCAAAGATGAAACCCGCGAGGGAGGCGATGAGGGAAATGCCCAAAAGGTTACCCGAAGAGGGGCCGGCTGTGTGTTGCCCTGGCAGAGCAGTCGTGTTGGTTGGCGCTTGCATGTTAAGTTAATTTACCCAGTGATGGGGGTTTTAGTGGATAGAAGCGAAGATATCTTTTTAGTTGATCTACATCAAAATCCGACCAATCACATTAATTTAGTTAATCGCTCATCCGGGAATGATCGTAAATGATGTGACCGGGAGCATTTGCAGTGATTATACGGGCTTGGGTTTAGCTTTTATTTTGTAAACTTGCACCTGCAGTTGAATCTGTATAAATAAGGCATGTACAGCCATATTGCGGTTCCGGCAAGCTACTATCATTAGCATTCTCTCCCCTTAAAGTGAATGGTGTTGCCGGGGTTTGATTTTTGTGCTCATTCTTCCCAGGAAAGGTTAAGCCTTATCTAATCGACCTTGCCATATTGGTGGGGAGGTAATTTTATTTTTATTCATTAATCAATAAAAGCCATCAACCGCAATATCCCGATGACCCCGATTTTCCAGGATACAGCATGGATTGCAGCCTTCCGGGAAGGGAAAGCGGGCACGTTTGAGCAGGTGTTTAAAGAATATCACCGGTCAATGTGTTATTTGGCAGAGAAGTATCTTCTTGATAAAGAGGAGGCGGAGGATGTGGTTGCGGACGCTTTTACCAAGTTGTGGCATGGGCGGATGCAGTTCAGCGATGCGGGTCATATTAAAGGCTTCCTGATCACGAGCATCCGGAACGCCTGTCTGAACCTCTTAAAGCAAAAGCAGCGCAGGTCTGCCTCTAATAATGAGTTGGCTTATCTTTTAGTAGACAAAGAGGATGATTTCTTCCGTAAACTGGTAGAAACCGAATTGTTGAAGAAGCTATATCCTTTCATTGAACAATTGCCCAAACAGTGCCGGGCAGTCTTCGAGCAGGTGTATTTTGAAGGTTCGAGTATCGAAGAAACGGCCACCAAGCTGGGCATTTCGACCCGGAATGTGCGCAGCCAAAAAAGCAGGGCCGAACAGCTACTAAGGGACAAAATCCTTCTTATTTCATTCATTTACTGCCTTATGAGCATGCAGAATAATGCTCATATTGATAGTAACCTACCCTCCATCCCCGAGGAGAAAAAAGAAAAGTAAAAAAATCTGAAAATTCTTTTTGTCAAAAGTCTGTGCTCGTTGTTCATTTAACAGGAACCGCCGAGTGACTGGATCAAAACTCAATTTATTTCTACCTTATTACTTATGGAAAAAGTCGAAAAAATAGTAGGTCTAATTAATAAGTATCGGGAAGAGGTATTGAGTCAAGATGAGCAAGGTGAGTTAGATACCTGGTTGGCCGAATCGACTGAAAACCGCTCTTTGTTTGAGGAATTGACAGACAAAACGTCTTTAACTGATAAGTTGAAGTCTTATTCAGCGATAAACAGTGAGGCGATATGGCTGAAAACATTACAACAGATTGAGCCTGATACCAAGGTAAAACCTTTGTACCCAGCTCAACGGACGTGGTGGAAGTATCCAGCTGTTGCTGCCGCGGTAGTAGGTATATCAGTAGCCGGCTGGCTGTATTTTAAGCCAACAGCTAATCAGCCTGTTGCCGAGACTACAGTAGACACCAAAAATGCTATTGCGGAGATTGTTCCCGGGAGTACTAAGGCGATACTGAAGTTGAGCGATGGCAAAGAGATCAAACTTGATAATGTTAATCATCAGGAAAAGATCCAGCAAGGCGCCATTACCATATTGAATAACAATGGACGGTTATTATATAATAGTGAGAATGCAGCGAATGGTCAGGATCCAATAGTTGGATCAACAGCTCTTTACAATACTGTAACTACCCCGATGGGTGGCCAGTACCAGGTTATACTTCCTGATGGCAGTATAGTTTGGCTCAATGCGGCTTCATCATTGCGTTTTCCTATAGCCTTCGCCGGTGGTGAAAGAAACGTTTCACTAACCGGTGAGGCTTTTTTTCAGGTTTCTCCAATGGCCAACAAGCCTTTTAAGGTGGCTATAGAGACTCCAGAAGGAAATGAAGGGAATGTGGAAGTGCTGGGAACGCAATTTAATATACATGCTTATACAGAGGACGGAGGGGTTAAAACCACTCTCCAGGAAGGCTCTGTAAAGCTTACGACCAAGACTTCCAACCAGCGGGTTTTAAAACCGAGCCAGGAAGCAACAGTAGATAAGAGTGGAAAGATAATCGGTGTGAAGAAAGTAGATATGGCCGGGAATTTGGCCTGGAAGAACGGGGAATTTAATCTTGAACAAGATGTGAAGTCCCTGATGCAGGACATCGGCCGGTGGTACAATGTGAAGATCGAGTATGCTGGCAAGGTACCAACTGCGTCATTAAATGGTCAAATACCTCGCGATCGTCCGGTTAAAGAGGTGTTAGACATACTAAAAAAGTACGGAATAGAAGTTCAGCTGAATGAAAAGGAGCGGAAGATAGTAGTTATATAGGCTGTAATCCAGTATTAGTCAAAGAGTTAATCAAAGGGTCACTTTAAAATAATTAGGAAAACAGATTTCCCATTAATCATTAGACCAATCCACCTGTGCTGCATGATGTATAAAACATGCAGCAATCTTTTTGAACTGCGAACCAAGAGTTATATTTGCTCATGGTTCGCAGTTCTTCTTTTATATCCCTGTGAAAAACCTTTGCCTGGCTAAACAGGGATGTATGTTTCCTAAGCGGGGAGACAGGTAACCATAACAACTGGGCATAAGTGAAAAGAACCATCTACTTACTGGTAGCCATTACTTGCTTGCTGATGAGCCTCCCCGGATTAGCTCAACGGGTTACTATTTCCCAAAAGAACGCCCCTCTTCGAACTATTTTTACGAGTATCAAAGAACAAACAGGCATTTCTGTCATCTATGAAACGCCACTTCTCAGAAATGCAACCAGGGTAACACTTCAGATCAATGATCTTCCCTTACAAGATGCACTGAAGCTGATCTTTGAACATCAGCCCATCCGGTATGAATACACGCCTGGCAGCAAAGTCATTTTATTATTTCCTGCACCACTGACTTCTATACAATCACCCACCCAACCGACGACACCAACTGGAAAAATAAATATCAAAGGGAGGGTTACGACATTGGCTGGCGAGCCTGTGGCGAGTGCGACGGTCTATTCTCAGATAAGTAAGCAGGTGATCACCACTGATGCAAATGGGAACTTTTCGTTGAATGATGTATTCAGTAATGAGCAGCTTATCGTAAGCTATGTTAGTTACGAAACCGGTATCATTGACATCAATGGCAATAAAGAACTACAAATTACCCTGCAGCCACAGGTTAAGGAATTGTCGGAGGTGGTGGTTTCTACCGGGTATCAAAAACAGTCAATAGAGAAGCTGACGGGTTCGTTCAGTAAAGTGAATCAAGAATTGTTGAATCGGCGCGTGTCTACTACTATAATTGACCGGCTGGATGGGGTGACAAGTAGTTTCTTATTCAACAAAAATGTAGTTCCCGGTGGTCCCACAAATCAATCCAGTCTTAGTGTACGTGGCCGTAGTACAATTTATGCCAATCCGGAACCTCTTATTATTTTAGATAATTTTCCTTACACAGGAGATGTAAATAATATTAACCCAAATGATGTAGAAAGCATAACCGTGCTGAGAGATGCAGCCGCAGCTTCCATTTGGGGAGCTTATGCTGCAAATGGAGTCATTGTTATTACAACAAAAACTGGCAAATATAACCAAGCCATCAAACTATCCTTGAATACTAATATTACAATAGGTAATAAGCCTGATTTATATTACCAGCCCATTCTAAACTCCAGTGATTATATTGATGTAGAGCGATTTCTGTTCAATAATGATCATTATATTAATAAAGAAAATGACCCTCGACAGTTGGCATTGTCACCTGCCGTAGAAATCATGATCCTGGAGCGCGATGGTAAGTTATCTTCTACACAAGCAGCTTCATTATTAAATACCTTGCGTCAACAGGATAAACGCATAGACGAGGAAAAATACTTTTACCGAAAAAGTATAAATCAGCAATACTCTATCAGTGCCAGTGGTGGTGGTATTCATAACCAATATTACTTTTCTGCCGGGTATGACAAGAACTTGGCTACCCAGGTGGGGAACCAATACGATCGAGTTACTCTTAATGCTAATAATACATATAGTTGGTTGAATCGGAAATTAGAACTTACTACTGGCATTATCTTTTCTTCAAGCCAAATCAAGCAGGCACCTACACTCCTGCTCGCTTATCCTTATGCCAATTTGGTAGATGTCAACGGACAGGCACTTCCTATAAATTATGGTATGAGGAAACCTTATATCGATACTGCAGGTGGTGGTCAAATGTTGGATTGGAATTACAGGCCACTGGATGAATTACGGTTAGCCGATAATAAAACCACCCTTACTGATTATCGTATAAATGCCGGGTTAAAGTATACTATTTTGCAAGGACTTACCGCCAATATTCTTTACCAATACAACAAGGGGTTTTCAGAACAACGGAATCTGCAGGGATTGGGAACTTATATCACCCGAGACCTTATTAATCAGTTTACTCAAATCAGTGGAGATACACTCATCACTCCGGTGCCCTATGGGGCCATTTTAGATAAAATTAATTTAAACTACCAGGCTCACAATGTACGAACGCAAATAGATTATAATCATACGTGGAACTCTAATCACAGTATTAATATTTTTACCGGTGCTGAATTAAGAAGCTTTACCAACCAGATTACCAGCAGTCGCCTGTATGGATATGACCCAGACCGACAAACCAGTATGCCGGTTGATTACATAAAGACATTTCCCTTGTATCATGACCCTTCATCACTACGAAGGATTCCTAATAATGACAATAATCGGCGAAAGATTGATCGCTATATTTCTTATTTCGTCAATGCTGCCTATACAATTGGGCAACGTTATACTATCTCTGCCAGCGCACGTAAAGATGAGTCGAATATCTTTGGTGTAAAAACAAATCAAAAGGGAGTACCGCTTTGGAGTACAGGAATTAGTTGGGAAATCAGCAAAGAAAAATTCTATCATGAGAGCAACTGGCTTCCCTATTTGCGACTACGTCTTACTCATGGTTATAATGGCAATGTGGACAGAAATGTATCAGCCTTTACCACTGCTAGTATTTTTGGGCAGAATAATTACGGTGCTTTACCAGGTAGCATCATAAATCCACCTAATCCAGCTTTGCGTTGGGAAAAAGTTCGGATGACCAATCTTGGTGTTGACTTTACCAGTCTAAATAATACTGTTAATGGTAGCCTTGAATACTATCAACGGTATGCCGAAGACCTTATCGGCTTTAGTCCGCTTGACCCTACAACCGGCAATCCCATTTTCCGGGGCAATACAGCCAATATGAAAGGCCAAGGAGTTGATATCACGATCAATACTCAAAATATCAATCAAAAAAATATTAAATGGGTAAGCACTGTCCTCTTCAGCTTTACTAAGGATGAAGTAACTGCTTATAAAGTGCAACCAAGTACTATCAATTCCTACCTCAATCCCGACTTGTTCAATCCGTTAGAGGAAAAGCCTCTGTACTCTGTATACAGTTTGCAATGGATGGGACTTGACCCACTTACAGGTGATCCACAAGGAATATTGAACAACGAAGTAAGTAAAGACTATAGAGCTATACTCAACGCAACAGACATTAGTGACCTGTTATATATTGGCCCGGCCAATCCTGTTTTCTTCGGCAGCTTACGTAATACAGTCTCATGGAAACAACTCCAGTTGTCTTTTAATATTATCTGGAAAGCAGGGTATTTACTTCAGAAGGCCGTCTATCAGCTATTATGGATTATTTAATGGCTCTAAAGGGCATAGCGACTTTACCAAGCGATGGCAAAAGCCAGGAGATGAGGCCAATACAAATGTTCCATCCATGCAATATCCTGCGACCGAATTGAGAGATAACTTTTACAAATTCTCCAGTGCGCTGGTGGAAAAAGGTGATCATATGCGCTTACAAGACATCCGATTAAGTTATAACTACAGTAAACAGGCACTTAATCGTCTGTCCATTCAATCTTTACAGTTTTACGTATATGTAAATAACGTAGGCATAGTATGGAAAGCTAATAAACAAGGTATCGATCCAGACAATATCGATGGAATACCTACACCACTCACCATTGCAGGCGGCATTAAAATTGACTTTAAATAATGAACATGGCACAAAAAATATGTTTCTTGTTCCTTGTTGCTGCTATAGTCGGTATATTAAGCTGCAATAAAAAAGAGTTTCTGGAAACTATCCCAGATTCGGATTTATTCATTCCTACCACTCTGGATGATTTCCAGGCGCTGCTTGACAATGATATAGTCATGAATGAAACTCCCGTATTGGGGGAGATATCTGCCGATAACTTCTACACTCCTATTTCCTACTGGCAAGGACTTGGTCTCAAAGAAAAGAACACTTATATATGGCAAGCCGAAACATTCGAAGGCTTAGGAGGAAATATTCCGGATTGGAATACGCCTTATAAACAAGTTTTCTATGCCAACGTAATACTCGATGGTCTTGACAAACTACCCATTACTGCCAGTAATGCCAACAGGTGGAAAGCCATTAAAGGTGCGGCTCTTTTTGCGAGAGCACATGCATTCTACCAAATAGCACAACTTTTTTCGCCAGTGTATAACAGTAATGTTATTAACGAAAATAGTGGCATTCCCTTGCGACTTACTCCAGGAGTTGATGAAAAGTCTGTTCGTTCTTCTTTGCAAGAAACTTATAACAAGATCATTACAGATTTGATTACAGCAAGTGCTTTACTACCTGCTGGAATACCAGTTAACAATCGAAATCGATCGTCTCAACCAGCCGCGTTCGCGTTACTTGCCAGGGCATATCTAAGCATGGATAAATATTCGGATGCAAAAAAATATTCAGATAGTTGCCTACAATTACACAATGTATTGATCAAATATGACACTGTAAGTTACCAAGCTTTAGTTCCTTTTACTAAATTCAATCCGGAAACGATTTACCAAAGCCAGTTTATTACCGGTAATTTATTACGGGGCCTTTCGATTTCTAACTGCATAATAGATTCTACCCTCTATAAAAGTTATGAAGCAAACGATCTAAGAAGTACTATTTTTTTCCGTACACATCCTACCTCTGGCAACCTAAATCCTAAAGGTAGTTATACCGGTACAAACCAATTGTTCACCGGCATAGCCACTGATGAGGTATATCTTATACGAGCAGAATGTGAGGCTCGTCTTGGAAATACTCAAGCCGCTATGAACGATCTCAATAAACTATTAGCCACACGCTGGAAAGCCAATACATTTATTCCATTGTCTGCCCCAAATGCAGACTCAGCTTTAAAAATCATCTTGATAGAAAGAAGGAAGGAGTTGCCTTTTCGAGGCTTGCGATGGACAGACTTGCGCCGTTTCAACAAAGCAGGTGCTAATATTACATTGATTCGTAAGTTGGGAAACCAAACTTATGAACTTAAGCCTAATGATCTCCGCTATACTTTACTAATACCACCTGATGTAATCGCGCTTAGTGGAATACAACAGAATCCTCGATAATTTTTAAACATTTACTAAAGTCTCCTTCAATAAGACTCTCGTATAACGGGATAACCAGGCTTTCATTATTCTTATTTAGCATACCCCAATAAAAAGGTCCCGCCGAAGCGGGACCGCACTAATCAAATACCATTAACCATTAAACCTTATCCTATGAAAACATAAATCTAAAACATTTTTCTGATAAGGTGAAAATTTGCAGACCAACATTTTGACTAACAACTGTTTAGAAGACTTATTAATCATTGATTAACATTCCTTTAGTTGCTAAACCGTTTTTTTCAAGGAATGCGAGAATTAGCACCAAAAAATTGTTGTTGATCGCTTTAATTAAGACTTAAGAGTTTTACAAAAAGATGAGGAGTAATTGTTATATAAACACTTATTTTCCAGCCCTACGACCAGTCCAGTCGTTGTAAACTCCCGACCGACAAGGCCAGTATACGTTTGGTTGTGTTTCAGGATTAGGCTTGTAATAAGTACAGGTACTTGATATTTCTTCATCGCAGTCAAAGTCCAGTCCGAATTCACCTGCAGGAAAATAAATGCCACTCACTTTGTGATACTGTGTAGTGTGTTCGCATTGAAAGCAACTCGGCTTAGTTGCAAAAGCACTGGCAAGGGCGGCGACGGCAGCCAATGCCATGATTGAAAATCTCCTTTTCTTCATAAATGGGTTTTAAGATAGATAGATAAATAAAAAATGCCTACTCTTTTATATAGGTTTTCGGCTTCTCCTGAATGTGTCTTTCCACTTTCAGGAGCTACTGATTCTTTGTTTATGAAATGCTCGGGTTCGCCTCTCTTTTTTTGAGTAGGATTCCAGCAGTTGCCACCCCAACGAAGAAAAGGTTGAACACTAAATGCTGGCCCCAGGTTAGATTTTCGATTACGCCACCGCAAGCGCATGGCCTTCTGCCAAACACATTGATCAATACAAGAAATGTATAGACAGTAAATAATAGCATAAGGATAAGTGAAGCGCGGAAGCCAATAAGTTGCGTGCGCCCAAACATTAGTAACAATGAAATAATGATCTCTGTGGCGGGGAGTGTCCAAACTATTACAGGCGTCAGCCAGTTTGGAAAGGGCTGATTGTTCATCTGTCCGACAAACGTGTTGAAAGCAAGCCACTTGCTCACGCTCGTATACACAAAAAGGAGGATCAACAAGGATGATAGGATCTCAATTACGATCTTACGTTTCATATTGATTAGAAAAATAGATAACAATGCCAGTCCATAGGACATAACCCGTCCAGGATAAAAGACATATCAGCAGCAAATCAGTTTACGTGATTCTAACAATCGTTACGTCGGAAAGGTAAAATGGTGGGAAAAAGTGCACTAATGACAATGGAATGCCTTGGAAACAAATGTAACTAAAAAGCTTCCAGATTGTATTGTTATACCAATAATCATTTAGACAATAAATGATTTATATCAATTGCAAACACCTGTTAGGGGTTATACGGTTGGGACACGAGGAGAACTATGCGCATGAATGAATAAAAGGCGAGGACGAGAGATGATTAGTAGATTATACACAAGCAGTCATCAATCAGATATGAAGATAATATCAAATATAACATCAACCAAATTTTTTATCTGTACAGGTTTTGCAGTAGCCATCCTAAAGCTTTTGCCTTACTGACCTTAAAATTATGTTTTGCTTTCGGACAAGGCTTGTTGGCTGAAACGATGTAGTAACAGCTAATAATAATTATCTTCGCCGCCTTAATTAAAGATCACCAATAAGCGATTTTAGAATGGCACTACTTGAAAAGCAATTGACGGTAAAGAAATCTACTATCCCAGATTCCGGAAAAGGGTTGTTTACCAAAAAGTTTATCCCAAAAGGTACCCGTATTGTTGAGTACAAAGGCAAGGCTTCTACCTGGAAAGATGTAGATCACAGTGGAGGCAACAATGGTTATATCTATTACGTAAGCCGCAACTTCGTGCTGGATGCGCAACACGATAAAACAGCGCTGGGACGCTATGCCAACGATGCGCGTGGTATTGGCCGCGTAAAAGGAATCAGCAATAACAGCCATTACATCACAGAGGGTAACAGGGTGTTTATTGAATCGCTCAAGGATATTCCTGCCCGTGGAGAAATTCTGGTAAGTTATGGCCCTGAGTATTGGGAAGTGATCAAGCACAATCGCAAGATCGACATAGCCAATGAAAAGGAGCGCCTGAAAAAAGAAAAGGCCGGCAAATCGGTTACCAAGAAGGCAAAAGGCAAGACCAAGAGCACAGCGCCTAAAAAGAAGCAGGCTAAAAAGACGAAAAAGGCTACCAAGCGCTAATGCTGCGTTTATCTGGTATCACCAATACCATGTATTATGGAAGATTATATCATTAATGTCGGGAAGATCGAGGAGCTGCAAATGATCAATGATGTTGACGGGTTGGACAGTATTTTCCAACGTGCCAAAAGGATCCTTGTAGGCGGTGGAATTGTAGCACTGGTCCGGCAACAGCGGTCGGGGCAGGTGGACAAATTCGATGAGTTTTCCAACCTCGAAGATTTCGAGGCCTACAAGAAAAATGTATATAAGTATTTAAACCAGTAACCGCAGGCAGTTATATGATCACTGATGAAGTTATTGCACTGGCACAACAGCTTTGGGATTATCACCATATGCAGCATGCACCGGAAAAGTCGGATTGCATTTTTGTGCTGGGCAGCCATGACCTGCGTGTGGCCAACAGGGGCGCTGAACTTTACCTGCAAGGATGGGCGCCCCTGTTGATCTTCTCCGGCGGACTGGGCAATGTGACCAAGGGCATCTGGACCGAAACTGAAGCTGATCAGTTTGCCGCCATCGCGATCAATATGGGCGTTCCTTCCGACGCTATTCTGGTAGAAAACCAATCTACCAATACCGGCGAGAACATCACTTTCACTCAAAAACTGCTCCGGGAACGCGGTCTCGATCCCCAGTCGTTTATCGTGGTTCAGAAGCCTTACATGGAGCGCAGGAGCTATGCCACCTTTAAAAAGCACTGGCCTGATAAAAAACTGCTGGTGACTTCTCCCCAAATATCCTTCACTGCCTATCCCAATGCTGAAATCCCCCTGGAAAGGGTCATTAATATCATGGTGGGCGACCTTCAACGGATTAAAATTTACCCTGAGAAAGGGTTCCAGATCTACCAGGAAATACCCTCCCCCATCTGGCAGGCTTATGAGCAGCTGGTGGCGTTAGGATTTGATAAGCATCTGGTAAAGTAAGTAAAAGCTTACCTGCTGCAATCCTTATCTTTAAGGGACCAAAATGTTTTACATGAGATCCCTTTCTGTTATCCTGCTTCTGATCGCTACTTCATTTGTTGCATTTGCACAGCCTACTCAAAAGCCGCCGCTGCACGGCAAACACTGGATGGCCATTACAGGTAAGCCGCTGGCTGCTACAGCCGGCAGTATCATTTTCCAGCGTGGAGGGAATGCTGTAGACGCGGCCTGCGCCATGCTGGCTGCCACCTGTACCATGTGGGATGTGTTGAGCTGGGGTGGAGAAACGCAGACTTTGATCTATAATCCTAAAACGAAGAAAGTAATTGGCCTGAATGCGCTTGGCGTAGCTCCAACCGGTGCTACTGCTGATTTCTTCAAAAGCAAGGGCTATAATTTCCCTCCCGAATACGGTCCGCTGGCTGCTACCACTCCCGGAACACCTGGCGGCCTTTGTTATATGCTGGCTGAATATGGCACCATGAGCCTGAAGGAAGTGCTGGCACCTGCTATGCAAATGGCGGCCGGTTATGCTATAGATGCGCAGACTGCTAACAGCATCGAGCGGGGTAAAGCGCGTATCAAAGAATGGCCGTACAGTAAGGCTGTTTTCCTGACGCATGCCGGCGCCCAAAGGGAAGCTCCTGAAGCGGGTGAAATTTTTGTGCAGGCGGACCTGCTGGCCACGCTTCAGAAAATGGTGGATGCAGAGCAGGCGGCACTTAAACAAAAGAAGAGCAGAAAGGAAGCTATCATGGCAGCCTTTGACCGCTTTTACAAGGGTGATATCGCCAAAGAGTATGTGCGTGGCAGCCAGGAACAGGGCGGCTTGCATACACTGCAAGACCTGGCCAACTGGAAACCAATATGGGAAGAACCGCTACAAACGAACTACAAAGGGATCGATGTATATAAATTGTCTCAATGGACGCAAGGGCCGATGTTGCTGCAAAGCCTGAACATACTGGAGAACTTCGACCTGAAAAGTATGGGGTATAACAGCACTCAATATATTCATACGCTGTATCAAACTATGAATCTCACATTTGCCGATCGCGATTTTTATTATGGCGATCCTTATGTAGCACCGGAAGAACCGATGAAAGGGTTATTAAGCAAAGCGTATGCAAAGGAGCGGGCTAAACTGATCAAGGCTGATAAGAATGATGCATTGGCTGGCCCCGGCGATCCTTATGTTTTTGAAGGCAAGAAGAATCCTTATGTCGAATTGCTCAAGCAAAGGGGGTATAAGCTCGATACCAGTGGTGGTCAACGCAACTTTGTTCCCTCGCATGATGTACGTACTGGTATGAATTTATACGACATGTCTCCTGATGCATTAGCCGCCAACCTGGAAAGTTCTACGGACAGTGCTTATCTCGATCGCCTATGGCGGGGCACTACCTCGGTGGAAGCAGCAGACGAAGAAGGCTGGGTGGTGTCCATCACGCCCAGCGGGGGTTGGTTACCAGCTTGTATTGCCGGCCGTACCGGCGTAGGCATGAGCCAGCGTATGCAAAGTTTTGTTTTAGATTCTGCGTTGAATCCTTTTAATGTAGTGCGCCCCGGACAGCGGCCACGGGTAACGCTCACGCCCTCACTGGCCTTGAAGGATGGTAAGCCTTTCCTGTCATTTGCCGTGCAAGGCGGGGATACGCAAGACCAAAATCTGCTTCAATGCTTCCTGAATGTTGTAGAGTTTGGCATGACCGCGCAGCAGGCTGCTGAAGCCGCCAACATCAATAGTAATCAACTTTGGCTCTCCCTGGGGGGAACAAAAATAGCAGACCGGCAGCCCAAGCCGGGTCATCTTTTATTGAACAACAGGACTCCTGAATCTGTACGTACTGCCCTAAAACAGATGGGCTATACGCTCTCTTTCGACGACCGTAGCAGCGGCCCCATCAATCTGATCTTTTTTGATTGGAAGCATGGTAGTTTATGGGGTGGCAGCAGTAATAACGGGGAAGATTATGGCATAGGCTGGTAATGTGGTAAAGGGATTTGGTACCGGGCATGTGGCTATTGGTATAACCTATTTTTTGCGTAGGTTGGGGAATACTAATTTGCGGCATCTCGTTCACCTTAAATTATCTCCATGTCCATTATTAAGTTGCCTATCCTGCTGTTGACCTTTGGCCTGCTATTACCGGATCTATTGCAAAGCCAAACGCCCAGCCTTACGCCTCAACAAAGTAAACGCCTGTCTGATGCAGGTAAGTTATGGGGGTATATTAAATATTTCCATCCTTATTTGCAGTATAAAAGCATCAACTGGGATTCGGCTTTTGCTGCTGCCGTGCCCAGTATTATCGAGGCAACTGATAAAGCCAGCTATGCAAGGGCGCTGCAACCATGGCTGGATATTTTGCAAGACCCCACCACTACTGTTGTACCGGGGATGACAACAGGTGCACAGTATAGCAAAGAAAATCCCTCTCCTACTCTTGTTACTAAAGACAGTATTTTATTTGTAACTATCAGGAACCTGAAGGACCTGGATAACTGGCAACTCTCCATATCGACGTTGCAGAAAATACCCCGCCAGCTTTCGGACGTACGTTACCTTGTATTTGACCTGCGCCCTACGCAACCATATGCCTGGGCCGATTTGGGTGGCCTTCTTGACTATGGTAACGTTGAAGCTGGTCTTTGTAGCGGAACTTTGTACAAGCCATCCACGCGTTCCATCGTGCATGATGGTTTCGTGCCTGAGCGCGGGGGTAGTTCTGGCGGTTATTCTTCTTTTTTCAAATTCAACCAGATAAGCACTGTTACCGGTACACAAAGGAATCCCGTGCCGATTGCCTTCCTTGTCAATGAAAATATGCCTTTGCCGGCCATAGCACTTACGCTACAAGATGCAGGCAAGGCACTTATTGTTAGTGAAGGAGCATTGAACCTGGGTAACTCCAACCTGGCCATGCGGTACAGCATTGCCGATAGTGTGATCATCAGTTTACGCACTGGTGAAGTGGTAAGAAAGAATGGTAAAACGACCATCACTGCTAATGCCGTTTTCGATAAACAAGCCGACCTCCAGGTAAATCTCGATAAAACGGTTGCCTTACTGAAAGCTGGTATTCCGACTCCTACTGAAAGTCGTGAAACGCTGCCATTGGAAAGTCTTCCTAAACTGGCAGGTTATCCTAATGATAAGCGTTATCCTTCGTTGGGCTATCGCGTATTGGCAGCTGCCAAGATCTACACCGTCATCAATACTTTCTTTGTCAACAAGAAACTGATGGATGAAAGCTGGGATAAGGTGTATGAACAATATCTTCCGCGTTTTGTAGCTGCCCGGGACTCTATGGAATATGCGCAGGCGGTAGCAGAAATGTATGCTCATATTCAGGATGGTCATGGCTTCATCAGCAGCCAGGTGAGCACGACCAGAAAGTTTGTTGGACAGGGTGTCACTCCATCTGTCTATGGAAGGGTGATAGAGGGCAAATTTGTCATCACGTCTTTGATTGTAGACAGTGTTGCTAAAAAGGAAGGGCTGGCTGTTGGCGATGTTATTCTTAGTATTAACGGCAAGGATATACTTAAACTAATCGATGAGCAACGTCCATACCAGGCAGCGAGCAATTATGTGACGCAAACCCGCTATATTACCGATTTCCTGCTTTGTGGTGATGACGGTTCTACAGCTGCTCTCAAAATAATGGACAAGGACAATAAGGTAAAAGAAGTGGCAGTAACCCGTAAGCGTGCTTATAACAAACCTTTCTGGGAGAAGAAGCGGGTAGAAAATGCGGGGCCTATCTTCAAGCTCCTGAGTCCGGAGATAGGCTATGTAGATATGGAACGCCTGGAGGGTAATATGGTCGATTCGATGCTGAACACTTTTAAGAACACCAAAGCGTTTATCATGGACGTGCGGGGTTATCCAAAGGGAACGGCCTGGGCCCTGGCGCCTCGTCTGAGCACTAAAAACATATTGGACGGTGCATTGTTCACGCGACTACAACCTTCTGTACCAGACATTTCTGCCGATGGCAATGAAGTAAGTGCAACCACCACTACGGTATCGTTCATGCAAAAGCTACCGACTACCACCGATTGGCGTTATACCGGCAAAACGGTGATGTTGATGAATGAGACTACCCAAAGTCAGGCTGAACATAGCGGGCTGTTTTTTAAAGCCGCCAATAATACTACCTTTATTGGGAGCCAGACAGCGGGCGCCAATGGTGATGTAACGAACTTTAACATTCCTGGCTTTACTAACCTTTCATTCAGTGGTCAGAATGTTAGTTATCCGAACGGTCAAACGATGCAACGTAAGGGGCTTATTCCAGACATCGTAGTAAAGCCAACTATTAAAGGCATCCGGGCAGGTAAGGACGAAGTGTTGGAAAGGGCTGTTGTGTTTTTGAAAACAGGAAAATAACCAACCTAATATTGCTATGCTGAACAAACTTTTTAAGGCTTTCGGAGGCAAAGGGAAATCGGACATCGATCTTTCTTTGGGCTATAGCCGTCTTGCTGAATTCAAAGGGATGCTTGAACAGGGCAACTACGCAGCTTTTGAAACTGCTTATGAAACCATTACCTGGGATGCCAAGAGCCTTCTCAATGAGGGTATTGGTTTAGAAGCTGACAATGCAGACCTGATCACTAAATGGGTTCAACAACGTCCGGATTCTTACGTTGCTCACCTGTTTGCCGGTGTATCCAAAACCTGCCTGGCCTGGATAGCCAGAACAGCTGCGTTGGGTGCTTCTGTATCACAAGCGAAAGCCGAAAAGTTTTTCAATTTGCTGGAAGAAGCGTTTGATCATTTGCAGCGGGCTGATGAGTTGAATGCGGAGGATGCAGAGATATGTGCACGTACCATCAGGGTGTGCATGGGTTTGCAAGAGGACACTGCTACTGCCTTCAGTTATTTTGAGGTTGCCAGGCAACTGGTACCGAATCATCTAATAGCGCATTTAATGATGATCAACTACCTGAATCCGAAATGGCAGGGTAGCCTGGAAGAAATGCACTCTTTCGCCGATACTATGTATAAAGAGACGGGCAGTAGCTTATTGGTGACGTTAAAGCTGTTTGCCTGGGTGGAGGAATGGTTATACTATGGCATGAATGATGAAAAGGATAAGAAGCAACAGTTTTTCAAGGATGGGGGATTGAAGGCTACTATTAAGAATTTGTATGCCGGATATAAAGAGGAAGAAGATGGGAAATTGTTGATCCCTTACGTTTATAACTATTTCTCGTTCTTATTTCATATGACAGGAGAAACGGCACTCGCCCGCACTACGGCTCAAAAGATCACCGGGAAGATGACTGTTTACCCGTGGGCTTATATCGACATTAATAGCAACAAGGAGTTGCAAAGTACCTTGAAGGTATAACCAGCTTTTTTTAATTAATAGCCCCTTGAAAGCTCTATTGGGTTTTCGAGGGGTTCTTTTTTCAGGAAGTGTTGCAGGTTATCGATAAACTGCTGGGCTATACCGGTAAGCTCATCTGATTTACCCCCTCCCGTGTGTTGAGTTAGAATTACGTTATCCATTTCCCATAAGGGGCTATCAACTGGTAATGGTTCTTCTTCGGTAACATCCAGTACGGCACCAGCCAACTTGCCAGCACGAAGGGCTGTGATGAGGGCTTGCTCGTCTGTTGTCTCCCCTCTTCCCACGCTTGCATAAACAGCCTCTGATGGCAATGTATTCAACATTTCGGCTGTTACATATTTTTCTGCACTGCCTGGAAGTGTATTAATCACCAATGTAGTTTGTGGCAAGGCTTTCAACAGCTCTTCCCGGGAATGTATCTCTGCTGCCGGATTGGTGCGGGCAGTCATGCGTGCTTTGCATCCGAAGCCTTGCAGCATCTCTTTCACACAAGCGCCAATAGCACCTGCACCTAATATGATCGCCTGCTGCTCGCCTAATAAACGCAGGAAAGGTCTTGCTTTTTCTCCTTTCCACTCTTTTTTCAATTGCAGTTTGGTGAGCGTATGAACGCCCCGGTAAAATGCCAGTACCCCTCCTACAATCGTCTCCGCACAGGGACGGGCAAAGAAATCGCCCATATTGGCAACCGGTACCGGGGATGTCATTCCTTCGTATTCGCTAAAGCCAGCAGAAGATAGCTGCCAGAACTTAAGTTGTATGGGTGGAGCGCCGAACCAGTCTCGGGGTGGATTGCCTAATATGAAATCTGCCTTTTCAAAGGTGCGGCGGTATTCGTCTGGCTTCAGGTCGGACCGGAAAATTGCCTGTACGCCTTCCGGGAGACGGGCTGCAAGGTATTGGTTGGCCTGATCGTTCAACTGCCTGTATACAAAAGCAATCATGGTTGCATCGGTTTTAATGGCATATGTTGCTCAAATTTATATGCCAGTACCGAATATACAACCTGCTCACCAAATTGTGAGTTATTAGTGGTGAGTTGTCAGTATTGGTAAAACATTACTCACTTCTGACAACTCACCGCTTCAGCACTATATGCGTTGTGTTTCCTGCTCCGCGCTGCCATTGCTGCGCTTGCGGGTTTCGAAGGTTTTACCAAAACTCCAGGTGAAATTGATGCCTACTACGCGGGTATCGCCCTGGTTGCGGTAATTGCCTTTGGCATTTTGCAGATTATTAATAGCTCCGTAGTTAAGGCGGGTAAAGAATATATCCTGGATAGTTAGCTTTACAGAGCCCTTGCCTTTGAGTACCTTTTTCTGGATGGCTCCGCCCAGGGTCCAGAAATCGCCCAACACAAATTGAGTAGTTATGAAATCACTTCTGAACACGCCCAATAGCTCAGCTGTCCATCCACCGCCCAACCTGAACTGGCTGTTGAAGTTGGTAATAAAATTCACGCCGCTGGTATCGAGTTTGTTTTTGTACAGATCGGCTTTGAAGCTGGCGTATTGTGCCAGGCCAAACCAATTGATCGTAACCCAGGGAGCCGGTTCGATGGTTGCATTCATCGTGAGGCTCAGGTATTGGGCTTTTCCCACGTTTGCGGGGCGGCTATAATACTGGTGACCCTGTAATTCAATTGTTTCATTGATGTCTCCATCGTAGTATTCATAACCCAGCGTGGTAGTGAGTTTGTTGTTGTAAATGTGTGACACTTCAATGGCATGGGCTATTGTTGGTTGCAGGAAGGGATTACCTACATAAAAAGTGAACTTATCCAACGGAGAGATGAATGGATTCAGGTTACCGAAGTTAGGTCGCTGTATGCGCTTGCCATAAGAAAAGACAAACTGATTTTTGGCGGCAGAGTCTAACTTATAGGAAAGATAAAAAGTAGGGAACAGGTTAATGTAATCGCGCTTGAAGGAAGAATCGGGCTTAACTGCATTGCCCAACTGATGGCCTCGCATGATCGTATTCTCGCCCCGCAGGCCAAACTGGACAGCAAAGCGGTTCCACTCTTTACTGAAATTCAGGTATGCGGCGTTGATGTTTTCCCGGTAAGTGAAGTGATTGGTTTTATCGTAATCCGGACTGGTGACGTTGTTTACTGTGATATAATACTCTGCTATATTGTTGGTTTCGATCAAGCTGCCTTTTATTCCTGCTTCTGCTTTGAACCCGTTGGATAATGGGTGTGAATAATCGGCCTTGAAAGAATAGATATTAATATAAGAGGGTAATTTACCAGTGAGGTCATCTTTTCCTTTTACCGTATTATCTGCCCGGTAGCTGGCATTTCGATACAATTGGTTGGCGTCGGATTCATTGTAGATATAATCCACATCTACGCCCAGTTCGCGGCCGGGTGCTTTGTATTTGCGGCGATAGTTCAATCCTACGCTTCCCCTGCTGAAGGTTCGATCGTCCATATTATCAGCTGTAATCAACGAATCCAATGATCCCGCTCCATTGTATAAATAGCTGTTGTTGTCTACTGCACTATTGCTTTTTCGGTTGGTTCCGTTCAATACCAGGCCTATGGAATTGAATTTGTCCATTGTGTAATCAACGCCCGTTCTCAAGGAGCCGGAACGCTCTTTTCTTTTAATCCAGGAGTTTTGGGAGAAGAGGGAATGGGGTGTTCCGTCGTCATTTACATAGCGCCGTTGTATGAGGAGGTCATTGAAGTTTTCACTGTAGTTGTATCCAATGTTGGCAAAGTAGTTAAAGGCGTTATTGCGGACGTTGAGGTTTAAGCTATTGAAGCTCCTTGGATATACTCCCTGCGAATAGCTGGGAGACAGGTTACCGTTGAATCCTTTTTGTTTGAGTTTCTTTGTTTTGATGTTGATCACGCCAGCGTTGCCTGCTGCATCGTATTTAGCAGGCGGCTTCGTCATGATTTCGATAGATTCCAGTGTACCGGAAGGAAGTGATTTGAGGTATGAGGCCAGGTCTGCTCCGCTCAGGTAAGTGGGTTTATCGTCAATAAAGATCACTACGCCTGATTTTCCGTTCATGCTTACGTTGCCATCCTGATCGACCAATATGCCGGGCGATTTATCCAGTACATCCAATGCGCTGGTACCAGCATTGGAAATAAGGGCATCCACATTTACTACCGTCCTGTCGATCTTACGTTCTACCAAGGGCTTGCGGGCAGTTACTGTGACAGCATTGAGCTGACTGGCATCCGCAGCAGCCAGTTCAATGGCAGGTAGCTTTATCTGCTCATTTGCAGCAACGACAATCGTATCGCTGTTGTAGGTCGCAAAGCCAACGGCTGTAATTGTTACCCGATAGGTACCAGGTTTCAGGTTATCGAATGTAAAATATCCGTTGTCGGAGGAAACTGCAGCTTTGATCAGTATGGTATCTGCCGCTTTGATCAAGCTTATCGATGCAGCTACTAACGGCTTCGGACGTTTATCCTGTACTGTTCCGCTAATAGAGGCGCTGGTTTGCGCGGAGAGGCAAAAGGGTAACAATATCATGCTGCATGCCAGCATGAGGCCATAACATTTGTTCATGTATGTGCATTTTATTCCAGGACAGGCATAGACGCTTGCGCCAACTGCCTGCCGGCAATTACAATAATATGAGGGTGGTGAAAACGTGTAATGAAGGCAACCGAGTCATCCCTGCAGTATTCTCCCGATCGACGTTCCAAATCATACGGGTGTCATAACCAACGGGGATGTATCGGTTGCAAAATAAAGTATCCGGGTAATTTTTACTTTCCGCTGATCACAATTCTATTAGTCTACGTAGACATGTGTGCTGGTGGTGCTGCCTTGTTTTAAGTAGGAAAAAGTATTGGCAGGATTTTTTACATACTTATCCTGAAAGCGTCGACGCATATCCGCCGAGACAGCTTTTCCATTGACAACAAACTCATCTTTATTGAGTCTAAAGGATAAAGACTCTTTTTCTGTGATCAGGCCTGTTTCCATGAGGTCATCTATCAGGCTGTCAACTATTTTGTTTGGCTTGACAGAAATAGGTTCGTGTGGTTTGAAATTATGTTCTGGTACCGGAAAGCCTGCACGTACTTGTGGAGCAGACTTCATAACCTGCATCCTCTCGCTTGTATTGAAGCGTTTATTGTAGCTTGTATTATGGTCCGCGTTTGCAGGCATACCTTGCCGAATTTTGGTGGTGGTGGTAGTGGTGTGTTCCTGAACGCGCGTTTGATATGACTCCTCAGCCTGGGCCTGCATATCGCGGAAAATGCTACTGATAAGGTCTCTGTACTCTACCAGCTTTTCATCTGGTACTTTTACACCGTCAATCATTAAACCAGTGGCCATGTTTTTATCAATAGTGACCTGGTATTTTTTTCCGTCTTTATCGTGTGTGATGGTACCTGTCATTACACTGTTGCCTTTACGCAATACCGGCATGGTATCTTTACTGGCCGGAGGCACCGATTCACGAGGTTCGTAGGGTTGATAATTAGCGGCATAGGGTTTATAATCAGGTGCATAGTCTTTGTATGTGGTATCTGCTGCATTGCTTTCATCTATTGTTTCGTCCTCGCTCCTGTCTATAGCATCATCTTTGGTCTCGTCTTTACTTTCGTCTTTAGTAGTAGTAGCTTCAGATTTTTGCAGCATAGCAAGTTCTTTTTCTGCCTGCTGTTGTACGGGCTCTTGTTTTGTAGTTTGCGGTTTCTTTTGTTCTTCAGGTTGTGCCCATACTGCAGAGAGTATGCCTATGAGGCTGAGGCAAAGTACGAGGAATGATTTTTCGGCCATATTCAAGGTTTTATGACTGTTATCGATAATGCGCTTAACGCGGTTGAGTAATTGGTTCTTTCTACCGGGGAAGGCCATGGTATATGGTGTGTTATTTTCCAGTTGGTATTCCTGGAAAGACACCAGTGCATTTATATAGCCTGTTTTGCTTTGGGTGACTGCTATGGCCATATCATCGCAGCAATGTTCGCGTTCTTCACGCAGTAAAGCGGATAGCCACAGTACAGCAGGATTGAAGAAGAAAAGTGTTTCGGCAAAGCTTTGGGCCAGGTTCACTAAAAAGTCGCGACGACGGATATGGGCCAGTTCATGCAACAGGATGGCTTCCACCTGGTCGGCTGGCATATTGGCCATCAAGCCCAGTGGCACCAGTATGATGGGTTTCAGGAAACCTGCGACCAGTGGTACTTTCACCAGTTCTGATTCCAGCAACCGAACGGATACTTTTACGCCCAATGCATCAGACAATTCCTGCATCCGGTTCGTCCAATACTGGCCGGGTGTGTGGGTTTTGTAATGTTTGATACGTTGTACGTATACAAGACCACCCATCAGTTTCACGGCTTTTGCCAGGAATACCAGGAACCAGATGGCCACGAATAAAGATGCATGTTGGTTAAAATAGCCTATAAAGCGGGTGATGTATCCTTCTTCTCTACTGACTACTGTATCAGCATTGTCCACTGCCGGAAGTTGGGCAACTATCTGCTCTGTTTGTGCTGCAGGAGCGAATGTTGCTGTATTACTACCAGCGGCTGATCCGTTAAGTTCATAGAGAAAGGTGAAGGTGACTACACCCATGAATACAAAGAAAAGTGTTGCCAGCATGTTGTACCGGAAGGCAGCTACCGACTTCCTGGTGAACAGGACGAGCAAGCCAGCCAAGGCAGCCAGTATCAAACCTTGCCATAGTGAATGGATCAGCGTCCAGCAGATCGCGCGGACGACATTGTCCGGCAACCATCCGTTCATGAATAGTAGTTGCATATAACAGGTTTAATAAGTTATTACTTATCGTTTTCCATCTTATTCAGCAGGTCTTTAATAGCTTGTAACTCTTTTTTGGAAGTCTTTTTATTGCCCAGCAATTGCATCATCAGGCTGGTGGCTGAACCATTGTACATCGACTCCACAAACCGATCCAACAGAAAGCCCTTGGTTTTCTGCTCTTCCAAGGCGGGACTATACACATGCTTCATGCTGCTCTCATCACGGTTGAGCATTTCTTTTTCTACCATGATCTGCATGAGCTTCAATGTAGAAGTGTATTGTACGGCGCGCTTCTGTTCATTAAGCTGGTCGTTGACAAAACGTACGGTGGAAGGGCCATGCTGCCATAGTACCTGTAATATCTCCAGTTCCGATTTAGTAGGCTCGGGAAGCTTGTTTGATGGTTGTTCCGCTTTCATGAAACTAAGGTAGGAAATATTTCGTACGAAACAAGGAATACCTCTATTTTTTTTAAAAGACCAAGTAACAAGGGGAGATAAAATATTTTCCAACTTTCCTGACAGCTGCTGACATAAGGCTGTCACTACCCCTTATTTTCTTTGTATTACTAAAACAAACAACTATGTCACTTATTCAATCTTTACTGAAAGAAATGAACCAGGAAGCTGAAACTACCCGTAAAATGTTAAGCCGTGTGCCTGATGATCAATATGATTGGCAGCCGCATGAAAAAAGCATGAATATCCGCCGGCTGGCTACTCATATTGCCGAATTACCATCCTGGGTTAGTATGGCTCTTAATACCAGTGAACTGGATTTTGCTCAAAACCCCTATTCTGTGCCTACAATCAATAATACAAAAGACCTGTTGGTGTATTTTGAGCAAAGTCTTTTGGAAGGCCGTAGCCGCCTGGAACAGGCCACGGAGGATGAAATGGCAGGCAACTGGACCTTGCGTAATGGTGACCAAGTGTATAGTGTAAATAGCAAGGCTGATGTAATCCGCATGTCTTACTCGCAGGTTATTCACCACCGGGCTCAACTGGGCGTGTATCTTCGATTATTGAATGTACCCATTCCGGGGAGTTATGGCCCCAGCGCAGATGAAATGGATTTTTAGGGAATAGAGGGAAGTACTATATGATGCTTTTTTTCGTTACTTTACGTATCCAGCATCATTAACCCTCGTTTATGAAGAACCATTTACGTCGAGTGCCATTACTATTTCTGCTTTTACTTGCTTCTCACCAATTTACATTTGCCAACGAATTATATCCTGTACCGCTTACACAAAGGGTAAGCAATTCGGTTCTGATCGCCGAAGGGAAGGTGATAGCTCAGTACAGCTTTCAACCTTCACCCAAGGGCAATATTTATACATCGAGCCTGGTACAGGTTTACCGAACTTTTAAAGGAAGTTTACAAGGTGACCAAATAGAGATCATTACAGAAGGTGGAACAGTGGGCCGGTTACGGCAGGCCCATTCTTCCACCTTGTCATTGAATATTGGAGAGACCGGTGTATTTTTTTGCATGCCTACAAGGGGTGGTATATCCAGTGGACGTACCAATTTGAGAAGCAACTCTTACATGGTATACAGCAGCCTGCAAGGGTTTATTGCTTACGATGAAAAGACCAATACGGCTGCCGATCCTTTTACCAGGTACAATAATGTGGTTGAAGCTACCCTGGCTGTTAAACAACTGACGGGCATTGAACGCCGGATCAGTGAAAAACCAATAGTGGCAGATCACCAGCTCAATTCGGTAATGGGGCCAATGGCCACTCCTATTATCAATGGCTTTACGCCTACCACGATTGCGGCAGGTACTGATGCCATCCTCACCATCAGCGGCAGTAATTTTGGCGCATCCAAAGGCACAGGGTTTGTGGAGTTTCGAAATGCGAATAGCTCCAATCCAGCCGCATTTGTTCAGCCTTTACTTACCGATTATATTTCCTGGACTGATACCGAGATCCAGGTAATGGTACCTTCGGCCAGCATCTCTGGCCCATCTGCCGGCACAGGAGTAGTACGTGTTACCAACAGTGACCCTGCCACTGGCACCAGTGCAGGCAACGTCACTATTCCTTATTCTTATACCAATATCCCTGATACTGATAATCCAGGTGTTGATGAGCCTACTTCTGAAATCCCATCGCATGTCGACTGGTTAAATACCGGAGGCTATACTTTCCGGATGGAAACGAGCTTTGCCGCTAATACAGCGGCCAGTAATGCTTTTAAACGGGCCATGCATACGTGGACCTGCAAGACTGGTATGAACTGGACTGTAGGCGCCGTTACTACTGTGAATACGGTAGCAGCAGAAGATGTTAGCGTTGTACGCTTCGATGTTGGCAATGAATTACCGGCAGGTGTATTGGGCAGGTGTACGAGCTGGTATGCCGGTTGTGGCGCAGCCAGTCCTTATATATGGATAGTAGTTGAACTGGACGTGGTGTTTGATGATGCACGTCCCTGGCAATATGGTCCAGCCGATCCTCTTCCGGGTGAAATAGATTTTGAGACGGTAGCTGTACATGAGCTGGGCCATGGTCATCAGCTTAATCATATTATCAGTCCGGGCGCAGTGATGCATTTTGCCGTTGCTGCCGGTGCGAAATCCCGTGTATTAAGTACCGGAGATATTAATGGTGGTAATGCTGTTATGGCCCGCGCCCTTACTGATTTTGGTTGTTGGGATCCTATTACTGTGGGCGATCCTTTATTGTTGAGTAATCCTGCAGGAACGGAAGGCGGAGTGCAGGTTTGTATCAGTGGTGTAGTTGCCGGTGGCGGGACCAATTATACTGATGCCGACTGTGATCTTATTGCACGCATCGTTCCTTCCGGCGTTTCTCCTGTATCAGGCTCTATTAATGTATGTACGAAATATGAATCTACGATAGCTACTTTTAACAGCCAACCTTATTGTGAGCGGCGCTATGATATAGAACCTGCTTCAGGTGCTTCCACCGCTACTGCTACTGTTACTTTGTATTATACGCAAGCTGAATTCGACTCCTTCAATGTAGCCAACGGCGCTTATGCGGATCTACCAACAGGGTCCTCAGATGCCGCCGGCATTGCCAACCTGCGTATTACTCAATATCATGGTACCAGCGGAACTGGTGCGCCCGGCTCCTATTCCGGTACAGCAGCACTGATCAATCCGACAGATGCTAATATTGTATGGAATGCTACTGCCAGCCGTTGGGAGATCACTTTCAATGTAACCGGGTTCAGTGGCTTTTTTGTACATACCGGTTCTTCTACTCTTCCTTTACGGTTACTGCAGTTCAGCGGCATTATTTCTGGCTCCAACAATCTGCTGCAATGGACAACTGCCTCTGAAGAGCATACCTCGACTTTCGATATTCAACGTAGTATAGATGGTATTCAGTTTACCACGATTGGACAGGTAGCTGCATCAGGGTTTACTACCAGCAACAAACAATACCGCTTTACTGATGATATAAGCAGTAATATTCGGCCTACTTATTATTATCGCCTGAAAATGGTGGATGATAATGGTCAATTCACTTACAGTGCTATTATAATACTTGAACGTAATAACCGCGACTTCCTGGTAAAAGTGTTGCAAAACCCTTTCCGCCAGCAACTGCAGGCTACTATCACATCGCCGCAGTTACAGGATTGCTCTATTACGCTCACCGATATGAATGGCCGGATCGTAGCGCAACGCAAGATCGTTTTACAGAAAGGAACTGCATTGGTAGATATTCCCGGTGTGCAGGGATTGGGAGCCGGTACTTATATAGCTACTTTCGTAACTAATGCCGGTAAGCAGGTGATGAAAGTGGTGAAAGAACAATGATACTAACCTACCCTTCATAAAAAACAAAAAGTCCCCGTGTTTACGGGGACTTTCGCTTTTTGTATATTAGAATAACTTCAATCCGAAATAGCCAATAGCAGTGAACAATGCACATCGTGTAAGTACGCCTAAACAGCACCAGGTGATCAATCTATTCAGCGGCACTTTGAATCCTACTCCTACGGCTATGCTTACCGGGGCTCCTACTGTCATTGTTCCAAGGTATCCCAGACCAATTACACCGTACTTATCCCAGATACGATAGATAATGCCGGTCCTGGGTTTTTCTTCTTTTACTGGTTTGTTGCGGTGGAAGAATGCACGGATCTTATCGCCCAGGAAAGCGGCTACATATACGCCTACCAATCCGCCAATTAAGCTGGCAAAGAATATGACCCACGGAGAAAGCTTAAAAGCAAATCCCGCCGGGATTGCCGCATATATCTCAAAGGTAGCTAAGCCTGCGACAGTTAGTATTTTATAGACCATGATAAAACAAGGGGGTTGAATGCGCGAATGTAAGTCAATTTTCCCCGGATTACCAGTCTGGCGGTCAGGTTTGGGTAATATTTGGCTTTTCTGGTCAATTGGCTGTGTCTCATTTATCTATACATATATCCCATCTGCCGGTACACTGAATATTACGTATTTTTAAAATTGTTTATTTGCCTATGTCCCGCGTCAAAACTCCGGCTGTCGTTACGCATATTACCGGCTGGCTTATTTTCCTGAGCCTGCCCGTGCTTTTTATGGCCGGACAGGCAGGTAAAGACAAGGCTTTCGACACGCTCTTTTCTCCGTGGTACTGGCTTCTTTTCGGGAGTTATTCGGTTGTGTTTTATTTGCATACTTATTTCCTTTTCCCCAAGCTCTACCTGGAGAAAAAGATCATTGTGTATATAGGGATCATTGTTTTACTGCTGGCAGGCATTTATTTGTTGCGGCCATTTGACCGGCTGTTTACGCAGGTGTCGCACCTGGACCGGGGCATGATGGATGAAGGCAGGCCCCGGCCGCAGTTTGATGAAATGCCTCCGCCAGCACCAGACTTCGATGCACGGCGGCCCATGCCACGCAGGGAGCCAAGGGGGCAACACTTTGACATCGTAAGTATCTTTCTGTTCTTTCTGACGTTGTCGCTTAGTATTGCGCTGCAAACTACCTGGCGCTGGCGCAGTACTGAAAAGCGTGCGCTGCAGGCTGAAGCAGAGAAAGCGCAGGCCGAACTTGCTTTCCTTAAAGCTCAGATTAATCCTCATTTCTTATTCAATACATTGAATAACATCTATTCGCTGGCTATCACGCATAGTGAGCATACAGCTGACAGTATCATGAAGTTGTCGAATATATTGCGGTATGTAACTGATGAGGTGAAGCAGGATCATGTGGGGCTACAACAGGAGATCGATTGTATACAGGATTATATCGACCTGCAACAGCTGCGGCTGGGCAAGAAGACCACCGTGTCGTTTAACATCGCTGGCAACCCTGCTCCTTTGTCGATAGCGCCGTTGATATTGATGACTTTTGTTGAGAACGCTTTTAAATATGGCGTGAGTAATCACCAGGCTTCTTCTATTATTATTGACTTACAGGCTCACCCACGTAGTATTGTATTCAGCTGCAGCAATGCGCTGTTTCCCCGTAAGCAGGATGAACGAACGGGCATCGGCATTGCCAATACCCGACAGCGACTGGAACATTTGTATCCTCATAAGCATCTCTTAAACATTACTACTGATAATAACCTTTACTCTGTATCATTGACTCTGGATGTTTAACTTGTAAAGTTGTACCGCATGACGTTGAAATGTATTGCAATCGATGATGAGCCGCCAGCGCTGGCTGTGATCAGGGAATATTTATCTAAATTTCCTGCTTTGCAGCTTGTACAAACTTTCGACGATGCTATCAGCGGCGCCGAGTATTTACGCCAGCATCCTGTGGACCTTTTGTTCATCGATATCAATATGCCTGATATTACGGGGCTTGACCTTGTGCGGTCTTTATCTGAAAAGCCCATGATCATCTTTACAACGGCTTATAAGAAGTTTGCTCATGAGGGTTTTGAGCTGGATGCCATCGACTATCTGTTGAAGCCTATCAGCTTCGATCGTTTCTCCCGGGCTGTACAGAAGGCTATCGACTATCATACGTACAAAAGCAAGCCCAGGTATGAGGCGGAAGAAAGCCTCTTCATTTATTCGGAATACCGCATGATGAAGATCAATCTCTCTGATATTGAATTCATCGAAAGCCTTGAAGATTATATCAAAATTCACCGCACTAATGATAAGCCTGTTCTCACTTTAATGACTTTAAAGGGCGTGCTGGAAAAACTACCATCTCATAAGTTCAAACGCATACACCGCAGTTATATCGTGTCGGTTGATAAAGTAAGGTCGATCCTGAACCGGAAGGTAACGCTCTCCTCTTCTATTGAACTTCCTGTAAGTGATAGTTACGTTTCTTTCATCACTGAATGGAAGCAATCTAACTGAGTAAATGTTAAGGCTTTCTTAAGGGTGAAGGGCTTCTCCGGGATTCACCGATACAAACCGGATATCCGTCTATCGTAGTTTCTGCCATCGTTCTTATTTGCAAGATTTGCTCCTGTAACCAGTATTGTTCATTAAATCATAGAGCTATGGAGCAGTCAAGAAAAAAATTCCTTAAGCACCTGATCGTGGGATCTACCTCCGTTCCTATTCTTTTACAAGCCTGCAAAAAGGGAACTGATAATAGTACTGATGATGGTACTGGTGAAGGGCCCGGATCGGGCAGTTGTACTGTCACTGATACTGAAACTGATGGCCCTTACCCCTTGTACAGCAGCCGGGGGTCTTCTATTCAGCGGGTTGATATTACAGATGGTAAAACGGGGTTGCAACTTGATATGGCGATCACTATCCGTAATGTGAATGATGGTTGTAATGTGCTGGCTAATGCACGTGTAGATGTATGGCATTGTGACAAGGATGGTTATTATTCGGGCTACACGAACTCCGGCTACCTCGGTACGCAAAATAATTCATCGGCGGTATTCTGCCGGGGTTTGCAATATACTGACAGCAGCGGCCTGGTAAAGTTTAAAACTATTTATCCCGGTTGGTATACCGGCCGCGTAACGCATATCCATGCGCAGGTATATGTTGGTACTTCTTTAAAGCTAACCACCCAGATCGCATTCCCGGATGCCATCAATACGGCGGTATACAAAACTTCGCTGTATTCGACGCACGGTCAAAATTCCATGACCAATGCGAATGATAATATCATCATGGACTCTCTCGATAACGAGCTGGCTACCGTAACTGCCAACAGCAGCACTGGTGGTTATGACCTGATTCATACTATTTACGTAAAAGCATAGTTATGTCTATAGCATATATCCAACTCAGCTACCGGCAGGTGATCGATCACAGCACCGCCGGTAGCTTTGAAAAGAACGTGTTCAACGATAGTTACAGTGAATTTTTGTTGCAGGCGCAACGATATAATAAGGACAATCAGTTTGCCAGCTTCCACGAGATCACGGAGCATGATCCCAAGGCTAATTCGATTCATTACAAAGTGGGTTTCGCTATTGGTTTGTATGTACAGGAGTTGGGTGGGCAAATACCGGGTTTGTGTGATACGCAACAAGTGATCGATATCCCTTTTGCAGAACACCAGTTCTCCATCGTTGCTTCAGACGTGCGTGATAAGCGACAGCACGTTGTGGCGATCGCTTATACCACTCCTGCTATTACTTTTGTGGGTACTGCAGGTGATTGTCTGATCCTGAGCTTCGATGACCCGGCCGCACTAACGCCAGGGACCTGGATGCAAACCTTCCTGCTGAAAATGCAACCCGGATTATCTATCTCCGGTTATCTTCCCGGTGAAGAATTGCCTGCTGCTTTTCAATCGGCTGCTTTTCAAACGCATACTCTCACTACCTGATGTTTACGTTTTATTTTCTATAGCAATTCATTCATCTTCAATTGGTCTCTTTGCATTAATCTGTCTGGCCGCTTTGAGCGGCCTGACTGTTGATGCGTCGTAGTGTATAAAAACTACCACAATGTGGTATTGTAAACGGTTGTTTTAGCTGCTACCTTTATAGGAAGCAACCTTTAAAACAACCAACTTTTATGTGTACAATGATCAGTGCCCGAACGTAATTTTATATTCGCCTCTCACCTGCCGCTATATTATCACCGCTTTGTTTTGATCTTCCTGGCTCATCTACTACATTAAACCTCCGGGAAGAACATCACTTTATCTTTCCCTGCCGCCGTTCTTTTTGACCTGACAGCGTTTGCTCCGCTCCAAGGGGAGTCGTGTGCATCTTAACAAACCTGTGGGGTCTTCTCTCTACCTGAAAGTGTTTTTTTGAAAGATTGCAACCCGGATTCACTGTTGATGAACCGGCAACAGGAGGTGCTCAATGCTCGTCCTGTTACCGGTGTCTTCTTCTGTATCCGGGCGTTATAGCCTTTCATTGAAACGAGCCTATTACCATTATCATTTATCTGGTATTATCATCGCTAACGACGCATTAATGGCATCGTCATGGAAAACCTATCGGTATGTGTGATCTCAACAGTAAGTGCTGGTAATCCGGAAGCGGAAGGTATTCTGTCTGCTTTGCGGGCTAAGGGTGTTGATTGTTGCCAGCAGCCAGGCCAGCACTGTAAGGTGGTGATACTGTGCTGGATGGAAAAGACAACTTTTGAAGGGGTAACGGAGCAATTGCAGCAGTTGTGCCTTGCAGGCTGCAAAGTGATCGTCCTTTGTGTGAAGCATACTTCTTCTGATATTCTCAAATGGCAATTGATGCAGACAGGGGCTAATGATGTGATTGCCTGGAAGGATGAAGCAACTGTGACGGGCTTACTCGTATCGCGGATAAAAAGATGGAAGCTGATCGATGACCTGATTCAATCGGCTATGGTGCAAGAAACCATGATCGGTGAAAGCAGTACCTGGAAGAAATTCCTGGGCAGGGTTATTGAAGCTGCCTGGTTTACGAATCATCATATCCTCCTTATGGGTGAGTCTGGCACGGGTAAAGAAATGACCGCGGGTTTAATTCATGCATTGGACCAACGCAAGGAAAAGGAAGAGCTCGTCTTGCTGGATTGCACCACCATCGTGCCCGAGCTTTCGGGTAGTGAGTTTTATGGTCATGAAAAAGGGGCTTTCACCAATGCGACTTATACACGGGAAGGGGCTTTTGCTCTGGCTGATAAAGGGACTTTGTTTCTGGATGAACTGGGTGAGCTTCCGCTGACCTTACAGGCTGGCTTGCTACGGGTGATACAGGAGGGGACTTATAAACGGGTGGGCAGTAATACCTGGAATAAGACCAACTTCCGACTGATCACTGCCACCAACAGGAATCTGAAAGCGGAGATCGCTAAGGGAAATTTCCGAGAGGACCTTTATTTCAGGATCGCGTCGGCGGTGTTGCTATTGCCTTCTTTGAAAGAACGGCGGGAAGATATTCCAGAGCTGGCGCGGTATTTTTTGCGGCAGGAATTAAAGTGTATAGTAGCGCCGGAGATCGATAATACAGTTATGAACTATCTCGTCAGTCGTGACTACCCTGGCAATGTGCGGGAGCTGAAGCAACTGATGGCAAGGATTGCGATGCGTTATACCGGTGAGGGTTTTATCAGTATGGGCGATATTCCGGAGGATGAGTTGCCTGATGTGCAGCATCTCAAACAGGCGTGGAACCAGCAGCATCAAAGTATGCAACAGTCCATCCGGCTGGCCATTGCCAGTGGTAAGGACTTGTTGAAGATAAAGAATGATATTGCCATGCTGGCGATGGAGATTGCGCTGGAAGATTGTGGGGGTAATTTGAAGCTGGCTGCACGCAAGCTCAATGTGGAAGTGAGGACGTTGCAGTATATTAGAAAACGGAATGAGGTTTAAGCTCCAAGCGTTGTGTACCTACGGCACACAAAACCTTTTTACATGTTTTTCTACAAAGCTGTAGCCCCTAAAGGGGCTAAAAACACCTACATGAACATTACTCTCACACTAAGTAGCATTGACTCTTGCAAGAATTTTACTTAATCAACCAGGGGTCGCGGTATTCGTAGCTGAGGGGTTCTGCAGTTTTGGAGAAGGTTGGTTTGGGACGGCGGGCTGTTTTGTATTCGCCGTTGCGTACTTTTTCTGTAAGGCGGAGGAAGTTGCCGGCCAGCATGCGTTGCAGGTCGGTTTTATTGCGGGTGAGTACCATCACTTTCTTTAGTTCTACGGCAGGATGCAGCCAGGGGCCATCTGTTCCGAAAATGATCTTGCCGGCGCCTGCGCGTTTGAAAGCCATTTCCAGCAGATCATACCGGCGTATGCCGGAGGTATCGGTAAATATATTGGGGTGTCTTTCGAGCAGGGGGATAAGCGCGATCTGTGCGCGCCAGTCGTCTGAGAAGCTGGACAAGTGCGGAATGATAAAGTTTACATCGGGGTATTCGGTGGCCAGCAATTCTATCATAGATACTTCTCCTACTACATCGTACAAGACCGGCATGGAAAAATACCGTGCTGCTTCGCATATCTCTCTTGAAATGCGTGCGTCGTGGCGGTGTACTTTGATGCCACAGAAGCCGTATTGTGTCACCGCCGTGTTGACAAGGTCGAATACGCGTCCGCGGTCGTTGATGGCGTGTATGAAGGCGAATCCGTAGAAGCGCTGGGGTTGTTTGTTGACGATTGCCGACACTGCTGCGTTGGCTTTTGCGTAATCGGAATGGAAGGCGGCGAACAGGTTTGTTCTTTTTATGCCTGCTTCTTCCGACCAGCGCAGGAAATTATTTAATGGGGCGCTGGTGTCCCAAGGGCCGGTGAGGCCGTCTCCTTTTCCTGCGTGGCAGTGTGCGTCTATGATTAGCATGTGTTTACTATTTCAATTGGGCTAAAGCCCAAATAGAGATTAGTCATTGGTGTCCCGGCCCTAAAGGACCGGGTAATTCCTTTTGCTTCGACGGCCCTTTGTTGGAATAACTCTCTGAATGCCCTTTGCTTCGATAGCTCTTCGTTAGAATAACTCGCTCAGAAATATATTTCTTAAGTGTACTTACTGATTAACTAAACCCTTCGACAAGCTCAGGGTGACACTCACCAAAAATCCTTCGACAGGCTCAGGATGACAACTAAGAGCTTAGGGTAACAAACAAGGGTTCGCGGTGACAAATCAGGTTAAGGAAACAATCAAACATTATAATGTGATTTCCCAGGTGACGACTTGGATGTTTTCGGGGGCGAGGCCGGTGCCGGAGGATACGCGTTGGGCCAGTTGTTTGAGCTGATCTAAGGTGGCTTGCTGGCCACGCATGTCGAGGATCACTTTCTGGTCGAGCGGACTGCCGGCGGCATCTTGCGGTCCTTGTTGCATGCGACGGCCTATCTGTTGTTGCAGGTTGCGGATGAGGGCATCCTGGTTTTGTATGTTGTAGTTCTTCACTTCTACCATTGCATCAGCGGGGTTGATATCCGGAATAACGCTACCACGTGGCGGCACATGTCTTCCATCAGCGCGCTTGATCCATTTGGCCGGTTGATTGCCGAGGAATGTTTTTTGCTCCGGCATGCCTAATTGTTTGAAGAAGAGTTGGAGGTCTTTTTCTGACTGGTGCCAGGAGGGGCGTTGCCGCTTGTTGATGGTATCGATGTACTTCTGGTACCTTGCCTGCACTACCGGACTTTTGGCTCTGTTCAGTTTGTTGCCCCAATGTTGTAGCAGGGCAGCGCGCTGGCGGTTGCCAATACTAATGATAGGAGACTTTGGTATTTTACCTGCTACGGAAGATAGCTTAGAAGCAACTCCTGAAACCTTACTGGCTGCATTGGCCAGACCTGATCCTATCTTTACTGCAGTGCCTAATACCGATCCGAGGAATTGTTCTTCTTCGAACTCTTTCTGTTCAGCGGAGCCGCAATCTTCTGTGGGTGTGAAATACCGGGCATTTCTTCGTTGCCGCCAGTTCTTGTGTGCAGGATTATTTGCTCCATGGGTGCATTGAAGACAGGAGCATGGTCCTTTATGCACTTTTGAAATATCACCAGGAGGCATTTTGAGCACTTCCTGCTCGGTTAATATTTCCTGTAGTAGTGTTGACATAATCAAATGGTTTAAATAGTAATGGGTACTTTTTTACAGCTTCTGCCAAGACCTGGATCTCTCCGGGCTGGTGATCGCTGCGGATGATGCATGACAATACCGTATGCTGTTCGTCGTGGGGCGTGATGAGTACTGTTCTGATCTTTTTCTTCTTCAGTGTCTCCCACAGCCATATGGTTTGTTGTCGAGATCGGCAACGAATGGTTTGGACCGGGAATATGCCGCCTTGCACAGCTATGCCTGCATTTTGTAGCAGTGATCTGAACAGGTTGATATTCCGCCAAAGGGTTCTTCTTCGGGCATCGCCTTCCAGCTGGTTAAGATGAAATGCATTCATGGCAGCATGCAGGTGGGCCTGGCTCACCGGACTCGAATTGACTCTCGTCTGGCTATGTTGCTCAAAGAGTTCAATGAATGTTCCCGGACCGCTTATTACAGACAAGGGTGCTCCAAATGCTTTGGCTAATGAAACAATGGTTACGATGGTTGTGGATCGTAGGGACTGCCATTGGAGTAATCCGCCGCCGCCGTTTCCATAGGGCAGTGTTGTGCGTTTGCCGGCGCCCAATATGCCGAATGCCTGTGTATCGTCTGCGATCACCCATCCGTTCAGTGGCTTTACAATCGTTGTGTATTGTTGTAGCGGAGCTGAGCTGCCGCAGGGCGGACACCATCCGTCGCTTATTATTACCGGCATCTTTGTGCTGCTGCAGTTTTTCTTTACCAGCTCTGTTGCATGTGAGGCATCGAAATGCCTGAACGTGTGTATGGGTATTTTTCTGAGTAACAGTTTTTCTATGCCATACCTTGAAACGGGGTATACTTTTTCATCTATGAATACGACCACCTGCCGGTGACTCAGGAAATCAAACAGGTCCAAATACAGGTGCAAGGTGGAAGGGGCCACTAATCCGCTTTCCAAACCCTGCATACCTGCCGCGTAGTTTGCCACGTGTACGGCTTCTCCGAATTCTCCCAATGCAGCAGGTATGCCTGTCGTTAGTTGTTGCCAACTTTTCAATTCATTACTGCTATGTTTCATCCCCAGGTACAGCGATGATGTAAAATCCATCATAGCTTCATCTTACTGTTTTGTTCTTTTAGCCTGCGTAATAAATGTGTGGATGGTTGTTGTGCATCGATCATCGCGCCGTCTTCACGTGTAAGGTCAACTCCTGTAACAGCACGGTAAGCATGCATGTAGTTCTGGATCTGTGGCCTCCAGAAGATGGCCCAGTTTGCAGCCTGATCGCGGTTGAATACTGTGCTCCATGCACCAAACCTGATGGACAGGAGTATTTGTTCACCGAATACAGCCAGGTCGCGGAAGTGGAGAACGCTCGTCTTAGTCCAACCGTGTAGCTGGTTCAGTACTGCTACTCTGTCCATCCATGCTTCGGGATAGGGCACCATCTGGCGTGTGGGCAGGAATTCTCTGAACTCTGGCCGCGCCAGCAGGTATTGCTGCATCAGCATTTCGATACGGGCTGTAGAGGGCAGGTCGCCGTACTGGTTGTGGGCGCCTTCGCTCAGGATCATGTGTACTTCTTTGAGTGCATTCATGATGGGAAAGCCGTCGGCTACTACTGTGGTATCATCATACTGGCGGAAGAACTTCATGCAAAGGTTCATGAGCATGTGGAATGCTTCTATGAATTTGCTGCGACTGTCGACCGTGCGCATGTTGGTCACAGCCTTGCCCTGGAGTGTGATGCCATAGTGGTGATCGTACTCGTAGGCGCGACGACGTACTGTGAGGCGGTGTTGTTCGTCCTGTATGTAACCCCACATGAGGTTGCTCAATGGACGTAATGGTCCTATTTCTACATTGGCCAGCGGATCGACGGCACCTTCTCCTTTGATGTTCTGGAAGCGACGTGCAATGGTATTTACTCCCTGTACCATCATGGCTTCTTCGTGCCAGTAGCTCCAGATGAGTTCGAGGTAGATGGGTTGTTGTATGCGTTCGGATATAATGCCGTAGCAGGTGTCGGCCACACTGGCGGAACCGTTGTCGATGAAATTGTTCATCGCATCTTCAAAGCTGGTGGATTTGAAATCTATGTCGCTTAGTTTCTGGCGGATGATGGCCAGGTAAGGAATGATCTGTAATACTTCTCCTGTGGAATCGGATACTGTGCGCAGGTAGCCGCTCAGGTCGCCTGTGCTGTTGGCCAGGTTGACCATCACAAATGCTTCGGTCGCTATTTTGATGGAACGGTAGGCATCCGTATCATTGAAGGGTAGTTTGCGGCGTTTCTTAAGGCGTTTCAGTTCCTGCTGAAATATGCTTTCATGATCGATGGGTATATCTTCTCCGCAGAAGATAACGTTCATGAAATCGAGGTAGTTCCTGAAGGAGAGTGCTTCTGTGGCATCTCTGATGGCTTCCCATAGTTTTACATCTTTTGTATATAATGGGTTGACAGGTTGCAAGCCCACGGGGAAGTATGTAGGGTTGTTGATGCGGTCGCGGGAAAGGTTGGCCTCATCATTGGCAATGCCCAGGTTGGCAACGTTTGGCTGCATCAGGTCGGCCAGGGATTGTTGCACATAGAAGGCGTCAGATGTTTCGAGCAGCACTTCTTTTACTTTGGCGTTGCCTTTCTTTTCATAGCCTATCAGGTGGATCACTTTTTCACCGGATGCCAGGTCGGACAGGTCGAGGAGGCATTCGAATGTCAACTGCAGGTTCGTGCCGCCCGGAGGTATCTGGGCCGGGTTTACGCTGTTGACAAGGAGTTTTACATCGAGGTCTTCATCATCTACCGGGGAATAGAATTTAAAGAAGTTGGGCAGGTCTTTTGCCAGAATTTCAGCATTAGCGTTTGCCGCATTGAAGGTGAGTGTAAGGTAGATGACGTCTCCTACCTTGATGAGGTTGTCTTTTGGACTGGTAAGTACTTTCCCAACGTCTATGATATTCTTTCCTCCTACTCTTTGCAGGGCAAAGGAAAGTGTACCCGAGCTATTGTGAATTACTTTACTTGTTGAAGTACTCATAATAAATGTTTTTATGGTCTACAATATTTTTTAGGCTCAGATATTCACCAATGCCCAATGCCGGAGCATGTTGGTAAGTACCCTGTTTTCTGTAAAGGGTGTGATCACGTTATCGGCTCTTGCCTGTCCTATTACTGCAAATACCAGTGATGGTCGTTGTTTTTTCATGATCTCCTGGTCGTTATCCCATTGCTGGTAATAGGCTCTCAACTGGCGCGGATGTCTTTGTCCGTAAGGAAATATTTCGCGCACCTGTTTCCCTTTTAGTTTTAAGGGTTTGTGATCGACTACCAGCTTTACGAAATCGGACAGTGTTTCTTCGAGGTTACTGATCAATTGCAAGGCGGATGGTTTTAGCCCTGTTTTTGGATACATGGATTCCCATAGCCGCTCGAGGCGATACCATTGGTCTTCGGGATAAATGTGTTTGCCAAAAGCGAGGCTGATCTTCACGCGTATCCAGGGAAAGGGATGCGGATCGTTGTCCACAGCCCTGAATACAAAGTATTTTGGCAGGCTTACCACACTCATCAAGCCAGTGGTGGCGCTGATACCGAGGAAGGACACCGCCCAGAAGTCGGAGAGTATCTCTGATATCCACCGGTTCAATAACCGCCAAGATTCTGCGCGTGCAGTATCACGCCGCGACAGGTCTTCGAGTACAGGTTTCAGTGAAGGGATCAGGTCGAGTAATGCTGACCCCTGATGCCCTACTTCATGAACCAGTGAAGACCCTATGCCGCTCGCTACCATCCTTTCGCGTGGTATCTTGATTACTGCGACAGGGTTTTCGTCGCCGCCGGGTAATCGTGTACGCGCTCTGCGGATGGCGGCTCCATGTCCTCGGTCGAGGTAGCAGATGAGTGGTGGTGCGTCTATCAGGAAGCGCTCCATCTTAAGGGCGTCTTTTGCGAAGACGTCTAATCCTGCCACCCATATACCGGTTTCGTTCTCGCCGCGCTGGCTTACTACATCGGCAAATATGTCGAACTGGTCGAGGAGTGCATTGAATTGTAGTTTCAATACTGCATAGGCTGCCTGACATTTTTCGATGTGTATGCCGTGTGGTTGTCTCATCCTGTCTATGAAGCGCCGCACTTTGGTGGAGAGCAGTTCTTTTCCTGTGCGCATGAGTTCATAGATGTTCTTTTGCGCGACGTAGGGAATGGCTGCTGCTATGACCATCGGCATGGATGTTTCGAATGGCTGCATCTGCGACAGTCGTGTCAGTAATCCCTGGGCTTCATTGATGAGGAACTGCTGGTATTTCAGATTGCGCCCTGGAGTATCAATTGATTTCCTTGTCTGAACCATTTTCCCTGTTTTTTAGATGAGGAGCCATTGAATGCACCACCGTTGGATTGGGAGCGACGTTTGGCCAATACCGGGCGGGCAGCCTGGTTGATGGCCTGGGTGACCATTGATCTTGGTGAGCCGCTTGCGCCTTCGCTGAGTGCTTTGTTGAGGTATTTGGCGGCTTTGCGTACTACGCGCAGGTAGTCGACTGCTTCTGTTTCGCCCACTTCATTGAAGAGCCAGTTGCTGGCTGCGTTGGCCAGTTGGCCTCCAATGTTGGCGCCGGTACTGCCTCCTACATAGGAGCCGATGTTGCGGCCTACGCTGGGGAGCATTTTCTTACCGAAGCTTTTGGCGCCGGCAACGAAGTCTTTTTTAATGGCTTGCCCTTGTGGGGAATTGTATAGTCGCTTGGCAGCGTTCCAAACGTTGCCGAGAAAGTTCTCGAACTCGTATTCATTGGTAACTGCTAACAGTTCGTGAACGAGTTCACCTTCTCCTTCGTATTCGAATTCGTTGTTGAATTCATATTCGTATAAGCTCATGGAAGTTCTTTTAAGGATGTGTAAATGGTTTTGTGTTGTTGATCAGGCTCCGTAAACGATGATGTTGTTGCCATCTTTTACCCATGTGCCTGAAGTGCCTGTATCGCCGCCGCCATCATAGCTGTCGCCACTACCACTGTAAGCACTGGCGCTTGCGCTGCTGCCCATGCCTATACCTGGTCTGCCGCCTGGACGACCTGACCTTCCTGGTCTGCCGCCACGACGTTTGCGGAGTAAACCGGGTGCATGGTTGTAAGCTGCCTGTTTCAGGGCATTGCCTACTGCTGCTTTGGGGGATGCGCCTGCAGCTGCTGCTGAGGATGCACGACGGGTGGCATCGGAAGCAAAGCGAACGAAGCGACGAGCTACTTCAAATTCACGGTCTTCATGGCTGAGGCCTTCGAGTTCCAGTTCGAACATGTTGGAAGCAAAGCCGCCCAGCTTGCTGCCGATCATACCGCCAATGCCGGGTGCTACGAGATTGCCCAATGCACCGCCCGCAATGGGTAAGGCTTTCTTGGCAATGGTTTTCAAGCCACCTAACAGTCCTTTACCTACTGATGATTTAGCAAAGTTGGAAACGCCCCGGCCTATTTTCTTGAATACATTGCCGAGGAATTGTTCGAGCTCATATTCGTTGGTAACTTCCAGCAACTGGGTAGCCAGTTCGAGTTCCAACGCTTCTCCTTCGAGTTCTCCTTCAAATTCAAATTCTCCTTCGCCCTCTCCCTCAAATTCAAACTCAAATTCTCCTTCGCCTTCAAATTCGAATTCATGGCTGAATTCATACTCATTGGTTGTTCGATCGATGTTGTGCATAACAAAATGTTTTAAAATGAAGATTGATGTTTACAATTAGGTAACTCCTGGTTACGGTGATGTATATCCAAAGGCGGTGCCAGTTGAGAAAAAGTCTGGCTGTCAATTAGTTGAGAAAAGAAGGAGGATGAAATTTTTTTCGTGATGGGGCAAGGGAGATGGGAATGGATGAAAAAATATTCGTGGTTTTACCTTAGTTTCACGGAATCACTTCATCTTCTTAATTTAAAGCCATATGATCACTTTTTCTAAAATGCTCAGTATCCTGTTTTCTGTGGTATTGGTGTCTTTTACTTCCCTTGCGCAGAAGAATAAAGTATTGGTATTCTGCAAAACCGCTGGTTATCATCACAACTCTATTGCTGAAGGCAAGCTGGCGATTATCAAAATGGGCCAGGAGAATAAATTCGGGGTTGATACTACGACTGATGCTTCTGTATTTAATAAGGATAACCTGAAGCAATACAAGGCTGTGATATTCCTGAGCACTACGGGTAATGTATTGGATGATCAACAGCAGGCAGCGTTCGAGCAATATATCCGCTCTGGCGGTGGCTTTGTGGGTGTACATGCCGCTACTGATACTGAATATGACTGGCCCTGGTATGGCAAACTGGTAGGCGCTTACTTTAAAAGCCACCCCGCTACACAGGATGCTTCGCTTGATATTGTAGATAGCAAACATATTTCCACGAAGCATTTGCCCAAGCGCTGGACAAGAAAGGACGAGTGGTATAATTTTAAATGGGTATCGGACAGTATTCATGTGTTGATCACTATCGATGAAACGTCTTATACCGGTCAACGGATGGACACTACTTATCATCCTATGGCCTGGTATCATAAGTTTGATGGTGGCCGCGCGTTCTATACTGAGCTGGGGCATACCAAGGAATCTTTTACCACCGATACTTTGTTCCTGCAGCATTTGCTGGGTGGCATCCAATATGCCATGAAAAAATAGTCTCCTGATCTTATACTAACGACCTTATATGAAAGATAACAACCAATCTAAGCATCTCAGCAGAAGAAGTTTTGTAAAGAATACGCTCACCGCTTCGGTGGGTATCATGATCATCCCGCGCTTTGTAATGGGGGGCAAGGGTTATGTGGCTCCCAGTGACAAGATCACGCTTGGTTTCATTGGTACCGGCAAGCAGGCACGCGGCCTTGTGCGTGGTTTTGCTCCGCGTACGCAGGTGCTGGCCGGGGCTGATGTAGACAGTAAGAAGCTGACGCTGTTCAAACAGATCACTGAAAAGTTGTATGCCGAAGCTAAAGACCAGCCTGACTATAAAGGGTTCACTGCTTATGGCGATTTCCAGGAACTGCTGGCAAGAAAGGATATCGATGCAGTGGTGATTGCCACGCCTGATCACTGGCATGCTGTGCAATCTGTGATGGCGGCTAATGCCAAGAAGCATGTGTATTGTGAAAAGCCGTTGGCTCACTCTATCGAAGAAGGGCGCGCTATGGTGAAGGCCATGAAGCGGAATAATGTCATTCTGCAAACGGGCAGTATGCAGCGTTCGAATAAAAACTTCCGGCAGGCTTGTGAGCTTGTGCGGAATGGTTATCTCGGTGATATTAAAGAGGTGCTGGTGAATGTAGGCAAGGCTGGTATTGTATGTGATCTGCCTGAACAATCTATACCTGCAGAGCTCAACTGGGCTCAATGGGTAGGTCCTTCTGCGCTGCGTCCGTTCAATGCCGTGTTAGCGCCACCTGTAGAGGAAGATATTTTCCCCAACTGGCGTAATTATAAAGAGTTTGGTGGTGGGCTGCTGAGTGACTGGGGCGCTCACATGTTCGATATTGCGCAATGGGCGCTCGGTAAGGATGATAGTGGACCTGTGGCCTTTTATCCTCCGGATGGAAAGGATCATAAGGTATTAACCATGGTATATGATAATGGTGTGGTGATGAAGCATGAGGATTTTGGACGGGGCAATGGCGTACGTTTTATTGGCACCAAGGGCACGCTCGATATCAGCCGCTCTTATATCGATAGCAAGCCGGACAATATCGCTACTTCCATCATTCAGCCTAACGAAATTCATTTGTATAATAGTGAGAATCATCACCAGGATTGGCTGGATGCCATCAAGAGTGGCAAGGCTCCTATTTGCGATGTGGAAACAGGCCATCGCTCCAGTTCTGTTTGCTGTCTTGCCAATATTGCTTACTGGCTTAACCGTCCTTTGAAGTGGAACCCTAAAAAGGAACGTTTCATTGGTGATAGGGAAGCGAATGCGTTGACGAAGGCGAATATTCAAAATGGTTGGAAGTTGAAATAGTATTGGGGTTACAGGTTTCAAGTTGCAGGTTACATGTGGGAAATGCAACTGATGCTTAATTAATAAGGGAAAATTATTGAAAACTGTTGTTGAGCATATTCAAAGGATCTATCCGCTGCCAGAGCCAGTGTTCCAAGAGCTGACTGGTTTGCTGGTGGCGGAGGAGCTTCCTAAAAATCATGTACTGCTAAGGGAAGGGCGTGTAGAGCAAAGGCTATACTTTGTAGAAAAGGGTATCGCACGGGCTTATTGTTACCGGGAGGATAAGGAGATCACTTTCTGGTTTGGGGCGGAGGGCGCTGTCGTGTTTTCTTACAACAGTTATGTGGCAGACAAGCCCGGCTATGAAACTGTGGAGTTGCTGGAGGACTCTATCGTTTATAGTATCTCTCACTCCGAAATTCGTCATCTCTTCGACACGCATATTGAACTGGCTAACTGGGGGCGCAAGCTCGCCGAACAAGAGCTCGTAAAAACGGAATCCTGTTTTATCGGTCTTCAATTTCAACCTGCTACAGAGCGGTATAAAAATCTGCTGGACAGTAATCCCGAGCTGATCCAGCGGGTGCAGCTTGGTTATATTGCTTCTTACCTTGGTGTGACGCAAGTGACGCTCAGCAGGATACGAGCTGAGCTGCGTTGATATTCTTTCTTATCTTATGTTAAAAAATTTCCTGCGCTTATAGCCGACCTTTGCGGTCTAAAATGCAAGGCTATGTCGTGGATCATACTCATTATCGCAGGGTTATTCGAGGTCGGTTTTACTACTTGTTTAAAGCTGTCTAACAACTTCACCAATATCAAGTGGGCGAGTGCTTTTTTTGTGTGTATTGTGGCGAGTTTTCTTTTGCTTAATAAGGCTATTCAACATATTCCTATTGGAACGGCGTATGCCGTGTGGACTGGCATTGGTGCGGTGGGTACTGTGATCATGGGGATTACGCTTTATAAGGAGCCTGCGGACTTCTGGCGTATGTTTTTTATCTTTTTGTTGATTGGGTCGATTGTGGGGTTGAAGGTTGTTTCGAAGTGACACGAATTATAATTGGGCTAAAGCCCAAAGTGAGGGTTGGGGGTTTGGAACCCCGGCCCTAAAGGGCCGGGCAATTCCGTTTGCTTCGATGGGCCAGAGGCCCAGCAATAGGCTCACTCGCCAGAGGCGAGCGAGTGTAGAATACCGTTCACTTCGATATTTAATGTAAAAGCGGTGACACCTTTCGATGTCACCGCTTTTATTATTATTCGTTGCGTATGTTTTACAGGTCTGTGATTGGTTTGTATTTCGGTACGAGTAATTTCATAATAGACCAGGCGAATAAATAAGCCAAGGCGCAAATTGTGAACATGATCGTGTAAGCTGTTGCCATTTCAGCTTGTACGAGTGGTTTTTGTATTTGCAGGAATTTTTCGAAGGCTACAGTGTCTACTGATCTTACCTGTTCTACTACATCTTTAGATATGTTGGACAATGCTTTTGCATGTATGTCGACTTTATCGCCTGCTTTGGTAACCAAGTTCATTGCCAGTATCTTGTCAACAAACTCTCCGAGACCAGCGGCTTTTGCGTCGACCCATGACCTGGCGATACCTGCATGGGTATAGGCATCAAAGAGCCAGCCTCCGATCTTGGTAACCAATACGCCACCTAATCCACCTGCCATACCCCCAATACCAATCACGGAACCTATGGCTTTCTTGGGGAACATATCTGACACTGTGGTGAAGATATTGGCGCTCCAAGCCTGGTGTGCTGCGGTACCGATACCGATAAAAAATACTGGCATCCAAAAACTGATATAGCCTAATGGCTGTGCCAGTAATACTACGAGGGGGAATACTGCAATGAGGAGCATGGCACGCATACGTGCATCGTAAGCGGCATATCCTTTCTTTATGAAGTACATGGGAAACCAACCTCCGCCGATACTACCGATCATTGCGAATGTATAGCAGACTGCCAATGGTAACTGGATCGACTCTCCTACCATACCGTACTGTGCTTTGAGGTATGCAGGCAGCCAAAAGAGGAAGAACCACCAGATGCCATCTGTACAAAACTTACCGAAGGTAAACGCCCAGGTTTGGCGATAGGTAAGCAATTTGAACCATGATACTTTTTTATCGTCTGTAGCTTCAGGGGCAACTGATTTCTCTTCTTCGTTTGTTTGTATGTATTTCAGCTCTGCTGCCGAGAGTCTTTTTTGTTTTTCGGGTTTTTCATACAGGAATAGCCAGAAGATCAACCAAAGGAACCCAACGGCCCCGATGATCTCGAAGGCTGCTCCCCAACCCCAATGGTCGGCGATCCAAGGCACAGTAAGTGGTGCAAGTATAGCACCTACGTTGGCACCGGAGTTAAAGATACCCGTGGCGAATGAGCGTTCTTTTTTGGGGAAGTATTCGGCGGTTGCTTTGATGGCTGCGGGAAAGTTACCTGCTTCACCCAGTGCCAACACCGCGCGGCATACCATGAATCCTATTACAGAGAATGCACCAGCAGCTCCTACAACAGCACCTACTGCTTTACCAATAGGTTCGGCCTGTGAATGGATAATCGCGCCGATGGACCAGATAACGATGGCCCAGGCGTAACCGCTTTTTGTGCCCAGCTTATCGATGATGCGGCCAGCAAACAGCATGAAGATGGCGTAGGTAAACTGGAACACGGCAGCGATATTGGCATAGTCACTGCTTGACCAGTTGAACATCGACTCCAGGCGTGGCTGTAAAAGGCTCAATACCTGCCGGTCGAGGTAGTTGACGGTGGTAGCGAAAAATAAGAGTCCGCAAATGGTCCACCTGTATTTCCCTATGGCTTGCTGCATGATCGTTTTTTTAGTCCGGATTCCGGATTTGGGATTTAGAATTGGTTGTTTATACGAGGTCCCTTCTTATCCACGCACTTCCTGCACAAGGGCGATTGCTTCTTTCGTTTTATTGATGAGTGTTTCGTACTCTTTCTTTTCCAGAATGTCTTTGGTGATGAGCTTGCTGCCCATGCCTACTGCTACTACACCGGATTTGAACCAGCCTGTGAGGTTCTCTTTGTTTACTTCCACTCCACCGGTAGGCATAAAATACAGGTCGGGGAACAGTTCTTTGATGGCGCTTACAAAAGCAGGTCCTAACAGATTGCCAGGAAACAGCTTTACGAGTTTGGCGCCTGCTTCTTCGGCTTTGATGATCTCTGTGGGTGTCATGCAACCGGGAATCCACAGCATTTCTTCTTTGTGCACTGCTTCGGCCACTTCTTCTATCATGCCGGGTGCAATGATAAAGTCTGCACCGGCTTTCATGAATGCTTTGGCGTCTTTCTTACGCTTGATCGTACCTATGCCGAGCAGCATCTCGGGGAGTTCGCGATCACGGGTTTCCTTCAACAGTTTGAAATTCTCCAGCGCGGCCTCGCCACGGTTTGTATATTCTACGGCACGAATGCCTGCTGCGTATAATGCTTTCAATACTTCCACGCTTACGGATGGGTCGGCATGAAAGTATAATGGCAGCATGCCTTGTTCCGCAATTTTCTTGATTATTCCTTCCATATCAGCTATGCTTGCTTAATTGTGCAATAATGGTTTCCATATCCTGGCTGGTGGTGTCTCCTTTTTCCATCAGTTTTCCGAATGCTGCCCTACCTGCCACATCGATGACCTGCTGGGGTTGCTGCTGATGGTAAAGGCCATAGATGAGCCCTGCCATGAAGCAATCGCCACTGCCTACTTTATCGACGATCTTGTTCGCTATCAACTCAGTCGTGCTGTATAGCTTATCTCCCGTGTACAATGAAGCGTAATACAAAATGCCACCATCTCCGTGATCAAAGCGGAATGTATTGGCGACTACTTTGCATTTGGGGTATTGTTGTTGTATGGCTTCTGAAGTCTTTATGGCGTGTTGCAGGAAATCTTCTTTCTTACCGTTGATGTGTATCTCGGGATCAACAGGGATGCCCAACAAGCTGTTGGCTGCCCAGATGTTGCCCATGATGACATCGCAATATTGCGCCAGCCCGGGCATTACTTCTACCGGCTTTTTGCCGTATTGCCATAGCTTGGCGCGGTAGTTCAGGTCGATGGATACTGTAATGCCTTTGGCTGATGCCGCAGCGGCTCCTTCTTTACAGACTGCTACTACATTTTCATTGAGGGCCGGGCTAATGGCGCTCATGTGGAACCAGGTTACATCTTTCAGGATGGTGTCCCAATCGATCATGCCGGGTTTCAATTCGGCAAAGGAGGAATGAGCTCTATCGTAGATAACGCCTGCATTTTTCATGTCGATGCCCTGGGGCAGGTAATAGACGCCTACCCGGCTGCCTGAAAAATAAAAGGCTGATGTATCGATGTTCTTAGACTGGACCTCGTCACGAATCTCTTTGGATAAGTAGTTATCGGGTAATGCCGTACTGTACCTCGTTGGTATTTTCCAGCGCGCCAATGCCGTAGCCACGTTCAATTCTGCGCCGCCAATATACACGGGCATGGTATTGCTCTGTATCCATGCTCTGTCGAGCACAGGCGACATGCGCAGTAGTAGTTCACCAAAACAAAATACAGTTCCTTTCATATATGCTACTAAATATCGTTTTATCTAATGTCGGCGATGGCTACAGCATCCATATCGGTGAAGGTGTAGTTCTCACCGGCCATTCCCCAGATGAAGGAATAGTTGGATGTACCGCAACCGGAATGGATAGACCATGGTGGTGATACGATGGCTTCATGGTTTGCTACCAACAGGTGTCTTGTTTCTGTTGGTTCTCCCATGAAATGGAATACCCGGTGTTGTTCGGGTACATCGAAATAGAAATAGGCTTCCATGCGGCGGGTATGTGTGTGGGGCGGCATGGTATTCCATACGCTGCCACTGCTCAATACCGTAAGTCCCATTACCAGCTGACAGCTTTGTATGCCATCTGCATGGATGTATTTGTAGATGGTGCGGCGGTTGGCTGTTGTCTGATCGCCCAGCTCTACCGGTGACGCTTCTTCTTTCGTTAATTTCTTAGCTGGATAGGCGTGATGTGCCGGAGCGCTCAGCAGGAAAAATACTGCCGGTGCGTTTTTATCGTCGCTGCTGAATAATACTTTCTTTATTCCTTTGCCCAGGTAGAGGCAATCGAGTTTGCTGAGGGTGTATTTAGTACCATCTGCTTCTACTGTGCCGTTGCCGCCTACGTTGATGATGCCCAGCTCGCGGCGCTCGAGGAAGTATTCGGCGCGCAGCTCGGTATGATTAGGCAGTTCGACTGTTTTGCTGAAGGGTTTTACTCCACCAATGATGACGCGGTCGTAGTGTGAGTATACCAGGTTCACATTGTCATCCTGCATGAGGGTAGGAATGTGAAAATTTTCCCGCAGTTCTTTGGTGTTCATGCGGCTGGTTTCCTTCGGGCTATTTTGAAAACGTATCTCCATGTTTATAGTTTCAAGATTTCTTTGTTAGCGCTTCGACAAGCTCAGCGTGACATGCTATTTATCTTCCCATCCAGCCGCCATCGACGGTGAGGATGGTGCCGTTGACGTAGGAGGAGGCATCGGATGCGAGGAACACAACGGCTCCTTTAAAGTCTTCTGCTTCGCCCCAACGGCCGGCTGGTATGCGATCGAGGATCGACTTGCTGCGTACCGGATCGTTGCGTAATGCTTCGGTGTTATCGGTAGCGATATAACCGGGCGCCACGCCATTTACGTTCACTCCTTTGGCTGCCCACTCGTTGGCCAATGCTTTGATCAGGCTACCCAAGGCTCCTTTGCTAGATGCGTAGGATGGTACATTGATACCGCCCTGAAACGTGAGGAGTGAGCAGGTGAATATGATCTTGCCACTACCACGGGCTACCATGTCTTTTCCAAACTCTCTTGCCAGGATGAAGGGTGCATCGAGGTTGATGGACATTACCTTGTCCCAGTATTCATCGGGATGCTCGGCTGCGGGTTTACGCATAATGGTGCCGGCATTGTTGACGAGTATATCTATCTGCGGGTTTTCTGCTTTGGCTTTTTCAACGAAGGCGTAGAGGCTTGTGCGGTCGGAAAGGTCGGCCTGGTAGGCTTTGAACTTCCTGCCGAGAGCAGTAACCTGTTTTTCAATGTCGCTGCCGCTGAGCTCGAGGGAACCTGAAACGCCAATGATATCGGCGCCTGCTTCTGCAAGGCCCAATGCCATTCCTTTTCCTATGCCTTTGTTACATCCTGTTACGAGGGCTGTTTTGCCCTTGAGGTTGAAGAAGTCCAATACTGCCATGGTTGATGTATCCGCTTTAAAATATCTTTTCTGTAATGAGTGATTGTTTTTCGACGTGCTGCCAGTTGAAATAGTTCTTGGCGTTGTGGAAACAGATATCCTGTATCACTTTTCCTACCCAGGGAACATCGTTGGGCAATTCTCCGTTCTCTATTTCGTCCCCAAACAGGTTGCACAAGATACGACGGAAATACTCATGTCGCGGATATGAAAGGAAACTTCTTGAATCGGTGAGCATGCCTACAAATCTGCTTATCAATCCCATATTGGATAGGGCATTTATTTGTTTGGTCATGCCATCTTTTTGGTCGAGGAACCACCAGCCTGAGCCCCACTGGATCTTACCGGCTGTGGAGCCATCGTTGAAATTGCCCACCATGGTTGCCATCAATTCGTTGTCGGCCGGATTGAGGTTGTAGAGGATGGTTTTGGTGAGCTTGTCATCGGTGTCGAGGCGGTTGAGGAATTTGGACAGTGCTCTTGCCTGGGGGAAATCTCCAATGGAATCCCAACCAGTGTCGGGTCCTAACTGGCCGAGCATGCGGCTGTTGTTGTTGCGGAGGGCGCCGAGGTGGTATTGTTGTACCCAGCCGCGTTCCCAATCCCATTCTGCAAAGGTGACGAGCATGGCTGATTTGAACTTCTTGCGTTCTGTCAGCTCCAATGTTTTACCACTGCGTACTTTATCGAATATAGTGTTGAGTTCTGCTTCTGTGTAGTCTTCTGCGTATATTTCTTCGAGGCCGTGGTCGGACACGCTACAGCCGTGGGCTGCAAAGAAGTCGTGGCGTTTTTTCAATGCAGTGAGGTAATCGCTCAGGGAGCTTACGGAAACGTTTGCCGCCTTCTCTACCTTGCTCACGTAATTATTGAAGTTAACAGGGTTGTCTACGTTCATTGCTGCATCTGGCCTAAAGGCAGGGAGGATCGGTATTTCGAAACGCTCAGCCTGGAGTTGAGCGTGGTATTCCAACGTATCGACGGGATCGTCGGTAGTGCATACGGTTCTTACATCCATTTTACGGAGCAGGTTGCGTACGCTAAACTCTGGTGTCTGGAGTTTTGCTGTGCACTCGTCGTATATTTCTTTCGCGGTGGAAGGGCTCAATACTTTGTGTACATCAAAGTAGCGTTGTAATTCGAGGTGTGTCCAATGGTACAGCGGATTGCGCAATGTGTAGGGTACGACTTCTGCCCACTTCTCAAATTTCTCGTAATCGCTGGCATTGCCTGTGCAATATTTTTCGTCGGCGCCATTGGTGCGCATCGCACGCCATTTGTAGTGGTCGCCGTATAGCCATATCTGGGTAAGGTTCTCAAATTGTTTATCTTCTGCTATCTGTTGTTGTGGCAGGTGGCAGTGATAATCTATAATGGGCATGCTCTTCGCATAATCGTGGTATAGCTTCTGTGCTGTTTTCGTGTGCAGCAGGAAATTTTCGTCTAAGAAATTCTTCATATTCTTCGTTGTCTTTAATTATAATGATACGCCTCTCTTCCAGGGGATGAAATCGTCCTGACCGTGACGAACGGCGCTGACGATGGTTTCTCCGCTGGCTACTTTAACGATGTAATCGAGGATGCGCTCTCCACATTGTTCTATGGTTTCTTCTCCTTCGATGATGGTTCCTGCATTGACATCAATGATGTCGCGCATTTTATTGAACAGTATTGTGTTGCTGGCGATCTTGACTACCGGTGCAATCGGATTGCCAGTAGGTGTTCCCAGACCCGTCGTAAACAATACTACCGTGGCGCCGGAAGCAACTTCTGCAGTAGTCGATTCCACATCGTTGCCGGGTGTGCACAGCAGGTTAAGGCCGGGCTTGGTAACCTTCTCCGGATAATCGAGTACATCGGTAACGGGTGAGGTGCCGCCTTTTTTAGCTGCGCCTGCTGATTTGATGGCATCGGTAATAAGGCCATCCTTGATGTTGCCGGGTGAAGGGTTCATATCGAAGCCGGAACCTACTGCCACTGCGCGGGCATTGTAGGTGCGCATAAGGTCAATGAACTTTTTAGCACTGTCCTGCGTGGTACAACGATCGCTCATCTCCTGTTCTACGCCACACAACTCCGGAAACTCAGAAAGGATTACCGATCCTCCCAGTGCTACCAGCAGATCGGATGTGTAGCCGATAGCCGGATTGGCGGAAATGCCAGAGAAGCCATCTGATCCTCCGCATTCCAGTCCGATGCATATTTTGCTGAGTGGTGCTGGTTGACGGGTAACTTTATTGGCTTCTACGAGGCCAGCAAAGGTTTGCTTTACTGCCTGTGCGAGCAGGTCTGTTTCCAGCCCTACTTTCTGTTGTTCCATAATGTAGAGTGGCTTGCTGAAGTTGGGTAACCGTTTTGCGATCTCCTCCTGCAGCATGGTGACCTGGGCATTCTGACAACCCAAACTCAACACTGTAGCTCCTGCCACATTGGGATGGGTGATGTAACCGGCCAACAGTCCGCACAGTGCTTGTGCGTCCTGGCGGATACCGCCACATCCTCCTTCATGGGACAGGAATTTGATGCCGTCTACGTTCTTGAACAAATGACGTGCTGCCTGTCCGTCGTTAGACGCAGGCTCTTTGAATTCTACGGTGTCAATATTATATCCTTTCTGATATGCGTCTATCAGTTGTTTTGTCAAATCATTATACTTTTTTGGCCGTGCGTATCCCAATTCTTCCAGCAGGGCTTCTTTCAACACTTCTACGTTGCGGTTCTCACAGAATACCAGGGGTACTACCAGCCAGTAGTTGCCGGTGCCTACGCTGCCATCGGCGCGGTGAAAGCCTTTAAAGGTCTTCTCCTTCCAGTGGCCGATATTGGGAATTTGCCAACTCGTTCTGCGTTGATCGGACAGTTGGTATTCGTCTGCCGCGTGTTTCAGGTTGGAAGTTGAGATACGAGCGCCTACCGGAATGTCTTCTTTTGCTTTTCCGATGAGTACACCATACATGGTTACGGCTCCGCCGATTGGCAATGTTTCTGTTGCGAACTTGTGCTTGGCAGGAATATCTTCCACGAGGGTGTATTGGCTGCCGTTATAGGGAATGGTTTGTCCTTTGGTGAGGTCTTGTAAAGCTACCAGCACATTGTCTTTCGGGTGCACTTTCAATACGATCTGCTTCATTATCTTTTTTTTGACGTTAGCCGGAGGCTAACAAATAACGTCACTAGCCGGAGGCTGGCGACTGTAAAACTCCTTATTCCTTACTTAAAACAAACATTCATTCTACATGGTTCGTCAGGCTGTGACGCCGTCGGTTTGCAGGTTTTTCATGGCGGCTGCGGCGCCTTTTTTTATCAGGTTGTCGAGCTTGTTGGTTACTGCTTCTGCGAAGCCGGGCAGTTTGGCCAGGTTCTCTCCCCAGAAGGTTGTATCGCTCAATATTTTCTGTACTAATGCGGGCACTTCATTCTCTTCCCACTTCTCTGCATAGTATGCCGCATTGTCGTCATTTATAAGATACTTCTTTCCGTTGTATTCTCCATAGTATTTGCCATCATCGCCACGGACAGACTTCATGAATAGCAGGTGCCCGGCAAATCCGAGGGACATGTATTCAGGTATGGTGCCTGCTTTTTCATAGTGGCGGAGCAGCAAGGGTACGTTGCGCATCTTCATCTTGGATGAGTATTGTACTGTGATGCTCAACCACAGGTGCTCGATGTATGGGTTGCGATAGCGGTCCAGTACTTTGTATGCAAAGTCTTTGGCAGTGGATACGGAGATGGTTTCGCTGGCTACAGCTGGTACCATTTCCTGCTGCATGAGGGTGCCGATGTAGGATGTAAATGTGGCATCGTCCATCGCCTCTTTTACTGTGCCAAAGCCCGCCAAATGGGCCAGCCCGCAACTAAAGGTATGTGAACCGTTCAGTAAACGCAATTTCAGCTCCCGGAAAATGTTGATGTCGGGGGCAATTACCACGCCCGCATCCGCCTTGCTGAAGGAGAGGATATCGCGAACGCGGTCATTATCAGCTTCTATGGCCCAGAGACTGTATACTTCCGACATGATCATGAGCTCATCGCGGTAGCCGTTGTCTTCTTCCATTTGCTGGTGCTTAACGGCCGGTAGTTTACCGGGCACGATGCGATCGACCAGTGAGTTACAGAAATAATTATATGTTTCGAGCCAATCGAGGAAGGCTGTTTCCAGACCGTTTTGGTGGGCTAATTCCAAGACTATGGCTTCCAGCTTTTTGCCATTGTCGGGGATCAGCTCGGTGGGGATGATGACCATTCCTTTGGAGCCGTCGCCCTGGAATACTTTGAAGCGCTGGTAGAGGAAGGCCAACAGCTTGCCCGGGAATGACTCGGGTGGCGAAGCGTGTACATTGTCTTTTACCAATGTGATCCCCACTTCCGTAGTGTTGGAGATGATGATCTGCATATCGGGATTGGCGGCGCATTTCAATATCTCGTCCCAATCGCTTTTGGCGGCCAGTACCCGGCTGATGGATGCGTTCAGTATTTTTTCTTCTACTTTTTTACCGTTCTCAATGCCTTGTATGCAATGTGTGTAGAGGCCATCCTGGTCGGCAAAGGCGTCTGTGGCTCCATTGCCCGTAGATTTTATGACTACGATGCGTCCATTGAACAGGCCTTGTTTGTTGGCTTTGTCAATAAAGTAATCGGGTAACCCACGCAGCAGTACTCCGGTTCCAAATTGTAATACTTTTTCGGGCAGCTCAAAATAACCGGGGGCAGGCTGGTTGATGCCTGCTGCTTTAATCTGATCAATTGTTTTCTTTGACAGGTTCATCTTGCACGTTTATGTTCGGGATTTCTGTTTTTTATTACAGGTTACAGGATTCAGGTCACAGGTTACAAGTTTCAGGTTTCACGGTTCGGGTTGCAGGGTTAGGGTTATTTTGTTTTACTGATTAAAAACTTTACCAGATCTGTAGCGGCTTTATAGTTCTCGAATTCGGCGGGCAGTTTTCTGCCATCTACGTATTCATTGTAGAACCAGGGATCGCCTACAGCGAATACTGTTCCTTTTCCATATTTGCTTACAGCCATCACTATGTCTTTACCGCTCGCGTCTTTGAAAACGGCGGTAGCTGGCGCTTTTAATTCCAGGCTGCTGTATTCTTTGATGTAAATTTTCTTCGATGTTTTGAATATGGCATCCTGTGCTGTAGGGTAAAACGCTCCCTGCTCGTATTGATTGCCTTGTACGCGGTTTAGACTGTTCTCGTTGAAATGGATGCCAAAGGCTGCGCCCAATTTGTTCCAGTTCTCAAACTCTGCATTGCCTGAATCGTTGCCCATCAGTAGTAATACGCCGCCTGCTTTTACCCAATCGCTGATAGCTTTTACATCCTGTGGTTGTATGAAGTGTGGATCGGTTGTTTCTTTCTTCGTGTCTGGGTCTACTATCACATAGATGGAAGCGCCTTTGAGGTTTTGGGCTGTGGGCGCTGTTTCGAGTGAAGTGGTCTTCATGCCGTGGATGCGGAAGATGTCGCCCAGCATGGCAAAGCCTCCGTAGGTTTTGTCGTCCCAGGTATAGTGGTGGCGCACTTGTGCTCCTGTAGCATCTTTCTTCCACTCGTTGTTGAACCAGGTATCGAGGACCACTGTCTTGCCTTTACCTAATGGCAGGGTTGGCAGCATCTCTGCTTCATCTGCGCAGAGGATGAAGGCTCCCACTCCTTTCGGATCGTTGACAATGACCTGCTCGCTCATGTAGTAGGCAAAGCTGCCATCGCGGTATGGGTTGCCGCCAAGGCCAGATACTTTTACTGTGCCTTTGAGGTTGGTTTGTCCGTTGGCATCTGTTTCGATGAATGTTTTAACGAGGCCTGCATATCCTTTTTGTACAGCGGGCAGATAGGTGGCTGGCAGGTAGCCATTGCGCATGCCTTTTGCCAGTGCGTAAATGAGCATGGATGATGCGGATGCTTCGAGGTAGTTGCCTTTTTCATTGGGCATGTCTACTATATCGTACCATACTCCTGACTTTGGGTCCTGTACTTTCACTACCGCTTTTGCAAAACGGTTGAGGATGGCAATGATGGAATCACGACCGGGGTGCTTAGCGGGGAAATGGTCTAATACGTCGACCATCGCCATACCGTACCAACCAAGGGCGCGGCCCCAGAAGTGGGGTGAAAGTCCTGTGGTCTTGTTGGCCCATTTCTGCTGGCGCGATTCATCCCATCCATGGTACAGCAATCCTGTTTTAGGATCGCGCGCATGGCTCTCCATGATCACAAACTGGCGGGTGATGTCATCGAAGGCTGCATCCTCGTGGAATATTTTAGCATACTCGGCATAAAATGGTTGACCCATGTACAGACCATCGAGCCACATCTGGCTGGGGTATATCTGTTTATGAAAGAAGCCTCCTTCGGATGTGCGGGGATGGGTGCGGAGCTGGTTGCGCAGCAAGTCGGCCGCTTTTTTATATTTCTCCTGTCCGGTTACGCGGTAGAGGAAGAGTATCAACTTTCCGTTATTGATGTGGTCGATGTTGTATTCATCGGGGCGGTAGCCTTTGATGGTGCCGTCTTTTTGTACGAAGAAATCCATGCTGCGCTGGATGTAATCGAAGTAGCGGGCGTTGGCTGTTGCATTCCAAAGGCCTTCTACTCCTTTGAGGATGACGCCCTGGTCGTAGGACCAGCGGGCGGGTCTATCTGGGGTAAGGGCAAATGAATCGCTCCATATTTTCATGGCTGTAGCTGTCATCTCCTGTGACCAGCGTATAGCGGGTGTGCTGGTGAGTTTGGTGGAGGTTTGGGCGATTGACTGGTTCGTAAACATGATAAGTGTGATCACAACTGTAAGAATCGACAATCGGCAGTCGGCAATCGGCAATGAGTGGCAAGTGCGTTTATTAATATTCATATACATGATATGGTAAGAAGTCTTTGGTTAATTATTTCAGTGTGACGCTTTTTTCGGAGGCGCCGAACTCGTATTGGACTTTTTGTTTGGCTTTGGATGCATCGGTGTTAGTGATTGCAATTTTACCGGTGCGGTCGCCGCCAATGCGGAACAGTAGTTCTGTTCCATCCCGGTAGGTGATCTTGTTGAATGACAGGTTATCGCTGTTGAGTACGTCTACTACCGGGTTGGTTTCTTTGGTGATGAGCTTAATGTTGTTGAATGTAATGCCGGTGGCCTCGCTGCAGTCGATACCTTTGTTCGCCTGCAAAACCATGTTCTCGAGCTTAATGTTCTTAATGTGCATTTCGGGCAGGCCCCGGATGAATATGCCTTTCTCAGCGCCGTTGCATACTACATTGTTTACATAGATGTCTTTGAATACGGGTGTAGCTTCTGTTACGGGCAACATCTCTACTTTGGGTGCTTCTCTTTTTTCTCCGTTCAGCGGGATCGGATCTTTGGCCATGTAGTACATGTCGAACAGGATGGCCTCGCCGGGAATATCTTTCATGTAGATGTCTTTGATAAAGATATTCTCTACTACCCCACCCCGGCCGCGGGTGGTTTTGAAGCGGAGGCCAATATCGGTCCCTATAAAGGTGCAATTTGTGACGTGAATGTTGCGTGCGCCGCCACTCATTTCGCTGCCTACGACAAATCCGCCATGGGCATGGTAGACGATGCAGTTGCGGATGATCACATTTTCCGTGGGCATACCGCGCTGACGACCTGCTTCATCGCGACCGCTTTTCATGCATAATGCATCATCGCCCACATCGAATGTGGAGTTCTCGATAAGTACATTTTTACAGCTCTCTACATCGATGCCGTCGCCGTTCTGCGCATACCAAGGGTTCTTAACGGTGACGTTGCGCACCGTGAGGTGTTCGCTCATCAAGGGGTGCAGGCACCAGGCGGGTGAGTTTTGTATGATGACTCCTTCGAGGAGTATCTTTTTGCATTTGGTGATTACCAGGAGGTTGGGGCGCAGGAAGTCTTTTATTGAGTCATAGAAGATGGCTGTTTTGCCTGCTTCTATGACGCCGGGGTTTTTGAGGAGTGATCCTTTCAGTGCTTTTTGCGAGGGGTACCAAGTGCGTCCGTCCGTGCTGATACCTCCGGAAGCTACCAGCTTTTTCCACTGGCTTTCGGTGAGCTTTTCTTTTTTCACCATGCGCCACGCATCGCCATTACCGTCGATGATGCCGCTGCCTGTGATCGCAATGTTTTGCTGGCCCTGGGCGGATATGGGCGACTGGTTGCGCATTTGTGGTAATCCTTCCCAGTTGCCTTCTACCAGCGGATATTGGTTGAAATCGTCGCTGAACTGCAGTACCGCCCCTTTTTGCAGGTGGAGGTTTACATTGCTTTTCAGCACTACCGGTCCCGTGTTCCACAATCCCGCCGGCACCAATACTACTCCCCCACCTTTCTTGCTGCAATCGTCGATTGCTTTGTTGATGGAGGTGGTGTTGATGGTGACGCCGTCGGCAACAGCGCCATATCTGGCAATGTTGAATGTGTCTTTTTTGAAAGTGGGTTGCTCAATTTTAGGCAATACCTGGGCCGTAGTGGGTGAAAAGGCGGCAATCAGGATCGTCAAGAGTGTTGTATGGAAGCAAATCTTTTTCATAGTAGTCAAGTCAATCGCACGAATAATATGCATCAATAATTTAATTTGAGGGGCGCGGACAGGGTCCCTATAGGGCATTTTGCGCCCTGGTTCAGGTACAAGTCTAAACAGTTATTTATTATTAACGAACTCATTTCCATTGTTTTTTTACGCAAACGTTGCCGAAAAGGATTTCGGGGGAAGACGTATTCTCTCAATATTCGCCGGGAAGGCGTTAAGGCGGCAAGAAACCGTCTATACCTGCAAACTTCGACAATGTGCAGGTGGCTCAGGGCAATAAGAATGGCCGATCGATAACTCTAATATTCCTTTTGCTTCGATAGCAGATTTCTCACCCTGTATACCGGCTGTGGTGGCAGGTGCGTGTGGCAGGGTTCGAAATGACACAAGAGAGATTCGCTACTGTTTAAAAGTGGCCGGCTTCCCGGGTGGTTAGTCCGGGCGCCGGCCGTTTGTTGGTTGTTCAAGGTTTCCGTCTAAACCAAGCTTTTGATCTTCTCATGTGTTGCCCTGATGGGGCTGAATACCTTTTATGAATTCTCTGCTACGAAGCTGTAGCCCCGTTGGGGCTGAATGCCTTTTGACACGTTTTCGTTTGCGTCGTTTGGCTTCGTTCGCTTCGTTTCTCTTCGTTTGCGTTGCCTCAAGCCGGAGGCTTGAAAATACCCTCACTCGCCAGAGGCGAGCGAGTGAATACCTTTCCTCCTCCCTCTCCCTTTGCGTGGATACGTTTACTGGTAGCCCGGGTTTTGGGTGAACTCGGTTTTGTTGACTACGGCGTCGATCTGTGTTTGCGGAATGGGCCGTATAGTATGGTATGTTTTGATGTTGGGGGCCGCTTGTGGGTTGTATTGGGTTACGCGCTCCACCAGTTTGCCTGTGCGCTTCAGATCGAACCAGCGCCATTGTTCGCCGGCCAGTTCGCGGGCGCGCTCATCCAACACGAAATCGATGGTAGCATTCGCCGGGGTAATGTCCAATGAATTGGTGGGCTGTCCCGTGATGACTGCGCGACGGCGGACCTCATTGATCAAGGTGGCTGCGGCCGCGGGCTCATTCATACGAATCTTCGCTTCAGCGGCTATGAGTATAATATCCGACAGACGGAAGATCACGGCATCGCGTGCGCTTTGCTGCTCTGCTACGCTGGGGCGGGTGGGGTCCAGGAATTTCTTCAGGGAAATGAAGTTGGATGTGTTTCTCGGTGTGCCGTTGGCATTGAAAACATTGGCGCGATCGAATATCTCATATTTGCGGCTATCCCTAAACTCATTCGTCACTGTGCCTTTGGGCATCCAGTGTGCTGTGTCGCCGGGATTGAGGGTGAAGTTTTGTTTTGTTCCTGTTGTCAATGTGCGCTCGTATGTTGTGGCGGTAGGTCTGTTGCTGAACCAAATATCCTGGAAGCTTGCCGCATAACGGCTGTCTTTGGTTTCATCAAACAGATCGAGTAGGAAGCGGGTGGGCATGTAACGGCTGAAGGGCCGGCCATAGATAACATCTCTGACCAAGCCTGGGCGCACATCATATTTCTGAAGGAACATTAGGTGGCCATTGTGTGCTCCACGAGGGTGGCCGCCGGGGTAGACTATTGCACCGGCTGGTCCCTGGAAATCGTTTATTGCCAGGTTGGTGCTGTAGTTGACTGCCCAGATGATCTCTTTATTGATCTGGTTGTTCATGTTCCAGAGTGCCGCGTAGCTGGTTTGTAATTGCAGACCGTATTGTGTCATTACACGGTTGGCGTAATAATAGCTGCTGTCGGGCTTGTTGACATAGAGGAACATCTTCGACAAGAATGCTTCTGCGGCTGGTTTGGTGACACGGCCATTATCCGGAGTGGTATTGGGCAGCCGCGCTGCTGCAAAGCGCAGATCATTCAGTATCTGGTTGTAGAATGTATCGACCGGTTTGCGGTTGGCTGTATTGACAAGTCCCTGTGTTTCTTCGAGTGTGAAGTGAACGCCGCCCCAGGTCTCGACGATGGTGTAATAATACCAGGCGCGCAGCATGCGTAGTTCTGCTTCGCGGATGCTCTTGAGGTTATCTGTCAAGCCTGATTGTGGAACGCGTTTGATCAAAGCATTGCACAGGTTGACTACTGAATATAAGCGCTGCCAGTTGGCCGTGAGGATAGCATTGTTGGAGTTGAGACCGCTCGTGAATTGTGTGAGCTCGGTATTGGGATCGTCTACTCCACTCATCCAGAGGTCGCTGGAGGCTTCGTATAGATGGTAGCCTGCTTCCTTGCCCCAGAGGTGGCGGTTGTAGCTGTAGGCTGCGCTTACGCCGGCTTCAAATCCGGCTGGTGTATTGAATACTACATCGGCTGTGAGTCCGCCGGGGTTGTACTCTTCCAGTTTTTTGGTGCAAGCTGTGGCCAGCAGGAGTATGGCTGTGAAGGCCGACAGGTATATGGGAATGCGTTTCATAATAATCTTTTTAGTTGGTTAGAAGTCTACGTTAACGCCTGCTACTACGAGTTTGGTCATTGGATCGTTGAGGGCGCCACCGCGTTCTACATCATATTCGCTGATCTTTGAAAAGGTGAACAGGTTCCTACCGGTTACATAAAAGCGCATACTGCTTACGCCAAATTTGTTGAGTACTGTCTTGGGCAGGTTGTATCCGAGTGTGATGTTCCTGATCTTTACAAAGGAGCCGTCTTCGTAGGCCAGCGTAGATGAGTATGGCAAGGCCGCGAATGAGCTACTGGTGCGCGGATGCGGAAAATCGTTGGAGGCATTTTCGGGCGTCCAATAGTTTACCACTGCTCCGTTCTCCCGACCAGGCAGGTGCACGCGGCTATTGTAGGCATATTCGATCGTTTGTCCCATACGTGCGAAAACAAAGACGTTCAGGTCAAAGGCTTTGTACCGGAAGTCGATGTTGAGGCCTGCATTCCATTTGGGCACGAGCTGTCCTACTACTTTGCGGTCTTTGATGGCGCTGATGATGGTGTCTTTCTTGCCCATGTCTTCCACGCGAATGTCTCCTGGCTTTTGGTTGTATAGTTTTGCCAATGCAGAATCGGCTATTTGCCAGATGCCTATTTTGTTGAAGTCGTATGCTACGCGTGTAGGATATCCGATGAACCACTCGTTGAGGACATCGTCGATGCCGCCCACCAGTTCTGTAATCTTCTCTTTAGCTGTGAAGAAACTAACACCAGCGTTGAGGCTGATATCGGACTTGCGAATGATGGCTGCGTTCAGGTTGATGTCGATACCTGTTGTTTGTGTGCTGCCCACATTGTCGAAGGTGGCGGATACGCCTGACGAAGCGGGCAGTTTGCGGAGGGTGAGCAGGTCTGTGGTCTTTGTTTGGTACAGATCAATGCTACCGCTGAGGCGATTGCTGAAGAGGCCGAAATCAAAACCAAGGTTCAGGGCTTTTGTTTTTTCCCATTGCAGGTTGGGGTTACCGATGGTATCGCTGAATGTGAAACCCAATGCCGAGTTATCTCCAAATGAATTGGGGATGCGTATCAGTGTGGATTGCGTGCGATAGGCCGTGATGGCATCGCTACCTGTGATGCCGTAGCTTACGCGCAGCTTCAGGTCGTTGAGGTAGCTGATGTTTTTCATGAATGGCTCATCGCTCAGGCGCCAGGCCACGGCTGCTGCCGGAAACACATCCCACTTGTTGCCGGTGCCCAGTTTGGATGATCCATCTGTGCGTATGCTGAATGAAGCGAGGTATTTGCCTCTAAAGGAATAGTTGGCACGGCCTGCATAGGATATCAGGTTCTCTTTGGTATACCCGCTGGCGATGGCCAGGTTTTCTGTGGTGTTTTGCAGGGCGTAGAATAGTTGTGATGGCAATATTTGTTTGTTGCCCTGCGCCTGTACAAATTCATTGCTGATCTCGAGGAAGGTGGTGATGCCTGTGAGTGTGAGGTTGTGGTCTCCTATTTGTTTATTATAGGTAAGTATGTTCTCCCAGTTGATGTTTCGTCCGCGGGTAGCTACGCCTAAACCCAATGAGCGTTGTCCTCGCTGTGACATGGAGTTGAGGTCAAAGAATGCGCCTTGCCGCATATCGTTGAACACAAAGCCGAGGTTGCTTCTCAATGAAATGCCTTTGAAAGGTGTCAACTCCAGGTAGGTGGCTGCCAACGTGCGTGTGGTCAGTGTATTGTTTGTTGCGATGCCTGGTAGTTCGTCGGCCAGTGGGTTCCAGCGGGCCTGATCGTTGACCGGGAACAGTATAATATTGCCGGCGCTATCATAAGGCAGTGACCAAGGGGCTACCTTGCTCGCTTCGTCCATTGGGTTGGCGCGTACATCCACATCGTAATAGGTGAGCTGCATTTGCATGCCTGCTTTGGCAATTTTGCCCAAGGTTTGGTCTACGTTCATGCGGCCTGTGTAGCGTTTCAGCTCATCACCTTTGAGGAGGCCTTTCTCATTATAATAGTTGAGGGAAAGGTATACTTTGGTTTTATCGCCTCCGGCAGCAACACCTACCTGGTGTTCCTGCTGGCTACCGCGGTGCAAGAGCCTATCCGAGTAATCTGTATTGACGCCGTTGCCAATGTTCTTCAGTTCTTCGGCACTGAACAGCAGGGCATCATTAGCAGGGCTGGACCAAGTGCCATTGGGATTGATGCCTGCCAGATCGATCTTGCGGTTGGCTTCTCTTCTCCATGCTCTGTATTCTTCCGTATTCATGTAACGCGGATATGCCGATACGTCTGATTGTCCGTAGTAAGAGTTGACGCTAATCTTCGGTTTACCGCTGCTGCCACGCTTTGTGGTAATGAGGATAACACCGTTGGCTCCGCGGGAACCATAGATGGCTGTGGAGGAAGCATCTTTCAATACTTCCAGTGACTGGATATCGTTGGGGTTGATGTCCTGGAAAGAATTGTATTGTATACCATCCACAATCACCAAGGGTGCGTTGCTCGCCATCAGTGAACGGTTGCCGCGGATAACGATGCTGACATTGGCAGAGGCTGATCCGCTGGAGCGCATGATATCTGCACCGGGTAGTTTACCCTGCAGGCTTTCGAGCACATTGCCGGAGGGTACTTTTTTGATCTCATCGCTCTTGACGGATACTACTGCCCCGGTAAGGTCGCGCTTTTTTACCTGGCCATAACCAATGACAACTATGTTTTCCAGGCTTCTGGCTACTGATGTCATTGCTACGCTGATGTCTTTTTTGTTGCCCACTTTTACTTCCTGTGGGTCGTAGCCTATGGAGGAAAACACGAGGATATCATCGTCGTCTGCATCGAGGGAGAAAATACCCTGATCGTTGGTGGTAGTTCCTTTTTCTGTTCCTTTGATCTTTACGGATACGCCGGATAGCGGCACACCGGTATCATCGGTAATCTTTCCGGTGATGAGGTCTTTTTTTGCCGATACCGCATTTTCTTTGATGACGATCAGGTTGTTTTCCATCAGGAGGTACATGAGACCTGTTTTTGCCAGGAGCTGATCGAGTGTTTGCCGGATGCTGGCATCCTGCACATCGAGGTTTACCTTCTGACGGATGTTGCGGAGCTGGTCGTTGTAAAGGAACCTGTAATTGGTTGCTTTTTCGATGCTGCTCAGGATGCCGGCTATTTCGGTCTTTTTGAACCGGAAGTTGAGCTTTTCCTGACCGAAGCCGGTAGCTGACACGTTGAGCGTGAAGACAATAAGCAAGAAAGTAGTCAATTTCATAACAAGCAGTGCTTTGGAAAGCAGGGCGCGTTGTCGCCCCGTTAGCGAACTTTTCATACTTTAGTGATCGTTATGGGTTAACAAATTCTCCTTCCGCGACAAGCAGAAAGAGTACACCAGTTTTTAACCTATGGCCTGAACGGGGAATGCTGCAACATTCTCCGTTCCTTTTTCGGCAATGGGCAATCGTGAATCGGCAATGGTTGCTGAATGACGGCAATCGGCAGTCGACAATCGGCAGTGGTTGCTGATTATTTATAGTTTACGATTATTTTTTCGGCAGGTTCCCTGTTTCGGATCTTTCCTAATTTTCTCATTCGGTAGTTTTAGCTATTCGTATAAAGACTTCGTTTCCTTTTATTTCAAATTGGAAGGGAACGGCGATCGATAAGGCCCTGAATGCTTCCTGCACGGTTTCTGTTTCGAGTGAGCCATTGAATACAAGTGTACGTGCCTGTTCTTCTTCGAAGTGGATGGTGATATTGTACCAGCGTTCCAACTTCTTCGCCAATTCATCAAAACGGTCGCCTCTAAACTCCAGGCGGTTGTACATCCAGGCAGTCTCGAACCGCTCTTCTGCCTTCAGGTTGCTATCGAGTGTAATAATGCCTGTCTCCTTTGCGCTTACAGTAGCCGGTTGTTGCGACACTGTGTTCTCTTCACTGGCAGACGTGGTAATATTTTTAGGTAATACGATCTTTTGGTTAGGACGTAAATAAATGGGTTGGGCTTGTCCCGGCTTGTCTGTTGTGCGGGTGATCTGTACCAGCCCATGTATGAGGGTGGTCTCTACGTTTGGTTCTTCTGTATATGATTTTACGTTGAAGGCTGTGCCCAATACCCTGATGTTGATATTGCCTGCGTGTACTATAAATGGTTTGCCGGGCATTTTTACCACATCAAAGTAGGCTTCTCCCTGTAGTGTCACTTCGCGGGTGTTGCCACTGAAACCGGGATCGTAAGTAATGCCTGAGCCTGCATTGAGCCACACCGTGGATCCGTCGGGCAGCAGCATGCGGGTCTTACTTCCTTTTTTGGCGATGACCTCATTTTCTTCTTTGTGCTTATTGTTATTTATAGAAGACCAGGACCAAACGGCCAGGGCTACGCCTGCAATGGCTGCTGCCCAACGTGTGAGTTTCAGCAGGCGGGCTGCCCGGGGTATTCGTGGAACCGGCTGTTGTTGTTCGTCTATTGCCGGGGTTTCCTGTGCGGAGCGTTGCAGGATATTGTTGATCCTGGTAGCTACTTCTTCTGTGCCGCCCACCTGATCGGGCTTCCACAGGCGCTGCAATAATTCATATTGCTGCATGAGTACCGGCTGTTGTTGCAGAGCCTCCATGAGCGCTGCTTTTTCTTCCGGCGTGGCTTCTCCGCTCAGGTTGCGGGACATCAGGAACCATATGTTTTCTGGTCTTTCCATGTTGTGTTCTACCGTTTACGCATAGAAGGACAGGGGTTTTGGAAAAGACCATTAAAGGGAAACCATATTTTTTTGGATTCCTGACTGTTGAAAAGTTTATAGGTTGATAAGTTGACAGGGGGAGGGTTGATAGGCTGGCTGGGTCAATAGGTTGAAAGGGAGATATTATCTACTACTAATCAATCATTTACAACTAACAGGGCTGGCTCTGGGGATCGTAAGAATGGTGTGCTACGGGAGGGAGATGGTCCACAGGCGACCTACTTGTCGGCCCCAGGGGAGGTTAGGAACAGGTGTAGGGTTGATGCGGGTCAAAGTCTCTATAAGGTCTCTATAAACTCTCTGTAATATCTCTAAAAGGTCTCTGTAAACTTGTATGGTTAATTTTTTTTATTTATCTTAGGTAATGGATGAATCTTTCTATTCAACCATTTCTATAACCTTTAATCATTTATCTTATGGCCAGGAATTTATCTACCACTATTAAGCTTCAAGGAACTCTTGGTGGACTAACGCACGTGAACAGCCGTGCTTACGGGGATCATGTTCGCGCAGAGCGAGGTACCTACACTCCCATTTCTCTCAATGCTACTATGGAGGCATGTAAGGACACGCTCATGGATTGTAACGGTGAAGCAAAAATTATTTTTGAAACTTTGCGGGATGAGTATCGTGACGGCACTTTGTGGTCGCGGTTGTTGTCGCTCTTTTTTAAACGTGCCAAGGAGGGTTTAAAACCTCACGTGAGCATGTTGCTGGGACTGGAATGTGATGCCAAGTGTAAACTGGCCAACATTCTTGGGACCAGGTATTCGGTAAACGTGGAACGCGCGGCGAAGAGCCTGCAGGTTTCTGTTGGGCTTGTTGTGCCTCCTGCTACTACGGATGTAAAGGGGATGACGCATTACCGGTATCATGTGGTTGTGTTGTATCCCAATTTTGCCAAGAGCCGTGTTGTTAAAGAGATTGCCGCCAGTGACATGATAACTTATCCAGGTAAGCTGGATGAGTTATCATTTGAAGTGTCTGCGCCATCAGCTACTGCTCCTTATATTGTGTTGCTGGGTATATCGGGGTATTCTCATGTGAATGGGAAATATTATGATGTGGCTACTTACAGAGGGCTGGCTGTAGTGAAAACGAGTTAGTCGCAAAGCACCTCCATTTTGTCGTTTTTGCCACTTACCTGTTTTTATAATGGGGTGTATGTTTGCATTATCAAATAAACAAATAATCACTCATCTTATCTAAAAGTAAAATCATGGAAACAAAAGCAAGAACAGCCATCACCGTAGAAACAACTGTTAAAGCTCCTGTAGCTAAGGCCTGGACTTATTTCAACGAACCTGAACATATCAAGCAATGGGCTTTTGCTTCCCCCGACTGGCATGCACCCGCTTCTACTAACGATCTGCGCGTGGGCGGCTCTTTCTCTACCACTATGGCTGCTAAAGACGGTAGCTTTAGCTTCGATTTTGGTGGCATTTATGACGCTGTAACCGAGCATAAGCTGATCGAATATACTATGGGCGATGGCAGGAAGGTGAAGGTTGTTTTTGAAGACAAGGGTAATGAGACTCATGTAATAGAAACTTTCGACGCAGAGGATACTCACTCTGTTGAAATGCAACAGGCAGGCTGGCAGGCGATCCTTGATAACTATAAGAAGCATACTGAAGCAGCTTAACTAATAAAATAAGTATAGCCCAACAAAATTAAAAGCGGTGACTGATGTTGCCGCTTTTGTTTTATTTACTGTGTGTGTTGTATATATTTGAGGGATATGAAACCTCTCCTCATCGTATTCATTTCTTTTTTTGCTTTTTCCTGCAACTGGCTAACAAAGGATGATAAGAAGGCCGATGCTGTTATTACTGAAAAGAAAGCGCCTATTGATCTTTTGGATACTTTAAAATCGTACGAACCTGCCATTTATAAAGGAACTGTTCCTAAAGCATTTTATACGCACCGGGGCATATATGACTGGTGGAGATTTCCATTGGTTTATCCTTATGCGATCAATTGTGTCGATGAGACTGTATATGGCGGTATTTGCAGTGAAAAGGGTAAAACTGATTTCGACGCAGGCGGGGGTGTTCAGCTTTTGACTCCTTACTTTGACAAATTCATTTTTGACAGATCGTATTTCGTTGGATCAAAGTGTAAAACAGACTTTGATAAGGATCAGACTCCTTATTTTGAACAGTATTTTATTTTTTCTTTCTCCAAGGGTTCGATCAAGAAAGTTTCCGGGAAGGATAGTTTGTATAAGCAATTAAAGGAGATGAAGTTTAGTGGCGATACCACCTTCATGACAATCAGAGAATTTGCGGAAAAGCTGTAGCCCTAACTGTATTTATACCATTCGCATTAAATTATTGCTAACACTTTTTTTATTGTTGAAGCCTGCAACTGCTGTTGTGGGCTTTTTTGTACACAAAATTGTTATTATGCCAGAAAAAATACCGCTTTTCAGGGAGGCGCTGTGATGGGATGGACATTTATTTTTGGTCAGTGACAAAGTGCATGTCGGCAATTGGAGCCCTATCGAACATTACCCTCCCCTAAATATATATCCCGTTTCCAATTTCCTTCCTGTCTTATTATTCATTTACGATAATATATTGGTAATGGATATTAGCCGGATCTATAATTATTATCCTTCTGTTGATCTATCGAATTTAAGTGGCTTGTTCAGTGAAAGTGCTTTTAATAATGGATCGAAGATCTGTGTGATCAGTTACTTGTCCCGCAACCTCCGGATCGGGGAAACAATGCGGTTTACCAATAAATATGTTCTCTTTCTCGAGAATACCAATACGGTAGATTCTGTTACCTGGAGTTATCGATTGCACAATGACAAGGATGAGGCTTTTCCTACTGATGCTACTTTACTGCCTGCTACGGTCATAAAGAACAATGAGTACGTGCTTGAATTCAGCAATGTTTTATTGGATAATCATCAGGCTCTTCGTTTCAGCAGGCTGACGGTAACGTGTGTTGTAAGTAAAGGCGCCGATTCAAAGACGATCGAACTGCATCACACGCTGGTAAAATTCATAGGCGTCGAGACTTTGTTTACGGCTAATATGGAGTATGGTTCTTTCATCGGCAATCCTGATACCACGAATTTCCTTGTTAATTTTTTGAAGGATTACATTCCCGGTAATTTTATTACCTGGAATGGCTTGCCCGTGAGTACGGCAGTAACCGGTGACAGCAGTCTTATCAATTATGTAACTGCTTTGTTGTACTATAAAACAGTGACCTACCTGGAGAACCGCATTAACAATGGTTCTTATTATGATATAGGCAGGCACGACAATGGGGAAATCGAAGCGTTCATTCTCTCGGATACTATGGGAGACACGATCCAAAATACCAATAATGGTATTTGTGAGCTTCCTCTGCATTTGCTAAGTGATGTTATCGATGACTTTACGACCTTGCCCAATTTCGTTTCTATCGACAGTAATAATAAGTTGTACAAAATGCTGAGCCGGCCTGTGATTGCCGGCACTAATGCAGACGATACGGCTCAAAATGATGAAGAAAGTCTGCGCCTGATCAAGGAATCCAAAGATCGCCTCGTTGCGCAAAAGGCTGTTTTCGATGGCCGCAAGCTGCTCGATCTGTATCACTTGTCGCGGTTTCCTAAATCGTCTATCATCTTATCGGGTATTTTATTCAAGTTCATTTTTGAAGCTTCGCGGAAGAATACTCATAATGAGTGTCTGTATAAAGCCCTGGATTGGGCTTTTCCCACACTGGATGGCATAAAGACCAAGTCGGACCTGATCAACAATTTGTATTCTCATTACCTGGAAGGGCCTGTCAATAAGGTAACATCATTCAGGCGACCGGCCCGCACCTGCGGGCAGTATGCCTGGTCGCCTTATGTTTATACTATTGCTAATTTCTACCCACGGGTTACCAACGTCTATTTTGCAAAGAAAAAGGTTGTCAGTACTAATAATCAATTAAGCTGTTTTTTTATTCCAATCGATAGTCTGCACCTGCAACAGGATAGCGCCGGCGCCAATATTCCTTTTGACGGCGTACTGGGCCGGGAGGTATATATCATTATTGAAACGATAGGTCTGGAAAATAAAGAGGTGATCTGTCAAGTAAAATCAGAACAGGATGTGCTTGCCAGCGGAGCACTTGGTCTCATGCGGAATGGTACACAGGATACTGAACATCGCGCAACGGTAGGATCGTTTGTGGACCTGGAAAACAATAATCATTCGAGTGCTCATTATGTGAACCTGAAGAAGCATCATGCCGACAAGGCTATTATAAAATTGTATTTAAGGCCAGCAACCCGTGCGTCTTTCAATACCTGGTATGCAAACTTAACTACTGCAGGAACCAACAATCTTTTGCCAACCGTAAAATTGTCAGACAATAGTGAGGCGTATTGGGGCGAAGATGGCCACGGCTCTTCCGGTACTTTTTTAAATACTGCTGCCAAGGGTCAATTCCGATTAGTGGGTCGGGCCTTCTATGACATTTTCCATTCTACTGACCTTTATAATTATCTGCAGGGACTTGCCGGTGGTGGCGCTGCCAGCGTGATCGGTAAAGTTATTCCAACGCAGGCAACGGATGTGGTGTATTATTATCGTGATGAAAATGATAATGAACATTATTTTGGATCATTCACCATTCGGTATACACAAAGGTGGCCGATTACCCAAACTCAACCTACTGATCTTGTAACGATGGTTGAAGCTACAAGGTTGCATGAGTATAACCGGGATGGTGTGCATATCCGGTTTATGACGGATAATTCTCCACGGGATTATATTAACCTGGACAGTTTTGCGGGCTTGTTGGGGGCAATGGCTAAGGATGACATTGCAGATCTTGGGTTCAATGGCTTTAGTATGCCTGATGGTTCAGCCGGCGCGAGTGTTTCTCACATTAATGGTGTAAATGGTGATCTCCGGTATTTAAGGACAAATCGTGATGGACAGGCTTGTACTGTGCGGGATGCCCAGTTTGATTATAACAGGCAGATCACTTTTACTAATTCATTGCATTTATATGGATGGGGCCGGACAAATAATATGTTATCTGAAAGGTTTATCAGGAACAACCAGACGATCCTTTTGCCGCACACGACACACTTTCATCGTGTTACTGTGAATAATCAGTCTTTCGATTCAGCTGATGTTAATCCGGGGGTAGATAATCCACAACTGGTATTGAGTGGTCCGTTGGCCAATACACAGGTTAATGGTCCTGTGGTGAGGCATGATCATCACCTGCATTTGCAGGGTTTTGGTTTTAATACAATTGTCATTATTCTTTAAATTCTTATGGCTAACAATAACTTCTCTGCTACAGTTCTTCTGGAAACAGGCTACCTGCTGAGCCCGGTGAAGTCATTGAATTCCGGTGAGCGGGTGGTTGCCTTTTTCAAGAAACTTGGCTACGATCTGCCACAAGCCAATGTATTGTCTGTTTTATCAACTTTAGTGACCAAGGTTGAGGATGTGATCGAGGGCGCCAGTGAATTAGCCAATGCTACCACGGATTCGGAAAGGCAAGCTGCTATTGTCGCGCTGGTACCCAAAGTAGGCAGCACCTTTGCAGAGGTAAGTAATCTTGTTACTGCCATCAATAGCCTGGCTGGTTATTCTGCTGCCAACAATCCTCCGTTGAGTGAGCTTCCGAAGCGGGTTATCGATTATCTGCTTTTTCAATATTTATATCAACGTCAGCCCAGAATATTCGGCATCTTCTATTTATTGGGCATCCTGGATGATGCGAATGAATTGCAGGTTATCCACTGGGACAGATTGCCACGCTATTTCACGGAGCCCGCAGTGGTGTTCAATGAAATGTACAGCTGGAGCACCTCGTTCAATACTGATGTTTTCCTTGGTCGTTTTCAACTCTTCCTGAAGGCCATGGGCATAGCAGGGGGTATTTATAAGCAAAGTGCCACAGTAAAAAATGCACTCGGAAATACTACCGCCGATCTGTCGGAATTAAGGATACCTGTTCTACAAAAGGGTTATTATCCTGAGCTATATGCTCAACTCGGTATCAACTTATCGCCAGCAGAAGCGAAGGCGAATGCTCTCAAGGGGATTGCACTGATCCCTTATTTCACTGGCACCAGCCAATTTGATTTTGAGATCAGTAAAAAATGGATGGCTGTTTTTACCAGTCAGCTTACTTTGGACGCCGGTGTTGGTCTTGTGATAAGGCCTCCTTTCAATGTAGAGATATTTGAAAGGATCTTTTCGGCCCCTCTCGAGGCGGGCTCTTTCGAACTCGGCCTTACGGTAAAGCAAAAGCCTGATCAGAATAACCAGTCGCCCGTTATTTATTTATTTGGTTCGGAGAGCGATACGCATATGTCTATTAAAGGTATTGCGGCTAAATTCTTTGTGAGTTCCGGGGCCGGCGGTCAGGATATTGGATTGGAGATCGATTTTGAAAAGATCAAATTGCAGGTTGGTGGCGGTGAGGGTGATTCTTTCCTCAACAAAATGCTTCCTGAGGATGGCATCAGTGCTTCTGTGGGTTTCGGGCTCGGCTTTTCGCTTAAACGCAAATTCTATTTCAAAGGGAGTAGCGGTATAGAGATATTGTTGCCTGTGCAACTAAAACTGGGGCCTGTTGAAATTCAAAACATACTGGTTGGTGTTACTATAGAGAATAATAAAATCCCGATCTCTGTTGGTGCCGATGTAAAGGCTGAGCTTGGACCGCTGGTTGTTGTGGTACAAAACATAGGTCTCAAAACAAACCTAACCTTTGCCGATAACGGCGGGAATATGGGTCCGGTAAATGCCAGTTTCGACTTTAAATTCCCTGATGCTATCGGTCTTTCGATCGATACTTCTGTTGTAAAGGCTGGCGGTTTCCTTAGCATCAAACCGAACGAGTATATCGGTGCGCTGGAGCTCGAGATCAAATCTTTCAATCTTGCGATCAAGGCTATTGCGATCATCAACACCAATCTTCCTGATGGTAGTTTCTCGCTGCTCGTGATCATTACGGCCGAGTTCAATCCTATTCAACTCGGTTATGGATTTTCACTGAATGGGTTGGGAGGATTGTTTGGTTACAAGCGTTCTTTCCAGGCTGACGAGCTGCGGCTGGGCCTTAAAACGAAAGCACTCGACAGCATCTTGTTTCCCAAAGATGTGATCGCCAATATCGGCCGGATCGTTGGTGATCTTAAAAGGGTGTTCCCCATCGGTAACAATTTCCTGATAGGCCCTATGATCAAGATCGGCTGGGGCACTACGCTTGTGACCGCCGAAATCGGCGTGCTGATCCAGGTGCCGGAACCTGTGATCATTGCCATCTTAGGCATTATTCGTTTGCAACTGCCCGATCCGAAGGAACCTGTTCTTCTGCTACAGATCAACTTCCTTGGTGTTATCGACTTTGAAAAGAAGATGTTTTCGCTCGATGCGTCTCTGTCCGATTCGCGTATTCTTATAATGACTATCACCGGTGACTTTGCGTTGCGGATCGGCTGGGGCTCTCCTGCTACTTTTATTTTCAGCAGTGGTGGTTTTCACCCCGATTTTAAAGAGGCTCCTGTAGAGTTGCAACATATGGAGCGGCTGGGTATCCAGGTGATCAATGAGGAATCTATCAAGCTCGGCATCGATGCTTACTTTGCTTTAACTACCAATACTGTTCAAATAGGCGCCCGTGCGCGGTTCTGGGCGCAGAGTGGCGGTTATACTGCTGTTGCTGAAGTAGGGTTCGACGCGCTTATTCAATTCGATCCTTTCTTCTTTACCGTTGCCATTTACTTAACCGGCCGTGTGACGGGTCCATTCATCGACATCGGTATCGATGTGCGGGGTAATTTATCTGGTCCCAATCAATGGCATGTGTGGGGTTATGCAAAGGCCAGTATCATTGGTTTCTCGATAGAGATCCCATTTGATGAAACATTTGGTGATCCTATTGAAGAGCTGTCGGCAGGTCTTCAAAAGGTGCTTGACATACTGAAAGAAGAAATTCCCAAGAGTTCCAACTGGAAACCGATCACGGTTGTTACCGGGCCGCCTAAAATAAGTCTGCGCGAAAATAAAACGGGGCCAGACGATATGCTCATTCACCCCAATACGACTTTGTCTTTCAATCAGCGGGCTGTTCCTCTGAAAACCAATCTTGAAAAGTTTGGTAATAAGGGTATCGAGGACGCGCGACAGTATACTCTTTCTGCCTCCCTACCCGACCTTGGTCTGGGACTTGGTGGCACTCCGCTGTATGATCTTTTTGCACCGGGCCAGTTTTTCAATATTCCGAAGTCCCAGCAGTTATCGCGTCCTTCCTTTGAACGGTTTGAAAGCGGGCAAACTTTTAGTATCAATACTTCTACTCCTGCCAATGGAACTGCTGTTTCGAAGGACATAGATTACGAAGTGGTTTATATCAGGCGCAAGAAGCCTGCACCGGGTGTTGTGATGAATTTGCTGGGTGCTCAAATGGTGGTGCTTCTGGCCGATGGTGGTGCGGCGGCCAAGTCTAAATTCTCCCTGGAAAAGAACCGGACTTCTCATCAGGCTCCTCCTGTGATCGGTATCAACCGGCCTGAATATGTAGTTGTGAACAGTAATGATCTTTCTCTTTTGGGAACGGAAATTTTCAGTAACCAAACGGCGGCGTACAATGAACAGCAAGCGCATGGGGTTCAGGGTACCGTCGTTTTATCAACGCATGAATTATGAGTTTAGCCAATTATACGTTTCTTCCGTGGCTGCGCACTGGTGCGGGCAGAGCGCTCCAAACTCCGGATACGCTTAGCAGCGGGGGTGAGGCAGGCAGCCGCGCTACCTTAAAAGTGGATGTGCAGGTGAATAATGCCGTTGCCGGCACCAAGGAATTCCTGATGGCCGGGCCATCGGAGGTAGTTGGTTTCAATAAGGACATGGTGATCCGGACTGCCCCGGAAAACTGGAGCACTACCTGGGCTCCTAACTATGTGGCGCATGTAGAGTTTTATGAAGAGGACCTTCCCTGGCGCTACACACCGGCCAGGGCTAATGGTGATAAGCTGAGGCCATGGATCACGCTCATCGTTTTAAAGGAAGGAGAATTTACACGCAGGGAGACTGTTGTTCCGCTGCCGCAGATAGAATTGACGAATGCTGCTGTTTTACCTCCTTTTGATGAGACCTGGCTTTGGGCGCATGTGCAGCAAATCTCTTCTTCTGAGATTGTCGAAGACCTTGCTGCTTCAGATCATATTATCAGCCGGTTGGTTTGCCCACGCAAACTGGAGGCGAACTCGCGCTATTATGCGTTTGTGATCCCCACGTTTGAGAGTGGACGGCTGGCCGGATTGGGCAGGAGCGAAGATGATATCAAGTTGGTGCATACGCAAGATCCTGCGTGGGGCCTCTCTCCACAACAGGAGGCTGTTTTCCCCGTATATTATGAATGGTTTTTCCGTACGGCGGAGAACATGGATTTCGAATATCTTGCCTCGTTGCTGGAAGCAAGGCCCACAGACCCCATGGTGGGCAGGAAGCCGCTCGACTGCCGCCAACCGGGTTTTGGGCTGCCTGATTATCCAAATGCTTTTACTTTATATTTTGAAGGTGCGCTTCGTGCTCCCCAATCGACCGGTACTGTTACCATCGATCAAGCTTCTGCTACCAACTTAACGGACTTCAGCAGCCGGATCAAGGGCTTACTGGACCATTCTATTTCTGCTAATGGCGACCCTGTAGTTGTTCCTCCTTTTTATGGCCAGCAACATATTTTCCAGCAATCGTTGTCTCTGACTGAAAATACGTGGATCCATCAGTTGAACCGTGACCCTGCCTGGCGGGCTGCTTCTGGCCTGGGTGCAACTATTTTCAGGAAGTACCAGGATGTGTATCTGCAGAAGGCGTGGGAGCAACTGGAAAGCATTGTGGAGGCCAATAAAATTATCGATGCGGCTAATGCATCGCTCGCTATTTGCAGTTTGCTGTATGAGCAAAATATTGCGCGTCTGTCTTCTGAAGCGTTGACTGCTATTACCGGCCCTGTGCATGTAAAGATCAAAGCGAAGAAAAGCGATGGGAGAATGGTTTCGCTGAGTGAACTGTTCCGGCTCAGCTGTTTCAATGGTTCTATTTATTCTTTGGGTTTCCGCAAGCTGATCAGGGGTAAGGGGCCTTTCCGTCGCAAACTTGAACGTGGTGGTGGCAATCTGAACCTTGAAGTGTTGAAGAAGCTAATGGTACTAAAGGCCAGAACGCCTTTTATATTAAAGGAGGCCAAGGAGTATAAGGATGTTGTTGTGATCGACCGGCCCAAGTTTGGAAAGCCTTCCGGCAGCTTTGGTGACCGGCAGCTGGAAATCAGTGCTGCTCAACTGGAACAGGCTTTTACTGCTTTTACCAATATGATCGCTAATGAGCCTGCTATTGCAGGCTGTGAAGAAAGGGGTAGTTATGATCTTCAGCATGCTATCAATCCTGTTATTACTATTTCTCATTTGCTTGGCCAGGTTTTGGATATGCCCGGTGGTAACTGGTTTGGTGATCCGCTAAAAATAAAAGCTGCGCTGGCTTATCCTGATTTTGAAGATCCAATGGTGGAGAAATTGCAGGAGCACTCACCTGAATGGATCGCTCCTAACCTTGATCTTATTCCTAATAATACGGTGACGTTGCTTGAATCGAACCGGAAGTTTATCGAGGCTTTTATGGTGGGTGTGAATGTGGCGATGAACAAGGAAATGCGCTGGCGTGAATATCCTACTGATGAGCGGGGCAGCTGTTTCCGCCAGTTCTGGAATGTGAAGGGTATCAAGAATTTCAATAATGCAGGGAATGCTGCAACTATTGCAGAGCAGTTTAAAGACATCAGCCCGATCGATACGTGGAAGAACTGGACGATGAACCCCGCGAATGCAAAACTCGATGTATTTGGTGAACACAACGTAAGGGCTCAATTGCCTGAAGCGGACCAGCTCGTGCTCACGATCAAGGGTGACTTACTAAAATGTTTTCCCAACATTACTATTTATGCTGCCGAGGCATTGGAAGAATCGTATACTGACAATGGTGCTACGCAAAAAAGAATGGTGATCAAGCCTAATGGTTCGATCAAGTTTCCCGTGTTCAAAGCTGCTTCCGGCGCAGATCTTCAATTTATCGGTTTTGACCTCACTGTTGCTGCGGCCAAGGGTGATGCTGCTCATGCCGGGTGGTTTTTCATTATGCAGGAAACTCCGGGCGAAGCACGGTTTGGGCTGGATATTCAAGCGCCTCCTACCGGAGCAGCGGCTTATTCCTGGAATGATGCTTCCTGGCAACTGGTGCAGGGAAACTATATTTCCAAGAACGACAATGTTTCGTCCATTACCGGCGGCATGCCCGTGGCTGAAAGGACGCGGTGGGGCAGGAATGCTGCCGACATGGCTTTTATTCTTTATCAGAAACCAGTGATGATCGCTATTCACGCAAACGAAATGCTTCCTTCATTATGAGTGATTATAAAACAAGTATCAATGCCCTGTACAAATTAAAGCAGGACGTGGGTGACCTGGAGCGGAAGGCTGCAGACCTTAAGAAGCAGTTGGTGATACGGAATGATGTGCGATTGAAGAAGCAGCTGCAGACGCTCGAGAAAAATATTGCGACCGCCAGGGGGCAGATCAGCAATGCGATCACGCAATTGTATACTGATCCGAAATCTGATCCTCTATTGCAAATAGATGAGCCTAATCCTATTTTGCTATTGCCTTTAAGGCTGGAGACAAGGTTTGCTGCAGGGGGTAATGAATTGTGGGTCCGTGTATATCCAGATGAAATTGCCATCAATAATCATGATGGTGCGCTTACTGATTCAGAGGTGAAGGCTGGCAGTTATTTCTGGAAGTACTTGTGGGAGCATTCCAAGTTGACTGATTTCGCCGAACATAGGAAGAGAGCCTGGAGCCAGGTAGTGAACAGGTTTGGCGAGAACAGGGCCCGCTGGATATTCAAGCAGACAAAGCCTGTGAAGTTGTCCAACACAGAGGATTTCAACCTGATCTTACAAGAGGCTGATCTTGCTCCTGCTCCTTTTACTACCAAACCGCGGGCGTGGCATGAGGCGGCGAAGTGTTATGTGATGCCTGATCTTTTGAAGCTTCGGTTGTACGTGAATCAATCGCTCGCTTTTGAAGTGATAGGCTTACCGATCACTTATCCATTGCCTGTTGGCCCCGATCCCAAGGCTACCGGCGCACCCGGTTCTGTGGACTGGAGCAATACTGATATTGCGTGGCTCGAGGATTTCGACAAGGCGCTGGATGCGGGCATGGCTTTCAAAGTAGACCTTCGTTATGTTGCCGGGTATAATGCTGTTGAAGGGTTCAGCCGCATCACCGTGATGGGTATCAAATCGTTGTTTGATGAATCGCCGTTAACAACGTCGCCTCCCAAAGCGGGCACGAAGTTGTTGTCTTCTCTTTTTGACAATCACCAATATACTGCTGCCGGCCTTGCGCTTGTGCCGCAAGGTACTCCCACCAATAATACAGAAGAGCGCAGTTCTGGCTTCGAAGAGCAGGGCGGGTTCAATGAGGACAGGTATGAGCAGTTGCTGCGGCCTTCTATTGTTGGTAATATTGCTGATGACCGGCCCGATGGTCAACAGCTCGCTGCTGCTCTGGGACTCGACATCACTTTGTTTGACAAGCTGGAGCATAGCCGGAATACTGATCGCAAGGAAGCTATCACGATGAACAAGGCTCTTTATCCTGCTACCCTCGGCTTTTTCCTCCGGCATCTGCTGCATCCGCTTTTCAAACCGGAGCAACTGGATGTGATCCGTTCGTTCTTCTGTAGCTATGTTACCGGGCGTGGTCCTGTGCCGGCCTTTCGTAAGGGTACACAACCTTATGGCATTTTACCTACCACTGATTTCAAGCAGTTCTATCCCACCAAGGATGATGTGAATTACAAATTGTTATTACCGTTGACGGAATTGCTGCGGGAACCTGCCGCTGCTTTTGAAGCGGGTATATCCAATGTATCGAAGCTTGGCCAGGCTAAGGATGTGCATGAGTTATTGGATTCAATACTTGGGTTGTATCCTAATTCGGCTACTTTTTATCAACGGATTGGCTATAGCGAAAGCTCTTTGCGCAGTGTACTTGCGACAAATGTTATTCAACCTCCAAATAAATTACTGGAACGCCTCATCACCAAGTTCGCCAATTATACGCAAGCAGCGCCGGAGGGCATCCTGCAACTCAAGAAGCTCGTATTCGAAAGGAGTACTTACAAGCTCGACGAGCGCAGGCTTGTAGATGTGGCGCCTGTAAGTGAAACAACTTCTGTGTCGATTCCCAAGGCCGTACCTCAGCCTGTGCACCAGGGTGCCAATTATATTCAGTGGCTGCAACAGCACTATATACGTGGATCTGCGGATATTGAAAAGGATTATTTTGCTTATACCGATCCACGGATTGCCGCTCCGCTGCTGTATCCATTGCTGAAGCATGGCTTGTTGCTTCAACTGTATAAATGTGTTTTTCATTGGCTGAGTAAAGATGGTGTACTGGCTCCTTCGTTGAAGTTATTTCATGACGGCTCTGCTACTGCCGACTTCATTGCTCCCAAGGAATTCCTGAACTTTTTCCAAAAGAAGGAGGACATCAGCGCCATGGAGCTTATGATGATCGATGGTGGGCTTTTGCCTAATAAGCCTCCTACCGATGCCGTAACTTATCTTTTGTATAACGCCAATGGTATCATCAGGAATATGCTTCGGCTGGGTCAGATGACCCCGGAGATAACTAATGATTTCAGGTACCTGACCGAGTTTTATAGTTCGCTTGCTTTGCTTGCCAACCAACCTTCGGCCCGACTGGAAAGGGCTATGGTGGAGCATCTGGATTGTCTTACTTACCGGCTCGACGCATGGCAAACAGGGCTTGTATATCGCAAACTTGAAACACACAGGGGTAACCAAAAGGCAACCGGTACTGTTGTGGGCGCTTATGGCTGGCTGCTCAATGTGCGTGCTGCTTCGAATGTAACGTATATACAGGAGGCCGACCTTCCTGCGGAGCTTCGACCTGGTAGCAGTAATCCTATCATAGCGGCCAGCGCCGAAGGTGGTTATATTCATGCGCCTTCGATGACGCAGGCCAAATCGGCCGCGCTATCGCGGAGTGCTTATCTGCATCACCACGACGCCGCCAATCCTGATATGATGGCTATCAATCTGAATGCTCCGCGTGTTCGCAAAGCGCTGGAATTATTTGATGGTATTCAAAAGGGGCACCTAATCGGTGAATTGCTTGGCTACCGGTTTGAGCGGTTCTTGCATGATCAGCCTGTGCCGCTCGATAAATATATTGGTCCTTTACGGGGCGCCTTTCCTATTGGTGGCAGAACGATCGGGAATCCCGGTAATGGTAATGATACTTTTGCCACGCAATCTTATAAGCCTGCTGCTTCGGTGGCACGCCTTGACGGACTGGCCATGATCAATGCTATCAAGGGTGGAACTTCTTATCCTTTCGGTATTGGTCAACTACCCTTGACGGGTGCAGACGCGGATGTGCTTAAAGCAGGAATCGCCGACCTAACGGACTGTATCGATGCTATGAAGGACCTGATGGTGGCTGAAAGTGTTCATCATCTTGTGCAGGGCAATACTGACCGTGCCGGCGCTTTGCTGAAATCTATTCATGAATTAAAGCCGCCTGCCCGGTTTGAATGTATTCAAACGCCGCGTACGCCTGCTGATATACTTACACACCGAGCTTCTATCTTATTGAATCCCGGTGATCTTGCCAACCCTGTGAATCCCTGGCCATCTATCGCTTTATCTCAACGTGCTCTCACTGAGCCTGCGCTCAATGAATGGCTGGGGCATGTGATCGGTATGCCAGATGTTTTCCAATGCCGGGTAACGGAGGTGGAGTCGCGCACCAACGGCCTCGTTACTTTAGAAGACCTACAGCTGCAGCCTATCGATATCGTTTACCTCGCTCCTACTCATTGGGATGAGGACTCGGAGCTCATGCGCCGGATCGCTTATCATTACCGCATTGCTCAAGGGATCAAAGAGGATGTAGAGATAGAGATCGCCTGGGATGGGGCTGAAAAGAAATATCAAAGTTTTGCTGAGTTGTTGCCGTTGTTGAAGTTGTTGAAAGAGGTGGTGACTAATGCCAAGGTGCTGGACGCCGCTGATTTTGACCTGCAACGTTATCCTGGCAAAACCAACGCAGCTAATTTGATTATCGAGCGCGCGGGTCGTATTGTTACAGATATTGGGTTATTAAAGGCGAGGCTGGACCGGCTAGTTGGGGTTGTTGAGCCATTGCAGGTGAAGTTGCAGAAACTGGCTGAGAGCTCTACCAGCTCCTGCGCAGAGCTCAGGGAGTGTCTTATCGAATGTTGTGTTTTCGAATTGCGTGCTGCTTTTCCTCAATCTGCCGTGGGTGAAGATGATGGATTGAAGCAGCAATTGCAACAGCAGGCTGTGGCTGTTGTAAAAGACCTGCAGCAAATGTTGACAACTGCGCGGGCAAGTGTTATGACTTCTGAAGGTTTGACGGCCTCCTTCGCTCCTTTCTTTGGTCCTGCTTTCAAGGTATTGCCTGTGTTCCATTTTCCAGAACAGGCTAATGATGAAGCGGACAGGCTGGAACTGGTGCGGCAGGCTTATGACGGTGAAGATCAATTGTTCGCTTTTATTACTGATAAAACAAAGTTGTCGCGCCAAAAGCATATTCAAAACTGGATTAATGGGGCTTCTTATGTTCGTTCCAAACTGGCTGCTTTTGAAACTGCGCGGCTTTGGTTCAACGCTTTCCGGCAAGAGCAGCTCGATCTGCATGTGATGCAACTGCCTTTTGCAAAGGAGGACAGCTGGCTGGGTATCGAATTTCCGGAGAAGACGGCTGGCCGTGCCGGTAAGTTGTCTATGTTGTTGCATCACTATCCGCAAAACGGTGCTCCTGACTGGAAGGGGGCTTCGTATTGTGGTTTGTTGGTGGACGAATGGGTAGAAGAAATCCCGGGCCAAGAGGAATTGACCGGTATTAGTTTTCAGTATAATCAACCGGATAGTCAACCGCCACAGGCCTTATTGCTGGCTGTTGCTCCCAAAGATAACAGCAAGTGGAACTGGAATACGCTGAGTGATATCATCGATGATACGCTGTACCGGGCCAAGCAACGTGCCGTGGGCACCAATGAGCTGGCGGGTACCGACTGGATTGGCGTGTTGCCCGGTGCGCTTGCAGAATTTTCTGCCACGAAAGCTAATTTTTCTGCTTTTTTCAGAAACAGATGATGTCTTTAACCTGAATTGTACTATCATGGCTTTAACAAAAAAGAATATAGCCCGTCCACCTTACAATGGTCCTTCTATTACCGGTTATAACCGGCTCGAAGGAGTGCCTGTATCACAGGATTATCGTAAATCTTTGCAGGCGCCCGTGCATGATGCGTTGTGGATGCTTACGCGGCAATGGCAGATGGGTGAGTTTGACGGGGAGGATACCGGCACAGCCGTGAAGGCTAAGGTGCTCACTTCGCAACAACAGGTGACTCACTTTGCTACCGGTGATAAGAACATTTATCCCATCGATACTTCTGCTATGCCGCTCGAAATGGTAGTAGAGCGTGAAGGCCGCACTGCCGATCTTGCTTTGCGGATAGAGCTGGGCAAATTGTTCAAGGAGATGCTTGGTGAATACGAACTGGATGGGTATTTCAGCGATTTCCTCGAAGCGTTTAGATTGCAACTATTGGAAGAGAATGAAAAAGATGCCGGGAATAAGCAGTTGTTAACTGCTGTGCGGTCCAACAGAAATGACTTGTTGTTGTTTGATGCGTTGAAAAACCGGGTGCTCGATGGGTTTGTTATTTTTAGTGCATTAACGTATAAGGATCGATATAGCGACTGGGCATATGGACGTTTTGACCAGGCTACTGCCGAGGCAGCCATAAAAGCCGGACAACGTTTTCTGGAGCAGGTTACTCTTTTTTATGGACATGACTTCCTTCTTCAAAATACCAGCTGGCAATCCGGTAGTCTCGATTATGGATTTAGTGTGCAAACTTCAGCAGACCCTAAAGATGCTACTATTCTTGATGTTGATCATTATCCAGGTGGCCGCCTCGACTGGTATAGTTTCGATCTGAAACAGGTGACCGACTCCAACAGTACTGAGGCTACTTATACCAGTATTCCTACGCCGGTCACTTATCCCGGTATGCCCAAACCGCGCTGGTGGGAAATGGAGGACAGTGTTATCAACTTCGGGAATGTGAATGTGAAGGCCACCGATATTCCTTCTCTACTACTGATCGACTTTGCCTTGTTGTATGGGAATGACTGGCTGATGATCCCCTTCCCTATGCAACTGAACCGTCTTTGTTCTATTAAGGGACTACTCGTAAAAGATGTTTTTGGTTTCCATACTTATATTCCACCTGTGGATACGGGCTCTACTGTGAGCTGGAAAAAATGGTCGTTGTTTAACCAAGCGGATGCGCCCGGTGTTGCGCCTAATCCTGTTCTTTATTTAGCTCCTACCTTACTTAAACCAGTTGACCAGGAGCCATTGGAACGGGTGAGCTTTTTGCGTGATGAGGTGTCTAATATGGTATGGGCTTTTGAAAATGTAATCCCAGGTGCTTTCAGCAAGGGCCTGCAAGGTGCTGAAGTAGCAGCTACAGAAATAGTCGAAGAGCAACAGCCTACAAAGGATGCACCGGTGAAATATTTACTTGGCAAGGATGTGCCTTTTTACCAGGTTCCTTTTGTTGCTGTGGAAATTCCTTTTGATGCTACGCATTCGCAAATACGCTTGCAACGGGCTACCATGCCTCAAGGCACCAACCCCAGGGGCGTTCTCCTCACGGAGGTTGCTTCGCCTTATTATATCAATGAAGAAAATATTTCGCGGGCGGGAACTTCTGTCATCCGTCACTGGCAACGTACACGCTGGATCAATGGAACTGTTGCACAATGGCTGGGTCGTGAAAAGCAGGCTGGCAAGGGTGAAGGTGGCAGTAATCTTACTTTTGATCTACTGACCTAATTCTTTTTTGATGATGTCGATCTGGTCTTCGAAATCGCCTTCTGTGATGGCATCCGGATCGTCTTCGTCTGCAAACTGTTTGTTGAATTCTTTCGATGCCTCATTGGCTTCTGTGAGCAGCTGAAGGGCTTTGTGCAGGTCTTTGGGCACTCCTTTGCCTTCGTAGTAATACCAGGCGAGGCTACTTTTAGCAACAGCATGGCCAAGGTCGCTGGACTTTTGCAGGAATGCGACGCCGCGTACCGGATCGGGCTCTACTCCTCCCAATCCTTCCATGAGTATCTGGCCTTCTTTCCAAAATGCCCATGCTTCATGGAGGTGGTATTGCTGCATGGTATGCAGGGTATCTAATGCCAGGTCAATCTTCTGGCGGTATTCATCGATTATAAAATCGGCCAACTGTTTCAGGTCTTCCGTTTCTCCTCCTTCGATGGCCAGCAGCCGCCATTTTACTACTTCTTCCTGATCGCTGGTATTGAAATAATAGTGATTGGCGACTTCGTGACAGGCTCTTGCGTCTCCTTTTTCTGCCAGCTGTGTGAATATCTGCAGGCTTACTTTTTCCAGTTCTTCGGAACCCCGCTCATCATATACTGCGAGGGAAAGTTCGCTGGCTATCCAATACAGGCTGCCGGGGCAGGTGGCGTATTCATCGAGTAATGCCTGGTACTCTTTTATTCTGCCCTCCCTCATTTTGGAGGTGGTCTTGTAAATGTCTTTTTTGTTGATGAGCTCCGACATGGAGAAGTTCTTCATGGAGGAGCCTCTTTCATCCAGGAAATAAATACGCGTATCAAGTGAAACGGGCTCATCCGCCAACCTGTACAGCCATTGCTGGTCGACGTTGGAAGCGAGAGAAATAAACTTCTTTCCCACGCTCTCTTTTTCGTGTTCCTGTGTTTTGTCAAACACCCACACGTCCACCCCATCATCGATCGATATCCTGTTTCCCGCGAGGATGGATGCCACTATTTCCTGCATGTTTGCCAATTCTACCATAAAGCGCTGTATAGAAGTTAAATATAAGCAGCCTTGTGGTAAAAATGCTACCGTTCATTATATTTTTGGAACCTTTATCTGTTGTCTTCCTTTACCCAGCTGATTTTGCACAGTGGCAGGAAGTTTTTGTCTTTGGTGGCGAGGAATGTTTTCAGCAGTAAATCCTTATCGGGCTTCACTTTGCCCGACCAAACGAGTTTGTCATTCACGTACAGCTGTACCGGTTTCCGGATATCGAATAATTCCGGCAGCAAAAGGATATCAAATGCTTTTATCCGCGAAATTTCGACATAAACTGCATTGTTCTTGATCGAGGCTTTGACGGCCCCTGACCGTTTTTTATTGAAATTCAGTTTGCTGACCTGTCCTTCTTTTGAACGGACAGGAGGGTTGAGTTCCTGGTGCCAGGCTGCTTTATCGGCCAACGTATCGAGGGCCGTGATCTGCATCCAGCAATATTGTCCATTTCTCACATCTTCTGTTTCCCAGGTGAGCTGGTGAGGGGCGGGATCTCTGCGTAGGGTTTGTAATGTATCGAACAGGAAATAAATGGAATCCGGGGTTGAATATGGAACTCCGTGACCTGCAGCAACGGTAAAGTTTGTCCAGTTGGCGCCCTGCTGCCGAGCGTATTGTACGATGTCATTCACATAATCGATATTGAATGTTTCATCTTTTGTGGCGCTAAGGCCGATGAACCGCTGTTTATTGGAGAGGTTGATGAGTGGCGTATTGCCTGTGTAGGAAACCGGGTTTTGGCACATGGCATAGTAAGATGCAAAGGTCGTGGCTTTGTTTAATGCAAACCAAAAGGCGCCCGTACCGCCATTGGAATGGCCTCCTATGTAGACCCGGTCGTCATCTATATTGTATAATGACTTTGTAGTACGAATAGCTGTGAGTATGGCATCAAAGGCATTCTGGTGGATGAGCCAGTTAAAGTCTTTCCTTGCATAGGGATAAATGATGAAGGCATTTTGTTCGATGGCTTTCTGCAATACTTTTTCTTCATAGTGAATGTAATGGGGCGGTGTAAACCGGGATCGCCCGGACACTGCTCCATGGAGGTATATGTATAGTGGTGTTTTGTTTTGGGGTTTGTAGTTTTTGGGAATGTAAACAAGATAAGGGGCTTTCACTGTATCGCGCGCCTGTGTGTGATAGAGCGTCCAGTGGCCCGTAGCTCCGGGCGTGGGGTAGTTGTTAAAGGCATGTATTTGTTTTAACAGCTGGGATGCATCGCTTTTCCGGGCCAGATTGTGCCAATAGCTTGTATCTGTCAGCAATGATCTGTTTACCCGCGTAGCTGTATCTGTGAGGTCGTCCATGATCTTCTTATCGCTAATAGCGGCTGAGTCAGCTTTGTATTTAAAGTCTGTAATGAATTTATTCCATTCCGGCAGGTTACGCAGGCATTTGTTGTCTTCATCGTTAGCAAACTTATCATAGGCGCTCAGGTCATAGCCTATCTCAGCAGAACGCTTCAGGTATGCAGCGGCTTTTTGCATTTCTCCAACGTGGCAGGCTGCTATTGCCCAGAAGTAGGTGTCATAGTTACTTTGACCATTTCTTTTATCGGCATAGTGTGTTTCATAGAAATAGAATGCCTTGGCAAAGTCTTTCTTATCGTAATAAACATGTGCTGAATCATACAGGGCGCGGCTGGGAGGCTGGGCGTATATAATAGTGACTGCCAAAAGCAGTCCTACAATCAGTAGCAAGGGCTTATTCATAGTTCACAAAGGAACAGGGGATGAGGGTCTGAAAATTGTACTTTTCGGACAAGTTGAAAGGTTGACAAGTTGATAAGGCTTCAACTTGCTTTTATAAACTTACTTACTGCTTTTCAAAATTCTTGTTTAGTTGAACGTCAGCTTGCTTTTCCATAGCAGCATATCATAGCTTCCACGGGAGTTTCTGCTTTGTTTATCGATATAAATGCCACCGTGGAAGTAGCTGCCGATAACACTGGAGCCGGCAGCATCCATGTACATTCTTTTGGGTATTCCGGTGTTCAAAGTAAAGCTGCGAAATGCACCTACTTTGCCATCGAGGCTATGCCTGGTGACAAATCCTCCCCAGCCTTCATTGTGCAAAATGTAATGTTCTATTGTAAGGTTGCGGGTATAATAGCCTACTAAATACAGGCTGTCGTTGTAAATAACCATATCCTGAACGCCTTCTTCTCCATCTCCCAGTGCATTTTTCAGCCATTGTATATTCCCGTTTGCATCCAGCTTCGCGAAGAATGCATCGAAGCTATTTGGGGATGCTGTAATTGTGGTACTTCCTATTGTAATGCTTTCTCTGAATAATCCGCCTATAAATATGTTATTGTTTTTATCCAATACCAATGCATTGCTGTTCTCTGTGCTGGTGCTACCGAATGATCTTGCCCACTGGATGTTGCCGGCGTTGTCGAATTTGGCAGTAAACACATCCTGGTCGCCATTGGTTTGCAGAGTAGTCCCTCCAAAGTCCTGTGTGCCTTCAAATGAACCTGTGATGAAGATGTTATCGTTAGGATCGAGTTTTATATCGCATGGGTATAAACTGCCTCCTCCACTTTTACCAACGCTTTTCGCCCACAGCAGATTACCCGCCGGTGTATATTTTGCTATGAAGAATGCAGATCCCGGGCGTTCGAAAGAAGTGATCTCCGGATTGAGGGTTTCTTCAAACTGTATTTTGGCGTGGTAATATCCTGTTACTACCAGGTTGCCTGTTTTGTCGAGTGCTACTGCTGTAGGACGTTCATATCCTACACCACGTATTTGTTTTGCCCAAAGGACTTTTCCCTGTGGATCGTATTTGGTGAGGAACATATCCATCAGGTTGGGCATGCCACTGCTGTTATTGATAACCTGGGGTGTCAACTCCGTATCATCAAAACGGATCTTACCGCTAAAAACACCTGCTACGTAGCAGTTATTATTGTTATCGGCGACGATCGCTTCTCCTTCATCCCATCCCTGGCTTCCTGTTATTTTTGCCCATAGTACATTCCCATGCTTGTCGTACCGGGCAATGGCTACATCTTCTCCACCCACTCCTTTTAACTGGTTGTTTCCAAAATAAATGGCTGTATCGAAAATGGGGGTGAATTGTGTTTTGCCCGTGATCCAGGTAGCACCATCGCTATTTGTATACATATCATTCAACAAATCCGTGGACTTGCCTCCTGCGCTTACTAAAAAGGCATCGCCGGTAAGCGTTGGCTCGCCCTGGTTGTTTTTATCTTTCCGGCAGGCCATGCAAGACAGCAGGAGCAAAGGAAATATAATGCGGTTCATGGGTGAATGGTTTCTACGCATCTATAGATGCACGTTGTGTAAAAATACATAGTCCGGGTGCATTTTGAAACGGGTATTTATATGGCTGGTCCCTGGGCGCGGGTATTTTTTTCTGTCTGTTTGAGGCTCCTGTCGATATTCAGGGCGGTACATATTTTTTTAATCGCAATAGCCATTTGTACGTCTACTGTGTTGAGGGAGATATTAAGTATTTCTGCTACTTCACGGTGTTTGAGCCCATCTTCTCTTACCAGCTTGAAGATGATCTTGCAGCGGGGTGGCAGGCTGTCTACCGCCTGTTGCATTTTTTGCATCATTTCGGCGGTGACCAGTTCTGTATATGGATCGGCAACTATCTGGGCGGTTTCAATATCCAGGTCGTCGAAAGGGGCCTGTATCAATGCCCGGGCTTTTTGAGAAACTGCGTTGAGGGCCTGGTTCTTGGCAGCGACGTAGAGGTATACCGTTAGGTTCTCCACTTCGGATATACGGGCGCGGTTGGTCCACAGTTTTACAAACACATCTTCAACTATTTCTTCTGCTATTTCCGGGGAGCGGGTGATGACGCGGGCAAAATGAAGGAGACGCCTGCTAAATAGCTTGTACAATTCGGTAAGGGCAGGTTCATGACCTTTACAGATGGCATCCTGTATAGCACGCAAGCTGTTGGACATATTAGCAATCGTTCTCAACAAGTGTAGCGAGAATAGCCGGAATACGGAACGGCCAACGAACTTTTATTTACGCAATCGTTGCCGGAATGGGTAACGACCTAAGGGTTACCCCGTATTTTATTATCAGCGCTTGTCAATACGAAACCAGTCTACGTCTACAAAACCAGCATCGTTGATCCTGGTAGTGCGGGTGCAGAACAGGCCTGTTTTAGCTCCGATCCAACGACCGGGCTGGGCCTGAAAATCAGCTTCCACATCAGTAAAGCTGTTGCCATCAAGGCTGTAGCCAAAGCGGCATTTGGCACCCGTTTGTACCTGTACCCGCAAGTAAACGGTAGCTGTAGAGTCTCCTACTTTGGTGAGGGTCTTTTCTGTTTCGGCTGTTCCTTTGTATGCATCTTTACAAGTGCTGTACACCAGCCAGATGCCATCTTTCTGGCGCTTCAATGCGATGCTGGCATAGCTGAGGCCCATCACTACCAAGCCGGTCTTTTCTTTTTCCAGCTTTGGATTGGGTGTGAATGATAGTTTGGTAGTTGCTACAAATGTTTCTGCCGGCCACTTCTGGAGCAGGACATTGGGTACATCCCACAGGTTGTTGGCTGAATCGGGAGACTGTACGGAATACAATCGCAGCATTCCTTTCGCCGCATCCATAAATGACCAGGTGGCTTGCGGATTTGCCTGCCACTGCCATTGCAGACCGAGGGTATGGCTATTAAATTCATCGCTTTCTGCAGGCGTGGCGATGGGGTAAGTTTTTCCAACGGCCGGTTTCCTGTATACCAATACCGGCTCTCCTTTACCATCTCCTTCTTTGTCTACTCCAATCACCGGCCAGTCATTTGCCCACTTCATGGGTTGCAGGTGGACCACTCTTCCATAGGCGTCTTTGTCCTGAAAATGCAGGAACCAGTCCTGCCCGGCGGGCGTTTGCACCCAGGCTCCCTGGTGTGGGCCATTGATGGGTGTGGCGCCCTGATCCATCACTACTTTTCGTTCGTAAGGCCCATAGATATTTTTGGAACGCAACACTAACTGCCAGCCTGTCGATACGCCGCCTGCGGGGGCGAAAATATAATAGTAGCCATTGCGCTTGTAGAGCTTGGGGCCTTCTATCGTAGGATCTTTCTCGTGGCCGTCGTATACGATCATGCCTTCGGTAGTGACTTTTGTTCCCGTAGGGTCCAACTCCTTTATCACCAGCAGGCTTTTGATGGATGCGCGGCTGCCCGCATAGGCATGTGCGAGGTATACTTTTCCATCGTCATCCCACAGGGGACATGGATCGATCAGTCCTTTTCCTCCTTCTACCAGTACCGGATCGGTCCAGGGGCCTTTGATATTCTTTGCTTTGGTGACGTAGATACCAAAATCGGGATCGGGGTAATAGATGTAAAATTCTCCTTTGTGGTAGCGGATGGCAGGTGCCCATACGCCGTTGCCGTGCTGTATTTTAGAGAAATGATCGAACGGTGGCTGGCGCTTTAATGCATGACCTATCAGCGTCCAATTTACCAGGTCTTTGGAATGCAGGATAGGCAATCCGGGCACTGCGTCAAAGCTGGAGGCCGTGAGGTAATAATCTTCTCCTACACGTACTGCATCGGGATCGGAATAATCGGCATCGATGACCGGGTTTTTATAGGTGCCATCGCCGTTGTCGGCTACCCAAACTTTGGAGATGGGGGTGGTTGTTTGGGAGAAGGTTGGCAAGACAGTGGCCAACAACCCAGTGATGATGCAGAATAGGCGCATGTTGCTTTTGTTTTGAGGGCAAGCCAGAGGCTTGCAAATACCCGTCACCAGCCAGAGGCTGGCGACTTAGTTAGTTGATCTCTACCATTGCTTTTATGACGCCATTGGCGGGGTTGAGCCAGCCGGCAAATTCTTCTTTCGTTTGATCGAAGGCCACTTTATGGGTTATGAAAGTAAGGGGATCGATCTGTTTGTTCTTAATGCAGCGGATCACGTGTTCGAAATCGGCCCGGGTGGCGTTGCGGCTGCTCATCAATGTGGCTTCGCGCTTGTGAAATTCCGGATGGCTGAAGCTGATATCGCCTTTTTGTAATCCTACCAACACATACCTGGCCCCATGTGCCATATACTGGAAAGCATTGTTGATCGCTTTGAGGTTACCCGTAGCATCGATCACCACCGTAGGCATATCTCCATTGGTGATCTCATTCAACAGTGCCATCACATCCTGCGTAGCTCCGTTGATCGTATGCTGTACGCCCAGTTTATTGCGACAAAAGTCGAGGCGGTTATCATTTACATCCAGTGCGATCACGTTGGCGCCAGCGATGTTAGCTAATGCGATAATGCCTAATCCTATAGGCCCTGCTCCTACTACCAGCACATACTCTCCCGCCTGCACACCGGCACGACGCAAACCATGTGCGCCAATCGCCAACGGCTCTACCAATGCCAGTGCATCATACGGCAACCCTTCTCCATGTAACAATGTGTGGGCAGGCACTGAAAGGTATTCCACCATGCCGCCGTCTACATGCACACCACATACTTTTATATTGGTGCAACAGTTGGTCTTACCATTGCGGCAGGCAATGCAGGTGCCGCAATTAAAGTAGGGAATAAAGGAAACTGTTTCTCCTACTTCGAAACCTTCAGCACCGCCCGTATTCACCAACTCGCCTGCCAGTTCATGGCCAAGGATACGGGGATAGGTGAAGAATGGCTGTGTGCCTTCAAAGGCATGCAGGTCGGTGCCACAAATGCCGATGCGCCGGATGCGGATAAGTGCCTGTCCCGCTGCCGGTGCCGGTTGCTCAATGTCTTTGTACTCGAATTGGCCTGGAGAGGTGCACACTAATGATCTCATGTCGATATAATATTTTTAGCTTAGTAAATAAGCAAAAAGCAAAGCAAGAAGTCTGAGGTCTAAGGTCCGAAGTCCGACTACCTACTTCGAACGTATCATTATTCAGGTGTCCAGTCTCCAAAGATATGCTTCAAAGTGTAACGCTTCACTTCTTTTGCAGTGAGTTGTTTGGACCATTTGACTCTTTTTTCAACACTGGCGCCAGCGCCGACACTTTGGTATTCGGCGTAGAGGACTGTTTTTTCATTCTCCGGGTTGCGCCAATTGTCCCAGCCTTCTTTTACAATATGGTCTCCCATCGTTGTGTTCAGGAAAACGGTTTTGCTGTAAGGCCGCCAGGGGCGGCCGAGAAATACTTTTCTGGCAGCCGTATCGGCTATCAGTGAACAATTGAAAAAGACAAATCCAAAGGGTTGTCTTGGCGTAGTAGCTGCAGCAGTAATGTAGGAATTGGAAAGGCTTTTGATCGTGCAGCGTTGAAACACTACTGTAGCTTCTCCGAAAATAAAATCGGTAGTGCCTTCAATGTAGCAGTCCTTGTAATACTGGCGACTGCTTTCTGTAGCTGCATATAAAGTATCCTGGTTGCCCAATAAGCGGCTATTGGCAATCATAAAGCGATCGCCCTCTACGTGGAGTGCTACTGCCTGCCCTACCCTGCCTGCCTTATTTTCTATAGTAATGTTTTCAATCGTGCAGTCGTTGCCCTGTACCAGCACCGTGTAGGATGTGTAGGTGCTGTATTTATCCTTACCCGTAAAATCTTTTCCCGGGTAATCTTTCCCTGAATAATCGCTGTTGGTAATGATCGTACTGTCCTTGCTTTCTCCTATCAGTGATATTCTGCATTTCCAGGAAGGGATTACCAGCTTTTCGCGGTATATCCCTTTTTTGATAAATACTTTCACTTGTTGCTGGGAGAGATCGCGCACTGCATTTACTGCTTCCTGTATCGTCTTGAAGTTACCGCTGCCATCCTGCGCTACCGTAAAAGAGGAAGGGTATGTGGTGGCCTGCCCCATCACATGGCCAGCAATGAATATGATGCAGATCAGAAAGGCTATCTTTTTTATCATAGTTCAGCAATCTATTTCGGGGAAGCTAAAGTAACCCTTTTTGCTTCTGTAGCCGTCCCGCACTATCCCAGTAAATTACCGCGGAAGCTGGTAGTAGTTCCTCACCGCTTCGTAATCTGTAAAATCAATATCAGGCAGTGGGTTTGCTCCGGCAGCAACGCGACCTCCTGGTAAAGTGCTATTTGTTAATATGCGTACAACTTTTGCCTGTGCATAGTTCTCGCCCACGCCAATCCTGTCGATATAGATATTGACCTTGTTGGATGAATATCCCATGTTCAAGCGGTATTGGGTAGTTCCTCCAACACCGGAACCTGGCATAAAATACCAGCGGTCGTTGGTCTGATAATACAGATACACAAACCAGGCACACTTGTCCATCGTGTCTTTGGTTGTAGTAACCTGTAAGGTTACAAAACTCGTTGTTGCGAGGTTTTGTGCCCCAAATGTGTATTGAACTACGTTGGCATTTCCGTTTATACCGTCTGCGCCCTTCGGCCCTTCGGGACCGGTATCTCCTTTCTTGCATGAGAACATAGCTATGGCCAGGATCATACCTGCGATCAGTACTGTTGAATTTTTCATATCAATTCTTTTTCGCAAGGTATAGCCAAAAGCATCCAGGCTTTCTCACCCATTTGAGCTATTCCGAATCAATATTGTTTTATCATTCACCACTATTGTATAACTTTTATGAGCGGGCATACCTACACGGGATGCCCTGATATAATAATACCAGGTAGTGCCTGCCGGCGGCAACTCATCTTTGATGCTAAAAGCTACTACGGAATCGGTCTTCATTTTCACTTCTCTGATCTTACTGAAGTGAACGCTATCCTTGCTACGGTATACCTCATAGCTCATATCGGTAAGGGGCCAACTCAGGTTCCAACTGATCAAGGATTGGGTGCTATCGCGTTGCGCCCGTGCATTGGACACCGCAATTTCCACCGGCTGACGGCTGCAGAGCGCAGGTGATAAAGTGCAGGGGTCCCAATCGCCGAAGATGGCTGGCAAAGTATATGCAGCGGCTTCCGCATCGCTCAGTTGTTTTGACCAAGGTACGCGCTGGCCGATGTTGAGTAGTGAGCCATCCCATGTTTTTGTTTTGTATTCCGCATAGGTGATAAGGCTTGTATTGGTACCCGCATTCCATTTACTCCATCCTTCTGGTTTTATGGAAACCGGCATGACCGTATTCAGGAATACTGTTTTATTGTGGGCTTTCTGTTCTGCCGTTCTGGTGGAGTCGTTTTGCCAAGGGCGGCCCAGTACATATCTGGTAACGCCTCTGTTGTTTGTTATCCTGCAATCCCGGAAAACAAAGCCGTAGGGCTGTCCAGCCGGTGTATTGGTGGCAGTAACGTATCCTCCATTGCCGCCGTTTACGCGATCTCGGGGAAATATGACACAGTCATCAAATACTGCCGTGGAGGAACCGAAGATAAAATCTGTATTGCCATCGATGTAGCAGTTCTTAAAGTATTGTCTTTTACCGTTTCCTGTGGCGAGTAAGGTATCCTGTCCGCTGATGAAACGGCAATTGCTGAAGGCGCATCTGTCGCCATTCACATTTGTGGCCAATGCCTGTGGTCCATCGCCCGTATACCCGGTAGCGTTTTCAAATGTAATATTAGCTGCGAAGCAGCCTGTAGCGTTGATCGTAATCGTAGCGGAAGTACTTGTACGGATAGCAACGCCATTCACGACTTTGCCGCTGTAGTCATCCCAGGTAATGATCGTATTGGCAGCACTTTCTCCAATCAGGTGGATAAATGGCTTGTGGACTGGTATGTCTACTTTTTCTTTGTAGATGCCATTCTTTATATAGATCACGAAAGGTTTTGTGCTTCCTGCAGGTGCTGCGTCAATAGCCGCCTGCACGGTTGCATACTGCCCGCTACCATCTTTGGCCACAATAAGATCGGCCCGAAGAGAAGCAGTCTGCGCCATGAGAGGGCCGTGAAAACTGATCATCAACAATAAGCCGGCAATGACCCGCATGTTGGTATTATTTACCTGGTTTCGTTATTCTCTCTGCCAATTCCAGCTTCAGGGCACGCACTTCTGCCAATACTATTTCAGCCATCTTCCGGGCGCCCAGTTCATTGAAGTGTGTATTGTCCTCTTTTCCTTCGGGGTAGTTGGGATGTTCGCCGGGTTTCAGCTGCAGGAATAACAGCTTTGAACTTTCCACACCCATCGATTGGAGGAGGGCCTGGCTTTTTCTGTCCAGGTCGATCAGTGCTACTTTTTGTTCGCGCGCTGTGGTGCGTACTATTTCCGAATAGAGCTCATGTGTGCTTTCCAACTTACCTGTGGTGGAGTCGAACTTTCTGCGTGCCACCGGTGTGAGCAGTATCGGAATAGCGTTTTTATTTCTTGTATCGGTAACGTATTTGATGAGGTTGTTCTTAAACTCTTCTTCTGTGGTATAGCTCGCTTTTGTTTTTACTTCATCGTTGTGGCCAAACTGGATGAATACGTAATCACCTTCCTGCAGCGCATCCACTACCGGTTGCCAGCGATTTTCTGCCATGAAAGTACGGGTGCTTCTGCCATTTTGTGCACGGTTGTCTACCTTCACCGTAGAATCAAAGAAGTACACAAAGGGCATTCCCCACCCCATCTCCGGATAGGCTTTCACCTGCTTGATGGACATCGTAGAGTCGCCAATGAGGTACACTGTGATCTTCTTTTTAGGCGGCAAGGAAAACGCGAGGAAGATGCCTGCGTATAACCATACTGCCCGGGATATTTTATTACGGCACCAGTTCATTCAAGTACTTTTCTATGTTGGTGAATTGTTTATCGAGTGTGTAAAGGCCCGCATCACTGCTATTGTCGGGATTAAGGCCGTGCTTCTTTTCCCAGTCATCGGGCATACCATCCTGGTCAGTGTCTTTGGGCGCGGGTTCCGTTTTCAACGTGGGCCATGCTCCAACTGTTTGTTCGTATGCCGTGCCGTGGGAAAAATTTCCCTGTACATCAATGAGTGTTCCTGTTCTGCTCTTCACATTACCAATGATACGCTGATCCAGTGTATCTCGCCTGGGTAATGTGGCGCCTGCCTTTTGCAATACAAGCCGGTATGCTTCTTCTGCCGTTTGCGTGGTAACCGGCACAATTTCGAAAGGCGCTTCCAGTTTTGCCTGTGCGGGATCGTCTTTTCCGTTGCCTACTTTTACGCCCAGCCAGTTGTTCCGACTCACGTCTGCAGCTCCATCGACACAATTGCCATCGACGTAGAATTTACCGTAGGGAATATCTTTCCGGTTGAAGGGATTAAGCAACTGGAATCTTACGCCTTTGAGCGTTGATGGACCATACTTGTAATAATTGTTGACGATGTTGTAGCACCCTCCTTCTCCTGCATGGGTATTGTTGTGGCCCCAGTTATAAATGACATTGTTTCTGTAGTCGACATTTTCTTCCGGCGCATTGCGGATACCATCGAACCTTGGTGTACGGCTGTTGCAATGGGCCAGCAGGTTGTGGTGGGCCGAGAGATGCCTGCCACCCCAGATGCCGCCATAGCCATGACGCTCGTAGTCTTTATCGCCTGTTTCGAAGTGATAGCTATAGTTGAGAGGTTCTGATATCAGGTTCCATTGCAGGGTTGAGCTGTCGCCTGCATATACCGACAGGACTTCATCGGTACTCCAGCTAAGGCTGCAATGATCGATGAGGATGTGCTTGCGGCGCGTGCCTCCAAATGCATCATCGCTGCCGTTGCCATCCACCATGCCGCCACGCTGGTATTTATCGCCCATGCGGAACCGCAGGTAGCGGATCACAATGTTATCACCTCCGATACTCACCGGCTGGTCAGCCACGCAGATGCCATCACCTGGGGCCGACTGGCCAGCAATCGTAACGTTGCCGGCGATCGTCAACTTCGATTCGAGGTGTATCGTGCCTGACACAGCAAACACAATGATCCTTGGCGTTTTGGCTACTGCCGCCTGCCGGAAGCTACCGGGTCCATCGTCATTCAGGTTGTTCACCACTAATACTTTTCCTCCTCTGCCACCAGTAGCGTATTGACCGAAGCCTTCTGCACCGGGAAAGGCAGTCGCCTGGGCATGCAGCCACTGTTGTGCAGTGAGCATGCAGGTAAGGGTGATCGCTGTACGGATAAAACTGTTCAACTTTATTTGTTTTAGTATGCTGTATTATGGTCTCCAACGTGGATCGCCGGCAGTAGCACTGCCTGCGAAGGTGTTGTCTTTTATCCCGAAGTTGCCATTGGCCGGATCGGTAAAAAGATTCGTGGAAGCCTGACTATAGCTGATGATACCGTTAATGGGATTGCCCGCGAAAACCGCATCTGTTGTCTGATAAGAATTATCAGTGGTATACGTTGATGCCGCTGCCAACCGGATGCCCCTGGCCGTATTAGCCGGTGAAAGGGTTTTTCCAATGATACAATTACGGATAGTGAATGAACCTACGGTTTGTGCGTTGTAATCAACAAAGTATCTTCCATCTCCCAACGTGTTGTTGAAAGTACAGTTTTCGATGAAGATGGACTGGGTAGGAGCTGCGTTGTGCAGAATGATACTGTACCCAATTTTGTATAGTGTACTGTTCTTTATCTCGATGTTATTGACGCGACCAGTCGCCACATTCGTATGTATGAAGGCATAGGTACCGGCAGCTCCGTTATCGCCGCAGTCGTACACAATGCACCTGTTGAATACCAGCCTGTTTACCGTGATGGGGTTGGCACTTTGCAGGCGGAATGGTGTATTGAGAAAGTTGCGGATGGTACAATTTTCAAAGACGATCTTCTCCGTAGCGGAAGCTGTGCTTTGATTGAAGATATAGTTACGTTTGGTCATTGCTGGGTTGTTCTCGGGATAACCAGTAATATCCACGTTTTCGAAGGTGATCGTTCCTGCAGTGGCGGGCAACGTAAATCCATTGAATGCCAGTATCGGTTTCTGATTGCTTTCTTCACCAAAGATCGTAACTGAAATACCAGACGGCAATACCACTGCAGCGCTGTAGTCGTGACGCGTGCCTTCCAACAATACGAAGATGTTCCCATCAACAGCAGTGGCGAGCAGATCGCCCAATACCTGTCCCGGCTGCACTACAACCACCAACGGCCCTGTAGGAATGTTGGCGGGCGTTCTGAATGTTTGTGTTCCCCTGATGATGTTGTTGTTGAATATCTGGGCTGTGTAATCTACTTTACTGGTAAGGCCAGTAATTGTTTTCTCGCCGGCTGTTGCTTCACCAGCAGTGATATTATAGCGAACATTGTTCAGCATGATGTGGGTTACCGTATTAGGTTTTGTCCATTTCAATACTACGCTTGTGGGCGTAAGATCAGCTGCGGCCACCGGAAGCAGGATAGGTTGTCCCGTAACGATGAAAGAAGCAGAGTAGGCCCAATTGGATGCTTCCGTCGTATTCACTGCATTGGTGCGAACCCTGGCAAAGTATTTAATGCCTGGTTCTACATCTGCTTCTTTGACAACGAACGATAAGGTGTCCATTTCTTTTTTGATGCGCGGTGTGCCTCCGAAGAGGGTATCAGTAGAAACTTCTACCGTATATTTTGCGCCGTCGGAAAAGGGCGGGCGTTTCCAGCTAATGGTAACCTGTGAAGGTGTAGTGGTAAGGGCAACTGTGCCTGGCGTAAACATACGCGGCAGGGTCATTACCGTCTCCTCGTCTTTCTTACAGGAAGTAATGGTAAACAGGCAAGCAGCTACGATGAGGAGGCATTGCACTGGTTTATATGAAAATGTTTTCATGTCTTGAATCTGTTTTGGTTTGCTTTAATCAATACCCGTAGTCCTGTGTAAGTTTTGGATTGGCATCCAGCGAAGCCTGCGGTATTGGCAGGAGTTCGCTTTTGCCTTCGGCAAAGCCGGAACCCAGGTACTGAGTAATGGTGGATGTGATGCCAGTGCCTATCCAACTTATTTCAGCATAGCCTGCAGGCACGCCGCCTGCTGGTGTAGGCTTGTAAAAAGAATTGGCCCATACCATCGTGGTAGAACCTGTTTTATAATACATAGCTGTTGGCAGGTTGTCGAAAGGCGCAACTCTGTTGGCCATCGCGGTGAGGACCACTTTTACTGCATCCAGTCGTTCTTTGAGTTTATTCCAGCGCAGGAGGTCGAACTTGCGTATGCCTTCGCTTCCGAATTCCAGCATCCGCTCGTTCATGATGGCGGATAAAAAACCAGCGTAATCGGAAGGTGTGGTACCAATGCGGGAAGCGTTGCCTTCGAAAGCCCGCAGGCGCACTTGCTCGTAGGCTGTTTTAGCAGCTGCCGTGGGTCCATTGCTCAATTCATTTTCTGTTTCGGCAAACATGAGCAGCACATCTGAATAACGGATCACTGGCCAGTTAGTTCCAAAGTACTGCGCTGCTGAAGTGGTTACCGGATTCCAATCTCTCCTGAATTTACCATCTACCATCGTTTGCAGCGTGCGGCCCTCAAGACTCATGTTAAGTAAGATGTTGTAAGGTGCACAGGTCACATCGCGTCGGGTATCCGTAGAATCAAATGCATAGAAATAAGTTGGCAGGATCGTAAGGGCCGAGTTACCGGTGTTGTTGTAACGTGGTCCATTATAGTAACCCAGTTTGCTGTCACCAAAGCCACTACCACCGCCTGTCATGCCCACTTCCCATAATATTTCTCCAAAAGGATCTTCCTTATGGGCGCCGATGGCATCTTTGAATACCGCGCGGAAACTCGGATTTAGCTTGTGTTCTTCGTTGCGCTGCATGATGATGTTGCATTCATCACGCGCTATCTGGTAGAAGGTTTTGTAATCGGCAGGACGTTCCATCTTCCTGTTCTTACGTAGTGAATAGCCACCTCTGAACAATGCCAACCGCGCTCTTAAAGCACGTGCTGCTCCCTGCGATATCCGCTCGTTGGTAGTGCCGCTGGCGGAGCGCCAGGGAAGCAAATCTGCCGCTTCGGCCAGGTCGGCAATGATCTTCGTATAGATCGTATCACGATCTGTCTTTGCTTTAAAGAGATCGGCCTCATAACTGGATGGGAGGAACTGTGCCGGCACATCGCCCCAGTTGCGGATGAGTTCAAAATAAAACTGCGCTCTCAGGGTAAGTGCTTCACCGTAAAGTTTTTTCAACTGCCTTTTCTCCGATTCGGTACCACTCGTGTACATCGTCATTTTGGGAATGCTGTAGATACAGATGTTGGCTCGCTCTATGCCAGCGTATAGCTGATTGAAGGGGCCAGCCAATTGTGTATTACTGGATTTAACGGAAAAGCGGGCAATGTCTCTTCTTTCATTATCACCTGCAGCGCCACCCTGTCCCATCATCTCGTCGTTGTCGTAAGGGTAGTACATACTGATGCGTATGCCGTAGCCCTGATCGCCGCCCAGTGCGGAGTAGGCGCCCAATACTGCTTTATCGGCATTGGGCACATTGCTGAACACATATTCAGGACCGAAAGAGGATACCGGTGTGAGCTCCAGGTATTTTTTGCAGGATGCTCCGCCCAGTAGTATAGCTGCCAACAGGAGGCTGCTAAAGGTATATTTGGATAGATATTTATTGTTCATTGTTCCTCAGTTTAAAGTTATAATGACAGGTTGAGGCCAAAGATGAAAGAGCGGCTACGCGGGTATGCTGAATAATCCACGCCCGGTGTCAATGGTGTATTCCTGCGCGTGCTCACTTCGGGATCGTATCCTGAATAATTGGTAAACACATGCAGGTTATTGACGGTAGCATATACGCGGAGATTGCTGATGCCGGTTTTATTAAATAACTTTTTAGGCAGCGTGTAACCAAGGGTAATGTTATTGACCCGCAGGAAGGATCCATCTTCAATCGCCCATGAATGCACGTAGAAAGAGCTGGCACTGCGCAGCGGCTGCCACAGTTTCGCATCCTTATTGAGCGCAGCCAGTGCGGCAGGATCGGTCACTACCTGTCCGTTGGCGTCCACTGTTTTCCAGCGATCGTTCATCGACGCGAGGAGATTTGAGTTGACGGTGTAGCCGCTGGTGAACTCCAGTTTGTTGGCATTGTATACATCGTTGCCTACCTGGAAGTTCAGGAATATGCTGAGGTCAAAGTTTTTGTAGGAAAACTGTTGATTCAAGCCGCCGAAGAATTTAGGCTGCGTGTTGCCAATAATAGTTCTGTCATTATTATCTACCAGACTATCTGGTTTACCTTTCGCTCCACTGAGATCTTTAAACTTCAACATACCAGGTTGCGGTGGTGTGGCCGTGATCTCACTATTGTTGGGAACACCGGGCTTGAGTGTATATATGCCATTGTTGTAAGTAAAGTCATCGATGGTGTAGTAGCCATCTGTCTGTAGCCCCCATATCATACCTACCGGCTGACCTACGCGCACGAGGTAATCAAACGGTTGAGCGCTTCCACCCCATCCTGAGGAGAAGAGGTAAGAACTCTGGTAAGCTCCAAGGCTTTCGATTTTGTTTTTGTTGAAAGAGATATTGAAGTTCGCTGTCCAGCGGAAATCTCTTGTTTGCATCGGCGTACCGCTCAATTGTACTTCCACTCCTTTATTGGTGGTAGATCCTACATTCTGCAGCTGTGAGGTGTAACCCGAGCTGGTGGGCACCGGTACGTTTACCAGCAGGTCTTGTGTTTTGTTGCTATAGACATCCACAGAAAGCAACAAACGGTTGTTGAGGAAACCGATATCCAAACCAAGGTTGCGCGATATCGTTGTTTCCCATTTCAAAGAGTTGTTGGACAATGCTGCCGGACTATAGGATGTAACCAGGTTGTCGCCAAATCCGTAGTATACGTTGGCATTGAACTGGGTGAGGTAGAGGAAATCATCAATGCGGTTATTTCCTGCACGTCCATAGCTGGCTCTTAATTTCAAATCACTGATCACTTCGCTAAAGTCGTCCATGAACCGCTCCTGGGAGATACGCCATGCTGCTGCTACGGATGGGAAATAACCCCACCTGTTGTCGGAAGCAAATTTGGAAGAGCCGTCTGCGCGCATGGTGAAATCAAGCTGAAATCTTTTATTAAACATGTAGTTTACCTGTCCAAAGAAAGAGAAAAGGCGGCTGGGGACTTCAGATGAAAACGGCAGTGGTTGTACGCTACCGGCGGGGGCGCTTCCCAACCCCATATTACCGAGCGCTTTTTGTGCAGTGATACCTATTGGGAAGTAACGTGTTTCTATATTGTAGCGACGTTCAGTATTCTGGTAGAGCTCCTGCCCCAACAATACATCCAGGTCGTGCTTGTCACTGAATTTTGAACCAGACTTTCTCATGGTAAAGGTCAGTACATTCGAGTTATTCAGCGTATTGCGAGTAATCGTATTAATAGAGGCGGTTGGCAGGTTGGCGTTCTGCCGGGCAATGGTAGTAATGGTATCATTGAATGAGTTCTGCCGTGTGTTGGTGATGTCGACACCGAAGGTAGACCTGAATGACAGGTATCGGTTGAACTCGTAGTTGAAATAACCGCTCAGATTGGTAACGTTGGTAGGATTTCTCCGATACTCTGCATCATTGAGCAAAATGGGATTGACGAGTGAAAGGCCGTTGGCATTTGTTTGCAAGGCATAGTCAGGATCATAATCCGTCAGGTCCTGTCCATTCATCAATATAGGTCTGAACTTGATGCTGTGACGCAGACGGTTGGTACCAGATGAGCCTTCGTTGGTAGTACCTGCCCCATTGACTACCGTATGGTTGTAACGAACAACAGCTCCTACTTTTAGTTTTTTACTAACGGTGTGATCGAACCTGAAGTTGACAAGTTTACGATCAAAATCTGACCCCAACATTATGCCTTCCTCTGTATTAGAGGTAAGACTCAGGTTGAACTTGGTGGCAGCCGTACCGCCTGCTACACTGATGTTGTGTGTTTGCATGAGGGCATTGCGGCCAAACATTTCATCCTGCCAATCTACAAAGGGAACCGATTTGTAAAGGTCGAGGTCTTCCCAACGACCATAGGTATTCAGAAATCCATCGCGGTCTGTGGAGCCACCGCGTGTTCTTTCATATTGATACATCACAAAGTCGTAGGGGTTCATCACCTCCAGCTTGTTGGCCAACTGTCGTATACCTGCCAGGCCGTTGTAGTTGATCACGGTTTTCATATCCTTACCGCCTTTGGTAGTGATGATGACCACCCCATTGGCGCCACGCGCACCGTAGATAGCTGTAGCGGAAGCGTCTTTCAACACGTCGATGGATTCTATGTCCTGTGGGGAAAGTACTGACAGGGCGTTCTCTACCTGTATACCATCCACGATGTACAACGGAGAGTTATCCTGCGTGATGGAGCCTCCACCCCGCACACGGATGACCGCTGAAGCTCCGGGCGAACCTTCGGAAGTGGTGACCTGTACACCCGCCAGGCGACCGGTAATAGCTTCCGCCGCCGAATTAATTGGAATATCTTTCATATCCTTGGCGCCGATAGAGGAAACTGAACTGGTCAGTTCTCTTCTTCGCTTAGACTGGTAGCCGACCACCACCACATCGTCGAGTGCAGACGCTGCGCTGGCGAGTTTTACAGACAGTGCTTTTGAACCGTCGGCACTTACTGTCGTTTCTTTAAAACCTGTGGAGCTAAAAACGAGGTCTACTTTACCTGAGGAAGTTGTGTTTAGGGTGAAGTTGCCGTCTTTGTCGGTTTGTGTACCACCTGTCGATCCTTTGATCCGGACAGTTACGCCTTCGAGTGGTACATTGCTATCGTCGGTCACCTTTCCTTTGATCTGCCGGCTTTGAGCCGCCAGGTGCAAGGATGCAGCAACCAATATCAATAGCAGCAGTAATCTTTTCATATAGCAGTTTTTTAATGTGATGAGTCAATGGGTTAGGGTTTAAAATATAATGGTGAAGTGCAGCAAAAAGGTGTTATTCCCTTTGATAAAGGTCAATTTGAACGGGAAAAATGGTCATGTAACGGGTAAATAAGTGCATAGAGGGACATGCACTATGAGAAAGGAAGATCTCCAGCATAGCAAGCAAATTTTATGTTAGCAAATAGCACAACAATTCTATATCCTTTTTCAGGAATGCCGAAGGCTTTGGGGGCTTTTATTTACGCAATCGTTCCCGGCAACGATGGCGTGGTGTCAATCTGACAAGTGAATGCTTCACAGGGCTTTGGAAGAAAAGCGGTACCTTAGTGACCAGCGCAGTTAAACGCAGCTATTAAAACAACGGCCGGCATATGAAATTTGAAGCAGTTACTATCAAGGATATTGCTAAAGCTCTCGGAATTTCTACCTCTACTGTTTCAAGGGCGCTGCGCGACAGTTATGAAATAAGCCCGGAAACCAAGCAGTTAGTGCTGGATTGTGCCGAAAAGTTGAACTATCGCCCCAACCCTATCGCTCTTAGCCTCAAAGAAAAGCGCAGCCGCTCTATTGGTGTAGTGGTATGTGAAATTGCCAATAACTTCTTTTCACAGATCATCAACGGCATCGAATCCATCTCTTATGACCGCGGGTACAATGTGATCATATCGCAAAGTCATGAATCCTACGAACGGGAGGTGATGGACCTTCGCTATCTCGCTTCGCGCTCTGTAGATGGGCTGCTGATCTCCGTTTCTACAGAAACAAATGATATCAGTCACCTGAAGGCGCTACACGAAAAGGGGCTACCCATCGTATTCTTCGACCGCATTACCGAGGAGATCAATACGCACAGTGTTATCGTAGACAATTTCAAAGGGGCTTACGAAGCCACGGAGCACCTGGTGAACAATGGTTATAAACGTATTGCTGCTATTGCCAACTCAGAATTCCTGTCTATTACTTCCGAGCGACTGGCAGGTTATCGCGAAGCGCTGCTGGCGCATGATCTAAAACCTGATGATGCTTATATTAAGCATTGCTTTTATGGCGGCATGATCTTCTCTGAAATAGAGGAGGCTGTGAACAAGCTGTTTACCCTGAAACAAAAGCCGGATGCCATCGTGACCATGAGTGATAAACTGACCAGTGGTTGCCTGAAGACGCTCAAAAGACGTGGACTGAAAGTACCCGATGATATTGCTCTCGTGGGTTTTTCCAACTCAGATATCGCAGAACTTATTAGTCCTCCACTCACCGTAGTGCGCCAACCTGCCTACGAGATCGGCCGCGATGCTACTGAATTGCTTCTTCAACTAATAGAAAGCAAACGCCCCATCAAGCAGTTTGAAAAAAGGACGCTTACGCCGGAGTTGCAGATCAGGGAGTCGTCGTTGCCGAGAAAGTGAGTTGATAGGTTAATAAGTTGAAAGGTTGATAAGGGGGATAAGAACTTGCTGGCTGGTTAATTGATTGGCTGAATCGCGGCTGTGGTATCACAGTTTGTGACACCACCAATGTAGACAACAACACAACTAAATCATTTTCAATACATTAAATAACTACTCTTTAAATGAGTGGTATCACAACTTGTGATACCACCGGAGTAAAAAACTGAACTGGTCACCATTTTACCTGAAACTGTCACCATAACCAACCGCCAATTGGGTGTGAGCTTTGTGTCATCATTTAAACAACAAATAAGATGGCACAACAGCACAAAATTGCCCTGGTTACCGGTGGTAGCCGCGGGCTCGGAAAAAATGTAGCGCTCTCGCTTTCAAAGAAAGGTATCGATGTAGTTCTTACTTACCGGAATAATAAAGAAGAGGCTGAAGAGGTTGTAAAGTCCATACGCGCAAACGGACAGCAGGCCATAGCCCTGAAACTGGACGTAGGTGATATTAAATCTCTTGATGGGTTTATTCAACAGTTGACTTCCGCACTGAAAGATAGTTTTGGCACTGAACAGTTCGACTTCCTGATCAACAATGCCGGTATCGAGGGATACAACCTCATTACTGATACTCCCGAAGCATTGTTTGACAACCTCTACAATGTTCACCTGAAAGGAACTTATTTTCTTACGCAAAAAGCAATATCGCTGCTGGCTGATGGTGGCCGCATTATCAACTTCTCTACCGGTCTTGCCCGCTTTGCAGTTCCGGGTTATAGTGCTTATGCATCTATGAAGGGCGCTATAGAAGTGTTTACGCGTTACCTGGCGAAAGAACTTGGCGCCCGTGGCATTACTGCCAACACCATTGCTCCGGGGCCTGTTGAAACAGATTTTACGAAGAACTCGCTGGGCAATCCGCAGGTAAGAGAGTTTCTTGTAAGCCAGACTGCGCTCAAGCGTACTGCCTTACCGGAAGATATTGGTGGTGTGGTTGCGTTCCTTTGCACACCTGAAGCTGCCTGGGTTACCGCACAACGAATTGAAGTTTCCGGGGGGATCTTTTTGTAATGTTCAATTGGGCTAAAGCCCAGTAAGTTGTACGTTTTTTTATCCCGGCCCTGAAGGGCCGGGCAATATTCGCCCGCTTCGAAACCTTACTTCGATAGCAGATTATCAATAACCGACTTGTTTGCTTAAGGCTTCTATTGCGGCGAAGAGATATACAGCAGGGGCATTCCAGTTGATGGCAATTTCATTGCTGGCATAGGAACAATCCTGGTCAGTAAAAGCGGTTTCGGGTTCTGTGAATTCATATTTACAACGATCCTGTCTGCCGGGGTTAGGTCCTCCGGATAATAATCCCGGCACAGGGTCTACGATTCCATCTGCCACAGAAGGCCGGTGGTGTGGGTGCATCACCGGGTAAGTGCCGATTCCCGTTACAAAGCTGAAGCCTGTAGCATTTCTGCCCAGCAGGTAATCAAGATTCGTCAGCGCATAGTGTATATACTTTTTATCTTTTGTAAGCAGGAAGGCATTGATCAATAATATTCCCTGATTGGCCGCCACAGAACTACTGCCCCATACAAAGTCAGACTTCTGTCGTCCCATCACGGTATGAAAAGCATTTTCGCTGACCGGTGTTATGTACCAATCGGCCAGCTTGATTATTTTTTCTTTGAGCGTGGCTGCTTCGGCTGTGTGTCGTGACGGCCACGCTTTATTATTTCTCAATAATGTATAATATCCCAGCATGCGTACGTTGGCCCAGGATGGGATCGCTAGCAGGCTGTTTAGTTCTTTGTTCACTGTACTTTCATATGTTACATCTCCCGTAGTGATCAACAACTCGGCTGCTGCCCATAACCATTCGTCGTTAAAACTTCTATCACCGTAGCCGCCCGTAGAAACAGCCGGCTTATGTGTTGTATTCATTTTATCCTGGTCATATACGAGATCGGGATTCTTCAGCGCCCACTGCCAAGCTTGTTTGGCAGCAGCGAGACAAGAATCGGACAATCCAGGTAATTGTTTATTGAACGGTTTGTAGATACGTGCAGCTTGTGCCATAACAGCGGCGAAGTCTAATGTAGCGGCTGTTCCTTTTTGTACCACGTAACGCGGTAGTTTGGTGACGCCGGGCATAACCATGCCATCGAAAGCAGCATTGGTGCATTTGTTGTACACGCCTCCATCATTGGGGTCCTGCATCGTCAGCATCCAGCGCAGGTTGTATAATACTTCATCCAATAGGTCGGGGATGCTATTCCTGCTTTCCGGAATATTCGTCTTTAGTGCATTGAAGTATTGAGGAAAATCTTCATAGGCCGATAGCAGCGTGCCCATGGTAATACCACTGTTTACGATGTATTTGTTATAATCGCCTGCATCGTACCAGCCACCGGGTGAAGCAATAACAGTTCCGGCAGGTCGCTTTTCAGTAGCTGCAGCAGGATGGATCAATACTTCCGTATCCGGATGGCCTGCAGGACGATGCCATTTACCTGCATATTGCTGTTGCAGCGGCATCGACACGCGCTGGTAATAAAAGCCTTTTAATAAAGCTATTGAAGAACTGTTGTGAACGTTCGCCGCAATGCGAAATACATAAGATGGTGCGCTGCCTGGAACTATCAGCCGGAAACTGCCGGCTTTTTGGAAGGCACTGAAATCGGCCAGCTTCGTTTGTAAAGAAGAATTGGATGATTGTTTTTGAGGGCTCAGTTTTCCCCTGTAGACCGTATCGCTACGGTTAGCATCAATAATTGTAAAGCTGGTGGCAGTGATGTTGCCTACTATAGCTGCCACTTTGGGCGCCTGTACATAATACCCCTCCTGGTTGATGCGAATGGGATTGACAGGTTGCTGAGCTTGTGCAAAAGCAACAGACGATAAAGCGATGATAATAGTGGCGAGGTGCTTCATGAGTACTTATTCGTTTAGCGTAACTGACGATCTTTTGGTCTGGCCGGCTAAAGCGGCCTGACCAGTATACTATTGAATAATGATCTTTTTAGTGGTATTGCCTTTGGCCGTGATCACCTGCAGACAATAAGCACCCGCTTTCAGGAATCGATGGACCGGCACTACCTGCTCGCCACGGGTATTTATTTCATACAATAGCTGGCCTGACTTGTTGATCACCCGCATGGATATTTGTTCTGCAGGAGAAAAGCCATTGAGCTTCACCGAAAAATTGCCGTTATCGGATGGATTAGGAAACACCTGCACCAGTTTGTCTTGCGGGTCAATATCTACGACAGCGGTCACGCTGCTTTTCTCCACCAATACAAATGTAGCTGAACGCGCCGGAATGTTGAGCCTGATATCGTTTTCACACAGGGCTGAATTGGCTTTCAGGTCTACGTAGTTGGCCGGGCCACCAGCTTCACCTGTGGGTCCACTTCCATTGACCAGTACCTTACGGGAGAACTCACCATTGTCAGTATCACCGGTTAATGTATACCAATAAAAACGATTACCGGGATTAAAGTTTTGAAAGTTCAGTTTTACCAATTGTGCACTTGTTCCTTTGTTCACGATCACGATACCTGCCTGCCCCGAGCTGAACGTAGAAGCATAACTTATTATATCATTATGCCCAATGACTGAAGCGCTGACCATCTGGTCGCCAAAATACTTTCTGAAATAATACATGTGGTAAAAAGATGGCCGGGGCGTCCATGCAGCGACGCCCGGCTCACCGCCCTGGCTGAAAGTTCCATGGTCATTGCCATTGTCCCACCCGTTGGCCAGGTTCCAGCGGGATGCTTGCCCATACTTGCTTTTAATCAACTCTCCCAAAGTTAGCGTAGCATGCAAGCCATTGATGTGTGACACCATTTGTTTGGAGCCCACTGCAAAAATGTTCCATTCCGTCAACGCGATAGGCTTCAGCGCTACCCCACCCTGCTGTGTAGTAGTCTTCATCCAGTTCATCATGCTTTGCGTTTCCGTAGCTGCTGTGTTCAGAATGACGCTCGCTGTAGAATTTTCGTTATAGGGTGTGTAATAGGAATGAACGATGTAGAAGTCGGCAGCATTTCCTGCCTTGCTGAAGTAGCCGCTGTTCCAGGTTCTGTCGACCGGATTCCAGGAATTGGCGGCATCGTATTGTATCAACTGCGCGCCGATATAGATGGTAGTTCCTTTTTCTGAAGCGGCTTTACGCATGGAATCGATAAACACTTTAATGTGCTGTCCATAGAGTTCGCCTGTGATGATCTCCGGCTGACCGTCTTTGTTTTTCTTGACATCAATTTTATAACCTGCCTGCCAGGGACCAGCATCTTCGTTGCCTATCTCCCAAAACTTTGTTCGCCCGTTATCATATCGTACCCAGTCGGCAGCAAGGTGAGCGGCCTGCTTTACCGGATCAGCACTTGTGCCATAACGGGCATAGCTGTAATTCACTGTGATGATGCCTGTACTGCCTGTTTGTTGCAACATGGCATAATAGTTATCGAGCGATAATGTCCAGCCGGCTGTGTTCTTTCCATACCAGTAGCCTGCTATCACTTTTTTTCCATCGGAGTCGTAGAGGGAATCCGGCACATCGGCTGGTGGTGTATTGGGTAATGCATTCCAGAAATATACGCTGCTGATATTGCCGCCCGGCATGCGGATGATATTGGGAGCAAGGTTTTTGATGTGATCTATCAACACCGGCTCTGTTACCATCTGTGTCATGTAAGGATTGGCATTGTTGCCAAAGAGATACTTCGACACTTTGTTGATGACCTGGTTGGCATCAACGGTAATAGTAACGGCTGGCGAACCTGCCGGCTTAGCCACGTTGTTGAAAGCAGGCGCCGTAATGTTTACAGGTTGCCAGTCGTTCAGGAAAAAACCTGGATCTTGTGCGTGCATGGTAAACCCCTGCACGCAAGTACAGCAAAAAGCAAGCAGTAACTTTTTCACGCGGGTCGTTTAAATAAGAAACATCTCTTTGTAAGGGTGGGCCGCCCTCCCGCAGAGCGGGACAAGTTTTGAGGGCGACCCAGCCTTCGAGATTACTTCACAATTTTATATACACGGATATTATCGATCGCTATATCCAGTTTGGGAATAGGTGTTCCGGTATCGTTAACAAACATGAACCTGACCATTTCATCAATATTGCCAATCACATCCGCTACTGTATTAGCCTTGTCTCCTGCTCCATCGGTTCCGTTGGCTGCTTTTTTTCTGAACTCACTCAACGGTACCGTTACAGTGGCCCAGCCGTTGGTTTTGAGGCCTGGGGCCGTTTTCCATGGTTCGAACCGGTACATATATATCCAGGTATCATTGGGTGGAGGACCTATAAACAGTACACCATTCGACAAAGGCTCTTTTATATATATTTCAAACTTCATGGCGTAGTTGGCTGCAGGGTTACCATTTTCGGAAGCAGGTAGCCAATCTCTCTTGAATGTAATGATGCCTCTTTTGCCATTCCACCAATCCCAGTTATTGCCGCCGATCGCATCCTGCTGCAGGTGGGCATATTTTCCATGGTTACCGGGGAATAAGGCTGCATCATCTTTGATAGAGCAACCCCATTCATAGTAGCTTATGTCATCAAAGTTGGCAATCATGCCGGTAGCAAAGTCATTGAACCGGAAAACTGACGTGCCTGTTCCAAACTTTGTAACTACCTGAACGGTGCCTGCCTGTGTGATACCGGCAGGTACTGTTACCTGCAAGGAAGTGCCCGAGGTAGTAGTCGCAATATTGGCAGTAGCTGCTACACCGCCGGGGAAGATGACCTTTTCTACAAAGAAGAAGTTATTCCCCATGATCGTGATGCGCTCGCCAGCTTTTGCGTTTTCGTTACTGGCACCACTCACGATGGCAGGCGGTGGTACTACAGGAAAACTGAATACTACTTCTCCATTTTTTGTAACCACCTTCACCGTATTCAACTGGCTGGGATCAAGACTGGCGAAAGGCATATCAGCAGGAATAGTCACCACGATATTATTATCAGTCAATATGGCCGAATTGAAGGGCGTAGGATACCCATTGAAAAAGACCCGCGTGGTGGAAGCAAAGCCACTACCCTGTATCACCACCGTTTGTCCCGGACCAGCCAGGGTCAGCGTTGAATCGTTCGGCGCAGGGGTATTGGCCCGCAGCCTTGTGATAACGGGTTTACTGTCATCGTCCTTGTCACAGGCTACAAAGCCAATGAACAAGGCCAGCAACAATATTATAATCTGCAATTTATTATTACGCATAGCGCAAGGGTTATTGTGTTATAAATGTGTTAGTCGGGCAGCACGCTGAAATCAAATGCTACCGGTGCTTTGGCCAGGTTTGGCGCTTTCACCAACTCTGCCTCGGGCATTGGCAAATAGATGGTTTTATCGCTTACCTCATATTTCTTCGTCGTAACTGTGAACGCCCAGGTACGTGGGTTACTGGTACCTGTGTTATAGGTAAGTGTATAGGCGCCTTTTTCCTGATCATTGATAATGGCCGTCGCTTTGGCAGGATTGAAATAGTACAAGCGCATCAATTCGTACCAGTAAATGCCTTCAAATACGGTTTCAATCCTTTTCTCCAGGAAGATATCATCAAAGTTGATGGAAGCCTTCTCCGGCATGCCAGCGCGCTTGCGCACTGCATTGTAGTATTTCAGCGCTTCTGCGTCTGAAGTACTGGCTGCATCACCAAGAATCGATTCTGCATAGATGAGGTATACTTCTGCGAGACGCAGCATATAGGTATTGATGTAAGCGCACATTTCACTGCCTTTGCCTGCATTGTCTTTTACGGAACCAATGATGTACTTTTTGGTATTGGCTACATCTGTAGCAGTGAAGTTATAACCGTTCAGGTCTTTGCGTATTTCAGGATAGAAATCGCCCTGGAACATAAATGTCGCTTTACGCCTTACAGAATCGGCAGGATTGGCCAGGTAATACTGGATCAGGTTGGCAGAGGCTCCGTGTGCAGCACCCCATCCATCCCAGCTACCGGTAATATCTCCATTGCGCGCCATATAGGCCTGGAAGGAGTTGTTGATACCCCAGGGATCTTTGATGGGCATCCACTGAATGGAGAACAGGCTTTCTTTGTTATTCTTGGAGCTGTTGTGGTTCTCTCCACGGAACAGATCATAGTAATTAGCTTCCAACACAGCAGGACTGTTGTGCACTACATCTGCTGCATAAAATTTCGCACTGTCCAAGTCGGTTTTGCGGCGTGTGTTACCACTGCCCACACCTGCCCTGGTGAGGTACATCCTGGCCAGCATGCCTTCTGCAGAGTATTTGTTGATCCGTCCTTCTGCGAATGAAGTGACAGGCAGGTTCTTTGCTGCATAGGTCATGTCTTTGATGATGAGCTCCCAAACGCTCTCTATTGTGTTGCGCGTTACGTTGGGATCACCCATTTGTGCTACGTTGTCGTAAATAATTGGTACTGCTCCCCAGTTGCTCACCAGGAAATAATAACCCATGGCCCGCATGAAGCGGCATTCTGCAATTCCGGCTCTTTTTATATCATCCGGTACTGTAGTGGCATTGTTGCGAATATTCATCATGGTTTGGTTGCTTTGTGCAATGATCTTGTAAAAAGACTTGTACGCAGGCAACAGGGTGTTTACGTCGGTGGAGGCCACAGCGAAACGGTAGAATTGATCGCGATCGTTGGATATCATATTACCCCCGCGGGCATCACCAAAAGACAAGGCGGCTTTGTCGTTATAATCAAACCACACGATGTTGTACAGTGGCGCCGTACCGGCCCTTACTTCTTCGGTGGTTTTATAAAAGATGTTGGCAATCAACTGGTCTTCCGGCGGCCTGTTCAGGAATTCTTTATTACAAGCCTGTGATCCTATCAGCACCAGCGTGATCAATATGATTGAAAGCTTTTTCATATTCTGCATTTTAGGAAGGTTAGAAATCAGCGGTGAGGCTGAATGAATACATTTTGACAGAAGGATAGCGTGCATCATCTACTCCAACTGTGAGTGAACCATAATTGGGTGTCATACCAATCTCCGGATCGTACCCTTTGTATTTCGTAAACGTGGCCAGGTTTTGTACACTACCCGATAGCTTCAGGTTGCGCATGGCTATTTTGGAAGCCCACTTAGCCGGCAGGAAATAAGAAAGGGTAACATTTTTGATGCGTATATATGATCCATCTTCGATGTACCATTGTGTGGCACGGAAGTTACCGTTGGCTGTATTGGGTGAAATACGTGCAATCTGGTAACCTGGATTATTCAGTTTGGTAGACTGGTCATTGGCATCGATACTACTGGGACGTGCAAAATTGGCTACTGACTTAAAATAGTTGCTGAAAACGGCAGCGCCCTGGGGGTTCTCATTCACATATCTTGTGTAGTTGTACACATCATTTCCCTGTACGCCAACGATCAGGACGTTCAGGTCAAAATTCTTATAGGCGAATGAGTTGTTGAATCCAAATGTAAACTTGGGCCAGGGGTTACCAATCACCACACGGTCGTTCTGATCGATGACACCATCGGGTTTTCCGTTGGGGCCACTGATATCCCTGAACTTAACATCACCTACCCAGGTACCTTGTGCAGGGTCAACCAACATAACACCGCTTGCCAATTGTTTAGCATGGCCTTTGATATCTCCAATATTCTGGAATATGCCATCGGCAATATAACCTGTAAGTAATGCTACCGGCTGGCCTACTCTGGAAGAACTGATCAATGAACTGGTTTTATAGGTACTGTTGATAGGTGTATTGTTGTATAGCTCTGTGATCTTGTTACGGTCTATCGAGAAGTTCAATCCTGTTTTCCAGGTAAAGGGTTTTTCAATATTCACCGTATTGATCGTGATACCAAATCCTTTGTTCTCCATCGAACCTACGTTGGATGTAGGGAAGCGGATATAACCGGATGAGTACGACATATCGCCACCGGAATAGAAAGGAAAATCATTGGTGGTAAGCAGGTCGGTAATTTTCTTGATATAGAAGTCGGCAATTACTTCCACGCGGTTGTTGAACAAGCGGGCATCGAAGCCTACGTTCAGTGTCTTCGATTCCTCCCATTTCAGGTAAGGATTGTCAAAGTTGTTGGACAGATAACCTGTACCGCCAGCAGTAGGTACGCTATACAAGGCAGCAAAATAACCTGCAGCAGCAGCATTACCACTAAGGCCATACTCTACGCGCAACTTCAGGTCATTAACGGCTTCCATGTTCTTCATGAAGTTTTCCTGTGATACTCTCCAGGCGGCAGAGAAGGAAGGGAAATAACCCCACCTGTTCTCGGGACCGAAATTGGAAGAGCCGTCTGCACGCATGGTAGCCTGCAGAATATAGCGATCATTGTATACATAGTTCAACCTGCCAAAGTATGACTCGCGGGCGCTTGAACCTTTTGAGCTGGAGTTGGTGGCAGTTAAGGCATCACCTCCCGGCAGTTCCTGTATATTGTTGGTAATGTAATTGCGGCGCAATCCTTCCAGCCCTTCATGTGCATTCTCTGTAGCTTCATGGCCTATCATGGCTGTAATGCCGTGCTTGCCAATTTTAGTATCGTACTGCAAGCGGGTTTGTAGCCCCCACCAGTAGTTGTTGCCACTGCGGCGTGAAGAAACGGTCGTGGTATTCTCGTAGCCATTGAATTTATAAGAGGGGTTAAAGATGTAACTGTTTGTGTATTGATAATACGTATTGAACTCATTGTGCAATACAAGACCTTTCATGAAGTTGATATCCGCATATATACCGCCGATAAAAGCCATCGACTTATTGCGGTTGTCGTTTATTTCCGCCAGGGCTACCGGGTTGGTGTATTGGAATTGTGTGTTTACCGGACCACCCCAACTACCATCCGGATTCGTAACCGGTACAGCAGGATTTTGACTGATGGCAATATTCAGCAAATCGCCATTGGTGGTATTTACATTTTCTTTTACCTGGTTTACGCTCAGGTTGACGCCCAGCTTCAACCAACGCCTGGTTTGGTTGTCTATGTTTAAACGGATGGAAGAACGCTCAAAGCCTGAACCTCTCGCTACGCCTTCCTGCTTAAAATATTCTGCACCGGTATAAAAGGTAGTCCGCTCACTACCTCCGCTCAAACCCAAACTGTATTTCTGCAATAAGGTTCTGCGAAACAGAGATCGCTGCCAGTCGGTACCTGGCCCTAATACAGAAGGGTCGACGAACTGAGGTTCAAATGCTGCCGCACCTGCCTTCGCAAATTCATTGCGGTAGGTAGCATATTCCTGCAAGTTCATCACCGGTACTTTTTCCGGCCTGTCCTGAATAGTAGTCAGGCTGCTGAAAGCTACTTTTGTTTCGCCAGCTTTACCTCTTTTGGTTGTTATAAGTATTACACCATTGGCTCCTACCGCTCCGTAGATGGCAGTTGCCGATGGTCCCTGCAGTACGTTGATGGTTTCAATATCATCCGGGTTGATACCTGCGAGAACGTTGGAAGAAACGTTTGTGGCCGTATTGCTGGTACCAGTACCGCCATTGGGATTATCAGGCTTTATTTGTACTCCATCAATAACATATAATGGCTGGCTGGAGTAATTGATTGAGCTAATACCGCGAATCAGTACTGAAGGTGCTGCACCGGGTTGTCCGCTGTTGGACGTAACGTATACGTTGGCAGCTCGTCCCTGTAATCCCTGTTCCAATGTAGTGTTGACCGTCCGCTGCATATCGGCAGCAGTAACAGTAACCTGCGAGCTACTGAGGTCTGTTTTCTTCATACGGCCATAGCCTACTACCACTACATCCTGCAGATCATTATAATTCGCATCCAGTCTGATGTCAAGATTATTTGACCTGCTGCCTATCTTCACTTCTTTGGCGGCATACCCAATGGAAGAAATAACCAGTATATCTCCGGTCTTGGCTTCAATGGTAAAATCTCCTGTTGAATTGGTAGAAACTGAATTAGTTGTTCCTTTAATAGTAACCGATGCGGAGACTAACGGTTCCTCACCCATTTTGCCGGTCACCTTACCGGTGATCTTTCTCGCGGCAGTTTCTTGTTGTGCATACCCCTGGGAGATGGCCAGCATGCACAATACCAGCGTCCATAACAGAGCAGCCGGCTTTCTGGCAGTTTTGGTTTTTTTCATATGTGATCGTTTTCGTTTTGCAAGTATCACTTGAGTTATAAGGATGACTATTTCATCTTCACAGTTACTTTCTTCCCACTGTATTTAATAACATGGTCTGCTTTTCCGTCCGGGTCAAATGGTTTCGGCTTGTCTTTACTGATCCATATCACCCGGAATGTTCTTTGTTCGAGCATGCCGTTGAACTTTCCTGTTCTTTCTCCGATCGTCAATGTTTTGGAGGCTTCTTCATAAGCGAATGGGATGTTGGCAAAAGCTCCCTGTTCATAGTTATAATTGGTGCCTTCATCTTCGTAGAGGGTAAACTGTCCGTCCTTGCCGGTATATACCAACAGGGTGATGGGATCGGCAGGCTTTTCTGCCGTGAACTGCATCTCCGGGCCAGTAGTTACAATAGAACCTTCTTTAATGAACAGCGGAACCTTTTCTACAGGAGCATTTGCTGTAATGGAAACGCCGCCCTGCAAGTATTTTCCTGAATAATAATCGTACCAACCGGTACCTGCCGGCAGGTATACCTTTCTGTCGGTGGCTTTGTATTTAATAATAGGATTCACCAATATGGAAGGGCCAAACATAAATTGGTCGCCTATGTCTTTCACCTGCGGGTCGGCCGGGAAATCCATCGCCAGCGCTCGCATGATGGTATAATGATCGTGATAGGTTTTGCCTGCGAGAGAATAGATATAGGGCATCAACCGGTAGCGCAGCTTATTATAATACAACATGCTTTGATAAGCAGGATGCGTTTCCGGCGCTACATTGTATATCTCGCGATAAGGAAATTGACCATGTACACGGAAGATGGGGCAGAAAACACCAAACTGGTACCAGCGGGTCATCAGTTCGCGCCATTCTTCCAGGTCTTCTCCTTTTGCATTTTCATAACGGGGCTCTACTGCGAAACCACCAATATCAGTTGTCCAATAAGGAATGCCCGACAGGGAGAAGTTGAGCCCGGCAGATATTTGATTGCTGAAATCTTCCCAGCGTGCTGCAATATCACCACTCCAGGATGCAGCGGCATAACGCTGCAGACCTGCATAAGCTGAGCGGGTAAAGATGAATACACGCTTATTGGGATCAACAGCCCGTTGACCTTCATACACTCCTTTTGCATTTTGCAAGGCAAAGGCATTGAAGTAGCGTGTTGACGAACCGAGTGCTGTAGGGTTCATCGTTTGTTTTCTTTCTTCCGGCGACATGTTGGAATGAATATCCGGTTCGGTTGCATCCAACCACCAGGCATCCACTCCTTTATTATATAGTTTTTCATTTATCAAGTTCCAGAAGGCTGTACGCGCCTGTGGGTTGTAGGCATCATAGAAAGTGGAGGTATAGCCTTTGCCTATCCAGTCGCGTCGCTGCTCGGCAATATTCCTTTTATACAACCAGCCATTTTTGTCGAATTGCTTATAAACAGGAATGCCTTCATAGAGCTTGGGCCATACAGAGATCATGAACCGGGTATTGTATCGCTCATGCAGGGTTTTGATCATGCCTGCCGGATCGGCAAAGCGGCTGGAGTCGAAGTCCTGACTACCCCAGTCGTTCTCTTTCCAGAAAGACCAGTCCAGTACTATATTATCCAGCGGTATCTTCCGCTTCCTGAACTCGCTAACGGTGTTGAGTATTTCATCCTGTGTTTTGTACCGCTCACGACTTTGCCAGAAACCCATGACCCATTTGGGCAGCAATGATGCCTGACCGGTGATATCGCGGTAGCCGCCAATCACTTCGTCCAGGTTCTTTCCCTGTATAAAATAGTAATCCAGCTGATCGCCCGATTCGGAGCTGAAACCAAACTGGTTTTGAAGATCACCCTGCAGCGGGCTTAACCATTTGCAGGATAGATAGGACTGCCCCCCGTCGGGCAGCCACTCTATGCGAAAACTATATTTCTTTCCTTTATCGAGCTGTACTGGTAATACGGCTGTGCCTGGCATCCAGGAATGACGCCAGCGGTCGGCCAGCAGCTTGCCATCGATCCATATTTTGCTGTAGCCACCATAACGGAACAGGAATTGATGTACACCTGTGTAGGCAGATTCTATTGCTCCTTCCCAGGTCACTTTTACATCCTCCAATTTTATTCCTTCGGGAAATTCTTTCTGGGAGCATAAATAATCATAGGCCAGTACCGATTCGGGCCGCTTCACGATTATCTGTAGCGGGCTTGACTTCTTCGCATAGGTGGCTGTGAGCCAGCCCTGGCTACCATCCGCAGCATAGAGCTTCAGGGTTGAGAGTGGTTCAAAATCGCGGGTATCGCCTGCTTTGGTAATTGAATAATTATCCCAGAGAATGCCATAGTTTTTAGAGGATACCAGGAAGGGAACGGCTATTTCTGTGTTGTTCTGCAAAAGTTCTACCTGTTGCCCTTTATGGTTCATGATACCATTCTGGTGCTGGCCCAGTCCATAGAATGCCTCATCCGGCGTTCCCATGAATTGTTGGTTAAGCCTAAAAGCTGGTTGGCCTTCTTCTGTGAATGGTGTAAAATATTTAGCGCCTTCTTTAGGCTCAGCCAATATGGGAGCACCCGTGTGATCGGTAAAGCTGATCTCGCCGGTTAGCAGTGATACAATGGCCTTCAATGCCGGTGTGATCAGGGTCACCTGTTCTTTGTCTTCCTTCACATTCCATTTTACGGGCGTTCTTTTCTTCGCAAGGGTAATGAGACTGGGCACATTGCTGAAAGAATCTACCGGGCTGGCCGTTACGCGTATAATATGGTCGGTGATGGCCTGTAGGCGGACCAGGCAAACCCCGTTGGGCATTTTGCGCTTTACGTGAACAATAATTCCGTCTTCTACTTTTGAGTAATCACCGGGGGGAATCGTGTGTGCAGACAGGGTGCTTACGGACAATAGGGTAGCCACAAGACAAGACAATACAATCATGTTCTTCCACATAGCAGTCATTCGTTTCGTTTCAAAATCAGGCGCCGGCGGCGGTCCTTTTCGGTTCGTATACCGGCGTCGTAAATGTAGAACGCGACGTGCTAAAGGAGGGTAGGCAGATGTTTATGAATGGGTATTCAAATGTTAACCTCGGGAAACAAAGAATTGATTGTCAATATTATTTTTATGTACCGATCACATTATTAAGCTCCGCTGGTTCCCCACTGACTGGGCAGTACATGATACTCCAGCTTGAAATATTTGGAGAAGTATTTCGGGTTGTTGAAACCAACTTCATAAGCGATCTCGGCCACCGTCATTTGAGATTTCTCAAGTAACTGGGCAGCCCGTTTGAGCCGTACTGAACGGATAAACTCGATGGGCGTTTTGCCGGTGAGCGCCAGTAGTTTTTTGTACAGGGCCACGCGGCTCATGTATACCCCCTTGCTCAGTTCTTCTACCGAAAAGTCCGGATTGGCGATGTTCTTTTCGATAATCTCCATCACCTGGTGCAGGAACTGCTCGTCGGGCGAGGCCACGCTCACATCAGCCGGTTTTAACTCGATGCGCTTCTCGAATGTTTTACGGGCAATAGCCTGTTGGGCCAGCAGGTTCCGGATGCGTGACAGCAATATTTCAAAGTTGAACGGCTTGGTCAGGTAATCATTGGCCCCGGTTTCCAGTCCTTTTAGTTGTTGTTGTTCCCCCGCCAGGGCTGTTAACAGGATGATGGGAATGTGCGAGGTACGCTGGTCTTTCCTGAGCTTTTTGCACAGGTCGATACCGTCCATCTCCGGCATGCTGATATCGCTCACCACCAGGTCGGGGTGATGGGCCAAGGCTTTTTGCCAGCCTTCTTTTCCATCGGCGGCCTCGAGGATCGTGAAATATTGTCGCAGGTTGTCTTTCAGGTAAAACCGGAAGTCTTCATTGTCTTCGACCAGCAACAACATCTTTTTGCGGTCGCCATGACCATTGAGTGCTACCGGTTCAGATTCAACGACTACCGGCTCTTCCGATTTCATCAGTGCAGCCGTTACTGTATGTCCATTCAAAGTAGCAGTGGACACAATAGCCGGCACATCCGCTGCCTGTACTGGTAGCCAAACAGTAAAGCAACTCCCCTTTTCAGGTTCACTGTCTACGGTAATAAACCCGTTGTGCAGCTTTACAAACTCGCGCGTGATGGATAAGCCGATACCACTACCCTGGTTGACAATGCTGCCGGGCGTATCGTGCTGGAAGAAACGTTCAAAGATCAACTCCTGCTTTTCTTTTGGTATGCCAATGCCCGTATCTTTTACCTGGATGGCAAGGAAGGACTTGCCCGGTTCTTTTTCTTCACCACGCAGGACCACCGTTACACTGCCATGTTCGGGCGTGAACTTGAATGCGTTGGAGATAAGGTTGAACAGGATGCGTTCCAGCTTATCGTGGTCGAAGCTGGAAACAAGGCTTTCCACTTCTGTATAAAAGTTGAAGCGGATATTCTTCTTCTCGGCTATGTCGGTAAATGAATAAGATATGTCTTTAGCAAACCTGACTATATCGGCTTGCGCCGGGTTCAGCTTCAACTCCTGCACTTCCATTTTGCGGAAGTCGAGAAGCTGGTTCACCAGGTTCAGCAAACGCCGGGCATTGCGGTGAATGAGCCTGAACTGTTTTTGCTGTCCTTCACTCTCCGATTGTTGTATCAGCTTTTCCATGGGCGTAAGGATCAACGACAGCGGTGTTCTGAACTCATGGCTCACATTGGTAAAGAAGCGGATCTTCATCATATCCAGTTCGTGCATGCGTTGGGCCTCTTTGCGTTGCTGCTCCAGCTGGAAACGGATGCGTGCACGCTGCACTATCATATGCCTGCTGAACCAGAGTATACCGGCCAATACCAAAGCATATAATACATAGGCCCAGGGCGTTTTCCAGAAAGGCGGTAATATTTTAATGTGCAGGGTTAGTTCCTGCTCATTCCATACGTCATTACTGGTGGCTGCTTTTACACGGAAGGTGTAATCTCCCGGATCGAGGTTGGTGTAGGTGGCCACCCGCATCCTGCCATCGGTAGTGGTCCAGTCTTCGTTGAACCCTTCGAGCTTGTAAGCGTATTTATTTTTATCGGCATTACTATAACTAAGCGCGGCAAATTCAATAGACAGTACGTTTTCATTGTACTTCAGGGTAATGTCCTCTGTTTGTACAATGGATTCCGGCAACACCACCCGGCCATTGATCTCCTCACCAATGCCTACACTTTTATTGAAAATGCGCAGGTCGGTAAATACCAACGGGATTGATTGACGTGCCGGTACTATGCTGGCCGGATGAAAGATATTGAAGCCATTAGGGCCACCGAAGATCAACTCTCCCTTACTTGTTTTGTACGCTGCATTTTCGTTGAAAGCTGTGCCCTGTAAGCCATCCAATTCATCGTAGCGATGGCTTTGCAGTTTATAGCTGTTTTTAGCTTCGTCGTATTGGAGTGTAATGTGTGCAATACCATTGGGCGTACTTACCCACAAGGTACCTGCATCATCTTCCAACATCGTTTGCACGGTATTATCCGGCAGGCCATCTTCGCGGCGAAAGACGTGAAAAGTATTTTTCTTTCGGTCAAAGAGGCTCAACCCATCTCTCGTGCCCACCCAGATGTTTTCTTTGCTATCCTGCAGGAGGGTAATGACATTGTTGTTACTGAGACTGGCAGGATCGCCCGGTGTATTGTAATAATGTACAAAGCTATCGGGTAAATTAGGTCGTCGCCACAACACATCCACGCCGTTGGCAGTGCCAATCCACAACCTGCCACTTTTATCTTCAAGGAGCGCAGCAATGTAATTGGCGCTTATCGAGGCAGGTGGACCAAAGGTATAATGATGGAATATGTTCTTCTGCCGGTCGAACCTATCCAGACCACCGTTCAACGTGCCTATCCACAACTCTTTCTTCGAATCTTCAAATATCTCCCATACCCGGTTATCGGAAAGACTATTGGGATTATCTGTATGGCGGTAATGGGTAAACTTTTTTCCATCATAACTATCCAGTCCGCCAAAATAAGTACCTATCCATAGCCGCTGTTGATGGTCGATGCAAAGGCTTACCACTACATTGTTGCTGATGCTATTGGGATCACGCGGATCGTGCAGGAACTGCCGGAAGGTTTTCCGGCTACGGTCATAATAAATAAGGCCACCGCCATTGGTACCGATCCACAGGTTGCCAGCTGCATCTTCGATAAACTTGTTGACATCATTGTAGGGCAGGCTTTGCGGATCTGATGGCTGATGGGTAAACAACGGAAAGCTGACCGTGCGTTCGCGATAAAAGTTCACGCCTTGTTTGTAAGTGCCCACCCATACGATGCCTGCTTTATCTTTATAGGCAACGGTCGTACTGTTCTGGCTCAGGCTTTTCGGGTCATCGTCATTGGCCATGAGATACTGCGTGGTGTGGCTCTTTTTATTCAGCACGTTGATGCCACCGTGATCGGTACACACCCATATATTGCCTTTGTTGTCTTGTAGCAATCCCATCACCAGGTTGTTGTTCAGCCTGAATGTTCCTACCCCTTCAGTGATACGCTGCAATATACCTGAAACCGGACTGTATTGAAATACACCGTGTGTGGAGCTTGGGACGTACAGCCATAATTCGTTTTGCGCATCGATGAAGAGCACATAATTCAACCGCTCATATTTCATGGCCTGTGCCAACGCTTCGGTTTTAAATACGACGGTACCTTTACGGCCATCTATCTTTTCTATGTGCCCATCATTGAACACCACCCACAGATCGCCATGGGTATCTTCTGCCAATGATACAGGCGTTATTTGTGTGGCCCCGGTGCCTGTGGCCTGATATACCTTACTGGTCTTATGTGTAACGGGATCATATTTATACAAGCCCGCTGCATCCATGATAAACCAGAAATGACCACGGCTGTCTCTTAAAATATTGAGTACCTTGGCAGGTGGCAGTGCATATTTACCCAATATGGCAGAAGCATTGCGGTTAAACTTTTCGGTAAGGGGATTGAAGACGTTGAGGCCGCTCCTGTTCTCCACCCAAATGGTATTGTCGGGCCCTTCAAGGGTGCGGATGATGAAGTCATCGGCCAGCGTGGAGGAGTCGGACAGATTGTGCCGGAAAACGGTGAAGGTGTAACCATCGTAGCGGTTGAGGCCCGACATGGTGCCGAACCACATAAATCCTTTACTATCCCTGAAAATGGTATTGATCTGGTTGTGCGACAGTCCCTGGCTGATATCAATCCGGGAGAACTGGTATTGTTGGGTTTGGCCCAACAAGCCCCAACTTGTCAGGCAAAGCAGTAGTATAATGGCAATCGTCCTCATACGCATCCGCCAAAAAATTAAGCTTTTTTGGGCGAATGAGGAAAATTGTCTTTCAGACACTAATCAAAAAGAGACACCAGTCACCTGCGTCGCTCAGGGAAAGGTATCTCCTTTATCGTCTGTATTAAGTGGAACTATATATTCTCGATCCAGCAGCCGGCAGCTCCCACGATATGAGCGTTCTCACCCAAGCGGGCAGTACGTACAGGAATGTCGATGGATGCGGCTTGTAATTCTTCTACTACCTGCGCCAGGAACCATTCGGAGCTTTTAGCAATGTTGCCACCGATGACCACTACTTCAGGGTTATTGTCGCGGATAAAAGACGTCAGGAAGGTAGCCAGGTGATGGCCAAATTGCTGGAATACTGTTTTAACGCGGGGGTCTGAAGGGATCAGCGCCACCAGCCCTTTTACATTTTCAACCGTAGTGCCGCTCACTTTCTGGTAAGCCTTGATGAGCCAACGGGCAGAGATATAATCTTCTGCGATGCCATCCAGGTAAGGAGCACACCATAAATTGGCATCTTTGGCGATGCCGTTGTGAAAAGTAGCAGTGCCCAGGCCGGTACCCAATGTAACGCCTACTGCACTTTTGAACCCACGGGCGGCGCCGCCTACCACTTCGCCCTGCAGGAAGCATCCTGCATCGTTCATGAGGCGAATGTTGTCGGGGCTTACGCCCAGCCGCTCGGCCATCATTTCTTTCACGTTCAGGCCGTAGAGGGATTCGTATTTATTCTGGTCTTTTATAAAGGAAATGCCTTTTTCGTAATCAAAAGGACCGGGCATGGCTATGCCTACTCTTTTGGGCAGGGATGGTTGTGCTTCAAAAACTTCACCAATGGTTGCGCACCAGCTGTCAATAATACTGGCAGCATCTTCCTGGGCATTTATATGTTTACGGGCTGAAAAGGCAGGCAATACACTCCGGACTTCCAGGTCAACGAGTGCAGCAGTAATGTGAGAACCTCCAATATCAACACCAGCCACTAAAGGATTATTCATGCAAGAATCAGTTTTGGGCTACACGTACAGCTTTGGTATCAAAAAATAAGGTTATGTTTTTGTAACTGAACGCAAATATACTCGCGGAATCGCTAACTATACCGTTTTAGCTAATATTTCTTAGTCATTTGCCAACGGCTACAGGCGCAAGCAACCCCCTCCTGCCGTAAAACGTATGGAGTATTGGTGATCAATGCCATAACTCAATAACCCACCCTTTGAGACATATTATTAAAAAAAGCATTTCCATCCTCACCCGGGAAGAGCGCCGGCGAATGGGTATGCTGGTGGTATTGGACCTGCTGATCAGCCTGGCCGATATTGCTTCGTTGGCGTGGCTGCTGCTGATCGTCAGGATCTACACGCAGCCGGAAGCCGCCGAAGCAGTGGGCTTTTTGCCTACCTGGCTGCAGAACAGGCAATCGCTGCTGCCCATCACGGTTTTCCTGCTCCTGTTCAGCGGCAAAAACCTGGCAGGCTTCCTGGTGTACCGGAGCCAATGCCGGTTCATTGCCCAGGTGGCCACGCGCATTGCCCGTCACCGGCTGTTACACTACCTCGAAGGCGCTTATACCAACTATGTGAACGTAGATTCAGCCGTTCATATCCGTTCGATCAGTTATCAACCCATCGATTTCTGTCAGCATATTCTGGGCGGCATCCAACAGATCATTACCCAGACGGTGTTGATCATCCTGGCGGTTAGCGCCATACTCATATTCAATGCACAGCTATTCCTGTTGTTGTTCCTCCTGCTGCTGCCGCCCGTAGTGGCGGTATTCTATTTAGTCAAGAGACGGCTGAAACAGGTGCGCAGCAACGCCCGCAGCAGCAGTGAAAAAGCGCTGCAACACCTGCAGGAGGCCCTGAATGGTTTTGTAGAAAGCAATATCTATGATAAAAACGCCGTATTCCTGGACCGGTACATGACTTATCAGCAGCAGTTCAATACGCACTTTGCCAATACGCTGATTGCCCAGGGCATGCCTGCCCGCATGATGGAAATATTTGCGTTGCTGGGACTGTTTATCCTCGTAGCGCTCAACCAGTGGTGGGGTCCGACCGACAGTAACGCCATTATCACCATCGGTGCTTTTATGGCCGCTGCTTACAAGATCATTCCGGGCATCGTAAAGATCCTCAACACCAGTGGACAGCTACAGACCTATTCCTATACTGCCGATGCATTGACGGATGAAGTGGCCACTATGTCTGATAAACAACATCATGATAAGCTACCCCCTATCCAGTCGCTTCAGTTCAGGAATGTACATTTCAGTTTTGGTGATAAAACAGTGCTGCAAAACCTGTGTTGGACATTGCAGCCGGGCGACTTCCTTGGCATATCAGGTCACTCCGGCCAAGGTAAGACCACCATCCTCAACCTGCTGCTGGGCTTTTTAAAACCGGGGCAGGGTCATATCCTTATCAACGACACGCCGGCGGACACGCATGAACGGCGGCAATATTGGCCGGTCATTGCTTATGTAAAGCAACAGCCTTTCCTTATTCACGATACTATTCTGCACAACATCACGCTCAATGGCAGCCACTACCACGAAAAGAAATTCAAAAGGGCCATCGCTTCAGCCGGGCTAAGCAGCTTGTTCAATGGAACAGGTGATACTGGTAAGATGATCACCGAAAATGGACGTAATATCAGTGGCGGGCAGCGACAGCGAATAGCTATTGCGCGCGCTTTATATAAAGATGCAGACCTGATCATTCTCGATGAACCGTTCAACGAATTGGACGCCGACTCGGAAAACGCCTTGCTACATCATTTCAAACAGCTTACCCAACAAGGAAAAATGGTCATACTGATCACGCACAATAAAGAGAGCTTTTCTTTCTGCAATAAAATTGTATCCCTGGATGAAGAAGCCTGAAACTTTGGTAGTGATAACACCCGCTTTTCCTGATCATGAACAGGCTTCGTGGTGGGTCCCTTCTCAACAGGGGATGGTGAAGGCATTACAGGAAAACTTTCCGGGGATAAAGATCACTGTGCTCTCGCTGTTGTACCCTCAGCAACAATCAGCTTATACCTGGTACAATATAGAGGTAACGCCTTTCAACGGCATGTATTACCGTAAATGGAAGCGTCCGGCACTCTGGAAAAATGTGTGGCAGTCGTTGCATGGTCTGCGTCGTCGATATACCATTATTGGTTTATTCAGCTTCTGGAGTGGCGAGTGTGCTTTTATCAGTCAATACTTTAGCCGGTTGCATGGTATCAAACATATCAGCTGGATATGCGGTCAGGATGCCACGAAGCAAAACAAATGGGTGCGCTTCATTCGTCCCAAAGGTCACCAACTGGCAGCAATGGGTGCTTTCCTGCGCGATGAATACCAGCGCAGCCACGGCATTCAACCGCTACACTTAATACCCAACGCCATTAACCCGCAGGCGTTCCCGGTAACTCCTCCTGCAGAAAGAGATATCGACATTATGGCCGCCGGCAATTTTGAACCGCTCAAACAATATGACCTGTACGCAAACATTGTGGCCACCATCCGGAAAAGTCTGCCTGCTATTAAAGCCATTCATTGTGGCTTGGGCAGGGAAAAAGAAAAGGTGGAAAGTATTATACAAGCTGAGTCTCTTGATAACACGCTTTCGCTGCTTGGGGGTCGGCCACATCCGGAAGTACTGACATGGATGCAGCGCAGTAAGGTATTCCTTCATACTTCACGTTATGAAGGTTGCAGCACCGTATGTCTCGAAGCGTTGTATGCAGGTGCCCATGTGATCAGCTTTTGCTATCCCTTCGATCATCCAATGCCTCACTGGCATGTGGTGAAGCAGGCAGATGAAATGGTGGCCAAAGCTATTGAAGTACTCAGCGACCCAACTACTGATCATACTTCGATATTATATCATTCCATGGACGACAGCGCCAAACAGGTGATGGAATTATTTACCCGTGAACTTAAGCAATGAAAGTAGTCAACATCTTTTACTATTATGACGACAGGGTTAGCAGTGAAGAAGAACTGATCCGGTACTACTATACCACTACCGGCTGGTCTGAAGCATTACATACCAGGGGTGTTGAGAGCATCATTATGACACGATTCATGAAGGAAAGCTTCTACCAGCAAAACAATATCTCCCACTACTTTGTAAAAGACAACCTTGGCAGCCGGATCAGGTTTTGGCAACTGCCCATCAGGTTCCTGCGCCGGGTCAATGAACTGGATGCCGATGTGATCCACGTACACAGCCTTACGCTTTCCCTACAAACTTTTTTATTGCGATTGTTGCTGAATAAGAAAACAGCTATTATCGTCCAGCACCACGGTGGCAAATCACCGGGAGCATTTAAACGGACAGTACACAACCTACTCAACAGTGTGGCAGATGCCTTCTTTTTTACTACCACTGCCCAGGGTGCTGCGTGGTTTCTGAAGAAAAATCCTTTTGATAAAGTATTACCTGTTATGGAAGGCGCTACCTACTTTGATTACGATAACAGGGATGCCAGCAGATTGTCGGTGTATGATGACAGACAAAAGACCAGAACAAAAACAGGCATGCATGGCAAGCCGGTTTTTCTCTGGGTAGGACGGCTGGACGGCAATAAAGATCCGCTTACCATACTGGAGGGATTTGAGATCATTTTGCAGGAGCATCCCGGCGCCAGGTTATTCATGATCTATAGTGATGGTTTATTATTACCAGCTGTACAACAAAAAATAGCAGCCTCTACGATCTTGACCGCTCATGTTAGTCTTTTGGGCAAAGTGCCTCATGAAGAAATAGAACAGTATTACAACAGTGCCGATTATTTTGTATTGGGCAGCCATTATGAAGGATCTGGTTATGCGTTAAGCGAAGCACTACGTTGCGGATGTATTCCGATAGTAACGAATATTCCCAGCTTTCGCATGATGACCAACAAAGGGCAATTGGGTGCTTTATGGGAGCCCGGTAGCAGGGACTCGTTTGTAGAAGCAATAGCAGCGGCTCTTCAAAAACCATTGGAGCAGGAAGCCAATGCCTGTATCTATTTTTATCAACAGCAGCTGTCTTTCGAAGCGATTGCCCGGGTAGCAGCGCAGCATTACCGGCAGGTGGTACAAACCCGGTTACAGAAAAACGGTAAGAGCGCCTAATGTTTGCTCACCGCATATAAATACAGATTTCCGCCTTTCTCGATGGCTCCTTCTATTTTATCCATCAACTTCACCTGCCAGGCTGTAGCAAAACGGGTATCCACTGTAGACAGGTTATCCGGTGAACCGGTAGATATCATCCAGAATTTATCGACGCCGTGTGTAGCAAGGTATTCAGCGCCTTCTGTGTAGCGATAATTGCTTTTCATAAGTTTAGCCATATCGCTATCCCACAATAGAAAAGACACTTCTTTCTTCAGGTCGAGACAATAAAAAGGCTTGTCCATAAAAGCAGCAGTAGCATTTGCTCCCCAATAATCGACCACTATCTTTTCATTGGCAGGCACCTTACCGACCAACGCTCCTACCCTGTTGAAATTGGAAAAGGGACGTCCACTATCTGCACCGATAGCCACGGCAGCTGCTATCATCTGTACTACCAGCAGGCTATTGACTACCCATTTATGCCAGCGGACCGGCATTGCTTCGTAACAATACAACCACCAGGCCGCCAAGAAACCAATGTAGATCAATCCGGCATATCGGGCACATCCCAGCGGAAAGATCAGCACACTAATAAAGCCAGTGACCAGCAGGTTGCTGAAAAAAAGCAGGTTGCTTTTGCGGCTCTTGCGCAGGATGAAAAAGATAGCTGCTATAATACCAACCGATAACAAAGGGGTGAAATATTTCATCCACCTGTAGTCATGTTGCCATTCCATCAGGAATTGCGTGTTCCAGAAATGTTCATCCCACCAGGCCGGAACAGGTGTGATAGATCGTAAAGGGGATTGCACGGTGATCATTACGTTGGAAATATTCCAGCGGCCCATCCAGAAGTTTACATTCAGCGCGCCTGTTGAAGGCGGGAACATAAAGTAACACGAAGGCAACAGGAATACAGCGCCTGCCAGCAGATGAGTAGCAATACGCCGCATATTTTTATGCTGTTCATAATCCCATACCAGGTAATACAAGTGAAGGCTGCCTGCCAGGATCAATCCAAATAAATGTCCGTTTGCCAATACCAGCAGTAGTCCGTAATAGCAGAACATTTTATACCGGAAGGAACGCCGCATGATCAGGCAAATGCAAAAAGCCGTCAATACGCCAATGGCATAGTTGCGGGCCAGTACACTGAACTCAAAAGCAAAATAATAACCGAAGGGGATCAACAACCTCGATACCAACGGGAGGGGCGAATAGAACAGTATAAGAAAAACAGTAAGGGTAGCTATAGAAAGGTGCACAGCCTGAACCCAGGAAAAGTTATGGGTGAACTTGGAAACAATCCACATAATAGTATACCAGGTAGGTGGATGGCCTTCGTACCGGCTATTTTGAATCACATCGAGGTAACTGGCGCTTCCTTTGGCAATGTTCCAACTGTGTATCTCATCGCCCCAGGGTTCATGATGCAGCATGGCATATACTGATAGCAATACATATGCAAAGAAAGAAATACCTGGCAACAACCTCACCCAGGAAGCCTGTATGCCTCTGTTATCCGTCCAGGTAAGGTTTGCGTAATTACTCATAAAGATGGCTCCACTACTTTTTTGTTTTCCCTGGCAGCCTGGTAATAAGGGTTTTGCTCCCACGTGATCTGCCAGAAGGTCTTTACAGCCGCCCGTACCATATTCCCGTCGCGCATGCGTATAAAAGTTAGGATATTACCCGTCAACGACCACAGCAACCACGACTTGCTGGTCGTCTTCAGCCGCTCTTTGGTCTTCATGAAATAATGCAGCGCCAACATCCTGCGATAATATTGAAGTGGCCGTTTAAGTCGGTTCTCCGCCTCGCGATGATGGTATACAAAAGCATCGTTCAACACATGAACACCCGTGTCGGGGAATCCGATATTCACACCGTAGTTATCGCCCATGCCATGGCGATCCAATACCTCCTCGTAGGGCGAATGCAACAACCATTCTTTTTTAACCACGGATGCGCCCAGTCCATATATAGGTGTGGTGAAGTAATCACCCGCAAAATCCGTTACCACCGGCCAGCCAGCGCGGGTAATGTGGTTGCCTTTTCGCTGGTAATAACCGGCAATCCTGCGTGTCAGGACATTATTATTGCGCGGCCTGATCTCTCCCCAAAGGCTTAGTTGAAATACATAACTCCATACCAGCGCCACCGGTGAATGGATGATGTAATTGGCATTCCACTCCCCCTCTACCCACTGCTTCACCAGGCCAGAGACAGCGCCGGCCTCCGGGTGCAAGGCTACATGGTTAGCTATTTTTTGCAGGTAGTCAGCCGGCATTTCTATATCGTCATCACAAAGGAATATCCATTCCCCTTTTGCCATACGTATGCCTTTGTTACGTTGTATGCACACCGATTTTTCAGCACCGAGATAGTAAATGGATAAACCTTGAAAAGCAGCAAAGTCTTCCGTTACCAGTCTGTCTTCACCCGAATCAACGATAATTACTTCGCGCAGGGGGTGAGCAGACAGGTGCAGGTTGTGCAGCAATTGCAATAGCCGCTGCTTCCTGTTGCAGGTGGGAATAACAACACTTATATCCATTTGAATCGGGCTGTAACCATCTTCAGCCACGGCAATATTATATAATTATTTACCAACGTAATCTCATGGAAAACAATAAAATAAATAACCTTTCGTACAGGCAACCCCGACAGACTTTACCTCGTATAGTCCCAATTGCAATTTTAGTTATGTCAGTATCCCAGCCCACATCCATCAACCACGTACGCCAGCAGAACATTGCTTATTATGATGAAATTGCCGACCAGTACGACAGCATATTAACTCAGGATACTTCCAACCAACTGGTAAGGCAGCAGGTGAAGGATCAGCTTATGCAGGCTGTTCCCTCAGGCACAATTCTCGATTTCGGCGGAGGTACCGGTCTTGATCTTGGCTGGCTGACAGACAACCAATACCAGGTTATTTTTTGTGAACCTGCTGCCAGCATGCGGGAAAAAGCTATCCAATACAGCAAAGAGTTATTACATCATAACAATATCCGTTTCCTCGATGATTCGCAAACAGACTTTATCCGTTGGCGGTCTCAATTGCCTTCTTTCGAATCAGTCGATGGCATCCTCGCCAACTTTGGCGTACTCAATGCTATTTCGGAGATCAGGCTGCTTTTTCAACACCTGTCGCTGGTAACCAAACCGGGCGGTCATTGCTTCATCACCATACTTGATCGCCCATTAAAAATGATGTGGCAATGGCATCGTCGCAATGCCATCAATACGTTGCTGTTTAGTCGCCCATTTGTTATGTACGTGTGGCATAAAGATCACCGGCAAACGGTATATGTGCATACAGCCAAAGAGATACAGCAAGCTGCTGCGCCGTATTTCAAACTCAACAGTTGCCAACCTGTGAGCGGAACTTCTTTTATTTTACTCCACCTGGTAAAGCAATGAAAAAGTTGATCCGGAAAATGTTGGTAGGCGATCACATGATCAGTGAATATACTACTGTTACCGTGCCCGAGTCCATACAAGAGAAAGTATACCTCGAAGTAAATGGTCAACTCATCAATATTTCCCAACAGCATTGGTTGCTTTGTATTGAACCGGTCGTATTTGGTATATGGATTGAAAAGCCAGCCCACAAAGCAGCCCTTCAAAACGCTACTACCTGTAAACTATATTTCAACAGCCACAACCAGGATACAAGCCCCCTGTCCGGTCCTGTAGAAGCAGCCCTGAACTTTACCAGGATGCAGGCCATAGAAGAAGAAGCCGGCACACTGTTTCTGTTGAAACTGGAGAAGAGCCATATTCATCAATTGAATGCAGTAAAACGATACCTGATCTTTCGCAGGTATTACAAAAAGAATGGGCTCTCCTTCCCACAATTCAAATCTTTTGTAGCGGCCTATAGCTATCCCCGGCGTATACGGGTGATCTCCTTCAGACAGGATAATTATTATAATATTTTTCCCATGGACCTGTTGGGTGATATCAGCGGCAGCAACAGGTTTGTTTTTGGCCTGCGGCACAGCAATGTGGCGCTGGACAAAATAATAACCACGCGCAAGCTGGTAGCATCGGAAGCGCCTTACACACAAAAAGACACCATCTACCGGCTGGGCGCACACCACAGCAGCGCACCGCCACAGCTTGACGCTTTACCTTTTAAAGTAATCACCAGCAAAAAGCATGGGTTCTATGTGCCCGAGTGGGCGCTCAGTTATCGCGAGATCGATGTGCTGCAAACCATCAACCTTGGAAGCCACATGCTGATATGGGGCGCCACCTCCGAAGAGCAGATATTGCGTCCATCTACCGGCCATTTATACCTCATACATTTCCTGCACCATCTGTACCAGCAGGAACATGGGATTTCCTATCCATTGACCTGATCATTATAGCCGCCCGGATCAACCCAGGTGCCTTGCTGACGGCCTCCGAATGGCCGCTTTTACAGGTCATCTTCCGATTATGATCGGGTTATTGTAGGGTTGTTTTAAGTTTTTAACCCTTAAATAACCCTAAGAAAACCCTAGGATGACCCTAAGATGACCCCAGGATGAAGGTTTGAGGAGACTTTGAAAACCGTATTCAAGAGTACCTGGGTGCAGGCAACCTAATTGGTACTGAGCCGTAATAGGTATAGGACCGCGATCAATTGAGGTTCACGGTTTTGTCCAACCATACGGCACTATGAAGAAGATTTTGTTTTCGCATTCCTATTTCCTGCAATTCGATCCCAAGCAATGGGCCACCGGCCAACCTTATGCTCCGCTGGGCACTTTATATGCTGCTGCGTTGCTGCGGGAAAATGGCTACGTGGTGTCCCTGTTCGATACCATGTTTGCACAACGGGCGGAAGAAGTGATCCCTTCGCTGGACAATTTTCAGCCGGATGTTTTTGTGATCTATGACGACGGGTTCAACTACCTCACCAAAATGTGCCTCACCAACATGCGGGAAGCAGCTTTCCATATGTGTAAGCTGGCCCGGGAGAGAGGTTGTAAAGTAATCGTTTCCAGTTCCGACTCTACTGATCATTTCGAGGAATACCTGTCAGAAGGGGCCGATTTTATCGTGCTGGGTGAAGGCGAGGTGACCTTACTGGAATTGGTGAAAGCCTTAGGTAATCCCGGCGCCGATGTATCAGCTATTCCGGGTCTTGCCTATCAACAAGGAGATAGCATTGTCAGGACCGGTAAACGTCCTGTCATTAAGGAACTGGATGCATTGCCTTTTCCTGCCTGGGACCTGGTGGATATAACGCCCTACCGTGCCATGTGGATGAAAAGCTCCGGTTATTTTTCCATGAACATGGGCACTACCCGCGGCTGTCCTTTTAAATGTAACTGGTGCGCCAAACCCATTTACGGTAACCGGTACAATTCGCGGTCGCCGCGCAACGTGATACGGGAATTACAATGGCTGAAAGAGCAATATCGTTTTGATCATATCTGGTTTTGCGACGACATATTCGGGCTGAAGCCCGGTTGGGTACAGGAGTTTGCTACGCTTGCTGAGCAGGAGAATCTGTCACTACGCTTTAAGATACAGTCGCGGGCCGACTTGCTGGTGCAGGAAAACTATGTGGAAGCACTTGCCCGTGCAGGTTGTGAAAATACCTGGATGGGTGCAGAAAGCGGTTCACAGGATATACTGGATGCGATGGACAAAGGCACTACCATCGAGCAGATACATACTGCTACCAAATTGTTGAAACAACATGGCATAAGGCCTGGATTCTTTATACAGTTTGGCTATCCCGGCGAAACGAAAGAGGACATCCGGAAAACGATCAGTATGATCAAGGAATTGATGCCCTCGGAGCTGGGTATATCGGTTTCGTACCCATTGCCCGGCACCGTATTCTATGACCGGGTAAAGGCAGAGCTGACGGAGAAAGCCAACTGGACAGATTCCGATGAGCTGCAACTGATGTTCAGGAATACGTATCCGCCGGCTTTTTATAAGAAGCTGCATCGCCATGTACACCATATATTCCGCAGCCGCCAGGGCTGGCAGGTATTCAAAAACGCATTGAGGAACCCGTTTGCCATTAAACCCACCGATTATAAAAAAGTAATAGCAGCCTGCCTGTACGTACCCAAAATCGTTATCGGCAAATGGCAGTTGAAACAATTATCTTATGAATGAACAGGCCGCATTTGATGTACTGGCGGCTGATTATGATACCTCCTTCAGCCAAAGCCTCACGGGGCAGGCTCAACGTGCCGTGAGCAGGCAACGCCTGGAATCATTCCTGGTGGGCAAAGGCATGCTGCGCATCCTGGAGATCAACTGCGGCACGGGTGAAGACGCCTGGTGGCTGGCATCGCTGGGGCATACGGTTATTGCTACCGACCAAAGCGCTTACATGATACAGGAAGCGAAGCAAAAAGGATCATCAGGCATATCCAATGTCAATCCCTCGTTCATCACGTGTAGTTTCGATCAGTTGGGACCAACCCTGCAACACGAACGGTTTGACCTTGTATTTTCTAATTTCGCCGGCCTCAATTGTATATCTCCTGCGCAGTTAACCACCCTTAACCAGCAACTGCAACAACTACTTACCGAAGATGGCCATATAGCTGCTGTGATCTTTGGTAAATATTGCTGGTGGGAAACCTGCTATTACCTGTTAAAGGCAGACGGTCGCAATGCGTTCCGGCGGTGGACACGCAAACCCGTCGCAGCAAGGCTTACAGACAACGTATCGCAACCTGTTTATTATTATTCGATAAGCAGGTTCATGAAAAGCATGCAACAGTTTTCCCTGTTGGAAAAGAAACCAGTAGGCCTGTTTATCCCTCCTTCTTATATGGAGCACAGTATGCGCAGGAACAGGCGTGTATTTGGTTTACTGGTAAAACTGGAAAGTTTAACGCGGGTTATTTCCCTATGCAGTGCTTTGGCCGATCATACTTATTTACTTCTTAAAAAGCGAGTACCATGAAAATCATGCTTACACATGGTTATTTCCTGGAAGAGGACGAGAAAGAACAGGCTATTATGCGCCCTTATATTCCATTGGGGATTCTATATATATCGGCTTACCTGGAACAACACGGGTATGATAACCGGATCTTCGACAGTACTTTTTCTTCTTTCGATAAATTATGTCGTGCATTGGTAGAAGATCAACCTCATGTAGTGGGCATCTATACCAACCTGATGACCAAGCTGAATGTGCTGCGCATCATCCGGTTCATAAAAAAGGAACCGCTGTTGGCGCACACTAAAGTGGTACTGGGAGGACCGGAGGTGCGTAACCACCTGCCTAACTTTCTGGAGCAGCAGGCCGACTTTATCGTGCTGGGTGAAGGGGAACAAACCATGCTCGAAGTGGTGCAATGGGTAGAAGGTACGAGTACTAAAAGTTTACCGGAGATCGATGGCATCGCTTACCTGGATGAACAGCAGGGCGTGAGGCAGAACCGGGAAAGGATGAAGTTGAAAAACCTCGACGAACTCCCCATCCCTAACCGCAGCCAGGTGGACCTTCAATTGTATTTCGATGCCTGGAAAGGACGTCATGGCACCAATGCTATCTCAGTAAGTACCATGCGGGGCTGCCCTTATTCCTGCAAATGGTGTAGCAGGGCCGTGTATGGCCAGAGTTACCGGCGCAGAAGTCCCAAAGCGGTAGCCGATGAGATAGCCTGGATCAAAACGCATTATAATGTTGATAGCATTTGGTTTGTAGACGATGTATTCACCGTGAGCCATAAATGGATGCAGGAATTTACAGAGGAAGTTATCAGCCGCAACCTGGTAATGCCATACGAATGCATCACCCGTGCTGATCGTATGAATGAAGAGGTTATACTCCACTTAAAAGCCAGCGGATGTTTCCGTGTATGGATTGGCGCCGAGAGTGGCTCTCAAAAGATCATCGACCTGATGGACCGCCGCGTGGAAGTGGAGCAGGTAAGGGACATGATCAAACTCGCAAGGCATCATGGTATACAGGCAGGTACTTTCATCATGGTGGGTTACCCCGGCGAAACGAAAGAAGATATATTCGAAACGGTGCATCACCTGAAGACTGCAGAGCCCGACCTGTTTACCATTACGGTGACTTATCCTATCAAAGGAACGCCCTTATATGCGGAAGTAGAAGATCGTTTCCTGACAAGTCTTCCCTGGGAAAGCAGTACCGACCGGGACATTGACTTCAAGCGGACCTACAACCGTCAGTATTACGACTACGCCATTCAGATGATCAACTATGAAATGTATTATCACAAGGCCATGAAGAAACCATTGGCCAATCTGTTCCGCATTCCTATGTTCAAATTAAAATCTGTGCTGGCCCAAAGAAAGATGAGAATAGAAGAGAAGAAGAGCCTCGGGCTACGAGCTGCGGCCGGTTAACAGGAAGCATGCAATTATCGAACATCGGCGCCCACAGTATGTGGTTCAAGATTCGCGGTTTGCTTCTCCCATTTTGCATAGGCAGCATCGAGTTTATGCTGGTATTGTTCTAGAATACTCTTTTGGAAAAAGCCGGGTTTGGGTTTGGAAAAGTGCTTTCCTGTGCTCAATCCCATTCTTACACCACGCATATTAAGGCGATGCTTTTCTTCTTTGTCTTTCCACCGACGCGTGGTTAGTTTCATGAGGTAGTTATCAAGCCGGTCGCCTATGCGGTTATTGAATAAATACTCCAGGAACCTTTTTATGCGATGACCTTTGCCGGAATCGATATAGGCAGGAGATTTAATGGTGTAGCTTGGATAGTAATTACTGACCCAATTATTGATCCTGAAAAATTGGCCAACAGTTTCATCACCACAAACCGGCATCAACGTGATCAATTCAGTGGCTGTAAAAACATTTTGCTCATCGATCTTCAGCGCATCTTCATCGATATAATAGTTCATGCAAAACCAATGCTGCCAACCTCCCAGGTAAGATAGCTTCTTTAACAAGTGCATCGCGGTCCGCGCTATCCACAACCGGTTAGCGCTGGTAATAATAAACAGGTCGATATCGGCTTTCTCATCTGCAAAGTTCTTCGAGAGAGAGCCTGATATACCGATGCCACGTACATAAGGAAAGTAGTATAATAAGCGGGCAACGCGATGTGCAGTGATTAACAATTGTGCGGCTCGTTGATTGCCTTTGTTACGTCTTGTAGCCAGTGCTTCATCGCTTTGTAAGGAATAAAAACCTCCGGGACGATATACAACATGTCGTTCCACCAACTCCTGCAACTGAGCTTTCAGTTTATCCTGCGTAAGCGGCTGATCCAGGAAGAATTGAATTTCTGCCAGGGTAAGCGGATAATTGAACAGGTCGAACCAGGCAAGTACTTTCAATACACTATTTTCCGGTTTCAATATAAACAGGTTTTGAATTGAGCAGATAAATGTTGAAGCAACTCTTTCAGGATATCCCCGTATTCTACATAGTAGTACTGCTGTTTTTGAAAAAAGGTTGCCCCCAATAGCAGAATCAATGAAGTGTATACCTATTCTTTTAAAGTAATAACGGCATGAGCATTCCTACTCCAGTCATTGTCCTTGCACCGGAATTGGCGCCCGGAAAAAAGTATTTATCCTACAGGAATTATATAGAAGTTAAAAGGTCTTACTTTTTCTTTAAGCGGCTCACAGATGTTGTGTTGTCGATCATCTTCCTATTGGTCATCTTCAGCTGGCTGTTGCCACTTATTGCTTTGCTACTGAAACTGGACTCCGGCGGGCCTGTATTCTTTCTTCAAAAGCGGGTAGGTAAAGGTGGGCGATCTTTCACCTGTTATAAATTTCGTACGATGGTCGTGAATGAAGAAGCTCATAAAAAGCAGGCAGAAGAAAACGATCATCGTATAACAAGGATAGGCAGATGGCTCCGGAAAACCAACATCGACGAATTGCCTCAGTTTCTGAATGTATTGCTGGGACAAATGAGTATTGTTGGCCCCCGGCCACATATGCATGCCGACTGCCGGCGGTTTGCCCGGGTAATACCACGCTATAAATTGAGGAACCTGGTAAAACCTGGCATCACCGGAATGGCCCAGGTAAAAGGTTATCATGGACCGGCCAGTGATTACGAAGCAGTAAGCGTGCGTTACCAGTGGGATGTTTTTTATGTGCGCAATGCCTCCACCTGGCTGGACTTTACCATTCTGACCCGGACCCTCTATCAGCGTATGCGCTTCATAGTACCCCCTGTTCGTAAAGTAGGCGGGGATAGATTTAGCACCGATTGAACAGGTAAGGGCCTGCTGAAACGTTTGTGCAAACCAGTGGTAACAGATTACCATTTCTTCGTAAATTTCTAATAAAACACTGGCAATATCATATAATAATCAAAATTCAATCGTTTTTTATAAAAACTATTGAACATGTGCGTGTTTAACCGAAATGTGGGCTAATAATACATACCACAAATTGGCCATGTGAATTTTGTAATATTGAATAATACTTGTAAACTTGTTCCAGAAAATAGTTATTCCTCCTCCACATTCTGGTAAAAGTAAGCTCTCAGGTAGCAAAGGTTTCATTAGTGTTGTATCGTAGGATACACTACTAAATATTTCCTGTATTAGTCAACGAGCAATTCGTTCAACAGTTACATGTTCGAATGAATGTCTGCCTGTCCTTGCATTGTATTCCCTTTCATTTAGGTTAATCACCGCTATTGGTGGCTATGCTTTATTGTATTGCCCTGATAGTCATCGCTATAGTTATTGGCGATGGGTACGTTATTTCTTTAAACCGCTTATTAAAACCTGCTGCAGATGCACCAAGAGGCTATTTGTTCAACTATGTTAACCGAACTGAAAGGGGAAAGCCCCAAAGCTTTTGCGTTTTTCTTTGATCTTCATTACAATCCACTCTGCTACTTTGCCGAGCGCCTGGTAAAAGACCAACAGGTAGCGGAAGACATTGTGGAAGAGACCTTTATGAAACTATGGGATAAACGATCCGACTTTGAAAGCGAACACGGTATCAAGGCATTTCTGTACATCACTACCCGTAATGCCTGCATCAACATCATCAAGCAATCGCAACGTGATACCGTATCACAGGCAGAGATGCTTTACCTCGCTGAGAAGAAAGAAGGATTTATCCTCAACGAGATGATCAGGGCCGAAGTGCTGCGGGTCATTAGCCAGGAACTGGACCGGCTACCCATGCAGTGCAAGACCATCCTGAAAATGAGTTATGTAAAGGGACTCAAGAACCATGAGATCGCAGACAAGCTCGAAATATCCGTTCATACGGTCAGGAACCAAAAAGCAAGAGGTTTACAACTATTGCGAACAAAGTTTGAAGGGCGGCACCTGCTGGGATAAAATACCCATTGGCTTTTATTTACGTATAACTACTTTTTTGTGAAGTAATGCCTACGTTAGGGTTGAACAGTTCCTAATGCGGTGAATTATTGCTGTTAGGATTGTTCATTTGCCGTGTTCAGATAACATATAGTAAAAAATATATTTTAAATCCTTTTAGTACAAAGGACCTGAAAATTTGTTTTATAATAGAATACAACGCCTCTACATTCCGCATGAACATAGCAGTGAAAATGATATTGAAGCGGGAAAATGGTGGCTGACGAAGTTCTTACAATTATTACGAGACAAGCAAACGATATTCATGTAACCTGCTTATGTAAGGTTCACAAGGCCTTATAACAGCAGTTAGTTTTGATCTCATGTGACTGTTTGGTTGGGTCACAACAAGGGAGTGTTTCTACTCTCCCTTTATTTTTTCTTTCAAGCAGCCGGTAGTCTACCGGTACTATATAAGAGCTTTCATAAAAAAATTATCCCTGAAACAAATCAGCAGGACATATTACTAAGCAGGTGAACTATGTTCACCTTGTTTCCTCATGTGCATCAGCCCTCTTCAGGGTACAGAAGAGGCGCAGGAATCCCCACAGCCGGGTAATCTTACCTGGCTTTTTTATTTAACCCGCTACAAGATCGATCCCCACCAGGTTTTATTATAATCCGGGCGCCGGTTATGCAAAGCCTCGTAACCACCCATTTATTTTCCGCTGCCAGGAGCGACAAAGCAGGGGAAAAAGCACTACCATTCGATGCTAAACCTTGCAAGTTATGCTGACCCTCTAACCTAAACATAACCAAGGCCTCCTTAACATAGAATGGATTTGACCACATAACCGGTCACCCGGACTGTAAGAAAGAGTTACTATCATACAACCGTTTTTCAAGGCAGGCCTCACGGGAAGGCGATTATCCCTAAAACCTGCCGGTCAACATACTATTCTTTCCCACCTAAATATCCAACCGATTTCTGTCTTCTTGTTTATGTTTGACCGACAAAAATTTCCATAAATGACTTCTATGTCATTTTTTTTCGCAGAGACGTTAAGGGAAAACCATTAGAGATATCGTAATGCTGAAAGTATGGTTTGTAATTACAGGCTCGCTTATACGCTATCAACCAGCTACATAAGACGCCAAACATTGAACCACCGGAACCCTTTGCCGGCAAAGGACTATAGCAGGCTGCTTAAATTTTAATACTTTTTTTTAGATCCCGCTTTAGTACGAAAGGCACTTGTAGTTGTTATAATAATGAGCGCACGACTGAAAGCAACAGAAGCATCCTTAGCAACTACAGCGCTTCTCCTCTCCTCAATCCTGGTTAAACCAGCAACCAATGGATTGGTTAGCACTGCCTACCATCCATGGATAATAACTTTACATCCCATGAAAGAAGAGCAAATTGTAAAAGCATCATTGATGGCAGGGTTAATCACCCGAACAATACATACCCAGCCCAGCCTCTGGGAATCGGAGACGATTGTTGCCTGGACAGCCGAACATCCAGACAACCAATTACTACTGGAGGAGCTAACCGATCCGGACAGCCTGAACCAGTTATTGCATGATTTCTATAAATACAAACCGGTGATACGGCTGAAAAAGATCAATCAGCGGATATTCGGCAATACGAAAGACCTCACCAATTGCTGAGTAATTAAACTACTTCATTCTACTACCCTGTACTTCGCTGGGCAGCTGATCGAATTTATTTTTAAATGCCACTGTAAAACTGGATATGTTCTTATACCCTATGCTGATAGCCACAGCATGAACCGTCATATCCGTTTCCAACAAGAGCCTGCGGGCTTTCTCCATACGTGCTTCAACCAGGAACTCAAAAATGGTAATGCCGTATAATTGTTTAAATCCTTTCTTCAGCTTGACCTCATTCATCCCAATTGCATGAGCCAGGTCGGCCACCGAACCAGGATGCTCGATATGGTGCAGCAGGTAATCCCATGCCTCCCGCAACTTGGCCAGTTCATAGGGTTGCAGTTTAACCTCATTGGTTGGCACACGCACCAGCGAAAGCCGGGTAAGGGACTGCATCATTAATCTTGATAATAAGGTTTGCAAATACACCACCTTCACCTCCTCCTTATAACTGCAATAGTGCATATCATGCAGCAGCCCCATCATATCGGGTGTAACATGCGCATGGACCGGACTCAGCTGACAGGGTATCCCTTTTCCAGCCTTTACCAGGAATTCTGCCAGCAGGGGAAAATGAGGGGTTAATTGCTCCAGGGAACCGTGGGAGAGATGCGCTTCGTATACAATATATTTCTTGCTTTTATCAAACCAGGTTTGGGTGTTCACAACAGGAGCATAAAATATATTGAACTGGCCCTCTGCGAGCTTTACCTTATTCATGCCTTGCTGCTGAAAGCGAAGAGGCCGGTTGACAGCCACACACAACTGGAACAAGGGCGCATCGGCAGCAGCCCGTAAAGTCGTGTTTTGCTTTATGAAATAGCATTTATGCCAAAGATGGAAATCGGGGGCAGATTGTTCACAAAAGAGTAATGTTCCAAAGTCGCCAGTGGCAAATAAATTCCTGGTACCAGGTACACAAAAACGAGCAAGGGACGGCGGTATAACCGGAGAATAAGCTATTGGCCCATTCTCCTGCGTTAAAAGAGTAAAATCCATATTCATGCTTTATCCTTCATCAACAATATCCAGAGCAAACACCTGAAATATAGCTGTTATGAATAACCTACGGTTTTGGGTGTAAGTACTTACTCCTAAAGGCGGGTACATACTTTGATGTACATCTTTGATTTTTTGATCTAAAACAATATTTAATTAGCTTGTAACTTATGGCTTCAGGAAGATCCAGCCCTTCATTTTCTTACACCAGCCACAATACGGCCAAGCTGATCCGTGGCGGGGAAGCCTATTTTACCCTGCTCATACAGCTTATCCAACAGGCGCAGCAAACCATCCACCTGCAGACTTACATTTATGATGAAGATGAAACCGGGCTTGCGGTAGCGGAAGCCCTGATAGCAGCAGCGCAACGCGGTGTAGCGGTATACCTGGTAGCCGATGGTTATGCCTCACAGGACCTATCAGACACATTCATCAAACGACTGGAAGAAGGAGGCGTGCACTTCCGCTTCTTTCAACCCATCCTCAAAAGTGACAACTTTTACTTTGGCCGCCGCCTGCACCATAAGATACTGGTAACAGATGCCCTGCATGGCCTTGTAGGCGGGATCAATGTCAGCAACAAATACAACGATGGCTTTGGAACACAGCCTTGGCTCGATTGGGCCTTGTATGCAGAAGGGGAAATAGCCCCGGAGCTGGTGCGCGTGTGCCTCGAATTGTGGACAAGAGTAAAAAGGGAAAGAAAGAAGCTGTTATGGCAAGCTCAGCCAGCCATGGAGCTTCCCAAACAGGAATGCCTCATCAGGTTGCGCAGAAACGACTGGGTACAAAAGCGAAGCCAGATCACCAACAGCTACCTCGAAATGTTTAAAAGCGCCCGGTCACATATTTACATCATGTCCAGCTACTTCCTGCCCGGCATGCTGTTGAGGAAAAAAATGGCCAGGGCAGCGAAAAGGGGCGTTAAGATAAAACTGGTACTGGCAGGCGTATCAGATGTCATGCTGGCCAAACATGCCGAACGCTACATTTACCGCTGGATATTCAAAAACAACATCGAGGTATATGAGTATAACCAAGCTGTATTGCATGCCAAGATTGCCACTTACGATGGCAAATGGTCTACCATTGGCTCCTACAATGTAAATAACATCAGCGCATTTGCCAGTATAGAGCTCAACCTCGATATCAACGAGGCCCGTTTTGCCCAATCGATGCAGGAACACATGGAAGAGATCATTCGTGATCATTGTGAACAGATCACGGAAGAAGATTACCGTACACGCTATAACTTCTTTAAGCGGCTGTACCAGCAGAGCTGTTACCAGATAGTGCGGGTGCTTTTCTTTTTATTTACGTTCTACTTCAAGCAACGATCATTTAAATCCACGCATACGCCGAAGTAAATAACCGATAGCCTTTTTATCCCAATTGGTAAACCGGCCACGCTGTATCACCAGCGAGTTCTCATCCGGCTTTTGCAAGAAATAGTGGAATACAAAATGAGCCCTGGGGTCTTGCCAGCCAAGCATCTGCCCAAAGCGGAGATCATTAAACACCAGCGTACTGTCGTATCGATCGATCGTATAATAGCCTTGCGAAAACCTGATGAGCCGGTGAACATCTTCTTTATCCTCAATAGGCTCCAGGTAATCTTCCCGGCGCAAAACATAATGAAGATTGGTAGTATCAGCATCGAATACAGACCGGTGACCGATATAATATCCTTTATCATCTTCCAGCACCACAAACCACAGCATGTTGTTGAGCGGCGTAGGCGTACTGAAGTATCGCTTGTAGTGAACACCTTCCTGCCGGGCCACTTCTTTTACTGCCCGGTCGACACTTGTTTTATTAACGATACTGACAACGATGTAAGCGGCGCATAAAACAAAAGAACTGATCGCCCATTTTCTGCGGGCTTTATAAGTGGTGCGGGCAAACAACAACACCATAAAAGCAATGAAAGGCCACATAGAAAACAATGGGTCGGCCACAAACAACAGGTGAAAAGAAGCACGGTAATGAGAGAAAGGCTCAAACCAGCCCGTGCCATAGGCATTACAGGCATCCAGTAGCACATGCACCAGCATTTCCAGTGCAAACAACAACGTAAACCCTCTCCAGCTATAATTATGCGGACGATGCCAGCGATCGGCAGCCAGTGCCAGCAAAGGAGCCACCAGTGCAATAAACAAGAACGAATGGGTAAAACCGCGGTGCGCCAACAAGTCATTGACTGGGTTCATCCAGAACGAGGCCACGAAATCGATATCCGGCAAACTTTGGGTAAGTATTCCCCAGAACATGGCCTTTTTACCCAACTGTTTACCAGCCACCACTTCTCCTATACAGGCGCCCAATACGATATGTGTAAGCGAATCCATAGCGGCAAGTTAATAATAGCAAATCATTTGCCCGATAAATGACTAAATTAGCCTACATGACACTACTGACGGTTCTGCTGTGCATCCTTTTATTGATACTACTGATCACCTGGGGCAAATGCAATCCCTTCCTCGCCTTCTTGATAGTGTCCATCATTGCCGCCTGGCGGCTGGGCATCCCGCTGGAGAAGATCAATCAAACCGTACAAAAAGGCATTGGCGATACACTCGGCTCCCTGACCATCATTATTATGCTGGGCGCGATGCTTGGCAAACTGGTGGTAGAAAGCGGCGCTGCGCAAAAAATAACATCAGTGCTGATGAAAACATTTGGTGAAAAATATATTCAGTGGGCACTGATGATCACTGGCTTTGTTGCGGGCATTCCTTTATTCTATAATGTAGGGTTTGTACTGATGGTACCCCTCATCTTTTCAGTAGTATACCAATACAAATTACCCGCCGTATACATTGGGTTGCCGATGCTGGCGGCCCTCTCCGTAACACATGGCTTCCTGCCACCACACCCCTCTCCTACTGCATTGGCTGGCCAGTTCAATGCCAGCCTGGGGCTGACCTTATTATATGGACTGGTAGTAGCCATCCCTGCCATCATTGTGGCCGGGCCCATATTTGCCAGCACACTAAAGAATATAAAGTCACAACCACTCCAAACTTTTCAGCCCAAACATATTCCTGAAGATAAATTGCCCGGTGCCTTCAACAGTTTTATCACCTCACTGTTGCCGGTAATACTACTGGCATGCACCACACTGTTGCCCTACATCGCAGAAACCGGCGATAAAGGTGGTCAGTTGCTGGCCTTTGTGGGCGACGCCAATATCGTGATGCTGCTGGCCCTCATCATTTCAGTATACACATTAGGCATTGCACAGGGAAAGAGCATGAAGGCCGTGATGGACATTTTTGGCGATGCCGTAAAAGAAGTTGCCCTCATCGTATTGATCGTGGCAGGAGCAGGTATTCTCAAACAGGTGTTTGTAGACAGTGGCGTAAGTAAGGAAATTGCCGGCCTGCTCAAAGGATGGGATATACATCCGTTGGTACTGGGCTGGCTCATCGCCACCATTATCAGAGTATGTATCGGTTCGGCCACCGTTGCAGGATTGACGACCGCTGGTATCATAGCACCTGTGATGCCGCAGCTGGCAGTAAATCCCAACCTCATGGTGCTATCCATCGGCGCAGGCAGCTTGATGCTTTCCCATGTCAACGATTCAGGCTTCTGGATGTACAAAGAATACTTCAACCTCAGCATACGCGACACCATCCGCTCATGGTCGGTCATGGAAACCATTGTAGGCATCATGGGATTGATCGGCGTGTTGATCCTGGACCTGTTCATATAATTCGTCAAATGGCTATCTTGCCAAAAATTACAGTATGGCACAACCCATCAGAGTAGGATTAGCAGGCTTTGGTATTTCAGCCACCGTATTCCATGCACCATTCTTTGCAACGATGCCGGAATATGAACTGGTGGCCGTACTGGAAAGAACAAAAAACGAATCACAAAAAAAATACCCCTTTGTAAAAGTGGTCAGGACCATTGAAGAGCTGGTGGCTGATCCATCCATCGACGTTATCGTTATTACTTCGCCCAACGAAACACATTTCCCCTACGCCAAGACAGCCTTGCAGGCAGGTAAACATGTGGTGGTGGAAAAACCATTCACCAACACCTCAGCCGAAGCACAGGAATTGGTGAACCTGGCAGCTGCCAGCGGCAAAATACTGAGCGTATACCAGAACCGACGTTACGTAAGCGACTTCTTTACCATCCGGGATATTCTCGATAAGAAATTATTGGGCGAGATACATGAATTTGAAGGGCACTACGATCGCTACCGTGCAGAAGCAAGGCCACAGGCATGGCGCGAAGCAGTAAAACCAGGCAGTGGCATCCTTTATGACCTGGGTGCTCACCTGCTGGACCAGGTGTTATATTTATTCGGATTACCACAAAGCATTACAGCCGACATCAGGCAACAACGTCCGCATGCCAAAGTGGATGACTACTTCGACCTGCGCCTCAACTATGGATTTACCAAAGTGATACTACATGCCGGCATGTTGGTGCGCGAACCAGGCCCCAGGTATATGATACACGGAACTGTTGGTTCTTTTATCAAGTTTGGAGAAGATCCCCAGGAAGCCTTATTGCGGGCGGGTGTTTTACCCGGTGGAGCAGATTGGGGCAAAGAACCGGAATCTATTCACGGCTTGCTGCACACAGAGATCAACGGCGAACTGGTAAAAAAGACCGTTCCTTCCTCTGCCGGAGATTATGCACAGTACTACAGGAACCTTCACGATACCATTGTTAACAATGCTCCCCTAAAAGAAAAACCTGAACACGGCTACAATACAGTGCGGATGATAGAGCTGGCTTTTGAAAGCCACACCCGCCAATGTACCGTTCCCTGTTCAGGCTTGCTGGATATACAATATCGATAATTACTTACAAGGCTCTTTGGAAACATCCTGCAGATCGTACTTCACAACAGGAGGCGCATCAAACATCATACAGCTTACACAGTCTGATGGCTGCACCGCATGCGTAGTAAAATAAATGGTGTCGCCGGCTTTGATATCGGCAGGCAGCTTACATTTATTGGCTACGTCAAAAACGTTGTCGTACAACGTCGTGGTATCAGACAGGTTTTTCCAGCCATCCTCACCCAACGTATCCCTGTTGAGCGCTTGCACCACATAACTGGCGCAGCTGATGCGGATCACCTTTCCCTGTACACAATCTTTTGATGGCTGATTTTTATTTACACCACACTGAAAAGAGATCAGGGCAATGCCAGCGAGGACAATAATGGTTTGCTTCATAGCGGTTTTAATTTGGTTCTTGACAGTATATGATACAAAAACGTTGCCTTATAAGCCAGCCACCATCAGACTGCATCCCCGTATGTCACTATTGTCCATACGGCCTTGCACTTCAAAACTGCCGTTCGCATATACACGCCCCACATCTTCCGTGGCGATGAAAGAGCAGGAATAAATATTGGCGAGGTCGATCACATTCAGCACCCCAGTGCCTGCAGCATGCACCGCAAAAGGATCATCTTCCTCGCGCACCAGCACTTTCATCCAGGGTGGGCAATGCAACATACCTTCCCCGGCCGCGTAAGCCTGCGACAACAACTCCGTCATCCCATACTCCGCATGAACGGCAGGCAAACCGAATGCCGCCTTTAAAATATCATGCACCTGCTGCCGTGTTATTTCTTCCCGTCGTCCCTTCATCCCCCCAGTTTCCATAATAATAGTATGCTTCAAAGGCAAGGGAAATTTTTCGGCAAAGTCAAGCAAAGCAAAAGTTACACCGATCAGGATGGTCTTTTGCCCCTGGGCTTCCAGCTGCTGCAACACGCCATGCAGCTTTTCATGCTCATACAGGTAAAAACCGCTGGCCGGGTGTCCGCTTTGCCGGATCAGCTCGTCCACCATCACCACCAGCGATGAATGGCGACGTTCCAGGTAGTTGGGCAACAAACCTATCACACACCAACCAGCCGCTGGACCATAAAACTGCTCAAAAGCGGTCAAAAAGCTGCGCTTGTACAGCCCGGCATCCTTTACATAATGCCGGCTGTTGATCGTTTGGGTGGTACCACTGCTCTCAAACACTACTTCCGCCTCAAAAGAAGTCGTCTTGATCGTGTGCGACTTAAAACATTGGATGGGTAAAAAGGGGATAGCTGCCAGAGACCGCACATCCTGCCCAACTATTGGCAGGCTGTTTACGTATTGATTATAAACGGGGTTATGTTTATATTGAAAGTGAAACAGGTCTACAGCCAGTTCTTCAAAATGAGCCTCGTCCGTCGAAAAAACTTTATCTTCATGTTCACAATTCATATCGTATTGCTAAACCGCAAGCGGTTAAATTTGTACACAATTATGAAAAATATGCGTTATATAACCATCTGTGCCGGTATATTGTTGATGTTGGCGTGTGGCAAAGATAAGCCGGAGACCAAACCCACTATAAAAATTAAATCCATCAGTGGCAACATCGTACCTGTCAACAGTGGTCTGTTTATTACCCTCGAATTTGCCGATAAAGAAGGAGATGTGAACGATTCACTTTTCCTGAAAAAAATACGCCTCAATACCATACCGCCGGTAAGTGGCATTACCATACGCGATAGCTTTTTCCTGATGATACCCGATTTTCCGGCCAAGTCAAACGGAGATATTGAGTTGAGATTACAATACCAGGACATCATCTCTGCTTCCAATCCGCCTACAGATCCAACAGACCCCACCAAGAAGGTGTCAGATACCATCATCATGAAATTCGCCCTGCAAGACAGAGCCGGTAACACCAGCGATACCATATCGACAGAAAAGATCGTGATAATGCGCAATTAAAGACTGTAAAACCAAGGCTTGATGCTGAATACCAACCGGCTGCTTGTTGTTTCGGTATTATACCTGCTTTCATTCATACTTTGTTACCCCTTATACCAATACCTGTTCGACGCTGACGGCATTGGTTACATGATGGTGGCCAAAAGACTGGCACAGGCCGATTATACGAGAGCCATCAATGGTTGCTGGAGCCCACTCCATTCCTGGTTGATCGCCCCGTTTCTTCGATGGGGCGTTGATGTTTTCACCGCCTTCAAAGTCTCCAACGGTATTATTGGCTTAGGTATCCTGGCATGCGTAAACAGGCTACTGAACAAAGTTCAGATCCAGGAAAACCTGAAAACAATAGCCCTGTTCACCTGCATTCCCATCCTTCTAAGCTATGTTTTCCATGACCTTGCTGCAGATATATTGTTTTGCCTGCTGATACTGGTGTATATCAACATAGTGGCAACCGAAGGCTTTTTCCAGTCAAGGAATAAAAACATTGCCTGCGGCATCATTGGCTGCCTTTGCTATTTTGCCAAAACCTATGGATTTATATTCTTCCCGGTAAGTTTTCTGGCAGTTCAATTCATATTGTACAAAGCCTCCGGCCTGCCCAACAAAAAAGCATTGTTCACACGAAACCTGCTTTGGGCTATCCCTGTTTTCCTGCTCCTGGCCAGTCCATGGATCTATCTTTTATCCAACAAATATGGGTTTCTGACCTTCGGCTATTCCGGTCAGCTGAACCTGAAATGGGAGCTGCTCGACAGGATTGAATATGAAGGTTCCCTGCTGAAAGCGCCCCCCTATCCCGATTCACCTGCCAATTGGGAAGATCCATTACACTACCCCTACAGGTATGCCAAGACAGGCTTTTTCACACTGATCATCCGGGAAATAAGACTCATACTCACCAATTGCATGACGGCCATAGAGCTACTGACCACGTTTTCTTTTTTCAGTATGGCTATTATTACGGCCTTGTCAGTTTACCTGCTCAAAAAAAGAGACACCCTATACTCCTTATTTTTCCTCTTCATGATCCTGATGCCGGCTGGCTACCTGTTCATCAGCATTCAACCGAGGTATATTTACCCCATTACTTTCCTGCTGCTGATCAGCGGCCTGTTCCTGCTACAAAAAGCAATGGAGATCGTAAAGCCCGGCAAACTCAAAGCCCTTTATTGGGGCATCTTTTTTGCCAGCTTCCTCATATATCCCATTAATTGGCTGAAAGATGTTGCAGGGCGCGATAAAGAAGTCTTTATGCTGGTAAAAGATTGGAAGACAAAAGGCATTCTGGGCAAATACGCCACTACCGCCAATGGTAATCATCTATTGTTGGAGCGGGCAGCCTACATCAATGATTCTCAATTATATATGCCAACAAAAGAGGCAAACAACTACCAGGAGCTACACAACGCACTGAAAGAGCACGCGATCGACTATTTCTTCTTTTTTTACCGCTACCGTACAGACCTGGACGCCTTTATGCAAACCTCCTTATACAAATCGGCCACCATCGCATCCGATACCACAGGGATGGTGATATTAAAGATGCGGTGAGACAGAACATAAATTATGTAATTTTAAAGCTTGATCTATAAAATAACCTATTAGCAATTACTATGGCAAAAGCAACAAAGGAAAAATCACTGATCACCAATAAGGCATTTGAGTTCCTGAAACAATACATCAACAATGCCTCACCGGTAGGCTTTGAAAGCAGCGGACAGAAGTTATGGCTCGATTACCTGAAAGGATATGTTGACACCACCTTCGTTGACCCATATGGAACAGCCGTAGGCGTCATCAATCCCAAGGCTCCCTTTAAAGTAGTAATAGAAGCACACGCCGATGAAATAAGCTGGTTTGTCAATTACATCACGGCAGAAGGTCTGCTGTACCTGAAACGCAATGGCGGAGTAGACCACCAGATCGCACCCGGCCAGAGAGTATTCATCCATGGCAAAAAAGGACCGGTAAAAGGTGTATTTGGCTGGCCGGCCATTCATACCCGCCTGGGCAATCCCGACGTAAAAGATCCACAACCCAAAGTAGATAATCTATTCCTCGATACCGGCGCCCGCAACCGCAAAGAAGTGGAAGACCTCGGTATACATATTGGAGCAGTCGTTACCTACCAGGATGGATTTGATGAACTGGCCAATGATTATTACATAGGTCGTGCATTCGACAACCGCGTCGGTGGATTTATGATCGCCGAAGTAGCCCGTCTGCTCAAAGAAAACAAGAAAACCCTGCCCTACGGATTGTATGTAGTAAATGCCGTACAAGAAGAAATAGGGCTGCGCGGCGCAGAAATGATTGCCCGTCGCATTAAGCCCAACATAGCCATCATTACCGATGTAACCCACGACACCTACACCCCCATGGTCAATAAGATGATCGAGGGCGATGTAGCTTGTGGCAAAGGCCCTTCCCTCGCTTATGGACCAGCAGTACACAACAAGCTGCTGAACCTTGTACAAGATGTGGCTGAGAAAAAGAATATCCCCGTACAACTGAGAACTGTATCACGCAGCACCGGTACCGACACCGATTCATTCGCGTATGCCAATGACGGCTGTCCTTCTGTACTAATTTCTATTCCACTTCGTTATATGCACACCACAGTGGAAATGCTGCATAAAAGCGATATAGAACAGACGATACAGTTAATGTACGAGACCCTATTGGCATTATCGCCTAAAACAAACCTTAGCTATCTATGATCTGTTCATCCATATTCCTATACGTTGACCCAGGTAGCGGCAGCTACCTGGTGCAGGCAATTATAGCGGCAGTTGTGGGAGCCTTGTTCTACTTTAAAAACATCTGGTGGAGAATCAAGGCTTTTTTCTTCAAACCTAAAAAAGACGACACTGCCGGGAACGATACCGTAAATGATTAACTATAGCACCCATCCAGCATCCTTTAAAGATCCGTCAGGCTTCATATTCATGGCCGGCGAAACCATCTACAGACAAGTAAATCAACCTTACGCAGCAGCCTACGATAAACTCATGAGCTCCGGGCTCTACAAGCAACTCGTAAGCAAAAAACAGCTGATCAGCCACACAGAAGTAAAAGAGAACATCACCGGCTCGGCCCATTGGTACAAGACCTTGCAACCGGCGGTGGTTCCCTTTATTTCATACCCCTATGAATGGAGCTTCGATCAGCTGCGCGACGCAGCCCTGCTGACCTTAAGCATATTGCGGACGGCCCTGGATCATGGCATGATCCTCAAAGACGCTACCCCTTTCAATATTCAATTCGTAGAAGGAAGACCAGTATTCATAGATACCCTTTCCTTCGATATTTATGATCCATCCAAACCCTGGGTAGCCTATCGCCAATTTTGTCAGTGTTTCCTCTTTCCTTTATACCTCGAGCATTACCTGAAAAAAGACGTGCAGAAAATACTCAGCACCTACATAGAAGGCATTCCTGTAGATGTTACAGCCCGCCTGTTGCCCTGGAAAAGCAACCTGAGCCTGGGCGTATGGCTGCACGTATACCTCCAGAATACCGTACAGCGCAATAAAAAAGAAGGGGGCGCCCACACCAACACCGTACAGTTTCAAAAAAAGAAGTTACTCGACCTCACGAGTCATCTCGAAAATATATTGCAACGTTTTCCGGAAGAACGCGTTCATAAAACCACCTGGAACAACTATTACGAAGGCACCATACTAAGCAAAGACTATCTGCAGGCGAAAGAAACGATCTTTCTTGATCTCTGTAAAGAACTTACCCTGCAAACAGCGCTCGATCTCGGTGCCAATGATGGCTATTTTTCTAAACTGCTGGCAGCGAGAGGCACCCAGGTAATAGCCACCGATGTAGATGGCCAGTGTATCAATCGTCTCTACCGCGAGGTAAAGAAAAAGAACACCCCCAACCTGTTGCCATTATTATTGGACATCTCCAATCCCTCACCAGCCGTAGGATTCCACAACCAGGAAAGAACATCCTTCCATGAGCGCATACAAGCCGACCTGGTGATAGCATTGGCCCTGATACACCACCTCGTTATTGGAAAGAATATTCCCCTGCATAGACTGGCCGCCTACTTCAGTGATATAGCCCCACTGCTGATCATTGAATTTGTGCCACAGGAAGATGAGAAAGTGCAGCAGATGATGGCAAGCAGGCCAGATATATTCAGCGATTATACAGTAAACAACTTTGAAGAAGCATTCCTACCCTATTTTGATATACAAAGAAAAGAGAAGGTGCCACACACGCCACGCATCATGTACCGCATGAAAAGAAAAAATACATGACATTTCAGCTATTAAAAAATAAGCCCTGGTTTGTACTGCTGCTTCCCCTTTTTTTTGTACTGCATGGATATGCAGAACACTACTCATTCATCGGCATACAGGACATAGCTTATTTGCTGATCGTTTATTGCGTGGCAACCGCCCTGCTGTATTTACTATTCAGGCTCATTTTCCGGAACAATACCAAAGCTGCCCTCATGACGACTGCCCTGATGGCAGTCTACTTCTTTTATGGTGCCCTCTTCGACTTTTTGAAGGCCCACTCCCCTATAAAAGGGCTGCACAAATACAGCGTATTGATCCCATTGATCCTGATAGCGTTGATCGCCTTGTTCATCTTTCTTAAAAAGTCAGCAAAGCCCATTACCCGCTTTGTACTCTTTCTGAATGTATTACTACTGATATACCTCTGCGTTGACCTCGCTACCATTGGCTGGAAAGCCATACGCGTCGGCAACAACGACATGGCCAACTATGGTTTTGCCCGCAATAACCAGCGCCATATTCCGGACTCCTGTAAAAAGCCCGACATTTATTATTTCATCTTCGACGAATACACCAGCTCACGATCACTGCAGGAAAAATTTAATTACCACAACGACCTCGACAGCTTTCTGTTATCGCGCAACTTTCATATACAGGCCAATAGCATCAGCAACTACAACTATACCCCCTTCTCGGTAGCTGCTACCCTGAATATGCAATACCTCACTACGATAGACAACAATGCGAAAGTAGACAGGTTAGACTACCTGAATTGTAATCCACTCATAAGAGAAAATGAAGTGGTGCGGTTTCTCGGCATGAATGGCTATGAGATCGTCAACCTGTCGGTCTTTGACCTGGCAGGCCATCCATCCATTGTACAACAATCCTTTCTTCCACTCAAGACCAAAATGATCACAGAAGGCACCCTGTGGGCCAGGGTATACCGGGATTTCGAATGGTACTTCTTCTCCAATAAGCTTCTTGCCAGGCTGTTGGGTAAACCTGCTTATGCCTATCTCGAACACCGGGAGAACAATGAAAAACTATACCAGGAAGCAATCAGACAATCGACCATTAAAAACGCAGCTCCGCGATTTATATACACACACCTGTACATGCCACACATGCCTTTCTTCTTTGACCGCTTCGGTAACCAAAGAGCCGATTCACTGATCATAGAAGAAGCAAAAACCCTGAGCGTGGAAAATTATATTGCATACATTCCCTACGTAAATAACAAAATACGGCAGCTGATCGACACCCTTCAACACAATACCGGCTCATCAGCTGTGATCATTTTGCAGGGCGACCATGGCTTCAGAACGGGAATTGATAGCAGCATAGATGTATTCAGAAACCTGAATACGACCTATTTCCCAGGCGGCAACTATTCAAAACTGTACGACAATATGTCCAATGTGAACTATTTCAGGGCAACATTCAATACCTTATTCAATCAGCAATACCCTATGTTAAAAGACTCTACCATCTTTTTATCAGACAAATGATCAAAGCCACTACCATAAAAACATTTCCTTTTCACGTCTTCCTGCTGCCCACGTTTTTTATACTACACGTACTAAACGACTATTATGGATTAATACCCGCCAAACCATATTTCACATTTGGATTATATTATTTCTCTTTGTCAGCCCTGCTCCTATTGGCAGGCAAATGGCTCCTCGGCTCGCTCAACAAGTCCGGGATATGGGCAACAAGTCTGCTAATCATGTTTTATTTCTTTGGTGCCACACACGACTGGCTTAAAAAACTGTCACTACCACCACAGTTCACTTCCTATTCCACTGTGTTAATAATCATTGCAATAACAGCTATACTCTATACAGTCTATTTAAGAAGAAGTCAAAAGACATTCCCTAAAATACATCACTATCTGAACCTGCTCTTTACCATACTCGTATTAATCGAGATCGTGTTCGCCGTAGTCAAAGTAGCCGGTAATAAACAAGCAGCCAATAACTATGCATACAACCAGCCGCCGCTGATAAACAAACTACCTCCATCAGACAGTATGGATCCGGATATCTTCTTTATTGTATTTGATGAATACACCAGCAGCCTGGCGTTGAAAAAATACTTGCAATACGACAATACCCCTCTGGACGCTGCACTTAGAGCCAATAACTTTTATATTGCTACAAATTCAAAAAGCAATTACAACTCTACACCGCTCTCCATAGGCTCCAGCTTCAATATGCAGTATTTCGACAAAGATTTTCAGCAAGAAAAAACGACCACCAAAAGCATATTGCAAGCTCTCTACAGCCTCAAAAAAAGCCAATTGCCAACATTGCTTTCAGGTAAAGGGTATGAAGTGTATAATTTTGGACTGTGCGACCTGAACAATTACCCCGTAAACACTTACAGAACTTTTTCAGAATATGAATCCAGGCCATTATATCGTGAAACACTTTGGGGAAGAATAGAGAAAGATATATGGTGGCATCTGTCGAAGCTGAACATCCCTGTATTGAATACCCTACACAAAAAAAAGGAAATACGGGAGGCCACACAAGTTGTAACAGGAAATGATAAAAACTTTCGACTTACGCTGGCTGCATTGAACAACCAGACAACCCGCCCCAAATTTGTATTCACACACATCATGATGCCACATGCGCCATTCATACTCGATGGTGAAGGCCGTATACAAATCCCTTTCCCCGACTCATACGATAAAGAAGCCTATCTTAGGCAACTTGCTTATTGTAATAAGTGGATCGACTCCCTTGCGCAAGCGGCCAATCAACCCTTTGCCAGGTCACGCGTTGTGATCATCGAAGGCGACCACGGCTTCAGAGACAGCAATCAGTCAGCTATCCGGGAAAAACAATTCATGAATCTGAACGCATACTACTTTTCAGATAAAGACTATGGCCTGTTATACGATAGCATAAGCCCCGTTAACACATTTAAAGTAATAAGCAATAAATATTTTCGCACAACACTCCCATTATCCAAAGACTCCACGATATTGCTGTATTAACCCCGCCGGCGAACAATAAAAGGGCCATATTGTTAACAGCACTTAGTTTTTTTATACTTTTGAACCCATATTAGACTTAAACACAATCTGACTACTATGATAAGAAACGACTGGACAATAGCGGAGATACAGGAAATATACAATATGCCCTTTATGGACCTGGTGTACCGGGCTTCTACAGTGCATAGAGCATACAACCAAAGCAATGAAGTACAGGTATGTACCCTCCTGTCGATAAAAACCGGGGGCTGTTCTGAAGACTGCTCCTATTGTCCGCAGGCAGCCCGCTACAACACCGGGCTCAATGTACAGGCATTGATGAAGAAAGATGAAGTACTCCAATACGCACAGAAGGCAAAAGATGCCGGTTCCACCCGCTTTTGCATGGGCGCTGCCTGGCGCGAAGTACGCGACAACCGCGACTTCGACCGCGTGCTCGATATGGTAAAAGGAGTTAATGAATTGGGCATGGAAGTTTGCTGCACGCTTGGTATGCTCACCGAAGAGCAGGCGCAAAAACTCGCCAATGCCGGCCTGTATGCCTATAACCACAACCTGGATACATCATCAGAATATTACGGAGAGATCATTACCACCCGTACATACGATGACCGCCTGGATACACTCGATAACGTGCGCAAAGCAGGTGTATCCGTATGCTGCGGAGGTATTGTAGGCCTGGGCGAAACCCACGAAGACCGCGTTAAAATGCTCTTCACCCTCGCCACGATGCCAGAACATCCGGAAAGCGTTCCCGTCAACGCCCTGGTGCCTGTAAAAGGAACCCCACTGGAAAACAATGCTAAAGTAAACGTGTGGGATATGGTGCGCATGATCGCCACTGCCCGTATATTGATGCCCAAAGCTATGGTGCGCCTTAGTGCCGGCAGAACCAGCATGAGCCTGGCCGACCAAACACTTTGCTTTATGGCTGGCGCCAACTCTATCTTTGCCGGAGAGAAATTGCTCACCACACCCAATCCGTCATTCGATGAGGACATGGCGATGTTCGATATGCTGGGACTGAAACCCAGAGAAGCCTTCAAAGACGATCCCGATTTCAAAACAAGAACTGCAGCACCCGAAACACAGGAAGCTGTAACAGCATAAAAAACTAAAGCCTGAAGAATACAATCCTTCAGGCTTTTTTCTTTTATAATACGAATTAGATGATACCTTCAATCTCCTTGCAGAAATACTGCTGACCTTCCATCACCAGCATAATGGCGCCGATCATTTCTTCGCCCGATGAATTCTTGGTCACATAACCATTACCCCCGGCCTGCATCAGCGCATTGATATAAGAGAGATCAGTATGTACCGAAATACCGATGATCTTGATATCCTGTGAAAACTCCCGGATAGCCTTCGTGGCATCGATACCATTCATCGGATCCATATTGATATCCATCAACACAACATCCGGATTCAGGTTCCGGCAGGCTTCCACAGCCCGAAAACCATTCTCACAAATAGCCGCCACTGATAACCGCTTATCCCGATTCAACACCTGCTTCCAGGCTTCCCGCACCAGGCGGTGATCATCCACTATAACCACATTAATCATTAACAGATATGTTTCGCATAGATATTACAAATGTGTTGCCGCACCGAAAGCATTGACAAAAATCAATAATCGCCTAAAGACAAACTTCGTTCAATCTATCCAGTTACTAATAATTTATCCTGCACAAAGCATAACTACTAAAGTACTTGAAACTATTTCAAATAAAGCAATTTGATAGTTAAATTTAAAGAAGTCAAAGAAAGTGGCTAAGGCCATCTAAGGGTAAACAATTACTTCCCACTATTCTGGCCGACTGTTTTGCGACCACCAGTGAAATAATCATTGAGTTGAAGAGAAAGACCAAACTGGTTATAAGCAGTATTATTCTGATAGTAACTACGCGCATAACGGATCTGCAGCTTTTTAAACAAAGCGCCAACCCCAATAGAAAAACCATTTAGCCCGTTGCCGGTGTTGCCCACGTTCAACTCCCTGCGACGCAAATGATTATAGCCAAGGCTCACTTCTATTTTGTCGGATATGTATAGTTGCGTAGACAATACGATGTGTCGAAACAATTTATCGAACGTAAACTTTTGATCACCCATGTTCTGATCAAAGCCATTATCATTATTGAATGCCGTATCACGATAAAAAATATCGAACTGGTGTAAGTGATGAGCTGTAAGTGAAAATTGCAGAGGTGCCTTGGCCAGCCGCTTGGAAATACCAGCCTGCAGATCGAAAGGCAGATCGCCGGAAGCAGTGCCCGTATAAGTTTTGAGCTGAGCACCCATATTCTTGATTACCAAAGAAGCCTGAACAAGATTGGCCGTATCCGAATAACTGATACCTACATCCAAGGCCAGCCCCGAAGAACGGTACTGCCCATAGTTCGAATAAATAAATTTAAGCGAGGCGCCATAGTGCCAGCGCTCCATATATTGCCGGCTGGCCGACACCTGCACCACATAATCCGATGGTTTGAAATCACCGGATCGGTTACCCGATATATCTGTTTCGGGTATTGAACCATAGTTGAAATAATTAATACCCGCAGCGAATGTGGTCTTCAACCGTTCATGCCTGAAGCCAGTGAACAAATGATAATTACGTATATCGCCATAAAAAGCATTGAACACGAGGTTCGCCTGCGTATGCATGGAAGGCCGCAACAAAGCAGGGTTATGCCAGGCAAGCCCGATATCTGCCGATTGATTGGAAACATTCACGCCACCGAGGCCGGTCAGTTGAGGCGTATTTGATAAACGAAGAAAATTATAAACAGTACTGCCACCCAGGGTTTGGGCAAACCCATAAACCTGAAACAAAAGCAAAACCAATATCAGCAGTACATTCCGCATGCAGAAGATGCAAACGAAAATAGGAGATTCTCAACGGTTTGTTAAAAAAAAATTCCTCCATGGATATGGAGGAATTCCTTTAACCCTTAAAACAACCAACATGAAAAATTTATAGATAGTAATCTTGAATTTTGCTTCGTGAATAACTACTATACTAATATAACGCGCACTCAAAGCTTTTGTTCAAAACAGCAGAACCAATTTTATTAAAATCCCATTAAAGCAAATAAGAAGGAAGAGATAACCCAGACAAAGCGAACTAAAAGAATTGCCCGGTCTTCAGGACAGGAACACTGCAGTCAATACCTACTTGGGCTTTAGCCCAATTAAGAAGGGGATATTTTCACTTGCATGTCAAATGAAAATGTCCCCTTCTTCTTAACGTATTCTTATATAACTTATACAAGCGCCAACTCCAGCACCTGTTGCATACTCTTTACATAATGGAACTTCAACCCTTTGATAAAGTTGGAATCGATCTCCTGGATATCCTTCTCATTCTGCCAGCAAAGAATGATCTCCTTCAAACCAGCCCTTCTGGCTGCCAGCACTTTTTCCTTGATACCACCAACCGGCAATACCTGCCCACGCAAAGTGATCTCGCCCGTCATAGCGAGATAAGACTTTATACGTCTGCCAGTTAAAGCCGAACAAATAGCCGACATCATCGTGATACCGGCACTGGGACCATCCTTGGGAGTGGCGCCCTCCGGCACATGCACGTGAATCGTTTTCTTTTCAAAAAGGCTGCTGTCGATATCGAGCTTTTTGGCATTGGATTGTAAAAACGTCAATGCAGTAGCAGCACTCTCCTTCATCACATTACCCAGGTTGCCCGTAAGCTTCAGGTCACCTTTGCCATCACTGAGGCTGGTTTCAACAAACAGGATATCACCGCCCACGTACGTCCAGGCCAGACCAACTGCCACACCAGGCATATTGGCCACCTTGTACATTTCATTGCTGAAACGCGGCTTGCCCAGGATCTTCTCAACATCATTCGCGGTAAGCGTGCTCTTGATCTTATCCTTTAACGCATACTCCTTTGCTTCATAGCGCATTACCGAAGCCAGGTAACGGTCCAGCTCACGCACACCACTCTCCCGCGTATAATCCTGGATGATCTTCTCCAGCACCTTATCACCAACCTTGAAATTGATATCCTTCAAACCATGCGCATCCTTTTGTTTGGGCAACAGGTGACGCTTGGCGATCTCTATCTTTTCCTCCACGGCATACCCACTCAGGTCAATGATCTCCAAACGGTCGCGCAAAGCAGGTTGAATATTATTAATATCATTAGCCGTAGCAATGAACAACACCTTGCTGAGGTCATACTCCAGCTCGAGGTAGTTATCATAAAAAGTATGGTTCTGCTCAGGGTCCAACACCTCCAGCAAAGCAGAAGAAGGATCACCACGGAAATCAGTACCTACTTTATCGATCTCATCCAGTATCACGACAGGATTAGAAGATTTGATCTTTCTCAATGATTGGATAATACGACCCGGCATAGCACCAATGTATGTTTTACGGTGACCCCGTACCTCACTCTCATCATGCAAGCCACCCAGACTGATACGAACATACTTACGCGCAATAGCGCTGGCAATACTGCGGCCAAGAGAAGTTTTACCAATACCCGGAGGGCCGATAAAACACAGGATAGGACTCTTCATATCCCCCTTCAGCTTCAACACAGCCAGGTATTCCAGGATACGCTCCTTCACCTTATTCATACCATAATGATCACGGTCCAGCACCTTGCGGGCCTTCTTCAGATCATACAAGTCCTGCGTGTAAATCCCCCAGGGAAGATCCAGCAACAAGTCGAGGTGATTATACACCACCGAATAATCCGGTGTGCTGGGATGCATACGCTCCAGCTTTTCAATCCCCTTCTTGAACATTTCCTTGGCGGCTTCGGGCCATTTCATATGCTCGGCCTTGCTCTTCATGTCCTTGATCTCACGATCATTGGTATCACCGCCCAGCTCTTCCTTGATGCTCTTCATCTGCTGCTGCAGAAAGTACTCTCGCTGCTGCTTATCCAGCTCCGTCTTCGTTTTCGTCGTAACCTTATTCTTCAGTTCGGCAAACTGCAATTCACGCTGCAGCAACTGCATCAGCAGGTCGGCCCTGGCCTCTATATTATTCAGTTCCAGCAGCTTCTGCTTTTCAACCAGCTCCGTATTGAGATTACTCGAAATGAAGTGGATCAGGAAAGAAGGATTCTCGATATTCTTTAAAATGATAGAAGCGTCCGAAGGAATATTGGGAGAAAGTTGGATGATCTGCGTGGCCAGATCCTTGATATTAGCCACATAAGCCTCGAAATCTTCCAGTTGAGGCGTATCATTCTCCTCCAGCAGAGAAATACGCGCCTTGAAATAAGGATCTTCACTAACAATACCAGTGATCTTGAAACGCTTTTTACCCTGGATGATCACAGTGGTTCCGCCATCCGGCATTTTGATCAGCTTAATGATCCGCGCAACAGTGCCAATATCTTCTAAATCGCTGACAGTAGGATCTTCCACGTTACTGTCTTTTTGTGCAACCACGCCTACCAATTTGTCAGCCTTGTAAGCGTCATTAATAGCCTTGATACTTTTATCGCGACCCACGGTAATGGGCAAAACCACCCCGGGAAATAAGACCGTATTTCTTAATGGCAACAGTGGCAATTCGTCTGGGATTACAATCTCAGGGCCGTTATCACCTTCATTTTCATTGAGCGGGATTATAGGAATAAAGTCCATATCATCTTCCGGCTGAAATAAGATTGAGGGTTCTTTCATACTACTCATACTACAGTTTAACAATGTGACAAAATAACACGTCCCGTCCTAAAAACCTGATATTTTCAAGAGAAGGGTATATAGGTCAAGTTTAGTGCCAACCGAATAGCAGGGGGTGTCACCAACCGGTTCAGGCGGGTAAGTTACAGATTACGCAGAAACACCAACAGGTTGTTCAAATATACAACCGAATAAAGCGGGAGAAAGTCCTCAGAAGTTATTGGACCGGTTCCAGCGCACCGGGCTCCAAAGAGTGGATTTTGCCCTGCTCCGTATGCAGGTGCACCACAATACGCGTAGTGGCCGGAGATTGAGGCGGAAAATCATGAAAAATGACCATCATTTCCTTCTTAATCATTGCAATATCATATAGATAGCAGGCAAGCGCACCGGCAGCCTGAATACCCGGCGCCGTGGCCTGATCGGGAGCAGAGGCCAGGAAAGTACGGGCAGTGGCATCCGCCAGCTTGCCATCATTGCGGCAAAAAATACAATAACCCGACAAGCTATATTGATCAGCCAGCAGGCGAATAGAATCAGGGACAGGGTGCAGCGATTGCAGAATGTCCGGGTTGCGCACCTCCAGCAACAGAAAAGGATTGCCGGTATTCACGATCATAGGCAAGGCGGCAATATGATCAGCCGTAATACCTAAAGACAGCAATACCTGCTCGTTCTCCTTCACGGGAGAATACTCCGGCGCATGCAATACGGGGTCTTCGCCAATATTCTTTGTTTCCATAATTCTATCTTTAACCTATGTATGAACTCATTCTCAAAAACGTTGCCCGCTTTATACAACTCACCCCCGAAGAAATACAACACTTTACTGCCGTACTGAAACCACGCACCCTGCGCAAAAGACAATACCTCGTGCAGGCAGGAGACGTATTCCGCTACGAATGCTTTGTGAACAAGGGTTCCCTGCGAACATACCATATCGATAACAACGGACAAGAGCACATTGTTATGTTCGCATTTGAAGATTGGTGGACCGGCGACATGTACAGTTTCCTGAGCGGACAGCCCGCTTTGTACCATGTTGAGGCCATGGAAGACGCCGAATTGCTGACAATTGAGAAAAGTCAATTAGAACAATTGTACATGGAAATACCCAAATTTGAACGCTTTTTCCGCATACTTCTTCAAAACGCCTACATAGCCGCCCAGCGCCGCATCAGCGAAAACATGAGCCTTACAGCCGAAGAACGCTACCTCAACTTCCAGCAACGCTACCCCCATTTCGAACAACGCCTTACCCTCAAACAGATCGCCTCCTACCTCGGCATCACTCCCGAATCACTAAGCCGCATCCGCCGCCAGATAGCAGGAAAATAGTCTTACCCTATGATAAGCCTTTTTCTTACCCCACGTCATTGGAAACACCTGCCCGCCCGATGCATTTTTGCAGTATAAACTTCAATGATATGCAAAAGAAACTTTTAACAACTACCGACAACTATAGCTGGTTCATATTACGCGTAGCACTCGGCGTGGTAATGCTGGGACATGGATTACAAAAAGCATTTGGATTGTTTGGAGGCTTTGGATGGAACAATACGATGGGATACTTTACAGGAACAGTTGGATTACCTGCATGGCTCAGTGCACTCATCATTCTCATAGAATCCCTGGGAGCCGTACTCCTCATCATAGGATTCGCCGGCAGGATCAACGCAGCCCTTATGGCCCTCGTTATGGCAGGCGCCTTCTTCGTTGCCCACCTCCCCAATGGATTCTTCATGAATTGGTTTGGCACCGCCAAAGGAGAAGGCTATGAATTCGATATACTCTTCTGGGCCATTGCCATCGTAATTACTATCAACGGAAGTGGAAAATATTCAATAGACAGATGGCTCACTACCCGCACAGTACACGCAACTACAGGCAAAATCATGAACAAACCAGTAGTACAATAAAATAGCAAATGAAAATCAAAAAGGCCTTGCAGATATTCCCTGCAAGGCCTTTCGCATTATAATGCAAATATCGTCTACAATATGGCAAAACCGAGATATATCTGCCAACCCTGATTCTTCCACTTGTCGTTATTACCAAGGTCATTGATATCACTCAAACCAATTACATAACGTGCACCTGCACGCAAAGCGCCGAGGTTCAACTGAGCGCCACCCAACATAGAGAAGTCGCCACTCTTGAAAGCCTCTTTAGTTTCACCTAATAGATCTTTATCCTGACTCGTTAGAATGCCAAACTGAGGACCAGCCTGCAGCGAAAGCACCTTTACAGGACGGTAAGTTAACAACAGAGGAATACTGATATAATTCAGTTTACCCTCTACATCACTCTTGCCACCAGGATATAGATCATCGAAATTATCACCAGTACGGTAATTCGTTTGGTTCCATAAAAGCTCAGGCTGAATACCCCATTTCTGATTGAAGTTGATCTCTGCAAAAGCACCGAGGTTATAACCAAATTTGAATTCATCTTTGAAAGACTTGCCATCCACTTTAAACATATTGGCGCCGGCCTTAAAACCAAGGTGAACACCTTGCGCGAAAGAAAAGGTAGTAAGGGCTAAAGCAACTGTCAATAAAGCCAGTGATTTCTTTTTCATATATCAATTGATGTTTAGTTCACTAAAGTATTTTCAACTTACATGCCAACGAAACCCAACTGGTTGTTAATTCGTTAGCGCGTCACCAAAGCATGACACCCGGAAAGGGTCATACCCCTATCCCCACAAATGTAAATAGGATTAAAAAAATAGTTAATGGCTCAATGATTGATATATTTTTGCTACCTTAAACACAACATTACCATTTAACCAAAGCGCGTTCCTCTGAAAAAGATGAGATGCCTCATAGTCGACGACAACGATATGGCCAGGCTTATGCTCAGTCAGCTGGTTACCCAGACAGGCCTCCTCGAAGTGATAGGTCAGTGCCGGGATGCCCTGGAGGCACACCAGCAGATTACCCGCCATTCGCCTGACCTTGCATTCCTGGACATCGAGATGCCGGGAATGAGTGGCATAGAATTGTTAAGGACACTCCCTAAAAAGCCGTTGATAATATTTACCACCTCCAACAAGGACTACGCGCTCGAAGCATTTGAGCTCAATGTGGTCGACTACTTGTTGAAACCCGTGACCCTGCCCAGACTATTACAGGCCATCGATAAGGCCCGCGAAGTAATAAAACGCGACGATACCGAAGTCAATAACATTGACGAAGATTACATCTTCATCCGCGACAACGGAGCATTAAAGAAGGTCAGGCTGGAAGAAATACTCTGGATCGAAGCCATGGGCGATTACATTAAAATATACACCCCCGGCAAATGGCATATTGTCCATACCACCCTTAAAGCCGTAGAAGAAAGAATACGTTCACCCCGGCTCATGCGTATACACCGGAGCTACATCGTGGCACTTGATAAGATTGATAGTATAGAAGATGGCGTGCTCAACATCATGAGCACCCCCATACCAGTAGCAGAAAGCTATCGCAGCCAGCTGATGAAAAAATTGAAACTATTATAACAGTGAGATAGGACAAGAAGCACATGGGATTTATTCGATGCACAAGGAACTATGAAAATGAAATTAAAGCCCAATTATCTTATTGCAATCATTATCCTTCTTTTCGTGGCATTCATAACCACGGGCATCATATTGCAAATAAGGCTGGAAAGCATACTCACCGCCGATGATAAAAAAACAGTATCGGTACTTACCATTAGCCGCATACTTCTTGCCCTCACCGTTACAGCCACCCTCTTCCTGAGCGTCGTGATCATACGCCGGCTACAACGTCAGCAGGCACTCATCATAGAACTGGAAGATGCACATGACAACGAAAAACTGGTACGCCAAAACCTCGAAAAAGTATCCGCCGATATACACGACCTCTATAACAATGCCCCCTGCGGCTACCATTCCCTCGACAAAGAAGGACGCTTCATAGCCATCAACCAAACAGCATTGAACTGGCTTGGCTACCGGCGCGAAGAAGTAATAGGTCAGATGCACTTTATAGATGTACTTGACGAAAGCAGTGCCGAAATCGTTAAACGACGTGAAGCCCAATTTAGGAAAAATGGAGAGATACGCGAGCTCCGCCTCAGCATGGTGAGTAAAGACGGATTTATCATCCCTGTATCATTGAACTCCATTGCTATCTACGACGACAACGACGAATACCTGTCCAACCGTTCTACCGTATTCGACGTTTCACAACAGGAATTAATAGAAGAAGAACTCAAAGACGCCAAACGAAAAGCCGATCAGTCGGCCCACATCAAAGAACAGTTCCTGGCCAACATGAGCCACGAAATACGTACCCCCATCAACGCAGTCATTGGCTTTACCAACCTGCTGCAAAAAACAACCCTTACCTCCGAACAGGAACACTTTGTACACCTCGTACAATCAGCCAGCGAAAGCCTGCTCACCATCATCAACGATATCCTTGATATATCAAAAATAGAAGCAGGCATGCTGCGCATCGAAAAAAGCCCCTTCAGCCTGCGGGGTCTGTGCAGCTCCCTCGAAACCATGTTCCATCACCGCGTAAACGAAAAGCGGCTTTCACTAAGCATCTATATACAGGAAAATATACCCGACACCCTCACCGGCGATGCAGTACGCCTCACCCAGATATTGGTCAACCTCATCAGCAATGCCATCAAGTTCACCCAGGAAGGCGGCATCAGCATCGTCATCATCCCGGCAAAACAAACAGACACCAACGTGCGGCTCCGGTTCTCCGTTAAAGACAGCGGCATCGGCATACCACCCGATAAACTGGAAACCATCTTCGAACGCTTCGAACAGGGAGAAGCCAACACCACCCGCAAGTATGGCGGCACGGGCCTGGGGTTATCCATCGTAAGAAACCTCATCCACCTCCAGCAAGGCAACATCTCGGTCAAAAGCGAGGCAGGCAACGGCACAGAATTTTTATTCGAACTGGAATACGAAATATTACCTATGGCCGACAGTCAAAAAGATGGACACCACATCGAGCTCACCGAATCGGGCAACGGCCTGTTTGAAGGAGTAAAAGTACTGGCCGTAGAAGACAACCAGATGAACCAGCTGCTCATGAAACACACCTTCCAGGGCTGGAACCTCAACTTCGAGCTGGCAGAAAACGGACAACAGGCAATAGACAAATTGAATCGCGATAAATACGACCTCGTACTACTGGATATCCAGATGCCCATCATGGACGGATACATCACCGCCAAAACCATACGCAACGAACTAAAAAGCAACATACCGATCATTGCCATGACGGCCCATGCTATGGCAGGTGAACGCGAAAAATGCCTGAGCCATGGCATGAATGATTACATTTCCAAACCCATTCAGGAAAAAGAACTCCTAGGCCTGATCAGGAGGTACCTCACCCGGCAAAAACATTCATTCGAACTCCTGAAATCCAGCCTCCACAACATCAACCTCGATTTCCTCTACGACCTCGTGATGGGCAACAGCGCCTTCCTTAATAATATAATACGCCAGTTCCTCAACCAGTTTCCCGGTGAAATGGAAGCCCTGAAAGACGCCATCGAACAAAAGAACGTAAAACAAGCCTGTACCCTCGCACACCACATACAATCCACAGTATCCGTTTTTGGCCGCAATACCCCCTTCTTCAAACAACTGGAAAAGATGGAACAAATGGCCAAGAACAAAGTGAGCCCCGTAGTGCTCGCCGCAGAATTCAATAAACTCGACGAACTGCGGCAACTGGTCCTGAAAGAAATCAATCAACTATTGATACACAACATATTATAATATTACCCAAGTTCAGTCACCCCTCCCCGAGCCCCCCCCCTTTGCGTATTCTATACACCCCCTCCACCGGCAAATTCCGGTACTCCGGCTATAAAATGACCGGGCTCACCGATTCCCGCCACTTACCCCCTCCCAGCCGCCGTATATTTGTTATGTAATTACGAATCAGAGGTTAACAAATAGGGAAAGATTTTTTAACCTACGCCCCTAAGCCCTAAACTTATCCGAAACTAACTGCTCAACATATTTGCCTGAGTGAAAGACCGCCCCACCCTGACCCTGGAAAAATGAAGTTGCGAGTCACATGAGAAAATTCCCGTAGCAACACCCCTTATCTCTGTGATGAAGAATGTATAAGAAGAGATTGATTTTCAACAATGGGTGCTCGTTTTTAACTCCGTACAATTTGAAGGTTCCTGTGCTTATCCTGTACCTCGAAAACATTGCATGCATACAGCAGTGACCCAACCAAACAATGTATGCAGAACAGTAGCGAATGGAAGAATTTGGTACAATGGTTAATGTTAACTGGTTACGACTCTATTAGTAGCAAATTATTTGGTAAAGAAAAAGGCCAGCTTACGATAAGTAAGCCGGCCTTCTTCTTTTAGATCCATACTGCCTTACACTTTAACTGTCTGCTCGTCTTTACAATTGTTCCTGTCTCGATGCCTTTTTGCCTATATGCCTCGTTGCCTTTACACCAATTCCAACACCGTGATCTCCGGCAGAATACCCACCCTGCCCGGATAACCAATAAACCCAAAACCACGGTTCACATACAATTTTTGCTTCTCGGTCTCATACAACCCGGCCCATTGCTTATACATATACTGCACAGGACTCCATTTAAAACCAGGGATCTCCAGGCCAAACTGCATACCGTGCGTGTGCCCGGCCAGCATAAGATCAATGTCCTTATACTTATCCAACACTTCCGCATCCCAGTGACTGGGATCATGACTCATCAGGATCTTGAAAGGATACTTTTCAGAACCGGGGTAAGCCTCATGCATCTTCCCATACTTGGGAAAATTACCACGCGCACCCCAGTTCTCGATACCGAGCAAAGCGATCTGCTGACCATCCTTTTCCAATACTACATGCTCATTCATCAGCAAACGCCAACCCATATCCCCATGAACAGATTTCAGGCTCTCCAGGTTGGCCGCCTTCACCTCGGCACTCTCCCAATGCACATAATCACCATAGTCATGATTCCCAAGAGTAGAGTATACCCCCATGGGAGCTTTCAATTTATTAAACACATGCTTGTACTCCTCCATCTCAGTAGCCCGGTCATTCACAAGGTCACCAGTAAATAAAATAAGATCAGGCTTTTGCTCCATGATCTTGGCAATGCCCTTCTCCACCGCCTCACGGTCGGTAAAACTGCCCGAATGGATATCTGAAATATGAACAATCTTCAAACCCTTGAAAGCTGCAGGCAGGTTTTCAAAACTCAGCTTCAGCTTATTCACATGATAGCGGTACTTATTATTAAACCCATACAGCAAAGTGCCAAACAAACCACCACCTACAGCGAGGCCCATCCAGCTTAAAAATACAGAACGGGTAATGCCACCGCCGGCGCCATCAACAGCCACAGCAGGCTTGCCGGAAACCTTTTGAAACACCCACGTACCCGCCCGGCGAATATCATCCACGGCAATGAACAAAGAACCCACCAGCTTACTGATCAGCAAACCGATCACGATCACAAAAACATAATTCTTTACCCATTTGGGCCATGCAGCCGAATTGCTGTAAGGCAATAAGAGAATCATCGCGATAGAAGCCACAGAAAGAAACCAATAAACAGATACAACGATAAGCCGCATCCTTGGCGAAGAAGGAGCAACCACTTTAATAGCCTGGAATACATAAAAATCCAGCAGGATCATAATACCCACCATAAACCAGGCAAAACCCGCATTACGCATGAATGAAAATTTAGTCTATACCAGGTAGACGATCTGCAGGAAGGAATATTTTAAAACAGCAGAATATTTTCTAAAAATCAATAAATTCATCCACCTGCGCCTTGATCGCATCCAGCGTACCCTTATCATGAATAACGCCGGTGCCGTTCAGGAGTTTATCGACAGAAGAGATTGGCAATTTATTAGGATGCACCACCACCTTCAGGTAGTGCAAAATACCCGTCAAATGATCCATACCCCGCTGATTGCCGGAACGGCCCAGGGCCACCCCGGTCAGCAAAGCCTTTTTACCCCACCAGGCCTTTTTGTAATCAGAAATATCCAGCATCACCTTCAACACCCCAGGGATGCTGCCATTATATTCAGGAGCTACGAAAATGAACTTTTTGCTGGGAATCAACACCTCAGACTCTAATTGGATATATTCAGGAGTTCTCTCTATTGATTTCCAGCCCTCCAGCGATATAAGCCGGGTTTCGATACCCCTGGCTTCCAGCAGATCACGGTAATGCTGGGCCACCTTCATGGTATTACTGCCAACCCTGTTGGTACCGGATATAATAGTATAAAAATCGCTCATATTATAGTATTAACGGGCAGGTAGGTTTTTGGTTCTTTTTCTTATAGCGAAGACGTATTTTTGCCGTCCTTTTGAATATTATGAAATTAACCTACTACGGCCATTCCTGTTTTTCTGTGATCGTCAAAGGTAAGAAACTGTTGTTCGATCCCTTCATTACCTACAATGAACTGGCTAATAATATAGTAGATGTAGACCAGATACCAGCCGACTACATCCTCCTGTCCCATGGCCATGTAGACCATGTGGCCGATTGCGTGCGCATAGCTGCCCGCACCAACGCCCAGGTCGTCTGCAGCTGGGAAACCGGCGAATGGCTCATCAAACAGGACATCACCAACGTTCACCAGATGAATACCGGCGGAAAATGGAACTTTGGCGAATTCACCGTTAAATGCGTCGTGGCACAACACTCCTCTGGCCTGCCCGATGGAAGCTATGGCGGCAACCCCATGGGCTTCATCATCTATACAGATGAAGGAAATTTTTACTATAGCGGCGACACGGCACTCACAATGGATATGCAGTTAATACCCCGTTGGGCAAAACTAAATTTTGCGGTCTTACCGATTGGTGACAACTTTACGATGGATGCTGCCGATGCAGCCGAATGCGCGCGCATGGTAAATTGTAAAACAGTAGTAGGCGTGCATTACGATACCTTTGGCTACATCAAAATAGATCACCAGCAGGCCGTACAAACATTCGCAGCGGCAGGCGCAGCATTGAAACTGGTAAACATCGGCGATACTATAGAACTGTAAAAAACGTTTCGTAGCGAAGCAAAAAGCAAGAGCCGTTACCAGTCTCTGAAACACAAAAACAACATTATAACAATAAGCATGGCGCGAGTAATTGGAGTAGCCAATCAAAAAGGCGGAGTAGGAAAAACTACCTCAGCTATTAACGTAGCAGCCAGCCTGGCAGTACTGGAATTCAGGACCCTCCTGGTAGATGCCGATCCACAGGCAAACAGCACCACCGGAGTAGGCTTCGACCTGCACAACATACAGCAAAGCCTGTACGATTGCATGGTCAATGGAACACTGGCCAAAGACGTTATCCTGAAATCAGATGTACCCAATCTCGATGTCATACCATCCCACATTGACCTCGTAGGAGCCGAAATTGAAATGATCAACTATCCCAACCGGGAAGGTGTACTCAAAGGCATCCTGGAGCCAGTAAAAAATGATTACGATTTCGTCATCATCGATTGCTCCCCTTCATTAGGCCTTATTACAGTCAATGCACTTGTAGCCGCCGACTCTGTCATCGTTCCTGTACAAACAGAATTCTTCGCCCTCGAAGGATTAGGCAAACTGCTCAATACCATTAAAATCGTACAAACCAGGCTCAATACCGAATTGATGATCGAAGGCATCCTCATGACGATGTACGATGGCCGCCTCCGCCTGTGCAACCAGGTCGTAAATGAAGTACGCAAACACTTCGATGAAATGGTATTCAATACCATCATACACCGCAATAGCCGTATCAGCGAAGCACCCAGCGTAGGTAAACCCGTAATACTGTACGACGGGCAAAGCAAAGGAGCCATGAACTACCTCAACCTGGCCAAAGAGATCCTGCAGAAAAACGACATGACCAAAATAAAACAGGAAGAGAGAATATTAGAATAGCTCAAAAAGATAAACAATGTCAAAAGAAAAGAGCAACAATAAAGAGTTACTGGGAAAAGGCATCCGCTCCCTTTTGCAGAGCATCGATTCCGACCTGAAGAACACAGCCGGTAACAGCCTCAAGGCACAGGTGGTAGAGCAGGTAACAACCATACAGCGCATACCGGTAGAGAATATAGAGCCCAATCCAAAACAACCACGCCGCGATTTCGACGAACAGGCATTGAACGAATTGGCAGCCTCTATCAAAATGCACGACCTCGTGCAGCCCATCACCGTATCGACACTTCCCAACGGAAAATACAGACTCATATCCGGCGAACGCCGCTGGAGAGCATCCAAACTGGCAGGTCTTACAGACGTGCCGGCATACATTCGCCAGGCCAACGACCAGCAATTGCTTGAACTGGCACTGCTCGAAAATCTCCAACGCGAAGACCTCAACGCTATGGAGATCGCCCTTAGCTACAAACGCATGATGGAAGAACTGAGCCAAACACAGGAACAGGTAGCAGAACGCATGGGCAAAGAAAGAAGCACAGTAGCCAACTACATCCGCCTCCTCAAATTACCACCCGATATTCAGGTAGCCGTACGTACCGGCATCATCAGCATGGGCCACGCACGCGCCATCATCAACGTAGATACAGTAGACAAACAACTCTTCATCTACAATGAGATCAAAAGCAAAGGCCTTTCTGTAAGACAAACAGAAGAGCTTGTACGCAGACTCTACAAGACAGCGGGCACTGTTAAAAATTCGGTAAAAGCCACATTGCCACCGGCTTACAAGAAAATTGAAGATAATTTAGCTTCGCATTTCAGCACCAAAGTAAAACTCAACCACAACAAAACAGGACACGGAAGCATTTCCATTGAGTATTACTCTATCCAGGATCTGAACAAAATACTGGATGCAATTGGTGTCTCTGCCAACTAAGTATCATTTACATGATCAGAGATTTTTTTGTTATTGTCGTCATCATCGCTATGCCGCTGCTGGCCATATCGCAGCAGCCGAAGGATACTATTCCTGCAAAACCAACATTGGTCATTAGCGATAATACAGGCAAAGTGGTAGAAAAAATTCCTGCGAAGATCGACACCACGAAACTCAAAGACAGCATAGTAAAGCCTAAACACAGTCCCCGCAAAGCAGCCCTCCGGTCTGCCATCATACCAGGCTGGGGACAGGCATACAACAAAAAATACTGGAAAATACCCCTCGCCGTTGCAGCAGTGGGAATACCAGGCTGGCTCGTCTATTACAACCAGGAATGGTACCGGCGAACAAGCTTTGCCGTGAAAGTGGCAGATGCAGGAACAACCCTGCCCATATTCCTCGATCAGGTTGATCCCGAACTCGCGCCACTGGTAAAATCGCGCAGCGTAAATGCACTCATCAACTACCGCAACGAATTTCGCCGCAACAGAGACTACGCCATCCTCTTTGGCCTCGTCCTCTGGGGCCTCAATGTAGTAGACGCTACAGTAGATGCCCACCTCAAAGACTTTGATGTAAGCGACGACCTCACACTCCGCATAAAGCCGACACTGCTACCGGGCAATATACCCAGCATTAGCAATGTACCTGGGTTGAGTTTTGCACTCACCATCGGTAACAATCGTCCAAAAACAATATCTTCGCTCCGCTAAAATTAACCTTGTATTTATTCTGGATTCAGAATACTGGATGCTGAATACTATATTCTTTCAAACATGAAAATAGCGCTCATCGGATACGGAAAAATGGGAAAGGCCATAGAACAAATAGCCATCCAACGCGGACATGAAATAGTACTCAAAGTAGGCATAGAAAACCTCGAAGACAATACTATCGACAACATCCGTAAGGCCGATGTAGCCATAGAATTCACAGGCCCCGAAAGCGCATTCGAAAATGTAATACGGTGCATAGAAGCCGGCGTACCCGTAGTTTGTGGATCTACAGGTTGGTTGACACGCTACGAAGAAGCCAAAAACACCTGCCTCGCCCACAAAGGAGCCCTGCTCTATGCCAGCAACTTCAGCGTAGGCGTCAACATCTTCTTCGCCATCAATAAAAGACTGGCCGAACTGATGGCCCCCCATAAAGAATACAATGTGTCAATGACAGAAGTGCACCACACAGAAAAGAAAGACGCACCGAGTGGCACCGCCATCACACTGGCAGAACAGATACTCGATAAGAACGAGCAGAAAAAGCAATGGGTCAACAACCCAAGCAACCTCACCCAGGACCTCGTGATCACCAGCGAGCGGATCGACCCCGCCCCCGGCACCCATATCATCACCTATAAATCCGAAATAGACGATATCGAGATCAAACACACCGCCCACAACCGCACAGGCTTTGCCACCGGCGCAGTATTGGCGGCAGAGTATTTGCATTATAAGAAAGGGATCTACACCATGAGCGATGTATTGGGAATTTGATATAAGGCAACTAAATTCACAAAGCTTTATACCAGTCCATTGAACAATTTGATGTAATTTTTCGCGCAGCAACATTCAGGCAACCTCCCGGCCTTTCATCCAGGGATAAGTAACCTACTTCCTTTTTATAGTGCCGCTTCAGGCAACCTTACAGTCATTTGTAACATCTAAACATTAACTTGATATCCGGTACATGTGCCGGCTAACCATTAACCTTTGTCAACTGAAAACAATCTGATAGTATGAAAAAGCAACTTCAGGCTACCGAAAGTACGCCCCTTACCTATAGAGAACTGGAAGTAATACGCCTTATCGAACGGGAATACAGTAATAAACAAATAGCAGGAGAGTTAGGCATCAGCGAGCGGACCGTAGAAACACACCGCAAGAACATACTCCGGAAAACCCGGACCAATAATGTAATTGGGCTGATCAAATACATATATGAACACAAGCTCGTATAAAGAAAGCTTGGCCATTCAAAAAATTATTCTAACTTCTCGCGCCAAATCAAATACGTCACATGCTTTCCAAAAAAGCCCAATATGCATTTAAAGCATTGATGTACATGGCTGAAAAAAAAGACAATCAGCCGGTACTCATTGCGGAAATAGCCAAAAAGAAGAAGATTCCATTAAAGTTTCTGGAAAATATCCTGCTGGAATTGAAAAAAGACGGCATCCTCGACAGTAAAAAAGGCAAAGGAGGAGGCTACTTCTTCAAAATGTCCCCCAAAGAAGTCACCATGGCAAAGATCATGCGCCTGATAGATGGCCCCATAGCCATGCTACCCTGTGTAAGCCTTTATTTCTATGAACGTTGCAAGAATTGCGACGAAAAACAATGCGGCCTGCACGATAGCATGATACAGGTGCGCGATGTGACCCTCAAACTATTGGAGAAAAAGACAGTCGCCGATATATCCAAACATTAATACCCTAATACCGTACAGCCAGCTTCCCGATCATCGCCTCGCTGGCTGTTTCGGAACTGGGCCCGAAACCATCCACCAGGATACCCTTCTCCCCGTGCTTCGACTCGATGGCATACACTACGGCCTCGTCTGCAGGGTCCGAATTTCCCTCAAAACGATGAACCTCAGTAATTTCAAACTCATGTGGCTCCAACGATAAAGCCTTCGTCTGGCAGGTAATACAATCAAATTCCCGGTTAAAATCAATACCATAACCCCGCTGCCGGAGGCCATTCACTGCCTCAGAGACTGTATCATAAGTATGCATGACAAAAAATTAATAACCTAAAGATAAACAACATTCCCCCTACCCCCTGTTAACACCGTATTATCACCAACAAGAACCATAAAACCTACAACACTACCCACTTACCAGCCACTCCCTTGTCAACTTATTAACCTATAAACCTATAAACTTGGCCCCCCTTCCTTTGCCATTACAACCCTAAATTGTAGCTTTGCCAGCGAAATAATTAAAATATGTCAACTATCTCAAAAAACATTGATTTCTCCTTACCCTATAAGGTAAAAGATATCAGCTTGGCTGAATGGGGCCGTAAAGAAATTCGTCTGGCAGAAGCTGAAATGCCTGGCTTAATGTCACTGCGTGCAGAATACGGACCTTCACAGCCGCTGAAAGGTGCCCGTGTAGCTGGCTGCTTACACATGACCATCCAAACAGCCGTGCTCATCGAAACCCTCATAGCCCTTGGCGCTGAGGTAAAATGGAGCTCCTGCAATATCTTCTCTACCCAGGACCACGCCGCTGCCGCTATCGCAGCCGCTGGTATCGGAGTTTACGCCTGGAAAGGCCAAACCCTCGAAGAAGCCGACTGGTGTATCGAGCAAACACTGTTCTTTGGTGGTGCAGACCGTCCCCTGAACATGATCCTCGATGACGGTGGCGACCTCACCAACATAGTATTCGACAAATACCCCGAGCTGGTACAGCACATCAAGGGATTGAGCGAAGAAACAACTACCGGCGTACACCGCCTCTACGAAAGAATGGCAAAAGGCACCCTGCCTATCCCCGCCTTCAACGTAAACGACTCAGTAACAAAGAGCAAATTCGACAACAAATACGGATGTAAAGAATCACTCGTAGATTCTATCCGCCGCGCTACAGACGTAATGCTGGCTGGTAAAATTGCTGTTGTAGGAAGCTACGGCGACGTAGGTAAAGGCTCTGCCGCTTCACTGGCAGGTGCTGGTTGCCGCGTTATCGTAACAGAGATCGATCCTATCTGCGCTCTTCAGGCAGCTATGGACGGCTTTGAAGTAAAGAAAATGATCGACGCAGTAAAAGAAGCTGATATCGTTGTAACAGCATCTGGTTGCCGCGACCTGATCACAGAAAAGCACTTCCGTGCAATGAAAGACAAGACCATCGTTTGTAACATCGGTCACTTCGATATCGAAATCGACATGGCTTGGATGAATACCAACTACGGTCATACAAAAGATACCATCAAGCCACAGGTTGATATCTACAATGTAGATGGAAAAGACATCATCATCCTCGCTGAAGGCCGTCTCGTTAACCTCGGTTGCGGAACAGGTCACCCCAGCTTCGTGATGAGTAACTCCTTCACCAACCAAACACTGGCCCAACTCGAACTGTGGACCAATACAGACAAGTACGAGAACAAAGTATACGTACTGCCTAAGTTCCTCGATGAGAAAGTAGCCCGCCTGCACCTGAAGAAAATTGGTGTGGAACTGGATGAACTGACCCCTGCACAAGCCGATTACCTCGGTATTCCCCAGGCTGGTCCATTCAAGCCCGAGCACTACAGGTACTAAACAAGCGCCCCCAAAAGGCCAAACATACAAACCCCAGGCTGCCCGTCAGTCTGGGGTTTATTATTAGGATATAATACGTACCTTTGCAACATACACCCATATCCACCGCAGAAACAACTCTACCCCTCAGATTTACCTTAAGCCTTTTGAAAGCCTTAGTAAGGCCAACAGCTAACCGTTATTCCTTCTGTGCAAAACTTTTGTAGTTTATTAAGAAGGCTTTGACAAAGTGTAGCATGAGAATTGATAACACAAAAAGTAATAGAAGCATTATGCGCATCCAATTCGTTAAAAATATACAGTTCACCAAACTGCTGAAAGTAGAAGGCCGTCTCAGAGAGTTTAACTTCAGAAAACTCGGCGGTGTCAATGAAGGTATTTTTACCGTAGATGTAGTAGATGATCGCGGTAACCGCATCCTCTTCCGCATGCAAAAAGAAGATGGCGCCTGGAAAATCCAGCCACAATCACTTCCCCGTTGGATCATCGACACCGAAGCACAGTTCCACGACCAGATCGAAGAAGAACTCAACAACATGTAATACATTCTCCGGTTCGGTAAGTATATTGCAGTAAGCAATCGTTTGACGTTTAACCTTTGACGTCTATCGCGTAACTTACTAATGGTTCAATTCACCACCACCATACTGCAATTTGCCGAACAGGGAGACAAAACCGGTTGGACATACATCCACATTACACCCGATATAGCAGAACAAATAAAACTAGGGTGGAAAAAAAGCTTCCGCGTAAAAGGAAAACTCGATAAGCATCCTATCAAAGCAGTAGCCCTGTTACCACATGGTGGAGGCAGCTACATCCTGCCCATCAATGCCGACATGCGCAAAGGCATTAAAAAACGCAAAGGCGCCATGCTGCAGGTACAACTACAGGAAGATAAAGCACCCCTGCAGCTGAATCCCGAACTCATGGAATGCCTTTCGGACGAGCCACAAGCACTCACCTTCTTCAAAACCCTTGCCCCATCACACCAGGCCTACTTCAGCAAATGGATAGAAAGCGCTAAAACAGAAGCCACCAAAACCAATCGCATCGCCCAGGCCGTCAACGGCCTCACCCAAAAAATGAATTACGGCGAACTCATCCGCAGCCTTCGGTCGCCGGAGCTTTAGCGTAGGAGACCTTAGCACTGTAGTTTGTGGTTTCCTTCAACCATTCCCATCAAAAGAATACTGTATCAAAAGGATATCGCCTCAAAGGGATATCGTATTAATGGGATATCCGCCTCGAAGGGAATTGCCCCGTCCTTTAGGACGGGGGTAACAAAAATTCTTTGCCTTTGGGCTTTAGCCCAATTTGTCAGGGCACACTTTTGGAAGTAGATTGTAACATGAACAGCTACGAACAAAATATTCAGACAGACCTCAAAAAATGGCAGCACCAGATGCTGCGCAAACCCACCCTGTTCAGCCGGGTTACCAGACGCGTACAAACGAAGATCAATAACATCATCCCGGAAAAAGTACACCAGGCCATTACCGCTACCATCAAACAAATGATACGCGCTGTCCTCTTCGGCGCAAAGATCACCACACCAACAATAATAAAAGAAGGAACACTCGCCGACCGCGAGACAACCATCGAAGAGAAGATCACTATCTACCGCAACACCGCTGCAGCAGAAGGCGGCATCACAGGCGCAGGTGGATTATTATTGGGACTGGCAGATTTCCCGATCCTGATAGGCATTAAACTAAAATTACTATTCGATATTGCCAGCCAGTATGGACACAACGTAGAAGACTACAAAGAAAGAATATACATACTCTACATCTTTCAGCTCGCCTTTTCAAGCCAGCAACAAAGACGAGAAATATACCTCAAAATGGAACATTGGGATTCACAAAAACACAAACTACCCGAAGACATACATGCATTCGACTGGCGCACCTTCCAGCAGGAATACCGCGACTACATCGATCTGGCCAAAATGGCCCAACTCATCCCAATAATAGGCGCCCCTGTAGGTGCCATCGTCAATTACCGCCTCATTCGCAAACTGGGCCACACCGCCATGATGGCATACCGCATGCGCTACTTCGAAGAAAAACAGGATTTAGCTAACCGCTAACACCTAAAAGCTAATTCCTTCTCATTAAGCGCTTCCGGTGCTGCAAACCCCAGGAATGCAACTCATCGATCACCTTTTTCAAACTGGCCCCATATGCCGTTCTGGAATATTCTACAGCCACAGGAATAGTGTCATACACAGTGCGCTGAACCAGCTCATTCATTTCCAGGTCCTTCAACTCCTTCGAAAGCATTTTCGCAGTAATACCCTCCACTTCACGTTGAATTTCCTTAAACCGCATAGGGCCTTCACCCAGCGACATCAGGATCAACAACTTCCATTTACCATGCAAAATATCGAGCGCATCATGAACAGGCTGAATATGCTGTTTACATTCCGGACTGCTCACTTTACGCTTTCCGGTTGCGACAAATTCAGTTTCAGTAGTAGCAGCGGTAGTAATATTTGTAGCCATAACACAAAATTTGGTAGGTAGTTATAAGAAACTCGCTTTCCAACAGTTAACGAGTTACTAAAAGATACCAACAAACACAGCGCCAAAAAGTTTAAAAACATTTACAAAAAGGTAAAGCACAAAAGAGAAAAATTGACACACAAAAGAAGTAACTTCAAGAAGCAACTAAACAGCCATTTTCCACATCTTGTTAATAAGTAACTTTGTTTAGATGCAGTTCCAAAAATTATATTTGGAATAACTGGAAGGGTTAGAAGTATCGACACGAATCGGTACACTTTTGTGAACTTAAACTGAAGTGAATTGACAGAAACTATCATCAGCCTCGACGCCGTAAACCCTATAGAGTTTTTCGGTGTAAACAACGGTAAGTTAGACCTGCTCAAAAAGAAATTCCCACTACTGAAAATTCTTTCCCGTGGTACACAACTCAAATTAAGTGGGCTGCCCGAACAAATAGACACTGCAAAAGAGAAGATTGACCTCATCATTCAATACCTCCAGCGCAATGGGCACATGAGCCAGAACTATTTTGAGCAAATACTCGGCGGAGATGATGCAGAAGCCGTTGACAACTTCATTGAGCGAAACCCCAATGATGTCCTCGTATTTGGCCCCAACGGAAAAACAGTGCGCGCCCGGACGTTGAACCAGAAAAAAATGGTCCACGAAGCCGAGAAAAACGACATCGTTTTTGCCATCGGACCGGCCGGTACAGGTAAAACCTACACCGCCGTAGCATTGGCAGTAAGAGCATTAAAAAACAAAATGGTCAAGAAGATCATCCTTACACGTCCCGCAGTAGAAGCAGGTGAAAGCCTCGGATTCCTGCCCGGCGACCTGAAAGAAAAGATCGACCCGTACCTGCGTCCATTGTATGACGCCCTGGACGATATGATCCCGGCCGACAAACTGGGCTATTACATGAGCACCCGCGTCATCGAGATCGCGCCCCTCGCCTACATGCGTGGACGTACCCTCGACAACGCCTTCATCATCCTCGATGAGGCCCAGAACGCCACCGACCTGCAGATCAAAATGTTCCTCACCCGTATCGGCGCCAACGCCAAAGCCATCATTACGGGCGATATGACACAGGTCGACCTGCCGAAAAACCAGAAAAGCGGCCTCGAAAAAGCCGTACGCATCCTCCGCAACATCGACGGCATCGCCCATATCGAGCTCGATGAGGAAGACGTAGTACGTCACCGCCTCGTAAAAGCCATCATCAAGGCCTACGACCGCGACCACAAAGAAAATCCACCACCCGAGTACACACCCGGCAACTGGAGAGGAAACCGCCATCAAAGAGACGAAAAACCCAACACAGAAGGGTAAAACATACCAGTTCAAACAACGAAGCCCTCCCATTGCGGAGGGCTTTTTTTATTTTTTTGCCAGGCAGGTTTACAGAGACCTTTCAGAGACATTACAGAGAGTTTATAGAGACCTTATAGAGACTTTGCCCCCCATCTGCCCTGTACCTGTCCTTAACCCCGCCTATACCTGGCTCGGGGGACATCTGTCCACGCCCCTATCCTTTGCCCCTACCAATCACCTATCGTAAGCCCTTTCAAACCATCAACTTATCAACACTTCAACCATCTTCCAATCGAATACGGCGCAAGTATGCTGCCCGGCCCCGCCGCGCTGGGTACTTGTGCCCCTACTTGTACTCCCCTTTTCAACTTATCAACCCATCAACCTCCCCCAATCCTTAAAATCCCCGAAATCTTCGTTCAGACGGAAACCTTTACTTTTGCGGTATGATTAAATATCTCACAATCATTGCCATGACCGTAATATTGGCCGCCTGCGGAGGCAGCAGCGACTATTACAAAGCAGAAGATGCCCAGGACGCTGGCCGCCAGTTTATCCGCGCCTCCCTGGACGGCAACTATGAAAAAGCGAAGTTCTACCTCCTCAAGGACGACGACAACCTTACCCTCCTCAGAAAACAACAAATAAACTACCAGCAGTTGAGCAAAGAAGACAAACGCTCCTTTGCCGATGCCAACATCAATCCAATAGCGATCACACCAATAAACGATTCGACGACCACCTATAAATACCACAATTCATTTCATACGACCGATACCACCACCATCCGCATCATAAAAGTCAACAACGAATGGTTGGTAGATCTCAAATCCGTGATCAAAATGTAATAACAACCCATGTTAGGCCGTTTGTGTAATCGGCTTAAACAAACGTACACCCCCAACGATTGCAATGCCTGATTTACATATACACCAGCACATTGAATCACATTAATAGTATATCAGCATGACCACGACAATTTCTCATCCCTGGCATGGAGTGCCGTATGGTGCAAATGCCCCCCGCATTGTAAATGCAGTAATAGAGATCCCGCAGGGCTCGAGAGCTAAATACGAAATAGACAAGGATAGCGGGTTACTCAAGCTCGACCGCGTAATATACTCATCCTTCTATTACCCCTGTAACTATGGGTTCATCCCCCAAACCTATGGCGATGACAAAGATCCCCTGGACATCCTGGTGATCACGTCACTCCCCGTACAGGCACTTTGCTTGATGGAAGCCAAAGTAGTAGGCGTAATGCAGATGGTGGACAGCGGCGACGCAGATGACAAGATCATCGCAGTAGCAGCCAACGACCCCGGCGTTAACCACTACAACAACATCGAAGAATTACCCCGTCACTTCTTTGAAGAACTCCGTCACTTCTTCGAAGAATACAAAAAGCTGGAGAACAAAACCGTAGTAGTAGAAGAGTTCGGCGACAAGTCCATGGCCTTAAAAGTAGTGCAGGACGCCATCAACACCTACAAAGAACACTTCAGCCCCAAGCTCCTCCAAAAGTAAGAACACACGCAACAGCGACGTTGCAACAAGAACGCGACAATAGTAAAGCGACAATAACAATAAACTGGCAACTAATAAAAGAGCCGCATCAAAAATGCGGCTCTTTCTTTTCCCTATCAACTTGTCAACCTATTAACCTATCAACCTCTTGATAATCCTCAACTGGTGCGTCCTTTCCCCCGTATCCGAATTAACGATCCCGGCATTATCGATCCTGTCGATCCTCACCTTACCCGAAGCATGAATGATCTCCGATTCATTCAACAAAATGCCCACATGCACAATGCGCCCCTCAGCATTATCAAAAAAAGCAAGGTCGCCACATTTCACCTCCTGCAAGAAACCGATACTCTCACCCTGCGTAGCCTGCAGATAAGCATCCCGCAACAAGCGGATATTGAAAAACCGGAACACAATCTGACAAAAACCACTACAGTCAATGCCAAACACAGACCGGCCACCCCACAAATACGGCGTATTCAAAAAGCGTTCAGCCCTTGCCTTGATAGCTTCTGCCGAAGGTACCGCACCAACTGCCTGCCAGGCGCTCCCGGTAGTATACTGAAACTTGTAAGGACCAGCCTGGATCACATCTTTGGCAGGCGCTAAAACAGGAGCACCCATAGGCACCCATGCCGCAACACCATTGATCAGCACCTTATCAGTCCAGTCACCGATATACAAACCATTATTCAAATCCCCGGGCAAAACATCTACGATAGCCAGCTGGCTGCGTTGACACCAACCCTCATACCCATCATGCAAACAACGCAACTTGATAAAGTTTTCAGACTCCTCCAGCAACTCACCTGCCTCACCCAGCAAAAGCTGGCTGCTCATTTCACTCTTATGGCTCGATTCAACCCGCATCGGGCTTACAGGAACACAACAAACGACAAAGGACATAGGAACTCCAAATTTTAAACAAAGAAACAAAAAGAGATACGAAAAAAGTGCACCCCCGCGTTATCTCACCTTATCAACCTATTAACTTATCAACTTGTTAACTAATTAATCTGCTAAGTTTTATGGAAAAACCGGCTCTCTGCATCTCACAAAAAGAAAAGAGTTAATTTTCGCCCGGTGAAACATGACCAGTATGCACATATAACCGACCAGCAACTGTTGGAACGCTTCTACAGCGATCACAACAACCATTGGTTAGGCATTTTACTACAACGGTATACCCTGCTGCTATTAGGCGTGTGCATGAAATACCTGAAAAATGAAGAAGAGTCCAAAGACAGCGTACAACAGATCTTCCTCAAAGCCATTACCGAACTGCACAAATACCGCGTAGAATACTTTAAGTCCTGGCTCTACATGGTGGCAAAAAACCATTGCCTCATGAAACTACGCGATAAACCCGGACGCCAAACAGAGATCAAAGAACAGATGGCCGTTACACCTGCCGAAGCAGAAGAAGGCATGAACACCCATCTTGAGAAAGATAGACAATTGGAATTAATGGACGAAAGCCTGCAGGAACTCAACAAAGAGCAGAAACAGTGCGTAACTTTGTTCTACCTGGAAAAACGCTCTTATCAGGAAATAGCCGAAATAACAGGCTTCTCCATGATGCAGGTGAAAAGCTATATACAAAACGGAAAAAGGAACCTTAAAATATTATTGGACAAAAAACTCAATCGCTAAACAAACAAATACAGAACGACACAGAGACAACATGAACCGTGACCTGTTGAACATATTATCAAACAGTAACAAAGACATCGACAACCAGAAGCTGATGGACTACCTGGCCGGCAAACTGTCGGAGCAGGAAAAACATGAAGTAGAACGTTGGATGGTCGACAATGACTTCGACAACGAAGCCATGGAAGGTCTGCAGGATTTCACTGCCAAAAAAGACATCAACAACTACGTAGACCAGCTCAACAAAGAACTCAACCAATACATAAAGACCAAAAAACAACGCCGCGAACGCCGCAAGATCCAGGAACAACCCTGGACCTACCTCGCCATATTCCTCATACTGATCCTGATCATCCTCGCCTACATCGTCATCAAAAAGGTACAACACCAACCCTAATACCTCACCTTATCCTCCTTCCGCATCCATTCCTCAAACAACTTAACCGCCTCTTCCCTCCCGCCATTCACAATAGGAATCCTTCTGTCTTCCATCGGTACAGTAAGCTCCTCATAAATAAACGAATCATCAAACCCGGCAAAAGCAGCATCAAACCGGGTACCCCCAAAGAAAACCTTATCCGGCCGCGCCCAGTAAATAGCACCCATACACATCGGGCAAGGCTCGCAGGAAGTATACAACACACAGCCCGTAAGCTGGTGAGTCTTCAGGTTGGTACAGGCATCGCGAATAGCCACCACTTCAGCATGAGCAGTAGGATCATTCGTTGAAGTAACAGCATTACAACCCTTCCCCACAATAACATCCGCCTTAACGATCACACACCCAAAGGGGCCACCCTGCCCGGAATTCATTCCCTGACGCGCCAGGTCGATAGCCGCCTGCATAAAATGCAACTCACGTTCCGTCATAACAGCTTAATTTGACCGCTAAAATACAAAATCCGGAAGGCCATATTGGCCCATTAACTAACTTGACGTCACAAATCCCGAAAATGAAGAAACTCCTGATCATTACGTGCGGCCTGATAGCCGCCACCGTTACGATGGCACAAAAAATAAGCTACATCGTAACCTTCCCCAACATCGTACACCATGAAGCTAAGATCACGGTGATAGCCACCGAAACACCTACGAGAAACGCCACCTTCCGCATGAGCCGCTCCTCACCAGGCCGCTATGCCACACACGAATTTGGAAAAAACATCTACGACGTAAAAGCCTTCGACCGTGCCGGCAAGCCCCTCACCATCAACCGCATCGACGGAGACGTGTACGATGTACCCCGCCAGGACGGCTACGTGCGCGTAGAATATACCATATACGCTAACCACCCCGACGGCACCTACGCAGGCATAGACGAGTCCAGCGTACACTTCAACATGCCCGCCGTATTCATGTGGGTGAAAGGAATGGAAAAAGCCCCCATCGACATAAAATTCGAGATCCCTGCAGGAAAGAACTGGACCATTGCCACCCAGCTGAAACCAGTAGCAGACAATCCCACCCTCTTTACCGCACCCGGACTCCAATACTTCATGGACAGCCCCACCAAAATAGGCGACCTCATCTGGAAAGAGTGGACCATAAAGAACGCCAACGGAAAGACATACAACTTCAAGCTGGCCCTCGAAGCAAAGACCAGCGATACCCTCGCAACATCCTTTGCTCGTAAAGTGCAAAACATCACCGAAGAAGCACAAGCCATCTACGGAGAGGTGCCCGCTTACGACTATGGTACCTACACCTTCATAGCCAGCATCAACCCCTGGGTGAAAGGCGACGGCATGGAGCACCGCAACTCGACCATGATCTCCATTCCCGCCAACTTCGATGGCAACAACTACCTGCTCGATGTATTCTCACACGAGTTCTTCCACTGCTGGAACGTAGAACGCATCCGTCCCAAAACACTGGAACCATTCAACTTCGAAAAAAGCAACATGAGCAACGAGCTCTGGTGCGCAGAAGGATTCACCCAATACTATGGCGACCTGTTGATCACCCGCACAGGCTACCAATCAGTAGACGACTACCTGCCTGCCCTCGCCGGACTGATCAACACGAAAGAAAACACTGCAGGCGCAAAAAGATATTCCCCCGCAGAAATGAGCCGCCATGCAGTCTTTGTAGATGCAGGCGTAGCCATCGACAAAAGCAACTACATCAACATGTACACCTCCTATTACCCCTACGGAGGGGCAATAGCATTGGCGCTGGAGCTTGAGCTGCGCACCCGCTTTAGCAACCTCACGATGGACAGCTACATGACAGCCCTCTGGAAAAAGTTCGGCAAAACAGAAGTAGCCTATACCATCCCCGGCTTGCAAGACGTACTGGCAGAACTGACCGGCGACAAAAAGTTTGCAGAAGACTTCTTCAGCAAATACATCACCGGCCACGAGTCCTTTAATTACAAACCATTGTTGGAAAAAGCAGGATTGGTATTGAAGAAAGCCAACGAAACCAAAGCCTGGATGGGCAGCGTACAATTCAGAGAAGGCACAAACCTTACCATTGCCTCCAATACAGTAATAGGCACACCCCTCTATATCGCAGGCCTGGACGTAGATGACCAACTGCTAACCCTCGATGGAAAACCAGTGAAAAAGGCCAATGAAATAGAGCCCATCCTGAAAGAACATAAACCCGGAGACGCAATACAAGTAGAGTACCTGCACCGTGGAGAAAAGAAAACCGCCACCCTCACATTAGCAGGCAACCCAAGCTACAGCATTACCACTTTCGAAAAAGAAGGACAAACACCCACAGCCGAAATGCTGGCCTTCCGCAAAAGCTGGTTCGGCAGCCAAATCAAACGATAAGAATTCTAATATCCCAAAGGTGGGTCGCTGTATACAAAAAGCAAAATGGCCTTGACGGACAAACCATCAAGGCCATTTCATTTATTTCTAACTACAGATAAACTTACCTTTTCAACCTATCAGCAACGCAACAGATTTATTACGCTGTCATTTCGAACCCTGCCATGCACACTACAAACCTCAACAACACCTGCAGGGTGAGAAATCTGCCCGCGAAGTAAACGCACTGCCGATTGCCCATTGCCGACTGCCGCCTACTGATACTGAATATAGATCGGTTTCGGCTTCAGACTCAACACCTCTTCAGGCGTCATGATACGGCTGCCGGGCTCACGGAAGTCATTCTTGTAAAACAACTTGAAACCAGTAAACTGAACAGGCTCCCGGTGAATAAAGCTCTTGTAAGTAGTGATCTTCCTGGCCTTGGCGCCCCAGCCATCCATATCCATGATAATCTGCACTTCAGGCTGCAATTTGATATTCTTATAATTAGTCACCATAGCTTGCGTAAAGCGGTGAACCACCAGCATCTTGGGAGGCAGGTTATTCTCCTTCACGATCTTAGCGAGGTAATTAGTAACATAGTTGATATCAGCCGCATCAAAGCTGCCGATCACAGAACCCGGCTTGGCGCCCGTCTTCATGGAAAACTCAGGGTCAATACCGAAGTGAACATTCGGCATCTTGAAATATTGCTCCAGCTGAGGCACCTCTTCCTGCACAGTACCCAAACCAACCTGGATATCGATGAATACCAGCGCATTGATCTTGGCAGCCATGGCCAGCACCTTATCGATCTCCTTGAAAGGCATCCGAAGACGGTACTTACCGGCAGCACCAGGACTACCCTGAGCAGTTACCGCTATATAATGCAGCGCAGGCACCACTTCAACCGCAGTATCCGCTGCCTGCCAGCGTTTTACCTCATCCTGAAGCTTCTGCAACATCTGCTGCTCAGGCAGCTCTCCGAGGATACCCATCTTCGTGGAATACAGGTTACCATAAAAAGCCAGCACCCGCTTCATGGGAAGAACAGCGCCAGCAAGCGGATAATCATGCTTCACGGGCCACTTACCGGTAGAGTCACCGTTTGCCATGATGGTCATACTCCTGTTATACCAGGCAGTGTCCAGCGTGGTAGAAGGAGTTGGTGGCGTTGCAGCCGCAGCCTTCTTGTCGGTAGTGTCTTTGGAACTTTGAGCAATGGCAGCAGCTTCAGCAGAAGAAGATTGGCAATTGCTAAACAAAGCAATACAAGTGGTGGCGGTAGCGCACAGAGCGGAGGCCTGTAACCAGGACTTTTTGATCATAGTGAAAAATGTTTTGTGGGAGTGCAGAGAAAAGATAGACTTCAGGTTTTGGTTCATAGAAGATTGCAAATATAAGTAACACCAAAAACGTACCAGTAATGAAAATAGTATGTCTACTCCCCATTATATACCACGCCCGAAGTAGGCGTTTCATGAAGCTCCAGGTGGTCCATAGCGGGCAGCAGCGGCTTCAGTCGGTTCCATATCCATACCGCGATCAGCTCACAGGTGGGGTTCTCCAGACCGGGAACATTGTTCATACACTTATGGTCCAGTTCAGCCACAACAGGCTTTACAACACCCTTCAGCACGGCAAAATCCATTACCCATCCCAGTTTCGGATCGGGCTGCCCCTTGATCCATATCCGCAAACGGTAAGTATGACCATGCATTTCCTTACACTTATGCCCGTCGGGCACGTTGGGCAAGAAATGGGCCGAATCGAAAGTAAACTCTTTATAGATCAGCATAAAATACCTTGAGGGCCCAAAGTTACACCCTTATCAATAAAAAAGGTGGAGTTGTAAAAACTCCACCTTTCTTCAATTGGTATCTGATCTAATGGTAATTATGTTACTTATGAAGGGTTATCTTAGGTAGCTCCGTCTCCCGGTTGCGCTTGATCTCGACCCCGGTGATGGTCGTATCCTGGTACCCATTCGAACCGTTGATGAACACGCTGTAAGTACCCTCCTGCAGACCCCTTACCTTGAAGTCGCCATTATGCCAGGGAATAGCATAACCCGTATCCTGCGCGTTATACACGCTGATCACGGGATAAGCATCCTTGGGCAGCACCCTGCCTTCCAGACTACCGGTGGTTTTCACGGTAAAGACCTTCAGGAAAGGCTTCAGGTAGAACTTGCCCCGCACTACGAAAATAGACCTTGACACATCGAAGTCGAGCCACAGGCGGTTGCGGCCAGGCTGCCATTCATCCCAGTCACGCCCTTTGATCTTTAAAATAATAGTAGACTGAGTGCCCGGGAATAGGTCCAGCGGATAAGTCACACTGTCCTTAACCAGCGAATTGTTGCTACCCAGTACGATCTTGATCTTCTTGATATTCCCTTCAGGAATGATGCCACTGGCCAGCAAAGTATCGACACCATTGCGCAAGCCAAGCAGGTCATAGATACCAGGTGCAATATTCAAGGTATCCCAGTTCACACAATGATCCTCGTGATCATCGTCGTCATGACCACGGCCAGGACCATCATCGTCATCATCATGCTTGTTCTTATCACAGGTATCGATAAACACCTGTACACTCTTGATATCGATAAGGACCTTGTCAAATAAAGCGGGATCATCGGTGAGAAACAACTGAACCTCTTGCTTACCGGGCGGTAAAGGATCATTATTATGCGAATCATCTTTAGAGCAGGCAAAGAAAATAACAGTAATAGCTGTTACCATTGAGCATAAGCCCAATAGCTTTCTTCTCGTGGTCATATGTGTAAGCGTTTTAAGTGGTGAATAGAAACCGTCTCTATACACATTATTACAACTACTGTGCCTATACATTAAAAAGTGGATAAATATAAATCTCCCCCCGGCACCCACCACCACCCAACCCTTTGATAAACCGTTACGTAGCGCCGCCTGGCTGCATAGTCAGGCCGCTCCAGGCCGCCAGACTACTTATAATGCTACGAACCTTTCAGCACCATTTGCAGCTTTTACACTCACCATTCACCACTTGCTACTCGCCCCCTCAAAAAATAATAGTCCACTATTTTTGTAGACTTAATAGAAATACCTATCATTGCATTCAGAATACGATACACCATGCTACCACATAACACAAAAGCACGATGTAGCTGATTCCTTCTAACAGGAATACACACCTATTTGTTTATACAAAAATGGAAACATGAAACCTGCATCCGCATACACCTGGCTACTGGCAGTACCTGCCCTCATCATGAACCCTTCGGAAATATTCCCGTCCAAACCGGTAAAAATAGAAGGCAACGTCATCCATAGCCTCAATGGCAAACAAGTGGAGAACGCCTACATCTATATCGTGTCAGGCGAAGAAGAAGCACTCACAGGGAAAGATGGCGTATTTACCATCTCCACCTGGCAACAATTACCCGTAACCCTGGTGGTAGAACATCCTAAATACAGGCCCCAAAAGATCAGTATAAAAGATCCGGCAAAAAAAACAGTCATAAAACTTGATCCGAAATAAGCATACGACTACCCTTCATCAATACGGCTCACCATGAAACTGAACATACTGGCCTTTGCAGTACCGCTCTTTGTTTCGTTTATGATCCTGGAATATGTAGTAGCAAGGCGGAAAAAACTGCCCTACTTTAACCTGCATCATTCCATTGCCAACATCAGCGTAGGCATTGCTGAACGCCTGATGGATGTGTGGGTAGTTGGTATATTTTATTTCGTGTACGATTACATACAGAAGCACTATGGACTATTCCAAATAAAGCCCAACCTGCTACTTTGGATACTATTGCTCCTCTGCACCGATTTCATGTGGTACTGGTACCACCGCCTCGCACATGAAATAAATATCTTCTGGGCTGCACACATTGTGCACCACCAGAGCGAGGATTTTAACTATACAGTATCAGCGCGCATCACGGTATTGCAGGCGTTCGTACGCACGGGATTCTGGGCAGTATTGCCCCTGCTGGGATTCCCGGCATCGATGATCACCAGCATATTACTGGTACATGGACTATACCCGTTTTTCATCCATACCCGGCTCATTGGCAAACTGGGCATCCTGGAATATGTGTTCGTAACACCATCACACCACCGGGTACACCATGCCAGCAATGAACAATACCTCGACAAAAACTATGGCGATGTATTCATCATATGGGACAAGCTCTTTGGCACATTTCAAAAAGAAGAAGACGATATAGAGATCAAATATGGCTTAACACATCCTTTGAAAAGCTACAGCTTCCTCTGGCAGCACTTCCATTTCCTCGCCGAGCTCACCTATGCAGTACGGCGCACCAAAGGAAGATGGAATAAGTTCAGGCTCCTGTTTAGCAGACCTGAACACATAGAGCCAGCTGTGCGGGAAATAGCAGAAGAACGATTCAGGATTCGTCAAAGCAAAGAACCGTTTGATAAGCCACTCAACAGATACGTAATATGGCAGATCGGGCTCACCATTGCCCTCCTCTTCATATTCATCCTGTTCGAACACTATATACCGTTGGCACAACAGGTATTGATCACATTGGCGATCCTGCTCACCCTCATCAATTGCGGGGCGATCATGGAACAGAAACAATGGATCTATTATTTGGAGTTCTTACGCTTACTAACCGTCACAATAGGATTTATATGGGTATATCCGGCAGTATGGTTCAACATAGTAGTACTCTTTGTAGCCATATTACTGATAGCCTATTTCGATACCATCCGCGTGCATTACCTCCAATGGGTATATCACCGGCACAGAAGCTCTTAAATACACACGAGTTACGTGGCTGAGAGGTCAGGCGAAGGCTGGCAAGACCTTCTACGGTGGTTCGACTCCACCCGTAACTACATTGCATCGGTTCAACTTTCATACCTGAACCTCCGGGTGATGTTTCTACATCGCCTTCCATTTTATTGCGTAGCAGCATGCCACTATGCGTCACATGAGAACATAAACGTCTTTTTCGTATGGCAAGCAATCGTTGATGAACGGGCGGTGTTTCTACACTGCCTTTTTCTTTTCCCTACAGGCTATCGAAGAACCTGTCGAAGTAAGCGCCGCTCTGCGAGGCTTGCAGCCTCGCAGTCCTATTCCAGGGCCTTCGACCCTAACGAAGCAAACGTCAATTGCCCGGTCCTTCAGGGCCGGGGTTAAAAAGCTCAACCCCTCTTTGGGCTTTAGCCCAATCCCACCTCTGGCACACAATTAGAGCCTCGCATCGTATGACCACACCAATTACATGGCATATCGGTTGCTCCGGCTTTCACTACAAAGAATGGAAAGAAACCTTCTATCCCAAAGGCGTACCCCAACGCAAGTGGTTCGAATACTACAGTACCCATTTCGATACACTGGAACTCAACGTCACCTTCTACCGCTTTCCCCAGGTGTCCTTCTTAGAAAACTGGTGCCAGAAAAGCCCTGAACACTTCACCTTTTCCGTAAAAGCACCCCGCCTCATCACCCACTACAAAAAATTCAACGACACCCAACAACAACTGGACGATTTTTACGCAACCATCCGCGAAGGACTAAAAGAAAAACTCGGCCCTGTCCTGTTCCAGTTCCCACCCCAGGTCAAATACGAAGAAGCCCTGCTGCAAAGAATAATAGAACAACTGGACAACACCTTTACCAACGTACTCGAATTTAGGGACGCCAGTTGGTGGCGGCAAGACGTATACAACCTGCTGGCCAAATATAAAACAGTTTTTTGCGGCCAAAGCTATCCCGGCCTGCCTGACGAAGCGATCGTAAACACCCCCGTAACCTACTACCGCTTTCACGGCGTACCCAAACTCTATTACTCCGAATACCCTACCACTTTCCTCGACCGCATCAGCCAGGAGATCCAGGCCCATGCCGCCGCCAAAACAGCTTACCTTTACTTCAACAACACCGCCGCTGTCTCCGCCATCCACAACGCCATTTACCTTATAAACAAGCTCAAACCCGCCCAAAAAGTAACTTGAAATCCGCAACAACAGCCTGCCTTCCTACATCCTACTTCTTACCTCTGCCTTTCCTTATTAACCTTTCAACCCATCAACCTCTCAACATTGTTCAACCATTTCACCCCATTCCAAACAACAATTAAACACCAATTAAATTAGCATTAATAAACTAATATAATTAGTAACCAGAGCGTACATTACACCTATATGTGGGAAAGAATAACAGAGAAACTGGAAATATTGGCCGATGCCGCCAAGTACGACGTATCCTGCTCCTCCAGCGGAAGCGAAAGGAAGAACCAGACCAAAGGACTGGGCAATTCCACCAACATGGGCATTTGCCACACCTACACCGAAGATGGACGTTGCGTATCCCTGTTGAAGATTCTCCTCACCAACCACTGCATCTATGATTGCGCATACTGCGTTAGCCGTCGCAGCAACGATGTCAAGCGCGCAGCATTCACGGTACAGGAAGTGGTAGATCTCACAATTAACCTCTATCGCCGCAATTACATTGAAGGTCTTTTCCTGAGCTCAGGCATATTTTCCAATCCGGATTATACCATGGAACGGCTGGTACGCATAGCCAAACAGCTGCGTACAGAAGAAAACTTTCATGGCTACATCCACCTCAAAACCATTCCCGGCGCCAGTGAAGAACTGGTGAAAGAAGCCGGCCTTTACGCCGACCGCCTCAGCATCAATGTGGAAATGCCTACCGAGCAAAGCCTGCAGCTATTGGCGCCCGATAAAAAGAGGGAACAGATGCTGCAGCCCATGAATGTTCTTAAAAATGCCATCCGCGAAAACAGAGAAGAAAAACAAAAGTTCCACAAAACACCCCTGTTTGCCCCGGCAGGCCAAAGCACACAGATGGTCATTGGCGCCACACCCGAAACAGATTTGCAAATACTCCACATCGCCGACCAATTCTATAAAAAGATGGAACTAAAACGAGTCTACTACTCCGGCTATGTACCCATCAGCAACGACAACAGGTTGCCAGCTATAGGAACACCCGTACCGATGGTGCGCGAAAACCGGCTCTACCAGGCAGACTGGCTCCTGCGCTTCTATGGCTTCTCTGTACAGGAATTGGTTTCACCCCAACAACCCCTGCTGGACATGGACATCGATCCCAAACTGGGTTGGGCCTTGCGCCACCTCGATCTGTTTCCACTCGACGTTAACAAAGCAGAGCCGGCCCTTATAAAACGCATCCCGGGCATTGGCATCCAGTCGGCCCATAAAATAATCGCCGCCCGTAGATTCAATAAACTGAACTGGGAACATTTAAAGAAAATGGGCATTGCCATCAACAGAGCACGATACTTCATCACCTGCAACAGCCAGGAATTTGAACGCCGGGACTATACCCCCACACAGATCAAACAATTCATCCTGGCACAGGGCAACAGTAAATACCAACCCAACTTTTCATCACAAACAGCCCTCTTCTGATGCAAACCCTCATATACGACGGCAGTTTCTCCGGTTGGCTTACCGCCGTATTCGACACTTACGAATACAAGTATAGAGACGTGAACATTATACCGGAAACAATAAGACAGGATGATCTTTTTGGACAGGCACACATAGTGCACACCGATGAATCCAAAGCCACCCGTGTGTGGAAAGGACTACAGCAGCGCATTTCAGTCCAGGCCACCAAACTGCTATACAAAACCTTCCTATCAGAACAACAGGGCATGGAGAACAGGTTACTCCAATACGCGCAATACGCATTTAGCAATAACAACTCGATAGAAGAAGATTATAGTCATCCGGCAGTATTGTACGTCACAGAAACAGCGCGCAAAGTACATCGCGAAAAACACCGCATGGAAGCCTTCGTCCGCTTTCAAAAAACAAAAGATGGATTGTATTATGCATTGATAGAGCCAGACTTCAACGTACTCCCATTGATACAGGACCACTTCGAAAAACGGTACGCCGACCAGCAGTGGATGATCTACGACAGCCGGCGGAAATATGGCTTATATTATGACCTGCAACAAACAACAACCGTACAGGTAAACTTTGAAGCAACGACACAGGAAGGAAAAGACCTCGCCGCCATACACGACGAGAAAGAGCCATTATACCAACAATTGTGGCAACACTATTTCAACAGCGTAAACATAAAAGCAAGAAAAAACACCAAACTACACATCAGACATGTGCCCCGCCGCTACTGGAGATACCTCACCGAAAACAACCCGTGTGAAAACAATTATTAATCCTCCCAGTTATTCTCCATATGCTTGTAAGACTCCTTGCTAATCGTCTTCTTACTCTTCGACCTTGATATGCCCTTCTTCTTCCGCGCATTAATATTATTCACCAGCGAGTTCTTTACCCCCAACTTATTCTTCTTCCCCGTGCCTTTCTTTTTAACTGCACCTTTCTTCTTAGGCACCGCCTTCTTCCGTGCCGTTTTCTTTGGAGCTGTTTTCTTACCTGTAGCTTTCTTAGCAGCCTTCTTTTTAGTAGCCATAAAAACAGATTTATATAGCAACAGGCTGCAATTCAAATGCCATCACACCCAACGTAACTGGGATATAATACCAAATCGTTTATTGCAGAATAAGAATGCTGTTAAACCTAAAGAGACTGGGAGCTTGTAACAAGCAAAGAACATCACACCTAAAGGGCTGGATGCCCATAACAAGTAAAGCATGTTACACCTTGGAGAGGCGTCGGCCCGCCAGGCCGCGCGGAGCGATCGGGCCTGGCTTGACTTTTCTTTGGTTACTTTCTTTGCGTCAAGGCAAAGAAAGTGACTACATCGCAGAGGCGATGCACAAGGCCAAAGCCTGCATCAAAATAAAGAAAGGAATCGCATACGCGAAGAAAAGTTAATTCGCAAGAATAATCTCAGGCCTTTTAATAAACTGCCTGTTATACTTAAACTTCACACTCGTGTTAACCTCAATCCTCCACCTATCGCCAAAATAATTCTTGCGCGGAAAGAAATGCGCCTTGAACTCCAGCGTACCAAAAATAAGGCTCTCGTTACGGCTACGCAACCCTCCACCCACACTACTATACAGATCACTCTTCTTCAGCTCCTGCTTCTCCGGCGTCAGCAAAACAGCATTACCAAAAACAAAAGGAGCAAACCGGAAGTTGAGGAATATCCAGGGAGTAAAAAATACGGACTCCACCTTCAAAGTACTCCTGATCTCCCCAAACACCCGCCTGTTATTACGGTACTCAGGCAGACCAAACTGACTCTCCAGGAACAGCGGCTCATTCAACTCCTTATGTGCCTGCAAGGTGACCCCGGCGCTGACAAAGGTCCGCTGCTTCCAGTTCTTGCTCCAGTTATGCAACCGGGAAAAATAATCCAGGTTAAATAACACGTCCACATCCTCCAGCGAATTCTTTTTGAAGTAACCACCAACACGCGCAGTATAATTGAAGTAATCCTCCTTCTCGGTAAAGTAAAAACGTTGAAAATCGATGCCGGCATAAGGCCGCTCCCGCCCTTGCGTTTTGGTCCAGCCCGCAGTGAGCGAGATATCCATACCTTCCGGAACGTCCTCGTTACGGCCAAAACCATAAATATATCGCACCTTATAAAAGTCCTGCCGGAAGATCGAAATAGATGCCAGCGCCCCCATCCTGTCGAAGTAATTATAATAGAACTCTTGCGAAGAAGTATCCGGCACCTCACTAAACTGCTTTCGGAAGTAACGCACACTGACCAAAGTACGGATACGGTCATTCTCATTTTGAACGTTACCAATCCGGTACCCCCCTGTGTTCCATCCTACCCAGGAATCATAATTAAGAAACTGGTAGCGTGCATCCGTTTTATAAGTAGAGTCGTTGAGATACATGTTTTCTGTGCGATGGTAGGCCACTTCGCCGGCATAAGTAAAACGCAGATAAGGATTTACCAATGGCCTGATCAGCCGGGCATAATACGTTACCTCCTCATCACGGCCGCTGTTGAAAGCATCATTAAAATTGTCGTACCCCAGATAACCATCGATAAAAGAACCCGCAATGTTCCGTTTGATGTATTCGGCTCCATAACCCACCTTTTCCTTGCGGCGCTGATCATACAGCAGGCTCCCCGACAACCTGTCCCCCAGGCCTCCCAGATTATCCTCCCGTATCGTACCACTCACACTTTGGGAATTATGCATTCGGAAAGAACCACCTATAGACAATACATCCTTGGTGAATATCGTGACGTCCACCGAATCATTGCTTCTGTCCGAAGAACGGATCATGATCCGCGCATCCTGCAGATAAGGCTGGTCACGCAGATGACGCTCGTTATCAGCAAGCAGGTAAGGAAACACCTTATCACCCACATTAAAAAACAGGTTATTGCGGATGACGTGATTCCTTGTTTTATGATGAAAAGCATTGGCCAGTTTAGTAAGCTGGTTCTTGAACCTTTTACTGGTATCAGTAATAGCCGTACCAAAATCAACCCCCACCACAGTAATACTACGTATCACCCGGCCATCATAAATACTGAACAAGAGATCATTTCTGACGGGACCAGTAACTACATCACCAATGGGATTATTGGAGAGCAGGTTACGGGCTAATTTACCCAATAACCCTTTACGCTTCAGGATAAAACTGTCGATCGAAGCACGCCTAACAGTATCAACCTTTACTGTTTGAACAACGGAATCAGGGTCCTGAGCAAGCGATTGGATCGCCGGCAACAGCAACAGGGAACAGAGATATAAAAAGGATAACCACTTAGACCGCATAGCTTCCCACCCGATTATGAACGGCAAAATAAGCTTTTAACAAGAATACTTTGCAAAACCGATACCCGGTAAGTGGGTATCGCCAATTCAATCCTTCATTTTACCATCCCTTTAACGCTTTCTACATGGTCTCCGGAACAGCTTATAGGCAATTTGACCCCATTCATTAAATAAAAAACACAGTCTGCTCAATAGCATTTCTTATAGGCCACTGCACGTATTAGTTTTGTGTCAACAAAGGAACAATTAACCAGATCAACCTTATCACAGCATTAGATCTTATCCGTAACAAAAAGCCTTATCAGATCGGTATTAGTTCCTTTAGTTTTTAGATCGTACCCAGTGCAGAGCTTCGTGTCAACACGAATCACACTCGTACCACAAAAGATATGGACAGGTGCCCAGGAAACAGCTATAACTAACCCTTATAGCATACCAACAAACAAAAAGCCGGGACTCGGTGAAGAGAGGCGAGAGAAAAAGTATAGCAAGCAAAAGAAACAAAATTATTCAGGATTACGGCGGTAGAGTGAAGGAGCCATGTTTCAAAATACCATAATCCATGAATGAAGCGCAGTAAGAGAAGTCCCGGTTTTTTCAACACAGGTTACAGTTTTTTCAAAGGAATACATATTGGATGGTTTACCCAACTCCCTCTTTTTCTAAAGAGGGAGTTTTGTTTTTACACTATCCCCATCCACCATTTTACCTATCTTCATTTTTCACAGGATCAATATTTGATAGAGAAGCGTAAAATGAGACACAGATGATTTTCAGGCATATAGTCACATTTGTCATAGTATTAAAAGGCGCATACCGGGAGTTTAAGAAAAATGAACCCCTGCGCATGGCAGCCGCCACAGCGTTCTTCACCACCTTTGCATTACCAGCCATCCTGCTACTCCTCATACAAATATTCGGTCTCATCATGGGTCGCCGGGCCATCGGCCTTCAGTTCTTTACCGGGCTCACAGATATTTTAGGCCCCAATGCCGTAGAAGAAATGCGCGAAACCCTGCGCAACGTCCGCTCACTGGTGCGGTCCTGGTACATCGCAGCCGGCCTGTTTGCCTTCCTCGTCTTTGTGGCTACCACCCTCTTTAAGGTCATCAGAGATTCGCTAAACCAGCTATGGGACATACGTGTAAGAGATGGACATGGGATAAAACTGCAGCTCCGCCAAAGAGGCCGGTCATTCGTAGCCATCATACTGGCAGGCATCCTGTTCCTGAGCGTATTGTTTGCAGAAGGCGTGATATCCCTCTTGCCCGAGCGTGTAGTATTCCTGGTGGGATTGTTAAAACAGATCATTTCGATAATCGCAGCCACAGTGTGGTTCACGGTATTATTCAAATACCTCGCCGATGGATATACATCCTGGAAAGAGACCATCGTAGGCGCCTTCTTTACAGGGCTCTTATTTACAATTGGGAAATTGATATTAGGCGTGCTGCTGTCCTACAGTGCCATCAAGAACATCTACGCCACGTCCACCTCGTTTGTACTCCTGCTACTCTTTGTATTCTATTGCTCATTCATGTTCTACTACGGCGCCTGCTTCCTCAAAGTCTGGGCCCGGCATAGAGAAAAGCCGATCAAACCACACAGCCATGCAGTAAAATATAAAGTATCGTTGATAGAGTAACCAGGGATATTACAGGATCTCCTGCACATGCTTCTTGATATTGCTCGCGATCTTCTGCGTAGGCAGATCATTCGCATCATTACCAAAAGGCTCTTCGATCTCTTCAGCGATCAGTTCAAGACTCGCCAGCACATAAAAAATAAAAGCCACCACGGGAATGGTGATATAACCAAGACTGAAGACAAAACTCAGCGGAAGCGTCATTACATAAAAGAAGATGAACTTCTTAAGGAACACACTATAAGAAAAAGGAATAGGCGTATTCTTGATCCGCTCACAAGCCCCACACACATCAGTAAAAGATTGCAGCTCCCCATTCAAAAAGATCAATTGATCACCCTTGATAATTCCCTCCTGATACAGGCGGTTAATACGCTGAAACAGTAAAGCGGCTACCTGGTTCGGAACATGCTTCGCATGATCCAGATCGCCCAGTTCAGGATGCTCCTTGTCATCCAGCGCCAGCCGCGTACTTTCTTCCCCAAGATGGCGGGCAAGCACAGAAGCATACATAGGGATCACCCGGCGAAAAAAAGCACGATTGCCTTCATCCGTTGGGTCAAGGATCGCATTCATTTTGAGCGCCAGGTTACGGCTGTTGTTCACCAGCGATCCCCACAACTTACGCCCCTCCCACCAACGATCATAAGCAGTATTCGTACGGAATACCAGGAGCATCGATATCACGAAGCTCAGCAAAGTATTCATCATCGAAACATTCTTCAGGTGATTATTCTGACTGAGCTGGAAGACCTCCATCTCGAGGACGGCAATCACAGCCGAGTACACACTAATGCCTAAAATAAGCGGCACCAGAGAACGTAAAGTATCAGCCTTGTGGAAACGAAAAATGAACGTGAACCAGTCTTTGGGATTGTAAGTGATCATACTACAAAAATAATCCCCGGGGCAATAGAAAAAAGAGGTTGTACAAAGTTAGCACCATATATTTCGCGCTCAGTAGAGCACCGGTGTTAGCGGATAAACCAAAGAACGCAAATTAATCATTCATGTTCTTCATCATTGCGTTTTCCCCCTTTGTTTTATTTGCGAAATTGGCTTCCTTCGACAACCTCTTATATTTTTACAGGTAACTAAGTCCTAAAAGAGATGGGTAAATTATGCTTGCAGCATCGCCGGGCAGTACGGATAGAAAGAAATAGCCTTGCTGTACGCCCGTAAAATTAAGACGCTTTTCTGTAAACACCAATACTCCCTTAGTAGTATTACACCCATATACAGGGTAAGATGATTAAATAAGTACAAATACCACAATTAATGGTATTTTTTACATGCATAACCAACAGGCGATCTGCTTTATATCAATCCCTCGTAACCGCACCCCAGTATATCCTCCAACCAAAAGCACAATTATCAGGCATCGGATTTGTACAAAACACCCATATCCATTATCCGGAACCTGTCAAACTGATTTTTAGCCCAGGTTCGTGTCGCCACGAACCAAAACCTGGACACGCCACTTGTAAAAATCAAGTATATGACAAACTTTACACGCCTTCACTATCTTGTACTAATCCTCCCTTTCCTGTATATTACATTGAACAATACAACCCTACAGGCACAACCCGTACTTACCTTCACACCGGTTATTACAACAGGACTAAGTTCACCGGTAGACGTGGTCAATGCCGCCGATGGCACCAACCGCATGTTCATCGTAGAGCGGGGCGGCACCATAAAAACCTACGATGCATCCTTCAACTCCCTGGGTAATTTTCTCACCGTTACCGGCATCCTTTCCGGCGGCGAGCAGGGACTACTCAGCATGGCATTCCATCCGGATTACGAAACCAACCGGTACTTCTTTGTACACTACACCAATACAGCTGGTGATATAGAAATAGCCCGGTATCAAACGCCGGCAGGCACTCCCAACACAGCCGACCCCGCTACTAAAACCGTGATCCTTACCATTGAAAAACCGGTACCCTTTACCAACCACAATGGAGGCAAACTCAACTTTGGCCCCGATGGCAACCTGTACTTCGCAGCAGGCGATGGCGGAGGAGGGGGAGACACCCGCAACTATGCCCAGCGCGGCGATAGCCTGCTCGGAAAAATGATACGCATTAACGTCAACAACTTTACTACACCACCCTACTACACCATCCCGCCCACTAATCCATTTGTTAGTGCTACCGACACGCTCCATGCCATCTGGGCATTTGGCCTCCGCAACCCCTGGCGCTGGAGCTTCGACCGTAATACCGGCGACATGTGGATTGCTGATGTAGGACAGGGAGCACGCGAAGAGATCAACTTCCGCGCAGCAGGCGCCACCGGAGGCATCAACTATGGATGGCGCTGCTACGAAGGCGATGTCAGTTACAACACAGCAGGGTGTGCCCCGGCAGCCAATTATGTAAGCCCCATATTCGCCTATCCCCACGACAATACCACTGGTGGGTTCGCGGTCACCGGAGGCTACGTTTACCGCGGTACCCAGTTCCCGGCTCTGGCTGGCTACTACGTTTGCGCCGATTACATTACCGACAATGTTTGGATCATCAGACCCAATGGAGGTAGCGGGTGGGAAGTGACCCGGCAGGGTGGACTGCCCGGCGCCATTGCCGCATTTGGCGAAGCAGAAAATGGAGAACTCTATGCCCTTTCCCTCGATGCCGGCGACCTCTTCCAGGTGGGCACTGCAGGTACCTTACCTGTGACCCTGATCTCCTTCACCGCCAAAGCCCAGACCGGCTACAATGAACTCCGCTGGCAAACCACCCAGGAGATCAACCTTAGGGAATTTACCGTTGAGTACAGCGAAGATGGAATTACCTGGAACAAAGCAGGCACCGTCCCTCCAGTGACCAATAGAGCAACCCCGGACTATTATTACAAACACCCCACGAATGTAGAAGGAACAATGTTCTATCGCCTCAAGATGCTCGACAGGGACAACACCTTTATGTATTCAAAGATCATCAGCATCGATACCCGGCCTGATAAAGGCAAAGAACTCCAGCTCTTCCCCACAGTCAATGCCAATGGCCAGCTACAGGTGCAACTCAACGAGCCCTTTACCAACCTCCAGGTATACAATATGCAGGGACAAGCCCTCATTACCCGCAACCTGCAAAACCAAACCGGCATTATCCGCCTCGATATCAGCGGTCTGAACAAAGGAGTGTACACCGTAGTCGCCAGCCGCGCCGATAAAACAGTTAGCAAAAACTTCATGGTCCAATAAATCATTCCTTTCCAAGGGGAACACTACATAAAACCCGGCGAAATGCCGGGTTTTTACATGCCCGGCACAAGACACCAAAATAATTTTCGCAAATTTGTCCTGCACCATTTCCCCCATTCGTCGTACCCCCGACAGTTCATTTTAATAAAGCTCAAAAACACTTGTATGAAAGAGTTTATGTTCATTTTCAAAGGACCCTCTTACGAAGACCTCACCATGAGCCCGGCAGAAGCAGGAGCCAATATGATGAAATGGCTGGAATGGGTGAAACAACTTAAAAGCGAAGGAGTGTACGTAGAAGGACGCCCTCTGATAAAAAAAGGTAAGATCGTAACAGGTAAAAACGTAGTAACAGATGGCCCCTTTACCGAAAGCAAAGAACTGGTAGGTGGATACTTTATCGTTAAGGCAGAAAGCATCGACGATGTGCTGAAACACACCAAAGGCTTTCCCGATTTTGAACTGGGCGGCAGCATAGAAGTACGCGAAGTACAGGTAACCCCCGGCTCCATGTAAACCAATGCATCATAAAGCTACCAGTTGCCAGTTACTCATTAACCGGCAACTGGTAACTTTACTACCAAACAATGCCACAAGAATCACCACAGCAGGTTGTAGAATACCTCTTCCGGCATGAATCCGGAAAGATGATCGCCGTACTTACCCGGGTATTTGGCACACACAACCTGAGCATGGTAGAAGATGTGGTGCAGGAAGCATTCCTCAAAGCAGCACAAACCTGGCGCTATGACCAATTGCCGGATAATCCTGCAGCCTGGCTCATGCGCGTGGCGAAGAACAAAGCCATCGACATTATCCGCCGGCAACACACCTACCGGCTCTATTCCGAAGAACTGGTCCACCACCTGCAGGCACAAGCCAATGAGGCCGTAAGCATAGTGGAACAACTTTTTCTGGATACGGAAATTGCCGACAGCCAGCTCCGTATGATCTTCACCTGCTGCCATCCCTCCCTCAAAGAAGAAGACCAGATAGCTTTGACATTAAAAACAATTTCAGGTTTCAGTACAGCAGAGATTGCACGCGCCCTGGTCACCAATGAAACAGTGATCCAGAAACGCCTGTACAGGGCCAAACAATTCCTCAAAGAAGAACAGATCAAACTGGAGATACCGGCAGGAGCACAACTAACGGAAAGGTTGGAAATAGTATACGCCGTACTCTACCTGCTGTTCAATGAAGGATACAATTCCGGGAAGGAAGATGAACTCATCCGTCGCGATCTGTGCGTGGAAGCCATGCGCCTGGCTCTGTTACTAACACAACACCCTGCGGGCAACCAGCCCGCCACCTTTGCCCTGCTCTCACTGATGTGCTTTCAGGCATCCCGCTTTGAAAGCCGCATAGCGGAGAACAATACGATCATTCTCCTCCAACACCAGGACCGCAACACCTGGAGCAAAGAACTAATCGAAAAAGGGTTCCAGTACCTCAACCATTCTTCGCAGGGACAAACCCTGACCATCTACCACATCGAATCAGCCATCGCAGCAGAACATTGCATGACAGACTCCTTTGAAAACACCAATTGGGAACGCATGCTGTACCTCTACGATCTACTGCTGGAGATGAAACCCACGCCACTTGTACAGCTAAACCGGGCCATCGTGCTGGCACAGATGAAACAACCCGGACAGGCCATCCGCGATATTTGGAATATCGACGACATCAACAAACACCTCGCCAGCCAATACCTCTTCAGCGCAGTACTCGGCGACCTCTACAGCCAGGTAGGCGATTGCAACAATGCCCGCAAATACCTCACACAGGCACACGACCTCACCACCTCCCTCGCCGAGAAAAAACTAATACAGGAAAAGATCAAACAGGCAGAACAGATACACCTGAACTAAAACGTATTTTTGTAAGATGAAGAATTGGCTCGTATCCTTACTGGCACTACTATTACTGGAAAATACAAGCACTGCACAAACACGCAGAGAAGATATTTACTCAGGCTTCGTCCTCTACGACAAAAGAGCCTGGCTTCAGAAAGACCTCCGGGAAAATGTGATCGGCTACACCTTCACACAAGCAATCGACAGCAATACCGAATACCGCTTTGAATCAGCCTGCCTTGCCATCTCTCAATTCCAGCTCACCGGTGAAGACGTGGCTCACGGATTCGATAAACTCTTCCTTCAATACGACTCCCTTCAATACGATACCAAAAGAGCGTTGCTCGAAGCGGTCTACGCCACCTATCCCGGCAGGTACGTACAACAGGTACAACAGATACTGCAAAAAGAAACACACCCGAAGCTGTTTGCAATGAGCGCAGTCTATCTCTTCCGCCAGGATACAACAGTCAACAATGTAAATGATATCAAGATCAGGATGGTGGAACAGTTCAGCAATTACGATTCCATACCATTATTACAGGCATTGGAATATCACCTGAATACCAACAAACAAAACAGGGCCCGCAAAACACCAGACATAGCAGCCCTGTTCAGGTACCAGGCAGAACGCAAACAAAAAACCATCTATTCCTTTCAACGCTGGAACCGCGACTATCCGGGCATGTCGATAGTACAAAATGCTGCAGGACGCTTTATGCGGCACCCCGATGGACGATTGATGATCTTTGAACAGCTCGCACGATCAGCATCCGATCTCCCTTATTTCATTACGAATGGAAGCACACCACAAGGCATCTACAGCATACAAGGCACTGCAGTATCCAAAAACACATTGATAGGTCCAACTCCCAACCTGCAGTTAATAATGCCTAACGAAAATAGCTGGGATAAATACTTTCAGTTACCGCCCTGGGAACATTGGGACAGCACCCGCGATTCCATGCAAACTTATTTGGAACTACTTCCACCTTCCTGGCGCAAGTACACGCCCATGACAGAAGTATTCCAGGCAGGGCTTATAGGACGCTCAGAGATCATTGCACACGGCACCACCATCGACCCGGAATACTTCAAACAAAAAAGCTGGTATCCACTCACGCCTACCAATGGCTGCCTCTGCGCCAAAGAACTGTGGAATGTTTCCAATGGTCGCCTGTTGGTCAGTGAACAGTTTAACATGGTGAGTGCCTTCACGGCCTCACCGGGCGGTAAAGGCTATCTCTTTGTCATCAACCTCGATGATCATCAGGCGCCTGTTAGCCGCGCAGAACTGGAACGTTGGGTAAAAGCCTATGAACAGGCACGCTAACCATTCATTTATACTGTAGCCAATTGCTCGCTGATACGCTCAACAAAAGTGGCCTTATGCTTCTTTAACCAACTTTCAAATCTTTGCATGCCGGGGTTCAATCCGTAACTCTCTATAAGATCCAGTTGACGGTTGGGGATATACAGCCGCTGCACTTCAAACATGTTAGCCAGCTCTTCTGCACCGGGAAAACCAAACCCTGCATATACATCACGCGGTATATAATTAAAATACACCTCCCGCTCCAATACCTTCGACATGATCTGTGCATACTCCGCACAAGTAAGGTCTTCAGCTACCACACCAACCGTACGGCCAATATATTCATTGGGATGATCAAAAATAGAAGCAACCACTCCACCCAGGTCTTCGGCAGAGAACATGGAAAGCTTGGTATCACCCTGCGGAAAGCCAAAGAAGAAACTACCCTGCTCATCCTTCTGCAAAGGAAAAAACGTGAGGAAGTTTTCATAATAAAAAGCAACCTCGGTAAAAGTAGCCGGCAATTGAAGCTCCTTTGCATAGTTCCTGAGCGCAGCCTTTATATCGCAATGCGGCACAGACAAAGTACCACCACTCAATGCATGATAATCCTTCAAAGAGCTATAGACAAAATGCTCTACACCAGCCAACGTCACCGCATCGATAAGGTTCTTACCCTGCTGGAACTCCTTTTCAAAATGCTCCCAGAAATTAGTAACACCAAAAACACCATACACACCCTGCAATGCACGCTGCAGGCTTTCTACGTCATCAAAATCACCTTCAACGATTTCAGCACCAGCTGCTGCCAGCGCCTGCGCTTGCTGAGATTGTACATTCCTTGTAAGAACACGAACAGCAAACTTTTTATTGTCAAGTAAAACACGGGCAACACTTCCCCCTTGCGCACCAGTGGCGCCGGTTACTAAAATGATCTTCTTCATGGCTATAACATTTGATACAATGATGATAATCTTATTAACAGGGCAAAGTACCATGGTTTACCACCGAACAGGAATAATAGGGGTAGTGAACTGACAAAACAGCCGCATGAGTTGAAAGCCTAAAAAGAAAAAGCCCCCGCTAATGCGGGGGCCTATACACTAAAAAAACACATTTAATCTTTTACCCGGTTCAACTGCTTCACTTCACCCAAACACAAAGCCCTGTTGTAAATGCGGACGTCATCTATAACACCATTGAACCAATAAGGATACTGACTATTATTACATTTTCCAATAAAAAGATCTGCTGTATTGGGCGTAAATGTATTACCAGCCAATGACCTCGTGTCTTTCAACTCTCCATTGATATACAACTTCGACACTCCACTTTCATAAGTATACACGATATTGTACCATTGAGACTTTTTTACAAATACAGTATCTGTACGCGTAAAAGCAGCACCAATATTATTATCCCCGTAAGCACCACTGAACTTTTGTTTGTTCACGTCTATAGGGTTACCACAATAATCCGGGTAATCTGAAATACGCAGGTTATAAAAACCAGGCATGTAGTCGCCATAGTTATCTACTTTACCCAATATTTGATTCACGTGGCAAAGGCCATTATAAAAGTCATTCACTTTAACCACAGCAGCCAGGGTAATTGCACTGGTTGGGTTAAGGCTACCGCTATTAGTGACGCGCATGTAGCTGGCACTTCCATTAAATATGTAAGCACCGTCGGCCCTGCCAAAACGGTCGGTAGTTTTAACGGCATTGTTAAAGGCGATATGGTTGTTCTTACCGCTGCTATCATTAAGATTACCCCCGTTAAAATTATACCAGGCTACCAGGCCGTCCTTAAGATCGTAACAATTACAATCTACAGTGTCACGGATAATGGTGGTATCCCGGATAATTACAGTATCATAGATAGTCTCTTTAACACAAGACGAAACCTGCGTGCTAGTAGCAAAAAACAGGAAGTACAATACAAGACTCCCGGAGAGAATTTTTAACAGCTTCATAAATAGGGTTATAGGTAAATAAAACGCTAAAATAAAACGGATATTTTAGCCCTCTGAGCCAAACCGATATTCGCGTAAAAACAGGCCAAAACCGTGTCATTTTTGCCCATAACTGTGCATAGTCACGCCCCCTAAAACCATAAAAAATGCCCCCGCAAAAGCGAGGGCACCTACTTAAACTATAAAACAGTGGGTTAGTAAACACTTAGAAGGGGAGATCATCCATTGGCTCACTATAATTTCCGCCGCCGGAAGAAGCAGGTACAGCATTATTGGCAGCCGGAGCAGCATAACTGTTGCCGCCACTATAACCACCACCCTGCTGGCTATCGCCACCTTCACCACGGGCGCCCAGCAGCTGCACACTCTGTACACGCAATGTCAAAGAAACACCGGTAGTACCGTCATTCTTTGAATAAGTTCTGATATCAGGCGTACCCTCTACATAAACCTGGGTACCCTTGCGCAGGTAAGGCGCAATACCGGTACGGTCGGTCCAGTAAGCACACTCCACCCAAATAGTTTTATCCTTTTGGTTACCCTGGGCATCACGGAACTTCTCGGTATGCGCTACGTTGAAGTTGATCACATTTTTGCCATTGACTGTGTTCGTTACACAATCCTTTCCCAGGTTACCGATTGCTGTTAACTTGATCATACTTAATAAAATTTAGCTTCGTACTAATATTGTTTGAATGGGCAATTTACACCATCCGGCAACGGTAACCCAAATAGATATTTATGGTGTTAATAACATGTTGGCAGGCATTTTGGCATTGATTATTAATCCATTACATATTCACCACCCATTCACCCAAACACCCCTGCAACCAGTAACCTGAAACCTGTAACAGACAACCAGCAACTGGCAGCCAGCATCCCTCCCCCATCCCCCGAACAGTTTGTATATTTGCCTGTTATTCTCCATACAAAAACAAAGAATAGATGAGTCGAAAAGGAAAAGTGCTGGTAGCCATGAGCGGCGGTATCGATAGTACCGTGGTTGCGCTTATGCTGAACGACCAGGGCTATGAAGTGGTGGGCATTACCATGAAAACCTGGGATTATGCCGCCAGTGGAGGCAGCAAAAAAGAAACAGGCTGCTGCAACGTAGACTCATTCAACGACGCCCGCATGGCCGCCGTACAACACGGATTTCCCCATTACATATTGGATATCCGCGATGAGTTTGGTGGCTTTGTGATCGACAACTTTGTAGACGAATACCTCGCAGGCCGCACCCCCAATCCCTGCGTGATGTGCAACACGCATATCAAGTGGCGGGCGTTATTAAAACGTGCAGATGCGCTTGATTGCGAATTCATTGCAACCGGTCACTACGGCCATATCCATCAGCATACGAATGGCCGCTACTACATCAGCAAAGGCGTTGATGAGCAGAAAGACCAAAGCTATGTATTGTGGGGCCTGCAACAGGATCTGCTGGCCCGTACACTTCTCCCACTTGGTGGATACCGGAAGCCCGAAATACGGCAAATGGCACTCGATTATGGCTACCCCGAACTGGCCAAAAAGAGTGAGAGTTATGAAATATGCTTCGTGCCCGACAACGACTACCGTGGCTTCCTGAAACGTCGCGTAGACGGGTTGGAACAACAGGTAGCAGGCGGCAATTTTGTAGACAAGGACGGAAAAGTATTAGGCAAGCACAAGGGATACCCCTTCTATACGATTGGGCAACGCAAGGGATTGGACATTGCATTCGGCAAGCCGGTGTATGTAACCAACATTATCCCCGAAACCAATACCGTTATGCTGGGCGATGAAGAAGACCTGAACCGCCACGACATGCTGGTAAGCAAGATCAACTGGCTGAAATACGACGGTGTAACCGACGGCATGGAAGCCCTTACGAAGATCAGGTACAAAGACAAAGGCACTCTGTCCAACCTCTATACCCACGATAAAGGCGTAATGGTACGGTTTTATGAAGATGCCAAAGGCGTAGCACCCGGCCAAAGCGCGGTATTCTACGAAGGAAACGACGTAATTGGCGGAGGCATCATCCAACGCGGATAAGCACCCGCCCGGGAAAGCCCTTTTACACTTGATTTTCAGGCAATAAAAAGCCACGTGCAACGTTAACAATATCCATAGAATCAACCGGTTTAACATGAAAAAGAGCTTTACCCTGATAAGATGGAGTTCAATCCTTGCGCTACTGTTCATTATCAGCAGTTGTGATAAGCAAACCGATGATACACAATACGATAAACCCGCCGATTATTACCCCCTGCAAATAGGCAAATACATCATATACCGGTTAGACTCTACCCGGTTCGTCAACTTTGGCCAGGATGAGGACATTGTTTCCTATCAGGCAAAAGACATCGTAGAAGCCACGAGTACCGATCTGCTGGGCAGACCAACCTGGCGCATACAGCGCTACCTGCGCCCCTTGAACAGCACCAATGATCGTGACTGGAAAGAAAACATAGCCTACGAAGTTACCCCCGGCGACAACACCCTTGAACTATACGAAAACAACCTGCGCTTTATAAAAATGCAGGGGCCGATCAAAGAAGGACATAACTGGTCTGGCAACGGATACCTCCCCGATCAGCCCTACAGCCAGTATGAATTCAGCGCTGCAGTGAGCATACAGTTTTGGGATTATACCATCGACGAAACAGGCATGAGCACAGAACTGAATGGCAAGAATTACGAGAATACCATCACCATCACACAGATCAACGACTCTTCCAACGTGCCGGTTGTAGAACCCAACCGCGTAGGGCAAAAAACTGTGTGGATAGAGAAATATGCCAAAGACATCGGCCTTATTTATAAAGATGCCATAATTTGGGAATACCAACCGCCGGCAACAGACCCACAAGGTAAAAAGATCGGCTTTGGTATCAGGCTGTCGATACTGGACCATAACTAATCCGGTATACAAACACGGCAGGGATTTCAAAAAAACGCAACAGCATGAAGCAAATCCTTACGCTCACAGCCCTTATTATAGCAATAACCATTACCGCACAGGCGCAGTATAGTCGCCACATCATACAGCTTACCGATAAGAAAGGAACTACGCATACTCTGGCCAATCCAGCCACCTATCTTTCTTCCAAAGCCATCGAGCGCAGAACGCGGCAACACATTGCCATCGACTCTACCGACCTACCGGTTTCAGCAGCTTACCTCGATAGCCTGAGAAAAATACCGAATGTAACGGTACTCAATACCTCCAAATGGCTCAACCAGGTATTGATCCAAACAACGGATGCCAACGCATTGGCGGCCATCAGAAACTATCCCTTTGTAAAAACAGCTGCACCCCTCGGGCTACGCACACAGGGAACAGAGCAAAAAGATAAAGCAGCGAGGTTCACTGAAACAGTAACTCCATTAGAACCGGCAGCCATACAACAAGCCGCCAGGACCACAGGCATCGTTGCCTTGCAATATGGCAGCAATTACAACCAGGTACACATACACCGGGGAGAATACCTGCACAACCTTGGCTTCACAGGCCGCGGCATCACCATCGCCGTCCTTGATGCAGGGTTCCGGACATACAATACCAACCCAGCTCTCGATAGCGTACGCTTACAAAACCGCATTCTCGGCACCTGGGACTATGTGAACAATGAGAGCAGCGTTACAGAAGACGACACACATGGCCTGTATTGCTTTAGCATCATGGCCTCCAACAGGCCGGGGCAAATAGTAGGCACCGCACCGCATGCCAGCTATTGGCTGTTGCGCACGGAAAATGCCAGCAGCGAATACCCTGTAGAAGAACAATACTGGGCAGCAGCGGCAGAGTTTTCCGACAGTGCAGGCGCAGATATGATCTCCTCCTCCCTTGGATACATTGACTTCGACAATCATGCTTTCGATCATAGTTATGCTCAACGTGATGGCAACACGTCGATCATTACCCGCGCAGCCGATTTCGCAGCGCGCAAAGGCATGATCGTGATGAACAGCGCAGGCAACAATGGCAGCAGAAATGACGACCTTAAATTCGTCTCCTGCCCTGCCGATGGCGATAGCGTAGTAGCAGTAGCCGCTACTACTAACAGTGGCGCTATAGCAGCATTCAGCAGTTGGGGTCCCAACGGAGCAGGAAAACTAAAACCCAACATTGCATCAGTAGGACAAGGCACTGTATTCGCCAGCCTTGCAGGCACGCCTGCATCCGGCAATGGCACCTCTTTCTCCAATCCCAACATTGCTGGCCTGATCGCTTGCTTATGGCAGGCGTTTCCGGAACGCAGCAACATGCAGATCATAGACGCCGTACAAAAGAGCGCACACAAATACAACAACCCCGACGACCGTTACGGATATGGCCTGCCCGATTTCAAAAAAGCAGTAGTATCGTTGATACAACAACAGGCTACCACCAGCAGCACCTACAACAAATGCATCATCAATCTCCAATGGAGCAGTAAAGACGATACGAGTGTCACCTACACCGTTGCCAGGAAACTGCCCGGAGAAGCAACCTATACGGTCATTAAACAAATGACATCTACCTCCTTCACTTTCCGTTCCAACAATTATACATGGCAGGATACATTGACCACTGCAGGATCGGGCCTTGCCAGTTATACGATCGTACAGTCAATTGGCACCGATACTACATTTGAGATTGGCTCCGTGCAACAGAACATTACCGACGTATGCTTTCCGGTAAATACGATACGTGTATTACCCAGCTTCTTCAACCAGCAATTTAACCTGGTCATCAATACGCCTGATGCCATCAACAACATGGGCATACAGATTACCAACATGCAAGGCAGCATAGTCTACAAACGAATAATCAACAAACCGGCAGGATATTTCAATTGGCAGGTATATACAGATGGCTGGCAAAGCGGTGTCTACAGGATTACACTCTACAACGGCAGTAAACGCCTCTTCGAACAAAAGCTCATGCGAATGCCGTAATTGATCAAGGCTTCTTTAGTAAGGCAGCAAACATGGTGTCGGCCTGTTGATCGTAGCCTTTCAACAATTCCATTTTAACTACCTCCAGCGAATACTGCTGCTGGAGAAATGCTACAACTCCTTCGTTCTCTTCCCTGAACACAGAACACGTAATATACAAAAGATGACCACCTGAGCGCAGCTGTTCCTGCACGCGGCCTACGATCTTTTTCTGTAGCTCACTATAACGTAGAATAGCAGCTTTGTCAAAATAAAACAACTGCTCCGGCGTACGGCTCCAGGTGCCGGAACCCGAGCAGGGAACATCGGCAACAATAAGGTCAGGAGAAAGCGCCGGCAGCGTAGCACGCGGATTACTCAGATCAGCCACAAAAGATTGATACGGACTGATGCCTGCCTCCGCAAAACGTTTTTTAAGATTGGCGATAATAGATTCACGTATATCAGACACTGTAAGATCGATGCTTCCCAACACATCCCAGGCCAGGATAGATTTGCCACCACTGGCAGCACAGCAATCCCACACAGTAAGCTTTGGCTGCTGTTTGCCAGCTTCCGGGCCCGAAGCAGGAACAACCCGCAACAACTCCCCTACCCTTTGCGAACTGAGGTCCTGGATCACAGCCTCCTTATTCAAAACGATTACCTCATCCACCTTCGAAGCGTTGGGCAAAGCAAGACTATCAGCAGCAGGTGCTGTATAAGAAATACCTGTCCCTTCCAGCTTCCGGGTCACGACAGATAATTTGCCCGGCCTTATTCGCAGAAACAATAGCGGCTGTATAAGAAAAGAATTACTGAAAGCAGTATGGTCTATCCCCTCACTAAGCGCGTCTTTCCATGGAAAAACAGGGAACGTTGAATATTGCTCCGCTGAAGACCGGGAGAGCATGGAACATTTTTGTTCAACACTTAATCCTGCCTGCTCATTCCATTCCGGCTTCAGCTGTCCCAACATATCATTTGGGCTGGCAGAACAGAGAAATAATCCTGTTACCACTCTTTCGGCTACCGGCATATCCGGCAGGGCCTTACCCAGCCTGAAATAACAATAACACAGGTGACTGATGCTCTTACGGTCGCGGGAGCCATACTTCTTATCCTGGCGAAAGAAGTCCTTGATGAAAATACCGAAAGGCTGTTGCCCCTGGTATTGCGACAGGATCTGCACGGCCGTATTGAGGTGAGCAAAAAATTTCATCCGGTGCAAGATAGCAATTCAGTAATTTACCACCACGATCCTGACCAACCAATGCGCACACAGCTCACAATATGGTGTATACTGCTTCTTCACATGCACGCTGCAGCCCGGCAGGCGCCTTATTTATTCAGGACGATCAACATCAACCACGGCCTTTCCCAAAACAGCGTCATAGACATAGCTACCGATGAAAAAGGCTTCCTCTGGTTTGCTACGCAGGACGGCCTCAACCGCTTCGACGGTAAAGAGTTTGCGGTATTCTGGAAGAACTTCGACGATGTAACCACCAAAGCCTATAGCCACCTTGGCAAGATCATTCCGGGTAATAACCACGACCTGTGGCTGATTACCAGCGGCGGCAAACTGGAAAATTTCAACCTCCTCAATGATTCCTTCACCCACTATAAAAAGCTATCTCCCGACATCCCCTTACCACCTGTGAGTTGCCTGTACCCCGAAGCACAGGGCGCTTTATGGATAGGCACGATCAGAGAAGGGCTGTATTACCATGATACAGCTACCCGAAAAACCATACACTATGCCCGTAGCAATAACCAGCTCAACAGTGATAGCGTACAGTTCCTCCTGCGGAGCCGCAATAAAAAGTATTGGGTACTCACCAGCAATGGCATCAATGTCATCACACCCGGCCGCACAGAAACCACCCGCTTCCTGTACAATACCACGGCTCCTTATATCTCTTGCAGCGTAATGGAGGAAGACCAGGCAAGCAACCTGTGGGTGGGTACCTATGCAAAAGGAGTCTACCTAAAAAGGCCACAAGACACCACCTTCACGCCATTCACCGGCTTCAATCCACAACAGAAACTCCCGTCTGACCTGGTGGTACACACCATAAAAACCGATCAGGAAGGGCAAATATGGATTGGGACATTGGGAGGAGGATTATACATTGTCAACATGAAAGCGGCCACGGTGCATCACATTATGCCCGAAGAGGGCAATGCGGCTTCTCTCAGCTATGTAGACATACTCTGTATACAACGCGATAAACTGGGCGGTATCTGGGTAGGCACCGATGGCGGCGGCGTAAGTCTATATGACAAACGCCTCAACATGTTTTCCATGTTTACCAAAAGCACGGTACAAAAAGACATACCGATAGAACAGGTTCGCTCCATCACCACTGATAATAAAGGAGGAATATGGATCGGCACCTCCAACAGCGGGCTTTCGTACGTAAGCGACAGGAATAACAGGGAGATCGAATCGGTAGACCTCACTTCAATAAGCGCCCCTAATAACAGAAGACGGATCGTATCCCTGCGTACAGACGGTGAAGATACCTGGGTCGGTACGCAGGACAATGGCCTGCTCATTATGAACAGTCGCACCAAAAGCATCAAATCAATTTTCAGTCCACAAGGAAAAGGAAAGTATAACCTGCCCGATCACACGATATGGGCCATGCTGCCAGTCAACAATCAGCAGGCGTGGCTGGGCACCCGCAATGCAGGACTTTGCCTGCTCGACAAACAGCGAGGCCTCCTTAAAAACTTTAACAAAGAACGCAGCTATCCGGGCGGCATCATCGACAACAACGTTCGCACCATAACCGCTATCAACGATACACTACTCTGCCTCGGCTTCGAAAGCAAAGGCATACAATTCTTCAATACGCGTACTGAAGAATTTACCTTCCTTTCACATCCCCAAACGTTACAACAACTCAGGGAAAAGGAATATACGCTGAAATGCACCTCTTTCCAGCCACCCTACCTGTGGATAGGTACACTGGGCAATGGCATTATCATTTTTGATACGGCAACAGGGAAAACACTTGCCATAAAAGATACAAACGGGCTTCCCAACAATACGATCTATAGCATCATGCCCGACAAGCAAGGCGCCATTTGGATGAGCTCCAACAAAGGTATCATCCGGTTCACACCACCAGCCGATCTGCAAAAAACAAACCGCACCCATTTCAGCGAATTCACAGCAGAAGATGGCCTGCAGGGCAATGAATTCAATACCGGCGCCTGGTATGCCGATGCCAACGGGACCTTGTATTTCGGAGGGTCCAGCGGCATGAATTGGTTTGACCCCATGAAATATTCAGGCGCTCATCCGGCCGCGCAAGTAGTGATCACGGGCATATCCATCAACAACGAACCGCTGAAAAGCGATACAGCTACGGCCTACAAGCAGAGTCTCCAACTGGCCTGGCACCAGAACTCACTCTCCTTCACTTTTGCTGCACTGGACTTTGTGGCGCCACGAAAAATAAAATACTACTACCAGCTTTATCCCTATGATAAGAACTGGATAGAAGCAGGCAACAGGAATTATGCGGCCTATACCAATATTCCTCCGGGAACCTATACATTCCGCGTGAAGGAATGGGAGCAAGTGAAGGGAGCCAGCGGACAGGATGGACTACTCACGATCGTCATTACGCCACCCTTCTGGAAAACCTGGTGGTTTGTAATACTACTCGTGCTGGCATTAGCAACCCTGCTCTACCTACTTTACCGCTACCGCATCAACCAGCTCATAGCCATGCAAAAGGTACGCAACCGCATAGCCACCGATCTCCACGACGATATAGGATCTACCCTCACCAACATCAGCATCCTGTCTGAGCTAAGCCGCCAGAAGTTAGGACAGCAGGAAGAAGCAGGCGTATTTCTTAACCGGATCACCGAAGAAGTGACCAACTCCAGTCAGGCGCTGGACGATATTGTATGGAGCATCAATACCAACAACGATACGCTTGAACAAACAGTGGCCCGCATGCGTCGATACGCAGCAGAGATATTCGACGGGGCCAACATACATTATACCCTGCTGCTGGATGAATACTTTGCCCAACGTAAGCTCAACATGGAGCAGCGCCGGGATTGTTTCCTACTCTTCAAAGAAGTCATCAACAATATCTACAAACACGCCGATGCAAAAAATGTACTCATCCGCGTTTGGCTGGAAAGCAATCAACTACACATGAACATCGAAGACGATGGGAAAGGATTTGACCCGGGAAAAGTGACCCATCGCAATGGATTAAAAAACATGCACCAGCGCGTAGCTAAATGGAATGGACGCCTGCTGATACAATCCCAACCGGGCAGAGGCACCCACACAAACATCAGTTTTCCCGTCAGTTAAACACCTCTAATTTCACAGCTTGCCGAAGTCTCACGGCTCACGTCTGACGTCTCACTTTCTTCCCCCCTCAAATGAGCGATACCACTTAGTAGTAGCATAAGCTTATCTTTACGACATGTTAGCCAGGATTGCCATTTTTGAAGACAACGACAGACTGCGGGAATCGCTTGCCTACCTGCTTAAGATGAATGACTACGATGTAGTAGGCGATTACAACCAATGCAATGATGCCGCCAATATTGCACGCGTCTACAAACCCGACGTAGTGCTGATGGACATCGACATGCCTGGCGAGTCTGGCATCAGGGGTGTGCAGCTGATCAAAGAAGCACAACCATCTACAGCAGTCATCATGTACACGGTATTTGAAGACGATGACAAACTCTTCCAGTGTCTTTGCGCCGGCGCCAATGGTTACCTGCTCAAAAAAACACCACCGGCCAAACTGTTCGATGCTATACAGGAAGTACTGGAAGGTGGCGCCCCCATGTCGCCCACCATAGCCAAAAAAGTACTGAATACCTTCCAGGCCAAAACGGACAGCAACAAATACAATTTGTCTCCCCGCGAAATAGAAGTATTGCAATGGCTCACCAAAGGCTACAGCATTAAGCTCATAGCAGCAGAAATGAAGCTGGCCTTCGACACGGTGCGCGCCCATCTTAAGAACATATACCAGAAACTCCACGTCAATTGCGGCAAAGAAGCCATTGCCAAAGCCCTCAGTGAGAGAATAGTTTAATTTAATCTCCATCCTTACTCAAAAAGAGGATTGTTCTGCCACGCATACTGACAGACATTTGTAGCGTCATAACACGACTATAGACACCTCCTCTAAACTCACCAGATAGATTCATATCCTCTGCTTCAAACCCGGCGGCAGCCTACGTCACATTCTTCAACAGCAAACTATTAATATGAGATACCTGTACACACTGTGCGTGGTATGCATGACCACGTTTATTGCCCACGGGCAATGGAGCGATACCAAAAACCAGTTTTACGACACGCTGCACATGCCGGTAGCAGTAGCGGCCAACAACCAGGGCAATAGCATCGTGATCCGCAGTTACCCAGATAGCGGATGGATCGTCATCTGGGAAGATTCACGCACCAACTTTGGAGACATAGACATCTATGCCCAGAAGTACGATAAAAACGGCGTTGCTCAGTGGGCCACAAACGGAATACCCGTTGCTGCAGGCCCCGATTACCAGCAGCTCAATCCTTCACAAAACAGCGACTTCAGGTATTACTCCCTCGCTGCTACCGATAGCAGCAATGGCTTTTATGTGGCCTGGCAGGATGCCAACGTGGTCAACACCCACGTAACCAATAAAGCCAGGGTCTGCCTACAACACGTGCGCGGCAACGGCACTAAAGTATTTGCCGATACAGGCCGCGTCATAGCACAGGGCGCTCTCAACGACAACTATCAGTTTGCAGCCCCGCAACTGATACCCGATGGCAACAAAGGATTCTTTATCGGCTACATCCGCATCGGGTTTGCCACCAGAGATGTGTTTGTAAACTGTTATCGCACAGAAGGAGATGACCTGCGGTTTTATGGTGGCCAGAAACTGGATCCCGACGTAACAGAGATCACCACGTTAGGTCCCTGCGGCCTCCGCACAAACTTCAACTACCTCGAAGACTATGTCTATCACTTTAATATCTATCCTGATCTGCAGGGAGGTTGCGGCATCATCTGGACCTTCGAAAGAAATTTTGCACAACCATCCCGTGGTCCCTTTGTAGCTTATAATAAATTATGCCGGGTAAAGAAAGATTCCCGGGTACAAGTATTCCGCCGCACCAATGATATTGCTACTCTAACAGAGATCAACCGCTTCTACAGAAAAGACAGTGTAGTGGCTTTGTATAATTTCCACTCATTCTTCTTTTCGCAGATCTGCCTACCCAATGTAGTGCCCAACGAAAGGATTGAAAATGGCGGAGAGGGATACTTCCTGCTGGATGTTTATAATGAAACTACCAACCCTATCCATGATCTTTACTATCCCAAAGGCGCTGTTATCCAAACCGGCGGCAACGCCAATGCAAATGTGATAGGCATTGTAAGGCGGCTGTACATCAACAACGCCGTTACCACCTTTCACACCAGGGGCTATTATGGACTGGCCGATGAAATATATGATAGCATACCTTATCAGCTACGTAGCGATAATGAAAATCGTTATCGGGCATACAACACCACACGACCTGACGACCTGGATTCAGTAAAAGTCCAGATAGATACCTTACTCGCATCTAGCACCTATTACTACGATTTTCAATTGACAGGCGGAGGTAACCGCGCACTGCTCACCGCCAAAGTAGCCCATCCAGATTATACGAACAGCGGCACGGTACTACTGCAAGAATTGGTGACCAAACCAATAGGGCCACATTACTATTCAGTAGAAGTGAATACCACAGATAAAAAAGGTATTGTCGTAGGACGTGAACTAAGCACTGGCTTCCAGGGATCAAACATCACGTACGACTTACCTATGATCTCGATGGATCACACGGGCAATGCATTATTCTACATCAGCGAATATGGACGATATGTACGCGTGAGTCCAATAGCAGAAGGCGGCAAGTTCAGCTGGGGCGCCATGGGACGTTCCATCGGTAATACATATGGTCCCGATAAAGCATTCGCCGCCCTGGGAGAAGATGGCACCGCCGTTATTGCCTGGCATGATGGGCGACCTACCGTGCCCAATACTACTGCTTACAACGTTTACATGCGCCGGCTGGATACATTGGATGTATACGACTACCTGCCACCAGTGAAGAAACTGATCGGGCTGAACAACTTTGCTAACTTATTACCTCCTTACATACTATACGGACTCAGCAACAAATGGAGTATGTTCGATGCATTGACCCCAACAGGCTGGAGCACCGTGGCTGCCATTGTAGACGACTATAACTTTGGGAATGTGCTGATACAGGCGTACAAAAACAGCCCACTCACCCCCATCAGAACAACAGATGGCAAACCTTATCTCGATAGGAACTACACCATCTTTCCACAAAACAACCTGACTGGCGGAGCTACGGCAAAAGTTCGTCTATACTTTACAGAAGATGAATTTACGCGCCTGAAAACAGCCGATCCTACGATCACCAACCCCGGTAGCCTAGGCATTGTAAAACAACCCAATGGTACGGCCTCCGTTCCGACTACTTATGTTTCAGCACCTACCGATGAATTGATTACACCAATAGCCTGGGGAACGGTGGAAGGAGGTTATTATGTGGAGATCAACGTAAACAGCTTCAGCAACTTCTTTGTCCTGAAGAGCGCTTCCACCCTACCCGTTACCTGGGTCAGCATCGATGCACAGTGGGTAAATAGCACACAAGCGAAAGTGACCTGGAAAGTAGCAGATGAACAGCAAGTAAAGGATTATGTGGTGCAACACAGTACAGATGGAATCAGCTACTCAGAAGTATGTACTGTACCAGCCAATGGCGGCAATCAATACAGCTGCGTGGTACCGGCCAATGGCCTCACTAACCATTACCGCGTACGCCAGCGTGATCTGGACGCACGCAGCAGTGTAAGCAGAACAGTTGTATTACGGCAACAGCCAACAGGCAAGTCATTGACACTGTCGCCCAATCCAACTACTGATCAGGCTATCCTCCGTATTGAAGATGATCATGTGCAGATAAAAGCCCTGTTATTATACAACAGTCAGGGCAAGGAGGTATGGAGAAAGGACGGCATAAGCGCCAGCACTACACAAATACAAATACCCTTACAACAACTACCGGCAGGCGTTTACCACCTGCGAATCAGTGATGGTAATCAATGGCAAACACTGAAACTGATCAAACAGTAACTTGAGCCGACAGCTTACCCAACACAAAGAGTCCTGTCACCCAACAGGACTCTTACTTTCTTTTGTCAGGCTGAGCTTGTCGAAGCCTTCCCACTCACCCAAACAGGTGTGGAATCCGCGGCCCCGATCGTCCCTTTGCGTACTTTTCCTCACTCAAAAAGAGTATTGGAAGCCCCACACTACCGGCAGACATTTGTACAGGAACGCGGTTTCTCAGGCCACTCACGACCTACCTCTGCCACTTATGATATTTCAGCTACTACCTACGGGTCAGCGGCTGAGGATTAAAGAGCGGTGATACTTATAGCAGGCATTAAATAAGTCAACCTTAATGCCAGCGGCAAGGCTGGTGGTCCCACCGGCCTTCCTTATTTCTGCAACGAGACACAAATAATAAGCCTTTCAACCAACATTTTGCTAACCCATATTTATAGCAACCCTCCAGAACCAAAAAAGCCTGTCTTTACAACAGGCTTTTGAAATATCAACAAAGAGATAAAATATTATAACTCCAATAAAGTCTTCACGGGGTCCTTACCAATCAACAACAACTCTGGATTCTCCAGCAATTCCTTCACACGTACCAGGAAGCTCACAGATTCACGACCATCGATGATACGGTGGTCATAACTTACAGCCAGGTACATCATCGGTTTGATCACTACCTGTCCGTTAATAGCCATCGGACGCTCCTGTATCTTGTGCATACCGAGGATAGCGCTCTGCGGCAGGTTGATGATCGGGGTACTCATCAGAGAGCCAAACACACCACCGTTGGTAATGGTGAAAGTACCACCCTGCAGCTCTTCCATGGACAATTTGTTGTCACGGGCTTTACCAGCCAGTTCAATTACTTTCTTTTCTATATCAGCCATGCTGAGGCTTTCCACATTGCGGATAACAGGTACTGTTAAACCACGGGGTGTGGAAACAGCGATAGAAATATCCACGTAATCATGGTACACCAGTTGGTCGCCATCGATATAAGCGTTCACTGCTGGCCATTCCGTTAGCGCGATGGCTGCAGCCTTTGCAAAGAAGCTCATAAAGCCAAGGTTCACACCATGTGATTCCTTGAATTTATCCTTGTACTTGGTGCGTATTTCCATGATCCGGCTCATATCTACCTCGTTGAAGGTAGTGAGCATGGCCGTTGTATTCTTTGCTTCCACCAGGCGGCGGGAAATAGTCTTGCGCAATTGGCTCATCTTCTCGCGGCGTTGGTCGCGGTTGAAGAGTGCCTTACCACCAGTTACCTTGCCGGGGTTGGACAAAGCAGCCAGCACATCGTCTTTTACGATCTTGCCCTGGTAGCCAGTGGGTGTTACCGACTTCGGATCAACTTTCTTATCAGCAATGATAGCGGCCGCAACAGGTGTTGCTTTCACATCATTCGGAACGGAAGTAACGGGAGCCTGGGAAGCAGCTTTTGTTTCAGCAGGAGCAGCCTTAGGCTCTTCCTTCTTAGCAGGAGCGGCAGCACCATTGGAAGCAGGCGCCCCTTCAGGCTTGGCAGCCGCATCATCGATGGTAGCCAGCACATCACCAATGTTCAAGGTATCGCCCTCTTGAGCGCCACGCTTTAAAACACCCGCCTTTTCGGCATTCACTTCAAAGGTTGCTTTTTCACTTTCCAGTTCAGCAATCACTTCATCTCTTTCTACATAATCACCATCCTTCTTCACCCATTTCAATAAAGTCACTTCGCTGATAGATTCACCTACTGTCGGAACTTTAATATCGATCATATAATCAATTTCTTATTACTGGTTTGTTTGCATCCGGTTTGATATAAGCTAAAGGCTAATACCTAAAAGCTAACACCTTTACATTCAGCGCAAGCAAATTACTTCATTTAGATAGAAAAAGCCGTATCAATAATTTCGGTCTGCTCCAGCGTATGCACCTTCAGATAACCAGTGGCAGTCGCAGCGCTGGGCTGACGGCTGATGACACCATAGTTGATCGATTTCAGGTTCATTTGCAGATAAGATGCAGCTCCCATGTTCAGCGGTTCTTCCTGAACCCAGAACCAGGTAGCCTTGCTATATTTAGCATACAGCGCTTCCAGTTGTTTCAGGGGCAGCGGATAAAGCTGCTCTACACGGATGATCGCTGTATCTTTCTTTCCTTCTTTCTGTTGACGCTCGGCCAGGTCGAAATAAACCTTACCGCTGCAGAACAATACCTTCTTAACCCCGTTGGCATCACCTACAAACACATCGTCGATCACCTCTTTGAAACCACCTTGCAGGAACTCTGCTTTGGGAGAGTAAGAACCAGCGTGGCGAAGGTTAGCCTTCGGAGAGAAGTTGATCCACGGCTTGCGGAACGACCAGGCCAGTTGCCTGCGTATTGCATGGAAGAAGTTGGCAGCAGTAGTCACATTGGTAGCTACCATATTCAATTCAGCACACATCTGCAGGAATCTTTCCATACGGGCACTGCTGTGCTCTGGACCTTGCCCTTCATAACCGTGCGGCAGCAACATACCTACACCATTCATGCGGTTCCACTTTTGCTCGCCGGCAGCAATGAACTGGTCGATCATTGTTTGTGCACCGTTGCAAAAATCACCGAATTGTGCTTCCCACAACACCAGTGCGTTGGGGTTGGCCATGGCATAACCATATTCAAAACCCAGTACACCGTACTCACTCAACAAAGAGTTATATATTCTGAACTTACCCTTCGCATCAGGGATTTGGCTCAGGCGGCTGTAAGCTTTATCGGTATTCTCATCACGCAATACAGCATGACGATGAGAGAAAGTACCACGTTTTACGTCCTGGCCACTCATACGCACATCCTTGCCATCCAGCAGCAAGCTGCCATAAGCCATCAACTCACCAGTAGCCCAGTCGATCTTACCTTCTTCGTTGAACAACTTCACTTTATCCTGCAATATCTTTTCTACCTTTTTCAAAGGCTTGAAGTCATCAGGCCATTTCATCAGCGCTTCAAACACTTTCTTGAAGTCGCCTTCACTGATGGCAGTAACAGGGCTTTGGTCGAAATCTTCAGGAGTAGCTTTGCGAAGCGTCTTCCAGTCAAGCTCAGGCTGCTGGTAGTGATAAGGCAGCGGGTTTTGCTTTACCTCATCGAGACGTTCCTGCAGATCGCCCCAGAATTTCTTCTCCATCTCCTTCGCCATTTCTTTGGCGTCGGCTTCACCATTCTCGAGAAGATAGTTGGTATATACTTCGCGGGGATTAGCATGCTTCTCGATCAGCGCATATAAATGAGGCTGCGTGAATTTGGGATCATCACCCTCATTGTGGCCATGTTTGCGGTAGCACACCATATCGATAAATACATCGCTGTTGAACTCCTGACGATAGCGCGTGGCTATTTCCACACACTTCACCACCGCCTCGGCATCATCGCCGTTCACGTGCATCACAGGCGCCTGGATCATGGCAGCCAATGAAGTACAGTAGTCGGCACTGCGGGCATCTTCAAAATCAGTGGTAAAACCAATCTGGTTGTTGATCACAAAGTGGATCGTACCACCGGTATAGTAACCTTCCAGGTCGCTCATCTGTGCTACTTCGTATACGATACCCTGACCGGCTACGGAAGCATCACCATGAATGAGGATAGGCAATATTTTATCAAAATCACTTTCGTATAACACATCAGCCTTGGCGCGGGCAAAACCTACTACCACGGGGTCAACGGCCTCGAGGTGAGAAGGGTTTGGCATCAGCTTCAGGTGGATCGTCTTGTTGGCAGGTGTTTGCACTTCGCTACCATAACCCATGTGGTATTTAACGTCGCCGCTACCCATGGTCTGGTCCAGCTTGGCAGTGCCTTCAAACTCACTGAAGATCTGCTCATAGGTCTTACCCATGATATTAGCCAGCACGTTGAGGCGGCCACGGTGCGCCATACCGATCACTACTTCCTGCACATTGTGGTCGGCAGCCGTATTGATGATGGCATCCAGTGCGGCAATAGTCGTTTCGCCACCTTCCAGTGAGAAACGCTTTTGGCCGATATACTTGGTGTGGAGAAACTTTTCAAACAGAACGCCCTGGTTGAGCTTTTCGAGGACACGCTTTTTCTTCTCTACCGCAAAAGGCTTGTTGAAGTTGCGTTCCATCTCGTTGGTGAGCCAGTCGACCTTCTTTTGGTCGCTGATATACTTGAACTCGAGACCCACGTGGGATGCATAGCAGCTTTGCAGGTGGGCAAGAATTTTACGAAGGGTGGTAGTGCCCAGGCCGATCATATTGCCGGCATGGAAAGTCTTGTCCAGGTCCTCTTCAGTAAAACCGAAGAAAGCGAGGTCGAGGTTGGCCCCCCGGTCCTTCCTTGGACGGATGGGATTGGTCTTCGCAATCAGGTGTCCCTTGTTGCGGAAACCGAGGATGAGGCGGTAAGCGCCTACCTCTTTTTTCCAGTCAATGCCGCCGGCAACGCTTACGGAAGCTTCGGCCACAGCCGTTCCATTTCCATTGGCGCCGGATTTGCCTTCGCTTACTGCGAAATCAAACCCTTCAAAAAATTTCTTCAATTCCGGGTCAACACTATTGGGGTCTTTCACAAAATCCTGGTAGAGACTCTCAATAAAAGCCGGAGATGAGCTGGTGATGTACGAAAAGTCCTTCATGAAGAAGCCGTTGAATGCTATAAAGAATATAGGTATTTAAAATCGGGGTACAAATATAGCCACAGATTCCCTGATTAACAGCCGATGAGGCCATTTTATTGCATTATATAACAAGGAATGACACATACTTGTTCTAAATTAGCCGCCAGATGGGCAATTGGTTTTCCGGGAGTTGTACATTAAAACCCCATTAATGCCGGGTGATCCTAAAATAAATCGGGATTTCTTTTTGAATATTCCGTGATGGACGTTACCTTTGCCGTCCTAAATTTTTCGAAAGAACATGGCAAATCATAAGGCTACCAAAAAAGATGTGCGTCAGGCTACAAAACGCAGGGAAAGAAACAAATATTACGGAAAAACTACCCGTAATGCTATTCGTGACCTGAAAGCCCTGAAGACTGGTAAGGAAGCTACTGAGCAGATGCCCGATGTTGCCTCTATGATCGATAAACTCGCGAAAAGAGGTATCATTCACAAGAACAAGGCAGCTAACCTGAAAAGCAAGCTGACTAAGAAGGTGAATGCTCTCGCCGCTGCAAAATAGTTTTTCCGAGACTCTTTTATAAAGCTACTGTAGTCCCCTCATTCGTGACGGGACTATTTTTTTGTGCCTATTCAAGAGATATAGCACGAGCCGGACAGGTCTGTTGTGGGTAAGAAAATTTTAAATCCTGACACAATTGCAGTATATTTAGCATATGACATCTGCTACTAATCTTATCGGAGTTGCTTCTTTTCATACGACTATGGTTCCAGCCGTTACTTCCCCTATTGTTCTTCAAAAATGTGGTCCGCTTAGCTTTGGTTTAGCTTAAGTCTGGCTTTGGTTTAGTTTTGGTTTAGCTTTACTATACAGCATCCCGCCAGTATCTATACATCAAACTGCCTTCATTCCGGTGGTTGATCTGCTTGTCCATGAACTCCAGGGAAGCTGACTTTGCGCCAAATTGACACGATTCTCGTCCCTCCCAACCATTCCACTTATTGGCTGCGTCATGTAAGCAAACCTCTTTCTATTATGTTGATCGCCCGCCTTTCCCGATACTTCCTGCTGACATGCCTGCTATGCAACTTCTTATCTTCTTTTGCCCAGGAAGACACCTGGAACCTGGACTTTGAACAATATAACTTCCGTTACCAGCAGTTTAGCCCCTGGTACAAGACCTGGTACCACAAAAAGGAACACCGGATTGCCCCGGACAGCACGACCCGCCAGCACGGCCGCTATTCCGTGCGGTTTCAATATGCACCCACTGCCCCGGACAAGTCAGACGGCCAGTTTGTAAACGTCTTTGCCCTGGACGTGCCCTGCAAAAAGCTAAAACTGACCTTTTATGCCAAAGTGGAAGGGACCACACCCGGCGGCGTAGGCTTGCTGATAAGCCAGGACAAGGGCGAGAAAAAGGTAGAATCAAAGACCGTGACCGTCCGCGACACTGCCTGGACCTTATACACCACCGAACTGGACATGGAGAAACTCACCTTTCCCACCGATCATATACGCATTACCACAGGGTACAGCGGCGAGCAAAGTATGTGGCTCGACAACCTTACCCTCTATGCCGATGATAAACCTGTGCAGGAAATGACCTCCTTCTGTAAGCCCATCAATGAAAAAATACAACCGCTGACCAGGGAACAGATCACCCGCCTTGCCTTGCTGGGACAAACCTGGGGATTCCTCAAATACTACCACCCCGAAGTAGCTAAGGGCAGCTTCAACTGGGATATGGAATTATTCCGCCTGATACCCGTTGCCAAAAGCCCGGTCAGTGATGCTATTTTCAGCGACACGCTACTGAACTGGATAAATGCGCTGGGAAAAGTAAAAGAATGTGGCAGCTGTACAGCCGAAATACCCAAAGATGTATTGACCTACAACATCGATCTGGCCTGGATGAAAGACAAACACCTGTCCCCTGCCATCCAGCAAAAACTACAATTCCTGCTGGCCAACAGACACAAAGGCGTCGGACATTATGTGAAATACGAAGGAGGTTCCAATGCATCATTTCCCAATGAACCTGAATACAAGTGGCGCAACAGCGAATACCCCAGCGAGAACTTCCGCCTCCTTACCCTGTTTCGCTACTGGAACATGATCCACTACTTCTATCCTTACAAAAACATCATCGATAAAAACTGGAATGAAGTACTATACAACTTCATTCCACGCATGGCAGAAGCCAAAGACGAGCTTGCCTACAATACATCCCTATTACAACTCATCACCAGCGTCCAGGACTCGCACGCCAACAGCTACAACCGCATCGTGGCCAAACAATATGAGCTGTACCTGCCCGTAACCACCTACCTATACAATGATGAACTGGTAGTAACCGGGCTCTATAATGATTCCCTCGCTGCGCTGGCAGACCTGCAAAAAGGAGATGTGATAGAAAAAGTGAATGGCCGAACTGTAAAAGACCACATTGAAGAAAAGAAAGTACTCATGACGGGGTCCAACTACCCTGCCACACTGCGCAGGATGAGCTTTCAAAACATTGTTGCCGGCGGCACAACACCACAAGTCACCATAACAGTAAGACGCAATGGCAGGTCATCCTCCCGGCAGGTGCAGCGATACACCTATGATCAGTTTGATTACAAGTATAAAAGAGACAGCACTTACTGGAAAATACTACCCGGCAATATCGGCTATGTAAATATGGGCATCCTCGAAAGAACGCAAGTCGACAGCATGATGAAGATGCTGAAAGACACCCGCTCCATTATCTTTGACATCCGCAACTATCCACGTGGCACAGTGCCGGCCATCACAGAATACCTGCTCGATAAACCCGTTCCCTTTGCAAAACTCGCCTATCCGGATTTCGATTACCCCGGAGCATTCAAGTGGATACCCGCCCCTTCACAAAGTGGTCCCTTGAATAATAAACGGAAAGATTTTAAATACGCAGGAAAGATTGTGATACTCGTCAACGAAACATCACAAAGCCATGCCGAATGGAGTACGATGGGCCTGCAGGCGGTGCCCGGGAGCTACACCATCGGCAGCCAAACATCCGGCGCCGATGGTAATTCCGCCATGCTCTACCTGCCCGGAGGACACTCAACTTATATGACAGGGCTCGGCATCTTCTATCCTGATGGATCACCAACACAGCAAGTAGGCGTCAGAGTAGATAAAAAGGTGGTACCAACAGCAGCAGGAATAGCTGTAGGCAAAGACGAAGTGCTGGAAGCAGCTATCACTTACATCAACGAATAAAAGAAAGATTAATCAGGCACCGTAGCGTAATCGGAAGAACGTGGTTTAGGAACATTATCTTGTAGCAAACGAAATTTCAACTCAATGGCTTGCTTGTAATTCTTTTCCATGATCACCAAGTGCTCATAGGACCTTAGTCTTCCTTTCAAAAGCAACAGCTCCAGCATATAGGCTGTTCGCCTTCCAGGGCCTTTCCTGACAAAAGCAATTTTGAACAGAAGGGCTCCTGTTTTTTTAACATGGTACCAAAAGCTTTTGAATAGCTCCCAGCGAAAACTACCCAACCCATGCCGGCCTGTTTTAAGCAGAATCTTATAAGGTTCCAACACAGAGAAACACCGGGAGCTCTCCTTGATATACGTGATATAATAGTCGCGGGTGAGCCTGTTGGTAGTAATAAAATGCTGAAAGGTCAACTCCTCATCGTACCAGATCATGTAACCGGCCAGCGCAATTGCATAAGACAATTCATAATCCCCACCCGAACTTAACTGATGCCCTAATCTGTCGGTAAGCGCACCGGCAAATTCCTGGCGTCGCAAGGTTTCCCAGGCAGCTTTCCGCAACACAGCACCAGCGCCATACACCAGGCGATCCTTCATTTCACCGCTGGCTGCAGCCTGCCGGCCACCCGCATACAGGTTAAACACAACAAGCCATTCGGGAGGAGTTGTCTCATAAACGAATTGGCCATAACCACCCAGCAAACCAATAGACGGATGCCGCATCATAACCGTAAAAGCCCGATCAACATAAGAAGGACTCAGCCAGTTGTCATCATCACACAAGATGATGAATTCATAAGCGGCTGCAGCAAAACCACTTTCCCGTGCATAGGTAAGTCCGGGCTTAGGTTCTGAGATAATCCGTAACTGAATAGGCGTGTCATACTTCGACCACTCCTCCTGCACCAGCTCTACGGTATTATCCAGCGACGCGTTGTCAACCAGAATGACTTCGCAAGGCACTGAAGCAGGCATAACCTGTTGTGCAATATGTTGCAGCGTAACAGGCAGCCGCGCAGCGCCGTTATATGTACAGATCAATATCGTAACACCCGGATTCATCAGTCGATAGGCCGCTTGTAGCGGGGAATTAGAGCTGTTATGTTTAACGCCATCTTGATATACAGCTTGGTTATCTTCCAATACAGCAAAGCATCCTTATGCATCGACAAAGCTTCACGCACCTGCACTTTTGCGCCCATACGGTTACGCAAACCATACCACAGGTCATTGGCAACTTTTAAGCCATAATGCGCATAGAACTTCATCGCTTCTTTATACAAAACTTCCTTTTCAGACTCAGGAAGATATTTTTGAATGGTCCGGATCACCCATTGCAAATCCTTAAGGTTCTTTGCACTGGCATACGATTGCCCGGAAATAGAAGCCATATGCAAACGATAGGCCGCCAGTATTTCCGGCTCATACCCTACCGGATAATGGCGTGCAATACGCATCCACATTTCCCAATCTTCACCGTAATCCACCCCAAAAAAACTACCCAGCTTTTCATAGACTTCCCGCTTCACTGTTACCGTGCAATATTGCAACCGTTGACGCTCAGCCAGCCGCAGCAACCAGTTGTCCAGGATGCCTGCTGTATCCATTTCGGGATCACGTACATACAATGGCTTGCTGTTTTCACCAACATAAGCATACCGGCAGAAAGCAGCTCCAATGGCCGGAAAGCGATCGAACAGACGTTGCATGCTGGCATAATAGCCTGGCTTCACCAGATCGTCGCCATGCAAAATATGGATAAGGTGTCCGGTAGCCCGGTTGATACAGGTTTCAAAATTGCGCAGGCTACCCACATTATAAGGCTGCCGGAAATATTGCACGCGGCTTCCCGCCATATCAGCTACAAGCGCCGCAACATCGGCATCCGTGCTGCCATCATCCACCACTTCGATCTGCATATCTTTCTGTGGAAGTGCCTGCTGCAAAACTGCCGCCAGCGTTTCCTTTAAATAAGCAGCACAATTGTATACAGGGATCATCACGCTCCAGCGCGGCCGGTAACTATCGGCTGGAAGCGGTTGAATAACAGGAGGCGTTAAAGGAATTCTGTCCACCGGCATACGGTTAATTTTCTTTGGTAAGGATTCAATGACCGAAACTAAAAGGAAACTGCGGACGTACAGCGCCCTTCCATTTGCCAAACCAGGTAGTGTTCTCCCGGTAGTCGGCCACTTCGAAATGAATACCTCCCTCATAATAGTATACGGGAATCGACGTGTCCCGGACTACAATGAGGGAAAAATAATAAGCTCCATCGTTTAAAAAATGACCGGGAATATGGCACTCCCCTTTCACCATTCCTTCCTCACATACCACTGCCGGAGAAGCTACATCAAAAATGCACTCACCGGCATAATTGTACAGGTGTAGCCCGGCATTCAACAACACTCCAGCCTCGTTATTCTGAATACAGAACCGAATCGTCAGCGGCGTACGCACATCGATCACCCCTGGAGCAGGTGTGCCCGGTATCAACTCAAACGACAGGATGCGCACATATTGATTGCCCGGCGCCGTACTGGCATCCAGCCACTGGTGGCTTAGTTTATTTTGTTGCAAGCTGCCAACATAATTATTTACTACTTCCGCTGCCGGCCCCATCGCTACCAGCTTACCCCGCTGCAACCACATGGCCTGCTGACAAAGATGATGAACGGCCTGCATGTTGTGACTGACAAACAAAATGGTACGATGACTGTCATTAGCCAGCTGCTGCATCTTATCAAGGCATTTCTTTTGAAAAGCAATGTCGCCCACTGCCAACACTTCATCCATGATCAGGATATCAGGCTCCAGGTGAGCCGCCACCGAAAAAGCCAGTCGCACATACATGCCCGAAGAATAACGCTTCACCGGCGTATCGATAAATTTTTCGATTCCTGAAAACGAGACGATCTCATCAAACTTCTCCCTGATCCGGGCTTTGTTCATACCTAACAGGTGGCCACTGATAAAAATATTTTCGCGCCCCGTCAACTCCGGATGAAAGCCAGTGCCTACTTCCAGCAAGCTGCCCACCGTTCCTTTTCCCCGTACGCGTCCGGCAGTAGGTTGAATAATACGTGATATGATCTTCAATAAAGTGGATTTACCGGCACCATTATCGCCTACAATGCCCCATACCTCGCCCCGGTTGATCTGGAAAGAAACATCCTGCAGCGCCCATATTTCAGCGTTCTGCATCTGCTCCGTTTGAAAAAAAGCATCATCTTGTTTCAACAACCTCGTATTCCACCAGCGTTTAACGTCCTGGCGAAAAGAGCCCGTGCCCGTTACACCAAGCCGGTACATTTTGGAAACACCCGAAGCATCTATAACTACATTACTCATAAATTAAACAACATCGATCAACCTGGCAGATTGTTTATTGAACCATGCCAGTGACAAAACAAGCATTAGGATGATGGACAGGCTACTATAGGCCAGTTGACCGGCGGTAAAAGAACCTTGCCCCAACAGGGCATACCGGAAAACTTCAAAGAGAGCGGTCAGGGGGTTTATATTTACCAGCCACCGGATACCTTGCGGCACCAGCGCCAAGGGATAGATCACAGGCGTTACAAACATAAACAATCGAATACCAAGATGAACAATATTCGAAAGATCACGATAACGGGCGGTCAATATAGAAAAAAGCAAGCCAAGCGATAGCGAAAAAGCGGCAACGAGCAATACGGCAACGGGCACAAACAACAACCAGACATTCAACACAACAGGTTGGCTGCGCCAAAACCAATAATACACAAACACCACGAGTAGCAATACGAGCTGAATAAGAAAACGGGCCAGGTGGGTGCCGGTAATAGAAAAGGGAATGATCAACCGGGGAAAATAAACCTTGCTGTATAGGTAATTGTACCAGGTAAAAATAAAAGCAGTACCGGTAAACAAGTCATTACACAAGCCCCATAAAAGAATGCCACACAGGAAGAACAATACAGGGGGCACTGTGCCAGTAGAGACACCCATCCACTTTCCAAATACCAGCACATACACCACCAGCGTCAACACAGGTTGCAACACGATCCAGAGCGGCCCCAGAATGGTTTGCTGGTAATTGAGCAGGAAATCACGCCGGATGAACCGGAACAACAGGTGACGGTAAGCCCACAACTCTTGAAATGACCAACTGCCCCAGGTGCTGCGACTGCCAACCTCCCAATCCCAGTGATCATTAGTACCAGCGGATAAAGCCATCAATAAATATTATGCTTAAAGATAATAAACGATTATCTACTGCCATCATCTGTATAAATTTAAGTGAAAAGCGGCCCCAACAGCTTTACTTAAAACCGCCTTCCTTATTTTTATGGCATAACCAATCAAAGATGAGAACAATTCTACTGTTTTTCTGTGCCTTTCTACCAACCACCCTCCTCACCGCCCAAACCATCTCTACCAAATACGAACAGACCCAACACCTTGAAACACCCACTTACCAGGAAGCCATCGACTGGTGGAAAATAATGGATGCAAAATTCCCACAGATCAAAATGCAGACTATGGGTCCCACCGATGCCGGATACCCCTTACACCTAATCATCGTGAGCCCGGATAACGACGTAGATATTGCCAGCCTTAAGAAGAAAGATAAAAGAATAATACTGATCAACAACGGCATTCACCCCGGCGAGCCCGACGGCATCGATGCCAGCATGCTGTTGGTGCGCGATATAGTGACCCGCAAAAAAGTATTGCCTGCCAATGTAGTATTGGCCATCATACCTGTATACAATATTGGTGGTTGCCTCAACCGGAGCGCCAACTACCGCGTTGACCAAAACGGCCCCAAAGAGTTTGGGTTCCGTGGTAACTCTCAGAATCTCGACCTCAACCGCGACTTCATCAAAGCCGACTCCAAGGAAGCAAGATCATTTGCAGAAATATTCCACCTCTGTGATCCCGATGTTTTTGTAGACAACCACGTAAGTAATGGCGCCGACTACCAGCACGTAATGACATTATTGACATCGCAACACAGTAAACTGGGTGGCGTCATGGGCGAGTATATGAACAAACAATTTGAGCCAGGTATCTATGGCCTGATGAAAGAAAAAGGTTATGATCTCGTACCCTATGTGAGCTTTGGCGGCGGCACACCCGATCAGGGATTGACCGCTTACTTCGATGGTCCCCGCTACAGCAGTGGATACGCTACGCTGTGGCACACGTTTGCTTTCGTGCCCGAAACACATATGCTTAAGAGCTACGAGCAGCGAGTGCAATCCACCTATGCACTGATGGAAAGCTTCATCGCCTTCACCAGCAAGAACAGCGGCACCATCAAACAGCTCCGTGAGCAAACCAAACAATCCGTAAAACAACAAACTGAGTTTCCGGTAAGCTGGATACTCGACAGGAATAAAACAGCCACCGTAACTTTCAAAGGATTCGAAGCAGGCCGCAAGCCCAGCGACGTATCAGGCCTGCCACGCCTGTACTACGATCGCAGCAAACCTTACGAAAAGGAGCTGAAATACTACAACTTCTTCAATGCAAAGACTACTATCAAAAGGCCGTCTGCGTACATCGTGCCACAAGGATGGTGGAAGATCATAGACCTGCTTAAGCTGAACAAAGTGCAGATGAAGCCATTGGCTAAAGACACTACGATAGAAGTAGAAGTATACCGTATAGAGGATTACAAAACCTCCCCCCGCCCCTATGAAATGCACCACCTCAACAGTGATGTAAAGCTGAGCACGAGCCTGCAAAAAATTGCCTTCCGTAAAGGTGATTATTATGTTCCGCTCAACCAGGTGGCTAACCGCTTTCTGGTAGAAGTATTAGAGCCACAGGGCGACGACTCCTATTTTGCCTGGAACTATTTTGATGGCATCCTCGGACAGAAAGAAGGTTTTAGTGGTTATGCATTTGAAGATATTGCCGCTAAATACCTGCAGGAGCATCCTGACGCGAAAAAACAACTGGAAGAAAAGAAAGCTACCGACACCGCACTGGCCAAAAGCGCCGCAGCACAACTGGATTTTGTATACAAGAATTCACCGTACTATGAACCGGCACACATGCGGTACCCGGTTTTCCGGATCGTTGAACATTGATCATTGAACGACTTAGCCTATGTATAAGATCATTACACTCTTATTCCTCTGCACCTGTTTCATCACCGGCTTCGCACAGAAAAAGAAGTCTGCCGATACCGTGCGCAAGTACCTTGATGGTAGGCTCGCATTGACCAACAAAGCCAATGGGGTGTATGGAGCCCTGGCCATAAGACAAGGAGATCACTGGCTGCTCGTCTCGGCCTATGCAGACACCACTCCTTTATTAAGGGCCTACTTTCAGGATGAAGCATTGACCATCAAAGACGGTCCCTTTATACTTTACCATCCACGAAAGATCAAAATGTTTGCAGGCACTTATGTCAACAATATCAAGCAGGGGGTATGGATGGCCTGGCACAAAAACGGCCAGCTAAAAGATTCAGGTACTTACAAGAATAATCACATGGTCGGAGAATGGCGCGCCTGGAATGATTCAGGGCAAATAGCCACCATACTCAATTTTCCTGCAGACTCCTTAATAAAAACCGTGATACAAGGCTACATAAATCCACGGGATAAAAGGCTCCCCATCCTCACCGGCGATACGACGACAGGTATTTTGCAGGGCCCCGCCATGAGTTTCTACTCCTCCGGACAGCTGCGCGATTCCGGCGCTTATAAATCGGACCGTAAAGAAGGCATCTGGAAACAGTGGTACCCCGATGGGAAACTTGAATCAGTTGGCACTTATGTGAAAAATATACAGGAAGGTACCTGGGAATACTATCGCGAAAATGGCGCGCGCAGCAGCAGAGAAAAATATGTAAAAAATAAAATAGCCGACCTTGAATGCTTTGACGAACAGGGAAACCCTGCAGGCAATACCTGCCCTATATTGAAACCTCCTGTAGCCCAGGGCAAATTCATGGACTTTGATAAGTATGCATTGGACAATATGTTCTGGCCTGAGCAGCTTAAACGCGCCGAAGTGGAAGGAGAAGTGGAGATAGAATACACCATTTCGAAAGATGGGGAACTAAAAAACTTAAGAGTAATACGCACCCCTCACCCACTGATGTCGGCCGAAGTGATCCGTTTCTTCAATACACTCAAATGGTCTCCTGCGGTTTCTCACAACCGCCCAATAGATTACACCACGAAGTATAAAGTGCCTTTTTATCGTTGAGAAGTACAAATTCTCCATCCAATAACAGGGAAAGCCTCGTATTAATATAAAAACTCATCAACTCAGCTTAACGATATTTCCATCGTAAGACCTCCCTTTGTCCTGTGCCTGAATTAGAAAGGCATTAGTTTTTTATCACAAACGTTCGTTCAATACAAAGCTGCACTACCTTTATACTGCTAAAGCTTGTCATTGTCATGAAAATAACTCTACTCATACCAGCCATGGTATGGGCATTATTGTCTGTATCACAAATACAGGCCCAGCACAGGGGCATGCCCATATCCTCCAAATCACTGTTGCTGCCTGTTGGATTGCATCCAACACCACACAGCGTAACCTCATTGATCATTAACAAAAAACACCGGCACCAGGGCAAGGTTACTGCCTATAAAATGAATGGTGATACCTTGTTTCTGGGTGACCTTAAACGAGGTAAGCTTCATGGCACCTGGGTGAGCTGGTACACACCGGAACAACTTTGCGACTCAGGAAGATTATCACACAACATTCCCGATGGAGAATGGAGAAGCTGGTACAGCAATGGACAGCCCCGCTCCGTGCGCAACTATAGTGCCTTTATGCTGCACCGCATAAAAGATGAGATACCACGCCGCGGCACAAAGGCCACTTTCTTTGCCATCACCGATATCGCCCGCACCGACCCATCCTATGCATGGCAACTGCTAACTCCCGTCTATTCATATGTAACTCTTGCTGTCAATGCAGCCAATCCACATGTAGTGGCGCCCCGCACGTTGGAAGCAAGGGCTGAACAAAATACATTGAGTGGGTACCATCCCTATCTACCACCTTTTACCGAGTGCCTGCATCATGGCCTTTACATGAACTACTATGAAGATGGTAAAGTAAAAGACTCGGGCTTCTATCATAATGGCCTGCGCGATGGCGTGTGGATAGAATCATTCAACAACGGAGACATACGCTCTACCGGCGCTTACCACCACGGACACAAGCAGGACAGCTGGAAATACTACACTGCATCCGGCCGGTTGATAGGTATTAAAATGTATAATCGTCGCGGAAAAGAGATCGGAAGCAAAAGATTTAGTTCAACTTCTGATGCTTTGCCAGTCGCCGCGCAATAAAGAAGGTACTGGCCACAATCGTAATACTCAGATAGCCTACCCAGTGATACCGAAGTATCTTCCCGTGGGCGCCCTCCACTACGATCATGCCCGCAATGATCGAGGCAATGCCTGTAAAAAACTGTTGGAAAGCAGCAATAAAACTCATGAACTGACCACGCTGTGCCGGGTTCACTACGGTAGTGATCATGGCCTGCGCCGGAATATTGCGGCCTGAGGAGAAAACAAACCACACAGCGAAAATAGCCAGCACTGCCACAAAAGGAATAGCAGGCATATTGGTGATAAAGAAGATAGGCACTAATGAACAGAACAGGCAAATAGTGAAAATGCGAAACTTGCCATACTTATCAGACAGCTTGCCTATAACAAAAGAAGACACCAGCGTGAAGCTGCCACCGATCATATAAATGAGTGGCGTTTGTGCTTTTGAGAAGCCCAGGTTAAACTCCATGTAAGGATTAATGAAAGGAATGACCATGAAGTGACCCAGCATCAGGAAACCCGACATACACAAGGCAGTCAACTGCGCCTTGTTATCGATAATATCACCCAGCACCTTTCCCACATCAGGTTTGTAAGACGCACCTTCAGCCACAGGTAATAAGTGTGACTGCATAGATGGCAGGAAGCGAACAATAAAAGGCAGGAGACAAGCACCAAGGATTCCGATAAAAATAAAAGGGGCATGCCAGCTGATAAGACTGGCGAGGTATAAACTAAAAGGCACTCCTGCAATAGAGGCCACCGAAAAAGCCATAAAGATGGTGCCCATTGCCTGTCCCCTTTTCTCATAAGGGAAAACATCGGCAATGATGGAAAGTACCTGCGCACCGATCAACCCGCCAAACAAACCAGTTAGGATACGGGCAGCCATCAGCAAACCGGGGCTGGGCGCAATGCCACAACAGACAGTACCGATGATAAAACCACTGTAAGCAAACAACAAAACCTTCTTACGATCGAAGCGGTCTACATAAAAAGCAGCGATAAGGCCAGAGATACATGCAGTAACCGGATAAGCCGCCACAATCCAACTGAAGAAGTGAGTAGATATTTTGAAATAAGGCATCAGGTAATTACCCAATGGCATCATGATCATGAAATCAAGAATATGGGTAAAGTTCAAACACGCCAAAATAAACAGGATAATCCTTTCCTTGCGACTCATATGCAAATATCGGCCAAAATGCGCCGCCAGCGTGACGCATTTTGAGCCGATAGCCAGACTAGACGTATGAATGGCGGTAAAAAGAAGATTAATTGGCGTGTGCCTTTTCCCGGATCACGTAATTGCCAGGCACCGGACCGAAAGAACGCACTACACGGTTCCAGGTATTGATCTGAGCGATCACCAGCGTAAGATGAGCAATTTCATCTTTGCTGAAATACTTGTTCAGTTCATCATGAATATGATCACTGTGTTCTTCAGGACGCAGGTGCGTGAGTTCTTCGGCAAAAGCCAGCGCGGCCTGTTCTTTGGGTGTGTAATAAGGCGTTTCGCGCCAGGCTGATACAGAGATAGCACGCAAAGGTGTTTCACCTACATGCATCAGTTCTTTAAAATGCATATCGATACAATAAGCACAACTGTTGATCTGCGACACCCGGAACTTCAGCAGGTATACCAATTTAGGATCAAGACCTGATTTAGCGATATATGCTTCAACATTGGCTAACGTCTGATACCAGCCTGCGGGTAAGTTCGAAAAAGAAATCCTTTCCATATATTTTGATTTTATGATTTATACATAGAAAACAAAACAGGGAAAGAAAACGTGACAGATCCCGGCAATTATTTTTCCAGTTCTTTTAATTTATCGGGATTGCGCATGAAGTAGAAGCCGTCCACCCGTCCGTCGCGGATTGAGAATATTTGGCAGGTAATCAATTGATTATCGTGGTAATAAATTAGTGCAGGTTCATGGTTGATCATAGCCTTTTCAATGCGTGCCTGCCGGTAGCCGCCTTTATCGAAAATACCCAGCAGGAAGGTGATCACCGGCCTGATGCCGATCAGCGGTTTCGTAGCAGCTACAACCTTACCACCTCCATCCGACAGGAGTACAATCTCATCGTGAAACATTTGTTCCAATTGCTGCGTATCTCCTTGCATCATGGCGGCAAGGTATTTATCCATATAATCCGATTGCACAGGCTTATGAACAATGGGCGTACCTTTTTGCAATTGCTCTTTGGCGCGGCTCAACAACTTACGTGAATTGTCCACGCTGATGTCCAGTACCTCAGCAATCTCTTCATGGTCATAATCAAACGCCTCTTTCAGAATAAAAACAGCCCGTTGCTTTACGTTGAGTTTTTCCAACAGCACCATCAGCGAGTAAGACAATACTTCTTTTTGTTCTATACCAGCATCTGCAGTTTCCGTCGCCACTGGTTCGGGTAGCCAGGGTCCGATATAATCAGCCACTAACTTTTGCTGCCGCTTCTTGGCGTTGATAGAGCGATTCACCACCATGCGGATGAGGTAATTCTTTTTGTCTTCGATCTTATCACTATCGATACCGATGAATTTCAGAAAGGTATCCTGCACAACATCCTTGGCTTCGTCCAGTGAACCAAGAATATTATAAGCATAAGTCGTCAACAACGGTCTTAACTCCTCCATAAAAAGCGTGGTAAGAAAGCAAAGATACAGGAAACAGAAACGCTGTTAGGGTGAGCCGCCCTTTGGAGGGCGACCCACCTTAACAGCTTGTGAAGGGCTTCTTAAGAAAACAAAAGCGACCGCCAAAGGCAGTCGCTCTTGCATTCAATACATTATAAAAACAATATCAGGGCTTCGGCTTATTTGTATGCGTCGTTAACTCGCCACCACCACGCTTCTTTGGGAGAATAGTTTCCCGCTCCGGCGTTAAGAAAGAAGTACCAACCACCAGTGCACATAAGATGGCTATGGTGATCCTGAAAAGTCTTAAAGATTGCAGATTAAAAGGTTTCATAGCTATAGAGATGATTAATTGACTACTGAGTGACCCTGATCACCCCGGCGCCATTGTAAGAATGGTACTCTCCATTGTACATGGCATCGGCACTGACAGGTCCCATCCGGTATAAGCCGGGCGAAACAGCACGCACCGCATAATAATACGTTTGACGGTTGCTGCGCAGGTCCACAAACAGGTTGATGCGGTCGTCGCGCACATCCAGATAAGTAGGCGTATTGGCATCTTTGATCCAATCCATACCCGGTATTTCCTTCGTGCGGGGGTTCTCTATCTCAAAACCGGCAGGCAGCAGGTCGGTGATCACCACATTATCGACATCACCACTGTAAGCCTTCTCGAGCGTGATCTGTACGATCACCATATCATTCTGCTTAAACGAGTTACCAGTAACAACACGGCCGTAACGATCAAAGAATTTACGACGCACACGCATATAACTATCTTCTTCTTTGTACGTGCCACTTACGCTGATACCCTCGCTCTGCCAGAAGTAATACAGGCGGCCCTCACCCTTAGTCGTGATCTCTATATTATTGTTACCAAGTTGCTGTGCATTTAATTTCAGGGTATTGCCTTCAACGGTTCCCACGGTTTTACCATTTGCCTTTACGGTAGCCGACACAGTAGCCTTGTTGGCTGCACGCGCCTGCTTGCCCAGCGCCAGGAAGCTGAAAGAACACTCCTGTGTGCTGTACCAGTACCGCTGTTTCAGCTTATTGGCCACATGACTGGTCATGATAGGTATTTGCGGATTGCCCGGGTCCACATCCAGCAGGGCATTCAGTGCCACCGCCTCATCCCGGATATCGGAATAGAAGCTGCCACCCGTTTGTGCAACTGATACCTCACCGGCAAACGAAGTGGGCAACAATTCCCTGAACTTCGCCTTATCTCCGGCAATAGCATACGCCACACTCAGCAGGTATTTGCCATCGAGGCTCAACAACTGCGGATTGGCCTTATAGTAGTTCATAGCCGATACGTTGGGCTTACCGGCCAACGCCAGCACATACAAGCTGTAAGGCACTTCTTTAGGCGCTATCTTCTTTTCTTCTTTCTGATTATAATAATAGGAAATGGTTTCCTTGTTCTTCAGGCGGTTGTTGAGGAAGTTGGTCAACCCACCGAGCAGACTCTTATCTACATCAAAGCCGGCTTTCTGTGCTTCAATGAGGAAGTGAGCAGCATACACAGAAGTCCACCACTGCTCAGTGCCCTCGCCATCCCACAGCGTAACACCACCGGTGTACAACTGCCGCATTTTGATCTTGCGAATAGCTTCCAGCACATTCCAGTTGGCCCCGGAATTACCAGCTTGTTTCGACTGCATTTGCTGCAGCATATCATCATAATATAATTGTGGGAAGGCAGCAGACACGGTTTGTTCTGTACATCCATAAGGATACTGCACCAGGTAACGCAATTGCTTACCCAGTTCCAGCGCAGGGCTGCGGCTCACCACCAGTTGATAGTCGGAGCTGCCAGGCATAAAATCATTCAGCGGAATAGCCACACGCTGCGTGTTACCACCGCTAATCGTGCCGGCGCCTGTCAACACCTGCAACGGAGAGGCAGGACGCACACTGATCTCTGTTTCATCATTGAACTTCTCACCCAGACCTTGCACTTCCACAGCCACCTTACCTACGTTTACAGCAGGGGCAGCTACAACCTGGAAGATGGCACGGTTCTCACTATTGGCATTCAGCGATACCGATTGACGGCTCTCGCCTACTACTTTCAGCGGACCGCTCACGCTGAGCGTGGCAGTAGCCGAAGTACTTTTCGCTGTAGTATTGGTAATGATCACCGGAACAGTAGCTGTATCACCCGGGCTCAGGAAACGCGGCAGTGCTGTGCTCAACACAAGCGGATCAGCCACCGTCATAGCGGCCTCGCTGCTGCCGAAACTTTCATCTTTATAAGCCACAGCCATCAGCCTTACTTCGCCACTGAACTGGGGAATATCAAATTCAAAGCTGGCATTACCGCTGCCATCAGCCTTGGCAATACCGCTCCAGTAAGAAACGATCTTCACACGCTTGGCCGGCATGGGGTTGGTGCGCTTGTTCATTTCCAGATCGCCATCACCACCGGTGCTGCTTAAGCGGGCCTTTAATTCGGGGAACAGGAGTGGGTACATATCATAGGCCTGTACTTCCAACGCTTTGGAAGCATAGAAATACTCATACGGTTTGGGCGTTTCCATGCCACTCACCTGCAACACTCCATTATCAACAGCGGCCAGCGTAACAAAGCTACCCGGCTTCGCTTTTACTTTCACCGTTTGGTGCGTACGTGAGCGGGTAGTTTTAGGTGCTTCAATAGTCACAGCAATTTTACGGTCTTGCTCTTCCACCGTGATGCTCTGGAAGCCGTGTGCCACGGTAAGCGGAATTTCACTCACATCATGTGGCTTGATCAAGGTTGCAGTCACATACACGTTGGGCAGGTGTTCTGCGGTCAACTTCAGGTCAACAGACGCCGTGCGGTTTTCTACATTTACATATTGATAAGAAACTACCTTATCGGTTTCCATTGTTACGAGCATGCGGCCGCTGAAAGGCGTTTTGAACAACACCTTGGCGCTTTCGCCCGACTGGTAAGAAGCCTTATCCAACTCGATATCGATATTGCCTTCTGTATCCACTTCAAAAGAAGCGTTATCTCCACCCCAGAAACCATAGCTATAGAAAGAACGGCTTACGTAGCTGGACGAACCGGGAATCGCTACGCGCAATTCATAATTACCGGGAGAACGCGGCACAAAAGAGTAAGTAGTATTCTCACCATTTACAGGCAGCGTTTGCTCAGCCACCACCTTATCATCGCGTTGAGATTCATACCGGAAGTAACTACCCTCTTTTCTCAATATCGTGCGGTACTCATGTTTGATAACTTTCACCTCTGCCCTGGCACCATTGGCCAGCTGATCATTCCTATCCAGGGCAATGAGCGGGAAGCGTACAGACTGGTTGAGCGGATAGTAATAATAGCCATCACTGCCCACACCAAAGAATACATTCTGTGTATAAACATTGGCAGAAGCGCTGCGGCTTACCGGACGACCCGTTTCATCAAACACCGTAGCATAGAACGTCGCTTCCAGTAAACCCTTGTTGGCATAGATCTCCGGTACTTCATACGTCATGGTAGCATTACCATTGTCATCCGTATTGCCTTGCTTCACATCTTTTTCGAAAGAAATACCCTGGTTCTGGATGCCAAAGCTGAAACGGTTATACTTTTTGGAGCTAAAATACTTTTGCTTGATCTGTACCTCCGCCTCATAATTGCGGTTGGCAGCAGGTGGCCCAAAGAAATTGAGTGCATTGATAGCCAGGTTACCGGTTTGTCCCGGCAACAGGAAGGGCTTATCCAGTTTGGCCGACACCTTGATCCTGTCGGGCACAAACTCCTCGATGCTAAAGTTCTTGCTACCCAGCAATACATCATTGGAAGTATACACTTCCAGCGTATAGCTGCCCGTAATAGCCGACACCGAAATATCCACATCGCCTTCCAACGAGCCTTGCGCATTCAGGTTCTTGCGGAAGGTTTTCAGTTCCTTACCGTTTGGCAACAGGAATTTCATTTTAACGGGTAGTTCACCCGGTGATTTCCATAACCTGTCGCGCAGGATGACAGAGAAGTTCACTTTCTCACCCGGCCGGTAAATATCCCTTTCGGCATAAATAAAGGCATCGAGGCCCGTGCTGTTACTGCGTTTACCACCCACTTCAAAGCGAGAAGTGTTTACGCGTGTATTATTGAAAGGAAGGTAGTTGAAATCGTCGGCCGTTTTGGCAATGATCATCGCCGGACGGAAACCGGCAAACTCCTTACGGGCCAGTGCCAGTTCTGCCACACCCTCAGCATTAGTAGTACCCATGCCCAGCACCTGGTTGTTGTTGCCATAAGCAATCACGTTCACCCCATTCACCGCTTCGGCTGTTTTGATGGAGTTGGCAAACACGAATATTTTATCCTTGCCTTCTTTGGCGATCAGCCCCAGGTCGGACTTGGAGATAAACCGGCTATCAGTAACCCAGTAATCGGTAGCTGAGCGGATCTTGATATGATAAATACCCTTGAAATCGGGCAGACGGTCTTCTACGTTGAAAGTAAACAGGCGGCTGTTGCCATACTTGGGCAGCGTGCGCGTCTCGATCTCTTTTTCAAACACCACATCTCCCATTGAAAGATCGCTGTAGCTATTATAATAATCGTCGCTGTAATATTCTCCTTCTTCGTCATCCCCACCACTACGCTCATCTCTCGGGTTGTAGCCATAACGCTGTGCAAAGAGCAGGTTGCTTTCATATATCTTCGAGATGATCACCTTCACCTTGGGGATATTGGTAATCTTCACTTCAATATTCTGGCTGCCTTTGGACGACAGGTAAACACCCTTGCTGTTACCGAAGCTTAAAGCAGGCTCCAGCTCACCAAAAGCAACATTGCCTTTGTACTCCTCGCGCAACACACCGCCGATACGGCCACGCAAGCCTTTGGCAATGGTAATTGTGTAAGTCTTATCGGCATCGAAGCTTTCACTGTTGATGCTGAAGCCATCATCGGTTTGCTGAACGGTAAACTTCACAGCAGGATCAAACTGGATGCGAGAACTGATGCCCTCCATTACTACCTGTTGAGAAGTACGCACATACACCGTACCACCGGCACCATCATGTTCGGCTGTTACATCGTTGATGCCGAGGTTGAAAGGAGAAGGAATAACAAGTTTATTCTCGATAGCCTCTTTGGTGCCATTGGCGCCACCATCGGGCACCAACCCTTTATCGAGCGTCACCTTGGCATCGAGGTCTTTGTCTTCTGCTTTAATGCCCAATATGCGGAGAGAAACCTTGCTGTCGTTGGACAGGGTCAATACATCATAATTAGCAGCTTTGCCTTCAATCTCCAGCTTCATCTTTTCCTTAATGGTAGCCGGGTTTACGGGATAATTGAAGTAAAGGTCAACCTGCGGAATGGCTGTGGTACTGCGCTCGTCGGCGAGCGTCCAGGTCACGTTGGTATTCTCCAGTTGCAGGAAGGGTGTGGAGAAAGTAAGATCATCTGCTTTACCAATCTTACCATACTGACTGTGCTGCAGGATGTCGCTGTTCAGTTTGGCCTTGAAGCTGGTAGCGGGGGGTAGCGGCCTGGCTGGCGAAAAAACCAGTTGGTCGGGCGACTCCCAACGGAAGCGGCCGGGGATCTTAGGCTCAAAGCTGATGTAGTCGGTCGAGTCCCATTGGTTCAGGAGCGAGTCGGCCACCAGCGATTTATCGAAACGGAATACCAGGTTGCCGAGAGATTGTACCTCTCCTTTGGCATTGGTATAATCGAGGTTTACGAGACTGCGGTTACAGGCATACAAAAAAATAACAACCAGCACGGTTGTTACGGCAATCAGTTGTTTACGCATAAAGGGCTAACATTGATATGATTGTTTAAGGAAAAGCGGCGTTAAAATACAAAATATAGTGGATTACCCAACGATCGTGGAGCGTTAGGCAGAGAATATCCCGGAATACCATGAGCAATAAGTGTAGGAAACTAAGGAGGGAGGCTGGACGAATCCATACGAGGGTTATTTCATACGAAAGTTACATAACGGCCAATGCCATTTGCAAATTGCCGGGGATAAGGATTTGTTAATTCGTTAAATACAAGTTTTTTGTTGAGTTAAACCCAATTTGCGGAACAGTGTCCCGCAAATTCAAAAGCAACTCCCGACGCAAAAGAATCGAATCAAAGGCTTTTCGTAGCAAAGGACTGTCGTAGCAAACGGAATTGCCCGGCCCTTCAGGGCCGGGAACAAGAACGCTCTCCCCTCTTGGGCTTTAGCCCAATTCTGCAAGCTCTTTGAGAAAATTGGGCTAAAGCCCAAAGAAGAACCCCTTTATTACCCCCGCCCTAAAGGGCGGGGCAATTCCCTTTGACACAACATCCTTCTGCTATGACAACATTCCTGGACAATATTGGAGGGAACCCTATCCTAAGACATGGAGTATTCTTGAGAAAGATATCGAAGAATACGGAGTTGCCCGGCCCTTCAGGGCCGGGAACAAGAATGCTCTCCCCTCTTTGGGCTTTAGCCCAATTCTGCAAGCTCTTTGAGAAAATTGGGCTAAAGCCCAAAGAAGAGCCCCTTTATTACCCCGCCCTAAAGGGCGGGGCAATTCCCTTTGACACAACATCCTTCCGCTATGCCATCATTTCTGTAAAATATTACTGTAAGCTGATTCAGAACAAAAATATCGAGACAATCCAATCGGCTTTAGCCGGATACTCGTTTATTAAGTAAACGAGATGCCACATATCAGGATATGGATTCACTACGTATGGGCGACCAAACAAAGACAGCCCACCCTTAAAGACCCGTTTAGAGAACAATTATTCGAACATATTCGCGGAAATGCCCGCCAGAAAAACATCTACATCGACAGGATCAATGGCTATCATGACCATGTACACTGCCTGATATCCCTGAGTACAGATCAAACCATCGAGAAAACCGTGCAGTTGCTAAAAGGAGAAGCAGCCTACTGGTTCAACAACCAATCAGGATTTAGGACAGATAGATTAGAATGCCAGGATGAATACTTTGCCGTTTCAGTCAACGAATCGCAAGTGGATACCCTAAGACGTTATATTGAAAACCAGGTCGAACACCACAAGACAAAGACATTTGCAGAGGAATATGAGGAGTTTATCAGGAAATACAAATTCCTTCAATTGAGTTAGATCCAAATACGTGAGACAGCGTCTCACAAATTTAAAACAAAGATGTAGCCGACCTGACAAGCTTAAGATAAAATAACTGCAAAAACGCCATATAAGGGTTCATACAGCAACCTGGAACACCGCATTGTTTACTCCCAAACCAGCATTTAACACAACTGTACATTTTAAGATCACCCGGAAGAGAATATCTTTAACCCGTGAAAAATATCCGGAGTAAATTAAAGCGACTGGGCAAATGGCTGCTGATCGTCAGCGGTGGCATGTTCCTGCTCTTTCTATTGCTCCAATGGATATTCCCCCTCCCCGATCAGGTAGAGTACTCCACGATCGTTACCGACAACAAAGGAGAAGTCATTCATGCCTTCCTCACCAAAGATCAGAAGTGGCGCATGAAGACCAGCCTCGATGAAATATCCCCCTTGCTGCGCAAGACCATCGTTGAAAAAGAAGACCAATACTTCTATTATCACCCTGGTGTAAACCTACTGGCCATTGGCCGCGCTATGGTCAAAAATATCTTCCGGCTCAAACGAACCTCCGGCGCCAGCACCATTACCATGCAGGTGGCCCGCGCGTTGGAACCCAAACGCCGGACCTACTTCAACAAGCTGGTAGAAATGTTCAGGGCTTTCGAACTGGAATGGAAATACAGCAAAGACGAGATACTACAGCTTTACCTCAACCTGGTGCCTTACGGCGGTAACATCGAGGGCGTTAAAAGCGCTGCCACTCTGTACTTCAACAAGAACCCCGACCACCTGTCGCTGGCCGAGATCACCGCCTTGTCGATCATACCCAACCGTCCCTCCACACTGGTAATGGGAAAGAACAATGACCTGATCGTGCAGGAGCGCAACCGCTGGCTGAAGAAGTTTGCAGACGACAAGGTGTTCACCGAAAAAGAAATACAGGATGCTTTAAGCGAACCGCTCACTGCCACCCGGTTGGTGGTACCTAAACTAATTCCCCATCTCGCCTGGAAGCTAAAGAAGCAGGGCGGCGATGTTATAGCCACCAACATCAACATGAACACGCAAAGCAAGGTGGAGAAACTGGTGGAAGATTATTCACGATCATTACGATTGAAGAATATCCGCAACGCAGCTGTTGTCGTGATCGATAACCAGACACATGAAATAGTGGCTTACATTGGTTCTTCCGGTTTTTATGATACACTGGATGCCGGACAGGTCAATGGCGCTGCTGCTATCCGCCAACCCGGCAGTACCTTAAAGCCATTACTATATGGTCTCTGCATGGACGAGGGGCTGATGACGCCCAAGGCCATCATCACCGATGTGGCTGTGAACTACGATGGATATGCTCCCGAGAACTACGACAAGCAGTTCAATGGATACGTTACCATGGAGTATGCACTGGAACACTCCCTCAACATACCGGCCGTAAAAGGGTTACAACTATTAGGCAAGGACAAACTGGTGCACAAACTGGCTGCCTGCGACTTCAGGCAAATCAAAAAAGACCAGAAGAAGCTGGGCTTATCGATGGTGTTAGGAGGATGCGGTGCTACGCTGGAAGAGTTGACAGGCTTGTACAGTTCCTTTGCACATGAAGGCAAATATTTTAGACCACGCTATGTAAAAGCAGTAGATGGAACACTGGCCACAGGAGAAGCTGGCGCACAAGCAGGCTATAACCTGATCAGCCCCGCAGCCACCTTCATGATCAATGATATGCTATCGAAGGTGAACCGGCCCGACTTCCCGCTCAACTGGCAAAGCACGGAACACATGCCTAAGATAGCCTGGAAAACAGGCACCTCCTATGGCCGCCGTGATGCCTGGAGTATAGGTTACAACAAGAACTTTACAGTGGGAATATGGGTGGGCAACTTCTCCGCTCTTGGTATTCCGGAATTAAGTGGCGCCAACGTAGCCACCCCACTCCTCTTCAAAGTGTTCAACACGATCGATTACGACAGTGACCAGGAGTGGTTTACCCAGCCGAAAGATTGCGAAAGCAGGTTGGTGTGTTCAGAAACAGGCATGGTGCCCGGAGAACATTGCCACCACACGATATCGGATTATTTTATCCCATTGATATCTTCCACACAAACCTGCAACAACAGGCAGGAAATCATGGTGTCGCCGGATGAAAAGTTATCGTATTGTAAGATATGTATGCCGCAGACGGGCTATAAGAAGAAGTGGTACAAGACAGTATCGGCAGAGATGCAGCAATATTATGATGAGCATCGCATTGCCTATGAAAAGATACCGGTACACAATCCCAATTGTGAGAAGGTATTTGTGGGCGGAGCGCCTGCCATTACCTCACCCCGCAATGGCGCCGAATACCTCATCAGTAGTAAGCATCCGGAACCATTGCAGCTTACCTGTCAAACAGGTAATGATGTGAGCAAAGTATATTGGTATGTCAACAACCGGTTTTATAAGACTGCCGAGGCTAAGGCAAAACAGTTCTTCATTCCCGAAGAAGGCCCCGTCAAAATATCCTGCACCGACGATAAAGGCCGGAACAGAGATGTCTGGATCACGGTGAGGTACATAAATATGTAACTCACTAATCCACTTTCTTTACACTACCGTTCCCTGTTATTTGGGAAGAAGTTTGCGCATTGCCTTTGTAACGCACATCACCATTGCCGCCAACACGTACGTCGAGCTTTATACTGGCATTAACGTCGGCATCTCCATTACCATAGATCTCTACTTTAGTATTTTCAGTTAACAGGTCGAAAGCTTTGATCTCGCCATTGCCGGCGCTGGAGCATTTGAAATCACGGGTTTGGCCTTTCAGCTCAATGCCTCCATTGCCACCGAGACTGGCATCAACTACCGGAGCATCTACTTCCATTTTCATCTCGGCATTGCCACCGATGTGTAGTTCTATCCTGGAAGAGTCGGTAAGCTTTGTAGAACTGAACATATCCCCATTTCCTGCTGCATTGATCTTGTTTAACCGGGGCGCCGTTACATAGATCTTTACTGTACGTTTAGTTTTCAACCAGAAGCCGTCTTCTGTTTCAACCTTCAGCACGCCATTGTCTACGAAAGTTTTGATGTAAGGCAGGATGTTTTCTTCTGCTTCGATCTTAACAGAATAAGGACCGATACCTACATAGGTATCGAAATTGGTACCATTGGTTACGCCTGTGAAGCCGGTCTCTGAACGTTCATCGGTTTTCATGTTCCCATTTCCTTTCACCCGTTTACCGGATACGAAATCGCAGGAAGCTAAGAATAAGGCAGCAGCGCAGAGCGCAAAAAAGAGTTTTTTCATGTGTTGGTGGTTTGGCCTGGCAAAAATGCTGATTATTGGTGACTTTTCCTGATTAGACGCAGGGAGGAAAAAAACGTTACAGGCTTCAAGACACCCGAAACTTTATTACCTTCGCACCACCATGACGGAAAAGATTCTCATTCTCGATTTCGGCAGTCAGTATACTCAATTGATTGCCAGGGCCGTCCGCGAGGCCAACGTATATTGTGAAATAGTCCCTTACCATCACAAAATTGAATTTGACGCCTCCCTGAAAGGGATCATCCTATCGGGTTCCCCCTTCTCGGTAAACGACGCCAACGCTCCTTTAGTAGATGTAGACAGCCTGCACCAGAAACTACCTGTTCTGGGTGTTTGCTATGGCGCTCAACTCACCGCCAAACAATATGGCGGACGGGTGGCCAGCAGTGACAAAAGAGAGTACGGTCGCGCCCTGATGACCAAAACACAAGAGGACATCCTTCTGAAAGATGTTACTGATAACAGCCAGGTTTGGATGAGCCATGCTGATTCCGTGTTGGACCTTCCTTCCGGTTTTGAAGTATTGGCTACTACCGACTCTATTCCTTATGCGGCCTTCAAGAAAAATGGTACTGAGTTGCCGCTGTACTGTGTACAGTTCCACCCCGAAGTATACCATTCCATCGAAGGGAAAAAGATACTGAAGAACTTCCTCATTAATATATGCGGTTGTGCCCAGGACTGGACACCTGCTCACTTCATTACCGACACCGTAGCTGCCCTTAAGAAGCAGATCGGCGACCGAAAAGTGATCATGGCGCTCAGCGGTGGCGTTGATTCTACAGTTGCCGCTACGCTGATACATAAAGCCATCGGCGATCGTCTCTATGGCATCTTTGTCGACAACGGTGTATTACGCAAAAATGAGTTCCAACAAGTACTCGATATCTATGCCTCCATTGGCCTGAACGTAAAAGGCGTTGATGCCAAAGAACTTTTCTACAGAGAACTGAAAGACAAAACAGACCCCGAAGCCAAACGCAAAGTGATTGGCCGGCTCTTTATAGACGTATTCCAGGATGAAGCGAAGAAAGTAGAAGGCGTTGGATTGCTGGGGCAGGGCACTATTTATCCCGACGTTATCGAGAGCGTATCTGTACATGGACCTTCCGTAACCATCAAGTCGCACCACAACGTGGGAGGCTTGCCTGATATCATGCACCTTGAACTGGTTGAGCCCCTCCGCTCCCTGTTTAAAGATGAGGTACGCCGTGTAGGTGCCGAACTGGGCATCCCTGCCAACTTATTAAATCGTCATCCTTTCCCCGGCCCCGGATTAGCCATCCGCATCCTTGGAGAGATCACCCCCGATAAAGTACAACTGCTGCAGGAAGCAGACGACCGTTACGTACAAGGGCTTAAAGAACACAACCTGTATGACCAGGTGTGGCAGGCAGGAGCTATCCTCCTCCCTGTGAAGAGTGTAGGCGTAATGGGTGATGAGCGGACTTATGAGTTCACCGTAGCTTTACGCGCCGTTACATCGGTTGATGGTATGACAGCAGACTGGGCGCACCTCCCTTATGATTTCCTGGCACATATTTCGAATGATATTATCAATAATGTTAAAGGAATTAACAGGGTGGTATACGATATAAGCAGTAAGCCCCCTGCAACGATTGAGTGGGAGTAACCGTCTTGGTCATAATCCTTGTAACACAGCAAAATATCTGCATATAACAGAGCGTTATTGACTGCGCCTAAAGGATATTGTGGAAGGGGTCACCTCATAATGAACCATCATGAAAAAGAATAGACAGCTTATCGTACTTACCATTTGCGCCCTGCTGCAATGGACTATCTCTTTTTCACAAACGGATTCTGTAACAGTTGCCCAGCCCGATACCCTGTCCAGGCGTCACCACATTGCCCTGTTTGCCCCATTGTATCTTGATTCAGCTTTTGATGCCTCCGGCCAGTACCGTTATGCCAAAAGCTTCCCGAAGTTCATCAACCCAGGCCTCGAGTTTTGGGAAGGCGCCCAGCTGGCTATCGACTCCATGGAAAAGGAAGGGCAGCAGCTGGAAATACATGTGTATGATACCCGCTCAACCAGTCGCCCCCTAATGCAGGTGTTGCGAAGCGAGGAAATAAAGCAAATGGACCTGCTGATAGGACATGTGAATGTCAACGAGGCCAACTTGTTGGTGCAAATAGCAGCCTCACACACCATACCTTTCATCAACGTGAACATGCCCAACGTAGCAGGCGCACAAAATAACCCCTACTACGTCCTCCTGAACTCTACCCTGCCAACGCAGTGTACAGGCATCTACAAATTCCTGCAAAAGAACTTCTCTGTATCGACCATCGTGGTGTTTCGTAAAAAAGGAGCTACAGAGGATCTCTTGAAGACATACTTTACAGATGCAGAGAAATCGACCATGGGCGTGCCATTGAAAATGAAATACGTGACGTTGGAAAACAACTTCACGCCAGATGACATTACCGACTACCTCGATAGCAACAAAACGAACGTATGCCTGGTAGCCAGCCTCGATGCCTTCTTTGGCCAACAGGTTTGTCAGCAACTGGCTGCAGTGAGCAGCAGCTACACCACTACCGTAATGGGCATGCCAACCTGGGATCAGTTCGATTTTGAGAAGCCTATATTCAAAGGCATAGAAGTATATTACAGCACGCCCTTCTACATCAATCCGGCCGACACACTGGCCATGGGTGTACAGGAACATTTCAGGGTCAATTTTTACTCACGTCCTTCCGATATGGTGTACCGTGGCTACGAAACTACTTACCATTTCGGTCGCCTGCTGGCTCAATACGGCAAGAACCTAAGTTCCAGCCTGGGCGATAAGAAATACAAACTCTTCACACAGTTCGATATCCAACCGGTGATCAACAAACAAACCATGACGCTGGATTACTTCGAGAACAAGAAACTTTACTTCGTTAAAAAGGTCGACGGCCTCGTAAAAGCTGTTTATTAAGCTTGTCTGAACCTCGTTTCATTTGATTTGTTGGATTAGCAGGACGGAGGCTTTAACGGGCCTTAAAATTGCATCAATCCGGGAGTCATGGCGCAGATAATAGAATTTACAGATAAAGGACTTTACTGTCCGGCCGGTCAGTTTTATATTGATCCGTGGAAGCCGGTAGATAAAGCCATTATTACCCATGCCCATAGTGACCATGCCCGTGCCGGCAATCAATACTACCTGTGTCACCACGATACCAAACCCATGTTGCAGTTGCGGCTGGGCGATCATCACTACCAAAGTATAGGCTGGAACGAGCCTATCTACATGAATGAAGTCAAGGTGTCGTTGCATCCTGCAGGACATATCATCGGCTCCTCACAAGTGCGTGTGGAATACAAAGGTGAAGTGTGGGTAGTGAGTGGCGATTATAAAACGGAAGATGACGGCATTAGTGGTGCCTTTGAACCTATACGCTGCAACACCTTCATTACTGAATCTACTTTTGGGTTACCGATCTACAACTGGAAGCCACAGGAAACCATTTACAACGATATCCGACATTGGGTACACAGCAATCAACTCGCAGGCAAAACCTCCGTGTTGATCGCCTATAGCCTGGGCAAAGCACAACGTGTATTACAAGCAGTAGCAGAAGTAACCGGCAACATCTTTGTACACGGCGCTATCTGGAATACACATCAGGTGCTTACACAAGCAGGCCATAAACTACCGGAAGTAATACGCGTAACACCCGAGCTACCTAAAGAAGTGTTCAAAGGAAATATAATAATAGCACCACCATCGGCAGACGGAACGCCCTGGATGAAACGCTTTGCACCCTACAGCGTAGGGATATGCAGTGGATGGATGCAGGTAAGAGGACATCAGCGCAGGCGGAATGCAGATGCCGGGTTTGCACTGAGCGATCATGCAGATTGGAAAGGATTATTAGAAGCCGTTAAAGCTACCGGCGCAGAAAAAGTATTTGTAACACACGGCTTTCAATCGGCATTCAGCCGCTACCTGAATGAACAGGGCATTGCTGCCGGAGAAGTAAAAACTGAATTTGGAACAGAAGAGGAAGAAGCAGTAGAAAGCCCGGAAAAGACAGATGAATAAAACACATGACCATACCATTACAGCGCCAACCTTAGGAGGCATGCAATTGTTTGCACAACTGGTGCAGCAACTGGGCATGAGCACCAAGATCAACGATAAGCTGGATGCATTGGTCAACTACTTTACTTATGCCGACCCAAAAGACAAAGTATGGGTAATTGCTTTATTCAGTGGCCGCCGGCCACGGCGCACCGTCAACTCTACCCAGTTACAAACATGGTGTGCCGAGCTCATTAACCTGCCCTTGTGGTTATTGGAAGAATCGTATCATACTGTAGGCGATCTGTCGGAAACGATCGCTTTGCTGGTACCTGAACGGGAAGACACGCCTGCAACATCCGGAAAGCAATTGCACTATTATGTTGAGCAATTCCTGCAACTGGAAAAAGCTGATGAGCAGGAGAAGAAAACATTCATTCTGCAATCCTGGGATGAGCTTACCAGTAAAGAACGGTTTGTATTCAATAAACTCTTATCAAGTACTTTTCGCGTCGGTGTATCTCAGGGTCTGATGGTAAATGCACTGGCTAAAATTGTACAACTGGAACCCAGCGTTATTGCCCACCGTATCAGCGGCAACTGGGACCCCGTCACTACCAACTTTGAAGACCTTTTGAGCGAGCAGGATATTTCGTTCGACTATTCAAAACCCTATCCTTTTTACCTCGCCTACGCGATTGAAGAAGAAGTGAGCAACTTAGGAGAGCCAGCTGAATGGCAGGCAGAGTGGAAATGGGACGGCATACGCGGGCAGATCATCAAACGCGATAACCAGCTTTTTGTATGGAGCCGCGGTGAAGACCTGATCACGGAGAAATTCCCTGAGTTCAGCGCCTTGCTGGCCAAACTACCAGATGGCGTAGTGATCGACGGCGAAATACTTCCTTATAAAGACGGACAGGTGCTCAACTTCAATGTGCTGCAAACACGCATCGGCCGCAAGAACGTTACCAAAAAAAATTTACAGGAAGCGCCTGCCGGTTTGTTTGCCTATGACTTGCTGGAACTGGACGGACAGGATATTCGTCACTTATCATTGAGCGAACGCAGAGCTGCATTAGAAACATTGATCAACAACTTACAACTACCCTTCATACAGCTTTCACCCATAGTTGATTTCAATAGCTGGGATCAACTCACCCAACTTCGTGAGGAGGCACGCAACATTAACAGCGAAGGCCTGATGCTGAAAAGAAAATCTTCTGCTTACCTCGTTGGCCGTAAAAGAGGTGACTGGTGGAAATGGAAGATCGATCCACTCACGATCGATGCGGTGATGATATATGCACAGAAGGGAGCCGGCAGAAGAAGTAACCTGTATACCGATTACACTTTTGCTGTGAAAGACGGCGATAAGCTGGTCACCTTTACAAAAGCCTATTCCGGACTCACCGATAAAGAGTTTGCACAGGTAGACGCATTTGTTAAAAGGAACTCGATAGAAAAGTTTGGCCCTGTACGCACCGTTAAGCCAGAGTTGGTATTTGAGATCGCCTTTGAAGGCATCGCTGCCAGCAACCGGCACAAATCGGGCGTGGCGCTTCGTTTTCCCCGCATCAGCCGCTGGCGTACCGACAAAAAGCCTGATGAGATCAACACGGTGGAAGACCTCAAAAAGATGTTGGAACTCTATGGGAAATAGCGCGCCGGATGTAGTAACTTGAAGACTGAAATTGAGGGATACATGAGGAAATATGTTGTTTTGTTGATCCTGCTGATTAGCGGCTTTGCATTCACTACCTGGATACAGGAATCCAGTGAATACGATCCTGTTCCCATCCCTCCCAGTACCCAACGCCTTGGCGGTGATGTGCAGAAAGGATTAGCCTACCTCACCACCGGTGACTATGTAAAAGGTGGTATTCCCTACAGTGCCTTTGTAATGGGCCTCGGCAAAGACCGGCGCAATTTTCTGGAAAGAGAAGGAAAGAATGAAAATCTTCCATACGAGTATACTGCCAACACTGCTCCCAATGGAGAAATCGTAGTAGCACCTAATTGCCTGCAATGCCATGCACAGGTATTTGAAGACAAGCTATACATTGGCATGGGCAACACATTCATCGATTTCACGCAGAACGACAAGATGAATATCAAGAACCTGAAGATGATGGAGTCGTGGCTCAAACTCACTGCTCCTAAAAAATACCAGGCATCTAAAAACTTTATCAATGTCGCAAAGGCTATAGGTCCCTACCTGCAAACAGATGTGCAGGGCGTTAATGCAGCTGACCGGCTTGCTGCCATTCTGGTAGCGCATCGTGATCCCGTTACTTTCAAATGGAATGACTCGGCCTACCTGGAACTGCCATCAGATGTAATCCCCACTGATGTACCTGCCTGGTGGCTACTGAAAAAGAAGAACGCCATGTTCTACAATGGATTTGGCAGAGGTGATTTTGGTAAGTTCCTCGGTGCGTCTAACCTGCTCACGGTTACAGACACCAGTGAGTCTGCCGAAGTAGATTCCCACATGCCGGATATGCTGGCTTATATCTATTCGCTTGAAGCGCCCAAATATCCCGGCCCGATCGATAGTACGCAGGCAGCAGCCGGGGAAATAGTGTTCATCAACAATTGTGCGAAGTGCCACGGCAAATATGGTGAAGAAGCAACCTTCCCTAATTTATTGATCCCTTCGGCGGTCATCCAAACCGATTCATTACTATATAAAAGCAACTACTCCAATCCACAGTTTGTGGAGTGGTTCAACAAGAGCTGGTTTACCCGTGGCGACCACCCTGCCCGGCTGGAACCCTTTAATGGCTACATCGCTCCACCCCTGGACGGCATCTGGGCCACCGCACCTTTTCTGCACAACGCTTCAGTGCCCACCCTCGAAGCGCTGCTCAACAGCGACCTCCGGCCCGCCTACTGGTCGAGGAACTTCGACAAACCTGTTTATGATTATGAAAAGGTTGGCTGGGTTTACAAGAAGCAGGAGCAGCCCGGCAAAAATGTCTACAATACCACCAAGCCCGGCTATTCCAACGCGGGCCACACCTTCGGCGACCGCCTCACCGACAAGGAAAGAAAGGCAGTACTGGAATACATGAAGAAGCTATAAATTATTCTCCTAAATTTACCGGGTGCAGACAGAACTCCGTGATACCATAGGATACAAGATCATTCAGCAATGGCTGGCAGATAAAGGCCACCGTCCGTTTTCTTTCCAGGAAGAAACCTGGGAGCATATCATACATGGCGAAAGTGGCCTGGTAAATGCTCCTACCGGCTTTGGGAAAACCTTCTCGGTATTCCTTGGCGCCGTGATCGACTTCATCAATCAGCATCCCAACAACTACAAAACAAAATCGAAGAACGGCTTACAGCTCTTGTGGGTTACTCCCTTGCGTGCTTTGGGAAAAGATATTGCCCGTGCCATGGAAGAAGTAGTCGAAGAGCTGGGCATGAGCTGGAAAGTAGGCATCCGCAATGGCGACACCGATACGAGTGAGCGTCAGCGGCAGAAACGACAAATGCCTGAAGCATTGGTGATCACGCCAGAAAGCCTGCACCTGTTGCTGGCACAAAAAGGATATGCAGAAGTTTTTAAATCCCTTAAGATAATAGCCATCGATGAATGGCATGAACTGATTGGCAGTAAACGTGGTGTGCAGATAGAGTTGGCCATTACAAGGATCGTGCATGTACAACAGGCACATTACAATACCCATTGCGCTGTGTGGGGCATCAGCGCCACCATTGGTAATCTTGACGAAGCACAGGATGTATTGCTATCACCCGTTGGCGGAAAAGGTGCTACTGTAAAAGCCAAGCTGCGCAAAGAAGTAGCGATCGAATCCATTATACCCGATGAAATAGAACAGTATCCCTGGGCAGGTCATCTCGGTATCAAACTGGCGCATAAAGTAATACCCATCATCAATAATAGCCGCACTACACTCATCTTCATCAACACGCGCGGCATGAGTGAGCGGTGGTACCAAACATTGCTCAACGAAGCCCCCGAGTTGGCTGGCGCTATTGCACTCCACCACGGCAGTATAGAGCAGCAATTGCGGATATGGGTAGAAGAAAATTTGCACAGTGGTAAACTGAAAGCAGTAGTATGCACAGCCAGCCTCGACCTCGGCGTCGACTTCCGTCCGGTAGAGACGGTGATACAGGTAGGTTCACCCAAAGGCGTAGCCCGCTTTTTGCAAAGAGCCGGACGTAGTGGCCACCAGCCCGGAGAAGTAAGTAAGATATATTTCCTGCCCACCCACTCATTGGAATTGGTGGAAGCAGCAGCCCTGAAATCGGCCATCGAAGAGAATTTCATCGAAAGCCGCGACCCCATGCTGCTATGCTACGATGTATTGATACAGTTCCTCGGCACACTGGCCATCTCAGATGGCTTCAATCCCGACGCATTATATCCAGAGATCATTGCAACTTATTGCTACCGCGACCTCTCGCCCAACGATTGGGCAAACATCATCCATTTTGTAACGGCAGGCGGCACGGCATTACAGCAATATGATGATTACAAAAAGATTGAAGTCATAGATGGCTTGCACCGCATTACCAGCCGGCGCATTGCTATGCGTCACCGCCTGCACATTGGCACTATCGTGAGTGAGTCGATGATGAAAGTAAAATTCATAAGCGGTGGGTTCATCGGCGTTATAGAAGAATGGTTCGTTTCCCGCTTACAACCGGGAGAAGTGTTCACACTGGCAGGCAGAAACCTGGAGCTGGTGATGATCAAAGATATGACGGCATTGGTGCGCAAATCCAACGCCACCAAATCAATCGTACCCAGCTGGCAGGGAGGGCGCATGCCATTATCGGCTAATCTTGGAAAGAAGCTGCGCGAGAAGTTCAATGAAGCAATAGTCAGCAATCCGCAGCAGGAAAGAGACATTGAACTGGAAGCGTTGCAATCATTGTTCCGGTTGCAGGAGTCACTTTCACATGTGCCGCAGGCCAACGAGTTATTGATCGAACAGATAGAAACCAAAGATGGCTTTCACCTGTTTGTATTCCCCTTCGAAGGCAGACTGGTGCATGAGGCCATGGCCGCTATACTGGCCTACCGTATTAGTAAGATCAGGCCTATTACGTTTTCCTTTGCTATGAATGATTATGGCTTTGAGCTGTTGAGTGATCAGCCTATACCAGTAGATGATACCAATGTGTATGATCTGTTTACCCCCAACGATCTGTTGGCTGATATTCAACGAAGCGTGAATGCCACAGAAATGGCGAAGCGTAAGTTTCGGGACATAGCCGTTATTGGCGGACTCATTTTCCAGGGCTACCCCGGCGAACAGAAGAAAGCAAGACACCTGCAATCCTCAGCATCCTTGTTATTCAACGTATTTTCTGAGTACGAGCCCAACAATTTGTTGCTGCGCCAGGCTTATCAGGAAGTGCTGGACCAGCAGATGGAAGAAGTACGCCTGCGCAATATGCTGGAGCGGATACAACAATCCAACATCATTCTCACTTTCCCCGAAAGACTAACACCATTCTGTTTCCCGATCAAGGTCGACAGCATGCGTGAAAACCTCACTTCCGAAAAACTTGAAGACCGTGTCAAGAAGATGCAAATGCAATTGGGCAAGTAATTCTGTCTATTGGTGTAAAGCCACTCCCCGATTTAACCGGATTCATTAAATTGAGGGTCCTTAACACATAGACCGTATGAAAAAGAAGCTATTGTGGATACTGCTGCTTATCATTATAGGCATACAATTTATCCGGCCCACCCGTAATGAATCCACCACTATTACAAATAACGACATTAGCCAGCTTTATTATATTTCCCCGGAAGTAAGCGCTATCCTTAAGCGTGCCTGCAATGACTGTCATACCAACAATACCATCTATCCCTGGTATACCAATGTACAGCCGTTTGGCTGGTGGATGCAGGAGCATGTAGATGATGGTAAGCGTAATCTGAACTTCAGTGAATTTGGCACCTACAAGCCCAAAGATCAGGACCACGCTATGGAAGAGATCATTGAAGTAATTGAAAACAACGCCATGCCGCTCAACAGCTACACCTGGATGCATAGCGGTGCCAAGCTAACTGAAGAAGAGAAGGAAATGCTGATCGAATGGGCTAAACAACTAAAGGCAGAGATTGCAGCGGTGAAGTAGGATTTTCCTAACTTTGCCCTCCATTCATGCAGGTACACGTTGCACATAAATTACTTCAGCACCAGTTCTGGCTTTCGCCTGACCGCTGTGTTTTCTGGGAGGAAGAAAAAGCACTGATCGTTTCGGATCTTCATTTCGGCAAATCGGGGCACTTTCGCAAACACGGTATACCCGTTCCACAAACAGTTTATAAGAATGATCTTCAGCGACTGGTAAGCCAGCTACAATATTTCCAACCTAAGCAACTCATCGTGGTGGGAGATCTGTTCCACAGTCACCAGAATAAGGAACTGGAGTTATTCAAAAGATGGCGCCATGATCTTGCCGACCTGCCCATCCGGCTGGTAAGAGGCAACCATGATATTCTGCACGAACAATGGTACCAGGAAGCAGCCATCGAAGTAATAGAAGATTCACTGAGCATCAACAATCATTTCCACTTTATACATGACCTGCTGCCGGAGCAAATGAACAACACCGGAACAGACTACTATTTCTCCGGACACCTGCATCCCGGTATCTCAATTAGCGGCAAAGGCAGACAATCACTTTCCTTCCCCTGCTTCTATTTCACGAGAAGCTTTTGTGTGCTGCCAGCCTTTGGACAGTTTACAGGTCTGGCCATGATCCGTCCCGCCGCCGATGAAAACGTATTTGCGATCGTCAACAAACAGATCATCCAATTGCAATGAGCACTGCACACTTGAAGATCGCCTACGATCCTATCTATGCTCACCCATTGCCAGAAGGGCACCGTTTCCCGATGCTGAAGTATGAGCTCATTCCAGAGCAGTTGCTATATGAAGGCAGCATTACTACCAACAATTTGTTTGCGCCAACACCTTGTCCGGATGAAGTAGTGCTGTGGACACATGATGCCGCCTACCTCGAAAGACTGCACCAGCAAACACTTTCCGCTAAAGAACAACGACACATCGGCTTTCCACAATCGCCTGCATTAACGCAGCGCGAACTGGTGATCGCACAAGGCACCATTGATTGCTGCCATTATGCAATGGAGTATGGCGTGGCGATGAATGTGGCCGGCGGCACCCACCATGCTTTTGCCGATCGTGGAGAGGGATTTTGCTTATTGAATGATTTCGCCATCGCCGCCAATTACCTGCTCCACAAAAAGCTGGCAAATAAAATACTGATCATCGACCTTGATGTGCACCAGGGCAATGGGACGGCCCGGCTGTTTGAAAACGAACCATGCGTGTTCACTTTCAGCATGCATGGCGATCACAACTATCCTTTTCATAAAGAACGCAGCGATCTGGATGTTGCCTTGAAAGATGGCACCAACGATGCTATCTATTTACCGCTATTGGAAAACACGCTGCAAACACTGATCACACAACTGCAACCCGACTTTGCATTCTTCCTCTCAGGTGTAGATATCCTGGAAACAGATAAATTCGGCAAGTTGAAAGTTACCATACCAGGTTGCCACAGAAGAGATGAAATTGTATTTTCACTCCTACGCCAACACCGCATTCCCTGCACAGTAGCGATGGGCGGCGGTTACTCCCCCGACGTAAGGACGATCGTAGAAGCTCATTGCAATACTTTCCGTACCGCGCTGGATATTTACTTCTGACCTTCCCCAAATAAAACAGCGCAATAACCAGTAAATACTGACTATTGCGCTGCAAAAAAATTGACATGCGACTTGTGCTGGTCTTCAACAAACAGAACTGTCAACCTAATGTCAATCACATAAATCCAAGTGAACCGTCCGTATTAATTCGTTTTAATTTGCTTTCTTCTTTTTCAGTTTGCTTACCTGCTCCTGCAGGTCGCTTACCACACTGGCCAGTTGGTTCACATCCCAACGTTGTTGGGTGTTGGCTTTGCTGATCACCATGGTAGCCTTCCACAATTCGATCACATCTTCCGCATTGATATTGTAAGGTTGATAAGCCACGTTATCACTGATCAGGGTAAACTTGTTCTTGGCACGTGTATTTTTCAACACACGTTTATATACAATACCTTCATTACGGGAAATAACGATATACGTGTTATTGTTCCTTACTTCTTCCACATCATCTACCTTCTCACCTACAATCACAGAACCACTGGGCGTAGGCAGCATCGAGTCTCCCACAATTTCAAAAGCCCTGTAAGAGCCCGGCGCCAGCATGGGAAGGGTAAAAGTATTCAGTTCATCGAGGAACTCAGGGTCTGCATAACCAGCGAGGTAGCCGGCCGCAGCTTTTACAGGCACCAGTTGTATCTCTGCGGAGCCGGTGGCCATCTTTTGAGCACGTCTTTTGGCCAGGTAATTACCTTTCGCATCTCCAAGGTCTTTCAGCAGCAACTCATCCAACGAGAGCTTGAACATTTCACCCACTTGTTCCAACACTTCAATACGTGGATCAGCCCTTTCTTCTTCATAGGCGCCCAGCAAAGAACGTTTGATGCCAAGTTTAGTAGAAAACTCTTCCTGCGTCCAGCCTCTTAGCTTGCGGAGATATTTAAGGTTTTTACCAGCTATTGCCATAGACTAATAATTTTAGCATCAAAAATACTAACTATTTTATCATTCTACCAAATATTTTATAGATAAAGTGTTGAGCCGACATTAAATCTTATTAAAATACCCGCACAACTCACTACGCACATTTCTCAATCCATCCTCCTTCCACTTTCACAACGCCTGTTTAAGTGCAACATTTGCGTCACTAATCTTTTACCCTATAACCCGTAACAGCCATCTAAAACAAACAACATGATCAAGAAGATCAAGAAAGTCCTTAAGTGGACAGGGATCGTTATTGCCACACTTATCATCATCCTGATAATTACTGTATCATTCAGGCAGAACCTGAAGTTCGAAGCCCCCTACCCTGATCTCAAGGCATCAACCGATAGCAGCATTGTTGCGCGCGGCAGGTACCTCGCCTATGGCCCTGGACACTGTGCCGATTGCCATGGCGATCCCAATGCACGCGAGCTGCTATTGAAAGGTCAGGAAATAGCCCTTTCCGGTGGTATGCCTTTCAAATTACCCATTGCCAATATCTATGTTCGCAACATCACACCCGATATGGAAACAGGCATCGGTAAATTGACCGATAAAGAAATTGCCCGCATGTTGCGCTATGGCGTAAGGCCCGACGGCACAGCCGGGCTGAACTTTATGCCTTTTCATGATATGACTGACGAAGACCTTACCGCCGTCCTCTCATTTTTGCGCAGCCAGCAACCCGTAAAACATAAAGTGCCCGACCATGAGATATTCGCGATGGGCAGGGTCGTAAACGCCTTTCTCATCAAACCGGTAGGTCCCAGTGGTGAAGTACCCAAAAGCATTCCCCGCGATACCACCGCCACCTATGGTAAATACATCGCCAACAGCGTGGCCAATTGTGTGGGCTGCCACACCAACCGCGATATGATGACCGGCGCCGCTATCGGGCCCGAGTTTGCCGGCGGGCTCAAAATGGAATCAGTCGTAGATCCGGAAAATTACTCCGTCCTCACTCCCAACCTTACGCCCGATCAATCCGGCAGGCTGTATGGCTGGTCGCAGGAACAATTCATCAAAAGATTCCGTCAGGGAAGGATCATCCAGCACAGCCCCATGCCCTGGCCCTCCTTCTCCCGTATGAGTGATGATGAGTTGAAAGCCCTTTATAAATACCTCAATAGCCTGAAACCCGTGAAAAACGAGATCAAAGAGGTGGTAGTGGCCAACAAACAATAATTTTCATATCCCTTACCCACTGATTATCAATAGCAGGGTTCAAAATTCAGGCGCTGGATTTTGGACCCTTTTTTCTGCCTTTTTGCCCGTAATAAGTGCAACCTATTACCACCAATCGTCAGCTTTCACTCCCACCGCTTTTCCTTACCTTTGACGTCCTGTCAAATTGGCTCGTTATCAAACTATAGCACCTTTTTTGACAACAGTAATGGCCCACAGGTTCTGCAGGTGTTTACAAAGCCCTGTGCCCGTACGGATCAGCAGGACCAGTGAGCGCTAATTTTGATTAAATCATTCAACCAGCTTATAATCATGTTAGGTTTTTTATCGAAAATGTTCGGAGGCAGTAAATCGGAGAAGGATATTAAAAGTATCCAGCCTATTGTGCTGCAGATCAATCAACACTTTGCTGCCTACCAGTCACTGAGCAACGACCAGTTAAGGAATAAAACACAGGAATTCCGCCAACGTATAAAGGCCCACCTGCAAAAGATCGATGAAGAGATTGCCGGGCTGAATAAACAAGCCGAGGAATTGCCTGTCAGCGATATCACCGGCAAGGATACTATTTACCAGGAGGTAGATAAGCTGATCAAGGACCGGGATAAGCAGATCGAAGAAGTGCTGAAAGAATTGTTGCCGGAAGCGTTTGCCGTGATCAAGGAAACAGCACGCCGCTTCAAGGAAAATACCGAGATCGTAGCTACTGCTACCCAGCTCGACCGCGACCTGAGTGTAAAGAAAGAATATATCCGTATAGAAGGCGATCAAGTCATCTTTAAAAATACCTGGAATGCCGGCGGCGCGCCCATTACCTGGAACATGGTGCACTACGATGTACAGCTGATCGGCGGTACTGTACTCCATGAAGGAAAGATATCTGAAATGGCCACGGGTGAAGGTAAAACCCTGGTGTCTACCCTCCCCGCCTATGTAAATGCACTGGCCGGTGAAGGTGTTCACATCGTAACCGTGAACGACTACCTCGCCAAACGTGACTCTGAGTGGAACGGCACCATTTTCGAATGGCTGGGCCTCACTGTAGATTGTATCGATAGGCACCAACCCAATAGTGCCGACCGCCGCAAGGCTTATCAGGCCGATATTACGTACGGTACCAACAACGAATTTGGTTTCGACTACCTGCGTGATAACATGGTGCATACGCCCGAAGAAATGGTACAACGCAAGCACCATTTTGCCATGGTGGATGAGGTGGACAGCGTATTGATCGACGACGCCCGTACCCCCTTGATCATCTCAGGTCCGGTGCCCCGTGGCGACGATCAGCAATACCATATCCTGAAAAGCCGGGTAGATGCATTGGTAGGTATGCAGAAACAGGTTACCAACAAATACCTGAACGAAGCCAAGAAATTATTTGAAGCAGGCGATGATGAACCCAAGAGTGGTGGTCTGGCCCTGATGCGCGCTTACCGTGGCTTACCCAAAAACAGCGCCCTGATCAAGTTCCTGAGCGAACCAGGCGTGCGGGTGAAACTACAGAAATCAGAAAACTATTACCTGGCCGATCAGCAAAAGCAAATGCCGACAGTAGACCAGGAATTGTTTTTCCATATCGACGAAAAGAACAACCAGGTAGAACTGACCGATAAAGGTATCCAGGCCATCACCAAATCAGGAGAAGATCCTGAGTTCTTCGTGCTGCCGGATATTGGTGTTCAACTGGCAGAGATTGAAAAAGAAGAGCTGGACAGCGAAGAAAAGCTACAACGCAAAGAAGCCGTACTGAACGACTATACCATCAAGGCCGACCGCATCCACACCGTACAACAATTGCTGAAAGCCTATACTTTATTTGATAAGGATATAGAGTACGTAGTAATGGATGGCCAGGTAAAGATCGTGGACGAGCAAACAGGCCGTATCCTCGATGGACGCCGTTACAGTGATGGTTTGCACCAGGCTATTGAAGCGAAGGAAAATGTAAAGATCGAAGCGGCTACACAAACCTATGCTACCATCACCTTACAGAACTACTTCCGTATGTACCACAAGCTGGCCGGTATGACCGGTACAGCCATCACCGAAGCCGGTGAGCTTTGGGACATCTACAAGCTGGATGTAGTGACTATTCCTACCAACGTAACCGCCATCCGTAAAGACCACGAAGACCTGGTATACAAGACCAAACGTGAAAAGTACAAGGCCGTTATCGATGAAATAGAAAAGCTGCGTAATGAAGGCCGTCCCGTACTGGTAGGTACCACTTCAGTAGAGGTGAGTGAATTGCTGAGTAAGATGATGGCGGGCAAGAAGATCCCACACAACGTATTGAACGCAAAACAACACGCCCGTGAAGCACAGGTGGTGGCAGAAGCTGGCCTGGCCGGCGCTGTAACCATCGCCACCAACATGGCCGGTCGTGGTACGGACATCAAGCTCGGACCTGGCGTTAAAGAAGCAGGTGGTCTGGCCATCATCGGTACAGAACGCCACGAAAGCCGTCGTGTAGACAGGCAGTTGCGTGGTCGTGCAGGCCGTCAGGGTGACCCTGGTACTACTCAGTTCTATGTATCACTGGAAGATGAGCTCATGCGTTTGTTCGGTAGTGAGCGTATCGCTTCCATCATGGACCGTTTCGGCTACAAAGAAGGCGAAGTGATCCAGCACAGTATGGTGACCAAAAGCATCGAACGTGCACAAAAGAAAGTAGAAGAGAACAACTTCGGCATTCGTAAGCGCCTGTTGGAATATGATGACGTAATGAACAAACAGCGGAACGTGATCTACAAGAAACGTAACCACGCCCTGTTTGGTGATCGTCTGGCTCTTGACCTCGATAATGCCTTCTACATTGTAGCAGAAGGATTGATCAGTTCATTCCAGGAGCAGGACGATTATGAAGGCTTCAAGATGGCTGCTATCGTAAACTTTGGTATCGATAGCGCTATCACAGCAGAGGAGTTCAGTAAAGGCAATCCCAATCAACTGGCAGACCAGCTGTATGCTGAGGCTATTGCCCGCTATCAGCGTAAGCTGACCGACGTGCAGCAACAGGCAGTGCCGGTATTCAAGAATATACGCACCACACAGGGTAACCATATCGAAAACGTAGTGGTGCCATTCACTGATGGGAAGAAAGGCATGCAGGTATTGGCCAACCTCAACAAAACCGTTGATACCAACGGCCGTGAGCTGACCAACGCGCTGGAACGCCAGATCACATTGGCCATTATCGACGATGCCTGGAAAGAGCACCTGCGTGCCATGGACGATCTGAAGCAAAGCGTACAAACAGCTTACCTGGAGCAGAAAGACCCGCTGGTGATCTACAAGATCACAGCCTTCGACCTGTTCAAGCGCATGGACAGTGATGTAAACAAAGATATCATCAGCTTCCTGTGCCACGCCAACATACCGCAAGAACAACAGAACCCGCAGCAGATCAGGGAAGGACGTGAAGAAAAGACCGATATGAGCCGCATGTCGGCCAACAAAGAAGAGATCGACCGTCGTGGTGATGACTATGCAGCTAACGAGAACGATTACTATGATCCTTCTACGCCTCCTGTAAAGCAGGAACCAGTACGTGTTGGCCCCAAGGTTGGCCGCAACGATCCTTGTCCTTGTGGTAGCGGTAAGAAGTTTAAGAACTGCCACGGCAAAGACGCACAATAATTTCAGTTATAATATTATAAAAAGCATTCACGCAAGTGGATGCTTTTTTGTTTGGCAACGTCACTACCCTACCTGAATTAGCCTATCTTCCGCTTTTCCTTATGATACGCAGCCATAACCGACTTATAATATGGACGATCATCGTCCACTTCTTTATTGTAGTAGGCGCCGGACATGGCGTTGCAACTTTGGGTATAATTGAAATTTTTAGCTTCACCGATATCGGAGAACTGAGATTGCATACATCCTTACTATCTCCCTTCAAAGATCCCTGGCATGCCTTTGCAATAAGCAGTCTGTTGGGGCAGATAGCCCTTGCATTCTCTATGTTATTAAAAAAGGAGAAAAGAACCGGTAAAATGATATTGCATATACTCGGATTGCTTTTCTTATGGCTAAGCATTTATTATTTCACGCATGATGGAGCCTTCCGCCGTGGAATATCTATCAGCATGATCTTTTACATCCCGCTTTTCATTCTTACACTTGTACCCATTTTCCTCGTTATTACCAGGCGGTCATTATCATAAAAAATCATTAAAAGACAGGAGGCAGTTTGTTGATCACAAATCAATAATACATTTGCTTACTAATCTTTCATAAGCCATGAAGAATCTGAAAATAGCTACCGCACAATTTGAAAACAAAAGCGGCGACAAAGCCTATAACCTTTCCATTATAGATCAACTGGCGCAAAAAGCCGCAGCGCAGGGAGCTAATGTAATTGCATTCCATGAATGCTCCATCACCGGCTACACCTTCGCCCGGCAGCTTACCAAAGAACAAATGCTGGCCATTGCAGAGCCGATCCCCGATGGAGCAAGCATTAAACGGTTGCAGACGATCGCAGCGAAGCATAATATCACTGTACTCGCCGGCCTGTTTGAAAAAGACGAGCAGGACAATCTCTTCAAAGCGTACGTATGCGTTGACAAGAACGGCCTCATTGCAAAATACCGCAAGCTACATCCGTTTATTAATCCCTACCTTATACCCGGCAATCAATATTGCGTATTCGACCTGCATGGCTGGAAATGCGGCATCCTGATCTGCTATGACAACAACATCATTGAAAACGTAAGAGCCACCACGCTGCTGGGCGCACAGGTTATCTTCATGCCTCACGTAACAATGTGTACACCTTCTACCCGACCCGGCGCAGGCTTTGTCGATCCGGTGCTCTGGGAAAACCGCGAAGCCGATCCTACTTCTCTCCGATTGGAATTTGATGGCATGAAAGGCCGCGACTGGCTCATGAAGTGGTTACCAGCCCGCGCTTATGACAATGCGATCTACGCCGTTTTCTCCAACCCCATCGGCATGGACGATGACCAACTGAAAAACGGCTGTTCCATGATCATCGATCCGTTTGGGGATGTAATTGCAGAATGCCGTACATTAGGTGACGATATTGTAACTGCCACCATCACACCGGAGAAACTTACTCAGGCAGGTGGCCACCGATACATAAAGGCACGCAGACCTGACCTGTATCGTGACATCATTGGAAAAGAACATACTGCTGAGCAAAAGGTAGTATGGTTACAGAAATAGGCACTTATGCACTTCACCATTAAAAAAGAGCTGGTAGAAAACCGTTACATGCCGGGATATGGCAGACTGGAATTCTGCTCTATGTTTACAGTTACGGAAGCGGAGAAAAATGTCGGACGCTTCTTTTATAGTGATGAAGTTTCTTTTTTAGCTTTCGGAGAAAGAGACATACGTATTAATTACGTCCGGAAGCTCCTTCGTCAAACTCTCTACCCCATCGTAGATCAAAAAGATGGCCAGGCAATAGGCGGCTATGACAGGAGGGATTATACAGGACCTTCCACTCCTTTCGGCAAGCTTTTTCTGGGAGACAGTATGTATCTCACCCAGAAAACAGCACATACATATCCTAAAAACGACAAACAACAACATATTACTATATGGGTAGGCAATATCGTGGAAGCAGCAACTTATCATATTAGAGTCAACAAACCTACTTTCTTCTCACTACGTACAGTACAGGTAGGCAATTCCCCGTTTGAAGGAGAAATAGAGCTGCATGGAAACAACCTGTTACTCCTATTTGCCGGCATCTTTCTCGTACAACAGGTCCTTGAATTTGAAGACGGCGATTAAAAGAACTTACACTTATGTACACAAAAGTCTATTGGCTACACCAGTTCAACAATGCCGCCAAGCTGGGTATTATGGCCCGGCCACGTGGGGGCGACTGGCTCACGCAGGAGATTGCTCAGCTAAAGAAGCAAGGCGTTCAGGTGTTGGTTTCATTACTGGAGCAACAGGAGATTACTGAACTGGGATTGAATGCCCAACAGCAAACATGTACAGCCAATGCCATAGAATACATTAATTTTCCCATCACAGACAGAAGCATCCCTGTATCAACGGAGAAAGCAAAAACGCTGATAGAAGCCCTGACCGAAAAGATCAATAATGGCAGTCCGGTCGTTATTCATTGCAGAATGGGCATCGGGCGGTCATCTATCATGGCAGCTTGCATATTGTTGAAAGCAGGGTACAGACCAAACGAAGTGTTATCACATATCAGCAAAATACGTGGACTTAAAGTACCAGATACTGAAGAACAGGAAAAATGGTTAAAGCGCATACAATAAACGACATTATCAGTATGAAAAACATCATCACACTACTCGCCATAATTATCTCGCTCTTCACGCTGCAATTGCACGCGCAAACACCACCCGAGCCCAAGCTCAAGATCACTCACCTCACCGGCGACTTCTATGTTTATACTACTTACAACCTGTACGGCAAGAACTATGTCCCTTCCAATAGCATGTATGTGGTTACCAGCAAAGGCGCGATCATGATCGACGTTCCCTGGGATACGACGCAATACCAGCCTTTGCTCGACAGCATCAAGTCCCGTCACCATAAAGAAGTAGTGCTCTGTATCTCCACCCACTTCCATGAAGACAGGACTGGCGGCTTATCTTTTCTGCAACGCAAAGGCATCCCCACCTGGTCTACCCAACAAACCTGGGCACTTTGTAAACAACACAACATAGCACCTGCCGCCTTTCGCTTTAAACAAGACACGACTTTCAACATAGGCAACCATCCATTCCAGGTCTTTTATCCCGGCCCGGGCCATGCCCCTGACAACATAGTGATCTGGTTTGATAAAGAAAAAGTGCTGTATGGCGGCTGCTTCGTTAAGAGCACAGAAGCCACCGGCCTCGGCAACCTGTCGGATGCCAACGTACAGGCATGGCCCGCATCCATTCACAAGGTTATGGGCAAATTTCCCAACCCACGTTATGTGATACCCGGGCATGATGGATGGCAGGATAATCGGTCATTACAGCATACCTTGCAATTGCTAAAGGACCATAAACCATGAAACGCCCTTTCTGGCAGGCGGCCATCCGCTTTATTTTCTTTGGGAACTATTTCTACGGACTATGCGCCGTAGCCTTGTCCATTGAAGCCAGCCTGCAGCAACAATACCCGCTGAACAACCTGTTATATTATACCATCGTTTTTTGCGCTACCGTACTCTACTATACACGCGCCTACATTACCGATAATAAAGCTGTCACCAGCAACCAAAGAACCAATTGGTACATTGAGTTCAAACGGTGGGTAGTTTTTTCACAGATCATACTTACCATCATAGTCGCAGTAGGAGGAGGGATATTTCTGTACAAAAACTGGCAGGCCATCAAATGGATGTCCTGGCAAAACTGGGGACTGATATTGATCTTTCCCGTTACTGCAGCTTTGTATTATGGCATCAACAGTAAAAAGCTGGGCAGGTACAACCTGCGCAATTCAGGCTGGCTGAAACCATTTGTAATAGGCTTTGCCTGGGCAGGATTGGTGACTGTCTACCCCGTATTATTTTACAGCATCGATTATGGGCTACATTTTCAGCCCACCCTCGTAGGCCTCTTTCTCTTTATTAAGAATTTCATGTTCATCACAGTACTGTGCATCATGTTCGACATCAAGGACTATGCTGTCGATTACAACCGGCAGCTCAAGACCTTTGTGGTGAAGGTGGGCCTGCGCAATACCATCTTCTATATCATCATTCCGCTGTGCGTCATTGGCCTGATGTCCTTTGTATCTTACGCCATGCTCCGCCATTTTCATTTTATGAAAATAGCATTGAACATCATCCCTTTTGCCGCCCTGATCGCAGTGGCCTGGTCTATGCACCGCCGTCAATCCATCCTCTACTACCTCATCATCATCGACGGCCTTATGCTGGTAAAAGCGCTCTGCGGTACCATCGCCATGGTTTATTTTTAACCTAATGGTATTTGGGTAAAAAGTAAATTTGACAATTATTTAAACGACTCATAAATAATGGCTTATACTACATAAACCATTATAGCCGGTAAGTAAGAACCTATATCCGCCACACACAGGATTTTTGGTATTGATTTTCCGCTACTATCTTTGTGCAAGCTACCCCTGAGTATAACAATAAGCCGGTGGCACCGGCTTTGCTTATGGAGTACCCTAATGAAGTTCTACTATTATGAGTCTCGGAAGTAAAGTAGTAAGCGCCAGGAAGAGTAAAGGCCTTACACAGGAACAACTGGCAGAGAGAGCATCCGTCACCGTACGCACCATACAACGTATTGAAAGTGATGAAAGCATTCCACGCGATTATACCCTGAAAGCTATAGCCGCAGCCCTCGGTATGCCTTTGGAAGACTTTATCTCGGTAAGGTCTTGTCTCAATAAAGTTTGTACGGCTTACCTGTCTGTGCAGGAAGAAAAGCCAGCCGAGCCAACAGAAAACCGTCACTTCCTCCAGCTACTCAATCTCTCAGCATTCTCTTACCTCGTAGTACCTTTTATACATTTCTTAATTCCTATTTTCCTGCTGAAGAAGAGAAAGGATAAAGACGATGTTCTTCAAACTACCGGTCAGCGTATTATCCGTCAACAGATCTACTGGACCGTTTCCACCCATTTTCTGATGTTCCTCACGCTTGTTTACAACCTGGTACAAGCCACCTGGTTCGACAAAAGCCACCTGCTCAATTACCTTTGGGTGTTTGCAGGCATGTACATCCTCAACGCTTTTATCATCTTTTTTACGGCTATCAGGATCAGGCATAACAGCCGCAATTATTATGTAAATAATTGATTGACAGCACATGTCAGGTAAATGTCGGGCGAATGTCGGGTACATTCCGGCTACTCTTGCCCTAACTTGCCTGCATGAAAAAACGCCTATTATTCCCGGCCCTGCTATCCATCTTTTGTTTGCAAAGCACCCAGGCACAAATACCTCCTTCCCTTCCGGCCAATCAGTTAATCCTTGCTGCCGGTAACCATACTTTGCCATTGCGCTGGAATGGAGATACACTCGCCGGGCAATGGAACCCATACGCAGCCCTTCTCATCCCGGTCACTATTGCCGGTTGTCCGCATACCTTCTACATGCAATTTGACACGGGGTCTCCTTATACCCTTTTCTATGGCAACAAGCTACAGGCTATTTATCGGAAATACCCCGCTACCACTGCACTGCGCAATGTTGGCGACAGCCTCAGCAACTTCCGTTTCAAAGCAGGGTCGCTCTCCATTACTGCCCGCCAGGTGCCTGTCCGTACATTCGACAGCACAACTATTGACTGGAAAAACAAACGCGCACCCATCATCATCGGCACCCTTGGCACTGACCTGATCGATAACAAAGTAGTAGTAATCGATTATCCACGGCAACAACTACACATTTCAGATAGCCTGCCAGCAGCTTTTCAAAAAGGTATCACCACCGGGTTCCACTTTTCTATGCGTCGCATCCTGTTGCCGGCGGAAGTGGCCGGCAAAAAAACGATCCTGTATTTCGATAGCGGCTCCAGTGCCTTTGAACTGCTCACCGATAAAGCCACCTGCAGCAAGCTGGCTGCCGACACCTTACTAACGGTCCGCTACCCCGTACAATCCTGGGGGAAAACCTTAATAGCCAATACGATCACCACCACCGACAGCATTACATTAGCGGGTCATACCATTCCCCTTCGCCACGCCACCTGGATAGAAGGCGTTAGCGACACGCAGGTAAACCAGATGATGAAAATGGGAATAGGCGGCATGACGGGCAACAAATTATTCATATCAAATATATTGGTATTGGATACCCGCAACAAACAGTTTAAGCTATTTTGAATATAACATCACGGCAGCGCTTATCCCGGAATCTCGCCCGAATTCAGTATATTTAGATAAACACAGTCACATGAGAAAAATGCTTGCAGCATGGGCCCTGCTGTTGATCACTGCTACCGTGCTGGGCCAGGGATTGGGCGCCGATGCCCGATCAGCCGGTCGCCCCATAGCAATAGGCCGACTGCCGGATGTACCGGAAAGCGAGACAGTACGTGCTAAATTCCTCAGCCAGGAATGGTCGCCCGGCATAGTGACCTTTAAGAACGGAGCCCCCTCCATGACTGTGCCCCTTCTCTTTGACGAGTTTGGCGAAAAGCTATACTATCTGCAAAACAACCTCACGATGGAGTTCAACAACCCTGTAGCCTCTTTCACGCTCATGCTGATCATAAAAGGCGATAGCGGATATGTAACTTATAAAAATGGATTCCCTGCTATACATAAGAATACCAGCGAAACATTCTATGAAGTAGTAGTGGACGGCAAATACGAGCTACTGAAATGCCGGGCTAAAACCATTGGCCTTTACAAAGAAGATGTACCGGAAGAACGTCGCAGCAACCAGATCAAAGAAATGTTGTACGCCTTGCTGCCCGACGGGCAAATCACAGAAGTCAAAAAAGACAAAGACTACCTGTGTGCCCTGCCCAAATATGGCGACGCCATTAAAAATGTAGCAGACACCAAAAAGCTTAAGCTGAAAAACGAGAAGGGGCTTATAGAATTATTTGCGTTCCTCAACCAGTAATAATATACCTGGCCCATAAATTCCCCAACTATACTACCTCTTGTTTAACAGGATGGAACACAGTTCCTGAATTACAACACAAACCTGCTGGCATCCGTTCTGCATGTATAGCGCTAAACATAAGTTATGAGCGATATACAAAATCTTACAGATCAGGAAGCTATTAAAAAGATGCAGGAACTGGGCAATGGTGAAGTTTGCCTCTTTTGCACCTTCGCCGAAGGACAGGAAGAAAGTCTTCAGTTCAGGCCCATGGGCACACAATCTATTGATGACAACGGCCACCTATGGTTCTTCAGCGACCGTCGTAGTAATAAAGACGAACAGATAGATGAGTACAACAAAGTATACTTGCTTTATTCCAATCCCGGCAAGCAAAACTACATGTGCATTGAAGGTTCTGCAATCGCCACACGCGATAAAGCAAAAATAGAAGAACTCTGGACCCCCATTGCAAAAGCCTGGTTCAAAGATGGTAAAGATGATCCCTATATTTCTGTGATTGAAGTAATACCGCAACGAGCTCATTATTGGGATACCAAACACGGAAAAATGATCTCCTTCCTCAAGATACTGGCATCCGTAGTGAGCAATAAGACCATGGAAGATGGCGTGGAAGGTGACCTGCAGGTAAACTCCCGGTGATTGCTATCTTTACGGAAACGAATACAGATGCATACCAGGAAAGAGATACTGCCGGCAGTGGCAGCCATCGTGTTCAACCAGCAGGGCGAAGTATTGTTGCAGCGCCGCAAAGATGTGGGGAAGTGGGGTCTTATTTCGGGCCATGTGGAGTTTGGAGAGAGCGTTACCGATGCTATCCTGCGCGAAATACAGGAAGAGACAGACGCGCAGGCAGACATCAAAAGGTTCATCGGCATTTACTCATCGCCGCTTTCGCAAACCTATCACTATACCGACAGGACCGTTCAATACGTTACGTCCTATTTTGAGGTGAGGCTGCTACAGGATATACAGCCAGGCTTTTCCAATGAAGAAACAGCTGAACTGCGCTTCTTTCCGCAGGAAGCTATACCGGAAGAACTCGCATTGGTCAATCCTTATTGGCTGGAAGATGCATTAGACACGACAGCTCCGCCTTTTATGAGATAAAAAATTGCCGGGAAGACGGTAAGACGTTAGCAATTATAAAATCGCTTAACGCCTTACTGCCTTCCCGGCTAATAAATAGGGGTACGGATTAAACTTACTTTAACCCATATTTGTATTTGTAACGCTCGTACAATTGCTTGTGTTTGTCGGTAAGATTTACTTCGCGACCTTGAATAAACGCATACTGAATAATCTGGCTGCGCATATCCAGCAGGTCACCATCACTTACTACAATGTTGGCATCCTTGCCAGTTTCAAGAGAACCAGTCTTATCAGCTACACCCAATATTTTAGCGGCATTGAGTGAAACTGCAGACAATGCTTCTTCTTTGGTAAGACCATAAGCAGCGGCCGTACCGGCATTGAAAGCCAGGTTACGCTGACGGGTGTTACCATCTTCATCGTTGATGGCAAACAGTACACCCGCTTTCTGCAAAGCAGCAGGTGTTTTGTAAGGCTGGTCGACATCATCATCCACCATCGTAGGCAGGTTGTGCATTTGGCCCAGGATCACCGCGATATTGTTCGCTTTCAGCAGGTCAGCGATCTGGTAGCTTTCAGAGCCACCAACGATCACTACGTCGAAACCAAACTCTTTTGCGAAATCGATCGCTATCAGCATTTCCTTCACGATGTTGCAATGAACAAACAGCTTCTGCTTTTTGGTAAACAGGCCTTTCACTGCTTCATATTTCAAATTGGTCTCTTCATGCGCGCTTTCCGCCTGGTAAGCTTTTGCCTCCCGGAAGAAGGCCTTAACACCTTCGATCTGGTCGAGTGCCCGCTTAATGGGATCACCAGCGGGCTGCTGACCACCAAAACGGCCAAAACCACCACGGCCACCACCACGCAACATCAAAGAAGGCATACGCAACTGAATGCCATTGTCAGGCAGGTAAGCTGCATCTTCCCAGTTCCACGCATCCAGTTGCACCACAGAAGAGCTACCGGAAATAATACCACCATCAGGCACTACGTTGGCCAGCAGGATACCATTATTAGGCAACGTACGCGTCACTTTAGAATCGGTATTGTAAGCTACCAGTGAGCGGATATTAGGGTTCATTTGTCCCAACTCGCTGTCATCATTAGTAGCACGTACACTCGATACTTCTACCAGACCAAGATTGGATTGAGATAAAATAAGACCGGGATAAATGTGCTTGCCTTTACAGTCGATCACCTTTGCATCGGCAATAGAAGCAGTAGCACGTACATCAACGATCTTTCCTTTTGAGAAAACGACCATGCCGTTCTCGATAACCTGACCGTTACCTACGTGTACCGTAGCATTGGTCAACGCAATAGTTTGCGTTTGGGCAGGCGCAGGATATATGCTCTCCTGGGCAGTAACATTGGTTACCATCCAGCAGCCCATCAATATAGTGAAGAATATTCTTTTCATAATTCAGTTCATTTACAGGGGTTATTTGTTTTCGTTAAGCAACTCAGCAGCTTCCTCTTCAGTAAGTGCCAGCAGACCATGGCTGTGCAGGTGGTCCATGCAAGCCTGGATCACTTCATAGCGGGGACGTGGACGTGCAAATCCACCACCGCCGCCAGCGCCACCACCGGGTGCAGTACGCTTGGCCGCTGCCAGCTTCTGGATCAGCCTTGTTCTCTCCGCCTGTACTTGAGCACGCAATTCTTTGTCGCGCTCGCGATCAAAAAATACCGTACCGTCAACGATTGTTTTTTCAGCTACTGCATAAATGCTCAGCGGGTTGTTGCTCCACAGTACGAGGTCAGCATCTTTACCCACCTTGATACTGCCCACTTTATCATCTACGTGCAGCATTTTCGCAGGGTTCAGCGTCACCATCTTCAGCGCTTCTTCTTCCGTAACACCACCATACTTCACGATCTTACCAGCTTCCTGGTTCAGACGGCGCGCCATCTCAGCATCATCAGAGTTGATAGCCACGTTCAGACCAACCCGTTGCATGATAGCCGCATTGTAAGGGATAGCGTCTACCACTTCCATTTTATACTGCCACCAGTCGCTGAAAGTAGAAGCATTGGAACCTTGTGCTTTCATCTTGTCGGCTACTTTATAGCCTTCCAGGATATGCGTGAAAGTGTTGATGGGGAAATTGAATTTATCAGCTACACGCAACGCGGCAGTGATCTCACTTTGCACATAAGAGTGCATCGTGATGAAACGTTTTTTATTCATGATCTCAACCAGTGCATCCAGCTCCAGGTCACGACGCACTCCAGGCTTCTTGGCCTTCATGGCATTCTCGTAATCCTTTGCACGCTGGAAAGCATCTACCAATACCTGCTCCACACCCATACGCGTATCGGGGAAACGGTTGTTGTTTTGAGAGCTGCTGCGCTTTACGTTCTCACCAAGGGCAAACTTGATGAAAGGATCAGAACCTTTGAACTTCAATCCTTCATCATCAGCACCCCAGCGCAATTTGATCAGCTGCGTTTGACCACCGATCGTATTGGCAGAGCCGTGCAGGATATGAGAAGAAGTTACCCCGCCACTCAACTGGCGATAGATATTGATATCTTCAGGGTTCAGGTTATCAGCAATGCGCACCTCAGAAGTAACACTTTGTGCACCTTCATTGATAGAGGCAGCAGCAATGTGCGAGTGCTCGTCAATAACACCCGGCGTTAAATGCTTGCCGGTACCGTCGATCACTTTAGCACCAGTAGCAGACAGGTTCTTACCGATCTTAGAGATCTTACCACCGGTTACCAATACATCGGTACCTTCCAGTTTGCCATCCTTTTCATTGGTCCAAACTGTAGCATTCTTAATTAAGATAGTTTCCTGCTTAGGCATTTCTTCGGCACCATAAGCGAGGAAGGGGAAAGTAACCTTGCCCAGTTGCAAAGGCATTTTAGGACGGGCAGAATCAGCTTTGGCAACAGCTGCTTGTTCCAAAGTAGCAGTCCAGGTAAACTTGTTGCCACCGCCATCGCGGCCTGCACCGTTCCACACATTGCCACTGGCCACACCACTCATTACTGTTTCAGTAGCGCGTGGACCACGGCCTTCTGTAAAGCTCAGCTTCACCAGTTTGCCATCATAGGTATATTTACCAGTGAGGGTATCTCTTTCAGTGAAAGTAGCAGTACCGCCATCTTTCAGTTCAACTGTATAATTTTTAGTACCGCCAGCAGTGTTAGCTACGAGTTTGTAGGTGCCTTTCACATCGTACCAACCATCTTCTTTCACTCCATATTTGTAACCCTGTACCCAGTTTTGGTACACCACTGTTCTTTCCTGAAAGATGGGGCCGGAGGTAATGAGGAAGTTAGCCAGCTTGCCTGCATCGAGGCTACCGGTCTTATCATAAACACCCAGCAAAGTAGCAGGCGTTTTGGTCAACGCTTCCAGCGCTTTGGTCTCCGTTAAACCATACTCGATCGCTTTGCGCAGGTTGGCGAGAAATTCGCCCACATTGCCCAGATCGGAAGTAGTAAGGCAAAAAGTAATACCAGCTTTTTCAAAAGCAGCAGCATTACCAGGCGCCAGTTCCCAATGCTTCATATCATCGAGGCCGGTGAAACGAACATCGTTGGGATCATCTACATCCATTGCCGCGGGATAATTCAGCGGCAGGATAAAAGCAGCCTTGGTAGTAGTCATCTCGTTGATACGCTGATATTCATTACCTCCAGCCTTGAAGATAAACTGAACACCAAACTCATCACCTACACGGTCTGCACGCAATACATTCCATTTATCGTTGGCCTCCATGATCTGTGGCAGGCTTTGGTTGTCGTTCCAGGCTTTCAGCGTGAGGTTAGTGCCTTCTTTAGCTGGATTGGATTTATACCAGGCTGCATCGATAAAGCTCTGGCGCAGTAAAGCGATCACTCCCATCATGGAAGCAGGGTAGCTTTGCGTGGACGAACCTTTATTCAATGAATAATGTGCAGTAGCCTTTTCCTTTACCATGGTAAAGTTTTCCTTTACATCAGCCAGCGTCACCACAGCACCGGTACCACGGGCAATGCCATCCTTCTGGTGGGTAAGCACCGTACCAAAACCGATATCACGCAGCGTCTTGGCTTTCGCTTCATCGGCATTGAACAGTTTGCCACCTTCCACATCACTGTGAATGGATTGGTTCCAACCGAAAGCACCTTTCTGGTTGGAAGTAAGCTGGGCGGGTTGGTTGAAGTTGAAACCACCACCTAACTGACGTGTAGGAGCAGTAATACCATAATCGGAATAAGCATCCACAAAAGAGGGATAGATGAATTTGCCCTTACAATCGATCACCACCGCATCCTTGGGAGCGGCCACGTTGGCGCCTACGGAAACGATCTTGCCATCCTTGATCACCAATGTAGCATTGGCAACCGTAGTCTGGGCATCTTTTACAATCGTAGCGTTGGTGAAAGCGTAATAACCGTTTTTGGGATCAGCCACTCCATTCACAGGGAAAGTGGCCTGGGCCAGTGCGGAAAATTTAATAGCAAGTAACAACCCCATCAGGGAAAGCGATTTCCCTCGGGGGCTAAGCCTGAGTTTTCTCATATGCTGGTTGGTTTTATAATCTCGAGCCGAAAAAGGTCCAATTTAACCAAATGCACTAATTTAGACCCCATAAAATTTGCCTGACCGGCAAATAACCTCCATAAGACGCTTATAGCCGTTGTTTCCTGCTGACAAATGACTAAAATTGCTCATTTTTCTATGAATATTGCCCAATATATTGATCATACGCTGTTGAAGCCTACCAGCACTTTAGATGAAATAAAAAAATTATGCGACGAGGCAATGCAGTACGGCTTTGCAGCTGTATGCGTGCCGCCGCCCCTGGTAATGCATGCAAAGAAATATTTAGCGGGCAGCAACGTTAAAGTGGCTACCGTAATAGGCTTCCCCTTTGGTTATTCGGCACCGGCTGCCAAACAGACAGAAACAGAACAGGCCATCGAGGATGGAGCCGATGAACTGGATATGGTTATCAATCTCATTGCCTTACGGGCCGGCGCTACGGCCTTGCTCGAAGCGGAGATAGAACCCATTGTGACATTGGCTCACCAACAAGGGCGGTTGGTGAAAGTGATCATAGAAAGTGGCATATTGTCTGCAGAAGAGATCATACAGTGTTGTACATTGTACGCCGCAGCCAATGTAGATTTTGTTAAAACTTCTACCGGCTACGCCGAAAAAGGAGCCAGCGTGGAAGCGGTGCAACTGATGCGTAAACATTTACCGTCTACCATTCAGATCAAGGCATCCGGAGGCATCAGGAACTATGCTTTTGCAAAGGAACTGATCGAGGCTGGCGCTACGAGGTTGGGAGCCAGTGCCAGCGTAGCAATTGTAACAGGCGAAAAAGAAAGCAACACCAGCGGTTATTAATAAACAAGAAGGATCCGATAACTCAACGCAATATGAAAAGGCTTATCGTTATACTCATATCATTGATCAGTGTGCAGGCTTTTGCACAGGCAGATACGAATTCTATCGTTGTACACAAAGATCCCCGCATAGACCTGCTGGTAAAAAAACAGATCGAGATCAACGAGGTAACCACCCGCAATGCCAGGCGTTTTGTACCCGGCTTCCGCATCCTGGTGGTAAATACCAATGACCGCAACAAAGCCCTTACCGCTAAATCAAAGCTATACCAGGAATTTCCTTCCCTGAACGTATACCTCATGTACCAGGCCCCCTTCTACAAACTGAAAGCAGGGAACTTCAAGGAACGCAAAGATGCTGACGACTTCCTGCCTACCATTCAGAAGTTGTTCAGTTCCGGTGTTTATGTGATACGAGATACTATTGAAGTAAATCCAGATCCAGCGGCCAATTAAGCCCCTACTTTCACGCTTCACGTCTCATCTATTCCGTCCAGATGTTTTACATTTGGGCCATGAGTACGCTGAAACAAAAAGTACAAGACCTGGCCAATACCTATGCACCGGCATTTATCGACATCCGTCATCACTTACATGCCCATCCGGAACTAAGCTACCAGGAAGTAGAAACTTCCCAATTCATACAACAAAAACTACAGGAGTTTGGTATCCCCTATCAGGTGATGGCCACTACCGGCGTAGTTGGACTGATCAAAGGAAAGAATCCCGACAAACGGGTAGTGGCCCTGCGTGCCGATATCGACGCACTGCCCATCCTCGAAGAAAACAATGTTCCCTATAAATCAACCCGCGACGGCATCATGCATGCCTGTGGTCATGATGTGCACACCACCTGCCTGCTGGGCGCCGCTAAAATATTACAGGAGTTGAAAGATGAATGGGAAGGAACGGTGAAACTTATCTTCCAGCCCGGTGAAGAACGCAACCCCGGAGGCGCCAGCATCCTGATCAAAGAAGGAGTACTAACCAACCCCGCCCCACAAGCTATCTTCGGATTGCATGTGCATCCGCAACTGGCAGTGGGTCAACTTAGCTTCCGCGGCGGACAGGTAATGGCCAGCGCCGATGAGATCTACATCACCATCAAAGGAAAGGGTGGCCATGCTGCAGCACCTCACCTGACGGTCGACACCATTCTTATCGCCTCACATCTTATCGTGAGCCTGCAACAGATCATTAGCCGCAACAGGAACCCACTCTCCCCTTCCGTATTATCCATTTGCTCTATACAAGGTGGACATACCACCAACGTAATACCCAGTGAAGTAAAGCTGATGGGCACCTTCCGTGCACTCGATGAAGCCTGGCGCTTTAAAGCACATGAACTGATCCGCAACAACGCAGTGCAATTGGTGCACGCCATGGGTGGAGAGATCGACCTGCACATCGACGTAGGTTATCCTACTGTATACAACCACGAAGCACTGAACAACGTGGCCCGGAAACTGGCAGAAGACTACATGGGCGCAGAGCATGTAGAAACTACTGAAATGCGGATGGGCGCGGAAGACTTTGGCTATTATACACAACTGATACCCGGCTGCTTTTACCGGCTGGGCGTGATGAATGAAGCCAAAGGCATCACCTCTGGTGTACACACCCCCACCTTCAACATCGATGAAAGCGCCATCGAAACAGGTATGGGTATGATGGCCTGGCTGGGAGCGAATGCGAGCCTTGACAGTTAGATCAGTTACAGGTGACAGGACACAAGTTACAGGGCATAAAACCCGCCCGACATTCTTCCCTGCAACCTGAAACTTGTAACCTGCAACAAAGAACTTTACATATGCTACGTCTCACTACCTTATTCCTGTTCCTGACAACGTTGGCATACGCCCAATCTGCTGACAGCAAATACGATCGCCAGGAGATCATGATCCCCATGCGCGATGGCGTAAAGCTCAATACGGTCATCTTTACGCCGAAAGCAGCGAGTGAAAAATATCCCTTCCTGTTGCGACGTACACCGTATGGCGTTAGCGGAGCCGGAGCACCGGATAAAAGTGCTTATACCAAAGACCTGGCCGATGATGGCTATATCTTCGTATTCCAGGATATCCGTGGCCGCTATAAGAGCGAAGGCAAGTTCGAGATGCAACGCTTCAGCCGCAACAAGAAAGACCTCAAAGCCATCGATGAGAGTACCGATACTTACGACACGTTTGAATGGCTATTAAAAAACATCGCCAATAACAATGGCAAGGCTGGCATGTATGGCATATCCTACGATGGCTGGACCACCATGCAAGGCGCTATCGATCCGCATCCAGCATTGGTAGCCGTTTCAGAACAGGCTACTCCTTCCGACATGTGGCTGGGCGACGACTTTCACCACAACGGCGCATTCCGCCTTAGCTATGGTTTTGAATATGCGTTTATGGAGGAGGCTGGTAAAACAGATAGCCTGTTCCCTTTCGGGATGCACGACCTTTACGATTGGTATCTCCAATTAGGATCACTTTCCAACGTCAATAAAAAATACTTCCACAACCATATCCCCACCTGGAATGATTTTGCCAGCCATCCCAACTACGATGCCTTCTGGCAAAAGCAATCACTGGCATATCGTCTCGATTCGCCACGCGTATATACCATGCACGTAGCCGGCTGGTGGGACCAGGAAGATTTTTATGGCCCGCTGAAAGCTTATGAGGTATTGGAGAAGAAAGACCGCAGCAACAAAAACTATATCGTGGCCGGTCCCTGGAATCATGGGGGTTGGGCAGGAGGCGCAGGCAATACGCTGGGCAATATCAATTTTGATACGAGTACAGGACCTACTTTCCGGAAAGACATACAAGCCCGTTGGTTTGGCTACCACCTCAAAGGCAAAGGAGATGGCAACTTTGCAGAAGCCATTACCTTTCAAACAGGTTCTAACACCTGGAAGAATTACAACCAATGGCCACCGGCTGAAGCTGTAAAACAAAATCTGTATTTCCACCGCAACGGTAAACTCTCTTTCGATAAACCACCTGTGTCTGCTGCTCCTGCTTTCGACAGCTATGTATCTGATCCATCCCGCCCGGTGCCTTATCGCACCAGGCCCATCGAACAAACTTATGGTCCCGGCTCCCGCTGGCGCACCTGGCTCACCGAAGACCAGCGCTTTGTGCACAACCGGCCTGATGTGTTGAGTTGGGAAACGGAAGTATTGCAGGAAGATGTAACAGTAACCGGTCAGCTATGGGCCAGGCTCTTTGCCGCTACTACCGGCAGCGATGCCGACTGGATTGTGAAGCTGATAGACGTATATCCGGCCGAATATCCCAAAGACCGCAAGATGGGCGGTTACCAGTTCATGGTGTCCAACGATGTGTTCCGTGGCCGTTATCGCAAAAGCTTTGAACACCCCGAAGCCATTACACCCAACAAAGTAGAAAACTATAACATCGACCTCCACAGCATCAACCACGTATTTAAAAAAGGCCATAAAATCATGGTGCAAATACAAAGCACCTGGTTTCCTATCATAGACCGCAACCCGCAAAAATATGTACCCAATATTTTCGAAGCAAAGGAGTCAGACTTCCAAAAAGCAACCCACATGATCTATCGCACAGCAGGATTGCCTTCGCATATTGAACTATCGGTGATCAGATAACATACAGGCTGTCCAACAATACGGTATCCTTACTTGAGGAACTTTAGCTTAGTATCAATATTTTGCGCTGTCTTCCTGCCTTGCTTTGCGCCTTCTTCGCAGGAATAGCGATAATGAATGCCTCCATATAATCTTGAAATAGAGATCTCTTCCGCCATGGCATCAAAAGAAGCATAGCGGCGTGAACCTAAATTTTCAGGACCCTTGCCAATATCAGCCATAACACCTTCATAGGTAGCATTAGTAAGGGCAGTCTGGTTGCCATAAATACTGGTGAGTGCGTAGGCCACACTATTGCTGAACACTGCATGATTGGAAGGAAAGTCAGGGAAACCGGGTGTTGCCAGAAAAGGCTGCCATACCGGGTTAGCCCCGGGCGCAATGGTAGCACGGATAAACTGGAAAGGCCTTTCAGCCAAATGTGTATACTTTACTTTAAAGGACCCGGTAACAGCATCACACAAAGTAATGCCGGTTTTTGCATACGTAAGCGCCGCTTTATCCAATGCCGGCTTTAACTGTTCCATCAACTGCTTCAACACGGAAATATAATGTGCCCCTGCGGGATAACCAGGATTCGAATCATTATAATACTTTGCGATCAGCTTTTGCTCATGCGTAAGATTCTTCGACACCGTGTACACTTCATTCATTTGTGCATAATAAGGAGAAGCAGGATTGGTGCTGTAAGTAAGTGGAGGAGAGGCTACATTATCCAAACTACCGGCAACCAGCAACCTGTTGTACCCACCATAAGGATTTACAGGAGCACCGGTTTCGGGCTGCCACATGCCAGGATAATAAGCAGGTAATTGATAAGCTGTTGTTGGCCAGTTGGCATTGTCAGTCTGCGCCCACGCAAAGATCCTGTTGGCCACTTCTGTTCCAAACGCAGCAGAACGCTGGAAAACATCATTGCCCGCTTCTGCCTGGAGTTTTGTATTCAATTCATTTTCGAGACTGGTAACAGCCAGTTCATTATAAGCAGCTGGAACTGCACTAAAAAACTTACGCGTCAAAACAGCCAGCGCCGAATGAGCACAGGTGGGCCAGTGATAAGGAAGCCCGGGGTCTGCAGCCGGCATCGCAGGCATGTCAGTAAGCTGTCCATACAACGACCGGTTGGCAGGCATACCCGGCAATACTGATTCATACAAAGCGATACCGCAATAAGCCATATACCGGGCAGGATTAAACCCGAAAGGATTGCCGGATGGCCTGTTCAGCATAGAGGTTTGCACGCCCTGCCATTTCACCACCACATCAGCTGGATAGGTTTTAGCTTGCGGTATATCATTCTCATTTTTTTTCTTGCAGGCTACACCGGCCAGATAAAGCACGGTAATAAGCAGCAATACACGCCCTATTCTATTACTCATAGTTGTAGTTGTTTAAGCGTTATACAATAAGTAAGGGATCGATAACAGCAGTAACAAAGGGCGGATGATTCCTGGTTAACCGGTAACGCAGCACCAAAATAGCGATAGCCGTAACTCTTTTTCCAGGCGATCGCTCAATGCATTTGTTTTCAGAAATAAGACAGGCACCACAGATCAATAGCTCCCGGAGGGAGGAAGCTGCCGTTTATCGGAAAACCCTGCCTTTAGTCTATTTTCCGCTGCCTGCGGGATAATAGTCAGGCCGATTGCTTAATTTGTAGTAGTTGAGATCCATGAATGCCTTCCTCTACAATGAGTTTATTTTTTCCTCCCGCTATCGTGTGTGGAGGCATATACTGTATTGGTCGTTTCATATTACAATATGGGCTGCATTTTGGGTGATCATGGGCGCACCAGGTTCCTATGCCCGCTATCTATTGAATATGACCATGTGGGTTCCGCTTTTTATATTTTTCAGTTATCCAATGGTATATATAGCCATCCCATACCTGCTGTTGAAAGGCAAAGTAGTCCAGTTCTTACTTGCTATCCTCAGCTGGGGCGCGCTGGGCCTTTATATGGATGTGGCTTACAGGAGCTATGTATTGATACCTGCACAGGAAGCAATGGGATTGAAGAACATCATTCCGAGAGGGCCATTAGCCTTCTGCTACCTGTGCATGACCACTTCGGCAGCAAGCCCCATGATCATAAAGTTTTTCAAGCTATGGTCTATTAAACAGCGTGACTGGATACGTGCACAAGAGGAAAAAATAACAGCCGAACTGCAGTTGTTGAAAGCACAGGTACATCCGCATTTCCTGTTCAATACACTCAACAACATTTACTCCTTTTCAATGGAGGGCTCGCCCAAAACCCCGGGCCTTATCTTAAAATTGTCTTCATTGCTCAGTTACATGCTCTACGACTGCAAAGCAGAAGAAGTACGGCTGGAAAAAGAAATAGAGATCATGAAAAACTATATCGACCTGGAAAAAGAGCGCTATGGCAATAAGATCGAAATATCCTGGAGCGTGGAAGGTGATATAAAAGACAAGTTTATTGCGCCCCTGATCATGCTGCCCTTCCTGGAGAACGCTTTTAAACATGGCACCTCCGAGCAAATAGAAAAACCCTGGCTGGGCGTGGATATTTCCGTAAAGTACAATACTCTTCGATGTAAGATCGCCAACAGCAAGAACGAATATGTACCTTATAACAACAATGGCATCGGCATCAACAATGTCAAGAAGCGCCTGGAATTTATTTATGCCGGCAAATACGAACTAAAGATCAACGACGAGGGAAACTTCTTCGTGATCTCGATGCTGGTCAAATTAACAGGCGATATAACCGATTATAATACCGTACCCGTTTTCCCGGTGACCCCACAAACCATCTCCGCATGAAACTACGCTGTCTGCTGATAGATGATGAACCGCCAGCCCTGAAAGTGCTGACCAGTTATATCACTTCTATCAATGGACTGGAAATTGCGGGGCAGTGCGGGAATGCTATCGAAGCCCTCGATGTGCTGAAACATAAAGCCGTAGATGTAATATTCCTTGATATAAAGATGCCCCGCATCATTGGCACCGAGTTTTTAAAAAACTTGTCGCATCCGCCCAAAGTCATATTTGTTACCGCCTACAGAGAATATGCAGTCGACGGTTTCGAACTGGACGCGGTGGACTACCTGGTGAAACCTGTCTCGTTCGAACGCTTCTTCAAAGCCATTACCAGACTGAACCGGCTGATGGGACAGGAAACATCCATAACAAATACCAGCGAAGTTGCCACTACTGTCCCGTTCGTTTACCTGAAGGTTGACCGCGACATGAAAAAGGTCATTATCAATGATATCCTGTATATCGAAAGCTGGAAAGACTATGTAAAAGTCTTTTTTGTAAATGGTCAGCATTTGCTGGCAAAACAATCCATCAGTGCCATGGAGAACTTACTATCGGAACACAAGTTTGTGCGTACCCACCGGTCTTTTATGGTATCATTGGGTAAGATATCAGGCTACAATGGTTTCGCCGTACAATTAGGAAAAACGGAAATACCCATTGGAAGATTATATAAGCAGGCAGTCATGGAAAAGCTGCAGTCCTACTAATTGACTATATACCCATCACCCTTTTGATCATGGTTGACTTCCAACCCTTGTAAGGGAAGTATTTAAACGGAAACTCAAACAGCGTAGGCTTTTGAATGAAGCTCTTGAAGTGAGAGAACGTTTTGAAACCCGCTTCTCCGTGGTAATTGCCAATGCCACTGTGGCCAACGCCACCAAAGGGTAAATGATCGTTTGAGAAATGCATCAATACTTCATTGCTCGAACCTCCGCCGAATGATACTTCACGCAGTACTTTTTTACGCAACGCGCTGCTTTCAGAAAACAGGTACAGGGCCAGCGGTTTAGGCTTCGATTTGATAAATACTATAGCCTTGTCAAGATCGTCGTAGGCCAATACCGGCAGAACAGGCCCAAAGATCTCCTCCTGCATTATTTTGTCATCAACCGAAACATTGGTAAGTACAGTGGGTTCTATAAAACGCTTTGACCGGTCATACGATCCACCGGTAAACACCTTTCCCGGTTCAATCAGGCTAACCAGCCGATCAAAATGCTTTTCACTGATGATCTGTGCATAGTTTTGATTGGTAAGAGAGAACTGCGCCAACTCGATCTCTTTCTTAAGCGTTGCCAGAAACTCCTTTTCAATGCTCTTGTGCACCAGCACATAATCAGGGGTAATACACACTTGCCCTGCGTTGATAAATTTTCCCCATACCAGCCTCTTGACACTGACCTTTAAATTGGCATCGGGCGCAACAATCAGTGGACTTTTACCGCCCAGTTCCAGTGTCACTGGCGTCAGATTCTTGGCAGCTGCCTGGTAAACAATTTTCCCAACAGGTACACTGCCTGTAAAAAAGATCTTATCGAATGGCTGCTCCAATAATTGCGTTGTCTCCTCAATGCCTCCTTCTACTACAGCTATAAAAGACGGGTCGAAGTTTTCCCTGATCATCTTTGATAAAACAGTACTGGTATGAACCGTCAGTTCGCTGGGCTTGATCACGACCGTGTTGCCGGCAGCAATAGCTGCGATCGCAGGCGCTAAAGTCAGATTGACGGGAAAATTCCAGGGCCCGATAACAAGACAAACACCCAATGGCTCGGGCACGATGTAGCTGCGTGCAGGGAAATTGAGCATATTGGTGCCCACCCGTTTTACCTTACCCCATTTGCGCATATGCTTAATGGATTTATCGAGCTCTACATATACACCTGCGAACTCGGTCAGGAATGTATTGAACTTCCCTTTCTGGAAATCTTTATAAACAGCCTCCGTTAACTCCTGCTCATAACTTTTGATAACAGCCTTCAGTTTCTTTAACTGCTCTATCCTGAAGGAGAACGGTTTCGTAGCATTACTATTGAAATATTGCTTTTGTTGATCGATTAACGCTTTCATAAAAAATGTTTTTAAGTATGTTCTTGTAAATGATTAGATGAATGATGTAGACTTATGCACCAAACTGGCGCAGGTGGTGATCGAAATGGCGGTAGATCAATCTGCCCCATAGCGCCCTCGGCATAGTACCGAACATTGGGTGAGCGTAAGAAGCCTGCGCAGACAAATGCGCTTTCTTCAGCATGATCAATGCCTGTTCTTTCTCGGCATTGAAATCGATTGCCTCATTCATTTCAAACTCAAACCCTTTGGGTCCTTTTACATTTTTGGGGAGCTGATTAAGTACACGCAGTGCAATAAACCTGATAATACCTCGTGACAGGAATGAGCTTTCATCTTTGAGCGTGTACACCTTAAGCCCAGACCCTGTGGCAATTTTTAAATGATTTAACATTTGAATCACGGTCATTTTACCCCACTGCCGTTGAGCAGTTGCCTGTAGATTGGTTAACCGACTATAGATCTCCAGGAAGTTGGCCGTGTTGAAGATCACGTCCCGGTTGGCTTTCGCCATCACCAGTGATTTTGATGGAAGCAGGTTCGGTGCTTTGTTTTGCATGGTAAATTCCATTGTGAAAATTTTTAACTATTTAAGATTGATTTACAATGCAAACTTAGACCAGCGACCAGGCGGGAAACGTTGACTTGGGTTAAGAAGCGTAGGAAACGAAGGGGATTAAAATAGAAAAGGGGCAGGTAGAAACCCGCCCCGTATCACAAAGATTACTGCGTATAGAAAAAAAGAAATTATTAGTCTAACATATTTCGAACAACACTTTGTTGCCCGTTCCGGCAACACCTTCATTATCCTCATAAAACTTTACACCATCCTCTTCACATTGGAGGGTAAACAAAAGGCGTGGCCTGCCCTGACCAGTCTGCTCCCACTTTACCGGCTCCGTCTCATACACAATGCTACGGATGGTATAATCACTGTTCATTGTGCAATCCACCTGCTTCACGGCATTGGCAAAACGCACCTCGCGTCCATCAGGCAACTGATAATGCAGGTAAATAGCTTCCTTATCAACCAGGATATTGGTAAGCACAGAGGCAGTATTATCCAGCCGGCCATCAGGCCCCACCCGGAACTGTCTTTCACTGTGCAGCTGTAATTGTCCTTCATGGTTGCCGGCACCATTGCCAAACAACAGGCAACCGATATAATCCACAATCTCTTTTTTCATGTTGACTGAATTAAGGATGAATAATAAGTGGTCAAAAGTGAATGAGTCTTTGCAGGATACTGGTTGAGGATGTTCTATTACTTCTCTTCGTATTTATTGATCAGTACTTTTATTTTCTTGCCCTCAAGGCGTTCCATCTCCACCAACAGGTACAGTTTCCCATCTTTGGCTTCCACCGTCATGGAGCCTTCATTCGTTTCACCAGTATCAGGTTTTTGGAACAACACTTTGTACACAGCTTTACCTTCTTTGTAGATCTCTTTCCACTCGCAGGTAGTTCCCTTAATAGTAGCTTTCAGGGCTTCCGGTTTGTCGCTGACATTCACGGTAATGGTCTCCTTGGTAAATTCGATAGACAACACATCTGTTTTTGTGTCCATAACATCACCTTCGGCGCTGATCCTCTCCTGCTTATCGGAATGGTACACGACGTGTTTATCACATTGGGCAATGGCGGCCGATCCGGCGAGCAGCAGGACAAGGAAAGACAAGAACATCTTTTTCATGGCTATACTTTTTTGGTTAATATGTTTTTTTATCAGGGACCTGCGCCATTAACCGGCACTTGGACAACCCGTTCAGGCTGCAGGTTACAGCTATTTAAAAAAAATCCGGCATCATTTACACCAACCCGGCCCAATGGCTGACAGACAAGGTTTTTAACAGGTCAAAAAAATCAGTGAACCACCTGCCCGGCCTATCGTGCAAAAACACCTGCTGCACCGTTTGTGTGCCACTATTTAGCAGCCAGTAATTGCTCTACAAAACGCTGCAGTTCCTCACCGTGCAGCTGCGCCGCAATGATCTTACCCTGCGGGTCGATGATGAAGTTTTGAGGAATGGCCCTCACACCATACAGTTTCGGCACGCCACTCTCCCAACCTTTCAGATCGCTTACCTGCGGCCACGTCAGCTGGTCGTCTTTAATAGCCTTTAACCAGGCCGCTTTCCCCTCGGGCTTGTCCAGCGACACGCCCAGTATTACAAAATTTTTATCCTTGAAGCGGTCATAGAGTTTCACCAGGTTGGGATTGTCCTGCCGGCAGGGGCCACACCAGGAAGCCCAGAAATCGATCAATACATACTTACCCTTGAATTGCGACAGTGACACAGGCTGTCCTTTCACGTCTTTCTCTGCAAAGTCTGGTGCAGCAGCGCCTACTTTTACCAGACGAATATTATTCAGCATGCGCAGGAATGCCTGTCCGCCAGTTGTTTCCCGGACAGCCGGAGATAAAGTATTGAACAAGGGTTCCAGTGTAGCAGGATCAGGGAAGGCGCCGGGTATATAGCTTTCAAGTGCAAACAGACTGATATAGCTATCCGGATGCCGGCGAATAAAATCCATAGCGATCTGCTGGCGTTGCATCCGCAAAGTATCCTGCACACGGTTGAGGCTATCACTAAAGCCAGGTGCTTTTGCCTGCTCGCGTGTCATAGCGCGTAACCGTATAGAAAAATCCAAATGACGATCGTCTACTGGTTTCATTAAGGTCTGGAGCATTTGGTAATCCTTATTCAGTACTGATCCGCTCATGGAAGCCGTGGCCACGGAATCCTTACCCGTGATCACAATCTGGCCTTTGTCTACAAACAACTTCACCATATCTACTCCATCTCTGCGATCCAGCTTTTGAATGCCCACACCTTTACGATCGATCACCAACGTGGCAGAAAAAGGCTGGTCAGTCAGGCCTTTCAATTCAAATGCACCTTTAACTATCAGCGATGAATCAGCCCGCTGTCCGCCATCTTTCTTATAAGCCAGGTAAGCTATGGCTGGCGCATCAAGTCCGGTTATATTGCCTTTGATCGAATAGGCTCCTTCCTGTGCCAACAGCAAGGCAGGTGACAATAAAGCGGCCAGTATATAGGTGCTACGTTTAAACATGTCGATTATTAGCGGGTTAAAAATCCAGTAATTCCAATCTGTTCAGCAAGCCCGACGACTCTACTACATCATCATACTCCGTATCGGCCTCCGTATTAGTGGGGGCGGGAGCTTCCACCATTTCGATGGAAAAAATGGGATGCACAATCACTTCTTCAGCAACGGCTCCTTTCGGTTGACGGGAGATCAGCAGCATAGTGGCCAACAACACGGCGACTGGTACCAGGAATCTCATAACTAACACTTTACTGTTTTATAAATTTGTTTTATCCTCTTTCCTTACGCTTCACTGTATCCCAGAATGCCAGCAGGGTTACTCCGACAAACCATATCCAGGAATAGTTCAGGTGAACAAGTCCGGCATTTCCTTTATTCAGGTTCTTAAAATAAGTGAGTGCTGAATAAGCGTAGGGATAATAAATAATATGTCTCCATTGAAGGATAATGATGCCGGTGATCAGCAGGGCCAGCCCGATACCTATGGGCGCTATAAAATTCTTAAAGCGCAGGCTGATCCAGTATTGAATGGCAGTCATGGCCAGGATAGCAGTGTACATTTTACCAGTCACGGTCAGCATATCTGTCCAGGGAATAGCCGTGTCGAAAAATTTATACGTGCCATGTATTGCATTCGCACCATACCCTGCCACCAGTATAGACAGGTTAAATAGCAGCAGGGCTGTCAGTATCAACCCGTGAATGACCAGGTATTTAGAAAAGAAAATATCGGCATAACTGCGGGGAGAAGCATACACCTGCTTCCAGGTATTGTTGCGGTATTCAATCTGTACCACAAGGCTGGTCACCAATATTACATACATGGGCATTAAGAATGCTGCCGTAGGTTGCCAGCAGGCCCTCATCAACGTTTGCCATGCGTCATTCCCAAAATCCCGCACAAATTCTTTGGCATCGAGGGTCATCATCAACCACATCACGAAGGGAATAAATATCCCTGCTATCAATGTGATCCAATAAGCGGCCGTTTTACGGCATTTCCACAATTCGGCTTTTGTATTGATAATAAAAGTGGCCATAACTATTCGGAGGTTATTTCGATGAATAAATTTTCAAGGTCGTTCTGTGTAAGCGCCATCTGGTATACTTCCACATCCTGCTGGATCAGCGTTCTGTTGAGCAGTGCTGTTTTTTCTTTGCTTTCAAAATTCACCAGCAGGCGCGAGCCATTCACTTCCTTCACCGGGAAATGACCATTCAATACCCGTTGTGCTTTGGCAGTATCGCTTACTTCAATCTCGATGGCTGACTGTTTTGATTTCAGTTGCTGCAGTTCCTGCAACGCTCCCTGAAACACCAGCTTACCTTTATTGATGATACCAACGTGCGTTGCCATCTTCTCCACTTCGGCCAGCATGTGACTCGACACCATGATGGTCTTGCCATGCTCGCGGTTCAGAGATTTGATCAACTCACGTGTTTCGATGATACCGCTTGGGTCGAGACCATTGGTAGGCTCGTCCAGTATCAGCAGTTCCGGATCGTGCAGCAGCGCGATGGCGATCGACAGGCGTTGCTTCATACCCAGTGAATAAGCTTTCACTTTTTTACTGGCGGCATCTTTCAGCCGTACGATCTCCAATACTTCATCGACCCGCTTCTTTGGACATTGATACGAGAGACGGAAGATCTCCAGATTCTCACGCCCGCTCAGGTGCAGATACAAAGAAGGTTGTTCGATAAGTGAACCCAGGCGGCCAAGAATATCCAGGCGATGGCCTGCGAGCTCTTTGCCAAACAGGGTGATGGAACCTTCCTGCTTTTTCAGCAGGCCGAGGATCAGCCGGAGCGTGGTTGTTTTACCAGCGCCATTCGGGCCAAGAAAGCCATAGATACTGCCGGCTGGTATCTGCAGGCTCAACTGATGTAGGATGGGTTGTCCGGACCGGAACAAAAAGTCCAGTCGACGGGTCTCGATAATATAGTTACTCATTTTATTCTGTTGAAGTGATCGTTGCTTTGCGGAGGTTTTTACCTTTTATAGATATCTCAGAAGTACTATCTGTTTGTATACTCAGTTTGCCAAATTCCGTATTATCTTCTTCGAACCTGGCTCCAATGAAGCGGGCATCCAGCTCGTTCACGTGAACATCTCTACTGATCCGCAAGCCAGCATTATTCCTTGCATCCACTTTCAGTTTATCATAAAAAGTAGGTCGCTGTTCAATACGGCCATTGTCAACTGTCAGCTCTGCAAAATTCAGGTACAAATTGAAGGAAGGTTGCAACTTGCCGGAATCGACAATATTCCTGATGGTAACTTCACTGTAAATAATAGCAATGCTGTCCATCTTGGGAAGGAAAAGCTCGACATGCGTCCAGGACTTAGGCGCTGACTGCCCCTCCCCTTTTAGCGTAGGATTGGGGCCTATATGCAATACACCATCTTTTACTTTCCATTCTGCACCGGGCCCATCTTTCCATATTTCCAATCGTACAGAGTCGGACGGAATGATCATCACATTACCCATTCCCTCGATCCTTACCGATGTGAAAGGCTCCTTTATCTGCGGCACATCGCTCCAGGTATTATTGATACCTTCTTTGCGGGTCACGATACCACCGTTGGAATATTTGATCCTTACGGCAGCAAAAAGACTGGTAAATACCAGGGTAGTGGTAAGCAACAGGCCTATTAAAATTTTATTACTCGTTCTCATGTTACTGAGTTATGCAGGGTTTGTGAAATGTTGTTGTTTATACTTTTCATACCAGGGCTTCAGGTCGTCCGGCGTCATGCCCAGCAGGTACATGTTGCGAAAAACCTGTGGCAGGTCTTTTTCCGTAAATTCAACCTTACGGTATTTGATAGCCTGCTGCACGGCACCGGGTGATACAAAGTAGCCAATGCCCCGCTGGTTGTAAATGATCTCTTGTTGTTGCAGAAACTCGAACGTGCGCATCACGGTATTGGGATTTACTTCCAGTTGCACGGCCAGTTCCCGTACAGAGGGCACCCTTTCCTCCGGCTTCCATTCCTGCAGCAATATCTTTTCACAGACATAATCTGCGATCTGTAAGTATATAGCTTGCGATTCTCTGAATTGCATAATAATTTGTTTACGTAGGTTAAACCTCTTTTTCCTTCAGCCTGAAATAAGTAATCACCCAAAACACCGGCGTCAATACATACTTGAAGTACCCAAAAAATACATCATCAGTCCAGGAAGGCAATTGAATGACCCGCACTCCCCATTCGTTGCCGGGTCCACGCAGATTGAATATAGTAAGGCTCGAAGCAAAGCCACCTTCCGGCAGGATCGGGGCAAGCACTTTGGCGAGCAGGAAAATGAAGAACAGGATGATCAATAACAACGCAATGGTTGTTTTGATAAAACTATAAGCCGGGAAGTAAATTGATCCTAATGCATAAGCACCTTGTATAGCAAAGAAGAGCAGCAATACCGTAGTAAGTGCATTAAACGGATTGCCATTATCACTTGATTTCATGGTAGTAAAAACATTGGCTACTGTTTCCGGCACAAACAATGCTTCCGCATTATGTTCTTTCCACCGGGATAGATTAACCGCATTCGCCACTTTCACCATGATAAAATCAACGGCATAAAAGATAACGGTATAACAAACAAAAAAGATCAGTATGCAATACAGCGCCATGCACAGTACTTTCTCCAATTGCGATGCAGGTACAGATAAAAAATTGATGGCCTTGGGTTTATTGGCCAGATCACCAAAGAGCATGCTGGCAAATAAAGCGCCGGTAAGGAAAAGGCCTACATAAAAAGTAATAATCTGTCCTTCCTTGTTCATTGCACCACGACCATCCACCAGCAGCAGAAAGCCATACCACATTAATAACAGGGCGCCAATGGCTCCCAGCGAAAGCGTGTATTTATTCCGGTTATCACTCCAGTGCTTCCGCACCAGCAATCCCCAACGGGAAAAATCAAAAACCTGGTTCATGATAGTTATTTAAGAATTAAAGGCGGATTGAATGGGTTGACGGTTAGTGACGATGGCTTTGTACAACAGCTCCAGGTCGATCCTGCTTTCTTCGCCATCGGTATTTTTAGTGATGATCGCACTGCCGCGCAGAGAAGATTCACTGTACAAAGCATGCTTTACCTCCTCATGATCAAATGAGATACGGAAAGACAGCTTACGGGCAATAGCTTCAATTGTTTGATCGAAGAGGATAGCACCTTCATCTATAATAGTAATACGATCGATCAGGTTCTCCAGATCTTTTACCTGGTGCGTACTGATGATCACACATTTGTTTTCATCGATAGCCCCGGCCATCACCTTGCGAAACTGGCTTTTACTCATGATGTCCAAACCATTGGTTGGCTCATCCATCAACAACAAAGAAGTGTTGCAGGCAAGGCCAAAGCTGATCAGCACTTTTTTCTTCTGGCCATAACTCATGCTTTCCAGCTTGTTGTCTACAGGGATCTCGAACTCCTGTATATACTTATCGAACTGTTGTTGGTTGAAACGGGGGTAAAAGGGCGACAAGCTGTTCACCAGTTGCTGCAAAGGAATATTGGGCAGGTAAAATTCTTCCGGCACCATAAATACTTCCTGCAGGAAGGCTGGCTGTCGTTTGCCGGGCGTAAACCCCATTACGTTGATACTGCCCTGGTCGGGAAACAGCAGGCCGGCAATGTTGCGCAGCAGGGTGGACTTGCCCGTTCCGTTCTTGCCCAGCAGCCCGTAGATATGGCCGGGTTGTAACTGCAGGCTCAATCCCGTAAAGACTCTTTTCTTACGGTAGCCGAAGTGCAATTGTTGAATGTCTACCATGTTCGGTGTTTTAGTGTACTACTTTAATAGTACACAAACATACCAATACAGCTAATCGCCTCCAAGCATTTTGTGTTTTTTCTTTACAGTTTTTATTTGAACAAGTAATACTTATTAATAATCAACCTCTTATACGATTACAGGTTTATTTATCGCCGCGTGGCGCAGTGGGATGGTTGGGACTTGGTGGCTTTTGTTGCTAACCAGGATTCAGGGTTGTTGCTACCTCTGTGAGTCTATTGATCGTAAGTTTTTCTTAGGGTTTTTGTTTGGTCATCTTAGGGTTAAAAGCCTACCATAACCCAACAAAAACCCTAAGATGACCCTAGGATGACCCTAAGATGAGAGAATTTAGCAGCTTACATCTTACCGAAAATCATGAACGCCCCCTTACCAATATTACCCTTGTTTTTACCTAACTGGCAGATTAGCACCCGGATAGCATAATTCCCTTAAATTGCACGCCTGTTTCATGGCGGGAAAGAACTCAACCAAATATCCAAACCACCTTCCCAGCCAGTTGATTAAACAAATAGTATGAAAAAAGAATTCATCAAAGAACAGGCGCTGGAGTACCACGCTAAAGGCAGACCTGGCAAAATAGAAGTAATCCCCACTAAAGAGACCAAAACCCAAAGAGACCTTTCCCTCGCTTACTCGCCCGGTGTAGCAGAACCCTGCCGGGAAATCGAAGCCAATCCTGAAACTGTTTATAAATACACCGCCAAAGGAAACCTCGTAGGCGTTATCAGCAATGGTACGGCTGTATTGGGCCTGGGTGATATCGGTCCCGAAGCCGGTAAGCCCGTGATGGAAGGAAAAGGTGTATTGTTCAAAATATTCGCCGACATCGATGTATTCGATATCGAGATCAACGAGAAGGACCCCGAGAAGTTTGTACAGATCGTAAAAGCGCTGGAACCTACGTTCGGCGGCATCAACCTCGAAGACATTAAAGCGCCTGAATGCTTCTACATCGAACAGAAGCTGAAGGAGCAGATGAAGATACCCGTGATGCACGACGACCAGCATGGTACCGCTATCATCAGCGCTGCTGCCTTGCTGAACGCCGTAGAGATCCAGAAGAAGAAGATCGAGAAGGCAAAGTTTGTAGTGAACGGCGCCGGCGCTTCTGCGATGGCTTGTACCAAATTGTACATCGCGCTGGGTGCTAAAACAGAGAACATCCGCATGTTCGATAGCAAGGGGCTCATTCACGAAAGCCGTACCGACCTGGATGACATGAAAAGAGAGTTCCTGTCTACCGGCAAAAACCTCACGCTTGCTGAAGCGTTGGTAGATGCAGACGTATTCATCGGACTCAGCAAGGGCAATGTACTTTCTCCTGAAATGGTGAAGTCGATGGCCAAGAACCCTATCGTGTTTGCCATGGCCAACCCCGATCCCGAGATCATGTACGAAGTAGCTACTGCCGCCCGTAAGGATATCATCATGGCTACCGGCCGCAGTGACTATCCCAACCAGGTGAACAACGTACTGGGTTTCCCTTTCATTTTCCGCGGCGCGCTCGACGTGCGTGCCACGCAGATCAATGAAGCCATGAAGCTGGCAGCTGTAAAAGCCCTGGCCGAACTGGCACGCACACCCGTACCTGATATTGTGAACCTGGCCTATAACCAGAACAACCTGGCTTTTGGCCCTGAATATATCATTCCCAAGCCTGTTGACCCACGCCTGTTGAGCACCGTAGCACCTGCTGTAGCTAAAGCTGCGATGGAAAGTGGTGTGGCGCAGATTCAGATCGACAACTGGGAAGCCTACGTAGTGGAACTGGAAAAACGCCTGGGTCAGGACAACCAGGTGATGCGTATCCTGGGCAACAGGGCCCGCCGCGATCCAAAGCGTGTGGTATTTGCAGAGGCCGACAACCAGAAGATATTAAAGGCTGCACAGATCGCTTTCGAAGAAGGCATCTGCTACCCCATCCTGCTGGGTGATGAAAAGAAGATCCGCGAAATAGCACAAACCAATAAGATCGATATCGACGATATGCCTATCATCGATCCGCGAAGTGATGATTACGAAGACCGCCGCAAGATCTATGGCGATGCCTTCTTTGAGAAAAGAAAGCGCCGTGGTTTCAACCGCTACGAAGCTACCAAGATCATGAAGGACCGTAACTATTTCGGTACTATGATGGTGGACACTGGTGATGCCGATGGCATGATCTCCGGTCTTACCCGCAACTATCCGGAAACCATCCGCCCTGCGCTGCAGGTGATCGGTACAGAGCCGGGTGTAAAGAAGATTGCCGGTATGTACCTGCTGCTCACCAAGCGTGGCCCCATTTTCATGGCCGATACGACTGTCAACTTCAACCCTACCGCTGAAGAACTGGCTGATATTACGATGTTGGCTGCGCAGGAAGTGCGCAACTTCAACCTCACTCCCCGTATTGCGATGTTGAGCTATTCCAACTTCGGCAGCAGCGATTCGCCCGAAGCTAAGCTGGTATCTCAGGCGCGTGAGATCGTGAAGCAGAAAGACCCCACGCTCATCGTGGATGGTGAAATGCAGGCCAGCACGGCCTTCAACCAGGAACTGCTGAAAGAAAGCTATCCTTTCAGTGAACTGGTAGACCAGGAAGTGAATACCCTGATATTCCCCAACCTGGCCGCCGGTAACGTGGCATATAATTTATTGAAAGAAGTAGGTGGAGCTGATGCTATTGGCCCTATCCTGCTTGGCCTGAAGAAACCCGTGCACATCCTGCAACTCGGTAGTTCGGTAAGAAGCATTTACAACATGGCACTGATCACGGTGATCGATGCTCAGTTGAAATGCAAGAGCAATGAAGCCGAGGCTGTAAGAACACACTGGTGGAAGAAGGGAAAAAAGGAAACTAAGAACGCTTAATAACAAAGGTCTGACAGAGCTTGTCCCGTGCACGAGATTTCGTTCCCGACGCAAGAACAAGCTCTGTCAGGTCTTACCCCATTCCGTGGGTTCCAGGCAGATATAAGGTTCAAATTGGTCAATACTCAGTTAGTTGGCGTATTATTGTACAAGATTTTATGACACTATTTACCGAATTTGGCCGATACCTGTTGATGATTAAAGGCATGTTCTCCAAGCCAGAGAACGGCAAGATGTATTGGAAGGAGTTCATGCACCAATGCGGTGAAATTGGAATTGGCTCACTGGGCATCGTTGCCCTGATCTCTTTCTTCATAGGAGCAGTATCTACGCTGCAAACGGCTTACCAGTTGGTAAGTCCTATCATCCCAAAAAGCACCATTGCACAGATCGTGCGCGACACGATCATCCTGGAGTTTGCCCCCACGCTCGTATGTATCGTACTGGCGGGTGTGATCGGCAGTAAAATTGCCAGTGAGCTGGGCAATATGCGGGTAAGCGAACAAATCGACGCACTGGAGATCATGGGCATCAATACTAAAACTTACCTCATACTTCCCAAGATCGCGGCAGCGTTGATCACTATCCCCATGCTGATCATTATTGCAGGCGGATTGGGTATTTGGGGTGGCCGTTTGGCAGGCACCTTATCCGGCATTCTTTCTCCGCAGGAGTTTGATACCGGCTTGTTGAATGCTTTTGTGCCGTACAACGTATTCTTTGCCTTGATAAAGGCCTATACTTTTGCTTTTATCATTTCCAGCATCCCTGCCTATTATGGTTACCATGTAAATGGCGGCGCTTTGGAAATAGGCCGGGCCAGCACAAAATCGGTAGTAGTAAGTTGTATCGCCATATTGTTTGCTGATTATTTATTGTCTCAACTGTTGTTAAGCTAAGGGTTTTATGATTGAAGTAAAAGACATAAAGAAGGGCTTTGGCGAAAAGCAGGTGCTGAAAGGCGTCAGCGTGAAAATGGAAGCAGGCAAATGCAACCTGATCATCGGCGCCAGCGGCAGTGGAAAGACCGTGTTCATGAAATGCCTCGTAGGCCTTTTTGAACCCGATGAAGGAGAGATCATTTACGACAAGGCGAACTTCCTCACCATGGACGATGAGCAACGGAAAGAAGTGCGCAAACAGATCGGCATGCTGTTTCAGGGCTCAGCGTTGTTTGATAGTTTGACGGTGGAACGCAACATCATGTTCCCCCTCGACATGTTTACCAAAGACAACTATGCTACCAAACTGAAGCGCGTGAATGAAGTGCTGGAACGCGTGAAGCTGAAAGACGTCAATAAAAAGTTCCCTGCCGAGTTGAGCGGTGGTATGAAAAAACGGGTAGGTATTGCCCGCGCCATCGTGCTCAATCCCAAATATCTTTTCTGCGACGAGCCCAACTCGGGCCTCGATCCCCAGACCTCCCTCATTATCGACAAACTGATCAAAGAGATCACTACCGAGTACAACATTACGACCATCATCAATACGCATGACATGAACAGCGTAATGGAGATCGGTGACCACATCATCTACATGCATCAGGGCCTCAAAGAATGGGAAGGCAACAACAAGGAGATCATCTTCAGCAAAAATGAACTGCTGAACGAGTTCATCTTTGCTTCCGAGTTCTTAAAAGACGCCAAAGACATGCGTATGCTGGAGCAAACCGGTAAGATCGACAACGACCGGAATATGGACGAATTGATTAAGTAAGTTCCAACTCCATCTTGATATTCGCCCGCTCATACTCTGTGGCCGGTAAAGGCACTTCCACAAAACCAAGTTTGCGATAGAGATTAATAGCCGGTTGCAATATGGTGTTGGAGAGTAATTCAACTTTCTTAATGCCCAGCAATTTTGCTTTGTCGATACAGGCTTTGCCAAGCGCATAGCCAATTCCCTTGCCCTGTACTTTATCATCTACAGCCATCTTAGCCAGTTCAAATACCTCCTGATCTACTTTTATCAACGCACAGGCGCCTACTGCTTCTCCTTCCCACAAGGCCATGAAAATAAATCCACCTTTGGCCAGTATATAACCTTCGGGATCATCGAGCGCACGGTTGTCGGCTTCTTCCAACCGGAAGTACCGGGTGATCCATGCCTGGTTCAACTGGCGGAACGCATCACGATGAGCGGATTCATAAGGCACTATCTGCAACTGTTGGTCTACTGCTGTAAGCATAACGTCATCATTTTAATGCAAAATTACCGGTGGCTATAATGGCCTCCAATAACGAACAAATGGTGATGGTTTACCGGGACTGTCTTTCATGCGCTTCACCCCAGAACCACATTTGCTTGATAATGGGACAAACAGTGCTGCCATACGTCGTGATCGAATACTGCACTTTCAGGGGTGGTTTATGGCCAGTGACCGCTTTGGCAATGATGCCCTGCAGCTCCAGTTCTTTTAGCTGTTTGATGAGGATACGTTCGCTCATGAGCGGGAACTTACGTTTGATCTCGCTGTAGCGACGGTTCTTGTCAGACAGGTAGATCAATATCTTCGCTTTGTACTTGCCCTTGATCACCTGCAAAAAAGTGTCGATAGGACTATAAATAGCGGCCATGGCTTGCGTATTAAATTAATTTAAAGGATTATATTTTTAACGGTTTCTAATCTGCCTGCATCTGATTCATAGCCACTGAGTTACCCGTATATCCGATTACTTATTTCTTACCTCCCACATCCTATTTCTTCCTTCAGATTTTACTACTGCAATTATGCACTTTATGCATTACTTTTGCCCCTCTTGAATTTATAAATCACAGCTATGAGCATATTAGTTAACAAGCAATCAAAGATACTGGTGCAAGGCTTTACCGGTACGGAAGGCACTTTCCATGCGAGTCAAATGATCGAATATGGTACTAATGTGGTTGGTGGCGTTACGCCCAACAAAGGCGGCACAACCCACCTCGACCGTCCGGTTTTCAATACGGTAGCAGAAGCCGTGAAAGCCACCGGCGCCGACGTATCTATCATCTTTGTTCCACCTCCCTTTGCAGCCGACGCTATCATGGAAGCTGCTGAAGCAGGTATTGGCCTCGTAGTTTGTATCACAGAAGGTATTCCTGTACAGGACATGGTGAAAGCCAAATTGTTCCTGCAAGGTACCAAGACAAGGCTCATCGGCCCCAACTGCCCTGGCGTAATCACTGCCGGCGAATGCAAAGTGGGTATCATGCCAGGCTTTGTATTCAAGAAAGGCAATATCGGCATCGTTTCCAAATCAGGAACCCTCACTTACGAAGCTTCCGACCAGGTAGCCAAAGCCGGTCTGGGTGTTTCTACAGCCGTAGGTATCGGTGGCGACCCCATCATTGGTACTACTACCAGAGAAGCCCTCGAATTGTTCATGAACGACCCCGAAACTGCCGCCATCGTAATGATCGGTGAGATCGGTGGTGGTATGGAAGCAGAAGCTGCACGCTGGTATAAAGAGCAAAAGGTAAAGAAGCCTGTAGTTGGTTTCATTGCCGGACAAACCGCTCCTCCCGGCCGTCGTATGGGTCACGCTGGTGCCATCATTGGCGGTGCAGAAGATACTGCCGAAGCTAAAATGGCTATCATGACAGAATGCGGCATCACAGTGGTGAAAAGCCCTGCTGATATCGGTGCTACTATCGCATCTATCATCAAGAAGTAATTGTTCTAATTTATAGACAAAGAGGCGACACCTTCAAAAGTGTCGCCTCTTTGCTTTATATACCTTATAAAAACCAAAAGCCCCGGTGCAAGCCAGGGCCGTTAGTTTTTAATCCATCACTTTTAAACACGCAGAAACAGTTTCTTATTTATACTGACGTATATAATTAGCCAGGTCTTCTTTGCTGCTGCTGAAGGTGAACACTTCATACAACATAAAATAATCCTGTTTATTCAAGGTATTCTTGTAAGCATACTTAGCCAGATCGAGCTTGTAGCTATCGGTAGTAAAGACCTGCAACAGTTGCTTTACCTGATCGGTAGTAAACAAATTCTGGTCGATCACCTGCTTGGCAATGGTAACCCTTGAATTGTCGAACCGCTCTTTAACAACCGCATCCCTGAAAGCAGCAAACGACTGCGGACTCATAGGACGGTTGTTGTAACCATAATCATTATCACGGGGATTAGGGTCACGTGGGTTATTACGTGGATCACGTGGGTCACGTGGATTATTGCGATCATCGTAAGGATTGTTGTACCAATTGTCGTTATCGATATCAACATAGTTACGATCATTCATCGACAGCTCATCGAACAACACTTTACCAAAACGGTTGATCACAATATCTACATGGTATTGCGCCCTGATGTTTACATTCTTCTGGAAGATCAGGGTTTGCTTCCTGATACCCATGGCAGTATTATTGTTACGGTCCATCGGTATGGAATATACCCTCACCTGGTGATAGCCGATTGGCAGCGAAGGAACCAGCACGATGTTATCGTTGTTGTTGATACGGTCGGTAAACTTTTTACCATCCACCTCTACAACGATGCGTTGATTACTGAGGTTGGTAATACTCATCTTTCCATCATTGGGAAGGGCAAAAGCCGAATAAGTAATGACCAGTAATGCAAGGGTAAAAATCTTTTTCATATAGGCCTCCTGTTGGTTGTTTAGGGTTTGATGCTAAGATGCATAGATCGTTTAGCGGGAATATGTTAAAGGATTGCTATTTCAGCCATAGAGATCAATAGTCTGTGAAAACGGATCGAAAACTGCATCATAACAGGGTAGCACGCATTTAAAAACGTCCGAAGAGGCAAAATATTGCAGATTGTATAACTTGTATTAAAATTAGAACGTATGTCCGTTAAACAGGTCATTTTCTTAGTCCTATGTAGCTTATTTCTGATCACCGCAACCGCACAGCAAAAGATGAACACGTATGACAAAGCCTGGAAGAAGATCGATAGTCTGATACAGATAAAAGGGCTTCCACAATCGGCCCTCACAGAAGTGAATAAGATCTATACCCAGGCAAAACAAGAGAAGAACGATGCTCAACTGATCAAAGCGCTGATCTATCGCGCGCAGTTACGGGACATCAAAGAAGAAGAACCGCAACTGAATACCATCAAAGAACTGGAAACAGAGATTACCCAAACTTCGGGAGCGGCCCGCGCCGTGCTGCAAAACATTACAGCCAGCATGTACTGGAATTACTTCCAAAATCACCGCTGGCAACTATATAATCGAACAGCCACTGTTGATTTTAATAAAGCGGATATTGCCACCTGGGGTGGTGAAGACTTTCATAAAAGGATTGGTGAGTTATACCTCGCGTCCCTGAAAGAGGAGAAGTCATTACAACATACGAAGCTGGAACCTTTCGACCCCATCATCACTAAAGGTAATGTCCGGCACCTGCGTCCAACACTGTTTGACCTGCTGGCCAATCATGCGCTGACCTACTTCCAATCGAGCGAAAGGGATATTAAAAAAGCAGGCGACGCCTTCGAGATCAATGACCCCGTGGCCTTTGCCGATGCCCGGACGTTTGCCACGCATAAGTTCAGGACTACCGACAGCACCTCTTTACATGCCAAAGCGCTGCAACTGTACCAACGGTTGATCAGCTTCCACCTGACCGACGCACAACCAGATGCACTGATAGACGCAACTATCAACCGGCTCACGTTTGTGAATATGTACGCTGTGATGAGCGATAAAAAGGAATTATTCCGGAAGGCGCTTGAACAGGTTACCGGCACTTATAACAATCACCCTGTTGCTGCACAAGCCTGGTATTTACTGGCCGACACTTATTTCGATGAAGGAAGCTCTTACGATCCGTTAAAAGATACTACGCATCGTTATGCATTATTAAAAACAAAAGAGATCTGTGAAAAAGTAATTGCTCAAAAAGAGTCCAGCGAAGGCAAGGCCAATTGCCAGAACATGCTGAACACGCTATTGAAACAGCATATACTACTGCAAACGGAAAAAGTGAATGTACCCAACCAGCCATTCAGGATACTGGTTACCTGGCGCAATATAACCACCCTGCATTTCAGGGTAGTGAAGATGGACAAAAAAACGATGGACAACCTGGGTAAGGATACGTGGAGCGATGCCTACTGGAAGAAATTGACCAGCTTACCTGTACTGAGCACATTCACCCAACAGCTGCCCGATACCAAAGACTATCAACAACACCGCACAGAGATCAAAGCACCGGCATTGCCAGTAGGCGAGTATGCTTACCTTGTCAGTGCCGACAGTGATTTTGGTCTTGGCAAAAACGTACTGGCCGTGCAGGCTTTTTACATCTCCAACCTCGCTTATATCAATAAAAGCAATGACTACTTTGTACTCAACCGGGAAACCGGCGCCCCCGTGCCCAGAGCCACTGTACAGGTATGGTACCGCAATTACGACAGCAAAGTACGCGACTATGTAGAACGCAAGGGAGAAAACCTATTTACCGATAAGGACGGATATTTTACGCTGACACCATCCAAAACCAACAACGAAAACTATTCCCGTATAGAAGTATCTACCAAAGAAGATCATCTGTCGATGGCCGATTATGAGTATAGTTATAATTATCCTCAAACACAGGAGAAGAGCCGTAACACCAGTTATCTCTTTACCGATCGCTCTATTTATCGACCTGGTCAAACCGTATACTTTAAAGGAATCGTAATCAATAGCCGTAGTCAATCGAATCAGCATGCCATAGTTGAAAATTTAAAAACCAGGATCCTATTGTTGGATGTGAACGACCAGCAGGTAGATTCTATTCAGGTAACGACCAATGCTTATGGTTCTTACTCCGGTAAGTTTACCCTGCCCTCCAATGCACTGAACGGCACTTTCAATATCAGAGATGAGCAAACAGACGGCTTTGCCAATTTTTCTGTGGAAGAATATAAACGCCCCAAGTTTTATACAGAGATTGCCAAACCGGCTGGTAGCTACCGATTGAACGATAGCATCAAAGTGACCGGAACAGCCAAAGCCTACGCCGGCAACAACATCGATGGAGCCTCCGTTAAGTACCGGGTAGTACGCAATGTTATTATGCCCCTGCGGTATGGCTATGGCAAAAGATCATGGCCTCCGTATGGCGATCAGGAAGTAGAAATAGCCCATGGCACTGCCACTACACAGGCCGATGGAACTTTCTCTGTTACTTTCAAAGCATTGCCCGACCTGCAAGTGGATAAAAAAGATCAGCCTACGTTTCAATACACAATAAGTGCCGACGTAACTGATATTAATGGAGAAACCCGCAGTGGCAGCACAACCATATCTGTAGCTTATCAGGCATTGCGTATGGAAGTAGTTGCTCCCAACAAATTGCACAGCGACAGTATCAAGAACCTGCAGGTAACAACTACCAATTTCAACGATCTGTTTGAGCAAGCGAAGGTTACACTGACCATGCACAAGCTGAAAGCACCAGGACGCATTTTCCGCAGCCGGTATTGGCAACAGCCCGACCAGTTTGTGATGACATTGCAGGAATACCAGGCCGCATTCCCCTACGATATTTATAAGAATGAAGACGAAGTAAGCACCTGGGAAAAGGAAGCAAAAGTATTGGAGGTAACAGATACTACGGCAGCCAACGGAAAACTTGCGGCACTGGCCAATTCAACCAAAGCATTAACAGCGGGTTGGTATGTAATCGAAGCCGTTACCAAAGACAAGTTTGGAGAAACGGTAAAAGCCATCCGGTATGTAGAATTGTACAATCAATCCGGCAGTCAAAATCCGATGGGCTATGCTGATATCGAGGTGTATAATGATGCTTTAGAACCAGGCGGAACAGCTTCCTACCAGTTGGTCACCAACCTAAACAATGTATTTGTTATACACGATATTGGCAGAAAGAGTGATAAAGAAGAAAGAAAACTGCTTACCCTGAATGGCAATAGCCCTGTATATACATTACCCGTCACGGAAAATGATCGTGGCGGATTGGGGCTGCAGATCGCTTTCGTAAAGCACAACCGTATTTACAGCAATGGCGCCATTGTGCTTGTTCCCTACACAAATAAAGAGCTCACTATTTCCTATACTACTTACCGGGATAAAACATTGCCCGGAAGTGCAGAAAAATGGAAAGTAAAGATCAGTGGTAAAAAGAGTGATCAGGCAGCAGCCGAAATGCTGACCGCTATGTATGATGCTTCGCTCGACCAGTTCAGTCCACACAACTGGAACAAGCCTTACCTATGGCATAATTTTAACCTTCGTGCAAACTGGGATGGCAGCCCATGTTTCGAGACGGTGCAATCGCGTGAAAAACCCGACCGGAATGACGAGTATGCCTCCTTCAACAAATCGTATGATGAATTGATAGGTAGTGATCAATATTCCGGTGGAGGCGCACGTCATATGAAGCTGGCGAAAACAGAGATGGCAGTACGGGGAATGGCAGCGCCAGCAGTTAGTGCAACCTTAAGAAAACCGACCACGCGGATAGAAGAAGTTAGCTTTGAGGGGAATTCGGTTCCACAGCATGAAGATGGTACTGTTACAGAGAAAGCGCAGGGAGAAATGTATGTGCAAGGTACCATGGTTAAAAAGGTTACGTCCGATGCGCCCGCTGCACAACCCCGTAAGAACTTCAACGAAACAGCTTTCTTCTTTCCCGACCTGCATACAGATGCGGAAGGCAACGTGGAGTTTTCTTTCACGATGCCCGAAGCATTGACACAATGGAAATGGATGATCCTGGCCCACACCAAAGAGCTGGCCATGGGTTATAGCGAGAAGAGCATCATCACACAAAAAGAACTGATGGTGCAGCCCAACGCGCCGCGCTTCATGCGCGAAGGCGACCGCATGGACTTCAGCGGCAAGATCGTGAACCTGAGCAGTAAGGAACTTACCGGACAGGTAGAATTACAACTGATCGATCCCACAACCAATCAATCGGTAGATGGCTGGTTCAGGAATGTATTCCCCAACCAGTTCTTCACGGTAGCGGCTGGACAAAGTATACCGGTTACCTTCTCATTGGAAATACCTTATCAATACAACAAGCCGCTCACCTATCGCCTCGTTGCAGCAACCAAAGCAGGCGCCAATGAAACCGCGCTGAGCGATGGAGAGGAGAACATGCTCCCGGTAGTGAGCAACCGTATGCTGGTGACGGAAAGCCTGCCTTTACCGGTGCGCGGCAATGCCACCAAAACTTTCACCTTCGCCAAGCTGCTGAAAAGTGGGGAAAGTGAAACACTGAATCAGCATGCCTTAACGGTCGAGTTCACCAGCAACCCGGCCTGGTATGCCGTACAGGCACTGCCTTACCTGATGGAATACCCGTATGAGTGTGCCGAGCAGGTATTCAACCGGTATTATGCCAATACACTGGCTACTTCTATTGCCAACGCATCACCCCGCATCAAGGCCATCTTTGAACACTGGAAAACGGCAGACACAGCTGCCCTGCTCAGCAACCTGCAGAAGAATGAAGAACTGAAATCCGTATTGCTGCAGGAAACGCCCTGGGTGCTGGAAGCAAAATCGGAAGCACAACAAAAGAAAAATATCGCCCTGCTGTTCGACATGGTAAGGATGAGCAGAGAGCAGACATCGGCCCTCAGCCACTTGCAGGACCTGCAAACTTCCAATGGCGGTTTTGTATGGTTCCAGGGCGGCCGCGACGACCGGTATATCACACAATACATCCTCACCGGCATCGGCCACCTCAGAAAACTGAAAGCCCTGAAAGAAGGCGATGCCATAAAGGAGGTTATCAAAAATGCAATCCCTTACCTTGACATCGCTATTAAAAAGGATTATGATGATCTGTTGAAGACCAATAAAGGCAAAGAACCTGTAGAAGCCCTCAGCAGCATTCAGATCCAATACCTGTACATGCGCAGCTTCTTCCCGGAACACAATGTAACTGTTGCCTCCCAGAAAGCTTATCAGTATTTCAGAAAGCAGGCGCAGGCTCATTGGGTGAAGCAAAGCAAGTACATGCAAGGCATGATCGCACTGGCGCAACACCGCACCGGCGATACTAAAACAGCTACCAGCATTATGGCATCGCTGAAACAAAATGCGCTGGTGAGCGAAGAGATGGGCATGTACTGGAAAGCCACACCGGGCTACTACTGGTACCAAAGCCCCATCGAAAACCAGGCCTTGCTGATAGAAGCCTTTACTGAAGTATCGAAGGATATGAAAGCAGTGGCCGATATGAAGACCTGGCTGCTGAAACAAAAGCAAACGCAGAACTGGAAAACAACAAAAGCCACTGCCGATGCCTGCTACGCCTTGCTGTTGCAAGGTACCGACTGGCTGGCCAACACGCCCGAAGTACAGATCAACCTCGGCAACTATGCCATCCGTTCTGCCGACCAGCAGGCAGAAGCCGGCACGGGATACTTCAAAAAAGTAGTCGACGGCAAAGATGTGAAACCGGAGATGGGCAACATTAAAGTAACCGTTTCTTCTACCACTCCTGCTGCAGGTGAATCTGTATCCTGGGGTTCGGTATACTGGCAGTATTTCGAGAACCTGGATAAGATCACTACGGCCGCAACTCCTTTACAGTTGAGCAAGAAGCTGTTTGTAGAAAAGCTCACTGACCGCGGTCCGGTATTACAGCCCATCAATGAAGGCGATGCACTGCAGGTAGGCGACAAAGTGAAAGTGCGTATCGAGCTGCGGGTAGATCGCGCCATGGAATACGTGCACATGAAAGACATGCGTGCCGCCTGCATGGAGCCCGTCAATGTATTGAGCAGCTACAAATGGCAGGGAGGACTGGGTTATTATGAAAGCACCAAAGATGCGAGCACCAACTTCTTCTTCGGTTACCTGCCCAAGGGCACCTGGGTGTTTGAATATCCTTTATTTGTAACCCATACCGGTACGTTCAGCAATGGCATCACCAGCATTCAGTGCATGTATGCTCCTGAATTTACCAGCCACTCCGAGGGCATCAAAGTGAATGTAGAAGCGAAACAATAAAAGAAAGGATCATCTTTTACGCCGGCCACTCTTTGAAAGGGTGACCGGCTTATTTTTGCAGCATGCATATCGACTTCCTCATCGTAGGCCAGGGCATTTGTGGCACCTTCTTAAGCTGGTACCTGCAACAGGCCGGCTTTTCTTTCCTGGTCATCGATCAGCCTCAATCCAATACAGCTTCCAAAGTAGCGGCCGGCATCATCAACCCGGTCACCGGCAGGCGTATTGTGAAAACATGGCTCATCGACGAGGTCATGCCGTTTGCACACAAGGCTTATTCGGAACTGGGCCAGGCACTCAACATCACGGCTTTTGAGCAAAAGAGCATCGTCGACTTTTTTGCCACACCGCAAATGAGAGATGCTTTTGCCAAACGGTATGCAGAAGATACACAATACCTGTCGCTGTCGGAAGATCATCATAGCTGGCTGCCTTTATTCAATTACGATTTTGGCTATGGAGAGATCGATCCGTGCTACCTCATCAGGCTACAGGATATTTTACCGGCTTACCGTACCCATTTGGAGCAGCAACAATTATTGCGCGAAGAATTATTTGAGATAGATCACCTGCAGGTAACGCCTGAGGGTATTACTTACAAAGACATCACCGCTTCCCGCATCATCTTCAGTGATGGTATTGCCACCGCTCAAAACCCTTACTTCAGGAACCTGCCTTTTGCCCCCAACAAAGGCGAAGCTGTTTGGGTGGAGATCAACGACCTGCCAGCGACGCACATTTTCAAAAAGGGCTTCAACCTGGTGCCGTGGAAGGACAACATCTTCTGGCTGGGCTCTACCTACCTGTGGGAGTTCGACAACGACCTCCCAACGCCCGGTTTCCGGCAGTTTGCCCACAACTGGTTGTTGCAAACCGTTAAGCTGCCTTTCAACATCATCGACCACAAAGCTGCTGTGCGGCCCGCTACCCTTGAGCGTCGTCCCTTTGTAGGGTTTCATCCCCAGCACCCCGCCATAGGTATCTTCAATGGCATGGGCACCAAAGGCTGTTCGCTGGCCCCCTGGTTTGCCCATCAGTGGGTACAATCGCTCAAAGGGGAAGGAACTTTATCCCCGGAGGCAGACGTGAAGCGCTTCCAGCGCGTGCTGGCGAGATAATCCATTCACTAACAATCGGTAACCAATCACTCATTTTGGGCGGTCAACTATTGGGTGGGTTTTATATTTTTGCACCGTTCACCATCCTCAGTCATTAAAACTTATTGCCGTGTCTCAGGAGTCTAAGGAGCTGTATGTAGTTCCCGCTAAGTTTCGCAAAATGGAAAACCTGCACATTCTTTTCTGGCTTGTAAAAGACCTGTGCTGGTGCCTCTTGTTCAAACCGCTGGGTATGATCATGATCGCCCCTACCCTCCTGGTAGCCATTTGGATCACCTGGAAGAACAGGCATATCGTTGCCGAACTGGCCCACAATGCTGCCATTGCCATCTGGATCATGGCCAACTCGATGTGGATGGTAGCCGAGTTCTATGCGGTAGATGAAAAAGTAAAACCCTATTGTATTATCCCCTTCTCGTTAGGTATTCTGATATTGCTATACTATTATCTCATTTATGCCCCCATGCAGCGCCGGAAAGAAAATGCTTCGACGACTTTAGAGGTGACACCGGCGCAGCAGGAAGTAGTTGTGGTGGCGAAGGAAGCATAATCATTGATTCCGATAAGGGATATGCCCTTTGGAAACCTTCCATATATACCCATCGATGAGGTAATGCGTGATCTGCGGAAGCGCCAGTAAAGGTACCAGCAACACCAATATATCCTTATCAGGATTGAATGCGATCGACTGGAAAATACTGAACACAGTATCATGCTCCTTCCACACCCACGCATCCCAGAAGCCTTCTTCCACATAAGCCAATAGCATCATACTCAATACAAACAATACGGCGCCGTACTCGGTAAACAATTGCTTCACCAGCTTGCCATAGGACTTGTTGCCAGCTTGTGTGCTTTTCTTTCGTCCGTATATCCAGATCAACGCCATATAAGGAACGCCGTGTGATACTACATTAAGCAGTGTAAAAGCCATATCACCATTAAAGTATACGATGCCGAAAAACCAGGAGAGAAAAGTGCCGGCTATTACAAGGTTGCGCGGCCAGTTGAAGAACTTTTCCTTATAAACAAACACGATTTCTTTTACTATATACACAGCAATTACCAACAGGTAAACAACAACGGCAACAGCTGCAACAGGTGCTGCCTGGAAGTAAAAGAAATCGCCGTCCACAAACCAATGAAAGTTGCGGGGCGCATGCAGATGCCAGTATAATAACGGATAAATAGTAGCATAATAAACAGCCACCTGATCGATGCGGTAATACCATTTATTGTGAGGCTCTTTGCGCGAGTAGATACGCATAAAACCATACTGTTGCCGCACAAAGTGAAACACAGCGAGATAAGCAAGTACCCGCCAGAAAAGCATCGCATCGATATAATACAACAATACTGCTACAACAAAACCCGCCAGCGGAATACCGATCAATACATTCTTCTGTTCACGAAAAGTGTCTTTATCAAAATACGTGCGGTACAATGTGCTATACACATGAGCCACATCGATAAACACCACCAGTATCACCCAGGCAGCTGTAGGGATGCCCGATGAAGCGGTAAATAAACCGGGGAAAAGGAAAACGATCAGCAGGGAAATAAACGGTGGCGACAGTATAAAGATGCTGTCCAGCTTCAACGAATATATCCATGGTTGTTTCATGCGCTCCGTGTTTTCAATATAGCCTCTGCGGCCTGCAGGCCCTGGTAAAACCCTTCTTCAAAAATAGAGATGCCCGCAAGATCGGTATGCGCAAAAAAGATAACGTCATTAACAGGCTTGTTCAACAACCTTCTTGCTTCACCATGAATAAAACCTTTCACCGGCCTGATCATGCCATGGCCCCATACCATAACGTCGATATTCGTTACGGCAGCGGCGATGTTCTCATGCACTTTACGCAGGTCGTTCAAAATAATATCCACCCATTGCTCATGCTGCATGGCCGCAGCCTCCCGCCGCGCAGTGACCACATCCCCCTGCGTAAGCGGCAAATAATACGTAAGCACTTTCACCGGCTCACGTTGCTTTATGGATTGATGCGTAGCCACCACATAACCCAGCGATTCACTATTATACAGTACATTGTCCCAGCTCAATGCTTCCCCTCTCCGCTCTTTCAGTTGCTGCACAGTGATATTGGCCACCATCCAAGGCGCATAAGAAAATTGTTGTACCAGCTGTTGCCTGTTGAGCTCAGGCGCCAGCATGCGCTGCGCTACAAACTGAGGTATGGCTACAACACACTGCTTTGCATGGATAGCTTGCAATTGTCCCGTGGCCACATCCATATACAACACGTCTACGCCTCCGTCAGTTGGCCGTATACTGGTAACGAGACTATTGAGCTTTATCTTATCGCGGTAATCTTTTTGTAATTGCTCCACCAGCCAGCCGTTGCCCTGCGGCCAGGTCAATACATCCTGGTGTTCGGCATTAGCCCCCTTTCCTTTGCGGGCTGCAAAATAATGAATGCCAGCCCAGGCGGCCGTTTCATCATAGCGCGTACCAAAATCATCGCGACAGCAGTAATTACAATACCAGTGCAGGTATTCGGAAGTATATCCCTGTTGCACTAACCACTCCTTCATGGTAATGGTATCCAGCTGCGTGTATTGCTCATCAGCAGAAGAGTGATTCACCGGAATGGCAAATGTCTCCTTGCCATCCTGCCCCTTTTCGTAGCGCAGCTGTTGCATGTGATCGAGAAAACGTTGTACCTGTTTCAATTCTTCAGCGGGTACACCATTTCTCGGCACCAGGCCTTCCTGCCAGGAGCCATTGATGTACAAGCGCTCCTCCGGATCAAAACACAAATGATATTCGTTGTAAACAGGTAGCCCTTCATTATTATAACCAGTGACCACATTACATTCCTGCAGAAAGGATAAATAATCTTTGAGATCGTTATTAGGAATAGGCACGTAATGAGCACCCCAGGGATAACGGCTTACGTTATTTTCACCGGCGGCAGCATTGCCCCCTGCATGCTCTTCAAGGTCCAGCACCAGGAAGTCCTGCACGCCCTGTTTATATAAATGACGGGCTGCCGAAAGACCGCTGACACCAGCGCCCACAATCACCACTTCGGCCTGTGTAGTGCTTTGCGGAGCCCCTTGTATCTTCTTATCGCGCAACAGGTGTCCCACCTTTGCAGACGCACCAACAATACGGCCGGGAATTTTGTGCTGCCCCGTCGTTTGACATTGCGATAGCAGGAACCCTGTTCCAGTTAAAGCAGCTACCTGTTGTATGAAGTTTCGGCGTTGCATAAATTATTCCAGGTAAGTACTCCACTCCTCTTCGAAATAGTCTACCAGCGCCTGGTTATTAAGTTTATTCACAGCAAGCGGCTTCGTGGTGCGCATGTCTTGCGGAAACACAAACATCTGCTGTGCCGTAGCAGCATTGATAAATCGCAGCCCGGGCACATAAGCCGTAGGCGCATGATACACGCTATCCTTCATAGCCAGTATATAACCCCACTCTCCAAAAGAAGGTACGAGATTGTGATAAGGTGCTGTATGAAAGCCTACCGAGCGGATGGTTTCATCGATGCACCAGAAAGAGCGCGGTGCCACGTAAGGAGAGGTAGATTGCACCACCGCCATTCCCTCCGGCTTCAACGCCTGGTACAGCAGCTTATAAAAAGTATTAGAGTATAATTTGCCAATCGAGAAATTAGAAGGGTCTGGGAAATCAACCACCACAAAATCAAACTGCCGCCTGTTATCCCGCAACCAGGAGAAAGCATCCCCATTGATCACATGCACCCGGCTATCGAGCAAAGAACGCTGGTTAAGACTCACCAGCATGGAGTTGGAAGTAAACAACTTTGTCATGGCAGCATCGAGGTCAACCAGCGTGATCGAATCCACCGAGCTGTATTTAAGTATTTCACGAATGGCCAGCCCGTCACCACCGCCCAGCACCAATACCTGCTTAGGCGATCGTACGGCCTGCAGGCCGGGATGCACCAGCGCTTCATGATAGCGGTACTCATCGGCCGAACTGAACTGCAGGTTGCCATTCAGAAATAAGCGCGTTTCCTTTTTATTGCGGGTAAGAACAATACGTTGATAAGGAGAAGAAGTAGCAAACACAACGCGGTCATTATACACCAGCGTTTCGGAATAACTAAGTATCCTGTCGGACAACACAAAGGCCACCAGTTCCGCCAGAATGAGGACAATGGCCATCGCCCGTAACACACCGGGCCTTTTGATCTCCTTGCTGAATTTGATCGCCAGGAATAAACCCACGGCAATATTGAGCATACCGAAGAACAAGGAGGTACGCATCAAACCAAGGTAAGGCACCAATAACAGCGGAAACAGCAACGATGCGAGCAATGCACCGATATAATCAAAAGTAAACACTCGGGATACCAACTCTTTAAACTCCACCTTATCCTTCAATATCCGCATAAGGATAGGTATCTCAAGTCCCACACCAGCGCCAGTTAAAAATACCAGCACATACAATACAATACGGAAAGAAGCGGACAGCGGAAATACGATAAACAACAACATGGCGCTGAAACCACCGATCAACCCCACCAGTAATTCAATTTGAATGAACCAACGCAACAGGTTCCGGTTGAAATAACGCGAAAGAAAAGAACCCACCCCCATGGAGAAAAGATACACACCGATGATCGTGGAGAACTGCGTAACAGAATCACCCAGCAGGTAACTGGCGAGGGTACCAGCAACCAACTCATAAATCAATCCACAGGTGGCAATAACAAAAACCGCCAGCAACAACAGCAACTGCATACAAAGTAATTACCCGGATTAGTGAATAGCCGACGCCACAATAAGAGCAATGGCCAGCATAAAGAAGCCCGCCACGATGGCAAGCGCGATATTCTGCTTTTCAACGATCTCTTTCCAGAGATTATGTTTGGGAGTCAGCTTCTCAATGATCACAAAAGAGATCACGAGCACAGCGATCCCAAGAAACGAATAAAGCAGCGAGTTTACGAGTGCTGTTTGCATATAGATAAATTAAATAGTTATTTATGATAGCCGGGACCGCTGGAACTCCACGCTTGTTGAGAACCAAATGAAAATATACGCCAGCCGGTATAATTGGCATACGTCATACCTCCTGCCAGCAGCAGGGCCAGGATATAATACCATCCAAGCCTTTTTACATTGGGATTATTGATCATTCGTCATTGGTTGAATAAGGTGAAAAAGCACTGTTCTCCCATCGGATCTTTTCACGGTTGCGCGCATACAGGAATGCACCCAAGCCAGGAATAATAGCCATCAGAACGAAAATAAAAAAGTTGCGCCACATGGCTACGTCATACTTCGCCTCGATAGTATAGTAAGCAGGCGAATTACCCACAGGCTTCGTAGCCATGATCTCCATGAAGTAAGTACCCTTCGGCAGGTATTGTATAAACTCATCCGTTTCGGTACTGCCTTCCGACCATGACTCCCCACCTTCATAACCACTATAATACTCTACGCCTTCTTCAATAGTATATTCCGTTCCATTATCAGCATTGACGAGCGTGATGTTGGCTTCAAACCAGTTGTTGACAACAGGCGCCTGCAACGTCACCAGCAGGTTTGCCCGGGATTTGTCCAGCTTGAACTTAGGTGTAACAACCTTGTGGCTGGTCAATGTATCTTCCAGGTACCAGGTATTTTCGTACACCACTTTATTTTGCAGAAAAACATTACCGATCAGGAACACAAATAGAAAGATAAGCACCACGCCAATCACCGACACCCGCAGAAAAGCAGGATTTACAACACCCCTTACCGGTTGTATAGCGCCAATCCCCGATCGATAAGGCAACGAAACCTCCTGACCAAAAGCCGCATACAATTCATTACAGTCGATATGCTCTCCATGATACCAGCAAAGGCCATTGGGATGCAACTCGCGCGCCCACAGTTCAGGCGGGCAGATGAACTCCCGGCAACCTATATTATCATGCTCGAACACATCGCCCGGAAACTCGCCATAGGCATCGGAAATATTAAAATGATAACCATTGTACAACTGGAATTCATCCGTACCATAGACCAACCAATCACTCTGCGACTTCCTCATCACCGGCGCCACCGCCGTTTCCCGCAGAAATGTCCAATGCCCGTTATATTCAGAAAGAAAAGCATAACCCCGTACAGGATTAAACAAAGTATATTCCCTCCACGACCAGCCATGCGCGTCTTGCTTCACCGCAAAACCGATCATTTCATATTCTATCCCTTTCAGCACGCCCTTCGTGTATAAAGGGATCGCCGGATTTTTATCGTGCTTCATCCGCCGGCGAAACTTCACCCGCCCCTCTACATAAGATAAGGCTGCTCCGCAATGCTTACAATTCCATGATTGTGATAGCGGAAAGGACTTTAACTCGCCGGGCTTATTACAATGCGTACAAGTATATGTTTTAGTAACCTTACCTATCTGTAATTGACGCAGCTGTTGAAAGTTGAAGTCTTCAAACGCCACGTAATGAATACGGAAGTTGAGGTAAACCTGATTCTCCAGGTTCAGCAGTTCAATCCTATCGCCACCTTCGCTGGCTATTTCCAGGCTGGTAAACTCACCATTCCAATCGAATACCCAGGTCTCGCCTTCTACCTCTATACTTTTACACTTGCTTTTGCGCTCCAGTATGTACCACTTATTATCGATCGACTCCAGAGAACCTTCACCAATGCCCAGCCCGGAAACTTTGAAGTAAGGCATCTTGGGATCAGGTGGTATCTTTTCATAAACAGCCAGCTGTCCATAACAATCTACCAGCGTATGCAGTGTGCCATCCTCAAAATAAATACTCCAGTTGTTGGCATAATCCTCTTCAAACAAACAACGCACCCGTCCGATAACAGTGAATTTCTTTCCGCTCCATACACCTGTAGTGCCGATCTGGATAGGCGTAAACGTATCCTGCGCCTTCACCATTAGCGGCTTTTCCTTCAACACGCCATCATCCCATCGCTGCAGCCGGTTGCCACATTGATGACATACGATCAAATTGGTATCGCGCGAACGAAAAGTAAGTACCGATGAACAGGAGGGGCAGGTATGAAGGGTTAATGACATGGGGCCGTACTGTTATCGTTTTATTTGTTGACAGGAAATAATACCCGCGCCGAAAAACGCTACCAGCTCATCAAACAGCTGCCGCCCCGTATCATCATTGTAACGTTGGTAGTTGGACAAATAAATGTCCAGGTTCACCCGCTCATATTCCGGCCAGGTGTGCAGGGAAATATGCGATTCACTCAGGCAGATCACCGCCGTAAAACCACCGGGCTCAAAATCATGGTACACCTCTCCCAGCTTGCTGAGGCCGTGCTTTACTACCTGTGTATCCAGTAATGCTTTTACAGCTGCGGATCTTTCAAGCAGGTGCTTTTGAGAAGAGGATATCTCTGCAATGATGTGTAAGCCAGGTTGATAATTCATGTTGGGTGATTCCGCTGAGAAAGGATAAATCTATAGAGAAAAACGATAGTGGCAAAATGAAAGGCATGTTTGTCACCCTGAGCTTGTCGAAGGGTCCAAAGCAAAGAGGTGACACCCGGAAGGTATCACCTCTTATATAAAACATCTGTAAAACCAAAAACAAAAAAAGTCAGTTCTATTATTAAGCTGCAATCTTATTGGCAGTATTCACGATCACAGAAGGATCCTGGCGCAGCAAATGCGTCATCGCCTTGTACAGCTCCGGCAACTCATGACGCAAGCGAATAGGATTCTCGAAAAATACCTCTACACTCACCGCCCAGAATTCATGATAATTGCTGCCGGCATATTCACCCAGAATATTCTTGGCGCCCTGTTGCATCGATTCGAAAATAGGACGCGCCACTTTAGAGAAGTTCTTGAACTCTTTTTTGAAGTGCTTATCCTCTTCGGTCTTGGTCACAAAGTTTACCCACGCCAATGCATGACCCATTTCATGCAAACCAACATTACAGTTGGTAGATTCACCTTTGATTCCTTTCAGGAAATTATCCCAGGATAAATAAATACCACTCAGGTCTACATGCCCCTGGAACGGACGGGAATAAAAACCGTAATGATAATCATCCTTGATTACAAAAATATCCCTGAAGTAATTCAATGAATACTTCTCCAATCCAAAAGTGAGCTGTATAGCAGCAGCACTGATAAGAATAGGCATTTCAGCACTCTCACTCACCTCTATATAATGGAAGCGTTTGGCCTTGCGGAACAAATAAGTGCGGAACAGGAATTTACGTTGTTCTTCCAGGTTCAACCTGTTGTAATAACGGAAGTAACGCGAAATGATAGAATGATAAAACGTTTCTTGTGCGAGGAACGATTTGTACTGACGTTTAACGTTAAGGCGGTTGATCCACTCACCCACCGGATTATGGAGAATGAGGATGCTTGTAACCACCAGGAAAATGATCAAAATTTCCATAAGGGTCCATTTTTTCTTTCTGTGAATAGGTACGCGAGCCACGGATTGGTTTCACAAAGTCTGGATTAGAAAAAACGGTCTTTCGGGAGATAGATTTGATAGATAATTGGGGAGATCAGATCGTGATCTGACTATAAACCGGTTACAAAATAGAAACAATAGTTCATAAATGAAAGCCCTTCCGCCAAATTTTATGGATATATTATAACACGCTGATGCTAAACATTTTCTACCGGACTTAGGAGAACATTACCAGTTAGAATATCCTGATTTAACAATACACACATAGCTGCATATAATTCAGGCAATTGTATCTTGAAAGAGGTAGGACGCTCGAAGAAATTCTCTACACACACGGCCCAAAATTCCTCGTAGCGCGTAGCAGCATAACGCCCCAGGAATCCACCCGTGTGATCGAATTGCATATCCTCGAAAACAGCACGGCCGGTTTCCGAAAAGCGAATGAACCTGTCATGAAAACCATCATCACGGCCATTGCTCACATTGAAGTTTACATACGCCAGCGCATGAGCCATCTCGTGAAGCCCTACATTATCACCATCCTGGTAATTATCGTAACCCTTCAGGAAATTACTCCACGACAAGTAAATACCATCATGCGTCACATGTCCCTGAAAAGGAACACTGTTGAAACCATAATGATAATCATGGTGCATCACATATATCTTTTCAAAATGCTCCATTAAGTAATGCTCCAATCCGAAAGTAAGTTGCACGGCAGTAGCACTGATGAGCAGCGCCATGCGCTCTTCAGCAACGAGTTCTACATATTCAAACTGCTTGGTAGTCATGAACACCACGGTGCGGCGCACGAACCTCTCCTGTTCGGCAGGAGGCAGATTGCGGTAGTAAGGCAGGTATTGCAAAAGGATAGCATGATAGTCAGGCTGGCGGTCTTCAAAAACACCTTTAGCCTTATGGGAATAAAAAAGAAGGCGCAGACGCTGAAATACGCCCGGAAACACCAGGCTGACCAGCATCAACGCTATAAAAAGCCCAAAAACCCAGAAAGAAATATAACCAATGTCCTGCTGCATGCCCCGTTAAAATAATCATTTCCGGTCACCCCGGTCAGCAGCGCAAGGATGCCTGTTTTCTGTTACCTTTGCCGCTCACTGTTCAAAAGTGACCAATTGAAATTTGAATATTGAATATTAACCGTTTACAGATGTCTCACCGGCATCCCGGTCCGGCAGAAAGTAAACAACGTTTCATTTCAGTATTCATTGTAACCAGCAAAAACATTAAATAAAAAATAGGATGTACAGAACGCATACCTGTGGCGAACTGCGGTTAGCACAGGCCGGTCAGGAAGTAACCCTCGCCGGTTGGATACAGACGGTCAGGAAATTCGGCAGCATCACCTTCGCTGATCTGCGCGACCGGTACGGCATTACCCAACTGTTATTTGCGGAAGAGCTGAATCCCCTGCTGGATCAACAGCCGCTGGGACGTGAATTCGTAGTACAAGTTATGGGACAGGTAACAGAACGCACCAATAAAAACCCCAACCTGCCAACCGGTGATGTAGAGATCAAGGTAAAGTCATTCACCATCCTCAATAAATCAGTAACACCGCCCTTCACTATACAGGACGAAACGGACGGAGGCGATGACCTGCGCATGAAATTCAGGTACCTCGACCTGCGCCGCAACGCGGTAAAAAAGAACCTGGAACTGCGCTATGCAGTAAACAGGGCAGCCAGGAACTACCTCCATGAACAAAACTTCATGGACCTGGAAACACCCTTCCTCATCAAGAGTACGCCCGAAGGCGCCCGCGACTTCGTGGTACCCTCTCGCATGAATCCCGGTCAGTTCTACGCACTGCCCCAATCACCCCAAACCTTCAAGCAACTCCTGATGGTGAGCGGTTACGACCGTTACTACCAGGTAGTAAAATGCTTCCGCGATGAGGACCTGCGTGCAGACCGCCAACCGGAGTTCACGCAGATCGACTGCGAAATGAGCTTCGTGGAGCAGGAAGATATCCTCAACATGTTTGAAGGCATGATCAAGCATATCTTCAAAACTGTTAAGAACATCGACTATACAGAGACAGTACAACGGATGACCTGGGAAGACGCCATGTGGCAATATGGCAATGACAAACCCGATATCCGCTTCGGCATGTCACTGCTGAACATCAAATCAGCCTTCTCCAAAGAACATGAGGCACGGGCAAAGAAAGAACTGATTGCCGGTGTCGACTTCAAAGTATTCAACGATGCAGAGACGGTAGTAGCTATCGCTGTTCCCGGCTGTGCAGAATATACCCGCAAGCAAACAGATGAGCTGACCGACTGGGTAAAACGCCCGCAGATCGGTATGCAGGGATTGGTATTCATCAAATGCAATGCAGACGGCACCTATAAAAGTAGCGTAGACAAGTTCTTTACCGAAGACAAACTGAAAGCCATTGCCGATGCTGCCGGCGCCAAAGCAGGCGACCTGGTATTGATACTGGCAGGGCTGGAAGAACGTACACGTAAAGCAATGAGTGAGCTGCGCCTCGAAATGGGCGAAAGACTGGGATTGCGCAGGAAAGATGAGTTTAAATTACTGTGGGTACTCGATTTCCCGCTGTTTGAATACGCCGAAGAAGACAACCGCTGGGTAGCCCGTCACCATCCGTTCACAGCACCCAAGCCCGATCAGATAGCTACCATGATCGATAACAACCCCGTTATCGAGAATGCAGCAGAATACTTAAAGCATCCTTACGCCAATATCAAGGCCAACGCCTACGACATGGTATTGAACGGTAATGAAATTGGTGGTGGTTCCATCCGTATCTTCCAACGCGACCTGCAGGAAAAGATGTTTGCCGCACTGGGCATGAGCAAAGAAGAAGCCCTGCACAAGTTCGGATTCCTGCTCGGCGCCTTTGAATACGGAGCGCCTCCACATGGCGGCATTGCATTCGGTTTCGACCGCCTGTGTGCTATCCTCGGTGGCAGCGAAAGCATTCGTGACTTCATCGCATTCCCCAAGAACAATAGCGGGCGCGATGTAATGCTCGATGCACCATCGTCTATCGACAATAAACAACTGGACGAATTACAGATCAGGTTGAACTTGAAAGCCTGAACGGTTTAGGCGGGAGAAGGGGTTATTAGAAACAGATAAGAAGACTTACAACATACAAGGTACAAGAGCAGGTAACACTCCTTGTACCTTTTTCTTTTGAGCAATAAGAATAGAAAAGTAAATAGTATCTATAGTTTAGTCGATTAGTTTGTTGCGCATTCCATACATGATCAGGCCGGCGATTGTTTTAGCACCTACTTTGGACTTCATGTTCTGACGGATCGTCTCTACAGTCCGGGGGCTCAGAAATATCTCTTTGGAAATCTCTTCAGTCGTCTTGTCTTCGGCCAGCAGTTTCAAAATACGGACTTCTTTCTCTGAGAACTTAACGGGGTTGGGGTAAAACTGCCTCACCTGTTTCTTGGTTTGCAGCTTCGATAAAACAGCTTTGTTTACCAGGTCGTTGAAATAAAAGTCATCATTCATGCACGTCAGAATGGCCTGGTAGATCTCTTCAGGGTCTGATGTTTTGGTGAGATAGGCATTAGCACCCATTTCCATCATCTTGGTGATCATTTCCTGATCGTCGTACATGGTAAGCACAATGATCTTTACATCACTATACTCTTTGCGGAGAATACCGATGGCATTTACTCCATCCATTTCAGGCATCCGGATATCCATTAGCAGCACGTCGGGCTTCTTCAATTGCATTTTGTGCATCAGGTCTTTGCCATCTTCGGCTTCCCAAAGGATTCTCAGGTACTCCTTACCTTTCAGAGCCATTCTAATACCATCACGGAAGATTTTGTGGTCATCCGCGAGCGAAACTTTGATTACCAGTTCAGCACTCATAGTTGTAGGCGGGTTTGGCTTATTAACGGGTTATTAGGCTACATAAATATTTGGATTATGGTACACAACTCCAATTGCCAGGGGGTTATCCGTTGCAAACTCACGAGGCGACCCTGTACAGGCAATTTCGTGTAAAAAAATTACCTGATCGACACAACAATAGTTAGTTGATTTTTATCAATCGGAGTTTTTCGAACCGGGGATATTGAACTTCTACGTTCAGCCCTGTAAATACTGAACGCATAAAAACGAGCAAAAGTGCTCTTGACCTATATAAAGTATCCGGTTATTTTTGTTTTGAAGTTGATTGGTGGAAGGATAGGCAACCTCTCATATCCAATGTCCTGAGTTACCGTCCAGAAAAAATTTCCAATTTATCTTATGTAAAACCAGTCAAATCCAATATCAGTCAACTTCTTCTTTCTTTTGTTCGTTGAACCTACCTCGCCGTTTGTTGAAGCTTACCCTCAGTCGGTCACCATGTCAAGTGCCACTTTCCGGAAATATACCATTAAAAGCCGGGGAGAGAAAAACAGCACAATATTTGTAGCTTATCCAACGAGATAGTCCCGTTTTTAAAATCCACTTACCACTAAGTATTTATACTTATCCACATTTCACCCCGCTTTGTTAATAACCTTACTCAATTCGTAACTCTACTTACCCAAAGCGCGCATTCTACGTTAGTAAAAATACTGTGTTATTCTCGCGATTTTACTCGTTTTTGTCTCGTACACTTACTACCCGAATCCTCGCAAATCCACTACAGCATTGAATTGCAGGCAATTTAATCCATTTTAACCATCCATGCTACCCGTTGTCCACCTTTTTTTTTTGGAGGTTTTTTGGTGCTCCAAACTACTATTCTAAACCTCTAAAAACTTACTACTATGATGCAAAATGAACTCATCACCAAGCGTCCTATGGCTGAAATCGGTGAGGAAGTTGGCTATCAACTGGGAACTGAATTTATCTCTAACTACCGGAATGCCAATCCAAATGAGACCCTCTCTTACGTAATTGGCAAGAACATTATCGAAAAGATCCTGGCTCAACCCGGCTGTGAAGGCATTCACTTCTACAATGCAATCAACGAGTACGGTAAAAAGACCCTGGTTTACGTAGGTATCGACAAAGACGGCAAGAACATTTTCGAATACACAGCCGTAAATAACGAAGGTAATATTACGAACGAAGGTGGTATCGTTGGCGACAGAACTGACGGCGACGGCGAATCTTGGTGGAAATGGATCTTCGGCTGGTAAAAAAGTCTTTTTTCCTGATTACTTGACTATTAAGCAAATGCCGTTTATATTTGAGAAACTTTAAAAGGCATTGTTACTTAAAATATTAAGTGGCTTTTCGGGAATCTTACCCATAGTTTTTTTTCTTGTCTTCTTTAAAAGAAATAATGAGAAAAAACTATGGGTAATTTTTGTGTATGTCTTATTGTCTTTTATTGTCGATAATACAAACGTTTCTTTACCCAAAGACTCACAAGTAAAATTCTATTTATTTAGTTTTTTTACGGTAGTAGAATACACGGTGTTTTCCATCTTCCTTTATCTTAATTTCAAATCAGCAAGAATAAAGAAGATTATCCTGGGGACAATTCCGCTCTTTTACATAGTAGTGTCCTATTATATCCTCAATAAGAACGAATCCAATTATTTTGACGCCATTCCGGCTTCCCTGGAATCGATTCTCATCATTATTTTCTCTGTTTGCTTTTTCTTCGAACAGATCAGGGATATGGAAGTATCATTCATCTATTCTTCCAAAACCTTTTGGATCATCGTAGCAATACTCGTTTACATGTCGGCAACCTTCTTCCTGTTCGTTTCCGCCGAGTTCGTTTCACAGGAAGAAAGACGCTCCTACTGGTTCATCAACTCGATTTCTAACTTAATTAAACATATTTTATTAACTGTTGCGTTCATTATTCCTAACCATAAGCCACGCCCTTTGAGCGAACAATCTTATGATGACAGAATATTTGACTATGAAGAACCGGCCCACTAACCCATAAAACCCAACCCTGCCACAAGGCACACCATGCTGTTGCTGCAACTCAATAACCCTGAAAGTCCTGTCTCCCTGGTACTATTTTTCGGTACAGTAGGCATGTTGGCGCTTACCATCGGGCTTATTGTGTTCATCATCTTCCACCAGCGAAAAGTGATCAGGTACCAGATGCGCCTCCAGCGCCTGGAGCAGGAACAGCAAAAAATGCTGCTCAACGCCTCCATCCGCCTGCAGGAAGAAGAACGCCAGCGCATTGCCGCCGACCTCCATGACGATGCCGGCCCCCTCCTCGCTACTGCCCGTCTTTACCTCAACGAAAACCTGGTAAACCTGGACAAGACGACCCAACTGCAGAGCATTTACAACGCCAAACAGATTATCGACGATACGATACAACTGATCCGTAATATCTCCCACAGCCTGATGCCCCCTACCTTAAAAAACTTCGGGCTCGAATCGGCTGTCAATGACCTCTTCCAAAAGATCAGCGGCTCCGGCAGCATGAATGCCAGCTGCCGCTTCCACGATTACCGCGAACGCCTCCATCCCGACCAGGAGCTCATCATCTTCCGCGTTATACAGGAGCTGGTAAATAATATCCTGAAACACAGTAATGCCAGCTTTATACACCTCACCCAAAACCTGGGAGGCAATAAACTATACATTCGCCTGCACCATGATGGCCGGGGCATCACACAAAACGACTTTGAGAAACTCAATAAAAGCAATGTGGGACTGGGATTGAAGAATATTCAAAGCCGGCTTAAATTACTGCAGGGACGTATCTTTTTTGAAAAAGATATGTCACAAACCTATTATAAGGTGACGATAGAAATTCCGAAGCTGGAAGAGGAACCTGCAGCCGAGTAGGTAACTTTACTTAAAGAATATAATAATCGGTAATTGAAGCCAGTAAATCTGAGTACATTTGTGTTCCGTTATCAGTAAGTGAGACATTGAAAATCAACACCATCTTATAGATTTAGAGAGCAGTGGGAATAGAGATAACGGAAGATTTTCAGTAAATTGTAGTTGCCAATATCATAAAAACAATGGGACCCATTAAAGTTGCTATCGCTGATGATCACAAAATATTCCGGAAGGGGGTTATACTATCATTACGTCCATATACCAATATCAAGTTCGTTTTTGAAGCAGAGAATGGTCAGGAATTATTAGACACCCTCCCTTCAGCACCGGAACAGCCCGATGTGATCCTGATGGACCTTCGCATGCCCCAGAAAGATGGTATTGAAACAACCAAAGTAGTAGCTAAACAATACCCCCAGATACATGTCATCGCATTGACGATGTATGAAGACGAGCGATTCGTGAGCCACATGATGGAAATTGGCGCCAACGGCTACCTCCTCAAAAGCGCCGACCCTGCAGAGATCAAAAAAGCCATCATGGAAGTGATGAGCAAAGGATACTACCTCAACAACTTCGTTAACAGGATATTACTGAAAAAATCACACGCCCGCCAGAAAGTGGTGCCTACGCTAACCAGCGAGATCACCCTGAGCGACCGCGAGCGCGACGTGATCAAATACATCTGCATGGAGTTCACCGCCCATGAAATTGCCCAGAAACTGGAAGTGAGCCCCCGCACCGTTGAGGCCATCAAAGACCGCCTGATGGAACGGTTCGGAGCAAAAAACACCGCAGGACTTGTTTTCTTTGCAGTGAAAAACAACTTAATTGACTAATTTTGGCCCCCGCTGTTGACATATCCCAGGCTACTGATCGTTGGCCCACTTGGAATATGCAGCTATGAGATCTCAATAACATAACCAGTACTTTTACCCCCTTCCCCTACCAGTCAGAACTATCGGGAGTAGACCGGGAGAAAGTTTCTTCTATGGAAAACCGGTTTCCGAACCAATTACGATGGTAAAAACCGGTGTTAGCATACCAGAAATACTTTCCTTAGTGGCAATTCTGTTGCCTGTCATTCCTATTTTGATCATCTTCATCCGGCGCACCTGGCAGCAAGATATTATGATCTTCCTGGGCGCCATCTGCCTGCTTTCCTTTATGCAGCACCTGATGGTATATGTTCCCAAACTGGTGCCGGTAAACACCACCTTCATCAACAGCATCTTTGGCCTCGGCGAATTTGCCTTACTGTTATACCTGTTCAAAATGGTAATAGACAAGGGCTGGGTTAAAGAAGTGATGCACACGATACTCATTGCCTTTGCATCCATAGCCATTACTACCTATGTGCTACGCGGCACAGAAGCCCACTCCTTTGTACTGAACATGATCGCTGCCTTTCTCCTTTTATTGACAGCAGTAATAGCATTACTACAACTGATAAGAGAAAAACAAGTATTCATTTTCCAGTCACCCCTTTTCTGGGTGGCAGGAGGCAGCATCTGCTACTTCAGCATGTTTATACTTACAGGATTTGTAGGAAAAGGAACACAGGCGCTGCAGCAGGAGAAGATGATCCTGCTATCAGTGATCAACGATATACGCATGATCTTCTTTATAATAGCAGCCTACATTGCCCAGCCAAAGAAAGAGCAGACAGACAAAATGATTGGCTAAACCTATATTTTCATTTCAGGAATATCATCCTCGATAAGCAATTTGCCCAGCGTTTTGGAACGGATTTCCTCGACAGATACACCCGGCGCACGCTCTATCAGCTTAAAACCGCCTTGCGGCAATACGTCCATCACAGCCAGGTCCGATACGATACGCTTTACACAACGAACCCCTGTCAACGGCAAAGTACAGGCAGGCAACACTTTCGACTCTCCCTTAGGATTAGTATGCATCATGGCTACAATGATATTCTTGGCACTGGCCACGAGATCCATCGCACCACCCATCCCCTTTACCATCTTACCTGGTATCTTCCAGTTCGCAATATCCCCCTCCTCAGACACTTCCATAGCACCCAACACAGTGAGATCAACCTTACCGGCGCGGATCATACCAAAGCTTTCAGCACTATCGAAGAAAACACCGCCCGGCAAAACAGTCACCGTTTCCTTACCGGCATTGATAAGATCTGCATCGATCTCTTCAGCTACGGGATAAGGCCCCATGCCGAGCATGCCATTTTCAGATTGCAGCATAATAGAAATACCGGCAGGAACATAATTGGACACCAACGTAGGAATACCAATACCGAGATTTACATACATCCCGTCGCGTAATTCCTGCGCAATACGTTTGGCAATACCGAATTTATCTAAAGCCATAAGATTCTATTTAAAAGTAAAACCTGTATTCCCTTATCAACCTCTCAACTTTTTAACCTTTCAACTCCCCTCTCAACTTGTCAACCTATAAACCTATCAACTAATCTTCACCGTTCTCCGCTCGATGCGCTTCTCATAATCCTTGCCTTCAAAAATGCGGTGAACATAAATACCGGCCACATGGACTTGATCAGGTTCGAGCTCGCCGGGTTCCACCAAATGTTCCACCTCTGCGATGGTGATGGTACCAGCCTTAGCCATAGACGTGGAGAAGTTGCGGGTGGTTTTGCGGAACAACAGGTTACCATAGCGATCGCCCTTCCAGGCTTTCACAATAGCAAAATCGGCATGCAGGGCATGCTCCATCAGGTACATCTTGCCGTTGAACTCGCGCACCTCTTTACCGGCAGCGATCTCGGTACCATAACCGGCCGGAGTAAAAAAAGCGGGGATACCCATACCGGCCATTTGAATACGCGTAGCCAAAGTACCCTGGGGGATCAGGTCTACTTCCAGCTCACCACTTAGCAATTGACGTTCAAACTCTGCGTTCTCGCCCACATAAGAACTCATCATCTTCCTGATCTGCCGCGTCTTCAACAACATGCCCAGCCCAAAATCATCCACGCCGGCATTATTGGAAATACACGTAAGATCATTGATCCCTTTGCGGACAAGCGCAGCAATACAATTCTCAGGAATTCCGCATAGACCAAAACCACCCAACATAATGGTGGCGCTATTGGGAATATCCTGGATGGCAGCATCAGCGTTAGCAACAACTTTATTCATAAAGTCTTAATTCGTCATGTAAGAAGGCGGCGGCACAAACAGCACTTACTTGGCCGTGTCTGTTTTACCCGTATACACTTCATTCCGCCGGCGGTTGGCACGGGCAGACATCGTGTCGAAAAGAACCTGGTTGATCTCGGGGTGACTTAGATAAAACCTGAAACTGCGAACAAACTCTTCCTTAGTGATCTTATGAATTTGGAATACCCGTTCATACTGCTTTAGGTTTTCAATCTTAATATTCTTCTGAAGATTAGAATCACGCTCCATGAACTGAGAAGAAAAACGGTCGGCCTGGATCATATCCCACATCACCTTCTCCATCTGGTCACGCTGCAACACATCGGAAGGGATCTTGCCCTTATTCATACAAGCAACTAAAAGACCGAAAGTCAGAAAGACCGAAAGCACAAAAACCGTAGACTGTTTTCTACCACTCATTTCAACTCCTGTTTGTAAGTATTCGCATTCGTAATATCTACCTTCATCAGGATCTCCCGGGCTTTTTGTTTTTCTTCTGGAGAACCCTTCTTGAAGATCCTTGACAATTCATTCGCCTTACCCTGGAAAAAGAAAGGAACGATCATCGTATTAGGAATATCTGTATTCAGCGTATTGATGATATTCAGCGTATTCAATATCGCATTCCGGCCATTTGCTTCATTTTCATACATCACATCCAGGCCCAGCCGGTAATAATTATAAATAGCATCGTGGATCAGCGTATACCGGTTATTAGTAAGATTCTCAAGGAGCCAGTAACGATTACGTAAACCATCAAAAGCCTTCCAGCCCGAAATATCCCTGTTCTCTGGCGCATTGTTAACGATCGCCTGAGCCCTTTGAAAGTAAGGGTCGCCACCACGCAAAGCGAAAGAATCGAAATCAAGGCCCAGAATTACATATACATAGTAAGCGAGCGTAGCAGTGAGATTAGATACCAGCGGATCAGAACCCGATACCCGGTTTTCATTAAACTCAACAGGCTGGAACTCTACATATTTAAAAGCAAAAGACTCGTCCTGGAAATTGATCAGCGGCGTTTCATAACTCGAATTGAACACCGGCCTTGCCGCCTGCACGGTCAGTGCTGCCCGGTACACATTACCCCCAACCGCTTCGCTGATATTGATCAGGAAATGACAAACGATCTTTTCATTCGTCTGAAAAGTCTCATTCGTCCACTTGCGGTTATTCAGGAACGTATTCAGTGAGTTTTGCAAGGTCTGGAAGATCTTCTTATCAGTTTGGGAACTGACACGGCCGGAATTAATACTAATACGAGCCTGCAATTCCTGTGCAGTACCCTGCACCAGCAGGCCACCACACATTACAACCAGTAAAAAAAGCTTATTGCGCATACAACATATTTACAATTCTATCAACGATATCATGAGCCACTTGTTGTTTAGGTTTTCGCTCGTAGGCTATTTCCTGACCACTCCTTTCAAAAATAGTGATCTTATTGGTATCATGGCCAAAGCCCGCCCCCTCATCATTCAGCGAGTTCAGCACAATCATATCCGCATTCTTGCCCGTTAGCTTTTCCTGCGCATAGGCCCTTTCATTATTGGTTTCCAACGCAAACCCCACCAGTAACTGGCCCTTGCGCTTCTCCTGACCCAGCGATTTCAGAATATCACGGGTCTTGGTAAGCTCCACCGTGAGAGAACCCGAAGCCTTCTTGATCTTTTCAGGATTGGTGACAGTAGGCGTATAATCCGCTACAGCAGCCGACATAACAGCAATATCAGTATTCACAAACTCACGCACACACGCCTCATACATCTGCTCAGCCGTTTGCACCCGGTGAATTTTGATACCCGCCAGGTCCGAGTGTAGTGAAGAAGGCCCCAATACCAGGTGTACCTGAGCGCCCCTTTTGGCCAGCTCCTCGGCAATGGCCAACCCCATCTTGCCCGACGAATGATTACCGATAAACCGCACAGGGTCGATAGGCTCATAAGTAGGCCCGGCTGTTACGAGCGCTTTTTTACCCGCCAGGTCCTGCTGTTGAAAAAACTGGTCCTGGATAAACTGCATAATAGCTTCCGGCTCAGCCATACGGCCATCACCATACAAGCCACTCGCCAGTTCACCCCTTCCTACAGGAATGACCTTGTTGCCAAAGGATTCCAGCTTTTGCAAATTAGCCTTGGTAGTAGGATGATGCCACATATCTTCATCCATAGCCGGCGCCACTACCACCGGACACGTAGCCGATAAATAAGTAGCCAGCAGCATATTATCACACAACCCATGCGCCATCTTGGCCAGCGTGTTGCAACTCAACGGAGCAACCACCATCACATCGGCCCAGCGGCCCAGCTGCACATGGTTCGACCAGGATTCATTACTGGCCAGATCTATAACTACAGGATTCTTTGAAAGCGTCGAAAGCGTCAGGGGAGAAACGAAATCACGGGCTGCCGGAGTCATTACTATTTTTACCTCCGCGCCTGCTTTTACCAATAACCTGGTAAGCAGGATCGACTTATAGGCAGCAATACTTCCCGTGATGGCGAGCAAGATCTTTTTGTCCTGGAACATGATGGATAAATTTCTTGTTCAAAACAAAAAGCGACAGGGGCTTCCTATCGCTTAACTATATCATGAACAGCTCAAATTAGCTGAACAGGTCGTCTTCGTTCTTACGATAATAGATCTTATCGTCGAGGAACTCCTGAGTAGCCAGCAGAGAAGGGTTAGGCATACGCTCATAAGCCCTTGAAATTTCAATCTGCTCCTTGTTCTCATGGATCTCTTCGAGGCTATCAGTATGGCTGGCGAATTCTTCCAGCTTGTTGTGCAACTCCTCTTTCAAGGTGATATTGATCTGATTAGCGCGCTTGGCAATGATGGCAATGGATTCATACACATTACCAGTCTTACCCTTGATCACATTCAGATCCTTTGTTTCAGCCGTGTTAGCGGTGTTAGCACTAATTTGACGTCTTAACTTGCTCATTATTGATGACTTTACTGATTTCTTTAATATTGTTTCGGGATAAAGTGGAATAACGCTCCACTTCCTTGGTCAGCTTACTCTCTGGAAAACGGTCCACAAAGTCATTACACTCAGTTACCACCTGTTCAAAACGTGCAGGCTTTTTCTCATCCACACTGTTCGATGCAAACAGGTAATAAGACTTAATGATCTGGAACTTATACTCATCACTCTTCTGTGAATCCGGGAAATCATTCATCAGGCTCGTATAAGCTATCGCTGCAGCCCGGTACTTGCCCATATTATAATACAGTTCAGCACTTAAATGCGCTTTCTCCTCCAGTTTCAAACGACATTTATCAATGATCTCGGTAGCTTCCTTTATCCTGGCCGATCCCGGATGCGTATTGATAAACGTTTGCATCAAACCGATCGTCTTCTCCGTATTCGTTTGGTCCAGCGGCGTTTTGGGCGACTGTCGATAATAAGTATAGGCCCGCATATACTCCATCTCTTCTGCACGGGGACTGTTTGGGAAAACCTCTACAAACTGCTTGAACAGGTTCTCAGCCTCCATGTAGTTCCGGAGATAATAATTACAATAAGCGAACTTATAGAAAAGATCTTCAAACTGAGGTTGCCCTTTCAGCAGCGGGAACAGCTCCTCATACAACTGCTTGGCATAATTGTATTTTTTTGCCACATAATACTTCTCGGCCATTCTCAGCTTGTAATCGTAATCGTTACTCTTCTGCACTTTGGCAAACTTGGAACAGGATACGACTCCCAGGGCTAAAAATACAACTATCAGTGCTGACTTCATAAAGGTGGGCAAAGTTAAGGTATTACCTGCAAAATAGGAAAGGATTGTAAAAAGGGCCTAAACAAGTCGTTAAGATAAATATAAAACCCCTCCTTGTACAAGGAGGGGTTATTATATATAAAGTTGACAGCAAAAGTATTATCCTCTGCGACGTAAGTTCGGATGCGGAGCAGGTACGGTGTTCGGACCTTCTTCACCAGTTCCATCACGGAGATCAACAGTAGTGCACTCACCACCGGTTTCGCCGTATTTGAAGATGAAGCGATCAGAGCTAATACCCTCTTTTTCAACCAGGTAAGTGATAACTGCATTAACACGGTCCCAGCTTAATTGCTGTTCAGACTTGTTAGTAGAGCAGTAACCAACTACAGCGATCTTACAATCAGGGTTGTTGCGGATCTGCTGAGCTGCGCTGGCCAGTAATGCCTTAGAGTCATTGCTCAGCGTCACAGATTTACCCTTGAAAGTTACGCTTGGCAGGCTGCCTACATTGCAAGCTGGCTTAAGAACCATATTCTTCATCAGGTTAGACAGAGAATCGCAGCATGCAGGAGGAGGACATTTACCAACACCATCAGCATCAACAGGTTGGCACTGAGTAGGTGTGATAAGTTCTTTATCCTTGTAATCAGGAACGCCATCACCATCAGTATCGCGGCTAACACCATGAGAATCAACTGGTGCACCGGCTGGTGTATTGGGTTCAGTATCAAATTGATCAGTAACACCATCACCGTCTGCGTCATCCAATACTGGCTTAGGCAGTTTCATGTGACGGGGCTTGTTGATCTCGTTGTAAGCATAATCCAAAGGATTCAGCCACCACAGTGGTTCAACAGACTTGCTGCCACCGATAGCGAAGTTCAGACCAACTGAGAAGAAATTGTACAGATCCTGATCGCGTGTTTGCGCAATAGCAGCGGTACCGTTCTCTTGCCATTGGTTACCATCCAAAAGATCGGTTTTGGGCAGTGTAACTTTGTCTTCGATAGCAAGGCTCAAAGTCTTGTTGAGTTTGAACGCTATACCAAGACCAAAGTTCACGTTAGGACGGAAAGGCTCGCCAAACAGTTTTGCATGGCTGGGATCCTCTTCGCCTTCTGTTTCGTATTTACCATCCAGGATGTTATCCTTCAGGTCTTTACGAATGTCTTTGCGGTCTTTGTACTGATAGCCGGCAGGGCCATACTGAGCCACTACTGAGCTAAAGTCGTAAGGAGCACCACTGGCGTTCAGGGCGTCTACCTTAACATCATAAATAGTACCGCCTATACCGACAAATCCATACAGGTTGAAGCCGGTTTTAGCACGGTGGAAACGAACATTGTTCAAAGTGAATACACCTTGCAATGCCGCATCATAGATGTTTGTCTTGTAATTGTAGAACACATTTTGACCGGAATAAGCATCCCAGGCAGAGTTCTTTGCATAATTGCTGGAAGGCTGGAAATTAAGACCCTTTGTATTCAGATAGTTCAATTCACCACGTAAAGAGAACACATAACCCAATGCTTTACGAACATGTAAACCTGCGCCAAAACCTAAACGGGAACGAACGTCGCCGATTACGGTTCCAATGCCGCCTTTAACACCAATTTCCCATTTGCTCCTGGGTTGAGCAGGAAAGGGATAATTGTTCGCCATAAATTCACTGTGCTGAGGTAATCTTTTTGATGGTATTACAGAGGAATCCTGTACATCGTAGCTGCCGCCTATTTGAGCAAACGAGCCAGACGCGAGCAGGCATAGTAAGCCAAACAGACCTGTGTACTTTTTGCTTGCCATAACTAAAGTTTATGTGAAGGATTAAGAAAACCAATGTCCAAATTAGTCACAAAAATATTAATTGAAAACTAAATACCAAATTTTTTTAGCCAACGTTGCACGTTTTATCTTGCTGTCAATCATTCAATAAGACTCCTATATGTATACTCAAATTACTGCCCTACTTACAAAAGTAAAATAGTAATTTGCCGTTCCTTTTTGGAATAAATGAAATTATCACAGGCTATATTACGCGACGAACTGGTCGAATTTGAGAAACAATTCCGCGAAGCAGTTAAAAGCCAAACGCCTTTACTGGACCGTATTATGCGGTTTATTGTAAACCGTAAAGGAAAACAACTGAGACCCATGTTCGTGCTGCTCGCAGCCAAGCTATGCGGGCCTGTTACTGCATCCTCCTACAGAGCTGCTTCACTGGTTGAATTATTACACACTGCTACACTCGTACACGATGACGTGGTAGACGAATCACTCGAACGTCGCGGCTTTTTCTCAACCTATGCGCTCTGGAAAACAAAGATCTCTGTACTCGTAGGCGATTACCTCCTCGCCAAAGGCATGCTCCTCTCACTCAACCATGATGACTTCAGGATCTTACAGATCCTGTCCGATGCTATACGACGCATGAGTGAAGGAGAACTGCTGCAATTGGAAAAATCCCGTACACTCAACCTCAAAGAAGACGTTTACTTTGAGATCATCACCGGTAAAACAGCCTCACTACTCGCCTCAGCCTGTGCTGCAGGCGCCTGGTCGGTCACCCAAAATGAGAACACCACTGAAAAAATGCGCCGCTTTGGCGAAAAAGTGGGGATAGCCTTCCAGATCAAGGACGATTTGTTCGACTACGGTAACGACTCCATCGGGAAACCTACCGGCAACGACATCAAAGAAAAGAAACTCACCCTACCATTAATATATACGCTTAACAATTCTGATGCCACTACCCGTCGCAGACTTATTTACATTATAAAAAACCACAATAAGGATGCAGAAAAGGTACAGGAAGTTATCGACACTGTGAAGCGCACAGGAGGCATAGAATATACCGAGCAAAAGATGTTTGCCTATCGTGACGAGGCATTGAGTATATTACAGGAATTTAATAACCCCGAAGTGCAGCAGGGACTCGAAGAACTGGTTCGGTTTACGACAGACAGAAAGTTTTAACCTGTAAAATGTGCTCATAAGCCTGTTATCATGCAGAAACGATGGAACATACTGGCGGCAGATGAAGACAGGGTAAAAGAGCTGTACGAATCCCTTAAAATACATCCGGCCCTGTGCAAAGTGTTGATACAACGCAACATTGCCGATTATGCCACGGCTAAACAATACTTCCGTCCCCAGCTGTCCGATCTCCACGATCCCTGGCTGATGAAAGACATGGAAGCCGCAGTAGTCCGCATCCTCACAGCCTTCGACAAACAGGAAAAAATACTGGTCTTTGGAGATTATGACGTAGACGGCATCACCTCCGTCTCCTGCATGTTCAGTTTCCTGACAAAGCATTACCAGCCCGGAAAACTCGACTTTTACATCCCCCATCGCTACCGCGAGGGCTACGGCATTTCACAACAAGGCATCGATTTCGCCGTTGAAAACGGATTTACACTCATTATATCATTAGACTGTGGCATCAAGTCAGTCGACCTCATCAGCTACGCAAAAGCAAAAGGAATTGATTTTGTGGTGTGCGATCACCACACGCCTGATGCCATACTGCCACCGGCAGTAGCGATCCTCAACCCCAAACAACCCGATTGCAACTATCCATATAAAGAATTGTGTGGCTGCGGAGTAGGCTTTAAGCTCATCACCGCCCTTACCCGTCGCCTGGGCCTGCCGCAAACGGCAGCAGAAGAATACCTCGATCTGGTAGCCACAGCCATCGCCGCCGATATCGTACCCATAACAGGAGAGAACCGGATACTGGCCTACTATGGATTAAAAAAAGCCAACGAAGACCCCAATCACGGTATCGACGCCCTCAAGCAACTCAGCGAACTGAAGACGGCCCTGTTCATCAACAGCCTCATCTTCATGATAGCCCCCCGTGTCAATGCCGCCGGACGCATGGATGATGCACGCAAAGCAGTGCAGATGTTCATCGCGCCAACCCTCGAAGAAGCATTTGAGTACGCCAAGCTGCTCCATTCAGACAATACCACCCGGAAAGAAGCCGATAAAAATATTACTGACGAAGCACTGGCCCTGATCGAAGGCAACAGTGAATTCCTGGAGCGCAAATCTACAGTCATCTACCAGCCCCATTGGCACAAAGGAGTAGTAGGCATTGTGGCATCACGCCTCATCGACCATTTTTACCGCCCTACGATAGTACTGACCCAATCGGGTGAGTATGTGGCAGGCTCAGCCCGCAGCGTGGCCGGCTTCAATGTATATGAAGCCATCCACCAATGCAAAGACCTGCTATTAGGTTACGGCGGTCACTTCTATGCAGCCGGCATGACATTGGAACCAGGCAATGTAGATGCTTTCCGCGCCCGCTTCGAAGAAGTAGTGGCCGCAACGATCACCCCCGATCTGCTCATTCCCGAGATCATCATCGATGGAGAAATACCATTCAAAGACCTGAAGCCCGCTTTCTACAACATCATACACCAAATGGAACCCTTCGGCCCTGACAACATGAAGCCGGTATGGGTAACCAAAAACGTGATGAACAGCGGCTATTCAAGAGTAGTCAAAGACAACCACATCAAATTCTCCCTGCGCCAGGAAAACATACTCTTCAACGGCATCGGGTTCAACATGGCCCGCAAGTTCCACCTCCTGCTGGAACAAAAACCCATCGACATCGTTTTCACCCTTGATGAAAACGTATGGAACGATGAAAAACACCTGCAACTCAAAGTGATCGACTTCCGGTTATCCGAAGCATGATCCATACAACAGATTCACAGCTGCACCTACCATATTCTCAGTAATGCCAATGATTGCCTGCAAGCATATAGAAATTAGCAGCAAATCATTACCCATGTCATTCCTCAAACACTTTACAACAATACTATTAATCATTGTCAGCCTTAACGCCAACGCCCAGGAAGGATTTCGACTCACAGGCATAGCCCCCGATTCCCTGGAAGGCACCATGATCTACATCAGCACCACAGACTATTCCGACGCCAAATACGAATGGAGAGACTCGGCACGCATCACCCAGGGACACTTCATTTTTACCGGCCGGCTACCACAAACCGCTATACTCACCACCCTCTACACAAAAAGGCCCAAATTCGGCATGTATCAGTTTCTACTCGAAAACCGCGACATCGCCATCACTATATATTCTTCGGCCAAAAACGCGATCGATAGTTGCACCTTTACCAATGCCCCGGTACAGGAACAAAATAGACAACTAAAAAAGAAACAAAAACCCATCAACGCCATTATCATAAAGCAGTACCAGAAAATGGATACAGCCATGGCAAAAGCAGATGCAGCAGGCAAACAAAAAATGAACGATGAATTAATAGCACTCTACGGGCAGGAAAAACAGGTAACCGTACAATACATCAAAGAGAATCCGGACAACTACCTTTCACTCTACCAATTGAGCTATTCCATTGCCGGCGGCGCCATGAAATACCCAGACAGTTTGAACAACTTGCTCAGAGGACTTTCTCCCAACCTGCAGCAACAACCTGAAGCACTCGCCCTGCTGAAAAGGATACAACAGGCGAAAGCCACTGCGGTTGGCCAGCCTGCCCAATGGACAACACTGCCAACCGACCAAAACAAACCACTCGCCCTCACAGATTATAAAGGCAAATACGTGCTCCTCGATTTCTGGGCATCCTGGTGCGTCCCCTGCATACAAAACCTGCCAGATGTAAAAGAACTGTACAATAAATACCAAAAAGAAAACTTTGACATAGTAGGAGTATCACTCGATGATGACAAGAACAAATGGATAGAAGCTATTAAAAAACATAACTTACCCTGGATACAGGCATCCGATCTCAAAGGTTGGAAGAATGCTGTAGCAGTACTGTACGATATCAGGTCTATTCCAAAATACATACTGGTAGGCCCCGACGGAAAGATCATAGCCAACAGCAACGACATTGGCCAGATCAAACAACAGTTGGAAAAAACACTCAAGCAAACTGCGACCTTAAAACAATAACATGTCCGTTACACACAGATACATCTACAAAAGCATAATCCTATGCCTTTTACTACAGGCTGTACAGATCGATGCGCTGTCACAACGGCTACAACACGATGCAATATTCCTTTTGTACTCCTGGCCTTTTAAAGATGGTGTAATTGTTCTTCACAACACGTATGCCCCGGATAAAAAACAAGACAACAACATACTGACCGACGCATACAGACCACATGGTATTTATGTCTACTCGGTATACGGCAAGCGCACCACACTATTCGCCATGCCCTATACAGCCACACATGCAATACCTGATTCCATACAAGTTTCGGAACTTTATAGCGCCTATCGAAAAACATACCTTAACCCGGCCAACCTGCTTACCAGGATCAGAAAGAATGGCAAGACTATCAAAGACTGGGCGCCGGCGCCCCTATCCACCCCTTCAATAGATAGTGCTATAAATTACTATCCAAAGAATACCCGTTTCAATATACATGTGTTAGCAGATGACAACCTGCAGATCGATGATGTAATGGTTGTAGACGGAAGATTAAAAACAGACAGCACCATCCTCTTCACCTATTATATACGAAGAATAGCAAGACCCATAAGACCACGGCTGGTAGCATGGTCCCACGAATGGAGAAACAAAGAAAGTCGCATAACCCCGGAAATAATCAACCGGCATGTATTAGGTGCTAATACCGTAGTAAAAAAAATACAAAGCGGAGAGTTGGAAGGAGGCGATGGTGCTACATTCCATAATGAACTCATCGTGCCCACCTCCAGTTTTATTTTCTATTTCGGAAAACCCGACGCCACTTTGGCCGACTCCACCATGGAGTATCGAATACTGGGCGGACGCTATACAGATACCAACTGGATAAAAACAGGCCACCTAATCATGATGGATGGCCTCACCGGAGATGAACGATACAGCCTCGAAGTACGCTACCGGAGCAACCCTGAAAACACACAAGTATACACCTTCGTTACCAGGCCTTACTGGTACCAGCGCAACTGGTTCAAATGGGTAACAGGTGCAGTCCTGTTTATGCTGGTCCTGCTGCTCATCAATGCCAGCTATCGTCGCAAGCTGGCAAAAGAAAAAGCAAAAAAAGCAGGATTGGCCGACAGGCTCAGGAACATGCAAACCCAGCTCAATCCACACTTTATCTTTAATGCCCTGGGGTCTATACAAGCCCTGATGAGCAGGCAGGAAAATGACAAAGCCCATCAATACCTATCCACCTTTGGCAGCCTGTTACGGAACGTACTCACCAATAGCAACCACGACAACACTACCCTCGATCAGGAGATCAGGTCACTGGAAAGCTACCTGCAACTCGAACAACTCCGTTTTAAGTTTCAGTACAACATCACTGTGGCAGAAGGCATCCAAACAACCATTGTATCATTGCCAGTTATGCTGCTGCAACCCCTCGTCGAAAATGCCATCAGGCATGGGATCGATGGCATGGAAGAAAAAGGACAGATCAGCATCCTGTTCAACCGGGACAACAACAACCTGCAGGCTGTCATTGAAGACAATGGAAAAGGATTCGATACGACCAGTCCCACTACAGGCTACGGACTTAAACTGGTAAAAGAAAAAATACAACTCATCAATACCCTGCAGGAACAACAAACCATACAACTCGATATACAATCAACCAATGCAGGAACTGCCGTACATTTAACCTTCAAAAACTGGCTGGCATGATGATCGATGCAGTGATCATAGACGATGAACAAAACAACATCGACAACCTCCAATACCTGCTCACGCGGCATTGCCCCCAAATACAGGTAGTGGGAACAGCCCGCAATGCAGTGGCTGGTCAAACACTCATCCAACAGCAACAGCCAACACTGCTATTCCTCGATATACAGATGCCCGAAAAAAACGGGTTCGAGTTGCTACAGTCACTACCCGGTTACCAGTTTGAGGTGATCTTTGTAACAGCATTCGATCAATACGGAATACAGGCAGTGAAGTTCGCAGCCATCGATTACCTGCTTAAACCGATCAATGCAGAAGAGTTGAAAACAGCCGTGAACAAAGTAGCAGAAAAGAACAGGCAGAAAAAACAAAACCTCCAGATCGAAAACCTGCTGCAGCTACTGCAACACCAGCAGCAAAAAGAAGAACACCGCATAGCATTACCCACGGCCAAAGAAACGAGGTTTGCCCGCCCGCAAGACATTACCCGGTGCGAATCCACCAATAACTATACAACCTTCTATTTCAGCAGCGGAGAAAAACTGATGGTATCCAAACCCATCTATGAATACGAAGAACTATTAAATAGCTATGGCTTTATTCGCTGCCACCAGTCACACCTCGTCAACAAGCGATACATCAAAAGCTGGATAAAAGAAGACGGCAACTACCTGCTGCTCGAAGACGGAACACAAATACCCGTATCACGCCAAAAAAAAGACACCATCAAAGAACAACTTGAACGCCTCAAATAGAAAAAGCCGGGTAATCAAAATGACACCCGGCTTTTTTATATTTTGCTCGCAGCTTGCTTCAACTATCCATTCACCGTTGACGACTCATTCTTCACGTCTCCCATCAGCTCCACACTACGATTAATAAAGTTCGTAAGACTAGCCCCCTTCAACAAACCCTGAGACAACAGCGCAAGGTCGGCTAAGTTAAGCACAGTCTTCTCTTGCTTCTCCTTATTACTTTCAGCCAGCACACCCTGAAAAATGGGGTGATTACCATTCACGGTGAGCGTTACCTCATCAGGCATATTAGCATAAAAAGCCCCCATTGGACCTTGCATAGCAGCCATATCTTTCATCCTGCGCATAAACTCAGGACGCGTAGCCACTACAGGAGGCGCATCAACACTCAAACCTTTCACCTCTACCGTTGCATGCAGGTTAGTATGTTGAATAGTGAATAACCCTTTCAGCTTTTCTTCGTCATCCTTACTCAACACAGAATCGATGTTCTCTTGCTTATCGATCAGGTTATCGGCGATATCTGCATCCACACGGTTGAAGTGCACATCAGACCACTTCGATTCCATCTGGTTCAGGAAAGCAGCATCAACCATCGTGTCCATCTTCACCACTACATACCCCTTAGCTTCTGCTCCCTTGATATAAGCATCTTGTTGAACAGGATCAGTAGTATACAAAATTACAAGCTTGCCATCCTTGTTCTTTTGAAGCGTTTCCGTTGCCAGGCGAAGCTCTTCCAAAGTATAGAACTTCTTCTCACTGCCACCAGCACCAACAGCTTCAAAAATGTGGAACTTATTAGCCTTCTCCAGGAACTTGTCATCAGTCATCATACCATACTTCACAAACAGCCCCAGGCTATCCCACTTCTCCTCAAAAGAAGCACGCTCCTTATTGAAGATCTCTTCCAGCTTATCAGCAACCTTCTTCGTAATATGATTATTGATCTTCTTTACATTCGGATCGCCTTGCAGGTAACTACGACTAACGTTCAATGGAATATCCGGAGAGTCGATCACACCATGCAACAACATCAGGAACTCAGGCACGATATCCTTTACCTCATCAGTTACAAACACCTGGTTACTGTACAGCTGGATCTTGTCCTTCTGGATCTCATAACTCTGCTTGATCTTCGGGAAATACAAAATACCCGTCAGGTTGAACGGATAATCCACATTCACATGGATCCAGAACAGCGGAGCCTCATGATAGGGATATAATTCCTTATAAAAATTCTGATAATCCTCTGCGGTAAGCTCAGAGGGCTTACGCGTCCAGGCAGGTTGCGTGTTATTGATCTGCTCAGGTTGAGGAGCATCCTCTTTTTTCTCTTCGCCGGCTTTGGGATCGTAGAAAATAGGCACAGGCAGGAAACGACAGAAACGGCGCAAAACAGCACTTACACGCTCCTCTTCCAAAAACTCTTTACTTTCGTCGTTGATGTGCAACACGATATCAGTACCACGCTCGGCCTTCTCGGTATCTTCCAGCGTATACTCCGGGCTGCCATCACACTCCCAACGCACGGCAGTAGTACCTTCGCGGAAGCTCTTGGTAATAACCTCTACCCGGTCACTCACCATGAAAGCTGAGTAAAAACCGAGGCCAAACTTACCAATGATATTATTCTCGTTTTGTCCTTTATACTTCTTTACAAACTCCTCAGCGCCACTGAACGCTACCTGGTTGATATACTTTTCAACTTCCTCAGCCGTCATACCCACACCCCGGTCGGAGATCGTGATCGTCTTCTTCTCGGCATCCAGCTTCACCTCGATCTTGAGTTCACCCAGTTCCCCTTTGGCCTCGCCAATGGAAGAAAGCGTCTTTAGCTTCTGAGTAGCGTCCACGGCATTACTGATCAGCTCACGAAGAAAAATATCGTGATCGCTGTACAGGAATTTCTTGATGATAGGAAAAATGTTTTCCGTCTGTACCCGTATAGTCCCTTTTTGCATATAATAAGCAGGTTTTGTTCACTGCCACCAAACAAAGTGCCAGCCATCCAAACCGGCAAAAATGTCAGTTTTGGCGGGCGTGAAAAAAAGGTCAATTTCCCATACTTACAGAGACCTTTCAGAGACATTACAGAGAGTTTATAGAGACCTTATAGAGACTTTGCTTCTCATCTACCCTACACCTGCCCTCAACCCCGCCTATACCCGGCTAATAGATACTCCTGCTCCCCCTACCCACTTACCCGTAAAAATGACATTGTTGAGAAATACCGGCTAACCATAACATTGAGGTAACCTTACCCCTTTTATCTTTGGAACCTCAACTCCCCTCAACTCTCCCCTTATCCAATCCTGCGCAATACCACCGTTCAGCAACGTTGCATGCTACGCTTTCATTAATCAAAAACAACTTCATGAGACACATCTACTTGCTCATTCTGGCCATCTTATGCCTGGCCGTCAACCCGTTGCAAGCCCAGGTATCCCTCACTACACCCAGCGGTACCTATGAACAGCATTTCGACGGCCTGGCCTCCACAGGCACAGTCGATTTCACAACACTCCCATTGGGCTGGTTGCTACGCGAAACCGGCACCGGCGCCAACACCACCTATACAGCCGACAATGGCGGCCTAAATTCCGGCAACAGCTATAGCTATGGAGCAACAGGACAAACCGAAAGAGCCCTCGGAGGATTGTTGTCAGGCTCTGTTACGCCAACCTTTGGAGTATCCTTCACTAATAACACAGGAGCCACCATCACATCACTTACAATAACTTACACTGGCGAACAATGGCGCTGCGGAGCAACCGCCCGCGTGGATAGGCTCGACTTCCAGTATAGCCTGAACGCCACCGACCTCGCCACCGGCGCCTGGACAGATGTCGATCAGCTGGATTTTGCCTCCCCCAATACAGCAGCAACAGGAGCACTGAATGGCAACCTCGGCACTAACCAAACAGCCATCACCTTTACCATCAGCGGCCTTACCATACCAGCCGGTTCCACTTTTTTCCTTCGCTGGAACGACTTCAACGCCACCGGCGCAGATGATGGACTGGCCGTAGATGACTTTTCCCTTACCTGGGCCACCGGAACCACTCCCGGCACCACGGTCTCTGTAGCGGCAGGCGCCAATGCGGCAGAACCCTCTACCGATGGCAGCTTTACCATCAGCCTTTCATCAGCATCGGCCACCGATATAACAGTCACCTATAATTTCACTGGCACTGCAACCCAGAATGCCGACTACAACGATCCAGGAGCCGGCGATGTGGTGATACCAGCAGGGCAACTTTCTGTCGTAGTACCGATCGAAGTAATAGACGATGCCCTGGCCGAAGCAACAGAGACGATCACGATCAACCTCACAGGAGCCACAGCACCCTACACGATCTCTAATGCTTCAGCTTCCATCAACCTGACATCAGAAGACATTTCCACTGTCAATTTTACCGGCAACTACTTTGTAAACTTCAATACATTGGCAGCATCGGGCACTTCCGCTGCTGTCCCCACTGGTTGGGCTTTTGTAGAAACAGGTTCCAATGCCGATGGTCTCTACGCAGCAGGCAACGGTAGTTCCGGCACCGGTAACACCTATAGCTTTGGCACAGGCACCGATCCCGACAGAGCCTTCGGCCTCCAACGCTCCGGCAGCCTGATACCCGTAATGGGCGCCCTGTTTACCAATAATACAGGCACTACCCTTACTTCATTAAGCATTACCTACGTAGGAGAACAATGGCGGCTTGGAACAGAGAACAGGAACGACCGTCTTGATTTTCAATTTAGTTCCGGCACTGGTAGCATCACGGGCGGAACATGGACAGATATTGACGGGCTCGATTTCATCGCACCCAACTCAACAGGAGTAGGAGCCTACGATGGCAACGCACCAGCCAACCGCCGCACTATTAATTATATCATCAATGGACTATCCATCCCCAACGGATCAATATTTGGCGTACGCTGGCAGGATTTTGATGTCACAGGCGCCGAAGACGGATTGGCCGTAGATAGCTTCACCATTTCCCTCGGCTGTACCCCGCCAACCAATCAAGCTACAGCACTCAACCTCACACCAGCCCTGCAATCTATCGCAGGTAGCTTTACACCCGCAGCAGCAGGCACCACACCTGCCGATGACTACCTGGTGCTGATATCCACATCGCCCACACTTACAGAACTACCCGTAAGCGGAACAACCTATGCCATAGACGATGTTATCGGCAATGCAACAGTAGTATCCATTGGCAATAGCACAACCTTTACTGCTTCCGGGCTTACGCCTTCTACTACTTATTTCATTTTTGTATTCTCAGTAAGCTCGGCCACCAAGTGCTACAATGTATTGACACCACTCACAGGCAACGCTGCCACTGCACAACCACCAGCCTGTATTGCGCCAACTACCCAGGCATCGGCATTCAGCGCCAACAACATCACGGGCACATCGGCAGATCTGTCATGGACAAGAGGCAACGGAGACAACATATTAGTGATTGCCCGTAGCGGCGAACCGGTAAACGCAACAGTATACAACAGCATCGCCTATCCGGCAGGAACAGAGATCGGTTCAGGCAACTTTGTGATCTACAACGGACCTGCCGCATCATTTGCTTACACCGGCCTCGCACAAAACACCACCTATCACCTTGCGCTATACGAATACAGCAATACCAGCACCTGCTATCGCACACCGGCGCTAACAGGAAACTTTACTACCCTTTGCACCAACCCGGTTAACGTTTCTGCCCTGGCTGCAACAGCAGGTAATGCACAGGCAGCCATCAATTGGACCCTGCCCTCCGCCGGTTGCTTCGACGAGATCATCGTTGTAGCTTCTACCGCTTCCATTGCAGGCACAGGCGATACATATCCCTCACCTGCCAATCCTGCCTACACGGGCGGAGAGCAGGTAGTATACCGCGGAACAGGAACCACTGTCAACGTTACCGGATTGACAAACGGCACCCTTTACTATTTCAAAGTCTTTACTCGTAAAGGCACCAGCTATTCCAACGGCGTACAGGTAACGGTCATTCCCTTCGATCCATCTTCCGGATACCTGTACCTCTATGGTAATCTCCATGCACACTCATCTTACTCAGACGGCAACCAGGACGATGAAACCAAAACACCGATCGACGACTTCACATTCGCGCGCGATGCCCTTTGCATGGACTTCCTCGGCATTTCCGAACACAACCACGCCGGCGCAGGTATGAGCTATCCAACCTTTGCCCAAGGTTACAATGAAGCCAACACAATCAATGGCGTTACAGGTCCCAACGGTAATAGCCTCGTAACCCTCTACGGTATGGAATGGGGCGTTATCAGCGGCGGCGGTCACGTACTGGTATATGGATTCGATGATAAACTGGTTGGTTGGGAGCCCGGCAACTTCGACATCTTTGTTGCCAAAAACGACTATGCGGCACTGTGGAATGCAGTCAATGCCCGCAGCGGTGCTTTCGCTACATTAGCACACCCTAACTCAGGCGATTACAGCAACCTGGCTTCTGGCTATAATGCAATCGCGGATGCAGCCATAGTAGGTCAGGCTGTTGAAAGTGGTCCGGCTTCCTCTACATCCACTACCTACAACGACTTCCCGTCAAGCCTTAGCTTCCTCAGCTACTACCGCACCATGCTGTCAAGAGGATACCGCCTGGCCCCACAAATGGACCAGGACAACCACAAGATGACATTCGGTACTTCCAACAGCAACCGGATGGTAGTACTAAGTCCTGCCAAAAGCAGAGAAGCACTCATGGAATCCATACGCTCTATGCGCTACTATGCATCACAGGATTGTAACATGCGCATAGACTTCAAGAATGGGGGCACACACCCCATGGGAAGCCAGGTAAGCAGCGCAGGCGTACCACAATTATCGATGGTAGTGACCGACCTCGACGGAGAAGCAGTAACCACTATACAATTATGGGGTGGTGAAGTAGGAGGCTCAGTGCCTGCTACGCCGGTAAAGACCTACACCACAAGCTCATTCACTTTCAGCGCAAGTGATATAGAAAATATCCAGCCCAACAACACAACCTGGTATTACTACGCCATCGTCACCCAGGAAGATGGTAACAGAGCAGTAACATCTGCGATTTGGTACACCCGCAACGATATGACACTGCCGGTAACCCTTACAACCTTCCGCGCGAAGTATGATGAATCAAGCAATAAAGTAAACCTTACCTGGACTACTGCACAGGAAAGCAACAGCAAAGAGTTCATCGTAGAAAGAAGCAATGATGGAGTCAACTTCACAGCCATTGGCAATGTGAAAGCAGCTGGCAATTCCAACAGACCGATCAACTATACCTTTGCCGATGCACAACCATTCGCAGGCAACAACTACTACCGCTTGCAACAGATAGATTTCGATGGAAGAAGAGCAACCACCGGTATTGTGAAAGTGACGATAGGACAAAACTTCTACCTCACCTATGGACCTAACCCGGCTACAGAGTCATTGACCATCAACATCCAAAACAACCACGCGCCACTCCTTATTCAACTCACCGATCTCAATGGCCGTTTACTGCAGCAGCGCAACCTGCCGGCAGCCAACAACCAAACCGTTCGGTTACCAGTTAATAACCTGGCGAAAGGAGTCTACCTCCTAAAGATTGCAGGCAGCGACATGACAAAAACCGAGAAGATCATCGTAAAATAAGTTGCTGATACATCAAACAAACAGGCCCGTAACGATACCGTTACGGGCCTGTTTTATTATCAACGCTGTCATTTAGAATGAAACACCTCCTTCTTTGTCATTTCGAACGAAGCCATTCGCGAGTGTGAAAAACAAGAAGTTGCGGCGTAGTGAGAAATCTGCTTACGAAGAAAAAAGTCGAAGCAAACGCCTGCCTTTCCTACATTGCCCGGCCCTTTAGGGCCGGGGTAAAAAATCACACTCCCTTTGGGCTTTAGCCCAATTGTCCGGAATTACCTCAATACAAACCGATAAGTCCCCGCCTGCAATTGATAACGTTGTTTCCCCGAAACATCTTTACCAGCTACGCGCACAGGCCCCGCAACACCAGTTACAACTTTTCCACTCTCATACAACTGAAGCCCATCAGCCACAGGCAGCAACAAAGTAGCAGTAGAGTTAGCCGGCACAGTAACAGAACAGTGAACCATACCGGCCTCTTTCCTCCATGAAGTAATAACATTACCATAAGGCCCTTCATGCGCCGCTTCAAAATGATCGAGCCCTTCTACAAACTGAGGTTCGAGAATTACATTCCTAAAACCAGGAGCCGCCTCATCAGGTCTGATCCCCCCGATACCTTTATACAACCAGGCGCCTATTTCTCCAAACATAATATGGTTACGCGAGAGATCAGCCCCGGCATAGATATCCCAGTTTTCATACAACGTAGTAGCGCCATTCACGATCCACCAACCCCACGAAGGGAAAGTTTCCTGCGCTGCCAGCTTATAAGCCACATCGCCATAACCATTTTCACTCAGCGCATTCAAAATAGCCTTTGTACCCAGCAGTCCAACATCAAGATGAAAAGTATCCCGCTCCACACGCTTTGCCAGATTAGCCGCCACTGGCTTTTTCAGTTCAGCAGGCACCAGCCCCCAATACAAAGCCACACTCATTTCCGTTTGCAAACCAGAACCATAAATATTGGTTTGTTTATTCAGATACTTACCATTGAAAGCACCTTTGATCTTTTCCGCAAGTACAGTATACTTTTTATGATCAGCTTCCTTGCCCAACAACTTAGCAGCTTTGGCAAGGATAGTAGCATCAGCAAAGTAATACGCTGTAGAAGTGAACTCTACCGGACTCTTCGATTTCACCGGCACCCAGTCACCCAATCCCCACGTAGTAAGACCGGAAGGATACAACTCATCGATATGATCAACATACAACTTGATGTTATCATAACAATCAGCCAGCAATTGCTTGTCACCATAAAACAAGTATACATTCCACGGGATAATAGCAATAGTGCTGGTCCAGTCAGGACCATTGCCCCATTCATAACCCCAACCGCCGGTAGGAATAATAGAAGGCAACACACCATTAGGCTGCTGCTCATCACGGTGATCGGCCAGCCACTTTTCATAAACAGTAATACCATCAAAACCATACAAGCCCGTTTCAATAGCGATCTGTGCATCACCCGTCCAGCCATTCTTCTCCCGCTGCGGACAGTCAGTAGGATAACCAAACAAGTTAGACAGATAAGCATTATTCGTAGCCAGCCATATCTTATCGATAGTAGGATTAGAAGATTTGATCTTGCCCACCGGAGGTACATTACTATGCATAAAATAACCGGTGAGACTTTCCTGTGTAAGCGTTATGGGTTTGTCGCTGGTAACTTCTACAAACTGAAAGCCCTTATAATTAAAGCGCGGCATGAACGTCTCTTCTCCATTTCCTGACAGAATAAAAATATCCGTTTGGAAAGGATCTTTATCATCCGTAGGCCGGTAGTGAACAACGATGTTCGAAATATCCGCACGCCCATTCGAGTAGATCTGCTCGGCATGTTTCAATCGGATGGTCGTGCCCGCTTCACCCTTCACCTTCAACTGGCTCACACCAGAAATATTCCTGCCCAGGTCAAACACATACACAGTATCACTAAACTTCCTGATCGTTTTAGAAGCAATCTCTTCTACTGCCTGGATCGGGTGTAAAGCCTGCGCCACAATATTATTGGAAGGAGCTGCCCGCAAAAAGATACCCTTCCACTTACTGTCATCGAAATTCACTGTATTCCAACCCGGTTGCGCAAGACGCGCATCATAATGTTCAGCAGTATAGATACTATTAAAGACCACAGGCCCCAACGCAGTCTTCCAATCCCTGCCCGAAGTAATTGTTTCCGTAGAACCATCCTCGTAAGTAACGCGCAGGTCGAGACAAAAAGCAGGCCGTCCGCGCCAGGGCGCCTTATGAAAATACCATACAGCAGTAGATTGATGATTGTACCAGCCGTTGCCCAGCAATACACCGATAGCATTCTTACCGGCCTGCAGCTGTGCAGTCACATCATGCGTCACATAAAGTGTACGACGGTCAAAGCGCGTATACATAGGATCAAGCCGGTGATTACCGATCTTTTGTCCATTCACATATAACTCATACAAACCTGCCACCGCGATATAAGCCCGTGCAGATTTGATCTTCTTCTTAGCCTCAAAAACTTTCCTGAACTGGCCGGCAGGCTTTGCCGTCACATCATTCAAATCACTGATCCAGGTACCTTTCCAGTTGCGCTGGCTCATCATACCCGTTTCAAAACTGGCAATAGTAGAAGACGATTTGATACCATCCTTGTCCCAGGTATCTACCCGCCAGTAATAACGTGTAAAAGGCTGCAGCGCCTTACCCGCATAAGTAACGAGGCTCGTACCGCCGGTCACTTTAACCGGTTGCCACACCATACCCTTTTTCATATCCAAAGAATCGGTAGAAACATACAGCTGGTAAGCCGTTTGCCGGGCGCCGGTCCGCTCATCTACCATCCGCCACGAAAGACGCGGCCGGGCAGCATCGATGCCGATGGGATTTACCAGGTGCTCACATTTAAGTGCAACAGGCTGAGCAGGAGAATAAGCATAACCGGCGGTTACACAAAACAGGAAAAACAAAGACATACAGCAAAATGATAGCAAGACTCGCATAGATCGTCAATTTTCAATAGTTAACTCCGTGAAAATAAAGCTTATTAAACAACTAAAAGGTTATAGCAAAACACGATGATCAGCCATTTTAAGCCTTTAACCATACTGTACTGACCTGTGCTGATGCTATGCGAGGTTTGTAGTGCTAATTAGTCAGGCCGCTCAAAGCGGCCAGACAGGCCCTGCAACAAGCCGATGCTCTGTAAGGCCTGACCCGTCGAAGAAAACGCTCCTCCAATTGCCCGGCCCTTCAGGGCCGGGACACAAACACCCCACACCCATTGGGGCTTTAGCCCAATTAAAATCACTGCCTCGCATCTCTATATTTATAGCTTAAGCTATCTTGCACATACGGGAACTTCTCTAAACGATTGAAAGTCATCACTTTTCCTCCCAATCCATATAATCCCCCTAATCTTGGTTCAGACTTTGCCAGTTCCCTGTAACTACTTATCTTTGCAGCCCCTTAGCCAAAAAATACAGCCATTCCGCTGTAATCCAGTAGCGACGGGGATTAAATCAATTTTTTCAAAACAATTAAACAGGGATCATGAACAATTACGAATTGATGGTGATTTTTACCCCTGTGCTTTCTGAAGAGGACTTCAAAACCGCTCAGAAAAAATTTACTGCCTTCATCACTGATAACGGCGGTCAAATGGTGCACACCAATCCCTGGGGTCTGAAATCACTGGCGTATCCCATCCAGAAAAAAACCACTGGTTTATACTGGGTGTTGGAATATACTGCGCCATCCAGCTTCAATGAGCAATTGAAAATTCAATTGCTTCGTGACGAGAATGTGCTCCGTCACATGTTCACTGCACTCGATAAATACGCCGTCGAGTACAATGGTAGAAAGAGAAGTGGTGTACCTACAGGAGTTGAAAAAGCAGTGGAGGGATAACACATGGCAAAAGCAAATGAGATTAAGTACCTGACCGCCATTAAAACCGAGAAACCCCGGAAGAAATTCTGCCGTTTCAAGAAATATGGCATCAAGTATATTGATTACAAGGACGGAGAATTTCTGAAGAAATTCCTGAACGACCAAGGCAAAATGCTCCCCCGCCGCATTACCGGTAACTCACTGAAGTACCAGCGTAAAGTAGCGCAGGCAGTAAAGAAAGCCCGCCAGATGGCATTATTGCCATATGTAACGGATCTATTAAAGTAAACCTCACCCTAATCCCGTGATAAACGGGTAGACAGTCATCCCGGCAATAACCTGGATCGATTGGGAAACGGTGAACAAAAACAACATCATGGACATCATCCTGATAAAAGACGTAGACAACCTGGGCGGCGCTCACGAAATCGTGAAAGTTCGCAACGGTTATGCCCGTAACTACCTCATCCCGCAAAAATTCGCGGTAGAAGCAAATCCTTCCAACCTGAAACAACTGGAAGAAAGGATGAAGCAGATCCGTAAGAAGGAAGAGGCAATGCTGAAAGAAGTAAACGCAGTAATCGCTAAACTGAAAGACGGAGCCCTGAAACTCGGTGCTAAGACCGGTACCAGCGGTAAAATCTTCGGTAGCGTTACCTCTTTACAACTCAGCCGCGCTATCCGCGAACAAAAAGGATACGATATCGATCGCAAAAAGATCTCTATCGTTGATGAAGTGAAAGAACTGGGTACTTACAAAGCTACCATCGACTTCGGTAATGGCAACAGCACTGAAGTAGAATTCGAAGTAGTAGCCGAGTAATCTCGTCTTATACAAATCGTTGAAAACCTTCCCATCCGGGAAGGTTTTTTTATTGCCTGAACCCAACCCCCATTAACTTCTCAACTTGTTAACCTGGCAACCCTTATCAACCTATCAACTTTTCACCCTATCAACCTATCTTTATATATCAATCCTTCACCATGCGTATACGCCATCTTTTATGTTTACTCCTCTTCACCCTTGCCCTCGCCTGCCGCGACACCCAAAAGCCCTCCTACGTAAGAGGAACTCAGGACACCCTGCCGGCCAAAAGTAATATCGACCCCTCTATTCCCGGCAACTTCAGCACCCAGCGCATCATGCACTTCGATAGCACGCAGATAAGCCAGTTCCTGACCCAATATCCCCTCCTGAAAGAGTACAGCGATGACATCCTTAAATTTTACAGCAACCGCCAATACGCCTTTGCCTGGTTCGATAGCCTCGGCATCATCGAGCAGGCGGGTAACCTCCTCAACCGCGTAGAGAACATCGCAGATGAAGGCCTTTCTCAAAAAGTATTATACAAAGAAGCGTTCGACACACTGGTAACAGAAGAACAAAACAAGACCAACGATAAAACCACAGCCCCTTCTGTTGACGTCAACACGGAGCTAATGCTCACAGCCCAATACTTCTACTACGCACGTCACGTATGGCAAGGCATACCGGAACAGGAGTCGAAAGCCATGGACTGGTTCCTGCCCCGCAAAAAGATAGAACAGGAAGCCCTGCTCGATTCCCTCCTGCGATCGCCCACAGACTCCTTCCTTGCCGATGAGCCATTATACTACCAGTATTATCTCCTCAAAGACCAATTGAAAAAGTACAGAGAGATCGCCGCAAAAGGAGGATGGCCCGCCATCAAAGCCGATAAGAAAAAATACCAGGCTGGTGACACAGGAGTAGCCATCAGCCAGATCCGTCAGTACCTTTACATCACGGGCGATCTTGCAGCCAATGACAGCAGCAACACCTCATTCGATTCAACATTGGTTACAGGAGTCAAAAGCTTCCAACGCCGCCTGGGCATGAATGAAGATGCCGTCATAGGACCAGCCGTGCTCAAAGAAATGAATGTGCCGGTAAGCCAGCGTATCGAACAGATCGTAGTAAACATGGAACGTTGCCGCTGGGTACCGGCAAAACTCAACGGAGAATACATCGCCATCAATATCCCCGATTACAAACTGTTTGTCTTCAACAAAGACTCTGTAGTGTGGAGCATGAACGTAGTGGTAGGACAAGCCGTACATAAGACCGTTGTATTCAACGGCGACCTGAAATACGTTGTATTCAGTCCCTACTGGAATGTACCACCCGGCATCCTGAAAAACGAAGTGTTGCCCGGCATACGTCGTGATCCCAACTACCTCGCCAAGCACAGGATGGAAAAAGTGGGCAACAACTATCGCCAGAAGCCAGGTGCCAACAACTCCCTCGGGCTGGTAAAGTTCCTCTTTCCCAACAGCTACAACATCTACCTGCACGATACCCCTTCCAAGGACCTTTTTGGCCGCGATAACCGCGCTTTCAGCCATGGCTGCATCAGGCTGGCAGAACCCAAAAAACTGGCAGAATACCTCCTTAGAGATCAGCCACAATGGACGAGCGAAAAGATCACCCAGGCCATGAACGCCGGCAAAGAACAATACATCACCTTAAAAGACCCCGTGCCGGTATTTATCGCCTACTTTACAGCATTCGTTTCATCAGATGGAAAACTCAACTTCAGGCAGGACGTTTATAACCGGGATAGCAGATTGGCGAAGACAATTCTTTGATAAAAAAGGAATAGCCCTATGGGATTTATACGTCATATAACTAACGGGAGCAATTTCCACAGGTTTACAACGTTTTAATAGCACCAAATCGCCCAAATCCGCCCCAGTAAAGGAACAGCGGAATATTTTTGTTTATTAAATAATTATTTCACTATCTTCACAGTTGATTAATGTACTTAGTACTCGTGTTCTGAAGTGTCTTACCTAATATCCTGGTTTCCTCAGTTCATTGCAGTAACTATTGTCATTATCGGTTTTTTTCAGCACTTTAAAAATTTTAGTTACAATGAACATTTACGTAGGGAACCTCTCCTGGCAAATGACCGACGAGGATCTGAGAACCTTATTTGAACAATACGGTTCTGTTACTTCTGCAAAAATCGTTAAGGACAAAGTAAGCGGCCGTAGCAAAGGCTTCGGTTTCGTAGAAATGCCTGAGGACGGCGAAGCGCAAAATGCACTGAGCAGCCTGTACGAATCAGAAGTACTCGGCAGAAAGATCATCGTTAACGAAGCTCAGCCTAAACCACAAGGCGGCGGCGGCGGTGGCTTCAAGAAAAGAAGCTTCGGCGGCGGCTCCGGCGGCGGCGGCGGTTACAAGAAAGGTGGCTTCAACCGTGGCGGCGGCGGCGGTGGTTACAACAGGGATTACTAAAAACATCATCTCTTTGTATACACTAAATCCTTCTGATCTTTCAGAAGGATTTTTTATTGCATATACATCTCCTTCCTACCCACCCATCAGCACTCATCCACGCCCCTTTCACTTCTCACGTTTACCTCACTCATCAACCCATTGCCGATTGATCCCGGCTCTTGTCGGGACCCATTGCCGGCTGTTTTCCCCGCCGCTATATTAATACCTTTTTAACCTCGTTTTAATGCCTCCTAAAGATCAGAAACTGATCTTATTTCTCCTTAGGAAACCCCTCGAATAGTAAGTGCTGAAAAGAACATTTGAACACAGAAAATTAATCCAGGTATCTGCAGCAGAGGCACGGCTTTTGTCAATATACCATGACCTCGGTTTATTCCCCAACGTTGGGGAATAAAAGCTGCAGTAAACACCAATCTAAAACGTAGAACAAAAGGAGGTACATGTGCTAACTGTAATAATTCCAGTCCTGAATGAAGAGCAAACGATTGCCCGTGTTGTTGCATTTTGTCGGCAACATGAACACGTAACAGAAGTCATTGTAGTAGACGATAAATCAGAAGACAATACAGCCAAAGTAGCCACAGAAGCAGGTGCCAAAGTAATTACCAGCCAGATACGCGGAAAAGGCATATCCATGAAGGATGGTATACAACAGGCCAGCAATGAGATCATCATATTCCTCGATGGTGACATTGATCCATACCCGGAAGGCACTATTACAGGCTTGTCAGAGCCGCTAATCAATGATGAAGCAGATTTCGTAAAAGGCAGCTTTGCACGAAACGCCGGCAGAGTGACAGAACTGGTGGCAAAACCCTTACTCAACATCTTCTATCCGGGATTATCCTACTTCTCACAACCACTCAGTGGCATGATCGCCGGTAAAAAATCATATTTCAAAAAGATTGATTTCTTCAACGATTACGGAGTCGACATTGGTATCCTGATAGACATGTACCTCATGAAAGCCCGTATCAAAGAAGTCAACATCGGCTATATAGAAAACAAGAGCAAACCCTGGCAGGCGCTGGGCAAAATGAGCAAGGAAGTATCCCGCGCCATCATCAGCAAAGCACAACGCCAGCATCCCGAAGAGATCAGTGAAGAAGACATACATTCCCTCGAAGCCATCAATAGTGAAATGAACAAAACCCTCAAAGAAAAACTGAGCGGCTTTCACAAAATGGTGGTCTTCGATATGGACGACACCATCCTGATGGGACGTACCATTGATGCCTGTGCGAAGGAGTTTGGATTTACGGGTAAACTGGAAGACCTGCGGGCACAGGAAAAAGATTCCATCATCCTTACCAAACGCATTGGCATGCTGCTCAAAGGCCGCACCATGGACGACCTGCTCAATGTAGCCAGCAAAATAGAAATGGTGCCCGACATAAAACAAGTGGTAAGAACACTGAAAGAAAAAGGCTATATCGTTGGCATCATCAGCAACAGCTATACGCTGATCACCAATTACGTGCGCCAGCAAATAGATGCAGATTTCTCCTACGCCAACCAGTTAGAGTTCTTTGAAGGAAAAGCTACCGGCGAAGTAAACCTGCCATTCTATTTCTTTGGTTCACCGGAAAGCATCTGCGGCCATTCCTATTGTAAGACCAACGCTTTGCAGTACGCCTGTGAAAAATACAGCGTACAACTCAAGAACTGTATGGCAGTAGGCGATAGCCGCGACGACCGTTGCATGATTGGACACGCAGGAAAAGGAGTGGCATTCTGTACAAAAGATGAGCTGTTGGAAGCCATCGCAACAAAGAATATCCGTGAAAACAGTTTTCAGCCATTACTGGCACTCGCTTAATAATCCGACCACTTAATTGTAAACCTTAAAAAACACTGCGCATGCCGAAGACCTTTTACAATATTCTGGTACCGGTAGATTTTACCGGAAAGAACAAGTGGGCCATTTCGAAAGCTATCGAGCTGGCCAACACGTTCAATTGCAACATACACCTCGTACACGTGGTGTCCAATAACCTGCTACCCCTGCTGCCCATCGAAACCAGCCTTAACATGCCTGGCCGCGCAGCAGAGATGAGCAATGCCAGCAAGAAACTGGAAGCATTAAAAAACACATACCGCCAGCACATTTGCGGAGGCGGTAAAATAGAGATTAGCCTGCTACAGGGTAACCCCAGTCAGCAACTGGCTAAATACATCGAACAATACAACATGGACCTGGTAGTAGTAGGATTGGCCAAATTCAATCTGATACACCGCATCCTTTCTTCTGTATCCATCAGTAATCTGGCCCGTAAAGCAAATGTGCCTGTACTGGCGGTGCGCTCCAGTGGACTGGTGAGCCATTTCAAGAAGATCGTGTTGCCGCTCACCGGCGAGTTACCGATGCACCGCATCAAACTGGCCACCATGCTGGCACGCTCTTTCAAATCTACTGTATACCTGGTATCACTGCGGAGTGATAGTGAAAGCAACACAGCCGAAAACATTATGGATAAAGCGCTGGAAGTAGTGCAAAGCCTGTCTACTATACCGGTGCAGTCATTTCTGCTGGAAGGAAAGAACCTGGCGAAAAGCACGCTGGAGTTCTCAAAACGTATCAATGCAGATCTGATCATGGCCAACCCCTTCAAAGAATTCCACATGCCGGGTTGGTGGAACAGGATCACGAAGAAGATACTATCCTACGGGTCAAACATTCCCGTTATTACTGTCGATCAACAGAACGAAACAGTATCAGCATCATAAATAGTTTTTTTAGAGGTTTACCTGCCCTGCCCTCATAGGCGGGGCATTTTTATTACCGGAACACTAGTCAGGCCGCTCCAGCGGCCAGACCGTCGGCTGCTACTGCCGACTACTTCATCCCCCTGAACAAAAACCTGCCCGGCAGCAACTCAATAGCAAATTCATTCTCCTCTACCAATTCTCCATCGACATGCGCGGCAACAGGTTGGCTCGCGCGGATAGTTATTTGCTTCACCTTGTCCACCTTCACAAAAGGCAGCGCAATATGTTTCCCCTTCTCCACCCTGGGCAGATAAAAGCAGCGCTTTAAAGGATGGATCTTTTTGATGATCACGAGGTCGAGCCACCCATCATCTACTACGGCCTGAGGAGCTACCATGAAGCCACCACCATACCGCGAGCCATTAGCCACACTGATCATAAAATACCGGTCTTGCTCCTTACGCCCATTATATTCCAGTTCCAGCACCTTTTCCTTGTAAAAGAATATCTTCCTAATCACGGTGGCCAAATAAGCCAGATGCCCCGCTATGATCTTTTTACGGCCCATCGACCTTACCACTTCCCCATCGAAACCAACGCCTACACCATTCAGGAACAGGCGCCCATTACAGCTGCCTGCATCCACAGGCCTTGGCAACGAAGACAACACCCTTCTTACCTGCGCCTCAAAAGAAGTATTGCCATAAAGCTTCCAACCGAAATCGTTTCCGGAACCACCTTTAAAAACTGACAACGGAATAGATATATTTGGATACTGGTTGATGAAACGATTTAACGTGCCGTCACCACCCAGTATGAACACATCGGAAAAGCCGGTAAATTGAGCAGGCCAATCGTCCATAAAAACCGTACAGGGAATTTGCTGACTATCCAGCAACTCCTGCAGTTGGCGGGTAAGCAATTCAGAATAGCCATTACCGGCCAATGAATTACAAACGATGGCAATATTGAAAGAATGGATCATAAGCAGCAATCAATGCGCATAAAAGATAAGCTATTTGCTTGCACAGACCTAACAACTTGACAATATATACACAAACGGGTTTCATATGAAATGAGCCTTGAGCGAATTCCATCTGGCCCCAAAGAATAAAAAATATCAGATGAAAAGAAGAGACTTTATTAAGAATGCCTCCATGGCGACAGCCGGTATCACCATCCTCAACTTCCCGGTATTTGGCAAAAACGCCCCCAGCAACAAAGTAACGCTGGCCGTGATGGGCGTCAACAGCCGGGGCGCTTACCTCGCAGAATGCTTTTCCAAATTGCCCAATGTAGAAATAGCCTACCTATGCGATGTGGAAGAAAAAGCTATCCAAAATGGCTTAAAACCATTTGCACAGGCCAGCAGAAAACCTACGGTAATAAAAGACATCCGCGAGCTGGTGAAAAAGACGGACTTCGATGCACTGGTCGTAGCCGCACCCGATCACTGGCATGCACCCGCTTCCATCCTCGGCGTTACGCATGGCAAACATGTGTACGTGGAAAAACCTTGCGCACACAACCCCTATGAAGGCGAACTGCTGGTGCAGGCCATGAACAAACACGGTAAGCTCATCCAGATGGGTAACCAGCGACGTTCCTTCCCAACCCTCATCAATGCAGTAAAAGAAGTGCGCGAAGGCATCATTGGCAATGTATACCTCGGTAAAGCCTGGTACGCCAACAACCGCAAATCAATTGGCTATGGTAAGAAAGTAGCAGTCCCCATGACCCTCGATTTCGACCTCTGGCAAGGACCTGCTCCCCGCAGAGATTACCAGGACAACCTTGTTCATTACAACTGGCATTGGTTCTGGCATTGGGGCACTTCCGAAACCTGCAACAACGGCACCCACGAAATAGACTGCTGCCGCTGGTTCCTCGGTGTAGACTTCCCCACCAAAGTAACCTCCGCCGGCGGACGCTATGCCTTCAAAGACGATTGGGAAACACCTGATACGCAAATAGCCACCTACGAATTTGGTAATGACAAAGCCATCACCTGGGAAAGCAGAAGTTGCAGTGATTTCCCGGTAGAAGGAGCTGGCAGAGGTTTCATCATCTACGGCGATAAAGGCACCCTTGTCAACTACGGCGCAGACAACTATAAAATATTCGACAACAATAAGAAGCTGGTCAAGGAAGTGAAAACAGAAGCCAAGGCCGACTCCGGCAACCTTGTAAGCTCTACCGGCAACCTGGACTTTTATCACTTCAACAACTTTGTCAACAGCATACGCGGCGAAGAGAAACTGAACTCACCAGTGAGCGAAGGACATAAAAGCGTACTACTTTGTCTGCTGGCCAATATTGCCCAGCGCACAGGAAGAACGCTGATTACCGATCCCACCAACGGACATATCCTTGGCGATAAGAAAGCCATGAAACTATGGAGAAGAGACTACGAGAAAGGCTGGGAGCCTAAAATATAAGATCACTACATGCAGGCTTCAGCTTACAACTTTGATAGCTGAAGCCTGCATTCTCTTATAATAATTCCAGTTTCAGGTTGCGCTGAATATGAAACGGCGCCTCCATCTGATGATTTTTATAAGCGCTATCACAGCCCATGCGCATTTTCAGGTGTAACGTATTGGACATCTCTGCCGCTGTTATCTTCCCATCCTTCCTGCTTACTACAGAATTAATAGTAAACTCCTCATTGCCAAAAAGTACATTGACCTTACCTCCGGCCGGTTGCACCATCTGAAAGTTATTGAGTACGCCAGTGGTTACTGCCGCATTCATATCCTCCAATAAAAACGAAAGACAGGGTTGTGTCGGTGGCAAAAACAGCGTACGCAGCTTCACAGAAGCACTGGTCACATCAGTTATATAACCTTTGATGGCCAGGCAATCCTCACCATACAGGATAGACTTACCATTAGCAAAATTGCCTTTCACTGTTTCCTTCTTGATCAAGCTATCCCCTTTCTTTTCCAACGTATTTATGCGCGATTGCGGGCTCACGGCCACAAAGAAGGTAATAAAATCAGTGATAGGTCCAGTCATGCCCGGCACGTCTATCTTAGGGATGTCTACAGTACCGTCCGGGTGCAGGGAAATGCGATAAGGCTTTACAGCACGGGCTTCCCCATCGGCATTGGTAGTGTCTTTAGGAGTATATACCATTTGCGAAATACTGTACACTTCATCATACGGCACACCGGCACTATCCAACACCACTTTTAGTTGCATCACAACTACGGTCGTTGCATTCCATTTGCCATTGTACAACTGTTCGGTCGTTAGGCGATAGCGGTAAGTATCGCCCACTTTATACTTCCGGGGAAACAGCTTACCAGCTACAGCTTTGTCCTGCGCAAGCGGCCCTGTAACGATAAAAATACCAGTGAGCAACAGTAAGGATCGGGAGACATAGAATCGGGTTCTCATATTGTGTAGTTTAAAAAAGTTGTATATACATCTATTTTTAGTTTATAAAGTCAATAGCATCTTGTGCAAAACCTGAATACCATTCAGTAATTGAGCTTGTGGAATATCCTTGAGCACCTTCATGTACAGCTGTCCGGACACCTGCACACCTGCCTTTTGTATGGCCTTCCCTTTGGCGGTTAGATATATAAGATTGGAACGGTTGTCTTCCGCGTCAGTTACCTGCCTGATGAGTTTGTTCTTCTTCATATTCATCAACACCCTCGTAATAGTTGTTTTATCCCGGTTCAGTTGTTCACTGATCTCTTTCTGGCTTATCCCATCCCGGTACCACAACACCACCAATATGGCAAACTGCTCGGCCGTAACATCGATATCATGCTGCTTAAACTCCGCTGCCAGCACCTGGCTAAATCGGTGAGAAAACTCAGCACACAAATAGATAATATTTTGGTCTAATCCTTCCGGCTTCATATTAGTTGTATCTACAACTAAGTTACTGTATTATATTTAATACACCACAGAATACAGTAAGCGCCGCAGAGGGTAACAATGACCTCACTTTGGCCTTTAACGTATCATTATAGGATATTACAGGAAATAGGCATATCTTTGCCCCGTCATTCTCACTCTAATAGACTCGATCATCTTTTTCCCTCACAGAAAGCTCATCAAGTCATAAGTTGATGAGGAGCAGGTTAACTCTCTCTCCGTTTTTTATCTACGCAGCTGATAGTTAACACTTTATTTATTAAAAACTATCATTTTGACATTTGATCAATTGAGCCTCCAGGAGCCTTTATTAAAGGCACTGAAGGAAACAGGCTATAGTACGCCTACTCCCATCCAGGAGCAGTCTATCCCTGTCGTATTACAACAAAAAGACCTGTTGGGCGTGGCCCAGACAGGCACCGGCAAAACAGCCGCATTCGCTATTCCCGTACTCCAGTTATTGCATGGACAACAGCCTGCACAGAGAGGCCCACGCCCCATCAGGGCATTGGTGCTTACTCCTACGCGTGAGCTGGCCATCCAGATTGAAGAAAGCTTCAAAGCATATGGTAAATATACTGGCCTGAACCAGATGGTTATCTTCGGTGGAGTATCTCAGCACAGCCAGGTCAACGCACTCAGGAATGGCATTGACATCCTGATCGCTACACCTGGCCGTTTGCTCGACCTCCTGAACCAGGGATTCATCAACCTGCAACAATTGCAACTGTTTGTATTGGACGAAGCAGACCGCATGCTGGACATGGGCTTCATTCATGATGTAAAGCGCATCATTACCCGCATTCCGGTTAAGAGACAAACACTGTTTTTCTCTGCTACCATGCCGCCGGAAATTGCCGGACTGGCCAATACCATCCTGAAGAGCCCGGTGAAAGTAGAAGTTACCCCCGTATCATCTACCGCAGAAAAGATCGCGCAACAGGTATACTTTACCGATAAAGATATCAAGCGTTCCCTGCTCATTCACGTGCTGGAGAATCCTGCCATAGAACGTGCGCTGGTATTTGCCCGCACCAAGTATGGTTCAGAAAAGATTGCTAAGGCACTCGTACGCTCAGGCATTAAAGCAGATGCTATTCACGGCGATAAGTCGCAGAATGCGCGTCAGCACGCACTCAACAATTTCAAGAGCGGTAAAATACGTATCCTGGTAGCTACCGATATTGCCGCACGTGGTATCGATGTAGACAACCTCACGCACGTGATCAACTATGAGTTGCCCAATGTGCCTGAAACATACGTACACCGCATTGGCCGTACAGGCCGCGCAGGCGCCAGCGGTATCGCTATCTCATTTTGTGACGCTGAGGAAAGAGCTTACCTGAAAGACATTCAGCAGCTCATCAAGCAATCCATTCCTGTAGTGGATGAGCATCCTTATCTTCCTGCCAAAACTGTTGTAAACCAGCAACCAGCTATTCAAAAGAAATCAGCCGGTAATGGTAACGCGGCAGGCAACAGGAACAGTGGACAAAATAAGTTTAAGAAAAGGTGGAATAATAACCACGGAATGCAACGTGGCCGGTAAGATATAAGCGTGAGACGTGAAAAGTGTAAGAGCTTTCACGTCTCACCTTTCACTTCTCACGCGAAGCAAAAGCACTCACCACTGATTACTCACCACTTACAATTCCTTTCTCTTCTTCGCAATAGCTACACGGTAAAACTCATACCCCTTTTCAGTATTGTGGGGCATGTATTTATGGCGGTATTCAACAGCGCCCTTGTCTTCCAACAAAGCCATGTCGAATTTATTGAGGTAATCCTTCAACTCTTCCGGCCTGAAACCAAAGGTCCAGCGCTCTTCGATCTTCTCCAGGTCCTGCAGTAATTTCTCCGCACCATAAAACTGCTGCGGATTATCCAGCACCATCTTGTGCACGTAGGTGAAGATCACATACGAACCACCGGCAAAGCGGTTCATAAACCGGAAAACATTTTCAATGGCCGAAGCCGTTAAGTAATTAGTAACCCCTTCCCATATGATAGCAGTAGGCTTATCAAGGTCTATAGGATTCCAGGAGATCATATCATCCAGGCTTTCCTTATTGAAGTCAAGCTGATAATACAGGATATTACCGGGCAGGCTGGGCAGACTTGCTCTTAATACCTTCGTCTTTAGAGAAGATGTATTGGGATGGTCGATCTCAATAACAGGTATATTCCTCAAAAAGCTTAACCGGAGCCCCCTCGTATCAAAACCAGCACCCAATATCAATACCTGCTGTGCGCCATGATTAATAGCATACAGCAACAGATCATCGATATATTTTGTACGCGCAAGACCGGACGAGTAAGCTCCTGGAATTTTACGGTGGATGATATTTTGTACCAGCGTCCTGATAAAAGGGATCTTCGACAATTGAGCAGCGCGCTTCAGCCTGCTGTCGAGAAAAGAAATAGCATAAGGGTCGTTGAACAATCGTTTCCCTGGAGGGCGGGTAGTTTCCAGCGCCCTGAATAAGGCCATATATTGAGCCGTTCTACTGGCTTTATCTTCCTTCATAATGTTGACGCAGCACCTAAAATGGCCGTTAAACTACACAAGATTCTACGATTATGCAATGATTATTAAAATTATCATGTGACTGGTTAATAAAGGTCTATCCGGGGTCAAAAGCGAAACCCGGTCTGCTTTGAGGTAGCTCAAAACAGACCGGGTTTTATTCATTATGCTGACCCAAAGACCAGCTTACCTATAGAAAAGTTATTTCAGTTCCCTGATCTTGATACTTCTGTAACTCACAGAATTACCATGATCCTGTATTAGGATACGACCTTGTTTAGCTTCACCGAAGTTGGTCCACTTCTGGTACTTGCTGATAGCCACCAGGTCACGGAAAGCCTGGGAACCACGTTCGTACTCCAATACCTTCAAGCCATTGATATAATGCTCTACGTGGTTATTGGGATATACAATCACACGGCCGATATTCCACTGACCCGGAGCACGTACAAAACGATCCTGTTTCTTCGCAGGGATCAGATCATACAAAGAAGAGAGCGTACGATTACCATCGCGTCCCATCTTGGCATCGGGATGTAGCTTATCATCCAATACCTGGTACTCCAATCCGATAGCAGAACCCGGATTATTTTCTTTGAGTGTCACAAAGTACTTGAGGCCACTGTTGGCGCCAGGGGTGATCTTGAATTCAAACGTAAGGTCGAAAGCACTGTACTCTTTTGTAGTAACGATATCGCCTCCATTAGTAGACTCATGCCCATCAGAGGATAGCACACTCAAGACACCATCCTTTATTTCCCAACCTTTTTCAGGAAAACCGGGTTTGTAAGCACCCTTCCATCCGTTGGAGCTAACGCCATCAAACAACAATACTGTCCCTGCTTTCTTTTCTGCATCAGACAAAGTGTTAGGGATCATATTCATTACGAAAGTCTCTTTCAAATGAGGAGCAGGTATCAGCTTACTTGTTTTGATACGGATATTCTTCCAGTAGATCTTTTTACCAGCCTGCTCGGGTTTACCAATGCTGTGCACCTGCAAGGCAATGAAGCCCGAAGCATCGAGAGAATCTACTACATAAGCAGCTTCGATACCATTGACCCAGGTACGCAGGTTGTGCCCGATACATTCAACACGTACTTTATTGAACTGTCCATTCTTAAAAGCTGATTGTGCAGCAGGGTTCAATCCCAACGGATATAACCAGTCTCTGCGTGCTTCATCATAAATGCCACCAGACCAACGACGGGCAGATGGATCTATTTCAAACTGGTAGCCATACACACGGCCTTTGCCGTTATTGCCAGCCGGGTTGAGGTGGCTTCTGAACTGTATGCCAGAATTGGATGTAGTGTCTTCCATCATCACATCCAGCTCCAATATGAAGTCGCCGAATTCTTTTTCTGTTACGAGGAAAGTATTGGGCGTATTCAAAGATGTAATACCTGTAATGGCGCCATTCTCAATCGTGTATTCTGCATTGCCCGACAGCTTTTTCCAGCCGTTGAGCGTTTTACCATCGAATAAGTTTGTCCATCCACCAGATTGCTTCTGCGCAAACGCACCATGGACAAACATTGTCATTGCCAAAAGGAAAGGGAGTTTTTTCATATCGCTTAGTAATAATTAAGAAAAGTTATATGCCGATTTCCATTGCCGGGTAGCATGGGAATAAGCAGCTTCGTTAGCCAGGTGCACACACACTGCAGTAGTGGCGCCCGTGATCACATTGGAGGTTGGTTGCTTTTTCTCGATGATACATTTATGAAAATCCTGTACAGCATACCAGGTACCATCTTTCATCGGTTCCTTGATGATGGGCATGCCGCCGTCTTTGTTCCATTCTATTTTGGTAGCGCTACTTACACCATCCACCACTTCCAATTCTTTCCTGGTAGTAGCTTCAGGATAGAAAATACCTTCATTAACCAGCAAGGCAACAGTTCCCTTGGTACCTTTGATCTTGAATATATAGCCCTCCCGTGCGTTACCACAGGTAGCGCCAAAATTCCCGATCATGCCATCCTTATTGTATCTTAATACTACCGCCACATTATCATACGTTTCTCTACCGTCTTTGTAAAAGTCGATACCACCAGTACCTGTTATCTCATCAGGATGCGTATTGAATGCCCAGTTGATAAAATCGATCTGGTGTGATAACAACTCAGCCACCAGCCCACCTGAGTATTCCTTATACATACGCCAGTTCACCTGTCTGTCGGTATAACCAGCGGGTACAGGTCTGCGCCAATCCCAGTTACGGTCCCAACGGCAATCTATATGAACGATCTTACCGAGGTAGCCCTTTTCGATCATCTCCTTTACCTTGAAGTATAAGGGCACATACCGGTACTGATGACCTACCTGCAATACCTGCGTAGGATGCTGCTTTACAAGCTTCACCAGTTTCGTGGCCTGGGGAATATTGTAGGTCATGGTCTTCTCCAGGAATACATGCTTCCCTGCATTCAGCGCATCAGAGGCAACGGGGAAGTGCATATTGAGCGGCGTAGCAATCACAACCGCCTGGATGTTTTTATCTTCCAATAACTGGCGATAGTCCTTGTATTCTTTGGGAGCAGCAGAACCAGCTACTTTACGCGCATGTTCAAGCCGAAAATCCAGTACATCACAAATAGCTGAAATATTGAAAAGCTCGGGCAATTGCCGCATGATGGACATGACACCTGTGCCACGGTCGCCACAGCCAATAACACCTACATTGATCTTCTCCTGACGCGTGGTACCAAAGGCCTGTAATAGCTGATTATGCAACAGGAGACCTCCTGTGAGTATACCAGCCTGTTGTATAAATTTTCTTCTGCTCATAATTGTAAATGGCAAGCGATCAGTAATAAACAGACCGCTCTATTTTCAATGTTGCGTAATAAAATGATAGAATTTGCTCGTTGCTGTATCTACTATTTTGCCTTGCTTATTGCGGTAAATGAAATAAGCTGCCATATCCTTTCTTGCTTCAATAAAGGCGATCGATTGTTTCAACCCCATTACCATAAAGGCATTGTCATACGCATCTGCCGTCATGGCATCAGCAGCATACACCGTTACGCTGATCAGCTCTCCCTGTGAAGAATAACCAGTGCGGGGGTCGATGATGTGCGATATCTTTTTGCCGGCGCTTTCATAAAACTTCCGGTAGCTGCCCGAAGTAGTGATAGCACCGCTATCCAGTGAAATGATCTTCTGCAATAATGACAACTGAAACTCATCTTCACCGGGCGCCTCGATACCGATCTTCATTTTCTCATTAGAAGGCTGCCGGCGTCCTTTCACCCTGATCTCACCACCTATCTCAACGATGTAATTCTTCAATTGCTTTTTATCTAAAAACGCCGCCACTACATCTACACTGTATCCCTGCGCAATGCCGTTTACATCGATCTTAACACAAGGCTTTGCTTTCACAAGCCGGTGATCTTGCACCAATAAAAAACGAGTATCTACACATTGCTTCAGCTCACGTATAGTAGCAGAATCGGGTAATTGATCGATCTTCTTAGGCCCAAATCCCCAGGCTTGCACCAATGGTTGGACGGTAATATCGAAAATACCTTCTGTTTGGCGGTAAGTTTCTATCGCTTTGTTGACCACACGTGTCATGTGATCATCCATATCGATGGAAGATGCAGCCTGGTTGAAGCGGCTGATGATGGAGTATGGCTTGTAAATAGAGAGAGAACTGTCGATGCCAGCCAACAAGTTGTCGACCTGGCCTTTCGTTACGATGCTATCGGTGGCATAATAAGTCACCTGGTAGGTGGTGCCCTGCGCCTGTCCTGTAATACGGTATGCTCTTACGGGTTCTGCATGATGGCCAACAGCTCCGCACAAAAAAAGGGGTAGGAAAAAAAGCAGGTTCCTCATCCGGACAAATATAAAAAAAGCCCGGCTGCCGGATGAGGAATCTGCCTTAAATTTATGCAAACGATTTCGCTATCAGGCGGTTACTGCGCGTACCCCGGTTTGCCATTCTTCCAGGCCACGGGATACCTTGCACAGGGCGTATTAATCGCCCCATCTACTGCATCGGGATAACAATCGGGCGTTCCATAAATACCATAAGGCTCAAAGAAATACCAGCGCTTGTCGACCGGATCGCGGTGAGCAAAGAAAATGTGCAGGTGATTGGCAGCCTGGCCTCCGGGGCCGGTGCTACCAGCCCACCCTATCACATCGCCAGCCTGCACATTTTTGCCGACCAAATCACTGCTGATCTTCTGTGAATTGGTTCCCCACCACCCCGCGTCTGGATTCCTGTCCGATGCTTTCAGAGGGCACCCTGTATTCTTCAAATGGTTTTCGTATTTGACTCTTGTGGGATCATTGGCAGCCTGGTTCAAAGTAGGTTGGCTCTTGCTCCATGCCACGGCACAATCGTTATCAGCGCCGTTCCTCACGTGCATATAAATAGTTCTGTAAACGTCTGTTTCTCTTCCTACGTTATGGCTGATGATGATCGTATTACCCGACCATTCATCGTACCCCGCATAGACCACTTTCCCTGGCGCTGCAGCTGTGATCTGGAATGTCTTTCCATCCTTCCTTGAATAATCCAGCGCATGGTGCCAGGCGCCGGGGCTGTACAGCCATCCATTCTTCGACATGTTGGAAGCGCTCTCTTTGAAAGGCAGCGTGAATATCTTATCCTTTGCATCGTACAGCACCGAGTTGCGCACGTAGTAATCGTTGCCCAGCTTCAGGTTGGGCCAGCGATAATACACCCTGCTGCTGGAGGATGGATTAGCCGGACAACTACCGGGCTCTCCTTCGCAATGCTGTGAGCTTGCATAAATGCCATAATCATAGGAATCCCGTCCTGAAGTAGAAGGATTATCCGCCATCAACGCCTGATTCAGACAGTTACCCGGGCAATCCCCATCATAGGTTTCAAGGTCTATTAGCTGCATGTTGGAACCATTGTATTCTGCCCACTTGGAAGTGAGGCTTTGCCAGTCCGTTCCATGCCAAAGGGCATAAGCATCTGCCCCCTGTCGCCACACACCCAGAAAAATACGCTTGCCGCCTTCTACATAAGATTCTATATCTATCAAACGCAGGTTCTCCTTTGCCCTGTCTTCCCAGTATTTGGAAAACTGTGTCCAATCCATTCCATAAGGAGAGAGCACATACCCATCATTACCTTGCCTGAACACGCCGAGGAAATATCTTTTACTTCCTTCTGTATAGGTTTCAATATCGATGAGCCGGAGGTTCTTGCTATAATCACTCCAGAACTTATTGAAGGCAGCCCAATCGAGACCTGCCGGAGTAAGGGCATGCCCGTCGGTACCCTGCCTGAACACACCCAGGAAATATCTCTTACCGCCTTCTGTGTAGGTTTCAATATCTATCAGCCGCAAGGTTTTGCTGTAATCGCTCCAAAACTTGTTGAAAGCAGCCCAGTCAAGACCTGCAGGCGTGAGGGCATATCCATCGCTGCCACCTTCCCACACACCGGAGAAATAACGTTTACCTCCTGTTTCATAGGTTTCAATGTCGATCAGGCGGAGGTTCTGTTTTGCCAGTTCATCCCATTTCTTATTGAAGTCGGCCCAGTTTACCCCCGACCATAAATAGGTACTTCCATTGCCTTTGCGCCACACACCCGAATAAAAATCCTGGGCATTCGTTGTACTGAAGCAAAGCATCGTTAATAATAAAAGCAGATACGCAACTTTTAATTTCATAGTTGTTATTTTAAGGTTATGGTAGAAACTATAAGGTTGTACTGCTAATCAGAAGCGAGGTAGATTTGACACAGGAAGTGTGAGGGTATACGGATGGATGGCAGGTTTAATTAACGACCTAAAGTAAAGGTAAGTGCTTAGGTGAATCCTAATTGAGCGAGTGAACGGATACCAAATGAGTAAACGGCTTACTTATTGAATAAGGCGTTGATCACTGCTTCTTTTTTACGTCGTGATACTTCGAGTGTTGTGTAGTCCTGTAATATGAGTGTTGAGTTGGATTTCGAGAACTTCACCGCAAACTTCAGGTTCACAAGATAAGATTTGTGTATGCGCAGAAACCCTTGCCCGGCAAGCATTTCCTCATATTCCTTCAGTGTTTTCGCGCTCACCAGCTTACGTCCTTTGGTAAGGTTGAAATGGGTATAATTATCATTGCCTTCACAATAAACGATCTCATCGGGCATTAAGAAATAGTTACCATCAAGGGTAGATATGATCAGCTTAAAGTCATGTTGTGTCGTATCACTCAGGCTGGAAACTACTTGTTGCAGCTGCTCTTTTTCAATGTAGTGACGGGGCCGGTTCTTCAGCTTTTCTACTGCTTCTTTCAACTCTACCGCATCTACTGGCTTCAGCAGGTAATCGAGCGCACTGAACTTGATAGCACGGATGGCATATTGATCATAAGCCGTGGTAAAGATGATCTCGAAGTCAATACGCGGAATTTGCTGCAACAAATCAAAAGCATTCATCCTGGGCATTTCTATGTCGAGGAATACAATGTCAGGCTTATTGACTTCTATAGCAGCAATGGCGGCCAGGCCATCGGCACAAACGGCTTCTATAGTGATATCCGGGCAATGCATCTGCAACATGGATTGCAATGACTCCCGACAATGTTTTTCGTCATCTACGATAATGGCTTTCATGTTCAAACCATTTTATTCTGTATATAATTAAGGGTAATCAGCACCCGCGTGCCTGATCCCTGCTGGTTTTCATCGTACAAATCTTCTACTTTGACGTTGGTATTGGCATCGTAAGTCATATTAACGATGTCCAATCTTTCTCCTGTTATTTTCATGCCATGGCTTTTTCTTTTTAATGCCGATCTGCTGCGCAGATCTGTTGATGCCTGCCGCCCCACCCCATTGTCCTCTACTTTTATCGTGAGCTGATCTCCTACCCGTTTGATCTCCAACAACAGCAATCCTCCTGGTTTCTCCCGGTAAAGCAGGCCATGCCAGATGGCATTCTCTACATAGGGCTGAATAATAAGAGGTGGAATGATCACCTGCGCCGGATCGATGTCCTCATCGAGGTTCAGCTTGTATTGAAATACATTATCAAAACGAATACCTTCCAGCTGTATATAAAGATCCAGCGCACTTAACTCATTCTCCAGCGTCACCCATTCGCTGCGTGAGTTGTCCAATATCATACGCATGAGGCGGGAGAACTTGGTAAGGTATCCTGATGCATTCTGTGGATCATTCTTCAGGATAAAGTTATTGATAGAGTTGAGGCTGTTGAATATAAAGTGGGGGTTCATCTGCGCCCTTAGCATATTCATTTTTACGCGGGCTATCTGGCGCTCGAAATCCCGCTGGGTAGCTGCCTTTTTGCGCAGGGCTGCTATGCGCTGCCGCACGCCATAATAAACAATGCCTGCTATTGTCAATACTACCAATGTCTGGAACCACCATGTTTTCCAGAAAGGTGCCCGCACGGTAAAGGCCCAGGCAGCTATATTGCTCCATTGGTTTGATCCTGCCGCTGCTCTCACCTGGAGCGTATAATCTCCTGCCGGTATACTTCTTATTATTATCTGCCGTGTGTTGCCTGCTTTTATCCAACTGCTGTCCTGCCCCAGTAATCTGTACTCATATTGTACTGCTGTTGGGTCAGTGTAATGTATTCCTGTAACCAGCAGCTCAAGGGAGTTTTGTTCATGTGAAAGTGAGGTGTGTGCAAAGATGCCTTTCTGTTGCTGCAAAGGAATACGTTGCTCATTCTGCAACAACATGATATTATCTATGAGCACATGGGGCGCCGTGATCGTTTTTGCATACACCGCCGGATCAAATGACAATAGCCCTGATGAGGTAGCCATCCAGATAGTTCCTTTGTTATCCTGCATCATGTCTACGCTTTGGTAATCACCTTTCAGTAATGTCCGGTCAATTGCTTTGGACACAATACTGTATTCTTTACCCAGTTGTTCTATACGATTGACCCCGTTATAGGCTACAGCCCATAGTACATTATTTTTATCGACCAACAGCTTTATGAATATATCGGATGACAGGCCATCGTCTGCCGTAAGTTGCTTTTCGACAACAAGGCTGTCCTGTACAAACTTGCATAGCAATATTCCGCTTGCCTGTGTAGCGACCCATACTTTCCCTTCCTTTGTCATTTCCATATCTGTAATGGCAAAGGAATGTTCTTTGTGCAAGGGAACCATCTCAAGCGCGTCGTTGCGGATGACAGCCAATCCCCAGGTACTTCCTACATATATTTTACCACCAGGGCTTTCTACCAGGCTGCGGATAATGGGATTGTCTGTAACATTTAGCGTGTAGGTATATTGTGTAAACTCCAGTGTGTCGCTGTGGCTCTTTTCAGGTTTTCTGATACGTGTTACATTCTTATCGCCGGTGGCCCACAGGTCACCGTTCTTTCCCTGGTAAAAATGGAAGAACGTTTTATCTCCACGTCCTGAACTTTCCCCATAGAAGTATTCGAACTTGTTTTTACTGTACCGAGCCACCCCCTGGTAGCCACTTCCGTACCACAGATCACCGTTGGGCATTTCGAAAATGCTTTTGACTTCCGCAGTAGGAAAGATGGTTTTATTGCCTGGCAGCGCCGGTTCGAAATGGTCGTTTACTTTTTTAAATACTCTGCCGCGATTGCCTCCTGCTATAATGCCGCCATCTTTTAGCTGATAAATGCTGTATAATTCATTGAAGCCTTCGGGTTTTTCCTGCAGATGAGTTTTAAATATTTCAGGTTTGGCATAGAGTAACCCTTCGTGGGTAGCGATCCAAAAGTTGCCGTCTTTATCCCGTGTAAATGCAGAGCCCCATTCTCTGTGATCGAAAGGTATGTTTACTGCAAGACGGGTTGCCTTGGTAACGATATCTACTTCATAAATGGCTTCAGAATTATAGTAATACCAATTGTTGCCTTCCTGGTGGAAGTCCATGCCGGTGAGGTATTCAATGGGCAATCTTTTCCATTGTCCTTCTTTTTGATAGCTAACACCACTGAAGTTGCCACAGATCAATACTTCTCCTTCGTTGGTGCAAACGATACTATTTACGAGATCTGATTTGTCGCTGGCTGTCCATATTTTATGCAGGGATTGCCTGTCTGACTCATAGACATTGTAAAAGTTACCGAACAGCAGTTTACCATTCTTCTGTAAGGCCATTTTTTTGACGCGGCTGTCATCATTCAGTGTACGCCACGCTGGTAATATGTGTGGGGCAATCGCAATAGTATCATGCTGTGTGACCTGCAGTACAGCTGCACTGTCGAACCAGGCCGGCCCAATGCCCGTGCCCACCCATAGGCCTTTGCCCTCTTTGAGTAAACTAAAAACAGGCACGACTCCTTCGCTGAAGTTTACAGGCTTAACCTCATTGTTATTGTAATAAAACAGGCCTGCCGTAGAGCCAATCCATAGTGTATGGTGTGCTGTGTCTTCAAGGATACAGAAAACGCGTCCTATCCGCTTGTTTTGGGCAAACAAGTAATTGGTGAAGGTGTACCCATCAAAGCGGCTAAGGCCAGCTGTATGGCCTATCCAGAGGAGCTGGCGGGTATCGAGGTGGAGGCTCAGTATTTCGGAGGAAGGGAGGCCGTTTCGGGCGGTGTATTCGATGATCTGGTGGCTTACAGGTGCATCGGAACTTGTGGTATGCTGGGCATTAGCCTGCAGGCAGCACAGGGATATCAATAGCAGGCATAAGCGGCGGCATGTGCTGGTCCTTTGCAAGAAGGCTGTTTAGGTTTGGTAATGTCTAAAATTAGTCAATCAGGGCGGTAAAACGACAGGAGGATTGAGGGAGGGGGTAGTGGGTGAGGGAGTGGTGGGTGGAGAAAACAAAAAAGCCCCGTAGTTGGAAACTACGAGGCTCAATAAATATGGCAGCTACCTACTCTCCCGCATTGTTGTGCAGTACCATCGGCCATGAGGGGCTTAACTACTCTGTTCGGGATGGGAAGAGGTGAACACCCTCGGTATAACCACCATAAGAAGTTAAT